>BNJV01002187.1_pt1 | contig 2302409 bp, 2128 predicted proteins | sample 8540591 | NCBI WGS metagenome assembly BNJV01 (sample SAMD00202457, study PRJDB9452) | human saliva metagenome | host: Homo sapiens | reverse complement strand
TCTGTCACCTCTTAGGTGCTTATAATATGTTGATTATAAGCATCTAAGACAAAAGTGTTAAAAGTGACAGCAAACTAAAATCAAACTTTATTTAGTAATATGGTATTAATAAAGAAGAGCTTTTTGGCTAAGTAAATGTTTTCTTCTTTTTTTTAAATTAAATAAAAAAATAACGAGCCTATGTAAAAGAACAAAACAAAAGACATATAATAAAAGAAGCGTTAGCTTTATTCTTGTTTCTGAAAATCGCCAGTTAGATGAAACACCAAGAGTAAAAGTTGATGCACACGCTTTAGAGTGGGCTTTTACTCGTATATGGTGTTACGGTGTTTGGCGATACCTCAGAAACGTAGACGAAGTTATTAGTCTACGTTTTTTATTGTCTATAATTCAAGTTTTTGGACTAAGATTAATGTTTTACAAAATTAAAATTTCAAAAATAATGAAAAAACTATCTTTTATTATTCTAATCGCCATAAGCGCATTGCTGTCTTCATGCAGTACCGTTAATTATATGAGTACGGAGAAACTAAAGGCAAACTACGAGGAGAAAATTCATCACACTACATTTTTGGGGAAGGCCTTGTTTAAGACTGACAAAAAGAAAATTGATATTTATCAGAATGTCCAGGTGTATCTTAATGAAAAGGATGTAGAAGGCAAATTTGAGGTTGTAGCATACGGCTCATATACTCCGTTAATTATTCCTGTCATTCGTCCCGAACGCCCAAGATTGGAGAAATATTTGCTGTGGAAAGCTGCTCGTAAAGCAAGAGAGCTGGGAGCCAATGCTGCTATAATTGATAGCAAGAATGACTTTAGAGTTATCAATGTAAAGAAGTAATAGATTTTATAACATAAACTCTTTTTTTAAACTGCTGAACTGTGCTGACAGATACGTCACATAGTTTGACAGTTCTTCTTATGCTGGTTCTCTTCTTCAGTTCCTTAATTAGTCCTCCCTTAAAAACTATTTAGTTTTTATGGGTTTTAGCATAGCTTTTATTAGTCTAAACTTGCTTGCATTGGCTATGTATTCTTCTTTGTTCCCAGTGTTTAAGGTATTCTTTGTTGGAGTTTTTGTACTGTTTTTGTTGCTCAATAATACGTACTGTTGTGCTTCGTTTAAGTCTACTACTGTGGGATTTAGGTCGGCAAAGGTGGCAAATGTGATATAAGTTCTTTGTGTTTGATGGTTGTAAAGCACATATTGGCTGCCGTCAGCTGCGGCATTGTAAATGGCAAATACCTCTATTTGCGTTTGCTTATCCTTACTTCTCACGCTTTTTAAAGGTTCAATATCACTCCCGTCAGCACAATAAATGCTTATCAATGTATCTCTTACACTGCCTTTATTTATTACTAAATGGCTCATGCAAGAGTCGTCGTTGTTGTTTGTAACTATCACGATTGTGTCCTTTGTTCCTATAGTTTGTCCAGCGTACGCACATGTGTTGGCTACGAATAAAAGAAGTGTGATGAGGCTTTTATATAGATGTTTCATGTCCTTTTATAGGTTTATGTTTTCTGTTTTGTTCCATCTTATTTTGCATTTGCTCTTGTTTCTTCCTCTTCATAGCATAGCTCGACGGTAGACCAATGGCACGAACACGAAAAAGTTGAGTCGTTGTTTCGTTGAATTTGAGGTATGTTGATAGTATCTATTTTGTTGGTTTGCTTCCCTTTCATCTTGATATAGAGTTCAGAAAAGTGATAATCGGACACCTTTTGTTCGATGGTTGTAAAACCTAAATGGTGTAACGACTGCACTAAATCGGCAATAGGTTCGCACATTTTACTCATTGAATAACTCCTTTCGCTTATATTTTATATTGGGTTTGTACCTTTCTTCTCGTTTAAATCGACCTATTCAAATGCCTCCTCTTCCGTCTTCATACCATTGATAAAGTCGATTAACGACTTGCAACAGGTTCCATCATATTCTCTTTATTGTCGTAATGTTCCAAGTTTGCAAAGAGAATGTATCCTGTTTTAGCATCGAAGCAGTATGGAAAGCCCCCGCTGTCAATGGCAAAAGGAATATGTTTCTTTTGTATTAAACACTTTTCTACGATGAAAGTGTGCCACAATTTCTCCATAGTATATTGAGAAGGCGAAAGCGAATGTTTGATGGGGGCAATGTATTTCAGGGTATATTCGTTTTCCGAATCGTCTAAGTAAACATTTCTATCGCCATCTTCTACCAATCCTCCATTATGTTTTAAGTAGAAGTTTCTTATATCAGCAGGAAGGCAAAAGCCTATTTTTTGTTCTAAATCTAAGATGTCTGCCTCTGTAATTGGTGGCGCACTGTTCGTAATCTGATAGTTTATCATCTTTGTTTTTTACTTACTTCAATTGCAAATATAGAGTTTATCTCTTATACAAACAAGCAAAGAACAATGTTAAGTACCTTTTTTTACTTGTTGCATAGACACTTTTTGTATGTTTAAAGTTGTGCTACGTGACTGTAAGACATTAGTAGGAAAGACCTATTTCTATCCACGAATCAAGGTAACTCCAAAAGTCTATGTTCATCTTTGGCGCATCGTTGGTCCACCAAATTAGTGCTTTGGGGTTTTCCTTATCCTCTATATTGATGCAAAGAAATCCATTTCCGCCATTGTGAAGCACGTAGTAAGTCTTGTTTAAGTCGGTAGATTGCAATATTTCTTGTGGCAAACCCCATTCCGATTGGCTTAGGAAACGAACCTTTTCTATAGAAGTAATCCTAAACCACCGCTTATATTCTCGAACCAACCATTATGTAAATGCTTGTAAAAGTGCTGCAACTTGTCGGGCAATATTGCGATATGGCTGTCTGTTGTGGGCATATTGCCTACATATAGCACGTATTCTTCGTCGACCAACAGCAGGTAAACCATCTTAATTTGTTGCTGATGAAACACTAAAAGTACATCGTCGAGCAACTCTTCCAATATATTTAAGGTCTTAGGAAGTAGGGTGCTGAAGTCCGACCAGCGTTCTATAACGAGGGTTTTCTTCTTATCCTTGTTTTCCTCCGTGAGCAGAAACGACCATGTTTCGGGTATTTTTATTTTGTCAGTTGCCGATAAAATCCTTGCTCCAGATAAGCCGTTTTCTTTTAATATAGTTTCTATCTCCATGATGTAATATTTTTTTTACGATGTTGAAACCTATTTAAAGATGTCTTGTCCTTCGAGTTCTATGCACCAATCTATCATTACTTCGTTGAACCAATCGCAGAAATCGGAGTTCACAACTTCTGGTTTATCTGTTTCAGAATAGTTATAGTTCGATGTGTAGAACACTATCTCGTTGTTTTGTTTGGTATCAAAGCAGTAGTAATTGCCTCTACCGTCGGGTGCAAATGGAACAATATGGCTGGGCATGTGCACCTGTGTTGCTTCGTGTTCAGTCTTGTATGCCTTGATAAGGTCGAAAGGTTTATGGTTTATTCCAAGCACTTCGTCGCCACAAATTAGTATTCCATTCGAGAACTGAAGCAGTCTTATGTAATCTGCTGGTAGCTGAAAAGGAATGTTTTCCTGTGCAAGTTGGAGCGCATCATCACTGATAGGATCGAAACATTCAACGTATTCTTCTTTGAAATCTTGTATTCTTTGAATAATGGAATCAATGTTCAGACGCTCTTCTAAGTCGTATAATAGCGGGTTAGCGTCTGCTTCTATGTCGCTGTTTATCCACATTCCTTCGTCCTTTCTATACACATGGAAGCGGAAATAAATATCTTGTGTATTGGTAATATACACTATAAGGCAATACGGGCGAGGGTAAACGGCATTTAAACGCTGCTTAAACTGTTCTATAAAAGGCAGAATACAACTAAGCGAAAAGCCTTCGAAAGCCGACAAACATATCTCGTTATGCCACATCTCTAAGCCAGTCCTGTCGCCTTGTTTCTCTATTTGTTCGGATATGTTGTTAATGAATGAAGTGTTAATATCGTTGTTTGCATCGTATAAAATGCAACATTCTGCGACTTTTATTTTGCTTAAAATGCTCTCGCAAACCTTGCTTATCAATTCCTTATTTGCAGGAACCGACTTCTCTAAAAGCATTGCCATGCGTTGATTTATCCTTCTCATATCACAATAATTTCGTTCTTTATACTTATAATTTTGCTGTTATTGCCGTTCACTGCTACGATGAAAGCAATTTGTTCTTGACCGAAAATGGTTGTCTTTCTTGTGCAATGTGTCTTAAAAACAAATTCATAAAGCCTCCGACAGCAGCTTATCTATATCCAAATTCTCTGCTTTGTATATTGCATCAAAGTAGCCTTTTACCGCTATACTAATGCCTTCGCATACGCAATCTTTGTCGTCTGCAAAGTTCGGCGCGTAAATATCAATGCCTAAATAGTAGAAGCGAAGCCAACATAGTCCTCTTCTAATAATATATTATCGTGGGAAGACAACTGTTGATAGATGTCTGATGCCTTCATTTCGAATAGGTTTTTACCTTCTAAAATGAGCTTTACATTAGGCAACGGAGCAAAGGTGAGGAAGAATAATCGCTGGTCGTGCTGATTATAATAGACCAGAAAATCGCCATAGTCATCTATAATGAAACTGTTGTTTCCGTCTTTTTCTTCTCTAGTTGTTTTGATTTTTAAGCTTGTTTTAGCTAAGATATCCTTCCGATAATCCCCGAAAACAAATTCATTCACGCCAATAAGAGGTTGGATTATATATTCCATATCTTTGTGAATAGTAAAGTTTTGTTGATAGATATGCCTGCTTCCGTTCTCAAAGATAAGCTATATATCGTCTCTATTAGGGTCGTTTAGCAGTCTATCCCACTCTTCAAAGGTGAGAGGAGGTAGGCCTTCCTTTGCTCGTATAGCGTTTTTCAGCTCAACATACTTAGGGGTAATGGTTACCTTACCGCTTGCAATTGCTCGCTTAATCTCCTCTTTTGTTGGCAAAGGGGTAGGGGTTAGCTTTTCAATAAAGTTGTTAAGGTTTTCTGAAACCAGCGTTGGGTATTTGTTATTTCCCTCTAATCCCCAATCGTTTTCTTCGTGAAACCAATAGTAAACCTTACCTGTTATCTTGTTAATACATAGCCAATCGTCCCCATCAACACTTGCAATGGGCATCAATTCTTCTGGTATTCTGCCCTCATAGTTGTTGTATGTTGCGATAATATCATCGTTTTTGCTTTCCGAAAATCCAAGAAAATAGTTAATGGTAAACTCTGTTTCCTTATCCTTATAATGGTTTTTATGAGGCTTGCAAACATTGTTTTGCATCAGAAAATCCTTGAAATGAGAAGGCAAAACAGTACCTATTGTATGTTCTAACTCGTTGATTTTCTCTGCCATAGCATTTGAAGCTAAAGGCTCTAATATATGTATTACATTCATTTCCTCTTTATAAGTCTTCTTGAAAGCTATTATATGCACATGCTAAACTGGTTTTTATTTTATTTCGTTGATAGTTTTTTGCGTGCTATTGCTCCAAAGGTGGCAGTCCGTCTTTTATTCTTTTCTCGTTTATTAGCTTCAATAATCGGGGCGAATAGGTAACACTTACGACTTCCCTTTTGTCTTCTTTGTCTTCTTTTTTAGGCTCAATTCTACTGATAAAGTCGTTTAATGATTTTGCAATCAATATTAAATCGTCGCCTATTGGAGCATCGTGCGACCAGTAATAGATATTGCCTAAGCTGCTTTCTTCTAAGGAATAAACAATCAAATCGCCACTGGCACCCTCGCATAAGGGAAAGAATTTCATGCTTATTTGCTCCTTACAATAATACATTTTGATGCTTTTCTCAACACTTCTCTGAGTATTTCCAAAGCCCAAAATGCCACTAACGTAAAGTAATTCGTCGCTATTCGCCTGCTTTTCCAACGGAGATACTACCATTTCATCGTTGAAATGGGCAAATCCAAAGTCGGTAATGAACTGCAAAATAGTATGGTCTGGAAGTGTGCCCATGATACTTTTTACTTCTTCTAAGAACGAAGTTACATCATAACTCTGGTTTAATTCCCTCTCTTTAGAGAAAGAAATAAGTTGTTTAAAACCTTGTATATCCATATCTAAAAAGCTCCGTTTAACTCTCTATTAGGGTCGTTTAGCAGTCTATCCCACTCTTCAAAGGTGAGAGGAGGTAGACCTTCCTTTGCTCGCATAGCGTTTTTCAACTCAACAGACTTAGGGGTTATGGTTACCTTACCGCTTGCAATTGCTCGCTTAATCTCCTCTTTTGTTGGCAAAGGGGTAGGGGTTAGCTTTTCAATAAAGTCGTTAAGGTTTTCCGAAACCAGTGTTGGGTATTTGTTATTTCCCTCTAATCCCCAATCGTTTTCTTCATGAAACCAATAGTAAACCTTACCTGTAATCTTGTTAATACATAGCCAATCGCCCCCATCAACACTTGCAATGGGTATCAATTCCTCTGGTATTCTGCCCTCATAGTCGTTGTATGTTGCGATAATATCATCGTTTTTGTTTTCCGAAAATCCAAGAAAATAGTTTATAGTAAACTCTGTTTCCTTATCCTTATAATGGTTTTTATGAGGCTTGCAAACATTGTTTTGCGTCAGCAAATCCCTGAAATGAGAAGGCAAAACAGTACCTATTGTATGTTCTAACTCGTTTATTTTCTCTGCCATAGCATTTGAAGCTAAAGGCTCTAATATATGTATTACATTCATATCCTATTTGTAATAGCCAACAAAACCCCGCCAAAACTCAACTCCTTTGGCGTTTACAGACTCTCGTATCATGCTTATGAACTCGCTTTCTTTGCCATTCCACACTGCGTATTGCCCTGTACCCATCGCCCGTACAAGCATTTCGAAGTTGTTGGCTATTAGTATTCGGTCTTCATAATCGGTCTCGCTATCGATTGCATAGACCTTTCCTGTTGCACATTCCAACAAGATTGTAGATGGATCTCCATTAGCAATAATCATCAAATCGTACTGATGCAGAATGTCATAATCGGCATATTCCAAGTTCCTTTGTACTATCCAATTCAGCGTTTCCTCATCGTTTACCCCGAATTGGTAGCTCAAAAAGCCAAAATTTCCCCAGTTGTAGCTAAGTATTAACTCTGTGAATATCTGGTTTAACGTACCAATATGCAGCTTAGTTTGTAGTTTCGATTTCCGAACGAGGGATAACAGCTTCCTTTAAAATAAGCCCTTCCGTAATTTCTGGGTCTACATCGCGAGTCTCTTCCATAATAGAAAACGCGATTTCTTGCATTGTTAATAGCTTCATTTGATATGTTTGATTTATCTTTTTCTATATTTTACCATAGCGTACTGCCCTTTATCGGTGCCATAAACTATGCTTTTTTTATTTGTTACAGCTCTCTTTATATCAGCAAACACGCCTACCTTTGCTTTCCGAATATATCTTATAATTCTGGTCTTTCTCCGGATTCCAATAGGTAAATACGTATTTTGAAACACCAAATATGGTGCGATGCTCTCTTTGTTTAAGCTTAAATTGAGTTCTTAAATAGCCAGATAGTTTTTCTAACTCGTATAATTTGAAGTATTGAGAGAATATAACTAAGGGCATACAAAGTCTTATTCGTTTATCGCTAAATACAAAAACGATAGACGAAGTTATCTTTCCTTGTCCCGCACACCTTATATATAATAAGTTGTCTATGGTGTTTGTGTATTTCAGTTTACCTCTTGTATAGAAATTAATAGTATGGTTATCAACAATCTCAACCCGTTTTTTGCGAAGCAAACACGCTATTATTAAACCACAAATAATATATGGTATAGCACTTTCATAGCGAAAATAGCGATGAGAAGTGCCAAGAAACGAATTAATAATATGGTCTATTAGATAACTAAAAACAAGTAATCCTAATATATGTATTATACTTAAAGGCGATGCATAGAAGCTAAATTCCTTCCTCTTCTCCTGTATTTTGGTTGTTTCCTTTGGTACTGTCATTTCCTATTTTCTATATTTTTGCATAGTGTACTGCCCCATAATGCTTTACAGAAACTATCCAGTTAAACGATGCATCAAATACTTCTATATCGTCAGCAGCGGGATACCAAATATCGCCAAAGTACTTACAGAAGTCATTAAACAGGAAAACATCAATGTTGTTGAAACGTTCAAAGTTGATGAAAACCTCGTTAGGAACAGGTATTCCTATACTATTGAACACCTTGTTCCAGTCTAAATCATCGTCTTCAGCATTTACATTGTCCACTAAAACAAACTCTTGTTCTTCCTTTTTAAAGAACTCTTCGAGCGTATTCACGTGCCAATTGCGAAACAAGGAACGGCACACTGCTTCGCATTCGCTACCTTCTATGCTTCTAACAATAGGCATATTGGTGTTGTGTTCGTGCTTAAAGTTTACCAGTTTGAAGGCTTCCATAGTGTACGAATGGTTCTATTGGCTTATTTTAGACTATTTATGAATGCTTCGAAAGTATCGGCAAGCAAGTACGTGTTACCATTATCGTCTGACGATTCGAACGTGTAGGCATGGTCGTAGTAGTACACTCCCTTATCGTTTCCTTCAGGAATCAAGAGCAAGAAGCCGCCATCTTGGAAGTCGCCAATAAGCAATGCACCTTCTGGAATATCGTCTTTATACTCTGTATTCCAATATTCGAGCGTCAAAGCTCTATTTAATTGATTGTCGCAACTGAATAAAACATTGAGTAAAGTTTCCTCTTCGATAGCCTCAATCCTAACAATTGTGTTCTCCGTATAAATACCATTGTGTTCAATAAGAAACGCTTTGTAGTCGGCAGGAATACTTACAGAGAGTTCTTGTTCTATGGAATGAATGTCGGTTTTTGCTTTAGATAATACTTGAAAGTCCATATTACATTTACAAAAAATATATTGTTTATTGGTTTTACGTTAGTTTTCTGCTCCGATATATGGCTCAATGTACGATAGAAATTTGCCTTTGTCGGTATTGAAAACCTTATTTCCGTCTAACATATAGGCACGCATCAGTGCATCGACACCCTCCTCTTTGTTGCCTAATTTAATAAGGTTGCGCCCCTTAACATACCAAACGTATGGGTTCTCTATACCACTACCACGTGTTAAGGACATAGAATAGAACCTGTCGGCAACTATGTATTCGCCCATTTCGTAATACGAATCGCCAATACATACAGCTATTGTGTCGAACAAACCCCACTCTTCTTTAGGCTCAGGCAAACGGTTCATAGCCTCTTCGTAGTAGGCTATGGCTTCTTTATATTTACCTCTTTCCACCAACTCATCGCCTTCGTCTAACAGCTTATTGATAGTTTCGTTAAGTTCAGAAGATAGTTCTTCCGTATCATCTTCTGTATCTTTATAGTTCTTATAAAACTCTAAATACTCCGGCTTAGCATTTGTAAAGTATCTTAATCCTGTCTCTTTCACCAGAATATCCCAATGCTTAAAGGCTTGTTTTTTATCTTTTTTCTCATAGCAATACTGGCCCATTAAGAACCGAACCTCTTCGTCTGACAGGTGCAAATTGTTGTTATTGTCTATCAATCTATTCAGCCATTTCTTGGCTTCGTCGAAGTTTTGATGCCCTAAAGCCTTTCCAAAGAACGACTTTGCATAGTTATATGCTTGGTTCCAACCCTCTACTGGTGTTGGAAATTGTGCCCAACCTTGCTCTGCTAATGCAAAAGCGTCGTCGTATTTTCCGTCGTTATATTTTGCAATAGCTTCCTTGCCGTATTCAATTACCTTGTCAAATAGTTCTTGTTCTAATACTGCCATAAATATAATATTGTTTGTTCTGTTCTGTAATTTCTTCTTTACAATGTTGTTTTACAATGGTTCGCAATTAGCAAAAGGCAACATCTGCACAACCTATTTCAACTATTTCAAACTGTTGGTCGTTGCCTTTCAACTTTATTCCACAGCCGTGTTCTACATCGAATTTGGTTCTGTAACTCAGTCCAAATAGGTCTGGTTCGTCTTGTTCGAATAGTATAAATATAACCATTAACTCTATATCGTTGCTGGAAACATCTTTAATGCCATACTTACCATCAGCATACTGTTTTACAGCATCTATAGTTTTGTTGTACCAAATACTGATTTCTTCAAGAAATTGCACTATCCTTTGTTTGTATTCTTCGGTGAGTTCTTGCTCTGATGCCTCCAAATCGTCAGACAAAACGATGCGCACTTTCTTCTTTAAAGCACTAATAAAGACACTTGTTTCCAAGTCTTCATCGAACTGTAAATCACATACTTTCATTGCCCTATCGATGTTTTAGTTCTGTTATATTACATATAATGTGTAACGCTTTTGATAAATAAGAATGCCAAAGCGCCTGAACTTGTTAGGCTTTGTCTATTATTTGCACAATAGATAAAAGCTGTTTGTAACTGCTTCTCATTCTCTTTGCACTGTAAGAGAACATAGTTAGTGGCACAAATGTAATGAATATCTTGTAAACGGACAACTAAAAATAACAGATTAGTGTAGTTTAAGTATTGTGTAAACAAAATAAAAAAGAACTATATGTCGCCATATTATAACGGAGATACTTGTTTGTTGCATCTTTAAAACAACTCTCTTTGTTAGAGATATAGGCACTATGAATTTGCCTAATATGCCACAATATTTGTTCGTAGCAATATGTATGTTGTTGTAACTTTATTGTTTGGCAATGCTGTTCTTTATGTAAATATATTTCAAAACAATTTAAATGTGTAACGTGCTCTATGTTAATGTGTTACAAAAGGGTGTATTTTGCATTGTAAAAACCCCATTTTTGCGATGCAAAAATATGGTTTTTGCAGTGTAAAAGTATGGTTTTTGCAATGCAAAAACGTACTTATTGTTTTCCGTTAAATTTATATTTACAAAAGTAGCACATAGTTTTCGAGTGAAAAGCCGTATATTTGCAACTTCTATTTTCATAGCATTAATATGGAATAGAAGCTAATTAAGTGTTGCGGAAATGGACGATAAGTGTTTTCATAGGTTGCCAACTGGCAATGAAAAGGAAGCGATGGGCAAGGCGAAAGTCTTTCCCAATCCTTTTTATTATGAGCCTTCTCCACTTGCGCGCCTTGCTGTTACGTTGCTGCAACAGTCGCTTCCTATGCTAAAAGAAGGCAAAATGTTTGGTGTACTAATAGTAGAATACGGGGGAAAGTTAGGCTATCTGCAAGCCTACTCAGGACAATTGGAAGGTGTTAGCACCGATGGTTTTGTGCCACTTGTGTTCGATTACCTGCAACCCAATGGCTATTTCAAGACACACGAAGCCGAGATAACAGCAATGAACCACGAAATAGTAGCTTTAAAGCAGTCGGACTATTACGGAAAAGCAATAGAAAGGCTTACTAAACTCAAGGCAGAAGCACAGCAAGTTGTGGCAGAAGCGCAGCAAGCAATGGTTGTTGCAAAGCACTTACGCGACGAACGGAGGAGGGAAAAAGCTATTGTTTCGGACAACGAACAACGGGAGATGATACGCGAAAGTCAGTATATGAAGGCAGAGTTGCACCGCACAAAGAAGCGATATGCTGCATTGTTGGAAGCAGCAGAGGCTGAAGTGGAGGCGTATAATAGAAAAATAGCAGAACTGAAAAGTACTCGCAAGCGCAAGTCGGACCATCTGCAGCGTTGGCTTTTCTCGCAATTTACTTTCTTGAATGCACAGGGTGAGCGCAGCGATTTGCTGTCTATCTTCCGTAATTACTATTTATTGCATAGTCCGAAGTCGGTTCTTGCTACGCATTATGCCACTGTGGGAGAGCAGATAACGCTGTTTCCACCATCGGGAACAGGCGAATGTTGCGAACCAAATTACTTCAATATGCTTTTACACACGGCATGCGACCAGTAGAAATGGCGATGTTCTGGTGGGGAGAGCCCCCTAAAACCGAGATAAGACAGCACGGACAGTTCTATCCTGCATGCAATGGAAAGTGCAAACCCTTGCTAACTTGGATGCTAAAAGGTATGAATGTAGCTGCCAATGCGTTGGAAGTGGAAGCCAAACAAAGTATTGACATCGTTTACGAAGACCGAGATTTGGCTGTCATAGTCAAGCCAAGCGGTATGCTTACAGTGCCTGGACGCAGCAAACAGCAGTCGGTTGAAACAATATTGCGCCAGCGATGGAACGACAACGATACACCAATTATAGTGCATAGGTTGGATATGGCAACCAGTGGACTGCTTGTTGTGGCACGAAATAAGGAAGCGCATAAGCATTTGCAGGCACAATTTAAAGCAAAAATGGTGAGAAAACGCTATATAGCCTTGTTGGACGCCACCTTATTAAATAGGGTAGGGTTGCCCAGTGAAGGCACTATTTCGTTGCCACTGTGTGCAGATGAGCTTGACCGACCACGCCAAATGGTAGATAGAAACAAAGGAAAGACTGCTATAACACATTATAAAATAATAGGAAAAACACCTTTACAAGATAGTCATTACAGCGAGGCGGTAAAGGTAGAGTTATGTCCTATTACGGGACGCACCCACCAGTTGCGGGTGCATTGTGCACATTCAGAAGGGTTGGCGTGCCCCATTCTTGGCGATACACTGTATGGAAAACGCGCCGATAGGCTATATCTGCATGCCGAATATCTTGCATTTACACACCCAACAACGGGCAAACCACTTAGTTTTGAGAGCAAACTAACAACATAATGACTTACTTTTTTTGATGTCTATTCCTAAGTATGATAGAGCAGTTTAGGCTTTAAGTTAAACAACAAATGTGCTTTAAGTTAAACCATCAAGCTACTTAAGTTAAACAAGAAGCAGACTTTAAGTTAAACTATCAAGCTACTTTAAGTTAAGCAATAAGAGAATGCCCACGAATAGGCAAATTACACACTGCAAAAGAACCTTTTTATATCCAATAAATAGGTATAAAACGATGTTCTACAGCTATATATAGAAACATTAATACGGGTAAGAGAAAAGCATTCTACATAGGTAAATAAGAACCAGAAAACTATTTGATGGCGAACAATATATACAGTTCATAATCATTAACAAATACTCAATATCTTCTAAAAAAAGCAAAAGTATTTTACCAATATAGCTTAATACTATCTGAATAGTGTACTTTTGTATAGAACTATTGCATTCAGTGAAAATTAAAACAATATAAAAATGAAAATAGGAGTATTCTGTTCGGCTAACAATAACATAGATTCAGATTTCTTCGAGTGTACAAAAGAATTAGGAAAATGGATAGGTGAAAACAATTATGCCGTAGTATATGGAGGCTGTAACATTGGTTTAATGGAATGTATAGGCAAGTCTGTTCACGAAGCAGGAGGCACTACTATAGGCGTAGTTCCTAGAATTATTGAAAAAGGAGGTAAGAAGAGCAACTATATAGACATAGAGTTTCCTTGCGAAAACCTATCAGACCGTAAAGATTTACTAATGATGCAAAGCGATATAACAGTGGCTCTGCCTGGCGGAATAGGCACCATCGATGAAATATTTACGGTTGCAGCATCGTGTTCTATAGGCTATCACGATAAAAAAGTGATATTATATAACGTAAAAGGCTTCTGGAATAAGCTTATTATGGTGTTAGACAATTTGCAAGAACAAGGCTTTATACGTGGTGATTACCATCGTTATATAGACGTAGCCAATAACTTTGATGAGCTAACAAAGAAGATAATGCAGGGATAAAATAATTGTAACACAATAGTACAACACATTAATATATAAACAACAATAAAATTAATTGATTATGAAAAGAAAAGGATTGAAAGTGGCTATATGCCTTATGGCAGGCACAATGTTGGCAACCTCTTGTGTAGGTTCGTTTACAATGTTCAACAAATTGGCTAAATGGAACAAGCGTGCTACCGATTCTAAGTTCTTAAACGAACTTATCTTTATTGTTATCTCCCCAGCTTATGCAATCGCAGGTACAGTTGATGCTCTTGTTCTTAATGCTATTGAGTTCTGGACAGGCGATAATCCGATGGCTAAGAATATTGGTAAAACCAAGAATATTAAGGGCGACGATGGCTTAATGTATGCCGTGAAATATCTTAAAAATGGTTACGAGATTACCCGTCCGAACGGAACAGTGTTCTACTTAACCTACAACAAGGCAGAGAACAACTGGTATATGAATGAGAATGGCAAGGAAAATAAGCTCATACATTTCAACGAAAACGGAACAATAAAGGCATTCTTAAACAACGGAATGACTATGGACGTTACTCCAAATGCCGCAGGCTTATACGAACTTCGCCAAGCAGTGGCAGGCACTAGCTACTTTATGGCAGTGCGATAAAACAAAATACGCCTATAATTGTTATTAAATAACACATATAGGCTTATTCTGAATATATAAGGTCTTTGTTAGTTTTTCTAGTTTATAGAGAAGGAGTACTAACAAAGACCTATTATTTTTCTTATCTTATCATTATTTTCTTTCCATCTATTATATACAAACCTCTTAATCCTTTAATAGAGTTTGAGTTTTTACGTACCAATTTTTCCACTAACGGTATATATAGTAAAGTTCTGATTGGAAACGTGGGGAGAATCAATAATAGATACAGCTGTTCTAATCGAAACAGGAGCAGATTCTATATTATCTCCATATATCGCAGTTACACTAAATAGGTGGTCTCCATCTGTTAAAGGTCGATTTACAATATAAGTCGTGTTTTTCTCCCTCAACGGTTGCTATTAGTTTCTTATCAAGATATATGTTATATTTCTTAACCTTATCTCCCTTTACTGAATAGTTTATATCATCGAGCAAGAGTCCAAATGCATCTGTTGCAGTGTGGTGTATTGCAAAGTATTTTGTTTTATTAGGTAATGTAAAGAACCGTTGTGTCCAGTCCATATTGGGGTTCTCGGTATTTTCAACTTTTATAAAGCTTTCTATATTTCTATCAGTTGTAGAATAGAGAACCTCATAAGTTTCGTCTCCATACATTAACGAGAGGCATTTCACATAGAATGTAATAGTTTGTTCAACTCCAGGAAGTTCTGGTGATATGAGCCAATCATTAGCAGCACCTTTTACAGGACAGAATGATATTAGATATTGATTGCCGGAATGAGCTTTGTCTTTATCATAAATGTTAGCACCAAAAACAGTTTCTGGATTAATAACCTGCCATGCGTGTGGTTTAGCAGAATTCTTATATGTTACTGCTCCCCATGCATCTGTTACCTGCCCATCACCATCTATAATCTTCCAATCCCCAAAAGAACCTTCATGTGTGGTTTCTGTTACACCTCCAAGAGAGAAAGGAACAAATATATTTTCGTCCTCAAAATCCTCAGTTATTGGACGTGTTGTCTCGTGTGGAGCATTCCAAGTAAGTTTAATTCCTTTCTCTGTTTGTTCTGCTAGAAGATTTTCAGGAGCTACTGCTTGTGATATTAGCACATTAAGTATACGCTCTGCTATATTGTTTTCTGGTATTTCGTCTAAAGTGTAAATAATCTCTGCTTTTATAACCCGGCTACCAGCTTCATCAAATATTGTAGTTGGTATAGAAGTTTCGAAAGCTTGTTCATGCATAGAAGGTAAAGGTTGTTCAACAATTGTATTCATAAGTTCCTTATTGTCCATAGTTATCCGAACTGCATAGGATTTTGCAGTCTGTAAACCATAGTTTTTAACAGATAATCTAATAATTGCAGAATCTCCGGTGTGTACAGTCTCAGGCACAGAAAAGTCTGAAACCTTAAGATCGTAACTGTTCATATCTACTATATTAATATTATCGAAAGTTATATTTCCTGGTGAATTAAATGTCTCAAATAACCCTAGTCGGATATATCGTTCTGTTTTGTACTGAGTTAAGTCTATTTTGTACGTTGTATATCCAGTCTTGGGACTAATTACATCAGCTAATGTCTCTGTACCGTCTGGCTTTACAACATAAATACCAATAGTATTCTGACTATCTGTTCCTTTTACATCGAGTGTAAGTGTTGGTTTCTCTGCTCCTGCTAAAGATATTTTGCCCGAATATAATTCACCATATTCGTCTGAAGATGGAGAATCTATTGTAAAAGCATAATTATCCCCATCTGATGCTTCTGCAGATATTTGCATTTTGACACCTCCACCTGTACTATTAAAATTCCAATAATTATTCAGTTGACCTTTGGTTACACTTTCTTTAAAAGGTAAGCTATAAGCCTTTCCTATAAGAAGTCCACTCATTCGAGCTTCGCCTGCTCCAGCAATATTAACGGCTCTTACTGCCCAATATGCAATACCTTGTTTTCCTTCATTAGTATTAAATGGAAGATCTGCCGAAGTACCATTATGAATAGTTGATAATTTCTCTCCAAGTAACATTGTTCCATTGTAAGATGCAGTATTCCAAACTTCGTAATCAACGTTATCAGCAATAACAAGTCCACCTATAACCCCAGTATTCCCAACTTTATCCCATGTAATCTTAACAGAACTATCATTATCTGCTACTTTGATATTCTTTACATGTTCAGGTATATCTACTCCAACATAAACTACAGCTTCTTGTTTACGTCCTTGTTCTCCTTCAATAAAAGGTAATACTGTATACGTATGACTACCAAGACTAACTTTAGTATCCTCATATTCTATAATTGTATTTGGTAGGACATTATTAAAAGTATTAATAATTTTATTATCACGCCGTAATTCAATTTTTGTAATAGGCTTTGTTAGTATTGTTCCTCCAACAGTTTTTATAGGAGCATTAAAGAATATATTTGTTCTCAGTTGTCCTGTAGAGTCTGCTATTACTTTAAGTTTACCAACAGAATCTGGTGCTTCTGCAATAGGTATTTGTTCAACTATAATAGAATCAACGTAAAGAGTCCAACCCTCAGTTGTACTAATGGCATGTATGCCTAAATGATAGTCTCCATCTGTGTCTACCTTTATCTGATTATTTTCATATTTTTGATAAGTTGCAGAATTAATATTTGTTTCTGGCAATACGTTAATCGTCATATTTTCAACATTCGTTCCTTTTCCCATTTTCATTTCGAAGCGTTCAGGATATACTTTGCTTTGCCCTGAGCGTCCTTTGGCACTTAGACCAATGGTATAAGTTTTCCCCGCTTTTAGTTTTATAGGAGGAGATATTAACCAATCATCAGCAAGTTTTTGACCGAATGTATAAGAGGCAGATTTGGTTCTATTATCATAAATCCATGCTGCACGCGTACCAAATTCTGATTCTACTCTATCATTATTAACATCAACAACAGTCCATATAGAGAAGTTGTCAGCCGACTCAAAATCTTCTAAATAAGGTACATTAAAAGACGAACCTAATTTTTCAGAATTTGAAAAAGCCATCTTGCTATGTTGCTCTCCATTTTTGGCAACGATACCATATTTATAGTTTGTATAATCACCAAGCGTTATTTGGTCTTCTATATATGTATCATTATAGTTTTCAGATATCAATTTTCTTTCTCCATTCCCTATGCGATAGATATCATAATAAATGCTTCCTATAAAACCATTATGTATTCCTTTTACTGGAGCTTCCCAATAAACATAAGCATTACCACTTTGTTTGTCCAATTCCATTACAATGTTGGAAGCTGTCTGTGGTTCATCATATCCTATCCATTTACTTAATTTTGTAGTTGGCGAACTACCAATTTCATTAGAAGTAACTACCTCGAAAGTATGCATATCTGTTGATACCGTAACAGGAATTGTCTCATTTTTTCCGGGAGAAGTTGTACCTGTAGCAGTCTCTTTACCATCTACAAGTATTTTATACGATAAGTTACTATTCAATGTCTGACCATCATAACTCAATGTAGGTGCTGTAAAAACAACAGAGCCTGTTGTATCACCATCAATAAACATAAGTGAAAGATCTGTTACTTTTGCTGGTGCTCCACCAAGAGCTTTAGGTTGTTGAATAATCATTCCTGAAAAAGTATATTGCCCAAATTTGTATATTTCGGTTGCTGCACCTGTATTAAGGTCTACTGTATATAGCGAAGTACTCTGTTTCTTTTGGTCTGTTCCTAACCAATAGAATGTATCATCTGTCTGATCTATTTCACCTGTTTGAAAAAAGAATGCACCAGAACTATCCGAAAGCGTTATTCCAGTCGATCCAATTAATGTTTCTGTACCAGCTTCTTTATCAATTCTATAAAGAAATCCATCAGTAGCAATACCATATAGCATACCAGCTTTTGTAATACCCATTGCAATATAGTATTTGTTTGTTTTAAAAAGCGTTGAACGAGTTTTATTTGGATAATCTATAATGCCAATCTCTTTGCTTTTTCCGTCTGCAGAATAGAATTCTCCATATATAGTTCCGTCTGTTGCCATTGCGGTTTCAAAGCTCATTAATGAATAGTCATTAAGTACTTCTGCTCCTATCAATTTCCAAGTGTTTGTATCTATAGTATATAGAGTAGGTGTGTATTTTTTATCTTTTGACACAGCATTGTAACCAGCATATAATTTCCCATCTACTAAGCCAATACCATTATAGAACATAAATTACCTTTTATAAGAGGAGTTAAATTCTTTGGAGTTGTGGTGCTAAAGCTTGAAATACTTCGGTCTGTTGCTGCCGACATACCAGGTGCATAGGTAACATTAACCCAAATTTCTGCTCCACTATTTGTCTTTAATACTGGTTGTTTAATAGCAGATAAAGGTGATAATTGTATTGACGAAGTTAATTTTTTGCCCTGTAATGGTACATCTATTAATTCTGAATGGGGACTTTTAAGAGAATTTTCTTTTATGAACATAGTAGATGTTTCATTTTCTCGTTCGTCTATACAATTTTTTTGTTGTGATACGAAGCGTTGTGAAGACATACAAGGAATTTCTAATTGTTTTTGTGCAAAGGCTATGTTTCCTATTAATAGGAACATACAAGCCAACGAAAAGAATGCTTTTTTCATTATATAAATCTCCTATATGCAGCGTGATTGTTTAGTTATATCTAAAATACCTACGAAGCAAGATCAATAGGAATAGATAAATAATAATTTCTCCATCTTCCTGCTGCTTGGAAAAGATGTGTTAATAAGTAGCTACAAATATAGTGTTATTTTTTTAAAAATACGTATATTAAAAGTACAATTTCGGTGTATTTTAACTAAAATATGTCATATTTCTTCTACTTAAGGTATGGATATATATAGTTGAAAACAACGAAGCATAACAGGAAACGAACTTTGTTATGGTGGGTATTTTAGTTTCAGCGGGGAGATGATATATTAGAAAATAAAAAAATGTGTTGTGTCAAGATACTGAAACTTAGAGGTTGAGTTGTTTTTTCAGTTCCAAACGTTTTTCTTTTAGTTCTTTATCGTCGGTATATGCCAGAGCGTAGCCCCAATAAAGGTAAGCTTCTTTAAATTGTTTCAGCTTGTTTTTGGCATCGCCCATATTTTTATATATCACGAACATAATTGTTTTGTTAGGTTCGTATAGTGTTGCGGCTGTTTTTAAATGTTCTATGGCTGCATCGTAGCGTTCTAATTGGTTTTCTACAACTCCCAAACGGTAGTTTCCAACTGCTATTTTCGGGTTTCGTTCCACTGCTTTTGCAAAATAAAGGGCTGCCGAATCTAGTTTTTCCAAATATTCGTATGCTCCTGCTGTATAATAAAGTGCATTATAAGTGGTATCGCCTGCCGATAACACCTTATTATATATAGCGATACATTGCTCGTATTTGCGATTTAAGAAATAAGCTTCGCCCAACGCACGGTTTACTTCCACATTGTTTGAGTCTATTTTATAATAGCGTTCGCCGTATAAAACTGCCATATTAGGGTTACTTTCTTCTTGGTTTACAAATAATTTCATAAGGTCGGCAACTATATGTCCGTCCATTGGAAACTTATCTATAAGTGTCATTCCCCAATAAGTTTGTAGAGTTGTTTGTTGCATTGCTCCCTGTGCATAGTACATTTCGCGCATTGCATCGTGAGTAAGACTGTCTTCTGGAATTGTTTTCAGCATATCTACACATTGTTTATATGCCGTACGGAGATAGTAACACGAGGCAAGTTTCATACGTATTGTGTTATTGTCGCCTAACATTTGTGCTTGTTTATAGTGCGAAATGGCGCAAAAATAGTTGTATGCCTTCATACAGCTATCGCCTTTTTCAATAAGCTGTTGGCAGTTTTGTGCCATTGTATGTAGACAAATGCAACAAACGACGGCAAAAAGTAGAATTTGCTTTTGCATATAAACAGTTTTATGAAACAATAAACTAAAAAATTTGTCTATTTATTTTTCGTGAGGCTTTTAAACAAATGCAGCCTCACGAAAACTATTTTTTCTTACTATACACTATTTACTTTTAGTTTAGTTTAAATGTAATTGGTAGCATATAGCGCACAGCAACTGGTTTTCCATTAAGTTTACCCGGATTCCATTTAGGCATTGCCAATATTGTACGAATTGCCTCTTTGTCGAGTATTGGCGAAACCGAACGAATAACTTTTGGTTCTAAAATTTCACCATATTCAGATACAACAAATTCTAGAATAACCTTTCCTTGTTGTTTCTTTTCTGCAGCTTCTATTGGGTAATTTAAATTCAGTACTAACCACTGATTAATGTTTCCATTAAATGTAGGCATATAGTCTACGGCATCATAAATTTTCTTTGGTGTTCTTTTTGTTTGTTCTTGTGTAGGGTTGTTTGTTGCAATTTCTGCCGTATTCTCTACTTTTTTAGCAACCATTTCTTCCCTGTTATTGGTTGTTTGTGTTTCTGTTTTTTTATTCGTACAAGCTGTTTGTCCTGTATGTTGCACACGTTTTTGGTTCTTTTGCCTTTTTGTTACTTTTTTGCCCGATGCTAAATTTGCTATCTTTTTTTGTTTAACATTCTTATTTCCTATTGTTTTTGCAACATTGGCTATATTACGTGCAACTGTTTCTATGTTGCTCACTATTAATAGTGTTGCTATCAACGGAATATAAAGTGCATACTTTGCTTTTGCAATTTGTTTTGTTCTTTCTTTGTTCATCATTTCTATACGCTTTTTAAGGGGTAAAACATTAAAATTATTTGAAATAGTAGCTACATTCTTTTGGTATGTCAATACAAGCAAATGGTATTGATATTCTTTTTTGTTTGCTCCACTGGTTAAAACATTGTTGTCGGCAAGATATTCAAGGTTTAATCTTACTTCGCGTTTAAGCAACCAAACAAACGGATTTATCCAAAAATGGTAGAAAACAGTTCTGTAAATAGAATATCTACGGAGTGCCATTGTTTGCAATGCGTTAATTCGTGTTTTATTATCTCGTGCGTTTGCTGTGTATTGTGTTTTGATGGACTGATAAAAATCCAGTTGAAAAACGAAAATGGACCTTCGTTGTTTTCTAACAAATATACTTTCACTCCATTTATATTGGCTGTTTTACATTTGTTTCTAAGTTTTATAATGGAAATTAACTGACAAAAGAAACGCACCAATAACACGCAAACCACCATATTATATATGGTTAATGCTATAGTTTCCCAGTTCGTTGCATTTATCTTATTTGGTGTTATGGTAACGGTTGGCAAAATAAAGGTTGCATATTGGTTTGCTATTGATGTTATTTCCACATTTTTGTTTATCCATTCCAAGCAATTTAGCTCTGGCACCAACATTGCAACAATGTATATTCCTATAAGTGTTGCCCTACGTAGCGAGAAAAATGTATCGCCAGAAAACATAAGTTTATAAAAACCAAAGAGCACTATTAAGGCAATGTTTAGTTTTAGAAAATACATCGTCATATTCGTTATATTTTAAGTTCAACGTTTTTCTAACTATGTTTTAAAATACTTCTAAAAAAACTATTTTTGCACCATTTCTGTTTTATTCAGTATCTTTTCCTTTTTCAATTTCGCTAATAATATCTCTCAAGTCCTCTGGTGAAATCTTATCTTTTTTTGCGAAAAACGATACCATTTCGCGAAACGAATTTTTAAAATAGTTGCCTACAAAGTTGCTCATAAAGTCTGCTTTATAATCTGTTTGAGCTATTTTTGGTGTGAAATGATATACCAAACCATGTTGTTTTGCCACTAAATATCCTTTGCGTTTCAAATTGTTCATTACCGAAGCAATAGTAGTGTAGGGTGGTTTAGGCTCTTCTAATTGCTGCAAAATATCTTTTATTGTACAATTGTTAAGTCGCCATACTTGCAACATAACCTCTTCTTCTTGTTTTGTTAGCTTTTCCATATCCAAATTTTATTCTATAGGTTGCTGCAAATTTACGATTAATTCGTAATAACAACAATATTAACACGCTAAAAAATGTTAATGGGTTAATGTTTTGTATTGATTAATAGTTTAATACGAAAAAATAATAAATATGTTCTGCAAAATAAAACGGCTCTACATTTAGCACATTCCACATAAATAGTTTTTTTATTCTTTCACGTTTCAATTGTTATGCACCTTATAATAAACGTAAATAAAAAGATGCCAAAATGCTAATACAACAATAAAAGCAAAAAAACAGTCCAAGCCTAAAACAACTGTTTGTTTAAAGAGTGTGTAATATACTTCTAAAATTTTGTAATTAAAACCTATGCAAATATTAATAAGAAAAATAAAAAAACTGTAATTAAAAAAAATTTTTATTTTCTTATTAATAATTTCCTCCTTCTGTTATGTGTTTTTATATGGCTAATATATATACCTCCCAAAAGGCGCACTACTTTCCAATAAAATAATATAATTGTCAAACTATGATATTAAAAATATTTAGTATCTTTGCTTTTGTAAACATTAAATTGAGCTTATGAAACCATATACAGCTGTTATTGTGTTCCTTACATTAGTACTGTCGTCGGTATTTACAAGTATAAATAGTTACAACCATACAAAGAAAATGATTGTAAACGATATGAATCGCGCATTAGCATTAACGCTTTCTGAACAGCAAGAAGCCTGGATAACGCCCGATACTATTATAAACTATCGCAAAAATTTAAAGATAGATGTGCTCCGAAACGAGTCGTTTGTAACTTATGCACTTAACAATACACCAAAAACACTATGCAGTAAGCCTATGAAATGGGTACGAAACAACAACAGAAACATTATTCTCCAGTCGTATGCAACTTGTTCTCTTTTCACCATTTACGGACTTTCTAACCAGCGTTCTGCTGCTTTTCTCTTGTTTTTATCCCTCGTTTGGCTTGCCGGTTCGGTTTATTGGTTGCGCAAATATAGTTTAGGCACACTTGTTTTAAATAGTTTAATCTATTCAAACAATAGGCAAATGTTCTACAATATAAAGCAAATGCCTATTCCTTTTACTCCTATGCAACAACAACTTATGCAGCTTTTTGTTGCTTCTGCCGACTATAAATTGTCTAAACAAACCATTTGCGATGCACTTTGGCCAAAGAAACCCGATGCAACCGAAACGCTTTATACACTTATTAGACGTATAAAACCAGTGCTAAAAAAATATGCTGGTTTGAATATTGTTACCGAACGAGGTGGCGATTATCGTTTAGAAAAACAATAAGACGAATGCTACAATTTTGCAAAAATATAGCATAAGAAACTGATGTATATATTTTTTGTATAGCACGAACATCTATTTTGTGTTGAATATAGGTACTTTGCAGAATTATGAAAAATAGCAAAATAGGCTATGTCGGTTACGTTTCAGTAAGATGTCAGATACTTGTCAGCCATATTTTACCCTGTTTTTTGTTGTTCAATCTAACTTTGTCTAATAAACTATAACCTATCGTTGCAATGCTACAATATGAAGCAAAGGAGCGAAATTAAATTTATTGAATGACAATGAAACGATTTTTTACTTTATTTTTAATTGTTATGGCTGGGCAATATGTTTTATGTGCTCACGCTTTTTCGTTTAATGCAGTGTGTTTGCAGCACAATTTTACACAGAAAGAAGTTAGCGACACAGTGCAAACAAATAAGAACGAAAAGCCTGTAAAACTATCAGGCGTAACAATAGAAGCAACAAGAGTGATACAAAAACCCGACGGACAACTTATTTTTCCATCGAAAACGCAACGCAATAGTTCTACAAACGGATACAGTTTGTTGGCAAAACTCAGTTTGCCACGTATCAGAATAAACGAAACAATGCATACAATAACAGCATTAAATAACAATGGCGATGTGCAAATTCGTATTAATGGCGTGATAGCAACAAAGACAGAATTGATAAATATGAATCCAAAACTGGTGAAAAACATTGAATTTATAGACAATCCTGGTGTTCGTTATGGCGAAAATGTGGGCTATGTGCTAAACATTCGTACCGCAAAAAGCAAACAAGGAGGGGCAATTGGCATAGACTTAAACAATGCTTTAACAACAAAAAGTAGCGATAACACAGCATTTGTAAAATTAAATAGAGGCAATTCGGAACTTTCGTTTTCCTATTCTTTTAATTATCAAGACTTCAAAGGAAGCAGAACTAAAGAAGAGGCTAACTATCAATTAAGCAACAATACATCTTATTATATTGAGCGAAACGACTTATCGAGCCGTAATCGTACGGTTAGAAATGGGCTTCAATTAAAGTATAATCTTGCCGATTCTGCATTGTCTTACGTGTTTCAAGCAAGTTTATCGAACGACTTTAATCATAGTCTTAACAACGATAAAATATATCAAATGTTTACACCCGAAGGTAATTTCCTCTCGGAAAGTCGCAATTCTGAACGTAGTTTTTCGCCAGTTCTCGACCTTTACTACTATAGAAAGTTGGGCAAAAGCAACAACATTACAGCCAATATAGTGGGTACAACAATTGGAACAAAGGCTAACAACTATCTAAAAGAAGTTTCACCTTATATATATAATGTAGATGGACAAATGCGTTCGTTATATTCTGAGCTTATTTACGAACACCAATTGCGCCCTTTTACCATATCGGCAGGTATAAATAGTATGTTGAAATATATACGAAACGAGTATATTGGCGATGTAAAATCGTTTAATAAGATGAATTATTCTACCTTATATATGTTCTCGGAAATAAAAGGAAATTGGCAAAAATTGGGTTATGTTTTTGGCATTGGAGCCACAAATGCAGGCTACAAACAAGCCACCGATAAGTATAACTATTGGCTTTTTCGCCCTAAACTTAGTTTGAACTATTCTGTTACGCAAGCATTATCGGTGCGATATAGTTTTGAAATCTTCGAACATATATCGCGTATGGCAATGATTAGTAATACTAAAATTAGAGAAAACAGTCGCGAATGGCGTGTTGGAAATCCTAATATAGAGCCAAATAAGGTTGTTCAGCAAATAGTAAATATAAGTTATGTGCGCCCACGTTTCTATAATTTAGTTGATTTCTTTTGGCGATTGAATACCAATCCCAATATGTCTAAATACGTTCGTAATGCCAACAATGAGTTTTATTATATGCAAGCCAACCAGAAACGCATAGAAATGTTCAGCATTTCAGATGCTTTCAACATTAAAATCATACCCGATGTGCTCGAAACAACATTGGTTGGAGCACTCTATCGCTTCATTAACGAAGGCGACGACTATAAGCATAGCCTTACAACATTCAATTTTCAAGCCAGTATACAGGCATATTTAGGGCGTTGGACACTTACAGCGTATGCCGATAACGGGTGGAAATTCAACGAAGGAGAAACACTTGCGCACAACGGAAGTAATATTTATGTAGGCAGTAGCTATCGGTTGGGCAATTTATACCTATCGCTTTACCTTCAAAATCCTTTTATGCAACACCATAAGGACTTACATTCGCACATATTAAATTGCTATGTAACGAAAAATATAGTGCAGCGTAACCGTGATATGGGCAATTTTTTAACCTTCAATTTGTCGTGGAATTTAGAGTTTGGACATAGAAAACAGAATAAGAAAGAACATAATCAGCACAAAGATACCGATACGGGAATAATGTAAACAAATAGAAAAGCAGCATATTTAATGTTGCTTTTCTTAATAATATCTATCTTGTTAAAGCAATAGTTACACTTTTCTTCGGTTTTATTGTTCTGTTTTCACCTAATAGAGGTGTGTATAAAATAATAATAACCTTAAAATAATTTCCTTATATGACTTAAATTTACTATTTTTGCATTATGTATACGGCATACGAAAAATCGTATTCGTAAAAAGAAATAAGAACTATGCTGGCAAAATATCACTACGCTGTGCTTATACACGAGCAAGCAAAAAAATATGGAACAAAGCCCGTTATAACTTTTAGACATTTTGGAAGTTTAGAATGGAAAACGGTATCGTGGAACCAATTTTCTATGCGCGTAAAGCAAGTTTCTAATGCTTTAATAAACTTAGGACTGAAATCACAAGAGAAAATTGCCGTATTCGCACAGAATTGTATACAATATCTTTATACAGATTTTGGTGCTTATGGTGTTCGTGTAACCACAATTCCATTCTATGCATCAAGTTCTGAACAGCAAATACAGTATATGATACAAGATGCGAGCGTTCGTTTTGTTTTTGTTGGCGAGCAAGAACAATACGATAAAGCACATCGTATACTTCCACTTTGCCCAACATTAGAACGTATTATTATTTTCGACCCAAGTGTACGCATAAGTTCTCACGATCCGCATGCTATCTTTTTTGAAGATTTTTTAAAACTTGGCGAAGGATTTCCACGCCAATCAGAAGTAGAAAAACGATGGGCAGAGGCAAACGATAACGATATCTGTAACATTTTATATACTAGTGGTACAACAGGCGAGAGTAAAGGCGTTATACTTACACACGGTATGTATAATGCTGCAATGATTGCTAATAGTAAATGTGTACCTGTTACAGATAAAGATAGATCAATTGACTTTTTACCCTTTGCACATGTCTTTGAAAGAGCCTTTGCTTATTTAGTATTAGGCAACGGTGGTGAATTGATAGTGAACACATATCCAAAAGAAATTCAAGAAAGTATGCGAGAAACCCACCCAACTTGTATGGCTTCGGTGCCACGCTTCTGGGAAAAGGTTTATATAGCAGTGAAAGAAAAAATAGAAAATGCAAGTGCTGTACAGCGAAAAGTATTTGAACACGCATTAGAAGTAGGGCGCAAACACAATGTAATGTATCTTGGACGGGGCAAACGTCCTCCTTTAAGTCTACAGTTAGAGTATAAACTCTTAAATAAAACAGTTCTTGCATTGGTTCGTAAACAGTTAGGTTTAACCAATCCAAATTTCTTTCCAACAGCAGGTGCATACGTTTCGCCCGAAGTTGAAACATTTGTACATAGCATAGGTCTTGATATGTTGGTGGGTTATAGCCTTACAGAGAGTGTGGCTACAGTTAGTTGCGACCATCGTGGAAAGGCTTTTACAGTGGGTTCAGTGGGAAGACCAATAGAAGGACTACAGATAAAAATAGGCGAAAACGATGAAATATTGCTGAAAGGTCCTACTATTACCCCTGGATATTACCATCGTGAGCACATAAACGAAACTGCTTTTACTGCCGATGGCTACTTCCGTACAGGCGATTCTGGGTATCTTAAAGACGGAGAACTGTATCTGAAAGAGCGCATAAAAGACCTTTTTAAAACATCGAACGGCAAATATATTGCACCACAAATGATAGAAGGGTTGCTCTTAGTAGATAAGTTTATCGATCAAGTAGCTATTATTGCCGACCAACGCAAATATGTTTCAGCGCTTATAGTACCCGAATTTAGAGTTTTAGAGGAGTGGGCGAAAGACTTTAATATAGATTATGATAGTCGAGAAGCACTTTGTAGCAATCTACAAGTAAACAAAATGATGAAAGAACGTATAGCTACGTTGTTGCAATTGCTTGCTCCATACGAACAAATAAAACGCTTTACACTATTACCACACCATTTTTCAGCAGAGAATGGAGAGCTAACAAATACATTAAAACTGCGTCGCCCAATAGTTTATAAGAACTATAAGGACGTTATAGAACGTATGTACGAAGAATAAGAAAACACCATCTAAAAACATAAAACGAAAGTGATTACAGCAGAACAACTAAAAGATGTGGTGGCACGTGTAGATGCTTTACATCACTATTTAGGAATAGATAAAAAGAAAATTGAGTTCGAAGAAGAGCAACTTCGTACCCAAGCACCTGACTTTTGGGACGATGCTGACCGAGCACGAGAGCAAATGAAAAAGGTAAAAGGAATTGAAAAATGGCTGAAAGGATATGAAAATATTAAATCGGAAGCCGAAGAATTGCAGCTCGCATTCGACTTTTATAAAGACGAACTCGTTACCGAAGAAGAAGTAGATAAGGATTATGCAAAGGTAATATCCGATATAGAGAATCTCGAACTAATGAATATGCTCCGTCAAGAGGAGGATCCTATGGAGTGTGTTATGAAGATTAACTCTGGTGCGGGTGGAACAGAAAGCCAAGATTGGGCATCTATGCTGATGAGAATGTATATGCGTTACGGAGAAGCACACGGCTATAAAGTTACCATTTCAGATATTCAAGATGGCGATGAGGCTGGTATTAAGAGCGTAACTATGAAATTCGAAGGAGGAGAATATGCCTATGGCTTTCTAAAAAGCGAAAATGGGGTGCATCGTTTGGTGCGTGTTAGCCCATTTAATGCACAAGGAAAACGTATGACAAGCTTTGCCAGTGTGTTTGTTTCACCCCTTATTGACGACTCTATTGAGGTATATGTAGACCCAGCACGTGTAAGTTGGGATACTTTTAGGTCGGGCGGTGCTGGTGGACAGAACGTAAATAAGGTTGAATCGGGCGTACGTTTGCGTTATCAATATGAGGATCCTGATACAGGGGAGCAGGAAGAAATACTTATTGAAAACACCGAAACACGCGACCAACCCAAGAATAGAGCAAAAGCAATGCAGCTTTTGAAATCGCAATTGTACGACCGTGCAATGAAAAAACGTATGGAAGCACAAGCTAAAGTAGAGGCATCGAAGAAGAAAATAGAGTGGGGAAGTCAGATAAGAAGCTATGTTTTCGACGACCGTCGTGTGAAAGACCACCGCACAAACTATCAAACTTCTGATGTAGATGGGGTGATGAATGGAAATATTGATGGCTTTATAAAAGCCTACTTGATGGAATTTCCAGAAGAAGAAAAATAACTTTTAGGAGTGTAAAAATAGAAAAAGGTGAATAGAAAGAGAAATTCTCACCTTATTATATATAGTAACCAGTGAAAAGTTATAAAGGCTTTTCTCGTAAAAAAAATATCACAATGAGCAATAAAAACAAATTAAGAAAGAAAGCAAAAGAGGCACGCGAAGAGAAAGAAGCTAAGTCTGTTTTTAAGTGGATAATAATATCTCTTATGATATTAGCTCTTATTTTAATGACGTGGGCAATGACTTTTAATGCATAATGAGTAGCGGGTTAGAAATTGAACGTAAGTTTCTTGTCCATAAAAATATGGATTGGAAGAGCCAAGCATATAATGTAAGTCATGTCCGACAAGGCTATTTTGCGGCTATAAATACCGTTCGTATTCGCATTCGAGATACAAAAGGCTACCTCACTATTAAAGGAAAGTCGGTTGATGGGGGACTTTCGCGTTACGAATTTGAAAAAGAAATAACTCTCGAAGAGGCAGAACAACTTCTTCAATTGTGCGAGAAAGGTATAATAGACAAGCATCGTTATTTGGTGAAAAGTGGCAAACATACTTTTGAAATTGACGAATTTCACGGCGAGAACGAGGGCTTGGTTATGGCAGAAGTAGAATTGGAAAGTTTGACTGAACCGTTTGAGAAACCTAATTTCATAGGAATAGAGGTTACAGGCGACCCTCGTTTCTACAATCGGCAAATGCGTAACTATCCATTTACTGCTTGGAAAGAAACCTTACCAGCAGAGTACCGATAGCCAAAGCAATAGTACTACCTATAATATCGGCAATAAAATCGAGCCATTCGCCACTTCTGTTTCCATTGGTACAATAGGCTTGCAATAGTTCTATGCCTCCTCCTAAAAGCGATGGTAGCAACCATACACCAAGAAACATACCTTTGGGGTTACAGGTTTGTGGTTATGAAAATACTCGTGTGCCACAATCATACCGAGCACAGTGTATAAACCAATGTGTGTCCACTTGTCTATGAGTGTAATACCACTTAATGGAGTCTCTGGAATAGGTATTAACGAAACAACTAAAATAAATATAGTCATCGCAATAGCCATTGGAAACTTGCGCAATAGAGAGAATGCTTTGTTCATAAATCTATTCTATTTTACTGCAAAAATACCAATATTTTTCTGTTTCAGTGGAATTTCTGCTGAATAATCTAAATACAATCGTAAACCATTCTATGAATTTTCGTGAATTCTTTTACCTGAAAAAGTCAGATAGGAAAGTCATTACCTTTCTGTTATGTCTTACTATTGGAGTGTTAGGAATTTTGTTTTTATTAGGTAATAAGCGTAGTAGCACATTGCTTAATGCTGCCGACAGTTCGGCAATAGCTACAGAAAGAACAAGAGATATAGCCAGTTACGAAACAGGTTCGGGACAATATAGATTGGAAAACGGGCAAAAAACAGAATTGTTTCCTTTCGATCCTAATACAGCAGATAGTTTACAGCTGAGCCGTTTAGGGCTTGCACCCTATCAAATACGCAATATTTATCGCTACAGAGCCAAAGGAGGTGTGTTCCGTTCGCCTCAATCGTTTGCTAAAGTTTATGGTTTAACTCGCAAGCAATATCGCGATTTAGAGCCATACATAACCATTGGCGAGGACTATCAGCCAGCCTTTACAATGGAAACTATACGAAATTACGAACGAGGACGGATAGAAGAACAACGCAAACTACACGAAGCCTACGAAGAATATAAGAAGAACGATGCCTATAAACCATACAAGAAATACGACAGAGATACCATTCGATACCCCATTAAAATAAAATTGGGCACACATATAAACCTTGCTTATGCCGATACAACTATGTTAAAGAAGGTTCCTGGTATTGGTTCTGGTTGGGCAAAAACCATTGTTAGCTATGGCGAACGGCTTGGTGGATATGTAGCGGTGGGACAACTGAAAGAGATAGAAGGGTTCCCTGTAGAATCGTTACCTTTCTTCGAAGTGCGTAATGCGCAAACAAAACGTCTCAATCTCAATACACTTTCGTTGTCGCAACTGCGTCGCCACCCCTACATAACCTTTTATATGGCACGTCAGATAGTAGAATACAGACGACTGAAAGGCAGATTAAGTAGTTTGTCGCAACTTCGATTGCTCAAAGAATTCCCAGCCGATGTTATAGAGAGGCTACAACCATACGTCTGCTTTTAGTAGTTCTTATATATTAAAAAGGTGGTTTTTGGTTTGTAAAAAGGTATGTTTTGCCAGCCAAAAACTACCTTTTTACAATGCAAAAGTATAGCTTTTTATAAGCTATTGAGAACTAATTAGTTACTAATACTATTTATATCTTATTGGGTTGGAGCTATAATAGCATCACTATTTCTGTTCTCTCACCAAATCTTCGTAGGCTTGGTTCATTTCATTCATCAGTACTTCAAAGTTATCCGAATTAAGTGCCACACGGCGGAACATAATCTCTAAGTTATCGCTTTCTATGGAAATAGGCTCATTGTGCAGCAAGGCCATTGTGCCATAGAGCATTAAACGGAAAACGGTAGCCTGGTGCAAGGTTGCCAATTCGGGATTAATAGTTCTCAGTACCATACTATATGTCATCATCTGAGTACGCACCATAGAACGGATAGCAAGGGCTACATCTACTGGTTGAATATCTTTTGCACCACGTTCGTAGTTTTCAAAGAACTCTGTTATGGTTTGTAACCTTCCCGTAAGCAAGATACTAACCTGCTGTTGATACTCTTTAATGGCAGTTTTGTACAGTTCTTTAGACCCACAAGCATAGCGAAGAAGTATTTTTGGCGATGTTGAATTACTGAATTTTCTACGTTTCATGTCTTCAGCAACAGCCTCTCCGTCAGTGTAATTAAGCCGAATAAGAATTGGGAACATTACAGAAACATAGTAAGCCGACAACCTTTCGTAGTTATCGGCTATTATTTTCTTATACTCTAAGGGTGTTATATTCTTCTTTCCAGGCTGTGTGGCATCTATACTACCACTTATAAAGGCTTGGAAAAAACCTCTTGTCATAGCTGCCACCACCTTGTGCCGACTAACAGTTGTTATGTGCATGTGTTTTGTTTTCTATCTATGTCCGCCAAACGAACCACTGTTTTGTGTCGGGCGTTCTATTGTTTGATTAGGTTGCATACTAGGACGCGGAGCACTATTTCCAAACGAACCACGACTGCTATTGTTATTATTGAATCCGCTATTAGACGGTTGCGTTTCAAGACGACGGCTTTCTGACCCAAAAGAGAACGTGCGTTCAGAACCATTGTTGCGGCCAAAGCTACCACCAAAATTAGAAGGCTGTGATGTTGTTCCCTGACGAGAGCCACCGAAGCTACTATTATTGTTGGAACGTTGTGGCATTTGTTGTGGTTGTACACCAACAGGTTGCCCCTGTATAGTGGTATTTCCGAAGCTTCTTCTGTCCACACTTTCATTATTTCTGCGTTGGTTTCCAAAGAAGGACGGCTACTATTGCTTCCATTTTGTGGCGTTTGCACTACGCGCGAACCATTGTTACCGTAGTTTCCAAAGCTACCATTATTGCGGTTTATCACAACAGGCTGCCCTGTTCGTCTACCAAATCGCCCAGCGTAATAACTTTGTTCTCCAAGATTTCTACCACCTCTATAAGTATCGTAGTATACAGGATATGAGCGATAGAAGTAGCGTGGATTGTCGTAACGGCTGTAAATGCTGAAAGCGTATGTATTGTCGTACCAGTAAACAGGACGATAGAAGTAGTCCATATTTACGAAGTAGTTGTATTGAGAGGCATTCAACACATAGAATATATCACTATTACGACGTGCCCAATAGTCGCCATAAATTGAGTTTTCACCTCGCATATTAAGCAAATAATCTAAGTTTATTTCGTAAATAGCCTCGTATTGAGCATCGTTAAGTCCCAGTTCGTAAGCCATTTTGTCTGATAAAAAGAGAGCCTGACGGCGTGCATCTTCGTATCGTATGCCCGAATAAGCATATCTACCACCGTAATCAGAGCCGTAACCAGCACTGTAAACATCACCTCCAGATGTATAAACTACGCCAGACGAACCACCATTTAAGGCAAGTAGACTATCGCAAGAAGTAAGAGACATCGTAGCAACGATGGCACTTAACCATATTATATTTTTACTTTTCATAATCTATTTCCTCCTATTTTGTTATATTTTTATTCAATATTTCTGCTGCAAATATAATAGTAATTCCCCATACAGCCAAAGGCGTACACCTATATAAAAAAGGAAATACCCTACTTTTTTAATTTTATGAATATAGTATTTGGCAGTTTAAAAATCATTATTTTTTTAGGTATGTAAGTTATAGAAAGAAGATACCAATACATTCATAATCAATAAAAATTATCTATATGGTAATGAGTAAATGTAAACTTTTTTTATTGTTTAAATATTGTTATGTAAATGTGTGCTATATATATAATGTAAAATGACACATATATTAAATAAATGAACAATAAATATAAATGATAGCGGAATGATATGGCTTTTTACTTATTATTAGGTATTGTTAAACATTGCAAAAAAATAGATATCTTTGCGACTTAAAAATTAAAAGTTATTCACCTAATAAAAAAATAATTAACGCTACATGAAACGAAATTTTATGTTACTATTAAGCCTATTTTGTGCTATAATAACGATGGCACAGGGCACAGATGCAATGCTTTTCGGTGATGTTAAGGCAAAAGAGACAGGACAGCACCTGCCTTATGCCACCATTACAGTGAAAGGAACGAATATGAAAACTAAGTGCGATGCGTCTGGACACTTTAAGATGTCTGACCTGCCAGTAGGGAAACAGACTGTCGTAGCAAGCCTCGAAGGTTATCAAGAAGAAGAACTCGAAGTAGAAATGGTAAGTGGAAAAGGTACTGCTGTCTATTTTAAGTTAGACAAAGACGCCTTAGAACTTAGCCAAGTAGTGGTAACTGGTACGCGCACAGAGCACTTTGTAAAGAATGTTCCAATACGTACAGAGGTACTGACATCGCAGGCTTTAAAGCGTAAAAACGCCCTTAACCTGTACGATGCGCTAGAAGGTGTACCCGGAATACGCGTAGAACAGCAATGCCAATTCTGCAATTTCTCTATGGTAAGAATGCAAGGACTTGGTGCTGAACATACCCAAGTGCTACTCGATGGTGAACCTGTATATTCTGGATTGGCTGGAGTTTACGGTCTACAACAGATGGGAACAAACGATATAGACCGTCTGGAAGTGGTAAAAGGAGCAGGTTCTGCACTTTATGGAAGTAGTGCTGTTGCTGGTGCTATCAACATTATATCAAAAGAGCCAACCTTCGAACCAACGGTAAATGCCGACATTCAGTATGGAAGCTTTGGACATAAAGTTACAAAGGTTCAGGTTCTATACGCTATAGAAATATAGGTTTATTGGTAACAGCACAGCGAACAGAGGAAGATGCCGTAGATGCTACACAAGATGGACTAACTCGTGAAGAGGTAAAACATAAAGATCAGATTTCCGATAGAGTTTATAGCCTTATGAATAATGTAGGAGCAAGTGTCTACGTATATAGTCCTTTTGCTAAGAACGATAAACTTGTGCTTCGTGCAAAGGCTATGGACGAACTTCGTTATGGTGGAAATATGAAAGATAATCTATTCTTAAATCCATTCTCAGCCGGCACAGAGAATATCAGAACCAATCGTATCTCAACCGATTTGGCTTATACATTACCAATAGGAGCACATTCAGAACTTAACTTAGCAATGGCTTACGTACACCATAAACGTAATGCAACCAACGATACCTTCCTATCTAACTATAGAGAAGCTACCACCGATGCAACTCACCCTGACGGTGTTGATCCCGATGTAGAACTGATGCGCCCTTATATTGCTAAGGAAAATACATTCACACCTTCGCTTACGCTGACTACAATTTGTGGTAATCACACTCTATTGGCAGGTGTTCAGAGCTACTTTACACACCTTCGCGAAACAGGTCTCTATATTATTTCGTCAGACGATGAACGTGGTAACCCTTACTTTGGCATACCTTATACCTCTATTGGTAAGAAACATGCCGATGAATTTGGCTTCTTTGTACAAGACGAATGGAACATATTGCCTAACTTTACAGTAGTACCTGGCTTGCGGTTAGATACTCACTCTTCTGGCGAAGAATATACAACAAGTCAAAGAGTTTCTGATTCTGCATTCCCATTGACCCACTTCAGCAAGACTTCATTCAATCCTCGTCTTGCTATTAAGTATGCGGTTAGCCCATCGTTCATACTTCGTGCCAACATAGGAACAGGTTTCCGTGCACCATACGGCTTCTCAGAAGACTTACATCTTTGCTCTGGTTCACCACGTGTTTGGAAGTCATCAAACCTTAAAGGGGAGCGTTCTATAAGCTATAACTTCTCTGCCGACTACTATACAAAGAATGTTCAGTTGAGTGCAAATATCTTCCGCACCGACCTGAAAGATAAAATTCAGTTTGCTCCAGCAAGCGATGATGTTAAGAAATTCGGCTATACCTACCAGTGGGAGAATGTAGACGATGCATACGTGCAGGGTATTGAGCTCGGCATAAAATGGAATCCATTTAAAGATTTCAAGACTGGTGTGAGCTGGACCTTTAATCAAGGTAAGTTTAAACACGAGCGTGCAGAGTGGTCAGACCCTAATTCTGAAGAATGTGTAGCTACTCCTGCTCGTTTAGCATACGCTAAAGAAAGTAAGTATATATCTCGTTTCCCTGCTATGACAGGCGATTTAACATTGGAATACACTCCTGGTACATGGTCGTTTGCACTAACAGGGTCGTTGCAAGGAACTATGTATATAGATTATAACTCTGAAGATGCACCAGAAACATCGAAGATAAAGAAGACTAGTACATTTACTTTGTGGAATCTTCGTGTAGCTAAACGCTTTGGCTCGTTTAGTGTTTATGGAGGAGGAAAGAATATCTTTAGCTATCTGCAAGACGAAAAGCATGGCGATGATGCTGCCTTTATGTATGCTCCTGTCTATGGCGCAACGTGGTATGTAGGTGTTAGTTTGAATCTATAATAAAAGGTGTAGACAACAGAATATCTATTTTAAAATGCAAAAATGGTTCGCATCAATCGATATGCGAACCATTTTTGTATAGTTAAAAATGTAGGATTGTATTTTAATTACAGCTATTTTTAGCAGCCGTTTTTATGTGTCATAATATCCAACACCATAATATCCATCTCGTTCATTGCATGTTTTCCTAAGCTAGTAAGGTTGCGAATAGATTGGTCAATATCCTTATCAATAATACCTTCTGCTTCCGTTACATGTTGGTTAGACATAGAAAGCATTGCAGAAAGTACCGCAGTAGATACACCAGACGATACTTTTAAAAGCACAACTTGGCTTTGCACCATCGCAAACCATACCCGTAAGGTTAGCAATCATATTCTTTATAGAATAGCAAATGTTGTTATAGTCGCCACCCATCAAGTAGGTTATGCCGCAGCTCGAACCTGTACAAGCCACAATACAACCACAAAGTGCCGATAGTGTTCCAAGATTTTGTTTAATATAAATAGCTGTAAGATGGCTCAATGTTAGTGCTCTTACCAATTCGTCGGGTGTATTTCCATTCTCTTTAGCAAACACTACAACAGGATTGGTGGCGCAAATGCCCTGATTTCCCGACCCACTGTTGCTCATTACAGGCACCATTGCTCCGCCCATACGTGCATCGCACGCTGATGCAGTCTTAGAAAGAATGTGCGAATAAATACTATTACCAAACAAACCACGACTTATTGGTCGGTCCATTGTCTTTCCTACGCAATGTCCATAGTTGCCTTTTAGTGCTTCTTCGGCAGCATTCATATTGTAACGCTTAGCTTCTAAAATGAAATCAATCTCGTTTATGGGTGTTGTTGTCGCAAAATCCCATACCAATTTCAGATTTAGCTGAATGTCGTCGTTATCTTCCGATGCACCATCTCCTGCCTCAACTTGTTTGTTAAGTAGTACTTTGCCATTCATTTCCTCGTACACAAAGTTTGTATGGGTTTTAGAAATTATGGCAGTAGCCTTGTTCTCGCCAGCTTCGCAGGTTATTTCGACATACAATTTCTCGCTTATTCCACTCTTTAATTTTATATCTATGTGGTTTTCTGCTACATATTGCTTACCTTCTTCCAGCGATTCGGGTGTTAAATCTTTAATAACCTCAAGCTGATATTCCGACTTTCCAATAAGCGCTCCCAAAGAGATTGCAATTGGTAAGCCTATCATTCCAGTACCAGGAATTCCAACGCCCATTGCATTTTTTAAGATATTAGCAGATAAAAGGGCTTTAATTCTTTCTGGTTTCTGTCCTAACAGCTCTGTGGCACGTGCTGTACAGAGTGCAACAGCCATAGGCTCAGTGCAACCAACGGCAGGAACTACCTGTCGATGAATCAAATCTATGATTTGTTCGCGTATGTTTTTCTCAAGCATTTCTGTTACGAATTAGTTGTTTGAGTGCAAATTTACTCAATTTTTAATAAACCAAAAGGAAAACAAAAGAAAAATTACAAACGGATAAAAACTTTGAGTTTGATTTTGCTATTGGTAAACATTGTCGTACCTTTGCACGCAGATAAACTTTCGGTTTAACCGAAAAGGGGGTGCCACTCTATTGAGTGAGCTGAGATTATACCCGTATAACCTGATGCAGGTAATGCTGCCGTAGGAAGTGCGAATATAGAGACATTTGCGTTTATCTATCCTTAATTTAGTGTATCCCCCTATATTTTGGTTTTCCGAAAAGTACCATTTGTTACTTTGATGGCTTATGATGCACTATGTAAAAACTCTCACAATAGCAGGCTCTGACAGTGGTGGAGGAGCAGGTATACAGGCGGATATTAAAACAATGTCGGCTTTAGGGTGTTACGCATCTTCGGTTATTACGGCTGTTACAGCACAAAATACGAAGCAAGTGTTCTGTGTTCAGAGTGTTGAAGCTACAGTTGTAGAGAGTCAGTTGCGTGCCGTTCTCACCGATTTGCGTCCCAATGCTATAAAAATAGGTATGGTTGGTTGTGCAAAGAATATCGAAACTATTGCGCAGGTATTGGCTCAATACAGGACGGTTCCACTCGTTATAGACCCTGTAATGGTTTCTACATCTGGCAATAAACTTATAGAAGAAAACGCTATAGACACCTTCTGCCAATGCCTTTTGCCTATGGCAACTATACTAACACCCAACATTCCAGAAGCAGAGACTTTAGCACGATGCGCAATTGCAACAATATCTGATATTGACAAGGCTGCAATAAAAATCTTAAACCTTGGTTGTAAGGCGCTATTAATAAAAGGTGGACACATAGAAAGCGCTACTAAAACCGACCGACTCTACTTTGCCGACAACAGTAAGCCAATAATCTTTGAAACTGAGACTATCGATTCTGTTAACACACATGGCACAGGTTGCACGCTCTCTTCGGCTATTGCAGCATTCTTAGCGCGTGGTTTAAAACTTGAAAAAGCTGTTGCAATGGCAAAAAACTATGTATCACAGGCTATAAAGGAAGGTGCAGACGTGTGCATAGGCAGCGGACATGGAGCAGTAAATCATTTTTTTAATCCTGAAAAACTAATAAAACGATGAACAACATACAGTTTATTACACACGAGAACCAACGATTTGGTTACGTAGAAGGTGCTGAAATGGCTCTTCGTGGTGGTTGCAAATGGGTACAGTTGCGTATGAAAGATGCTACCGATAACGAGTTTTTAAGTGTTGGAAGAAAGGTTTCCACACTCTGTCGCAACTATAATGCAACCTTTTTGCTTGACGATCGTGTACATTTAGTTGCCGAACTTGGTGCCGACGGTGTACATTTGGGTAAGAACGATATGCCCATCAGCGAAGCACGATGTATGCTTGGTAGTGAAAAAATAATTGGTGGAACTGCCAATACCTTTACTGATGTGCAGCGTTTGGCAACCGAAGGAGTAAACTACATTGGTTGTGGTCCCTTTAGATACACTAAAACAAAATGCAACCTTGCGCCTATACTAGGTTTAGAGGGTTATCGGGACATTCTAAAACAAATGAAAAAAGCAAACATTTGCCTACCACTTATTGCTATTGGTGGTATTGTTAGCACCGATATAGTTGCACTTATAACCATCGGCGTAAGTGGAATAGCTGTCAGTGGAGCCATACTCGAAGCAGTAAATCCTATTAACGAAATGACGAAACTAATAGAAATATAACATTATGAAGAACGAAAACATTAAGATTTCTTATCCTAATTCGGAGAAATCTATAAGCGTGGTACGCTCTATCCAGAACTAAAGGTGGGTATGCGCCGCATTCTTCTTACACCAACAGTTAAGAACGAGGGTGGTAAACGCATTGAACAACCCAACGACCCAGTAGTAGTTTACGATACAAGCGGACCATATAGCGATCCGAATATAGAGATCGATCTAAACAAAGGTTTACCTAAGCTCCGCCAAGCATGGATAGAAAAGCGTAAAGGAACACAGATGTATTATGCAAAGAAAGGCATCATAACAGAAGAAATGGAATACGTTGCTATTCGCGAAAATATGGATTGCGAGGCTTTGGGCATAAAAACACACATCACACCAGAGTTTGTTCGTGAAGAAGTAGCAGCTGGACGAGCTGTTATTCCCGCCAATATCAATCACCTCGAAAGCGAACCGATGATTATCGGAACGAACTTTTGTGTGAAAATAAACACCAATATTGGTAACTCACACGAAAATTCGAGCATCGACGAAGAGGTAGAAAAGGCAGTATGGAGCTGTAAATGGGGTGGCGATACATTAATGGATTTATCTACAGGAACGAACATTCACGAAACAAGAGAGTGGATTTTGCGTAACTGTCCCGTACCTGTTGGTACTGTTCCAATGTATCAGGCTTTTGAAAAGGTAAACGGAAAAGCAGAGAAACTTACGTGGGAGATATTTCGCGATACGCTTATTGAACAGTGCGAACAGGGGGTTGATTATTTCACAATACACTGTGGCATTCGCTTAAAGAATGTTCATTTGGCTAACGGTCGTCTTACAGGTATGGTAAGTCGTGGTGGAAGCATTATATCTAAATGGTGTCAGGTACACAACGAAGAGAGTTTTCTATATAGCCACTTCGATGACATCTGCGATATCTGTGCCAAATACGATGTAGCAATATCGCTTGGAGATGGTCTTCGTCCTGGTTCTACATACGATGCAAACGATGCAGCACAGTTTGCCGAACTAGATACAATGGGCGAATTGGTAGAACGGGCGTGGGCAAAAAATGTTCAGGCATTCATAGAAGGACCTGGACATGTACCAATGCACAAAATTAGGGAGAATATGGATAGGCAAATAGAGAAGTGCCACGGTGCACCTTTCTATACATTAGGTCCTCTTGTAACCGACATTGCGCCTGCTTACGACCATATTACGAGTGCTATTGGTGCAGCAATGATAAGTTGGTATGGCACAGCAATGATTTGTTATGTTACACCAAAAGAACATTTATCGCTACCTAATAAAGACGATGTACGCACAGGAGTAATTACTTACAAGATTGCTGCCCACGCTGCCGATTTGGCAAAAGGACACCCCGGTGCAACTATAAGAGACAATGCACTAAGCAAAGCTCGCTATGAATTTCGTTGGAAAGACCAGTTTAATCTTGCGCTCGACCCAGAGAAGGCACTCGAATATTGGAAAACATCTAACAAGGTGGGTGGAAAGTTTTGCACAATGTGTGGACCAAACTTCTGTGCAATGCGCATTAGTCAAACACTAGAGAGTGGAGAGTGTAACGAAGAAGTAGTATAAAAATAAACTAAAACAATACGATTATGATTGAAAAGAAAGTGTCTAAAGGAATTATCAGTACTTATTTTGCAAAGATGGAACGATGTCTCGAACTCGATGTTGCCATTGTTGGTGGTGGTCCTTCTGGAATTGCTGCCGCCTATTATATGGCAAAAGCAGGACTAAAAGTGGCACTCTTCGACCGCAAACTATCGCCTGGTGGTGGTATGTGGGGAGGTGCTATGATGTTCAACCAGCTGGTTATACAGCAAGAAGCCCTACATATAATTAGAGATTTCGACATCAATTACGAGCCTTACGAAGATGGTTTGTACACTGCCGACTCAGTGGAATGTACCTCAGCTCTACTCTACAAAGCAACACACGCAGGTGCAACTATCTTTAATTGTTACTCTGTTGAAGACGTTGTGTTTAAGAACAATGTTGTAAGCGGTGTGGTTGTGAACTGGACTCCCGTGCTTCGCGAAGGTTTGCACGTAGACCCTTTGAATATTATGGCTAAGTTTGTGATTGACGGAACTGGCCACGATAGTGAAATGTGCCAAGTGGTTGCACGTAAAAACGGCATTAAGCTAAACACAACAACAGGCGATGTGATTGGCGAACGCTCGTTAGATGTAGCGGAAGGCGAACGCCAAGTGGTGGAAGGAACAAAGGAAATATATCCTGGTTTGTATGTTTGCGGTATGGCATCGTCAGCAGTTGGCGGCACACCTCGCATGGGACCCATCTTCGGCGGTATGCTTCTTTCTGGCAAGAAGGTGGCAGAAGCCATTATCAATCGTTTGAAATAGAATTATCAATGGGTGGCAATGGTTGCGTAATAGCAACGGTTGCCACCTATTTGGTTCACTTAGTATATGGGAAAACAATTGAAAGATTATTCAAAATCTAAAACAAAATTTGTTATTTAAATATTATTTATTTAACTTTGAACCCGTGCTTTATTATTACAAACAATTAAATATAACAAATTATGAACAAGTATTTCAATCTTTTATTCTAACATTTATTTTAATTATATCGCGCAATATTAAATGATGCTATGAAGCAAGAAATACAATGAGCTAATAGTCTGGCAGCTTAGATACCTATCTTTTGGAAGATAGTTAGAGAAGTATTTGAATCATCAACTATATGAAAGGAAGCAGAATTGTTCTATCTCTCTTATGGATTAACGCCCTTATTATGGCGTTATCTAAACTACTATCTATTTATAATAATAAGGGTAATGCCTTTTTATTGATATCATATAATATATTTTATGTCTTGTCGTATGTCCTAATATTAACAATTACGATAACTGAAAGTATAACTTTATATAAGACCTTTAGAGATGATAGTAACTCTTTGTTCCGCATGATTTCAGTTGTTAGATTCATTTCTATGATTTTGGTTTGTATTGCTATTCTTTTATTCTTAGTAAAAGAATAGCAATGTATGTAATAAACCAACTAATATATATAATATGTATAGTCTACGAGAGAAAATGCTTGATAAAAAACAAAACGATGCATCTCATTGTAATTACCGAACCACAGTTTGTTACTAACGAGGCAAATATTATCGCGCAACTGCTACATTGGGGTGTAGGCCTTGTTCACCTACGGAAACCCGAAAGTAATGCCGACGATTTGGCAAAACTAATAGAAGCCATTCCCACAGCCTACCATAACCGTCTTGTGCTGCACGACCATTTCGATTTAGCTACCCACTTTGCATTGCATGGGCTACACTTAAATCGCCGAAACTACGTGCTGCCACCAAACTATAAAGGTGCAGTTTCGAAATCGTGCCATACAATTAGCGAAGTGGAAACCTATAAACAGCATTGCAATTACGTTTTTCTTAGTCCTATTTTTAATAGCATTTCAAAACAAGGATATGCCTCTGCTTTCACACCAAAGGCTCTTTTCGAAGCAAAACAGAAAGGCATTATCAATGAAAAAGTGGTTGCGTTGGGCGGAATTACCGCAGCCAATATCAATAAAATAAAGAGTTATGGCTTTGGTGGAGTAGCACTTTTGGGCGATGTTTGGCGAAGAACTGCTGACCCATTTTTTGAACAATATATTAAGCAATGTGTTAAACTCTAATAGGTTTATTATATCGTAGCATTGTTATATTTTAGTGGTGTAATGGACATTTGGTAGGCTAAAACTTCACGTAACGCTTTTATTTACTACCTTTACAGCATTTGAAAGCTTATGAAAAAACGGTTCTTCTAATATGTGAAGTGATAAAACAAACCACAGAACGATGTACTTCAACATAAGAGATAATAACTCCAGATTCTACAATCTGTATGTCTTGTGATGAGGAAATAACTACTTCCTCTTTTCAAAGAAATGTACGTATACTACTACAGTAGTTTTAATTTTGTTTTACTGTCATATTTAACACTTAGCATAGATACACTGTTATTCAACAAGTTAGATGCAAATGTTAGATGATAGTAGTGACAGGAAATTTAATTTTGGAGAAATTACTTTGTTATAGAAAGCTGGAATATTGAATGAAAAGGGATTTATTTCTTACACCACAAAACTTTTCTTGTCAGAAAGTATTTGTTTCTTTCTCACGTTAGAGTTGTCCTTATCATTTCAAATTCCCGAAAGAACCTTGAAAAGAACCATACCAACTTTGTTGGACAATTTCCCGACCTAATAATCTATAGCTACGCTTCAAAAAATAGAATGCAGCTATCTCAAAAAAATGGGATACAGGTGTACTTTATGTGCCTGAAAATAGGCTTTGGCTTGATTTAAATCTATCATAGCCACTACTTTTCCCACCATTCAACAAACTTTTAATATAATATTACGATAACCATTATCGAAACAACTCATTGTAAATAGTTGCACGACCAAGAATTAATGCCTATCTTTGCAACACAAAAATAAAGAATTAACAGACTTAAAAATCAAAGACTTATGAGTAGTCAAATTATTATTTGGAGTGCATTAATGGTATTACTTCTAGTAGCTTTTGTTTTGCGTATGGCTATTACTGCCCGTACAGCAGGTGGAGACAAAAAAATATTTGAAGTAACCGATGAATTTGAATTATACGACTTAACAGAAGATGAAGCATAGCCACCCCACCTTCCCCGTAAATAAAACAAGCACCTTTATAGCTGAATATGCAGCATGGCTTTATGGCTGTGGTGCTACATGTACACGTATAAGAGAAAATGTAGCTCGTATAGCCAAAAAATGGAATATCACTTGCCAACTTCTTATTATGCCTGGAAGTGTGGAACTTATGGTATTCGATCCCACCACAAATCAATCGTCAGTGGTTATAAAAAGAGCACCCCACACAGGCATTAGCTTCTATAAAAATACTTATTTGAGCCGATTAAGCTGGAATATAGCTGATGGGCACGTTGATTTAGAAGAGGCAAACAAAACCCTCGAAAGTATAACCAAAGCACCTTTCACCAACAAGTGGTTGGTGTTATTGCTTACATCGCTTGCCAATCTTTCATTCTGTCGTGTTTTTGGTGGCGACCTTGCAGCTATGTTAATAGTGTTTGTAGCTACTTTTGTAGGTTTTAAACTTAAACAGCTATTGTTAGAAGATGGTGTAAACGTTAAGTTTGTTTTTCTCATTTGCGCATTTTTCTCGTCTGTAATAGCTACCTCTGGCTATATATTTGGTTTAGGCAATAAACCCGAAATAGCACTTGGAACATGTGTTCTTTATTTAATTCCAGGTATTCCTTATATTAATAGCATTAGCGACCTTATGGGGGGCGATTATCTTGTGGCTTATAGCCGATTTATGGATGCTATTATTCTTACCTTTTGCCTGTCGGTAGGTTTGTCGGTAGGTATTCTTCTTATGAACCTCAAACTATTAGCATAGCACTCAAACAAAATGGACTTTCTACTCTCAATACTTCAAGATGCTTTCTTTGGTGGCTTAGCCCGGAATAGGTTTTGCTAGCATTAGTAATCCTCCAAATAATGCCTATAAATACTGTTTTGTAATATCGGCTGTTGGACATGCTATACGTTTTGTTCTTATGAACAACAGCTACTATCACTTCGGACTAATTATTGCCAGTTTCGTTGCGGCTTTAAGTATAGGCTTTTTAACTGTACTTATGGCACGAAGAGCCAAATGTCCACCCGAAACATTCTCATTTCCATCATTATTACCAATGATTCCTGGAATGTATGCCTATCGCACCATAGAAGGACTGGTAATGTGTTTATTTACTGAGAAAGAAGATTTATTCAACCATTATTTGTATCTTTGTACATCGAATGGCTTTACTTGTGCGTTCGATATCTTAGGAATGGTGTTAGGCGCAACAATGCCTATATTCATTTTAAATAAGATTTCGTTCACTGTAACAAGGCACGCCAAATAACAAAGAACATACGAATAATGGAACTCAGACAACTACGCTACTTCTTAAAAGTTGCAGAACTCTTAAACTTTTCGGAGGCTTCGAAAGCATTGTTTGTTACTCAAAGCACACTGTCGCAACAAATAAAACAACTCGAAACAGAACTCGATTCTACGCTTTTCGAACGAAATAGCCACGAAGTAACACTAACAGAAGCAGGAAAAAAGCTGGTAGAATATGCACAAACGGTAGTTGTTGATGCTGACATTTGCCAACAAAAAATGAACGACTTGAAGGATTTAGCAACCGGAGAGTTAAACATTGGCGTTACGTTTACATTTAGTCCACTACTTACTGAAACTGTACTTGATTTTATGAAACGCTATCCGGGTGTTCGCCTAAATATTATTTATAAAACAATGGCAGAACTTATGGATATGCTACAACGACACGAAGTAGACTTTGTTTTGGCATTTAAGCCTACCGAAAAGAACGAAAGAGTGGAAAGCTATGTACTCTTTAATAATAAACTTGTGGCTGCAATGAGTGTAACTCACCCACTTGCAAAGCGTAAGAGTATAACCATAGACGATTTAAAAGATTGCCAGGTAGCAATGCCAGCACACGGATTGCAAAACCGTAATGCTTTCGACAATATTGCAGAACAATCTGCAAAAAACATCAATATACGGTTAGAAATAAACGATATAAATATTCTGCTAAAACTGGTACGACAGAGCAAACTTGTAACAGTTCTTGCCGAAGCTGCTTTACACAATGAGGAAGGACTTGTTGGAATACCACTCGAAATGGGAAATACCGACATGGAAGGTTGTCTTCATACTCTAAAAAATGGCTATATAAAACACTCTGCACGTGCTTTCTATCGCCTATTAAGTCAGTCGCATACAATAATTAAATATTCATCGTTGGCACATTTGTTGTAAATAACATCAACTGCGACATCAATGTTTTTTAGTCTTTACCGACATTACTTTTCTTTTATTGTCTGTACATTCTTATTTAGAAACAATGTTGTCTTTATGCTTTCGTGTGAAGCATAATAAAACACAAAATAAGTTTCTAATAAATACAATTTAGGTTTAAAAGTTTTCGAGTTCCTTTGTGAGAATACTTTCTAATTGTTCGGCTGATAAACGCACTTGGAACTCGCCATGAATAGCAATCGAAATTTTGCCAGTTTCTTCTGAAACTATTATAGCAAGTGCATCAGATGCCTGCGAAATTCCTAATGCGGCACGATGGCGTAGTCCAAATTCCTTTGGAATATCTTGATTGTGGCTAACTGGAAGAATACAACCAGCAGCTTTAATACGTTTTTTTGATATAACCATTGCACCATCGTGGAGCGGAGAGTTCTTAAAAAAAATATTTTCAATAAGTCGTTGGTCAATGCGAGCATCAATATAGGCGCCCGTATCAACAATATCCTGAAGCATTACACTACGTTCTATAACAATAAGTGCCCCAACTTTTCCCTTGCCCATATTCATACAAGCCATAACAATAGGGAGAATAGTTTCGCGGTCTACGCCTTTTTTGTTCTTATCGTTCCGAAATAGTTTTAGAATGTTTCTTGCTTTTTGGTGTGCACCAAGATTATAGAGGAAATAGCGTATTTCTTCCTGAAAAAGCACAATGAGACCAATTACGCCTACAGACACTAATTTATCCATAATGCTTCCTAAAAGTCTCATTTCTAAAACCTGACTAACAATAAGCCACACAACAATAAATGTCATGATACCTGCAAACACGTTAAGCGAACGTGATTCTTTCATAATACGATATATGTAGTAGAGCATAAGTGCCACTAACACAATATCGATGATATCTTTTATGCCAAATTCGAAAAACATATTCTTCTCTTTTAGTTGTTGTTTCTATATTGCCATTAGCAATACTGGCTTTGTTTCTCTCTCCAAACGTTCTATGTTTGTGTCTTTAGCAGGTATGTTGTTGCTATTGCACATTCAAAAACATTTGCATTGTTATTTTGCTTGCCGTAAACGGTTGTAAATTTGCACCGTTTCTACAGCTTCTTTCACATCGTGTACACGCAAAATGCTTGCTCCTTTCATTAGTGCAATCATATTTAGTGCAGTTGTTCCATTCAAACTTTCTTGTGCTGTAATACCCAAAAGCTGGTGAATCATACGTTTGCGACTAATTCCAACTAATATTGGAAGTTCTAAAACGTGTAGTTGTTCCATTACATTCATTAGCGCATAATTGCCGTCTATAGGGTCTTTTCCAAATCCAAATCCTGGATCTATAATAATATCTTTCTGTCCCAAAGCACGTAATTCTTGTATTTCGCGTGCAATATTTATAAGCATATCGTGTATGTTTGGAGCTTTCGACATTAATATATAAGGTGTTCCCAGTTCGGCTACAGTACGAAACATTTCTGCATCGCTACCTTCTTCCACATCGTTTATAATATCTACACCAAATTCGTTTATCATTTCTCGTGCTATTGAGGCACGAAAAGTGTCGAGCGATATTATTGCTTTTGGTTGTGTTTTACGAATTATAGGAAGTGCCATAGCAAGTCGGCGTCTTTCTTCTGCTTCGTCAACAAATTTGCTTCCAGGACGTGTAGAACATGCACCAACATCTATAATTTTAGCTCCTTCCGCTATAATTTGGTTGGTACGATTGTATATTTCAGCCTCAGTTTGCATACGACTATCGGCATAAAACGAGTCTGGTGTAACGTTTAATATTCCCATTACACACGGTTTAGACAAATCGAAGAGTTGTCCTTTTACGTTTATTGTATATTCCACAGGACTAAATTGTTGTGCAAAATTTTCTTTTTCCATACAGGCAAAGTTACTAAAAGCACTTTAAACAGCAAAGTAAGCAATGCTAAAATTATGCATTTTGTTTTACACCCATACGTGCTTCAACTACATTTACCACATAATCGCCAAGTTTTTCGCATTCTTGAATAATGTCCATATACATTGTTCCAATGGCGTAAGTATATTTATGTTCGTTTACGTCCTGAATGTTTTGTGTGCTAAGTTGGTTACGATAGTTGTTCATTTCGTTTTCAATGTTGAACGAACGGTTCACATCGTTTTGGTGTTTATGTCCTATTAGCAAACTGTTCATTTGTGTTAAAGCATCGTCGGTAAGTTCAAACATTTGTTCTATGTGGTTGTATTGCTTTTCAGTAAAATCTTCTTTTGCCGATATTTCTATTTATGGTACGAGCTATATTATAGCAAGAGTCGCCAATACTTTCTAGTTCAGATATCTCTCTAAGCATTGATCTTACCTTTTCTTTTGTTTCATCGCTAAGGTGAGCATTACTAACTTGGTCTAAATATTTAGCTATTTCTATCTCCATATTATCCGAAATGCCTTCATATTTCTCTATTCGCGAATACAATTTCACAAATTTAGAGTCGTCGGTTGTATGTAATAGTTCTCTCACCATATCGAACATTCGTTGTAAACGTTCGGCAAACGATTGTATTTCTTTACTTGCTTCGAGCACCGAAAGTTCTGGAGTCTTCATAATTCCAGCTTGTATGAAACGCAAACGGAAGTCTTCTTCTGTCTCGCTCTTGCGTGGTTTTATAATCATGCAAACTAACTTTTCGAGCTGTGGAATAAACCAAATTAGCAAAAATGTATTTGCAACATTAAATGTTGTGTGGAATGCTGCTAAAACAACAGGTAGTTTTACTTTTATATTAGCATTGACAGCACCAATTGCAGGATTATAATCAACAAAACCACATACCATATTTACGAAAGGATAGAATATAGCGAGCACCCAAACTACACCAATTACGTTAAACATTAAGTGGGCTAATGCTGCTCTTCGTGCTTGTGTGTTTGCTGCTAATGCTGCTAAATTGGCTGTAATTGTGGTTCCAATGTTTTCGCCCATAACCAATGCAATACCAAGATAAATAGGTAAAACACCTGTAGAACAAAGCAAAATGGTGATTGCCATAACCGCAGCAGACGACTGAACGATACAAGTTATGAGGGAACCAATGGCAAGAAATATCAGAATAGTGAAATAACTGTTTATATCGAACGATTTAAAAAACTCTATAACTGCAGGTGTAGTGTCTAAATGAAGTGCTTTTCCTGCATCGCTCAGTAGTACAAGACTGAAGAACATAAACGAAAGACCAAACAAGAAGTCGCCTACATAGCGCATTCTTCGTGTGTAAATCAGCACAATTCCCACAAGAAAAGCTGGAAAAACAAAGCTTGTTAGGTCTACAGAATATCCTAACGACATAATCCAAGCCGTAAGTGTTGTTCCAATATTAGCACCCATTATCACAGAAATAGCTTGAGCAAGGGTTAATAGCCCTGCATTTACGAAAGAAACAGTCATTACCGTTGTTGCCGAAGACGATTGTACAGCACAAGTTATGAATGTTCCTGTAAGCATACCAGTAAAACGATTGGTAGTCATTGCACCTAAAATGTGGCGTAATTGCGAACCTGCCATTTTTTGTAATGCTTCACTCATTACTTTCATTCCATAGATAAGCAATGCCAACGAACCAATAATTTTGAAAATAATGGCAAAATAAATACCTGTTGTCATAATAATCTTTTTTTTCTAATGCTATTTTTTGCTCTTTAATGAGAACTTGCTAACTTTATACCCTGATTAAAATCGTTAAACGTTCATACAAGATGAAACAAGTAATACAAATCCGTTGCAAAAATAATAAAAAAACTTTAGAAGTCCCAATTGGCAGTACACTTTATGATGTTTATACTGCATTTAATCTTAATATGAACTTTGGACCAATAAGTGCAAAGGTAAATAACAAGGTAGAAGGATTAGATTTTCGTGTATTTCATAATAAAGATGTAGAGTTTCTCGACCTTTATTCTGCTTCGGGAATGCGCACTTATATTCGTTCTTTGTTTATGGTTTTGTGTAAAGCCGTACACGATATATATCCAAAAAGCAAAGTTGTAATAGATATTCCGGTGGCAAATGGCTATTATTGCAACATTAACATTCATCGCGAAGTTACAAATAGCGATATTGAAAATATACGCCAGCAAATGCAAACCATTATAAACCAAGCTTTACCTATACAGCGTTATGAGGCTACAACCGAAGAAGCTATTAATATGTTTCGAAAGTTGGGCGACGAAGCTAAGGTAAAACTCCTTGAAAGTACTGGCTCGCTTTATACCACTTATTATAAATTAACCGACTATGTAGACTATTATTATGGTGCAATGCTCACAAATACATCGCAAATTAAGCTTTTTGGAGTAGAAAAATTCTTCGATGGATTATTACTTCGCGTACCATCGTCTGAAAATCCTGCAAAGTTAGATAATTTAATAAACCAAGACAAAATGTTTGAGGTTTTTAGAATGCATCATCGGTGGCAAGAAATTTTAGGTGTACGAACTGTTGGCGATTTTAACGAAGCCGTGAAACAAGGTTTTTCTAACGACCTTATAAATGTTAGCGAAGCATTGCAAGAAAAAAGAATTTCGCAAATTGCAGAAACCATAGCAAACAAAAAAGATGTGAAGGTTGTGCTAATTGCCGGACCTTCTTCGAGTGGAAAAACTACGTTTTGTAAGCGTCTTTCTGTGCAGTTATTAACTTGTGGAATAAAACCAGTACAAATTTCTTTAGACGATTATTTTGTAAATCGGGTGGATACACCAAAAGACGAGTCGGGCGATTACGATTACGAAAGCTTATATGCACTAAATATTCCGCTTCTTAACGAACAGTTTTTGGCTTTATTCCGTGGCGACGAGGTGCAATTGCCTTCTTATAACTTTCAAACAGGGAAAAGCGAAATGAAAGGTAAAAAACTCCAGCTAAATTCTGATAATGTTTTAATAGTAGAAGGTATACACGCTTTAAATCCGATGCTGACAAACGATATTGACGACAATAAAAAATTTCGTATTTATGCTTCTGCTTTAACAACAATATTATTAGACGACCACAATTATATTCCTACAACCGACAACCGACTTATTAGACGTATTGTTCGCGACCATAAATATCGTGGCTGTTCTGCACAAGAAACTATACGACGTTGGCCAAGTGTTCGCGCAGGAGAAAAGAAATGGATATTTCCTTATCAGGAAAATGCCGATATTATGTTTAATACCGCAATGCTTTACGAGGTTGCAGTTTTAAAAGCACAAGCAGAAGCTGTGTTAGAACAAGTGCCAGAAAACTGTAACGAATATGCAGAAGCATATAGATTGCGTAAGTTTTTAGGCTATTTTTCTTCGTTACCTTTCCGAAGTTTGCCTCCAACATCGTTGCTTAGAGAGTTTTTAGGTGGCTCTTCGTTTAAATATTAATGCTAAAAACAAGGCAAAGCGCAACGAAAAAAGCAAATATGCACTACATCTAAAAATATACATTTAGCAATTGTTGCGTAAGCGGTTATAGAAAAAAATTCTCTATAATCGCTTTTTTTCTTTTTATTTATAAATATTGCCTTTCTGTATGCACCAAAAAAATATAATTAAAAAAAGCAAGTGATTTATAATTACAAAAATAAAAAAATGTAATTATAATTTTTTTAAAAATTCTTATTATATTTTTTTCGGCAACTATATTTTCGTCTTTTTCTGTAAACACTATTCAGTAAAAATAATATACGCTTTATATAATCTCAATTCAAAAATATTTTTTTAAAAAAATCTTTTCTAACAATAAAGTGGGCAAAAAAAGACTTTTTGAACACTAATAGTAAGAAATAGTAGAAAAAGAACTTCTTTTTTTGCAAAAAGAAATATTATGTTTTAAAAATAATATTGCTATATTTGCAGCCAGAATCTACAATCTGTAATAAATGGATACAGTAAGAACAAGAAATCTATAACTGACACTGAACTATGGCTTAGGTGTTTTGCGCCTCTTTTATTTAAAAAGAATAAAACAATAGAATAAAAAAAGTTGCCCCATTATAAATAGAACGAAGGGCAATAAAGCAAAAAAATACCAATGCAATAACATTAATCTATATAGGTGCATAACAACAATAGCTGGCAAAAACTTATACAACAAAATAATAGTTCGAATGTCAAAATCTCGACAATATAGTCGTAAGTAAATGTAAATGTAAAGAGAATAAACAAAAAAAATAGGAAATTATATTAAAAACGAATTAGTATGAAGAAAATTTGTCTTTTACAATTGCTCCTTATGGCAGCAATAACTGTCTGTGCACAGCCAACAAAAATACTGGTTTGGCTTACTAACGGACAAAAAGTATCGTACAATCTTTCCGAACGTCCTACAATGACTGTAGAAAACGACAATGTACGTCTTAAATCTAAAACAGTAGATTTACTATATGCTGTTACAGATATTCAACGAGTTACTTTCGACGACCAGACTGATGGTATAGAATCGGCAACAACAACCAATAAAAGTGGAAATGCTACACTTACACAAGAGTCGATGACATTTACAGAATTTAAATCTGGCGAAACTGTTCGCATATATAATAATGCCGGACAACTTGCCCAAAGCTATAAAATTGGTGCAGATGGTAGCTTAACCGTTTCGCTTAGCAATTTCCAACCAGGTATATATATCGTTAAAACACAATACAAATCATTTAAGTTTATAAAAAAATGAAAAAGTCTTTCATATCTACAGCCCTCACCTTTGCATTTCTTTTATGTGCCGTTGCAGCATCTGCACAAGGTGTTTACATTTACAAAAATGGAAAAAAACAAGTATTTAAGTCTGAAGAAGTAGACAGTTTAGTTTTCTTTGATACCGACAATAGTACAACACCAAGTGTTACAGAAGAAAATTTTGAACTTCCTGCAGCCGATTTCACAAAAACTCTTACAGAACTTAAAGCAACCGAAGTGGCAAAAGGCTTTACAGCTACACAACCTAATAGCGGAAAACTTATATTAGAAAAAACAGTTAATGGAAAAACTGTACACTGGGAATATAATGGCAACGGACAAGGTGTATATATGTATGCAAAAAGTACACTTGAAACCAACAAAATAGATGCGTTTAAAGCCTTTTTACGTAAGCAAGGTTACGAACTTGAAACAAAAGCTTCGCTAAACAACGATGTAAAAGTATATGTAAACAAAACTGCAAAAACAGTGGTGTTTATTAATAATACAGCAAACGGAGCAGAATATTTCTTCGGACCACATGACGATAGTTTTACATCGTGGACAAGAATTTCGTTTTTAACCGATGAAACTACCGGAGCATGGACACCATTCTACGGAAAAGGTGCCACTGTAGAACTAATGCAGCTATTTGAAAAACGTATGAACCATACACTAAATACCGAAAAATCTAAACCAGAAAACGGTGTTTATGTTTATAACACGGGCGAAACACGTTGGAAGAGCGTAAAATATTGGTTCGATGTTTACACAAAAAATAGCTTGGAAGAAGCTTCGTTATTTGTAGATGCTCAAAATGTACCTACACCTAAAGAAATAACAAACTATCTAAAGGAAACAAATTATATCTATACGGGTATGTACGATCCTGAAGGCGATGTTATTTACTATAACTACGACCAAAAATCGGTTTGTTACGTAAAAATGCAAGATAAAACACAGGGAAAAACAGAATATCTTCCACAAATGCACTATGCTTATTCTGATTTAACAGGAAAAGTTCCACCACTTACTGTTAATTTCCCAATGCCTTTAACAGAGTTTGGCAAAAAAACATTAGACGAGGTAGTTGCCGAATATCGTAAATTGCCTTATTATAAGAGCGAAGAAAAAATAGATTTAGGTATAGTTATAAACACCGATTCAGAAGATTTCCCAAATTCTTCTAATGGACGACGGCGGTAAATATGCAGCTGCTTTGGTTATTACCTTTAATAACCTAACTGCTCGTTCACCTTATATTGTAGATTTACTTCAAAAAAATGGTTATGTAAATAAAGAAGGCGTAAGTGCATTGCCAACCTTTATAAATAGCCAGAATAATGTGATGGCTCAATTCGATTTAACTGATATTCTTCAAATGGGTTGGTTCTCTATTTCGTTCCAACCAAACGAATTTTAAAGAATAAGCCAAAAAACAAATATGCTATTCTTTTTCGGTTGAAATAGCAAATAGCACAACCATAATAAAAATGCTCCTGCCATTACGAATAAAATTCGTAGATAGCAGGAGCATTTTTCGTTCTTATTTCTTTAAAATAGTGTTCGTTATACCATATTTTTTAATAAAAAGTGCTACCTTTGCACCCAGAAACTTGTAAATAGTATAAAAAAAGGATATAACTAATAGAGAAATAGAAATAGTGATATGGCTATTTTCTTACTCAGGATTAACAAAAAACAAGCAATGAATAAAAAGAAAACAACTCAATGGTTACTGTCTTTTGTGCTTTTATTGACAGCAACTCTCTTTACAGCATGTTCAAATTCGGATAGCAATTCGGCAATCGACGAAGAAAACCAGCCAGCTGGTCCACAAGGAAGCTTAGTTTCTTTTGGTATTACAACAAATAAATATTCAGAAGTTTCGCGAGCTGCCCAAGAAAACGAAGGACGTGTAGTGTCGTCTTCAACAGAAAATCTTGGAAATGGCTTAGAAGCTCTTGTAGAAGTTGTAGAAACTCCCACAAAAACAGCAAATACTCGTGCAGTGGGGCAAGCTCCTGCAGGAGATTATACAATACTTGCATATCAAGGCACAGAATTGAAACAAAAATGGGAGATAAACTATAAATCAAACGGCACCTACACAATGAAAGATGGCTCTAATCCAGAGAAATATCTTGCACCAGGTAGTTATAAATTCTATGTTTTTAAAAACCAAGATTTCGAGTTAGAAAATGGTAATTACGTAGCTAAACTTGAGAATGGTGAGAATGAACCTTATTTGTATGAGGGTAATGTAACAATAAATAATCAGCTTAAAACAAAACTTACATTTACTCTTAAACCATATTTTGCGAAAGTAAAATTTAAGGTTAAAGCTTTCTCTGCTAAGTTTGATAGAGCTTCTAAAACAGCAAACGGGATGCCATATACAGAACAGACTCCATTTGAAGGTCCAACTAATGGTCATTTTGTATATGATGCCAATTCTATCCCTTCAACTATGACGCTTAATGCAACAAATGGTACAATAACACCTACAAATAATAGTGCTGCTGGGCAAACAAACGACTTTGTTAGCTTTACTGGAAATGTAGTTGATGGTGATAATTCTTATATTTTAAGCAATAATGCAATGTTTTTCTTGCCAGGAACTGATATTACAAAGTTGAAATTCCAATTTAAGACTGGTATTGCTGGTACTATATACAAAAAATCAATTGCAGGTAAATCGCTAAAAATAAGTAAACCTATTACAGGTGGACTAAAAGCGGGTATGAATATATAGTTTCAACCACAGTTTATTATACTGCTACCTATCTTTTCAGCGATGGTACGGAAGGAACAATGGGAAATAAAGGAAATCGCACACCAATAGCATTATATGTTGGTACACATAATGGTCATAAATTTGCAATTGCTTTGAATGATGCGAAATATCCTAAACCAGGAGGAGATGGTAATTGGTATCTTGGTCCTTGGTCAAGAAATAATTCCAATAATGCGACATATTTATATAATATAAATACCGAAACTCCAAAATATGATGGTTATGAAACTACATATGAACCAAATACAACTTGGAAAAATCCATCAGGAGGAAAAGTAAAGGCTGAAAATCCAAACTTTGATGCTTTTTATGCTGCAGCACACTATTCTCCAGGTGTAACTTTGACAGGTAGTATTGCAAATGCTAAATGGTATTTACCAAGTTGGGGAGAATGGGACGATGCTTATAGAACATTTGGCTTTGAATCTATTATAGGTAAAAAAGAAAAAAATGACGAAGTATGGTATTCAAGTGATTTACAATATCAACTTGTACAAATTTTGTTCTTACAAGCTGGTGGAAGTCCTGCTGCAGGTTTCTATTGGACAGCCGATACACACGGAAAATCTTATACTATAATGATTCGTCCAAAGGTTACTAAAAAGCTCGATTGGCCACAAATTAACGATGCAAATAAAACTGATCAATATGGAGCTACCCGAGCTTTCATTAGGTACTAATAGATAAAACAGACAAACGAGAAATAGAAAATGAGCAAACTTCCCATAGTCTGCTCATTTTTTTATTATTAGTTTTAAAAGCTCTATACTAAACATAGTATATAAATGCTATATAACACAATAGAGATGTACCAAATAAGTACATCTCTATTGTGTTATTTCTGTTTCTTTATAACTCGTAATTATAACTCGTTTCCTTCTCCACCACCATTATGCTCACCGCCGTTATTGTAACCATTATCTGTTTGGATAGAACTACTTGGATTTGGTTGAACACTACTGCAAATCATTTCTTGATTTTCCATATAAAGCAGCGTTGTTTGTGGCTGAGAATATACTTTTTTATTATCCTTCATATCATTTACTTCTTCTGTGCGTATTATTTTCGGTTGGTTATCTCTGAATTAAATCGGTTGCAAAGGTAATAAAAATGATTGATAAATTGTACAAAATACGAACTTTATTTATATAAATGGGGCTTTTCTTGGTATAAAAACAAGTTTTTTTGCTATTTCAATTTTGCTAATATTTATATATTGGTTTAAAAAGAAAAAGCAAGTTGCAAGTGTATTCCACCGAAATAATAATGAGAAAAAAATTTTTTTCTTATTATGTTTCCAGAGCTTTTTAATTATTATTTCTGTTTTTTTCTCGTTTTGTTTTTTTCTTCCCTATCCATAATAGCCTAATTTTTTTGTACACAATGTTGAAACATACTTATTGCAAATACTTTGCGTTCTTTTTTTATGCTGAATGGTATAAACTATAATGTGGTTTACGAAAAAAATGTATAGCGATGTTAATTTGCTACAAAAATATTTAAAAATAAATTAAGTTTTTTTCTCGAATTTACTTGTACCTTTTACAAAGATTTCATAGAACCTCTAATACGAGAGTGTTATAGGCACTTTATTCTGGCGAATGAGATTACAGGCGAAATCTATACGAAAGTGAACCTAACAGATTGAAGAAATTTTAAATTATATAATTTTAAACATTAGCTTAAACATCATTCATTATGAAAAGAAACACTTTTTTAGCTGTACTAACAGTCATAATGACAATGAGTTTCTCGCAAACCTACGCGCAGACACAACTTGTGGTTACGCCACATTCAGGAGATGTCGGCAAGTATGCCATTACAGACATTCAGAAGATAACCTTCGATGCCAATGGTATGCATATTATAGGTAGCAAGTTCTCGGTAGAACCTGTGTGGAAACTATCGGTCATTAAGGGAATTAAATTTGTATCAACTCCCAGTGGAATTGGTAAAGTGGGCAACACCGAAGCAGAAAAAATAAAAATGTCGCAACGAGGCGATATGATTTATTTTAACGGATTAGGTGCCGAAAAGGCAGAAGTTGCAATTTTCGACCTGAACGGACAAACTTTGTTGCGTGCAAAAGTGTCTGACGGCGAAGGAATTGAAGTTTCTAACCTACACAATGGCGTATTTATTATTAAACTTAAAAACACAACCTTTAAATTTGTAAAACAATGAAAAAGAAAATATTACTTTGCCTAATGGCAATTTTTAGTCTTGCAACATTTGCACAGACCGAACCTAACCGTTTAGTTGTATTAGAAAAGAACAATTTGCACAAAGCATTTATAGTAGACCGTGTAGACAGCATTTTCTTTGCAAATGTAGAAGGAAGAGTTGCTGCCGATGTAACCTATAAAGACTATAAAAGTGGTGCTTCTGGCGATACACTTTGGGTAGCAGTTCAGAAAACTCCAGAGTGTGTTGGCTATAAAATTACTTGTATTCCAAATCGTTGTCAAGCAGAATAACCAGCGACGACGTTGCAGCTTCTTATTTTGAAAGAATAAATGCAACAATGATGCAAGACGATTTTACAAATGCACAAATGACAGGTTTTGACGAACCATTTAAAGACAACACACCTTATACGGTTCTTACACTTGGTTACGATAAATATGGTGTAGCTTGTAGTATGTCGAAAGCAGAATTTACAACACCAAAGAAACCACTTGTTGGAAATCCACAGATAAAAGGCGAAATAGTAAGCACAACAGCAACAACAATTAAAGCCAAATTTACACCAAATGCCGATGTTGCAGGCTATGCAGTTTGTATTTTCCCTGAAGGAAAAGCACAAGAACAATTCGAACAATTTGGTCCGATGATGGGATTAAGCAACATGGGCGATATGATAAAACGCTGGGGAGTGCCAAGAACTGGCGAAGGAGAACACGAATGGACAGGAATGGAGCCAAATACTAAATACGAAATATATATACAAGCGTGGGATAAAGCAGAAACTTATGCAGATATGGTTATAGTTCCAGTAACAACAAAGAAACTTGGCGGAACTGGTATAGCAAAAGTAGATATTGAAATAAAAGAATTTGCAAAAAGTGGCGATGCTTTCTATCAACGTGTAATTTATACTCCAAATGCAGAATGCTCTGTTCATAGAGATATTATTATAGAAAAAACAGCTTACGATAAAGCTGATATGGGAGAAACGGGTGTAATTAATTTATTGAAAACAGACCGTGCACAAGATCCATATTGGAATCAGTATGGTGTAGATAATGCTACATGGAGTGCAGACCCAAATACAACATATTATGCTTGTTCGTTGGCTAAAAATATAAACGAAGAATGGGGACCACTTGTAAAAGTTGAGTTCACTACAGGTAATGGCGAATCAGAAAGTAAGGTAACTGTACCTATGCGTTTAGAAATAGTACATCGCATGGTGTAACAACAATGCCAATAATAACAGGCAAAAAGGCACAAGCTAAATTCCAAATGATTCAGAACTAACGATAGTTTAATAAATATATAAAGTATATGGTGTGGTTTACTTCTATTTTTAAGCAGACAAATACCATATACTTTATTTGCTTTTTATAGATTATCTTTAACCAGAAACATTTTAGCAAACAACTTTAAAACCAATATTATTTATGCGGAAAATTTATATTTTTCTTTTTTCGGTTTTTCTTTGCGCAGCAACAGCAATAGCACAAGAAACACCAACAATAATAACACAACCTGCAGAGGGAGAAACCATAAACCTATATCGTACAACCACCGGATTTGAATCGGTATATTACTATGGAGTGCCACATAAAAGTACAGGAGATTGGCAAAGAATAGTTTTTGGAAACGATGGAGCAGTGTATCTTGAAAATCCACTTAACTCGCTTTATACAAAAACATGGATAAAAGGTAAGAAAACCGAAGGAGACACTATTGCATTTCAGCTTCCACAAGCCATATATTCGGAAGAAGACTTCTCTACGGGCGAACAAAAATATGGTTTTCTCTACCGAATACACCAAGGAACAAGAAATGGTAAAGAAACATTTGTGCCAAACGAAGAGAAAGAAAAACAAGTGCTAAAATATGTATGGCGCAACAATACACTTGAAATGGTGCTCGACCCGGAAGAAATGATAGGAATGTGCCGTCCAAATGGCGCATGGACAAGTTATGCCGAAAAAACTTATAGAGCAATACGCAAAGACGATAATAAGTTGGCACCTCCCGCATCGGCAAAAACCTACGAAGGATTAATGCTTTATATGGATATGGACGGAAAATCTCAGTTATATCCAGTAAAATATGCCTTCGATGGTAACGATGCTTATTTAGGCGATTTATCGGCAAATGTAAAAGGTTATTGGATAAAAGGTACAAAAGACGGAACAACTGTAACATTTCCACGTACATCGTATCTCGGAATAGACCGTACAACAGCTTGCTATGTATATGCTTCATCGGGCGTTATGGGAAAAGGTAAAAGCGAAATGGGCGACGAATTCGACAAAGCATGCATTGGTAGCGAACCATTAGTGTTTACTTACGATGCAACAAAGAATGAACTCAGCACAAAAGGACTATTAATGATACACAAAAGTGAGGACGACGACCGAAGTACTTTTATATTCGATGCTTATCGTTACCCGCTAATTAGCCAATGGAATAAGAAAGCTGCAGCGCCAATGCCACCAAAACTCACAGCTTATCAGGCATACGACCCACAACCATGGGGAGGGCCTGGTGGATTGCAATTTACATTGAGCTACTATTCAGCCGATTTTAACTATCTCGACCCTACACATCTTTATTATAATCTATATATAGATGGCGAACGTGTAACATTTAAGCCCGATACTTACAAGAACTTGAAAGCTGAAATGACCGATGTGCCGTATGCTTTCTCGGACCAATACCAATTTTATAAGTACGACGATAATGCACGAGCAATATACTTCTACAAAGAAGCAAAAGTAAAAGTAGGTATGGAAGCCTTATATATTGACGGCGACACACGTTTAAGTTCTGGAATTACAGAATATCAGATAACAACCGACGGTATAAATGCTGCAACCGTAAAGCAAATAGACCATATTAAATATTACGATCTTTCTGGTCGTAGAGTAGAAAATCCACAAAATGGAGTCTACATTCAAACCACCACTTATATAGACGGTTCGCAAACGTCGGAAAAGATAGTGAAATAAAGCCACAATACTTTTAACTTAAAAGTAAGACTACAAATCGACAAGCCTGTTTTGAAGATGAATAAATACTATTCGTCTTCAGAATAGGCTTTATGTTATTATTAAGTATATTCCATTACAACAAGGATTAAGACTTGTATGTGCGTTAATACTATTTACGTATATAAATATAAGGGTAATAGGTTTATTACTATTAACACAATTTAGTAAACAGTATTATTTACACCATATATATAATAGCTATCTTTGCAATATAAGAATAAAAGAAATATTAAAGGAAAGGGTATAACTCTTTCTCAACTTGCTGACACTATGGGCGTAAGCCGTCAAGCATTAAGTCGCCAAGTGGTAGGGAACTATTTGTAGAAAAAGCAGAAGAAATTGCTGATGCTCTTAACGTGCCTATATGGCAATAGTTCGTTTTGCTCGAAGAAGTAGTAGGGAGTGGTAGCTTTGTGGCATTCATAAAAAATGGGAATAAGACATATCATACAAATAATCTGTCTGAACTTGAAAAAATAGTGAACGAACTGAAAGGAGATTAATAAATGGGAAACAAGAACATTGTTAAATTATTCGACGACCGAAAGGTACGCACAATTTGGAATGAAGACGAGGAAAAATGGTACTTCTCTATTGTTGATGTGATTGCGGTATTAACAGATAGCGATAATCCGCAAACATACTGGAGAGTGTTAAAAAATCGTCTCAAAAAGGAGGGAAATGAAACCGTTACAAATTGTAACGCTTTGAAACTTCCTGCGGCTGATGGGAAAATGCGAAAGACAGATGTTGCGGATATGGACCAACTATTCAGATTAATACAATCAATACCGTCTCCTAAAGCAGAGCCATTTAAGCAGTGGATGGCACAAGTTGCCAGCACACGCATAGACCAAATGCAAGACCCTGAGCTTTCTATCAACCAAGCAATAGAGGATTATAAACGATTAGGGTATTCTGATGCGTGGATTAACCAACGTCTGAAAAGTATAGAAGTAAGAAAGCTCTTAACTGACGAATGGAAACGTGGAGGAATAACAGAGCATAATTTATATGCTATACTTACAAATACAATTACCCGTGAATGGAGTGGGTTGACTACCAAAGGATATAAGAAGTTGAAAGGATTGACAAAAGAAAGCCTTAGGGATAATATGACTAACGTAGAACTTGCTCTTAATACCCTTGCAGAAGCATCAGCTACCGAAATTTCAAAGCAGAATAATCCGAAGGACTTCAAAACTCATAATCAGGTAGCAAGACAAGGTGGAAGTGTTGCCAAAGCTGCACGAAATCAATTGGAAAAGCAACTCGGACGTTCAGTTATAACAAAAGAAAAGGCAAGTGATTACATATTGCCAAATCACAAAAAAGAAGAGACATAGAAAAATTATATAATAGTGCAGGAAAATAAAGAATAGTTTGCACATTTAGGGAATATTATATACTTTTGTCAAAGTATAACTAAAAATTTAATGAAATGAGAAAAATTATCTTTGCATTGGCATTTTACCATTAGTATTGTTTACTGCATGCTCGTCTTCAGAAGATGATAACATTGACGCTTTTACGTTAAGCTACCCTTTTTTATGTCCTATTGGTTGGGTTGGGTTCTATGAAAGCAAGTCCGAGCTTAGCAAAGGTTCTTTCTGTGTTCCGTGCAAACGTACAATTCTTCCCCATGTATTTAAGATGATATACATCGGGGCTATCATCGGGGACTTGTATAATTACATCGCCTTTGTGCAATTCTTCTACAAATGCCCTATTTTTTGAGTTGAAGTCGCTTGTATCACTCCCCTCTATCGTGAAGTTGAGCGTAAGACTTCTTTCGTTCACCTTTGTAATGATGCTTGCATATTGCACACCATCTCTTAGGCGGTCGTTATTGGTTATATAGTCTTTCAGTGGATAATATCTATTGATGGTATCTAAAAACACTCTCCCATACGGACACCTCACGCCTTTAAAGCATCTTTTCCATTTAATCATTAAGTATATTCCATTACAACAAGGTATGGGAGCAGAAACTCGACAGTTTCGGTAGAAAGAGAAGGAAGGACAACAATAATTCCTCCTTCATTCCGTTTAAGTATCAAGGTCAGTATGAGGACGTTGAGACGGGACTGTATTATAACCGTTTCCGCTACTATGACTCTTGTGCAGGTAATTACATTAATCAGAATCCAATTTGGTTATCGGGGGAGATAATTTATATTCTTATGTATAAAATCTAACAATATGTATAGATACGTTTGTATTATCTGGGCAAAGATGGATGGGAAAACAAAAAATAGACACTCATTAATTGCTTATGTCTTATATAAATGTTATTATGCCTTTGGTTGAGTTTGTGCCATATATTAACGATATGGTAGTTAGGTATGATTGTGTTGTATATTTTAGGAAAAAAAGAACACAAAAGATGTTTTTTTGTACAGCAATCAATATGGCAAATTATAGAAGTGTTATTGGCAATGGTATAGAGGACAAGTTGTTTTTCTTTGTCTCTTTAAAAGATTACAACAAAGCAGGTATTTCTTTTTATGATGATGAAGTATGCAAGGGAACTATTGAAGGAATAGGAGGAAGGGCAAATGAAAAACGAAGTTGAGTTGATTTCATTGCGGTTGATTTCTAAAGAACCTAAAGAAAGGATTAAAAAGATTATTTAATGCCATAAGGAATAAACTAAAGAAAGATTCAACAATAGGCGTTGGTGTTCAAAGTGGCTCATCGAGATATCCTAAATTCTTTTATCAGAAGTCGCTGACAGACAATAAGGTCTTTAAGTTTGACTTCAATAATGACAAATTGCCTGTTATCAAGCCATTATAGGAGATGTTAAAGCCAAATCTATAGAGAATTTGGAAAGAAAAGCGTTATGAGTTACTATCAGTTATTGGAGAAAATATAATTATTAAGTATATTCCATTACAACAAGGATTAAGACTTCATTCTGTCAAAGAGTAGTTGCTTTTCTTCTTATTATTAAGTATATTCCATTACAACAAGGATTAAGACGAAAAAAATTCAGATTTATAAATACTTTCTCTTTATTATTAAGTATATTCCATTACAACAAGGATTAAGACACAATCGTAACCTGACCTCTTGCTTTTTACTGTTGCCATATTATTAAGTATATTCCATTACAACAAGGATTAAGACGTCAGACGTGTATCGTCTAACAGTGTTACTTTCTGATTATTAAGTATATTCCATTACAACAAGGATTAAGACTTAACAGTTTTTTTCTTAGACGTGGTAAATCCTTTTTCCGTATTATTAAGTATATTCCATTACAACAAGGATTAAGACTAACCTCTGGTTGTTTGTACGTTCTTTCCATATTAAATTATTAAGCACATTCCATTACAACAAGGATTAATATTTTCGGTGCTTAATGATTCAAGATTTTTATTAAATATGGTATACAATAAATGCTTAAGGCACAATATATTCTGTTATTTTTAGTTTTATGTTAAGACAATTGGTTTAGAGCTTTGTTGGCACCATTTAGAAACTGGACAGGAAGAAGGTTTAATGTTAAACTATTAATGCTGAATAGCTAATTACGAATGGGCGCACGACTACGATAAACGGGTTATTTATATTTTAAAATAGTATTAAATTGATTATGAACGATAACGATGTTTCCTCTTATTATAAGGAGGCTTTAGCTACAGATAGTTTTACGGTACACAATAACTTTCTGAATATGTTATTGAAAGATGGTTCTGCATTAGGTATGGAACGCCATTATTGCTATTTTAAAGATTCGAAGAATGCTGATTTGAAACGAATTTTAGGGAACGGATTTCTAAAGCGTGGAAAAGAAGGTGTGCTCTTTTTAGAAGAAAAACTAAAAACCGAAACAGATGCTCTGGCAAAATCTAATGTCATTCATCTCATAGGATTGTCGTACAATAAAGAATATCTGCCCTATATTCTGCCTTATCTTGACGATGCAGACAACGAAATTAGATACAAAGCCATAATTGCTTGTGGCTGGTTGGGCGATGCTGAGGCTATTAAAATTTTAAAAGAACATTATGCTACCGAAAAAGATGCTTTGTTGCGTGGATTTATTGTATCGGCTATGCGACAGATTTTTTTTAGACATAAGGAAACTAAGCAACAAATTGTAGATTTTATTTATGTAAAAATGCCAGAAGAAACCGACAACGAATTGCTTGCCATTATGATAGTTGTTCTTCAGGACCTTACAAAGGTGAAATTTGGTTTGAAAGAAGATTCCTGTTCTGGCGAAGTTTCTGGCGATATAGCAAAGGCTAAAGATAAGGTGTTGAAGAAAATTAAAAAGTAAGTTTGCATTCTTCTTTATGTTTTTACAACTCTTGCAAACCAAAGTTTTCAGTCTGCTTTACCTAATGTATAAAGAAAGTAGAGTTTCCAAAAAACAAAATTCTCTTATAGCTGCCTATACTGAATAGATGTAGATAAGTGGTTGATAATAAGCTATTTTAAGAGTAGAAATCTATAATATAGGACTCCTATGAATATAGAAAAGGAATAAATTTTTGCAATTTCTCTACAAAAAGTTTGTGCGTAAACCAAAAAAGCATTATCTTTGCACCCGCAATTGTCCTATGGTGTAATGGTAGCACAACAGGTTTTGGTTCTGTTTGTAGTGGTTCGAATCCGCTTAGGACAACGCTTAAATAAATCGGTTGATATACAAAACAGTATATCAACCGATTTTCTTTTACAATAAAATAGATATGGATATACAAGTTTGGGAATCTTTATTCTAACACTAATAATATACAATATAGTTTTGTTGTAAGTTGCTGTCATTTTTAACATTTCGTGTAATCTGCAGATAATAAGCAATTTATAGTGGCAATGAGAGTGATAGAAGTGACAGCAACTTCTAAACTTCAATGAATAGCATCTATCTATTCGAGCGACAATTACCAGACCGTGCTACACTAAATACTCTGTGCCGCACGAAGGGACTTTACGAAAAGAAAATATGTATTATTGCAGTATCGTTGTCTCAACATATCATAACAGTTAATTATATTTAAAAATTAAGATATGATAATATGTGTTTCAAGTTAATATCTTTATATTTGTAACGACAATTTAATAACAAAACAACTAAATTTAAATTTTTATGAAAAAAACAGACAAATTTATTTTTGCTTTGCTATGTTTAGCGACTTTTTGTTTTCGCTTCTTGTGAACAGAAAACTGATGTTAATGTTCAAAATGAAGAGAATCGAATTTTCTCAGAGGAGATAAATAAATGTTATGATACATTTATGCACTCCAATTTGAAAGGTGATAATTTACAAACGCCCAAAACAAGGTATGAAGGAGCATGTAGTGAACTTTCTGATGATCTTAAAGATGTTTATATATCCTTCCCTGATAGTACAGATAAAAAATATTATCTAGAAGCAATATCTGCAAAAACAATTGAAGATTTAATGAAGTTGCATCACAGGACAGCTGCGGAGTTCTCTATGAAAGATTCGTTGTCGCATAGTTGTAGTGTAAAAGTTTCAGAGAAAGCTGCATTGGAGTCGGTGAACCCCCTGATTGCTCCTAGTAAAAAATTTTTAAGAGAGAGAGGTTTTACGGAAAGTGAACTTAACGATATGGTAAAAGAAAATAATGCAACTGAATCTGATTTGGTACTATTAGCATTAACAGTTAATGAACAAGAAAGAAGTAATCAAAAATTAGCAAAAGAAGCAAGTGTCAATTCTTTTAATATTTTAGATTTACTTGCAACACCTGCTTATGCTGAAAATTATCAAGCGGAAGCGACTAAGAGTATTTTTAGAGATGTAACAGAATGTGCTATAGTGGCACTTGGAGCAGATTTTACTGGTTTTGGTTTCTGTTCAACAGCAACGCAATGGACAAAGGCTACTATTAAAAGGGTTTTTATAAATATTGCAAAAAAGGCTTTAGGACCTGTCGGTGCTCGCTATATCTATAGGAACTTTTTCTTTGGTGTATGTATAAAAAAAGGATATATTTTTTTGAAATTTAAATAATATGTTTGTAGTAATAGCATGTCTATGCCATATAATGGTAATAAGTTTTTTTTGCTTACTCAACTTTTTAAACAATTATCTTTTGCGTACGAGAATGTAAAGAGACACGATAAACGTTCTGTAATATTTAATATTGTATGCCTATGTATATTGGCATTTCTGATTTATTATATATCTTTTGTTTCTTCGGATGTGAGAGTATCATTCAAAAACTATAATAGACTATTTCAGTTAAGATAGTCTTTTTGCAATTACATCTTTTTGCATAAACAAATGGAAAAAGTAAGAAATACCTGCAGACTGTTATAATTCCGTTAGAGATTAGAGATATGTTCAAAATTTAATGATAAGGATTATTGCTGTCTAAAAAAGAGTTGTTTCTGTATGATTAATAATTTTTGAGCCATTATAAAAAAAGGCTTAAAACTATTTTATGTTTCAAATATTATTTAATTCAGAATTTTTTTAATTACAAATTCTGAATTAATAATTATTTTTTTCTAACAAATAAATATTCTTTGTGCCTGGTGTTTAAATGCAACGCCAATGGTGTTGGAAAATACAGGTGTTTGAGGCACTCTGCACCTCTTTATTGGCTTACTCAAAAATATAGAAATCTTGGTAGCTTTCGTAAATATGCGGGCAAAATAAAGAAACGCCTTAACAGGCTTCGCGCACAAAATTTATTTTGCTGTCACTTCTGTCATTCGAATGCTGTTTGTAATGTGTTGAAAAACAATTAACTACAGCAAACGTTAAAAATGACAGCAACTGTTTTTCAAACTTATAGTAGTATATAGAGTTTCGGCAAATTCTCTATTCACGCTGAATGGTAACGAAGACAAATATCAGGGTATCTGCGCATGAATGAGAGCATAGAGGTGTCACACCTATCCATCTATAACATCATCCACAATGACACAACAGGGAAACCACCAAATACTTAGGCGTGCCAGTGTACTTCGCTGACCCATATTGTTCATGGCAAAAGGGAACTGTTGAGAATACAAAAAAATTAATCAGGCAGTATATACCTAAAAAGGATTCGTTTGATAACTATACGGACAAGAGAATTATGTCCATACAAAAGAAATTGAACGAAAGGCCAAGAGAAAAATTAAACTTTTCTACTCCAAAGTGCGAGTTCTTTAAACACCTTTTGTAATTTTACACTTGCTGGTTGACTCTGCGATATGTCAAAGAAATCCACTTCCCCGTGATTTTTCTTGCTAAAAAGTTTGTATTATCAATGATTATTCGTATCTTTGTAGCACGAGAACCCGCCAAGCCTCTCAACGATGCTCAAATGTGCGGGTCGTTTTTTTATAGGTATATGGCAGTAAAAATTACGTTTATAAAAACATATTCCACACCCCATGAGTTAGTGCAGCTACTCAAAACAAGAGGTATGGAGATAACCGATGAGGAAAAGGCTCAGCATTATCTTTCCCACATCGGTTACTATCGTTTGTCTGCCTATATGTACCCATTGCTTTCCATTCCCAAGGAGCAACATCTATTCAAGCGAGGAGTATCTTTCGGTAAGGTTATGATGTTGTATCGCTTTGACAAGAAGCTACGCCTACTTTTATTCAATGAAATTGAAAAGATAGAGGTCGCAGTGCGTTGTGCAATCGTGAACTTTGGAACGGAAATGACAGGCAACCCTTTTTGGATGACTGAAGCCAACAATTTCTCAAATCCGTCCAAGTTCAATCGCTCTATACGTCTTATAGAAGATGAATTTAACCATACAAAAGAGGATTTCATCAACCATTTCAAAGAGACATATACCAATCAGTATCCACCTTCATGGATGCTGACCGAGATATTGCCATTTGGTGTAATCACCAATATTTATTCTAACATCAAGAATAAGAAAAATAAAGAAGCGTATTGCACAGTCATTTGGCTTGCAAGTTGCACCTTTTGAATCTTGGCTTACCATTATCACTGTAACAAGAAACTCATGTTGTCATCATGCACGTGTATGGAATAGGGTATTCTCTATTCGTGCTACCATGCCAATTAGAATGTTGCGTCCTTGGATTACCTTGCCGACAGATCCATTGAAAGTGTACTTTGATATGTGCATCATCAAGTACTTTCTTGACATCATATCTCCAAATAACGATATGCTTGATAAGATGAACAGACTTTTTGCTACGTTTCCAGAAGTAGATATAGCTGCCCTTGGTTTTCCTTCTGGTTGGGAAAACGAACCACTGTGGCAATAAAAGGCATTTGGAGTGACTACTAACCATCTCACATCGCCCACATTTTCGTAATTTCGGTGTGACAGATGGTTAAAAACGTTAAATCTTCACCTTTTCGTATCTAAACAGAATCCATATTGTCACTTTTCTACCGTTTAGAGCGTATAATACTGATAATCAACTAATAATAGATACAAATTCTGAATTAATAATTATTTTTTTCTAACAAATAAATATTCTTTGTGCTTGGTGTTTAAATGCAACGCCAATGGTATTGGAAAATACAGGTGTTTTAGGCAGTCTGCACCTCTTTATAGACTTACTCAAAAATACAAAATTCTTGGTAGCTTTCGTAAATATGCGGGCAAAATAAAGAAACGCCTTAACAGGCTTCGCGCACAAAATTTATTTTGCTGTCACTTCTGTCATTCGAATGCTGTTTGTAAAGTGTTGATAGACAATTAACTACAGCAAATGTTAAAAATGACAGCAACTGTTTTTCAAACTTATAGTAGTATATAGAGTTTCGGCAAATTCTCTATTCACGCTGAATGGTAACGAAGGTTTTACAGACTTCAAGCAAGAATGTGTCACCAGCTGGACAAGACTCTTCGCCAAGAATGAAGTTCAATTCACAGACAACGCCATTGACAACTTTCTCGCTTTTGTTGACTATATGTCATGCAGTGCAGACACATACGTTTCACTTGGCGGTTCTAATGGGTGCGCTGACCAACTTACGAATTGGGACGGAACACAAAAAGTAGGATTGGGTATATTCTATAAAGAAAAAAAGAAATCTCAATCAAGATAAAGGATTCTGTTTGTATGGATAAGTTATATACCTAAAACACGATAGATATTACGTCGGAGAATTTGGACTAAACAATACATGAAGCCTCGTTTTTTGCTAAAACAAGACTTCATGTATAACAAAGTGAAGTCTAAACCCTACAAGGACATTTGTATATTTTTAGTTGCTCATAAATTGATATGGAAGGGCATAGAACCTGAAGTGCACAATCCTTACATTCCAATTTCTTATTTCGTGTGAAATACCAATAGCAGTCTTGTGAACCAACCCATTTATTAATAATACAAGCAAGGTCTCGATTTTGTAAAGACTCAATTTGCTGATTTACACAATAGACCATCCCATCATAATTGATTGTTATATGGCCAAAGTATGATGTATTTATGCAATCTTTCAAATAACAGTCTTTTAGATTTTGATTGATTTTTAGAACCTCGTCTTTGGTTATAACCATTTGTGGCTGTAGGGTAATATTCTTTTCATCCAAGAATATAGGACATAATACTATATTTTCTTTTGCACCCGTAAGCTTGTCTAAATCAGAATTATTTGTTACAATATATTTTAGGATTAACCTTTCTTCTCTTAGGTTTATAATATCTAAGGGGGTAGCTGAATCGATAAGCAATTCTACCATTATTGTTCTATACTTGCGTAACATATCTTGTATATGTTGAATAGGATAAGCCAAGTAATGAACTCTAAAAACAACAAGTATGTTTCTTGTTTGGGCAAGATTTAAAATTCTTTCCAACTTATCGCATGAAATTTCTCCAGACAAGACAATTCTTTCTAGGTCAAAAGAAATAAGTTGCAGTAATATTTTGTCTATGTCAATCTCTGTATGATTAACGTTTGGATACCCTAATTGCTTGTAAGCAAATGAATTGAGGTTTATAGACAATGTATTATTAAGTAAAAAAGTGATAGATTTCAACATCATATTTGTATATGATGCCAAGTTGTGCCCTAAAGCTTTGTTTTCTTTATTTAAGGAGGTCATTATTTGTAATCCTCGTTTGGGGAAATAAGGCATTGATTTGTTTGGTTGTATGAAATATCCGAATCCGTTGTAGGCGATTTTTTGCAAAATAGACTTGTTGTCATCGCAATCATCTATATAACCGAACTGGTTTAATGTATTGACGGCTTTATATGGGACCGCAATATTCCTCATATATATGCTACTAAACTTTATTGTATCATATATGAGCAATTCTTTTGATGTTGCCTTGATATAGCAATGTGGAAAAATTATGTACAGTCTGTTCATTTTATTATAATGTTTTCTTCAAGCACTTCTATTATGTCAGGATGGGATTCTATGTATGATACAGCATCTGACAATAGTTTTGCGAATTTACTTTTTGAAGTAAACTCTTCACATTTACCATTGCTGTAACAAAAAGAACATTTAGTGCAACAAAATTGCATGTAGCATTTCTTGCATAAAGATGAAACTTCTGCGATTCTTTTCATAAATCCATTTGCTACCTCATTGCAATCAATATGAACACAGCCACTATTGTCAATATATCCTAACGGTGAATCCCTATTGACTTTTTCACATGGATGTATTTTCCCATTATAGCTTACGAAAAGTCGTTTTGAAAATGGAATACATGTACCAGTTGGCAAGGTACTATTCTCAATACTTTCATCTACGAGTAGCTCACTCTCTTTGCTAACTGAATTATTCAACAACCTTGTAGTAAAAACCAAAATTCGATTAAAGAGTGGATTTTGAGTGATTAAACTTGGAACCAACTCTATATCCTCTGGAATTTCAAATGTTTTAAGCATAGATAGAATTCTGTTTCCATCTTTTGCATCCTCGGTAGGAACATGAAGTGGGCTAAAATTCGGCGTTGTGTTAAATTGCATCTTAAACCAATCAACAATTTCCCTTACATCACTTTTATTTGTGAAAACCGCATTATAGCGAAATGTTGCGAACCATTCTGAATATAAATTCTCAACACACTTCAAGTTCTTCATTACGATGTCAAACGAAGGATTCCCATTAGGAGTTATTCTATAAGAGTCGTTTTCCTTGTTGCCATCAAGACTAATTAGCATTTTGAATTTGTGACGTGACAAAAAATCTGCATATTTTGATAGAAGCATTGCATTTGTTGTCATTGTAAAAAACAATGAACGGTTGCGAAAATCAATACGTTCTGCATATTCTACAATTTGGCGCACTACATCGAAATTCATCAATGGCTCACCTCCATAGAAACTGATGGCAAAAGGTTCTTTAGGTGCATTTGATAGAGGCTCTTTCTGAAAAAGAATTGCCAAATAATCAATTATGCTTTTGGCCGTTTCAAATTTCAGATTCCCCAACATACCTCTTCGGCTATCAAATGTATCATATCCTTCGCTATAGCAACAATATTCGCATCTAAGATTACAGAGTGTTGTTGTCTCAAATATGATTTGTGACAGTTTTACCAATACTCCTTGTATAGTATTTCCTGTTATATAACTATCAAATGATGAAGTATATTTATCAAGATATCCATATTGCTTTAACTGTCGAAATGTTTCGTCTCCTTCATTTCTATCGTTTGAAATTATATCGTACACATTCTTTGATAATGGCAATATTGCCTTTTTCAAAGGACTATACAAATAAGAATTTTCGTTTTGAGTTTGAAATACTATAGCTTCCATATGCGTAAAATAAGGGAAGCCAAAGTGTTAAACAATGGCTCTCCCTTAATTAGTGATTCTTTAATCAATGTTCCAACTTCCAGCAGAGGCAACATCGTCACACATTGTAACTTCGCCTTCTCTGATGAAACACTCACAAGGACAATAACAGTTGCTAATGCGAACAATATGTCCTTTTTGTCCAACAACTCTTAATCTGTTTGAGTTGTTTGTTCTGTTCTTCTATAACAGACAGTTTTAAAACTCCCATAAATATTCTTTAAACCCCTTTTATTGTGTACAAGTCAATCGCAGGGGTATTGCGTTTCGACTTGCTTGTGTATTGCTGTTAAATATTCATCCATAGGAATGTATATATCCGAGTTGGTATAAAGTGCATCAGTAAAAGTCTTTGGAAAGGCTGTATAACCGATTAATACTCCTCGGAGCATATATCCATACTCTTTACTATCAATGCCTCTATTTTGGGCATATCGGTCAATTTGGTCAAAACCAAAAGGTTTGATAAAGAAAGCCATCAAGGATTTCAATACAACCAAGTTGGCGGGAATGCTAAATGATGAGCATTGGTTGTGCTTGTATGACCAAAATTCACGAAGAGTGCTAAGTATTTGCTTGCCTTTTTCTGTGTTAGAGCATTCTAAGCACTTATATTTGTTGGTTGATTCAACAATGAGGTTCAATACAACCTCGTCAGACAAGCCTCTTTGTTTGCACATAAGAGCTTCATTCATTATGACATCAAGAAATACTTTTTCTTCATCAGAATTCAGTACATCAATGCTTATAGTTAAGTTCTTTAGCAAGAAACAAGAGTAATCAATGTTTCCGTTTGCCTCACCAGATACTTTTGCTTTGCCGATAAGTTCATTCATAATATCACTAACACGGACAAATAAAGCTCCTAAAGTCGTATCGTACATAGATGAACCAGATTCTATGTTCGTTATCTGTTGTTTTATATCTGCGATCTGCTGCTTTATGGACTTAAATTCGTAATTTTCATCTTCGTATTTTTTGATTTCTTGTTTGAGATACTTCTTACGCTCATATTCCCAAGTTCCCTTTTTGAAATATTCACGTTTTTTCCCCATTTTGATACCATTATCACGTTCTTTCTTTTTTATAGAATTAAGTTCTTCTATCCAATCAGAAATACCATCGTGACATTCCATGCTGTCAAGTTTGCTTTCTAACGCATCCTTTTGTGTTATTAAGAAATCTCTTTTGTCTGTACTATTTGCTTGTTTATTCTGAGATATTTCTTCTGTACGAGCCTTTGCCAATTTGACAATTTCAGAGAAATGTTGCATAAGAATATCAAACAAGTTTGTCCTTGTCTTAACAGTACCATTATATATCCCTTTAGCTGTTTGGATTAGAGAAATATATTTACTCTCATTTGAAACAGCTATTTCAGAAACCATAACTTGTGTATTTAATCCAGCAAATGAATTTTTTAAATCACGCAATATACACATTAGTTTTTGTTCTTGGGGATTTTTTGCAAACGCCATTGCACGAGTAAAGGCAACTATCATCCCCTTTAATCTGTCATAAATACAGTCTTGTGCAACATATTCTTGAAGTTGAAAAGATATGGCATTTGCTATTTTTTCTGTGGATATAGGCAACGCATTGCTCGTCTTTACGATAAATTCAGACTTGTACTTTTCAATACATTTTACTTCAAACAATATTTGCGATTCTGCAACAAGAGATTCCAGTAAATCTCTTGAAGAGAACAGAAAAGCAATAGTTCCCTTTTTATAGTAGATTGTCTTATTGTATGTAAATAGAGTTTTACTATTTTTGACAGGAGCTATATTTGATTTGTCTAGAATTTCATCATTGACTTTCAAGACATAATCACCATTAATTTCCTTTGTTGACAAAATTAGATAATTAGCCCTTTCATTTGTTCCATCTAAATAACGGCTCAAATTGTTCCCATATCCTCTGACTTGGTAGAAAGAGAATGGTGATATACTTTCTGAAACGAAAGATTCCAGTAAGTTCCATGAGTTTGTACTTATATAATAAAACATAGGTCTAATTATTTTCAATTTCAACTATATTTTCCTTTGAAACATCTTTCAAAAAGGATGTTCGCTTTCCTGTGTAGGAGATATACAGATTGCGTGAAGAACGAGTGCATGCCACATAAAAAGCATTTCTTTTACAAGTGTTCGCCTCATTAGCAAAAGGCACAAAGACATTATCAAATTCAGACCCTTTTGCTGCATAGTATGTCAGGATGCATGGTAGGTCATTGTTTGAAAAGTCCAATGTGTTGACAGTTCTAAACGGAACTACATTTCCAGTTCGATAATGCACTTGTGTATTTACTCCTCTTTGATTCAGAAATCATTTACTTCACGTACATCACTCTCGTCAGGAACAAGAATTGCGACATCGTCTAAATCTTCCATTTTTATTCGATTTAATATGCCTTCCAATTCTTTCTCTCTAGATGAGTATTTCGTGACAATCGGTTTGGGATAATTAGGATAGTCGCTATTGCCACCATCTTTCATGTTATTTGTCAACAAGTCCACCTTGACATCTTGAATTTGCTGAGCAACTTTAGCAATTGTCTTTGGTAGACGATAATTGTAATCCAAAGAGAGACGTTTGTAGACTAAAGTGTTAGCAATCTCATCTATTGAACTTCCTTTAAAATTCATTTGTTGCACAGAATCTCCAAATAAAGAAAGACTCTTCCCCTTATGAGGTATTATCCTTCCTTGATAGTCTAAGATGTTAAAATCTTGAGCCTCATCTATAATAAGATAATCAATTTTAGCTTCTGATTGCTTATAAATTGTTCCACTTGGAATCAACTCGAACTTATTAGTATTAGTCACACTAAACCCTGATAGGTATGGAACTTCTTTAAACCAACTAACCCTGCGTCCAAAGGCTGAGTAAAATTTGTAATCCACCCAATCTGCAAAATCTATTCCATAAGCCGTTTTGTCCTTTTCGATACGTTCAAACTTTCTGACATTTAAATCATTTACCAGATAGAGGGTATTCCTATTGCCTTTTTCCCAAAACACATCTCCTGTTAGGTCAAAGCCACGATGAGTCCAAGCCCATTCGTATGCAATGCGCTCTTTGTCTAAACCGAGAGCCTGCATTCCATAAGCTATCATTCTTTTCAAAGCCACAGTAAAAATAACTATGGCGTAACTTCCTTTGTTCTTTGCCTGTAATGCACGATGGATAGCAAGGTTAGTTTTTCCACTGCCTGCAGCACCTTGTACAATGATATCTTCGTCTATACTTTGAACGATGATTTTTCTTTGAGAATCATCTAAGTTTGATATAAACCACTTTTCTAATCTCATGCCATTTCCATTAGAACAGCAGCTCCACTCTGTGTTGTTTGACTGATTAATGTTTTGAATACATACGAAAAAGCGTGGAGCTTGTTCTGTCACTCGTTCCACGCTATAAAGGCTCTCGCATTGCCCGACAAGTCGAAACGAGCAACGCCGAAAGCCCCACGCCAGTGTAAGTATATAGAAAGCACTCTTGACAACGAACATTAGAATCGTCCGAAGCCAATGAGGGCTGTATATAATACACCTCATGAGGCGTTCTTTGTTGCTTTGTTCTTGACTTGTCGTTGAATTTGCGAGATTCTTATAGCGTCAAAACCAAAGCGTACAAAAACGCCTTTTACCATATGTATGTCTGCCCAACCTCTGCCATCGGGGCTTTCGGTATGGGTATAGACGTTACAAAGATAATACTTTTACCTTGAAAACCACTTTGTTTTGCTGGTAAAGTATGATTTTAAGGTCCGATTTAATATTATTAAATATAAATATGTCAAAGAAATCCACTTCCCCGTGATTTTTCTTGCTAAAAAGTTTGTATTATCAATGATTATTCGTATCTTTGTAGCACGAGAACCCGCCAAGCCTCTCAACGATGCTCAAATGTGCGGGTCGTTTTTGTTTTTATAGGTATATGGCAACAAAAATTCCGTTCATAAAACCATATTCCACACCCCAAAAGTTAGTACAACTACTCAAAACAAGAGGTATGGAGATAACCGATGAGGAAAAGGCTCAGCATTATCTTTCCCACATCGGTTACTATCGTTTGTCTGCCTATATGTACCCATTGCTTTCTATTCCCAAAGAGCTACATTTATTCAAGCAAGGAGTAACTTTCGGTAAGGTCATGATGTTGTATCGCTTTGACAAGAAACTGCGCCTACTCCTGTTCAATGAGATTGAAAAGATAGAGGTCGCAGTGCGTTGTGCAATCGTGAACTTTGGAACGGAAATGACAGGCAACCCTTTGGATGACTGAAGCCAACAATTTCTCAAATCCGTCCAAGTTCAATCGCTCTATACGTCTTATAGAAGATGAATTGAACCATACAAAAGAGGATTTCATCAACCATTTCAAAGAGACATATACCAATCAGTATCCACCTTCATGGATGCTGACCGAGATATTGCCATTTGGTGTAATCACTAATATTTATTCTAACATCAAGAATAAGAAGATAAAGAAGCGTATTGCACAGTCATTTGGCTTGCAAGTTGCACCTTTTGAATCTTGGCTTACAATTATCACTGTAACAAGAAACTCATGTTGTCATCATGTACGTGTATGGAATAGGGTATTCTCTATTCGTGCTACCATGCCAATTAGAATGTCACGTCCTTGGATTACCTTGCCGACAGATCCATTGAAAGTGTACTTTGATATGTGCATCATCAAGTACTTTCTTGACATCATATCTCCAAATAACGATATGCTTGATAAGATGAACAGACTTTTTGCTACGTTTCCAGAAGTAGATATAGCTGCCCTTGGTTTTCCTTCTGGTTGGGAAAACGAACCACTGTGGCAATAAAAGGCATTTGGAGTGACTACTAACCATCTCACATCGCCCACATTTTCGTAATTTCGGTGTGACAGAAGGTTAAAAACGTTAAATCTTCACCTTTTCGTATCTAAACAGAATCCATATTGTCACTTTTCTACCGTTTAGAGCGTATAATACTGATAATCAACTAATAATAGATACAAATTCTGAATTAATAATTATTTTTTTCTAACAAATAAATATTCTTTGTGCCTGGTGTTTAAATGCAACGCCAATGGTGTTGGAAAATACAGGTGTTTTAGGCAGTCTGTATCTCTTTATTGGCTTACTCAAAAATACAAAATTCTTGGTAGCTTTCGTAAATATGCGAGGTAAAATAAAGAAACGCCTTAATAGGCTTCGCAAACAAAATTTATTTTACTGTCACTTCTGTTATTCGAAGATTGCTTGTAATGTGCTGAGAAACAATTAGCTACTGCAAACGTTAAAAATGACAGCAAATGTTTTTCAAACTTATAGTAGTATATAGAGTTTCGGCAATTTTTTTTTATTAGTAGTATCTATTGCTCTCATTGGTAATTCCCATACGGCTCTCATTGGTAATGTGTTTTTTTCTTTCATTAGGTATATCTGTACTTCGATTTTATTTGTAGTGGTTTATAAATAAAAATTCGACACTTCAAACAATAAATAAAGAGGTACATTGCTGTACCTCCGTATTTCCTTTATATCAGTGGGATTACCTGAATATCTGAAACAAATATAGGTATTTTATTCTGTAAATCCAAGCTGCTTCGCACTTTTCAAAAAAATCGAGTAAAAGTGTACTTAAAGTTAGAAAATTCTCGTTTGGAGTGACATTTTCACATTTGGGTATATATAAGAATTTTGTGAGTGAAAATGTCATGGGGTAAAAACACCAAATGATTGCTCAATTGGTGTTATCGTTTCGTCTTTCCAAATAAATCAGCGTGTGTTCCCGTATTCATCATGAGCAAGGTCAATTCTGTGTTGTTCTGTTCCCATATAAGTAACCAGTCAGGTTGTATATGGCATTCCCATTGCCCATCCCTATTACCATGTAACAAGTGAGGTCTAAATTGGACAGGAACTCTACCGTTAGTTACCAATTCGTTGATAACCTCTTTGAGTTTATCCATTGGCAGCCCACGCTTCTTGCATCGTTTGAGGTCTTTCTCAAACTGGTGTGTTGTAAAAAGTTTATATGCCATCAGATGCCTAATTTGGAAAACAATTCGTCTGCACTGGCATACTCATTGATGCGCCCTTGCTCCTTGTCATTAAGTGCCTGTTCGTAAGCGGTGTGCTCAGTTGTAGTTTTATGTAATGTCCACCCCATACGCTTTACGAGCGACTTCAATAACGATGTATCAGCCTTAGGTATTTCCAAAGAGAATGTGATTGTTGTGGTGTTATTTTTATTCATTACTTGTCCTCCTATTTTTTCGTTTATATTGCAAATATAGTCTTTTCTTTTGAGAGTTGCAAGAGAATAAAATAAAAAGCAGCAAATGATTGCTCACTTGCTGCTGTATAGTAATAAGGTTTTATGTATAAGCCATCAAGATTTTCCTGTAAGTTTCTGTTCTTATTTCTTTGTCAGACGAACATACAACAAGTAAAAATATATGGTGTGGCTTAGGAAAACCATTGTGTCCATTATTTAATGATTATCTTTTTACCATTGACAATATAAACACCCTTAGGCAAAGCATTAATTTCATCAGTGCTTGCTTTACTTAGCCGTTTTGTTCCATCTATTGTATAGACATCAGCAAGTCCTGCTTTATTATTTTTTTCTAACAAATAAATATTCTTTGTGCTTGGTGTTTAAATGCAACGCCAATGGTGTTGGAAAATACAGGTGTTTTAGGCTGTCTGCACCTCTTTATTGACTTACTCAAAAATATAAAAATCTTGGTAGCTTTCGTAAATATGCGGGCAAAATAAAGAAACGCCTTAACAGGCTTCGTAAACAAAATTTATTTTGCTGTCACTTCTGTCATTCGAAGATTGCTTGTAATGTGTTGAGAAACAATTAACTACAGCAAATGTTAAAAATGACAGCAACTGTTTTTCAAACTTATAGTAGTATATAGAGTTTCGGCAAATTCTCTATTCACGCTGAATGGTAACGAAGGTTTGCTCATCTTATTTCAGTTTATGCAACACCAAAAAAATAAGAAAGAACCGAATGTGCAAAGTATTCAGTTTTTTTCTGAAAAAGAAAAGAAGCATAACTTAGCAATGGTTAATAGACACCGAGAAGTTTCTGTTTCTACACCACCACACTTTTTGCTTTTTTTCTGTATTGTCCTGGTGCACAACCTTTCATTTTTTTAAAAAACTTATTGAACTGTACCTGCGACGAAAAACCGAAAGTGAAAGCTATTTCTTGAATGTTTTGAGTAGTCCCTATAAGGTAGGTTTCCACCTCTTTTATAATGTAATCGTCTATAAGTTGTTTCGGTGTTCGTCCTGCAACACGTCTGGTTATTTGTGCTAAATAGCGTGGTGTTACATTTAGCGCATCGGCATAGAAACGCACTTCGCCCGTTTTACGATGATTGGCAGCAATGTTGTCCATAAGTTGGTTGTATAGTTCCAACATTCTTTCGGGAAATTGTTTGTTGTGGCAAATCGCTGCTATGGTCTAAAAGTAGAACATTTGTACCAAAATTAGAGTCGGCAGAACGCAAAATAAGTTGGCACATATAGTCAGATGCCTTTCCAATAGCTTGTTCTACACTGTTTCCAGCACACAAATTAACAGCAACTGCCGATGTAAATGCTCCGCCCGAACCGTGAGTAATGCGGTCTATAAAGCCAGGTCGAGTATAAAAGTGTGCCGTTTTGTTTTTCTCTACCAACACATCGGTAAACGATGCTTTAGTAACAATGCCTCCTTGCAACACAACAGCCGCACTTCCTAATTGCAAAATTTTTCGTGCCAATAGTTCCAAAGCCTCGTTGCTGTGTGTTTCTTTTTCGTGCAACATATAGGCAGCACTATTTTGTTGCATAATAACAATGCTGCTTAATGGAAAAAGACGTTGCACCACAGCATTAACCACCTCGTTTGGCATAAGCATTTTGCCACTACTACTAATAATAACGGCATCTAAAACCACAAATTCGGGTTTGTATTTACGCAGCAGGTGTTCAACGGCAATTACTTGTTCTACATTTCTAAGCATACCAATCTTCACAGCATTGGGTTTTAAATCGTTCAACACCGCACAAATTTGCAAATTCAGCACTTCGGCAGGAATGTCGTATAATTGCCGAATGCCTTCCGAATCTTGTGCAGTAACCGAAGTTATTGCAGTAGCCGCATACGCTCCTAACATAGTTATGGTTTTAATATCGGCTTGAATTCCCGAACCGCCCGTACTGTCCGAGCCAGTTATAGTAAGAATGGTGGTTTTTCTTTCCATAGTTGGTGTGTAAACAAGAGTTTGTTACTGGTGTTGTTGTTTGTAAGCAATGTTTCGTGGGTGATGTTCCAAAATTTCTTTGCGCAGAGTAGTGGTGTCTATATGCGTATAAATTTCGGTTGTGCTAATGCTTTCGTGTCCAAGCATAGCCTGAATGGCACGCAAATTAGCACCACCTTCGAGCAAAGCAGTGGCAAACGAGTGTCGCAATGTGTGTGGCGATATGGTTTTTTTATGCCAGCATCTTTGGCATAATTCTTAATCATTATCAAAAATCATGGTCCGAGTGAGATGCGCACCACGTCTGTTTAAGAAAAATATAGTCTTCTTCTCCTTCTTTTTATCTTCATAGCGTTGCGGTCGGCAAACCAAAAAAATCCAATTCTTGCAAGGCTCTTGGAGAAATTGGTACCAAACGTTCTTTAGAACCTTTACCCATAACCCGCACAAATTGTTCTTCGCGATAGAGATTTGACAGTTTAAGATGTGTAAGTTCTGATACACGTAATCCGCACGAAAACAAAGTTTCTATAATGGCACGGTTTCTATGTCCTTCCCATTTAGATAAATCTATGGCACTTTCAAGCATATCAACTTCGGCAGTAGAAAGCACTTCTGGCAAATGTTGTGGTTGTTTTGGCGATTCGAGCAATTCGGTAGGGTCGGCTTCTATATATCCATCGAGCACTAAGAAACGATAAAACTGCCTTACTCCGCTTAAAATTCGAGCCAACGAACGGGCACCAATTCCCAAATCGCCAATAGCAGCAGCAAAGTTTTCTATATCTTCCAACTTTGCCTCTTGTGGTATTTTCTGTTCGTCGGCTAAAAAAATCAACAATTTGTCTACATCACGAATGTAGGCTTCTAATGTATTTGGCGAATAACCTTTTTCTAACTTTAAATAACGTAGGTACTTACGAATAAGATTAGAACTTGTTTCTTTGCTCGTTTGCATATTATTGTGTATTTTTGCAGAGGTTGTGCCCAATGAGTGCAAAGTTAAATAATTTCTGTGTAATATGAAAATAATCGTAGTTAATGGTCCAAACCTTAATTTGTTAGGCAAACGAGAACCCAACATTTATGGCAAAATGCCTATGGAAACCTATCTAACAAATTGCGTGCAATGTATGCAGATGTAGACATTGAGTACTATCAGAGCAACATAGAGGGCGAACTTATAAACAAGTTGCAGGAAATAGGGTTCGCTTACGATGGTATTGTGCTGAATGCTGGAGCATATACGCATACAAGTATAGCACTGTCAGACTGTATTAGGGCTATTACTGCCCCCGTTGTAGAGGTACATATAAGTAATGTAAATAGTCGTGAAGAATATCGTAACCATTCTATGATAGCTTCTGCTTGTATTGGAACTATTCAGGGATTTGGAATGGACAGTTATAGGCTTGCAGTGGAAGCTTTGAAAACTATAAAGGTCAATTCTTAAAAGCAAAAAGGCAAACAAATGACGGAAACCGAACAAATAGATAAGTACATTTTAGACCATATTGCCCCAGAAGGCGACTATTTGTACCGACTTTACAGAGCAACCAACATACATACCATTCACGGACGAATGGCAAGTGGGCATTTGCAAGGGCGATTATTAAAAATGTTGGTACAAATGGTGCAACCAAAAAATGTGTTGGAAGTGGGAACTTTTAGTGGATATTCTGCCATTTGCATTGCAGAAGGTCTGCCAGACGACGGCAAACTCTATACGTTTGAAATAAATGACGAGATGGAAGACTTTACACGTCCGTGGATAGAAGGGTGTGAAGTAGCCAACAAAATAGACTTTCGCATTGGCGATGCTAATATAGAAGCATCAAAGTTAGGCATTACTTTCGATATGGTTTTTTTGGACGGCGACAAACGAACTTATTTGGAAACTTACGAAACCGTGTTAAAAATGTTGCGTTCTGGAGGTTATATTCTTGCCGATAATACGCTGTGGGACGGACACGTTACCGATAAAGCTTACGAACACGACCACCAAACACAAGGTATTTGCAAGTTCAACGACTTTGTAGCGCACGACGACCGTGTGGAAAACGTAATACTACCTTTGCGTGATGGGCTAACCATTGTGAGAAAGAAGTAGCGAATAGAAGTTAGGTATTCCAATAGGTTTTTAGCATATATTTTGCTGTCATTGCATCAAAAACTTGCAGAAATTATCTGCTATACAAGATATTTCAGTAACTTTGCCCTCGGTGATCATAGCGGTATTTGTTTGTAGCTGTTTGTATGTTAGCTACTTAAGGTTACAATAAATTTAGCTAATCATCAAAATTATAGACACCTATAATTCGTCGGGCTCACGTTATTTGTAGAATTATTTAAAATATATTTTTTGTATTTGTACAGCCAGTGAATAAGCCAAGCGTGGAGGAACAGCATTACCAACCATTTTATATCCGTTTCTAATGTTTGTATAGAAGAATATGAAGAGTCCGGAAACGTCTGTATCCTTGCACATTCCCTAACACTCAGTCGTCGATAGAGATGTTCGTACCCCCTTGCAAATATTCTTTTATTAGAATTTACAAAACTCATCTTAGGTGCCAAAGGATGTTGAGGCTCGTTCCTAGCCTGTGCTTGAATTGTGAAAGATTGTTCATTCCACGATCGAACACGGTTACGAGCCATATATCTTGCGTCATAACCTCCAGTATAAACATCATGATTCTTTCGCGTTGGATGTTCATTTATAATCAGTTCATCATTGAAAAATCTTGGTTCTTCAATAATATCTCCTATGGCTTCCTTTAACGTGACTTTTTTGTTCTGTATAGTTACTGGGAAAGTAAATGTGTTTTGTATGTCATTTCGAATCCCTATAAAAAAGACCCTAAACCTATCTTGTGGTATTCTGAAATCGGCTGCATTTAATAATTTATATTTGATAGAATAACCAATAGATAGCAAACTTTCAATAATAAAATTCAATGATTTTTTGTGTTTGTCTTCAAGTATCCCTGGTACATTTTCAATAACAAAGAATTTTGGTTTTTTCAAATCTACCATTCTGACATATTCTAAAAACAATTGACCTCTTGGATCTTCAAATCCAAGTTGTTTACCACCTTCACTCCATGCTTGACATGGTGGTCCGCCTATAACACCATCACAAGAAGGAATATCCTGATCTCTAAGTAAGCGCGCATCAGTAGTATTCAATATTGTATTAGGATGGTTCTTCCTATACGTCTCAAATATTGAGGAATCACATTCATTTGCCCAAATCACATTGAATCCTGCTTTTTCAAACCCAAGATCAAGACCTCCACATCCTGCAAATAATGAAATAATATTCATTAGTTATCTATATTAACGTTATGTCGTCTTAAAGTTTCGATTATACTTAACGCTACATTATATGCAAGATTGACAGGAACAGCATTTCCAATCATCTTATATCCATAATTCACTTCGTTATATATAAACTTAAAGTCATCTGGGAAGCTTTGGATACGAGCAACCTCTCTTACCGTCATTCTTCGATATAAATGTTCTTTTCCTTCAACAAATTTTTGCAGGTTTTTTTCTACTTTAATCATTTTAGGTGCTTGCGGGTGAAGTTGGCACTGTCTCCCACTTGCTTGAACAGTGAATCCTGGTTCATCCCATGCTCTTACACGATTGCGTGACATAAATATTGGCGAGAAAGCTCCTGTAAAATATTCATTGTTAGGGATGATACAAGCATCTCCATTTGTATGGTTCTTTCTTTTGCAGGTATAGCTGTGTACTGCAAGTCCCAAATAGTCTCACGCAAAGTAGGTTTATGCTCTTGTGGCTTTGGATATTCATAATCAGCTATGTGTAAATCCTTACGAAAACCAATATAGAATACACGGTCTCTGTCTTCAGGAACATCATAGTCATTGGCATTAAGCATTTTCAGGTTAACATCATATCCAGCCTCTGCAAATAATTTCATAAATCCGCTAACAGCAGTTGCATGTCGCTTAGCAAGCATACCAGAGACATTCTCTGCAACAAAAAACGAAGGTTGAGTATCACGTAATATTCTGATATACTCATAGAATAACTGACCACGAGCATCTTCAATACCCTTCAAGGACCCTGCTTCACTCCATGACTGACATGGAGGTCCGCCAATTATACCTGTTACGTTATCAGGAAAAATACATGATGGTATATTTCTAACATCTCCCTCTATCAATTTTGTATCAGGGAAATTAGCTTTAAATGTTGGGCATATTTTTTTATCAAATTCATTAGCTACTATTGTGTGGAATCCTGCATTGTGGAATCCTTTATCAAGACCACCAGCACCAGAAAAAAGACTAATCAAATTCATATCTACCATTTACAATTAAAAGTTATATTTACTTCAGGAGGCATTCCTATAATCTGAATATCAAACTTCAAAGATGGTTCTACTGTATCTTTCGCATTATGTATTCTGAATGAAAATTGCCAACCGTTATCAAAACTCATAATTACTGTTGTCTTACTGTCTGGTTTAAAGTTTACATAAAGCAAAGTCGTTGGTAACTCCATTGTTGGAACTCGTAAAGATGGCTTCTGTATTTTACTTGGCTGGTTCAAAGTACCATACATATTGAATGATTGTATTGTGGTAATTCTTTTATTGTCTAAACTTATAACCTTATAAAAATCATATTTGCTAAGTAAATATTCTACTAGTTTACGAGGAATATTAACACCATTCTCCACTTGTGTCCTTACTTCTTGCATAAAAGCTTTCAATAATGGCACATAAATATCATCTTCTTTAGAGATTAATTTTTTAAAGAAAGTTCCTTTTGCTTTTTCTTTTTCTAGAAAATCAAATATTGGCTTTACTTTTTTTCCAATATTCTTTAGAACAATTAACTCCATACCATTTTTGACCGAAATCTAAACTCTTGGATAAACGACTATGTTTTACAGCCATGTGATTGTGCTTTATGCTTAGACCAATTTCCCAGACAATATTCTTTCGGGCAATAACAATATCACGAACGTCACCTTCTTTACCATGATCATCACTTTGAATATATAAATTCAGCATATCATTGTCAATTTCAACTATATTTGGTTCTAAAGCAAATATAGTATCTATAGTTGATTTTGCGCTCATTTTGTATAATGCTTTTTCTGCAACACTCAATGTATTCCATGCTTGTTCCGCAGCATAATAGCTGCTATTATGTATTATTTGTGATTCACGGATCGCACTTATTGCATCTTGCAAAGAATGCAAACAAATATATTCATAAGCACGTCCGTGATCATTACTTTTACTACTCATAATTATTTATCAATCTCGTTATGTCAATATTTAATAATTTAGATATGCTAATTTTTTTATGCAAAGATAATGATTTATTATTATTTTTTTCTTATATATATTTTTTATATTGCTTTTAAATTCTATTTTTATTAATAGATTTTTTCTTGTGAAGATTATCTTGGACATACTAGAAACCTATAATTTAACGTGAGTTCGACGAATTCGGAACAATGTAAGCTGTGTATCAATGGCCCTTTGTACATTGACGCACGGCTTCTTTGGAAACAAACAATATACAGCAATTACTCCTAATAGGTTGATGATGAAATTGTCAAAGCTTCTATGTCTGGAGTGTTCCACCTGCGCAATGTTCTTAAGTTCATCATTCACCGTCTCTATAATGGCTCTTTTTCTGAGTAAAAATCTGTCAGAAACACTCATTAACGCTCCATTTATGTTACTTTTTAATTTGGTAATAAGCTGTATTCTGTCAACGAAAAGCCTTTGAAAGAGGTTCTTGCCGATGTAGCCCTGCCACCGAATAGCTTACCATATATAAGATCTATGAATACTTTGTACTCCAAAGGCTTACGGTCATCAATATCCCCTGGCGTTATCATAAAGTTGAGAAGTTCTCCTTTCTCATTGCAAATCAAATGCAACTTGAAACCGAAGAGCCAACCCATAGAGCATTTTCCTCTTTGGGCTATGCCTTTGAAAACCTTGTGTATATGTATTCTTTGGTTTTTGCAAACACGCAGTGGTGTGCTGTCAACGAAGCTTACACCCGTGCATTTGCCCAATAAGACTTTCTTGATAAACGAGGTTAGGGGTAAACTACACCCCTTTCCAATTCTACTATACGGTTATAAGAAACAACTTTTGGAAACAGATGGCGAAGCTGCTTGCATTCTTTTTTGAGATAGAAATGTTTAAGGCAACGATAACCAGAATTGTGGAAAAGAATCATTATCAGATAACTTCTGCCTTTGACATTGTAGAACTTCGATGATATATTCTCTTTCTGGTAGGTTTTAGCGTATATTTTGTTGTCATTGCATCAAAAAACTTGCAGAAGTCATCTGCCATACAAAATATTTCAGTAACTTTGTCCTTGGTGATCATTGCGATTTTTGTTTTTAACTGTTTGTATATTAGTTCTTTAGGGTTATAACAAATTTCGCTAATCACCAAATTTTAGACACTTATAATTCGTAGAACTTACGTTATTTATTTATACAGAATATAATTCATACATAAGTAAGATACAATTGAAATTTAGGAGTATGAGAATAATTTTAAAGGTTCAATTAACAAATAGGCTAAATAACAAATATTAAATACGATGTAAACGCTGATTCTAATTTTCTTTTGTCTACTTGAACATTTCCTAAAAAAAGTTTACTTCCATAATAGACAATATCAATATTAAAAAAATACATCTAACCAATAAATAAAATTATTACCTAATCGAAGTGAGAAGTAAGTGGTAAAATAAAAAAACTATATTCCAAAAAAAGTTATTACACTATATCCAAATTTCATATTGCTACATAATAAAGATACTGATGAAAAATTATTCACCAGTATCATAATTATATTATAAACTAACTTTTGAAAGACCCATTAATATCTCTCAAGATAATATGATATCTTTTAATAAAAAGTTCTTTTTGATTTCATACTATTTTAGCACACCGAGTTCTTTACCAATCTTAATGAAAGCGTTGATACACTTGTCGAGTTGTTCACGATTGTGCCCTGCGGAAATTTGAACACGGATACGTGCTTCGTTCTTTGGAACAACTGGATAGTAGAAACCAGTAACGTAAATACCTTCTTCGAGCATTTTAGAAGCGTAAACTTGTGAGAGTTTTGCATCGTAAAGCATAACGGCGCAGATAGCACTTTGTGTAGGTTTAATATCGAAACCTGCAGCCATCATTTTTTCGCGGAAGTAATTTACGTTTTCAACCAACTTGTCGTGCAATTCGTTGCTTTCTTTCAGCATTTTGAACACTTCGAGACTTGCGCCGATAATGCTTGGAGCCAGCGAATTTGAGAAGAGATAAGGACGACTATTCTGACGAAGCATATCTATTATCTCTTTGCGACCAGTAGTGAAACCACCAAGTGCACCACCAAATGCTTTACCAAGTGTGCCTGTGTAAATATCAACACGACCGTAAGTCTTGCAAAGTTCACTAACACCGTGTCCAGTTTCGCCAACCACACCTGCAGAGTGGCTTTCGTCTACCATAACAAGTGCATCGTATTTTTCTGCCAAATCGCAAATCTTGTCCATCGGAGCAACGTTGCCGTCCATAGAGAAAACACCATCGGTAACAACAATGCGGAAACGTTGAGCCTGTGCTTCTTGCAAACATTTCTCCAATTCTTCCATATTACCATTAGCGTAACGGTAACGTTTGCCTTACAAAGGCGAACACCGTCTATAATAGAAGCGTGGTTTAATGCGTCAGAAATAATAGCATCTTCTTCGTTAAACAAAGCTCCAAATATACCCCCGTTGGCATCGAAGCAAGCAGCGTAGAGAATTGTATCTTCTGTTTTGAAATAATCAGAAATAGCAGCCTCAAGTTCCTTATGGATATCTTGTGTTCCACAGATAAAACGTACTGAAGACATACCAAAACCACGCTTATCCATCATAGCTTTTGCACCTTCTATAAGGCGAGGGTGGTTAGATAAACCGAGATAGTTGTTAGCACAGAAATTTAGTACTTTCTTGCCTTTTACTAATATTTCAGCTTGCTGTGGTCCTTCTATAATACGTTCTTCCTTGTAAAGACCTGCATCTTTGAGTCCTGCGAGTGAATCGCAGAGATGTTGTTTCATTTTACCATACATAGTATAAAGTTTTTAATTATTCGCATACAAAGGTCCTTATATTTTTTGAGAAAAAGAAACTGAAATACTAATTATTTTTGTGGGTAAACTGTTTTTTTATACAACATTAATACTTCTAATTTCTAAATTAATCAAAAAAAGTACTTAACTTTGTGGCATAAAACGATAAAATCTATTTAATAATAATATGAAAAATATTTTAGTTGTTGGCTCTACAGGGCAGATAGGCTCAGAGCTTGTAAGAGAGTTACGCAGTATTTACGGTGGCAACAACGTAGTTGCAGGTTTCATAAAAGGAGCAGAACCTACTGGCGAACTTCTCGAAGGAGGTCCATCTGCAGAATGTGATGTTACCAATCCAGAAATGATAGCTGCAGTGGTGAAGAAATATAACATCGACACAATCTACAATCTTGCAGCATTACTATCAGTAGTAGCAGAAGGAAAACCACGTTTGGCTTGGAAAATTGGTATTGATGGTTTGTGGAACATTCTTGAAATTGCTCGCGAAAACAAGTGTGCAGTGTTCACACCAAGTTCTATTGGTTCGTTCGGTCCAAGCACTCCTCACGACATGACACCACAAGACACTGTTCAACGTCCAGGAACAATTTATGGAGTTTCTAAAGTAACAACCGAATTGTTATCAGACTATTATCAGAAAAAATATGGTGTAGACACCCGTTCGGTACGTTTCCCAGGTATCATTTCATACGTAACACCTCCAGGTGGTGGTACAACCGACTACGCTGTAGATATTTATTATTCAGCAGTGAAAGGCGAAAAATTTGTATGTCCTATAAATAAAGGTACCTACATGGATATGATGTATATGCCAGATGCATTGCACGCTGCTATTTCTTTGATGGAAGCTGACCCAACAAAACTTATTCACCACAATGGTTTCAATGTTGCGGCTATGAGTTTTGAGCCAGAAGAAATATTTGCTGAAATAAAGAAACACAAACCTAACTTTGAAATGGTTTACGATGTAGACCCATTGAAGCAAGGTATTGCTGATAGCTGGCCAGATCGTTTGGACGACTCTTGCGCTCGTAACGAATGGAACTGGAAACCACAATACGACCTCAAGAGCATGACAGTAGATATGCTCGAACAGCTCAGCAAAAAATTGCTCTAAGCTAATGTAAAAATAAGTGGAGGCTGAAATAATTCTCCCAAAAGCTAAAAGAAAAAAGCCCGAAGCATTTGTCTTTGGGCTTTTTATTGTTGATAAACCTGTACCGTAAACATATATGGACAATATTACTAAATATATTTCTGAAATCACATATACATACAGTTCTGCAAATGTAATAGGAAATAGAGATGGAATGTGATACAGAAACTGTAGAAATTAGGAAGCGAGCTGATTTCTAGCAATGCGGAAATCAGCTCGTTGGTCATAATAATTTCTTTTAACGTCTTTTTGTCTTAGATATAAATAGGCTCTGGATAGTTATTCATTTGGAACTATTACTTTGACAATGTTGTTTGCCCATTTTACAAGATACATTCCCATACCTTTTACGTGGAGTTGTGCTGAACCATTACTACTAACAGATTTATCTATAAGAGTCCCATTTATGGTATAAAGCATTATAGGCTCATTTTTAGCAAGTCCTTCTATATTGATAATTCTGTGTGTAGTATAAATTTTAACAATATCATTCGTATTAGTTACATTAATTCCGCTTGGATCTACACCGTTATATGGCTTTGGTGCACTTGAACCATATTCTTCAATATCTATTGCAAAAACAGGCCAATTCTTATCTTTGGCAATTTTTACATCGCTTACCAGTGCCAAATTCTTTTCGAGTGCACCCGTTATTTCTGTTACATAGAGTCCTTGCAAATTTAGTCCTCCATAGTCGTCCCATTCGTCTGAACCATAAGCAATATATACAGGTAGTGCTTTCATAAACTCTGTCATGTTTGTACCTTTAATATTATTGCGTTGCATTTCTATATGTCGTAAATTTGATTGTGGTGCTAACTTTATCTCAGATATTGCGTTGTTATAACAATTAACTTGTTCTACCTTTGGGTTTTTGCTAAGGTCAAGCGTACCTTCAATAAGATTATCTCGACAGATTAACGAGGTGAGTACAGGGTTTTTACTAAGATCGAGTTGTTTTATCTTATTGCCATAACAACTAAAATCAGCGAGTGCAGGCATAGAATTGAGGTCTACTTTCTCCAAATCCTTGTTGTTACCACAGTAAAGCGTAGCTAATATAGGCACGTAGTTCACTTCCAGTTTTTTAAGTTCATTATCGTCGCAGTAGATTTCTCGTAATTGTGGTTGATTGGTAATAAGAATTGAAGATAGTCTGTTGCTACTACAATCTATCTTCGTAATTTTTCCGTAAAGCGTTACTTCGGTATCGGTAAGAATCAACTGGTCTTGAGCGTTGTACGATGCACCTTTTATTCTAATTTCTTCTCCTTCTTTTGCACCAACTTTCAATGATAGGACGTCGCCCACAGCCCTATTGGTTTTAAAAACAATTGTATTAGGTTCTGTGCTTTCCTCATTGATGCCTAAAAAGTTTTCGTTCCACTCTTCGTTTGCTTCGTAACTTGCTTTCGCTCCGAAAGGCACATAAAGATAAGCAGTATAGTTTTTAAACATAACTCCAAATGCTCCAGTATCAGCAGCAGGTGCCTTTATAGCAGCAACGTGTAGTTCGCGTAATTTTTTGCAACCATCTATTGCGCCAACCTTCACTTCTGTAATAGAAGCTGGCCAATACATACGTTCTAATGCCTCGGCATTGCAGCATAAACTAACAGGAATAATTTTAACTCCTTCGTTAATATAAATATCCTTAAGGTTTACTGCACCTTCAAATATGCCTTGATAGATAGTTGTTGCTGTTGACAATGTTTTGTATAATGGTCTTTATCTGCCAACGGATAGACAACAAGTGTGGTTTCGTCAGCATTATAAAGTACACCATCTACCAGTTTAAAGTTGGGATTATTTTCGATTTCTATCTTTGCAAGTTGCTTACAAGCAGCAAATGCAGCTTGACCAATTTTCTCTAACTTATCATTTAGTATAGCCTTTACAATTTGTGTACCATATAAGGCATTGTCGCCTAATGTTTTTAACGATTTCGGAGCGTTGAATTCTGTAATTGCGGTCATATAAAGTGCATTTCTTCCAATAGTTTCCAGCCCATCAGGAAAATTAATTTCGGATAGATTAGAGCAGTTCATAAAAGCAGTTTCGTTCAGCTTTTTTATGTTTTGGGGTAATACGACCTTCTTTAATTTCAGGCATTTGAAGAAAGCACCGCTTCCTATTGCCGTTATTAATTTAGGAAACATCATTGTAGTTAGTGTTGGGTGCTTGCGTAAAGTGTAAGCCGGAAACGTTTTCGATTCTTTTCCTTCAGTATCTACAATGATTACATCTGTTAGATTTAATACTTCTAACGCACTTGCTTGCATAAGCCCATCAATATCCGAGGTATTAATTTTTCCAGTAACAGTTAGGTTCTTCACGGTTTTAAGTTCTTCTCCAAGTGTTACTGATAAAGTTCCTGGTTGTGCAACATCTACAGTTTTAGCCGTTTGTGCACTTGAAGTATAACAAAATAACAACGTTACAAGTAATGTAAGTAAATAAGTTTTTCTCATAACTGTGATGATTTAATTAGACATATAAATGATAACTCACAAGCGATTAATGATAAACCTCTTTTATCAATAAAGAAAAGTAGTTGAGGACTAGTCTCTTTTGAGACCAGTCCTCAATAAATTGAGTTTACACTAACTATGATGTTAGATATTAAATTCAATTTAGAATGTTATTTCAGAATACATTTTCTACCATTTACAATGTAGATGCCTGGACGCAAATTACGAAGGCTTTCAGATTTCTTGCGAACCAAAATGCCATCGAGAGAGTGTAAACATCGTAAGCAATGGTTTCATTACGATTGATTGTTTCAATATCGTTTGAAACTTCTATGCTTACTGGAGCAGACTCTGAACCATCAAAGTATACAGCTGTAATGCTATAATCGCGGATAACATCTGTATTGTCTACCATATCTGTGAAGCTTGTTTCAGCAGTATTGCCTTTGAATTCTTTATTGCAATAAACATTGTAGCTTGATAGGATATTACCGGTTTCATAGCTTGCATCGTCAATCATAAAGATAGAGGCTTGCTCCTTAGATGTATTCTGATGAATTGCAAAATAGCGGGTTCCAGCTGGTAGTTTTACACTAATTTCTGTCCACTTTGCAGACTCTTGCACGTATGTATCTCCTATTTTTACGAAGTTCAGTGTGTCGGTTCCTGTAGAAGATGCCAACACATCGAACGTTTCTCGTCCGTTAGTTTCCGATTTGATATTGTTTACCCAGAAGTGAATGGTCTGCTCTTTGCCAGATAGTAACGGACTGATAAGCCAGTTGTTGGCTGTAACGTATTCTGTTCCGCCCTTATTGAACTGGTAGATAGAGACAGCTGCACGTTTACCAGAGTGTGGTGCCAAACCTTGTCCTGCTCCAAATACATCGCTTGGTTGCCAATTTACGAAAGCAAATTTCTCGTCTTGATGTGGATATGTTCCTTTTTCAGAAAGTGCACCAGCATATCCATTGTCGGCATCAACAGTTGTCCAATCACCAAAGGTAGTAGACCATGCAGCGTAGTTTTCAAAATCGTCTTCCACTACATTTGTTTCAATATATGGAGCTTTCCATGTCAGTTTCACTTTGTTTTCGCCAGCAGCTGTAGCTTTAAGGTCTGTCGGACTAGCAAGTTTTGCTGTAATCAGTCGTACAGATGCACTAGCAGTATTATTATTTGTTTCGAGGTCGTTTTCCATCTCAATAGTGGCAGTAAGCTTCATTTCCTGCGATTGGTCTAACGATGTAGTCTTAACGGCTACAGGAATTTGCTTGTTGCATTAATAGAAGGTCCTGATCGATGGTAGACGTGTACACTTCTTTCCCATTTGCTGTAACAATAAGCTTTGAACCACGAATGTTATCGAGTCCTGCGTTGGTTACTCTAACATCGAGATTAATAGGTTGTCCCTTCTTAACGCTTTCAACAGCTGTCATTGTTATGGCAGCATCTTTTTGTAATGGGTCTATAACGTTGATGTTATCTACATATATTGGGGTATTCTCGAGCGAAGCAGTTGCTGCACCACGTATTCTAATTCGGAAGTAATCCTGACTTAAGAGTTCAGTTGGCAAATCGAGTATTACGTGATTCCATTTTGCAGTACCAGTTGTTTCGGTTGATAGGTCGTGTGCCCAGAAGTTTATAGATGTCCCATCTTGTTTTACTAATTCGATGGCTAACGAACCTTTTGTGCCAGGTTGTGTATAATAATCGAATAGGAATTTTGGTGAAGCTGCACCTTGCAAACTAATCTTTCCTGTAACAATAGCAGCGGTTCCAGTTTTTGATGGATTGAAAACAATAGCTCCCCCATCGTTATCAACCGTTCTGTCGTTTACAATATCCCACGATATTTCTTTGTTAGGACGCTCAATAGCAAAGAATTGGCCTTCGAGAGATAAGTCTTTGAAACTATTATGGAATGGAAGCATATAAGGAGTTCCAACAACTATTGCGCCCACACCATAAAGACTTGAACCCATCGATGTGTTGGCATTAACAGCCCATTGTTTATAGTCTTGCACACCTTCGTTATTTTGTAGCCCATTTACAAGATATTCTGTGCCACCTTGTACCGAACCAATCTTTCGCCAACAGCTCCAGCATCTGTTACATTATATATATCGTATCTTACTTCTGCTGGAACAATCACGCCTCCATTAGCGCCTTTTACATGTTGCCATGTTATTTTAGCAGAAGAGGTTTGGTCTATGACACGCACCGAAGGAACATCTGGCTTGTCTATACCTACACACACTTTCACAGTAGCTCGTTCGCCAGGTTCATCTCCGTTAAAGGCAATAATAGCATATTCGTTCTTGCCCCTTGTTGCTTTATCATCGGTTGCAGTGATGGTAATTCCTGTTGCAGGATTGTTTATAGTTTTAACAATGTAGTTGCCTTTGCGAATTTCTATCTTAGATATTGCCGACAGCGTAGTTCCATTTGTTGTCTTGGTAGGCGTTTTAAAAGAGAAGTTAGCCTTGAGTGCACCAGACGGATCGGGCGTTGCCTTTACTTCTGTTACAGCTGCTGGTCTTGAAGTTTCTGCCGATTCAATGAATAGAGAGTCCATATAAAGGAAATATGTTTCAGCATCAGATATAGCATGGAAACCAAAGTTATAGTCTCCATCTGTTGTTGGCGAGAATGTATTGCTGTAAGGCTGATATGCTATTGAAGTTAAATTGGTAGGAGGCAGAAACTCGTTAGTCATATTAGATACTGCATTTCCATTTCCCCATTTCACTTCAATGCGTTCAGGATAGTTCTCTAATCCAGCACGTGCCCGGAAGCTAAGTTTGTAGTTCTTTCCACCTTTGAGGTGTATAGAAGGCGTAATCAGCCAGTCGTCTCCGTTTATAAAACTATGCTTATAGAAGAAACAGTTGGTACTTCCACTAAGCCATTTCCACGTTGTACCATCGTGGTTCGCATCAATAATAGTGTAGAGTTCTGCATCAGCCTCTGTTAAGAAATCGTCGAAGTAGGGAACTCTGAATGCGCTTCCTACAGTTTGTCCATTGCTCAATGCGAGTATACTCTGGTGTTTTTCGTTCTTTGCTCTAACAGCGTAGCTATATTTCTTTAGTAAATCGGCTGGAATGTTCTCGCTGTACGTAGTTCCTTCGTTATCGGTTGCAATAAGAATGGTATCGCCATCTACTACTTTATATATGTCGTACTTCAGCGAACCGAGATAACCATTGTGCACTCCTTTGGTTGGAGCTGTCCAGTTTAAGGTTGCATGGTTGGCTGCATCAATATTTAGTCGGACATTCTTTGCGGGCAATGGTGTGTCGAAACCAATATAAGCTTCCTGTTTCTTCTTCGGACTGCGCCCAATTTCGTTACTTACCGTAACGGCAATCTTGTTAATTCCTTCAGGTAATGTAACCGTGGCTTCGCACATATCGCCAGCCTGAACGGTTCCTGTTGCTACTTCGTTCTTATTGCTTGTAATGCTATAATCAAGAGTTCCATTTAACGATTTCCCACCGAATGTCTCATCGGGAGCACGGAACTTAATCTTACCAGTGAGCGATGCTCCAGTAAATTCGTAGCTAAGTGCGCTTACAGCTGCAGGAGCCTTATCGGCAGCTTTGGGAGCAGGAATAGTCAATGCCATAACATTAGTATTACCCAACGCACCAACTTGCGTAAGATGACCATCGGCTAAGTCTACTGTATAGAGCATTGATAAGCCAGTAGAGTCTACCGATGCCCAATAAAACTCATCGGTGCGGGGATCTATTTCTCCACTTTGGAAGTAGGCATTGCCGTCATGGCGTGCTACTTGTATACCTGTTGAACCTTTAGAGTTTCCTTTCCTGTTGTACGATTTATATGGTAGAAATTGCCATCGGTGGCAACACCGTATGCTTCACCATCGCTTGTAATACCCATTGCAACGTATTGGTGTGCCGATTGTCCAATAGTCGTTCTTGTCATCGTCTGGTAATCTATCACTCCAAACTCTCTCCGTGTAAGGTCGGCATTGTAGAACTGCCCAAATACTTCGCCTGTTTGTGGGTCGTTAGCAGTTTCAGTTGCCACAACACGATAGTCTCTTATTACTTCAGGTTCGCCTATCATCTCCCATGTTCGGGTGTCCCATGCAAAGTGAACAACTAGAATGATGCCCCAGCCCGAATAGGTTGTGTCGAGATAAACTCCATGTAATTGTTCCGCATCTTCGGCTAATCCGCTACCAGCATTGAAGTATCCTTTCTCGTATCCAGCTAAAGGATTGAACGAAATATTTTGTGTTGGATTGAACCAGCATACACCTACGAAGTTGTTTGAGAGGATATTAGCCCACATCTCGAGGTTCGGTAACACCGAAAGAGGGCTGTTTCCAAATTTAGGTGCGTACAATTTGTTTCCATCTGTGGGCTCACGTAATAGCGATGGTTTAGGTTGGGCTATCATCATTTGGTTTAGCAGCGGGAAAGTTTTAACTTCTTTAAACTTCGTATCTGCTTTCTTCGCTTGTGGTAACACCTTCTTTAATATAAAAGGTGTGTCTGATTTCGGCGTGTTTTGTGCCGATGTTGATAATGCCATTATGCTTGCGATGGCAGCGATGGCAAGAAAATGCTTTTTTCTTTTCATGTTGAATTAGTATAAAATTATAAATTTGGGTAACTGTAGTATGCAACAATTGTGTTGTTTATATGTGTTTGCTAACTAAGTTTCGGTGCAATAGACACATTGTTCAATACATCTGTTTTAGACGAAACAGATTCTAATATGTGAATAATAGGCTTTTTTCATAATAGTAATGTTTTTATATGATACACAAAAAGATATTCAGATGCCTGCAAAGATATAATAATTGTAATTGAATACCAAATTTTATTGATAAATATTGCTCTTCCCATCTACTTTATTTTGTCAACAAAATAATTATGATGTATGCTTTTGTTAAATATGCTACTTAGAGTCTTCCATCTCTTTCTACTGGTTCTAAAAAAATATTTACTTTACTCAATTGGATAACAAAAATGTTCTTCTGAAGTTGTATACTGAATTGTATAACTCCAAAAGAACATTTAAATCTAAAGTATTTAAGACAAAAAGTCTACAATAGTGAATTCTTATATTTACATACGTAAATCTTTCCTTTAGAGTACGCTCGAATTAATTAAGTCTTTAATGAAGACTTACATAAATATTTTATGTGTAGTATTTCCAACACGTACAATGTAAACACCCTTTGCAGGCATTCTTAATGTATAAGACTTTATCAGGTTGCCTTGCTCTATCATGGTTCCATCTATACTATAAATGGAATAATGAATAGGCGATGAAAGCAAATTAGGAATTTCTATTACGAGTTCGTTGTCTTTCCCATATACCTTACATTTTTCGTTATTACTCATCTTAGGCGAAACGATTCCGGTTGGGAACTTATCTGTTTCAATGATATTCGTGAAGTAGTTCCAACCAAAAGCCTCACGATACTTTTCGCCTGAACCGATGGGAACGTAAACGGGAATATCACTAGGAGTAGATCCACCAAATGATTCATCACCGAAATTAACCATAGGATCATAATAACAAACGGGCGGTATTGGCGACATAGAATAAATCTTTTTTAGTTTCTCTAAATCCTCAAAAGCTTCTTTTCCGATGTATTCCATCGTAGCAGGGAAAACAATGGAGTCAAGGCTACAAGAACTAAAAGCACCATCACCAATCCATTTAAGTTTTGGGGGCAAATTGGTTTTAAGTTTTAAACAACCATCAAAAGCTCCCTTATCAATTTTTGTCACAGATTCTGGAATTACTGTCTGTTCTAGCTCTATACACGAACAACAGAAATTATCAGGAATCTCTGTAAGCCCTTCCGGTAAAACAACTCTCTTTAATTTACTGTTAGAACCAAATGCTTCAAATCCTATCTTTTTTATAGTCTTGGGCAAGACAACTTCAGTAAGTCGCGCACCATGCATGCTTAAATATCCGATACTATCCAAGCCTTCTGGAAAATTCATATCATCTACTAAACTATCGAAAAATGCTAATATTCCTATAGTTTTGATAGTGGAAGGCAAAACAACTTTCTTGAGCTTGTAACAAAATTGAAACATTGGGTTGGAATTTCCGTAACACCTTCAGGAATTATCAAAGGATTCACCGAGAGCCATCTATTTTCATCGAAACAGTTTTTTCCCAACTTTCTCAACGAGGAAGGAATATTGATTGTTTCCAATGTTAATCCATAAAATGCATATTTACCAAACTCAGTAATATTATCGGGAAGAATAATACGGCGAATATCCAAATGGTTTCCAAATCTGGACTTATCCCTATCAACAAATCCAAAGTCTGGAATTTTATTGTTCTCAATCTGTGCATATTGCAAATTGACAATCCGCATAGAGCCATCTCTCGCACAACGAACAATTGTCTTAAAATCGGCTTTATTGATTGGACCATGCACAATTAATGAATCAAATTTATCCCATTTATCACCCAATACTTGCTCCAACTCTCCATACTTGCTCACGTGAGCATCAAAGAAATTGACCTGTCCCCACATCTTTTGTGAACAGATTAACACAAAAGGTAACAAAAAAAGTATTATTCTTTTCATATCCTTAAAGTTTTGTTTTATAAAGATTATTGAAATTAACTTATCTTCTATTTTTTATAATTCAGAAACTACATAAGTATCTTGCATACAGCATTGCCCACATATATAATATAAGTATCTCTTGATGGCATTTGCAGGGTGTGTGAAGCTGTGAGATAGCCTTGTTCTATCATTGTGCCTCCTATGCTGTAAACAGAATAACGAACAGGGGAAGCGGGCGTGTTAGGAAACTCTATGAAAAGCTTTCCGTCTCTTCCATATACCTTACATTGTTCGTTTTTGCCCATCTTAGGCGAAACGATTCCGGTTGGGAACTTATCTGTTTCAATGATGTTCGTGAAGTAGTTCCACCCGAAAGCCTGACGGTATTTCTCACCCGAACCTATCGGTACATAGACGGGAACATCGTTGGGTGTATAGCCGTGAAATGGACCTTTTCCGGGATTAGCAACATCTTCTGCACAGAATGGAGGATTGGAGGAAAGAGAATAAATCTTCTTGATGTATTTCCAATTTGCGCAAGCTCCCACCTCCCAAATACTCAAGTGAGGAGGGGAAAATGATAGAGTCAACCGCACTGTACCAAAAGGCATCCTGTTCAATGCATTTCAATCCTTCAGGCAAGTCAATAGGTTTAAGTTTTACATCTCCACCAAAAGCATCTTCTTCAATTACAATTACGCTCTTGGGGATATTTACAGTTTCTAATAAAGGACACCAAGATGCAAAACAAAATGGGATTGTATCAATACCTTCGGGAATCCTTATTTCCTTCAATGCAGGACACATGGAAAAAATACTCTCTTTCAGTTTTTGGACTGTATTTGGAAGAATTGCTTCGATAATGTCACTCCCTGCAAAAGCTGCAATTTCAATGCTCTCCAAACCCTTTGGGAAGTTTACCTCTGCCACTCTTGTATTGTAGAAAGCACTTCCTTTAATTACTTTAAGCGTAGAGGGCAAGACCAATTTCTTAAAGCATTGACAATTAATGAAACATTGGATAGGAATTGTCGTAACTCCCTCAGGTATAACGAGAGGATCTGTATTTAGGTAATGGCAGTTTGAAACAAGAACGTCCCAATTTTTTTAAACTCTTGGGAATGTTTATCTGTTCCAATTTCATTCGTGAGAAAGCAAAATTACCTATTTCACGAATGTTTTCGGGAAGAATTAAGCGACGTATCGGGAGATAAACTACACCCTCATACGCTCTCGGGTCATCAATGACCTGCCTGTCTCTTTTAAAAAACGCATATTCCGGTATCTTATCGTTCTCCACCTGTGCATGTTCCAAGTTCAACACTGTGAGTTTCCCCTCAAAAGCACATTTCCACATAGTTGTGAAATCAGCTTCATTGATTGGTCCATGTACAATTAATGAATCGATTTTGTCCCATTTCTCACCCAAGACCTGCTCCAGCTCTCCATACTTGCTCACATTAGCATCGAAGAAATTGACTTGTCCCCACATCTTTTGTGAATAAACCAATACAAGAGACAACGACAAAAGTATTATTCTTTTCATATCTGCAATGTATTTAAATGAAAACCAACTTAATTCCTACTTCTTATGATTGTACACTTACATAAATATTTTATGTGTGGTATTTCCAACACGTACAATGTAAACACCCTTTGCAGGTATTCTTAATGTATAAGACTTTCTGAGGTTGCCTTGCTCTATCATGGTTCCCTCTATACTATAAATGGAATAATGAATAGGCGATGAAAACAAATTAGGAATTTCTATTACGAGTTCGTTGTCTTTCCCATATACCCTACATTGTTCGTTATTACTCATCTTAGGCAAAACTATTCCGGTTGGAAACTTGTCCGTCTCGATGATATTCGTGAAGTAGTTCCAGCCGAAAGCCTGCCGATATTTTTCTCCCGAACCGATGGGAACATAGAGAGGAGTTTCCTTTGGAGTATAACCATAAAACGGACCCTCTCCCGGATTGGGTATATCTTTGGAGCAATAAGGAGGGTTGGCAGAGAGCGAATATATTTTCTTTACATATTTCCAACAAGCACAGCTCCCTCCACCCAAGTATTCCAACGAAGCGGGGAAAACAATAGAATCAACTGCACAATAATAAAAAGCATCGTTTTCTATACGCTTCAAACCTTCCGGCAAGTCTATTGGTTTAAGCATTACGTTACTTCCGAAAGCATAGGCTTCTATTACTGTTACACTCCTTGGGATATTCACTTTTTCCAATAAAGGGCAATCATACGCAAAAGCATTGGGTATTGTGGTGACACCTTCTGGGATTTTAATCTCTTGCAATTTGAGACACAGTGAAAAGGTATATTCGGACAATTCTTTAAGGGTACTTGGCAATATTGCTTTTTTTAAGTCAGAACCCTCAAAAGCAAGCCCTTTGATATACTCCAATCCCTCAGGGAAGTTTGCCTCTTCCACTCTCGTGTTATAGAAAGCTGCGCCTTCGATGGTTTTAAGTGTAGAGGGTAACACCAATTTCTTGAAGCATTGGCAATTTATAAAGCATTGTAGTGGAATAGACGTGATCCCCTCCGGGATAATCAAAGGATCGGTACTCAGCCAATGGCAACTTGAAAAACATGAACGGCCCAACTTCCTTAGGCTCTTAGGAAGGTTCACTTGTTCTAATCTCATTCGCGAGAAAGCAAAGTCTCCTATTTCTTGAATACCCTCAGGAAGGATCAGATGACGTATTGGCAGATAAACAACTCCTTGATATGCTCTCGGGTCATCAATAACCTGCCTGTCAACCTTATAAAGTGCACGCGTAGGTATCTTATTGTTTTCTATTTGCGCATGTTCCAGGTTCAGCACAGTAAGTTTCCCCTCAAAGCTGCATTTCCACATCGTTGTGAAATCAGCTTCATTGATTGGTCCATGTACAATTAATGAATCTATCTTGTCCCATTTATCACCCAATACTTGCTCCAACTCTCCATACTTGCTCACGTGAGCATCAAAGAAAGAGGCTTGTCCATATACCTTTTGAGAGGAAAAGAGAATAAAGGACAAAAACACAAACAAATAATAAAATCTTTTCATCATAACTTCAAAGTATTATATTAAAAAATCATGGCAACAGGGAAAGAGCATTCCCCGTTACCGAAATTGCTTTGCAGGAAAGAGAGTTTTTCGCCTTCACTCATTACATTAAGAACAGGGTCATCACAGAGGTAGTAATCCACATCTTGGTCATTAAAACACATTTTGACAATGGATAAGGCTTCCTGTCTTGAGACATCACGCATTTGTTGTGCTATTGCTGGTGAATTAATCAAACAGCAAAGCAATAGGAATAAAAATTTAATTTTCTTTTCCATAGCTTTTAGTATTAAATTAGACAATAACGTGTTAATATACACGCTTATTCATGTTACTATAACTTTATTTTAATATTCTTGCAAAAAATCCGAGCAAAAAAATTAGCTAATCACTTGAAGGCAGTTCTGTTTCGTATGAAAGTCTGCTACTCTTCGGTACAAGAAAAAGTAACTTTTTCCTCATCTTATTTCTTTTGAACTTATAAATTCTTTCAAAACCATATAGATTGTGGCTGATTCCACATTACCGACATAGGTTAGATTTATAAACCATTTTCCCTTTGTCAAAGTAATTTCACGAGAGGTTATTCCTCCACATTCCCCAATATATTTCTTCTATTTCCTCGTTGGCAATAGGGGAATTAGAGAGAGCCAACACTCCATTTATAAATACTGCTTTTTCCATCATAATTTTATTTGGTTAATGAATAATATATTGTGTCTATCTGATTTTAACTCAGAGACTGATAGCTGGCTACTTAAGGCACTTCTTTATGACAATCCAAGATAGAGATTTCTAATAGAAGAAATAGACTTAACGATTCGTATAGGATAATATTTCTTTTACTTTGTACTTTCTTTACCTATAGATGTTCCAAAAATTTTATTATACTAGACTTAAAAACAGATCGTTTGAACTGTATTTCTAAGTGCAATTTTAGGAAATTATTTTAATTAACCAAAATTTTTTTGAAGTGTTTTTTTGCAAAAAAACACTTCTTTTTATCATTATACACTTGTTGGCGGGAATTAATTTAATGCATATTTGACATGTCCTAGTGGTCTGTTGTTTATGTAGTCCTCCCTTAAAAAAACCTAATATTCTCCTGATTCATAGTATATTATCCTGTAAATTATTTGTTTATATCTGCAAGTTTTTTTGTACCTTTTACACTATAATTCTTGCAGATATTTATGCTTAAATATTGTTTTTTTAAGGGACGACTATATACATTATCTGTAGAGACTAAACTCAAATCATTATTATAACTTACACCAAGATATGAAATATAACTATTTGCAGAGTTTGGTGTTAAGTTACCATTTCCTTTTTAACCATTCTTTAAAAATCAGAAATCATCACATTAGAACTTGTTTTTTTGCCATATTCTTTAATTTTTTTAGGTTTTCAAGTGCAAATATAAAAAAACTCATATTAATAATAAATAAAAAAATTTTTTTTTATAAACCAAGATTTTTATTATACTTTATGGGATTAATAGCATTTATATATAACTTTGTTTTGTTTTTAAGTTGCTGTCACTTTTAACATTTCGCATAAACAACAGATTATAAACTACTTATGGTGTATATGCGAGTGACTGTAGTGACAGCAACTTTGAAAACTCATTCAGATAGCAACTAACAACTCAAGCTGGACTGACCAGACTGTACTGCGTTGCTACGTACTGCAACCAAATACTCTGTGCCATGCGAAGAATGCTTACTATGGAGATTCGGGATATTTGCAAGAACACGACCGAAATGAGAAAGACTTGTTAGGTTCAGCTGACTGCCATACCGCTGACGAAGTAGGCTAAAAATGGAAGCTGCAGTCATATAAGCACCCTTGGTCAAGTCTTTAGGAATAGAGAAACAATCCAAAAAGAGAGCTTCGGCAGGGGTACGTTGCTGATATTGCACGTTATTCTCCATAATATCTTGGGTATCAGCCTCATCAAACCAATATCGCCTACCGTTATCCAGTTCGGCAACAGCCTGTGCATAGAGCTGTTCATAGTCTATGTGTTCGGGCAAACGAATAGGACCTGTTAGTGTAACTGCTATGAAACGGCGGCAACCACTGGGATCGCTAAAAACATCTGAGACGTTTGCCGTGGCAATGAAAGAGGCAATGCGTGGCAATGTAACTTGTTGCTGGCAATAAGGCTGACGGATTTTAATGTTTGCAAGCTGCATAACATTCTTTAAAAATCCGTCTTGCGTCTTTGCTGACAGCGTATTGAATTCATCAATATTAATCAGTAACGACTGTGTCATTGCGCGCAATGTATTCTGCTTCTCACTAATGATTAGATTATCGTTATATCCCCATTGCAACGCCTCTGGTAGAAGACGTTTACAGAAAGTAGACTTCCGATAGCCTTGTCGTGAAATGAGCAACGGTGCCACACTGTTACCATGTGAGATATTCAGCCCTAACCATTGTGCCACCATTGCAAGAAACCACGTGTGAAACCATTCTGCCCACCGTGTGTTGTCATTAGGTACACAGTCTGCCAGCATTTCAATATGATTCTTTCCGTTCCATCGTCCTCGCAATCCTTCGAGGAAATATCCACAGGATTAAAAGCCTTAACAAAATCCGACTCCATATATCGTCGGATATCTTTGTCCCACGCATCAATCCCATCAAGACGCGCCTTAATAGCAATAGTATTGCGCATTCGTTCATCTACAGCCACAAAAGGTTCGTTACTTCCAGCCTTGCGAGCTTCTGTACACCCTAAGGCGGTATTAAATCTCATTTCATACTTCCGCTCAAGATAGTTGAGCAACCGACGAGTAATGTCGTTTTTAAGTCTTTCCGACTGTCTGTTTCGCTGATTTTCAGCTTTAATGTTTTTAAGGTTCTTACTTTTCATAAATGATTGTTTTAAGTTGATGAATAGATAAATTATTTGTGAGAAAGGAAATAAGCAAAACTGTTGCTATGTCTTTTCCTGCCCAATCCGTTTGTCATTCCGTATACAAAAATGAAATTGCGCATAAAACGCACTACCCTATTTGTGGGCATATTAAAAAAATATGTACACATGAATAAAAGATTTAAGAAAACAAATTCAAAAAAGAAGATGCCGTTAGTTTGTAGGAAATCATACTAAGCGTATCATAGCTCTTCCTTATTTTCGCTTGCAAAGATACAAAACAGAGATACCCCTTGTCAAGTTTTTCACGAATTATTTTTATTTTGCTGTCACTCCTGTCACCCTTTTATCAACCCTAACGTACTGATAAACAATCTCCTATACCAAATGTTAAAAATGACAGCAAATAGTTTTCAAACTTAGTGTAGTAGATAAGAGATTTACTGTAAAGAGTAAATAACATTTTCACATTCACATCAAGCATTATATTGGCTGCATAATACAAACACGAGGGTGTGTCAAAATTGATACCCCCTCTTTTTTATCCCCCTTTATTTCGTCTGTCACATAATTCATTATTTACTGCAACTATGCTGCTAATTTCATATAAAATGATTTATAGGGCTTTAAATAGCCTATATAAACTTGTATAGAGCATCTGAAGGAGCCTAAAAGTACCTCCATAATGTCTTTTAGTTCCTTGAGGTTGGTTTTTTTGCACATTTTTCCTATGTTAAATGCAATGGCAAAGAAGGCAAAGTCCATATTGACCTTGTCTTTTCCAAAATGCCTAAACCTCTTGTAGGCTTTGTTATATTTTGTTTGTCCAAAAACACCTTCTGTCTTAGCGGCATTGTCCTGCGCTATGACATCATCAACCTGAAGCAAGAGTGTGCGTATTTGTTCCTGCAACTTGGCACGGTTCTTTTCTACGGTTCTCTTCCAAACGAAGGTATACTTGTTGGCTTTCGATTCTATCTTTGTGCCGTCAATATATTCAACGTCAAGACTTATCAAACCTTTGGCTGCAAGTACTAATACGACTTGTGTGAAGATATTGTTGATTTCCTTTTTCACACGATTACGAAAACGATTGATGGTAATAAAGTCGGGCTGTTCATATCCTGCCAGATAGATGAAATGAATGTCACGCTTGAGAAGCGACTCTATGCGACGGCAGGAATAGATATTATTCATATAGGCGTAAAGAATCACCTTAAGCATCATTTGTGGATGATAAGGCTTGCGACCACTGGGCTTATAAAGCTTGTAGACATTATCCAACATAAGATTATCCACCAAGGCGTCTAAAAGACGAACAGGGTCGTCTTCTGCGATATCCTTATCGATTCTTTGAGGAAAAAGAATCATTTTCTTGTGTATGTAAGAACGAAAGTGTATCTTTGTCATAATGAGATTTTTTTAATGCCTAAAGGTACAAAAACTTTAGGAAATAGCAAAGCCCTGGCTTGAGAAAGTCGGGGCTTTGTGCATAAAAAAGAGGATGTGTACATTTTGACACACCCTCTTTTAGTTTGTATGTAGTAAGGATATATGGATTTAGTTGTTGCCTCCGTTATTTCCGTAAGGCTGACTTCCCGAAGTCTTCGTCCATTTCCATTTGGTTGTCTTTCTTCTTGCTCTTCTTTCCGTTACCAAAGTTCCATGTAAGCGTAAGGCGGACAGTGCGACCTATGCGCCAACTTTCTTGGTTGCGTGTAAAGGTATCGCTATGTGTGTAGGTTTTCCATTTGCGAGTGTTGAATAAGTCGCGACAGTTTACAGATAGCATTAGCTGTTTATTGAGGAAGCTTTTTCTAAAGCCGAAATCTATGCTTCCGCTTGGCGACCTATAACCTTGTGCTACACTTTCGCGGCTCTGATAGTTGCCTGTTAGCTGTATTGAAATATCGTAGGGGAGCATTAGGCTAGCTTGCATGCGTGCGTTCCATGTGAAGTTGCTATTACCCTTGCCTGTAATGGTTTGTCCATCTATGTTGAAATTGAAGCCATCAAGTTTGTAATAGTAGAAGTTAGCCGATGTAGAAAGGTTCAGAATGCGGAACAAACGGTTCTTTGCTGTAAGTTCTAAACCTGTTGATGTGCTTTTAGCAACGTTGAAACTAGTTTGATATAGCAACCCATCGGTTGAGCTTCGGTAGGTTATGCGTTGCATAACATCGGAGGTTGGTCGATAGTAAGCCGATACAAGCAGCGAGTGTTCGTTCCATGTGCGTAGATAGTTTAACGAGAACGAGTTGCTATATTCAGGTGTTAGCTCTGGGTTACCAAACGATATAACCGTGGCATCGCTTGTATTTCGGAATGAGTTGAGTTCTCCGCCCCATGGTCTGCGTAGTCGTCTGGTGTAGTTAAGTTGTAGCTGGTCGTTCTTTGTGAGCTGATAGCTCATAAAAATGCTGGGGAAAAGCTGGAAGTAATCTTTCTTAAAAGGTTTGTTGCGTAGACTTGCATTGTGCTCTTGTGCCCACGAATAACTTTCTGTATTTACCTTCCAATATTCACCGCGTAATCCCGCCATTAATCCAAATTTGCCCGAATTGTACGACAAGGTAGAGTATAAGGCGTGTATGTTGTTTTTGTAAATGAATCGGTTATAGTATAGTTGGTCTTCCACAATATTATATCCAGCCCAACTGTTGTGGTCTACGAAGCTTTCTTGCGGTGTATTTTCTTTTGACAAGTTAGCTTGATAACCAGCCTGAATGCGTAGTGCCTTCGATATTTGATTCTCGTAGTCGAGCTTTATTTCCCACGACCTATTATTTACGTATAGCGGTTTGTATTGATAGCTACCAGTAGTTCCAGGCATTACCATTGGGTTGCCTGCCGCATCAAAATAGGTGGTAGTGTCTTGATAAACATTAATATTGTCGGCTTTCCACTTGTCGTAGCTCACGCTAAAGTCTAAGGAATGTTTATCAGAGAAGTTATGCCGATAGTCGAATTCAGTGTGCATCATATTCATCTTATTATCCCCGTGCGTATTTCGGAGCATTAACTGGCTGTTGAAGGTGCTCCCAAAGTTCCATATTCGTATGGAGTATAGCTGTGGCTTTTGTCTTTTCCGAACGAGAACATACCACTAAGCGACACATCGTCCTTTTTAGTGGCGTGCAAAGTGATGCCAGCTCGTGTGAACAGATTATTGCCTTGTTCTTTTCTGCTACTATTATATTGTTGATAAGTGTTGGTATTTATGTTGTTCTGATGACTCCACGAACCTCTTTCTTTATTACGGTGGCGATATCCTACATTGGCGTATGCATCTATGAGCGAACTGTTGTAGTTTATATTTGCCGATGTGTTGGCACCTCTATGCGTATCTCCGCCAGCCTGAACACTACCATAATAGCCCGCTTTAAGGTTCTTCTTCAATACAATGTTAATGATACCAGCTGAACCTTCTGCAGAGAATTTTGAAGATGGATTGTCTATAACTTCAATGCGTTCGATGCTTTCGGCAGGCAATTGCTGTAGAATATTGGCACGATTGTCGGCAGTTAGTCCCGAAGATTTACCATTAATCCAAACTTCTACACTTGAATTACCACGTAGAGAGATGTTTCCATCGTTATCCACCTCTACACTTGGAATGTTCTCTAACACGTCTGATGCAGCTCCACCAGCATTTGCAATCTGTTGGTCTACACTGAAAGACTTGCGGTCTACTTCCAGTTTCATATCCGAACGTTGTGCTGTTACCACCACTTCGCCAAGCGATTTGGCATCTTCTACAATATAAATAGCTGTAAAATTCTTGATGGGTGCAGCCTCTGTAAGACTAAACTTTCTTGTTGCATCTTTATATCCAATGCTACTTGCTGTTAGGGTATAGTTCCCATCAGGTACATCTGGAATAGTAAAGCGCCCATCAGTATCGGTAATGGAACCTTTAAAAATCTTGTCGCTTCCTTCCTTCCGAATAACGACATTTATAAATTCTAACCCAGTGTTAGTCTTTCTATCCAACACTCTACCTTTTACTGAACCTTGTGCGAACGCTACTACCACGTTAAAAACGAAGAGCAGCAAAAACGAAATAATCTTCTTCATAACATACTCTACGACACATTTTGTGGCGAAAAGTTTAATGTAAAACGAAAAAAATGGTGTAAACAACTATAAGAATGCTTTTTTTTGTTACCTTTGCATAAATTATATGTGCGTAGAAACAGAGTTATACGCGCCAATAAACTGAGACATAACGCCCTTGTAGTTCAATGGATAGAACACGGCTCTCCTAAAGCTGAAATATGAGTTCGATTCTCATCGGGGGTACAGCAATCGTATTTAGAAAGCTATAATTTTAACAATCACACTGTATGCTTGGAGCTATTATAGGCGATATTGTAGGGTCTCGTTTTGAATTTGGACCTACACCTGAGAAAGATTTTGAGCTTTTCACTGATGAGTGTTCCTACACAGACGATACAATATGTACCGTAGCTATTGCCGATGCGATACTAAACGAACGTTCTTATAAGGATGCTCTCTTAGATTGGTGTCATCGTTATCTAGAGCCAATGGGTGGTTATGGCAATATGTTCTACGATTGGTTGCACGAAACCAACCCTCAACCCAAAAACTCGTTTGGCAATGGTGCAGCAATGCGTGTAAGTCCAGTGGGTTGGCTCTTTTCCGATTGGGAAGAAGTAATAGCTGAAGCCAAGAAGAGTGCCGAGATATCGCACAACCACGAAGAGGGGATAAAAGGCGCACAGTGCATTGCCGAAGTTATATGTTGGCTACGACACATGCGTTTTACCAAATCCGATGTAGAACGAAAGATTGAAAAGTTCTATGGCTACGAGTTGCCACCTATGCGAAACATACGTAAGATAGGAGCGCAGGGACACTTCGATGGCACTTGCCAAGAAACTGTTCCTATGGCATTGCGCTGTTTTATGGACGCCAATAGCTTTGAAGACACTATACGTCTTGCTGTGCTTTGCGATGGCGACACCGATACGAAGGCTTGCATAGCAGGTGCAGTAGCCGAAGCTTACTACGAAATTCCAGAGAAAATAGAGGAGAAGGCATTTAGCTATTTGCCCGATGACATGTTAGAAGTTCTATCCCAATTCTACGATAGAATACAGTTGGATATAAACAAATAACGCTTAAACTATATCCACATTATAATAGAAGAAACACGACATTGTTTTCAATATCCTATAGATAAGCAAGTTTTATGTAAATGCTTATCAGCTAATATGGTAGGAAGCCTACTGTTTGGACTGTCAAAACCTTATTTGTTTTCTAATTCAAAGCCTATTCTTTGAATTTTCTAAACACTTTAGTTGTTCTTTTTATATGCAAAGTTTTGCCGTAATTTCGGTTTAGTAGAGAATAGGTAGCGAAATTATGGGCAACGCCTACAGGTGCACATAAACCGAATAGGATATCTCATGTGTTTAGAGAAATCCACTATAATTCAGTTGCGTTTGTTTTAGATATCTGTCGCACTCGTCTTAGATATCTGTCACGTTCGTCTCAGATATCTGTCAGTTGCGTTTTAGATATCATACAAAACTACTACGTTTATAACATTATATTCCAGCACCTGAAAGATATTTATTCAGATGAAAAATATGAGAACTTTTATTCAGCAATATATCTACTTGAATGCAGCGGTAAATACCTGGACAGCAATATGTTGTTCGGTATCTTGTTATGTGAGGGTGAAACTCGCCACAATTGTCTTATTCTCCAAAGTGTCTCTATCTCTTTTCTATAGAGCCGTTATTCCTGTAACTCGGGAATAACATTAGAAATCGATTTTTGCACCTCTTCGTGTGAACAACCTTCTTTGAAAACAACAAAAATGGTGTCATCGCCGGCTATAGTTCCTAATATCTCCGGCAGGTCGCTATTGTCTAGATTGTAGGCAATGGCACTAGCGTAGCCAGGTCGTGTCTTAATAATAGCCATTTGTCCTGAAAAGTGTATAGACAAATATCCACTTCGAAGAAGCATTTCTGACGCTTTTCCTGGTGTAGAAACACGTTTATACATCGAATCGTTTGGAAGTACATATACATATTTTCCCCCCATAGAGGCAGCTTCGCAACCTTCAGTTGTTTGAGATCACGACTCAAAGTGGCTTGTGTTAATTTATAACCTTCTTTTTGTAGCGCCTTTATAACTTCTTCTTGCGAACTCAATTCCATGCTCGATATAAGCATCTTAATAGTCTCTAATCGTTTTGTCTTTACCTTCATACTACAGAATATCTATGCGTTATAATGTCGCAAAAATATGCAAAATATTCTGATTATGCAAGAAATAACGAGTGTAAAATTACTTTTTATGCGTTTTTTGTTTGTTCTTTCATTTCTCTCTCTGTTTGCACAGTAGTGAAAGTAGCTAAACACACTTTGTCTATTACAGTCAGTGTTATGTTTAAGGGTGTTCAAAGTTTTTGTTCTTCTAACTGTTATATATAATAAGGTGTACCACACTTGTTTATAGAAGGAAAGAAGAAAAAACACTGTTTTTAGCAAAAAAATCGGCTAAAAGTTTGCGAATAATAAAATAACACAATATCTTTGCAGTGTACTAATGATGTGGTACAGCATAACAAGGAATAATAATTAAAGAGAAATACGATTATGATTGAAGTTAAGAACTTAGTATTTAGTTATCCTGGAAGCAAGCACAAGGTGTTTGACGGATTGAATTTAACGCTTAAAGAGAACCGCATTTATGGTTTGTTAGGTAAGAACGGTATGGGTAAAGCACTTTGCTTTACCTTATAGCTGGATTGTTGCGACCTAAGAATGGAAACGTTTGCGTTGATGGAATGGAGTCTAAGGACCGCCGTCCGGAGATGCTTCGAGAAATATATGTAGTGCCAGAGGAATATAATCTTCCTAATCTCACGCTGAAGCAGTATGTGAAAGTACATCAGGACTTTTACCCACGCTTCAGCGAAGAGATTCTAATGAATTGCCTTCGCGACTTCGAGATGCAAGCAGATGTAAACTTCAAGCACTTATCAATGGGACAGAAAAAGAAGATTTACATGAGTTTTGCTGTTGCTTCGTGCTGTCAATTGCTATTAATGGACGAGCCAACAAACGGATTAGACATTCCTTCGAAAGCACTTTTCCGTAAGGTTATAGCTGGTAACTTGCCTGCCGATTCGTCGTTAATTATCTCAACGCACCAAGTGCACGATGTGGAACAGCTATTAGACCACGTTTTTATTCTCAACAATTCAGAGATGATAATAAATGCATCGGTAGAAGAAATTGCCAAACAATACGAATTTACTTACCGCAACGCCAACGAAATGGGCGAAGATGTGCTCTACGCCGAGCCATCACTGCAGGGCAACGCTGTAATTGCACGTAGAAAGGCAGATAGCCCCGAAACCATTATTAATTTAGAGCTACTCTTCAATGCTGCAACATTGGGTAAGTTAAATAATAAATAAGGAGAAGTTGTTATGAAAAAGATATTTGGCTTTACATTTAATGTGTGTCTTTCAATGGTTGTCTTTGCGCTCTTGCTCACATCGTGCGTACACAAAAAGCAGGATTTAGGCACGGTTATAACAAAGGAGATTAAGGTTATGCCTTTTAAAGATATTGAAGTACATGGCAATGCATCGGTGCATATTGTTCCTGGCAATACTTATAAGGTGATAGTAAAGGGCAGACAAAGCTGATTACAAGTATGGAAGTGGAACTAATAGGAAGCAATTTGGTGGTAAACGATACGCAAAACGGCATCTTCCCAAAGAACGAACTACGTTTCGGAACAATTACTTCGAAGGATACACGAACAGATGTTTATATAACGATGCCTACGCTGCACAATGTCTATTTGGAGAATAACGCATCGTTAAGCATAGACAAAGCTATGACGGCAGACAGTGTCAGCTTCGGCATGTTAGGCAATTCGAGTGTAGATGTAGCAGGGCTTACAGCGAAAGGACTCGAGATTAAGGCACAAGGAAATGTAAGTATGAACATTGCCCACTTAACCGTAGACCGCATGCAAACAGAAATACAAGGTAACGCTTCGGTAGATGTTAATTTCGATATGGGCGACAATGTAGATTTTACTATAGAAGGAAACGGTTCGGCAACACTCTCTGGTGTAACCCGCAACAAGCCTAATTGCACCATGCGTGGCAACGGAAGTATAGACGACCAAACCAAACGAGCACACAAATAAGTAAGTAAAGAATTATAGAATAATAAAAAACAATACAATAGATATGGAGACTTTCAATATACAAAGATTTGGCAACGTATGCACACGACTCGTAATGCTTAGAAAAAAAGAATACTTCAACTTATTCTTAGCAGTAGTGTTGTTTGTTGGTTTATTTTGCGTTTTTACTTGCAACCCCTTCAGTGGCGATGCTATAGAACCGTTACAATATAAGTATTTGTTCTTGCAACTGGGAATGACCATATATTCCTTCTCGTTAATACTAATTACGCTATATGGTGCGAACATTATTCGCGACCTGAAACAAAGCAGCAACGTATAGACGAACTAGTATTGCCAGCCACCAATTTAGAAAAGTTCACGGCACGCGTATTAGCATCTACGGTTCTTATACTCATAATCATTGTAGCAGGCATAATGGTAGCCGACGTGTTACAGATGCTTATAAACATGCTCTTGCACAAAGGAACCTTTGCATCGTTCTGTCTTTCCTCATTCAATGTGGCATTTACTGAGTTGCAAACAAGCATTCTTGCTATAGAAAATGTACTTCATAAGCCTATACGATTTATGTTCCTGCTAACGCTGATATCTGGTAATGCATTCTATTTGTTAGGTGGAATGCTCTTTAGAAAAACAGCTTGGCTGAAAACAACTCTGGCTGTAATAGTTATCTCAATTGCGCTTTTCAGTATGTTTGTTGGCTACGCCTACGTTGTTTATGGCTACACAAACTATGTGGTTTACATGCCAGAATGGATGCAAGAATCTTGGTTCAACATAACACTGCTGATAGTACAGACATGCGCTTGCTACTATTTTGCTTATAGAATATACTGCCGATTGCAGGCTATAAATACTCGCTGGCTAAATATATAAACAGTTATTGTTTGTGAGAAAGGGCTGCTTGCAGCCCACACTCACACTTCAGCAATCAACATAAAAAACAATTTAATTATGGATTTTAATAATAATAAAGCAATATACGAACAGATGGCAGATCGTATGTGCGACGAGATTATTGCTGGAAACTATAGGGCTGACGACCGCATACCATCGGTTCGAGAATATGCCATTATGCTGGAGGTGAACACCAACACAGCCGTAAAGGCATACGAACTGCTTGCTCGCGAAGATATAATATACAACAAACGAGGCTTAGGCTACTTCGTGGCACCCGATGCCCGCCCCCAGATACTGGCACAACGCAAAAAAGAATTTGTGAACGAACTGTTGCCAGAAGTGTTCAGGCAAATGTCGTTGTTAGGAATTGACATAAACGATGTGGAGAAAATGTGGAACGAACACCACACAGCGTAGAAAACACGTAGAAACTAACAAGAGAGCAGATTGGCAAACAAGCTAATCTGCTCTCTTATTTTGCAAATGTGGAACACTTTATTTCCAAACACCCCATTCGTAATTCCCCATTAAAAGCAAACGCCCCACGCCACTAACAAAACGCTGTAACACGTGTCGCAACATTTATATAGGCATTTCGTACAGTTTTTACTATAGCTTCGCTTCGTTTTCATTAGCGATAAATGGTAGTGTTTAACTTAAATAGATAGTTCTTTAAACTTAAATAGTAATTTATTTAAACTTAAATAACAATCTATTTAAGCTTAAACAATACAACAAGATGCTTATAAAAATATAATAGCACCATAGAGTAAATGCCATTTAACCATAGCGAAAAAACAAAAACACCCTGCACACGCAATTCACAATACATACATTAGCAGCACCGCAATAAGCAGAAAACCATCTTTAAACACCATTCAAACCACGTAAAATAAGGCATATAGTTTGCCCATATAAGGTAAACCTGTTTGCAAACACACTTTTTGAGCCCTGAAAACTTGCTACATATAAAAAATATTTATAATATTGCAGTGAAATAGAAACATAACATAAATAACATTCAAACACATGAAAAAAAGAACACTAATAGCAGCTTGCTTGCTGGCTGCTATGTCTGCAGGCGCCCAAAGTCAGGTGTCTGGTATCGACAAGAAGAATATGGACTTGAGCGTAAAGCCGGGAACCGACTTCTATCAGTATGCAGCCGGCGGCTGGCTTAAAAGCCACCCATTAGACGCAGAACACACAAACAACGGTGCGTTTACCGACCTTTACGAGGAAAACCAAAAACGCATACAAGAGCTAATACTCGAATATGCAAGCAAACCACAAAAGCAAGGCACACTCGAACAAAAGATAGGCACGCTCTACAACATGCTAATGGATAGCGTACGCCTTAACCGCGAGGGCTGGGAACCACTGAAACCAACACTGGCACGCATTGCAGCAATTAAAACCAATAAAGAATATCAGCTAGTAACAGCCGAATTAGACCGCCGTGGCGAAAACACTATGATGTTCGGAGTAGGCGTTGGCGCCGATATGCGCAATGCATCAATGAACATTGTGTCTGTAGGGCAAGGCGGCTTAGGCTTAGGCACACGCGACTATTATTTGAACAACGACCCACAAACACTAAAAGTGCGTGAAGCCTACAAAACATATCTAAAGAACCTTTTCAAGATGGTAGGCAACGACGAAGCAACCGCAACAAAAAAGGTAGACGCTATAATGGCAATAGAAACGCGCATTGCAAAGGTTAGCTACTCAAAGGTTCAGCTTCGCGATATAGATAAGAACTATCACAAAATGAGCTATAACGACCTCGTGTTAAACTTTCCTGGCATAGACTGGGGTAACGTATTCTTGCAAACAGGTTTCCCTCCATTCGATGCAGTAGACGTTGGTCAGCCAGAACCAATACACGAAGTAGAAAAGATTTTAGCCGATACAAATTTAGACGACCTAAAAGCATACGCCGAAATAAAAGTTATATCAGGCGCAACAAGTCAGTTAAGCGACGCCTTCCGTGCAGAAAGCTTCAAGTTCAGCAGCGTGTTAAGCGGAGCACAGCAAGACCGTCCACGCTGGAAACGTGCAGTAGCAACAGTATCTAACGTGTTTGGAGAAGCCATAGGAAAACTCTATGTAGAGAAATACTTCCCAGAAAGCAGCAAACAACGAATGATAGAACTTGTAAAGAACCTGCAAGAAGCACTGGCACAACGCATACAAGAAGCAACCTGGATGAGCGCTGCAACCAAAGCACAAGCTAAGGACAAATTAGACAACTTTATTGTTAAGATTGGCTATCCCGACAAGTGGCGCGACTACAGCGGACTGCAAATAAACGACAAACTATCGCTCTACGCAAACATGCAGAACGTTAGCGAATTCTTCTTGCAAGACGAGCTAAACAGAAAGGTGAATAAACCAGTAGACAAAATGGAGTGGGGTATGACACCACAAACAATCAATGCATACTACAACCCAACTACAAACGAAATTTGTTTCCCTGCTGCTATACTTCAGCCTCCATTCTTCGACCCTAACGCAGACGATGCAGTGAACTACGGTGGTATAGGTGCTGTAATTGGACACGAAATGAGCCACGGATTCGACGATCAAGGTTCACAATTCGACAAAACAGGTAACCAACGCGATTGGTGGACTGCACAAGACAAGAAGAATTTCCAAGAACGTTCAAAAGTATTGGTAGACCACTTCGGCAAAGTAGAAGTAGTAAACGGCAAGAAAGTGAACGGTCAGCTCACATTGGGTGAGAACATTGGCGACAACGGTGGTTTGAATATAGCCTTCCGTGCTTTACAAAACAGTATGAAGACAAAGCCATTAAAGACACTCGATGGTTTCACACCAGAACAACGCTTCTTCCTATCATGGGCACGTGTGTGGGCAGGCAATGCACGACCAGAATATCTTGAATATCTCATCACTGTAGACCCACACTCACCAAATATGGCACGTGTAAACGCAGCTCTCCCAGAAATAGATGCGTGGTACGATGCATTCAAAATAAAGAAGGGCGATAAACTGTTTATACCAGCAAACAAACGTGCACACATCTGGTAAACACAGCAACAACAACGCTATAAGTAGCAGATGAGCTACTTAAGGCAATATAAAAAATTCCTACGAACTGAGGCAACACTCGTTCGTAGGTTTTTGCTTCTCAATAGTCGCATTAAGCAAAACCAGCACTATAGTATGGATACCTATTCTTGCTACATTGCCAGTAACCACTCGTACAATTCAGTATAACAAGAAAAGCATAACCTTACAACGATACTAAAACGAGGAAAATAGTAGCTATATGCACACGAATGTAAAATATAATCGCTATCTTTGCACATATTAGACAGTATTTCACAGTTAAAACGAATAACAAACATATATGACACAAGACGAGAAAACAAAGATAGAAGAAGAAATTGTAGACGTATTGAAGACAGTTTACGACCCCGAAATACCAGTAAACATATACGACCTTGGTATGATTTACAAGATAGACCTGCACGACGATGGCACATTAGATATGGATATGACCTTTACTTCGCCATCTTGTCCGGCAGCCGACTATATTTTCGAAGACGTTAGAACAAAGGTAGAAGGTGTAAAAGGGCGTAAAGACCGCCAACATAGAACTTGTGTTCGACCCCGTTTGGGACCAGAGTATGATGTCGGAGGAAGCACGTGTCGAATTAGGTTTCGACTAATTTAATCCATCACTAACCCTACTGTAACTATGAAGAATGTTTATTTCCTTTCCGATGCTCATCTTGGCTCACTGGCAATAGAGCATAGACGAACACAAGAACGCCGATTGGTTCGCTTCTTAGATAGTATAAAAAATAAGGCAGAGGCAATATATCTGTTAGGCGATATGTTCGATTTCTGGAACGAGTATAAATATGTAGTTCCAAAAGGCTTTACACGCTTCTTAGGGAAACTCTCCGAACTTACAGATATGGGTGTAGAGATACATTACTTTACGGGTAATCACGACCTTTGGACGTATGGCTATCTGGAAAAAGAATGTGGAGTGATTTTACATCGAGGAGACTTAACAACCGAAATACACGATAAAGTATTCTATTTGGCGCATGGTGATGGGCTTGGCGATCCAGACCCATTATTTAAAATTCTGCGACGAATATTCCATAACCGTTTCTGCCAACGTCTGTTGAATTTTCTGCACCCATGGTGGGGAATGCAATTAGGGTTGAAATGGGCTAAGAAAAGTCGCCTGAAACGGGTAGACGGCAAAGAGCTTCCGTTTCTTGGTGAAGAGAAGGAGTTTTTGGTGCAATACACCAAACACTATATGCAAACCCACAAAGATATAGATTACTATGTTTATGGACATAGACACATAAAGCTCGACCTACCTTTGGATAAGAAAACACGTATGTTTATTCTTGGCGATTGGATATGGCAGTTCACTTATCTTGTATTCGATGGTGAGCATACTTTCCTTGAAGACTATGTTGAAGGCGAGACTGTGTTGTGAAAAAAACAATAGAAGCGTATATTTAAACAGCTTTTCGGGTGTTTGTAAAAATAGCCTTATTATATGCTCTATCTATATTTCTTACAAATGAAACGCTATTTCGTTGAAAAAAAATGGCTGTTTATTGAATAATTTTGGAGGTTTAAATGAAATGGTGTATATTTGTAAATGATTTTTTTAGAATAGAGATTATGTAATATATAATGACAGTCTTATAAAAACTTTTCGGTGAAACAGATGATATATAAAAATACACATTTAATTCATCATTTAGAATAAAAACTCAGGTTTGTAGATTAAGTTTAGTCAAAAAGGTAGCTGTCGTGAGATAGCTGCCTTTTTATGTTTTTTTGTATGTATCTACTATATATCATATTTTTGTTCTTTATATTTTACAAACTTAATAGAGAAGCCAACGGGTGTGTTTGTAAAAGAGTTTAACTATAATGAAATACGCTCTAATACAATAAAGTTTCTAACAATATATTGATGCTCAATTGTTCGTAATAATGCTAAAGACAAAACATTGCCGAATAAAAACTTTCATCGTTATCTTATTATTGAATCCCATTTAAGTGCTGTAATATAACGTTATAAACGTAGTTGTTTGGTATGATATCTAAAACGAAACTGACAGATATCTGAGACGAACGTTACAGATATCTGTAACGAGTGCGACAGATATCTAAAACAAACGTAACAGATATCTAAAACAAGCGTAACTAAATTTAATCGATTTTGATAGACTTATGAGATGTTCTATTTGCTTCGTAAATAAACAAAAAGAGCTGTTTACAACCTTTCCATTCCTTTTCTACTGAGCCGAAATAATATCCATTCTATCACCACCTTCACTAATGGATATAAAAAAAGGAGTACCGCCGTACTCCAACCTTTGTTAACCTTAAATCTAATACTATGAAAAACACGATGCAAAGTTAGGTGTTATTATTCAATAATAAAAATAATGAGATAGAAAAAATGCCATTTTATTAGTTTTATTGATTTAAATCAATTAACAGTGATAGAGTTTGTATATATCTTCTATATATTTGCAAGTATTTAGTGTTACTTGCCTTACAAAAGAATAGCAATAGAAATAAGAATTTGTCGCAATGCACTACTTATGCTTTCGTTGGTTATATTGCTGTGTGGCATTTTTGGTATAAACAATAGTTTTTATAGTGTGCAGAGAAGCCAATTTAAGAAATGTGTTGTGCGACTTAGAAAACAGAAAGTACACGGGCAATTACAATGCTCTTTATAACGCCTGTATTAAATCTTTTAATAGTCTATATAAATAAGGTGTAAAAAAACACGTTTCATTTGGTGTAATGAGGTGAATTTGCTATCTTTGCATCGCAAAATGGATATAAAACATTTATAAAATAAAAGTATACTATGGATTTACTTAACCAAATCATCGCACGCGCTAAAGCGAACAAGCAACGCATTGTACTTCCCGAAGCAGAGGAAGAAAGAACACTACGAGCTGCAGACAAAGTATTGGCTGATGGCATAGCCGAAATAATACTCATTGGCAACCCAGATAACATTAAGAGATTGGCTGGCGAATGGGGATTGAAGCATATAGATAAAGCTACTATTGTGGACCCTGAGAACAATCCTCGTAGCGAAGAATACGCAGAGCTTCTGACAGAGCTACGTAAGAATAAAGGTATGACAATAGATAAAGCGCGCGAGTTGGTAAAGAACAACCTGTACTTAGGCTGTATGATAATAAAGACCGAAGGTGCCGATGGACAGATTTCGGGTGCTCTCTCTACTACAGGCGACACGCTTCGCCCAGCATTGCAGATTATAAAATGTGCTCCAGGTGTTAGTGTTGTAAGTGGTGCAATGCTCATTCTAACACACGAAAAGCAATATGGTGAAGATGGAGTGGTTGTAATGGGCGATGTTGCTGTAACACCAAACCCAACTGCCGACCAAATGGCGCAAATAGCTTATACCACTGCAGAAACTGCTAAGAGCGTTGCAGGGTTTAAAAATCCAATAGTGGCAATGCTGAGCTTCTCTACAAAGGGTTCTGCAAAAGATGCTATAGACAAGGCAACGGGCAAAAGTGTATATATCATCGACAAGGTTGTTGAGGCTACAAAGTTAGCTAAAGAAAAGTATCCAGATTTGAAGGTTGATGGAGAATTGCAAGCCGATGCTGCTCTCGACCCAACTGTTGCTGCAAAAAAGGCAAAAGACTCTGATGTTGCTGGTAAGGCTAATGTGCTTGTTGTGCCTAATTTGGAAGTGGGAAACATTGGCTACAAACTTATACAACGTCTTGGTGGAGCTACTGCCATTGGCCCTATACTACAAGGTATAGCACGTCCAGTAAACGATCTGTCGCGTGGTTGCTCGGTAGACGATATCTATTATATGGTTGCCATCACAGCTTGTCAGGCACAAGACGCTAAGGCATAACCAGAGAAATAAAAGGAGCAGGACAGAGATACCTCCATCTAACTCCAATATCTATAAAATAAGAATAAAGAAATAGCAGAATGAAAATATTAGTTTTAAATTGCGGTAGTAGTTCTATCAAGTACAAATTGTACGATATGACTGACGAGAGTGTGCTCGCACAAGGTGGTGCAGAACGTGTAGGACTCGACGAAGCCTTTGTAAAAGTAACTTTAAAAGATGGTAGCAAGGAAAAGATTATGCACGATATGCCCGACCATAAAGAGGGTGTTAGGTTTGTTTTTCAACTCTTGCTCGACCCTAAATATGGTGCTATAAAGAGCTTAGACGAGATTGATGCTGTTGGACACCGTGTAGTGCAAGGTGGAGACTTATTTGAGAAGAGTTGCATTGTTACGAAAAAGGTAGAGGAAGGAATAGAAAGTTTGATAGACCTTGCTCCAGTGCACAATTTAGGGCACTTACGTGGAATTAGAGCCGTAGACGCTTTAATGCCTCACACACCACAAGTAACTGTTTTCGACAATGCCTTCCATAGCACTATGGAGCCGTATGCGTTCCTCTATGCAGTTCCATACGAAATGTACGAAAAGTACCATGTGCGTCGCTATGGCTTCCATGGAACAAGTCATCGATATGTTTCTCATCGTGCTTGCGAATTTCTTGGAGTAGACTATAAGAGCCAAAAAATAATTACCTGCCATATTGGTAACGGTGCTTCTATGGCTGCAATAAAAGACGGACAGGTTATTGATACCTCTATGGGTCTTACTCCGTTGGAAGGTTTAATGATGGGTTCACGCTCTGGAGATATAGATGCTTCTGCAGTAACATATATGATGGAGAAGCTTGGAAAAGCACCACAAGAAATGGCAGACTATCTTAACAAAGAGAGCGGAGTTTTGGGTATTACTGGCATTAGTTCGGATATGCGAGAAATTGAGGCTGCCGAAGCTACTGGCAATGAACGTGCAATACTTGCTTTGAAAATGTATTCGTATCGCATTAAGAAGTATATTGGTGCATACGCAGCTGCTATGGGCGGTGTAGATATGATTGTTTGGACTGCCGGAGTTGGCGAAAATCAAACCGGGCTTCGCTTAGATGCTTGTCTGGGATTAGAATTCTTAGGCGTAAAGATGGACGCTGAGAAGAACAAATGTCGTGGCGTTGAGCGCATTATCTCTGCAGACGACTCGAAGGTGAAGGTGCTTCTGATTCCTACAGACGAGGAGATTGTGATTGCTCGCGATACTCAAGAACTTGTGTCAGAGGCTCGAAAGTAAACAACAACACTCATACCAACGGGTGCAAACAACGGATAGCCAACATTTGTTGATTGTTGCAAACTTCTATCCTTGTTTCGCTCCATAGTCTTTCCCCGTTAGCTAATAGTAGCGTGCTATTGCTAACGAGGAAAGACTTTTTTTATGCAATGCCATAACAACATTCGCCAGTAAAGAAACTTACATCTATTTGTTTTAAACCGCTATACCTGTGAAACAACATTTAAATGCCGATAAAACGATGTTTAAATGCTGATGTAATGATATTCTCAGACTAGTGTTGTACTATTATTTACGTGTAAGTAGAGTTTTACTTACGTGTAAGTAAAGTTCTACTTACGTGTAAATAAAGTTTTACTTACGTGTAAGTAAAACCATGTGTTGCGTGTGAAATTAAACTGCAGACGTGAGAGAAGTAACTCCATGTAGTGAATAAATAGTTGTGCACACGTGTTTCGGCACCTCTTCCTTAGTATGCCACTCAGTGTTCAGCGTATAGTAGTGTTTCGCTCAATAGTTTCGCTCCGCATAAAAAGTGATAGGAGTGGATAGCCTATTTAAAATATGTGCCGTAGAATATATGCTATTTATAGAACGCCAACTACTTATAATAAGCGAGTTGCCTACAGTTACAAAGTTTTTAGTAACTTTGCACGTAAATAAAAAACAAAACAAACAATATGACGATAGAAAACCAAATAGCTGTTGCAGCATTGGCTGCCATAAAAGAACTGTATGGTGCTGATGTTCCAGCAAAAATGATACAGTTGCAAAAGACGAAAGCAAACTTTGAAGGAAACCTTACATTGGTAATGTTTCCGTTGCTAAAAACCTCGCGTAAAAGCCCAGAAGCAACGGCGCAAGAGGTGGGCGAATATCTAAAAAACAACTGCACGGCTATTGCCGACTTTAATGTTGTAAAGGGTTTCCTGAACCTTGTTATTGCTCCCGCAGCGTGGATAGGCTTCTTAACGATATAAATGCCAATGCGAAGTTTGGCGAACAACAAGTAACGGCAGATAGTCCGCTCGCTATGGTTGAATATTCATCACCCAACACCAACAAGCCGCTACACTTAGGCCACGTACGCAACAACCTTTTAGGTTGGTCGCTTGCAAAGATAATGGAAGCTAACGGCTACAAAGTGGTGAAGACAAATATAGTGAACGACCGTGGTATACACATTTGTAAGTCGATGCTTGCATGGCAGAAGTGGGGCAACGGCATAACACCAGAGCAGGCAGGCAAAAAGGGCGACCACCTTATAGGCGACTTCTATGTTCTGTTCGATAAACATTATAGAGCCGAAGTAGCAGAACTAACTGCAAAATTTAAAGAAGAGGGCTTAAACGACGAAGAGGCAAAGGCAAAAGCCGAACAAGAATCGCCATTAATGAAAGAAGCCCACGAAATGTTAGTGAAGTGGGAAGCAAACAACACCGAAGTTCGTGCACTATGGGAGAAGATGAACAACTGGGTGTATGCAGGCTTCGACGAAACTTATAAAGCACTCGGTGTAGGTTTCGACAAGATATATTACGAAAGCAATACCTACCTCGAAGGAAAGAAGAAAGTGGAAGAAGGCTTGGCTAAGGGCTTATTTATTCGCAAAGCAGATAACTCTGTGTGGGCAGACTTAACCAACGAAGGCTTAGACCAAAAGCTACTTTTGAGAAGCGATGGCACTTCGGTTTATATGACGCAAGATATAGGAACAGCCGAAATGCGTTTTAAAGACTATCCAATAGATAAGATGATTTACGTTGTGGGCAACGAACAGAACTACCATTTTCAAGTACTTTCCATTCTTTTAGACCGTCTCGGCTTCAAGTGGGGTAAAGATTTGGTACACTTCTCTTACGGTATGGTAGAACTTCCAAACGGCAAAATGAAGAGCCGCGAAGGAACAGTGGTAGATGCCGACGACCTTGTTGCTTCGATGATACAAAACGCTCGTGCACTTAGCGAAGATAAGATGAACAAGCTGGACGATATTACGGAAGAAGAGAAAAACGAAATAGCACGCATTGTGGGTTTAGGTGCGCTGAAGTATTTCATTCTAAAAGTAGACGCACGTAAGAATATGCTCTTCAATCCAGAAGAGTCAATCGACTTTAATGGCAATACGGGACCATTCATTCAATATACCTATGCACGTATTAGAAGTATCTTGCGTAAAGCAGCGGCACAAGGTATAACCATTCCAAAGACAGTTGCAAACAATGCTCCGCTCAACGAAAAAGAAATTGCACTCATACAGAAAATGAACGACTTTGGTGCTGTTGTTGCGCAAGCAGGCATAGACTACAGTCCGAGTGGTATTGCAAACTATTGTTACGAACTAACAAAAGAGTTCAACCAGTTCTACCACGATTACAGCATACTAAATGCAGACACCGACGACGAGAAAACCACTCGACTAGTTTTAGCGCAGAATGTAGCCAAAGTTATAAAGAACGGTATGGAACTTCTGGGAATAGAAGTGCCAGAACGTATGTAGCAAAGCAGCGTTTCCTTCTTGTTGCAGAGAAGGAAACGCTTGCCAAATGGTCGCACAACATATACTTTAGTTATACACTTATGAAACATATATTTTTAAGTTTTCTCATTACAATCTTTATGGCTATACCTTGTAATGTAAGTGCACAGAACAACGATGCACCAGTAGCAGAAGCTCCTTCTGCCGATTATGTAGCTACAATAGACAAATTATTGGAAGTATCGGGTTCCAAAGAAACAATGAAAGCACAGTTCCCTGTTCTTATGAATACATTGAAAAATATGTTGCCAAACATTCCAGAAGATGTATTCGCCAAAATAGAAGCTAAATATAGAGAGCTGTTTATTAACCGAATGGTAGAATTTTATGCACCCATTTACAATCGTTACTTTACACTAGAAGAGTTAAAGAACTACATTGCCTTTTACGAAACAGACTTAGGACGTAAGATTGCGAAAGTAAATCCAACGTTGATGGGCGATTTATTCCAGGTAGGCGAACAAGCAGGCGCATTTATTATGCAAAGTGTAATAGCCGAACTGGAGTCAAAAGGCTTCGATACAAAAGGCTTGTAAACACCTCTTCTATCACTATATCGAGAAAGGAAGAACATTAGAGTCGCAATTGTTTGTTTTATACATTTACTATATGTAAGATATTATATTAAAGACCAATGGAACTACAAAATCCACCTGAAAACAGACACGACACAGTGTTGCCTTTGCCATTGTGTGTAAATGCAAATGCATGGGCAGTAGATGCTGCGTGTTCGGGAAATCCTGGACCAATGGAATATCAATGCATCGATCTTGCTACGGGGCAGCGCATTTTTCATTTTGGTCCAACAATGGGAACAAATAACATAGGAGAGTTTCTGGCAATAGTCCATGCATTAGCATTGATGGAAAAACAGGGCATTACAAACAAGGTTATTTACAGCGACTCGTACAATGCCATTTTGTGGGTGAACAAAAAGAAATGTAAAACAACTTTAGAACACAATAATAAAACTACAGAGCTGCACAACATAATAGCACGAGCAGAACAATGGTTGCGTACCCATAATGTTACTACACCAATAATAAAGTGGGAAACAAAAGAGTGGGGAGAAATTCCAGCCGATTTTGGTCGTAAAGAAGTAATATTATTAATAATACATTGAGTTATTAATAATAGTGTTTGATGATGTTACAGCTTAACAAACCAATTTGGATTAATCAACAACAACCTTCGGTGTAGATTAGAAGATACATATTTATTGTTTAACCCAAATTGGTTGTGTTCGTTTGTATATGCGTTAATAAGCGCAAAGAATAGTGCAAAGCGTAGCAAGCATAGCACTTCTATCTTGAATGCTTTACTAATTTGCCTTTATAAACATAGTTTCCTATACATAGTTTGTAAGTATATACTCCGTTGTTTAAGAAACTTATATTGGCTTTTCCATTAATTAGAGCAATATTCCTCTTAATACCATTCACGTCAAAAATGTCTATTGTAACATTGTCTTCTATATTCGAACACAGCATGTAGCCATCTATGTAAATGGAAATGTTCTTGTTTCTGTTAGCTCTCTCTATACCTGCTGCCGGTGTTAGCTCTGTTTTCTTAAATCGGTATAATCCACTTTTCTTCGATACGCCTTGTGGTTCGTAAACCGAAACATATATGTAGTTTGTTGTTGCGAACAGTTGTGTAGGCGTTAAGTATATGTTTCCCATCTGTTCCATTTTAGGATAACCTTGACTGAAGTTTACCCACTTATTTCCTTTATTAGATGTATAGAATAAGCCCCCTTTTTGTAGTCCTACATATATATATGTATCGTCGCTTGCCATAGCCCTAATGTTGTTGTCCATAACGCCAGTAGGTCTTGGCAGACTGCCCCACTTGTCTTCATCTTCGAGCGTAAGAATGAATGGCGTTTTAAAGTCATCGTTCGGAACGCTTCTGCCCAATAGTAAAGTATTATCGAATATAGTAGATACAGCCATAAAGTTACTTTTATCGCTTATAGTTTTCCACGTGTTGTTCGTTTCATCGAGACAGAAAACAAAATATACACCAAAAGCATATAGCTTTCCTTTATACGATACTAGTTGGTATATGTTTTCAGTGTTTTCAACAGGCGCGCCATCATCGTCCTCTGCTTTGTATTTTAAAGACGACAAGTCTGTTCTCTTCCAAGTTTGTGCGAAGTCTTCAGAATACAATATACCACCCCCACAGAAGTCAGCTACATACAGCTTGTTTTTGTGGTATGCACACGCATAGCATACGGTATATGGCATATTGTCTTCGCTAAAAATATCTCTCACCGCATTGGCGTAAGTACATTCTGTCCAAGTATGTCCTCCATCAGCCGACCGTGCAATATTTGCACCATACCCAATAGCGAAGATATAGTTGCCTACTTCAACAAACTTATTGTAATTATAGTCTTTTGCGTTTGTCTTTGTCCACGTATCTCCTTCATTGGTTGAAATGTAGATGCCTCCATCTCTTTCTATACGAAAATCAGATAAGAGAATGTTTCCCGACTTAGTAACAAAGGTAGCATACGTTGCATCTAATTGTTTAACCAGTTCCCAATCGGCGTACGAGTTGATAGATACAAAGAACAACAATAAGAATAGTAATAATGATCTGTTTTGTTTAGCGAGTTGTTTTCTCATAATTCAATTTGTTAAATTAATGTACGATATATGTGTGTTGCAAATATAGATATTTTTTCTTATTTACACAACACAACAATAATATTATATATATAATGTAGTCATATTTACTTTTGTATTGTATGCGGTGTGCTAACGAGTTATTTTTGCAACCTTACATTCAAATATCTATCTTTCGCTTGGTTTGTTTGTTCTGCTGTCATTAAATTACTATATTTGCAAGCAAAGAACAAATAACCCAAATCATTATTATTATTTAAAAGTTAAATGTTATGAAGAAACCTATTATTATTATCTGCATCTCGTTATTGGCAATAATGAGTGTGCAAGCACAAAGACAAAATGTGTGGGGAAAAGTATTAAACCAATCAAACAAAGTTGCAAGAACCTCAGAAAGCGGAGAGATGATTGTAACACAACCCGAAGGTAAAGTCTACAAGAATCTTTATAGCTATGCTGAAGGATTTTACTCTATGTGGGGGCTTATATTTGATGGAAAGAAAGACGGTGTGGCGCGTGATGTGGTTGTTGCCAATGACGGAACAGTCTATATTCAAAATCCCATGACCTTCTTTCCTACTAATTCGTGGATAAAGGGACATAAGACAATTGGCGACACTATTGCTGTAGAACTTCCACAACTTATTTATGTAAATGATAACGATGTTAATTACTACGCTACACGAATGAACTTTGAAGTGGTAGATGGTAATAATCAATATGTAAAAGACTCGCTTTCACAGACAGTCAAGTATGTATGGCGCAACGATTCGCTTATAAAGACAGAAAACAATGTATTGATAGGAATGACTAATGCAGATGGCGATTGGAATGGTATTGGCGATTTAGTGTCGTCGTCTGCTCATTGTACCTATACTAACATTGCACCATCGTCTACAGCGAATGCTAAAAAGTACATCTTCTCTTTCAATAATGGTGGCAGAGAGATATTTGAACGTATGTCTGAAGTTGTGTTCGAAGGTAACTATGTTTATGTTAATAATATAGATTCGGATATACCTGATGCATGGGTGAGAGGAGATATTAAAGGCGACAAGATTATTTTTAATAATGCTCAATTTATGGGGCTCTTTTCAAGTAAACACGCTTATAAATGGGTAATGCCAGCCGATGTTAGCTATAATTCGCAAGATGGTACAACCGATTATAAGTCGTTACCATTTGTAAGTTTCAACTATGATAGTAAAACCCAATCATTCTCTTGTCCTGAACACGGTTTTATGGCAAACTACGGTTATCGTTTAATAGATTTAGAGATGCAAGTGATGATGCAGCCTACTTTTAGACTATTGGTTGAGAATATTGGCAAACCAAAGAATCCGATATTCACAGGAATACAGGAAATGGGTGGAGATACAAAGCGGTTTATATTTAGTCTTGATAGATATAATGAACGAGGTAGTTTTATGAATTCGAAGAATGTGTATTACAATATTTATCTCAACGATAAGAAGTACACTTTCACTCCATCGGTTTATCCGTGGTTAAATGCTGAAATAACAGACATTCCAATCGATTTCTCCGATAAAACTCGCTACGATTTTGAGAATCATGGTAGTGCACATGCCATAATGATTTACGACAAGGCAACTCGTATTGGTGTGCAAGCTTTCTATCAAGATGGCGATAAACGACTTGTTACTGATATTGTGTACAGCGATGGTACAACGGTTTCGAGCATTAATGGTATTACCGATGTTGTTACTGGTGAAACATTCTACACCGATTTGAGTGGGCGCAGAGTTGTAAAGCTAACGAAAGGCATTTATATTAAAAGTGTACGAATGGCTGATGGAACTATTAAGTCGGAAAAGATAATAGTTCAATAGACTGTTTTCTTTAAACTATTTCATAGGAAAGTGTGCCCACTGTGGTACACTTTCTTTTTTGTTAAGTTACAAGACCTATAGCTCATTTTGCAGGATGGAATCCTCCTTAACTACCGATATACACTGGTGTTCTCAGCAATTCAAACGTTTCAGAGATATTTCGACCTTTGAAATCGTTCAATAGCTCATTTTGCAGGATGCAATATAGCTTAATGTTCGATAAACACTAACTTCGCTGGTATTTGAAAAGCCAAAAAGCGAAGTTATAATGAACAAGAAAAAATGCCCAGTGTGTAAGAGTAAACACACCGTGAAAAACGGAGTGCGTCATGGAAAACAACTGTATTTGTGTAAAGATTGTCATACTCAGTTTCGGTCTGGTAGTAATGTATCCGAGGACGAATTATGGCGAGTATATCAACAAGAAAAACAAACTATATCCGAGTTGTCGTTACGATTTGGTATTAGCATCGCAACTGTCAAGCGTAAACTACATAACATTAAGCGAGAATGGGTGCAACCCCCACTTTCAGGAGGAGGTTTTGTTCATTTGGACGTTACCTATTGGGGACGTGGTTTTGGTGTCATGCTAGGTCTTGATTCTGCTACAGGTTGCCCTCTGTATATGTCCTTTGTGAAGAACGAAACCGTAAAAGACTATGAAGATGCAGTGAGCAGCATCATGAGCCGTGGCTATACCATTGAGGGAATTATTATAGATGGGAAGCAAAGTTTGTTTAAAACCTTCTCAAGCTATCACATACAAATGTGCCAATTTCATATGAAGCAGATTGTCAAACGCTATCTTACCCTGAATCCTAAGATGTTATCTAGTAGAGAACTGAAATATTTAGTGGGTAAACTTCATAGAAGTAATGAGGCTGATTTTGTGCAAAGTTACCAGGACTGGAAAGTGAAATGGAAGAATACTATAAACCACAAGAGCCTGCATAAGGACGGAAAGATGCACTACACACATCAGCGTTTAAGGTCGGCGATGAACAGTCTAGAGTTTTACCTTCCTTACCTCTTTACATATCAGCGAGAAGACTGCAAGGGTATGCCGAATACAAACAACAAGATTGAAGGCACATTCACTGACTTAAAGAAGAACTTAAACAACCACAGTGGACTAACAATGGAGAACCGCAAGCGGTTCATTTCTGGGTTTTTCTTGGCATTAGCAGAATCTCTAAGTATGAAAAAGCAGGAGCCGCGTTGATAGCAACTCCTGCCCATACTTGTCAATCTGCGCAGTTCTATTCCTTATGAAGTTGCTCCCCAGCAGAGCTTCACTACGCTTCAAACTGCAAATCAAAGGTACAATATGTAATCTGCTTCAACGAAGAAACATCCGAAAAAATCATCCTGCAATTTGAGCTATAGGATACATACTTCTCAAAATCATCCTGCAATTTGAGCTATACGCCAGTTACAATTTACTAATTAACTGGTTAGAACTTTATTTGTGTGTTTTCAGTGCCTTTGCCACGTTTATTCTAACAGCCTGTTTATTTCTTCTTTCACTTGCTGGGCAGGCACTACTTGTAATCCGTTTTTATTTAACTCTACTAAACGGTCGGCAATACGTAGAGCTAATTCCAAATCGTGTGTAGATAAGAATACCACTTTATTAGTTTCTTTTGCCAACCGATGAAGTAACTGCAACATTTCTACTTTCGATGGGAAGTCTAAGAACGATGTAGGCTCGTCTAACAATATAACGGGAGTTTGCTGTGCAAGTGCTTTCGCTATCATTACCTTCTGTCGTTCGCCGTCCGACAGTGTTTGTATCATTCTGTTTTTTAAGTGTTCTATGCCTACCATCTCTATAGCCTCAGCCACAATTGTTTGGTCGTTGGCATTAAGTTTACCCCAAAAGCCAGTGTACGGCATACGTCCCATTCCAACCATTTCTGTAACACTAAGGTTTTGTACATCGCTTTTGTAAGTAAGCACAATGCTTATATATTTAGCTCGTTCGCGTTGCGAAAGCATATTAATGTCGCGCCCATCGAGCAGTAGTCGCCCACTAAGTTTAGGCAGAAATCCTGTTAGTGTTTTTAGCAATGTTGATTTCCCAATTCCGTTTGAGCCTATTAAACAAGTAAGTTCTCCACTTTTAATCTCTACGTTTATATTAGAAACTACGGGTGGAAAGCCTTTATAGCCAACCGATAATTGTTCGAGTGTTATGTTCATTGGTTTACGATTTGTTTGTATTGAGTTTGTTTACTCGTTTAAAATACTGTGCAATTTGGCTATCTTCTCTTTTCTGTCAATAGAGTATATATTTTGTTTCTCGTCTACATATATGAACAGCAGATAAGCTTTCTCGAGCAACATATTGCGTAATGGGTTTGTTTTGTAGCTGCCTTCAGCATACAGAAGTTCTGCCAGCATTTCTAAACGGTCTATCCTCTCGTTGTTGTTCCATTCGTTTGCAGCATACTCCATAAGTTCGTCTACACTCATATTGCGTAGCAGTGTGTAATCGCCAACATACTGTCGGTATAAGTCTTTCAAACTATCGTCGCGCTCGTCTTCCTTTTTCTTCATCATTGTGGCAAGCGCAGTAGCAAACTCTTCTAACAGTCGTAGAAATAATCTTGTCGTATCATTATTCTATTATAAAACGAAGATAAATTGTTAAACCGCAGCAAAGGTAATAAAAGTTTTAAGAACAGCATATAGTGCTTGTGCTTTTATGGATAAACTTGTATAGAAAGATGAACGAAGAGCTATTTTGGAATATCTCATCGCTCTACAGTGTGGTTATTATGTGCTATAAGATTATATTTCTACATTAATGTTACCAGAATAGCATTTAAAACAACTATCTTTGTAGCGATTAATGGAATTATTAACAGAATAAATTAGATTTTTAGGATATCGCTTATGAATGCAATTATAGCTATTATACCAATTGTATTGCTTTTTGTTCTGATGTTAGGAATAAAGATGGCAGGACACAAGAGTGCACTAATTACTTTGCTTGTAACCATAGCTTTAGCTTTGTTTGTTGCTCCGGCTATGGGTTTCGTACCATCAAGCTTTACTACTATAGGTGTAGGTTGGGCTGTTATAGAAGGTGTGCTGAAAGCAGTGTTCCCAATTCTGATTATAATATTAATGGCAATTTTTAGCTATAATGTGCTGGTGGAAAGCAAAGATATAGAAGTTATTAAAAACCAGTTTATATCTTTCTCAAACGATAAGGGTGTAATGGTACTTATGTTGGTGTGGGGCTTTGGCGGATTGCTTGAAGGTATGGCTGGTTTTGGAACAGCAGTTGCAATTCCTGCCGCCATTCTCATTTCGTTAGGTTATAAGCCAATGTTTTCGGCTTTGGTATCGCTTATTGCCAACAGTGTACCAACGGGGTTTGGTGCTGTGGGTGTGCCTGTAATAACACTTTCTAACGAGGTGGCAGCAGGTGGTGTAGCATCGCCCGAACTTATTCGCGAAATTTCTACCTATTGCGTAGTGCAGCTTTCGCCACTATTTGTTATATTACCTTTTATTATTCTAACGCTCACCAATAGAAGTAGTAGTGCTATTGGTCGCAATCTGCTTATAGCGTTGTGGGTAGGTGGAATTTCGTTAGCAACACAATATGTAGTGGCTATGTTTCTTGGTGCAGAAACACCAGCCATTATAGGTAGTGTGGCAGCCATAGTTGCTTTAGTGCTTTACAACAGACTGTTTGCACCGAAAAAAGATAATGCAAATGCAAAACACTATACGGTTGGCGAAACCTTACGTGCGTGGAGTGTTTACGGTTTCATTTTGTTGTTCATTCTCTTGTCTGGACCATTATTTCCCAGCATTAATGGCTTTTTAAAGTCGCACCTTGTATCGCACGTGTCTTTACCCATTTATGCCGATGGAACAACTTTCAACTTTGGCTGGATTAGCAATGCAGGAATAATGTTGTTTATGGGAACAGTGTTAGGTGGCCTTGTGCAAGGTGTATCGCCCAAACAACTACTGGTGCTTTTGGCTCGTACCACAGTAAACTTGCGCAAAACAGCAATAACCATTGTTAGCTTAGTTGCGTTAGCTTCGGTAATGAACTATGCTGGAATGATAGTAGTAATAGCTTCGGCTCTTGCAACTGTTACGGGGCAACTCTACCCTGTGTTTGCACCCCTTATAGGGGCAGTAGGAACATTTGTAACGGGTAGCGACACATCGTCGAACATTTTGTTTGCTAAACTACAGGCTAACGTAGCTCATCAGCTAAACTATAGTAACTCCAACTGGCTTGTGGCAGCAAATACGACAGGTGCTACTGGTGGAAAAATAATTTCGCCACAGAGCATAGCCATTGCCACTGCAGCCTGCGATATGCAAGGGCGCGATGGCGAGATATTGAAAGCTGCCATTCCGTATGCTGTTCTATATATTGCCGTGGGGGGACTAATGGTACTACTGGCAGTTTAACCTAAAACAGAGTATAAAACCGCAACGCTATTATAGCGTAGTTTATACTATTCGCTCTAGCCATTTTTAGTTGTATTGCAGCCATCTTGCTTGCCTGTTTAATCAAACGTAGCAGGCTGCACCTTCGTTATAAGGTTGATTAATTAGCTTAACAACAAAACAAAATATATTAAAACTATAATGGTTAGTTTTGGTTTAATATACCATACTCTATTTGGTTTCTAATTTCTTAATAGAGTATGACATATAACACATGTTGCGCCATAAAATGAGATGCTTTGCGATGTGATGTCATATCTCTTAGTTTCAGACGTCTGAAACTAACGTGGCAGACGTCTGAAACTTGTGCGATAGATATCTAAAACTTTTATGCCATTTGTTTCGTAATGAACTTTCATATTCCACACCACGCATAAGAATGTGTAATTGCTTGCTAATCTGCTAACAAATACGTACCTTTGCACGCTGAATAAACAAGGAAAGAAGTTAATGAAAGACTCTATATAGAGACATACGGCTGTCAAATGAATGTGGCAGACTCAGAAGTGGTTGCTTCTGTAATGAAGATGGCAGGATACGATGTGTGCGAAGACGAAAGTCAAGCAGACGCAATTTTTATAAACACTTGTTCCATACGAGAGAACGCAGAAAACAAAATATACAACCGTTTAGAAACACTCTACGCAGAGAAACGAAAGGGACGCGAGGTTATTCTTGGCGTATTAGGCTGCATGGCTGAACGTGTACGTAAAGATTTAATAGAGAACCATCACGCAAACCTTGTATGCGGACCAGACTCGTATCTTAATTTGCCCGAAATGATAGCACGTTGCGAAAATGGACACAACGCAATGGATGTAGACCTCTCTACCACCGAAACATATAAAGACGTTGTGCCACAGCGCATTGGTGGCAACAGAGTATCGGGCTTTGTTAGCATTATGCGTGGTTGTAACAATTTTTGCCACTATTGCATTGTGCCATTTACACGAGGTAGAGAACGCTCGCGCGACGTGGAAAGCATATTGCGCGAGGTGAAAGACTTGCACGACAGAGGTTTTAAAGAGGTTACATTGTTAGGTCAGAATGTAAACTCTTACGGACTACTGCCAAACGGCAAACGCCCAGAAAACGGAACATCGTTTGCAGAGTTGTTGCGAAAAGTGGCACAAAGCGTGCCCGGTATGCGTGTGCGTTTTTCAACTTCCAATCCAGAAGATATGACGGAAGATATTTTGCACGCAGTAGCCGATGAACCCAATCTCTGTAAACATATACATTTCCCAGCACAAAGCGGAAGTAACACAGTGCTGAAGAATATGAACCGCAAATATACTCGTGAAGATTACTTAGAGAAGGTTGCTGCTATTCGCCGTATAATTCCAAATTGCGGATTAACAACCGATATATTTGTGGGCTATCACAACGAAACGTTAGACGACCAAGAATTAACACTATCGTTGGTTCGTGAATGTCAGTTCGACTCAGCCTTTATGTTTAAATATTCGGAACGACCAGGCACATACGCTGCAAAGCACTTACCCGACAACATATCGGAAGAGGAAAAGTGCGCCGATTGAATGAACTAATAAAACTTCAAACCGAAATATCGGCAGCACAGAATAAGAAAGACGAAGGCAAAGAGTTTGATGTGCTGATAGAACGTTTCAGCAAACGCAGTCGCGAACAACTTATGGGTCGCACCGAACAAAATAAAGCAGTAATTATTCCACGTGGTAAACACCACATAGGGCAAACAGTGCGTGTGCGTATAACAGGTTCTAGCTCGGCAACACTTATTGGCGAAGTAGTAGAATGAGATGGTATAAACCTAACAATGGTAAGTTATGAAAGAATTTCTCCAAATATTACGCAGATTCGTTCCACCTTATAAAAAGTATTTAGTGTGGTCGGTGGTATTCAACATTCTATCTGCCATTCTAAATATCTTCTCGTTTGCAGCACTCATTCCATTACTTCAAATACTGTTTAAAGTAGACACAGGAGCAAAGGCAACACAAGTAATGGCATTGAGCGATGGTTCGCTGAAAGATGTTTTAGCAAACAACGCCAACTATTATACACAGCTATTTATTTCAGATTGCGGACCAACAACAACGCTACTAATTATAGGACTGATAATGGGGTTTATGACTTTTCTGAAAACAGGCGCTTACTTCTTATCGTCAGCCTCAATCATACCAGTAAGAACAGGCGTAGTTTGTGATATACGCAATCAGCTATATCAAAAAATAACATCGCTTTCGCTCAGTTTTTCAGCGAAGAACGTAAAGGAGATATTATAGCACGTATGAGCGGCGATGTACAAGAAGTAGACTCTTCTGTTATGTCATCACTCGATTTGTTGTTTAAGAACCCAATTCTCGTTTTGATATATTTCATAACGCTGATGTTTATTTCATGGCAACTCACAATATTTACACTACTCTTTGTGCCACTCTTTGCTTCGCTGATGGGAATAGTAGGACGAAAGCTGAAACAAGGTAGTATTACAGCACAGGCTCTTTGGAGCGACACAATGAGTCAAGTGGAAGAAACACTGGGCGGATTACGCATTATTAAAGCTTTCTGTGCAGAAGCCATAATGAATCAGAGGTTTCAGAAAGTAAACTCTATGTATCGCAACGATATAATGCGTGTGAACATTCGACAACAAATGGCACACCCTATGAGCGAATTTCTTGGTACTATAATGATAATTGTTGTACTGTGGTTTGGCGGTACGTTAGTATTGGGGAAATATCCAGTAATAAGCGGTCCTACTTTTATATATTATCTTGTTATATTGTATAGCATTCTCAATCCGCTAAAAGAAATATCCAAAGCAGGCTATAGCATAGCAAAGGGATTGGCTTCGATGGAACGAATAGACAAGATACTAATGGCAGAGAGTGCCATTAAAGAAGTGGAACAACCAAAACATATCGACAGCTTTAACCACCAAATAGAGTTCCGCAACGTTAGTTTCGCATACGATACGATGGTAAAAGAAAATGGAACAACCGAACCTAAATGGGTGTTACGTAACATAAACCTTATTATTCCGAAAGGCAAGACCATCGCACTGGTTGGACAAAGTGGAAGTGGAAAGTCTACATTGCTCGACCTTATTCCTCGCTATTACGATGTGCAAGAAGGCGAAATACTTATAGATGGTATTAATATTAAAGAACTATCAATACACGATTTACGTCATCTTATAGGTAATGTAAATCAAGAAGCTATTCTTTTTAACGATACATTCAAAAACAACATAACCTTTGGCGTATCGGCAGACAACACTAAGGTTATTGAAGCAGCAAAGATAGCTAATGCGCACGACTTTATTTCTCAAACCGAAAAGGGTTACGAAACAAACATTGGCGACCGTGGCGGTAGATTGTCTGGCGGACAACGACAACGTGTTAGTATTGCCCGTGCAATCTTAAAGAACCCTCCTATTCTTATTCTTGATGAGGCTACTTCTGCTCTCGATACAGAAAGCGAACGCTTAGTACAAGATGCTCTTTACAAATTAATGAAGACACGTACGACAATTGCTGTTGCACACCGCCTTTCCACCATTAAGAACTCTGACGAAATATGCGTTATGCACGAAGGCGAAATAGTGGAAAGAGGAACGCACGAAGAGTTAATGCTGCTCAATGGATATTACAAGAAGCTGCACGATATGCAAGAAATATAATTCAATGATAGCATTAAATAAAAACAATATAGCATTTAAGGCATTACAACCAATGTTTGCTGTGGTAGCTAATATACTATTAGCTTACATTGTTTATTTTGTAGCTCGCGTGGCTTATTTGTTAGAAAACTATTCGTTATTTAAAGAAGGCTTAAGTTTTGAACATTTAATAAGAATGTTTCAGGGTGGTTTAATGTTCGACACTACAGCCATTGTGTATAGTAATGCTCTCTATATACTGTTAATGTTGTTTCCACTTTGGTTTAAAGAAACAAACACCTATCATCGCTTCTGTCGTTGGTTGTTTGTTATTGTAAATGCCATTGGCTTATTCTTAAATCTTTGCGATGCTGTTTACTTTCCTTTTACATTGCGACGAACTACAACAAGCGTCTTCAGAGAGTTTGATAACGAGAACAATTTAGGAAGTATTTTTGTTACCGAACTTGTAAATCATTGGTATTTTGTATTGGTCTTCGTTGTTGTGGTGTGGGGTATGTATAAACTTTATAGAATGCCCAAAAGCAATATATTCCACTTCAATACTCTCAAAAATAGATGGCAGTTTGTAGGAATAAACTTCCTATCTTTGGCATTTGCAACTGTATTTTGTGTGGGTGGAGCACGTGGCGGATTACAAAGTGGAGTGCGTCCAATTACAATTAGCAATGCCAACGAATATGTAAAACGTCCTATTGAATGTGCTTTGGTGCTGAATACTCCTTTTGCTTTAATGAGAACCATTGGTAAAAGTATATTTAAAGTGCCAAATACTTTCGCTTCACTTAATAATGCTGCAAAATATTTTACGCCTATTCATACTCCCAATGCAAATGTAAAAGCCAATAAAGAATGTTGTTATACTAATTGTAGAGAGCTTTGGACGCGAATATATTGGTGCTTATAATAAACAACTTGAAGGTGGACACTACAAAGGTTATACGCCAAACGTAGATAAGCTTATTAAAGAAAGTACAGTATTTGAATATTCGTATGCAAACGGACATAAAAGTATAGATGGAATGCCATCTTCGTTGTGTGGTATTCCAATGTTCATAGAACCTTTTATTCTAACTCCCGCATCAATGAACGATTACACTGGAATTCCAGGATATCTTTCTCGTTGGGGCTATCAAACAGCCTTTTTTCATGGTGCTAATCGTGGTTCTATGGGGTTTCTTGCTTTTGCCAATAAAATAGGTTTCAAAAAATATTATGGCAGACAGGATTATGCACAAGATAAACGCTTCGGAGGTGATGCTGATTTCGATGGAAATTGGGGCATCTGGGACGAACCTTTCTTGCAATATTATTGTGCAAAGATGAGCGAAATGAAGCAACCTTTTATGACAGCGCTGTTTACTGTTTCGAGTCATCACCCATTTGTAGTGCCAGATAAATACAAAGACAGCTTAAAAGAAGAACAGTTACCTATTCATAAATGTATTCGTTACACTGATATGGCTATCGGACGTTTCTTTGAAACTGCCCGAAAACAAGCTTGGTTTAAAAATACTATATTTATATTGGTAAGCGACCATACTAACCAAAGTAATCATCAACAATATAAAACTGATATTGGAGAATTTAGTGCGCCCTTTATTCTTTACGATCCATCGGGCGAAATAAAGCCTGGAATGCGTGCTGGTATAGCACAACAAATAGATATTATGCCTACTATATTTGGAATTTTAGGCTATAACAAACCCTACTTCTCTTTTGGTTGCGACCTTTTAAATACTCCTCCACAACAAACTTATGCACTAAACTACATCAACGGTGTGTATCAATACACAAAAATGGCTACACAATGCAGTTCGATGGAAATAGAGTAACAGGCATTTATAGTTTGAAAGACTTGCTAATGCAGCACAATCTTCTAGGAAAAGTGCCTGAACAAGCACAAATGGAACAAGAACTAAAGGCTATTATTTACCAATATATGTACCGCATGGTAAATAACGAACTTAGATAAGTGCTGTATTTGATTAGAAAATTCCACAAACAACATGTCTTGTTGTAATAAAGAGACAACACTAAGTTATTATGAATATATAAGCTGATAAAGAAACCTTTATCGGCTTTATTTTTGTTTCCAATTCTTAGTGGATTAGTATTAGAACGTGATTTCTTAATATCTTTAACCCGTTTTACGTTTGCTAACCACTAAAATGAGTACAGCGACAATAATAAGCACAAAACCAATTACGATAGGAAACGTTATTGGTTCGCCAAAAATAAGTATTCCCACGCACATAGCCGTTAGAGGTTCGAATACTCCTAACACAGCTGCCATTGTACTGCTTATTTGTTTCAGCGAAATAATAAGCGTTATGTTACTTATTGCTGTAGGAATTAAACCTAACAGGAATAAATGGAGAAGTTGGCTATGCGTTTCTATAATATCTATATGTCCCATAGTGAAAGTGCCATATAAAGTAAGTATGAGCATAGCAAAAAAGAAAATATAGAATGTAAGTTTTAGCGATGGCATCTTACGAATACGCATTCGTGGGAATGTTACCATATAAACAGCATAAAGAAACCCTGAAGCAAGAAGCAAAAACAATCCGGTTACTCCCTTCATACTGCCACCACCATCGAGTATTCCTGAAAGGAAAAACACACCAGAAACTGCAATTGCAATAGAAATGGCTGTGGTTGCAGATAGTTGTTCGTGCAAAAATACCACTGAAAGCAAACATGTCCATACTGGATAAGAGAACAATAGCGTTGTAGCAATGCCACTTGCCATATAATTATACCCCTCTATAAGTGTTATAGACGATGCCGAATACATAAGAGAGAGAAACAATATGCGCAAGAAATCGCCAAAAGCAAGCCACATTCGGGTGCGATGAAACATAAGCATTCCCAACATTGCAAGACAACCAAAGGCATAACGATAAATTAAAACAGAAGTAGAATGCATACCTGTATAAAGCACAGGTATAGCAAATAGCGGAATTAGTCCAAATGTAATGCCTGATATGCTGGCATTTAAAAATCCTTTTATTGTAGCTGACATCTAACGATTTGTTTTTATAGAAATAAGGCTACAGTTTGCCATAGTGTTCACAGCTTTTTTGTGTAGCACTAAATTATATTTATTCCTTGCAGATAGTAAAAAATCTATTCTTGGCTTATATTTTACACTAATATCTATCTATACGTAGTTTTAAACATACGAATATTTGGTAGAAAAAGTATAACAATATTGTGTCTTTGCCGCATTTTGTGTATGCAAAGTTACGAAGTTACTCTACAATAACCTTATTATATAGGGCATATTTTACTTTTATGGCAAAGAAAGTAAGTAAAAACAGAAGATACAAGAGTAAATAATAGAATTTATTAAAATAATATATTGTTATATCAAACCAATTAACTACATTTGCACTCGTATAATTTTGTTTGATAACGTATATGGCAGGTGCAGCCTTTATATTACGTATAAACAAACAGAACACAGAATGAAGATTAAAAATAAAATACTCTACGGAATTGCATACAGCTTCTGGTTCGTCCTATCGCTGTTGCCATTTCGTATTCTTTTTATATTGTCCGACTGTCTATATTTTATTGTTACAAAGGTGGTGAAATACCGCCATAAGGTAATTAGGAAAAACCTTAGAGAAAGCTTTCCTGACAAAACAGATAAGGAATTGAGCGATATAGAAAAAGGATTTTACCATTGGTTTTGCGATTATCTTGTAGAAACCATTAAGCTAATGACAATGTCGCCTAACACACTTCGTAAAAGAATGAAATTTACGGGAATGGAAAAATTCAACGAAGTGCTGAAAAATGGTGGCTCATGTGCTGTGTATTTAGGGCACTATTGCAATTGGGAATGGATAACATCTATTCCTTATTGGATACCAAACAACGTGCAATGTTGCGAACTTTATCACCCTTTAGAGAATGAAACCATAGACAAACTATTTAAAGAGGTGCGCGAAAAACAGAACGCTCTCTGTATTCCAATGCAAGAATCGTTACGAAAAATAATAAGCTTTAAACGCAATAGTAAGTCGATTGTTGTGGGATATATTGCAGACCAAACACCTCTTTGGTGGAATATACATCATTGGGTAGATTTTCTTCACCACGATACACCTGTGCTTACAGGTGCCGAACGTATAATTCGACATACTAATCAGGTAAGTTTCTATGGATATATGCGTAGACCTAAACGCGGATATTATGAATGCGAAATGAAACTTATGACCGATTGTCCAACCAAAACTTCAGAATTTGAAATAACAGATATATACTTCCGAATGCTCGAGGAAAATATAAAAATGCGCCTTGCTACTATCTGTGGAGTCATAACAGATGGAAGCGGACACGAGAAGAATTTAACGAAAAGTGGGAAGTTGTAGATGGAAAAGTACTAAGAAAGAAACAAACAAACTAATTCAACAGTTTTATAATAAGTATGAATATGCCAAAAATGAAAGACGAAAAACGCATAAGTCCTGAGGAAACAAAAGAAATGCAACACATTATATTGGGCATTTTAAAAGCCATAGATAAGGTTTGCAGAGAGCATAATTTGCAATATTTTATGATTGCTGGCACAATGTTAGGTGCTGTACGTCATCAAGGTTTTATTCCATGGGACGACGATGCAGATGTTGCATTGCCACGTCCAGACTATGAAATTCTGTTGAAACACGCTAATGAATGGTTGCCTAAAGAGTATGAACTTGTAGATTATGAGAAGAATTGCCATTATCCATACCAATTTGCACGCATACAAGACAAACGAACTACTTATATTTTACGCCGTAGTTTCAATTTCATAGGTGGTATTCCTGTAGATGTATTTCCTATTGACGGAATTACAGATAACAAACTTGCCTGTAAGTTCCATTATATGCGCTATAACTTTGTAAACAAACTGCTTTATTATTCGCAGCGCGACCCCTACAAACACGGTAAAGGCATAGGTTGCTTGTTTTATAAAACACTGCAAAAAATATTTTCGCCACAAAAAATACATCGTGTTCTCACTAAAATTCAGTCGCAATATTCTTATATAAATAGTAAATTGGCAGCCGACCACGACAATCGCCCCGAACGAGGTATACTTCCAAAAGAAGTTTATGGAACACCCACACCTATTATGTTTGAAGGTGTTGAACTTATGGGAGTAGCGCAGCCCGATGCATATCTTTCTTATTGTTATGGCAATTATATGGAGCTACCAAACGAGATACCTCCACAGAATTTTCGCTATATGGATATGAAATTGCCGTATAAAAACTATAAAGGCTCTGCTTCAATGAAGAAGTCGTAAACTCTGAATTTCATTTATAAGAGCTAATAAGAAACAAAATGCAGGTAGGGGGGCAAGAAGTGTTATAAACCAATTATTGTTTTGAATTGGGGAGTAAATATTTTTGTAATTACAAAATGGAGGAACTATAATAAGAAATTTAAAAAAAGTATAATTATGTTTTTTTCTAATTTCTTATTATAAATTTAGCAGAGTATTTTTTTTATGGTAGGGAAGTATATTTTTATGGTGTTAAATATTGATAGGTTTTATTCGCTATGGTGTCATCATATTTCTGGCAATACTCTCCTTACTTTCGTTAAAAGTAAATTACTTTGCTCAATATTAAAACACATCTGCAAAAAAATAATGAACATATTGAACAAAAATGCCTTTCGTAGCCCATTGAGTTGGCTTTAGTTGATGGGCTAATTATATTTGTTTTGCATTATTGGTTATATTTATTTTCTGGAGAAAAAGTAAAGGTATAGTTTGTTTTTATGAGGTAAAATGCGTTATGGCAAATGTATATCGGGCGGATATAGAACAAAAAAGAGAGGTGTTTACAAGAAACACCCATCTGTTATTCTAAATCTATGTGTTCCACTTCAATATCGTCGGTTACAAATATGCGTGCAACCTCTTTAAATTTTTCGGTATTTTCGGTGGTGTAATAGTGTGCCGTTCCATTTTTTGTACAGCGAGCATCTATTTCTGTATGACGTGTTAGATAGTCTTTTAAACTTTCTGCAACATATTCGCCTTGCGATACTATTTTTATGCCGTCAGGAACATATTGTTTTATTTTTGGCATTAAAATAGGATAGTGAGTACAGCCCAAAATTAGTGTATCAATATCAGGATCTAACCACAAAATATGGTCAATTCTCTTTTTAACAAAATAATCTGCCCCTGCTCCTGTAGCTTCATTATTCTCAACAATAGGAACCCATAACGGACATGCTACTCCCGTTACATCTAATTCGGGCCAAAGTTTATTTATTTCAATGTTGTAACTATCGCTTTTTATGGTTCCCGGTGTAGCAAGAATACCAATATGTTTTGTTTGGGTAAGCTTTCCTGCTATTTCAGCTGTAGGACGAATAACACCAAGTACCCTGCGTTGTGGGTCTATTTTTGGTAAATCGTTTTGCTGAATGCTGCGAAGAGCTTTTGCCGAAGCAGTATTACAACCAAGAATTACCAACTGACACCCCATTTCGAAGAGTTTTAATACAGCCTGCCGGGTGAATTGATATACAATATCGAACGAACGTGTACCGTATGGCGCACGAGCATTATCACCAAGATAAGCATAATCGTATTGTGGAAGTAGCTCGCGAATAGCTTTTAATATAGTAAGTCCACCATATCCTGAGTCGAATACTCCTATTGGACCCGGTGTTTGTGTTAGCAATTTGTTCATACTTTTATTGCAAGGCAGTTTTTAAAGCAACAGTTATATCTTCGCCAACCATATTGTTTACGTATGGCAGTGCATTATTGTCGGCATTTAGAATAAAAGCGTAACCACTTTCTTGTGCCATTTTAGCTATTGTTTTTTTTAGTTTTGCATGCACTGGTGCGTATATTTGTTGTTCGGCTTGTTCTATTAGTCGGTCAGCTTCCTTTTTAAAAGCAATATTTTTGTCTAACAATTCTTGCAATTCAGCCTGTCGTTTTTTTAATATAGATGGTGCAAAGTTGCGTTGTCCTTCTAAAAATTCCTCGTATTTAGTGTGGAAATCGTTCTCTGACCGTGTTGTTTCTGCATCGTATTTTGCACGAAGATCGTTAATACTACGTGTAGCTGCAGCATATTCGGGCATAGATTTCAACACTTCGGTATAATTGAAGTAGGCAAACTTTAGTGTGTTTTGTGCATTTGTCGTAATTGTAATGACGGCGAACGCAAGACAAACGAAGATTTTTTTTATCATAATTGCATACTTATTTTTTGTTATATAAAAAAAAGACCACAGCAAGAACAAAGTTTTTGCGGTAGTCTTACTCTTTCCATAAAGCATTAATGGCTCTGGAAAATAATAACGGGGCAGACGCCCACTTTATTAATAAGAGTTTGCAGCATAAGCCGCAAACATTCTTATATCTTACTTCATTTTAGCAAGCTGAGCTTTAACTTCTGCAGTAATATCTTTGCTAATGGCTTCGTTAATATACAATGGTTGGCCAGCACCTTTTTCCATAATATAAACATAGCCACCAGTTTTAGCTACAGTTTCGATAGCTTTACGTACTTTATCGAGTACTGGACCCAACTTTTGTTGTTGTTGTTCGTTAAAAGCCTTCTGGTTGTCTTGAGCAGTTTGTTGAATTTTAGTGTACATATCCTGAAGAGCTTTTTCAGTTTCAGCCTGTTTTGTGGCATTCATTGTACTCTTTGTTTTGTCGTATTCCTCTGCTTTGCGTTGCAATTCGGTCTGCATGTCGGTAAGTTGTTTCTCGTATTCCTTACCTTTAGCCTCTAATTCTTTTTGAACATTAGTAGCTTCTGGCAATGATAGCAAGAGAGCTTGTGAATCGATATGACCAAATTTCTGTGCAAATAAACTCATAGGAGCACAGAGCATCAACATTAAAATAAGCTTTTTCATATTCTTTTGTGTTTTAATTGTTTGTAAATTTCTATTTTTGTTTACTTTATTTTATTTCTCTCTCAACTATTATTGGTTACCATAACCCAATTTTGCTAATACTTCGTTGCTAATATCTACCTTTGGCGAGCCATATATAATGCCAGAAGTAGAACTTGAACGGTCGATTACAAGACTATAACCACGTTGGTCGGCAACATCTTTAACAGCATTGTATATTTCGTCTTGAATAGGTGTAATAAGACTGGTGCGTTTTTTGAAAAGTTCGCCCTCTGGTCCAAAATACTTACGCTTTAAGTCGGCTGCTTGTTTCTCTTTCGCCATAATAGCTTCTTGTTTCTTTTTCTTCTGTTCTTGCGAAAGGAAAACAACTTCGTTCTGATAATTCTTATACATTGTGGAAGCTTCGGTGTTAAGTGCTTCAACTTCTGCCTGCCATTTCTTACTAACCTGATTTAATTGTTCGTTTGCACGCTCGTAAGCAGGAATATTGCTAAGCAAATATTCCATATCTATGAGTGCAAATTTCTGTGCATGGGCTGCAATAGACGCTACAGCCATCAGACATAGTACAATAAACTTTTTCATTGTTAATATCTTTTCTTGTTATTTATGTATGCTGCCGCTAAAAGAGTAGCATTGTTAAGTTGTTAGAATTCTTGTCCCAATATAAAGTGGAACTGACTTCCTCCTCTTTTTCCAAATACTTTATCGAAACCGTATGCCCAGTCGATACCCATCATACCAACCATTGGAAGGAATATGCGTACACCTATACCTGCAGAACGTTTTACATCGAATGGATTAAACTTAGAAGTTTCTGTCCACGCATTACCAGCTTCTACAAACCAAGACCATAAATGGTGGTATTACCCAAAAGGAATGGATAACGAAGTTCAAGAGTCATACGTTCGTAAGCATAACCTTCTCCGTGTTGTGTAAGTTGTCCGTTCTCGTAACCTCGTAAACCAATGGTTTCTTGTGCATAATTAGAAGAGTATCCACTCATACCATCACCTCCCATATAGAATGTTTCAAATGGACTCTTTTTATACTTGTTGTAGCTTCCTAATAAACCAAATTCTATACGTGTCATTAGCACGAAACATTTGTTGCCATTATTGAGAGCAGTAAAGGTACGTGCCTTAAACTTCCACTTATGATATTCTACCCAACGGTATTTTTCTTGTTGTTCTTCCTGATAAGTTGCTGAAAAACGGTCGTTGGCAAGATGTTTATAATCTTTCTTATCGAATTTAGACCATGGTGGAGTAATTGATAACGAAGCAGAAAATTCGGAACCTGTACGTGGATATAGTTGGTTGTCGGTAGAACTACGATTGAGCGTTATGTTCAAACTTAAATTATTGGCTGTACCATTAGACATTACAAAGAAATAGCGCCAATTCTTTAAGATATAACGTTGGTAAGATAATTGTAAAGACAACTGGAAATAGTCGTCTGGCCATCTTAAACGTTTACCCCAACCAGCATAGAAACCCCATATTTGAATGTATTTATCTGGATCGAGATAATTTCGTAGTTATTATAATTATAATTTCCTACACCATACATATAGTTATAATAATTCTCCATATAACTACGGTTGTAATAGCTGGAATTTAAATCGGTCGATTTAGAAAAGTTTGCACCTAATGTAAACTGAATAGGGCGTTTTCCACCAAACCAATTTGTTGCATATTGCAAACCATACGATTGATAATACTTACCATTAGTTTGAGCATTTAACGACATAGTTTCACCATCGCCAATAGGTAAGAAACCTTTGTGATCTTTATTCTTTTTCAGCAGATTTGCTATAGAGAAGTTATTCAGTTTTAAACCTAATTGTAGCAGAGCACCCATCTGTCCCCAACCTAATGACATTTGAATTTGGTCGTTCGATTTCTGTTTTAAGTTCCAGTTTATATCTACAGTACCATCTTCGTAATTTGGTTTTGGTTCTGGATTTACCGACTCTGGGTCGAAATGTCCCATAGAAGCTAAATCGCGTGCAGTACGCATTAGTGCAGCTTTAGAGAAAAGATCGCCCGGTTTTGTACGCAATTCACGACGAACTACATTTTCGTATATACGATCGTTTCCATTAATGCGCACACGTTTAATACGTGCTTGTTGTCCTTCGTAGATACGCATTTCCAAATCTACAGAATCGCCAACAATGTTTACTTCTGTAGGTTGTAAGTTATAGAAAAGATAACCGTGGTCCCAATATTGGTTACCAACAGACGATTCATCTTCCGACAAACGTTTATTAAGATATTTCTGATTGTAAACATCACCTTTCTTAATGTCGAGTAATGAGTTTAAGAAATCTGTAGAATAAACAGTATTACCCACCCACGTGATATTACGAATATAGTATTTCTTTCCTTCGTTTACTTTAACATATACGTTTACATGTTTATCGTCTGCATTCCAAATACTATCTTTTAAAATAGCAGCATCGCGAAAACCATATTCGTAATACTTATCTATTAAATGCTTTTTATCTTCCGCCCAACGTTCTGGGGTAAACTTTTTAGCTTTAAGAAGAGTAGAAAGTTTTCCTGCTTCGTTTGTCTTAGTGAAAGCTCCCTTCTTAAAGAAAGTTCCTTTTATTATTTTATCGGGTAGTTGTGCATTACCGTCAATAAAAATATGACGTACCTTTTTCTTTTCTTTTTTATCTACGTCTATATCAAGAATAACCTGATTTTTTGCAGTAACATCATCGCGTTGTCTAATTTGCACAGTGGCATCTTTATATCCTTTATCATCGAAATACTTTTTTGCAAGTATCTGAGCACGGTCTATCATGTTAGGTGTTATTTGTCCACCTTTCATAATACCTAACTTCTGTTCCATATCCTCGCGTTCGCTTTTCTTTAATCCATTATAGTTAATGGTAGAAATGCGTGGACGTGCCTTTAGATAGATATGAAGATATGCGTTATCTCCTACCAAAGAATCTACAGCGATTGAAACATCAGAGAACAAACCATGTTTCCAATAGCGTTTTACAGCATTTGTTATAGCTGTTCCTGGAATTTCTATATCCTGTCCTACAGACAATCCTGATATTCCTATCAAAACATAATCTTCGTAGCCATCTACTCCCGACACAGATATACCAGCTAACTTATATGTTTGTGGATTTGCGGCGTATGAGATGATTGGATTTACGATCTTCTGTTGGGCTTTTATTTGCAAACCAAAGCTAAGAATAAAAGCTAATAGTATTAAGACCTTTTTCGTATTACTCATTTATAGCGTATCTTATTTGTTTCTTTGTTCTGTTTCTATTTGTTTCTCTGTTTTTCCGAAACGGCGTTGCCGTTTTTGATAGTCGGCTATTGCTGTATGCAAATCAGCTTCGTTGAAGTCTGGCCAATAAGTATCGCAAATATAGTTCCGAATAGGCTAACTGCCAAAGTAAGTAATTGGAAATGCGATACTCTCCTCCTGTTCTAATCAATAAATCAGGGTCGGGCATAAAGTTTGTACAAAGATGTTTATTTATAATATTCTCGTCGATGTCTTCTACTTTCTGCTCGCCTTTTTGTACTTCTATTGCTATTTGTTTTGTTGCTTCTGTAAGTTCCCATCGTGCCGAATAACTTAGTGCAACAACCATAGTCATAGCATTGTTGTTTGCTGTATGTTCTATCGTTTCTTTCAGCTTTTCGGCAACGGCAACAGGTAAACGTTTAATATCTCCGATAACTTGGAAGCGCACATTATTCTTCATAAATATTTCGTCTTCAAGAGAAGTCAGCACTAATCCCATAAGTGCAGCTATTTCATCTGACGGACGATTCCAATTCTCTGTAGAAAATGTGTATAATGTTAGGTATTTCACACCTAATCGTGTGCATTCTGATGTTATTCGACGCACAGTTTCTACTCCCGCTTGATGTCCATACGATCTTGGTTTATTGCGTTCTGTAGCCCAACGTCCATTGCCATCCATTATTATGGCAATATGTTGTGGAATGCGTTTCATATCTAATTCTTCTACCATATTTTTCGAAGATTGTTTTTATTTCTTTATTTATAGATGCGATAAACTGGAAAGCTACATCTTACTCGTCTTCGTTATGACACGTTCTACATTTAGCCATAAAGCTATAAGTTACGGTAAGTTGTAAAGTTGAATAACAGTCGGTATTCTTAAATGCTCCACTACTTTTTATATCGTATGGATCCTTTTGTCCGTCCAATTCATCAGATAAACAAAAGTGCATTGCCCACTCCAATCCAATATTTGTTCGTTCGCCTAATTTATATTTAACACCTATTCCTATTGGAACATTTGCAGAGAATGCCGATTTTTTGGCTCCGTTCTTTATTTGTACATAAGTAGCACCTAATCCTCCAAAAACAAAAGGAGTTAAACGTTGCGCCCCTCTATATTCTCTTCCAGTACCATAAGGCCAGAAATTGTATTCGTATGTAGTTCCTACATCTATTAATGTATTATTAAACTCGTAAGGTGTTGTAGCAAATTTTGGATAATAGGTTTTGATATCGCTTGTTTTTCCCTTTATCTTGCCATACGAAATATTGAATTTTAAGCCCATATACGGATTAAACGCATAACGTGCTAATACAGTTCCCATTGGCTGAAGGTTTTTTGTTAGCGAACTATTAAAGTCGCCTAAGTATCCCATCATTCCTATTCCTGCACCCAATTCCATTCTGTACTCTTCACCATCTTGTGCCTGAATAGGAACATAAGCTAAGAGGAACAATATATAGAAAAGGATACGTTTCATTTCTTTTATTTTATAGTTTGACAGTTTGCCCGATAGAGCCTTATAGTCATTAATAACTTCTTGTAAATTCGGTTTGTTGTTTACTCCAACCTTCGCTGTTTAATCTGCCTTTCCAAACCTTATTGCCACAAACAATCCAAATATATTTCTGACTGTCTGCTGCTATTGCAAAGTTTCTTGATGGAGTTTCTGTTGGATAAACATAATGTTTATTGGTTGTCCAAACTATGCCATTGTTTATACTTTCTTTAATTGGAGCAAACTTGCCATTGTCTGTAACTCCAAATGCCATAGCCTTATTGTTGTAATAAATCACTGATAGATGGTTGTATTTAGGTAGTTGAAACTCACTACTTACTTCGGTTTCAACAAATGACCATTTGTAACTTGTAGATGTACTCGTACCATCAATTAGTTTAGTCCATGCCACTACGAAATTGTTGGTTGTATTTGTGCCGAAAAGTGTAACTCTACTTATTTGGTTATCTGTAGCCGATGGTTGATATATAAAACCAATGCCGTTGGTTGGCAGATAAGAAGAATTTGCATCTAATGCTTCGTTAGTCCAACTTACACCATTATCTTTCGATACCATAAGCGTATTACTATTCGATAGTGCATACAGTTCTGTTGCTCCTGCAGCTACTAATTGTTGTAGTGGAGCAGTACTTACCGTAGTCCAAGTTACTCCATCGTTCGAATGTTTAATTTGTCCATTGTCAAGCAAAAACATTCCATTTTCAGTCGCAATTACGCTTTTATAACTTGTGGCACCGAATGTTGTTGAGACTTGTGTCCACGTGTTTCCATCGTTCTCTGCTGTGAAGTAACATATAGTTTGACTTCCTTTTTTGCCAAACACATACATTTTTTTATTATAACTGACCATTTTCACATCATCGAATAATGCAAAATTTGTATTATCGTTAAGTGTGTTCCACTTAAATTCGTTACCACGTTGCTTGTGTACATTTACTGTTATGGTGTATGTTTTGCGATATTCTCCATTCTGTGAGTAAACTTCGATAATGCGTGGCTGTGAGAAATCGATAGAGTCGTTTTCTTTATAAGGCGTTGCTGCACCAATGGTTAGCGGTCTTATAAATATTTTTCCATTACTCTTGGCAGTTATGTTTGTAAGCACTGCTTTTGCTCTTGTTCCATAGGGCAATGAATCTGGGTTGTAGATAGTTCCATTATTCTGATTTATATAGAACCTATATGTTGTGGGCTTATACTTGGTAACAACAACAGTATCTTTTCCAGCTGCATTTACGGTATCGTGTAGAATCTTTACTTCCTTAATAGAGAAAGCAACAATTGCTGTGGCTTGCGAACTATTATCTGGTACTTTTTCTTCTTCTTTAAAGCAAGATGTTAGTGCAAGTGCCATTGTTAGCATTGCCACAAGGGAATATATCTTATGTTTCATCGGACAATAATTATACTATATTGTGTGCAAATTTACTTAGAATTCTTTAGATACTGCTCACTTTTGATAGTTTATTATGTAAATTATTGTTTTTAATGCCTATTTTTAAGTTCTTTAAGTAATGCCTAATCATCTAAATAACGTAAGTCTGATGACCATTGTATTCCCGATCAAAAATCTTACAGGCCACTGATAGACAAGAAATATCGGAAGATTGATGTTTTATCTATCCTTTAATAACGAAGTGGCTAACGCCCATATTCCAGCTGTGAATGCTCTTTTGATTGTACAATAGGTATTCATTTCTGTCTTAATAGGTATAATCAGTAAACAAATAAATATTTGGTGTGAAAGCATAGTTTATATTTACTTGCCCATTGAAAGCAATTCTTGGTAAACAAGTCCAAAATTTAACTGAGCAAAGTTTGACCGGGTAAGATTCTTTCTGTAGTTCAATTGGAAGAACCAATTATCGTTCGGTCGATATTTTATAGTAACTATAGGAATGTAACAAACCCGAGAAAATTTGTTTCGTTAAGTACAAACATAAGTTTTTGCACAAAGGTAGCATAATCGCTATAGTAGGCAAAGGCGGATAGTATAGTCATTCCCTTAAAAGCCGAATATTAGGCTTTTAAGGGCTGACTATTTAATAACATCTATTCTTTTAAGGATTTTCGAAACCTCTTTATCTGTACGTAAATTTATGTTTATCTGCTACTTCGTTGTTGGTACAATACCTGCATCAGTATCAGAGTTATGAATACGTTGGTTCACCTCAGAGCCATGCTTTCCAAAGTTCAGGTTGAAATGAAAGTCTATGCCGAAAACCTTACATAGATTTTTCGACCATACCATTTGATTATAAGGAGCAAGATGGGAAAGATTCTCTACAGACATTTCATAACGTGAACTGAAGATGTTCTGCAACTGGAGTTCTACACCCCATTTTTCCCTATTGTACCCAAAGACTATACTATGTGATTTCTCATCTTTGTTAAGTGTCTCCCCCCACAGGCTATGAAAACTAGTCTCAATATTGGCGCCTACATACCAATTCTTGTACATTCCCATTAAGTTGGCACGCAAACCCCAGTTGGTATGTGTGTGCGTATAAGTATTGCCATTGCTGATATAGCGATTGACAAATGGGGCTAATTGAATGGATATACAATCCTTCCAAGGTTGTATTTTTAGGTTTATTTGAGAGTTTAGACGATGGAAGCCCCTTTGATTGGCATAACTCCTAACATAGAGGCCATTCGAGTAGGTTGTTTCTTCCATATATGGTTTGTCGTCATAACTGTAACGGGTAAACCATTCTGCACTGATATACTTTGTTTCTACGCTAATTGATAGTTCATTAGAGAAAAATCTGACCGCCTGTAGATTTGGATTTCCACGGCGTATTTGGTAAATATCTATGTGTTGTTCAACATTGCTTAATTCGGCAAGTGAAGGTGCGTACCCTCCCATATAGGCTTTATAGCGTATTGACAGATAATTGTTGAAACGATACCCCAGCAGAATAGTCGGGCGAAATATATATTTTACCTGTTTTGCATTTCCTTGGCTAACATAGGTTCTCATAGCACCTACACCTACCATATAATCCAGTTTCCCTAACTTTGAAGCCCATTCTCCAAAAGCATAACTCTCACCCGTATTCATCTTTACACTTGAGGATGTATTTCCATCGTATGCATTTTTTGTGTACATCTGCTGATGTCGCAGACCGAATGACAACCGCGAATACTTGATTTTCTGCTCGTAAATAACTTCAGCTATAGCCGAATATTTATTACCATCGACATGAGATGTTATTTTTTGTACAGCATTTCCCTGAGATTGACGATATAAACGGTCGTTTTTAGTATTGATATATGTTCCTATCAGGTCAAAGAAAAGATGCTTATCCTTGGTAAACTCATGTTGATAATAAATATCTAACGATGGATTGTTGCTCCTTGACTTGGTGCGGTCCTTGATATCGAATGTGTTGCTATCCTGGATAAGTTTGGAATTTCTATCAAATACCGCATGCGGCGTATTGTTATATAAATCACGAAAAGTAACACTCAATATGTTTCCACTATGTATGTAATCGTATCCTATGGATAGATTGATGTTATCATATCGTGCCTTTGTCTTTGCCCTATCTCATAGTTCCTGATACTGGGTGTCGTTGCATTGAAAGTTTCTATGTTTTCACGTAACCAGTTTATATCACGCCGATTCCAGTTTACAGATGTCTTGAAGCTTGACTTACCTACATGATAATTACCCGATAGCTGATAATCTCCTATACCTAAAGGATTGATAGTGTTCACCAACTCTCCGGAGATGCTCCCTCCATTCTTCTTTTCCTTTAAGATAATGTCAATTACAGCAGCTACATTTCCATATCTTAGACCGGGACTATCATAGTATTCTATTTTCAATACATCTGCTGGCAAGAGAGCCTTCACCTCCTGTATCTCTGCCTTTACACCATTAATACGCAATTCTACGGCATCTCCTATCGTGGTAGTTACCTTACTGTCAAGCGTATTCACTGAGATGCGTGAAAGCTGAAGATGCTGCAACAAATTAAAACCATTGCTTGATGTCTTTCGCTGAAGCTGATTAGGGATAATAATTTGTCGGTCAGCTTTTTGTGTTACGCTGTTGACTGTCACTGTCACGCCATTAAGCTGCTTACTATCTGGCTCCAACACTATTGTACCTACCGATAGGTGCTTAGAAATGTTTTGGCATTTAATTTCCTGCGTAGAATACCCAACAAAAGATATCCTTATTCTATAGTTCTCTCCTTCATGCGTATTCAGTTCAAAGCCACCATTCATATCAGTTACCACTCCATCAATCATCTTATTTTCGCTTTCACGAAACAACGAAACAGTTGCAGCTGGTAATGGTTGCTTGTTTTCATCTACGACCGTTCCCGTAGTTTGTGCAGCAAGAATACCATAGCAGCCAGACATGAGCAACGTGAGAATTTCTTTTTCATAAACATTATATTATTTATTATATGTATTGTCTTATTATAATTTTGGAGTCAACATCATGATATGCCGACAACTTTTCTTGTCTTTCGATGTTGCAAAGGTAATATTTTTTTTTATTTTCACTACGCAAAACTATAATTCTTAGTTGTTTGCTTAAATTTAACATCAAAGTGTGATTATGTTGCTTTATAAATACAATACTCATTTATAGCCTATTTAATTCAGTAGTTGATTTTTTTCCCCTCTATATTTATTTTTTTTGTTGGATTTATCTGATAGCTTGCAGTGAAGATAAACGTACATCTATTGGCATCGTTCCATTTATTTAAAATTATATTATTGGTATTTTTTTACTCCACTTTTTCGCGACTTGTGTTAAATAAATTATTAACTGCAAATTTTAATCGTAGCTTTTTCATTAAAGAAGTCTTTTACACAATGAATGTTACAATTGAAATTCTGAGAGTAAGAAGCTAAATCTGTATCTAAATTCCCACATGTATTAAAAGCTCATATCTACTCCTATTTGGAAATGCTTAGGCAGGGTTATTATATTATCGAATAGCAAGGAATAAATGGGTTTATTATATTTACTGTTATTGTAAATCAAAAAAAGGTTTAGTAAAAATCTATTGTAAATGATGGTCTCCATATTTTTAAAACCATATCGGTGAATAATATAAAGCAATATCAAAAGTTTGGTTGCTTTTTTTATATTCTGAGTATGAAAAATGGCAATGGAATCACTTCCATTGTATCTATCGTATACATACATAGTACTATTTTTTTCATAATAGAATAGTTTGCCATTACTTGAAAAATCATTCCACCCTAATGAAAAATGAAAACATATTAGTTTTTTTTGTGGTAAAAGATTAGGAGTCCCACCTTCATATTCATAAGGATTATTATACTCAACTGAATTTCTAAGCATAAAATAACTTGGACGTAATGTCGTATAACGATATGCAAGCGTCATCTGTACATTATCGTTTTTATAATTAATGGCAGCAGAAGGATAAAAGCCTTTATCTTTCTGAGAATCCTTTTTTGAATTATTGCTATTGTTATAATAATTAAAAATTCATATATTCAAACCTAATTCCCATACTTATATCCCAGTGTGTACCAAAAGATTTTTCATATTCTGAGAAAAATGAATATAGTTGCTGTTTAGCTACATTGGAAGCAGGTAATAGGCTATTTTGCAAGGTTGTACCATCAAGTATTGAATAACGATTTTTATTTGTAGTAAATGCCCCATCTGTCCCAGATGTCAAAGTCCCACCAAATAAAGGACTTATTACCTTTGCACGATACGCATATAGCATATTGTTACTATGATTCTTTGAATGGATTTCCTCGCTATTAAGAGAATAATCTTGGTTACTCTCATTAGATGAATTCATATAATCAAAATCAACCTTTAGATATGCGTCTTTTGTAAAATAATAAGAGAGATAACTATTTATATAATGGCTGTATATGACAGATTTTCTTTTATCGTTTGAAATAAAATCTTTAAGATGTCCCATATATTTAACTTCAACATAATCATTAGTTGTGAAAATTTCATGGGGTAAAGATGTATACTTGTATATAGCACCCATTGCTAACTTATCTCTATGCTCGTAATTAAGTCCTACTGATCCGTTCCAAGAGAGAGCGTTAGTTTGCATATCTATGTTCTCATTTACCTGTTGAGTTAAAAAACTTCGATTTGAGAGTTGCTTAGCCTTAGATGATGTTCGATTATATTGTAAATCCGCAAAAAGGTCAAATTCTTTCTTGCGATATTTTATGTTTAGTCCACTATAATGAGACAACTTACGCTCCATACTTAAACCTGCATTAGCCAAACAGCCAAATCCTTCTCCTATTGGTTTTGATGTGATTATTTTTATCACAGCACTTATCGTAGCATCATATTCAGCTCCAGGATTGGTTATGATTTCTACTCGTTTTATGTCAGAAGAATTTATTTGATTCAATTCGCTTAGATTGCGCACCAATCTATTATTGATAAAGATTAAAGGCTTTCCTTTACCCAAAACACTAATATTTCCATTCTTGTTTATAATAAAGGGAAGATGAGATAACACATCTAAGCCATTACCAAGTTTGCTCAATGGACCAGAAGCAATATTAGCAATAATACCTTTTGCTGTATGTAAGTAGGTCTTTCTTTTTACTATAACTTCTTTTAGAATGTTTTCATTGGGCTGTAAGAAGAAGTTATATAAGGTGTCTTTAGGCATTATTTGCCTAAATTGGGTTTTACAGTCAATGTAACTTACCTTTAGAATGCCATTGGTTATGGTGTTTGGGATCGTAAACATACCCAAAGAGTCCGTAGTAGTCCCTGTTATAAATGCACTATCAGATGCAGAAAGAAGGGTAACGTTTACAAACTCCATAGGTAAATTACTATCTTTTTCTCTTACTATTCCTTTTATTTGTGCAAAAGTACAAAGTGAAAGCATAAGAAATTTTATAATTAATATGCTTCGTATCTTACTATTAGTATTCATAATTTCTTTTGTTTCTTGATTTATACGGCAAAGATACTTCTTATGCAAATATCACCTATTACACTTTTGTGCAAATTTGCTCCTCTCTCTTTGTTTTTTACACTTTTGTGTATTCTTTTTGCGGTATTCCACATTAAAAATGTACTTTTGTAGTGAAATATATCAGAGAACCTTAGCACGTTTAGCATATATGACAGACATAAAAGATTTCTTTATAGCATCGAACACAGTGCATAATGCACCAGATTACGATTCAAATGTATTGTCAACATTGATTCATACAGTAGAGGCTTTTGCACGTGTAACCTATCAGAGTGTTTACTTGATAGACTATTACAGACAGGAATTTCTTTATGTATCAGATAACCCTTTGTTTCTTTGTGGTCATACAGCAAAGGAGGTGAAGGAATTGGGATATAGTTTTTATTTGAAATATGTACCAGAAGACGAGCAAAAAATGCTTGTTGAGTTGAACAGAAGTGGTTTTAAGTTCTTTGATACTTTCGACAATGTTGATAAATACCAGTGTTCTATGTCCTATCACTTTCATCTGAAGAGTGGAACAAAAAGTAAGTTGATTAATCACCAGCTTACTCCCATTCTATTGACAGATGAAGGCAAGATATGGATTGGTATGTGTGTCGTATCACTATCTTCACATAAACAGTGGGACATGTAGAGTTCCACAAGAATGGGCTCAGAAACTATTGGAAATACTCTTTCGAAGGGCATCGGTGGAAAGAATGTGATGGAATATCACTCAAAGAAGAAGAACTTGAGGTGCTACGGTTGTCAGCAGCAGGACTTACCATGACGGAAATTGCGAACAGAATGTGCCGCTCGTTAGATTCTATCAAAACCTATAAACGCCACGCCTTTGACAAATTAGGCGTGGCGAATATCACCGAAGCTATTTCAAGAGCTACCTTAAACAAACTCTTCTGAAAAAAATAACTTAAGGCAAAAGCGAAGAGAAATAGAATTTTGGGAAATAGTTCACAGGTTTTCCTGTAGCAAGATTGTACATTGCCGTTGTACATAAGCCTGCTGCAATCCATGATGCTATGGACAGTTGTGGAGGTGGTAGCATTTCGCTTTCTTCTCTATATTGAGTAACGATTTTATCCAACCACTCTTTAGGTTGATTCCAAAAAGCCCCGTGTCCGGTAACATACTCTGCCACCTTTAGTTCAAATCCTTTAGGTTCGTCTGCCAATTCTGATAAGGAATGCCCCAATGGGTCTACAATCGTAACAAAGCCAGCCCAACCAAAGTTGTATGGGTGCAGTACTGGTATTTTTCTTTCTTTGCAAATCCTATCAAAGACAAAAGGTGTATCGTCCTTAAAGTCCAATGCATTGATAGCCACATCATGACCATTCAGCATCTCTTCGATGTTATCAGGGTTAAGGAACTCTGTATGGTAATCTATCTGCACATTGGGATTGATGCTTTGCAAACGTTCAGCCAAACACTCTGCCTTGTATCTGCCAATATCATTCTCTGTATAGTTCTGCCTATTAAGGTTGCTTTCCTCCACCTTGTCGCTATCAACGATGGTGATATGTTCGAAACCAAATCTTAAAGCGCATTCAGCAATAATACTGCCAATACCAGCACCACCAAGGAATATCTTATAATCCTTGATAATGCTTTGTTCTCTTTCGCTCACATAGAGCCTGTTTCTGCTGTATCTTTCTTCCATAACGAAATAATTATTTTAGGCAAATGTAGACGTAATAAAGCATATATGCATTACACAAAAGTGTAATAATCAATTACATTGTTGATTATTTTAGATTTTATAACATAATCGGAGACTATTATCCCGATATCCTGCAAGATGTGTGGGCTTATATACAGCCACTCACATACTTGGAAAGCGAATTAGATTAAGCTGAAAAAGAAATGTTACAAGAAGATGTAATACAATAAGTTACAGAGACAAATAAGATTTCAGAAACGCATTCGTTTGTTGGTCGCATTTTAGATATCTGTCGCTCTCGTCTCAGATATCTGAAACGCAACTGATAGATATCTGAAACGAACAAATATGACGTCATATTTTATCGTACTATACATAACAATTCAATCTTATGTTCATATAATGTTTGTGTATAAACTATCAATACAACTATTTTGCATTAAGTAGGTGTTCACAATTAATTATCAATATATTTAAGCCCATCTCTCAGTCTGTCTATCCATTTCAACGAGGGAGTGTAGCGAGATATACGATAGTTGAGAGATGGTGGGATAACGAAAAAGTAACATAAATATATTGGTAAGGCAAAAACGAAAATAGGTACAAAGCATATATGCGTTTAGTTTTTGAAAATCTAATTACCTACAATTAGGTAAATTAAGTAGAAAACAACAAAAGGATACACTCAATTCAACTATTTTTCATACATTTGCCTATCGAAGTTACATCTTAAAATAAATGTATTTATGAAAGAAAACAAAGTATTGATAAGCAGTTTGCCATCAGAATGCACCACTATTATTGTGGGACAAGATATGACAGCCGATGGCTCTATGATTGTGGCACGGTCGGAAGACTGGGACGCTATGGAAGCCAAAAACTATGAAATTTACGAGGATACCGTCGAAGGCGCAACGGAGTATGTAGCGAAAGACAGCCCATTTCGGTGCGAACTTCCTAAAGAAGCCTTAGGTTATGGCGCTTTGGCACCTTATTGCTTGCCAAACCATTGGGGAAGCGCAGGCTTCAACACGGCAGGCGTGGGTATGAGTGCTACTGAAAGCATCTTCAGCAGCGATGCAATATTAAAGTTCGATCCGCTTGTAGAGACGGGAGTTGCTGAAAATGCTGTATTCAATGTTGTATTGCCATACGTTCGCACAGCGCGCGAAGGAGTAGAACGGTTAGGTATGTTGATTGAGAAACATGGTATTGCCGAAGGGTTCGGTATAGGCTTCGTAGACAATAAGGAAATATGGTACTTGGAAACTGCATGCGGACACCGTTGGTTGGCTTGTCGTATGCCGAAGGATAAGTATTTTGTTACAGGCAACCAGAGCCGCTTCCGCGATTACGACCCGTTAGACTCAGAAAACTACATGGCATCTAACGACTTGCTGGAATTTGCTGAAAACTGCGGACTGTACGACCCAAAGAAAGGGAAATTCGATTTCCACGAGGTTTATGCACGCGACATAAAGCTCGACACCACTTACAACTATCCACGTGTATGGGGATTACAAAAAATGTTCTCGCCCGGCATAAAGAACGATGTTACTAAGAACACCTTCCCAGTTTATGCAAAGCTGAACAGCCCATAAGCATTGCAGACATGCGCCGCGCTTTCCGTTTCCACTACGATAACACGGAGCACGACCCTTATTTGCACAGCAATCCGAAAGAACCTTATCGTCCGGTATCAATCTTCCGCACCACTCAAACCCACATTTTGCAAGTTCGTCCCGAACTTCCACAGGCTATTGGCTGTGTAAATTATGTGGCTATGGGAATGGCAGATCTCGGCTTGTTCCTTCCGCTCTATCAAGGCATAACCTCTTATCCTGAAGCTTATATGAAGGGAACAAACGAGGCGAGTGTAGATTCTGCGTATTGGAAATTCCGTAAGGTAATGACTTTAGGTATGGTGAACTACAACAAATATGCACCCATTATAAAGGAAGCTTACCTGAAGTTTGAGGCAGAAACCGACCAACGACAGCGCGAAATGGAAGAAGAATATCTGCGAATTTACAAGACACAACCGTTACGTGCCAAAGATATGCTGCAGGAATTTTCAGACAGCATACTTATAAAAGGTATGGAACTTGCCGATCGTCTGCAAGAAAAAATCTTCACTCAGCTAACAAAGGATATACAAGCTGAATATCTTTTCCACGGTGCATAATACTTTATATTGCTAAAGCGATTTATAGAAGAGTAGGTGTGCTCAGACAATCAGTTGAGCACACCTATTTTTATTGCTAAATATTGCTTTACTTGTTATGCAAACTATTGCTAAGAAATAACCATATAAGGCAGATGAGTTTACTTTTAAAGTTGTTTTGTGTTATAAAACAAAGCACAAGTACGAACGATTGTTCCTGCATAGTTTTATAATAGAGCCTGTTTCGTTACACAATAAAATTAGTATTGCAAGGTGTTGGTGATACAATAATTATATGCTTCTTTTTTTAGAGACAATTAAACGAATGCAAATATTGTAATAAATACAATAATTTCGGCTGATGTTTGAAAATAAATGTTTATCTTTGCATTATATTAGCTATTTACATTTAATAAACAGGATAAAATAATTTAGAATTAAACATTTATGAGTAAAATTGCATTAGGAATTGCATCATTCGTACATTTTATACTCGAATTAGCAGCATCGCTGAAAGGTATAGGTATTCATTTAGTACGCGTTGCAATCTTTATAATTTTTGTGTGGATTGGTGGTTTGAAATTTTGGAATTATGAGGCAGAAGGCATTGTCCCTTTTGTTGCTAATAGTCCATTTATGAGTTTCTTTTATACGAAGAAAGCACCAGAGTATAAAGATTATAAGCTGAAAGAGGGAGAATTCAACAAAGTTAAACACGAATGGCACGAAGAGAATAACACTTATTCCTTCTCTCGTGGTTTAGGTATAGCTATTATGTCGTTTGGTATATTGACATTGTTAGGCATTTGGTTCCCTAAGATTGGTTTCGTTGGAACAGGGTTAGTAATAATAATGACTATAGGAACGCTGTCTTTTCTTGTTACCACACCAGAAGTATGGGTTCCCGATCTTGGTAGTGGAGAGCATGGATTCCCGTTATTAACAGGTGCCGGTAGATTGGTAATAAAGGACGTATGTATTCTTGCCTCGGCAGTAGTAGTCTTAGCAGATTGCGCGCAGCGAATACTTAAGAAGCAACGATAGTATTAAATTTATAGCATAATAAAAGGGAGTAGCTTATAAGGCTCTCCCTTTATTGTTTTCTGTTGGTTATATCAAACAGATAGTTTTGTTTTTTAGTATGAACCTAAGTAATGGGTCTTATACTATCGTTTGATGAACTTTACAGATTGGTTAGCAACATTAACAACGTATATTCCTGCTGTTAAGTTCTCGATATTGACTGTAGTTTGTGAACCATTTGCAACAAGACTGCGCATAGATGCACCTGTGGCGCTGAATATTTGCAATGTTTCCAATAAGAGATGTAGGAATATTTACAATGAGCTGATTGTCTATAACGTTTGCTTGTAACGAATTGTTAGAAGAAGATGTAACATTGTTTATGCCATCAGACGTACCAACAGCTTCGTATGTTATCTCAGTTTCGTCGGTAGTTTCGCTTATCGGTGCGTGCTTAAAGAATTTTTCCATTGGCAATTCTTTAAAGAGTGTACAGTTAAGCGGACCTTGTAGTGCCCATTCTGCTTCAGTAGCTTCGAGCGGCATAAATGTTTCAGCGGCGAGTTTCTGTTTATCGTATTTAAACTCTTTGTTAAAGCCGTTGCTACTTGAGTGTATATCTATGTCGCCATCGTTATCGTAATGCCACGTCCATGATAATATTTGCTGTGATGTGTAATTAGGGCCAGGAACTTTCTTTATAGAAATGCGCCGACCTTGTTCGTCGTATGTAAATTCTTCTTTCCATACCAATTCGTTGTTATCGGGATATATCTGACTGACACAGCTAACAAGTCCTGCATCATTATATTCAACTTTACAAACGCGTCCGACATTCTCTTCGAGTTTATCGGTTGGATAATCAAATTGGCGAATATCTACGTGGTCGAGTCGCATATTGTTGTCGTAAAAGAATTCCATTACAACGTCTTCGGTCAGTGTTTTCTCGTCAGGTTCTGTTCCGTGATGCGTAGCTCGAGTATATTCGGTTACATATCCATATTCGTTACGTTTATAGTTGTGTCTTGATGATATTATCGACTCACCATTTTCAGTTTTTAAAGCTTCTTCTTCTTTCTGAATCATATAGCCTTGCTGGTCGTAAGTGTAGTTGTATGCATATATCATAGGACCCTCACTTCTTTTGTATTCTTCCTTAACAAGGCACCCCATCTTGTCGTAGACGTAGTGTGTAATTTGTTCGTCTTCTGTATCTTTCCACTCCACAACTTTCGCCATTCTGTATTTGTATACAGCAGGGTCTGCTCTGAAATAGTTAGGAGCCATTTTTATTTGTGCAGTGCTCACTTGTGATGTGGCAAGCAATAGAGCTGCCACTGTTAAACGTAATAGTTTCTTCATTGTTATCTTTAATTATTGTTACTGATTAAATTTCTTTTAAAGTATATCGTATTCTTGCATAAGAAATACCGCTGTATTTCTTGTGTAAGTAATAACCTTCGAGGCAATTTGTCCTCTCTCTATATATATGTTATATTGTTATAGATTACTTGTTCTTAATGAACTTATATTTGAAGCTAACTTCTTTCTTTCGTCCAGTAGCGTCCTTTAAGCCTGTAAACTGAATGATTGCGTAGCTACCATCTTTAAATCGTACTAAGAATACAGGTGCCTTTTCAGGATCTGACTTCGACATAGTTAGTTCGTATTGTCCCATTGTGCCTTTTACTTTATGCATCCAATAGTAGAGTCCCATATTTACATAGCTCTTCATATATCCTAATACAGCAGGAACAGTCATCATTCCTTTCATATCGTAGATGAGATATGCTTTAACGTCGCTCACCCATTTCACATTTGTAGGCAATGTCTTAATGGTTTCAATAGATGTTGTATCTGTCATATATCCTTCGCCTCCGTTAGTTCTTATATCGTAGACGTGGAATGCCAAGTGCCATTTTTCAGGAGCGTTTGATGGTCTTGCTTCTACAGTTTTGGTTATGTCGTATTGTCCGAATCGGTCTTTCTGTTTACCGTCTTCAGAATATGTTCGCCACTCTTGTTCACTAACATCTTCTTTCATTACGGTTTCTCCCGTTTCTAAGTTTACATACACCCACTTGTCGTAGTCTTCAAGCGTCTTCTCTTGTGTTATGAACGATAACTCTTTGATTGGAGTCTCTTTGATAGGGTCATCTTGTGGTTGAACAGGTTTGGGCTCAGGTCCGTCTTCATTCTTTGTACACGATACACACAATAACCCAGCAAGGCACATTAATGCCATTAGTAATTTAAGTTTCATAAATAATAGTGTTTAAATATAAAATTAATTGTACGGGTGCAAAAGTATATATAAGCGAATGGCTGTGCAATACCTCGTATTAGGTATTTTGTGTAGTATAAGTTAGGTATCGCATTATAGGCTATTGTGCAATAGTGTAAAGATGGTACTTAAGGTTTTGTAAGACACTATGTGTTACACAAATAATAACTTTTTACAACAGATGTGTAAAGCTATTTGTTGTGAGTAAATATTAGCAAAAACAGATAGATGTGCCGTATCTTTTTTATTGGAACAATATTTCTGAAAAACACTACCTACAAATGGTTAATAGGTATTACGCAAATAAAGGGCATTTGTGATGGTATATTACCTTGTTTGTCTTTAACCACCAATATATTTCTCGGTTAAATTGTCGTCATATCTTAGTCTTTGTACATTCTGTTGTGTTCTATTCTGAATGTGTATAATTGTATTTAAAACGAATGTGCAAGGGCTACAGTCTATTTATTGCTTTTACAATTCGGTTTACAAATCAAAGCGTGTGTTTGGATATTCGGATAGCAACTTTGTTTTTGCCTTTTCAACAACTTCAATTACAGGTATGGCAACTTTCTGTATTTGCCAGTTGTTTATAGACATTTTTAGTAAGTCGTTATTGGGTATGTATTTTGCAAAATTCATTCTCTCACGAATGTTCAGCCATAGAAGAATCTCTACGGGGAAAATGAAATAATCTGCTGAAGAGAAGTCTGGAATATGGTTTTTACGTTCGTATTCATCTGATTCAGCAATATGAAAATCAACCAGTTCGTTCACTAATTTAGACAATAGTTCGTTATCGTTTGTATCCCAATACTGAAGTGCCTGCGCATATACTTTCATATCTTCTGGATAGTTCAAACGGCTATAATCTAATTCTATTCCTTGCCATTTACAAAATATCTCAAGCATAAACCAAGCATGCTTATATGCCGAATGCCAACCTTTATATTGTTTACCATAAAGCATATTGATTAAAAGTTTGCCATAGTTTATAGCTAATGTGTCCCAACCTAAGAGTAAAGCCTGTGAAAGATGTTTGATAGCATTTTGGAAAGGTATAGCACTATGATATTTTTCGTGATTTTTACCCAAAAAGAAATCCCAGTTATTAGCTTCTATTCCAAGAAGTGTTGATTTGGCTAAGCTACTTAAATCGGTTGTTGCACTATCGGTTGTTGTTAAGAAAGAATATATATAATTGTAATGAAACCATGACGAAATAAAGTCTAATGCCAAACCTATACCAGCTACAGATTTCTCATTTCTTATATATTCTTCTATATCTTTTATAGGTTCTATATAAAAATAGTCTTTCTTTTCTAACTGGTGTTTCTTCTTAGACTTTGTGTAGTCTACTAACGTCTTAATTGTTTTCATAACTTATATATATGTGTGTTGTTATATAGGTTCTCTTTCTTGTCTACATAAACGCCGATATTTCTGTTTCTACTTCTATTTAGTAGTAAAGGGTTTTGGACACTTTTTAACAAGTAGACAATTATAACAAATTCTGCCTTTTATATAACGATAGTTCCACACTAAATATTGTACTCATATATTTATAATAATGTCTAAATCGAGCTATAGCAGATTATAAACCAACGAAGTTTATAATTCTCAGCAAAATTAATATCTGTTGAGCATTATAATGTGCCCTCATAAAGGCGGTGTTTTTTTGTGATATCTAAAATGCAACTGACAGATATCTGAGACGAACGTTACAGACGTCTGAGACGAGCGTAACAGATATCTAAAAAATACGTAACAGATATCTGCGATAAAAGTAGCTACATTCACCACGCTTTTCTAAACAGCTGATGTTGTTTATTTGGTTGTGAAATAAGCAGTAAGCATAGCTTCTGTTTTCTCCGCCAATATTCTACAGAACATCTACTTTCTCACCAACAGAATTTTTTAGCAACAACATTTACGCCATACCTATACTTGTTAGGTGCCTCTTTCTAATAGTTACCAAATAGTGTGTTAAAATGTTTCCGATGGTTATTCTTTTATAGTTTCATAGCTTAGTTTGAGTTATAAATATAGTTTTATAGCAATCATCTACATCTTTAATTTCGTGGTAGTAAACTTCCGTACCTTTTATATATTCGCATTCTAATAAGGTGCATTGTTTTAGCCAACTAATAATATCAGCATTATTTTTGTTGTGTATATATAGCGATGGTGGAGTGTCAATTCCTTCTAAAATAGCATTATCCCATTTACGGGGGATATTAGTTTTAGTGTAAAAGTTACTTATGCAAATACACAGTATAACTCCATATTCAAGATTAAGTTCTTTGATATAGCTGGTAAAATCATTATAAATGTGAACCGAAGCATTCCACCAGAGTTCTTTAGCTTTCGACAAGCTGTTATCAATCTCATCGATATGATAGTCGTCGTAAAAATCGTGCGATGTATTATTATAACGTTCTATCCATTGTTTAATGAAAGAGATATTGTTTTGTTTATTGTGCTTATATGTTTTTTCCATTTTCTTTTATTGCTAAAACACCTGAGTGTAGCCTATTTTATATAAGGTGTAACTAGCTGTTCCATTCATCTAAAAAGTCAAAACTAACCATAATTTACTTTGGTTAGTGTGTTTATCTCCCACCACAATATATAGAAACAATTCGAGGCGCAATTTTGTAGAATAGCCAATATACACCCACGCTCACGGTGAGCATTATAACCGGACTTAGTATATATATAAGGAATGCTTCGAGCTCGTTGTGTGGTACCACTATTCCACGCTTCAATATGGTGAGAATGCCACCCAACACAATAGAGTGAAAGGCAAACACAAAGAAAGTGGAATTGATTAGAACAAGTGGCAGCGGAAAAGCAAGTTTGTTTTGTTGTTTGCGACGCTCTAAAATGCGTGTTGTTGTAGAAACTGTGAAAACTATCAATCCAGCATACATTAAGTTAGCACAATTTATCTGCCAAGCAAATATAGCAAATAAGAGACCTCCCCACTTTAACGGACGCATAACATCTATAAACTTTATTTGTTTAATACTAAAGAATGCTCCGAAAGAAAAGAATAACAGTCCTTGAACACTTAATCCCGGTAGGTTTTCAGCCCAACGCGATGCATAAAGCAAAGCAAAAAACAACAGTATAGATATCTCTTTTCGTTCGTTTGCAAGCCAGTGCAATACCTTATATATAATAGGTGTAAAAAGGCAAATCACCATTAAGTCGCGTATGTACCAAAACGGAATAACCAAGGGTGCAGCTATGCCGCCTTGTGGACCAATCTTACTTATATCCCAAAAACACAACAACCAGTCGGTAAAGCTAAAACTTTCTATGGGTTTATGCACAATAGCCGTCCAGTTTGGAAATATCCCCTCTGCTACAGATAAAAGAAAGAGATAAGTGCTAATCCATAGAATGTAGGGTAGAAGTAACGAGAAAGCACGTCGTTGCAGCTTATGTAAATACAATTCTTTAGAGAATAAGCCTTCTTTAAAGAATAACGAACCACTGATGAAGAAGAAAAACGGATTAGCCAGTGTTGCTAACGAATTAGAAATAATATCAAATACATCGCCCAGAGATGGCACCTGTGGACCAATTCCAGTTGTATTTATTGTCCAAAATACGTCCCAATCGGCACTAATATTGTGGAAATTAGAGTGAATGAAAAGTATTAACACTACCAACGGGAAACGCAAGATACTTATAACTTGCGACTGTGTGTTGGCAGTGTTTATACTTATTCTCATTCGTTTAAGCCTTATCTGCTAACAATTTTGCTGCCATTTCTTTGCCCAGTCGCCAGCATTCGGCTTTTGTTTCTTCGGTAAGAGCTTGTCGCATTTCAACAGGCTCGCCCACCTTTTCGAAATGTCCACGTGTTTCGTTCCATTCACCAATAGCTGTAACGGCTCTACTAGCCCAGCCGTAAGAGCCAAACCAACCAATGTAATGGTTCTTAATGTCGTGATTGGCTATTTCAGAAAGCAACACTTCCATTTCGTGATACAAGCCATTGTTATAAGTTGGTGCGCCAACTATTAAACCTTTATAACGGAAGATATCGCGGAGAATATAGCTGTGCGGAGTCTTCGAAATGTTGTACATCACAATATTCTTAACACCCTCTGCCGAAGCTGAACGAGCAATTTGTTCTGCCATACGCTCGGTGTTGCCATACATTGTACCATAACAAATAACAAGACCTAGTTCTGTTTCATATTTAGACATCTTGTCGTACAGTGCAACCACTTTCTCCACATTGTCGTGCCATACCGGTCCATGTGTAGAGCAAATATAATCGAACTTAACACCAGCAAGTTTCTTCAGTGCATTCTGTACAGGAGTGCCATATTTACCAACAATGTTAGAATAATAGCGTACCATTTCTAGCCAATAAGGCTCTGTATTGATGTTTTTATCAATAATTCCACCATTTAATGCGCCAAAACAGCCAAAGCCATCGCCTGAGAAGAGAGCAGAACTCTCACCTTTGTAGAGAGTCATCATTGTTTCTGGCCAGTGTACCATAGGTGTCATAAAGAATTGTAACGAATGTTTTCCCAATTCCATTGTCTCACCATTCTTCACTTCTATAGTATTCTCCTTTATACCGTAGAAACCAGACAGCAAGTCGAATGTCTTTTTGTTTCCTATAACTTTAATGTCTGGATAATACTGTTTGAGAAGTGCTAATCCACTTGAATGGTCTGGTTCCATGTGATGGATTACAAGATAGTCTATTTTGCGGTCGCCAATGACCTCGCGTATATTCTCTAAGAACTGCACGAAGAAGTCTACTTCTACAGTATCTATCAATACGACTTTCTCATCGTCTATAAGATAAGAGTTGTAACTGACACCATTAGGTAAGGGCCACAAACCTTCGAAGAGTTGTTTATTACGGTCGTTTACGCCTACATAGTAGAGCTTATTTGTTATTTCTATCATAGAATCTGTTTGTTTGTTACTCTGCAAATGTACCACTAATTCGTCATATTTCAAAAAGAAAATAAGTAATTTTGCACTCGCAATGAAATATAATACAACACGTTTATTGAATGGTCTGCGCATTATTCACCTTCCATCGGCATCGCCAGTGGTTTACTGTGGATACGAAGTTAATGCAGGCTCGGCTAGCGAAGAACCTATCGAGGGGGGGATTGCTCATTTCTGCGAGCACGCTACCTTTAAAGGAACACAACGGCGAGATAGTTTAGATATTATAAGGTGTCTTGAAAATGTGGGGGGAGACCTGAATGCTTACACCACTAAAACCACCACTGTTTACCATTCTGCTATTCTTAGCGACCAGTTTCCACTGGCTGTAGATTTACTTTCTGATATTGTTTTTAGAAGTGTCTATCCACAGAAAGAAATAGAGAAGGAAGTTGAAGTGATATGCGATGAAATAGAATCGTACAACGATAGTCCTGCCGAACTTATATACGATGAGTTTGAGAACTTGCTATTTAAAGGACTTCCATTAGGACATAGCATTTTGGGTACGAGCGAAGTGGTGCGACAATTTACATCTGACGATGCGCAACGGTTTACAAACAAATATTATCGTCCAGACAATGCCATATTCTTTGTGTATGGAAATGTGGAGTTTAGCCAAGTGGTTGCGCTATTGCAACAGCACACAGAGAGCATTGTGCCTCCTAATGCTCTCTGTATAGGCTACACGGAAGATGCTACAAACACACTAACAAAGATAGAAGATACGTACGAACCATCTACTATTGTGGTTGATAAGAAAACACATCAAGCACACGTTATGATGGGCACACGTAGCTATTCGGTACACGATGAACGGAGAATTGCACTCTATTTGCTGAACAATATTCTTGGTGGTCCTGGTATGAGTACGCGTTTAAACCTCTCGTTGCGCGAACAGAATGGATTGGTTTATTCGGTTGAAAGTACGTTCGCATCGTTTAGCGCAATGGGTATGTGGAGTACTTATTTTGGTTGCGACCCACAAGATACCAATAAATGTATTGCGTTGGTGCGAAAAGAGTTTGATAAGGTGATGCAAGCCCCCCTATCTGATGCTGAATTGGATAGAGCAAAGCACCAGATTAAAGGACAAATAGGTATAGCATGCGATAGTAGAGAGAATTTTGCTTTAGACTTTGGAAAGAGTTTTTTGCACTTTGGTTGGGAGAAAGATATAACGAGTCTTTATGCACAAATAGATGCTGTTACGGCAACTGATATTCAGAATGTAGCAAACGATTTATTTGTGAACGCTAAACTTACGACACTTATCTACAAATAAATAGACCTGTTTTAGCATTTGTGAATAGCTATAGCCTATACCCCAAACAGGTTAGTAATGGGTGCTGTATAGCAAGCTATTATTTATACCGACAATAGCAAATCTGCTTAGCTGTTAAAACTGTTATAATAACGCCTTATATGGGTTGTGGTTTTTTGTGATGTCTAAAATGCAACTGACAGATATCTGTAACGAGTGCGACAGATATCTGTGACGATTGTTACAGATATCTGAAACGAGAGTAGCAAAAATATGAATGTTTTTTCTGAAAATAGAGATGTTCCATTAGGTGGCTAAATAACCAGTAGACGATGCTTATAATTGCTCTATTTATATTTTGCAGAGGCTCTGTTTTATGTGGGCAAAACACATTGGTGAAGTGTTATAATATAATGTAATGTGATGAAAAAGTATATACAAACGTTGGTGATTTGTGGAAAATTGTATGGTGTTGTTTTTAGTTTAATATGATATAGAATAAAAAAAGCAGCCAACCGTTTCTCCTGAAACAATCGGCTGTCTTTGTAGTGTATCTTGTAAGATTTTGTATTTGTTTACTAACAAATTATCCCACCTGGCTACCAGGTTTTACTTCGCCAAGTGTAGTGGTAACGCTGAGTGAACCATCAAAGTTTACGGCTGAAAGTATCATTCCCTGACTTTCAATACCCATCATCTTGCGCGGTGGGAAGTTAGCAACGAAAAGCACATCTTTGCCAATGAGCTGTTCCGGTTCGTAGTAGGCTGCTATACCACTAAGAATAGTGCGCTCAGTGCCTGTTCCATCGTCAATGGTAAACATCAAAAGTTTCTTGCTCTTCTTTACCTTTTCGCAGTGCAATATATGGCCTACTCGAATATCGAGCTTCTCAAAGTCGTCGAACGATACCTCGTTTTTAATGGGTTCTGCCACATAGCTTGCAGCTTCATTCGCCTTTTTGGTGTCTTCGAGTTTCTTAAGTTGAGCTTCTATAGCTTCATCTTCAATCTTATCGAACAACAAATGCGGCTCATTCAGTTTATGTCCTGCAGGAAGAATGTCAGTACTGCCAAGCTGTGCCCAATCGTATTCGGGTAGATTAATCATATTGCGTAGCTCTTTACTGCTGAAAGGTAAGAAAGGTTCAAACGCAATGCTAAGGTTTGCCACCAATTGGAGCGAGATGTATAAGATGGTTTCAACACGCTTCGGATCAGTCTTCCATACCTTCCATGGTTCGCACTCTGTAATGTAGCGGTTGCCAATTCGTGCTAAGTTCATAGCCTCTTCTGTGCTTCGCGGAACTTAAATGCATTGAGATAGCTTTCCACTTTCTCCTTCACATCTTTAAATTCCTGAATGGTTTGAGAATCTACCGCCAACAATTCGCCACATACGGGCACTACGCCATTCCAATATTTCTGTGTTAGTTGTAGTGCTCTGTTTACAAAGTTGCCATACACAGCCACCAGTTCGCTATTGTTGCGTTCTTGAAAATCTTTCCAAGTAAAGTTGTTATCCTTAGTTTCTGGCGCATTGGCAGTAAGCACATAGCGCAGCACATCTTGTTTGTTAGGAAAATCTATTAAGTATTCGTGCAACCATACAGCCCAATTGCGACTGGTAGATATTTTATCGTTCTCAAGATTTAAGAATTCATTAGATGGCACATTATCGGGCAAAATGTAGTTGCCGTGTGCTTTCAACATACTTGGGAAGATGAGGCAATGAAACACAATGTTGTCTTTTCCGATGAAGTGAACAAGGCGTGTTTCTGGGTCTTGCCACCACTTTTGCCACGTGCCGAATTGTTCGGGTTTACTATCGCAAAGCTCTTTCGTGTTTGATATATAACCAATGGGAGCATCAAACCATACATAAAGCACTTTACCTTCCGCACCTTCAACCGGCACAGGTATACCCCAATCCAAATCGCGTGTCATAGCGCGTGGCTGTAAATTCATATCGAGCCAGCTTTTACATTGTCCGTACACGTTTGGTCGCCATTCTCTGTGGTCGTTCAATATCCATTGTTTCAACCATTCTTGGTAATCGTTCAGTGGTAGATACCAATTCTTGGTCTTCTTTATTACGGGCTTTGAACCAGAAATAGTAGAGTGCGGATTAATTAACTCCATAGGGCTAAGGTCGCTACCGCACTTTTCGCACTGGTCGCCATAAGCGTGTTCGTTATGGCAATGCGGACATTCGCCCACCACATAGCGGTCGGCAAGGAATTGTTTTGCCTCCTCATCGTAGAGCTGTTCACTTTCCTTTTCAATTAGTTTGCCATCATCGTAGAGCTTACGGAAGAAGTCGGATGCAAACTTATGATGTGTTTCGCTCGTGGTGCGGCTGTAAATATCGAACGAAATACCAAACTCTTTGAACGATTCTTTTATTAATTTATGATAACGGTCGCACACAGCTTGCGGAGTTATTCCCTCCTTCTTTGCCCGTAAAGTAATAGGCACGCCGTGCTCGTCGCTACCACCAATGAAGACAACATCTTCTTTTTTAAGTCTTAAATAGCGTGCGTAAATATCAGCCGGAACGTATACACCAGCAAGGTGTCCTATATGTACACCACCGTTTGCATACGGCAATGCAGCCGTAACGGTAGTTCGTTTGAATTTCTTCTCTTCCATATCTGTAATGTATTGTTTTTGTTTCTATTTATTTGCAAAGGTACGTCAAATCAGCGAGATTAGCAAAGGGTACAGCTATCTTACGGTCTATTGCACTCTAACAGTTTTCAAACCCTCGTTGCAACCTATAGTGCGATTACCATTCTTGTACACATCTTCGTTGCCTGGCATATCAAGCACGAACCCAGCAGCTTTCACTTGTGCAACAAGGTTATCGTACGCAGTCTGATTGAATACACCTATAATAATAGCACCATCTTCTAAAGCTACATAGCTTGATATGCCCTTTTGTAGCGGTTTCGGATAGTCTTCGTACTTATTGGCGGTAAGAATTTTAGCAAGACGACAGTTCTTGTAATACATCTTAGAAAACTTATCCAGGCGGTAAATCTCATAGTTCTCTTTTAGTTTATAGTCGTATTTCTTCATTATATTAGCTATCTTTTCTGGGTGCTCCACCATATCTATAGCCTCTGCAATGCTTATAAAGTTTGTATTTGCTTCTACGTTCTCCGTTGTGGTAGTAGGTGTTGTTGTAACATCAGTATTAGTGGCAGATTTTTTTATAGTGCCACAGCTGGCTAATGTTAGTGCAATGGTAGCCATAGCTACTGTTATCCATTGGTTTTGTTTCATATCTTTCTTACTTTTTGTTGATATTTATTTTTATCAAATGCTTTGTATATAGGCAAATGATTTATATATAATGTTTATATATAATAAGGTGCAAAGGTACAATAATATTTCGTACTTATAGCATAAAGCAATACATCTAAGTACGAATTTGGTATAAAATTGCTACAAATGATATTCGCTTAATGGCGTAATATTAACCAGTTTACCTACTAAAAAAATAGCTTTTTTTACAACGCTTTTGCTCACAGTAAGTACAACAAATAGAGCCAAATTTGAAAAAAACATTCAAAAAAAATAGTTATTCCATTTTTTATTTGTACTTTTGTGATGTCATCATATTATATTTACTATCACAGAAAAAAGGAGCAGAATAGTCTTTATGATATGGGAATATAGACAACAGAACAACTATTGCATTCTTATAAATATAGGAACGCTTTAATGAAAAGAAACAGAAGTAGTAATAAATCGAATATTAACTAAACCAAAAACAAATGAAGAAACTTCTATTATCATGCGTTGCATTTGCAATGGCAATTGCTGCCACCGCACAGAATGGTAGCTTAACCTTGAACGAGGCAGAACCTTTCCTCGCTCAACCAATTAGTTCGGTAAAGTCTCATAATAGTCTTAAGGCTACACGTGCAAACTTGCCTGCTAATCAGCGTTATATGGGTAATTACACTAGCGATAACTACAACGATAAAGGTGTAGGCTTTACGCAAAACGAAGGTAAACTTACAATGGTAACACCTATTCGTAAAGAGATTGCAGGCTCATTCGATGGTGGTAAGATTGTTAGTATGCGTGCTGCGATACCTGCCGATGGCGTTGGCGCAATCACTCTAAAGGTGTTTACTTATAGCACTGCTAGTGGTAAGATGAGATGCGATTTGGTTGCTGAGCAAGAAATTAGTAATGCGAAGAATGGTTGGAACGACGTAACATTTACCAATCCTTATACTATCGATTTTAGCAAAGCAGAGGGTATAATGTTAGGTTTTACTTATACACAGAAGAAAGGCTCAACTCCTGAATGCTATCCTATATCGTTACAAAAAGAAGGAACGATAGAGAAGGTATATGCTATGATGGAAGGTGGCCCAAGACTTGTACGAGTTTGGTTCAGAGAAATATGGTAACCTTGCAATTCAAGCTGTAGTAGAGAAAGACTATCCTGCAAAGGATATTATGCTCCACAGCGTTACTTACAATAAATTTACAAAGGCGTCTAACAATACAAAGTTCACATTAAACATTAGCAACTATGGTACAACGCCTATCAATTCGTACACAGTAACAGCTACTGTTGATGGTAATCAGATTAAAGAGCAAACAGTGAATGGCACTGTAGATGGTAATTTAAAGGCTGATGTTATAGAAATTCCTACAACTGGAATTGCATTAGGTTCACACAAAATTAAGTTTGCTATTACTAAAGTAGATGGTGCTGCGCCAACTGGAAACACAGCTAATGATGTTTACGAATCTGACATTAACTTATATGAAACAGCACTTCAAAGACAAAGCAGCTTATAGAACAATTCACTGCTGTTACTTGTACTTGGTGTCCTACTGGTTCTAGACTCTTGAAACAGTTACAAGAGAAGCGTCAAGATTTGGCTTGGATTGCACTTCACGGTCCAATGGGGACTGACGATCCTTTCCAAACGAAACAATCAATCGCTATTATGAAGGCACTTGGTGCTAATGGTTATCCGATGGCAGCATTTAACAGAAGCCTTATCGAGGGCGAGCTTACAACAGCAATTGCCTTCAAAGAGGCTGCATTCAGTCAGGCTATTGAAATGTTCGGCAATATGTTTGACCAAATAAACAATGACCTTCCTGCATTCGTAAATCTTGATGTTGCTGCAAAGGTAGATAGAACTGCAAATGAGCAAAACGACCAATTGATAGTAGATGTTAAGGGTACTGGTGTTAAGAACGCTGCAAACTTCCTTAAGGATTATGCTATTTATGTTTATGTAACTGAAGACGGACTTGTTAGTCCACAGATTGATAAAGGACAGAAAATTAAGAACTATGTTCACAACAACACATTCCGTCAGTGCTTAACAAACATCTTTGGCGATAACATTAATTGGAATAATGATAACTTCGACCAACAATTCACTTACACAATTCCTGCTGGATATAAAGCAGAGAATATGCATGTAGTTGCTTTCGTGGCTCCTAAGTTAGCAATAACGCTACTCCTAAGAGTGAACTCGTTGTTAATCAAACTAATTTGACTAATGTTGTAGTTCTTACAGCAGGTATTGAGAATGCAAATGTAGACACTCAAGACGAAATAGTTGCTCGCTACAATCTTGCAGGACAGAAGATTGACACTGCACAGAAAGGTGTGAACATTGTTAAGTATAAGAGTGGTAAAGTGGTAAGAGTAATTGTTAAGTAATTTGAGTATATATCTCATACAATTATTATTACTGTAATCAGATAATAAATACTACTTTCGCTGACTCTATAAATGCGCAACACTATAAGCATTGTGTAGCAGAAGCGAAATAACAGAAAAGGCTAGATTTCACAATAGAAATCTAGCCTTTTTCTTTATGCAACTATTAGCTGTTCTTTCTGTAAATTAAAGAACTGTAGAAAATAGAACGCTAATTTATAGTAACAATCTACTGGATTTTCATTAATCAGATGGAATGTCTCAAATATCCCTATAAATCAGATATAAATAGTTGCTTCTGTTTCAGATATCTGTTACGAATGTTTCAGATATCTGTAACGATTGTCTTAGATATCTGTAACGATTGTCTTAGATATCTGTAACGATCGTCTTAGATGTCTATGGTGTTTGTTTTAGATATCTATCGCTTGTGTTTCAGATATCATGTAGAAGAACAACCTTTGTGAGTAGTAGTGTGAATAGTATAGATTATATACAACGAGAGTTATGGTTTAGCAACAATCAATCATTAGAGCTTAAACATATTTTGTTTTATTATCGAGCAGATTGTCAGTTGTTGCAATGCAGGCGTAGTGGGCTATGTAAAGTTACAAAGACAGATAAGATGCTGATAAGAAAATAGAAGATGTAAGGAAAACAATTTCATACTAATAAGAACTATACATATTGTGGTTTAATGCCGATTTGGTTTTAATAGCCAATGTGGCATAAAACAAAATATGTATAGGCTCTAATGGTTGGTTTGGGGTAAATGAAACCGGAAAAGCAGAGGTATAATATGGTTTGATTGTTAAACCATTATAGGCAATAAGTCTAAATAGTTGTCTTTCCACCTCTGTGGTCTATGTAATCTATCAGTTCAGAGAAAAGAAAGTTCTGTCGTAGAGTAGCTTCGTTACCAGTAAGAATAAGTTGTTTGCGTGCTCGGGTAATGGCAACATTTAGTTTACGGTCTATTGGCTTATCGTTCTCCATAAACGTATTGGCAGTAAGGAACTCCAGTTGGAAGCGGTTCTGAATGGTGAACGAATAGATTATAATATCGCGTTGGCTACCTTGATAGCGTTCCACAGTGTCGATGCTTATGTCCTCGATAGCTGGAATGTTAAGTTGTTCTAACTCTTTTCGTACCATAGCAATTTGGTTTCGATAGGGCACAATAATACCAATCGACTTTTGTGCATCGAAGCCTGTTTCTATTTGGCGATAAAGGCGGCGAACAACGTTAGCTACGATACGTGCTTCTTCTGTATTTACCTTTTCTGATATGTTGGGTTGATGACACGATTTAGAAGAGATAAATATCATTCTGTGTGTTTTTAAAAAGTCATCGAATGAGTCTTCACTTGGTTTGTTATAGCACAAATGATCTTCTTTTTGGTGTGATAGAGGTACACATTCTAATTGTTCTTGTGCATAGAAATAAGTATTTGGAAAATCGGCAATTTCTGGGTGCATACGTCCTTGTTTGTGCAGTATTCCAACAAAATCGGTGCGATGTGCAGCCTGCTCGGTTAGTATAAGACGTTCGAATAGCGAGTTAGCACAGTTCGGTAGGTGTATGTTTTCTAGTAAATGCGAGTTGGTAGCCGATTCTTCGCTATCTTGTTGCACTACGGCTGGCAGCTGCTTGTAGTCGCCAATCAGTATAAACTTATCTATAACTTGCTTTCGCCGTTGTGTGCAGCAAGTAAACCAACAATGTTGGGTTCTAAAATCTGACTAGCTTCGTCTATAATAGCAAGCTCGAAATGCTTAATGCTAAAGATAGCCGTGTGAATAGAGAGGTTAGCTGTGGTACTGACAATAATGCGTGCTTGGCTGATAGTTTGTTTTATGTGGATGAGTGTGGGGTTATTCTTTACGGCATTGCTAAGCAGGTTGTTGGTATATTGTGGGTCGCACGAGTATTCTTTAGAGAGTCTAAGAAATGGGATATTATTTTCGGTAAGCATTCCGCATATTTCGTCTACGGCTCGATTGGTATAAGAAAGCAGCAAAATATTCTTTTCTTTGTGTTCTCTTACAAGATATTGCAATGCCATAGATGTTTTCCCTGTTCCCGGTGGGCCAATTAGAAGGAAGTAATCGGTAGCTTGTTTAGCACGCAAAATAACATCATCGTAAGTTGGGTTATAACTTTCTGAGAGTTGTATTTTAGTGTCTCGCTGCGGTGTACGTTGTCCTAAAAGCAAATCTTTACGTTCTTTGGACGCTGTAATGAAAGTATGTAGACCTTGAATGGAGGTAGTGCAACCAATGTCGCTGCTACAGTGCTCAATGGCAAATAATTCGCCTGCGAGCGAATTTCTATTCTGCTGTCCATTTCTCAAATGTACCACAATTGTATCGCTGTGTAGCTCTTGTAGTATTCCACGAAACAAAAAAGCCTTTCGTATGTCTGGAATTTCGTTTTTTCTATAAGCATAGAGGTACACCATATCGCCACGGCGAAAGTTTGGAAGAAAGTCATCGCCTTGTTTTGGTACTTTAAAAGTAATGCAATTGTATCCACTATGTTCAGTGCTTCTTTCTTCTTTCGTTATGGTTAGTGCAGTATATATGTTTCCCGATTCAATTTTACTAGTTAAAGGCATATTCCATAAGTCGGCATTGCTACTTCCTGTCCCCTCTTGATATCCCACTTTCGATATGATTTGTTCTTTCATCACAAAGCGCATCATTCTACAGAAGTATGCTTCTTCTAACGGTGTAAGTGTGTGGAGTGGTGTTAAGGTGGCATTTAAACGAGGAAAAACCCATTGCTGGAAGAAGTTTTGATTACAGTTTTCTGTTACTAAAGTGCTGGGCGTGAGAAATGGAATGAGTTTGCGAAGTCGTTACTACCTATCCAATATTCTGTTGCAACTACCTGATTGCGAAATTTAATAGCCTCCATCATTAACGATTGAAGCGATTCCACTTCTAAGAGACCATTGGGAAGTGGATATTTAGAATAGAGGAGATGAATGTTTGTAGTGCGTGCACTTTGGTTAAAGTTGTATTGCAGTATACCAAAATAGAGTAGAACCTGCACGTAATGCTTTTCTATGTGTTTTGAACCATGCTTATTAAGTCGATTGCTTGCAATATAGAAATTCTTTCCAGACTTTTGTTCCACTAGTAAACGAAAGTCGGTTGTCATTAAATCGACACGTCCTTGAATACCTAAACTCTCGCAAACGAACGATGGTTCGAGTATAGCCTTCTTTTTATCATAATTTTTAAATAGGTCGTTAACGATGTCTTGAATATTCTTAGTTTGCTCTTTACAATCGTATTTAAACCTTTCCGGATAGAAATCGGTGCATGTGGCAAAGTCTAAAGCTTTGTTTTGGAAATTAGTCTTTAGAGTTTCGTTTAGTTCATATTGTGGATTGTTAATGATTTCATCGAGTGCTGTATCAGAAAAGTTTCCCAATAGAATTGCTGCAGATGTAGTTTTGGTTTGTAAACGGTTTGTAATGAACGATAATGGGTGGTGCCCGTAGTCTTCAAAGCAGTTAGCTATCGAAGAGATATCTACCAGAAAGTCGGGTTCTACAACAATTATTCGTGGTACAATACGCTTGCCAGTAACGCTACAATCTAAGAGATTGAGTTGCATACCCTCGCATAATATTTTACCAATATAGTTAAGGTCAATATGTTCAGGAGTATTAACATAGTCTACCAATACCTCTTCTTCGCTACATTCTTGATTCAATACGTTCACCTTAATATATTTGTTGTTCCACGAAAGAACAGTACAGCGAATGTATTTATAGTTTGCTATCTGTATATTAGCCGTGCGCCTACCTTCGGTAGGTATTTTGTCTACGAGATAAGAAGGTATTGATGTGTTGAAAACAGCAGCAATAAAGAGAGCTAATGCCCTACAATCGTATAGCAAATCGTTGTGTGAGATGGGCGCAATAGAATTGCTATGGCGTCGCATTAAGTGTATAGCAATAACATCTTGTGCTTTTATATTATGTTTTTTACAAAGCGAATCGACTTGTGAAGAGAGGTTTCCAAATCCGTGTCGAGTACCTTTCAGTCCTTCATGGCACGCCAATACAAGCGTTTCGTGCATTAAATGATTTTGCAGGTCGTAACGGTTGTCGGTAAATTCAATAACTTCCAATACTCTATTGAATAATTGCTGATCCGTTATAAAGCTTTCTGTCATTGTCCTCCTAACCGTTCAAAGAAAGTAATAACCTCTTCCCATGTTTTAAATTCATCACTACCAAAAGGTAATATCGTTCCCATAAACTCATCATAAATATGTGTACTAATGAGATAATCGCCCAGAAGAAATTGTGGCTGATTAACAAAGAGGGTGCGATTCCATGCAGGTGCACTGAAAGCATCGGATATCCATGCCTGTATTTCTGTAAAACTTGTAGGCTTATTGGTGGGTGCTGGTGCAATAAATAAACATTGTAGTTGTTGAGAAGAAACTCGTAAGCCTTGTGTAGCGATGATTTTGGTTTGCCATAATCATCGCTTAACGTATTCCAGTCTATGAATACTGTTTTACGTTCGCGCCTTTCTTGTTTATCGTCAATCCATCTAATGATAGGCATAACGTAGTGGAAAATGGCTTTCTCTATAAGACGATGCTCACCGTGGAAATAGATAGCTTGTGGATAATGTTGATGAAATAAATCGAAAGTATGTACAATAGGGTCGGCGTCACCAAACAATCCATATACTCGTTCTTGCTCTTCTGGCGTTACAGAAGCAAAGCATTGTTCTGTTATTTCTTTATATTCCTTCTGCAAAGACTTAGTAACAATAACCTCTTGAATGCCATCTTTACGCGGATTTTGGTAAATTTGCTTGCCGAGCATATTGCTTTCGCTAATGGTAGAACCCATTTGAAAAGCTGGATTTACGCAAATGCGGTCTGTGCCATAAAGCATTTCAGTGTACATTCCTCCCATTGACGTGCCAATAATAATATCAGGACGTTCGTCGGCTTGTATTTTTCGCAGCAATTCCATTGCCTCTTCTGGGTGAATTGGTAGATCGGGAGCAATAACAGTACATTGTGGCATATACTCTTGCAATATTTTAGCAGTGTGTGTAGCCCCTGACGACATAAAGCCATGTACGTAAACAAGTTTCTTGTTTACCATTAAGTCTGCGAATGTTTTCTTGTATTGATTTTCCATACCTTTCAAACGTTAGATGATAGGCAAGCTAATGCCATTTATTTTTGGTAAATGTCGAGCGCATATATATCAGTCATACCGCTAATATAGTCGATTACAGCCATAATACGTTCTTCGAGATGTGGGTTTCGTATATCGTATTGACTTGAGAAACGACGAATAAGCTGTTTACTATGAAATTTCTCTGGTTCAACAGCGGCACTGATAAGCGATTCCATTAGTGTTTCCATTATCTTATATCCCGACAATTCCACATCGAGAACAGTTCTGCTGCTATATATCTTCTCAATTGAAACCTTTGAACAATGTTTATAATTGTTGCGTGGAAGCATAGGAATATGGTCTATTAACGAACCTTCAAATGTACCATTAAGTATAGACTCTTCGTTTTCAACAAACACATCAACGCATAATGCCTCCAATAATCCAACGGCACAAGCACGAAAATATACCACTTGTTCGTTCTTATCGGTAACACCTTCTTCTATAATACGATTTCGAATACTTCTTTTTGTATCTTCATCAAAGAATCCTAACAACAATTCAGAGGTTTCTTCAAACGATAGAAGTTTGAGCTTGTGGGAGTCTTCAATATCCATTATCTCATAACAAATGTCGTCTGCAGCCTCAACTAAATATACTAATGGATAGCGTGCGTAGGCAACACCTTCACCCGAAGTCTGCCTTTTAATAATACCAAGTTCTTTTGCTATCTTCTTGAAAGTGTTTTCTTCTGATATAAAAAAGCCAAATTTCCCATGTTTTCCAGCTAGAGAAGAAGAGAACGGATACTTTACAACACTGGCTAATGTAGCATAAGTCATAACAAAACCACCTTCGCGTCTACCTAAACCTATGAGTGAGTAGACGAAAAGCATTCGCATTACCTTCAAAGTGTGTAATATCGTTCCAAAATCGAGAGCTAACCTTTTCCTTTAAATAAGTTCCTGCCCCTTCTGTGAAGAATGTTTGAATGGCCTTTTCACCACTGTGTCCAAATGGGGGGTTACCCATATCGTGTGCATAACAGGCTGTTTGCACAATTGTGCCAATTTCTTCAAAAAGCGTTCCGTGTAATTCGGGGTGCTTCTTTATGAGTTTTCGTGCCACATCGTCGCCCAACGACTTACCCAATGATGCTACTTCTAATGAATGAGTAAGTCGATTATGCACGAAAACGCTGCCAGGAAGTGGAAACACTTGTGTCTTGTTCTGTAGCCGTCTGAAAGGTGCCGAGTAGATAAGCCTATCGCTATCGCGTTTAAACTCCGACCTGTCATCGTGCCGTAAAGCGTGCCGGTTTTCCTGCCCGAGCCGTTTATTGGAGATAAGATTTTGCCAATTCATCATAAATACTAAAAAGATTAGCCTACGCAAAAGTACTTAAATTTGGCTAATTTCTACCTTTTTAGGTCTGAAAATTCATATATGTGCGTATAATTCATTATTTTTGCACATTATAATATAATGTTATGGTCCAAATAAAAGTTATTAATAAAGGTACACAACCTTTACCAACATACGCAACAACACAGAGCGCAGGTATGGATTTGCGTGCTAATATAGACAGTCCAATTACTTTAAAGCCAATGGAAAGGCGTTTAATTCCTACAGGATTGTATATTTCGCTCCCTCAAGGATATGAGGCACAGGTGCGTCCACGTAGTGGCTTGGCTTTAAAACATGGCATAACGGTGTTGAATACCCCTGGAACTATAGATGCCGACTATCGTGGCGAGATTATGGTGCTGCTGATAAACTTCTCTACTGAAGACTTTATTATAAACAATGGTGAGCGTATAGCACAAATGGTAATAGCTCGCCACGAACAAGCAACGTTTATAGAAGTAGATATTCTTGACGAAACCGAACGTGGCGCAGGTGGTTATGGACATACTGGGGTAAAGTAATAACAAGCCGATTAATACAGGAGGAATAATAATTGGTATATTTTTTTAAACAGTTTATGGTACGAGCAATGCTTATTGCTGTGCTTATCACAATAGGTTTGCAAGGAAACGCACAAACCGAAAGTAGGATAACACGCTACAATTACTTCTTTTTAGAGGCTATTCGACAGCAAGAGATGGGCAACTTAGCTGCTGCTTTCGATTTGCTAAATCATGCTCGTGATATTAATCCGAAGGCTCCTGAGGTATATTATGAGATAGCAGGATACTACGTTGCTATGCAAAATAGCAAAGCAGCACGCTACAATTTCGAGCAAGCAGCCAAACTTGCACCTGATAATTCTACTTATTTGGAAAAGTTAGGTCAGTTCTATATTTCGCAAAATAATTACGAAGACGCTTAACCACATACGAACAGCTTTACACAAGCAATAAAACTCGAGAAGATGTTCTACAAATTCTTTATCAACTTTATGGGGCACAAAACAACTATAAGAAGATGATTGAGATGATAGAACGTATGGAATTGCTTTCAGGAGCTAGTGAACAGCTATCTCTAACAAAGATGCAAATCTATGAGCAAATGGGCGATAAACGAAAAGCGCAGGCAGAACTGCTTCGCTTAGTACAGAAAAACCCATTAGAATTGAACTATCGTGTAATGCTGGGCAACTGGCTTTTACAGAATAATAAGAAGAAAGAGGCTTATAACGAATATCAAACTGTGCTGAAAGAAGATCCAAATAATGCTGCAGCACAGCTCTCTTTGTTAGACTATTATAGGGACACAAAGAACGAAAAAATGGTAGATGAGCTTACCAGAAAGCTATTGGAATCGAAGAAAACAGAGAAAGAAACCAAAATGGCACTACTCCGTCAGGCTATTATGGACAATCAAAGCGACAGTACTAAAGATAGTCTTGAGGTGATAAAACTGTTCAATCGTGTTCTTTCATACCCACAAGAAGATGCTGATATTGTGCTTATGAAAGCAGCTTATCTTAACTTAAAGCATGCGCCAGAGGATAGTATAAATAGTGTTTACGAACAAGCTCTTGCCATTGAACCCGATAATTCACGCGCAAGAATAGCTTTAATTCAGAACATTTGGAATGATAAACAATACGATAAGGTTATTTCTATTTCTCGTTCGGCACAAGAATATAACCCAGAAGAAATGGTTTTCTATTACTTCCGAAGGCTTTGCGCAATATATGAAGAAAGAAAACGAGGCTGCATTACAAACATTTAAGAAAGGAGTAGCACAGATAAAGCCAGACAGCGACCCTAATATTGTTTCCGATTTCTATGCTATTATGGGCGATATTCTGCACGAAAAGGGATTAGAAAAGCAGGCTTTCGAAGCTTATGACAGCTGTTTACATTGGCGTCCAGATAACCTTTCAGCACTGAATAACTATGCTTATTATCTCAGTTTAACGAAAAGTGATCTTAAAAAGGCAGAGTTAATGAGTTATAAGACAATAAAGAAGGAGCCAACAAATTCTACTTTCCTCGATACTTACGCTTGGATTCTCTTTTTACAAGGTAGATACGAAGAGGCTAATACCTATATAGAACAAGCTATAAAGAACGATTCTACTCCTAGTGGAACTCTGTTCGAGCATGCCGGAGATATATATTATCAGGCAGGAAAGCCAGAAGCTGCATTAGAAGCGTGGCAAAAAGCATTGCAATTGGGTAATAATAGTGCTACTCTTAGAAAGAAAATAAACTTAAAGAAATACATACCAGAATGAAAATAAAGAATATAGTTATAGCTGTGTCTGCCATTTTGCTTTTAGCAAACTGTGGCACGCAGAAGTCTGTTATAAAGCCATCGGGTGCGATTGGCACCACCTCGTCTGGATCATCAACCTCGCTTAAACAACAGCAAATACAGTTTATGCAACGTGTTTCTGATGGTGCACTCTATCAAAAAAATCTTGTTTCCGACCTCTCTTTTACAGTAAATACAGGTAAAAAAGAAATTTCTGTGCCGGGTATCCTACACATGCGCAAAGACGAGGTTATCCGTTTGCAACTTCTCATTCCTATTATTCGTAGCGAAGTTGGACGCATAGAGTTTACGAAAGACTACGTATTGTTTATTGATAGAATACATAAACAATATGTGAAAGCTAAATATAATGATGTAGTTTTCTTGAAAAACAATGGTATAAATTTCTATTCTCTCCAAGCTTTATTTTGGAATCAGCTCTTCATTCCAGGACAACAACGTGTTGGAGAACACAACCTAACACAATTCAAAGTAGATTTTAATGCATCGCAAAATGCCTCTCAGAAGGGTACCTCTATTATTCTGAACGATGGAAAAATGAATTATCAATGGATAGTAGAGCCTGTTACAAACTTTATTCGCGAAGCTGAAGCGAAGTATAGTAGTGCTGTTCACGGTGTTTCTACACTGAATTGGGATTATGGAAACTTTAAAAAAATCGGCTCAAAAATGTTTCCTTACTATCATAAGATAACAATAACAACACCCTTACCAAAGGGACAAAAGGTTGTAACAGCCACATTCGAACTTGATAAACTTGGCGATAATGCCGATTGGGAGAGTTTTACAACACCATCTACGAAGTACGAACAGGTGAGTGTAGAAGATATTTTGGGTAAATTAATGCAACTTTAAATGAAGCGGATTTTATTTATATTATTAATACTGAACACTTGCTTTCTAAGTTTATATGCGCAGAAGCATAAAAAGAAAACAGTTAAAAATGAACATACAGAACAGCAAATAAACCAGAATAAGGCTACAAAAAAAGAGGCTATTAAACTTGTTTCTTCAAAAAAACAGGCTGAAAAACACTTGTCTGATAGGAGTGAAGTTGCAGCTAAACATAGTAAGAAACAACCTGTAGATAAACAACACACAGCACCACTCCCTACCAAGCAGCAACAAACAACTAAGTCGGGTGCATTGCATAAAAAGGGTGTTGTACTTGCACAAAAGCGACAGCCAAAAGGAAAAAAACAGCAAATAAAATATGTTACAACCGAAGAAATAAAGGGTTTACAGCAACAAAATAAACAGATACAGAAGGAAATAACAGAAAACGAACACGAACTTAAGACAAAACAAAAGGATGTAGACAACCGTCTTCAGAAGATTTTAACGCTCGATACAGAGATAGGACATCAGCAAAAAACTATTAATAACATTTCAACAGATATAAAACATCTTGATGGAAATATCGGTATCTTAAAGGGACAGCTACGCTCTCTCGAAACACAATTGAGCGAGCGACGTTCTCGTTTCATTCGTTCTATGCGCTATATGGCACGCAACCGTAGCATTCAAGATAAGATTATGTTTATATTTTCTGCCAAAACACTAACGCAAATGTATCGTCGTCTTCGTTTCGTTAGAGAGTATGCAGCTTACCAAAGAGCACAAGGCGAACTCTTAAAGCAGAAACAAGCCCAAGTAGATAATAAACATAATCAATTGAAACAAGTGCGTGGGCATAAGAGTAATTTACTTGTGAAAGGACGTAATGTCCATATTCAGATGGAGAATAAGAAGGTTGAGCAGCAAAAAGTGGTAGCTTCTTTGCAGAACGACCAAAAGGTTCTGCAGTCAGTTATATCTGATAGGCAGAAAAAACAACAAGCTATTAATGCTCAGATTGACCGACTGATTGCTATAGAAATACGGAAAGCGCGTGAGCGTGCAATGGAAGAGGCACGTGCACAAGCCGCAGCTCGTGCTGCAGCAGCTAAGCAACGTGCTGAAGAATTGGCACGAAAACGAGAAGCTGCACGCCGTGCTGCCGAAGAAAATGCACGTCGAATAGCTGAAGCCAAGGCACGCGAAGTCAAGGCAAAAGCCGAAGCTGCTGCTAAAGCGGCACAGTTAGAGCGTGAGCGTAGAGCGGCACAAGAAAGGGCAGAACAGGCTCGTCGTGAAGCGGAACAGGCCCGTCGTGCAGCCGAGGCTGAGGCTTCTGCACAGAGAGCTCGTGAGTTGAAACGTGCCGAAGAGCGAGCTGCTGCTGCTAAACGTGCTGAAGAACAGGCACGAGCAAAGGAGAATATGGAACGCGAACGTGCCAATCAGCAAGCTCGCGAGGCTGAAGCTAACCGTGTAGCAGCCGAACGTAAGGCTGTAGCAGATAGAGAACGGGCAGACAGAGAACAGGCTGCCGCTAACCGTGCAAACGAGAATAACTCGCTTCTATCATCGGCAGACCGTGCTATTACTGGTAGTTTTGCCAATAATAAGGGGAGATTGCCAATGCCAGTCTCAGGACCTATTGTGAAGCGTTTCGGTACTTACAACGTGGCAGGACTGTCGCATGTTACGCTAAGTAGCAATGGAATAGCCATCAAAGCATCGCCAGGTGCCCCTGTTCGCAGCGTTTTTAAAGGCGAAGTAACCAGTATTTCGCACGTTGGAGGGTCTACTCTTGTAATGGTTCGCCACGGTGCTTACATCTCTGTTTACCTTAATTTGGGTAGCGTTAGTGTCAGTAGGGGACAACAAGTAGGTACAGGTCAGACACTCGGAACAGTAGATTCGGGCGGCATATTCCAGTTCCAACTTCATAAAGAGACTCAAAAGCTGAATCCGGAACAGTGGCTCCGATAAGCTGCACCTTAATTTATTATGTATATAAATCATAAAGCCAGACAACAATCTCAGTTGCCTGGCTTTATGGTTTACTGTTTTTTGCAACCTTTCCTACCTATTCTAAAATCTCTATAATTTATACTTCTCTATAGAATAATCTCTCTTAATTTGTAAAAAAATATCCCCTTATAAGAGCAATGGTACTATTCTGCATTGTAAAAAGGTAGTTTTTACAACACAAAAACCTATATTTTGCATTGCAAAAAGGTGGTTTTTACAATGCAAAACAATGGTTTACTTTGCGTTGATAATGAGATAGTTACAAGATAATTATTGCTTGAATAATATTTGCGCTTTTTACGTCTCGTTTACGCTATTTTTTTTGTGTACTATTGCAACGTTTATCGCTTTATTTTTCCAAAGGTTTTAATGCTGGTATACTTACGCCAGAGATTCAGTTTACGTTGTTTTGGCACTCCGTATTGGGCTATATAGTTGCGTGCAGCATCTAACATACGCTGCGCACACCGCCCATCTAAGTAAGGATCGTAGTTGTTTATCACCCATTTGCGTAGGTTGGCAATTTCTTTATTCGTAAATATATCATCGTAAGCATCGCACAGTTGCGAAGCATCGGTAATGTTTTTCCAATACAAATCTTTCGATATGGCATTTAGAGTTATAACTGGTTTATCCATCAAGAGAGCCTCGTAGATAGCAGACGAGGTATCGCTCACCACCACATCAGCCATCAAAAGATATTTTGTAAGGGCAAACTCGCCTACCATTATAATGTTTTTATGACTATCGGCAAGTGCTCGGCAGGCTTCCACCCATTCTGTTTTGGTCAGTGGATGTAGTTTTATGATAATCAGAACACGGCGTGTGTCGGCAAGCTTACGCAGGTCGTTTAGGATAAACGGAATGGAAGTTAGTTTTGGAGAGAATGTTGGTGCATAAACCACAATGCGTTCGCAGGCGTGCTCTTGTAGTAGTTCTGTTCGCTCGTTATCGAAGTTGTGGCGATGTGCAAATATGTAGTCTTGGCGTGTCCAGCCTGTTTCTACCACAGAGAAGTCGCCATATTTCTTTGCCAAAGTCTTGAAATGACTTGTAAAGTAGGGTCCTTGCGTGCAATAAATGTCGAAATAACGGCGTATCACCCAGTGGTCTTTCTTCTCTGCAGCATAGCCGTGGAATATTTGAATCTTTACCCCAGGCAGATAATAAGGTACAATGTTGCCTGGTACATATATGGCTTCTGGACAAAAATTGTAGCTTTCCTGTATGCTGTTGGTCCATTTCACAGAATCTTTTAATGGAAAATCTGGTATCTTTTCTTGGTGTACATACCACAGCACATCGTTGTTTCCTTCTTTGTTAGCCTCTGTTTGGATAGGCTGTAGAATATCCACAGCATATTTGTTTTCACAGAACAATAAAATGCGCATTATACTTGTATTTTTCTGCAAAGATAGTTTAATTAGCCGACAAAGCGAAAAAAAAGCAGTAACTTTGCACACATTATATAATAATAATGTAGTTATGAGTATGCTAAACTTCACAATAGGGCCCGTAATGTCGGCTGACAAAGTAAGAGAAATAGGTGTAGAACAAGTGCCTTACTTTCGTACTTCAGAATTCTCTGCCACTATGAAAGAGAACGAAAAACTAATGAAAGAGTTTGCAAAAGCAGACGATGATGCTCGTGTGGTATTCATAACAGGTTCAGGAACAGCCTCTATGGAAGCATCAGTAATGAATATTCTAACTCCAGCCGATAAGGTTTTGGTGGTAAACGGAGGTAGTTTCGGACAACGTTTTGTTGATTTGTGCGAATTGTATGCCATTCCCCACACTGTTATAAAGATGAAAATAGGCGAGCAAATCACAGCCGAGATGCTTAAACAGTACGATGGACAGGATTACACAGCCTTTGTTTTAAATGTTGGCGAGACCTCTACGGGTGTGCATTACGATATAGATTTAATCAGTAAATTCTGCCGTCGCAACCATCTTTTCCTGCTTGTCGATGCCATAAGTTCGTTTCTTGCCGACGAGTTTGATATGAAACAATTGGGTGCCGACGTTATGATTACAGGTTCGCAGAAGGCTTTAGCTTGTCCTCCAGGTATTTCAATTATAGTGCTTTCGCCACGAGCTATCGAACGTATCGAACGCAATAATGTTCGCTGTATGTATTTAAATTTAAAAGATGCACTACGTAATGGCGAACGAGGACAAACACCTTTCACTCCAGCTGTGGGTATATTGCGACAAATTAACTACCGATTGAAAGAGATAGAACGTACTGGCGGAGTTGCAGCAGAGATAGAACGAACACGCAATTTGGCTATGGATTTCCGACAGAAAATAGCCCATTTGCCTTTGGAACTTATCACAAATCGCCTTCGAACGCAGTAACGGCACTGCACCCACTAAACAATTCGGCTTTCAGTATATTCGAAACACTTAAAGACGAGTATGGTATCTGGATTTGTCCGAACGGTGGTGATATGCGCGATACTATCTTTCGAGTAGGCCATATTGGTGCACTGACACCTGAAAACAACTCTACACTTGTAGCAGCATTCAACGAATTACACAACATTGGCAAACTTTAAACAGCTATGAAAAAGGTCATTACCTACGGAACTTACGACTTATTACACAAAGGGCACGTGCGTTTGTTAGAACGGGCAAAGGCATTAGGCGACTACTTAATAGTGGGTGTAACAGCCGATACCTTCGATCGCGAACGGGGAAAGATAAACGTTCAGCAATCACTTGTGGAGCGAATAGAGAACGTAAGGTCTACAGGTTTGGCTGACGAAATAGTGATTGAAGAGTACGAAGGGCAGAAAATAGACGACATAAAGCGTATGAATGTCGATATTTTTACCGTAGGTTCAGACTGGCGGGGTAAGTTTGACTACCTATCAGAGTATTGTAAGGTAGTCTATCTCGAGCGAACGAAAGGCATTTCCAGTACAGAACTGCGCTCAGACCTACGCGAAATACGCATCGGATTGGTGGGAGAATCACCCATTATCAATAAGTTTGCTCGCGAAAGTAAGTTTGTTAATGGTATAAATATTAGTGGCGTGTATGCAGAAAGCAACCAGAATCTGGGTAATTTACACGAAACAGTGCCTTTCTTTGCCGACAATTACGCTGCGTTACTTGAAGTTTCAGATGCCGTCTACATTATTTCGCACCCCGAAAAGCATTATACACATATTAAAGAAGCCTTGTTACAGGGCAAACATGTACTATGCGAATCGCCCATTTCACTAAATAACGAGGAGTGGAAAGAACTTAACAGCATTGCAGACGAGCAAGGAGTAATCTTGATGGACTCTATAAAAACGGCTTATTCTATGGCATACGATCGCCTTTGCTTACTTGCAAAGAGTGGGAAAATTGGTAAGATATATTCCATTGATGCCACTTGCACGAGTCTTTCGCACTACAATACAGAGAATAAAGAAGTACTACAATTCACTTGGAACAGTTTTTGCGCATGGGCACCTACGGCTCTTCTCCCAATTTTACAGTTGTTAGGAACCGACTATACCCGTAAAACCATCTGCACACACCTTATTGACGATGCGCCAAACTTCGATACTTTCACCAAAATATCGTTCATTTATCCCCACGCGGTGGCATCGCTGAAGGTCGGACAAGGTATAAAATCGGAAGGCGAACTTGTTATTTCTGGTACCGAAGGCTACATTTATGTGCCTGCTCCGTGGTGGAAAACCGATTATTTTGAGGTGCGTAGAGAGAATCCAAGCGACAATAAGCGCTACTTCTATCAACTCGATGGCGAAGGTATTCGCTACGAACTGCTCACTTTATCAAGTCTATTCAAGGTCAACGCAACCTTTCTTATGTTAGCAAAGAAGTGTCAGAAGCCATCGCTAACATCACTTCCGACTTCTATAAACGCAAAGATACGGTGCTGATATAACGCTCGTTTATTGTAAAACGATGGGTAAAGTATGCACAACAAAAGTGTAAATGTTTCTCATAAGTATATCTATTGTGTTACTGTTTTATTATTAGGGTATTGTAAAACCTATTGTTTTACACAGTAAAAGTATAGATTTTGCGACACAAAAGAGTTGCTTTCGTATCGTTAAAGTGTAGTTATTACTTTTTAGGGGGGTATCTTTATAAAACCACGACTACTCTTTGTAAAACAACCATATATATACAGCGAAGAGGCGGACGAGTTGTAAAGGTGTGATTTATCACGTTCTTCTTATCTGCGATTGTTCTTTTTCGGTGTCAGAAATGCGGTAACTCACACCATTAAACGTACAATCCGCTCTTCTTCTGTGTATCTTAGCACCGCCATAAGCGACAAAACAAAGTTCGTTTTCCTAAGAATGAAACTTTGCTGAACCCTCTTTGCTTCTTAAAAACCTTGTTTACAAACGCTTATAAGTAACGATAGTGTTACCATAAAACTCTTTTTTCACAATGTCTATATTATTTGGGAGGTGTGGAGCGGCAATACCATTGTTTATAGTAAAGGGGGCTGTCTCTATACGAATTTCGTCCCACAAGCCTGCATCTATAAACGATTGAAGTGTGTGTGCGCCACCTTCTACGATGAGCGAACATATTTTTTGTTCTGTATTATTGCGTTGGTTGATTGTATCAATAAGCTGCTGCAGACTATTAACATATAGAACTTCATCTACAAAACCATTACTTTTATAAGTAGACGACAGTACTATTTTCTGTGGATTCTTACCATTCCACTCTCTTACCGTAAGACGTGGGTGTTCCAATTCCTCTGTATTGCGCCCTACAAGAATAGCATCATACTCGGCACGGAGCTTATGAACGAGCATCTTTGTAACGGCATTAGAAATCTGCAGAGTGGCTTTTCTATCGCTCGTAATATGCGAATACCCTATGAAACCATTAGCAGTTTGTGCCCATTTTAGCAATATGTAGGGTCTATTTTCTGTGTTTCGCACTATAAATTCACGGTTCAGCATTAGACATTCGTGCTCCAATACGCCCACAGTAACATCTATTCCTGCCTTACGAATGTGCTCAATACCTCTTCCTTGCACTGCTGAAAAGGGATCTACACAGCCACAAACCACTCTGCGAATACCCTTTCGAACAATTAAATCGGCACAAGGAGGAGTCTTTCCATAGTGCGAACAGGGTTCAAGACTTACATATATAGTGGCTTCGCATAATAAGTGTTCATCTTTTGGGCGTACCGATCGAAAAGCATTAACTTCTGCATGACCTTCTCCATATCGCACATGGTAGCCTTCACCTATAATATTTCCCTCGCTACTTACTATTACCGCACCCACCATAGGGTTAGGTTTTGCTAATAATCTGCCGTTCTTTGCCAACTGCAAACAGCGGCGCATATACATTTCATCTATATCTTTTTGTTTCATTTCCATTTATTTTCTACCTTTGCAAATATGTATACAAGCTATCAAAATCTGTATAAACAGCTTATGAATGTCTATCCGTTAGACGAAGCGAAAGCCATTGTCAGAATGCTTTTAGAGGAACGTTACGGACTGACACTTGCCGAAATATATACCGACAAAGTTACGCAATTATCAGCAGACGATGCTAACGATCTCGAAAAAATAATGTCTCGCTTGACAAAAGGCGAACCAGTGCAGTATGTTCTTGGCTCTACTACATTTTGTGGGCGACAATTCTGTGTGGCTCCAGGAGTACTAATACCTCGTCCAGAGACGGAAATGTTGTGCGAATGGGTTATAAGTGTTCGTAATAGTCCATTCTGTGCACTACAACCACCTACTCCTTTGCGTATATTAGATGTTGGGACGGGGAGCGGTTGCATAGCTATCACTCTCTCGTTGGATATGTCTAATACAGTAGTGTCTGCCTATGATATTTCGTCAGAGGCACTTTTAATAGCCCGCGACAATGCTATCAGGTTGGGAGCTACAGTTAATTTCAAATGAAAGATGCATTACAACTCGTGCCAACCTCAGAGATGTTCGATGTTATCGTAAGTAATCCACCTTATATTTGTGAGAATGAACGTGTAGATATGCTTCCAAACGTGCTGAATTACGAACCTTCTATAGCTCTCTTCGTACCTAATGACGATCCGTTGCGCTTCTATCGTGCCATAGCAGAATATGGAATGACTGCCCTTTCGCACAGTGGTGAACTCTATTTTGAAATCAACTACCGTTTTGTAGATGAAGTTTCGGCAATGCTAAACACTTTGGGCTATGTTGGAATAGAGGTGCGAAACGACCAATTTGCTAAGCAGCGATTTGTAAAAGCTATACGTTTATGATGCAAAAAAAACAAATAACCGAAGAAGAAGCTTTACGAAAGCTTGGCGACCTTTGTGCCCGTGGCGAGCATTGCTCGGGCGAGATGGTAGAGAAATTACGTAAATGGGGCATTGCAGCCGATGCACAGGAACGCATTATTGACAAGCTCATAGACTATAAATATATTGATGACGAAAGATTTACACGATCGTTTGTATGCGATAAAATAGTATTCAACAAATGGGGGCGGCGAAAGATAGAACAAACACTGTGGCAAAAACATATTCCACAAAGCATTTCTCAACCTATTCTTGACGAAATAGAACCGCAAGAGTATCTGAATGTGTTGCGCCCACTACTGAAAAGTAAGTATCTAACCATAAAAGCGGAAACCGATTATGAACGTTCTATGAAACTTATAAAATACGCAATGGGAAGAGGTTTTACACTCGATATAATTCGGTTGTGTATAGACGATGTAACAATAGTAGACGATATTGATGACAATGACGAAGATTAGCTTCTTCTCTAGGGTGCTTGATCTTATTGCACCTCGTGCTTGTGCAGTTTGTGGACGTAGACTTAGTATAACAGAGGAACCACTTTGTGCGACTTGTAACATAGCTTTACCACGCACAAACTGTCATTTTCAGCCTTTGGATAACGAAGTTGCACAACTTTTCTGGGGTAGAATTCCTATAGAAAAATGTGCAGCTTATTTCTTTTATAAACCCAATTCTGCTTCGAGTTACCTTATATATAAGTTGAAATACTTTGATCGTCCAGATATAGGTGAGCAATTTGGACGTCTTATTGCTGCCGAATATGCAACCCAAAACTTCTTTGATGGTATAACAGCTTTACTACCAGTGCCACTCACTAAACGACGTACCATTCAGCGAGGTTATAATCAAAGTCTTGAAATAGCCCACGGAGTAAGTGCTGTAACGGGGATACCCATTTTGAAAAATACAATTAAACGTACATCGTTTGTAGATAGTCAGACACAAAAAGATATGTGGGAACGTACCAAAAATGTGGAAAACGCCTTTAAACTATGTGCACCCGAAAAGATAAATAATCAGCATATACTTTTAATTGATGATATTATAACCACTGGGGCGACACTTACAGCGGTAGGAAAAGAACTAATGAAAGCCTCAAATGTTAAGATTAGTATTTTAGCCTTAGGGGTTGCGAGTGATAAATAGATTGTAATATTAGTTTTTAATAAAATCTAAATCTTTTCAGTTTTATTTTGTTTTCTGAATATGTTACTGTAACTTTGCAATCTTATAGGTGGTTCCTAAAAGATACTTATGTAGTTTTTTTGCCTTTTATATGAGCTGTTTTTGTATTCTTTTTAGAAGGTATAGGCAGACTATACAATGGGAATAAAGATGAAATATACCACATAAAAGCAAGAGACGACAACGAAAAAATGTAGTTATGACAATAAACTTCTTCTACATATAATCCATAGGACGTACCTATAATAATAGGTAAACATAAATAAATATAACAGATGGCATATTTATTCTCTTCTGAATCAGTATCAGAAGGACACCCAGACAAGGTCGCAGACCAAATTAGCGATGCTCTTCTTGACCAATTTCTTGCTTATGATAATAGTTCTCGTTGTGCAATAGAAACTTTTAATACAACAGGACAGGTTATTATTATGGGCGAAGTACGCTCAAAAGAATATATAGACATTCCTGCAATCACTCGCAAAACAATCAATAACATTGGCTATACGAAGGCAGAATATCAATTTGATGGTAATAGTTGTGGTATTCTTTCAGCCATTCACGAGCAAAGTTCCGATATAAATCGGGGTGTAGATAGGGCTGATGAGGATAATCAAGGAGCAGGAGATCAAGGTATGATGTTCGGTTATGCCTGCAACGAAACTGCAAACTATATGCCTGTAACGCTCGACTTGGCTCACTTATTAATGACTACTTTGGCAGATATACGTAAAGAAGGAAAGGTAATGACCTATCTTCGACCAGATTCAAAGAGCCAGGTTACGGTAGAATACAGTGATGACAATATTCCACAACGCATTGATACAATTGTAGTTTCTACCCAACATGATGACTTTATTAAGCCTGCTAACGATTCGGTAGAGGCACAACTGAAAGCTGATGAAGCTATGCTGGCTAAGATTAGAGAGGACGTTTTGAATATACTAATACCTCGAGTGAAAGCACAGATAGACTCTGATAAAGTATTAGCACTATTCAATGATGATATAAAATATTTCGTAAATCCAACGGGAAAGTTTGTTATTGGTGGTCCTCATGGCGATACCGGTCTGACTGGTCGTAAGATTATTGTTGATACCTACGGTGGAAAAGGTGCACATGGGGGAGGGGCTTTTTCAGGAAAAGACTCATCTAAGGTAGACCGCTCTGCCGCATACGCAACCCGCTACATAGCAAAAAATATGGTGGCAGCAGGTGTAAGCGACGAAATTCTAGTACAATTGGCTTATGCTATCGGCATTGCCGAACCGTTAGTGTTTATGTTAATACCTACGGACGCGCTCATGTGAACTTAACAGACGGTGAAATAGCAGAACGAATAAAGAGAATGTTCGACCTTCGCCCTAAAGCAATAGAACGAATGTTAAAGTTGCGTCAGCCAATGTATCTAGAAACAGCAGCTTATGGACACATGGGACGTAAGAACGAAATGGTAAAGAAGACCTTTACAAGTTTGTATCATGATAAGAAAGAACTTGAAGTGGAACTCTTTACTTGGGAGAAACTCGATAAAGTGGCAGAGATTAAAAAGGTATTTGGATTGTAAACCAATATGCTGACAGCCGATTCTACAACCCAGTCGAAACTATTAAAACAATTGCGCACCTCACCTCAACCTTCTAAACATACAACTATGGTTGAGCGTGAGGCTAACAGCGATTGGCAAGTAGATACCGTAAAGGTAGCAAAAACAAAGAATATTTTATACTGGAAGGCTCCTAAATCTCTCAATTTACGAACTATTAAGTTTGCTGAAGAAGGCTATTTTAAAGGAAATAAGTACTTCCGTCCAGAATTAGTAAGGGCACATGATGGAGTGTTGGGCGACCCCGCTCCATACAATGTAGGCAACGATAATGTTGTTGCAGGTACACTTATTGTATGTTTTGCACTGGCAATGATAGCCTCGTCTATGTCGCGCAACTTTATTGCAAGGCAGATAAAAAACCTTTTTCATCGTCCTACTCGTAGTGCAAATATCGTTGAAACCGGACACGAAGTACGCTTTCAAGCATTCTTAGTAGTGCAAACAGCATTACTTTTAAGTATTACTTATTATCTCTTTACACGGACAACAAATAGTGGAAACGATATTTGCGATTCTCCAATATTAGCCGTAGGTATCTTCTTTGGTATCTTTTTAAGTTATTTCCTACTTAAAAATCTTCTATATACAATTGTAAATTGGGTGTATTTTGACCGAAGAAGTAACCAGCAATGGTCGCAACTAACTTTGTTCCTCGTATCTGCTGAAGGTGTTATCATTTATCCTGCAGTCTTGTTAATGATATATTTTGGACTTTCAGCGCAGTATACGCTTATTTATGCTGCAACTATTGTAAGTTTAATTAAATTGCTTCTATTTTATCAAGGATACATTATCTTTTTCAAAAGAACGGCTGTCAGTATGCAAATAATTTTGTACTTTTGCACCCTAGAACTGATGCCGTTGATGGCATTAGTAGGAATTTTGGTATATACCAATAACTATTTGACTATAATATTTTAGGACACGATGATTAAAAAGATACTTGTATCACAGCCTAAGCCAGGGAGCGATAAGTCGCCTTATTATGAAATAGCCAAGGATTTGGGTGTTGAGATGGTCTTTCGCCCATTCTTTAAGGTGGAAGGTCTTTCGTCTAAAGAGTTCAGACAGCAGAAAATAAACTTACTCGATTATACTGCTGTGGTATTTACATCTCGCCATGCGATTGACAATTACTTCAAGCTGGCTCAAGAAATGCGTATTACAATACCTGAAACAATGAAGTATTTTTGCGTAATAGAAACTATCGCACTTTATATTCAGAAGTATACGCAATATAGAAAACGTAAGATATTTTTTGGCAATTCTGGTAAAATAGATAACTTAATTCCTACTATGGTTAAGCATAAGGACGAGAAATACCTTGTGCCATTAAGTTCTGTGCATACTGATTCTATATCAACAATGCTTACCAACAATAAGTTGAGACACAAAGAATGTGTGATGTATCGTACTGTTAGTAATGATTTGACCGAAGAAGAAAAAGCATCATTCGACTACGATATGCTTGTATTCTTTAGTCCTACTGGCGTTCGTGCATTGAAAGAAAATCTTCCCGACTTTGTACAAGGCGACATCAAGATTGCTGCTTTCGGCCCAGCAACAGCCAAAGAGGTGAAAGACCAAGGCTTACGACTCGACTTAGAAGCACCATCAGCACAGCATCCTTCTATGACAGGGGCATTACGTGCCTACTTAGAAGAACAAAAGAAATAAAGAAACAAGAGAAAGATTTGCTTAAATATGCTTCTTTGAACACAAACAAGGTATACAGTTAATGCCTATATCCCATAAATTTACATTACGTAAAGAAGAACGGTTATGTAGCAAACTGCTCATAAACGAACTATTTAATGGTGGGAATAGTAGCTCAATGGTTGCTTTCCCTTTACGTGCAGTGTTTCTTATACGCAACCGTAACAATGGTTCGGCTAACTGTAAAAGTGCTGTAGCCAATGCTTCATCACAAGTAAAGATACTAGTTAGTATACCCAAAAAGTGCTTTAAACATGCTGTAAAACGTAACAGGGCTAAGCGGCAAGTGAGAGAAGCATATAGAAAGAACAAGTATATCTTGCTTGATGAATTACAAGCAAGGTCTAACCAAGAAATATTACTTGCCTTTATATGGCTCGATAATATACTCCACACAACTGTAGATGTAGAAAACAAAGTCTGTAACCTGCTCCAACGAATTAAAGAGAGATTAGAGACAAACAAAACAGACGACATTCTAGAATAATGATAAAGAAGGTTTTACACATAGTTTCGCAACTACTATCGTGGTTTCTCATAATTCCTATACTGTTTTATCAACGGTTTATTACTCCATTTACTCCTCCCTCATGCAGATTTACTCCCACTTGTTCCGAATACGCAAAGCAAGCTTTAAAGAAGCACGGACCTATAAAAGGGCTCGCATTGGCTATTTGGCGAATATTGAGATGTAACCCTTGGGGCGGAAGTGGATATGACCCCGTACCATAAATGGTGTTTACGAATATTCTATAGTACATTATATTATAATACAGCTCATACGAGCTTAAAATAAAATAAGTGATGAAAAACTTTGTTGAAGAACTAAGATGGCGCGGTATGTTGGCGCAAATTATGCCAGGAACAGAAGAGTTCCTGCAAAAGGGTATGGTATCGGCGTATCTTGGAACCGACCCTACTGCCGACTCTCTACATATTGGACACCTATGCGGTATAATGATGTTGCGCCATTTACAGCTATGTGGACACAAGCCTTATTTGCTCATTGGTGGTGCAACAGGTATGATTGGCGACCCATCAGGCAAAAGTCAAGAGCGTAATTTGCTCGACTCTGAAACACTTTACCATAACCAAGAAGCTATTAAACGGCAAGTTAGCAAGTTCCTCGATTTCGATGGCGATGCGCAAAATAAGGCGGAAATGGTTAATAACTACGATTGGATGAAGGATTTCTCCTTCCTTGACTTTGCAAGAACTGTAGGTAAGCACATCACCGTGAATTATATGATGGCAAAAGACAGTGTGAAACGTCGCTTAAATGGTGAAGCTAGCGACGGTCTTTCGTTCACAGAGTTCACATATCAACTGTTGCAAGGATACGATTTCTTATATCAATACGAACATTATGGTGTGAAGCTACAGCTCGGAGGCAACGACCAGTGGGGCAATATGACCACTGGAACAGAGCTTATTCGCCGTACGCTCGGGCAAGAGGCGGAGGCTTATTGCTTAACTTGCCCACTTATAACTAAGGCTGACGGTAAGAAGTTTGGTAAAACAGAAAGTGGTAACATCTGGCTCGACCGTAATCGTACCACTCCATACGTATTCTATCAGTTCTGGCTAAACGTTAGCGACGACGACGCAGAAAAAGTATATAAAAGATTTTTTTACATCGTTAGACAAACCAACAATTGATGCTCTTATAGACGAACACAGGCAAGACCCTGGACGTAGAACGCTACAACGCCGATTAGCTGAAGAGGTTACACGTATGGTTCACTCACAGGCTGACCTCGATATGGCTATAGCTGCATCGAATATTCTCTTTGGTAAGGCTACAAAAGAGAATCTTCTGCAACTCGACGAACAGACTTTCAACGATGTATTCAAAGACGTTCCACATTACGAGGTTTCTAAAGAACTTCTAGGACAACCAGCAGTAGACATTTTTAATCAGGAGGGTATGCAGATATTCCCAAGCAAGAGCGAAATGCGCAAACTCGTTAAAGGTGGTGGCGTGTCGCTTAACAAAGAGAAGTTGCAAGCTTTCGACCAAATAATTACGGCTGATGACCTTATTGACGGTAAGTATTTATTACTGCAAAGAGGTAAGAAAAACTACTTCCTTGTAATTGTGAAGTAACTTTATAAAGTAAAAACTATATGTAAAAAGGCAATGATGGAAAGGTTTAATTAAGCCATACCACCATTGCCTTTTTTGTTTGTCGTGCTATTTTGGCTTTCTTTCTTCGCCCAACATTAACCTATTGTTCTGCTAAAACAATAGAAAAACTATGCAATACATTTATAATATTACTCAAAAAAGACGTATATTTGTCGCAAAGTTCAATTAAAACTCTCAACAATATGAAAAAAAACATAGCATTAATCTTACTTCTTGTGCTTTCTCTTCATGTTTTGGCACAGAACAAAAACCACATTATTCGTGTAGACTGGAAAGCGATAGAAAAAACTGTAAAAACTCGTCCAGACAGTGTAAAGGCTCTTGTTGCTCGTTTTGTTCAACCACAAATAGATACAACTCTTACGTTGCCAGAACGCATTCTTGCCTATTACGGTCAGTCGTATATAAGTGACGGAAGCGAAACATTAGACGTAATGCAGATGGAAGATTCGCTGAAAGTTAAATCGGCTGCAGCACTTAGATTAGCCGAAAAGGCACTTACAAAGAATCCGCTGAATGCCGATGCGCTCATTGGAAAGGCTTCTATTCTGTTGAAACGTCTTGAAACCAATCCTGACGATTCTGCTAAAGTCGCATCAGAAGCACGCTATTGTTTGCGCATTATGATGCAAATATACGATGTTATTGGTTCTACAGGCGATGGAACTGCCGAAAACCCATTTAGTGTAACCAGCGTAAGCGACGAATACAACTTCTTGCATTATTATCTCGAAATATGGAAAGTAACAGGACAGGCACTCATTATGTCGGGTAAAAACAAAGTGGCATGCGATGTATTACACTTAGGCGAAAAGAGCAACTATTGGGATAAGCCCGACATTTATTTCGATGTAACACGTGTGCTCCTATTGGAAGAGGGAACTTTTAAATAAAAGTAATAACTTATTCGTAAACTTCGCAAATGCTAATTTAGAAGGAATAACACTTGAAACACACTTCGTTATTATGCAATGTGGTTTTCATTCTGCTATAAATAAGCATCTAACGAAATTCATAACCCATTAAATTCTATCCTAAAAGAGTCTGTTTCCTAATGCGAAACAGGCTCTTTTGCTATGTACTGAAATGCGGAGAAATATATCTCTATTCAGTAGCCTATAATAGTATTCTGTCAAAATATGTCGTTATATTTTGTGCATATTTTTGTTTAATGGTTGCGCTTATAGCCTGTTTAGTTATTGAAGATGTGGCAAACTACGTTAAGAGAAGAAAACAAGTAAAGTGCCCACAAGCAACCGATAGATGAATGGAAAACAAGCACTATAACATTGCCCCATAAAGGTTATTGTTTTTTGTGATATCTAAAACGGAACTGACAGATATCTAAGACGATCGTTACAGATGTCTAAAACGATCGTTACAGACGTCTGTAATAAAAGTAGCTAATATTTGTCTGGCTTTTCCAGGAAATTAGAGGTGTTCCATCGCACTTGTGTGTACCAATAGCCACAGCTTGTAGTTTCTTCTGCTATTATCTGCTGAGCCAAATTTATATTGTTAGTACATTATAAATAAGTCATATTCTTTTGCATATATCCTAACGCTTTTGCTTACTTTTGGCAACATTATTTTGTTAATGGATAGAACCAAGCACTATGAAAACTTGTTAGTTATAATAATTTAACATATCGGGGGGTAGTTTGATATTTTTTATTAATTTTGCACTAATATTTTTTTAATAAAAAAACAAAACGAATAATAAAAAAACTATAACCCCGCGATACAATTCTAACTAAATATTTTAATTATGAATCTAACAACAAAAATCATTTCTTTGAGTGCTCTCCTTGCAGTAGGAAGTATTTCAAGTCCAGTACTCGCACAGGAAGCCGTAAAGAGTGCGACAGCCGTACAATCAGTATTAGCTCGCGGTTATGTGCGCCCAGCCCTAACAGTAGCATACGTGACAGATGGTAGCAGCGAGGCAAATCAAGTATTATCAGAATTGCAGCAACTTAACACAGAACAGTTCTATTACAATCAAGTAAACATTCCAACAGGTACACTCCATATGGAGGCACAAAAAGAGAAAGAACTTGTGGCTCAGCTTAAATCTTATGCAGAAGGACTATTAAAAGAAAACAATGTAGGTCAAGGCATTATGCATTGTTGGTTTCCACATTTTGACGAGGCAAACGAGAGCTATGCGCTTGATGTCCTTGCAGAGCGTGGTGCGTATGGGGCAACCGATGCGGACATTCTTGCAGCTGAGGCAAGCAAGCGTGGTAAGGAGGGTCGATTGATGGAACTTGGAGAGCGTATGATAGACCGTTCTTATGTCCAAGTAATCTATTTGACATCAAAGACAGAGAAGAAAACTGTTACAACTAACATCTACTCCGTGATGTATAAGCTGGACTTCGGTGCAGAGGTTCGTACAAACTTCTATGAGAAAGGCTTTGACTCTGTTGATGGTATTGATAAGACAGAATTTCCACTGAACTTTGTTGCTGCAACAAAGCCTATTTCGTTTACACAAAGCACACGCAATGAGGCTTCAGAGGTAGCTTCTGCTTATGATGAGCTCCTTACCCGAATGGCACAAGTAAATACTGACTTCCAAGTACAAAGCCCAGTTCTTGACGTTCATCCACTAAGAGCTAAAATAGGAAAGAAGGAAGGCTTGAAAGTAGACGATCGTTTCTATGTAATGGAAATGGTTCAGAATGCAGATGGAACAACGAAGGACAAGCGTCGTTCAACATTCCGTGTTACAAAGAACATTGCCGATAATCGTAAGGCGGCAGATGGTCATGGCGAAGACTATACAACCTTCTATCAGGTAGCAGGCGGCGGCTATGATAAGGGTATGACTCTGGTTTCTAAGAAAGACTTAGGAATGTCTGTAATTCCAGTGTTGAGTAATAACTTCGTAGGTGCAGAAATAGAACAACGCCTTTCTAAATGGGTTGGTGTACCAGGAACCTTTGCTTTTGTACGCGTAGGTCTTCCTATGGGTGCTAAGGGTATTGATGGAGAGAAATTTGGTCCTGTAAAATTTGACTACTATGACAAGGATGGCACAAAATTGCCAGGAAGCATGTTACAATGGGGAATTGGTGCTCGTAAAGAGTTTAATTTGCTCGTTGCTTTAACTTTGCAGCCCACGCAAGTTTCAATGGATATTATCTCCTTATTTCGGGCGACGCTCTTTCTGTGGGTGATCGTACGATAAAGAAGACACCTGATGTTTACACTATTGCAGCAGGCGCACGTTTAGGTATGCAAGTTACTCCAGCCCTTGGTTTCTTCGTAGGTGCTGACTATGGTTATACCTTGGGTGAAGATAAGGACTTAATCAAGGATTCGGAAATAAGCCCATTGTCAGTATCTTTTGGTACCCGCATAAGTTTCTAGTTTTAAGAACATAAAATTATTAATCAACTCTCTTTGTAGCATTGTTATTCAAACGAATACAATGCTGCAAAGATTATTTTATTTTCATGTATGATGAAAAAAACATTTATTATTTTAGGTTTAGTTGCACTTACGCTTTCATTGGGTTCGTGTGCAACACAAAACAATTTCGGTTATGAATTGCATTGTCTTGGCGTAGGTTCTGAGGGTTCTAACCTTATCAAAGTGTATTCATACGCTAAATTATAACAAAGCCGTAAATCAGGCAAAACATGACGCCGTTCATGGTATTCTCTTTAAGGGAATTGTTGGCGGAAATGGATGTGCTAACCAGCCAGCCATCGTCAAGCCACAGGAGTTGGCTGCAAATCAGGCATTCTTCGACAAGTTCTTCAAGAACGGCGAATATCTTCGCTTTGTCAACATCTCTAATGATGGTAGTGTTGATGGTGCCGACCGCCTTAGAGTGGGCAACAATTACAAGATTGGAGTTGTCGTGTCTGTCCAGAAAGATGCACTTCGTAAGTATTTAGAGCAGGCAGGTGTTATCAAGCGTCTTGACGCAGGTCTCTTTTAATAATAAATAAGCATAAACAATGAATAAACGTATCATAGTATTAGCACTCAGTTTGGTAGTGTTGTTTTTTTGGCTTTGCGCTCACAGCAAAGGCACAAGCAAAGGCAAAGAAGCCACGTGTTGTAGTAGTTCCTTCTGACCGACTACTTAAAACAATGAATCTGTTGTCAGAGACAGATGATATGGGTGCAACGAGTTGGATTGCCGACTACGAAAAAGCCTTTCTCGACAACGACCTTCAAGCAACCATGTCAAAGTTTAATGAGTTGATGAAAGATCGTGGTTTTGAGGTTACGTCGTTAGAGCAAGAGCTTAAACTCGCAAAGAACGACCCTAACCACCCTATTCCAATTGACATCAAGATTGAGTTTAGCTATAAGGTTAATAAGCAAGGACCTCGCAGTACTGTGATGTTTACCCTCGAAGCCTTTGATGCTTACAGTAATAAGAGCATAGCTTCGGCCAGTGGCACAGGACAGCCTGCAATCGGCGTTGATGCTGCCACGCTGCTCCAAGAGGCGGTAATGAACTATCTTGACAAATTCAACAGCCAGCTGCAAACAACCTTCGAGAGCTACATAGAGTCAGGACGCGAAAGCCGTCTTACGGTTCAAGCTGCTAATGGTCAATCATTAGAAAATGTTGTTGCAGGTAAAACAATCGCACAACATGTGGAAGACTGGCTCACAGAACACTGCATACGCCAAGCCTTCTCTATTGACGATCAAGACGAAGGACGCATGAGCGTTTCTCAGGCGATGATGCCACTCTTTAACGAACAAGGACGAGCTGTAGACGCACGTGTCTTCTATCGTGAATTAGCTAAATATCTAAAATCACTGGGCCTGACTGTCGACGGACCACGTTCTGGTGCTACGGCATCAGGTATGACGGGTGCACTTGGTTCAGCCGTGCTTACCATTAAATAAACGATTATGAATAAAGCAAAATCATTCTTCCTACAAGTTGGCCTAATAGCAATCGTAGGAATTACAACCTGTCTGAACACAGCTTCGGCACAGCAGTTTGCTGTTCGACCAGCTCACCTAAATTCAGACTACAATGTGCCTGAAAAAGCCGAAACACAATTGCGTGACAAAATGTTTGCAGCACTTTCTTCAGCCGGACTAGCTACGACGGCAGAGAATGCGTCGGTGGCACTGGTACCATCGATTTCTATACTCAACGAGCAGACTGGGGCAGGTATACAAAACAATGTATCAATGAACCTTAACTACACCTTCTCACTTGTCGGAATTGCAAGCGGAGTTGTGTTTGACTCTTATGTTGTAGAGGGTGTTCAGACACGTGGTCAGAACAAAATCAATGCTGTTGCTCGTTCCTTTGCAGGCGTAAATCTTAACTCCCCAGCCTTTCAGGCGTTTCTGTCTAACGGACAATCTAAGATAGTTGCCTACTACCAACGTCAACTCCAAAAGACTTTAGCAAAGGCACAGACAAACATCAATACAAAGCAATATGATGATGCCTTAGCCATCTTAATGGAAATACCAGAAGAAACACCTGGTTACACGACAAAGGTGCTTCCAATGGTAGAACGCACCTATAAGATGTATGCTAACAACTTGGCTGCTTCGCTACTTCAACAGGCACAAGCAGCTTGGGCAGCAGCACCTGACGAGGAAGGAGCTGAGCGTGTTGCCGAAATATTAAGCGAAATGCCTGTCGGAACGACATCATCAGCCGCTGCACGACAGTTGGTAAAGGAAATCGAGGCTCGTGTCAAAGCCCTTGACCAAAGACGCTGGGCTGCAATGAACGCGGCTCTGGCTCGTGAGCATCAAGAGCGTATGAGCGTCATCAAGGCTGCACGTGAAGTTGCTGTTGCGCAGGCAAAACGTCCTATCACCGTTGTTCAACACATTCATCTGTGGTGGTAAATAGGACTTCTTGTTATAGTATGAATATTCTTTCCTTACCAAGAATAGCGTAAAAAAGGTATTAGACCCATTATAACGAGACACAATAACACTAATATTATTGAGGGTGTGTCAATATGTACACATCCTCTTTTTTATGCACAAAGCCCGACTTTCTCAAGCCAGGGCTTTGCTATTTCCTAAAGTTTTTGTACCTTTAGGCATTAAAAAAATCTCATTATGACAAAGATACACTTTCGTTCTTACATACACAAGAAAATGATTTTAATCCAGCAGATTATTTTGAGGAAGAAAGAGATGTATAATGTACCAAATAGCGTGTAGCAACGTGTACGTGGGTTAAACGTAGTTATGCGTGGACAATCGTAGCATACATTCCGTAGGCGTAGGGGCCGATTCATCGCGCCCGTCCATATCGAATTATATAAATGCAACCACGTATCACAATGGGTGTACGAGGATAAACATAGGTGTACACGGTTATCCACACCGTGTACACCATAATATTCGGGCACGATAAATTGGCCCCTACAGTGGGTGCACGTGGGTAAACGTTGGTGTACGTGAACAATCCGCAGCGTGTATTCCGTAATATTCGGGCACGATAAATCGGCCCCTACAGTGGGTGCACGTGAATAATTCGCAGCGTACATTCCGTAGGCGTAGGAGCCGATTCATCGCTCCCGTCCGCACCGAAATGTATAAATGCACCCACGTATCGCAATGGGTGTACGTGGGTAAATAAATAACTATATTGTGGAATTGCAATTTTAGATTCTGACGCAAGTAGGACTTGTAAGGCACGGTAGTAGAACCCGTAAGGCACGGCAGTAGGACTCGTGGGGCACGGCAGTACATTTCGTTAATATTAACAATTGTGTCTGTCCGGCTTCTTTTTCAGACTAATGAACTCTGCTATGCTTTCATCAGAAGGTTAATTAATCTGTTCGCAATAAAATAGAATCAGTCAAGATGCTAATACCTATTACGATAAAAGCGATTGTTACGCACAACATAACAATCGCTTTATTTTATCTTTGTTTTAGAAGAGTAGTTATAACTACTTAACAAGTATATTCTGTTGTTCTCTCTCCCTTTTACTTTATTTTCAGCACTGCACGAATACCCGCTTCAACATCTTTCATATCGGCTGTAGGCTCAAAACGGTCTACAACGTGTCCTTCACGGTCTATTAAGAATTTTGTGAAGTTCCACTTAATACTGGGGTCTTTCGCATAATTAGGATTCTGCTTACTGAACTTTTCGTCGAGATACTTACCAATTTGGTTGTTAGTATCGAATCCTTTAAACCCCTGTTGTGCTTTTAAATAGGTGTAGAGAGGTAGCTCTTTATAGCCGTTCACATCTATTTTTTCGAATTGTGGGAAGGTAATGCCATAGTTTCTCGTGCAAAATGCTCTGATTTCGCTCATAGTACCAGGTGCTTGTGCGCCGAATTGGTTACATGGAAAGTCGAGAATAACCAATCCTTGTGCCTTATAAGTATCGTATAGTTTTTGTAAAGCCTCGTATTGCGGTGTAAAACCACACTTTGTGGCAGTGTTTACAATAAGCAAAACCTTTCCTTTATACTCTTTTAGTTTAACTACACGTCCATTGGCATCTTTCGCCTTAAATCCATACACATTTTTTTGTGCAACTGCAGAAATCATAAACAATACACCTATAAGTGCTAATATAAATCTTTTCATCATCTAATTATTTTGTTGTTGTTTATCTATAATTCTTTTATTAACTCACGCATACCTTCACTCGCACCTTTTCGAATAACCGTAATATTCGTGTCATATTTTGAGTCTACATCATTTGGATCTATTAAATAGACAGGTACCTCTGTACGAACATAATGAATTAAACTTGCAGCAGGATAAACATTGAGCGATGTCCCGATAATAACAAAGATATCAGCTTCGGATACCTCTTTAATTGCGGGTTCTATCATAGGAACACTCTCTCCGAAGAAAACAATGAATGGGCGGAGCAAACTTCCATCGCCAGCTTTTTCGTCAGGCATCACGTTAGGAGCATCTTCTGTAAGTTCTTTTCTATATTTCGGATTGTATGCATCGGCACTCGAACAAACCTTCTTCAACTCTCCATGCAAATGGATAACGTTAGTAGAACCAGCCATTTCGTGCAAATCGTCTACATTTTGTGTAATTACAGTAACCTTATATTTATCTTCCAGTTGTTTTATGAGTAGGTGTCCATCGTTAGGTTTTGCAGTAAAAAGTTTCTTTCTCAAACCATTATAGAAGTTGTTTATAAACTCTGGGTTATCTTCCCAAGCCTCGTGTGTAGCCACTTTTTCTACCGGATAATTCTCCCATAGTCCATCGTTGCCTCGAAAAGTCTTGAAACCACTTTCCACCGACATACCTGCTCCTGTTAAAAATACTATTTTCTTCATATCGGCATTTTTGCTTATTGATTTCACAAATTTAGTAATTTTAATTAGATATATGCTATACTATCCTTTAAAAAATAGTATCTTTGCACATTAATAATATTTAAATAAGAAAAGAAAATCAATGGACAAATTAAGCTACGCCTTAGGTATCGGCATAGGTACACAGCTCAGCGGAATGGGAGCAAGCAATTTAAACATCGACGATTTTGCTCAAGCAATCAAAGATGTAATAGCTGGCAACGAATTGAAAGTAGACAATAAAGAGGCACAAACCCTCGTAAACAATTTTTTTGCAGAGCAACAAGCAAAGCAAGAGGCTGCAGCTGAAGAAGCTGGTAAGGTTGCTAAGGCTGTAGGAGAAGACTTTTTGGCAGAGAATGCAAAGAAAGAAAATATAGTAGTATTACCTTCTGGACTTCAATATGAGGTTATTAAAGAAGGAAATGGCAAGAAGCCAAGTGCAACAAGCCAAGTAAAATGCCATTACGAAGGTACTCTCATTGATGGAACTAAGTTTGATAGCTCGTACGACCGTGGTGAGCCAGCAACATTCGGACTGAACCAAGTGATAGCAGGGTGGACTGAAGGTGTACAACTTATGAGCGAAGGAGCTAAGTATCGCTTCTTTATACCTTATAACTTAGGCTATGGCGCACGTGGTGCAGGTGCATCAATCCCTCCATATTCAGCATTGGTATTTGTAGTAGAGCTTATAGAGGTGCTCTAAATAAGTGAGAATATAAAGTAGAAAACAATAATATAATAAAGAGAAATGAAGAAACTTACAGTTGTAGCCGCATTGGCTATCGCCGCAGCAAGCTTTACAGCATGTGGCAATCAAGCTCCAAAAGAGGATCTAAAGTCTGATGTTGATTCTTTAAGCTATGCCTTTGGTGTAGATCAGGGTCAGGGTGTTAAACAGTATTTGAAGCAGATGAATATCGATACAGCTTACATCAACGAATTCATTAAAGGTTTGAACGATGGTGCAACAAGTATGGACGATAAGAAGAAAGCTGCTTACAATGCTGGTGTTGGTGTTGGTATGAATATGAATATGGTTATTAAAAACCAAATCAACAAGAGCATCTTTGGTGAAGATTCTACTCAATCAATATCGCTAAGCAACTTCCTCGCAGGTTTCGCAGCAAGTGCAAAGGGCGACAATAAGAGTATGAGTTTGGAGAAGGCACGCCAGATAGAGCAAAGAGTTCCACAAGCCATACAAGCTAAAACAGCCGATAAAAAGTATGGAGAGAACAAGAAAAAGAACGATGCTTTTATGGCTAAAATAGCAAAAGAACCAGGTATGAAGGCTCTGAAGCAAGGTGTTTACTATAAAGAATTAAAGGCAGGAACAGGTGCAAAGCCAACAGCATCGCAAGTAGTAAAAATTAACTACGAAGGTAAAACTATCGATGGCAAGGTGTTCGATAAGAACGAAAATATGCCAATGCAGATAGGACAAGCTGTTCCAGGCTTCAATGAAGCATTACTAAATATGCCTATTGGTTCTAAATGGGTGGTTTATATTCCTTACGCAGCAGGTTATGGCGCACAACAACCTAGCCCCGATATAAAACCATTCTCAACATTGATATTTACTATAGAGTTATTATCTGTTGAAAAGCCAGCAGCTGAAGCTCCTGCAGCAAAACCAGTTAAATAACCTGAAATAGTTATTTGTACAATATTATATAATAAGGTGGGTTGGGAAATGATTAGCCCAATCCACTTTTTCATTACGATATTATTTCATGGGAAACAACACAGGAATGCTCGCTGTCAGTATTCCTATTTAAACGAAAAAGACAATGAAGAAAATTGCAATTATGGCATTGCTCGTTGTGGCAAGTGCAGGCTTTAGCACGGCAAACGCACAGAGCAAGAAAGAGAAAAAACAGAAAAGGCAAGAGCCAAGAGAATCAATAGCAATCACAGCACCTGTCAGCGATGAGACCGCAATAGATATAACGAAGTTCGATTCGTTAAGTTACGCAGCGGGAATGAATGCAACACGCGGGTTGGAAGAGTATATTTCAAGTCAGTTAGGAGTATCAAAAGAACAGCTTCCCGACTTTATACGTGGACTGAAAGAAGGTATTTCAAAACGTAAAGACACCTCTTTCTCTGCTTACACAGCAGGTCTGCAAATTGCAGCACAGGTAGAACGGAGTATGCTTCCTAATATACAAGCAGTTTAAAGGTACATCAGCCGACATAGATGAAGACCTGTTCTTTAAAGGTTTTGTAGATGCGCTAAAGCAAGATACAAGATTTATGAAGCCCGAAGCTGCTCAAACATACTTTGCGAAAAAACAACAGCAGTTGGTAGAACAACGTAACGAGGCTGTGAAAGCTGCAGGCGAGAAGTTCCTTACAGAGAATAAGAAGAAGCCGGGAGTAGTTACTTTGCCAAGCGGATTGCAGTATAAGATACTCGTTAAAGGCAATGGTGCAAAGCCAGGCAAGGACGATCAGGTTAAAGTTGTATACGAAGGACGTACCATAGATGGCAAAGTGTTTGATTCGACAACTCGTCATGGGACAGAGAGCGATACCTTTGGAGTTGGAAGGCTAATAAAGGGGTGGACAGAAGCTCTTCTGTTAATGCCTGTAGGTTCTAAGTGGGAAATCTATATTCCACAAGAATTGGCATACGGTGCACGAGGTGCAGGTAACGATATCGCACCTTATTCTCCGCTCATATTCACTCTTGAATTACAAGGAATAGTACCAACTGCAGTGGGAGCTCAAAGCAAATAACTTTAGAAAAAATAACAAAGTGTGCACAGTGGCACACTTTTTTTATGCTTTTCTATTGCCTGTTTCATTTAAAATGTCTACTTTTGCTTTCAAATTGTAAACTAACTTACTTGTTGTAATAAGCAAGTCAGAAACAGTATTGATATGGATAAGATAGACAAATTAGACAGAAAAATTCTCGGTATCCTTTCGCTGAATGCTCGAATACCGTTTAAAGACGTAGCAGCAGAATGTGGAGTATCACGTGCTGCAATCCATCAAAGAGTTCAACACCTTATTGAAAATGGTGTAATTGTGGGCAGTGGCTTCCACGTAAATCCCAAAAGTCTTGGTTACACGACCTGTACTTATGTTGGTTTAAATCTTGAGCGCGGATCTATGTATCGCGAAGTAGTAGAACGTATTAGTTCTATTCCTGAAGTAATAGAGTGTCATTTCACCACAGGTTCATACACTATGCTCGTTAAACTCTTTGCAAAAGACAACGAACAACTTATGGATTTGCTTAACAATAAAATACAAAGCATACCTGGAGTAGTTTCTACTGAGACGCTGATTTCGCTTGAACAGAGCATAAAACGTGAAATACCAATTAGCGAAAATCTCTAAACTGTACAACTTGTGCGTTGCTTCTATCGTCTATTAAAATAAAATTACAATGCAAAATTATGATTTAGATGCCCATTTAGCAGAACTTTATGACCATTATCCCGAAGGAACTAGCAGACCAGTCATTGGTATTGTTACCAATTTTGCAGACCAAGACGTTACCATTCGTGAAGTTTTCCATAAACAAGTGATAGACGCTGGAGGTACGCCACTACTTATTCCCCCCACAACAGATGCACAAGTAATTGTTAATATACTTAATCGTATAGATGGACTTCTACTTACTGGTGGGGCAGATGTGAACCCTTTGTGGGAAGGAGAGGAACCTATTCGCAATATGGGTAGTATAAACAATAAACGTGATCTTTCCGAATTGCTCACAACACGCTTAGCTTACAATAGGCAGATACCTATTTTTGCAGTTTGTCGAGGCTTGCAAGTATTAGCTATAGCGTTGGGTGGGAAGGTACAACAGCATATTTACGACCCCTATATTGTTGAAGAGACCGAAGAAAAGAAGCTCACACGTATGAAAAGTGTTACCACTTTGCGTCCTGCAAAGCTCAAACACGACCAGAGCGCATCTTTCAACGAACCTACACATAGCATAAAGATAGCTCCCGATTCTGTGCTTTATTCCATATATAAGCAAGAGAAAATATTTGTAAATTCATTCCATCATCAAGCAGTTTCTATGCCTGGTAAACGATTTAAAGTTACAGCATACGCTCCAGATGGTGTAATAGAATGTATGGAAAGTGCAGAATTTAAACCTATAATGGGTGTCCAGTGGCACCCAGAGTGGTTAGAAGAAGATGGTCAGAAACTATTTAAATGGTTTGTAAATGAGGCTGATAGCTTCCGAACAGCTAAGCAATTGCATACAAGGATACTTACTCTCGACACTCATTGCGACACTCCAATGTTCTTTCCACAGGGCGTAGACTTTGCCAAACGTGATCCACGTATACTTTATGACCTACATAAGATGACGGAAGGACACCAAGATGCTGTTACAATGGCAGCTTATTTACCACAGCCACGTATAGGAGAAACGTTCTCATCAAAGATAGACGTAGAAGGATTAAAGCGATTTAATCCTGAATTGACTGATGTCTTGAATAACCTTACACCTACTTCCTATGCCGATTTAATCTTCAATAAAATAGAGAAAATAGTAAAAGATAACAACCGTTACCTTAGTATTGCTCGTACACCGTCCGACCTTTATGAGGACAAACGTAAAGGACGAAAGAGCATTATGTTTGCTATTGAAAATGGTCTGGCATTAGAGGGCGACCTTGCTAATGTGAAATATTTTGCACAACGAGGGGTTACATATATCACTTTGTGTCATAATGGAGATAACGATATCTGCGATTCGGCACGAGGAAGTAATCTTCATGGTGGGGTTAGTAAGTTTGGTGCTGCTGTGATACGCGAAATGAATCGCAATGGTATTATGGTCGATCTCAGTCATGGTGCAGAAAAAAGCTTTTACGATGCTCTTGAGATTAGTAGCCAACCCATTGTGTGCAGCCATTCTAACAGCAAAGCTCTCTGTAATGTACCCCGAAATCTTACCGATGACCAACTACGAGCGTTAGCTAAGAAGGGCGGTGTTGCACACATTACACTCTATCATGGTTTCTTACGTAAAGAAGGGACAGCCTCTGTTCTCGATGCTATTGCCCATTTAGAGCATGCTATCAGAATAATGGGTATAGACTATGTAGGCATTGGAACTGATTTTGATGGTGATGGAACTGTGTGTGGAATGGCAGATGCAAGTGAAATGATTAACTTTACTCGCCATCTGCTTGCACGTAAATATAGTGAGCGCGATATAGAAAAAATATGGGGAGGTAACTGGTTGCGAGTTATGGCACAAGTACAAGCAGCTAAACAGAAATAAAAGAAACGAAAATGAACGGGAATATAAAGTTTTTTTGTAGTGGCATAGCAGTGTTTTTATTTGCAGTTTTTACATTTAGCTGTAAGGGTAAAGCCACTAATAACAATACAGGCGATAGCGATACGGTAGCTGTTGCAAAACCTATTGGACCTAAGTTTAATCCTGATTCAGCTTTTGCTTATACGGAAGCACAGTGCAATTTTGGTCCCCGTACTATGAATTCGTCGGCTCACGACAAGTGCGAACAGTGGATTATAGCTAAATTTAAGCAATATGGCTGTGAAGTTCAGACACAAAAAGCAGATCTGAAAGCTTATGATGGAACGGTATTAAAGTCTACAAACATTATCGCTCGTACCAACCCAAAGGCACAACAACGTGTTTTAGTGTGTGCACATTGGGATAGTAGACCATGGGCAGATAACGATCCAGACTCAACAAATCATAAAACACCTGTTATGGCAGCTAATGATGGCGCCTCTGGTGTTGCCGTTATGATAGAGCTGGCACGCCAGATACAAGCAGATAGTGTGCCTAATGTGGGAATCGATTTTGTTTGTTTCGATGCCGAAGATTGGGGAGTACCACAGTGGGAGACCCAGTATCAAGATCAGTCTGGAGACAGTTGGGCTTTAGGCTCTAATTATTTTGCAAAGAACTTACCTCTTGCTATCCGTCCTAAGTTTGGTATTTTGCTCGATATGGTTGGAGGCGAAGGCGCTCAGTTCTATAAGGAAGGAATGTCTCTACAATATGCTCCTGATGTGGTAGACCGTGTATGGAGAGCTGCAAAAAATGCTGGCTTTGAGTCGTATTTTCCAGAAACAACAGGTGGAATGGTTACTGATGACCACGAACCTCTCAATAAAATAGCTGGCATTCCTACCATTGATGTTATTCCATATTATCCTGATTGTACCCAAAGTTCGTTCGGACCAACATGGCATACTGTAAGCGATACAATGGAACACATAGACCGTACAACATTGCAGGCAGTAGGACAAACGCTCATTCAGCTAATTTATAGTATATAAAAAAGGTATTCAATAAGATTATTATCTTATTGAATACAAACAAAAATGAAGAGAATAGTTCCTATAATAGGTGTTTTGCTACTTTTCGTAGGGTGTGCAAAACAGTCAGAACAACAGATTTCTACTCACCATTTTACCAATGAGGTGAGGCTACAAACTACCCCTGTAAAGAATCAGGGACAGAGCTCGTTGTGCTGGGTATATGCTATGCTAGCAACAATAGAAACTGAACACTTAATGCAAGGAGACTCTGTAAATCTTAGTCCCGACTATGTTGCACGTATGTATCTTGCAGAACAAGCTCGAAGGCTACTGCTAACACGTACCAGAAATGCTTGCTTACCCAATCAAAGCACCTCTATTACTACTCGTGGAATGAGTAGTATGTTGATAGACCTTATTGCAACATACGGTTTATACCATTTTGATGCTTATCATAAGCACGAAGGCGCACCTTATAAAGTACTAGAACGTAAACTTAGTCAAGCAGTTTTAGCACCTAAAACTGGAGATATTACCGAACAGATGAACTATATTAATGGAATTTTAGACGATGAGATAGGTGCTATTCCACGACAAGTATTTCTTTACCGTGCCTCTTACACCCCACAAGAGTTCGCCCATAGTGTATGTAGAAACAACGAATATTTGGCGTTAACAAGTTTTACACATCACCCCTTTGGTACTTACTTTCCTTTGGAAGTGCCCGATAACTATTTTCACGATACTTTTTAAATGTGCCTATCGATACTTTGATGTATCGTATAGAACAGTCTGTGCGTGCAGGACACCCTGTTTGTTGGGAAGGTGATATTTCGGAAGATGGTTTTTCGTTTGCTAACGGTGTTGCAGAATTAGACAATGACGCCCAGCAACCTACACAGGCACAACGTCAGGAAGCTTTTGAGACCTACCAAACTACCGACGACCATTGTATGGAAATTATAGGGATTGCTCACAATGAGAAGGGTTACAAATACTTTATTTGTAAGAATAGTTGGGGCAAAAACAATCCATTTGGTGGCTTTATGTATCTAAGCTATAATTATGTTCGACTGAAAACCATTGCTGCTTATATGGTGAGAGTTTGAAAAACTATGGTTTTCGTTCTTCCAAATATTGCTTGAAAGTTACAAGAAAAGCATCGGTTACATGTATAATCTCGTTACCTATGTAAATACAATCATTTCTATCAACTTTTCTTATTTTATCTAATGCAACGATGTACGAACGGTTTACACGCATAAAATTGTTGGTTGGCAACAACTCTTCTGCCGTTTTCATAGTCATGTGTGTAACCAATCGGCGATTGGAAAGGTGGAAAATAACGTAATCCTTCATTCCTTCCACATACACAACATCGTCCAACTGCACTTGCTGTAGTTCTCCGTCTACCTTCAGAAATACCGTTGTGTGCTGGTTGTTTTGCGGTTGCAATGCCATCTCAAACCATTTTTTAGCCTTTTCGGCTGCTGCAAGAAACTTGTTATAGCGTATTGGCTTCAGCAGAAAGTCGAGCGCATTCACTTCGTAACTGTCGAAAGCATATTCCTTAAAGGCGGTTGTAAATATAATGCGGGTATGCGATGGTACCATGTGCGAAAGCTCCATACCATTCATGTCAGGCATTTGAATATCGAGAAACAGCACATCTGCACTGTCGTTTGTTATGGATTGCATAGCAGCAACCGAGTCGGTAAACGATGCTTTGAGTGTCAGAAATGGTGTGCGTTCTATGAAATTCTCCAATAAGCGGATAGCCAGCGGCTCGTCATCGACGATGATACACGATAAATTCATAGGCAGGTATTAACTCTTTACATTTATTTTTATACTCAACTTGTAAACTCCTTGTTCCACCGTTTGGTGCATTTCGTAGCGTTTAGCATACATCAGTTCCAAACGTTTACGCATATTTTCTGTACCAATGCCGCTACCGCTACGGTTGCAATTGCCTTTTGGGTGGTTACTGTTCTGGCACGAAAACAACAGAAAACCATTATTTTTGGTTAGCGAAACATCTATAAACGATGGTATTCCGCTACTTACACCGTGCTTAAAAGCGTTCTCAATAGGCGATAAGAATAACAGGGGAGCAATGGTTTGTGTTGTATCGGGAACATCAAAATGCGTTGTTATCTTCACGTTTTTGTCGCAACGCAGTGCCATAAGAGAGATGTAGTTCTTCATAAAATCAATTTCTCCACTCAATGGAACCTCTTTTTGTTGCGTTTCGTAGAGTGCATAACGCAGCAAATCGGATAGTTCGCCAATGGAGTTTTGCGCCTCATCGGCATCAATCTGTGTTAAAGAAGAGATGTTATTTAGTGTGTTAAACAGGAAGTGCGGGTTCAGTTGATTCTTTAGCCAGGCCAGTTCGGCTTCCGTATTGCGCTGTTTTTCTTCTAAAAGTTGTTTCTGAAGATTGTTCTGTCGTATGAAGTAGCGTACAGATATAGCGGCAATCGCCACGACATAGTTAAGAACCAGCCAGATGATAGCGAACTGATAGTGGTACAAATGTACCACCACACCATGGTCTGTATTGCTGCGTGGGAAGAACAAGTCGTAGTTCAGTAAAAATACCAAGGCAAATTCTACCAACCAAAACAACCATCGGCGCAGCTTACTTTTATCTTCGTAGAGATACGGAACAAGCACATAGAAGTTTGCCATAAAGACCACGAGGAGCAAAAAGAACATAACAGCGTTGGTGCGCACCGAAGCCGTTGCCACCCATGGGTCGCGTTCGGTGATATATACCACTACACACCACGTTGCAGTAAGCATTAAGTAAATGCCTATCTGTGCAAGAAATATAAGTACATTGCGCTTCTTTAACCACGCTTTTATTGTCTGCATAATATTTTTATTGTTGCAAATGTTGTTTCAAACCACTACAAAGGTAACCTTATTATGCTGTATCTACAAATTAATTTCGACGAACTACCACAGTTCTTCGACGATTTTGCATCTCTAATTTCCTTGAATACGCACACTATGGAAGTGTAAACACTTTTACAAACTTAAAAGCTCGTATAATAGAATTACAATCAACACTGCATAAAAGCATTTGTTTTGCCCTATAAAACAAATGCTTTTGGAACTTTAAGTTGTATAATTGACAATATAAAACTAAAACTATTGCTCCCAACTAAAATAATATTCATAAAATAAGTATCTGAGAATTGCAGTATCTCTATATTCTTAGTGTTCTTATAGATATAAGAAATAATGATAGTTTAGAGCAATATTGCTGGTTGATAGATTTGCATTTTTATTGTGTTACAACTAAAATACATTACTGTTAGTTTTGCACATCATTGTTAAATAGTTATCTTTGCAGTATAAACAGAAGCATATTACACAATTTATGGAAGATTTAAAGAAAACATTTGCAGGCAAACTGCTCAACATTAAAGCAATTAAGCTCCAACCCAACGATCCATTTACATGGGCAAGTGGGTGGAAATCTCCTTTTTATTGCGACAATCGTAAAACTCTATCTTACCACGATGTGCGCTCGTTTGTAAAGTTAGAGCTGGTGCACGCTATACTGTCGCACTTTCCCACTGCTACTGCTGTTGCTGGAGTTGCCACTGGAGCCATTGCACAAGGTGCATTAGTAGCCGAGGAACTAGCCCTACCGTATGCATACGTGCGTCCGAAGCCAAAAGATCATGGTATGAAGAACCAGATAGAAGGACAATTGCCAGAAGGTGCAAAGGTTGTTGTGGTAGAAGATTTGATATCTACCGGAGGCTCCTCTCTTAAGGCAGTGGCTGCATTGCGCGAAGCGGGCTTTGAGGTTGTAGGTATGGTGGCTTCTTACACCTATGGATTTCCAGTAGCCGAAGCGGCTTTTAAGGAAGCAAATGTGCAGTTGGTAACACTCACCAACTATCAAAGCGTAGTGGAAAAGGCTTTGGAAACGGGATATATTAAGAAAGAAGACGTACCAATGTTAGACGAATGGCGTCGCGACCCAGCTAATTGGAGGAAGTAAGTATGAGCAAATTTGAAAGTAGTATAAAGCAAATTGCTTATCCTCAGCAAAGTGTTTACAATATGCTGAGCGACCTCACGAACATTGAACGTGTGAAAGATAAAGTGCCCGAAGATAAGTTAAAGGACCTAACCTTCGATAAAGACACCATCTCTATTAGTGTTTCTCCAGTGGGACAAATTTCTATGCGCATAGTAGAACGCGACGAGCCAAAGACCATTAAATTTGCAAGCGAAAACTCGCCTATGTCATTCAACTTCTGGATTCAAATACTTCCAGTAAGCGATACTGCATCTAAAATGAAACTCACTATAGATGCTGATATCCCATTTTTTGCAAAAGGAATGGTATCTGGTCCGCTAAAAGAGGGCATAGAGAAGATTGCCGAGGCATTGGCTACGATTCCTTACGAATAGGAGAAAGGCTTAATGGAAAAGCGATAGAGGATATTTAAGGAAAACGGTTGATAGTAGCGAACTCTACTCTAATATATTTAAAGCTATAACAACATATTGTTGATCAGGCGTATATACTGAAGTTTAAATTGAAATATTGCAGAATAGAACGGAGTACATTCCCCATAGGAATAAATATCTTTCGGCTATTATAACATAGCATCATAAAGGAGCTAATTTGCTATGATATCTAAAACGCAACTGACAGATATCTAAAACGAACGTGACAGATATCTGAGACGAACGTGACAGATATCTGTGATAAAAGTAGCCAACAGCAGGCAGAATTGTCTAAGCATTTACGATATTCTGTTTTACAGTCGAAAGCCGGTAGACATGGCTAATAATAGCCCTATTTATTTTCTACCGGATATAAAAAGACACAAAACTATAGTTAAGCTCAAATAGGTCATTAGACCACAATATGTATAGTGCTAATTACTATGGTATTGTTTTCTAACATCTTTTATATTCTTATCGGCATCTTGTCTGTCTTTGTAATCTGACGTAGCTCGCTACGCCTACGTTGCAACGACAGACAATTTGCTTGATAATAAAACAAAATATATTTAAGCTCTAACTACCAATTTGGCTTAAAAGGGTGTGATAAATTGCACACCTTTTATAAAGTATCGTGTTTAAAATGAGTATTATTCGCCTTATAAGAAATTAAAAATATGTTGGGGAATGCAGTATAAAAGTATGTAGAAACATACCTTTACAATTGTCCAGCCTCTATTTGCAATACAATTCTTTCTGTAAGTCGGTCAGCACCTTTAGGGTCGTATCGCTTCTTAAGGCTAGCACCAAACATCCAGGCAAAGGCCTGATAGAATCCAGCACGTATTGGACCGAGAAAGGCTTGTATGAGTTCATAGCCCGTAGAGTGAGTTTCGCGATCAATAAGTTTTATAAGAAGCTTGCCTTGCGAGTAAGTTAGTTTCTTAATGCGTGGTGTATATACTTGTTTCAGTTCCTTTTCTACAGCTTTTGTATGTGCATCGCGTTCTTTCTTTGTAGGAATAGTTTGCAAATACGCTCCTGTTTCTAATATAATTTGGTTACATTCTTTAGCCAATGGCAATACCTTCTTTATATTATACACCAACCGATTGTACGCCTGACGCTGTTTATCGTTTTTAAACTCCATAGGAGGGTAAATATAAATAGTGTTGGTACGAACATATTGAACACTATCTTGTCCTACCTTTGCCTTTCCAATGTGCACCATAGGAACGAAAGTAGGCGAATTTAAATCAACCACACGATCTTCAGGATTGATATGCTCTTGAGCAGAAACCCCCATAACTACAAACAAGAGCACAAGTGTAAGTATAATATGATAACCTTTCATAACAGAGGCAAAAGTAACTATAATTTTGTAATTGAGTGCTCTTTTATACTATTTTATGGTATTGACATCTAATAAATACAACTTTTCAACGTTATAGTAAGCAAAATAAAATAAAAGAGATAAATGAATTTAAAGAAGAAAATAGGTGAGAGGGTAATAATACTTTCGGCATTGTTTATGCTAATTGCTTGTAAAGACGTAATAGATTACGAGTATAGTAACTATCATTGCAACCTTACCATAGACAACAGTGTGCACCTCGATGCAACGCTTGCTAGCTCGATGAATGCTCTCTCTCCAGGAGTTTTTACCACCATAAAGCCACTTTACAGAGACGGTGTGTATTATTTTCACTTTAGAAACAATCAAGGATTAGAGTCGAAAAAACAATTTAATGCTATTGACGAACGTCTACAAAGCAATTTGCGAGTGGGTATGAGCAATGGATTAATTGTAGGCTTTGGTAACCTCGATACACCAGCACACTTCTATGCCTACGACCTACAATGCCCTAATTGTTTTGATATAGATGCTCTGCCACAACGTAACTACGAACTTACGGTTACAGGAACAGGCATAGCTACTTGTAAAACATGTCATAGAAGCTACAATCTTAATACAGGAGGAAATATTGTAAGTGGAGAGAGAGGTAAAACAATGACACGCTACAGAGCAAGTACAACAGGTCCCAACGGGGTGTTACACGTATATTAATATGGTGTGTTAGTATATGAAATAGCAAAGAATAAAACTAAATGAATAAAAAAACAACAATTATCTTGTGAGTTCCAATAATTAGTATTATCTTTGCACTCGGTTTGCCGCAATGGTGGAATTGGTAGACACGAGGGACTTAAAAATCCCTTGGACCAGTAATGGCTGTGCGGGTTCAAGTCCCGCTCGCGGCACTTTTTAAAAATACAATTCCGTATATCTTAAGATAAAAAAAGCATAATGAGAGTTTACTCTATTTAGCTTTTTATTTTTATTAAACCTATAAAAAAACATCATCTTACATGAAGCGAATAGTTTATTTTTTTGTTATTATCTTTACTATTGGTTTCTTGTGGAAAAACATAGCGGATACTTTAAAAATAGATGGTAGATTGCTGCATATCAATCAGGGAGAGCTATTTGTTTATAGCCCAGAAGGTGTTATTGCAGGACTTGATACAATACAAATAAAAAGGTGGAAGATTTACTTACGAAATACCATGTGAATTTAATGGTACACTTATTTTTAGTATTCCCGAACTACTCTACGCACGCAATATTTGCCGAGCCTGGCGAAGCTGTGGAAATAAAAAGCAGATGCCTCGCATTTAAAAGAAATGGAAGTAAAGGGTACTGACGATAATGAACTGATGGGAAAGTTTAGAAAGGAAACAGCCGTAGCCTCTCCACCAGAAATTGTGAAAGATGCCATTAAGTTTGTAAAGGAACATCTTGACTCCCCAGTTAGTGTCTATCTGACAGAACGTTATCTTATTAATGATAAGAAGGCAAACTATAAACAGATAGCCGAACTTATAAAGGAAATGGAAAACGAACAGCCAAAGAATGGAGCTTTGGCGCGTCTAAAACAATATCTACAAAGCTTGCAGAAAGGAAGTATAGGGCAGTCGTTACCTAAATTCACTGCAAAAGACCTTAATGGAAATATTATTACCAATTCTACTTTAATAAGTAAGAACACTATTATATGCACATGGGCTTCATGGAACGACGAAAGCAAAGAAGTTTTACTAACTCTTAACGATGCTGCTAAAAGAAATGAAGCCAAAGTAATAGGTATTTGTTTAGACCCATCACCTAAAAGTGTACGACAATATATTAAGGAGAATGATATAGTATTCCCCAATATCTGCGATGGAGAGATGATGGAGAGTAAACTAATAAAGACACTTGGGCTGACATATATTCCCGACAATATCATCTTAAACAATGGGAAGATAACAGAACGTAGGGTAGATGTGAATACGCTCAGAAATAGAATGATAAAGTTATAGACCTTAAATGCTTGTAAAAACTTATTGTGCTGCTGTAAACGGAATGGAAGTTACGACGGTTACAGTGGAAGTTAGCATAACAAGGGGGGTGATGTATCATCTCACTGGATTGGCTGACGTTGCTGTAAAAGAGAGTCACGACCGTATTGCAGCGGCATTATTGAATAACGGCTATCAATTTCCTGTTGCCGATATTACAGCTAATCTTGCTCCTGCCGACTTGCGTAAAGAAGGCTCAAGTTTCGATTTACCACTTGCTATTGCTATTCTTGGTGCAACCGAAAAAATTAGTTCTAACCATCTTAAAGAATATATGCTGGTGGGGGAATTAAGTCTTGATGGTACATTACAACCTATTAAAGGAGCTTTGCCGATAGCTATTAAGGCGCGAGCTGAAAAGTTTAAAGGACTAATTGTACCAAAAGCAAACGAGCATGAAGCAGCTGTAGTAGATACGCTCGAAGTATATGGAATGGAAAACATAGGCGAAGTAATTAGCTTTCTAAACGATGCTTGTACAAAAACACCATATAAAGTAGATACTCGCAAAGAATTTTATGAAAATCAGTATACAAGTGATTTGGATTTTGCCGATGTTCGTGGACAAGAAAACGTAAAACGAGCATTAGAAGTGGCAGCTGCAGGCTCACATAATGTAATAATGATAGGTCCACCAGGTAGCGGAAAGAGTATGATGGCGAAACGATTACCTTCTATACTGCCACCATTGGCACTTACAGAAAGCTTAGAAACAACACAAATCCACTCTATTGCTGGTAAATTAAAAAAGAATACAGGACTTATAACGCAACGACCATTTCGTAGCCCGCACCATACTATTTCTGAAATAGCTTAGTTGGTGGCGGAACAAATCCAATGCCAGGAGAGATAACCTTAGCACATAATGGTGTTCTGTTTTGCGATGAATTACCTGAATTTAGTAAACATACACTCGAAGTATTGCGACAACCCTTAGAAGACCGCTCTATTACAATATCAAGAGCTAAATATACTGTTACTTATCCTTGTAGTTTTATGTTTGTAGCTAGTATGAATCCTTGCCCTTGTGGCTATTATGGCGATGTTACACATCATTGTGTGTGTACACCAGGACAAATACAACGATACCTTTCGAAGATATCTGGTCCGCTACTCGACCGTATTGATATACAATGTGAAATATCTCCACTCCCTTTCAGAGACCTATCAAAAGCAGAACAGGGCGAATCGAGCACTGATATACGAGAACGAGTTTTGAGAGCTCGACGTATTCAGACAGAAAGGTTTAAGAACTATCCAAATATTCACTGTAATGCGCAAATGTCTGAACGCATGATCCATGAATTTATTGAACCCGATGATCAGTCGCTCGAAATACTTCGTAAAGCAATGGAAAATCTTAAACTGTCGGCACGCGCTTATAATCGTATTCTAAAAGTAGCACGAACAATTGCCGATCTCGAAGCTTCACCAAAGGTACAGGTGCATCATATAGCAGAGGCAATTGGCTATAGAAGTCTAGATCGAGGAGATTGGGGTGAAAGATAATGTTTATTTTATTTTGCTATTCTTATAGTTTGCCGTACCTTTGCATTCTAAAGAATAACATAGAATGCGTAAGAAACAAATTCTTCTCATTAACGATATTGCTGGATATGGAAAGGTTGCTACAGCTGCAATGCTCCCTATTCTGTCTTATTTTGGGTACCCAGTGTATAACTTACCGACAGCATTGGTGTCTAATACTTTAGATTATGGTAAATTTCGTATTCTCGAAACTACCGACTATATAAAAGATGTATTTCCTATTTGGAAGGAATTAGGCTTTCATTACGATTCAATCGCTACAGGATTCATTGCTTCAGAGCGTCAAGCAAAGCTTATTTCTGCTTATTGTCGCGAACAAGCAGCTAATGGAACAATGATTTTTGTAGACCCTATAATGGGAGATAATGGTAAATTATATAATGGTGTAACACCATCAACAATCAATTCGATGCGTGAAATGCTTAGTGTTGCAGACCTTTGTTTCCCTAATTATACAGAAGCTTGTTATCTTACAGATTCTGAATATAAAGTAGACGGGGTTACAAGGGAAGAAGGTATAGAACTTCTTAAAAAGTTAAGAACTATTGGAACGAAGTCTGCGCTTATTACATCAATATCTATTGATGGACAATCATCGGTAATTGGATACAGTAATAGTAGTGGAGACTATTTTTGTTTACCATACAACGAAATACCAATACATTTCCCAGGTACTGGTGATATTTTCTCAGCAATACTTATTGGACACCTACTTGATAATGAATCGCTAACAAATAGCACTCAGAAAGCTATAGATGGGGTTTATAGACTCATAGATTTAAATAAGGAGAATGAGGATAAAAATAGAGGAATACCACTCGAACAATACTTAGACATACTATAATGGTAATGTATTAACCGCTAAAGATAACTTAAAAACGTATTAAGATGGATTGGATAAACGGACTTATTAATATTCATTCAGCATTACAAGGGGTTATTATAGTTTCGCTTGTGTGTGCTGCTGGACTCGCTTTAGGTAAGATAAGGTTTGCTGGAGTTTCTTTAGGTGTAGCATTTGTGTTCTTCGTTGGTATTGCCGTGGGTAACTTTGGTCTCAATATAGATGCTCAAATGCTAAACTATTGTGAGACATTTGGTCTAGTATTGTTTGTTTATACATTGGGCCTACATGTTGGTCCTAACTTCTTTAGCTCTTTGTTACACGAAGGTAAAGCACAGAATATGTGGTCCTTAGCAATAATTTTACTTGGAACGGTTATGGCTGTGGCTCTGACGTACACACTAAATATACCAATGAGCGATATGGTAGGTATTCTTAGTGGTGCAACAACAAACACACCTGCTCTTGGTGCAGCGCAACAAGCACTAGAACACATAGGAGTAAACAGTGGTAGGGCAGGCCCTCGCAACAGCCGTAACTTATCCACTTGGTGTTGTTGGTGTCATTTTCGCTATGATTTTGTTGCGAAAATTCTTTGTGAAGTCTAGCGATTTAGAACTCAAAGGTACCGAAGAGGAAGACCATACCTACGTCGGACAATACGTGGTAGTCAATCCTGCAATCATAGGCAAAACTATTGCAGAAGTTTCGCAAGGTTCTCATATCAAATTTATTATCTCGCGAATTTGGCGCGACGAAGAAGTAATACTTCCACAGGGGGCTACAGTGTTAGAAAATCACGATAATCTACTTGTTATAGCCAATAAAGACGACGTTACGAGTATAGAAATACTATTTGGACAAACAGTTCGCCGCGATTGGAATAAAGAACAAATTGATTGGAATAAGATAGATTCGAATGTCGAAAGTCGTACCATAGTCCTAACAAAAAATAATCTTAACGGTAAACTACTTGGACAATTGCGTTTGCGAGATATGTATAATGTAAACGTTAGTAGGGTTGTGCGTGGCGACATTAAATTGCTTGCCACAGAAGATTTGCGCTTACGCTATGGAGACCATCTTACACTGGTAGGTACCCCACAAGATATTGACCACGCTGAATACTTCCTTGGCAATTCAGTAAAGACACTTAACGAACCTAACTTAGGTAATATTTCTTGGTATGATACTTGGCTTAGCTATTGGAACCATTCCTATCAACCTTCCAGGTATGGAATCTCCTATTCGGTTGGGTATTGCTGGAGGACCAATTATTATGGGAATATTGGTCGGAACATTTGCTCCGCGTTTTCACATGGTGTCCTATACCACTCGTAGCGCATCGCTCATGTTACGCAAATTAGGACTATCACTCTATCTAGCTTGTATCGGTTTAGATGCAGGTAAAGGCTTTTTAGATACCGTTTTTCGTCCTGAAGGTTTACTGTGGGTAGGTTTAGGTTTTCTGCTTACAGTGTTACCCATATTTATAGTAGCTCTTATAGCGTTGCGTACAAAGAGATACGATTATGGAACCATTTGTGGCATACTTTGTGGTGCTATGGCAAATCCGATGGCATTGGTTTATGCAAACGATACGACTAAAGGCGAGACCTCTAATATAAGTTATGCCACCGTTTATCCTTTAGGAATGTTTATTCGTGTCATCATTGCTCAAGTGCTTGTAATGTTCTTTGTTTAGGTGATGATGTGGTAGATTATAATCAACTAATTTCATTGTTTACAGGAGTTGTGAAATCAGATATGCGGCACTTTAGTTTTAGATATCTCTCACGTTCGTCTTAGATATCTCTCAGTTTCGTTTCAGATATCTCTCACGTTCGTTTCAGATATCTCTCAGTTTTTGTTCTAGATATATAGAAAAACAGTTCTTCTGTATATTATATAAATAAGGTGTATTCAATCATTCCGGCATTGCTTTTTACCCTTTTTGCAGAGGCTATTTTTACAAAAAGAATCATTTTTTTCTTAGAAAAAGTTTGGTGGTTATTATTTTTTTTGTTATACCTTTTGCACTCGCTTTTTACGGCAAGCAGTTTATCTGTTAGTTGTTAATAAGGCATCGTTCTTTGAAAAGATTTACATAGACAGAGAAGTAGTACAAGAAGCGTCTGTTGCTATTAAATATAGTATCAGATGGGTAAAAGAAACGTCCTAGTTAATTTATTATAGGTGTATAAACTTGATATTACTGGATAATTAGTTCTGAGCAGATATTGAATTTAGGTATATATATCACTATTTTGTAGTGATGTTTATATATTCTTATAAAAGACATTTTACAATGGAGAGTTTGATCCTGGCTCAGGATGAACGCTAGCTATAGGCTTAACACATGCAAGTCGAGGGGAAACGGCATTATGTGCTTGCACATTTTGGACGTCGACCGGCGCACGGGTGAGTATCGCGTATCCAACCTGCCCTTTACTTGGGGATACCCCGTTGAAAGACGGCCTAATACCCGATGTAATTCATTGATGGCATCAGATATGAATAAAAGATTTATCGGTAAAGGATGGGGATGCGTCTGATTAGCTTGTTGGTGAGGTAACGGCTCACCAAGGCAACGATCAGTAGGGGTTCTGAGAGGAAGGTCCCCCACATTGGAACTGAGACACGGTCCAAACTCCTACGGGAGGCAGCAGTGAGGAATATTGGTCAATGGGCGCAAGCCTGAACCAGCCAAGTAGCGTGCAGGAAGACGGCCCTATGGGTTGTAAACTGCTTTTATACGAGAATAATTTGATGCACGTGTGCGTTATTGCATGTATCGTATGAATAAGGACCGGCTAATTCCGTGCCAGCAGCCGCGGTAATACGGAAGGTCCAGGCGTTATCCGGATTTATTGGGTTTAAAGGGAGTGTAGGCGGTTTGTTAAGCGTGTTGTGAAATTTAGGTGCTCAACATTTAACTTGCAGCGCGAACTGTCAGACTTGAGTACACGCAACGTATGCGGAATTCATGGTGTAGCGGTGAAATGCTTAGATATCATGAAGAACTCCGATTGCGAAGGCAGCATACGGGAGTGTAACTGACGCTTAAGCTCGAAGGTGCGGGTATCGAACAGGATTAGATACCCTGGTAGTCCGCACAGTAAACGATGGATGCCCGCTGTTAGCGCCTGGCGTTAGCGGCTAAGCGAAAGCATTAAGCATCCCACCTGGGGAGTACGCCGGCAACGGTGAAACTCAAAGGAATTGACGGGGGCTCGCACAAGCGGAGGAACATGTGGTTTAATTCGATGATACGCGAGGAACCTTACCCGGGCTTGAATTGCAGAGGAATTATTTAGAGATAAATATGCCCTTCGGGGTCTCTGTGAAGGTGCTGCATGGTTGTCGTCAGCTCGTGCCGTGAGGTGTCGGCTTAAGTGCCATAACGAGCGCAACCCCTTTTCTTAGTTGCCATCAGGTAATGCTGGGCACTCTGGGAACACTGCCACCGCAAGGTGTGAGGAAGGTGGGGATGACGTCAAATCAGCACGGCCCTTACGTCCGGGGCTACACACGTGTTACAATGGCCGGTACAGAGGGATGGTGTAATGTAAATTGCATCAAATCTTAAAAGCCGGTCCCAGTTCGGACTGAGGTCTGCAACCCGACCTCACGAAGCTGGATTCGCTAGTAATCGCGCATCAGCCATGGCGCGGTGAATACGTTCCCGGGCCTTGTACACACCGCCCGTCAAGCCATGAAAGCCGGGGGTGCCTGAAGTTCGTAACCGTAAGGAGCGACCTAGGGCAAAACTGGTAATTGGGGCTAAGTCGTAACAAGGTAGCCGTACCGGAAGGTGCGGCTGGAACACCTCCTTTCTGGATAGGACTTTTATTTTTGTATTATCTAAATGTTTATCACCATATAAATAATAGATGTTAGGAAGTTTTCTCTTCTTGTACTCGCATCTTTGTTCTACAATATAGAGAAGATAAGGTTTAAGGCCTACAGCTATGGTTCAAGTCCATTATCTTCACTCATCATTTTTGCATCGTTTTATCGTTGCATCATTGATATCGTTCTTTGACATATTGACACAAGCAAGACTGTAAAGTAAAGTAATTTCTTTTTGTTTATACAAGAAGGATTAGAATTAGATTTCAAAAATACAGCTGAAAGTATGAGCATGAATATGCTACCATTGGTATTAATATTATTAGTTTGGTAGTATATAAAATGAATAGAAAGTAATTAAGGGCGTATGGCGGATGCCTAGGCTCACGGAGGCGATGAAGGACGTGATAAGCTGCGATAAGCCTCGGGTAGATGCAAATAATCTTTGATCCGAGGATTTCCGAATGGGACAACCTGACTGTCTGAATGATAGTCACCCATATATTTTTTATGGGAGCAAACGCAGGGAACTGAAACATCTTAGTACCTGTAGGAAAAGAAAAATAATTTAATGATTCCCCTAGTAGTGGCGAGCGAACGGGGAATAGCCCAAACCTATGACGTATTAATGCGTGATAGGGGTAGTAGGGTCACGATATCGTACTTTGAAAGTGAGGAGAATGTTCTGGAAAGTTCAATAATATAAGGTGATAATCCTGTATCCGAAGCTTGATGAGACGTAGTGAATCCCTGAGTAGTGCGGAGCACGAGTAATTCTGCATGAATCTGCCAGGACCATCCGGTAAGGCTAAAATACTCCCGTGAGACCGATAGTGAATTAGTACCGTGAGGGAAAGGTGAAAAAGCACTCCAATGAGGAGAGTGAAATAGTTCCTGAAACCATACGCCTACAAGCGGTCGGAGCATATATATATGTGACGGCGTGCCTTTTGCATAATGAACCTACGAGTTACCATGTCCAGCGAGGTTAAGGGGTTGAGCCCCGTATCCGTAGTGAAAGCGAGCCTAAATAGGGCGTATAGTTGGATGGGGTAGACGCGAAACCAAGTGATCTACACTTGACCAGGTTGAAGTTCTGGTAACACAGAATGGAGGACCGCACGGATAAGCGTTGAAAAAGCTTCCCGATGAGTTGAGTGTAGGAGTGAAAGGCCAATCAAACTTGGAGATAGCTCGTACTCCCCGAAAGGCATTTAGGTGCCGCGTGCGATGTTCTCCGTGAGAGGTAGAGCGACCGATAGGTCAAGAGGGCTTCACCGCCTATCGCGACCTGACGAACTCCGAATGCTCACGGACTGTAGTCGTGCAGTAAGGGGGCGGGTGCTAAGGTCCGTCCCCGAGAGGAGAAGAATCCTGACCGTCGTCTAAGGTCCCGAAATTCTGTCTAAGTTAGTCTAACGAAGTCTGGTCCCGGTGACAGCTAGGATGTTGGCTTGGAAGCAGCCATTCATTCAAAGAGTGCGTAACAGCTCACTAGTCGAGGGTCCGGGCATGGATAATAATCGGGTATAAGTCAGATACCGAAGTCGCGGGATAGCATTGTATATAAAAAGTATCGGTAGGGGAGCATTCTATATGCGTTGAATGGTGATATTGATTGATCCTGGAGCGTATAGAAACGCAAATGTAGGTATAAGTAACGATAAAGGGGGTAAGATTCCCCCCTCGCCGTAAGACTAAGGTTTCCCAGGCGATGTCAATCAGCCTGGGGTTAGTCGGGTCCTAAGTCTCAGCCGAATGGCGAAGGCGATGGGTTCACGGTTAATATTCCGTGACTTGCTCATTCAGCGATGTGGAGACGGAGCAGTGACACTGTCGCGCCCTTACGGATATGGGCGTTAAAGAAGTTAGGTGTAGATAGATGTAGGCAAATCCGCATTTAGAGCTGATCTTCTATAGTACAGAGTTTTCTTCGGAGAGCTTTGATAGTACAGGTAATCATACTTCCAAGAAAATCCGCTAAGCTTAATGTTTGAGCAACCCGTACCGTAATCGGACACACGTAGTCGGGTAGAACATACTAAGGCGTTGAGAGATTCATGGTTAAGGAACTAGGCAAATTGACCCCGTAACTTCGGAATAAGGGGTCCTCATTTTTAATGAGGCGCAGAGAATAGGTCCAGGCAACTGTTTAACAAAAACACAGGGCTGTGCTAACTCGAAAGATGATGTATACAGCCTGACACCTGCCCGGTGCTGGAAGGTTAAGAGGAGAGCTTAGATGTATGTCGACGGTTTGAATTGAAGCCCCAGTAAACGGCGGCCGTAACTATAACGGTCCTAAGGTAGCGAAATTCCTTGTCGGGTAAGTTCCGACCTGCACGAATGGTGTAATGATCCGGACGCTGTCTCAATCATGATCTCAGTGAAATTGTAGTATCGGTGAAGATGCCGATTACCCGCGATGGGACGAAAAGACCCCGTGAACCTTTACTACAGCTTAGCATTGACCTTGGTCATCCGATGTGTAGGATAGGCCGGAGGCTTTGAAGCATGCACGCTAGTGTGTGTGGAGCCATCCTTGAAATACGGCCCTTTGGCTGTCTGAGGTCTAACACGTACTTTCGTGGACATTGTTTGGTGGGTAGTTTGACTGGGGTGGTCGCCTCCAAAAGCGTAACGGAGGCTTCCAAAGGTGCCCTCGGGTCGATTGGTAACCGACCTCATAGAGTGTAATGGCATAAGGGCGCTTGACTGGGAGGCAGACATGCCGAGCAGGCAGGAAACTGGGGCATAGTGATCCGGTGCAAGTGTATGGAAACTGCATCGCTCAAAGGATAAAAGGTACTCCGGGGATAACAGGCTGATCCCCCCCCCAAGAGCTCATATCGACGGGGTGGTTTGGCACCTCGATGTCGGCTCGTCACATCCTGGGGCTGGAGAAGGTCCCAAGGGTTGGGCTGTTCGCCCATTAAAGTGGCACGCGAGCTGGGTTCAGAACGTCGTGAGACAGTTCGGTCTCTATCTATCGTGGGCGTTGGAGTTTTGCGTGGTGCCGCCACTAGTACGAGAGGACCGTGGTGGACAGACCTCCGGTTTACCAGTTGTGCCGCCAGGTGCACCGCTGGGTATCTGAGTCTGGTATGGATAAGCGCTGAAAGCATCTAAGTGCGAAGCCTTCCGCAAGATTAGAACTCCTCATAAGGGTCGTCATAGACTATGACGTTGATAGGGTGTAGGTGTAAAGACAGCGATGTCAAAGCCGAGCACTACTAATTGCCCAAAACTTTCATTCAGTGTGTTTATACTTTAAGAATCGTATTTTTACTTTTCTTTATTTAGTTTTTGCTTGTGGCATAGTCACTTATACAGTGTATTTTATATTTGGTTTATTATATTTATTCTATAATATCGTATATATTATTAACACTAGCATTATTTTAGGTGGTTATTGCGTCGGGGTTCCACCTCTTCCCATTCCGAACAGAGAAGTTAAGCCCGATTGCGCCGATGGTACTGCAATGCAATGTGGGAGAGTAGGTAGCTGCCTTTTTTCTAAATAGCCCTGATTACGATGAGTAGTCGGGGCTTTTTTGTTGTGTTTATATATTACTCTACCTATTTAGGGGTCAGTCCTAAAACCCAGTTGCAAGCCTATACTCTTAAGCGCATAATTTCATAAGCCTATATAAAAAGAAAGGAATATCTGTCACTCCTCTGAACTGTGCCCTGAAAGCCTTAACTTTAACCTGAACTCGGGGAATGATGTACGGGCGAGATAAATCTGCCCCTACGCCTACGGTGTGTTCGCTGTTATACATTTACACACTGAATAAACCTTGTGGTGTGTTTGTTGGATTATGAATGATGTACGGGCGATATGAATCTGTCCCTACGGTGTGTTCGCTGATATTACGCACTGAATAAACCTTGTGATGTGTTTGTTGGATTATGAATGATGTACGGGCGAGATAAATCTGCCCCTACGGTGTGTTCGCTTTATACATTTATGCAATGAATAAACCTTGTGGTGTGTTTGTTGGATTATGAATGATGTACGGGCGAGATGAATCTGCCCCTACGCCTACGGTGTGTTCGCTGTTATACATTTACGCAATGAATAGACCCTGTGGAATGTCCGTTGATATACATTTTAAGTAATAAATAAACCTTGCGGTGTGTTCGCTGATGTTACGCAATGAATGAGCCTTGCAGAGTGTTTGCTGAACATTCTGTGGACTAATATGTGCAACATATAGTGGTTTTGCTTGTTTTTATAAGTTACTGCGGCATATCTATCAATACTGCTAATTATTGTTTTCCACTGGGCGATTGCATTATTAGTCAATAGAAAACTGGGCAATGGTTTCTTTTAACGCCTCTATTTCGTTAAAGTCGAAGTTGTTTGGCATAGCATCTATTAGTTTTATAATTCTCTTTTGCGTTGCTGTTTCTTGCAAAACGAGTATGTTTGAACGTTCATTATTTGATATGTCGAACACCATAACATCTATTGTTTCAACTATTTTTAGTGAACAATAGTGAATAAAGTCGGCATTTTGCTCTTTTGTGAATCTGATGCAATATGCCAATGCTATTGCTGCGTTCTGTGCATATAGAGCTTCATTGCTTCCGTCTGCGTCGGTATCAGGAATTAGATATTCTACGAATGCTTGTACTTCCTCGCTAAAAATCATACAGCTATTAGCGAAATAAGCCAACACACAGCTCTTAAAAAGCCTATCAATTGCCCCCTCCACTACAATTGTTGCTGGTTCTTCTTCTTTGTTTTTCAGAAACTTATAAAGGCAGTTCTCTATTCTTTTAACGCAACAAACACCAAACAACAGTTGCTTGTTTGGGGGCAATGCGTCTATCAACTTGTTTATTTCTTCGTTCATTCCTAACTGTTTAGCTTTTAGTTCTTTCCATAAGTGTAGTATTTCTATCCAATTTTCTTTGTCGTGAAATATTCTATCTTCGTTTACTTTGGGATATCTCGTTGCAAAGATATTACTTTATGCGAAACTATGCAAACAATAACGAGTATAGCACGCCACCAATGCGCAAATGGTAGCGAAGGCTCTACCGATATGTTTGAGTTTAATTTCTCAATGCTTCCGTTGCATTTACATCCGCCTTCTGCATTACTTAGACACTTATTGTATAGTTTTACTTACGTGTAAGTAATATATTATTATCGAGTAAATAATAGCTGAAAATGAAGAAATGTTGAGGTTGATGTAAACTAACTGATAATGAGGAGGAAATACACGAATTGGCATAATACTGCTCTATTTGTAAAGGGCAGAAATATGCGGATTTAGGCAGAAGTTCAGTTACCAGAGTGTTACCTTGTTTTGATGTTGGTAACGATGGAGAAGAAATAGGTAACTGAATTATTTTCGCTCGTGTGGCTGTTGCTTTGGTCGGCAGTTTTCTGCGTATGTGAGGAACGCTTTAATTCGGGTAATTTTGCATAAGATAGACTGCACTCGTCCATTTGAGAGCAAGCTCTTATGGAACTCGCTTGCACAGTCTTTGCCCACAAATATTAAAGCGTATGGAAAAAGAAAAGATGAAAGTGTTGCTCTACCTTAAAAAGAGCGGTATAGACAAATCAGGTAAAGCCCCGATTATGGGGCGGATAACACTTGGAAGGAGTATTGCGCAGTTCAGTTGTAAACTTTCCTGCAACCCCGGTTTATGGAATCCACGTGAGAGCCGGATGAATGGCAAGAGCCGTGAGGCGGTAGAGGTTAATGGAAGATTGGAGCACCTGCTGCTTTCCATTCAATCTGCCTATCAGTCGTTGATTGACAAATGGCAGCCATTTGATGCAACCGATGTGAAAGGACAGTTTCAAGGCAGCGTACAGGCACGATGCAGGCTAATCGAAAGGTTGGATATGCTCATCAAGGAGAAAGAAAGCCATATCGGTATAGACATCAAGGAAGGGGCTATGTCCGCCTATCATTCCACTCGGAAACGATTACAGGAGTTCATTCAGAAGAAATACCATGTTTCGGATTTGGCTTTCTCACTGTTGACAGAAAACTTCATCTACGAATTGCAGACGTTCTGTCTCGGTGAACTCGGTCATCAGCAAAGCACATTTTTCAGAGTTGCAGCAGATTTGAAGACCGTCTGTAGGCTGGCTTATCGTGAGGGACTGGCTGATACGCTTCTGTTTGATAAAGTACATATAGAACGAGGAGACAAGAAAGCACCTAAAGCTCTTGACAAAGAAGCATTGGACAAACTCAAAGCACTCCGCTTTGATGAGTTGGAAAAGGAAATGGAAGCCGTTCGTGATGCGTTTCTCTTCGCCTGTTATATCGGTGCAGCCTATTGTAATTTGATGGAGCTAAGCAAGAAGCATCTTGTCCGTGATGATGCAGGTAGTTTGTGGTTGAAGTTCAACAGACAAAAGACGGGTGTGCTTTGTCGTATCAAACTGTTGCCGGGAGCAGTTCGATTAATTGAGAAAATGCACAGCGATGAAAGGGAAACACTGCTCCCCCATATCAAATATCCCACTTATCAGTCCTGTCTTAAAGCCTTGCGATTACGGTCCGGTATTTCTTTTCCCTTTACTTGCATACTGCAAGGCATACCTTTGCCACGCTTATCACCTTGGAACAGGGCGTTCCTATTGAAACGGTGAGCAAGATGCTCGGACATAGCAACGTAAGTATGACCGAGCGTTATGCAAAGGTTACACCACAGAAACTCTTTGAGGAATTTGACAGCTTCCTTTCTTTCACCGAAGATTTACGTTTAACCATATAAAAGACGAGCATTATGAGAAGTACATTCAAGATACTGTTCTATATTAACAGACAGAAGACAAAAGCAGACGGCAATACCGCCATTCTCTGCCGTATCACCATCGATGGAAAGAGCACAGCCATTACCACAGGTGAAGAGTGCAATCCCTCCAGGTGGAACAGCAAACAGGGGTTGACGACTGACAGGAAGACCAATCAAAGAATCAGCGAGTTCAGGGAATTGATAGAAAAAACCTATCGGGATATTCTTGTTAGGGACGGAGTAGTAAGTGCCGAACTTATCAAGAACCGCCTGCAAGGTATAGCTGATAATCCAACAACGCTACTTGGCATGAGCAAGGCGGAACTGCAATCCGTCAGGGAGAGTGTGGGCAGGTTAAGTGCAGAAAGCACCTATTATAATCTGTCCCATTCAGACAAGAACCTCCGCGAGTTTGTGGAAGATAAAGGATTGCAGGACATGCCCATTTCCACCATTACGGAGAGTTTGTTCGAGGAATACCGTTTCTTCCTGAAAAAGCGTGGGCTGAAAGCATCGACTGTCAATACCAATCTCTGTTGGCTGAGCCGACTGATGTTTCGTGCGGTGAGCAGCAGGATTATCCGCTGCAATTCCTTTGAGAACGCCAAGTATGAGAAGGAGGAAAAGAAAATACGCTTTCTACAAAAGAGCGATGTAATGAAACTCATGGCAATGACGATGAACGACAGAGAATCGGAATTGGCACGGCTGATGTTCGTCTTCTCCTGCTTTACAGGGTTGGCAATTGCCGATATGGAAAATTTAGAATACAGGCATATCCAAACGGCAGCAGACGGACAGAGGTATATCCACAAGGAGCGTCAGAATACCAAGGTTGAGTTTATTGTTCCGTTACATCCCATAGCGGAAGCCATCATCAACTATTGTAGGAAAGAGCAGGCAGGAAACGAAGAACAGCAGATGGTGAAAGAAAAAGGCGACAGCCTTGTCTTTCAACCTCATTGCAGCCGTAGCGTGATGGGCAAGAACCTGAGCATCGTGGGTAAGGCTTGCGGTATCAGACAGAGATTGTTGTACCATGTTGCAAGGCACACGTTCGGAACGATGAGTTTAAGTGCAGGGATACCTATCGAAAGCATTGCCAAAATGATGGGGCACACTTCCATATCAAGCACGCAAATATATGCACAGGTAACGGATAACAAGATTTCGGAGGACATGGACAGACTGATAAGAAATATCAAAAGGAGAAAGCAAAGGAGGAAGCAATATGAACATCAATCACCATCAAACAAAAAGAGACCGCAGCTATTTTGAATGGAGCGACAATATGCAAATCATTCGCAAAGGCAAAGGTGAAATAGCGATGACAGAGAGCGAGCTCGTTGGTTTCTTCGGTGTAACGTGGCGAAAGCTCAATTATCGATTGCAACTTCTACTAAAAGTCTCTCCCCTGCAACCCGACGAAAGGGATACAGGGGAGCAGGAAGTCTACGTGAACGGACGGCTGAGAGGTTATGCCTTGCTTTATCCACTCACTATCATCATCGCTTTGTCTTATCAATTGGACAGCATGGAAGCCCACTTGTTCAGGAAACACATCTGTCGAGAGCTACAACGCCCTTTACCTGTAGTGGAGCAGATATACCTACACTGCAGTGATAGTATCAATTGATATACTTTTCTCTTTCACCGATATTATCCTACTACATTACTACAAAAAGGGATAATACAGTGAAATAGAAAGGGTTGGTATTGTAGTCAGAAAGTAGGAATGGTTATTACTACCGTCTAACTACACACAACTATGTTTTTGAGGCCTTCAAGTATACCGAAAGCCTTATAAGTAGTTATTCTCCAAGTAGTCTATCAACAGTAGAGATACGCATCTGTTTTATTGTATAACATTCCTTTTACCCGTATTTCCTGACCCTCTGATTTCTTCGTGATAAAGATAATTCACTATTGAGGGATGTCCTTTGGGACTTCGTTCGTAAGGCAATTCATTATCCACATACTTACATTGAGCCTCCTGTGCCATTTTCGCGGCCTCTTGCTCCAATTGCTTCCAATATGTTCGGTCTTTATGCAAATAGATTTCTTCATAAAGTGGGAACAAATGGGGATAGTGTGATTTGATATAACCCATAATGTTGGCCTTAAAACCACCCCGCAGATTGAGGTTCTCAAGCCAAAAGAGGTCGCAAATATCTTTCACTTCATGAAAAATAGCTTTGAAATTGGTGATGCCAGGGAAGATGGGCGACACAAAACAAATGGTTCGGATGCCCGCCTCGTAGACCTTTCGCATGGCTGCGATGCGCCGCTCTATGCTCACGGCCTTGTCCATGTCGGCACGAAATGTCTCATCAAGCGTGTTGACTGACCACGATACGGTGACTTTCTTCATTTGCCGGAGCAGGTCAAGATCGCGCAACACGAGGTCGCTCTTTGTACAAATGAGTATTTCTGCATCGCTGTCTTTGAGCTCTTCAAGCAGTTTACGTGTCCTACGGAACGTTGCTTCTTCGGGATTATACCCATCGGTCACTGATCCAATAACCACGCGTTGTCCGGCATATTTCTTCGGATTCTTGATTGCAGGCCAATGCTTCACGTCTAAGAAAGTGCCCCATTCTTCTTTATGTCCTGTGAAGCGCTTCATGAATGAGGCGTAACAATACTTGCAAGCATGGGTGCACCCCACGTATGGATTCACCGAATAGCCACCAACAGGGAGGTTGGACTTGGTTATGATGCCACGCACCTCTTTCGTTCCAATGAGTGTTTTTGCCATATATCTTCCTTTATTCTTTATAAATCCTCTACCGTTTCACCGTCTTCAGGAATAAAGACGCGGTCTAAAATTCCTGCCACTTCCGCACGCTTTCTCACCATTTCACGCGTCACGCTATTATGGTTCACGCCTTCAAGATGCGTCACAAATAACTTTGCATCAGGTGCAGCTGCAGCAACTTTTACCACATCTTCATCGTTCATAATAACGCGTCCACCCAAACGAAAGCCATTGCCACCAGCATTAAGGGTGATAACCTCGGGGCGAAAACGCTTCAAATTGCGCTTCACACCAGCATACCAGATAGTATCTCCGGCGTGATAGAGCGTCTTTTCTTGTGGATGAGTGAATACATAACCTGCTGTATGTCCGGCAGGATACTTCATGATGAAATTACCATGCTGGCTCTCAGCCTTTTGTATGCTCACTTCCCCAACCCTTGTATTGTCACCGACAACTTCCACATGATTAAATCCATGCGACATTACCACCTGCCGATCGTTTTCGTCTTGCACAAAAAATCGCATATCTTTAGGCATCATTTCATAAGCCGCCTCATCGATATGGTCATCGTGCAAATGGGTAAGCAACACCGTATCTACACCTTTTAACACCTCTTCTACGGGAAAAGGTAGTTCATGAAGTGGGTTGCGCAGGTGTTGATTTCTACTAAAGGGGAAAGGAGGCATGCAGCCTTTCTTTCCCAACATGGGGTCGATTAGAATTTTCTTTCCCCCATATTCAACGATTATCGTTGCGTTTCTTACTTGCTGGATATTCATTGTTTATTAAAATTAAAGTTTAACATTGGCTTCCAACATAATACCATCCTTCAGAGGTTCATCATCATCAGAGAACGAATTTGCCTTATATTGTACGCAAAGCACGAGCATTTCGCTGCTGCCTGTGTTCTTGAAAGCACGTTTGCCATTGGGCGCAATTCTCACGATGCTTCCTTCTGAAACGGGAAATCGTTTGCCGTCTACATCGAAAATTCCGTCACCTTTAAGAATGAAATAAAGCTCTTCATGGGTTTTATGGGCATGGCGTGTGCCATAATCCTGCCCAGCTGCAAGACTTTGGAAAGACAATTCTGCGCCTGTTGCTTGTAGTGCATGTCCGGCAAACACCTTTCCTGGGATAGAGAAATTGCCCATAGCCAACTCATATTCCTTAATTTCATTCAACTTACCTACGTTCACCGTGGTGAAGTTCTCACCTTTTTCTACATTTTTAATTTCTTTCATAATGCTATTTGTTTTGATTACGAGTGCAAAGGTAGTGCATAAAACAAAGACACATTCTACCATTAATAATATATGCTCTACCATTTTGATAAGCCATTAATTATTCGTACATTTGTTGCATGAAATTAGAGAATCACCCCCAAGAACTTACACAAGTTCCTTTCAGCAAAACGGAATGTGGTGTAGACTTCAACATCAATACCGATACGCACGAGCGTTTGCGGGGCGTATTGATGGAGTATCCGTCTTTCAAAACTAACTTCTTCGAGTTGTTTTTCTTCAGGAAAGCATCCGGGTGGCTGCGTTATGGCTTTCAACATATCGCGTTGAAAGACAATACGGTGCTGATACTTTCACCGCACATCCATCAGGAGTGGCACATTGATGAAAGCCAAATGGATTATCGTTTCCTTATTTTCCGTGATGATTTCTTTCAACCTATCTTGCCGATCCTTTCTTTACTTATCGTTTGCTTTATTGCTACCAAACAGATTTCCCACCCCATCTGTCGGCTACAGCTATGGAACAACAAGAATACGAGCGTTTGCTTGTGCGGATAAAAGAAGAACTCAACCATCCTCTTGCCGACAGCTATCACATCATCGTATCCTTGCTTCATTATCTGCTCATGACCCTTAATCGTAGGTATTCTGCTCAATACCATCTGCCTTTTGATGCCCCCAAGAACCACCATGCCTTTGAGTTCAAACAACTCTTAGAGAAGCATATTCGCCAATACCAACAAGTGGCCGACTATGCAGCCATGCTGAACATCAGCCGCATCACATTGAATGCTTCTGTACAGGCACAATATGGGCAAACGGCCGTACATCTGCTGAAACAACGTCTGCTTGCAGAAATCAAGAATGAAATACTATTCACTGACAAAACTACCAGTGAATTGGCATACGAATTCAATTTCTCGGAGCCGGGACATTTAATGCGTTTCTTCAAAAAACAAACAGGACAGACGGTTACGGAGTTTAAAGAAGAATATAAAGGACAACAGTTTACCGCAGAATAGAAAAATGATTAAACGAAGAACTTACCAATAAACGAACGGCACTTGAAACAGATATATCTCTGCTCAAGTGCCGTTATCCATCCAGCAATATACGCTTATTGCCTTTATCCTGTTCGACAACTCTTGTAATTCTCCTCCAGTATCTTCTCCAAGTCCGAAGCCTTGTAGAGTATCTTCCCAGCAAACTGCGTGTAGGGAATAATCTTCCTGTCTCGGTAGTCCTGTAAGGTACGAGGACTGATATACAGCCGCTCGCACACTTCCTTTCCCGTAAGGAAAAGCTCTCCGGCAAAGAGTGGCTTGTGCGTCTCTGCTACTTCCACAATTCTTTTTCCCACACTTCTTAGTGCCGAGACAACCAGCTGCATCTCGTCGTTCTCCATATTCAAATCTTTTGCCATTTCCATTATATTCTGCTGTTTTTAGAGCAGAAAGATGCTTTATGCGTAAACGGCCTATTGGGTAGCATTGCAAGACGTCAGTTTGTACCCTCAAACTGCGCCCAGCTCCCCTCATCAGACTATCGGGGAGGTTAGACCGTAATCACTCCGTTCTCATCGGTCAGCCATCAGGAATTAAGCAACAACGAAAAGAAGACTTTTATATGAACAGATTCAACAGCAAGACTGCCCGATGGCAGCAATGCACTGGAGTATATTTTCCGAGAGGGAAAACTCGGCAAAGCGCTTCTCTTTCACAATCTCTGTGGTACTACGCCAAAGGAGGTTTACGAGGAAATGAAGATGGTGAGCGATTACAACACGCGGTGCAGGAAAAAATTCCTACGTATCGAAATAGGCATTGCACCACAAGATGAGAAAAGATTGGGTCTTGCATCCGTCCGTAACCTTGCGTCAAACTTTGCAATACGCATGGGACTTGCCAGCCATCAATGGGGGGGCGGTAACGCACAAGGATACCGGCAACATACACATTCATATCATCGCCAACCGTATCAGCCTGTATGGAGAAGTCTATGACACTACTTTTGTGAGTAACAAGGCTGCAAGGGTGGCGAAGGACATCAGTCGTAAATATGGTATGACCATCACAAAGGAAATAAAGGTAGAGAAGGCACATCAGAAAGCAAAAGCCAATCCAACGAGAGAGCAAACCAAGCAGCAGGTACGGAAAATCTGCTACGCCTTGCTCAACCAATACAAAGGCTCAGGCATCACAGGGCATTCCATGTTCCTCTACGACCTCAGCAAGAGTGGCGCAACCATTGAACGTTTGAAAAACAAGCAGGGCAAGATCTATGGCTTGAAGTTCGCATACAGTGGACAGACTTTTAAGGCATCTGAAATCGGCAGTGAGTTCGGTTACCATTCCTTGCAGAAGAACTTTGAGATAGGTAACACGACAGAGCCAAAGAAAGTTACGGCAATGGAAGATGAGCCGGAAAAGAACAGAACTCAATCCCATACAGGTTATCAACTCGTTCCTCCCAGCCGCTCCTATACGTCACCTGCCAACACAAATAAAAGTTCATCTATTGCACAAGCCGTAGGCAATGTGGCAAGTACTGCCTTAAGTGCAGCCGAAGAAATCATTTCTGGAGCAGGCGGGTTAATCAACCCACAGACACACGGTGATGATTATGCCGAGACAGCATGGTAGCGAAGTCTCTACCGATATGTTTGAGTTTAATTTCTCAATGCTTCCGTTGCATTTACATCCGCCTTCTGCATTACTTAGACACTTATTATATAGTTTTATTTACGTGTAAGTAAAACTTTATTTACGTGTAAGTAATATATTATTTACGTGTAAGTAAAACTTTACTTACGTGTAAGTAATATTGTTTATTACTTATACGAATGTTACGGATACATATAATCGATGAAAGAATGTTATGCAGAGCTTATTATGTATTCACCTTACTGTGTTTTTCTCCGCCTATCTCACATATTTTCTTAAAAGTATATTGTCTAACAATTGGTCCATTGCGGTGCTATCCTCTTTGTCTATCTAGTAGAGGAAAACAATAACGGTTCGTAGGCAATGTCTACGAACCGTTATAATTGTAACTTATAAGTCTTGTTTTAAGCTTTAGCATTCTCTTTGTCAGAGAAGTCTATAATGCTTTTCTTATTAGCTTCTAAGCGTATATGTTCTTCTTGAGAGCCAACTATAAGCTTTTGCCACTGACGAAGACCTGTACCCGCTGGAATGAGGTGTCCACAAATAACGTTTTCTTTCATTCCCTCGAGCGTATCACTCTTACCACGAATTGCTGCCTCATTAAGAACTTTAGTTGTTTCTTGGAACGAAGCAGCTGACATAAAGCTCTTTGTGCCAAGCGCAGCGCGTGTAATACCTTGCAACATCTGTGTTGCAGTGGCTTGAACAGCATCGCGCACCTGAACGAGTTTTTAAGTCGCGGCGTTTAAGATTAGAGTTTTCATCGCGTAATTTACGTACAGACAGAATCTGTCCTTTATAGCAATATTCAGAATCGCCTGGGTCGGTAACAACCTTTTTACCCCAAATGCGATCGTTCTCTTCTAAGAAGTCGAGCTTATCAACAAGCTCTTGTTCGAGGAAAGTAGTATCGCCAGAGTCGTCAATTCGCACTTTGCGCATCATTTGACGAACGATAATTTCGAAGTGTTTATCGTTAATCTTCACACCTTGTAGACGATAAACGTCTTGTACTTCGTTTACAATATATTCTTGTACAGCCGTAGGGCCTTTAATAGAAAGAATATCGGCAGGTGTTATGATACCATCTGAAAGCGGAGTTCCTGCTCTCACAGCATCGTGTTCTTGAACAAGAATCTGTTTTGACAAACTAACGAGATACTTCCGTTGATCGCCGGTTTTAGATGTAACGATTATTTCGCGATTACCACGTTTCACTTTGCCCATTGTAACTTCACCATCAATTTCGGAAACTACAGCTGGGTTAGATGGATTACGTGCCTCGAATAGTTCGGTTACACGTGGTAAACCACCTGTAATATCGCCGGCACCACCTACAGAGCGAGGAATCTTAACAAGCGTTGTACCTGTAGTAATTTCTGCTCCATCTTGAACTATTTGCTCTAAGTGTCCACCAACAGGAAGGTTGTAAGTACCAAACACATCTTCTGGAGCATACTGCCCGCCAGCACCTTTTTTAGCACCTGCACGCACAACATCAACAGTAGGAACAAGCGATTTATCGCGCGATTCTGTAATGATGCGTTCGGTAAGTCCTGTTGCATCGTCGGTTTCAGCTTTATAAGTAGCCCCCTCTACAACATCGTGCAAACGAAGTACGCCAGAATATTCGCTAACAATGACAGCATTGAATGGGTCCCAACGGCAAATAAGGTCGTCTTTCTTTACTTTATCTCCACTCTTAAAATAGAGAGAACTTCCATAAGGGATACCTTCCGTTAAGAGAACAATACCAGTATTGATATCAATAAAGCGAATTTCTGCCAAGCGACTTACTACTTTTTGACATTCGCGATCTTCATCGTCAACAAATGGAACTGTACGAAGTTCATCGAATTCAATTTTGCAATCGTTCTTCGCAATGATAGATGCATTGCTGCAGCATTAGAAGCAATACCACCAGCGTGGAATGTACGAAGTGTAAGCTGTGTTCCAGGCTCTCCAATAGCCTGTGCTGCGATAACTCCGACCGCTTCACCCATCTGTACCATACGAGCTGTAGCTAAGTTGCGACCATAACACTTTTTACATACACCACGTTTGCTCTCGCAGGTAAGTACAGAACGAATTTCAATCATTTCGAGCGGAGATTCGTCAATAGCTTTTGCTTTAGCCTCTGTAATTTCTTCGCCCGCAGCAACTATTATCTCACCCGTAGAAGGATTAATAACATCGTGTACAGATACACGACCGAGAATGCGTTCGTAAAGAGAAGCAATAACTTCGTCTCCACTCTTCAATGCTCGACATTCAAGTCCGCGAAGCGATCCACAGTCTTCTTCTGTTATAATAACATCATGGGAAACGTCTACCAAACGGCGAGTTAGATATCCTGCATCGGCAGTTTTCATAGCCGTATCGGCAAGACCTTTACGAGCACCGTGTGAAGAAATAAAATATTCGAGCACAGACATACCTTCCTTAAAGTTTGAAAGAATAGGGTTTTCTATAATCTGTGCACCCTCAGCACCTGCTTTTTGAGGTTTTGCCATCAACCCACGCATACCAGCAAGCTGTGCAATCTGGTCTGCAGAACCACGAGCACCAGAGTCAAGCATCATATAAACAGCGTTAAAACCTTGGTCAGCCTCAGTCATGTGTTTCATTACGCTTGCTTTCAGGTTGTTGTTTACGTGAGTCCACGCATCAATTACCTGGTTATAACGTTCCTTATCGGTAATGAATCCCATTTCGTAATTAGCCTTAACCTGATCGACCTCAGACTGTCCCTTACCTACAATATCAACTTTCTCGCTTGGTACAATTATATCGTCCAAGTTGAATGAAAGACCTGCAGTATAAGCCATACGGTAACCAAGATTTGATACCATCAAGGAAAGCACATGCACGTGCCATACCAACAGATTTGATAACATCTGCAATTAATCCGCGTAGCGATTTCTTAGAAATAATACCATTGAAATAGCCTACTTCTGTTGGAATAATCTGATTAACAATGATTCGACCAACAGAAGTTTCTACCATTCGTTTCTGAAGTTTACCATCAACGAGGTCATCTACAATAACCTTTACCTGTGCATGGAGGTCGCAATGTCCTTCGTTATGAGCAATAATTGCTTCTTCGGCACCATAGAAACATAGCCCTTCTCCTTTAGCCCCTGGACGAATCTTAGTGATGTAGTAGAGACCTAATACCATATCTTGCGAAGGAACCGTAATAGGTGCACCGTTAGCAGGATTTAATATATTGTGGCTCTGGAGCATTAATATTTGTGCCTCGAGAATAGCCTCATTGCTTAATGGGAGGTGAACAGCCATCTGGTCTCCATCGAAGTCGGCATTAAATGCAGTACAAGCCAATGGGTGTAACTGGATAGCTTTTCCTTCAATAAGTTTAGGTTGGAAAGCTTGAATACCAAGACGGTGAAGGGTAGGAGCACGGTTGAGAAGAACTGGGTGTCCCTTCATTACATTTTCCAAGATATCCCAAATAACAGGTTCGCGACGGTCTACAATCTTTTTGGCGCTCTTTACGGTCTTCACAATACCTCGTTCAATGAGTTTGCGTATAATGAATGGTTTATAAAGTTCGGCTGCCATAAGTTTAGGTAGACCACATTCGCCCATCTTCAACTCTGGTCCTACAACAATAACAGAACGAGCAGAATAGTCTACACGTTTACCAAGAAGGTTTTGACGGAAGCGTCCTTGTTTACCTTTGAGAGAGTCTGATAAAGATTTTAAGGGGCGATTGCTTTCGCTCTTAACAGCAGAAGACTTACGGCTATTATCGAACAAAGAATCTACTGCCTCTTGCAACATTCGTTTTTCGTTACGGAGAATAACGTCTGGTGCTTTTATCTCAATAAGGCGCTTCAAACGATTATTACGAATGATTACACGACGATAAAGGTCGTTCAAATCAGAAGTTGCAAAGCGTCCTCCATCAAGTGGTACTAATGGACGAAGTTCTGGAGGGGTAACTGGTATAATCTTCATAATCATCCATTCTGGGCGATTTATACCTTCTGATTGACGGAATGCTTCTACTATTTGTAATCGCTTTAAAGCTTCTGTTTGCGCTGCTGACTAGAATCGGTTGTTGCACGGTCGCGAAGCTCACCCGCTAAACGGTCGAGGTCTATATTAGCTAACAAGTCGTAAATAGCTTCAGCCCCCATCTTTGCAATAAATTTCTTCGGATCAGAGTTATCCAATCTCTCGTTACCTTCTGGTAAACGGTTATCAAGAATATCTAAGTATTCATCTTCAGATAAAAGATCGAATTTATGAGAACCATTTATTTCTTCTCCTGTATCTGAGTACTTCATATTCTCAACAACACCAGGTTGAACAACAATATATTTTTCATAATATACAACGCTGTCCAACTTCTTAGTTGGGAGACCTAACAAATAGCCAATTTTATTAGGCAGACTGCGGAAATACCAAATATGCGCTACTGGGACTACAAGTTCGATATGTCCAGCACGCTCACGGCGTACTTTCTTTTCTGTAACTTCTACACCACAGCGATCACAAACGATACCTTTATAGCGGATACGCTTATACTTTCCACAAGCACATTCATAGTCTTTCGTAGGACCAAAAATACGCTCACAGAATAAGCCATCACGTTCAGGTTTATAAGTACGATAGTTAATCGTTTCTGGTTTGGTTACTTCTCCAAACGAATTTTCAAGAATTTCTTCTGGAGAGGCTAATCCTATTGTGATCTTGTTAAAATTACTCTTAACTTTATTATCTTTCTTAAAAGCCATGTTTTTTTAATTTTGGGTGTGCAATTTAATCAAGTTTAATGCTTAATCCAAGACCACGAAGTTCGTGGAGTAATACATTCAACGACTCTGGAATGCCAGGCATTGGCATAGGTTCGCCTTTGACAATAGATTCGTAGGCTTTAGAGCGCCCTACAACATCATCTGATTTTATTGTCAGTATTTCTTGTAATACATGTGAGGCACCGAATGCTTCGATTGCCCAAACTTCCATTTCTCCAAATCGTTGTCCTCCAAACTGAGCTTTACCGCCCAATGGCTGTTGTGTAATAAGAGAATATGGACCGATGCTACGTGCATGCATTTTATCTTCAACCATATGTCCTAACTTAAGGAAGTAGGTAATACCCACAGTTGCAGGTTGATCGAAACGCTCACCAGTTTCTCCATCATAAATATAGGTAGAACACATAGGAGGTAAGCCAGCCTTATCGGTCCATTCTTTTAGATCAGCAAGTTTAGCTCCATCGAATATAGGTGTAGCAAACTTAACACCTAGCTTATAACCCGCAGCACCGAGAATAGCTTCGAAAATCTGACCAAGATTCATACGCGATGGCACACCCATAGGATTTAATACTAAGTCTACAGCTCTACCATCTTCAAGGAAAGGCATGTCTTCTACGCGAACAACTTTCGAAACAATACCTTTATTACCATGACGTCCGGCAAGCTTATCACCTACCTGAATCTTACGCTTCTTAGCAATATAAACTTTAGCCATCTGTAATACACCTGATGGGAGTTCGTCTCCTATGGTTATAGAGAACTTCTTACGTTTAAGTTCAGCATCCATCTGCTTATACTTACGAATGAAGTTCATAATAAGTTGCTGAATTAAGAAGTTAGTATGCTCGTCGTCTGTCCAACCATTAGATTGAATACCTTCGTAATCGAGATTCTTCAAAGCTGCCATTGTGAATTTTGCACCTTTAGTTATAATCTCAGCATTCGAATAATCTTTAATTCCTTGTGAAACTTTATCTTCTGTTAGTTCTAAGAGCTTATCGACAAGCAAACTCTTTAAATCATTTATTTTAGCATCTTGTTCTTCATCAAGGCGTACTAAAGTTGCTTTATCGTGTCGTTTGCTTTCACGGGTCTTAATAGCACGAGCAAATAGTCTCTTATCGATAACAACGCCACTCAAAGATGGATTAGCTTTCAACGAAGAGTCTTTCACATCGCCAGCTTTATCTCCGAAAATTGCTCGCAATAACTTCTCTTCTGGTGAAGGATCGCTTTCACCTTTTGGAGAAATTTTACCTATCATAATATCGCCTGGTTCAACACGTGCACCAATACGAATAATACCGTTCTCATCAAGATCTTTTGTAGCTTCTTCACTGACATTTGGGATATCAGATGTAAACTCTTCTACGCCGCGCTTCGTTTCACGAACCTCAAGTGAATATTCATCAACATGCACAGAAGTTAGAACATCTTCGCGCACCATTCGTTCAGAAATAACAACAGCATCTTCATAGTTATAACCTTTCCATGGCATATAAGCTACTAAAAGATTTCGTCCAAGTGCCAATTCTCCATTCTCAGTAGCATAGCCTTCTGTAAGAATATCACCTTTCTTTACACGCTGTCCTTTATTACAAATTGGGCGGAGGTCCACAACCATATTTTGATTAGTGCGACGGAATTTAGAAATACGATATTCCTTTAATGCAGGTTCAAAACTAACAAACTCTTCTTCTTCTGTGCGATCATAGAGAATTCGGATAGTTGTTGCATCTACATAATCAATAATGCCATCGCCTTCGGCTGTTACCATTGTTCTGGAATCTTCACAAACTTGTTTTTCCAAACCTGTTCCTACAATTGGGGCATCATTATGTAACAACGGAACAGCTTGACGCATCATATTACACCCCATCAATGCACGGTGTCCATCATCATGTTCTAAGAATGGAATCAATCCAGCAGATACAGAAGCTATTTGCTGTGGAGCAACATCCATAAGAGCTACTTGGCTTGGTTCTACAACTGGATAATCTGCGTCTTGACGACACTTCACATTATCACGGATAAATGTTCCATCTGGATTCAATGGCGCATTTCCTTGTCCTACTGGAAGATCTTCTTCTTCTTCAGCTGTCATATAAACAACATGCTCGTTGTTCAAATCTACTTTCGAATTAGTAACCTTTCTGTATGGAGTAACAATGAAGCCAAGATCATTAATCTTTGCATAAAGACATAATGAAGATATCAAACCAATGTTAGGACCTTCAGGTGATTCTATAGGGCACAAACGACCATAGTGTGTATAGTGAACATCACGAACTTCGAAACCTGCTCTTTCGCGAGAAAGACCACCTGGACCTAAAGCAGAAAGACGACGTTTGTGTGTTACTTCCGCCAATGGATTTGTTTGATCCATAAATTGGCTTAATGGATTTGTACCAAAGAAGGAGTTTATGACACTTGAGATTGTTTTTGCATTAATCAAGTCTGTTGGTTGGAAGACTTCATTATCGCGGACATTCATTCGTTCTCGAATGGTACGACTCATTCGTGCTAAACCAATAGAGAACTGATTAGCCAATTGTTCTCCAACTGTACGGACACGACGATTAGATAAGTGGTCTATATCATCAACTGTTGCATTTGAATTTACAAGATTTATCAAATACTTAATGATAGCGATTATATCGTCTTTCGTCAGAACACGAACATCCATATCTGTATCAAGTCCCAACTTTCTATTTATTCGATAGCGTCCTACTTCGCCTAAATCGTAACGTTTATCAGAGAAGAAAAGATTCTGAAAAACTTCGCGCGCACTTGCATCATCGGCAGCATCAGCATTACGCAACTGTCGGTAAATATAATTAACGGCTTCTATTTCAGAGTGGCTAGGGTCTTTTGCTAGCGTATTAAAGATAATAGAATATTTATTGGCAACACTTTCGTCTTTATGCAAAAGAATAGAAGACACGCCACTTTCGAGAATAATATCCAGATTTTCGTCAGTGATTTCTGTTTCACGTTCAACAACAACCTCATTGCGTTCAATAGAAACAACTTCACCTGTGTCTTCATCAACGAAATCTTCGTTCCAACTCTTCATTACATTACCAGCCAACTTACGTCCTAAAGCGGCCTTCAGGTTTTTCTTATTTACCTTTATTTCTTCACACAGATCGAAAATCTGTAATATATCCTTATCAGACTCAAAGCCTATTGCCCGAAGCATAGTTGTTACAGGCAATTTCTTTTTGCGGTCAATATAAGCATACATTACATTATTTATATCAGTAGCAAATTCAATCCATGATCCTTTAAAAGGTATAATACGCGCACTATAAAGTACAGTTCCATTTGCATGAACTCCTTGTCCAAAAAAGACACCTGGAGAACGATGCAATTGTGAGACAACAACACGTTCAGCACCATTAATGATAAAAGTACCATTGTCTGTCATATATGGAATTGTACCAAGAAATACGTCTTGGATAAAGGTCCCAAAATCTTCGTGTTCTGGATCGGTACAATAAAGCTTCATTTTGGCTTTCAATGGTACACTATAGGTCAATCCCCGTTCTAAACACTCTGCAATAGAATAACGTGGAGGATCTATGTAGTAATCCAAAAATTCAAGAACGAAGTTATTACGCGTATCAGTAATAGGGAAATTCTCTACGAAAACCTTATATAAACCATCTTCTTTTCGGTTCTCAGGAGGTGTATCGAGTTGTAAGAAATCTTTAAACGACTTTAACTGTAAATCTAGAAAATCCGGATATGGATACGGATTCTGCACACTGGCGAAGTTTATTCTGGGTTTATTCTCTGTTGCCATATTATATTTAGTTATGCTGCGATTATAATATCACCAGCAATAGATAAGTAAGAAAAGATACAAAATGGTTAGAACTCACCTACTTGGTAAATTCTAACCATATCTTTATAATTTATGCTTTTACGTAATTATAAAAGCAATTCTCTCCCGAAGAATATTACTTCAATTCAACCTTAGCGCCTTCTGCTTCAATCAACTTCTTCAAGTTTTCAGCTTCAGCTTTAGCTACACCTTCTTTAATTGTAGAAGGAGCACCATCAACAAGATCTTTTGCATCTTTCAAACCTAAGCCACAAGCTTCCTTAACAGCCTTAACAACCTTAAGTTTGTTTGCACCAGCATCAGTAAGAACAACGTCAAATTCTGTCTTTTCTTCTGCTGCAGCAGCTGCACCACCTGCAGCAGGACCAGCAACTGCTACGGCTGCAGCAGCAGGCTCAATTCCATACTCGTCCTTGAGGACAGTTGCTAACTCATTTACTTCCTTAACAGTAAGATTTACTAATTCTTCTGCAATAGCTTTAATATCTGCCATTTTATTCTTATATTTTAATTTATTCTATTTATAATTTTATTTTTTGACTTTACTTTTATTCAGAACGTTCGCCTAAAGTCTTAAGCACACCGTGAATTGTACTTCCCCCAGATTGGAGAGCTGAAACAACGTTCTTTGCTGGAGATTGTAACAAAGCCACAACGTCAGCAATAAGTTCATTTTTACTTTTAAGAGCTGCTAATTCTTCAAGCTTATCGGCTCCAATGAACATAGATTCTTCAGCATAAGCTGCTTTTAAAGCAGGAATACCTTCCTTCTTATATTCTTTTAGAAGCTTCGCAGGAACATTAGCTATGTGTGTGAATAGTATTGCCGTATTTCCCTTTAAAGCTCCATAAAGAGGTTCGTAATCTAATTCTGCAGCTTCGAAAGCTTTATGTAATAGATTGTTTTTAACAACAATCATTTTTATCTCGCTCTTAAAGCATTTCCGACGGAGAGAACTTGTAGCACTAGCGTTTAATCCAGTAACATCCACAAGATAAAAATGTGGATACTCTTTCAACTTCTCACCAATCTCAGTAATTATAGTATCTTTTACTTCTTTTTTCATCTTTCAAACTTTTTAGAGTTATTCAGCTGATTTAGGATCAATCTTGATACCCTTACTCATAGTACTTGAAATAAAGATACTCTTTATATATGTACCTTTAGCAGCAGCAGGTTTCAATTTTACAACGGTTGAAATAAATTCCTTTGCGTTACCAAAGATTTGTTCAGCAGACATACTGATCTTACCTATTGATGTATGAATAATACCAGCCTTATCTACTTTAAAATCTATTTTACCAGACTTTACTTCTTTCACAGCTTTCGCTACATCCATTGTAACTGTACCGCTCTTAGGGTTAGGCATTAAACCACGAGGACCAAGTACACGTCCTAAAGGACCAACTTTACCCATACAAGATGGCATCGTTATGATTACATCAACATCTGTCCATCCTGCGTTAATCTTTTGGATATACTCATCAAGACCAACATAATCGGCACCTGCTTCTTTAGCAGCAGATTCCTGATCAGGAGTACAAAGACATAATACACGAGTTTGTTTTCCAGTCCCATTAGGCAATGTAACTACACCACGAACCATCTGATTTGCTTTACGTGGATCTACACCTAGACGAATATCAACATCTACAGATGCATCAAATTTCGTTGTTGTAATCTCTTTAACAAGTTTAGATGCTTCTGTTAAAGTATATGCCTTCCCTAATTCAACCTTCTCAGCTACTGATTTCTGATTTTTTGTCAGTTTACTCATTTTTACTTTTGAAGTTTAATATTATTTATTAGGGAAGTCCCCTTTTACTGTTATTCCCATACTACGTGCTGTACCAGCAATAAGTCGCATTGCGCTTTCTATTGTAAAGCAATTGAGATCTGGCATTTTATCTTCAGCAATAGTCCTAATTTGATCCCAAGTCACAGAAGCGACTTTCTTTCGATTAGGTTCACCTGAACCACTCTTTTGCTTTTGCAACCTCAAGCAGCTGAATAGCAGCTGGAGGTGTTTTTATAACAAAGCTAAAAGACTTATCGTTATAGTATGTAATAACAACTGGAAGAACTTTCCCAGCTTTATCCTGGGTACGGGCGTTGAATTCCTTGCAAAATCCCATTATATTAATACCCTTAGAACCTAAAGCAGGTCCTACAGGAGGAGAAGGATTTGCAGCGCCACCTTTAATCTGTAATTTGATTAATCCAGCAACTTCTTTAGCCATTTTCTGTTTATTTTAAATGATTTATATAAGAGGAATCTCGTAACATTTATTCCTCTTTTGATACTTGCATAAAACTTAGTTCTAAAGGATTTTGTCGTCCAAATATCATAACCATAACCTTCAGTTTATGTTTCTCAGTATTCACCTCTTCAATGATACCATGGAAACCACTGAATGGCCCATCAATCACTTTAACCGACTCACCAACAGTATAAGGGTTATCTTGTACCTCTTCAAGTACAGAATCTTCTGCTCTGCCAAGTAAACGATTCATTTCAGCTTGGCGAATTGGAGTTGGTTCTGCAGTACCTCCAAGAAATCCTAACACATTAGGTATAAACGAAGTATAGATGCCACTTCTGAGTTCATATTAGCCTGTACAAGTATATAACCTGGAAGACTTAATTTCTCAGTAATGACACGTTTACCATTACGCAACGAAGCATAACTCTCTGTTGGTAATAATGTATCAAATACCCGTTCTGCTAACTTCTCATTCTGCCGTAATTCTGCATCAATGTATTCTTTCACCTTTGCTTCTTTACCGCTGATTGCACGAAGTACATACCATTTCTTTTCTGTATCAGCCATTCTCCCTAATACTTTAGCGATAAACAAATCCCATCACATGCTGTGATATAAAATCAAAAACAAACACAACAAGCGCAATGACTAGGGAAGCAGATAATACTACCATTGCACTATGTGTTAGCTCGGCACGTGTTGGCCACGTCGTTTTATGCGCAAGTTCATTGTAACAATCCTTGCAGTATTCTAAGAATTTTAAAAATATTCTTTAAGCATATTATCTTCTTTAAGCACGGGTTGAAGGACTCGAACCCTCGACACCTGGTTTTGGAGACCAGTGCTCTACCAACTGAGCTAAACCCGTATATAGATTCCCATTACTGGGAATCTATTTATATTATAGGTATATGAATTAATCTTCGTAAACCTCTGTAATCTGACCAGAACCAACAGTACGACCACCTTCACGGATAGCGAAACGCAAACCTGTATTTAGTGCTACTGCGTAAATCAGTTCTACAGTAATTTCAACATTATCACCAGGCATTACCATTTCAACACCTTCTGGCAATGTTATTTCACCTGTACAGTCCATAGTACGGAGATAGAATTGAGGACGATACTTGTTTCCGAATGGAGTATGACGACCACCTTCTTCTTTCTTCAAGATATATACAGATGCTTTAAATTTCTTGTAAGGTTTAATCTGACCTGGGTGGCAAAGTACCATACCACGTTTAATTTCTGCCTTATCAATACCACGAAGAAGCAAACCTACGTTATCACCAGCGCGTCCTTCGTCAAGAAGCTTACGGAACATTTCTACACCAGTTACTGTAGACTTCTTATCCTCACCAAGACCAAGCAATTCTACTTCATCACCAACGTGAATTACACCAGTTTCGATACGACCAGTAGCAACTGTACCACGACCAGTAATAGAGAATACGTCTTCGATAGGCATCAAGAATGGTTTATCTGTAGCACGTGGTGGTTCTTGTATCCACTCATCTACAGTGTCCATTAATTCCATTACTTTATCTACCCACTTATCAACACCGTTCAATGCGCCAAGAGCAGAACCACGAACGATAGGAGTGTCTTCTTCAAAGTCATATTGCTCGAGGATTTCACGAACTTCCATTTCAACAAGTTCAAGCATTTCTTCATCTTCGACCATATCACACTTGTTCAAGAAAACAACCAAACGAGGAACGTTTACCTGACGAGCGAGCAATACGTGCTCACGAGTTTGTGGCATAGGACCATCAGTAGCTGCAACAACTAAGATAGCACCGTCCATTTGCGCAGCACCAGTTACCATGTTCTTTACATAGTCGGCGTGTCCAGGACAGTCTACGTGTGCATAGTGACGTTTAGCAGTCTCATATTCAATGTGAGCAGAGTTGATAGTAATACCACGCTCTTTTTCTTCAGGTGCATTATCAATCTGATCAAAAGACTTAACATCTTCGGTACCGAAGCCCTTTTCATGAAGGACCTTAGAAATGGCAGCTGTCAATGTAGTCTTACCGTGGTCTACGTGACCAATTGTACCAATATTTACGTGCGGCTTGGTACGTTGAAATGTCTCTTTAGCCATAGCTTATTGTTTAATTTTAAATGAATAATCTTTGTTTTTCTTTCTTATCTGTAATAGAACAGAAAAGTAGAGCTGTAACTGAGAGTTGAACTCAGGACCTCTTCCTTACCAAGGAAGTGCTCTACCACTGAGCTATTACAGCAAGAGTGAGCGGAAAACGGGGCTCAAACCCGCGACCCCCAGCTTGGAAGGCTAGTGCTCTATCAACTGAGCTATTTCCGCATTTACCGTTTTCTATTAGAAATTGAGAGTTTATTGGCTCAATTAATACTTAATAGTTCTAACGGATAAGTACACTTTACTTATGTGGGTAGTGATGGATTCGAACCACCGAAGCTAGAAGCAGCAGATTTACAGTCTGCCCCATTTGGCCACTCTGGAAACTACCCAAGCCTTTTTTGAGCCTCTTGTCGGATTCGAACCAACGACCCCGAGATTACAAATCACGTGCTCTGGCCAACTGAGCTAAAGAGGCGATTGCAGCCATTTGACTACTCGTATTTACAATTACTCGTAAAACGGCTGCAAAGATACGGCTTTATTTTTTATCTTCCAAAAAAATGGAGATTTTTTTTATTACTTTCTTTGTTTTTCTTTTACTTTCGTGAGTTGAACCTTCATTGCATCTACGCACAAGTCTACTCCTTCTTCAAAAGTATCGCAAGTTTTTTCTGCAAACAACTTATTTCCTGGTATAAAAACCGTAAAACTTGTTGTTTTATTCATAGCTACAGCAGGTTTCTCAATCTTCAATTGCACCTCTACTTTCTGAATATCTTCATAAGTTTTCGATAGTTTTTCAACTTTCTTGTTAATGAAAGCATCTAATTTTTCGGTAGTTTCAAAATGAATTGATTGAATTTTAATATCCATAATTACCTCCTTTTTATTTAAGGTTTGCCCTTGGGTGGGCTTCTTTATACGTTTCTTTCAATTGTTCGAAAGTTACGTGTGTGTATATTTCTGTCGTTGCGATGCTTTTATGTCCGAGCAATTTTTTCACACTTCCCAATTCAGCTTTATGATTTAACATTGCTGTTGCAAATGTGTGTCGCAGCACGTGTGGCGATTTTTTCTTTAACGTTGAGACTTTTGCTATATTCACTTTCACCATTGTTCTTACTTGACTTGTGGTTACTCGTTTTCCTTTTTCGGTTATGAATAGAGCATTTTGCGTTTCCGTTTTTGGATTTCGGTTTTGCAAATATGTCATTAACGTTTCTTCGAGTTCTGTTCCGAATGGAATAATGCGTTGTTTATTACGTTTTCCCGTTACTTTTAGTTCGTGGGTTACGAAATTCACATCTTCTAAATTTAATCCCACTAGTTCAGAAACTCTGACGCCAGTTGAATAGAATGTTATTATTATGGTACGCGCGAGTACATCTTTATATTTATCTGTCCACATTCTTGGATCTATAAGTCTGTCCATTTCTGTTTCTTTCAGAAATTGTGGAAGAACTTTTTTATTTTTAGGTCCTTGAATATTATAAGTGGGATCAGATTCTACAAATCCTCTCTTTAATGCATACCGATAATATGATCGCAGGGCGCTTAATCTTCGATTTACAGAAGAAGGGGCATTCCCTTTATCCATCATATTTTCTATCCAATCTCGAATAATGTCTCCATCAACATCTTTCCAAGATAAATCGGCTTTTAACTTTCCGAAGAATAATTTGAACTGTTCTAAATCAGCTTTATAATTATCTACTGTTTTTTGCGAATAATTTCGCTCTAACCGTAGAAACTTCAAAAAGTTTTCTATGCTCAACATCGTCGCAATATTTAACTCTTGGCAACGAAGTTACGAAATATTATTTGAACTACCAAATTTTCTACAGAATTTTTATTCTTCTGCGTCGCGAAGATGCTGTACATAGATGGCACGTTCCATCTTTAAGCGTCTTTTAACAGAAGGTTTGTCAAACTGTTGACGAGAACGAAGTTCTTTTACAACACCTGTCTTTTCAAACTTTCTCTTAAATTTCTTGAGTGCTCTTTCGATGTTTTCACCATCTTTAACTGGTACAATAATCATGCTTGTTTGTTTTATTTTTAATTATGTTAAACATTAACTAAACGGCACTATGCCATTTTAGCGGTGCAAAATTACTGCTTATTTTCTTATCTGCCAAATAATTGGCTATTTTTCTCTGCTTAAGTTTCATTGGGTCAATGAAATAAGTATAAATTTCACTGGTTAATTGTGAAAATGTGAATGTTTAGGTATTGTTTTCTTTCATACAATAACTCTATTTTTTTGTTTATGTTCTATGCTAATATGAACTAATTTTTGATTTACTTTCATTATATGGTCTGACTTCCAAATACATAGATGTTGCATTGATTTCTTATTATATTTTTTTATTTTGTAATTTGAAAAAAATATTTTGTAATAATATTCTGTGTGGTTTATTATTATATTTTTTCGAATACAAATTTTAGCTGTAATAAAAACGGGCTTCGAACCTAAAATTCGGAGCCCATTTATTTTGTATAATGGTTTTTACAGATAGTTGTTGCTTATATTGTTTTGTGTATAGCTATCTATCAGTATGTGTATATTCTCTTGCAATGTTATTTTTTCATCATTTCGTGCACTGCTTTTTCCAACTGTCGGTCGTAGCCGTTAATATAGTCGGCTGGTGTGTTATACACTTCAATATCTGGATTGAGTTGTAAATTTTCGGCAAATCTACCTTTCATATCCTGACAACCTACTTGTGGAATTCCAAAAATCATACCATTTATAAGTGTTTCCCACCAAACAGCTGTCATAGTTCCTGCTATTGGTGCACCAATAAGTTTACCTATTCCAAGATATTTATAAATTTGTGGGAATCCCATTCCATTGCTATAATCGTCTTCACAAATTAATACGCACGATGGTTTGTTCCATTTGTTAAATGGGTCGCTCCCTATATATTTGCCGTGTGGTATAAACTTTTGATATTCTTTTCCACTTAAAAGTGTACAAAGATCATCGTGAAGCCAGCCTCCGCCATTATGTCTTTCGTCTACAATTACAGCATCTTTTACACGATTTTCTGCACTTAATAGTTCGCTATATACTGTTCGGAAGCTTGGACTATTCATACCTTTTACATGAACATAGGCTATTTTTCCTCCCGATATACTATCAACAAAGGCACGATTACGGTCTACCCAACGTTTATATAGTAATTCGTCTTGTGTACCTTTACTAATAGCTTTCACCGTAACATCGAAATGTTTTTTATTTGTTGGGTTATAAACCGAAACTATAATGCGTTTTCCCGCTTTTCCATCAAGCAAATAGTTATAATCTTTACCTTTAAGTATGGGTTCTCCGTCTATTTTTTCAATAATACAGCCTGCTGTTACGCCTGTTTTACGCACAGCAAAAGGTCCGCGTTTAATAACTTCTTCCACTTTTAGCCCATCTCCATCGTATGCATTATCAAAGAAAAGTCCTAAAGTAGCCGTTGTTAGCGATGGACTTTCTCCATGATAGCGTGCTCCTGTATGAGAAGCATTCAATTCGCCAAGCAATTCTCCAAGCATATCACGGAAGTCGTATTCATTATTAATATAAGGTAAGAAACGTTTATAAGTTTTTTTATAGCCTTCCCAATCTACTCCATGTATGTTTTCTACATAAAACTTGTCTTTTACTTGTTGCCATACGTGATTGAAAATATATTCACGTTCTTGATAAGGCTTATAATCGAACCGAGCTTCAAAGCCAACATTGCTACTTGATTGTTTAGAAAGGTCTATCTTTTTAATTCCATTATGGGCACAAATATAAAGATTTTTAAAATCGTTATCGGCTTCTAATGCTCCATCACCAACTTCTTTCATCACAATTTGTGTTTTATCTTCTTTCAAATCGTGTTTCCAAAGGTCGTAACCACCTTCAAAAGCTGCCTGATAATATAAAACGTCGCCTTCTGGATTTAATAAAGCATCGCCCAAATGAGAAGAATTTACGGTTAAACGTACAATGCGGTCTCTGCAATTATCTAAATCGAGCTGTAAAGGTTTAACTTCTTCGTCTTTCTTCTCGTCAGTTTTTTTATTATTCTTATCGTTCTTCTTGTTTTTATTGTTTTTTTCGTTTTTCTCCTGCGCTTCTTTTTCTTGTTTCTTTTGTTCTTTTTCAGCCTCATCAAGCAATTCGCGCTCTTCTTTCGACATACGGAAGCGATCGTAAGCATCAAGATCGAAAAACATTAAGTATGCATCAGATTCTGCTCCCCAACTTCCATGGCTACGATAACCTGCACGGTCGCTAAAAAATAGCATAGCTTTTCCTTTTAATACCCATTTTGCGCCACCATCGTTATAACCACTTTGTGTAAGATTAAAAGGAACTTTTTTTCCTGTAGCATCTACGAGCGAAATATCTCTATTGTTCCAACCGCCATTTCCCATATACGGAGTAAGAATCCAACGGCTATCTGGACTCCACGAAAACCAAATATCGCCATCGCTATATGAATAAAGATCTTTTCCATCGGTAGCAGTTATAGTAGCTTTTGTTTTAAGATCTAATATTTTAAGCGAAGCTCTATTTTCGAAAAATGCAATTTTTTTCCCATCAGGGCTATATTGTGGCATTTGCGATGTTTGATTGGTATTTGTTAAACGTTCTTCCACCAAATCTGTCGCATAAGTAAAGTTTTTCTCTGCCTTGTTTTTAATTTTTGTCTCGTAAATTTGCCAAATACCATTACGTTCCGAACTGTAAACAATGCCTCTTCCATCTGGGGCAAAGTCTATATTGCGTTCTTGTTCTGCAGTGTTTGTAATTTGTTTGGTTGTTCTGTAGTCTAACGATGTAACATAAACATCGCCATGCAATACAAATGCAATTTCTTTTCCTTTTGGCGAAAGTTTTATTTCGGTTGCCCCCGATGTTCTTACTTGTCGTACCAGGTCGTTATCTATTTGGTCTGTAACAATAGTTATATCAACCTTTTTAGGTTGTTGCCCATTTTTTAGTGTATATATTTCTCCATCGTAGCCATAACATATAGTACCATTGTTGGCTACAGTAAGAAAACGTACAGGATTTGCCTTATGAAATGTTAGTTGTTTTTTGCCACTACCATCAATGTTGCGTTTGTAAACATTGAACGTACCATCTTCTTCGCTCAAATAGTAATATTCGTTAGTGTTATTTCCCCATACAGGTGTACGGTCTTCACCATCAAAGTTGGTAAGTTTTGTATAGTTTCCTTTACTATAAAGCCAAATATCGCGTGTTACAGGCGAACGGTGGTGTTTTCTAAAATTATCTTCGTAGCCTTTTACATCGTGATACAAAATATCGCCATTACTTTTTACATTAGCATCGCACATAGTTATGGGCGAATAAAGGCGTGGACGACTTGCATCTATATTAACTTCGTAGGTTTGTGGGAATGTACCCGAAGCAAAAAATATAGATTTTGCGGTAGGCATAATAGCCGATGAGAACAAAACATGGTTATTATCGGTAAATGCCATTGGTATTTCGCTACCACTATTAGTAGTTAAACGTTTTGGAACGCCCCCATTTTTATTCATTAAATAAATATCCATACTGCCTTCTCGTGTAGAAGCGAAAGCAATTTTTTGTCCATCTGGACTCCAAATAGGATAAGCATCGTAGGCAGGATTAGTAGTAAGTTGTTTTGCTATTCCACCATTTACGGGAACCGAAAATAAATCGCCTTTATACGAAAAGGCAATAGTTTGTCCGTCTGGCGAAATAGAACAGAAACGCAACCATAAAGGAGCATTGTCTGCAAAGCTATTAAGCGAAAAACTTAATAGTGCGGCTGCTATAATTTCTTCATTATGTTGGTATTTATATTGTTATTTTCTATAATAGGTTATAGTTCTATTGCAACTGTCTCTATTGCTAGCCATGCTCTTTCTTCTTCGTTCAGATAAGGAGCTAACTTTTCGAAAACTGTTGCGTGATACTGGTTGAGCCATTCTATTTCTTCTGTAGAAAGCATATTGAAATCTATAGGGGTTGTATCGATAGGTGCAAGTGTTAGCGATTCAAACTGAAGGAATTTTCCGAAATCGGTTTCCATATATGGCTTTATATATAATGTGTTTTCTATGCGCACTCCAAATTTTCCTGTAAGATAAATGCCAGGTTCATCGGTAACTGTCATTCCTTTATATAATGGAGCTGGACGCCATTCCATACGAATTTGGTGAGGACCTTCGTGTACATTTAAAAAACTACCTACACCATGCCCGGTTCCGTGCATAAAGTTGTAGCCTTCTCGCCACATTGCTTGTCGGGCAAAGGCATCTATTTGCGAACCACAAGCTGCATTTGGGAATTTACAAAGAGCAAGTTGTATATGTCCTTTTAATACAAGCGTATAAATGTGGCGTTGTTCTTCGGTAATGTCGCCTAATGCAATGGTTCGTGTTATATCGGTTGTGCCATCTTGATATTGTGCACCACTATCTATTAATACAAATCCGTGAGGTTTTACAGGTATATCGGTTTGTGGTGTTGCCTCATAATGCACAATTGCACCGTGTTCTTCGTATCCAACAATAGTATCGAACGATATTCCTCTAAACAAATCTTGTTCGGCGCGAAGCGAAGTTAATTTCTTTTCTAACGATATTTCGGTTTCTTTACCAGCTTTAACTGCGGGTTTTAACCACCGTAAGAACTTAACCATAGCTATACCATCGCGCACCATTGCATGTTTAAAACCTTCTATTTCTGTTTCGTTTTTCACAGCTTTCATTTCAGGAACAGGCGATATTCCTACAACTGCACGTTCGCTATTAATGGTGTTGTACACTTTATGGCTCATTTCGTTGCTATTTATAAGCAGTGCTTTGCCATTATATGTTTGCAAGGCAGATAACAGTTCGTTATAATCCTTTATGGTTATATTTTCCTTTTCAAGATAGTTTTTCACTTCTGTAGTTAGTTTTTCGCTATCTATAAAGAGAGTTGCCTTTGTTGTTTCAATAAGTAAATAAGCAACAAAAACAGGATTACAATGAACATCGTTACCACGTAGGTTTAAAGTCCAAGCTATCTCGTCGAGTGCCGAAACCAATATGCCATCTGCCTGTTGTTTTGCTATTGCTTTTCTAATGCGTTCTAATTTAGAAGCAACTGTTTCGCCTGCAAACTTTAAAGGTTGTATTTCTATTTTATTTTTTGGAATAGAAGGGCGGTCTTTCCATATTACTTCCAATGGGTCGAAATCTGTATGAACATAAAAATCGCCCATATCTTTTAGTGTCCAAATAAGTTCGGTTGCGTAAGTATTTGTGCAAACCCAGCCATCAATACCAATATGTACGTCTTCGCAACCTTTAAATTCGCTTGCTAACCATTCAGAAATAGATGGAGTTTCGGCTATACGTTCTTTCATTAATATATAGTCGGTTCCTTTTAATTGTTCTGCTGCAGCTATAAAGTAGCGCGAATCTGTCCAAAGTGCAGCACTTTCTGTGTAACTACTGCAATTCCCGCTGAACCATTAAAGCCAGAAATCCATTCTCTACCTTTCCAATGGTCTGGAATATATTCACCTTGATGTGGGTCTGTACTGGGAAATATAAACGCTGAAAGGTTTCTTTCCTTCATTAGCTTGCGCAACTCTTGCAAACGTTTCTGTATTTTGTTCTCCATAATTTTATTGTTTTAATTTTCATTTGTAGAGTTTTGAGCGTTGGACAAATACCGTTACCATAAGTTTTGGTTTGCACAACGTGCCATATAACTTTATTCTTTAAAGGTTGCACGTGTTATTATTCAACACGTGTACAAAGTTAAGCAAAATATCAGAAACTTAAAAGAATATCAATTATTATTCAACATAGAACTTAATAGAATGTGTTATAAAGAAATTGTTTTTTTATTTCAAATTGTACATTAGCAACTTATTTGTTTTGCATTATTTTAGTAGACCAATTAAGTTAAAAAAATAAGATGTATAATGCCACTGAATATATTATTTTTTTAGCATTAGCTTTTTGAAACTTAAAAGAGTAATGAAAAAAATAATAATTAAAAACATCGTAGAATAATAATAAGAAAAAATATTTTTTTAATTATAAAAATAAAAAAATATAATAAGAAAATTTTATACACAGTAATACACTGGTTTAGAAATAACTATATAATTAAGCAACAATAGCACAATCACCGAAAAAAAGTGCTGAAATTTTTTTACTTTAGTCTTTAAAACTATCGTATAAAAAGTAGCGAAGAATAAAAACTTTTCAACATTTCGGCAAAAAAACTTCAATATAGTTTTTTTAGCGAATACACCTTATAATATAATTTGTTACGAATAAAGCATCGTGCACATTTTTTTTGTGGTTCTAACTAATTTTTATTACCAAATACTTTGTCTATATAACAAAATATAACTATCTTTGCGACCTATACAATCTATTATAGGGGACGGCTGCTTTTTATAGCCTACCTTTAATGTCATATTAAAAACAAATCTTATGAAGCAAACATTAGTTAAAATTTCGTTCATCACAGTGGCTTCAGTTTTTTCGTTGTCAAGTTATGCGCAACTAAAAGCTGGCGAGATTGATGCAAGTTACAAACCAGTATTCGATGGTAATGTTTTATCGATGGTATTAGAACCCGATGGAAAAAATGTATGTGCAGGTTCCTTTTATAATGTAGGCGACCGAAAAATTTGCGGTTTAATACGTTTAAAAGCAAATGGCGACGAAGACGAATCTTTTAATAAAGGTGGTAAAGGATTTGATAGTTATGCTACAGCAGTAGCAAAAACCTCTGATGGTAAATATCTTGTAGCAGGGCATTTCACCACATACAATGAAAAGGCTGTAGGTAGTTTGGTGCGTATTAATGCCGATGGGACTCTCGATGAAACATTTAAAAACGACATAAAATTTGAGATAGTAAACCATAAAACCATAAAAGAAATAGAATTGCAGCAAATAGTTATGTTGCCTAACGGTCAGTTTTATGTTGCAGGTTGTTTCAATCGTGTAAATGGAAAGTTAGCTCCACTTATTGCACGTTTCAATGCAGACGGAACACGCGATGAATCGTTTCTTCCTACCGATAAAGAAATACATTTAAAAAGTTCGCCTAACGTAGATGCAATATGGAAAGCTCCCGATGGGTCATTATATTTAGGAGGCTCTTTTGGTGGTTATGATGGCGGATTTAAGCAAAAACGACTCATACATATTAATGCAGATGGAACTCTCGACCGTTCTTTCCATCAACCACAATTAGATGGTTTTATAAAATCAATATCTCCATTTGGCGAAGATAAAATACTTGTTGGTGGCGATTTCCTTACAACAGAGAGTGGCGATAGGTTCTTAACCTGTGTTATAAATAAAGATGGTTCGCTTGATGAATCATATAATCCACGCCAAAACTTTTTTACTGAAAATCATGAAGCAGAAAGTCTTGCTGTTTTTGGTTCAAAACTTGTGGGCGATAATGTTATTATAGTAGGTGGAGATGTTGTTACGCCAGGAAATGCGTTTTTCCACGTATTAACTAAAGATGGAAAAGACTTCTCATCGACCTTAAAAATAGAAGGACAACCCAACAAAATTGTTTCGTTCTTAAAAATAGACGATTCGGAAAAATATGCTTATATAAGTGGTTTCTTCACAAAAGTAGGCGATTATGTACTTCCTTACTTCGCTCGTGTAGCTTTGCGCGATATTGTTCCTGATGGAATTAATGCTACTAATATAAATAAGGTGGAGCCATCTGTAAGATATAATAACGGTATGCTAACCGTAAACGGAATAGAAGGTAATGCAGAACTATCTGTATACAGTACAAAAGGCACTGCAATTACACTCTGCAATGTTTCAAATGCACTACCAATAGCACTTCCATTGCCAAAAGGAATTTATATTGTGCAAATTAAAAATGCGAACGGAAACCTATACAAGTAAAATTATCAATTAAAAGTATACTTTAATTGCATTAATATATATACTAAAAAAAGGTTGCTGTGTATATTTTTTATTCATACATACAGCAACCTTTCTTTTTATTATCTAAAAAACTTTCCATTCGGTGTTTGGCAATAAATGCATAAACACCATATTTTTTACAGGTGGGAAAGTACTTTTATAATACGGTTTAAGCCCTCTTGCAATGTAGCGCGCGTACAAGCTATGTTAATTCTAATATAATTTTCGCCTGCAGTTTTCCCATACATCATACCACTATTTACTTGTACTTTACCATCGTGAAGCAATTTTTCTGCCAATACATCAGACTTTAAACCACTTTTACGAATGTCTACCCATACAAGGTAAGTACCTTCTAATTTCAGAACTTCATAGTCTGGTAAATATTCTTTAAAAGTGTCTGTAAGCAAAGCATAGTTGTCGGCTATATAAAGAAGTAACTTATTTAGCCATTCTTCGCTTTCATTATAAGCAGCCTCCAGCGCAATAGGTCCAAACGGATTAACATCGCAAACTTCGAAAATATTAATAACCCGATCTATGCGTCTGCGCCATTCCTCGTTAGAACAAACTATATTTGCAATTTGCAATCCAGCAATATTAAAATTCTTTGTAGGCGAATTACAAACAACACTATTAGCCAAACAATCTGAATTTACAGTTGCAAATGGTGTAAAAGTATACCCCGGCATTATGAGTTCGCAATGAATTTCATCGCTTATAACCTTTACATTATGGCGCATACAAATATCATTCATCTGCGCTAACTCGTCTTTTGTCCACACACGTCCTGCAGGATTGTGAGGGTTGCAAAGCAAAAACAACGTAGTTTTCTCATCGGAGCACTTTTTTTCAAAGTCGTGCCAATCTACAACGTATGTATTTCCCTCTCGTTTTAGTGGATTTTCTAAGATTTGCATTCCTTGATTGCGAATACACGAATAGAAACAATTGTAAACCGGCGTTTGTATAAGCACATTTTCGCCAGGCATTGCCAAAGCTTTAATAGAAGCACTTATAGCAGGTATTACACCCGTAGTATAAATAATAGAGTTTCGTTCTATTTGCCAATTATGCCTACGCTTAAACCAATTAATTATGGCTTCGTAATAACTATCGCCCACAATAGCATAACCAAAAATTCCATGTTTTGCACGTTCTTCTACAGCTTTACGAATAGCAGGTGCAGCAGGAAAATCCATATCAGCCACCCAAAGTGGAATAATTCCTTCTTCTTTTTCTTCGTCCCATTTAACCGAATTAGTGCCACGACGATTTACAAACTTATCGAAATTAATATCTTCCATAGATATTTGGTTCTTTTTTTATCGTTCTTCTATTACACAATCTGTACCTTTTGCGTATTCATCGTAAGTTATTTTGCCAATTTTATCAGCAACAATCTTACCAGAGATAGGATTTTTTATTTCGCTAATAGTGCCTTTTATTTGTGCATTTATATTACGGCTATCTTCAAATGTACGGTCGCAAGCAGCATCGAAAGTACAATCTTCCAATATAATCCCATCAAGATAGCACAATGGTTGTTCACCGCTGATATGACAACGCACAAGTTTTACATTTTTACTATGCCATGCTAAATATTCGCCATTAAGGTCAGAGTCGTACACGGTAACATTTTCGCATTCCCAAAAAGAATCTTTCGTTACTATTTTAGCGTTGTGAACTTCTACATTCTTACAATACTGAAAAACATATTTTGCATCAGAAATAAGTCCGTCTACATATATATTATTAGAGAACATAAACGGATAAGTGCCTTGATGCAATTCTACATTCTTTATTTTCAATCCATCAACTTTCCAAAAAGTTTCGTCAGCATCGTTTATTTTAACGTTTTCTAATTCCAAATTTTTCATTTCACGAAAGAATTTCGGACCGTCTATAACGCTATTTTTCATTATCATATCGGTAGAATACCAAATTGCCGAACGTGAACCTGGTGCAAAATAACAGTCGGTTATAAGACTTTTATCTACATGCCACCACGGATATTTGCCATAAAACCGAGAATTATGACATTCAATGTTTACAACATTTAATTCCAGACTCTCCATCTATAATTTCAATATTCTCTAAACGAATATTTTGTAATCCAAATAGAGGACGTTCGCCTCCATATTTCTTATCTTTAATAGTTTCCATTCCTTAAAAAAATCCTTTTTTTATTAAATCCTTTAAAAATTACATTATGTATGCAAATATACAAAGAAAAAAAGATGCTTTTTAGGAAAAAGTAGAGCCTTATTTTCTACAGAATAATAAATCATGTTAATAAATAACGATATATTATAGGGGTTTTTCATACATATTTTGTTTTAAATATAAAGTTGAGAGAAATATTTTATAACATAAAAAAACAAATGGAAATAAAACTATTTACTGTACCTTTGTACTCCCGTTTAGGAGAGGTAACGACATAAAAGTCGAACCCTTTAAATACAATGAGTGAGAATAGAAAAGAACAATTTAAGTTGCGATTTGAGAAGTATTACCCAATGCTATGCAAAATAGCAAACGGTTATATTGCAGATCAAGATGACTGTGAAGATATCGTTCAGACACTCTTCATAAATGTATGGGATAAGCAGAAAGACGCTTTACCAGAAGAAGAAATGCTTGCCTATATGAAAGTTGCTATACGAAATAACTGCCTAACATTCTTGAATAACAACAAAACATACGAGAAAGTATCTGACAATGAAAACGCATTGCGTTTAATTGCAGACGATTCAGAAAATATTCCCACTACCGACTATAAACTATTATTGGAAAACGTGTTAAAAGAGATGCCGCCGAAATGCAGGGAAGTTTTTAAAATGAGCAAACTGCAAAAAATGAAATACAAAGAAATTGCCGAACGTTTAAACATCTCTGAGAAAACCGTTGAAAACCATATAGGCAAAGCTATTAAAATTATTAGGGCTTATATTGCTGCGAATCCTATAATAAGAATTGTAACCATCTTTATATCGATAGCACTGAACTTATGAAAGAGTTAATTGAAATAGACGAGATTTTAGGAAAGTACTTTGCAAACGAACCTATTGCAGAGAACGAAAGAATGGCTTTAATTGCATTTAAGAATGCAAATAAGGCTGAATTTGACACGCTAAATAATGTAATGATACAAACAGAAACCTCAGAAACAAAAAACTTTAATACAGAAGCTGCATGGAATAGAATAGAAACCCAATTGACAAATGCCACCTCTCAACATACAAAAACATTAAAACTTCGAAACATTTTCAGTATTGCTGCGTCGTTACTGTTGCTTATTGGTATTGGAACACTTGCATATCATTACCTTGTTGATACTGAAAAAACAACATTCGCAAACAATTCTACAACAGAGAATATCGTAACTTTACCTGATGGAAGCAGTGTAATGCTATCTCCACAAGCTTCGTTAAGCTTTAAAGAACAAGACGGAAAACGTATTGCTGCACTAGAAGGACAAGCATTTTTCAATGTAGAACACAGCAATATTCCTTTTACTGTTGAAGCAGGAGAATTAAAAGTAGAGGTATTAGGCACATCGTTTAAAGTGAATGCTACTTCGCAAAACACTGAAAGTGTAGCTGTTTCAACTGGACGTGTACGCGTTAGTACCAATTCGGAAGTTGTAACGCTAATAAAAGGCGAAACCGTTGTACATAAGAATGGTAAACTTATTGCACAAAAACAAAATAACGCACAGGCAGATATTAAGGAGTTTGTATTCAACAATACGCCTTTAGCAACTGCAATAAAAGAAATAGAGCAAGGTATGGATATCCGAATTGAGACACAAAAAGACTTGCTTAAACAGAATAACAACTAAGCTACACACAAATAATCCTGAGAAAGCGGTAGCAGAATTAGCAATGCTTTGCAATTGTAAGTACGAAACAGTATCGTCTATCCACTATCGTTTGTATAAATAACTACTAATATGAGATAAATGCCAAAACTGCTTTTATCAATATTGTTTTTGCTCGTTACATTGGTAGCGAACGGACAAAACACAGTGGCAGAAGAAGTTGTTAAGATTGACGCTTCTTCTGCCACTGTGCATTCGTGGTTCCAGCAAATAGAACGACAAACAAAAATTACACTCTCATACAATCCCTCTTTAATTAACCTAAACAAACGTATAGGTATTGGTGTTTCGGGCAAAATGAAGGTAACACAATTGCTCGAAATTATACTAAACGAATACGAATATAATCTAATTCCGTTAGACAATCGCAAACTTCTTATTCAGATTAAAAATAAAAAGAAGCAAACAAAACCTATAAAAATAGAAAGTTCTATAGAAGACTTTATGCTTTCTATCAATACTAATGCTGCTACTGTTAAAAACTGGTTTGCACTTATTGAACAACAAGCACACATTTCGCTTTCGTATCCTGCCGACCGCATAAATCTGACACGCATTGTGAAGTTTCAACGGCACGGACATATTAGCGTAAAGCAACTTATTGCTACTTTACTAAAAGACTACGAGTATAAACTAACGAATAGTGAAAACAAACGACTGAAAATAGAAATTGTAAAAGCAAAGAATGTGTTTGTAACAGGCATTGTAGAAGAAGCTGAAACTGGTGAGAAACTGTTTGGTGCAACTGTTAGTATTGCCGATAAATGGAACTAAGGCGCTTACTGCTACCGATAAGAATGGTACATTCTGCCTTACCACAAACAGAGGAACTATTAACCTCATTGTGTCATGTATGGGCTACTCGCCTTACGAAACAACTATTGATATTCAAAATAACATACAGAAAACTATAACGTTAGAGCCTATTCCTTATCAAATAAAAGCTGTGCAGGTACAACAACATAAAAGTAAGGAAGATTTAACCGATGCTGTACCTTCTAATATGCTTTCGTTTAGCAATTCTGACCTATTTTCGCAAATCAGAATATTACCAGGTGTGTCGCTTGCTACAGCCAATACTGGATACAATGTAGCAGGAGGCGGAACTGACGAAAATCTGATTTTACTCGAAGGCATTCCAATTTACAGTCCAAATCATCTTAATACGCTCCTCCCTATATTTAACGGAGATGCCATTAAGTCGGCTTCGTTCTACAATGGATACATTCCTACACAATACGAGGGACGACTTTCATCGGTGATGGACGTAAAACTTCGCAATGGCAATAAAAACAAATTCGAACATACTGTATCGCTCGATGTCGCCTCTGTATCGGCTGTGTCAGAAGGTCCAATTGTAAAAAACAAATTGTCGTATTTAGTGGGCACACGAAGAAGCTGGCTCGATTTATTCGATAAATATTTCGGAGCCGACAAATATTCTACACACATTTTCAACGATATAAACACAAAACTATCGTGGGATATTGACTCAGTTACAACGCTACAGCTTTCCATATACAATTCGAACGATAAATATAAAGAACCTAGTAACGAATACAAAAATGCAGTCTTAGCGTGGAACACACAGTTATATGCACTCCAATTCAACACTATTATTAACCGACGACTAACTAATTCGTCGTCGATTGCATTCACTTACAACAAAAGTAGCGCCGATGCAAAAGCATTTGTATTGCGAGCAAACAAATTTGTTGAAAGTGGAGCTAAACATTTATACGCTAATACCGATTTTTCCTATCAGTTTAATTCGTACTACAAAATTAATTGGGGATTGAAAACCGACTTTGGATTATATAAGCTCGCAGGGTTTGGACGAGGACTTTATAACGAAAAAGAACCTATAAAACAAATATCTGCATTTGTTGATAATAAAATATATATAACCAATTGGCTATATGCGCAAGCCGGATTACACTACGTTCTATATGCGCCTAACCACTATAAGACCTATCAAAGTTTACAACCAAGGCTTATTTTGAAAGCCACTGTAAACAATAAGAATCTCTTCTATCTTACATTCTTAAAAATGGAGCAGTATTTTCATCACGTACTTGTTTCGAATATTTCTGCACCGTTCGATTTTATTATGCCAAGCATTAAAAGTTTTAAGCCACTAACAGCTATACACTACGAAGCTGGATGGAAACATTATCTGCACACCGGTATAATAGAACTATCGGCTTATTATAAGCGACGCAACAACTTATTGGCTTTTCGTCCTAACTCGTTTATTGAAGATAGCAGATGGGATAAATATATGATGGCTGGAAACGGAGAAAGCTACGGTGTAAACTTATATATGTTCAACCAATGGCGCAAATTAAGTTGGCAACTGTCTTATGGCTTCTCTAAAAGCAAAGAATGGTATGCAGAATTACCTCAGTTTGGAAAAATACCATCACTGTTCGACCTGCCTCATAACTTTAATGCTTTCGTGTCCTACAAAATGTTTAAACATTCCACATTCACAATTGGCACCACAATCTATTCTGGTAAATTCCCATACGATTCGTTTTATGGCGATGAAAACAATAGACTTGAAACATTCCGTACGCAGCGCGATCCAACACGATACAGAATAGATGCTAGCTACGATTTTAGAAAAGAGTTTAAACACGCTAAATTCTTTCTGCGCTTCGGACTTTACAACATTCTGGGAAATCCATCTAAAGACGAACTTTCGTTCAACTTCTCGTATAAACTAAACGGAGGTTGCATTCCTTTTGGTGCCATTACCTACAAATTCTAATAGCTTAGTAAAGTATAAACACCGAAATTATAAGTAGGCAACTATGGGCTATTAGCTAAGCAAATAGGTTTTCTCACGTGGTTAGAAAAGTTAGTAAATATTGGTTGCCTTACGTTTAGATATCTGTAATGTTCGTCTCAGATATCTGTAACATTCGTCTCAGATATCTGTCAGTTTCAAATTAGATATCATAGCAAACTACTACCTTTGTGATGTTATGTTATGATGGCTGAAATATATTTGTTCAGATGCGAAATAAAAACTCTTTTATGCTGCTATATTCTAATTCTGGTATAATGGTAAGCTGCTGAATAAGAATGTATTAAAGTGTTTTGTGCTGTGTAAGAGTGAGAACCATTACAATTGTGTTCTTTTTAAAAATATCCTCACCTATTTTCTACTGAGCCACAATTTGAGTTTAATAGTATATTCAAATTTAGTGCTCTCTATGGTTTAACCCAAATCGGTCATTAGAGTCTAAATATATTTTGTTTTACTATTGAGCAGATTGTCTGTCTTGGCAACGTAGGCGTAGTGGACTATATCAAGTTTCAAAGACATACAAGATGTCGATAAGAATATACAAGATGTTAGGAAACAATATCATAGTAGTAGGAACTATACATATTGTGGTCTAATGACAGATTTGGGTAAAAAAACAATAAGTAGATGTTCAAAGTTAAGCGCAATATTGTCTTGCTCCTTTTTTTCTTCTTTGAACACCTACTTAGGGTAATTAATATATATAGAGATTCTCTATATTGGTTACACAGCATTAAAGGTCTATATCTAGCCCAACGCCGAATACTTTATTAGTGCGAGTAAACTGATCGGTGTTCTGCACTTTTACTTCTTTGATAGTCGATTCGTATATCTTGTCGAACTTTTCGTAGTTTGTAAAGAAGTAGGCAATGTTTAGATGAGCATTCTTTGCCACCTTGATTTTCGCACCGAAACCAATGCTGTGGCTGCTTGTTACGAAACTAAGGTCGGAAAGATAGCTGCCGTCACCCAGTCCGTACTTGGTGCGTTGCACGCCCGCACTCAGGGTAATGCCTGGCTTTACGTCCCATTCGACACCAGCAAGATACTCGCGTGTGTTGCTCGAAAGCAATCGCTGCTTGTTGTTAGCCATACGTGCATCTTTGTCGAAATAGTAGTGATAGCCAGCCAAGAGGCGCAAATTGTCTAACACTTCGTACTGTGCACCTATCGAAAGCAATCCAGGGAGGTCGTTCGGAGTGTTCACACCATCTTTAAATTGTCCAGTATCGTCGCGCTTTGTGTTGTTTTCAATGTTAAATTTGGTAGTAAATTCATAGTGCGCCGCAAAGTTCCATCGTCCTGTTTTATAATCAATACCAATGATAGGTGTAATTCCCCAACCACGTTGTGTACAATCTAAATACTTATCGGCAAAGTCTTCTTTAGTCCTGTTTAGCTTATCGGCACCAGCTTGATATTGTTTTGCAGCACCTTCGTATCGTGCTTTATCGGCAGGATTAGTAGCCTGATTTGCCATTTGCTGACTCTGAATAGCCAACTGTGTAAGCGCATTAGCCTTTGTACCAAAATAGTCGTATAGATTTTCCATCTGTCCGTTAATGTTGGCAGATATACCTATAATGTTACCTTCGTACTTGTTGTATATGTAGTTGAATCGTGCTCCACCGTAAACAGCTAAGTTTTCGTTTATTTTATATGTCGCACCCAACTGCAATCCGAAGTCGTATTGCTGTCCGTGAATGTAGCTACTTACACTGTATGCAGGTGTGGTAGAGCCGAATCCTTGTTTGGCGAGCAAAGCCGGAATAAGTGCAATTTGGCGTTCGAAGGTTGGAAGCCCAGAGTTGAATGTCGCCTTACCGCCACCACCTACTATACCAAAGCCCAATTGGAATCCCCATTTTTCGTAGTTCTTAGCAATTTGGAACGATGGTAGAATAGGCACCGAAGCTTTTCCTTTAAACTCTTTAACACCATTATCGTTTCCACCATTCAGCTTGAAAGGTTGATAGAAAGGAGAGCCTTGCAATGCTGGAATGGTTAAGCCAGAATTGATGGTACGAGTTTGATAAACATTTTGCACACTGAGCGAGAGGTGAAGTCCCATTGGTAAGAAAGCAACACCAGCAGGGTTAGAGTAGACTCCATCTATGCCAATTGCACCATCGCGTGCCAAGCTACGCAAAAATGCTATACTTTGATTTGTGTTTGTAAGTAATCCGCCAGCCTTAATACTCGTTGCTGATACAGATAAAGCAAGCATTAGGGTTAATGATTTCAGTTTCATAATTTAACTTTTCTTGTACTAATATGTTTGAAATTGGCTGCAAAGTTATATTGATTGTTCTATTCTACCAAATTAATTTGCACATATTTTCTCAATATGTGTAATTAAGCGATTATTGGAACAAGATGTTATATGTATTTTCCGTAGCATATTATACTAAATTTATTAATGCTACTGTTTGTGCTTTACAATTATATTTACACTTATAAGGGGTCTACATCGAAGTAGATAGTTAGCGCTCCATATCGTTTTTCTTTCATCATAGTGTCTCGTATAGAACGCAAATACTGCTTTGCAAGTTTGTAATCAATTCCGTTTTCTAATTTCAGCATTATCTTTCGTATGTGCAATGTTTTAACACGTGCCACTGTTGGTTTATCGGGTCCCAGCACTCTATTGCCAAATATCTCGTGAATGCGTGAGCCAAGTTCCATGCTTGCCGATTCAACAATATCGTTGTTACGATGTTTGATGTATATATATATAAGGTGGAAAAACGGTGGATAATGAAAAGCTGTACGTTCTTCGAGTTGCGATTTATAGAAAGCTGTATAACTATTGTTCACTACTTGTTGAATAACAGGTAGCTCTGGGTTTTTTGTTTGCAAAATAACTAAACCTTGTTTACCTTTTCTGCCAGCACGTCCACTAACTTGCGCCATCATAGTAAAAGCATGTTCGTAGGCTCTAAAGTCGGGATAGTTCAACATATTGTCGGCATCGAGAATACCCACAACCGATACGTGGTCGAAATCTAATCCTTTTGATACCATTTGTGTTCCTATAAGTAAATTGGTTTTACCAGCCGAGAAATCATTTATCAGACGTTCGTATGCATTCTTTGTACGAGTTGTATCTAAGTCCATACGTGCTATGCGAGCATCAGGAAACACCTCCATAATCTCATCTTCTATTTTTTCCGTACCATAGCCACGCCCTTTAATATCTTTACTTTCGCAGTTAGGGCATTGTTCGGGTACTCGTTCGGTGTAGCCACAATAATGGCAGGTAAGCACGTTCATACTTTTGTGATAAGTTAAAGACACATCGCAGTTGGGGCAATGTGGCACCCACCCACAAGTACGGCATTCTATCATAGGCGCAAAGCCACGTCTATTCTGAAAGAGAATAGCTTGTTCGCCACGTTGTAGTGCATTTCTCACAGCAGCAATCAAACGTGGAGAAAATGGTCCTGACATTAGCTTACGTCGTCGAAGGTCTTTAATATCCACAACCTCTATCGTTGGTAACTGAATATCTTTATATCTTTGCGATAACGTAACCAAACCATACTTTCCCAATTGAGCATTTCTGTAGCTCTCTATAGATGGAGTTGCAGTGCCTAACAGTGTTTTAGCTCCGTACATTTGTGCCAAAACAATAGCAACCGACCGTGCGTGATAGCGTGGAGCAGGGTCTTGTTGCTTGAAGCTATTTTCGTGTTCCTCGTCTATAATCACTAATCCCAATCGTTGAAATGGTAAGAACACTGCACTTCGTGCACCAAGAATTACTTCGTAAGGCTCATTAGAGAGTTGTTTTTGCCATATTTCTACACGCTCTTCATCGTTGTATCTACTATGATATATACCAAGCTTATTGCCAAAAACACAACGTAGCCGATTGGTGATTTGCACCGTTAATGCTATTTCTGGCAGCAAATATAACACCTGCTTATGCTCCTGAAGAGCTTTAAAAATAAGATGTATGTAGATTTCGGTCTTTCCTGATGAGGTAACACCATGAAGAAGGGTAACATTGTGTGCCATCATCTGCAACAGAATTTTGTCGTATGCAATGGTCTGTGCATCGTTCAGAGCGTGAATGGCATTGGGTTGTAGCTTGTCATAACCATTGTTTAGCCTACTAACTTCTTTACGATAGGTTTGTAGAATGCCTTTCTCTATTAGACTATTTATTATGGCTAACGAACAATGAGTGGTATTTCTAAGTTCGTCTTTTGAAACAGCTCTCAGTTGGTTATGCTGTTTGTTGTCAGTCTGAGTTACATCAGTGGAAACCAATTCTGGAACATTAGCAATACCACTTAACTCTAAATAAGACATCAGCACCTTTTGTTGTTTTGTAGCACGAGCAAGACCATCGAGTGCAATGTGTAGCTCTTGTTCGCCACGGAATTGTTTTCCCAAGCAAACATACACTTCGGTGTGCGGCTTATAAGTATCCTCTCCCTTTAGCCCAGACGGCAATGCAGCTTTATAAACATCGCCAATGGGCGACATATAGTAGTTGGCAATCCAGTGCCAAAGTTGTAATTGTTGTGGCAATAACACCGGACCGTCATCAAGTATTGCAAGAATAGCTTTATATTCTATTCCATCATTATCATCATTGTTATTTGGGTGGTCGGAGGGATAGGTATCACATATACCTATATAAGTCTTTGTTTTGCCGAAAGGAACCAGCAACCGTACACATGGCACTACCTTATCGAGTAATGCATCGGGCACAACATACGTAAAAGTGCCTTCAAGCGGAAGGGACAGAATAACTTCTACGTATCTCACTACGATTTTAATTCAGGATATTGAATCCGTGTATGATAAATAGATTTCAGACGTTCAATAAGCACTTGTTTTGCTATGCTAACATCACGGAACGTAATAGGACAATCGGTAAAGAAACCATTGGCCATCTGTGCATCTATCAACTTATTCACTAAGTTGCTTATACTCTCTTCTGTATATTCGGAAAGTGAGCGCGAAGCAGCTTCAACGGTGTCGCACATCATAAGTATAGCTTGCTCGCGTGTCCACGGATTAGGACCTGGATAGCGGAATGGTGCATCGTCTATCTCCTCATCGGGGTGTGCATTCTTATAGTTTATGTAGAAATACTTAACCAATCCTTGTCCGTGATGCGTGGTAATAAATTCTTTATAACATTTGGTAAGTTATATTTCTCTGCCAATTTAAGTCCTTCGGTAACATGTCCAATAATTATTTTAGCACTTTCTAAGTCTGAAATCTTATCATGTGGATTAACACCAGCTTGATTTTCGGTAAAGAATACAGGGTTTACCATTTTGCCGATGTCATGGTATAATGCTCCAGTACGTACTAGTTGCCCTTTAGCATGAATTTTATTAGCAATCTCAACTCCAAGATTTCCTACAGTAATAGAATGTTGAAATGTTCCAGGAGCCACCTCACTCAGTTTCCGCAACAGTTCGTTATTAGTGTTAGAAAGCTCGAACATAGTTACAGTAGAAACGAAACCGAATAGTTTTTCGATAATCAGCATTAAAGGATAAGTAAAGAGGAGGAAGAATCCATTAACTCCAATGTGGAAATACATAGATCCATCAAGTTTTGAAAAATCGTCTGCTTGTATTAGCTGAAGAGCCAAATAAATGGCAGCAGAACCAAAAGTAACGAGTAAAGCCGTGAGAAATATCTGACTACGTTTGGATAATTCGCGTAGAGAAAAGATAGCAATAAGCCCACCTACAAGTTGAACCACAATAAATTCGTATTGGTATCGCACAGCAACAGCCGAAAGCAAAATTGTTACGGCATAAGAAATGAATGCTGTTCGCGAGTCCATAAACACCCGAACGAATATGGGCGCCATTGCGAAAGGAACAATATAGATACTGAAAATGTTGTGTTTTATCATTAACGAAGTTATTATTGGAAAAATAATAAGTAGGGCGTATAAGAATAAGATAGAGCCAGGCTTGTCAAAGTAATCTGTACGGAATAGCGCAATGTAGAGCGTAAACAAGACAACAAGTATTAAGACGTAAATAGTTTGTCCTAAGAGTGTGAACGTTATTTGGTCTTTTGTTTCATTACGTTTCTCAGTAGCTTGTTCGAAGGAATTAAGAACACGATATGTGTGTGCATCAACAATATCGCCACGATCTATAATTCGTTGTCCTTCTAATACCATACCAGAAGCCTGCGGTATCAAACTTAGCAGGTCGTTCATCTCACTCTCACTACGATTCTTATCGTAAATAAGGTTCGGTTCAATGTATTCGTTCAGGTTGCATTGCTGTAAAACAGAACGTTTAGTGCTTAATTGCGGTGTAGTAAAAAGGTTCTCGTAAGCACCAAGCGTTGTGAGAAGTTGCTTAACTGGTTTGCTTATAGCTTGCTTTCCTTCTACGATATGCACCATATTATTACTATCTTTTACTAAAGAAGTAAAGTTTACTGGGTTTACAATACCCATATCGTATAACTCTTGTAACTTTTGCGCTACAATATTCACATATTCAACTGGCAATCCTGGTATTCCATTCTTATAGTCATTACGGAATTGCTCTACCTTTTTACGTCCAATATTCTCGTTTAAATTAAAATAAGGGACAAAAGTCTTCATTATGGAGTCACGCTCTTCTTTTATAGTCTCTTCACTCTTAAATATAGGGAAGTCGAATTTAGCAATAAGCTGTCCATACATCCACGGCTTTCCCTCGTCGTAGTGATACATTTTGCCTTGAGTTCGTGGCAGAAAGACTATAATAATAGCTGTTGTAATTAACACCAATATAGCTCTTGCAATATGACTGCGCCAGATAATATTGTCGGATTGGATAAATTTTATCATCTTTATTCGTTATTTTGTGGGAAGATTATATTGTTTGCTTATAGAGAAACATACTAATAATGTGGAACTCTCTTTATTGCACTGTTATTCTTTCTTTCTGTAAATTCATTCTTATAAACTGTGCGAGCGTATTTTTGTGTAATAATACCTCGAATGTATCGCTTAAAGGAAAGAGACCTATCTTGTCCATTCCAATATCAGTATGCGAAAATACAAAAAAAAAGCCTTATAATCGAAAAAAATGCTTATTTTTGCACAAAATTTTAATTTTAACAATGGCAGAAAGAAAAGTAAGAGTACGCTTTGCACCTAGTCCTACGGGACCATTGCATATTGGTGGCGTACGTACAGCTTTATATAACTATCTCTTTGCGCGCCAACATAATGGCGATTTCGTATTTAGAATAGAAGATACCGACTCTAATCGTTTTGTTCCTGGAGCAGAAGAATATATTGTAGAAACCTTTCATTGGCTAGGAATTAAGTTTGATGAAGGTGTAACCTTTGGCGGACATTATGGACCTTATCGTCAAAGTGAAAGGCGTGATATATATAAAACTTATGTAAATCAGCTGTTAGATAAGGGTAAAGCATATATAGCATTCGACACTCCAGAAGAGTTGGAAGCCAAACGAAACGAAATTGCAAATTTCCAATACGATGCCCGTACTCGTATGCAGATGCGCAACTCGCTCACACTTACTGAAGATGAAGTTAAAAGAATGATAGACGATGGTGAACAGTATGTTGTTCGTTTCAAAATAGAACCAGGAACAGATGTTCACGTCGACGATATGATTCGTGGCGATGTGTGTATCAAGACTGATATACTTGATGACAAAGTATTGTATAAGAGTGCAGACGAATTACCAACCTATCATCTTGCCAATATCGTAGACGACCATTTAATGGAAATAAGCCACGTTATTCGTGGCGAAGAATGGTTGCCAAGTGCCCCTTTACATGTACTGTTGTACCGTGCTTTCGGTTGGGAAGATTCTATGCCACGCTTTGCACATCTTCCATTATTACTGAAGCCAGAAGGAAAAGGTAAGCTGAGTAAACGCGATGGAGACCGCTTAGGATTTCCTGTATTTCCTTTAGAATGGCAAGATCCCAAGACTGGAGAGATTAGTTCGGGCTATAGAGAAAGCGGATACTTCCCTGAAGCTGTAGTTAACTTCCTTGCACTATTAGGTTGGAATCCAGGAACAGAGCAAGAACTCTTTACGCTCGATGAACTAGTACAGGCATTTGATATCACAAAATGTTCTAAAAGTGGAGCTAAATTCGACTATCAAAAAGGTATTTGGTTCAACCATGAGTATATTTTACATAAGAGTGATGAAGAGATTGCCGATCTTTTTGCTCCAATTGTTGCCAACAATGGTGTAGATGCAACAATGACACAAGTTACAGAGGTGGTCCATTTAATGAAAGACCGTGTAAATTTTGTGCACGAGCTTTGGGAGCTTTGTTCTTTCTTTTTATACCTCCAACTCAATACGATGCCAAAACTGTAAAGAAACGCTGGAAGGAATATTCTGCGAAACAAATGACAGAGCTTTCTCAAATTCTGGCTGATATAAGCGATTTCAGTGTAGAGAATCAGGAAACTATCGTAATGAAGTGGGTAGAAGATAAAGAATATAAGCTTGGTGATGTAATGAATGCATTCCGCTTAGCTCTTGTTGGTATTGGAAAAGGACCAGGAATGTTCGACATCTCTGCCTTTCTTGGAAAAGAAGAAACCTTGCATCGTTTGCATAAAGCCATCGAAGTGTTAGGTTAAAATGTTATGTACGCTAATTCGTAAATAAGGATAGCTATGCTATACAATATTATAATGTATATTTACCAGGCTGGCATTGCCATCTATAGCCACTTTAACGAGAAAGTGAAGAAAATGTGGATAGGCGAGCGTGCAGCCTTTGGCGTACTCCAAAAACAAGTGGAGCCAAATGCGAAATACGTTTGGTTTCATGCTGCTTCTTTAGGCGAATTTGAACAGGGACGGCCACTTATAGAGAAAATAAAGAAGGAATATCCCAATTATAAAATTCTTTTAACATTCTTCTCTCCCTCTGGATACGAAGTAAGAAAAAACTATGAACAAGCAGATATCGTTACTTATCTTCCTATTGATACTGTTGCAAATGCACAAAGGTTTTTGCGTATTGTGCGTCCAGTTATGGCTTTCTTTATAAAATACGAGTTCTGGTATAATTATTTGCATATTCTACGCCACCGTAATATACCTGTCTATAGTGTCTCAAGTATATTCAGACCCAATCAAATTTTCTTCCGACCGTATGGCAGACAGTATGCTGCTGTGCTAAAATGCTTCTCTCATTTCTTCGTACAGAACGATTTAAGTAAAAGTCTTTTGGCGAAAATTGGTATAAATAACGTTACGGTTGTGGGCGATACACGTTTCGACCGGGTATTACAGATAAAAGATAACAGTAAGAAGTTACCTTTGGTAGATAAGTTTATAGGTAATCAAGATGTAAAACTTGCTAATGGAGTTACCAATTCTTTACATCGTGTGTTTGTTGCTGGTTCTTCATGGTTACCAGATGAAGAGATTTTTATAAAATATTTCAATGAACATAATGATTGGAAACTCATTATAGCTCCCCATATTATAGCCGACACTCATCTTCGACAGATTTTACAGTTGCTAAAGGAAAGAAAGTAGTGCTCTATACTGAGGCTACCGAAACGAACGTGGCAGATGCCGATGTGCTTGTTATAAACTGTTTTGGTCTGTTATCATCAATTTATCATTATGGCGATGTAGCATACGTAGGTGGAGGCTTTGGCGCTGGTATTCATAATGTGTTAGAAGCAGCAGTTTGGGGCATACCTGTTGTCTTTGGTCCGAACAACAAACGCTTTGCTGAAGCACAAGGATTACTTGCTTCTGGAGGTGGCTTCGAAATTGATAACTACGAAAAGTTTGCACTGATAATGGATAGGTTCTGTTCTGATAAAGCTTTCTTGCAAAACAGTGGTAATGCTGCTGGTAGCTTTGTAAAACAACTATCGGGTGCAACAAATAAAGTATTTTCAGATATTAAGTTATGAAATATCAGATAACATGCGATAATTGCGGTACACAATTTATTGTAGAGGCAGGCGAAGGACAGGTTATAGAGTGCCAATGTCCACACTGTCATGGTAAAATGGAGATTACATTACCTCTTGTTTCAGGTGTAGATAGTATTAACAATGAAACTCTTGAGCAAATCAGTAACAATATCCAACAGCCTATAGAAGGTGAAAAGCTAAACGATAATAGGAAAAATGTGCTGATAGGCCTTATTATAGGATTGCTAGTTATAACACTTGGGGTGGGTGCTTATTATATTTGGTTACGTCCGGCTCCTGTAACACCAGAACAACAGCCTACAGCAATGGACACTATTCCATACGAAACAAATACGGAACCTGTGGTAGAACCTTCGGTTGATACAGTAGCTCGTCCTGTTGAGAGGGAAGAAGAGGAAGTGCGCGACACTGTAATTCATTACAAGAAACGACATAAACAAGAAAATGATACAACTAATGTAGAACGGTAAATTATCCTACGAGTTGTATTATAATAAGGTACAAGAGCAAGTTACAACGTACACTTACAAAAAGAGAATAAGAAGATGAAGAAAATTATATTAACAGGCGATCGTCCTACTGGCAAACTACATTTGGGACACTATGTGGGTTCACTACGCCGCCGTGTAGAACTCCAAAATGCTGGCGACTTCGAAAAAATGTTTGTCTTTATGGCTGATGTGCAGGCGCTAACAGATAATGCAGATAATCCAGAGAAAATTCGTCAAAACATTATAGAGGTTGCATTAGACTACCTTTCAGTTGGTCTCGACCCCGAAAAATGTACACTGTTCATACAGAGTCAGATACCAGAAATATCGGAACTAACTACTTTCTTCATGAATTTAATAAGTGTTAGCCGTGTTCAGCGCAATCCAACAGTGAAGACGGAGATAAAAATGCGCAACTTTGAAGCAAATATTCCAATGGGATTCTTTAGTTATCCGGTATCGCAAGCAGCCGATATTGCAACTTTTAAAGCTACAACTGTTCCCGCTGGCGAAGATCAAGAACCTATGTTGGAAGTAGCACGCGAGATAGTTCGTCGTTTCAATCAGGTTTATGCTCCTGTACTGGTGGAACCAAATATTATGCTTCCAGAGAATGCTACTGCGCGCCGTTTGCCTGGAACCGATGGTAAGGAAAAGATGAGTAAGAGCCTTGGCAATTGTATTTTTCTTTCCGATGATGCCGATACTGTATGGAAGAAAGTAAAGGGAATGTACACCGATCCAACACACTTAAATGTTTCAGACCCTGGTCATATAGAAGGAAACGCAGTATTTACATATCTTGATGCTTTCTCAACCGATGACGATTTTGCTGAGTTTTGGCCAGAATTTAAAACGCTCGATGAATTGAAAGCTGCTTATACAGCAGGTGGAATAGGCGATATGAAATGTAAGAAACTACTTAACAACGTGTTGAACAAGATGTTAGAACCAATTAGAAAACGTCGCCATGAGTTTGAACAAGATATTCCAGAGATATATAATATATTGAAGAAAGGTTCTGAAAGCGCTCGTCAAACAGCAGCTCAGACACTTTCTGAAGTGAAAGAAGCAATGCAAATAAACTATTTTGACGATGCTGAATTGATACGTAGCCAGTCTGAACGGTTTAAACAAAAAACAGATAAGTAAATATAGGGATACTCTATATCTATGCTTTCATAGCATTGTTGAAAGATAAGAAAGAGACTTTTAGTTTTCAAGTGGGCTTGTTTTGCATTACAAACAAGCCCATTTTTGTTGGTTGATAGCCGAGAAGGTTATTGTACTTAAATTTACTCCAATATACTTTAAATTTAAAGATATAAGGGTGCTATTAAAGTGTTTATGTATTATTTAAATCAGAATATTTCGAAATAAAAAACTTTATACTCCTTATTAGAATAAGCATCTTTGGTGCTATATAATATAGCGCCATAAATGTGGTTGTTTGTTATGATGTCTAAATTAAAACTGATAGATATCTAAAACGAACGTGATAGATATCTGTGACGCAACTGATAGATATCTAAAACGAACGTGATAGATATCTGAAACAAAAGTAACCAATACCTTATATATTCTGTTTGATTTAATAAAGCAATTACAAACCCATAAACAGTGATAAAATTAATAGCACAACTGAACAGAGTGTTCAATTAGCCTTCGTGTTTAATAAGAAAAGTCTGGCGATTGTTGCTGTACATAGTAGCCCCACCCATGCAGCTTGCAACTTAAATCGGAATTGAGGTATGGATATTATCCGATGGGATATTGATTAAATATAGTTAAATGTTATCATTCTTTTTCTTTTACATATTAAAAGAAATACCTCTGCAAAAATATACAGAAAGCAACGTCTTAATGTACGCCTTTATGTTATATCATAAATAAAGACAGTTTAGCTTAAATAAATCTATTATGGGAAGAAACAATCTAAGCACTATTTCAAGTAACCAATCTCGTTCTGAATTCAAATGGAGAATAGGTAAGAAGAGATTGATGGAATAAAAAGATTACTCCGCTCATAATGTGTGTTATAGTTGCGGAATATTCAACAAGTATAAAGCTAATTTAAATATGTGTTACACAAATATATAGAAAGTATATGGCTATGAAGAATGAACGAAATCAGATTCAAGATGTGCAACGACAGCACAGAATATTTCAATAGACCGTCCAGGTATCAGAAATCTTAATCCTTTTAAATACTATGTGAGCCGTTACGGTATTGCTGTAGGTAATCCGGAATTACGACCATCAACATGGTGGAATATTCGACTTCGCAGCAATATAGAATTTAATGGTGGAGAATTAAATTCAGAGCTAACTTATGCAAGGTTATCAAATATATTCGACCAAACAATAACGATGGATACAATCTCAAATGTATCAACAACACAATGGAATAATGCAATGGAAGAGAAAGTGTTTTCCTTCGAAATTAATCCGCCAAAACGAAAAGTAAGTGAGTTGTAAAACGAAATGTTATAATTTAATGTAAAACGAAATGTTATAATTTTCAACACACACACAACATTAAGAGGTGACAAATACTTGCAAGACTTGAATAATTCAGCAAGATTTGCCACCTCTCTAAGATTATACGTTGAGTTCAAACTTTATATCTTCACAACCACTAAGAAGTTCTTTTGTACGTTCTATATTGTTTTTATATATGTGCACATTAGCAAGATTGAGCGTTATAGACTTTAAAGGGAGTTCTATTTGCCTTGATATTAAGTAAAGGTGATAAATGTCTGCAGGAAGCCCTAAATTAGCGTCAGAGCTTCTCTGAAAGGCTGATATTACAAGTTCACCTTCATCTATTTGGAACTGTACAAGGCTAAGACATGGAGCTTGATTACTTTCTGCACCAGTCTCGCCTAAACAACACATAATTCTTGCTACTACGCTTTTCACGATTTATCTTCTCTATTAGTGGAGGTAATTTCTCCAGATATGTAGGATAACTATTGACAAGGATTGAACCACAATAATCCCACCAAGCAATATCTGCCTTACGATATTTCTCAATCTGCCTTTCACCTTGCATGAACAGTTGTAGTTCATCCTTTAGCTTCCGACGTGCTATACTGTGAGTTTCGAAGATGTCGAGTAAGTCTGAAGGAGTAAGTGTTAGCTGTTCGTTCAACAGATACCTAATTTTCCCTTTCTTGTTACACTGTTGCTTTCCTGTATAAATGATTCTGTCTAAAATCTTGTAGTATTTATTCATCGTTTTATCAGCACTTGAATAGCATTTAACCAGCATTCTTATACAGCATCATATCTGTATAAGTTGAGTTATAATTCATGCGAGCAGTGAATTTCACTTTAGTACACTTCTCAAATGGATTGCCGATATGCTTATTTCGACCTATCCAGTCACAGAGTTCAAGGATAGATGATTTATTACTTGTAAAAAACACAAATGAATGTCCTGTCAAAACAGTTAGCACATCAAGGTAATCTGCGAGACTCCAACACATATTATAAGTACCAACATCGGTGCTTAGATACGGAGGATCGACTAGGAACACCACACCTGGCGTATTTTTATACTGATTGAACACCTGCTTGTAGTCTGCCGATACGATGGTTAGTCCGTCCAAGTAGTCGCTACATAACGAGTAGTCAGTCTTGCGTATCGTGTTATACAAAGTTTCCTTACGCATCTCTTCTATGCTCAGACAGTACTTCATGGAGAACATAATAGAGGAAGATATGGTAATAAAGTCCAGATAGCCGTAACGTTCCTGATGTTTGTGCAAGCACTCAAACACTTTCTCTCGTGCATCACCAGTGATAGGCTTACATCGTAGCGTACCCTGCACTATTTCTCTAAGTTCCGCAAGTAGTTCATTCGTCTGTGGGATATGTTCCAAACGCAACCTGTACCCGTCGAAATCATTATATACAACCTTTGAATGTGGTTTCTGGCACTTAGCAATATGCGATAGCAGACCACTTCCTCCAAATAAATCTACAAACGTTGTCCCGTCAGGGAACTGCTGGAGCACCTTAATATACTCCTTAGCAAACATCCGCTTCTGTCCCTGAAATGGAAGCGGTGCTGATAAATATTATTTTCTCATTGTCTCACTTATTTTGCATGGCAAAGGTCGCCATATTTGTTGAGTCAAGAGAAAAACGAGAACAAGTTATACTGCAAGCGTTTTGCAGTCGCTTTGAAAACGTTTAATTATATCATATACTTTGCGTTCGCTTACAGCATACTTGTCTGATAGATGCGCCACAATGTACGATACTTTTTCGCCACGTCCAATCAATGTTGTGTAATCGGTATATAAGTCTACATACGCTTCATCTTCTAAGCGTATACCAGCCGTTTTGAGCCTTTTTATTAGCTCACGGTTAAATTTCAATACTTCTATTATCTTCATTATTCTAATTTTTACTACCTTTGCAATATCTCACTTACGTTTAACGAATAAAGCGAACCTGCGACAAGGGTATTTGCCCCCAGTCGTACGGGTTCGCTCGTTCGTTAATACGTAGGTGAGATGACTATTAACAGGCTGGGGGCTTTTTTATTTTTCACCTGCAGCCTGCTAATAGACTACAAAGGTACTGAATTTTGGGCAGGTTGTCCTCAAAATTCAAAGAAATGAATATCAAAGAGCTTATTCAAAACTTAACAGCACAGCTTAAAGGGCATAATGCGCTAATACAGATACAAGTAGATGGGCAATATGTCATCAAGCATATTGGTGACGTCAACAAATTGGTAGACAACCCTACTCTGATTACATACAAGGAGGATAGTTCTTTCCTCGACTGGATGGAAGGTGAGATAGGCAAGGAAACATATACAGCTGGGACGATAGCAAACCATAAGGCTGCGTTGTCAGTGCTAAGGCGATATAAGGAAGATATGACCTTCACTCAGATTGATTACAAGTGTATCTGTGATTTCGAGAACTTCTTAAAAGGTGCTGGGTATGCGATAAACACCATTGCTAAGTTTATGAAGATTTTTCGTCGATTCGTCAATCTCGCTATCGATGAGGAACTGATGACGGTATATCCTTTTCGCAAATATCACATCAAGACGGAGAATGTTCAGAAGCAATCGCTGACAGAAAGAGAACTGAGGAGGATAGAAGATAAGGAGGAGAAGGGAGAATTGACAGAAGAGGAGAGAAAGGTAGTTAAAGGTTTTCTATTCAGCGTCTATTCTGGTCTTCGATTCTCGGATATCGTGCAAGTAACTAAGCAGCACATCAAGAACATCTATCGAAATAAGTGGGTGGTAATGCGAATGCAGAAGACGGACCACGAGGTGAGAATACCTATCTCTAAGATGTTTGGAGGAAAGGCTGCTACGCTGGTGCAAGAGAACAAGACTACGACAGGTAAACTCTTTCAGTTGCCTTGTAACGCTCGCTGTAACTTGGTACTTAAGCGTGTGCTTAAGCGGTTCAATATACATAGGCACATTACTTTTCATTGTGCCAGGCATACGTGCGCTACTGTGCTATTGAGTAAGGGTGTGAGTCTTCCGATTATACAACATATATTAGGGCATCAGAGCATAAAGACAACGCAGGTGTACTCAGCGGTGAAAGACACAACGATTAACAAGGAGATACGAAGGGCGTTTAGGTGAGGGTTCCATCGGGACTATGTTTGCAGGTGGATCATTCAAATCGCTGAAAGAACTTGGCTTGTTTGGCAAAATCAGTATGAGTAAGGGAGCTTTTCAAAACATAACAGTAAAAGACTCAATAGTAATACCAGAAGGTTGTACTGAAGTATCAACAGTAGCCTTTGAAAAAGCTACAGTGAGAACGATAGAGCTACCTTCTACTATATCTTTTCTCGATGAAAGGTGCTTTATGAATAGTACAGTCAATTCTCTTGTATTCCATGGGAAAACTCCACCTAAGCGATATGGTTATTGGGAATTTGCGAATGCGAAGATAAAACACATCTATGTACCTGATAAAAGTGTAGAAGCATATCGCTTAGCTAATCTTGCTACAGGGTGTGAGTTTGAACCCCTAAGCAAGTATCATCCTTGATACTCGCTGAGAGGACGTATATTCGTAGAAATAAATATTGTCATATTGTTATCTGCTCGATATAATTCTAATGAGTCATCAGGTACATATAGTGTGAGCGCATTTATACGTGTGCTATACGAGTGAATGCCAGGTGGTGTCTTCGCTCTACATATCACAACACCTTTATTCTTATTCATCGGATAACGTAAGAACTGTTGCCCTAAGTGCTTGATAGTAGAAGGAAAATCAACGATTCTAACAGATGGACAATATCCTATACAGTTATCACCAAGTTCTTCAACCCCTTCCCAAAATCTAACATCAACTAAACCTGTACAATAAGCAAAAGCGTTATTTAAATTCCTCACATTGTGGAAGTATTGGAAATCATTAAGATTAGTAATATTGTTATTATAGCTAAACATAGTCCCGATGGAACTAACTGCAGCTGCTTCCTCCATAGAGAGTTCTCCATCACCGTCTTTGTCCCAATTCTCTATGCAGATACGCTTTACCTCTGGGTCCTCGAAGCGAATCCACCATTTGGCGATGTTGAGCTTTAGCTTTGGATAGTGCGTCATTAGGGCATCGTAGGTGTCGCGATATGCGCCTGTGGTGAGGTTGATTGTACCGTCGAGTACTGGATATGGGTCGTTGCCGTATTGTCCTTCAGCATCTATGCCTTGGTAGGTGCCATCTACCAGCTGGGAGAGTTTATCGAATGCGCGCCCGTCGGTGAAGGTCTCGTTGAACCCGACACAGCGCACGTAGCGGAGAGCGTGAGGTGTTTGCCCCACCTGCGCGTCCATAATATCGATGAGCTTCTTCACGGGCTGAAGGTTGTCGCAACCGCTAACGAAGTAGCTCATAACGTTAGGTGCGCACGCTTCTGTGTTGCACTTCTCGTTGGTGAGATTATCGAGGTTCTTCAGCTCTACATACGATGTAGTAGCGGGATAGTCCACCTCTTCGAGCGCACCACCATCAGCGAAGTGGGCTTCGGTGAGCGAGGAACCACCGGCGAGGAACTTACGTAAGCGAAGTTACCACGCATGTCGAGCGCACCTCCGAGGGTAGATACATTCTGAATATCTATCTGCTCTAACGACGTAGTATTGCCGAGTGTAAGCGAAGAGATAAGTATCTTCACGTTCTGTTCGTTCTCATCGCCGAGCTTCAATCGCTTGAGTCGTTTGCCTATAATAGACAATGCACCGTTGATTACGTACGAACTCCAGTCGCCTATATCGAGCAGGTAATCGGCTGACTTAACTGATAGCTGCTGATCCGAAGTACCGTTAATGTCTACTACTATCTCACACGCCTTACCAGCGTCTGTGCGTGCGCCACGCATAACTGTTGTACCGTATGCAATGGTAGATATAACTTCATTGCAGGTGTCAGGCGCAGAACTATCGAGTTCGTAGTAGCGTCAGCCTGTGCCGATGTACGTACGGTGATTGCTCCTTCAGCCGTCTTGGAGTCGTAATCTCCGAAGCTGTATTTGCTCTGCAGATATTGAATACGCTTCTTCACCCACGCTACTTCAGGCGACTGTCCATCGCCGAGCGACTGCCCCAGTGGGTCGGTATCGTTGGTGTATTTGCCCTGCAGCATGGCAAGTTTCATCTGCTCGTAGAGCTTTCCATCCTCGTTATAGAGCATAGAAGAGAAGTTGTCTATCACGCGGAAGAAGTACTTCTGAAAGAATGCAAACAACTTCTGCTGATGCGTTCCCTTCTGCAATCCGCCCAGTTCCTCCATTTTGGCAAGCATTCTGCGCATCATCTGTGCGCGCTCTTCGGGATATGCCTGCTCCATGAGATTCCATAGGACCGACTTCTCGCCGTTCCACACTGGCGTACCGTCAGCGTAGGTGTCGTGATATTCTACCCAATAGGGTTTCTTCATTAATCCTTGGTTAATGACCGTGAAGATAGTATCGAGGTCATCTTGTCTGAACTTCCATTTACTATTTGTCATATCTATTCTGCATTAAAATTATACGGGTATATGTTCTTTGCGCAGTTATCGGTCGCTGCAACTGCTTCAATATATAGTTGATGGTATAAGGTATCACTGATGTCCCAGTACTGTGGCTGCTCAGCACGGAACTTCTGAATACGTGCTGACTTGAATAACTCATTGAGTTGGGTTGCATCACTAACCGAGTTGAATATCGTCTCGGTTAGTCCGTACTTATCACCGACTAACTGCTGGCGAAGATTAACCACCGACACACCGCTATCGAGTGTTGAAGGACAGAACTTCTTGTAAAGCGAATCGTAATAATATAGGTTGTACTGATTAGGGTCGCCAGCCTTTGCTATCCAATACTCTATATGTGTTGAATGTGGGTCAGCGTTTAATTCTTCAAGTGTGCCATTGAAAGGCTCGATAAACGTATTGCACTGATATACGATGTTGTAAGCAGTGATATACGACTCAACGAGCTGCTCTGCTCGCTGTCGAGTCTCATTGTCTGCTGTTGTCTTATCATCCGCTGGGAGGTCGGCATAGTCTAAGTCCCAGCAATTCTCCCAAGAGAGTTCAGATACTTGGTACTGATAGGCTTCCTCCTCTGTGTTATAACGGATGCGTCGCTTATCCCAAGGCACTTGATACAGGGTAAGGCGTGGCGAGTTGTCAGAACCTTCTATAGATAGGAGGTCAGGGAAAAGGTCCTTATCATATCCGAAGGTTGCAGCATCTCCTTTATCTGGTCCGATGGTGAACAAACCGACGAACTTGTATGTAACCGTCCCGTCTTCTGCTGTTTGCTTTCGAAGCCAACGAATGTCTCTTGGTAGATTGATACTCTTGCTTCGCTGTTCTGCTCGATACCCTCATTTGTTAATCCTACAGCTTTCCATAGGTCGGTAAATGAGTTTACAGAACCCATCTTGTGGTATTGCATTGAAGAAGCGATATTCTTCTTTCCTGTCAGCTTGGAAATCTTCGGCAAGTTCTTGAACAGTTCAAACTTCTTCTGTGCTGTTTGTCCATCTTCATACACAATGGTCGTATCCTTTGCCACCTTCGCCTTCCAGTTCCATAGGTAGTAGAGCATAGAAGATGTACCTTGACCTTGTAATTGAAGATTGGTAATCGTCAAGCGGTTAAGGTTAGTGTTACCGTCTTTAGGATATATCTCAAGTGTTCCCTTTGGACGATATGATTTACCATACTCATACGCTGGGAGTGGCTTATCGAAAGTAAAGACATTAACCTTGCCACGCACCTTATCGAAGTCAACCGTAGTACCTAGCGTATCGTATATGTCGTTGTCCAGCTTTTCAGCACTCTTTTCTCCCACAGTTGCAAGCGCATTTATATAGTCTTGATGCACGTTTGCAGCGTCCATTGCACTGTCGTACACACGAATAGAGTACAAATCAACGTCAGCCTTATCAGACCCTATGACGATACCACCGCCTGACCCTATCTGCATAGAATCAGTAAGCAAGTAAGCGAACTTACGAGCTTCAATACCGTCTATGTAGAGATAGACGAGGTTAAGGCAGTAGGTATTGCCGTTCAGCACGTAAGTGTACTTCTTCGGCGATATAACCAGTGCCAGACGAATGCGTACGCCATCGTCCATCTGCATAGCCTGCACGTCGGCGTTATGTTCGCTACGAGTGGCGAACATAATAGAAGACGGCTTAACTTTCAGACCGATATAACCCTTCTGGTAAGGCATTGCAATAGAGATACACTCTGCATCGTAATCAGACGTGTTGTTAATCTGATAGTCTATCTCAATAGTCTTACCGCTTTGCGCTGCCTCCTTAGCGAAAGGCTTGTAATCGATAGTAAGGCGAGAGCCAGCAGTAAGGCGCAGCGTGCGCGCACCAGCTTCGTCAGTAACCCAGCCATCGCGTGAGAAAGAGACGCCTTGCCATTCAGCCCCGACCCGTTCAGCCGTTATCAGGTTCTTTATCACGGCATGGTCGGTATCGGTATTATTGCGATTCTTAGCATTGAAATAGAATACAGCTCCAGCAGTAGCGGAATAGCCTTGCGAGTTATCTACGGGGAATGGGATTGCATCACGCAAACGCACCTCGTCAGTTGGGTGAGTTCTGAAACCGATTAATGCCGTAAAGTCGGAGTTATCCAGCGTCTCCACCTCGAGCGACAGGGTATATTGCATCTTGGTTTGTGTCAGCGTATTCTCTGACACATTCTCCTGAAGCACCTCATTGTCCTTCTTCATCAGGATTGACAGTGGCGTTGTAACCGCCTTGCCGTCATATACTGCGTACTCCAATACTTTGTTCTCATACCAGTTAAGCAGCTTCTCCGCCTTGTTGTTTACCACCACCATCTTCACTGCATCGTTGTTAGCAACCGCCATGAAGTCGTAGCCTACAGGAGTAGTCTGCACGGTGTTGTCTTCATTCGATAGCCAAGCAGCCAAGTGGAAGATACCAGTCTTATTCGTGAATGGCACGGTGTAAGCGACTGGCGATGATGTGTAAGTAGCCGTACCAAACTGGCGTTCGTAAGTCTGTTCGTAGCCTTCACCCGTAATCTTCACGTGCAGCGTCTTGCTGATATTGCCGCTAATGTAACATGGAAGCACTATATCGCCTTGGTAAGCCTTCCACCAATTGAACTCGGATATGGAGAGGAAGAGGGCAGAAAGCGTAACAGAATAGACGAGTGCAGGGGAGGTTTGCCCCGTTACCTCACCCGTAATCTTCACCATGATGTTGTTCTGTCCACTCTCCAGGAAGCGGAATACGTCAACTGTTGTTACGGTGTTAGATTGGCAACGCCCACGTGCCTTTGAAATGAAAGTACCATCTCCAGCCTTGGCGAATATCTCGTATGTGCCCCATTCACCCGTATCCTGATACTCCGTCTGACCAACATCCTTCGTGCGAGAGATGAACATGAACTTGATGGGGCACTCGCCTGCCGACTTCGAAGCAGAGAGTGTAGTGGACGCCGACTGGTTATTAGCACGGAGGTAATACAGAATAGACTGCTGCTGCCCACCGCCTTGCCCGATGCCGAGTTCGGAGAGTTTCATCGATACCCAAGCATCGCCATTCCATACCAGCACACAGGTTTCTGATGTAAGCGAATCTACTTCATCACTCACGTTCTGCAGCTGTCCGAGCGTAGGGCGGTTCTTAGCAACCACCTGCTTGATGCGTTCTTCCTCCGTATTCTGCGCCTTAACAAGTTCGTTTACCTTCTCTGGAATTTTGTTGAACTCTTCGGCTGTGAGCTGATTGCCACGTGCCTTATGGTCTATGTATATCGGTTCTATATTCTTTGTCATGTCTATGATAAATTAAGTGGAAACACGTAAGTAAAGCCGTTGTTGCCCTCAATATCCACACCGCGAGCAAGCGAGAGCGCATGGCAGACGATGTCTTGCAGTAGCTTTGGGTGGGCAGATGCAAAATTCTGCCCCGTAGCATCTTCAATGCCCCGAACGCTTACTTGCGAGAAGCGTTCGCCCGCCATGCTGCTCTCTGCTATATGTAGCTTAATATGCTTCATTCACACGCTATGGGTGCTGTGGCTGTTCACCCTCGTTCTTTTTCTTCGCGTCTGCCACAACTTTAACACGCTCATAGTTCACACCCTGCAGCGTGAAGTAGCGAACGCTCGGACGAAGCTTAACCACTGGCTTCGTTATGTGGCTCTGTGGGTTGAAGTCGGCAGCGTGCTCCACAGCTTTCGACTTGAACGATGGGGCAAGCGTACCAATATCGCCAAAATCAACACTCTCTCCGCTCTCCACGTGCTTCTTCGCGATATCGGCTGCAAGGCGAAGTACGGCTTCCACTTCCGGACCTGTGAACGTTGTAGCATGTGCTACCTCTTCACAGAATGCGCGATGAGACACTCGTTTGCGCTGCGTTGGGCGAGCCACAAATACCTTCTTTCCCTTCATACGTCCAAGGGTCATTTTCTGTTCTTTGAGAACATAACATAAGTTTTTTTCCATAATAATATGATGTTAAAATTATGCCCCTCTATTCGCCACTCTTGGGGCTTCCGTTTGTGAGTGGCGCTTTATTGTTTTCTGACTCATGTGTGTCAGCGTCCTGACTCATGTGTGTCAGAATCGTGAATTATATGTGTCGCAAAACCGCTTTATAGTTGGGCTAGTACACCCTCGCCAATATCATCGACTGCTACTTCTGTGCTCAACCATTTCGATGGCACATATACATAGTGCGTGAGTGAGCTTGCCACTACCTTTCGCCACCCACTTTGTTCTATTATAAAAATGGACTGCGAGGCACTTCCGTTTATCACCGTCCACTGCTTGCCCACGCCTTTACCGCTGAATGCATAGTAATAGCCAGAAGTTGAATTGATAACTACAACATCTATCGATGCACCGTTGGGCAGCTCTTTTTCTTGTGCTGCATTTCTTTTGCTCGGCTCAAGTGCGGCAAGCTGTGCATTATCGTAATCGAGCACAGTGCCGTTGTTACCAAATCCGCCTACAAAACCGGGCGAGAATAGTGGTATAATATACACCGTCTGACCATTCGATAGCGTTTTAGTGGGGAGCTTTATTTTTACGCCCGCAGTATCTTCATGACCGCCATGGTGCACATACATTATGTCGTTCTTTACCTCGGCACATACCTTCGCATAATGACCGAACTGACCACGGCACCACATATCCGAAGCATAAAAACGTGAACTTCGTACACGTCCATTCACATTCTTTCCACCCTGCGAATAGATATCGCCTTCAAACGCCATCTGTCCTTCAGAACTGAAACGTATGCCACCTACAACCTCACCATTATTGTCAATGCAGTTCAATGCGGTGAATGTGCCATTTGCACCAATAAGTTCGCCGTTGAAAAAACTGTTGCCATCAACTGTGAGATTCACTATGCGTGCATTCTTGGCATCAATATCGCCAGCCTGCAAACCATCTGTAACAATCTGCTTAGCATCTAACAGATCGGTGTTCAGTTTGCCTTCGCTGGTAAAGAAAGCCACGCTGCCTGTGGTGGTCATCACACGGAAGCGGTCGGCAACAACATCGAAGGTACTGTTTTCGCCATCAAGGTGAAACCCTACACGCTCCAGCCCACTCGTAAGCTCCTTTATGACGCCATCTATTCGTTTGCCACCAATATTCAGCGAGGCTTCAAACTGCTTTGTTGTGTATTGCTGTGCTGGAACCCAATCGGCAATATCAAAGAATTCGGCATTTTTGCCACGTGGCTGAATGCATACCAATAAATCGTTTTTATATTTATTGCCATACGTTGCATTCGCCCACTGGTCGCCTTTGTCGTAAGGCGGAATAGGCACTTTGCCTACGAAAACTCTGCGCTTGCCATCTGCTGTATCCTGTGCCCGCTGTGCAGCCTCGAGCGACTTCAGCACGTCAGCATCCGTAATTTCTTTCCAATAGTATATACCGAATACACCATTTTCGAACGAGTAAGCCCTACCGCCCCCCGTCTGAGCGTAGCTCCTGTTGTAATAGATATCATGCAAGTGCATCTTTCGCGTCGCATCGTCCGTCCAATCATTGGCAGGCTCGTTAGTGAGCTTTGGCACCTTATCGCCAAACCAAATAACCAGCTGCTTATCCGCCTGATCCTGCACAGCCTGTATTCTGCCCTGCATAGACTGCAGATAGTCTTGCAAGCTAACGTATTCGCCCTTACGTTGTGGATTTCTACACGTATTTCGAAGCGCTCACTATCGAAGAGGAATATTGGTTGTGGCAATGTAAACGAATCTATGCCACGAATAATCTTAAAGTAAGGCGAGCCTGTGCCAGCTGCCGACTGTATTATGGCACTTTGCCTATCCTTATCTGTAGTGTTGCCAAGTTGTACAACCTCGTCGCCAACCTGTGGTGCATCGCTGCCACTGGCGTAATTGTCAGCATACGTGTTGTCTGCTATATCAACGTAGTTTGTGCCTGTAGCAACAACCCTGCGATGCCAGTAACGGTTAGCCGTCTTGCCATTACTATCAATGAGATTAAACGTTTCGCAAAGCGCAAGGTCGTTTACACGCATCGAGTTGTACACTCTGCGTCCTTCGGCATCTTGCTGACGAAAGTAACAACGCCAGGCATATCCTATTCTTTCTATATCCGAGATAATGAAGCCACCCGCCGAGTTCACCACCTTACCCTTTATGTGTGAGGTTTGCATAATCTCCACCTCTTCTGCCGTTAGCTTCTTGCGCACGTGGACGTAATCGCCCTCCACGTGGTAGTTACCTTCGTCATCGGCATAGATGGCAGCGCCCGATGAGTCTTTCACAAACTCGCCAATAAGCAGCTTAGAAAGCCTTGCCACACCGTCTTTATCTATGCCGTGTTCGTTGTTAAGTCCTATTCCTATACCTTTGAGGAAGGTGATGAGCTGTTGCACCACGTCTTCTTCCTTCTTGCTTAGGAACTCCTTGTGTGAACGGCGTGCACTATAGATATTCGTGTCGGCAGGCTTCGTGGTATCGCCACTCTGTATAATGTCTGGAACGTTAAGCGCACCCACCAGCGCACCTGTGTAGTTCTTTACGTCCTTAATGTTATCTTCCACCTTCTGCATGGTTCCCGTTGATAGGGCATCGCTTATCTCAAGGTCCATCTTGTTTGGCAGATTTACCTGTCGGCTGATGGCTGTAATACGACTCTTACGATAGCCCGTATCTGGGAAGTATTCGTTGCTTTCCAGCCTTACACGTCTACCAATGAAGAGTTCTGTACTTGTATCTTCTATCCATACATGGTCTGTTGGTGCTTTATAGCGCGACACGTCCAATGCGTGCTCCTTATTGTACTTCTCAACAGCTGCCAGGAACTCTTGTTCTGCTATGCCGTAATATTCGTCAGGCATGCGCAGGTTCCAAAGTATATACTTATCGCCAACCTTTGGCACGAGCGTACCACCTGGCAGTTGCGTACCATCGTTGTAGGGCCATATCGTTATTATCTCGAACTCTTTCGTATCGGTATGATAGTTCACTTCAAAGTAATGCTCCGTGTCTGTACCAAGTCCAGCCAATTCGCTGCCTTCTTGAAACGACACACGCTTAATAAGTCCGCCTATCTCATAGTCGTTCGGATTGAACGGCAGGTCCTTATCTTTAAAGTAGTAGATGGTGAAGGGCTTGCCATCCTTATCCTTTACTTCTTCGTGTCGCACTTCGCTGATAGTGCCCGTGCGACGTGGATAGATATTGGAGAAGGCAGTCTGCTCGTAATGGTGAATAATGCCGTACTTCTCTACATTCACATCAACATACTTTGCGCCACCTGGCAGCATCAGTCGGGAGTGGTGATACTTTTCAGGGTCTATATTGCGTGAGCTACCTATCGGGAACAACCGAGTGTAGAACTTTACATTATCGGCTAAATCTCTGTCGAGCGATGTAAGGCCATTGTCGTAACCCAGTGTAACCTCTTCGCCATGCTCACACCTACAGAGGTTTAGTGTCTGACCGTCAAACCACCATTCCGTATGTACAGCGTCGGCAAGTTCCTTCAGTGCCTCCTGGCAATATTTACCAGTATAGTCTATTACCACGTTATCTGTACCCTCTACAATACCCACCTTGAAGTTCTGCAGTCCGTCCATACCTGCATTGATATTCTTCACAATAAGGCGCATGTGGTCTATTGGGCGTGCTGTTAGAGCGAACACAGCTTCGTTCTCTCCATCGGTATTGTTCAATACTAAGAAGCGTGAAATAAGACTTTCCACGCCACGTAGCTGAAAAGAGTATTCCCATTCCATAGTGCTCTTCTGCGCTGGCGTGTACTTCTCCATAACCCAGTAGCGTTCGCCATTATAGTCGAGATAGTCGTTCACGTCGATGGTGATACACTCATATAAGGTAAAGGAGAGCTTCAGCAGATTGTCGCCTTGTATTTCCTTATCCTGTGTGTCTGCTGTCGTTCGGCGAGAACGTAGCCTTTACTTGTCCATTGCTATCAAATAGTGTTAGAAGCATTTTTTTATATCGTTTTAAATGGCGTTTAAATACTATATAATTGGTTCTGGTTCGCGGAACTTCACCTTGTAGCTGCTTGTCTGTACGCCTTCGGTCCACAGATACGTCAGCGAACGATAAGTGCTCGCTGTCAAGATAGAACACTTTTATCGAAAGGTTCAGTGCCGTGAATGTTATTGTCAGCCAGCCATCGTTACCCGTCTTCAGGAAACGGATAAAAGACATATACTTCTCAAGCCACTGCTGACGTGTAGGTGCATACTGTGCGAAGTGTAGCGTTACATCGCGTTCAGCATTAGCAGGCGTAAGACGCTTGGAATACTTCTTTCCATTGCGCTCACGAATATCTACACCTACGTAGTCCTTTGCCTTGCTTGGTGTCAGGATAGCATTGAGATTATCTCGTCCACCTTTCTTCTCCTCCGTGAGAAATACGCCATACTCCTTATATATATCAGTGCCATTGATAAGCACCTGTCCTTCTAATATCTTCGTCATACTTATCTAACTTTTTACTCCGTCCCTTATCATCTTCTTTACATCAGCACCTATCTCCTTCAGTGAGGCAGCACTATTGCCTGTGTTCTCTTCAATCTTGCGGAGATGCTCCTGCGCTGCACTCATACGCTTAGCAACATCTTCCACACGATCGTCAATGCTTGCCCAATGCATCTGCCCACTGACAAACAGTCCCTCGAGCTTTGTTGCCTGGTCTTGACTCATTGCCGTGAAGGCACCACTCTTGCCTTGTTGAGTTGTTCCTTTGTCTGTCTCCTTAATAATACCTTCATTACGTAACTGTTCTATGTCATTCTTCGCACTATTGACATAACTTTCGTATTGTTCTTTCAGCGCATCGAGGCGCTTGCGGAATTCAGCATCAGTTATCTTTCCATCAACACGCTCCTCATTAAGTTTTGCAAGACTTTCGTACCACTTCTCAAGATTCTTCTGAAACTTCGCCCCCACGAGGTTGTTCACAGCCATCTTGTTTACCATCGTCTGCCAATTCTCTTCTATCTCTTTGAAAACATCTTTCGATCCACTGGCAAGAGCATAAAGTGAACTGAGGAAGTCGTCAAAGACATTCTGCCTCGTTGTTGTAGTCAGGTTCTCATAGAGAGCATCTGTTATTTCTTTCAACTTGCCGGCTTGTGCGATGTAGTCATTAAGCTTATCAGCTACGCGACCACCGTATCCGCCTTTGCCAGTATCCTGCAACTGTTTCCACATATCAACATTAGAACGTAACATCTTCATCTCTTCGGGAGTGAGATTCCACAAGTTGCCGTCCCATTTTCTGCCTATTTGAGAGCTGAAACGATTTATTTGCTCCTGACTAAACCCTTTCCAGTAGGCGTTGAAACTATGATGTGCCGAGTGATAGCCTGCCTGTTCCTGTGCAATACGTTTGTAATTATCGTTAGTCTCTTTCTGTAACTTCTCTGCATCTCGTGATATGCGAATAGCCGAAGCACCGCGGGAGGTCTTCATCTCGTCCGTTAGATCCTCAATTGCCTGCTCCAGGAGTTCGTTACGTTTTGTCAGGCGATCAATTGATTTTGCCACTTCCTCCTCGTTACTGTTAGTAAACCAATGACTAGGCCCCTTATGACTAAGCAGCCCGAAGGAAAGTACGTTACCGATACGTCCAACAACAGTGTCGAACAGTCCACCAATACCTTTTACTATTATTGATTCTAATACATGGAAGAGGTTTTCTGGTAAGTCAAATATAGCATTGATAAGATTACCTATAGCTTCCAAGATGCTATTTACAAGATCGTCTATCCAACGAAGAGATACCAACTCTGTCAGTGAGTTCAGAATGCCAGTAACAAAGCTTTTGATACTATTAGCAAGGTCAAGTATCATTCTGGGTATTTGTGCAATAATGCCAACCATACTTCCTAAACCACTTGACATAATACTCGACATCGTGCCACCAAGAGAGGACAACGCATTGCCCATTGCACCAGACACAGCACTGCCAACACTCTTTGCTATACCATCGCCCATAGTTGGGAGAATAGAATCGAGCGTACCTTTGAGTGCATCAATCTGTCCTACTGACTGCTGTACGCCTCCGTATCCATCTACACCCTGCCATGCCTTAGCGTTATTGAGAGCCGTTGTTAATCCAGACGTAAAGTTAGCAATTTCTTCAGATGTCCTATTTAATGCTTTGCCGAAGGAGTCCATATTCTCGCGTGCTTGCACTGTTGCCCTCCCCAGCTCTTCGGCATGTGCTTCTAAAGCGTCATACTGTTCTTTATTGATTCTCCCCTCACGGAGTCCTACCTTTCCTGCTTCCACGGCAGCAACAGCAGCAGCTTCATCTTTCTTAGCTCTGTCGTATACAGCCACGCTATCAGCGAATCGCTTGATGGCTTCGTCCAACTTCTGCCATGTCGCACTCTGGTCAGTACCTATATATTGGCGCATCTGCTGAATCAGTTCGGTTACCTTCTGTTGTGTGTCAGCTGATGCATTCTTGTAATCATCTGTCTCTATATAAGCACGCAGCTGCTCCATCATCGGTTGCATCATCTCCTTGGTCAGATTGCCAACGCCACTGAAGAGTGCGTTCCAATCAATACCACGGCTAATTTCCTCGAACGACATACTTGCCTGGTGTTCTTGATATTCCTTCTGAAGTTTTGCCTTCTGCCACTTCTTTGTAGTCTCGCTCACTTCTGAAGCATTAATCGCAGCTATCTGCTGAGCATATTCTTCAGCAATAGCAAGCTTCTGTTGCTGAAAAGATCCATAAGTCTTGAGATACTCACTCATAGCCTGCACCTCATTTCTCTTCTGTTCCAAACGCTTCTTTTCTTCCTCCTTGTTTACTTCATCTTCATCATGTTGTTTCTTCTTAGCAGCGAGGTTACGTGACTCTGCAAGTGCTCCTTCCTGTTCCTTTGTAAGGTGCCCTTTCTGCACCTTGCGCCATTTTTCTTCCTGCGCTTTCAGATCTGCAAGCTCATTCTCGTAATTCTCTTTTATTTGTTTTCGTTTCTTATCAGAACTCTCTTTAAGAAGATCTATTTCTTCTTGACGGTTTTTCCTTTGTAATGCAAGAAGCTCCTTAGCAAGTTGCTCAGCTTTACTTGCTTCGTTTTTTTTCTTCTTCTTTTTTTCTTTTTTTGCTTTTGAAGGCGCAGCATGTCCGCCAATATGATATTCTTTACCAATATTTGCAGCCTGCTTCTCAAGAGTAGCGGCTTCCTTCAAGAGTTTATCTCTCTCAGAGGATAGCTCTTTAGTCATCTTATCGTAAGCAGCCTTATTACTACTTTTTATAATTTCACGAGAATTTATAGCACCATTAGAGATTGCAGAACCAAAATGCAATAAGCCCTTTTTAGCCACCCCATAGAGGTGTCTGCATTATCTGGGTTAGTGGCTTTGTGTTTAGCTAATTTTTCGTCAGTTTCTACAGCCTTATTTACCAGTGCCTGTGCCTTAGCTTGAAGAAAGAGCATCTGTATATATTGTTCAGCTTTTTGTGTCAGAACATCGTACCATTTGGCGACGGAGTTGTAATACCCGAAGGCTTCTCCATATTTACGGTTCATTTCCTCGCACTTCTGCTTCTCCTCTGCCTTTGTTCCACTAAAGTTCTTGAGACTCTCACGTGTAGTATCAATTTCAAAGCGAGTCTTTATCATTTCTGCTCTGCCTTGAGATTCAATTTCTACACGTTCCTGGGCTTTCTTTGCTGCTGCCTCCTGCGCATCTGAAAGTTTATTCCAAGCTACGATTACACCTGTAATAACGACAGATAACCCAAGTGTAAGAGTAGCCATAAGTGCAGTTGCTGCAGCATTAGATATACCAAGCGATGTTGCAAGCCGATAATTAGCAGCTGTAAGAAACTCCTTTGCTTTTGTAAGCGTTACAAGGCGGAAGGCACTATCCTTATTAAGAGCATTAAAAACCTGCTGCAAGCCCATTGTAATAGCCATTACACTCTGCACACGAGCTTGTATCTTTGCAAGGTTCTCATTCTCCGATGCGAACAGCGACATTACACCTGTAGCTGTGGTAAAGGCTCCAGAGAGTCCATTAACTCCTGAGATAAAGCCCTGCAAATTCGCATCGTCATTAGCGAGGATACTAGTCTGTGCACGAAGGTCACCTAAGGTGTCGGAGAGCTCAGCAGCCTTTTGTGCCATCTTCTGGTACTCTTCGGTATTCTGCTCGCCGTTCAGACGCATACGTGCCATGTCGTTTTGCAGCTCACGTAGTTGACGCGACAATCGTTGATTGCTTTCCTTGTTGCGATTCTGTGCTTCTGTCAGGCTATTTAGAATTCCCTTTTCTTCTTCTAAGGCTTGTTTGGCTGCATTCAAATCAGCTGCTACTTCATTTTGTGCTTTGCCAGGTGCTGCGGACTCATAAGCTTTCTGTAGAGCCTTCACGTCAGCCTCCACCTGCTTGATGACGCTCTTCTGCTCAGTTATCTTTTCGGTGAGCGATTTGCTGGCAGCTGCAGCCTGCTCTCCTGAGATAGATATTTTCTTGTATTCTTGCTCCAACTGACTGACGCCCTGCCGTGCCTGCTGATATTCTTTTTCCAACCCCTCAAGCACCCCCATTTCCTCAGCAAGTACTTTCTTGCAAGCACTGATTTCTGTAAGCAGTTCTTGTTGTCCTGCCCCTGGTTTCATTGTCTGCAACTTACGCTGCATACGGTCAAGGTCAGTATTGACACCGTCAATCACCTTACGCTGGTCGTTAATCTTCGCATTAATAACGAGTGATGCACGTCGAGCCTGCTCCTAAAAGCTGCTCAACACTCATCTTGCTTTTGTCAAGTCCTGCCGTGAGGTTATCACGCATAAGGAATTCTATCTCTACAGGCTTCATTCGTCTTATTGTTTTAAATTACTTTGGAAAAAACCTACAATATCCTCGGCTTCCTCCTCTTCGGTCTTTTCTGTTTTATTTTCTTTGCTATCAATGTAGCGTGGAGCATCGCTTAACATCATGATGAGTGTCTGATAGTTCACTCCTTTTAATATGTATTCTACACTCCACCCTGTAGCACTGGCAATCTGCCAGATAAATCCGAAGGGGCTATGGGAGCCTTCCCAGTGGCTCTTTAACTCCCCTTCTTTCGTTGGCTCAGTCTCAGCTTCATCGGATTCGTCAGTTCTACTGATCTGATAATAGGTATAAAAGACTGTGTACCCATAAGGGTAACAAATCGTTCAAAGGCATTCTTCTGATACTCCCACTTCATGAATCGGCGGACAAACCATGAAATCACGCTTATTGGCAACCACCAATGTCCCATAGTTAAGGCAATAATCCGACTGAGTTTTTGCCATGTTTAGTCAGAAATACCATCTGTCCATTATAGTCTAAAGAAGTAAACTCTTTCAGTGTGGTTTCCATTGAAAGATAAGTCTGTGCTATCTGTATCTGTCGTTCCATTGTTGGTCGCTTCATAGTCAGCCTTAAGCGTAGAGGCGTCTTCATGAAAGGGAGGCGTATATCCTTAAGAGGGAGGGAAACACCCGCATCAAGCAAGGCTTCCGCTCCCTCTCTCTGTATCTGGTGAATTAACTTCTCGTCCATCATCCTGCACTCAAAGTGTCGTTGATTTCGTAAGGAGCACTGCCATCTTCAGGTTTGTTCACCTTCAGCTGGCATTCCACTTTCGAAACTTCGGTCAGCGTCAGCTTACCACTAAGGTTAGCCAATACGGTTCCATTAGGAATCTTCATGGTCTGACCGCTAACAAAGCAATCTCCCAGGGTCCACGCATCTCAACAAGTGTTTTAGGTGCTTTCCATCCTGTAATCTTCTCGGAACCAGAGGCACCTGTCTTAACAAGTTCACCTCCAAGAACAGCCTGTAGATTCTCATAATCCAACTGAATAAGGTTGAAAGTCGGACTGACCTGACCATTCTTCTGTAGCAGGGTCAGCACAGGTGCGTCGGGCACTTGCTCGGCTTCAACATCGGTACTTTCAGGCTTCGAGCCGCCCCAGTCCCAACTACCTTTCTCTATATAGCCTATAGTTTTCTCCTTGAACTTCACGGCTGCAATGCCATAGATAAATTTGTTTTTGCTCATATTCTTCGTTTTATAAATGAAATGATTGTTTTTATTTTCAATAATACAAGACCAATTAGAATGCCTATTAAAAACCATTTGAACACCACTTGAACGCTGCTGAATGATATCGTCTCTTTCTGCTCTTTCAGCTGCGATTGGCTACTGTGCTGTTCACGGGCAAGACGCTTTTTGAGAACACTGACCGTCTTTGACAGCTGCATGGCAACGAGTTCGAGCGAGTCGCAATTGGCTTCAATGATGATTTCGCCTGGTTCAACAGCTTCGTTTATCCCGCCTGCTTTGATGTTTTGGCTTGTGGCTTACGACTTACTTTCAGGCTTGCCTGTCCCTGTCGTGCTGTGTAGCTCGCTCCGAGAGGAAGAAACCTCAGTGTGTCCAGATTGAGTGTCAGGCTCACTGCTGACATCGGCACCTTCACGGGCTGCATCTGCAGTGTGCTGATGTTCACCACCTCGCTGTCGAGTAGTTCTGTGCTTCGTTCGCTGTGGCTTACCTGTATCAGCTTCTTCGTCGAGCGACAGCTCACTGCTAATAGGACAGTTAATACGATGAGGACAGTGTTGAATAGCCTCAATTGCCCTAGAAAGACGGTCGAGCGACCGCTTGATACGTGCGCTTTCTGTGCGCGCTTTGTCAAGCTCTTCTTGCAACGAATTGATTGTTTTTTCATTCTTTTTCTGATTTTCAACTAATAGTTGTGATATATCTTCATACATCGTTTTATAAGTGTCATGAACAGCTTTCGCCGTCTTTGCCGACGCAGCCTTACGATTGGCAATCCATGCAATGGCAGCACCAATGCCACCCGAAGGGATTGCCCATTGCAGGATTTGGAGTATAGTCTCTGCCATTGTCTTCTGTTTTGATGATTAAATCTGTCTGATACCAATTTCACGGAGCCACGCTGGAACATCGAAACTTGGGCAGGCTTTACCAGGGTTCAATTCATGATGCCCAACAATGCGTATCTGTGGGAAACGGCGGTGAAAGTCCTGCACATAGCGTTTCAACGTCTCACGCTGTGCTTCGGTACGCGTGTCCTTAGGCTTCCCTGCTTTATCACAGCCACCCACATACACTATGTGCCGACTCACGCTGTTATAGCCTGCTGCACCGTTGGTAACTTCCCACTCATCCACCTGCGCATCCTCGTTGTTATTAACGAGTCGCTCCACGCGCCCGTCAAGATGTATCATATCCGTGTAACCCACCTGTTTCCAGCCACGCCCACCCTTACATACAGGGTCGGTGTGCCAGTGGCGTATCTCCGCAGAGCTTACCTCACGGCTCTCGGGCGTGGCGGTGCAGTGGATTACAAGAAATTGTATAGTTCGTAGCATTCTGAAAAATAATAGTATTAGTGTAGGAACGAAAAAAGAGCACTGCTGTCCACTCCTTGAGGCAGCAATGCTCTCGCCTTTACACTATGCCACCTTAATATATTTATGGGTGTTGTGGCGAGGTTCCACTTTCGCCTTCGCCAGATTTCTGCTTTTTTTCTTCTTCGCTATGGTGTAGAGTGCAAACTCTCGTACATTGGCATCGTCAGTGAGTTTTGGCGTGCGGAGTACTCCCGTTGCCCTACTACGTAGTTTTATGCTCTTGATGTTCTTTGCAGGATTGAACCCTTCCAATGTTTCAGCACCACTCGTGCGTAATCCAGCCGAGAAGATAGCGAGGTCGTCAATCTTGACGTTCTTTCCGTCGATGATGATTTCCTTGATGCAAGCCACCATATCGCGCAATACACCATAGATGCAACCCTTTGAGAAGGGTACATTGTGTGTAGCCATGTATTCGGCAAGCTGTCGGAGGTCGATGGTCTCTTCGCTTACGGCACGTGCATAAAACTTCTTATAGCCCGCACTCTTCTTGTTCTTGTTCTCGTAAATTTTGTAACGAATCATAATTGTTGTTCCTTTCTTTACTTATTAATTAAACATTTTGTTTTCTCTGTGTGATCACGTTGCAAAGATAGGAAGGGTGTGAGAGTGGGTAGAGGTTTTCAGCGGTTAGCAGGGGTTAGCAGATATTTTTACTTGTAATAAGATTTCCAAGTAATTTATTGCAATGATTAAATATATTTTGTATTTTTGTATCCAAATATAATTTTACATGAAAAGAGCAACTACAATACCAGAACAAATTAAACTTTTAAGAAATCGTGGAGTACAGATTAATAATGAAGCGAAAGCAAAGGAAAATCTATTGGATATAGGTTACTATCGCTTAGGATTTTACTTCTTTCCTTTTGAAATATCATACCCTAATCCGAATAACCGAAATCATAAGATGAAAGCTAATACATGTTTCGAAGATGCCGTTACACTCTACTACTTTGATTATGATTTGCGTAACATGCTTTTAAAATATATCAGCAGAATAGAAGTTGCTTTTCGCACTTACCTTACCTATATATTAAGCAAACGATATAAAAACATTCCTTGTTGGTTTGTTAGTCCGAAAGTTGTAGAGCAGTTGTTCATCAGCAAGTTCAACAATAAATGCTATAAGGAAGTGAAACGTAACATAAATATAAAACGACATCACAAGAAACATAAGGGTAGCATTTATGCTCCAGCATGGAAAACGCTTGAACACATGACGCTTGGAAGTGTGCTGTTACTCTATAATAATTTGAAAAAGACAGATGATCAACTACTCATTGCAAAGCATTTTCAGATAAATAAGGTCGCTGTTTTTAAAAACTATATCGAGGTTGTAAGATGTATACGCAATGTTTGTGCCCATGGTGCCGTGTTATACGATGTGCGGCTTCATCAGATGGTAAAGAAAGGACCTGCTGGGAAAATTACACAAGGCGAAGCGTATAGCCTTGGTGGTGCAATAAAAGTGATAGCCTATCTTATTGGTGCTATCTCGAAGAATCGGCAGCACGACTTTGTTATAGAACTGAATAAGGCTTATACTACATTAAAAAATAACTCCATCAACTTAACACCAACAGTGGAACAAATTACACACATGAAGTGGGAATTGTCTGATATATAGCATCACTTGAAATCTAAAAAATAATTAAAAAATATCGAAATAGAGTATGCTTATATTGTGATATAAAAACAAATACATACCTTTGTATCGTAAAAGTGCTGGTGAATGCCCCTGTCGCACCATCAACACTATAAAAGGATTAAAAAACAATGGCTTGCACCCTCGTCGTGCAAGCCATTATTGTTTTATCTATGTATTAAGGCTATACCAGAACCTTATTGTCTATCATATTCCTTTTTATAGTTCTAAGGTAACCAAGAATACAGTCAGTCTCTGCTTTTTCCATGCTTTCTTGGATATATTGCCAGTGAAGTGAACCATCGGGCTCCACTGGCAAAAGAATTTTTTGTCTGCGCATGCGTTGCGTGTTGAACTTATAGCCGTATGCAAACTTGCGTCTTTGGCATGCTATGGCCGTAGAGAGAAAAAGTAATGTGTGACGATTGTTGTGCTTGTTAGCCTTCCAGCGTACACGCTTCACATCGTCAGAGAACAAAGCTTTATAAGGGTGATAGAAGGCAAAACCGACACTGCCATTATAGTTCACTCCAAGTACATTCTTGTCGAGGCTTTTATTTATGATTGAAGTAAACGCTGTTAGTCCATTATTTGATTCTGACGCTCCAATGAAGGGTGTTGTACCTCCTATCATTTCAGCCTTAGTAAGACGCTTACCATTATTAATAGTTACAATGTCATCAAGGCAGAAGGATTCCCATTTTACCCCCCCCGATTTAGATTTATTAACACTTGTGCGCTTTTCAAATACTTGTAGTGTAGTTGATAAAATGTCTTCTTCTATTTTTTTCATGAATGAAGACATAAAATCGAAATCTATTTCTCCACTTTCTGTAGCAGGAAGATAAAGGCGGCTTTTTTTCAATCGTGTAAGTGTAGCACCATAACTCCCCCAACTGAATTTTGCAACCAGTTTTTTTATTGCCACGATAAGAAATAGTGCATTGTATTTATCAAGTTTATTGTGGCGTATTATCTGAATATTTTGTCCAGTATAAAAGGAAGTTGGCTGATAGAAGACTGTCTGTGTATCAAGACCTATAGTAATGACATTTCCATTATCCATACAATATCTTTCAGATTGATTACCGACAAACATATCCATACCATTTGTTGTATCAGTACGTGTGATATATGGATAATTCCCCTGTATGTTTGTGAGTTTATTCTTATCTATGCCACTTTGAGTAGCTTTAATGGAAAATTCTTCACCAAATACAAACTCTTTCCAGTTAGAATGTAAAGAATTACCCCCCCGTTTACATTTATTAACTCTTTCTCTATCAGTCTCTTGCATAATCTTTCTATTGTTGGTTTAAGCAGTTGTTGTTCTTTTTGGCGCATATATGCTTCCATGAAGTCCCAATCGGGTGTACCTCCTGACTTAACAGGTAATTTTAATTTCGATTTAACCATCCTCTTTGGTCTCCATTTTCTTGCATAGGCAAAACAAACCCTTTGCTGTTCTATGCAGCAAATAAGAAACATAGCTATATGTCTGTTGAGTTTATGATGTCTCAGATAAAGAGGATTAACATCATGTGTACATGTAAATCTATGTTTTTGATAATAAGCATACCCTACGGATCCATTATTCGTTACACAAATTGCATTACCAGGAAATATTTTTTTTTCAATAGGTTCGTTCTTTCCATAACCTATTTGAGTTTGCTTCTATTAAGGAAAAAGTTGTAAATCCTGTAAAGCCATTGTTAGAATCTGAAGCACCAATAAAAGGAATATTCCCTTCCTTTGGACAAGGTGGCTTTTTATTATAAAACCCTTTCTTTATTTCGAATATCTTGCAAAAATCAAACTCTTTCCATTCTTTGTCGTCCAGTTTATTCATCTTCCTGTCCTCCTTCCTCTATATCATCAAACAAATATCCTCGCCCATGAGTAATCATGTTGAACTCAAAGGTGAGATAATCAGCCATAGTCTTCTCAAAGTCAGCTTCTGTAGGTATCTCATCGTTAAAGTAGTAGAAGGCGTGCAGCCACTCGTCTTCGGCTTCGATAGTTGTTTTTACGCAGAAGCGAGTCTCTGCTTCAGTACGACCAAACCATACGTCGAGTAAATGCTGACGTTTATCTTTCGCAGAAGGTGTTTCTATAAGCCCAATGTGAGGACTTACTACAAAGCCATCGTCTTCAAAATTGATGAATCGGCACTGATGGTTCTTCGCATGAGGTATGCCAGCAGTAAAAACAGCAATGCAAGGATTTACACCTACCCCGTAGAAAGTATCCTTATTGAGCGTTATAACCCCTTCAAGTGTGTGATTTTTTAGGATATTTGTTTTGATATTACTTTCCTCCTTACTCTTCCCTGTAAACGACGACTGAGGAACAATTACTACACAGCGCGCTCCTTCTACAAGAGAATTAAGGAGATGCTCTGTGAAGTTAATCTCGTAGAGTGATGGATTAGCTTTAGACCCTTGTGAGTAGGGAGGATTCATCATTCCCACAGTGCACCCCTTGAGTTGTAGTTTAGAAGGACTCTCACGTAGAAAGTCAAGGTTGTGCAAGTTACTCTTTCCATCACCACGCAAAATCATATTAGTTGTGGCGATAGTGAACATATATGATTGCAGTTCGATACCAAAAAGGCGGTCGCGGCGTATGCTTCGACGCAAAGTTTCGTCATCGGTTTGCTTCACCATTTTATGCATGGCTGCTATAAGGAAACCTGCCGTACCACAGCAGGGATCAAGCACTTTATCCTCTGTGGTGAGCTGTGCCAGTTCGCAAAAAAGCTCGGTAATATGTTTTGGTGTCAGTACAATGCCAAGTGTTTGCCCATCGCCACCCGAATAAGACATGAATTCGCCATAGAAGCGACCCAAATAGTCTTCGGCAGAGTTGTGATAGCGTATGTTCTTAAAAATGCTCTTATATAGGAACTCGGTGTAGTGTCTTAGTGGAGTTTTACCGAGATTTTCATCTATCGCATTAATTTTTGTTGTATCTTTAATAACTGCAAATTGCGAGATTAGTTTGTCGCGCTTGGTATCAGGAGTTACGTTGGCACGGTAAAGGTTACTTTTTATAGCCTCACATATTTTCTGCCCATCAGTCTTTATGGTGTCGCCTACGAGACTTTCTATAGAAAAAGTCTTGTGTTCTATTTCGCGTAGCGCAAGCAAGATGCCAGATACTACAAGAGGTTTCTGCTCAGTGGTAAGGTTACCATAGTTCCGAAGGTCATTGTGCAGTGTAGCTGCGTCACTTAGAATTTCAGCAGTAGTTTTTTCTACATCTGTTGCTTCTTGGAGAATTTCACGAATATAAACTCATCGATATTCGATGCATTAAATGATATAAAAGTTTCCACATCTGACAGTTGCTGATAGTCGCCACGGTCGTTGACGAACAGAGGTGTAATGCGGTGGTGCTTCTCGTCACCCGAAATTCCGAAAGCCAACATTTTCTTGTAGTTGGTATGTTTAGCAAGATGTAGGGCGTAGAAAAGAGCACCATTTACTGCAAAGTCTTTTACTGATTTAACGTCTTGTGCTACCACGCCATTGTTTTCGATAATGTGCTGGTCGAGCGAAGCTTTATCTTCTATAACTATCAAGAAATCTTTTACAACACCGCAGTATTCAGGAAAGCCTACGTTTCCTGTTCCTGCTTTTGATGCTGTTTTCAGAGCTTCGTCTATCTCTTTGATGTCAGAACCTTGTGCTGTGAGCTTAATGTCGGCTTCCTTAAGCAATCCATAAACCCATAGGTCGGTATTGGCTTCTTTTCTCTTTGCCATATAATAAAAAATAAGTAATAGCTTTATTCTTTTGTATTCTGTTTGCAAAGATACAACTTTTTATGCTTTCAGACATAGTATTATAAAACAAAAACGAGAGACCGTCCGTAGACAGTCTCTCTGTTGTTCTTTTGGTAAAGGTGCAGTCTAATGGTCGTAACCATTAGGTGCATCTGTTTTTCAGGCGCAAAGGTTGTACTATTTTTAGATACTTCAAGATCTCATTTCCAAAAGTCCTCATGGTTCTCCCAATGCCTCGACAATCATGGCTACTTGCCGTGGAGTGAACACACGCTGGCGGGGTGAGTAGCCGATTGCTTTAAGTCGCTCTGTCAACTCTGGGTAAAGATGTATCCATAGGGAGAGTTTCTGCCATGCTGCGCCTGGCGAGAGGTGGGGATTATAAGCCTGTGCCAGCTCCGTGCGACCATAAGCACGGAGTTGGAAAGGAGGCTTTTTGGGGTGTGATGTTTTTATCATATTGCTTAGGATTTGAAAATTAGTAACTTATAGACTTTGTTTTATTTTGTTCCGTTATTCGTTATTTGTAGTTTGTTTTATATGCGTCGGTAAAACGAGTTGTTTTCTTTCGAACTGTTACCTTATCACTTACGGTGCACAAGTGGGCCACTTTTAAGGCGTAAGTGGGTTACTTACGGTTGACAAGTGAATGAGTGACAAATGAATGGTTAATTGTACTGATAACTTGTTTACTCGTCTACTTGTCAACTCATCAACTTGTATCACACTACAAAGTTGGCAATTTATATTCTATTTTGCAAATGGTATTTTTGTCTTACTTGTTTGTGTTGGTAAGATAAAGGTTGGGTATGTTATAATAAGAAAATACGAGATTATATTTTAATTTATCCATAAGATTCAGTATCTTTGTAAGATAGTTTATAAGAATTGACTTAAATAATAAAACCGAATGAACAAGACATTCAATATCTACTGCGATGAGAGTACACATCTCATACACGATAGGCATCCATATATGTTGTTGGGCTATGTAAGTATAGCCTATCCACAAATAAGAATAGCAAAAGAGGCTATAAAGAACATCAAGAATAAGTATAATTATAAAGATGAGTTTAAATGGACAAGTGTCCATCAGGCTACATATAAAGTTTATGCAGAACTGGTAGATTGGTTTTTTATGAGCGATTTGGAATTCAGAGCTGTTGTAGTAGATAAGACACAGATTGACGAGAGCAGGCAGGATTACACATTTAATGACTTTTATTATAAAATGTATTTTCAACTGTTGCACACAAAAGTTGACTTCCAAAACACTTATAATGTGTATATGGACATTAAAGATACATGTAGTTCGGAAAAGTTGTCGACTCTAAAGCGTATAATGGGCTACAATTCGTCAATAGGTAATCTCCAGTTCATTCGGTCACACGAGAGCGTTTTCATACAGCTTGCAGATGTCCTTATGGGGGCAATTAATTATAATCTGAGAAAGAAAAAAGGCGATGTTGAAGGACGAGTAGACGCTAAGCTAAAATTGATAGAAAAGATTCAGAAGCATAGCAATATTTCTCTAAATTGCTCAACACCATTATATCGAAAGAAATTTAATTTATTCTTTATCTCTTTAAAATAGGATATGGGTGGATTTAATATATTAAAGAAGTATCCAGAACTGTTAGAATTAGCTTGCATGAGTGAAACAGATAGGAAGGCTGATCTGCTAAGTATTTTTAAGAGGGATATAGAGGATAACGGTAATTTCTCTTTTCGCTCCAGAAAGATATATCCGACAAAGAAAGACGGAGAGCCTGATATGGGGCGACTTTTTAAGCATCTTACATGTGAGGCTATGAAGGTTGAGGACGAACATGGAAACTTTTATGAGAAACGAGTGTTTGAGATAAACCGCTCTGAAAGACTACATTGGATAAACCACCATGTAAACGAGAAGACTCCTGCAAATATTGAAGTGTTTACTGTTGAAGAACGAGATAAAAAAAAGCGTAAGACAAAGAAAACGTATATATATGATGAAGGACAGAAGTATGTCATAGTTTTAGAGCAACAACGGAACGATGCCTTTTATTTGCTTACGGCATATCACTTGAATAAAGACTATGGAGAAAAAGAAATAAAAAAGAAACGGAAGAAAGCACTTTCCACACCTCTATAAAAAACGCAAGACCCGAGATGCATCAGAGGCAATCGGGTCTCGAAACTCCTTCTAACTATAGATGAGCAATGCAAAGGTATGGCTTTTCCTTTAATTTTCAAAATAAGGAGGATTTTATTGTGAATATTATAACAATATTTAAGAGAAAGTAAAGAGATAACAAATCGATAAATTTAGAAGGCTTTTTCGATATTCTGTTTTGATATTTTATAAAAGGAAATATCAAGATGAATAAAAAAAGCGCAAGCACTTCACTCATTTATGAAATCCTTGCGCGGTGCGCTCTTGTTGCGTGTGGTAGAAAAAGCTAATCTACCACTCTATGTAAGTGAGACTTGTTTCTGAATAATTGGTATTGCTTTTTGTGCATAATCTCTTTTGTAAGAGAAGTAGTACAAAGGTAAGCATTTCATGGCACATTTGCAAAGAAAAGTGCAACTAATACACAGCAACGCGGTGTTCTCTGCTTTTAAGGTGCATCGTGCGCAGAACGATATGGCTGCACGGCTGCTGGATTCAAACGGTGGTTTAAAGCCGTTCAATCAGTGGTTGAAGGACGTTCTGCCGATAGCGTCGCATCAGTGTGGCGCATGGTTGAAGACAGAATATGACACGGCGGTGCTCCGTGCGCATCAGGCTGCCGACTGGCAACAGTTCCAGCGCGAGAGCGATGTGCTGCCTAACCTCAAGTGGATGCCATCGACGAGCCTGCACCCCGGTGAAGACCACCGCCATTATTGGGGAGTCATTCGACCGATTAATGATAAATTTTGGAACGAGCATCGACCAGGCGACCGATGGAACTGCAAGTGCAGCCTGTCAAGTACAGACGAGGCGGTTACGGCTGTGCCTACTGATGACGTACACTCTGAACCGCAAGCAGGATTGAAAGGTAACCCTGGAATAACAGGCGAGACGTTCTCTGACGATCACCCGTATTTCCCTGCTTCGTGTAACGATTGTCCGTTCTATAATCCTAAGATAAAAGACAAACTAAAGAGTTTATTTAGGGATAGAGTAAAAGACTGCTATCATTGCCCGTATATTGATTCTAAATTGAATAAAGTAGACGCTGTCGATGTGAAGCCTCCTAAAGTAGAAACTTATAAAGACGCTTATAAAGGACAGGTGTTTGTAAGTCCTTATCATGGTAAGAATGAAGTGGAAGAGAATGAGCGATTGGCAAAAATTGTTTCTGATAAGCTCAAGACTAAGGTTTATCTTCTGCCACGGCTTGATCCTATGAATCCAACGCAGAAGGATCTTCGTGCTAAACTGTTACCTTTAGATGTTTGAAGGTAAAAACCCTGACTTTTTAATTGGCGGAAAACTATTTGATGGAAAGAGTATGCTAAGTATGAACCGTAGTGCAACCATTAAACAACAAAAGAACGCTATTGAGAATCATATTAAGAAAGCCAAGAAGCAAGCTGATAATATTATTCTGGAAATACCATCTTCTGTTGCAAGAACAACGATTCACAACACTATAACCAACTATCTGTCAAGAAGTAAAAAAGAAAGAACCATTATGGTACATTGGAAAAATAAGCTGATAATCTATAAATAAAAATGTCAGGCGAAAAGCCTGACATTGTAGGAGGTTCCGGTCGGGGACGATACCTTCGACCAGAACCGCTGCAAATATACAACTAATCATCGAATAAAACAAGCAAATGGATATAAAAGATTACATAGAGCTCATAAAAAGCCAAAGAAAGGAAATAGACCAACTCATGAGACGGCAGCTGCCTGTAAAGATTGGACGTATGGCAAAGGACCATTTCCAAGAGAATTTCCGTAAAGGTGGTTTTGTGAATAATGGTTTACAGCAGTAGCCTAAGAGTAAGCGACAACTGTCTGGTACATCATCAGCAGCTGCACAATACGGTCCATTGCTTTCTGGACGTAATCATTTGTTTAGCTCAATGAAATATACCCCATCTGATTATCGTGTAAAGGTAGCTAACGAAGTGCCTTATGCTGCCATACACAACGAAGGGGGTATTGTGAATCCTACAGTTACACCAGAGATGAGACGTTTTGCATGGGCTATGTTTTATAAAGCTTCGGGAAAGAAAAAAGGGAAAAGAGGCTCTATGCTAAGTAATCCAGATGCAGAACGATGGAAAGCATTAGCTCTGACCAAGAAGTCTAAGCTCACGGTGAAGATTCCAAAGCGTCAGTTCCTCGGAGAAAGTGCCGAACTAAGAAAAAGCATTAACGATAAAATAGAAAAAGAACTAAGTAAAATATTAGGTATATGATGGAAGAAATTATTACTTCAATACTCAATCTCATCAATCGTGAGATGCCAGAACTTTCGCTTGTAGACGAAGATTACGGACAGTTGGAGACAGTTGAAGACACTTACCCTGTTACTTTCCCTTGTGCTCTCATAGGTAATATGGAAGCGGACTGGGAGGACATAGGTTTAGGTGCGCAGAAAGGAATAGTAACGTTTACCGCCCGGCTTGCTATAGACTGTTACAATGACACGCACATTGGCTCAGGCACAACAGAAAAGGTTGCAGAGCGTTTGCGCTTGGCAAACCGCCTATATACTACATTACAAGACACTACTCATTGCGACAATATGGGGACATTATATAGAACAAAGAGCAGAAGCTATTCTCTGCCTGGAATGATTAAAGTATATGAGTATGTATTTCAGTTTGAGTTGCACGATGACAGTGCAGCAGAAAGGTAAAAGGGGGAAGAGAATCCTTTTACTTTTGGAAAAGCTCCAGTTGCCGTGCTGTTAGTCGTGGCATTCTTACTTTAGGAACAGGACGCACCTGAATGTCTTTTATTTCACGACACTTGCGACGAATAATGTTCATGATACGCTCTTCAGAGATAAAGAACTCTTGCTTTGAAAGAATTGTAAGCGCATCATCGAAACGGAGGCGTCGTTCCTCCGTCCAATAATAGTAGCGCCTACACAAGGCTTCGTCGCGCAACTCTATGAGTATTTTGTTTCTTCCTTTCTTCATTATGTGCAAATTTAACAAAGAATCTCTTTATTTGCAAGCAATTACACGTTTTTGTCGCTATAAAGGAATGAAAAAACGCCCATTTGTGTGTTCGTACACAAATGAGCGTTTATTGCTTGTATTTACTCTTTCGTTGGTTTACATTCTACAGAAGCTTGGCTCTACACGTTCCCAAACATTTGTCTTTGAATTCTTCTTGTAGAAGTAGTAATTCACGGCATTCTTCTGTACTACATTCGACTCCTTGAATAGTGTCATAATCTCTGAGTATTCTTCATCGAACTTATCCTCCAACTCATACAGCTTAGAGATACTCTTGTAGTCGAGGTCGCCAGCCTTATTGCGTTCCAGTAGTGTCATTGCCATCTGATACATCGGATCATCGGCACCCTTCTCGCTCTGCTTCATATAACGTTTGAGATAGTCAATGAGCCGTTCGGCAGCAAGGTCGGCGCGTTCGTCAAAGCCTTTTACCTTGTTGCTTGCTATCTCCAATCGAAAGTCGCCATCTGTAATTGTGTAGCTACGCTGGTCGTGGCTTCGTACCTGTCCATAATCGCGCATAACACTTACGAAGCTCTCTACTTCGCCTTGTAACCAGTTGTGGAACCCACGCACGTCTGTAACGATACTTGTTAAGTGTTGCCACACATCGTGCATCATCGCAGCACGTAACCCTTCGTAGGTCTCACGGCGTTCAATGCGATTCTGCTTTTCTTCGTTCTGCAACTCGGCGAGCAGCTGTGCTCGCTCTTCCTTACTCATGTCTTTAATGTTCACTGTTGTTTCCATTGTCTTTTTTCTTTCTGATGATTATTCTTAATTTTGTGTTTAAGCTGTTGAGTTCGTCTGTTGTTAGTTTTCTGAATTGCTTGCCTGCTATGCGTGGATCTTTACAGAAGGCATCTACACGGTTCCAGTCTGTTGTGTCTATTCCGTATATCTGCAGCTGGTGAAGTTCTCCGCTACGTGCTTTGCGTAGAATATCATGCTGCTGCCGTCTTCGTTCGTCGTATCCTGCTACACGTTCCATATCGTTGCACATCGAATTGTACTCTTGCTGTGTGGTTTCGTGTATATGCGTTGTTCTGCCATTTGTATACTTATACACCAGTGTATTCTTATCTGCTCCAGGCATTTTTTTCAGCAAGATATAAAACCTCGAGTAGTTTCGCTCTGCTCCCATAGTTTTTCCTCCTTCCAGTCTTTGTAAGCTCGTCGCCCGCATGCTACAACCTCCGCCACGCTATCCCTAAAGATATCTATATTGAATAGTGGTCTGCCATCTACGCTGATGTATAGCTCGCCGTTAAATTCCATTACTTGCACGGCTTCGCTGGCTTCCGCATCGAGCTGTGCCTGTCGTTTAGCTTCTATACGGTTAGCACGCTGTTCGTGCCACACTTGCAATCTGCGTTTAATTTCGTCTAAAATTGTAATCATAATCTTCTATTGTTTTTTGAATGTAAAATATTTGAATTGTCTTTCCATTTCGCTTAATGTGCAGCTCTGTCTGTCCATCTTTTTTCACTATGCGGGTGCTAATATTGCTTCTTATTTTAATATCTCTGCGCATATATAATTTAGAGATGAACCAATCAACAAAGTCCTTCAGCTGTTGCCACTCTTCTGGAGTATCTTCAACACCTCGCGAAGAGAATGCCTGATTTGTGGCGTGTTGTAGCTTTACCAGCCATTCAGGCTTGTCGGTTGGTGTAGTTGAACGTGATAGCAATCTTTCCATAATTATGTGTTGTTTGAAGGTTTCCATTCAACCGTTACCACGGCATTAAGCTGTCCGCTTCCTTTGCACACGGTGCAGGGCTTTTTATATGGCTCCTGATACTCGTCCTCTTGCCAGTGGTATCCGTTGCCTTGACAGTATGGGCAACTATGCCCTCGGCTTTCGAAGCACTCTGCCATTCGTCCACCTGGGCTCATTCGCCCTGGTGTTATTTCCACTATTCTTTTTTCTCTACTCATATCCTATTGTATTTCTAATTGTACGTAGAAGTGAAATTCCTTGCAAAGCCGTTTCACCTGTATTGTCTTGAAAGGCTCACCATCGTATGGAAAAAAGATTGTGCGCTCACGTGTTATCACTCTCACACCTTTCTTCCGTAACCGATAGAGTAGGTTGTCTCGCTTACTTGCCATACCATTAAACACTTTAAATGTTTCTAAATTTCAAGCCTTTTGTCGTTCCAAACCTCAATATGGCCGCACTGATATAGTTCGCAGGAATATTCAACTGGCTGGAAGCTTGCTTGATGGAATCATACCTGATACCAGTAGTTATGCATAAGATAGGCTTCTGAACGCCTTTCCCCCATTTGCTCTTCGGGTCATCTGCCATACGCTTGCTTTGCTCGCTCGATGCCTTTCGCCTTTTCTCTTTCATTTCCTCGCTCATTCTTGAATTATAAAGCGAAGACCAAGGATGTCCTTTTTCAGGGAGCCATCAATATTCCTTCCTATTGTCGGCCGCCACCTGTAATCTCCAAGAGGAGACCAGTCATCTTCGTACAACAATTTGTGTCCAGCGCACAGCTGCTGTTTTTTTATGGCGTATGATATGGAATGGTGGTCTTTTAATCCTAAATATTTCTGACATTCAGCTACGCTTTCAAACTCTCGGACGACACTTCCGTCCTGCGCTATCATCAGTACCGCCCGCTTCAAGAACCCCTGTACACCTTTCCGTGTATGATGCTTTCGTGAGGATATGTTTGTTCCCTTATTGTACGGCACATTCCCTTTCTTGAAACTGCCATTGTTTGCTGTTCTTTTCATATTATCTCAATTGAATATTATCTACTTTTCATTCACCCCAGTACACCTTAGCTCTTTCCTCCCATATCGTGTAATAACCAAGATTACCAAAGTAGCGTCCTTTACTGATAGCTCTGTAACCTTCCACCCATATCTTCAGTGCTGCATCAAACATAACACTCTCTGCCGGACGCCCCGAGGGCCTGTTGCCTTTTGCCTGGCTGATGAAGATGAGCAGCTTATCACGATGTCGAGCCTTGAATTCCTGATACTCCTTAAAGCTCATCTGTGTATATTGAAAGCTGTCAATGACCACTATGTCGGGGCTTTTGCGTTTCTTGAGACGTGCATCAAGGTCTTCCATACTCTCACTGATGAGGATAAACCGCCGTGCAACGTCTTGCATACCTGCTTTCATAAGCGCATTCTTCATTGTCAGAGAGAAACCTTCCTCTAAGGAGTTGTAGGCAACCTTTCCGTACTTTGCTAACTCTTTGCAGAGCTTCATCGTAAAGCTGGTCTTACCGCTTCCGCTTCGCCCCCAGATGAACCAAACACCACCTCGCTCTGGTGCTCCGAAGGCATCTGCCCATTCTCCTTCAAATGGATAGGTTTCTTTCTTCATACGTAGCATATCGGTTACTGACATTGCTCTGTTCATTATTCTACTGTTTTATTGCTGTTCAAACGCTGATTTGTTGGTGTTTGAGCAGCCATTAACTTCACTCTATGAATGCTCTTCTTTACACGTCGTAGGTCGAACTCGTATTCTTCCGAATCTTTCACCACTTCTGATATGCGTGCTTTATCTGTTACGCCATTTGCCATACAAACCGCATAGACATCATGAGCTCCTGTACGCTCCAACTCAAAAAATTTGCGACCGATACGTGAGTGTATCTCGTTATATCCACACTTGTTGTATCGCAGTCCCATTGTCATACGACGCTTGATATAGCTTGTAGAGAAGAAGACGATACCGCACTTGTCCTCCAGTCGGTTGTAAAGGTCAATAAAATAGTGGAACACTCTCTCCGGCAACTTGTCCGCCTCGTCAAAAAGAAGCAGTGGTGCTTCCATCTGAATAAGATCGTCAATGATTCTGTCGAGCAGCTCTCTGATGCTGTAACCTTCTGTACGCTGACCTATACGTCGTGCAATCTCACGGATGAAGTCGCTTTTCTTCATATCTTCTGAGCAGAGGATATAAAACACCTCATTGTATTCGCTGGCGTATAGCTTAGCTGTGGTTGTCTTTCCACAGCCTGCTTCTCCCACTATCCATGTGACATTCTTCACGGCTTGGGCATCTTTCATGACGAGTGTCATTTCCTGAAAGGCTTTCGTTTCAACTACCTGCCAGCCTGTCCCTGCCGTGGTGCCCAACTGTGAAGCGAGGTTGCGCCACATATCGTCCGAAATGTTCTCCCACTTACCTTGCAGAATGCTGCTCACCGTTGCGCTGCTCGTTCCCATGAGGCTCTGTGCAGCCTTGTTCTGACTTGGATACTTGCTGACGTATTGTCTCAAGTACTCTTGTATCTGTCCTTTTTCGTTCTTTGTCAGTTTCATAATATTGTTCTTTTAAATATTTTACTTTCTTATTAAAGCTTTCCAGCTACTGAAGCCATATCAACCACAGTTGTCTCAACCGCTGACCAATCCTCAAGGCTTACTTGCTTTGTCTTTCTTCCAATCTTATACTCTTCAGGCGACTTGCTATAGATGCCTGTACGGCGTTCTATCTGCCTGCGTTCAGCTGCTGTCATTCCCTTAGGCTTTGGACTACGCAGACCGTGCTGCTCTGGCATTACGCCGTGAGCCTTTTCAATCTCACGTCCAGCAACGGTGCGCTCAATACGGTCGGTAGTATTCGCAGCCTGCTGCTGTCTGATGAATGCAGCTTCGCCTTCTGTCTGATCTTGTATGGCACGATGAATCACAACGTATGGTTCTGCTACTCTTTCAAAGCGCAGACTACCATCAGCTTCTTTCTTATAGAGCCGAACGCTTCCGAAGTCGTAAGGATCGTACTTGACTACGAACCGCTCGTAAGTGTGCTGCCTGCGCCACTCGTGGTCTGGCATACCCGGTTCACTCATTACCTCGTATTGTCGCTTCTCCTTCTTAATCGTTACGCTTATGCCCTGGTCGGTGAAGGTGCTCATACGCTTAGCCGTTACCCAGAACATATCCACCATATCGTGTGCTGTAACTTGCTGTGTCTCCTCATTCACGCTATTGTCGTAGGCTTCCTGACGGCTCTTGCCGTATGCAGGGTGTTGCATTTCGTTCCACTCCTTAGTAGCCTTTGTGTAAGCATCTTTCAGTTCCTCAAGTGTATAGAGTGAATCCTTGTTCTCCTCAATAAATTCAAGGTTCGGACGGCTCGACATCTTCTTTGCCGTAATGTTCTGACCTGTGAAACGCCAATCCTTATGCAGCACTTGTTGTTGGAATCGGCCGAACACTGCCTCAATGGTCTTTGATTCACCATTATATGGTTGTGTCGTTCTATGCACGTGGCAAAGCTTACTGAATAATCCGTCGGCGTCCAGCTTCTTGTGCCCGCCTTGGTTGTCGTGCACAATCTCGTAAGGCTTGTGCTTGCTGGTCTGAATTGCCATGCGATATGCGTGGTATTGCGCTTCGTAGTCCTCCGTATCGCTGATATGCCAACCAAGCATCACCTCACTCATCGCGTCAATGACTACATAGACCTGCGTGGTGCGCACCTTGCCAGCATCATCCTTATAATATAGGTTCAGCTTCGTACCATCACCATACCACAGCGCATCACGCTTCGTTGGCAATGCCGTACGGTGCTTACGTCCGAACTTTTGTCGTGCTGCCTGCTCACCATGTACAGCATCGTACCATAGTGGCATAATCGCAGCACTGTTCAGCCAACGTTTCATACCGCTAAGGCTTTTCAGTGGCTTCCAACCGTTTGCTTCCGCCTGACGGTTTGCCTCTTCAAAGAGCTGCGCATCGGTGTAGACAGGAACCCTGCAACGTTTCAGTGCGATGAGTAGCTGTCCGAACTCGTCTGTTATCTTCTGCGTGTTCTTATTTCCGACCTTACCGCTGATAAGGCTCTTGTAGCCATCTGCCTTGAAAGCCTTAATCTTTGCCTTCAGGCGTGCTTCGTTCTGTGGAAGGGTGTGCTGATACTCTTCGCGCATAGCTTCAGAACTCTGATAGATTACCTCCCAAGCCCCGCCCATGCTGCCGTTCAGACTCTGACGAATAGCTCTACGCTGTGCCATCATCTTCAACAGCTCTTTCAGAACACTCGCATTAATGGTGTACTCTTCAATGAGCTTCTCTGTAAGATGTTCCTGCCTGCCGTTCTTTTCGTAAGTGAACCGCTCGAACCAGTCGCGTGCCTCTCCGTCAAGCCGTATGCGGTCACGCATCATCGCTTCCTTCATTCGTTGCTCTGGATCACCGTATCGTTCCATATACCGAGCCTTGTATTTCTGAGGAATGGAACTCCATGCGTAGAGTGCCTGACCGCCTTCGCCACCTCCACGGTGTACGCTGACGATATTTCCACGGCTCACATTCTTCAGTAGTGTCCCACCTGTAACGATAGGCTCGCTACCTCCGGTCAGTTCCGCGTAGGTTACGCACAATATCTTGTTGAAATACTCCATTCCTTAATTAATTCTATTAACTTTGCAGAAAAACTGCAATGGAAAAAATACTCTTTATTTGTAAGCTTACTATAACTTATTCGGATCAAGACCCGATAGCAGAGCGTCTTGATATTCTTCAAACTCAATTGATACACTTCCTCGACCTTTGGAAACCCGAATATTACTATAATCCGGGCGTAAAGAATGCCTACAATCAATTTGGGATGATGGACAAAATATGTGTAGACGAGTTTTATTTCTATCGTTATTTGAGGTTGAAGACCATCCCACATGTCTCAAACTTTGCGAATCAGTTGCTTCACTAATAGGAATTTACCACAGCGTTGAACTCCATGTTGACTATCCAGAATCTCTACCTCTGCTTTGTCCTGCCATAGTCGAAGAGTAATGACATTTGAACTTCTTACTTCTATTTTCATAGATTATATCCTCCACTTTACAGGCTCATCGCCATTAATTCCACTTCATTCTGCAGCTCCATGAAGGCAGGTATGTTCATATCTTGCTCTCGACGTGTCACAACTCCATCCACAAAGACACTCACGCTGCCATCCTTGCGGTCTACAACCAACTTAACTCGCTCACCGAAGGTCTGTATCATTGTCTGTTCTGCTTCCTCGTGAGTAGTCTCAACGTCAGCCTGCTTCCAATTAGGAGTTCCATTCAGCTGTGTTAGTGCTGTGAAGCGAATCTTCCTTGCAAGTTCGCTGTCACTTTTGAAGTTCAGAGCCTTCCATACCATCACAGTTGAACAATTGAAGATCTCACCGAGATGAGCCTTACCTTTCTTACTTACATAGATTTGTTTTTCCATAATTCCTTTCTTATAATGTTAATCTTGTAGGCGGTGGGGAATCGAACCCCAGTCGCTCCGATGCTTTTAATTCCGTGTCCGCTACCATTTCGGACATAGCCGCCTTTCGTTATCCTCAATCTTATTTACCACCTAGGATTACCTAGATCCTCCTAGGTCTCCCTAAAAACTAAAACCTTAATCCAAAGCCTCCTCTACTCTAAACTCAAATCCTCTCTCTGTAAGAAGACTCTCAACAAAGCTTTTATCATCCTCGTCATTAGGAAACACCACACACTCATTATCCACACTCTGATAAGCTCTGATGTTGGTTGTATCATTGATATGTTTTACAAGCTCATACAACTTAGCTACCGTTGCATCATTCGCTCTAACTATAATCACTTCCTTCTTCATAATCTTTAATCTTCTAAATTTGTAAATCACGCCCCTTTTTCGTATCTTTGTGCGCTGTTAATAAACTTAACACGCTGCAAAGATAAAATACATTTCGCAAAACGCAAAATATTTCAAGGGTTATTTTTCGCAAAATGCAAATTTATGACAAAAAAAGAGAGAGATTAGAGGCACTGATTGCCCATTACAGCGATGGTAAACCTACTCGATTTGCCAAACATATAGGTGTCGCACCCTCGACTATAAGCACGTGGATAGCACGTGATACCTTTGATTATGACTTGTTATTCGCAAAGTGCGAAATGATTTCTCCCGAGTGGCTTCTCACCGGTCATGGCCCCATGCTCAAAGCTACTACACAAGAGTCACAAGTTACAATGCAACTGAGCACACCAACAGCAAAAGATAGACTCCCTGAGGCTTTCCGATGCCTTGACCCACTACATTCCACACATGAGTTGATACCTTTAGTATCACAAAAGGTTGCTGCAGGATTCGGCAACGCCGACTTTGCAATAACCGAAAGCGATGTAAAAGAGTATTATGTTATTCCAAAATGGAGAAGACAGCATGTCGACTTTATGATCGAAGTAACAGGCGACTCTATGCAACCTAAATACAATGCAGGTGATATCGTTGGCTGTACTATCATACATAACTCAGGTTTCATACAGTGGAATCGACCACATGTCATTGCAACACGTGAGCAAGGACTGCTCATCAAACGGCTAATGCCAGGTACTACAACAAACTCGCTCTCTGCAGTAAGCGAGAATACCCAATATCCTCCTTTCGATATACCCAAGGAAGAAATAGCTGGTATCGCACTCGTTATAGGGCACGTAAATCTCGAATAAGAAAAAACAAACTATATAATTATTAACTAAATTCTATTAACAATGAAAGATTTTAATTTTAACTTCCTTGAGAAGGAGGTAGGTACACAGTACAATGACATGTGTGGACTGGCTGCTATTGATGGACATGATGGGCTTGTCAAGTATTTGAGAAAACTATGCGAAGACAAAGGGTTTGACTTGGGTGATTACAATATTATTGGTGTGTCACTCTATGATAGCGAAAAAATAGGAGAAAATTTTTCAGTAACAGTATTGCTCACCAAAAAAGGAGAACATCCTAATTCTGAAGGGCAGCAAACGGTATATAAAAAAACTTTTCACATGCCATACGAAGAGTCTGGGAAATATATCAAGAGATTAAATATTGCTGTAGTACAACCTGGTTTAGAAAACGCAATACCAAATCCTGAATTTGAAGACTTAGAAGATTTAGATGATTAAAGAAGTCTTGCAGTACAAGAGGGAACCTTTATAGTTCCCTCTCAGCATCACCTATTATACCAAGGAAATAAGGCATAATGTCATCCAACACATCTGCGCAATCATGAGGATCTTTAGTTTAAGTGCACTAAGCGCATAATCTCTCATTGCGTGAAGTCTTTCTATAAGACTTTCTTTACCCGCACATCTAACATGAGCATTCAATAAACTTTTAAGTCCTTCTTCTTCATACTTTTTGTAACTATCAAGTACCATAATTTACCTCCTTATGCGTCACACGCACATTTTTTAATGATTTTACACCACAAATATAAGCAAAATCCGCAATAAATCAGGCATTTCAGGAAGTTTTTAAATTTTATCTCATTGTACTATACCCCTCCTTATACGGAATAAATGGGGGGTATAAATGATAAAAAATAGGGTCTATCCGCTTTTTTTCGTCTTTATTAGGGGGGTGAATGTGGTCAAAAACATATAAAAAGTGTCCACCCTAATGTCCACCCTTGTTACACATTTCGTTTTATCATGTCCACCCAATCGTCCACCCAAGTGTCCACCCAAGGTCATTTCTTACCCTAAAAATACACCTTTTATGACACAATAAAATGCAAAAACGGCTTCCAACCGTTCAAAAACGTATTGAAAGCCGTTCAACTATCGTTCAATCAGCGTTTTAACTGTTCAAACGCATCCTTATTTTGTTGCCTTAGAGCGTATAAGTTCGCCTGCCCTGATACATGCCTTTTTATTCAGTACAACGCCTCCCTTGCTCAACCCTACGCGTTCTAATGAACACTGCTTTATACCTATCTCCTCAGCCGTTAAAACGCTATAAATCGCAGGAATAGAACCGAAATAATAATTCTTCCTTCCCTGCAATAATTGCACGTGTATTACCTTTGTCATAGTTATCTTTTTTTATTTGCAAATATACGAAATAGTTACTATATACGATATTTTAAATATATAATATTTTAATAAAGGCGTAAAATTAAAGGTAAGCTGTAAATAGCCTACCTCATCAAGTTACACATAAAACAACCCTGTCACAGCTATTTGCTTCGCCTTTGTCGCCGTCAATACTCCTTACACTATTAAGTACCCACACTCAGGCTTAAAACGTCCCAAATCGCCCCATTTAGCCTCCTATGTAACATTATCGACTCAAACACCGTTCAAACGCTCATCGAATGTAACGCAAATGTAACACACTTGTAACATTTCGTTTTGCGCTCCGTTCATCCTCTAATATTCGGTAACTCTCTGATATACAAATAATATAATCACGTCGACCCAACTATTGTATTTACACATTTCGTTTTACCCCCCTTAGAAACATCTTTGTATTACTATAAGTTGAAATGGTTGAAAATAACAGCAATAGCTTCTTATGAACTATCTAAAACCACTTCGAACCAAGTTTTTCTAATTGGAAGTCAAAAGGGTTTTGGACAATTCTATTTTACAAATTTGAGATTTATCTTTAACAAGCAGCAGAATTTTACGGGTTTTATGCAAGCTTCATATAATGGTAGTGAGAGAACAATAAATGGTAGAATTGATGGTAGCTTCAATATGAGTTGTGGAATTAATTATTCGTGCCTGAAGAATCATCTTCAATTGCGATTTGCTGTAAACAACATTTTGTCAAGTAAGATAAGCGGATACACTCGTTCTAATGATGGTATGTATATGAGTTTCAGAAACAATTATCGTCCACTTACCTTTAATTTTGCCCTATCGTATAACTTTGGAAAAAGAATAAATGTAAAAAGTAAGAGCTATGAAGAGATAAAGAGTCGTTTTGATTAAAGAGAATTTTGTACTTTAAGTCATAGCATAATGCAGTATTATATGCTTATAGCTTCCAAGCATTACAGATAGAAGCTTAGAATTTAACCCAAATCAGTTATTAAAGCCTAAACAGATTTAGTTTTATTATCGAGCAGATAGTTTGTCTTTGCAACACAAGCGTAGTGGGCTGCATCAAGTTACACAGACAAACAAGATGCCGATAAGAAAATAAAAAATATTAGAGAACAATACCATAGCGATAAGAACTATACATATTGCGGTTTAATTGCCGATTTGGGGTTAATATAGAAAGCGTAAAGAATAGTCTCTATTAGTATAAACATCTACTCCTGCTTAGAAGTGTTGGCCTTAGATGGAACTATATAAATTATGGTGTAAAGCTCTAATAACAGTTCAGAATTAACACATCAAGATAGTGCAAATTAGATCTAATGAGCTGTGGGAATAATGAATATAATGGTAACTCTCGTATCGTTAAATATTGTATACGTAGATTAGGATAAAGTGTATTTCTGTTATTTTATGATAAAATTGTAATCTTTTCTTCAATGACATATCCTATGGTTTATTAAAAAGCAATACCTTTATCGAGGCACTATGAACCCAAACTTTTCTAAAGACAAAATCATATATGAGAAAAAAGTTATTTTTTGTATTATCATTACTATTTGGAATAAACAACCTTGTAAGCTCACAACCTAATAAAATAAGCCCTCAAGGAGACAAAATTCCTATCTATGATGTACCTGATGGCGAGGCAGATATTATGGGATATCTGCGCTACGATATGAAATATCGCACAAACGGATTAACATCTTTCAGGTCAGACAATCCTAGCAACTATACTTTAACAAAAGACTATGGTAATGTTTTAGGAACAACACCTGTATTTACTGCTGGTACATTTGTTGGCAATAAGTATGTTGCCTACGAAACCACACTGTATGCAAACGTGCTTATGCCACATGGAATAAGTATAGTAGACCCTATTACGGGAGAACGCGAAAGCAAAACAACCTTTTCTAAAACAGCACCAATCCTCATATTAGAAGAAATGACCTACGATCCGAAGACCGGAAGGATATTCGGAATGCATTATGATGTAGACAAATTTACAACCGATCTCTACGAAATAAACAGTACAACCTATGCTCTGACAAAGATTGCAAGCGTTAAAAAGCCTTTCTTTACACTCTCAGCAGACAATGGTTTCCTTTATGCAGTAACAACCGACAGAGATATAAAAAAGTCGTTCTTGATAAAAATAGATGAATCTTCTATAAACTCTGGAAAACAAACGTGTACTATAACAACCGTAAGTCCAGCCACGGGAATAGGAATAAATATAGGCAATTACAGTCAGTCGATGGAGTTCGATAAAACAACACATCGCTTATGGTGGCTTGCACAAGCAGCCGATGGTAAGGCTTATCTGGTAGAATTGGATCCTGAAACAGGACTTTCTATTAGTCAGAAACTAATAGAAGGCGATTTACAATTACTCTCTATGGGTATTCCATATCAATATGTACCAGATGGTGCACCATCGTATGTGAGAAATCTTACTGCAAAGCAGGTGAGAATGGAGCCAACAATGCGACACTGTCGTGGATAACACCTTCAAACAATTATCGGAATAAGACATTAACAACTATTTCAGGAATAAAAATCTACCGCAATAACGAACTTGTTAAAACATTAAACGTTTCTAACAAGAATGAGAACATAACTTGGAAAGACGAAAATATTGCAGACGGACTATATATATATAAGGTGGTTCCATATAACAACGATGGTGATGGCATATATAAGGAGACTTCTATATTTGTGGGTGAAGATGTTCCTGGAGCTCCTTTAAACGTAAAACTTGTTACTAATGGTAGAGAAGGAACAATAACTTGGAACGAACCAACAACTGGTGCACACAATGGATATTTCGATAAATCTACCTTGACCTACGATGTTATGCGCTTGCCAGACAGTGTAACAATTGCTACAAAGGTAACAGCATGTTCTATAAAAGATAATGTAAAGAGCCATGCTGGATATAGCTACATTGTTACAGCATACAACAAAAACGGGAAAGGTCTCTCTGCAACTTCTAATATTGTAGCTTTCGGTTCAATGGAACCTATTCCATTTATCTCAAATCTATTGACAAAAGATGAATTTAGACGTTGGACAGTAATAGACAACAACCATGATGGTATGTCGTGGAGTTTTCACAATGGTACTTCGCGTACATTCTACGATCGCAGTGAAAAGGCTGCTGACGATTGGTTGGTATCTCCACCTTTGAAATTCTCGAAAGGAAAGAAATATCAGTTACGTTATACTTACTCGTCAGCTAACTGGATAGACCCTTCAACACACAAACCTGTGATGGAGAAAATGAAAGTATTCTATGGTACACAAGCTACTCCAGAGAAACTAACAACGCTAATAAAGGATCTCGGAGAATTCCACACAGCATCGGAACACTTCTATTATGGTAAGGAGATATTTACCCCTAATGAAACTTATGGACATATTGCTTTCTATGCATGTTCGGACGCTTTAAAGGGACAAATATACCTTAAAGACATATCGTTGCGTGAATATAGTGAAACCGACTTAAGTATAAAGAAGCTAAATGGTTCGGTTACTGCTAACTGCAATGTAGAACAACCTTTCATTGTAACAGTTGGAAACGAAGGTTCATCAACAGTAAGTAACTACAAGATAGAACTATTCGATGCTAATAGCAAAGAAGTTTTAGGAACTGCTGATGGTATAGCTATTGCTCCAGATACAGTTAAAACTGTTACCGTAATGTGGGTTCCAAAAACAAAAGGCGAAATTAATGTTTCTGCACGCATAGTTCTTGTTGGCGATACTTATCCTGCCGATAATATTTTGGACAATCCTTTAAAGGTGAAAGTAGCCGATGCTGATGCAGAAAAATGGATAACGTTGAATGCAATTGATAATTATGGCTGGGTAATGCCATTCTATTTAATCTCGCCGTATGCTCAATCACAATGCTTATATTTGGAAAAACGAAATCAGAAAGAAGAATATTGATATTGTGGCTCTGCAACTAAAAATACAATGGCAAAAAAACGAATTGGCGTACTCTTTTCCCTGCTAAGATTTCTATGAAGGTAACAAATCGTACCAATACAAAAAAGCAGAGGACTCTGGATATCTTGGACATTTTGAACAAACAGATTGGACAACTGTATATGACGGAAACATTACTATCGAAGGTGTTGGCGACAATAAAGAACTCAAAAATAGTATTCGATAAGCCATTTAAGTATACCGATGGAAACATTCTTTTTCAAGTTTGAGGCATTCTCCGGAGATAACCCTATAGAAGAAGCTCAGCACCCTGAATGGCTCTTTGATATGCCTAAAGGTGATGCACATTCGGCACGATTTGATGGTAAAACGGAAGATATTAGCGAAGAAGATATTCTTATTTCGGAATATATTCCATTCTTAATGCTAGAATATACAGAGAAAAAAATCCTGCAGGAATATTCTCTGTGGATAATGATTTGGTTAAGATTACTCGACATAATAATGTAATAAACACATCTACTGTATGCGATTTGTTAGAGATTATAAATATATCTGGAACAACAATTACTAAGGTACAAAATACGAATAGAATTAACTTAGTAACAATACCATCTGGCATTTATCTATTAAAGGTAAAGAAAGGAGGAGTGATACGCACAATGAAGATACTTAAACAATAAATTTATTATAATTAAACAATATTCCATTTTCACATTAAATCATTTTAAACATGAAACATCTTTCTTATTTAACTGGTTTTTTGTTCGCTAGTTTGGCTGCTATTCCTGCTTTCGGACAAACTACCACAAACAGTTTCCCTAAGCTCGGAGAAAAATCTTCGGCACCACTAATGATGGCTCCGCCTCATCGTACTCCACAAGCTATTGATGATAAAGCCAAGGGAATTACTATGTATGCGGGACAATTAGTAAGTCAGGACAAGAAACGAGGCTGGATAAAGTTCCGCACTGGCAAGGCTTCTGACTATACAACGCTAAAGAATTTTACACCAGAAGATGACCAACATCAGGCATACGGTCCATATTGTTCAGCATTCGATGGAAAAGATTGCTACGCAATTATTGCCCAAACCTATACTTATGGCGTACATCCATTGTATTTTGCTAAGCTAAATGTTGCTACAGGCGATACAACTACCATCTACAAATTTAACGATACTGAAAAGAACAAATGGTATATTGGCTATGATGTGTACGCATTGAGTTATGACCCAAAGACCAAAGAAATCTACGGACTTGGTAAAGACTATGAAACACAAATAATAGATGGTGAAGAGAAAATAGTGAATGCCTACTCTGTGCTTTACACAATCGATAAAAATACAGGTGAATTCTCTAAAGTTCAAGACTTTAATAGAGTTTACTATAATTTCAGTTTCGATTATGATGGTAACTGTTATATGCTTCGTCCAAAAGCAAAGAGCGAACAAGACCAATCTGTAGTAGGAACAGAACTTGTTAAATTCAACTCCGATTTCAACGAGGTTAGTGTAACTGAATGTAAAAGTCAATGGGGCGAGACCTTTATCCAGAAATATTTTGGTACTATGAGCTTCGACTTTACAACCGGGAAATCTTTGGTGGATTCCTGTAGGCGATTATGGAGCAACAACCCTTTATACTATTAACTTAGCCACAGGTGTGTACGAAGGTAAGTCATGGTTCAACATTGGCAACTCTTTTGTTGGTCTTACTATTCCATATATGGTAGCCGATAGCCGCACAGCTCCTGCACAAGTATCAAAACTTGATGCGCGTGCTGATGTTAATGGGGCAATGAATGATACTATTAAATGGGAAAATCCAACCAAAGCATGGAATGGAACAGACCTTTCAGACCTTAAAGAAGTTTTGGTTTATCGCAAAAAACCAAATGTAGCAACTACAGAACTAACATCTACAGAAACCTTACTTTCTACTGCTAATGCAGATCTTATTGCAAAAATTGATGCTACAAACAAAATGGGACAACCAATGCAATACGTTGATGCAAATCCATACAAAGGTGTCAATACATATTATGTTGTAGCTTCTCGTGTTGCTGGCGAAAAAGGTGTACCCGATAGCATACGTTGCTATATGGGCGTAGACGTTCCTGGTGCAGTGCAAAATATTCAAATAAAGAAGAAAGGTACAGGCATAGAACTATCTTGGGAAGCTCCTACTAAAGGCTTAAATAATGGTTTTATTAATGAATCAGAGCTTACTTACACCGTAACACGTATGCCTGATAATGTTGTTGTGGCAAAAGATTTGACAGGAACCAAATATGAAGATAATACTTTAGGCGAACAACAAAAGTACTCTTACAAGATTATGGCTAAGAGTAATGCTGGTGAAGGTGAGGTCGCAGAATCTGAAGGAATTATGGCTGGTAGTGCATTAAAAACTCCTATCAAACTTAATTTTGCAACTCAAGACGATGCTAACCGTTGGAACTGTCCAGCTACTCAATCTATATACTTCTATTATTGTGGAGGATACGATGAAGATTCTAAATGCTTAATCGGATATAGCAACTATAAAGAAGCAGAAGGTTTTGTTACTTCACCTCCTCTTAAACTCGAAGGTGGAAAGACATATCGTATTACTACAGACTTCTATGCACATCAAAAGGAGACTCCTTTCGACCTGAAACTAACAATGGGAACAAACGGAGAAGATATAAAAGATGCTACAGTAATTCGCGAAGAAAAAGATTATTCTTATAAGAATATGTATACTCGCGAAGTTTTAGAAGATATGTTTACAGCTCCAACCGATGGAACATATTATTTTGGAATGTCTGTTGCTACTCACAGTCAGTATAACAACTTCAGATTATTCGGTCTTAATGTAGACTATGTTGCTGATAACGACTTAAAGGCATTCTCTATAAATGGTATTCAAGAAGCTGTTGTAGGCTATAACAACAAGTGTACTGTAAAGGTTAGAAACGTTGGTTCTAAAACTCAAAGTAAGTATAGTATTAAAATTTTCTGCGACGATGAAGGTACAAAAACTCTTGTTGGTGAAACTAAAAACGTTCCAACATTAGAAGCTGGTAAGATTGCTGAAGTTCCTGTAACATTTAATCCTACTAAAGATGGTATGTTCGATTTCTATGCAGTAGTTGAACTTGAAGGCGACCAAGAACATAGCAACGATAAAACTGCTGTTACTCGCATAAAAGTAAATCCAGAAGGAACTACACCATGGACTAATATTGTTACTAGTGGAAAGGACGAATCAGAAGATACACACGGTCCTTCTATGAACAGCGATACTTACGAAAGAACTCAATCTATTTATCTTGCATCAGAAATAAAGGCAGATAAAGATGGAAATATCAAACGCTTAGGTTACATTTACAATGCTAACGATAACCTGACGGATAGAACAGATCCTTTCAATGCTAAGATATATCTTGCTCACACAGATAAAGAATCTTACACTTCTAGCTCTCAATGGTTATCAAACGATGAATTAACACTCGTTTACGATGGTACATTTACACTCGAACCAGGACGTAACAATATATTAGCATTCGACTAAACACTCCATTTAAGTACGATAAGACTAAGAATTTGATTGTTGTCTTTGAGAAAGAAGGTGCAGTTCCATCTAACCTTATGTTCTGTGCAGTGTATAAAGTGTTTAATTCTAACGCTTCTAATGTTTACAGAATGTTAGAGTACGCAGAAGCTTCTCCATTCGATAAGACAAAATCGCATGCTTACAATTCAGCTCCTGTATTATATCTTGGTTTCGATGTAGCAAATAATATCAGCAATGCAAATGTAGCAAGTGGAACATTCTTCTACAACACAAATACAGATATTATAACCTTCGATAAAACAATCAAGGTAGCTAATTTCTATTCTGTAGATGGTAAATTGGTTAAGACTATTAATGCAATTGCCAATGGACGCACCAAAGTAAATCTTCCTACTGGACTTTATATCGTTCGTACTATCGATACAAATGGTGTTGCTACAAGTGTGAAACTTAATGTAAAATAACAATGAACGCTATCAGAAAATATATATTTCTGTCATTTTTGGCAAGCCTTCCCTTTACGGGGGGAGGCTTGTTTGCTCAAACAGCAAACGAAGGAACCTTTAAATTGAGGGCTCTTAAATCTTCAAACCAGAGTAGAACAGCATCAGAATCTAAAGAAAAAATGCGCATTGGTTATTGTACTACAGATGTTAGTCGAGGACTTATTGCACAAATAACAGGTTCACACACTTATCATGCTGCTACATATCTTTCAGCAGACGTATTAAATAAATATGTTGGCGATAAAATAGAATCAATAGAATTTGCTATTAGCCCTAAACGAGGACACATGGCGGAATACTTTATTTGTACCGATCTGAAGGATATGCGTGGAACCACATTAGCACAAGGAGCTACAGCAAATTACAAAGACGGCTGGAACAAAATGAGCTTTAAAAATCCGGTAACCATCAAGAAGGATATGAATCTTTACATTGGCTATATTCTTTATTTGAACGATGGAGAGGACTACGATTGCTTGTTATTCGATGATAGTCGCTATGCTGTACCTGGTAAACTGGTATGGTTACGATATGAATTGGTTTAACAATACGAACGGAATAGGTAGAAACATTTGTATTCGCGCCATTGTTTCAGGTACTAATGTCCCCAACAACGATGTATCGCTGATGAGATTAACATCTGATGATGGGGGAGAATATGTAGAACAGAATAAGCCGAAATCGTATATTGCCTATATTCAGAATAACGGATTAACTCCCATCAACTCTCTTACAGTAACAGTTTCGGCTAAAGGTTTACAGAGTAAAGAGGTTGTACTCGATGGTTTCAATGTTCCAAATAATGAACCTCAGAAAATAAAGTTAGACAATATCTCTATTCCTGCAGAGGGAAATTTTACAGCTTCTTTTACTATTACAAAAGTGAATGGAGCAACCGATCCAGATGTAACAGATAATTCGGCAGAACAAAAAGGTTTTTCTATGAAAGAAGGAACAAGTCCTGTAGAACGTTCTGTACTCTTTGAGGAATTTACTTCTGAAGGATATAATGAATGCACAACAGCAGACGAGGTATATAACGAAATTTTAGGTTCGCGCGAAGATGTTGTTCGTGTAAAGCATCATCTCGACTATAAGCAACATAAAGATCAATTCCGTATTCCTGAAGAAACCGAATACGAACAATTATATGGTAAATCTAAAACTTTTGTTCCTGCTATCGCAGTAGACCGAATTATTGTTAGTGGACTGGAAGATCCAGGACCTGCTTACTTTATTTCAGACGGTGAAGCTGTTACTAAATTCATTGATTTAGCCAAAGATGTATATTCTTTCGTTACACTGAAGGCTGAACCAAAAGTAAATGGTACGCAAATGAATGTAAAAGTTAGTGGACATGCTGGAACAAACGAAATGCCATTACAAACCGATTTACGTCTAACTACGTGGTTAGTAGAAGACAATATAACCAGTAAACAACAAGAAGGCAAAGACACTTACATACAAAATGGAGTGTTAAGAGCTGTTCTTAGTAAAAATGCGTGGGGAGATGCACTTGATATTTCGGGTTACGATTTTGAGAAAAACTATTCGGTAACTATAAAACCAGAATGGAATGTAAAGAATATGCGTGTTGTATCGTTTGTTAATAACTACGATATGAATGTAGAAAGACGCACTATTTATAATACAACGCAAGCTCCTTGTATGGATCCAACGGGTATATACGAACAACCAACAACCGCTAACGGTAATATTCTCAGTGTAGTAAATGGGAAAATATTAATGTCTAAAGGGTGGCAATTGGTTAATGTTTACGATATTTCTGGACGAAGTGTGAACGCAAATCTGTTGAAAGATGGTTTTTATATATTAAAGGCTACAAATGGAAAAGCAACCGTTACACAAAAAATTTGTATAACCCATTAATTAAAATAATATGAAAAAAACTGTATTTCTTTTCTTGTTGCTTCTTAGTTTCGTATCTATAGAAGCACAAGCATTCTCAAGCAATTGCTATTGGGGATATTGTAATAATAAGATAACTGGCGAATTTGGTAGTAAGACCAGTGCTAAAGGTGCAATTTATATTCCTGCCGATGTTGCTAAACTATATAAGGGGAAAACTATTTCTACTGTTAGAATAGGTTTGGCTGCAATGGCACGAAATGTAAAGGTATTTATTACAAAGAATCTTAATGGTGAAAGTTCTGTTGTAAAAACAGCAGGCAATCTTTTTAATGGTTGGAATAACGTTAAACTAAGTTCTGCTTATACCATAGACGGAGATGCGTTCTATATTGGTTATAGTTACAATGGCGATAACAAATCTATGGGACGTTCAGAAATGTATTCACCAAATGCTTGTTGGGCTGACTTAGGTGATGGCTGGAAAAATTATGCTACCGACCAAAATTATGAGGCTCTTGCACTAACAATTCAGGCACAAATATCTGGTGAAGATATGCCTAAAGACTTGTGGCTTTATGCTGATAGAAATGTAATTGTTAAGAAAGGAACACCTTGTAAATTCGAATTTGGTGTAATAAATTTAAGTCCACGTGTCGCTCATAAATTAAAAGTGAGCTATACTATAGACAATGTCGAAGAGAAAGTAGTTGAATTTAAAACCGTTATGGGAGCTAATGTGGAGAAAACATTCACTATAAACTATCCCGGATTTAATAAAGATGGTGCTCATACTGTAAATTCAACCTTATAAGTGTTGATGATGAGGCTGACGCATACGCTGGAAATAATATCGATTATACAAATGTAAAGGTTAAAGGTTCTGTTCCAAAACAGCGTTTTGTTGTGGAAGAAGGTACAGGAACATGGTGTGGTTGGTGTCCACGTGGTATTGTTGCTTTCCGCCACATGGCAGAAAAATATCCAGAAACCTTTATTGGTATTGCCGTTCACAAGAGCGATAACTTAGAAACTAATACATATAGTTACCTGAAATTCAATGGTTATCCTTCTTGTTATGTCAATCGTAACTTAAGAAATTCTACTTCTCCAGAAGCTGGAACATTAGAAGTTATGCACAATAAAGCTGTTGCTATACCTCCACATGTAGGAGTAGAAGTTACAGCAAGCTTTACTGATAACACAAAAAGGGTTATCGATGCAAAAGCTTCTACAACATTTTTTGCCGACGAACAAGGTTTGAAATATAAAATTTCGTATGTTCTGATTGAAAATGGTATTAAAGGCTACAAGCAAGCTAACAACTATTCAGGTGGTTCACGTGGTAAAATGGGCGGTTTTGAAAATCTTCCTGGCTACGCTTCTATTGATATGGACCACGTAGCACGTATGAATTACAGCTATTATGGAGTAGATGGAAGCATTCCTCGAAGTGTAAAAGCAGACGAAACTATAGATTACGCTGCTCGACTTGAGGTTCCTAGCAATGTGCAAAATGTCGATAATTTGTATCTTGTGGCTTTATTGCTTAACAGCAAAGGCGAGATAGAAAACGCAGCAGAAACGAAGGTTGAACCATATACACCAACATCTATTACAGAAACAGCACGCTTCTTGTACCTGAATTTACATTTGCTAATGGTACGCTTAATGTGAATGGTTTCGCTGGAAAGGTATTTATTTACAATATTTATGGTGTAGAAGTTCCTAACCATGCTATTCCAAGCGGTGTATACATTATAAAATGTGTAGATGGCGGTAAAACTTTTGTTAAGAAGATGGTTCTAAAATAGAATATTCGCGCATTTACAAAAGCAATATGTTATAATATTTTTATTTTAGCAAGCGTATCAGATTTAAGTTCTGTACGCTTGCTTTTTTTATTTCTCTCACTTATCAATCCAACAATGTGGCATATTCCCCCAAAAAGAGTGTAAAGCCATGTTTTTTGTCGCTATAACAGTAGAAATACAATCCCCAAAAACCAACTTGCATACATTTTAGAACGCTATCTTACTTTTTGAAAGTTGAAACTCCGCCTAATTATTGTTATATGCAGTTAGTTCGTCTAAGGTAATATCGTATTCTTTTTTTATTGGTACAAATATATGCTTTAGGTTTGGAAGATGCATTAGTTCTTTTATTTTTCCATCTCCAATACTTGTTGAACCTATAATTCTAAGCTCTTTTAAACTCGAAATATTTTGTAGGAAACTCAAAGATGGTATCTCTCCACAATTTTCTAAAATTATTTTCTCTATCTTTCCTAAACTTCCAATTTCCTCCCAATCTTTTATCTTCTTACAATTCTGAAAACCGAGTGATGTTAAGGAGTTATTATTCCTTAGCCAACTAATTGATTCCATTTTAGAATTGTAGCCTATTCCAATATGTTCTAGTTGATGCAAATTATGTATTGCTTCAAACTCAGTTATTTTACTCTTAATCAAACCTATTCTTTTCGCATTCTTAAAGGTAGAAAAAGCTTTTGACGATGTTTCAGAATAGTTATCAATGAAGATATTTTCCAGCTGTTTACATTCAAAAAAATGGAAGAACAATTCTTTTTATTATAATTCAGATATACACATTGAAGCATAGATAAAGAAGAAAACGGGATATTACTTTCGCATTTTCCTTCCATTCTTAAATATTCTAATTTTCTTAGACACAACAAGTCGTTAAGCTCTCTATAGGTGTATGAATTTAAGTCTAAACCTCTTAATTCTTGCAATGTAGAAATATTCTTTATGTTGCTTACCACTTCATTTGGTGTGTCTGTTATCACAATAACTCCGTCTATTCCATTTTTCTTTATGTAAGTAGCGTCTGGTATTTGTTCTATGCGCACCTGCATAAACGTATAGTTTCTGCCGAAGTATTCCTTTTTTTAAAGATGTATTCTTCCATAAGAATGCTTTTATCTGAATATTATTACTAAATTCTTTGTTGTGGTGAATTAAATTGTTGTTTGCAAATTTACGAAATTACGATATTAGTAACGAACAACTACTGTGAATTTTTGAATAAAAACACGGCTTACATTGCTTTCTCTTAACGATTTTGAAGATGTAAATCTTCAGAAAAATCAACTTCCGTGTGTAACGCAAACAACAAAAACAATTATTCCTTGAAATTTTTATAATAATAAAAGAGGAAAAATAATAATTATAAATCTCAAAAAAATTAATTACAATTTCAGAAAATATAATTAAATTTTTGCCAAGCGGTTATCTGTTGTTTTAATTCTATTCCTTCATTTACCACATAGTCTTATTTAAATTACTTTTTCTTAATCCACAAATCAGCTACCAATACTGTTATCTTCATCTACAGTTCCAATAGAAATATCACCAATACTTCGAATACTTATTTTTAATATTTTTTTCTTCGAATAAAATTTCATTTTATATACCTCTATGAGTTTTGTTCCTATGGTTTTTGTAATGTAGAAATAGCATTTTATTGCTTTTTACATTAAATAACAAATATCCTTTCGTAAAAATTACCATTATCTATTTCTTTTTGTAAATTTGCGGTATGAAAGTTGTAGGATAATTTAGCATTTCATTTTAAATATAAACAATATATATTATGTCATTTCTAACAAACGAGAAACTTGTTATCGTGGGCGCCGGCGGTATGATTGGTTCTAACATGGCGCAAACAGCATTAACATTAGGACTTACACCTAACGTTTGTCTTTACGATATTTTTGAACCAGGTTTACATGGTGTTGCCGACGAAATTGCTCATTGTGCTTTTCCAGGTGCAAATGTAACTTGGACTACAGATCCTAAAGAAGCTTTTACAGGAGCTAAATATATTATTTCTTCTGGTGGTGCTCCTCGTAAAGATGGTATGACTCGCGAAGATTTATTAAAAGGAAACTGCAAAATTGCTGCAGAATTTGGCGATTACATTAAGCAATATTGCCCAGATGTAGAGCATGTAGTTGTTATTTTTAACCCTGCCGATGTAACAGCATTAACAGCACTTATCCATTCTGGCTTAAAACCAAATCAGTTAACATCTTTAGCTGCGTTAGATTCTACCCGTTTGCAACAAGCTTTAGCATTAGAATTTGGTGTACAACAAGACAAAGTTACTGGTGCACATACCTATGGTGGACACGGAGAACAAATGGCAGTTTTTGCATCTCAAGTAAAAATAGATGGAAAACCATTGTCAGAAATGAATCTTAGCAACGAACGTTGGGAAGAAATAAAGCACGAAACGGTGCAAGGTGGCTCACGAATTATAAAACTTCGTGGTCGTAGTTCGTTCCAAAGCCCTGCATATAATGCAGTTAAAATGATAGAAGCTGCAATGGGTGGTGAAAAATTCACTCTTCCAGCAGGATGTTATGTAAACGACGACCGTTTAGGTTTCAAGAATGTAATGATGGCTATGCCAACAACAATTGATAAGACTGGCGTTCATTACGATTTGCCAACTGGAACTGAAGAGGAAATGGCTGCATTGAAGGCTTCTTATGAGCATCTTTGCAAAATGCGCGATGAAATTGTAACATTGGGCATCATTCCTGCAGTAGCAGATTGGAAAAAAGATAATGTAAATCTTTAATAAGCACACTTGTTTGTCGTTACGTTTATGGCAAACAATACAATAAACAAGGTGTATCGAAGGCAACTTCTTATAGATAGAACAACCTTTGATACACCTTTTTATGTTTTTTTATGCACTAATCAATTAAAACTAAAATGGCTTAGTTTATTATTTATTTTTATTATCTTTGTAACCGAAAAATAAAAACCGTTTGCAAATCTATTCACTCAGACAACGATTTCTATACTGGTTAGGTTTAACGATAATTCTTAAAAACAATATAATTATGGCATACTGTAAAAAATGCGGTGCTCCGCTCAACAACGATTCAGAATATTGTTCTCAATGTGAAACATCACAACAGCAAGAAAATAAAGAATGTTGTTCAGAACAAACGTGTAAAGACAAATTGTTTAATGTTCCAAAAAAGGCATGGCGCATTATAATTCCAGTAGCAATATTGCTTTTGTTTGGCATTACAAACCCTAGTAAAACAAAACATGTAGAAGCTATCCACACAGAATTAATGAAAGCTATAGCGCAAGATGGTGGAAACGAAGCAACTGTATATGCTTCTTTGGGTGCAGGTATTATAGATAAGGTGCTTGCTTCTCAATTAGATGTAAGTAATTATCTTATATTTAGTGTAGGTTCTTTACAAAACGGTGCAAGTAGTAAAATGGTATCGTTTGGAATTTTAGGTCATGTATTCACCACGGGGCTTGATAAAGAGGCACTTGGCAATATGAAAAAGGCAAACAAATCGCTTGGCCTTTAATCATAACAATCATAAAACAGATATGAAATATAAGCTGTTTGCAGCATTGTCCGCTACAGTTTTTTTATTTTTTTCTTGTTATAGGCAGCACGAATCAGAAAAACGTGCTGCCTATATTGATACTTTGTTGTTGCGTAATGGAGATATTATTTTTCGAGAAGGGAGAAGTGCCGAAAGTGCTATGGTTATGGCTTTAGATCGTAACAACTATTCGCATGTAGGTATGCTTTTAAATACAAGAAATGGCTGGAAAGTTGTGCACGCAGTTCCTGGAGAATCAGAAAACAACATAGATACTGTGAAATTTGAATCTATTGGTGCATATCTTCAAAGCGATAGATGTGTAAAAGCAAAAATAGTGCGAGTGCCTTGTAAGGCTTATATTGCACAAAAAGCAGTAGAATATGCCTTAAGCAAAATAGGTTTTCCTTTCGATAATGATTTCGATTTGGCAGATACAACTAAATTTTATTGTACCGAATTGGTATGGCGAGCTTATCTTTCTGTTGGAATAGATATATCTAAAGGGAAACGCCATAACATAAATGTGTTAGGATTTCATAAAAATAGCCTTCTACCTTCGGATATTACAATAGGAAAAACAATAAAAAGCATCAACTTAGAGTAGTTAGATGCTTTTTAGTTCTTATAGTGTTTTATGTATATTTTTTTATTGCTTCTTTTTTTATTTCTATCAACTTTATTATTATTCCGCCTTGTAATACAGAGTTTTCGCTACTTTCATATTTATTTGCAACTTGAACAGTCTCTTTTAAATAGGTAACAATTCCTTCTGTATTATATTTATATTCCTCTTCGCTTGTTGCCGTAATGCCTAAATCTATGTCGTCATCGTTATCTTCTTCCGAATTAGAATCTTTAAGAAACTCTTCTCCAGGGTTATCTTTAGCCGTTGTTTCATCACCATTTAAAAGGTCTATATTAGTTTTTAGCCATATTGTACCATCGTTTAAACGTGCCACAGTATATTTTGTTGTAACCGAATCTACATTCTCCGATTTTCCTTCCATTAAAGGTTGTCCGTAGTATTTAAAAAGCGCAGGAATTTCCTCGAAAATGTCGAGAATATTAAATTGTTCTTTTAATTTTTCCTTTGCTTCAGCTATTTCTTTTACTGTAGGTTTGTGTTTTGTTTGTTTTTTCACTATGTCTAAAATGGGTGGGTAACATTCTTTGTATGTAAAGTTCTTCTATTTCGTCTTTGTTATCCAAACTTTGAAAACGTCCAGAACCATCAATTGTAAAACGAATTGCCGTATTTTTAAGGTCGTCTTTTAAAAATTTCTCTATACCACCAACAATAGGAATAGTTTTATATGTTTTTTTCTTCTTCTTGAATTTTTATTTTGTTTATTTTATAATCTATTTTTTTAAGTTTCCTTTATTGTCCTTTTTCTTTCACAATTAAATAAAAAAATCTCGGCTACTTATGGCTGTATTTGGCACAACTTTATGAACAGCATCATTAGTATTGTCTACCGCATTATAAACAAGTGTGTCGCCTACTTGAAACTTTGGAAGAATAGTAAAGGTAGATTGGCTAAACACAGATAGAACTGCAGCGAAAGGCAGTAATAAAAAGTAAAGTAATTTTTTTCATATTCAATTGTTTCTATTTATTTTTTTGTTCAAAGTTAATGTTTTTTTCTGTTGCATACCAAAAATCCAATAAATGTTTTTTTATATTGCTACTCTACATTTTTTTGCACCTTATATGTAACACACCAATGTTATATTTGCCAACCAAACTAAGCTTCACATATATTTTACAAACGAAATAGTTTCATAATTTTACACACTGGCGAATTTATATTTATAGAAAGAAACAGCATATTTTTCATTCTTTATTACAATAAAGAATTGTATTTTTGCAGACAGCTAAGAACAAGCTTTAGAAAAGTGCATACAAAAAATAAAATTGGTTGCACTAAAAAACTACTAATAGTATTAAAAACAATGGAAATACGCTCTTTAACAAGTGTGGGAAATACCAATAATAATGGGTTTAATCTAACCCATGTTACAACAATGATACCTGTTAGCGATTATACTTCTAATTATCGCAATGTGGAAAAGTTTCTTGGATTGTGTAAACAATGCCCTAAGTTTGGACAATCGTGGACTTGTCCTCCTTGCGAATTTGATGTAGAAGCGTTTGTAGATAAATTTAAATATGCACACATACTGGGTTCTAAAATGACTTTTGACGATGCTGTTTTAGAAAACACCGTAACTCCAGAGGCAGTAAACAATGTATGCAGAGAAACTATGCGTTACGGTTTAATAAAAGCATCGGCATATTTGCGTAGCTACGAACGTAAATTTCCAGGAAGTATCTGTTTTCTTGGCTCACAATGCCTACTATGTGGAAACAAACCTTGTACACGACTTAAAAAAGAAGCTTGCAGACACCCTAACGATGTACGAGTTTCTTTAGAAGCTGTAGGATTTGATCTTGGAAAAACAACACAAGACTTATTAGGAATAGAACTAAAATGGGGCAAGCCAAACCGCTTACCCCAATATATTACATTAGTAACTGCTTTATTCACTAACGATGCTACGCTGCGTTTAGAATAAAGTTTAGAAAACAGTGCGTTATATTTTTCTAACCGTTACGTGAATGCAGTGCTGAGCACGTTCAAAAATAGGCCAACATTCGCCTTCTTCGCGCAAATTGTAGATAACTTTTCCTAAAATATTGCACATTGTTTCGTTGCTAACAGCCTTTCCACTTGTACCTGTACGGTTGAAACGACTGAAACTTATATCGAAAGTTGTGCCATACAAATGTGCAGAATTGTCGTTTGTACTACTATTTGTTTGTTGTGCAATTGCAATATCTCTACGAGTTCTAAACATTGCCGTTACTATTATGCGATGTTCGCGATAACCTTCTTTGTCTAACTCTTCTTGAAATCTCTTTCCAATTTCTTTTAAAAGATTTTTTGCTCCCTTTGTTAAATAAGGAGCCGAATCTTTTAGTCTGTCTACTAAATAATATCCGTTAGATTCTACCAGTTTTAGGCGTCTATGGTCGTTTTCTAACTTTGCACGCGAATCAATTGGCGTTACACCATATTTTTTTGCTGCGTAAAGTTGTGCACCATTTACATCTTTAAACTGATAAGTGCTTTGCATTGAAACATTATCATCGCGAAAAGTTTCTCCTTCGTTACTACTTTTACTGGTTGCACATGCTGTAGTAAATGTAATTACAGTTGCAAAAACGCCTACAGACAATAAGTTTAGCAAGCATTTTCTTTTTGAGTGTTTTGCTATTGTTTTCATCATTATTTTATTTGAATTATTATATCTGCAATATCTTTCGGCTCATTAAAAGGCATTCCCATTATCAAATCCTCGTCTGTAAGTTCGTTTAGCAAATTGTTTGCCTCCAATTCGCTAATAATAGGTTCGCCTTTTTCTGTTTTTCGAGCTAAAAGTTCGTTCAAAATTAGTTGTCTATATTCGTGTATGTCCATATTAAAAAAATTAATTACGGATAGAAATCGCTGCAAAGATAATACAATTTTCAGTCCACTGTAATTTATTTTGTATCTTTGCACTATTAATAATGTATTTTCACATAATGCAAAAAATACAAACATACAATTCGCCTTTAGGCAATTTAACACTTGTAAGCAACGGCATTGCATTAACGGGAATATGGTTCGAAAAACAAAAACCGTTGCAGCATATTTTAAAATTGCCACACGAAGTATGTAACCTTCCTATTTTCGACGATACAAAACGCTGGTTGGATATTTACTTTGAGGGAGATGTCCCCAATTTTACACCGCTATTATGCCCAGAAGGCACGCATTTTAGGCAACAAGTGTGGAACTACTTACTACAAATTCCATACGGCAAAACAACAACTTACGGTGCTTTAGCAAAGAAAATGGCAGAACATTTACAAAAACAAAAAATGTCTGCACAAGCAATTGGAGGAGCTGTAGGACACAATCCAATACCTATTATTATTCCATGCCACCGAGTTATTGGAACAAACGGAACAATGACAGGTTATGCCAGCGGAATTTGGCGAAAAGAATTTTTATTGGAATTAGAATCCAAAAAATAGAGTGGGGAAGTGGCTATAGTTTTAGTTCTTACTGGAAGAATTCTATATATTCAATTTCGCCCTTTTTATAACGAAATTTTATTCACTGCTCTGATTTATCTGTTATTTTTTTATAAGTAAATTAAATTAATTTATCTTACTCCTCTCAGAAGTAAATATTATTACTGACTGAAATATAGCAGAAATAGCCTTCTTTTTACACCGTTTTTTTGTGTACGATAGCCTTATTCGCCGAAAAACAAATTTTTGAAGGAGAAAAAAATATTAATAATAAAAATCAAAAAAATAATTATAAATTCAGAAAAATTAATTATAAATTCGGCAATATTTCATTATGTTTTTTTGCAGAGCTAAAAAAAGTAAATGAAAAACGAATAAGAGATAAACCCTCTATATAGTTTCTATAAAAACGCACTATTTTACAGAAAGTGAGGAATCACATTCGTAAAAAAAAGACTATATTCTCGGTTTTCACCATTTTTTTGTGTAAGTTTGCAGCACTATAGTAATGACACAACAAAAAAATCTGCCATATAAGATAAAAGCTTTGATGGTGTGGTTGCAACGAATGAAATATATTCAGGGTTTTGGAATACAATCACCGTCAGCCTTTTCGTTTGATAGGGAGGTGATAAACAATCATACTTCTTATTCGGTTTATGCAGAACTAAACAAAATTTGTCCCATAAAAAATGCAGAAGAACGTAAGAAAGCACGGCTGCTGTATAGGATAAATCGTTTTGCAAAAGCCGATACATTTTATTTTTGTCCTACAAAACTACCCCATTACGAACGCTACATAACGGCAGCAAACGAAAAAACATTGGTAGAGAATGTAGAAACGAAATATGAAACAACGGTAGAAACAGTTTCTAACAAAGTAGCAATTTATTTTTTTACAGTTTGTAACCATAGTAAAACATTCTATGCCGCACTGCGCAAAACCATAAATGCACAAAGCTTTGTAATAGTAGACAATATAAACAAAACGGAAGAAGCAAAAGCTTTTTGGCACGAAATAGTAGACGACGAACGTGTAAGTTTCTCGTTCGACCTATATTATATGGGTATTGCCTTTTTCGACAAACGTCCTAAACAGAACTATATTATAAATTTCTAATAAAACAACACAATATGAGTAAGGTATATACAAAAACTGGCGATAAAGGAACAACCAGTTTAATAGGAGGAACACGAGTAAAAAAGAGCGATATTCGTATAAATTCGTATGGAACAGTAGACGAATTAAACTCTTTTGTAGGGCTACTTGCTACCTATATTAAAGAGGAAGAAATCATAGAACTATTGGCAGAAATGCAAAACGTGCTGTTTAACATAGGTTGCAATTTAGCTATGGGCGACAATTTTAAAAAAGAAATAAAAGAATCGGTTGTAACAACTAAACTAATAGAAAATGTAGAACATGCAATAGACAGAATGCAAGCAGCAATTCCAGAATTAAAACATTTCGTAATTCCAGGTGGTAGTCGTTCTGCATCAATTGCTCATGTTTGTCGTACAGTTTGTAGACGTGCCGAACGTTTAATAATAAGTTTAGATGAGACTTCTGAAGTAGACAAAAATTTAATGGCATATATAAATAGATTGTCAGACTACTTTTTTGTGCTTTCACGTTATTTAAACAATATAGAAAATGTAGCCGAAAAAATTTGGCAAAATCCTTGCAAATAAAAAATAAAATAGTATTTTTGCACGCAAATTAAGCTAAAATTCAAATTTATAAGCCTATGTATTGGACACTAGAATTAGCATCAAAGCTGGAAGATGCACCATGGCCAGCAACAAAAGAAGAACTTATTGACTATGCTGTTCGTTCAGGATCTCCATTAGAAGTGTTAGAAAATCTTCAGGAAATAGAAGACGAAGGCGAAGTTTATGATAGCATTGAAGACATTTGGCCCGACTATCCATCTAAAGACGACTTTTTGTGGAACGAAGATGAATATTGATTAGGTAAACAAAAATAATTCGAACAACTCACCATATATAATATCTATGGTGAGTTGTTTTTTTATCTGCAACATTTTACAAGCTCGTTTTTAGGCATATAGTATAAATTTTGTATGGAAGATAAATTAAACAAAAGCAATTTCTAAAATATACCTTTTATGGAAAATGCAATAATACCGAAAAACCATCGTTATATAAATGTGTTAAAACGCTTAATATCCATAATAGGTTTCTGTGCATTTGCTAATGTTGTAGCATTGGCACAATACGATGTGGCTTTTAGTCACTACTGGAATATGGAACCTTATTATAATCCAGCCTCTGTGGGAAAAGAAAATCAGCTAAATGTAGTGGGAGCATACGCTTTAAATTTTGCAGGATATAAAAATAGTCCGCGAGCAATGTATGTTGGTGCAAGTATGCCACTATATTTTATGAAGCAATATCACGGAGTAGGTGTATCTATTTTAAACGACCAAATCGGTCTTTTTACCCATCAACGCATAGCAGGTCAATATGCTTTTCGCAAAAATTTGTTTGGCGGTATGTTGTCGGCAGGTGTACAATTAGGCTTATTATTAGAAAAGTTTGACGGTTCTAAACTTGATTTAGAAGATGCTAACGATCCAGCTTTTGCAAAAGCAGAGGTAAATGGTCAGAGTTTAGATTTAGGAGTAGGTGTTTACTATATACATAACAATTGGTATGTAGGAGCATCTGTGCAACATCTTAATGCACCATTGGTGGAACTGGGCGAGAAAAACGAACTACAAATAGATAGAACCTATTATTTAACGGGTGGATACAATATAAAGCTAAGAAATCCGTTTCTAACTATACCAACTTCCATAATGGCACGTTATGATGGTAATGGATATCGTGCAGATATAACAGCACGATTAGTATATACAAACGAAAAAAGGGTGTTATATGGTGGTGTATCTTATAGTCCTGGAAACTCGGTAACAGCATACGTTGGAGGAAGCTTTCATAACATAAATGTAGGTTACAGTTACGAAATGTATACAGGTACTGCCGATTTGGGAAATGGTAGCCACGAATTGGTAGTTAGCTATAAAACCGATATAAACCTGCAAAAAAAAGGACGAAATAAACATAAAAGCGTAAGATTTCTATAGAAAACAAAATATGAAAATGAAGAAGAACATATTTATTCTTTGCCTTAGTGTTGTTATGCTTAGCACACTTTCTGGTTGCTTTGCAGGAAAATCGGCTGCAACACCAGGGAGAGGGGGTGAAGTTACAGGTGTTGGTGGAGGAAAATCGTTCCGAGAACCAACTCCGTTTGGTATGACTTTAGTGAAACGTGGCTGGTTGAAAATGGGACTAACAGACCAAGATAGTCTTTGGGGAAAAACTACACCTGTGAAAGATATATCTGTAGATGGCTTCTGGATGGACGAAACAGAAGTAACAAATTCTAAATATAAACAGTTTGTTGAATGGGTACACGATTCAATTCTCCGTACACGTCTTGCCGATCCAGCATACGGAGGCGACGAAACTTATATGATAACCGAAGATAAAAATGGTAATCCTGTTACGCCACATTTAAATTGGAATAAACGTTTACCACGTAAACCCAATGAAGACGAACAACGAGCTTTTGAAAGTTTATATACAACAAATCCGGCTACAGGCGAAAAAAGTCTAGATGTGAAACAACTAAATTATCGTTATGAAATATACGATTACACAGCTGCAGCACTTAGACGTAACCGTTTGAACCCTGCAGAACGCAATTTAAATACAGATGTTGAAGTAAATCCGAACGAAGTTGTTATGATTTCGAAAGATACTGCGTATGTAGACGATGAAGGAAATATACACAGAGAAACTATAAATAGACCTTTAACTGGTGCTTGGGATTTCTTAAATACATATATTGTAAACGTATATCCAGATACAACTTGTTGGGTAAACGACTTTAGAAATTCGGATAATGAAACCTATTTGCGCAATTATTTTAGTAATGCCACATACAACGATTATCCTGTAGTAGGTGTTACATGGGAACAAGCCAATGCTTTTTGTGCTTGGCGTACAGAATATTTGCTAAAAGGTTTAGGAAAAGAAGCTCGCTTTGTTCAACGTTATCGGTTACCAACAGAAGCTGAATGGGAATATGCAGCACGTGGAAAGAATCAAGATGAATTTCCATGGGAAAATCAAGATGTAAAAAATGGTAATGGCTGTTTCTATGCTAATTTTAAACCAGACCGAGGTAACTATACAAAAGATGGTAATCTTATAACCAGTAGAGCGGGTATTTATAGTGCAAATTCGAATGGCTTATACGATATGGCTGGAAATGTGGCTGAATGGACCAGCACTGTTTATACAGAAGCAGGAGTAAAGTCTATGAACGACTTAAACCCACAATTAGAATATAAAGCTGCAAAAGAAGACCCTTATAAGTTGAAAAAGAAAAGTGTACGCGGTGGTAGTTGGAAAGATCCAGAAAGTTATATCCGAAGTGCATGGCGTACGTGGGAATATCAAAATCAACCACGTAGTTATATAGGTTTTCGTTGTGTACGTAGCTTAGCTAGTTCTTCAAGCGAAGCTGCAAAAGAAGCAAAGAAAAGTAGTAAGAAAAGAAAAACAAAATAAAAAAACACAATGACACAGTATAGCAAATATAACATTATATATAGGCTGCAAAAATGGATTGACACAGTTGCAGGGCAAACTTTCCTAAACTATGGTTATAGCTGGGGAGCATCGGTAGTAATCTTAGGAGCATTGTTTAAACTAACTCACCTTCCAGGTGCGAATGTTTGGTTGTTTTTAGGTATGGGAACCGAAGTAATTGTGTTCTTCTTGTCGGCTTTCGACCGTCCTTTCGATAAAACAGATGATGGAAAAGAAATTCCTCTTCATCTTGAAAACGATGAAGAAAATGGAGAACTTGTTGAGAATGAAATACAAAATGCAGCATCTGTAGCGCAAGCAACAACAGCATCTATTAATACGGTGGTAGAAGATATTGCACGACAAACTATTCCATCAGCCGATAAAATTGCAGCAGCAGTAGTTAATCAGCAAAGTCAAATTATAGCAAATGCAGAACAACAAACACCAGAGATGGTTGAAGCACAAACTAATTATGTTGATGCATTAAAAAATTTGACAGAAATGTTAGGAAGAGTGAACGACCAAAGCCAACGTTTAACTCGTGATAGTGAAGAAATGGAAAATCTAAATCGTACACTCACAGGTATTACCAAAGTTTACGAAATGCAATTGAAAGGTGCGAGCCAACAGATTGGTACTATTGACCAAATTAACGAGCAAACTCGCAAAATGGCACAACAAATAGAGCAACTTAACCAGGTATATGCACGAATGATAGAAGCAATGACTGTGAATATGCGTGTTGCATCGCCTAACATTTCTGCTCAACCTACACCAGAGAAATAAAAGTTAAAAGTACATTCATCTTTAAAATAGCGACCCTGTTTATATCATCATAATAAAGAATTATGTAGATGAAACAGACAAGCAGACATATTAATAGAAAGATATTTATATGGCAATTATAAAAAGAAAAGTTTCCCCACGCCAGAAGATGATTAACCTGATGTACGTTGTACTAATGGCGATGCTTGCGTTGAATATTTCAACAGAAGTACTTAATGGCTTTTCTATTGTAGAGGAAAGTTTAAATCGTACTACTGGAAACTCTTCTATGGAAAATAAAGCCATCTTCGATGAATTGGAGCAAATGATGCAAAAGAACCCTGAAAAGGTGAAAGCATGGTTTGCAATGGCATCAACTGTGAGAAATATGAGCGATTCGCTCTTTAATTATGCTCAACAATTAAAGATAGACATTGTAAAAGAAGCCGATGGAGACGGTGGCGACCCATTAAACATTAAAAATAAAGAAAACCTGGAAGCAGCGGGAATAATAATGTTGGCGCCAGGAACAGGGCAAGGACACAAACTTTTTAATGCTATAAACAGTTATCGTGAGCGTATTCTGCGTTTCGTTACAGACCCTTTACAGAAGAAAATTATAGCAAGTAACCTTTCTACAGTTGTTCCACACCATTCTTTAAATAAGAATTGGGAAGAATATATGTTCGAAAATATGCCAACATCGGCTGCTGTTACGCTGCTTTCAAAGCTGCAAAGCGATATACGTTATGCAGAAGGCGAAGTTTTACACACACTTGTTGCCAATGTTGGATTAAAAGATTTACGTGTTAATAAACTACAAGCTTTGTTGTACCAAGTCAGACACGACTTTATCCCGGAGAAACGCTAACGGCACAAATGCTAATGGCAGCAATCGACTCTACACAACAACCACAAGTTTATGTAAACGGACAACTAATAAAAGGTAATAAAATAAGTATAAAAGCTGGAACTCCAGGAAAACATACTATTAGTGGTTATATGCTAATTAAAGATCTTGCAGGAAATGTTATACGAAGAAACTTTACACAAGATTATTGGGTAACTGGTGGACCGAAACCAGAAACTTATATTAGTCCTGATGGTATGCAAAAAACACCAGCTTTTGAAGGAATGGCAACAATAGCTGCCGATTTAATGAATGTACTTTATGCTGGTTTCGATAATCCAATTACCATTAGTATCCCAAATACTGCCCAAAACGATATACAAGCTTCTATGTCTGGAGGTTCATTAATTTCGCGTGGTGGGGGTAAATTTGTTGCACGACCAACATCTGTTGGAAATCCTGTAACAATTTCGGTTTCGGCAAAGGGAAGAAAAATAGGAGAATATAAGTTCCGTGTACGTAAATTGCCAGACCCAGCTCCGTATATTGCAATGGGAGGCGATAGATTTAAGAGTGGAGGTCTATCAAAAGCAGCTTTAATGTCTGCAGCAGGTATACATGCTGCAATAGACGATGGACTATTAGATATTCCATTTACAGTAACAAGTTTCCGCACCGTATTCTTCGATAATTTAGGAAATGCTGTACCATTATCAAGTAATGGCTCACAGTTCTCTGCTCAACAAAAAGAACAATTCCGACATCTCAGTCGTAATAAGCGCTTCTATATAACAAACGTTGTTGTTCACGGTCCAGATGGTACAACACGTACACTTAATGGAAGAAATATGGAAGTGATAGTGCAGTAACAATAAAATGAAGATTAATTATAAATTCTACGTTGGTGTAAATAACCATTGTTTGAATTATTATTTAAGATACAGAAAATGAAACGAATATTCTTAATAATATGTGTTGCCACAGTTGCAATAAGTAGCTTTGCACAGCCAGCTCGTCGTAGAACACAACAAGAGAGCAGCCGTTCTAATGCAAATACTATAACTACACGTGCTCAAATATCATTTCCTACTGCAGCTCCAATGGAAGAAGATGTAGTTTGGCGTCGCGATATATATCGAGAACTCAATCTTATGGACGATGCCAATGCTCCTTTATATTATCCGACAGAACCTGTTGGCTCGCAGATGAATTTGTTTTGCTATATCTTCAAATTGATGATGATGGGACCACGCAATGGTGGGATAAATGCATACGAATATAGAATGGATGGCAACGAAGTGTTTACAGATTCGGCACGCATAAAGCCGCTACAATTCTTAGATAATTATCATATTTATTACGAACGTACAGATCGTGGTATAAGATTGGATAATAGCGATATTCCTTCGGCAGAAGTAAAAGGTTACTATTTAAAAGAAAGTGCCTATTACGACCAGGGAACATCTACTTTTCATCGAAAAGTTATTGCACTTTGCCCTATAATGTATCGTGCAGATGACTTTGGAGATGGCGAAGTTAAGTATCCGTTGTTTTGGGTTAAATACGACGATTTAGCTCCGTTCCTTTCAAAGCAAACCATAATGACGAGTAATTTGAATAATGCTGCTACAATGAGCGTAGAAGACTATTTCACAATGAATTGCTACAAAGGAAAGATTTATAAAACAACAAATATGCTCGGCAAAACACTTGCGCAATATTGTACAACCGATTCGGCAATGAACAAAGAGCAAAGAAAGATTGAGAACGAATTAAAAGAGTTCGAAAAAAATATCTTTGGTAATATACAAAAACGTGATAGCTTAGATAGTATTTCTGCAGCAAAAGATAACACGAAAGCTGTAAAAACTCGTTCGCGTCGTACTAGACGTTCTGCAGAAACTACAGTAACGCGTTCTTCTCGTCGTTCAAACTCGTCAGGAGGAACATCTAATAATGCTGCTCGTGTTAGTGTACGCCGGCAACGACATTAATAAATAAAATGCGTTTTTGGGTAGAGTTATTAATTTAAAGCCTCTGATGTTTCTAAATTATAGAGCAACTTAGGCTTTTAATATTTAAGATTGTGAAAAAAACAACTTCATTAATAATCCTTCTCATTGGATTATGCATCTCAACATCAGTAAAAGCACAAGATGTTGAGTTTGGTATTAAAGCAGGATTGAATGTTACAGACATGAAACTTAGTTCGGAACTATTTAAAACGACTAATCGTGCAGGTGGTTTCATTGGTCCTACGGTTAAATTCACGCTTCCTATTGTTGGCTTAGGAGTAGATGTTTCGGCACTTTACGATTTCCGTCAAGCAAAAGTTACCGACCCAACATCACAAGAGGAAACTGTAAAACAACAGCAAATAGCAATTCCTGTAAACTTTCGCTATTCTGTTGGCTTAGGTTCTATGGCAAGTGCTTTTCTTTCTGCAGGTCCACAATGGGGCATTAATATAGGCGAAAAAGATTTTAAATGGAATAGAAGAAGTAGCTATTCGCTAAAAAAGAGCAATTTCAGTATAAATGCAGGTCTTGGTGTTACATTTATGAAGCATTTCGAAGTTAGTGCGAACTACAATATAGCAGTGGGTAAAACAGCAGAAGTAAAAGCACTAAAAACAATTGGTAATGCTGCAGAACAATTGATTGGTGTAAAAACAAAAAGCAGAAACAATTCTTGGCAGGTAGCTGTTGCTTATTATTTTTAATCCATCGCTATAACGAATGGTATTAGAGATGAACAACTTTTAAGCTAGGTTGTGTTAATATTATTTCTAAAGAAATATGACGTCGTTTTCGAATTAAAATGACGTCATATTCTTTTATATCTCATTATGCAATATTATATATTGTCTATCCGCATAAAACTGTATTCCTATTTTATTATAACTTTCTTTCCGTTAATAATATATATCCCCCCTTCTTAACCCTTTAAGTGTATTCGCTTGATGTTTTAAGCATACACCACTAAGTGTGTATATATCATAAGTAATGCTGGAATTAGAAACGGCAGATATTCCTGTAGGAATAACTTCAATAGTTGTTGGAGCTGACTCTATATTATTTATATAACTTGCTGTTACTTGATAAATATGATTACCTTTTGTAACATTCACGTCAATATAATTATAATCAGTTGTTGAACCGATAAGAATACCATCTCGATATATGTTATATTTCTCAACATTACCACCACCTACATAATAAGAGATATCGTCAATAAGCAGAATGTAGGCTGTTGAAGGTTTTGTAACATTGCGAATTGCAAAGAACTTTGTACCTTCTGGGAGTTCTGCTTCAATCTTTTGCCATTCTCCGCCAGAAATCTCCACAGTTTTTAATATATTGAAATGGTTGATATCAGTATCAGAAGTAGAATAAAGTATTTGAACAGTTTGTTTCAAATCAACTTTCTGTCCTGTTATCTGATTGGTTGCTACAACATTATTGGCGTAAAAAGATATTGTTTGAGCAAGACGTGGTAATTCCGGACTAATAATCCAATCATCATTCGCAACAGTTTCTTGTTCGAAACTATACATATTCATCTGCGTACTATGAACAGATGCTAAAGATTGCTTTCCACTATGAGCATCGAATGTATGCAAACCACCAGCAGGTAAATCACGTCCATTAAATCGTGAGGATTAAACACTATAAATGCAAAAGGTTCTCCTTCGTTCGGATAGGTAATTTCTGTACCATTGGAATCATACAGAAAGTCTCCAGCTGTTGTTGCTTTATCACCATCAACAAATGTCCAGTTTCCTATTTCTGTTATCGCCCATGGAGTATAAGATTCAAAATCATCAGTTTTTATCATCAAAGGTATTGGTTTTTCCCAAGAAAGTTTTATGTCATCGCCAACTTGTACCCAAGATAAATTCTGTACGGGCGAAACATCGGGTTTCTTAATAGCAATATTCGTATTTGCTGAATTATTTTCGTCATTAATGTCTTCATCTGCTAATACTATCACCTTTATGTTTAATTGTTCTGCAGCTTCAAGTTTATCTACTTTATAAGATAATTCGAATGTTTTAATATCAAGAGAAGATAATGGCTCGTTTATTTGTTGTCTACTAATTTCTTTCCCATTGACTATGAGTAACAGTTGGTAAGTATTTATAGATTTATCGCCTACATTACTTACTTTTACATGGATATTCGTAGTTTCAGAACGCATCACTTCTTTATCTGCTGTTACTTCAACAGAAAGGTCTCTATCGGCTAAATCGCCTACACGAATATTATCTATGAATAAAACTTTAGTGCTACTCTCGTTTGACTTATCAGCAAATGCAAAACCTAACTGAACATAACGTTCATTTATAAATTGGCTGAGATCGTATTTATATGTTTGCCATTTGTTTTCGCCTGCAACTAATTTCTCTTTATTCAGATACACAACACCTTTATTTGGAATTGTCGCATATACATAAAACATACCACTGGCTGTAGTATTTTTTTGTTTAAATGCTAATATAGGGTGATGTGTTCCTGCTAACGATATTTTGAATGTATTTACACCAACTGAATCGTTCATAAGAGTTTGAAGATAAAGACAACCTCCGTCTGCATCAGATGATTCGTCTACTGTTCTTCCCACACCTGCCATTTGGAAAGTTACACCTTGTCCCTCTGCAAAAGGTATTAAAACTTTGTTTTCTCTACCATTAACAAAGCTCTCATAGTATGGCGTACTATCAGGCACGCCTAATAAAAGAGTATTAGAAACATTTCCTTTTTCACTCTCCCCTTTAGCATTTTTTGCAGTAACAGCTAATTCGAGTTGTCTTGGTTTTCCTTTATCTGCACCATAACCTAAGGCATATTCTGTTTGCCCATTTGTAACTTCACCTATTTTATCTCCCAATTGTACTTGGCCTAAGTTATCGTAGCTAACAGTATGTATATTATAAGTTACTTTCTCTGGAAAGAATGCGCCATTATGCATAGGACGAGCTGCACTCCACGAAAGAATAATATTATTAGGATCATCTGAGAGCTTTACATTTGTTGGAGCTGATGGAAAATCGAGTCCTATATAAGAAGAAGTAACATACGCTTCTCCATCTCCAATCTCATTATAAGGAAGAAAAGTAAAACTATTTAATCCCTCTTGTGGAATATTACCTATTACAAAGTTATATTGTTCACCAGGATTAAGAGTATTTATATTTTTCACCTGTGTGCCATTTATTAATACACGAATACCACCTAATGAGGTTAATGGCATTCCATCATACGAAGTTTTTGGCGCAGTAAAGTTTACATTTGCTTTCAAACTTGCTGAAGCATCTGGTGTAATAGTTACATTAGTAACCTTACTAGGAGATTTGGCTTCTGGTGCTGCTTCAACAGAAATATCATCAACATAAAGAGCAATACGAAAAGCATCGCTAATAGCGTGGAAGCCTATATAATATACACCATCATTCAAAGGTTTCAATGTTTGTGTATATTCTTGAAAAGTAGTATTACTTATTTCTGTGGGCGTAAGTATTTCGCCAGTCATAGCAGCCACCTTAGTTGCATTACCATACTTTACTTCTATACGTTCGGGATAGGTAGCTTGTACGCAGCGAAGCTTAAATTTCACATAATAAGTCTTACCACCTTTTAGATTTATTCCTGGTGAAATTAACCAATCGTCAGCTGCATTCTTTGCATTGTAATAATACATTGCCATTCCATTCTGGTCGTTAAGTAAAAGGCTCCATATTCCATTCTTCTTGCCATTAATTGTATCGTTATCTCCATTAGCATCAATTATAGTGAATTGTTCCCATTGTTCCACATTGCTAAAATCAACGCTCCAACCAGGTTCATAGATTATAGGCGATTGCTTATGCTGAACATTTGAAACACTTTTCTGCCTATTATTTTTTAATTGTGATATAGGCATATTTCGCCTGTTACAATTATAAATTGTAGTATCACCCATCTGTAATTTCTGCTGCAAGATATGATTGTGAATTAACAATTTATCAATAGTAGTTTGACCATATATAGGCATTGTTGCCAGTATAACTCCTTGAATAATAAGTAAAATTATTTTTCTTTCCCATAAAAAAATATTTTAGATGTTTATAACTACGATATACTTCTACAGTGTAGTAACTCTATTTAAGTCAATAAATCGTGGATAGCAGAGGGTGATTTTTTTAACCATATTTCAAAATCATATATATAATGATGTTGATAAAAATGAAGACTCTATTGCACTTCGTTTTGGAACTTGCATTCTAAACACAACTAAATGGATCTTTTTATAAATGAAGGTTTCACAGAGGTCTCGATATTTGCAAATAATTTATAGCATATTATACTATGAATCAGAGGAATATTAGGCTTTTAAGGGTGGACTATTTATAGATTGAAAGTTGTCAAGTTATTAATGTGCATTTTGACACACCCTCTCTTTTTATTAACCTCCTTATTTTTCAATTCTTTAGCATCCTAATCAAAAACATAGGTAATACGTGCAAAAAGGGAATGGCTTCCATCAAAATCTCCCAAATATCGGAAGGTATATCCTGCTCCTATCTTCCAATGATTAGCAACTATAAAGTCTATTCCAGTAGAAGGGGAGATAATATAGGACGTATGTTTTATATCTATACGTTCTGTGCCGTTGTTAGGCGTAAAGTGTTCGTAGCTTCCATCAATAATGCCAATACCACCACACAATTGCAAATAGTAGTTGAACAGTTTTGTTGATATAATATTAAAACCGAATCCCGTACTTATTGAATAGTCTTTACGAGACATAGATAAAATCCGATTACCTTCAGGAATATTCGTCAATTTCAATTCTGTACCATCATCGGTAGCTCCGAATAAGTCGGTAGTCCAAAAAAGACGATTGCTGATATAATACTTGGATAGAAAACCGATGCCAAAGCCCGAACTGAATGAGTTTTCGTATGGATTGCTGATTTTTGTATAGGTTTGCAAACCTCCATATATGCCTAATTCCAATGTTTTCTTTTGGGCTGCTATAGGCAAAGTCAAAATTAGCGAAAATAAAATAATTGTAATCCTTTTCATATTTCTACATTTCTTGATCTATTGTAAATTCAAAACTGTCAACAGCATGATGGAAAATATCTTCTTTATTCTTGAAGTGATGAAACATATTCCCACGAGAAACGTTGGTAGCTTCGACCAAGTCAGAGAAAGATACGGTCGCATAGCCTTTTTTCAGAAATAATCTGAACGATTCATTAAGATAATGTCTCTTTTGCTTATACTTTCTTTATCTGTTTGATTTTCCATAATTTCATTATATTAGAATTAAAGCAGAACGTTTGCTCCGTATTAATAAGCGCAATATTAGGCAAATTATTTCAATCTACCAAATTTTTTTTCGATGATTTTTCTCCCAAAAGTTTCATTTTTCTCTCTTTATCTCACTTTACAGTGTAAAATAATTGATTATGAGCCTTTTTGATAGCATAATAACAACACTAAAGCTTAAGGTTCATTACAGAGAACTGTAAAGCCTTAAAAACAGTGCATTATATTTACTAAATGAGGCAAGCAAACTAATTAAATCTATAAGAAATTATGAAGTCGGCATTACGCACTAATACCTACTTTGTGAGTACCAGAAAACTAAAATAGCACTCACAGATATCTTATGTAAAAAAGATAGATATCTGAAACGTTCCTTACAGATATCTGAGACGTTCTTTACAGATATCTGAAACGTTCCTTACAGATATCTAAAACGAAAGATGGCAGAAAGTAATAGTATAAACAGAAATATAAAGGCATTATGTTCTAAAGTTCAGTTTGGATTTAATTGTTCTGCAGCTGCAAGTTTCTCTACTTTATAAGTAACAACTTTTTTGTATATTGTTGAAATGGAGAACTAATATTAATGTAGCGGCAATGGAGAATGTTGCAATAGAAACAAATGTATAAACGTTAATTATTTTTCTACTCATTGCGCTTTTTATTTGTTGTTTTCATTATAATCTTATACCTTTGTGGCAGTGTTCATCGAAAAGTGGTGTGGCAACATACTAAACAAACAATCTTTTAACTTATAAAATGAGAAACTGTGTTTTGATGCTTATTCTCCTCTTGTGTTGCGTGGTAGCAAATGCACAAGAACAACATGCTTGGGAACAATTATATAGCGAATTGTTGGAAACGGAGGAGCAGGAGAATATAATGAGTGAAGAAGATTACGACTTGCTTTGTAGTTTGGAGATGCAACCTATAGACTTGAATAAGGCTACTCGTGAAGATTTAGAGCAGCTTCCCTTTCTATCTCCGACACAGATAGAAGATATTTTGGCTTACATTTATCAGTATCATAGAATGCGTTCAGTGGGTGAACTATTGATGATAGAGTCGCTCGATGATATACGCTGCAGATTATTGAGCCATTTTGTAACTATAAAGGTTGATGACGAACAACATTATCCTGCTCTTTCTACTATATTGAGACGTGGAAAACATAATATTCTGTTTACAGCTAAAGTGCCTTTCTATACACGTGTAGGCGATAAAAGTGGCTATTTGGGCTATCCATATTCACATTCGGTGCGCTATAAGTTTTCTTATTCCGATTATTTCCAGGCAGGTTTTGTTGGTGCGCAAGATGGGGGGAGAGCCTTTCTTCGCTAATAGAAATGCAATGGGCTACGATTATTATAGTTTTTATGTAGCTATACGCAAATTGGGTTGCATTAAGTCAGCAGTTATTGGTCGCTATAAAGTACGTTTTGGGCAAGGTTTGGTTGTGAATAGCGATTTTAGTTTTGGAAAAACAATGTATCTTCTCTCACAAGGACGTTCTTTTACTAATATTCGTCCACACAGTTCACGTTCGCAAGCAAACTATTTGCAAGGTGGAGCCATAACGTTGGCTTTAACACATAATATATCGTTGTCGGCTTTTGCATCTTATCGTAAAAACGATGCAACACTTAATAGCGATGGTAGTATTCGCACACTTTTAAAAACGGGTTATCATCGTACCACTGTAGAACTGGAGAAGAAAAACAATTATTCTACAACGGCATTTGGAAGCAATGTGCAGTGGCATAGAAATGGGTTTCAATTAGGTCTGACTGCATTATATTCGCAGTTTAGCCGTCCATTATGTCCGAACACAGAGCAAAACTATCGTACCGACTATCCACAGGGTTACAATTTTTGGAATGTTGGGGCTAATTATGGTTATATAAATTCGCGATGGAATGTGAATGGTGAATCGGCAATGAGTGGTAACGGAGCCTTTGCTACCTTAAATAGTGCATCGTTTCAGGCGTCAAAACAAGTAGCAATAACAGCTATTCAGCGTTATTACAGTGCTAAATATTGGGCTCTTAATGGAAATGCTTTTAGCGAAGGAGGACAAACACGCAACGAAATGGGATTATTGTTGGGACTAGCTTGGACCATAAATAGGTTTCTTACCGCAAATATCTATTCCGATTATGCTTATTTGCAAAACCACGCTATTTAGCTTCGGTGGCAAGTTGTGCTTGGGATAATCTTTTCTCTACAGTATACACACGTAACAACTTTTCGTTTTTAGTGCGTTATAGATTTAAGATTCGGCAGAAAGACAATGCTAATAGCACTCGACTGGCGAACGAATATATGCAGCGAGCACACTTTGCATTTATGTTCTCGCATCGAAACTGGGAGAATAAAATACAATTAGATATGGTTTCTGCTAAGTATAAAACCAATAGCGTGGGATATATGTTGAGCGAATTTATTACGTGGAAACCTTTTTCGTGGCTTCAAACATCGTCTAATATAGGTTATTTCCATACTTCCGATTTTGCTTCACGCCTGTATGTATACGAGCGCAGTATGCTCTACAACTTTAGTTTCCCAGCCTTTTATGGGAAAGGAGTGCGAGGAGCTATTTTCGTTAAAGCCAATTTACACAAGAACCTATCTGCACTGCTAAAGATAAGTAATACACATTACTTTGATCGTAAGCAAATATCATCAGGATTGCAGCAGATAAGCGGTTCTAACCTTACCGATTTAGAGTTTCAATTACAATGGAAAATATAATAGACGACTGCTCTATTCAACATGAATTCAGTTTCGTATAAATTCACTTAAGCCGTGCCACCATCTAATGAGGGTGAATAAGCCTCAAGCACATTGAGCTTAATGTTGCCTATAACTTCTTTTAAGTCCTTAGCTGTGTTCAATACGCATATATCTCCAGCTAATCCACAAATGTCTATCTGCTCAATATACCACTTCTCCATTAATTTATTAAGAATATTTGCAGATGTTTCATTCTGCATAATAGAGTATTCTTCTTTTCCAATATTGGTTCCTTTATATAAAGGTGTAAATCCTCCTTCCTGTTGATTAAGAGCAACCAATAACGGTTGCCAAATAGCAGCACCTGTAGAGTGTTGTACACAATGACGCGGCCATAATCCTCCTTCATCAGCAAACGAACTGTGATGAAAAGGATGCCAATCTAAAGTAACTACTTTCAGACTATATGTATCACCATTTGTTTTTACATACGTTGCCAACGCATTCATAGCCTCTACAGCATTTTCTACAGGAAGAGTACCTGTAATAAAATCGATCTGTGGATCGACAATTAGCAAAAGTTTATTCATCTTTTATTATCTTGTAAATGTGCTTTTGTAACAAAGCATCTTAAGAATATTAACGAATATAGTTTGCAAATATTTCCCTGTGATATAAAAAATAACAGTGCGTATATTAATTTATCATCAAACTGTTGTTAATGCATTAGCAAAATGTTGCCAATAGATACTCTCTAATTATAAAACGGAAGTGAGAAGAAATAAGAATTAATTTGTTGTGTTTCTGCTTTTCATATACAATATACAACGAAACTTGTGTAATTGAGGAATAAGAGCTATGTTTGCAGTTGGAATATTAAGAAATAACAATGAGGCGAAGTATACTCAATCTCAGTAGATTCTTGTTTTATCCAAAGCCCCGTGTAGACGAAACGCAGCTGAAATGTCGGTTCAAAGGACGATGGGTGGTAATTACAGGAGCATCGCGAGGCATCGGAGCTGCATTGGCTAAGCGACTAATGCGAGCAGGAGCGAACTTATATCTTGTGGCTCGTAGCGAGACAGAACTGCAAGCTTTGTGCAACGAAGCACAGACACAGAACTGTAAGGCAGTATATTGTGCACTTGATTTGCGCAACCGTTCTGCCCTGAATTCGTTGTGTCACGAATTAGAACAACTACCTCAGGTAGACTATCTTTTCTGTAATGCAGGAAAGTCTATCTGCCGAAAGATAGCAGATGCCACCGAACGGCTACACGATTTCGATCGTACGATGGACCTAAACTATCGCTCTGTTGTAGCGTTGGCTTTGACTTTGTTGCCTGCTTTACGGCAGACAGGTGGACAGCTGGTTTATACTTCATCTGTAAGCTCTCTGTATCCGCCTGCTCCGGGCTGGTCGGCTTACCACGCATCGAAGTGTGCTACTAATGTCTGGTGTCGTACGGCAGAATGCGAATGGAAACCGTTTGGCGTTGGTGTCCATGTGGCATATCTACCATTGGTACGCACGGAAATGTCGATGGCTAACCCACATTATCGCTCCTTACCTGCCTATTCGGTTGACGATGCAGCGTGCATATTGTTGCGGCTGGCTATGGGACACCACTTTTCCTACCAGCCTTGGTGGTCGCGCCTTACGGCTCCTGTTGCATGGTCGTTTGCTCCATTAGTTCGTTATTTCTATCAAAAGTCTGTTCTATGAAACGTCTCTCTTACATTCGTTGTGGCGTTTGCACCTTATTACGCCACGTGGTATTGTGCGTTTGCTTAGCTGTTTCCTGCACGAAGGCATTACGTTGATGGCTGTTGTGCGCTTTGCTGTTTGCTACCATGCACACCATTGTGCTGTGGTGAGCGACAATCGGCACGTAGATTATCAAGAGTTCTACGCATTGGCGCAACGGTTGTCTCGTTTGCTCTACCATAATTACCATTTAGAAAGCGGACAGCATGTGGCACTGTTTTGTCGTAACCATCTTGTTTCAGCCTTGCTTTTGCCTGCTCTCTCACGGTTGGGAGTCCACGTAAAGTTGCTAAACACCGACCTCTCGGACGAACAGTTGGCACAAGTAATGGGCCGTTCGTTCGCACTTTTTATCTACGATGAGGAACTTACACAGGCAAATAACTTGTATGCAATGTGTTCAATGGTATCGTGTGAAAAATTGTTGGAAAGTATAGAAACACACAATTTTGTTTGTGATACCACGCTGCCACACATAAAGCGAGGCGGGAATATAAGTGTAATGACGGGCGGTTCGAGTGGTAAATATAAGGAGGCAGCACGACAAACGGGTATTGTTCAGTTTCTGCCACCCTTCTTTTCGTTGCTTTGCGATTTACATATTGATAGCTATCGGAGCGTGCTGATAGGACTTCCTTTCTACCATGGTTTTGGTTTGGCTACGCTGCTTGTCTCGTTTGTCATGGGCAAGACTGTATGTTTGCTGCGTCGTTTCGATGCCGAAGAGGTGCTGAATGTTGTGGCAACAGAGCATATAGAGGTTATGCCAATGGTGCCTGCTATGCTTTCCAGATTATGGCAAGTGGAGTGTGCCGAATCTCGTTTGCGTTCGCTGAAGTGCATTATCAGCGGAGGCGATCGGCTCGATGTGTCGTTGGCAAAGCATACTATAGAACATATAGGACCTGTGCTTTACAATCTTTATGGAACGTCAGAGGCTGGTTTTTTTATGCTTGCTACACCGCAACAGCTTATTTACAACGGTGAAGTTTCTATTGGAAAACCTATTCGGGGAATGCAATGTGCAGTGCGCGATGCCGATGCTGAGGGTGTTGGAACACTGTGGGTGAAATGTAAGTGGGCAATGGTTGGACGGCAAAACTGTTGGCAGAGCACTGGCGACCGCGTGCTTCAGTTGTCCGATGGTCGTTTTCTACATCGTGGAAGAGCCGATAGAATGGTAGTTTGTGGCGGCGAGAATGTTTATCCCGAACACGTTGAGCAAGTATTGAAAGAGCATACTTTGATAGTAGATTCAGTGGTTTACGCTGTTCCCGATATTCGGTTTGGTTGTGTGCTTAGTGCGCAGATAGAATTGAAAGCAGGCGCTCTGCTCACTGAAGACGATTTGAAAGAATGGCTCAGAGCAAGACTCTCTCGTGCTGAAATGCCCCATCATTTCCGTTTTGGCTCGATAGGAATGCTATCAACAGGCAAGCATTGTAGAAATATATAACACGCAGTAAATTAGTAGTTATAGTTCGTTAGTTTATGGTTTTTATTATAAACATTATGCTTTTACGATATTAATTTTGAAAGATATGAGATATGCGGTAATAGAATAAACTTTGTAGCTACCTTTCTTTTGAATGTTAATGTGTGCGACACTACGTTTTAGTTGTAGAAATATAAAATAGGAATGTTTCTTGCTGAATTGTCTGAAATGTATTATCTTTGCATAGCTTAGAACTTAAAGGTAAGTCTTATAAGCCATAATAAAAATAGAAACAACATGGACAACAATCAAAACCAACAAGGACAGCAGCTTCAGATAGACTTGAGTCCTGAAGTAGCAAAGGGAATTTATACGAACTTCCAAATTATCTCACACTCAAGCTCAGAGTTTGTGCTCGATTTTATTAGTATGCTCCCAGGTATACCCAAACCAACAGTAACTAGTAGAGTAATACTTGCACCAGAACATGCGAAACGACTTTTAGCTGCTTTACAAGAGAATATAGTTAGATACGAACAAGAGTTCGGAAAGATTCAAATGCCTAATCAGCAACCAAGAACAGCAACACCTTTCGGACCTGTAAAAAACGACGCATAGAAAGAAGAAAACTATATATAGTTTTAATATCGCAATTATCCATATTTGTGGGTAGTTGCGATATTTTTTTGTATAATGTTTTTTATTTAGAACCAACAGTTGGTTTTAGTACAGTAGGGAATAGGTGGAACCTTATTAGCAATGCCTAATGCCTACTCGCAACTCGAAAAGAACATCTTTGGTAGTTAGAAAAATCAATTAGATATTGGAGGCTCTTGTTTTAGATATCTGTAACGTTCGTTTCAGATGTCTGTAACGTTCGTCTCAGATATCTGTCAGTTACGAATTAGATATCACAAAAAACAACAGCTGTTTAATTCTGCAACTAAACACGTAAGTAGTTATTAATATGTTTTATAAGTGTCTGAAAAACAATAAACTTTTCAGAGTTTTGGCATCTGTATAATTCTCACTAATTTATGGCGCAAAACAATATGCCAATATATCTAATGAACATTGCTAGTAATATGGTGAACAAATTAGAATAGTAGTGGTGTTAAGTATATTCTTTCTTTATACTCTAATCTGGTAAACAGCTCTGAATAAAAAGGAATTTATGTATCAACAATAATGTTTCACCAATATTACAGCGACCTCCATTTTAATCTTTATGTGTATTTGCTGTATTTGATTATTAAATTTTTAATCCAGAGACATCAATCTAATCATTTTCAACAAGTTTTTTTGATGCTATGATGAAGCGCTTTACCATTTAATTTTTCTTGGAATAAATACTTATAAAAGAGTTCTAATTCTTGTGTGTCCTGACCTAAAGTTCTCATTCTATTATAAATCTCTTTATATTTTGCTTCAACTCCCTTTATATTATTCTGCTTCTTTAATAAATACATAGCAACATAATCAGTATGCTTTATTAAGTATGCATCATTATCAACCAATAGAAACCAACTCTTTGCATAATCCACACTTTGTAATAACTCTGTCTGCCAATTCATTCTATTCTCCAGTTTCTCAAAAGTAGAAAACCAAATAGAGAATCTTTCATTAAAATCGTTCAATGTTTGTTCGTCTTCTTTGAAGAGTCGCCAGTCTGTTAATCCATATACATCTTTGTTAGAAGTTCTTCCTTTGAAAATGTCTTCTATTACTTTATTGCTGAAATTACTTGGGTATTTTATACCAGGATTCTTCAATACCTTTTTTAGAACATTATTTACACCAGTAGAAATACTTTTGTTTTGCAACTTAAGTTTAAGATGCAATGAAAAATGTGTCTTTAGATTTGTTACGCAAATCTCATAGATGTATAAACTGTCTCCATTTCTTTTCACGAACTTGTTTGGCATTTTCAATTTAAACCCATCTTGCTCGAAAGTAGTTCTAATTGTTTCTACTATTTTGCTTATGATATCTTTCTTTTCCATATTCTATATACCTTAATTTCTCATAATGTAACATTTCATATTCTACATTGTATAGCAAAGATAACAATTAAAAATGAGAGCATCGCCTTTTGTGAATGTATTTTTTATGTGATGACTAATTAAACCGCACCAGGTTGGATAAGCTAGTATATAGGCGCTTGAATATTTGCAGTTGGAACGATGTTTATCAGTGTAGCGGCATTATACTTGTTCTGTTTTGTGTTATAAACTACTCTCCGTACAAGTAAACACTGTAGCATAAGTTTATCCGTTTGAAAAAGGAAATCTTTATTTATAATAGTAACCCGTGAGATTGACGATAGAAAACAGAGTGGAACGGTTAAAAGGTTATACTTAAACTTTCAATATTAGATAGCAGTAGAAAAGTGCGAGTTGTATTTCTGAGATACTTAGAATGCTTTACTTGTTGGCTTGTTAGTTTTTTATTATTTTATGCAGTTTTCTGATATAAAAGACTACCTTTGTAGGGTAGAATAAATCTACTTATAGAAGTTAATCATAAATATAAATAGAAGAAAGTTATGAAAATATTGAAGCAGTTAGAAGCGATAATAGAAAAAGAAGGTTTAAACGAATCGGCTAAACAGTTTTATTTGCGTGAAATATCTGAACTCGATAAAGAGAAACAACAAGAAATTATAAATCTTGTTGATAAGATGGAACAAGCAGGGTTTAAAAATAATTTAGCTAGTGCCTTTAGTGAAGTAACAGAAGATATACCACAATTTGCTCGTATGACAGTCTTCAAAGAGTTACATAAAATATCGAGAGACATAGATGCTAATTGTGATTATGCAGATGACTTAGATGATGATGGCGATTGGGATAAACTATTCGAAAAGTTTAAAAATAATTTCTCGCAAGAAGATGCAGAGAAGTTCTTACGTATTTATACTAAGGGTGTAGTTGCACGCTTTTATGACTTCTTAGAAGAAGGTAATCCGCGAGCAGAAGAAGATGATTTGAATTGGGTTTTGCTTGAAACCAAAGAAGATGGAAGTCATAACGAAAGAGTGATACAGGGCTTTTGGGAAAATGATTTTGAAGAAGATGACTTTGATTGGGAAAGAGAAGACGACTAATTGTAAACGTTTATAATGGGAGGTTCGTAAAAGAAGATGAATATGTCTGCTGAAAATAAATGCAAACATTAATTGTATATGGATTTTTCGATAGTAACAGATACGGCTGGTGCAAGTGTTTCTGAACTTTCCTCAGACTTAAGAGATTTGCTGGTTGATAAGATAAATAAAAAGTACGAAAAGTATAATATCAGTATTGGTATTGCTATTCGTTGTTTGCCAAACTCTTATAGAAGACGATCGTTTGTTCGCTATACCAAGTCTGATAATTATTTAATAATAGATTTCTGCGTTTCTGTTGAAGAATATGAAACAAAGTATGCGGTGGAACAACAGTTTGAATTGGGGAAAACGTTTCTTCTATGGTTGGATAAGGGACTAATGAATGAGGCTTTCAGAAAGAATAATCCAGACTTTGATAGCAATTCTTTAAAAGAATACATTATAACATTAGGGAAAGAACATAGCTGGTTTAGTGATACTATAGACTGGAGTTTAGTTGAATAATGGATATTGATAAACTAATTACAGAAGCATTAGATAAAAGTAAATAAGGAGATTGAAAAATTCTAGAATAGGTAAAGATACTGATAGAGCATTACCTATAGCTATGTTACTTAATATAAAGTTGGAGCTAACAAAGATGTTGGAGATTTTGGATAAAAACCAAATATCAACCTTCGTATCCAAGATTCTTACTTGATTATCCAGATACTAAATTAGCTGATATTTTATTAAATGTGTCATACAAGTATAAGAAACTAACATAGTTATAATTTAATAATGACGGAGACAAGAAATATAAAGTAATTTTATATGTTAGAAGATATCAAGGTAAATAAAGATAAGTACTACACCGTTGGTTATTGTCCATACCTTAAACAGTATATGTTGGCAATAACAATTACTTGGGTTGCTTGGTATGAAAGATATTATTCAATTTCGGAAGACGAGTATAAATGGTTTGATAGTGATATAGACAAATTAAATCATTTGGTGGACGAGCTATACCATTCGGGTGTGTCTAATTCTCGTTTTATGTTTTCAGAAAGGAACATTGAGAACAATTCTTTCCAGACCAAACTAATTAATAAGGTATTATCTCAAAAGGACCTTATAAAGAATCCCTAACGATAAGAAGAGTTTTAGTCAGAAATTCTACAGATATGTGATATAAACATAGACCATATTGTTTCTGTGCCATTCGTCCATTGTTAATATACAAATCTGTGCAATATGCTAAAGGAAAACAAAAAAGAATTTTGCACTTGCTGGTGCTTACAGATCAGTAATAAACAAAGATAGAGATATGAAACTTGGTGTATGGTATCGTTTATATTTGCTAAAGAATGAATAAGAAAAAGTTTTTGGCTACATTATCGCCTTTTTCTGTTGGAATATGGAGAGCTATTGGCTTTTTCATATTAGCTCCTCTAATCTATAATGTATATAGTTATTTTGCAAATACAGGTGCTACTGATAATTTACAATACTTAGAGACTTATATCAATGACTCAAAGAGAGTTCAGATAGAACTGCCACTTAATAGAGAGCAAATAGAAAGAAAGTATGTTACTAATTATCGGGACAAACATAATAATCTTATATATTATTTTACGGTATCTTTTTATGATGCTAAAATGAAAAAATATATTGCGATATGTATGTTTGAAGGTATTGATTTCTTTAATCAAGAAAAACGGCGTGGAGACTTAGGTGCTGCAAGAATTAAATCGTATTTTAATCCAGGTAATGTATTCTTGGTTCATATAAATAAAACTCAACTACGTGATTCTAAATATGGAACAAAAGAGAATCCTGTTCCAGCCTTTTGGTATAAATTCATCTCAGGAAGAGTTGAAAGACAAATAAAGAAAGATAATACTCCCTACGATCGCTCCACAAAGTCAATTCCTTACTTTGATGTTCAAGATAATGTTACAGCTGCAGAATATAAACTTTTCGTGGCGGAGTACCTTATTAGAGTCCTTGATAAGAAAGAGTTGGAGAGATTATATGGAAATGCGGTACATAGTGAGAGGTGATACCAGAATTTTATAAATCATCTAACTATTATAACCAGTTGCCTTAACTTATTGTCTTTGCTTGGAAAGATATTTATAAATGAGTTTTAATTCTTGAATATCTTTCTTTAAAGCTCTAGATATTTGTTGAAAGAATATTAAATATAGGTATATAGGGAGTCCAGCGTATCTCCTGTTGCTTGCAAATAGTTTTATGGAGAGCTTGTTTACGGCGAGTTTTACATTGACTTATACAGAATTGGACTAAAACTAACTGCTTTATGTTTGTTATTTATGTTTAGACTTTGAGAAGTGCTTCTTATGGTTGATCCACACAATAAGTACGATAATACCCCAGCAGGCTACGAAAGCAAGCCACAAACACCAGTTAATAGAGAATACAGCTTCTTGAGTAAGTGCCGCTAATTCCGAAAAGCTTCTGCCCTGTTGAAGGAAGTTTATGAACATCAGAGCGAATAGTGCAAGAAACGCATTTAAGGAAACTGATACTATCATCTTTAATTTCCATTTAAAGGGAGCTTTCTTGCCTCCTTCATTGAAGTAACCTTTCCCTATAAGGAATATTGAATATAAGGCAGGAATAAGAATTAAGATAATTCCGCCAGGAATGCGCCAAATATACCAGTTTAGTATAACTGTTTTTAGGGGTAAATAATGATTAGTAGCCACATAAAGCATAATCAATATCCCATAGGCTAACATCATTCCAAAAGAATATCTTAAGACTCCACTATTTATTTTGTTTAAACAAAGCTTTTTGAAAGCCCATAATATGCCTACCCAAACGAGCAATAACAGTCCACCAAGCAGAAAAGCAATAGTATGATTCATACTTACAATTTTAATTAAAAAGCTACATTCTCACTAAAGAAGCCCTATATAAAAGATTCTATCTGTAAAGTTACGAAGAACATTCTACCCCTACAATATTTTTCAGCCACTTTTTAACTGAACTTGAATATATATGTTTAAAGTATTTCTATGTGCTTGTATCCAAGATTTTTTTATTTTAGAGAAAATAGGCAAAAAAATATTGTTAGATAGAGAATTGAGAAGTTAATGTATCGTAGTTATAGTTATATAATGTTAAATTATAAATATCACACTTTTATTACTTCTATAATAATGAGTTGTTTTTTCAATAAAGTTTGTACCTTTGCACCTCGAAATGCCTTTATGCCTCATAATACATTATTATATAGGAGGAGAGGGTTTAAGATATTGACAATAAATAAAATAAATATAAAATAAAAAAGTACAATTATGCCTACTATTTCCCAATTAGTAAAAAAAGGTAGAAAGGTGATTGTAGACAAAAGTAAATCTCCTGCTTTGGACAACTGTCCTCAGCGCCGTGGAGTTTGCGTACGTGTCTACACAACAACACCTAAGAAACCTAATTCGGCAATGCGTAAAGTTGCCCGTGTTCGTTTAACAAATCAAAAGGAAGTGAACTCATATATTCCTGGCGAAGGACATAATTTGCAAGAACACAGTATTGTTCTTGTTCGTGGTGGTCGTGTGAAAGATTTACCAGGTGTACGTTATCACATTGTTCGTGGTACTCTTGATACCGCAGGTGTAGCAAGTCGTACACAACGTCGTTCTAAATATGGCGCTAAACGTCCAAAAGCAGCTAAAAAGTAAAATCTTTTAGGTTTCTTCTTCTCTGACTTGTAAGAGGAGAGAGACTTCGCAGTGCATAACGGTTTTCAATTTAACAATCGGTGATGGTTGATAAATAGAAGATCAAAAAGAAAAAATAAAGTTTTGCTGGAGATTTGTTAATAACAGGTTGAGTAAATGTTCAAGAGTGAATATTGAAGAACGAAAAGACGACAGCCTCCGCAGAATTGCTAAATTTTAAATAAAAATGAGAAAAGCAAAACCAAAGAAACGAGTGATCTTACCAGATCCTAAGTTTAATGATCAGAAGGTTTCAAAGTTTGTAAATCATCTTATGTATGATGGAAAGAAGAATATTTCATACGAGATTTTTTACGCAGCTCTTGACATTGTAGCCGATAAAAATACAGATAAAGAAAAGTCGGCATTAGAAGTTTGGAAACAAGCTCTTGATAATATAACTCCACAAGTGGAAGTTAAAAGCCGCCGTATAGGTGGTGCTACATTCCAAGTTCCTACTGAAATTCGCCCCGATCGTAAGGAAAGCGTGTCAATGAAAAATATGATAGCTTTTGCACGTAAGCGTGGTGGTAAGAGTATGGCAGATAAGCTTGCTGCTGAAATTATGGATGCATTCAATAATCAAGGTGGAGCTTATAAACGAAAAGAAGATATGCATCGTATGGCGGAAGCTAACCGTGCATTTGCTCACTTCAGATTCTAAATGAAAAATAAAAGGTATTAAATAAAAATGGCAAGTCACGATTTACATTTGACACGCAATATCGGTATTATGGCTCATATTGATGCCGGTAAAACAACAACATCAGAACGCATATTGTTCTATACAGGTAAAACCCATAAAATTGGTGAAGTGCATGATGGTGCAGCAACGATGGACTGGATGGCACAAGAACAAGAACGTGGTATTACCATTACTTCAGCTGCTACAACTTGTAACTGGAACTATGAAGGGAAATCATATAAATAAACTTGATAGATACCCCGGGACACGTAGACTTTACTGCAGAAGTTGAACGCTCTCTTCGTGTTCTTGATGGTGCTGTTGCTACTTATTCTGCAGCTGATGGTGTTCAACCACAGTCTGAAACAGTATGGCGTCAGGCTGATAAATATAACGTACCACGTGTAGGTTATGTTAATAAGATGGACCGCTCTGGTGCTGACTTCTTTGAGACAGTGCGTCAAATGAAAGATATTTTAGGAGCAAACCCTATTGCTATCCAGATACCAATCGGTGCTGAAGAAAACTTTAAAGGAGTAGTAGACCTTATTAAAATGAAGGCTATTCTTTGGCACGATGAAACTATGGGCGCTAAATATGATATAGAGGACATTCCTGCAGATTTACTTGATGAAGCTACAGAATGGCGCGATAAACTTATTGAAGGTGCTGCAAACTATGATGATGAAGTAATGGAACTTTATCTTGAAGGTCAAGAAGTTTCAGAGGAGAAGTTGATAGCAGCTATTCGTAAAGGCTGCATATCTATGGATTGCTGCCCAATGCTTTGTGGCTCTTCATATAAGAATAAAGGTGTTCAAACTTTATTAGACTATGTTTGTGCATTCTTACCTTCACCACTTGATACTGTTGCTACAATTGGTGTTAACCCAGATACAGAAGAAGAAGAAGAACGTAAGGCTAGTATAAGCGAGCCGACAGCAGCTCTCGCATTTAAGATCGCTACAGATCCATTTATGGGACGTTTGGTTTTCTTCCGTGTCTATTCTGGTAAGGTTGTTGCAGGTTCATACGTTTATAACCCACGTTCTGGTAAGAAAGAGCGTATTAGCCGCTTATTCCAAATGAACTCTAATAAGGAGATCCCAATGGAATCAATTGACGCTGGTGATATCGGCGCAGGTGTAGGTTTTAAGGATATCCGTACTGGTGATACTCTTTGCGATGAAGCCCACCCAATAGTTTTGGAATCAATGACATTCCCTGATACCGTAATTTCTATCGCTGTTGAACCTAAGAGTCAGGCAGATATAGCCAAGCTTGATACAGGTTTGCAGAAGTTGGCAGAAGAAGACCCAACATTTACAGTGCGTACAGATGAACAGAGTGGTCAGACAATTATCTCTGGTATGGGCGAACTTCACCTTGATATTATTATCGACCGTTTGAAGCGTGAATTTAAGGTAGAATGTAATCAAGGAAAACCACAAGTTAATTATAAAGAGGCTATCACAAAGGCTGCACAAAGTCGTGAAACATATAAGAAACAATCTGGTGGTCGTGGTAAATTTGCTTGCATTGATGTTACAATTGAGCCTAAAGACGAAGATTACAAGGAAGGCGACTTACAGTTCATCAATGTTGTAAAGGGAGGTAACGTTCCTAAGGAGTTTATTCCTTCTGTAGAAAAGGGCTTTAAGGATTGTTTGAGTAGTGGTGTACTTGGCGGATTTCCACTAACTGGATTGAAGGTTACTTTGACTGATGGCTCTTTCCACCCCTGTAGACTCAGACCAATTGTCATTCGAACTTGTTGCACATCAAGCTTTCAAAAAAACTTTGCCCACAAGCGGGACCTGTTTTGATGGAGCCTATAATGAAGGTTGAGGTTGTAACTCCCGAAGAAAATATGGGTGATGTTATTGGAGACTTGAATAAACGTCGTGGGCTTGTTCAGGGTATGGAAGAAGCTCGTAGTGGTGCACGTGTTGTAAAGGCTATGGTGCCATTATCAGAAATGTTTGGTTATGTAACTGCTTTACGTACTATAACATCTGGTCGTGCAACTTCATCTATGGAATATGATCACCATTCACCAGTTTCTAATAATCTCGCAAAAGAGATACTGGAAGAACTGAATGGGAATGCTGACCTTCTTAAATAATAAAGAAACTTTGAGGTCCTCTCATAGCGAATGACTCTTATGAGAGTACCTTTTAAAAAATTAATAAATTATAAATTCAAATCTATATGAGTCAAAAAATTCGTATAAAACTGAAGTCTTACGATCATCAATTGGTCGATAAGTCTGCTGAAAAGATTGTGAAAGCAGTGAAAGCGACAGGTGCAATTGTTAGTGGACCTATTCCATTGCCAACACACAAACGTATTTATACTGTGAACCGTTCAACGTTTGTTAATAAAAAATCGCGTGAACAGTTTCAACTTTCAGATTTTAAGCGTCTAATTGATATCTATAGTTCAACACCTAAAACTGTAGATGCTTTGATGAAATTAGAACTACCTTCTGGTGTAGAAGTTGAAATTAAAGTGTAATTACGTAATACGAAAAGAGAGATTAATTATTTAAAATTTAATTGAAATGCCAGGATTATTAGGAAAAAAAATCGGAATGACTTCCGTTTTCAGTGCCGACGGTAAAAATGTTCCGTGCACTGTTATCGAAGCTGGCCCTTGTGTTGTTACTCAGGTAAAGACAATTGAGAAAGATGGCTATAAAGCTGTTCAGTTAGGTTTTGGAGAAGCTAAAGAAAAGCATACTTCTAAACCACAACAAGGACACTTTAAAAAGGCAGGGACAACACCAAAGAAGCACTTGGCCGAGTTCAAATTTGATGAGGAATATAACCTCGGTGATACCATTACTGTAGAATTATTCAGCGATGCTAAGTTTGTAGATGTTGTTGGTACATCTAAAGGAAAAGGTTTTCAGGGTGTTGTAAAACGTCATGGTTTGGTGGTGTAGGACAGTCTACACATGGTCAAGATGACCGTGCACGTAAACCAGGTTCTATTGGTGCTTGTTCATATCCAGCTAAGGTTTTCAAAGGTATGAGAATGGGTGGCCAAATGGGTGGCGATAGAATTACAACTCAGAATCTCCAAGTATTAAAAGTTATTCCAGAACACAATATTCTTCTTGTAAAAGGAAGTGTTGCTGGATGCAATGGTTCAACCCTTATAATTAATAAGTAATGGATATTAACGTATTAGATATTAAAGGTCAGGAGACCGGCCGTAAGGTTACTCTTAACGAGAATATCTTCGGAATTGAGCCAAACGATCATGTGCTTTATCTCGATGTAAAACAGTATCTAGCTGATCAACGTCAAGGCACAGCAAAATCAAAAGAAAGAAGCGAGCATACTGGCTCAACACGAAAATTAGGTCGTCAGAAAGGTGGTGGCGGTGCACGTCGTGGTGATATAAATTCACCAGTCTTAGTTGGCGGTGGTCGTGTGTTTGGTCCTACCCCACGTGATTATAGTTTCAAACTTAATAAAAAGGTTAAGGTGCTTGCGCGAAAATCTGCATTGTCTTATAAAGCTCAAGATTCTGCAATCTTGATTGTTGAAGACTTTGATTTTGATGCCCCAAAGACAAAAGAAATGATAAATATTGCTAAAAATCTCAAAATAGCTGATAAGAAAATTCTTTTCGTTTTGCCAAAAGCACAAAATAATGTATATTTGTCAACTCGTAATTTGCAGAAGACTCAAGTTACTACTGCTATGCAGGTAAATGCTTATAGTATTTTACATGCAGATGTTTTAGTTGTTACTGAAAGTTCTTTGAAGACGATTGATGAAATCTTAACCAAGTAAAAAGTAGGAGACAGATAAGATATGGGATTTATCATTAAGCCAGTGGTCACTGAAAAGATGAACGCTGTAACAGAAAAGTCTTCTGTTGATAAGACAATTAAGGTTGCAAACGAAATCGGCCAAGAAGCATAATGCTGTTGCCGAGACTCGCAACTACGTTGTAAAGAATAAACGTCATCCTGAGGGCTTGAAGAAAGAAAAAACAGTTTACTCTTATGTAAAGCAAGCACAGCCGAAGTATGGGTTTATTGTGAAGCCTGAAGCAAATAAATTTGAGATTAAAAAGGAGATCGAAGATTTATATAATGTTACAGTTTTAGAGGTGAATACTATCCGCTATGCTGGAAAACGTCAATCTCGTTATACGAAAGCAGGACTTGTTCGCGGACAGAAGAACGCTTTTAAGAAGGCGATTGTAACAATAAAGGCAGGCGAAGAAATTGATTTTTATAGCAATATTTAAATAAGAAATGGCAGTACGTAAATTTAAACCGGTTACCCCGGGACAAAGACACAAGATTATTGGTACGTTCGAGGATATTACTGCATCCGTACCAGAAAAATCTCTTGTTTACGGTAAACGTTCTACTGGTGGACGAAATAACACTGGTAAGATGACTGTTCGCTATATGGGCGGTGGTCATAAACGAAAACTTCGTTTTATCGATTTTAAACGAGAGAAAGATGGTGTTCCAGCTATAGTGAAGACAATTGAATATGATCCTAACAGATCTGCTCGAATTGCATTATTATACTATGCTGACGGTGAAAAACGTTACATTATTGCTCCTAACGGACTGCAAGTAGGTGCTAAACTAATGTCTGGTGCGGAAGCTGCACCAGAAGTTGGTAATGCTCTACCATTGTCAAGCATCCCTGTTGGTACCGTAATTCATAATATTGAGCTACGACCAGGTCAAGGTGCTTTACTTGTTCGTTCGGCTGGTAATTTTGCTCAACTTACTTCTCGTGAAGGTAATTACTGTGTTATCAAACTTCCTTCTGGTGAGACACGCCAGATTTTGTCAGCTTGTAAAGCAACAGTTGGTAGTGTAGGTAATTCTGATCATGCTCTTGAGCAATCAGGTAAGCAGGACGCTCACGTTGGTTGGGACGTCGCCCTCACAACCGTGGTGTTGTTATGAACCCTGTTGATCACCCAATGGGTGGTGGTGAAGGCCGTCAGTCTGGTGGACATCCACGTTCACGTAAGGGTCTGTATGCTAAGGGTCTTAAGACTCGTGCACCAAAGAAGCTTTCAAACAAGTATATAATTGAAAGAGCTAACAAGAAGTAAACAACGTAATTAAGAGTAAATTATGAGTCGTTCATTAAAAAAAGGTCCATATATAAACGTATCACTTGAGAAGAAAATTCTTGCAATGAATGAAAGTGGTAAAAAGAATGTTGTAAAAACTTGGGCCAGAGCATCAATGATTTCCCCTGAATTTGTGGGACACACTGTTGCAGTTCATAACGGAAATAAATTTATCCCTGTTTACATTACTGAGAATATGGTTGGACATAAGCTCGGAGAGTTTAGCCCCACAAGACGCTTTGGAGGTCATTCTGGTAATAGGAAATAACAGGTTATAACCCTTAGAAAAGAAATATATAATGGGAGCAAGAAAACATATAAAGGCAGAAGAACGTAAGCAAGCTCTTCGAAGCCAATATTTTGCAAAGCTCAAGGATTGTCCTTCTTCTCCACGGAAAATGCGTTATGTCGTTGATATGGTTCGTGGTATGGAGGTGAATCGTGCCTTGGGTGTATTAAGATTCTCTAAAAAAGCTGCTGCGCAGAATGTAGAGAAACTTTTGCGCTCAGCTATTGCAAATTGGGAAATAAAAAACGATCGCAAAGTTGAAGGCGATGAACTCTATATCTCGAAGATCTTCGTTGATGAAGGTGTTACAATGAAACGTATGCGCCCAGCACCTCAAGGACGCGGTTACAGAATCCGTAAACGTTCAAACCATGTTACGCTTTTCGTTGATTCAAAGGTCAATGCTAATAATATAAATAAATAGTAGAATGGGACAGAAAGTTAATCCAATAAGCAACCGTTTAGGCATTATTCGCGGTTGGGACTCAAATTGGTTTGGGGGTAAAAATTTTGGAGACAATCTCTTAGAAGATAAAAAAATCAGAACCTATTTGAATAAACGTCTCGAAAAAGCAAGTGTTTCTCGTATCGTAATCGAACGAACATTGAAGCTTGTTACTATCACTATTTGTACAGCTCGCCCTGGATTGGTGATTGGAAAGGGTGGTCAGGACGTTGACAAACTTAAAGAGGAATTAAAAAATCTTTTTAAGAAAGAAATTCAAATAAATATCTTTGAAGTTAGAAAGCCTGAGCTAGATGCAAATATTGTCGGTATGAATATAGCACGCCAAGTGGAAGGAAAGGTTGCGTATCGCCGAGCAATAAAGATGGCTATTGCGAATACTATGCGCGCTGGTGCTGAGGGTATTAAAATCCAAATTACAGGTCGTCTGAATGGTGCTGAAATGGCACGTAAAGAGATGTTTAAAGAGGGACGAACTCCTCTTCATACATTCCGTGCAGATATCGATTATTGTCAAACAGAGGCACTTACAAAGGTAGGACTGTTAGGAATTAAGGTATGGATTTGCCGTGGAGAAATTTATGACAAGGTAGATTTGACCCCTAATTTTAATCAGGAAAAGAGTAACGGACGTCCTAATAATAATGTACGTTCTGGACGTGGTAATCGCAGAAGAAACAATAACCGTTAAAAGAGAGAGCTATCATGTTACAACCAAAAAGAGTAAAATATAGAAGACCTCAAGATGGACGTGGAAATAAAGGAAACGCACATCGAGGTACACAGTTAGCTTTGGTTCCTTTGGTATCAAGACGCTTGAGCCAAAGTGGATTGACAGCCGACAGATAGAGGCAGCTCGTATAGCAGTGAATCGTTATATGAATCGTCAAGGTCAAGTCTGGATTAGAATATTTCCTGATAAACCTATTACCCGGAAACCTGCTGATGTGCGTATGGGTAAAGGTAAGGGAGATCCTGCAGGTTGGGTTGCACCAGTTACTCCAGGACGCATCCTCTTTGAAGTAGAAGGTGTTAGTTTTGATATTGCTAAAGAGGCACTTCGCCTTGCGGCACAGAAACTACCAGTAAAGACAAAGTTTGTTGTTAGACGTGATTACGATAAAAACGCTTAAAAAAGATGAAGATAGCAGAAGTAAAACAGCTTGATACCAACGAATTGGTAGAAAAAATAGAAAACGCTGAAACAGCTCTTGATAAAATGAAGCTGAATCATCAGGTTACTCCTCTTGAAAGTCCATCTCAAATTAAGATTGCTCGTCGTGATATTGCACGTATGAAGACTGAACTTCGTCAAAGAGAACTTAATAATAAATAGTAGTTCAGATGGAAACAAGAAATTTAAGAAAAGTAAGACAGGGTGTTGTTATAAGTAATAAGATGGATAAGACTGTCGTTATTGCTGCAAAATTCAAAGAAAAGCACCCTATATATGGTAAATTTGTTCAGAAGACAAAGAAATACCATGTTCATGACGAAAAGAATGAGGCTAATATTGGAGATACAGTTTCAATTATGGAGACTCGTCCTTTGAGTAGAACAAAAAGATGGAGATTAGTTCAAATAGTAGAAAAAGCTAAGTAATTATGATACAGACAGAATCAAAACTTACAGTATGTGATAACAGCGGAGCACGTGAAGCAAAGTGTATTCGTGTACTTGGTGGTACACGTCGACGTTATGCAAGTGTTGGTGACGTTATCGTAGTTGCGGTGCAGAATGTTATACCATCAAGTGATATTAAGAAAGGTGCAGTATCAAAGGCGCTGATTGTGCGTACGAAAAAGGAAATTAGACGTGCTGATGGCTCATATATACGTTTCGATGATAATGCTTGTGTATTACTTAACAATGCTGGTGAACTTCGTGGAAGCCGTATCTTCGGACCTGTCGCTCGTGAGCTTCGTTCAGTAAATATGAAAGTTGTTTCTTTAGCACCTGAAGTTCTTTAATAGATAAAACGAAAAACAAAATGGCAAAATTCCATATCAAAAGAGATGATCAAGTAATTGTACTTGCAGGCTCTGATAAAGGTAAAAGTGGTAAGGTGCTCAAAGTTCTCGTTGACAAAGGACGTGTGTTAGTTGACGGCATCAACCTAGTTTCAAAGAGTACAAAACCATCTGCGGCGAATCCACAAGGTGGTATCGTCAAAAAAGAAGCACCTATTCATATTTCAAATGTTAGTCTTATTGATCCTGTAACAGGGCGACCAACACGTATAAAGATTAAACGTGATGGAAAGACTATTACACGTATAGCAAAAAAGTCAGGGGAGGTAATTAAATAATGAATACAGCTGCATTAAAAAAAGAATATAAAGAACAGATTGCTCCTACTCTCCAAAAGCAATTTAATTACACTTCAGCAATGCAGATTCCTGTATTGAAGAAGATTGTTATTAATCAAGGTTTAGGCGATGCAACTCAAGATAAAAAGATTATTGAAGTAGCAATTAATGAGATTACAGCTATAACAGGTCAAAGGCAGTTGCAACTTATTCAAAGAAAGATATCGCAAATTTTAAACTTCGTAAAAAAATGCCTATTGGCGTTATGGTAACATTACGTCGAGAGAGAATGTATGAATTTTTAGAGAAACTGGTGCGAGTATCTTTGCCTCGTATTCGGGACTTTAAAGGTATTGATAGCAAGTTTGATGGGCGTGGAAATTATACGTTAGGTATAACTGAACAGATAATTTTCCCTGAAATAAATATTGATCAAGTTGATCGTATTCAAGGCTTGAATATAACTTTTGTAACATCTGCCCAGACTGATGAAGAAGGTTACGCTCTCTTAAAAGCTTTCGGGCTACCATTCAAAAACGCTAAAAATGATTAAGTAATATGGCAAAAGAATCAATGAAAGCTCGCGAAGTAAAACGCGCGAAATTGGTAGCTCGTTATGCAGAGAAACGGGCCGCTTTGAAAAAGATAATAGCTACAGCTACGGATCCTGCAGAGGCTTATGAGGCTGCAAGAAAATTGCAAGAGATTCCTAAGAATGCAAATCCTATTCGGTTGCATAATCGCTGTAAGATAACAGGCCGACCTAAAGGTTATATTCGCCACTTTGGTATCTCTCGTATTCAATTTCGTGAGATGGCATCTCAAGGCTTGATACCTGGAGTAAAGAAGGCAAGTTGGTAAGACCCTATTTAAACGAGTGAGTATTATTTGATACTTATCGTGTAATATTAAGTATTTTTTAATATTGTCGGGAAAGCCCCGATTAATTAAATTTTTTATTTATGACAGACCCAATAGCAGATTATCTGACACGACTCAGAAATGCGATTATGGCACATCATCGCATTGTTGAGATTCCTGCATCTAATTTAAAGAAGTCTATCACAAAGATTCTCTTTGAAAAGGGATACATTCTGAACTATAAGTTCGTTGAGGATGGACCGCAAGGTACTATTAAGATCGCTTTAAAGTACGATCCAGTGACAAAACAAAACGCTATCAAAAGTTTAAAACGCGTTTCTTCACCAGGTCTTCGCCAGTATACTGGTTATAAAGACATGCCGAGAGTTATTAATGGACTTGGAATTGCTATAATTTCTACGTCTAAAGGTGTAATGACCAATAAAGAAGCTACTACTGAAAAAATAGGTGGTGAGGTTCTTTGTTATATTTATTAATTGGAGGATTTGATATGTCAAGAATCGGAAAATTGCCAATTAGTATTCCAGCTGGAGTATCTATCTCACAGAAGGATAATGTTGTTACAGTAAAGGACCTAAAGGTGAATTGTCTCAATATGTGCATCCATCAATTAAGGTGAATATTGAGAATTCTTTAGTCACTTTTGAAATTGATGCGAACCATATAGAAAATAGTAAGCAAAAACAAGCATACCATGGACTTTATCGCTCGCTCGTAAATAATATGGTAGTAGGAGTTAGTGAAGGATATACAAAGACACTTGAATTAGTTGGTGTTGGATATCGTGTTTCAAATCAAGGAAACTTAGTTGAATTTACGCTTGGTTATACGCACCCTATATTCTTACAGCTCCCGAAAGAAGTGAAAGTTGAGACAAAGAGTGAACGTAATCAGAATCCAGTTATCACTATTGAAACAGCTGATAAGCAATTGTTAGGTCTTATTTGTGCTAAGATTCGTTCTTTCCGTAAGCCTGAGCCATATAAAGGTAAAGGTATATTGTTCAAAGGCGAAGTTGTTCGTAGAAAATCTGGTAAATCAGCTGCCGCTAAGTAATTTTAATAATTCATTGCGATTATGACAACAAAGAAAGAACAAAGAAGATTGAAAATAAAATACCACATTCGTAAGAGTGTGAATGGAACTGCGGAACGTCCACGTTTAAGTGTTTTTCGTAGTAACAAACAAATATATGCACAGGTTATTAATGATTTAACGGGAACTACACTTGTTGTTGCTTCTTCTACAGGTTTTGAAAAAATGACCAAAATAGAACAAGCAAAGAAAGTTGGTGTGCTGATTGCTGAAAAAGCAACAGCTGCAGGTATTCAGCAAGTAGTATTTGACCGTAATGGTTATCTTTATCATGGACGCGTACAGGCATTAGCTGAAGGTGCTCGTGAAGGAGGACTTAAATTCTAAACGATTATGGTAATGAATAAAGTAAAAGTAAATAGTGACGTGGAACTAAAAGATCGCTTGGTTGCAATTAATCGTGTAACCAAGGTAACTAAAGGTGGACGTACATTCACATTTGCAGCTATCGTCGTAGTCGGCGATGGTAAAGGCGTAATCGGTTGGGGACTTGGCAAAGCTGGTGAAGTAACAGCAGCTATTCAAAAAGGTACTGATGCTGCCAAGAAAAATCTTGTGAAGGTTTCTGTTTTAAAAGGAACTGTTCCTCACGAGGTTGAAACTCGTTATAGTGGTGCGCAAGTATTACTTAAGCCAGCAGCAGCAGGTACTGGTCTAAAGGCGGGTGGTGCTATGCGTGCTGTATTGGAGAGTGCAGGTATTACCGATGTTATTGCAAAGTCTAAAGGTTCATCTAATCCTCATAATCTTGTGAAGGCAACAATAGCAGCGCTTGCTGAAATGCGCGATGCTTATACAGTTGCAGGAGAGCGAGGAATTAGTATGAATAAAGTTTTTAATGGTTAATATAGGAGAGTAAAATATGGCAACAATAAAGTTAAGCAAATTAAGAGCCGCATTAATGCTCCTAAAGATCAGAAGGCTACTTTGTTGGCTCTAGGGCTTCGTAAAATTTCACAAGTAGTAGAAGTAGAGGATACTCCCAGTATTCGTGGAATGATTCGAAAAGTGCATCATTTGGTATCATTAATTGATTAATAAATCCTTTAAAGAAACTAAGGTATGAAATTAAATAATTTGAAACCCGCAATGGGATCAACCCAGTCACGTCGTAGAATTGGTCGCGGAACAGGATCTGGACTTGGCGGAACTTCTACTCGTGGTCATAAGGGTGCAAAATCTCGTTCTGGTTACAAGAAAAAGATTGGCTTTGAAGGTGGTCAAATGCCACTTCAACGCCGTGTTCCGAAAGGTGGTTTCAAGAATATCAATCACAAGGAATATTTTGTAGTTAATTTGTCAACTCTTCAAGAACTTGCAGAGAAAAAGAATCTGACTAAGATTGGTTTAACTGAGCTTATTGAAGCTGGTCTGACAAATGGAAAAGTGCTTGTTAAGATTCTTGGAAATGGAGAATTGAAAACGAAGGTAGATGTTGAAGCAAATTCCTTCTCTAAAACTGCCGAGACAGCTATTAAGGCAGTTGGTGGTAACACAACTATAATCTAAGTAAATGAAAAAGTTTATTGAGACACTGAAGAACTGTTGGAAAATCGAGGATTTGCGTAAGCGACTCCTCGTGACCATCTTGTTCACGGCCATTTACCGTTTTGGCTCGTTTATTGTACTTCCTGGAATTAATCCCAGTTTATTGGAAAAGCTCCAGTCGCAAACAGCTGGCGGTCTAATGTCATTGTTGGATATGTTCTCTGGTGGTGCATTTTCTAAGGCTTCTATTTTTGCTTTAGGAATTATGCCTTATATCTCAGCTTCAATTGTAATGCAGCTTTTGGCGGTTGCAGTACCATATTTCCAAAAGATGCAGAGAGATGGTGAGAGTGGTCATAAGAAGATAAATTGGTATACGCGAGTGTTAACAATCTTTATATTGTTCTTTCAAGCCCCTGCGTATCTGTTTAATTTGAAGACGCAGGCAGCTGGAGCTTTGGCTACAGGTGTCAATTGGACGCTCTTCATGGTATCTGCCTCAATAATCTTGGCTGCCGGGTCTATGTTTATTTTATGGCTCGGTGAGCGCATTACAGATAAAGGAGTTGGGAATGGCGTTTCTATCATTATTATGGTGGGTATTATAGCTCGTCTTCCACAAGCTTTCTTTCAAGAAGTTAGTAGTCGTTTCACGGCAATTACAAGTGGTGGCCTTGTGATGTTTATAGTTGAGATAATCATCCTATATTTGGTTGTTTGTGCAGCGATTCTTCTTACACAAGGAACACGTAAGATTCCTGTGCAATATGCGAAGAAGGTTGTTGGAAATAAACAATATGGTGGAGCGCGTCAATATATTCCTTTAAAGTTGTTTGCTGCTAACGTTATGCCTATCATCTTTGCTCAGGCTTTGATGTTTATTCCTTTAGCATTCGTTCAATATTCTACCGATAGTGCTAGTCCAATCTTTCAGTCTCTTATGAATACAAAGAGTCTTTTGTATAATTCAATATATGTAATTCTTATAATTGCATTTACATATTTTTATACTGCAATCACTCTTAATCCAACTCAGATGGCTGAGGATATGAAGCGTAATAATGGATTTATACCAGGAGTTAAACCAGGTAAGAATACTGCTGAATATATTGATTCTGTAATGAGTCGTTTGACTGGTCCAGGGTCTGTATTTATCGCTTTCATTGCGATTATGCCAGCATTGGCTGGACTATTGAATGTACAAGATTCGTTTGGTCAATTTTTGGTGGAACATCATTGCTTATTCTTGTTGGTGTAGTTATTGATACACTGCAGCAAATAGAATCTCATCTAATGATGCGACACTATGATGGACTATTGAATTCAGGTCATACACGTGGTAATAATACAGTTTCTGCATATTAAATCCTCCTTTAGGTGAAAAGTTTTGAAGGATGAAACATTAGAATAAAAAGGGTAATCATTTATATTATGGTGTCTTTCTATGTGTATTTTGATTGCCCTGATTAATTTTATTAATATGTAATACTGATAGTGTAGATTTATAATAGAATATTCATCATTAAGACTGTATTTAAAATATGGCGAAGCAAACTGCTATAGAACAAGATGGGACAATCTTAGAGGCTCTCTCTAATGCAATGTTCCGGGTAGAGTTAGAGAATGGGGTTGATATTACTGCACACATCTCAGGTAAAATGAGAATGCACTATATTAAGATACTTCCTGGGGACAAAGTGAAGGTCGAGATGAGTCCATATGATTTAACAAAAGGCAGAATAGTTTTCAGATATAAATAATAAAGCATAAAAATGAAGACAAGAGCATCATTGAAGAAGCGTACAGCTGACTGTAAGATTGTTCGTCGAAAGGGTCGCTTGTTTGTTATTAACAAGAAGAATCCTAAGTTCAAATTACGTCAGGGTTAAAGTTAAAAAAAACAAAACTCATTGTTACCTAATATAAAATGGGTAACTTTGCGAATTATTGTGAATAAAAGTTTAATTAATTACAATCAATGGCAATAAGAATTGTTGGAGTAGATTTGCCCCAAGAAAAGCGTGGCGAAATCGCATTGACCTATATATATGGTATAGGTCGAAGTAGTTCAGCAAAGATATTGGATAAAGCAGGCATTAGCCGTGACCTTAAGGTAAGTGAATGGTCTGACGACCAAGCTGCTAAGATCCGTGAAATTATCAGCGCTGAATTTAAAGTAGAAGGTGATCTCCGTTCAGAGATACAGATGAATATCAAGCGTCTCATGGATATAGGTTGCTATCGTGGAGTTAGACATCGTAATGGTCTTCCTGTTCGTGGTCAGAGTACAAAGAATAATGCTCGCACTCGTAAGGGAAAGAAGAAGACTGTTGCTAATAAGAAAAAAGCTACTAAATAAAATTTAGTTATGAGTCGTGAGTTATGGTCCTATTTAGATTGTAACTTACTTACTTAAAGCTTAGACTAAAAAAGTTATGGCAAAGAAAACAGCAACATCAAAGAAGAGAAATGTGCGAGTTGATGCGCTTGGTCAACTCCATGTACATAGTTCATTCAATAACATTATTGTATCCTTGACAAATAATGAAGGTCAGGTTATTTCATGGTCTTCAGCTGGTAAGATGGGATTCCGTGGCTCGAAGAAAAACACTCCTTATGCTGCGCAGATGGCAGCAGAAGATTGTGCTAAAGTAGCATTCGACCTCGGTTTACGCAAAGTAAAAGCGTATGTAAAAGGACCAGGTAATGGTCGTGAGAGTGCAATTCGTGCAGTCAATACTGTTGGTATTCAAGTTACAGAGATTGTCGATGTAACTCCATTGCCACATAATGGTTGCCGTCCTCCTAAACGTCGTCGCGTATAATCACATCTTTTTAACAATTTAAAGAATTAAATTAAATTATGGCAAGATACATAGGTCCAAAATCTAGAATCGCACGCCGCTTTGGTGAGCCAATCTTCGGTGCAGATAAGGTGTTAGCTAAGAGAAATTTTCCTCCTGGGCAGCACGGCAATAATCGTCGCCGTAAGGTTTCTGAATACGGTGCTCAGTTAGCAGAAAAACAAAAGGCTAAATATACATACGGAGTTTTGGAACGTCAGTTCCGTAATCTTTTTGATCGTGCTGCTAAAGCAAGTGGAATTACAGGTGAAGTTCTTTTGCAAAGCCTTGAAAGCCGTCTTGATAATGTAGTTTATCGTCTTGGTCTTGCACCAACACGTGCTGCAGCTCGTCAATTGGTGAGTCATAAACACATCGTTGTAAACGGTAGTGTTGTTAATATTGCTTCTTATGCAGTAAAGCCTGGAGATATAGTCGGCGTTCGTGAACGTGCAAAGTCTCTAGAAGTAATTGAAGCAGCTTTAGCAGGTTTCAATCACAGTAAATATCCTTGGATTGAATGGGATGAGAATAGCAAGAGTGGCAAATTCCTTCACCAACCAGATCGTGCGGATATTCCCGAAAATATTAAAGAGCAGTTAATCGTTGAGTTGTACTCTAAACAATAAAAATCATTAAATTAATGGCGATATTAGCATTTCAAACCTGATAAAGTCGTGATGTTGGAGGCTAATGACAAATTCGGTAAGTTCGAATTTCGTCCTCTTGAGCCAGGCTATGGAATTACAATAGGTAACTCTTTGCGTCGCATCCTTCTTTCGTCATTAGAAGGTTATGCTATTAACACTATTCGTATAGCAGGTGTTGAGCATGAATTTTCTACAGTTCCTGGCGTAAAGGAAGATGTTACTAACATCATTTTGAATCTCAAACAAGTTCGATTCAAGCAAGTAGTAGAAGAATTCGAGAATGAGAAAGTTAGTATCACTGTAGAGAATTCTACTGAATTCAAAGCTGGTGATATTGGTAAGTATCTGACTGGATTTGAAGTGTTAAATCCTGATTTGGTGATTTGTCATTTAGATTCAAAGGCTTCAATGCAGATAGATTTAACAATCAATAAGGGGCGCGGTTACGTTTCTGCTGATGAAAATCGTGAGTTCTGCACTGATGTAAATGTACTCCCAATCGATTCAATCTACACCCCAATACGTAATGTGAAATATGCAGTTGAACCATATCGTGTTGAGCAAAAAACCGACTATGACAAACTGATTATTGAAGTTACAACAGATGGTTCTATTCACCCAAAAGATGCGTTAAAAGAGGCTGCAAAGGTTCTCATCTATCACTTTATGTTATTCTCTGACGAAAAAATTATGTTAGAGAGCCCTGATCAAGAGGGGAATCAAGAGTTTGATGAGGAAGTGTTGCATATGCGTCAGTTGCTTAAGACAAAGTTAACTGATTCATCGCTGAATTTAAGTGTTCGAGCACTGAATTGTTTAAAGGCAGCAGATGTAGAGACACTTGGCGATTTAGTTCAATACAATAAGACAGATCTTTTGAAGTTCCGCAACTTTGGTAAGAAATCGCTTTCTGAGCTTGATGATTTGCTCGAGAGTCTGAATCTAACGTTTGGAACCGATATTACAAAGTACAAATTGGACCGCGAATAAATTTACTGTACGACATAGATCCTAAGCTGGTTTTGTCTATAGAAATTCATTTTGGTCCTCAATAAGAAAATTAAAAATGAGACATAATAAGAAATTCAACCATTTGGGTCGTACTGCTAGTCATCGTAGTGCTATGCTTTCTAATATGGCAGTATCTTTGATTAAGCACAAAAGAATCACTACGACCCTTGCAAAGGCTAAAGCTTTAAAGAAGTTTGTTGAGCCTTTAATTACACGTTCTAAGAATGATACTACAAATTCACGTCGTGTTGTATTCCGTTATTTACAAGACAAAGAAGCTGTAAGCGAATTGTTCAAAGAAATTTCTGTTAAGATTGGTGATCGTCCAGGCGGTTATACTCGTGTGATTAAACTCGGTTTCCGTAAAGGTGATGCAGCTCCTATAGCTTTTATAGAGTTGGTTGATTATGATGAGAATATGGCTAAGGCGCCTAAAGCAGAAGTTAAGAAGACACGCCGTAGCCGTCGTTCTACAAAAAAGGTTGAGACAGAAAATCCTTCAATTGAAACACCTTCAACAGAGGAGCCTTCAGAAGAAGGAAAGGCTGAATAATCTTTGTAGATTATATCTTTATAATAAAATTGCAGATATGCCATGTGGTGTATCTGCTTTTTTATATAATGGTGTATCCTCTATGAGTCTAAACTCTAGTTTTACGTAACTATCTAGTCCACCCTTAAAAGCCTAATATTCCTCTGATTCATAGTATATTATGCTATAAATTATTTGCAAATATCTGCAATTTTTTGTACCTTTACATTATAATTCTTGCAGATATTTATACTTAAACGTACATCTAAACAGCTCTCTATGTTCTCTTCTTTAGAGGACATGCTTAGTCATCAACATCCCCTTTTCCAACTTAGTAATAAGATTAATTGGGAATGTTTTGAAAATGCTTTTTCTCCTTTGTATTGCAGCAGTAATGGTCGCCCGGCTCATCCAATTCGCTTGATGTGTGGTCTTTTAATTTTAAAACATTTGCGTAATGTGTCAGATGAAATGGTGGTTTCTCAATGGAGCGAGAATGCTTACTACCAATACTTCTGTGGTGGACTTGAATTTATACCAAAACAACCCTGTGACGCTTCCGAGTTAGTTCACTTCAGAAATCGTATAGGTGAGGAAGGTATGGAATTAATATTAGCAGAGAGCATCCGCGTTAATACCGACTATGATAACGAAGATGCTATCAATGTATTATTAGCTGCGGCAGCATATAACTTCAAAAGAGCTATGAGAGTTCTTTTGTACCTTATAAAAAGAATAAGTATAGAGCTTGTCAGTACAAACTTTATGCTGAAATATAGTTTTTAAGGGGGTGACTATTTACGTGTAAGTAATTTGAGAAACGAACGATTTCGCAACTTTTAAGCATCGCATTTACTAAACTTTTTGCCAATATTCGCATCAAAAAAATGCAGCTAAAACATTAATATCCATATTTTTATTTAATTCCTAATTATCTTTTGTTATATAGGCATTAATTGCTAACTTTGTCCAAACTAACAAAATTTAGAATTATAAATAAAAAATAATGGATAGAATAAATAATCTGCTTAACCAAGTATCTATCATCGGAAAGAAAAATACAGAAATATTAGATGCAACAGGGGGGCGATTTAATATGTTTCGTATTTGTGGTGTAAATCATTATGAAAATACACACTCGGCAATCCTCACAGAATTTTTAAATCCTAAAGGGACACACGGACTAAAATCAAAACTTCTTGAATGTTTTATTAAAACATTAGGAGAAAACTTTACCATTAACGGTTTCAACTGTGAAAATGCAAGAATTTACACAGAATACTCAACGTCAGAAGGAAGAATTGATATTCTGATAAAAGACGAAAAGAGAAAAAAAGCCATTATCATCGAGAATAAAATTTACGCTAACGACCAATTAGACCAATTAAAAAGATACGACAGGTATGCTGAAAAAACATACCAAAAAGAAAACTATCAAATATTATATCTAACACTTGATGGCAAAGAAGCTACCGAACAAAGTGGAGAAGGGGTTTCGTATCTGACAATTTCATACGAAGAAAATATAATAAACTGGCTTGAGAAATGCGTTGCAATTGCTTCGCGTTTTCCCATAGTAAGAGAAACTATTATACAATATATCAATCATCTAAAAAGAACTAACACATCAAGATATGAACAACAAAAAAACAAAGAAGAAATAACAGAAGTCTTGTCAAAAAAATAGAGAATCTGAAAGCCGCAAAAATAATTTATCAAAATTATTTAGCAACTTTTGATTCTATCATAAAAAAAGCACTTTAATCCTAAGATGGAAGAATTTGCAAAGCAAGAAGGATTAGAATATATCTATGAAAATTGTGAAGAATGCTTTATAAAGTTTTATCTCACAAATCCTCTTTGGCAAGGAAAAATGTTGGATAGGGTTTAAATTTGAAAGATATAAGTACTTTTTATGGATTGTGTAATGACCCAAATAAGTATAAGATTTCAGATGAAAATATAAAGAAAAATACACGAACAACTGAATAAATTAGGTATTTATTCTCTCTTAGAAAAGCAAATGGTAGTACTCTATAAATACATACCAAACTTGACTATGGATAATTGGGAAAAATGATATTATTAATAGTGATAATTTCCTAAATGACTGTATAGACAAAACAAAAAAGATATTGGAAGTAATGAAAAATATAGAACTGTAAAAGAAAGAATACAGAATTGGTACTGATTACCATTTTCGTGAGCTCACGAAAATGGTTAAATCGAGTAGCTAAAAAAAGAAAGGTGCATATAAAATCGGTAATTTGAAATAAACAACAAGGGAGGTTATGACAAGAATAAACTTAATAATGATGCTTCTTCCTTTCGTGTTTATGGTTCACGAATACGAGGAAATTATTATGTTTAGACGTTGGATAGACAGGAATAGGGAAGAATTGAGAAAACGATTCCCTAAAATCGAATCGTTCTTTACCCGACGAGGAGTTTTCGATTATTCTACTTCCACCTTTGCCGTTGGTACTGCTCACGAGTTCATACTTATTTCTGTTGTTTCGTTTTGCTCCGTTTGGACAGGTGAATATCAATGGTGGTTTGCTGCATTGACAGGGTATTCCGTTCACCTTTTAATGCATATTGCGCAGTGGATTGTGTATCGAAAATATGTGCCCGTTATCATTACAAGCCTCTTGACATTGCCTTATTGCATCTATTCTTTTGCTGAATTCTCAAAAACAACAGTTCTATCCTTCTCGCAAATGGTTCTATGGGCAGCCATTGGCATTGTTCTTACCATACTAAGCTTGTTTTCTGCATTCTTCTTTATGGATAGGTTTCAACGTTGGGAAAAAGGTAATAAGTAACAAACCAATAAGAAATAAATGATGGAAGATTATTATAAAATAAACAAAGAGGCATGGAATGCAAGAACAGAAATTCATCTGCATTCCTCATTTTATGATTTGAATAAATTCAAAAGAGAAGTAAAGTCTGTTCCAGACTTGGATTTGTCTTTACTGGGAGATGTTCGAGGGAAGTCTATCTTGCATCTTCAATGCCATTTCGGAATGGATATGCTTTCCTTATCAAAGTTAGGAGCTAACGTTGTTGGGGTAGATTTCTCGGAAGAAGCTATACAAACGGCAAAGTCTTTGAACGAGGAATTAGGACTGAATGCGCAATTCTGCTGCTGCAACATTTACGATGCACCTACCGTATTGCAAGGGCAACAGTTTGACATTGTATATACGTCTTATGGTGTTGTCAATTGGTTGCCCGACTTAATCCAATGGGGACAGGTGATTTCACAAATGCTGAAAGACGGAGGGAAGTTCGTTATCGTGGAATTTCACCCCATATTGTGGATGTTCGATGAAAACTTTTCTCAAGTCCGATATGCTTATTCACGCAAAGAGCCTTACATAGTGGAAGAAGCCACTTATACGGATTCAGAAACCAATAATCGGCAAAAGACCGTTACATGGAACTACGGACTGCTGAAGTTTTAATGGCTTACTCTGTAACGGCTTACAGATACTGTCTTTTGGAAAGTATGGTTATTCACCCTTCAATCTGTTTGGGAATATGATTGCCGAAAAGAACGGAACGTTCAAAATAGCAGGGAAGAACGGCGAAATACCGATGCTGTTTTCTGTTGTCGCCTCGAAATAAATATTTTCTGCATTATAAAACCGCTATCAAACGAAGCAAAAGCTGTTTGATAGCGGTTTGTTTTCTTTCATAATCCAATACAATGATACAATGAAAAATTTGGTTATTAAACTTAAAATAAGTAGTCCTCCCTTATAAACCTAATATTCTGCTGATTCATAGTATATTATCCTGTAAATTATTTGTTTATATCTGCAAGTTTTTGTACCTTTACATTATAAATCTTGCAGATATTTATGCTTAAACGTACATCTAAACAGCTTTCTATGTTCTCTTCTTTAGAGGACATGCTTAGTCATCAACATCCCCTTTTCCAACTTAGTAATAAGATTAATTGGGAATGTTTTGAAAATGCTTTCTCTCCTTTGTATTGCAGCAATAATGGTCGCCCGGCTCATCCAATTCGCTTGATGTGTGGTCTTTTAATTTTAAAACATTTGCGTAATGTGTCAGATGAAATGGTAGTTTCTCAATGGAGCGAGAATGCTTACTACCAATACTTCTGTGGTGGACTTGAATTTATGCCAAAACAACCCTGTGACGCTTCCGAGTTAGTTCACTTCAGAAATCGTATAGGTGAGGAAGGTATGGAGTTAATATTAGCAGAAAGTATCCGTGTTAATACCGACTATGATAACGAAGATGCTATCAATGTATTATTAGCTGCGGCAGCATATAACTTCAAAAGAGCTATGAGAGTTCTTTTGTACCTTATAAAAAGAATAAGCATAGAGCTTGTCAATACAAACTTTATACTGAAATATAGTTTTTAAGGAATGACTATATATATGTATAGTCATAAAAAGAGAAAAAAATTCTATATATCAAGAATGAAACTTTGACTATATTAACTTGATTTAATTTATAGCAAATAGTTCGAATAAATATAAATAAAGCGGAATCAGCAACAAGCCTTTGGGGGTCATTAGTGTGCGGGGATTATACCCCTCGTTCTCTCTTTGTTGCAAATGCATTCATTGAGCAATAATTCAGCACACGCATGCGCTAAAATTAAGTCAGCAACTCTAATTGAACGTATATTCTTTGGTCGTATTCTTGATCATGGATGACTTCCTCAGAACTGTCTCTTCGGGCTTTTGCTGATTCCGTATGTTCATCTTATTCGTATGGAGAATGGTATTCTTTTTTAGATAACAAATCAGATAAGTCACATTTTTTATCCCAGTTAAAGAACCATCTCTTCGTTTTGTTATAAATATTCAATTTATTATACGCTGTGTTTTCTTCATATCCACACGCTTCCATTAATATATCCTTTCTTTCACTCTTCGTGAAAAAAGGGCAGACTAAAGCGTCAAAGAAAAGCATTGTAGTGTCTGCATGCCACATCGAATTTTCTTCTTTAACTCGATGTTTGATTTCTTCTAAAATATTAATTCTAATATCATTATAGTTTGTATCCCCACCAATAATATATAATAGAGTACATATCTGAAAATAGTTTTGATGCTTGTATTCCGTTATACAGCCCTCAGTAATATTGAAGAGTCTAACCAATTGTGTTCGTGGTATTGGTGTTTTCATTATATGACTGAGACACAGTATCAAATTAAGTACTTCGAGATTGGTTTCGTTACTTTTTCTATTAACCTCGTAAATATCCAAACAGCGTTTTACTTCACGATATATTCTATTTTCCAGTTCTGGCAATATAGTTTTGTCAATACATTTTTCTGCCCATATATGCAGTTCGTTCAAAATACGGCATAGTTTTATGGAAGCAGAAGTATTCATATCCAAAGAGAAGACATAAAAAGCGATTTCAAGATACATCAAAGGTAGTTTAGAAGGTGCATTAATAGCACTTTCCTTCTTCGATTCTTCACATAGTTGTGAGATGAGTAATGCAAGAAAATATCTATTCAATATACCATACTTCTGATTATACCTAAACGTAATCGAACGGAATTTGTTTACGACGGATGAAAAGGTGCTCATCTCATTCTTTACAATATGCTTGTATTTATGATTTTCATCCTTCATTAACCAGTGTTCGGAAATATTGGATATTAGTTCGTTAATTTCTCGTTTTGCAACAGATACATTTGAAACGAAAGGTCGCTCCAAAAATTCAAGTTTACTCTCGTTAATATAAAGCTTATAGAACTGGAATTCTTCTTTATAGACATCAAGTATTAAGCGCAGTATTTCTTCGCTATTTGCGTAAATATAATGGTCATCGATATATCTTCTGATTTCATAATCACGACCAAGTTTTAAAGAATATGGCTCTTGCTTAAGGCGGTTGAGCACATTGACATCAATACGTTGCAAGATAATTTCTGCGAATATTCGAGAAATCTCTGGACCGACAATTATCCCATTCGTTTCATTGTAGTTTGTATGCTGCATAAGGGTGTCAAAAGCATTTTCAAAGGTTGGTTTGCCTATTTGAGCCTTAGCTTGTTCCTTGCCCTTAACAGCCCATGTTATAGTATGAGTATATATGTGATAGAAGCAACTGGCAATATCCATCTTCATCAGATTAGTGTACTTTTGTTCCAAACGAAGATAATCGCCACTGGTAAAGAACTTATACATCATATCGTAACGCTTATAACTGAAATACGAACGGTATCGTTTCTCCACTTCATCATCTAAAATTTCTATGCGGTTCTGTTGTTCCGGAGCATCCATAGTTTCCGTTTCGTCAGTCTTGAATATACATTTGGCACACTCTGATATGTATCGAAGAGAAAAGGGACTATTACTACAAAGTGAAAGCATATAGCTATCATGAGATTTATAAAACTCAGCGCATTGCAATTGAGTAACAGGATGCATTAAACTAAGTTTACGGCTCTTGTCTCCACCATATTTACGGACAGAGTAATCGAAAGGAATTGTCCATTTATTTAGTTTTCCCCGGAAGGTCTCATTGAATATATTTTGCAAATCTTCATCTTGCATATTGAGATAGAAGCCTTCGTTGTCAAGCATCAAAGGAAGTTCATATGGCAAGACTTCAGTTAGAAGAACTCTGTATGTATTATTTAGATTTATATCCTTACTCATCGCCAACAATTAGTTATATCTGCAATCATTGCAGAAGTAAAGTAATGTCTTACATGTCTTTCAAAACCAAAAACAAAAGAATATTTGGATAGTTCCTTTTGCTGGATAACAGTCATCTGTATTCTCAACCTTGTTCCTAAGCGTCCCGTTTTGCAATGCAACAATCTCTGGTAGTACTTATCAAGTTCATATAATGAAGTTTTAGAGGTTATCATATTATAATTAAAGTAGATTCCAATTCTGATTGGTAATAAAGTAGAGGGATTATAGATTGTGAAGTTGCCTGTAAGAAATTTTATTCTGTTCTTTAGTTTGTCGAAGTCCCCATCTTTGGCAAAGCGCACAAAGCTCTTGGTTATGCGGGTCTTTATGATATTCACTTTCTTATCAGCTATGGTTATTTCTATAATATTCTTTTCTTTGGGAAAAAATGTATAACCAAGATAGGTAAGGTTTAAAATCTTCTGTTGGTTATCCCACTTATATGACTTAGATTCATTAAGTTGTAGCCCTATATTACTCAATAACTTAGGAATCTTTATCCAAATATTTTCTTGCGAAATTTTACTGCTGCAAAATATTATGATATCATCAACAAATCGTGCATAGTAGAATACACCTTCCATTCTGCGAATCTCCAAATCAAAATACTTCATATAAAGTTCTGACATCACAGAACTTATACTCAATCCACGAGGTAATCCTTTCTTCTCGGAAATACTTGGATTAGCAAAAAGATTTTTGAGAAGACTGATAGACTGATAATTCAAACGTCCATCTTCTTGGAAACGCTCCATAAGTAGGCTGCGTTCAATGGATTCATAAAAATTTCGTATATCAAGACGAATAATCCACTTATGAGACCCATCTATCAATAACGAAACCATCTGTTTCACGATTAGGTTGCGATTAGACTGACCAATTCCATATATGCGCTTGATATTTTTATATAGCTTACGCAAAATCAAATTTTGACAAAGGGAATCCAAAGAACCTTTGGGATGGTTATTGAGGAATAAGTCCCGCCAGGCTTTTATTGCGAACTGGTATGTACCATCATTTATGCTATTGCCAAGGAGTAAATCCACCTTCTCAGCAAATCGTCCTTATTTAATCCACTATTCCTACGTTCACTTTGCGTAGTACAGGAGTATAAGTTATATGGTGAGAATAATTGTGAATACATTTGTCCTTCATTTGATTAGCAACGAAATGTGATAATATTACTCATTTACACCCCAGACATCATGTTTCAGAACACTTGTCGGTTCTTTGTGGAGAAAGGAAGTTCTACGATACGTTGAGTATCGATAAAATATATGACATTTATAATGCTTCTTGACTTCCATCTTTCTGCAATAGCTATTGAATCATCAATGATGATTCTCTTTTATTCTTGCAAAGTTAACATATTTACTTCACATAAAGTATATTTTACAGAAATATTTTTTTTAATTATTATACCTTTTTTTAGCGCAGTGCTTCTGTTTTTAATTCAAATCAATTATCTTCATACAAACTTATCAAAAAAATAAAGTATATGTTATTGTAATCAGCTATGAAAAAGAATTTTTTTGAAAAAAATATCCAAGTTATTTTGATATAATAAAATTTGTATTACCTTTACAATGGCATTATTGCCAAGTTCTTTACAAAAAGAAATCTAATATGAATAAAAAAACTTTTGCTGGAGGAATAACTTTTTGCCCTTGTTGTTTCTCTAAGTATCGTTACCAGTGGTTGCTCATCGAATATAGATGAGCCGACATTTGACGAAACCTATGTTAAATATAATATACATTGATATGAAATACTTACGACTATTATCTTGGCTACTTTTGTTGCACTGTTTTAATGTTTTCATTAGCTTCATGCGAAGAAAAAAAGAGCCAGATTTAACAAAGAAAGAAATAGATACTCGTTTGCTGGGTACTTGGAAGCAAATAAATTCCAATATTTCAGAAAATAAGAAACTTATATTTATGTCTAATGGAGACATTATTGGTTATGATTTCCAAAAAGGGAGGGAAAAAAGAGTTTTTTTATACAGAAAAATAATTGCCATTTATTTGTATTTGTAAAGGGTTTGGGTATAAAATTATCTAATTGGACATACGAACATTACTATAAAATAGATGGAAATAAGCTAACTTTATGGTATAGTTTGGATGAAATGAATTCAAATAATCCAGATTGTCTTATCTATCAGAAAAGAAAAAAATAACGGGTTGTTTTAATAAGACTTTTTCCCATTCATTTAATATTCTACCCAACCAGTTCTAAATAATGAACTGGTTGGGTTGATATACTTAAATAAAAAAATATAATAAGATGTACAAAAGAAGGTATTTAGGAAGAAGAACGGAAAAAGAAATTGAACAAGATGTAATGAGGGCTATTGCCACTATTATTTCAGAAAAAGGCATTTCTTCGGTTACCATCAAGGAAGTTTCAAATCTGTCTAAAACTGATGTTATCGTTTTTGGAACGTAGATTTAAGAATGATGAAGAATTAATAAAAGCATATACTTCTCAATTTGATTATTTTCTTAACGATAATATTGCTATTAATCCAAACGATTATAAAAACGCCGAAGCTTTTTTTATGAACTTAATCGAGAAATTTATAGATGCAATATATAAAAATAAAGACATGCAATCCATTATGGTTTGGGAAATGTATGAAAATAGCAGCCTTACTCGAAAAAGTGCGAGAAAAAGAGAGGTTACCCTTAAGGAATTTTTACCGAGTTTCACCAAACAAATTAATAATGAGAAAATTTCACCAAGAGCTTTATTTGCCGTACTAACAGGGGGGCTTTACTATGTACTCTTGAGAGGGAATAGGTCAACTTTTTGTGGATTAGACTTTAGTACTAAATCGGGGCGTAAACTTTTAACAGAAACCATATTTAAAATTGTTCGGCAATTTATTAATGAATAAGTCTATTTAGTCGTCTTTTAAAAGGATTTATTTCAATGGTTTATAGGAAATGTACCTTTATAGTATAAAACTTGCCTACAAGTTCGACTGTTAAGATCAAACTATTATGCTCCTACTCAAACAACAAACGAAGATTTTTCAAAAAAATGAGGAAGTGTTATCAGAAAATAGGTGTTATCAGAAAAATTCAGTATCTTTGCATACATATAATTATAACATCGTAATCAGTTAATTCAAAGAATTTCTAGATAACAGGCATAGGATATGAAAGCAGTTATTAAATGCAAAGATAAGAAAGAGAGGACTTACACACTTTTTTTAGACACTACCTAAATATCTGCAAGAATTATAGTGTAACGGTACAAAAAAACTTGCAGATATTTGTAGATAATTTACAGTATAAATACTATGAATTAGCGGAATATTAGGCTTTTAAGAGTGGACTATAATAGTTTTGATTTCATTTTGCTGTCACTTTTAACAATTCGTATAAATATATTATAAATCAAGCAGTTATACGTCAGTATCGAATGACATGAGTGACAGGAATTCTTATTTCTTAATAAATTGCTTTGTCATAGAAAGCAGAGAATTATTAAAACAAAGCGATAGAATACACGGAGCAACTGTAGGCGTGTGAAGGAGGTTGTTCAACCATAAATGGATACCAATCGGGTAGGGCATTACAGAAGTTTGCAATTTGCTTTTTATAAGTAAACAATAACGTTTCTGTAGATGCCTTCTATTATCTAATAGATATTAACAGTCTTTCCTCGTTATAACCGAAGGTATACTATTACTCTGTAGCCGATAAATAACAACCAAACCAATAATCCAGAGCTTTCTTATTTATACCATCTTTTCCTGTCCAAAAATCAACAGGATAATGCCAGTCTGAATTATGTCTCTTTTTGGGTGCTATTGATAAATTTGTATATTGGTGAAGCAATCCCTTATGTTCTTTTGTTTCCAATATACTGCAATATCCTAAGGTTTCTAAAAAGTAATTGAAGTTCAAACAAATTGGTTTCAAATTCTTTTATCTTACTAATTAGCGAGGTTATTCCTCGCTTAATAGTTGTATTATAATCTATTTCCTATATGTATCTCAACATCTGCAAAAAAATATTAATATCGTCTTCGTTAGGCAGAACATTCTCCATAGCATTCGTACTCTTTAGATATTGATAAAATGTGTCTAATGTATAATCTGTTAAGCCTCCAATATTATTAGAATCTTGATTATTAGAATCTGCAAATGCTTCTTTATAATTAGAACATATTACACAAGGCATACGTTTTATTACAAAAATGCTGGTCTTCCTCGCTCAGGCATTTAAAGTTTGGTGGTAGAGACTGAGATTGGAAATGATGAAAAGGAAAACTCTGCATAATTGCAAGAACCGGAAGTCCACTTCTCCATTCTAAGCGGTGGGTACTTAGGCTTGAAAGAAATAAATTTGTATATTTATCTTTGTCTGCCATCTGGTATTCTTTAAATATTAATTTAATCAATTCATCATGTTCCATATTATTTTTTTATTTACAATTAATGGTGTTCTTTAAAGTCATCGTAGTTTAAATCGTAAAGAAGTAGACAATTCACTATGTTTCTTTCCCTATAAATAACTATCAGCATTAGCCAATAGCTTTTTCAATTATAGTATTTTGCTTTGCTTCAGAACCATCTTTTTCTGTCCAAAAATCAACAGGATAATGCCAGTCTGAATTATGTCTCTTTTTGGGTGCTATTGATAAATTTGTATATTGGTGAAGCAAGTAGGTAGAGAATTTACCGAATATTCCTACATAAATATCCTAATTGATGTGAAGATTTGAATGCACATTAAATCAAAAAAAACTTAAGTTACCACACTAAATTTCCAATTTCAGTCTAAAAGTTGCCTTATTGTCTAAAAGATCTTTTGAAGGCATTCTAAAAGCAGACAAGCAATATACCCATTCTTCATCTTGCCAAGGAAAGAATAATGCCCCACCTCCTCTTACAGTTTTAGAATCTGACACCGTATCAGAACCTATTTTAAGATTAACAGTGAAATCGTTAGAACACCACTCTCCAAAAAAAAGACCATATAGACCAAAATCATTGTGGTTTAGTTCTGTCAAAGAGAACAAATCCCAAGACATCCATTTCTCTAATTCTGATTCAGTAGGAAGAGAATTGCCAAAACAAAATAAAGAGTGCTTTCCACCTCTGCAAGCATATTCCCATTCTTCTTCATTAGGAATCTTTGAACATAAGTCTGCAGCTATACTTTCTGCTAATGAATATTCACAGAAGAACGGACTATAAGCCTCCCCATCTATTGCGATGGATTTACCAAAATTATTATTATAGTTGAGTATATGACTGTTTAAAACTGGTGTAATACTAAGTAAAAATGGACTAAGTTTTACTTTATGCACAGGTTGCATTTCTTCAATCGAAATATTTGGAGTTTCTGTCAATTTCAAAATCTGTGCATATTCTTCCTCAGAGAACCCCATATTATATTCTCCTCCTGGAATATAAACAAACTCAATACCAGTATCTATATCCTTAAAATATGGCAAATTTGCATTCTGATAAGGGGCTGACACGTAAGAAAGTTTATTTCCAAACTTATCTTCTATATTTTTATTACTTCCCATTGATTTTCAAACATAATATTCTGCTTTTTAGAAATCTATTCTGCTAACGATATACTTAATTTTTTTACAAAAGATAAATATTTATCTTTAATAATTTGATTGTTTTTCTGAAATTATATACAAGTAATAATATCTTACGATGGAACATAGAATCTAAACTTTTAATTATAAAAAAACATAATTACAAGATAAATTTTTTTGTAATTATAAAAAAACAGAAAAATTATAATTATAAAATTTATTTTTTTATTTGAATTCGGTATAAGGAAATATAGTTTTTAAAAAGTTGTTTGTAAGAGTTATATGCTTTTCGTGTCTTTATGGTTTAAAAATCAATTAATTAGAGGAGCCTAATTTCTCCTATGAGTATTACAAATTTAATATACATGTTCTGTATTTTAGATGATTCTTTTTGCAATTATTTTGTTCCTCAACTCAAAAAAATACCAAATCAATTTATCGTTACAAGGCGCAACCTATACACATAGAATACTAAGAACTGCAAGATGTTCTATTAAGGTTCATCTTATAGTCTCCGTTTTATTGTTCGAAAAACAATATTAGTTTATCCAAAAAAATATTATTATAAGATTATTAAATAAGTTTTGGATTGTCGTTTATTTCATCAAGCGCAATCCCTTCTGGAACAAACATAGCTCTATTATGAATCATAAAATTGCCGTTTTTACCATTATAGTTTGCAACGGCATCTGGTAACGCAATCAATTTACTTTCTGCCTTCATCGCAATTTTTCTTGTTCTGTCAGGTAAAGTATAGTACCAATATACTTTCTGTCCTAATTTTTTTAAGAATATTATACACCCTATTCTTCCATACTTTTTCTTCAATATCATTTACATCATACGAATCTGCGATTCTCCCATGCTGTAAACAGTCTTCTACATTTACATCTGGTAAGGAACGTAGAAATTGCATTTGAGCACGACCTAATTGATAAAAGTGATAGTATCCGTTGCGTATCTTATAGCACTTACTTAGTTCGTCTTTACTAATCAGATTAAAAGTTGACAATTGAAACAAATTCGCTTTTCAAATTAGCAACATTTTTTGCTAAACGTTTCTCTATATCCCCTTCGAACGAGGGTTTAACATCTAAAAAAATATATTAGAATTAAACGTCCTCAAAGCCTCGCAGAATAATAATTCATCTTTAGAGGTCATAAACAACTGACAATCTCTTGTTTTTTTCCATTTTATAAGTATACTATTTTATTTTTCTTTCCAATATACATTTTTTTGTTATTTATAAAATTATAAGACATCAACTACAAATAACTTTATTCTTTTTCTAAGAAAGAATTTGCAGTATCCAAATAGTTTGTCCGTAGAGTAAACCAGCAAGTGCAAAATTATGATATTTTTTTGTAGAACTCGTATTTTTGGGTTTAAAAATTTAGTTTTTATCTCGGTCTTCTGTTTATTTTCTTTTTGTATCATTGCAATCTTTTTCTGTGAAATTATCGAGATTAGCCAGCTTTTGGTATGTATTGCCTGATTAACTTCTATGCATTTTCAATAGTTCCTTTCTGTTATGAGGCATATCTGCCGGCAAAAAAACAATAGCTCCGAAACATTCGAGTACTATAAATAAGAAAAAGAGTGGAACCTTTGCAGACTCCACTCTCTTTACTCAATACTTGTAACCTGTTTTAGCATCATTTCTCAACAAAAGTTGAATAGATACCAGCAGATATTAGAATTATATTCTAATTATAATCTATTAGTTTTGTGCGTTTACCACTACTTTTCGTACGCTACCATCGCTCATTTTAATGATATTCAAGCCACGAACTTTATGTTGTAATCTAACACCATTGGTATTATAAATACCAACTTCAACTACATTTGTAGCATTTTGTTGAGCATTTGTAACGTTTGTTGGTGTTAAATCGCCTACAATAGAATCGAAAATTCCAGAGCCAAAAACACTATCGTCTTCGTATTTTTGCTTTGCGTTGCCCATAACATGAAGTGTAACGCTATTATCGAATGTAGAAAAAGCATCAGCATCACACTCTGGAACTTCTGTAGCATAAATAGAAATATCGGTGAGTGAAGAGTTATAAACAGCAAAAATTTCCTTGCCAATATACTTTAATGTGCTTGGTAAAACTACACTTTCTAACGACGCACATGCACCAAAAGTAGAATTTTCCAATCGTGTTATACCTTCTGGGATAGTAATTTTAGTAAGGTCGGTATAATAAAAACAGCTACTACCAATACTTTTCAGCGTATAAGGCAGGTCTATACTTGTTATTCCACTAAAGAGGAAAGCGTTATTTCCAATGCTTTCTACACCTGCAGGCACAACAACTTTAGTTAAATTATTCTCTTTTTTCTCCTTAGATGTCATTCCTTCATGTGCATTTTGTCCACCGGTTTGAGCAAAAGCACCATCAGCAATTTGCTTTACTGTAGAAGGAACTGTATAAGTTTTTCCATTTTTTGAAGCAGGATATGTGTAAAGAACAGACTGATTGTTATTAAACAAAACACCATCAACTGCAGAGAATGTAGTATTTTCGGCAGACACATCAATATGGTTTAAGGCATAAGTTTCGCTAAAAACTTCGCTACCAATTTGTTTTAGCGAAGCAGGAATACTAACAGAAGTAACTTTTTTTAGTGGAGAAAAAGCACCATCTCCAATACATTCTATTCCGTTAGGTATTTCAACTGCACCTTCTGCCATATTAAAACATTGCAGCACTTTATGTTCTTTTACATTGCAAAGCAAGTTATTTTCTACTTTAAAGTTTTCATTGTTGGCATCAACTTTTACATCTGTGTAGTCTTTATTGCCTCCAAAAGCTGCATCTCCAATATTTTTTACCGAAGCAGGAATAGAAAGAGATTTGCTATGTGTTCCATAAAAAGCATACTTTCCTATTGTTTCTAACCCATTGTTAAGCACCACAGCACGTAAATTACAGTTTTTAAAAGCATTGTCGTTTATGGTTTTCAAGGTTTCTGGAAAGTAAATATACATAAAATACGTAAGATCTTGGAAGCAACCTTCAGGAATACTCTCGAACTTTGCTTCGTGAAGATTGGCAGAATGAAGGTCGCGTAACGTACCACCTTTTGCTAATTTAGCCAGAAAACGAAGGTCTTTATCGTTCATTGGACCAATAACTTTTATGCCTTGTACATCTTCATCTTCGAAGACGTCCATAACTTGTGCCTCTAAAGTTCCAGCTTTTGTTAGTTCTATTACTCGCTGATTAAAGTAAGCATCTTCTTTAATTTTGTAATCGTCTTGTGCAAAAACAGTCATCACACTGCACAAAATAACGAATGTTGTTAGTAAAATTTTCTTCATAATCTATTATTTTTAAAATTGATTGTCTAAAAAACAACTGTTATCAGAGAGTTACCCCCATAGACAGTTCTATATTATTCCAATTCTGGTTGTTATTATACCATCGGTGTCCAGTTTGTAATTGCACAAAAACAGACGAAAGCACCTTAATTAGTCGAATATCGTAGCGCAATTGTATCTCCAAATCCCAATAATTTGCTTGCTGCATAGCTGCATTATTACGGAACATTTCTACAGGTTTATCAAAAACTTCTGGTTCGTTGAATACAAAATGATGATGTGTAGCCTTACCAAAATGCGACGAAACACTTGCAGCCAACAAACTTTTAGAGAACATTTGCGAAAATTTCAGCTGTAAAGAAGGCACAATAAATGCTGTTTTCAGTTGTCTTACAGGCATTAAATATTGTGTATTTTGTACATCGTAAGCCACGTTTGGTTGTAAAACAAACCATGTTGCAGGCGAAAATTGATGCAAAGTTGCAAATGATAATTGTACAATTTGCTGCTGAAAAAGAAAAGGTTTAGAGCTTGCTATCTGCTTATAATTGGTTAATCCACTATCATAAAAGCGTTCTTGTCCTTCTCGTTTTACTATTTCAGCATTAAGCATTAACTTATAAGTCCATAGTTTTTGCTGTTTAATCCACGAAATATCTCCTCGCCACTTTGTTTGAAATATATCGCAAATAGGAATATCTCGTTCCGAAGCGAGGCGTTTTTGTATATTTTCGTGCGACATATCGGCAGAAGCCTGCAATCCGTTCCCACTTTTTGTGTGCGTAGAAATTCCAATTAGATAATTGTTTCCTTCATACTTTACAGCATTTTGTAACCCTTTAAAGCGAAAATATTGCATACCAAGTCCTGTAAGATGATAAAGTACACGATTACCTTGAGGATTCATAAAAATAACATTACTTTGCTGCGTATATCTTCCAACATCTACATACATTGCAACAACTCTCTGTGGCAAAACATCGTATCCCAATCCTAAACGTAATTGAACATCGAGCGAAGTATTCTTTGGACGTGGGTCGCGGTTACGATATTCTATTGTAGATTGATAGCTTAACTCTGCACCCAATGTAAGTTTATTTTGTTTATGTGCATATCCTCCTCTAAAACGATAGTATTCACGTAGCATAGATACGGTAGTAGTATCGGCAGTTACGTATGGAAACACACGTTTATAATCGCTATTTAAGTTCCATGATACCCCCAATCGTTTGCCATTTTCATAGTACGCTTCGCCCCAAGCAATTGAGTTTTTACCAACTTTTATGTGCGATTGTGCTTTAAAAAACATCTGTTCTACACCTGTTCCCAATTGTGCATCAATTGGAAGAGATGCTTCGCTATGTTGATAGCCAGTTTGTACTTGTGAAAAATTAGAATTATACTCGTTCAAAGTAGATATAACATTAAACGGAGTTAAGCGTTTGAAATACTGCAAATATATTTCTGTTTCTCTCACAGAATTTAGCGACTCTGAAATAGAAGTGGCAGAAATATTATTCTGCGCACTTCCAGAAATTGGCAGACAACTAACGCCTGCAATAATAATGCTATTATATAGCTTACTTAAAAACATACCACGGATCTGCCTTTACCGTTTCAAAATCGCGTTGTGAATCGTTCGTATCAATTAGTTTATGTGCTTTCGAGTCATATTTTCTTCGTACTGCTTTACCATAACGTTGCTTATCGTGGTCTACTTTTGAGAACCATGCATAGCCATTATCTAATGTAGAACTTATAACATTCCACTTCTTTTGGTCTTTTATTGCTAATACAACAGCATCGGTTATCCATGTATTTGGTACTTTTACTGCGTGGAATTTCATATCCTTTACAGTTGTTCCATACGTAAACTTATACGAATAATCGTACTGATAAGATTCGTCGGTTGTAAAGGTTTGATTGTCTACACCTAAAAACCTATTATATATGAATAGAAACCTCGATCGTGTGGTCCCCATATTGTACGAGAATAAGTATATAGACGTTCCATATTTGGAACTTCTGGATTATCTATATCGGTAACTTTTGGATTGGTAGACTCATCGTACCATTCAAAATTAGCTTTTGAAAGATCGAAAGAATTAGGATTGCGTTCGGGAGTTTTATGATTAATTGCATTATCACAAATAATGAGAGAAGCACCTGGTTGAACAGGATATTTATGATCTTTACCATGCATACCTGGTACTTTAGTTAAATATTGTACAGGTGTCTCTTTATCTAAAATATATGGTTTATAATCTTGATGAATCATTTGTTGAAATGCACTTTCACCAATAAACAATCCGTCGGCATAGAGTACTTCGTCTGAATTATTAGTTATTCTGAAGTATTGATCTCCCGTATAAGGATCTCCACTATCACGTATAGTGCGAGCTGCAAATATTTCTGCAATTACAAAACCATTGCCCATATTAGGGAAAAACATATCAATTCCTACAACGGGAAGTTCTGTTCCGCCACCTTGCACTAATGTTTGATTCATAAGATTTCCACGAACAACACTTCGAGTTTTTAGTTTGTTACTATAACAAGCTTTTGCTTCAAGGTCTATATTGTATAAACCTTCTGCCACTCTAATAGTATCTAAAGCTATTGTTTGTGCTGCTTCGGTACCATTATTGGGTACTTTTATTGCTGAAACTACAAACAGTGTGTCTCTACCTGTTGATACATTGTGTAATTTTTACTGTAATGTTCGAAAGCGAATCTACATCGTTAAACGATGAAGATAAATTTGCATTCAATGCTATTCGAGCATATTTAATGGCTGATTTTCCTCCATTTGGAACATCGTCATTGACACAACTACCAAAAAAAGAAGCAATGTTAAAGCGACTGTAAAAAAATAATTTAATTGATGTCTTCATTTTTGTTTCTTATTAATTGTTTTCTATATCTTTAATCCTACTTCCATACCAAAATAGGGAGAGAATGTGCGCCTAACTATAAAGCCATTCACGCTATAATCAGGGCGCAATATAAAAACACTCTATCGGCAAAAAAACGAAAGAGATAGATGTTTTCCAAATTGCTTTGTGGCTTTAAAATTTAAAAAGCATATAACTTCGTTCCCTACTACTCATATCTTGTCCAGCTGTTCCACTCAATACAAGCCACCGTAAATAAGAATTATTTTTATCGGCTTCGGTATATGGATGCACTGTTCCCGTAATATCCATATATCCCATAGGAACACTTGATGTAGCTGGACGTTTAGTGCTGCTCATCCAAAAGCATTCGGCAGTTGCCGATAAAATTAAACCTAACTTATCTACATAAGAATCGAAAATAAAGTTGGAAGTAAATATTTGTTTATCATATTTGTCGGTATTCATATAATATCCAGCATACTTGTCGGCAATAGCAATTCCACCAACAACTACATTTGGAGCTGAACTAAACAAAGGTATACTATTCTCGTAAATAGTTCGGAACCATGCGCCGTTTACTGTTATTCGGGTTTGAATTAGGGGAATTCGTGGAGAGGAATATTGAAACTCTATACCTTGTTTCTTTATTCGCGACCCATTTTCTGTTATTCCATAACCATCTAATATAGTATCGGTTACTACAGGTAATGTACTTAGAGAGGGTGGACCTGTTAATGTAGATGGATTAATACCTGAAGTATCGTATTTTTTATAAACAAATGGACGCATTCGTGCTGTGCTTCGGAAACCATCTTTCATATCTTCCTGGAAATAGGTTATACTGAAATGATGTGCACCTTTATCTAAGCCCAAACGTATTTCCCATTTTTTATTACGTGCTGGTTGAAGATTAGGATTTACCGGACTAAGTTTGTAGGTACGTATATGAATGCGTTTATATTCTGAACGAGCATCCCAATAGTTCATTTCTGTAATATCTTTATATACATAATCGGGATACAAATCGAGTATTGTTGGCATCTTTGTCATCATACCAAATCCACCAGAAACAAAGAATTTAAAGCCAGAAACTTGTGGAAAATCCCATTGAACATTAATGCGTGTGTCGGCAAACAACTTTCTATGTATAGCATAATTTGCTGGAATATTGAGCATTTGTGTTGTGCGCAATCCTGCCATTGCTGTTAGTTGATGTTTTCCTAATGACAATGTAGCATTATCTTCCACATAAAACGAAAGAATATTTGTTGCTGGAATTTCTTTATATGAACGTGGTCTACGAGCTGTTGAAGCATGTAGCGGACGTGTAATATCAAATATCTGTCCACGACCATAGTTTTTGTTCAACATAAATTCACCTCCAGCTGTAATACGATGATTTATAAGTGCTGTTTGTGCTGTCCATTCGGTTTCGCCCCTAAAAGTAGTATATAATGGAATTCCTTCTACTCTATAGTTGCTTATATATTGAAAAGGAAGAAATAACCCATCGTATTCTCCACTTTCATAAGCTAATGGAACTACATAATCGCGCTGCAAAGCAACAGCTTCTGTCTGATGTATTTTGTCGAAAGCTACACTCGCTGTATAAGCAAAAGAGGCTCTTTGCAAACCAAGTGGCAACAGTCTTCTATATACAATTCTATTATTCATACCTATTTTTAGGTACGATGAACGGTAACGGTCTTCTTTATGTATCTGTATTTCGGGGTCAGTTTTTACATTGTCTACATTTAAAGCATAGTCTGTTGCTCCATTCCATTCTAATATGTTGTGTTCTCCTAATTTCCATTTTCGTTGTATACGGGCAGAGAAAGTTAGTCGCTTATAAGTTTCAAATTGGTTTCGTGGCTCTTTTTTGGCATCTAACAAGCCTCCATCTACATTTAAATTCCATTTTTCTGCCAACAAAGCCTTTACCTGCTGATATTAATTTACCATATTCATCGGCTTTCAACCGAATTTGCAGAGGTGTTTGACTACGCTTTCGTGTAATATTTATTAGTCCACTTGTTAATTCTCCATACTTAACCGATGGAATACCACGTACCACTTCAACTCGTTCTATATTGTCGGTAGGTATTTCGCGCATATCAACGCCATAACTTATATGATTTCTACTATTATCGGCATCTCCTTGAAAAGCTCCTGCTATATATTGCATATTAGCATCTGTACCTATGGGTTGTCCATCTACAATAAATTTGGTTCCTAATGAAGAAGTTGCATATTGTGAGCTTGGCGAACCTGCTTCACGCAATGTAATTACATTAGCACTGCCTAAAGATGGTATTTTTGTCATTCCGCCAGGCAACAATGCTAATAAATCGGTAAATGAAGATGGCTGTAAATGCTCCATTGCTGTTTGTCCAATAATGGTTGTACTTGTTATTCCTTTCTTCTCCGAAGCTGTAACCACCACTTCTTTCATTGCACTATTGCCTGTATACATACGTATATATAAAGGTTTTACAAGAGGAACTTGTATAATGGTATCTACTTCCTGAAAACCTATGGCAGAAATGCGAAAACGCGCACTACCCTTTAAGGAACATTGAACACTAAAATTGCCTGAATCGCCTGAAATAGTTCCCCCCACTAATTTATTTTGCTGAAACAAACGTACAGTGGCACCCACTACAGCTGTTGCATCATCGCCATTTGTAATAGAACCACGCAAAATATATGCAGACATTTTTGGGGTTTGCTGTGCCTTTATAGACATTGCTGTAAGCAGAAGCAGGCCTATAATATATAAAAATTTAGTCATCCTCTTTTATTTGCGAGGCAAAAGTAATAAGAATATACATTTTCCGCAATACCTAAAAATAATGATTTAGTATAGTTGTTATAAATATACCATCAATTTATAACTATCGTATCTATAAAAGAACTTTATGCCATAACTTTTTACTACGAATGTTATATGACGAGCTATAAACTCTATAACTATTAAAACTTGCTTGAATTAGTTATGGTCTACCTTCTTATGGCAAAATTTGGAAATAAAAAGAAGGTGTTGCCATTAAAAACTAAATTGGTCATTAAACACAATATGTATAGTTCTTATTACTATGGTATTGTTTCCTAACATCTTTTATTTTCTTATCAACATCTTGTTTGTCTCTGTAACTTGATGTAGTCCGCTACGCCTGTGTAGTAAAGACAGACTATCTACTTGATAATAAAACAAAAATATATTTAAGCTTTTAACGACTGATTTGGATAAAAAAACAATTGCCCTAATTTTTTTATTATAAAATTTTTATTTTTTTTAATTAGAAATTCGAATTTTATTATTAAAAAAATCTTTTTTTATAATTAAGTTTTTTTTGGTAGCTTCCATTAACATAAACTTTGGGCTATTTGCTTTTAATATCATACCTGGCAACCCACATAGTTTTCAAGGTCCTTAACTAATAGGAATTTCTTCTGTATACCAAATGTTCATTACGCTTTAATTCAATCACCCCCATTTAGAATCTTCTACCACACTCTATAAGCATTACATCACCACATAAAGTTTTGAATAAATTTATTTTTCATGTCATATCTGTCACATCTTATACACGCATAATACTCTTATCATTAATAAGATACGGCAAATGTTAAATATGACAGCAACGTACATTTAAACTTAACATGGTATCACTTATTGATAAATACTACCGTTGTAAAACTTTGAAAATACTAAAAATAATATGGTACGAACAAAAAATGCTATCCTGTTATTCTACTATAACAAATATAACAAAGAAGAATGGTGTTTGTCATAGTCCAACTATATAAGTGTATAGCTTGCGGCTGCCAGTTTCGAGGTAGAAAATATTTATTAACTGATGAATTCTGGCGCACTTATTACAGTGAGAATTAGACAATACGTGAGGTTTCAGCCTACCAAATGTCCATTACACCTATAATAATGAACTTATAATAATGGACTTAGCAACCGAATAACCGATTCCCAAAGTCTATAAAGGAAACTTTTTTGGTTTATCTCCTTTATATCTTCCAACAGCACACATTCAGTTTCATCGGTTAAGAATATATTTTTTATGCGTTGTGCCATTTCTTCGTCGTAAAAAAAGGCATTAGCTTCAAAATTGTTTTCAAAGCTACGGAAATCTATATTTGCCGACCCCACAGAAGAAACGTTATCATCGGCAACCAACAATTTGCTATGATTAAATCCGTTTTTATAACACAGCACTTTTACACCAGCTTTTACAGCCTGAGCAAGATAAGAACTCGATGCCATTTGAATTAATTTAGAATCGGTTTTTAACGAAACCATTAATCTAACATCTACACCTGAGAGAGCTGCCGTTCGCATTGCAAAAAATATAGGCTCAGTGGGCAAGAAGTAAGGTGTTTCCATATAAACATATTGCTTTGCACTTAGCAAAATTTTTATATATCCTTGTTCTAATTCTTCCCAAACACTGGTAGGACTACTTGTAACTATTTGTATTAAGCAATTATTAGGTTGCTTTATTTTTATTTCTGGATAATATTTCCTATCGGTTATAAGAGTTCTATCTGCATAAAACCAATCAATAAGAAAGGCACGTTGCAAACCATAAACAGCTGGTCCGTTTATTTTTATATGTGTATCGCGCCATTTTACATTTTTATTTCCTTTTATGTAACGTTGCGCAAAATTCATTCCCCCTATAAATCCAACTTTTCCATCTATAACTATAATTTTACGATGATTTCTATAGTTCACTTTCCCTGTAAAAGCTGGAAAACGCACTGGCATAAAGGGGTGAACCTCTATACCTTCTTCGCGCATTTGTTCAAAAAACTTATTTTTTGTTTTCCACGAACCTACATCATCGAATAAAAATCTAATTTCAACACCTTTGCGAGCCTTATCTATAAGAGTGTCGCGCAGCAATCTGCCTAAAGGGTCGTCGTCTATAATGTAAGAAACAATGTGTATGTGGTGTTTTGCTTTACTTATTGTTGCAAAAAGAGCAGGGAAGAAATCATATCCCGAAACATAAACTTCGGCAGTGTTGTTTTTAAATGGTAATGCCAAATTTTGATTCATAAAAAGCTGAATCAATCTTTGATAATCGGTAGAAAGTTCCAATTGTTTTTGTTCGGCAAATTCAATCATAGATCGTTTTGTAAGTTGGTCTAAGCTTTTTTGCCATATATTACGATTTTTTCGAGTACGACGTCCAAAAAAGAAATAAAGAATAATTCCTACTAAGGGTAAAAACGATAAAACTAATACCCATGCTATAGTTTTTGCAGGCTGACGATGCTCCATTAATACCGTTATCATAGCTAATATAGCAATTACGGTGTAGGCAACAAGAACTATCCAGTGTATATAAATCATAGCAGATATTTGTTTTCTTACAGCTTATTCAATATTTCTCTCTCATACAACAATATCGTTTCCTAATTTCCGTGCAAGCACATTACGCATTTCTTGTAGTTTTTTTATCTCACCCATAATTTCCATTACTTTATTCAAATCGCTTTCGGTAGATAAACTTGCTTGCAATTCTTTAAATGTTGCTCCACATAATCCATACGATAGTCGAGAATTAAATGCATTACACGGTCGCGAAGGTCAATTTCTCGCTCTTTCATTTGCATACTTTCCGATAGTTGAAACCTATCTACGCTTAATTTTACAGCTAATGTAGAAATAAGAATATCGGGGTGATGTGTGAAATATTCTTCTGCTTTAAAATTTTCGTCTTCACTATGCTCCAAAGCCTCATTTAGAATTTGAACGGATAACGGGTTCTTAAACGACAAGTTATCTAATCCAAGATCGTATGCTATATATTGAGCTACGTTAAGATTAATTTTCCTCTCCCGTTTCTTCGTTTAAAACATCTCTAATAATAAGTTTTTCGCCATCGCGCACAATGGTTTGAATCAACATTGTTTCTACTTTAGAAGCCTGCTGAATAGGTGTAGCCGGACTTAAAACTTGCTGATTGTTTTCCTGTTTTTCTATTTCGCGTTGCTGTTCTTTGCGTTGTTGTTCTTTATCGTTATAAATAAACCTATTCATTTGTGCAATAAGCGTATTTTCTTTCATACTTGTTCGGTGTGCACATTCACGCAAATAAGTGTCGCGCAAAATAGGATCTTTTATTACGGCAATACTTTGTACTATTGAATTTATTGCTTCCGACCGTCTTACTGGATCTGTTACACCATTCAACAATACGTTTATTTTAAAAACAATAAAGTCTGTTTGTTTTTTTTCTATATATTCTCTGAAGGCATCTGCTGTTAAATTACGTGCCAATTCATCTGGATCTTTGCCATCTGGAAGTAATAAAACTTTTACATTCATACCTTCTGCAAGCAACATATCAGTTCCACGCATTGCAGCATGTTGGCCAGCTTCGTCGCCATCATATAATAAAACTATATTTGAAGTAAATCGTCGGAGCAATTTTATTTGATAAACCGAGAGAGCTGTTCCGCTATTTGCCACAACATTTTCTATTCCACACTGATGCATTGATACAACATCGGTGTAACCTTCCACCATATATACAAGATCGAACTTAGCAATTGCTTTTTTTGCCTGATAAATTCCATAAAGAGCATGGTCTTTCTGATAAATTTCACTACCGGGCGAATTTACATACTTCTGATTTACTCCTTTTGTACGTGAATCGAGCAATCTACCGCCAAAGCTATTACTTTTCCGCTTACATTCAGCCAAGGAAATATTACACGTCCGTTAAATCTGTCTATAAGTTCGCCATTATCGCGCTCGTAACATAGACCTGTTTTTACAAGAAATTCTTTTTTATATCCAGCATCTAATGCGGCATTGGCAAATTCTTGCATTCCGGTTAAACAAAAGCCTAACTGAAATTTCTCTATAATGTCGTCTCTAAAACCACGACTTCGAAAGTATTGCAAGCCAATTGTCTTACCATCTATATTATTTATAAGCAGGTTATGAAAGTATTTTGCAGCCCACTCGTTTACAAGAAACATAGATTCGCGTTCGTTTTCTAATTGTTTCTCTTCTGTAGTTAGTTCACGTTCTTGCACTTCTATTCCATATTTCTTTGCCAAAACTTTTAATGCTTCGGGATAAGTCATTTGGTCGTGCTTCATAATAAAATTAACTACATTTCCAGCTTCGCCACAAGAAAAACATTTATAGACTCCTTTTGCTGGACTTACCGAGAAAGATGGTGTACGATCGTCGTGAAAAGGGCACAAACCTTTATAACTTGTACCTGCTTTTCGCAACGTTACATATTCAGAAATTACATCTACTATGTTTGCTGCATCTAAAATTCTATCTACAGTTGGTCTATCTATCATAAGTTATTTCAAGTGTTGAAGTTGCTACAAAGGTACAATAACAAAATAGGTATACCAAATTTGACGGTGCAGAAAACAATATTTTTACAAACTATTTAAATTCAATTGGTTTGTTAGGCTGTAACGCTATTAAAATGTGCCGAACATCTAATTAACGTGAGTTCGACGAATTATAAGTGTCTATAAATTTGGTGATTAGCGAAATTTGTTATAACTTTAAAGAGCTAATATACAAACAGTTATAAACAAAAATCGCTATGATCACCGAGGACAAAGTTGCTGAAATATTTTGTGTGGCAGATGACTTCTGCAAGTTTTTTGATGCAATGACAGCAAAATATACGCTAAAACCTACAGGAAAAAGGAAATATCATAGAAATTCTACAATGTCAAAGGCAGAAGTTATGTTAATAATGATTCTTTTCCACGATTCTGGTTATCGTTGCTTTAAACATTTCTATCTTGAAAAAGTATGCAAGCAGCTTCGCCATCTGTTTCCAAAGTTGTTTCTTATAACCGTATAGTAGAATTGGAAAGGGATGTTGTTATACCCTTAACCTTGTTTATCAAGAAGGTCTGTAGTAATAGATTCACTAGTGTATTAATGAAATACTCTTTTGAAGTGCTAATTTCTGTAACATCTCTAAAGTTTTATTTCTTAATTAATTATTTGATTTTTTCACCGAAGGGTATCTTTTATTTTTTCCTTATAAATACAAAAAATGAGATAACGACAAAGAATAACACATAGGCTATGTTTACGTATTCGCCTCTCGAAAAGTCTATTATCCCACTATAAAAACCATAGTTTAATCTCCACACTGTACCATAGGGTATAAGATAGATATAATCTTTATTTTGAGCAATAACCCCAAAGATCGTCATGAAACCAGCAAACCCGATAGGTAAAACAAAACTCTTAAAGATCAAACTAAGATAATATTGCATAATTGAAACAGCAGAAAGTGCTATAAACAAATATGAGAAATAAAAAGCTGTTAGGTTATTAACATTATAACTGGAGAATTCATATCCAGGTAATAACTTATCCAGAGCAAAACCAGACAGAAGGAAAGCAAGATAACCTATGAGGAAAGAAATAAAGTTAATCTCTAAAAGGAAGACTATTTTGCTCGAATAAATTGTCAGCTTGCTAATTGGTCTTGTAAAAAGAAGTCTAAATCCATAATTCTTATATTCTACATCGCATAAAGAATAACTCAAAATGGCTGCAAGAATTGGATAAAGCAGAGAATAGGAGTCGAAGATGTATCTACCCAATACCCATACCCAAGGATTATAATCAAAAGTTATTGTTGGATTATTGACAGCATCAGCATGTTTATGCAAAACATATATATCGACGCATAAAGTCATGAACAAAGGAAATAGCAAGAAAAGCCAAATGGCAATATTAAATCTTAATTTATAGTGTTCACTTTTAAGAATAGTAAAGAACGATATAGGTTTCATAAGTCGGTTTTTATTAGATGAAGGAATACAGACTCCAAATTTTCTTGGTATGTATCTGCAAATAAAATTTGAATGTGGTTTTGTTGCATTAATTTTTTAAAACTGTCAAAGGAACCATCTTGCTCTATTTCTATAATAAGCGTTCCATCAGAGATCCTTTTTGTGGGAATCAAGTGTTCTTTACATATCTTCATGCATCGTTCCGGTTGGTCCGTATGTATTAAATAAGATTGCTTTTTCTGATTGAGTAGACTATTAATTTCTCCTTGAAACAATAATCTTTTATTATTTAATATTCCGATGTGTGTGCATATTTTCTCCATTTCAGCTAAGATATGTCCTGAAATGAAAATAGTTTTTCCTTTACTTTTAAGTTTGAGCATTAGCTCTCTCATTTCAAAAACACCTTGAGGATCTAGTCCATTGAGTGGTTCGTCAAGAATGAGTAATTTAGGATTATGAAACATTGCCATCGCAATTCCCAAGCGTTGTTTCATTCCTGTAGAATATTTTCTAACTTTTTTGTCTTTATCTTTAGTCAAATTCACAAGCTCTAGAACCTCTTGAATGCGTTTTTGTCCACAATGATATAGTATATCCAAATAGTTTAGATTCTCATAGGCACTCAAATCTGCATAGAAGAATGGATGTTCAATCAAGCATCCTATATTTTGAAGGATATGCAATCTGTTGGAATGAAATTCTTTTTTATTGAAAAATACCGTATTTATTTTAGTTTGCTCCAATCCTAAAAGTATCTTTATCGTTGTTGATTTACCCTCTCCATTCTTGCCTAAGTATCCATAAATGGAACCTTCTGGAATCTTCAAGTTAATGTCTTCTAATACAGAATGATTTCTGTAGTTAAAAGTGAGATGGTTAGTTTCAAGTATATTCATAATCAACACTTTCTTTTTAAAATTATTCGTATTTAGATGATTTAATATAATCCTGTAGCTCTTCTTTAGAACTATTTGATATTCTATATAATTCATTGGAAGATATCTGATGAAATATTTTTTTGGTCGGAAAGAACTATTTTCTTTTCTCGGATGACATAAATGGAATAAAGGAGTATCAACCATATATATATTAACGTGAGTTCGACGAATTATAAGTGTCTATAAATTTGGTGATTAGCGAAATTCGTTGTAACTTTAAAGAAATAATATACAAACAGTTATAAACAAAAATCGCTGTGAGCACCGAGGACAAAGTTACTGAAATATTTTATATGGCAGATGACTTCTGTAAGTTTTTTGATGCAATGATAGCAAAATATACGATAAAACCTACAGGAAAAAGGAAATATCATCGAAATTCTACAATGTCAAAGGCAGAAGTTATGCTGATAATGATCCTTTTCCACGATTCTGGTTATCGTTGCTTTATTGAAACGGTGAATGATGAACTTAAGAACATTGCTCAGGTGGAACACTCCAGACATAGATGCTTTGACAATTTCATCGTCAACTTATTAGGGGCAATTGCTGCCTATTGCCTGTTTCCAAAGAAGCCGTGCATCAATGTACAAAGGATCATTGACCCACAGCTTGCATTATTCTGAATTCATCGAACTCATGTTATTTACTATGTGTTGAGTCTTGCGGCGAACCAATTGTTATATTCATATGGTTGCTGATTTTCTCAGCGTTAATGTGTTGTCTGTATTCATTTGGGGTTAGATGTATCTCTCTTAAGAATTGTTCGTAAAACAGTGTTGGTGTATTGTATCCCGAGTTAAAAGCCACTTCATTGACCGTAAGGTTCGAATGAGTTAGTAATTTACAAGCATATTCAATGCGTATATTGGCAAGTACTTGGAATATACTCTTGTTGGTACATTTCTTAAAATATCGGCAAAGTGACGTCGGATTCTGACTAACAAAGTCAGCAAGTTCCGTGAGAACAATCTTCTTCTGGAAGTTATTATATAAATAGGTGAATACCTTGTCAATGGCAGTATCGGTATTAGGAGCTTTGTAATGGCTGAATGCTATTGGTGATAATAGCTTTGTTTGTGAACAGTTATATAATCTTTCGAGAATCTCATACAAAGCAATCAGACGCCTTGTATAGGACTGTGAATCGAACAAAGATAACCTTGAGAGGAGGTCCTCATATAATCCTTCATCATAGAAACGTATGCCATACTGGCTTTTCGATAGCAAATCAGCAATATGTTCATAGTCTGGTAGGTTAAGAATATCGGGTGGAAACATGTCTGGACAGAACTGTATTGTTTCACTTGTACTATGTTCCATAGCTTCTGTCTCTTGGCTATTTCCCATTCTACTTTTGTATAAATGCAGATGGGGAATATTACTGCCGATAAGTGCAACGTCGCCCTTTTTGTAGTCAGCAACCCCTCTCCAACAAATTCAGTCCCACTTCCGCTGGTAAACAGGATGAGTTCATATTCGGAATGTCTATGAAATGGTAGATTAAACTCAGTGTATGTAATGTGACTGCACATGGTTTGCACATTATGTACTATCTTTCTATCAAGTATTACCATCTTTTTCTGCAAATGTAAATATAGTCTATAATAACGCAAAGATAGTGTATGTTATTATTAAAAAAAGTAGTAACTTTGCATTTTCAAGATAACTATAGTCAAAAAAAGCGGATTTTTAAAACATAACAATTAATTTTTAATTCAAAAAAAGATTCTCTATGAAAGAAAAAAACAACTTCATTACACCAATGCTTTTCCTTGCTTTCATGTTCTTTACTTGTGGCTTTGCATTGGGAATCAATTCCTTATTAGTACCAGTATTGAAGGTTTCGCTAAGCGTTTCGTCCACAGAAGCATATATGCTTATAGGTGCTACGTTCTTACCATTCCTTATCTTTGGTTATCCAGCAGGCTTATTGATAAGTAAAATTGGATATAAGCGTACGATGGCTGCAGCTTTTGCCATGTTTGCTATAGCCTTCGGAGTTTTTATTCTCTCTGCAGCTGAAAGGAGTTTCATTATCTTTTTATTGGCATCTTTCTTTTGTGGAACAGCTAATACGTTCCTACAATCTGCCATAAATCCTTATGTAACAATCCTTGGACCAACGGAGAGTGCAGCAAAAAGAATCTCTATTATGGGCATGATAAACAAGTTAGCATGGCCTGTATCACCTTTGTTTATTGCTCTTTTTGCAAGTAATAGTGGAGGTGTTGGCTTGGAAGATCTTGACAAACCGTTCTTGGTTATAATCTGCTTATTTGTAATCTTAGGTGTCGTAGCACTCATATCACCCTTGCCAGAGGTGAAAGCTGCTGGAGAAGATGACGCCGATACAGATTCAGCAGTGTCCGACTACGCAAACAGTAAGCATTCTGTCTTCCAGTTCCCACATCTTGTTCTTGGAGCAATTGCCATATTCTTTTATGTTGGTTCAGAGACCATCGTCTTGGGTACACTTATAGATTATGCAAGTGAATTAGGTCTTCCTCATCCTCATACGTACTCATGGATTACCCCAATCAGCATCAGTATAGGATATATCGCAGGTATTATTCTTATTCCTAAGTATCTTTCACAGACGAAAGCCTTACAGATCTGTTCCTTCGTTGCACTGTTTGGAACGCTACTTGTATTGTTACTCCCGGGTGTTTATAGTATTTATGCTGTAGGTATTATGGCATTAGGCTGCTCATTGATGTGGCCAGCATTCTGGCCTTTGGCTCTTATGGACTTGGGTAAATATACCAAGGAAGGCTCATCACTAATGACAATGGGACTTATCGGTGGTGCTGTTATCACTGTGTTGTTCGGACTTATTAAGGATGTTAGCAACATTCAATATGCGTATGGGATCTGTTTTGTCAGCTTCTCTTATATCCTTTTCTATGCATTCAAGGGCTATAAGTTGAGATAAAAACTTCTTCTTCTATAGCATAAGGATATCGGTAATCTATTTGAGAAGTGATATAAGTTGAATTGAAACTTCTCCTTCTACAGCTCGTGAAGCTCTTTGTCCTTTTTAAAGGAGGACATAGAGCGTGCGAGCTGAATCTATTAAGTAGTCTCTCAGCTTACAGTATATCCATAATGGTCCATATTATTGGTCATGGTTCTGTTGCTGAAACACAATTAATTCTTTGTAAACTGTCGTTGGAACGTTAAAAAATCACCGACTGAAAGACACATTTTTTATTGCCAATCCCGCCGTTTCTTTCGTCTTCTTCACGTCCGTTTTTCAGTCTGTTCACCCACCTTTTGAATCGGTAAATCCGCTACCCTGATGACAAAGCACACTGAGCTTACTTTGAAAAACACAACGGAACGAACAGAAACAAAAATCCTTACACTTCTCACTTCGCTATCTTTCACTTTCCCTACCATATCCCTTCTTTATCTCCTTTGTAACCTTCAAGATATCAATAGGTTACAAACGGGCTTGTAAAAGGTGCCCTTTTTACATTGCAAAACATGCCCTTTTACACATCAAAAGATCGTAGATTAAAAAGCAGATGGGAATAATCTTTACATCTGAACAGTTCTTCCCTCCCTCCGTTCTGCTCTAATGCAAGGAGAGAAAGCGCAGAGATTCCCTAAAAAACAGCTGTTATGAGCGTGTAAATCTTTATATTAAGATTAATGTTCTCACTACTGATGGTATCCGCGTAAAGCCTCTTATAGATCGCAGTCTCTCTTGTTTTTGCTTTTATGTTACCGTGAGTTCGACGAATTATAAGTGTCTATGGATTTGGTGATTGCTGAAATTCGTTGTAGCATTAAGAAGCTAATATACAAACAGTTATAAATAAAAACCGTAATAATCACCTATGGAGGAGTTACTGAAATATTTTGTATGGTAGTCGATTCCTGTAAGTTTTTTGATGTAATGACGGCAAAATATACGCTAAAACCTATCGGAAAACAAAAGCATCGTCGTGATTCTATGATGTCAAAGGCAGAAGTTATGCTGGTAATGATTCCTTTCACGGTTCTGGTTATCGCTGCTTTATTGAAACGGTGAATGATGAACTTAAGAACATTTCGCAGGTGGAACACTCCATACATAGATACTTTGACCGCTTCATCATCAACTTATTATTGGCAATTACCACCTATTTCCTATTTCCAAAGAAGCCGTCCATCAATGCACAAAGATCATTTACACTCCCCTTACATCGTTCTGAATCCGTCGAACTCACGTTAATTACTAATTTATAGTTAATAGTGGGTATTATTTTTTCAAGGCATAAAAAAAGAGAGATGCGTTATAAAAACGACATCTCCCTATAAGTATTAAGTGTTAAGTTTGTTCCAAGCAAGTACGTTTAGAAGTTGTAGTAAACACCAAAATTAACGTTGTTGCCATCAAGACTTACACCCCAAACGTGTGAATCTTTGCTTGCACCATCGTATTTTTCAGACTTCCAACCAGCAAAACCTACGTGAGCTACAAGGCTAACTTTCTTGCTAAGATTTACAGCAATACCTGGTTTCAAACCAACTGACCATTCGTCTTTTGAAGAAGTTGCTACATAAGCGTGGTTGTAGTGAGTATAACCAAAGCCACCATCAATGAAAGCATCTACATATTTTGTACGAACTACATTAAAACGAGCATAAGGTTGAATAGTAAATAATTGCGACTTTCGTTTTGAATATTTACAGGATTACCTTTTCCCCAACCAACTACTGTACCAATTGCTACATCTTTATTAATATTATAACCAATTTCTGGAAGAACTTGATAAGTTGTTACGTTCTTGCCACCATTCTGTTTAGAAGAAGCAATACCAACACTACCACCAACATAAACTTGTGCATTGGCAGCAACTGCAACAAATGCAACTGCGAGAGTCATTAAAATCTTTTTCATCTTAATAAAAATTAATTTGTTTATACTGAATTATTAATCTTTTTACACTCCAAACTCTATTGTAAAAACAGAGAGAAGTAATGATTTCGGGTGCAAAGTAAAGACTTTTAAATTGAACAACCAAATATTTATATCAAGTTTTTTTCAAAGTGGTGTAAACGAACGTTAATATCATACCTTTTTTTAGCGGTTATTTTACAATGTATTACTTTTTAGCAGTTACCAATTACATAATGCGTAATAGCTATCTACCTATTTTATTACATTGCATACTGTACAAATGGCTTATTCCTATTTTGCTCAAAAACAATATATTCGATGTAAGCAAATAAGAGGTTGCTATTTTCTTATTATAAAACTGGAAAAAAATATAATGAAAAAAATTTTTTTTTAATTACAAATACCCATTTTATAATTACTTTTTTTAGCGATCTGCTATTTCGCATTTTTTTCTTAGAAATTTGCTTAAACAATTTTACACCTTATTTTTATAATAGTATTTTTATTCGTAATGTCGAAAAAAAGAAACCAATTTTACACTAATTTTTCTACATTTTGGTAGATTTTTTTAAAGAAAAAAACTATCTTGTTATCAAAAAAATATCTATATTCGCAGCACAAATCAACATTACTACACGATAAACAGACTTTTGGAGAAGGAAAAAAAGCAGACAGATTCTTTTTTTATTAAATCTACAGCCTGCACTACAATTTGGTTTTAGAACATTGCATTATGCAAAATAAAACAAGTAGGTCTGCTTACAATCTCAAAGTTAGCACCACAAGTCGGTAGAACTATTGGTAATAAAAAAATTATAAAAATAAAAGCATATAAAGAGAGAGACTCTTTTTTTCTCTTTTTCGAAGGGAGGGAAGATGGGTTAGCAATAAAGAAAAAAATCGTCCCTAAAGAAAAATAGGAGTCAGAGAAAACTATTCAAAACAATTTTAAAATACCTCCCTCCACTACATTTCTCCGCCCTCGAGAGAAGATGAAAGCAAGGGATATTTACATTATGAGAAAACTAATTCTACTTACTCTGGCAGCACTTGCTGCTAATGTGCAAACAACAAGTGCACAAGAAACTGGCACCATTGCCCCAAAACCTGCGTATTTTTGCGATTTTGAAAATGCAGCAACAACCGATTTTACCGACCAAATTATTACCATTAATGGAAAACGTTGGCGATTACACAACGCACGTATTACAGATTCTTCTATAAATGGCATTCCACAAGGCAAACGCGCTGTAGAAATTCTTTCAGGAACACCAAATAACGAGCCAGCTTCACTCGAACTTCTCGATACTGTTCGTGGTGGTTCTGTAGCTTTTTGTTTCGGACACTCTGGAATGGACCGTACAATTAGCCGTAGTAGCGAAGCATGGTTCGTAGAAGTTACAGAAGACGATGGAAAACATTGGCTAAGCAAACCATTAATATTCGACGATACAGATGTTACACCTATGGTTTCGTTCGATTCTCCTTACTATGGCGACCCATTCCGCTTTAGAATACGCTTTACCGATAAGATAGGATATGGAAGCAATTGGCGTATTTTGGTAGACAATATATATGTAACACAGGGAGGAAATATTGAAGTGCCTTGGTATATTCAGCCAGAACGCATTTACGATGGTTACGAAACATCGCAAGATAGCATTACTTTTACTCCGCTAATGAGTGGTTCTTCGTTCTTCTTTGGCGAAAAAGGTAGTCCGTATGCCGATACTTATATTCAAACACAAGTAGACAACAACGAACCTGTAAACTATTATATAATGCCCGAAAATATTCGCTTCAAAATGAATAATTTAAGCGAAGGAAAACATCATTTCAGCGCAAAATTTATGCGTCCTGCCGACGATAAACCATGGGTAGGACCTTTAGAAACTAACTTTGATTTTTATGTACGACCAGTTAGTAAAACCATTAAAGGTATAACAGCATTGCGCCGTGCAGAGGTTGGAAAATTCTACGATTTAGTTCCAAATGGCAACGATAGCATATTTGTTAACTGGATTAAAAGAACACGTGCGCAAAAATGGCTATTCGATGGAAAATCTGGCATATTGGTAGACGACCCTAATTATCTTGATTACTCTGCAAAACTATCTCCACACGACCAAATTGTGAAGAAAATGCGTGGACAACTATTATTAGTCGATAATAATTTGGTGTTCCGTCTCGATAGTAAGCCAGAAATTGAAGACGTACAAAATTCTAGTTTCCACTTCCGTAACTTTGTTTGCGACGATCTTAGCATACTAACAAAAGATCCTAAAACTTTTGCAGCCTATCCTTTAGCTCTTACTGGCATTAGTTTAGTGGAACCACTCAACCAAATTGACCGTTATCCTAACGGACGAATTGAAATTGCCGATATGAAAGGTAACCAGTTTATATTGCAAAATATATATCCAGACGATTTCCAGTTCTCACAATTCATTGAAGCTGGCACAAAACATTTCATTATTTTTGGTATGGTGGGCAAAACTTATATAGATGGTAAGCTTTGTTTCTACCCATTAACTGTATTGCCTGATAAAGAAGCTGAAGCAGCTGGCATAAATAATATCAAAACTAATTCGTCGGCATTGACCATTAGTCATGCAAGGGGCAATTTATCGTTGCAAAGTTCTGCAAACTGTACTGTAGATATTACCGATCTTAACGGTTGTGTTGTTTCGCGTATTACACTTTCTGCAAATACTATTACTCCAGTTACGCTTGGTCATGGCTTATTTATGGCTACAGCACACTTTGCTGATGGTAGCAAATATACTGTGAAGTTTGTGAACTAATTTTTCTATTACCATATAATATTGCACGCTAAGAGAATTTTAATTCGCTTGGCGTGCTTTTTTGTTATATATATTATGGTATAAACAAATTAATTTACACACAATATTGTTAGTGCATCGTCAGAAAATAATAGTATAACAGTATATTATAATATGATGTACTAATGGCATTTTAAAGATTATGAATATAGTTACAAGGAAGTAGAACCATTTATTAAAAAAATATTTATACCTTTGCACCATATTAACAATACCAGTTACATATTATAACTCTAAAATAGTTTTTAAAGAAATGTTTTGCACAAACGAAAAAAACATAATTCGAAGGAATGCAGCTTTCCTTGTTGCGAGTCGTTTTATGAGACTTTACATTACTTTCGGTCTCATCTTACGCATCATTCTTATGTATTCTACACCTACTCAAGTAAGTTTTTCTATAGTAGATGTTCTCAGAAGTCTTGGAATTGGTTTGCTTTCTGATTTTGGTGTAGGAACTTTACTCACAATACCTATCTTCGTTTTATATTTGGGATTGAACGAATGGAAATACAATAAGGTTGTTGGTTATATAATAGAAGGTGTTTTAGCATTAGGTTTTCTTTATTCGTTGTGGCAAAAATCTATTTTTCACGAATATGGCGGTGGAGCACCACTTATAGCACGACTGTTTTTGGGCTGGAAACTTGTAAGTTTCTCTATACGACTATTTGTTCCGAAATGCAGAATGGCATGGCGTCGCATAACAATGTATAGCACTTGGGCGGTATATGTGTTGTTATTTCTTTTTGTTTCGGCAGGCGAATATTTCTTTTGGCAGGAATTTGGTGTACGATACAACTTTATTGCGGTAGATTATTTGGTTTATACACACGAAGTGTTAGGCAACATTATGGAATCTTATTCTATAGTTCCGCTCATTTTGTTAGCCATAATAGCAACTGTTGCCATTATTGTTTGGCAATCGCGCAGACGACGTTTCAAATTAGAAAAACTATATACACCAAAACTCTTATTAGTGCATATTGCTATTTATGCTACAACGTGTTTATTGGCTTTTGGAATTGCATCGTTTACACAAAGTTTGGAAAGTTCTAACCAATATGTTAGTCAGTTAGAACAAAATGGTGCTGGAAATTTTGTGGTTGCCTTTTTCAATAACAAATTAGAGTACGATAAATTTTATCCAATGATGGATAAAAATGAATGTATAAACTCTTATAACCAATTAGCCAAACTTAATAAACAAGGATATAAAGAACTAAGTGTTGGAAACAATAAGCCTCAACGCTGCAACATTGTGCTAATTACGGTTGAAAGTTTAAGTGCCGATTTTCTGAAACATTATGGAAACACCGAAAACCTTACGCCACAGTTAGACCAACTTATAGGCAAAAGTATGGTTTTTGATAGCCTTTATGCCAACGGAAACCGTACAGTTCGCGGATTAGAAGCTTTATCGCTGTGTATTCCTCCCAGTGCGGGCGAAAGCATTATTAAACAAAGCAAACCGAATGGGAAATCTTTCTGTGGGAGCAGTGTTGAAACAACAAGGATATACTGTGCAATTTCTATATGGAGGCGATAGTTATTTCGACAATATGGGCGATTTCTTCTCGCACAACGGATATGATGTTATAGACAGAAGCAATATTAGCAAAAACGAAATAACTTTTGCTAATATTTGGGGGGTATGCGACGAAGATATGTTCAACAAAAGCTTAAAAGTGTTCGATGCAAATGCAAAGAAAGGTACTCCATTTTTTGCACAAATAATGACTACAAGTAATCATCGTCCATATACTTACCCTGAAGGAAAAATAAAAGTAGATGGAAATCCACATACACGCGACGCTGCTGTATGTTATACCGACTATGCTATAGGGAACTTTATAAAGAAAGCCTCGCAAAAACAGTGGTTCAACAACACAATATTTGTTATTATTGCCGACCACTGTGCATCGAGTGCAGGAAAAACATCGTTGCCAGCCGATAAATATCACATTCCTTGCATTATATACAGTCCGAAATATATAGTACCGCAAGTAGTAAAAACGGTTTGTTCGCAAATAGATATTATGCCAACTTTATTGGCTTCGCTGCATATTCCGTGCAAAGTAAGCTTTACTGGACAGAATATATTTGCACAAAACTACCAACCACGTGCTTTTATGGCAACTTATCAAAATCTTGGATATTTGGAAAATAACTGTTTAACAATACTTTCTCCTGTAAGAAAGATTGAACAATTCAGTGTGAAATACGATAAAGATGGTACTGCAATAGAAACACCTTTACGTCAAAAACGAAACGACTTAATAAAAAAGGCGATGGCTTTCTATCAGTATACCAATATGTATTTGCACAGATAAACGAAAATTTTAACTTCCACCCGATAATTTTGAGTTATAGTAGATAAGAAAGAAACATATTTATAAGTCTGCTTCTATCCGTTTTGATAGCAAGCAGACTTACTTTTTATGGCATTTACAATATAGTTTCGGCAAAACCATTTTGAAAAAAGCAACTATAAAAGGAAATAAAATATAGACCCTTATTATAACAAACCCTTTGTTCCATTCCATTCGTTAGCGTATTGGCATATTCTGTAAGAAAGATGCTCGAAACGTATTACAAATTTTGCTGCGTTTTTCCTAACATTATGTATAAGAAAATGGCCCCAACAATATAAAGACACGCGAAATTATGTAGATGCAACAATTTTCTTACGTCATTCTTTTGTTTTTCTTATATTAAAGTTCTACTTTTGTAGGCATAAGATAGTATTACCAGTGTACAAATAAAATACACAAACATATAACATCGCAATAAAAAAAGGAATGAAAATATTTAGTACAGCACCAGAAGGTAACGATATGGCTGATTTGGAGAATGCACGATATATAAATTTAGCCTTAAAGCAAATAGAACAAAATGTAGAATGGTTACGAACAACCAATAAACCCGTTCAAGCAGTTCTAACTCATATAGATATATTGGTTATGTTGGCAAATAAATTTCCTGTGAATGCAAATCTTTTAATAAGAAAACATAAAGTTCAGGAATGGAAAACTGTGTTTAACGAGTGGTTCGACCGTTGTGGCAACAAAATTCCTGCGAAATATAGAGATGGAATTAAAGCAAATGCCGATGAACTATTTGCACAATTGGAACAATATGGACACTAAATGCTAAATTAGACTATTGTGAGAGTTTAATATCACACCTTAAGCCATCGAACTTTATTGTATATTTTAGAAAACATATATGGTAAATGTTTGTTTTAGAAGGCTATATAGGGGTGGAACTATGTAGAAAACAAAACAAGCAGCGCATTTGTTATGAATAAACAAAATACATTCGCACTTAAAATAGAGGGCAATAAACAGTGCTTTGGCTATTTGGAAGCATTAAATACATTTAGATTTAGTAATAATAGACGGTTTCCCACCTCCTATATTAGCTTTGTAAAGCAATACGGATATGGTTTAACAGCAAACAATTTCCACATTTATATACCATTAGATACGTATGGCGACTCTCTTTTTATTAGAACAAACGAAATTCGCTCTACATATTTCTCTGATATTATAAACGGCGACATCTGGTTTGATATAGATCCAAATGTAACTCCCACTATTCTGCGTAATCTTTACCCATTTGCCAGTAGCGATAATGGCGAATACTTGTTTTGGGATATAAATTCTTCTGATGATAGTGGCGAAGAAATGGATATTTATATAACAGACTTTAGAGGAATAGAGCTAAAGAAAGTGGCTTCGAACTTATATGAATTTATTTGCAAATAACAAATGCCAATAGCTATAAAGAAATTATGCCTTTCGCCACTCAGCCTCTTCCAAGTGTATTTAAGGCATATACTCTAAACAATACAATTTTGAATGGTTGAATTAAAGTATACAATATGAAACTGAAAGAACTAAAAACATTATTTAAAATAAGCATAGAGCAAACACTGTTAGAACCTCTGCTTAAAGTTGGCTTTAAATGGAAAAAAGGTAGTATGAGGTTTCAAAGAAATAAAGGCGATTTTAGTCAATCTATCTTATTCTTTTTAAGTCCAATTAAATATTACGACGACGAAAGTATAGGCCATATCACCATTATGATTCGTTTAGATGCTCCAAAAATAACCGAAATAGCTACACAACTAAAGGAGCCAATAATAAATTCGATGCTATAGATACATTTATAAATGTTGATGCTGGCATTTTTGTTGGTACACATACCTTAGAGTGGCGTCCAACTTCTATCGATAATATGAATGAACTTATAGAGAACAATATTAAACCGCTTATTATAAACACAATAGTTCCCACTTTAAATAACAGAAGTTCTGTGCAAAATGTACTCAACGACTTTGAAAACTCCGAAAACTATCTCTTCGCAAATAGTAAAGAAGTTAATGCCTTGTTGGCTATTGCAATGTATTATATGCAGAACGATATTGCAAATGCAAAGAAAGTTATCAACGAATTTCTATTGTCGGACGATGTATATAGAGAACGATATAAAGATGCTCTATTAAGATTGAACATTTAAGACTGAAACAACTGTTTGTGTAACCTTAGTAGGCACTATAAACAAAACATATACAAAACAATTTCTACATATAAATTAGGCAAGATTCTACAAAACAACATTACGCCCCAAATACGCTAATATTAATTTAAAAATTTAAGACGAAAAACATTTTTTTCATTATAAAAATAAAAATTTTTGTAATTAATATTTGCGTGTTTTCTTATTAAAAAAATATTTATTTTAATAAGAAATTTCTACTCCTTAATTTCTATGCCACACAATATAACAAAAAAACTGGTGTTTTTTGCCATTTTGCTATACACTTTTTTGCTATATTAGCTACCTTTGCATACACAATCTGTTATGCTCGTAGATAGTAAAACACAGGTTGGTTCACACAACACAATAAAAACAGGTTCGTTTCGTTATAAATAATACAAAATCTAATTTAAGAATGCATTACTGTGGAGGAACTAAATTTCAGTATTAAAGAACGTATAAACCTAAATTCGTATTCCGATAGTAAAGGGTGGAGAGGATATTGTGAAAGAAATAAACCTTTTACAATAGCTCGTGCTAATAAAATTGTGAACTATTTCTGTCAATTCTTTAGCCGGTTCGCACCTAATGTAACTATTGTGTATAACTGTTTTAAAATAAAAGAACACGAACTGGGCAATAATAGCATAGCTAATTATGTGAAATACATAGAGAAATATTTGATAGACTTTGGATATATAAAAGTAGCGAGTAATTCGGTTTACGATAATCCAGATTGTTTATCAACGAATTTTGAAATAAAACAAACCACCGACTACGATATAGTTTCTATGTTTGCTTTGCTAACAATGATAGATGATGGAATAGACGGTCATTGTTTCTTTGTTTTCAACGAATTAGGACTCATAGCTTACCCACACGACAATACAGGTTTTGGTTTTATTCGTTTTAAACGAACAGAAATTTGTTACGAAAATATATTTCTCCAAAACGTTTCTCTAATTTCAGGCTTCGAAAGTCAATTGGTATACTGATAAATGTATACAGAAAATAGCCAGTGATAGAGCAACCGAGTTAGCATACAAAATAGTCATAAAGAAAACAATATACTAAATAGTCGTAAAAAACAATCTAAAAAAGTAGATATATGTACACCCGTTTATCGCATAAAAGAACAAAGAAATATTACAGAGAAATAGTAGATTTAGCTATTGAAGAAACCCAAAAACTGTTAGAAATATCGCCAGAAATAGCAATGTATCGTTCCATTCTTAATCAGCTTATAGATATAAAGCACACCATAATAGAACAGTGTAAGGTGTTTTCTGTGATGGAATTGTATCGTAAATATTCGTTAGGACTTATTGCTGTGAAGAATTTTGACGAGGCTACCGATGAATATGCTCAAAAGCTAATAGATAGTTACGGAGGAGCTTTCGACTATTATGATATGGTAGAAGAATAAAAATGCAATATCTTCCCCAAAAGATATCCCTTCCTCTTTCTATAAATGTTTCTAACAAATAAGTCTAATTCTAATTTGTTGTAATATAAATATTCGTAGAATATAGCCATTTAATTTTTTTAGGTGTAATAAATATAATTTATATCACCTATAATATAACTTGTTTTTGTATATCAAGAATATATTATTACAGGAGTGGTATAATAATCTGTGAGGAATAAAAAAACAACTTTAGGTGCTCTCGGATTAGAAACAGATATTATAAAAAAAGATAACTTACGAATATTTTTAAAAGAATTGTATTTTTGAAGATACTTTTTTTAAAAAAAGTAAACCGAAAAATATATTAAATATGTTAATTATGATAAAAATAATTGTGTTTAAGTTTGCAATTAGATCTAATATCTTTTATTTTTTTGCTAACGAAAAGGCAAAAAAATGTTGCTTTGTGTAAACCAGAAGCCTCTTGTAAATTACTAATAGTGCAAGAGATTATTATATTACTTAAATTATTTGAATTATGGACAACCTATTACATCTATTTTTTTATAACATTAAACATTAATACAGATACGTGAACTAATAAGAATTTTGATAGCTAAAAAAATATGAACTAACTAAAAAAACTTGTTATTAAGATAGTTATAATAGCTATTAATATAAAAAAACTTAGTAAAGTATATTGAGAACAAGTTTACCTTCTCTAAAAATTAATGTAGTGCAGATTTTTGTAGGTAGTCAAGTAGGTTTTTATTTAATTTTATTGACATAATTATTAACTAATTAAAAACAAACTAAAATGAAAAAGCATTATTATTTACACTATTAAGCTTATTTGCTTTAATAAGCTATGGTCAGGAAATTACTATTGATGTTACGAAACCTGGAACACTATCTTCGCTTATTGGAGATAAGAAGTACAATATCTCTAATTTAATAATAAAAGGCTCCTTAAATGGAGATGATATTATTACTTTGCGAGATATGGCTGGCATAACAAAAGGAGGTTCACCCTCAAAAGGACGATTATCTAATTTAGATTTGTCAGAAACTTCAATTGTTTCTGGTGGCAATTCTTATATGTACGATTACGGTTCTTATGAACAATATTACACTAAACAAGATACACTTAATACATATTCGTTTTACAATTGTCCGGCTTTGGAAATAATAACTCTTCCTAAAACATTAAAAGCTGTCGAAAAAATGGTATTCAGCGTATGTCCTAATCTTAAAGCGATAAATGTTCCTAATGAAAATACATTTTTAAAATCTGTCAATGGCGTATTGTTTTCATTAGCAGATAGCAAATTGCTCCGTTATCCTTCAGCATATTCAGGTGGAGACTACACAATACCTAATGATGTTAAGATAATAGGTTATGAAGCCTTTGCAGATTGTCTTAATCTAAATTCGATTGATATACCTAATAGTGTTACAACTATTGAAGGAGTAGCTTTTACTTTCTGTAAAAAGATTTCTTTAATAGAAATTCCAGCATCGGTAACTTCAATATCTGCAAGTGCTTTTAATTATTGTACACGGTTGGAAAATATAAATGTGGCAGATGATAATCCATATTATAAATCGGTAGATGGAGTACTTTTCAACAAATCGATGACAGAAATTTTACGTTACCCACTGTATAAAAAAGGAGCTTATGAAATACCTCAGACAGTTATTGTTGTTGGCGAATATGCTTTTCATCTAAGTACAGGACTTACTGAAGTTGTTTTGCCATCTACTTTAAAGGATATAAAGAAATGTGGTTTCTTTAATTGTTCAAAACTTACAGAGTTGTATTTACCATCTAAAGTAGAAACAATTGGAAATAGTGCATTTGGTTCTTGTGCAAATCTCTCAAAAATAGTGATGTCTAATGGAATTATATCACTTGGCAATTGGTGTTTCGCAGGTTGTAAATCTTTAGAAAACATAGAATTACCAACTACACTTACAACTTTTGGAGAAGGAAGTTTTTCTGATTGTCCTAAACTAACAGCCATTTCAATTCCAGAAGGAACAACCATTATACCTGCTAGTTTTTGTGCAAACAATAAATTATTAGTTAGAGTCTCATTACCCTCTACTGTAACTAATATAGGCGACTATGCCTTTTATTCTTGTAAGGCAATGAGAAACTTATACTGTTATTCTGATAATCCACCAATATGTGGCATTTATCCTTTCTATGGTGTTGATAAATCGAAATGTACACTTTCTGTTCCAGAAACATCTATTGAGAAGTATAAAACAGATAATGTTTTTAAAGAGTTTACATCTTTCTGTGGTATACCAACGAACATAAATGTAACGACAGAGAAAACAAAACCAATAGCTATATATAAGCTTGATGGACAAATTGCACCAGCTAACTATTCTGGTATTGTTATAGAAGTGATGCCAAATGGTGTTATACGAAAAACCTTTATTAAATAAACAATTATAGGGAGATGTGTTATGAAACAATATAAGTTATTTGTATTTACAACAGTATATCTCTGTATTTTGCAGACTTCTTTGCTATCTGCGCAACAGCGTATTACTATGCAGAATGCAGTTAAAACAAAATTGCCAACAGTAATGTCTGTTAAAACAAATCGTAAAGTTCTGACCAAAACAGATACAGAAAATAATTCACGATATGTACAGAATTTCGACGATAAGGCAGCATTCGAAACATTTATGGTGGTTAATAAAAATAATGATGAGTGTACTTGGACTTATGATAGTCGTGTGAAAGCAGCGCGATATAACAATAGTAAAACACTTGCAGCTGACGATTGGCTTTTATCGCCTAATATCAAGCTCGATAATAAGCACGCTTATATGCTCAATTTTAAATATCGTGCAGGATTTTGGAGTTATACTGAAACTTTTGAAGTTGGGATAGGAACAGAAATTGATACAGAAAACTATAAAATAATAGTTCCACGTATAGAAACCGCAGTAGATTCATTTCAAAATAATGAAACAGAATTTACTGTAAAGGAAGATGGAGATTATAGAATAGGTGTACATGCTATGAGTAAAGCAGATCAATACTATTTATTTATTGATGATATTTCTATTTCAGAGAAAGCACTTCTTGCAGCTCCTGCAGCAACTTCTATAATTGATATAAAGCCAGGACAACAAGGAACTTTAACTACAGATATTTCTTTTACAACTCCTACGAAAGCTTATGATGGTTCACGTATAGAATCGCTTACCAAAGTAGAAATATACAGGAATGCAAAGCTTATAACTACATTCGAAAATCCTAGTCCAAATGTACAACTCCATTATACAGATAATTCTCCTACTCAAGGAATTAATCAATATTCAATAATCGCTTATAATAATGTAGGAAAAGGACTAGCTGCCGTAAAGGAAACTTTTGTAGGTATAGATATTCCTGCACCTCCAAAAGATATTATTCTAAAAGAATCTGATAATAGAATAACATTAGCCTGGAAAACTCCTACCGAAGGTGCACACAATGGATATTTCGATGCTTCAACGTTGAGTTATAATGTGTATACTAAAGATGGTGTAATTTTGGAAAAGGGTATTAAGCATTCTGAATTTATTGATAAAAACATAGAATTAAAGGGGGCACAAAAACTACTTTGTTATGGAGTTTCTGCAGTAACAGCAGGAGGAGAAAGTTTAATATCCCAATCTAATCCTATTGTAATTGGAGATTCTTATACAATACCATTCCATGAATCCTTTGCTATGGGGAAACCTACCGAGGAACATTTCTTTTGGGGTGAACAAAATGGAGAAAATGGATTCGTGTTTTCTACAACGCATAGTTATGATGATGAATATGGTTGCCTAGAATATTTACCAAAACGAAAGGGAGATAGTGCCTCCTTTAATACAGGTAAAATAGATGTACGTAATGTTAGAAATCCAGCTTTAATGTTTACATACTTTTGTTATCCTGGACATAAAATAAAGTTGAAAGTAATTGCAACATCTCCACAGAGAACCGATACTTTAGCTATTTATAATTATGCCGCTGTTGGTGAAACAAAGGAATGGAAGAAAAAAGTTCTTTTGTTGGATAAGTTTAAGAATGATGATTATGTAATATTAAAATTCTTAGCAGAAAGTTACAATACAGCTATACCTGTTTATATAGATGATATTAATGTTATTAATTATCTCGAATATAATGTAAAAGCCGAATTGAGATTAGTATCGGAGGCTAGGGTAGGGAAAGAAACAATGATAGGAGTAAAAGTAACTAATATGGGCAGTCAGCCAACAAAAGGAATGGTTGCTACTCTTTATGTCGAAGGAGAAAAATACGATGAACATGAATGTTTTGATTTACCTGTAAATCTCGGTAGTATGGAATTTTTCTATTACGAACCGAAGATTACTGATCCAGAAACGCTACATATATATGCTGTGGTAAGTTATTCTAACGATCAAGATTTAACTGATAATACCACGATTGTGGGTACGATGAAAGTGAAGTTTCCTAATTTTCCTCGAGTCGTTAATCTTAATGGGCAGCTCTTAAGTACAAATAAAGCACACCTATGGTGGACAAAACCAATAGAAGCCGAAGGAGGAAAAAAAGAAGAAGATTTTGAAAATTATGAACCTTGGTTAACAGATAAATATGGATTTTGGACTACTTTAGATGGTGATGAAGGAACAACGTATGGAATTAGAGGTTTAGAATTTAAGCATAAAACGGAACCTATGGCTTTTATGGTGTTTAATCCAGAAGAACTGGGGGTGAATGTTGATGAGTATCCTCAATTTAAACCAGCAAGTGGCAAACAATTCTTGATAGCTATGTCAGCACAAGCTTCATCTACACGAAAAGGACATAACGATGATTGGCTAATATCTCCAAAATTATCTGGAGAAGCACAAACTATTAGTTTCAAAGCTAAAAATATAGATATTCAATATCCTGAGAAATTTGAAATTCGTTATTCTGTAACAGACAAAGATACAGCGCATTTTGTCCTTTTAACAACCATTGACAAGCCACTTAAAGATTGGACGCAATTCCAAATGGCTTTACCGAAGGGTACACGTTACTTTGCAATTCATTCAATAGCAACAGATAGTTATGCTTTGATGATAGATGATATAGAGTATGAAATGGCTCCAATTGATATTATTGCTTACAATATATATATGGATAAGAATAAAATAGGAAATACAGCTGGAATTTCGATGTTTGAACAAAGCAATGTTCCTATTGGATTACATAGTTTTCAAGTATCAGCAGTATATGATGTTGGCGAATCTGCATTATCTAATGTAATTAATTTAGATATCCCTACGACTATTGTTAATGATATTCAGAAAAGCAATATCTCAATTGAAACAACGCATAGGCAGATTTCAATAAAAGCAATGCCTGGTGATTCTGTATTTATTTATACTTTAGACGGGCATATATTCTATTCTGGATATATTTCTAATACGAATACAGAGATGTCTATTCCGAAAGGCGTTTACATAATCCGAGTAGGTAATCAATTTAGTCAAAAAGATTGTTGTTAATTGATAGTGAGTTTTGTAAATACTTAATTTTTTTAGTGGAAAGTATGCTTTTAAATTATTTATTACACTGTTTTCACATTCTAATGTAATAGAGAATTATTTAAAAATTCGTATTAAAAATAAACGTAATACTAATTGAATAAAAAAAGCGGACTCTCTCGAGTCCGCTAAATTTAATCAGTAACAATTTGTTGTGATTAACCCAAGCTAATTGCTTCACTTGGGCAAACACTAGCGCATGAACCACACTCTGTGCAGGCATCAGCGTTAATTTTGTAAATGTCGCCTTCAGAAATTGCACCTACTGGGCATTCATCAATACATGTACCGCATGCGATACAATCGTTTCCAATTACGTAAGCTCATAATTATCGATCTTTTATTATTTTAATAATGTTTTTTTGTATAGGGTTGTTATTTATCTCCCCTGTTTTTGTATGGTGCAAAGGTAAAGAATATTTTCGTAATACCTACAAATGATGATAAGATTTTGAAATATTTAGACAGGATACAAATAAAAAAACATTGGTAGAATGGCGATACTATTGCTATAATTGCCTATTTTACAATAAAAAGACGATGGGAACGTTATAGTTGTAGATATGAAAAAAAGCTTTTTATATATAATATTATTAACTGTATTGTCAGTGAATAGTTTTGCTCAAGATAGAGCGGTACAAAATCGTCCTTATACAGATTTACGTCCTTTTCACTTTGGTGTAATGGTAGGTACGCACTTGCAAGACCTTGAATTTACTAATATTGGTCCACAAATGATTGATTTAGATAATGGTACAGGACCTGTGCAAAAACTTGTTTCGGTAGATCAAGACCGTTGGGACGCTGGTTTTACAGTGGGAGTGTTAGGTGAATTAAGGCTTAATACAACTTTTCAATTACGTATTGCACCTGCAATGTATTTTGGAACACGACATATTACTTTTAGGAATTTAACCGATTTAAATGGTAATGGACTGCCAATTGAAAAGACGCAAGATTTGAAAACTGCTTATATTTCGTGTGCTTTCAATCTTATTGCTGCTGCTCCACGTTTCAATAATCATCGTCCATACCTAATGTTAGGTATTAATCCAATGTTAAATCTGTCAGGAAAGACCGATGATTATTTTAGATTAAAGGGAGGTGATGCTTATTTAGAAGTAGGAGTTGGGTGCGATTTCTATCTTCCTTTCTTCAAATTACGTCCAGAATTGAAATTTATGTATGGTTTATCTAATTGTTTAGATACAAATCATGCAAAGGAATTGCGCGATAAAAGTATGTTGATGTATACAAATTCGGCAAACGAAGCACGTTCTAAAATGATTGCTCTTACGTTCTATTTCGAATAAGTTTATTTGACGTGCTAAAACAATAAAGGAGCTAAGATGTTTTGTCATCTTAACTCCTTTATTTGTTTATAATAGTTTTAGATGTAATATAACTTTAATCCAAATTATTCATTGATAATTGCTCAAATATGTTTTGTTGTTGGGTTGGTTGAACTGACATTATAGCAGACGTGTTGTGAATAGTGAAAAAAATGAAACAGACAATTACGACACAACAGAAAAAAACAAATATTATAGAATAATATTATTGAAGTAAATAAATGGATTATAGTTTAATGAAGTGATTTTGTTTTTATCTCTTTTTGTTTTGTCTCTTTTTTCTTTTCAAGGTTTAATACTATTTTCCCAACGTAAATTCCCGACTTTCCGTTTTGGTCAATACCCACCTCTTTATTGTCTAAATCTTTTATATAAACCAAGTTTTTTAAGAATGTATGCGAATGACCACCTAATATAAGGTCAATTCCGTGTGTACCAGCAACAACTTCTTCATCGCTAATGCCTTCTATATTTATGCCCAAATGTGATATGCACAATATTAAATCGCATTTCTTTTTCTGCAATTCGTCTACACATTTTTGTGCACATTCTATTGGATCGAGATATTTCAATGGACCGTAGTTTGCTTTAACAACCAAGCCATCTAATTTTGGAGCTAAACCAAACACACCAATTTTAAGACCTTTACGCTTTAATATAATGTATGGTTTCACAATCTTCTCCAATTCGGTGCCTGCAAAGTCGTAGTTTGCGCATACTATAGGATAGTTTAAGGTTTTAAACATTCGTATCATATTATCGAGTCCAAAGTCGAACTCGTGGTTACCTATAGTTCCTGCATCATAGTGCATTAAATTCATTAATCCTACTTCTACATCGCCTTTAAATAAGGTGAAATAAGGCGAACCTTGACAGAAGTCTCCACTATCGAATAGTAATAAGTCTGGATCTTTAGCTCTTTCTTCTCTCAACATTGCTATGCGTCGTTCAAAGCCTGCACGTCCAGCGCGCAGCGTATCGGCAAGCGTAGTGTTGAAAGGCATTATTTGGCTATGCGTATCGTTAGTGTGCAAAATGGTAAGTTGTTTTGTTTGTGCGAAAACAACTATACTAAACATACAGAGAGCAGTTAGTAAAATATTCTTTTTCATTGTTTTTCTATTTTGTTATTGTTTTATTCATTTACTTTGCCATTACAGCAGTTCAATATTCGTTAGTGTTAGAGTAGCTTATACGCCCTTCGGTCTCGCTGTTTATGATCTTACCTTCTGCCGTCATAGCTTTGAAGTAGTTTAGAATAATATATCGCGTATTGTTTGAATGTTCCTGTGGCGAATTAAGATTTGTTTTGTCTTTGAAAGCCTCTAATTTATCGTTGCCTTGTGCTAAGTAATCTATTGTAGCAATACGATATTCTGCCTTTGGATCAATCTGTTTACCATTTAAGGAAGCGTATAGTAGTGTGTTGTTTTTACTTAATTTTAAACAAACTCCTTTACTAACGCCTTCTCCTCCAGTATGTGCAATCTGTCGAAACAGTTCCAATACTTTATCACCAGTGAGCGTTAAGAAGCATATTTTATTCTCGAATGGCGCAATATCGTTTACGTCGCCTATAGTAACATTTCCTTTTGGTAGTGCAGCACGAATGCCTCCCATATTGTAAACACCAAAATCTACTTTCTCATTATAACCTTTCGCCGCCCAAACCAATATATCTGCAAGTAAGTCCGATAAGTCGCTCTCTGGTCGGTGTGCCGTCATATAATGGTCAGCTTGTGCTACCACTGGACTCATAATACTGTCTACAACGTGTTTGTAGGGTGCTAAGAAGCTTACTGCTTTTGGGTCTTTCTCGTTATCGTAGCGTGCATCAATCAATATTCTGCTACGTTGTACACTCTTTAGTTGGTATTTCCCCTGTTGTGCTGCACAAGGTGTATAGGTTAAAACTGCAGTCATACTGCTTACTAAAAACATCTTTTTATCCATATTCTACTCTTTTATCTTACTGCAAAGTTAGTAAAAACTTGTTGGTTAGCCTACCGATGTTTATCTGTTTTAATTCTGTAAGAGTAAAATATAGTTAAAGAAAGTTTACGAGTAAGAAGATTTTTCTCGTTTATCGAATAATTTATAGTAACTTTGCAGCGCTTTTCGGTATAACCGCTGGCCGTGGAAGAGTCATGAGCTATGTTGTATTGGAACGACAAACAATATTTAATTAATAAATAAAATGGATTTAATTAAAGTTGCTGAAGAAGCATTTGCAACCGGCAAACAGTATCCAAAGTTTAGAGCTGGAGATACTGTAACAGTCGCTTACAAAATCGTCGAGGGTAATAAGCAGCGTATTCAGCTTTACCGCGGTGTTGTTATTAAGATTAATGGTGAAGGCGAAAAGAAACGTTTCACTGTTCGCAAAATGTCTGGCACTGTAGGTGTTGAGCGTATATTCCCTATGGAATCACCTAATATCGATTCTATCGAGGTGAACAAATATGGTAAGGTACGTCGTGCAAAACTCTACTACTTACGTAAACTTACAGGTAAGGCTGCTCGTATTAAAGAAAGAAGAGTGGTATCTGCTAAGAAAGATTAGTAGATTGTTTTTGCAACATTCCCAAATAAAAAAGGTTCGAAGCATTTCTGTTTCGAACCTTTTTTATATTTGGTAGGGTAGAGTGTGTTTTCTTATTCTGTAGAAAGAGATATAGATGCTTTGGAAAGGAGTATGTTGTAATGAATTTTTGGCGTATAGCTCAAATTGCAGGATGATTTTGAGAAGTATGTATCCTATAGCTCAAATTGCAGGATGATTTTTTCGGATGTTTCTTCGTTGAAGCAGATTACATATTGTACCTTTGATTTGCAGTTTGAAGCGTAGTGAAGCTCTGCTGGGGAGCAACTTCATAAGGAATAGAACTGCGCAGATTGACAAGTATGGGCAGGAGTTGCTATCAACGCGGCTCCTGCTTTTTCATACTTAGAGATTCTGCTAATGCCAAGAAAAACCCAGAAATGAACCGCTTGCGGTTCTCCATTGTTAGTCCACTGTGGTTGTTTAAGTTCTTCTTTAAGTCAGTGAATGTGCCTTCAATCTTGTTGTTTGTATTCGGCATACCCTTGCAGTCTTCTCGCTGATATGTAAAGAGGTAAGGAAGGTAAAACTCTAGACTGTTCATCGCCGACCTTAAACGCTGATGTGTGTAGTGCATCTTTCCGTCCTTATGCAGGCTCTTGTGGTTTATAGTATTCTTCCATTTCACTTTCCAGTCCTGGTAACTTTTGCACAAAATCAGCCTCATTACTTCTATGAAGTTTACCCACTAAATATTTCAGTTCTCTACTAGATAACATCTTAGGATTCAGGGTAAGATAGCGTTTGACAATCTGCTTCATATGAAATTGGCACATTTGTATGTGATAGCTTGAGAAGGTTTTAAACAAACTTTGCTTCCCATCTATAATAATTCCCTCAATGGTATAGCCACGGCTCATGATGCTGCTCACTGCATCTTCATAGTCTTTTACGGTTTCGTTCTTCACAAAGGACATATACAGAGGGCAACCTGTAGCAGAATCAAGACCTAGCATGACACCAAAACCACGTCCCCAATAGGTAACGTCCAAATGAACAAAACCTCCTCCTGAAAGTGGGGGTTGCACCCATTCTCGCTTAATGTTATGTAGTTTACGCTTGACAGTTGCGATGCTAATACCAAATCGTAACGACAACTCGGATATAGTTTGTTTTTCTTGTTGATATACTCGCCATAATTCGTCCTCGGATACATTACTACCAGACCGAAACTGAGTATGACAATCTTTACACAAATACAGTTGTTTTCCATGACGCACTCCGTTTTTCACGGTGTGTTTACTCTTACACACTGGGCATTTTTTCTTGTTCATTATAACTTCGCTTTTTGGCTTTTCAAATACCAGCGAAGTTAGTGTTTATCGAACATTAAGCTATATTGCATCCTGCAAAATGAGCTATTGAACGATTTCAAAGGTCGAAATATCTCTGAAACGTTTGAATTGCTGAGAACACCAGTGTATATCGGTAGTTAAGGAGGATTCCATCCTGCAAAATGAGCTATAGGTCGAATTTTTGCTTCTATATGATAGAATATTAAGTAATATATTGTGGTTTAGGTGTTTATAAAGTATTTAATCAAAGTATTGCAGAATAAAAAAACTTATAAATCTCATTTGGCTAAACGTTTTCCAGCCATTATAACATAACACAATAAGAGTTCCGATTTGCTATGATGTCTAAAACGCAACTGACAGATATCTAAGACGAACGTTACAGATATCTGTGACGATTGTTACAGATATCTGAAACAAAAGTACTATATTTAGCAACTTGTTGGCGGAATTAATTTAATGCATATTTGATATGTCCTAGTGGTCTGTTGTTTATGTAGTTAATGTATTGCAGTTCTGTAAACGTACTGATTTTGGCAGTAATTCTTGCGAATAGTCCTGTGGTCTGTTTTGCATAGTTCCTGATGAGCATGAGATGGTCACATAGTTGAGAGAAACAAGTCTCAATTCTTTTTCTAGTCTTCGCATAAGGTTTAAAAGCAGGCTTCCATGTCTTCATGTTTAATCTATACGGAACCTCCAGTTTGATGTGCGCAGATGAAAACAGATCTTGTTGCAGTTCTGCACTCAGATAAGCTCTATCAGCAAGAATACTGCACTCTGAAAATTCAAACTTCACATCTTTCATATAATGTATATCATGAACATTAGCAGCCGTCAGGTCAAATGAATGTATAACACCTCGTAAACCGCATACAGCGTGCAACTTATAACCATAATAATATAACTCCTTGCGTGGCGCAGTAACCAAAAGCTGGAGATTTATCAGGCTCGTTCTTGCCCATCTTGCAGCGTTTGCCTCTTGAGAGTCTGCAAACCTCTATCGGTTTGGAATCTACACAGAAATATTCCTCTGCACCATCCATTGCCTTTGCTATACGCTTACGAATCATTTCACACAGCTGATATGTGTTCTTGCGACGGTCATTGAACTGGCGACGACTGATGAGATGACGAAAGTCCTTTTGGTATTCTTTCAGCCGGTCAAAGAGGTTATTCTCACTGTCAATGCCGAGATGCTCAGCTGTCAGACTCAGGACTATGACATCAAGGTCAGAGAAGCGAGGGACAACACCACGACGAGGAATATTTCCAAGGTCATTAACCAATCCGTAGGAGAAATTCTTGCATATCTCAAGTATTTTGATGAAATTTGGCGTAATGGACATTTGGTAGGCTGAAACCTCTCGGAATTCTTTTATTTACTACCTTTGCAGCATTTGAAAACCTATGAATAAAAAAACTGTATATTCTGCAACAGCTCAAATGTTAAAAAGAATGGGCATCGACGTTCTGTTCAGATGTATTCCTGCAAGGATTGTGGTAGACAATTTCAAGGTGGTCTGCGTATAAATAATATTTCTCTATGGAATGACTATCTGACGTCAAATCGAACGATATCTGATCTATCCACTCTTTATAAATGTTCAGAACGAACCATACGACGTAGGTTGAGTTTAGTAGTAGATAGCTTTACTGCTAATTACCCCAAATCTCGGGTAAGACAACTTATACACACAGAAGACTGAGAACGGCAAGACGTTCTATTAAGACACATCTGCCATGGCTCTATACGTGTGAGGAGCATCCGGATATGCAAATTCCTAATACAACAAACCTGTTGGAAGGATTTAACTCACAACTTAAAAGAGCACTGCATAATCATAATGGATTGAATGAAGCTAACAAGAAGAAGTTTATAGATGGATTCATAAATACAAAAAAGTAGGCTGGAATAACCAGCCTACCAAATGTCCATTACGCCGATTTTCATAATTGTTACCTTTATTTTGTTTCTGTTTTGGTTTCTGAAGAGATGTTTGCCGAAGGAGTATCTTGTTGCAGTCTTACCATTTGTGCAAAAGTCCCATTGTGTGCCAACAGTTCGTTGGGTGTGCCCTGCTCTACGACTGTTCCGCCCGAGAGTACTACGATGTGGTCGGCACCTAATACGGTGCGCATGCGGTGCGCAATGATGATGACGGTCTTGTTGCGCACCAGTTCGGAGATACCAGCCTGAATCTTTGTCTCGTTCTCGGCATCAAGGCTGGCGGTTGCTTCGTCCAAGAGGATGACAGGAGCATCTTTTAAGAGCGCACGGGCTATGGAGATACGCTGCCGCTCTCCACCCGAAAGGGTTTCTCCATTTTCGCCTATCACTGTGTCGTAGCCTTGTGGCATGCGACTGATAAATTCTTCGCATTGTGCCAATTGTGCCACATGCCTTACTTCCTCATCGGTGGCGTCGTGCTTCCCTATGCGTATATTATCGGCAATGGAGGCGTTGAAGAGCACCACGTCTTGAAAGACTACAGCGTAATTTTTGAGCAACGTCTCTGGTTCTATGCCCGAGATGTCTTGTCCGCCGAGTGTTATCTTACCACTATTGATATCCCAAAAACGTGCAGCGAGCTTGGCAGCGGTACTCTTGCCACCACCAGAGGAACCAACAAGTGCAGTTATCTCACCTTGCCGGGCAGTGAATGAAACATTGTTGAGCACCTGCTTGTCTGTTTCGTAGGAAAAGCTGACGTTGCGAAACTCAATGTCATAGTTTGAAACTTCCACCTCCGTATCGCCCGTCTGTATGGGCATTGCCTCCATCTCCTTCATTCGCTTAATGCGTACATCGAGAAAAGTAAGAATAGCAAGGTTGTTGCATACTTCAAGGATAGGATTATAAACCATTGCCGAAACAAGAAGGAACGCCAAGTAGACGAACACCGACACGTCGCCACGCTGTAGCATCCATGCGCCTACAACGATGACGGTAGGCATGCCCAATTTAAGCAGTACAGCGGAGATGTTGATAAACGCACCTGTCAAGAGCTCACCAGCAACAAGTTCTTTTTCCAGTGTTTTTAATCGCTGGTCGAACCGCTGGTTATATTCATCCTCGCCATTGTACGATTTGATTTCCTGCACACACTCCAGTCCTTCCTGTATCTGTTCGCTCACGCCACGCTTGATGTGGTAGGGACGTGTAAAAGCCTTGTCCATTCGATTCCGAGAAATCAACAGCACCACCAAGGCAAATGGCACGACCCAAAACAGAGCAAGGGCGAGTCGCCAGTCGTAACAGAACATTCCCGCTGCGATAATGACAATGCTTACCATAGAAGCAAATAGTTGTGGAATGGCGTGCGAAAACGTCGTTTCCAATTGTGTGCAGTCTTCCATAATGGTGGCAGTGAGGTCGGAGAGATTGCGCTCACCAAAAAAGGCGAGAGGCAAACGGCGTAGTTTCTCGGCTAAGGAGATACGGCGTTGCGCACTCTCATTATATACGGTGGTATAGGTGCTGTCGTATTGCCGATGAATCACGACGAGCATCACGACCATTAGCCCTGCTGCTATGAGGAGATAAAACCACAACGTATGAGGGGCATTCATTGGCATATTATCGAGATACTCCATCAGGAAGAAGAACAAATAAGTGGGTGGCAGCATCAGCACAAGATTGAGCAGTGTCGAGAAGACGATGCCTTGCCGCAAGTCCTTTGCCCCTTTTTCCGTAAGAGCGAAACGGTTTTCAAAATATTTAATCATGACTTTATGACTTTTAATAGATTATAGTTTCCACGAAACAGATTGTTGATATTCATTCCACATACGGTGGTAATACTTTTCCTCACTCAATAGTTCCTCGTGCGTTCCCTGTTCGACAATCTCACCATCGTTCACAACTACGATGCTGTCGGCATCCTGCACTGTGGTAAGTCTATGGGCTATCATCAGCACGGTTTTTCCTTGGGTGAGATGTGCCAGTGCTTTACGGATAAGCTGTTCGTTTTCGGGGTCGGCAAAGGCGGTCGCCTCATCGAGTACGACGATAGGAGCGTCTTTCAGAATAGCACGGGCAAGAACAATTCGCTGTTGCTCACCTCCTGAAAGATAAGTACCTTCGGCACCGATAACGGTATCCAATCCCTGTGGCAAACGGTCGATAATCTCGCGGCTTTGTGAGAGGTCGATGGCGCGATTGATCTGCTCGGTCGTTGCATCAGGATTGCCGTAACGTAGGTTTTCGATGAGTGAAGTCTTGAACAGACGGGTGTTCTGGAAGACGAACGACACGTTGCGCATCAGCTCGTCCTTGCGCATGTCTCTCACATCTACACCTCCAATGGTAACACTGCCATGACGTACGTCCCAAACGGGGTATCAATCTTGCTATGGTGGTCTTTCCGCTGCCCGACGCTCCTACAAGCGCAACCGTCTTTCCTTCGGGAATGGTCAGGTTGATATGACTCACTGCATCTTTCTCCGCTCCCTCATACCGGAACGAAACGTTGTTAAAACGAATGTCGTACACTTCTGCACGTTTCGGATCGTCATGTTGCGAGAGCGGTGCAATATGAGTGAGCTGCTCCAGTCGTTCCACAGCTTCGTTTGCCATAAACAGGTCCTGACTGAGATACATGGCTTTCATCACGTTGGAAGCGATGAGCGGTGCAATCACCACATAAAGTATCACGTTGGCAACAATTGTGGTGGTATCTCCACCGTGTCCTATTAGGATAATAGCAGTAGGAACGAGGACGAAAGCAAAGGCATTGATAGCAAGTATGTAAAATGACATTGGCGTGTGCCACACAAGCGTACACTTGATGACAAGGTCGCGGTAGCTGATAATGCTATCGTAGAAGCGTTTGAACGAGAAGACCGTTTGTTGGAACACCTTGACCACAGGAATACCTCTGACATATTCCACTGCCTCTGCCCCCATCTTCTCCTGCGCGTCAAGGTAGAGCCTTTGAAATTGGTTGTTCTTTGGGTTCATCATATATCCCATAATGCCTATAGCACCAATGAGAGGTATCATTGCAGCCGCACCCAACTGCCAATCCACAGAGAATAACAGTACGATAACACCTATCGGAGCGACGACGCAACTTGCCACATCGGGTAGTAGGTGCGCCACGAAAGTATGTGTCTGTCCCGAATCCTCATCAATGATTTTACGCATACGTCCTGTATTCTGTGTGTCGAAAAATCCTAAAGGCACACGCATGAGTCGCTGCATAGCCTTTCGTCGCATATTGGTTTCTATGCGGAAAGCAGCAAGGTGCGAGAGTATAAGTGCGGCAAAGTAAAGCAGTACATTTGTCACCGACACGATGAATGCCGCAAGGGCGTAGTCCCACAAAGGTGTGTCGGCAAGGTCGCGCTCGGCTGTGAGTAGCATGCGCACTACGAGCCACAAAAGAATGAAGGGGACGAGCGAAAGCAGACCATTGACTGCCGACAGCCCGACGGAGCAGGGCAGCAACCACTTGCGCCTTCCCATGTAAGCTCCTAAACGTTTGAGTGTTTTGAACATATCATTATTATTTTTGAAAGTTTTCCTATGGTTTCATCAATTCTTTCCAACCTGCTGTACCAAAACTGACATACTGCATGAGTGCTTGTTTTACTTCCTCTTCGCTGTATTCCTCGTGTTCCACCAGTTCGCAGAAGAGGGTTGTCCACGCCGAACTGGTGAGATGAATCAGGAACGGTGAAATATCGATGTTTATGTGTGGGTATCGTTCTTTCATCAGTCGGAGATACTCCACGCCTACCTGCATCTGGTGGTCGATGATTTTATTCTTATACCCCTCCAATGAAGTTCCTTCAGCATTGAAGAGTAACAATCGCAGTTCAGGGCGGAACTGCTTGACAAGTGTGAGCATCGGCATAACGTGATTGATTTGATGTTGCTGCAAATCGAACACTTCGAGCGAGAGAAACTCCTCATCGTTGTGCGAGAGAATATAGCGGTCGAGTGCGGTGAGCAATGGCTGTAATACTGCTCTAAACAATGTGTCCTTACTATCAAATAATGATACAAGTTTCCCACTGTTACACCTGCTTCATGTGCCACGTTCCTAATACATGTACGTTGCACACCATTGTTAATAAATTCACGATGGGCAACTTGCAATATGCGTTGCTTAATATCCGTCTTCAATGTCTGCATAGTTAAAGTTGAATAATGAACGACGTTTTAGATTGTTCACAAAAAAACACTATACCTTGTATGATAAGTGTGCTTTTTATTATATGGCTGCTCATCATTTTATCATCATAGTTTTTAAGAATAACCTATACTTTCTTATACCATTTCCATGCTTCATAAACAAGAGTAATACTCAATATGACCAGCATTAGATGTATAAAGAGCTGCTGAAGTTCAAAGCTGAATATCAGTTCCGTGCTATGTACCGTACAGAATAGGGCAAGAAGTGCTGCAAGACAGAAATGTACCATCTTGTAGCAACGCTTAACGGCATAGAGCGAAAGAAGCAACCCGGTAATGGGAAGCGTGTATGACACAACAGCCATCATCACAAGCATCGATACTGGAACTACACCATCGTTGGAAATGGCTATATCCGCATTCCAAAAAGCGGCATCACGTCCATCAGAGAATGCGAAGACATACCTGCTACTATTGCAACCCAAAGAAACGATAGTTTTATATTTTCTTTCATTGTTGAAGGAGTTTTAAAATGATTGAATATTTATAATCGTTTAATTGGGTAAGCATTGCAAGCTTTCTTTACTGTAGAGGCTTGCAATGCTCACCCGTTAGTTGTTTTAATCAAGTGAAATAACCTTGTAAGCACCATTCGGCGTCTTCACGCTTGGTTGCATGAAACCTTTCCCTGTTGCCATATCGTAGCGATAGAATCCTATTCCATTGTCGGTATGTTCACCGAAATAGATGGAGCTTCCAACTTTGATGATGGCATTGGCAGCCCAACCGCATGAGGCAGGAAGAGGAAGTATGCGACCTGTTTTCTTGTTCACGTCTATCTCGTAAGGAACGTAGCATTTATTGACAATATAGGTCTGGTCGTTTGGGTCTTTCACCAATGATGGTTTGTAGAGGAATGTGTAGATTTTTCCATTGCCACCATAAGCCATATACATGCCGTAAGAACCTATTTCAGCTCCTTCTGTTGTTTGCAGACTCATATAGAAATCCTTGTCAAACTCTGTTTCACCTTTCTTGATGCGTAGCAGTCCGTCCTTGTATCCCTTACCCGGCATAAACTGGCACATCATTGCCGCACGAGGACCTGTATGGAAATAAATGTTACCAGCCTCATCTATAACAGGCGATGTATGCCCTACCATGCCAAGACTTGTTGCACGGTCATCTTTTATGACTTTTTCCACCTTGTCTGTCGCCACATCAATGATAGCCACCTGTGCTGGTGTTACAAGGATTTCTTTCATGGACTTCGCTTGGTTGAGTGGAAGGAACAACTTGCCATCACGCACGATACCATTGCCACCGTCAGGGTCTTTGTCGCCCTCAGCATAAGGTGAAAGATCTATTTCCTTCGTTACGCTCATTGTGGTGGGATTGAACACGATTAGCTGTCCACGGCTTGCGCATGTAACGGCATAGGCTTTGGTCTCGCTTGCGAATATGATTTCCACCACGTTGGGAGAACCTGGAAAAGAGAGTTTGCCAATTGGCTGGGCAGAAAGTTGTCCGTTAGCATTCACTTCGTATTTGTAAAGGGTCTGCTCACCACCAAACCATACATTGAGCCTGACTGAAGATAAACATTCTTTCCGTATTTCTCCATAAAGAGGTGTCCTGTGGGGAGTGTTATCGCCTTGTCGTAAGACACGGACGTACCCTCGTTGAAGTTTTCAAAACTCGTAATGAAGAAACTATTGTCGGCTTGTGCTGACATTAGGAAGTGATGTTTGGTTACAGGTTGGTCGTCGTCCTTTTCAGAACAAGAAGACAGGGTTGCCGCAAACAGCAACGTAAGACAGGGCAATGCCCATAAGAATTTGTTAGTTCTCATACTTTTTTCTGTTTAATGTTTATATCTTGTTGATTATATATTTCATTTTCAAGTGAAACGTACGCCTTTCCATCGGGTATCTAAATTCTGCCCAATTCTCACGATTAAGTATGTTGCGTATCTCAAAGCTAAGCTGGAAACGTTTGTTAAAGAATGATGTACGGCAACGTCCCAGCAATATCTTGCAGGTATGAGCATCGTGTTGTGCTTGCTTGCCTCCCAATTATAGCTGAACGCTTTAGTGAATCCAAAAGTAGAGGCAAAGGCTGAAGAAGAAGATTTACTTAACAAGCCGTCTTTGTGCAGACGTACCCCAACGTTACCAAACAGATACGGCATATTGGGAATGCGATAGCGGTAGTGAAAGTTCTCTCCACCGCCTACGGCTTCCTTTCTCATATCGCGGGCATCCTGCCATGTGATGTTTCCCTGCAAATCGAGCCAGCGGTTCAGTTTGCTCTCCATTTCCATATCAATGCCCATCACTCTAACCTTTCCGATATTGTCATACGCCATATTCATGGAACTGTACATCAGCTTAATCATATCCTTTGCGCTCATGTAGAAGGTATTTATTCCTATCCGCACTTGTGGATAACGCATGGCATTGATGAGCCATATCGCTCCTGCATTGATATTGAAGCTACGTTCGGGACGTAGTTTTTCTGACGGCAGCAGCAGTACACCATCACCAAACAACTCTTCGGCGATAGGCATTCTGACTGTCGATTGCACGGAGGCTTTCAGTGTCAGGGCATTGTTCGGAAGAAGATGCAATGCCATTGCCTCGCTCCAGCCTGCCATAGTGCAGTGGTTGGTCGATGCCTTGAGTTTGTCTTGCAACATGATTGCTTCTGCAAACGGAAGGACTTCGGAATGGTGATTAAAGAGTTTAATTCCCAACTCGTTAGTGAATTTTCCGCCATACAACTTTAGTTCGTGTGTCAATCCCGACACAATGCTATGTAATCGGCTTGGATAACCACTGGTAGGCAGCCGTGAATAGCTGTCGGCAAGTTCGTCCTTGGGCATCTTGCATCCATAGCGGTAGTTGGTAGTCCATGTTACAAGTTGATTGTTGCCAATCTTATAAGTAAGGTTGAGTAATTCACGGACAGTGGTGTGCCTATCGTGCGAGTCGTTTGGAACGGCACCTATTTCTCCGCATCCAGAGCCACTTGGAAACCTGTTGCCGATGAAATCGTAACAGTAATGGGATGTATCCACTTGATTGACAAGACTGAATCCGACGATTGAATGGAACTGTGCGGTAAGTTTTCCTTTCAAGAAACTTTTTCAAGACTCAGCGAAGTGCTTGCAGAACGTGTTCGTGTGAAAGCATGCTGGATATTGTTCTGCACATTCATCAGTCCACCTTGTATCTCTTTGCGATAATAGTCGGCACTCAATGTTAGGTCAAACTGGTCGAACCACCATTGCTGACTACTTATACCCACATTGAAACCACCATGCGTATATGCGTCGTGGTCGCGGTGAATGATGCGTCCCAATTCAAAAGGAGAAGAAAAACTATAATTGTTTTTGGCATAGTTCATCGTTGCACCAGCATGCAGAGCCGTTGAAGTCTTGCCCAAATAATGTTTCAGTTGCAAACTACCAATATATGTATTGTATGATGCAGCCTCAAATGCCATTTCCAAATGATTTTTCTTAAAGTCTTTCAGTCGGATATTCACCGCTCCTCCTAATCCATCACCTCCCAACCATGCAGGAATAATACCTTTGTATATCTCCACCTCATCTACCATATCAATGGGAATGCTGCTGAACTGAAATTCATCAGAGTTGCCCATAGGCATGCCATTGATAAAAATACCGATGCGCTTGCCGTCCATTCCCTGTATGATAATACGCGAGGCATTACCTAATCCACCTTGTTGAGCCACCTTGATGCCAGCAGCATTGTCAAGAATCTCGTTCAATGTTGCAGTTTTGTATTTAAGTTCTTGACTATCTATAATAGTTATTGCCGACGGTACTTCACGATGCCTCTGTGCCTTGCTCTTCCCAAGCACAATCACATCAGACAAAATGTTGTTTTTTGGTTGCAGTTCCACATTGCAGCAAATACTGTCATTGACGCATAATTTTTTATTGAGGATTATATTACGACTTTTGTACCCCATATATTGTACTTTAATCCTCCTACTACTTTTTGATGGAAGTTTCATTCTAAACATACCTATGTGATTAGAAATTGTACCTATATTGGAATTTTCCAAAATTACAGAGGCTCCGTCTAACGGCTGGAGGGTTTGTCCATCAGTAATTTGCCCAAAAACAATCTTTTGAGCAAATATATTCTGCCATGTAAATGAGAGAATTAACACCAATAGGAAGTTGTGAAGTATATTCTTATCGCTCATGATTATTGTTTAAATCCATATTCTTTTTGACCTTTAAGCACTTGGAATACTCCCATTTTATTAAAAATGAACATTGATTGGTTTTGTTCACAAAAAAACGCACCGTTTCTCTTGAACGGTGCGCTTGGTTTAACGGGAACCCATATCCCTGTGGTATGTCGTGTTTATTTCTTATCATAATAATGAAATTTATTCGGTGCAAAGATATAAAAGGTAAAGAAATGATACAATACCTCAAAATAGGTATTTTATAATGAACTCTGATGATGATAGTTCCACCCTTTCAGTAAAAGTAATTTCCAATTAGCAGTTTGCATCATAGATGCGTAACTCTAAAAGTGGCAACAATACCACACGAAATGAATCGTGGTAGCACACGAGCCTCCTGTGGTGATTGCCGTGCTTGGCTTGTCAGACGAATACACTGAATGGGAGGAATAGAAAACTGAGATTCCTTCGGATGATTTTAGATTATCGTGTGTGGGGGAGAGAACACCTACCCGCAAGTGAATTGCTTAATAACTTTCTATGAGATGGAGCAAGTCCTGTCGGGAGTTATGTCTTGGATTTAGCCGTATGCCTAATATGAGATAAATATAAACTGTATGTGTTGCTTGCAACTCCCCATCTGGTTTCTACAGAATCTATATTCTATTTATTTTTTATCGTTTTTGTCTTTGTAGTTTAATTGTCCATCGCAGTTACCATGTATAGCTGTCAGCAAATCTTCCCAAGTTTGGAAACCTGCAAATAAAGCAAGTCTGTCTAATGTCTTTTTAGATGGCTTTTCTTTAGTTTGTATATATCCCCAGAGCTTATGTAGCGATTTCGATTCTAAGTTAATGTGGTATTGTTTTAATTTCTTTGAAACCTTGTCATAATCAACCGATAGACTGATAAGCTGTGGTATTTTTTGTTGGAATTGCGAGATAAAGTTCTTTAATGCCTTTTCCATTTCTCTCTATTTCTACAATTTGTTGTTTTTGTTGTTTCTGTGTAGATATTGTTTTATCAGTAAAGTTTACTTATGTTAAGTTATATATCGTTGCTTCTGTTTTAAAGATGCAACGATATATAATAGTGTGTGGAACGAGTGTTATACCAATGTGTTGATAACCTCTTCGCGTGAAGCTGGAAGATAGTCAATAACAGGTATCTCAGGCATTGTGTAGCAAGCCGGAGTCAATCGCATAGTTGCACGTGCACAATTTACAAGTATCTGTCCTGTTAATGCAGGGTTATTTATACTCATATTAAATTCTATGCGTTGGTTCTGCGTTTTTCCGCTTACACCTTTACGAATAAGATGTACACCGTGTCCCATATCGCGTAAGTCGTCTACACTTGCAACTGCAAACACGTGTGTCTCATCGTGGGCAAAGTAGGGGTCAGCCTTGATAGCTTTTGTAACATCGTCGAGCTTTGCGCCATCTTCTAATTCAACATATACCATACGTCTGTGAATGCCTTCACCTAATGGAATGGTAACAGAGAGAGCATTTTTACACCTTCTTTGCTACGTACGCAAACAGAATGTCCCATAGACATACCAGGACCGAAGTTAGTGTAAGATATGCCTTTTGGTGCCAAACTTTCCATTAGCACGCGTACAACAGAGTCGGAACCTGGGTCCCAACCAGCAGCAATTACACTCACTTTTCCAGCTTTCTTGCAGTATTCCATCTGCTTTGTGCGATAGTCCAATATGCTTGTGTGAATATCGAACGAATCTACGGTGTTGATACCTAATGCTACTATACGTTCTGCATATTCCGGACAGCTACGTGTTGGTGTTGCAAGAATTGCCACATCTACATTCTTTAGTTTTGCAATGTCGTCTACAACCTCGTATGGAGATAGCGCTAATGGTTTGTCTTTATCGCCCTGACGTCGTACAATACCAGCAATCTCGAAGTCTTTAGCTGCTTCGAGTGCCTCAAGTGCGTAGTGCCCTATATTACCGTAGCCAACTACTGCTGCTCTTATCTTCTTCATAATCTTTTACCTTAAATGTTAATTTTACCATTATTTAATAGCCACAAAATTACGGTAAAATTATGATTAACGATGAATATCTGTGCTTTTTTTTGCTAAAAATGCCACATTACAGTTGTATGCACTTGTAATGGTGATATAAATCAAAATCTTATAGCTTTAACTATTATTGTGGCGTTATCAGTGTTAAAGTATATTTAATTTTTATAGAGATAAGGTTTTAAATTGTAATTTTGCGCTCACAATGAAAAGAGTAATGCACATACTACTATTGTTGTTACTGTCTGTTATGATTGTATGGACAGCAACAGGCTTTGTAGTTATGCAATGTGTACATACAGGAAATGTAACTGTAGGCAAAATGCCAACGAACAACAAGGGTTGTGAGAAAACTTCTAACGACCATTGTATGACAGTGCATATACAAAAGCTTGCCGAACTGAACCAAGCTGCTCCGTTACATTTCGATATGCAGCCTATGCAACAGTTGCTACTTGTAGCTTTTGTAACGCTATTAATGGCTTTGCCCGTACTGCTTTCGTATTATCGCCCATACGACTATTGTTGTATTCTTGGCATAGTCCACCACGACAATATCTACAGCGGCTTACCGTGCTATTAATTTGATTTAGTGATTGTTATTAATGTTTCATTGGTCCAATAAACTGCTAATGGCAGGTTTGTTGGCTACTATCGTTATATTCACTAAATTAAAATATATGAACAAGAATATTATACTCGCGGGAACCTCCCTGCTATTTTCTGTATCTGCTATTGCACAGAACGAAGTTGCGGATACAGTAACAACAATGAAAGAGCAAAAACTCGAGAACGTAACCGTTACAGCACGTCGCGCCACTGTGCGTACATTGGGCGGGGCTATTAACGGACAAGATATTTTGCGCGACGAACTTTTTAAGGCTGCTTGCTGTAATCTTGGCGAAAGCTTTGTTAATAATCCATCGGTAGATGTAAACTACTCTGACGCTACAACAGGTGCGCGACAAGTGAAATTGCTTGGTTTGAGTGGAACGTATGTGCAAATGCTTACCGAAAACTTACCTAACTTTCGTGGCGCAGCTTTGCCATACGGCTTAGGCTATGTTCCTGGTTCGTGGATGAAGAGTATACAAGTTAGTAAAGGAAACTCTTCGGTAAAGAATGGTTATGAGGCTATGACAGGACAGATTAATGTAGAGTATCTGAAACCTGAGGACGAACAAGGTGCTACTATTAATGTATATGGAAGCACAATGGGAAAGTTTGAAGCTAATGCCGATGCAAATCTGCACATTGGTGGAAACAAGAATCTTAGTACAGAGGTTTTAGCCCACTTTGAGAATAACTGGAGTCATCACGATGGCAATGGAGATGGATTTCAAGACGACCCACAAGTGCGTCAGTACAATCTTCAGAATCGATGGTTTTGGAAAAAGAACAATTATATGCTACATGCTGGACTGAGTTTCTTAAAAGAAGATAGAACCAGTGGGCAAACTAACCACTCGCACCATCTTGCTGCTGGAGCTACTCCGTATCGTATTAATATAGGTACAAATAGATACGAAGGGTATATGAAGCATGCCTTTATACTCAACGCAAAACACGGCACTAATATTGCATTTATGGGAAATGTGTCGCTACACGAACAAAGAGCAGACTATGGCATTAAGCATTACGATGTGAACGAGAAAAATGCTTACGCTTCGTTGATTTTCGAAACTAATATTGCCGAAGTACACAATTTATCTACTGGCGTTAGTTTAAACCACGACTATCTGCGCCAAAATCTTTCGTTGCTCAATCCTACAGCTATTCCAGCTAACTATGGTAACTTGTATCCGTTGAAAGATAACGTAGAAAGCGAAACAACTCCCGGCGCATACGTTCAGTATACACTCAATTTGCACAATCGGCTTGTTGCAATGGCTGGATTCCGTGTAGACCATAGTAATGTTTATGGAACGTTTGCTACACCACGTTTCCATGTTAAATGGGTGGCTACCGACTTCTTAACGCTTCGTCTCTCCGCTGGAAAAGGATATCGAAGCCCACATGCTTTGGCAGAATATAACTATCTAATGGCTTCTGGACGTCGTCTCATCATCGACCAGCCGTTAAAACAAGAAGCTGCATGGAATTATGGAGCGAATATGGCTTTCAATATACCATTGTTTAACAAGAATTTAAAGCTGAACGCAGAATACTATTATACGCACTTTACCAATCAAACGGTTATTGATTACGATTCTAATCCGTTGGAGTTGCACATAGACAATCTTAATGGTAAGAGCTATTCGCATACATTCCAAATAGATGCATCTTATCCTGTGTTTCGCGGCTTCGAACTCACAGCTGCTTATCGCTACAATCTTGTAAAAACTACCTACGGCGGACAGTTGCTATCTAAGCCTTTGCAGAGCAGATATAAGGGGTTGCTTACTGCAAGCTATAAAACACCGCTTGGACTATGGCAATTTGATGCTACATTTGCCCTAAATGGCAGCGGGCGTATGCCAACACCTTACACAACAGCTGCAGGAACACCATCGTGGGCTTCTAACTATAAGGCGTACGGACAGTTAAATGCACAGATAACTCGTAACTTCCGTCATTTCTCTATACAAGTGGGTGGCGAAATCTTACTAATTACAAGCAAAAAAATCCTATTATAGGCTATCACACACCATGGGCACAAACGTTTGAACCTACGTTAGTTTATGGACCAGTACAAGGTGCAATGGGATACGTTAGTATTCGTGTGAATCTTGGAAATCGTTTGTCAAAATAGATATAGTACACTGCATAGATAAATATAGTAAACAACATAGCCCCAACAAATTTACTATGGTAGTTTGGTAAGGCTTCACTTAAAAATAAAAGTACGATGAAGAAAAGTTTAATTATTATGATGTTAGCAATGGTAGCCATTACTGCATCGGCAAAAGACATCAAGACTGTTATTTTCACAACTACTCCACAGATGCACTGTGAGAACTGCGAAAATAAAATAAAAGGTAACCTCCGCTTTGAAAAGGGTGTCAAGGAAATAAAGACAGACATAGAAGCACAGAAAGTATTTGTTACCTACGATGCGGCTAAAACTACAGAAAAGAAACTTCAAGACTCGTTTCAGAAGTTTGGCTATAAGGCTGTTAAAACTACCAAAGATGCTAAGGTGGCAGTTCACGAAGATGAAAGCTGCGACAATATGTAATGTAAATTAGAAAACAAACTGTTTGCAGACTGCTTTTTCTGGCTCTGGAACAGTAGTGAATAATAGAGAGAGAGGATATGCCTGAATGTGTGTATCCTCTCTTTCTATTTTCTATGTTCCTATGGTTAGAGAAATAAATAAGGTGGAGTGCTGTTTATAGTAGTTAGCTACATTGTAAGCAGAGCCTATAGGTATTCATAAACCAAATAGAATAATGCAGATATAAGTTACTTTTGTTTCAGATATCTGTCAGTTGCGTTTCAGATATCTGTCACGCTTGTTTCAGACGTCTGTCAGTTACGTTTTAGACATCATATTAAATCAGACCCTTTATGTTGTTATGTCATAATAGCTGAACGATAATTATTCAGCAGAATATTATGAATAGCTTCATTCTGCGAAATTCCAATTTAGGCATTATAGTATGTGCCCAAACAGTAGTATGTTTTTGGTTAGGTATAACAGTGTTAATTTATAATAAAATTAAAGTATATTCTATATTTTATCGATTTAAATTTATAGCTTTGTAACCAACAAAAATTATAACTGTATGAGAAAGTATATTTTCACAATTGTGTTTATGTTGTTAGGATTGACAACATCTTTTGCACAAAAAGTTTCGGTTCCTGAACCAGAGTTTGCTGATCAAACTTACTTGCTTACTTCTGACACGGAGTATCAGAAACTACCACGAGAGTCTGGTGTTATTAAAACAAAAGCTGGTGCATCGTTATATATTGTTGGTATTGGAAAAGTAAAGACACGTATTACTTTGAGTGGTCCTACTTCTTCTGTATCTGTGCCTGCTGGTAAAGATGTTCGTCTTATTATTAAGGCTGCAAATAATTCAACCGATCCAGAGTCATTTATTAATATACCCCGTTGGCGGAATTAATCAATAGATAAAATATCAGAAATATGAATGTAAAAAAGTTGCACATGTCGCTAAAAATCAGTAACTTTATGATAATCAACAATACTGTTATCTGCTTTAACTCCATGCACAACTTATATGCAAATTTCGTCAAAATACTTGAGATATGCAAGAAATTCTCCTACGGATTGGTTAATGACCTTGGAAATATTCCTCGTCGTGGTGTTGTCCCTCGCTTCTCTGACCTTGATGTCATAGCCCTGAGTCTGACAGCTGAGCATCTCGGCATTGACAGTGAGAATAACCTCTTTGACCGGCTGAAAGAATACCAAAAGGACTTTCGTCATCTCATCAGTCGTCGCCAGTTCAATGACCGTCGCAAGAACACATATCAGCTGTGTGAAATGATTCGTAAGCGTATAGCAAAGGCAATGGATGGTGCAGAGGAATATTTCTGTGTAGATTCCAAACCGATAGAGGTTTGCAGACTCTCAAGAGGCAAACGCTGTAAGATGGGCAAGGACGAGCCTGATAAATCTCCAGCTTTTGGTTACTGCGCCACGCAAGGAGTATATTATTATGGTTATAAGTTGCACGCTGTATGCGGTTTACGAGGTGTTATACATTCATTTGACCTGACGGCTGCTAATGTTCATGATATACATTATATGAAGGATGTGAAGTTTGAATTTTCAGAGTGCAGTATTCTTGCTGATAGAGCTTATCTGAGTGCAGAACTGCAACAAGATCTGTTTTCATCTGCGCACATCAAACTGGAGGTTCCGTATAGATTAAACATGAAGACATGGAAGCCTGCTTTTAAACCTTATGCGAAGGCTAGAAAAAGAATTGAGACTTGTTTCTCTCAACTATGTGACCATCTCATGCTCATCAGGAACTATGCAAAACAGACCACAGGACTATTCGCAAGAATTACTGCCAAAATCAGTACGTTTACAGTACTGCAATACATTAACTACATAAATGACAGACCACTAGGTCATGTCAAATATGCATTAAATTAATTCCGCCAACAAGTTAATATATTTCCATTCGAGGTAAAAGGTAAGGAACGAAGAGCACAGTTGTCTGAAGCTGGTACGCTGTCTGCAACTAAAACAAACTCTCTTGGACAGATTACTTTTAAAGCTAAGAAGTATGGTCAGAGCTCTTACTATATAGTTATTGAGAATTTGAAACCAGGCGAGTATGGTATCTCTTTGGGAGATCCTGATAAACGAAATGAGAAGAATGATATGAAAGTAACAACCTTCAGTGTAAAATAAGGCTGTTTGTATTTAAATATAATGTAACTGTGTCAGCATTCTTATAATGAATGCTGACACAGTTTTTTTGTATTATAAGTATGGTAGGTTACACTATCAATCCATATAATATAAAGGTATCAATTATGTATGATTTGTCATTTTGTCCGTCATTCTGTCAGTTTGTTTCTGTTGGCATATCGTTTGTATTTATTGGGACGTGCACGTACTGCGAAAGCAGGAAACACAATAAGAATTGATAATAATAAAAAATAAAATATACATATTATGGGAAATTATAGGAATTGACTTAGGAACAACTAACAGTTGTGTTGCTGTATTCGAAGGTAACGAACCAGTTGTAATTGCAAATAGCGAAGGTAAGCGTACAACACCTTCTGTTGTAGGTTTCGTTGAGGGTGGCGAACGTAAAGTAGGTGATCCTGCTAAACGTCAGGCTATCACAAACCCAGAGAAGACCATCTACTCTATTAAGCGTTTCATGGGTGAGACCTACGAGCAGTGTAAGAAAGAGGCTGAGCGTGTTCCATTCAAGGTTGTTAATGAAGGTGGCTATCCACGTGTACAGATTGACGACCGTAAATATACTCCACAGGAGATTTCTGCAATGATTCTGCAGAAGATGAAGAAGACTGCTGAGGACTACCTCGGCCAAGAAGTAACTGATGCCGTTATCACTGTACCTGCTTACTTCTCTGACTCACAGCGTCAGGCTACCAAGGAAGCTGGTCAGATTGCAGGTCTTAACGTACAGCGTATTGTGAACGAGCCTACTGCTGCAGCACTTGCTTATGGTGTTGATAAGGCTAATAAGGATATGAAGATTGCCGTATTCGACCTTGGTGGTGGTACGTTCGATATCTCAATCCTTGAGTTCGGTGGCGGTGTATTCGAGGTGCTCTCTACTAATGGTGATACTCACCTTGGTGGTGATGACTTCGACCAAGTAATCATCGATTGGTTGGTTAATGGCTTTAAGACTGAAGAGGGTGTTGACCTCACAAAGGATCCAATGGCAATGCAGCGCTTGAAGGAGGCTGCTGAGAAGGCTAAGATTGAGTTATCAAGCTCTTCTTCTACAGAGATTAACTTGCCTTACATCACTGCAGAAGGTGGCGTTCCAAAGCACTTGGTAAAGACTTTGACTCGCTCACAGTTCGAGCAGTTGGCACATAGCCTTATTCAGGCTTGTCTCGTTCCTTGCCAGAATGCAATTCGCGACGCTAAGTTGCAGACATCAGATATTGATGAGGTTATCCTCGTAGGTGGTTCAAGCCGTATTCCTGCAGTGCAGACATTGGTTAAGAACTACTTTGGTAAGGAGCCTTCAAAGGGTGTAAACCCAGACGAGGTGGTTGCTGTTGGTGCAGCTATTCAGGGTGCTATCCTTAATAAGGAGAGTGGTGTTGGTGACATCGTATTGCTCGACGTAACTCCTCTTACCCTCGGTATTGAGACAATGGGTGGTGTGATGACAAAGCTTATCGATGCTAACTCTACTATCCCTTGTAAGAAGAGCGAGGTATTCTCAACCGCAGCTGATAACCAGACAGAGGTTACTATCCACGTTCTGCAAGGCGAACGCCCAATGGCAGCGCAGAACAAGTCTATCGGTCAGTTCAACTTGACAGGTATTGCTCCAGCTCGTCGTGGTGTTCCACAGATTGAGGTAACATTCGATATCGATGCTAACGGTATCCTTAACGTATCAGCTAAGGACAAGGCAACTGGTAAGGAGCAGAGCATCCGCATCGAGGCTTCAAGCGGTTTGAGCGAGGACGAAATCAACCGTATGAAGGCTGAGGCTGAGCAGAACGCTGAGAACGATAAGAAAGAGCGTGAGAAGATTGACAAGCTGAATCAGGCTGACTCAATGATCTTCACCACCGAGAACTTCTTGAAGGACAACGGTGACAAGATTCCAGCCGACCAGAAGTCAGGCATCGAGTCAGCTCTCCAACAGCTCCGTGATGCTCACAAGTCAGCTGACGTTGCAGCCATCGACACAGCTATCAACAACCTCAACACTGTAATGCAGGCAGCATCACAGCAGATGTATAGCCAAGCAGGTGCACAGGCAGGTCCTCAGCCGGGCGCAGATGCTGGTCAGCAGGAGCAGCCAAAGCAGGATGACACCATCCAAGATGCAGACTTTGAGGAAGTGAAGTAAAAGTGCTAATAAACGCTAATCAAAAATAAGTAAATCCCAGTAACATAATAAGTTGCTGGGATTTTTATTTCTTAATAATAATTAAATTCTATTGTTCTTAATCGTTTTTGTGCTTATATTTGTACCATATTTGTACCGCGACTTAATAGGAGATAAAGTGCGACTTAATTTAAAAGATAAATTGATAATCAAATAGATACAAATAGTATGGCGAGTGCAAAATTTCAAATAGAGCGGAAATGCGAAATTTGCGGTAAATCTTTTATTGCAAAGACGCTAACCTCCAGATACTGCTCTAAGAACTGTTCTCAAGCAGCATATAAGCAAAGGAAAAAAAGGAAGAACAGTTGGATGCATTGAAAAGAGAAAAGGCTGCGAGAGTTCCGAAGAATCAACCTTATCTCTCAATAGCTGATGCAACAGCGTTGTTTGATATTGGTCGCGACTCCCTTTATCGCTTAATCAGGAATAAGCAAGTTCGTTATTATAACCTCGGACTAAGGATGATACGTATTTGCAAAGCTGATTTACAAGAACGTTTTAATCTACGTCCTTACGATGAAAGAAGAAAAGAAAAACAATCAGAAGTAAAGACTTATCGGCTTGAGCCTGAAGATTGTTATACGATTGGAGAAATAGCTAAGAAGTTTGGTATCCATGATAGTACCATATATCTGCATATTCGTAAATATTCTATTCCAACAAGGCAGATTGGTAATTACGTCTATGCGCCAAAATCAGAGATAGACAATTTGTATAAACACTAACCTGCGACATACAATGAGAAAGGAACTTGATAACACAAAGGCAACAGTACGATTGCGAAAGAGTGCCTATCGAAAAGAATGGTACCTGTATATAGAAAGCTATCCTGTGAGAGTAGCTGGAAAAGATTCTCCACAAAGAGTGCGTGAGTATCTAAACAGAACAATCACTACTCCTATTTGGGATAAAAGTAGAACTGCTCGTACAACCGAAGCAACCCAAACCTTCAAACCTAAACGAGATTTGAACGGAATTATCTTGTGCAAAAGTGAGATAGACCAAGAGGCCTGTATTTATGCAGATAGTGTTAGAAAACTACGGCAGCGTGAATATGATAATGCAAGCCTGTATAGTGACACAGAAACAGAACAAGCAGAACAGAAAGAACGATTGCAACAAAATTTCATCAAGTACTTTGATAAAGTGGCAGACAAGCGACACCGTAATAGTTCCCTTTCAATTCAAACAAACTGGGAGCGAGTACATGCTTTATTGAAAATGTTTGCTGGAGACACGCTACTCTTTTCACAGATAGATAATAGATTGGCAGAAGATTTCAAGTTTTTCTTGTTATCTGCTCCTTGTGGTGGAAGTAAAAAAGGGACAATATCACGAAACACAGCTTCCACATATTTTTCTATTTTTAAGGCTGCACTCAAACAAGCATTCATAGACGGATATTTGACCATAGATTTATCTGCAAAAATCAAAGGCATACAGGAACAAGAATCCCGAAGGGAATACTTAACCCTTGATGAACTTAACAAGTTAGCTAATACCCCTTGTGAACGTGATGTACTTAAACGTGCAGCACTATTTTCAGCTCTGACAGGATTAAGACATTGCGATATTCAAAAGCTAAAATGGAAAGAAATTGCCATAGAAGGTAACCAAGCTAAGCTTCTCTTTACTCAGAAAAAGACAAAAGGGGTAGAGTATATGCCTATTTCAGAGCAGGCTTTTAAACTTTGTGGAGAACCAAGACAACCAGAACAACTTGTTTTTGAAGGATTACCAAATCCTTCTTGGATTTCTCGCCCATTAAGGGCATGGATTGAGAAAGCTGGTATTCAGAAACACCTCAGCTTTCATTGTTTTAGGCACACATTTGCTACCCTTCAACTTGCAAACGGAACAGACATCTATACTGTAAGCAAGATGCTTGGGCATACAAATGTCAAAACAACTCAAGTATATGCAAAGGTTGTCGATGAAAAGAAAAATAAAGCAGCCAATGCTATTCAAATAGATATTGAAAATGATAAAACTTAATTCGACAATATAATATGGATACCAAATATTTTGAACATATCGTAGTATATCTGTCCGTTATTGTTGTTTGTGTCATCATTGCGTTGTTTGCAAGAGTGATTGCCTTACGTTTAGGGGTTGATGAATTTACTGCACAAATAGTCTTTTGGAGTGTTGTTGCCATAGGCATCATCATTTATTCTATATTGTCTATTTTGGTCGAGGGACTATTTACGGCATTAGTCAAGTTTTTCTTTCCAAAGAAACAAAAAGATAAAACAAATGATAAAACATCCGACGCTGAAGCAGAACAAGTAGTAGACGGTGTTAATAGTCCATCTGCCGCAGAACAGCAACAATCAATGGACTTTGACTCAATTCGGCAACAGCAACAAAAGATAATGGACCAAAAGGAACAGGATAAACGTACGATAGCCATTAAATATACTCAACAGCAATTCGCACCTTATGTTTCAGATAAAGATTTGCTCAAGCTTTGTGAATATATAGAATTGTATTCCGCTAAGCTTCCCTTATTACACGTTGAACCAATTAATATCAAAGGTCTAGTTGCTTTAGACCTGTTTCATTTTGGTTGGAATATATGGAACCATTTTAGAGTTGGCAAGCAAGATGAAATTTCACAGTTCCTTAAGCAGGTTTTTGCCACCACATTCAAAGATGTAGAAGTTGGGAGCATAAAAAGTCACCTCCGTGATGATGAGAAGAAAGGCACTATACCTATTGTACAAAGCCTTTCAGACCACCAAATAACAGAATAACACACAAACCTATTGTGTTTTTATAGTGTTTCTTCAGTGTCTTAGGACACAGAGGAAACACTTTTTTCATTTGCACCGTAAAAATCAATAACAAGTATTATGGTACAAAATGAAATCACTTTTGAGAACTTGCCAAAGGCAGTTGCTCACTTAGTCAGCGAAGTTGCTGAAATCAAGAATTTAGTATGTAAAGGACAAAAACCTATTGTCCCTCCCAAACGTATTCCTATTGGAATAGATGATGCATGTAAACTAATAGGGAAAGCCAAGCCCACAGTTTACACCTTAGTACGAAAACGCTTACTACCTTGTTATAAGAATGGTAAGCATCTCTATTTTTTGAAGATGAGCTATTGGCATGGATTGAAGGAGGTAAGAAAAAGACTGTTGCCGAAATCAACGAGGAGGCAAAAGCTTTTATCTCTGAAAAGCATTCTGATTCTTCCCTTTTATAACTATATGCATTATGGAAAAGGAAAGAACTGAAGGGCGAGTCAAGCAATCTAAGAATGAACGCATAGAGCAATTCTTGAAAGAGCATTATGCTTTTCGTTTTAATACAGTTAAAAGTAGAACAGAGTTTCGAGAACAAGATTCTAATACTTCATTTCGTCCTCTTACTAAATATGATATTAACTCTATGCGTCGGCTGGTAGATGGGACTTTGGGAATATATACTCCAGCTGATAATATTCGAGCAATATTGGAGAGCGACTTTTGCAATAAAGTTAACCCGATTCGTGAGTATTTGTTGAATCTTCCAAAGCCTAAAGGTGAAGATGAATCTGAAATCATAAGGTTGGCAAATTGTGTTGTGGTGAGAAATCCTGATAAATGGCAGCATTATTTTGTAAAATGGCTTGTTGCTGTCGTAGCCAATGCTATGGATGATTTACAGTGTCGTAATCATACATGTTTAGTTCTTACAGGTGAACAAGGAAAATTCAAAACAACTTTCCTTGATTTACTCTGTCCAGAAGAACTGAAGAGTTATCTTTTCACAGGAAAGATTGACCCACAAGGAAAAGATGTACAAACACTGATTGCGGAATATCTTTTTATCAATATTGACGACCAGCTAAAGGCACTCAATAAGAGAGATGAAAATGAATTGAAGAACCTGATAACGACACCAAGAGTAAAATATCGTAGACCATACGACACTTACATTGAGGAGTATCCTCACTTAGCAAGCTTATGGCATCTGTTAATGGTAATGATTTTCTAACAGATCCGACAGGCAGTCGTCGCTTTCTACCTTTTGAAGTTGAACACATTGATATTGACGCAGCTAAAGAGATTGATATAAACAAGGTGTACTCCGAGGCAGTTGAATTGTGGCGGAGTGGTTATCATTATTGGTTTAATGAAGAGGAAATAGCTGAACTACACCAAGAGAGCGAAGGGTTTCAAGTGCAGACAGTTGAGTATGAAATGCTTCTTAAAGGTATGGAAAAACCAGCTGTAACCGAAGAAAGTTATATGACTACTTCTGAAATCCTAAACTATTTGCGTGGATATACAACGCTTAACCTAAGTGAAAGGAGAATGGGAGAAGCCTTGAAAAAGGCTGGCTTCTTGCGGAAATCCAAAAGGATAGGTGGCAATCCAATGTATGTCTACCATATACGCAAGATTGTTCCCAATCCCTTTATTCAAAGTTACAATACTAATTATTAATACTACTTTACTACAAAGAGAGATAAAGCATTGAAAGAAAAAAGGGTTCTTCAGGAATTTGGAGTGATAAAACAGATAAAATAAAAAAGAAACCGCTGTAAATATTGTATATTTGAATAAACACCACCAAATGTACAAAGATGAACAGCAGTTTCCTATATCATGCTTGGGGTCTTTACACCCACAAATGCACTTGTGAAGAATACAAAGGTAATAGAATTATTTTGTATGTACAAACAAAAGAGCGAATAAGATGTTGCCCTGTTGTTGGGCTCGCTCTGTTGTGAAGAACGGGTATCGCCTGCGGGACTTTGTTGGACTTCCCATAGGTGGCAAGCGAGTAACTATCCGCATGAAGGTGCAACGCTATAAATGTAAGGAATGTGATTTCGACCAGCAGGAGAATATTCCCTTTGCTACTGGCAGTCGCAGCTATACTCATCGCTTTGCCAAGTATGTAGTAGATTTACTTCGTGGTATGACGCTTCAGGATGTATCGCATCATCTGGGTGTGTCATGGGATACGGTAAAGGAAATACACTCCTCTTACCTTGAGCGTCATTATAGCCCTCCATCTCTGGATAAGGTGGAGAATATAGGTATAGATGAGTTTGCTGTTAAGAAAGGACATGTTTATAAGACCATCGCCGTGGATTTGGACAGTGGCAGGGTAATCTATGTTGGCGATGGAAAGGGTACGAAAGCTCTGAAGAAATTCTGGCAGAAAGTCAAACGTAAGAATATAAAGATAAAAACATGTGGCAACAGACCTGTCTGCGGCTTTCATAGCCTCTGTCATGGAGAATTGCCCCGATGCAGTACATGTGTTTGATCATTTCCATGTAGTGAAGTTAATGAACGAGAGACTTGACGATATCAGACGTAAAAGTTTATAGTATGGAGAAAGATATAAATAAACGTAAAGTACTCAAAGGAACAAGATATCTGCTACTGGGCAATGGTGCAGACATCTTTGATAAACAGCACAAGACAAGGCTTGAGAATGCTTTAGCTATGAATGAGCCATTGTCAAAAGCATACTATTTGAAGGAACAACTGCGTCAGATATGGTCGCAATCCACGAAAGATATGGCAGAAAAAGTGCTTGATGACTGGATAAGGCAGGCAGAACAAAGCAAGATAGCCCAACTACAGAAAATGGCTGTTACCGTAAAAAACTATAAGAAAGGAATCCTTGCTTGGTACGATTGCCATCTATCAACAGGAAAAGTCGAAGGCATCAATAACAAGATTAAAGTAATGAAACGAAATGCCTATGGATTCAGGGATGAGAGGTACTTTACACTAAGACTCTATGCACTGCATGACTGCCGTATCACTCGAAATGTCGGATGAACCGAAAAAAGGTTAGACCGTAGTAAATAATGATATAAGGTATTACTACCTCATTACTACCAACCTACCATATACATGTGCAATAATTACTACAAAGATAGTTAGTACTACATGTTTTTCTTTCATTGTCAATGACTTACAAGAATATCACATTGTAGTAAGTACTAAACTTAAAAGTTACAAGTATGACATTAGATGAAATTAAAGCAATATCAATTAAAGATTACTTAGGTAGTATGTCTATATACCCAACAAAGAATTATAGCTATTACGGAATGTATAAAAGTCCATTTCGAAATGAACATACTCCAAGTTTCAAAGTTGATTATAACCAAAATCTATGGTATGACTTTGCACTTGATGAAGGTGGGAGTCTTATAGATTTAGTTATGAAATTACATAATTGCAGTTTAGTACAAGCTATAGAGTTGTTTAATGGCAAACAAAATAACCTACCAAAATTCTCTATAGCTAATAGCAAAACAATTTCTCCAAACCAATCACGTATAGAGGTTATTGGCTCTACCAACTTGTGTCATCCAAATCTCATAGAATATCTTACACATAGAGGAATCAATCTGAACATTGCGAAAAATATTGTAAGGAGATCCATTATAGAATTGGTGATAGGAGTTTTTACGCAATAGGCTTTCCAAACAATTCTTATGGGTATGCGTTGCGCAATCCATATTTCAAAGGGTGTTTGCCTCCTTCCGATATCTCGTATGTTCCCAATCCTTCAGAACAAATCAATTTGTTTGAAGGTTTTATGGATTATCTCAGTCTGCTTACGATGAGTCCAGATGAAGAGAAGAAAGCTGCACTGATACTTAACTCGATTAATAATATCAAAAAGTCAAGATTTTTTCTTTCAAAGCACAAGCTCGTCTATTCATATTTAGATAATGATGAAGGAGGAAAGCGAACTTTAGAACAACTTAAAAGAGACGGTTTCGCTGTTCAAGGCTGCTCTTCCGTCTTCCAAAATTATAAAGACCTAAATGAGTATTTATGTGCTGAATTCAAGCATTCAGAGAAAGCAGAAAATAAGAAAATCAAAGGAATTAAGCTATGATTGTAGGATTTGCTTTGCATAATCTGTTTTTGGTGAGCAAGTTTATGTTTTGGGCATACCAAAACCACTTGCTCCACCTCCTGACAGTCGTTGCAGAGGATTATCCCGCTGGTCTCCATCAAATCAAATAAAAGAAACAAGTATGATAAAAACAGAATATAAAAAAGGTGGTCGTCCAACCAAGGGCGTAGCCGAAAAGAAAAAATACCGTATCACGGTGAAACTGAATACGCAAGATTACTATACACTCAAAGGCAAAGCTAAAAGCGCAGGAGTAACCATGAGTGATTTTGTAAGGAAAGTTCTTGATAAAGGAAATGTCATTGAGCGACTGACCGTAGAGCAAGCAGACTTCATCCGCAAGCTGTGTGGAATGGCAAACAACCTCAATCAGTTGGCACATCGCGCCAATGCGGAAGGATTTCATACCATTGCGCCTTTCCATAAATCATCATTAGCAAGATTGATGAAATCCTAAATCTGATACGAAGATGATTGCAAAGATAATGAAAGGTTCGGACTTCAAGGGTGTAATCAATTACATCCTTGACCCGAAGAAAGGAACGGAACTTATAGACAGTTCCGGAGTGAGAATAGACAGTATCAACCATATTGTTCAAAGTTTCATCGACCAAACAGAACTTAATCCACGAGTGGGTAAGGTTGTGGGACATATCTCCTTAAGTTTCTCCGTACAGAATTCTTCCAAGCTCAGTAATGAATGGATGGCGCAGATTGCTTGTGAATACATGGAGAAGATGGGAATAAAAGATACGCAGTACATCATAGGTCGCCATTTCGATAAGGAGCACCCTCATGTGCATATCGCTTTCAATCGGATAGATAACAACGGCAAGACTATCTCTGATCGTAACGACAGGTTCAAAAGTGAGAAGATTTGCAAAGAATTGACTGCCAAATACGGTTTATACTTTGCTGGTGGCAAGGAGAAGGTCAAGGAACATCGTCTGAAAGAACCCGACAAGACCAAGTATGAAATCTATCAGGCGTTGAAAACTGAAATTGCTCGGTGCAGGGATTGGAAAGCGTTACTTGTCCACTTGGAGAGAGAAGGGATTGATGTCCGCTTTAAGTACAAAGGCAATACACAAGAAGTGCAGGGAATTATCTTTGAAAGAACGGTTATCATTTCAATGGCTCTAAAGTAGATAGGGGTTTTAGTTATTCCAAGATAGACTTTGCCCTGCAACAGAATGACAGGGAACACGAACAGCAGACACAAGGAATGATAAACCTCATATCCAATGTTGCAAGTGTTACGAGCGAAATTACCAATAACCTCATAGAAGGAGGATTAGATTTGTTTCAAACTCATGGTACTGTTCCTGCGGAGGTTTATAACACACTCGATAAAAAGAAGAAAAAGAAAAAACGTAAAATACATTTATAACTATGGCTGATAATAATACATTTGTCCTCTTTGAGGAAATCAAGAACAAACTGGAGACAATTTACAAGGAGCTAAAGGAGTTGAAAGAAAAGGAGAACAGTTCTGTTTCTCTCCCTATTCAATCTACATCAGCACAAAGTGATGAGCAGAAAGAACTGGAATTGCTCAATCAGTATGAACAGCGAACAAAAGATGTGATTAACAAGTATATTGGAGTACAAGTACGCATCAAAGATGAGGAGGCTAAGTCCATGGACAAATTGGTGGCAAGTGTCTTGACCATGTTACACGAATGGCAGGAGAAGAAAGAGCATCCAATACCGCAGGAACATATTCACAGGCACAGCTTTGACATCAAATCCTCGAAAGTCTTTACTTATATGGTAGCAGTATCTGTCCTTTGTTTTGTTTCTTTGGTCGGCAATTACTTCTTGTGGCAATGTAAACAGCAATACAAGGATGATGCCTTGAAATTTCGTATCATCAGAGTTTGGAGAGGATGTAGTCCCAAGGAAATTCTATGGCTCAATGATGTGTTTGACATTCATCGCAATGAAAAGATTATCAAACTAATCAAGGAAAAAGCAGATGATTACGACATGGAATTGAAGCAAAAGGCAGATAGTTTGATGCAGAATAACCTGCAAAATAAGAAAAGCAAATAGTGTTGAACACATAAACTTTAATAAGAGGGGAAATTTCCCCTCTTAATAAGTCTTTTATACAAGAAAATTTACTATATTTGCAAACAATCATATAATATTTATGGAAAGTCCAACTAATAGAATTAAAGAGGTGCTTATCGAGAAAGGGATTAAGCAAACATGGCTTGCAGAGAAGCTCGGCAAGAGTTTTACTATTGTCAACTCATACGTTTGCAATCGTCGACAGCCAAGCCTAGAATTGCTATTTCAGATAGCAGAGATTTTGCAGGTTAATCCAAAGGAGTTGATTAACACCCCAGATGAGTAATAAGAAGTTTTTCGATTTACATCAAGAATAGAGTTCAGACATAATAAAAAAGAATCATGGCAAAACAAAATACAGCTGATATTGGATTTGAAAAGGAAATATGGAAAGCAGCAGATTTGCTTCGTGGTAACCTTGATGCTTCCGAATACAAATCGGTAGTTTTGGGATTGATTTTTCTAAAATACATCTCCGATAAGTTTGAAACTAAATATCAAGAATTAGTCAATAATGGTGAAGGATTCGAGGAAGACCGCGATGAATATATGGCGGATAATATTTTCTTTGTTCCACAAGAAGCACGGTGGAGTGTGGTAGCAAAAGCAGCCCATACACCAGAAATAGGTACGATAATCGACAATGCCATGCGTCTTATTGAAAAAGAGAATCTCCGTTTGAAAGGCATTCTGCCCAAAAATTTCGCCCGACCAGAATTAGACAAAAGGCGTTTGGGCGATGTGGTAGATTTATTTACCAATATTCAAATGAAAGAACATGGAGATTCCAAAGATATATTGGGACGCACATACGAATATTGTCTTTCTAAATTTGCGGAAGCAGAAGGGAAATTAGCAGGAGAATTTTATACACCTGCTTGTATTGTTCAAACACTTGTCGAAGTTCTGAAACCTTATCACGGACGAGTATATGACCCTGCTTGCGGATCTGGTGGAATGTTCGTACAGTCTGCTAAATTCATAGAGAGGCATCAAGGCAATATCAAAGATATTTCTGTCTATGGTCAAGACAGCAATCCTACGACATGGAAGATGGCTCAGATGAATCTTGCTATTCGAGGCATTGAAGCTGATTTGGGTAAGTTTAATGCAGATACATTCTTTGACGACCAACACCCCACATTAAAAGCTGATTTTATCATGGCTAATCCGCCATTCAATCTCAGTGATTGGGGAGCAGACAAGTTGCAAGATGATGTGCGTTGGAAATTTGGCATTCCACCATCGGGCAATGCCAACTTTGCATGGTTACAACACATGATTCATCATTTATCTCCCAAAGGGAAAATAGGTATGGTATTGGCAAATGGTTCTTTATCTTCACAGACAGGAGGGGAAGGAACAATTCGTGAGAATATCATCAAGGCCGATTTAATAGAAGGTATCGTTGCTCTACCCTCACAGCTGTTTTATACCACAGGTATTCCTGTTTCTCTATGGTTCCTCAATCGAGAGAAGAAACAGAAAGATAAAATTCTATTTGTAGATGCAAGAAACATGGGAACAATGGTTACTCGCAAACTTCGTGAGCTCCAAGAAGCAGATATAAAAAAGATTGCAGACACTTTTGATAAATATAATGATGGTACACTTGAGAATGAAAAAGGTTTCTGTGCAGTTGTAGCCCTTGGCGATGTGGCAAAACAAGACTATATTCTTACCCCTGGACGTTATGTCGGCATTGCAGAACAGGAAGACGATGGTATTCCTTTTCAAGAGAAGATGGATAAACTCACAACCGAATTGTCTGATTTATTTGCCCAATCTCATGATTTGGAGGATGAGATACGAAAACAGTTGGCAAGCATAGGTTTCACTATCAAGTAAATGACTGCATGTTCTTCCATATTATCAATTCATTAATATAGAAGAACATGAAAGAAATTTGATTTCAGAAATTAGCAATGCAATGGCAGGTATATTAAGTGTAGAACAAATGGCACAACTCAATGGAGTATTATTGCAAGTAATTAGCAACTACTCCATTACAGCAGACGACGAGCTGATGCAAGAGAACAATGCATCTAACGAACGTCTGTTAGAGATATTCTTGTCAGCTAAGCAAGTTGAAGGTTGCACCACACCTACCATAAAATATTATGGCTCGACCATTAATCAGCTTTTCAAGAAAATGCCTAAAAAAGTTACGAACTATACAACAGAGGATATTCGTGCTTATTTGGCTGTATTTCAACGGAAACACAAATCGAGTAAAGTTACAATAGACAATATCCGTCGTATCTTTTCATCTTTCTTTTCATGGTTAGAGGATGAGGATTACATCATTAAAAGTCCTGTACGTAGAATACACAAGGTTAAGACAGGAACACAGATTAAGGAAGTCCTTACTGACGAGAACTTGGAACAACTACGTGATAACTGTACAAGGGTACGAGATTTAGCCATGATAGACCTCTTGGTTTCTACTGGTATGCGTGTTGGAGAACTTGTAAAGCTCAATCGTGAGGATATAAACTTCAACGAGCGTGAGTGTATTGTTTTCGGTAAAGGTAACAAGGAACGTATCGTGTATTTCAATGCTCGTGCAAAGATTCATTTGCAGCAATATCTAGCAGAGCGAAAAGACAGAAACAAAGCATTGTTTGTGTCTCTTGCCAAACCACACAATCGGTTACAAATATCAGGGGTTGAGACAAGATTAAGAAAGATTGGGAAGCTTTCAAAGATTGTCCGTGTCCATCCACACAAGTTCCGTCGGACACTTGCAACTATGGCTATAGATAAAGGTATGCCCGTGGAGCAAGTACAAAAACTCCTTGGGCATGTTAAAATTGATACAACCATGCACTATGCAATGGTTAATCAAACAAACGTCAAACTCTCTCACCGCAAATTCATCAGTTAAATCAAAATGCAAACAGCATATCACACATATAGCTCAAATCAACCGCTATTTCATAAAAATAGGCGGATAAATGATAATTTAGAGCAACAGGCACAGGCTTTGTTCAAATCTTGGTTCGTGGATTTTGAGCCATTTAAGAAAGGGAAGTTTGTAGATTCAGAGTTAGGAATGATACCTGAAAGTTGGAGAGTATGCTCTGCAGAAACCATATTTAAAATAAATATTGGTAAAACTCCTCCAAGAAAGGAACAGCAATGGTTTACTAATATCAACAATGGAAATGTCAAATGGATATCTATCTCGGATCTAGGTAGCAATGAAATTTTTATTGAGGATTCAAAAGAATATCTTACAAAAGAAGCTATTTCAAAATTTAATATCATTGTTGTACCAGAAGATACTATTCTTGTAAGTTTTAAACTTACAGTAGGAAGAGTGGGAATTTCTAATTGTGAATTAACAACAAATGAGGCAGTAGCAAGATTTTACCTCCCCAAAAAGCTATTCTCGAGAGTATACTTATCTATCTCTAAAAAAATTATAACTATGCTCGCTTAGGAAGTACATCTTCGATAGCAACTGCTGTAAATTCTAAAATTATTAAGAATATGAAGTTATTAATACCTCCTGTAACTATAATAAGTGAGTTTAGCAAAAGAATTAATCCCTTATTCAATGCTATAAGAATTTATGAAAACGAAATCAGGAACCTTTCAAAAATTAGAAACACGCTTCTCCCGAAGCTGATGTCTGGCGAGCTGAAAATTAATGATATAAACAACTAAATTCCCATTTATGGAAGAGAAGAAAGAACAACATAAGAAATCAATTCGTTTCTTCAACGACCGTGAAGTACGTGCCGTATGGGATGAAGAAAGTAATTGTTGGTGGTTTTCTGCAACAGACATTGTACGTGCCATTAACGATGAGCCCGACTACACCAAAGCTGGTAACTATTGGCGTTGGTTAAAACGTAAGTTAAAACAAGAAGGCATTGAACCCGTGAGTACTACTCACAACTTTAAATTTGAAGCACCAGATGGCAAGATGCGTATTGCAGATGTCCTTGATAGTGAAGGAGTGACTTTATTAGCAAAGCACTATCCTAACAATCGAGCAAATGAGTTCCTTGATTGGTTTACATATAGTGATAATACATTGGATGGTCAAAGTCGAAAGAAAGCATATCAGTTATATGAAAGTGGTTTGCTGAAAAGTCTTGAGCCAGGCAGCATACAATGTTTACAACAGATTCATGCTTATCTCTTTGGAGGTTTGTATGACTTTGCTGGACAAATCCGCACGAAGAATATCTCCAAAGGTGGCTTTACCTTTGCTAACTGTATGCACTTCCCTGCTACGCTACAAACGATTGAAAGAATGCCAGAAAACACCTTCGACGAAATAATGGACAAGTATGTCGAAATGAACGTAGCGCATCCATTTATGGAAGGCAATGGACGAAGCACTCGTATCTGGCTTGATCTCATGCTGAGGCGTTCTCTCAAGCGGTGTGTGGACTGGAGCCAAATAGACAAAAACGAATATTTGTCTGCAATGCGTGAAAGTGTAGCAGATAGCACGTTCATCAAGACTTTGGTAAAGCCAGCACTCACTACAAAGATTGATGACAGAGAAATGTTTATGAAAGGTATTGATTATTCATACTATTATGAACAAAATGATTGAAGAAACAAAATGAATCGATAACATACTTCAAAAGGAAAAAGAGGAATACTATAATGAAATATAAATTCTATCATAACTTGAAGAGAGATAAGATGCTTAAGTATCTCTCTTATTTGTCCGTGTTGCAGGAAAATTCCCGTTTCTGCTATAGATTAGAAATGGCCTTGGTCGAAGCATATTTGATGTGGAAACGAGGAAAGCATGACTGGTTCTACATAGATAGAATTCTTGAGTATAGCAATCCACATGAAGATCCACAGGAAAGGCTGTTTGTTGAAACTGTAAACACTCCGATTGGTTCTTATAAGGTCTTCTCTGCGTTCTATTTGACTCATAAGTATCTTCTCAGCCAATTATTATTTTTGGCTCATAAGGAAAGATAGATCAAAGTAAGTTAGCAATTGTCTATGTAATTTTGGAAATATCCAATGAAATAGCAGACAGATTCAACTATGGTCGTAATGTATGTGGTAAATACAATGCAGAATCAGTTTATACCTCAAACTACAAGGAATATAGCAAGTGTGAATCATATAACTGTTTTAGCAAAGCTGAAGTAAACTCTATCTTGGCAAAATACCAAGTTGAGGAAAAGTATCTGCAACCATTGTTGTTATACCTGAAAAGGAAAGAGTACGAAAAAGAATTATCTCAATTAGGCCATAGCGATACGTTTAAGTTGCATCCGTTCTTAAAACTTGATGATGGGGAATATTTAGTTATGTTCCCGGCTAATCTCTTAAGGTTAGCCTACAGACTGTGCTATGGCATTCTTGTAAAGGAACTGGGCGAGAAAACGCTCCTCTCATTAGTAGAAAAAGAGATGATCGAAGAAACAGGATTTCTCCTGCAAGGTGGTTATGGATTATTTATTCAACAGAAGAACTATCATGACACACCTTTCCTGTGGTTCCAATTTGATGAAGATAAGGTTGCCAATGTTACAATCGTTTTAGCAGATAAGAAAGCAAATTTAGAGCAATCAATTAAAGACTCAGAGGCAGCTATAAAACAAGCATTCCCATGCAAAAACATTTTCACGTTTTTAGTTACTCAAGAGATGACAGAGGAAATTCTGTTTATGACTTTCGGTCATGATGTGGCTCATTTCTCGGTAGAGGAACTGAAGATTGTAATGGGTCAGGATAGAATGAATCTGCTGAATCTATACTATTATGATCAAGACAGACGGATTCTAAGATTTGTACCTACAATACAAGAAATTGATAGATTTGCATACTATAGTTCCAACCATAATACATTCTATCGGGATGAAATGCCAGATATCATGGTCGTGGAAATAGGTTACGCTCTATCAATGCGTGAGAAATATTTGTGCGGCCAGGATGCGCATATAGTACAATATGCACCGAAAAGTAGCTATGTTATGGTCAAGCACTATGCTGACATACCAAAACAGATACCTATCTACGCCCCATACATGATGGTGAAGGGCCTTCTTATGCTTGAGTTGCAAAACTATAATTTATGGATTCATATAGTATGCAAAGAGGAGCATCGCATATTTGGTAGAGAGGCCACCATCGCCTTGATGAATTGGTTGTTTGCTATTGAGAAGAAACTATGGGTAAATACTATTGGCCAAAATCTCTATGTGGAATTATGCGTTATGCCGGGTGGTGTCTATAAGTGGAAAAAGGAAAATGACCAGTCTATGGTATTTTGCGTACCAGAAGAAATCATGAGTTCGGATGCTACTACTTTGGAGAGAGATTTAGTAGGCCAATTCCTCAAAGCAATTAAAGATTGTGGATTCTCTTCAAACGAGTCATTATTTGATACTGGTATGCAATTGCTTGATTCTGCACCAGGAAGATTTATTCAAGTTGGCGAGAGTGAAAATATAACTATTATTGACGAGAAGGATGGTGTTGACTCATGCTATTATGTCAATTCCAGATATTGTGACAAGATTCTTTCCGAGATTGCTGATTTTCTGAATATTAAAGGTTCAGAACAGACTTTTGATTTTGCAGAATCGAGGAAGATCATGATTCGGGTTTCTGATTATATCCTTGACGAAGTAAAAAAACTGTTGGCAGAGATGGATACCCAACTACTTCTTACAAGTCTACTTAACCTTCATCATGCCATGATTTATTGGTCGAAGCTTACTCAACGAAGGTACGAGTCTTTAAGCAAGGCATATTCTTTTTTGGATGCGACATTTGATAATCAACTTGATTATGTCAATGAATATTCGGAGATGAATACGTTGACACAAAGTATGATTGAAACCATTGTTCTGAATGGTATTCATAATACTGGTGGAAAGCCTGAATTGGAAAAGCTTGATCGCCTGTTTGCTCTGATGCACTTTAGTTTGAATATGGGTGTATATATGGATCAATTAGGTGAGAAGATAAAAGGTTCTGAATTGACAATACTAAAAAATGGAAGACTGGTAATGCCAAAGCCTATGATTGATAAACTAAACGCCTATTTATAGGCTAAGAAAGTTGTCCATGAGTAATCCAGAATTGTACACAAGATTACATAATCTGATGCCAACATCCTCCATCAATCCAAATGATGAAATATTTATAAAGGCTTATAAAGCGCAATTCGGTATTTCATTTGAGAAGTATTGTAAGGTACTCAAGGCATCCATTGATTATGCCAGCTATAATAAGAAACCAGTAATGGTATTACCGGAGAAAAAGTTCTTTGAGAAAATATGTGCCGGCATATTTGATGAAGAAGAGGCGAAAGTATTCATGGCGAACTTTGTCCTTACGAAGGATCTCAATAATGGTGATCTTAAGTTTAGTGACAGATGGGTTCAGAGATTTAATCGCCCAGTGCAAGTTACAGCACGGCCTTGGATACTCTTTGATGGCAACATCTATTATTCAACTAAAACACTTTATGAGAGTTGGATGATTCGAGTAGAACGATTGAATAATGGAACTGTGGTTAATACTACCCCAGAAATGCAGGCTCTTGTATCAAAGGTAAATATAGAAAAAGGTCGTGAGTTCACTACAAGTGTAAGGAGATTATATGAAAGTCTGTCTCTTGATTATTTATATGTGGATTCAGAGGTTAAGATTATGCCAGGCAAACACCTCAATTCCGACAAAGATCTTGGAGATATTGATATTCTTCTTATAAATAAAAAAAACAAGCAGATTGTTTGTATAGAGGCTAAGAATTTCTCGGAGAGTAGAACAGTATACGAATTAATACAGCAGAACAGAAAGATTGTCACTAAAGAATTGTCCCATGTAATAGAAAGAGATGTTTGGTGCAAGAATAATATTAATAAATTTAAGTTCTATGTTTCTGAAATTGATGACGAATACTCTGTAAAGACGATATTCTTGACATATCACGAAAATGCTTATAAATACTTCGAACATGAACTAGAAAATGATATCACATTTCTTTCTGCAGTAGAGATTGTGGAAAATCCAATGATCCTATTTGCATGAAAGGAATATATTTATACCAAAGGAATTCGTAGGGCTGAAAACAAATCTCAGTACCTTTGCAACCACGAAATAGGAATACAGAACAAAGGATAGATATTATCGGTACAATGAGAGTACGGATAGCTCTCGTTGATTATTGATTTCTATTGTTTAGGATATTCACAACGGTCATTATTTGTACTATAGAAATATAAAACACTGATTATCAGTATAGGATAAGTTTGAGGAAGTGAAGTAAATTTTTAAAACTAAAATAATTGCAGCAGTCTGGTAATGGATTGCTGCAATTTGTTTTATATAATACTATGAAATTAGGAGGGGTAAGGGGTTAAATTATTCATAAAAAGAAGTATCTTTGTGCTATGATAGAATCACTCAGAGTAGACTTGTAGAGATTTTTGTTACATATAAACTCAATTCTACACGATGCAAGTGAAGATACTCCACATTCTGTTGAGCAAGTGCTTAACTTGTTAGATGCGAAATTAAGAACTCCCTTATCAGATACTGATAGACTTGAACTTGCCGATGCTTTACATTTGCTCAATCATCACCTTGCGCCTGATAGGGAAATATATATTCAGCGAATTAAAAGCAATGCTCTTGCAAAAGCAGTAAAGATGCACGACCTTACTCACAATATGGATCTTACTCGTATTCCTAATCCAGCAAAGAAGGATTATGAACGTATTGAACGATATAAGAAGGAATATGATTATTTGAGTGGACTTTGATAATAGATTATTAAGTCTCTTGAAGAATACAACCAATCTCCCCACGACTATGCATACGAGGGTGTGTCAAAACTCGTTTTCAGCTAAAGACAGCTATCATTTTGTAAAGAAAAACCGTTACCAAAGAGTTAATAACTCAATGATAACGGTTACTTTAATATTTATGAGGGAGTGAAACTGTTAATATGAAAGGAAGCTTTTCTGAATTCTTAGTTTTGACACACCCCCGTGTTTGTATTATACAGCCAATATAATGCTTGATGTGAATGTGAAAATGTTATTTACTCTTTACAGTAAATCTCTTATCTACTACACTAAGTTTGAAAACTCTTTGCTGTCATTTTTAACATTTGCGGTATTTCGTTGATTTATAAAGTTTTATAAGTCGTGGGTGGGTGATGGGAGTGACAGCAAAATAAAAATAATTCGTGAAAAACTTGACAAGGGGTATCTCTGTTTTGTATCTTTGCAAGCGAAAATAAGGAAGAGCTATGATATGCTTAGTATGATTTCCTACAAACTAACGGCATCTTCTTTTTTGAATTTGTTTTCTTAAATCTTTTATTCATGTGTACATATTTTTTTTATATGCCCACAAATAGGGTAGTGCGTTTTATGCACAATTTTATTTTTGTATACGGAATGACAAACGGATTGGGCAGGAAAAGACATAGCAACAGTTTTGCTTATTTCCTTTCTCACAAATAATTTATCTATTCATCAACTTAAAACAATCATTTATGAAAAGTAAGAACCTTAAAAACATTAAAGCTGAAAATCAGCGAAACAGACAGTCGGAAAGACTTAAAAACGACATTACTCGTCGGTTGCTCAACTATCTTGAGCGGAAGTATGAAATGAGATTTAATACCGCCTTAGGGTGTACAGAAGCTCGCAAGGCTGGGAGTAACGAACCTTTTGTGGCAGTAGATGAACGAATGCGCAATACTATTGCTATTAAGGCGCGTCTTGATGGGATTGATGCGTGGGACAAAGATATCCGACGATATATGGAGTCGGATTTTGTTAAGGCTTTTAATCCTGTGGATATTTTCCTCGAAGGATTGCGAGGACGATGGGACGGAAAGAATCATATTGAGGCACTGGCAGACTGTGTACCTAATGATAACACACGGTGGGCAGAATGGTTTCACACGTGGTTTCTTGCAATGGTTGCACAATGGTTGGGGCTGAATATCTCACATGGTAACAGTGTGGCACCGTTGCTCATTTCACGACAAGGCTATCGGAAGTCTACTTTCTGTAAACGTCTTCTACCAGAGGCGTTGCAATGGGGATATAACGATAATCTAATCATTAGTGAGAAGCAGAATACATTGCGCGCAATGACACAGTCGTTACTGATTAATATTGATGAATTCAATACGCTGTCAGCAAAGACGCAAGACGGATTTTTAAAGAATGTTATGCAGCTTGCAAACATTAAAATCCGTCAGCCTTATTGCCAGCAACAAGTTACATTGCCACGCATTGCCTCTTTCATTGCCACGGCAAACGTTTCAGATGTTTTTAGCGATCCCAGTGGTTGCCGCCGTTTTATTGCAGTCACGCTGACTGGTCCTATCCGTTTGCCCGAACACATAGACTATGAACAGCTCTACGCACAGGCTGTTGCCGAACTTGTGGCTGGTAGACGCTATTGGTTTGATGAGGCTGATACCCAGGATATTATGGAGAATAACGTGCAATATCAACAACGTACCCCTGCCGAAGCTCTCTTTTTAGATAGTTTCTCTATTCCTAAAGACTTGACCAAGGGGGCTTATATGACTGCAGCTTCCATTTTTTAGCCTACTTCGTCAGCGGTATGGCAGTCAGCTGAACCTAACAAGTCTTTCCCATTTCGGTCGTGTTCTTGCAAATATCCCGAATCTCCATAGCAAGCATTCTTCGCATGGCACAGAGTATTTGGTTGCAGTACGTAGAAACGCAGTACAGTTTGGTCAGTCCAGCTTGAGTTGTTAGTTGCTATCTGAATGAGTTTTCAAAGTTGCTGTCACTACAGTCACTCGCAAATACACCATAAGTAGTTTATAATCTGTTGTTTATGCGAAATGTTAAAAGTGACAGCAACTTAAAAACAAAACAAAGTTATATATAAATGCTATTAATCCAATAAAGTATAATAAAAAAATCTTGGTTTATAAAAAAATTTTTTTATTTTTTTCCTTAATTCCTGCAGTATTTTTTTCTTGTGAGAAAATTTTATATGTTGAGATGTCTTTTTGGGGCTCTATATGTTGATATGAGGTGCTTCGGTGTTTCTTGGGTCTTTTCTAAGCATAAATCCCCCACCCAAACCAATGGGGAAGTATGAAAAGCCACAAAGAAATGATGTAAATTCCACCGAAGGAAGTGATATTCTCGATTTTAATAGCTACCTTTGTCCTGTCAGTTTTTTGCTTACTTGTTATGTTTGCAGCACCAAGATAGGTGAAATTTCTGACATATCAAAGTGTTTCGAGAACTTTGTTTCTCAGACACATGGAGTTCTCACAAAAATTTATGCTGCGGAATTAAGGTAAAACTAAAACAGGTGAATTATGGGAAGAAAGTTAAACTATATCCATCTACTATTCTTTAGCACTATTATTGTAATCCTGCTGATGTCGGCTGGTTGCGAAAGAAAAGCAACTATGGTTTCAAGAGCGAACGGAAGAGGTCGTTCCATCATTGATGGAAAATCGGATTCTTTTGTGGATGCCAAGTCTAAAATGACCATCGAACTTGATACCATAGTGAGGGATTGGCATATGCTATTACAAACTGCAGACAATGGCATTAAGATAAAAAATGAGAACTTCTACGATAAAACGCTTTTTGTGACAATTGTCAAAAATGGCAAAACACTTTTCCATCAAAAGGCTGTAACTACGCCATGGCTATTAGGGAGTCCAGATAATGAACGACAACTATATGCCGGACCCCTCATTGCTGTTTCTAATACGACAGTCTATCTATTTGTAGGTTCATACCTACCTGAAACAGACGATGGATACACTTACATTTTAGCATTCTCTAAAGACGGTAACGTCAACAAATACCAGATGCCACAGAGTTTAGACGAATCAGATTTGGTGACCGAATTTTATTTGTTATATTCCCATGAATGTCTTTACAAACCTTTTGACGCAGAATCTTTACAGCAAATCATCAAAGAATATTGCACCGATGAATTGTTATGGAAAATCAAACAACAAGGCAAATTTGCTATCTTTCCCCCAAAAATAAGCGACAGACATTCTCTCAAGTATGATGTTGCAAGTGAAATGATAGACATAGATACAACTAAAATGCTATTATATAGTAGAATTTATTTCTACAAACGTCACTGTTATCAACCTCTCGACTCCATGAAAGTTGTGCTGAAAGGGCGTAGGAACGAATATAATGGTGTGAGCTATGATAAGATATTGTCCATTAATCATTGATTTGGAAACGATTAATTGTTATTCTCTTCAACAAGTTCCTTTCTGAAAAAGTTGCGAATATAAAAATGAGGGTGTGTCAAAATGTACACATCCTCTTTTTTATGCACAAAGCCCCGACTTTCTCAAGCCAGGGCTTTGCTATTTCCTAAAGTTTTTGTACCTTTAGGCATTAAAAAAATCTCATTATGGCAAAGATACACTTTCGTTCTTACATACACAAGAAAATGATTCTTTTTCCTCAAAGAATCGATAAGGATATCGCAGAAGACGACCCTGTTCGTCTTGTCCATCTTTAGTAAGTTACAGAAATAGCTATTTGCACATACACTTATGGTTTTTGGGTGGGCGTGGAAGAGAACGAGTGTTTTTGTAGAAATGTTTCGTATTGGTTACGGTATCCGTTGAAAACATTTATATCTACATCGCCGTGAATACCTCTTACTTTTCCATCGGGCGAGAGTTGCCAGTAGGTAAGCTTTAATTCTGGTTTATATTCTCCATAGCGAGCAATCCAAACAGAGTATTCGCCTTGTATGTCGATAGCCATTGGCAGATAGCGTTTGGTAAACATTTGACTGATGTAAAGAATAGGACGTATCTTAGTTGCGCTATAAACCGTTTTGAGCCAATTGCGAATATGTTGAAACATTACTGCAGGTCCGCCCATTTTTGCAATTTGTTCGTCGGAAGGTTCTACATCGAGCACTGCAGGCAAGTCTCCTTTTGTAAAAAGGCTATGTTGCAAAAAATATCGAGCTTGTTCTGTGCCTGACGATGTTGTAGAAAAGAAATGATAGGTTCCAACACGTATGCCGTGTTTGTGTGCCTGCAGATAGTCGTTTCTGTAGTAAGGGTTTAGTACTGTGCGTCCTTCAGTAGACTTAATGTATACGAAAGCAATAGGATAGTTTACTTGTCCTGTTATTTGTTTTGTACTTATTTTCCCTAAATCCGTAATTCTGAGTTTTGCCCATTCTATGTTATAGTGTTTTGTTCCTTTTTCATGTTGATGTTTAGACAGGTCTATGCCGTAAATACGTTCGCTATTATGGTTCATACGTTCGCCTTTAAACATTCCATCTTTCCATTCTCCCACTTGTAAATATTCGTGCGGAGCAATGTAGAAACCAAATCCATTGGGTTTACCATTAAGCCAATGTCCATCGTAGAAGCTACCATTATTACCGTGGTGTTGCCCATATCCATTAGGAACAGAGTTTTTAGTTTCGCCCACATAATAGCCTTGTTTGTAGGGCATACCTTTTTGCAGTGGTTGGTTGATAGAAGTGTTGGACCAATGCAACAATTTTGTTTAGCCATTTCAACCGATAGCACAGCCGATTCGTTATGTGGTGTAGATTTTGTTTGCGTTTGCAGCAATAAACTGGAGTCGGCGGCATAAATAGCAATTCTATTACACATTATACGTTTGCTATTGTGTTTACCATAGAGCGCTATATATCTATTGATTTGTTTTACACGTAGATGAGCTTTGTGTGGAATGTTTTCTAAAGCATTGATTACTGTTTGTAACGAATCGCGTTGTCGCTGAATGTGCCAATGGTAAGCAGCCACTGTATTGTAGCCATAATCTTGAACGTTGTGCACACGCATATAGTAGGAAAGTTCGTTATATTGTGTTTGTAAATCGGCTAATTCATCGTCGGTTCTTTTTAGTTCGTTCGCTACTAACTTGTGTAAAGCAAAACTACTGAAACTTAATATTGTAGAAGGGCGATTACTCCATTTTGTAACCACACGTCCAAAGCAAGTAAAGGGAAGCGATAAACTATTTACCCAATAAGCGTGTGTGCGTGTTTTTCGTGGTCGTACAGAGTCGGCTTGCATTGCCCCACCTATTAGTTTCCTTTGAGTGTAGTCGGTGAAGAAGAATGTAGGTTTGCCATTTATTTCCAGTTGGTAATAAGCTTGTTGTTCTACCACTAATGCCGATTGGTTTATAGCTTTTGTTGTAGGAGGCAACAAAAGATAGATTATAAAAGCTGAGAGCACAAGCAACAGTGCAAATATAATAATGCGTTTTTTAGTTTGTAGAATATGGAGATATAACATAGTGTGTTTCTGTTTATATAGCTTACAATGAGAAAAGGTGAAACGAGGTATCAGAATAAAATATGATATAGAATAGAAGCTCCGCTATATAGTTTTGCTGTGTAACGAGAAGTAGTAGCGAAAGTTTCGATATACATAATAAATAAAAATACTAATGCTACAATGGTTGTTTTTATTTTGAAATAATAAACTGAAAGCGATAGAACAGAAAAGCGGAAACCCACCAATGGGAATCCGCCTATATCTTTAACTATCTAAGAATATTAGTCAAGGTTAGCCAACTTGTTGTCGGAACCAAGTACATCTTTAATCTTTTCAGTGTAAAGTTCAATCATGTACTCACGAGCCTTACCACAGTACTGACGTGGGTCGAAGTATTCTGGGTGCAAAGCAAGTGTTTCGCGAACACCAGCAGTGAATGCAAGACGAGAGTCAGAGTCGATATTAATTTTACATACAGCACTCTTTGTAGCTTTACGGAGTTGTTCTTCAGGAATACCAACAGCGTTAGGCAGAGCACCACCATACTTGTTAATAATATCAACATACTTCTGAGGAACTGAAGAAGAACCGTGAAGTACGATTGGGAAACCAGGAAGTTGCTTCTCTACTGCCTGTAAAACATCGAATGCCAATGGAGGAGGAAGTAAACGACCAGTCTTCGGATCGCGTGTACATTGTTCTGGTTTAAACTTATAAGCACCGTGAGAAGTACCAATAGAAATAGCCAATGAGTCGCAACCAGTACGTGTTGCAAATCAACTACTTCTTCAGGACGTGTGTAATGAGACTCTTCAGCCACAACATCGTCTTCCACACCAGCTAATACGCCAAGCTCACCTTCTACAGTTACATCGAACTGATGTGCATACTCTACAACCTTTTTAGTTAATGCAATGTTCTCTTCGTAAGGAAGTGAAGAACCATCAATCATTACAGAAGAGAAACCTGTATCTACACAGCTCTTACACAATTCAAAGCTATCACCGTGGTCAAGGTGAAGTACAATTTCTGGGTGGTGGCAACCTAACTCTTTTGCATACTCAACAGCACCTTCTGCCAAGTAACGAAGCAAAGTTTGGTTAGCATACTTGCGTGCTCCCTTTGATACCTGAATAATTACAGGAGACTTTGTTTCTGAGCAAGCTGTAATAATAGCCTGAAGTTGCTCCAAGTTGTTAAAGTTAAATGCGGGCACAGCCCAACCACCATTAATGGCTCTCTTGAACATCTCGCGTGTGTTCACGAGACCTAAGTCTTTATAATTTACTGCCATAATATTGTTGTGTATTAAAATATGAATACTGAATACTAATAACTGATTGCAAATATAAACCTTTATTTTGTGAAAACCAAACCTTATACAAAGATAATTGGTAAAACAGCTAATTTCTACTTATTTCTTGACTATAAACAACAGTTGTTCTGTGAAAGCAACAATAAATATGGCATTGGTTTGATATATATTGCGAGCTTTCTTCTTGTTTTTGTTGCCCTAATAGAACAAAGTATATTAAGTACAGATAGTTCGTTATAGTGTACCACCATTATATATACAACTTGATATAGTTATATATACAACTTGATATAGTTATATATACAACTTGATATAGTTTGCTATACCAATGTTTTGAATTTTATTAATCTGTTAAACAATAAAGTAAAAATATACCGAGCCGCTAATAGCTAATTTATACTTAATTGGGTTTATAAACTAAATACGCATTAATATAAGGTGTAATTATCTTGTTAGAATAAAAATAAATATTTAACTTTGCAGGTGTAACTATTAACAATTAGAGAGACGAAACTCTCTTAAAACGAAACAATTAATCATTAACGTATGTAGTGATGAACTTAGTAAGAAAAAAGCTACAACATAGTCTCCACAACAAACAATGTTTTATAGCTACATTGTTTTGTTTCTACGACTACAATGCAGCTACTACTGCTGACGTTCGTATTGTGTACATTACTAATTTACTTAATTCTTACGTTGCTGAAATGTTTGGCTTATACATTATATATTATTAATAGGAAAATAAAAGTAGAAATGGAAATGAAGAGAATTTATGTAAAACCACATGTGGAGCAACACAGAGTTCTAATAGAGAAACTTTTAACTGAGACCAGCGACCAGGGCGACCACGCAGAATCTAAACCGCATGACAATACATTGTGGGAACAAGATGAAGAATGGACAAATAAATTTGAAATAAGTCTAAGCGAGGAAAGAATATTAAATAGCTAATTACTTTTACCTTACGGTATTGCTACACCGTTTAAACTACATTTATATAATGTTGAAATGGTGTTTCGTAAGTGTAAATTCCGTGTACGTATATATCTACGAACGATGAAAGCGAGTAGTGAGAAAATTATAGTGCACTTGTATTTCTATGTTTTGTTTGGCTCTTTGTAGGTTACAATTTACGAAGAGCTACGATGCCTACAAAGCATTAGCATTAGGGGCTGATGCTGTATCGGTGGGTAGAGGAATTTTGACACCTTTGTTACAGCAAGGTGCAACAGGCGTTAAGGAGAAAATAACGAAAATGAACGAACAACTATCTGAACTGATGCTATATACTGGTGTGAAAGACACTAAATCTTTCGATGCGTCTGTACTATATTTGTAATTCTAAGTATAGCAAAATATAAACCAGTTGTTAGAGTGTAGCATTATTACATATAGGTTGTATAATTGCTTCTTATTAGCTTTCGTTTTATTGTTGGTAGGTTAATAGCTTTTCTAACTTGTTGTGGCTTGCAATGCCTGCATTATAGAGGAAAATAATCTGCTAACAATAAAACAAAAGTCATCAATTCGCTAATAAATCAATTTTGGTATAGGAGTCTCCATAGAAAAGAGTATAATTGTAATGTGTTTCATTACAATATACTTAAATCTGAAATGGCATATTGTTCCTAAGACACTTATACTAATGCCTAAATTGGAATATTATAGTGTGAAACGAATAATATTCCTCATCTGAATAAATATTATTCGACTATTATAACACAGCATCATAAAGGAGCCAATTTGCTATGATGTCTAAAACGCAACTGACAGATATCTGAAACGATTGCGACAGATATCTAAAACGATTGCGACAGATATCTAAGACAAAAGCATTTAAAAGCTGATGGGTTTCTCTATGCTTTTCGATATTCTATTTTTACAAGTGCGTACCAGTAAATACTGCTAATAATAGCCTTATCTATTTTTTACTGAACCAATATACGCACTTGTAAAACTGCACCATATTTTGTTTGATGTATTCTAACTACAGTGCTTCGTTATTGTTTTATCACTTTCTTACCATTAACAATATATATGCCTTTCGATAGCTTTTCATATTCGTTCGTAAGCTTAATACCATTTATAGTGTATACGTTTTGTGCTGCAACAGTGTGAATAGAAGACGTTGCAATTGCAGTTGGGTCTTTCGTAATAACAACCTTGCTGTTTACCATCTCTCCGTTGAGTGCTACACAATGTAGCGACGAATCGAATGTTGCTCCCACAGGTTGAGTAATGTTACAGCCTATTAATACAAGTTCGGCAAGGTCTCTAATAGAACCTCCTTCGTTACCTTCAGCTGTTACAGACGAGTTTTTTATAATTAATTTTTCAGACGTTCCATCGCCTCCCGCAATGCCGTATGCTTTACTTTTGGCGTTTATGGTACAATTGTCTATAGTGAGTTCGGTATTAAAAACAAATATGGCACAATCCTTTTCGCTCTCTGCGTTAAGTGTTCCTCCGCCTGTAATGGTTGTAGGAGTCATAAGCGTAATAGCCGCTTTTTGTGATTTCAGGTTGTTAGTACCAATTATTTTTATAGTAATACCATCAATTTTAGAGTATATAGCGTTAATGTTTCCACCAGTGTTTATAGTGGCATCTTGCAGCGTAAGCACTTTGTTAGTAGGGTCGTAGCAAACTTTTCCACTTACACCATCGAGTATTGAAAGGTCGTTGCAGTTAGCAGAAGTAACTTTATTGCCAGCAATAGCAAGACCGTATGCCACAATTTCTGCATATCCTTTTAAAGGTAAAAACATAGCAATAAACGCTGTTAGAACTGCAATAGTGTTTTTTTTCTTCCATAAAATAGTCTTCATTGTGTTTAGACCTCCCCTTTAAACCCATATTGTTGGTAATGCCGTGTCGGAGGTGTGGGCATTTGGTTTTATAAACGTACTATGATTCTTATGTCATAGTAGATGTTGGATATATGCTTTCGCAAAAATAACATCTTTGAATTATAAATACAAATGTACCGTAATGTTTTTCATAATCTTAAGATATATTCTTTAAACATTACAGAGGTATTACAATACGTTATGATTGTATTTATCGGTTAATAGTAGAGATTAAAAAAAATCACGTTGCAGAAAAATGAAGCAACGTGATTTTAGCGGAGTATATTTAAAATGTAATTTCAGCCGAACCGAAGCAACGGTTGTGATCTTTATCGTAGATAACGCAGAACTGTCCAGGTGCAACACCATGTATTTTGTCTTCAGAGTGTACAATAGCTTCTGTTGGTTCGCCCTCGTTGTTAGTAGAAAGCAATTCCAAATATCCCTTGTGGAACTCAGGCGTATGCCTAATTTTGAAACAAATGGATATCTGTTCGGTAGCTTCAACATTATTGTTACCAACTTCTGAGCAAGGTGTTTCTGTGAGCCAATGCAAGCCGTGCACCCTAAAGTCTTTTTGTATGCTGTTTCGGGGTCGTAGCCATGACTAACAAACAACACATTGGTGGTTACATCTTTCTTCACAACAAACCATGGTCCACCACCAAAGCCCAACCCTTTGCGTTGTCCAATGGTATGAAACCACAACCCTTTGTGCTGTCCTATTATCTTTCCAGTTTCTAATTCAACAACATCGCCCACCTGTTCACCAAGATAGCGACGCACATATTCGTTATAGTCTATATTTCCTAAGAAACAAATGCCTTGCGAATCTTTCCGTTTAGCGTTAATAAGATGTTCGCGTTCGGCAATCTCGCGCACCTCATTCTTTTCGTAATGTCCTATAGGAAATAAAGCTTTACGTAATTGCCAATCGTATATTTGTGCTAAGAAGTCAGTCTGATCTTTTACTGGGTCAGGACTTGTACAGAGCCATTTCTTTCCGTTAATCCATTTGGTTTGTGCGTAATGTCCAGTGGCAATAAGGTCGTAGTTGTGTCCACACTTCTCATCGAATGCACCAAACTTTATAAGCCGATTGCACATAACATCAGGATTAGGCGTAAAACCAGCACGCACTTTCTCCATAGTATATTTAGTTACTTGTCCCCAATACTCCTTATGACAGTCTATAACATTGAACTTACAACCAAAACGTTGTGCTACAGCTGTAGCCATTTCTACGTCTTCCTCTGAATTGCAATCCCATTCTTCCTTCTCTTCAGGGCCAATGCGAATGTAGAAGCAGTCGGGAGTTAGTCCTAACCGTGCAAATTCGTAAACAACAACCGAACTATCGACACCACCCGAAAGCAGTACTGCAATGTGTTTATTCTTTATTTCATCATAATTCATAATACTGCAAAGTTATTGCTTTTCATTATCATTAACAGCATATCTGGCAATCTTTTTACGACTACCTACTTTCATTTTATCAAATCCAACGCCATAAACACCGTTTACAGCACTCTGCGATACAAATGCTTCAGGATCTATCTCGTCGATAACACTGAATATATCGTGTGTTTCAGAGCGTCGTGCAAGAACGAAAAGCATACCCAACTCTCTACCAGTGTAGAAACCACGAGCATCAATAAGTGTACAGCCACGTTCCACTTTACTATTTATGGCATTACCAATCTCTTCCCATTTGTCGGAAACAACAAAAAATTGAACAGAACCACGCATACCATTAACAACATAATCTACAACGGCAGACATAATAAAAAGTGTGATATAGCCATATATAATATTCTCCCAATTGTGCAGTACTAAGTAGCCAGATGTTATTATAATAAGGTCGCAAGCTAATATTATCTTACCCAATGATACATCGTGATGTTTGTTTATCATTGCCGCAACAACATCAGAACCACCAGTACTAGCATTATATTGTAAAGCTATTCCTGTGCCTAAACCCAACAAAGCGCCACCAATTACACTAGCAAGGAAAGGATCGTTAGGGAAAAGAACACTGTTACCAGTCATTAAATGTTGAAAAATGCTACTACTAATAGTGAAAACTATGACAGAGAAAATTGTCCGAATACAAAATCGCCAACCAAGTACTTTTAATGCAACCAACAACAACGAAATGTTCAAAATGAAGTAAGTAACCTGTATAGGAATACCAGTACCCCAATAAAGCACAGACGAAATACCAGCAATTCCACCAATAGGGACTTTATGGGTTAATACAAATGCACACCAGCCAAAACTTCCTATAGATACAGCGATGGCTATTATTAAGAAATTCCTAATCTCTTTAAAAATCTGTTTTTGTGTAATCTCGCTCATTTTTATAATCTTTTTTTTATTAAATTGCGACTTAAAAAACTAATGAATTGTTTCGCTTAACAAACACTATGTGGTTTTATTTTTATCCTGATATAACCCTAACACTATCTGTTGGATTATGCTTCGTATTCTGTAGGGTCGGTTAATCCTGCTTCTTGGAAAGCCTCTTTACGCTCAATGCAAGTGCCACATTTACCACAATGGCATTTGCCTCCTTTGTAGCAGCTCCATGTTTCTGCATAGTTTATACCAAGTTTGTTTCCTATACGAACAATGTCTGCCTTTGTAATATTGGTAAATGCTGCTTCCACACGAGTATTGTTGAATGTTCCAGCTTGAGTTGCAGCTGTCATAGCATTAATAAACTCAGGGCGACAGTCGGGATAGATGGTGTGATCGCCTCCATGATTGGCAATGTAAATACGATTGAGATTGTGGCTTTCGGCTATTCCTGCAGCTATTGCAAGCATAATACCGTTACGAAATGGCACAACAGTAGACTTCATATTCTCTTCCTCGTAATGCCCCTCAGGTATATTCTCTGCTCCGTCCAAGAGCGAACTTTTGAAATATTGCTGCATAAACTGCAACGGAATAACAATGTGTTGTATACCTAAACGCTTACAATGCAAAGCAGCAAATGGCAACTCACGACTTGCGTGATTCTGTCCATAGTCGAATGAAACAGCTAAAGCAATAGTTGCAGCTTTGTCGTAGAGAAGTGTAATGGAATCGAGCCCGCCACTAACAATAATAATCGAATCTTTCATTTATATTTGTTTATTGGTGCAAAATTACAAAAAAGATTGCTTATAGTTTTCCTGATAAGATATTTTTTCGTATTTTTGCCATAGGAACGTATTCATTATAATAATATAAATATCAATCAAATGAAGATTAATGATTTCAACTTCGCAGGACATAAAGCTATTGTTCGCGTTGATTTTAATGTGCCATTGGACAAGAATGGCAATGTAACAGACGACACACGTATTCGTGGCGCTTTACCAACGCTGAAGAAGGTGCTTGCTGATGGTGGCGCACTCATTATGATGAGTCACATGGGAAAGCCTAAAGGTAAAGTGAAACCAGAACTTTCGTTAAGCCAAATTGTTAAGAATGTAAGCGATGCTTTGGGTGTTCCTGTGAAGTTTGCTAAAGATGCTGCTAATGCAGAGGCAGAAGTTGCAGCACTGAAACCTGGCGAAGCTCTGTTGTTAGAAAACCTTCGCTTCTATGCAGAGGAAGAAGGTAAGCCTGTAGGCGTAGAAAAAGGTACACCAGAATATGATGCTGCTAAGAAAGAAATGAAAACACGTCAGGCTGAGTTCGCAAAGAAGTTGGCTTCATACGCTGATGTTTACGTGAATGATGCTTTCGGTACAGCTCACCGTAAGCACGCTTCAACTGCTGTTATTGCCGACTACTTCGATGCCGACCACAAGATGTTGGGTTTCTTAATGGAGAAGGAAGTAACAGCTATTAATAATGTTTTAAAGAACGCTCAACACCCATTTACAGCAATTATTGGTGGTTCGAAAGTTAGTTCAAACTTGGCGTCATTAAGAACCTGCTTGATAAGGTAGATAACCTTATTATTGGTGGTGGTATGGGCTTCACCTTCATTAAGGCACAAGGTGGGAAGATTGGCGATTCGCTACACGAAGACGACCTAATGCCTGAAGCTTTAAATATAATAAAGGCGGCAAAGGAAAAAGGTGTAAACCTTTCGCTCTCTACTGCAACCATCTGTGCACAACAGTTCTCTAACGATGCAGAACGTAAAGAGTTCCCTATTGACCAAATTCCTGACGGCTGGGAAGGCATGGACGCTGCTCCTGAAAGTCTTGAAGAATGGAAAAAGATTATTCTTAGCTCAAAAACAATTTTATGGAACGGACCTGTTGGCGTATTCGAATTCGACAACTTTGCTCACGGTACTGGCGAAATTGCGAAATATGTTGCCGAAGCTACACAGAAGAATGGTGCTTTCTCTCTTGTAGGTGGTGGCGACTCGGTAGCTGCTGTAAACAAGTTTGGCTTGGCAGATAAGGTTTCTTATGTTTCAACAGGTGGCGGGGCAATGCTCGAAGCTATCGAAGGTAAAGTGTTACCTGGCGTTGCTGCTATTGAAAAATAAAATTCAGAATTAAGTAAAACAGAATATTTGCAGAAGCAAAGTAAATAAGAAACATAATATAGTCTCAATGGTAGAAATACTGTTGAGACTTTTTTTATTAATTAAATACTATGAAATACAATAAATAATATTTGGTTGTCTGTTTATATTTATAACCTCAAAATATATTAAACACAATTGGCTATATACCATAACATTACCATATATGATTGTTGATACTGATGCATTCTATCATCTGTTGCATTCTTGACTAATATCTTGCTTGTCTTTTTAACTTGTTGTAGCACCTGATAATTTTATTATAAAACGCACATTTTATTGACCATTTTTAATGTATAATGTTATTTTGCAACGGACGCTCTGTTAAGAGTAGGGGAGCGATTAATTGTGATATCGTCTCTACAACTCATTGAAATGATATTGCATATATTTACTGTAGGTGGCGTAAATAATAAAGGTTGTAGTTTTTTGTGATATCTAAACCGCAACTGATAGATATCTGAGACGAGCGTTACAGATATCTGAAACAAACGTTACAGATATCTGAAACAAAAGACCAATATTTGACTAACTTTTTCTAAACATTTAAGATATTCCATTCAATTGGCAAATAACTTGTGAACGGTGTTTACAAAATCTTCGTCTATATTCTACAAAATCGGAAAAACTACACGCAAATGCTATTCGTTAAGGCGGTTAAAAGCCTTTGGCAGATAGTTGATTATATCGCTTGCAACAAGGCTCTCCTTTCCCAAATCGTTTGCAGCAAGGTCGCCAGCTAATCCATGCAGATACATTCCTACAGCACATGCATCTGCATTCTGATAGCCACGAGCCAATAAGGCAGTTATAATTCCAGAAAGCACATCACCACTACCAGCCGTTGCCATTCCACTATTCCCTGTAGAGTTAAAAGAATATTTCCATTTGGCAGACAAAGCGCACTATAATGCCCTTTTAGTAATATAAAGGCATCAAGATTTTGAGCCAATTGTTGTGCTTGTTCCAATCGTTCATATTCACCAATAGAAGGCGTACCGTTCAGTCTGTCAAACTCTGCCGCATGTGGTGTCATTATTATTTTCTTTGGCAACTGTTGTAACCATGCTCTATGAGAAGCCAACATATTTAGTGCATCGGCATCTACCACAATAGGGCATTGTGTTCTACGTATTTGTGAAATCATAGCAATGGCAGTAATTTCTACTTGTCCTAATCCAGGACCAATGCCCAAGGCATCGAAATCTTCTACGCTTACAGGTTCAGAGAAGTAGGCATCTTCGTGGTCTATTTGCATTACAGCCTCTGGAACAGCAGTTTGCATAATATCGTAGTTCCGTTTAGGAGTGTGCACTACCACCTTTCCAACGCCAGAACGTAGACAAGCACGAGTGGCAAGCACTGCCGCCCCAGCCATACCATAGCTTCCTGCTATTATCAGTGCTTTACCCATAGTTCCTTTATGGGCAAAATCGCTACGCGAAAGCAACTTTGCACGTATGTCGTCTTCTTCCAGAATGGTGTATTGCGCACCTGTCTTAGAAATAAATTCTCTACTTAATCGTATATCGAGTACTTTCACACGACCCAGAAACTGTTGTGATTCGCTAAACAAGAACGACAATTTCTTTTGATGTAGCGTAAGTGTTAAGTCGGCTTTAATAATATTTGCGTTTACGTTTTGCGAGTTGTCTTCCGCTAAAAGTCCTGATGGAATATCTATACTCACAACTTTTGACGGGCTCTGGTTTATATATTTCACTAGCGATGCAAACCCACCAGCGAGAGGTTTATTCTGTCCAATGCCAAACAAACCATCAATAACCAGCGTTTCGGCATTAAGTTCGGGAGGGTCGAACGATACAGTTACTTCAGTAAAATCCTTGAAATGCTTTAAGTCTAATAGTCTATCTTTATTTAGAGTACAATTCTCTGATAGTTTATTAGATATATTAAACAAAATCACTTTCACCTGATAGCCTTCGTTATAAAGCAAACGAGCAACCGCCAATGCATCGCCACCATTGTTTCCTGGTCCGGCAAAAACAACCATAGGAGTATTATTACTCCATTCTTCCATTATAGAATGAGTTATAGCTTTGGCAGCCCTTTCCATCAAATCAATCGATCTTATGGGCTCGTGTTCTATTGTATATTGGTCAAGCTCACGTATCTGAGCACTCGTAAATATCTTCATAATAGTGGCAAATTTACAAAATAAATGCTAATCATATAAGATAGTTCGGTTTAAATTTAGTAATTTTGCGCTTAAATAACAGATTTATTACAATGAGTCGTGTAACAATTAAAGATAAAACATTTGAGATATCAATTCCAGAAACAACCATTCTCGAGAAAGTAAAAAGCGTAGCCGATAGAATAAATAAAGATATGGCTGGCAAGAATCCCCTATTTATAGCGGTTCTCAATGGTTCGTTTATGTATGCTGCAGATTTGATGAAGTTTATTGATATTCCTTGTGAAATAAGCTTTGTAAAGGTAGCTTCTTATACAGGTACAGAATCGTCGGGGAAGATTACCGAAGTTATTGGTTTGAACGAAGATATTACAGGGCGCGAAGTAGTAATAGTAGAAGATATAGTAGACACTGGTAAAACTATGGAACGTATGTTGAAAGTACTTTGGGAGAAATCACCTGCAAACATTCATATCAGTACATTGCTGTTGAAACCAGGCAAGCTACAAGTGGCATTAAATATAAAGTATGCAGCAATGGAGATACCAAACGACTTTATTGTAGGGTATGGTTTAGACTACGACCAACAAGGGCGAAATTTAAGAGACATATATACTTTAGTACAAGAATAATGAAGAATATTGTAATTTTCGGTGCTCCTGGTGCAGGAAAAGGCACACAGAGCGACAAAATGATAGAGAAATACGGCTTTGAACATATTTCTACGGGCGATGTATTGCGCGCTGAAATTAAGAAAGGAACAGAGCTAGGTAAAATCGCAAAAGGGTATATCGACAATGGTCAGCTTATACCAGACGAACTAATGGTAGACATATTAGCTCATGTTTACGATAGTTTTGGCAAAGAACATAAAGGCGTTATTTTCGATGGCTTCCCTCGTACCATTCCACAAGCAGATGCATTGAAGGCTATGTTGGCTAAACGCGGACACAAATAGCTGCTATGATAGAACTATTTGTACCAGAAGAAGAACTTATGAAGCGTCTTGTTCTGCGTGGGCAGCAAAGTGGACGTTCTGACGACAACGAAGAAACTATTAAGAAACGTCTAAATGTGTATCACACACAAACATCTCCACTGATTGATTGGTATAAGAAAGAAGACATTCACCACCATGTAGAAGGTCTTGGAACTATAGACGATATATTCGGTCGCATTGCTACTGTAATAGAAGAACTATAATATAAAAACGATGATAGGCTGTAAAGAGTATAGTTGTAAACACACTTTTACTCGCCGCCTATCATCGTTTTCATTTTATGAAATGTGTTATTGATTGGCATTCCAATCAACATTTATTTTAAAGACCACCCATCAAGCTACATTTAAATCCATATAAAAGCTATGGCAGAAACAAACTTTGTTGATTACGTTAAGATATATTGCCGCTCTGGAAAAGGCGGTAAAGGCTCTATGCACTTGCGCCACGTAAAATATAATCCCAATGGTGGCCCTGACGGAGGCGATGGTGGAAAGGGCGGAAGCATTATACTTAGAGGTAATCACAATTATTGGACGTTACTTCACTTGCGCTATCAACGCCACATTTTTGCTGAACATGGAGGAAATGGAGGAAGAGACAAGTGTCACGGAAGCGATGGTAAGGATATCTACATCGATGTTCCTTGCGGCACAGTGGTGTATAACGCAGAAACAGGAAAATTTGTTTGCGATATATCTTACGATGGGCAAGAAGTTGTGTTATTAAAGGTGGACGTGGCGGATTAGGTAATTTCCAATTTCGTACAGCTACTAATCAGGCACCGCGCTATGCTCAACCTGGCGAACCGCTACAAGAAATGACAATCATTCTTGAACTTAAGCTTTTAGCAGACGTGGGGTTGGTTGGCTTTCCTAATGCAGGTAAGTCTACATTATTGTCGGCTTTATCGAGCGCAAAGCCTAAGATAGCTAACTATCCATTCACAACAATGGAACCTTCTCTGGGAATTGTGAGTTATCGCAACCACCAAAGCTTCGTTATGGCAGACATTCCTGGTATTATTGAAGGTGCAAGCGAAGGTAAAGGATTGGGCTTACGTTTCCTCAGACACATAGAGCGTAACTCGCTTTTGCTGTTTATGGTGCCAGGAGATACAGATGATATAAAAAAGGAATATGAGATATTATTGAACGAACTCCGCCAGTTTAATCCCGAGATGCTCAGTAAGCATAGAGTGTTAGCTGTTACAAAGAGCGATCTTTTAGACGACGAGTTAATAGAAATGCTCCGAGATACATTACCAACCGATTTGCCTGTGGTGTTTATTTCTGCTGTTACTGGTAGCGGAATAGAGGAATTAAAAGATTTGTTGTGGAAAGAGCTTAATGCAGAGAGCAACAAACTAAGCAACATTGTAACCGAAGACACGCTTGTACATCGCGATAAAGATATAGTGCGCCTTGAGGAGGAAATGCATGAAGAGGGAGCTGATGTAGTTGATATAGAGTCGTACAGCGAAGACGAAATAGACGATATAGATGAACTTAACGACTTTGAATACGTTGATGAATAAGCCTGAATTACACTTTTATGAACTTGCCAATAATGTTGTTGCTTTTTCATCTACACGCCACAGCGGTGTGAGCAAAGGCAATTATGCTGCTTTTAACATTAATAGGTATTGTGGCGATGCACCCGAAGATATAGAGCAAAACCGCAAAAGCTTAGCCAACTGTTTAGAGATAGATGTAAACAAGCTTATAGTTCCACACCAAATACACAGTGATAGTTCGCGAATAATTGCAAACGAATATTTTAAGCTGCCTGCAAATATTCGTGAACAAATTATAGAAGGTGTTGATGCTGTGATGACAAATGAACTAAATGTTTGTATCGGAGTATCTACTGCTGATTGTATTCCTATTCTTTTATACGATACCAAGCACCACGCTGCAGCTGCAATACATGCTGGTTGGCGTGGAACGGTGAAGCATATAGTGCAGAAACTATTAAAGAAATGGGCATTGTTTACCAAACCAAACCACAAGAATTGCAAGCAGTGATAGGTCCAGGCATATCTTTGCAGAACTTCGAAGTAGGCGATGAAGTGTACGAACAATTTGCTAATGCTTGTTTCGATATGGAACGAATAGCCAGACGCTTTCGTGTTATGCAACCTAAAGAGGGGGAACTTCCTTTGAAATGGCACTTAGACTTGAAGCTTTCTAATCGTATAGATATGGAAACAATGGGTGTTCTGCCACAAAATATAATAGATGAAGAAATCTGTACCTACGATAATACAAACGATTATTTCTCTGCTCGTAAACTTGGAGTAGACTCTGGACGTATCTATAACGGAATTATATTGAAGTAAGACGATATCTCTTTTCTCATTTATACTATTGGTCTATTAAGACAGCAAAACTCTTCTTAGTTTGTAGACCACAACTTAATAGAAAAAAGATAGAGAGCGTTATAATTAGAGTCTATTATTTACTCACAAATCAAATAGAAATATCTCAGATATCTGTCGTTCACGTCTTAGACGTCTGTCATACTCGTTTTAGACGTCTGAAACGCGCGTGATAGACGTCTGTTAGTTGCAGATTAGATATCATAGCAAATAGGCTCCTTTATGATGCTGTGTTATAATAGGCGAAAAGTATTTATTCAGGTGATGATTGTGCTGTTCTTTATTCTGCAATGTTTCGATTCAGATTCTATTATAAGCACCTGAACAGCAATATATTATTCTTCGTTTAGTTATATTTGTGAGAGATTAATTATGCTTGTCCTCTTTTCTATCGAGCTTACACCGTTTCTATTATATGTCAAAAGTTTCGTTAGTATATATATAATATATATAAGGTGTAAGCAATAACTACACTAAGCTACTGAGTTGAGCTTTCAGTTCTTTTAATTGGTCGCGCACCGATATCAAACTCTCAAGCACCTTCTGACTTTTATCAGCTCCGCTACGATTTTCTTGCAACATTTTACGTGCCGCAGCAATCTTAAAGCCACGTACCTTCACTAAATTGTAGATAATCTTTATCTGTTCAATATCCTTATCAGTATATTGACGAACACGATTTCCAGTGGTTTTCGGACGTAGATGTGGAAACTCAGTTTCCCAATAGCGAAGTAAACTTTCTGACACACCAATCATCTGTGCCACTTCTTTTATAGAGTAATATAGTTTACGCAAATTATCTGTCATAGTTCAATCATTCATCAATTCGTTTGCAAAAATAGTGAAAAGTCAGTATCTTTGCAATACTTTTATATGAATTTTAGAAAATAAGTAGATGAAAATGATGACAGCGAATGAGATCCGCGACTCTTACAAGAAGTTCTTTGAGTCAAAAGGACACGTCATTGTACCGTCCGCACCAATGGTTATTAAGGACGATCCAACACTAATGTTTACTAACGCTGGTATGAACCAGTGGAAAGATATAATACTTGGGACGAAAGATCCAGAACCACGCCGCCGTACAGACTCACAAATGCTTACGTGTAAGTGGCAAACACAACGATTTAGAAGAAGTTGGACACGACACTTACCATCACACTATGTTTGAAATGCTCGGCAATTGGAGCTTTGGCGATTACTTTAAAGAAAAAGCAATTGACTATGCGTGGGAATATTTGGTAGATGTTTTGAAGTTAAATCCAGCCGATTTGTATGTTACTGTGTTCGAAGGTAGTCCTGAAGACGGTATTCCTCGCGATGAAGAAGCTGCCAAATATTGGGCTAAACACCTACCAACAGACCACATTATTGATGGAAACAAGCACGACAACTTCTGGGAAATGGGAGAGACAGGTCCGTGTGGTCCGTGTTCGGAGATACACGTAGATTCTCGCAGCAACGAAGAGAAAGCACAAATACCTGGACGTGAGCTTGTAAACAAAGATAATCCACAGGTAATTGAGATTTGGAACATTGTTTTTATGCAGTTCCAACGCAAGTCTGATGGTTCGCTCTCACCCCTTTCAATGCACGTTATTGATACAGGAATGGGCTTCGAACGCCTTGTACGTATGTTGCAAGGAAAGAACTCTAACTACGATACCGATATATTCCAACCAACCATTAAGGAGATAGAACGCTTGAGTGGAAAGAAGTATGGCTTTACTACACCATCGGGCGAAAACGGAGAAGCGATGACTGAACAAGAGAAGATAGACATTGCAATGCGTGTTATTGCCGACCACATGCGTGCGGTTGCTTTCTCTATTGCCGACAGTCAGTTGCCTGGCAATGCAAAAGCAGGCTACGTTATCCGTCGTATCTTACGTCGTGCAGTGCGCTATGCCTATACATTCTTAGATCAAAAAGAGGCATTCATATATAAGTTGCTCAACACATTTATTCACGAGATGGGTGGCGCTTATCCAGAACTGACGGCTCAACGCGAACTTATAGCTCGTGTTATGAAGGAAGAAGAAGACTCTTTCTTGCGTACGTTAGAAAAAGGAATAAACCTTCTGACTACCGAAATGGACGAACTGAAAGCACAAGGCAAGACCGAACTAAGTGGAAAGGAGGCTTTCAGACTATTCGATACTTACGGTTTTCCGCTCGATTTAACAGAATTGATTTGTCGGGAACACGGTTTCGGTGTAGACGAGAAACAGTTTGAGGAAGAAATGGCACAACAAAAGGCACGTGCTCGCAATGCTGCAGCTGTAGAAAACAGCGACTGGGTAGTATTGCGCGAGGGCGAACAAGAGTTTGTTGGCTACGACTACACTGAATACGAATGCCACATTTTGCGTTACAGAAAGGTTACTCAGAAGAAAAATACTTTCTTTGAACTGGTATTAGACCACACGCCTTTCTATGGCGAAATGGGTGGACAGGTTGGCGATCAAGGTGTATTGGTAACCGAAGACGAAACCATTGATATTGTGGACACGAAGCGAGAGAACAATCAAGCATTCATATAGTAAAGCAATTGCCCAAGAACGTAGAGGCAGACTTTATGGCGTGTGTTGATACCGACAAGCGTGATGCTTCGGCTGCTAACCATACAGCAACCCACTTGTTAGACTATGCGTTGAAACAAGTATTGGGAGAGCATTGCGAACAGAAAGGTTCGTATGTTAGCCCAGACACTTTGCGCTTCGATTTCTCACACTTCCAGAAGGTAACCGATGACGAGTTGCGTCAGGTTGAACGTCTTGTTAATGATATGATACGTCAAGACTTCCCATGTGGTGAGTATCGCGACACACCATTGGAGGAGGCGAAAGAAATGGGAGCAGTGGCATTGTTTGGCGAAAAATATGGCGATAAGGTACGTGTCATTAAATTTGGTCCATCGTGCGAGTTCTGTGGTGGTATTCACGCAACGTCTACAGGTCGTATAGGTTTCTTCAAGATAATTAGCGAAAGCAGCGTGGCTGCAGGCGTCCGCCGTATCGAGGCGCTTACAGGTAAACGATGCGAGGAGACAATATACCTGCTCGAAGATACTGTACGCGATTTGAAGGCGATGTTTAACAATGCGAAAGATTTGCGAGGTGTTGTTGAGAAGTATATTCAGGAGCACGATGTTATGAAGAAACAGATGGAGAACTTCCGCCAGCAAACCGTAGCTCGTCTTGCAAACAGTTTGATAGAGGGTGCTCAAACTGTGAATGGAGTGAAAGTGGTGAAAGCTGTGCTCCCTGTAGAACCAGCTTCGGCAAAAGACATTGTTTTTAAAGTGCGTGCTGCAATCCCTGAAAAGCTCCTCTGTGTATTGGGATCAACTTACGAGAACAAACCCTTACTCTCTATTATGTTGAGCGACGATATGGTGAAAGATTACGAATTGAATGCAGGTAAGATTATTCGCGAAGCTGCAAAACTTATTAAAGGTGGTGGCGGTGGACAACCTCACTATGCACAAGCTGGTGGAAAAAGACGTTGAAGGCGTAACAGCAGCTGTAGACAAAAGCCATAGAATTAGCTGATCTACATTAATTTTCCATATATAATTATTTCAGAGTCTCGTTGTTTATGAATGAACAGCGAGACTTTTTTTGTATCCACGTCTAAACCAGTTTTCATATCACTTTAGCCTACCACAATTCTACAAAATGATGTTCACTGCAAAGTGTTTTAATGGTTTAATGGGAGAGAGATTGCGAAATTATAAGCAACACCTATTGGTTGTTTATCTGTTGAATAGAATACTTTATATATGTAGAAAAGGTAGTAAAATATAGTTCTTTTGTCTCAGACATCTGTAACGTTCGTTTTAGATATCTGTAACGTTCGTCTCAGATATCTGTAACGTTTGTTTCAGATATCTATCAGTTGCAAATTAGATATCATAAAAAAACTGCAACCTTTATGAGGTTATATTATAATGCCTAAAAGATGTTTATTCAGATGGCGATTATAATTTTTTTCTTATTCTGTAATATCCTGATTTATATGTTGCTATGAGCTTCTAAATAATAATATGTTCTTCAGTATTTTGTTATATAAGTATGGAAGTCGTTACAAGTTTTCTCTTTTATAACAACTCCTCACATCTTTTCTATTGAGCCGTTCTAATATAAATTGGACATTAGCGACTCTGTTCTAATGCCCAATTGAAATTTATGTAGATCTTATCTACTATTTAATGAATATTCTGGTGTGTACTCCACACATTATAGGTATGTTTGTTTCTCTCTACGACTTGTTTTGTGGAGCAAGATTACTTTATTAATACAATGCGAAAGCCTGCATCGTCTAATCTACTATTGTGTTCGCTTCCTCCACGATAGGCACTGCGACACTGCATTGCGCGACTTGTCCAACTTCCTCCACGCAATATGCGGTAGGTTCCATTGTCAGGACCTTTGGGGTCTGTCTGTTCGCCTTGTGGATAGTCATCGTACCAGTCGGCACACCATTCTTGTACATTTCCGTGCATATCGTAGAGACCCCAGCTGTTCGGTTCGCCTACAGTTCCTACAGCAACGGTTTTCTTTCTATACTCTCCTTGATCGTTGTTGTTGTATGGATAGTTGCCATCGTAGTTAGCATCGTTTGTGGTTATATTGTTTCCAGTATAAAATGGTGTGGTTGTTCCAGCCTTACAAGCATATTCCCATTCTGCTTCTGTAGGCAGACGGCAGCCTATCCATTGACAGAAAGCTGTAGCATCGTCCCAACTTACATCGATAACGGGCCTATTTTCGCGTCCCCATGTATAGTCGCTTGGCTTCTGACGTCCTGTTGCTTCGCAAAACTTGTCGTATTGTTCGAAAGTAATGGGGTATTTACTCATATAGAAATCTTTGGTTATTGTAACCTTGTGCTGTATTTCTCCTGATTCGCGTTGAGGTTCATCGTTCGGACTTCCCATTAAGAATGAACCCGCAGGAATCTTTACGAACTCAATGCCTAAATCTTTTGGCGTAACTGGTTGTGAGTTTGTTTTAAAGAAGGTTACGTCTTTTACCTTTTCTACAGCAATTGTGTCGAATGTTCCGTCGCTGTGTGCCACAACCATTTTCCAATTTTGAGCACAAACATTTGCGGCAAGCATAAAAGCAGCCATAGTGCAAAATAGAAGTTTCTTTTTCATAGTTCAAATGCTTTTAATTTTTATCTAGCGATAAAATAAGTGCATATCTTACCATCTACGATAAAATGTTGTTAATGTAATATTGTGATATAGCTGAATGGTGGTTGCACTAATTCTACCTTTGTTAAAGCAGAAAAGACCATTGTTTTTGTTTGTTTTGCCTTTATAGCAATTGTCTGTTAGTTGTTGTTATAGCTTTTAGTATTTGTGTTTTGGCATTATTGCAGAAGAACCGTTTTGGGCGATATGTAGAAACAGAAGAATCCGATTCTTTGGAGTCTGTATTGACTTACCAAAGAATCGTTGTTCGTATTTATTTCTTCAACCATTTAAACGATTGTTTCCCCGTATTTACAATGTAAACCCCAGCAGGTTTGTTGCGCATATCTAGCTGAGCAGTTCCATCTTTGCCTATTTCTACAACGGCAACTCGGCGACCTTCGAGTGTAAACACTGTAATGCGACTTCCCACAGGATACTGTGTGAAATTAGCAATACCTTGTGTAAAGTCTGCTTGACCTTGCTTTGTGCTACTGTTCTCTGTCTGTTTAATTCCTGCAGGATTGCGTTCTTCAAAGTGGTAATCCTTAATATCTTTCAACGCAAAGTTTAGTTGTTGATTTTTGTAAATTACAGCTAAGCTATCAGCGAAGTTCATTAGTTTCGGACTTTCTCCTAAGAAGAATATATTCTCGCCTCCATCTTGCAGTTTAACAACAATGCAAGTGGCTTGGTTCGCATCGTTTTGCAATGCCTGTTGTTTTTTTGTTGCGTAAGCAGAAGTAAATATGCTTCCCAACAACACGACAACTAAAGTAAGTAAAAGTTTTGTTTTGAGTTTCATATTGTTATATGTTTGTTATGATATGATGAATAGATGATAATAATAATCAAATTCTCTGTTCTTTGCAAAAATAAAGATTATAATCTGAATAGGCAAACTAATAGTTCTATTTTATTGTTTTTAACTAATATATTTAGTGTACACATACACTACGCATAATGTATAATGGGTTCTATCGCTATAGAAAATAAGTGTAGCGATTTTGAGAAAGAGGGCTACTGTTATGATTTTCAATTTTATATAATAGTGGCTAAAACAACCTATTGCTGTTCTGTAGCTTATTATATTTATAAGCGAAACATTGTAGCATAAAAAGAACACCTAATCTTCATCTGAAAGAATATCTTTCAAGCATTATAATATGACCTTATAAAGGCTGTAGTTTTCTATTATATCTAAATAGAAAATAATAGATATCTAAGACGCAACTGACAGATATCTGAAACAAACGTTACAGATATCTGAGACAAACGTAATAGATATCTGAAACAAAAGTAGCTAATATTTGGTATGTTTTATAAACATTTTAGCAGTTCTATTTACTTGGTTTGTAAACAATGGTTGCTACTAATAATTTCGGTTCATCCGACATTTCGAGTGATACGGCAGTCATGCAGTGCATAGAGTCTTAGTGTAAAGTACCTCTCATCCCTGAATCCATAGGCATTTCGTTTCATTACTTTAATCTTGTTATTGATGCCTTCGACTTTTCCTGTTGATAGATGGCAATCGTACCAAGCAAGGATTCCTTTCTTATAGTTTTTTACGGTAACAGCCATTTTCTGTAGTTGGGCTATCTTGCTTTGTTCTGCCTGCCTTATCCAGTCATCAAGCACTTTTTCTGCCATATCTTTCGTGGATTGCGACCATATCTGACGCAGTTGTTCCTTCAAATAGTATGCTTTTGACAATGGCTCATTCATAGCTAAAGCATTCTCAAGCCTTGTCTTGTGCTGTTTATCAAAGATGTCTGCACCATTGCCCAGTAGCAGATATCTTGTTCCTTTGAGTACTTTACGTTTATTTATATCTTTCTCCATACTATAAACTTTACGTCTGATATCGTCAAGTCTCTCGTTCATTAACTTCACTACATGGAAATGATCAAACACATGTACTGCATCGGGGCAATTCTCCATGACAGAGGCTATGAAAGCCGCAGACAGGTCTGTTGCCACATGTTTTATCTTTATATTCTTACGTTTGACTTTCTGCCAGAATTTCTTCAGAGCTTTCGTACCCTTTCCATCGCCAACATAGATTACCCTGCCACTGTCCAAATCCACGACGATGGTCTTATAAACATGTCCTTTCTTAACAGCAAACTCATCTATACCTATATTCTCCACCTTATCCAGAGATGGAGGGCTATAATGACGCTCAAGGTAAGAGAGTGTATTTCCTTTACCGTATCCCATGACACACCCAGATGATGCGATACATCCTGAAGCGTCATACCACGAAGTAAATCTACTACATACTTGGCAAAGCGATGAGTATAGCTGCGACTGCCAGTAGCAAAGGGAATATTCTCCTGCTGGTCGAAATCACATTCCTTACATTTATAGCGTTGCACCTTCATGCGGATAGTTACTCGCTTGCCACCTATGGGAAGTCCAACAAAGTCCCGCAGGCGATACCCGTTCTTCACAACAGAGCGAGCCCAACAACAAGGGCAACATCTTATTCGCTCTTTTGTTTGTACATACAAAATAATTCTATTACCTTTGTATTCTTCACAAGTGCATTTGTGGGTGTAAAGACCCCAAGCATGATATAGGAAACTGCTGTTCATCTTTGTACATTTGGTGGTGTTTATTCAAATATACAATATTTACAGCGGTTTCTTTTTTATTTTATCTGTTTTATCACTCCAAATTCCTGAAGAACCATAATTTCTATACTTATATCCTACTGAATCAGTTTCTTTATTATACTCATTAGCCACAACTCTTCTCATATCTTCAGACTTTGTAATGCAACATTTTAATCGCAACATAATGTAACATAGCACGTCGTTTTGTACAGCAAAAAAGACATAATAGTAGAGAATACAATTACCTATTATCAAATTATATTTCCGTTATGGCATAATCATATTTTTATACGCAACAAACGCTATTACCAGAACTTAGATAATACGTACAAAATAATGATTTTATACGCATCTAAATATCATTATAACAGCATTCTATACAATGTGATGTTTGCTACCTATATATAGAAGTCAGTGCCTTTACAACTTCTGGAGCATATATACCAACGATATTCCTTGAATGCACCTTTAATATTTTGTATATCATGTGTTTATACCTACAAATGCGCAATAAATAATAGGCAATTCTCTCATCTTATTCTTTTGTAACAATAACTCGCAATGCTTTTAGAAAGTAAGTTAGAAACCTTAATAAGTATTATACGACATTCTCTATCGATTTTACGTAGAGAATGTAATAGTAATAAACAAAAAAATGCTGAAATAGTTTTGGCATTTACGTCTTTTAATGTAACTTTGTGGCAATGAATACACAAAATTCGCAGAATATTAAAATGAGTGAAAACATCATCATTGTTGATGCCGATTATATTGACAAGGTGGCGTTCAACCTTATTGTAAACTTTGAGCGAATGCTCAATAGAAAGATTCCAGCAGCCGACTTTAGCCAATGGATTGTAGATGTTGCTCTTGACGGGCGGTTGAAGCCAGGCAATCACGAAACACAAGTAGTGCTCTTGCACGATAAGAATAAAGCTACGTTAGAAAACTTTGTACCTTCCGACTTTCAAAGAGAACTAGACAAACAGGCTTTCGCTGATGAAAAGCTGGGCGAATTTATAATTAACACTATCGCAACAGGTAGTGCTTTAGCAGAAAAAGACGATGTTTTGCTCGATGTGTTGCGCATTGCACTTAGCCACGATGAAGTACATCGCATTATGCTTGTGCCAAATGCAGAAGAAGGTAACATCTGTAGCGTTATCCGTAATACAGTGAAAGACGTGGACGATGAGCATAAACACATCACTCTATTTGCAATGATGCCTATGGAGGGAGGTAACTTTAAACAACAAATATTAGGCTATTCGTTAATGAATGCAATGGGGATAACATCGCAAGAAATAGATAAAAGTATAAGATAAAATAAATTATAAAATGGGAAGAGTACTTATGATTGGTGCAGGTGGAGTAGCCACCGTAGCCGCATTTAAGATAGTTCAGAACCAAGATGTATTCACCGACTTTATGATAGCAAGCCGGCGTAAGGAGAAATGCGATGAATTGGTGAAGTCTATTCACAACAAAGGTTATAAAGCCGATATTAAAACAGCACAGGTTGATGCCGATGATGTGGAACAATTAAAGGCACTTTTCAATTCGTTTAAACCAGAATTGGTGATAAATCTTGCGTTGCCATATCAAGACCTTACTATTATGGAAGCTTGTTTGGCATGTGGTTGCAACTATTTAGACACAGCTAACTACGAGCCAAAAGACGAAGCTCATTTTGAATACAGCTGGCAATGGGCATACAAAGAAAAGTTTGAACAGGCAGGACTTACAGCTATTCTGGGTTGTGGCTTCGACCCCGGAGTATCGCAGGTATTTACAGCCTATGCAGCAAAACACTATTTCGACGAAATTCACTATCTCGACATTGTAGATTGCAATGCAGGCAATCATCATAAAGCCTTTGCAACAAACTTTAATCCAGAGATAAATATTCGCGAAATCACACAAAAAGGTTTATATTATGAGAATGGCGAATGGATAGAAACAGAACCATTAGCCGTGCATCAAGACTTAACCTATCCTAATATAGGTGCACGCGATTCGTATTTAATGCACCACGAAGAATTAGAATCGCTAGTTAAGAATTACCCAACCATTAAACGTGCTCGCTTTTGGATGACCTTTGGTCAGCAATACCTTACTTATTTGGATTGCATACAGAATTTAGGAATGAGCCGTATTGATGAGATAGAATACGAAGCTCCACTTGCTGACGGATCAGGGAAGAATGCAAAAGTGAAGATTGTACCGCTTCAGTTCCTCAAAGCCGTACTACCCAACCCACAAGACTTAGGCGAAAATTACGACGGAGAGACATCTATAGGTTGCCGTATTCGTGGTATTAAGGACGGAAAGGAACAGACTTATTACGTCTACAACAACTGTAAGCATCAAGCTGCATACGAAGAAACAGGTATGCAAGGCGTTAGTTACACAACAGGAGTGCCTGCAATGATTGGCGCAATGATGTTCTTTAAAGGTATTTGGCGTAAACCAGGTGTGTGGAATTTGGAAGATTTCGACCCAGACCCATTTATGGAACAGCTAAACAAGCAAGGTTTGCCGTGGCACGAAGTGTTCGGTGGCGACCTGGAATTGTAGGATTTGAATATTAAAGAAACTGGACAGTAAAACGATATGTCGTGTTCGTTAGACTTTATTGAGTTTGTTTGCCAACAGATAGAAGCTGTTGGAGCAATCAGATACCGCAAGATGTTCGGCGAGTATATGATATATGCCAACGAAAAACCTGTTATTATAGTTTGCGACAATATTGCTTTCGTGAAGCAACACAAGGCAATTGAGACTTTAATGGCAGAAGCAGAAAAAGGCTATCCATACGAAGGTGCAAAAGAACACTACATTCTAGATGTATCAAGAGCAGACCACGCAGTAAAGGTTGTAGCCATCTTGGCAGAGGTGTTGCCCTATCCTAAGAAGCGAAAGAAGAAAGAATGAACAGCGGAAGTTGTGTACAATAAGCATGAATATCTATAAACTTCTGAATGTCTATCAGCGAATTAATAGCCCGAAAGTGAAGCTTTTGGGCATTTTAGCACTTCATTTGGGTAAACAGAGATATCTCAGTATCAATATAGATCCAGTAATGTCGTGCAACTTTCGCTGCAAGATGTGTTACTTCAGCGATGCCGAAGCAGCAAAGAATATGCACGGAAAGTTTACCACAGACGATTTAGAAGTTATAGCAAAAGCTTTGTTTCCACGTGCACTTCGTTTGCAAATTGGTTGTGGCGCCGAACCCACTATGTCGCAAAACTTGCTACAGTTGGTGAAATTGGGTAAGCAATATGGCGTGAAACACATCACAATCACTACCAATGGAAATCTGCTTACTTATGAGAAATTGCAAACTGGTGGAAAATGGTCTGACAGAGATAACTATTTCGGCACATGGGTTTACTAAGAACACTTACGAGAGTTTAATGACAAATGGTAAATTCACTTTGTTTACAACACTTATTGCTAATCTCTCACGAATAAGAGTAGACTTTCCCGACTTTCGTATTCGTTTGAATTATACCGTTAACACTGATAATGCAGCAGAACTGATACATATAAAAGATGTGTTCAAAGACACTAAGCCTAACGTGGTGCAAATTCGTCCAATACAGCGTATAGGAAAATCAACATATAACAACTTCTCATTACAGTCCATAAGAGGTAACTATAATCAATGGATTACACCTGTTGTAGACTACTGTAAACAGGAAGGTATAACATGTTTATATCCTACGCTAGCATCATTAGATACCATAGAAAGCATAAACAATACAGAAGAAAAAACTAACTCGTTAGCAGACTCGCTTCCTTATTTCTACATTGCTCCCTATGAAGGTTGGAAAAGAAAAATAGATCCTTATAGTGAAAGCTTCGAAGACTATGCACACCGCACACATCGAACTCGTACCATTCTGGAAGCATTGGTAGGAATAGGTAACACAAAAGGAGAACGCTCTAAAACAAAGAGTTTAACTTATCAAGTAAAATAATATAAAGAAATATATGGCAAAAGACGAAGTACAGAATGCTGCAGAAGGTAAACTAAAGGCCTTACAAGCAGCAATGTCGAAAATAGAGAAAGACTTTGGTAAAGGTTCTATTATGCGAATGGGCGACGAACTTATAGAAGATGTTGATGTAATTCCTACTGGTAGCATAGGACTTAATATGGCATTGGGCGTAGGAGGATATCCACGCGGCCGCATTATAGAGATTTATGGACCAGAAAGTTCAGGTAAAACCACTCTTGCTATACATGCCATTGCCGAAGCGCAAAAGGCAGGAGGCATTGCGGCTTTTATAGATGCCGAACACGCTTTCGACCGCTTCTATGCGCAGAAGTTAGGTGTAGACGTTGATAATCTATGGATTTCGCAACCCGATAATGGTGAACAAGCCTTAGAAATAGCCGATCAGCTTATACGTTCATCGGCTATAGATATTCTTGTTGTAGATTCAGTGGCTGCACTTACGCCTAAAAAAGAGATAGAAGGCGATATGGGCGATTCGAATGTTGGTTTACAAGCACGCCTTATGAGCCAAGCTTTGCGTAAACTAACTTCCACTATAAGCAAAACAAACACTTGCTGCATCTTTATTAATCAGCTACGCGAAAAGATAGGCGTAATGTTTGGACCATCGGAGACTACTACAGGTGGAAATGCGCTGAAGTTTTATAGTTCGGTGCGTTTAGATATTCGTCGTGCCTCGTCTATTAAAGATGGCGATGATATTATAGGTAACCACGTGCGAGTAAAAATTGCAAAGAATAAGGTAGCACCACCATTCCGTAAGCCGAATTCGATATACTCTTTGGTGAAGGAATATCGAAAGTGGGCGAAATACTCGACTTAGGCGTAGAATTTGATATTATTCAGAAGAGTGGTAGCTGGTTTAGCTACGGAGGCACTAAATTGGCGCAAGGAAGAGATGCTACTAAAACAATGCTAAAAGATAATCCAGAACTTACAGAAGAAATTACAGGCTTAATACATCAGGCTATATTAGCACAGCAGCATTCATAATTTCTAAAGAACATATTGTAGAGCGAAGAAAGCAACAACACAATTAGCTTTCTTCGCTCTTTTTATATCTAAACCACAGTCAGTTCAGTATACTGCAACATCATTACACATTATAAATACCATAACTCTCTGTCAGCTTTCATTTTCTTGTGCTATCTTTATGGTATTTTACTTAATGTAGCCTCTGGAACGGCTGGTTCTATAAGAGTAAAGTCGCTCTACAAGTACACCAATGTTACGGCACTTGTACGTGCAAATAAGGGCTTGTTCTTGCCTGTTACGGGTAGACGTACGTCCTTATCTCCTATGATAGAATTAAGAGATATGAACTATGGAGCAGGTGCATACGCACAGTATATGACCTCAACCTCCAATACAGCGGGTTTGTCGAGAGACTTCTTCTTCGGTCCAACCGAATGGAACTTGTCGCCAAATGGTAAGGCTCAGGCTAAGCCTATCCGCCCTGTTTGGATATCAGGTGAGGAAGATTCAAACCACAAGCCAATACTCGACCGGGATTATCTGAACCTTCAGAACACGTTAAAAATATGGTAAGACTATAAGGTAACACCACTTTGATATAGAAAATGGTATGTAGTTCGGCTGTATACCATTTTCTCTTTATATCCCCAAACCAAAGGCAAACCATTTGCCGAAGTTAATAGAAAATTGCTTATTACATCGTAACGTTCTGTTTAAATGCACATTCATTCGAAGTTATATACCGCTATAACGATATTTCCACAACAGTGTAATGGCATTTGTAGACTTATTAAACGATAGTTTACGACTTATTGTATTGTATTATTTACGTGTAAGTAAAACTTTACTTACGTGTAAATAAAGTTCTACTTACGTGTAAATAAAGTTTTACTTACACGTAAATAAAACTCCCACACCTATATGTAATTGCTCTTGCAGATATAAGCGATATACAAATATGTTGAGAGAGAAAATTATAGCATTAGTGTGTTTGTATACTATTTTAAGCAAAATGGATAGTTAGAAACCAAATAAGCTTTGCCCCATAGCCTATTAGTTTGGTATAGATGAGCGAAAGCCACAGTTTTTTTAGTATTATAACAAAGCCATTTACAAGCAATATGTTTGTCCACATAGAAAAGTGTCATAGCAACTGCCAACGTATAAAAGCTATCGCCATGCACTTTGCAGCCAACAACAGTTTTACAAGCGGCATTAGCCATACCACACCAATGCACTTGTTTTTAATGTCTGCATCTGCTATTGCTCGCGTAAGAAAATAAAGAAATTCTATGCTGTTATAAATGTGTGGTATATAAACAAAAAGAGGATAATCGTTGCGATTATCCTCTTTTTGTTTGGTGATCCGCATGGGGCTCGAACCCATGACCCCAACATTAAAAGTGTTGTGCTCTACCAGCTGAGCTAGCGGATCTCCTCTTTACTTCGTTAAAGCGAGTGCAAAGGTAATAAGATTTTCTTATTGTACCAAATAATTTATGGATTTTATTGAATGAATAGATAAATATTAGCTATATATGGGGTATATTGGAAGAATTAATAAGGTTTAAAGCATCCCATCTGTTGCATCTAAAGTATAAAACTATATTGCATTTTATTTTTGATATAAAAAAAATAGGTAGAATTGTAACACTATCAAATCAAATTACTACCTTTGCATTACATTTTGATAAGGTCAAATTTACGACCTCTAATAGAGATAACACTACATTATATATAAATGAAGAGAGTTTTTGGTATTACACTGCTCATAGCACTAATGCTATGTAGCTGCCACTCTAAGAAAGAGAATCAGGAAACGGCTGCCGTCTACAGTTCAACTACACCGTTGGTTACCGACATAAATCTTCCTGAAACCTATGTGGCAAACATTCAATCACTAAAGAACATAGAAGTACGTTCTCAACAAGAAGGTATTCTTCAGCAAGTTTACGTCAATGAAGGGCAATACGTTAAAGCAGGGCAACCGTTGTTCCGACTTGCCATTGTGGGTGCTGACGAAGAGATAGCCAAGTCGAAATCAGCCCAAGAACAGGCTCAAATAGAGCTACAAAACACAAGTAAGCTCACAGAAAATAATGTTATATCGCCCAATGCACGCCGTATGGCAAAGGCAAAATTACAGTCGGCAGTGGCAGACTATCGACTTGCTGTTCAGCGCAAACGCCTTTCAGTTATCCGTGCCCCCTTCTCAGGCGTCTTAGGTCGCATTCCTGAAAAGCTGGGAAGCTATATTCAGCAAGATGATTTGCTTACAACACTATCGGACAACACACAGATGCAAGTATATTTCAATATCTCTGAGACGGATTATCTTGACTTCCAAGAACACCCCGAACGTTATATGCAGCTACCATTGAAGCTGATTTTGGCGAATGGAAGCACATTTCCAGCACGTGGAAAGATTGCTGATATATCTGGACAGTTCGACAGTGCGTCGGGTACAATATCTGTTCGTTCGCTCTTTACGAATGCACATAATCTGCTGCGCAATGGCCAGACAGGCACTATTCAGTTACTCTTACAGAAGAAAAATGCCATTGTTATTCCACAAGAGGCTGTTTATGAGCTACAAGATAGGAAGTATGTTTTCGTTGTAGACAAGAATAATGTTGTTCATCAAAGACAGATACAAATAGCTGCAGAGCTAACAGGAATATACATTGTTAGCTCAGGTTTAACAGTCAGCGACCACTATCTAACGGACGGGATACAGAAGGTAAACGATGGCGACCACGTTCGTACACGCTTCGTATCACCTCGCGAATCAATTAAGTTGAACAAAATAGGCATTTAAAAGATGTTTAAGATTTTCATTCGACGTCCGGTTCTATCTATTGTGATAGCACTGGTTATTGCCTTTATTGGTATTCTCTCACTGTTTAATCTCCCCATTACACAGTTTCCTTCTATCTCTCCACCGAAGGTAAATGTTATTGCTAACTATCCGGGAGCAAACAATGAACTGCTTATTAAATCGGTTATCATTCCATTGGAGCAGGCGCTAAACGGTGTGCCGGGAATGAAATACATTGAAAGTGATGCAGGAAATGATGGTGAAGCCGAGATAAACGTTGTATTCAAATTGGGTACAGACCCTAATGTTGATGCCGTAAATGTGCAAAACCGTGTGTCGGCAGCAACAAACAAGTTGCCACCAGAGGTGATTCGTGAGGGTGTTAAAATATCGCGCGAAGAGCCTAATATTCTAATGTATATCAATCTTTATAGTGATGATCCTAACGTTAATCAGGACTTTCTGTTTAACTATTTCGATATAAATATATCTCCTGAGCTGTTACGCGTTGATGGTGTAGGCGACCTTGATATATTGGGTACACGTAGTTATGCTATGCGTGTGTGGCTACATCCAGATAAGATGATATCTTACGGGCTGTCGACTGACGATGTGAGTGATGCTTTGGAAGATCAGAACATAGAGGTTTCACCAGGCAAATTAGGCGAGAGTGGTGGTACACGGCCGCAGGTTAAGGAGTATGTTTTGAAGTATCCAGGACGTTATACCACGACAGAAGAGTATGGAAACATCATCATTAAAAGTAATGCCAACGGGCAGACGGTTCGTTTGAAGGATATTGCCGATATTCATTTGGGTAGTGAAGTGTATGATATTTATTCTACTCTTAACGGTCGTCCATCAGCAGCTGTAACCCTGAAACAAGCTTACGGAAGTAATGCAAGCAACGTTATCAAACAAGTAAAGCAGGCAATGACACACCTCCAGAAAGATATGCCGAAAGGTATGCACTACGAGATTAGCTATGATATTAGCCGCTTTCTTGATGCAAGTATAGAGAAAGTAATACACACGCTGTTTGAAGCTTTCATACTTGTAGCCATCGTTGTGTTCATATTCTTGGGCGATTGGAGGTCGGCGGTTATACCTATTATGGCAGTACCTGTGTCCCTTTTAGGTAGTTTCATTGCTATGTTGGCATTCAACATCACACTCAATATGATTTCACTCTTTGCCCTTGTTATGGCTATTGGTATTGTTGTTGATGATGCCATAGTGGTAATAGAGGCAGTAAATGTAGAAATATCGCGCAATAAACTGTTGCCAGTTGAGGCTACAGAGAAAGCCATGAAAGAAATCAGTGGTGCCATTATTGCTATATCTTTGGTTATGGCTTCAGTGTTTATACCCGTTGCTTTTATGGGAGGACCAGAGGGAATGTTCTACAGACAGTTCTCTATAACAATGGCATCTAGTATTCTTTTCTCAGGATTCGTAGCCCTTACACTTACTCCTGCGCTGTGCGCTTTAATCTTAACTAAGGAACAAGAGAACCATGTTAAGCTGGGTTGGCTGGGCAGAATGCTGCAACGTTTTAATAAGCAGTTCAATGTTGGCAGTAAGAAATATGCCCATGTATTACAACACACAGTGAAGCATAAGCTACTAACGATGGGAGTTGTACTCGTATTTTGCGCCTTAGCTTATTGGGTAAATATGGGCTTACCGTCAGGATTTATCCCACAAGAAGACCAGGGAATGATATATGCTGTTATTGAAACACCACCGGGTTCGACGATAGAACGTACCAATGAAGTGGCGCATCAGTTGCTGAAAATTGCAGAAAAAGAAGATGGTGTAGAGAGTGTTTCTTCATTAGCAGGCTTTGAAATACTATCCGAAGGCACCAGTGCTAACTCTGGAAGTTGTCTTATAAACCTAAAAGATTGGAAACACAGGAAGCGCACTGCGAAGGAAATTATTCGTGATTTGGAAGATAAATGTAAAGCTATTACAACTGCAAATATCGACTTTTTCGAACCACCATCAATTCCTGGATATGGTGCAGCGAGTGGTTTTGAGATGCGATTGCTTGATAAAACAGGTAACAACGACTACCATCAGATGGAGAAAGTGAGCAAAGATTTCGTGCGAGAGGTTAACAAACGACCCGAAATTGGCAATGCTTTCACATTCTATTCAGCCAGTTTTCCACAGTATATGCTCAATGTTAATGATGCATTGGCACTCCAAAGGGTGTAGAGCCAGGCAAAGCACTCAACAGTTTGTCTGTACTTGTGGGCTCAGATTACCAAACTGGTTTTATAAAGTTTGGCAAACCGTATAAGGTAATTGTACAGGCAGCACCACAATATCGTGCCTTTCCTGAAGATCTTCTGCATCTTTACACGAAGAACGATGCAGGGCAAATGGTACCGTATGCCGACTTTATGACCCTCAGTAAGACCTATGGAATGAGCGAGATTACACGCCATAACCTCTATAACTCGTCAGAAGTAACGGGTGCACCAGCCCCCTGGATATTCCAGTGGACAAGCTTTGAAAGCAATACAAGAGGTTGCAGAGAAGTCTCTTCCTAAAGGTTACGACTACGATTGGGCTGGCATATCTAAAGATGAGGTAGACCAGGGTAATACAGCCATCATCATTTTTATTGTTTGTTTGGTGTTTGTTTATCTCATCTTGGCTGCTCAATATGAAAACTTCCTCCTTCCTTTGCCTGTTATTATCTTCCTACCTTTGGGTATTTTCGGTGCTTTCCTTTTACTGAAACTATGCGGATTGGAGAACAATATCTATGCGCAGATAGCTTTAGTGATGCTCATTGGTTTACTGGGAAAGAACGCTGTGTTGATGGTAGAGTACTCTGTACAACGCAAAAACTTGGGCCAGACTATAGCACAGGCAGCCATTGAAGGTGCAGTAGCACGTTTCCGGCCTATTCTTATGACGAGTATTGCTTTCATAGCGGGCCTTATTCCACTTGTGTTTGCATCGGGTGCTGGTGCAATTGGTAACCGAACGATTGGTACAGCTGCCGTAGGAGGTATGTTAATTGGTACGATGGGAGGATTAATCGTCATTCCCGGACTTTATTATATCTTTGCCTCTATGGCTGACAAGATTGTGAATTATCAGAAAGAAAAGCCTTTGAGCGAAGAGAAAGACAAACGATATCACAAAGAATCTATTGAAAATAAAGCAGATGACAACGCATAAACTAAGCATATTCACTGTTCTTACAGCTATCTCGTTGCTGACGCTGATGGCATGTAAAACGCCTCAAGCAACACTGCCTAAGGACAACATAAAGCAATATTGCCAACAACAACTGCCGATACGGTAACCACTGTATATGTGTGGCGCGACTTTTTCAAAGATCCAGCACTGTGTGCTCTCATAGATACAGCACTCAATAACAATCAAGACCTGAAGATAACACTACAGGAAATGGCAATTGCTAAGAGTGCTATCACCGCCAAACGTGGACAAATGTTGCCCACTGTAACAGCTAATGCGGCTATAGGGGTATCGAAAGTGGGGCGCTATACAAGCGAAGGAGCTGGTAATGTAGGAACAGAACTCACACCAGGACATAAAATTCCGACCGTAGTTCCTGATATAGCACCGAACCTTCAGCTCGATTGGAGTATTGATCTTTGGAAGCAACTAAACAGCAGTAAGCGTGCTGCAGTTGAACGTTACCTTGCTACAGCAGAAGGACAACGCATATTAAAAAGTCAGTTGGTAGCCGATATTGCAGAGAATTACTATGCTTTAGTGGCGTTAGATAATAAGCTTAACATCACGTTAAAGTATATAGAACTACAGAAAAAGGCTGTCCAGATAGCCCGCATTCAGAAGGAAGCAGATGCAGATACACAGTTGGCTGTAGAGAAATTTGAAGCTGAACTTGCCAAAGCATCGGCTAATGAGTATCAGTTAAGACAGTCGATAACAGAAACTGAGAATAGTCTGAATCTTCTTCTTGGGCGATTTCCTACACCGATTGAACGCAATAAAGATGCCATCAACCATCAGTCGTTGCCCACATTACAAGCTATTCCAGCCCGTCTTCTATTGCAACGTCCCGACATTCTTCGTGCCGAACATGAGCTGCAAGCTGCCAAATGGGACGTGGAAGCTGCTCGAAGAGCTTTCCTTCCGTCGCTCAATCTGTCGGCTACATTAGGCTTAGATGCCTTCAGTCCAAAGTATCTTCTGCGTCTTCCGGAGTCTGTAGCATTCGGCGTTTTGGGTGGATTGACAGCTCCATTAATTAATAAGAAAGCCATACAGACGAACTTCGATCAAGCCAATGCTATGCAGTTGGAGGCTCTTTATAACTACGACAAGGCATTGCTCACGGCATATAGTGATATGAGTACGCTACAGTCGCGTGCACATAACCTGTCGCAATATCAGGCATTGAAGAACAAACAAGTGCAATCTTTAACTCGTGCAGTAACGACTGCTCAACAACTTTATGCTTACAATCGTGCCACATACCTGGAGGTGTTAGACAGTGAGCGTGAGCAGTTGGACTGTCAGACGGAGCTTATCGACACACAACTCCAGCAGATTTCCACACTGATTGATGCCTATCGAGGCTTTTTCTATTAAAGTATAATATGGTTGTGGTATACATCTAAATATGCCCACGAAGTTATAGATATCTAACACGTTCGTTTCAGATATCTGTCACGCTCGTTTCAGATATCTGTCGTGTTCATTTCAGATATCTGTCGCATTCGTTTCAGATATCTGTCGTGTTCGTTTCAGATATCTGTTTTGGGTACAACAGTAAATAGCTACACTCTATTTCTAAAACAGTGCGTAACTAATCTATTAATCTCAATTAAGTTATTAGAATATTGGTATATTTCGTTTTATCGTTATGCAGATTTATTTTCCTTATAATGAGGGTGTAGCAAACCACACAAACTTATAAAGAACATTAATGCCATTGGCATTGCAATGAACAATAAATAGGAAGCAATTATATTAACACGATATAATGATACTACAATATAATTGCAGGTTTGGGTAAAAAATAACGAACCAACACTTATCGCAAGTATTGGTTCGTTTCCTATAAATTTTGTGAACTACTTATTTAAATCTATCTTTAACTTATATTTGTGTTAAAGCACTTTTCCGCGCCAAGTTACACCTACATTAACTTGCGACATCTTGTCTTGTACCACGCCTTCTGGGTTAGTGTTTTTACCAAATGCGTAGCTGTAATAGCCGTGTATTCTTATATTCTTCTCTTTTAGCGGATAGTATTCTACACCTGCACCAATGCGAGTGAGTTCTGTTCCATCGTGTAACGCTACATCAGCATCTGTTCCTGCATGATTCACTTCGTAACTTGCTTTTGCAAAAATGTTTACTTTCTCAGTAGGCTGATATGATAACTGACCAATAATAGAACAATCTTTACCAATGAAACCTTGTCCTGATGCAGCACGGTTCCAATAATCTAACTCTAATTGAAGGTTGTTTGTGAAATGAAATTTGTTGCCTAACGAAATATAATTTATGAATTTATGTGGAGCATATTCCGACATATTTGCCGACCAAAATGTTTCCCATATACCATGTCGTCCGTTCCATAAAATGTTATAGGCATACATTTCAGCAGCTTTACCAGTTTTGTTCTCGTATATTTTTTGATACGGACTTTGGCAAATCTGTGTTAAGAAAGTATCGTTTCCACTATTTGTTGTATATTCACCAATTAATCCCCATTGGTAACAAGGGAAGTTATAACAAAACTCAGATAAGAAATAACAATCAATAGGCGCTGGTAATAACTCGTAGCCTGCCACCAGTACAATATATTTTCCCGCCATAAATGCTACATTCTTGTTAGGTTTATATTTTAAGTAAAGCCAATCGGTGGAATTAAAAAAGTTGTAGTCCTTATTAATCCCATTCAATCGATTACGAAATGCATAGGAAAACTTAGGTGAAATATCACCTTTTAAAATAACATTCACTACATATCCTTTAAAGCCACTCTCGTCCTTAATATGCTTTCCATCTATGTTTGTACGCATATAATCAGCTCTTGCTTCAAATTGCAGGCTAACTGGTTTTGTTTCTTGCGCCATAGTAATAGTGGAAATCCACAATAACATAAGTGAAATTATATTTCTAATATTCATAATATGTTTGTTATAGGTCGTGTTTATATCTTTTCTTTTGTAAAGAGACAGCATATTGTTACACTGTCTCTTTACTCTGATATAAAACTATAGTATTAATTACTTTTAATGTGTATTTAATGTTTAGTCTTCTTATGTTTATTCCATAATCCACGCACTTCGCTCACAGTATCGGTAGTGCAGAACGAGTCTATTTTCTCTTTTCCAAGGAATGCCATAAGGTTTGATAACTCTTCGTTGTTTAGTATAATCTCTAACTGTACACTCTTCTGATGGCTGAAACCACCAATAACTTCGTGCATCGTAATACCACGATGAAGTGTATTGAGGACATAATCTTGAATGCGCTCGTGGTCTTTTGAAATAACAAAAACACGATTCTTCTTATTCATTCCCATCATAAAATGGTTCAAAATAAGTCCGTTCATCCATGTACCAATAAGACCTATTATTACCAGGTCTGGAGTATTAATGGCAAAAGCTGTACAGCAGATAGCTCCACCAGCAACAGTTACCGATGTTCCTAGATTGATGCCAGTGTATTTATTGATAATCTTTGCCAGAATATCAAGCCCACCAGTAGAAGCGTTAATACTGAAAAGAATACTTTGCGAGGCACTCAATACCAAAACAAAACATAACAAATCAAACCACGGATTAGTTACTATCCCATGACTTGCAAGATGTTGCGTAAACATAGATTCGCTCATAGGAAAGATAGTACCAATGAAATCTACCATCGGACCAAGTATGAGTGCGGTGTAAACCGTTTTAGCTCCGAATTCATTCCCTATTAAAATGAACGACAGAACCAATAGGACAGCATTAATGATGAAGATAACATTACCAACAGAAATGAATGGTAAGAGTTTTGAAATTACGATAGAAAGACCTGTGATAGAACCTACAATAAGTTTACTTGGGATAAGGAAGAAGTAGACACCAAGGGCTGCAACAAACATACCAAGTGTCATAATAATCAGTTCCACCCAAAACTTCTTAGTTTTTAACAGCTCTCCAACCTTCGAAAGACCATTACTAATAGCTGCTGCTGAGAATGGGTTTACCTTCTTAGAAATTTGATTCATAATTAAAATCGATTTAAGTTAGATTGTTCTTATATTTTTTTGTTTTCTCTAATTAATGCATGTGCCTTTCAATTTCTTAGAGTTAGCAAGATAAGGCAACTGTAAATGCGGTACAAAAATTACATTATTTAAATGAGATAACAAATATTTAGTAGTAAAAAAATAAAGCTCTACTTGTAATTTTTCACTGTTTTTCATGTTTATAAGCCAGTAATAGCCTATATAAAGAGCAGTCATTCGGTTTTATTTCTATTATTCATCTTAGCTTTCTTCTTTTGATTTTAGAGATACAAAAGGCTGTATATTCTCTTTATTGAGTATTGACATTTTAGACAGTAGGAATAAGGTTATTTGGAGTTAATTACACCTTATTATATAGAAGAACTTCATATCACAATATAACAACTATCTTATTGTGTTGTTCAGCTTAATGTTACTTTGTTTTGTAACAAACAATAGTGAGTGTGTTTTTTTGAGATAATTTATAATCTATAATGCGAATAAATATATTGCTTTTTAAATTGTAACCTATGTGTTGTTAGTTATGCTATAAAACTGAAATAAAAGCCACAAAACGTATTTATAAAGCTTGTTATTATGACACTTATAAATAAATGGTTTCAAATTGTAAGTAAACTCTTTCATTGCTTTTGAATAAATAGCGCAATAACGTGAGTTAGTGCTGTAGAGTGTATATAAAAAATAAAGGGACAATGATCTTCGCATCGTCCCTTGTTATCTGTGTGTTTTTTATATGTCAAAATATTTATCCGTAGATAATCTTTCCGTTCTCATCTTTATATTCGTCTCCAATACCTTTTTCATAGGTTGTCATTGCACGAAGACTCATACCAATGTTAGAGAAACCGCCATCGTGATAGAGATTTTGCATTGTAACTTTCTTTGTTAAGTCTGAGAACATAACGATACAGTAGTCTGCACATTCGGCAGCAGAAGCATTACCAAGTGGCGCCATACGGTTAGCAAAGTCGTACAATTTATCCATTCCCTTTACGCCCTGACCAGCAGTAGTCATTGTAGGAGATTGTGATATTGTGTTGATACGTACATTCTTCTCGCGACCGTATATGTAACCGAAGCTACGTGCAATACTTTCTAGTAATGCTTTTGCGTCTGCCATATCGTTGTAACCAAAGAATGTACGTTGCGCAGCGATGTACGATAGAGCTAGAATAGAACCATAGTCGCTTATGGCATCAAGTTTCTTAGCACTCTGAATCATTTTATGAAATGATACAGCCGATATATCAAGCGTTGTATTCAACATATTATAATCCAGATCGTCGTATGTGCGACGTTTGCGAACGTTTGGAGACATACCAATAGAGTGGAGTACAAAGTCAATTTTTCCACCTAGAATTTCCATTGAACGCTTAAATACATTCTCTAAATCTTCTACATTTGTAGCATCAGCTGCAATTACTTCGCAATTCAGTTTCTCTGCTAATGAATTAACAGTACCCATTCTAACGGCTATAGGAGTGTTGGAAAGTGTTATTGATGCTCCTTCTTCTACAGCTCGTTCTGCAACTTTCCATGCAATTGACTGCTCGTTGAGTGCACCGAAAATAATGCCTCTTTTACCTTTTAATAAGTTATAACTCATATTATTATCCTTCTAAATTGGGTTCAAAGGTAATAATTATTGTTGAAACTAACCTATTATATTGTTAAATAGACTTTCTTTGTGTAATCTGCTACATCTGCCACCTTTTATTTAGAAGCTGTCAAGTGGAATTTAATTGTTGAGCTACTTTACTGTTTTGTGTATGAAACTAAAAGATAGTTGATTGTTGCTTTTAATGATACACTAACATATTTTTGTATATTTCAAAGTGTCTACTATAAAAAAAGAACCGAATCTTCTGCGTGTATAAAGAACTGTCCAAAGTCTGAATTTATGTCGATACTAATCTGTTTCAGTACATTGATATATTTCTTGATAATCATCGTCAGACCACTAACTTTTTATCTCTACAATATTATTTTACTTTCTCTGATAATATAACTCAAATAGTTTTTTAATTCAATCGGTTCATTAAACCGTAATATGGTTATATCTTGTTAATACCATTTATTTTCTATTGGTATCTTTGATTTACCTTATAACCTGGAATAGTTTGCTACACATTCGTTATAAAATAAATCAATCTATTTAACAACGGACAAAGTTTGCCTATACTCTACAGACTAGTTTGGAGCTAATTCTCTTTCAATAGATTGAGCATCTCTTCTTGTGTGATGACGTGAGCCATATCGGCTCCTTCAAGAAGCGAGTCTGCAAGGTTGCGCTTTGTTTTGTGTAGACGAAGTATCTTCTCTTCAATGGTATGCTGACTGATGAGATGGTAAACCGTAACATCTTGTTGTTGTCCTATTCGGTAGGCACGGTCGGTTGCTTGCTGTTCTATAGCAGGGTTCCACCACGGATCAAGATGTATAACATAGTTTGCCCCTGTTAGATTAAGTCCCAATCCGCCTGCTTTCAGGCTGATGAGGAAGAATGGACACTTACCTGTTTGGAAGTCTTTTACAAGTTGTTCGCGCTTTGTCATTGGTGTACTTCCATCTAAATAGAGGAAAGGTAGTTTTGCCTTTTCCATTGCTTTGCGCACTTCATCAAGATAGCTTGTGAACTGACTGAAAACCAATGCTCGGTTGCCACTGTCGTTAAGTCCTTCTGCTAAATCAAGGAAGGTTAGTAATTTGCTACCAGGTATTTTCCAATTGCTATCTACCAGCGAACAGCTACATGCCATCTGGCGTAATCGAGTAATTTCAGAAAGCGTACTAACGTTGAGCGATTTATCGGCAAGTACAGCAGCCTCAACTTGCCTACGACGCACTTCGTACATAGTCATTTCGTCTGACGACAGTTCTACAGGTATATATATGTCGTTCTTTGTGGGCAATTCTTCTATTACTTCGCTCTTAGTACGACGTAGTAAGAATGGTGAGATAAGGCGGCGAAGCTGACTTTGTCGTTCTTTATCGTTGTTTCCCGCAATAGGTTGTATAAACTTTCGTTTAAACTGTTCAGCACTACCCAATAGACCTGGATTAATGAATTGAAAGAGATTCCACAGTTCGGCAAGATGGTTTTGAATGGGTGTACCTGTCAATATAACCTTTCGGCGAGCCTGTAACAACATAGCAGCTTTCGACATTTTAGTGTTGGCATTCTTTATGGTATGCGCCTCGTCGAGACAAACCACATTCCATTCGCGTTTTGTAAGTTCTTCTTGTTGTGTGTTTAATAGTGCGTAGGTGGCAATAACAACATCGCCAGACTGTGCATCTTTTATAGCCTTTGAACGATCGTCGCTCTGGTTAAGCACTATAACATTCAGTGTAGGCGAGAAACGTTTCAGTTCGTTGCGCCAATTAGGTACTACCGATGCAGGTGCAATAACAAGCGAGGCTCCTTCGTTGCTTTGTTCTAAAAGCAATGTTATGGTTTGCAACGTTTTGCCCAGTCCCATATCGTCTGCCAAGCAAACGCCAGCTCCCCATGCTGTTACCTTAGACATCCATTCAAAACCTTCCTCCTGATAGTCGCGCAGTTGTGCCTGAAGTGTTTTTGGAATGCGTGGCGTTGTCTTACTACTTTCTTCTATGCGTTGGCGTAGTTCGTTTATAGCCGAATTGCTTTTAAGGTTTAACGATTTGTCGTTGAGCACTTCGCCCAATATAGATACTGCCGATGGAGCCATTTGCAAGTGCGAACGGTTCTCAGAACTTACGGTGTCGAGGCGTTTTAAGATGCGTGTTAGCTGACTGCTTAACGTTATATATTCGTTGTCGCCAATGCGAATATATTTTTGCTTGTTACTCTGTCGCATTAGTTCGAGCAACTTCTGGAGCGACACAACCTGTCCATCGCTAATTTGCACATTACCTTCTATCTCGAACCAGCCACCTTTCTTTGTGAACGATATATTTGCCGAACTGCTGTTTATACTTGGATAATAGTTTAGCTTATATCCTTCGGGCCATTCCATTGTGCAAATGTTTGGATTGTTTTTACACCACTGCATAAATGGTAGCATCTGCTCTATAGAAAGTGTTATAGAATCGTTAATGGTGGTGGGCAACCATTCGTCGCCTTCATCGCAGACTTCTGCTTCTATTAGACCTTCGGATATTTGTTTTAGGTTCTTCTTCTCTTTCTTCAAACTTCGCACTAGTTGCACTTTCTTTCCATCTTTTTCGGCTATGGTTGTAATATTACCATGCCCTGGCGAAAGATAAGTGTGTCGGTGGCGCGTACTATGGCACTTATATTGAATGCATTTATATTGTTGGGCGTAATGCAGAGTGTTATGACTGGAGGAATATCTATGTGGTCTATGTTGTTTAACTCTTCTACCATATTAGAGTGTATCTCTGTTTTTCCACCTAACATTGTAATTAGTTTTACGAGTAGTGGTTCGGCTTCAGCAGGGTATTCCTTTTGTAGGAGTATTTCCTTATAGGTTTTTAGTTCGAATGCCGAAGGAGTGATTATTGAGTAATCGGTTTCGGAGTTCTTCTTAATGTATTGTCTTATACCATTTCTATCGAGTATTGGCTCTATGTTGCTAGACACGTTAAAGGTATTATTTTTTGTCTTGTCTATTATAAGGCATGGTTTCTCTTCGTGTATAGATACTGGTTGCATAGTGTTGTTTAGCATTATATAGACGTGGTCGCAACCTGTTAGTAAATGCAGATAATCGTTTATACCTAAAGAGTAGTCCCATGCACAAATCTCAGTTATTAGCTTGTGGTCTGTTTTGTCTAATTCGGCAATAGCTAATGCTTTTAGTTTACTGATGGATAGTTCTTTGCCCACTGACCAATTACCATTTTTGAGTTTTCTTTTAAGAATAGGCACTATGGTGGAGTAGCGCAAAAGATAGATTAACATATTCTCGCTCATATCTTTGTCGGCGGTAGTAGCCGATATGTTTGATTGTATGAGACTTTCTAACCGCATTTTCCAAGGCTCTGTAAACTTTAAGCTATGAAACAACGATTTGCCTCCGAATTTTCTTTCTAATTCTGCTGCTTCCTCACTATTTTTTGCAACTTGCATTTCGTTCCTCAGGTAAGCCCATCTTGGCTCTTCGCTCACATTCTTTTTATTTTCAGTGAGTGTTCCCAACCGTTGATATATCATTTTGCTAAGCTTAAATATAGCACTATTACGGTTATAGCACTCCAAAAGGTATTGTTCTCTCATTATTATATCAACCTTATCGCAGAAGAATTGTTTAAATGGTGCAACTAAAAAATAGCATGAGTTTAAGCACGAAATATAGTTTTTGCTCGCTGACTTACATTTACTTAGAGAGGCTATCTTTTTTAATGCTTCTGGGGTATTCGTCAGGAGCATAGTCAATACATAATAGTAGTTACTTATTGGATAATAAAATACACCTTTTTCAAGCGAACTCTTATTGTTTATAGTCATTATTTTGACATATAGTTTATAAGCCTTTTCATAGTTTCCTCTGTAAAGTTCCTGAATGGCTATAATTTGTAGAGTAAGCAGATTGGTTGTAGTTGTGTTTAAGTCGGTGCATACATTTCCAGTTGCAAGGAAATAGAAAAATGCAAATACATCTAATACCGATGTATAGATATTGGTATATATTTTATTACTATTACGACTAAGTATCAACTCTTTCAGGTATTCCCAATTTATATCTTTGTCTTCATAAAAAGCAAATTGTAGCTTATTTCTTACTGAAGTATTAAAAATATCTTGCGGCATCTTGTCGAATACCTTCTTGTATTTTGCTTGGTCTATCAGTTCAAAAATATCTTTGAACAGAGGGTGATTTATATCTAAGTGTGTGTGTACAGCCTCTGGAAACTCTATATGGTCAATTATCCCAATTAGTTCGCACACAACACGTTTTGGCTTGTTTACAACGTGTTCTTGCTTAAAGAGACTTCTAATATTTTTCAGCAACGTATGGTTTTGTGGTTCGAATAGTTCGAAAATGGCTGGGAATAGTAGCTTATGATGTAAGCTATATTCAATTGCCCCTTTGTGTTTATATGATTTTTTTTCGTTTAATAGCCCTTTCAACGAAAGTTCTTTAAATGCATTCGCTGCAAGTTCTGCAGGCATTAGCTTTGCACCTAATTTTAATATATTTGCTTTATTTTCACTATATCCTTCGAAATATGCCAACAACATTGCTAAGGCTTGTTCGTGCGACAATAACGAGTTGAAGTCTATCATAATGGGTTACATATAGTATTATAAAATTTATTGCCGTGTTTTATTAGGCATACACAAAGTTACGATTTATTGCTTAATGCACAAAACTATTCATACTATTTTGTAGTTTGCGGTATATTATTATGGTTGTTTGCGAATGCCAATTGTTATTTCGTTGCAAATGCAGTGCATCAACTTTTGCAATATAACATTATATTATAGTTGCTACGATAGCCACCAATGGAGGCAATGTGTAGATGCTCTAATTCCATACTAAAGTGAGACGATAGTTTCAGATATCTGAAACTCAACTGACAGATATCTGAAACTTAACTGACAGATATCTGAAACTTAACTGACAGATATCTGAAACGAGAGCGACAGATATCTAAAACGAACGCCCCTTATATATGAGGCGATGAAGACTCTATTTTTTTTAAAACCTATGAGATAATTTTAATTGTGCTGCGAACAAACTGTGAACGTAGACGGCAACTTATTGTACTAAACCGGCATAATAGCCATAACGAATTGGTAGTGTGTAAATGTGGGTGCAATAAATATTAGCCTACATAATGCTACGTTTGCTATCGTGTTAAACTAAGCTTTAAACTGATTCCAAAGTCGTGTGTTGTTGTAGGGAAACTGCTTGACGATAACAATGGTGTATTTATTTGAATGTCGTAGTAGACACTTGCCGTAATAAATCGGCTAAGTGTATAATCGCCTAAGAAAGATGCTTTAAAGGCGGTGTTTCCACTTGATGCAGCAGACGTGAGCGAGGCTATATCGCGCGTAATAGCGGCTTGTTTGCGATAGCTTAGATCGAGGCGGAGATTCAAATCGCGGTTTATGCCACCATTGTTTCTATTGTTTGTGCTCTGTGTATTTCCACTTTGCTGATTTTGTTGGCTGCTATTTTTCTTAATGTTTCTTACCAATCTGGTGTTTTTACCACCAAATAGGTTTATGTTGTTAATGCGATAGCCCAAACCAATAACCCAGTCTTTCGATGTTGCTTCGTTTACTTGCACACTTGTCATAGAGAGCGACAAGACACGTGTCTGACGATATTCCAAACGGGCTGTCAGATTATTCTGTAATGTAACATCTATACCAAGCAGTGGAGCGAACGCTTCGTTAATGCTTACTTGCGCTATATTATACATAGAGCTTGGCATTGGTGCTCCCGACGTTGCATCTTTAATAAATCCTAAACCGTTCATATATTCTTGCCACGTACTAAAGCTTTGGTACGATCCGATAGCAAAAATACTCTTATAAGCGTGGTTTATGTTTACGCTTTTAAAAATGTTTTGGAAGAAAGGCAAACGCGAAAGACCACTGTAACGAATGGTCCAGTTGGGTAGCATACTTTTTAGTTTAGGGAATATGTTTAGTCCGTTGCCACCCATACTTGTATATGCGTTTAAGAAGGCAGGTATCATAACATCGGCACTATATTTATTAACAGCACCCACACTGGGGTTAAATCGTCCTCCGCCCATCGACATTGGATAGGCTGCACCTATATATTGTGCTTCTACACGGTTGCGATAGGTATCGAGCGATTTAACAAATTTGTCGAAACTGGCACTGTAGTATCCGTTGTTAGCATTGCCCATACTTTCGAAAGCAGTTCCTATAGATATTGTTGTCATTGTTAAGGTTCCGCTTTGTGTGGTAGGAATGCCAGCGTACATATATTGAATGCTCTTTGAAACCGTTTCGGTGCGGCTGGCATTTAAGTCTATTTTCAGGTCGCGAATAGGTTCGAGCGTTGCACGGAGTTGTAAATCCTCCGTTTTGTTTGTAGTAGCAGGCGTAGCAATACTGTCTGACACAAGAAGCCATCTGTTGTCTCTAGCCTTTCCAATATAGTCGTCGTCAATAACGCCAAATGCAAAGTCGAGTCCAGGAGCCATAATGCCGCCCTGTCGGGTTTGTCCGAAAGCATCGCCTATAGTAGGCATAAAGCCAGGTAGCGACATAGAGTATTGGTTGCGATACGACAAGCTAACTGTTCGTACCATCATTAAGGCACGTGCCACACATTGTGCTGTTTTGTACCAACCTTTATTGTCGAGAGGCTCTTTAGGAGTAACCGTGAGTTTTAACCGCAGAACAGAGTCGGTTTTGTTGTATAACTTAACTTTGTTCTCGTCCATCTTCTTCCATTTTAGTTTCACAGCATGTCCGTTAATATCTTTCAGCGATACAACAATACGTTTCGTCTTCTTTGCGTGTGCTACAACAATAGCGGTATCGGCAGGTATTGTAACTTCTTTTTCAAAGCTTTTTGCATTCTTTGGCAGCGCTTTCTTTTTGTTGTCTTTGTTTTCTTTCTTATTCTTCGTATTTCTTCCTAACTCTTTATTCAACTCTTCGCTAAAGGCGCTTGCGTCTACACGTCCACGACTATCGAGAGAGCTATTTCTACTAAGACTTGGACGCGACTTGTTGAACCTTTCGTTTGTCTTTTTTAAGAAAGGAATATGGTTGTAGAGACGTTCTAAGTTGAACGAACCATTTATATTCAGTGTCCTATTGTTCGTAATAATATTACCCAACGACTCTCCGCTCTCTAAGCGTGTTCCACGAACCCATGTATATGTGGAATTGTAGGTAGCATCAGAGTTAATCCAATCGAATATTGGAATCATATTTAGAGGTAACTGATAAGAAAGCGTGAAGTTTTGTTGATAGTCTAACGGTGTACCAAAGTGTTTTAAACTAGTCCACACAGAATCTTTCCACGCTTGATATTGGTCGGCATAGAGGTCTTTATTTATAGGTGTGTATGGCTCTTCAATTTCAGCGTGTGTAGCACTCTGGAAGTTTATGTGTAGATTGCGTGTTAAGTCCCACCGTACAGAGAAATCTCTGTTCCATAAGAATTGCTCACTAAATGTTAGTGGCAATCTGTTCATAGTGGTTGATTCCATATCACGTTCTTGCAACTCGTAATAGTTTCGCGTTATTTCGGAATTAAAAGCAATGTTTTGTGGTAGCCAATTTACTTCGAAACGTTTAAGAATATCGAACCATTTCGATTTACTCTTTATGATGCGTTTGAGTGGAGATAGCGACTTGTATACCGGTGTCCAATTGTAGTTTATAGCACCACGCCAGTTGTCTTCATTCTCATACACTGTGGTTTCGCCCGTAGTGTGCGAATGAGAATGGCTGTAAGAAAAACGAGAAGTTGGCAGGGTCGTAAGGCATTGGGTGGCGTTTGTTTTGTATTCCAACCCGCATATTCGATAGCGAAAAAGTTCGTAGTGGTGCGCTTTGTAACTGCTATCGACTCAATAGAGTCGCGTTCGTGTTCGTTTGCAGCACCATCAAGAGCAGCATCTAACAGCATATCTGTATCAAGTGGATTGTACTTCGGACGGCTTTTCACTCTTCGTTACACTATAGTATAAAGGTGCAGAAACTTTCGCCTTATCTGGGAAGAACTTACCTAATTCAAGACTCGTTGTAACAGTAACGTCAGTATTTGTTTCCTTTTTACGTGCGTTTACACCTTGCTCCAAACCACCAAACCCGTCGGTACTGTGGCTGGCATTAATATCTACTGTTCCAAAGTCAGATAGTTGAATGTTGAGTTGTCCACGTCTGCCCAACCTCCTTCGTTGTTAAATTCGAGCAAACGCATTTCGTTCACCCATACTTCACCACTTTTCTCACTGCTCGAAAGGTTACGTACACCTATAATCATTGTCTTTATTTCGCCCAATGTAGGATTACCCATTATGCTGACACGATTTGAAGGACGCTTTTCATCGTACATAGAGAACTCTCGGTTGTAGCTTGCTGTTCCGTTTCCACGTCCAATGTTGCGTTTCTTCTTTACATCTGTAAATATCGAAATAGGAACATCAAGCATATTGTCTACTGGCCAAACCGCTTCACAATCCTGTCGCGAATACTTATCGTATTGCTTTTCAGGAGTAAGTTTTAATGGTATCTCGTATTCGTAGTAGTTGTTCTTATAGTCGGACCCCAATCGAACGAACACTGCCAATTGGTTATCAGAAAGGTTGGTAACATTTGGTTTGAGTGCATTGGCGTGTACAAACATTTGTAAGTGCTTGTATTGACGAATATCGAGCGTAGTATTTTTATAGACAGCCTTTGACTCTTTATAGCCTAAGTTCTGTACGGTCATAGCCAATGCTTGCTCGTTGCTTTGTACTAATTGTGGTTGTGATGGGTCTTGCTCGCGCGAAATGCCTGGAGGAAGTACGTAGTTTACTGGTGTTTTGTCGTTATTTTCCTCTATGCTTACTGCACCAACAGACATTGTGCCCGATGTTGATGCTGAATTGGTAAGGTTTGTTGGTATTGGCGCCATTCTCCACGTACAAGATCAAACGTACCAAAACGTAGCACGATAGGTTTTTCGAAATTTGTAAGGAACATACGCATAAAGCGAATACTTGTAAAATCGCTAATACCACCCACGCGTTTCTGATATTCTCGCACTGGAATACGGAATTGATACCACGTTTCTGGTGCTCCTCCTCCTTTACGTAATGGTGCAACAGTTTCTCGTTTATCAACAATGTAGTTTTGTCCAACTACTAAATCTTGTGGTCTGATGCTTATTTTGTATTGGTAATATTTCTCATATTCGTTGAGCGTATAATCTTGATTAATGTCTTCTATATCTGGTCCCGACTTATACGACGTGTCATAACGTTCGTTGCGGTTATCGCTATCTGGCGAGTTCCCTTGTGGGTTGTTTATATATTTGTAGCGTTGAAGTATAGGTGCTTGTATTCTGTCCCAATCTGAACCACGAAAATAGTGGTAGTTGTCGTTAGCAGGGTCTGCCCAAATAGAATCGAATACTGCCTGATTGGTGTGGCTACGAGCGTATGTTAAGAATGCTTGATAAGAAGGGAAATTACGCTCTTCTTCATCGTTCAGACCATTCAAACCAACGTCTTGCAATGCACGGCTCCCCTTTGTGGTTGCAAAGGCGTATGTTATGGTGGTTTGTGTTGGTATTTTGCCCCATTGCGTAGTTGTCCATGCCTGGCTACCATCTACAGGCATACCACTTTCATAAAACTTCTTACCATCGTGCAATATATCTTCAGACACTTCACCAAGGTTTATGTAGAAATCGCCACCATATAAGTTGGCATCTGTTTGTTTATTTGAATAGATGAATGGGTCGAGTAACCAGAACTCAATATATTCGATGTTCGCCATTTCGAAGTCATTTGTATCGAGCTTACGCATCATACCTCCCCACTTTTGACGTGGATTGGGTAAGCGCCCATTGATGTCGAGTGTTGGACTAAAGTTGTATGGTCCACGTTCGGTAGGGTAGTAAGCAAGATTGAGCACTGACAATGTGGGTGTTGAGCCGTTGTAGTTGCTTTGTTCACGGTTAGGGAAGAGTTCGCGTGTGTAAACCTCTCTCACGTAGAAGTTAGATAATTGTTCTAGATCGCTCTTAATGTGGGCTGGTGTAAGTGAACTACTTTGTCGTGTAAATAGTGGGTCTATGTTGTACCACGCTAGCAAACTGCGATTATATCCACTGCTAAGTGTTGTTTTATCTGTTGATTCGGAGAAATCAGAGGGTACACTTGATATTACCCAACTGGTTGGTTGGCTTATATCTATTGTGTTCTTTGTATTTTCGAAGTCGTCTAAATACGATGCATGGTCTTGTGTGCCCTGGCTCTGACCAGCTATTAACTGTGCAAACTCTGCAGAAAACGAAATATGCGAAGGTTGTGTTAGATGCAGGAATGGTATTTTATCGAGCATATTTGTGAGCCACTGACTTTCTTTCTTCCAGCTCATGTTCAATCCCCAAATGGTGTTATTGAGTGGCTCGGCGCCCATATTTACCTTTGTTGTGAGAGCTTGTTCGGATAGGTGCATAAACGTACCACCTATCATAAAGTTTTTAGAGAAGTCGTATTCCCAATTTAATCCGAACATTGTTTTACGTTGTTGTCCGTAGTCGCTTTGACTTTCTAACGAAACGTTTACTGCTGTACCGGCGTCTATAATGCTTTGATTTAAAATTGTAACCTCGCCTGCATTGTAATCGACGCTATAATCTGAACCTTCAACCAGACGTACTCCACCTGCAGTTACCACTACCGAACCTTGCGGAACGTTGTATGCTCCTAACGAAATAACATTAGCACTTGTGCCACGATATTGTCCAACGAGCAAGTATTTGTCTTTCTCTGCAATTTGTTTCGCTACCGTTTTGGTAGAATCGTATAATTCTGTGAAGGCATACTTATTAGCCTTTGCTGCTGGAACTCCTTTCGACACCAAATAGTCGTACATATATTCGCCGAATGGTTCTGTAACGGGAAAGAACACACGACCGTTTGAAATGGTGTATCCTTCTACATAATCGTAATATCCATTTGGGTGCGGATTGTTGTTGTTGTCTAAACGATCAGCACCTAACAGTCTTATAATTGGCTGACTTTTTACTTGTGGCTCTGGTATGTAGGGTAGATAAACGCCGGCGGTATCGCTCTGATACTTTACATCTAAACGGAACTTATCGCGCTCAACTGTAGAGGCAAGGTAGTACACGTTCTTCATCATTAGGTTCCAGTTTGCTTGCTTTGGATTGCTGCTGGTATTTTTTAATGACTTTACAAACAGTGCTTCTGAGACATCGGTTCGATCGCTCGAAACTCTCCAACTTGATGGGTAACTCCTCCTGATGTATATTCGTAAGCAATAGCAAGCACTTGATCGGTTTGCAAACCAGTACGTAACGACACGTAGCCTAGTGCTTGATTTACTGTATATTCGGAGCTATTGAGCAGGCGAGCGTTCGACAGTTTCTCGTAGTCTACTCCTCCTATCATACCTAAACCGTCTAATACTGTATTTACTTGGTCTATGTTGCGTGCTAGTGGGTGACCTTGCGCTATGGTGCTGTACTCGGTATTAGCGTTGTTAGATGGTGTGTTGCCTGTTCCACTTCCCCATAAATCGGTGCGGCTGATTTTTGAGTTTTCGCCTAAATCGCTTAGTGCTATAATGTTTCGTGTATTGGTAGTTGTACCAGTCTTATTGGTAACCCAAATCTCTACACGATTTATGGTGATGCCCGTTGTTAGGTTAGGCAACGTTTTCATAGCATCGTTATAGTGCTCGCGGAATGTATGTGCTAAGAAGAAGTGGCGATTCTCTTCGTAGTCGGCTGCGTCTATCTCGAACGGAGTAAGCTGTTTTCCTCCCCTTGAACTTACGCTTTTGTTTGCCGATTTTTTCTGCGATAGCACTGTTTGCAGCTTCAACTTTCCAAACTGCATATCGGTTCTGATACCAAAGAGCGATGATGCTCCTTGTACGAGCGAATTGTTAGATGGAAACGATACGTTGCCACCTTCTACAAGTTTTATTATTTCGTCTTCCTTTCCCTCGTAACGCAGCTTGAAGTTTTGTGCATCAAAATCGAATGTGGCATCGGTGTTGTAGTTTAGGTTCATATTCACCTTGTCGCCCACCTTTCCATTCACATTCAAATTTATCTTTTCATCGAAGTTCATCGTTGTCATCTTTCGATTTCTGATGGGTAACGATGGGTTGTCTATATTCTTCAGCGTAGCCCCAAAGCGTAGTTCGGCTGTTCCTTGTGTTCTTACACGTACTCCGCCGGAGCCGAATATCTTCTCGGCAGGACCAAGTGCAAAGTGCATATCTGTGAAGTCGAACTTCTCTTTGCCCTTCTTTTCCAGTATCTCTTTGTTTTTTTGGCGGTAATAGTCGGCAAAGCTACGTTTCTCGCTCCATGCTCTATACTCGTCGGGAGTCATCATAATAGGTGTCGTAATATAGGTATCGCCTATTTTGTTACCTATTATATACATATTTAGCGAGTCGTTATATTCTACACTTTGTTTCAGGTTTTCGGGGCGGGCTAAGTCGTACGACCCTTGCTGCAAATCGTTATATGTAATGGGGGTAGTGCGTTGCACTTTCCAGCGTGGGTGCAATAGCGAGTCGGGTATGTCTTCGTTTTCTAGTTCAACGTCTAATGCTTTTACCTTCTTCGTGGTGTCTGGTGGCGCAATTAGGCTTTGTAGCACGTTTGTAAATGGCAAACTATTTACAAGCGAGTGCCCCAATGCTAACAAGCTAATGCCTGCAAGCAGTAGAAGAATAGGTAATATGTATTTTCTTTGATTCATTAGCGATGACTTTGCATAGCCTTTCTTATCGGAATGTGTTGTGCGATGGAAACGAATGTGCTACGTCTTTTCTTTATTTTATTTGCTTTAATGCTAATTTTACAACTTGTTCTACGGGTAATTCTGGTTGTTCTGTTAATATAGAAACAACAACTTTGGCAGATGGGGCAGGTGAGAAACCTAACATAGTGAGGGCTCCAACTGCTTCGTCTTTCACAGCATTGTTTACATTAGATGTGTTAGATTGATTGTTTACGTGTACTTCGTCGGCAATGCCGCTTTGCACAATCTTATCTTTCAGGTCTACAATAATGCGCTGAGCTGTTTTTAGTCCGATGCCTTTTACAGTCTTTAGCATCTTGTCGTCGCCATTGGCTATTACATTGTAGAGTTCGGCTGTTGTGAGCGATGATAATATCATACGTGCAGTGTTCGCTCCTACCCCAGATACTGTTATGAGTAGTCGGTAGAGTGAGCGTTCTTGTTTGGTGGCAAAGCCATATAGTGTGTAATTATCGTCGCGTCCGCCAGTCATAATGGCTTCGTGTACGTATAGTTTTATGTTTTTCTTGCCTTGAACTGTGCTATAAGTGTTTAGCGAGATATTCAGTCCGTAGCCTACGCCGTGTGCTTCAACAACCGCTAATGCTGGCGAAAGGTCGGTTAGTTCACCTTTTATATATTCTATCATAAAAAACTTCTTTTGCTTTCCTGCCCTAACAGGTTTTTGTATATACATTTTGATAAACGGACAGGACCGTTGTTTATTGCATTATACACCGAAAAAGCATATTTTTATATCAAAAGAAAGATGTGTGTTAGAAAGAAGTGCTACTGAAAATATAGCACTGCTCCATAAATAATGTTGTGAATATACATACTGATTTCAAAGAAATTATGCTCTTGTTAAATTGCTAAACACAAAAAAATATTGACTCAATAAAGAAGAAGTGAAGATATTTTAGGAAGGTGGACGATTGTAATGATTTCCATTCTGATATAACAAAACTCTGAGCAATATATTGTTAATCAGGTATTTGTAATAGCACTTAAAATGCGACAATATATAATACTGGTATGCATAATAATCATCTGAATTAATATCTTTTAAGTAGTATAATATCGAATAATAAAGGAGGCTTTTTTTGGTGATATCTAATTCGCAACTGACAGATATCTGAGACGCAACTGACAGATATCTGAGACGCACGCGACAGATATCTGAAAAAAGAGTGTCTAACATCTGATTAATTTTTATAAAATATCTGAGAGCTTAATTTGGAATATGAGTACCAGTAGACACTGTTTATACTTCTCCCATCTATATTCTATTAAGCCCAGATATTGCAGAAACAGAAAAACAAATGCTATTTAGCCATACATAGATATATAGATATAATGTGCAATGCGTGTTTACAATATTTTAAGGGCGGCGATATAAGCAAATGTGGAGAGATGGATACAAATGCGAAACTTTAGTAGTGTTATATTGGTGCTTAACTCGATACAACAGAACCATTTATGCATAAAAAACTCTATTTAGTAAGTATTGTAAGTAAACAATAGCTCGCTAAATAGAATTTTTTACGATATGAATAATGGCTCTCTATGTAAGTGCTTGTTAAATAGTAGTTAAGGTGTGTACACTTAAAAATTGTAAGCAACCTTTACAGCTTTGTCGCGCGATAGTTGTCCTGGATTTGTGCCAGGTTCTCCTTCTGGTACTTCACGGTGATAGAAAGAGTAGAATTGAATCCAGAAATCTAATATTTTTCCGTTTTCATCGTGAAAAGACATAGGGATAGTTGGAAATACATTGTGTCCACGGTGATCGATGTACGATTTCTGCACCAGTTCGCTGCAATATATTTCTTTATCATCGGGCATATAAAAATGATCGTAAGGTCTACCCAAATAGTTTAATGCTCGTTTCATAGAAGCCCTCATATCACAATCGGCAATTACTCTTCCAACAGCAACGAGCGGTTTGCCTTCTTTTCCTTTCGTACGTTCAAGAAATTTAGCTAAAGGTGTAAGTACAACCCCTTTGCTGATAGCTTCTAATGCATAATCGGTACTGTCGGTATGATGAAATATAGCTACATGGTCAATCTTCAGTCCGTCAATACCTTGTGTAGCATCGGTAATAGGATTACTCTCTTCTTTAACAACAAACATTAAGTCGCCTTCATGTAAGTTCTGTAACGATATATTTTCCTCTTGAATAGATTCAGCAGAACAGCCGGTTAGGAGAATCAGCGATAATAAGATAAGGTTTGATAAGGTTTTCTTTAGCTTCATAATAATTGTGTTTATGTGTATTATTGATTTAAGTTCTTACTAAAAAGGCGACCATCTGTTTGTAGATAGTCGCCTTTTGGTTTTATTTTTAGAATTCTGTATTCTTTGGTGTACGTGCAAATGGAATTACATCGCGAATATTTTGCATTCCAGTAACGAAGAGAATTAGACGTTCGAAACCGAGACCGAATCCACCGTGTGGACACGTTCCATACTTACGAGTGTCGAGATACCAATCGTAAACTTCTTCTTTCATACCACGAATGTGTATTTCTTCGAGCAGCTTATCGTAGCTTTCTTCACGAACAGAACCTCCGATAATTTCGCCAATGCGTGGGAAGAGTACGTCAGTACCTTGCATAGTTTTTCCGTCAGCATTCTTCTTCATATAGAACGATTTAATCTGACTTGGATAGTCGGTCATAATTACTGGACGTTTAAAGTGTTCTTCCACTAGGTAGCGTTCGTGTTCACTACTTAAGTCCATTCCCCATTCGGTTATAGGGAATTCAAATTTTATTCCATCTTCTTGTGCTTTCTTCAATATATTAAAGCCTTCAGTGTAGGTAAGACGCACGAAAGTTTCTTTTAACACACCTTCGAGACGAGCAATAAGTTCCTTATCTATCATTTGGTTGAGGAACTCAAGATCGTCCTTACAGTGCTCTAACGCCCAACGAACACAGTATTTAATGAAGTCTTCTTCTAAGTCCATCAACTCTTGTTGGTCTATAAAAGCCACTTCTGGCTCTACCATCCAAAACTCAGCTAAGTGTCTTGGTGTATTAGAGTTTTCTGCGCGGAATGTAGGACCAAATGTATAGATGGCTCCAAGTGATGTTGCTCCGAGCTCGCCCTCCAATTGTCCAGAAACAGTGAGATGCGTTTTTTTGCCAAAGAAGTCGGCACTGTAATCCACTTCATTCGATTTTGCCACACGGTCTAAATCGAGCGTGGTAACTTGAAACATATTTCCCGCACCTTCAGCATCGCTACCTGTAATAAGCGGTGTATGGAAATAGTAGAAACCATGCTCGTGGAAATACTGGTGAATTGCCATTGCCATGTTATGACGAATGCGAAAAACAGCTCCGAATGTATTTGTGCGAAGGCGTAAGTGAGCGTACTTACGCATATACTCAAAGCTCTGCCCCTTCTTTTGCATAGGGTAATCGCTTGGACAAAGACCATAAATTTCAATCTCTTTACACTGAATTTCAGATGTTTGTCCCTTACCCTGGCTCTCTACAAGTGTACCTATTACACTGATACATGCGCCTGTTGTTATATTTTTGAGTATGTCTGCATTTATTGTAGATGGGTCTACAACCACCTGGATATTTTTAATGGTAGAACCGTCGTTCAACGCAATGAAATCGACAGCTTTACTGTTACGATGAGAACGTACCCACCCTCTAACGTTAATATCATTTCCAAAGTCGGTGCAACTTAAAGCATCGACGACTTTCGTTCTTTTCATTGTTATTTCTTTATTACGAAAAATCCTCATACACAATATGCTTCATATAGCAGTTGTGTACGAGGAGTTTGTTCTTTTATTATTCAAAAGCTCCCATACGAAGCATATCTACCTCTTGTTCGGTGAGATAACGCCAATCGCCTCTGCGGAGATTTTTCTTTGTAAGACCAGCAAATTGAACACGATCGAGCTTACAACACGGTAGCCAAGACTTTCAAAGATGCGACGAACAATGCGATTCTTGCCACTATGTATTTCTATTCCTACTTGACTTTGATCGCGATCGTCAGCATATTCAATAGCATCAGCCTTTATTTCTCCATCTTCGAGCTGAATACCATCAGATATTTGCTGAAGTGTTTGTGGAGTTACTGGCTTATCTAAGAATACATGGTAAACCTTCTTCTTTAAGAATTTAGGGTGTGTAAGCTTGCTTGCTATATCACCATCGTTAGTTAGCAACAATACACCTGTTGTATTACGGTCGAGTCGTCCTACTGGATATATGCGTTCAGGACAAATACCTTTAACAAGGTCCATAACAGTTTTACGTTGTTGTGGATCATCGCTTGTAGTTACATAATCCTTAGGCTTATTTAAGAGAACATATACTTTCTTTTCGAGTCTAACTGGTTGGTCTTTGAATTTAACCTCGTCAGAACGCAAAATTTTTGTTCCCAACTCTTTAACAACTTCACCATTTACAGTTACAGCACCTGCTTGTATGTATTCATCGGCTTCACGGCGTGAACAAACACCTGCATTAGCAAGATACTTATTTAAGCGCAATGGCTCATTTGGGTCTATATTCTCTTCTTTGTATTCTATACGTTTTTTGAATGAATATTTTGCATTTGGATCATAGTCGGCATTGTGCTGACGATACCCACCTTGTTGTCCATATCCACCCTGACGGTTTTGATATCCACCCTGACGGTTTTGGTATCCACCCTGACGATTGTTATTGTATCCCCCTTGATGGTTGTTGTTATATCCACCACGGTTGTTATATCCACCTTGACGGTTTTGATATCCACCACGGTTTTGATATCCACCACGATTCTGATATCCGCCATCTTCACCATTATTATAGCGTGGACGGTATGAATTCTGTGTTGGGCGACTTTGATAACCGCCTTCCTCACCTTCATTCATATTGTAATGTGGGCGATATCCACCACGATTTTGGTAATTGTTTGGTCGGTTTTGATACCCATTACGATTCTGATAACCGCCATCTTCACCATTATTATTATAGCGTGGTCGGTAGCTTCCTTGTTGCTGACGACTTTGATAGTTATTGCCATAATTGTTGGTACGTGGTCGATAGTTTGTTTTACGATCAGCTAAACCGCCTCCTTGTAGATTAGAACCGAAGCCTTCAGGACGAAATCCTTCCTCTTTGTTGTCTTCACGGTTTATTCCATAGGCACGTTGTGCTTGAATACGAGGACGTTGTGGACGTCCTGTGCTGTGGTAGCTTCTTTCATAATAACTTCCTTGTTCGGTAGTTGAACTGTTTTCTCTGATGTCTTCAGCTTGTCCAGATTGATTTTCTTTCTTCTCGAATTCTTCTGCCATAATTTGAATTTCTTTTGTTTTGAATAATACTTAACCTCACGGTCGAAAACTAACTATATTTGTGTTTAAGTTTTGTTTCTAATTCCGTTGTATATATATATAATGTGCAATTTATTAATATCTTATTTGTTTATATGCCGGTGTAATTGAGTGGTGTGATAGCCATTAATTCAGCCTTCACCTTGTCGCTCACATTCAATGTTTGAATAAAATCGTGAATAGTCTCAGCCGTCATGTGAGCATTTGTACGTGTTAATGCTTTTAAAGCTTCGTATGGATGTGGATAAGCCTCACGACGCAGTATAGTTTGTATAGCTTCTGCTACTACAGCCCATGTATTTTCTAAGTCGGCATTTAGCTTTTCTTGATTCAATATGAGTTTGCGAAGACCTTTTAATGTACTTTGGATAGATATAATGCTATGTCCAAACGGTACGCCAATGTTGCGCAATACTGTAGAATCGGTTAAGTCGCGTTGTAAACGGCTTACAGGGAGTTTCTGTGCGAGGAACTGTAATATGGCATTTGCTATTCCAAGATTGCCTTCGCTGTTTTCAAAGTCTATTGGATTTACCTTATGCGGCATTGCGCTTGAACCTACTTCGCCTGCTTTGATTTTTTGTTTAAAATATTCCATAGATATGTACAGCCAGAAGTCTCGGTCTAAATCAATTATAATTGTATTGATTCTGCGCATTGCATCAAATATGCTTCCAAGATGGTCGTAGTTACTTATCTGAGTTGTCCATTGTTCACGCTGCAAGCCCAAATAATTATTTACGAACTTATTGCCGAATATTTTCCAGTCGTATTCTGGATAAGCTATATGGTGTGCATTAAAGTTTCCTGTTGCGCCACCGAACTTAGCAGTAAGTTTACAAGCTTTTAAACCTGCAAGCTGTTCTTGCAAGCGATATACAAAAACTTCTATCTCTTTACCTAAGCGAGTAGGAGAGGCTGGTTGTCCATGTGTTTTAGCTAACATAGGAACATCTTTCCATTCTTCGGCATATTGTTGAAGTTGTGCAATAAGTTCTTCTACTTGTGGATAATAGACTTCTTTCAATGCTTCAAGCATCGATAAAGGTACACTCGTATTGTTGATGTCTTGTGATGTAAGACCAAAGTGTATAAACTCTTTATATGCGTCAAGTCCGCCAATCTTGTCGAACTCTTCTTTTATAAAATATTCAACGGCTTTACATCGTGGTTCGTAATACTTTCTATTTCCTTTACTCTTGCTGCATCTTCTTCTGTAAAGTTCTTATAGATGTTGCGCAAGTTCTCGAACACCTGTTTATTGAACGTAGCTAATTGTGGTAAAGGTAGTTCACACAAAGATATGAAGTATTCAATTTCTACACGTACTCTATATCGTATGAGTGCGAATTCTGAGAAATAATCTGCGAGTTTCGCAGTTTTGCCTCTATAACGTCCATCAACTGGCGATATGGCTGTTAAAATATCAAGAACCATAAAACTATTTTTAATTTACTTGCAAATTTAGTATTTAAAATTGAGACGGGAGCAATAAATCGCTATAATCTTTGTAATTTAAAGGTTAAAGGTTGCTTATAAAAACAAAAAAGCTCCACAACTAAAAAGTTGTAAAGCTCTATATTTATGCTGTGGGCGTTGACGGATTCGAACCGCCGACCCTCTGCTTGTAAGGCAGATGCTCTAAACCAACTGAGCTAAACGCCCTTTAAAAAAAACTCCCCGCAACCCCGAAAGACTACAGGGAACACCCCTGTGGGCGTTGACGGATTCGAACCGCCGACCCTCTGCTTGTAAGGCAGATGCTCTAAACCAACTGAGCTAAACGCCCTTACTTATCGTAAGCGGGTGCAAAGGTATATATAAATAATTTAACTACCAAATTTTTTTAATTCGTTTTTTTATTTGTTGCTTTAAAAAAATAATGACAGTACACTTTTTTTCTTTATATTCTTTCAATAAAGATAATATACCTATTATTTAATATAAATTTCATAGATAAAATACTACTTTTTTTGTTTTTATATTTATTCTTATTACAAATGATATTTGCATCTAAAAAGATTCCTTATTTAAGGATTACTATTTAATAAATTGAGATTTTTTTCTTCTTTTTCTTCACTACGAACTACAATACAATGTTCATAATACTAAAAAGCTGTTTTATTACGTTTTTTTAAATCGTTTCTATATTCTTACGAAACGTTGTTGTACCAATAAGGCTATTCAACATATAATTACTCAACTTGATGTTATCTTTTTTTGCTACATACTTTGTTTCAAACATGAGATTTTATTGTATTGATATTTTTTTTGGGGTTTGTAAATAGTTATGTACCAATATTTCTGTTAGTTTTTTTCCCTTTTACTTGGATTAGAATTGATACTCCTAGAAGCTCAAACTCTTTCTATTTTATATGTACTATACAGAATATCAAAGAAGTTATCGTCTTCGTTTTTTTTCTTACAATCAGAATTACTGGGCATAAATTTATAGCCTGCGTTATTAACTCTGTCGCAAAATTTCTTTAAACGAATTTGTGCATCATCGTTAAATGGTTCTTTTGTATAATCATTGAAACTAGATGTATTACTCAATGATGATATGGTGGATCAAAATAGAAGAAAGTATCTCTATTTGCATGAATAAAAATTCTTCTACTTGTACAATAACAACTTCTTTTTAAGCGCAGAGTTATAAAAAAAATAGAGAAATAAAGATGCCTTTCTTCAGGAATAACTATTTGAAGGCTTATTTTATGCAATGGTAAAAGTTTGCTATGTATATAGTAGTTGTTTTTTTATTTTTTTCATTATTTCTTTTTGTCTATTAAAAATGGATGTGGATCGGCTTAAAAAAACAAGTGAATATAAAAATATGAAAGTACGTTGAATTGGGTTACCATTTAGCTACTGTTACGTAAGTTTCTGGGCGCAGAAATATTTTGTTATAATTTTTAATATGCTGATAGTGGTATGGGGCACTTCTTTTTTTACTTTTTAGGTTGTAAGGGTATTATTCCGACTTATTGTTGTGGGTGTTGGTTATTTCTAAATTAAAATTATGTATAGATAGGAGAATAAAGAAGACAGATATTGTTGCAATGGGCTTTTGGGAGAGATATATTTTCTGGTTTTTGGTTTATGTTCAAAAAGTTTTATTAGAAGTGATTAAAATTGTAATTATGTTTTTTAATTTTCTAATTATGTTTTTTTAATTTTCTAATTAAAAAAATTCACTCCTTACTTGTTGGCGGAATTAATTTAATGCATATTTGACATGACCTAGTGGTCTGTCATTTATGTAGTTAATGTATTGCAGTACTGTAAACGTACTGATTTTGGCAGTAATTCTTGCGAATAGTCCTGTGGTCTGTTTTGCATAGTTCCTGATGAGCATGAGATGGTCACATAGTTGAGAGAAACAAGTCTCAATTCTTTTTCTAGCCTTCGCATAAGGTTTAAAAGCAGGCTTCCATGTCTTCATGTTTAATCTATACGGAACCTCCAGTTTGATGTGCGCAGATGAAAACAGATCTTGTTGCAGTTCTGCACTCAGATAAGCTCTATCAGCAAGAATACTGCACTCTGAAAAATTCAAACTTCACATCCTTCATATAATGTATATCATGAACATTAGCGACCGTCAGGTCAAATGAATGTATAACACCTCGTAAACCGCATACAGCGTGCAACTTATAACCATAATAATATACTCCTTGCGTGGCGCAGTAACCAAAAGCTGGAGATTTATCAGGCTCGTCCTTGCCCATCTTACAGCGCGTTTGCCTCTTGAGAGTCTGCAAACCTCTATCGGTTTGGAATCTACACAGAAATATTCCTCTGCACCATCCATTGCCTTTGCTATACGCTTACGAATCATTTCACACAGCTGATATGTGTTCTTGCGACGGTCATTGAACTGGCGACGACTGATGAGATGACGAAAGTCCTTTTGGTATTCTTTCAGCCGGTCAAAGAGGTTATTCTCACTGTCAATGCCGAGATGCTCAGCTGTCAGACTCAGGGCTATGACATCAAGGTCAGAGAAGCGAGGGACAACACCACGACGAGGAATATTTCCAAGGTCATTAACCAATCCGTAGGAGAATTTCTTGCATATCTCAAGTATTTTGACGAAATTTGCATATAAGTTGTGCATGGAGTTAAAGCAGATAACAGTATTGTTGATTATCATAAAGTTACTGATTTTTAGCGACATGTGCAACTTTTTTACATTCATATTTCTGATATTTTATCTATTGATTAATTCCGCCAACGGGTTCACTCCTTATAAAATTGTATGTTTGTGATTGCAGTGAGAGTAATTTTTAAAAGATAGTTAAGCGAGTATTTGTTTTAATAAGAAAGTTGCATTTTGGTTTTTTGCAACGCCTCTACCTATTTATATGTATAGGTAACATTAGTGCCAAGTTCTATTTCGAACGAATAATTATGGAACCGTTGTGGGTTTTCGTCTTCGAGTTTAGAAAGTTCTAAATCGTGAGTAGCTATAACTCCTGTAACGTTTCGTTTAGAAATATACTCTAAGAATAGTCGTGAACCATTTAGTTTGTCTAACGAATTTGTACCTTTCAATATCTCGTCGAGTATTATTAAGCTTGGAACATTAGGGTCTAAACTTGCAATGAGTTGTTTTAAACGAAGCAGTTCGGCATTGAAATAACTTATGCCGTGTGTTAAATCGTCAGTTGTGCGCATATTAGTAAAAAGTCGGAATACTGATACGCACATTTCTTCGGCAAATACTGGTAATCCGTTCATTGCGAGAATATAGTTTACCCCCAATGTTCGCAAAAAGGTGCTTTTCCCTGCCATATTTGCTCCCGTTATAATGTAATATTCATGGTTTTGAATATCGAAGTTGTTGCGTACAGCCTTTTCGCCCAAGAAGGGGTGATAAATGTTGCGTGCTTTGTAGCTTACTTTGTTACTATTAACAATTGTAGCTTGTTGTGCTTTGTCTTCGTTGAGGCGGAATGTAGCCATTGAAACAAGTGCATCGAAAGTACTCGATGCATAAATCCATTGGTCAGTAATAGGTTCGTATGTATGTTGCCAACGCAAAAAATGACGAATAATGGTAATGTCGAGCAAACCAAAACAGTTGAAAAGTACAATACCAATTTCGTTGCTTCTATTGTCAATTTTCTGAAGAATGCGTTCTAATTGTCCGAACGATTCCATTGCGCCCGATAGATTGTTTTTCAATTCGCATAAATGTGTAGCTGTAAACGATTGTTTATCTATTAATGTAGCCATATTCACGTATCCGTGCACCTGATTTTTTAGTTTAGATATTACTTCGTTCACCAATTTTATATATTTATGGCAACAAAATGTGGCAAGAAAAAAGTTGAATATGCCCCACCATATTGGAAGAAATGTAGGAACAAAATTGGCGATAGATAGAAATATACTAAGGTAAAAGCCTGTAAGATTGGCATAAATAAGTGTTCTAAAGGTGCGATTGGCAAAGTAGGAAGGTATTTGCAATGTGTGAATGCTGCTAAAAGCTTTGCGAATTGCTGTGGTATCTATAGTTTTTTCTACGCCTTGTGCTTTGAATTGTGATAGAAAAGGTTCGTTTTTTGCGAGTTCTTCTATGGCTTCTGCGCGCTGTTTTATGTTTTTTAGAAGTTCTGTTGTAGAGAGAGTTTCCCATTTTCCAGCTAAACATTCTGCCAAATAGTCACTTCCTCCCGACGAAATAGTTCTATTTATTCGTTGAAATAGCGAACCTTGTCCAAATATGTCAAGGTCGAAAGTAAAAGGGTGAGTAGGTTGAAGGTAACGTTCGCCTGTGTCAAACTTTGTGTAATCGCCCTCTTGGTAAGCAATTTCCTTTTCGTACGTAAGTTTTAGAGCTAATGCATCAGCAATATCTCTATCGTTTTTTGTGTCTAAATTCCGAATATAAAAATAAAGAAATAGAACACACAATGCCACACCTAAAGTCCATGAGGCATTGTTGAGAACAGTGAACATTACAACAAAGGCAATGGAAACAGCAAACGATAATATTTCGGTAATAACGAATACACGACTTTTAGTACGCAACCTATAAATAGTTTGTGTAAGTTCTACTATTTGTTTTTTTGTATAATTCATTCAAACTTTTATTCATATTGCAAAGATAAATAAAAATAATTTTTAAAGATGAGAGTTTCTATTCTTAAATGGAATTGTTTTGCAAAAAAAGAACTTTCTATATGGTGTGAGAAGAAAAAAATATAAGTAAGCAATAAAGTCGTAAAATAAGAGTATATATTGCATAAAGCTAATATATGTAGCTATTATTATGACATAAAGTAAGTAAAAAGTATTTTTTTATTAGTTATGTGTGTATTAAAAATAAGGTTATTATAAAATTGAAAAATTATTATTAGGAATACAAAAAGATACTGTTTTTTTATTTGGTGCTCTAATATAAAAATCAATACATTTGCGGTAAATTAGATAATTTGAAATACTAACATAAACGTTTTATCAAAAATTACTATGGAAGTCAAAAAGATTATGCAGAGCCTGGAACAAAAGCACCCAGGAGAAGCAGAGTACTTACAGGCAGTACAAGAAGTCCTCGAATCTATTGAGGAAGTTTACAACCAACACCCTGAGTTTGAAAAAGCCCAGATTGTAGAAAGAATGGTAGAACCAGAACGTATATTTACATTCCGTGTAACATGGATTGACGATAATGGTAAGGTTCAAACTAATCTTGGCTATCGTGTACAGTTTAATAGCGCAATTGGTCCGTACAAAGGAGGCTTGCGTTTCCACAAAGCAGTTACACCTTCAATGTTAAAGTTCCTCGGTTTCGAGCAAACATTCAAGAATGCACTTACAACATTGCCAATGGGTGGTGGTAAAGGTGGTTCAGATTTCGATCCAGTTGGTAAATCAGATGCTGAAATTATGCGTTTCTGCCAAGCCTTTATGCTCGAACTTCGTCACAATATAGGTCCTGATCAAGATATTCCTGCAGGCGATGTAGGTGTTGGTGGTCGTGAAATAGGCTATATGAATGGTATGTATCAAAAACTTACTCGTCAATACCACACAGGTGTACTCACAGGTAAAGGTATAACTTGGGGTGGTTCTTTCTTCCGTCCAGAAGCTACTGGCTTTGGTGCACTTTATTTCACAATGCATCTTTTAAAGAAAGCAGGTAAAGACATTAAAGATAAGAAGATATCTCTCTCTGGCTTCGGTAATGTAGCTTGGGGTGCTGCAAAGAAAGCAACTGAACTTGGTGGTAAAGTTGTTGCAATTTCTGGTCCTGATGGTGTTTGTGAAATACCCGATGGAATTACACCTGAAATGATAGATTATATGCTCGAAATGCGTAACTCTAACCGTAATAAGGTTGAAGATATGGCAACTAAGTTCCCAGGTAAAGCTAAATTTACTGCAGGTAAGAAAGCTTGGAGTATTCCTGTAGATATTGCTCTTCCATGTGCATTCCAAAATGAATTAAGCGAAGACGATGCTAAAGAATTAGTTGCTAACGGTTGCTGGTGCTGCTGCGAAGTTTCTAATATGGGCTGCCAACCAGGCGCAATTCATTATTTCCAAAAGAACGGCATACTCTTTGCTCCTGGTAAAGCAGTTAATGCTGGTGGTGTTGCTACTTCTGGACTTGAAATGACACAAAATGCTGCTCACTTAAATTGGGCTCCTGCTGAAGTAAACGAGAAACTACAGTGGATTATGGAGAGCATTCACGAGCAATGTGTTAAGTTCGGTGAACAACCAGATGGCACTGTAGACTATGTTAAGGGTGCTAATATCGCTGGCTTTATGAAGGTTGCTCAAGCAATGTTAGAGCAAGGCGTAATTTAATAAAAGTCTTCTCCTTTCCCCTTCCTACATTCTTTTTGTAGGAAGAGGGAAATAGAATGTTACGAAAAGGGGAGGACAAATGTAAATTTGTTTTTATGGATAAAACTATAAATCACCTTTTAGTAACAATGATAATAGGCTTTACTGTTTCGACAAGCTGCTTTGCACAGTCGGACGGTAAAGCCTCTTATTATAGTAATAGCCTACACGGGCGAAAAATGAGTAACGGCGAACGTTACGATAGAAATGGCTTTACTTGTGCACATAGAACTTTGCCTTTTGGTACGCGTTTACGAGTAACGAACCCAAGAAATGGAAAGGAAGTAGAGGTACGCGTTACCGATCGTGGTCCGTATGCACATGGACGAATAGTAGATCTTTCGTATGCAGCAGCCCGAGAATTGGGTATGATTTCTAGTGGCGTAGCTTATGTAAAGGTAGAAGTATTACCAAAAGAAACTGAAATTCCATTTGCATCAGAGCAATCTGCCTTAAAAGTACCAGAGGTTGAGTATGGTTTTGCTGGTGTTTGCTATGAGTTTATTCCAGAATGGGAGGCACAAGGTGATGACGATAAGCCCAAGAATATAGAACGTAAGGTGAAAACTTCGTTGCACCCGAATAAAAATAAACGTCCTACAACAACCACTAATTCAAATACAAAAACTGTTTCTAAACCTATAAACAATAAACGTCAAACACCACAAAAGAAAGAGCAGAATAGCTGGACCAACTTCTTTAAAAATATAAAGAAAGGCGTTAGTAGTTGGTTCGATTAATGTTATTGAGCGTAGTCAGCTAAAAATGTTCTACTTGTTATAGGTTGATATTTTCTATTCTCAGTAATATTAACTCAAATCCTCTGATTTGTATTACAGGGTTATAAACAAAAAAGACGCATCGTTTTTCGATGCGCCATTGTTGAGTTATTAGTTACTTAATAGCTATTCTGAGCCTTTTCATCTCTGTATTTTTTTAAAAATATCTTTTTCTCTTTTTTTCAAATAATGTTTGTATTGAATCAATTTAATATTATATTGAGTCAGTTTATTTCTGTGTGCTCAGACGTAAATTCATCACTTTCGTTATACTTTTATTATCTTTGAGTATTGTAATTAAAAAGTTATATTCTCCAGTCTTAATACGGTTATCAGCCATTATTGTAGCTGTGTATCTTACAACCTCACTAGGTTTCAATAAATTTATTCTTGTTGTTGGACTAATTCTGAAGTGTCCTGAATATGTTGCTTCGGTTATTGTGGGGTATAAATCGCTTATTGCTTGTGTTCCATTATTATGTATTTCAAATGCGATTTTACCAATTTCGCCCCTTTTTAAGATATTATTGCCATCGTTATCTGCAAAGACAACCTTACTAATTTCTATATTGGGCATCTCGTTTGTAGACGGTGTGAGTCGCTCAATACTCGACTTGTTAGAGAAATAGACTGGTTTTGCATTTGTTTCAGTAAAACCATTTGGAGATTCTATTTGAAAACCATATTGTCCATTATTCTCTGCATTTGTACTGTAAGACCCATTCTCGTCTGTAGTTTGTGGCAAGTTGTTATATTGTTCTGTATCTATCTGTTGTTGGTAGTAAGGCTCTTGTACATCTTTTCTGTTCTCTGGCGCTAAGCGCTCATTACCGTAAGCATACTCTCTACTTTTCTTTTTTGTTTTGGCATCTATAGCCGCTCCGGCAGCTGCTCCTCCTGCCATTCCGATAATTGTACCAATATCTGAGCCTCGTGCACCTCCTGCAATGCCACCGATAGCACTTCCAAGTACGCTACCTAATGAGCCTCCTGCATAGATACTGCCCATATTCGAGTCGCAACTACTTAGTAAGAAGATTGTAGCAACTCCTAATACAATTACCTTCTTCATATCTTGTTTATTTCTTTGATGTTGCAAAGGTACTATCAAATAAAGTCTCTTTGAAAATAAAAACCCTATCACGTAGGGGAATTTCCCTAAAGTGAATAGGATTTTACGAAGCTGTTTAAAGCGAATTACTGAACTGAAGCGAGGCGATAAGACTTGCAACAAGAAATTATCTTTTTCTTATTGGCATATTGACCTTCTCGCTATAAGTTCTTACTCCTTTTTATTAGTGTAACCGGTTTACACCATCTTTGTTTACAAATGTAACGCCTTTTTACTTTACTGAAATAGGCTACAGCCTTTTTCAATGTTCCAATCGTCTGGAGTTTTAATTGCAATACCATTCAAATTTTTATATTCATACAGCACTGCACAGCCTTTCTTTTGAATAGCTTTCATTAGCGCCTTATTTCCCTTTGTTTTGTCGAAATAAATAATCAGAGTGTGATTATTATTTGCTGCATCAGATTCGTCTTCTCCACTTCCCATAATCTTTTCTTTTATGGGACATTGAGCAGAGGTTGGATTTGGTAAGGCAAACAAAATGCCTATCAATAGCATACTTATTCTAATATATTTCTTCATGTTATGAGTTTGTTTTACATATATTGTTTGCAAATATAGACATTATATTGCATTTAACCACCATTTTCTGAGTTTATTTTTACTCAATAGGGAAGAAGTGGAGATTCTTAGGAAGAGAATGCGATTGTAATGAAAACTAATTTAGTATAATGAATTGTTAGATAATATATTGGTGTTCAGTATTTTATAATAATATGTGGATTGGAATATTACAGAATAGGGGAATTTATACTTCTTATCTGGCTAAATACTTTTTTTAAGTATAATGATATAGAGTTTTAAAGGTTGTGCTTTTTTATGATATCTAATTCGCAACTGACAGATATCTGAGACGCAACTGACAGATATCTGAGAAGAGCGTTACAGATATCTGAGAAGAGCGTTACAGATATCTGAAACGAACGTAACCAATATCTAAGGTGTTCTGTTCTATTCGTGAGTAACTTGTAAATATTGCTCATAATTCTCCACCCTATTTTCTATAGGCTCTTCATACCAGTATATTTATAAGTTACTATATAGCATTGTTGTAAATACAAACAATTTGCTCGTCAGTACCTACAAAATATATTCAGAATTTTAACTACTTATTTTGTTTAGAACAATTTGTCGCACAAGGAGTCGAAAAATGACATTTCCCACCCCATCCAATTGTAGTTGTTTCCTATTCGGGCAATAATCACATTCTTCTTCTGATTAATATAAATGAATTGGTGTCCGACACCAAACGCATAGAAAGAAGAGTTATCGGCATCGTTATCGCGATACTGATGGTACCAGCAATAATGATAACCTTTATTCTCGGTAGTCTTTTCTAAACTCTTGTCTATCCACTCCTTGCTGACAATCTGCTTCCCATTCCACGTACCACCATTCAAATATAATCTTCCTATCTTAGCAAGGTCATATACATTTGTAGCAATACCTCCAAAGCCTTGTGTGTGATGATGCTTACGGCTGTCTATTGTAACCCATGCATCGCGTTCCATACCTAATGGTTTCCATACCTTCTCACTCATATAGTCGGCATAGGTTTTACCCGTAGCTCGTTCAATAATCCAAGAGAGCAAGGCTGTTGTTAAACTGTTATATTCATATTTCTCGCCAGGCTGACTTTTAAACTTTATGTGTCGGAAAAGTCGGGTGAAGTCGTGCCCATATTGCAGTTGAGTTATCTTGAATATTTTAAACAAACCTTTTAGAGTCAATTCATAGTCCTCGTAAAAATCGAAACCAGCCTGCATATTCAGTAGGTGGACAATCCGTAACTTTTTGAATGTAGCATTGTATTGTGCCAATTCTGGAATATAATCAGTTACATAGTCGTCTACGCTCTTGATATAACCTTCGTCTACGGCAATACCACAAAGAAGCCCCGTCAACGATTTGGAAACAGAGAAAATGGTAGCATTCTTTCCTGGATAAAAAGGCTCTGTCCATTGGTCGTAAACAATACTGTCGTTATGAATAATAAGCAATTGCCCATCTTTTCCAAACCATTGTTCAACGAGTGAATCTATTCGCACCTTCTCTGCATTGCCTGCCTTTGTGAGTTATATACATACCTCTATTTATACAACGATGCGATGCCGCAAGTGGAAAACAAAACGGATTGTCTCCTTTGAAAATAGTGTCTCGTTCCAACTTCTGATATTCGTATATATCCGGACCAGAAGGACCATCGAGTGCGAGTCCACGGAATACGCTACAACTACTAAGCAACAACATTGCTACAATAAATAGAACGTTATATGTTTTTGACGCCATAATGACAATGTATTTAAGTTTTATAGTGCAAAGTTACAAAAAATAGTCCTATATGCTAAAATTATCACAAAAATAAACAACGTTACCTCTACACTTATCGCACAGAGATAACGTTGTTATTTGTATGTTGTAAAAGGCACTTACCTATCACAACTCTAAGAGAACTTATTTATTCTTTTAACTCAATATAGTCGGTAGAGTATAAAATTCTACCATCATCAATACAATGTAAATATATCAATGGCTTTATCTTACTAAGATGTTCTATTTGTCTTGTTCGAATATCTATTTTACACAAGATAAATCCCGATGTCAAAAAGCATCGAACATATTTCGGTATATATAAATGGTTGTTGCTCAATAAGAACGGGGCACCAAAGAGATCGTCTTTACCTATCTTTTTATCATCAACAAATAAGCTACCTATTAGTGGAGACCCCTGTGCGAATTCAGTTAATCCGTCATACCTTATAATATGTTCTCCTATTTTCGACTGCAAAGGAAATACCCAAGGAGTGGCAGGTGTGTTATGAATAGTTTCAACTTGCATATCGCTACATCTTTTACCTTAATATTAATGTATGCCGTTATAACTTACATAGAGCATCAACATTCTGAGTAGTTAATTAAAGCCCTGTAAACTAATTAAACAAAATGTGGAGCAACTCCTTTTTGATATATTCCTTATTTAAGAGCAAGTTGGTAAGAAATAAAGGTACCTCGTCTGGTTTTAAACCTTACTTTTCTTCTTCTTTGCTTTCTTGATTGTCTTCTACTTCTTCCTCTCCGTCAGGTTTCAGCACTTCTTCGAAGTTTGAAATGCCAGCTTTAATCAAAATGTCGTACCACTGTAACAATTTCTTAATATCGCTATTATGCACACGGTCGCGGTCGTAATCGGGAAGAACTTCTGCAAAATAGTTCTGCAATTGCTTTGCAGACGCTTTACGCCAATCGAACGAAGATACTTTTCCTTCTTCCTTTTCACGTACATTTACTAATACTTCATACAAAGGAACATCGTCTCCTTCTGTAAACATTGAAATGTCGGAAAGGCTTGTTACTCTATCTGTCGCAAAGGTGGGAATACGTTTTTTCTTTTCATCAATAGTCTCAACTATTAAGTTCATTTTCGCATGGTTTACCAATTTGTAAAGTCCAGGCTTGCCTGCAATTGAAAGAATTGTTTGTTTCATTATGTTTTTATTAAATATATTACTTACTCAATTTTTCTATATTGTTTATAATTGCTTGTATTTGTGAATCTAGATCGCGTTGTCCATCGTTTACTATCTCATACTGACTGCGCTTTAAAACTTCGTCTTGTGGCAACTGTCGGTTTATCCACTCTTTGGCTCTTTCTGAAGTAATCTGGTCGCGATTAACAATGCGTTGTATTCTAACATTTATAGGTGCTGTTACACAAATCACCTTGTCTATATGTATGCGATTTATAAAACCGCTATCAAAGAGAATAGCACTTTCAATATAATCGTAGCCTGACTTTTCAAAATCAGCAGCAACAGCAGGGTGAATAATATTGTTTATGGCTTGTGTATTTGCTTTGTCGTGTAACAGAAAAGAAGCCAATTCTGCTTTCTGTAGCTTTCCATTAACAAATATATTCGTGCCTACTAAGTCAGATAATTGCTTTTGTATATCAATAGAAGTGTGTATTAGCATTTTTGCAGCTTTATCGCAATCGTACACGTAAATGCCGAAGTGTTGTAATCGTTCGCAAACAAACGATTTTCCGCTACCAATACCACCTGTTATTGCTACTTTCATTTTTGTTCAATAAGATAGTCCACAACATTCACAACGGGGTAGGCATTACGTATACCATTTGGTGCAGCTTGAAGATACACATGGCATTTGTCCACCTTATGGTCTGCCACCTCATTATAGTCTGCTACAGCTTTGAACCCTTCAGGTAGCAGCTCTCTCGTTTCTATGTTCTTTGGCATAGATCGCAATCGTTGTGCTCCTACAGCAAATTTAATCTTTACTTTGCTGGGAAATATTCGCATTGTTTTATCCGCAGGAACATTTATGGCATTAATGGGCACTTCTACATATTCTTCTGTAAGAATATCAGGATATAACTCTACCTTTACGTGGTTAGGTAATATTTTTTTGCGTTTTTTTATCTTTTGCAATCCTTACTTGTTGTGTTTTCGGCTCAGTAAAGTTCGATATTGTTAGTTGTTCGGTTGAAACATATTTAATTTTTGTCTAATATATCTTTTTGCAGCATAGACAATAACACTGTCTGGAACTATTTGTGTTCGTGAAAGATAATAGCCTTCTGTAGGAATCGCTATACCGTGAAACCTTACCGGAACTTTTTTTATGTCTGCCGTGATTATACGAGAAAGTAAGATTGTTTATCTTTACACTCACTATTTTCGAACTCGAATACATTTGTAGAGTGAGTAATCGTTGTATATCGGTAGTGGAGATCTCACCAGAATTGTCAGACCGAGTACAAGCATCAAAGTCAAAGAACAATGGGCGAAAAGCGTCATCAAACATATAGCTAGCTATAACATAACCTTTGTCGCGCACAACAACCCTGACAACGGAATCTATATCACTTGTTATGACAACATTCTTAGGTATTCCTGCCAATCTAACATCTACTGTAAATTCGCGTTCATAATAGTCGTCAAGTACATTCGTAAGCCAAAATAGACCACTCAATAAAAGAAAGAACAAAAAAACCAGAAATTCCTTGTTGATTAATTTCGACAAGAAACCTCTGATTATATTTATTATATGTAGTCTCCTATTTATCATTTATGGAATCTACTTCTATTAATTTGCAAATGCTTATTTGTTTTGGCTCATACGCATAGCCTCTGCATCGGCAAATACATAACCTTTATCTACAGTGATAACTACACCACGTGCAATTTCTACATCAATTTTATTTGAGTTTATATCTATGTGTTTTACTTTACCGAATATTCCGCCACCTGTAACAACCGAGTCGCCTTCTTTAAGTGCATTTTGAAATGCGCGAATTTGCTTTTGTTTTTTCTGTTGTGGACGAATCATAAAGAACCACATGATAGCTCCAATAACAAGCATCATCACTATCATTGGTAATGGACTTCCTTGTTTTCCTGCAGCTTGTGCTGCGAGTAAAATAGCTGTATTCATATTTTATCAATTATAACTTTATTTATTTCTTTTGTTTATCTTATGAATTTACTTATTCTTGTTGCTTCCACTTGTTGGAATAGTTCTTCAGTATAACCGTTTTTCGAGTATTTACTCGTTACTGTTCTTAACGGTTATTGTTTCTGTGCTGTTGCTGTCTATGTTCTGGTATTTGTTTCAACATTTTTCCTGTCTCTATAAGATAGCGTGCTATAGCATCAAGCATTCCATTTATATAACCACCACTTCGTGGAGTGCTATAAAGTTTGGCAAGTTCCACATATTCGTTTATTGTAACCGATAGTGGTATATTGGGGAATGTAAGCATTTCAGCAATGGCAATTTGCATTATAACAACATCCATATATGCTAAACGTGAGAAATCCCAGTTTCTACTTGTTTCGCTCATATATCGTTGATAAGAATCAGCGTTCAATATTGTGGCACGGAAGAGTTTCACAGCGAAGTCTCTATCTTCTTCGTCTTTAAACTCTGGCAGCAATTCTTGATTAGCTTTGTTTGCGGGATCGAAACGTTTAATAGTTTTGATAACGAATGTGTCTACAATTTCTTTATCATCATTCCAATACAAGCTCTTTTCTTCTAGAATAGCATCTAAGTCTTCATTACTTTGAATAAGTGTGCGATATATTTTTCGCCATAATTCACGATCTGCATCATACGAATCGTCATCGCTTCCCATATACTCTTTGTATATAGTGCTCTCTTCTATCTGATCGCACAGTTTTCTTACAGCCTCCATATCATCTTCCCAGCGATACTTTTGTCCTTCAATAAACAAGTTTAGCTGTTTGTTTTCTTCCAGTTGTACTGCAAATTTATTGTAGGCAAACCTAGCAGAAGGAACTTCTGTACCTTCGCGTTGTGCTCTGTTTGTTAATATCTCTACACGACGACGCTCTTCTTGTGTTATTGAAACTATGAGAGATAGCAAGTAATTGTAAAGTCCATACGCTTTTGACAGACTGAAAAGCAATTCTTTTTCAGCTTTATCAATATTGCGTTCTCCATTTTGATAGTAAGCGTAGGTTAGCTGAACGACCTTTATTCTTATTAAATCTCTATTTACCATTGCCGTATAAAAATTGTGTTTTGTGTGAATCTGTTATGTTCTGCAAATGTAGAAAAAATCCTCGTTACTTGCAAGAGAATACCATTATTTTCTTGTTTTTTATTATTATATTTGTACATTCCATCGAAAAGATATAACTTTGCACCGCTTTTTACAAATTGATAACGGCAGACTTTAGGTCTCTCGACTTGTTATTTTAGCAATATCAGTGTGTGATGGCGAATTAAATAATTAATTAATTTAGAGTAACACAACAAAAAAATGAAACAAATTCTTATTTCTGGTAAGAAACGTGAAGCTACAGGAAAGAAAGCTTCAAAAGAACTCCGTAAGGAAGGTATGATTCCATGTAACCTTTATGGTGAAGCTACTGCAGATGGTAAGCCTGTTGCTTATCTTTTGCAGCTCCAATGTCAGAGTTGCGCAAATTGGTTTATACTCCGCACATCTATCTTGTAGAGCTTAATATAGATGGTAAGAATCATGGAGCTATTATGAAAGAAATACAGTTCCACCCAACAACTGATGCTATTCTGCATATCGACTTCTATGAAGTAAACGAGACTAAGCCAATTGTTATGGGTGTTCCTGTTAAACATATTGGTCTTGCACAAGGTGTTCGTGATGGTGGTCGTATGAATAAGTCTATTCGTAAGATAGATGTTAAGGCTCCATACGCACAAATTCCAGAGACTCTTGATATAGACGTTACTAAACTTCGTATTGGTAAGAGTATTAAAGTTGGCGATTTGAGCTTCGAGGGTCTTGAACTTGTAACATCAAAAGATGTTGTTGTTTGTTCAATTAAGAACACTCGTAATGCTGTTGCTTCTGCATCTACTGATGACGAAGAAGGCGATGGCAGTGCAGCTGAGTAAGACAATAACAAGTTTAGATAGCAATTTATAGTAATTCTGTATAGACATATAGAACCTGTCTGACCATTAAATTAAAGGTATTTGAATAGTAGATATCTATGACCGATAAAACAGATATCTAAAACTATTACGACAGATATCTGTGACGAACGAAACAGATGTCTAAAATGGACGAAACAGATATCTGAAATTTTAGGGTGTCAGATAATAGCGGTTTGAACGGTGGTCTTTAAAAGTCAGAACAGTTAATTAACTTGATGTTAATATACTATTATGAGCTATCTGAATGTACTTTAAAAAAACGAAACAAATAATATTGGACAAGTATCTAATATGTGGCTTGGGAAACCCTGGGCGTGAGTACGAGGGAACTCGCCACAACACAGGATTTATGGTATTGGACGCTTTTGCTAAGGCGTCCAATATTGTTTTTGAGGATAAGCGTTACGGATATATAGCAGAAACTACCCTTAAAGGGCGAAAGATAATATTGCTAAAAGCCGACCACGTTTATGAACCTATCGGGCAATGCCGTACGTTATTGGCTTAACAGCGAGAAAAATAGACGAAAGTCGGTTGCTTGTTGTGTCCGACGAACTTGCTCTACCGTTAGGTGCTTTTCGGCTGAAAGCAAATGGCTCTAATGGTGGGCATAACGGTTTGGGGCATATTCAGCAGCTAATTGGTCAGAATTATGCACGTCTCCGAATGGGTATCGGCAACGATTATCCTAAGGGAGGGCAGGTAGATTGGGTATTAGGAAAATATACTGAAGATGATATGAAAATTCTCCAACCCAGTATAGACCTTGCAACAGAAATTATTAAAAGTTTCGTGCTTGCTGGCATTAACAACACAATGAATCAATACAACAAGTTAGGTAAGAAATAATGACAGATGTTGCACGAATAGACAAATGGCTTTGGGCTGCACGTATATTTAAAACAAGAAGCATAGCTGCTGACGCTTGTAAAAATGGACGTGTTACTATTAGTGGCACTAATGTAAAACCCTCGCATTCTATAAAAGTGGGAGAGATTATAAACGTTAAGAAACCCCCTATTACTTATTCGTTCGAGGTTTTGCAAACCATCGAGAAGCGTGTAGGCGCAAAACTAATTCCCGAAGTATATAAAAACGTTACCGATGCTAAGCAATACGAACTTTTAGAAATGAGTCGAATAAGTGGTTTTGTAGACCGAGCACGTGGTACTGGTAGACCAACTAAGAAAGACAGACGACAGCTCGATGCATTTGTAGACCCTACACTCTTTGGCTTTGACGACTTCGAAGACGATGAGGAGTAAATAACACATTATATATATAACATGGTGAACATAGCAATATTTGTATCAGGTAGTGGCAGTAATTGCGAAAACATTATCCATTATTTCCAAAACAATAAGCAGGCCAATATAGCTTTAGTAGTTAGCAATCGTTCCGATGCCTATGCACTTGTACGTGCCCAAAGGCTGAATGTACCAACAAAGGTATTGCCGAAAGCTGAGTTTAATAACCAAGAGATGGTTATGAAACTTATGGCAGACTATAGAATAGACTTCATTGTGTTAGCCGGCTTCTTGCTAATGATACCCGATTGGCTTATTTCTGCTTATCAACATCGTATGATAAACTTACACCCAGCACTCTTACCTAAGTTTGGAGGCATAGGAATGTATGGGCATTATGTGCATGAAGCTGTACGAAAAGCAAACGAAACCGAAACTGGAATGACTGTCCATTGGGTAAGCCCTGTGTGCGATGGTGGTGAAATTATTGCACAGTTTCGTACTCCTATTACACCCGATGATACACCCGACGATATTGCAGCTAAGGAACACGTTTTGGAAATGAAGCATTTTCCTCAGGTTATTGAGGCTATATTAAAGCAAGAAAAACTTATTCAATAATGCTGAGATTTTAAAACTGTAGCAGCATTATAATTAGTATAAGATGAACATACACTACCCTGAAGATAATGATAAGAACATTTAATCATCGTGTAATGCCGTTAGAGTGGTGCGCTATTATATTGTTTTTAATGGGAACACTCTATGGTTTTTGGCATCGCAGCAATCCAGCCTTAGTGGTTTTGGGTGTGCTATTCTTGGTACTCACAACTATAGCTTTAGATCGTGCATTGCACACCAGTTATGTTATTACAGATAAGCAACTGATTGTGAAACAAGGTAGGGTAGCAAGAACTAAATACATAAACATTGCAGATATAACCAATGTAAGCAAACTTCCTTTAGCTTTTCGCATTGGTAGTTATGTATTAATAGAACTAAAGAATGGAAAGGTGGTGAGCTTACAACCCCATAATTGTAAAGCCTTCATTACCGCAATAAACAATTTGTTATGAAACTAAACACTTTCAGGTTCTAATGCTAAGTGTTCTGTTGGCTCTTCCGCTACAGGCACAGGTGCATATAGATAGCGTGGAAGTAGCACACATATTGTACGGTGTGCCACCACAAACATCTATCAATTATACCGAAGAACCTAACGATAGCGATGAAGAGGGCGAAGATGCTGTTCTTCCTTTTCAAACTAATAATAGTTTGTCGTGGCAAGAAAATATAACAACCCGATTAAACTCTATATTGCATACAGATATAGCATCTACTATGCAGATAGGTTTAATGGTATGGGACTTGACAGACGATAAACAACTCTATGCGTATAACGAGCGAATACACATGCGCCCAGCGTCAACAATGAAGTGTGTAACAGCTATTGCAGCACTGTATCGATTAGGTTCGAACTACAACTATCGTACAAATATATACTATACAGGAAGTATAGACGATTCTACACACGTGCTTAATGGCGACATATATTGTGTGGGAGGTATGGACCCATTGGTGTCTAATGCCGATATTACCGCCATAGCACAAGCCATTAAGGCTTTAAATATTACGAAGATAGATGGCAATATCTATGCCGACCTGTCGTTTAAAGACAGAGATGAATTAGGCAATGGCTGGTGTTGGGACGATAAGAATCCAAAGCTTTTTCCACTACTTTTAGGCTCTACCGATAACTTTGTTAGTACGCTTTATCGTCGATTGCGCGAAATTGGAGTAGAACCCAGTGGAGTGATGGGCGAACGTGTATTGCCAACCACTGGTGCAACATTCATTACAGCGTGTACACATAGCATTGGCGAGGTAATGAACACCATGATGAAGAAAAGTAATAACCTCTATGCTGAGTCAATGTTCTACCAATTGGCAGCTGCCAGTGGAGGCAAATGGAACACAGCAAAGCAGGCACGTAAAGAAGTGAACGCACTTATACGCAAGTTAGATTTATCGCCTGCAAACTACAATATAGCCGATGGGTCTGGACTCTCGCTATACAACTATGTTAGTGCCGAACTCGAAGTGCAGTTGCTTCGCTTTGCTTACAGTCAGCCAGATATTTATAACACCTTATTACCAACTCTCCCCATTGCTGGAATAGACGGTACGTTACGAAAACGTATGCGTGGCACACCAGCACAAGGAAATGTGCACGCAAAGACTGGTACGGTGTTTGGCGTAAGTTCGTTAGCGGGCTATCTCACTGCATCTAATGGACATCGACTCTGCTTCTCTATTATTGTAAATGGTGGTATGCGTCAAGGACCAATGCGCAATTTGCAAAATAAGATATGTGTGGCATTGAGCCAATAGTATATAACAAAATCAACATAAAATAACCAACCAAAACTAAACATTATGCATACTATTAGTAAGTTTATAGAACACATACTTGTATCGCTAAACGTAGAGTACACCGCTGCATATATAATACGCCATGCGTTGTTAGTAGTAATTGTGTTCGTTTTTGCATTCCTTGCAGGCTTTCTTTGCCGCAAGGTGCTTGTTCCTTTAGTAATAAAACTAACTTCGAAAACAAATATCGAGTGGGATTCTATATTGTTCGATAAGGCTGTTCTATATACAGCTTGTAATATAGTGCCTGCCGTAGTTATTTGGAAACTCTTACCAAAGGTTTTCTTTCAATATCCATTTGTAGAAGATACTTTACTACGGCTTACGGCTGTTTATATTGCCATAAACTCCACCCGTTTAGTGTTACAAGTTATAGCCCGTCTGCGCTTCCTGCGTCAACAAGAAGGTAGCAAAAGCAGTCAATACCTCCGTTCGTTTCTTGGCGTTCTTCGCATCATTGTTATTTTTATAGCAGTTATTGTTGTAGTTAGTATCTTAATCGACAAGAACCCTATGACGTTGTTTGCAGGACTGGGTGCAACTTCTGCCGTCTTAATGTTGGTTTTCCAAGATACAATACAGGGATTAGTTGCAGGTATACGTCTTACAAGCAACGAAATGGTGCACGTAGGCGATTGGATTACTGTTCCCGGTACGCCAGTAGATGGTAACGTGGTAGATATAACGCTAACCACTGTGAAAGTGCGGCAGTTCGATAACACTTACACTACTGTTTCGCCTCTAACGTTGGTTAATGGCTCGTTTAAAAACTGGAAAGGAATGATGGATAGTGGCATGCGACAAGTTTGCAAGAAAATATATTTCGATGTACGTAGCATTCGTATTCTGACCGATGATGCAAAGCAAGCTTTGTTAAACAAAAATATGGTAACACAACAGGAGATTGAAGGCGAAACGGTGAATGTTGGGCTTTTCCGTCGCTACGTTGCAGAATACTTAAAGAAACGCAACGATGTAAATAAGTCGGCAACCTTACTTATACACCAATTGGAAGCTACACAGAACGGGATCCCAATAGAACTCGTATTCTTCTTGAACACAACTAATGGAATAGAATTCGAACAGAAAATATCTGATATACTTGAACACGTTTATGCTTATGTAAATGAATTCGGGCTACAGATATACGAAGGACTCCCTGTTGCTAATAAGTAATATCCCTCATTGCTCATATTAGCAAACAATATAGAATACCCTGATAAGGATATTATACGACACCCTAACAAGAAGGTAAACAAATAATCCTTGTTAGGGTGTTATAGCAAAATATGCCCTAACACATAGTTGTCTAATAGATTCTAATGATGTTTAGGTTAGAATATACTAGATAATAACCCCCATTAATATTCAGCCGAATAAATATCTTTTATATATTACAAAATATGGCAATGAAAGGTGTAATTGCTTATGATATCTAATTACTAACCGACAGATATCTGAAACGAACGTGACAGATATCTGAAACGAGTGCGACAGATATCTGAAACTAACGTGATAGATATCTGAAACAAAAGGGCTACATTTAACAATCTTTCTTGAGTATTTAAAACGTTCTATTTAATAGCTAAGAAACCAATAATCGTAGCTTATAATTGTGCACCTTTTCTCTGCTGTGCACCATAAGCAATAAAGAAGTAACCGCCTAAAAACTGAAGATTCTCAAAATAATCTTCACACTAAAAATACCAATGAACAATGCTATCAATTTGCTAGAACTCAGCATAATCAGGAAGAGATGTAACAAGAAACGCTACCAAACTCTATCTGTAAAACAATATAAACTAAGCAGCTTATACAACAACAAAGGCAACGAAACATTTGCTTCGTTGCCTCTTGCTTATTTTTATATTACTTTAGCTTTATTCTTACCAAACAATAGTATATTCATATTTATCATTATTATATGTACGTATAAACGATGTTGGGAAGCCCTTGCTATTCAATGCCCAGCTGAAAGTTGATTTATTATTCTCTAAATCTATACTAAATATTGGCAAATGCTTGGTAGGTTTTCCTAACATTCCAGCATAGTAAATAAACGCTAAGTCTTCGTTACCTAAACCTAATCCGTGGGCAAAGTCCATAATGCAACCTTTGTTTTCGATTGGCGAAGTTACTTTGTCAGAAGTGTAGTATATCTTACAATGAGCAGTTTCTTTACCTTCTTTTTGCGATACTTCTGAAGTCTCTATAGCGTCGCCATTCTTATAGGTAATGGAACTTGTTGTCTTATATCCACCAACTGTTTCAACAATCTTAGTAAGCTGTCTATCCTTGTTGTATTCAAAGTCTATTTTTTCTGTATAAATATTGTTGCTTGTGTTATACTCTATAGCATCGCAATATCTCACATATCCATACTTATTTAAGAATAGATTATATACCATTTTGTAACCTTTATTTTCTACCGACATCACCACATTAGGCTCTTCTGTAGCACCTAAGTTTTTGTTCTTGTATTCAAAGGTAATATATTCTTTCTCTTTCTGATTATAGATGAAAACAACCTGGTCTTTAGAATTCTTGTCAATAGTATAGTCTCCAATAGATTTAGGAAGACCATTAACAAAAACATTCTCTGGATCAACAACAACTTTTCCCTGTTCTACCTCTTCGTTTGGATCATCGTTCTTTTCACTACACGCAGTAAATACCATTGATGTAGTTAAGACAAGCGCCAATACCCACATAGAATTAAAAATTTTCTTCATATCTTTCAGTTTGTTTGTTATTTGTATCTTATGTTATAATCAATATTTAAATTGCGCTTTAAGTTATTCTAAAAATAAAGATTTAAATATAAAAGCAATAGAACTGTAGTATCTATATTTGCGCATTTAAACTAATCTATAATTTTTATTCCTTGTCTCTTTACCAAACAATGTTTGAGTCTTCTCTGTCGTCATCATCTTTAACAACAACCTTAATGGGAAATCCATTCGCATCGAAGTACCACTCAAAACTGGTCATATTGTTATCTTTATCTATGTTGTATATTGGCAGATGCTTGGTTGCCTTTCCTAACATTCCAGCAAAATATACATTCTGGAAGTCCTCCAAATCTACACCCAATCCTCCATCGAAAGCCATTATGCAACCTTTGTTTGCTATAGGCGAAGTTACTTTATTCGAAGTATAGTAAATTTTGTAATGGTCTGTTTCTTTACCTTCTTTCTCTGATTTGGTTATTGATTCTACAGCGTCTCCATCTTTGTATATAATGGTATACAAAGTTTTAAATCCATCTTTAGATTGTATGGCTTTAGCAAGTTGTCCGTCAGAATTGTATTCAAAGTTCCATGTAGCCTTCTTATAGGTCTTGTTCTTTTCGTACTCAATTTCGTCGCAGTATTTCACAAATCCATCTTTATTCAGAAACAAGTTGTACACAGTCTTATCATTTTCTTCGCGCATAGTCATCACTACGTTAGGCTCATCTGTAGAACCTAAAACATTGGTTTTGTATTCAAATGTAACAGTATCTTTCTCTTCTTTGTTGCATAATGAAGACAATCGACCTTTGGAATCGCAAGTTAATATATAGCCGTCTATAGCTTTTGGCATTCCATTAATAAAAACCTTTGCAGGATTTACCTCTACTGTTCCTTTTTCTCTTTCTTCGCTTCTGTTCGGATCATCTTCGTTTTTGCTACACGACGTAAATACTGTAGTAGCACTTAAGGCTATTGCCAAGAACCACACAAAATTCAATAATTTTCTCATTGTTTCTATATACTTAATTGTTATTAATTAGCACGTTTATATACTATATCACTACCACGTTGGTTTAGTGTTTGCTTTGTTTTATCTATATCGAAAGTGTCAGTGAGTTCTGTCTTCTCTCCATCTAAACACTTGTTCCGTGAATAGCAACGGTGCTGTCATTCACTTTCCTCCAATGGTTGTACGGCAAAGTCGGCATATTAATAGACGAAGCCACACCGTTTACTTTCAGTTCAATGCCAATCTTAACAGCAGAGTCGTTAGGAGCATCAGTAGTCCATCTTCCTATTATGTTAATGGTATCAACATTTGCAGTGTTGCTTTTTTTAGATAAACCTGCACAGCCAACAAATAACATTGAACTAACAAACAACATAGATATTATACAAAAAGGTAATATTCTTAATTTCATATCGTAATATTTAAGTCATTTTGTCGGCAAAGATATATATAAATGGTTACATTAAAGCGAGAGTACTTCATAAAAAAAGCTAAACAATAATTTAAATTCTTTTTATATTTGTATTCTGACACGCAATACATAAAAAAATATAGTACAATAGTTTAAAAATATCGTTTTATTTGTCTATCTTTGCACACAATAAAAGGCTATCATTCACATACATATCATTAAAACTATGAAGGAATTAGAACTTAAATATGGTTGTAACCCCAACCAAAAGCCCTCTCGTATATTTGTAACTGAAGGTGAATTACCTATTGAAGTTTTAAATGGTCGTCCAGGATACATAAACTTCCTTGATGCTCTCAACAGTTGGCAATTGGTAAAAGAACTGAAAGATGCTACTGGTATGCCTGCCGCTGCATCGTTTAAACATGTCAGCCCGGCTGGAGCTGCCATTGGGTTACCATTGAGCGAAACACTAAAAAAGATTTACTTTGTAGACGATGTGGAGTTCGAGCTTACGCCGCTTGCTTCTGCATACGCACGTGCACGAGGTGCCGACCGTATGTGTTCGTATGGCGATTTTTGTGCGCTAAGCGACACTTGCGATGAAGCTACTGCACGACTGATTAATCGTGAAGTAAGCGATGGTGTTATTGCTCCCGACTATACGCCAGAGGCTCTCGAAATACTAAGAAAGAAGCGTAAAGGCAACTATAATGTAATAAAGATAGACCCTATCTATAAACCAACTCCCATAGAACGTAAGCAAGTGTTTGGCATTACTTTCGAACAAGGTAGAAATGAGATTCGACTCGACGATCCTAAACTCTTCGAAAATATTCCTACTACAAATAAGATATTCCCAGAAGAGGCTCGTCGGAACCTTGTTATAGCGCTTATTACGCTAAAATATACACAAAGCAATTCGGTATGTTACGTTAAAGACGGACAAGCCATAGGTATAGGAGCAGGACAACAAAGTCGTATTCATTGTACACGTTTGGCTGGCAATAAAGCCGATGAATGGTGGCTGCGCCAGTGCCCTAAGGTAATGAATCTTCCTTTTAAAGACGGAATACGCCGTGCCGACCGCGATAACTCTATCAATATTTATATATCTGATGAGTACGAAGACCTTTTACAAGAAGGAACATGGCAGTTATTTTTCACTGAGAAGCCTGAACCATTAACCTTAGCCGAACGTAAAGCATGGATTGCACAGAACAAGCAAGTGGCTTTAGGTTCAGATGCATTCTTCCCCTTTGGCGACAATATAGAACGTGCACACAAGAGTGGTGTTGAATACATTGCTCAAGCTGGAGGCAGCATACGAGACGACCATGTTATAGAAACATGTAATAAGTATGGCATAGCAATGGCATTTACAGGTGTACGTTTGTTCCATCATTAATAAAATATAAGCTAGATTGACTAAGTATACAAAGTATGAGCGATATAGACGAGATTATAGAAAACGGAATGGTTTTCAGAGGAGCGCCTAAAGCCAAAGCCGATGATGGCAAAATAAAAACTAAAGCAAAGAAAAAGAAATACATAACAGGAGCTCATGGTTCTGGAAGTGCAAAGCAGAAAGCAAAGTATAGACAACAAAGGGCTAACAGACATAAGTAAGTATTACAAATAACTGTATAAAATGCCTTAATATACGACTATAGTGGCTTGAGTTATGTCATATTTTATTAGATTAAACGTAATTAACAGAAATAGTTTGATGATATAAAGGATTATGGTTTATCTTTGCACCCATTATTTTTAAAGCAATAAAGATATGAAGAAAGTATTCATTTTAATGGCAGTTTGCGCCACAATGGTTGCTTGCCAGCAGAAGGGAAAACAAAATGCTAATGCAAAAGCAGGAGATACAACAAAGGTAGAGGCTACTGACTCTATGCGTTATGCGGGCGAAGTGCCTGCAGCCGATGGACCAGGTATCCGCTACGAGATTGCATTGGCAAATGACAGCACAAACGGTTTTAGCTTAAAAGAAACCTATTTAAAGGCTGAAAATGGTAAAGATAAGGTGCTCAACTATACAGGTAAAGCAGAAAGATAGAGAAAGACGTTAAAGGCGAAAAGAAAGTAGGCTACAAATTTACTACTGGTAAAGATGATGCTCTCTACTTCTTGCAAGCAAACGACTCTACGCTTCGTATGGTGAACGACCAGTTGGAAGAAGCCGCAACAAAAGATCTTAATTATGACTTAAAGTTGGTTAAGTAAAGTGGTTTAATACGGATATGAAATTTATAAATAGGAGATAATGACCGCAAGGCACATTGTCTCCTATTTTTGTTTATATATACTACACGTACAACGACCGTATAGCAGAAAGAGGGTGGGAGAATTATAAGCTGTGCCTACTGTCTGTACACTACTTAAATGGAATGCCACTAATGTTTATAAAAGTCTGTAAAATGTAGGCACTCTTTTTTTAGATATCTGTAACGTTCGTCTCAGATATCTGTTGCGTTCGTTTCAGATATCTGTCGTGTTCGTTTTAGATATCTATCATTTTCAGCTTAGATAACACAATAAAACACAACCTTTGTTATCTCACACTCTAATACTCGAAATATGTTTCTTCGGCTGCATAATATAAAATCTTTTATTCTGCATAGTTCTAATTTGTACGTTATTATAATAGCCCAATAAACAATATTCTTTTCGGTGCTATATTGCATAAAAGAACAATTCATAACAACTATATTCTTGCATAGAATATCTCCATCTCTTTTCCATTGAAACATAAAAAAGCCAGCCAAAGCTACCGAGAACACAAAGAAAAGCATTACATTTGTGAGCAATTAAAATAAAAGAAGAGAATGAAACAGCAAATTGTTTTTACACATAAATTCGAGCAAAGTCTTTCAGATTCTATAGCAAAATGTAACCCCGATAAGATATTTGTTCTTGCCGATGACACTACAATTAGACTGTGCTATAACAGAATAAAGCACTTCGAATGTCTTAAAAAGGCACAACCCATAACTATTCCAAGTGCAGATGTAAACAAAAACCTAACTTCGTTATCTTGTGTATGGACGGTTTTGCAAGCAGCAAAGGCCACCAGATATTCAATGCTTATAAATCTTGGTGGTGGAATGGTAACCGATATTGGGGGATTTGCCGCAGCTACATTCAAGCGTGGCATTAATTTCGTGAATGTACCAACTACGTTGTTGGCTATGGTAGATGCTAGTGTAGGTGGTAAAACTGGTATAAACTTTGGTGGATTGAAAAACGAAATAGGAGCATTTGCTTTCCCTCAAACTGTTATAATAGACACACAATGGTTAGAAACCCTGGACCATGAGAATTTATTAAGTGGATATGCTGAAATGCTAAAACATGGTTTGATTACTGAAAGAAAATTGCTACCAACACTACTAAACTTTGATACTGCTACGTTTAATCTGCACCAACTATCAGATATGCTAAAGGTAAGTGTAGCTATAAAAGAGCAAATAGTGGAGCAAGACCCCCACGAGCAAGGAATAAGAAAAGCATTGAACTTTGGTCACACATTTGGACATGCTTTTGAAGAGTGGGCTATGACACGGCACCCCATTTTGCACGGTTATGCTGTGGCATACGGAATGGTTTGCGAACTTTATCTGTCGGCAATAAAGCAAGGATTTCCTCAAACTATTATGCGGCAGACGGTTAATTTCATACGTAACAACTATGGTACACTGCCCATTACTTGCGACGATTACGATGCGCTCATTAGTTTAATGATACACGATAAAAAGAATGCAGGAAACAACATAAACTTCAGTCTATTGCACGACTTAGGCTCTGTAGTAATAAACAGAACTGCAACCGAAGAGGAAATAAAAGATGCCTTAGATTTTCTGCGCGAAGGTGTATAGCAAAAACAAAACATTGATGGACGTTGCACTATAGTGAAATAGCTTTTGGATAAATATATAGAAACAGAAAGCATTTTCGTTGCTAACGAATATGTTTAATGGTGCAATAACGATACAATACAACGTTATGTGTTTCTACATTAAGCATTTGGCAGTTTATGTGTTTATGTCAAACCCCAATAGCGTATAGCTTAGTTTCATTACTCTTTAAAACAAAAGAACCCCATTAAACAGCATAGTTCAATGAGGCTCTTTTATAGTTTGGTGTAGTTTATTTGTAAATCTCAGCTAACTTTTTCTGTAACTCTTCGCCACGTAAGTCGCTTGCTACAATCTTGCCTTGTGGGTCTAACAAGATGTTTGAAGGAATAGAACGAATGCCATAAACCTTTCCAGCTTCACATTGCCAGCCCTTTAGGTCCGACATTTGTGGCCATTCCATACCAAGTTTCTTTACCATTGCTGTCCACGCATCTTTCTTTTGATCGAAGCTAACGCCAACAATTTCTAAACCTTTTGAATGATATTTATTGTAAGCTTCAACCACGTTTGGCATTTCTGCGCGGCAAGGACCGCACCAACTTGCCCAGAAATCAACAAACACATAGTTGCCTTTACCTGCAAACTGACTTAACTTAATTTCCTTGTCGTTCATATCTTTCATAACCAAATCGGTGTACATAAGTCCTGGGCGACGAAGTTCTAACGATGCGAGATATGCTTTTGCTTCTTTTAACGACTCTTCTTTGTAATAGCCACTCGTTGGTGCTAAAGCTTCCTTTAGTTGGTCGTAAGTGAAACCTGAATATGCGTCAGCAATATATTTCGCAGGATATTTAGTGTCTTTAAATTTCTTTATAATCTCTAATGTAAGTGCAGTGTGCGCTTCAGATAGCGAGTCGCCCTTAGCCATAATGCGTTCAATCTGCTGTTTGTCGGCATCGGTTATGGTTTTTGGGTCTTTCCCGCGGAATGTAGCATATTCCTTATTTAACGCAGTAAACTCTGCATAGAGCTTATTCATCTTCTCTTCGTAAGGTTTGAAATCTTGCGCTTGTGCAAATCCTGTAAGTGTCTGTGCAGCCAAAAGCGCTGCTAAAAACATTTTCTTCATATAGTCTTTATTGTTTTATGGTTTGTTAATAACACTCCAAATAAACTAAAGTGTGTACAATTAAAGTGCAAAAATAAAGAAATGTATTGATAAAACTACTATTCTTTAAGACTTTTTTTGTACCTTTGCCACACTTTTAATGATAGGGGTACTTGCTCAACCCCCTTTAACAAAACAAGACAATGATAAAACAAAAACAACAAGTGAGTGTGCTGTTTATGCTTTTCAGCATCCTCTTCTGTGTTTGCTTGATAGCAGCAAACGTTCTCGAAACAAAGCAAATATCAGTATTAGGTATCTCATTGACGGGTGGGCTCATCGTATTCCCTATCTCTTACATTATAAACGATTGTGTTTGTGAAGTGTGGGGATTTAAAAAAGCACGTCTGTTGATATGGACGGGCTTTGCAATGAACTTCTTCTTTGTGGCAATGGGTGCACTGTGCGACTGGATACCGGGTGCTCCTTATTGGACTAATGAAGCAGGATTCCATGCTGTCTTTGGTCTTGCTCCACGTGTAGCAGCAGCTTCTTTCGTAGCTTTCATTGTGGGTTCATTTGCTAATGCCTACGTAATGAGTAAGATGAAGTTACGTGATGGTGGACGACATTTCTCATGGCGTGCCATCTTGAGTACCATTGCAGGAGAAAGTCTCGATTCTCTAATTTTCTTTCCACTGGCATTAGGCGGTGTTGTTCCTACTCCCGAATTGCCGAAACTAATGCTTTGGCAGGTAGTGTTAAAGACACTTTACGAGGTGATTGCTCTACCTCTTACCATTCGTGTGGTGAAGAAGCTAAAGCAATATGAAGGCGAAGACGTTTATGATGAAGGTGTAAACTACAGCATTTGGAGGATATTCTCTTTGAGTTAGGTCTAATCTAATGTAAGTGTTAAGAATAGGAGATAGGCGTTTATAATGAGTCTATCTCCTATTTTTGTTTATACCTACGATACTAATTGTAAAGTAGCTTTCTGTCTTGTGTATTACCTGCTTTTTCATAAATATATGAAAGATTTTCCTGATCGTAGTCTATCCGAATACTGCCATCAGCATTAAAGCGAATAGAGAAGAGTCTATTCACGTATAATATATCGTGATGGTGTTTGCTGTTTTCTAACAATATATTACCTTTGCACATAGAACAAAAATAAACAAAACTATTATGGAACGAAACGAAGAGGGCTTGCAGTTGTTAGGTTCTGCAACCAAATATAGAATGGATTATGCACCAGAAGTGTTGGAAACGTTTGAAAATAAGCATCAGGATAACGACTACTGGGTGCGCTTTAACTGTCCGGAATTTACGAGTTTGTGTCCTATTACGGGGCAACCAGACTTTGCAGAAATTCGTATATCATACGTCCCCGATGTACGTATGGTAGAAAGCAAGAGCCTGAAACTCTATTTGTTTAGCTTTCGCAATCATGGCGATTTCCACGAAGATTGCGTTAACATTATAATGAAAGACCTTATAAAACTAATGCAACCTAAGTATATAGAAGTAACAGGAATCTTCACTCCTCGTGGCGGTATTAGCATTTATCCGTATGCAAACTATGGAAAACCCAACACTAAATATGAAGAATTGGCTGCAGTTCGTTTTGCTAATCATCAATAGCATAGAAGTGGAAGGAAAAAAGAAATAGAAAATCCCCGAGTGCTCACGCATTTGGGGATTCTTTTATTCCTAACAATTATTTCTCATTATATTATGAATAAACTATTATCATCACTATTCATTCATTCTATTTAGGGAAGCTTCTATTCCGAAGCATTAAAGTGATTGTAGAAATCGTATTATGAGATGGAATTAACCAACTTCAATTTGTCTTGCTACTTTCTGAACTGTCTTGTTTAGTTTTGGCAGTGTAATGTTCAACACACCATCACTCATTCTTGCACCAACCTCGTCTTTGTTTACATCGTCTGGCAAAATAAGTGTTTGTTCATATTTGCTGTATGCAAACTCTCTGCGTAAGTAGTGTGCTTTCTCATCTTTCACTTCGTTCTTCTTCTCCATCTTAATAACTAAGTCGCCATCGTTATTAATACTAATGTCAAAGTCTTCCTTTCTTAAGCCTGGTGCAGCCAACTCTACAATGTATTCGTTTTCGTTCTCTAATACGTTGATAGCTGGTGCTGTTGCATTTGTTTTGGGCATATTGTTGTTATAAAAGAAGTCGTTAAATACTTCTGGTAACCATGAATTCTTATACATCATAATTTTATCTCCTATTTTATTTGTTTATTTTTTATGTTTATACCTCGTATAATACAATACTCGTACCAATACAATAAGAGTGTCATACTGTCGCTATCGTCTGACAATATGTCCGTGTAAGGAAGAGTAGTGTTTCTTACCACTTCGTCTAAACAGTTTCTTATCACTAAAATAAGTGCATTCTTATTCCTATTTAATCTGAAGTTAAGAGTGTCTCAGCAGGAAATAATACACGACTATAAATATCGTATTTTTTATGACGTCTAAAACGCAACTGACAGATATCTAAAACGAACGTTACAGATATCTGAGACGCAACTTACAGATATCTGAAAGAAAAGTAACAATATAGTACAGACTTTTATGCGTATTAGCGGTGTTCTATTTAGTTAGTGTAGATGCTGTATTTGCTGTTTAAAATAGCCTCACTTATTTTGTATAGAGGCAAGAAACTGAAAGGTGATAGGAGAAGTAATAGTATAAATAAAATGCAACGATGTTATAGCTTATTTTCCTATCTAACTTAATTTTCCTATCGTTGTTAGTTGTTTTTGCTACGTTGTAAATGCAACTGCAATAGTCTTTTCTTGGTATATGGAAGGAGATAAGACAAGTAAAAATCCTTCTTATCACTCTAATTTACGTTTATCTATTTTATAATACAAAAGCAGCCCCTCAAACTTGCGTCTGAGAGGCTGTAATTATATAATTATGAAAAGTTATGTTTACTCTGCTATCGGGCGTACACCTAGGCCATACGAGCGGGTTCCAAAACCTTCAGGATCTGTAATTGGCATACTAAATTTAACGCTTGTCATTAAAGCACGGAAAGCGAACCCAGGGCCACCAGTACCATGAATTAAAGCAGCAGATGCCCAGTACATAGCATAACCGCCTACGCCTTTAATTTTTCCATCGTTACCATCACGGTATCCACCAGCTTGGAAGTAGATATCCTTGTCATTATCTACTTTGAGCGTATAACCATTCTCCCATACAGCTCCACCTTTGCTTAAGTCCTTAAATGCATACGCATCTGGTACTTTGAAACCTACTGGTGACGGGTCGTAGATAGTCTTTACACCGTTCTTTATAGCGGTCTCTGATTCATACATCTTATCGTTATCAGCCGACCAAAGGTTGATGTATTGACGGTTTATCCAGCTCAACTTACCACCACCTACTTTAGGTAGCATTATACCCGGTTCACGAATACTAAGTCCGATGGTACGTTTCTCCATCCTTTGTACATTTGCAGGATTAGTGTATTCTGCATGCGAATCACCAACTATAGTATAACCATCGTTGAATTTGTAACCAGTATTAGGATAGAAAGTATCCGTTCCAGGGAGCGGATCCTTACGTCCCCACTGATAAAGATTTCCATATCCTTCGCGAACATTATTGCCTGGAGCTTGCTTAAGCGTAATAGTAGCAGTCTTCTTTTCGCCTGTTTCAGCCTGCTGTTCTATCTTAACAACAACTTCACGCTTAAGTCCACCTGTCCATTTGGTGTATTTCCAACCAAGGTTATCAGTCATAAAGTTATATGTAGAGCCGACACTGGTAAATGGTATCGTCTTAAGAGAACTCTTAGGAGTAAACCATAAGTGCCATGACCACATAACCTTACCTATCGCATTTGTTACTGCAACAACGGCATTTCCATTCTGCAGGTTCTCTTTCTTGATTTCAAAGGTAAGGTAAGAGTCTGCGCCACTTCCTGTAACTTTAGGGGTTGTAACGATGTTCTGACAATCCTCCCAGATGACTTCTGCTTTTGTTGCTTGATCTGAAGCATTCTGTATGTTGATATATGGAGAAGTAATTGGATCATCGTTATGATCAACGAATTCCTGTAATACAAACTCTTCAGTTCCCATTATTTTAGACTTAGTACTTGTATATGCTGAAGAGTTAGTAGCACCTCGCTTAATAGCATTACCATAAACCAATGGAATACGGTATGTACCAGGTGCACTGATAACGTAACAGTTTGCAGTATTCTCTATTGCATCTGCACCTGTAGCATTAGCAAGATTGTAGTTTGTAACAGGATCTGCAGTCTTCATTGCATTGTTGAAGTCTGCCAAACATCGCGTTGGTTGGCGTTGAAGGTAGCAGTATATTGTTCAACATCTTGCGTTGTAGTTCTGCCTTCATTAGGAATAGTCAGCCAATCAGGCTTCTCACTCATAGAGAAGGTACCATCTCCATCAGCGTCATAGCTAACTACCTTCCATTTAACAGAACGATGCTGCTTGTCATCGTCTACGTATGATGTAATCTGATATGATGTAGTTGCATCTTCTGTGTTTGCTGCTTCACTTGGATTAGGAGTAGCTTCGAAGGTATATTTGAGATTATTAGCCGACTGTGACAATGCGTATGTCTTAGTAGTACCAGCCTTCCAAGTGCCAGAGAATGGTGCTACGATAGCTGGAGAAGCCTGATTGTCAAAGTAAACCTTTACCTTGACATCCGATGACAACGTTTGTGGAATCATGTAGAATGTGAAGTTATCATTATCCTTACCAACGATAGTCTCGTTGACGTGTCCTGCTGTGCTAACATTGATACCATTGAGAGTGAAGGTAGCAGGAGTGCTAACATCAGACCATGCACTGTTGAAAGATGCACCAGTAGTAGCCTGTACTGATGAAGGTAAAGTGAACTTACCTTGCTCTTTGCACCAACAATCTCAATCTTTGTAATATGATGAGAGCCTGACAAGCGGTCGCCAATTTTGAAGCGAATAGCTGTCATTGCATGTTGGAACTGCAAAGGAACAGCAGGTGCCGTTCCAAACGTAGTATATTGAATAGGTGTTGTTCCAGAACAAGCAGTCATCAAATCTTTCTGATTTGTACAGTTGGTTCAACCTCAATGTTCACGTATGGAGTTGAAGTGTTGCTTGATGGAGCAAGTGTTAGCCTGTGGTCAGTAGTTGTAACCTGTGGATAAACAGCATAGAAACGTGCGTATGGCTCGCTCCATGACCATAGCTGAGTATTTGCGAGTGTACCGTTTGCATTTGTTTCTGCATTATAGAACCACGGAGTTGTGCTGATGCTTGCTGCAGAAGTACCACGATAAGCGATAGTAGAGAACTTACCAAGAGTTGCTGTTGTGGTAACTTTAGCGCGAGTAGCTACTGCATCGGTGTTCGTTAATTCGTTGTCAATACCAGCAACTGTGCTCTCTATAATACAATACTTGTTGTTACCCGGAATTTCAATTTTGCGTGTTGCAAGGTCTTCTGGTGTTAATCCCTGTATATTCAGTTGATTTGCGAAGCCTGCACGCGTCATTGCCAATGCTGGGTTAGCCTTTGCAGCCTGTTGAGCCTGCTTGTCGGTTGTTGTTACCTGGAATGTTACGGCAGCGCCATTGTGGCTACTGTCAGTAGAATCAAGTTCATTATCTGAACAAGAAGTCAGCCCAAAAGCAGTAAGTCCACTAAGACATACAAACGTGAGTGCCGCTGTTGATTTGCGTCCAGCATAGCACTTGCGAATATTATTAAATTTCATGAGTTGGTAATTTGTTTGTTTTTACATTTAAATAGACAACATCTCTTAATCAATTACTCTGATATGAGGTTTGTATCATCATCGTCCACATCAGGGGGAACTACCGTTGGAGTTGTATTAACAGGAGGACTACCAGCTAAGATAGGGCATTCGCCAACTAAAGTGTAAATAGTAGTCTGTGGCATAACATAGCCCATCTTTTCATTTTTACATTTCATCACCATTAATTATTTATTTGGTTTTCTTTTTCTTTTGAAATTTACTTTTTTTGAGTTTATTTTATACAGTGTTAATCTATTACTGTGACAATTAAAATGATTTACTAAATGCTTTCTGCGAGATAAGTCTATCGTTTTATAAATCAATGTGATATTGTCCCTAAACACGGTGCAAAGGTAATGAAAAGCTATGAATAAAAACAAAATAAAAACTTAATATATTAATATTAATTAATTATTTAAGCTGTTTATTTGTTGCTTTATTCGCTATAAGCATTGATTTTATACGAATTCTCTTTAATTATTAGCGATTTACCATATATTGGAGTAGGTGTAGAAAGGGTGAAGATATTTTTGAGAAAGAAGATGATTATACAGATATTCTTTTCTATATAATATAATATTGAGAAACATATTGTTGGTTAGGTGCTTATTATGATATTAAAATCAAAATAATGCAGAATAGGGGAGTTCGTATTACACAGCAAGATAAATATATTTCGAGTATTAGAATATGAGATAACAAAGGTTGTAATTTGATGTGATATTTAAGTTGAAAATGATAGACATCTAAAACGAACGTTACAGATATCTGAGACGCAACTGACAGATATCTGAGACGAACGTTACAGACGTCTAAAAAAATAGCGCCAATATTTAGCAGACTTTTATAAACATTAGCGGCATTCCATTTTGTTAGTGTGTAGGCAATAGGGGCAGCCTACAATTCTCCCACCTATATTTATAAATTCGGTTAAAGTCCACGGGCTTTATATATACGCTCTTTAGCATTGTTTATCTCTTGGAATTTCTTTTCGGCAGCTTCGCGAATGTCATCGCCTAAGGTGCTTACGCGGTCGGGGTGATGTTTTAGTGCCATTTTACGATACGCAGCTTTCACTTCGTCGTTGGTAGCATTCGGCGATATTCCCAATATTTTGTATGCTTCATCGAGTCCTATTTGTTGATTGGAAGAGGCTTCCATATTCAGCATTGAGTCTACATCTTGTGCAGAAAGTCCAAGATAGGTTGCAACTTCTTTCAGGGCATACACCTCTTCCGGACTTACGGTACCATCAACTTTAGCTATTATAATAAGATAGTCGAGCAGTTGTAAGCGCTGTCCAATGTTCATGTGGAATGATATTTCCACACAACTTTTGCGTATAGTTTCTTTGAATGTAGTGGCACCCTGTTGTTTTTGCATTTCGAATAGCTTTAGCAATATATCTTCGCCTTGCCGAACAGCCTGTTCGCCAAAGTTGTTGCGTAGAAAGTTTCTAACGCAATTCATTTCTGAATGCATTATTTTGCCATCTGCTTTTATAATATACGATGAGAGCACAAGCATTGAGAAGAGAAACGAATTACGGTCTTCTTCGAATGGACGTTGATTAAATTGCGTGTCCGAATAGTCGTTTCTAAATGTATTTCCGTTTCCGTTGAAACCATTTTCTCTTTCCGCAGTGCTTGTAGCATCGCTTAGCAGGCTTCCTATGCAGTATCCTGCAATTGCACCTAAAACATTACCACCACTTAATATCCAGCCGAGTGCACTGCCTATCCATTTCCCTAATGCCATAACCTTTTGTTCTATTTATTTGCTACAGTGTGAATGCTAAAAGCGTGCCAAATAGTTAAAAGCCTATTGTGTTTTTAAATTCTATGTACTTTTTGAATAGCCACAGATGACTATCGTAAATAACGTTTGTAAGTACCGATAGCAGATATAAGCCAACAAAAACTGATAGGATAAATATGAAGCTACCTACAAAGAATATCCACAAATCGCCGTCTTTGTATTTTTCTTGGAATGCTTTTAGTTTCGACGACGATTTTGCAATGTATTCCGATGTAGCCGCTGCTGTTGTTGCTGCCAATGCCGATGCGTGTAGCGACTGGCTACTTATTTTTGCTTTGGCAGCCTGAAGCATATCGGCTGTTGCCATCTTTAGAAATTTAGCTTTTGCTGTTGGCTGTGTTTCTGTTGTTTTAGCGTCTATTTTTCTAGCATCAGTTATGGGAATCACAGCTCTTGCTTGTGTTCTGAAGGGTTTACCATTACCCAATTGGCAGTTTAGCACACTACCGCAATAGGGGCATCGCACTTTTTGTAATCCTTGGCGTTCTGTGCTTGCTTTGAAGACATCGCCACATTTGTTACACCTAATCTTATATTCCATAATGGCGCAAAATTATAAAAAATCTTTTATTTGAGAAAAGAAGAAGCCTATAAGGTTGCTATTTTTGTATATTATTTTAAATCAATCTGTGATAATATAGATATTGATAATTGACTATTGATATACAAAATAGACAGTATATTTCTTTTTATTCTAACTAAAATAAGTATCTTTGCACCGTTAAATAAGTATTTATGGACTGGTTAATTAAATTATTTACTACTGACGATAGTGTAGCCCATATAGTGTTACTCTATTCTTTGGTTATTTCGTTAGGTGTTTATCTTGGGAAAATAAAGGTAGGCGGAATATCGCTTGGCGTTACTTTTATTCTCTTTGTAGGTATCTTGGCAGGGCATATAGGCTTTACTGGACCAACGGGAACACTTAACTTTTTGCAAGACTTCGGTCTTATTCTGTTTGTGTTTATGATAGGTCTGCAAGTCGGACCAGGTTTCTTTGAGAGCTTTGGAAAAGGAGGATTGAGACTGAATTTGTTGGCATGTTTAGCCATTTTGCTGAATGTGCTTGTTATGTTTTCTTGCTACTTTGCCTTTTTCGACACTACCGACCATAAGAATCTACCTATGATGGTGGGAACAATGTATGGTGCGGTAACAAACACTCCTGGGCTTGGTGCTGCAAAGGAAGCTTTGTACAGCGTGTTTCCTAATGGTATGAATTTCGATATTGCTTCGGGTTATGCTTGCGCCTATCCATTGGGTGTTATTGGTATTATTGGTGCAACATTAGCAATTCGCTTTATATGTAAAGTAGACATAGATAAGGAAAATGCACTTTTAACCGAAGCAGAAGGCGACAATCCTAATGCTAAACCCCACACTATGTATTTACGTGTAGAGAACTCGTATATAGGTGGACGAACTCTGCAAGAAATAACCGACTTCTTGAATCGTGATGTTGTTTGCACACGTTTAATGCACAATGGAGAGTTGTCAATACCATCTACAGACACTGTATTCCACGTTAATGATGAAATTCTGATTGTATGTGCTGAAGCAGATGCCGAAGCTGTTGCTGCATTTATTGGACCACAAATAGACGTGGACTGGCATGAAGAAGAACAGCCACAGCAAATGGTGAGCCGCCGTATTGTTGTAACCAACAGTGGTATGAATGGTAAGGTGCTCAGCAAGCTACACTTCCGCTCTGTATACGGTGTAAATGTAACACGCATTAGCCGTCAGGGTATGGACTTGTTTGCAAGCAATAACTATCGTTTTCAGGTGGGCGACAGAATTATGGTTGTAGGTTTTGAAGAAAATGTGCAGCGTGTGGCTGAGCTGATGGGAAACTCAGAAAGACGGTTGAATGCACCAAACATTGCCACCATATTCGTGGGTGTCGTGGTAGGTATTCTGTTTGGAAGTTTGCCTTTGGCAATTCCTGGAATGCCCGTTCCATTGAAGTTGGGTTTGGCTGGTGGTCCGCTTATTATAGCTATTTTGCTTGGAAGGTTTGGCCATCGTATGAAACTTGTAACCTATACTACTACGTCTGCAAACATGATGTTACGCGAAATTGGCTTAGCACTATTCTTAGCATCAGTTGGTATTAAAGCCGGAGCAGGATTCTGGGATACAGTGGTTCAGGGCGATGGATTGAAATACGTTTACACGGGCTTCTTAATCACCATTATTCCTATTCTTATAGTAGGTACCATTGCTCGTCTGAAATATAAGCTCAACTATTTTACCGTAATGGGTGCAATAGCAGGTGCCTACACCGACCCACCAGCATTGGCATACGCTAACTCTGTTTGTAGCGTAGAAGCACCAGCCTTAGGCTACTCTACGGTTTATCCACTGAGTATGTTCCTCAGAATACTTGTAGCCCAACTTATAATACTTTTCTGTTGTGGCGCTTAGCCTATTGCTTTTGTTGTGCCCATAGTTTTCTGCTTAAATAGTAGCTGTGTTGCTGTGGAACGATAGCAGAAGCGTAAGGAAAATATAACAAATTTAATTCGTTTATTTTTTATAATTAATAATATAAGGTATGCCTTACAAACGTTTGGCATACCTTTTCTTTTTATACCCTTTATAATATTCTTCGCTTTCGCATAAAAATAGCTGGAGAGTTTATAAGCAGCACTACTGTTTACACATTAATAATATTGAGTGCCTAAATGTTTGGGAGAAACGGTTGGGTGTAGTTCTACTTCTGTTTTAGATATCTGTTACGTTCATTACAGATATCTGTCACGTTCGTCTCAGATATCTGTCAGTAGCGTTTTAGACGTCATAGCAAATTGCAGCCTTTATAGACTTACATAATAGCACATAAAAGATATTTATTCAGATGTGGATAATGGAAGTATTTATTCTGTAATATTTCGATTCAAATATTAGTATAAACTATTGGTTAGCAGTGTGTTGCTTGAAACTTATTGGCATAAAACAGAAAGTTATTACAGCACACGCTTTTCTAAAATATTCTCATCTCATTTCTCTTGTGTTCATTTGTTGTTTTCTTGTCAGCAATCTTTATTGTCTTTTTAACTTTACGTAGCTTGCCATGCCTTCATAATAAAGTTAATAAATCTGCAGCCCCATAGTACAAAATCAGTCTATTCTCTAATATCTTATTGGGTGAGAAACCGTTTATAAGTCATAACTTATATGCACTTGTGGCATACATTCGTATGTTTTTTTGCCATAGTCCCATTAAGTTGGTACTTAGCCAATATTTGCAAAAAAATGGGCTATTATACCGCAATATAATATTTTTTATCTAATTTTGCACACTGTAATGCTCGTGCGCATTACATATTTTAGACAAGAACAAGAAGAAAGAATAAAGTATAAAAGATGGCAAAGAAAATTCAGTTTAGTCTCATTTATCGAGATATGTGGCAGAGTTCAGGTAAGTTTCAGCCACGCAAAGACCAGTTAGTGCGCATTGCCCCAGTATTTGTAGAAATGGGCTGTTTTGCTCGCGTAGAAACAAACGGAGGCGCATTCGAACAAGTTAATTTGCTTGCAGGCGAAAATCCAAACGAATCTGTCCGTGCATATACAAAGATATTACACGATGCTGGTATACAAACACACATGCTCGACCGTGGTTTGAACGCGCTACGTATGTATCCAGTGCCCGATGATGTTCGTGCCATGATGTACCGTGTGAAGCATGCGCAAGGTGTAGACATTCCTCGTATCTTCGATGGTTTGAACGATATTCGTAACATCGCACCTTCTATAAAGTGGGCTAAAGAGGCAGGAATGATTCCACAAGCAGCACTCTGCATTACCACTTCGCCCGTACACACTTTAGAGTACTACTGCGAATTGGCAGATAAAGAGATTGAGGCAGGTGCCGAAGAACTCTGTTTGAAAGATATGGCAGGTATCGGACAGCCAGCATTCCTTGGTAAACTTACCAAGATGATAAAAGACAAACACCCAAACATTATTATAGAATATCACGGTCACTCTGGTCCGGGCTTGTCAATGGCATCAATGCTCGAAGTAGCAAAGAACGGTGCCGACATACTTGATGTAGCAATCGAACCGTTATCTTGGGGTATGGTGCATCCAGACGTAATTTCGGTGCAGAGTATGCTGAAGAACGCAGGTTTCGATGTTCCCGAAATAAATATGGACGCATATATGAAGGCGCGTGCTATGACACAAGAATTCATAGATGAATGGTTGGGCTACTTCATTAACCCTAAAAACAAGATAAGCAGTTCGCTATTGTTAGAATGTGGTTTGCCTGGTGGTATGATGGGTTCTATGATGGCAGACCTTGGCGGTATTCACACCACCATAAACAACCTTCGTAAGAAGAAGGGCGAACCAGAACTATCGTTAGACGACCTATTAGTGAAGCTCTTCGACGAAGTAGCATACGTTTGGCCTCGTGTAGGCTATCCTCCATTGGTAACACCGTTCTCTCAATACACTAAGAACATAGCCTTGATGAACCTTCTTACTATTGAGCAGGGAAAAGGTCGCTTTGCAATGATGGACGACTCTATGTGGGGAATGATACTTGGAAAGAGTGGTAAAGTTCCTGGTAAAATAGCCGACGAACTTGTAGAGTTAGCGAAACAAAAAGGTTATGAATTTACCGATGCCGACCCACATACTTTGCTACCAAACGCATTAGACAGCTTCCGCAAAGAAATGGACGAAAACGGTTGGGAGTACGGACAAGACGACGAAGAACTCTTTGAACTAGCTATGCACCCAGAACAGTATCGCAACTATAAGAGCGGTCAGGCTAAAAAGAATTTCTTAGCAGATTTGCAGAAGGCTAAGGACGCTAAGCTTGGTGCTAAAGTTAGCATAGAAGAGGCAACAGCATTTAAGCACGCAAAAGCAGATGCCATTGTAGCACCCGTTAAAGGACAAGTGTTCTGGGAATTTCAAGGTGATGGTGAAGCCGCTCCTGCAGTAGAGCCATTTATTGGTAAAGAATACAAAGAAGGCGAGAAGTTCTGCTACATTCTTGCTCCGTGGGGCGAATTTGTAGAAATACCTGCCGCATTGGGTGGTAAGTTGGTAGAAATAAATGCAAAACAAGGCTCTAAAATTAATAAGGGTGATGTGCTTGCATATATCCAGAGAAACGAAAAGTAAGTATCTCTTTGATATATAAATCGAATAACGATTCATTCACGACACACAAAGCTTATAGGCTTTCGACTGCAGTGAATGAATCGTTGTCGTTTTAGAATATATAAAAAATACATACAATGGACTATCAAGCCATCATTAATCAATATTATCCCGAAGAAAACAAACTCAAACACATTCTTCTGGTACACAGTCGTAGCGTTGCCAATAAAGCATTGGCAATAGTAGACCAGCATCCGGAACTACATATAAACCGCCAATTTGTGGAAGAAGCTGCTATGCTACACGACATAGGCATATTTAAATGCAATGCTCCAGGCATACAATGTTTCGGCAATGCACCTTATATACAACACGGACGAATAGGCGCCGAACTGCTACGAAACGAAGGCTATCCACAACATGCACGTGTTTGCGAACGCCATACAGGTGCAGGACTTACCAAAAAAGAGATAATAGAGCAAGAACTTCCATTACCACAACAAGACTTTCTGCCCGAAACCACTGAAGAGAAACTTATTTGTTATGCTGATAAGTTCTTTTCCAAAACTCATTTAGATATAGAGAAAACCTTCGAACAGGCTGTAAAGAGTTTAGCAAAGTTTGGCTGCGAAGGTGTAGAGAGATTTATAGTTTGGCACAATATGTTCGAGCCAACAACACGATAACTTTACTCCAACTATACAATAACTTTACTCCAACTATACAATAGTTTTACTCTAACTATACGATAGCTTTACTCCTACAAAAAGTTAAAATAAAGAAATAGCCACTATTTATTCTATTATTTGCGTAATTTTGTACGCAATTAGGTAATGAAAGCAAAGATACTCATATTCATTTTTACGTTTGTCATAGCATTCGCAATGGCATCTCCTGTCGTATCCTCTCTTCTCTTACCTTTTATTAATGCTGTTAGCGAAAGCAATGTAACAGGTGCTAAACGCCTAAAACCATTGCAAAAAGTGCAGACACAGTGCAGACAACGATTGATACCACACAAATGGACTCGTTGCAACTCGCCATTTATAAGCACAATAAAGCTATAGACGATTCTATTCGTGTTGATAGTATAATGAAATCGAAATCGAATGGAATAGAAGCTCCTGTAACATATTCGGCAGACGATTCACTCGTTTACGATGCAAAGACACGTGTAGCGCATCTGTATGGCTCTGCAAAGATGAACTATCAGAATATGAAACTTAGCAGCGACAATGTTTCAATGAACTTAGATAGTAATCTTGTGCGAGCCAATGGAACTACTGACTCTACAGCAGAAGGTGGTATAAAAGGAAAGCCAGAGTTTACACTTAGTGGTCAGGAATATACCAGCGACTCAATGGCATTTAACATTAAGTCGAAGCGTGGAATGATTAAGGGAGTGTACACAGCTCAAGACGATGGCTTCTTAACTGGCGAGCGAGCCAAACGCGACTCTTCTGGCGTTGTTTATATTCAGCACGGTCGCTATACAACATGCGATAAGCCGCACCCAGATTTCTACATAGCTCTTTCGCGTGCAAAGGTTCGTCCTGGTAAAGACGTTGTTTTCGGACCAGCCTATCTTGTGGTTGCCGATGTTCCGTTACCTTTAGCAATACCTTACGGCTTTTTTCCATTCTCCAAGAAGTATTCTAGTGGTTTCATTATGCCAAGCTATGGCGAGGAGAACGACCGTGGTTTCTACCTTCGTGATGGTGGATATTATTTTGCCATCAGCGATAAATGGGATTTGAAACTCTTAGGCGAAATATACACACGTGGCTCGTGGGGCGTGAGTGCTGCAAGCAATTACCGTAAACGCTATAAATATTCAGGGTCTTTCCTCTTTAGTTATCAGAATACTAAAACTGGCGATAAAGGATTGCCTGACTATATTTCTGAACGAAGTTTTAAGTTGCAATGGAACCATCAGCAAGACCCAAAAGCAAACCCAAACAGTACATTGGCTGCCAGCGTGAACTTTGCATCGTCAAGTTACGAACGCAACAATCTGAACAGTATGTATAATCCGCAGACGTTGAGCCAGTCTACACGTACTTCATCTGTTAGCTGGTCGCGACAGTTCCCTAATATTGGACTTTCTATTAGTACTACTGTAAACCTATCGCAAAGTATGCGCGACTCTACCATTAATTTAACCTTACCCGACCTTAATGTTAGTTTGAGTCGCCTCTATCCATTTAAACGCAAGAAAGCGATGGGCAAGGAGCGTTGGTATGAGAAAATAGCAATGAGCTACACTGGTCAGTTATCTAACTCCATTGCTGGTAAGGAAGACCGTATTCTGAGAGCTAACTTTGCCAAAGAATGGAAGCATGGCTTTCAGCACAATATCCCTATACAAGCCAATTTTACATTATTCAACTATATCAATCTTAATCCTTCGTTCAATTTCACTGACCGTATGTATACTAATAAGATTATGCGCAGTTGGGATAATGTGCATTCACAAGAGAAACGCGATACTATAGCAGGTTTCTATAACATATATAACTGGTCGCTAAATCTTGCAGCCAGTACAAAGCTATATGGTTTTTGGATTCCGAACAAAAAGATATTTGGTAATAAAATACAAGCAATACGCCACGTTATTACACCACAAATAACATTATCGTATTCGCCTAACTTCGGGGCACCACGCTACGGATACTATGCCAGCTACCAATATACTGATGCAAGTGGTAATGTAAAAGCTTGTTGACTATTCACCATTTCAAGAAGCAATGTATGGTGTGCCTGGAAAGACGAAGACTGAAATGATAACTTGGGACGTTAGTAATAACATAGAAATGAAAATCCGTAGCGATAAGGATTCCACTGGTTATAAGAAGCTTAGTATCATTGATGAGCTTGGAGCATCTATGTCGTATAACGCTGCAACCGATTGGCATAGATGGAGCGACCTTAGTGTGCGCCTTCGTTTGAAATTGTGGAAGAACTATACTTTCTCTATGAATGCTCAATTTGCCACATACGCTTACGAGTTAGATGCGAATGGCAAACCGTTTGTTGGCAATCATACCGAATGGGGATATGGTAGGTTGCCACGTTTCCAAGGTATGTCGCAAAACTTCTCGTTTACGCTTACGCCAGATAAGATAAAGAAATGGTTTGGTGGTGGCAAAGCAAAGTCTGGCGATAAGCAGAAAGATGATGACGAAGGTCCAGATCCTAACATAGAGTCGAATATGGACGACACGATGGAGAAGGGTAAACATGCAGCGCAAAATACAGGAGGGAGTATTGCCGAAACCGATGCTGACGGCTATATGCGCTTTAATATGCCATGGTCTTTAACATTTGGTTATGGTATAACAATGCGTGAAAACCAACAAGGTACGTTTAATAAAAAGCGAATGCGCTATCCTTATAAATTCTCGCAAACACTGAATGTTAGTGGTAATATACGCATTAGTGATGGCTGGAATATAAACTTCTCAAGCGGTTACGACTTTGACAACCACGCTATTAGTATGACTACGGCTAGTTTGTCGCGCGATTTGCATTGTTTCAATATGAGTGCTTCTATCGTGTTAGCGCCTTATACATCGTATAATTTCACTTTCCGTTGTAATGCATCAACACTTACCGATGCTCTTAAATACGACAAGCGTAGTGGAATTACACAAGCTGTTCAGTGGTATTAATGGAATAATGGCAAAAGCTCTAATAGATAGATGCTTTTCCTACTTTTTATATAAAGGTTTAGCCTATAGTTTATAGGGTAAACTTATAATTGTTTATTGTTGCAAAATATTCTTCTGTGCTCATCATATTCTGTAGCGGTGCCCAATAAGTTAGGCAATACTGCTATAGTTGTAATGGTTCAGTAGAATATAGACGAGGGAGTTATAAGCAGCTACTACTGTTTATACAATAATCAAATAGAGTGTTTCTTATATCCATAAAAGTCAGTCTGTTACATTTACTCTTGTTTCAGATATCTGTAACGTTTGTCTCAGATATCTGAGACGATCGTGACAGATATCTGAGACGATCGTTTTAGATGTCATAGAAAACTACAACCTTTATAAGTTAGTATCTACCATTTGTAGCGCTTTTGCACGTGCTATTTTACCAGTTTCGGTTATTGGTAGCCTATTTATGTGCTGATAGTGCGCAGGTTGCCAATATCGTGGCAATACTTTCATACAAACTTTACGTATCTCTTCTAAGTCATTAGCCTCTGTTAGTAGAACTATTTCCTCGCCAAACTTCTTATTCTTTCGTTTTGTTATTAGAAATGGAGTAACTATATAAGTACGCAATGCCTTTTCTACCTCTTCCATCTGTACTTTTATCCCACCCGTATTGATGGTATTATCTTTGCGTCCCAGTATGCGAAACTCTGTTCGTTTTCCATCGTCCGATTGTCGCAATTCTGCTATATCATTTGTTTCTAAGCGTTGTGCACAAACGGCAGGGGCATCTATTACCAGACAGCCATTGCTGTTTAACGACACCTTTACACTATCAAATGGCGTATACCAGTCGCTTCTTTCGTTTCCATTTAAACGGCGAAGAGCAATGTGCGAAAGTGTTTCTGTCATACCGTATGTGCTCCATACCGCATTCGGAAAGTTCTTTAGCTGTGCTGAAAGATTATCATCTATACTCCCGCCACCTATTATTAGATGACGAATACGCTTTAATCGTTCGCATTCCTTACTGTTTTGCAGTGTGTTGAACACTTGTAAAGGCACCATTGCAGCAAATGTAATGGGCGTATCGGGATTTGATAGCTGAGCAAGAGAAGCATCAGAAAGGGGGTGTCCAGATGGTTTAACATTCAACAGCTGCAATTTTCGCTCAATGCTACGCACCACAACCATCTTTCCAGCAATGTAATCGAGCGGCATACACAGCAAGGCTGTATCGTTAGGGTGTAAATTAAGAAAGTTGCAAGTGATGTGTGCAGAATTCAGCATACGTGTCTTTTCGACGCGCAACGGTTTTGGTAGTCCTGTAGAACCACTCGTATGGACCAGCAAAGTGGGGTCTTTGCTGTGCCATTCGCTAAGGAACTGTTCTAAAGTCATTGTTGTTTTCTTGTTAAAAAGTGCTGTTATCAGCCCCTTCTTACATATATATTTACAGTCTATTATACAGTTACTGCGTTATCCAAAGTTTATCGTCAATTACCTTTAAAGGCATTCTTACGTTGTCGGCAAATAATTGTCCAGTTCCTAAACCTTGCGCATGGTGTATGTTTGTGCCATAAATGTGAGCTGTTAGTTGCGCAATAGCATTAAGCCCCACATTGCTTTCGAGAGCTGAAGTAATCCAAGAACCAATGTGTCTTGCACGAGCAAGTTGTATCCATTCCTTCGTTCCAGCCATTCCGCCGTGCAAACTCGGTTTCAAACAATGTATTGAGGGCGGATAGTGTCCAATAGCTCAATCTTCTTTTGCTTATCATTAACACCAATCAGTTCTTCATCAAGCCCTATAGGTAAAGGCGTTTCAGCACAAAGCCGTGCCATTTCTGTCCATTGGTGTTGCTTAATGGGTTGTTCAATGGAATGAATGTCGTATTGTGCCAACGCTTCTATGCGTGAAAGAGCTTCTTTAGGTGTGAAACCACCATTAGCATCTACTCTCAACTCAACATCATTACGGCTGAAAGAAGCACGAATATGTTGTATCAGTTGCAATTCCTGCTCAAAATCAATTGCTCCTATTTTGAGCTTAACGCAATGGTAGCCTGCCTTTAGCTTTTCTTCCATACGATTAAACATTTCATTGAACGTTCCCATCCATACCAGACCATTGATAGGAATGCCTTCTTCGCCACGTCCGAAGGGCGTACCAAAGAAGTTTAAACTGCCTTTAGCATTAAATTGCGCCACTGCAGTTTCAATACCGAAGAGCATAGACGGGTAGGGGCGCATAGCTTCATAATTAATTATTCCCGTACGTTCGTACTCGTCGCAAAACGCTCTTAGCTTACGTTCATATTCGTTTGGTGGCATTGCATCGCACGAAAGGTCAGGCAACGTAGCACATTCGCCCACTCCCACCACGTTAGGTTGCTCGTCGGAAGTAAGTTTTAAGTAAAAACTAAGACGTGTATTGTACACCCCACGCGATGTTTCTGCAGGCTGAAGAAAGTGTAACAGCTTGGAAGTAATCGTTATTTTGCGCATTCCACTTATGGAAATTGAGGATATTTGTCAAAGTCAGGCTTACGTTTCTCTAAGAAAGCACGTCCGCCTTCTTGTGCTTCGTCCATTGTGTAGTATAGCATTGTTGCATCGCCCGCAAGTTCTTGAATACCTGCCTGACCATCTAATTCAGCATTCAGTCCAGCTTTTATCATACGTAATGCCAATGGCGAACGTTCCATCATAGTTTCTGCCCACTCTACACACTCATCTTCGAGTTTACTGAAAGGAACAACCTTATTTACCAAACCCATACGCTCAGCCTCAACAGCAGTATATTGACGACATAAGAACCATATTTCACGAGCCTTCTTTGTCCTACTATGCGTGCAAGGTAGGAAGCGCCGAAGCCAGCATCGAACGAGCCAACTTTCGGACCAGTCTGCCCAAAGACTGCATTCTCAGATGCAATACTTAGGTCGCACATAACGTGGAGCACGTGTCCGCCACCGATAGCGAAGCCATTTACCATCGCAATGACAGGCTTAGGCAAACGGCGAATTTGCATTTGTACGTCTAATACATTTAGTCTGGGAACTCCGTCGCCACCAACATAGCCTCCACGTCCTTTCACATGCATATCGCCACCTGCACAAAATGCTTTATCGCCTGCTCCCGTAAGCAACACTACACGAATATTTAAAGCCTCACGGCAATATGCAAATGCCTGCGACATTTCCCAAACCGTTAACGGCGTAAACGCATTTCTATAGCGTGGGCGGTTGATTGTTATCTTCGCAATGTGATTATATTCCTCAAAAAGAATTTCTTTAAAGTTGAAACCTTCAATGGTTTTCCATTCTCTGTTAGCCATATTATGATTGTTTTAATTTATTGTTCTTTTCTAATAGCTTGTAAAAAGTGTTCCACGCCTTGGCATCGTCTTCAGATTTGGTGAATATCTCCAATAATGCTGAATTGTCTCTGATGTTGAGGAACGATGATAAACCACTTTCCAATTCATCTGAATTAACTGCTGAAAGGTAGTTTATATTATGTGTTTGGCATATACCTTCAGCAGTAACGCTTGCACTCGCCCCCATTATTGCATATCGGTGTGCTGATTTCTCCAATCCAGACAACTGTTGGAAGATGCTACCACCATTATTATTTAGCAACAAGATAGATAAATTCTCTCCCAGATTACTATTCCATAAAGCATTCTGGTCGTAAAAAAAGCTTAGATCTCCTATAACACAGAAGATTCGCTTATCTTTGTTTGCTGCTGCTATACCTACTGCTGTGGAGAGAGTACCTTCTATTCCGTTCACTCCACGATTTACGAATATGAAGTTAGACGAATAAAAATTGCCCAAGCGAACTGCCGAACTGTTTCCGTAAACGAATGTTTTGGCATAGTTATTCTGTTGCAACAGCGTGTGGAAACGCTTCACAGCTAACATTTGAGAATAAGTAGGAGTGTATGATTGCGCAACGGTTGCTGCGTTTTTAAGTGTCTGTTGCCAATCGTTATAAAAATTAGAAGTAGCAAAACTCTCTAAACTGTTTGCCAATATTCTAATGAATGTAGCGCTTTGGCATTGCACTACAGTGGTAAGGTTCATAAATGTGTCGCGAATATCACCACGAGCATCTACTAATATAGAGTGTGTTGGTGTGCAACTTCGTAAGAATTGTTTGCAGCGTTTACTCACTATCGTGCCTCCTATATATATAATAAGGTCTGGACGTAATGCTTCTGTGTCTTTAACAATAGCGATAGCTGCATCAAAGAACTGTGGTGTGGTGTCAGAAACATTGGAAAGCTTGTCTTGTATTACAACTATTCGTTGGTGTAGTTTTGCTAATTCCACTTTCACCTCTGTCATATCCCACCACGATTCCTGTCCTATCACTATCAGTGGGCGCTGCGCTTGTTGCACCATTGATACTACATTAGTTACGGCTGTATAATCGTTGCAGACAGATGTAGCAGAAATACATCGTTCTTTAGGCAGTGTTGCCACATTATAGTGAAACAATGGTTCGCTTATTGGTACGTTGATGTGTACTGGCGCAAATGCAAATCGTTTACACTCTATAAGTGCTTCATTCACCAAACGGTTACAATACCAATGTTCTTCTTTTGTTTTTGGTTCGTTAAGATGAATGCTTTACGCACAAACGGATCAAGCACATTAACCTGTGGCATAGTTTGTCCGTCCGATTGCCCTATCCATTGTTGTGGGCGATCGGCTGAAATAACTATTAATGGTAAGTTTTGATAGTATGCTTCTGCTACAGCTGGTGCGACATTCAGCAATGCCGACCCTGATGTTACGCAAACTACAACGGGCGAGTGAGTTGCCTGTGCAACGCCTAAAGCAAAGAATGCTGCCGAACGCTCATCGGTTATGGGATAGCATTTTATCTCTTTGCATTCACAAAGATTGTGTACAAGTGGCGAGTTTCTCGAACCAGGACAAACTACCGCCTGTGTTATGTTGTGCTGAACAAGCAACGCTGTTAGGATATTTACGTTCTCTTTATTGCTGAACATCTTTTATTGTATATTTCATCGAAGCAGTTGTTGCATTGCAGATAGTTTAGCTTCGGTTTCTTTCCATTCACTTTCTTCCGTGCTTTCTTTCAATATTCCTCCGCCAGCATATAGCTTACAAGTGTTTGTTTGCATTTGCATACAACGCAACGACACATAAAGGTGCGTGTTTCCATTTAAGTTTAGTGGTCCTGCGAAGCCACTATAATAAAGCCGTTCGTTAGATTCGTTAGCCATAATAAAGGACTTTGCTTCGTCTTTAGGCATTCCACAGACTGCTGGTGTGGGGTGAAGATTGTGTAAAAGTTGTCCTACTGTAGCATTAGGACGCAGTTTGAACGTAAAATCGGTGCGCAGATGCACTAAGTTTGCAGCCTGTGTGGTATATGGTCCTTCCTCTTTTATTTCGTCAGCATAGCATTTCAGGCACCTCTTTATATAGAGAGACACGTATTGTTGCTCTGCTTTATTCTTTGCCGACCATTCTGTTCCATTCTCGTTGTATGGCATTGTGCCAGCCAAAGCCATTGTTCGCCACTCTATGCCATCTCCGTCAAGTAGTATTTCGGGAGTTGCCATAAGCCAAGTACCTGATTGTGGCGTAGAAAAGAGAGCTACGAACTGACGTGGATACTCTTTGCAAGCGTGCCAAAAAACTTCTTCTGTTTTTAAATTGTGTGGAATTTGTTCTTGTACACAACGCGCCAGTACTATTTTAGCAAATCTATTGTTTGTTAATTCTTTGTGAAAGGCAACGAAGTCTCTGTGGTATTGCATACGGTAGACTTCGTTCTCGCTTGCATTTTGCTTTTCTTTTGGTTTAGATTGCACTTGCTTTATGGGCATTGTACGCACTTCGTTGGGCTGTAAAAGCAATATGGGGCATTTGTCTGACACATTGAATGGTGCTATAACAAAGCCTTTTTTACCTTCCAGTTCGGCGAGCGACGATAATACCAAAGGGGCAGAATGTTGTATTAGCATTGTGCATTCTTTGGCAAAAGGCAATCTATAAATAGCAAACGTATGCATCTTTTTGAGGTTACTTGTATTACAATTTCCTATTAGAATGAACAATGTAATTGGTTACCTGGACCGATGAAATAAGTTCTCCTTCACTGTCTTTCACGTCTATATGCCATACGTGTAGTTTGTGTCCTTGGTGCAAAATACGTGCATAAGCCGTAACCATTCCTCCATAAGGAACGGCTTTTACGTGGTTTCCGCTTACGTTTATACCCAATGCCATCTTACCATTGCAAAGTATCATTGAGCCTAAGCCCGCCACATTTTCTGCCAATGCTAACGTAGCACCGCCAGAAAGGAAGCCAAATGTTTGACGATTACAATCGCCAACAGCCATTCGTGCCATTAGCGTGTCGGGTTCGGGAGTCGATATAAAGTGCATTCCTAAAGTACGGCTCAGCCCCTCTTCGTTCTCTAAAATAGTACTATATTTTTCTACGTTCATTGTCTCTTTTCGTATAGATAGATTAGTTTACTGACTGATAATAGTAGCTAATAGTAGCTCTGTTACTGCAAAGTTAGCAATAAACTGTAAGATAATGAAACTAAAACGGCTATTTCTATTATTCAGAAACACTCTGTACAGAGTATTATCTGTACGAATGCCTACTTAACTCAAATAAATTTAAGATAAGTCCAAATGATATTTGTGTGTTGAAGAAGTGGACAAATAGACGAATACAGAAAAAGATATATATAGCAAATAGGAACACTTTATTAAATGTATTATTAATGAGACAAATATTTCTGCAAATTAGTAGACTGTATAAAACAAAAAAAGTTACACTAATTTGAGTCTCTCTCTTTAGATATTTTTCTAAGCTGTGGGTCTTGGGTTAGAACCCCAACGGAATTATATTAAATAGTGTGCTGTGTATTCTTATATCTTGTTTATAACTAACTACTTACCATTGCTTATAAGTGGTGCATACAGTTTACTATCAAATAAAAATAGAATATCTTAGGTGCTTAAAAAAAGTCTGATAGATATTAGCTACTATTATTTTTAGATATCTGTAACGATCGTTACAGATGTCTGTCGCAATCGTTACAGATATCTGTCAGTTGCAAATTAGACGTCATAAAAAAATTATAACCTTTATGTTGCTATATGGTAGAACCTAAAAATATAATTATTTAGGTGATGATTGTGAGATTACTTATTCTACAAAGCTCTAATTCAGATGCTATTATAGATGCTTGAATAATAATGTGTTATCTATAAAGTTGTTATATAAGAGTAGGAATTATCACACTTATCGTTTTTTACAAAATATACTCATCTGTTGTCTATTGAGAAGTTTCAATGGGTAGAACAACAATAAAAACTCCTCCTTGTTATAAGCATATTGAACAAGGAGGAGTTTAATAAAATACAATTCTATGTATGGTGAGTGTTATTTCACTACAATCTTTTTACCGTTGTGAATATAAATGCCACGTGTTGGGTTCTGTACTCTGCGACCTTGTAGATCGTAGTAGTAGCCATCGCCCTTATTTTCGTCCGTAGCCTCAGTTATATTTTCTATGGCGGTAGGGTTCTGACGATAGCCAAAAACAATAGTACCGTCGGCATTCACCTCAATGCCTTGTACAGCGTTTTGTATAGTAACTCCATCGTAGAATGCTAGTTTGTCTATGCTTTTCTTTTCTACTCCGTACAAATTTTCTTTGTGCGCACTATAGTTCAGTTGTTCGTTATCGGCAGGAATAATGTATGCACGCATCTTGTTGTCAACCGTGTTCACACTGTTATACTCCCAATATTGTTTGTCGTAAGCGAAGTGACTGAGCATTAAACCATCGCCAAAAGTAAACGTATCATACCCATTAGTTCTTCTTTCTCTGTATGCTTTTGGATACCATGTGTCGGAAGTTCTATTCTCCAAAATAAAGTATTCGCTTCTATTTCGTGGCGAACGAACAATAGCAGCCAACTCACCGTCTTTATTTGATATGGGGTCGAGTTTTACTGTTTGAGGAGAGGTTAGTTCCTTTAACTTCAGCCAACCTAAGTAAGAACGCTCGTAAGCTGTATAGCCTATAGGTGCATTAGCGTTGTTTACGTATGGACCTGCGTCCATAATAGACCAATAGCCGAATGGATTGCGCGATAAAGTAACGGCAGGATCAGTGTTGTAAAAGTCGGGTAAACCTAAAGCGTGACCAAACTCATGGCAGAATACTCCCATTCCCATAAGCGTTCCATAATAGTTTAGTTCGTTACCAACGAAGTAAGAATTAAATGGTGTGCCTTCTATGGTTTCGTTAATATCTTGCTCTTGTGGCCAAATATAGTTCTCGTAACCTGGCTTCGAAGGGTCTTCAGTAGCTTGTCCGCGTCCAGCATAGAATAAACAGATAAGTTCAACATGACCAGTTTTAGGGTTTTTAAACTTATCGAAGCTAATATTTTGCGCTTTGGCTTCCTTTACAACATCTCGTACCAAATCAGATGTTCTTTCATTTTTGCCGTAGTATGCATAGCTATGATTAACCTTTATCGGACCAATCACCTCGAAAGTAGGCACGAACATACCACGACTTTGCGATGTGAAGAAGTCTTTTACAGACCCCACACAGCCTGGCTCATCGTGATAACCAGCTTCGTTATAGTAGCGTGTCATCTTCTCTGGTGTAGTTGTAGGTAAGAATTCTTTATCTCTAAACTCTACCATTACGACAGGAACTAGTGGGGTTCCTATACTGTTAATACCACCCATTCCTGTTTTGTTATATTCGCCTAAGCCATCGGCTGTGGAAGCACTTATTGCCTTACGTGGTATAGCCTGTTGAGCACGTGTAGCTGCACTGTTCAGCATATACATCTTCCTTTCGGTCTTAGCTTCGTTTAAAGAAAGCTCTCTCTTCGGCAGTTCGGTCGCCAGCCTCGTGCGCTATAAAAGTAGATGGTTGCAGTTTACCATCGTTTATAACAGCATAATAGAAGTCGTTATTTGCACCTTTTACTATAATTTTACCATCGAGCGATGCATAATAAACTGTGCGTCCACCTTCTCCTTTCACCATTATTTTTATGCTTGTACTGTCGCTTTGTTTCACTGTCCACACTTTTGGTAATGGTCCAACAGCAAGTGTCGGTAGTGAAATGGAGGCCGACAAAAATACTGATAATAAGATTTTTTTCATATTTTCTCTCTATTGTATAAATTACATAAAATGATTATATATGTGGCGAAGGTACGAAAATTATGGTAAAAAGTGAGCAATTTGCCTAATATTTTATTCTTTTTAAATTTACAAACTGTAAATACAAGTTATAATTCTATAAAATAATACATTTGAAAAAGTCATTTTAAAAAGTTGTCATTAAAAAAATGTATACGCATCAAAGCAAATCAAAACATATTATTTGAACTATTTTACATTACCATTAAAAGCGATGTAGTCGTAACTCACATATAAAGGTATAAAAAAGGCAAAAACAACAAGTAATTGCAAATAATTTATTAAATTTGCAGACTATAAGAATTATAATTCGATTAATAGAATATATGAACGTTTTAGAATTATCAGAACAAGAGATTGTACGCCGTCAGAGTTTGCAGGAATTGCGCAATATGGGCATCGACCCCTATCCAGCAGCAGAGTTTCCAACCAATGCTTACTCTACAGATATAAAGAATGAATTTAAAGAAGACGAGAAACGCGAAGTTGTAATTGCAGGTCGCCTTATGGGTAAACGTGTAATGGGCAAAGCGTCTTTCGCAGAAATACAAGATAGTAAAGGCAGAATACAAGTATATATTACTCGCGACGACCTTTGTCCGGGCGAGAACAAAGACCTTTATAATGTTGTTTTTAAGAAACTGCTAGACATTGGCGATTTCATCGGAATTAAGGGCTTTGTGTTTAAAACACAGATGGGTGAAATTTCTATTCATGCTGAAGAACTCACTGTACTATCAAAGAGCTTGAAACCGTTGCCTGTTGTGAAGTATAAAGACGGTGTGGCTTACGACAAGTTCGACGACCCCGAGCTTCGCTATCGTCGTAGATACGTAGATTTAGTGGTGAACGATGGCGTGAAAGAAACGTTCCAAAAGCGTGCTACAGTATTGAGAACAATGCGTCGTTTCTTTGATGATGCTGGATATACAGAAGTGGAGACACCAACATTGCAAACTATTGCAGGTGGTGCTAGTGCTCGTCCCTTCATTACACACTTTAATGCACTGAATACAGAAATGTATATGCGTATAGCCACAGAACTTTATTTGAAGCGATTAATTGTCGGTGGATTCGAAGGTGTATACGAGATAGGAAAGAACTTCCGCAACGAAGGTATGGATCGCTTCCATAATCCAGAGTTTACATGTATGGAACTTTATGTTCAGTATAAAGATTATAACTGGATGATGAGCTTTACCGAAAAGCTGATAGAAAAAATTTGTATAGCTGTGAATGGTAAGCCTGAAGTAAAAGTGGGCGATCACATCATCAGTTTTAAAGCACCATTCCGCCGTCTTCCAATACTCGATGCTATTAAAGAGAAGACAGGTTTCGACCTTGATGGTAAGACAGAAGAAGAAATTCGCAACATTGCTGTGAATGAATTAAAACTCGAAGGTATCGACAGTAGCTTTGGTAAAGGTAAGCTAATTGACGAAATATTTGGTGAGTTTTGTGAAGGAACATTCATACAGCCAACATTCATTATAGACTATCCTGTAGAAATGTCTCCACTCACAAAGATGCATCGCTCTAAGCCAGGACTAACCGAACGCTTCGAGTTAATGGTGAACGGTAAGGAATTAGCCAATGCTTACTCTGAACTGAATGACCCAATAGACCAAGAGGAGCGTTTTAAAGAGCAAATGCGATTAGCTGACAACGGAGATGATGAGGCTATGATTATAGATCAAGACTTCCTCCGTGCACTTCAATATGGTATGCCTCCCCAACATCTGGTATAGGTATTGGTATAGACCGGTTGGTTATGTTAATGACTGGACAAGAGTATATCCAAGAGGTGTTACTCTTCCCACAAATGAAGCCAGAGGCAAAAGTTCCACAAAGCAGCATCAAAGAATGGGCAGAGATAGGTGTACCAGAAGATTGGGTTTACGTACTTCGTAAGTGTGGTTTCAATCTTATTCAGAACATTAAAGACGAGAAAGCGCAAGGCTTACAGCAAAAAATAGGTGAGATAAATAAGAAATATAAGTTGGGATACGACAAGCCATCGGTTGATGAAATTCAACAATGGATTGACAAAGCACAATAAACGAAAGGGAAGATAACTCCGTTTACTATAGAAGCATTATGTACGACGTAGGAAATATAGCAATCATCGGAAGCGGAAGCTGGGCAACAGCTATTGCAAAGATTGTGGTTGAGCACACTCACCACATAGGTTGGTACTTTCGACGCGACGAAACCATAGAGCAATTTCGAAAGTTGGGGCATAATCCCACATATCTAACAAGTGCTCATTTCGATACTAGCGAGATACGTTTGTCGTCAGACATTAATCGTTTAGTACAAGATTACGACACTCTTATATTTGTAACACCATCGCCTTACTTAAAGAGTATTCTTAAGAAAGTAAAGCATAAACTGCACGAGAAGTTTATTGTAACGGCAATAAAAGGCATTGTTCCTGATGAAAATTTAGTTTGTTCGGAATACTTTCACAAAGTTATGAAGGTTCCAGAAAATAACTTAGCCGTGATAGGCGGACCATCGCACGCAGAAGAAGTGGCAATGGAACGACTTACATATCTTACTGTAGGGTGTACAGATACAGAGAAAGCTCGCGCTCTAACCGATGTATTGGTTTCCAATTACGTTAAAACAAAAGTTTCGCACGATGTATTGGGCATTGAATATGCATCAGTTCTAAAGAATGTTTATGCTATTGCATCGGGCATTTGTTCGGGGTTACAATACGGAGACAATTTTCAAGCAGTCATCATATCGAATGCTATGCAAGAGATGGAACGCTTGCTTACGAGTATAAATCCTATAAAGCGCAGTATGATAGACAGTGTTTATCTTGGCGACCAACTCGTTACGGGTTACAGTAACTTTAGTCGTAACCGCACGTTTGGTATGATGATAGGTAAAGGATACAGTGTTAAGTCGGCACAAATGGAGATGGAAATGATAGCCGAAGGTTATTTCGGAACAAAATGTATGAAAGAAATTAATCGTCATCTGCATGTGAATATGCCTATCTTAGATGCTGTTTACAACATATTATACGAGGGTATAAGCCCAAAAGTAGAGATTAAATTATTAACAGATTCGTTCAGATAACATACAAATGGAAAGTATTAAATTAGACATTTCAAAGGCTACCCAGGTGTTAAATCCTGGTACAGTAGAGGCGTATGCACCACAAGTGGCTGCTGCTCAAGAGGCATTAGAAAAAGGAACTTGCCTTGGTAACGACTTCTTAGGTTGGTTGCATTTACCTACAAGTATTACAGATGAGTTTATAACCGAAATAAACAATGTAGCCAATACATTGCGTGCAAAGTGCGACTATGTTGTAGTTGCTGGCATTGGAGGTTCTTATTTAGGTGCACGTGCTGTTATTGAGGCTCTCAGTAATAGTTTTGCATGGCTCTTAAAGAATAATGAGAATCCAACAATTCTCTATGCAGGAAACAACATCAGTGAAGATTATCTATACGAACTCACAGAGTTCTTGAAAGATAAACGTTTTGGTGTCATCAATATATCAAAGTCAGGAACAACCACAGAGACAGCTCTCGCTTTCCGTTTATTGAAAAAACAATGCGAAAATCAACGTGGAAAAGAAGACGCAAAAGATGTTATCGTTGCCATTACTGACGCAGTAAAAGGTGCAGCACGTACTGCAGCAACACGCGAAGGATATAAAACTTTTGTTATTCCTGATAATGTTGGCGGTCGTTTCTCTGTGCTTACACCAGTTGGCTTGTTGCCTATAGCAGTAGCAGGCTTCGATATTCAGCAGCTTGTGAAGGGTGCACAAGATATGGAAAATGCTATTGGCGTAGATGTTCCGTTTGGTCAGAACATTGCAGCACGCTATGCAGCCGTTCGTCAGGCACTCTATTCTGAAGGTGGAAAGAAATAGAGATAATGGCTAACTTCCAACCTAAACTACACTTCTTGGCTGAATGGTGGAAACAACTCTACGGAGAAAGCGAAGGAAAGAACCAAAGAGGTATATTCCCAGCTGCTTGCGACTTTACCACCGACTTGCATTCTATGGGACAATGGATACAGGAAGGTGAACGTTCTATATTTGAAACAGTACTCTCTATTGAGGAGCCTAACAAGAAGTTGTTATTCCCACACGATGAAGAAAACCTTGATGGGCTTAATTTCCTTGAGGGTAAACGTGTAGACGAAGTAAACAAAATGGCGGAGTTAGGTACACGCCTTGCACACGTTGATGGCGGTGTTCCAAACATTCGTATTAGTATTCCAAAGCTGAACGAGTATTATATAGGACAGCTTATTTACTTCTTTGAGAAGGCTTGCGGTATCAGTGGTTTGGTTCAACAGGTAAATCCATTCAATCAACCAGGTGTAGAAGCCTACAAAAAGAATATGTTTGCTCTGCTTGACAAACCAGGTTACGAGGAAGAGAGCAAAGCGATAAGGAAGCGATTATAAACACAGCAATGCCCAATACTATTATTATAATAGGTTGGGCATTATTGTTTTACATACAAGAATGTTTCAGGAAGCAATTAGAAAATATAACGAACAAGCAACACAGCCATTTACACCAAAGGTTGTACTCTTCGATATGGATGGTGTGTTGTACGATTCTATGCCTAACCATGCAAAAGCTTGGCAAAGAGCAATGGCTGAGTTCGGAATCCATTTCACTGCAGAAGACTCGTATGCAACAGAAGGGGCACGAGGGGTAGATACCGTACGGAGATATGCAAAGGAACAGTTAGGTAAGATATTAACCGAACAGGAGGCAGAAAATATATACCAATTAAAAGCGCAATACTTCCACGAGATGCCTACAACAAACATCTTTGATGGTGTGAAAGATTTAATGCAGAAAATACAAAATAGTGGCTTAAAGATAGGTATTGTAACTGGAAGCGGACAACGACAGCTTATTAACAGACTGTTAGACGATTTTAAAAACTTTATAAACGAAGCACAAGTAACCACAGCTTTCGATGTGAAACGTGGCAAACCGAACCCAGAACCTTACTTAATGGGCTTACAAAAGGCTGGAAATTTTGCTCCTTGTGAAGGCATCGTTGTAGAAAATGCACCACTTGGAGTGCGCGCTGGCGTAGCCGCAGGGTGTTTTACGGTTGCTATCAATAGCGGACCACTTCCCGACGTAGCCCTTCTTAGTGAAGGGGCAAATGTGCTTTTCGATACTATTCGCACATTTTCTAATAGTTGGGAACAATTTATAGCAGCTTGTAACAGCTATTAGACGTATAGGGTAAAGGGAGATGACGAAATTAAGCCTACTGCATTTAGACCGCAAATGATATGTCAGCAAGAGAGCGAAAGATGACAGAGAACATTAGTTTGAACAAAATATAATAGTGTTTTGTTCTGAAGATTAGTCTGAAATAAAACAAAATCATAGAGGCGTATATTATTAGATATCTAATTTGCAACTGACAGATATCTGAGACGAAAGTGACAGATATCTGAGACAAACATGATAGATATCTGAAACGAGAGCATCTGACATTTGCCTTTTCTAAACTAAAATATAATGAACATTTGAGCTATTACAAAAGACACGCAAGATAGCAAAAAAGACAAAACGCCAGAGAGTAATAGTATTAACAGGTAACCAAAGTGTTACAGTCTGATGATTGCTCTATGCTTAATTTATTTCTATTTTTTGCTTTTTTAATTGCGCAAATGTTCTTGTTTGTGCACGTTTTATAGGTTTCTGTGCATTATATTTGTATGGTTTATAAAAAAAATGTACTTTTGCTTCATTAATACAAAATAAAAAAAGAGTATCTAAACAACACATTATATAATATGAGTTTGAAAATAGTAGTACTTGCAAAACAGGTACCAGACACACGAAATGTGGGCAAAGATGCCATGACTGCAGAAGGAACGGTGAACCGTGCAGCTCTACCAGCCATCTTCAACCCCGAAGATTTGAATGCACTAGAGCAAGCATTGCGATTGAAAGAACAATATCCAGGTTCTACCGTAGGTATTCTAACAATGGGCCCTCCACGTGCTGGCGAAATAATTCGACAAGGCTTGTATCGTGGTGCAGATACAGGTTGGTTGCTCACCGATCGTAAATTTGCAGGTGCCGATACGCTTGCAACTTCTTATGCATTGGCAACAGCAATTCAGAAAATAGGCGATGTTGACATTGTTATAGGTGGACGACAAGCCATTGATGGCGATACAGCGCAAGTAGGGTCACAGGTAGCACAGAAGTTAGGTTTAAATCAGGTTACATACGCCGAAGAAATACAAAAGGTAGAAGATGGGAAGGCAACCATTCGTCGTATGATAGATGGCGGTGTAGAAACAGTTGAAGCACCATTACCAGTAGTTATAACCGTGAATGGTACTGCAGCTCCAGCACGTCCGTGTAATGCTAAACTTGTAATGAAGTACAAATATGCAACTTGTCCTATGGAGCGCACAGGAAAAGAGCCTTGGGCTGAACTCTTCGAACAACGCCCTTATCTCACATTAAATCAATGGTCGGTAGCCGATGTTGATGGTGATGAAACGCAATGTGGTCTCTCAGGTTCACCAACAAAGGTAAAAACTGTACAGAACATTGTGTTCCAAGCAAAAGAAAGTAAAACCATCAGTGGATCAGACGAAGACATTGATAGCCTGATTAAAGAATTGTTGGACGAGAAGATAATAGGATAAACTATGAATAACGTATTTGTATATTGCGAAATAGAGCAAGCAACGGTACAGGAGGTATCACAAGAATTGCTCACAAAAGGGCGTAAACTTGCCAACCAATTAGGCGTAGAGCTTCACGCCATTGTGGCTGGAACAGATATAAAAGGTAAGGTAGAAGACCAAATTTTACCTTACGGAGTTGATAAACTCTTTGTTTTCGATGGCAAAGGTCTATTCCCTTACACATCAGCACCCCATACTGACATACTCGTAAACTTATTTAAAGAGGAGCAACCACAAATTGCGCTTATGGGAGCTACTGTTATTGGTCGCGACTTAGGTCCTCGTGTATCATCGTCTTTAACTTCTGGTCTGACTGCCGATTGTACACAACTTGAAATTGGTGAATACGACGATAAGAAAGCTGGAAAGCATTACGACAACATCTTGTACCAAATTCGCCCTGCCTTTGGTGGCAATATTGTAGCTACTATCGTAAATCCAGACCATCGTCCACAAATGGCAACTGTTCGTTCAGGTGTTATGCAGAAAGCTATTTATGAAGGAAAGGCAAAGCAAGAGGTTGTTTATCCAGAAGTAAGCAAGTATGTTGATGAAGCTGCATACGCTGTAAAGGTGATAGAACGACACGTTGAAGCTGCACAAAATAATCTAAAAGGAGCTGCAATAGTTGTTGCTGGAGGCTATGGCGTAGGCTCAAAAGAAAACTTTGAAACACTTTTCCAACTTGCCGATGTATTACACGCAGAAGTAGGTGCATCGCGCGCAGCTGTAGATGCTGGATGGATTCCAACCGACCGACAAGTAGGACAAACTGGTGTTACAGTTCACCCTAAAGTATATATTGCCTGTGGTATTTCAGGACAAATTCAGCACATTGCTGGTATGCAGGATTCGGGAATCATTATTTCAATCAATAACGACCCAGATGCACCTATCAACCAGATAGCAGACTACGTTATAAATGGAGATGTAGGTGAAGTGCTGCCAAAAATGATTAAGTATTACAAGCAAAACAGTAAGTAACAGAACAAGAGAGACGATAATGGCAAATTATTATACAGACCAACCAGAGATAGCATTCCACTTGGAACATCCTCTGATGAAGCGAATTGTAGAACTGAAAGAACGCAATTACGCTGATAAAGATAAGTATGATGAGGCTCCTGTAAACTACGAGGACGCCATAGAAAACTATAAGCGCATTCTCGATATTACGGGAGATGTGGCTGCAAATATCATCGAACCAAACTCGGAATCGGTGGATTTAGAAGGTCCGCATCTCATAGATAATCGTATGCACTATGCAAGTAAAACCTACGAAAACCTTGAAGCAACTCGCAAAGCTGGTCTTTGGGGCGTTAGTATGCCTCGCCAATATGGTGGTTTAAACCTACCTAATGTGGTGTTCTCTATGCTTTCAGAAATGATTTCGTCTGCCGATGGTGGATTCCAAACATTTGGTCGTTACAGTCGTGCATCGACACACTTTACGAATTTGGAAACGACGAACAACGCGCAAAGTATATACCTCGTATTTGCAACGGCGAAACTATGTCAATGGACTTAACCGAGCCTGATGCTGGTTCCGATTTGCAACGTGTAATGCTAAAAGCTACTTTCGATGAGAAAGAAAATTGTTGGCGTCTGAATGGTGTTAAGCGTTTTATTACCAATGGCGACTCTGATATTCACTTGGTTCTTGCTCGTTCAGAAGAAGGAACACACGATGGTCGCGGACTTTCTATGTTTATATACGACAAACGCGATGGTGGAGTAGATGTGCGCCATATTGAACATAAGCTCGGTATTCATGGTTCGCCAACTTGCGAATTAGTATATAAAAATGCGAAAGCAGAACTTTGTGGAGACACCAAGATGGGACTCATCAAGTACGTTATGGCACTTATGAATGGTGCTCGCCTTGGTATTGCAGCGCAGAGTGTGGGACTTTCAAGCGAAGCCTATAAAGAAGGTTTGAATTATGCAAAGGAACGTGCACAGTTTGGAAAGAAAATCATAACTTTCCCTGCTGTCTACGATATGCTTTCTCGTATGAAGGCTAAAGTAGATGCTGGACGTTCGCTACTCTATCAAACAGCACGCTATGTAGACATCTACAAGGCGTTAGAGGACATTGCACGCGACCAGAAACTAACGGCTGAAGAACGCCAAGAAATGAAACTATACAAACGTTTGGCTGATGCGTTCACACCATTGGCAAAGGGTATTAACTCTGAATATGCCAACCAAAACGCTTATGACTCTATTTCTATTCACGGAGGTTCGGGCTTTATTATGGAATATAAGTGTCAGCGCCTTTACCGCGATGCACGTATCTTCTCTATTTACGAAGGTACAACACAGTTGCAGGTTGTAGCCGCAGTGCGCTATATTACCAACGGAACCTACCTCAGCATAATGAAAGAAATGTTGGAAAGCGAGGTTTGCGACTGTATGAAAGACTTAAAAGCTCGTGTAGCAAACCTTATTGCACAATACGAAGAAGCTTTGGAGAAGGTAAAAGCAAGCGAATGTCAAGATACAATAGACTTCCTCGCACGTCGTTTGTACAATATGACTGCTGGCATTATAGAATCGTTGCTCCTTATAGAAGATGCAAGTAAAGCTCCAGAGTTATTCAAAAAGTCGGCGAATGTATTTGTTCGTATGGTAGAAGAAGAAATTATTGGAAGTGTTGCATATATTAAAGCATTCGAAAATAAGAGTCTCGAATACTTCAAAACAGCAAACGAAACAGAGCTATAATCTCTATATTTCAATATAAGAAGATATGAAAAAGGCGATCAGACTTCCTGTTTGATTGCCTTTTTCGTAATATCCTACTGTGTTATTATAACAATGAACAGTTAAAAGAACGAATATAGAAATGCACCTTATTAAGCATTGCTTATTAGGTAAACCATATAGCCTATAAAAGTTGCACTAAGAATAAATCCTTCCCATCGTTCGATGACGTATTTGGTGAATGAGAAGAACCAAATCATTATCATTGAAATGACCATTATAGAAAGGTCGGTATTGGTTATGCCTTGCAATTGCATAGGACATACAAGACCAGTAACACCCAATATTCCAAGAATATTAAAGACATTAGAACCTAATACATTGCCAATAGCTATACCACTATTTCCTTTTCGTGCTGAAACAACACTGGTTGCAAGTTCAGGAAGCGATGTTCCGCCAGCAACAATAGTTAGTCCTATAACTGCTTCAGACACTCCCAATGCGGTAGCAAGCTTTGAAGCTCCTTCTACAAAAAGCGTACTTCCACCAATTAAACAAGCTAAGCCAATTAATATCCATATTATAGACATTGTAGGATTCATTTTTGGAATACTATTTAGTGCCTTTTTAGCGAGTTTATTCTCCTCTTTTAGTTCTTGCTTATTAATTTTTGCACTCTTTAAAGTCATAAACATAAAGATGAGAAAGAACGAGAATAGCAGTGCTGCATCTATACGACCGATGCGACCATCTAAACACATCATCAACAGAATAACCGATGCAACAAGCGCAAACGGTATATCTTTCATTACGGTAGAACGTAAAATAGACATAGGTGTGATGACTGCAGTAACACCAACTATAAATAACGAATTGAAGATGTTAGATCCAACAACATTTCCCACAGCCAAGTCGGGAGTTCCTTTAAGTGCTGAAATTAAACTAACACAAAATTCAGGCATACTAGTTCCCATTGCTACGATGGTGAGACCAATAACAATTTGTGGAATATTCAGACGTTCTGCAACAGCCACAGAACCTTCGGTTAAACGGTCAGCTCCCCACAATACAAGGATAATGCCTATAATAATGAAAATAAAATGCAGTAACATATTTGTTTTAAATTAATTTTATTATACAATAAGAGTTTACTAAGAATCTATTCATTCGTAGTCTGTATTCGTTTTATATTTTCTTTTTCAGCAACTACCCACAACACATCTCCTTCTTCTAAACAGTGTGCAGGATTAATAAGTGTAACGTGTGTTTGTCCTTCATCTATTCCCACTACCATACAATTGTATTGGTCGCGTATACCACTTTCCTTGAGAGTCTTACCAATAAATGGGCTTTTAGCCGAAAGAATAATTTGTCGCAAAATCATTTCGCGCTTTTCAATGTCATTATCTTCAGGGCGTAGTTCGTTACGAATAGCAGTTGAAATAGCTGCCAACTGTTGGTCGTTCCCAATAACTTGTATCTTATCGCCAGGAAAAACAACGGTATTACCACGTGGTATATTCAATCGGTGCGACCCACGGAGTATACTACTTACGTGAGTTCCAAAACGATTACGTAACTTTAGTTGGTGAAGAGTTTTACCAGTCCATAACGAATCTTCTGGAATATCAAATTCGCCAATGTGTATATTTCTATCTAATAAATGTCCTTCGAATAATGGTCGTCTACTGCCACGTACTTGTGCTGCAATTTCACGACTACGAAGATTTTGTACAAACAGTCTTTCTAACTGAATGCTACGATGTTTCATACTACGCGACAATATCATTAGCGTAAGTAAACCAATAGCAATAACAATCATTAGTGCGTTGGTGAAATGTGAAAGATAATTGCAGATATAGAAAATGAATATTAGCGCAATAATAATTCGTACGAGAATGGTGAACACAAGAGGTAAACGGTTTATACGATTAATCGTCCAAAGTGTTTTAAACTCTTCAGAATGATTCTTTTTCATTACGAAAGCACGTAAAAAAGGAGCTATAAATAAAATAGTAAGCAGTCCACAAATCATATTTCCTGCCCAGTGAGTACCAGTTAGTTGAACCGAGAAACGACGCATAATGGGTAAAATAAGCGAGAACATAATTATAATGGTAGCAGCTGAAAGTATGCCATAAATAAGTGTATTAGCCACCATTGCTTTTATAAGATTGCGCCAAAGATTATCAGAAGCCATATTTTGTGGTGTTCCAACATCTATATGTGTAACTCTTCGTGCCCATTGCTTCGGCATGTGATGCAATAAAAATGTATAAGTAGGCTCTGCAGCGCGTATCATATACGGAGTAAGAAAGGTTGTTATTACCGAAACTGCAACAACAACAGGATAAAGAAACTTGTTGATAACGCCCAACGATAGTCCTAGAGTCGCAATAATGAAAGCAAATTCGCCCACTTGTGCCATAGAAAATCCACATCGTAATGCGTTTTTAAGCGATTGTCCGCCAAACATATATCCCATTGTACCAAATACAGCCTGTCCAACTAAAATTGTAATAACAAGAATAAGGATTGGTATGGCATAATTAACAAGAATTGCCGGGTCTACCAACATACCAACAGAAACAAAAAATATGGCACCAAATAAGTTCTTTATAGGTTCCACAACTTTTATAATTTTTTCTGCTTCTATGGTTTCGGCTAATATGCTACCCATAACAAATGAGCCAAAAGCGGCACTGAAACCAACTTTTGTGGAAATTACTGCCATTAGAAAACACAATCCTAACGATACAATAAGCAAAGTTTCGCTATTTAGAAACTACGTACCTTTCGCAATAACGATGGAATTGCAAACAAACCAATAACGAACCACAAGATAAGAAAGAATCCTATCATAAGCACATTCTCTATTAATTGACCTCCATCTGGACTTTTTCCGCTGGCTATTGCACTAAGCATAACCATCATAACAATGGCAAGAATGTCTTCAAGTATAAGAACGCTCATCACTGTAGAAGCAAACGCTTGCTGAAGAAGTCCCATATCTGCAAATGCTTTGTATATAATAGCAGTGGAACTCATAGCAATCATTCCACCAAGAAATATACTATCCATTTGTGTCCAACCAAACCCATGTCCAACAGAAATGCCTAATGCCATCATTGAAAATACAATTGTACATGCTGCAATGATAGGAGAAGCACCCATCTTCAATATTTTTTTAACTGAAAAGTCTAATCCTAACGAAAATAAAAGAAAGATGACACCAATATCTGCCCACGTTTTTATATCCTCCGCATCGATAATGCTCATTAAATATGGCATGTGTGGCGAAACTAAAAATCCAGCAACAATGTATCCTAAAACAAGGGGTTGTTTAAGTTTTTTAAATAATAAAGTAATGAAACCTGCCACAACAAGAATTAGGGCAAGATCTTTTACGAGCACGGGAAGTTCTGACATAAGCAGCGTTATTAGTGTGTGAGTAGTTTTAATTAATGTGTTTGTATGAATTGTAAATGCATTAATAGTGCTCTACTTATTCGCTAATATAGTTTCATAAATACGTTAATATAATTCATAAGAAGCATTATTAAAAATTAAAAGATAGTCTATAACAATGAAGCATCTATATTTCTACACTATTGAATGTACGAATATTTTTATAAAAATAATGAGCACTATAAGAACTTGCTTAACCTTTTAGGTGTAAGCAAACCTTATAGCGTTCATTTCTGTTTTTATAAATAATCGAAAGTAGTTAAATTAATATCTAATTAATCGTTATATCCAGCTGTAAGACGGCTAATATTAATAACAACTTGCATTGCCTTCTCCATTACTTGGATAGATACAAATTCGTAAGGTCCATGGAAATTAACACCACCAGCAAAAATATTAGGACATGGAAGCCCTTTAAAACTAAGTTGTGCTCCATCTGTTCCACCACGAATAGGTTGTACTAATGGTGTAACTTCTGCTTCTTGCATAGCTTTTACAACAAGGTCTATAACATGAATATTTGGATCTATTTTTTCTTTCATGTTATAATATTGGTCGTTCATCTTAATTTTAACCGTGCCTTCGCCATATTTTTCATTCATTGCTTTTACGCAATTCTCCATTATTCTTTTGCGTTCCTCAAATTTTTCTCTGTTGTGGTCGCGAATGATATAACTTAGCTTAGCTTCTTCGCAACGGCTTTCAATTCCGAGTAAATGATAAAATCCTTCGTAGCCTTCAGTAGTTTCAGGAATTTCATCTTGTGGTAGCATTTGATTAAATTCTATTGCTAATCTGCTGGCATTAACCATTCTGTCTTTTGCATAGCCCGTATGAACACTCAATCCCTTAATGTAAACCTTTGCTCCAGCAGCATTAAAGTTTTCGTACTCTAATTGTCCTATATCTCCACCATCCATAGTGTAAGCCCATTCACAACCAAATTTTTCAACATCAAAATGGTGTGCGCCACGTCCAATCTCTTCGTCTGGATTGAAACCAACACGAATTTTGCCATGTTCTATCTCTGGGTGGTCGCGCAAATAGCACATTGCTTGTACTATTTCGGCTATTCCGGCTTTATCGTCTGCACCAAGTAGGGTAGTACCATCAGTAACTATAAGGTCTTCTCCTTTATGTTTTAGCAATTCAGGGAATTGTTTTGGCGATGAAACCATATTTTCGTTTAGCTTTATATCGCCTCCATCATAGTTTTTTACTATGCGTGCTTTAATATTAGCACCACTTGCATCAAGTGCTGTATCGTAGTGTGCGATAAAACCAATAGTAGGAACTTTTTTTGTAGTTGTAGCTGGAAGAGTTGCGTAGATATAACCTTTCTCGTCCATTTCTACTTCTTTTAAACCTTCACGTTCGAGTTCTTCCTTTAAATATTTAGCGAAAACAAGTTGTTTCGCAGTACTCGGCACAGTTTCAGATTCGTCTGCCGACTGTGTGTCAAATTTAGTATAGTTAATAAATCTCTCTGCTATTTCCATGTTTAAATTTTATTTTATTGAACTATTAATTGCAAAGATAGTTAAAAAGCAAAGCTTATCAAAACTTGTAAGCAGCTTTTTTGTAATTGTTATGTTTTTTCTATACTTTAATGAATAAATACCGAATAGAAAGAAACAAGAAAGGAGAAAAACATACTAAATTAGGAAGAATTAAAGTTTGATACATTGTACTTTAAGTTTAAATTCGTATCTTTGCAACCTAAATTTATGCGTAGCGTGAAGATTAAGGAAGTAATTGATGCCCTTGAGAAGTTCGCGCCTCTGCCCTTACAAGAGAGCTATGATAATGCTGGCTTGCAAGTTGGATTAACAGAGGCGGAAGTGTCAGGGGCTTTATTGTGCCTTGACGTAACAGAAAATGTTTTGAACGAGGCGATAAAACTCGGTTGTAACTTGATAGTTGCACACCATCCTCTCATTTTTAATAAGCTTTCGCAGATATCTGATAAAGATTATATACAGCGAATAGTTATAAAGCAATAAAGAACGACATTGTTATTGTGGCAATGCATACGAATATTGATGCTGCCGCAGGAGGCGTAAACTTTAAAATTGCAGAGAAAATTGATTTACAGAATGTGCGATTCTTAGGTAAAACGCAGTCTGTTCAAACTAATAATGGTGAGGTTATAGGTGGATTGGGTGTAATTGGCGAATTAACAAAACCATTGGCTGCTGATGATTTTGTATTGCTTTTAAAACAAACATTTAATGTAGAATGTGTGCAAGCAAACCAATTATTACGCCGCCCCATAAAACATGTTGCACTTTGCGGAGGTGCTGGCGCTTTTCTGTTGAAAACAGCAATAAACGAAGGTGCTGATGCTTTTATTACAGGAGAAATGCATTATCATGATTTCTTTGGATACGAACAGCAAATACAAATATGTTCTATTGGACACTATCAAAGTGAACAATTCACAACAGAAGTGTTTAAAAGCATTATAGAAAGCCAGTGTAAAGGCGTGGTGTGCCACATAACGAAAATAAATACCAACCCTATTATATATATATAATAAGGTGTAAGATAGAGCGAAATATAAAAATAAACATAAAATAAAAATACAACAATGGCAAAGAAAGACCCTAAAGACTTATCGGTGGAAGACAAGTTGAAGCATCTTTATCAGTTGCAAACAACTCTTTCGGCTATAGATGAAAAGCGTGCATTGCGTGGAGAATTGCCTCTTGAAGTGCGTGATTTGGAAGACGAAATAGCTGGTTTGAACACTCGTATTGATAAAATACGATATGAAATAGACGATTTTCAACGCGCAATTTCACAGCGAAAAGGCGATATAGAACGTGCAAAAGCTAGTTTAGAACGTTATAATCAGCAATTAGACCAAGTGGCTAATAACCGCGAATATGATATGCTGACAAAAGAAATAGAGTTCCAAACATTGGAAATTGAACTCTGTAAAAAGAAAATGGAGGAAGCACAAACTAGAATACAAGAACGCAAGAATAGTTTGGCTAATACCGAAGAAATTTTGGAAGATCGTTACAGAGCCCTCGAAGAAAAACGTGCTGAACTCGACGAAATTATGCAGGAAACACGCGAGGAAGAGAACGACCTAAAAGAAAAAGCTGCTGAAATAGAAACAAAAATAGAACCAGGTTTGTTGCGTAGTTTTAAGCGTATTCGTAAAGGAGCAAGAAACGGACTCGGAATTGTATATGTTCAACGCGATGCTTGTGGTGGTTGCTTTAATAAAATTCCTCCTCAGCGCCAGTTAGATATTAAAATGCACAAGAAAATTATTGTGTGCGAATATTGCGGACGTATTCTTATCGACCCTGAATTGGCTGGTGTTAAGCTTCAAGAAACAGAAGAAAAACCTAAAAAGCGTCGTACAACTCGTAAAAAAAAGGAAGACGAGGCTGAATAAAGTTGTAATATCTTTATTGGATTCTGAAAAAAATAAAAAACCATCAATATTGCTTTCCTACAATGTTGATGGATTTTTTTGTATAGTGCCGTTTCTTATGTATATTTCTGAATTGTTATATCCCAAACACAAATCTGCAATTATGAGTTTTTAGGAATAGACACAGAAACATAAAGCGACAAAATATAGAACTTGAATATTAGAGAGGTATTAATACTTGTTTTAATATATCATTGTCTAATGTTTCTTATGTTCTTCTTTTAAATACGAATTAAATGGGAACCACACTTGAACATTATCAAATTCTACATGTAGCCAATAGCTGTCGATCGTTTTGTTTATCACTTCAAAGTGTACGCGAGTTGGAAACCATTTATAGTCGTATTCTGTAAGTTCTGAAAGTTTTTTTTGTTACGATACGTGCTGAATCTCTCTTTGATTGTTTTGAATAATGATTGGCTATTATAAGTGAATCGTTTTCATATTTAACAAGAATATTGTCAGATACATCTATATATTCTTTGTTTCTGACTACATACATCTTAAAACTTTTAATGCCTACTGGTTTACTATAACCTCCTTTTAAAAAAAGTGTATCACCTTTCTCATGGTATGCTTGCGTATACTCAAAGAATTTATTTTTGTTATAATCTTCTGTATACACAGTTGTTGCAGAGTTTGACTCGAAATCAACATAAAATATAGTGGAATCTTCAACCCTTTTCTCTTTACCGTCAACTAAAATTGTTTTAAAACCGTCTCTACCTCCTGATATCTGATTGGGAATAAAATATTCGCTAAACCAATATTTTGAACCTTTAGGGTCATTAGTATGCCTATATGGATCGTCGTCGTGGCACGATACTAATAATATACTTGCAAATAGTAATAAAATGTTCTTTTTCATAATTTTGATTGTTATGGGTGAATATTTAAAATAGTTCTTACTTTAAGGTTATAATCCTTATTATCTTTCGATTTTTCTTCTTTTTCTAGTGGCGTTTCATTTCCAGAACCACAGGTTGGATTAAAGACATCCGGACTGAAGTATCCATTATATTTACCTCCCATTCCCCAATTTATGTGTAATAGTTTATAGCGTTCGCCTATAGCAGGTTCTTTGGGTATGTTATCGGTTACACCTTTGATTCGTCTTTCTATTATTTTATAACCGTCACATAACCATGAATATGCTTTTGGAGAAATATGTCTATTTCTTGCTTTTTTCGATTCGCCATACATTAGTACTGGACAATGATTATCAATACTATTTATTACATCAGCGATACTATATTTTTTTGTAATTTCTGATGGATTAGAATATCCCATATCACGTAAAACATCTATCACCTTATCGAAATTTTCGGTTGTCTCGAAAGGTCCCCAATATTTATACCATAATCCGTCTCCAATATTTTTGAGTAAATTAGCAACTTGTATAGTATAATTATTGTTGTATAGTGTAGCTTCTTCTGCTGTTTTATATCTGTGTAATAATTCCCAATCTAATGTTGTTCCTTTATATTCTTTCGGATAACTGAATGATGATACAAGATGTGCTAGAGTTATCATAATACTACTTAATTCAGCTTTTCGACCGTTTACTGTAGGTGTAAATCTATCGTATGGCTTATCACAGCTCCAGTTGTTTTTACATAGATTCTCTGTTTGACTAATATTAATAAACGTATAGAATCTGTCTATGCTTGGCTCTGGTACAATCAGTTTATCTGTATAGGTTTCAGGATTTACAAATCTATCTCTCTCTTCATAATTAAATTCAGGTAAGGTTGTAATCGTATCCTTTCTTCTTTTTCGTGCTTCTTTTAGTTTGTCTTCATAATAGTTGGGTAGGCGTGAAAGAAAGGCATTTATATTCTCTGTACCATTTAAACTATCTAGCTCTAAGATTCCTTCTCCTGAGAAAGCTAATAAACTTTCTGAAATTCTTCTATCCCCGGCAACAATGCAAAATGATTTTGTGGTAGAGTTATTTAGAATATAATAGATTGTATCTACCGGATTTATTGTACTCTCTGTTAAAGTTCCACGTGTGTGTATTTTTTTTTTGCTGCAAATACTTTGAGCTGTCCAATTTTCTATATTGCCATTATCCATATTGCGTGTCTGAATACCTTGACTCTGTACAAAATTTGCTGCAATTTTTATTGCTTCGATAGTAGTACGTTGTGGTTGTAATGTTGCATAATGGTGATAAATGGCTTTGTAATTATAGACATTAATAGTGTTATTCTGTAAACTTAAATCATCTGATCGCGAACAAGCTGTTAATAAGAAAGCCAAAAGGAACATTCCCAAATAATTAAATTGTTGTTTTTTCATAATCCCGAATTTGATTTTTTTTGTTGAACTTCTTAAATGTCTGTTACAAAGATATTTATTTTTTTACTTTAATATGTTAATAATTCCTTTTTGATGTATATAGATAATAACAAAATTTAACTTTTTTTAGTTTCATTCTATGTTATATAATAATTGTGTTTGGTAACGAGACAAATAGGAGATAGGTTCAAAATAACAACAAAACACCTTATTTTTAGGGGGGTGATATAGAGGAAATATTTACAAAAAAGTCTTTTAAAGGGCGGAGAAACGGAGTGTGTTTTTATTAATTTAGTAGAAATATTAGCAATTGATTTGTTTTAATTTGTTGTTCGAAGAACTGCTTTATATTAGGCTGATTCGATGTTTACGAAGTTCGATTGTAATTAATTTTTAAACGTGCAGCGTATAATGCCAAATAACGACCGTTAATTGAAAAAGTAAAGTAACCAGAGTTAGAATTTGCTTATTGTTTCGCAGCAGAAGCTGGCTTTTTCTAAAATAAAATAGCGTGGATAAGCCGTAAGGTTGTAGAAAAAATAGTGCATTAAGGGTGCTGGTAACTTGAATAATTGGTAGAGATTACATTTTAATCTGTGAAACGCCCATCGTATTTTTTTCTGCTATTATTAGGGGGCTATTTATTTTTTTATACGGGTATTCTAATTTTGTAATTGTAATTCTCCATTTTTTTCTTATTACATTTTTTTATTTTGTTATTTAAAAAAATATTTTCTTATTATATTTTTTTTCTATGTATCGTAAACAGCTGGATACTTGCGTATTATATAGTTGGGCACAGGTTTAAAAATTTATGTTGAAATAGTAGGCATTTTTTTATTGTCTTTATATTATCTGGCGTAGTTGTTTTTGAGTTTCTATTATTTACGAACTTATTTTATATGGCAATATTCCTGCATCTGGCTTGTGTTTTCTTTTTGGTAGAATCGATTTTTTTGTAGTTTTATGTACTAAGATAGGAACTAAATAATAAAAAATGGAATTATAATTCTTTATAATCAGGTATCGAAGACAGGAAAGTATAAGTTTGATGCTCGTAATCCATCTTGCAAATGTAGGTATCTATTCCGTTAGAAACAATGAGATAGTCTACATGGAGTAGGAGATTGTACGCAGAAATTTGGTCGAATACTTTTTGTGTTAGCTGAATGTGGGGTGCTTTGTATTCTATAATCATTCGTGGACGCAAACACTTGTCGTATAAAACACTGTCGGCACGGATAACTTTTTCGCCAATAGAAAGTGAAATTTCGTTGGCAAGTAAGCCCATCGGGTAGTTTTTATGTTCTATAAGGTAGTGAATGAAATGCTGGCGGACCCATTCTTCGGGTGTAATAACAAGGTATTTTCTGCGCAAAATATCAAAAATTTTGCGTTGTCCGTTTTCTTCTTTTATCTTAATATCGTAGACTGGAAGATTTAATTGTGGCATTGTTTATTTGTTGTTTTCTTCTTGCAAGAATATGTTATATGAAATATATAAGGTGTTGCAATATTTTGTTATCTCTTATTAATAAACTAACTTTGCAGACGATAGAATTTTGCTCAGCAGTTTTTAAGCGAACTATTGGCAGAAATTCAGTACAAATATAGAAATTTTTTTCTGATTGCAGGCATCTGTTAATGCTGAAAAATAATTGATGGTGCAACAGAAATTTTAATAAAAGCAATAAATGCCAGCAAAACAAGGAAAAACTTTTCAGGATATAATGAAAGACCTGAAAGCACGGCGGTTCTCACCTATATATATATTAATGGGAGAAGAAGCTTACTATATAGACCAAATAACAAATTATATCGCAGAAAATGTGCTTACGCCTGCCGAACAAGATTTTAACTTGAATATATGCTTTGGGGCAGATGTTTCGGCAGTACAAGTAACCGATATGGCGAAACGTTTTCCAATGATGGCAGAATATCAAGTTGTGATAGTAAAAGAAGCACAAAATATTCATTCGCTCGATGCATTAGAGAAATATTTAAAAAATCCAGCTAAAACAACAATTCTGGTTTGGTGCCATAAAAATGGAAAAATTGATGCCCGAAAAAAAGTAATAAGTTTAGCAGAAGCCCATGGAGTGGTATTTGAAAGTAAAAAATTAAAAGAATACCAACTTGCAGGTTTTATGCAAAATTATTTAGCAGCAAAGAAAATAACAATAGAACCAAAAGCAACTCAAATGATGGCAGACCATATTGGAGCAGATTTGAGTCGTTTAACTTCTGAACTTGATAAAGTAGCTCTCTCATTATCTGAAAACGATAAAAGAATAACACCAGATATTGTGGAAAAAGAAGTTGGCGTGAGTAAGAATTTTAACACTTTCGAATTGCGCGATGCTATAGTAAATCGCAACGTTTTTAAAGCCAATCAAATTGTAAATTATTTTATTAGTAATCCAAAGGCAGGTTCACTCTATTCTTTCTTGCCATTACTCTTCTCGTATTTTCAAAATTTAATGATAGTTTTCTATTCTCCAAACAACAAATCGGAAAGCGATATTGCACAAATATTAGGGTTAAAAAATAATTGGGGAGCGAAGGAATATATTATTGGAATGAGAAATTACAGTGCAAGAAAGACAATGGATATCATTGCAAAAATTAGAGAAGTTGATGCGAAAAGTAAAGGCTTAAATAATGTAAGCACTGGGGCAGGGGATTTGATGAAAGAAGTAATCTTTTTCATTTTGCATTGATAAAAAAACATAAGTTTAGTCTTAAAAATAAAAACCAAAAAAACGTCCATTTAATGGTTGCTAATACTACTAAATGGACGTTTTTATTGCCAAAAAACATTAAAAAGAAGGCTCTAAAAAAACACTAAAAAAATGCCATTATCTATATTTTTTTTAGAACCTAAAAAGAAGTTTATTTTATCTCGTATTTTTTTCTATAATACGTTGATAATGTGAAGTTTATTTCAATTTATCTTCTTTGTAGTTTGCTTATTTAAAATCTACCTTTTACTTTGGCTCAAAAATATTTAAATTACGCTATTTTCAGCCCATTTCTAAATCTATAAATTTATTATTTCAATTCATTAACATTTACATCTGTAAACTATCATTTTATATAAAAAAATAAAAAAACATAATATTTAGATTTGTATATATAAATTCGTGCATTTATAATATGCATACAGGAGATTTATATTTGTAATTATAAATCTAAACACAGTGATATTTATTTGTAAATGTTTAAATATGCATTGTGTAATAAGCCACATAATATATTAGAAACCAATAGTTTATACATTTTTTTATTAATAAAACTGCGACAAAAAAAGTGAAATATTCAGTACTAAACCATGTATATACTGTATAACCCCCTATATATTTATCTTAATAGCGCATTATAAACCAATATTATATGTAAATAGGCTATTTAAAAAGCTTAATCAATAAAAACAGTCCAAATATTTAGATTTGTATATGTAAACGTAAATTGCACACGATATAAATATTTTTAATTTACAAGTTTAAATATCAAAACGTAAAATTTAGAAAGTAAAAATACATTTCTATAAATTTGGTTTTTATAAATTATTTGTTTTACCTTTGTAAAAATCATTAAAAATTACCCTGAATGGGTATAATTTGGTACAGACAACTTATGAAAGATAGAATAAAACGCCTAATGGAGAGTCAGCACATGACTCAACAAACATTTGCAGACTTCATTGGAATTTCGTCTGCTTCGCTTAGTAGTATCTTTAATGGACGAACAAAACCAACATTAAATACTGTTGAAGCTATAAAAGGAAAATTTCCTAAAATTAGCCTCGATTGGCTTATGTATGGAACAGAACCTATGTTTAATGATGAAGCAACTGAAGCTAAAAACGAATCTAATATGGACGCTTTACCTACAAACTTAAATCTATTTAATGATATTCCTCCAGCTCCTTCAGTTTCGTCTATAAATGAGTCTCAGAACAGTAGAAATGTTTCTCCGCAAACAAAGGATATCATCAAAACAGAGGTGAAATATATTGACAAACCACAACGTAATATTACCGAAATACGTATCTTTTTCGATGACCAAACGTGGGAAACATTTGTACCTAAAAAATGATTTTCTGCTCTAAAAATTAACATTTCATTTTCGCTATCTACAACTGCTTTCTACAGTTTAGCTCCTTTTGATATCTTAAATCATAGAGGAGCTTTATTTTTTTTTATTCAGTGTCTTTATCCCATTAATTTTTTGACGAAGAGTTTTAGTATCTTTTAGAATTTCAATTTTTTTATTCATATCTTTAAGGATAAATATGTAATATTATTATGCATAATAATTCAATATGCCATATAGTTTTATCTCTTTTATCTTACATTATTATATATACTATTACTAATTTTATGGAATAATACAAAGGCAATAATTCTTTTTGCTTTTTGTTCCACTTGTATAATTCTCTCTTATAGATATTTTTACTTGCTAAAAAGCAATATAAATAGTAGATAGCTGTAGTTTTTTGTGTATCTTTGCAACGAGATTTCCTATAATATCATTATGAAACAAAAGTTTATTCTCGATTTAAAAGTAGTATCTACAGAACGTTTAAACAAACGTAATGTACTAATAAAGCTCACTCACGATACGAAATTGCCCGATATGTTACCTGGTCAATTTGTAGAAATACGTGTTGATGGTTCATCTTCAACTTATCTTCGTCGTCCTATCTCTATAAATTTTGTTGATAAGCTACGTAACGAATTATGGTTACTTGTAGCCGAAGTTGGAAATGGAACACAAACAATTGCTGCTGTAAAGTCTGGAGATACGCTTAATTGTGTATTTCCTTTGGGCAATGGTTTTACTTATCCAGCATCTTTATCCGACAAAGTTTTACTTATAGGTGGTGGTGTTGGTGTTGCGCCTTTACTTTATTTTGGAAAACTTTGTAAAGAACGCGGTATATCAGTAACCTTTTTGTTGGGTGCTCGTACAGCTTCTGATTTATTAGAATTAGATGAATTTAGAAAATATGGAGAAACTTTTGTTACAACAGAAGACGGTTCTATGGGCGAAAAAGGCTATGTTACCAATCATTCTATATTGAGTAAATATCATTTCAATCAAATCTCTACTTGTGGTCCTAAACCTATGATGGTTTCTGTAGCAAAGTACGCACAAGCAAACAATATTCGTTGTGAAGCTTCTTTAGAAAATCTTATGGCATGCGGATTAGGTGCATGTCTTTGTTGTGTTGAGAAAACATCGAAAGGTAATCTTTGTGTTTGTACAGAAGGACCAGTATTCGATGTAAATAAATTATTATGGTGAAATATGCCTTTAATGATAGTTTTAGGTGTTACGTATAAAATATAGCGAATTAATAAATAGACAAAAGTAATGGCAGATTTAAGAATTAAGATTGGTAATTTGCGATTAAAGAATCCAGTAATGACCGCCAGTGGAACCTTTGGTTATGGTATTGAGTTTAAAGATTTTGTTCCTTTAGACCAACTTGGAGGTATTATCGTTAAAGGAACCACCCTTAATCCGCGTGAAGGTAACGATTATCCTCGAATGGTAGAAACTGCTATGGGTATGCTTAATTGTGTTGGACTACAAAATAAAGGTGTTGATTATTTTATTGAACACATTTACCCAGAAGTCAGCAATATAGATACTAATATTATTGTGAATGTTAGTGGCAACTCTCCAGAAACTTATGCAAAAGCTGCAGAAAAATTAAATGCACTCGATAAAATTCCTGCTATTGAACTAAATATATCATGTCCGAATGTTAAAGAAGGAGGAATGGCGTTTGGAGTAACTTGTTCTGGAGCTTCTACTATAGTTCGTGAAGTTCGTAAACATTACCATAAAACTCTTATCGTGAAGCTTTCGCCTAACGTAACAGATATTGCAAGTATAGCTCGTTCGTGCGAAGATGAAGGAGCCGATGCTGTTTCGCTCATAAATACTCTTATGGGAATGTCTATTGATATTGAGAAGCGTGCCCATCGTCTTAGTATTCGCACTGGTGGATTAAGTGGTCCAGCTGTAAAACCAGTAGCTCTTCGTATGGTTTACGATGTTGCTCATGCCGTTAAAATACCTGTTATAGGACTTGGTGGTATTTCTACAGCTGCTGATGCAATAGAATTTTTAATGGCAGGTGCAACTGCAATACAAATTGGTACTGCTAATTTTGTAGATCCACAAGTTACGTTAAAAGTGCGTAATGGCATTAACGAGTGGTTAGATAACCATAGTTGCAAGTCGATAAATGAAATCATTGGTTGTGTAGAATAACGATCACTTCTGCTTGATTCTTTTGTTTTTTAGCGAGGAATGATATCTTATTCATATAAATATGGCGTCATATTTTAGTAGATATGGCGCCATATTTTTTATTCCGTCCAATTATATTGGTGTGTTATACATATAAAAGATGTGTTCCTAATTTGGGCTTATTGCTGTTGAATGAAAAAGGAACTAATCTTCTGCTTTTACTAAGTTCTCAACAAATTCGCTATAACTTTCTGCCAAATATTCAACGCAGTCTTCAGTAAATTCTCCTAAATCCATAAACAATAAAACGATATTTCCCGACTGTAAATCTATGGCAAAGTAGTTTCCTCCCCAATCAACTGCAAATGGTAAGTAGTGAGATGGAACGTTTATTGAAGTAAGTTTCGCATAGCTCTTCTCTATTTTCATTTCTCCTAAGTCATTACTATAATGCTTTATTGGGAGATAAAAACTAATTTCGTAGCCTTCTTCTTCATCTTCTGTATCGCAGAAAAGCGACTTTTCAGGTACTCCTCCATTAAAAGTTATGTATTGAGAAATAAAGTCTTGAGGTAACTTGTATCCTGTTATTTGTTCAAGATTTGCTATATCTTCTTGTACAATTGCTTTTGCTGTCTTTGTGAACATATTTGTTTCTTATTGATTAAAAAGAATATTATTTAATGTTGCTTTCTGCTTCAAAACAAACTGCTGTTATTGTTATTCGAGCGTTTGCTCCATAAAATTTAAACCTGTTATTTTCGCTTCTTTTAAGTAGTTGATAAGTCTTTCTGAGAAGAATAGCCCGACTGTTGATACTTTCAAAATGTCAAAATTGTATTTCTTGGCAAGGAAAATGTGGTGCATTTCTGTGAACTTATTCTCTCGATTTTTATATTCTTCAAATGAACAATACTTTAAACGTTCCCTTGAGATAGAGTCTATAATGATGCTTTTCGTATAATCTATCTGTTCAAGAGGAATGCAAGGGAAAGCTAAAAGATAATAATTCTTTGCAATGGAGAACTCAGGAATGCTCACTTGAATTTCTGAATGTAAGGGCAATTTGAATAGTTCTAGCACATTTTTAGTCTCTTCAGAAACAATAAAGTCGAGCATTCCAAAAGAGTTGTCCGTCATATTCGATATGAAATCAGTTTCCTTTACTCGCTTTTTAGTTTTATAATATACTATCTGTCCAATCTTGGAAACATCAATTATAGGAAAGTCTTGTATACTCGTATTAAACCTTCCTTCCCACAAGCGCCTACAATATTCCATAAGGTAGTTTCTGTCTGCTGTATTAACAAAGGAACACTGCGTTTTCTTTAGTCGTATTTCAACTTGATTGGTAACACCGTCTGTTATTCCAGTTATAGAACTTTCTATTGACGGACTCACTCTGAAATACCTTTTGTAATTTTCCATTTATTTGCTATTGGCTTGTTAGTTGTTTCCTAAAGCAAAGGTAATGAATACGAATCTTGCAGAATAATGTTCTATAAACATAATTCATTTGAATGTTGTTAGTTTACTATTTCGTCCCAATAATGCGGACTATAAACCGTTACAGTTCTATCTCCTTCATCTTCTTGAAACCCACTAAAGGCAACACCTATGCTATCAAATATCGTGAAACCATATTTATGTATGCACGAATTGCTTTCATTCAGCTTATCAATTATATTTGAGTAGCTGAATAAATCGTATTCATCGTAATACAATTCAACATCTTTATTTTCTATAACAGAAATCTCCACCAACTTATTATCTTTGAAAAACTAAAGATAAATTGTCTAAGTATAGTTTTGTTAAACCATTATTGTCTACTCGTTTAAAGTTGCTTTTTTTATTTTTGCTTAAAAATGTCTTCCAGTAGGCATCCAAATTTATATTCGTTTATACCCTTATATGGCTTTTATTATGTATTTCATCTTTTTAATTTTCTACTGCAGATAAATTCTATATAGCGATGCAAATATACTCAATATTTTTTTGTAACCTTGTGAATTTATCGTTTAGTATTATTCTTATTCTCTATTTTAGTTGTTTTCACAACAAAAAAATCCACAGTCTCTTTTCTTTCTGTTTGGTACAAAATGATATGATATAATAGTGTTTATTTTCTAAAAATTTGAGAGCGTTCAACCGAACGCTCTCAACCAACACTAAAAAAACTAAACTAGACTTAACTAAAAGTTTCCGCACTATTTTCTCAAACAGTTACGAAATATGTTACAAATTTACGATAAAAATAATTACAAAAAAATATTTCTGCTGTATAAAAATTTGTTTTTTTACCGTAATATATTATATTCTTTTGGAATTATTGACTAATATCGCATCTAATATAGTCATTGCAGTCATTGCTTCAACAATAGGAACGGCTCTTGGAAGTACACAAGAATCATGTCGCCCTTGTACGGTTATTAACTGTTTATTTCCTTTGAAATCTACTGTTTCTTGTTCCATTCGCAAAGTAGCTATTGGTTTAAAAGCCACTCTAAAGAAGATATCCTCTCCGTTACTTATGCCCCCTTGTATACCTCCACTGTGGTTTGTTTGTATTGCTATTTTGCTATTTTCGTTTTCTACTTCTTGTATAAAACAATCATTTTGTTGGCTTCCTCGCCATCTACTTCCGTCGAAACCTTCGCCATACTCAAAGCCTTTGGCTGCATTTATGCTTAGCATTGCCGCACCAAGTTGTGCATGTAGCTTGCCAAATTCGGGTTCTCCTAATCCTATTGGACATCCTTTTACCACACAGGTAATTATTCCACCTATAGTATCGCCTTCGCTTTTCACAGTAGCAATTAGGTCTTCCATTTCCTTTGCCTTTGCTTCATCGGGGCATCTCACAGCGTTTTTCTCTGCCAAAGACAGGTCGTACCTTTTGTAATCTCTTTCTAATGCTATGTTACCTACCTGCGATGTGTAAGCTTGTATGCTTATGTTGTATTTTCTAAGCACAAGTTTAGCCAATGCGCCTGCCACAACTCTTGAAAGCGTAATACGTGCCGAAGCTCGTCCTCCACCTCTATAGTCGCGTATACCATACTTCTTATAATAAGTATAATCGGCGTGCGATGGTCTGAAGAGTGTACTTATATTCTTATAATCTTTCGGTTGTTGTTTTTCATTTCTAACCACAAAACCAATTGGTGTACCAGTTGATTTACCTTCAAAAATTCCACTTAGTAACTCTACCTTGTCGGTTTCTTTTCTCTCCGTAGTTATTTTGCTTTGTCCTGGTTTACGTCTATTCAGTTCGTTCTGAATAAAATCGATATCAATATCTATACCAGGAGGCATACCATCTATAATGCCTCCTATTGCAATTCCATGACTTTCGCCAAAGGTAGTTAAAGTATAAAGTGTTCCAAACGTATTAGGCATATAGCCATTCTTCTCGTTCGTGTTTTGTTATATATGGTTATAATATTTTTTGAGTTTTAGTTGCCACAACAACAGCAGCCTTCGCCATTGCTTTCGTCACTTCCGTTACAGCCGCATTGGTTATTTCGTCTCCTTCTCCTTTGTGGCAACCACAATGTCCGTTGCAATGGTGGCTATTAAGCTTCTCAAAAAATTCTTTTATTTCTTCATCAGTAGCCTCACGATTTTCAATAATGTGTCCTTTAAATCTTAATTCTTTTCCTGCCAAAGGGTGGTTAAGGTCAACTTTAACTTTATCTTCCGTTATATCAATAACGCGAGCAATAAAACGTTGTCCTTCCTGATTCTGCAAAGGGATAGTTGCTCCGATATAGACATTACTACTATCGAATTCTCCTCCTTGTGAAAATACCTCTTTATTAAGGTCTAACACATTTTCTTCGTTATAGTCTCCATAGGCTTCTCCTTTGGCTAAATCGAATGAGAAATCCTCTCCTACTGGTGTCTTTATTGCAATTTCTTCGAATTGGGGTAGTGCCATTTCGCACCCTGTATAGAATGTTAGCGGACGATTTTCTTCTGTTTTCTCTATCAGAACCTCGTTTCCGTATTCCATACTGTATAGTTCGTATTTTGTAGAAATAAATCTATGTGTTTTATTTTCCATTATTATTATAGTGTTATTTTTGTTTATTTGCAAAGATACTATTTATTTATGATAAACCTACCAACTGTTTGTTGTTTTTTTACTTGTACTGTATTTCTATCCCGAGCAAAGTTTTCGGCTTACTTTTATAACTTTGTTTCTGTTTTTTTCGTTTTATGTACAAAAGATAGAACATAATTCTGTAAATGTTTCCTGTCTGTATACGTATTATAGATTCTTAGTAAAAAAACAGATAGAAAAGCTTATAACCAATGCCCACTGTTTATTCATAAATCTACTAAAAAGTCTCAGACGTTTAGAAAAAAATCAGTTACATGTAGATACCTTTATTTTTAGATATCTATCACGTTCGTTTCAGATATCTGTCGCATTCGTTTCAGATATCTGTCAGTTGCGTCTTAGATATCTGTTATTTACGAATTAGATATCATAACAAACTACAACCTTTATAATTTTATATTCTAATACCTAAAAAGATATTTTTTTAGATAATAATAACGAACACCTTTGTTCTATAGCGTTTTAATTTTATTAGTATTATAAGTGTTTGAATTTCAGTATATTACTTTATGTTTGCTTGTGTGCAGAAGGAAGCAGTTACAATTGTTTTCTTTTTTATAGTATCTTTATATTTTTTCTACTCAGCCCAAAGAGTGTACTTCAGTAGTGAACAATAAAAAAGTCCGAAGGAGTATCTCCTTCGGACTTTTGAGGTGCCTAGCAGAATCGAACTGCTCTACACGGTTTTGCAGACCGTTACCTAACCGACCGGCCCAGGCACCCAATAATTAGTCGACAAGATTAATGCAATGCCTTAATCCGTGTGCAAAAGTAATAAGAAATATTTGTTTGACCAAATTTTTTGTAGACTATTGCAAAAAATAATTTACCTTCTTTCGTATTTATATGTTGTCTTTCTACGCATCATTTGCTCCTTAATAGCACAGCCGGGGCACCCTCCGCAGGCGTTTCTAGATACCTTTATTGTTCTGATTAACATACGAATGGCGTATGCTGTTGCTATTGCTATTACTATGGTTACAATGGCATATTGTATCATTATATATATCCTTTCTTTTATATGGGCTGATCCTCCACTCTATCTGTAAATAGGTTTTCGGTCGCCTTCATTTCATCTTCATCGAACCATTGCGACAGTTTGTTTTTTGCCTTTTGTTTTGTTTCCTCGTCTATATTGCCCCAAACCTTTTGTAACACATATATCAGTACACCGAGATCGTCGCCCAATCCGGCAAGCGGAATAGCATCTGGAATAAAATCGAGTGGGGTTATTAGATAGCCTAATGCCCCTATAATAATGGCTTTATCTTTTATAGACATTTTGTTACTATCTATAGAGTAATACAATATCAATGCAGCATAAACCAGTTTAGCTCCAGCTCGTTTTGCTATGCGATGTATTTTCTCGATAAATCCATTTTCTGTGAATTTCTCTTTGTATTTGCTTAAATCTGGTATTTCCATATATTTCCTTTGTTGTTACAAATATAAACTAAGCACATAGTATGCCAAAAAGGTTAGAAACGCATCACCTTTTCTACGTATGCAGCGGCTTCAGGATAGTCTCTTTTTGCACGTTTTACCTTGTTGCGCACAATGGCTTTCATAACAATACGATAGATAACGAAGAGCACCAAACCAATGGCAACGCCCATAAGTGCAACTTGATAGCCTTTTACTGGTAGCGATTCTTCAGAAAAACCTGACAGTATTATGATAGGCAATGCTATCAGAAAACCTGCAATGGTGTATCGCGTACGTTCTGTTCCTTCAGTGTCGAGTGCGGCTTGGTGGTCAAAAAGATAATCGTCTAACTCCTGTTGGCTCAGCTTTTCTTCCATTTGTGGAAAACCTGGGTCGTCCTTATGATTTCTAATTTTGTTCTCAACTTGATGTTGGAAATCGTCTAATATGTATCTGTAGTCTTGAACTTCTTCCATAAGATATAAAGAATAGTACGGTAATTTGTCTTTTCTGCCATACAGCTTGGTGGCTGTTAAAGCAGACATTCTCCTTTTTTCATAGCTCAACTCCCTCCCCACAGAGGGGGAGGCAGCGAGTATGTGTAAAGCAGCACTCCTATAAGCCGGGTCTCGTTTCCTTATTGTCTTTCGGCAAGTAAGGACGCCTGTCATTTATCTAACCGCAGGGTCGCCCCATACGTTTTAGCGTTCTACCCTCCGTTGTGCCTTATTTGGCTCGGGCGAGTAACCCTCAAACAACGGTTTACATGAACTTGCAGCTCCTGAACGGTACAGCCACGCAGTCGCCTACGTGCTGGTAGTCTCTTACACTACCTTCTCACCCTTACCTCGTTTTTAAAGGCGGTTGTTTTCTTCTACCTACATCTACTGTTGCCAATAGCTTTCATTTTCGGAAGCAGGATACTCTTTGCTGCCCGGACTTTCCTCTCGTGTTTGCAACACCAGCGACAGTGCCGAAGTGCTGCCTTATGTTGCAAAGGTAACGCAAATATGCTAAACGCCAAAGCATAGCTTTATATTTTTTGTTAATATAGGCTCTTATAAGAGTAATGTGTAACTTTAAAATAAGTTTGGAAAGTAGCTTGCGCATTACACAAAAGTGTAAAAATACGCAGTGAAATGGAAAGTCTATTCGTTTTTTTTAATAAATAATTGTTCTTTTCTTACCTTTGCAGGCAAAAGAAATAATAACGTCAGACAATGAAACGAAATATGTTATGAAAAAGTTTTATGCCATTTTTACAGCCTTGACACTGTTATCTACAGTTGCAAAAGCACAGCAAACCATTCGTGGGTGGGTAACCGATGAGCAGCGTTTGCCTATTGAGTATGCCAACGTTATTGCTCTTTCCGTGCGCGATTCTTCACTCGTTACGGGCGCAGTTACCGACAATGCGGGTAAGTTTCTGCTTACTTTGCCTGCCAATAGTAACCAAGTATTTCTACGTGTATCGGGCATTGGTTACGAGCAACGTAATGTATTGTTGCCTCTTATTGCCGATACTTTGCAGCTGAAAGCAGAATCAGAAACAAACAATGGAAGGTGTAACCGTTACAGCGCAACGTCCTAAGATGGCTATACGAAACGATGCTCTTGTTACAACCATCATTGGCTCGTCGTTAGCAAAGGCTGGTTCGGGCAACGATGTGCTTAAGCGTATTCCGCTGTTGAGTGGTAAAGAAGGCAGCTATTCTGTTATAGGTAGAGGAGCAGCAGTTATCTATATAAACAACAGAAAGATAACCGACGCCACTGAGATAGAACGTCTTAACTCGTCAGATATTAAGGACATTGAGGTTGTAACCAATCCAGGAGCTCGTTACGATGCGACGGTGAGTGCCGTTATCCGCATTCACACGGTGCGTAAGGTGGGCGACGGCTTCGGTTTCGATGTACGCACATCGGCTTATTATTGGGAAAACTGGGACACTAACAATCAGCTTAATATGTATTATCGCCGCAATGGCTTGGAGCTGACAGCTGGTTCGGCTTACAATATTGACAATAGTCTAAACAAACAAACCACTACCAACGAGGTACAGACCGCCAATTTGTGGACTAACAAGTGGACAAGCGATAGCCATAGTTGTAATACAAACAACAATTATACGCTTTCGGCAGCCTACGAGTTCAATGCCAATCACTCTGTTGGTGCGCGTTTCTTCACCAATTTGCTTGTTGGTGCAAACAACGGACACGGTGATTTCTCTACCGATGTATTTAAAAACCATGTACTCTTCGACCATATAGAGTCACGAATTAGTGCTAACTCTACTGCCATTCCTAATAAAAGTCTCTCGGCTTACTACGTTGGAAAGGTAGGAAAGATAGATATAGATTTCAATACAGACTACTATTATGGTAGAGAAACTGAATACCGCATAACCACAGAGCAAAGTGCCACCAACGCCAATCGCACTGTAACATCGGCAGGAATACACACAAACAAGTTTTTTGCAACCAAGCTGGTGCTCTCTCACCCGTTGTTTGGCGGTAGCCTGTCGGTTGGAAACGAGAACACTTTCACTAATCACGAACAGAATTATGTTAATCAAGAAACGTGGTTCCCAGCACAGCATCAACCATTAAGGAACGCAATAACGCTTTCTTCTTCGAATATAGCCGACCCACACCCATTGGTCAGCTTATGGCAGGATTGCGCTACGAGCACGTAAATTCTGATTATTACGAACAAGGAGTGTATAGTCCGGCACACAGCCGTACCTACAGCCAATGGTTTCCGTCGCTCACTTTCGCAACAAGAATAAAGGAAGTAGGCTTGCAACTCTCTTATTCGGCAAAGACATCGCGCCCCTCTTATAGGCAATTGGGTACAAATGTAGAGTATATGAACCGCTTTACGCGTCAGAGTGGTAACCCTACACTGAAGCCAGAAACACTACACAACATTACGCTTGTGAGCAGTTGGAGCTGGCTAACCTTTGTTGCCAACTACACACAGACACACAACAAAATTATGTATTGGAACGAACAAGAAAGCACTGATGAGAATATAACCAACTTGCGTTACCGCAATTTCAAAAGGTTTCCTGCCTTAACATTGAGCCTTACCGCAGCACCGAGAATGGGAGTATGGTCGCCACAACTCATATTATTTTGCCAAAAGCAATGGTTCGACATAGAGCGTTTGGGCAGCAAGTTAGATTTAAGCAAACCGATATGGGGCATACTGTGGAACAATACATTTGATTTTAAAGACAATTGGATAGCCGAGACTCGCTTGAAAGTTACTTCTAAGGGTATAACAGAGAACAGTGAGCTTACCAGAAACAACTGTGCATTTAACTTCTCGGTACGAAAAGCGTTCCTGAACGACCGCCTTTCCGTTACTGTAGGCGTAAACGATCTGTTCAATCGCTCTGCTAATCAATTGTTGCTTTATACGAATAACTTAAGCATAGATACAAAACAAGAATTCGATAGCCGAGAATTCTATGTTACTTTGCGCTATAAATTCAACACGGCACGTAGCAAATATAAAGGTACAGGAGCCGGACAGAGCGAGCGCAAACGATTTTGAGTGAACACGATGCATAATTGAAATGGAAAATAAGGCAGACTCTAAAAAGTATCTTTGTTAGATATCTAGAGTCTGCCTTTTGTTTGTTTCATAATATTTTGGTGGCGTTAGTGTTCTGTAGAAAAAACATAGAGGAAAGTTCGGAAAAGAAAGCGATTATACTTTATTCCATTCTAATATAACAAAGGCTATAGATATATGTTGCTACTAAACAATTTATAAGAAGCCTGAATGAAAACAATGAGAATAAAAGATTTTATATTCTTCATCTGAATAAATATCCTTCAGGTGTTATAATATAAGTTCATAAAAAAATTCTGATATTCTATGATGTTTAAAGTTCAATCTATGGATGTTCGAAGCTACATCTATGGATACACGAGGCTACATCTATGGATATACGAAGCTACATCTATGGATATACGAAGTTCGATCTATAGATATCTGAAACGCAATTGACAGATATCTGAAACGAGCGTGACAGATATCTGAGACAAGCGTGACAGATATCTGAAAGAAAAGTAAGTAATATCTAATAGTATTTCCTAACAAATTGCAGTATTCTATTAGATTGCTAAGTAACCAATGGAGCTGTTTACAATTCCCTTATCTAATTTATAGCTGAGTGGGCAGTTAGTGTAAGGAAGATTTGTATTGTGCTTTTACTCGTTGCTCCACTTCTTCAAGAGTTTTGCTGCTGCTTAGTCTGCCTTTTATGAGACGGAAGCCGTACCAGACGATGACCATTCCGAGTGCTGCAAGGAGGAATGTCCATACGTAGCCAAGGTTAAAACCCTGTATAAACTTTTCGCAGATAACAAATCCGCCAATAGAAACAAGGTAATCGAGCCAACTCGACGATGTGTAGCTTTTGCTTATGCGTTGATATTCTTCGTCGTTTGCGAGTAGTTGTTGGCGGTTAGCTTGCCAAAGCTGTTCAAATTCCTGTTCAGTCATAACTTTAAGTATTTTATTAGTTCTGCGTACAAAGATACAGAAAAAGATGTTTTACTGTGTAGTTTTAAACATACATTAATTCACTCATAACAAAGTCGCTTACGTAAATACCGTTGCGTGTGAGGTGTAGATGATTATTGGTAATGGCGAGCAACCCCTGTGAAACGAGTGGGGCAGAGGCTTTTGCAATGTGCTCTTTGTAAGGCGATGATAAAGCAGAAAGGTCGATGCCACTTCGCGTACGTAAGGCAGTTGTAACTATATCGTCGTAGTGTGTGTTGGCATCAATAGGTTCTACTTCGTAGACGGGGCGGTTGTTTGTAATGCCATCAATGTATTTGTAAGTTGTCTACGTTCCAGCGGCGTGTGGCAAGGTTGTAGCTGTGTGCCGATGCGCCAATGCCAAGATAAGGTTTATTAGACCAATAAGCACTGTTGTGGCGCGAACGGAAAGGAGAAGCCGCAGAATGAGTAAGTTTGGCAAAGTTGCTTATTTCATATTGCTCGTAGTTGGCGAGGGCAAGGCGGTCGATAAGAGAGTCGTACATTGAGCGATAGAGTTCCTCGTCCATATCCTTTACTAAACCTTTTTTCAGAAGATGGTAGAGAGGAGTGCCCTCTTCGTACATCAGGCTGTAAGCCGAAATATGTTCAACGTTTAAGGCAATGGCTTTATCAATGTCAAGTTGCCATTGTTCTATGGTTTCGTTAGGAAAGCCAAACATAAGGTCGATGGAAATATTCTCTATTCCTACACGGCGCAGACGCTCAATAGCAGTTCGCACATCGGAAGCTTTATGACGTCGGCGGAGAAACTTTAATCGTTCGTCCGAGAAAGTCTGTGCACCCATCGATATGCGATTGATAGGCAAGTGTCTGAGGTTTTCGGCAAATTCGGAGGTTACATCATCGGGATTACACTCAAACGTTATCTCCATATCGTCATAGTTTACTATTCTGTCAGCATAGTTTTCTTCAATACAACTGAATATCTTCTCAATATGGCAAGCATGTAATTGCGATGGTGTACCTCCTCCAAAGTAAATCGTTTCAATGCGTTCAGCAGTGTTAGAATATTCTCCGAAAAGGTAATTCTTTTCTGTTATGGCTTCTTTGCACAATGCATTTACATACAAATCCATCGTATTTGCTTTCTCAGCGTGTGGTGTTATGGTAGAATAAAAGCCACAATAAATGCATCGGCTTGCACAAAAAGGAATATGGAAATAAAGTCCTGCCATATATTATATAAGGTGATAAGCTTTGAAACGAATTATTTCAGTGCAAAATTAATAATTTCTTTTAATACTTTTATTATTTGTAGCGAATAGTTTGGTTAGATAAAATAAAATGTATAACTTAGGCGTCAGTAGTAATAAGCATAGCTTATAACCCTACACAAAACATAATACTAACAACCTTAAGGTAGCGTTCTAACAGACTTATATGTATTGCATAGTAGACTTTTAGAAACACCTTTTAAATCTATTGTGGTTATGAGAGTATATAAAACAAACGAGATTAAGAACATTGCATTGCTTGGCAGTGCGGGTAGCGGCAAGACTACTCTTGCCGAAAGTATGTTATTTGGTGCTGGTATAATAAAGCGCCGTGGTACAGTAGAAGCAAAGAATACTGTTTGCGATTACTTTCCCGTAGAACAAGAGTACGGCTATTCTGTATTTCCTACAGTGTTCCATGTAGAATGGAACAACAAAAAGCTAAACATAATTGATTGCCCTGGAAGCGATGATTTTATTGGTGGTGCCATAACAGCATTGAATGTTACCGACCAGGCAGTGATTCTTATCAACGGACAATATGGGCCTGAAGTAGGAACACAGAACAACTTCCGCTACACAGAGAAGTTGAAGAAACCTGTAATCTTCTTAGTCAATCAATTAGATTCCGACAAATGCGACTTCGATAACGTTATGAATAGTATGCGGGAAATATATGGACCTAAATGTGTACAAATACAATATCCCACAGCAACAGGCGCAAACTTTAACAGTATTATAGATGTTTTGTTGATGAAGAAGTACAGTTGGAAACCAGAAGGAGGTATGCCTATCATAGAAGATATTCCTGCTGAAGAAATGGATAAGGCTATGGAGCTACACAAAGCATTGGTTGAAGCTGCCGCAGAGAATGACGAAACATTGATGGAAAAGTTCTTTGAGACTGAAACATTAACAGAAGACGAAATGCGCGAGGGTATTCGTAAAGGACTTATTGCACGTAGCATCTTTCCTGTATTCTGTGTTTGTGCTGGTAAAGATATGGGCGTGCGTCGCTTAATGGAGTTTTTGGGTAACGTTGTACCTTTCGTTAGCGAGATGCCAAAAATACATAACGCACGTGGAGAAGAAGTTACACCCGACTCAAATGGTCCTGAATCTGTTTACTTCTTCAAAACAGGAGTGGAACCGCATATCGGAGAGGTGAGCTATTTTAAAGTTATGAGTGGAGCTATTAAGGTGGGCGACGACTTAACTAACGCAGACCGAGGATCTAAAGAACGCATCGGACAACTGTTTGCTTGTGCAGGTGCAAACCGTATACCTGTTGAGCAAGTTAATGCTGGAGATATTGGTTGTACAGTGAAATTGAAAGACGTTAAGACAGGCAATACATTGAATGGTAAGGGTGTAGAACAGCACTTCGACTTCATTAAGTATCCAAATCCAAAGTACATGCGTGCCATCGAGGCTGTAAACTCTCAAGATACAGAAAAGCTTATGGCGGCATTGTTGAAGATGCGTCAAGAAGATCCAACATGGCTTGTTGAGCAAAGTAAAGAGTTACGTCAGACCATCGTAAAAGGACAAGGCGAATTCCACTTGCGCACTTTGAAGTGGCGTTTGGAGAATAATGAAAAGCTTCAGACCGTATTCAAGGAAGCACGCATACCTTATCGTGAAACCATTACCAAGCAGGCGAAGGCTGAATATCGCCATAAGAAGCAGAGCGGTGGCGCAGGACAGTTCGGCGAAGTGCACCTCATCGTAGAGCCATACGCTGAAGGTATGCCAGACCCAACAATGTATAAGTTCAACGGACAAGAGTTTAAGATGAATATAAAGGGTAAGGAAGAAAAGACATTGCCTTGGGGTGGTAAGCTCGTATTCATCAATTCTGTTGTTGGTGGAGCCATCGACACACGCTTTATGCCAGCTATTTTGAAAGGTATCATGGACTGTATGGAGCGCGGACCATTGACTGGAAGCTACGCTCGCGACGTTCGTGTGGTTGTTTACGATGGTAAGATGCACCCGGTAGACTCTAACGAACTTTCGTTTACACTTGCTGCTCGCCACGCTTTCTCTGATGCTTTCAAAATTGCAGGACCGAAAATACTCGAGCCTATATACGATTTGGAAGTGTATGTGCCGGGCGATTACATGGGCGACGTAATGAGCGACTTGCAAGGACGTCGTGCTATGATAATGGGAATGGATAGCGAAGCTGGCTACCAGAAGCTGCAAGCTAAGATTCCGTTGAAGGAATTGGCAAGCTACAGCATTTCTCTGAGTTCGCTGACAGGTGGCCGTGCAAGTTTTACAACCAAGTTCTCAAGCTACGAACTAGTGCCTAACGAACTGCAGCAGACCCTCATTGCTGAACACGAAGCAGAAGTTAAGGACGAAGACGAATAGACTAAAGGAACTCTTTTGCATTTGCAAAATACATAAAAACCGTAAGAGCCGACATGCCGTACAGCGTGTTGGCTCTTGCTATTTAAAGCTAGTTTTACCACAAAATCAAGGCTGATAATGAACTCAGTGTTATGTCTAAAAAAAAGTGCATCTGTAAAGTGTAGTGTTCTAATATGATGTGATGCGCTAAAGAATATAGCGTTATATCCAGTTTAATATGGTATTAAATTCGTCTAAACATATAGAGAATGGAGACCGAAAGAGCTATAATATATTCGTCTAACAATAGATACGCACAAAGTCATTTAACGTGCTTTTAAGTGCAAACTGTTTGTAACATTTGGGATATTCGGATATTTATCTTACTTTTGCATTATAGAATATATTTGCGTATGACAAGCGATAGTATAGTAATCATCCCTACATATAACGAAAAAGAGAATATGGAGAATATTATCCGAGCTGTTTTCGGTTTGGAGAAGTGTTTTCATATCTTAGTAATTGACGACGGAAGTCCTGACGGAACCGCACAGATTGTACACCGGCTCATAAAAGAAGAGTTTGCCGACCGCTTATTTATCATTGAGCGTTCAGGTAAGTTAGGACTTGGAACTGCTTATATTTGTGGCTTCAAATGGGCATTGGAGCATGGCTATGACTATATATTTGAGATGGACGCAGACTTCAGTCACGACCCTAACGACCTGCCCCGACTGTATGCAGCTACGCACGACGAGGGCTTCGATGTGGCTGTCGGTTCACGTTATGTAAGCGGAGTGAATGTGGTAAACTGGCCCATCGGACGTGTCCTGATGAGCTATTTTGCCAGCAAGTATGTACGTTTTGTAACAGGATTTCACGTTCACGACACCACGGCAGGCTTTGTTTGCTATCGTCGTAAGGTGCTCGAAACCATTCCGCTCGACGAAGTTCGCTTCAAAGGCTATGCTTTCCAGATAGAAATGAAGTACACTGCGTATAAAATAGGATTTAAGATAAAGGAAGTACCCGTTATATTCGTAAACCGAAGAGAAGGCACAAGCAAGATGAGCGGAGGCATATTCTCGGAAGCCTTCTTTGGTGTGATGCGTTTAAGAATGGACGGTTGGTTCAGGAAATACCCCACTATAAAGAATTAAATAACAGCATAATAAAAGAACGCTTTCGCATCGAAGGCGTTCTTTTATACGTTTAGAAACAAGCTTAATTTTATTGTTTTCACGATGAAGCATATCACAAGAGATGAAGCTTTAAAACTATTGGTACGCAATAATCCCGAACCAGTTGCGAGTCATTGCGACAAGTCTATGTGGTGGTTCATAACTCGTGCCGTTGGCGGACTATGGGTGCAGCATCCACTCAAAATGACAGCGTCATGGCTTTATCTGCTTATGTTACCTTTAATTTATGCGCAGAAAAGCATAGGATTTGCCATAATAGGCATATCCATTGTATTCTTCTGTATTCTTGCTTATTATTTTTATTTCTACAGAAAGCTATACAAAGCATTAAGAGAGAATACTTATCGCATTGATGAAGATGGCATATCGGTGTCGATAACCACTGTCGATGACATTTGGGCACGCTATCTTACCACGCCGTTCTCGCTGATTAAGGATATATGGTTGGCTCAAAACTACATTTATATCGAAACGGAAGACAAGACAGATATAGGCGTTGTCTACCTCTTTTCAGACGAACCAGAACGCATTTGGGCAATATCGTATCGTATATGCAGTTGGAGAAGAAAGCCAAAGAAGACAAATCGTTACCTTATTATAGTGCGGAGGAACGCACAGACCTAAGAAACTTTGTGGAAGAACGCTTCGGAAAGATTGACGCAGTACTAAACGATACCGATGGCGAAGGTTTCCCGGTGGACATTGCTGCAATTCCTCCCAGTCCGCAACACAACTACTGGACGCTTTGCACCATAGGGGCAGGAGCCATTCGTGTGCCCAACCAAGAATATTACAAGCAATCGGACAATGGCGAAACAACTTTCGATGCAACCAAATACACCGATGGCTTTGTGGTGGAACACTTCGAATACGTTATGTATCTGCCGCCCGACTGGAACGTAACCGATGCCGATTTAAGCAAAGACAGCAACTATTGGTATCTACGCCTACTGCGCGATGTAGTGCAATATACCTACTATAACTTCCAGTTTCAGCTTGGCGACACCTTAAATTATAATGATGGCGATAGCGAGCAACTATCGTTCGACCATTCGACCGACTTTTATGCAGCATTGATTTTGTGCCCATTACCCGATGTTGCTAACGAACAGTTTACCAATATCGAAGGTCGCACCATTCAGTTCTTTCAAGTTGTACCTATCACTACAGAAGAAGCTAACTATTTGAGTAGGCATTCTGCTGCCGATTTTCTGAAGAAATATATGGATATAAGTGCTATTCAACTGGATAACGAGTCTAAACAAGTGAAGCACGAACGCTATTCAAAGGCTATTATATCGCACTTCGAACGCCATATAAAGGGAGCAAACGTAGTAACAATGTACTCACATAAGAGCTAAAAAACCTACTACTTAATGGGCGAAAAAGTACAGCTATAAATGTTCTAAGTTATTTGAACAAGTAAGTGCTCGTAAGTGTTATATAAATTCAGTAGAAAATAGGTAGAGAGATTATAAGTAACACCTGTTAGGTGCTCAGCAATTTTATAGAAATTCTCGAATATTCTATAAAGAGAATAAGATATTTAGGCTACTTTTATTTTAGATATCTGTTTCGTTCGTTTCAGATATCTGTCGCGTTCGTTTCAGATATCTGTCAATTGCGTTTCAGATATCTGTCGCGCTCGTCTCAGATATCTGTCAATTGCTTTTCAGATATCTATAGCTTGCGACACGTATATCCATAGATATAACTTCGTATATCCATAGATATAACTTCGTATATCCATAGATGTAGCTTCGTATATCCATAGATGTAGCTTCGTATATCCATAGATGTCGTTTCGTATATCTATAGATAGTTGTTTAGGTATCATAACAAGCCAGAAACTTTAACCTTTTATTCTATAATACTATAGTGGTGTGTATTCAGATGAAAACTACGAAACGTTCTATTCTGCAATGTTTCGATTTACGTGCTATTATAAGCATCTAACGACGAATATGTTGTTCCTAATTTGTTTATATCTGTGTGAACTCTATAATAATAGTATTCTTTTGTTCTACTGCAGCATTATAGATAGCAAAAGCGGTTGTTTCGCATTGCAAAACAACCGCTTCTGTAAAACAAGAGAATAGTATTATTACAACTAAAGTATAAAAACTTTAAGCAATCATATAAGCTTTATTTTAGTGCTTACATAACACCATCTTCGCGAAGTTTCTGTTGCCATTTCCATGCAGAAGCCAAAACATCTTCCAGCGGAGTATTAGCCTTCCAGCCCAACACCTTATTGGCTTTGGTACAATCGCCCCAAATTTTCTCTATATCACCTTCGCGACGTGGTCCGAACTTCCAATTCACCTTTACACCAGTAGCCCTTTCAAAAGTGGTTACAATTTCTAGCGTAGAGTTTCCTTTACCAGTTCCAATGTTGAAATATTCAATCTTGTCAGTATCTTTGTCTAATACACGTGTCATCGCCGCTACGTGAGCTTTGCAAGGTCTACTACATAAATGTAATCGCGTATACAAGTACCATCTTCGGTGTTGTAATCGTTGCCAAAAATGGTAAGTTGTTTGCGTATTCCCATAGCAGTTTGCGTAACATAAGGAATAAGATTGTTGGGCACACCATTAGGCAATTCGCCAATAAATGCAGTAGGGTGTGCACCTATTGGATTGAAATAGCGAAGCACAATGCTCTTTATAGGTGCACCGCTGTGAATGTAATCGTAAATAATTTGCTCGTTAATCTCTTTTGTGTTTCCGTAGGGCGATGTAGCTTTTTGGTGTGGTGCATCTTCAGTAACAGGTAAGTTCTCTTTGTTAGGCTGTCCGTAAACGGTGCACGAACTAGAGAAAATAATACCTTTTACGTTATATTTTGGCATCATTTCCAATAAGTTAATGAGCGAAACAACATTGTTGCGATAGTACATTAACGGTTTTTCAACACTTTCGCCCACAGCTTTTGATGCTGCAAAGTGAATAATTCCATCAATGTTCGGATATTTTTTGAATAGGCGTTCGGTAGCATCTTTATCCTCAAGATTTACTTGTTCAAATGCTGGTCGTATTCCTGTTATTTTCTCTATACCATCGAGAACCTCTATTTTAGAGTTTGAAAGATTGTCTGCTATCACTACATTGTATCCTGCCTCTTGCAGTTCTACCGTTGTGTGCGAACCTATAAAACCAGTTCCACCTGTAACTAAAATTGTTTGTTTCATATCTTTTTAATGAATATTTTTGCAAGTAACTTATTGTTGTTCTTTATAAGAATAACGAGCGAGCCTCTTATTTATGTGTGCAAAGATACTTAGAAATTAGCAGGTAGGGTTATAAAAAAATAATATTATTTATTAAAAAAAGGTACGATTGTACCCCTATAAATAAAAAGTTTTACTAACTTTGCCATTGTTTAAACAACCATCAACAGTTCTTTAATTGTTTTTTATTATGGAGCAAACAATGCAACAAATAGAGCGCTTTCTAAAAAAGATAGCACAAAAGTTTCCATCAACACAGGAACCAATAGTTATGACAGATATCCACTTAAGGGTGTCGCAATTCAGTGGAGACCTTATGGCTTTCGACGATGAAGGAAACGAAATAACACGCTGTGTAGTTGAAGAATGGATTGAAAACAATAATGACGATTTCTATAAAAACATTACAGCACAGTTGCGTAGCGAGTCTTTAAAACTGAAAGATGTTGTAGACAACTTCGGTATAATAAAACCTTATAGTCTTGTTTTAGAAGACGAAGAAGGCGAAAACATAGCCGAACTGTACGTGGCAGATGGTGATACAATTATTGTTGGCGACGAATTATTACCCGGATTAGAGGAAGACCTCGACGAATTTCTAAAGAAACTAATACCTTAAACGAAAGGATATAAAAGTATGAAGAGAGCCAGAAAAGCTGTCTTGTTACTATTGTCAACAATATTCTCTATTGCTGCCGTTGCACAACGCCACAACATTCTGAACGAAAACATACGGTCGTTACAAGTTGTGGCAAATCAAGACTGGCTTGCTTTGCCCATTATAGAAGTAGGAAACGGTGTGTTAGATATTAATTTCGACGATCTATCAACAGAGTATCATCGCTATACTTACAGCCTGCAACATTGCGAATCAAATTGGAAACCATCTACCTCACTTTTCGAAAGCGACTATGTGGACGGCTTTGCAAGTGGAAATACAATAGACGATGTAACACCTTCACTTCTTACAAACACAGCTTATACACATTATCATCTTAGACTTCCGAATAGCAATTGCCAGCCAAAATTGTCTGGAAACTATCTGCTTACCATTTACGATGATAACGATAATGTAGCTATAAAAGTCTGTTTTATGGTGAAAGAGCCTTTTACAAAGTCGATGGGAGTTGGTTTGAATATTGTAACCAACACCGATGCTACCATAAACAACGCACACCAGCAAGTGGAAATGGAGTTGAAATATAATAGTTATAATGTAACGAATCCGCAATCGCAAATAAAAACAGTACTTCTGCAGAATAAACGATGGGACAATGCGCGATGGAATGTAAAGCCACAATATGTTATGAACGATGGCTTGCGTTGGAGCCATAATGCAAACTATATATTTTGGGCAGGCAACGAATATAGAAAGTTTGAGATTTTATCAACCAATGTAGCCGCAACAGGTATAGAACGCATTCTGTGGGACGGTAAAAACTACAACGCCTACCCCTTTATAGCATTGCCAAGACCTAACTATTTGTATGATGAAGATGCGGATGGAGCTTTCTTAATACGCAATTCAGATAATAACAATATAAATACGGAGAGCGATTATGTGTTGGTTCATTTCCAATTAAGCAGTCCGCAGTTTACAAATGGCGATGTATATGTAAATGGCGACTGGACTTACGATAGATTTTTACCACAATATAAGCTAATATACGATGACCAATCGAAGAGTTATAAAGCTGTGATACCACTAAAATTAGGCTACTATAGTTATCAATATGTGTTGGTAGATGAGAATGGTAACGCTGAGATAGCACCTACTGAAGGTAACTATTATCAAACAGAAAACTCTTATCAAGCTTTAGTTTATTATAGAGAACAAGGTGGAAGAACAGATAAATTAGTGGGTTATACAGCAGTTAAATTTAAAATTAAGTAGCCGCACATTGCTACCAAGAGATATACAATAGATATATTAGTAGCAGGTTTTAATAACATATATATATATGAAAAGAACTTTATTTGCATTTATGACATTAGCATTTTGCTGTTTTGGAGCAAGAGCTCAAAACAAGAATATAACAATAACATTAGTAGAGACTTCAGATGTGCATGGTTCGTTTTTCCCATACGATTTTATTACGCGTAAGCCTAAAGCTGGATCGATGGCAAGAGTTGCTACTTTTATAAACGATTTAAGGCAGAAGAAAGGCACAGAGAATGTGTATCTTCTAGATAACGGAGATATTCTGCAGGGACAACCAATAAGTTATTATTACAACTATATTGATAAACAACAAGAGAACATTGCTGCTAGTGTCATAAACTTTATGCACTACGATGCAACAACTGTTGGAAACCACGATATAGAAACTGGACACGCTGTTTACGATAAATGGATTCGCGAACTGCATTGCCCTGTATTGGGAGCAAATATTATTGATACGAGAACACAAAAGTCTTACGTATTGCCTTATACCATAATAAAGAAAAAGAACGGTGTGAAAGTAGCCGTTGTTGGTATGCTTACTCCTGCTATACCCAATTGGTTAGAAGAGAACTTATGGAAGGGATTACGTTTTGAGGATATTGTCTCTTCGGCGAAGAAGACAATAGCAGCATTGAAAGCTAACGAGAAACCCGATGTTATTGTAGGACTTTTCCACTCTGGTTGGGACGGTGGTATTATTACACCAAACTATGTTGAAGATGCATCTAAAATGGTAGCAGAAGAAGTAGATGGTTTTGATGTGGTGTTTTTCGGCCACGACCATAAACCGCACAATTCAATAGAAACTAACAAAGATGGTAACGAGGTGTTGTGTTTAGACCCTGCGAATAATGCACAGAGAGTAGCAGTGGCTACTATAACCTTAGCACCTGTAAAGAAAAAAAATATAAAAGTGGTAAGCAGTTCAATGTTGTTAAGAAGTGGGGCGAATTAGTTAGTGTAGCCGATTTAGCTATAGACAAACCATTTATGGCACACTTTGAAAAGCAAATAGACAAGGTGAAACAGTGGGCTAACACAGAAATAGGACGCTTTGATAACACTATTAGTACGAAAGATTGTTTCTTTGGTAACTCAGCTTTCAACGATTTAATTCTCAATCTAGAACTTCAGATAACGAAGGCTGATATTGCTTTCAATGCTCCTTTAGGTTTTAATTCTGTCATTAAGGCAGGACCTATCACAGTGGGCGATATGTTTAGTTTGTACAAATACGAAAACCAGCTCTACGTTATGCGCTTAACAGGTAAAGAAATAAAGAACTATTTGGAAATGAGTTATAATCTCTGGACAAATACAATGAAATCGCCCGACGACCATTTACTATTGCTTTCTAACGATACAAGAGACGATTCGCAACGCTTAGGCTTTAAAAACTTCTCGTTTAATTTCGACTCTGCTGCTGGTATAGACTACGAAGTAGATGTAACGAAGCCTTATGGACAGAAGGTTAATATAATTAAAATGAGTAATGGGCAACCGTTTGATGAGGCTAAATACTATAATGTGGCTGTTAATAGTTATCGTGGTAACGGCGGTGGAGAACTCTTAACAAAAGGCGCTGGTATACCACACGATGAACTAAAGAAGCGCATTGTTTGGCGAAGTGACCGTGACCAACGTTACTATCTTATGGAAGAAATTAAGAAAGCTGGTACTCTAAATCCGCAACCCAATCATAACTGGAAGTTCATTCCTGTAGAATGGACTGATAGGCTGCTGCTCGCGACCGTAAATTACTCTTTGGAGAATAGGTATAATGTAACACAAGGAAAGGAAATATAAGAAAAATGAAATGCTTTTGGTTTGTGTTTTGTAAAACCGATATTGTATTAGAAAAAACAACTGGTGGTTATACTATTCCATTGTTAGACGACTGTCCAACTCCATTAAAAGAGTGGTCGCAAGTATTAGAAATAGGAACTATGCCCGATGATGGTACGCCCATTAAGGCTGTAAGCATAGATATGCCATTGACCGATAGTCCTATATTCGAAATGTGTGGACTACGTAACAGCTATTATAAATTGTCGAAAGCTCTCTATTTAATGGCTGGTAAATGTTACGAACTGCTTTATTGGAACCAAAATACACGTTTCTGTGGCGTTTGTGGGACACCTACAAAGCTGCATACCAACATATCGAAACGCTGTCCAAATTGTGGAAAGGAGGTGTGGCCACAAGTGTCTCCAGCCGTCATAGTACTGGTGCATCGTGCTGATGAGATTCTTTTAGTGAGGGCAAATAGTTTTAGAGATAATCATTATGGTTTGGTGGCTGGATTTGTAGAGACTGGAGAGACTCTCGAAGAAGCGGTGCATAGAGAAGTATTGGAAGAAACTGGTATACGCATAAATAATCTTCGCTACTTTGCTTCACAACCATGGCCCTATCCAAGTGGTGTTATGGTGGGTTACAATGCCGATTATGTGGAAGGTGAAATACATTTGCAATGGAGCGAACTTTGTAAAGGTAGTTGGTTCACGAAAGACAATTTGCCTAATTTGCCCGAGCAGCTTTCTATTGCCCGAATGTTAATAGACGATTGGCTTGAACAAATGAATAGTAATAAACAATAATCTTAAATACAAATAAAACAATCTATGAAGATTTTAGAAAAAGCTTTAGGTTTCGACCCTAAAACAATGAAGTTGCGCACCGAACTGATTGCTGGTGTAACTACGTTTCTCACTATGAGTTATATTTTGGCGGTAAATCCGTCTATTCTTATGACTACTGGTATGAGTCAAGGTGCACTCTTTACCGCTACTGCTTTGGCTTCGGCTATTGCTACGCTTCTATTGGCATTTATGGCTAAGTTGCCTTTTGCGCAAGCACCGTCAATGGGACTTAATGCCTTTTTTGCTTATACGCTTTGTCAAGCAATGGGCTATTCGTGGCAAAATTCGCTCGCTATCTTGCTCATCGAAGGCGTTATATTTATGTTAATAACGTTTCAACGTGCGAGAGATGATATTCAATGCTATTCCTAACAATTTGCGTTATGCTATTTCTGCTGGTATTGGTATGTTTATTGCCTTTATTGGACTTAAGAATGCAGGCATTATTGTTGCGAAAGAGGGTACATTCGTTGGGTTAGGCGAATTTACTACACCATGCTTGTTAGGTATTTTTGCTACTTTGCTTAGTGGTGTATTAATGGCGCGCAATGTTAAAGGCTCGTTGTTTTGGGGCATTATAGCTACTACGTTGATTGGTATTCCATTGGGCGTTACTGTATTCCCAGACCATTGGTTGCCTGTTTCTGCTCCACAAGATATATCGCCTATCTTTTGCAAGTTCGACTTCTCTGGCTTGTTGAATCTTAAAACATTTCTTGTGGTATTTTCTCTACTAATTGTGAATATCTTTGATACCATAGGAACGCTTATGGGGTTGGCAGAGAAAACTGGTATTGTGCGCGAAGATGGAAGCATTCCACACGTGAGCGAAGCTATGATGAGTGATGCTATTGGAACTACTTGTGGGGCTATGCTTGGTAGTTCTACCATATCAACATATATTGAAAGTGCTAGCGGAATAGCTGAAGGCGGTCGGTCGGGCGTAACTTCTCTTGTTGTGGGCGTTATGTTTTTACTGTCTCTATTCCTTTCACCCATCTTTTTGCTCATACCAAGTGCTGCAACAAGTGGTGCACTTATTATGGTAGGTGTGTTAATGCTCGATTCTGTGAAGAAGATAAACCTACAGGATATGACCGAAGCTTTCCCTGCCTTTATCACTATGATAACAATGGTGTTGTGCTATTCCATTGCAGATGGAATTTGTTTAGGCATTCTGTCGTTTGCCATAATGAAACTTTGCACAGGTCGTTGGAAAGACTTGAACTGGACTCTCTGCATTCTGTCTGTGCTTTCATTCTTAACTTTACATCAGATAAGCTCCTCAGCTTCATTGCTTATCTCTTTATGAATTAAGCTTATTTGTTGCATACATTATAGTTTCCTTAATGTTTTCTATGTGCTTAAAACATTTTATTGCCTCTAGAACATTAGGGAAACTATAATCTATTATTGTCTACCGACAACCATAGAGAAACTAGAAAATTCTGACTTCCTATAACTTTTTAAGCACGACACGCTGTTTAATATATCTCGATGCATTTGTAGCGTTGTTAAATTGTTTTGTAATATAGAGGAAGAGACATACCGTGCGAGTTTGCATTTGGCTACAATCAAATAAAATTCTTATTGTAGCATAACCATATTTTTATCTTAATAGAACAGCGCAGGAGATAATTTGTAAACTAGAGTTATAGTAATAAAGTCTGCCCCAACATAAATAAATACGAAACAGCATATTGTTTTTCAGATGCTTATAATAGCACTTAAATTGAAACATTGCAGAATAGAACGTTTCATAGTTTTCATCTGAATACATACCACTTTGGTATTACAAGTTAAGCATATAAAGAATCTGATTTGTTATGATGCCTAAATGGCAATCCATAGATATACGAATGGCAATCCATAGATATACGAATGGCAATCCATAGATATACGAACGGCAATCTATGGATATACGAACGGCAATCTATGGATATACGAACGGCAATCCATAGATATACGAACGGCAATCCATGGATATACGAATGGCAATCTATGGATATACAAACGGCAATCCATAGATATACGAACGGCAATCTATGGATATACGAACGGCAATCCATGGATATACAAACGGCAATCCATAGATATACGAACGGCAATCTATAGATATCTGAAACGCACTTCTTAGATATCTGAAACACACTTCTTAGATATCTGAAACGCACTTCTCAGATATCTGAAACAAGAATACTACATCAGGCTGCTTTTATAAACATTAAAGATATCTTTTTGAATAGTCTGTACCCGTGGGCACTGCTTGTAATACCCTTGCCTGTTTTTTACAATCCATTTATTTGGTCAAAAGTAACTATAAATGCACAAAAAAGCTGAACTCCTGTTACAGAATTCAGCTCTAATAAAATGTTTCTATTAAGTAAATTGCTCCCTTAGAAAGGCGCAACTTTTAGTATCTATATGCTGTTGAGTTATCCAAAGAAATGAATTTCACCCAATAGGAACAACACTCCATAGCCTATAATAAGCGATATAAGACCGCAAGTAAGACCAGCCTTTAACATATCTTTCTGGTGAATTAAGCCAGTAGAATATGCAATAGCATTTGGAGGAGTAGATATAGGCAAGCACATTGCAGTAGAGGCAGCAATGGCAATACCAATAAGCACAGTGCTGGTACCACCAATAACACCAAGCTTATCGCCCATAGCACGGCATACCACTGCTAAGATAGGCATTAGAAGCGCTGCTGTGGCTGTATTTGAAATGAAGTTCGACAAGAAATAGCAAATGAAACCAGAAACCATAAGGATAACAATAGGACTCCAGTTGCCGAATGGAATACTCTCAATAGCAACATCTGCCAATCCAGAACCATTCATACCAAGACCCAATGCAAAGCCTCCGGCTACCATCCAAATAACACTCCAGTCAATTTGTTGTAGGTCTTTGGCTGTAATAACACCAGTTATAGCAAATACTCCCATTGGAATCATCGATACAGTGTTAGTGTTTATACCAGTAACCTCTTTCGGAATAACCCATAATAAGATAGTAACAATGAAGGTAGCAATAACAACATACATTCTCCAACCACGATGAATCTCACCCGTTATCTTTAATTCAATAGTCTTTTTATTAAATGGGAAGAAATAGAGAATGACACGCCAGCTAATGAGAAGCAATATAATAACAAGTGGTGCCATTACAAGCATCCATTGTCCGAAGCTAATTCCAAGGTTCAAACCATCTGGGTCGTTCAAGAACTTCATTGCAATCATGTTAGGAGGTGTACCAATAGGTGTACCCATACCACCTAAGTTAGCTTGCCAATGGAATAGACATTGTGAGTGCAATACGCCCTTTTCCATCTGCAGGAAGCGATGCAAACACAGGTGTGAGGAACGTTAACATAAGTGCAGCCGTAGCTGTATTAGATATAAACATAGAGAATATACCAGTTATGAAAAGAAAACCTAACAGTACGTTCTCGCTTTTCTTACCGAAAGGACGTATCATATTCTTGCTAACAACGTGTCGAGACCCGACTTAGATGCAGCAATAGCAAGAATGAACCCTGCTAAGAATAACATGATAATAGGATCAGCAAACGATGCCATAATGTCTTTAGACTTCAATAGCTCGCCTATTCCATCGCCTTTGAACACTTTAAACGAATTTTCTGATACAGTTATGCACATAATAGTCATAATAGACAACGATGTTGCCCACGCTGGAATACATTCGGTGAGCCACGATAGTGTTGCAAAAACAAAAATTGCAATAATGCGTTGCTGCACAACCGTTAGACCATCAATATCGAACACAGAGATGGGAAGATTCCAAACAATGGCTGTTATTGCCACAATTCCTAATAGTTGCCACACCTTCTTCATCTCAATGTGTGTGGACAACGTGTTCAAATTACTTTCTGACATAGTAAAATTCTACTTGATTTAATGTTAATTGTTTATATAGTTAACGAAATTGGGTGCTAAATTACGAAAAACTTTCTATTCTTACAAAGATTAAAACCTTTTTTGTAATTTTGCAGGAAATATTCTTTTACTATGCGTAGATTACAGATTCTATACATCTTATTATTAGGTTTATGTTTCGGTTGCAGTAACAATAAAGCTAAATTGGCTCATACCGACAACACAACAGATAGTACATTAGTGTTTAAGTATGCCGAGAACATAAAAATGGAACATACTCCAGAAGGCATAAAAGTAACGCTTTCCAATCCATGGAAGAAAGGAGAAACGTTACATACCTACTATTTAGTGGACAATGCTGAGAAGGCGGATAAACCTTCAGATGGTACTCTTATACAAGTGCCTATACATCGAGGGGTATTCTTTACCACAGCACATGCTAACCTTATGGAAATGTTGGGCGTACAAAAAGCCATTGTTGGTGTTGCTGATGCGAAGTATATGCTAATACCCGATGTACAACAAAGATTGAAAACAAAAAACATTGCCAACTGTGGCGATGGTATGAAGCCAGATATAGAGAAGATAATCGACATTAAACCAGATGGCTTACTACTCTCACCATTTGAGAATAGTGGTGGCTATGGTAAATTAGATGAACTTAAAATACCTATTATAGAATGTGCAGAATATATGGAGACTTCTGCGTTAGGACGTGCAGAGTGGATGAAGTTTTATGGTATTTTGTTTGGTTGTAAGCAGACAGCTGACTCTTTATTCAAAGTTGTTGAGCATAATTATCTTTCATTAAAGGCTAAGGCAAAAACTTCTAAGCAAACTCTTTCGGTACTTCCCGACCGTAAGACTGGGAGTGTGTGGTATATGCCAGGAGGTAAAAGTAGTGTAGGGTTACTTTATAAAGATGCCAACGGAAAGTATGCATTTGCTAACGATAACAAGAGTGGAAGTCTAGCTCTACCATTTGAGACTGTATTAGACAAAATGGGACAAGCTGACTTCTGGATATTCAGTTACTATGGCAACTTCAATAAACAGCAACTTCTAGCCGAATATCAAGGCTATGCCGCTTTAAAACCTTTCAAAACAGGCGAGATATATGGTTGTCAAGTAGACAAGATACCTTACTTCGAAGAAGTTAGTTGGCGTCCAGATTGGCTTTTAAACGACCTAATTCAGCTTTTTCACCCCGATTTAAAGTCAGGTTCTATGCGTTATTATCACCATTTATAAAATGGAAAGAAGTTTATAAGGTAGACAGAAATACTTTTAAATAATGAAAAAGAACACTTTGGCATTTGTATTATTGCCACTTGGCATTGTTATTCTGTTCCTGCTGAATCTATATATAGGTTCTGTTCGTATTCCATTTAACGATATAGTAGATATCTTTTTAGGACAATTCGATGGTAAAGAGAGTTGGCGTTTTATTGTTTTAGAGAACCGTTTACCACAAGCTATTACGGCAATGTTCTGCGGTGGAGCACTCTCCGTTAGTGGCTTAATGTTGCAAACTGCTTTTCAAAATCCATTAGCTGGACCTGATGTGTTTGGAATCAATGCAGGAGCAGGTTTGGGAGTTGCTCTTGTAATGCTGCTTTTAGGAGGCAATGTTTCTACTGTTTTATTTTCGGTATCAGGCTTTATGGCTGTGTTAGTATCCGCTTTTGCAGGTGCAATGGCTGTAACGGCACTAATATTTTTCTTCTCACTCATTATTAGAAACAGTGTAATGCTCCTTATAATAGGTATTATGGTTGGTTATATGTCATCGTCTGTAGTTTCGTTACTCAATTTCTTTGCAACCGAAGAAGGCGTAAAAAGCTATATGATATGGGGTATGGGCAATTTTGGAGGAGTGTCTATGGAGCATATCCCAATGTTTATGGCTATTGTAAGTATTGGTATTTTTTGTTCGCTACTACTGATGAAACCGCTCAATGCCTTGCTACTTGGTGCACAATATGCAGAGAGTTTAGGTTTAACACACAACGAATACGCAACTATTTGCTTGTTGTTACAGGGTTGTTGTCTGCAATTACCACAGCTTTTTGTGGCCCGATAGGTTTTATAGGATTGGCAGTACCACATATAGCACGACTTTTATTAACTACAGAGAATCATCGCTTACTGTTACCATCTACTATTCTTAGCGGTGCATTAATAGCTCTTTTGTGCAATCTTATTTGCTATTTGCCTGGCGAAGGTGGTATTATTCCACTAAATGCAGTAACACCTTTAATAGGTGCACCTGTGGTGATTTATGTGCTTATGAAGTCGAAAGGATAGTAACTCAATGAAAAATAAATCAATTACCTTTAGCAGTTAGATTATTTTTTGTAGTTTTGCAAGTGAAATCGATAGCTAAAGCTATGCGGTTAATCTAATTTAATAAGAAATGAACACAACTAACTTATCACCATTCAAACGAACTGTTGTAGGTGTACAATTCCTTTTTGTAGCTTTCGGTGCTACTGTTTTAGTTCCATTACTTGTAGGACTCGATCCAGCTACTGCCCTTTTTACAGCAGGCATTGGTACTTTTATTTTCCATCTCACCACAAAAGGTAAAGTTCCTATATTTCTTGGATCATCATTCGCTTTTATTGCACCTATTCAAAAAGCGTCAGAACAGTGGGGAATGCCTGGAACATTGGCAGGTATTATAGGTGTCTCGCTGGTTTATTTTGTTATGTCGGCTCTTATAAAATGGCAAGGTAGAAAACTGCTAGACCGACTTTTTCCGCCTGTTGTTATAGGACCAGTTATAATCTTAATTGGACTTTCGCTTTCTAGCTCGGCAGTAGATATGGCTAAAAGTAACTGGCTTTTGGCTGGAATCTCGCTTTCTGTGGCTATTTTAGTGCTTACTTTGAGTAAAGGACTTATAAAGCTCGTGCCTGTAGTTTGTGGTATCGTTGTAGGTTATATTGTTGCAGTTTGTGCGGGAGACGTAGACTTCGCTAAAGTGGCAGCTGCACCTTGGTTTGCATTGCCACCAGCATTGGCAGACTTTCATCTGCCACAATTTGCTTGGGAACCATTTATTTTTATGATACCAGTAGCAATTGCACCTGTTATAGAACATATTGGCGATGTTTATGTGGTAGGAGCTGTGGCGCAGAAAGATTTCGTAAAAGACCCCGGTCTGCATCGAACAATGCTTGGCGACGGCTTGGCTTGTCTTGCTGCAAGTTTCTTCGGAGGACCTCCTGTAACTACTTATAGTGAAGTTACAGGTGCTATGAGCATTACGAAAATCACCCAACCGCAAGTAATTCGTATTTCAGCGGCTACGGCTATTGTTTTTCTGTAATTGGAAAGCTTAGTGCTTTACTGCAAAGTATACCATCTGCTGTGCTTGGCGGCATTATGTTGCTACTTTTTGGTACCATAGCTTCGGTTGGAATACAGAACCTTATACAACATAAGGTGAATTTAAACCACACTCGAAACACTATCATTATTTCGGTAACACTAACCATTGGTATTGGCGGAGCTATTCTTACATACGGCAATTTCGCAATGAGTGGTATCGGCTTGTCTGCCATTGTGGGTGTATTCTTAAATCTTGTGTTGCCACATCCAAAGGAAGAAGACGTAAAAGAATAAGGGTTTATAAAGGTTTGTTTGCCACAAATAGTAAGTAACCCTGCGGAGATAACTGGACAAAAACACAGTTATTTCCGCTTTTTTATTGTTATATGGTTTAGTCTATTAAACATAGCTAAAATCAGAATATTATAGAATAAGAGAATTCATAATCCTCGTCAGAATAAATATCTTTTAAGCATTATAATGTATAGCCATTAGAGTTGTAGTTCTTTATGATATCTAATACGCAACCGACAGATATCTGAGACAAATGTGATAGATATCTGAGACGAACGTGATAGATATCTGAAATAAAAAGAAACCAAAAACAGATGTTTTATGCCTTTATTATATAGATGTTCTATGTATATCTTTTTAATGTGGAGCGTATAAAATATATTTTATTATAATAAAAGACTTAAAAACTCGTTATAAGTACGAATATTATTAAAAAATGAAAGTAACAAATGAAGAAGTCCTTATTTTTATTTATATTTTGTTGCGTTATAACAATGTTCCTAACATCGTGCCACAAAGAAGCAGAACTAACTCCTGAACAAGAGAAAACTATAGCTGTACGTAAACTTTATTATGGACGAGTGTTGGGACAATGGTTTTACGAAAAGCAAGGTGAGACAACTTACTACTATGTAGCCTATAATTTCAAGCCAAAGGGACAGTTGGAAACCCATGAGAAGGTGGCTGTGCGAAAGCGAATAAACGGTGGAGCAACGGCAACATATAGCGATTGGGAAGTAAAAACCGACACCATAATTAAAGGAAAGTGGGATTTAGGTTGGAAAGAAGAATATGGCGAGATGTATCTTTCCACATCAGAAGAAAACGGTAAAGGACAAAGTGTAGTACAATTTCACGGTTTAGAATATGTAAATCAGTATGAGATGGTACTGAAATACTTCGGATCAGGTAATCATTCTATGCTTTTTAAACGTGGAACCTCTACACATACAATTTAGTAAAGCTTTGCTTTTGTGAAGGAATAACCACGTTCTCCTGTCGGTAATTCGTTTATTATTCGACAGAAAAACGTGGTTATTCCTTATTTTTTCGTTATCTTTGCACCATATATATAGCGGAAAAAGAAATGGAAGTTGTAAAGAAATCACTTATGGGCCTAAATCTTTTGGAACTGAAAGCAGTTGCAAAAGAATTTGGAATGCCTGCTTTTACAGGCGGACAGATGGCAAAGTGGCTTTATATACAGCACGTAACTACGATTGATGAGATGACAAATATCTCTAAGAACAATCGTGAGAAACTAAAGGCAGCTTATACCATAGGGTGTAAAAAGCACATAGATGCACAGTATTCTAATGATGGGACTATAAAATATTTATTTCCAACAGATAACGGAAAGTTTGTAGAAACTGTGTATATCCCTGATGACGACCGTGCTACTCTCTGTGTGTCATCACAAGTTGGCTGCAAAATGAATTGTCTTTTCTGTCAAACAGGAAAGCAAGGATTTGAAGGAAACTTATCGGTAGCCGACATATTAAACCAAATATACTCACTACCCGAAATAGAAAAACTAACAAACATAGTTTTTATGGGGCAAGGAGAACCAATGGACAACTATGATAATGTGTTGCGAACCACTCAAATATTAACATCTGATTATGGTTTTGCGTGGTCGCCAAAACGTATAACAGTAAGTTCTATTGGTGTTAAGAGTAAACTAAAACGCTTTCTTGAAGAGAGCGATTGCCATATTGCTATAAGTTTGCATTCGCCTATTCCAACAGAACGAGCAGAGATAATGCCTGGCGAGAAAGGAATGTCAATAGCTGAAACAGTAGAACTGTTGCGTAATTATGACTTTCTCATCAAAGGCGATTGTCGTTCGAATATATTGTTTTCAAAGGCGTGAACGATACAGAACGTCATGCAAAGGAAATAATAAAACTGTTGAAAGGATTAGACTGTAGAATAAATCTGATTCGTTTTCATACCATTCCTAATGTACCATTACATGGAGTGGACGACAGAAAGATGGAAGAGTTTCGTAATTATCTAACAAAACATGGTGTGTTTACAACTATTCGTGCTAGTCGTGGAGAGGATATATTTGCAGCATGTGGTTTGCTTTCTACAGCAAAAAAAATAGCCGATGAACGTACATAGACAACTCTTATTTGTTGTTTTTGTAGCTATGTTGATGCTGCTTGGGTGCAAAAATAATATAACCCACTCGGCAAGTTATGGTAAAGCCTACGAAGTAGTAGTTGTTAACGATATCGATAGTTTGCTTTACAATACACTTTCGGTGCCAATGAAAGGATTACCACAAATAGAACCCACATTTGATGTTGTGGAAATAACCTCAGATAAACTCAAAGGCGATAGTAAATTGGTGCGTAATATAGTTGTACTAACCATAGATAAACGCCAAAGCGTGTAGATATAAGCAGTAAACAGAATGTATATGCGCAACCACAGGTGATAATAAATATAGTAGCTCCATCGCAATCGAGCCTACAAATATTCTTAAAGAAATATGGAAATGAATTGCGTAACTATCTTATCAAAACCGAATTGCATCGTGCTCAGGGAGATATAGCCAGACAAACAAATGTGAAAGCCGCATCAACAATATATAAAATGTTTGGCATAAGAATGCAAGTACCTCCTGAATTAACAACAAGCAAGGTAGGAAAGAACTTCCTTTGGTTGTCGAACAATGCATCATCTGGTATGGTAAATCTCTGTATATATAGCATTGGGAAAGGTAAATTTGCTCAAGAGCGAGATAGTGTAATGCGTAAAAATATTCTTGGAGAGCAGAAAGGAATGTATATGCGGACAGCTTCTATTGTTTCAATGGTACACGGAAAGTATAATTCGGTAACAATACGGGGACTTTGGGAAATGCAAAACGATGCAATGGGAGGACCTTTCGTTGCATATTGGAAATCAAATGGAAAACGAATTGTTGTAACAGAAGTTTTCGTTTATGCACCTGAAACAAAGAAACGAAATCTTGTACGCAGATTGGAAGCAGCTCTTTACACTCGAAATAAATAAGAAAAGAAATAGAGATACATAATATTTTAAATAAGTTATGAGTAATAATAGAAAAGTGCGAGTAGCCATTACACATGGCGATACAAACGGAATAGGATACGAATTGATATTCAAAGCATTTGAGGAACCAACAATGTTGGAACTCTGCACACCTATAATATATGGTTCTCCTAAAGTTGCTACTTACCATCGTAATGCTTTAGAGATGGAAGTAACCTTTACTATTATTAATGATATAAGTGAAGTTCAAGACAACAGAATAAATTTTATACCAGTATTCGATGAAGAAATAAAAGTAGAACTCGGTATTCCTACAGAAGAATCGGGTAATGCTGGCTTGCTTGCAATAGATCGAGCATTAGAAGATTATAATGCTGGTGGATTTGATGTTTTAGTAACTGCACCTTTAGAGAATAATGAATGTTTTCATTTTAGTGGACAAAGTAGATATATTGAAGATCATTTGCCAGCTGAAGAACCATCGCTCTCAATGCTTATAAGCGAAAATATGCGTATTGCTTTGGCTACTCGTAATCTGCCATTAAAACAAGTTGCCGAATCTCTTTCTATTGAGAAATCACCGAAAGCGGTCGTCTGTTATTTCAAAGTATACGCCGCGATTTTCGTATTTCTAATCCGCGTATAGCTATTTTAGCTCTTAATCCGAAAGCTGGAGATAATGGATTGTTAGGTTCAGAAGAACAAGAACTAATAGAACCTGCCATTGATATATTAGAGAAAGAAAATATTTTGGCATTTGGCCCATACGCAGCGGATAAGTTTTTTGCAGGTAACGATTGGGATAAATTCGATGGAATTCTTGCTATGTACTACGAACAAGGATTAACACCTTTCCGTTCGCTCACAGTAGAAGGAGGAGTTAGTTATCTTGCAGGACTACGATTGATACGTACAACTCCAGAAGTTATAGATAATTTCAGTATTGCTGGTAAAGGAATTGCCGATGCAATGCCTATGCGCCATGCTATTTTTCTTGCTATAGATATATTTCGTCATCGTAAAGAATACGATGCTCCAATGGGAAATCCATTGCCAAAGCTATATAAAGAACGCCGCGACGATAGTGAGAAAGTACGTTTCACTATTCCAAAACGTAAAGAAGAATAACAAGAAAGCAGAAAATAGCATAAACCATTGAGCCAATGAAGAAGAAGTTTCAGAATGGATTTTTCCTTTTCGGAATAGTAGTGTTAGCTATAATGGTAACACAGTTAAACTTCTCCGAAGTATGGAAAGGATTGCAGCATGCAGGCTATTGGTTCTTCGCTGTATTGTTGTTGTGGGCATTTCTTTATATATTCAATACAGCATCTTGGTATATTATTATTAAAAGTCAAACTAAGGGAGAAGATAAACGAATGGTTTCGTTTGGATATCTCTATAAACTTAGTGTGTCTGGATTTGCATTAAACTATGCAACACCAGGCGGCTTAATGGGTGGCGAACCTTACAGAATTATGGAATTGTCGCCATATATTGGAGTAGAACGTGCCACATCGTCGGTGCTTTGTTTGTAATGACACACATATTCAGCCATTTTTGGTTCTGGTTACTATCTATTCCTCTCTTTATACTAACACAACACGTTAGTGTTTTTATGGCTATTATGTTAGCAATATGTGGAATTTTTTGTTTAACAGCTATTTGGTTCTTTTTCACGGGATATAAAAAAGGACTCGCTGTTCGTGTTATGAACCTGCTGAAACATATTCCTGGTATAAAAAAATGGGCACATAAATATGTCGAAAATAATAAAGAACGCTTAGAAAATATAGATAAGCAGATTGCAGCATTACATAATCAAGACCCAAAAACATTTATATCGGTTGTTCTTATAGAACTATCTTGCCGTATTTGTAGTGCTCTCGAGGTGTTCTTTATACTGTTAGTGTTGTTTCCAAGCGTTAACTATTTGAATTGTATCCTTATAATTTCCTTTACAACATTATTCGCAAATATTTTGTTTTTTATGCCTTTACAACTTGGAGGACGTGAAGGTGGATTTCTAATGTCAATATCGGGATTAGGTTTAACAACTAATGCAGGAATTTTTGTTGCTCTTATTGTGCGTGTAAGAGAACTTATTTGGACGGCAATTGGTTTGCTTCTTATTAAAATATCAAAAAGCAAATAGGGGCTATAATAATAGGAGAGAGGTAATTTTAATATTCTAACTTAACAAACAAAAGCATATTGAAAAATGAAACATTTAAATCTTTTTGCAGTAGGATTTGCTGCCTTTTTTGCAGCAACTCCATTACAATCGAAAGTCTATTACGTAACAACAAATGGAACAAACGATGGCACTTCGTGGAAAAAAGCTATGGGAAGTTTAGACGATGCCTTAGCAAAAGCAACTTCGGGCGATGAAATTTGGATTGCAGCAGGTACATATAAACCCACACAACTCATTAAAACTTCGAAGAAAAACTCACGACATTTTCCTCTAAAAAATGGCGTTTCTATTTATGGAGGCTTTGCTGGTACAGAGAAGAATAAAGAAGAACGTATGAAAGTAGAAGATGGTGAAGCTTACGATTATGTGAATACAACAATATTGAGTGCTGATGATGATGTTCCTGATGAGTGGATTAGAGAAACGAATGCAGAAAATCCGTATATGTTTGGGTGGAAAGTTGATAACAATATAATTCCAGGAACGGCAAATAATGCTAACCATATATTATATACGAAGGAAGAAATAACAGCTCCCGTAACAATTGATGGACTTACCTTGAAAGGTGCAAATGCAATGGTGTATAATGTGCAATGTTCAGGAGGTGCTATTTATGCTGTAGGCGATGTTACAATAACTAATTGTCGATTTATAGAAAACTCTTGTTACTTTATAGCCGAAGGAAATAAATATGCCAATGGTGCTGCTATTTATTTAATAGGTAAGAACAATGCAAAAATATCTGGCTGCTATTTTGAACGTACTTATGGTCATTCTCCAAATACACAAGCACAGGGTGGGGCAGTGTATGCCGAAAATGTAGATATAAACGATTGCTTCTTTTTAGATTGTGTTGCTTTAGATGCAGGTGGTGCTATATATAATGTGGGAGGCACAATTACCGATTGTCTTTTCGAAGGTTGTTATGCTCGTGAAGGTGGTGCAATCTATTCGACAGGATTATTACGCGATAACGAAATAATAAGTTCTCGTGGACTTATTGGTGGTGGTATCTACAATTTAGGTACTGCAATAAATAACGTTGTTACCAATTGTTTTGCCGATTATACATTATTGGGCGACGATAAAGGTGGTGCTGGTGGTGGTGTTTATAATAAAGGAACTTTCGTGGGAGGTCTTGTTTACAACTGTACATCGTTTAATGGTGGTGGAATATATACCGATGGTGGTAAAATTATAAATAGCACAATTCAGAATAATAAGACGAGAAAGGCTACTACAAATGCAAATTTAGACTATTCTTCTAATTGTAATGTTGCAACTGATATTGTAAATACCATAAATAGTAACACTGTAGACAAAGCAAATTTTGTAGCTCCAACTAATTTTGATGGCTTTACTACCAATAAAGATTCTATTGCCGATATTTTGTTTGCTAGTTGGGAACTGCAAATGGGTAGCGAATTTGTTGATAAAGGAATGCCTATTAGTATTGAAAATTACACAGAAGATATTTATGGTAATAACCGAATAATGGGTAAAAGTATTGATGTTGGTGCAGCAGAGTTTAATCCAGCCACATTTATTACACCAATTAAGCCAGAATCTGAAGGTGTTAAACAAAACTATTATACACTTGACGGACGATATATAGGCAATACTCGTCCAGCATTACCAGGCATTTACGTTGTGCAAACTGTAAATAAGGGAAAACTTTTGACTGTAAAGAAAATATTTATAAAGTAGTGTTTTTTATTTACTTGCTAATATTTATATCTTAACATTTACGTAATAAAAAGTTTTGATATAAGTATAGTGTCGTTACATTATAGATGAACGTTATTTAGTATAAGTTTGTTTATAATAAAAAGAGTATCTATATATTGAATGTGAATTTGATATGCAGATACTCTTTTTATAGTTTGTATTTATTTGTATAATTGCCGTAAATGCCTTAATATCTTTTTAATTAAAAAGATTACTAAAGAATTTTATTTGTTCGTAAATGTTATTTTTAGAGAGTATTTATATACAATTTTTATTTCTATTTTTTTGCTTCACAAGATACTCAGAAATTCATTTTTTTATTGACTTATATATTTTGGATATTAAGACTATAAATGTAGCTCTGATTTAAAAAAATGTTTTGCGTTATATTTTCTATTTCGCACTCAAATTAAATAACTCTGATTATAATTTTTAATTGTATTATATTTTAAAAAAAGGAAAGTAATGATGAAAAAATTACGTTTGATTCAATTGGTCCTATTGTTCTTATTCACAATTGGAGCATATTCTGCAGGACCTATTTCTGGCTATTTTCGTATTAAAAACGCATATACGCGAGCCGATAAGAAACAGTATGTGCAAGTTACGGGTAAGTATCGGGCACAACCAAACCAAACTGCCGAAGCTGTAAAGACACAACCCGGAAGTGTTATTCAGTTAGACGCTGAATGGGATAACACTAAAAATATCTATACCATTAAAACTTTACGTTCGCAGGGTGTAGATGTTGTAAATGACTATTTGTTGAAAGCCATAGATATGGTTAAAAACAAAATAAACCAAAAATTGCACGATAATCTTGGTAATGGTAATCTTTATACTATGGCAAAATCTGCTTTCGATGGAGTATTTGCGCAGTGGGATTTAGATATGCACTTAAAAGAAGTTACAACCCAAAATGGCGAAAATGCCTTTTATATGTATGCAACAGTGCCATCTATGCAACCTATTGTAGATACTTATAAGAGTGCGAGTGGCTTATTATCTATTTTTAATCCCTCACTTCTATCCCAACTAGATAATGCTTTTGCAAGCTATCCCGATATTCTGGCAGGACTGAAAGCAAACAATGCCGATGTGGTGTGGAAAGCAATGGAAAAATATGCAGTGCAAGCACTCGAAGGACGTTTTGGAACAAGCAGCGATTTAGTAATATTGGTAAAAAGTTATGTTGATGCCGGCAGAGTTAATCACGGACATACTTATTATTTAATGGAAGGTGCCCTCGACCGAGTAACAGAAAACGGAAATGCTGTAAATAAATATCGCGAAGGAGAAGCAAAGTTTAATTTTTGCAATAATAATGCCACAGCATGGTTTGGACCAGAACTGCCAGCTGTAGGAGAAGCTGCAAAATGGATAATAGAACCTGTAGGCGAAAATAGTAACAATTATTTTGGAGTTACCACAGCCGACAAGATGAAAGGTAAGAATAATAAGTACTTTACAACCCTCTATACCGATTTTCCAATGAAGATAATAGACAATATTAATGCTTACGTTGTGGAATCTGTGGGTACAATCGGCGAAGAAAAAGGATATGCAAAGTGTACAAAAATAGCATCGCAAGGCGAAATAATTCCTGCACAAACTCCAATTATATTAGAATTAGAAACAACTCAAAGTAATGCAAATAGATTGTTGCCTATTGCAAGTTCTAATACAATAGCTACAAACAATATTCTTAAAGCTATATTTTTTGATGAGGCAAAAACAACTGTAGAAACTAACGGAAAAACAATTCGTGTGTTCAATATAAATCCAAATACTTCAGTGCGTAATCCGTTGGGATTTTATCGCTATCGTGGAACAACTGTAAAAGGAAATAAAGCATTCTTATTGGTAGATGCAAACACTTCTGGAGCAAAGTTAGACGGATACGATATGGAAAACGAAGAAACTACGGCAGGTATAGAAGAAGTTGCCACACCAAAAACAAACGACGAAGCTGTTTATTACGATTTACAAGGTAGACGTGTAGAAAAACCAAATAGAGGTATTTATATTGTAAATGGCAAGAAAGTTATAATTAAGTAAGATAGGAGAGAATAGAGATGAAAAGAAAAGAATATACAATGCCCATTTCTGAAGTTGTTGTATTGCAACTTAGCAACGAATATCTTGAAAGAACGCTTGCTGGACAATCAAAAGTGCCAGTAGGTGGCGAAACAGATGACGAAGATGAAGACCCAGAAGTAGATGATATGTATTAAATTCTAACCAATTATTAGGCAATAACACTATGTGCAATTGTAAATACAATTATCTCCAGTAATTTCTAATGCCTAATTAGGTATTAAAGGCTTGCCAAAGTGCACATAGTTTACACGAAATCTACATTAGATATATAGTAATTAGCAGCATATTTGCCAGATGCAAATATGCTGCTTTTGTGTTTTCAAATATAGTTTTTCTCTAAGCGTATTATGAACCTGAGAAAAATAATAATTATAAAAATAAAAAAATAATTACAAAATAAAAAAATCATAATTAAATTTTTCTGAGACTTTTAATTATAAATTTTTAAAAAGGTATATTAAATACAGATTAATAGTTGAACAAAAATGCCACATATACCGTCTATAGTTTTCACTCTTAATCATCTTGTTTGCCTTTATAAATAGCTATATATCAATGCATCTACATTGCAAAAGCATATAAATCTGCTTAACAATAAAAACAAAAATTTACGAGAATCTAAAAATTCTATTTAAGTTTTAGTTTTGGTATTTGTATTATTAACGAGACCCCAATTTAAAAATAAAAATCCTTTTTTTGTTTATTAATAGTAAGAGCATAGAAGAAAGAGTATCTATAAAAAAATATTTCTTTTCTAACCTTCTTGTTTTTTTCATATTAAGTTATGGCTTTATGTTGTTTTTCTTCACCCATAAGAATACTTAAAATAGTGTTTTTTTCGTTTTTAGGGGTTTATATGTCATTTTTATTTAGTACTTTTACAGCCCGAAATAACAACCAGAAAGGCTTAAAACGAAAATAAATGCTATTTAACGCAATTTTATTAAGAATTTAAGCGGTTGTAGCGAAACAAAAATAATAGAATATAAAAATACAAAAATAATGGACGAGAATCAAACAGTAGACCACGATCGTATTTTAAAAATAAACATTGAGGAAGAAATGAAAAGCTCTTATATCGACTATTCAATGTCGGTAATAGTAGCTCGTGCACTTCCAGATGTACGCGATGGTTTTAAGCCAGTTCATCGTCGTATTCTTTATGGAATGCGAGGAATAGGCAATTTTAGTAATCAACCCTATAAGAAATGTGCACGCGTTGTAGGTGAAGTGCTTGGTAAATATCACCCACATGGCGATTTTTCTGTATATGGAGCCTTAGTACGTATGGGGCAAGAATGGAATATGCGCTATAAACTGGTGGACGGACAAGGAAACTTTGGGTCTGTTGATGGCGATTCTCCAGCCGCTATGCGTTATACTGAGTGCCGTTTAGCCAAAATGGGCGAACACGTAATGGACGACATTGAGAAAGATACGGTAGATATGGTGAATAACTTTGACGACACGTTGAAGGAACCAGCCGTAATGCCAACCAAAATACCTAATTTACTTGTAAACGGAGGTAATGGAATTGCTGTAGGTATGGCAACAAATATTCCGACACATAATTTAAACGAAGTAATAGATGGTTGTTGCGCATATATTGATAATCCAGAAATTACTGTAGATGAATTAATGCAATATATACCAGCACCAGATTTTCCTACAGGAGCTTATATTTATGGGTTACAAGGAGTAAAAGATGCCTACGAAACAGGAAAAGGACGCGTGGTGATGCGTGCAAAAGCCGAAATAGAAAGCGGAGAACAGCACGATAAAATAGTTGTAACCGAAATTCCATACGGTGTAAACAAACAACAACTAATAGAATATATAGCCGACTTAGTGAAAGAAGGTAAGTTGGAAGGTATTTCAAACGTGAACGACGAAACAGGACGTCAAGGAATGCGTATTGTTGTAGACGTGAAACGCGATGCCAATGCTAATATTATTCTGAATAAACTATTTAAAATGACAGCTCTGCAGAGCTCGTTCTCGGTAAACTGTATAGCTCTTGTAAATGGTCGTCCACGTTTATTGAGTTTATACGACTGTGTGAAATATTTTGTAGAGCATCGCCACGATGTAACTATTCGTCGTACAAAGTTCGATTTGAATAAAGCAAAAGAACGCGCTCACATTTTAGAAGGGTTAATAATAGCTTGCGACAATATTGATGAGGTAGTACATATAATTCGTGCGAGTCAAACACCAGCCGAAGCTCAAACTAATTTGGAAAAACGTTTTGAATTAGACGAATTGCAATCGAAAGCTATTGTAGATATGCGTTTATCGCAACTTACAGGTTTGCGTATGGATCAATTGCATGCAGAATATGAAGAATTAATGCAGACCATAAAAGATTTGCAAGAAATTCTTGATAATCCAGAGCGTTGTAAAGAAGTAATGAAAGAAGAACTGCAGGAAGTAAAAGAAAAATATGGCGATGCTCGTCGTACCGAAATTATTCCAGATGAACACGAGTTTAATGCAGAAGACTTTTATCCAAACGACCCTGTTGTTATTACAATTAGTCATCTTGGTTATATAAAACGAACCCCACTAACCGATTTTAAAGAACAAGCGCGTGGTGGAGTAGGCTCAAAAGGAGCACGCACCAGAGATAAAGATTTTACCGAATTTATTTATCCTGCAACAATGCACCAAACAATGTTGTTCTTTACAAAGAAAGGACGTTGCTTCTGGATGAAATGTTATGATATACCTGAAGGTGATAAAACATCGAAAGGTCGTGCAATTCAAAATATGTTAGCACTCGATCCTGACGATAGTGTAAATGCTTTCTTACGATTAACAGGATTAGACGATGAAACTTTCCTCGATTCACATTATGTTGTATTCGCCACAAAATGTGGATTAGTAAAGAAAACATCGTTACGACATTATTCACGTCCGCGCACTAATGGCGTTATTGCTATAAATATAAACGAAGGCGACGAAGTTGTAGATGTACGATTAACAAATGGTCATAATGAACTTATAATGGCAAATCGTAATGGTCGTGCTTGTCGTTTTAATGAAGAGGCAGTACGCACTATGGGACGTGTTTCTACAGGAGTACGTGGAATGAGATTAGATGAAGACGGAGACGATGCTGTTGTAGGAATGATAGTTGTAGATAATGCCAATGAAGAAACTGTAATGGTAGTGTCGGAAGAAGGTTATGGTAAACGTTCTGTTGTGGAAGATTATCGGTTAACAAATCGTGGTGGTAAAGGTGTTAAAACATTGAACATAACAGAAAGACAGGCAAGTTGGTTGCTATAAAGAATGTAACCGACAAGAACGACCTTATGATAATAAATCAAAGTGGTATTGTTATTCGTCTTTCTGTGGCAGAATGCCGTGTTATGGGACGTGCAACGCAAGGAGTTCGTCTTATAAATCTTGCAAAGAAAAACGATGTTATTGCTTCTGTTTGTAAGGTTATGAGTGCTGAAATGGAAGAACATGTTGAAGAAGAAGAACATTCACAAACAAATCAAACGAATGATACTTATTCAAATGAGTCGAACGAAGTAGATAACTCCAACCAAACAACATCTCCATCGGTAGATTTTGAATAAATAGAGAGAAACTTAAGCGTTATTGAAGAAAGTGCAGATATAAAACAAACATAAAGCAGAAGATTTAATAACGAGTATTAATCTTTAAATTATAAACTAATATGAAAAAAATTATTTTGGCAGTAATGATGTTAATAGGAACGTCTACTGCATTTGCTGGAGACAGCGAACCATTAAAAGCAATTTTAAAAGCTCAGAACTATGCTGAAGCTGCTAATCTTGTACAGTCTACTTTAGATCAACTTGCAGGAAATGAAGAAAAAGCTAAAGCTTACAATCGGCTTTACGAGTTGGCAATGAAGAAGGTAAACTATGAAGAAGGTATTCAGCTAGAGAACGAAACCCAAAAACAAATGGGTAAAGAAGGTAATAAACCTGTAGATGAAAAAGGACTTTATGCTGCTGTTGGCGCAGCCTTTAATTCAGGTGTAGAAGCTATAAAATACGATAATATGCCAAACCAAAAAGGTAAGGTAAAGCCAAAATATGCAGCTTTGGTAGAAAGTGTTTATAAACTTCGTAACGACTTGATTAATGGTGGTGTTTATTATCAAGGTAAAGATGATAAAATGGCATATAAATACTTAGCAGAATATGTAGAATCTGCAGGTTATCCAGAATTTGCAAGCTTTAAAGGACAAGACCAAAATTTGCCAGAAATAGCTTACTTTGCAGCTGTATATGCTTACCAAAATAACGATTTTGCAAAGGCAGAGAAATATATAGAATATGCAAAAGACAACAAGGAACGTGCTAAAGAAGTGCAAAACTTAAAATTAGCTATCTTAGGTTCACAACTAAAGACACGTGAAGATTCTCTAGCATACGCAAATAAACTTGCTGAAATTTATACACAAGATCCAAGTAACGAAGCAATTCTTTCAACATTAGCTTCTACTTACAATTCACTTGGTATGGGCGATAAAGCAATGCAAATAATAGATGCGCATCTTGCAAAAGACCCTAAAAGCTACAGTGCATTAGTTTTAAAAGGACAATTTGAAAGTGTTAGAAAAAATTATGATGCCGCAGTTGATGCATTAAAGAAAGCATTACCATTAGCAACTGATGAGAGTGCACAAATAGCAATTAATGCTTCTATTGGACAGTGTCTGTTCTATAAAGCTCAAGAACGTGTAATGGCTGTGAAAAATTTGACCAAAGAAGCACGTGCACAATTCAATGTTGTTTACAATGAAGCAATTTCTTATTTAGAGAAAGCAAAAGCTCTTGATACTGCAAAGCAAAGTAAAAACTTATGGGCAATCCCTCTCTATGGTAGCTATTATTTTGTAAAAGGACCTGAGGCTCCTGAAACAAAAGCTCTTGCTGCCGATGCAGGTTATGCTGAATAATATAAATATATGTCCCTCTTTGGTGTTCTTTTTGCCAAAGGGGGATATTTTTATAAGTCTCATCTCTATTCTATCAATAAAGAATGATAGAAAAACTAATAAAAACTGATTTGGAGATTTTTTTCTCTTTATAACAGTAAAGATGAGAAAGTTATACTACAAAATGAAAGCTTATGAGGAAATTAACGATATATGTTTTATTTTTGTCTTTCTGTTTTTTGTCAGCGCAGGCACAGAATAATAAGGTAAACGCTGAAATTTAATAAACAAGCTGAAACTGCATATCAAAGAGTACAATCGAATACGGATAGGGATTCGCTCGCTATCTATCGTGCTGTGGTAGATGGAATATTGTCTTCGTTAAAATGCGATGAATATGATAGAATGCCTAATCGTAAAGGTAAAATTAAACCAGAATTCAGTAAAGAAAACCAACAACGCATATCAACATTGTATCCAATGTTGATAGATGCAGGTCAGTTCCTATTAAAAAATAATTATACGAAAATAGAAGGACAGAAAGCTTTAGAACTTTATTTAACAACAAGAACAAATTCTTTGGTAGCAGATATTCCTGATGAAAGTGGAATTGCTGCATATTATTTGGCTTATGATTATTTAAAAACTAGGAATTTTAGATTAGCAGAGAAATATGCTAATATCGCCATACAATATGATGAAACAGCACAACCAGCTGTAGAAGTGAAGACAGAATGTATGGGAGAACAAATGAAAAATGCAGATGACTCATTAAAATATCTTGGCGTTCTAGCAAAATTATATGAAACAGAACCAACAAATACAAAATATTTTTCTTGGTTAATGAAGTTTTATCAGCATTCTACAGCCCGATTTAATATAGAAAGTTTTATAGACCATCAGTTGGTAAATAATTCGAAATCGTCAATACCGTGGATATTGAAAGGCGAGATAGCTATGCAAGCAGGAAGATGGGACGAGGCAATAGAAGCATATAAACTGGCAGATCAGCTATCGCCTAATTTAATTCCAATAGCTTTTAATATTGGTGTGTGTTTGAATATGCGAGGATTAGAAATGAGAAACGAAATGTTAGAAAAACAAAAGAAGGGAATACCAATACAAGAAAATGATTATATGATATATTTTGCCGATGCACGAAATTATCTTGAAAGAGTAAAAGCAAAAGATCCTCGACGTAATAAGGTAGATTGGGTAAACCCTCTTTATATGGCTTATACTATGTTAGGAGATAAAATAAAGGCACAAGAATTAGAAGGACTGACAAATAAATAAACGAGGTGAAAAAAAATATTTTAAAGAGCATATTGTTTCTTGTATTTATATTTAGCCCTATGTTATTGTATGCTCAAAAGAAACAATTGGCAACAGCTCGCGAATCACTGAAAACAGGAAAGAGTTAGTGAAGGCGGAGAAATCTATGCAGAACTTATTAGAGGATTCGGTAAATCGCACTAATACTAAAATTTGGGTAATGCTTTGTGATATATTGATGAAGCAATATGAACAAGGTAATGAAAAATTGTATTTAAAACAACAATATGATACCGCAGCTTTCTTCTCTGTAACAAAACGAATGTATGAAACTATGGCAAAATTCGATTCTATTGATGCACACCTGAATATGCCATCTCCCGTACTTCCAAAATATAGAGAACGTCATGCTCAATTTTTAAATTCTATTAGACCAAACCTTTTTAATGGTGGCACATATTTCCTCCATGTGAAGGATTATAAAACTGCTTACGATTATTTTGATAATTATATCAAGACGGATAAACAGTCGCTTTTTATCGGTTATGATTATGAACATAAAGATGATTTAATGCCCCATGCTGCTTATTGGGCAATGTATTGTGGTTATAAATTGGGAGATACAGAAAAAACAATGCGGTATCTGAATTTGGCAGAACGTGATAGTTCTATGTTGAACTTTGTGAGACAGTATGAGGCTAGTGCTTATTTAATGCAAAAAGATACAACAAAATACCTTAAAGCTTTGCAAGAAGGTTTTAAAGAATATCCCAATTTCGCATTTTTCTTTCCTCGATTAGTGGAATATTATGTTAAAAATGGAGATAACCAAATGGCACTCCAAATAACGGATAAAGCTTTAGAGACTGATTCTACAAGTGTATTGTTTCGTTTCACAAAGAGTACAGTATTGCTTAACCTTGGACGTTATAAAGAATGTATAGATATTTGTTTAAAACTGATACAAGAGAAGGCTGATTTTGCTGATGCATATTGTAATTTAGGATTAGCATATTTTGACCAGGCTATAGAGTTAGCCAAAACTCAACAAAATCGTTCTAAACGAGTTAAAATAAATAAATTGTATGAAACTGCAATGCCATATTTAGAACAATATAAAAGATTGGCACCAAAAGCACGAGATAAATGGCTAGCACCATTATATACAATTTATTTGAATTTAAATATGGGAAAAGAATTTGACGAAATAGATAAATTGCGTAATGAAGCTAAATGAAGTAATAGAGAAATTAGATATAACGCTAAACGAAATGCAAGAAGCTACCTCCAAGGCAATCTTGCATTCCAATAAAGATGTTATAGTGTTGTCGCCAACTGGATCTGGGAAAACTTATGCTTATTTGTTGCCTTTGATAGAATTATTAGATCCAACAAAAGATGAGGTTCAGGCAGTTGTATTAGTACCTGGAAGAGAATTAGCAAAACAGTCGGCAAATGTAGTCCAAGATATAAAATCAGGTTTAAGAGTAATGGCTCTTTATGGTGGTAGACCAACAATGGACGAACATCGTGAAATGCGTAATGTGAAACCACAAATCATTTTTGCGACTCCAGGTAGATTGAACGATCATCTTGATAAGGAAAATTTTGAATCAAAAACTATACAATGGCTTATTATTGATGAATTTGATAAGTGTTTAGAGATGGGATTTCAACAAGAAATGCAAGAAGTTGTAGATAAGTTGCCTATGGTAAGGCGTCGTATATTATTATCTGCAACTGAGGCGGATTCTATCCCAAAGTTTATAAATATAGGCTCTAATATTTGCATAGATTATAGGAATAATGAAGACGAAACTTCTAATCGTGTTCAATTACATACAGTTTATAGTACAAAGAGAGATAAGTTAGAGACTCTTTCTGATTTATTGAAATATCTTGGCGACAAGAGTAGTATTGTATTCTTAAACTATCGAGAATCTGTTATTCGTACTGCTACTTATTTACAGGAAGAAGGTTTTTCTGTTTCTATATTCCATGGCGGATTAGAACAGAAAGAACGTGAAGCTATGTTATATCGATTTTCGAATGGCTCGACTAATATTCTTGTAAGTACAAATTTAGGAGCAAGAGGTTTAGATATTCCCGATGTAGATAATATTATTCATTATCACTTTCCAGAAAACGAAGATGAATATATTCATAGAGTGGGGAGAACTGCGCGTTGGGATAAATGTGGTAATATATATTTCTTGTTAGGTCCAGATGAGCAACTCCCTAATTATATAAACCAAAAGGTTGATGTTATGGAACTTCCAGATGTATTGCCTACCATAAAACCAGCGCGAATGTCTACATTATATATTGGTAAAGGAAAGAAAGACAAGATATCCAAGGGCGATATAGTAGGTTTTTTATGTAAAAAGGCAGGAGTGGAACGAATGGATATAGGAAAGATAGACGTAATGCCACGTTTTTCTTATGTAGCAGTATCTCGAACAAAAATATCTCAAATTCTAAAGATGACGAAAGGTGAGAAAATAAAGGGTATTAGTACCGTTGTGGAAGAAGTGAAGTGATAGTTGTGTTATAATGCTGTATAATTTATAGATTACAAGCAAAAGGATTGATGAGGCAATAAAAATAGAAAGTAAAAATATGCTTAAATATTTGCCTATGTCAAATAAAAACTTTAATTTCGCAGACGTATGACTAAGTCTATACGCCCTTTTGAGGAATATAATAATATAATAATAAATAAGTTCAACTAAAAAATTAAGACATCATGAAGAAGTACAATTTTGGTGCTGGTCCATGTATTCTTCCACGCGAAGTAATAGAGAAAACAGCAAGTGCTATCTTAGATTTCAACGGAATTGGTCTTTCAATCGCTGAAATCAGCCACCGTTCAAAGGATTTTCAACCTGTAATGGATGAAGCAATGGCTTTGGTAAAGGAAATACTAAATGTTCCTGAAGGCTATTCAGTATTATTCTTAGGTGGTGGTGCATCACTTGAGTTCTGCATGATTCCTTTCAACTTCTTGGTAAAGAAGGCAGGTTACCTAAATACAGGTGTTTGGGCAAAGAAAGCAATGAAAGAAGCTAAATTGTTTGGTGAGGTTGTTGAAGTTGCATCATCTGCAGATGAAAACTACACATATCTTCCAAAGAATTTTGATGTTCCAACAGATTTGGATTATTTGCATGTAACAACTAACAATACAATATATGGTACAGAATATCATAAAGATTTAGATGTACCTGTTCGTATGATAGGTGATATGTCTTCTGATATTTTCAGTCGTCCTGTAGATGTTTCTAAGTACGATTGTATTTATGGTGGTGCACAGAAAAATCTTTCAATGGCTGGTGTAACATTCGTTATTATTAAAGACGATGTTCTTGGTCGTGTACAGCGTGAGATTCCTACAATGTTAGATTATCGTACACATATTAAGAAAGGTTCAATGTTTAACACTCCTCCTGTTGTTCCTATTTATACAGCATTAGAAAATCTTCGTTGGATTAAGGCTAATGGTGGTGTAGAAGCAATGGAGAAATTTGCTAAGGAACGTGCAGATATTGTTTACAATGAAATTGATCGTAACAAGTTGTTCCGTGGTACAGTAAAATGTGAGGAAGATCGCTCTTATATGAATATCTGCTTCGTTCTCAATGATGAGTATGCAGAACTTCAAGATGAATTCTTCAAATTTGCTACAGAAAGAGGTATGGTTGGTATCAAGGGACACCGTGATGTTGGTGGCTTCCGTGCAAGTTGCTACAATGCAATGACAGTAGAAGGCTGCAAGGCTCTTGTTGAAACCATGAAAGAATTTGAGGCTAAGCATTAATTAGAAAAAATAGTAAAGGCACGGATAGATCTCTAATAGGTTATATCCGTGTACTTGCATTATAAAAATTTATTACTATGAAGGTTTTAATCGCAACAGAAAAACCATTTGCAGCAGCAGCTGTTGAAGGTATTAGAAAAGAAATAGAGGGTGCTGGACACGAACTTGCACTTTTAGAAAAATATACAGAAAAAGCTCAGTTGTTAGATGCTGTAAAAGACGTTGATGCACTTATCATTCGTTCTGATAAAGCAACAGCAGAGGTATTTGATGCTGCTAAGAATTTAAAAATAGTTGTTCGAGCTGGTGCTGGTTACGATAATATTGACCTTGCTGCAGCAACTGCACACAACGTAGTTGCAGAAAATACTCCAGGTCAGAACTCTAATGCTGTCGCTGAACTAGTTTTAGGACTTCTTGTTTATGGTGCTCGCAATTTCTATAATGGTAAGAGTGGTTCAGAATTGATGGGTAAGAAACTTGGTATCCTTGCATTTGGTAACGTTGGGCGTAATGTAGCTCGTATTGCTAAAGGTTTCAATATGGATGTTTATGCTTATGATGCTTTCTGTCCAAAAGAAGTTATCGAGGCTGCAGGTGTGAAAGCTGTTGATAATCAAGAAGCTTTATTTGAGACTTGCGATATTGTTTCTCTCCATATTCCTGCAACTCCTGAAACAAAACAGAGTATTAACTATGCTCTCGTGAATAAGATGTCTAAGGGAGCAACTCTTATCAATACTGCACGAAAAGAAGTTATCAACGAACCAGAACTCATCAAGTTGATGGCAGAGCGTGAAGATTTGAAGTTTATCACAGATATTAAGCCAGATGCTGAATTTGCTAAGTTCGAAGGTCGTTACTTCAGCACACCTAAGAAGATGGGTGCTCAAACAGCAGAGGCTAACATCAACGCTGGTATTGCAGCTGCAAAGCAAATAAATGCTTTCTTTGCTAACGGTGATACCAAATTCCAAGTAAATAAATAATATTTAAACTCATATTGCAGATTATTAGGAACTATGCTTATAAAACAGCAAAAAGCCATGATAGTCTGCTTTTATTTTATATCTACAACATATTATGGCAATAGTAAAAACCATTTAAAGGTGTTCGTCCTCCAAAGGAGTTCGTAGAACAAGTAGAAAGTCGTCCATACGATGTATTAAATTCAGAGGAAGCACGTGAAGAAGCTAAAGGAAACGAAAAAAAGTCTTTATCATATCATTAAACCAGAAATAGATTTCCCAGAAGGTACAAGTGAATACGATCCACGTGTTTACGAAAAGGCTCGCTGAGAATTTTAAGATGTTCCAAGACAAGGGTTGGTTGGTGCAAGACGATAAAGAACAATACTACATTTATGCTCAAACAATGAATGGCAAGACACAATATGGTATTGTTGTTGGTGCTGCTTGTCAAGATTATGTAAATGGTGTTATAAAGAAACATGAACTTACACGTCGAGATAAGGAAGAAGATCGTATGAAGCATGTTCGTGTAAACGATGCAAATATAGAACCTGTTTTCTTTGCTTATCCAGATAATCCTGTGTTGAAAGAAATTACATCTCGCTATGCTGCTACTACTCCAGAATACGACTTCATTGCTCCTATTGATGGTTTCCGTCACCAACTTTGGGTAGTCTCTGATGATAAAGATATAAAGACTATTACTGAAGAATTTGCAAAGATGCCAAGTCTTTATATTGCAGACGGGCATCACCGTTCTGCTGCAGCTGGTCTTGTGGGTGGAGAGAAAGCAAAAGCTAATCCAAATCATACAGGAAAAGAGGAATATAACTACTTTATGGCTGTTTGCTTCCAAGCTTCTGAGCTTACTATTCTCGATTACAACCGTGTTGTTAAAGATTTGAATGGTATGACTCCTGCACAGTTCCTCGAAGCATTGAACAAGAACTTCATAGTAGAAAAGAAAGGTACTGCTATTTATAAACCAGCTCATTTACATGAGTTCTCACTATATTTAGATGGCGAGTGGTACTCTCTCACAGCTAAAGAAGGTACATACGATAACAACGATCCTATTGGCGTGCTCGATGTTGATATATCAAGTCGTTTGATTCTCGATGAACTTCTCGATATAAAAGATTTACGTTCAAGCGATCGTATAGACTTTGTTGGCGGTCTTCGTGGTTTAGAAGAACTTAAGAAACGTGTAGATAGTGGTGAAATGAAGATGGCTTGGCACTTTACCCTGTATCTATGCAACAAATTATGGATATTGCTGATAGTGGAAAGATTATGCCTCCAAAGGCAACTTGGTTTGAGCCAAAACTTCGTTCAGGACTTATTATTCACAAGCTTTCGTAAGTATAGGATATCATTAATGCTGATTTTATATCAAGTTAATTAATGACCGATAAGTATAAAACAGTACACAAAGACACAATAGGCGAGGGGTTTTATTCCGAAAAGAGGAGTAAATTCCTCGCCTTTGTGCATCATATCGAATCTGCTGAAGAGGCTTTAGATGTTGTGAGGCATTATAAAAAGAAGTATTATGATGCGCGGCACTGTTGTTATGCTTATCGTTTAGGGGCTGATGGTGCTGAATTTCGTGCTAATGACGATGGAGAGCCTTCTTCAACTGCAGGTAAACCTATTCTTGGTCAGCTTATAAGCAACGATATTACTAATACTTTAATTTGTGTAATCAGATATTTTGGTGGCGTAAAGCTTGGTACGAGTGGACTGATTGTTGCATATCGCGAAGCCGCTGCAGACGGAATAGCACATTCGAAAATAGAAGAAAAGTTTGTAGAGCACATTGTTCATTACACCTTTTCTTATCCAATGATGAACGATGTTATGAAAATAGTAAAGGATATGAATGCTAACATCGTTGAACAAAAGTTTGATAACACTTGCGAAATTGTACTCTCTATTCGCAAATCATTCGCCGAACAACTTGAAATGCGACTGAATAGTCTTTCGTTTACTTAGTATGAGGATATAAAGCTATTTATTCGACCTATATGTCAAAAATACATAGTGGCGAACAAAAAAGGCTACTGACTTTTATATGGAATACTGAAACTAACAAACACAAATGCCCCAAAATATCGGAAATGATGTTCAGGGACATTGACAATGTTATTAGTATTATGGAAAGAACTATAGTTCGTCTAATAATTTATTTTCATGTTTATCTGTGTTTATTTGATCCCAATAGTCAATATGGACATTATAGATATATGGATAGTTATAGATAGTTTCATTTTGACTTATGAAAATATCTATTCTACCAAAGCATTCTTTCCATATAGGTTCTTCTTCTGATGGCAATTCATAACGTGAAGAGTTCTATGCAAAATCCAACAAATCCACCATTATTGCTATCAATACAGATAAAAATTGAACCAAAGAAGATTATAGATATTTCTAATGGGATTGATCCACAGACAGGAAAACCCTTACAAGGAAAAGCTTTTGGATATGCGACAAAGGATGCTGAGGTCCTTATTGATGGGGAAATACCAAAAGAAGCATATACTGTTGTAAAGAAACATCATTAAATTATATTATGGATTATATAAAACAACTATGTAAAATAAAGAAATCTTTATCTACTTTAGATAGTACTCCTTGTAACACCATAGAAGAAGCTAAACTTTGCTTAACAAAATATGATAAGCTGAAAGATGATATCATAAAAGTTATAGCATCTGTTTCGAATGATTCTATGCTTTCAAATCAAGACAAGGAGGAAGTCTATGTAAACGGTATTCGTGTTTTAACGAATTATATTGGTAATGCTGACGACGTACAAAAATATGGTAAGGCGTTAGAAAATATTCTAGGGGATACAAAAATGATGAAGGCACAATTGGATTTTTTTTATAACAGTTTAGATATTGGAAGATGGTTATAGAAGACTATAACTATAACGACTTCCCTGCAGTAGCGTTCGCAGCACGAATAGATGGAAGAGACCAAGACACGTTCGTGCCTGCCGCCAAGCTTGTTGCCAACGGCGATTGTTTCTCCATCGTGTCCGACTATCTCGGCACACCCCTGCAAGCTTACGATAAAAAGGGCGACAAGGTTTGGGAACAGGAGCTGGACATCTACGGGCGGCAAAGGAAACGCCCGTCTGCATTCATTCCATTCAAGTACCAAGGGCAGTATGAGGATGCGGAGACAGGTTTGTATTACAATCGTTTCCGCTACTACGATCCGAATGCAGGGAGTTATATCAGCCAAGACCCGATAGGGTTGGTAGGCGAGAATCCTACTTTGTATTCACATGTTAAATCACCTAATTCCCAATTAGATCTCTTAGGGCTAGATGTGTATGCGTTGGTTGCGACTCATGATGGATGGTATCCTGTCTACGAATATGGAACAAAAGATCCTATTGCATATACAAAACTGAATAAAGGTGATGTTTACAAAATAGGAGAAACTCAACACCCTAAGACCAGATATTCTCAAGTGCGTCTTGACGAAGCAAGGATTAATAGATCAAAGGCCACAGCTGTCGCCTTTGATGCCGATGGAAACATTATTCCTGCAGGTGTTAAGATGAAACCAATATCACAGGGAGGAACAAAAAAAGCTGATCGTCAACTGGAAAAACAGCTTATTAAAAAAAGTATAACGAAGAGCATAGTACCTGCCTGCTGGCAATAAACATTATTACTAAGCAAAAAAAGTATGAGCGTATTTTTTTATTTTCAACTTATGAGTTAGATTCCTCTGGTGCACATTCTACAGATTTGCGTATAGGAAAAAGTTCTTGATAATATTGTCGATAGCTTGAATGACTTATATTGGCAGGAAACGCTTGTCAAACAAATAGGTTACGACAAGCGCAAAGGAAGAAAAAAATTAAATTATATTTACGAGTTTTTCGAAAGAATAGAATTGCTGAGAATGAGATGAAATCTTATTGTAGATTTATGAAGAAAGAAGGATGTTTAATAATTGATCCTATTTTTTTCTTTAGAAGACTATTCTAGTTTGAAAGATAAAGAGTTGTCAGCCAAGATGTATAATGATATATTTCAATATTTAGAACTATCCATAAAAAGATACAAAACAAAATTTGATGATTTCAGCTTTCATACATTTTTTGATTGTTTACAACTTAGAGTTAACGACATACGGCGAGGCCATTTCACACAACATGAGAATGATCAACTTGAAAAACTTTTAGAGGGGATAATAGATTAGGCTAATCTTTGTGAGACGGTCTCTTTCCTTTAATGGTTCTACTGTAATTAGTGTGAGTTAACATATGTCTAGACCACCATAGAAGAATAGAATCGCTATCCGATAGCGTTCGGCAGTACCATATCCTCTGCCGATGGTCTTGATTTCTTGAATCGACCCGTTGGTTCTCTCGGCTTTGCCGTTGTTGGCGCCGGTAACCATGGATCTAATGATGCCTTTGAGGTGTCTCTTGAACATAAAGACAACACCGTTGATCTCTTCAATGTTGTACTGCAAGGCATCTGCCATCCAGTCTCCCAACATACCATAAGCCTCCATATCTCCATGATAGTTAAGGCGAAGGAGATCACGAAAGAGTTCTTTGACTTTCCAAGCTTGCGAGACCTGATACTCGGCATTCTCTAGCATATCAAATCGCCGACGGTCATAGCGATATTTGAGCATGATATGTATCTCTTCGGTGGAGTCATCACAGGTTACATTCTCAATCTCCCAATCATTGTTGTTGTGGAGCAGTAGCTTGGATAATATATCTTCGGTTGTCATCATACTGACTACAAAGATACGAATTTCGTGCCGCTTAATGCGGGATACGGCATGTTAATTCACACTAAATCCCGCAGGTAATAAATGCTATCATTAAAAATGATGAACAGAGTAAGTATTCAAATTGATTCACCTAGCTATGTAAAGGTTAGTGAAATAGGCAAGGAACTTGTTGCATTTTCATTAACAATAGAAAGGAAATATCCTCAAATAGATTTTGAGTTCGCTTTTTGTTTCAGAGCGTTGTACACCACACGCGGCATCCGGTCAAAGGTCCGGTTTGAGAAAGATTGCAATTATCTTGGTATGGATTTGATAATGTCCGAAGAAGAATTTCATCCATATAAGAAAAATATAGCAATGCAACGGCGAATCATGGGTAAGCATTTCTTCCCGTTTTTTGCAGAGAACATAAAGAAATACAGATATAAGTTGCCAGTTCTCAAACCCATTGAAAAAGATTTGGTGGAGGACATGCGCCTATTTCTCATTGAAAACCTTTGCCTACCTGACGATAGTGGCAGTTTTAAGTTGGCGGTTATAGAGAATGTTTCTTACGATCGTGCAATGGCTTTGTTCGGAAAGCCAAGACAAAAAAAGTTCACGGATACTGATAATGGTAAAATACAGGACATATTGTGGGAAGTGGACGAACAGACACAGCTATCAGCCCAATATAGGCTGATAGATAAAGTCTGGACGCTAGAAAGCTACAATATTGCAGAAGGGTAAATCGGGATTTGGAAATCGTTGACTAACGGGGCGCACCTTCACGCTGGCGTACGACGAGCGGCACGAACTGATACGGCTCACCTTCCCCGACGGGCGGCAAAGGAAACAGCCGTCTGCATTCATTCCATTCAAGTACCAAGGGCAGTACGAGGATGCGGAGACGGGACTGTATTATAATCGTTTCCGTTACTACGATCCGAACGCAGGGAGTTATATCAGCCAAGACCCGATAGGGTTGTTGGGAGATAATCCTACATTGTATGGGTATGTTTCAGATAGCAATATTAATATAGATATTTTAGGGTTAACTGATTTTTATATTACTCCAAGTGGAAAGGCCATCCCTGCAACAGGATATAGGTATGTATCGAAAGAAGCACCATATCTTGATGAGTTGAAATCAACAAAAACGATACCGGCTAATTCTAACGGGACGTATTTTTCCTTTGACAATTTCGACACTCCTAACCCTAAAGCATTACAGGTTCCACATGATGCGTCGGTGAAAGCTAGTTTCGATACGTTACAAATAGTAGATGATATTGAAATTCCTAAGGGAAAATGGGGAAAGGCTGATTATTTAGAACCAATAACAAAGGATTTCCCTGAATTTGGTAAAGGAGGTGCTACACAAGCAATTACTCATAAAGAAATAAAAGAAGATAAAATTGAACATTTAGATTTACATTAATTATGATACCCTACGCTACAAGTAATGACATTGCAAGATGCAAACGTGTTATAGAACGTCAATTAAGAAAACATTCTATTGTTGTGGATTCAAAAGAACTAGATAAATTGACAATTGAAATCATGGACTTAGCGTATGCAAAAGGTGGTAGCTATTCGGATAAGACAATAGAACAATTCGCAAAGGTGTATATAGCTCATTTTCGATTATAGTTAGAGATAAACGGCTTCGCGTGGCGGAATTGTCGCCCCGATTGATAAGGAGGTGTCGTTCACCTACGACGCCCTCAGCCGCCGCATCCGAAAATCCTTTGCAGGAACCACCACGCACTTCGTTTGGGACGGCAACGTGCCACTGCACGAATGGACGGAAGAAAATGATGTGGTAACTTGGCTCTTCGAACAAGACACGTTCGTACCTGCTGCCAAGCTGGTTGCCAACGGTGATTGTTTCTCCATCGTGTCCGACTACCTCGGTACGCCCCAGCAAGCCTACGACAAGGAGGGCAACAAGGTGTGGGAGCAGGAGCTGGACATCTACGGGCGGCAAAGGAAACAGCCGTCTGCATTCATTCCGTTTAAGTATCAGGGGCAGTACGAGGATGCGGAGACGGGATTGTATTACAATCGTTTCCGCTACTACGATCCGAATGCAGGGAGTTATGTCAGCCAAGACCCAATTGGGCTAATGGGTGGCAATCCAACGTTGTATGGATATGTAAAAGATCCTAATGCAATTGTAGATTTTTATGGTTTAATTGTTGTTTATAGAACAGTTAATCCTATACAAGAATCATCTGTTAATACAGGTACTAGTATTCAGCCCAAAGATCCTAATGCAAACTATAGCATTCAAGAGCATGTGGAAAATGGTAAATTAAACACGCAATATATATCTACGACAAAGGAGATGGACAGAGCTGAGTTCTATGCAAAATCCAACAAATCCACCATTATTGCTATCAATACAGATAAAATTGAACCAAAGAAGATTATAGATATTTCTAATGGGATTGATCCACAGACAGGAAAACCCTTACAAGGAAAAGCTTTTGGATATGCGACAAAGGATGCTGAGGTCCTTATTGATGGGGAAATACCAAAAAGAAGCATATACTGTTGTAAAGAAACATCATTAAATTATATTATGGATTATATAAAAACAACTATGTAAAAATAAAGAAATCTTTATCTACTTTAGATAGTACTCCTTGTAACACCATAGAAGAAGCTAAACTTTGCTTAACAAAATATGATAAGCTGAAAGATGATATCATAAAAGTTATAGCATCTGTTTCGAATGATTCTATGCTTTCAAATCAAGACAAGGAGGAAGTCTATGTAAACGGTATTCGTGTTTTAACGAATTATATTGGTAATGCTGACGACGTACAAAAAAATATGGTAAGGCGTTAGAAAAATATTCTAGGGGATACAAAAATGATGAAGGCACAATTGGATTTTTTTTATAACAGTTTAGATATTGGAAGATGGTTATAGAAGACTATAACTATAACGACTTCCCTGCAGTAGCGTTCGCAGCACGAATAGATGGAAGAGACCAAGACACGTTCGTGCCTGCCGCCAAGCTTGTTGCCAACGGCGATTGTTTCTCCATCGTGTCCGACTATCTCGGCACACCCCTGCAAGCTTACGATAAAAAGGGCGACAAGGTTTGGGAACAGGAGCTGGACATCTACGGGCGGCAAAGGAAACGCCCGTCTGCATTCATTCCATTCAAGTACCAAGGGCAGTATGAGGATGCGGAGACAGGTTTGTATTACAATCGTTTCCGCTACTACGATCCGAATGCAGGGAGTTATATCAGCCAAGACCCGATAGGGTTGGTAGGCGAGAATCCTACTTTGTATTCACATGTTAAATCACCTAATTCCCAATTAGATCTCTTAGGGCTAGATGTGTATGCGTTGGTTGCGACTCATGATGGATGGTATCCTGTCTACGAATATGGAACAAAAGATCCTATTGCATATACAAAACTGAATAAAGGTGATGTTTACAAAATAGGAGAAACTCAACACCCTAAGACCAGATATTCTCAAGTGCGTCTTGACGAAGCAAGGATTAATAGATCAAAGGCCACAGCTGTCGCCTTTGATGCCGATGGAAACATTATTCCTGCAGGTGTTAAGATGAAACCAATATCACAGGGAGGAACAAAAAAGGCGTATAGCTCAAATTGCAGGATGATTTTGAGAAGTATGTATCCTATAGCTCAAATTGCAGGATGATTTTTTCGGATGTTTCTTCGTTGAAGCAGATTACATATTGTACCTTTGATTTGCAGTTTGAAGCGTAGTGAAGCTCTGCTGGGGAGCAACTTCATAAGGAATAGAACTGCGCAGATTGACAAGTATGGGCAGGAGTTGCTATCAACGCGGCTCCTGCTTTTTCATACTTAGAGATTCTGCTAATGCCAAGAAAAACCCAGAAATGAACCGCTTGCGGTTCTCCATTGTTAGTCCACTGTGGTTGTTTAAGTTCTTCTTTAAGTCAGTGAATGTGCCTTCAATCTTGTTGTTTGTATTCGGCATACCCTTGCAGTCTTCTCGCTGATATGTAAAGAGGTAAGGAAGGTAAAACTCTAGACTGTTCATCGCCGACCTTAAACGCTGATGTGTGTAGTGCATCTTTCCGTCCTTATGCAGGCTCTTGTGGTTTATAGTATTCTTCCATTTCACTTTCCAGTCCTGGTAACTTTGCACAAAAATCAGCCTCATTACTTCTATGAAGTTTACCCACTAAATATTTCAGTTCTCTACTAGATAACATCTTAGGATTCAGGGTAAGATAGCGTTTGACAATCTGCTTCTATGAAATTGGCACATTTGTATGTGATAGCTTGAGAAGGTTTTTAAACAAACTTTGCTTCCCATCTATAATAATTCCCTCAATGGTATAGCCACGGCTCATGATGCTGCTCACTGCATCTTCATAGTCTTTTACGGTTTCGTTCTTCACAAAGGACATATACAGAGGGCAACCTGTAGCAGAATCAAGACCTAGCATGACACCAAAACCACGTCCCCAATAGGTAACGTCCAAATGAACAAAACCTCCTCCTGAAAGTGGGGGTTGCACCCATTCTCGCTTAATGTTATGTAGTTTACGCTTGACAGTTGCGATGCTAATACCAAATCGTAACGACAACTCGGATATAGTTTGTTTTTCTTGTTGATATACTCGCCATAATTCGTCCTCGGATACATTACTACCAGACCGAAACTGAGTATGACAATCTTTACACAAATACAGTTGTTTTCCATGACGCACTCCGTTTTTCACGGTGTGTTTACTCTTACACACTGGGCATTTTTTCTTGTTCATTATAACTTCGCTTTTTGGCTTTTCAAATACCAGCGAAGTTAGTGTTTATCGAACATTAAGCTATATTGCATCCTGCAAAATGAGCTATTGAACGATTTCAAAGGTCGAAATATCTCTGAAACGTTTGAATTGCTGAGAACACCAGTGTATATCGGTAGTTAAGGAGGATTCCATCCTGCAAAATGAGCTATAGGTCACAAAAAAGCTGATCGTCAACTGGAAAACAGCTTATTAAAAAAGTATAACGAAGAGCATGGCCACCTGCCTGCTGGCAATAAACATTATCACTAAGCAAAAAGTATGAGCGTATTTTTATTTTCAACTTATGAGTTAGATTCCTCTGGTGCACATTCTACAGATTTGCGTATAGGAAAAGTTCTTGATAATATTGTCGATAACTTGAATGACTTATATTGGCAGGAAACGCTTGTCAAACAAATAGGTTATGACAAGCGCAAAGGAAGAAAAATTAAATTATATTTACGAGTTTTCCGAAAGAATAGAATTGCTGAGAATGAGATGAAATCTTATTGTAGATTTATGAAGAAAGAAGGATGTTTAATAATTGATCCTATTTTTTCTTTAGAAGACTATTCTAGTTTGAAAGATAAAGAGTTGTCAGCCAAGATGTATAATGATATATTTCAATATTTAGAACTATCCATAAAAAGATACAAAACAAAATTTGATGATTTCAGCTTTCATACATTTTTTGATTGTTTACAACTTAGAGTTAACGACATACGGCAAGGCCATTTCACACAACATGAGAATGATCAACTTGAAAAACTTTTAGAGGGGATAATAGATTAGGCTAATCTTTGTGAGACGTTCTCTTTCCTTTACTTTTTATTTCGTTCCTATGCAAGAGATGCTATAGGTGGTGTGGCATCTTAAGTTACGCTACGGCTTGTTTGTACTGTCGCTACCAGTTGCTGGTAGTGGCAGTACAAAGCTTTTGTAGAGGGTGTGTCAAAACTCGTTTTCAGCTAAAGACAGCTATCATTTTGTAAAGAAAAACCGTTACCAAAGAGTTAATAACTCAATGATAACGGTTACTTTAATATTTATGAGGGAGTGAAACTGTTGATATGAAAGGAAGCTTTTCTGAATTCTTAGTTTTGACACACCCCCTACAAAAGGCTTGTACTGCACCATGCGGTATAAACGCCAACGAACTTAAACATAGTTTAAGAAAACAAAACCTTTATGTGAATATTGTTAAAGAAGGAGTCTTTCTTCTCTTTATTTGTTGCCGTTTTGAAATTATATTGAGACTCTGCAAAACCTTCATTTATAGAGAAATTCCCATTTAGTTGTGTTTAGAAGCATATTCCAACGTGTTTATTGTTATAATTGATGCCGTAAAACGATTATTATCATCTATATTTGTGTCCAATTTTCTTTTATTTGAGAGCATTGGACACAATTATCCCTGGCGTTCGATATAAGTTGTAGGCAACAGCCTCCATAATATGCTGTGCATGTGTTTTGGCAAGTCCTACATATCTTGCCGTACCTCCCCTAAACCATCTGTGTATGGAACCAAAAGTGCGTTCCACCCTGTACCTAATTTTACTGATAGCCACATTGATGCGTTTCTCTCTTTCTGTAATCTTATGCGCCCTTGTTCCTTTGTGCATAATGCGACATTTTTAGTTTCATTCGAGCAAGTGTCTCCTTGTTTTTCTGCCGAGTCATAACCCTTATCAGCATATACGAGAGTCTTTTTCGGAAGATTTGCTTTTTTCAGGGGCGTTTCCAAATGCTTGATGTCGCTCTCATTAGCTGCGGTAGTCTCCTCTGCAAGAACCAATCCATTTTCATCTGTAACTGAATGCCGTTTGTATCCAAAGTGGAGCCTTCCCATTTTCTTGATCCAGCGTGCCTCTCCATCCACATTGGGCTTGAGTTTCTCCTTGAGCATAGCTTTCTCAGTTTTTAATTTACCCGTTTCTTCATCTCTGTCCTCAATTATCTCATACTCCTTACGACCACGTGGACGACGAGGACTATCGGTAATGCTGGCATCGACGATAGCCCCACGTTTGACAATAACACCTTGTTGCTCCAACTGACGGTTAATCTCATTCAGTACCATATCATAAAGGTCTGCCTCTACAAGAATGTTACGGAAACGACATACAGTCGTACTATCAGGAGCAACATCTTCCAAACCCAGTCCTACAAAGCGGCTGAAAAGACAAACGATCGTTTACCTGCTCCTCAACCTCACCATCACTAAGACCATACCAAGTACGGAGAAGTTCGATTTTAAAAAGCACAAGACTATCATAGCTCGGACGACCAGTTGCCTTGTTACCTTTGGTGTAGGCAATTTCAATAATACCACGGATTGGATTCCAATCGATAATATTGTCTATCTGAGAAAAGAAGGTCTGCTTGACCTTACGCTGACCGACTAATAGGTCGGCAAAACTGAGAGAGGAGAGTTGCTGTTTCATACTATAAAGGTACGAAAAAATAATGATATAAGCAAATTTCTAAACTAAGAGTTTTGCAGAGGTCTCGTGAAGCGTAAATAGTAAGACTAGGTTTGTTTTCTTTCTTGTCTTCCTGGAAATAGCAATCTTCATATTTCCTTTGCAACAATTGCTGTATCATCTGATATTTTTGGTCTGCCAATTCTTCTGAAATATTATTAATAACAGCCTTTACACGATAGACTTTCTTTATTTGTTCATCATAATAAACATACAATCCTACCTTATTCCCAACGAAAGTTCCATCAAAACATCTTACTCCGTTTGATATAGCTTCACTATATAGTTTATTATACACATATCCTTTCTGTACTATTTTTGCTTGAAACTGGTTGATAGTTCCATCTATAGGAATGCCAGAAAATTTTAGATGTTCTGACTGGGCATAACAGAATATGCATAATAGCATTGTGAATGTAAATAATACGATACGTTTCATAAGTGTAATTGTTAAGTTAATGTTTCTAGTGAGCTTAAAAAATGTTATGATATACTGAGACGGTTTATGCTCTTTACTGTAAACTATCTATTGATTTCTTTTGCGAATACCACAAAGTGTCTCAGACAAAGCAAAATTATTGTTCAATCTTCTCTACTTTTGGCGATGAAACTTTCTCTATAGTTGGTGTAGTTGCAGGTTTTGACACTGTTTTTGTAGGTACAGTTTGTGTAGGGTCGTTAGCAGGAACTGGTAGAGGGGCAGAAGGCGTAACATTTTCTTGATTCTCTTTTTCTGCTTTCCGTTGTGTGTTTATGATAGTTTCTTCATTATTTTTCTTTGTTTCGCTATTACTTTTTACGTTTTCTTCGTTTGTTGTTAGGTCTCTCTTCCTACTTTTTCGGTTTGGCCATAGGTAGTCGCCCACAACATCTACAGTATCAAGCACAGCATTCCGTTGTTGCTCTTCTTGCTGTTCTTGTTCAGAAACTACATCATCTTCGGCAATCACAAAGTTGTAAAACAGTCCGAAACCAAATAAAATTAGTATCATTACGAGCAGTTTAAATGTAAGAGAACTTATAAACTTACGTTTCTTTCCTTCGTTCGCCATAGTTTACGTTTTATTAATTGAATATATTTTTGCAAAGATAGGAATAAAAAAGCAGAAAAAGGGGCAAAGCTGAAAAACTCTCCCCCCTTAATGTTTTATTCTTTAATTCGTATAAGGGCATTTGCTAAGATAGCAGTTAGTCCCCCCATTGTTATACCGCTAGAGAAAATGTTTTTTATTATTGGGGGCATTTGGTCTAATATGTTTGGCACAAGTTCTACGCTTAATCCCATAGCAAAACTTATAGCCATAACCAAACTGCCTTGCGATTGATGGAGGTTGATGCAATAATACGAATGCCAGCAGCTGCAACAGTTCCAAACATAAGCAATGTTGCACCGCCGAGAACGCAGTCTGGAATGAGTGAAAATATTTGTCCTACCACTGGAAATAGCCCTAAAATAAGCAAAGCACCTGCTACAAAGTAGCCCACATAGCGACTGGCAACACCCGTAAGCTGTATCATTCCGTTGTTCTGTGCGAAGATAGAGTTTGGAAAACTATTGAAAACTGCTGCAAGAAGCGAATTGAAACCGTCTGCCAAGATGCCTCCTTGCGCACGTTTCATGAATACTGGTCCTTCAACTGGTTCTCCTGAAATCAGCGAATTGGCAGTAATATCTCCGTAAGCCTCAACTGCTGTTACCAAATATATCAGTCCCAATCCGATGATGGATCCGGTGTCGAAATGCAAACCATACTTGAAAGGTTCAGGAATGTTTAGTGTACCCGTATCGCCTAACCGTGAAAAGTCTATTAAGCCTAAGAAGTAAGCAACAGTAGAACCTAATATTAGTCCCAAAACGATAGATGCCATTCGTAAGAACGGATTGCTTGATCTATTGAATATAACGATGCTGACTAGCACAAGTAATGCTAATCCAAGATTTTGTATAGAGCCAAATGTATGTGTAGCCATTGCAGCATTTCCACCGCCACACGAGTTTATGCCCGCTTTTATTAAGCATAAACCAATAAGTGTAACAACAATCCCCGAAACTAGGGGAGTTATTATCTTGCGCATATAGGGCAGCACGCGGCTGACCAGCATTTCTACAACCGACGCCACCATACAAGCTCCGAATATATAGCTTAGTCCCATCTCGACATTCATCTTCCCGTTTACCATTCCGAGCATACCAGCTCCGATAATGGGACTGATGAACGAGAAAGAAGTTCCTTGAATGCACAGCAAACCTGCACCAAGAAAACCAAAACGTTTACATTGAATGAAGGTTGCAATGCCCGAAACAAACAACGACATAGATATAAGATATCCTGTTGTTTCTAAATCGAATTGTAACTCAGAGCTGATAATGAGTGGTGGAGTAATGATAGCTACGAAAATTGCTAACAGATGCTGTACTGCAGCAAAGATTGTTTCGCGCAAAGGCGGTCGGTCGTTCAGCCCATAAATAAGTTCTTTTTTTTGTTCCATAGGTTTTTATTGTTGTCTAATCTTTATTTCACAGTTGTCTAATGAGTCGATAATAGCCAAGCTTTCGCAACGTATTCCTGCTGCTTCTATAATCTCACGACCATTTTGGAATGCCTTTTCAATGATAAATCCCATACCTACAAGTTCAGCCCCAGCCTGACTACACAAGTTTATTATTCCTTTTGCTGCATTGCCGTATGCTAAGAAGTCGTCTACAAAAAGAACCTTATCTGAAGGTGTAAGATATTCTTTTGATATACAAACATGGTATTCGCGCTGCTTTGTAAACGAGAATACAGTAGCCGAAAGCATATCAGCCATTGTAGAAGGCTTTTTCTTTTTGGCAAAAACGACTGGCAAATCAAGCAAGAACCCCATCATAATGGCTGGTGCAATGCCACTTGCTTCAACAGTTATAATCTTATTTATTTCTGTGGAAGCATAGCGCCGAATAAGTTCCACAGCAATTTGCTTCATCAGGTTAGGGTCTAACTGATGATTAATAAATTTGTCTACCTTTAAAATACCCCCCTCATAGCATTTCCCATCTTTAAGAATGCGATCTATCAATGTTTTCATTGTACGGTTATTTACTTAGCTTGTTGTTAATTTTCTGCTTATATATGTCTAACGCTGTTGCTAAAAACGGTTGTTAGAAATATAGAGTGCAAAAGTAGTAAATTATGAAAGACTATTAGCCAATCTCATCATTTATTTTCTTTTTTAGTGGAAAGAAACGAAGTAAAAGGATAGTTTTTGCTAAAGTTGCTTTCCTTTCTGTAAAATATTATGTACTTTTGCAGCCTAATTTCGGTATGGTTTGCTTTACACTAAGGTTTATTGTACCGATATTAACAAATCTATTAATTATATGTACAAACCAATTTTTAACAAGCGTAGTGTAGTAAAGTTTACTCACTTTTCTAATCGCGGCTATTCTCTCTTTGCTGTTTTAGGTAAAGAAGTGATAATTGGTGTACTGAGTGTTGCTACTCTTCAACATGCAACGGCACATAACACAAGTAATGATGCCTTGAAAGTAAGTGGCGATTCTACAGTAACCAATAAGCAAGTGCTGTTAGACGAAGTAAATGTAACTGGTACACGGGCGCCACTGACTGTTAGTCAGCAAGCGAGAATGGTAACTGTACTGAGTCGTGAAGATATTAAAGCTGCGCCAGTACAAAGTGTAAACGACCTTTTAAAGTATGCTGTAGGGGTAGATGTGCGACAGAAGGGAGCTTTAGGAGCACTTACCGATGTGAGCATACGTGGTGGAAACTCTGAGCAGATTACTATTTTGCTGAATGGCATTAATATCTGCGACGCACAAACAGGACATAATGCGTTTGATTTTCCTGTTGATTTAAATGAAATTGAACGTATTGAAGTTCTCGAAGGTCCGGCAGGACGCGTTTATGGTACATCGTCTTTATTGGGTGCTATAAACATTGTAACAAAAACTCCCCAGTCTTCTTCTCTCTCTGCACGTATAGAAGGTGGTTCTTATGGCTATCTTTCAGCTGGTGCACGTGCAAACATTGCACAAGGGCATTGGAACAATCAGCTTTCTGCATCGTATACTCGAAGCGATGGATATCTACGAAATAAGGCTGGAAAACTGAGCGCAGACTACAAGACGAGCAAGGCTTTTTATCAAGGTAATTATAACGACGACCAGATTGCAGTAAACTGGCATGCTGGAATGAGCGTTAAAGACTTTGGTGCTAACACGTTTTATGCAGCAAAATATGACGACCAGTTTGAACACACGTTTAAAACTTTTACTGCCTTGCAGGCTGAGAACAAACAAGGACTATTTCACATTCGTCCGTCTATCTATTGGAATCGTAGTATGGATAGATTCGAACTATTCCGTGGAGCACCACAAAAGTATGCGTATAACTACCACAGAACCGATGTGTATGGTGTAAATCTTAATGCTTATTTCGATTGGCGTTTGGGACGGACTGCTTTTGCTGCTGAGCTGAGACAAGAGGAGCTTGTGAGTACAAACCTTGGCGAAAAGCTCGAACGAAACCATCATATCCATGGAACTAATCTCGACTATACGCATGGAATTAACCGTACCAATCTGCAATTCGTATTGGAACACAATATTATTCTTTCACGCTTTACGCTATCGGCAGGTATTGTTGCTGTGAAGAATAGTCAGGCCGATATGAATATGCGCATCTATCCTGGTATAGATGCAAGTTATAGAATAGGAAATGCATGGAAAGTTTATGCCTCGTACAATTCTTCGTTGCGTATGCCGTCGTTTACTGAATTGTTCTATTCGGTGGGAGGACATAAAGCCGATAAACACCTAAAACCAGAAGAGCTTTCGGCTCTCGAAACAGGTGTAAAGTATAGTTGGAGCGGAATTAGTGGAAAAACGAGTCTTTTCTATAATCGGCAGAAAAATCGTATCGACTGGATTTCTGATGGAACACTTGATGCTAATGGTGCAGTGCTTTGGAAAAGTGTAAACTTTGGTCTTATCAACGTTGTTGGTTTAGAATCTTCGTTAAGTTTCGACTTCTATATGTTGATGCCATCACAACGTTTCTTTAAACAATTTGGTATAGCCTATTGCTATCTTAACCAAAATGAAGAGGAACATAATGGTGTTACAAGTAAATATGTTTTAGAATATGTGAAAAACAAAATGGTGGCTGATTTGCAACTGAATTTATGGCGAAACCTCGACTTAGGTCTGAACTATCGGTTGCTTCACCGTATGGGAAATTACATTGATACCGCTAATCAGCACCATAAATATGCAACGTATGGCATACTCGATGCACGTCTATCGTGGAATGCAAATAAATGGACAGCATTTGTTGCTGCAAACAACTTGCTGAATAGGACATACGTAGACTATGGAAATGTGCCACAACCAGGGACTTGGATTACTGCAGGTTTCAACATACAAATGTAGCTTTGTAATATTGGGAAGTTATAACAATAGATGTATTCATTACTCTTAAAGTTTATTACTCAATATAACATCGTTTCCAATAAAAAGATATGATTTCGAACTAAGTGCTTAAAGCGCAACACTCAACATTAAATGTAGATTGTAATATATAAGAATGATTTAGAAATGAGTGGTATGTTTGAAAATTCATAGTATTGTTATAGGTAAAGAACGCTCACTATTTCGACAGTAAAGATAATGCTTTGCGTGGAAAAGTGAACGTTCTTTTGTATATTTCCTCTTCGTTTCTTTTTCCTGCTTGCTTTAATAATTTTTATTTGTAACACTAAGGTAAGTGAGTTCTACTGTATGTTGAGGATATATACAATGTATTGTTAATTAGATACTTATAATAGTGTGTAAATAAGAATATTATAGAATAAAAAAAGTTAATAATAGTCATCTGGTTAAATCTCTTTTAAGTGTTATAATATAAAGTGATAAAGGTTGTAGTTTTTTGTGATATCTAATTTGCAACTGATAGATATCTAAAACGAACGTGATAGATATCTAAGACGAGTGCGATAGATATCTAAAATGAAAGAACTGTATTTGACTAACTTTTACAAGGCATTTGATATGTTTTATTTTATGGGCGAGTAGACAGTAGCTATTGGTTATAATATTCCAATCTATTATTTACTGTGCCTCCGATTTTATTGTAGATTAGATTGTTTTACTTTATAGCATACACCGTATGAGTTGTGTTATAAAGTGGAACAAGATGGATGGTAAGAAGACGAAAGCAGGCACAAGGTCAATAGTATGAACTATAACAATGGAGTTACCGTATTATGGCAGATTTGGGTTTGAATTAAAGTATAGTTTTTAGTTTGAATTGCGGGAGGATAAACAAAAAGAATGGAAGAACAGTATTTAAAGTTCTTCCATTCAGTACAATTGTATGTTTTATAAAAGAGTGTTTATTTGTCTTTTCGTCCGAATATAGAGAAATGTACGTATCGTTTTGGGTGTGCTTTAAGGTTTACAACCAAACTATCAACACTGCGCAATGTGCTGTTTAAGTTGTTGTAAAGTGCAGGATCGTTCATTAGCAAACCCATTGAGCCCCGGTTACTATTCAGTGTTGCCGTAAGTTTGTTTACTTCGTCGAGTGCCATATTTAGTTTGGCAACAGTAGTTTGAACATCTAACGCATTAACCTTATCGTTTAACGATGTCATTAATACGTGTGCACCTTTAACAGTTGAACGCGCATCGGCAATGCCATGTTTAGCTTCTACCATTACACCATTTGTATTATTAAGCAGCCCGTTAGCTTTTCTTGTCATAGATGGAAGTGAGCTATTAAGTTGTGCCAACAATATATTTAACTGTTTGCTTGATATTGTTAAGTCGCTACTAATTTTATTTGCGTTGTGTAATGTGCTTGTTAAGGCTGGGTCAGAAGTTAATGTTACGATATTCGAAAGTATGCTATCTATTTTTGGTATCATTCGTTGAACATCAGGAATAGCTTCTTTCATTTTTCCAAATACACCGTCGTTAACATTTCCTGCTATAATGCCATCTTGCTTTAAATATTGTTTTGCATTACTAAGAATAAGGTTTACCTTTACATTCCCCATAATATCGCTTACAATTTCAGCAGTAGAGCCAACAGGAATTTGCATATCCTTACTTATAGTAACAAATACGTTAATAGGTTTAGATGGGTCTTTATAGTTGTAAACAATATCTTTTACTGTTCCCACTTTAAATCCATTAGCATAGATTGGTGTGGTAGGCGTAAGTCCATCAACCTTATCGAATTGCATATTATACTCCATATCAGCTGAGTATAAATTAATTCCTTTAAGGAAATTCATACCAAAATAAAGTATTACGATGCCAACAATTGCCACCAATGCTATTCTTACTTCGGGCGATAATAATTTTTTCATATTCATTTCTTCTTAGTCTTAACAAATTCTTTAATAGCTTCTCCAGTGTTCATTCGTTTGCCTTTTTTGAATGCAACTATAAATGCTTGTGGAAAGTCCTGCTTTAGTTTCTCTTTTAATCGTAAAATCTCGTTGTAGTCTGCACTATTACCAATCATATATTTGTACAAATCTCCCTCAGTTTCTGACGATACGTTTTTGTGTCCTTTAAACAATTGGCTGTCTGGGGTAAGCTGCCTGTTTATGGCAAATATTTGTATTTTAAATATGGGGACATCTGTTGTTGGTTTTTCTACAACAGGTTGTTTCTTGTCTTTTGTATGTGTAGCTTTTGCTATGGGCTTTACTGTCTGTTGTTTATTCCTTACAACATTTATTTTTTTAGGTACTTCTACATTCTCCGACGATTTACTTGTATTCTCCGATAATCTACCTAAAATGTTCTCTATAGGTAATTGGTTTTTGGTAGACGGACGATAGGGAATGGTAACTTTCCCGTCATATCTGTTCTTATATTCTACAAATGCCTCGTAAATGCCATGTGCCATAAGGTCTATTCCGCGTTGTGAGTTAAGGAACTGTTCTTCTTCTTCTGACGTAATGAATCCTAACTCTATAGGCAGCTTGGCATTGAAGTTTCGCGCAATACAAGAAATCCTGCTTGATGCACTCCTTTATCGTTTCGATTGGCTTTAGAACAAACAGAACGTTGAATGAGTCGAGCTAGTTCGACACTCTTCTCCATATTTCCCGATTGAAGAATTTCAAACATAATATAGCTCTCTGATGACTTTGGATCGAAACCCTCGTAAGTCTTTTCGTATCCTTTCTCCAGTGAAATAACACTATTCTCTCGCATAGCCACATCTAAGTTGTCCTTTGCACGGTGCATACCTAAAGTATAAACTTGAAAGCCCTGTGGTGGTGTTTTTGTGGGTGGAACAGAATTGGTATGTACAGAAATAAACAAATCGGCTTTTGCTTTATTGGCTATTTCTGCTCTACCTTTCAGTGGAATAAATACATCAGTTTTGCGTGTGTAAATAACCTTAACATCTGGAAGATTATCCTCAACCAAACGCCCAAAGGCTAATGCTACGTTTAAATTAATATCCTTTTCGTTTGAAAAGGCACCTAATGCTCCCACGTCTTTTCCACCATGACCAGCATCAATAACAAGTGTGAATTTATCTTTTGCACTTATTTTTATGAGTGCAAACAAAAAGAAAATTATGAGGAAAAGGTAGTTCGTCTATTCATACTTTGTATAATTGCACGCAAAGTTAAGCATTTTCATTTGAATAGATTAGGCTAACACTTGGTTTTTTCATTTATTAAATGTAATTCTACACCTGCTCCGCTGCAATCAGCTCCCATTGGTGGATTTATCTTTGTTAGATTAAGGTCTATTGATTCTATATCGGGGAAAACTTTTATTATAGCTTCTGCTATCCGATATGCAGTATGTTCTAACAATTTTGCAGGTTGTTGCATTACTGTTTTTACAATATCGTAAACATCGGCATAACTTATGGTGTCGTTTACATTGTCTGTTAGCATTGCTTTGCCTATATGATAACACAAACGAAGGTCGGCAACATAATCGTTGCCAACCTTTCGTTCCAATTCGCTTACACCGATGTAGGCATGAAACCTTACACCTTTTATATATATATAGCTTGTTTCTAATTTCATTATTTGACAAAACTATTTGTTTATCCGCAGCGAGAAGCTCCGCAATTAGTACATATAAGACAGCCTTCTTGATAAACTAATGTCTCTTGTCCGCACACAGGGCACGTTTGTCCTGAAGCTGTTGTACCATCGGTTACATATTTCTTTAGAGCACGTTCCACACCATTCTTCCATGTATTAATACTTTCATCTTTCAACTGTAGCGACCCTACGAGATGAATGACATGGTCTATTGGCATACGATAACGCAATACTCCAGAGATGAGTTTTGCATAGTTCCAGTATTCTGGATTAAATTTCTCAGAAAGTCCTTCAACGGTTGTTTTATATCCCCGTTTATTCTCAAACTGGAAGTCATAACGGTGTGTACCATCGGCATTGGTTTGTTTTATAACTTTACCCTTTGTTACACTTTTGGGCAATACAATACCTTCATCGTCGTCTTGTAATCCAGTGAATATTTCGTAGGGATAACCATCAAGAAGTCCTACGAATGCAACCCATTTTTCTTTATTGTTCTGGAATCTAACTACATCGCAATCTAACACTTTGGGACGTTCTTCTATTACTTGCGGTGGGGTACAAGTATGTTCGTGCTTCTCTTCTGATGAATTCAAATCATGGTCTTCGTTTGTTTCTTTTTCTTTTTCGTTTTTCTTTTTCTTATCTTTCTTCGAAACAGAAATCATAACGCCTGAACGAGAACCGTCGCGATAAATGGTGCAGCCCTTGCAACCAGAGCGCCAGGCCTCTACGTAAAGTTTGTTTACCAATGCTTCATCTACATTGTTTGGTAGATTTACTGTTACAGAGATAGAGTGGTCTACCCATTTCTGAATAGCTCCTTGCATCCGAACCTTCATAAGCCAATCTACATCGTTAGCGGTAGCTTTATAGTAAGGCGACTGTTTTACAAGGTCGTTTATCTCTGCTTGTGTATATTTCTTTGTTGTATCGAATCCGTTTATCTTCATCCATTCTAAATTTCTTGTGATAAACAATGTATTCTTCAAATGAATCGCCAACCTCGTCTACATAATCAACGTGTACATCTGTATCGTTCGGATTAACTTTTCTACGACGTGTGTAAACTGGCAAAAATACTGGTTCGATACCCGAAGTAGTTTGTGTCATAAGTGAAGTTGTTCCTGTAGGCGCAATTGTTAAGCAGGCAATGTTACGACGACCATATTTCTGCATATCGGCATAGAGTTGTGAATCTGCCTCTTTTATGCGTAACACAAATGGATTCTTTTCTTCTCGTTTTGCATCAAAGATAGTAAAGGCGCCACGTTCTTGTGCCATTGTAACCGATGAACGATAAGCAGACAGTGCCAGTGTTTTATGCACGTCTACAGCAAATTTAGTTGCTTCTTCTGTTCCGTAGCGTAAGCCCATAGCAGCTATCATATCACCTTCGGCTGTTATTCCTACTCCTGTACGGCGTCCTTTTCCACTCTTTTCTTTTATCTTTTCCCAAAGGTGGTATTCGGCTAGTTTCACTTCGTCGCTTTGTGGGTCATGCTTAATTTTTTCCATTATATGATCTATCTTCTCCATCTCTAAATCTACAATGTCGTCCATTAAGCGTTGTGCCAAAACAGCGTGCTTCTTGAATAAATCGAAATCGAAGGTTGCGTCTTTTGTAAATGGATTCTTTACGTAAGCGTAAAGATTGATAGATAGCAAGCGACAGCTATCGTATGGACACAATGGAATTTCGCCACAGGGATTGGTAGAAACTGTACGGAAACCTAAGTCGGCATAGCAATCTGGAATACTCTCTCTAATAATTGTATCCCAAAAAAGAACACCAGGCTCAGCACTCTTCCATGCGTTGTGTACTATTTTATCCCACAACTTTTTGGCAGAAATTTCTTTTTTGAAGCTTGGTTTTTCTGCATCAATAGGGAATTGTTGTTCAAAAGGAGTATCGTTTACGGCTGCTTCCATAAAGCCATCGGTAATTTTTACTGATACGTTTGCGCCTGTAACTTTACCTTCTTCCATCTTTGCATCTACAAAAGCTTCAGTATCGGGGTGCTTAATACTTACGGAAAGCATTAATGCACCACGGCGACCATCTTGTGCTACTTCGCGTGTACTATTAGAGTATCGCTCCATAAATGGTACTAAGCCTGTTGAGGTAAGGGCTGAATTGTTTACAGGTGAACCTTTTGGGCGCACGTGACTGAGGTCGTGTCCTACTCCTCCACGGCGTTTCATTAATTGAACTTGCTCTTCGTCTATACGCAAGATTGCACCATAAGAGTCGGCATCGCCATCAAGTCCTATCACAAACAGTTTGAGAGTGAGGCTATTTGGTAGTTGTTTCCTATTCCTGTCATTGGACTTCCTGCTGGTATTATATAGCGGAAATGATCTAACAGATGGAAGATTTCTTCTTTACTAATAGGATTTTTGTACTTCTTTTCTATGCGAGCTATTTCGTTGGCAATGCGCCAATGCATATCTTCTGGCGATTTTTCGTATATATTGCCAAAGCTATCCTTCATAGCATACTTGTTTACCCAAACTCTTGCGGCTAATTCATCACCGTCAAAATACCTCAGCGAGGCCTCAAATGCTTCGTCAAATGAGTATGTTTTGTTCTCTTTCATTAATTTGTCTAGTAAAAAATGCGGTTGCGAAGTTACTAATTGTTTTCCAAAACAGAAAACTTTTGTTTAACTTTGTAGCCTAAAATTTTCTAAAATGAACAATATATTCAATCGTAGAAGCATTAGAAAATACAATAACAGAGAGGTTTCTAATGCTCTTTTAAAGGAACTTTTGAGTAAGGCTGAACGAACTCCAACTATGGGGAATTTGCAACTTTACTCGGTTGTTGTAACACGTAACAGTGAAATGAAACACAAATTAGCGCCTGCACATTTTAATCAGCCAATGGTAGAAAACGCAGCTGTGGTATTAACATTTTGTGCCGACTTCCGTAGAACCACTATTTGGGCAGAGAATAGAAAGGGAACTCCTGGTTACAACAATTTCTTTCGTTTATGAATGCGGCTACAGATGCCTTACTTTATTGCCAGACATTCACAAATTTAGCAGAAGCAGAAGGACTTGGGACGTGCTTTCTTGGAACAACCATATATAATTCAAAGGCGATTATAGAATTGCTTAAACTTCCAAAGTTAGTTATGCCTGTGGCTACGCTTACAATTGGTTGGCCTGATGAAATGCCTGAACAACCAGACAGATTACCCATTGAGAGTATTCTGCACGAAGAAACTTACACGGATTATACAGCTGAAAGTATAGACTTATATTATAAGGTGAAAGAATCGTTGAAAGAAAATAAACACTTTGTAGAAATAAACCATACTGAGACGTTGGCGCAAATATTTACCGATATACGATACAAGAAAAGCGATAACGAAGTGATGTCGAAAAATTTATTAGATGCGTTAAAACAACAAGAATTTATTTAATAGCAATCAGTTAAAGATAGATGGATTTAGTTTTATTGCGAACCTCTAATTACTAAATTTGGGTTTAATAAGTAATGGTAAGCATTACGCTCTAAATGATTGGTTAAAGAGGTAAGTATTTTAACTGTCTGTTCTTACTTAGCATAGACTTTCTCTGTACTATAAAGTGGCAGATAAAGTCTATGTCTATTCTGGAATCAGAACATTACAGAATAAAGGATTTCGTAATTCTCATCTGAATAATCACCTTCTAGCTATTATAACATAGCCTTATAAAGGTTGCTGTTTTTTTGATATCTAATTTGTAACTGATAGATATCTGAGACGATCGTGATAGATATCTGAAATAAAAGTAGCTGTCGTATGGCTGTTTTTTCTAAAATATCCGAGCTATTTATTTGAATTAAAAGTACCCATAGACATGTTTAAATATCTTTAGTTTATTTCTGCCCAGCCTTAAAACTGGGTATAAATAAAGGGTTGAATATTGTTCTGACTTAGGTTTATAACAAGCTGCAAAACAAATAGGAAGATTACTAATTTGGCTACCCATGGTAGTGCAATAAACTTTTGTTGAAGCCACTTATAATCGCTCTGTCGAATAGAGTGTAGCTCTAAACTTACTGCTAATAGCATTATCCATAGTAAGCGGGCATTTATAAAGTTCTGAATGTCTATCAGGTGTAAATCGGTAGTTATCTTACCAATAATATTAAGAGCTGTATGAATGTCGTGTGAACGGAAGAATATCCACGCAACAGATATATAGGTGAAAGTTATTGTCCAACAGAAAATCTTTACATATATGGTGTTGGGAATTTTATTAAAACCTCTGTTGCACGCAAACTTATGGACCGTTAAACCAATGCCGTGTAGGCCTCCCCACAAAGCAAACATTCCCGATGCTCCATGCCACAAGCCTGCTACAATCATAGTGATAATGGTGTTCCTATAAGTATTTAATTCACCTTTTCTGTTTCCACCCAGTGGAATATAAATATAGTCGCGAAACCATTGTGAAAGTGTTATGTGCCAACGATGCCAAAATTCGGTGAGGTTTAAACTTTGGTATGGCGAGTTAAAATTGTTGGGTAGTTGGAAACCCATTAGTGCTGCAATGCCAATAGCCATATCGCTATATCCCGAGAAATCACAATAAATCTGTAGTGTGAAGCCTAAAACTCCCATTAAATTCTCAAAACCTGTATAAGCCAGTGGGTCTGCAAAAATCCAATTGTTGTATTGCGCCAAGTAGTCGGCTACCAGAGCCTTTTTTAACATACCACAGATAATGAGCCATAACCCTGTATTTATGAGTTGTTTATTTGTAAGTTGTGGAGTGTTTATCTGTGGAATTAGTATGTGTGCACGTGTAATGGGACCTGCTATTAGTAGTGGAAAGAAAGTTAGATAAACAATAGTCCAACAAATTTGTTTTCTTGGTGAAGTGTTCTTTGTATACATCTATCGTATAACTAATTGCTTGAAAGGTGTAAAACGATATACCAATGGGCAATAATAGTTGCAAAGGCGCAAAATTACTTCGCAACAAATGGTTCAGAACATCGAGTGTGAGATTAGAATATTTATAGTAGAGTAGTGGCATCAGTTCTATTAATATAACAATGGAGAAACCTATTTTACGAGGTTTTCCACGCCGTAGCCGCATCATCTTTTTAGTAAGAAACCACGAAAGCAGTGTAGTGGTAGGCAGCAGAACCATTAAAGTGCCGTTTGCCTTATAAGCAAACATCAGTCCGAATAATACAACGTATGCCTTTTGCCATGCCTTTTGATATTTGTTTATATAAAGATAGCCTGCAAAGAATATGATAAAGACTGCCAAAAACGACAATGTACAGAACGACCAACCTGAATTAGGAGTCGTCAGAAAGGAACTTAATTCGTGTATTGTTTGTTTAAAACTTATCATCGTTTCTTGTTAATATCCGTTGAAAGAAGGTTGCAAACTTTAGTATGAGTAGCCTTATGGTGTTGGCGAGGAATGTTTAGGGCTACCGGATAGGCAACTTTAGGGCTATTCATAAATGTAGCAACCTTATTTAACCATAGAGCTGCAGCTTGCCACGTGGGGTGATAATGGTCGGGACCACGCTTAAGTTTCAAACCTCTGCTATCAAAAAAACAACCCTGTTGGGCATGTTTCTTTATTAAATCAATAATTCCAGTATCTCCATTCCAGCTAGCCGGACCAATCCAAACGTAAGGAAAGTTGCCCAGCTTATTTAAAATGGTTTTTATATACGCTTCTCTTGCATCTAAATCGTTTACAAAAAGTTCATTGCTTCCTAAGCAAAGCAAAATGTAAGAGGGTTTATATTCGTTTATAAAGTGCTCTATTGTTTGCGATTTTGCCCACTTCTCTGTGGTAGAGGCATACCATATAACAGTGTAAAGTTTGTGTCCATTTTCTTCAGCGTAATCGCCGAGCCGTCGAGAAAGCCCTTCAACCATCGAATCGCCTATGAATAAAAAAGTTTGATGATGCCTAAATAGTTTTGGTTTCGTTGGGTGTGGTTGCGCAGTTGTATCGTTATGAGGCGATAGACACAGTTGTGTAAGACTAATTTTTTTTAGTGAGAATGTGCCAAAAGCTATTTCTTTTGGCACAAATGCGTAGCCCAAAACAATGGCTAATGCAATAACTAATAGCAGTAATATTTTGATTGGCTCGCGCACAATGCTATAAATTCAGTTCAACTTCTACAGGACAATGGTCGCTACCATACACTTCTGTGTGTATTTGGCATCTATGAGTTGATTGCGTAGGCGGTTTGATAGTAAGAAATAATCAATACGCCAACCAGCATTCTTTTCTCTTGCTTTGAATCTATACGACCACCACGAATAAGTTATCTGCTCTGGATAAAGCGTCCGGAAGCTATCTATAAAACCATTATTAAGAAATTGAGTCATCTTAGCTCGTTCCTCATCAGTAAAACCAGCGTTTTTCCTATTCGTCTTTGGATTCTTTAAATCTATTTCCTCGTGTGCAACATTCAAGTCGCCACATATTACTACTGGTTTTTTCTTATCCAATTGTTTTATGTATGCTTGGAAATCGTCTTCCCATTTCATTCTATAGTCTAATCGTTTTAGCCCATCTTGCGAGTTAGGTGTATAGCACGTTACAAGAAAGAAAGTCTCCATTTCTAGCGTAATAACCCTGCCTTCGTGATCGTGTTCGTCTATATCCAGACCATAGTGCACATTTATGGGCTTGTGCTTTGTGAAGATAGCTGTACCCGAATAGCCTTTCTTATCAGCATAATTCCAATATGATTCGTAACCATCGAAAGTTATATCGAGTTGCCCCTCTTGCATTTTCGTTTCTTGCAGACAAAAGAAGTCAGCATTCAATTCCACGAAACTTTCTTTAAATCCTTTTGTTACACAAGCCCGAAGACCGTTTACATTCCATGAAATAAACTTCATATTATTACGTTTTGTTCTATTCTTATTGATTCAACAATTTCTTTCTTATCAATGGTCTATTTATATACGCATCTTGTCGGAGTGTACAAGGTTCATAAACTCTTCGCGTGTTTTTGCTTGATTGAATGCTCCGCTAAATGCACTAGTAGTTGTTATGGAGTTTTGTTTCTCTACACCACGCATCTGCATACACATGTGTTTTGCTTCTATCACAACCATTGTACCTAGTGGGTGCAATGTGTCTTGTATACAATCCTTTATTTGTTGGGTTAATCTTTCCTGTACTTGTAGGCGATGGCTGAATATATCTACTACGCGTGCCACCTTGCTTAAGCCTGTAATGTATCCATTGGGAATGTATGCGACGTGTGCTTTGCCATAGAAAGGCAACATGTGGTGTTCGCACATAGAGAAGAAATCGATATCTTTTACAATCACCATTTGGTTGTATTCTTCTGCAAACAGTGCATCGGTGAGCACCTTTTGTGGATCTTGTGTGTAACCGCGTGTCAGTACTTGCATTGCTTTAGCTACACGCATTGGCGTCTTTTCGAGTCCTTCTCTGTCTGGATTCTCTCCTAAAAGCTGCAATACGTGTCGGTAATGTCCTGCGAGTTCATCAAGACCTTCGCGAAATTCAATGTTTGATTTCATTGTTAGTTCTGGGTAAATCGTATAAAATTATCTTATAATAATGTTTGTTCAGTCATCTAAGACGAACTAGTTCTATAGGTGAAACCTATTCATTTGTTTGTTAAGGCTTATTCTACTGTCTGATGAAAGTAGTTCGCTCGTCTAACAAAACAAAAATAGTCGACTGATTTCTGAATTTGGCTGACCATTTCTTGAAGTTAGTTGCCTGATTTAAAGTGTCCGTTTGGCAATATAGAATGAAGCAGATTAATAATCCATATCGTATGTATCGCTTATCACTTTGGTCGTTTCTATTGTAACCATCGTTCTTATAACGTTTGCTTGGGTAAAGCCTTCTTTCTTTAAACGCCTCATCACCTTTCGTGCTTGTTCGTAGCTTGTGTAATTTCCTATCTGGCACATCCAACGAGGAGAATAGAAATGAACATATATAGGTTCTGTCTGTAGAATTTCTTTAGCCTTTTGTCCCCATCGTTCAGCTTCTTGCCTGGCTACTCTTGTATTTCCACCTGAATATGCTAACACTCTAAAACCTCTCACCTTTTTAATACCTTTCCATACTCGTTTTGTTACAGTTTGTTTTACAGCAGTACCGTCAATAGGGTCTACCAATGCACGACGTACTTTCTTTCGTACAAGTTTCGTTCGTGGGTAAGCTTCTGTATTAGGAGAGGAAGAAATATCTGGAGGTGTTATTCTGGGCTCTACTCGTGGAGTAGAGATAGATGGCATAGAAGGCTTCGCACTGTCCCTTGCGATTGTGGCTGTTGTTTCTTCTTGTTTATTTTAGCATTTTTCTTTCCATTTACCAGAGCATCAATATCCTCGCTCTGGGTAACTGTAACCGTACCCTGTGCTCCTACTACTAAACATCTAAGGAATGCAACGACCAATATAACAAGGAATTTCTTCATTTCTTTTATTTCTATAAAGTGCCTGAGAATCGCCAATACTTGCAATTAGCGACCCTCAGGTATTTTATCTATTTGTTTTTACTTTTTCCAAGCATCGATAATGCCTTTGAAATCGGCAGCTTTTAAAGATGCTCCACCTATCAAGCCACCATCAATATTAGGCTTAGAAAATAATTCTGGTGCATTACTTGCTTTGCAGCTTCCACCATAAAGAATACTTGTTTCGCTTGCAGCATCTTTACCATATTTTTCTGCTACGATAGAACGAATGTATGCAAGCATCTCTTCTGCCTGGTCTGATGTTGCAGTTTTACCAGTCCCGATAGCCCAAATTGGCTCGTATGCAAGTATAATATTCTTCCAAGCCTCTGCACTGAGATGGAAAACAGAGCCTTCGAGTTCAGCCTTTACCACTTCATTCTGCTTGTTAGCCTCACGTTCTTCTAATGTTTCACCACAGCAGAAAATGATCTTAAGTCCATTAGCAAGAGCCAATTCTACTTTCTCTTTCAGTATTTCGGCTGTTTCGCCATAGTATTGGCGACGCTCAGAGTGTCCGAGTATAACATATTCTGCACCTGTGCTCTTTACCATTGCAGCAGAAACCTCGCCAGTGTAAGCACCTTTTTCTTTATCAGCGCAGTTTTCAGCACCCAGCTTTACTAATTCTTTATCCAATACATCAGCTACACTTGCTAAGTGAATGAAAGGAGTGCAGATTACAACATCACAGTTTGGTTTGTCTGCCTTCAATGCGTCATTAATCTCTTTTGCTAATGCAACACCTTCTTGCAGGGTCTCGTTCATCTTCCAATTGCCTGCTACAATTTTCTTTCTCATATTTCTTTTACGTTTTAAAAGTTGATAAAGTTTCTTACTTTGTTCGTTCTTTAAGAGCCTTTGTTCTTTCTCTTTTATCCATTTCTCGCGTTTCTGTACCCATTTTGTCCATGCCCAGAAACGGTCGGCAACAATAAGTAGTATTAGTGGGAGCACGTAACAGAGTATCATTGTTAGTATTTTCTTCCACGTACTACTTTCTGGTTCGTGCCCAATAGTAAGCAAGTTTAAAGGTGCATTTAGTTCTGCAACCTTTGGTATATCGTTGTGATTCCACTTGTTTATTATAGTTCCCTTATAGAGCAATAATAGTCCAGGATTGCTTCTTATCATTGTTTTCAATGTTGTGCCATCGGTAACATAAAAAGGATATTCGGCTCCTGTTATATCGCGCCAATGTTTTATGCCTTTATCGGTACTTGCTGTGAGCCCATAGAAAGCATATCCGTTTTCTTTTGCATATTCGTATATGCCTTCAATATCGCCAAAGTTTCTGTCTTGTGCTACTTCGAGCATAGGCGATACAAGCAAGAAGGTATATCCGTCTTTATTTAAGATCTGTTCTGTAAGGTCTTCTCCTGTCTTTTCATCAGTGATGGAGAAGTCGTGAATAGGTGGCTCGTATCCTTTCTCTATTACTTCTTGTTTTGTATCTACAAATACCCACGTGCTATCGTTGTAAGGATAATTATTTTCGTTAAACTCTTTCTGAACTCCATTCTTGGTGCAAATAAATGTTGTTTTATATTTTGTTTGCTTTGCTCCTTTGGGTATTTGCATTCCTTTCAGAATATTCTGTCCTATATAATATGGTCTAAATCGAACAAAGGCAAGTGGTAAAGACTTAGTAGCGACACTATAACTATGAATATCATTGTGAAGTAGGTTGCTATCCATTGATTGGTTTTAGAAATAAAGCGTACCTGATAGAGTGGCAACCGCATAACGACTATTGAGGCAACGAGCAGTACTAAGTTCTTTATAAATGTCTGGCTATTTGTAAGGTGTATAGCATCGCCAAAACAACCACAGTCTTGTATAGGGTTGCTAATAGTGAGCCACAATGTTATTAATGTCATTCCTAACATTAGCACAAATGCCAATTTGCTTACCAAACGTCGGCGAATTGCTAATAGAAGTAATATTCCCAACGTAAATTCTGCACCAGAAAGCGATATGGAGAGTATTAGTTGCACCCATTCAGGTATCTTCCCCGCCATACCTAAAGCTGTAAGATAGTCGCCTATCTTATATTGTGAACCGAGCGGGTCTATTGCTTTTACAAATCCAGAGAAAATAAATGTGATGGCAAGTAAAAGCCTACAGATGTTTACTAATATTGATTTTAGTCTACTCATCTCTTAGTTTTATAGCTCCAAATACTGCGTAAATAATAATATCCATATAGTTTGCATCTATACCTTCGCTCACCAAAGTAGCACCCTTTATGTTCTCTATTTCTTTCACACGTTCTATTTTTGTGAGAATAAAGTCGGTGTAGCTACTTATGCGCATATCTCGCCATGCCTCGCCATAGTCGTGATTCTTCTTTAACATTAGTTCATAAGTAGCTTTTTCGTATTGTTCGTAGAGCTTTGTTGCTTCGTCTGGAGAAATATCCACTGTATCGACAAATGGGTGTGTTAGTTGTATCAAGCCAATTATTCCATAATTGATAAGGGCTATAAATTCTCCTCTAACGCTTTCACCAACATGGTTCTCGTTCGTTATCTCTATAGAACGAATACGTTTCGCTTTTATAAATAGTTGATCGGTAAGCGATGACGGACGCAGTATTCTCCACGAAGCACCATAATCGTGTAGCTTCTTGTAGAAGAGTGCCTTGCATTCGCTTAAAACTTCTTTAAACTCTTGATTAGTCTTTGTTATCTGTTCAGACATAGTGGATATTCTATTTACAATGCAAAAATACAGAAAATATACGAACTAACAAAATCATTCATATAATATATGTTTGCAAACAAGTTTTTGGTTTTGTGGCTATTGCATCAGTTTGTTACTTTAAAATGAAAATAATGCGATAGTAAGAATGATAGGTAAGTAGGATTCGGGTTCATAATTCTATAATTTTTTTATTTTCTGAATGGTGCATATCTTTAATTTTTTTATTGATGTATTCTATATCTCAATTCCATAAGTTGTAGGTTTTATAATTCTCATCTGAACAAATATCTTTGAAGTATTATAATATGAGATAATAAAAAGAGTAGTTTGTCTGGTTTTGCCAAATAAACAAACTATGAGTTCTTGCGTGTCCAGTAAGACTAAGTGCTTATTATTTCAGTATGAATTGTTCACTTGTGTCTAACTATTCAGTAGGCATAATAAGAAAATATCTGCAGAAGCAGCTAATATAACTAAGAAGTGTCTAGTGAAAGCTGGGAAAAACTGACAGATATCTGAAACGCTACTGACAGATATCTAAAATTCAACTGACAGATATCTAAAACAGAATTGACAGATATCTAAAACAGAATTGACAGATATCTAAGATTCAACTGATAGATATCTGACATGAAAGTAACTATAGCAGACAGTTGTTTTTAGCTATCTGAAACATTCTATTTGCTTGGCTAATAAACAGTAGGCGTTGCTTATATACCATTCACCTATTTTCAACTAAAACATATCTTTATGCTATTTAGCTTTGGTAGAATAGTAGTGGGGAAAAAGAAAAACCGGCATCGAAAGATACCGGTTTTCGTCTGTTGTCATAAAAAATTTGAGAAATGAAACTTCGCAGTTTCGAACTTGTTTTATTAGAAAATGATTTGTTTTATAGAGAAAGCATTAAAATGATATTTCTTTTAATTGTATTCTGTATCGGTGATAGTGCTAACCTTCTGGGTTGAATCTATTTTGGTTGAGTCAGCTTTTGCCACAGCCGGACCTTTAGCTTCCTTGTTTGCGTGTGGCACCTCAACAGATTGTTGAGCCGAAGGCGTCGTACTCGTGAAAGTTTCTTGTAGTGCATTTTGCAATGTTAGCAAAATGGCAACAACTGCTGCCGCTTTGAAGAGAGGCATTAAACGTTTGCGCATTGTAATGGTGCGAGCCTTTACTGGCTGGTCTCCATTTACCTTCTCGAGTATCTTTTGGTTAAAGTCATCGCCCAATATATCGGTTTCCTTTTGTTCCTGTTCGTAGATAAACAAGTCTTTGTAAGGCACCAAATTGGTAGGAACCTCCTCTTGAGAGAAGAATAATCGCAATATTTCCTCCTCTTGCAGCGAAGTTTCGCAACGCCAGTAGCGTTCCAATAATTGTTCGATGTACTTATAATCCATATTGTTCTATTTTCTGAAATTGTTGTTTTACAGTTTGGCGTGCACGGAAGATGTTTGTTTTTACTTGTTCTTCTGTTATGCCTAAGACGATTGCAATTTCTTTATATTGCTTACCTTCAAAGTCGCGTAGTTGCATACATACACGCTGTTTTTCGGGCAGAGAGTTTACAATCTCTTTCACTACACGCAACCTATCCTGAGCTATCAGGCGGTCTTGTGGTGTTGAGAGTAGTTCTTGGTTGGGTTGTTCTTCTTCCAAAGAGCCATTTTGGTTGTCTCGCTTCTTCATTCTGTCAAGCGAAAGGTTTCTGCATATTCGTAAGCTATAGGCCTCTATGGAATCAATGGTGCCCCATTCGTATCGTTTGTTCCAAACTTTTATCAGTGTGTCTTGTACTATATCCTCGGCTTCTTCCTTATTGAGGGTTATGCGGAGGGCCAATCTGAAGAGTTGATTCTTCAATGGCAAGACATCGTTTCGGAAGCTAACTTTTTCCATACTCTCTATTACAACGACGAATAAGTGTGGGGTGAAGTTACAGAATACTATGCAAAAGTACTATATTTTAACCTTTGTTAGTTGTCTGAATAAAGAAACATACAAGAAAGAACAATAATTAACATATAAAAATAAAATACCTATTTGGAGCAATTTTACTCCAAATAGGTATAACCATACAGTCCACTTCGATAATTGTTGAGGAATTCTTTTCCTTCTTCGAGTGATATTTTTCCTTGCTTAACGCTTTTTGTAACCCATATTTCGAGCTGTCTAACAAGCTTCTTTGGATTGTATTGCACATATTCGAGCACCTCTTCCACTGTTTCTCCATCTATAATTTGGTCGATGTGATAACTTCCATCTTTCACGGAAAGATGCACAGCATTGGTGTCTCCAAACAAATTATGAAGGTCGCCGAGTATTTCTTGATATGCACCAACGAGGAAAACGCCTAAATAATAAGGCTCGCCACGTCGCAAAGTGTGTACAGGTAGCACATGGCTGGTGCGTCCCTCGCTCACGAAATTAGCTATTTTACCATCACTATCGCATGTAATGTCTTGCAAAGTGGCTTTTCGTGTGGGACGTTCGTTTAGTCGTTGTATCGGTATAACGGGGAAAAGTTGGTCAATAGCCCAACTGTCGGGAAGTGATTGGAAGAGAGAGAAATTGCAGAAATATTTATCTGCCAGTAGTTTATCTAAGTTTCTCAGTTCGTCTGGCACGTGTTTCATTCCCTTTGATAGTGTATTTATTTCGTGGCAGACACTCCAATACATTGCTTCAATTTCTGCGCGAGTTTTCAAATCGACCATTCCATGAGAGAATAGTTCTAACGATTCTTCTCGAATCTGTTCTGCATCGTGCCAATCTTCAAGCATATTGCGCGAGTTTAGATTATCCCAAATCTTGTAGAGTTCTCGTACTAACTGATGATCTGTTTCCTTTGCCTCGAACTCTTCCGACATTTCTGGTAGCGAAGCTGTCTCCAATACATTTATAATAAGCATAGAGTGGTGTGCAGCAACATTACGTCCGCTTTCGGTAATAATGTTTGGGTGTGGTATTCCGTGCTTATTTGCTGCATCTACAAAGGTAGAAACACAGTCGTTTACGTACTCTTGAATGCTATAATTCACAGAACTCTCACTGTTAGAAGAGCGTGTTCCATCGTAATCTACGCCCAATCCACCTCCACAGTCAACAAAATCTACATTGTATCCCATCTTTCTTAGATTGGCATAATACTGTGCTGCTTCGGTGAGAGCAGTCTGGATACGTCGTATCTTCGTAATTTGCGAACCAATATGGAAGTGTATCAATCGTAAGCAATCGTGCAATCCTTTTTCATCGAGCTTCTCCAATGCTTGTAGAAGTTCTGATGCTGTTAAACCAAATTTAGATGCATCGCCTCCACTTTCTGCCCATTTGCCAGAGCCTGTAGATGCTAATTTGATACGAATACCAATATTAGGCATAACGTTAAGTTTCTTAGCAGCTTTTGCTATGATATCTATTTCGTTAAGTTTCTCTACTACAATAAAGATGCGTTTACCCATCTTTTGTGCTAAGAGTGCAAGTTCTATATAGCTTTGATCTTTGTATCCGTTGCAGATGATGAGAGAGTCACTTTGACATTGGACAGCTATTACAGCATGTAGTTCAGGCTTTGAGCCAGCTTCTAAGCCCAGATTGAATTTACGTCCGTGCGAAATAATCTCTTCAACTACTGGTTGCATCTGATTAACTTTAATAGGATAGATTATGAAATTCTCTCCTTCGTAGTTATATTCCTGCTTTGCAATTTCGAAACACGACGATATTTTCTCTATACGATTATCTAGAATGTCTGGGAAACGCAACAGAACGGGCGGCGTTACATCACGTAGTACAAGCTCGTCCATAATCTCGCACAAGTCTAACTGATTATTATCCTTGCACGGAGTAACGTAAACGTGTCCAGCTTCATTGATTCCAAAGTAAGAAGCACCCCAACCTTTAATGTTATAGAGTTCCTTTGAATCTTCAATCGTCCATTTTTTCATACCTATTTGTTGTGTTTTTAGAGAACTTTTTTACCGATACTATTCGGCTAGATACAGCTCTCAATAATGAAATAGTATTCTTATTTATTATTCTTTTCTATTGTGGGTAAAGCCTTTCGGCTCATTTCTATTATTGAAATAAGTTGTTTTGCCATTGCATTTATTTTCTTACGATTGTCCATTAAATGCACTTTTATAATGTGTTTAGCCTGTTTGTAGTAGATGTCTCGTTCTTCTATTTGTTTCTTTACAAAGACTTTACTTCATCTTCCGACTTATCTTTCAACAATGGACGAACGTTTCTGCTAATATTAAGATGCTGGCATATAATGTCGGCAGTTGCATTCATATATATCGTTTCGCCTTGTTTGTTAAGGTATTCCATATTATCGAAGAAGCAAGGGGTTCCTCCTCCGCAAGCAATAATAACGTTTTCAAACTCGGCAACCTCATGTAACATATTTCGTTCAATAATTCTAAATCCCTCTTCACCCCGTTCTTCAAATATCTGGGATATAGTTTTGTGCATTCGTGTCTCTATATACCAGTCTAAATCGTAGAATTTGAAATTGAGAATTTTAGACAAAGCCCAACCAAGCGTGGTTTTTCCAGCGCCCATATAACCTATTATTATAATTCGGTTTGGAGTATTTTGTAGGCTCTCGGTCATTCTTTTTGTGTCTCTGCCTACCCTAATAAGGGAGGCAGATAATTTTATTTATTTACGTTTACGCTTTGTTTTGGGTTCGGGTGCATTCTTTATAATGTCTTGACATTCCTCATACGTAAGTTCAGAGGCTTTGTCGTGCATTGTTTCGGAATACGATAGTTCTTTCCATCGTATGCTATGTATGGACCATAGCGACCGTTCATTATTTCTAATTTAGGGTCTTCGTCAAACTGTTTAAGGTGTCTTTGTGCATCTTGGAGACGTTTTGTTTCTATTAAACGTATGGCAGTGTCTAATGAAACCGTCAAAGGGTCTTCCTCTTTGGGCAGTGATACATACTTTTTATTGTGCATTATGTATGGACCGAAACGCCCTGCACCAATCACAACATTAGTTCCTTCAAACTGTCCTACAGTGCGTGGCAACTTAAACAGTTCCAATGCATCGGCGAGCGTAAGTGTTTCCATACTCTTATCCGTTGGAATCTGCGCAAAACGTGGCTTGTCCGTATCATCGGCAGTACCAATTTGTACAACAGGGCCGAAGCGTCCAATCTTTACAAATACAGGCTTGTTGGTCTTAGGGTCTACTCCCAATTCGCGTTCACCAGCCTTATGTTCTGACCGTGCATTCATTACAGATTCCACTTCGGGCTCGAAATGCTTATAGAAATCTTTCATTGCAGTGTTCCATTTCGCCTTCCCTTCAGAAATTTTATCGAACTCTTGCTCTACTTTAGCAGTGAAATTATAATCCATAATGTCGGGAAAGTTCTCCATGAGAAAGTCGTTTACTACAATGCCAATATCGGTTGGAATAAGTTTACCCTTATCTGCACCAGCCATTTCCTTCTTGTTCTTTGAGGTAATCTTTAGTGCCTGCAATGTGTCTACGATATATGTGCGTTCTTCCCCTTTCTTTTCTCCCTTCTGAACGTACTCGCGTTGCTGAATGGTAGATATGGTTGGAGCGTATGTTGATGGACGACCAATGCCCAACTCTTCGAGTTTATGTACCAAACTTGCTTCTGTATAGCGACTTGGTCCCATTGAGTAACGTTCGGTAGAAACAATGCTACGTCGTTCCAAAATCTGGCCGTTGTTCATTGCTGGCAATGCATGCGTTGTGTCTTCCCCTTCATTCTCATCATCGGTAGACTCACGATAAACTTTTAAAAAGCCATCGAATGTAATAACTTCTCCCATCGCAACAAACTGTAAATCGGCTGTCTCGTGTCCTTCTGCGTTGAGAATACTAATAGCAACAGTAGTTTTGTCTATTTTTGCATCTGCCATTTGCGATGCTGCTGTGCGCTTCCAAATAAGGTCGTAAAGACGTTTTTCCTGACTTGTTCCGTCTATACTGTGTGCACTCATATCGGTTGGACGGATAGCTTCGTGTGCTTCTTGTGCACCTTTGCTGCTGGTATGATACTTCCGCACCTGGCTATATTCAGAACCATAGTGTTTCTCTATCTCTGTTTTAGCTGTATTGATGGCAAGTGATGAGAGATTTACACTGTCGGTACGCATATATGTAATACGTCCTGCTTCGTACAACCGTTGTGCCACCATCATAGTTTGACTTACAGTAAAACCAAGTTTACGTGCGGCTTCTTGTTGTAATGTAGATGTTGTGAATGGGGGGGCAGGAGTGCGTTTCAGCGGTTTCTTAGCTATAGAAGATATCCGGAATGATGCAGTTTTGCATTGTTCTAGAAACTCCAATGCTTCTTCGTGTGTCGAAAAACGTTTGTTTAGCTCTGCCTTTACTTCGTTTTTGGTGCCATCGTCGCTTGTAGCAGCGAAAATAGCATTTATTCTGTAATAAGGTTCAGACTTGAAATCTTGTATCTCACGCTCACGTTCTACTATCAATCGTACGGCGACACTTTGCACGCGTCCTGCGCTTAGAGCTGGTTTTACTTTGCGCCACAACACCGGAGACAGGCGGAAACCTACCAAACGGTCCAAGACACGGCGTGCTTGCTGTGCGTTTACAAGGTTCATATCCAAATGACGGGGATTCTGAATGGCGGCAAGAATGGCTGGTTTCGTAATTTCGTGGAACACAATGCGACTTGTTTTTGCTTCGTCGAGACCTAAAACTTCGCAAAGGTGCCAACTTATGGCTTCTCCTTCGCGGTCTTCATCGGATGCCAACCAAACCTTTTTGGCGGCTTTTGCGTTCTTTTTAAGTTCTGAAACAACCTTCTTCTTCTCTTCCGGAATTTCGTAATTAGCTTCTAAAGTGTCCAAATCCACACTCAGCTCTTTCTTTTTCAAATCACGAATATGTCCGTAAGACGACATAACTTTAAAGTCTTCGCCTAAGAACTTCTCAATTGTCTTCGCCTTTGCGGGGCTTTCCACTATAACTAAGTTTTCTTGCATATCAGCATAAGTAACATTATTCAAGGGCGCAAAAGTAAGCAAACTTTTTCCATACACCTTATATAATAGGCTATTTTTAGTTTTTTTAATATTAGTGCTTGTGGGAATATTAAGTATTCTATGTTTCTAACTTTTTAAAAGAGCTTGTTTCACACAATCAAACAGACTCTTTTGCAAGGCAAAACGATAACTTTTTGTAGTATGTTGAGTATTAAATAGTTATCCGAACAATATTTTTTGCTGCTTTTAAAACGCTATGATGCCTTAAGGGGTGCGTTAGATAATCGTAAATATTAAAGTCTTACTTGTTCTGTAGTTTTTACGCTTTAGCTCAACTCCTCCTCCTGTTCCGCTATCAATATATAAATTCGTATCATCATAAAGTTTCTTAAAATACAGACCTTTATTCTTCAAATTTCTTATCTTTGCCTCAAAAATAAATGTACTTTATGAAGAAAAATATTTTCCTTTTTCTATTTTTTTACTGTATGGCAACCAGTCTTTATGCACAGCAACGACTGTCTTTACCTGATGTAGACGCCATAGGTTACGGCGCAAATGGCAGTTGGATAGACCTTTATAAAAAAGTTGGCACCGACCGTTATGCTCAAAGACGTCTGCAAATAGATCGAAAAGAAATAAGCATAAGTAAAGCTTCCGTAGCTTATCAGATGGTCTGGGATTTATATTCTTGCAATGATACACTAAGTAGAAACGATATAGAAAAAGGGAGAGAGCGTTTCGTTGATGTAGATAATCTGCGTCCCATAGCTCTCGAAAGCTATGTTGGCAAGACGTTCGATATCAAAGAAGACGGCAACTGGAAGCGCAATGAAGAAAAATCGAATTATGTTTTAAAGTTCTTACGACCCGACCTTGCGTTTATTCAACAGCTGCGTTATACCAGAGCTGATAGGTATGCATACCGCGTAATAACTACTTCTTCGTGTGTTCCAGACTCGGTTACAACTTGGCGTGGAGAATCTCAACCATTGAGTCCGCTTGTTTTAGAATTAAAAGGTGGAAAGACGGTTTTGCTATTCGCTTATAGATCATTCAATTATTTGTTGCTTCCAACGATTAAAGGCGACCAGTTCGTGAAATTATCTCGTGACTGTCAACCTGCAGAACTAACAGAAGTAGGAAATAAATACGATGCTGCTGCACCCTACGACTTCATGAATATTGTTCTTAAATACTTCTTGAACGTTAAGAAAACGGACGAAGGTAGGTGTCAATTGGTGAACGCTTTCGGCGAAAATATGCTGAAACAAGATTACGACAGCATCATTTGTGGAGAGCGTTTTATTATTGCGCACACAAAGAAAGGGGTTGATGTGTACAATCTTTACCTTCAAAAGCTCGACTTGGGAAACGCCAAGGTTGCGTATGAAATACCTAATTGTATGATTGGTTGCATAAATGTGCTGAACAGAAATGGTACTTTTTACTGCGATGAAACAGGGGAAAAGATGAAAAATCCTTGGAAAATACGGTTGGGAGTTTGTGGCACTGTACCTCATTGGACATATAGTTTGTTAAAGAAACATGGGCAATACCAGCTGAAATACTACACTTCCGGACCTGGTGTAACATGCGAAGAAGACAAACGTTACGTGCTTTCAGACTGCCAACCTACCGATTCCATTTCCTTTCTTGATGGTAAAAAGGAGTACAGACGCACTGGAAACAGTTGGATTCTGGGAGATCTCGATGTACGTCCAGAATGGATAAGCGTAGGAAGAAAAGGCAAATTTGGTATTCTTGCCTACGATTATAAACAGCCAAACGATGTGGAACCTAAGGAAGGTACAGTAAAATATGGTGATTGGGAAAGACCATTGGAGACTTATCCTGTGCGGACTCTAAAGGGCAAAACTATTCTTCCAATGGTCTACGACTCTATTATGATGCACAACGACGGATACATTTATTTCTACAAAGATGGCAAAGTGGGCATCTATTCGTACAACGACACACCTGTTTACGATAAGTTGGAACAGAGCACTCGATACTTTTACCACATAGTGAAGGACGGCGTTAGTGGCTGGCTCGACCTTAAAACCAACAAAGAGCATTATTTTTCAAAATCTAAGGAGTAGGCTATAACATGCGGGTGGCTATGGTTCTGTCCACCCACTTTTGTCTCTTATTAATGTCATTTGTGCAGTAAGGCGAGCAAATTCTTCTGCCGATACCGCGTGGGCACGCAAGGTTCGTACTCTCGAGAAGTTACGAAAGTAAGGGTCTTGCGTAACATACCAGCTGTAGTTGCTTATCTTCGACACTCTTTTCATCTGGCTTTCCAAGTTTGCTATCGCTGTTCGTGCAACGGAGCTAAGCAGATGCGAACCGTCGTTCAGTTCTATTGCTAGCACAAGAAAGGTTTCTGTCGGGTCGTCTAGGCGTGGCGCATAGTCCATCATACGCTTGCTTATGGTAATGTTTCGATGGTGTTTGCGGTTTATTTCCTCCATTCTTTGGCGAAACAAAGTGCCGTGTGCCGATGTATCTTTCAGGTTTTTATAGGCTATTTCGTAGTGAATCATTTCGTGTATAAGCGTGTCTTCTATGAGCGATTGTGGAGTATCGTAATAGTTAGATATCGAAATAGTGAAGCTACGATGTGTTTTTCCCCATACTCTTTGTATGCGATAGCTCATAGAGCCTAACCTTTGTTTAGCGTTGGACACACGCAAGTTTGGTATTGGAAGTGTGTTTCCAAATATTTCTTCATTGTATTTGTTGAAGGCTGCTTTAAGATAAGCAATTGTTATATCCATTATTCTGCAATTTGTTTTTTGTTCCAATTCACTAAATAAAGGTGTTCAGTGGCACGTGTGAAAGCTGTGTATAACCAGTGAATATAGTCGGTTGTAAGCATTTCGTCGGTCATATATCCTTGGTCGAGATAGATATGTGCCCACTGTCCGCCCTGCGCTTTGTGGCATGTAACGGCATATCCGAACTTTATTTGCATAGCATTAAAATATTGGTCTTCTCGCAATTGCTTCATACGGTCTGCTTTTCGTGGTATATCGGTATAATCTTCCATAACGCTTTGAAATAGTTTTGTGTTCTGCTCCTGTGTTAGTGCTGGTGCTTCTACAACGAGCGTGTCGAGCACGACCACCGTGTCTAATTCTGTTTTATTATAATCTGGGAACTCTAAAGAGACGTCGGCAAAGCGAAAACCATACAGTTCGCGAATGTTGCGCACGCGCCGCACCACGGCATGGTCGCCGTTTGCAATAAATGAAAGATCGGTGCTGCGGTCTTTTTCCAGGTATTTGTTCTTTACCACCATAACCAAATCGCCAGTGGTAAGTTCGTCTTCACAACCAAGAATGGTATTGCGAATGCCTTGATTAAAAATGTTTGCTCGTTTGTTAGAGCGTGTTATCACCATTGTTTCGTCGGTTCCAACAGTAGCATAGCTTGATGCGATACTCTCAATAAGATCATCGCCAGAGACAATGGAGATGTCGGCAAATCCCTTTAAACGTATTTTGGGTAATTGGGTAGCTGTGTTCCGAGAAATCATTTGGCGAATGGTGGTGGCATTCCACAATATTCCTGAATGCTGACTTTGGCGTAACACTTCGTTCAAATCGCATTCGTAAACATGTAAGCCATATCCTTGCAGTACATCGAAACGTAGTGCTGGACTTTCTTGTTCGCCTACTGGAGGTAGCTGTGCCTTATCGCCAATGAGCAACAGGCGACAATTGCCACCACTATTGTAGATGTATTGTATTAAATCGTCGAGCAAACACCCGCTACCAAACATAGTGTTGTTTTGCGAAGTACTAATCATAGAGGCCTCGTCTACCATAAACAGCATATTGCGAAACATATTGTTGTTAAGTTGAAACTGACCATCGGTGCCATTAAAAGCTTTTTCGCGATAGATTTTACGATGTATGGTAGAGGCGGTTAGTCCAGCATTGAGCGAGAAAACCTTTGCAGCTCGTCCCGTAGGTGCTAACAACGACACTTTGATGCGTAGCCGAGTAACAGTTCGAACAATGGCTCCAGCAAGCGAAGTTTTACCAGTTCCAGCACTTCCACGTAGTATCATAACTGCATTATCTCTTCTATCGGTCATAAATTGAGCGAAAGTTTGCAAAAGCGTTTCGTTGATCGTGTGTAGGCTCAAAGCCAAAGTCTTGCAATATTTGGTAAATCAATTCGTCTTGTATCATCTATTAGCACATTTTATTATGGCACTGCAAAGTTAGTTATTTTTATCTTATTGCAATTTTTTTCCATAGTATTTTACAATTTATATTATGGTGTTACTATTATTAAATCAGCCATTTGTTATATTATTTGTATACTGGTGATACTATTATTTTTAGATGAAATAAATGTGAATCATTGTTGAAATGTTGAACAACCATAGTGAAAAGGAACGAAAGGAAGCAAGCGTACCAGCAATAATCTACATTTATTGAGCGAAAAGCCACGTAATTGGAAAAAAATGCGTAAGTTTGCAGCACTTATAAACTATGGCTCAGATAGATAATAACATTCCCGATAGATGCATACGCCTTACTCTCCGTATAGGTGAGGGGAATATGTTGTTTGCCGTTGGCGACCCACAAACCGATGGCAATATAGTGTTTGAACCCTATAATGTGAACAATAATATTGCTGTAGCTGCTAATTTGCGAGAAGCCTTTAAGAAATCGGAACTTTTACAGAGTGGATATAAACGTGCTTTGGTTGTGATAGATGCTCCCACGATGCTTGTTCCGTTAGACGAATATAGGGAACAAGATGCAGAAACACTCTACAAACACACCTTTAAATGGCAACGTAGCGAAGATATCCTAACGAGCGCAATGCCAAAACTAAATGCTGTGGCTGTGTTTGCAGTGAACAAAGACTTGATGATGGTGATTGAAAATCATTTCGACGATATACAAATTCAGCCACAAATGCAAGCGGTATGGACACATTTATATAAGTACGCATTTGCAGGTATACGCCAAAAGCTTTTTGCATACTTCCATAATAAGCGTATGGAGGTAATTAGATATCAGCGTAACAGATTTGAATTTTGTAATTCTTATGAGGCAAATAGTACACAAAACATACTTTACTATTTGCTTTACGTATGGAAGTTAATGGGAATGGATAGAGGAGATAGCGAACTTTATATGGCAGGCGATATTCCCAATATCGACAAGTTGTGTGCCGAATTGAAACAATTTGTTAGTAAATACCACGTTTTGGAACTTGCAAGCGACTTTAATAATGCTGCAATTGCAACACATAAAGATATACCATACGACCTAAAGGCATTGTATTTAGACTGAAACAAATATAAAGTTTAAGCTAAAAGAAAATAAGAACGAAACGCTATGCGCATAATAACAGGACAGTTCAAAGGCAGACACTTCGATATTCCACGTACCTTTAAGGCACGCCCTACTACCGATTTTGCCAAAGAAAACATATTTAATGTATTGAATGGGTATATCGATTTTGATGATATTACGGCACTTGACCTATTTTCTGGCACGGGAAGCATAAGCTTAGAACTTATATCGCGAGGCTGTAAAGAAGTGATAAGTGTAGAGAAAGACCGCGACCACACACGCTTTATAGCGGAATGTATGAAGAAGATAAAAGTAGAAAACTACATACTTATACGTGGAGATGTATTTCGCTTTCTTAAACATGCCATCAAAAGTTTAACCTTATCTTTGCCGATCCTCCATACGCATTACCAGAACTTGAAACCATTCCCAATCTTATATTCGAGCATAACTTGCTTTCGCCAGACGGAATATTTGTGTTTGAGCATGGTAAAAGTAACGATTTCTCAAATAACCCACACTTCATAGAGCATCGAAACTATGGTAGTGTAAACTTCTCTATATTTAAGTAAGTGCCTGTAATTTCTCGAATAGGCATATAGCAATATAAAGCTATTTTGTTGAGCATACTATTCAGTCAGTGCAAACTCAATGGCTTCTTTAATAGCATAGAAATCTCTGTTCTTCTTAGGTAAGAAATTAATCAGTTTTTTAAATTCCGATTCTCCGCAAGACTCGTATAGGATACACTGATGTTTATACTGAGGCATAAGAAGTTTTTTCGTTTAAAAGTACCTTTAAGTCCATAGATATTTCCTGCGTAGTATGAGATATAATCCTACATAGGAAATGTTCTTTTTCTATAGTATTCCAACTTCTTTTCTTATTGTTTTACCCCGCAAAAACTATTCTTTTACCCCATAATATCTTATCTTTTTATCTCTTGTAATAAGTTGGTTAATAGTCAATTATTCATTCGGTTGCTTATCTGTACACCTATAAAGGCTTCTAAAAACATGTATGCAGAAGGCTTTTACAAGTAAGAAGTTTTGTCGTTAACCTATGAATACTGCCAAAATCCAACTATTATTTCGTTAGTTTTGCGATGCTTATACAAGTACATTGCACCATATCCGAGAATGTAATCGCCTGAAATCACTCCATCAGGATAGTAATCTTCGTCTATTTGAAGGAAGAAATCGAATCCATCTTCTTTTAATTTTTCAAAGTAATAGTCCTCATCTTGTATAAGTTGTGGGCGCTTACCGCTTGTAATAAAGCCATACTCGTCGTCCTGAACTTCTTCAAATTCCGTAAGAGAACACTTACGAACTCCTTCCAAAGTGTAGTCGTTATTGTCGCTTTCCTCTGAAAACGAGTGTACAAATACCTTTAGCGAGCAGTTTGGATAGATATTATTATCCACCATTATGTCATAACTTTCAGGCACAAAGATAGATAAGTATTCGTTTGAAGCACTTGGATTCTGAACCATTAGAAAGAATTTATAGTGTTTAAAACTATCTATATCTTTCAGAAGACAAACAGGAATATTTCCTCCAATCCTACCTTTTTCGTTACACGATGCATCCGAAGAGATATTCGCGATCTTATTCATAGCTTGTTATATTTAGTATTTTAATATTTGTTCGTAACCATTTTTCAACAAAAACACTTGTTGGTTAGGACGTAAAACAACAAAGATAAATCAGCCAAATAGGGGCGGTGCATCTGTCTATTGCTTGTTAAGAAATTCCCTTATAGCCTGTTTCGTACCATATTTTTGGCAATAGAGAAATGCTTAACCACTTTATTCAGACTGCGCAAACTCAATAGCCTCTTTGATAGCATAGAACTCTTTGTTCTCTTTAGGTAAGGAATCAATCAGTTTCTTGAATTCCATTTCACCTAAAATGCACCTGTAATCGTCTAACATAATGTCCAATTCACCTTTAAATCTCGTTTTTTGCTGAGGACTTCCTTGTAGGTAAAACAAGTTGATATGCCTTTTAGCTTCATCAGCATTTGTATGCAACAGCAGTTCAAAAGCCTTTGCCTCAAACGAAGAATCGTTGATGATCAACAGCAAAGATTCAGACAGTGCAGCCTTATCAGTCTTGTTTATCTCAATGTTCAATAAGCAATTTTGCAGCTTCTTCCTACTCTCAAAATACTGTTTTATAGCCAACTTCAGTTCTTCCATAGTTTCTTTATTTTAGCTATTTATGCTCTGCTTTAAAAAAGATTGTTGCAAAGATACCATTTCTTTTGTAATATAGACTAAGTAAAGTTTGCTTATTTAGCAAACTTATTCAAATAGACTTAAAAAGATAAGTTGTAAGAATTATGTAATAAGGAAAAAATAAGTACCTTTGTCCCGAAATGTAATAAGGAGATAGGACTTTAAGAATTTCTAAACACCTTTATTAATGTATAAGAACTATTTAAGATAAGACAAATGGACTGGAATAAACTGCAGAACGGCTCGGATATTAGAGGCGTAGCACTCGAAGGAATTGAGGGCGAAAGCGTAAATCTTACCAACGAAGTAACAACTGCTTTGGCACAAGCATTCGTTGCTTGGTTGGGCGAAAAGAATGGAAAGACGACTCAAACCATTGCTATAGGTAGCGATTCACGCATTTCCAGCCCTGCACTTTGTAAGGCCTTTGCCGATGGTGCAGCCGCTGCTAGTGCAACAGTGCTTAATTTTGGTATGGCTTCTACGCCAGCAATGTTCATGGCAACAGTAGATGAGCAGCTTCATGCAGACGGAGCTGTTATGGTAACAGCAAGCCATTTGCCTTGGAACAGAAACGGATTGAAGTTCTTTACAGCCAAAGGTGGATTGGAAAAAGCAGACATTGCACGTATCTTAGAGCTTGCACCACTGTTCATGGGTGCCGAAAAGAAAGGCAATGGAGAGGTAAAAGCCGTTGATTTTATGGCTACTTACTGCGACATACTCGCTAATTATATCCGTCGTGGCGTGAATAATGGCGACCAACCATTGCAAGGTATGCACATCATAGTAGACGCAGGCAATGGCGCTGGTGGCTTTTTTGCTAACAAAGTGTTGAAGTCTTTGGGAGCCGATACCACAGGAAGTCAGTTCCTTGAGCCCGATGGTCATTTCCCAAACCATATCCCTAATCCCGAAAACAAAGAGGCAATGGCTTCTATTTGCAAAGCCGTTGTAGAACATAAAGCCGATTTAGGTATTATTTTCGATACTGATGTAGACCGCTCTGCGATTGTTGATAGAACAGGAAAGTCTATCAACCGCAATGCACTTATCGCATTGATATCAGCCGTAATATTGCGCGAACACCCTGGAAGCACTATCGTTACCGACTCAGTAACGTCAGACGGCTTGGCAAAGTTTATTGCCGACCGCAACGGTAAGCATCATCGCTTCCGTCGTGGATACAAGAATGTCATTAATGAATCGCTCCGTTTGAATGCGAACGGTGAAGAATCGTGGCTCGCAATAGAGACTTCTGGACACGCCGCACTACGCGAAAACTACTTCTTAGACGATGGAGCGTATCTTGTAGCAAAGCTAATTGTTGAGGCAGCGTGCCTGCGCAAGGAAGGAAAAGAGCTTCAAGACCTTATTGCAGACCTACAACAACCTGTTGAAAGTAAGGAAATACGCTTTAAAATTGATACCAACGACTTCAAAGCATACGGCGAACAGGTGTTGGAACATATCAAGACAGCAGTTGAAAAAGAGCAAGATTGGCAGTTGATATCGCCCAACTATGAAGGTGTACGCATCGCTTGTACAGGCGAAGAAGAACAAGGTTGGTTCTTGCTTCGCCAGTCTTTACACGACCCAGTGTTGCCTTTGAATATCGAATCGAATGTTGAAGGTGGTGTCAATCGCATTACCGAGCGAGTTCTTAACTTGCTTTCCGACTTTAAAGCATTAAAGCAATAACATAAAAAATGAAGGTAAGAGTAGTATCGGCACGCCTTGAGCAGTCAGCAATCATAGCAGAAATGATAATGGAAGCTATGAATCATGAGTGCTGTCAATGGTTTGCAGGACCACAACATACGTTAGACGACTTCTTCAATCTGATGAAAAAGCTCGTCGAACGTACCGATTCTCAATATTCTTACCTTAATACTCTTGTTGCTATCACGCCCGACAATAAAGTTGTAGGCGTATGTGTTAGCTACGATGGAAGTTTGTTACGCACGCTTCGCAAGGCATTTATAGAAGGTGCAAAGGCAGCTTTCGGACGTGATTTCTCCGATATGCCTGACGAAACAGAGGCAGGCGAACTTTATATCGACTCGCTTTGTGTGAGTAAAGAGCATCGTGGTAAAGGCATAGCAAAGCTGTTGCTGCGTGCAACAATAGAGAAAGGTAAACGTATGAACCTACCTACAGGACTGTTGGTAGATACAAATAACCCTAAAGCAGAAGCTCTTTACAACGCAGTAGGCTTTGTTTATAAAGACGATAACCAATGGGGCGGGCATGCTATGCACCACTTAGTGAACACAATATAATATGTATAGATCTACAATATAGTTTAGCAAAAGTTATGAAATCAATCTTATTGTCGTTGCTACTTATCTTTGCAGCAAGTATAAAAGCAGAAACCACACCTGCAGATTCTATTCAAACAATAAAAGGAGTAGAAATAACAGCACGCCTAACACAGCGTGAAATTGTTCCAGCACAAAGCTTGAAGGGAGTAGAACTGCAACGACTCAACAGTCAGTCTATAGCCGATGCTTTGCGATTCTTCTCAGGTATTCAGCTAAAAGACTATGGCGGAGTAGGTGGTATAAAGACTGTGGATATTCGAAGCATGGGTACGCACCACTTAGGAATATTCTATGACGGCATAGAGCTTGGTAATGCGCAGAACGGACAGATAGATCTTGGACAGTTCTCGCTCGACAATATCGATGAAATATCTCTTTACAACGGACAGAAAAGTGCTATCTTTCAACCTGCGTCCGACTTCGGTAATGCTGGTAGTGTGTATATTCGAACACGCAAACCCCGTTTTACTGATGGCAAAACCTATAATTTAAAGTTGAAAGCAAAGTATGGTTCGAGCGACTTGGTACGCCTTTCTGCTTTGTGGGAACAACGTCTTTCGTCTGCTGTCTCTACTTCGCTGAATGCCGAACATCTTACTTCCAGTGGTAAATACAAGTTCAATTATCGCCGTGTAACGCCAAGTGGTGTTGTTGCCTACGACACAACAGCTGTCCGACAGAATGGTGATATACGAGCAGACCGTATAGATTTCAACGTAAATGGTATCTTACAGCGTGGTTATTGGAACACAAAAGTTTACTTCTACAATAGCCAACGCGGCATTCCTGGCGCTATTGTGAATAACGTTTGGCGCAGAGGAGAACGACAAGGCGACCTCAACTTCTTTGTGCAGAATCGTTTTCAAAAGGATATTACCGACCGTTTCTCAACACAATGGTTGGCTAAATACGCCTTCTATCGTACGCATTATGTGAATAAAGACACTACACAGCTGCCTGCCGATAATCGTTTTTGGCAACAAGAGTTCTATCTTTCTTCTGCCAATGCTTACGAAATTCTACCCAATTGGAGTATTTCTGCAAGCTACGACTTTCGTTGGAACAAGCTAAATGCAGACACTTATCGTTTTGTTTTTCCTACACGTTTTTCTAATATGATAAGTCTTGCTACTGCTTTCGAAGCTCGTTTTATACGCATACAAGGGTCTGTGCTTGCTTCGTTTATACACGATAAACTCCACCCAACTACTCGTTTAATGCCAGGAATGAAAGCTACCGACAATATAACAAAGTTTACTCCAGCTCTCTTTATCGACTTTCCAATAATTGATAAAGCAACTAACGGAGCTTCTACAAAGCTTTCTGTACGAACATTTGCTAAGCGTAGCTTCCGTATGCCTACATTCAACGACCTTTATTACACTGATTTGGGAAACTCGAACCTAAAGCCAGAGAGCGCAACGCAGTACGATTTAGGAGTTGTTTTCAACAAGCAATATAATGGGCACTTGCTTAAGAACGTGCAGTTTCAGGCTGATGGCTACTATAATACTATTCACGATAAGATAATAGCATATCCAAAGGGACAACAATTCCGCTGGACAATGCTCAATTTAGGACGTGTTCATATTACGGGGATTGATGTAATGGGAGCAATAGCATTGCAACCTATTAACGATTTAGTAGTTACGGCACGCCTACAATACACTTATCAGGACGCACGCGATGTTACTAATGTATCTGATGTGTTCTATAAAGACCAAATTCCTTATATTCCGTACAACAGTGGCTCTGCTATTGTGAACCTTGCTTACCACAATTGGACTCTCAACTACAGTTTTATATATTCGGGCAAACGCTATAACCAGCAAGAAAATATACCCAACAATTATATGCAACCGTGGTATACAAGCGATGTAAGTTTGCAATACGACTTTAAAGCTTTTGGTACAAAGTGCAGAGCAATGCTGGAAGTAAACAATATACTTAACCAAAAGTACGATGTTATTCTCAATTATCCAATGCCAGGCATTAACGGTCTTGTTGGTTTACAAGTAGAATTATAATATAACAAACATACAATGATGAAGTTAAGATACGTTTTTTATAGCCTATTAATAGTTGTTTTGGCTGTTTCTTGTCGTGAAGACGATATCATTATCTATCCTTCTGAACATAGCATTGGTGAAGTAACGCACACCAAATACGCAGGACTTTACGTTTTGAACGAAGGTAATATGGGTTCAAATAAGGCTACATTAGACTTCTTGGACTTAGATTCAGGAAAGTATTATCGCAATATTTATCCTTCGCGGAATCCAAATCAGATAAAGAATTAGGCGATGTGGGCAACGATATCAAGATTTATGGCAACAGTTTGTGGCTTGTAATAAACCAATCTAATAAGGTTGAGGTTGCCAATGCACGTACAGCTGTAAGTAGAGGACACGTAGATATTCCAAACTGTCGCTATGTTGCATTTCAAGGGCGGTATGCTTACGTTAGTTCTTACGTAGGAAAGATAAGCGAAAAAAGTGTTTTGGGCGCTGTTTATAAGGTAGACACTGCCTCGTTGCAGATTGTTGATAAATGCACGGTGGGCTATCAGCCCGAAGAACTTGTAGTGCAAGATGGCAAAATATATGTTGCCAATAGTGGAGGCTACAATGGAATGTCGTCGTTAGGATACGACCGTACTGTGAGCATTATTGATTTAAACACCTTTACCGTAACTAAGACCATTGATGTTGGTATAAATCTGTTCCGTCTTCGTAGCGATAAATATGGCAAATTATGGGTTTCATCGCGTGGCGACTACAATCAGATTTCATCAAACCTTTATGTTGTAGACAACGATAGGGTAGAAGATGCATTAAATATGCCTGTAGATGGCTTCGATATCATAGGCGATTCGCTTGTAACTTACACTACTCAGAATATGAAACCAGTGTTTAAAGTTGTAGATATACGAACTCGTAAAGTGGTGAATAGTAACTTCCTGAAAATTCCAGAACAGTTCCCAATAAAGACTGCATACGGAATAATAATACACCCAATTACTGGCGATATCTATGTTATGGACGCAACCAACTATGTTTCGAGTGGTAAACTTTATTGTTTCGATAAAAATGGAAATTACAAATGGCATACCTTAACAGGCGATATACCTGGACACGCATGCTTTTTAATAAACAATTAAATATAGAAATAGTATGAAGAAAATCTACTTATTTTTGGCTTTTATGTCAATGTCGGCACTTGCTTGTGCTCAAAAATCCCCTTACATTAAGGCGGTAGACGAGTATGTTCCTGCACCAGGACAATTTATAAACACTTTGCCTGAACTTTCAGAGAAAGATACACCCGAAACGGCAGCACAAGCATGTACAAAGTATCTTGCTAATCAAAAGCAAAGTGGACTAATTACATTAGGCGCTTATGGTGGTTACATTACTTTCCACTTCGACCACCCAATTATAAACGTAGAAAATGCACCCGACTTTGTTGTTTATGGAAATTCTTTCCCAGGTTGGTCGGAACCCGGAATTGTTATGGTTATGAAAGATGAAAACGGCAACGGAAAACCAGACGACACATGGTATGAACTATCTGGAAGTGCCGATGTAGACAGCGTAGGTAAGGTTAAGTATAACTACGAAATTACGTATACGCCAAATTCAATGAAGGATATTCACTGGACCGACAATCAAGGCGGTGCTGGCGACGTTAAACGAAATAGCTACCATCAACAGGAATATTATCCGCTCTGGATAAAAGAACCACTTACGTTTAAGGGAACACTGTTGCCAAAGAGTAGCTATAAAGAAGGAAACTTGCTGAAAGTGAACGTATGGCGTTATGGATATGTAGACAATTTGCCTAACAACAAAACCGACGGACTTTACATAGAACATGCAGTAGACGCCGATAGACAGCCAGTGAAGTTAGATAAATAGACTTTGTGCGTGTTTATACAGCCGTAAACGATTGGGGAGAATTTGTAGGAGAGTTTTCAACCGAAGTATCTGGCGCAGAAGATTTACACCCCGAAGCAACAGCTATAGAGGCACCGCTTAACTCGAACGAAGAAACAACAGTTGTGGCTATTTACACCATCGAGGGTAAGAAAGTAACAGAAATGCAACACGGGCTAAACATTGTGAAGTTAGCAAACGGAAAAGTTCGAAAAGTATTAGTAAAGTAAGCAAGGCATAAACATTTCATAACGTAAACAGAAGACGGCAAGTGCTAATGCAGAATAGCAACTTGCCGTTTTTTATAATCTTATTTTTACGCACACAAATGTGTTTCTTCTTATCTATAGTCGCAAAGGAAACCATAAAATCAATGCATTTAGTATAGCAAAACCATAGCAGTGTAGCCATACAAACCTTAATGTTAGAAATGGCGAAGCACACATTCGTAACACCCTCTTCAGTGTCTCGTTCTATTCTCTCTATAGTCTCACATCAATTTAATCGTAGTCAAATGGTTTTACTTACACGTAAGTAAAACTTTATTTACACGTAAGTAGAACTTTATTTACGTGTAAGTAAAACTTTACTTACACGTAAATACTACTATCTGAGACTGATGAGAAAATAACGCAACCATAGTTATAATGCCATTCGAACATAGTGTCAATCTTGTTTATCACATATCTTATAGAACCTATAATGCCTTATTCGGGATAAATTGTGAATAAAAAAATAAAAAGCAATGTTCCTTTTAAATAAGTTTAAATTCAAAAGCTGTATCTTTGCAATCAAATAAAAAAATCTGTTCAAAATGTACAGATTAAATATACGAACGAGTTAAAGAAACATTATTAACAAAAAACAAAAAACATTTAAAACAATATGAAGAAACTATTTTTAAGCTTATTAGCAGTGAGCTTCTTAGCCATTGCTCCAGCAACTTCATTAGCTTCTAACAGCAACATAGTAGCAACAAACTGCCCTAACGGTGGTAAAAAGGTAGACGCAAAAGCATTTACCAATAAACTTGTTAAGGAATTAAAACTCAACAAAAAGCAAGCAGCCGAGCTATTGAAACTTAACAACGAATATGCAGACATATTGGTTTGCCCAAAACAGAATACCGATTGCAAGAAAGCAGAAAGTTGTTGCAAGAAAAACGAAGCAAGTCATTGCGACAAGCAAACTAAGTCTGAATGCAAAGGCGAAGCAGGAAGTTGCTGCAAACAAGCTAAACCAGAATGCAAAGGCGAAGCAGGAAGTTGCTGCAAACAAGCTAAACCAGAATGCAAAAGCGAAGCAGGAAGTTGCTGCAAACAAGCTAAGCCAGAATGCAAAAGCGAAGCAGGAAGTTGCTGCAAACAAGCTAAACCAGAATGCAAAAGCGAAGCAGGAAGTTGCTGCAAACAAGCTAAACCAGAATGCAAAGGCGAAGCAGGAAATTGCTGCAAACAAGCTAAACCAGAATGCAAAGGCGAAGCAAACCATTGCGATAAGCAAGCAAAGGCTGAATGTCCAAAACGTATGTGCGAAATGAAGACTAAGCGTAATGCTTACCTTGAAGGCTTGAAGAAAATATTAACAGATAAGCAATATCAACAGTTTATGAATATGTAAGACGTCAATAACGTTAATGAAACAAAACAAGCGGGTGCACCATAGTTTAACTCTTGTGGTGCACCCGCCTTGTTTATAACGCCTTCTTAATCTCTTTCAGTATTACTGCCCGTCTCGCTATTTTTGGCATTTAAGTTTGTAGGCTAACGCTTTCCGCTGCCTTTCTAACTATTCATACTACGGCAGAACATTATTCGTTTAATAGTTTCAAAATACACCATCAACGGTTAAAGGCAGCTGTATCGCAAGCACTAGAAAACAAAAAAGAGAACGTATCCCAATAGATACATTCTCTTTATAATTAAATCTTAATGATTATTGCTTACTTAACTTCGCAACCGCATTCACTCTTATGGTGATTTTGAATAAAAGCGAGCAACATCCAAACAGTCTTCTCTTGTGCTGCAATGTAACCAGTCATAAGGTCAGCAGTAACATCATCGTGAGCATCGTTAGCTAAGTCAATAAGCTTACGCTCTTGTGCAATAAGATTCTTGAAGTAGCCTAATATGTCTTTCATACCTTCTTGACCACACTCAACTTCGTTAAGTTCTTTGATTGTTGCAATTTTTAAATACTCGCTGAACTTACTTTCAGGTATGCTACCAAGCTGAAGAAGGCGTTCAGCTATCTCGTCAACTTTCCCTGCAGCATCGTTGTATAGCTCTTCATACTTAGCGTGCAAAATAAAGAAACCATGTCCTTTCACGTTCCAATGAAGATTGCGGAGATTTGTATAGTAAATCTGGAAATCAGCCAATAACTGTGCAAGTCCTTTTCTAACTGCGTTAACCTTACTCTCTTCCAATCCTAAAATCTCTAAATTATTCATACTTTCCTTTCTAATTTAATTATTAGTTTCTAATTTAATTATTAGTTATCCGTCTAATTGTGATGCAAAGATAGATAAGATAAACTTACTCACCAAATGTTTTTATCTATATAATTATAGAATTAATCTATATTAACTTGTAAGATACGTATAATGAGAGCCTTATAATGCATAGAGAAAAAGATTTGTATTGTACTTTTTAGATGAGAAATACTATTTACTACATAGTATGATACTATTGATTAGATAGTATCACACTATTGATTACATTGTGTATATGAGCAGAGGCGATATAAAAAATCCCCACAAACAATAGTTGTTTATGGGGATTTGTATGTGTTTTGAAGCCTTACTTACGAAGACCAAGCTTCTTAATGATTGCACGATAACGCTCGATATCGCGTTTGTACAGATAATCGAGGAGTGAGCGACGCTTACCAACAAGGCGAGTGAGTGAACGAGTTGTAACGAAGTCTTTACGATTCTTCTTTACGTGTTCTGTTAAATGCTTAATGCGATAGGTAAACAATGCAATCTGGCTTTCTGCTGAACCAGTGTCTTCTGCCTTCTGTGCTTTGCCGTATTGACCGAAGATTTCTACTTTCTTTTCTTTACTTAAATACATTTTAATTAATTGATTAATGTTGTTTGCAATTACATCATTCCATTGCGAAAGTCGCCTTAATCGTAACGAGTAGCAATGTCAAATGCATCGGTATTTCCGAAACTGCGCTGCAAAGTTACAACATTTTATTTGTTCCACAAGGCTTTACGATTATTATTTGTAATTTTGCACCCACATTTCACTTAGGAATATTAAGATATAATAAATGCAAGATATAAGGAATATCGCAGTAATTGCGCACGTAGACCACGGTAAAACTACGTTGGTAGATAAGATGATGCTCGCTGGTAAACTCTTCCGTGATGGACAAAATAACAGCGACGAAGTGTTAGACTCCAATGACTTGGAGCGCGAACGAGGGATAACAATTCTTAGCAAAAATGTAAGTATCAATTGGAAGGGTACTAAGATTAATATACTTGATACGCCAGGACACTCCGATTTTGGTGGTGAAGTGGAGCGTGTATTGAATATGGCTGACGGCTGTTTGCTATTGGTAGATGCTTTTGAGGGACCAATGCCACAAACACGCTTTGTGCTTCAGAAGGCTTTACAACTTGGTTTGAAGCCTGTAGTGGTTGTAAATAAGGTAGACAAACCTAACTGTCGGCCCGAAGAAGTATACGAAATGGTGTTCGACCTTATGTGCGATTTGAATGCAACAGAAGACCAATTAGATTTTCCTGTTGTGTATGGCTCGGCTAAGAATGGTTGGATGGGAGCTGATTGGAAGACTCCAACCGATAATATTGATTATCTTTTAGACCTTATTATTAAGGCTATTCCTGCACCTGAGCAGTTGGAAGGTACACCGCAGATGCTTATTACATCGTTAGATTTCTCTAGTTACACAGGTAGAATTGCTGTGGGGCGTGTGCATCGTGGTACATTGAAAGATGGTCAGAATATTACTGTATGCCACAGAGATGGCAGTAAGGAACGTACAAAGATTAAAGAACTGCACACTTTGAGGGTATGACGCACCGCAAGACCGATGCTGTTGAGTCTGGCGATATATGTGCAATTATTGGGTTGGAGCATTTTGAGATTGGCGATACCATTGCCGACTACGATAATCCAGAGGCTTTGCCACCAATTGCTGTGGACGAACCAACTATGAGTATGCTCTTCACTATTAACGATTCGCCTTTCTTCGGAAAGGAAGGCAAGTTCTGTACGTCGCGCCATATTAACGAGCGTCTTGAGAAAGAGCTTGAAAAGAACCTCGCTTTGCGTGTTGCACCTGTAGAGGGATATACAGACAGATGGCTTGTAAGTGGTCGTGGTGTGTTGCATCTTTCGGTTCTAATAGAGACAATGCGTCGTGAGGGGTACGAATTGCAGGTGGGACAGCCACAAGTAATATATAAGGAGATAGACGGACAGCGTTGCGAGCCTATCGAGGAGCTTACAATAAACGTTCCCGATGAATTTTCGAGCAAGATGATTGATATGGTAACGCGTCGTAAGGGCGAACTTTTAAGTATGAATACTGAGGGTAATCGTGTGAACATTATGTTTGAAATACCTTCGCGTGGTATAATGGGACTACGTACGAACGTGCTTACAGCAAGCCAGGGCGAGGCTATTATGGCACATCGTTTTAAGGAATATCAGCCTTTTAAGGGCGAGATTACTCGTCGTATCAATGGATCTATGATTGCGATGGAGAATGGTACGGCATACGCTTACTCTATTGATAAATTGCAAGACCGTGGTAAGTTCTTTATCGACCCGGGAGAAGAAGTATATGGTGGGCAGGTTGTTGGAGAACACGTACACGACAACGACTTGGTTATAAACGTAACGAAGGCAAAGCAGCTTACCAATGTGCGTGCGTCGGGCTCTGATGATAAGGCACGTGTGATACCGAAAGTAGAGATGAGTCTTGAAGAGTGTATAGAATATATAAAGGTAGATGAGTATATTGAAGTAACGCCTAAGAACATTCGTATGCGTAAGATATTGCTCGACCACCTTGAGCGTAAGCGTGAGAATAAAGAATAAACATTTTTTCCTTCTTATACCTGATTGTTAAGTTATAGAGCCGAAAAAAGTAAGCCTATAATATAATAATAAGGAGAAAAGGTCGTTTCATAAGTAAATATAACAAACTTATGAGACGACTTTTTTTATTATTTTTATTTGTGCTCACCCTTTTTGGTGCACAGGCACAACCTAAGTGGGGAACGTGGTCGGTGGTACCACACGTTGGCGTTAGCTTTGCTAATTTAACTAAAGATGCTATCAATGTTCCATATAATGGAACTTCGCATTCGCAGACAAGAATAGGTTTCTCGGGCGGTGCAGACGTGTATTACCAGCTGACAGACAAGTTGGCGCTGTCTGGTGGTGTTGCTTACACACAGGCTGGTTGCAACTTTAAAGATATTCCTGCCGATCTTAACGCAAAGCACGGCACTGTGTTTCATAATGCATATTTCAATTTGGGGTATGTTGATGTTCCACTGCTTGCTCACATTTATATATCAAAAGACTTGGCACTCTCTATAGGGTGTCAGCCATCTTTCCTTACAAAGGCTACATCGCACACTGAAATGCAAGACTATGAGACGGACGGGAAAGGTGGAATAAAGTACGATAAGAATGAAGTTAGTGAAGGCGATGTAAAGCATTGGTACAAGAAAACAGCCTTTGCGATACCTGTTGGCATAAGCTACGAATATGAGAACGTGATGCTGACGGCTCGCTACAACTTCGGGCTTTCAAATGTTTACGGGCACGACTTAGGCGATAGCAAAAACAGAATCATCACAGTGTCGGTAGGATACAAGTTCAATTTATAGAAGAATATAATTGCAGGCAAAGCTTGTATTTATAAGTAAGGCAAACTAGAACAATTCAAAAGCTGAACAGTATTATAAACGTTAATTTATTGATCCCTGTATAATGAGTTCGATGTTATATCGAGCTCATTTTTTTTGTTCATAGTTGATAGGGCATAGTGTTATTAAGGGGGGAAGATTATATTGCAATACAGCAACGCTATGATTTAAATATCTGTAATGAGTTTGGCTACCTTCTAACAAACGTTATGCTGATATATGTGTGCGAAACATTTCTCTTAGGTGCTGTAATAGTTCCTCTTAGGTGCTGTAATAGTTTTATAGGCAACAAACAGTTTTATTTACGTGTAAGTAAAGTTTTACTTACGTGTAAATAAATAGCTACTTACGTGTAAGTAAAGTTTTACTTACGTGTAAATAAAACCATTTGATGCGTATGCAAATGGTGCGCATACATAGAGTAAATGAGAGAATGTTGTGAGAGAATTATTGCGTATTCGTGTTTCCGAGTTTTCTTTTCTCTGTGTATCGCTTTGTGTTTTGCGTTTTGTTGTGTTTTTCTTCTCGTGTTGTTTTGTTGAAAAAGTAGCCGATTAGTTTTGGTAAACAGGTTTCTTTCCAATGTATATACTAAAATATTAAGGAATGAATGGCATAAAAAAATCCTCTTCTAACCGTGTGGTCGAAGAGGATTTTTAATATCGTAGCTACCAAATATTATTTGTATAAGTAGCGTTTAATAGAGCGTTTTGGCGTTTTTATAAACTCTTCGTTCAACAGTTCTATATCTGTAAGTTTGCAATAAGCAGGCATCTGTTCGTTCAGTTGCTTTCTATTCTCCTCCATTAAGTTTTTAATATCCGCCTCGTTTAGCCCAAGTTCTTTCGCTTCTTCAAGGTCAGGATAAACCAACCCAACGAGTTTATCGCCACGTTGCACCACAAGACATTCGCTAACAAGTGGCAGAGAGCTAAGTTTGTCTTCAATTTCTTCGGGGTAGATGTTCTGCCCGTTGCTACCCAAAAGCATATTTTTAGAACGCCCCTTAATGTAAACGTTGTTGTCGGAGTCCATAGTACCAAGGTCGCCAGTATGGAACCAGCCATCAGCATCAAGCACTTGGCGGGTGGCTTCATCGTTCTTGTAATATCCCAATAGCACATTTGGACCTTTTGTAAGTATCTCGCCTGGTACATTTTCAGGGTCCGGACTATCTATGCGCACTTCTTGGTGTAATGCAGGTTGCCCACACGATGTTGGCACAAATGTTTTCCAATCTCGATAGCAAATAATAGGGGCACACTCTGTAGCGCCATAACCAACCGTAAATGGAAAGTTAATATCTTTCAAGAAGTTTTCTATTTCTCGGTTCAAAGCAGCTCCGCCTATAATAATTTCGTAGATATTGCCACCGAAAGCTTGTTTCACCTGTTCGCAAATTTTCTCTTTCACCTTCTTGTGTATTACAGGAGTGTTCAGCAAGAGTTTCATTCGGCTATTCTGAATTTTAGGGAACACACGTTTGCGTATAATCTTTTCTATTATGAGAGGGACGGCAATCATTAGCACCGGTTTAATTTCTGCAAGCGCTTGTGCAATGATAGCAGGCGAAGGCATACGTGTTAGGTAGAAAATATGGGCACCAGATATAAACTCAAATATGAGTTCGAAAGCCATACCATACATGTGAGCCATAGGCAAAATGCTAATAATGTGGCTGCCCGGCTTAATCATAGAACCTAATACACTTCGTGCGAAGTCGGCATTGCTCCACATTGCGCGATAAGGAATCATTACTCCTTTCGAATTTCCAGTAGTTCCACTAGTATAATTGATAAGCGCTAATTCATCGGGACTTTGTTCACGGTAGTAGCGAACATGCTCGGCACGGAAGTATTTGGATATTTCTTGCCAAACATTTCGTTTAGATGTTCGCGTGCAAACGTTAATTTCTCCGTTCGGCTTAGAATCAAAGAGAGGTCGGGAAGATAGAATATACCTTCGAGTGCAGGCATTTTCGTATTGTCAATCTCTGTTGCAACTACATCGCCAACAAATAGAATTTTCGCTTCGGAGTGGTTTACAATGTTGTGTATTTGTTCTGGTGTAAACTCGTGTAGAATAGGAACCGCTACAGCTCCGTATGTAAGAGTAGCCAAAAAGGCAGCAGCCCACATAGAAGAATTGCGTCCACAAAGAGCAATCTTATCGCCCTTTTGTACACCACTAGCTTCAAACATAATGTGAATTTTCTCTATTTTACGAGCCACGTCATGATATTGAAGCGTCTTTCCTTTATAATCTGTTAAAGCATCACTATCCCAATGATTAATGATACTCTTCTCTATTAATTCGTTAAAACTTGGAAATTGTTGCATTGTAAGTGTTTTTAGACGCTGCAAAGATATTCATTTTCTTGCACACTCCAAAAATATTTGTGCAATAATTGTACTTTTATGCTTTATCTGTGCAATACTTTCACTACAATAGATACAAATTCTTACTATTCGTAATGCATCGTTTTAGCTGGGTGAATATGGCTAATTAAGTAGCTTGGCGCAATAAGAACGAATACACATATTAGCAGAGTGGCAATGTTTAAAGCTATTATAAGTAGTACATTCAATTCTATTGGAACAGTGCTAACATAGTATGTCTTAGGGTCGAGCGTAACCAGTCCGGTATATTTTTGCAAGAATACTAGTCCTAAACCAATAATATTGCCCCACAGCAATCCTTTTCCAATAATGAAAGTAGCAAACCATAGGAAGATGTGGCGTATCTGAGCGTTCTTTGTTCCCATTGCTTTCAAAATACCAATCATTTGTGTTCGCTCTAAAATAATAATGAGCAATCCAGATATCATAGTTACTCCTGCAACCGAAACCATAAGCGCAAGAATTATCCAAACATTTAAATCCATAAGGTCGAGCCACGAGAATATTTGTGGATTTTGTTCTACTACCGTAGCAACAGAATAGCTATTGCCATATCGATCGGTTTTTCCCTTAACCTTATTCAATATGTTTAAGGCAATAGCATCAAGAAGTTCAAAATTGTTTACTTGCACTTCTGCTCCGCTACATTGGTCAGATTGCCAGCCATTCAGCTTATTTGTGGTATACAAGTCGGTGAAACAAATCTGCGAATCGAACTGTTTTAAATTGGTTTCGTAGATACCCGAAATAGTAAAACGGCGAGTACGCACTCCCTGTTCGTTTACAAAATAGGCATAAATCTTATTGCCTACATTTAAATTAAGCTTCTCAGCAATGGTTTTAGATATTAGTATTTTCTGTCCACTTTGTGTATCAGAGAACACAGGAATGCTACCAGCAACCATATTCTGATGTATAAAAGTAGAATCGAAGTCGCTCCCAATTCCTTTTAAGACTATGCCTAAGAAATCGTCATCGGTTTTTAAAATCCCTTGCGTATATGTATAACGTTGAACGTGCTGCACATTTGGAGTAGCCAATAGCATTCGCTTTAAACTGTCGTTTACTACTATTGGATAATTTTCTGAGCGTTGCAGAGAGTTAAAATTAGCTACTGTGATGTGGCTACCAAACCAATAACCTTATTGCGAATAGTATGTTTGAAGCCAAGAACAACGCAAACCGACACTATCATAACAGCAAGACCAATTGCAATGCCAAGTGTGGCGATACGAATGGCAGGTTTAGACACTTTTCTGCCTCGATCTTCGTTGCCATTTATCTTTCGTGCTATAAATAAAGGGAAGTTCATTTGCTTATATTCTATTGTTTTTTGTTTACTAAACGATTGCAAAGATAGAACTTTTTTTCCTTTTAATGGCATTTATAATATACCAAACCAGACTTTTTTACTACTTTTGCATTTTAGTATAAACGATACGGTTCACTCTTTGCGGTTACGCTTTAGAGAGCCCGATAAATAACAAATAAGACAATGAGAAGCAAAACTACTTCTTGGTTTGAGACCAAGGTGCGTTACGATAAGACTATGGAAGATGGTCAAAACAAAAAGGTTACGGAGGCATATACAGTGGAAGCGCTAAGCTTTTCTGAAGCAGAAAGCGCAATAACAAAGGAGATGTCGCACTATATCAGCGGTGAATTTGATGTAAAAGCTATTACTCCTGCAGCTTATGGAGAGATTTTCTTTAGCGATGCCGATAACGACGATAAATGGTTCAAGGCTCGTTTGGCATTCATTACCATTGATGAAAAGACTGAAAAAGAGAAGCGTTCTACCATAACATACCTTGTTCAAGCTCACTCTGTCAATGGAGCTGTAAAACATGTAGACGAGGTTATGGGTAAAACAATGATTGATTACGACATTGTTTCCATTGCCGATACAAAGATTATGGACGTGTTTGAGCATAAAGCTGCATCGCAGGCAGCAGATGCAAAGCCTGAATACGAATAATAAAGAAGCACAGAATACCATAAAACAACTGAACTATGTACGATGTAGCAACAAACTTACACAAAGTAAAAGATAGCTTACCCGATGGCGTTCGTTTAATTGCCATCAGTAAATATCATCCTAACGAATACATTGAAGCAGCCTATAATGAAGGGCAGCGTATGTTTGGTGAAAGCCACGAACAGGAGCTTTCCGCTAAAGCAAAGACACTACCCAACGACATTGAATGGCACTTCATAGGGCATTTGCAATCCAATAAGGTGAAGTACATTGCTCCTTACATCTCTATGATTGAGGCAGTGGACACCCTTAAATTGCTGAAAGAAATCAACAAACAGGCTGCAAAGCATAACCGCATCATCAATGTCTTATTGGAATTGCACATCGCTGAAGAGGATTCTAAGTATGGATTTAGCATCGACGATTGCCGAAAGCTATTGGAAGAAGGCGAATGGCGTGAACTAAAAAATGTGCATATATCAGGCTTAATGATGATGGCGTCGAACACAGACGATACCGAACAAATTAGAAAAGAAATGACTTTGGCTGCTAATTTCTTCGATGAAGTGAAAGCTAAGTACTTTGCCGACGACCCAGAATTTAAGGAACGGTCGTGGGGAATGAGCAGCGATTACGAGATAGCAATAGACTGTCGTAGCACAATGATTAGAGTTGGAACAGCCATTTTTGGTCCTCGTGTGTACTAATTGCTTATCTTGCGAACAACAACACCCCTTTTAAAACCAACCCCCAACTGAATTATGATACAAGAATATCAAGTACGTGTGATGCCTCAAGTGGCATATAACGAGGAGAATATAAAAGCGTTTATTGCGAAAGATAAAGGTATTGACGCACGCACTATCAACCATGTGCGCACTCTAAAACGCTCTATTGATGCTCGACACCGTGATATTTTTGTGAACTTAAAGGTTCGAGTCTATATCAACGAGGTGCCTCACGACGATGAATACATAAAGACCGAATATCCCGATGTAAGTCATTCGCCTCGTGTTATCGTTGTAGGAGCAGGTCCAGGTGGACTATTTGCAGCATTGAAGTTGGTAGAATTAGGGTTGCGCCCCATTGTTTTAGAACGTGGAAAAGACGTGCGCGAACGCAAAAAAGACCTTGCAAATATATCTCGCACCCATACTATTGACCCTGAATCAAACTACTGTTTCGGAGAAGGAGGTGCAGGAGCATATTCCGATGGTAAGCTTTATACACGCAGTAAGAAGCGTGGTTCGGTGGAGAAAATACTCAACGTGTTCTGCCAACACGGCGCATCTACAAGCATTCTTGCCGATGCCCACCCGCACATTGGTACCGACAAGCTGCCCAAAGTAATTGAAAATATGCGCAACACCATTCTCGCTTGTGGAGGAGAAGTGCACTTTCAAACCAAAATGGTAGCATTAGAAACCGACGGCAACGAAGTTGTTGGGGTAAAAGCAGTATCTTCTTACGAGGGAGGACAACAAGAAAAGACATTCAAAGGTCCTGTTATTCTTGCCACAGGACACTCGGCACGCGATGTTTATCAGCACTTTCAAGAAACTAATATCGAAATGGAAGCGAAGGGAATTGCCGTTGGTGTGCGTTTGGAGCACCCTTCTGAACTCATCGACCAAATACAATACCACAACAAAAATGGTCGTGGGAAATATCTACCAGCCGCCGAATACGCTTTCGTAACGCAGGTAGAAGGTCGTGGCGTCTATTCTTTCTGTATGTGTCCGGGTGGTTTTGTTATTCCTTCGGCTACTGGTCCACAACAGATTGTTACCAATGGTATGAGCCCAGCTAACCGCGGAACGAAGTGGTCAAATGCTGGAATGGTGGTTCAAATCAACCCTGAAGACATCGAAGGCGACGACTTATTGCGCATGATGCACTTTCAAGAGCAATTAGAAAAAGATACTTGGCAACAGGGAAACATGCGCCAAACGGCTCCCGCACAGCGTATGTCAGACTTTGTAAACAAGCGTTTATCATACGATTTACCAACATCAAGCTATGCTCCGGGACTCATTTCCAGTCCGTTACACTTCTGGTTGCCCGACAATATAACCTCTCGCTTGCAGCAAGCATTTAAGAATTTCGGCAAGCAAGCACATGGTTTCCTTACTAACGAGGCTGTGATGATTGCTACAGAAACACGCACCAGCTCTCCCGTTCGTATTCTTCGCGACCGCGAAACCTTCATGCACGTGCGTATTCAAGGTTTATTTCCTTGTGGAGAAGGTGCTGGGTATGCAGGTGGAATCGTCAGTGCGGGCATCGATGGAGAACGTTGTGCCGAAATGGCAAGTGCTTATTTATCGGGACTTCAACAGTAAAATAGTCTATTAAATATGGCACGATGCGCTTGGGCTGAAACACATCCGATCCTTCAAAAATACCATGATGAACATTGGGGCGTACCCGTTCACGACGACAAAATGCTCTTTATGTATCTTGTAATGGAATGTATGTCGTGTGGATTGTCATGGCTGTTGATGCTGAAAAAGCAAGAAACATTTCGTCATTGCTTTGCTAATTTCGACTTTAAGCAGGTGGCTCGCTTCACTGCCGCCGATGTTCAGCACATTCTTAATACTGAAAGTATGCTGAAAAGCCAACGCAAAATAGAAGCAATGATTGCCAATGCGCAGGCTTTTCTTCGCATTATAGAAGAGTTTGGTAGCTTCAACGAGTATATATGGAAGTTCTCTAAAGGCAAAACTATGGTCTATCCCTCTCACCAAAAACGCCTTTGCACACGCAACGCATTGAGCGATAAAGTGGCTAAAGATATGAAAGCGTGGCTTTAAATATGTTGGTTCGGTTATTATATATAGCTACTTGCAGGGCATAGGAATTATTAACGACCACCTATCCTATTGCGATTGTTACAATAGGAAATAGCTTTACTTTGTAAAGATACTTCTCTTAAAAAGAGATAACCATACTTTGACTTTGCAAAAACGGTTCTTTTGCAAGGTAAAAACCATACTTTTGCAACACAAAAACCACATTTTTGAGCGGCAAAAACCACACTTTTGCAATACGTTGATAAATAGATGGTTATATAAAGAATATATTTATAAAAAATATTTACACTTTTATGATTTCTCTCCCCTTACATTATATATAGTAGAACCTCCATATTAGAAAGTTCATACCTGAGTTTATGCAGGGTAAAGAGAATTTCAGTGAAAAGCCATAACACCTCTACTATATTTTATTTGTACTGATATCCAACAGAATTTTAACCGTTTCTTTCGTCTATCTCGCTCCTTTATACTATCTTTGCATAAGATAGGCGGCACTCGATAAACTAAGAGTGAACTCTCTTTTATACTCGTTTGCACTATCTTTGCATAAGATAGGCGGCACTCGATAAACTAAGAGTGAACTCTCTTTTATACTCGTTTGCACTATCTTTGCATAAGATAGGCGGCACTCGATAAACTAAGAGTGAACTCTCTTTTATACTCGTTTGCACTATCTTTGCATAAGATTATCTTACTCGAAAACAACCAACCTAATGGATATAAAGAATAAAATAGATTGCTTTGTTCCTTGCGATAACGCTCAGCAAGCACAACAATATGCAACGCAATTCATAAACGAAGATGAAGTGGCAAAGGTTTTTATGCTCACTTCTGATGATTTTAATGGTAGCGAAAAAATAGCAGAAGACATTGGCTATATACACGTTGATAACATTCTTTCTACGGAAACAATGTTGAAAATGGCACAAAATGCTACTGCCGACTACGTGCTTTTCTACATGAAAACATCGCCCATAACTTTGGGTTACCACGCTTTAACACGCCTTGTGCATGTCGCTACCGACACAAAGGCAGCCTTAACCTATGCCAATCGCTATTCTGTTGAAGCAGGAAAAGTGGTTCGCCACCCTGTTATCGACTATCAGGCAGGTAGCCTTCGCGACGATTTCGATTTTGGTTCGTTGGTTCTCATTAATGCAAAGATGCTTCGTGAATATGCTAAACAAATAGAAAAGGCTGGCTATAAGTTTGCTGGTTGGTACGATTTGCGCTTGTATTTAAGTAGAAAAGGTAAGATTTTCCACTTAGACGAATACCTTTATACAGAAGAGGAAGACGACTTACGCAGAAGCGGAGAAAAGCAATTCGACTATGTTAATCCTCGCAATCGTGAGGTACAAATAGAGATGGAACGCGCTGCAACAGCACATTTGCGCACCATAGGTGGGTTGGTAGACACCAAGAAATACAGACAACCCGACTTTACAAGTGGTAATTTTGCTGTTGAGGCTACTGTTGTTATCCCCGTTTTCAATCGTGAAAAGACCATTCGCGACGCTGTTTCGTCGGCTTTAGCACAGAAAACCAACTTTAAATACAATGTTATTGTTGTAGACAATCATTCATCTGATAGGACAACAGAGATACTTTCGGAGATTGCTAAGGCAGATAATAGGTTGCTACACCTTGTTCCTAATCGCACCGACCTCGGCATTGGAGGTTGTTGGAATTATGCTGTGAACTGTGAACATTGCGGTAGATTTGCCGTACAACTGGACAGTGATGACCTCTATTCATCTGAACAGACACTCCAAAAGATAGTTGATGCCTTCCACGAACAGCAAGCAGCAATGATAATAGGCTCGTATCGTATGTGCGATTTCGACCTTAACACACTCCCTCCAGGATTGATTGACCACGCAGAATGGACGGAAGACAACGGATGCAACAATGCTCTACGCATCAACGGCTTAGGTGCGCCGCGTGCATTCTATACTCCTTTGGCGCGCGAAGTACAATTTCCCAAACACCAGTTACGGCGAAGACTACGCCATGGGCTTGGCTTTTAGCCGTCAATTCCGTATCGGGCGCATTTACGAAGAACTATATTTGTGCCGTCGTTGGGGCGGAAACAGCGATGCAGCGTTAAGCATTGACCGTGTAAATGCGAATAACCTTTACAAAGATCGCCTACGAACAATAGAACTAACAGCACGTCAGCAACTCAACAAACAAGGCGAAGAGGAGGGCGCAAAAGGTTTAGAGCCTTTTTTTACAGCCAACTGAACCAGTGGAAAGATACCCAAAAGCGGTTCAGTGATTTACGTTTGGTGAAGACAAAGCGGCTCAATAATGGCTTAAAGCTACAATTTAACCCTGCAAGAATGGTGAGTACAGGGGCAAAGATAGATAAGGCAACCATTGCAAAGCGTCCTTGCTTCCTTTGCAAAGATAATCGTCCACAGGTGCAAACAAGCATTTCGTTCGGTGAAGAGTTCGATATATTGGTGAATCCTTTCCCCATTTTGCCTGTCCATTTCACCATTGCGGCACGTCAACATCAGCTTCAGCTTATACAAAAGCATTATGCTGACTTGCAAAAACTTAGCGATGATTATCCAAAACTTATGTTCTTCTACAACGGTCCTAAGTGTGGTGCAAGCGCACCAGACCATCTTCACTTCCAAGGAGGCACAAGTGGCATGCTGCCAATACAGGAAATGTGGAGCAAACTCGATGCTGCCGCACAGCCGTTATTACGAATAAATGAGGTAGAAGGCATCTTTGAGATTGTCAACTTTGCCTACCCTGCTATTGCAATCAAGAGTAGAAGCGTTGAAAACGGCGCAAAATTGTTCAGTATAGTGTACAATTCGCTACCTCAACAGGCTGACGAGGTGGAACCAATGATGAACATAGTTGTATGGAAAGAGGGTTTAGACACAGTGTCTGTTATATTTCCACGACGCAAACACCGCCCAGATTGCTATTCAAAGGAGGGCAACGAACAATATTTAATAAGTCCAGGCGCATTGGATATGGGCGGTTTGCTTATTCTTCCACGCCAAATCGACTTTGAAAGAATAGACGAGAAGCTGCTTATGGAGGTAATGCAAGAAATAGTTTTGCCCGCTGAAACGATGCAGGAAGTAACTGAAAAGATAAGAAATAAAGGAGAATAACAATAAAGAAGAATGGAAACGAGTAATATAAAAAAGGAACCAATCGTTTCAGTAGGTATTGTTAGCGCAAGCAAATTGTGCTTTTCACTGAATGCTCCCTATGCCGTTTGCAGCTTAGAACAATGTGGTAAGCAGGTTGTAGAACTATCAGAAGGTCGTATTCTATGGGAAAACAATTTCTACGATGAACTCCTTTCGAACCAAATGATGCTCAATCGTCGTTTACACTCGAAGATGTTACCATCGGAGTAAACTTCCATTGGGAACGGAAAGAAGCACAAACATTCTTGGGAAAGTTGCGTTTTATTGTAGAAAACAACAATATCTGCGCCATCAACGAGCTGCCTGTTGAGACTTATCTTACGAGTGTAATCTCTTCAGAAATGCGTGCTACATCGTCGTTGGAACTATTAAAAGCCCACGCTGTTATATCGCGTAGTTGGCTTTTAGCACAAATGGAACAACGAAAAGCAGAAAACAACAACGCAGTAAAGCAACCTTCGCTATTCAAAACAGACGAAGAGATAGTGCGTTGGTACGATCGCGAAGACCACAAACACTTTGATGTGTGTGCCGATGACCATTGTCAGCGTTATCAAGGTATAACAAAAGCTGCCAATAAACATGTTGTAGAGGCTATTAAACAGACAGCAGGAGAGATACTAACAAGCCGTGGCGAGATTTGCGATGCACGGTATAGCAAGTGTTGTGGCGGTGCAGTTGAAGAGTTTCAATATTGCTGGGAGAATATAAGAAAGCCTTATCTGCAGGCTCTTCCCGATACAATGCCCGATACAACGTCTCTACCCAATCTTACCAACGAGGCAGTTGCACGTCAGTGGATACTATCATCGCCCAATGCTTTCTGCAATACAACCGACCAAAAGGTACTATCTCTGGTACTAAATGACTTCGATCAAGAAACAACAGACTTCTATCGGTGGATTCAAATCTACTCGCAAGCAGAAGTAAAGCAGCTCTTAGAAGAAAAACTGGCAATGCAGTTTGGCGATGTTATTGACCTTATTCCATTGAAAAGAGGTAAGAGCGGGCGCATTTACAGACTTAAAATAATAGGTACACAACGTACACTCATCATTGGAAAAGAACTTGAAATAAGGCGTGCACTTAGCAAAAGCCACCTATACAGTTCGGCATTCGTTGTCGAAAAGGTAGATATAAAAGATGGCGTACCACAGCAATTTGTTATAAAAGGGGCTGGTTGGGGACACGGAGTAGGACTTTGTCAGATTGGAGCTGCTATGATGGGAGTGCAAGGATATCGCTACGATGAGATTTTACTACACTATTATAAAAGTGCTGAAATAACAAAAGCATACTAATACAGAGACGTCAGCAATGCGATACGTATAAGTTAGCAAATCTGTATTATTACATTAGATACTTGAAATAAAGAACTGAAACAAGCGAATGGATACGAACAAACAAACAAATATTAAAGTTTGGCTATGGCTACCCACAATATATTTTACGCGAGGATTACCTTATGTTATTGTGTTTCTTGTTTCGCTGGTCTTCTTTAATCGTATGGGGCAATCGAATAGCACCATTACATTGAATACTTCGTGGACTTTTATTCCTTTTATTCTGCGTCCACTATTAGGCAGAATTGTTACAGGCTATGCCACAAAACGCTTTTGGGTGTTGGCAATGCAACTGCTTATGACAGTGTCAATGTTTGGTATAGCATTATCCATAACTACTTCTTATTGGGAAGTAACTTCTATGTCGTTCTTATTTATAACTGCATGCGCTGCCGTTGTACACGATGTGGCTGTAGCGAGATACTACAAACTTTGTATGCTACGCAAACTACCAAGTCTTAGTAGTGTACATTCTGTATTCTTGTTAATGGCTGTTGTAGTAGGAATGGGACTTCCACTGATATTAGCAGGTAATTTAGAAGTGATAAATAGAGTGGTTACAAAGTCGTGGGTAACCACCTTTTACTTTCTTGCAATTATTTTTTTAGTATTCTTTGTTTACCACGCAATAGTGTTACCACGTCCACAAGATAGACCCTCTATTCCTATTCGAAGTGGACTAACAAGGCGATGGTGGTTGGAAACTAAGACAACCTTTATGCAATTGCCTAACTATGCTATATTGCTATCATTTCTTTTATTGTTCTTGATACCCGAAGGAATGTTCTTTCGCATAGCTCCACTGTTCTTAATCGACCCAGGTAGCAATGGCGGATTGAGTCTTTCGCCACAAGAATTAGGATTGGTTCAAGGTTCAGTGGGGGCTTTCTCTGCTATTGCAGGCTGCTTTGTTGGTCGTTATGCCATACAAAAGCGAGGCTTGTGGAATAATTTCTGGATTATGGTGTGTGCTATTACGTTGCCTAAGATGCTGTATATCTATCTTAGTTATAGCTTTGTTTCTTCACTCTCAATAATCAATTTATGTGTTGCAATAGAGCAGTTTGGCTTTGGTTTTGGTATCACGCCATATATACTTGTGTTGCTTTTCTGCTCACAAGGCAAGTATTCCATTTTTCGTTTTTCTTTAGCAAGTGCTGTAGCAGCCTTCTCGCTTATGGCATCGGGTTGGTTTACAGGTATTCTGCAAGAATATTTGGGCTATCAACGCTTCTTCGTTATTGTTGCTATTGTGAACATACTACCATTCGTTGTGGCTGGTTTATTGAAACGAACGATACACTTAAACGATAAGAAAATATAAATGAAATGCCTTATATAATTCCATTTATAGGCTTCCAATAAACATTAAAGACACACAATTGTGAGAAAATAGTTACCTTTGCAAGGTATTTGAAAAAACGCTTCGTATGGAAAAGAAATATAAAATAGCAGTTGCTGGAACAGGATATGTGGGTTAAGCATTGCAACACTATTGAGCCAACATCATGATGTGATAGCTGTCGATGTTGTGAAAGAAAAGGTAGACCTTATTAATAATAAGAAATCGCCAATTCAAGATGACTACATTGAGAAATATTTGGCAGAAAAAGAATTGCAACTTACAGCTACTTTAGATGGCGAAGCTGCTTATAGCGATGCTGAATTTGTGGTAATTGCAACACCTACTAATTACGACCCAGTGCGGAACTACTTCGATACGACTCACGTTGAAGAGGTTATTAAACAAGTAGTACGAGTAAATTCGAATGCTATTATTATAATAAAATCAACCATTCCTGTGGGCTATACCGAGAGCGTACGACAAAAGTTTAACTGTGAAAACATTCTTTTTGCACCCGAGTTTCTACGCGAAAGCAAAGCATTGTACGATAATTTATACCCTAGTCGCATTATTGTTGCACGACCAGAAGGCGACGAACGATTAGATAAAGCAGCTCACAAGTTTGCCGAACTCTTAAAGGAGGGGGCTATAAAAGAGGATATCCCAACACTTTTCATGGGATTGACTGAGGCTGAAGCAGTGAAACTATTTGCTAATACATACCTTGCATTACGTGTAAGCTATTTCAACGAACTCGATACATACGCAGAAGTAAAAGGTTTAAACACATCTCACATTATACAAGGTGTATGTCTTGACCCTCGCATTGGTTCGTTCTACAACAATCCATCGTTTGGCTATGGTGGTTATTGCTTGCCAAAAGACACGAAGCAGCTCCTGGCTAACTACTCTGATGTACCCGAAAACCTAATTCAAGCCATAGTAGAAAGCAACCGAACACGTAAAGATTTCATTGCAGACCAAGTGCTAAACAAGGCGGGATATTACGATTATAACGAACAAGGGAACTATAACCCTACAGTAGAAAAAGAATGTGTGATAGGAGTTTACCGATTAACGATGAAATCGAATAGCGATAACTTCCGTCAAAGTTCTATTCAAGGAGTTATGAAGCGCATAAAGGCGAAAGGTGCTAAGGTGTTGATTTACGAACCAACACTCGAGAACGGCACAACTTTCTTTGGTAGTTTGGTTGTAAACGACTTACAGAAATTTAAGACAGAATGTGATGAAATTATTGCTAACCGCTACGATAGTGCATTGGACGACGTAAGAGAAAAGGTTTATACACGAGATATTTTCCAATGCGATTAATGCAATAAATGAATTTATAATTCTCATCTAAATAAATCTCTCTCAAGTATTATAATATAGCTACATAACGGTTGTTGTTTTTTGTGATATCTAATTTGCAACTGATAGATATCTGAGACGAGCGTGATAGATATCTGAGACGAACGTTATAGATATCTGAAACGAACATAACAGATATCTGAGAAAAAAGTAGCTATATATAGTTGGTTTTTCTATACATCTGAGATGTTCTATTTAGTTTGTACGTAAACTGTAGACACTGTTTATAATTTCTCCATCTATTCTTTACTGAACTCAAAATAAGCTATATACAAGGCAAATGCTCCTGCCTTGTATAGTTTGTTTATTGCTTATTTTTCAGTAACAAAAAAATACTACTAGGTGTTCGTTGTAAAGTAAATCACTCTTCTTACTCTTCTTGCAATAAAAATAAAGGTTACTTAGGTTCTAATGATTGATAGTAGTTAAACAAAAAAACACAATGGACCAATGTAAAAAGAAACAATAAATCTGCAAGAAAAGCGATAGTTCTACCTTTCTTTGTCTATTCCATGTAAATGTAGTAACTTTGCAACCGGTTATCAGAATGATAGCTAAGGGGTGCTTGTTCGTTTGAACTTGCTGAGAATAAACCCATGAACCTGATACGGGTAATTCCGTCGTAGGGAAACTCCCCTTATATTCTATTATATCAAATACATAATATGAAAAAGCAATTGATGGTTGTTGCATTAGCTTGTGCAGTGAGTGTGCAAGCTCAAAGGACTGACACATTGAAAAGTCAGGAACTTCAAGAGGTTATAGTTGCTGGAGTTAGAGCACGAAAGAATGCTCCATTTGCTGTGGCTAATATTAAAAAGGCAGAGTTGTCGAACTTCTCTGTAACAGGGCGTGAGCTTCCTTTTTTGTTTGCCCATACTCCTGGTGTGTTTGCTTGGGGCGAGAACGGTCTTGGAACGGGTACGGCTGCAATGCGCATTCGTGGTGCTGGTGGCAGTCGTATCAACATAACTCTTGATGGGATTTCGCTTAATTCACCTGAAGACCAAACAGTTTTCTGGGCAAATATGAACTCTTATGGTGCACTAATGAACAGCGTACAAATTCAACGTGGTATCGGAACATCTACTAATGGTGATGGGGCGTTCGGTGGCTCTATCTCTTTGGCAACTGCTACACCAAACCATCAACCTACTGTAGAAGTGAGTGGGTCGTTTGGAACATACAATACATATAATGCAGGTGTAAACTTCTCAACTGGTTTATTGGGCAATCATTTTATCTTCGATGGTGCTTACCACGAAACAGCCACAGATGGATATCTCCATGGTACGGCAGGAAGGTCGGGCTCTTACTATGGTGGGCTGACATACGTGAGCGATAACTTTCAGATAAGGTATAAAAACATCGGTAATTTTGAGAAGACAGGACAAGCGTGGAGTGGGGTAGTAGCTGGAAACGACGATGCTACGCTAATGAGTAAAGATATTAAAACCTACAAAGACCTGTACAAACGTGGTTTAGGCCGTTTTAATCCACTCTACGAGAAGTTGGTATTTGACGGCAATAGTAGGACATTCTCTACCGATGCAAATGGAAACTACCAAACGCAACGTTACAAAATGGACGATGGAAGCTATTGGAAGAAGACCACTGATAACTTCTATCAGAACCACAATATACTCTCGGCAGTATGGAAAAGCAATGTTGCTTGGTCGCATAATATAGCTTTACATTATACTTATGGATACGGATATTACAGTGAGTTTCGTCCAAACTATAAGTTTAGTAAGTTTGGGCTTATAGCAACCGATGTAAATGGGAAATATTAAGCGTAGCGACTTTGTGAGAAAGAAGGGATTAACACAGCATACTTACGGCATTCTTTACAATGTAAATTACAAAAACGATTGCTGGGATATACTCGGTGGTATTAACTTACAGCAATTCCGTGGTAACCACTTCGGCTATCTTACATACATATCTAATAAAGGTCAGGTTCAGAACTTTAACGGATTGAAGTATTACGACTCTGATGGAGACAAGAACGACTATAGTGTTTTTGCGAAAGCAACTTACTATTTGCACACCTACTGGAGTTTGTTTGCCGACATACAGTATCGTTATGTGAACTACAAAGCCAATGGCAAGAATGATAAGTTCTACGAATTGGCAAATGGTAGTTATACTAATCAGATTTTAAATATTAACGAAAACTATAACTTTGTGAACCCTAAGGCTGGTATCAGTTATAATAATGGAGGGCACAAGGCTTATTTCTCTATAGCGTATGCAAGCCGTGAACCAGAACGCAACAACTTTACAGACAACGGGAAGTATCCTGCACCTAATGCAGAACACCTATTCGATATAGAAATAGGTTATCAATACGCAGTAAATAAATGGAATGTGGGAACGAACTTATACTATATGGGCTATAAAGATCAGTTTGTTCAGACAGGCGAACAAAGCGATATTGGCGAGAATCTTACAACAAACGTAAAAGATTCCTATCGTATGGGAGCCGAATTATCAGCAGGCTGGAACGCTACTTCGTGGCTTACATTAGAGGGAAATGCTGCTCTGAGCATTAATAAAATTAAGAACTTCGATGAGTTTGTAAATAATTGGGACAATAAAAAGATGCCATTGAAAGTGCATTACGACAACTCTACTCTCGCTTTTTCACCTTCGACTATTCTCAATGGCTTTATGAACTTCCATTATAAAGGTGCACAATTTGTTTGGCATACAAACTATGTGAGCCGCCAGTACTTGGATAACTCCGAAAACATAGACCGTTCACTCCCTGCTTTTTCACAAACGGATATAAATCTCAATTATGTTCTGAAAACCAGTAAACAGCATTGTGGGCTAAGGGAGATTGTTTTCGGACTTAATTTCAACAATATTTTCAATAACCATTATGCTGCAAGTGGTTGGGTTTACAGTGCTGTGAGTGAAAAGAATAAATACACAAACGACAACCGCTATTATCAGATAGGTTTTATGCCAATGGCTGGATTCACAATGATGGGTAACATTACACTGAAGTTCTAAAAACTAAACTACCTCTCTTTGTTATCGTGAGAGCGAAGAGAGGTAGAATATATATAAAAAAGAGCTAAATGCTAAACAATATTATTCAATACTTTCAAGATGCTAGTACCTATCAAGTATTAGACTTAGTTGGTACTATTATCGGATTAATTTATATCTACCAAGAGTACAAGGCTAGCATTTGGCTTTGGCTTACGAGTGTACTCATGCCTATTGTTTATAGCTTTGTTTATTACGAAGCAAAATTATATGCAGACTTCGGTATGCAGCTTTATTACATTGTTGTTTCTATATATGGCTACCTTTATTGGAGGTTTGGTAAGAAGAAGAAAGACAACGAAACAATTCCTATAACACGTTTTCCAAAACAGAAAATTGTACCTGTAATAGTGGCTTTTATAGCTTTGTGGAGTTCTGTTTATTATATTTTAATTACTTTTACAAACTCTACTGTCCCTGTATTAGATAGCTTTGGTAATGCCTTAAGTATAATCGGACTATGGGCATTGGCTAAAAAATACATAGAGCAATGGTGGGTCTGGTTTGTAGCAGATATAGAATTGTCGGCTCTCTATTTTTATAAAGGCATACCATTTACTGGTGGACTCTATGCATTTTATGCGCTTATAGCTATTGCTGGGTATTTTAAATGGAAACGAATGATGCGAGAAGAGAAATATACGAATTAGAGAATAAAAGCAATGAGAGAACTAAAGAATGAATACGATGTAGTGATACTTGCGGCAGGCGATTTCCCTACAAACGAAACTGCAATACATATTCTGCGCACTGCAAAACATCTGATTGCATGCGATGGAGCTGTAGAAGAAGTTTTGAGAATGGGAATTGAACCAGAAGTTATTGTAGGTGATGGCGATTCTGTTTCGACAGCTACAAAGGTGAAATATCAATCCATATTTCATACAATAGTAGAACAGGAAGACAACGATTTAACAAAGGCTACAAAGTATGCCTTGCAATATTTCGCTTTAAAAGGGCAGCCAACATTTTGTTTTTTGGGTACAACAGGCAAACGAGAAGACCACACATTAGGAAACATAGCATTACTTCTACATTATTATAAATGCCTAAACATTGTGCCAACAATGATTACCAACTATGGTTGGTTTACTGTTTCGCAAGGTAAAACAACATTTGCTTCTTTTCCACACCAACAGGTAAGTGTTTTTCAGATAGGTGGCAAATGCTTAGAAAGCGAAGGATTGAAGTGGGAATTATATCCCTTTAGCGAGTTATGGCAAGGAACATTAAACGAAGCTATTGAATATTCGTTCACCATTAATAGCGATTCAACTTATTTGGTTTATCAAACGCATAAACCAAAAGAATATGGATTAGAATAAGTAAGAGGTGGCTTAAAGTTTCAGTTTAAATGAGTTCTCAATGGTTGAGAGTTCAGCTGTGAAGCCTTTATCTACTTGTAGACGCTTCTCTATTTGAGAACAACTGTGAAGTACTGTGCTGTGGTCGCGCCCTCCAACAAGTTTTCCTATACGACTTGCTGGCATTTTTGTATGTTTTTGTGCTAAGTACATACTTACCTGACGAGCCAATACTATATCTTGTTTTCGTGAGCGAGAATTTACAGCAGTGATAGTTACGTTGAAGTGTGAGCAAACCTTATCTATTATTTCATCTATGGTTAAAGGTTCGTCGTCTATTTTTACCGAACGTTTAATTACTCTTTCTGCTAAGCGCATATCTATATTGCTGTTGTAAACAACACTATAAGCCAATAGAGAATTGATGACTCCTTCTAAATCGCGTACACTTCCATTGGCTGTTTGGGCTATAAACTGCACAACATCGTCTGGTATATTCAATCCATCGCGCTTAATCTTACTATTCAATATATCTATACAGAGCTGTACGTTAGGCTTCTCAAGCTCTGCAATAAGTCCACAAGCAAAACGTGTTAATAAACGTTCGTTCATACCTTTAAGCTCTACTGGTGGTCGGTCAGAAGCTAAAATAATACGCTTTCCATTCTTAAACAAGTGGTTAAAGATATGGAAGAAGGTATCTTGTGTCTTGGTTGCAGTTATCCATTCTTGAATATCATCAACAATTAAAACGTCTATTGTTTGATAGAAGTTAATGAAATCGTTGGTAGTATTATTCAAAACAGAGTTTGTATATTGCACCTGAAATAAGCGGGCAGATATATACAAAACACGTTTTTGTGGATAAAGCTGTTTTATTTTTAATCCTATTGCATTAATAAGGTGAGTCTTTCCACAACCAGAAGGACCAAAAATAAACATCGGATTGAACTGTGTGGTGTTTGGGTGTTCTGCAATTGACAAGCCTATAGAGCGTGGCAACTTATTGCTATCGCCTTCAATATAATTTGAGAACGACTTGTGCAAATCTAATTGTGGATCTATGTCTTGTAGAACTGCATCTAATGGCGTTGGACTTTGATTTGCGCGATTGGTTGGTAGCTGTGTTTCAACATTATCAACTGTGTCCGATTGAATATCTTGCGTTAAGTTGTGAGTCTTATCGGTAACTATTCTATATTTTAGATGAATGCCTTTACCAAAGACACGGGTAAGCACTTTGCTCAACAAGTTCACATAGTTCTCTTCCAAATACTCGTATACGAATGGACTTGGGACTTGTACCAAAAGAATACTTGTGGTAGCGTCGAATGTCTCGAAAGTAATTGGTTTGAACCATGTTGTATACTGCTGCTCTGTTACATTCTCTTTAATAAGCTGCAGACACTGCTCCCAGAGTGCTTTGGGTTGAACTTTCATGCTTTAATATATATCTAAAGGGTTTCCTTATTAGTAAATAAATCAAATCATTCTCCTTAATACAAAGGCAATGCAAAGTTAGCAAAAAAAAGATGAATAGGAAATTAATACGTAGACTAAAATATAATACAGAAATGCTATAAAGTGTTGTTCGTTTGGTGCTTATAAGATTATTGCAATATAAGGTTTAAATATTAGTTTTGCATATATCTAATGTTGTATGTTCCAGATAGTTATATTGCCTTATAAGCAATATGTGTATAAAACATGAAACATAACCCTTTTGTGGTAAAAAAAGTCTGATTGTCAATTAACTTACAACAGATGTTTAAAGTGTGGAACTTTAATATTTGTATTTAGACTTATTTTTAAATAACAGGCATATTAACATATAAATAATATCTTACATCGTTGCGTACCATTGTTGCGCAGCACATCTATCCGCTTTTTGTTAACTACATCTAATAATTTCTACACTTATATAACGAGTTTCAGAACATTATATTGTTACATTATATAGAGATATAAAGACTGTAGTTTTTTGTGATATCTAATTTGATATTGATAGATATCTGAGACGAACGTGACAGATATCTGAGACGAACGCGACAGATATCTGTGACGAGCGTGATAGATATCTGAAGCAAGAACCTCAAAAATCTGTCTGTCCTATTTTGTTTGTGTGTAGCTAGTAAGCATAGCTTATAGGCTCACACTTATTTCCTACTGAACTTCCATTCATAAAACGTAATGATGGTTTAACTTAAAGTGCAAGAGGACTTTAACTTAAAGTACACGAAGACTTTAACCTAAAGTATAAGAATACTTTAACTTAAAGTATAGTGGGGTGATTACAAAGAATACGGTAGCCTTATTTATAGTGAATAAAAAAAAGAACTTCAACCTTACGATGCAGTTACTTTATAAATTGTATATTGCAATCGCAGTGTTGAAGTTCTTACGGTTTATTTATAGGAGGACTATTCTTTCGTTGTTTTTTGTTTTTTCTTTTCCGAATAAATAGCCACACAAATGGCAAGTAGAAGAACTATAAGAGCAGCATAAGCTATAGTTTCGGTTGTGCTAATGCTTGTTGGGTGGAAGTCGAGCACTACCTCGTGCTTACCAGCTTTCACGTTTAAGGCACGCAGAATGTAATTCACCCGACCGAGTTCGGCAGGTTGCCCGTCTATGGTAGCAGTCCAACCAGGGTAATAAACCTCTGAGAATACAACCACTCCGCCCTTTGTTGAGCTCACAGTGTAGGTCATATTGTTAGGTTCGTATTTGGTTAGTACGACCCTTGCTGTAGAATCGTTAGTTTGTGTTTGTCCGAGTATAGGCTCAAACTTCTTGTCGGCTACAGCTTCGTGGCTTACATCTATCTTGCCTACTCCTGCATATTCTGCATTAGCATCAGCCACGTATGTAAGTTTGTCTACGAACCAACCATTACCTTGTGCATACGGATTTTGTATTGAAGTAGTAGCATTGCCCTGTAATGGAACTATAAAATATTTGGCGTTGAGCATATTCAGTATGGGGAATAGCTTTCTGCCATCTACTTCCGACATAACTCCACCCTTATTAGCTATGGCTTGCATAGCAGTTTGCATCTCAGGAGCAATGTATTTATCAATCATTTCTTGATAGCGACGAAGCTTGGCTGGGTGATATCCGCCAATGCTTTTATGGAAGTACGATGTGTTGTTTTCGTTGAAGGCACCCGATGCGAAGTTTAGCACCCGGTACGATAAAGATTTATCTTTCAGTATTTGCAAATCAGTAGCAGTAGCCTGTTGTGGTGTATCGCGTTCGCTCTTAGGCACAAACATCTCGTCGTTTAAATAGCGTTTATCCACTTGCCAAAGGTCTATTAAGCAGAGAGCAGATATTCCAACAATAAGGTAGATTGCTTTAATTTTCTGTGCCTTAAATAGTAAAAGCATAGCAACACCAATTATTATAATCACGATCGAACGCCAAGCATCGGCACTTACCATAGCACCACGCATAGTAGCAATGCTCGAAAGCATCATATTCTGAACATCAGGAGTCATTCCTTGAATGCCGGAAAGCATCTGACGCTCTTGATCTGATACGAAAGGTCCCATCATACTTGGCATTAACGCTATTGCGAGAGCTACACCTGCTGTAAGCGCAAGACTAGCATAAACATACTTCATATTCTTTGTTAGCACTGTAGGTTCGTCTACAATGCGCTTTAAAGCAAGTGCCGCAAGCAACGGAATGGTAAACTCTGCTATAACTAATATGCTGGCAACAGTACGGAATTTAGCGTACATTGGTACATAATCGAGGAAGAAATTGGTAAAGCCCATAAAGTTGTGTCCCCACGAAAGCAATATAGACAGTGCAGTAGCTGCCAGCAATGCCCACTTTATTGGTGTCTTAACAATGAACAAACCCAACACAAAGAGAAAAAGAACAAAGGCTCCCACATAAACAGGACCGCTCGTACCGGGCTGCGTTCCAAAGTATTGTGGTATAGCCTCGTATAGTTGTGGCAACATATTTTCAACCTCTGGGTTAGCCTTTGCCATAGCCGTTGCATTCTGACTTAATGGAACGCTTGCACCGCCTTTAGCATCGGGCACAAGCAAAGTTAGTGTTTCGTCTATTCCATAGCTCCATTGCGTAATGTAGTCGCGGTCGAGACCTGAACTTGTTTGATTAGCACTATTCGCTTTTGTCAGTTCGCTCTTGCCACGCATACTTTCCTTCTGATATTCCCAAGTGTGGTAAAGGTTCGAAATATTGATGGCTATACCTATCAATGCTGCTGCTATGAGAATGCCCGAAGCTTTAAAGAAATGTTGTAAACGCTTTTCGCGAATAGCTTGTACAAGGTAGGCTATTACCATAAACAGAACAATGAAAAGGTAGTAGTAGGTCATTTGCACATGATTAGCCTTAATTTCAAAGGCTGTAAACACTGCAGTAACAATGAACCCCCAAAGATATTTACCTCTATAAGCCAGCACGACACCACCTATCATAGGTGGTAAGTACGCCAATGCCATTACCTTCCAAAGGTGTCCTGCAGCAATAATGATAAGGAAATAGGAAGAGAATGCCCAGATGATACTTCCTAATGCAGCCAACGACTGACGGAAGTTGAACGCACGAAGCAGAATGTAGAAACCTAAAAGATAGGCAAAAATGAACCAAACATAGTCTGGCAACCATAGATGATATGCCGACATTACCGCAGAAAGTCCATCGGTAGAATTATACGATGGAGAGATTTGATAGGTTGGCATACCACTAAAAACAGAGTTAGTCCAACGTGTAACCTCACCAGTGCGTTGTTCATACTGTGTAAGTTCCTGTCCTAAGCCTACACTTGCTTGTGAATCGTGGCGGAAAAGAATCTTGCCTTGCGATACAGGCACAAAGAAGTAAGCAAAAGAGATTACTGCAAAGATGACGATAACTATCGCATCGGGCAGACATTTCTTTAAAGTATTCATATCTTATTTGTATTTAAATTCGTTACAATGCGTGCAAAGATACAAAAAACTCATTACTTACGATTGGCTGTATTAACTTTTTCGTACCTTTGCAGTATGAAAATAGGAATTATAGTGGCTATGGACAAAGAGTTTATGCAGCTCAAGTCTATTCTCGAACATACAGAAACCGAATATCGTAACCACAAAGAATTTGTGATTGGTGTGGTTGGCAACAAAGATATAGTGTTGCAAAAGTGTGGCATAGGCAAGGTAAACTCTGCCGTTGGTGCTGTAGAAATGATAAACAACTATAAGCCCGACCTTATAGTTTCGAGTGGTTGTGCAGGCGGAGCTGACACTACACTGAATGTTATGGACGTGGTTGTGGCTACAGAATGTGTTTATCACGATGTTTCGTGTGGTAGCGAAGCGGCTAAAGGTCAGATTATGGGAATGCCTGCACGCTACACATCGCCCACAGAGTTGGTAGAGAAAGCACTTTCGCTGAACTGTGTTACAGGCGAGAATAGTTTTACAGTGAGGGCTGGATTAACTGTTAGTGGCGACTATTTTGTTACTACCAAAGATAAGATGCTATCTATAATGAACGATTTCCCAGAAGCAACAGCAGTAGATATGGAGAGTTGCTCTATTGCGCAAGTGTGCTATATATATAATGTGCCTTTTGTTTCGTTCCGTGTTATCAGCGACATTCCACTGAAAGATACCGATGCTAGTATGTATTACGACTTCTGGAGCCAGATTGCCGAAGGTAGTTTCGAGGTTACAAAGCATTTTATCAACACTCTTTAAATACAGAATTTATTATGGAAAAGATACCTTCTTTCACCATAGACCACAACCGTTTGTTGCGTGGTATATATGTCAGCCGACAGGATTTTGTAGGCAACGAAGTAGTAACCACCTTTGATATACGTATGAAAGAGCCTAACCGAGAACCTGCTTGCACATCGGTGCACTCCATACCATAGAACATTTGGCGGCAACATATCTGCGAAACGATAGCAAATGGAAAGAACGTGTAGTTTATTGGGGACCTATGGGTTGCCTGACGGGCAACTATTTGATTCTAAAAGGCAACCTAAATTCGGCAGAGATAGTAGACCTTATGCGCCGCACCTTCGAGTTTGTCGCTTCGTTCGAGGGCGAAATACCAGGCGCAGCCTCCAAAGATTGTGGTAACTATCTGTTGCACGACTTGCCAATGGCACAATGGGAAAGTCGAAAATTTGTAGACGAAGTATTAAACAATATTACTGAAAACAATCTACAATATCCGCTTAGAGAAGAATAACTGTTTAAACAGAACATCTAAAAACCTATTTAATTCTGTTTAAAACATAACGAGAGAACCTTTGCATACATAGTACTGTGTTACATATATTTCTTCAGATAATAACTTTATTAGAGTTACTCTCTTTATCGATGCTTTACACAGTCTGTATCAATATGGGTGTGCATTCTTTTTAATTAATAACATAAATCAAAATGAAATTGAAAGTACTATTTACCTTCTTAGCCGTTGCAATTATGACAATGGCTACATTGCCTTTAAAGGCACAGCAAAAAGAAGCTTACGTTGTGGTAAGCAATAACGGAACAATGATTACGTTCTATTACGACTTGCAGAAAGCAAACAGAGAAGGAACGGTTTGCCAAATAGAAGGAACTTCGCCTGCGTGGATAGGTACACTAACGAAACCAAATACACAAATTGTTACGGCAGAGTTCGACAAATCGTTCCACGAATACCGCCCGAAGAGAACTTGGCGCTGGTTTTTTAATTGTAGTGCGCTGAAAGAGATTAAAGGTATGGAGAACCTTAACACATCAGAAACTACCGAAATGGTTGGAATGTTCTCTGGCTGCAAAGCCTTAACATCGCTCAATTTATCAAAGTTCGATACGAGTATGGCGGATAACATTAATAATATGTTTATGGAATGTGAAGCTCTTACATCGCTCGATTTGTCGAATTTCAATACCGAAAAAGTAACGAGCATGTCGTACCTTTTCGCTGGTTGTAAAGCATTAGAATCGCTCAACCTTTCAAGTTTCAATACAAAAAATGTTAGAACTATGGGCGATATGTTTGCAGGCTGTGCTAATATGACTAAAATAGATGTGACTTTTCTTAACACCGAGAGTGTAAGCGATATGAAAGGAATGTTCTCTGGCTGTTCTAAACTAACATCTATAGACCTTTCTAAGTTCAACACAGAACGAGTTTCGCGTATGAATGCAATGTTTAAAGGTTGCAAAAGTTTAACAGCTATAGACCTTTCTACATTCAAAACAACATACGTTAGAAATATGGACGAAATGTTTCGATTGCCAAAACTTAACAACACTCGACTTAACTAAATTCGATACACGCAAAACAACATCGTTCGATGATATGTTCGGACAGTGTAAAGAGCTTAATACCATCTACTGTAACGACAAATGGAATTGTCCCGACCCTAACAACAAAATGTTTGATGGGTGCGAAAAGCTGAAAGGTGCTGTGGCTTACAACAAGAATAGTACTGGAGGAGTAATGGCGAATCCAGAAACAGGATACTTTACACGAAAGACTTCTGATGGAATTGCAAGCCAAACCACATCGCACATTGCTACTATTAAGGCAATATATTCTGCTAGTGGACAAAAGCTTAACGAACTACAACGTGGCTTGAATATTGTTCGTATGAGCGATGGAACAATACGTAAAGTGTTGAAATAAACACTACTGTTTATTTACTTCACGCAACAATAGAAAATAAAAATTAAATGCGGCATTAAACTGTAACATCATTGTATAAACCAAATATAATGATGTTGTGGTTTAATGGCTGATTGGTGTTTATTCGATAACATAGTGAGGCATAGCTAAATTGCTTTATTCAGACGAGAAGATATAAGCTCTGTGTAAAGGGAGGCAATTGTAGAAAAATGTATTCTTATATAATAGAATACCGAAAAACATATTGTTTATTAGATACTTATAATAATATTTGAGTCGAAATATTGCAGAATAAAAACACTCATAATCCTCATCTATGTAAATGTCTTTTAGGTACTATAGCGTAGACGTATAAAGGATACAGTTTTTTATGATGTCTAATTCGCAACTGACAGATATCTGAGACGAACGTGACAGATATCTGTGACGGACGCGACAGATATCTAAAACAAGAGTGGCTAACATCTGAATGTTTTTTCTAACTGTTTGAGATACTCTATTTGATAGGTGAGTAGCTACTTGGCGCTGCTTATAAATTTCTACCTATATATCACAAAATCAATACATTCTGTTTGAATTGGCAATTCAGTTATTTGCAAATAATATCTTTGAATGCAATGTAATGATAGGCGAATACTCGTGCCCATAAACAAAAAGAGTCCATATCTAACCCTGATTGAGGGTTCCGATATTAGACTCTTAAAGTTCTATTGTTGGCAGAATAGTCTAATTCTGCTATTTATTCTTCTTTGGTCTTCTTCTTGCCCAGCCTTCTTCAGAGAAGTCGGGAACTTCACCTTTCAGCTTAACATCATGCTGAAAAAACTTTCGCCAATCGCCAGTCTCATTAGTCTCTAGCTGTGTTTGTGCCTTGCTTTTCGGTTTGTTTTTATTTCCTTGACGACTGCCATTAGAACGATGCTTATTAGTATCTTCGTTGTTTCGCCTACCTTTTTGTGCTCCATTGCCACGACCATTACGACCGTGCCCACTTTCTTCAGCATCGTTGCAACGCACTTCGCGCTTTTTATAGGTAGTTCCGTTGAGTGCCTTCATCACTTTGTTGGCATCTTTTTCAGGCACTTCTATGTACGAAAATTTGCTCAATAAGTCAATGTGCCCCACAGCCTGTCTTCCGTGTACGTTTATTTATAAACTGCATTACTTCGCCCGGATAGAATCCATCGTCTTTTCCAAGATTTATAAATAAACGTTTGTAGCCCGCTTCTGGTGTGCGCAAACCTTTTCGGTTTCGTTCGCCACGACCGTTACGGCTACCACGTTCGCCATCTCGTTCACTACGTTTACCCGATGGTTTTTCTATTTCGGGCGCATTAGCATAGTATTCCAAGAAGCGATTAAAAGTCATACTAATGATTTTCTTAATAATATCCTCTTTGTCTATATATTCAAAGTGTCGATTAATTTCCTTCAAGAAAGGCTCAATCTCTTCTTCGTTAACATCAACTTTAATTATTTCGTCCATTGTTTTGTAAAGCTGCTTGCTGCAAATATCTTTTGCTGAAGGAAGCGTACCGTCTACAAACTGTTTCTGAATAATTTTCTCTATCGCCTTAACTTTAGAGCGTTCGCGCGAATGTATAATAGATATAGATGTACCTTTCTTTCCAGCGCGTCCAGTGCGACCGCTTCTGTGTGTATAGCTTTCAATGTCGTCAGGTAACCCATAATTTATTACGTGGGTCAAATCGTCTACATCTAGTCCGCGAGCAGCCACATCGGTAGCTACTAGAAATTGTACATTGTGCTGACGGAACTTCTGCATGGTTAAGTCGCGTTGTTGCTGACTAAGATCACCGTGTAAAGCCTCAGCGTTGTATCCATCGCGAATAAGCTTGTCGGCAATTTCTTGTGTTTCCACCTTCGTGCGACAAAATATAATAGCAAAAATGCTTGGATAATAATCAACAATACGCTTCAGAGCCAGATACTTATCTTTTGCGTGAACCATATAGTAAATATGGTTCACCTTTTCAGCCCCCTCATTGCGGCTGCCCACAACAATTTCCTTGTAATCGTGTAGATAGCTTTGGCAATATTCTCAATTTCTCGACTCATTGTTGCAGAAAACAACAGTGTGTTGCGGTCTGATGGTACTCCCTCGAATATAGCATTAATACTTTCTGAGAAACCCATATTCAGCATTTCGTCGGCTTCATCGAGCACAACATTGCATACAGCATCTAACTTTGCAACACCACGTTTCATCAAATCTATAAGTCGTCCAGGAGTTGCCACAATAATTTGTGCACCTTTACGCAGCTGTCTGCTTTGCATTTCAATAGATGCACCACCGTAAACAGCAGCAACATGAAGTCCATCAATATATTTAGAGAAATCGGGAAATATCATCGGCTATCTGTAAACAGAGTTCACGTGTTGGACTTAGAATAAGAGCTTGTGTTTCTTTCTTTGTTGGGTCTATTTTTTGTAAAACAGGTATGCCGTATGCTGCTGTTTTACCAGTTCCAGTTTGTGCGAGTGCAATAACATCGTTGCCATTACCTAATAAATATGGAATAACAGCCTCTTGAACAGGCATTGGTTGTTCAAATCCAAGTTCTTCTATTGCGTGGCGTATTTCTTCGCTTACGCCTAATTCTTCAAATGTTTTCAAAATGTTCTTTCTTTAAAGAAGTCTGAATGAGAAATATGTATTGATTAATCAATATTATTTGAGCACATAACAAGGGTGTGCTTATCCTAATTTGCTATAAAAATTAGCTACGAAATCCCTCAAACTTCTGTCTATTATTACTTGTTCACACAATTTAGTTGTCAGCCAGCCATAATAGACAACATTATGTTTGAACGCTGCAAAGGTACTGAAATAATTTGATATATAATGTTTTCGATTGTTTATTATGCTTCTTTTATGTAAAAGTTGTATCTTTGCACCTTACAGATGAACATAGAAGAACATATAAAAGAATGGAGATAATAAAGTTTCGCCCTATATTGAAACAGGTGCTATGGGGCGGCGATAAGATAATACCTTTTAAGCAACTCAACATCGAAATGGATCAAGTGGGTGAGAGTTGGGAAATATCTGGCGTGAAAAACAACGAAAGCATTGTAGCCAACGGGCAATACGAAGGTATGAAGCTAAACGATTTAGTAGCTTTGTTGAAAGGTAATCTCGTAGGGAAAGAGAATTATGAGCGTTTTGGTAACGAATTTCCATTACTCGTAAAGTTTATTGATGCTAAGAAACAACTATCTATACAAGTACACCCTGACGATGAACACGCTATAAGGAATGGACTGAAACGTGGTAAAACAGAAATGTGGTATATTATGGAAAGCGCACCTTATGCAACTTTGTTGAGTGGATTAAAACACAATATAACTCCGCAGGAATATAAAACAATGGTGGAAAACGATACCATAACCGATGCTTTGTGCGAATATAAAGTGCACGAAGGTGAAGTGTTTTATTTGCCCGCAGGACGTATTCATTCTATAGGTGCAGGCACATTTTTGGCTGAAATACAAGAAACAAGCGATATTACTTATCGTATTTATGACTTTAAACGTAAAGATAACGATGGAAATTATAGACAGTTGCACACAGAAAAAGCTGCAGAATGCATTGATTATAATGTAGAAGACGATTATCGCGCAAAGTATAAACCTTGTAAGAACAAAGGAATAGAACTGGTGCGATGTAAGCATTTTACAACATCAGTTTATGATTTGAACGAACCTATGCAGCTTGATTATAGCGAATTAGACTCGTTTGTGGTGCTAATGGCATTATCAGGAAAATGTATGCTTAGTACTAATGAACAAAATATAGAGCTAAGGGCTGGCGAAACTGTATTATTACCAGCAACAATACAAACTGTAAATGTATCTGGAGACGTGAAGTTCTTGGAAACTTTGTTTAAGATTTCGCACAGGAACACGAATGATTGAATATAGGATAAATTACTTATAACGCAATAACTATGGACATAATAGACAATGTGAACGGAGAAAAGCGACGTCAAGGACGAATAGAAGTTATCTGTGGAAGTATGTTCTCGGGTAAAACAGAAGAATTAATTCGCCGACTTAGACGTGCTAAATTTGCAAAGCAGAAGGTAGAGATTTTTAAACCTGCTATTGATGTACGTTATTCGGAAGAAGAAGTTGTGAGCCACGATAAGAATGCTATTCACTCTACACCCATTAATTCGTCGGGAAACATATTACTATTGGCGTCCGATATAGATGTTGTAGGTATAGATGAAGCCCAATTTTTAGATGAAGGACTTGTAGATATTTGTAACCAACTAGCCAATAATGGCGTAAGAGTTATTGTTGCTGGACTCGATATGGACTATAAAGGAATCCCGTTTGGTCCTATTCCTGCACTCTGTGCTATTGCCGACCAAGTAACAAAGGTACATGCTATTTGTGTAAAATGTGGTGCTCTTGCTTACGTTAGTCATAGATTAGTACCCAACGAACATAGAGTAATGCTGGGCGAACAAACCGAATACGAACCTTTATGTAGGGAATGCTATCAAAAAGTTTCGAAAGAAGAAGCACGAAAGAAAAATTAATAGCCTAAAAAGCTATAAAGAAATAACTCAATAAAAGAAGTATTATGTTTGAAGAGAAAATTACATTCGATAAATTTATACGCTGGTTTTTAGTTGCGGCTTTAATATTTGCCGTGTTCTATGTAGTAAATTATCTTAGCCACGCACTATTGCCTTTCTTTATAGCGTGGTTTATTGCTTACTTGTTAAATCCAGTTGTAAAGTTTGTGCAATACAAATTGCGAGTTAAAGTGCGTCCAATAGCGGTTATTATAACAATGTTGTTGGTTGTAATTGTTATCTCGTGTGTTGTTTTTGCGATTGTTCCACCAATGATAAATCAAGTAGAGAAATTAGGCGATGCTGCTAATAAATATGTATTACATACTGCCAACGGAAACCGCATAACGGTAATGGTACGTGAATGGATACAAGAATATTTACCACAAATACGCCACTATATTAACAGTGCAGACTTCACTGCTACAATAAAAAGTTCTATACCAAAACTATTTTCATTCTTAGGACAAACAGCAAGTATTGTTTTTAGTGTAATAGCATCGTTTATAACATTGCTCTATCTCTTCTTTATTTTACTCGATTACGAACGCTTAGCCAAAAACTTTATACGTATATTTCCAAAGAAACAACGACCCTTCTGGACCGATTTAATGCAAGATGTAGAGTCTGAATTGAACAATTATATTCGTGGACAGGGTTTGGTTGGACTTACTATGGGCATTTTATTTTGTATTGGCTTTACCATTATTGACTTTCCAATAGCCATCGGAATGGGAATATTAATAGGTGTACTCACTCTAATACCATATATGCATGCATTAGCATTTATTCCAATGGTATTTCTATCGTTAATTAAAGCCGTAGATACCGGACAAAATTTCTGGGTAGTATTTGGAACAGCTACATTAGTGTTTGCTATTATCCAGATTATTAGCGACTAATAGTAACACCAAAGATTATGGGGAAGGCTATGAATTTGAACCCGGCTATTCTGTTACTCTCACTTTCTGTATGGGGATCGTTGTTAGGTTTTATTGGTTTGATAGTAGCTCTGCCACTAACCACCCTTATTATTGCCTATTGGAAACGATATGTAACGAAAGAAGATAAAGAAGATACTGTTACTATAGAAGATTGTGAAAAGCAAGAGTAGGGGAGAAAGCACTCCTTATCTCTATTGATAGATATTTAGAAAATAGAACATAAAAGCCTCGTCCTCATTCCAAAATAAGAATGGAGTGAGGATTGTGCTATTAAATAAATAGATAAACTGTATAATAAGCTAAACATATAAAAACACAATGCTTCGTTATTATATAGAACACCGAAAAAAATATAATAAGAAAATATTTTTTTTAAATTATAAATTCTCAATCTTCTAATTACATTTTTTTCCCGATAATTATAAAAAAATAACAAGACTATCTATGTAGAAATAGCCTTGTTAATATTTTTTTGTATATATAATAGTCGCAAAAAAATATGCTCTATTTTTATCCTCTTACCATTGTAATAATCATCTTAAAACGTTGTTCTGCTTTTACAGAATGAAGCGCACCTGCTGGAATAATAAAGCTTTCTCCAGCTTTAATATGGTTGTCTATACCTTCAACATTGAGCACCATTTCTCCATCTATTACTTGAATAAAAGCATCGAAGGGCGCAGTGTGTTGTGAAAGTCCCTGTCCAGCATCGAAACTAAAAAGCGTAACACTACCAGCATTGTTATGAATTAACTCTTTGCTTACTACGCCTCCTTCTGTATAATTAACCAATTCATTGGCATTGAAAATTTTTCCTTTTTCAAACTTCATAATCTCGTCTTTTTATTTCGTTGTTATTATTAATATAAAACAAACACACAATATGTGTGCCATAAGTGTGTAATATAAAGACTGTAAATAAAATTAAAGGGAAATAATATTTAAATATGGAAAAATAAGATAGAAATGGCTGAGAAATAGATGCAAACAGTAATAATGCGAATGGTATTATGTCAGTTCTTATCTGACAAACAATAACATTTGTTACTATCTTGTCTGAACTTTTTTAGCGAAATAGTGCTAAACAAACAGTAAACACAGTTATAAATTCTTATGGAATATAACAATAATGCATATAAAAAAAGAAAAGGATTTCGTAGCAGAAACCCTTTCATTTTGTGATCCGCATGGGGCTCGAACCCATGACCCCAACATTAAAAGTGTTGTGCTCTACCAGCTGAGCTAGCGGATCAAACCTAATTTTTTTGAAAACGAATGCAAAGGTATATCTTTTTTTTGTAGAATCAAATTATTCGTGAAGTTTTTTTATTAAATTTCATACCTTAATCGGTATCTTATAGACCGTAGGAATCTTAATAATGTGCACTATGTTGTAGGAAAAGAGTATTTTATGAATAAATTAGAGTTATATTTTGGAGGCGCTAATGTTTTTAGACTTCATATTTTTTTGTTAGATGCACTGAAACGATTTAGAACAAATTTCTTCGCCCAAAAGAATTGAAGGATACCACGCAGAGAAAGAAATAAAAGGAAAGCTATCCATAATGCATTGTTCTCCCAAAATGGTTTGGCAATATAGTAGAAAGCAAAGAAACAAACCATTGCTATAGCAGAAGTAATGAGCATTCCTTTGGTTTCTGTCATTCCAATAAATATACCATCATAAATAAAACCAGCTACTCCTGTAAGTGGAATAAAATAAGTCCAAACAAGATAAGGCAAAGATGCACAGATAACAGAACTGTTGTCGGTGAGAAGATGGAGAAAGTTTTTCCCACTAAGTGTATAAATTGCAGTAAATAGAATCACCATAATTCCGCCGAACCTGAATAAACTATGTACCATTTGCATAAATCCGCTCTTGTTATTTGCACCATACAATTTTCCACTCAAAGCTTCTCCAGCATAAGCGAAGCCGTCCATAAAGTAGGAAAAGAGCGTAAACATTGTCATAAGCAATGTATTAACTGAGAGTATTAGTGCTCCTTGTTTTCCACCTGCACTGGTGAAGAATAAATTTACAGCTACTAAACATAGTGTTCGCAAGAAGATATCACGATTTACAGAAAAGAAACGCTGCCAAGCTTCTATGTGAGTAAGTGTAGATTTGAAAAGCGAGAAAGATAACTGTGTAATAGTAGGCGATGTATAAAATGTTTTATTTTTAAGTCCACGGTGCACAAAAAATAAAGCTATTAGAAAACCACTCCATTGTGCAATTAGAGTGCCCGATGCAACACCTTCTATTTTCCACCCAACACCAAACACAAATAAAAGTGAGGCGAATATATTAATAAGGTTCTGCACAATGGCAATTAACATTGGTATTTTTGTGTTTTGCATACCAATAAACCACCCATTTAGTCCATATAAACCAAGCATAGCAGGTGCTCCCCAAATAACAATGTGGAAATATGAATGTACTAATGGTAAAGAACTTCCGGGAGTATTCATTGCGCAAATCATAATCCATTCTATAACAGATTGGCAAATAATAAAGATAACACCCATACCTACGCCTATAGTTAAGGCACGAAATAGCACTCTTATGGCTTCTTCCCAAACTTTTCTGCCGTATGCTTGCGATGTCATTCCGCTTGTTCCCATACGCAGAAACCCTAATATCCAATACATAATATTGAATATCATTGAACCTATGGCAATAGCTCCAATATAGTTTTCGTTTCCAATATGTCCAACTATGGTTAAATCTGCCAAACCTAAAAGAGGCACTGTGATGTTGCTAACTATTGATGGAAGTGCAAGACGGAGTATTTCTTTGTTTGTTTTATTCACGTTGTTCTTATCGTATATAGTCTTTTGATACTAAGTCGTAGTATAATGCTTCGAGTTCGGCAAGCGATAAATGTTCTACCGAATGTTCTATCATTCGTATTAGTTCTGTTCTTCTTGCGTCGTCGTGTATTTTATCGAAGTTCATTTTTATAATCTTGTTTCTAATTCGTTTATAGCCTCTTGCATATCAGCATCAAAAGTTGTATGGTTACAAAGAAATTCTTCTCTACCTTTGGCAAGCTGTGCATAAAGTTCTTTGTTCATCTCTTCTACGTAAGATGCAATGGCAAATTCTATGTCGTCGCGTTGTGTTTCGTTGTTAGAAAACTTGTATACACGATACTTCTGGTGTAAGAAACAATAGGCTGATTCTATACTGTCTTTACTTATCATAGGAGTTTATTTACTTGAAATATTATGGTATTACTTTAAAACGTATGCGAAACGACTTGCTGTGTTCGTCCCAATTTGTACCTAACAGCTCGAATTTGCCTATTTGTTTTGTAGAACGAACGTGTTTACCAATGCACGGACACACATCGTAATTGCCAATTCTTACTAGTCTTATTTTTTCAGAAGCATCTTCGGGCAATCGTTCTAGTGTTACGTTTTCTGGCAAATTGTTGCGTTCCACAAGTTCGTATGTTACAGGAAGGTCTTCTTCTATAAGCCTATTCATTTCATCTGTTATGGCTTTTTCTTCTTTTCGCGATGGTTTTTGTTGAAGCACGAAAGTCATTTTGCTTTTCTTTCGTTCTATGTGTGCATTTCTGCTGCGTTCTGTTCCAAACATTCTTACCATAAGTTGGTTTAGCAAATGTTCGGCTGTGTGTGCAGGTGGAAATTCCTCTTTGTTGTGCACATTGAATGTATAGTTGTCTACTTCCATAATCTAAAATTTATATACTCTTCCATTGAGTGCAGGAACTACTATTTCTATAGAACTGTCTTTCTGCAGTACCACAGATTGATGATTGCCTGAAAGTAAGTCTACCATATTCTTCTTACCTTCTTTAATTTCCATATAATCAAATGCGTGGGCAGGTATGTTTACACGAATATGTGCTTCTGTTTTGCTAAAGTTAGCAACAATAAGTAGTGTGGTATTATTCGAACTACGCAAAAAAGCAAACTGTTTGTTGCTATCAAAGGCATCGTTTGTTTCGTTGGCATACATAAGGTCGAATGTTTTTCCATTGCTGATAGCTTTTTCGCTATTGCAGAGCGTTAATATTTTGCGATATTCTTTTTCTAATTGCACTTGTTCTGCCGACAATTTGCTACGTTCAAAGAAACCTTTACGAATGGCATCAATGCTCCAATAGTCGAAAATGGTAGACCGACCGTCTATTCCCGAGAAACCTTCACCGTCCATTCCTTTTTCGCCAAACTCTTGTCCGGCATAAATCATTATGGGATTGCACTGAAATAGGGCAGCAACAATAAGGGCAGGAATGCCTTTTTGCATATTCCCACAGAAGAAGTTGGACGCTATTCGTTGTTCGTCGTGATTTTCAAGAAAGTATAACACGTGTTTGCCAATATCGTCGGTTGCTTGCCATTGGCGTGTAATATCGTTTGCCGAGCGATGTTCGCACATTACATCGCGTAAGCAATCGTACATACCCACCTTGTCGTACAAATAGTCGAAACCTGCTGCAATGTATGTTCTGTATTGATTAGGGTCGTATACTTCGCCAATAAAAACAATGTGAGGATATTGTGCTTTTACCTTTTCTGTTGCATATTTCCAAAACTCGTGTGGCACCATTTCTGCCATATCGCAACGAAAACCATCTATTCCTTTGGCTGCCCAGAACAATAGTATATCGGTCATTTTGTGCCATGTGTCTGGTATTGGATTGAAATGGTTGCTTCGTCCGCCCCAATCGCAATAGTCTATGCCGTAGTTTAGTTTTATGGTTTCGTACCAATCGTTGGCTTGTGGGTGTGCATCAAACCTATCGTTTCCGGTGCAACGTGCCACTGTTTCTGTGTATTCTGCTGATTTGTAGTCGGGTTTTGTTGCTTCGTTGTTTATTGAGCGTGGTATGGCTGAAGTGTCTAATGGCTCGTTCGGACAATAATAGAAGTTGTTGTTTGCATCGAAGTGTTTATTTTTATCGTCGGTTTCTCCCAAATCTTTCACGCCATTTGGTTTACAAATGCTTTTGTATTCGCGTGCCACATGGTTAGGAACAAAGTCTATAATTACTTTTAAGCTTTCGTTATGGGTTCGTTTTACCAAGTCTTCAAACTCGTTCATACGTTTCGTTACGTTGTCTGCAATGTCTGGATCTACATCGTAATAGTCGGTAATGGCGTAGGGCGAGCCTGCTTTTCCTTTCACAACACGTGGAGTTTGGCGTGGTATTCCAAATGCAGAATAGTCGGTGCAGGTGGCGTGGCGTATAATGCCAGTGTACCAAATAGTGTTTGCACCGAGCTTTTTTATTTGTTGTAGCGTTGTTTTGTTAAAGTCGCTCATTTTTCCAACTCCGTTATCGGCAATTGTTCCGTTAGGTTGGTTGTTGGTATTTTTGTTGCCGAAAGTGCGTGTAAACACTTGGTAAATTACTAATTTCATTACTTATAGCTTATATCTGGTGAAACAAAAAGAGACACAATGCCCTGTAATCCTAATGTTCGCTTTATTGGGTTTACCAACTATTTGCGAGTTGTGTAAATGGATATACAGGGGCTTGTGTCCCTACATAGGTATTATTGAGGTTGCGAAGCAAACGCTACAACCAAATATCGATTACATTCTGTGTAGCAGTAATCCGTGTGCATCTACATTTTTGTCTATTCTGCCAATCATACCCTGAAGTGCTTTGCCTGGACCGCATTCTATAAATTCGGTTGCGCCATCGGCTATCATATTTTGTACGCTTTCGGTCCAACGAACACTCGATGTAAGTTGTGCTATAAGGTTTGCCTTAATTTCGGCAGCATTGGTGTGTGGTTTTCCGTCTACATTCTGATAAACTGGGCATTTTGGCGATGTTATATTGGTGGCTTCAATGCCAGCTTGTAATTCGTCTTTTGCTGGTTGCATAAATGGCGAATGGAAGGCTCCACCCACTTTTAAAGGCAATGCGCGTTTAGCACCAGCCTCTTTTAGCAAGGCACAAGCTTCGTCGATACCTTCTTTTGAACCTGATATTACTAACTGACCAGGACAGTTAAAGTTGGCTGCAACAACCATTTTACCACCATTGGTAACTTGTTTGCAAATTTCAACCACTTTTTCGTCGGCTACGCCTATAATGGCTGCCATTGTTCCTGGATTTTGTTCGCAAGCTTTCTGCATGCTGTTTGCACGTAAGGCAACAAGTTTTAAACCATCTTCGAACGATAGTGCACCTGCTGCTACTAATGCTGAAAATTCGCCAAGAGAGTGACCAGCTACCATATCGGGCTTAAACTCGCTGCCCAAACAGAGTGCTGAGATAACACTGTGGAGAAACACTGCTGGTTGTGTTACGTTGGTTTGCTTCAGTTGTTCGTCTGTTCCTGCAAACATTATATCGGTTATTTTGAAGCCTAAAATCTCGTCAGCTTTATCGAAAAGTTCTTTTGCTAATTGTTCGTTGTCGTAGAGGTCTTTGCCCATACCTACGAACTGTGAGCCCTGTCCTGGGAATACAAATGCTTTCATTTTTTTGTTTTAATTAAATTGTTACGCTGCAAAAGTACAACAATAATATGAAACACACAAATTTCGTTCTTGTATGCTATATATAATAAGGTGTAAATAGGAATAGGAGCTGTTTGTTTCTGCGTTAGATACTATTTATATGGCATTTATTGGCTCTTTATGGCTTTTGTGTTTATGGGTTTAACAGTCTAACAAGTTTACAATGCTCTTTAGGATATAGCTTGTTAAATGTGTGTATGGCGAGGCGCGATAGTGCGAATGTGCGATAATTCTTTCATAGTGTTCTTTCGTTTCTTATATAGTTTCGCAATTTTTTCATAGGCGAGTTATGTTATTATTTACACGTAAGTAAAGTTTTACTTACATGTAAGTAGAGTTTTACTTACACGTAAATAAAGTTTTACTTACGTGTAAATAAAACCATATCATCATTGTATCGTTGATGTGGTATGCGCATATAATTGTAATAAGATGCGTGAGAAAATTGCTGCTTACACTCTACGTAGATGTAGAATGTAAGCATTGGCACTGCACAGCGTGTGTGCATGCTCTAACTATTAAGAGATAGGCTGTGATAGCTATAGAGATGGATACTCTATATTCCAAAGAAACAATGCATTGCCTGGCATACTTTCGCCAGCATCGCTACGTGTGCCTGTGTCTACTATTTTGCAGAAGTCGTCAATCGATAGTCTGCCACGTCCCACTTCTACCAGTGTGCCTACAACTGCTCGAACCATATTGCGAAGAAATCGGTTGGCAGTAATAACAAAGCACCAACTCTCGGTTTCGGCTGTATTGTCGTAAATGGATAGTTCGGCATTGCAACGCACCCATTGTGCTTCGGTTAGGTTGCAGATGGTTGTTTTGTTGTCGCCTCCAGCCTTACAAAAGCATTTAAAGTTGCGTTCGCCAATAAGATAACTTGCAGCCTCGTTCATTTGGTTGTAGTTTAAGGCATAAGGCATTTCGCACGAGTATGCTTTTTGGAATGGGTTTCTGGCATGGTGCATATAATAGTGATACGTGCGCGATGTGGCAGAAAAGCGTGCATGCAATTCGTTGTTTACTGGATAGGCTGCCGTTACAGCAACATCGCGCGGCAATATGCGGTTTAGTTTATAACAGAGTTGCTTACAATCTATGCTGTTTTCTGTAAAGTCGAAATGAGCAACCATTGTGCGTGCGTGCACTCCAGAGTCGGTTCGTCCAGCACCTATAACACTTATTTTAGTGCGTAATAATGTAGATAAAGCTTTTTCTAAAACTTCTTGCACCGTTATTCCGTTAGGTTGAATTTGCCAACCGTGATAATTAGTGCCATCGTACGAGAATTGTATGAAATACCTTTGCATAAGTGGTTGCAAAGGTACGTAAATTTATTGCAAGTCAGCTTGTTTGCTGAAAAAAGTGGTTAAGCAGTACGCACAAAGCAGAAGAATATAGCAAAAAAACAGCTGCAATATGCTGGGGTGTAGCTCTTCTATGCTTGCACCTGGCAAATGGGCTATGCTATGTAGGGCAGTGTTCATAGCACCAACTATTGTTTGCAAGGCTTTTCCTATAAATAGTTGCGCAACTGGCATAAAAAGCATACAAACAACAGAACTGTGGTGTAGAGAATAATGGTAGCACAAGGAATTACAATGAAGTTGGAAAGTAGAAAGTAGCAACTAAATCGTCCGAAGTAGTAAGCCACCAATGGTGCAGTGCCCAATTGTGCCGCTACCGAAACCGTAATAAGTGTCCACGCCCAACGCAACAGCCAATGGTGCTGAAGTTGTTCGTACGAGAATAATCCATAAAGTGTGGGTGTGAAGAGAATAATGGAAAGCACAGCCATAAACGACAATTGGAAGCCTACGTCCCATAAGTTCTGTGGGTGTAGCACTAATAGAATAATAGCCGTAAGCGCCAATGTGTTGAGCGAAGAACGGTCTCTATTCAGTAATCTAACAACACTGTACACAGTTATCATTGTTGCCGACCGCAATACTGATGGGGAGAAATCAACCAACAATGCATACAGCCAGATGAGCAATAGCACTAACAAATCGCTAATGTGATACCGCACAAGAACATTTAAGTAGGGAATGCCTTTACAAAGATTGAATCCGAAAAGAAAGATAACATAGATAATACCAAGATGCAACCCCGACAGAGCTAAGATATGACTTGCCCCCGAGACGGAATAATCATCTTTTACGTCTTTCGATATAAGTTGCTTGTTACCCAAAGTCATCGCAATAGTAACAGCAGCAGTCTGTTCTTCGAGTCCTACACGTGCATAAGTTCGTAACCATTGTTGTTTTGCTCGTTTTAGTTCAATCAATGTTCGGTCTGCAATACTAAGGAACGAAAGATTTACCGCAGTCTTTTTCCAATTCCTATAGAAAATAAAAGTTTCTGCACTAATACCGTGCAAATGTAACCAACGAGCATAGTCAAAGTCTGTATCGCAGAAGTTTACGGGCTTTTCCAACTCAGAGAAGGCAGTGATACCATCTCCTACGTGTAACCGTTTATAGTTTTCAGAAACAGTATCGCATAATATAGCAGCCTTAATTTTCATAGGGGCATCAGTTGTTTGAATAGCCAATTCGGTTTGTATAACTTTCCCGTGTCGCACAGGTTCGGTCAGCAATACCGCATTGTAGCGCAAAAGCTTGTAGGAATAAACTTCTGCATCTCCATTTCTGTGTTTGCCATCAGCCATCCACCAATTGAAGCCACAGCAAGAAGCAATGCGCAGCTGTTAAATATTCGTCTATTCCTACTAAGAAAAATAACCACTAAACACAGCATAGCCATTGCAAGCCAACTCCATATTGGTATAATGGTTAAAGCAAATCGCCCCAGAACCATACCAATAATTAACGCTGTAGCAACTTTCACCAAAGGATTAATGTCGTTGGCAATACCTTGTTTCATAGTATAGGTAGTTGTTTCTTGTTTCGTTTGCAAAAGTAATAAATATTTTTCTGCTTCTATCATTATATTAACCCATCTTCGCCCACCACTCGTAATAAATCTCAATCGAATCATTTAACTATAATACCATTATGCATTGTTTGTACTATTAATTTCTGTTATTCTTTATTTTATTGCAAGTATAGTGTTATCCTTTTTAACCAACCGTAATACATTGCATCTACGTTATAAAGTCAATTAATCAGTCTAATAATGAAACGAAATCTACAGAGCTCTAACAACTAATTTAGAATAAATAGTCTCTTAATTTAAAATAAATAGTCTCCGTTCTGTATACGAACCACAACACTTCACAAGCAAATTTGAGTCGCCGTCCGTTCGTTCACTACTACCTTATATATTATATCTGCTACCTTATATATTATATCTGCTACCTTATATAAAAAGCTATTACCTTATATGTATTATATCTGCTACCTTATATATAATAACTATTACCTTATATGTATTATATCTGCTACCTTATATATAATATACGAACGAAGATGCTTCACGAACCTTATTTCTCTATATATACACAACTAATAAATGTTTACTGTTTATCAGTATATATACTTGATGTACATAGTTTTATGGCGAGAATAAAAAAATGCTTTTAATAATATTTAACAGCAATAAGCATATTATAAATGCTTAATAATCAGTGATATATAGAAGCGCTTCAGAAAAAAATAAAAAAAGTATAAAAAAAGTATGGCTATTAAAAAAATATCTACCTTTGCATCGTTTTAAGAAATTAATGATCGTTTTACAGATTAAAAAGCAAAGAAAATGAAAAAGTTATTATTTGTAGCAGTAGCTTGTGCAGCTATCTCTTTGACATCTTGCAATGGTAAAGGTAAACCTGCTGGTACAGCAGATTCTTCAAAAGTTGATACAACAAAAGTTGATACAACAAAGCAAGATACAAACAAGGTTGATACATCTGCAGCAAAGGCTCACGCTGATTCAACACACGCTAAGATGTAATCAAGTTACTTAGCTATTAAAGAAATCCCGCTGGACTCTAAGAGTCCAGCGGTTTTTTTTTATTTGTTTATGATGAACTTTTCTGATTTCTGAGTACCATTCTTGAATTTAGTTTGTTTAATAGCAATACCTTCATTAGGTTTGGTGCATTTGCGACCAGAAATATCATAGTATGTTTCTTCTGCCACTTCAAGTCTATTCTCCTTATTTATAATGTTTATATTATTCGCTGTTTTTTCTTTATTTAGGGTATAAATAGCTCCTGTATATTCGCTCATTCTAAACCAAGAATTGTCTGCAGCTATACACGAAAGAACGTATGTCTTATCGTTTTTAGGAGCATCGAGTGTTATCTGGTCTTCGTTCATTGTATAGGTAATATCTACAGAAGGATTCATAGGAACAGCCTGATTATTGTCTATTCCATAGTATCCCATATATATGGATACGTTCTCGCCTTGATCTGTTTGAGTAGAAAAAATTAACGATTTGTGTGGAATAGTGATTTTATTTCCTTTTATGCTTCCTTTAACCCAGCGATTGGTTACATCTGCAAATGTTTCGGGTAAGGCGACTATAGGATTCTTAACATAAACAGTTTTGTTATCAGCCATAAACAACCTCAAAATCAGTTGCTTCAGATAGATTGAGTGTTGTCATTTCAAGAGATCCGTCGTCAGCCTGTTGTAGTTTAATTCCCTTTCCAGAACGGTCGTAAACTTTAACAAGTCCATCAGGACGATAAGAAAGTAATGCCTCTTGTGCATTCATACTTAAGCCAAAATTAATGGCAAGTGCTAAAAGTAATAGTTTCCTCATATATAAAAAGTTTATTAATAAAATTATTCTTCAGATATTCTGTGAACCTTGCGGTCTATTTGTTTATAGACACGTTCTAAAAATGCCTATAATTAGTTATTTTTTTTATTGTTACAAAAGGTATACAAAACGTCTGAATGTACAAAATGTTTCTAACTTAAACTGCTATTTTAGCTAAGTCTGTTTTTATTTATATTCTTCTTATCTGAGTTAGCTATATTAGAGATAATTGATATCTAATTTATAACAGATAGATATCTAAGATGCAACTGATAGATATCTGAAGTGAACGTGATAGATATCTAAGACGTAGCTGATAGATATCTGAAATAAACGTGATAGATATCTGAAACAAGAATAACTATAATTGAGAGATTTCTCGAGTCCTCTGCAATATTTTCTTGTGAGTAAATGGTAGGCATTACTTATAATTATCCTACTTATGATGATGGCGAATACTAATAATTGAAGCTAGTTTAATATAGATTAGTCGTTAAACCCAAATTAGTCATTAGACGGCAATATGTATAGTTTTTATTACTATGATATTGTCTCCTAACATCTTTTATTTTCTTATCGGCATCTTGTTTGTCTTTGTAACTTGATGTAGCCCGCTATACATACGTTGCAAAGACAGATAATCTACCTGATAATAAAACAAAGTATGTTTAGGCTCTAATGACGGATTTGGGTTAAAACTTATATTAATTTTAGCATTCAATCTCATTTGTATACAATAAAGACCTACACGAAAACAATAATCGTATAGGTCTTTGATTAATGGTATGGATTTGTAATTTAATATTCTCCCCAAGCCTTAATGTCAATATCGTTTAACTTAACATTGCAGAAGGCTGCAATAAATGCACTTGCAAGTCGGCTGTTTGTAAGCAACGGTATATTAAGGTCGATAGAAGCACGTCTAATTTTGTAGCCGTTAGTAAGCTCTCGTGGTGTAAGATCTTTCGGAATGTTTACCACCATATCAATCTTCTTTCGTGTAGAAGGTCTAATGCCTGTGGTTGTTTTCCTTCGTCTGATGGCCAATATACTAATGTGTTATCTATGCCATTCTCTGTTAGGTAGTTAGAGGTGCCACCAGTGGCAAAGAGATTGTATCCGTGGTCTTTCAACATTTTTGCAGCATCAAGCATTTCTGCTTTTTGTTTTGCTCCACCAGTAGACAGCAGTATATTTTTTGCAGGTATTCTTTGTCCAACAGAAAGCATACTCTTTAGTAGCGCAGTATAGGTATCTTCGCCAATACAGCCAACTTCTCCTGTAGAACTCATATCTACACCCAGTACAGGGTCAGCTTTCTGTAAGCGATTGAATGAGAATTGCGATGCTTTGATACCCACATAGTCGAGATCGAAGAGATTTTTGCTTGGTTTTTCTACAGGTATACCAAGCATAATTTTAGTAGCTAAGTCGATGAAATTTAGTTTCAAAACTTTGCTAACAAATGGGAATGACCGACTGGCGCGAAGGTTACATTCAATAACAAGTATATCGTTATCGCGTGCCATAAACTGTATGTTGAATGGACCATTAATGTGCAGTGCCTTAGCAATTTGTCTGCTGATGCGTTTTACACGGCGTACAGTTTCTACATAAAGTTTTTGAGGTGGGAACTGAATAGTGGCATCACCAGAGTGAACACCTGCAAACTCAATATGTTCTGATATAGCATAAGCCATGATTTCGCCATTGCGTGCAACGGCATCCATTTCTATTTCTTTCGCATGCTCAATGAATTTGCTTACAACTACTGGGTGGTCTTCACTAACGTTGGCTGCTAATTTCAGGAATCGTTCTAATTCATCGTTGTTGGAACATACATTCATAGCAGCTCCAGAAAGAACATACGAAGGGCGAACGAGTACGGGGAATCCTACACGGTCTACAAATTCTTGAATGTCTGCCATACTTGTTAGTGCACGCCACTCTGGTTGATTCACACCTATATCGTTGAGCATAGCTGAGAATTTGGCACGGTCTTCTGCATTATCAATATCTTTCGCCTTTGTTCCGAGTATGTTCACATTTTCCGCATCAAGATATACAGCAAGGTTGTTAGGAATCTGCCCACCGGTAGAGACTATAACACCATGTGGTGTTTCCAAATCAATTATATCCATAACGCGCTCGAATGTAAGTTCATCAAAATAGAGACGATCGCACATATCGTAGTCAGTCGATACTGTTTCTGGATTATAATTTATCATAATAGAGCGATAGCCCTGTTTGCGAATCGTATTTAGTGCTTGTACACCACACCAGTCGAATTCAACAGAAGAACCAATACGATAAGCACCAGACCCTAGAACAATAACACTTTTACGGTCGGTTTCAAACTTAATATCGGAATCTACCCCCGAGTAAGTAACATAAAGATAGTTGGTTTGTGCTGGATATTCGGCAGCAAGTGTATCTATTTGTTTTACAACTGGTAGAATACCATAACTCTTACGTAATTGACGAACAACTAATACAGCTTTATGCATATTATCTACTTCGTCTTCTAATCCAACTGCACGTGCAATTTGGAAGTCTGTGAAGCCGTAGATTTTAGCAGTACGGAGTAAAGTCTTATCAAGTGTGTTGATATTACAATTCTTTAATTGTTCATCAACGTCAATAATATGTTTCAGTTTATATAGGAACCAATGGTCGATTTTAGTAAGTTCGTGAATTTGATCAACCGTATAACCCTTATGCATAGCCTTTGAGATAACGAAGATACGTTTATCCGTTGGCTCTCTCAATGCTGCTTCTATATCCTTAATTTCTAATTCTTTGTTTTCTACGAAGCCATGCATACCTTGTCCAATCATGCGCAAACCTTTTTGTATGGCTTCTTCAAAGTTACGACCAATTGCCATAACTTCACCAACAGACTTCATACTTGAGCCTAATTCTTTGTCTACGCCACGGAATTTACTTAAATCCCAACGTGGTATTTTACAAACAACATAGTCGAGTGCTGGTTCAAAGAAAGCTGATGTTGTTTTGGTAACAGAGTTCTTTAGTTCGAATAAACCGTATCCCATTCCTAATTTAGCAGCAACAAATGCAAGTGGGTAGCCAGTTGCTTTACTTGCTAATGCGGAAGAACGCGAGAGACGAGCATTTACTTCAATTACACGGTAATCTTCACTTTAGGATCAAAGGCATATTGTACATTACATTCGCCTACAATTCCAATGTGGCGAACAATCTTTATTGCTAATTTACGAAGTTTATGATATTCACTGTTAGTGAGGGTTTGTGAAGGTGCAATTACGATAGATTCGCCTGTATGGATACCCAATGGGTCGAAATTTTCCATATTACAAACCGTAATACAATTGTCGTATTGGTCGCGAACCACCTCGTATTCTATTTCTTTCCAGCCTTTTAAACTCTTCTCAACCAATACTTGTGGTGAGAATGAGAATGCTTTTTCACAAATCTTATCAAGTTCTTCTTCGTTATCTGCAAAACCACTGCCGAGCCCTCCCAGTGCATAAGCAGCACGAATAATAACAGGATAACCTAATGTTGTAGCAGCTTTTCGTGCTTGTTCTACTGTCTCACACGCTTCGCTCTTAATAGTTTTAATGTCTATTTCGTCTAACTGTTGTACGAAAAGTTCACGGTCCTCAGTGTTCATTATAGCCTTAACAGGTGTACCGAGTACTTTTACATTGTACTTCTCAAGTATCCCGAGACGGTCTAATTCTACACCGCAATTTAAGGCTGTCTGTCCACCAAATGCTAATAGAATGCCATCAGGGCGTTCTTTTTGGATAACACGTTCTACGAAATATGGCTGTATTGGTAAAAAATAAATCTGGTCTGCTACGCCTTCTGATGTTTGAACTGTAGCTATATTTGGATTAATAAGAACGGTAGAAACACCTTCTTCACGTAGTGCTTTTAACGCTTGAGAACCTGAATAGTCAAATTCTCCAGCCTCACCTATTTTTAATGCGCCTGAACCAAGTAGCAGGACTTTTTTTATTGATTCGTCTTTCATTATTTCAGTGCTTCTACAAATTTGTCAAACATAAATACAGTATCTACTGGACCAGAACTTGCTTCTGGGTGGAATTGCGAACTGAACCAAGGATTCGTTTTGTGTCGGATACCTTCATTACTACCATCGTTCATATTTACAAATAGTTCTTCCCAATCTTTATTAAGAGTTTGCATCAACGGCATAACCGTGGTTTTGTGATGTAACATAGCATTGGTTTGTTCCAACCAATCGAACAGGTTGATTATGTCCACGATGACCATATTTCAGTTTAAAGATAGTTGCGTTTGCAGCCTTTCCCATAAGTTGATTTCCCATACAAATACCACAGATAGGCTTTCTACTCTCATTCATCTGTTTACGGATAATCTCTACAGCATCATTGCACATATCAGGATCTCCTGGACCATTGGCAAGGAATAGACCATCATATTCTAATGATGTGTAATCGTAATTCCAAGGAACTCGAATTATTTCTATATTTCTGTTTATTAATTCACGCAAGATATTTGCTTTTACACCACAATCAACTAATACAACTTTCTTACCTCCACCTTCATTATAGCGAATGATTTCTTTTGTTGAGACCAGGTCTACAAAGTTAACTCCTTCATAATGCGCAGTAGGAATGTTGTCGGCTTCATCATCGAAAATAATTTGTCCCATCATTACGCCGTGTTCGCGTAAAACTTTTGTAAGTTCACGTGTATCAATACCTGTGATGGCTGGAACTTTTTCTCGTTTAAGCCATGATGCTAGACTTTCAACAGCATTCCAATGTGAGTATTCTTCGGTATAATCGGAAACGATAAGTGCAGACACATAAATCTTGTCACTTTCCATAAATGAAGGAATATGGTTTTTCTCCATTGTAAAAGGTGGAACACCATAGTTTCCAACTAACGGGAATGTCATAACAAGCATTTGTCCTGCGTAAGAAGGGTCGGTAAGACTTTCAGGATACCCCATCATAGCAGTATTGAATACAACCTCACCTGCAACAGGCTTCTCGTATCCAAATGATTTTCCATGAAATTTTGTACCGTCATTTAAGACTAAAGTTACATTCCTCATTTTTATTCGTATGTTGATGATTTAATGTTTGCTGATTTACTTACGATAATTCTGTTCGTAGAAGTTTATGAATGCTTTGTTTACAAGTAGCATTCCTCCTGGAGTAGGATAATTCCCTGTAAAATACCAATCTCCTTTATGTTTTGGTATGGCTTTGTGTAAGCCTTCTATACTTTGGTAAACGAGTTCTACTGGAGTTGTCATTTCTCTAGGTCGTAGCATCTCTACGATCTTCTCGTTGATTTCTTCTATAGTAAACGGAGCATAAATTTTACGAACAGCATTATTAATTGTCTCACTCTTAGTTTTGTTTATCTCTCTTTTACAAGCTTCATAAACTTCTGTTAAGAGTGATTCCATATTTCGTTCTTTAATTAACTGAATAGTTGCACTGAACACACAAAATTCTTCTAAGCGTGGCATATCAATACCATAATAATCAGGATAGCGGATTTGTGGTGCGCTTGATACAATGATAATCTTCTTAGGGTGGAGTCTATCGAGTATTCGTAAGATACTTTCCTTTAGAGTTGTTCCACGAACAATAGAATCATCAATGATAACAAGATTATCTTCATTTGGTGTAATGCTTTCGTAGCTAATATCGTAGACGTGCGATGCTAAGTCGTTTCGTGAATTACTCTCTGTGATAAAAGTACGTAATTTAATATCTTTCCACGCCACTTTCTCAGAGCGGATAGATTGATTTAGTATTCTCTCTATATCTTTATTGGTTGCATTGTTTCCTAATGCTTTTATTTCTTGAACCTTTCTAGCATTCAACCATTTCTCGAATCCTTGTAATAATCCGTAGAAAGCAACCTCTGCCGTATTTGGAATAAATGAAATCACAGTGTGATTTGTGTCGTAGTCAATAGCCTCTAGGACTTTTTTTCAGTAAGTTGCTCACCTAATTTTTTACGTTCTTTATATATATCTCTATCAGAGCCACGTGAGAAATAAATACGTTCGAATGAGCAAGCTGAATTTTCCTTAGGTTCTAATATTTGATGCAACGAACTTTCACCGTGTTTGTTTACAATCAACGCCTGACCTGGTAAAAGTTCTTTTATATCTTCACAATCTAAATCAAATGTAGTTTGAAGTACTGGGCGCTCACTAGCCAATGCCATATATTCTTCGTTCTTATAGAAGAAAGCTGGACGAATGCCCCAAGGGTCTCGCATTGCATACATTTCTCCAGACCCTGTAATGCCACATATTACATAACCTCCATCGAAATATTGCATAGTGGTTTGTAATACATTTTTCATTTCGATATGGTCTTCAATATAATGTGTAATATCGAATTTCTCTAACCCTAACAGTTTTGCTTCACGGTAATTACGTTCGACTTCACGGTCTAAACGGTGTCCCATAAATTCAAGGAGCAAGTAAGTATCGCTATATTTACGTGGGCATTGACCATAATCAGTGAGATGTTCGAATATCTCACTGATATTAGTCATATTGAAGTTACCACAAAATGAGAGGTTCTTAGCTCTCCAGTTGTTACGTCTTAAGAAAGGGTGAACATACGATAAGCCACTTTTTCCTGTTGTAGAATAGCGTAAATGCCCCATATAAAGCTCGCCTGCGAACGGTAAATTACGCTGTGCAAAATTGACATCTGCAATTTCTACTTCGGTGTAATCTTTATATTGTTTATGAATATTTGCAAAAATCTCAGTAACAGCATTCTTTCCTTCTGCTCGTTCTCGGAACATGTATTCGTTTCCTGGTTGAGTTTCTAGTTTAACGCTTGCAATACCAGCTCCTTCTTGTCCTCGGTTGTGCTGCTTTTCCATCATAAGATACATCTTATTTAAGCCATACATCCAAGTTCCATATTTTTCTTTAAAGTAGCTTAGAGGCTTTAGCAATCTTAGCATTGCGACACCACAATCTTCATGTATGTTCTTTTCCATTTACTAAGGTTTCTTTTTATTGTTTTTATTCTACTGTTACAGATTTAGCTAGATTTCGTGGTTGGTCCACATCTTTGCCTTTACATACAGCCACATGGTAAGCTAACAATTGTAATGGTATTGTTGCTACGAGTGGTTCTAAACAATCCATTGTATCTGGAAGTTCTATAACGGCATCTGCAATTTGCGAAATTGTTTTGTCTCCCTTCGAAACCAATGCAATAACACGACCATTTCGAGCTTTAATCTCTTGTATATTACTACGAACTTTCTCGTACATAGCGTTATGCGTAGCAATAACAACAACAGGCATATCAGAGTCTATCAGAGCAATAGGCCCATGTTTCATCTCTGCTGCTGGATAGCCTTCTGCGTGTATATATGATATTTCCTTTAGTTTCAGCGCTCCTTCCAAAGCAACTGGATAGCTAAATCCTCTACCTAAGTATAAGAAGTTGTGTGCGTAAGTAAATGTTCTAGCTAAATCGGCAATTGCATCGTTTGATTTCAATACTTCTTTTATTTTTTCAGGAATAGCCGTTAATTCTTCCACAACTTTTACGTATTCATCTCGTTTTATTGTTCCTTTTGCTTCTGCTAACGTAAGTGCAAGCATAGTAAGAACTGTTACTTGTCCAGTAAATGCTTTTTGTTGAGGCTACACCTATTTCTGGACCTACATGAATATAAGTACCTGTATGTGTTGCTCGTGGAATACTTGAACCGATAGCATTACATATTCCATAGATAAATGCACCATGTTCTTTTGCTAATTCTATCGCTGCAAGCGTATCAGCTGTCTCACCACTTTGTGATAATGCTATTACAACATCGTCAGCAGAAACTACTGGGTTTCTGTATCTAAATTCGCTTGCATATTCTACATTTACAGGTATCCGGCAGAATGTTTCTAGTAATTGTTTGCCAATAAGACCAGCATGCCAGCTAGTTCCGCATGCTACAATAATAATGCGTTTTGCATTTAGTAGCTGTTGTCGATGGTCAATAATGGCACTTAATGTAACATTATCGTTATTAACATTGATACGTCCTCTCATACAGTTAATGAGGCAGTCAGGTTGCTCGAATATCTCTTTGAGCATAAAATGTGGATAGCCTCCTTTTTCAATTTGTCCAAGATTAATATCCACAGTTTTTATTACAGGTGCTAACGATTCGTTCTGTATATTTACAATCTTCAGTTCTTCACCTAATTTCATTACAGCAATGTTCTCATCTTCGAGGTAAACAACCTTGTCTGTATATTCTATGATAGGACTTGCATCTGACCCTAAGAAGAATTCATTATCGCCAATTCCTACAACGAGAGGACTCTGTTTTCTTGCAGCAATAATTGTATCAGGGTGGCGTTTATCTAAAATTGCAATAGCATAGGCTCCAATTACTTGATGAAGAGCTACTTGCACTGCAGAAAGTAAGTCTAGACTTTTTCTTGTTTGAATGTATTCTACTAGCTGTACTAATACTTCTGTGTCTGTATCAGAAATGAAATGAACACCTTTACCTTGGAGTTTTTTCTTTATTTCTGCATAATTCTCAATAATGCCATTATGTATGATGGCTAAATTTTTAGACTCGGAGTAGTGTGGGTGTGCATTTGTAGAAGATGGCTCTCCATGTGTAGCCCATCTTGTATGTGCTATACCAATAGTGCCTTCTATGTTTTTATCAGCACAAACGGTTTCTAATTCACTTACTTTACCTTTTGCTTTGTATACGTTTAATTCGTCGTTACTATTGATAAGTGCAACGCCTGCACTGTCATATCCTCTATATTCTAATCTTTTGAGTCCTTTTATTAGAACAGGATAGGCTTGTCTTTTTGTGCCTAAATATCCAACAATTCCACACATAATATATATAGTCCTTTTCTTTTTATTCTAGTTTTATCTTTAAACTCTTTGTTTTGTTTGTTTAATAACAATTACCTTAATATTGTAACTAATAGTGTTACAAGCGATGATGTAATACCTATAATAGAATAGAATATGCTTGTATTGCTACCGAAGAATGTATTTCTAGCTTTCACCTTATGAGGTTCAACATATATAACGTCATTCTGTTGTAGGTAATAATATGGTGAGTTTATTATATTCGCATCATTCATATTTAAGCGAACCTTGTGTTTCTCACCAGTTTTATCTTCTCTAACAAGAAGAATATTATTTCGTTTTCCATAAATAGTCATATCTCCAGCTTCAGCCAATGCTTCTACAATACTAATTTTCTCGGTTGATACAGGAATAACACCAGGGCGATTCACTTCTCCGATTACAGTGATACGAAAACTACTCATTCGAACCGATACAACTGGATTTTCTGTACGTGCCAAGTAAGGTTGTATTTTACTTTTTATAAGGTCTTCACATTCATTTTTAGTAAGCCCAGCTACATGAATTTTACCGATAATAGGAAAATTAATCATACCATCGTTATCCACCAAATAACCAGTAATAGCATTTTTGTTAGTAGATTGTCCTGTTGAATGTAAATTGAAAGGCTCTGAAGATAGAGGATCTGTTGTTTGTACTAAAATGGTTAATTCATCTTTCGGCATAATTTTCGCATCGTATAGTCCTTTAGATGCTGCCAAACTAATAGAGTCAATATTTCTCCAGTAAACCGTTTGTTCACTTGAACCGCAGCCTACCATTGCTAAAATTATGGCACATACCATAATAGGGAAAAGTAATTTCTTCATAAAATATAAGTGCGATAACGTTATTTCTTAGTCACCAAAGTGGTCTATTACATATCTCATAAATCTACCACCATAATTATGATGCAAAAAAATACTACTAATTTTTTTGAGAACGGCAAAAGTTTAATTGACTTTTTATAATAAGGTACAGAAAATGGCTGATAATATTAGAGAAAAATTTTTTTCCTTACCATTATGTTCTGTAATTCTCAATACTAGTGTCAGTTTGTAGTTATCTTATCGTTACTTATGTCTTGATGTATTCCTAGTTTTTGTTTTTACCTACTCATAGATAATAATGGCTTTATAATGAATTGAATATGAGTGAAAAAAAGATAAAGTTAAGTGAGTATTTACTAAAAATAAATTACTATCTTTTGCGACAAAGATAATTATATAGTCATGAAAAGAACAGAAAAAGTTTTGTTGATCTATACTGGTGGAACTATCGGCATGGGTTGTAATCCTGCAACAGGTGCCTTAGAACCTTTAGATTTTGAGCATCTAGCCGATAATGTACCAGAGTTTAAGCTAATCCCAACAGCTATTGACACTTATCAATTTATACCTGCAATCGATTCTTCTAATATGTCTCCGAAGAACTGGGCTGATATTGTGAGAATAATAGTTGATAGATATAATAGCTATGATGGTTTTGTTATTCTACATGGTACCGATACTATGGCTTACACAGCATCTGCCTTGTCGTTTATGCTAGAAAATCTTACGAAACCTGTTATACTTACAGGTTCACAGCTTCCTATCGGTCAATTGCGTACCGATGGTAAAGAGAATTTAATGACTAGCTTGGAATTGGCTGCAGCGCATCATCACGATGGTACTCCTATGGTACCTGAGGTATGCATTTATTTTAACGGTCATTTGTTGCGAGGAAATCGTTCTACAAAGCAGAATGCCGATGAGTTGAATGCATTTGAGTCGTTCAACTTTCCCCATCTTTGTGAAGCTGGAGTGAGTTTCAATTTTCAAACGCATCATATTCTAAAGCCAGACTATAGTCAGCCAATGGTACCACATTTTGAATTGGATAGTAATGTGTTTGTACTTTCGCTATTTCCTGGTGCTGAAGAAAGCATTATTCGTCATACGTTTGATGCTCCTGAGCTTCGTGGTATTATTATGAGAACATACGGTAGTGGTAATGCGCCCCATGCGTCTTGGCTTGTAAATTTATTGAAAGAGGCTTCTCAGCGTGGTGTTGTTACAGTGAATGTAAGTCAATGTATTAGTGGACAGGCTGATATGAATCGTTATGATACTGGTTACCAGCTGAAAGAGGCAGGTGTAATAAGTGGTTACGATACAACTGTTGAGGCTGCTCTAACTAAGTTAATGCTTTTGCAAGCTAAGTATAGCGACCATACTATAGTGCGCGAATATATGAATAAGTCTATAGCAGGAGAGATAACAATTCCTAATACTCTGATTTAGAAATATAAAAGTGGATAGCAAATATTTGTATATTCTATATTTAAATAAAGATGAGGCTCTTTAATTGAGTCTCATCTTTTTTAATATATCGTTCATTTTCTGTTTTGTTTCAATACGTGTAGGCACAAGTGGTAGTCTTAACACGTTCTCAATCATTCCCATATCGTTTAGTAAAGCTTTGCACCCTGCTGGATTTCCGTCTACGAATAATAGTTTATAAAGTTCTGTAAACTGGTGGTGGATAATCCGTGCAGCATCATATTCTCCATTAAATTCTAATCTAATCATACGTGAGAACTCTTTTGGTAACGCGTTGCCGATGACTGAAATCACGCCGACAGCACCACTTGCTATCATTGGAAATGTTAGTGCGTCGTCGCCACTAATCACTTCAAAGTGCTTTGGTTTATTCTTTATAATCTCATCTACTTGCTCTAAACTACCTGCAGCTTCCTTTATTGCAACAATGTTTGGAAAGTCGTTAGCAATTCTTACTGTGGTTTCAGCTTTCATATTTACTCCTGTACGCCCTGGTACATTATATAGTACAATGGGAAGAGAACTTGTTTCTGCAATAGCTTTAAAATGTTGGTATAAACCTTCTTGACTGGGTTTGTTATAGTAAGGACAGATAGAAAGAATACCATCAATTCCCTTCCAATTGGTTTGTTTTATTTCCTCCACGACAGCAGCAGTGTTGTTTCCACCACAGTATTTTAATATGGGAGCACGTCCACTAACAATAGAGATAATGGTCTCTGTGAGTTTTTCCTTCTCTTCGGCAGACAAGCAGGGGCATTCTCCTGTTGTTGCTAAAATAGTAAAAAAGTCTGCACCATTTTCTAATTGGTATTCTATTAATTTTTCTAATGCATCATAGTCAATCTCTCCATTCAGTTTAAATGGCGTAACTAATGCTATTCCGAGTCCGTGAAAGATATTTTTCCATATATTTATTGGCTTAAAAAAAGCTTTTTTTATTCGATTTAATTAAAAATTCAACAACTTCTTTTTTTGTAAAGTAAAGAGGTTTTTTTCTATTAATATGCAAAAAAATAAGAAATAAACATCAATCTACAAAGTATTTATATCTTATTATTTGCTTTTTTTTGTTTTATTCTCTTTTTCTGTTTTATAGAAAAAAATAATATCTTTGCCCCCGATTTCTTAAAAGTCTGAAAGCTATAAATGATGAATTATTTTACTGCAAAACTAACTGAAATACTAAAACATACGCTTGTTATAGTGAGTATATTCTTCATTGTCAGATTGCTTTTTGCTGTCTGCTTTGTGCCTTTTACCACTTTTGAAGCGTATGCCAAGTCGTTGTCTTTTGCAGCTTTCAACGCATTGCGCTTCGACCTTCAAGTTGCTGCATACGTTGCCATTCTGCCTTTTCTCGTTATTTTGGTATGCCTTTTTGTGCGCAACAGAAGTGTAGCAGGTTGGTTGTCGAGGTTTATCAGTACTTATTATGTGGTGCTCGAAATCGTCCTCCTTATACTTGCGCTTGTCGATATTGGTTTTTACAGCAATTTCCATTCGCATATCAACATTACCTTCTTCGACTTTTTCAATGAGAATCCGTTGAGTTTGCTGCAAACTATTTGGGAAGAATACCACGTCATACTCTATCTTTCAGCGGTAGGCTTGGCGAGTTTTGGGATCTATATACTTGCCCGGAAGATTGCAAAAGGTTCGTTGAACTGCGAAAACAAGCAAGAAAGCTTGGCAGTAAACCGCAAAACCATCGTCCTCATCGTTCTGTTTTTAGTTGCCGAAGTGATATGCCTTCGTGGGTCGGTATGGCGTTTCCCCTTGCAGGTAGAAGACTCTTTTGTGTCGAGCAGTAAGCAGATTAACGACCTTGTGCCCAACGCCGCCTATATGTTGAAGAAGGCTGTGAAGGAAAAGAAAAATGCTTTTGCCTTTCGTAGCATCAAGAGTTTGCTCTCCGAATATAAGTTCAAGTCGCTGCAAGAGGCCATAAACGTTTACACAAACTCGGATACGATACGTTTGCAGGGCGACACTTTGGCTGCCCTGCGCACGGCATTGTTCCGCCCTGTGCCCGATACGATGAAGCACAAACAGCCCAATGTGCTGATAATCTATGAGGAAAGTTGGAGCAACTACCTGATGAATTTAGACAGTCGCCGCTGCGATATGCTGCTTGGAATACGCCGCCATTTAAAAGAAGATTTGCTCTTTCGCAATTTCCTGTCGGTAGGCAACGGCACAATCGCTTCCATTGAGAACATCGTGAGCAGTGTTCCGTTTCCTCGTTTCTTCTCATCGTCCTATCGTTTCCATTGCTTGCCGTCGTCGGTAGCGTTGCCTTTTAACGAAAGTGGCTACACCACGGAGTTTATTTCGGGTATGGACGTAGCGTGGGAAAACTGTGCCGAAGCACTGAAATACCAACACTTCACGAAAGTTACGGGTAAGTTCACACTGAAAGAGCAGCACCCTGAATACGAGTATAACAGCATCGGAGTGTTCGACCATTATCTTTTCCGCAGCATACAGGAACGGTTAGACCAGCATACAGCTAAGCCGCAAATGCTGCTGTGTATGACTACAACCAACCACCCGCCGTTTGAATTTCCCAAAGATGTGCAGCTGAAGGCAATGCCAGACGACTATTATAATAATGAGTGCTTTGCTGAAAAGAACCACGAAGTGTTGCAAAAGTATATCACCGGCTTTCGTTATGCCAATAAAACCTTGGGCGACTTCCTCGATAAATTCAAGCAATCGAAGGCTGCTGAAAACACCATTGTCATCATATCGGGCGACCATAACGTGCGTTCTATTCTCGATTACACACAGGTAGACAAGCGTTGGGAGCGTTCTGTGCCGCTCTATATCTACCTGCCACCTTATCTTCGTAAAGAAAGCTATCGTAGCATGACCAATCGTTGGGGAAGCCACGACGACATATTGGCTACGCTTGCACCCTTTGCTTTTCGCAATACGAAATATATGTGCTTGGGCAACAACCTGCTGAAAGAGGGTGTTGCAGACAGCACGTATTACAGTGCCAACGTGGAACAGCTGCTTTGCTTGTCCTGCCTATCAGGCACAAGCCCAGCGCATTGTAAATGCCCGCAACCTTCTTCGCATCGTGTTTTTCCAGCAAACCTTTGCGAAATACTAATGCCATTGGCTTGGTTTCTATGAATACAAACTATGGGGTAGTTGCCGTTTATTAAGAAAAAATATAATGCAGAATGGCAGGTAGGGGTGTGATTTATCACCTTCCCGAACAAAAGAAGAAGCAGCCTAAATATGATGAAGGCAAAGAATCGTACCCCTATATTTACGCTACTATTTTGTAAAGATAACATTGTTAAAAAGAGACAACTACGTTTTGACATTGCGAAAGCGGCTCTTTTGCGCTGTAAAACCTACGTTTTTGTGTTGCAAAAGAGCCGCTTTTGGAATGCAGAACAATAGATTTTGGAATGCGCTGACGATGAGATGATTACGTAATAGTTACGTTTGTGAAAAATATTTACAGGCATATTTCTCTCTTTTCGTTCATAAAATAGATAGTTCCCATTTAGTTTCCGTTACTTGGAAGCCCTTTTGTGGTTGCTGTGTAAATAGGCAGTGTTAAACGTGCGGGGTAGCTACAGTAAAACGAGAATGTTTTTATCGCTTTCCGTCATCATGGACTGAAGACCGTGTTGGAAAAATAAAAGATTTTTAATACCATTGTAGTTTTATTCCAATTTTATTCTTATCTTTGCGACTGAAAGGACAAACATATATGGAGAACGCTCTAACACTCTATGAACTCAACTCTTTGGTTGTCGAACTTATTGATAAAGTTATGCCAAGCTCGTATTGGGTTGAGGCTGAAATTGCAGACGCAAGAGAAAGTAAAGGGCATCTTTATTTAGAATTAATAGAGAAAGACGAAAGTACCAATATACCCATAGCACGTGCTTCTGCCAAATGCTGGCGTTCTTCTTGGCTGATGATAGGACCCCATTTCGAACGTGTTGCAGGCGTAAAACTTCGAGCAGGTTTACAAATAATGATACAAGTGCATGCTCAGTTTCATGCGCAGTATGGCTTTTCGTGGATAATAGATGATATAAATCCCGAATACACAATGGGTAGTATGGCTCGTAAGCGTAACGAAATAATAGCCCAACTAAAGTCGGAAGGTGTGTTTGAGTTGCAAAGGGAATTATGTCTGCCTTTGTTTGCACAGCGTATCGCCGTTATTTCTTCGGCTTCAGCAGCAGGTATGGCGACTTCTGTAATCAATTACAACATAATGAATATGGATTTCGCTTTCAAATGCAACTCTTTCAGGCTTTTATGCAAGGCGAACAAGTTGAACAAAGTATAGTTGCAGCATTGAATTTAATAAGCACGAAAGAAGATGATTTCGACTGTGTGGTAATTATTCGAGGTGGGGGAGCCACTGCCGACCTTAGTGGCTTTGATACGTTAGTATTGGCAGAAAATGTTGCGAACTTTCCATTACCAGTTATAACAGGTATTGGGCATGAGCGCGATGAAAGTATTCTTGATATGGTGGCACATACAAGAGTAAAGACACCAACAGCAGCTGCAGCATTCTTGATAGACCATTTGGCAGCAACGTTAAACCGCATAGAGCAGGCACAGATTTCTATTCAGCGAATGGTGGAACATAGAATACAACACGAAAAACTGCATTTGCAACAACTATCGACCCATATACCCATACTTTTCTCAATGGTAAAAAACAGAGAGAATGCACGTTTAGACGACTATTGGCATGCGCTTTTACAACGTGTAATGTTGCATTTGCAGCAAAGTAAAATGAGGGTAGAACTCCTTTCAAATAAGGTCATTCCTGCAACTACAAATAAACTTATGGCAGAACAACACAAATTGCAGTTGCTGGAACAACGAGTAGATGGTGTAAACCCAGAACGAATGCTACGTTTAGGTTATAGCTTAACCTATAAGAATGGATATGTGTTGCGTAATGTAAACGAAGTAAAGGCGGGCGACGAAATTACAACGCGTCTTGAGGGGGGTATAATAACATCGGTAGTGAAGAAATAAATAATTATGAAATAGAGAATGAAATACGAAGAAGCTCTTAAAAAATTAGAAGCCATTGTAGATAAAATGGAACGTGGCGATATGAACATAGATACGATGGCAAACGAGTTAAAGAAAGCTCAAGAATTGATAAAAGTGTGCAAAGATAAACTGACACATACTGATGAAGAAATAAAAAAGTTACTCGAAACAAAATAACAGAGAAGCTTAAATAGTAAATAAAAACAATAAACAATTAATAACCGCCACGTCTTTATATCTCTTATGTAAGAAATATAGAGATAAGGCACAAGATTTAAGATTATGAAAAAAATAGATTGGGAGAACCTTTCGTTTGGTTATGAAAAGACCGACTATAATGTTCGGTGTTACTATCGTGATGGTAAGTGGGGAGAAATAGAAGTATCTTCTGATGAAAACATAAATATACACATGGCTGCAACGTGTTTGCACTATGGTCAGGAAGCTTTTGAAGGTTTGAAAGCATATCGTTGTCCTGATGGAAAAGTACGTGTGTTCCGTCCAGAAGAGAATGCAGCTCGTTTGCAACGTACATGTCGTGGTATTGTAATGCCAGAACCTCCAACCGAACTTTTTGTAGAAATGATAAAGAAAGTTGTACGCTTAAATCAAGAATATATACCAACTTATGAAAGCGGTGCAACACTTTATCTCCGTCCATTGCTTATAGGAACAGGCGCACAGGTAGGTGTTCGTCCAGCAGAAGAATACTTGTTGCTAATATTCGCAACTCCTGTTGGTCCTTATTTTAAAGGCGGTTTCTCTACTAATCCGTATGTTATTATGCGCAACTTCGACCGTGCAGCTCCATTAGGAACAGGTACTTATAAGGTAGGTGGTAATTATGCAGCATCGTTAAAAGCTAACCAAATAGCACACGAAAAGGGATATGCTTCTGAATTTTATCTCGATTGTAAAGAAAAGAAGTATGTAGACGAATGTGGAGCTGCAAACTTCTTTGGTATTAAAAATAATACTTACGTTACTCCAGAATCTACTTCTATTTTGCCATCTATTACAAATAAGAGCTTGATGCAGATAGCCGAAGACCTTGGAATGACAGTAGAACGTAGACCAATACCAGAAGAAGAACTTGCAACATTCGAAGAAGCAGGTGCTTGTGGTACGGCTGCAGTTATATCACCAATCTCTCGTTTAGACGATTTAGAAGAAGGGAAGACTTATAACTTTGGTGAGAAACCAGGTCCATGGTCATCTAAATTGTACGAAACACTACGTGGTATACAATACGGAACAATTGAAGATACGCACAATTGGACTATGGAAGTGATGTAAGATAAAAGACTTTTAAGATGAGCAGACTCTTATCTTTCGTCTTATTGTCCTTTATTGCGCTTGTATCAGTAGCGCAAAATAAGCAGTACTATTGCCCGCAATTCGTTGTCGGGCAAAGTGCTTCTTATAGTTATGTGGCTAACTTAGACTGGCATTATAAAGATGATTGGCTGTTCAACGATGTGTCTTTTATGTTCTCACTTCAGTCTTTCGATGGTGAGTTAAATAACGACTTTAGTTTGAAAGTATTGGAAACAGATGAAAACAACACTACTTTCGAACTCAATATAACGAAGGTAGCAATACCAAAGAGTTTTACAGTTGAGAAAGACAAGTTACTTGTAGAACAGATTCAGCAGACTTTCCGATGCATAAAGCCTATCATAAAGGTGGAGTGGGGAAGACAACAATGGATATTGGTAAACCAAACAGACTTGTTATTGAACTTTTACGACTTCCTAAAATCGCAGTTTCCTAATAAGAAAGTTACCAAGGAAATGTTTGCAGAAGAGATAAAACATTTTCCAACGAAGATGATTAAAGCTGTCTTCTTGGGCTTTTGTCCTGGTCTTGATGCGTGGCTTAAAGCTTATTGGCAACCTTACGCAATGCCAGTGTTCGAATTTAAGACGATGAAACACTCTGAAACGACACAAGAAAACGTCGATAAATATTGTAGAATGAATGGTTCTGCTTATGTATCTGACGATAGAACATTGCATATAGAAGTTGATATAGAAACGGCACGAGAGCGTTACGATTATAGTGGACCAATTGAAATGAAAGATGATTCGATTGCTACTTCTGGTGAGGATACTGCTATTAAAAACGATAACACAACCTTGCAAGTCCAGTCTTTAAATTCTGTAACAGCTGAAAATAAGCCTGCTTTATACTTCATTCAGCGTCATAGAATACTTAATTTCGCTACTGATTCGTGGGTAAAAAGCCTAACCGATAACGTAAATGTTAAACCAGATGAGTTGAAAAGTACGGCAAATATAGTATTGAAACGAAATTAACTATCTACTAAAGGGCTATTCTGATATATAGCACGCAAAGTATTTATACCTTATATATAGTTGTCTGTCCAATTATATCTTGTGTATAAACTACCATTATAAACAAAATCTGTATACCTTTGCACCTATGAATAACAACGAAATATCTAATAAAGCTAAGTCGAAAGGATTGCTTGCCCACATTATAGCATTGGTGGTAGTAATGATATGGGGAGGAACGTTTGTTAATACACGTGTATTAATAGACCGAGGTCTACTTCCTGAAGAAATATACGTGTTACGAACCTTGTTGGGGTATATATGTATATGGTCTATTTCGGCTAAGAAACTGTTTTGTGATACACTAAAAGACGAACTTGTAATGGTGTTATTAGGCATCTTTGGTAGTTCGCTTTACTTTCTTACAGAAAACTATGCTTTAAAGCTAACAGTGGCAAACGATGTTAGTTTTATTGTTTGTACCACTCCGTTAGTTACTGTTATATTAGCTTTACTATTCCTTAAAGGTATAAAAGCGAGTTTTTCTCTTGTTATAGGCTCTGTTCTTGCCTTATTAGGTGTTGCACTTGTTATTTTTAATGGACATTTTGTGTTACAATTAAACCCTTTAGGCGATATTCTTGCATTGGCTGCTGCTACGAGTTGGGCTATTTATTCGTTGGTAATGAAGAACTTTGCATCTAATTATTCTCCTTTCTTTATTACGCGTAAAGTATTTTTCTACGGACTTATAACCATTCTTCCAATCTTTGCTGTACACCCTTGGACATTTCCGTTAGAACAATTGTTTACAGCTGAAATTGGTTTTAATTTGTTTATCTTGGAGTTGTTGCTTCGTTTGTGTGCTTTGCTGCATGGGCGTGGGTTATGACACAGTTAGGTGCATTGCGTGCTTCTAATTATATTTACTTTAATCCTGTAACCACTGTAATAGCGAGCGCAATAGTTCTGAACGAACGTATGACGCCTATAGCATACGCTGGTAGTGCATTCATTCTTATTGGAGTATTTGTTGTAAATAAGTCTAAGAATATCTGATAAGATAAGGTACAGACACCAAAAGATAAAAAAGACAGATAAAACAACGTTGGTTTTCAACTTCTTTTGTATATTTGCACACCAAATATAAAGAGTTTATGAAACAATTTCTTTTATTTCTTGTTATTTTGTTGTTGCCAGTTTCGTTATTAGCACAAGAGCGTATAAAATATCGTATTCCTAAAAATGCAATATTCTACAATCGTAATTGGAAGGGTGTAAACTCTGCTAAACAGGCATCTTATTACCGCATACTATCTGTAGACAAGCAAGGACAAAAGGTATTTTACGACTATAACATCTCTGGACAGCTCTATGCAGAAAAGCATTATATAAGCATTAATAAAGTAGACGACAGGCTTACTGTGCTTAATGGTGTTGCGCTTACATTTTATAAATCGGGACGAATAGAATCTATTATGATGTATAGCAATGGGAAAGCTAATGGGAGAGCGGTGTCGTTTTTTGCTAATGGTAGTATAGGAATGAAGCTAAACTATACGAACGGAGTGTTGAACGGTACAACGTATACTTATTCTGAACGTGGAAAACTGGAATATACTGCGGTTTGGAAAAATGGAACAAGGGTGAGCGAATATGCTGGAGGTACTGATAAATACATAAATAAAGCTACGGGGAAAGACGATTTTGTGGAGAAATATCGCACCGTTAAAAAGGCTACGCGAGAACAACAACATAATGATGTTACTGAAACAAAACCGAAGCAGATACAATCTAATGTTAGAGAAATACCAATGGACGGATATGAACAAGTCGGAAACACTCAACGCCAACGCCCTTTAGCTACAGATTCTCAAAATATATCTACAACCGATTTAGCATTAAACGTAAAGTATCCTCCTACCGAAGATATATCTACACCCCCCACAGAGAAGAAAAATATAACAAGCAACAACAAGCAGTTTAAGTTTGGACCATTATACGAACTATTAGTAGATGGAGACCAACGTACCAACGAAATGCGTTTTTTTGATGCTATAGGAGCTTCGTATGGATTAACATTGGCGCAAGTAATAAAAGGTTATGGAGCACAAAAAGAGCTAACCTATAGTTATAATATGCAGTACGATGAGGCTACAAACAAAGATATTGTTACTGGAACAAACCCTCGACAGATGGGATTTTGGGGTGTTGGAATGGGCGATCGCTTTACAACACAGCGTGTAAACTTATATACGTGGTCGGAAGAAGAAATGTTAGACTTTGCAGAAGAAGTACTTTCGTTTGGATATAAGTTGCTTGGTGGTGGCGATTACCGTTCAATGAATGGTAATTTTGTATTAGAACACCCCACGCATAATAAGATAGGCGATAGCTTTGCTGTGGTTGTGTCGTTTGCACACTTAGATGGAGCTTATGCAAACCTGTACCATATAACGCTAGATACAAAGTAGTTGGCTCGTGTTGCAAACAATAATGCCATTGTAAACGAAAGTATTTCTGCTTGAAATACTATGTTGCAATGTAAACCCATAAGAAAGATTAACTTGTATACTGCTTGGCTGATTTAAGAAAAATCACTACTTTTGCATACACACATACATTTTTATCAGATGAAAGTTATAAAAAATACATCGTTGCTTTTATTATGTGGACTACTCTCAATGTCTGTAGTCTCTTGTAAAAAAGAAAAGAAGACGGATAACATCATAACCAAAATTAAACCTAAAACGGTATCATCGCGCGGACCACAGCAGCTTTCCAACTTTGAATATAAGAAACAAGTAGAGTGGTTGGGCAGTTCGTATACCATTAGTATTAAACGCCATGCCGATAAAGACCTGCCAATGGTTACGGATAGCGATGGAAAAAAATACTACGATAATAAAGTTGAGGTTGTGATTATGCGTGCCGATGGTACAGAATTTTTAAACGCACATTTCAAAAAAACGATTTTAAAGCATTCACCGATAATAAATATGGCAGAGAAGGAGCATTTATAGGTTTTATGTTCGATAAAGTTGAAGGCGAGTATTTAAAGTTTGGAGCAAGTGTAGGTTCTCCTGATCCTAACAGCGATGAGTTTATTCCAATAGATGTAACCATTAACAAGATGGGAACTGTAAAAATAACATCGTCTATTCAGTTAGATACCGATAGTGATGATGCCGAAAAACAACCACAAGGAAAACCTAAAACAGAGTTGGAAATGGCTGAAGACGAAGGTATGTAGAACCAACATTGTAGAACCATAACTTCAGGTTTATTTATCCATAGATATACAAAAGTCAATTAGTTTAGCACCGTTGCTCATATTGTAGGGCATCGGTGCTAAATTATTTTAGCAATGATGCTAAAGTGTGAGAATACATTTTGCACGTAAATATGCATATTCTTCATCGTATTTCTTGCTCGGTTACTAGCTGTTTGTGCTATGAAAATAAATTACATTTTTTAATGCCTATATTCTTTCTGTTCAAAACCATCGTACCTTTTTTATAAACCGTCCGTACTTTCCAATAAAATCGTCCGTACTTTTTAGCAAAAACGTCCGTACTTTTTAGCAAAATCGTCCGTACTTTTTTGTGAAAACGTCCGTACTTTTTAGCAAAATCGTCCGTACTTTTTTGTGAAAAACGTCCGTACTTTTTTTAGCGAAAAGTATATTCTTTTTCTTAGGAAAGTATAATGTTTTTGCAAACAATTGAATATCAATTAATTGTATATTTGTATTCGTCGCATCTGTTGTTGCCTTTGCAGCAGAGAATATGAGCTGTAAAAATTGTATGTAGCGAATGAATTTTTCTGGCAAATGCAGTCCGACGATAGAATTGCCTGTATATTTTCTGTAATAAAAATTCAGACTAATTTTATCGATGAACAAAGAAATACCAAGCGAAAAAGCTATTCTGGCAGAATCGCTTCCTTCTTATTTGCAAGCTTGTTTAATTCTTTCCTAAAGAAATAATAGTAGAGCATACCAGCAGTGGTTAAGCCAAATGGAAACGCATACCATATTCCTTGTATTCCAAAGTTAAGTTTTATTCCAAGCAAAAAACCAATGGGCAAACTAATTAAGAAGAAGGCAACGAAAGCTGTAGGTACGAGTGGTTTTACATACGAAAGACCACGCATTGCATTACCGTATGCACATTGCAAACCATCGCCTATTTGGTAAATCATTAAAGGCCATATAAGTTGTGCTACCATCTGGCAAACATCTTCGCTATCGGTAAAAATAGCTCCCATTTGGTTACGATAAATAAAAACAGGAATAGCAACAATAAAGGCTATCAACATAATGAGATGGAAACCTGCCGACGACGATAATTGTACTGCTTTATAATCGCGTTGCCCCATAAAATAGCTCACACGTATAGCAATGGCAGCTCCCATACCATAATAAACCATATAAAACAGCTGCGAAATGGAAAGCATAACCTGATGGGCTGCTAAAGCTTTTGTTCCAATCCACCCCACCATAATAGAACTTAAACTAAAAGCAGCTGTTTCCATACTCATTTGTAGGCTTAAAGGGAAACCTATACGAAGAAAAAATATAAGGTCGGCACGATTAATGGACTGTTTTAAAAAGCCATGGTGATATATCTTGTATCTTTTAGATGCGAAGAATATAATTGTAATTACAATTGCCATTAGAATGCGCGAAGTCATGGTAGAAATTCCTGCTCCGTATAAACCAAGTTCTGGAAATCCTAACTTGCCATATATTAAAACATAGTTGCCCACAATGTTGAATACATTTCCACCTAACATAATCCACATTGGTATTTTAGTGTCGGTAGTTCCATCAAACAACTGTTTAAAGGTATTGAACCAACAAAAGAAAGGTAACGATATAAGATTTACAATGAAGTAGGGACGCATTAAAGGAAGTAATTCTTCTGGCTGACCCAATTTATCAAGATTTAAATAAAGTAAGAACATTGCAGCCACAAGTAAAACAGCCAATAGCGTGTTTACTAATAGTGCATTCTTAAGCATTCCGCCAATTTTGTTGTTTTCTTCTCGTGCATAAAGCGAACCAACAATGGGAGTTAAACCGTATGCAAAGCCCAATCCAAATACTAAAACCAATACAAACATATTGTTTACGAAGGCAGCAGCACCAAGTTCGGTGGTACTATGCTGTCCAATCATTAAAGTATCGGCAAGTCCAAGAATAATTGTCCCTATTTGTCCAATAATTATAGGCAGACCTAACTGTGTAAGCGATTTGTAATGTGGGTAATAAGGTTTAAGAATTGTGTACATATATTTGTTTCCTGAATGTTTTTGAATTGCTATTTTGGTTTGCTTCTTTTTTCAAATTCCACTCTAACATTTTTGTATCCCATTGCCTTTAGCATTTTTTCGAATTGTTGTTGCGCATTGTTTTCTGCTGTGGCAATATTCTCTTTAGTGAAACAACGTTTTAGCATTTTTTTGTAAGCAATGTTGTATAGTTTCTCTTTATCATCAGCCGACCATGACCCACTTTCGAAAAACGATTGCGTGCGTGCCTCGTCTATGAAATTACGGTCCAGTAATTCAACATTAGGCAATGTAGCAACAACAATAGAGTCGTTCTCCACATGAAGCCATTGTGGTTTAGCTTTGTGTAAGTCTATTCCTAAACGTAATGTTCCATAATAAATACGAACCAATTCGCGATCTACAAAGATGCTTTTCCGTACCGTATCAACAAGTTCTTCGTCGTTGATTGCAAGAAATTCCCCATTGTCCTATGCTCTGAATAGATTGAACTTGTTGTGGTGTAACATCTATTCGTTGGTCTACATTCACCGATACTGAATTTGTATTGGTAATCCATTTCACAAGAGCAATGCCAACTGCAATGAGCACTGCAATGCCAAGCACTTGTAACCAGAAGGTTTTAAATGTTCTCCCGGCAAACTTTTGTATCTCGTTACTCATCTTTCTTATTGTTCTGAATAGTTGAATTTTCAATAAATCGTGTAATATCAGCCATTGTAAACTGCTTTCGGAAACTAATAGTAATGTTTTCTTGCTTATACCCAAGCATTTTCAACATCGGAATTAGTTGTTTTGCAGCACTCTCTTGCGCATGTTCTATAATACCCATCTGTCCGATAGAATTAATAATCTGCTTTCTGCCTTGTCGTTCGTAGTTTGTTAGTTCAGCATCGGTAAAGTTATGGCGCATAAACGGCACAAACTCTTTCATTCCTTTGTGGTCTATCTTTGTACTGGTAAGAACAATACGAGGATCGGGCAGAATAATCGTAATTTTCCCATTACCCTCTTTCTTTACATTCTCTTCGTTAAAGTCAGAGAAATCTATATATGCCTTTACAACAGCATCGAGTGGTATTGCAACACGCCGGTCGCCAAATGGAAGATTTATAGAAAACTTCTTGTTAAAGAATGTTCCTTCTGCTTTAACTTCGTCGGTGTGCGTTATAATTTTGTGTATTCTATATTCTGAAGTGTACAAACGAGAGCTTTTTTGCACCCGTTCTACCAACATCGGAATTGTATCTATTGCTTTAGAAGCATCTGGTGTTTCGCTTTTCTTGCCGCACGACATTAGCAAGAATACTGTTAAAATGAGATATGCTAAGCTACTTTTCATAACTGTTAGTTTAGTGGTGCAAAGTTACTATATTTTTGTTGTATAAGCAAATAAAACAATTTGTTTGCTTGCCAAAGGCTATTAATATGGAAATAAAAATGTAGAATAATAAAATATTCAACTTGGTTTATAATCTTCTCCATCTTTTTTCACTATATTTGCAGGCATAATTACAAACTTATGTTTATGAATAATATGAAAGAAGCAACAACCGATGCTATGAAAGAAACAACAGGCAAAGTTGTAAACGAAAAGGAGAAAGCGACAACTGAAAACATTGAAACAATAAAAAAAACGATGGAGAATACTGATGGTATTGACCCTAAATTGCCACGTTTTTTAGCAATTTGGTCAGGTTTTTGCATTGTTCTGTATGCATTGGGCTATTTTGTAGGCTCTTGGATAGTTTATTTGTATTGTGCTGCACCTTTAATTGCGTGGTGTACATTTGGTTTTACCTTCATTCGAAAGAAGAAAAGACTTGCGACTTACAATTTTATAGAACGTAGATTATTAACAGTATGGACATTTGTTGCTTTTGTAACAGCTATCTATGTTGTTTCTTTGAAAAGTGGACTTAGTAATTTTGTACCATTCTTATTGAGTCTACTAAGCATTGCCTTTTCTGGTATATGTATGAAAATGGTAGAACGAACAAATAACACTAGTGTTAGTTTATATTTAGTATTCACATTTTATCCGCTCTTAAACTTAATAAACGGAAATTATAATTTCAATTTAACAGATAAAATTATATTACCTTTATTCTTACTTGTCGTACTTACAGATGGCTTAGTAAGTAGAGATAATGTTTCCTAAGAAAAAAACTAAGTCTATAAGCTATGAAACTGTACTTATATTCATTCTTTCAGAAATAAGTAGTAGCTTTCTATTATCAATTTTAGCAACTAATAAGGAAACAACATTTCTTTATCTTCGCAAACATAATGGTGCTACGATAACGAAATGAATAAGCAGTTAGAATCTTTGTCAGCTGTACACATAACATACAATGTGAGATTATGACTGTTATGTGAAAAACATTTTTACTATAAAATAATAGTTTTGAGTAATCTTAAAAAGAAAGCTCAAAACTATTATTATATTTCATAGAATTTTTAATTATAAATTCAGAATTTGTAATTACATTTTTTTAATTTTCTAATAATAAATTCTGGAGTTATAATAATAATCTTCCTAATTGGCATAAAAAAAGCACCTCCGATGTGGAGATGCTTTCTTTTTTGTTGTGGGTAGTGATGGATTCGAACCACCGAAGCTAGAAGCAGCAGATTTACAGTCTGCCCCATTTTACTACTCTGGAAACTACCCTTTAATGTGGGCGTTGACGGATTCGAACCGCCGACCCTCTGCTTGTAAGGCAGATGCTCTAAAACCAACTGAGCTAAACGCCCTTGCTTTTCTTGTAAGCGGTTGCAAAAGTAAGTATATTATTTTAAACTTACAAGTTTTATCAAACTTTTTTTCAAACGTAGTATTTAGAACTCTCTATACACCTTATATGTAATATAACGATTCTGTTTAAGTTTAACCTAAATTGGTTATTAAACTGTAACATAGTTGTATTTTGTTTATACCATAATGTTTCTGTTACACAGTTTGCCTTTCTATTTTTTTATTTCATCTATGGATTTATTATAAAAATCAATAAAGCAATTTTTATAATAAAAACAAAACAACGAAGTTCTTGCAACTTGTTTAGGCTTAACGATATAGTTACAAAAAGAAATCAACCGATTTATCTAAATAGGTAAATCGGTTGATTTCTTTATTATATGGTAAATAAAATATATTCTGTTCTTTTTTTAGAAATCTACACCAGCTATTTATATTATTGTTGGGATAAGTCTTACTTACTGATATGTTTTTTCGAATTTATATTTTCGCTCTAAATAGAATCTTTTGGTAGTGTAGATTTACTATTCGAAGATTTTTGTCCAGAAGATAAACCTATACCATCAAGTATTTCGTCTACAACCGAACCAGCCATCTCTTTTACTTTATCTTGTGCAGGGTCAATAACTTTCTCTTTCAAGAGTTTTTCCGCTTCTTTTTGGAAGTCAGATTGAACATCTATTTTTGTTTTCTTGTAATATTTCTCTGCAGCCAACCTTAGTTGGTCTTTATTTAGTGTAAAAATGTGGTTGAGTACGCCCACCGAAACAATATAACTTTTTCCGGCAATATTTATTTTTCCTACCGAACCAACAAAGTAGTTATCAACACTCACTAAGTTGTCCATAGCGCCACTTATAATTCTTTTTGTAAACACATCGTTAAATGTTTGCAATGTTTTTGAAGTTAATTCATCGGTAGAATCATTAACAGCCGAAGTTGCAACATCGTTTATAGTAGAAGTTACAACATCAGACAAAACACGTTTATGTTCATCGGCAGAAGGACACGTGAAAATTAAGAGAAAAATAAGTGCCACAAATGCAATAAGAAAACCAATGAAGCAGCCATAATGTTTTTTAGTTTTCTCTTGAATAGGTCTTTCTATGTATACATTTTCTATTGGTTGTGCTTCTACATGAGGAATATCGTTAAAAGGCGTACCAGTTACAACAGAATCATTCCCTAATTTATTGGTTTTATCATTTTTGTTCGCCATTAAAATAGGACGCAATTCGTCTATTTGCCATGCAGGTTGCCATTCATTTGAATTTGAAGCCATCAACAATGTGGTAGCTTCTATTTTGCGTTCAGCAAGTTCTTTTAAATTATATGGACCTTGTTTTTTGTTATCAACGTTAATATAATATTCCATTTCTTTCAATCTTATTATTTTTGTTAAAACTTATAAGTTGCGAAATTATATATTATTTTTTTAGATAGACAAAAATTTTTTTGCTAGCTTTTTTTATCTGTTAATGATTTTCATTAGATTATAAAAAAACTATGAACCACAAAAAAATACATTTTTTTCTTTGTCATTATTTATCTTATTTATTATCTTTGCATATATTTATTTCGAAAAAGAACACATATAGCATAATGTTTGAAAATTTAAGCGATAGACTTGAACGCTCCTTTAAAATATTAAAAGGAGAGGGAAAGATTACAGAAATAAACGTAGCAGAAACGTTGAAAGATGTTCGTCGTGCATTGTTAGATGCCGATGTCAATTATAAGGTTGCGAAATCATTTACCGATACTGTAAAGCAAAAAGCTTTAGGAATGAACGTTTTAACAGCCGTGAAGCCAGGACAGCTTATGGTGAAAATTGTTCATGATGAATTGGTAAAATTGATGGGTGGCGAATCAGTTGGTTTAAAATTAGAAAATAAACCAGCCATAATCTTAATGAGCGGATTGCAAGGTTCTGGTAAAACAACGTTTTCTGGTAAATTAGCCAATCTGTTAAAAACAAAAGAACATAAAAAACCATTGCTTGTAGCTTGCGACGTATATCGTCCTGCTGCTATCCAACAATTAAAAGTTGTAGGCGAATCGGTAGATGTTCCCGTATATAGCGAACCCGATAGCAAAAATGTAAATGCTATTGCCGAGAACGCTATAAAAGAAGCAAAATCTAATGGAAACGATGTAGTAATTATAGATACTGCTGGACGCTTAGCTGTTGATGCAGAAATGATGGACGAAATAGAAAGTCTGAAAAAGCATGTAAATCCCGATGAGGTTTTATTTGTTGTAGACTCTATGACGGGTCAAGATGCAGTAAACACAGCAAAAGAATTTAACGACAGATTAGACTTTGATGGTGTTGTATTAACCAAACTCGATGGCGATACACGTGGAGGTGCTGCATTATCAATTCGAACAGTTGTAACCAAACCTATAAAGTTTATTGGTACAGGAGAGAAAATGGACGCATTAGATGTGTTCCATCCTGCAAGAATGGCTGATCGTATATTGGGAATGGGCGATGTTGTTTCGCTTGTAGAACGTGCCCAAGAGCAATTCGATGAAGAAGAAGCAAAAAGGCTTCAAAAGAAAATACAAAAAAATAAATTCGATTTCAACGATTTCTACAACCAAATACAGCAAATCAAAAAAATGGGAAATCTAAAAGATCTTGCTGCAATGATTCCTGGTGTAGGAAAAGCTATACGCGATGTTGATATTGACGATAATGCTTTTAAAGGAATAGAAGCAATTATACAAAGTATGACGCCAAAGGAGAGAACTAATCCGGAAATATTAAATAACTCTCGACGTCAGCGTATTGCAAAAGGGTCAGGTACCAATATACAAGAGGTAAATAGACTCATAAAGCAATTCGAGCAGACACGTAAAATGATGAAAATGGTTACGGGGTCTAAAATGGCAGGAATGATGGGTAAAATGAAAAATATGCCCGGAATGCCAAAGATGCCTAAACTATAGTTCAAAAAGAATAATATAATAAAACCTACATTCAAGACCTTATGAATTATAAACTTATTGATGGAAAAGCTACCGCAACAGCTATTAAAAAGGAAATTGCGGAAGAAGTACGTAAAATTGTAGAAGCTGGAGGAAAACGACCACATCTTGCAGCTGTACTTGTTGGACACGATGGCGGGAGTGAAACTTATGTAAAAAATAAAGTGTTAGCTTGTGAGGCTTGTGGCTTTAAATCTTCGCTAATTCGCTTTGAAAGCGATGTTACAGAAGAAGAACTGCTCGCATGTGTAGATAAACTAAATAAAGACGATGATGTAGACGGCTTTATAATGCAACTTCCATTGCCCAAACATATAGACGAACAAAAAATAATAATGGCAGTTGACTATCGTAAAGATGTAGATGGCTTTCACCCAATAAATGTTGGACGAATGTCTATTGGTTTACCATGCTTCATATCAGCAACACCATTAGGAATGTTAACTTTACTCCAACATTATAATATTCCAACATCAGGAAAGAAATGTGTTATTCTTGGCAGAAGTAATATTGTTGGTAAACCAATGGCACAACTAATGATGCAAAAACAATTTGGTGATGCAACTGTTACAGTGTGTCATTCTCATTCAAAAACTTTGAAAGAAGAATGTTTGGCTGCCGATATTATAATTGCAGCTATCGGAAAACCTGAATTTGTTACGGCAGATATGGTAAAGAAGGTGCCGTTATACTAGATGTAGGCACAACTAGAGTTTCAGATTCATCTCGACCAAGTGGATTCAAATTAACAGGAGATGTAAAATTCGACGAAGTTGCACCTAAATGTTCTTATATAACACCCGTTCCTGGTGGAGTAGGTCCTATGACAATATGTTCTTTAATGAAGAATACACTGGCAGCAGGAAAAAAAGAATACTATAAATAAGAATTATTCTGATAAAATTGATATCACAAAAATTGATATCATAAAAAAATAAAAAAACAACGCGAATAGATTTTCACCTAATAATTTATTACAAAATAACTATAAACGAAAGGAGGACTATTATGACTGCGGAAGAATTTTTCCGACAGGGCAATGAATTCAAAAAGAAAGGCGATTTAAAGAATGCAATGAATTGTTACCTAGAGGCAATAGAACTCGATCCAGAGTCTCCAGCCTTAGAGGCAAAGAAAATGTTAGAAGACATTTTCAATTTTTACAACAAGGACGCTTATAATCCTTAAAAATACAAAAACAATGAGCAAGATTAAAGGAGCAATTGTCGTAAACACAGATAGATGTAAAGGCTGCCAATTGTGTATTGTTGCCTGCCCTAAAGATGTGATTGACATGGCTCAAAAAAAAGTAAATGTACACGGATATACATACGTAGAACCTGCACACGCTGATTTATGTATTGGTTGTGCAGCATGTGCAACTGTATGTCCTGATGGTTGTATTACCGTATACAAAAAAAGAGTGGAGGAATAAGAATGGCAGAAAAAGAAGTAACATTAATGAAAGGCAACGAAGCTATTGCTCACGCTGCTATACGTTGTGGTGCAGATGGATATTTCGGCTATCCTATTACTCCACAAAGTGAAATAATAGAAACATTAGCATTATTAAAACCATGGGAAACAACTGGTATGGTTGTTTTGCAAGCAGAAAGCGAAACTTCTTCTATTAATATGATTTATGGAGGAGCTGGTGCTGGAAAAAGAGTTTTAACTTCTTCTTCTTCTCCTGGTGTAGCTTTAATGCAAGAGGGAATAAGTTATATGGCAGGTGCCGAACTTCCAGGTGTTTTTGTAAATGTACAACGCGGAGGACCTGGATTAGGAACAATACAACCTAGTCAGAGTGATTATTTCCAAGCAACAAGAGGAGGTGGTAATGGAGATTATAACGTTATAGTTTTAGCTCCTAATTCTGTTCAGGAAATGGCAGATTTTGTAGATTTAGCTTTTGAATTAGCATTTAAATATCGTAATCCTGCTATGATTCTTTCTGATGGTGTAATTGGCCAGATGATGGAAAAAGTAGTTTTACCTCCTATGAAACCTCGTCGTACAGAAGAAGAAGTTGAAAAAGAATGTCCATGGGCTAGTATGGGACGTAAAGGTGGACGTGTTCCAAATATCATTACATCACTTGAATTGAAATCTGAAGTAATGGAAAAAAGAAACTTACACCTACAAGAAAAATACACAAAAATAAAAGAAACGGAAACACGTTTCGAAATAAGCCAATGTGAAGATGCAGATTATGTGATTGTAAGTTTTGGTAGTGCATCTCGTATTGGAGAAAAAGCTATGGAATTAGCACGCGAACAAGGTCTGAAGGTCGGTTTATTCCGCCCAATAACTCTGTGGCCATTCCCAAGTAAAGAGCTTGTTGAAATCTCTAAAGGAAAGAAAGGTATATTGGTAAGTGAGATTAATGCTGGACAAATGGTCCAAGATGTTAGACTTGCTATAGATGGTACTCTACCAGTTGAACATTTTGGAAGATTAGGTGGTATTGTTCCAGAGCCAGAAGAGATAGTTAAAGCACTAAAAGATAAACTTGTAAAATAAAAACGGAGGAATGCCTAATGGCAGAAAATAATATAATTTCACCAGAAAATTTGGTATACGAAAAACCAAAACTAATGAACGATACGACAATGCATTATTGTCCTGGTTGTTCACATGGTGTTGTGCATAAACTCGTAGCAGAGGTTATTGCCGATATGGGTATGGACGAAAAAACAATTGGTGTGTGTCCTGTAGGTTGTGCTGTTTTTGCTTATCGTTACCTTGATATTGACTGGCAAGAAGCCGCACATGGAAGAGCACCAGCAGTAGCTACAGCTATAAAACGACTTTGGCCAGACCGTTTGGTCTTTACTTATCAAGGAGATGGAGACTTAGCTTGTATAGGAACTGCAGAAACTATTCATGCTCTTAATAGAGGAGAAAATATAACTATCATATTCATTAATAATGCTATTTATGGAATGACAGGAGGACAAATGGCTCCTACGACATTGTTAGGGCAAAAACGGCAACTTGTCCTTTTGGTCGAGTTCCAGATATTCATGGTTATCCACTTAATATGACAGATCTGGCAAGTCGATTAGATGGAACTTGTTATGTTACTCGTCAGAGTGTTGATACAGTCGCATCTATTAATAAAGCAAAAAAAGCAATTCGAAAAGCATTTACAGCAAGTATGCAAGGTAAAGGCAGTTCTCTTATTGAAATTGTGGCAACTTGTAATAGTGGTTGGAAACTTAGCCCAGTGAAAGCTAATGAATGGATGCGTGAAAATATGTTCCCACATTATCAAAAGGGAGATCTTAAAGATGAAACGGGAATGTAAACTAATTTAAAGCATTCACAATATGAAGAAAGAAATAATAATTAGTGGTTTTGGAGGACAAGGCGTCCTCTCTATGGGAAAAATATTAGCTTACTCAGGTTTAATGGAAGATAAGGAAGTAACGTGGATGCCTGCTTATGGACCAGAACAACGTGGTGGAACAGCTAATGTTACAGTAATTGTAAGCGATGAACGCATATCTTCTCCTATATTAAGTAAGTATGATGTTGCAATTGTGTTAAATCAACCTTCGCTCGAAAAGTTTGAGCCAAAACTTAAGCCAGGTGGAATACTTATATATGATGGATTTGGAATAAACACACCACCTGTTCGTTCTGATATTAAGATTTATCGTATTGATGCAATGAATAAAGCTGCTGAGATGAAGAATTCTAAAGTATTTAATATGATAGTGCTCGGCGGATTACTAAAGGTTTGTCCTGTTGTAAGTTTAGAAGGATTAAATAAAGCTTTATTTAAGACTTTGCCTGAACGTCATCATCATTTAATTCCTTTGAATATGGAGGCTGTAGAAGCTGGTGGTAATATTATTCAGGAAATTAGATAAATAGCATAATTTCTAAGAATTATAAGAAAGAGGTTTGTAGAATGGTTACGAACCTCTTTTTTTGTTAAAATGTAAATGAAGATACTGAGAACTATTTCTCAGAATCTTTTAAAGAACCAAATTCGCAGTAATCTCAAACAGATATTAGCCCCCAACAATACTTCTTTTTAATTGGAAATAGACCCTTTGTTTTTTTAATTTAAATGCAGCTAAATTTTTAATTACAAAAATGAAAAAAACTGTAATTATAATTTTTTTAATTTTTCTTATTATAAATTCTGCTAAACCTCCTTTCTTTGCTCTTGATTTTTTTCCTTTTCCTGCTTTTTACTAGACACCTTTTTTTATATTTGGTAACTTTTTGCAGATACTTTATTTTTTTATAGGTGTTGGATAGTTGCATACAAGTGAACATATATGTAAGAATAATAGATTGGCTTTTTCCAAATTTAGTTTACTCTTTTTTTATTATATCAGCAAAAAAACATAGATGATTAAATGAATGTAAACTGATAAATATTTTCAGCATCTCTTTTTCTATATAAGATAGGAGTATGTAACTTTATTGATGCAACTATATTTTTATTAGTATTATAAACAATAGAAACAACTTATTTTAAAAACTCTAAAATGGGTAAAATAATATGTTTCTTGGCAATTTGACCATATAAAAACATAAAAAAAGACCTTTTTACACACTTTTTCGGGAAAAAAATATTTGGTCATCTGCATATTTTTTTCTATTACTTTGCACCGTAATATAAAAATTTTTTTATTTAAAAGGGTATTAATAAATTTTCAGAGAAATGAAAAAGTTAGGTTTATTGTTCGCTGCCTCAATATTCGCAGCATCTGCATCTGCTCAGACAGTTGCAGAAAGTAAGACTTTCGACAACATTTACATTGGTATTAATGGTGGTGTTGCTACTAAAACAACAGGTCACAAATGGTTAAGCGATCTTAATGCAAATGCTGGTCTTCGTCTTGGTCGTTATTTTACTCCAGTATTCGGTTTAGCAGTTGAGGGTAACGCTTATTTCTCAAACAAACCTTGGTATTCAACAGGTACTGTTGTACGTGCTACAAATGTTAGCTTACTCGGTACAGTAAATTTGAGCAACTGGTTTGGTGGTTATAAAGGTGAGCCTCGTGCTTTTGAAGTTAGCGCTCTTTATGGTCTTGGTTGGATGCATGTATTCACAAACAACGAAATGTTTGAGAAGGCAACAGAAAATCAACGTAATCGTATGACATCTAAAGCTGCTCTTAATTTCGCATTCAATTTCGGTGCTGAAAAACAATGGCAGTTCTATGTTGAGCCATCTATCAACTTTGCATTCTTAGGCAAGTCTCATTCAAAGAATATTACTGTTAATCCATCAGGTACATTCAATTATAACGACTACAATGTTGGTTATGATTACAAGACTGCAGCACAAGATGGTCAACCAGCTTACAACATCAACAATTCATTCGTTCAATTGAACGCTGGTATCATTTACAAGTTTGCAAACTCTAATGGAACTCACAACTTCACAATTGTAACTCCACGCGATCAAGCTGAAATCGATGCACTTAATGCACAAATCAACGAACTTCGCAACCGTAAACCAGAAGTTATCACTAAGGAAGTTGAAGTTGTTAAGGAAGTACCTTCAGTTAAAGTTAAGGAATTCACAGTTTCTGACCTCGTATTCGTAACATTTGCTCAAGGTAAGTACAATCTTACAAGAGAAGCAAAAGCTGCTCTCGATAACATTAAGGAAGGTAGCCATGTTCAAGTTGTTGGTACTGCTTCTCCAGAAGGTTCTGCAGCATTCAACCAGAAGTTATCTGAAAACCGCGCAACAGCAGTTGCAAATTACCTTTCTGGTCGTGGCGTAATTGTAGACGAAGCTACTGGTAAGGGTGTTCAAGGTGTAACTTCTAACCGTCTTGCAGTTGTTTACGTAAAATAAAAAAATAAATAGAATAATTAAATTTTAGATTACACAATTAATCCTCAGTACGAAAGTACTGGGGATTTTTTTGTTTTACATAGTGAGTAATAAAAATTATCTAAACTATGTATAACCTTGATTGCGATTAAAGTCTCTAAATTTTATAATTATAAAAAAATAATTTTTGTAATTATAAAAATAAGATTTTATTATTATATTTTTTTATTGAAATCAAATCATATTTTTTTGCAGTCTTTTTATTTAGTACAAACATATTTTTTTCATAGAATCATCTTCTATTTTTTTCTATATGTTCTATTCTGGTGCGATTCATAATCTCGTTTAAATAGGTTGTTTTAAATTTTCCGTATAAAACGAAATTAATATATACGCTATGCAAATTTTCATAAGAATATCCTTATTTTTTTGCAAGAGTATATAATTAATCGTATATCGGATATGAATAACTTACCAAAGATAGGCAAATATAATTTTGTTGCAGAGCCATTTCATTGTGATTTCACAAAGCATTTATTTATCGGGCATTTAGGAAATAATCTTCTGAATGCTGCAGACTTTCATAGTAATGATAGAGGATATGGGGTAAACTATTTGAACTCTGTAAATAAGACATGGGTGTTGAGTAGACTTTCTGTCGAGTTAGATAAAATTCCTGCTATTTATGAAGATTTTGTTGTAGAAACTTGGATAGATAGCGTGATGCGTTATTTTACCAACCGTAATTTCAAAATAACCAATAAAGATGGATATGTGTATGGATACGGAAAAAGCATTTGGGCAATGATAGATACAACAACTCGCCAACCTGTAGATATTCTGAAAACAAGTAATGAAACAATTTCTGAATATTTAGAAACCGACTATGCCAACCCCATAAAAAAATCTTCGAGGGTAAAATTAGATGATGATTTGAAGCTACAGCAATCAATACTTACAACTTATAGCGATATAGACATAAATGGGCATGTAAATTCTATAAAAATATATTGAACATATATTAGATCTTTTCCCTATTGAGTACTATAAAAAAATACCGAATTAAGAAGTTTGATATAGCCTATATAATGGAATCTCACAATAATGATAAGCTAAACTTTTATACCAATATAGATAGTATAAACGAATGTAATAATACAGTGTCTGTTAGAGTTACAAAATCGGGTTTTAAAGAGGAAAAAGAAGTGTGCTGATGTCAATTTTCATTCGGTTAAAAAAAGTATTGAAAGTGAAGATAAATATAATAAACTTGTCGATATTTATTTGGAATGCATATATGCAAACGAGGAATGTGTGTTCACAAAAAGTCTTTCAATGAGTTTATTATAAAATAATGCGAAAAAAATAGCAATAAAGCATTTGGAATTTTTGTATTTCCCCAATTATTCATTATATTTGCAAATAGAATAAATATATATTATTAATCTAAATTTTATGAACAACAACAAAGTTATGGACCGCGCAGCGGACAATATCAGAATACTTGCAGCCTCAATGGTAGAGAAAGCAAAGTCAGGACACCCTGGAGGTGCAATGGGAGGAGCTGATTTTATAAATGTTCTTTTCTCAGAATATCTGATATTTGACCCAGAGCAACCAAATTGGGCAGGTAGAGATAGATTTTTTTTAGATCCAGGCCACATGTCTCCAATGTTGTATGCGGCATTAGCACTTCAAAATAAATTCACAATAAACGAATTAAAAGAATTTCGTCAGTGGGGATCTCCAACTCCAGGACATCCAGAACGAGATATAAAGAGAGGAATTGAAAATACATCAGGACCATTAGGACAAGGTCATGCTTTTGCTGCAGGTGCTGCTATTGCAGAAAAATTTCTTGAGGCTCGATTAGGCAAAGAAGTAATGCAACATAAAATCTATGCTTACATTTCTGATGGTGGAATTCAAGAGGAAATATCGCAAGGAGTAGGGCGTATTGCAGGCAATTTAGGTTTAAATAATCTAATAATGTTCTACGATGCTAATAATGTTCAGTTGTCTACCAAGTGCGATGAAGTAATGAACGAAGACACTGCAGCAAAATATAAGGCATGGGGTTGGAATGTTTTAACTTGTAATGGTAATAATGTAGAGGATATAAGAAAAGCACTTGATGCAGCATTAACAGAAACGGAGCGTCCAACACTTATTATTGGTAAAACTATTATGGCTAAAGGTGCACTTATAGCCGATGGAACAAGTTATGAACATAGTATAAAAACACATGGAGCTCCACTTGGTGGCGATGCATATATAAATACTATAAAAAATTTAGGTGGCGATGTAAACGATCCATTTAAAATTTTCCCCGAAGTAGCAGAACTTTATGCAAATCGTTTAGAAGAACTAAAAACAATAGTTGCTAAACGTCATGCAGAAGAACAAAAATGGGAGGAAGCTAATCCAGAAAAGGCAGTTCTATATAAAGAATGGTTTAGTGGAAAAGCACCAAAAATAGATTGGACAGCTATAAATCAGAAAAAAGATGTAGCAACACGTGCAGCAAGTGCTACATGTTTAAGTCTACTTGCAGAACAAGTTCCAAATATGATATGTTCATCTGCTGACCTTTCTAATTCAGATAAGACAGATGGCTTTTTGAAAAAGACAAAAGATATTGTACGCAACGATTTTTCTGGTGCATTCTTTCAAGCTGGTGTTAGTGAATTAACAATGGCTTGTATGTGTATTGGTATGATGTTGCATGGTGGAGTTATTACTGCAATGGGAACTTTCTTCGTTTTCTCAGATTATATGAAGCCAGCTATCCGTCTTGCTGCATTAATGCAAATTCCAGTAAAATTTATTTGGAGTCATGATGCCTTCCGAGTAGGGGAAGATGGACCAACACATGAACCTGTTGAGCAAGAAGCACAAATAAGGTTGATGGAGAAATTACAGAATCATTCGGGAAAAGATGCATTACGTGTTTTCCGTCCTGCTGATTCAGACGAGACAACTATTTGTTGGGAAATGGCAATGGACAATGTAGATACACCAACAGCTTTAATACTTTCTCGCCAGAATGTAACTAATCTTCCTGAAGGAAACAATTACGAGTTAGTAAGAAAAGGGGCATATATTGTAAAAGGTTCTGATGAAAATTACGATATAATACTTGTTGCGAGTGGTTCTGAAGTTTCAACTTGCATTGCAGGAGCTGAACTTTTAAGAGCCGAAGGAGTGAAAGTTCGTATAGTAAGTGCTCCATCAGAAGGTTTATTCCGTTGTCAATCGGTAGAATATCAAGAGAGTGTTCTTCCAAAGAATGCAAAAATCTTTGGTTTAACAGCTGGACTTCCTGTAACTTTGCAAGGACTTGTTGGTGCAAATGGCACAGTTTATGGTCTGAATAGTTTTGGTTTTTCAGCCCCATACAAAGTTCTTGATGAAAAATTGGGCTTTACAGCTCAAAATGTTTATGAACAAGTTAAATTATTTTTAGCATAACACTAACCGAGCCTTGCAGAATTTCTGCGAGGCTCTTAACGACTTTAACGCTTATGGAAATAAAAACAGTAGGTATTGCCTGCGATCACGCTGGCCTTCCATTAAAGAAATTTGTTATTCAGTATCTTGAAGAACATAAACTGCCTTATAAAGATTTGGTTGTAACAGCGACTTAAGTTGTGATTATCCAGACTATGCCCATCCACTGGCAGAAGCGCTTTCAAATGGTGAAGTTTATCCAGCTATTGCTATTTGTGGTAGCGGAGAAGGTATGTCTATTACACTAAATAAACATAAAGGTGTAAGGGCTGGTTTGGCTTGGAATAAGGATATAGCAGAACTTATTCGTCAGCATAATGATGCAAATGCACTGGTTTTACCAGGTAGATTTGTTGATAATAAGACTGCGGAGAAGATAATGGACGCTTTTTTCAAGGCAACTTTCGAAGGTGGACGTCATGAACGTCGTGTACAAAAGATTGATATTGAAAAATAATTATCAGCTAAGTAATAAAAAAAGAGAGTTCTTAATTAAATAGGAACTCTCTTTTTTTGTATGATATAATAAATTCTTATTTATATCTGTCTTTTTTTATATCAAATTCTCTTCCTGTTGTCTAAATGAGAATTATAAGTGTCTTCGAAAAACAGCATTTACTGTGTTTATTTCCAAGAAAGTGGTTACTCCTCCTTTGCCCATTTCTCCAGAAATGTAAGCTATTTTATCGTTAGGTGCTATATATTTTCTCTGGCGCAACATTCGTAGAGCAGCTTTAAAAAGTTCGTGTTTCGACTTTTTTTCTTGTTGGTATATTGGGATTAATCCATAGCTAAGATTCAACCAACGTTGCAATTTGTCGTGGTAACAAATTGCCAATACAGGATTTGGTCCGCGAAAGGCTGCTAAATTACGTGCGGTTTTACCAGTGTCGCCATCTGTTATAATGCCTTTTACGCCCAGATGTTCGGTTGCTTCGATGGCACATTTAGCTAAAAATTCTCTTTGTCCCATATCATCGCTAAGTGGAATTTTTAAAAATCCTTCTCGGTGTGCATCTTTTTCTGCGCGTTCTGCAATTGTTGCCATTGTACGACAAGCTTCAACTGGGTATTTTCCACTTGCAGTTTCTCCACTTAACATTAGTGCATCTGTGTAACCATAAATAGCATTTGCAATATCGGTTACTTCTGCGCGTGTTGGACGAGGGTTATTTATCATTGTATGGAGCATTTGTGTTGCAACTATTACTGGTTTACGTTTTGCAATACATTTTCTAATTATGTTGCGTTGAATACCAGGAATTTGCTCTATAGGAACTTCTATACCTAAATCTCCTCGTGCAATCATTATTCCGTATGATGCTTCTATAATTTCATCGATATTGTCGACACCTTCTTGATTTTCTATCTTCGAAATTATCTTTATATCCGAATTATGTTCGTCTAAAATATCTTGAACTGCTTTAACATCAGCTGCAGAACGAACAAAAGAGTGTGCAATGAAATCTATATCTAAATTAATAGCTAATTTTATGTTTGCAATATCTTTTTCGGTTAAAGCGGGTAAATCTATGTGGATACCAGGAACATTTACGCTTTTCCGTGCTCCTAATATACCATCGTTCATTACTTTTGCAATAAGCATTGGCCCATCAATTTCAATAACTTCCATATCTATTGCACCGTCATCGAATAGTAAATGCGCACCAACTTTAACATCGTTTGCAATATCTTTATAAGAGACATTTATGATATCGTGGGTAGTTTCTATATCGGGGCGTCCAAATATTTTTATTATTTCGCCAGTTTTGTATGGAATAGGGTTTGCAACACTTGTAGTTCTTATTTCTGGCCCCTTTGTATCTATAAGTAATGCTATGTGTTGCGAAACAGCACGTGTGTTTTCTACAATTTTTTTTATTCCTTCTGCTGGTGCGTGGGCTGTATTCATACGAACAACATTCATTCCTGCGAAGAATAATTTACGTAGAAAATCAATATCGCATCTAAAGTCGCTGATAGAACAGACTATTTTTGTTTGTTTCATATTCTGTGTTGTTTATTTAGTTAGATATTACCGTAAAAAGAATATATAGGAAAGTTGATGTAATAAGCATAATACCAACGAATATAAGAAGCAGATTGTGGCCTTTTTACCTATACTGCTAACTTGTAGCGTTTGTTTTTTCTGTTCTACCTTTTTAGTTTCTAATAATGGAACTGCTATTGTTGATTCAGTACCACAATAAGGACAATTACATTTTACTGTAACTCCCTCTTCTGCCTGAATACTAAATTCTCGTTTGCAGTGTTTACAATTAACTTGAAAGTAGCGTAATACCATACTTTATCTTACATCGTCTATTAAAAACCTATTGTTTTCTATTTTTAATTTAATAAGTCGCTGATCGGTTGTTCCGTTTTGTGATAACCTTACTTTATACCAATCTTTATCGTAATAGGAAATTCTTAAATTCCGAATTAGTTCATCTGCATTTTCTAATCCAGAAAGTGTACCGAATAATCCCCACCAAGCTGTTTGCTTATCTAAATCGAAAGCATTTTCGTTATCTCCGTAAAGAATGCGCTTACAATTATTGGTTAAATACGACTCATATTGTGTTACGTCTGCTCCAGAAAGAACTGCATTTATATAGAACGAGTGGAGAAAAGTGCAAGCCATTGTTTGTAGTCGCTTTTGTTTTTGGGCTAAAACAGATTTCGCTTGTAGCATTTCTCGCACTTTCATTACTGAATCGCGATGATGTTGTCGCTCAATTCTTATAAGTTCTTTTTTTTGTTGTTGTTGCCAATTAAAGTAAAGAAAGCCTCCAACAATAAGAATACTTAAGAACAATATGAAGATTATTGTTTTAAACCAATTATTATTCTTCTTTACCGTCTCTTTGGTATACTTATTTTTAGATAGCGGTCTCACATTTTCGTTTTGGAGACTTGTTTTCTGCGTTAAGAGTGCTTGCCTATCTGTAGTTCTCCGTCTCTTTATTTGGTATTAAGATAGACAATTTTTGTCCACAATATGGACAAGCCGAAGTGGTTCTAAGCACATTATCGACAGAGATTCTAAACTTCTTTCCGCACCTTTTACAAGTTACTTGATAGAGCATTTTTATTTTCTTGCAAATTTAATACTTTTTATTTTTAGATAATAAAAATATTTTTTTCTTATTGCCATAAACTTTTTATGTAAACACTTTGGCTGAGTAGTTACGAAAAAAACAATAAAAAAACTTATATGGGTAAAAGGTGTACATAATTTATAACGAATAGATAAATGTGTAGAAATTATGAGTAAAAAGTACAAATGTAACGGCAAAGAAGAAAGGTTATTTATCACTGAAAAAAATTTACCATAATATACTCCTAAAAATTTTATAATTAAAAATCTACAAGGTTTATAATAACAAAAATAAAAAAATTTATAATTACAGATTTTTTTATTTTGTTATTATAAATTTCCACGAACTCCTCAAAAATAATTATTCTGCATAGAATGTCCCGACCTATAAATATATGTTCGTATGCTTATTCTAGAATAAAACAAATGGGTTGGAAACATTATTGAAATTAGAAATTATAAACCCTGAGCAAACATTGTTCTGCTCAGGGGATATTAAAAACTATTGATGTTCGATAAAACTTATAAATGAGCCATATTGAGCACTGTTTTTTTATTTTTATGAAACTACTTGTTTGTGAATTTGCTAATAAAATCGTCTTCCGAAATTATGTCTATTCCAAGTTGTCGTGCCTTTTGGTTTTTACTTGATGTGCTATTTATATCATTGTTTATGAGATAGTTTGTAGATTTCGATACACTTCCCGTAACTTTTCCACCTTGACTTTCTATATATGCCTTTAGTTCGTTTCGGTTCTTATAGTGGTGCACATCGCCCGTAATAACAAAAGTAAGTTCGTTGCAAAGAGTTCCTTTTTGTGTTGGTACAACTTCTTTTATTTTAAGTTCTGTGAGCAGATGTTCTACTATTTCTTTATTTTTTTTGTTTTGCATCCATTTCACAAAACTTGTACTTTTCTCCGGTCCAATGCCTGAAATGGTTGCAAATACAGCAAAATTAGTGGTAGATTGTGCTATATTAATGAGTTCTGTTAACGAATATGCAGAGAGTAAACGTGTGCAAACATCAATTCCAACAAGTGGAATAAACAAGGAATACAAAAACTTTTTTGGTTCTACACTTCTTGCTTTTTCTATTGATTTCAATAAGTTAGAAACACTTTTATTGCCAAATCCATCCATTGTGCTAAGCTCTTCGGCATATTTATCTAAATGGAAGAGATCGGCATATTCTTTTACCCAACCAAGATTAATAAATTTTTGTACGGTTTGTTCGGAAAGCCCATCAATATTAACCCCATCTTTTGAAACAAAACGTACAAATTTTTTTAATTGTTTTGCAGGACAATTCAAATTGGTACAATGTAATGTTCTTGTAGAACTATTTTCGCTTTCTATTATTTCTGTATCGGCTTTACATACTGGACACGAATTAGGAATAGTAAATGTACCAATTGTTTCAATAACATTGATAACCTTTGGTATAATCTTATTAGATTTTATTACTTCTATTTTTGTTCCTTGTCCACCTATCCTTAGTCTTTCGCATTCAGATATGTTACATAGGCTAGCTCTCTTTACAGTTGTTCCTTCTAAGCTAACAGGTTTAAAAACTGCAACAGGCGAAATGGTAGAAGCAGCGCACGACCATTCAATATATTCCAATTCGGTTGTTGCACTTTCATCTTTCCATTTAAAAGCATAACCAGCTCGTGTGGCATGATGTCCTGTAACATTTCCTGATGCGGCATATATAGTGTCGTCGAACGAAATAACTAAACCATCAACAGGATAGTCAAACGAGTTCAGTTTTTCGGTCCATTCTTGCACTACATTTCCTATATTTTCCTGTGTAGGGTGAGATATTAGTTGGTGTTCTACAGTTTTAAATCCTAATTTCTAAGAAATCCATTCTATTTCCCCACGATACAATGTCTTCATCTGTATGAACTAATGTAAAAGGAATCCAATGAATATGTCGAGATTTTACTTCGTTTATGTTCTTTAGTGTTAATGAACCCGATGCAAGATTACGTGGATTAGCATATTCTTCGCCCATTTCCATATTAAATATATTGAAGTCGGAGTAACTTATAATAGCTTCACCACGAATAACTATATGACCAGTGTTCTTAATTCGTGGTAAAATTCCTTCGATAGCAGCTGCTAAATGCGTAATATTAGTACCTATATGACCATCGCCACGTGTTACCACTTTCGATAATTTACCGTTATCGTAAGTAACAACTAAGGTTAAACCATCTAATTTCCACGAAAGCCAAATAGGTTTTCCTTCTGCCCATTTAGCAAGATCGGCAACACTCTTTGTTTTTGCAAGCGAAAGTGCAGGAAATTCGTGTTCTTCTTTTTCGCCAACAATATTATCGGCACTCACATTAATAGTAGGCGAATCGGGTAGGGTAATACCAGTTTCTTCCTCTATACGTTTAAGTTTATCGAAAATAGAATCCCATTCATGGTCCGACATTATTTCAGTTTTACCATTATAATATGTATCTGAAGCCTGATTGAGTTTATCAACAAGCTCACGCATTATAGCTAATTTATCTTCTTGCATAGTGTTCAGTTATTTATATATAAAGAAAGAGCCACCGTTGCTCTCGCAAATCTTTTTAGAAGTTGTTGAATATATTCTGCATTCTGTTTTACTAATTCTTCATTACCATCATATCCGTTAATTAACACCAACAAATGTGTGGTGTTGATAGTAATTTTTGTACGTTCATTGTCGGAAGTTGGAGTTCCAACACCACCAAAATCATCTCTATAAACAGGTAATCCCTGAATGTTTATCGTTCCACGTCCAATACCTTTATATGGTTCTCCTTCTTTTCCTATTCCTAATTTTAGAGTATCTCCAATAATCTTATCTGCATCAAAGCCACCAATGCTATAACCATATTTCATAGAAGCAAGATTAATAAGATCTACCAGCGTGTTTATTTGGTAAAGAGCCTTTCCTTGTAATATACGTCTGATTAAAGCTTCTGAAGCAGGACGATAACGTGATGGATCTTTACCGCAAATGCGATAAATATGGCGAGTGGCTGCAATTCCAGAAATTTCTTTTAGTGTATCAACCGTAAGTTTATTTCTAAATTCTTCTCCAAGCGTATCAATATCTTTCCAAAGTTCTTGAGAAAAATTCGAGTTTTTCACTTTTGCTTCAACGCATGCGCCAACAAAGTTAGGGCATACATTTTCAATTTCTTTCCCTACAATTATTTCCATATCGTCTTTATAAGTTTTTTATCGGCAGCTGTCCATTCTAAAGAGTCAAATTCAGAGGTATTCAACCACTTTGCATTGAGATGAACAAAAAGCTTGAAATTATAATTGTGTGCCCTACAATCGTAAGCCGTAAGAATAATATTAAAATCGGGATATTCATAAGTAATACTTCCTAATTGTTTACCAACATCTATGTCCCAATCCATTTCTTCTTTAATCTCTCTACGTAATGCATCGTAGTCGTTCTCATTCGACTTTACTTTTCCACCGGGAAATTCCCAATGTTCGGCAATATAAGTTGGACCCTTTCTTAGTCGCTGCGTGCAAAGAATTTTATCTTCTTTACGAATAATTGCACAAACAACTTTTATAGTTCTTTTCTCCATCTTACCACTATTTTTCTACAAATGTACTACAAATAAACTAATATCTAATGATTTTTGCAAAAATATACTATTAAAGACTTTCCACATCATATCTTTTATATACCTTTGTGGCGCTTTTACGAATATACAATTTAATAATTAATAATAAAATAAAAAGAAATGTCTACTTTAACCATTGCGATTATAGTCGTGTTTGTTCTTGGCTACGCATCGATAGCCATGGAGAGCTTAGTGAAAATAGATAAAGCTGCCATAGCTTTGTTGATGTTTGTATTCTGTTGGACATTATATATGTTCGATCCAACACCGTTTGTTCAGTTAATGCATGCAGGGAATGTATCAGAATGGACAGGAAACGTAACAGATTTTGTTAATAAACTCATTATAGAACATTTAGGAGATACTTCAACTACCTTGTTCTTCTTAATGGGAGCAATGACAATAGTTGAAATTGTAGACCAAAATGGTGGTTTCAATTGGGTAAAGGGCGTTATGCAAACAAAAACTAAACGTGCTTTATTATGGCGTATAGCTTTTATGACTTTCGTTTTGTCGGCTATCTTGGATAATCTCACAACAAGTATAGTTATGATAATGATACTTCGTAAACTCATTTCCGATAAACAAGACAGAATGATTTATGCAGCATTAGTTATAATAGCGGCTAATTCCGGAGGAGCTTTCTCACCAATCGGCGATGTTACAACTATTATGTTGTGGAATGCAGGAATGATAACTGCAGTAGGAGTTATTAGCGAAATATTTGTTCCTTCTGTTATTTCTATGCTTATTCCTGCGTTTATTTTGCAATATATGCTAAAGGGCGAGTTATCTCAACCTACTAATTCTGAAACAGAAACATCTGAAACTGGAGAATTTGGAAGTACAGAACGAAAAATAGTATTTATAGTTGGTGTAGGTGGTTTATGCTGTGTTCCCATTTTTAAGTCAATAACACATCTTCCACCATTTGTAGGTATTATGCTTGTTTTGGGATTATTGTGGAGTATAACAGAATTGTTCTATAGAAATTTGCATCGTAAAAAGGGAGATGGTGTAAGTTTTTCTAAACGTGTAACAGCTCTTTTGTCTCGTATAGATATGTCTACCATACTTTTCTTCCTTGGAATCTTAATGGCTGTTGCATGTTTAGAGGAAATTGGTGTATTAATGAATCTAGGAAAATCGTTGAATGTTGTATTTGATGGTAATCATTATGCTGTAACAGGAATTATTGGTGTGCTATCGTCTATAGTAGATAATGTTCCTTTAGTTGCAGGAAGTATGGGAATGTACCCAATTGAAGCATCAGGAGATATGGCAGTTGATGGAATTTCTGGCAACTATTAGCATATTGTGCAGGTGTCGGAGGTTCAATGCTTATTATTGGTAGTGCAGCTGGCGTTGTTGTTATGGGATTAGAAAAGATAACCTTTGGTTGGTATATGAAGAAAATTACCTGGATAGCCTTTGTAGGTTATATTGCAGGTATTCTTTCTTACTATCTTATTCGTTCATTCATATTCAAAAACCCCATTGTAAAAAAACAAAAGAATATAATAAAATAGAGAAAGGTCATCATCGTAAAGTTAAATTTAAACTACGATGATGACCTTTTTTCAGTCTCACTATTGTGGAACTTTCTAATAAGCTAGACAAGCTATCTAATTCCAAATATCTATTAATCTGAGAAACTTTTTGCAGAAAATATACACAGATGGAAAAGAATTGTGTATATTTGCAACGGAAAAAAACCTATTTATCCTTAGCGAAAAATAGAATTCTTATAACCATTATACAACAACAATTAAAAAAACAAATCAGATTATGGAAATACCATTTGCTGAATCTTGGAAAATCAAGATGATCGAATCGATTAAGAAAAGTACACGTGAAGAAAGAGAACAATGGCTAAAAGAGGCACATTATAATGTGTTTCAGCTAAAAGCAGAACAAGTTTACATTGATTTACTTACTGATAGTGGCACTGGTGCAATGTCAGATAAACAATGGGCAGCAATGATGTTGGGCGATGAAAGTTATGCAGGAGCTACCTCTTTCTATAAATTTTCAGAAACAGTACAGCGACTTCTTGGAATGAAATATGTTATTCCTACTCATCAAGGACGTGCTGCTGAGAATGTTCTCTTTTCACATCTTGTAAAAGCAGGTAATGTTATACCAGGAAATGCACATTTCGATACAACAAAAGGACATATAGAGAGCAGAAAAGCGCATGCAATTGACGTTACAACTGATGATGCGAAAGATACTCAAAAAGAAGTTCCTTTTAAAGGAAATGTCTGCCTAAATAAACTTGAAAAAGTATTGAAAGAAAACAAGGGTAATGTTCCATTTATGGTTCTTACTGTTACAAATAATACAGTAGGAGGCCAGCCCGTTAGTATGAAGAATATAAAAGAAACTTGTGCTCTTTGTCATAAATATGGTGTACCCGTTATTATGGATTCTGCTAGATTTGCAGAAAATGCTTATTTCATAAAAGTGCGCGAAGAAGGTTATGCTGATAAGACTATCAAAGAAATTGTGCACGAAATGTATGAAGCAGCTGATGCTGCTACAATGTCTGCAAAGAAAGATGGCGTAGTAAATATGGGAGGCTTTATTGCTACTAATAATAAAGAATGGTTCGAAGGAGCAAAAATGTTCTGTATCCCAATGGAAGGTTATGTAACTTATGGTGGAATGAGTGGACGTGATCTTAACGCATTGGCACAAGGATTAGAAGAAAATACAGAATTCGATATGCTTCAACACGTATTCATCAGGTAGAATATTTAGCAAAGAAATTAGATGAATATGAAATTCCTTATCAACGTCCTGCTGGAGGACATGCAATATTTGTAGATGCAAGCAAAGTTCTTACTCACGTTCCTAAAGAAGAATTTCCAGCACAAACATTAACATGCGAACTTTATCTTGAAGCAGGTATTCGTGGCGTAGAAGTTGGTTATATGCTTGCAGATCGTGACCCAGAAACTGGTGAGAATCGCTTTGGAGGACTTGATCTTTTACGTCTAGCAATCCCTCGTCGTGTATATACAGATAATCACATGAATGTTGTTGCGGCTGCTTTGAAGAACGTTTTTGATAGAAGAGAAAGTATTACTCGTGGTGTTGAAATTGAATGGGAGGCTCCATTAATGAGACATTTCACAGTTCAATTGAAACGTCTTCAATAATATCCATTTAATTCTGGTTAGAATATAAGTTCGTAAAAAAATAGAATCAGATTAAATAAAATCAAAAGGTATCACGCATATTTGTGATACCTTTTTTTAATTTTCTTATTCAATAGCCTTAATTCTCTTATTTTATAATGCTAATTAAATTCCAAATTTATTTGGTAATGTGAGTTTTACGCTAAGATTATTTTTTTCATTCTACAATTAATATATAGTCATTCAAATAACTTTATAAAAATCAAAGATGTTATCTGCCTCTTTTTTTCATATCTACAGATCCTAATGCGCCAAGATCATTTGAGTATATTGAGTTATTGTTAGGATTGTTTCTAAAAATAAAGAAGGCTAAATCGCCATCTTGTCCAATCATAAAGTATTTAGGTTCAAATTCATAAACTTGGTATGTCTCATTTCTCTCTTCTAAATCAGAATATGAATACATACATATTCCAGTATTCTTTATTTCAAAAGTGTCACCATCATTTATCTTAGACAAAAAAATCGACATAAAGATCAGGGAATTTTTACATTTATTTTTTTCTCAAGTTCAATTATTTGTTTTTTTAATTTCTTTTGTATCCATAATGATATTTTTTTATAAACCTGATTTTTTTCAATACTTAAAGCAGAAACTGCAAACTCGGTAAAATGAATTCGACTAACTGATATAGATATTTTTTTCTTCCATAATGCAAAGGAAAGAAAAAAATATGGATTAATAAAATTTCCTTTCCTATTTCTACTGTCCCCTTATTTTCTATTGACAAAAACACTCTACCTTATTTTCTATAGGGACATAAAAAAAGAGTTCAGATAAAAAAATATCTAAACTCTTTTTGTGATTCCGGCGGGATTCAAACCCACAACCTTCTGATCCGTAGTCAGATGCTCTATTCAGTTGAGCTACGGAACCTTTTTTTAATTGCATATACTAGAGCAATTATATTGTTCCTTAATTGCGAGTGCAAAGGTACGACTTTTTATTATTACTGCCAAATTTTTTTTATATTTTTTCTATATAAAAATTAATCCTCATCTCGTAATATGGGCAATTGAATATGATAATATACAGCTACAAAACGAATTAGAACGATTAAGATAAATGTTGTGATGACTGTAAAGGTAATGCTAAAATTTAATACTAATAGTATCCAATAGAGCACACCTCCTGCAACACTTGCAATTGCATAAATTTCTTTTTGCAGAATAACGGGTTCATTGTTTAATAGAACATCTCGTATAACACCACCTGCAACTCCCGTAATACACCCCATAACAATAGCAACCCAAAAGGGAAATCCTAAAGTTAAAGTTTTCTGCATTCCTGCAATTGTGAAGAAAGCTAAACCTAATGTATCGAAAACGAACCATGCGTTGTTTAGTTTCTTCATACGTCTTCTTAATATTATAGCAAGAAATAAGGCAATAGCAGTAACAAACAAATAACGAATATCTGTTGTCCAGAAAGGTTTCACGCCTAATATTGTATCACGAATAGTTCCACCACCTATTGCAACAGCAAATCCGCATACATATCCTCCAAACCAGTCGAAATGTTTTTCTGCAGCATGCCTTATTCCTGAAATTGCGAAAGCTAATGTCCCCAATCCTTCAATAAGTTCTAAAAGAGCATCTGCGAATTGTGGATCGTTGAATGTCATAGTTTATTTTTGTGTTGTGTTGATATTTTAATTTGATATTTATTTGTTTACAACATTTTGCGGATTACCTGCTATAAATGTTTTTATATTTTCAACACAAATATTCATTAGTCGCTGACGTGCTTCAATAGTAGCCCATGCAATATGTGGTGTAATATAAGCATTTGGCTGTTTTATTAATGGATTATCTTTGCGTGGAGGTTCTTGTTCCATAACATCGGCACAATAAGCCTCTAAATGTCCCTCTTCTAATGCATTAGCTACAGCTAATTCATCTATCAATGCACCACGTCCGGTATTAATTAAAATTGTACCTGGTAGCATTTGTGCTAATGCTTCTTTATTAATCATGTGTGTATTTTCTTTTGTTAATGGACAATGAAGTGTGATGATATCGGCAGTATGATAAAGTCCTTCCAAAGTTGTCTTGCGAATCCATTCTGGTAAATTACTACTATTTTTACTTGTATATGCCGAAATATCCATTCCTAACATGTGTCCTATCCATGCTACCTTTGTTCCGATATTGCCTAATCCGATTATACCTAATGTTTTTCCTGCAAGTTCAAAGAGAGGTTCGTCCCAATAACAGAATGTTTTCTTACTACTCCAAACTCCTTTACGTGTTTGACAAGCATAATGATCTGCGTGAGTTGCAACATTTAATAGGTGAGCAAAAACAAACTGTGCAACACTGTCGGTGCTATATGCTGGAATGTTAGTAACAATAACGCCATGTTCTTTGGCTGCTTGTAGGTCTATATTGTTGTAACCAGTAGCTAATTCTCCAATATATTTTAATTTGGGCAACTGTTCTATAATTTCCCTTGTCATATTTATTTTATTGACAAGAACAATCTCTGCATCTTTTGCTCTTTCTATAATTTGATTATCTTCAGAATAATCGTAAAAGGTAAATTCTCCTAATTCTTTTACACCGTTCCATGAAATATCTCCAGGGTTAGCTGCATAACCATCTAAATCTACTATTTTCATTTTCTTTTATTTTTTATATTTATCTCCCCAACATTGTAACATCCACTGATAGTATTTTTCTTCTTGTGGTGAATGTTGTGGATTCCAAAAACGTTTATTTGTAAGTGTATCTGGCAAATATTGTTGTTCTGTAAGTGTCCTTGATATTCATGTGGGTTCTTATATCCATCATGATATCCCAATGATGCCATTAATTCTGTAGGTGCATTACATAAATGAAGCGGAACAGGTTGGTTTCCACTGTTGCGAACTTCTGCTAATGCTGCACCAATTCCTTGGTAAGTTGAATTACTTTTTGGTGATACGGCTAGGTAAACTGCTACTTCGGCTAAAGTAATTCTAGCTTCAGGCCAACCAATTTTCATTACACTATCGAAAGCCGCATTTGCTAAAAGTAAGGCATTTGGATTTGCTAATCCTATATCTTCAGCTGCACTAATAATTAATCTTCGAGCAATAAATTGTGGATCTTCCCCTCCTTCTATCATTCTAGCCATCCAATAAAGTGTGGCATCTGGGTCACTTCCACGAATAGATTTTATAAATGCCGAAATAATATTATAGTGCATATCTCCATTTTTATCGTATGCAAGGGGTGTTTGTTGTAAACATTCTATAACAAGCTCATTGGTAATAACTATTTCGTCGTCTTGTTTTGAAGCATCAATTGTAAGTTCGAAGATATTTAATAGTTTTCTAGCATCACCACCACTATATCGTAATAAGGCATCGGTCTCTTTAAGTTTAATGTTCTTTTCTTTGAGATAGATATCTTGTGTAATTGCATTCGTAAGCAATTTAAGCAATTCTTCTTTATTTAGGCTTTTAAGAACATAAACTTGACACCTAGATAATAATGGTTTTATAACCTCGAACGATGGATTTTCGGTTGTTGCGCCTATCAACGTTACTATTCCTTTTTCGACAGCTCCAAGCAATGAGTCTTGTTGAGACTTAGAAAAACGATGAATTTCATCAATAAACAAAATAGGTGAGGGCGAATTAAAAAATCTTCCATTCTTAGCTCTCTCTATCACATTACGTACATCTTTTACACCACTTGCAATAGCCGATAAAGTATAAAAAGGAGTTTCAAGTTTATTAGCTATAATTTGTGCTAATGTGGTTTTTCCTACACCAGGTGGACCCCATAAAATGAATGATGGAATATGTCCTGAGTCAATCATATTCCTCAAAACAGCATTTACCCACTAAATGACTTTGTCCAACATATTCGTCAAGTGTGTGTGGGCGCATTCTTTCTGCTAATGGCTCCATTCTGTTTGTTATATTATAGCTGTATGCAAAGATAAGAATTCTATTTTATTTTAGCAACCACTTTGGTTGATTTTTCGTAACAGGTATATTTTTACTAAAATTTTCTTGCAAATTTAGTTTTTAGTATTTACTTTTGCACCGCTATCTATAAGGTATTGTTAATAAAAAGAAGATATGAAGCAACAAGAAAAATCACTTTCATTGAAGAATTTAACAAAATCTACAGTTTGGAATATTCAAGAGAATGATGTATTCCGATTGTGGGCTCAAGCAGAACGTGATGCTGACCTAAAAAGATAATGAAAACCATTATCTAGATATTATTAAAAAGTGCTTTTTACTATTGAAGAAATTAGAGTAGATAAGAAAGAAATAGTAGATAAGTATGAAGAACGCGGTTATAAAGTTGGACAAGTAAGGTTAGACGATGGAGTTGTCGCAAAATGGGCAATAAAGAAAAAACCAATAAATCGGATATCTGACCTCACTAAAGACAATATTCATCATATTTCTGCAAGAAAACTTATAGAAGTTCTCGAAAGAAATTTCGGTGGTGGTTGGGATAGTTTATCAAAAAATGTGCAAGATATTATTTTGAGTGCCTTTGAAGTTACAACAACAACTTTACCAACTACCCGATTGAAACAAAAAGGCGGATTGTATGAAAAGAAAATCTCAGATGGATACGAAGTTCTCGAGATAAATAAAGGTGGTTGGACAGAAGCTATTTTTGTGAAAGATGTAGCAAACACTGTAGATGATAGCGATATTGAACTCGATAAAATGAAAACGCACATTTCAGAGGAGGAAGAAACTGATTTTGATGATGTAGACGATGATGATTTTCCAAAGGAATCTGATGATGAAACCGATGATGAAGATTTTGACGATGATAAATTCATAGAAGAAAGTTATAGAACTACATTTGAAACAGACCCCGAAGACCTTGATATACAAGCAGAAGATATAACAGACGACAGTTTTTAAATTTTAAAGTAACGGTATAGATATCTGCAATAAAAAGAAATAGGTGGGACGTTTTCTCATACCTGTCTTATACAATTCGTAAAAAGATATTAATTTTTCTGCAGATTAAAACTTGCTGAAATTGTAATAATTATGACGGATTCGATAGTGCATTGTAATAATGACCTATCTCCCTAATAATTCAACTTAAATCGGTTATTGGAATAGTGACGAAACACTTTTTCAATAACCGATTTACTTTTATACCAGTTATTGAAAAAAATAATATGCTACAATGTTTATATCAAATGCAATATAAATGTTAGAAAAAAATTGGAATCTTATTTTTTTATTAAAAAAAGCAGGTGATTTCTAATTATAATTTTTAATTTTATAATTAAAAAAATTTTTTTATTTTCTTATTATAAATTCTGAATAGTCTTCAGTCTTTTGAATTTTTCCAGATTTTACTATTCATTTCTTCTGTTATATTAGATATTTCTTTAGACCTTCTTTTTGTTATACGTGCTATATAACGGGGCACAAAATAACAAATAATGTTAGAATAATATGCCACTTATTTTCCTGCGATGAAATAAATTGGCGAAGAAAAAGTTTTATCAGGCGCAATAAAAAGTTCTTTACTGTTATTCTTCTGTTTTTTTATAGAATATTTTTAGTTTCTATTATAAAAAACAGTATATTAAGTGGAAGTTCATTAGTTTTTTACTATCTTTGCAAGTTGAAAATTGGTTCCTTCCACACAGGAACAATAAATAAAAAGAAATAATCGTGACTGAGACAAAGTACATTTTCGTAACAGGCGGTGTAGTTTCCTCACTTGGAAAGGGAATAATCTCGTCGTCTATTGGAAAACTTCTTCAAGCAAGAGGTTACAATATTACTATCCAAAAGTTCGATCCTTATATTAATATAGATCCAGGAACATTAAATCCCTATGAACATGGTGAATGCTATGTTACAGTTGATGGTATGGAAACCGATCTTGATTTAGGACATTATGAGAGATTTACAGGAATTCAAACTACAAGAGCCAATTCTATGACGACAGGACGCATTTATAAAAGCGTCATTGATAAAGAAAGACATGGAGATTATCTTGGAAAAACAATTCAAGTAGTACCTCATATTACCGATGAAATAAAGCGGAATATCAAACAGTTAGGTCAAAAATACCATTACGACTTTGTTATTACAGAGATTGGTGGAACAATAGGCGATATAGAATCAGCTCCTTTTCTAGAGGCTATCAGACAAATGAAATGGGAATTAGGAAAACGTGCCATAAATTTGCATCTTACATACGTTCCTTATCTTAGTGCTGCTGGCGAATTGAAAACAAAACCAACACAGCACAGTGTAAAAGAACTACAAAGTGTAGGTATTCAGCCCGATATTTTGGTTTTACGCACAGACAGACATCTTGATAACGATATCCGAAAGAAGGTAGCAGCTTTCTGTAATGTAGATTTAGACTGTGTTGTGCAAAGCGAAAATATGCCAAGCATATACGAAGTTCCTGTAAATATGCAGGCACAAGGTCTTGATGCAGCAATATTGCGTAAATGTGGAGAAGAAGTAAAACCAGCTCCAACATTAGGACCATGGAAAAACTTCCTTGATAAATTGCGTAGTGCAACAAAAGAAGTGCACATTGGACTTGTTGGAAAATACGATTTACAAGATGCTTATAAAAGTATTCGTGAAGGACTTTTACAAGCAGGAACTTACAACGACCATAAAACTATTCTGCATTTTGTAAATTCAGAACATCTAACAGAAGCAAATGTAGCCGAAAAATTGAAAAATCTTGATGGAGTAGTTGTATGTCCAGGATTTGGACAACGAGGTATCGAGGGAAAATTAGTGGCTATAAAATATACCAGAACGAATAATATACCAACTTTTGGTATATGTTTAGGAATGCAAATGATGGTAATAGAGTTTGCACGCAACGTTTTAGGATATAAAGATGCTAATTCGCGCGAAATGGACGAGAAAACCGAACATAATGTTATCGACATTATGGAAGAACAAAAGAATATTACCAATATGGGAGGTACAATGCGCCTTGGTGCTTATGAGTGCGTATTACGACAAAATTCTCGTGTATTTAATATTTATAAACAAGCATGTATTAGTGAACGACACCGCCATAGATACGAATTCAATAACGATTTTGAGAAAGAATTTGAAGAAAATGGAATGATGTGTGTTGGACGCAATCCAGAAAGTGATCTTGTGGAGATAGTAGAAATACCATCTTTAAAATGGTTTATTGGTACACAATTCCACCCAGAATATCAATCAACCGTACTAAAACCACATCCACTTTTCCTCGATTTTATTAAGACGGCAATAGAAAATAAGAAAAAATAAGAAATGGATAAAAATACTATCATAGGGTTTGTGCTTATAGCCCTGGTACTTTTTGGTTTTGCATGGTGGCAAACTCCTTCAGATGAAGAAATTGCTCAGGAACGTGTTGAGTTTGTAAAAGATTCTATTGCAAAAGCTCAAAAAATAGCAGAGCAAAAGCAAGAAGCTTCTAAAGCGGCAAATAAAACAAACACAGCTAATACAGATACAACATCTTTATTCTATACAGCAACAAAAGGTGTTGCAAAAGATATTGTGTTGCAAAACTCAAAAATAGCACTCACATTTAATACAAAAGGTGGAGTAGTAAGAAAAGCTATTATAAAGGGATACAAAGGACATAATGTTGCAAGTAAAGATCGCAAAACAGATAAAAATTATGTTACCCTTTTCGATGAGGCAGATCAGAATTTAAATTTCATTTTGGCTACTAAAAACCAAAATATTGAAACACAAAATCTTTATTTCACCCCATCAAATTTAACCGACTCTACACTAACATTAACAGCTACTGCTGGAAATGGTAAAACACTGACCTTAGATTATAAACTAACCAAAAATTATATGTTGCGTTTAGATGTAAAGGCAACAGGAATGAATGGTTTGTTTAATCCTGGGAAAAATCAATTAATTGTAGATTGGCAAGATAAATGCAAGCAACAAGAACTTGGACATTCTTTTGAAAATCGTTATGCAACAGTTACTTATAAAAAAACTGGTGGTGGCGTAGAACATCTAAGTGAAGCACAAGATGATGATAAAAAAACAGAAGAAATGATCGATTGGGTTGCATTTAAAAATCAATTCTTCTCTGCAGTAATCATTTCTAAAGATGGTTTCACTACAGGTGCCAATTTAAAAAGTACACCTTTAGCAAAAGAAACACACTATCTGAAATCATATCAAGCAAATTTAAGCACCATATTCGATCCAACTGGCGTAAAAGCTTCAGACTTCGAATTTTACTTCGGACCAAATGATTTCCGTTTATTGCAAAGTATCGATAAAGAAAGTCATTTTGGAAAAGATCTTGAAATGCAACAATTGGTAAACCTTGGTTGGCCTTTATTCCGTATTATTAATCGTTGGTTTACAATCTATGTGTTTGACTGGTTAAGCAAATTCTTCCCAATGGGTGTGGTATTAATTCTCATTACATTGCTTTTGAAGTTTATTACTTATCCAATGGTAAAGAAGAGTTATATGAGTTCTGCTAAAATGCGCGTACTAAAACCAAAACTTGACGAGGCAACAAAGCAGTACAATAAACCAGAAGACCAGATGAAGAAACAGCAAGCAATGATGCAAATGTATTCTGAATATGGCGTTAGTCCATTGTCAGGTTGCTTGCCTATGCTTATTCAGATGCCTATTTGGATTGCGATGTTCAATTTTGTTCCAAATGCAATACAGTTACGAGGTGAAAGTTTCTTATGGATAAACGATTTAAGTACATACGATCCTATTATTTCGTGGAATCACAATCTATGGTTAATTGGAGACCATCTTTCATTAACCTGTATTCTTTTCTGTTCTGCTAATATTCTTTATACATGGTTTACAATGCAACAACAGAAAGACCAAATGGTTGGACAACAAGCCGACCAGATGAAAGTAATGCAGTATATGATGTTTTTAATGCCTGTATTCTTCTTCTTTATGTTTAATGACTATTCTTCTGGTTTGAATTTCTATTATTTTGTATCGTTGTTCTTCTCAGCTGCTATAATGTGGACATTGCGTAAAACAACGAATGACGAGAAGTTACTATCAATATTGGAAGCTCGACGTGAGGAAAATAAGAAAAATCCAAAGAAAAAAAGCGGATTAGCTGCACGTATGCAGGCTATTCAGGAGATGCAACAAAAACAACAGGCAGAATTAGAACGCAAAAGGCAGAACCTAAATAAAAATAAATAACTAAAATTATGAACAAAAATGTTTCAATTGCTATTACAGCTGCACTTGTTATGAATGGTGGAATTGTAAATGCTCAAGAAGCAACCAACATCGGAAAGCATAACATAACACTTAGTAAAGATGTTATGACTCCCGAAACATTGTGGGCTATGGGACGAATTGGGAGTGCACAAGCTTCTCCTGATGGTAATAAAATTGTTTACCAAGTGGGTTACTATAGTGTAAAAGAAAATAGAGGACACCAAGTAATCTGTGTAATGGATTCCGATGGACAGAATGTACGTCAGCTAACAACATCTGCAAAGAGCGAAGGAAGTCCTGTATGGTTAGATAACCATACCATTGCTTTTCTTCTTGATGGACAAATTTGGTCTATGAATTCTGATGGAACTAATCGTAAAAAGCTTTCATCTTCAGATATAGAAATAGAAGGATTCCGCTTCTCGCCAGATGGAAAGAAGGTTCTACTTATAAAGAGTATACCTTATTATGGTACAATTAAGAAAAATCCTTCCGATCTTCCAAAAGCTTCAGGTCGTCTTATAACAGATATGAACTATCGCCATTGGGATCATTATGTAGAAACTATAGCACACCCGTTTGTTGCAGAAGTTACTGCCAATGGTATTAGTAAGAACGATGTGGATATTATAGAAGGTGAACCTTACGAAAGTCCACTTGCACCATTTGGTGGAATAGAACAATTCGATTGGAGTAAAGATTCAAAACAGATAGCCTATACTTGTAGAAAGAAAGAAGGTGTGAAATACGCAGTATCAACCGATGCAGACATATACCTTTACAATATAGACACAAAGAAAACAGTGAATTTATGTAAACCTGCTGATTATGTTGAGCCAGAAATAAATATGACAAAGTCGCTTCGTAATCAAAAGGTGAATCATCAAAATGGCGATTTCAATGTAGGTTACGATGTAAATCCTAAGTTCTCTCCTGATGGAAAGTATATTGCATGGCAAAGTATGAAGAACGATGGGTATGAAAGCGATCGTAATCGTCTTTGTGTTTACGACTTTAGTACGGGGAAAAAGACTTATGTAACAGAAAAGTTCGATTCGAATGTAGATGATTATGTTTGGGCTCCAAATTCAAAAGAACTTTATTTTATAGGTGTTTGGCATGCAACAGTAAATGTATATCAAACTAATTTGAAGGGCGAAGTTAAACAATTAACAGATGGCGATCATAACTATGTTTCAATTGCACTCTTAGGCAATAGTGGTAAGAAATTATTAGGATTGCGTCAAAAGTATAAAAAGTGCAAACGAAATATTTGCCATTATACCAGCAAAGAAAGATAAACAAAGCGAACAAGTACAGTTGAGTTTTGAAAAATAAACATATTTATGACCAACTTGCACTTGGTGATGTTAAATCTCGTTGGGTAAAAAACTACTGATGGAAAAGATATGTTGGTATGGATTATTACTCCTCCTCATTTCGATCCTAATAAAAAAATATCCTGCTCTTCTTTTCTGTGAAGGTGGACCACAAAGTCCAGTATCACAATTCTGGAGCTATCGTTGGAATTTCCAAATAATGGCTGCAAATGGTTATGTTGTAGTTGCACCAAATCGTAGAGGATTGCCAGGTTTTGGTAGCGAATGGAATGAAGAGATTAGTGGCGATTGGACAGGTCAATGTATGAAAGATTATTTATCGGCAATAGACGATGCAGCAAATAATCTTCCATTTGTAGATAAAGATAGGTTAGGTGCTGTTGGTGCATCATTCGGAGGTTTCTCTGTTTATTATTTAGCAGGACACCATAACAAACGTTTCAAAGCATTCATTTCGCACGATGGAGCATTCAACCTCGAAAGTATGTATACCGATACTGAAGAAGCTTGGTTTAGCAATTGGGAATACGATGATGCATATTGGAATAAGGATCGCACAGCAGCTGCAACTCGTACATACGAAAATAGTCCACATCTTGATGTAGATAAGTGGGATACTCCTATTCTTTGCATTCATGGAGAAAAAGATTATCGTATTAATGCAACACAAGGAATGGGAGCATTTAATGCAGCTCGCTTACGTGGTATTCCTGCCGAGTTATTACTCTTCCCTGATGAGAACCATTGGGTATTGAAGCCACAAAACAGTGTATTATGGCAACGTACATTCTTTAACTGGCTCGACCGTTGGTTGAAGAAATAAATACAAAAGAAACTTTTATCAATAATAAGAAAAACAATTATATATTATGACAGAACAAATTAAAAAAACTCTTAGAGACTCTGCTGCTGCACGTTGGACAGCTCTTTTACTCTTATCGTTGGCAATGTTCTGTTCCTACATCTTCGTAGACATTTTGTCTCCAATCAAAGACTTGATGCTTACTCAAAGAGGTTGGGACTCAACAGCATTCGGAACAATGCAGAGTTCAGAAACATTCTTAAATGTATTTGTATTCTTCCTTATCTTCGCAGGTATCATTCTCGACAAGATGGGTGTTCGTTTTACGGCTCTTCTTTCTGGTGCTGTTATGCTTACAGGTGCATGTATTAAGTATTATGCTATCAGCGAAAGCTTTATGGGAAGCCAACTCGAAGTCTGGTTTAATCAGAATCTAAATCATATTCCTTTGTTTGAACAATTAGGCGTTTCTCCTTTCTACGAAGGAATGCCTGCATCTGCAAAGTTAGCAGCTATTGGTTTTATGCTCTTCGGTTGTGGAACTGAGATGGCAGGTATTATGGTTTCACGCGGTATTGTGAAATGGTTTAAAGGAAAAGAAATGGCACTTGCAATGGGTTCTGAAATGGCATTTGCTCGTTTAGGCGTTGCTACTTGTATGATATTCTCTCCTTTCTTTGCAAAATTAGGTGGTAATGTTGATGTATCTCGTTCAGTAGCTTTTGGTGTTGTTCTTATTTGTATTGCTGTAATGATGTTTGTTGCTTATTTCTTTATGGATAAGAAACTTGACTCTCAAACAGGTGAAGCGGAAGAACAAGAAGAACCATTTAAGATTAGCGATCTTGGTCAGATACTTGGAAGTATGGGTTTCTGGTTGGTATCTTTGCTTTGTGTACTTTATTATTCTGCAATCTTCCCATTCCAAAAGTATGCTGTAAATATGTTGCAGTGTAATCTTACCTTTACTCCCGTTGACAAGGAATCTTTCTGGGCTTCAACAGAGGTAACCATTATACAGTATGGTATTATGTTGGTAGTAGCTATTACTGCATTTATGTTCAACTTTATGAAGAATAAGAAAGTTAAGTACTCTATTCTTTCTCTATCGGTTGTTTTCTTAATTGCTTATTGCTATATGGGTTATATGCGTCAGTCTGCAGAATCTATCTTTGCAGTATTCCCATTGTTGGCAGTAGGTATCACACCTATTCTTGGTAGCTATGTAGACCATAAAGGTAGGCTGCTACTATGCTAATCTTGGGTGCTTTATTACTCATTAGCTGCCACCTTACATTTGCATTTATCCTTCCAATGTTTAAAGGGCATGCTATAGGTGGTGTAATAGTTGCTTATTTAACAATCCTTGTCCTCGGAGCCTCTTTCTCACTTGTTCCTGCTTCGTTGTGGCCAAGTGTTCCTAAACTTGTCGATCCAAAGATTATAGGTTCTGCATACGCACTTATATTCTGGATTCAGAACATTGGTTTATGGTTGTTCCCATTGCTAATTGGCAAAGTACTCGACAATTCTAATGTTGGAGAAACCGACCCTACTAAATACGATTATACCAATCCGTTGCTTATGTTAGCCGGTCTTGGTGTTGCCGCATTGATTATAGGTATTATCCTAAAGGCTGTAGACAAGAAGAAGGGTCTTGGTTTGGAAGCACCAAACATAACCGAATAAAGTAATTTGCAATTCTATAGGTATAAAGATTGGGCCAATACGGTCCAATCTTTTTTGTTTCTTGTTAGTGTTATTGATAATGTTTGTTTTTATTAACCTGTAAATAGGTATATATAATTGCCTTGCATAACACGCAAAAACCGACTTGAAGGTTGTTTGTCTTACTAAATTATTGTATTTTTGCATCGTAATATTAATGTATTAATTGTAAACGATACTGTAAAAGAATGAAGATCTACAATCAGCGAGAAGCACAGCAACGCATTAACGACCTTGCAAACGCTGACAAACCATTTGTTTTTGTCATTAGCTACAATATGCAACAAGCATATATAGAGGAGATTGAACACGTTGATGCTTCTGAAATGCTTTATGCTTTTCCTATGATAAACAATGTTCCAAACAACGAAGTTATAAATAATAAGCCTGTTGAATGGCATTTAAAAGTACCTAATAGAGCGAAGTATCAACGCAGTATTGAATACGTGAAGGCTAACCAACGTAATGGGAATTGCTATTTGGCAAACTTAACTTGCAAAATTCCTGTCCAAACAAATCTTACGATGCGAGATATATTCCTGCGTTCCACTGCCAAATACCGTTGTTGGATTAAAGATAAGTTCGTATGCTTTTCTCCAGAAATATTCGTCCGCATTGAAGGTGAAACCATTCATTCGTTTCCAATGAAAGGTACTATTGCTGCTAGTGTGCCCAATGCAGCCAATGTGTTAATGAACAATGCGAAGGAAGCTGCAGAACATGCAACTATTGTAGACTTGATACGAAACGATTTAAGCATTGTTGCCAACAAAGTAAGCGTAGAGAAGTATCGATACATCGACAAGCTAACCACGAATAAAGGCGATATCCTGCAAACAAGTTCCGAAATAGTGGGACAGCTTCTCCCATATTATCGTACGAACATAGGCGAAATGCTTTTTAACCTGCTGCCTGCTGGTTCAATTACAGGTGCACCAAAACCCATAACTACTCGTATAATTGCAGAAGCCGAACACTACGAGCGTGGTTTCTACACGGGGATAATGGGACATTGGGCGAATGGAAACCTTGATAGTGCTGTAATGATACGTTTTATTGATACCGATGGAAAGCAACTTTTCTACAAAGCAGGGGGAGGAATTACAGCACAGAGCAACAACAACGATGAGTATAACGAGATAATAGAAAAGGTATATGTGCCAATTTATTGAGACAATGTGTGTGGAGCAGGGCAGAATAATAAATCTCGACTACCATTTAGCACGAATAATGCGCACACGAAAACATTTTTGGAATGTGCAAGCGTCAATTCCTGTAAACAGACTTTTAGCCATTGCAGCCACACAAACAGAAAGGGCAAAGCTACGTTTTGAATACGATGGCTACAATATATACAACCTTTCTTGTACACCTTATAATATAAAAAAGGTGGAAACACTTAGGTTAGTAATTAACGACGACATAGAGTACACATATAAAAATACCAATCGTTGTGTTCTTAACCAACTTAAATCGCAAGCAGATGGAGCAGACGAAATAATTATTGTGAAACAAAACCACATAACCGATACGTCTTATACCAATATTGCTCTTTCGATGGAACACAATGGGTAACACCTTCAACGCCTTTACTTAACGGTACCCGACGTGCCCAATTGATCGATGTAGGACGGTTGATAGAACAAGATTTGTGTATAACCAACCTAAGTTCGTTTCAATCTATATCGCTTATCAATGCAATGATGGATCTAAACGAACTTGTATTGCCAATATCAAGCATTGTGGGTTAATGTAGAGTTTACTATCTTTTCCTATCTTATAAAATTACTTATATCTTGTTTCTTCCTCATCATTGTTATTGCATATAGATTTTTTCTTCTACCTTTGCACTTATCAATAATGTCACATTGTAAAACAATAAAACTATAGCGATACAGCTTATAGTGTTGTACATAATATTTAAGAAGCATTATTGGAGTATTTAAAGCAATCAGATTAGTGGACTCTTTTTAAAGGCAACAAAAGCTTAAGAAACAAGCGGCACACTTAAAGTAAACTATATATATAAGAATATGATAAAATTAGTAAAACGAATAAAGCAGAACCTTTTTGATGGTTACGACAACGATTGTTGGGATAAAACATTCGTGGTTGGTGGTAAGGAAATAAGGTTACTTGATATATGCAACAATCCGTTATGGAAGTTGAAAGATAGAATAAGTATAAACGACTTTAACACAGTGGTTGCTTCGGAAAACTTAAAGTCAGATAATATTGTTATCGATTCGTATAAAACGTCCAAAGGTTTAAGTACATATTATCTGTTCAATAATACTCTCCTCTATATATTCTCTTTTTGTAGAATGGCAACCAACACGGTTTATCTTGAATATAGAAAGTATTTGGGAGATAGAGTAAAACCATTTTATTGCCCCTTTAGAATACAATACTTATAATTCATTTATTATAGCTTTCTCCGTATTCAATATTTGCCAATTTGCGCTTTAAAGAAAGAAGAGCAAATAAAACGTTATACATTTACAATAATGAATAGGGCGATATAAGAAAGAAAGTTTACACACAAGATATTTTCTAATTCTATTGATATAATAAAAAAATCATAATTCTCATCAGAATAATTCTCTTTCAGATATTACGATATAAGCCTATAACAGTTGTTTTTTTTTGTGATATCTAATTTGCAACTGATAGATATCTGAGACGAATGCGATAGATATCTAAGACGAGCGTTACAGATATCTGAGATGAGAGTGGCAAAAAACTGACAGTTTTTCTAAATTTCTGAGGTGTTCTATTTGGTTTGTGAGTAAAAAAAGTAGACACTATTAATAATTTCTCCATCTATATTCTACAGGGCCTTTATAATACCTATACAATGCATTCAATCGAACTAAATATCTTGTATTTTGTCAGAACAATTCGCATATTGTAGATTCTACCTTATTGTGCAGCCAATCTCTTTGTGAACTTTTTGTTCGGACTATTTTTTTTATGTAAATTTGCACCTATACTTAAAAATGAAATGGTGATTACCATTCTTATCTTAAATATTTAAATTATGGCGTTGCAAAGCCCATCTATAATGATGAAACGAATACAATCGACACTTTTTGGAGTTCTAATGTGTGCAACATCGTTTGCCCAATATGTGCCACCAACGGTGAAAGATACAACCAGAGTAGGAATTCTTAACAATATCAACTATAAAGTAGAGATGCAAGGTAGCTTCTCTAATACTAAAACGCCTCTGTGGCTAAATGCTAATAAATACGGACTTAGTTCGCTTGAGAAAACAAATGGTTATATTCGTACTGCTGTTTATCGACCTTTGTCTGTAGACGATGGACACAAATGGGGGATAGGCTATGGAGTTGATGTAGCAGTCCCTTTAAATTACACCAGCAATTTTGTAGTTCAGCAAGCATACATAGAAGGGCGTTGGCTGCACGGTACACTTACCATTGGGGCAAAGCAACAGCCAATGCAATTAAAGAACAATAGTTTAAGCTCTGGTTCGCAAACCTTAGGCATTAATGCGCGCCCCGTCCCACAAGTTCGTATAGCATTGGCAGACTATTGGACGCTACCTTTTGCTAATGGTTGGTTGCACTTGAAGGGACATATTGCCTACGGGAAAATGACCGACGATAATTGGCAACACAACTTTACCAATCGGCAGAATAAATATGCCGACAATGTGCTCTATCATTCTAAAGCAGGCTATCTTAAATTAGGTAACGATGAGGTGTTCTGTCCTTGGTCGTTAGAGGTTGGTTTAGAAATGGCTTCACTGTTTGGTGGCACTGCCTATCGTCCTATTGCAGGTGGTGGAATGGAGACTTTAAAGGGCGAAACAGGATTGAAAGCTTTTTGGAAAGCCTTTCTGCCAGGAGGGGCAGATATTGGCGAAACCACTTATCAGAATGCAGAAGGCGACCAATTGGGGTCGTGGGTAGCACGCTTAAAATACGAAGGCGAAATGAATAGCTATTCTCTTTATGCCGATAAATTCTTTGAAGACCACTCTGGAATGTTCTTCCTCGACTACGATGGCTACGGTACTGGCAATGAATGGCAGCAAAAAAAGAAACGTCGCTATCTTACATACGGAATGAAAGACTGGTTGTTAGGATTCGAATATCATCGCCGTGCAGACAGTTGGTTGAATACCATAGTGTTAGAGTACATTTATTCAAAGTATCAAAGTGGACCAATCTATCACGACCATACACAAACCATTGCCGACCATATTGGTGGAAACGACGACTATTACAACCATTACATTTATCCAGGCTATCAGCATTGGGGGCAGACTATGGGAAATCCACTCTATCGTTCGCCCATCTATAATAACAATGGAAAAATAGAGTTTACCGATAATAGATTTGTAGCATACCATCTTGGACTGGCAGGTGCTCCAACCGAGTATGTTAATTGGCGAATGCTTGCCTCTTTGCAAAAAGGTTTAGGAACCTATACGGAACCTTATTCTAGAGAACGCCACAATGTTAGCATTTTAGCAGAAGTAGGCTATAAAGCGCATAGTATTTCTGCAACGTGGCTAAACGGAATAGATATAAAAGCAGCATACGGAATGGATTTTGGCTCTATTCTTGGTGGTATTAATTATGGTTTCCAGCTAACTATAACTAAGACAGGAGTATTTAATTTCTAAATATATGAAAATAAAAAACATAAAACTAACCTTGTGGTCGTTCATAGTTATGCTTTGCTTTTCGGCTTGTACTCTAGAGAGCGACAGTAAGGCAGCAGGCGATTTGGCAGGAATGTGGCATTGTGTTTATATAGAAAAAGGTGCGGCAAGCGTAGAACTGAAAGATCAAAAAGTATATTGGTCGTTTCAAGGAAATCTGTTATTGCTAGAAGATAAAGCAGGCAACCACAGTAGAATATTGTATCATTTTACAAAGAATGGTAACACCTTAGAACTGAAAGAACCTTACCGCTACGACCGTGAGAATGGCGATGAACTACTTACTACACCTTCTCTTTTAAGTTTCTATGGCATCGACACTTTGGCTATAACATTTACCATTCAGCAGTCAGAAAATACAATGGCACTTGTAAGCAACAATGTAACGTTGCACTTCAAGCGATTTTAATAAAAGCTTAGTCAGAGTTTAACTAATCTTCTTGAAAAGGCTGTTTGTTGTTGCGTTTAATAATAGGGTTCAGCACGAATACATTGAGCAGAACAAAAAGTGTAATGTCTATCAAAATAATGATAGTAGGACTTATCCAACAGAACATTACCGTATTCAGAATAATAAATGCAATGGCTAGCGCTAAGATAGCTATTAATGCCTGGTGTTGCGTAAGTCCTGTTCGCATAAACTTGTGGTGAATGTGGTTTTTGTCTGGGTGAAATATACCATGTCCGTGCATTATTCTAACAATAATTACACGACAAACATCGAATATTGGTATAATGAGCAAGGTTATTGAGAAAAGAATAGAACCTTTTCGGTAAGCCATAACGTTTGGATTAACCATACAGAACTTTACGAGCAATACACCAAGTATATAGCCTAACGTGAGTGAGCCTGAGTCGCCCATAAATATTTTCCTATTCTTTTCTAACTTTCCAAAGATATTATAATAAAGAAAAGGTACCAAGACGCCCATTAAGCCAGCTATCAATATGCAGTAAATCCACATTCCTTCTACGAGGAAACAATAAAAGAACCCCCCCAATGCTATAAACGATAAACTGGCAGAAAGTCCATCGATTCCATCAATCAGGTTAGTGGCATTCATAATAAATACCAATATAAATACAGTTAGCGGTGCTCCCACCCAAAAAGAAATGCTGTATATGCCCATAAAGCCATACAAGTTGTTTATGAAGAGCCACGATATTGGAAGTAGAGATGACACAAAGATTTGTACAATAAACTTCTTTTTAGCTTTAACACCAAATATATCATCAATAAGTCCTGTAACATAGATAACGGCTAAACCCACTGCAAAATAAATGGTCCACGGACTAATTTCTATTTTTTTTCCGTTATAAGCAAACGACCATACAAGCAGCGCAACAATAGTAGCAGCAAGCATACTGGGTAGAAACGAAACTCCACCTAATCGTGGAATAGCTTGTTTGTGCACTTTTCGCGAATCAGGAATATCGTATAAGTTCCTGTTCTTACAGAAGTTCAAGATGCGAGGAATAAAGAAAAAACCGCACACAATGCTTAAGCTAAAAGCAATAAGGCTAACTATTATATAGATGTATATGCTCATGTTACTATAAACTCTTTACAGGTTTAATTACATAACACGTTTTTCCGTCTTTTATTGTCTATAATATAAAATTAATGGTAAAACATTAAAATATTTTTTAAGCTTGTGCGTTATAAGAACAATAACTGGAAAACAGTAAACTATAAGAATGAAGATTTCAATCATAACAGCTACATATAATAGCGAAGCAACTATTGCCGATACTATAAACTCTGTATTAAGTCAAGATTATTCTGATATAGAGTATTTGGTAATAGATGGAGGTTCGTCTGATGCAACTTTAGATATTGTGAAAGCCAACGCTTCGAGATTTGGTGGAAGACTTCGTTGGATATCTGAGAACGATCATGGAATATACGATGCTATGAATAAAGGTATAAGAATGGCTACAGGCGATATTGTTGGTATTCTTAATTCTGATGACTATTACACAAGCAACGATGTGTTGTCTACCTATGCAAATGCCTTTAGAACAAGTAAGGTAGATGCCGTTTATGGCGATATTCATTTTATACGCGATGGACAACCGCACAAAGTTGCCCGATACTATTCTTCTAAAATATTCCGTCCAACATTGTTAAGATTTGGCTTTATGCCTGCTCACCCTTCTTTCTATGTTCGGCGTTCTGTTTACGAACAAGCAGGAAACTATAGTCTTGACTATAAAATTGGGGCAGACTTTGAAATGATGGTACGTCTGTTTAAGAAACATCGCATAAGTTATAAATATATTCAGAAAGATATGGTAACAATGCGTATGGGTGGTGCGAGCACAAGTGGAGTGAGTAGTCATAAGCTATTACTGAAAGAAGATGCGCGTGCTTGCAGAGAGAACCGTATCTATTCTAATACGTTTCTAATAGCCTTAAAATACTTTTATAAAATATTCGAATTTAAGTTTTAGAGATCCTATTAAAATTGAGTTAATTCGATATAGTTGCTGTTGATAAGCTTTTATTCAGTTCTGTCTCCGTATAATTCTCTTATATGGTTCAATATTGGCTTAACATCTTTTATCTGATTTCCTATTTTAATACTCCCATTATCAATACCTACTAAAACCTGATAAGGTGAGAACAATTTTCCTTTTTTAAATGGGTCTAAGCCTAAATCAAGAAGTTTAATGATATTTGGAGTATAATCGATATCGTGTGCTAAAGCATATCCAAGCAAAGGAGGCTCAACCTGAATATTGATATTGGGATTGGACAATAGATAATTGAACATTTCATAGTTCTTAGAAGTAATGCAGTAATGGAGTGCAACATGCCCATTTATATCTGGTTTGTTTATATCTGCACCTAATTCTATTAGTAGTTTTGCATACCCATTTGCAAAAGGAAAGTCAACCATTACATTACTATAGTTGATAATACATTCTAAAAAGGCGCTTGTTCCTCTTTCGCTAACAGCATCAATTCCACCATGATTATTTAAGTAAGAAAGAAAATCTTCAAAGCTAACTCCATCACTAAACAGAGTGAAAATATCGATTACCTTGAAATCACTTTTTTTATTTATCTTATTTGTTTTCATAATAGCCCATAATATATTTAGCGCTTACAGAAGGCTAATACTTTTTCTTCAAACAACTTGTAGTCAGAATAGAAATCTTTAAGAAGTTTTTTTCTGTTTTCTTCATATTCTTCTTTATCAAAGGTATTGAGATATTCCTTTATATTTTCCGCCAGATTGGTTGTATTGCTTATAGCAAGTCCTAATTTATAGTCTTTAGTATATTTGCCTTGAATGGTGTCAGCGGTTGTTATCATTGGTTTTCGGAAAAATATAGAATTATAGAAACGGTTTGACAATGCTGTATCGTGCGACAGCTTGCGAGGATAGAAAATATTCATCATCGTGCTTCTCTGTATAATCGAAGCCTCATCTTTCTTATCGTAATAACCAGAGAATACAACGTGTTTGTAATTTCCTTCTTTGGCAAATTCTTCCAATCGCGGAGCATCAATACCTCTGCCAACAAACGAAACAATGAAGTCTTCTTCGTTGCCTAATGCTGAAATTATAGCCGCATTCTGTTCGTAATCCCTGATACCACCAATTGTTAGAACGTTTATATCCTTGTTATTGATGATGTACGATAAATCGTTATCATCAATAGCTTGCTTCAATATATTTATATCAAAGTTATGACTTAATACAGACTCACAGACATTGGGTAGGCATTTTATAAAACCTGGAGACGAAACAATATGTAAAGCTGCCAATCTCATAAGTCCCTCGTATATACCTTTGAAATTCTGTTCAATAGATAAATCGCGATAATCTAGTATAAATTCATTCTTATAGTGCTTCTTTAAGAACGACTTTAAGAAGATTGCTACTTGAGGACCAAAAACGATTAGCTTGTCGTATTGCTCTTTTTTGATAGTCTTACGCAAAAACCTTGAATAGTCCCAATAGTATAATAGCTTGGCAATTTTATTTGACTTGTCGTCTATCTTGCGTGTATATCTGTATGCAGCTTCTTCTTTGAGCCCTCTTTTGTCGGGGTATATGATGTCGTATTGAATATTGTTCTTGTCCAATACGTCAGTATATATCTTGACGTAAGGACAAAAATAAATGTTTGTAGGTAACAGTAGTCCAAGCTTCATAATGAATTCTATTTATAGACTTAACAAGATATTGACGATTCTTTCACAGGCTTTCCCGTCTCCATAAGGATTAATAGCCTTTGCCATTTGCTGATAGTGGTTGTGGTTTGTCAATAGTTTGCTTACGTTGCTGACAATTTTTTCCTTATCAGTTCCAACAAGAATAACAGTTCCTGCCTCAACGGCTTCGGGGCGTTCGGTAGTATCTCGCATTACCAACACTGGCTTTTTAAGGCTCGGAGCCTCTTCTTGTATTCCGCCACTGTCTGTTAGAACAAGGTCTGCCTTCTCCATCATATATATGAAGCTAAGGTATTCCAATGGTTCTATAAAGAACATATTGGAGAAGTGCAACAAGTCGTTGCCCAAAACTTCATAAATAGATTTGCGCACATTGGGGTTAAGGTGCATAGGATATACGAAGTCTACATCAGGGAATTGAGTTGAAAGTTCTTGAATAGCTTGTGCGATATGAATGAAGCCATCGCCAAGATTTTCGCGTCGATGCCCAGTTATTAAGACCATACGTCTGTTGCCTTGCAGTCTGTCAATGTCGTAGCCAAAAGTTTTTATTTCATCTTTTAGTTCAATGTTTAACTGTTCATCAGACTTTATTTTATTAACTACCCAATACAAACTATCAATAACAGTATTTCCAGTAATATGGATTGTTTCTTCGTTTACTCCTTCATTTATCAAGTTAGTAGAACTTGTTGAAGTAGGGGAGAAGTTATAGTTTGAAATTCTACCTATTAACTGACGGTTTATTTCTTCAGGCCAAGGACTATATATATTATATGTGCGCAATCCTGCTTCAACATGTCCAACAGGTATTTGTTGATAGTATGCAGCTAAAGCAGCAGCCATAGAAGTAGTGGTATCGCCGTGAACCAATACAATATCGGGTTGAGTTTGTTTAAAGATATCTCGTAATCCCAATAAAACTTTACTTGTAATATCGTATAAGTCTTGACCTTTTTTCATAATATTCAGGTCATAATCGGGTTTTATTTTAAATATCGATAAAACTTGATCAAGCATTTCACGATGCTGCCCGGTTACACATACTATTGTTTTAACCTTATCACGATGTTTGTTTAGTTCTAAGATAAGCGGTGCCATCTTTATGGCTTCTGGACGTGTCCCAAATGTCAGAAGTATTTTTTTCATAATATATTTTCCTTTATAGCATTTAAATAAGCATGACCATACTTTAAGTCTGGCTCAACATAATTACCTTCTCCCCATTCATTCCAAGATTTCAAGAATAGAATTTTATGTTCTTGTGGTTTGGTATCTATTATATTTAAAGCTTGTTCGATATGTTTTTTGAAATTCTCTGGTGTTGAATTTACATATATACCTTCGCTATTTCCTGCGCGTGGTGTTCTGTCCCAGCCAGGTATAATCATAGGATAAACATTGTCCCATTTATCTTCAGGAGCAAAGAAATTGCTTACAACTTTTGAATAATCTAATTTAAGCGATGGCAAGAATGGAAGTTTTTTATGTAAAACTTGTTTAGCTATACGCATCGTTTTGCCTTGATAGCACATTTCTCCTCTCGATTTACCGTAAGAATTGATACCATCAAATCCTAAAGCAAGAATATTGTTATATACTTCCTTGCTATTCTTTAAATTAGGAATGACACGAGCTAAAGTTCCATCAGTATTGCGTTTAATAGTTGAAGTATTAGCTATTTGAGCAATAAAATAGACTCCAGGTAATCCATTTTCTTTTGCCAGCTTTCTCCATATCTCCATAAAGATACTTACCTCTTTAAAATGGTAAGGATCATATATTACGAAAATAGGTTTCCCATCTATTGTAATATATCTCTTGTCTTTAAAAGCTGGAAGTACATAATTAAAATGTTTAGTATAATCTTCTTCTCCACCATATTCCATCGGAGCAATTACTTTGTTCTTTCCATCTTTCTGCCAAGTTTTTGTTGTCCATTCATGGTTTGCCCAGCAAAGGCAGAAAGGAAAGTCAGGCTTACCCAATTCCAATACTTCTTGAAAAGGACGCTGAAGTAGTAATCTGCCATTTCCCATCCAATAATGGTAATAGCAAAAGCCTTCAATGCCACATTCTCTTGCTAATGCTGCTTGTTGTTCTCTGACTTCGGGCAGACGTAAATCGTAGAAACCAAGGTCAGCAGGAATATGTGGTTGATAATGTCCTCTGAATTGTGGTTTTGCTTTTGCAACATTTGTCCATTCAGTAAAACCTTTACCCCATACCTCGTCATTTTCAGGAATAGGATGAAACTGTGGTAAATAATATGCTATAACTCTTGCTTTCATTGTATACTTTAAATCTTAACTAAATCTTTTAATCCCATGTGGGGTAATCCAAAGGCATAGAATCCGATGCAAATTATGGCTATTATTAATAGACCAGCCCAACGTGGTTTTATAGTATAATAAAGTGAACCTATCATATAAATATTTACTATGTAGTAAAGTTCGCTAAGGCGTAATGATAATACAGGTAAGAACCCCAATGATGTATAAAGAACTAATCCAATAGCATATACTTTGAGTAAGAGAGGAGAATACTTAATTTTCCGTGTAATTGTATTGTGAAATATAAGTAAGAAATAGAATATTAGAACGTTTAAAAGGTATACAGGATTGAATAATTCCATTTCTACAATACCAATACCTTTTTCAGTTGCTTCTTGATATATTGACAATTTATCTCCAATAAGTGGAATATCGAGATTAAACAGTATAGAAGTTCCAGTGAAGTAGATAAAATACCCCATAGGAACCGATAGATATAAAATGAGTTGTGTCTTCTTATTAAGAGGCTTGTTCCCTAATAGAAGTGTTGGCAAAAGAGCAATTGCTGAAATATGGAATAGAGTCCCTAAAATAATAAGAAGTGCTGCTATTCTTCTTTTCCGTTCTGCTGTGTAAAGAACAGATATGAGAAAAAAACCAGAAGCAACTCCGGCTCTAATCTGAGTTAGTTCATGAAGTTCATAGAAATAGCACAAGTAAATAGCAAGCATTAATATATAGTGATCGGAATATTTTTTAAAAGCAAACATCTTTAATGATACCCCCATAATAGCATATACCAGAAAGATAGCATGCGGAGAGTCTGTTATGCTGTTTAAAATGGTTGCAAGTAAAATAAATGAGTATTCAATATGATCAGTAATATTTGAACTATATGGATTTTGATATAAAGCTGCATAATTTTGAGAATCAGGATCTACACCTATTTCACGAAAGGCAGCCACAAGAATTAATATAACTCCTAAAAAAATAAATGTAGGAAATTGTGCCCGTTTCATATATTGTTCTATGAAACATGCCAATAGTGTGGATATGAATATTATTGCAAGAATAGCTCCCATTATCTTTTTTTAGTAATATAACGGTAAATAAATCTTCGTTCTTCGTGTGAAGTATTAATAAAATATGCTATCAGCATAGTTAATATGGGGGAAGCTATACTGACGACAAAAAGTCTAAGCATTACATTATGTATTAGTAGGTGGAAATATAATATGCAACTATAAGTAATAGAGAATGTTACTATAGCAGGTAGAATATTTTTTAGAAAATAGTCAGTAACTCTAAAGTCTGGATAATTTTCTTTGAGAATTAATAATCGAGCAATGTGGGCGATAAAACATATCGCTATCATAGTGTAGAATAAATATGGGGGTGGAAATCCCATTTTGAATAAACCCCATGAAATGGGGAGACATAGAATAGTCATAGATTCTACAATTATAGAATAACGTTTCACATTTCCAGTTGCCTGAATGATAATGGTAATTGGGTTATGTAAAGTTAATATAACTTCATAAATGATATATAATTGTGTGAAGATTACCATATCATCGGTTATATCTCCTAACCATAAGGTGAGAATAGACCTTGTCTCTAATAGTAAAGGATTTGTAATACAAATAAGAAGATTAATTAGTACTCTATTATTTATGGAGAAAAGTTTTCCTAAATAACTATATTTTTCTCCAGAATAAGCTTTTATCATTGCAGGGCGGAAAGCAAAAACAATACTATTGCTAAGTGTACTTAGTGCATTATATACTTGATTTCCTATGTTGAAAGCAGCATTAACAATTGGACCAAAAAAGATATTAAGTAAGATAGTACTACCTTGTGTCATACCTACTCCTGCAACTGAACCATAAAAAGTCCACCCTGAGAAGGAGATTAATTTTTTCATTGTTTCTTTTGATTTCACTTTCACATATCTGCACTCCTTATATCTGCGTTTAGCAATAACGATATAAGCTAATAGGTCGAATAAAGCAATAATGGAGAACCCTATTCCATAAAAGATCAGGCTATCTATTGGTGTATTCTGTATATTGATTGCAACCATTAATTTTAGTAAGCAATCTAAAATAGATATGAATGCATAAATTTTCATATCCTCGTGTGCGAATACGGCACCCATATATGGGATTTGTAAGACACTAAAGATAAATGAAATAAGGGATAATATTAGTAACCATTTTGCAGCGGACAGCCTAATGATAGGGATACTTAACTGTGTATTTACAAACCATAATCCCAGAGTAACAAATATGATAAAAAGAATGATAGATAAAATAACAACCAGGTTAATACTTACAGAGAATATTTCCTTAAGATGTTCAAATTGTCCTTTTCCGATTGCAAAAGAATAAAAACGTTGAGTAGAAAGTGCTAATACACTACTAAGGCATGTACTTGCGGTAACAATGCCAGCAACTGCATTTAAGATACCATAGTCAATAAGTCCTAATCCATTTAAAACACAGCGTACGGTATAGAGATTTACTAATGTCATAAATAGCATTCGTACAAATAGTACGAATGTATTAGATGCTATGGCTTTTACTCCATTTTTTTCCTCTTCTATTATTTTATTCTTTTTTAGGAAGGAAAACATTATTCAGCAAACATTATGTCTCGTATTGCGTATATTGTGATAATGATAGATGCTATGAAAAGAGAGCCTAATACAAACAGCACTCTTTTAGGTCCCGAAGGCTTTACAGGGACTTCTGCTCCCTGAATTGTTGTAAAAACTGGAGTACGTTCTTGTAACTTTGCATCAGCAGCCTTAAGTTGTGCAACAAGAGTAGTATAGGTGTTATATTTTAGTTGCATATCGTTCTCTAAGTCATTTTGTTTAAGTTTTACACTTTCCAATACAACATCCATATCAGCATCACTGATTTTCCCATATTCTTTACGAACCTTTTCGTAGTCGCGTTTAGCCTGATTTACTAAACTTTGATAATGGTCTACATCGTTTCTTAATTTTCTTGTTCTATATTCGATAATATATTTTTGTAGCTGTGTCCTAGTTGCATCGGCAAGCATTTTTGCTACCATAGGGTCTTGTGCTACAGTTGCAATACTTATGATACCAGTTTTCTTATCGGTACTAATTTTAATATTATCTCTCATTCCATTAACAAGATCGTTGTCTGCCTTTGAAAGTTGGTAAGGATTAAATTTCTCTGGAGCAAAATTATTAGTATTTTTTTAGGTGCTAATTTTTTTAAGCATCCATATATAAGTTTTTTTGCCACCAAGTTATTTTTTTGTATGATATTTAAGATAATTATAATAATCGGTATTGACCTTTTTGTCAATGGTTTGCACATTAACTTTAAAATAATGCAGTTGCAAAACCATTATCTTTCATCAAGTCTGGATACAACAACGGAGAAATAGCATCGGAACTTTTTCCCTGTTGGTAAATCGAAACCAAACGAAGAGGCTATATCTCCTAAGGAACTAACATCCATAGATGGACTTGCTTCTGGTGCCATAGCTGTTTCGCTTGTGTATGTTCTTGGTACACAAAGAATGATATAAGATGATAATGCAATAACAATTGGCAATATTATAAAGAATAATTTCTTATGCTCTCCGATTTTCTTAAATACCAATCGTAAATCTATTTGTTTTACATTCTCTTCGTTTTCCATTAATTCAATATTTTAAATATATGGTAGTTGTTAAAACAGAGCGATTTATTATTTCAAAATATTAGCAAGTGTTGCAAGCACGGCTGCCATACTTGATGTACTTGACCCGATGGTCATAAGTTCTGCAAGGCTCATTCTTGCACGAGACTTACTTGGGACAATAATTTCACACCCCGGTCGTACCTTTGCGTTGTGTCCAACTTTTGCAAGTGTACCATTCATATATAATATGTAAGTACGGCTTTTCTTTGCATCAGATGAAAAACCACCAGCTTGGTCTATATAATAAGCTACGTTTTTGCCATCGCGGTAGCTTACAGTATTCGGATACATTACTGCTCCATTTATTTTTACTGTACCATTATATTGTGGAATAATAATACGATCTCCTTCACGAAGAATTAAGTCAGCGTCGCTTCCAGGAGCGGCTAGAGCTTTATCCAATTCTATACCCACAGGATAAGTCTCAGGTATTTGGAACTTCTTCATTAGCGAATCTTGTGTTTGCTGTGAAGCTTGCAAAATACCTGCTGCATTTGAACTTTTAGCTGCAAGGTCGAGGAAACTCTTATTTTCTTGTTCCATTTGCATTTTGTAAACAGCTTCCATACGCATTTTTTCAATCTTATTTGGTCTGCGTTCCAATCTAGCTCCTTGAATATAAGCTAAATTAGTTGCTCCACCAGCAGCTTTAAATATATCGGTTAAACGCGTATTACGTCCTGTAAGCGAATAGCTTCCTTCAAACAATACTTCTCCCTCAATACTTACATTCTGTTGTTTTGTTGTACCAGGACTTTTACGTACAAATACTTGGTCGAAAGGTGCGAGAATAAATCCTGGCTGACCATCTATAACAAAACCATCTTTCAAACTAAAGGTAAAACTTTGTGCTATAATAGAATCAGAGGTTGTTGCTTGCGGGTTTACAATTCTTCGTGATACATCTACTCTTACTGTAGATGCTGTTTGTTTTAATCCACCAGCTTGTAGAATAAAATCTTCAAGAGTTTCGTTGTCGGCATATTTATATCTCCCTGGATATTGAACTTCTCCATGAATGGTTAGTATTCGTTCTTCTTGAACATCTGTTCTTGTAGGAACAAACAGAACGTCTTCGTTTTGTAGAGGAATGTCTGCAACTTTGCCAAGTAAAATTCCTTCTACATCTACAGAAATTACTTCCAAAGTACGATCAGCCTTCATACGGTGCATAACCGCATGAGGTCCGAAAGCAACCTCTGTTAAACCTTCTGCAGCTTCAACCAAATCGCGTACAGTATTTATTTGTCCACCTACTTCATACATACCAGGTCGGAATACGGCTCCTTTTATTTCTACCATATTTTCATAGCGTGGAATAACTGAATCTACACTTACCGAGTCTTCATCGGCAAGTTTAAAACGGTTCATATCAAACTCGCTTACATTATATATCGAATATTGGCGTCCCGTTTTTCTTCTTACGCGAACAGATTTAGTATAAGCATCTCCAGCAAAACCACCTGCGTAATTAATGAGTGCCCCTAAGTTTTCGTTACGTTTCATTTCGTAATACATAGGGCGTTTTACTTTACCACTGATATTAACAAGAACTTCGTAGGCATCTACAGCAATTACATCGTTATCAGCCAATCGAACATTTCCTGTTAATTTTCCACGTTTTAGGAAGTCGTATATATCCACGGTGCTTATAAGTCGTCCCTGTCTATAAACTTTAATATTACGAAGCGTACCAAGGTCAGTAATACCTCCTGCCATATATAAAGCATTGAAAACAGTGGTAAATGCAGACAGTGTATAAGTTCCAGGTGCTTTTACTTCGCCTACCACATTCACTAAAATGGTGTGTGTTTGTCCAACTGATAGTCTTATTTTCGAGTTACTATAACGTTTTCCCAATTTAGCCCTAATTCTATCATTAGCTTGTTTTACAGTGAGTCCACTTACTTGAATAGGTCCGAATCCTTCTATAGTAACATTTCCATCGGGAGCAACAGTGGTATCATACGATTTTTGTGATGCTCCATAAATATCAATAAATACAGCATCTCCAGGTCCTAATCGATAGTTTGCAGGGAGTGCCATATTCATATTAGGTTCAAATGATAGATTTCTATTGTTGAATATATCACGCCCCCAAACTTTCTTCTTTTTCTTTTTTAGTTGCTTTAAAAGGTTTTTATACATCGTAGCTGTATCTTGTGGCAACCAATCGTCCATTTCATCTCTCATTAAGAGATAATCTTTGTCGTCCTCATCATAAGTGTTTTGGTGGTTAGTCTCAGCATCTAATCTTTTATCTGAATATTTTCTTGCTTCGTTTTCCGAATCTTCATAGTCTTGCATTGTTTTTTCTGCAATCTTCTTCTTGTCAAGTCCGGGACGTGTTTGTCCATTATTCTTTCTACTTCTATCGTTATTTCCATCTTTACTTGATACATTTCCTAACGAAGAATTACCTTTCTTCATCTTCTCGTATGTGTCTCTCACTCTTCTTATTTGAGAGATATCTACACCATTCTGCATCAACTTTGTTACTATTTGTGCTTGTGATGTTCCTTTATTATGTTCTTTCACAATGAATTCCATTACTTGTGAATCGGACATATTCGATTGTGCATAGGTATTTAATGCGCTTAGCATTATGAAGAATAAAAGGACGTATCTTTTCATATCTTATTTAAAATTTATTTCCACTAATGATATTTACGAATGTTTTGATAATTATTTTGAAGTCTAGCCAAAGAGAACGCCTTTCGAAATAACTTATATCCATCTGAAGACGTTTCAGCATTTTTTCCATTGTGTCAGTATATCCATTATATAATGTAGCCTCGGATGTTAATCCCGGTCGCATATTATAGATAACAGTGTAGAGGTCTGTATGCTCCATAATTTTGTCTATAAAATATTTACGTTCCGGTCTTGGTCCTACTAACGACATATCACCCACCAATACATTCCATAATTGTGGTAATTCATCAAGGTGGTGTTCACGAAGGAATTTCTCAAATGGGGTAGAACTTTTGCAACTTGTTTTTGCAATTAGTTGTGGCGTATTTTTTTCAGTCTTCTTACTAATTGTGCGGAATTTGAGAATTACGAAAGGTTTCCCTTTATATCCAATGCGTATTTGACGAAAGAATATAGGACCATTCCCTTGAAACTTCATCAACACAGAAATAATTATAAATATGGGAGAAAGCAATATTAATCCCAAAGCAGACATAACAAAATCTAAGGTTCTTTTTATACCTCGTTGTATGCTACCCATGGCATCGGTTTGTGTTGCTTTACTCATTGTTATTCGATTCTTATTTCAGTCTGATTCAAAGTTTTCTGAAAACTCATTTCTTAAACGAGTGTATCAGATGTAAATGGCTATAATTTAAGACGCCACTTAATATAAACTCTGTTTTCCAAAATTTGTTGCAAAGATAATGTTTTTTTCTTAAATACTTTTGTTTTTTGTGTATCTTTGCATAAGAAAAGATTCAACATTGCGTAAAATAATCCACATAGATATGGATGCCTTTTTTGCTTCTGTAGAGCAAAGAGATAATCCAAAATTAAAAGGTTTACCTTTGGTAGTATGCCGCGATTTACCTCGTAGTGTCGTAACTACAGCGAGTTATGAGGCTAGAAAATATGGTATACATTCGGCAATGTCATTAGCTCAGGCTAAGAATCGTTGTCCTAATCTTGTTATTGTTGAACCTCATTTTCAAAAATATAAAGAGGTCTCACAACAAATTCATTATATTTTTCATAAATATACTGATTTGGTTGAACCAATTTCGTTAGATGAGGCTTTCCTTGATGTAACTTATAATAAATATGGTATAGACTTAGCTGTCGATTTAGCTAAAAGAATAAAGGAAGATATATACCGCGAAACTAATTTAACAGCTTCTGCAGGTATCAGTTATAATAAATTATTAGCAAAAATAGCTTCCGATTATCGTAAACCTGATGGTATTTTTTCAATTCACCCCGATAACGCATTAAGTTTCATTGGCGATTTACCTATTGCTAAATTTTGGGGAGTTGGTCCTAAAACTGCGCAAACAATGTATAAAATGGGAATTTATAAAGGCGAACAATTACGTAAAGTCTCACTTATACATTTAACACAAGTTTTTGGTAAAATGGGCTCCATATTTTTTAACTTTGCTCGTGGAAAAGATAATCGTCCTGTTGAAGCTTTTCATGAACGCAAGTCGGTAGGGTGTGAAGAAACTTATTTGGAAAATCTTAATAAAGAATCTCAAGTAGTAATAGCATTATATCATCTCGTTATAGAATTAGTTGTGCGCATAGATAAAGCTAAATTTGAGGGACGTACATTGTCGTTAAAAATAAAGTGGGATACTAAAAATCAAGTGTCAAGAAGTATCACGACAGGTAAGTTGTTGAAAACGAAAAAAGATATTCTTCCATTGGCTAAATATCTTTTACGACAAACTGAATATCGTCATCGTACCATTCGTCTACTTGGTCTTTCTGTAAGTGGCGACGCTTCGCATAAGTGGGAAGAAGGCTTTTTAGATTTCAAAGAATAGTTCTTCTCCTAATTAACTGGAACAACTGCTATTCTTGCGTTGTTTCACACCAGTTTAATACTCTATCATCGTATAATCTCACTGTTATCGTTCTTTTGGTGTTTTAGCTATGGACTTTGTATACTACATTTTTATTTTTATAAATGGTGTATGTCTTAACTTTAATTTATCGTATATAAATAGTGCTTGTTCTGAAGGAGGACCACATAGCCATATCTGTACGATATCTCTTTATCAAGTTTAATGGGAAAATAATTTCGTCTGTTAAACTTAGGATAAAACTTGTGCACAAAACTTGTTGTTCTGCAATAAATTATAATACATAACAACCGCCATCATTAAGTTTCTAGCTCTTTGATAGCGGTTGTTCTTGTTAATAGATATAAAGTAACTCCTTTTATCTATTGTGTTTGTGAAGAAGTCTACTTTATAAAAGTTTTATTTCATAACTTTCTTTACTTTACCATTGCTCATACGAAGTATATTCATGCCATTTTGCATTTTAGATAGTTTTTTACCGTCGAGCGAATAGATACCTACAATAGTTGTGTCTGTGTTATCTATAGATTTATTTATACCATCGACAGTTTTCTTAGTGAAGTATCCTGTTTCAGGATTAGCCATTTTCACGTCTACTTTATTTTCATCGTAAGCAACAGCACCTTTCAACTTTGAACAATAACTAAACATACTTGTAGATTCTGCACATTTCCAAGCGTAGTCGCAATAAATAGTCTTCATTTCTTCGCAAGCAAAGAACATTGACCCCATATCGGTTACTTTCTCTAACTTAAAGCTTGAAAGATTGAGCGAAGTAAGTGCATCACACGAAAAGAACATAGTGTTTGTGTTGGTTACATTCTCTGTATTGAAATGAGAAAGATCGAGAGAAGTAATTTTTCTACAACCAGAGAACATACCACGCATATTTGTTACCTTTTCTGTATTGAACTTAGATACATCTATCTTTTCCATTTCGATGCAATATTTAAACATAGCACCCATATCGGTTACATTCTCTGTATTGAAACCAGAAAGATCGAGTGTTGGAAGTGAAGAACAATAGAAGAACATAAACGACATATTTTTTACATTCTTTGTATCAAAGCTCGATATCTTTAACGATTTCAGTGCTTTGCAATATGCAAACATACTATACATATCGGTTACATTTTCTGTATCGAAATGAGAAAGATCGAGAGAAGGTAATGCTTCACAATTGAAGAACATTCCATACATATCGGTAACTTTGGCAGTATTAAAGTTAGATATATTGAGCGAAGTTAAAGCGGAACAACCAGAAAACATACCTTTCATAGTAGTTACTTCTGGAGTATTGAAACTTGAAAGATCAAGCGAGGTAAGAGCTTTGCTATTTGCAAACATACCATACATACTAGTAACTTTTTCTGTGTTAAAGTTAGGAACTTTAGTTCTGCAAGTACAGTACAAGCAGAGAACATAGAAGTCATATCGGTTACGTTTATTGTATTAAAATTCGAAAGGTCTAAAGCTGTTAGTTCTGAACAGTTTGCAAACATACCATTCATATCGGTAACATTTGCTGTATTGAAGCCTGATAAATTAAGATTAGTAAGAGCTGTACAACTAGCAAACATTCCGTTCATTGTTGTTACATTTTCCGTATTGAATTTAGATACATCTAAAGAAGTAAGTCCGCTACAACCAGAGAACATTCCTTTCATATTAGTAACTTTCGCTGTGTTGAATCCTGAAAGATTAAGTGATGTAATACCTTTACAATAAAAGAACATAACACCCATATCTGTTACATTCTCTGTATTAAACTTAGAAAGATCGAGCGAAGTTAATCCAGTACAGCAAAAGAACATAGCTCGCATATCTTTAACTTTTGCAGTATTAAAATTAGAAAGATTGAGTGAAGTTAATCCGGCGCAGAAATTAAACATAGAGTTCATATCTGTAACATTCTTTGTATCGAATGTAGAGAGATTAAGCGAAGTTAGCGAAGCACATTCTGAGAACATAGAATTCATATCGGTAACTTTCTCTGTGTTAAAGTGTGAAAGATCAACAGAAGGTAAAGCATCGCAATGATAAAACATGTGCGACATATTGGTTACATCAGTTGTGTTTAAGTTTTCAATTCCTTTCAACTCTTTTAATACAGTATACTGAGCAAACCAATAATCGGTGCTTATAGGACGAAAATCTTTAAACGATTCATCGAAAACAACCTTTGTAGTTGTTTTCTCTCCATCTTGCGAATTACCAGACCAAGCAGGTATTTCGAGCCCACTTTCTGTTTTTTGCTTTTCGTTAATGCTATAAACAATTCCTTTTCTACTACTTTTCTGGTTGTCGTAATAGAAAGTCATAACCTTTTCGTTTAGTTTTTTCTCTACGTAAGCTTCTTTACTTTGTGCGTACAACTGTTGCGGTAAAGCAAAAAGTGCAGTAGACAGTAAACTAAAAACTGCACAAGTAGTTTTTAATAGTTTGTTTTTCATTGATTTTCAATATCTCTCCTTAACTCTCTATTAGAGAGAACGTCTTACAGAGACTGGGACGTTAGGGTTATTAATATTACTTTTTTTCTTAAATATCTACGATATAAAAAAACGTAAAAGCCTTATCCTCAACCCTAATAATAGAGTTTTGGATAGAAACTTTTAAATTACATAAAGGATAACTTAAAAAAACAAATTATTCACATCTATACTCTCATTCATTATAATGAATGAAACATAGTGTAACTTTTTTTCGCTCTTTTTCTTCATTATTCTTATATATGGTTTAGGACGATAGTTTATTATACGATTGCAAAATATAAGGTTTTCCTCTTAAATTTACAAAGAAATAATAAGAAAAGGTTTAAATTTCATCTAATGAAAAAAACAGACAATGTCTATATTTATAACGACATCGTCTGTTTTTCTTATACATTATTATATTATAATTGTATTATAGATATCTCGGAAAAAAATAACCATTAATAAGACTTATTTATGTTATAGAGAAATAAAAAAATGATTATAGTTTTATTTTTCTTTTTTTCTTGCCTACACTTTCGTTACTCATTCTGTCGAGTGCTGTAACTACGTAAGTATATTTTGTATCTCCTCCATTATAATTCAACCGAAGTGCAGTTTGATATGTAATAGCTACAATCTTCATTGGATTATCTAAATCTATTTCTTCGTCAGGCCCAAATTTATAAACAACATATTTATAAGCTTCGTTTTCCCAACCTTTTCCTTTTGGAGCTTTCCAATGTAATAAACACCCATCGTCTGACCAACTTACTTTTAATGCTCGTGGTTTTTTTGGAGCTTTATTATCTATAAATGGCATTAAAGGTTGCAAAGCAGGATAACGCCAATAATTGCTTTGTAATAGTTTGGCATAATTACCAGGATTATTTACTACAGCTGCCGCATACCATAAAACTGTTCCTTGAACATTTGAAGATTGTTCGTGTAATTTATGTTTTGCAGGTAATTGATGAGAATTTGGATTCTGTGGATCGGCAGCTTTTACTGTACGTAAAACATCTTCGCCTATATATAAAGGACGATTTGATGCATAACGATTCCACCATGTAATAAGTTCTTTATAATCGGCAGCTTTATTTCCTATTTCCCAATAAATTTGTGGTACACAATAGTCTATCCAGCCATTATTTACCCATTTTAAAACATCAGCATAAAGGTCGTCATAGTTTTGTAGTCCGTTTGTTTTGCTTCCAATATTGGGTGCACTTTTTTCATTTCTATATATTCCAAATGGCGATACTCCAAATTTTACCCATGGTTTAACTTTATGAATAGTTTCTCCAAGTTGTTTTATAAATATATCAACATTGTCGCGACGCCAATCTTGAATACGACCAAATCCTCCTCCATATAAACTAAATTCTTTTAAATCTGGAATGCGTTGTCCTGCTGCTGGATAAGGGTAGAAATAATCGTCAATATGCAAACCATCTACATCATAACGTTGTAATATGTCTGTTACTATATTGCAGACATAATCTCGATTTTCGGGAATACCAGGATTAAGAATTTTTAGACCATCATAATCGAAAACTCGTTCTGGGTGTTGTATTGCTATATGATTAGAAGCAAGTTGTGTAGTTCCTTTTGTTTTTGCCCGAAAAGGATTTATCCATGCATGAAGTTCCATTCCACGTTTATGACATTGTTCTATCATCCATTGTAAAGGATCCCAATAAGGAGATGGGGCACTGCCTTGTTTCCCCGTTAAAAATTTACTCCATGGTTCGTATTTGCTGGGATAAAGTGCATCACATTCGGCACGAACTTGGAAAATGATTGCATTTACTCCCACCTGTTGCAATTTATCGAGTTGGTAAATAAGTGTCCGTTGCATTTGTTCGCTCCCAAGATTTTGGAACTGACCATTAACACATTGAATCCATGCCCCTCTAAATTGACGTTTTTTAGGGAGACTCGCAGAAAAAGAATAACTACTTACAAATAGTAGGAACAGAATTAAAACTGTTTTTGCAAATTGCGAACAACGTAATTTCATTATAAATTTTATAGATTAAATTTAAATGGATTAATAAATTCTTTTTATTATTAATTTGGATAGAGTTTAACTACCTCTTCTGTGCGGCATTACGAAAATATTGTTTATGGAAATATCGTTCAGCTTTTTAATACTTCTGCTAATTTTTATAGCAGAAATTACACGAAGCATCTTTAAATGATAAGTTTTTTTCTATCTGTTTTATTTGTATATGTAAATTGTCTATCTGAAGAATAATATTTTTTTAGCCTTCGCATTATTTTTGTAGATTGCTATCTTGCAATTTGTGCAATTTTTTTATGTAGCAAACGTTGTTTATTTATCATTTCATCGTAGATAGGTAGCAATTTTGCTGACTCTTGTTCTGTTAAATTAGCTGAAGTTACAATATATTGATGTATCTCCATTCTAAACTTATTAGGATCGAATTTACGTTGTGCAGACAAATTGATTGCACTAATAAATACTATAATAGCTATTAATATTCTTCTCATTATCAAAAATGTTATATGTATTTGTTCTATCAATTAATTGTCTGCTAAATATGAATAAACATCATCTTTATCGAGCATCATATATTCTGTTACATCGTCTAAATATTCATTATTTGCAGATTTTGCTTTTGCAGTTGTGGCTGCAGAAGTAGCTTCTGTGTTATGAGTATTTTCTATATTATTATGTCCCTGAATAAAGAACTGTATAGCTATTCCGCCAATAATTAGTCCGATAAAAGAGGCTGCTATTATTAATGGGCGTAGATATCTGGCAAATGTATGATGTTTTTTTTCACCATTTTCTTTTACCTCGTTGTTATTTGTCTCTTCGGCTTTTATTTGCGACATAACTCGCATTTCTAAATTGTCGAAATAACCTTCAGGCGTCTTAAATGGTCGTCTGTTTCCAAATTTTGTAAGTAATTGTTTTTCTAAGTTTATCACAATTATTATTCCTTGCTTTAGTTTGTTACTGATAGTTCGACAAATATAATGCGTTTTGGTTTAATTTGGTTGTTGAAATTTATTCGTTTTCCTTTATATATTGCGATATTTTTTTTACCGCAATATGGTAAGATGCTTTTAAAGCGCCTTCACTTGTTCCAAGTATTTTGTGTATTTCGGGATATTTTAAACCATCGTAATATTTCATTATAAATACAGTACGTTGAACCTCTGGTAAGGTCGCAATTGCTTCTTGTAATATAGCTTGTCCTTTATTTCCATCGAAATAACAATCAGCTAAAAGCGAATTACTAATGCTATTATAAGTACTAATATTAATGGTTTCTTTTTGAGAACGTAATAAGTTTAACGATTCATTAATAGCAATACTATATAGCCACGTAGATATTTTTGATTTCCCTTCAAAACGTTCTATGTTTTTCCATGCTTTCAAAAAGGTATTTTGAAGAATATCGTCTGTATCGTCGTGCGACAAAACAAAGCTTCGTATTTTCCAATACAAAGGTTTACTATATTCGTTTACCAATAATGTAAATGCCTTGTAACGTGTTTTAGGATCTGCTAATGCTTTTAGGAGTTTTGATTCTTCTATTTCGTGCACCACAGATAAAAAATGGATTAGTTTCTATATAAGTAAGATTTATCGAATAGAAATCTTACGAACAACTTTACCAACTTTTACAATATAACACCCTTTGGGCAAATTAAGATTGTAGCGTTTATCTTGTCCATCTACTCTAAGACTCATAACACATACACCTGTTACATTATATATTTGTAGCATTTCGTCGTTTGCCCCTTCAATACGAAGAACAGACCCATAAACAGAAATAGAAATATTATGAATGTCCTGTTCTATCATTTCTAACGACGTTTCGGCTTTTATAGTCGTTGGTAATGCAAAACTTAAAAGGGCTATAGCAAATAAAAAAGTATATATTCTTCTTTTCATACGCATTATATGTTTGAATGCAAAGATAATACTTTTATTTTAAAAAAACTACGCTTTTATTCAGGCTTATTCTTGTTTTTAATATTTATTAAGGTACATTCTGTGAAATCAATACAAAGAAGTGGTTGATATAACTATATTTTCTTTTTGAATTTGCTTGGTATATTTCGTATTTATTTTCAGTAGCATACCTTGCTTATACCTTTAAATATAAGTGGAAAAACGATAAATCTTTCGTTAAAAAGAAGAATTTGTCAAAGCTAACGTGTCTATTATTTTTTTGGTGAGGATTATTCTTTTTTTGTTCAACTATTCAGTAAGCATAACACGAAATAATCTATAGAAGTAGCTACTATAATAAGACGTGTATAGTAATAAAAAAACAGGAAAAAGACAGATTTAGAACTTAACTTAAAAATAGCTTTTTAAAGTAAGCTATGGATTTTTTTATGATAAAATTAAAAATTTTGTAATTATAAATTTTAATTTTTCTTATTATAAATCTCCCGAGTTTTTTTATTATAAATTTTAGAAACATAATTATGGCAGACTTTATGAGAGAAGAATTAAGTTTGAAAAACACTCACAAAAATATTAAAAGTCTGAAAAGTACCCCTAATATTTATATGGTTCTACTTTAGAGCTTTGTGAAGATATTTATAGCTCAAGGGTATGAAGTGGGGTATATGTTTATAAGAAAATCAGCACGTCAAGGATATGTTTGACGTGCTGACATTAAAAGATATAGTATTCAACGAATATAAGCTATTGTATGGAAAGAGGTTTCTAAATGGAGGAATATTTAGAAAGTCCACTTTGCTGCGATTGTTGGAATGGCATAAAACTTATTGTGTTTGCCCTTATTGTTCCAAACAAAATTGTTGCTAATTTCAACTTCTGAGCCTAAAGAGAGATTTACTCCTTGCATACCTTTTAGTGTGTTTAAATTAAACCAGAATTGAGGCTCAGATATTAAAATAAGTTTTCCACTTACATTTGGGTCGTACCATAAGTCGCAGAAACCATTGAAAGAACATAATCCTTTTGCGAAATTTAATCCCCACACTTCGGTAAGTTGGAAACCATTAAATGGGTGTGCACCTGTAGTTTTATTTTTGAAATAGTATTTATACATAAGTTGCACGCTGAAAGTTTTTGAGAAATCCTTATTAGCCCAATTCCATGCACCACCAAAAAGAGCTGCATGTTGAAAACGATTTCCATAATATCCAGTTGCAAGTTCGCCAGTTGCAGCACCACCATTATATTCAATATGGGCTGCCCAGCGTTTATTTTTAGTAATAGAAAATTCTCTTGAAATTTCCCAGTAAGCACCTACAGCACCATCGTTTTTATAATCAATATCTGTAAATAGGAAAGTAGACCCCCATTTATCGGGTTTAAACATTTCTACAGTAGTGGTAACAGCTGGCCTGTTGCTTAAATCTTTTGAAAGATTATAGCCAAGGTCATAGTGGAATTGCACATTTTGTGCTTGAGAACCACAAAAGAATGCCATACAGGTGATGGCGAGAGTAAAGATTTTTTTCATAAGTATCTTTGTTTCGATTAGAATTTGAGTACAAAGTTACAAAAAAAACTTAAAGGCTATATCTTTTCGTTGAAAATATTGGTAACTTTGTATTTACAATATGAGAATAGATATAATAACAGTATTACCCGAGATGCTTGAAGGCTTTGTGCATGAGAGTATTTTGGCACGAGCAGAAAAGAAAGGTTTAGCAGAAATACATTTGCATAACCTTCGCGATTACAGTAAAGATAAGTGGCGTCGTGTAGATGATTATCCTTTTGGAGGGCAAGCGGGAATGGTGATGCAGATAGAACCAATAGACCGTTGTATAAGTGCATTGAAAGCAGAAAGAGAATATGACGAAGTTATATTTACATCGCCTGATGGAGAACTGTTTAATCAGAAAATGGCAAACGACCTTTCTTTAGGTGGTAATTTTATTATATTGGCTGGTCATTATAAAGGAGTTGATCAGCGAGTAAGAGAACACTTAATAACAAAGGAAATTTCGGTAGGCGATTTTGTTTTAACAGGCGGAGAATTACCAGCAGCCATTATTGCAGATGCTGTAATTCGAATTATTCCAGGTGTAATTGGAGATGAGCAAAGTGCATTGTCTGATTGTTTTCAAGATAATATACTGTCGGCTCCTATTTATACGCGTCCACGAAGTTATAAAGGGTGGGATGTTCCAGAGATATTGTTGAGTGGGCACGAAGCAAAAATAAATCAATGGGAATTTGAACAAGCAATGGAAAGAACAAAACGTTTGCGCCCTGATTTATTAAAGTAGCTTATTTAGTTATTAGCTAGTTTTAGGTTAGCCCTACAGAATTCTTCTCCAATATTAAATCCTTCATTGTAGAGGGATTCTAACTTTTCTATATCTTTTTCCATTCTTCCAACTTCAACAGGTCTTATAGGTCGCAATACTATTATTCTTCCTTCTTTTTCGTATTTGTCTATCATATCTAATTGCTTATTATAAGCATCTATTCTATGACTCAACACAACGCGTAAACGTGGATAATTCCGATAGATAAACTTTGGTATTTTAAAATCTTTGCTAGTTTCGCGCCACCCTTTATTGCGTGTGCAAATAACAACATTTTGGCTGTGTCCTTTCTCTATAGCATGAAGAAGAGGAATTGAGTCGATAATTCCACCATCAAGCATAGGAATACCATCTATCTCTACAATTTTGCTAACGTATGGTAAACTACTCGAAGCACGTGCAATTTCGTTGAGTCTATGTTTATTACCATTACGTTCTTGTAAATATTCGCATCTTCCAGTTTCACAATTGGTTGTTACCATTTCGAAAGAATAACCTAAATTCATCTTTTCAAAAAAAGTATCGTAATCGAAAGGAATTATCTCGTAAGGAAAACGTTCATAAAGAAATTCAGGGTCGAAAATGCAACCTTGTGTAACAAGATGCCGAATTCCAATATAATCATATTTAGCTAATAAATCGATATTTGAAACTCTAGCCCTACGTGGTTGTCTGCTCATATACGAAAGTCCGTTACATGCTCCGGCAGAAACTGCAACTACATATTTAAAATAGATATTAAACTTCATAAAAGCATCAAGAACACCAGAAGTAAACACTCCTCGCATACCTCCTCCCTCTAATACTAATCCTGTATTTATATCGATTTCCATAAAAAATAAATAAAAGCACTGCAAAGTTAGTGTTTTTATGAGAATATTTATTATCTTTGCAGCTAAACTAATATATGAAAGCAGTTATGTTTAATAAAGAGACGTATATACAGCGCCGTGCAGAGCTTAAGAAGCTTGTGAAAGACGGCATTATATTATTGTTTGGAAACAACGAATCGCCAGTAAATTCACCAGCGAATGGGTATTCTCCCTTCCGTCAGGATTCGTCGTTTTTATATTATTTTGGTCAACAACGTGATGGTCTTGTTGGTGTTATTGATGTTAATGACAACAAAGAAATACTGATAGGAAATGATATTGACATTGAAGACATTGTATGGTTTGGTAGTGTTGATGCTGTTAGTGACCTTGCTGCTCAGGTAGGAGTAAGTAATTCTGCTCCAATGAGCGAATTGAAAACTATCTGCGATAAAGCCAAAGCATCAAATAGAAAAATACATTTCTTGCCACCTTATCGTTCTGATATTAAGATTCAAATTTGTGATTTACTTGGTATCCACCCCAATAAACAAAAAGAAGAAGCAAGTTTAGAACTTATTAATGCAGTAGTAAAGATGCGCTCTGTAAAAACTGCAGAAGAAATAGAAGAACTAGAACGTGCAGCTGTTATTGGTTATAAGATGCACACTACTGCAATGCGCATTACAAAGCCAGGACTTACAGAAAAATATGTAGCTGGTCAAGTAGAAGGAATAGCTAATTCTTATGGTTCAATGGTATCTTTCCCGATTATTTTCTCGCAGCATGGAGAAATAATGCATGGAAATCCATCAATGGCAGAATTAGAAGATGGCAGACTTGTTTTGTGCGATTGTGGTGGAGAAACGATGAGCCACTATTGTTCTGATAATACACGAACATTCCCTGTAAATGGAAAATTTACGCAACGCCAACTCGATATATATAATGTAGTAGTAGAAGCTCATGATGCAGCTTGAAATTATCGAAACCAGGAGTGAAATATGCTGATGTACACTTTGCAGTTTGTCGTATTATCTTTGAGCGTATGAAAGAATTAGGTTTAGCAAAAGGAGATACTAATGCTGCTGTAGCTGCTGGTGCACATGCAATGTTCTTACCTCATGGATTAGGACACATGATGGGCCTTGATGTTCACGATATGGAAGCTTTAGGACAGATATATGTAGGGTTTGATGAAGAAACTCGTCCTAACCTTGAACAATTTGGAACAAATTGTTTGCGTATGGGACGTCGTTTACAAGAAGGTTTTGTTGTAACAGATGAGCCTGGTATCTATTTCATTCCTGCACTTATTGATGAATGGCGTGCAAAGAAACATTGCGCAGAGTTCCTAAACTTTGATAAGCTTGATACATATAAAGATTTTGGTGGTATTCGTATAGAGGACGATATACTTGTTACAAAAGAAGGTTGTCGTTTCATAGGTAAAGACCGTATACCTTATTATCCAAAAGATATTGAAGATTTTATGAATGCTTAATTTAGATATAAAGAAAAAATAATTATTAACAACTTAAATTTTTAAAGAAAACCAGAATGTAAACTTACTGGTAAGCATTTTAGAATTATGAAAAAAACTTTAGTGCTCGCACTTTTCGCAATTTTTGCAGCTAGTGCGAATGCAGCTCCTAAAAAAGTTGCAAAGAAGGTGGACAACAGTCCGGTATTTACAGTGATTAAGGAGAATCCTATCACAAGCATTAAAAATCAAAATCGTTCAGGTACGTGTTGGGATTATTCAACATTGGCCTACTTTGAATCAGAAATCTTAAAAGCAACAGGTAAAACCTATGATCTTTGTGAAAGTTTTGTAGCTAATAAGACTTATATGGATCGCGCTATTCAAGTGGTTCGTATGCACGGCGATGCTCAGTTTGCACAAGGTGGTTCATGCTATGATCCTCTTTTCTGTCTTGAAAATTATGGTATTTGTCCCGAAGGAGCAATGCCATTCCCTGGTTCTTTAACAGGTGATTCTTTATTTAACTTTAATGAATTCTTCTCTGTAATGGAACCGTACGTGAATGCTGTAGCAAAGAATAAGTCAAGTAAAATTTCTAATCAGTGGAAACCAGGTCTTCAAGGGATTATTGATTCTTATTTAGGTAAATGTCCTGAGAAATTCACCTATGAAGGAAAGACATATACTCCGAAGCAATTTGCTGCAAGTTTAGGTTTAGATTGGAATAATTATGTAACTATAACCTCTTATACACATCATCCATTCTATACTTCGTTTGCTGTAGAAGTACAAGATAATTGGCGTATGCCACAATCTTATAATGTACCTATGGACGAAATGATGAAGATTATAGATAATGCTGTAATGAATGGTTATTGTATTGCATGGGGAGGTGATGTTAGTGAACCTGGTTTCACACGCGATGGTCTTGCATATATGGTAGATGGAAATAAAGTTCAAAGCCTACAAGGTAGCGATATGGCACGTTGGTTGGGACTTTCTCCTGCAAAACAACGTAGTCTTATTGATGAACTTGGTGCAAAAGTTCCAGAAGTAACTCCTACACAGAAGATGCGTCAAGACCGTTACGATACATGGGAACTTACAGACGACCACGGTATGCTTATCTTTGGTATCGCTAAAGATCAATTTGGTAAGGAATATTATATGGTAAAGAACTCTTGGGGTGAAACTGGTAAATATAAAGGTATCTGGTATATGACTAAGAACTTTATTGCTGCAAACACAATGGACTTTATGGTTAACAAGAATGCTATTCCTTCAGACATTCGCAAAAAGTTAGGTTTGTAATTAAATGCTAACTATTGAGCTTTCTTAGAGTTTTACTGAAGCTTTAATGGAGCTATATAGAATTAAAAAGTGTAAGTCTTTTGAGACTTACACTTTTTTTTGTACCTTTACAAGCAGAAATAAAAATAATAAAGATGCAATTAAAATGGAATTATACACCATCTACATCTGAACAGGCTAACGCAGCAATAGAGTTAGGAGAAAAACTTAATATAAGTCCTATTCTTGCTTCGTTACTTATAAGGCGTGGGATAACAACTGAAAGTGCTGCAAAACGATTTTTCCGGCCACAACTTTCAGATCTTATCGACCCTTTCTTAATGCAAGATATGGACGTTGCCGTTGATAGATTAAACGATGCAATGGGGCGTAAAGAGCGTATTATGGTCTACGGAGATTATGATGTAGATGGTTGTACAGCTGTAGCATTGGTATATAAATTTTTGCGACAATTTTATTCTAATATAGATTATTATATTCCAGATCGTTACGATGAGGGTTATGGAGTAAGTAAGAAAGGAATAGATTTTGCGAAAGATACAGGGGTAAAACTTATTATTATACTAGACTGTGGTATAAAAGCAGTTGAAGAGATTAGTTATGCAAAAGAACAAGGCATTGATTTTATTATTTGCGATCATCATGTTCCTGATAATAATATGCCACCGGCTGTTGCTATATTAAATCCAAAACGCATTGATGATAGTTTCCCTTTTAAAGATTTATGTGGCTGTGGGGTTGGTTTTAAGTTTATGCAGGCATTTGCAAAGAACAATAATATACCATTCTCGCGCCTTATTCCATTTCTTGATTTCTGCTCTGTAAGCATTGCCGCGGATCTTGTTCCTGTTGTAGGTGAAAATAGGATACTTGCTTTTCATGGTTTAAAACAATTAAATCAAAATCCCAGTGTGGGATTACAAGCTATAATAGATATATGTGGGCTTACGGGAAGAGAAATTTCAATGAGCGATATAATCTTTAAGATAGGTCCACGTATTAATGCAAGTGGACGTATGGAGAGTGGTCGAGAAAGTGTAGACTTACTTGTGGAACGTGATTTAGCTTCTGCACTATTAGAAGCAAGCATATAGATAAGTATAATGATAAGCGAAAAGATGTTGATAGACAAATGACAGAGGAGGCTAATCAAATTGTAGAACGTTTGGAAAGTCAGAAACATCAAAATAGTATTGTGCTTTACGATGAACATTGGAAAAAAGGTGTTATTGGCATTGTTGCTTCTCGTCTAACAGAAATTTACTATCGTCCAACTATCGTTATTACTCGTGAAGGTGATTTTGCTACGGGTTCTGCACGAACGGCTGCGGGTTTTGATCTTTATTCTGCTATAGAGAGTTGTAGTGATTTGCTTACAAACTTTGGTGGTCATACTTATGCAGCTGGTTTAACGTTAAGATGGGAGAATGTAAAAGAGTTTCGAGATCGATTTCAAAAGTATGTTGATGAGCATATTGAACCTCATCAGACAGAAGCTACATTAGATATTGATGCTGTTATTGATTTTAAAGATATTACGAAAAAATTCCATAATGATTTAAAACGCTTTGCACCATTTGGTCCAGAAAATGTAAAACCATTATTTTGTACAAAAGAAGTATTTGATTTTGGGACCAGTAAAGTTGTAGGTAGAGAACAAGAACATATAAAATTGGAACTTGTAGACTCTAAATCGAATAATGTTATGAATGGTATTGCTTTTGGACAAAGTCGTTCTGCACGCTATATAAAATCAAAACGCTCGTTCGATATAGTTTATACAATAGAGGATAATGTATTTAAACGTGGTGCTGTACAGCTTCAGATAGAAGGTATTCGTCCTTCAGAGAATGCATAAGCAAATATTCTTATTTGTGAAATAATTTTACGATGACCTACAAGGAGATACTTCATAAATATTGGAACTATCCTGATTTTCGAGGTATACAGAAAGAAATTATAGAGAGTATAGGGAGTGGGAAAGATACATTAGGTCTTATGCCTACTGGTGGTGGTAAATCTATTACCTTTCAAGTTCCAGCCTTAGCTAAAGAAGGTGTGTGTATTGTTATTACTCCTTTAATTTCACTAATGAAAGATCAGGTAGATAATCTTCGTCGTCGACATATTAAAGCTGCTGCAATTCATTCTGGATTATCACGTGATGAAATAGTATCAATACTCGAGAATTGTATCTTTGGTGGTATAAAATTGCTCTATATATCTCCAGAACGTCTTAGCTCTGAACTCTTTCAAGTAAAATTAAAACACATAAAAGTGTGTTTTATCACTGTAGATGAAGCCCACTGTATTAGTCAATGGGGATATGATTTTCGTCCTTCTTATCTTGAGATCATAAAGATTAGAAGTTTACTTCCTACAGTCCCATTACTTGCGCTTACTGCAACAGCAACGCCAGAAGTAGTAAAAGATATTCAGGTGCTATTAGGATTTGCAGCGGAGAATGTCTTTCGAATGAGTTTTGAGCGGAAGAATCTTTCTTATGTTTTACGCACAACACAAGAAAAGTTCTATGAGATGCTCCATATATTACAATCAGTAGAAGGTTCGGCTATAGTATATTGTCAAAGCAGAAGACGTACAAAAGAAGCTGCAGAATTCTTAATCAAAAATGGAGTATCTGCAACGTGGTATCATGCAGGGTTGGAAAATATAGATAAGAATAATCGTCAAAATGAATGGCAGGCTAACGAAAAACGAGTTATTGTTGCTACTAATGCTTTTGGAATGGGTATTGACAAGGCGGATGTTCGTTTAGTTATACATCTAGATCCACCAAGTTCTATCGAAGCCTATTTTCAAGAAGCAGGTCGCGCAGGTAGAGATGGTAAAAAATCGTATGCTATTTTGCTTTACAATTCAGGTAATGACGAGCGTAATTTAAAGAAACGGATTAAGGAGAACTTTCCTGAAAAAGACGAAATACGTACTATCTACGAACATTTAGCATACTTCTATCAAATAGGTGTAGATAGTGGAAGAGATGCTACCTTTGAATTTCCCATAGATAAATTTTGTATTTATTTCCATCACTTTCCTATACAAGTAGATGCTGCTCTACATATTTTGACTCGTGCTGGATATATTCATTATAATTCTGAACCAGATACTAAGGCACGTATTCATTTTATTCTATCCCGCGATGAATTATATAGATTAGGAGAACAAACAGGCGAAGAAGAAATGGTAATTTCTGCTTTGTTAAGAAGCTATCCTGGTCTGTTTACAGATTATCGTTATGTTGATGAAAGCTATATTGCCGATTTAGTAGGTTTGGATAGAAATCAGACTTATCATATATTGCAAAATCTCAGCCGAAAACGGATTATAAATTTTATACCACGTAAGAATATTCCTATAATAAAATATCTTCGAGAACGTGTTGATAGTGAGGAAATAAAAATATCGAAGACTATTTACGAAGATCGAAAAGAAAAATTTGAAGAGCGTATCGCTGCGATGATAAACTATATGAAGAATAGTTATATATGTCGTAGCAGACAACTTTTACGCTATTTTGGTGAAAATGCAGCACTGACTGTGGTTGTTGCGATGTTTGTCTTGCTTATAAAGACGAAGATAAGGAATTGAAGAAGGTGTTACGAGAGACTATATGTTCTTTGTTATCAGATGGAAAGAAACACCATATTACCGAATTAAAGAATATAGATAAAAATGCTTCTTTAACTAATCAAGACTCTTTGCAAACTGTATTAAAAGAACTTATTGCAGAAGAATATATATATATGGAAGGTAGTTTCCTTTATTGGAATTTTTGAATGAGCAATCTTTTTTTAATTAAACTATTTATGCCAAATATGGCATATTGCTACTGACAATCTTGGCAGTTTTACAATGTAATTCTATCTTATGGCTTAATATCACTTTTTTTCTTTCCTTTTTTTCATTCGAGAATCTAATTACATAAAGAATCTTTTTAAAGAATATATATGAGGCTATAGAGATACTTTTTGAATTCCTTTTTAAATATAATCATATAATTACCAGGCTTTCATATATTTACAATATATATGAAAAATCTATTTTTTTGAAAAAGGATAGTTTTATCTGAGAAAAAAATTACTTTTTTTAGGTATGATAGTGTTTATATTGGTCTACCTAAATATTTATTTAACATTCTTGTTATATTATCTCTATAATGATTTTTTTGGCATAGTTTTCGTATATGAACTGTCGAACATTCAATAGAGATGTTTTTTTATTATACGAACATTCAAAAACTTAAAAAAATAAATAATTATGAAAAATTAAACCATTAGCAGATCGAGTTCTGATTCTTCCTGTTGAGGTAGAACAAAAAGTAGGCGGAATAATTATTCCAGACACAGCAAAAGAGAAGCCACAGCGTGGTAAAGTTGTTGCTGTTGGTAACGGTACGAAGGACGAAGATATGATTTTGAAAGTCGGAGATGAAGTTTTCTATGGTAAGTATGCTGGTACAGAAATAGAAAACGATGGTGAGAAGTATCTTATGATGCGTCAAAGCGATATTCTAGCTATTGTAGAATAAAAAAAGATATATTCTTGATGTTTCTATTATAATATTATTATTAGATGTAGAACATAACAAATATCAATGAAATTTAAATAAATAGACATATAAATAAGATAAATACAGATGGCTAAAGATATAAAATTTAATAAAGATGCACGTGAATTGCTAAAGAGTGGTGTAGACCAATTAGCAGATGCTGTAAAAGTAACATTAGGTCCTAAGGGACGTAATGTAGTTATTGGGAAGAAATTTGGTGCTCCACAGATTACAAAAGATGGTGTTACAGTAGCAAAAGAAATAGAACTTGAAGATAGTTTTGAAAATGCAGGAGCACAACTTGTGAAAAGTGTAGCAAGTAAAACAGGAGACGATGCTGGAGATGGTACGACAACTGCAACCATTCTGACACAAGCAATTGTAACTGAAGGCTTAAAAAATGTGGCTGCTGGTGCAAATCCAATGGATTTGAAGCGCGGTATTGATAAAGCTGTAAACAAAGTTGTAGATTTTATTAAGGAAAATGCAGAAATTGTTGGTAATAATTATGACAAGATCGAACAAGTTGCCACAGTAAGTGCAAATAATGATCCTGAAATAGGTAAGTTGCTAGCCGATGCAATGCGTAAAGTATCAAAAGATGGTGTTATTACTATTGAAGAAAGTAAAACACGCGATACAAATATTGATGTTGTAGAAGGTATGCAGTTTGATCGTGGCTATCTCTCAAGCTATTTCGTAACAGATACAGATAAGATGGAAGTTCTTATGGAAAATCCATATATTCTTATCTATGATAAAAAAATATCTAATGTAAAAGATTTCTTACCAATCTTACAACCTGCAGCTGAAAGTGGTCGTCCATTGTTAGTTATAGCAGAAGATGTTGATTCAGAAGCATTGACCACATTGGTTGTTAACCGTTTGCGTGGCGGATTAAAGATTTGTGCAGTAAAAGCTCCAGGTTTTGGTGATCGTCGTAAAGCAATGTTGGAAGATATAGCAGTGTTGACAGGTGGTGTTGTTATTAGCGAAGATAAAGGATTAACTCTCGATAAGGCAACACTTGAGATGTTAGGCTCTGCTAAGAAAGTTACAGTTTCAAAGGATTTCACGACAATTGTAGATGGTGCAGCTTCCAAAGAAGCTATTGCTGATCGTGTAAATATAATTAAAAGCGAAATTGCAAATACAAAGAGCCAATACGATAAAGAGAAACTTCAAGAACGCTTAGCAAACTTGCTGGTGGAGTAGCTGTTCTCTATGTAGGAGCTAACTCTGAAGTTGAAATGAAAGAGAAGAAAGATCGTGTAGACGATGCACTTTGTGCTACTCGTGCAGCAACTGAAGAAGGTGTTGTTATTGGTGGTGGTACAACCTATATTCGTGCTCAAGAGGTATTAAAGAATCTTAAGGGCGACAACTCTGACGAACAAACAGGTATTAATATCGTTTGTCGCGCTATAGAGGAACCTCTTCGTCAGATAGTTTCTAATGCTGGAGGCGAAGGAGCTGTAGTTGTTAATAAGGTTCGTGAAAGCAAAGGCGATTTTGGTTATAATGCTCGTCGCGACCAATATGAAGATTTACGTGTAGCTGGTGTTATCGATCCAGCAAAAGTAGCTCGTGTTGCATTGGAGAACGCTGCATCTATTGCTGGAATGTTCCTTACAACAGAATGTATTGTTGTGGATAAACCAGAGGAAACCCCTGCTGCTCCTATGAATCCAGGTATGGGTGGTATGATGTAAGCTAATTGATAAAAAAAGATAAGGAGAAAAATATAGTTTATAGATTTATTTTTTTCTCTTGATCAATAAAAAAATAAGACCCTGTTAGAATTTTTCTATAATTCTGGCAGGGTCTTTTAATTAAAAAGAGCCAAATAATATATTATGACAATAAATCAAGCTTATATGACAAAAAAATGTGCTTAAAATCCTTGTAATTCACTAATAATCATTCTCTTTGTTCTATTTATATTTTTTTATGGCAAAGGAATAGTCAAATATTACTTTTTGTTTTAGACATCTGTCAGTTGCATTTCAGATATCTATTATTTATAAGTTAGACATCATAGCGTAAACTACAACCTTTTTTTGTCTTTATTTTTATAATATCGAAAGACCTTTATTGAGATGAATATTATAGATTTCTTCTGTGATGTCTAATATTTCTATTTAGGTATTATTATACAAACAAAGCGAAATATGTTGTTCTAATATTTCTTCTATTGAAGTAGAAATTGTTTTAATCGCTATCTTTTAAAAAAATATATTTACTTCTTTCATACTAACCTATAGGAATTTTGCTTCCATAATATAGAGGAAGGAAAAAAATATAGATATTAAGAATTTTTTTCCCCACCTTTTTCCTACTGAGCCGGAAGAGGCAGGGTTTGATTCTTTCAATGTTATTGCAGCTACATTCTATGAGCATTATGATGATATCCTTAATTGTTTACAACAATAGAGCATCAAATGCAGCAGCAGAATCTTTCAACTCAAAAAAATAAAATTATTCAGAACGAATCTGAGAGGAGTCAGAGACAAAAGTTTCTTTTTGTTTAGAATCAAAAACCTATATGCATAATCCCCACCTTTTTCCTACTGAGCCACCTTTTTCCTACTGACCCATTGTATCTTCATATTCTGAAAAGAAAAGTGAAAAAAATATCATAATCTTAGAAGATTATGATATAGTAACTTTATTTGAAAAATCCTAATTTTCTTTCAAAGTATTTAAAGCGGTGCGTACGAGACTCGAACTCGTGACCTCCTGCGTGACAGGCAGGCATTCTAACCAACTGAACTAACGCACCAAAAAGCGTTTTTATTAGAAAAAGTAGTTGCGGTGCGTACGAGACTCGAACTCGTGACCTCCTGCGTGACAGGCAGGCATTCTAACCAACTGAACTAACGCACCAAAAGCGTGTAAACTACATTTCTGTTTAGCGAGTGCAAAGGTAGTAAAATTATTTATTATAACCAAATGTATGATAGTTTTTTTATAAAAAAATTGCATTACATAGGCGTCATTATACTTGTTGGCTTTTAAAAAAACCAATCTTTTTAAACACGCATTCTCTTGAAATCCAACAGATTTCAAGCATTTATAAGATTTAGTATTATTCACATCAACATACGCATATATTTGGTGAAGATGAAAAATTCTTCTGTGCATAGTCTATTAATCTAAGAATGGCAAAGATAGGCGTATCCTTTGCCCTGATATTCTTCTAAGAGAACAATTCCGAGTTCTGCACGTTGATGTTGTGGATCATAGTTTACTAAATCTAATATTCCGATATTTTGTTTTGCATTATTTTCTATTATTAATCTAACTTGATTATCAGCAAAAAAATCATTCTTTGCGTTGGCTATGTAGTTACGAAGTACATAATGGCTATATGGAACATTTGTTGCACTGATATCCCATATTCTTTCATTGTTTTCTATTTCATAAAGAAAATCTAAGTCTTCTGGCTCCATAGCACGAAGATACACTTTTTCTTATTTCCATTATTTCAGAATTTCATTTTCTGTTATTATGCAACCTGTCTGACTATTATATGTTCCAATTCTAATATTATTCTGCGGTTGAGCAGCAAATATAGAAAGCATATCTTCATACGAATAGGCATCTGTATCATAAACAATATAATTCATAACTTTTGGCTCTATTAATTCTTGTTTACCGAGATGCCCATTTGGGAGACTATGTTTATTTCCTACAATATATTTACCTATAACGCCTCTATTTTTTGCAATTTCTTTGCAGCGTTCTATATTTTTTTCATTTCCAATAAAAATATAGTTTGGACCTATTGTGTGTGGGTGTGGAATAAACCCTAAAAGTTTACGCGATTTGTTACAAAGCATTTGAAACAAAGAACTTGTCGCTTTCAGATAGATGGCAATCTTAATAGGAATGCTTAGTAGGAAACTCATACCGTTATAATGTTTTCGGAAGAAGATTAGCATTGCTGCATAAAAGACATGGACATACCGAAAACTTGAGCGTTGTGTACTTTCGCCCTTGTAGTGTAATATTTGTGTAGGGAAAAACCAATTTTCAAATCCACCCTTTAGAAGTCTGTAACTTAAGTCGATATCTTCTCCATACATAAAGAAATCTTCATCGAGCAAGCCTACTTTATTTAAAGCAGTGTGGCGCATTAAGAAGAAAGCACCACTAATAACTTCAATCTTACCTGGTTTATCCCACGACATATTACTCATATAATAGTGTCCGAATTTTGGGTGATTTGGAAAACGGTCGCATAATCCCATCATCTTATAGAACGAAACCATAGGGGAGGGGAAACCTCTACGACTTTCTTTTGCTCGTTGTCCAGTGGTTGTGAGCATTGTAACCCCTAAGCCTCCTACATTTATGGTTGTCCATAAAGTCTAGAGTTTCTTTTAGGGTGTTTTCTCCAATGAAAGTATCAGGATTGAGTAATAGCACATATTCACTGTCCATTTGCTTTATAGCGAGATTGTTTGCTCGTGCAAATCCTAAATTATGTAGTGATGAAATACAAGTTACCCATGGAAATAATTTTCTAATATATTCCACTGATCCGTCTTTAGAATGGTTGTCTACAACTATAACTTCTGCATCAATACCTTCAATAGCTCGTTTAACACTCAAAAGACATTGTCCAAGATAGTATTTTACATTATAACTTACGATTACGATACTTAGTTTCATGGTTTATTTTATTATTCATTCTAATTTCTCATTTTTAGGATTTCTCTTCTTGGCATCTATGCATTGTTGGAAAAAAATAAAGAAAAACACTAATAGTTGAGATTAATGCAAGGTAGAAAAAAATCCTGTTTCTTCTCCATATAAATAATAGAAAAAGCATATTGAATAAGATAGGTATACAAAGAAGACAGATACGAACTATTCCCCATTTAAGAAATCCTTTATATGAATTAGGATTTGTAACGCTTTTTGTTAATGTAGGAAAAATTTAAACAAATAGAGAGCTATTGGTATTAGTGCCAATGTAGAAAGTTGCATAACTATTTGCACAAATATAAGACTCTTATTTCCAGAAAGCTTTCCTGGTATAAGAATTGTTGTTTCGTATGCGATGATGATTCCAAATAATAATAGGAAAAACGATATTAATAATATCAGAAGTGTCTTTCGTGTTTGTATCATAGTTTAAGTTGTCATTATTGTTCTGTTTAATATACTTCTGCCAAGTGTAACTTCATCGGTATATTCTAATTCATCACCAACAGATATACCACGAGCAATTACAGTTAGTTTCACTTTAAAGTCTTTTAGTTTACGTGATATATAAAAATTTGTAGTATCGCCTTCCATTGTACTTGCTAAAGCCAAAATAACTTCATTAATTCCACCTGCTTTTACTCTTTCTACAAGCGAATCAATCTCTATATCGTTAGGACCAACGCCATCTATTGGCGAAATTATTCCGCCTAACACGTGGTACACTCCATTATATTGTTGCGTATTTTCTATTGCAAGCACGTCTTGAACATTTTCTACAACACATATTATAGAAGTATCTCTATGTGGATTTGTACAAATAGAGCATGTGTCGGTATCAGAAATGTTATGACAAATATGACAATACTTTATATTATGTCGCATTGCAGAAATAGTCTCAGTAAAATTATCTACATCGTCTTTTGTTTTACGCAATAAGTGTAAAACAAATCGAAGGGCAGTTTTTCTACCAACTCCTGGTAATTTGGAGAATTCTTCAACAGCCTTTTCAAGTAGTTGAGAAGGGAATTGCTGCATATAATTAAATCTTCTTTATATGAACTTAATCGTCGAAAAGATAAATACCAAGACCAAGTTTAAATCCTACAGTAGAATAATTTGCATCTTTAAAAGAATGGTCGTAATACAATGCTGGTTCAATTGTTACAGAACGATTTATAAAAAATGCATAACCTATTTCTGTTCCTACCATTATATCGTTATAACTATGGTTTGCATGTATAAATTTACACCCTGCTCCTAAATATAAACCATTTTGTGTGATATAGTAACGACCTCCTGCACCAACAGAAATATGATCTGCAACGGCTTCCGAACCATTATGTTCTGCACTTACATTTGCTAACAACATAATATTATCCCAAGCAAAATAACCTAACTTTGCTTCGAGCCCTAAATTAAATTTATCGTGTGCATTATAATGTAAATTAAATCCTGTTAACGAGGCTCCTATATAGCCTTTACCTTCTTGAAATTGTGCGTGAATGCACAAAGAAAATGTTAAGCTTAGTAAAATAAATGATAGTTTCTTCATCATAATTTTGATTGTTAAAAATATAAAGTTTACTTCTTATTGAATATCATTGACAAAGGTAGTAGAATTATTTGAATTATAAAAAAATTATTGTATATCTTTGTGGCGCATTCACAATCAGATGTATTTTTTTGCTACAATCATTGTTTAATAAATTATGAATAAAAAGAAACTTTATATTATATTTATTTCTAAATTGGTTTACAATAACTTGCTTTTGCACAAAAGAACGATATTTACCCAAATTGGGATACAAATTTTACACGAAAACGTGAGACTCGAGCTGTTTGGTTAACCACTTTAAGTAATCTTGATTGGCCAAAAACTTTGGCAAATTCAAATGATGGTATAGAGAAACAAAAAGAAGAACTTATAAATATTCTTGATAAATATGTTGCAGCTAATATTAATACTGTATTGCTGCAAACACGTGTACGTGCTGCAACTATTTATCCTTCTAATATTGAACCGTGGGATAAATGTTTAACAGGTAGAGAAAATGGTAACCCAAATTACGACCCATTGGCATTTGCTGTTGAAGAATGTCATAAACGAGGATTAGAAATACATGCTTGGATTGCAGCAATGCCAGTTGGTTCTTCTACTTCTTTAGGTTGTAAGTTAATGAGAAAGAAGGGATTTAATATACGAAATTTCTCAACTGGAGCTTATGTAAATCCTGCAGATCCTAAGTTTGCAAAATATTTGGGTGATATTTGTGCAGAAATAACTAAAAATTATGACATTGATGGAATTAACTTAGACTATATAAGATATCCTGATGGTTGGCCTAATCCGTCGTATAAAAATGGAGATACTCCCGATGCACGGAGAGAAAATGTAACAAATGTGGTTAAAGAAATATACCGAAGGGTGAAAACTCTTAAACCATGGGTAAAAGTTTCTTGTTCGCCTATAGGAAAGTATGATGATTTAAGTAGATTTTCTTCAAAAAATTATAATGCAAAGCATCGTGTTTCGCAAGATGCACAGTTTTGGATAAAAACAGAAATTATGGATCAATTATATCCAATGCAATATTGGCGTGATGATAATTATTATCCTTTTTGCGCCGACTGGGTTGAAAATTCTAATGGGCATGATATTGTTTCGGGGCTTGGAACTTATTTTCTTGATTCGCGAGAAGGTAATTTAAGTGTAACAGAAATTAGTAGAGAAATGTATGTAAGTAGATGGTTAGGAATGGGACATGCTCATTTTCGTTCTAAATTTTTGTTAGATAATTATCAGGGTATTTTTGATTTTGAAAAACGTTTTAATGCAACACCTTCACTTACACCGGCTTTAACGTGGATAAGCACGCTGAAACCAGAAACTCCAACCTTTTATATTGGTAATTCGGTGGTTGTTTCTATAGATGCACAAGGAACAAAAACTATAAAATGGAGGGGAAATGCACCTTATTATAATGTTTATATGAGTAACACTTATCCTGTAGATATAAAAAATCCACACAATCTTGTTGTATCAAAATTTCGGGGAACTTCTTTTGTTCATAGGGGAGCAAAACAACAACATTATGCAATTACTGCTATGGATAGATATGGAAACGAAAGCAATGTTTTGCAAAGTAATATGGAAAAAGAAATGTTGAAAGCGAATTACTTCCAAACGATGGTGTAAACTTAACTCTACCAAAGAGTTTAGACGAAATGGACATAAACTATTTTATAGTCGAATCGGCTCTTGGTACTACTGTCACAAAAATATATAATGTTCCATTTACTACTACTATAAATATAGCAGGATTAAGAAATGGGGTTTATAAACTTTATGCGCATTCTGCAAAACGCAATATTAGGCACAAAGTTGGTTTCTTCTTTATAAAAAGATAGATTGACAAAAAATCCAAACACTTCTTATCAAATACATAAAAGCTAACCTCCTACTTTTGGATATGATATGAGAAGTGCTTAGGATTTTCTTTTGTATTATTCTCTGATAGAGTCAGAGTGTGCTCCAACTGCAAGACCGTTAATAGGAAGTGGACGATCTATGACTGCATTATAAGAAATTAAACTAACACTTCGAGCTAAACCCAAAGTCTGAAGCTTATTATGAATAATATTTAGAAGGTGATGGTTGTTTCTAGCATAAAGTTTAATAAACAAATCGTACTCGCCAGTTGTGAAATGGCATTCTACAATTTCTGGAATTTTCTTTAATGCTTCTACTGCTTCATCGAACTTCTCTGGATTTTTCAAGTTTAAGCCCATATATGCACAAGTTTCATAACCTATTTTTTCAGGATCTATTATGAATTGTGAACCTTTGAGGATACCTAAATTTGTTAGTTTCTGAATTCGTTGGTGTATTGCTGCACCACTAACCTTACATTCGCGCGCTACTTCTAAAAAAGGAATACGTGCGTCTTCTGCAATAAGGCGTAAAATTTTTCTGTCTAATTGATCTAAACTTCTATGTGCCATTTATGTTAAATTATTTTGAGACAAAGTTACAATAATCTTCTTAAAATACCAATTACTTTTTTTCAGAACGAGTTATAATTTGTACTTTTTTCTACAACCTTAACTCTGTAATACTTTGATTTAGATTTTTTATAGATTAGGAATAGTAAAACTTTGCAAATTGTATAAAGAAAGGATAACTACAATTAATTTTAGAGGTTATGCTATATATAAGGAATAATGATACAGCCTTATTTTTTTATCTCGAATGAGGCTTTTACTCCTTAGTATATTTTTGTTTTTATTGCTGGGCAGATAGTTCAATTTTGTAATAATGATGTAATGGGGTATAGCAAGTTTCAAGGTTAATTAAGATACCAATAAGAAAACGAAAGAGGTGGGGGAATAATAGTGTAAACAAAAATATATTATGAAGTTGCGAATAATAGCCTGTTTTGTTTAATTATGTACAATTAGATTTCTACTAAAAAGTGTTTTCATTCTATGTTATATTTAGCTATACTTTTTTTCTTGCGATACTAAAAAAAGAATAATCTATATAATAGATATCAGAACTTTTATATTAGAAATAAAAAAATGTAATTACAAATTTTATTTTTGTAATTACAAAAATAAAGAAATATAATAATATTTTTTTTGCCGAACTTAAGTAGATACTAAATCTACTTAATATTCAGTTCTATTCATAATCGTCTATTACGCTGTTCATCATATCCATCATTGGTTTTCCTATTTCCACAATATTAATTAATTTCTTTTTCCAATCGCTATTTTTAAAGAAGTTGTCTGGAACTTTTACCCAGCAACAATAATCTTTCATACGTAAATATTGGGCAAACTCATAGTCGCGTGGAAATCCTTTAGGTATTGTTTTTAATGCTGATAGTCCGAAACCTTTCTCCGAAACAGTATCGTCTTCCCATTTTCCATCGTTAGGATATCCGAAAGTTTTTATAAACTTACCATTTTCAACAATTCTGCGCCATTTTTCTATATTTACCATTATCTCGTTTCGGCACGAAGTAAGAATATTAGTAGGCAACCAATAAGAACCTACAGCTATTAAGCAGTTATTTGGTTCTAAATGAATGTAATAACCACCTCTCAATGCTTTTTTTCCTTTTGCACAAATATAAGCTCCAAAATGTCGTTTATATGGACTTTTATCTGGCGAAAAGCGAATATCACGATAGAAACGATAGGTACAATCTTTTACCTTCACGTGTGCAATTTCGTCATCGATAGTTGTTATAGCAGTGATGGCTTCTTCAATGCCAGTTTCAAATTCTTTTTTAGCAACTTCGTATTCTGACTTATGTTCGTGAAACCATTCTCGGTTGTTATTAGCTGCTATACCTTTTAAGAAATTTAGTATGATGTCTGTGTTCATTTTGTTTACTTGCTTAGTTTACTATTGGTTATATTTTTTGGACAAATTGAATCGAAAGGGCATTCATTACACATAGGGTGTAAGCTCTTACATATATATCTGCCATGCAAAAGAATCCAATGGTGTGCAGAAGAAACTTCGTTCAAAGGAATATTTTGCATTAAATAATCTTCTACTTTACGTGGAGTGTTGGCATTGTCGGGCACTAATCCTAATCGATGACTAACTCGATAAACGTGTGTATCTACTGCTAAAGTTGGTTTTCCAAACCATACAGCTTGCAGAACATTAGCTGTTTTTCGTCCCACTCCAGGTAATTTTATCAATTTATTTGGATCGGAAGGAATTTCTCCACCATATTCCTCTTCAATCATACGTGCCATTTCAACCAAATGTTTTGCTTTTGTGTGTGGATAAGACACACTACGTACAAATTCAAAAACATCTTCTACATCAGCTGTAGCCATTGTTTTTGCATCTGGATATCTAGAAAATAAAGCCGGAGTAATAGCATTTATGCGTTTATCTGTACATTGTGCCGAAAGTACAGTTGCACATAATAGCTGGAAAGCAGAACCAAACATAAGTTCTGTGGACACTTCGCCAACGTTTTTCCTGAAATAATCTAATATATACTTGTAGCGTTCTTTTCTTGTCATCTTGTCGTCTCTTATTTCTTATAATGCGAGACAAAGGTACAAAAAGTTATTGGAAATTTGGAGTTTCGGTAAACTTAACGTACTTTTGCACCACAAATAATAAAAACGTAACATTATGACAACACCTATTATAGGATTATTTGTCTTACTCGTAATAGCATTAATTGGGTGGGCAATAGCAGAAACAAAAAATAAAGTAATAAAGTTTGAGCATTCTAAAGCTGAAGAAGAAGGATATGAAGAAATGCAAGAAGCTTTTGAACACGATGGTGGTAAAGAGCTTTCTTTAAAAGATTTGTTGAAAAGAAACTATACAAAAGGTTACCAATCTATATAATAAGACCTCCTTTTTCTTAATTCTACATTGCTATATTAGTAAATAGAAATACACAAAGAGCCAACTCTCTACTTAGAGTTGGCTCTTTGCTATTCTGAAAAATAGATGTTCTGTACTAAAATCAATTAGATTTTTCATACGCAGAACACTATATTTAAAAACTTAAAGCTTACTTGACGTTACTTTCTCTATTAAATCTTCTGGAGAAACAAGAATCTGTTCGCCTGTTGTCATATTCTTTAACGTAACTTTTCCTTGTTCTATTTCGTTATCTCCTGCAAGAACAACAAATGGAATGTGCTTTGCGTTTGCATAAGCCATTTGTTTTTTCATTTTCACACTATCTGGAAATAGCTCAGTTCTTATATTAGCTTGACGTGCTTTTGTAACAAATGGCAATACATAGTTTGTTTCTTTTTCTCCAAAGTTAATGAATAGTAACTGTGTATTGCTGATACTTTCTTTCGGATAAAGATCTAAAGCATTAAGAACATCGTAAATTCGGTCTGCCCCGAAGCTAAAACCAACTCCAGAAAGGTTAGGCATTCCGAAAATTCCTGTAAGATTATCGTAGCGTCCACCACCTGTAATAGAACCAATTTCAACGTCTAAAGCCTTAACTTCAAAAATTGCCCCCGTATAGTAATTCAGTCCGCGTGCTAAAGTCAAATCAAGCTGTATTTCGTTCTTCAGTTCTATTTGCTTCAGGGTATTAAGAATAAATCTTACTTCCTCAACTCCTTTTAATCCAATCTCACTATTAGCAAGAACTTCAGCAATTGTATTCAACTTCTCATCGTTACTACCACTTAATTGTATAATAGGTTGTAGCTTTTCGATGGAAGTTTTCAACAATCCTTCTTTTTCAAGTTCTGCATTTACGGCATCAAGCCCAATTTTGTCGAGTTTATCTATTGCAGTTGTTATTTGGACAATTTTCTCTTGTTCACCAATTACTTCTGCAATTCCAGTAAGAATTTTACGATTATTTATTTTAATCTGTACCCGTATACCAAACTTCGTGAAAACGGTATCTATAATCTGCATCAATTCCACTTCGTTAAGCAGAGAATCGGAGCCAACAATATCAGCATCGCACTGATAAAATTCACGATAACGCCCCTTTTGTGGTCTATCTGCACGCCAAACAGGTTGTATTTGGTAGCGTTTGAAAGGCATTTGCAGCTCTTCTCGATGCATAACAACATATCTTGCAAATGGAACAGTAAGGTCGTAACGCAATCCTTTCTCTGAAACTTTAGTTTGAAGTTTCAATGGATTACGCGATAAAAGTTCCTCATCTGTTGTGCTTTTAAGGAAGTCGCCAGAGTTTAAATCTTAAAAAGTAGCTTATCGCCTTCGTCTCCATACTTTCCCATTAGAGTATGGAGAGTTTCCATTGCCGGCGTTTCTATTTGTTGGAAACCATAAAGAGCATATACGTTCTTTATGGTATTGAATATATAATTTCGTTTTGCCATCTCATCGGGACCAAAATCGCGTGTTCCCTTTGGGATAGAAGGTTTATTTGTCATTATTGTTATTTCCTTATTATAGTTTGTTCTCTATCTGGTCCTATTGATATAACACCAATCCTTGTTTCTAAAAATTCTTCTAGGAACTTCACATAATCGCTAAATTCTTTTGGGAATTGTGCTTCGTTAGTGAATTGTGTCATATCAGTGTTCCAACCTTTCAATTCTTTGTAAATTGGTTTTACTTCACTAATATCGTAAGGCAACTCATTAGTTGTTTCACCGTTTGGCAGTTCGTAAGCTACACAAGCTTTAATGGTATTGAATGTATCAAGTACATCACTCTTCATCATAATAAGTTCTGTTACTCCATTCAGCATAACAGAATAACGCAATTGCACCAAATCTATCCAACCACAACGACGCTTTCTGCCTGTAACAGCACCAAATTCGTGTCCTAATTTACAGAGTTTCTCGCCAGTTTCATCGAAGAGTTCGGTTGGAAAAGGTCCTGAACCTACACGAGTACAGTATGCTTTCATAATTCCAAATACATTACCTATTTTGTTTGGAGCTACTCCTAATCCAGTACAAGCTCCGGCAGAGATGGTATTAGATGAAGTTACGAAAGGATAAGAACCAAAGTCTATATCAAGCATAGTGCCTTGTGCGCCCTCGCAAAGAATATTTTTATTTGCACGAAGTATATGGTTTATTTCATGTTCAGAATCAACAAAGCGGAAGTTTTTCATATATTCTATCCCTTCCAACCATTGTTTTTCTGTTTCTTCAAAGCCTTCAAATCAGTCCACCCCATAGCACTTAATTGTTTAAGGTGGCGTTCTTTATGTTTCTTATATTTATTCTCAAAGTCTTCAAGAATATCACCTACACGTAAGCCGTTTCTGCTGGTCTTATCAGTATACGTAGGACCAATTCCTTTACCAGTAGTTCCTACTAATTCTTTTCCTTTAGCCGCTTCGTTAGCCTTATCCAATATTCTATGTGTAGGCAATATGAGATGCGCTTTCTTTGATATATAAAGTCGTTCAAAGAGAGGGTGTCCTGATGCAGCTAATTCCTTTGCCTCGTTCATAAACAAATCTGGTGCAAGCACAACTCCATTTCCAATAATGTTTATCTTACCGCCTTGAAATATACCAGAAGGGATAGAACGCAATACATACTTTTGTCCTTCAAATTCCAAAGTATGTCCAGCATTAGGTCCTCCTTGAAAACGTGCTACAACATCGTAATGAGGTGTAAGCACATCAACTATTTTTCCCTTTCCTTCGTCGCCCCATTGTAATCCCAATAGGACATCAACTTTACCTGTTTCCATTAGTTTTTATCTTATTTCTAACTTTGTTACGTTCACGAGATAGTTTTGCCTGACAACGCGAACAAACACCATATATATATAAGGAGAAGCCATCTTTGCGGAAACGTGTAAATTTTGTTTCTGCAATAGCTGTTGTTATAGGTGTCGATTCTATTTCTGTAACTGCACCGCAAACTGTACATATCTGATGTATGTGCTCATCGTTATTGTAGCAAGCTTCATATTTGGTTTGTCCTATGAAACGATGGCGCACCACTAAGCGTAGTTCTATAAAGAGCCGCATAGTGTTATAGAGTGTGGCACGTGATACTCTAAAATTATCTTTTGACATTTTTTCTCCTAACTCTTCGAGCGAGAAGTGTCCTTGCATATCATAAACCGCATCGAGAATCGCAAATCTCTCTGTGGTCTTCCTGTGATTGTTTATCTCTAGATAACTATCAAGTATGCCCCTAACCTTTTCTTTGACTATATCTGTAGTCACAATATACCGATTAAATTTCCACAAAGTTAAGGCTTTTTTAGTATAAACTATAAATACGAAAAACAAAAAAAGTTAAAGCAAATGATTTAAAGGAATTATAAAAGACAATGAATGTAGTTATAATAGATATGTTTTCTCTTATTTCTTAGCAGATAATACGCTATTTCCAATCTTTTTCTTACTTTGCAAAGGGCTTCTAACGCCCATAAAGATAAGAACCTATGGAACCCAACAAATCGTTTACGTTATTAGATAAGTATCAAATACCCGTAGTAGAGGCAAACCACGGGTACCATCTTGTACTGGCTTCACCAGGATGTGGTAAGACACATATACTGGCAGAGAGAATAAGATATGCAAAGGAAAAGGGTGTGAGATACGAGGATATGCTCTGTCTTACGTTCACAAACCGTGCCGCAAGAGAGATGACGAATCGTATTCAGAAGGTTGTTGGAGGCGATAGCACTGAGCTGATGGTGGGTAATGTACATCGGTTCTGCTCTAAGTTCCTTTTCGAGGAAGACAAGATTCCAGCAGACTCCGCTATTATTGACGATGAGGAAGCCGTGAGTATCATTGCAGACTATCGTAACGAAGATGAGGAAGGAGTAACAAGAGACTTCAATAGATATAAAGGCTATCAGACGATTATCTTCTTCCAGCACTTCATCTATCAGATGGAACATCAGCATCCGTGGAAGTATTACCTCCACCCAGAGAGTTTCACGGACGATGACCGAGAGGCTATCAAGCAGATATGCAAGTCGCAGAAGAGAGAATATAACGAACAAGCGGTGATTGACATCTATCATCATGCACAGCAATACATGGACGAGCCCAACGTGCCAGGACTTGATGCAAAGACTGCCGATAGTATTCGTGTGTTGCTTTGGAAGATGTATTATGCTGCTTGTTATGCTCAATACAAAGAAGAGAACCATCTGCTCGACTTCGAAGACTTGTTACTAAAGACTTACGACATTTATAGTACCGATGATACATGTAAGCGTTATAAGTGGATTCAGGTAGATGAAGTGCAGGACCTCAATGGTATGCAGCTCGCTATTATTGACCTGCTCACAGTCAAAGATAATCCTATGGTGATGTACCTAGGAGACGAACAACAAGCAATATTCTCTTTCATGGGTGCCAAAGTGGAGACTCTCACCCTGCTCAAGATGCGGTGTAAGGGCAATATTCATCACCTACAACGAAACCATCGTTCACCAAAGTACCTGCTTGATGTCTTTAACGATTACGCAGAAAAACAACTGAAGATAGACCGTGAGTTGCTTCCTGCCTCTGACAATGATGTGAAAGCTAAGCCCGAAGACTTACGAATTATCCATAGTAGTACGATTGACTCGGAACGACAAGAGGTTACAGATGTAGCTCGTAACCTTTATGAACAAAACAAAGAAGAACGAACGGCAGTGATAGTCAGTTCTAATTCAGATGCAGATTATATTAGCGAGACAATGGACAAAGTAGGACTGACACACTTTAAGGTATCTGGTCGCGACCTCTTTGATACACCCGATGTTAAGCTCTTACTGTCACATCTCAGTGTTCTTGCCAACGAACATAACTCTATTGCATGGACACGTATAATGAAAGGTGTGCGTGCTTTTCCTTCACATGCTTTGGCACGACGCTTCAATTGGAAACTGAAGCAACTCGCACTTTCGCCTTCCGACTTCCTTCTTTATCCTGATACATGCTACACAGCAGAATTTCTTAAAGCTTACGATGAAGAAGAAATGGTTGTATTCGATACTGAAACAACTGGCTTAAACGTATTTGCTGATGATATTATAGAGATTGCAGCTATGAAGATTAAAGGTGGGGAAATAGTTGGAGAGCCGCTCGACCTTTATATAAAGACTGACAAGCCTATCTTGCCAAAGCTTGGCGACAAAGACAATCCTATGTATGCTATCTATCATGAGAAGCTCGCTGCAGAGGAACTTATCACTCCTCAAGAGGCCTTGCAACGCTTTCTTGCCTACATTGGAACACGTCCTATCCTCGGACATAATGCCAATTACGATTACAATATCATTGACAATTGTCTGCAAAGATATTGCAACGATACACTGAAAGCCCACAAGAACCCATGCTTCGACTCGCTAAAACTGATACGACTTCTCTCTCCGAGCCTTCATTCTTATAAGTTAGAATCGCTCTTAGAGATGTTTCAACTGACAGGAAAGAATAGTCATCAGGCTATTGATGACGTGGGAGCAACGGTGAGCCTCGTCCGTCTTTGTGCCAAAAAGGCACGTGAGAAGCAACCACAACAACAGTCTTTTCTCCAACATCCGAAGGTAAAACCATTCATAAATACCCTTCGTAACAACTATGGAGAACTTTATTTGAATGGTGTTCAACATCTTTATGCATTAGCTACGAACGAAGAACCAGCCCTCGTTCAGAATTATCGTCTGCTTACAACGCCTTGCATGCAGATGGATTAATCAATGAGATTCCTCGGTTAGATTACGTTTTGCGTTATCTGCGCATAGATATGCTGACGGACAATGCAATAGAAAATGCACTTGTTCAGCAACTCTCCCAATATATTATGGATATCAACACACTGAAAGAAGCAGACTTCTGCAATAGTAAGAGTATCCGTGAGCGTGTTTATGTAACGACAGTGCATAAGGCAAAGGGACTGGAGTTTGATAATGTTATTGTGTTTGATGCAGCCGACGGACGTTATCCCAACGCCTTCAATAAGAATAAAAAGCAAGACGAAGAAGATGCTCGCAAATTCTATGTAGCTATGTCGCGTGCCAAGCGCCGTCTCTACATTGCCTATTCTCTACAAATGATTGACCGCTATGGTCGCGTGCATAACCGCGAATTGACACCATTTATGGATGCGATACAGAGACGTTTCAATGGGTAAAAAGATTTCTTTCGAAAAGATATTAGATAAATCATAATGACTCTACGTATGGTATAGAATAATAGGCAATAATAACCTTACGTTTACAATTACTTGCCAATTAAATTGACTGTTTCAGATATTTAAAGAATCGTCAAATATAGCTACTCTTATTTCAGATATCTATCGCACTCGTCTTAGATATCTATCGCGTTCGTCACAGATATCTGTCAGTACCGAATTAGATATCATACCAGATAAAAACCTTTATAGTGCTATATGATGGTACTTGAGAGATATCCATTCAACTGAAGATGTATGAATCTCATTATTCGTAATCTTCCAATTTAAGCATTATTATTATCTACTGAGCTACACAATATGTTGTTTAAGATTATATTATATAGAAGTGAAAAATTTATTGTAATCGTCCTCTTTACGAAATAATCTCTCCGCTTTCTTCTATTGAGTATAAAGAAATATAATGTCATATTTTTTTAAGAAATAAATATTACCTAACGAGATTCTTAATATATTTATAATTACAACAACAGAAAATGGTGAAAGCGATATGGTTAATTCCAACTTTATTACTATTTTTGCAGAAAAATTAGAATTGCTATGGGAGATAGGATAAGAATTAAAGATATAGCAGCGAAAGCAGGTGTAAGTGTCGGCACTGTTGACAGAGTATTACACAAGCGCCCTAATGTCTCTAAATTGGCAAAAGAAAAGGTAGAGAAGATTCTAAATGAAATTAATTATCAACCTAATGTCTATGCAAGCGTATTAGCCTACAATAAAACCTATACCTTTTATTGCGTTCTGCCTAAACACACAAGCGAAGCTTATTGGGAAGAGATAGAGTTAGGAGCAATAAAGGCAGTTGAGCTTAGATGCGATTTTCATTTAAATATAAAACTAAGGCACTTCAGTCGCTTGCACCCAGAAACCTATTTGGAAACTTGTCGTAAGTGTTTAGAAGAAAAGCCAGATGGAGTTATATTAGTACCTACCTCTTTAGATGCAACAAAGGTTTTCACAGATGAGCTTCACAAGCGAGATATTCCATTTGTATTGTTAGATTCAAATATGCCAGACCTGAAACCATTATCGTTTTACGGGCAGGATTCTTTCCAAAGTGGATATTTCGCTGCAAAGATGTTTATGCTAATTGCGCAAAAGGAAAAGTCTATATTGTTGGTTCGACAAACATTCGAAGGAAAGGTTACAAGCCGACAACAAGAAAATCGCGAAGTGGGATTTCGTCGCTATATGGAACAATATTATCCACAAGTAGAAATTAAGACTCTTAATTTGCCAATGGGCGAAAGTAGGGCTACTTATAATGCTCTATTAGACGAGTTTTTTAATGCAAATCCAAATATTCATCATTGTTTCACAACCAATTCGAGAGCGTATATTATAGGTGAATTTATATTAGAAACGAACAAAAAGAATGTTCAGGTGATGGGGTACGATATGGTACCTAAGAATGCTGAATGTGTGCGACGTGGTAGCATCTCTTTTCTAATAGCACAACATGCCTATCAGCAAGGTTTCTCAAGTGTAGACGCTTTATTTCAAAAAACAGTACTGAAAAAAGATGTTCGCCCAATTAACTATATGCCAATAGAGCTCCTATCAAAAGAGAATATAGATTTCTATCATCGCACAAGAATATAGAATAGTAAACAAAACGCTATAAAGCAAAAATAGAATGGACATTATACAACGCAATTTCTTCAAGCTTATTCGTTCTGGAGCCTTCAACGATAAATCAACGATAGAGGCTATGTCGTCATTTAAATGGAGAAGACTGTACGAGATTGTGATGTTTCAAAACGTACTCGATTATTTCGTGCGAGGTGTAAACAACAATGCCAACGATAAGAATCTGAATTTACCAGCTAAACTCATAGACGAGATTCAAGCTAAGTTAGATTTACAAGACGAGAAGCAAAGTAGCAGACAAGAAGACGATAAAATTATTGGAGATGATGCGAACTTAGTAATAAGTGGCTGAATAAGAGGTATCATAAGATAATCTATAACGAGATGCATAGTATAGATACATCTACCGAAACATTAAGAATGCTGCAACTTATTGTCTTTAATACGAACGCAATGCTTAATCGTGGTATAAATCTTGATGCCATTATAAGGTTAGGGCAGTTCTTAAGAAATAAGGGCGATAAAGTTGATTTCTTAAAGTTAGAGAAATGGCTTTCGGCACTCCATCTGCAGCGTATGGCACAACTTCAGGGGAGCATTCTTATTGCGGTATTTGGATTTGAGAAAGACGAGATAGACTTTGTGAAAAAGGAAGAACCAGTTGCTTATAAACTAACCATAAAGATTATTTCAAATTTGGTTAAGGATACCGCTGGCGAATGGCACTTTAGGCAAAATTCCGCAGGGTTTGTACAAAACAATGGGAAAATGTTGCGTAGAAACCTTCGTAGAAGCTACAAATATATAAGCTATGCGCCAATAGAAACTACTAGTAACTTTATTAATGGTTTTATTAAGGGACTATCGGAAATAGAAGAATAGACAACTATCTCTGACTACACAATATGTGCATCTAATTAAAACTTAGATTATACTTCTTCGGAAAGCTGCCAAGCACTTCGGTTAGTCCTTTAGGAACTTTATTAAGTAAAGATGCTGCAGACGAGAATGTAAATCCTTCGTATTCAAAGCCCATTAAATGTTTTGGAGCTGTTATTTTGTTTTGAAGAACATATCGTGTCATAGCACCGCGACAGCTTTTTGCATAAACCGTTATGTTTTTTAGCTTCGTGCCATTAAAGACTTTAAAAAGTGGCTGAACAACAGATACCTCGTTTAGCACTTTCTTCCAATCGAATATATGCTGATACTCTTCTGTAGCCAAATGCAATAGAATGCCATCGTCTGCTTTTACCGATTTTATTAGTACATCGGTTAGCAGAGGCTTCCAATAGTCGAAAACACTTCTATCATTGCTTGCGTTGAGTACAATTTTTCCTTCGAGTCTATATGGGTGTATTAAGTTATGCGGGCGTAACATTCCATACAAGAAACTTAATATCCACAAATGTTTATTAGCAAACTCCATATCGCTATTTGTAAGTGTATGTGCCTTTAAACATTTATAGGCTTGTCCGTTATATGCTAAAATTGCAGGTAGCTTATTTTCTTGATTAAAGAAATCGATAAAGTTCTGCTTAGCCACTTGGGCTAAACTTGTGCTACATTTTAGTTCCTGTTTTAGTTCTTCAATAGAATGCTGTGCTAATTCTAATGCAAAGCTTTCTGCTTTGTTTTGGAATAATGGAACTGTATATTTATTTTGTTCCATTTTTGTTACAGCGTTCATTAGTTTAGCCGATGAAAGAATAATTTGCATACGTTTGTTTTTAAATATCAGCAAGCCAGTTTAATATGCCTTCGCAACCATCTTCTATCAAATCTAATGCAAATTCAAAGTCTTCTGCACCTCCATAGTATGGGTCGGGTACTGATTCTTCGCCTTTATACTGCGAAAAGAAATCTTTCATCTTAACCACTTTGTTTCGTTGTTCTGCATTCTTTGCCTGTGCGCATATTTCTGAATAGTTGTCGTTATCCATTACGATGATATAGTCGAACGCATCAAAATCTGTTGCTTTATTAAATTGTCGTGCTATGTGGTTAATATTATAGCCGCGTTTTGCTCCATGTTCGCGCATTCTTCTATCTGGTAGGTCGCCAACATGCCAATTGCCAATTCCTGCAGAATCGATACTAAACTTATGCGACAGTTCTTTGCTTTCTACCAAACGATGCATTACTGCATCTGCTGCTGGCGAACGACAAATGTTTCCTAAACAAATAAATAGTAATTTATAATGGTTTGCTTTATTTGATGGTGTATTCATATTCTGATATCCTTATTTGTAATCTGTATTTTTATGTATGCTAAAGTTTTCTTCCAACTTAATTTATCATTTAGTTTAGGGCTATATACAAAACTTCATAAAAGTAGTCTCTATTTAGAGCCTTCTAAACTGCGCGAAACACTGAAGCTTTTCTTATCAAGTAGAGCTTCTATTGTATAGCAAACACCTGGAACAACATCTATAGTAATAGTTTTACTGTATAGTGTGTTATGGGCAAAGCTCTTTTTAAATATATTATATTCAAAGCATTCTAACTCTATTTTGTGTTTACCTTTGGCTATTAAATAGCCTTTTGTCGATGAAAAGCAAGCGCCACGACCATTTACAATGCCATCGACACTTTGAATTGATACACATTCAATATGTTGAGACTTAAATTTTTCTGGTAGTATTAACCTACCATATTTTGGATTCTTACGTACCCAACTATTTTTTGCAACTATAAACACTATACCAATGCTACTTAGCCATAAGAGGGGCATAATGCAACTTACTATGGAGAGGAGAGATACCGTATAGCCACAAAACGAAAATGGCTGAAACGAAAAATTAGAATTTAACAGCAAATAGACGGTTGCAATAAATGCAAATGTTTCTAACAATATAGATACTATTGCCCAAATGGGAAGTGTTTTAAGGCTTGGAATGGGGAGAGGTTTCGAGTATTTAAATATTGCATAATATATAAGCCAAAGCAGAATGATCGCAAATGCGTTTGCAACTATAGATTCCATATTGTTGTAAGTTATTTCATTAAAAAATAGTATTCCCTTTTAATTTAATAAAGCAGGTTATACATTAATAGCACCTATGCCGAATGTTCAACTTTGCTTAATATTCTAATTCGGCAGTGCAAATTTATAGTTTTAATTCTATATAGCAGTATCTTTCTCTACATTTTAACGTTAATATCTATATCTTTACATAATACAGTTTAGCCAAACATTAGCTTATTATCAATTTGGCAGATTTTATTTTCTTGTTGGTGTCCTATTTCCATTTCTAACTTGCTGCGAACGCTATATATTCGTAATAAAGTAAAACGATACTTTCGACAATAGAATTTGCTGATGTTTTTAATAGTTGATTTTAATATTAATCTACACTAATGAAACATCTACACGCACCTCTCGTATCAACGAGATACTGATTAAACGTTATTATTTACACGTAAGTAAAACTTTATTTACGTGTAAGTAAAACTTTACTTACGTGTAAATAAAACTGCGCTTAGCATTAAAAAAATAATGTATCTTGCTTATAAAAAAACGTTACGGATATATATTAGAAGCAAAAGAATGAAATAGAAACGTTATTGCGCACTTGTATAGTAGTGCTCTATACACACTATTTAGCGGTGTGCCTTTCAATATATGGTTGTTTTGTTCAGCTATTGTTATATTTCTTTTATTTACTAAGGTCTTAGTAAGTTTTCAAAACAGTTTTAGAACCAAACTATTCATAAGAATTTTGCAAAGCACCAAAATATTTGTATTTTTGCACCGGTCTAAAAAATGTAATTATGGTAATAGATTTTGATAAAATAACAGAGGAACACATAGAAGGTTTCAAAGGGGGAGAAGGAAAGTTAGATACTCGTGCTTATGTAGACAATAAGGCGCGTATTATGTATTCAACACTCCGACCGGGAGCACGAAGTGGAGAGCATCTTCATAGTGGAACATTTGAAGTGATGTATGTAATTAGTGGAGAACTAACAGCATATTGTGATGGTGTGAAAGAAATAGTTAGAGTAGGGCAGATGCATTATTGTCCTGAAGGACATAACCATTGGTTTGAAAACAATACCGACCACGATGTTGTATATCTTGCTATAGTTCCTACTTTAGGTTAAGCACCATAAAATAAGGTGAGAAACTATTTTTAATCTCTCACCTTATTTTATTATAGAACAATCTTAGTTATTTTCCACCTTCCATAACACCTTCTATATATATACGTGTCATTTCAGTTCTTGCATTAGACTTTATCGTAATGCTCTTTTTAAAATGTCCAGTAAACTTTCCTTGCCCATTATATGTTATTTCAATTGAACCTTTTTGTCCAGGAGCAATAGGACGCCTATCATATTTAGGTATTGTACAACCACAACTGGCTATTACCTCGTTTATAACTAAAGGAGCATTTCCTACGTTCGTAAAAGTAAATACAGCTTTTTTCACAGGAGAACTTGCAGGGAATGTACCAACATTAATTGTTATCTGGTCGAATTTAAACTCAGCTTGATTTTGTGCAGACACCATAGTTATGCCTATTGTCATAAACAAAATCATTAATACTAACTTCTTCATATATTTATTCTTTTTTGGGGTTTTAATTATGATGCAAAAATAATGATAAAGTTTATTCTTTCTTTCGTAATTTATTTAAATTAACATTACCATCTTATAACTTAACGTCCATTAGAGATATAAGAATATATCTGAGTGCTACAATAGGACTACTTTGTTCGTGTGTATAAACAGTGGAACACTAAAAGCAAAGAAATTTGTTGTTATATGCTTTGTTACTCTTTTTTTGTACGAAGAATTATACTTGTAGCTCCAATAGTGAATAGAGTTCCATCTGAAATTCTTCTGCGCTCATTGTCAGCAAGAATTTCATTATCAACAAATGTCCCTGTATTTGAAGGACCATCTTTTAATTCATATTCTAAAACACCTCTTTGTTTCTCGTTACATTGATACTGCAATGTGTCATATCAACACTAGGATCATCAGTTTCTATTGGACAAGTAATAGGATTTCCCTTCATATAACGACCTATTGTATTCTTTCCCAACTGCAATGGTAGCACCTGTTTATAATGAAATACATTTTCAATTACATATAATGAACCATAATCGAGTGTATCTCCATTTAAATCATCTAAAGTCTTTTTCTGAGGAAGATTGTCTTTATTTGTTGAGACTCCATATTTAATGCTAAATTGTTTATTACACGTAGGACAATTAAAAGAGAGTCTCTGTCCTATTGTGTGTTTTGTTTCATCAAAAATAATGAAGTTCTTGCATTTAGGGCAACGTATCTTTTTCATATATTGCTTCTAATCTTTAAAATCCATGCTTGCTCAAAACTGTCATTACCTCTGAGATTGCTCAGTTGGTTTGCTGCAATTTGAGCACTTTTATATCGTCCGTATATAACTTTTACACTTCCAGAACCTTTATATATGTATGCATCTTTAAATCCTTCTTGCTGAAGTTTCTTAATGAAACCATTTGCATTTTTCTCTGTTACGTGGCTTGCTAAAACTAAACTCCAATAGAAATTGGAAGTTTGAGTTGGTATTTTACTATTTAAATGTTTTTGGTTTTTCAGAGAACTTTTCTGTTTATTAATAGATTCTGTTGAATTAAATAGTTCACAAAAATACACCACTTTTTTTATTTCTTTAGGTATACTATTTGTGTGTTTCTCTGATGTAAATCCAACCACAAATATAAATGTAATCAGAAAAGCAGCAACCACAATATCCTTTATAAGCTTAATACTTACATTTAGTTGTTTCTCTCCATCATTATCTGTGTCAATATAAAAGGAATGTTGCCTTGTGTTTCTCTCCTTCTTTATTAAGACACTTTGCTCTTCTGTATTTTCTTTATTATGATATTTCTCTATTTCAAAATAATAAAGTCCATAATATTTAGGAGTTAATAAGCCACCTTCGTAAGGTTCAAATGCTATTTTGTCGGTGCCTTCACGTTTAAGAACTCCAAGTCCTTTTAATTCGAAGCAACCAACTTCGGCTAAAGAATCAAGAATACTATTAACTTCTAATTCAATTTCTCGCATTGCTTCAGGATAGCTTAAGTCGTAAGTTTCAATATACGATTGAGCAAGCAGCGAATCATTCATTTTTAGCACAGGATTAAAACCGACAGTACGATAAGGTGGAAGGTATATATTTTCGGCTTCTTCATAGTATGCTTCGCTATAATATGCAACAAATCCACCAAGTCCAGGGACAATGATACAATCATTTTCCAATAATAATATCTCAATATGTCGATCTATTCTTAGCATTGTTTGCAAATTTACGGATTTTCCTTTTAAGCAGCAAACTCTACATACAATAAAAAACTTATTACCTTTCTGATAATAAGTTTTTTATGTATTTACAGTGTTTTTTATCTTATTCTATCAGCTGCACGCACAAGAGCTTCGTCAGCTTTAATTGCTCGTCTTGCCAATATAATTAGGATAAACGAGATGCAAGGTAAAAATGACGTAACTTTAATATGAAATTCTTGTCCCTCTAACATAAATTGGCAAAGTAGCAAATATGCAAGAGACCACAAAATAATGAGTAATATAATAAGAATACAAAAAGTTATCTGCCGTTTCCTATTTTTATAATCCATTATTGTGAATAAATGTAACGGAAGTGTTACAAGTAGGATAGCAAATAATGGCCATACTTTAAAATCTTTCATTCCATTTGCACTCACTATCCATAAATTTGTCATCTCACTTGCAGGCGTCATACCATTAGAACTTATTAAGCCAATTGGCATACAAAGGCAAATAATAAGAATAATGAATGATAAAAGAAGAAAGATGGTCTGTTTCCGTTGTATCATACTTGAGATGCTTCGTCTTCTATATTATCTTTTGCAGGATCGCGCCAATAGATGTTACCATCTAAAAATTCTTGAGTTGCCAATAAAGTAGGTTTTGGAAGTTTCTCATAATATCTACTAATTTCTATTTGTTCGCGATTTTCGAAAACTTCCTCTAAAGAATCACTATAAGAAGCAAACTCTGCAAGTTTTTTACTGAGGTCTTGCTTTATTTCAACTGAAATTTGATTAGCACGCTTGGCTATGATTGCAACACTTTCGTATATGTTATCAGTCTCTGTCCATAGTTCTACCATATCACGAGTTATGGTATTTACCGGTGCCTTAGATTTCTTGTAATCCATTTACTTATGTTTATTTTATGCTTATTAATTCTTTATTTTGCTTTTGCTATAAACTCTTTACACTTTTCAATGTATTTCTCGGCTGTTCCTCGTTCTTTCGAATCTGGATATTCATTTATAAAGCCGTAGCATTCATCTTCTGCGTCTTGATAGCGTTGCAATTTCTTTTCTTCGACACTCATTTGCGCTAATTCATATTTACTTTTCATAATGAGTGTTGCAAAATCTTCACGCAATGCTGAATATGGATAATCATTTAACGCATTTTGTGCGGTAATAATGCAAGCTTCATAGTTATTGCCACCATCGTTTCCGCAGTTTCCGAAGTATGAACCTAAGTTATAATAAAGCTTTGCATTTAAATATTCTTTACGAATTAATTTATCTTGCAAAGCGAATAATCGTTGCTGTGCAGTTCCTTTCATTTTCCCATTGGGATATAAATCTAAGTAATCTTGAAAAGCTGCAATAGCTGCAACAGTTGGCGTTTGGTCTAAACGTGCTTCAGGCGTTCCTTCATATAAACTTTGTCCTATATAAAATGAAGCCATTTCTGCATAATATCCTTGTGGATATGTTTGATAATACTTTTTAAAAGCTTCTGAAGCTGCTTCGTAATCACGTAGCTCATATTCTGCCATTGCTAACATATAAAGGCATTCTTGTGCATTATCAGTACCTTTCTGAATGGTTACTAAATCTTGGAGTAATGGAACTGCAGCACTATATTTCCCACGTGCAAAACATTCTTTTGCGAACTCATACTTATATGTATAGTTCGTACTTTTATACACTTGATTATATTCTTGTGCACAACTCACTACGAGGAGTGAAAGAATAAAGCTAATGAGAATATTCTTCTTCATAAATTAATTTTGAAATGCAAAGTTACATATAATTTCATAATAAACAAAGGTGATATTACTTTTTTAGTAAAAAAACACATCTAAGGGGGTTATTATATATCGTTTTTTACTAACTTTGTACTAATATATGGATTTTAAACTAACATCAAAATACAAACCTACTGGCGATCAGCCGGAGGCTATACGAGAATTAACAGAAGGTATAAAGCGTGGCGATAAAAGCCAAGTCTTGTTAGGGGTAACTGGTTCTGGAAAGACATTCACAATGGCAAATGTTATTGCGAATGTAAATAAACCCACTCTTATTTTGTCGCATAATAAAACTTTGGCAGCACAACTTTTTGAGGAAATGAAAGGTTTCTTTCCTCAAAATGCTGTTGAATATTATGTTTCATACTACGATTATTATCAGCCTGAAGCTTATTTACCATCTACAGATACTTATATAGAAAAGGATTTAGCTATAAATGATGAAATAGATAAGCTACGTCTTTCTGCTGTTTCTGCATTATTATCAGGTAGAAAAGATGTAATTGTTGTATCGTCTGTTTCTTGTATTTATGGTATGGGTGGACCTGTTGCAATGCGGAATAATGTTATACAGATAAAGAAAGGACAGATTCTTGACCGCAATATCTTCTTACGTCGCTTAGTAGATGCCTTATATGTTCGGAATGATATTGATTTACAACGGGGTAATTTTAGAGTAAAAGGTGATACTGTTGATATAGCAATGGCTTATAGCGATAATATATTAAGGGTTACTTGGTGGGACGATGAAATTGATGCAATAGAAGAAGTAGATTCTATTTCTTATCATCGATTAGGTTCTTTCGAGGAATATGAGATTTATCCGGCTAATCTTTTCGTAACGTCAAAAGAACAAACTGAAATTGCTATTAGAAACATACAAGACGATTTGGTGAAACAAATTGATTTCTTTAACGAAGCCGGAGATAGTATTAAGGCTCAACGTATTAAAGAACGCGTAGAATACGATATTGAAATGATAAAAGAATTAGGTCATTGCTCTGGAATAGAAAACTATTCTCGCTATTTTGATGGTAGAGAAGAGGGGCAACGACCTTATTGTTTATTGGACTTCTTTCCAAAAGATAATCTTATTATTATTGATGAAAGCCATGTTAGTGTTCCTCAAATCTCCGCAATGTATGGTGGAGATAGGGCGCGAAAAAAAGAATTTGGTGGAATTTGGTTTCAGATTACCAGCTGCATTTGATAATCGTCCGTTAAAATTCGAAGAATTCCATAGTCTTATTCATCAAATAATTTATGTATCAGCTACTCCTGCAAATTTTGAATTAGAAGAGGCTGATGGAGTTGTTGTAGAACAACTTATTCGTCCTACAGGATTGCTCGATCCCGAAATAGAAGTTCGTTCATCTATAAATCAAATTGATGATTTAATGGGCGAAATCATAGAGAGAGTAGAAAAGTATGAGCGTATTCTTGTTACAACTCTTACAAAAAGAATGGCAGAAGAATTAACCGAATATTTATTAAACCATAATGTAAAGGCTGCTTATATACATAGTAATGTTGCAAACTTAGATAGAATTAAAATTATAAACGATTTGCGTAGTGGAATTTATGATGTTTTAGTTGGAGTAAATCTTTTACGTGAAGGATTAGATTTGCCTGAAGTTTCATTAGTGGCTATTCTTGATGCAGATAAAGAGGGTTTTCTTCGTAGTCATAGAAGTCTTACACAAACAGCGGGTAGAGCTGCTAGAAATGTAAATGGAAAAGTTATTATGTATGCTGATAGTGTAACAGAAAGTATGCGAAAAACTATTGATGAAACTTTACGCAGACGTGAAACAATTGGAATATAATGCGCAGCATCATATTACTCCTACACAAATTAAACGTTCAATAAAGGAGATATTGCCAACAACAAAAAACATTTCGATGAGTGCTAATATTGCAAACGAAAAAATGAAGGCGCAAAAATACAATATTCAGTCTGAAGAAATTCCTATGGTGGCAGATCCTATTGTATTGAAAATGACAAAAGAGCAACTCGAAAAGAGTATTCAGAATACAACCGCATTAATGAAGGAGGCTGCAAAGAATCTTGATTTCTTACAAGCTGCACAATATCGTGATGAAATATTACGCTTACAAGCAGAATTGGAACAAAAATAGGTCTTAGGAAACGATATATAGAAAATGTCTATTGCAGGCTTCCTATTTTTTTGCTTTATACGTAGCTTTCTAAAAAAACAAAAGCCTGTTTTTTTCTTATTAAAATGCAAATGAAATATAATAAGAAAAATTAAAAAAATAATAATTATATTTTTTTCATTTTCTTATTATAAATTCTGAGCAATGTATTTGAAAAAGGTGTTTTGTTCTTATATATGTAAACATAACCAACCTTAATGTTGTGAGTTTTTAGCGTCTTTTATTTTTAATAATGTTATCTATAAAAACTTAAATCTTACAACCCTATAGATTGAGAATGCAAACTAAAAATTACAAATGAACGTTAAATGTTTAGTGAGAAAGCAACAATCAAGTATTTTTTTATAACTTTGCTGTACAAATTTATTTGTTATAACTAATTAAATAGAATTCTTTTTAAACAAATGTTCTTTCTATTTATCACTTCTTTTTCTACTCTATGCGAGACAGAAGTTAATAAAAATGGAACTATATAAAAAGAGAGATTATGGCAGAAGAAAACGAAAGCAATTTGGTGCGTCCCCATCATAATAGACGTCCGCTACGAGAAAATAAAAATAAAGTTTCGGCACTGCGTCAATGGCTTAATATAATTTTTATGGTTGGTGCTGTTATTGGAGTTATATTCTATTTTGCTTTAGCCGATCAAACAATTGGAATTATCATTATTTTATCGTCAATGGTTTTTAAATTCGCTGAAGCTGCGCTTCGATTATTTCATCAATGAAACAATATATATTCCTGATTATTAGTTTTCTTACTATATCATTGGGTTCTTCTGCGCAAGATTATAATGATATATCGGACAATGGCACGTTTGCAACAGAGAATACTAAACGTGATAAAAAATTTGGTATTTCAGACTCTATACAAAGCCAACATAAAGAAGTTCCTCGCGGGGTAAAAGTATGGACTATTGATGAACGTTTTGGAGATAGAAAAACAGCTCAACCAGATACTCTGTCGGAGATGTTTATGAATTCTTTCTTTACCACAGGACTAAGAGGCGAATACAATTCGTTAGGAAATTTAGGATCTCCCCGTCTAAATCGTATATTCATAGATAGAACTACACAGCCAGAGTTTATTTTTATTGCACCTTATGATAAATTTGTTGTTCCTCCTTCAAAATTTCTTTACATCAACTTTATCTCCTATAACAAATCTTTCTTATAGTACTGCAGGAAATCGCACTAATGGCGAAGACCAATTTAGAGCTTTATTTGCAGTAAACGCTGGTAAAATGTGGGGATTTGGATTTAAATTCGACTATCTTTATGGACGAGGCTATTACAGTAATCAAAGCACTTCGCTCATCGATTATGCTTTATGGGGTTCGTATACAGGTGAAAAGTATCAGGCAAATCTTCTTCTATCTCTAAATCATCAGAAAGTTGCCGAAAATGGAGGCATAACAAACGATGCATATATTACACACCCCGATATGTTTAACGAATCGTTTGAAACAAATGAAATTCCAACAGTCTTAACACGAAATTGGAATAGAAACGACAATCAGCACATTTTCTTTAATCATCGTTACAGTTTAGGATTCTATAGAAAGGTTCCAATGACGAAGGATGAAATAAAGGCAAAAGAGTTTGCCATAAAATCAAAAAAAGCACAAGAAATAAATGAAGCACGAAAGAAAGCAATAGAAGAAGCAAAGCAAAATGGCGAAACTTTTAATGAAGAAGAATTTAATGCACATATAAAAGATGAGGAGAAAGCTAATAATACAACTAATCAGACTGTATTGAATGATACTATTAATAATAGCAACCAATTGAAAGATTTTAACATTCACGATGCGCAACAAAAAGATGTAGCCGTAAATGATTCGACAAATAAGTGGATGAAAAACGAATATGTACCTGTAACTAGTTTTATTCATACTGTACGTTTTGATAACTTCAGAAGAATTTATCAGGCATACGAAACACCAACTTCTTATTATGCAAATAATTATTATTACAATACAGTAACTGCAAATGATTCTATTTATGACCAAACAAAACATTGGTCGCTCCATAATACTTTTGCAATTGCATTATTAGAAGGATTTAATAAATGGGCTAAAGCAGGCTTAAAAGCATTTGTTTCTCACGAACTGAGACACTATGAATTGCCTGTATTGCAAACGGCAACTCCGTCGTCAACAGTCTCTTTATTTGGCGGATATGAAAAAATAAATAAAAATGATGTTTCTATTGGAGGACAATTGCTAAAGACAAACGGAAAAACCTTACATTATAATATAAGTGCGGAAACATATCTAGTAGGAGATAGGGCAGGACAGCTCAAAATAGATGGTACGGCAGATCTTAATTTTCCTCTTTTAGGAGATACAGTTCAATTTGCCGCTACAGCCTTTTTTCATAGAACAGCCCCAACTTTCTATATGAATATGTTCCATTCGCGACATTTCTGGTGGGAAAATAATCTCGATAAACAAATACATTCTCGTATATTAGGGGCATTTGCGCTAAAGAAAACTAAAACACAACTTCGTGTTGGCTATGATGTATTAAAAGATTATACCTACTTTGGCTTACAAAACGACCGCATAGTAAGTGGAAATAATTATCTTGTACAGAACAATAAAGTAAATGTAAGACAACATGCAGGTGCGATAAGTTTGTTTACACTTCAATTGCAACAAAACTTTAAGTTTGGAATAGTTAATTGGCAAAACCTCATTACATATCAAAAATCGAGCAACGATATAGTTCTGCCAGTTCCTGCACTGAATGTTTATAGCAATATTTTTATTCGCTTTAAAATAGCAAGAGTTTTAGATTGCGACCTTGGTATAGATGGAAGATATTTTACCAAATATTATGCTCCAGAATATATTCCAGGTATCGGTTCATTTGGAATACAAGAAACAGAAGCTAGTAAAACAAAGATAGGTAATTATCCTATATTTAATGCTTATGCTAACTTTAAGTTACAACATACACGTTTCTTTATAATGATGTCGCATATTAATAGTGGAGATAGTGGCGATTATTTCTTTACTCCGCATTATCCACTTAATCAGAGAATATTACGCTTCGGAATAAGTTGGGACTTCTTTAATTAATTAACTAAACAAATGTCGGAAACAAAAGATTTACTATCAAAATTGGAGACAAATGTTAAGGTAAATTCGTTAAATGCATGGATTCTTGCAGCACGTCCTAAAACACTTACAGGAGCAAGTGTGCCTATAATGATAGGTATTGCTTTTGCTTTTATAGACATAGGGTGGGAACGTTTCCAAATTATTCCTGCTGTTTTATGTGTATTCTTCGCTTTCATTATGCAAATAGATGCTAATTTTGTGAACGATTATTTCGATTGTTTGAAAGGAAACGATGATAGTGAAACGCGACTTGGACCTAAACGTGCTTGTAGTGAGGGCTGGATAACATTACGTGCAATGCGAAGAGGACTCTTTCTTACTACAATATTAGCTTGTATTGTTGGACTGCCACTTATATATTATGGTGGTTGGAGAATGATTGTTGTTGGAATGTTTTGTGTTGCTTTTTGCTTTCTTTACACCACAAAGCTGTCTTATTTAGGTTTAGGCGACTTACTTGTGCTTATTTTCTTTGGCATTGTACCAGTTTGTATGACCTATTATGTTATATTACCTAAAGTGGCACAAACTGTTACTTGGCAAGTGTTTATAGCTTCTATAGCCTGTGGATTAATTATAGATACTTTGCTTGTTGTGAATAATTATCGTGATCGAACAAACGATAAGCAAGCCAATAAATACACACTTGTTGTGCGTATTGGCGAAAAAAGGACAGAAAAACTATATCTTTGGTTGGGTATAATGGGTGTATGCCTTATGGCAATAGTCTTTACTTTTACCAATGGAACTATGAATATTCTTAGCAATGCCGTAGTACTTCTCTATCTTTTGTTCCATATAAGAACGTGGAACGAAATGAAAAGAATAAAAGTTGGTAAAGAACTGAACAACGTATTAGGACAAACAGCTCGCAATATGTTTGTTTATGGGCTATTGGCAACAATAGGAATACTTTTAATAAAGTTATAAAAAGATGGATAACAAGGTAGATTTAGATCTTATGGAATTTGTAGAACAACAAATTCTACCACGATATAATGCTTTTGGAAGGTCGCACGGAATAGGACATGTACAAAGAGTTATTAAGAATGCACTTGAGCTGGTCTCTGTAACAGGTGCTAATCCAAATATGGTATATGTTTCAGCAGCCTATCATGATTTAGGAATGGAGGGACCACGTGCTATTCATCATATAACAAGTGGTAAAATTTTAGCTGCCGATGCACGACTAAAAAAATGGTTCTCCACAGAACAACTACGCATTATGAAAGAAGCAGTAGAAGACCATCGTGCTAGTAGTTCGCGTGTTCCACGTAGTATTTACGGAAAAATTGTTGCAGAAGCCGATAGGGAATTAGATTTTAATATAGTTTTCTCGCGTACAGTTTTATACGGATTGGAAAATTATCCGGAGAAAAATAAGGAAGAGCAATGGGAACGTTTCAATCATCATATTAATGAAAAATATGGAAGAAAAGGATACATACGTTTATGGATACCAAACTCGCCTAATGCAAAGAAACTAGAGGTTATTCGTGAATTAATAAGTAGACAATCTGAATTAAGAAAAATCTTCGATGAATTATATAATGAAATATTTAAACAATCTGAACAGAAATAGATACAATAAACAATAACAATTGTACTGTTTATATAACAAAGAAACTATGACGAAGAAAGAATTAATGCTCAGAGCTATCGAGTTATCAGAAGAAAGTGTTCGAAATGGTGGTGGTCCATTTGGAGCTTTAATAGCCAAAAACGGAGAAATAATAGCAGAAGGAAGCAATAAGGTTACTATAAACAACGATCCTACAGCCCACGCTGAAGTTTGTGCAATACGCAATGCATGCGAAAAACTGAATACATTCGAACTTACCGATTGTGAAATTTATACCTCATGCGAACCTTGTCCAATGTGTCTTGGAGCTATTTATTGGGCACATCTCGCTAAAATTTATTATGGGAACAATCGTAAAGATGCTTCCGAAATTGGTTTCGATGATGATTTTATCTATAAAGAACTAGCTATAGAACCAAAATATAGAAAGAAACCTTCCGAAATTTTACTCCATAAGGAGGCTAGTAATGCTTTCAGAATGTGGACATTAAAAGATGATAAGATGGAATATTAGATAAAAGTAGATATAATGTTACATTCTTTTATCTTGAAGCTATAATGAATTTACTTTAAAATATGGAAATATAAAAAATCTATGCTCTATCTATTAGAACATAGATTTCTACTTTTTATAGAATTTTTTTAAGTTTATAAGCTATTAAGTCTTGCTATATACTTACCAAGTATGTCGAATTCAACATTAACAACACTTCCTATTTTCATATCGCAGAAATTTGTATTTTCACGTGTATAAGGAATAATTGCCACTTTGAATGTATCAAGGGTTGGCTCACATACAGTTAACGAAACTCCATTTACAGTAACTGAACCTTTATCGACCGTAAAGTATCCTCGCTCCGCCATTTTTTTATCATTTTTATATTTAAAAGTGAAGTAGGTACTACCATCTGCATCTTCCATAGCAATACAATGAGCAATTTCATCGACATGACCTTGAACGATATGACCATCTAATCGGCCATTCATTAACATAGAACGCTCTATATTTACACGATCGCCAACCTTTAATAAACCAAGATTTGACCTGCTTAAAGTTTCTTTCATAGCTGTTACAGTGTAAGTATCGTCTTGCAGACGAACAACCGTAAGACAAACACCATTATGCGCAATGCTTTGATCTATTTTTAATTCGTTGGAAAACGAACACTTTAAAACAAAGTCTATATTTTCTTTATAACGTTCGATGGCTATTATTTCTGCCATTTCTTCAACAATTCCAGAGAACATAATTCTTTTATTTTATAATTTTTTTATTAAACAAATATAGATAACTACTTTACAAAAAATAAGGTGGAACTCCTTTAGGAACTCCACCTCTTTTATTGTCCTCGTCTTGAGAGGATTTGAGAAAGTCGCATCGATGATGTGATGAAAAGTCCGAGTATCTATGATAAGAGAGCTCTCTGCTTTTGTAATCCACTGGCTCGAAAGCTTAGTCGCTAAATGCGTTTTATGTGGCCCGCCATTGTCAAGAGAAGTCTTCTCGGTTTTTCAGATTTATTTGATGACTATCCCAATCAAATCGATACGACTATAATTTTTCCTTTCTAAGCACAAAGGTAGTACTTTTTTTTAATGTGCCAAATATTTGACTTAAATAATTGTATCATAAAGAACCTCACCGATGGTTGGGTGTATATGAATTATATTGGCAAGTTCTGTAAGTGTAGCATCATTATTCATAAGTACAGCAACTTCTTGTGTAATGTCGGCTGAATGTGCTCCAAATATATGGCAACCAAGTATTTTTCCATTTTCATCTGCCATTACCTTAACCATACCTTCTGTTTCTTCCATTGCTAATGCTTTTCCATTAGAGCGGTAAAAACCTTTCTTTACGATATATTTTATACCATCTTTCTTGCAAGAATCTTCTGACAAACCAACAGAACCAGCCTCTGGATAAGTGAATACTGCTGCAGGCATAATATCAAAACGTATTTTATCTTCCTTACCAAGAATACGATTAATAACATGTGTACCTTGGAAACTTGCAGCATGAGCAAGCATTTGTTTGCCATTTACATCGCCAACAGCATAAACACCAGAAATATTAGTCTCATAGTGTTCATTAGTTTCGATGCCTTGTTTATACAGTTGATACCTGCAATTTCAAGTCCAAGACCTTCAATATTGGCTGCACGACCTGTTGCGACGAGTACAATGTCTGCAATAACTTTCTTTTCTTGACCTTTCTGTTCAAAAGTTACAATAGCTTGCTTCTTGTCCTCTGTAGCCACAATACTCTTTACGCCACTATTCATATTGAAATTTATACCACGTTTCTCTAATGTTTTACGCAATCGTTTTGCAATATCAGAGTCGATAGAAGGCAAGCATTCTTTCAAAAACTCAATAACGGTAACCTTACTTCCAAAAGTTTCAAACGCTGAAGCTAATTCTAGACCAATAACTCCGGCACCAATAATAGCCATTGTCTGTGGCACGTGGTCTATATCTAGTAACTCTGTTGAAGTTAGAACTTTATTCTTCAAAGCTTCTCCTTCTGGAGTATTGAAAGCTGGAATAAACGGAAGTAAACGAGCATGTGAACCTGTTGCGATAATTATATTATCGGCAGTCATCTGTGTGCCATTTACTTCTATGATCTTTTTATCTATAAACTTTGCTTCACCTTCTATATATGTAATGCCTGGCGTAGATAAAAGTCCTTTCACACCTTCGCGAAGTTGAGTTATTACATTAGTCTTGCGTTCTTGTATACGTGCGAAATCAACATTGTTGCTACTTGTGCATGACAATAAAGGATTGCGATATAAATCAGCATCGTGAGCAAAGCTTTTTGTAGGAATGCAACCTTCGTTAAGACACGTTCCTCCAGGATGTCTTTTCTCAATGATGGTAACCTTTAAACCTTCTTTCGCAGCGTGTACAGCGGTATGGTAACCACCAGGACCAGCTCCAATGATAATTAAATCGGTTTTTTCCATAATATAAAGCTAAAGATGTTATTGTTTCATCATTATTTGACGATAATTAAGAATAGGCTCTTTGGCAGCAAGAACATCATCAACGCGTCCAATTGGTGTATTGTGTGGTGCTTCCAAAACTTCTTTTGGAGTTTCACGGGCTTCGCGTGCAATAGTGTGCATAATGTTAATGAAACCATCAAGAGTTTTCTTACTTTCGTTTTCAGTAGGTTCAATCATCATTGCTTCGTGGAAGAGTAATGGGAAATAGATAGTTGGAGCATGATAACCATAATCAAGTAAACGTTTTTGCAACATCCATAGTAGTTACACCAGTGCTCTTATCTTTGAGTCCATCGAAAACAAATTCGTGCATACAAAAACCTTCAATCGGTAATTCATAATCGTCTTTTAGGCATTCTTTTACATAGTTCGCATTGAGTGTAGCGTAAGGACCAACCATCTTTAGGTTCTCTCTACCTAATGTTAGAATGTAAGTATAAGCGCGTAAAGAAACTAAGAAATTTCCCATAAACAAGCCAAGATGCATATTGTTAAAATTGTATTCGGCTGTTGGTTTTGGCAAATCTATATCGTATCCTGTTTCTGTTTTTATAACATGAGGTTTTGGTAAAAATTCTACAAGATCAGCTCTTACACCAACAGGGCCACCACCAGGTCCACCACCACCATGAGGTGTAGAGAAAGTCTTGTGAATATTAATATGCATTACATCAAATCCCATATCGCCAGGACGTGCTACACCGAGAAGAGGATTAAGATTTGCTCCATCATAATACATTAAACCACCACACTCGTGAACTAATTTCGCTATCTCTGGAATGTTCTTTTCAAATAATCCTAATGTATTAGGGTTGGTCATCATCATACCAGCAATATCATCGCCAAGCAATGGTTTTAAGTCTTCAACATCAACAAGCCCATCAGCTGTACTTTTAACCTCTACTACATCAAGACCACACACTGCCGCAGAAGCAGGATTTGTACCATGTGCAGAATCAGGTATAATAATTTTCTTTCGTTTTGTATCTCCTCTTTTTTCGTGATAAGAACGAATTATCATTAAACCTGTAAGCTCTCCTTGAGCACCTGCAAATGGATTTAAAGTAAAGTCAGCAAGACCTGATATATTTGATAGAACATTTGCAAGACCATAATTAACTTCTAACGCACCTTGTACGGTACTGATTGGTTGTAATGGGTGGATATTTGTAAAACCGGGTAAAGCTGCTATCTCTTCATTAATAGTTGGGTTATATTTCATTGTGCAAGATCCTAAAGGATAGAATCCATTATCTACACCAAAGTTATTCCCACTATGATTTGTATAATGGCGTACAACTGTAAGTTCATCGCATTCAGGAAGCTCTGCATCTTTTTTTCACGTTTCAAATTGTTTGGGATTTCATAGTTCCCAAACTCATTTTTTTAGGTAGACTATAAAGCTTTTACAGCCTGGTTGTGAAAGCTCGAAAAATCAAATTGCCATATAATCTATTATTCATTTCTTCGAAAATTTAAGTGTTATAAAACTTTGCATAAAGTCTATTTAAGTTTAAAGAAGAGCAACAAGTGCCTCTATATCTTCTTTCGTACGTTTCTCTGTTACAGCAACAAGAAGTTTATCTTCTCCAACTTTTACACCTGGAAGAATACCTTTTTCAATTGCTTTATCATAGAACATATCACGATTTTTCGACCTTTAGCAAAAAAATTCATTAAAGAAAGGTTGAGTATAAACTAACTGTGCCTTCCCTGTTGCAATCATCTTATCGCATAGATAATGAGCAGCATCAAAACTTATTTTTGAAGCTTCTTTCACACCTTGTTTACCCATCATAGCCATATAGATAGTTACATAGAGTGCCATTAAGCTTTGATTAGAGCAAATATTTGATGTTGCTTTCTGGCGTCGAATGTGTTGTTCGCGTGCTTGTAAAGTAAGTACAAATACACGTTGTCCACGTGAATCTTTTGTTTGTCCAACGATACGACCTGGCATTTTACGCATCATTTTTTTTGAGTACAACTCATATATCCAGCGTATGGACCTCCGAATGCCATAGGCAAGCCAAGACTTTGAACGTCTCCAACTGCGAAGTCTGCACCCCATTCTCCTGGTGTCTTAAGAATAGAGAGATCGGCAGCTACGCTATTTACTATGAACAAAGCTTTATTTTTTTATGGCATACGTCAGCAAAAACCAGTAAAATCTTCAACTATTCCGTAATAGTTTGGTTGTTGAACAATTACTCCAGCAACATTGCCTGATTCTATTTTTTTGTTTCTAAATCTTGTTTTAGATGTTATACCATTCTCGTTTGCTATTGGAGCAAGATTTACGCCATTAAAATGTGCATAAGTCTTTAGCACTTCTATAATCTGTGGATTAATTGTTTCAGAATATAATACCGTATTACGTTTACTTGACTGCGCAGCGGCTACCATCATTGCTTCTGCAGTTGCAGTAGAACCGTCGTACATAGAAGCATTTGCTACATCCATATTAGTAAGTTCTGCTATCATACTTTGGAATTCAAAGATGTAGTGTAATGTTCCTTGTGATATTTCTGCTTGGTACGGGGTATATGAAGTGAGATATTCTGAACGACCTACAATTTGAGGAATAGCACTTGGTGTATAGTGATCATATACACCTGCTCCAGCAAAACAAACTAATTGTTGGTTTTTATCTGCTAATTTCTTAAAGAAGTTTCTTATTTCAATCTCGCTTTTTGCTTCAGGAATATTGTATTCCCCTTTAAAGCGTAGCACTTCAGGAATATCAGCAAAAAGGTCTTGTATATTTTCTATACCGACCTTATTAAGCATTTCCTTTGTTTCTTTTTCTGTATGTGGGAAGAATTTAAAACTCATATTTCTAATATTTAGTCGTTTGCATCTAAAAAGAATATAGCTGTTTTTCTTCTGCCAGAATCTGCTTTGAGAAGGAAAACAGCTATAAACTATTAAAGAATGCTTGTTTATAAACTATTTTGTGCAGAACTCTTCGTAGCTTTTTGCATCCATAAGATTATCGAGTTCAGCTTTGTCTGTAAGTTCTACTTTAAGAATCCAATTTGCGTATGGATCTTGGTTAATAAGTTCTGGTTGATCTTCTAAAGCCTCATTAACTTCTAGAACTTTAAAAGATACTGGTGCATTAAGATCAGAAGCAGCTTTTACACTTTCTACTGCACCGAATCCTTCTTCTGCCTCAAATTCATCATCAGTTTCTGGCATATCAACATAAACGACATTACCAAGTGCATGTTGTGCATAATCGGTAATACCAATATAAGCTACATCGCCTTCAACTTTTACATACTCATGAGACTCTGCGTAGTAGAGTCCTTCAATTACTTTAGCCATTTTATTTTGTTGTTTATTAAATTGTGATTGCTATATATATAAGGTGAGAATATATTAATGTTTTTCGAATTCTATTTAACGTAATGTGGGTCATAGAACTTTTTCTTGCCTACTGTTGCTGGGAAGAACTTCTTACGAATTTGTATTTCTACACGGTCTTCCATCTTTATATCGGCATCAACTAATGCAACGGCACAGCTTTTCTCAACAGAGATAAGTTTATAACCGGTTGTAATTTCACCTATTTCCTTACCATCTTTAAAGACTTTATAGCCATTACGAGGTATTGCATTATCATCTAACCATAAGCCACGTAGACGTTTTGTTACACCTTCAGTCTTTTGTTTTAATAATGCAGCTTTACCAAGAAAGTCTTCTTTATCGAATTTTACGAACATTGACAAACCTGCCATTACAGGAGTAATTGTCTCAGAAAGTTCGTGTCCGTAAAGTGGCATACCTGCTTCAAAACGTAAAGTGTCGCGGCAACCAAGTCCACAAGGAGTTACTCCTGCTTCCATTAATTTGTCCCATATCTTCACTATATATGCAGGTGCTCCATAAAGTTCGAAACCATCTTCACCTGTATAACCTGTACGAGAGATTATAATGTCTTCTCCCTCGTGCTGTATCTTCTTCACTTCATAAAATTTTAGGTCAGAACAAGGTATACCAAGTTTATCTTGTATTATCTTTCAGCTTCTGGACCTTGAATAGCAAGCTGTCCATATTTCTCACTATCATTAACGAGCTTAACGTCAAAGCCTGCTGTATGTTTCTTTAGCCATTGGTAGTCTTTCTCTATATTTGCAGCATTTACTGTTAATATAAACTCGTTTTCGCCAACTTTGCAAATACAAGTATCGTCTACAACTCCACCGTCTTCCATACAAAACATTCCGTAAAGTACCTTGCCTACGGCTAAACCTGTAACGTCGTTTGTGAAGATGTAGTTTATGAACTTCTCAGCTTCTTTGCCTGAAACTACAAGTTCACCCATGTGAGATACATCAAAAACGCCACAATGCTTTCTTACAGCATTGTGTTCATCAATAATACTTGAATACTGAATAGGCATATCGAAACCACCAAAAGGTGACATTAATGCCCCTAATGCTACATGCTTGTCATAAAGGCATGTTCTTTTGTTCTCCATAATTGCTTTAGAAATTTATTTTTTTTATGCCGTCCTTTGATATTTTATCATTGGTCGGCTATTGTTGATTTAGGTCGGGAAACCTCTTATTTTCTTGCGATGCAAATATAATGAAGTTTTTTTGAATGCACAAAATTTTTGGGAGAAATAATTGCATATTTCTTCTATCTCTATTCATTATATAAGCCCCGATCTAAATAAAATAAGGACTTATATGGAAAAATAACATTAAATTAGTCAGTAGAGGCTGTGCCTATTCTGTTTACAAATAATGTAAGGGAACAATACAACTAATAGACTCCGATTGATTATTAAGGCTCAACATCATCATATTTTTGTTTATACCATTATAATTTTTTTCTGCTTTCGTTTTTCTTGCCAGTCATCTTGTTTCCTTTTTCTAATTTATCGTAGTCCACTATGTCTTCGGCGTAAAGTCAATCAATCTATTCAATAATAAAACAAAATCTAACAGGGCTCTAATTACCAATTGAAGGTGAAAAAAATAAATGGGCATTTTCCTTTAATAAACACTTGAAAGCTTAATTATTATATGCTATTAAAATTATATTTAGGTACTATTATAAATGATGTTTAAATGTCTGTGAAAAGCGTGAATTTATACGCATCGTATATTATCATTTAAGTTTAAGTAAATAGCGTTCTTTCTGTTACGTTTGTTTCAGATATCTGTCAGTTGCATTTTAGATATCTGTTAGTTATGTTTCAGATATCTGTCAGTTGCGAATTAGATATCATAAGCAACAACGCCTTTATAATTCTGTGGCTTTTTATTGATTTTTGTTAGCCTCTTTTTGTTGTATTAGCTACTTCTGTAGACGCCTTCTTATTATGGCTGCTGGATAGATAGACGAAGTTTAAAAACTATATTGGAATAATAGACACTTAGTTCTACAAGGCACGCAAGAATTTATGTTTTTCTGTTGAAATGATATCAGCCTTTAATGAATGTTCGCAAATAGGCTTTCCAAATAAGTATTATTCATAATTGCATTTAAAGAGAAAAAGCGAAATTTCTTTATATCCTTTTAATCGTTCTCAGTAAAAGTTAGTATCTTTGCAGGGCTAAATAATAAAAAATAATAAGAATATGTATCGAACTAAAACTTGTGGTGAACTCCGTTTAACAGATGCAGGTAAAGATGTTGTACTTGCGGGTTGGGTCCAACGTTCACGTAAAATGGGCGGTATGACTTTCGTTGATTTACGCGACCGTTATGGCATTACACAACTTGTATTTAATGAGGCTGAAGATGCTGGTCTTTGTAATGAAGCCAACAAATTGGGTCGCGAATACTGCATTAGCGTTAAAGGTATTGTAAACGAACGTCAAAGTAAAAATAGTAAGATACCAACTGGCGATATTGAGATTATTGCTAAGGAATTGACTATATTAAGTAGCTCGCTAACTCCACCTTTTACAATAGAAGATAATACAGATGGCGGAGACGATCTCCGAATGAAATACAGATATTTGGATTTACGACGTTCAGCAGTGCGTCGTAACTTAGAATTACGCCATAGAATGACTATTCTTATTCGTAATTTCCTCGATAAACTAAACTTTATAGAGGTGGAAACACCTATATTAATAGGTTCTACTCCAGAAGGAGCACGCGATTTTGTTGTACCTTCACGAATGAATCCAGGTCAGTTCTATGCACTCCCACAAAGTCCACAAACGCTGAAACAGCTATTGATGATAGCAGGTTTCGACCGCTACTTCCAAATTGCGAAATGTTTCCGTGATGAAGACTTACGCGCTGATAGGCAACCAGAATTTACCCAAATAGATTGCGAAATGTCATACGTACATCAAGAAGATGTTCTTCAAGTTTTTGAAGATATGGCTCGCTATTTATTTAAAGAAATTAGAGACGTAGAACTTCCCGCTAAGTTAGAACAAATGACATGGAACGATGCAATGAAGCGTTATGGTTCTGATAAACCTGATATCCGCTTCGGAATGGAATTTGTTGAACTTATGGGCGCTCTAAAAGATAAAAGCGATTTCTCTGTTTTCAACGAGGCTAACTATATAGGTGGAATCGTAGTGCCTGGTTGTGCTCATTACAGCCGTAAACAACTAGACGGACTTGCCGATTTTGTAAAACGTCCACAAGTAGGTGCAAAGGGGTTAGTTTACATCAAATACGATGAAAATGGCACAGCAAAGAGCTCTGTAGATAAATTCTTCACACAAGAACAATTACAAGACGTGAAGAAAACTACAAATGCAAACAATGGCGATTTAGTACTGATATTGTCAGGCGACAATGCTAATAAAACTAGAGTACAACTATGCTCATTACGTTTAGAAATGGGAAATCGTTTAGGATTGCGCGATAAAAATACATTTAAATGTTTGTGGATAGTAGACTTCCCACTATTTGAATGGAGCGATGAAGAACAACGTCTTATGGCAACTCATCACCCATTCACTATGCCAAATCCAGAAGATCTGCATTTACTCGACGAACATCCAGAACAAGTACGAGCATTAGCATACGATTTCGTATGTAATGGAATTGAAGTTGGTGGTGGCTCTATTAGAATTCATGATACAGAATTACAAGAAAAGATGTTTGAAGTATTAGGATTTACTAAACAACAGGCAGAAGAACAATTTGGCTTCTTAATGAATGCATTTCGCTATGGTGCACCTCCTCATGCAGGTATTGCATTCGGACTAGACCGTTATGTAAGCATTATGGCAGGACTCGATACAATCCGCGATGTAATAGCTTTCCCAAAGAATAATAGTGGACGTGATGTAATGCTCGATGCACCTTCAGCTTTAGCTCCAAAACAACTTGATGAATTGCAGATAAAATTAGATATAAAAAGCTAACTTTTGTTGATGTAAATCAATAAAAAACATATTGCACTTCATTATGACTTTAAAGTTGTTTCTTTTTTGTCAATAAATTAGCTACATTAAGATATTTGATGTATATTTGCAACCCAATAAGAGTTCGTCTTTTATTAACTACAGTAGTATTTAAATGTGGACAAATAATTATGGTAGAAAAGAAAAACGTCACTAAGACAACAACAAAAAGAACAGCAACCAAGAAGGCTTGTGTGAAAAAGGCTCCAGTGAAAGTAGATCTAAGTTCAGAAAATGTAGGATTTAAAGCTGGTGATGTATATAATGCACTCGTTGCAGAGAATAGAGGTTTAGCTGTATCTGAGATAGCAAAGACTGCAAATATTAGTATTGAAGAGGCATATCTAGGAATAGGTTGGCTTCTGAAAGAAGGAAAGATTAATAGCGAAGACGAGAAATTAGTCCTTGCTTAGTAAACGAATAGAATTAAATAGGGGGTCTGTATTTAGAAGTATAGACTCCTTTTTTTATGCAATACGAAAAGGATATATTGCTGTTACTTATTGAAGCTGGCGAAAAAGGATTGTCAGTGAGTAAGATTACGCGTCATATATTTAACACATATAACTCGTTCTTTTTATCGTTAAATATCGAAGATACACATCAAGAAGTACAACAATGTCTCTTAAAAATGAGTAAGCGCCCAAACTCTATGTTAGGAAGAGTTAGGAAAGGTGTTTACTGTATAAATATTAATAATCAAGAGGTTAGGCATCTACAATTAAAATTTTCGCATGAATGCGATATTAAGAAAGATGAAAAGACACAGACAGACTTTAGTTTGAATTTGTTTGAGTAATACAGAAATATACTAAGAATATTTGTTTGTTGGATATTTATTTGTATATTTGCACTTATTCATCGAATAATAAACTAAGCCTAAAAGAGAGTTATGATACATACAAACAATCATCTTGTTATAATGGCAGGAGGGGTCGGAAGTCGTTTCTGGCCTATGAGTACAGCTGATAAACCAAAACAATTTATCGATGTGTTAGGTGTAGGCAGATCGTTGATGCAACTTACCTATGATCGACTAAAAGGTATTACAAAGCCTGAAAATGTTTGGGTTGTAACAAATGCGAAATATTGCGAATTAGTTCATGAACAATTGCCTGATATTCCAATAGACAATATTTTAAGTGAGCCGTGTAGAAGAAATACAGCACCATGTATTGCATACGTTAGCTGGCGAATAAAGAAATCCGATCCCAAAGCGAATATTATCGTAACTCCAAGCGACCATATCGTTACTAATCAAGAAGAGTTTCGTAGAGTTATAACTAATTGCCTGAAGTTTACATCAGAAACCGATGCTATTGTTACATTAGGAATGAAACCTTCTAGGGCAGAGACAGGCTATGGATATATACAAGCAGACTTAACAACTCCTTCAGCACGTAATAAAGAGATATTCCGTGTAGACCAGTTTAAGGAGAAACCAGATGCTGAAACTGCAAAAAAGTATATCAGTATGAACAATTTCTTTTGGAATGCTGGTATTTTTATCTGGAATGTATCAACAATTGTAAATGCGTTTAGAATATATCAACCAGGAATTGCACGTATTTCCAACAACTTTTTGATGTATTAGGTACGCCTGAGGAGCAATTATATATAGATAAGATGTATCCAGAATGTGAGAGTATATCAGTAGACTATGCTATAATGGAGAAAGCTGAAGAAATATTTGTTTGTCCAGCTGATTTTGGTTGGAGCGATCTTGGTACATGGGGCGCATTATATCTACAAACACAACACGACCTTTATGGTAATGCTATTATAGGTAAGAATATACAGATGTATGATAGTAAGAATTGCATTATACATGCTACTGAAACAAAGAAAGTTGTAGTTCAAGGTCTTGACGGCTATATTATTGCTGAAGAAGATGGAATGTTGCTTATTTGTAAGTTATCAGAAGAACAAAGAATAAAACAGTTTTCTGAAGATAAATGATGTGGAGTTAAGTTCTTTAAATACTTATTTATAACTTTAGAAGAAAATAATAAATGGATAAGAAAATAGCATTAATAACAGGAATTACAGGTCAAGATGGAAGCTACTTAGCCGAGTTTCTGATAGAAAAAGGTTATGAAGTACACGGTTTGCTGCGACGTAGCTCTTCTTTTAATACAGGGAGAATAGAGCATCTGTATTTAGACGAATGGGTTCGAGATATGAAGAAAGAGCGTTTAATAAATCTACATTGGGCAGATATGACAGATTCCTCTTCTTTAATTCGAATTATTGGTGAAGTAAAGCCAACTGAGATTTATAATCTTGCTGCTCAAAGCCACGTTAAAGTAAGTTTTGATGTACCAGAATATACTGCAGACACTGATGCTGTTGGTGTATTGCGATTGCTAGAAGCTGTACGTATTTGTGGATTAGAAAAGGTATGTAAAATTTATCAAGCATCGACTTCAGAATTGTTTGGTAAAGTTCAAGAAGTTCCACAAAAAGAAACAACTCCTTTTTACCCTCGTTCTCCATACGCTGTAGCAAAACTTTATGGTTATTGGATAATGAAAAACTATCGAGAATCTTACGGAATGTTTTGTTGTAACGGTATTCTCTTTAATCACGAGAGTGAACGACGTGGAGAAAATTTTGTTACTCGTAAGATTACATTAGCAGCCGCACGTATCTCACAAGGTCTGCAAGATAAACTTTACTTAGGTAATCTTAGTGCACAACGAGATTGGGGATATGCCAAAGATTATGTAGAATGTATGTGGTTAATTCTACAAGAAAAGGAGCCTGATGACTTCGTTATTGCAACAGGAGAAATGTATACTGTGCGCACTTTTTGTACTGCAGCATTTAAAGAAGTTGGTATAGAAATTGAATGGCGTGGTGAAGGTATTAATGAGAAAGGATATAATAAAGCTACAAATCAACCGATAGTAGAGGTAGATCCTAAGTACTTTAGACCTGCAGAAGTAGAACAACTACTTGGTGATCCAACAAAAGCAAAAACAAAGTTAGGGTGGAATCCTCGCAAAACAACCTTTGAACAGTTAGTAAATAATGGTTGAACACGACATAAAGTTTGTTAAAGAACAGTCGTGGAAGGTTTAGTTGCCAAAGATTCTTAGAATCGTAAATACTAATTAGGTGATTGCTTTCTTTTATAGTCAATCACCTAATTAGTATAAATGATTTTAGTTGAATACAGAAAATATAAATCTTTTATAAATGTATTCTTAGAAAGTCTTCTAATTCTTGATATAAAAGATTTTATTGTTAATACTAACAAATAGTTTATGCGCTCATCTATTTGCTTAATCCTTATGCTTCTCTCTATTCCAATTTGTGGTCAGAGTTATCCAAAATTGGTTATTATAAATAAACAGCATTATTTTAAAAGAACTGTTCCAAAAGGAAATTATAGTGGAATAACATGGTTAGAGAATAATAGCTATGCTATTGTTTCCGATAAAGCAGAATATAGTGGTTTCTATCTATTTAAGATAGAGATAAACCCTAATACTGGAGATATAAAACATATTAAGTCTGATGGATTTTTTGGTTCATCTATGTTGGGTGCTGATGAAGAAGGTATTTGTTTTTATCCTAATCGGAATAGTGTTTTTATTGCACGCGAAGCTGATAATAGTATTTGCGAATATAACCTATCTGGCAATTTTATTGGAACCCAATTATTTGTTCCATCTTATCTTCGCTCTGCATCAACGAACTATGGTTTAGAATCTCTTACTTACAATCCAAAAACACATTTATTTTGGACAACAACTGAATCAACATTAAAGAATGATGGGAAACAAGCAGCACCAATGTTATTAATAGAAAATCGTCTGCGACTTCAAGCTTTCGATGAGAATTTTAATCCAATAGCACAATATGCATATAAAATGGATAAAAGCACTGTAAACAAGCCTGCACGAAATTATGCAATGGGTGTATCAGATATAGTTGCATTAGATAATGGTATGCTTCTTATTATGGAAAGAGAACTTTATGTTGCACCTTTGATATTCGGTTCATTTGTAAAAAATAAGATTTATTGTGTTGATACTAATAGTTCTCAAGAAATATCAACTAATAGTTCTCTCATAGATACAAGTCCATATATGAAAAAGCAATTACTTGCAGAATGGAAAACATCATTAACATTATTCCATCAAGATTTTGCGAACTATGAAGGAATGTGTCTTGGTCCTAAGTTACATAATGGTACACAAGTTTTGGTTTTGTGTGCCGATAGTCAAAATCAGTATAGAGGTATACTGCGTGATTGGTTTCGCACAATTGTTTTCCGCTACTAAGACTATTTATTTATATTATTTTAGATACTTTTGTAGCTTACGTAATGCTTTATTACGTATTTGGCGCACACGTTCACGTTTTATTCCTATCTTTTTAGCTATTTCTGCCATTGTGTAAATTTCGCCATCTTTTAATCCAAAAATCAGTGTAATAACTTCTTTCTGTCTTTCGTCGAGGATATTCATTCCCTTTGCTATTTTCTCTGCTATAATCTGACGAGTTAGATACTCATCTGCCTGTGGAGAATTTTTATTCTCTATTACACTTTGCAATGTAAAATTCCCATTACTACCAATTGGCAGAGGTTGATCTATAGATAATGTATGTATACTATGCTTTTTTTCTCCATTATCCTGAGCATTATTTATATCAATCTGTTCATTTATTGCTTCTTCCATTGCTTTACGTATATAAGTAGCAGCAAATTTCACAAATCGTATTCCTCTTGTTCCATCAAACTTTTGTGCTGCATACATCATACCAATATTTCCTTCGCTTATTAAATCATCTTCGCTTAATCCACGATTTTTTTATATTGATGTGCCAATGAAACTACAAATTTTAAGTTTGCTTTTGTTAGTTTTTCTAAAGCACTTGCATCTCCTATTTTTATCCTAGCTGCAAGTTCTTGTTCCTCTATATCTGTTAGCGGTTGCTGATTAGCAATCTCTTCTATATATCTATTGTTTATAGCCATAATATTTTCTCTTTTGTGTTATTTTTTTCTTAAAATGGGAAAGTGCTATTATTAAAATTACTATTTGTACCTACATTTCGTTCTTTAGGAGAAAGCTGTGGATATTCTTCGGGCTTACTACCTTCTGGATATAAGTCAGCTAGTACTTCTTCTGTTTCTATTAAATTTTTTTCTTGATAGCTATTTCTAAGATTTTTTTATATTTTTTTCCATTAACCCTAACTCAAAAACAGCATCGTGCATAACAGGCATAACCAATATTCCAATCTTCCGACATATTTTCCATATAATCAGAAAAAATTTGATAAGCCTCACGTATATACCCGTTCCCCATTAAAGAAATTGCCATTTTTATATATATCTCTTCTTTCTTTTCAGAATAATCAATAGCTTTTGTAAAGTACTTAAATGCTTCCTCAATATTATTTTCGCTTAAATAAGCATTTGCAATTGATATATTTAACGATTTTCTAAGTCCGCCTATAGTAATCTTTTGTAGTCGTTTATAATAGTTTATAGCCTCTTTATAGTTGCCAATATTGTATAATGCATTTGCCTTATTAGATAGTGCATCTTCGTCTTTTGGGTTTATTGCTAAGGTGTATTCACTTGCCGTTATAGATTTTTCATACTTTTCATTTAAGAAATAGTATTTTGCTAATTCATTCCAATATGTAGTAGAGTAGGGGTTAGTATCTATTAGACTATTTAGAATCTCCTCACTTTCGGTGCCTCCTCCATTCCAAAGAAGTATTCTTACCTTTAATTCTTTATATTCTGGTGATTCTACATCTTCATATAGACTTAACCACTTTTGTGCAAATTCTACTAAAGCATAATCGCAAAATAGAGAAGCGACATCGAAAATATAGTTTTGTTGTTCTTCTATAGCAACATAGCTAAAACGTTCTAAAAGATAAATATTAGCCTCTTCAGTTTTCATCTGCACTATCATTATCTCTGCATTTAGATAATAATAGTCTAAATCTGTTTTGTCTAAGATTTCTTCTGCAATAGATTTTGCTTTATCAATGTTTTTATCTATAAACATTGCACAACGTGCCATAAAACAAAGTGGAGCTATTGCTCCAGGAAAGATATTTATTGCATATATTGCAGCAGCTTTAGCTTCTTCGTCTTTACCTATTATATGGTAATATTCTGCAATATCAGCAAGTTCCTCTGAATCGAGGAAACTGCTGACATTATTTTTGCATAGCTCTTCATATTTATGAAGAATATGCTTAAAACTATCGCTTTTAAAATATTCGTCCAATATTATTTTATCCTTTATTTTGAGCTTTTGCCCATGCATCTTTTAGACCTACTGTTTTATTGAAAATAAGTTTTTCGGTAGTAGAATCTGGATCAAGCATAAAGTAACCTGTACGTTGGAATTGCAAATAGTCTCCCGGCTTCTTTTCTGCAAGATATTTTTCAACGTAGCAGTTATTATGAATTTTTAAACTGTTTGGATTCAGCAGTTCTCTAAAGTCACTTTCTTCAGCCGATGGATTTTCTACTTTAAAAAGTCGGTCATATTCGCGAACTTCTGCTTTTAAACAATGCTCTGCACTTACCCAATGCAAGGTTCCTTTTACTTTGCGATTTGCTCCTTCCATTCCACTTTTACTTGTAGGATCATATTCTGCTTGGATTTCTATAATATTACCATCTTCATCTTTTGTGCATCCTGTGCATTTAACAATATATGCACTCTTTAAGCGTACTTCTTTCCCCGGAGTCATACGGAAGAATTTTTTAGGTGCATCTTCCATAAAATCGCTACGTTCTATCCATAAATTCTTAGAGAAAGTAATAGTGTGTACACCCTCTTCTTCATTTTCTGGATTGTTTATGCTTTCCAATTCTTCTGTTTTATCTTCGGGATAATTGGTAATTACAAGTTTTACAGGATCTAAAACTGCACTTACACGAGTTGCTTTCTTATTTAAATCGTTACGTACAGCAGCTTCAAGTAAAGCCATATCATTAAGTGCATCGAACTTAGTATAACCGATAGAATCAATAAATGCACGGATAGATTCGGGAGAATAACCACGACGACGCATTCCGCAAAGTGTCGGCATACGAGGATCGTCCCAACCATTTACAAGTTTCTCGTCTACAAGAGTATGTAGTTTTCGTTTCGACATTACTGTATAAGTAAGATTAAGTCGATTAAATTCAATCTGTCGTGGTCGGTTATCGTTTAATACATCGGCAGTATTGTCCGATTCTTTTAGCAAATCTATAAATTTATCGTAGAGTGGACGGTGAGGAACAAATTCTAAAGTGCATATAGAATGAGTAACTCCTTCAAAATAATCGCTTTGTCCGTGTGCGAAATCGTACATAGGATAACAATTCCATTTTGTACCAGTACGGTGATGTGGCGTATGTATTATACGATATATAATAGGATCACGGAAGTGCATATTTGGATTTGCCATATCTAATTTCGCACGTAACACCATACTTCCTTCGGGAACTTCGGGTGTATTCATTTTTTCAAAAAGAGTAAGGCTCTCTTCTATAGGGCGATTTCTATATGGCGAAGGAATACCTGGTTCGGTTGGTGTTCCTTTTTGTGCTGCTATTTCTTCTGCGCTCTGTTCATCAACGTATGCTAATCCTTTTTTTATTAGCCATATAGCAAAGTCCCAAAGTTTTTCGAAATAGTCGCTTGCATAGTAAATATTCCCCCATTTAAAACCTAACCAGTTAATATCGTGAAGAATATTTTCTACATATTCGTTATTTTCTTTTGATGGATTTGTATCATCAAAACGTAGATTACAAACACCGTTATATTTTTCTGCTACACCAAAGTCCATACAAATAGCTTTTGCATGTCCAATATGTAAATATCCGTTTGGTTCTGGTGGAAAACGAGTTTGAATGCGTCTGCCGTTCTTTCCTTCTGCAATATCTTCTTCGACTATTTGTTCTACAAAACTCAAACTACGTTTCTCTTCATTAGTGTTACTTTCTATTGTGTTCATAAGCTATAATTTTTTTCTTCTGCAAAGATAGTTATTTTTTTCATTCTATAAATATGTTTTCCTTACTAATAATAGTTCTTGCCTATAATATTGTCTTATATAACTACCTGTTTTTCAATAGTTTCGGTCTGCTTTCATAATGGCAATGTATATTTTTTTGAAAAAAATAATTAAAGAAAAAAATTTGGTGGGTTATAGAAATTAATATATCTTTGCACTCGTTATCCTGAATACAATCTTTTTACCTTAAATGACTAATACCTATTGAGGTTGAGTGCCCGTCGCTGCGAAGCGTTGGGCATTTCTTTTTTTATATTAATTATAATACTCTCTATTAGCGAATTATAAATGTGTAATTATATAGGCATAAAAAAATGCTAATAAGTTTGGAAGTATATTTCTAATTATCTATTTTTTTGCAAAGAGTATATATATATTCTTTATTTTCATCAAGTGGTGGAAACAAAAATGTAAATAGGAAATTTTCTACGAGCAATTTGCCGTTACTGATTTTCTATGAGAGTAAAGATTAATAGTATAATAGAATAAATAGAAAGTGAATGAAAAGTTTTGGTAAAAAGGCATGGATTCTTCCACAACCAGTGTTAATTATTGGAACATACGATGAAAATGGTATGCCAAATGCTATGAATGCTGCGTGGGCAGGTCAATGGGATAATCAACAAATTATGATTTCAATGGGAATTCACCAAACAACCAAGAATTTAAATATTAATGGAGAGTTTACTGTTGCTTTTGCTACTGTAGATACAATGGCTGCTGCCGACTATGTTGGCATTGTAAGTCAGAAGAATGTTCCAAACAAAGTAATGAATACTGGTTGGACTTTTGTTGATTCTAAGAATGTAAATGCCCCCATTTTTATTGATTTTCCAATGACAATGGAATGTCGTATCAAAGAAAAGCTAAAAGAAACAGAAACGGGATATTATATGATAGCTGAGATAGTGAATATAATTTGTGATGAAAAATATCTTGGCAATAATGGGAAACCAGATGTAGAGAAAATGAATCTTATAACTTTCAATCCTATTGCTCTCGAATATATAAAAATGGGAGAAAAAGTAGGGAAAGCATTCTCTATAGGCAAAGAATTAAAGTAGACACGTAAGACATAAAAAAATAATAAAAAAACAGCATTATTATGTTTGATCACATTGCCGATTTTACAGCGTAGTAATATTAACTGGAATATTAATCGGTTATATTGCTAATCGTATAATGAGTGGAGAAGGTAAAGGTTGTTGTATGAATCTTTTTATCGGAATAGTAGGAAGCTATGCTGGTTCCTTTATTAGTTATCTTCTAAATATTGATTTGTTTGGTAAAGGGTATATTACTAATCTCATATTTTTGTGTAATTGGTTCTGTATCTGTTTTATGGATATGGAAAAAAATTATCAGATTAACGCTTGGATAACCATTAATAAAAGCAGAATAAGGAAAAAAAGTTTTCTGCAAAAATACAGATATACTGTAAGAACGAGAATATAATAAGAAAGCTAATGTATTGAAGTTTCTTATTATCGATTAATAGTTTCATAAAGAAATTGTAATTACAATTTTTTTATTTTGTAATTACAATTTCAAATTTTATAATAATATTTTTTTCTCTATTTCTTATTAAAAATTTCTGAGAACTTTATTTTTTTGGTATCAATACTTATTCATTCTTTTTTTATCTAAAACAGAATATTTACTATTATTGCTTATATATTCAGGAACAATCTCTTTCATTTTTTCTACGATAGCCATATCGTTGTATGTATGACTTAAAGCAATAAGTTCGTCTATTTGTTTAGAAACTTCATCATAATCGTATTCACAAACTTTTGCAATACGAATTTTCTTATGGAAACTGGGCAGTGTGTTTTCTGTTGTACTCAATACTTCTTCGTAAAGTTTTTCTCCAGCACGCAACCCTGTATATTCTATTTCTACATTTTCTACACCCGAAAGTTTTATCATTCGTTTCGCCAAATCGGCAATTCTTACAGGTTTACCCATATCAAAAACAAAAATTTCTCCACCTTTTCCATGTGTTCCAGCTTCGAGAACCAGCTTACATGCTTCTGGAATTAGCATAAAGAAACGAATAATATTAGGGTCGGTTACTGTTACTGGTCCACCACTTTTAATTTGTTTTTCGAATAATGGGATAACTGAACCATTTGAACCCAATACATTTCCAAAGCGAGTAGTAACGAACTGTGTAGACTTTTCAGCTTGTTTTCCTTGATTTGTTTTTGTATTTAAACTTTGGCAATAAATTTCACAAATACGTTTAGAACAACCCATTACGTTTGTTGGATTAACAGCTTTATCAGTAGATACCATAACAAACTTCTTTACTCCATATTTCACACTTAAGTCGGCTATAACTTTTGTTCCCCATACATTATTCTGTATACTTTCTGATGGATTATTCTCCATCATAGGAACGTGTTTATATGCAGCCGCATGGAAAACATATTCAGGTTTATATTGCTTAAAAATGCTTTCCATTCTATCAATATTTGTAATATTTGCCACGATGGTTTCTACTTTTATAGTAGGATAATCAAAATGCATCATTAATCTTATATCATGTTGTGGCGTTTCAGCCTGATCTATAAGAATTAATTTATCGGGTTTATATATAGATATTTGTCGAACTATTTCAGAACCAATAGAACCTGCTGAACCTGTAATCATAATACACTTACCATTTAGCAAGTTTCCAATAGCATCCATATCTACTATTATCTCATCGCGTGGGAGAAGATCCTCAATATTTATTTCTTTAAACTGTACATGCTCTAAATCGTTCTCACCTGTCCATTCTTTTGTGTGCTCTGTAAGGTAAATTTTGACATTAGCATTTATAAGCAAATCTTGTAATCTTGTATCAGCCCTAAATTTATCTACTTGAATAGGCGAAACAAGTACAGCCTTTATTCTTTTCTGTTTAATAACTTCTTCTAATTTTGCATCAATAGAATATATTTTTTCGCCTAATAATGTTTTATTATGGTATAGATTATCGTGAGAGATAAATCCTTTTAACGAAAATCTAGAACTTCTATCGTTACAAATATTATTAGCTATTCCTATTCCACCTTCTTTAATGCCATATATAAGTGTTTCTATTTTACGATTTGGACTTAAATATAAATCGTACATAGTTTTTACTATTATTCGGAAAATAACCATTCCTACGGTTGCAACAAGATACATTGCGGCAATTTGTCGTCCTTCAAGACGTACAAATTTAATGTTAAAAAAGATTGGTTTTGTATCCCAAACGGAGATAGCATAATGTACAAGTTCTGCAATGGCAAACGATAAAAACATAGCAAAACCTACACGTTGTAAATCAACAAAAGAAGAATATCGAATTATTCCTGAATAAGTTTTGAAAACTCGAAAGCCAATAAGCACAAATGTCATAAAGATGAAGATAGTGGCTGTTATTAGCGATAAATTTGAAAATTCAATAGCCCCATGGTAATAAAACCAAAAAACAAGGAGTCCAGATAAATAACAAATAAAAATATCAATAGCCAACACGGTCCAATATGGAAGTGCATTTTTTGTTAGATACCATTCAAAAATTTTATTTAGTATTTTCATCTTCGATATATTGTCAAATAATTATTCTGTTATCACTACTAATAATGCAAAAAGTACTAATTTATTTTTATAAAGCGATTAATTCTATTAATTACAATTAATATTTTAGTATTATTTTGTTTCTAATTTATAATTTTGCAATCTGTTTGAATCCATTTAGAAACGAAATGCTGTCCATTCGTTTCTTTCCTGAGAGTTGTAATTCCTTTAGTTCTAATAGAAAAATCGTTAGAGTTAATATATATTGTTTTATTTTCAATGAAAAAAGTTCCTGGTTTTCCTATTGCTGGTTTATTAGTTTTAGACATTTTAAAAATCTTCAAGACCATTTCTTTTGTGTCTTTTGCCGAAGACAATTTTTTATCTAATAAAATCATCTTAGACCATGCTCCAGGATAGGGTGAAAGTCCACGAACGAAATTATAAATGGTGTTAGAGTTTTTATTCCAATCTATCTCACACGTTTCATTAAATATCTTTGGTGCATAATGCAAATCGTCCGGTTCTTGTTGTGCTTTCGTTATATTGTTTAAAACAATTAATATTTTCTCAGCGGTTAAAACTTCGTTTGCACTAAAATTTTCTGAAATCTTTGTGCATAAAAGTTCAATTGTTTCTATAGTCAATTGTGCACCTAATTTCATTAATCCATTATAGACATATTCAACATCTACATCTTCTGGAATTATGAAATTCTTTTGTTTAATAATCCGTCCAGTATCAATATTCTTATCAAGGAAAAAAGATGTTACTCCTGTCTCGGTTTCTCCATTTATAACAGCCCAATTTATAGGAGCTGCACCACGATATTGTGGCAATAATGCTGCATGGATATTGAAAGTTCCAAAACGTGGCATTGACCAAACTATTTCTGGTAACATACGAAATGCAACAACAACTTGTAAATCTGCTTTTAAAGCACGTAATTTCTCAATAAATTCAGCATCTTTCATTTTAGATGGCTGTAAAACCTGTAATCCTACAGTTTCAGCATATTTTTTTATAGGAGAAGGTTGAAGTTTTTCCTGATGACGTCCTACAGGTTTATCTGGTTGAGTTACAACACCTACTATATTATAACCATTTTCTACCAAAGCTTTCAACGATTCTACAGCAAACTCTGGAGTACCCATAAAGACAATTCTGAGTTCCTTCTTATCCATACAATATTTTTTTGAATATAATTATGCTATCTTTCTTTTTATTATTCCTCACTAAAGTCGGCAACTAATTGGCGATACATATTATAAAGTCGCGCACGAGATATATAACCAACGAGTCTTCTATCAATTTCCACAACAGGAAGTACTTGTGCTCCTGTTTTTTCAAACACTTTCATAACACTTTCCATAGGATCATTTACTCCAATTGTAGCTGGAGGTGGAGTCATTAATTGTTCTACCGAAAAGCGATGGTATAATTCTGTACGGAAAATTATATGTCGAAGTTTTGTTATATCAATTTCTCCTAATAAAATACCACCATCATTAAGGACTGGAATATAATCGTTGCGACTTGAACTAATAGCATGAACCAGTTTTCCCATATTCATATTTGGATCTACAGAAGTATAATCGCGATCAATAATGTTTTTCATATTCATCATTGTCATTACCGCTTTATCTGTATGATGTGTTAAAAGTTTTCCTTGTCGTGCCAAACGTACTGCATATATACTATGTTGTTCAAATATATTTATTGTAAGATACGAACTAATAGTTACTATAATTAGTGGAATAAAAAGATGATATCCACCAGTAAGCTCTGCAATTAGAAATACTCCTGTTAAAGGTGCGTGCATTACAGCTGCCATTACAGCTGCCATTCCATAAAGGGTAAAATTCTTTTCAGGAATATACTCGCCAATTTGTTGTATATTCCAAAGGCGTGCAAAGAAAAATCCGCCAAACCCACCTATAAATAATGATGGTGCAAATGTTCCGCCACACCCTCCAGCACCATTAGTGGCACTAGTTGCAAATACTTTTGTTAGTGCTACTAATCCTACATATAGAATTAAGAATTTTGTTTGTCCTGCAAACATAGAACCTTGCAACACTTTATCCCAATCGGTTGTAGAATTACCTTCTATAAAAATTCTTAAGCTATTATAACCTTCTCCATATAATGATGGAAACAAAAATATTAATGATGATAAAACGAGCCCTCCTGCCATTAGTTTTAAATAAGGATACTTAGATAAACTTGCATATTTATCTTCGCACCAAGACATAACACGCATAAAATAAAGTGAGAGAAAACCACAACAAACACCTAAAAGGATAGTTGGTGGAACCTTACTAAGACTCCATAAATAGTCTATCTTAAAGTTATACATAGGTTCTCCACCAGTAAAGAAGTAAGAAAAACAAGTTGCAGTAACCGAAGCTATTAGGATAGGTAATAGAGAAGCCATAGTAAGATCTACCATTAAAATCTCTAAAGTGAAAACTAATCCTGCTATAGGAGCTTTAAAAATACCCGAAACCGCTGCTGTTGCTCCACAACCAACTAACAACATTAATGTTCGGCGATCCATATTGAAGAGTCTTCCTAAGTTACTTCCAATTGCCGATCCTGTTAAAACAATAGGAGCTTCAGCTCCAACAGAACCTCCAAATCCGATAGTAATTGCTGATGCAACGATAGAAGTCCAGGTATTATGTGCTTTTAATTTAGACCGTTTGTTGAAATGGCATATAATACACGTGTAATACCATGTGAAATTTGGTCGCGAACAATATACTTTACAAACAAACTTGTTAGCCAAATACCAATAACTGGGTAAAGAAGGTATAGCCAGTTAATAGTGGTTATGCGAAAACCTGAAGTAATAAGAGTTTCTATTTCTTCAATTATAAAATGGAGAATATATGCTGCCACAGCTGCTAGAAATCCTACAATAAATGCTAATATTAGTACAAACTGACAATCGGAAATATTTTTCTTGCGCCAATTGTCAATACTACTTATTATATTGTTGCTTTCTTTATCTACCATTTTTTGGAAACCACTTTTATATTGTATATGGGGTATAGAAAAGTTATTGTTGTTTAAACTATTTTCTGATTATATTTATTTCTCCCGTCATTCCTATCTTTATTATGGTAGATGGTTGATGCGGTTTATGTTCTTGGCGTCGAGAAAAACATACATAATCGACAGAGGATAATAATTCTTCTGAAATATCGCAGAAATTTTGTGCTGCAGGTTCTCCGCTAATATTAACAGATGTACTAACTATTGCTTTCTGGAAACGATAACATAATTCTTTTGAAAAAGGTTCGTTTGTTATTCTTATTCCTATAGAACCATCTTCTGCTATAAGATTTGGTGCAAGATTTACGGCACCATCTAATATTAATGTTGTTGGTTTCACCACTGCATCTATAAGTTGCCATGCAACTTCAGGAACATTACGCACATATTTTTGTAATCGTGCGTCTGAATCTACAAGACAAACTAAGGCTTTAGAATCATCACGGTGTTTTATTTTATATATTTTTGCTACGGCTTCAGAATTTGTTGCATCGCAACCTATTCCCCATACTGTATCGGTTGGATATAGTATTATTCCACCTTTTCGCATCACTTCTACAGCTTTTTGAATATCTTCTTGTTGTGTCATTTTTATATCGTTAATTGCCGAATACAAAATTAGAGAAAAAAATGAAAAATACAAATCTATGAAGGAAAAAAACTTGTTGTTTTATTATAAACTATATAGTAAAAACAATAGTTGGACAGTTGGCAAAAAGTCTATAGATACTAGTATTTTTTTCTTAGTATTCTCTCTCGTTAGTTTCTACTAAAATTTATTACTGAGAGGAAGGAGCAATTTTTTTAATTAAAAATACAAATGATTTGTAATTACAAAAATAAAAAAATCTTATTATAAATTTTTTTATTTTCTTATTCTAAATTTTCAGGTACATATTTTTTTATTTTTAGCTTTTCCTTATTTTTTTGGTTCAACACTTCTTTGTTATAGGGGGCTACTTTTTGTAGGCTCTTTCTTGTTAATGTGTGCCAGATAAAATAGGGTACAAGTAAACAATTTATGCTAAAATAATAGACACTTATAAAAAAATAACTATTATAGATTTCTTAAAAAAAGTATTTACTTTCGTCAATTTCTATATAACTTTGCACAGAAAAATAGATAAAGAATTTAAAAATAATGAAGAAAAGTTTAGGGATTATAATCCTCTTATTTGTATTTACATTAAATTTGTCAGCACAACAACAGATTGAAAAACATTAAATTTATGGTAGACAACGCAGAGACAATGCGAGTGTTAGAGAAAAATGTTTGGTGTTCCCTATCTATTGAGTAACGAGAAAGCTATTTATAAAAAAATGTTGCGTTTGATGGCGAAAAAAATATAATGAGGCGGAATGTTTTTTTAATAAAGATGGAAAAATTTAATCAGTTGCGTTCTAACAACTTATTGCAAAAAGTAAAGACAATGCAATAACACGGATGAATAATTTATCAAGAAAAATATGAAGGGCGTTATAATATAACCAATTCAGAAAAATTTAGACGATGGAAAAATTTGTAGTAGGATATAATAGTAAAAACAGAACAATGATAATGATTTCTACGTATAAAAAAACAATTGCGATGTAAGTTTTTCGCTCTTCTAATAAGCGATATAATAAATACACATTTTTTTATTACAATTTAAAAATATAAGGTCCAATTGTCTAAATACAAAGCATCGTAGTATTATTAACATATTATTCTATGTAAACTTAATATGAAAAGAATATTTTTGACCCTAATGATAACTTTCAATCTCATTGCAGTAAACGCACAAGAAATGCGTCAGCTTTGGCTTGAAATGCCAGATTCTATTGTGCCATATCTTAATAAAAGTTTAAGAACAGAATTAGCAGACTATGTTACAATGAAAATGAAACCAGAGGTTGTGAATAGTTTGCAAGATACAACACGTATAGAGAAATTTACCAACAATTATATTCGTGTACAGTTAAACAATGCATCTAAATTAGAAATAAAGAGTTTAGATAATTCAACTATAGCACTAGTACAAACATGGAATGGACCAATTGCAGAAAGTAAATTAATGCTATTTTCAAAAGAATGGAAGTTGAAACCTTTTGAAATAGACCTTACTCCTGTATTTGAAAAACCCGATTCTATGTTACAACAACGCTATGAAGACTTATTGAGTATGGCAAATATTACACTTTGTGAGTTTAAATTGTCAGAGTCAGACAATATTTTAACCATAAAAATTCACAGTTCCGTTACTTTCGTCTAACGATAAAACAGATATGAGCAACATTTTAAAACAAAGAAAACTTAATTGGAATGGGCATTTCTTTTAAATAATATTAATTTATAACAGATTGCAATGGCAAAAACTTTATGGTATGATAAATTCTGCTTAACTTTGCGATGTGTTTTTCATGGTATTAGATTATTAAGGTTAATAAAAAGATTGATTGTCGTGAGACAATCAATTTTTGCCCATATTTGTATCTTTAATATAAATACTTAACTTTACTTTGGTAGTTTCTGATAAAAGCTGTACTTTTGTTGCCAAACAAAGTTCTAAAAGATGAGTTTAAAGATACGTTTAGCACTAATGAACTTCTTAGAGTTCGCAGTGTGGGGAGCATATTTAACGTCAATGGGACGTTATCTTGGAAATATAGGTATTGGTGAAAATATCGGATTGTTCTATTCTATGCAAGGTATTGTTTCTATTTTTATGCCAGCATTAATGGGAATTGTGGCAGATAGATGGATACCTGCACAACGCTTATTAGGATATTGCCACCTATTAGCAGGCCTATTTATGTTTGGTACAGCATTTTATGGAATAAGTGCAGGGATAAATGTAAACTTTAGTATAATTTTTACACTTTATTCTATGTCGGTTGCTTTTTATATGCCAACTATTGCCTTAGCTAATTCTGTTGCTTATTCAGCATTATCACAAGCAGGAATGGATACTGTAAAAGACTTTCCGCCCATTCGAGTTTTTGGGACAATAGGATTTATATTTACAATGTTGCTGGTAGACATTATAGGTTTTCAAAGCAATCAAAACCAATTCCTTACTTCTGGTATTGTGAGTATTATACTTTTCCTTTATACATTTACATTACCAAGTTGTGAAATATCTGTAGGAAATGAGAAAAAGAGTTTGGTTGATGCTTTTGGATTAAAAGCTTTCTCGTTGTTTAAACAAAAAGAAATGGCAATCTTCTTTATTTTCTCAATGTTATTAGGCGTAAGTTTGCAAATAACAAATAGTTTTGCAAATCCTTTTTTGTTTAGTTTTGCTGCACAACCCGAATTTACAAACGCATTTGGTGTGCAACATGCAAATATACTTATAAGTCTTTCACAATTAAGCGAAACTTGCTGCATTCTACTTATTCCATTCTTTATGCGTCGCTATGGAATTAAGAATGTAATGTTGATAGCAATGTTAGGTTGGGTTTTACGTTTTGGACTTTTCGGTTTAGGAAATCCAGGAATGCCAGGTGTTTTATTATTTGTTTTATCGATGATAGTCTATGGAATAGCCTTTGATTTCTTTAATATATCAGGTTCTCTTTTTGTAGACAAAAATACAAATCCCTCAATACGTTCTTCAGCACAAGGCTTGTTTATGTTAATGACTAATGGTATTGGCGCAACAATAGGAACACTTGCGGCTCAAGCTATAATTAATAACTATACCGAATTGAAACAATTTGGCGATAATATACTAACAGTAGGCGACTGGAAAACGTGTTGGTTTATATTTGCTGGTTATGCTCTAGTTGTTGCAATAAGTTTTGCCGTCATATTCCACCCGAAAGAAAAGTAATGAACAAGATACAAATCTTTTTTAAAGGAATAACAGAAATAGTTGGTGGCTCTAATATGGGGCTTTTAGTACTTACTAACCAATTAGAAGATAAACAAATAGCCATTGTTTGCGATAAAATAATGGTGCATGAACTGAATATTAGAATAGGAGATAACCCAATTCGGCATAGTCTTCTGCCTGAAGTGCTTTGTTGGTTAAATTCAAATATAGATTCTGAACATTACGAAATATTGTTTAATTCTATATCTGATGGTCAATATAAAGTAGTAATAATAAATAAAATTACGTACGAAATGGTTCCTATTCGTGCCTCAGATGCAATACTTTTATCGAAAATTGCCAACATAGATATTTATATGGAGGAAAAGCTTTTTAAAAGACAAAGTGTTCCTTATGAGTCGGGGAAAAGTAAGGTTGCACTTCCTTTAAATGCATTAACATTAGAAATGTTAGAAAAGGCTTTACGAAAAGCAATAAAAGACGAAAATTATGAGTTAGCTTCTAGTATTCGCGATGAATTGAACAGGCGCAAGAATAGTGAAGAAAGAAAAAAGTAAGACTATCCAACAATGAAAGAAGCACGATACTTTTATGTCCCTAACGCAACCGAACATAATGAATTGCCAACTGACGAAGCAATTCATGCAATTCGTGTGTTACGATTAAAAATAGGCGATGATATTTTTTTGATAGATGGTAAAGGAACTTTCTACGAAGCAGTGGTAACTTTAGCAAATTCAAAACACTGTCTTTACAAAATAACCCAAACGTTGGTTCAAAACAAAACTTGGAAAGGACATATACATTTAGCAATTGCTCCAACAAAAGACATAAGCCGTATAGAATGGCTTGTAGAAAAAGCAACAGAGATAGGTTTCGATGAAATATCTTTCTTAAATTGTCAGTTCTCCGAACGCAAAAATCTACGCATAGATAGGATAGAACGTATTGTTATATCGGCAATGAAACAAAGTAGAAAAGCGTGGAAACCCATTGTAAACAATATGCTTTCATTTGAAGATTTTATGCAGAAAGAAGTAACTGGACAAAAATTTATTTGCCATTGTTATAACGAAATAGAAAAAACAGACTTCTTTTCCAATATAAATAATTCAGGTCTATTCGAAGACATAACAGTATTAATAGGTCCTGAAGGCGATTTTTCCATCAACGAAGTACACCAAGCTTTGCAACAACAATATAAAGTACAACATTAGGAAATAGTCGTTTGCGAACAGAAACAGCAGGATTAGCGGCTGTATTAATGGCAAATTTGGCAAATCGAATCTAACTTTCTTGTTAAGAACTAAGTTTTTAACAGCATTACTAACTGAGTTTTGGCAAATTTTAATTATATTTGCACCATAATTTTATAACGTTATTAAATATTAACATCAAGTTATTATGCAAAAAAGATTGCTTTCTCTTGTTGTAACACTGCTTGTTATATCCGTTTCGGCTATGGCACAGATAACAACATCAGGTATTAGTGGTAGAGTAACATCAAATGGCGAAGAAGTTATTGGTGCTACAGTAACTGCAACACACCAACCTTCGGGTACTATTTATCGAGCTTTGACCAATATAGATGGTCGTTTTACAATTCAAGGTATGCGTGTTGGTGGACCTTATAAAGTGGAAATTTCCTACATTGGTAATCAAACAAAGGTATTCCAAGACGTAACTTTACGCTTAGGAGAGGTAGAAGATTTGTCGTGTGTAAACTACAAACAGATTCAAAAGAACTGCAAGAAGTTGTTGTTGTAGGAAAGGCTGGAATAAATGGAACGAAGACAGGAGCAGCTCAAAGTCTTTCAGCAAAGCAAATTGCCGAAATTCCAAGTATAACTCACGGTATTGCCGATGTAGCACGATTGAATCCACAACTAACAACATCAAGTAATGGAGCAATGTCGTTCGCTGGAACAAGTAACCGTTATAATTCATTTATGATAGACGGTGCTATGAATAACGATGTATTTGGCCTTACTGCCGATGGATCTAATGGTGGACAGGCTGGTACACAACCAGTCTCTATGGAAACTATTGAGCAAATTCAAATAAATGTAGCCCCATTCGATGTTCGTCAGAGTGGTTTTACAGGCGGTGCTATCAATGCTATTACCAAATCAGGAACAAATAAATTCCACGGAAGTGTTTATGGCTTTGGAAACAATCAGAATCTTATTGGTAATCATTATCCTTATTCCGATGGAACAGGTTATGCACCTAAATATCAAAAACAGCAAGAATATCAATGGGGAATCACATTTGGCGGACCTATTATAAAGGATAAATTATTCTTCTTTGTGAATTATGAAGATGCAAATAAAAAATACCCAAATATAAATGGCTACGGACAAACAGGTTCTCGAGTTCTTAAAGAAGAGGCTGATGATGTGCTTTCTAAAATTAAAGCAATGGCTGCAAAGCAAGGATACGAATATAATGGAGCTTTCGGTAATCCTGATATTTATACCAAGAGCAAAAAGTTTGGTGCAAAAATTGACTGGAATATTAACGACTTCAATAAATTTCATTCCGTTGGAGCTTAGTAGATGCAAAACAATTAAGTAATGTCAGCAGTGCCTCTTCGTTAAACGACAATCACTATTATTATCCATTCGAGAGTAAAACAAACTCTTTTACAGCAGAATTACAAAGCCGTTTATCTGCTGTTGTTAGTAATGAGGCTCGTGCAAGTTATGTTAGAGTGCGCGATCAACGTGCTGTAACATCGGCAGCACCAATGATATCTCTTCAAGTAACAGGTGGTTCACTTAATATTGGAAACGAACGTTCGTCTATGGCAAATACTCTTGATCAAGATATTTATACCGTAGAAGATAACCTTACGTGGTATAATGGAAATCATACGTTTACTTTTGGTACACATAACGAGTTCTACAAGTTTGCTAATCTGTTCATTCAAGATGCAAATGGTACTTATAACTTTGCTGACTTAGCGCATTTTAATAAGTATTATACAGACTTTATGGCAGACAATCTTGATCCAAATTATGCTTATTTTAAGCAATATCGTTTTGGAATGGCTAATAAAGAAGTAACAGGAGACCCACGTTGGAAAGCTCCTTTCTCTGCCGGTCAGTTAGGTTTTTATGCTCAAGATAAATGGAATGCCACACCTTCGTTCCAACTTACATACGGCTTACGAATGGAAATTCCTCTTTTCTTCGATACTCCTACAGCTAATACTGGTTTTAATGAATATGCTTCGAAACGAGGATGGGGTGTCCGTACTGATCATAAATTATCTAGTACTCCTTTATGGAGTCCACGTGTAGGCTTCCGTTGGGATATTAATAACGATCGGCAATTTATTCTTCGTGGAGGCTTGGGTGTATTTACTGGACGTATCCCATACGTTTGGATAAGCAACAACTTTGCTAATACAGGTATTCAAATGTCTAAATATAATGTTTATAATCCTAAAGGACTTAACCTTATCTTCGATCCTAATAAACAATTAGACAATGCCGACAAGCTAAAAGCTTCAACAGGAAATCAAGAAATAAACGTATTTGCCGATAATTTTAAATTTACGCAAACGCTTAAATTTAATCTTGGTTTCGACTTTAAAGCTTTGGGAATAGATTGGACAGCTGAGGCTATCTACTCTAAAACATTGAACGATATTTATTATAAAAACCTTGCTATAGAAGAAACTGGACGAACATTTGGTCAAGAAACTGGATACACTTGGGATAATCGTCCTATGTTTGAGCAAACAACGAAGGGTACTCCTTATGCATACGTATACGGATTGTATAATACCAATAAAGGTTATACCGTAAACTTATCACTAAAAGCTGAGAAGCATTTCAACTTTGGTCTCGATCTTATGGCAAGTTACACCTGGACACGTTCTATGAGTGTAAATAGTGGTACCTCTTCAGTTGCAGGAAGCAACTGGATGTTTAATACTACTTATCGTAATCCGAATGATCCTGAACTTGGTTTCAGTGCTTATAATGTACCTCATCGTATTCAAGCAAGTGCATATTATCATATTGGCTATGGTGCACGAAAACAATGGCAAACTACAGTTGGAGTTATTTATCAGGGACGTAGTGGTTCTCCATACGTTATAGAAATGTATGGTGATATGAATAACGATGGTGCACGTGGAAATGATATTATGTTTATTCCTACCGATGCACAAATAGACCAAATGCACTTTGCACCAACAACTGTAAATAATAGTAAGAATACTTACCCTTTAATAACAAAAGTTTTAGGAACTAACTATAGTGGAAATTTGACAGAAGATCAACAACGTGCTTATTGAAGCAATGGATTGCTGACGACTCTTATATGAGTAAACACCGAGGTGAATATTTCAAGCGCTATGCCGATAATCTAGCTTTCGAACATCACTTCGATGTTCACTTTGCACAGAAATATAGCTTTAAAGTGGGTGGACAAATCAATTCTTTGGAATTAAGCTTCGATATTATTAATATAGGAAACTTGCTCAATAAAGATTGGGGACACACTTATGGTGATGGTTTCGGACGTTATTTCAGTCCATTTAACTATGAAGGCGATGGATTATTTAAGTTTGATGGTACACACGTAAATCGTGATTATGACAGTTATAACAGCCGTTGGCGTGGTCAGATAGGATTGCGTTACACATTCTAGAAATACAATAACCTAATATGAATAAGAGAAGGAATATCTTTATATTTCTTCTCTTATTTTTGTTAAATAAAGTTATATAATTCTCATAATCAGTATTTTTATTTGGTTTATATTATAAACTACATTACTTTTGCAATATAATTAATAAACTAAAGGAGGACTATTATGAAACGATTATTATTATCTATGATTACTTTTGCCGTATGTGCAATTTGTAGTGGTAAAACTGTAACATTATCTATTAATGGAATTAGAGAAACAGAAGGAACGCTTTTAATAATGGTAGAGAATATTGAGGCGACCGACAATGCAGCTAACCCTGTAATGTTGATGGAAGTTGTGAAAGGGCATAAAATGGATATAAAATTTGAAATACCTGAATGGAGTAAGTTTAAAGTGAGTGCCTTTATTGATGGAAATGGAAATAAGCAGATTGATAAAGACGAATACGGACGTCCAACAGAAGGTTTTATTCAGCAGGTTTATACAGAAAAAGATATAAAGAAAGGTGTACTCAATGCAAATGTTACCTATTTACAATAAAAGATAAGAATGTATTTTGAGTGAGTTGTTACTGAATGCACTAATCTTTAAAAGAAATACCAATGTTGTTTTTGAGTATTATGCTTTCAATGTTCGTATCGTCTTCAGATACTGTGAATGTGTCGAAGGAACATACTTTGCAAGAAGTTGTTGTTGTAGCAAGTAGGATAAGAAATAAAGGTAACAAGATAATTGTGCAAATGCGTGAGGACGAAAACAAAACGATGGACGAAGTTTTGGAGTCTGTTCCTCATGTAACAGTAACGGAGAGTGGTATTAGCATAGACGGAAGAGGGAAAGTGAAGGTTCTTCTCAATGGGCACGAGGTGCGAATGGAAGGCGCAGCATTGATAAGCTACTTACAAAGTCTGCGTTCTTCGGATATCAGCAAGGTGGAAGTACAAACTGTTGCCGATGCTTCGCAAGATGCCAACGTGCAGGGCGGAGTGATAAATATTGTTCTTCGGAAGCAGAAAGATAACGGAGTGAATGGCTCAATAGAAAACCGTTTGAACGTTGCCAACACATTTTTCCGCAATACTGCAGCCGTTTCGATGTTTTCAAGGTGGAACAAAGTAAACCTATATGCTTCGTTTTCCAATCCCATTACTACGAAGAATAATGGTGAAGGGCGCATAAAGCGAGTTTTCAACCTGCCTTCATACGATTATAATTCTGAAAGTAGCAATCGTATTCCAGCGAGAGACTATTATTGGAGAGTAGGCGGATTTGCCGATTTAAGCACTCGTTGGAATATTGGAACAGAGTATGCGTTTACGCTGAATCGTTTGAAAAGAACAACCAACGACCGCACATCTATGCAGACACCAGAGATAAGTATGCACGATGTATTGAGTACTTACACGCAAAAGTTACGAAATCATTTGCATTCTCTCCAAGCAGATATAACATATAAGGTAGATAATGAAGGTTCAAAAGTGAAGTTTTCTACTTCATGTGATGTCAGACGGTTGCGTGGCGATAATGTAAATCTGTTTGGAAACAAGTGCGATTCGAGCAACACGGCATCTATATATAAGGTATTGGCAATGGATTTATCGGTGTTCAAACAGTTTACAAAAAACAGCAATCTGTTGTTTGGAGTGAAACACAATGCCATATCGGCAGACAACAATACGCTGTATGGCGGCGTTTCGTCAGACCAGAACGGCGACAGCAATGCTGCTTTTGAGCAGAAAGAGCGCATATTTGCAGGCTATGCACAGTTTACAGCTGCTTTACAAGAAACTGAATTACGAAGTGGGACTGCGATATGAATATGTAGCCACCAAAGAGCTTCCTACGAACATAAAGCGAAATTACAGCGACTTGTTTCCTTACATTTCGATGGGCTATGACATAGACGAGTATGGCAAATGGAAAGTTATCGCATCGTATTCTCGAAAGATAGCTCGCCCTTTGTTTAGTCAGCAGAACCCTACGAAAACGCAGACATCGTTGTTTACTTATACGATAGGCAATGTTGCCTTGCGCCCTGAATACGTAAACAGCATTCGTTCGACGCTCGTTTACAACAATGTGTATTCGCTTACGTTGGGAGTTGATATGCACAGCGACCTGATTAGAGAGTTTTCTTTTGAAACAACAGACAACCCTATGGGCAGTTATGTTACTTACATCAACCACCATCAGGAAAACCATTGGTATGCTTATCTTAGCTTGCCTTTCCAGCCTTGCTATTGGTTCAACATAAACTTCAATTCGCTTCTGTGCTATCAAACCATTCAGATAACGAAGGGCGAAAGTATAAAAGGACATTTCCTATATATGAACAACACGAAGGCAACCTTCCGATTACCGCACAATTTCAACGTGGAAGTATCGTTAAACGCCACTTCGCGCTTACATTCGGGCAACTCTATGATTAGGTCTTACCAGCGTGTAGACCTACTGTTGTCGAAGACTTTCAAGCCAAGAGTAAATCTGTCGTTGGCAGTGAAGAATGTATTCAATAAACAGTACGGATTCATTGAAGCGCACAGCCGCTACTCCAACTTCTACGATACAGTGCAAGGATCCAACAGTAGGAACATTCAACTTACGCTTACTTACAACTTCGGCAAAGGAAAAGGCGGCAGAAAGCTGAAGCGCGACGACAATGGCGAGGCGGAACGATTGAACGATTTCAATAAAAACAACAATATAAAACTATGATTATGAAAGAAAAAGAATTAACAGCAGCAGAGAGTCTGAAACTCATTGAGAGAACGATAGAGCAGAGTAGGAGAGACGTTGCCACGGCTTCGGCACAGCCGTTGCTTGTTTGGGGCGGATTGGTATTATCTACTTCCCTCATCATTTGGTTGCTCATAACGAACACACCAAAGGGCGAAGGCGGCGGCAGTTGGCATTTGCTTTGGATATTGATGACGCTGATAGGTGGCATATACCAGTACTATTTCAACCGTTCTTGGTCTGTTCCCGACACCATCGTCAGCCGTACCATTGGCTACATGTGGGGTGTATTCGGAATATCAGTGTTTGTTTTGTGGGCTATCAATATATGTGCGATAACCTTTGGCGGCATCTCCGTAAGGCAAATCATACCGATGACGCCAACCATCATTCTGTTTATGGGTTTGTCGGTTGCCGTTACTGGGCTGGTGATTAATCGTTTGTTTATCTCTGTCATCGGTGCGGTGGCGTGTGCAGCATGTTCCTACTTCTCGCTTGTCAATCAGGGTGTGAACGAATTACTGTGCGTAGCTGTTACAGCCGTGTTCACACTATTAATTCCGGGTTTATATTTAAAGTTCAGCAATGGCAGATAACGATTTCCTCCCCCTCGACCCTTTGCTGAACAACGAATTGCGTTTGGCAATTATGTCGATACTGATGAGTGCCGACAGTGCCGACTTCACCTACATAAAGAACACCACGAAGGCTACATCGGGCAACATAAGTGTGCAGATAGACAAGTTGGAAAAGGCGAAGTATATAAAGGTGAAGAAAGGCTACAAGGGCAAAGTTCCCCAAACCGTTTGCCGTATAACGCCACAAGGAATACAGGCATTGGCAAACCACGTACAGGCGTTAAAGTCGTATTTGAACATATAGGCATATAAAAGAAATAGTACACGACCTTTTCGTGTACTATTTGTTTCGTAATTTATTCCTAAGCATGTAGGATAAGTTTTTTAAGATACTCTATTATCTCTTTAGCCTTTTGATTGGCTTTTTCTTTTAGTTGGTCGTTTGATATTTCTGCTTCTGACTTATTTTGCAAGAATAAATAAATAGGATTCGTATATTTTTTTAGTATTTCTCCTATCTCCCTTTCTATATTCCAATGTTTACTTGTTGGAGTCATTCCTCTCCACGCACAAATTACTATATCGCATTTATTATCTTTAAACCATACTAAATGTTTCTTTACGGAGTTTTCTTCTTCTTTATAATAGTCTCCTTGTGTAACAATACCTATTTTTTTACCCGCAAAATTAATTACGTCTCTGATGTCTTCGGGGTCCCCTCCTAACTTTTTGATGCAATCTGGCTCTTGCTCCCCGCCCGCTGCCATTAAGAGCTCATGTACTTTCTTTAGCGTTGTACTTTTTCCGCTATCTTTTTCTCCTTTTAATGCAATAACTTTCATATCGTTTTAATTTTTAAAATGAATAAATTGCTGCGACAGGCTCACCCATCGCAGCGATAATAATCAGCAAACAGCGATTTATGGGTGTTCGCTTCCTCCGCCTTCGTCAGACGGTTTCTTCTTAGGTTTCTTTGCAGGTGCTTCCACTCGCTCGTAACTTACGTTGGTAAGTGTGAAGTATTTCTTCGAGGGCGAGAGTCGCACGACGGGCTTTGTGATGTGAGTGTTAGGATTGAATTTCGTCTTTCCTTTCTCAACAATTTTGCTTTGGAACGATGGAGTGAGCGTACCAATGTCGCCATATTCCACGATGTCGCCGTTTTCTACATACCGTTTTGCTATTTCAGCTGCAAGTCGCAGCACGGCTTCTACTTCGGCACCCGTGAATGTGGTTGCTCTTGCCACTTCGTCGCAGAAGTTGCGGTGGTCGATACGTTTGCGTCCTGTGGGTCGTGCCTGAAACACTGTTTTTCCTGCCATCTTGCCGATGGTTGCTTTACGCTCGGTGAGCGTGTAGGCCAATGGTCTATTTGCCATAGTCTTTCAGTATTAAATTTTGTCCCTCCGAAATTATGTTTTTCCAACTGCCAGAGCGAGGGATTTTCTCTGCCGTTGGTATGGTATTTTCTTATTTGTAAGCAAAGATATAAAAAAATTAACGACATTTCCAAAAAGAATATGATAATAGCTTATTTATCAAGTAGTTACAAAGGTGATTTTTTTAGATAGAAATATGCTTATTTTTTGGTAAAAAAGCGATGTTTGATTGTGTGTTTTCAACTTGTTTATGACAAAAAAAGAGGGCGTGCCATATTGTTTTTTGGCACGTCCTCAAGGATGTTTTAGGTTTATTACTTTAATTTTTTATTCTTCTTTTTGTTTTTGCGTACATAATCAACGTATGCGTATGCTGGTGTGTCATCGGTTTCAGCACGTTCCTGTCTCGTTTCTACTTCCCAAGTTCCATCGTTATATTCTGGAAAGAAAACATCGGCATGGGGACAATACAGAATACCCAACAGTGGCGACCTTGATATAGGCGCAGGAGAGTTTTCTGTAAATCCGAAATATATACAGAATGGTTGGATAAACGGCAATGAGTAATTGCCTGCCAAAAAAACACTCTTGCATCTTCATTGTCTGCACACATTTTGTGTTGTGCCAACCTTATAAATTACCTCTGTGTATAGTGTTTGCTGCAATTCTCTCACGTGTTCTATACAATTTATATGCGTATGTTCTGTTAGTGAAATACTGGTAAAGTGTTATTACTTACGTGTAAGTAAAACTCTACTTACGTGTAAGTAAAACTTTATTTACGTGTAAATAAAACTCTACAATGCGTAATGTAATAACGTTTATTGCCCATAAAAAGACAACAGAGATATGTAAGAAGCAGAAGAAAGCTATGAGAAAGCTATAGCATCATCGTAGTGCCGTGTTTCTGTGCAAGCCATTTAAGAGCAATTTCCTAAGTAAACAGTTGAAAATAGTAGGGCTAACAATAGAAATGCAATAATAGCAATGCAAAAATACATAATGAGAGGTGAGGAACTTAAAAAGATGGTTAAGCGAATAAATTTATAAAAAAACTTGTTCACGATTTTATGTTGTAGTATCTTTGCAGTAAACAAATTGCCTATTTCATAAGATAAAGGTATTATTCGATAATGGCAAATAACTTTTATTAAAGCGTGAACACATTGAACAAATATTCTTTTAGACTTCCTGCAGAATGGGAAAAGCAAAGTGGCATAATGCTAATATAGCCACATAAAGAAACAGATTGGCAGCCCTATTTGGAAGAGATAACAGCAACTTATATTGAACTTGCTGATGTTATAACACGATATGAGAAGTTGCTCATAGTAGCACAATATGCAGAAGAAGTAAAAGAACTGCTTGCGAAACATTTGAGAGCAGAACAAATTCATCAAATTATATTTCGTCAATGCGATAATAACGACACGTGGGCAAGAGATGTTGCACCTATTACGTTGCTTCCTATAGCCGAGAATGCAGAAACAAAAATAGGTCCGCATTTGTTAGACTTTTGTTTTAATGGTTGGGGAGAGAAATTCCGGTCAGATAAAGATAACAGCATAAACAGACAACTTTATTTTATGGAAACATTCAATGGCACATTAGAAAACCATAAAGACTTTGTTCTGGAAGGAGGTTCAATAGAGAGCGATGGTAAACATACGTTGTTCACCACAACCTCGTGTCTAAATGCACCACATAGAAATCAGCCCTTAACACAAGAGAATATAGAAAAGCGTTTACTCGAAGTTTTTCCAGATATGCAGCGCATAGTATGGATAGAACATGGAGAGTTGCAAGGCGACGACACAGATGGGCACATTGATACCATATTTCGTTGTGCGCCAAACAACACATTGCTCTATATAGGTACCGATAACGTGAGCGATTCGCACTATAACGATTTAAAAGCACTCGAAGAGCAAGTGCAATCGTTTAGAACCTTAGATGGGAAACCCTACAACTTGTATAAGCTACCTTTGCCCGATGCTATTTACGATGAAGGCGAAAGACTGCCCGCTACCTATGCAAACTTCTTAATACTTAATGGAGCAGTTATTGTTCCTACCTACAACCAGCCAGAAAACGACAAGCAGGCTTTAAATATAATACAGTTAGCTTTCCCTAATTACGATATAATTGGCGTAAATTCACAAACCATTATACGCCAACACGGGTCTATTCATTGTCTAACAATGCAGTTCCCTGAAGGAATCTTATAAGAAACATTTTAGTCCCCCTCAAAACGGAAATATTATGCGAGAATTGAAAATAGGAATGTTGCAGTTGCACAACACAGCTGACACAGAAAAGAATATAGAGAACCTTATAGAAGGCATTAAAGACTTAGCCAAACGCGGAGCAGAACTTGTTGTTTTACAAGAGCTGCACAACTCGCTCTACTTCTGTCAAGTGGAAGACGTAGACAACTTTAATCTTGCCGAAACTATTCCAGGTCCATCAACAGAACTTTATGGCGCAGTAGCAAAAGAATGCGAAATAGTGCTTGTAACTTCATTATTCGAAAAACGTGCAGCAGGTCTATATCATAACACTGCAGTTGTATTTGAAAAAGATGGAACCATAGCAGGAAAATATAGAAAGATGCACATTCCAGACGACCCAGCTTATTACGAAAAGTTCTATTTCACGCCAGGCGATATAGGTTTTAAGCCAATCAATACGAGCGTTGGACGATTGGGAATACTTGTTTGTTGGGATCAGTGGTATCCCGAAGCAGCAAGACTAATGGCTTTACAAGGAGCAGAAATCTTAATTTATCCAACTGCAATAGGTTATGAAAGTAGCGATAGCGAAGAAGAACAACAACGCCAATGCGAAGCATGGACCACAGTAATGCGTGGACATGCTGTGGCAAACGGTTTACCAGTGGTAGCTGTAAATAGGGTAGGACATGAGCCAGATCCAAGCCACCAAACTAAAGGAATACAGTTTTGGGGCAGTAGCTTCGTAGCTGGTCCACAAGGAGAGTTACATTATCAAGCCTGTACAGACGACGAGGAAAGTATTATTGTGAATATAGACCTTGAACGGAGTGAGAACGTACGACGCTGGTGGCCATTTCTACGAGATAGACGCATAGACAATTATGGCGATATCACAAAACGTTTTATCGACTAAAATAACAGAAAAGAATGGCAACGATAAGAAAAGCTACCTTAACCGATATGCCCATTGTGCTATCAATAATACAACATGGTAGAGAAAAAATGATAGCATCAGGTAATTCGCATCAGTGGGGGAAATTACACCCTTCTGACGAACAAATAAAAATGGATATAGAGAAAGAAAATAGCTATCTTGTTTTGTCAGACGAAGGCTCTCCTATAGCTACCTTTGCTTTTATAGAAGGAGTAGATTCAACTTATCTGGAAATAGAAGGAAAAGGCTGGTTAAACAACGAACATTATGGCACAATTCACCGCATTGCATCAGTTCCAAACGTTCATGGCATTCTATCTATTGTTATAGAATATTGCTTTCAGAAGGTAAAGAATATCCGAATAGATACGCACGAAGAGAACTTTATAATGCGCAAAGGCTTACAGAAGTTAGGCTTTACGTATTGTGGTGTAATACATTTAGAGAATGGCGAACCACGATTGGCTTTCCAAAGACTATTGACAACAGCACAAGAAATATGACAGAAAGAGAGAAACAAGAACAAGGATTGCCTTACAACGCATTAGATCCTGAGGTGTTAAAGGGGCTGAGCGAGTGCGAAGAAGAGTGCTTTTACTTAAACCATCTATCACCATCTAAGAGAGAAGAACGCACCGAACGGTTAAGAAAACTGTTGGGTAAGACTGGAAATAGATTTAAAATAATTCAGCCGTTCTTTTGCGACTATGGTTTCAATATAGAAATAGGAGAGAAGTTCTTTGCTAATACCAACCTTGTTATATTGGACGAAGCAAAGGTAACATTTGGCGACAATGTATTCATTGCTCCTAATTGCGCATTCTATACAGTGGGTCATGCTATAGACCCAGATGAAAGAAATGCTGAAATACAATATGCGTATCCAATTAAGGTAGGTAATAATGTTTGGATTGGTGGCAATGTTATAGTTCTTCCTGGTGTTACCATAGGTAATAATGTTGTGATTGGTGCTGGCTCGGTAGTAACAAAGAATATTCCAGACAATGTTGTAGCTGTTGGAAATCCGTGTAGAGTAATAAAGAGAATAGACGTTAAATAAGAAAGCTACGTGCAGAATGAAGAAAGATAATCCATATAAAAAGAAAGATAAATATGTGCAAATAAAGGTACAAAACGATGCACCTTTATTGGAATGGCTATTAGAGAATGTAAAGCAAAGTAAGTCTAAAACAAAAGCCACTTTACAAAATCGTGGTATAAAAGTGAATAACAGAATTGTAACGCAGTTCGATTTTGCTTTGCACAAAGGCGATAAAGTGTTTGTAAGCACAACGAAGAAGAACGACCAATTTCAAAGTAAATACGTAAAGTTAGTTTACGAAGACAGATATTTGGTAGTAGTAGAGAAGGCGCACGGTATACTATCTATGGGGGTTGGGAAGTCATCGCTAAATGTAAAAACTATACTCGACAACTATTTCAAACGCTCTCGTCAGAAATGTACTGCACACATAGTGCATCGTCTCGATCGTGAAACATCTGGATTGCTCATTTATGCTAAAGATATGGAAACAAGGCAAATTCTTGAACACGAATGGCACAATATGGTTTATGATAGGCGTTATATTGCTATACTTAGCGGTAAAATAAACAACGAAGGCGGAACGATAGCTAATTGGTTAAAAGATAACAAGATGTATGTTACATATAGTTCGCCCATAGACAATGGTGGAAAGTATGCGGTTACACATTTCCATGTTCTAAACACTACTGATACGCATTCGTTGGTTGAATTTACCTTAGAGACTGGACGTAAAAACCAAATACGTGTTCATGCGGCCGATATCGGGCACCCTGTGTGTGGCGATTCTAAATACGGTAATGGCGACGACCCAATAAATCGCTTATGTTTGCACGCTTATATTCTTTGCTTTTATCACCCCATAACCCATCAGCCTATGGAGTTTAGTACACAAATTCCAATAGCCTTTAAACGTATTTTGGAAAAAGATTAAACACATGGAACATATTGGAAATACATTATATGCCATTCTTTGTTTTATAGTTCTCATCTTCATTATAAAGAAGATTACGAGCTGTGTATTACGAATAATATTGGGACTTTTCCTCTTTTGTGTTATATGCTGGTTGCTAAATGTTTTCGGCATATAATGTTTACCTTATATTATATATAGCCATATAGCTTGTTGTAGTGATATATTTACATAGCATTCATTTGCAATAAAGTACCTCAGATTATCAGGAAAAACCAAGTAAATGTTAGCTACTCTTGTTTTAGATATCTGTTCCGTTCGTCTCAGATATCTGTCCCGTTCTTCTCAGATATCTGTAACGTTTGTTTCAGATATCTGAAAGTTGCGAATTAGATATCACAATAAACTACAGCCTTCGTGATGTCATATAATAATACCAAAAAGACACTTATTAAGATGAGGCTTATGCTATCTTTTATTCTCCAATATTTTAATTTAAATGCTATTATAAACATCTGACCAATAAAGCGTTCTTCTGGATATAGTTATATAAAAGTAGAATCTATTACAATTATCTTCTTTTGCAAAGTATCTCTACATCTTTTTCTACTGAGCCTAATTTTTTTAATGATTATTTAACAATAGTCAGGAACAAATGTTACCTTACCTTAATATCTATACTAATACCTTTGCACCAGAAACTTAATTAAAAACATTATGATAGAAAATAAAATGTTCTGTTTTCAATGTCAGGAAACAGCAAAAGGAACAGGTTGTACCATTAAAGGAGTATGCGGTAAAGAGGCAGAAACCTCAAAGTGGCAAGATTTATTAATAAGCGTTGTGCGTGGTATAGGAACTATTCAACACGCATTAGGTGGAAAGCCATCGAAAGAAGTTGCTGATTATATTGTAGATTCGTTGTTTGCAACAATAACAAATGCAAACTTTGACGATCAGAGTATTTTAAATAAAGTAGATACAGGTTTATCGCTTAAAAAGAAATTGATAGAGGAAGCATCTAATAGAAATATATCACTTCCTGACTATCAAGAAGTTCGTTGGGGTGGAGAAAAATCTGATTATTCAGAAGAAGGAATAAGAGAAGGAGTACTCCGCAACGAAAATCCCGATCTTCGTTCATTAAAAGAGCTAACAATACTTGGTCTTAAAGGAATGTCTGCATATTATGATCATGCTTCTCGTTTGGACGAAACGAACGATGAGATTATAGTATTTATGTGCAAAGCTCTTTCTGAAATTAGCAATCCAAATGCAGATATGGATACCCTTCTCGGTCTTGTTCTCGAAACAGGTAAGTATGGTGTAGATGCAATGGCATTACTCGACAAGGCAAATACAAGTGCGTATGGCAATCCTGAGATTACAAAAGTTAATATTGGTGTAGGTAAAAATCCTGGTATTCTTGTCTCAGGGCACGACCTTAAAGATATTGAAGATCTGTTAATTCAGACCGAAGGAACAGGTATAGACGTTTATACTCATAGCGAAATGCTACCAGCTCACTACTATCCTCGTCTTAAGAAATATAAACATCTTGTAGGAAACTATGGTAATGCATGGTGGAAGCAAAAGGAAGAGTTTGCAAGCTTCAATGGTCCAATTATCTTTACAACAAACTGTATAGTTCCACCTGCAAAGAATGCAAGTTATGCCGATAGAGTTTTCACAACTAACGCTACTGGTTTTCCAGGTTGGAAACATATTGCTACAGGTAAAGATGGAAAGAAAGACTTTTCAGAGGTTGTAGCGTTAGCAAAAACTTGTGAAGCTCCACAAGAAATAGAGAAAGGCGAAATAGTAGGTGGATTCGCACATGCACAAGTATTTGCTCTTGCCGATAAAATAGTAGAGGCAGTTAAGAGTGGTGCCATTCGGAAATTTGTTGTTATGAGTGGTTGTGATGGTCGTATGAAGAGTCGCAATTATTATGAAGAATTTGCAAAGGCGTTACCAAAAGATGTAGTAATCCTTACCAGTGGTTGTGCTAAATATAAATACAACAAGCTAAATCTTGGAGACATCAATGGAATTCCACGAGTATTAGATGCAGGACAATGTAACGATTCATATTCTTGGGCGGTAGTTGCACTCAAGCTGAAAGAAATATTTGGTGCAAATGACATTAACGACTTACCAATATTCTTCAATATTGCATGGTATGAACAGAAAGCTGTTATTGTTCTTCTAGCACTGCTCCATCTTGGGGTGAAGAATATACATATAGGTCCAACACTTCCTGCCTTTGTTTCAGAAAATGTTCTAAAGGTTTTAATAGATAACTTTGGACTTGCTGGTAATGGAACGGTAGAAGAAGATATTCAGAAATATATTCTTTAGAATAAATTAAGTCCCTCGATGTTTTGTCGAGGGACTTTTCTTATTATCACTACAATAAAAATCCATATAATACGTTAATCTTATAAATTGAATAATAATGGAAATATCAATGTACGAGACACTCGCCAATAGTCCTTTTTTCAATGGATTAACCGCTAAAGAGATACAAGCAATACTACAAACAGTAAATTACAAGATAGTGGAGTATCCTGCAAAAGAAATATACACACTTGCAGGAATGCCATGTAAGTATGCCGATTTTATTCTTAAGGGCGAGTTAATATCACGAATGACAGGCTTATCTGGGAAGCAAGTCCAAATAGATCGTTTAAAGGCGTGTATTTTAATAGCTCCAGCCTTTATCTTTGCAAAAAATAATGCAATGCCAGTTAGTGTTGAAACAGCACAACACACAACGATTATGCGTATGATGCCATCAGAGCTTAAGCATTTAATAGATTCAAATGAGCGTATACGTATGAATTTTATTCAGCTTCTTTCCTCAATCAACGTGTTTCTCACTCAGAAACTTCGTATGTTATCTCTTCTTACAGTTCGAGAGAAAGTAGCTTACTTTTTAATGAAAGTAGCAAAAGAGCAGCAAAGTCGTACAATTAAATTAAGTAACACTCGTCAAGAAATTGCCGATACATTTGGAATACAAAAGTTTTCATTGTTGCGATGCCTTTCTGAATTTGAGGATAATGGAGCTATTAAGATAGATGGAAAACAGATAACAATTCTCAACTCAGATAAAATGAAATAGACCTTGACAAAATGTTTTATCAAGGTCTATAAAATTAAAAGTTTATATTTCCTTATAATCTTCTTTGAGTTACGAATAGTTGTATCGTACCTAAATATATGCAATTACATTTCCCAACCAATAGCTGAAGCACCTAAAACAGCAGCAGCTGCATCGTCAAGCGAGCTTACAAGGAACTTTACATTATCTTTGTAAATTGGTAATACATATTTCTGATATGCTTCTTTAATAGGATTCATCAGTAAATCGCCTGCTTTAGTTAATCCTCCAAAGAAAAACAAATGCCTCAGGTGATGTAAATGCTGCAAAATCAGCACAAGCAGCTCCAAGCATATCTCCTGTGAAAGCAAAGATATCTAATGCCATCTTATCACCTTTTCCTGCAGCAATCGAAACATCAAGTGATGTTATTTCCTCGTGGTCTATCTCGCGAAGCAATGATGGCTCGTTTGATTTCTGAAGAAATTCACGAGCAGTCCGTGCAACTCCAGTAGCAGAACAATAAGTTTCCAAACAACCCTTTCTACCACAACCACAAAGACGTCCACTATCATCGCGTACCATTATTGTATGTCCAAGTTCGCCCGCAAAACCATCAGAACCATAAACCATTTGTCCATTTACAACAATACCAGATCCAACTCCTGTACCGAGAGTAATCATAATAAAATTCTTCATACCTCTAGCTACTCCGTATTGCATCTCACCAATTGCTGCAGCATTCGCATCATTGGTTAATCCGACAGGAATACCTAAACGGTCTGAAAACATATCTGCCAATGGTACTACACCTTCATGTCCCCAAACTAAATTTGCAGCGTGTTCAATAGTTCCACGATAAAAATTACCATTCGGAGCTCCGATTCCCATTGCTTGTATTTGGCTAATACCGCCTACCTTTGTAATGATTGGCTTTAACACTTCAATTCCTGCATCTACAAAATCTTCAACAGTTTTATAACTTTGAGTCTTTATAGAAGAGGTAGAAAGCACTTGTCCACGTTGGTCTACTATTCCAAAAACAGAATTAGTACCCCCTAAGTCTAATCCTATAACGAATGATTTCGGCTCTTGTACATCCATCTTCTTTTTTATATTATATTTAGTTTAATTTGTGGGACAAAGTTATTAAAAAGCGGAATATAGCAAACTTTTAATTGGTAAATTTGCTTATTCCATATAATTTTCGCAATTTTGCACCAAGTTATGAATATGCTTCTCCTAATCCAATTAGATATACTCGATTTTATATTTAAAGGTATATTAATCGGTATTATTGCGTCTGCACCAATGGGTCCAGTTGGTATTTTGTGTATTCAACGAACTTTAAATAAAGGCAGGTGGTATGGATTTATAACTGGTGTTGGTGCTGCTATAAGTGATATTATTTATGCACTTACTGTCGGACTCGGTATGAGTTTTATAATGGAACCACTACAAGATCCAACTAATCAGTTTGTTTTGCAAATCTCTGGAAGTGTTATCTTGATGCTTTTTGGTGTTTATTGCTTTATGTCTGATCCAACAAAAAAAATGCGCAAGGGGGGTAATACAAAGGGAACACTCTTTCATAATGGACTAACTGCTTTCCTTGTTACTTTCTCTAATCCATTAATAATCTTCTTGTTTGTTGCTACTTTTGCACAATTTGCTTTTATTCAACCGTCTCGTCCTGTTGAAATGGGCATTGGTTTAGCTTCTATTCCTATAGGAGCTTTAATTTGGTGGTATGGTCTTACGTGGCTTGTAAACAAGATACATAACATCTTTGATATGAGTGGTATTCTGATTATTAACAAGATTATAGGATCGATAGTTATTATTTTCTCACTTATAATGCTAATAGGTACAGTGTTTAATTTGTATCATTTACCTTCTTATTATTAACTTTTATGCTTATTGCTAAAGAACTACGAAAGAAAAGTATTGCTGAATATCTATTGTATATGTGGCAAATAGAGGATATTATACGTGCTTATCAATGTTCTCTAACGAAAATTCGCAGAGAGTATATAGATAAATTCGATTATACAGATGTGCAGAAAGATGAAGAGGAAGATTGGTTTGGCGACCTTATAAGAATGATGAATCAAGAAGGATGTAGAGAAAGTGGACATTTGCAAATAAATAAAGTGGTAATGCAATCGCTTAATGAACTCCACGCACAGCTACTAGCCTCATCTAAATTTCCATTCTATTCTGCAGAGTATTATCGTGTATTGCCTTTTATTGTAGAACTTCGTGGAAAAACGAAGCAGGTTGCTGATAGAATGGCGCGCAAACGAACCTAATTTAAAAGAGATTGCTGCCAATCTTGGGCATAGCGAGATAGAAACTTGCTTTGATCTTCTTTACGGCGTAATGATGCTTCGACTGCAAAAGAAGGAAATTAGCCATGAAACAGAAGTAGCATTAAAAGAAATAACAACGCTCATTGGTATGCTTTCAGACTATTATCTGAAAGATAAAACTGAAGGATTACAATTTGGAGATTAAAATAAAAGAAATATGAACATATTAGTTACAGGTGCAAACGGTATGCTGGGAAATACCATTCAGGTAGTAGTGAAGAACAGCAACGACCATTATATTTTTACTGATGTATGCGATGGCTATCAAAAACTTGATATTACGGACCTTGACGATATACGTAAAATAGTAAAGGAACATAATATAAAATGTATAATAAATTGTGCGGCGTGGACAAACGTTGATGCCGCAGAAACTGCTGGCAACATTGTAGAAACACTCAATGCCACTGCTCCAGAAAACCTAGCAAAGGCTATGAAAGAGGTTGATGGACTGTTGGTACACATCAGCACCGATTATGTTTTTGGCGGAGACCCATACAACACACCTTGCAAAGAAGACCAGAAAGGCACACCAACAGGTGTTTATGGACTAACGAAACTACACGGCGAAGAGAAAATTAAAGCTATCGGAGGAAAATACATCATTATAAGAACTGCATGGCTATATGGTGAATTTGGTAAGAATTTTGTAAAAACAATGATGAATCTTACTGCCACGAAGCCCGAACTGAAGGTTGTGTTCGACCAATGTGGTACGCCAACTTACGCTGTAGATTTAGCCAATGCAATATTCAATATTGTTGAAAACAGGAAATACGAAGGTAATACAGGTATATATCACTTTTCGAATGAAGGTGTTTGTAGCTGGTACGACTTTGCAAAGCAAATTGCAAAACTAGCCGGCAATACCAACTGCAACATTCAGCCGTGTCATAGCAACGAGTTTCCATCGCCTGTAAAACGTCCAGCTTATTCTGTGTTCGACAAAACAAAAATAAAAGAGACCTTTGGCACAAATGTCCCTTATTGGGAAGATAGTTTGGAGAGATGTATGGAAAACTTGCTGAGAGAAGCATAAAAACAATAGTTGCTCACAAAAGACAATGAATAATATTCCTATGAACGAAATAGAACGTAGAAGAACCTTTGCTATTATTTCACACCCTGACGCTGGTAAAACTACCCTTACAGAGAAGTTTCTTTTGTTTGGTGGACAGATACAAGTGGCAGGGGCCGTTAAGAATAACAAGATAAAGAAGACGGCAACTTCCGACTGGATGGATATAGAAAAACAACGTGGTATTTCTGTTTCCACCTCAGTTATGGAATTCGATTACGAAGGCTATAAGGTGAATATATTAGATACACCAGGACACCAAGACTTTGCAGAAGATACTTATCGAACACTTACTGCTGTTGATTCAGCTATTATTGTGGTGGATTCTGCAAAAGGTGTAGAAACGCAAACAAGAAACTTATGGAAGTATGCCGAATGCGCAATACTCCTGTAATAATTTTCATAAATAAGATGGACCGTGAAGGTCGTGAACCGTTCGACTTACTTGACGAACTGGAAGAGGAATTGCAAATAAGTGTCCGCCCACTTTCTTGGCCAATAGGACAAGGACAACGTTTCAAAGGAGTTTATAACATATACGAACAGAATCTAAACTTATTCACGCCAAACAAGCAACGTGTAACAGAAAAGGTAGAAATTAAATTGGACAATGCCGATTTAGCTGCTCATATTGGAGACGATGCTGCAGAACAATTACGTGCCGACCTTGAACTGGTTGATGGGGTATACCCTGAATTTAATCTCGACGCATACCGTTCAGCAAAGGTTGCACCTGTATTCTTTGGTTCTGCACTGAATAATTTTGGTGTACAGGAACTACTGAATTGTTTCGTTCGCATTGCACCAAGCCCCAAACCTACTATGGCTGAGGAACGATTGGTTGAGCCTGAAGAGAAAAAGTTTAGTGGTTTTATATTTAAAATCACTGCAAATATCGACCCTAACCATCGTAGTTGTATTGCATTTTGTAAGATTTGTTCAGGAAAGTTTGAGCGCAATCAGCCTTATCTACATGTAAGAAACGGCAAAACACTACGTTTCTCATCGCCTACACAATTTATGGCGCAACGTAAAAAGTACTGTCGATGAAGCATATCCAGGCGATATAGTAGGCTTACCTGATACTGGCGGTGTATTCAAAATAGGCGATACTCTTACCGAAGGAGAACAATTGCACTTTCGAGGACTACCTAGTTTCTCACCCGAACTATTTAAATACATAGAGAACGATGATCCTATGAAAGCCAAACAATTTCAGAAAGGTTTGGAACAACTTATGAACGAAGGTGTAGCACAGCTATTCATCAATCAGTTCAACAATCGTAAAATTGTAGGAACCGTAGGACAACTTCAGTTCGAAGTAATACAATATCGTTTGGAACACGAATACAACGCTAAGTGTAGATGGGAACCTGTACACCTGCATAAAGCTTGTTGGATAGAAGCAGAAAATGCCGAAGCACTCGAGAACTTCAAGAAACGTAAATATCAGTATATGGCAAAAGATACAGAAGGACGAGATGTATTTCTTGCTGATTCTGGCTATGTGCTCAGTATGGCACAACAAGATTTTGAAGATATAAAGTTCCACTTTACTAGCGAATTTTAGTGAATAGGTATTGATTATAATGCTTATTTAAGGCTAAGTAGTCTGTCTTATTATATAATAGATTTTCGTTAAAATAAAAAGTATTAAACTACTATTCCCCCTATCGAATATGGCGTTGCATATAAAGAGATGCAACGCCATATTTATTTTATATAGCTGGTTTTTAAAGAGAATATAAACAGCATCTACTTTTACGTATAGATTAAATAGAGTGTATAAGAAGTATAGAAAATTCACCCAGATGTTAGTAGCTCTTCTTTCAGATATCTATTACGTTCGTTTCAGATATCTGTCAGTTGCGTTTTAGATATCTGTCAGTTGCGTTTTTAGATATCTGTCAGTTGCAAATTAGACATCATAACAAACTACAGCCTTTGAGACTTTTATTTCTCCTTATTTTACTAGATAATTTTTGGTTATATTAGCTACTTCTGTAGACGCTTTCTTATTATGCCTACTGAATAGTTAAACACAAGTTTAAAACCTATGTTGGAATAATAAACTCCTGGTCTTACTATATTATATTGCTTGAGCGGAATTTATTTAAATGCAAATTATGAATTCCTTTATTCTTCAATATTTTATTTTTTTAATACTGTTATAAATATCTGAATAATAATGTGATATTTCAATATTAGTGCATATAAGTAGAATTTCTTATACTAACTCTTTTATCTCCATCGCTTTTCTACTGTATCTATTTTACTCACCAATGGCCTATTTATGTTGAATGAGTTCTCTCTAATATTGTAGAAAGAATCTATTCTCGTATGTAGCTAAATGAACATCATTATTTAAGATAAAACTCATCTGTTAATTCTCTATACCATTCCGATTTCTTTCCATTACAATCTTGCAAGCATTCTGTTGTTGAGTAGTATTCGCTTGGAATCTTTCCTAATTCTATTAACACTCGTTTAGGGTGTTTGTAAGGAGTGGTCTGTATAAATATTTTTTTTTAAGACTGAAAATCCATTTGAAATAGCCTCAGGTTCTATAATATGATAGGAATCAATAGGAAGAATTAAAGAAAAGAGCCCACTTGATGAAAGTAGTTTATAGGCTGATTTTATAAGAACATTGAAGGGGAGCGTGTCAGTGTGTCTTGCTATGGTTTTATTTTCATTTCGATTTTTCATTGAATTTTCAAAATAGGGCGGATTACATACTATAGCATCATATAGACCTTGTTTTTCAGAATAATTCTGCAACGAACAATGTTTAACGGTAATTTGTTCTGCAAATGGAGAACTTTCTACATTTCTCTTTGCTTGCATTACAGCCCTTGCATCTATTTCTATGGCATCAATATGAGAAGAAGAAATCGTTGCGCTAGCATTAAAGCTATTAATCCAGTTCCTGTTCCAATATCAAGAATATATTTGCCTCCAGTTGCCCAACTCCCTAACAGAACACCGTCAGTTCCCACTTTCATAGCACATTCATCTTGTTCTATATGGAACTGTTTAAAAGTAAAGCCCATTTATATATTTAGTTTTCGTAGTATTGTTTTATTCAGAGCCTGAAACTTCCTACCTTGTTTATTTAAATTGGAACGAATTAAATCAATATTTGAGAATAATTGCGAGAAAGAAGTTTGTATCATATTAGGCTTTCGTTTATCCTTGTGTTCTTTCGGATTAACAACAACTTTAATTCCTCGTGGTACAATCTTAATATCAACATCGTTTCCAGCCATAATCGGGTCGCCATCAAAATGTATTACGCCTTCTTTTTTTCTATGGATATGAATATGTTTTGCTTTGAATGTTTTTATCTTGGAACTTTTATTGAGTGTTTTATTAAACATCTCTATTGCTACTTGTGGTGCATCGAGTATATCAAAAGGTTCCATAATAATAATATCCAACATTCCATCGCTCATTGATGCTTGTGGTGCAATATAAGCATTATTTCCATATTGCGATGCATTTGCTACCGATACAAGGAATGCTTTGTAATGGTGAGTTCCTTCATTATCTTCAATATCGTATGTTTCGGGTTCGTATTTTAATCCCTCCTCCAATACTTTCTGAACGTATGTTATTACACCTCGTTTACCAGCTTCTGCAAATTTCATAGAAATGAAAGCATCAAATCCCATTCCACAGGTACAAAAGAATGGCATATCGTTAATTATACCATAATCTAATTTATGAATACATGCTTGATTTAATATTTGAAGACTTCCTTTTACGTTCACAGGAATATCCAAGTGCCGAGCAAGTCCATTGCCGGATCCAACTGGAATAATTCCCAATGCAGTGTCTGTATTAATAAGAGCTTTTCCTATTTCGTTTACGGTACCATCGCCTCCAACGGCAACAACAATGGTAAACTTGTCTTTTACAGCCTGTTGTGTTAGTTTTGTAGCGTGTCCTGCATATTCTGTATATACAATCTGGTAATCGAATAAATTCTTGTCAATGCATTTATCAATTAATTCTGGAAGAGAATCCTTTTTGCCTATTCCAGACTTAGGATTTATAATGAATAGAATTTTAGCCTTCATATATCACGTTTTGTTTTCTTGCGAAGAATTAAACAACAAAATTACATATTAATTAGTATCCCATCATTGTTTTATAGTGAAAAAACTTTAATTAGTTAATCAATTAATAATTAATGCAATATTTCAGTAAAAAATTGTATCTTTGCAGCCTAAAGAAAAACGTAGCTTAGCTACACCTAATTTGAATATGGGACAGTTACAAGAAAAATACAAGAGTTACCGTGATCCGCAAAAGTTTATGAAAATGGGTGTATACCCATATTTTCGCGAAATCACAAGTAAGCAAGGCACTGAAGTAACCGATATAGATGGACATCACATCTTGATGTTTGGCTCTAATGCCTATACGGGTCTAACAAACGATCCAAGAGTTATTGAAGCTGGTAAAAAGGCCTTAGACAAATATGGTTCTGGATGTGCTGGTAGCCGATTCCTGAATGGTACATTGGACTTGCATGTACAATTGGAAGAAGAACTTGCAAAGTATATGCATAAAGACGATGTTCTTTGTTTCTCTACAGGATTTTCTGTAAATTCAGGAGTTTTAGCAACAGTAGTTGGACGTGGTGATTATATTATTTGCGATGACCGTGACCACGCTAGTATTGTAGATGGACGACGCTTGAGTTTTGCTACGCAACTACATTATAAGCATAATGATATGGAAGATCTTGAGCGAGTATTACAAAAATTACCTCAAGATGCTATAAAACTTATAGTTGTTGATGGTGTATTCTCTATGGAAGGAGACCTTGCTAACCTCCCAGAGATAGTACGATTGAAACATAAGTATAATTGTTCTGTTATGGTCGATGAGGCTCATGGATTGGGCGTTTTTGGTAAGCAGGGTAGAGGAGTTTGTGATCATTTTGGTTTGACAGACGATGTTGACCTTATTATGGGAACATTCTCAAAGAGTTTAGCTTCTATTGGTGGGTTTATTGCTGCTGATAAAGATACTATAAACTTCTTACGACATACATGTAGAACTTATATTTTCTCTGCTAGTAATACACCTTCAGCAACAGCTGCTGCCTTAGAGGCTTTACATATTATTCAAGCTGAGCCAGAACGACAAGAGCATTTGTGGGAAGTTACAAATTATGCATTGCAACGTTTCCGTGAAGAAGGTTTTGAGATAGGTGATACTGCTAGTCCTATAATTCCACTTTATGTACGCGATATCAATAAAACGTTTATTGTAACAAAGTTGGCTTACGATGCAGGCGTATTTATTAATCCTGTTATACCACCCGCATGTGCTCCACAAGATACACTCGTAAGATTTGCACTTATGGCAACACATACGAAAGAACAAGTTGAGCGTGGCGTTGTAATTCTAAAGCAGATTTTCCAAGATCAAGGTATTATTAAATAGTATTGTAGAGTTATACTCGCAATTCTTCCAAATAAAAGGGCTTGTAATCGTTGTTGTTGTCGATTACAAGCCCTTTTACTTTATAACAAATATGTGGTGTCAGCAATAATTCGTAGATAATTGTAAGTTATTTTTTTGTTTAATATAAATCAATGGCTAGAAACCCTGAAGTTATGGCTTCAGGGCACTTCTAACAACTGATAAATTATATTTGTCTTATTTCAAGTTCTTCACAAACCATTCTGTAATTTGTCGGAAGAGATGGTTACGTGTGTTACCACCGAAATACTATGATTGCGGTTCGTATAGAAGTTTTCTTTGAAATCTTTATCTGCTTGCACTAATGCTTCTGAATATTCGTAAGCATTCTGAATATGCACATTATCATCGGCAATACCATGACAGATGAGTAATTTAGCATTCATTTTAGATGCACGTTCGATAGGGTTTACAGCATATCCATCAGGATTTTCTTGTGGTGTACGCATATAACGCTCAGTATAAACAGTATCATACCAACGCCAATTAGTTGGTGGAGCAACAGAAACACCTGCTTTAAAGGCATTGCGTCCTTCACTTAAACTCATTAAAGTATTGAAACCACCAAAGCTCCAGCCCCATATACCAATATTATTAGCATCAACAAATGGTTGTTTTGCTATCCAAAGAGCAGCCTCAACCTGATCTTTTGATTCTAAATCACCTAATTTAAGATAAGTACATTTCTCAAATTCCGAGCCACGAGCACCAGTTCCACGTCCATCAACACAAGCGACAATAAATCCATGCTGTGTAAGATACGATTCGTAAATGCCACCAGCACCCATTGCACCAAGTGTCCAACGATCTACAACCTGCTGACTTCCGGGGCCACTGTATTGATAAAAGATGACAGGATACTTCTTATTAGGGTCGAAATTCTTAGGCTTACTATCCATCCATTCAGTTGAACACCTTCAGAAGTAGTGAACTTGAAGAAATCACGAGTGGGCAAATCATATTTAGCCATATCCTTTATGAGGGCATCGTTGTTGAGAACTTCTCGTACAATATGTCCTTTATTATTGTAGATAGCGTATGAATACGGAGAGTTTCTGTCGCTCCAATTATTCAGGAAGTACTTATAATCGCCAGAGAACACAGCAGAATTCCAACCATCCTTTGTTGTTAAACATATTACTTTTCCATTCTTGTCGGCTACATATATTTCACGTTGCATTGGTGTTTTTGCAGCTGCTTGAAAATAAGTTTTACCTGTAGTTTCATCAAAGCCATAGACTTCATCAACATCATACTTTCCTTTTTCTATTTGGCGAATAAATCTTCCATCAATATTATAAAGGTATAAGTGCATATGGCCATCGCGATCAGAGGGGAAAAGTATATAATCGTTCATTACACGAATACCTCCCATAGCTTCTTCTTTAACATATTTATTTGCATTCTCTTTTATAAGCAAGTTACATTCACCTGTAGTTGGGTTTGCTTTGTAGAGGTTTAGCTCGTCTTGATGGCGGTTCATCGTATAAATAATAATACGGTCGGCGAATTTAGTAGACTTTATCCGTGGAATGTAACCATCAGAATCGAGTGGAAAATTATAAGTGATAGTCTTTCCTGATTCTAATGAATAAGCGTGAACAGATACTTTCGAATTGTATTCTCCAGCTTTTGGATATTTGTACGAATACTGCCCTGGATAAACAGCATACTGTTTGAATGTAGGTTTCGCACCTTCAAACATTTGTAATGAATAGGTTTTAACTTTTGATTCATCGTAACGTATCCAACTTAAAGTCTTGCTATCGGCACTCCATGCCAATGCATTATTAAAACCAAATTCCTCTTCATTCACCCAATCAGGCACTCCGTTGATTATTTCATTGAACTTTCCATCGGTTGTTATTTGCTTTTCAGTAGTTCCATCGGTGATAAAGATATTATTGCTGCGTACAAATGCAATATACTTTCCATTTGGAGAGAAGGTTGGAATTTGTTGTGGACCATCTTTCGATAGTGTCTTCAGAGATTTATTCTTTACATCATATAGAAGGAAATCTGCAGTAAAGGAACGGCGATAAATTCGCTTTGTATCTGTTTGAATAAGAATAAACTGCCCATCGCCTGTAATTTCATAATCTTCTATTGACTTTAGATTGGAATCATGATACTTGGTAAAGTCGAAAAGTACACCTGTTTCTTTACCAGTAACAAAAGAGTAGGCTACTATTTTCTTTCTATCCGCAGAAATTTGCGCATAATCCGATGTTCCTCTCAATGGGTTAATACCAGAAATAGTCTTAGCTGCGAAAGCACCTTTCGTCATATCTTCCAACTTAAGAGGCTCATTCGCAAACGTATGAACAGACGTTGCTACTAACGCTGCACACATAAGAAGTATTTTTTTCATTGTATATTAAATTGATTTAGTACAGCAAAAGTACAAAAAAAGAAGTAAATTTGCAAAACAATGGAACAATACTATAATGATTTTGGTACTTGGATAAGAAAACAACTACCTTTTAGAGTGCAGAAAATTTCTATAGATGCAGGATTTACTTGTCCTAATCGAGACGGGAAAATTGGTGTTGGTGGTTGTATATTCTGTGATAATAAGAGCTTCAATCCATCTTATTGTAGTCATAGAAAGAGCATAACAGAACAGTTGGAAGATGGTAAACACTTCTTTGCGAAGAAGTATCCAGATATGAAATATTTAGCTTATTTCCAAGCATATACAAATACATACGATAAAGTGGATAAGCTAAAACTGCTTTACGAAGAGGCTTTACAGGTAAAAGATGTTGTTGGTATTGTAATAGGCACACGCCCTGACTGTGTTAGCAACGAATTGTTAGATTATTTGGAAGAATTGAATAAAGAAACATTCCTTATCGTAGAATACGGTATTGAAAGTTGTAACGATGAAACTTTGCACTATATTAACCGTGGGCACAACTTTGCATGTACACGCAAAGCAATAGAAAAACTGCGGAAAGAAATATTTATGTAGGTGGGCACGTTATAATGGGACTACCTGGTGAAGATGCTTCGGAAAGCCTGAGACAGGCTCCCATCATATCATCGTTGCCCCTGACGATGCTCAAAATACACCAAATGCAGATTATAAAAGGCACGAGATTAGCGAAGATATACAAAGAAAAGCCTTTTCATTTATATACTGTTGAGGAGTATATTGACCTTATTATAAAATATATAAGACTATTGAGAAGAGATTTAGTATTAGAGAGGTTTGTAACTCAGAGCCCATCAGAAATGCTGGTTGCACCGAAATGGGGACTAAAGAATTATGAATTTACTAACTTATTGAATAAAAGATTGAGAGAAGAAGGATTACATTTGAAAGTATAAATAGTTATAATGTGGTACTCTATTAAATATTATATTGCGCATAAGATGTATGATATAAGCTGAAACTATCAATAAAAATATACTTTATTATAAAAATGGAATTGTAGACCGCTACTCTTGTTCGTTTTATGGAGATAAATCTACGAGTAGTAAATCAAGTTTCTTAAAAAAAGGTATAGTATAATTTTTCTTACTCAATAAAAAAACGTAATTTTGCCTAATATAATATTTTTCTAAATCATTTTGGGTCTATTTAGGCTCTCTGAATTTTACTAACATGAGAAAGAACATTCTATTTTTGCTCGCAATAGTTCTATGTTGGAACAGCAGCAGCATTGCAAACTGTTTTTACAAATCGTCCAAGCGAAATGTAAAAGCGGTACAAACCCCCGAGATTAATTATTTGAATTTCTTGTATAAGTATATGGTTTTGCCTGACAAGACCGATTACAGTAAATCTTTTTATGCAGAAAATGTTGCACTATCGTTGCAGGCACGCCGTGAAATGCCGTGGGGAAGAACTGTACCCGAACGCGAGTTTAAGCACTTTGTACTACCTGTTCGTGTAAATAATGAGAATTTGGACGATAGTCGAAAAGTTTTTTATGCAGAACTGAAAGATCGAGTTAAAAATCTCTCAATGAAAGATGCTATTCTCGAAGTGAACCATTGGTGTCACGAAAAGGTAACTTATCGTCCAACTGATGGGCGCACAAGCAGTCCGTTAGCTTCAGTTTGTACAGCGTATGGCAGATGTGGCGAAGAGAGTACCTTCCTTGTTGCAGCACTCAGATCGGTTGGTATACCTGCGCGACAAGTATATACGCCACGTTGGGCACATACCGACGATAATCATGCATGGGTTGAAGCGTGGGCAGATGGAAAGTGGTATTTCCTTGGAGCATGCGAACCAGAACCTATCTTGAATTTAGGTTGGTTCAACGAAAGTGCCTCTCGAGGTATGCTTATGCACACAAAAGTATTCGGTGATTATGATGGTCCTGAGGAAGTAATGAGCAAGACTCCGCTCTATACAGAGATAAACGTAATAAGCAATTATGCACCTACAGCTAATGTTAAAGTGGTTGTTATAGACGAGAAAGGTAAACCCGTAAAAGACGCAAAGGTTGAATTTAAACTATATAACTATGCCGAATTCTACACTGTAGCACGAAAGACGACAGACTCTAATGGCGTGGCTACGCTTACTGCTGGTAAGGGCGATATGATTGTTTGGGCATCTAAAGATGGAAAGGTTGGTATTGATAAGGTTTCGTTTGGTAAAACAAAGGAACTAAACCTTATACTAAAGCGTAACGGATTGCCTCAAACAAAGGCTTGGGATATCACACCACCACCTGTAAGTACAGTTCTTCCGAATGTAACTGATGCGCAACGGGCTGAGAATACAAAGCGTTTGGCTTATGAAGATTCTATTCGTCAAGCATACGAAGCTACAATGAAAGATAAGTCGCGTGGCAATTATGCTACTATTCAGACTTTCTTGCGTGAGGCAAAAAATAAAGAAATGGCACAGCGCCTTTTAAATGTTATTTCGGAAAAAGATCTTCGCGATGTCCAGTTGGCAGTGTTAAAAGACCATGAAGTAGCTAAAACTGATACTTCAGAGCTCTACTGTAAGTACGTAATGAATCCACGTGTGGAGATTGAATGGCTTTCGCCTTATCGTCATTTCTTAGCAAGAAAGATGGCAGGTATAAGATCGCCACAAGCTCTTATAGATTGGTGTAAAACAAATATTGCTATCGATGAGACACACAATCCGCAACGCTTGCGTATGTTGCCTATGAGTGTCTGGCGTGATAGAAAGACCGATAAATTAGGTAGAGCAATTTTCTTTGTGGCTGCTGCTCGGAGTTTAGGTTTTTCCTGCTCGTATTAATGAAATAAATGGAAAAACTACAATACAATGCTAACGGAGCTTGGATTGATGTGGAGTTTGATGGTAAACAGGCGGAAAAAGAGTGTACCAAAGGGGACATTATTGTTAGTATACAAACCCACGAAATATAACGATAATCCTAAATACTATAGTCATTTTTACCATAAGTAAAATAGAAAATGGCGTTGCACAACTTCTTACCTATCCAGAAACAGCTACATGGAAAGACGATTTCTCTAAAGGAACGGAGCTAGAAGAGGGAACATATATGCTTATAACAGGCACGCGTATGGCAAGTGGTCAGGTGTTGGCTGAAACTCAATTATTCACGATAGAGGCAGGCAAAGATACTCGTTTGGTGTTTACTATGCGCGAAGACGACAATACTGTACAGGTAATAGGTAGCTTTAATGCAGAAGATATATACCACGATAGGGCTACCAACAGCGACAAGAGCTTGCTGTCTACGGCAGGAAGAGGCTATTATATGGTGGGCATTATTGCGCCGAACCAGGAGCCAACCAACCACACATTGCGCGATATCAGTACATATAAGACACAGTTTGAGAAGTGGGGTCGTAAGATGATATTCCTTTTTGAAGATGCCGATAATTTGTCTCGCTTCAACTTTAAGGAGTTCGACAATTTGCCTTCTAATGTTGTTTGGGGTACAGATATAGATAAGAAGATTGTAAGCGAAATACGTGAACAATTGAAGTTGATAAGCCCTTCGCTTCCAATTTTCATTATTTGCGATAGCTTCAATCGTGTTGTATACGTACAACAAGGTTATACTATTAATATAGGTGAACAGATTTTGAAGGTTATAGGAAAACTTTAGAAGATTATTCTATTTAATTATGTAATAATGGTAAAACACCAATCTTATAGTGCTGAATACTAAGATTGGTGTTTTGTTTATATGTTTGTCTTAATCCACAATATTTTTGATATAGTGATAATATTTTTTTTGTTTGATTATCACATATATCATTCAATAGCTTTCGTGAATTATAAAAATAAAACTATAGAGATTGTTGTTCGTTATGATATCTAATTTGCAACTGACAGATATCTAATTTGCAACTGACAGATATCTAAAAACAGATATGATAGATATCTGAAACGAAGTAACTATATTTAATATGTTTTTTTCTGATTTCACTAGACACTTTTTAAGTTATTTTTCTACTGAGTCTATAATAGTTACCTTAGCATAGAATACTCATATAAATAAACTTAGTCCTTAACAGCATATCATTCTTAGAAGAATATTCGGTATATAGTTATTTACACGTCATTAGTTTATTCTATTTCCTGCATAATTTGTGCCACAGTTTCTACAAGAGTTTCTTTTCTGTTATATTCAGTCATACCTGATGCAGATCCATGTATCTCGTTTGTACCAGTCGCAATAAGTATCTTCTTTGCATTTTGAGGAGTTACACCTCCACCTGGCAAAATTGTTAGTCGTCCTTTAGTGTATTCTACATATTCTTTCAATGCAGATATACCTTCCTCGGCACTACGTGCTTGACCAGATGTTAAAATGCGTGTGCAGTTCAATTCTGCAAGCTCATCAATAGCTCTCAAAGGTTCTCTACAAACATCGAAAGCGCGATGAAACGTGAAGGGCTTTCCTTCGCAGGCGTTAATCAGTCGATGCGTGGTTGCTATATCAATGTCGTGCTCTATAGTTAATGCACCACAGACTATTGCATCAGTATATGGAAGTATTTCTTTAATATCATCTTCCATCACTTTTATTTCTTCTTCATTATAACAGAAATCTCCTTCACGTGGTCTTATAAGTGTATGAATGGTGAGTTCTGGAAACATTTTACGTACTATTTTTATGAGACCCAACGAAGGTGTTAGTCCGTCAAGTGATAGAGCAGAGCAGAGCTCTATACGTTTAGCACCCCCTGTTACAGCATTTATAACACTTTGTAAGCTACCTGTACAAACTTCTAATATCGGCATAGTTCTTATTTCTCTAATTCTACAACATAATCAACAATACCCTTATGATTACCAATATTAATATTAAGGACCTTAGTTTTCTTATTATAATTATAAGGAAGAGACTTGTGCGAAAGGAAATCAATGATGTATTTAGGCTTTATTGGTATTGTGAAAGATATGGTTTCTGCATCTTGCTTTAGCACGTGTAAATAAGTTTTCTTACCCTTTGATGTACTTACACCCCAAGTATATTCAGGCACATTGCCTGCCATTGTTTCATAGATACTAGCTCCGTACTTTGCATCCATTTTCCAATACCTTGTAGACGGTCGAGTGCAAGGGCAGGAAGTTCACCGTTTGGTTGTGGCCCAATATTGAGTAAAAGATTACTTCCCTTAGCTGCAGAACGAACAAGGAGCTCTATTAGTTGGTTAGTTGATTTATAGTCGATATCTGAAACCTTATATCCCCACATACCATTCATAGTTTGACAAGCCTCAAGAGGTAGATGACTGATAGCCTGCCCAGACAATCCAGCTTTATTTTCACCTGGTAAATCGCGCTCAAACATTTGGAAATCCTCACCATTTATCGGTGCTATGTGATGGTTGTTGCCGATTAAACAAGCAGGTTGAATGCTATGAATGTAACGATAGAATTCTTCCATACGCCAATCGAACGGGATACTATCGCTATCGTGATCCCAGTAGCCATCTAACCAAATCGCACCAACTTTTCCATAATTATGGAGCAATTCACTTATTTGTCCTTTCATAAAGTTAAAATAAGAATCATAGTTGGGCTTCAAGTTTCTGCCAGTATAAAGTCCAGTTCTACCGATAGGATAATCCTCTCTTATCCAATCGAGTATGGAATAGTATATGTGTAAGTCTATATTCTGTTGATGACAGGCATTTGCAAGTTCCTTTAAAACATCTCGTTTAAAAGGAGTTGCATCAACTATATTATAGTTACTTTCCTTTGTTTTAAACATAGAAAAGCTGTCATGGTGGCGTGAAGTGAAGGTAATATACTTAGCACCTGAATCCTTAATAGCCTTTATCCATGCGTTAGCATCGAAATAAGATGGATAAAAAGCTGATGCAGCTTTGGCATATTCATCTTTATTTATCTTGTTGTTTAAATACCATTCGCCTTGCGCAAATGTACTATAGATGCCCCAATGTAAAAATATTCCGAAACGAAAGCCTTCAAATCGTTTACGTGCAGCTATATTTTCAGCAGTAGGAACATATTCTTTATGGAAACTTTGAGATATTTTCATCTGGTTGTTCCTCACTTGTTCTTGGCCTTTTATTTGTATAATGTTAGGTATTGTTAGCGCAAAAGCCAATAGAGATGTAGTAATTAGTCTTTTCATTTCTATTTATTATTTTTGTGCAAATATACTTAAAATGTTTTGAACAGATAACATATTTATGATTCTTTCTACTTATGAGGTAATACATTTGTGTTGAGTATTTCAAAAAATAGGGAAAAACCTATTTTAGGTTAGGGAAAATCCGTATATTTGCACATAGAGATGTAGTATTTTTGCATCTGTTGAAGTAAGAGAAAGAAAGAAAAACAAATAAAATGGAGATGATAATATGAAAAAGTTAGTTCTATTTTCAATTATGGCTCTTTTTCTGCCTACTACATTATTGGCACAAGATGATGTATATTTCACACCATCGAAGGAGTCTATTCGTGAATATAAGGCGGAAAAAGCTGCTCGACGAAATACTTATTATAGCGGTATAAATAAGTCAGATAACGAATATAACCGCAGAGAAACTTTAGATAAAGTTTATAAAAAGATAGGTAGAGACTCATTAGGTAATGACATCGTGCAGATAAAAATATTGATGGAACCTCCCAAATAGATACAATATATCAGTTCGATCGTTACTTTGATACTGACGACAGTGACTTTGCGTATAGTCGTCGTATGGGGCGCTTCGATGATTTCTACGGTTATTACGATCCTTGGTTCTATGGATATACTAGTTTTGGTTACCGTTCTGCATTCGGCTATTGGAATCCTTGGTATATAGGTTATTATGATCCATTCTTTATTGATTACTATTATCCATGGGGATTTTATGGTTATCGTAATAGTTGGTATGACCCATGGGGTTATGGCTACTATGGTTGGGGTTATCCATACTATTATTATGGCTACGCTAGACCGGTATTTGGATATAGCTATACAACGGGACATTCTGGTACAGCTAATCATTGGAATGGACAAGGAGGACGCTTCGGAAGCTATAGTACAGTTTACACTAATCAGATGAACAATGCAAGTTCAACTCGTTCATTCGGCAGTATGGGTGCGCGTAGTGGACAATTTGGAAGATTAAATAGTCGAACTGTTATTGAAAGAGATAATTCTTCTTATAACAGAGGTGGTAATTTTGGTAACTCTTCTCGAAACAGAAACTTTGAAAGCACTGTCAGACGGGATTCATATAGCCGCGATAATTCGTTTAATATAGAACGTAGTAGACCACAGACATACGAATCACGTCCAGCTAATACATTCGGTGGAGGTAACTTTGGTGGCTCTCGTTCTGGTGGAACCTTTGGTGGAGGAAGTTTTGGTGGCTCTCGTTCTGGTGGAGGAAGCTTTGGCGGGCACCGATAAAAGTGTTTTTTATTGTAAAGAGTTTGTTAAAAAGTAGATAACAAAAAGAAAGTTATGAAGATACAGTATTATTTGCTTGCTGCGACATTATTTTCATTGCCTGTAGCAGCTCAAGAGACATACGAAAATGCAAATCTAACGAGTACAGACCTTAATGGTACAGCGCGTTATGTAGGAATGGGTGGAGCTATGGAGGCTCTTGGTGCAGATGTTTCTACAATAGGTAGTAATCCTGCAGGTATTGGTTTATTCCGTAGAAGTCAGTTATCTGTAAGTGGTGGACTACTTATGCAAAGTAATGGAAAGGAGTATGGTGATGGAAAAAAGACTAATGCTAGTTTCGATCAAATAGGTTTTGTATATACCACACGTGCTTCTCGTGGTTCTAATCTTAACTTTGGCTTTAATTACACTAAAGGAAAGAACTTCGATTTCTTGTTAAATGCAAGTGGAAAGTTAGGTAATGGTTCTCAAAACAATCAGTCTTACTTAAAACATGTGCTTGGTTCAGAAAACTATGGAGGTTTTGATGTGCGTAAAAAAGATGATGCATATATCGGCTTTGCCTCTCCACAAGCTAATTTTGTATCATGGACATGGAATCAATTAGACTATTTGTACTTTAATACATTGTTGCCTGATGCTACTACTGCAGGCAAGTTCAATAATTATTTAGCTGATTCTTATACCTTTGATAAGGCAAGTACAGGCTATGTAGGTAACTATGATTTCAATATTAGTGGTAGCATCCAAGACCAATTCTACCTTGGTTTAACATTTGGATTGAAGGACGTACATTATGATTCAGAAAGTAGATACAATGAAAGGTTATCTAATGGAGTAGGAGACGTTAGTGTTTTAGATATTCGCCGTATAACTGGTACAGGATTCGATATTACTGCCGGTATTATTGTTAGACCTATTGCAAGTTCTCCTTTCCGCATTGGTGCTTATGTTAAAACACCGACTTGGTACGATTTAACAACGTCAAACGTTACTCGTATTGATAGGAATACTAACACCGGTGGTAAGAATGACTGGGGAGAAGTGCCTAATAGTTATGATTATAAGCTATGGACTCCTTGGAAGTTCGGCCTTTCTTTGGGTCATACAGTGGGTAATTATCTAGCATTAGGCTTAACATACGAATTCGAGGATCATTCTACGCTCGACTCTCGCATAAACGATGGTGGTTATTATAACGATTATTATGGAACCTATTATGAGACTTCTTCTGCTGATAAGTCGATGAATAAGCATACCAAACAAGCTCTTAAAGGTGTTAGTACTTTGAAGATGGGTGCTGAATACAAACCCACAAGCAACTTAGCTTTACGTTTAGGTTATAACTATATAAGCCCGAAATATAATAAAGATGCACAAAAGGACCCTACTATTGTATCTCCAGGAAGTGCTTATTCTTCATCAACAGATTTTGTAAATTGGGATTCTACCAATAGATTTACATTTGGTATTGGCTATCAAATAAACAAATTTAATGTTGATTTAGCATATCAATATAGTATGCAAAAGGGTACTTTCTATCCATTCTCTACAATGAATTTTTCCATCCACGACACTGCAACAGGCAACACTACATCATATTCAAATCAGGCAGTAGGAGCAAAGGTGGATAATAATAGAGGGCAACTCTTATTAACAGTGGGCTACCGACTCTAAGATTAGTAAACTATAAATAAGTACCATTACAATATAAAATAAAGAAACACGGTAAGCAAATATGTTTACCGTGTTTCTTTATTTTGGTTCTACTGTAATTAGTGTGAGTTAACATATGTCTAGCCCACCATAGAAGAATAGAATCGCTATCCGATAGCGTTCGGCAGTACCATATCCTCTGCCGATGGTTTTGATTTCTTGAATCGATCCGTTGGTTCTCTCAGCTTTGCCGTTGTTGGCGCCAGTAACCATGACTCTAATGATGCCTTTGAGGTGTCTCTTGAACATAAAGACAACACCGTTGATCTCTTCAATGTTGTACAGCAAGACATCTGCCATCCAGTCTCCCAACATACCATAAGCCTCCACATCTCCATGATAGTTAAGGCGAAGGAGATCACGAAAGAGTTCTTTGACTTTCCAAGCTTGCGAGACCTGATACTCGGCATTCTCCAGCATATCAAATCTCCGACGGTCGTTGGGAGTGTATTTGGACTTGTCCTTGAGCCAAAGATACTTGGTACTGCGCAGTTCCTTGATCTCCTTAACCTCACGCTTGCGCACCTTGTCGACGGCATCGTTCAAATAGGTAACGCAGTGGTACAAGTCATGACAGTGGCTGGCATTGGGGAAATACTTCACAGCGCCATCAATGAAAGGCTCCCACATGTCTGTACATACCGTTTCAACCGAATTGCGCTGTTTCTCTGTGAGCGCTTTAGTGCACAGATTATCAATGCTTTTGGCGCTTCGGCCTGCTTCTACTTCGATAACATGACCGGTATCTCCATCATAGAGCATGCTGACATACTCATGACCACGGCGGATAGACTTCTCATCTATGCACACATGCTTGTAGATACGAGTCTTGTCACGCTTATCCAAACCTCGTTCAACGGCGCGAAGCATAACGCCATGTACCTGCTCGAAAGTAAGGCTGAGAAGACGTGCAGTCTTTGTCTGATTTTTGGTGGAGAGGAGCGTTTCTATCGTTTTTTTTTTTCATCAGCCAAGACAGCCGGGAGTTTGGTAATGCCCAGGGGACAGCGACACTCTTGACCTCTTCGCCATCATGGTAACGAGGAATACGAGCCTCAAGGATGGTCTTGTACTGTGCCACATATCTAAATGCCGCCAACTCCGTTTATGACGGAAGTCAAATATAGGGAATTCTTTCTTTTCAACCTTGATGGTGTCATAGCGATATTTGAGCATGATATGTATCTCTTCGGTGGAGTCATCACAGGTCACATTCTCAATCTCCCAATCATTGTTGTTGTGGAGCAGCAGCTTGGATAATATATCTTCGGTTGTCATCATACTGACTACAAAGATACGAATTTCGTGCCGCTTAATGCGGGATACGGTATGTTAATTCACACTAAATCCCGCAGAACCAGAAATATAAAATAAAAAGCACCAAATGATTACTCAAATGGTGCTGTCTTTTCTTTTGAAGCAATAATAAGTATTGTTTTACTTTATTTTATTAAAAGCGAATTTATCTTCTATTAATGACTTTCCATTATTGGATATTTTCAAGGAACGATTCCCTAAAACGGAAGATTTAAATTTTACAATACCATTGTTATATGTATAAGTAACAGTCTCATCTCTCATTTTACATTCTTCGAGCATATTTCTGTAACCACTCTCAAAGGTTGATGAATATGCATCACCTCCAATATAGGCAGTAATTTTATTTTTCTTCATAATAGGTCTAATGTATACCTTTACTTTTGTAGCAGAAATAAATTGTAGATTAAATGAAAGTTTTAAGGAGAAAGCCTCATTATCAAAACATGCTAATTTGGGATCTGTTTCTGAGCCAAACATAAATTGGAATGTGTGACCTACTAATGTCGTATTTGTTTTCGGACGCTGATAATTTGAATTACTCAATGTTATGAACTGAGAAGATGAATGTGTGATCATTTCTTCTATATTTGATGCTTTGGAGTACCCCCCTTGTTCTCGTTTCACAAATAGCATTGTAGTTGCATAATAACAATAAGCTTAAAAAAATAATAGTACGTTTCTTGAAAGATTTGTTCATAATGATATTTTTATGTTTTAGAAATAGTTTTCTGAAGTACTGTTCTTTGTTTTAGACTCAGTCGTTGTTTTCCTTAATAGTATCTTTTGTATTCTTGAATACTTTACTATGGAGTCTTAAATCTTTAGCAAGTTTCTTTGCCATTGGACCAAATGTTGCGTAGGACAGCCCACCTGATACCAATCCACCTATAACTGGGAGAGCTTTTGAAACCGATTTAGCCAATAATTGCTTTGACATACGTATACCAATCCATTTTGATATTTGTTTTATAAGCATATACCATGCAGCGTGACCAAATGTTATAACAGGAATTCTTTTTGCAACCTGTATAGCTATTTTTTTTGTCATATCGGCTAAAACTTTTGAAGCTGCATTTACCCCAAACATTACTCCGAGCATTGGAGTTATTATATTTAGACTGTTTGGGTTTAATTCTCCATCTTTTTGAAAATCTGGGTAGCCATATAGATAAGCTAACTTTTGACAAAGATTTATACAAAACCCATAATATTGTGCTAAATCTGCGATGCCTAGTCCTGTCGCGGCAATAGGATTTCCTGGGATACCAGTTAAAGTTGAGATAATAGAAACCTTGTATCGTGATGTGGATATCACATTATCTGCGACAGCATCTATTAATTCTAAGTCTAATACAGTACGTGGATTTTCTTTGATGATTTGTTCCAATTCTTGTTCTGTGCAAATCGGAGAAAACGTTGTTTAGAAACTCTTCTCTGTTAACTTTCATACTAGGGTTTTGCATAGATAGACTCAGTACTTTATTGTATAAGTCTACTCCTGTTGTTTTTTCCATAAGAAATACTTTTTAATGTATAATTAATAGTCGAAAATATTATTATAGGTTTTAATATACTAGATACATTTTTAAAATGTAAATAGTTGTCTAATAGTACACAGACTGTTTCCCAGAAGTATGTGTTTCTAAATTAAATTTTAAAATGAAAAAGCGTGGGAACTATTGAATGTTATTCTACACGAAGCTCTGGACTGCTTTTCACCGAATAACAAACAATAGCCCACGCATTGAGGTATATCATTCCCTTTGGAAAAGGGTACAATAATCCCAAGCATGAGCGTATTGCCGCCATCCTCGGTGAATGTAATTGTCCAGATTACGTGCAGAAGATGATTTCAAACGCTCTTTTAAAAGATAGAACTCTTTATAGTGTACACTTTTATATAGGTACACTGGAATTCGGATACAAAGATAGATAATTTTTCTTATAAAATGTTTTATTCCTTCAAGAAAATACATTCTTAGTGAAATTATTTGTATCTGCTTTTTATCATTATATCAATATCTTGTTATTTTGAGATGTTTATATGTGAATAACACCACATTTAGTTTAAATGTATGTTGCTGTCACTTTTAACATTTGTCGTATTTTATTGACGATAAAAGGGTTATGAGTATATAAGATGTGACAGATATGACAGGAAAAATAGTTTTACCTAAAAGTTGATATAGTGATGTTTAGTTTATAGAGGGCAATAGAAGACTCTAAATGAAAGGATGAGGGCTAATATTAACAGTGTTTTGTTAGTATATAGTTGGTTCTTCCGTTAAATGCGTAGACGCCTATCATGCAATGCATATAGCCTTAATGTGAAGTATTCCTCATTTCTGAATCCATATATCTGTCTTTTCAGAACCTTTATTTTATTGTTAATGCCTTCAATAGTTCCATTTGTTATATAATGGTCATACCATGCTAATATGTATGTCTTGTATGCTCTAATAGTTGAAGCCATTTTCACCAATGGCTGTATTTTAGATTCTATAGCTTGCTTTACCCATTCATCCAACACAGCTTTAGCTTTTTGCTTACTACACTGATTCCATATTTCCTTAAGATCTTCTTTGAGATAATAGGCAATCATCAGCGGACGGTTTAGGCTCAAGACATTCTCCTGTCTATTTCTGTGTACATAATCAAAAATATCATTTCCATTTCTGAGTAACAACCAACGTGTTCCTTTGATTACTTTACGCTTGTTGACGTCCTTTTCCACATGCCATAACTGTCTCCTTAGCAAGTCCAACTTTTTGTTCATAAGCTTGGTTACATGAAAGTGGTCTACTACAAGTGCAGTATTGGGAAGGTGTTCACTTACAGCCCTTGTATATACTGCAGAAAGGTCTGTACATACTGCTTGTATATGTTCTTTGTTTTTGCCGAGCCGTTCCCAAAATCCATCAAGAGCATTCTTGCCATTGCCATCACCGACATAAACAATATGACCATTATCCAAATCTACAACTATGGTCTTGTATACATGCCCTTTATGAGTGGCGAACTCATCAATGGAAATACGTCTTAACATGGAAAGGTCTGGGTTAGAGTATTTTGACTGTAGAAACTCCATCTGTATATTACGTACTACATTCCAGGATACCTGTAGGAACCAAAATATATCTTGAATTGTTGCAAAGCGAGACAGATTAAGCACCATATTTGCAAAAGCTATAGTGTGCCGACGTTTTCCTTTCGCAAAGTCGATGTTTTCTTGTTTAATACAGCCGCAGTCGTGACATTAAATACGATGTACACGCATGTCCAGATAGGTCTTGCTCAGACCTATAGGAACACTTACAAAGCGACGAATATGGCAGCCGTTACGATTGATATTATGACTTCCACATACAGGACAACAAAGTTTTTCCTTTGGGTTTTGGATTTCTAAAACTAAGTTATTATCTTCGTAGCGCAGATTCTGACAGTCTTGTTGGAAGACGCCTAAGGCGTTTTGCATTATGCTGGTATTCATGTTCTTGAAGTTTGGTCACTACAAAGAAACATAATACCAGCTTTTTTATATAACTTATAAGATATATCTATCCATTTAACGGAAGAACCAAAAGTATTTCTTATAGGAAGAGGGGAATTTTACATACTTTTACGAAAAAGGTCCTAATCGCAATTACGACAAGGACCTTTCTCCTATTCTTTAAAAGTCTTAAGATATTCTGTACTTTTCTATTTAACCAATACCTTTATAATAGAGCCATTAGATAATTTTACAATATTAATGCCACGTTGAGGACTGTTAATTTTACGTCCATCAATTGTATAACGTGCAATTTCTTTGAGCTCGCCCTTATTCTCAGAAATACCACCAATTCCAGCAGGATCTGATAAATAGAACTTTGCAGCATTATCAATCTTACCTTCATTATTAATTATCATAGCGACTACAGCAAGTTTATTGTAACCTGCTCTTGCAATAGCTTCTTTCAAAAGGTTTTTGTTTGGCAATTTAAGAGTATAAGTATTAGTAACCACTTGGTTAGCCTTAAGTTCTTCAAGTTTTGCATTGTTTTTATGGTCTGAACCATAAGAACTAGCAAGTAAAACATCATCAAAAACTAACGTTACCTTACTATTACCATATTCACCGCCCTTACAGAAAGGAGATAGATATGAATCGTTTGAAACATTTTCGGGAGAATATTTGTAATAGTTGTTACTCTGTTTCCAAGAATTTTCTGTTCCAGTAAGTCCATCACCGATAAGCGCATATACTATTTCGTATGTCCCATTTACTAAAGGTTCAATGGTGGTAGTTGCTGTTACTTCTGTTTTATCAGTATTAAGTGTTCCTGTTACCGATACACCAACTGTCGCTATTTTTTTTAACTCTTGTTCGTAGTCGAAACTAATATCTTCATCGTTAGAACCATAGAATGGGTCTATAACATCGTTGCGATTTATTCTACAGGTTGGAGCTCCACCAAAATCAAGTATCGCATAATTCCTGCAGTACATAACATCAGATTCGTTGTATTGGTGTATTGCTATACCAACAAAACTGTCTGTAAATTTATCGCGCAATTTCTTCATTCCAGCCCAACCACGTGGACACCAACCACAGCCCGTTCCTGTATTTTCTTCTACAACGACATTTCTCTTTACCTGTTTATCTACGGTAGTTAATTTACAATTTACCGACTTTTTTTCAGCTTCATTAGCCTTGCCGTTTACCTTTGTTATAGTAATAACTTTCTCAGAAACTCCTATGTTATTGTCAGCCTGAAGTGGTAAGCTCGCAGTGCACGATGCACCCATAGTTTTAACAGGAGGATTAACCTTTGCATGTTGTTCTGCCCCTACAACCCCATTGGTTGTTATTGTATAGTCGATACTATTTATTCCATCTCTGCCACCATTGAATAGAACGAGTTTACTTTTTCCTGTTGTATTCTTCACAACAACAATGTTTTGTAAAGAGGTTGGAGTAACAGAGTTTTGAGCAAATTCACCTTCTACAAGAATTTCTAATGCCAATTGTCCGAACCCTTCTTCTGCTAAATTTGTCCACTCTGTTGCTGTTTCAGAAGAACGTATAAAAAAACCATTAAGGTCTGAACCACTATGATCTACAATAGGAAACTTTGTTGTGGCTTCGGAAGCATCAGTAACGGTAAGAGTATAACCTATATATACACCGTTAGATCCAACAACGTATGGAGTATTTAATGCTACATCGTTCACTTTTCCCTGTATATCTTCACTTTCATCGCCTGCATTGAGTTCTGCTTGATCTACATTCTGTACATAGTCTGCATTATTAATATCACTGGGCAAGCTTTTTGAAACCCAAACCTTTACATTGGTTGTATGTGCTTTATCGCGGAGATAAAAACGAATAGCTTTGATAGTTTTTCCAACAATTATAGAATTGTTTGGATCCACAAAAATAGCAGCATCGTATGTCTCTTTTTTAGAAACACCAACAGAACTACGTTCTTCGTTTTCTGGTTGATATCCCCACCATACTTGGTTGGCAGTAGGCTCTATGTTATTTGCTACTACCTTGTTTGTGGTTGATGCCTGTGTGGTTGTTAACTTTGCGTAACCTCTTTTATTTAGGTCTCGCTGGAATACACTCGTTTGTGCATAGGCTGAGAAGCTCAGTACAAATGCTACGGTTAAAGTAAAAAATTTTTTCATATTCGCAGAAGTTTAAGTTAATGACCGACTTAAAAGTACGGCACTATTAGATTAAATTACGTTTGTATGCTACAAAACAAAAAGAATCGTTTACAGATTGGTCTCGTTTTAAATTGATATTGAATTATGTGTACAAATATACATACTTATTTTGAATATATATACTTATATTGTTTTTTTATTTTCTTAAAAGCATTCAATTCTGCACTATAATATTTCTTTTTAGGGATTTCCCTATTGTAAAGTAGAGATATTGTGATCTGTTCGTTTGTTGTATTGTGTTAATTTTGCGGTATTAATAAGAATAAGATATAAGAGACTATTGATTATGAGACAGATTACAAAATTCTTGATGGTACTTGCACTTATTGCTCTCCCTATGGGTTTTACAAGTTGCGATACAGAAGACGATTATTATCCTCCCTATAGTAGCCTTGTAACGGAAGCTGTTCAAAACTATTGGCGTGCATATCCCGGTGGTACAGACTATTATACTACGAGAGAATGGTTTTTGTACTATTACCCGATGGCTACAGCAGCTGAACTTGCAGACTTTATGGATGCTGTAAATTATGATTATGTGGATAATTATAATCCATCAAACAATGATCCTTTATTAAATGAAGTTCAGATGCTTTCTGGAGAATGGGCTGGAAATATGACTATTGCTTTTGATGAAAATGGACAACGACTTTCACAAACTTTCCATGCTAATATGAAGTTCTTCCAATATGAAAGTTCAAAGAAATCACTGTCGGGACATGGAACAGAGGTTGATACTGCAAACGATGGATCTACTCAGACGTTAGACTTTTCTTGGTACATAGATAAAATGGTGATATTTATATTAAATATACTAAGTCTGGGACAATATTCAGAATGGATGCTAAATCGAACCAGAAGGGATTCCATCTTGGGTATGAATCTCAGAAAGGTTATGATACATTCTTTGGTTATGGAGTTAGCACAAACACAACCGACGAATTCTATATTGATTTAGCTCGACAAGCTACTAACAATGCAAAGGCAAAGATATTGAAAGCTTATACTACGACTAATAATATAGGAAACTATGTCTTTGGTAATGCTACAAGGAATTATAATTCGTTAAATTCAGCAAAGACTATAGATGGATTACGTGCGAGATAAGAAAGTTTCTCATAGCATATTTACAAAGTCTCTTTTGGTTTTTCTAAATGAGACTTTGTAATTTATCAGCGTATACCATCGCTAATATTATTGAATAGGTGATAGGTGGAGATTTATAAGCTACATCTACTAGTTATTTATCTTTCAGACAGGAAATCTTAGATATTTAGAAAAGGCGGCTAAATGTAGTTACTTTTGTCTTAGATATCTATCATTTGTGTTTTAGATATCTGCCATACCAGTCTTAGATATCTGTCAGTTGCAAATTAGATATCATAAAAAACTATAACCTATGTTTTGTATCGCTATACATAATAAATGTTGATTCATATTCATTTAGGTGAAGATTCTAAATGATGTAAGAGTTAAGAATTCTGATGCCAATCACATCAATTATATAACAATGAGGGTGTGTCAAAACTCGTTTTTCAGCTAAAGACAGCTATCATTTTGTAAAGAATAACCGTTACCAAAGAGTTAATAACTCAATGATAACGGTTACTTTAATATTTATGAGGGAGTGAAACTGTTAATATGAAAGGAAGCTTTTCTGAATTCTTAGTTTTGACACACCCCCATTTGTTTATTATAAAAGGTGGTAAATGGTTGAATATTACAGAGAATATAAATGTACACAAACGCACCTTCTTTTGTTATAGTATTTGGTTTCTATTATCGATTTAGAATGTCGTTACAATTTGCCGGCTTCTCCTAAATAGCTATCTTTAAAGCCTAAGAAATAAAGAACACCATCAAGACCAATTGTACTAATATTTTGTTCAGCATTCTCTCTTACACGTGGCTTTGCGTGGAATGCAATTCCTAATCCTGCTTCTGCAAGCATTGGTAAGTCGTTAGCTCCATCGCCCACAGCAATAGTTTGCTCTAAGTTTACCTTTTCTACCTGTGCTATAAGCTTTAGTAGTTCAGCCTTTCTGCGCCCATCTACTATATCGCCTACAAAGTTTCCTGTTAGTTTATTGTTTTCGTCTATCTCTAATTCGTTGGCATAGACATAATCAATATTATACCTTCGTTGCAAAAATTCACCAAAGAATGTGAATCCTCCACTAAGAATAGCGATTTTATAACCACAGTTCTTTAAAACCATCATTAAGCGATCTACCCCTTCGGTAATAGGGAAGTTTTCTGCGATATCTTGCATAACACTCGCATCAAGTCCTTTAAGGAGTGCAACACGTTCTTTAAAACTTTCTTTAAAGTCTATTTCTCCACGCATCGCACGTTCTGTAATCTTCTTTACTTCGTCGCCTACTCCTGCTCTTTTAGCCAGCTCGTCAATACATTCTGTTTGAATAAGGGTAGAATCCATATCGAAACATATAAGACGGCGCATACGTCTATACATATTGTCTTTCTGCAAAGAGAAGTCGATGCCTTGTTCCTGGCTCATTTTCATTAAATCAGCTTGCATCTGAACATAATCGTTTGGTGTTCCACGAAGAGAAAACTCTATACAAGCACGAACGTTATGACTTTCTCTCTTTATGCTTTGGCGACCAGTAAGACGCACAATAGAATCGATATTCATACCTTGAACAGCAATTACTCTTGTAGTAGCTTCTATATTCTCTGCAGAAAGTGAACGCCCTATAATAGTTAAGATATATCTGTTTTTTTCCCTTGTTGGTTTACCCAATTTTCGTATTCATCGTCTGTAATAGGAGAGAAGCCAATGTTTACTCCCAATTCGGTAGCTTTAAAAAAAGCAGATCTTTCATAACCTTACCCGAATTGTCTTCGTTTGTTCGTATAAGAATTCCAAGAGAGAGTGTGGCATGGATATCTGCCTGACCAATATCAAGAATACGTGCATCGTACTTTGCCAATATTCCCATTATCGATGCTGTGAGTCCAGGTCTATCTTGTCCTGTAACTCGAACTAAAATTTGTTCTTCCTGAATGTTTTCTTTACTTTTCATAATTGATATATTTTATATAGGAACTGGTACTGGCTTAAAATTCATCTCATTTTATTAAGCATTTATCTACCTCATTTTCATAGATAACTTACCATCTATTGTTATTTTAATAGCGATAACATAGCTTGTTGAGGCGTCAGGAATGCCAATAATAGCATCAAAATATAATGCTTTAGCATCGGAATGATTAAATTCGAATCTGCGTAGAATACTTTTATTCAAAAAAGTTTTATCAATAATCGATGCAAATTCCTGCTTTCTAAAGTCATGTGTGTAGACTAGTTTCTTTTGATTTGAGATTACCACTGAAGCAACATTATCAAGATAAGCATTGTCTACTTCTATTCCACTTTCATTATAGGTAGACTTTATCACTTTATCTGATGTTGTCTCAACTGATATTTTTATATTGAAATAGCCTAGGTCTGTTCGCACCACCGTATCAGATGCTATATGCTGAAATGTATTCATAGCATATACATGATAGCTGAATGATGCTCTAAGATTTTTATCTACACTCTTAACAAGACGCACTTCTTCGCCATTATTATTAATAAAGGAAAATAAGTTCTCCGATTGCTTTTTTATTTTATATCCATTCTTACTTTGACCTTTTAGGTAAAAAGAATCTTTATATATCCAAAAGCGTACAGGTATGCTACCAGAATCTGGAAAAAATACACTATCACCTTTTGCCAATAAAGCAGGCTCGCCATTGTCATCAGATACCCAAAGGCCTTGGAAAAGTTCTTTTGCTTTTACATCTTCAACAACAGAGTCTCCTTGCTTTGTTTTATTAAAACAACCTACGAAAAACAAAGAAAGGAAGAATAAGCAGAAACTAATATGTTTCATTAGCGTTTTGTTAACTTTTAAAAGAGGTCTATTTTATTCCAAGCAACAGCTCGATTTAAATCTTTATCGGAAATAACAATATCTTTTATATCAATAGGCCAGTCTATTCCTACTGTTTCGTCATTCCAACGAAGACTTACTTCGCTTTGTGGTGCATAAAGATTGTCTACTTTGTAAGTGAATATTGCTTCATCTGATAATACAAGAAATCCATGTGCAAAACCACGTGGAATAAAGAACTGGCGTTTATTCTCTTCCGATAATTCTACCATTGCATATTTACCAAGTGTAGGAGAATCTTTTCGTAAGTCTACAGCCACATCAAGTACTTTCCCTTTTAATACACGTACTAGTTTAGCTTGTGAATATTCACCTCTTTGATAATGGAGTCCACGAAGTACACCAAAACTCGATTTTGATTCATTGTCTTGAATAAATTCTACATGATATCCAATATGTTCATCAAAATCTGCTTGTTTCCAAACCTCGTAAAAGTAACCACGATTGTCGTTAAACACTTTTGGCTCTATAATCCAAACACCTTCAATATTGGTCTTCTTATATTCCATATAGTTCTTATAATAGTTTTTTGTATTGCAAAGTTACGAAAAGATATTGGATTGTTAGCATAACATTTGTTTATTAACGTTTTCTTGTTTTCAATAAAAAAATCGGTTTGATATTCAATAAGAGAAATCAAACCGATTTAATTTTATGAGTTAAACATTGAAGTTTTTTTAATACTTCTCTGTTCATCTACCTCGTAAACACGAGTTTCATCTATTCTTATTTATTTTACAATAACTTTATGTATTTTATTTCCTTGTTTTACAATGTAGAGTCCTGCAGGGAGTATTGATATATTATTCCCAACCCGAACACCTGATGTAGTATATATAGATGTAGTCTTTTCAGTAGAGTTTTCTAATGAAATATTATTTATTGCGGTTGGTGTAATAGATGCAACATTAGATGGACTAGAGTTGCCTACATTATATAATGTAATCACATAATAATTATCGCTATCCGTTCCGTCTGTATCAAATGCTGTAACTTCATTTGCATTATTATTGTTAGCAATAAGTTTATTATTGCGATAAATATTGTAGCCAATAATCTGTAATGGAGCACTTTCGTATGTAATATCGTCTATTAGAAGACCTGCTGGTTCAAATCCATAAGAAGATTGTGGTACTGTTGATGTATGAACAATAGCAAAGTATTTTGTACCTTCAGGCAAATTTACGGAAATCTTCTTCCAATTAATATTGTCTGCAGCATTATCTGTGTATATCTTCTTGAAGTCATTAACATCTTTACCACTTGTAGAATAAGCCACATAAAAATCTTCTGGTCCGTAATTTGCGTAATCGCATTGTGGTGCTTTTGTGAAGAAACTTATTGTTTGTGCCTTACCTGAAAGTTCTGGAGATATAATCCAATCGTTATTTCCACTTGTTGCATCGCCTACATTTCCAAAGCTCATCATTGATTGTGCACTATTATGACCATTAAAACGCTCTTTAAACATCTGGGTTGTTGCATCGTCCATTCCATGTGTAGTGCCATCACAGTTGAATACAGTGTATGCAAAAGGAAGTCCATTGCCAGGGAATGTAATTCCACCAAAAGTATTTGTGCGACATTTATCAGCATCGTAAGTGTCCATGGATTTATTTCGTCAATAAGGAATGGTGCATAGGTTTCAAAACTTTCTGTAATAACACAGTTCTCTACTACAGGAGCTGTCCATTCAAGTTTAACCTTATCAGCATTTTTACTAGCTTTAAGATTGTTTATTGCAGGATATGGAGCAGTAACAACTTTAATTGTTTTCTTCTCTGAAATATTATTAGCTTGATTTTCATCAGCTGCCCAATCTGATTCAGCCCAAACCTGGAACTCTTTATTATCGAAAGGAACAACATAATGGAATGTATATTCCTGAGTTTCTCCTGGAGCTATTGTTCCACTTTCTGTAGCTATTTCCGTACCATTATTTGAGTGGAGTTTAACTTGGAAGCCTTCTGCATCTTTTAAACCTATATTGCGAACATGAACAACAATTTCTGCTTGTTCACCACCTTGTGCATGAAGAGGAGTGTTGATGTTTGTTATAACATTATAATTAATTGCATCGTTAACATTAACGTCATCTACTATAATATTTTCTCCATCAGAGATAGCGTGAATGAGAACACGGCCATAACCATTTTCTTTTTTGAAAGCAGCATCGGCACAATCTACATTCACAGTACGCCAACCTACATTTCCTGTTAATGTAGAATAATCTATTTCTGAAGCAAGTTTCCTGTATTGGCCATTTACATCTAAGAATACTTGTAGTTTACTCTTACTACCAGGATAGGCATAGAATTGGAATGAAATGCGTGGATTTTTAGCTTTACCTAAATCCATCTTTGGTCCTACTATTGTAGCTGCATCGCCTGCTCTTTCTGGTGTGAATAATAACGAACCTTCATCATCATCTGCAGATATATCTCTAGAGATTTTGAAATGTTTCTTTGTATCATTATAGCTAGCGCTCCATGGACCTTTTTCCCAAGTTCCATAAGGTCATGATTCATGGAAAGGAAAATCGTATGGTGTTCCATAGAAAAATGGGTCTGCAAAACCGCCATCTCCAACATGTTCTGTATCTGTATATGCTACTATTTGGTAGAATTTGCTACCTTGTGTTCCATTTGTAGGGATATCTTTAATTGTAACCTCAGTTCCAGTAATATCTTCTGCAATAGGTGTTTCGTAGATACCCTCAAAAATACCGTACTTAATAGTAGTAGGATCTATGTAACCTCCATTAGCTCCGACTTTTACAGGGTCCCATTTTAATGTAATTGTCCCATTAAGATTATCGTATGCAATTACATTCTTAACTTTACCAGGCACAAGTTCGCTACCAACATAAATTTTCGCTTCAGCTTTGGCACTCTTTAAATCGCCAACATAAGTGTATACTTCGTATGAATGTTGCCCAATAGCTACATTATTATCAGTCCATTCTATACTCTGCCCAATACCGGGATTATCTATTTTATAAATAGGTGTTACAGAACCATCACGATATATTGTTGCAGAAGTAATAGAAGTTAAGTCTCGTCCCATTATATCTTTTGTTGGAGTTGTGAATGAAACTTTAACCATTTGTTCGCCATTTTGCCCTGTTTCTAACTTTAGGTCTGAAATAGCAATTGGCGTTCCAGAAGTTTCAGCCGCTTCTTCAACTTTTACTGGTCGCATAATAATATATCCAGGTCTATCGCTTACAGCATGGAACCCTATACGATAATCGCCTGTCTCTGTAGGTGTGAATGTTGTTTTTATAGTTGTAGGTGTTCCGAAGGCTGTTCCCGAAATTGGTGTAGTTGGAACTATCTCGTTATATGTTGTAGGATCGTCGCCAGTACCATAAGCTATATTCATTCTTTGGCCAGTTCCAGAATGTCCTCCCACAACTGCTCCTGCTTCAAGTGCATAAGTTTGTCCAGCTATTAAATGTAAAGGTGGCGATACAAGCCAATCGTCTGCATTTACTGTTGCATTTGCTCCATTATATGCTGGAGCTCCTGCATCTAAATCCTCCCATGTATTGTTGTCGTTATTTTTATCTTCTACTGTCCAAATTTTCTTTTTTAGAATTACTTTGGTGTTTGCCCAATTTTCTTTATATGGTTTACCTTTTGTTACAGTAGTTGGTTCTGCTGTTGATGCTGTTTGGGCTATACTTGTAAGAGGACATCCTGCAAATGCAAATATACCTCCAAGAATTAAAGCATAAATTCTTTTCTTCATAAGATATGTTTTATGTTGTTTAATTAATTGTTATCTATATACTTTTGCGGTATATGTTCAATTACTTATTGAATTGTTTTTTACCATTCTTAATAATAATACCTTTATAGTCTTTTCCTACACGTTGTCCTGCAATATTGTAATTAGGACCTTCTTTTATTGTATTAGATGAATGAACATTATTAATTGCAGCAGTAACATCTCCTTGTACAACTGTAATAGGTTTATCTGATACTACGCCTTTACCATGAATTAAAATATCACATTTACGTCCAGCTACATTAGAAGGAAGTGGATCACAAGTAAATTTAATTACAGTTAAACCATATTCGCGATAACTTTCTTCATCTATAGTGTAACTCTTTATCCAACTATCTATTCCAGACAATGTATATTCTTCTTTTTTATTGTCATCGTACCACATTCCATTTAACTGCGCAACAGCACCAGGAAACAAGCCCTTGCGTACATGTGGTTTGTCCTTCTGTTCCTTCATTATTCATCAAAACAAGCCCATAATTATAAGAAGTTTCAATGCCTGCATCTACATATCCATTGGCATAATCGAATTTTGCAGAGAATGTAACACTTAGTGCTATATTATTATCGGCATAAATGTTTGCAGCTTTATTTTTGCCATCTTTAGTTTTTATTAGGCAAATTGCTGGACTTAATACCTTATTATAATAAGGTATTCCTGCACCAGATAGTCCCATATCTACACCTGGTTGGTCGAAACCACGCACAATAACAGCAAATTCTTTATCTATTAAGAATCCTTTTCCTTCATGTGTAAATACAGCAGCAAACTTATTATAACTTTTTCCATTAGCATCAGTAATAGGATCGTTCTCCTCTATATCAGCAGATGTACACTTTAGTTCGGCTATTGTTTCACTTCCTGGTTTCTTTTTTCCCTGTGCATCTGTTTCTACATTGGTAATGAGCATTGTTAATTCTGTCCCATTTGGTAATGGCTTGCTACTTTTAGATATAATTGGTAGAAAAACATCTTCTACCCAAAGTGGTGCTACTGGTTTTTCTAAAATTTGTTGTACGCCACGTGACGTATATTCTCCGTTCGAAATAGTACCAGAACCGAAAAGATATCCATTATCCATTCCTCCAAGATAGAAGTTATTAACTTTATCGTCGGTGAATTGTAAAGGACGGATATGGGAATCCATAGCTGATGAGGTTCCACTTTTTATTCTTGGATACCAATACATTACTGCAGGGAGGTCGTAGTCTAATGGTCCCCAATGTGGATTTTCCTCTGAAAGTGTAAAACTATCTGTTTCACAAACAATAGTGGGAAGAGCATCGGCTCCATTAAATCTAGTAATAATATTGAAACTACCATCGTTGTCGGTTGAGAATAAATTACTAGTTTTTCCTGTTCTATCGAATGTTCTACAATTTCCATTCATATCGTAAACATTCTGATGCCAAAAATATTTTGTATTTTCTGGTACAACAGGCACAAATTTTGTTTTGCTATAGCCAGGAACATAAAGATAACTTGTACCTGCCATTTTACCATTTTTAGGTGTAACTTCAAAAGGAACGCCTTCAGGTTTGAGATAGTAAATACTTTTTTTAGTTTCCTTTGCAGGTGCGGTTAATCGGGCACAAACTGCATTGTTCTGTGCGAAAACACTACTGACAATTGCCATTGTTAATGCACTGGAAAATAATCTTTTAATCATAAGCTATTAAAATTAAAAATTAAGTTAATATTATATAGTATAAGGTTTAGCGAACCAATATGTATTATGCCTCTAACAGGCTTACAGAATAGTAATTGAAATGAGTCTTAGAACGGATAAACGTTTAAGTCCTATCCTAAACTTTTAACTCTTTAGAAAATGCATTGTGTTTATTTTTTTGGCTATGAAATGTATTATTCCATTCCACTAAAACTGTCAAGATTGTTCTTTATCTTTAGTTAGTTTATGCCTCTTGTTCTTATATGCTTCTCCAATATGCCGCAAAGATAAGAAAAAAAAGAGATAGAATGAAACATTTTCTATATTTTTTTAATTTTTGTATTTTTTCGTTTATCAGTCTCTTCCTTTTAGATAGTGTAATAACACCTTATTAATATATTATTACGATATAATAAGTGTACCCGTTATTTCGGAATAAATGTATAAAGAATATCTCTACAGGAGTAGCTAATATAATAAAAAAATACTTTAGTGGAAACAGAAAAAAACAATAGCTTATTTATGGTTGATTTTTTTAATTATAAAAATTTAAAAATGTAATTAAAAAAATAATTTTATAATTAAGTTTCAGTTCAATTATAATTATATTTTTTTTATAGCAAAAAGCAAATCATTCATCTTAAGAATATTTATTTTTTTGAAAAATAATAATCGGAAGAAGTTGATTTCTCTGAATATTATTAGTACTTTTTGTACGTACTGTAGAAAGAGATTGCTGACGAATTTGTATAATTATGATTAGTGATATTCTGGACATAGTAGAAATTTTATAAATTTCTTTTTGTTATCAAAAACTTATCAAATGATACTATTCTGAATAGATATATACAATTTAAGAATATGTTTAAACGAAATATGTATCTTTCTGGTATAGAAAAACGATAACATTAACCTAAACAATATAAAAAAATAAATTTATGATGAGGTTATTTTATCTATTCTTTTTGTATTATAATGTGTTCTTCTATAATAAGTTGTACGAAGAATGTTTATGAATATTACGGAGTTGGTTCTGAAACTGAACACGAAACTGATAATGGAAAAACGGACGAAAAGAAAAATAAGGAGGAAACAACCGAAGAGATACGAACTGTTGCAGATTTCCTAAAAAATGATTTTGGAGAAACTCCTGTTTGGGTTGAGGGGTATATAGTTGGAAGTTGCACTAAAAGTATAAAGAATGCAGTTTGGGAATATCCATTTCCAACCGATAATGCAATTTTGCTCGCCGACGAACCAGGTGAAACCGATACAGAAAAGGTTATTGCTATTAAGTTGAAAACAAAAGAACTTAAACAAGATTTGGGCTTAGCAACTAATCCAGATAATTATAATATGCGCATTCGGATATTAGGAATAAAAGAAAAGTATCTTGGAATTTATGGAATGAAAGACAATATTCAGGCTTATGAATGGGTGAGATGAGTAATTTTTTTCACAACATATTAATAGTTTTTCTTATTAATAATTTGTTTGAAAAAAATAAAAAAATAATTATATTTGCAAGCGAATAAACAATGAATACAATTTAAATTACAAGCCTATAGGAACACCATTACTTAAATATAAATCATTTTAGAGAATGAAGAATCTTAATGAAATGACTGATGAGGAATTAGCCTTGTTGTATATTAATGGTAATAATAGAGCTTTCGACTTGCTTTTGTCGCACAATCAGTCTAAACTTTTTTCCTACATACTTTTTGTAGTTAGGAATCGTGATGTTGCAGATGATATCTTTCAAGAAACATTTGTGAAGATAATAACAAAACTGCAACAAGGTTGTTATAAGCCGAGTGGAAAATTCTCTGCTTGGGCTATGCGTATTGCCCATAATATAATAATGGATTGGTATCGTGCTCAGAAAACAGATAAGATTGTTGAGCCGACAAAAGAGAACGATTTATCGAATTTAGGTAGTGCAGATATACAGATTGGTAATATTGAAAACCAATTTGTTAATATGCAGACCTTAGCAGATATAAAAAAATTAATGCAACATCTTCCTCCTTCTCAGCGTGAAGTAGTTTTTATGCGCTTTTATCAAGAGATGTCTTTTAAAGAAATTGCCAAAGCTACAGGTGTTAGTATAAATACAAGTCTTGGAAGAATGCGTTATGCCATCTTAAATCTTAGGAAAATGGTACGCGAAAATGATGTTCTTTTGCAATTAGCCTATTAAATAGGCGTTAAAAGTTAGTGCATATATATAATTGTATCAATATTCCTCTTAGATATACCAGGATTTTTAAGCCCCTTTTTCACTATTCTACCATCTTACATTAGTTGTGTAGCCCGATACACTTCTTCTTTAAAATAGCAAACAGACTGAAAAATGGGCTTAAAAATATTAATAATTGGTTATGGACGTCTACTTAATTCTTTTAAACTTTTAATAGTTTCAATAGGGTGGGGAGAATTAAATACGTAACTTCCACTTACTAACATATCGGCTCCTGCTTTAACAAGTCGGGGTGCTGTATTATTTTGTACACCACCATCAACTTCAATAATAGCATTACTTCCTGTTTCGTTAATAAGTTTACGTAGACGTTCAACCTTTTTAATTGCATTTTCAATAAAAACTTGTCCTCCGAAACCTGGATTTACGCTCATAATAAGAACAAGATCTACCTCTACTATAATATCTTCAAGCACCGATACGGAGTAGCAGGATTAATAACTACACCGGCTTTCATTCCAGTTTGCTTTATTTGCTGGATAGTTCTGTGTAAGTGAGGGCACGTTTCGTAGTGTACACTCATAATTGCAGCTCCAGCATCGGCAGTTTGTTGAATATAGTTCTCTGGGTGTACAATCATATAATGAACATCCATAGGTTTTTTGCAAGCTTTGCCAACAGCTTTTAGAATAGGAAATCCAAAAGAAATATTAGGAACAAATACTCCGTCCATAATATCCATGTGTATATAATCGGCTTCGCTATTATTAATCATTTCTATATCCTTATATAGGTGTAGAAAGTCAGCCGATAATAAAGATGGTGATACTAAAGTTTCCATTTGTTTAATTAAGAAAATAAGTTTCTAACTTGCCGTTTACTTTTATTGCTCTATATGTATAAGCAATTTGACGGATAATGTTCAACGTTTTTTCTGAGGGTTTCAACTCTTCTTGTGTAAATAATTCTATCATAGGCTATGCTATATTAAATGATGACTTTTATTTATGAAACGCAATCTTTGTCTTTTTATTATGTATTCTCTAATCTTTTCGCTAACTTTGTATTATGAAAGATATCTTAGAAACAATTGTTGCTAACAAAGAAAAAGAATTGGAACAATGGAAACAATATGTTCCACTAAAGCAATTGTATGGTATTATAGAGTATGAAGGAGCATTAAAACATAAAGTACATTCGTTAAAGGGCGTATTTAATGGTTGTTCGTCTCTAAAAGTAATAGCAGAATTTGTGCGAAAAACACCTGCTTTGGGCTGGATAAATAAGGAAGCTAAGATACGGAATATAGGCGTAGATTATGAAAAAAATGGCGCCGCAGCTATAAGTATTCCCACCGATTTTGTTTATTTTGGCGGATATGATGAGTTTGTACAAGAAGCTCGTGCTATTGGAATAGCCTTACCTTTATTATATAAGAACTATATTATCGACGAATATCAGCTGTTTCAAGCTAAACATACAGGAGCTTCTGCCATTGTTCTCACTGCTGTATTATTAAGTATAGAACAATGTAAATATCTAACTTCTCTTGCTCACCAATTAGGAATGGAAGTTGCATTAAAACTATATACGATAGAAGAGATAGATTACCTTGAGTGTGATGTAGACTTAATAATAATAAACAATCGAATTGCTTGTAGTTTCGATATGGACGTAAACAAGTCGTTTGAATTTGCAAAACTATTACCAAACGATTGTATAAAAGTAAGCGAGGGCGGAATTTATACTCCTGAGAAAGCGAAAGAATTATCAGATGTAGGATTTCAAGGAATTATTATAGGCGACTTATTTATGAAGACCGCTAATCCAGGTTATGCACTTGGTGAATTTATTAAAGGAATAGAAAAAGAGAATTAAGCTATATGATAATAAAACGTTGTGGGACGCGCGATGCAAAGAATGTTTGCGAATTAATGGAGTTTGGAATAAATTGGATTGGATTTGACTTTCGTTTGAATAGTCCTAACTTTGTTAGACAGATATCTTCTCGTGCAGGAATAATTCCCGATTATGGAAGTCGTGCTGCTGCTTTAGGAAAAGAAACAGAGAAGAATGGGTTTATGAACGAAAGTTCTCTGCAACGCTTTGGTGTATTTGCAGATGATATGCCACAAAATATAGTAACTCGAGTAGTAAATTTTAAGCTAGATGTGGTACAATTAGACGGAGAAGAGAGCAGCATAATGATAAATAATCTTCGTTCAACACTTGACCCTGATATACACGCAGGCATAAAAATAATGAAGACTTTGCTTATTCGGTCTGTTGACGATTTGAAACTTGCGCAGGAGTATGAGGGAATTGTAGATTATTTCTTATTTAAATTGGGAGAAATAGATGCTGGTTTAGCTGCTATTAAAACATATAAAGGCAATACTCATTTTATAATTGGGAATGTTGAACAAGAGTATTTAGACCAAATAAAAAACTTTAAGCACCCAATGTTGCTTGGTGTTGATATAGATAATTGTACAGATGTGAAAGTTGCAGTACAAACTCTGGCAGACTAAGCCCGAAGGACAACTATACTATGAAGAAAATGAGATGCATAATAATAGACAATTACGATTCTTTTACCTATAACTTAGTACATTTGTTGCGAGAATTAGGAACAGATGTTGTTGTTAAACATAATGATGATATTTCGTTAGAAGAAATAGATAATTACGATAGAATTGTTTTAAGCCCAGGACCAGGAATTCCTTCAGAAGCAGGCTTAATGCCAAATATAATAAAACATTACGCCGAAACGAAACCTATATTGGGAGTATGTTTGGGACATCAGGCTATTGCTGAAATATTTGGTGGTAAAATAGAGAAACTACCAGAAGTTTTTCATGGCATAGAAACTGTGATAGAGGTTGATAACCAATCAAAACTATTTAAAAACTTGCCAACTCAAATGTCGGTGGGTAGATATCATAGTTGGATTGTATCAAATAATGGCTTTCCAAAAGAATTAAAGGTAATAGCAAAAACCAGCAATGGTATTATAATGGCTTTACAACACAGAGTGTATAATGTATATGGCATACAATTCCACCCTGAAAGTGTACTGACTCCTTTGGGAAAAGATATTGTTAAGAACTGGTTGAGTATATAAAACAGAATGCGCTTCTATGGAAGATAAGAAAGAAAAATATGCAAACTCTATAGTAGATGACAATAAAGATTGGTATGCCATTAGGTTGTATACTGTGAAACTAGAAGATGCCGATACATTTTTTACAGAAAATGGTATAGAGACTTTCATTCCAAAACAGTATGTGGCTGAAGAAAGCAAACAAGGTAAGGTGCATAATAAACTAAAACCTGTTGTGAGGAATATTATCTTTGTACAGAAAACTATGGAAGAAACTTGTTTTAAACGTCTGGTATACGAGGCAGATATTAAGATGAGTGTATATACTAAACCCGATAATAATAATGAATATTATACCATTCCTCACGAACAAATGTACGAATTTCGTTTAATGTGTAATCCAGAAATAGAGCTTAGAAAGTTTATTCCAACTGAAGAAGCACGGCTAAAAGCAGGCGACGAAGTTTTTGTAAAATACGGACCTTTACGAGGAATGAAAGGAAGATTGGTTAGATCAAGCAAGAAGTATTATCTTTTAAAAGAAATTCCAGGAATCAGCATTATGCTAAAAGTTTCTCGGTGGTGTTGTGTTCCTACAAATGAAATGTATAAATAATTATGGAAAGTAAGGCAAAGCTAATGAGTATTCTATCCAATTTACGTAAAAAACAATGCAATATTATTTGCGAATACACTAATATGCTTTATTATGAACGTGAAAAAAACATTGGTTCGCTTTTATAAAAACTAATATCTGAAGCTACCAATTCTAACATAAAACATAAAAACAATGGAACACAACACTATGCCTAAAGAACTTTTAAACGATGTTGCATGGTCGTTTGCACAAAAGCGTTTCGGTTCTTTACCAGAATTTGCAGAAGCATTAGCAGAATATAATGCGGAGATATTCGAAAAACCATTTACCGATGTTTGGACGAACAAGTTGCAATTAGTGGGAAACAGAATATTAATTCAGTACGAATATTGGGACGATGAGGAAGAAGACATTATAGAAGAACAAATAATGTTGCAAGCCGACAACAATAAATATTTCACTACAGCCGAATTGCTTTATAAAGTTCATAACGAAGTGCACGACAAGTTAGAAGGCGATGACCATATATTCTTCGAAGGATTGGAATTATTTGATAACGAATCGGAAGAATATCCCGGCATACCTTACTATTTCATTTTTCAAGGCAGTTAGGAAAGTCCTACTTTATTGCTATAAAAACTCTATTAAGTTTGCTTCGTAACAATAAGTACGCACCAATAACATTCACGAATATTGTAGAAAATAATCGTGAATGTTAAATTATAAGTAAGAGAAAAACACAAATACTGCAAGCACTTAAACTATATTTATAAGAAAGAAATATGCTAAAATGAATACACAATATTTTTTTCTCTTGATATTCTTTTTGTTTTTTTCTTATGATATTGTAGTATCTTTGTAAGTATTAAATAGTTTTATTTACACGTAAATAAAACTTTATCTACACGTAAGTAAAACTTTACTTACGTGTAAGTAAAACTCTACTTACACGTAGATAATACAATTTAATAAGCATTGCGCTGTTACAACATACGCATATAGTTATAATGGAAACATAATAAAAATATAATAGAATTTATATATGAGTGTAGATTATAAACTTTTAAAGAGCTATAGCAAACTGCCAAACAAAACAGAATATAGAGCAGTTGTTGTTGAAAACCAGAAGATTGGGTTAAGAAGAATAGCCGACACTATAGAACAAGATATGTCGCTAACAAGTGCCGATATAGTTGCAGCCGAAGCTGCTTTGCGCGACGAGATTGTTAGAAACTTAATGTTGGGCAATAGTGTACACCTACCAGGAATTGGGCATTTCTCTCTGTCGGTAGATGGCGATGTATACGAAGATCCTCGTACACACCACCATCGGCTACGCAATGCCAAAGTAAAAACGGTGAAATTCCGCCCCGATAAGGAAATGATAGATTCACTTAGGAAAACCGAGTTCGTAAACGTAACCTACAAACACGGCTCATCAGACGTGCCCACAGAGAAAGAAATAGACGAGGCTATTGAAGCCCTGCTCTCTAAAAAGCCTTTTATAACAGTAGCCGATTTTCGTAGTCATCTTAATTTATCATCTACTTATGCGTATCGTATAACGGCACAATTAGCAAAAGCAGGCAAACTTTGCGACATTGGCTCAGGTCGTAGCAAGATATATGTGCGTGGCGAGGCAAGAGAAGAGTAATGCAATATTTATAATAAGGTAATGGCTAAATGGTAAAAAATAGACGTCAATCTGTAGATTAATACATATAAAAAGGTGCTTATGGATATGAAAAATAAGAATATAGTAGATTCGCCTTATTTTGAGTTTCTAAGATATTGTTTACGAGAAGATGAAGCAGAACCCAAAGGAATAGCTAATATAAATTGGGATAGGCTATACGATTTTGGCAAAAAACAAGCAATACTTGGTGTTTTATATCATGGGCTTCAACGACTTTCCGCTTCAGACTATCGCCCCAATCGGCAACAAGTTTTAAAGTGGTATAGTACTTATCTTTCTATTGAAAAAGCAAACAGACAAGCATATAAAGATGCATCGGCTCTGACAGAACTTTTGTATAAAAACTATGGCATTAAAGGTTGTGTGTTGAAAGGGCAAGCAAACGCTTTAATGTATCCAGACCCTTATATGCGCACACCTGGAGACATAGATTTGTGGACAGATGCAAAGACTTTAGATATAATACGTGTTTCGCGCAAACTGGATAAGAGCGGAGAAATTGGTTATCATCATATAGAGCTGTCGTATTTTAAAACTCCGGTGGAAATACATTTCTTTCCTTCTTTTATGGGAAATGTGTGGCACGAATATAAGTTAAGACGTTTCTTTAATTCACGTAAAGAGGCTCAATTTAAAGTGTCTACATTGTTACCAGATAATTTAGGCTCAATTGGTACGCTTACAGACGATTTTAATAGAGTTTTTCAGCTATCGCATCTTATGCATCATTTCTTTTTCGAAGGTATTGGATTACGTCAGATGATAGACTACTATTATCTATTGAAGCGAGGACTTACAGATGACGACCGCAATGAAACAAACAGAGTTTTAAAACAAGTTGGCATATATAAGTTTGCATCAGCGGTTATGTATGTTATGAAACATATTCTTGGAATAGACGATAAGTTTCTCCTAATGCCACCAAACGAGCGTATTGGCAGAATTCTTGTTTCGGAGATGTTGCAGGGGGGGGGTAATTTCGGCTTTTACGATAACCGCTATTCTTTCGCAGGTAAATCTGTCTATGCTCAATATTTTGTAGAAATATATAGGAATTTACACTTTGCTTTCGATTTTCCTTCAGAAACATTATGGGGGCGTCCCATCTCTCGTTGGTGGCACATGATTTATAAGGCGTGGCTACGCCGACAATTGAAAAAGAAGAATTAACTACAATTAGGAAGAATGGAAGTTTATAAAGTCTTGAAAGAAGTTCTTTATTCTTTCAGCACAAATTCAACAGTGTCCGTCCAATTTAGTTTATAAGTAAGATTGCTGAATATAACCAAAGTAGGCTGGAAATAACCAGCCTACCATTTTGTTTATTACATTTCTATTTCTTTTTTTGTTCTATCGCTGCGTACATAATCAACGTATGCGTATGCTGGTGTGTCGTCGGTTTCAGCACGTTCCTGTCTCGTTTCCACCTCCCAAGTTCCATCGTTATATTCTGGAAAGAAGACATCGGCATGGGGAGGAATGCCTTCTATTTCGGTAAGATAAAGTCGGTCGGCAACAGCAAGCCCCTCTTTGTACAAACTTGCGCCGCCTATGATGAAAGCTTTTTCGTTGTCGGAAATGTGCTTTAGAGCTTCGCTAAGAGAGGTGTAGACGTCGCAGCCTGGAAAATTGGTTTCGGTGCGACTTAAAACAATGTTTCTGCGATTGGGTAATGCTCCTTTAGGAAGTGAGTGGAATGTGCGTCGGCCCATGATAACGGTATGACCTGTTGTGAGTTGTTTGAACCTGCGAAGGTCTTCTTTGATGAAGTAAACCATATCGTTATTGTAACCGATGGCACGATTTTTTGCTACTGCAGCAATTATGTTTATTTCCATATTTCTTTGTGTGTTGATTTTGTTTTAAACCGATACTTCGGCTGCTATATGTGGATACGGGTTGTAGTCTATCAGTTCAAAATCCTCGAATTTGAAGTCGAAGATGCTTTTCACCTCAGGATTTATTATCATTTTGGGTAGTGGGCGAGGTGTGCGTGTTAGTTGTAACTTTGCTTGTTTCAGATGGTTCAGATACAAGTGTGTATCGCCAGTTGTGTGTATAAATTCGCCTGCTTCAAACCCAGTAACCTGTGCCATCATCTGCAACAAGAGTGCATAAGATGCAATGTTGAATGGTACACCAAGGAAAGTATCGGCAGAACGCTGATAAAGCTGTAGAGATAGTTTGCCGTCGGCTACGTAAAACTGGAATAGACAATGGCAAGGAGGCAGTGCCATGTCGTCTACTTCTGCAGGGTTCCAGGCAGTAACGAGCATTCGGCGTGAGTTCGGGTTGTTGCGAAGTGCGTCTACAACTTGTTGAATTTGGTCGATGGAACCGCCTTTATAGTTAGGCCACGACCGCCATTGGTGTCCGTATACAGGGCCGAGCTCGCCGTTTTCGTCTGCCCATTCGTTCCATATTCTTACTCCATGTTCTTGCAGATATTTTACGTTTGTATCGCCCCTTAAGAACCATAACAACTCGTAGATGATACTTTTAAGATGGAGTTTCTTCGTAGTAAGAAGAGGAAAACCTTCTTGCATGTTGAAACGCATTTGATGTCCGAACACCGATAGTGTGCCAGTTCCTGTGCGGTCGCCTTTCTGAGCACCTTCGGTAACAATGCGATGAAGTAGGTCGAGATATTGTTTCATGTTGTATGTCTATGTTAGAATGATCTGTTCGTTGGGAATATGGCTGCTTTTTATGCGCCATTCTTGTGGGTAAAGGTTGTTGGCACGATTACCAAGATTGTTTGCAAAAACCTATAGCATGTCCACGATATGTAAGTGTAACAATTCCTTTGGGAGCAACTGCAGAAAGCATAATGGCTTCGTGGCGAAGATATTTTATCGCTGTTTCGTAGTCAATTTCTACATTTGGATAACTGCTTCTGTCGCCATTTATTGCGAGTGCCAAACTATGGTCGGGTATTATTTTTCTTGCCTTTTGATGATACCTTGCTTTTACTCCGTGCGCCATAATTTTTCAGTTTCTTATTGGCTTCTGCCACGAGTTTCTCTGCATTTAGCTCAAGATTTGTGCTTGTTCCACCTTTCTTTATAATAGCCATAAACAAGCCTTCGCCTTGAGTAAAGCCAGGAATAAACCGATAAACTGGGAAAGGTTTGTCTTCTCCTAACGGATTGTTGATGAGTGAACCCGTTATGTTCCAAGTCTTTTCAGTCGGTACTTCCAATAGCTGCGCATCATATTCGTTTAATATCCACGCAACGTTTTCCTCGTTTTCATGAGCATTGAACGTACAAGTTGAATAGATAAGCAAACCTCCAGGCTTAAGGTTATCCCATATATCAGCTATAATGCTGCGTTGTAGTTTCCAACAATTCTCTACATTTTGCTCGCTCCATTCTGCAATAGCCTGTGGGTCTTTGCGAAACATTCCTTCGCCAGAGCAAGGTACATCAGCTACTATTACGTCAAATTCGAGTTTAGACTTTTTGTAATCCCTTGGATAATTATTGGTAACAACCACATCAGAGTGACCAAACTTTTGTACATTTTCTGCTAATATCTGAGCCCGTTTATTGATAGGCTCGTTTGAGAATACAATACTACCATCAGAAATAGCAGTTCGTGCACAAGTCGTTTTGCCCCCAGGAGCAGCACAAAGGTCGAGTAGGGCAACAGTTTTTTTTACTAAGTGGCGTAGAACATGAGATAGGAACATTGATGAAGCTTCTTGAACATAATATGCCCCAGCATGAAACAGTGGGTCGAATGTAAAGTTGGGACGTACATTTAAATAAAAACCTTCTTTACACCACGCTATAGGAATGGGTTCAAAACTATTTGCAATTTGTGTAGTTTCGCTTGTCTTAAAAGGATTTAGACGTATGCTAACGGACGAAGATTGCTGTAATCCTTTGCAAAAAATATTGTAACGTTCCTCTCCAAACAGTTGCTTAGTGTAAACTTCAAAAGCCGTTGGAAGAGTAATTCCAACGACTTCTTTATTTAAACTTGTTTCAATAGTTTGATAGTTCTTGCTCATTATAACTCCTGTTCAGATGTTTATTTGAAATCGAAATATACATCGCCTTCGTCTTCTAAGCGTTCTTTTTCTTTTGGTTTAGGCGGATTTTTTAAGTTGCCCTTATCGTCGAACATTCCATAAGTAGTACGCAAAACTGTAAATTCAGTGCGGCGGTTCATCTGATTTGCCGTTTCTTGCTTATCCTTTGGTAGTGCTTTTATAAACTCTTCAGTTAGAACATCGCCCTCTTTAACCACGGATTCTTCTCAGCAACTTTCTTACGAATTTTCTTTGGCTTTTCTTTTCCATATCCAACAGGAGACAAACGTTCTGCTGCAATACCTTTCTTTATAAGATAAGTAACCACCGCATCTGCACGACGTTGCGATAATCGCTTATTATAGTCTGCCGAACCTTTATAGTCTGTGTGGGCTGAAAGCTCAATAGTAATATTCGGATTCTCTTCAAGAAGCTTCACAAGTTTATCCAAAGCTGCTTCCGATTCAGGACGGAGCGTAGCCTTATCAAAGTCATAGAAGATGTTATCAATCAATACGGGTACACGAATACTTGCCAACGGGAATTGCAACGTGTATTCTTTTGACACTGTAACAGGATCAACTTTTAATTCTTCTTTATGGTTTAAATAGCCTTGGCAGGTTGCCAAAACTATATAATTCACGTTTGGACGTATTTCTTGTTCAAATGAACCATCACCCTTTACCGATAGTTTTAAGTTAGTACCATCGTCACCTACCAAGAAAACTTGTGCTGCTGGAAGTTCGTAGCCTTCCATCTCGTACACCCAACCTTTGATGGTTTGCACTACTTCGGGAAGTTCAAAACTATAAATATGGTCCCAGCCACGAGCGTCTCCGCGATTTGAAGAGAAGAAACCACGATTGTGTTTACCTTCAAATGTCATACCGAAATCATCTCCCTGTGAGTTTAAAGGAAAACCAGGGTGTTCAATATGATAACGTCTATCTTTACCTACCTTGGCAATGAATATGTCTAAACCGCCCAAACCACCATGCCCATCTGATGAAAAATAAAAATCACCATTTGGTCGGAAAGTGGGAAACATCTCATTTCCTGCTGTGTTAATAGGTGCACCAAGATTCTCTACACCTCCTGTTGTACCGCCAATGAGACGTACACGCCAAATATCAAGTCCTCCTTTACCACCAGGCATATCGCTGACAAAGTAAAGCCAATTGCCGTCTGGTGATAGGGCAGGATGTGCAAAACTCGACAGAGTATCGCGCGTGATTTCCAATTTCTTAGGCTTTCCCCATGCAGCATCAGCACGACTGCTTACAGCAATTTGAGCAAAGCGAGGATAAGTTGGATCCGTTAGACATTGTGTTATATACACTTCCCTACCATCAACAGAGAATGCAGGTGTCCCTTCGTCTGCTTCAGAGTTCAGTCCACTTTCAATTGCATGAGGAATTCCCCATTTCCCTTTTTCGTCTTTCTCACTAACAAAGATGTCACCAGGCTTAACTCCAGTAATACCACTAATTTCATCGCCTTGCGCTTCATTGCGGGTAGAGGTAAAATAGAGTTGATTATACTGATCGCCAAACAACATTGGTGAGTAGTCTTGCCTACGCGAGTTAAACTTATCCATCTTTTTAACTTGATAATAAGAACCTTGTTCTTTTATTGTAGGAGCCTTAGTAGCTGCAGCTAAACCCTCTCTTGCTATATCGTTGTCGGGCATAGAGTCTAAAGCAATACTATATTCTTTTATTGCTTCTGGATAAGCGCCAGCCTTCATGAGGTTGGCAGCCAACTTTAAGTGTGTATCTTTGTCGTCTTGTTTATATCTAATAACATTTCGATAGGTCTGCTATAGCCCTTTGTGACGCACTAATTTGATCGTAACAAAATGCCATTTTTGCAGCTAATTGACCTCTTTGTGTACGATCCTTAGCTGGAGTACGCTGGTAAGCAGTCTTGAATTGTGTCGCTGCATCGTAGTATTCGCCTATGGCAAGAAACTTTTCCCCTTTCTTTATATTCCTATCAATGCCACAACCAAAAAGAAATAATGCAATGGTGCACAATACAAATAACCTAAGAATCTGTGTATAACAAAGTCTTTGGTATTTTATTTTGATGTTTGCAAGTTGGCGTATATTCATATTATATTAAACGTAGCAACATTAAATATATTGCAAGATAGTACGTTTCTATTTCTTCTTAATTCTATGTGCTTTGTGCCGCTTCACCAATCTTTCTGTTAGAACTATCAGCAAGCACATCATTTACAATCTTAGAAATTTGTTCTTTTAATTCGTTTATAAATTGTGCGGCATCATATTTCTTTTGTTCAATATCACGTAACTTCTTTTCCCAAATACCAGTAAGTTCTGCAGAGGTAAGTAATTTCTCATGGATGGTATCTATAAGCGCAATTCCTGTTTCTGTTGCAATTAGGTTTTTGCGTTGTCTACGAATATAAGTGCGTTTGAAAAGAGTTTCAATTATTCCTGCACGAGAGGAAGGACGCCCAATCCCATTCTCTTTTAGAGCTGCTCTTAGTTCTTCATCGTCTACTAATTTTCCAGCTGTTTCCATCGCACGAAGCAATGAAGCTTCTGTATAATATTTTGGAGGAACTGTCTGTTTCTCAGTGAGAGTAGGAGAGTGTTCTCCTTTTTCTCCCTTAACAAATGTAGGAAGTGTCCTCTCTGCATTTTCATTATTCTCTGTTGCTTCTGTTACTGTTTGCTTTTCTGTTTCTTGGTTATAAACTACTCGCCACCCTTCGTCTAGTATTTCTTTTCCAGAAGCTTTAAATTCAATTTCGTCTACCTTGCCAAGAACAGTGGTTGTGGAGAATTTGCATTCGGGATAGAATACAGAAATGAAACGTCTTGCAATAAGGTCGTACACATTTCGTTCTGCATCGTTTAATCCTTGAGGAATTACATTAGTAGGTATGATAGCATGGTGGTCGGTTACTTTTGACGAATCAAATACTCGTTTACTTTTAGGAAGAGGCTTACCGCCTAAAGGCTTTACTAATTCTGCGTATGGCTTCTTTGCTGCAAAAGAGGTTTGAAACAATGTATTCATTATTTTTGGACACTCTTTGTAAACGTCGTCTGTGAGATGTTGTGTATCAACGCGAGGATATGTGGTATATTTCCGTTCGTATAGACTCTGAATTGTATTGAGTGTCATTTCAGCAGAATAGCCAAATTTGCGGTTACAGTCTACTTGTAAAGAAGTTAAATCGTATAATTGCTTAGGTTGTTCGGTACCTTTTTTCTTTGTTACACTGGTTACTTCAAACGGTTTATTTTTTATTAATGCAAAGGCTTCTTGTCCTTCTTCTTTTGAAGTGAACTTTCCTTTAGTAGCCGTAAACTGAGTATCACGATAAATAGTTGCTAATACCCAGTATGGTTCTGGCTTGAAATTATCTATTTCTTTCTGTCGTTCTACAATTAAAGCTAACGTAGGTGTCTGTACACGACCTATCGAAAGCACTTGAGCATTCTTGCCAAACGATTATTTCCATACTTTAATGTGTAAAGACGTGTGGCATTCATACCGAGTAACCAATCGCCAATGGCACGTGAAAGTCCTGCTAAATAAAGTGGTTCATAATCTTTTTGGTCTTTCAGGTTGGCAAATCCGTTGCGTATAGCCTCATCAGTCATTGACGAAATCCACAGTCGTTTTACAGGACAAGCTACTTTTGCCTTTTGCATTACCCAACGTTGAATGAGTTCTCCTTCTTGTCCAGCATCACCACAGTTAATGATTTCATCTGCATTTTGATAGAGGCGTTCTATGATAGCAAACTGTTTTTTTATTCCTTCGTCCTCTATTAGTTTTATTCCAAATCTTGCTGGAACCATAGGAAGAGCTGCCAAGCTCCAATGTTTCCAATTAACAGCATAGTCGTTAGGCTCTTTTAGTTCGCACAGATGTCCGAAGGTCCATGTTACTTGGTAACCATTACCTTCCATATATCCTTCTTTAGAACTTGTTGCACCAAGTATTCGAGCTATATCTCGTGCCACACTTGGCTTTTCTGCAATGCAAACTTTCATACTGTTTTCTTATTATTCTGTGAAGTTACTCTTATAAACCTTTTACACAATACGAATGGATTATGTAGGCTTAGCGTAAAAGCAAAGATAAGAGCAAGAGATAATATATTATCTCTGCTCTTGTATTATGTGTATTTGTACGATATTATCTTAACTATTTCAATTTTAAAGTTAGTCGTTAATTATATCAGCATCTTCTATATTCTCGTTTGTAGGCATCTCTACACCATTCACAACTTTAGAGTCCTCTATTTTGTTGTATGCGCGCTTCATTTGGTTTATCTTAATTGTATTTATCAATTCTACAACACCATAAAACATAAGGCACCACCCTATAATCTTAAGAGGCAGAGTTGCAGCTTCTATAGGTTGTGCAATGACATATATACCAATGCTTAAGGTTATTGTTGGGAATATCCAAAAAAGTATAGGTACGCGAGCAAATTGGCGAGAGCTTGCAAGATTAGTAAATTGGTTGATTGCGCCTAAAATTAAAATTGCTGCGAAAATATAAACCACCCAAGTAATAAATTGATTCGGCATTAAGGTTAAAATTATTCCTAACACAGCACAACCTATTCCTACAATAGGGAAGATGGGCTTTGCGGAATTTTCAGTACTGTCTTTATTATCTGATAGAGGTGATGTTTTTAATATCTTCTCTCGTTCAAAATAGTATACTAAACACGAAATTATGCCTGAAATGAAAAACATAATTCCTGCAGCAATTGTTATCCAGGTCATTGTTTCCAGCCTATACTTAACTAATAATATACCGATAACGATAGCCACAACTGAGCGAATGATAGAACTTTGGATTAATCTCATATTTCTTTGTTTTATTGGAATAAAGAACCTTTTTGTCCTTTCTTCATTTGTTTTGTGCAAATGTACGAAATAATTTAAACTCTATTGCTTAAATAGCATTTTTTTATTATTTTTGCATTAGAAACAAAATGAGAGTATGACTACAATTTATTTGGTACGGCATGGTGAAACCTTTGATAATGTACGCCATATAATGCAGGGACAGACCCATGGGCAATTAAATGAAAATGGTATAAAGCAAGCACAAGAACTTGGAAAAAAACTTGTTGATATACATTTCGACGCGTACATATCAAGCGATTTACAACGTAGTTTTGACACTTGTAAATGGATAGTAGGAGAAAGAAAAGCATCACAGATTGTTTGTACCCAGCTTTTGCGTGAACGTGATTGGGGAAGTTTTACAGGAAGGTATATTCCAGAGCTTGCCAATTTGAATAATCCCTCGGAATGGCCTGATGATATAGAGACATTAGATGAATTGAAACAACGTGCAAAGCATTTTTTAGATTGGATAAAGTCTGAATATCCTGACAAAGTAATTTTAGCCGTAGGACATGGTATAATTAATAAAGCTATACAGAGTGTGTTTTACGATAAGCCCATGAACGAGATAGCTGTTATGAAGAATGCTGATATAAGAATTTTACAACTTATTTAGCTCGCTTATTAATACGAATTGCTCATAAAGTTCTTGACAGATTGTATCTTATTGTAGAATAAATAGATTGGTTTTTATAATGGGAGTTTAATGGAATAAAATGAATTATTAGATGTAATGAGATAACAAAAAAATGCCTGGGCGTAATAAATCTACTAAACTATTTTTTTATTCATATACATTGGCTCAAAGGCAAAAGAAATGAAAGCTATTATAATTAGTGCCTGCTGGTTATTCAATAATTTAATAGAACGTCTTAAGTCTTCATAAAAGCAGTTAGATGTTAGTAAGTTTTGTTTTAGATATCTCTCGTGTTCGTCTCAGATATCTGTAACATACCTTTTAGATATCTATCAGTTGTAATTTAGATATCATAACCAACCACAACCTTCATGAGGTTATATTTTTATAATACTTGGTAGATATTAATTCTACTGAAGATTTATGAAACCCTTTATTCGCATTGTCTGTCTGTATTTATCAATAAAGGATTGCGGTTTATAAAAAAATAGAGAGCCTCCATATCGCATGGAGACTCTCTAAATGCCTAATTCCTTAACTGTATAAAATAATGCGACTTTCTTTCTGCATCGCATAATAAGTATTAGTACCTATCAATCATTTTTATATATGTAATATGAGTTATAGTAAATGGCAAGGCTTATCTATGTCCGCCAAAGCGTGAATTTCCATTAAATGAACTACCAAATCCTCTTCCTGGAATATTGAAAGGGCGATCGCTGTTTCTAGATGGTGTAAACGATCTGTTCGGTGTCGGTCGTGTAGAACTACCTCCAAAGCTACGACTACCTCCAAAGCTATTAATTCCTGTATCGTTACCAAATCGATTAGCACCACGTGAGACAGTTGTTCTTGTAGAACTCCTTCGTGGAGTATCATCGAAACTCTTGTTCGTATTGTTTCCGAAATTTCTTTCTTGTTGATTACCGAAACTTCGTGTTCTATCAGTTTGTGGAATATAATTATTTATATTTTGATATCCCTGCCTATACATTCCGCGTTGATAGTTATCGCGCATTCCTAAATATCGTCCTCTATTGTTATAACTAACATATCTACGACCACTATACCAACTACGTCCCTCATTCATTCGCCAACTATGACCACCTCTGTAAACAGCATATATACGTGGACGACCAAAATAGAAATAATCGCGACGTGGATATCTTGCATACACACTCAGATACCAATAGCCTGCATCCCACCATAAAGGTTTATAAAAGTAAGATGCTTCTATAAAAGACCGATATTGCCAATCTAATAAGATATAGCTTAAATCGAGGTTTCTGTGTGTCCAATATGTTCCAAAGAGGTCATCGGTAGTATTTATACTCATTAGATAGTCTAAATTCACTTCGAATGCGGCTTCGTATTGTTCTTCTGTTAAGTTAAGCTCGTATGCCATCTTATCTGTTAAGAATAATGCCTGCGAACGAGCATGTTCATAACTCATAGAAAATACAGAACCCACTATTGTGAATAGCGCTATTAAAACTATTATAAATTTCTTCATACTCTCTTCTTTCATCATTACATAGTATGGTAACACTTATGTTTTGATGTTGCAAAGAAACAAACTTTATTCTATATAAGAAAAAGGATTTTCCCTAAACAGAAAAGGATTTTCCCTAAATGAAACTTATCTGCTTTTATATACAATTTCATTTCTCAATGTGTAGGGTTGAATAGCATATTTATATGTGTTCTTTTGAGTATTTAGACTTTTTAGTGGAAATGAAGTCATAATTTTATAGTTCACATTACTTTTTACATCTTAGTTATGTTGCGTAAAAATAATTAGTACGCATCTAAGTTTAGTAAAAGGAGATAATTTCTTTCCACGTCAATAATAAGTAAATAGAATAGGTAAAACTATCAAAAAGAATTAAAAAGGTAATTTTAATTCTACCATACTGTCTAATAGCGCATTTGATGGATTTGGAGGTAAAATAAATACCGAATTACTCTTAAGGTAACTCGGTATTTACAATCATTCATAAGAGAATGGAAGTGATCTCGAACATCGTTTATCTTTTTCTTCTTTTATTCTTCCCGAAGAAATTAAAGAAAACAGGTTTACCATTAAGTCGTCTATAAAGTTTCCAGCCTAATAGAACAGCGTCTGCTATGCCCATGCCAGTAGACATGAAGTTTGAAACTCGTTTTGTTGGCGTTGAAGAATTACGTGTCTTATGGAAAACATCATTCCATAAATTCTCTATTTGGTTACTTTCCTTTGTAATATCGGTAAGTAATTGTGCTTTGCGCAAACGAATATCATTTAAATTCTGATATGCAGGACTATTATCTGAATTACTATACATAAGTACTTTATTTAGACATCAATAAACTCACCAAAAATCTAACAAGTGGTCGTTGGATAAGTCGTTGACAGAATAATAAAATGATGATTAGAAACACCAGATAGATTCCACCAATTATGAGAAAGGCATAAGCTAGTGAACCTACTAATGGTTGTAATGCATAAGCAGCTGCGAACGAAAAGTAGATAGCTGTGATAGACAATAATCCTACTATTGCAATTAAAATGGCAAAAGCAGTAAGTAAGCGTACCATTTTTTCTATTATATCAAGCTTTACATATTCTGTCTGAAGCCCAATATAATGTTTAAATCGTTCTATGAGTCTTGCAAGAGTTTCTACATTATTATCGTTCGAGAACATTCTTCTTTAGTTTAGAGTGTATCAGATGCTGCGTCTTTGATATCTTCAACGAATTCTTCTGCTTCTTTTCGGCTGAGCTTAATATCATGCTTGTTGCAGAAATCATCTACAGCATCAGAAATTTTTGTGCGTGTGTCAGAACCTTTTTCAGGTGCCATTAAAATACCTAATGCAGCACCTGCGATAGCGCCCCCAATAAATGCGCTAATATAACCTAATGTCTTCATAATTTGTCAGTTTTTTTGTTGAACATATATTTATCAAACGCAAATATAATATTTTATTCTGGACTATGATGGATAACTCTGTTTATTTAGTGTTAATTTTTCTTATAAATAATTTATTTAACAAACTTTAGATAGTAATATTACTATAAATTGCCATTAAAGTTGTAATTTCGCACAATCAAATTTTTTTGAAATAAAACGATTTATTAAGTATAAGTAAATATAAATGGATATGAAGAAATTGATGATTTTTGGTGCAGCTATTTGTGTTGCAATGGCTTTTACTGGCTGTAAATCGAGTGAGAGCGCATATAAGAAAGCTTATGAAAAAGCAAAAGCACAAGAGCGCACTGGTTATACAACAGAAGAAACTGCTACTGGATCATCAGATGTTCCTGTAGTTGCTCCTGTTGAAACACAGCCAGTAACAGATACACATGTTGAAGATAACTACGACAACGAACCTGTTCGCCGTGAGAATGTATCGGTTGTAGAAGGAACTGGTTTGAAAACATATAGCGTTGTTGTTGGCTCGTTCGGCGTAAAAGCCAATGCTTATAATTTCCAAGGACGTTTAAAAAATGCAGGGTACGATGCACAAGTAGCATTTAATAGTGGAAATAATATGTATCGTGTAGTAGCTACCACATTCGATAGTAAAGCTTCAGCTGTTCAAAGTCGAAATCAGTTGCGTAGTCAATATCCAGATGCTTGGTTGCTTTCTAAATAATGGGTAGAATTCTATCTATTGATTTTGGAAAGAAACGAACAGGTATAGCAGTAACCGATCCTTTGCAAATTATTGCAAATGGTCTAACTACTGTCGCAACTTCTGAATTATTCGATTTTCTCAAAACATACGTAGAACAAGAAAACGTAGAACGTATAGTGATAGGTCGTCCATTGCAATTAAATGGGCGACCTAGTGAGAATTTGGCAAGAGTAGGGCAGTTTGTTAAAACCTGGCAGAAAACAATGCCAACTATCCCTATTGACTATTATGATGAACGTTTTACTTCAGTAATTGCTCACCAAGCAATTATTGCTGGAGGTGTTAAAAAGAAAATGCGTAGAGAAGATAAAGGACTTGTAGATGAAGTTTCTGCAACAATTATCTTACAAGATTATATGCATTCAAAGAATATCTAAAAAATCTTATTGAATACGTTCACGCATCTTCATATATTAAAAGATTAGAAAATGATATTACCAATATATACCTTAGGACAACCTGTACTGAGGAAAGTGGCAGAGGATATACCTTTAGATTATCCAGGATTACAACAATTGATTACAGATATGTTTGAAACTTGTGCTGCGAGTGATGGCATAGGTTTGGCTGCACCACAAATAGGAAAAGCAATTCGTGTTGTAGTAATAGACTTAGATGTTATATCTGAGCATTTCCCAGAATATAAAGGTTTTCGACATGCTTTCATTAATGGGCATATTTTAGAATTCGATGATTCTGTAACCGATACGATGGAAGAAGGCTGTTTGTCGTTACCAGGAATACATGAGAATGTAACCCGTCCTACTCGTATTCGTGTAAAATACTTAGATGAAAACCTGACAGAACATGATGAGTGGATTGATGGGTATTTAGCACGAGTAATTCAACATGAGTTCGATCATATAGAAGGTAAAGTTTTTACCGATAGAATTTCGGTTTTTCGCAAGCAAATGATAACAAAAAAGCTGAAAGCATTAATTTCTGGCAATTTTAATTGTCGCTATAAAGTAAAACCAGCGAGCCGAAAGCGATAAAGAGAATAAATGTTTCGGTTTTTTGTAATATTCATATTTGCTTTATTTGCATCACCTTCCTCTGCTCAATATAATATTAAAAGGTTGATGGAGGAAGGGCGGAACTCGCTTAGCAATGGATATTATATAAATTCTTTAGATATATTTCAGCGTATTGTTGCATTAAAGCCTAATCTATACGAAGCATGGTATTTGATGGCTTTGTCTAAATATCACCTTGAAGATTATAAAGGTGCGTATGAAGATTGTGAGAAGGCATTAGAACTACAACCATATATTGCCGATATTTATGATTTGTATGGGCTAATCTGTATCCATGAAGAAAAATATGACAAAGCTGCTGATGCCTATACTAAGGCTATAGAGATAAATAACGATAATCGAGAGTTCTGGTTTAATCGTGCATATAGTTTGTATATGAAAGGCTGTCCTAAAGAGGCTTTACAACAATTGTCTTCTGTTCTGAAACGGTGGCCTGATTTATCTGTTGCCCAAGCCTTATGGAATGATATAAAATTAGGGAAGAAGCCTATAAAGAAGAATTCTCAGAAATCAGGAAGTAAGTATCTAAGATATAGTCTACCGAAAAATATACCAGGGTTATTGCAATGGAAAGAAAAGGCTCCTAAGTTGTAATAGCTAAGATGTTCTGATGTGTATTATATTGTAATTTCCTAATAAATAAGGATTGTGTAGTTGTTTGACTTTCACTATCTTTGCAACCATTAAATAATATTAGGTTAATACAATAAAAGTATGAACAAATTTTTACTTACATTCTTATGCACTACACTTCTGCCCACATCGCTGTTAGCTGATAAGAAAACAGAAGCTAACGACACATTACACACTTACGACATAGAGGAGGTTTATGTTTACGACCAACCTAAAGAAACTTACCGGCTTAGTCAGCAACCATTAAACAGTACGACCTTTAGCCGGCTTCAGCTAAATAGTCTTAATACACAAGATCTTCGCCAACTTTCGGCTTTTGTTCCTTCGTTTGTAATGCCCGAATATGGCTCACGTTATACCTCTTCTATGTATATGCGTGGAATTGGTTCACGAGTAAATTCACCTGCTGTAGGAATGTATGTAGATGGAATACCTATTCAGAGTAAAAGTGCTTTCAATTTTCATACATACGATATAGATAGAGTAGATGTGCTTCATGGACCGCAAGGAACACTTTACGGAATGAATACCGAAGGTGGATTGATTCGCCTATATAGTAAGAATCCGTTTGAGTATCAAGGAACAGATCTTAAACTCTCGCTTGGTAATAAGTTTTGGCGTAAGGCAGAAATAGGACATTATGCGAAGTTGAATGCTAAAACAGGACTTGCTATTTCTGCTTTTTACGATGGCCAAAATGGTTTCTTCACAAACAAATATAATGGCAAACATGCCGATAAGTATAATGAGTTTGGTGGAAAGGCTCAGTTACTATGGATTCCAAACCAGCATCTAAATCTTAGCTTTGTGGCAGACTATCAGTATGTCAATCAAAATGGATTTCCATACGGACAGATTGTAACGAAGGAACAAATTGCTGCGGCTAACATAACATCGCCTTATTATGGACTTGAAGCTGGTACACAAGCTCCAAACCAAAATCGTCCAAGTGCTTATAAGCGTAACATTTTGAATACTGGAGCTAATATAAAGTATAATGGAAATGGCTTTGTATTAAATTCTATGACGTCTTGGCAGTTCCTTCGCGATGATATGAAAATGGATAACGATTATCTTCCTTATGACTATCTACATTTAGAGCAGCGACAACTACAAAACTCCGTTGTAGAAGAACTTTCTGTTAAAAGTAAAAATAAAAGTCGTTGGCAATGGGCATTTGGAACTTATGCTGCTTATCAATGGTTACGAACCGATGCACCTGTTTATATGGGAAGCGATATGAATAAGTTTCTTTCTAAACATATAACCGACTATGCTTATAATGGTATGCTTGCTGCAATGACTAAGCGATTGGCTGCAGATATGATAAAAAGAGGAATGCCAGAAGATAAGGCTATGGAAGCTGCTGCTATTGCAGCAAAGGCTGCAATAGCAAGAGCTGGTGGTGTAAGAATTAATATGCAGATGGAACCTATATCTGAATTATTCCGAACACCAACTTTCAACTTGGGATTTTACCATGAAAGTAATATAAACATTACTAATCATTTGCGTGCAACATTGGGACTACGGTACGATTATTCACACGTTGCTATCCATTATGATACTTCAGCACGTCTTCTGTTAGATGAAAGTGTAATGGGAATAAACATAAAGCCCACAATAACTTCTACACTTGCGCACAACGAAAAGAACCATTTTAAACAGCTGTTACCTAAAATAGGTCTCACCTATCAATTAAATGATGGTAGCAACGTATATGCAACTTGGTCTAAGGGATATCGAGCAGGAGGCTTTAATATTCAGATGTTCTCTGATATTTTGCAAACTGAACTTTCTTCGGCTGCACAAGGTGCACGAGGCGATGTTGATGTAGAACATGACGAAGCTTATTATAATAACATAGCAAAGACGATAGCATATAAACCCGAAACGAGTTTTAATTATGAAATTGGTGCACATTTAAACTTGCAAGGTGGACAAATGAGACTAGATTTAGCTGCCTACTATATGCAAATAAAAAATCAGCAATTATCTGTTCTAGCGAACAATTATGGATTTGGCAGAATGATGACTAATGCTGGGAAAAGTCATTCGTGCGGTGCTGAAGCAACATTGCGTGGTGGTGCACTTAACGATAAACTCTCTTATGGCGTAAGCTATGGATTTACAAGTGCAACATTCGATGAATATAGCGAAACAAATGCTACAGGTGTTAAAATAAACTATAAAGATAAGCGAGTTCCATTTGTACCACAGCATACTCTTTCTGCAAATGCAGACTATCTTATAAATGTTGATCCTGCGGCTCTACTCGACCCAACAAATAAATTTCATCTACGTTCTGTAACCGTAGGGTTGAATATGATAGCACAAGGTAAGACCTATTGGGACGAACTAAACACAATTGCACAAACTTCTATGCCACAGTGGGCGCACATGCCGATGCTAACTTTGGTTCAATGCATATAAATTTGTGGGTTCGTAATCTTACCGATACTAAATACAATACCTTTGCTGTACAAAGTGGAGCAACTGGCACAAAGTATACCTTTGGTCAGCTTGGCAATCCCTTCCAGATAGGTGTTGATATATCTCTCCATTTTTAAAACTAACATTGTCTTAGAAAAAAATGAAGATTGCTTGTGGCAAGAATAAGAATGCTACATAAATAATGAATATTACTGTTAGAAACAAAGACCGTCAGGCTCGGCGAGAGTAGGGCGGTCTTTTTTTATATTGCTATAATATCGGCGTATAAGTCATTTTGCAGACCGATTATTTTGAACTACTTTTTTGAATTTAAATGAGACTTCTATCTATGAAATCATTATGATTATACTGTGCTCTTTCAAGTTGTGAGTTAATTTCTTCTAAAGATACACCTGAACATTACGTCTATGCCATTCTTTTCAACATCTGAGCTGTTGCAGAATATACTGCTTCTTATTCATAAACATTTCAAATGCAGCAAATGCTGTAAATAAGAGTATACTGTGAAGTTTCAGCCTACCAAATGTCTATTACACCCAGATGCAATAACACCAGATACCCCAACCATATATTTAGAATCAAAATTTATATTACGTGCAAAGAAACACAACAATACGAACGTGCCATAGTTGTTCCACTATATTCTTTTGCTTCTTATATATATTCATAACATTCTTATAGGCAATAGACATTATTTTTCTAAAAGCTACGTATTGTTTTTATTTACGTGTAAGTAGAGTTTTACTTACACGTAAATAAAGTTTTACTACACGTAAATAAAAACTTTACTTACATGTAAATAATAATATCTAATCAGTATCTTGTTGATACCGAAAGGTATATAACTAGTAACGGATACATGAATAAATTGCATCAGAGCAATGTATTGCCGAAGATTATGGTACAGAGACTGCACCATAATCTTCGCATACAATGATGTTTATACGTATAGGTCTAAAATAAAAGGTGGACTTGCTTAGCAAATCCACCTTATATAATAATTAATTATATAATCTTAGAAGAATAAGTAGCGATTGTCTACAACCTTTGCGTTTAATACTAGATCTTGCATAAATCCGCTTGCAGCCTGCATATTTTGTTGCATACACATTTGCATTTGCTTAGCTTCGTTGTACTGAACACCTGCGCGCATAGCTTTGTTTACTACCTGGAATACATAAACACCAGCATTACCCTTGACAGGATTCTTTGAGAATTTTCCTGTGGCTGTAGCTGCTACTGCACCAGAAAGTGCTGGCTCGGCTGCACCTGTTGCTTGAACAAATACAGGAGAAGCAAATGTTATTTGTTTAACTTCGCTAATCTTAGCGCCTTTTGATTGTGCGGCTGCTATACTGCCAATACCTTTGAGTTTAGCAATAAACATCTCGGCTTTCTTATCCTTGATAACCTCACGTTTTAAAATATCTTTCACTTCAGCATCGTCCCATGGGCGGTAACCTTGTGGATGTATTTTTGTTAGCACAACAACCATAAAGTGGTCGTTATCACCACATTCGTATAACTGAGATATATCACCTTCTTTTGCTTCAAAGAGCCATTTAAATGCCTCGCGAGTGCCATGAATACCTGCAAGATAGTGTTCTGCAGTTGTTATATTCTTATTTTCCTGAACCTTATAGCCAAATTTTGCTGCATTCTTTTCTAAGTCTGCAAGTGTTCGTCCACCTGCTACATATTCAGAAAATTTATTGAAAGCTGCACTACGAGTATCTTTAGAGAAATCAATAGTTTTCTTTATGATAGCTGCAGTTGTCTTCGTCTTCATAGCCTTTTTATCTAGCACTTGAAGAATTACGTTACCCTGTGAGAGAGCTAAGTTCTGAATATTATTTACAGCTCCATTCATAATTGCATTAATGAATTGACGATTATCTTCGTTCATCGTAGTGGCTTGCTCGTATTGCTGACCTGTAAACCAAATTTTCTCACCTGTTTGACCATAACGTTTAGCAATAGCATCGAAATCGGCTCCTCCGTCTAAAGCCTTCTGTATTGAGTCTGCCTTTGCAATAGATTGTTCTTTTGTAGCTGCTGCGACCTGAATCTGACGGAACTGAACAGAATCGGGTAACTGTTCCTTGTTTAATACACGTATAATATTTAGAGTATTATCTTCTTTATTCTCTATTACATTTGTAGTTCCAACGCCTAAAGAATCTATCTTACCCGCAATGTCTGGATATGCTTGATAAGCACTACTACTTACAGGCAAACCAATGTATGGAATGAGACTACCACTTTTGCTGACAATAAGAGCTGGATCAGTAGCAGTTGCTAATTGTTTTTGATAAGCAATCATCTCCTTATTAATAGTGTTACGATCAGCTTGACTTGGCACGATTTTATAATCTACATACTTTATATCACGGCTTTCTACTGTCTGACGGAACATAGGTTTAAGCTCTTCGTACTTTGCCTTTAGATCTTCATCAGTATACTTTACATCAGCATCTTTTACAGACGTATATGCCATAGATGCCAATTGGATTTGTGCTTCCTCATTTTCATCTTTGAATGCAAGTTTTGCTTCTGCTTTGTTAGAAAGAATGCAACTTGCATAAAGAGTTTGGAACTTCTGACCTAAAAGTTGTGCACGAAGGTTCTTTTCAACAAACATCCAATAGTTATAAGCTGTCTTCATTTGCTCAGCTTGTTGAGGATTTGAAACTTTAGCCTTTTCGTAGCCATCAAGGAATTGTTTAAGTATGGTTACATCAAACCTGCCAGTTTGTTGATTAATGAAAGGAGTTTGTGATAACATAGGGTCTGTACCTTCATTCAGTACATTTTGTAGCTCTTTCTCTGTAACAGTTAAGCCAACCTTTTGCGCATCAGTTTCGATAACACGATTTGTTATCAGTTGTTGCCACACTTGGTCTTTAACTTGATTGAGCTCGGTTTCTGACAAGTTATCACGTTGCATTGTAAATTTAATAGCATCTTGATACTCATCGAATAACTTTTGGAAGTCTTGCACATTAATTTTCTCTCCTAAGACTTCACCTACTTGTTGCCGTGCTTCACCTTTAATTCCATTACAAGAACGGAAAGCTTCTTCGGCAATAAATGCAAAAAGCCCTAAACTGATTATAATAATCAGCGTAACGCCTTTGCTTCTGATTTTTTTCCTAATGCTGCCATGTCTATTTTATTTATTTTTTTGATTTATTTCTTTTATAGATGAAAAAAATTGCGTACAAAAAAATACAAATAAAAAAAGATAATTAAGGTAATAATTCTCAAAGAAAAATGTGCTAATTGTAGACTTTTTAGTTTCACAAGTTCTATCTTTGTCATTGTATTCTTGATAATTTTAAATTCGTATCTCCCTATCTTTATTAATTCATTTAATTTTTGGAAAGCTTTGATACTCATGCAGAATGAATCCACTTATCGTCATATAATCATCACTTTCTGGCAGATCCAAGTCGAACATATCGTTTACTTTCTCAATTTCTAAACGTGCAGATAGAATATACTCATTGTCTGCAATTTTCTTTGCAATATACTTTGCATTGTCGTGTTCGTCTTCTATATCTCCAAATATTTCTTCTACGATATCTTCTAATGAGACAATACCGCTCGTACCCCCAAATTCGTCAATCACTATACCCAAACTCTTCTTTTGTTGTAAAAACATGTGCATCAGTTTCTGGGCTGTCATTGTTTCTGGTACAAAAGGCATTTTTCGTATATGTTCACGCCATACCTTCGAATTCTTAAACATTTCAGAAGAGTGAATATAACCCTCTATATGGTCGATATTACCTTTATAGACAACAATCTTTGAATTTCCACTTTCTATGAATTTCTGTTGTAGTTCTTCTGTTGAACATGTTATATCCACTGCTTGTATCTCAGTACGAGGTATCATACAGTCTTTAACCTTCGTATCCGTAAATTCTAATGCATTCTGGAAAATTTTGACTTCTTCTTCTATTGTCCCATCATCTTTGGCATCATCAATAGAACTCTGTAGCAGATAATCCAAGTCTACTTTCGTGAAAGTATTATCGCTTTTCTCTTCATCTATCTTTACTCCTATTAACTTTAGCATAATATGTGCCATAAAAATAGATAAACGACTAATAGGTCATAAGGTTATAAAAAATAAATATGCCAACGGAGCAAAGAAAGATAATAATGTATTAGGATTACTTTTGAATATGACCTTTGGCATGAACTCACCAGTAAATACAACTATGATAGTAGATAATATTGTATTTAAAAGAACCTGTGTAACAGGAGAGTAAGATAAAAATAAAGTGGTGTTAAAGATATTTGCAAACAATATTCCATATAGGACTAAAACTATATTATTGCCCACTAACATCGTAGAAACGAATCCATTAGGATTACGATAGAATATTTGCAAACATTTTTGTGCTATTCCATTCTTTTCTTTATCCATTTCTACAAGCATCCTATTGCTCGAGATAAAGGCTATCTCCATTCCTGAGAAGAACGCTGAAAGAATCAGAGAAATGAATATTCCAATTATTAAACTGATATCCAATGTTTTTATCTATTTATTATAGTTTCATGTTTTCTCTGATGACTAATCGTATCTATTGGTGCAGTTGGCATTGTCATCATTTTATTATTATTGGGTGAGAACTCTCGGTCGTTAAATATTCCCCAACCTTTTGTCTGTCTAATTTCATAATTAGTCATTTGTTCATCACTTTTAAACCAATCTCCTTCTAAAGCTTTATCAGGAGTTTTTATACGTGAATATCTATGAGACCATATTTCATGATTTCGTTCATCCCAAAATAGTTCATTACCATAGAATTCTATATCTTTTGCTGTAACTATTTGTACATGCCCATGAAGTTCCCAACGGCGTTCTTTATCATAATAAATGGCAGTATCACATTGTAGAAACCCCAATATATGTTTTTTTAGATCGAATTGCGTTAGTAATATACCTTTATTAAATGTCCAACGCGAAGGATGCTTCACTTCATTAACTTCCCATTCCTCTGCTATAATACGATACTTAATAATCCCAGAATCAGAAATCAATGTGTTTACACCGTATGTAGTCATAATCGGGACAGAATCTCGATCATAAATTGCTGGAGCTGGATTAGTATGCTTTTTATTGCACGAGGCAAAAAAAGATATGAAACAGAAAGCAACTATTGCAGAAAAGATGATAGGTTTGCTTTGTTGCATAGTATAAGTATAATAAAGAATTACTTACCGCACTTTAAACTTAGCGAACCAGCGTTCGTTAAATGTAAGACCTACATTAATGCGAAACATATTTTCATTTATTAAATTTATCCTATTTCTATTCACCCATTCAAATCCAATATTAAGCATACTCCTATAATTATAGTTATTGACTATAGGAATACCTAATCCCATACTTGCTGAAAGTTCTTTTGGACCATCTTGTCCATTTACTGTTATATATGGTGTAGAGTAGCTTATACCTGCACGATAATGCAATTTGCTAAGGAAACCGCGATAACGTTCTCCTCTGCAATAATCTCCTCCAAGTGTGATTTTCTGCATATCTTTAAGTTGCCCTTTTACTAAAGCGTAAGTTGCCTTATTGTTTATAACATTAAATTGTGGCATCGCTATATCTGCCCATTTTTGTAATTGATAATCTATTCCTAATTTTAGGCGGTCATTATGATTCCACATAATACCGATACCGAAAATATGAGGGAGTGTCAAAGCTTTATTTATAGTATAACTTGTTGTATCATTCACAGCAGTCTGTGTATTTCTTGATATAATATTGCATGTTGCATCAGAATTAAGTTTATGTCCTAAGGAATAAGTTAATCCTAATGTAACACTATTCTTTTTAGAAAGCTTCTGTGTATATTGCAGACCAAAATCTACTTTATAGCTTTTCACATCATAAGTATATATTTTCGATAATGTCTTTATATACGAATCGCTATAATTGTTTTCGACTGTTCTTTCTAAGCTTCCCCAAAGATAAGCTATGTTAGCTCCAATAGCAAATCCTTTAATAGGCTCCCATCCGAGTCCTAAATAAACCTGCCTTATACCACCAGCCCCCGTAAAGGTATTAGAGTATGTTGCTTCTTTTATTGAAGGATTCTGTATAGAGTTTATATTTCTGCTACTCGTGTAATCATATCCAACATTTGTATAAGGGAGTAAACCAAAACTGACGCCCACATGCTTAAATGCCCTGAATGCAGCATTAATATATTCTATATTACCATTATTTGCGTTCTTTTTATGTCCATTCTCTTTGAAGTTCGTCAGTTGTAAACTTAGACCAGCGTCAAATATAAATGAAAGTGAATCCAATGCCGAATATGAAGCAGGATTTTGAAAATTTATTTGGTTATGTTCATGAAAACCGTATGCTAATCCGTTCATGCCACGATTGAAACTTGTAGACTGTGGAGACAATGTTCCTAATCCAAATTGACTGTAGGGGGAGTTTGTGCCACTCTGTGCCTTTGCTGTCATTGATAAGGCAAAACAGAGCATCGCTGTGAGTATTTTCTTCATCTGTTAGTAATTTCAAATAACATAAACAGTGCAAAGTTATTAAAAAAAAATGATAATGTAGAAAATCTATATACTATTTTGTTTTTTAATAAGGTTTCTTTGCGATATCACAGTTTTTCACTACCTTTGCCCACCAAATGAAGAGAGGTATTCAATATATTATATATGTTTTTATTCTGCTATCAGTTTTTCCACTGACAGCAAACTCTTATTCATTAACCTATTCTGATTCTGTTGAGATCTCTCTTTTGACTTGTACACCTGGTACAGAATCTTGGGAACAATATGGACATACTGCAATACGCTATAACGATATTGCCAACAAGAACGATCTTGCCATAAACTATGGTTTGTTTTCGTTCGATCAACCCTATTTTATTCCTCGTTTTGTACTTGGGAAGACTGATTATAAGGTTGGCCTGTCTACAACTGATGATATGTTACTTGCATATTCGTACGAGGGGCGAGGTGTCTTTGAACAGGTATTAGATTTAACTAGAGAAGAGAAGTATCAGATTTATCTTGCGTTAAAAAATAATTTACTTCCAGAGAATGTCGTGTATCGTTACAATTTCTTTTATGATAATTGTACAACACGCGCACAACACATACTTCTTGATCATTTAAATGGGAAGATAAAGTGCCTACCCGAAAAGTCCAAAGTGTTGTATTCATATCGTGAAATGATACATAAATGGAATAAAGAAGATGTATGGGTGCAATTGGGTGAAGATATGTTATTAGGTGTAACCGCTGATATCCCTGTAAAAACGAAACAGCAAGAACTCTTTTTGCCTGATAACCTGCGCAAGTATATAGGGCGTATTGTACATAATGGTAAATCTTTAGTAAAGCGTGAGTCGTACCTTGTACAGCCACCTCAATTCATTGAGTCAAAAACCTCTTTAATCTCTCCTATGCAGGTAGCAGTTATTTTTGCAATTATAGCGACACTCATATTGTTTTATGAGTATAATCGGAAAAAAGCTTTGTGGTTTTGGGATATTATGCTTATGGTAGCTTCTGGTATTATAGGGATTCTTCTTTTCATAATGATATTCTCTTCCCACCCTTGTGTAAGTATCAATATGATAATATTTTTGTTTAATCCATTAGCTTTGTTCTTGATACCTTCAGTTATTAAGAGTATCAGGCATAAAAAATTACATTGGTGGTGGTCTGTCTGGAGTGTATCAATTATAATAGGGTTTATCGGGAGATTTTTTCAACAGATTCCAGTTCCTATTTTAATAGTGGCATTATTCTTGCTATTTAATTGTATCTTCCATCAGTGGTTGGTAAGACATATTTATATAACTGCGATAGAAAGAAAGTAAAACAAGATGATGAATAAATACATTACCGCACTATTCATAGTATTAGCAGCAACGGGTGTAGAAGCACAGACTTATCAATCTGTGCTAAAGGTAGCTGTGAAGCATTCTTCTTTAGAAGATTTTTGCAATCATCTTGAATTGAAAGGTTTAGGGGCAGAAGTGCTTTCTGTGATAGAAGTCTATAAAAATATAACAAAAGAAGATGAAATAGATTATACTACAACATATCTTTTATTATCTAATAGGCGCAATGCTAAATATTATGTCGTAAGATTATCAGAAAACTTAAAAAGGACTATATCATATTATTTACCGCTCCATCAACTCATTCTTCTATACTAATACGTGCTCCGAGTTATTTTTATCTCATAAATTCATATATTCTACTTATTATAAAATAAATAACAGATAAAAATAACATTCACATAAGCGAGTAGTAAAACTAATTTGTAAAAAAACAATACTCGCTAAAAATACAAGAGTAAAAAAATGAACTTTACAAAAATTATTGAAGTACCTTTTTGGAGACAAATCAACACGTGATATGAAACTTATTCAACCGTATGTTGAAAAAAAGTTAAGGAAGCTTATCCAGCTATAAAAAGAACTTAGTAATGATGAATTAAGAGCTAAAACGAAAGAAATCCGGCAATATGTTCAAGATGCGGGAAAGCAGGAACGTGAAGAAATAAACAAACTACGTGAGAGTATTGAAGAAACCCCGATAGATGAACGTGAAAGTATTTTCAATAAGATAGACAAACTCGAAAAGGAAGCATTGGATAATTATGAAAGAGCCTTAGACGAGGTTATGCCTATTGCCTTTTCTATTGTAAAAGATACAGCACGTCGTTTTACAGAAAACGAAGAAACTATTGTTACAGCAAATGACTTCGATCGTGAACTTGCTGCCGATCCTCGAAAAGATTTCATTACTATTGATGGCGATAAAGCTATTTACCACAATCATTGGACCGCAGGTGGAAACGACCTCAAATGGGAAATGGTTCACTACGATGTTCAGCTTTTCGGTGGTACAGTTCTTCATCAAGGTAAGATAGCTGAAATGGCAACAGGTGAAGGTAAAACCCTTGTAGCTACACTCCCAGTATTCCTTAATGCATTGACTGGTAATGGAGTACATGTCGTAACTGTAAACGATTATCTTGCTAAACGTGACTCAGAATGGATGGGACCATTGTATGAGTTCAATGGCTTGTCTGTCGATTGTATTGATAAGCATCAGCCAAATTCACCAGAGCGTCGTCGTGCTTACCAAGCCGATATAACTTTGGAACGAACAACGAGTTCGGTTTTGATTATCTTCGTGACAATATGGCAGTATCGCCTGCCGATCTCGTGCAACGTAAGCATAACTATGCTATTGTCGATGAGGTTGACTCTGTGTTAATAGATGATGCTCGTACACCTCTTATTATTAGTGGTCCAGTACCAAAAGGCGATGACCAGATGTTTGAAGAATACCAGCCGTTGGTTCAAAAACTCTTTGAAGTACAGCGTAAGCAAGCTACTGAACTACTTGCAGATGCTCGTTCTAAAATATCACGTGCAGCTAATACTAAAGATGAGAAAGAACGTCAGGCAATGGTTGAAGAAGGATTTCTTGCTCTTTATCGTTCATACAAAGCACTACCAAAAAATAAAGCACTTATTAAATTTCTATCCGAAGATGGTATTAAGTCAGGTATGCTGAAGACGGAAGAATTCTATATGGCAAACAATAATCGAGAAATGCCTAAAGCTGTAGAGCCTCTTTATTTTGTTACAGACGAGAAAATGAATTCTTGCGATCTCACAGATAAGGGCGCAGCTTGGCTAGCTAAAGAGGTAAATGACGATAAATTGTTTGTTCTCCCTGATATCACTACACAACTTTCACAACTAGAAAAGGAAAAAGAAGAGAAAGCTATAGATGAACAGACTTATCTTGATAAAAAAGATAATCTGATGAGTAACTATGGAGTCCAGAGCGAACGTGTACATACATTACAGCAGTTGCTTAAGCATACACGATGTTTAATAAAGACGATGAATATGTTGTTCTTGACGGTGAAGTAAAGATTGTTGATGAACAAACAGGTCGTATTATGGAAGGTCGTCGTTGGAGTGACGGTTTACACCAAGCTGTGGAGGCTAAAGAACATGTGAAAGTTGAAGCCGCCACACAAACCTTTGCCACTATTACTTTACAGAATTATTTCCGTATGTATCATAAATTGGCTGGTATGACTGGTACAGCGTCTACTGAAGCAGGCGAGTTCTGGGATATTTATAAACTTGATGTTGTAGAAATTCCTACTAACCGTCCTATTCAACGTAACGATATGGAAGACCGCGTCTACAAAACGGCTCGAGAAAAATATGCTGCCGTAATCGATGAAATAGAAGAAATGCGTAATAATGGACGTCCATGTTTGGTTGGTACTACCTCTGTTGAGATTAGTGAATTGCTTAGCAAAATGCTTAATATGCGTAAAATTCCACATCAAGTATTAAATGCTAAACAACATTTAAAAGAAGCGCAAATTGTAGCAGAAGCAGGACGTTCTACTAATGGGCTTGGAGCTGTTACAATTGCAACGAATATGGCTGGTCGTGGTACCGACATAAAGCTTACCCAAGAGGTAAAAGATGCTGGCGGGTTAGCCATTATTGGTACAGAACGTCATGAAAGTCGTCGTGTAGATAGACAGTTGCGTGGTCGTGCAGGACGTCAGGGGGATCCAGGTTCATCTGTATTCTATGTTTCATTGGAAGACAAACTGATGCGTCTTTTTGGTTCAGAACGTATTGCAAAGGTAATGGATAGGCTGGGATTCGATGAAGGAGAACGTATCGAAAGTTCAATGATATCCAGCAGTATAGAGCGCGCACAAAAGAAAGTTGAAGAAAATAACTTTGGTATTCGTAAGCGCTTGTTGGAATACGATGATGTTATGAATAAGCAACGTACCGTTATTTATGAGAAACGCCGTCATGCACTGATGGGTGAACGTATAGGTATGGATATCTCAAATATTATTTGGGATCGCTGTGTAAACATTATAGAGAATAATGACTATGAAGGTTGCAAAGAAGAATTCCTTAAAATATTAGCAATAGAATGCCCATTTACCGAAAGTGAATTCGGAAATATGAGCAAAGAAGACTTGGAAGAACGTGCTTTCCAAGATGCTATTGCAAACTTTGAACGTAAAACTGAACGTATTCAAACAGTAGCATGGCCTATTATTAAAGATGTTTATGAGAAACAAGGCGCAATGTATGAGCGTATTATGGTGCCTATAACAGATGGTAAACGTGTCTATAATATACCTTGCGATTTGAAAGAGGCTTACGAGACAGAAGCTAAATCTGTAGTTCGACAATTTGAGAAAGTAATTCTCTTACACCTCATTGATGATGATTGGAAGGAGAACTTGCGCCAACTTGACGAATTACGTCACTCTGTGCAGAATGCTTCATACGAGCAGAAAGACCCATTATTAATATTTAAGCTTGAGAGTGTCAAGTTGTGGGATAATATGATTAATGATATGAATAATCGTACAGCAAGTGTCTTGATGCGTGGGCAAATTCCAGAAATGCAACCATCCGATGAAGTTCAAGAGGCTGCTCCAGAACAAAGAACTCAACGTTACGACGAGAAAAAAGACGATTTAATAGATCAAAATCAACAAGCTGCAGCTAATCAGGATACACGTGAAACTGTACAACAGCAACACCGTGTTCCTTATACTGCAGAAAAAATGCCTCGCCCAAACGATCCTTGTCCTTGTGGTAGTGGTAAGAAATTTAAGAACTGTCATGGGCGGAATTTACGATAAACATACATATCTGAAATAAATAACACTGGAGCAAGATTAAAGAAAAGTCTTGCTCCTTTTTTCTATATATATTGTAATGAGAACGTTGTAAATGAATTTATCTACAAAAAAATATAGTTTTGTTTGGTCTATTAATAGAAAATACTTACCTTTGCACTCGCAAAATTAAAGTATGCACCCTTAGCTCAGTTGGTAGAGCAACTGACTCTTAATCAGTGGGTCTAGGGTTCGAATCCCTAAGGGTGTACTTTTAATGCTATTTCGTTTCAATGCACCCTTAGCTCAGTTGGTAGAGCAACTGACTCTTAATCAGTGGGTCTAGGGTTCGAATCCCTAAGGGTGTACGAATATTTCCATAAAGAAGAGGATGTGTCCATTTTGGCATACCCTCTTCTTTTTGTATGCCACCCCTATTTTCTCAAGGACAGTAGATATTTTGGACTGACCCGATATTCCTTTCTTTTTATATAGACTTATGAAATTGTGTGCTTAAGAGGTTAGACTTGCAACTGGGTTTTAGGACTGCCCCCAATTTCTACACAGTGATTGACACGTTTGAAAATCATTATCAAACCATACTCAATTTCTTTGTAAACAGAGCTACGAATGCAAATGCCGAGTCATTCAATGCTAAAGTTAAGGCATTCAGGGCACAGTTCAGAGGGGTGACAGATATTCCTTTCTTTTTATATAGGCTTATGAAATTATGCGCTTAAGAGTATAGGCTTGCAACTGGTTTTTAGGACTGACCCTTTTAAATCTCTGTACAACTATACAGCCGGCGTAATAGAAAGTATCTGCAGAGGTAGTTAATAGGAAAAAATGTCTAGTAAAATTAGGAAAAATCAAATACGTAAAGATTGTAGTTTGTTATGATATCTAATTTATAATTGACAGATATCTGAGACGTGCGTGGCAGATATCTAAAATGCAACTGATAGATATCTAAAATAAAAGCAACTCCATCTAATAAACTTTTATACACATCTGAGCTATTCTATTAAATTGATAAACATCTACCTTTATCATATAGGAGTGGTATAAAAAAAGATAAACTTTAAGAATATTAGTGCATTTTTCATTAGAAAGTCGTACCTTTGCCACATATTGATTTATAAAACTAATTTGTATTATGGTTAAAATCACTTTTCCAGATGGTTCTGTTCGTGAATATGAACAAGGGGTAACTGGACTTCAAATTGCAGAGAGCATTTCGCCAGCTCTCGCTCGCAACGTTGTATCTTGCGGGATTAATGGTGTAACAACTGAGTTAAATCGTCCTATTAATGAGGATGCAACAATAGCTTTGTACAAGTTTGAAGACGAGGAAGGAAAGCATACTTTCTGGCACTCTTCAGCACACTTATTGGCAGAAGCTTTGAAAGAACTTTATCCAGGTATTCAGTTCGGATTTGGTCCTGCTATTGAGAATGGTTTCTTCTATGATGTACAACCTGCTAATGGACAAGTTATTTCTGAGACAGATTTTCCTAAGATTGAACAGAAAATGCTTGAATTAGCAAAAAAAGATTTAAAGATTGTTCGTCGTGATGTTTCTAAAGAAGACGCTATTAAAGAATTTACAGCTGATGGACAAGAATATAAAGTAGAACACATTGTTGAGGACCTTGAAGATGGTACAATATCAACTTATTCGCAAGGAAACTTCACAGATCTTTGCCGTGGTCCTCATCTTATGTCTACAGGTGCAATAAAAGCTGTCAAACTAACAAGTGTAGCAGGTGCATTCTGGCGTGGAGATGCAAAAAGCGATCAATTGACACGTATTTATGGTATAACCTTCCCCAAAAAGAAGATGCTTGATGAGTATCTTGCAATGTTGGAAGAAGCGAAGAAGCGCGATCATCGTAAGATAGGTAAGGAGATGGAACTCTTTACATTTTCTGAGCGAGTTGGTAAAGGACTTCCTATTTGGCTACCAAAAGGTACGCAGCTTCGTCTTCGTTTACAAGAAGTTCTTAGAAAATTACAACGTCCATATCATTATCAAGAGGTCATCACGCCTGGAATTGGTGGGAAAAATCTTTATGTAACATCTGGACATTATGCTCATTATGGCAAGGATTCATTCCAACCTATACAAACTCCAGAGGAAGATGAAGAGTATATGCTTAAACCAATGAACTGTCCACATCACTGTGAAGTTTTTGCATATAAGCCACGTTCTTATAAAGATTTACCATTACGTATTGCAGAGTTTGGAACTGTATTCCGTTATGAAAAAAGTGGAGAATTGCACGGTTTAACTCGCGTTCGTACGTTTACCCAAGATGATGCTCATATATTTGTTCGTCCAGAACAATTGCGGAAAGAGTTTGAAGATGTTATTGATATTATCTTAAAAGTATTCGCTACATTTGGATTCAATGATTATGAAGCACAAATCTCACTCCGTGATCCTGCCGATAAAGAAAAGTATATTGGTTCGGATAAAGTGTGGGAAGAAAGTGAACGAGCTATAAAAGAAGCTTGTGAAGAAAAAGGACTAAATGCACGAGTAGAAATAGGTGAAGCTGCTTTTTATGGCCCTAAACTCGACTTTATGGTTAAAGATGCTATTGGACGTAGATGGCAATTAGGTACAATTCAAGTAGATTATAACCTGCCTAATAGATTTAAATTGGAATATACAGCAGAAAATAATACGAAAGAAACTCCTGTAATGATTCACCGTGCTCCATTTGGTTCATTAGAACGGTTTACAGCAGTCTTAATAGAACATACTGCAGGACATTTCCCATTATGGCTAACCCCAGATCAAGTAGCTATTCTGCCTATCTCAGAGAAATATAATGACTATGCACAAGATGTAAAGCAATACTTTGAATTGCATGATGTGCGTGCTTTAGTTGATGATCGTAATGAAAAGATAGGAAGAAAGATACGTGATAATGAATTGAAGCGTATCCCATATATGGTAATTGTTGGCGAAAGAAATGGAAGGTGGTCTGGTTTCTATGCGCCAACAAGGTGGAGGAGAACAGGCTACAATGACAAAAGAAGACTTTGTTCAACGTATTCAAAACGAAGTTGCTGAGCAAACAAAAAGTTTAAATTAGACAAAATCATAGATCATAAGGTGGGACCTTTAGATGAATAGAATGTGAAATCGAGATATAAATCCTCATAACCTCTTCGAATTATCGACAGTGTTTAAAGATATTTATATCTCGATTCATATTGATATTAGATTTCCACTCCAATTAAAAAACTAGATTATAAAAGGTTTATTTAACATCATATTCAGGAAATTAATAATAAATAAAGCTAAATATTGCTATATTCTAAAAAAAATATATATAATTCTATACGTCATAGAAAAAAAGCTGAGTAAAAATTGACTTTGCAAAAAAAAATATTTAAATTTGCAAAAGAAACAGCTTAACAGTAACTTATCTAAATTAGCTATTATGGGAAAGTATAATATTACAGGAAAGAAGGAGAAGGTGCGACATATCGTGGTCTAGTAAGTCCAAAATTAATGGAAGAGTTAAAAGATCAGATTCTGAATATAATACTCTTTCAACAGAGGTATCGGGATAAGAACTATTCCGCAAAACAACTTGCGGAAGATTTAGAAACCAACACAAGATATATCTCTGCAGTTGTGAATGTAAAGTTTAATATGAACTATACATCATTCGTAAATAAATTTAGAATAGAAGAGGCGATGGCAATTCTTGCATCAAAGAAGTATAAAGATCTGAACATGGAAGATATAAGTACTATGGTTGGTTTTGCAAATCGTCAATCATTCTACGCATCTTTTTATCGAATAAATGGAATGACTCCACGTGAATATAAGCTAAAAGCATTGCGTCCTAAGAACAAAGAAGTTGTTGATGTTGAAATGCGATAAAAGAATGGAAGAAGATTCTTTTAGTTATTCTTCGGAACGATTTGGCGATATACAAATGTTGCGTTATCGTTTAGATGGATTTAATGACCTTACACTAAAACAAAAACTTTATATTTACTGTTTAGCAAAAGCAACATTGTGGGGACGTGATATAACTTTTCATCAATTTGGTAAATACAACTTACAGATAAGAGAAGCCTTAGAATATATTTTCGTTGAAAGATATAAAGAAGATAGCGATGACTTTAAAAGCTTAGAGTTGTATTTGAAAAAAGTTTGGTTCTCTAATGGTATTCATCATCATTATGGGATGGAGAAGTTTACACCTACCTTTTCGCATAGTTATTTTATAGAAGCGTTGAATAAGATAGGTAAAGATAAATTAGGAATTAGTTCTGAAAAAGCTTTTAGTGATTATAAGAATATATTGAGCGAAATAATCTTTAATCCTAAATGTATGCACAAACGAGTGAATAGGGCAGAAGGAACTGACGTTATACGAACATCGTCGAATAACTTTTACGAAAATGTAAGCCAAAAGGAGGTTGAACAATTTTATATAGAGAAAAAAAGAACCGCTAAGAATAAACAATTATCGTTCGGGTTAAATTCCACTTTAGTTAAACGTGAAAAATAAGCTAAAGGAGATAGTTTGGAAATTAGATGGACGTTATGGTAAAACTATTAAGCAAATTGTCTTTTGGTTGAATAAAGCAGAAAACTATTGTGAAAATAATAATCAAAAGGATATAATTCATTTATTAATTGATTATTATACCTCTGGTGAACTTGCGGACTTTGATAAATATTCTATAAAATGGGTTACAGAATGTGGGGGACAAATAGATTTTATCAATGGATTTATTGAAGTATATGGAGATGCTTTAGGTTTGAAAGGATCTTGGGAGGGTATAGTGCACTACAAGGATTTAGAGGCAACAAGGCGTACAAAAACTATTTCGTCTAACGCACAATGGTTTGAAGATCACTCACCTGTTGATAAGCGTTTCAGAAAGAAAGTAGTAAAAGGCATTACTGCCAATGTTGTATGTGCAGCGATGCTTGGGGGAGATGAATATCCAGCATCAGCAATAGGTATAAATCTCCCTAATGCCGATTGGATACGAGCAGAATATGGTTCGAAGAGTGTAACCATCTCCAATCTCACATGTGCTTATAATATGGCAGCAAATGGAAATGGACTCATAGATGAATTTGTTATTGATGCTCAAACACGAGAACTGATAGAAAATTTTGGTAGTTTAACAGATGAATTACACACAGATTTACACGAATGTTTGGGGCATGGAAGTGGAAAACTTCTTTCAGGAGTAGATCCAGATTCACTAAAAAATTATGGAAATACTATTGAAGAAGCACGAGCAGATTTGTTTGGACTCTATTATATGGCTGACAAAAAATTGTTAGAGTTAGGACTATTAAAATCTGAAGAGGCCTTTAAAGCTCAATATTATTCATATATAATGAATGGATTAATTACCCAACTAGCTCGTATTAAGCCTAATAAACAAATAGAAGAAGCGCACATGCAAAATCGTGCATTAATTGCTTGGTGGGCGTATGAGATAGGAAAATCGGATAAGGTTATAGAGTTAGTACAGTTGCCTGATGGTAAGGCAAAAGCGCTTAAGACATTTGTACGTATCAATGATTATGCAGCTTTGCGTCAGATATTTGCTCAACAGCTTGCAGAAATTCAGCGAGTAAAAAGTATGGGCGATTTTAATAGGGCAAAAGAACTAGTGGAGACTTATGCTGTAAAAGTTAATAAGACACTACATAATGAAGTCTTGAGTCGTTATGAGCAATTGAACATAGCACCTTATAAAGGTTTTATAAACCCAGTTATGAAGTTAGAATACGGGCATAACAATCAAATAGTTGATGTTAAATTAGATTATACTGAGACTTATACTCATCAGATGATGAGATACTCAAAAGATTATAGTTTATGGCAACAGGAGAAACACACAATAAGCTAAAACAGATAAAACAATCGTTTCATTTGTTTATGAATGGTATTACTGCTCAATCTATGCGTGAAAAAGGGGCAGAATACAAGGTGAATTGGGGAATAGATTTGATTAATCTCCGAAAAATAGCAAAGGAATATGGAAAGGATTACGATTTGGCCATTGCTCTTTGGAAGGAAAATAGCAGAGAATGTAAGATACTTGCAACTTACATAATGCCTGCTGAAAAAATAAATGCTGATATAGTATATCTCTGGTTAGAACAAATACCGACACAAGAGATTGCAGAACTTCTGTCATTCAATCTGCTTCGAAATATTGATTTTGCCCCATCTTTGGCATACCAATGCCTTGCTTCAGATAAAAGTTTGTATCAAATATGTGGTTTCCAGACATTAGCTTGTCTGTTTGCTGATGGGAAAGAGCCTAACGAAAGAGGGATAAATGAGTTTCTTGATCAAGCAGAGGTTGCACTCAATGGAAACAATCTTGCAGTAAAGCAGGCTGCTTATAGATGTGTAATGCGTTTTTGCGACTTAGGCTCTCATTATCACGAGTTAGCAAAACATGCTTTAAAGAGTTTTACTTTCTAATATTATTGAGCTAATAGGTTTGTTTTTATGTTACTTTTATTATCTTGATATTCATCCATCTCAAATAAGCAATCTTAATAGTAGTTACTCTTCTTAATACTACTCTTTCATTTGATAGGAATATATCTGTAAATATATTTTATTATTATATAATATTAGAAATAGGACATTCAAGATATTTTTTTCTACTAATCATCTCTAATGGGTAGAATTATTCTTTATTATCGGACACCAATAATAAATAATGCTTTCCGTTCATTCACTAATTAAGTAGAATGTCTCAGATGTTTATAAAAAGACAGCTAGATATAGTTTCTCTCATTTTTAGATATCTATCACGTTCATCTTAGATATCTATCACGTTCGTCTTAGATATCTGTTAGCTACAAATTAGACATCATTAGAAATCACTACTCTTATGTTTCTATATAATAATACTTTAGAGCTACTCATTCAACTAAAAGGCTTATGAATTTCATTATTTCTAATCTTTCAATTTAGATATTATTATTATCGTCTGAACAACAATATATTACTTAGTGTTTTGTTATGTACGACTGAAATTTTCTTAAATAGATCTCTTTTTCAAATCATCTCCCCATCTTTTTCTATTAGCTATTATTTTTTTCACACGCGTTTATATTGCTTTATGAGCCATTGTTTTTGCTCTTCAATACTAATATTACTGTTATCCAATTCTATGGCATCGTCAGCTTTGCGTAAAGGTGAAACGTCACGGTGCGAATCTATATAATCACGTTGCTTTACATTTTCCAATATTTCATTATAGTCAGCCTCCATTCCTTTTTCCATAAGTTCATCGTAACGGCGTTGTGCTCTTACTTCTGGCGATGCTGTTACAAAAATCTTTAGTTCGGCATTTGGAAAAACAACTGTTCCTATATCACGTCCGTCCATTACAATTCCTTTATCTTTACCCATTTTCTGCTGTTGTGCTACAAGCGCTTCACGAACAAATGGAATAGCAGCAATAGAACTTACATGCGATGATACTTCCATCGTACGTATTTTATTTTCTACATTTTCATTATTAAGATATGTATCTGGACGCCCTGTTTCTTTATTAAGTTTAAAACTTATATTTATATTCGGCATTGCGGCTTCCAATTCGGGAATGTTTATTTCGCCATCTTTAAGAAACAGTTTATGCTGTAAGGCATAAAGTGCAACACAACGATACATTGCCCCCGTATCTACGTAAATATAACCTAATTCGTGTGCTAAATCTTTTGCCATTGTGCTTTTTCCACACGAAGAGAAACCATCTATGGCTATTATTATTTTCTCCATTTATTCTGTATTTATACTATCTAATTTTATTTAAAATACATAAGCTAAGTTTACCATAATGGAACTGCTTGCTGCATGATATTTTCCGTACGATAAATTCAGTTTAAAACGTTCGAGATTTATACCGCCACCAAAGCTAAAACCAGCACCATGGCTACTTTCATCATCTCCAACTCCAATTTTCATATCGTTTGCTCTGCGAAAATTATAACCGCCACCTATCCATAAGCTTTCAGAAAGTAAAACTTCTGCACCTAAATTCAGATGGTTTATAAATCGGTAATTAAAATGTGTAAGGTCTACAAGCGTAGCTGATACACGAACAGGAAGTGCTGCAAACGTTTTACTAACACCTAATTGCAAATCAAATGGCATATTTCCAAAATTATCATCATAAGCTTTTACCTGGCCACCAAGATTTTTTGCGACAGCAGATACCGACCATTCACGTTCTGGGTCGTACCAATTAAGACCCAAATCTACACCAACCGCAATGCTGTTATAACTTCCAATATACGAGGTAATGAATTTTCCAGTAATACCACCAACTAAGTTTTTTGCTAATTCGTATGAAAAAATAGCCTCAACAGCAATCTCACTTGCATTAAATTCGCCCAGCTGCACATTGTTTTCGTCTACTTCTTTCATTTTACCATAATTCATATACTGAATACCACCAGCCAAAGTTGCCTTATCGCTCATTGCCTTTGTGAACGAAGCTCCCATATAATTTGCTCCTTTCATATAGTTCATATAACTAAGTCCAACTGTCATATCGCTGACAGATGCTGCCAATGCTGGATTAGAAAACATAAGTGAGGGGTCGTCTTCTATAATTGTTATATTATTGCCACCCAATGCTGCAGCATGTGCACTAATAGGTAATCGCAAGAAATTATATTCAGTCTGACTATCTTGTGCTTGCAATATTGTTGAGAAGAGTCCAAGAAAGAGGGTGAAAACGCACTTTTTCATTTAATGTATTTTAATTTATCGGCAAAGTTACATCTTTTTCCGAATATCTTATTACTTTTGTTTATTGATTTATGTGTATGCAATATTAATCTCTATAATTAATTGCTTGCATATATAACGGTGTATAACGAAATTTAGTGTTTAGCAGTGAAAACAAAGAAGTCGAATAATGCAGATTTAGAAAACAAGCGTTGGATAGGATTTTCGCTTGGGGTAATTATAGCATTGTCTATTTTCTTTGTTGCAATGGAATATTCAACACAAGATGGTGAAGAAAAAGAAGTAAATACTAATTTATTGAAAGACTTAAAAATTCACGACCAGGAAATGTTACCTGCAATAGATCAACAAAATCTAACAAAGGAAAAAGACGATAAGGCTCCTACAGTAGACGATATGCTTAATATAAAACGAAGTGAAACTCCACAAAAAGTTACACCTCATGAAGTGGGAAACACAGAATCAAACGATGATAAAACGGCTGCGCCAAATATTAATGAAGCACCAATACTTACACAACAAGCAACTTCACTACCAAATCCGACCAAAGTTGAAGAAGTAGCCAAAAAAGAAACGAACAAATTTACAGAAGACAATTCTGATAAAAAGATAGAGCGTTCAGATGATAAGATAAAAAAACGTATACTATCTGAAACACCAACTCCACCAGGAGGCTGGAGTTCCTTTATGGTGTGGTTGACAAAAAACATAAAATATCCTGCTAATGCAAAACAACTTCAGCAACAAGGTACTGTAGATGTAACCTTTATTGTTAATGCAGATGGAAACGTCAGCGATATAAAAATAAAGAATTCCAAAAATACCGATTTCGAACAAGAGGTTCTTAAAGTTGTTCGTACAATGGGTAAATGGAAACCAGGTATACAAAACAATAAACCATGTAAATCGTTATTAGAAATACCTATTGTATTTAGTTTGTAAGTAAAAAGAACAGCCCGTAAGGCAACTAATATTTAATTCAGAAAATATAAACCCACTTCGATATGTATACATCTAATGAACTTTTAGAGATTGTAAACCAATATTTAAATAGTCTTTCGTACAACCGTAAGCCTGCAAGTCTATATGCGCCTATCAAGTATGTATTAGATTTAGGAGGAAAACGTATACGCCCTATACTTATGCTGTTGAGCTATAACTTATATAAAGATGATCCGCAAGAGATATTGTCTTCTGCGTGCGCATTGGAAACCTACCATAATTATACACTTTTACACGATGATTTAATGGACGAAGCTCCTTTAAGACGTGGACAACAAACTGTACACATGAAGTGGAATGCTAATCAAGCCATACTTTCGGGCGATTCAATGTTAGTCTTGGCATACGAACGATTAGCAAAATGCGACACTAAACATATTGAGACTGTGCTATATTTATTTACGGAGACAGCATTGCAAATAGGCGAAGGGCAGCAATACGATATGGAGTTTGAGATGCGTAATGATGTTACTGTAGAAGAATACATCGAGATGATACGCCTCAAAACCAGTGTATTGTTAGCATGTGCCACAAAGATGGGTGCAATTTTAGCCGATGCAAATAAAGAAGATGCAGAGAATTTATATAAGTTTGGCGAACAAATAGGATTAGCTTTCCAGCTTCAGGACGATTATCTTGATGTATATGGCGATGCTAAAGTTTTCGGAAAGAAGATAGGCGGCGATATCGTTTCGAATAAAAAAACTTATATGCTTATTACAGCTTTCAATAAAGCAAATGCTGAACAAAGAGCTGAACTTGAGAAATGGATAAATAAGAGAAATTTCAATACCGAAGAGAAGATAGAAGCTGTAACACGATTGTACAATGAAATTGGTGTAGACAAACTTGCAAAAGAAAAAATGGATTTCTACTATGAGCAAGGAAAGAAATTTCTTAATGCAGTAAAGCTACCCAAAGAACGTAAAGAAGCATTGGCTGAATATGCAGCGAGAATGATGAAGCGACAAAAATAGTTTCCTTCATTTTTAATAAAAAGACTTTATTATGCCGTACAGACGTCTACCCAAAACTGATGCTGCTCGACTAAAGGCTCTAAAGACGCTATTAGACAACAATGATATTTATACTGCAAGAAATAAATTCATTGATTGGAAGCTAATAAATAGTGCTCAGCCACTTCACGACCGTTTACTTACAGCCACCGAGCAATATAAAATATCGTTATCGGCACAAGCTAGAAATGCAAAGAAGATAGATGGCTTACAATATCGCGCTTGTATGTTTCTTAGTCATTTTATACAAGTACTTTAATGTCGGTGGAACGCGGTGAAATTAAACGAAAGAAATTACTTCTTTATGAGTTAGACGAAGATGCAACATCATTGCCAAATATAAAGTCGGCAGATGGGGTATTGCTTTGGGCACCGAGAATTATAAAAGGTGAAAAAGAAAGAATTAAACAAGGTGGGAAACCCATCTATAATCCTTCAATAGGAATGGTGGCAACTCATTTCGATATATATAATGAAGCTTATACTGCACAGCGAAAACTACAAGCCCGTACCAATAGAGATAATAGGGTTATGGCTGAATTGCGTCCTACTATTGATGATTTAATCTTAGAATTATGGAATGTTATCGAGGCTCATTTCGCAAATCTGCCACCAAAAGAACGGTATGAGCTATGTAGTAAGTTCGGAGTTATATACTATTATAGAAAGAACGAAGAAAGGTTATAGTGACATGAGTAAAATGAAATTAATAGGCTGGTTTAGCAGACAAAACTAAAATAAAGAGAAATGATTATAGACACACATACCCACTTAGACGGAATAGAATTTAAAGACGACATTCAAGATGTAGTACAAAGAGCTAAAGGTGTTGGTGTATCAAAAGCATTTGTGCCCGCAATCGACTTAAGTTCTATAGAATCAATAAATAATGTCTGTAAACAATTTCCAGACTTTGCTTATCCAATGATTGGTTTGCACCCAGAAGAAGTGAAAGCAAATTATAAAGAGATACTTGAGAAAATGAAAGAAACACTACTTGCAAGCAGTAAATATATTGCTGTTGGAGAAGTTGGATTAGACTTTTATTGGAGCAGAGAATTTGAGAAAGAACAATTGGAGGCTTTTGAAGAACAAGTAAAATGGTCTATTGAGACACGTTTGCCATTAATGATTCATTGTAGGAAGGCACAAAATGAAATGGTGAAGATACTTAAAAAGTATCAGAGTCAGCTGCCTGGTGGCGTATTTCATTGCTTCACAGGTAACGAAAAAGAGGCTGCAGAGTTATTGTCATTTAATAATTTCGTATTAGGAATAGGTGGAGTATTAACTTTCAAAAAGTCGAACCTACCAGAAACACTAAAATCTGTTTCTTTACAGCGTATTGTTCTTGAAACCGATTCTCCTTATATGGCCCCAGTTCCTTTACGGGGAAAACGCAACGAAAGCTCGTTTCTGGTACACATTGTTGCTAAATTAGCAGAAGTTTATAATACAACAGAAAATGAGATTGCCATACAAACAAACAAAAACGTGGAACGGATATTTGGGTTCTGCTAGATCCTGAATACTTCTGAAAGTACATTTCTAATCAAATCCTATATACTATTAAGGAGATATAAAAGATGCAAGAACTCAATCTACAAGTGCCTTATCAGCTAAATATGATATTAGAAATAATATCTAAAGAAGTCAAAGAGAATGGATTTACGGACGAAGATTATTGTTTGTATGCTCATAAGAAGACTCTAACTTCTGAACTTATTTGTTATTTGGACTTATATCCAACCGTATCTGACGATGATAAAGATATCTATCCCTGACTTTATTATTAAGGAGAATCTAAGTTTATTATACTATGGAGAACAATTCGAAGATGTATTATTGAATGTTTTGGATCAAAAAGATAATCCTGCAATCAAGGATTATATCTCTGCATTAGATTACTATTCCAAGAATGATACATTTAAAGAGTTATAGCAATATAATTTCACGAATATGAGAAAAAAATAACTATCGAGAAGGGCAGTCTCTTACAAATAATTGTTTTATGAGTATAAAAAAAGATTATATGTAATTACATTATTAATTGCATGTATCAATGTAATAATACAAGCAGAGACTATTGGAAAAGACTCAATTAAACATTGGGGCTTTACTGCAAGTGTGATGAAAAAGTAAAGTTATCGCATTAGATAAAAATCAACGTAAATATCTAAAAGAAAACAATAATGGCTCCATCGCTGTTGAATTAAATCATATTCATCTTCCTTCTGATAATAATTTATACGCAAAAGATTTTAATTATCCTTCTTTGTCTATCGGTTTACGTTATACATTAAACAATAGTATTTGTTTTCATCGTTCTCCCGATTATGCTTGGAGTAAAATAGAAGAAGTTCCATATAATTCTCATTTAGGCAATACTCTTTCATTGTATGGTACGTTTCAGCGTGCTATTCATCGTAACCAACATTGGGAAACTTCTTATTCATTAAGCGGTGGAGTTGGCTACACAAACAAATGGTACAATAAATATAATAACATTGACAACGATTTCATAGGAACACCTTTCCTCATATATTTCGGTGCTGGTATTCATCAAACCTACCGATTTTCTTCAGAATGGGGAGTAAGAGCAAGCTTAGAGTTTGTTCATCATAGCAATGGTGCTCTTTATCATCCAAATAAAGGCTCAAACAGTGTAGGCCCATCAATTGGTATAGTTTATTATCCTTATTACGAAACGCTCATTGGAGCTCACAACTGTTTTAAATCTACTCCATTCAAAAAGTATTTTTACTTAGATTTTACAGTTGGTGTTGGTGCTAAAACTTTGGTTGAAGATTGGCAAATAACACAATTTCGTACATCAAAATCGGAGCCCAATTATCGTACTGGAAATTTTAAGCGATATGCTACCTATTCGTTGCAAGCCAATTTAATGTGTCGTTATGCACGTAGATGGGCATCGGGTATAGGAATAGATGCTTTTTATAACACATACGCACCACATATAGAACAATTGGAACTTAACAACGGCAATACCATTAATTGCAAACCTTGGTCGATTGGTATTGCAGGAAACACGAAATTTTCTACAATAATCTATCGCTAAATGTTTCATTAGGAAGTTATTTATATCGACGAATGGGTACAATAGATAGAGAATTAGGTGGAAGGATATACGAACGAGTTGGTGTAAATTATTCGTTCCCATCACTCAATGGACTGAAGTTTGGCATTAATGTCAAGGCGCATTCCACAAAGGCAGACCTAACGGAAATTATTATTACCTATCCTTTGCGCATAAAAAAGTAGATTTACAGGTAGAACATAGCTCTGAGAATAAGGTTATAACATATATGTATAGTCTGCCTTTGGTTGGTATAATAGTGAATCAGTAGGAAAAAGATGAACAGACTTTAGAAAAGAGAGTACCTATAATGTTTTTCTATTATATTCAAAATAAACTCGAACAACATATTATTGTTCAGAGACTTATGACAGAGTTTGAATTAAAAACAATGCAAAAATAAAAAGAATTCATAACACTCATTTGAATAAATATATTTCAGGTATTATAATATGAAGTTATAAAGATTGTAACTTGTCGTTATATCTAATATGGAAATAATAGATATCTGAAAGGAAACAAACAGATATCTGTGACGTATGCGACAGATATCTGTGACGCACGCGACAGATATCTGAAACAAAGATGACTATATTTAAAATATTTTTTTCTAAATATCTGAGAGCGTCTATTTATCTTATGAATAAAGAGTAAACGCTGTTTATAATCTCCGAATCTATTTTCTACTGTTCTCAGATATATATTATGCTCTTCTATAGGTATAGTAGCCGATTCACCATACCAGCATATACACATAAAATTTGTGTACCTATTGTCTATATGGTCCATTCGTTGTATGCTTGTGAAGAAACTGGTGCGCTGAATTATTTCTTTCTATACTACTTTACTTATTCTATAAGAATAACCGTAACACCACGAGCTGCTTGTGCACCCATTACTAATGCTTGCTCTATGTCAGCAGTCTTGCTTGGTCCTGAAATAAAGACACCATATCCATAATTAGTCATCTTTATACGTTTGTAAGCTTCATGCATGTTATTAACAACATTGCTTTTACTGAGCAAGATGACTAATTCTTCTGAAATAAAGCATACGGCGCGCTCTTTCATTGTTTGCGGTATCCATATACAACCATTTTCTGCAACTCCAACCTCTCCTTGTATAATGCCTACGTCTGTTCCATTTAAATCGGCTGCAGAAGCGATAGTATCTGGATTTAAATCAGCTTCAATCCCCTCTACGTTCGATGCAAATATTTTTGCATTGGGACAGGCTTCCCTTATTACAACGTTTAGGTTGTCTCCTTTCTTCACCTCTATTACCTTTGAGCCAACTGTCTTAGACATACCTATGAACTCTTTTACGACATCGGTATAAACAATTCCTTGTACTGGTTTGGTTGGCATATCGAATTGCTGTGTGATGTTACGACGTAATTTATCGAGTAATTCTTCTTTCTTCATCTTGGTCTTCGTTTATGAAACCATAATACATTATTTTATTCCCTTCTCTTTCTCTTTTTCTTCTTCCATCATCTGCTTATAAAGTGTATGGAATGTTTTCTTAGGGAAGTGTGGCATATCGTGTCCCACACTCCATGTATTCGGTTTTACATCCATCATTTTTTGTGGGATAATATTAGCGAAATGCGCATATTTTGTAGCAACGCTGTAAATTGCAGGGTGTTCGTATAGTTCGGTCATTGCAACCGACATATATTTTTTCTCTTTATTGTCTGTACCAAATCCCTCCAACGCTTGACGCCAATAATAAATTTGGCTACCAGGTGCCACTTTTACTGGACAAACAAGGTCGCAGCTTAAACAGAGTGAGCAAGCTGAAACATTTCCACTGTGTTTTTTCGGATTGTGTACCATTCCAAGATTAATCCCTATTGGTCCAGGAATAAAATAATTGTATGAATAGCCCATTGAACGGCGATAAACAGGGCATGTATTCATACATGCACCACAACGAATGCATTTAGCTGTTCGCCAGTGCAATTGGTCTGCTATAATATTGCTTCGTCCGTTGTCTACCAAAATAACGTGCATTTCTGCTCCTGGACGAGCTTTACGAAACTGAGAAGTAAAGGATACAGACGGCTGTCCGGTTGCGCTTCGGGCCAATAGGCGTTGGAACACAGCCAGTGCATCATAGTTTGGAATAACCTTATCTATACCCATTGACACTATATGCAGTTTTGGAATGGAAGTACTCATATCAGCATTTCCTTCGTTTGTGCACACCACACAATCGCCCGTTGAAGCTACACCAAAGTTGCAGCCCGTCATACCAGCATCAGCTTCTATAAATTCTTGCCGTAGACTATAGCGTGCGCATTGTGTTAGATAGGTGGGATCGTGATTACCTATATCCTTTGATATACCATCTTTCTCGAACAATTCACCAACTTCATCGCGTGTAATATGAGCTGCTGGAACCACTATGTGTGCAGGTTTTAAGTCCATCAGCTGCAATATGCGCTCACCCAAGTCGGTTTCTACAACATCAATACCTTTTGCTATAAGGTATTTGTTCATTTCACACTCTTCAGTTAGCATCGATTTAGACTTCACCAGCTTCTTCACATTATGCTCTGCTAATATGCTGTATGCAATCTCGTTAAATTCTTGGGCATCTTTTGCCCAATGAACAATAACACCATTGCTCTCTAAGTTCCTTGAGAATTCGTCTAGATAATCAGCCAAATGTGTTAGTGTGTGCTCCTTTATCTCGCTCGCATGTTCTCTTAAATCTTCCCATTCGGGAAGCATTGCTGCTTGTATATCTCGTTTTTCTCTAAGTCCCCAAACGTTTGGTCGTGTCGGGTTACTCTTTCGGGGTCTGATATAAACTTTGCCGCTTTCTTTGCATGACTTGTTGCCATCTCTATTCTTTCTTCGTTATAACCTAAATACCAGCTGCTAAAATCTCAGCAATGTGCTTAAATTGAATATTGTAGTGCTTTTTGTGTGCAATTCCTTGCATGTGCATTAAACAAGATGAGTCTGGTCCAGTAATAAATTCAGCACCTGTAGCTATGTGGCGTTTTACTTTATCGTCGCCCATACGGCTACTTACATCTGGTTCTTCTATAGCAAACATACCGCCAAATCCACAGCATTCGTCTATACGTTCTGGTTCTTTTACCGTTATACCTTCTTTTAGACTTAGAAGATCTACTATCTTGCTATATCTTGGAATATGTTCTTCTGATGGTGAGCTCAATCGTAGCTCGCGTACTCCATGACACGAATTATGAACTGAAACTATATGTTCAAACTTTCCTGGAAGCTGCTTAACTTTTAAGACATCGTGTAAGAATTGCACCAACTCTAACGTTTTCTCTGGTGTAGAACATTTATGTTTATGAAGTTGCGGGTGGTTGAACTGTACAAAAGCTGCACATGAAACACTTGGAGTTACTATATAATCATAATCCTTAAACACATCTTCAAATTTTTCAACTAAATTCTTCGACATACGTTGGAACCACCATTCGCCATTGGTTGTCCACAACAAGTCTGCCGTTCTGGATACTCTACATCAAGGTTCAACCCACGTAGAAGTTTATAAGTGGCAATGCCTACCTCTGGATATAAAGTATCAACATAGCATGGAATAAATAATCCTACTTTCATAAATAGTTATATCTTGTTAGCTTTTATAATACAAAGGTAGATATAAAAATAATAAATAGAAAAGGAATGTAGCTACAAAATATAATTAGAGAGTTAATTTAGTTTGCATAGCTCTATTGTTTGAGCGTATAGACATACAATTACTGTAATAACTTTTAGCATTATTCCCACTTCACTATCTTTCATTTCTAAAATACAAAAGAAGTACTCTACATAACCATTTTAGCGTAGACAGAATAGGTGAAGTAATATAAGATGGAAACTTTTTGGTAGCCACAATATACCACATACTACTAATTAGAAATATATCATATAAGAGTTACTTAGTGTAAGTAAATACTCCTATATTTCAAGATTTCTATGTAAATTTGCATCCAACCAAAAGTTAGAAAATGAACACATACACAAAACATATAGCACAAACGCTTAATTTACCTGAACGAAATGTTGATGCAACATTAACGCTATTGAAAGAAGGCTGTACTATTCCTTTTATTGCAAGATATCGAAAGGAACGTACGGGAAACCTCGATGAGCTGCAAATTACACATATTGCAGAAATGAACGTGCGTCTGATAGAAATAGATAAACGTAAGGATACTATTTTAAGAACAATAGGTGAACAAGGAAAGCTTACCAACGATTTGGAAAATAAAATTGCAAATTGTTGGGATAATACGGTGTTGGAAGACTTGTATTTGCCATTTAAGCCCAAACGAAGAACTAAAGCTCAAATAGCACGCGAACAGGGACTTGAGCCATTGGCTATGTTGTTATTGATGCAGAAAGAACAGAATCCAATAGTTGCAAGTAAGCGTTTTGTAAGAGGGAATGTGGAAAACGAGATAGCAGCGCTACAAGGAGCAAAAGATATTATTGCCGAAATGGTGAGTGAAAACCAGCAGGCACGGAATACTGTGCGTAATATGTATAAGCGAGATGCTGTGTTATCTTCTATGGTTATAAAAAAGATGAAAAGTACTGATGTGGCACAGAAGTATTCTGACTACTTTGATTTTTCAGAACCATTGCGAAGCTGCAACAGTCATAGGCTATTAGCTATGCGAAGAGGCGAAACTCTTGGAATACTGCGTGTTAGCATTTCGATTGATGAAAAGGATTGTATTGAACGATTGAATCGGCAGTTTGTACATGGTAAAGGGGCTTGCCAAACTTTAGTAGCTGAAGCTATTGAAGATAGTTTTAAACGTTTAATTAATCCAAGCATCGAGAATGAATTTGCCCGATTAAGTAAAGAGAAAGCCGATGAGGACGCTATAAAGGTATTTACTGAGAATTTGCGCCAACTGTTACTGTCTGCTCCACTCGGTCAGAAAAGAGTTTTGGCTCTTGATCCGGGTTATAGCAATGGTAGCAAAATAGCTTGTTTAGATGCACAAGGAAGTCTGTTGCATCACGAGATAATCTATCCACATCCACCAAAGCGACTCTACGCACAGGCAACAGTGGCTATGATACGTATGATAAATCAATATCACATAGAAGCGATAGCTATAGGAAACGGAACAGCGAGTAGAGAGTCGAAAGAATTTGTTACCGATTGTATAACACATTTATCTGAAGCTGGGAAAGAAACTCCAAAAGTATTTGTCGTAAGCGAAGATGGCGCTTCTATTTATTCGGCTTCTGCTATTGCGCGAGAAGAATTTCCTAATGAAGATGTAACAACACGAGGAGCCGTATCTATAGGTAGGAGACTAATAGACCCATTGGCAGAACTTGTGAAGATAGATCCTAAAAGTATTGGCGTCGGACAGTATCAGCACGATGTAGACCAGGCTGAACTACGGCGTTCTTTAGACTTAACTGTAGAAAGCTGTGTGAATCAAGTAGGTGTGAATCTTAATACAGCATCAAAACACTTATTGATGTATGTTAGTGGATTGGGTCCAGTATTAGCACAGAATATAGTTGATTATAGAAAAGAACACGGTGCTTTTACATCGCGTACACAACTAAAGAAGGTTCCTCGACTTGGAACAGTGGCATATCAGCAAAGTGCAGGTTTTTTACGAATACCAAACGCAAAGAATCCACTCGACAATTCGGCTGTACACCCTGAAAGCTATCATATTGTTGAAGCTATGGCAAAAAATAAAAATTGTACAGTAAAGGAACTTATAAACAATAAGAAACTGTTAGAACATATCAACCTAGAAGAATTTGTATCAACCGAAGTTGGTTTACTAACACTGAATGACATCTTGCACGAATTAGAGAAACCTGGACGAGACCCACGTGAACAGCTGAAAGAATTTGAATTCGATAAATCTGTGCATACAATTGCAGACCTTAAAGAAGGTATGGAATTGCCTGGAATAGTAACTAATATAACAAACTTTGGTGTCTTTGTAGATGTTGGGGTTCACCAAGATGGGCTTGTACACATCTCACAATTAAATAGTAAGTTTGTTTCTAATCCTAACACTATTGTACATTTACATCAACACATATATGTTAAGGTTATAGAGATAGATTCTAAGCGAAATAGAATAGGTTTGAGTATGAAGAATATTAAACAACCAATTTAAAAATTGTATACGCCTATATAATCAATCTAGTATATCGACTATGTAGACTTAATAAGAATATAGTGGAAGATTTATTAGACGCATCTATTATTTACGCATAAAACAAATATAATATTCCTAATTTTGTTACTTTTTGTTTCAGATATCTGTAAGTCTCGTTACAGATATCTATGAGTTTCGTTTCAGACGTCTATCAGTAACAAAATAGATATCACAAAAAAACTACAACTGTTATGAGTCTATACTGTAATACGCAAAATATATTTATTCAGCTTAAGATATATGGCTTATAATATCTGTAATCTTTTAATTTAATTATATTTTATAAGTATCATATTCACAACAGATTATTAATTTTTAATTTATGTATAAATGGAATACATTATAAGCCTTTTCTTATTAAAAAGTATTCCCATCTATTTTCTATTGAGTCTTTTCTCAATTTAACAATCTCCTTCTTATAATATCCCTATATAATCATACATTTTCTTGTGATACCTACTTGTAAATCAAACTCACTATATGGATAAAAGTAAGGTTGGCTACTAAGAATTACGAAATTATTGCGTATCTTTGCAATCGTTAATTAGGGAGAAAACAAAAAATAGATGCTGTCAATCGAAGGTTTAAAAGTTGAGTTTGCTGTAAAGCCACTCTTTCATGATGTTTCTTTCGTGGTAAACGACCGCGATCGCATAGCATTGGTAGGTAAAAATGGTGCGGGGAAATCTACAATGCTTAAAATACTCTGTGGTTTACAACGTCCCACAGCAGGTGTAGTAGCTGTTCCAAATGATACCACCATAGGCTATCTACCACAGGTAATGAAGCTATCTGACGATACTACGGTAAAGGAAGAAACACGTAAGGCATTTGCAGATGCTACCAAAATGAAAGAAAAGTTGGAGCGTATGCAGCAAGAAATGGCTGAACGTACCGACTATGAAAGTGCAAGTTATGCTGAATTGGTCGAAAAATTTACGCAGGAGCATGAACGTTTTATGTTACTTGGCGGTGAAAACTACGAAGCAGAAATAGAGCGGACACTGACAGGATTAGGCTTTGAACGTACAGATTTCGATCGTCCTACGTCTGAATTCTCTGGTGGTTGGCGTATGCGTATAGAGTTGGCAAAGATACTTTTACGCCGCCCTGATGTACTATTACTTGATGAGCCAACCAACCATTTGGACATTGAGTCTATACAATGGTTAGAACAATTTCTTGCTCAAAGTGCTAAAGCTGTAGTGTTAGTATCTCACGACCGTGCATTTATTAATAACGTAACTAACCGTACATTAGAAATAACATGTGGTAGGGTAGAGGATTACAAAGTAAAATACGATGAATATCTTGTTTTACGTAAAGAACGTAGAGAGCAGCAGATGCGTGCATACGAAAATCAACAAAAGGAAATAGCAGATATAAAAGCTTTTATAGATAGATTTCGTTATCAAGCAACAAAAGCTGTACAGGTTCAGCAACGCATAAAACAATTGGAGAAATTGTCCCTATAGAGGTAGATGAGGTTGATAATTCAGCAATGCGCTTAAAGTTCCCATCGTGCTTACGAAGCGGTGATTATCCAGTTATATGCGACAATGTGCGCAAAGAATATCCTCCACGACTTGTTTTCGATAAGGTAGATATGACCATTAAGCGAGGCGAGAAAGTAGCTTTTGTAGGTAAGAATGGTGAAGGAAAGTCTACACTTGTGAAGTGTATAATGGGAGAAATACCATTCGATGGTAACTTAAAGATAGGACACAATGTTCAGATAGGCTATTTTGCACAAAATCAAGCCCAGCTTTTAGATGAAAGCTTAACTATTTTTGAAACCATAGACCAAGTGGCAAAAGGCGATATGCGTTTGAAGATTAACGACCTTTTAGGTGCATTTATGTTTGGCGGCGAAACATCTGAGAAGAAAGTCAAAGTGCTTTCTGGTGGCGAACGTTCACGTTTGGCAATGATAAAACTATTGCTTGAGCCTGTTAATCTCTTAATTCTTGATGAGCCAACCAATCACTTGGATATAACTTCAAAGGAAGTTTTGAAAGAAGCTATTAAAGCTTTCGACGGAACAGCTATTATCGTTTCACACGATAGAGAGTTTCTTGATGGTTTAGTAAGTAAGGTCTATGAATTTGGTGGAGGCAAAGTTCGTGAGCATTTAGGTGGAATTTACGACTATCTACGTGCTCATAATGCTGAAACAATACAAGAAAGTTTGAGTAAAGCAAGTGCAAACAACATTGCAGCTGAAGCAGAAAAACGCAATTAATGCAAAAACAAGAAATACCTGCTCAACCTTCATCTGGCGCAGTATCGTATGCAGAACGCAAGGAACAGCAGAAGAAGATAAAAAAAGCTCAGCGTGCAGTAGAAGACTCTGAAAAGAAGATTGCCAAGATGGAAGAGCGTAAAGCTGAGCTTGACGAACTATTGATGGTTGCTGAGAATGCGTCGAATATGGAACTCGTTACTGAATACACCGACCTGCAACGCCATTTAGATAAAGAAAACGAGCAATGGCTTGAGCTTTCAGAAGCGTTAGAAAGGTTGCTCGATGAATAAGGAAAAGTAATTAAATTCAATAAATAAATCAACAATCTTTTTCGTTTATATTGAACTTGTAGAACATGCGTTTAGTTTTAAAGGTGATATATTAACGAGAAGTTTTAAACTAAAATCATTTAAAATGAACATTAAGACAATCTTACCGATGATGATGATTGCTGCTGTTCCTATGACTGGTTTTGCTCAAAAACAAGCTGGTATAAAGGAAAGTAATCTCGACAAATCGGTACGTCCAGCTGATGACTTCTATCAGTTTGCGACAGGTGGATGGCAGAAAAACAACCCATTACCTGCAGCTTATTCACGTTATGGTTCTTTTGACCAATTAGGTGAAGACAACAACAAGCGTATCAACACAATTCTTACAAGTCTGCTTAAGGCTAAAGCAAAGCCTGGAAGTGTTGAACAAAAGCTGAGCGATTTTTACAAACTCGCTATGGACTCTGTGCGTAGAAATAAAGAAGGTGTTGCCCCAGTAATGCCATTGCTCAACGAAATTGAGAATGCTAAGACTTTAGCAGACCTACGTAAGATTCAGTTGAAATATGCAAGTCAAAGCTATGGTTTGCCTATCAGCTATGGATTTGGTGCTGATGAGAAGAACGCGAAGATGAATATTCTTAACGTTAGTCAGAGTGGTTTAACTTTAGGTCAGAAGGATTACTATCTTGACAATGATAAGTCAACAACCGAAATACGTAATGCGTTTAAGAAGTTCATTGTAAATATGTTTGAACTTTTCGGTTTCTCTAAGGCTCAAGCTGAACAGAATAGTAACTATATTATGCGTTATGAAACAGCTATTGCACTGATTTCAAAGAGCAGAACAGAGCTTCGCGATGCTGCTGCTAATTATAACAAGATGACATTGGCAGACTTTAAGGCTAAATATCCTAATATTCGTTTGGAACAATTGCTTAATGCCGACGGGGTAAAGTCTGCTGATATACAGGAAATGGTAGTTGGTCAGCCTAACTTCTTAGTAGGAGTAGACAAGTTGATAGAGACTGAAACTGCAAACGAACTTCGTGCTCGTATGGAGTGGGAGGTTATTCTTGAAGCTGCAAACTATCTCAGCGATGACGTCCGTGCTGAATACTTCAACTTCTTCAGTAAGACAATGCGTGGCACAAAGCAAGATTATCCACGTTGGAAACGTGCTACACAACAGATTGAAAGTCAAATGGGCGAAGCACTCGGCAAAATATATTGCGAACGTTATTTCCCTGCAAGCAGCAAACAACGCATGGAGCAACTCATCAAAAATCTTGAGGTTAGTTTGGCTGAGCGCATCAAAGCACAAAGTTGGATGAGCGAAGAAACTAAGAAGGCTGCACTCGAAAAGTTATCTACTTTCTACGTTAAGGTTGGTTATCCTAACAAGTGGCAAGATTTAAGCTCACTTACCATTGACCCAAGCAAGTCGTATTACGATAATGTTATGAACTGCCGTAAGTTCTGGCATAAGGTAAATCTCGACGAAACTGCTGGAAAACCAGTTGATAAGGATAAGTGGTATATGACTCCACAAACTGTAAACGCATATTACAACCCTACCACTAACGAGATTTGTTTCCCTGCAGGTATTCTTCAGTACCCATTCTTCGACCCGACTGCTGACGACGCCTTCAACTATGGAGCTATCGGTGTGGTAATTGGACACGAAATGACTCATGGTTTCGACGACAATGGTCGTAACTATGACAAGGACGGAAACATGAGAGACTGGTGGGCTAAGGGAGATGGCGACAAGTTTAAAGCTCGCACAACTCCATTCGGTGAATTCTTCAGCAACATTAGTGTACTTCCTGACCTCAAAGCAAATGGAAAACTTACTATGGGTGAAACCTTGCCGACCACGGAGGTTTAATGGTGGCTTACAATGCTTTGAAGAATGCAATGAAGGGCAAAAAGTCGCAAAACATCTTTGGTTTCACACCAGAACAACGTTTCTTCCTTGCTTATTCAGGTGTATGGGCAGCTAACATTACTGAAGCTGAAATACGCAATCGTACTAAGAGCGACCCACACTCGTTAGGCGAATGGCGCGTAAATGGTGCTTTGCCACACATCGACGCATGGTACGATGCTTTCAATGTGAAGCCTGGCGACAAGCTGTACTTGCCAAAAGAACAGCGTTTAGACCTTTGGTAATTCCCAAAAACAAACATATAACTTTCAACTATCATTAAGAAAGTAGTTTAATAAAGGGTTGGATTTATCTTAATAGTTATCCAGCCCTTTTAATTTAAAACTCTAAAAAGATTAAAAACATCATTAATGCCCTTAAACATGGATAAAGAAAGAGTTGTAGAAAAATTATCATGGATATTAAATTCTCCAGTATCATCACCAAGATATGCCACTAAAGAATTCAGAGAAGAACAATTTCGTTTTTTCGAGAATTATGTTCATTTTCTCCAAGACAATGGATTTACCACGACCGAAATATTGAAGACAGATGAACAAGCAACAGAAGAATCGCAAATCAAGGTAGGAGATTTAACCCCTGAAGGCTTAAAATTTTATCATTTCGGAATAAGTAAATGGAGAGAAAAGTACGACCGTGCAAAAGATAAAAATAAGAGCAATCAACGACTTTGCATTTATAGAAAAGAAATTGAAGCAGTTTCGTGAACAAGAAACAAAATAGATTCTTCAAACCACAAATAAAGGTATCTAAGTTCATAACACCTTTAAGAAACTCGGAAAACCAACAGAGCAAAAAAATCCACCCATCAGGACTTAAACGAATGTATGTTTTGAAGATGGAAAATAAACATATAACTTTATACAATTATTAAGAAAGATGGCTAAAGCAAAGGACTAAATAGCTTTCAAGGTAGTTCAGTCCTTTAAAGTTTAAAGCTATTGCGATTTTTAAAGAAACATCATTATATAAGAAATATGGATCCAGAAGAATTAATTGAGAAATTAGATTGGCTATTTAAATCGCCCTTATCTTCGAACAGGTACAACACTCAAGAATTTAAAGAAGAACAATTTCGTTTTTTCGAGAATTATGTTCATTTTCTCCAAGACAATGGATTTACTACGAGAATCTTGTTGAAGAAAGGCGAAAAGGCAACAAACGAATCGCAAATCAAGGTAGGAGATTTAACCCCTGAAGGACTAAAATTCTATGCCTTCGGAGTAAGGAAATGGAGAGAAAAGTACGATCGTGCAAAAGATAAAATAAGAGCAATCAACGACTTTGCATTTATAGAAAAGAAATTGAAGCAGTTTCGTGAACAAGAAACAAAATAGATTGTTCAAACCAAAAACTAAGGATAGATTATAGTATTACGCCTTAAAGAAGCTCAGAAAACTGTCTGAGTAAAATATACCAACAAGAAGTTGAACGAAAGTAGGTTTGGGATATAGAAAAGAAACATTCTAAACCTACTCTCAAAAGCCTATGACTTTTTTCATAAAAGTTATTGAGCCTTGTTTTAAAAAGTAATAAAACCATTTGATAAAAAAATAACAATAACAATACGACCTAGATAATGGCATTTGTTGCGTATTAAAAAAATATCACAATACTTCATTTGTCAAATAATCTATAATATAATCATAAAGGTCGTAATTTGCTATGAAATCTAATTAGTAAAAAAACAGATATCTAAAAACGTAACTGACAGACGTCTGAAACAATCGTGACAGATATCTGAAACGAACATTATAGATATCTAAAAACAAAGAAACTACATCTGTTTAACTTCTTTTTTTATGTCTGAAATATTCTATCGAATATGAAAGTAAACAGAATGTGTACTGTTTTATAAATTTTTATCTTATTTATACAGAACCAATAAGAATGGGTATATAAGGCAAGATGGAATATATAAAAAGACGTATCAAATATACCCATTCAATACGTCTTTTTAAATAATATATATTTATCTCTATCTCTTTATTATTTTGCAACTTTTTCTAGTTTTTTCATAACAGAGAACATAAAGAGTGCAGATAGAACACAAAGAATAATGAATACGCTCCATACAACAGTTAATGGAAGCTTACCCCAGAGGAATCCGCCGACACTAACGAGGAGGTTACCTAAGGCTGTTGCAACAAACCAGCCGCCCATCATTGCACCTTTATACTTTGGAGGAGCAACCTTTGATACAAATGATATTCCCATAGGGCTAAGCAATAACTCACCAAAGGTAAGAACTAGATAAGTTCCAATAAGCCAATTAGGAGATGCAAATGTCTTTGCACCCTCTGCAGCTGCCTTCTGTGCATCAGGAGAGTTGAGACCCATAGAAGCGAGCAACATCACCAAGAAGCCGCAACCAGCAATCAGCATACCATAAGCAATCTTTCGTGGAGCAGATGGTTCTTTACCTTTACGAGCCAATGCACCGAATATAGCCATACTAACAGGAGTTAAAGCTACAACATAGAATGGATTGAACTGTTGGAAAATAGGAGCACTAACAGTTACACTACCACTTACGCGACTATATTTATAGGCTATCACTGCTAAGGCTGCAAGAATAACGAGCGCTGAAATTCCTCTTGCTTTTCCTGTTTTTGCACCAAAGAATGCGAAACCAGCATAAACGATGATGATAACCATAAAGAGATTAATAACATCGAACACCATACTCTGCACACCTTCTGCTGTAGGCTGTACAAATTCGTCAGCAAAGTAAGTTAGTGTGAGACCATTTTGATGGAAAGCCATCCAGAAGAAAATTACAACAGCAAAAACGAGGCAGAGGGCTATGATGCGTTCTTTTGTTTCAGCAGGAGAAAGTTCTTCTACTGTTGTAGCGCCAGCTTTTTCTTCTTTCTTCTTAGTGCTACCTTCTAAATGTTTAAATCCTGGACGGAATGCATAATAGATTGCAATAGAAAGGATTAGTGAGACGCAAGCAACGGCAAATGCCAAGTGATAGGCAGAATTGGGGTCCATGTGTAATGATTTTACTCCCCAATCATGAATTTTCACAGCAGCAGTAGGAGCAAACAGAGCACCTATATTAATTGCCATATAGAAAATAGAGAAACCTGAATCGCGTTTGCTTTCCATTCCTTGAGCATCATAAAGATTACCGACCATTACTTGTAAGTTTCCTTTAAACAAACCAGTACCCAAAGAAATTAAAGCAGAGCAGCTAGCATACTAGAGAAAGCAACTGTGCTTGTTCCTAATGGAATGGCTAAACAGAGGTATCCTATGAACATAATCATAATACCAGTAGTAACCATCTTACCATAACCGAATTTGTCTGCCATAATACCACCAACCAGTGGTAAGAAGTAGACTAATCCAAGAAAGGTGCTATAAATAGCTCCTGCTGTACCAGGCTCGAGGCCAAAGTTTCCTCTAAGGAAAAGGGCAAAGACTGCAATCATGGTGTAGTAACCAAATCGCTCTCCTGTGTTGGCTAAAGCCAATGCATAAAGACTTTTAGGTTGTCCTTCGAACATAATTTTAAAGTTTTAATTTTGTTATTAATTAATTTTATTTGTTGTTTTTATTCTTCACAATATCATATAGATATGTTAATTTGATAATTATATTACTATTATTAGATTTTCCAAAGAAATCTTTCTTACTATTGCCGTATATATTGCCCAATCCATAGTAATAGCGTGCCTCTAAAATAATATGTCCTATGCGACGGATACTCCATTCAGCACCTAAACCTGCTGCAATACCGTAGTCGAATTTCTTTTCGACGGGCATAGATTCCTGTTTTACAATTGTATTACTTCTTCCTGTACCATCATTTAATAAATTGGGTGTATCATAGTTGCTTATGACAGTTTCATTCAGTAATATCCCAATTTGTGGACCTGCTTGTACAAAGAAATTGAAACCATTCTGTTCTCTTCCCCACGCTAAATGTGCAAACAGGTATTTGCAGATAGTTTAATGTCCGTGAATACTTTTCAGCAGACCCATTTGTATTGATAACAGGTTTATCTGTTGCAGTTCGTATATCTTGTTTCCAACCAGTTGAAGCATAATTTATCTCACCGTAAATAGAACAGATAGTGTTGAAATACTTTTCACATACATACCTCACACTTAGACCAGCAGTAATACCGCTGTGTAGAGATTGTGATACTTTAGGGTCAAATCCTACGTTAGATAATATATAGCCGGTATTACCACCTATAGAAAGACTATTGCGGTAATCTCCCACTTGTGCATATATCCATAATGGAAAGAGTATAAGCAATGCTGTTACTACTTTTCTGTTCATAGCTTTATCTGTTCTACTACTGTATTAAGTTTTTAAGACTTAATAAACTAAGTTCTCCATAGTCTTATTAGGTTTAAAGTGTACTAGCTGGAAATGATTATTAATGTAGCCACCATTCCCTATATGTTCAAAATTGTATCGTGTTTGTAATGGAACATAATTAACTTCTGTACTTGTTCCCTTAAAGTTTTTGCCCTTATTCTTAATACCTCTAATAAAGAATTGTGCCTGATCGTATCCAACAATAGCAAAACGTGGAATATATGAATCCTTCATAGGTTCATCATATTTATTGATATATTGTTTTTCTAACGCTTCAGTTCTTTTTGCTGCTTTATTATAATAATAGGTAGATGGGATATAAACATCATATTTAAAAATAATTATTGATATTATAATCCTGGTACATAAACCATTCGTTATAACCATACATCGAGATATTAATATTTGGATTAGCCTTTCTTAGTAGGTCTAATTTTTTTCAAATACTTTATTCAGATAAGGACTTTTCTCAGAATTTATAATAACCACGTTAGGTTGAGAAGTGCTGAATTGTTTCGCAAAAATCAACTTGTGGTGTATTTAAGTTAGTTATATTATAATGTATTTTTTTGCTAATTCAAGTTGTTTTCTTAATCCATTAGTAAAGAGTCCAACTTGGCTATCAATATCATTACAATTAATAAATATAGGGTGATGGGTCTTTTGGAAACGCTCGAAGAAACATGCAATGGCTTTTCTATTCAAACGATTATTATCTTGATATACTTGGAATATATAAGGATTGGTATCTACTTCTTTCGATTCGATAGAAAAAGGTATAACCATTTTTATATTGTTGCGTTGGCAAAAGTCGCCTAATGGTTTTACTTGATTAGAATAGAGTGGACCAAAGATAATATCTAACGTCGGAGCATTCTTATCTAATAAAGTTGTTTTAATATCGGCATCTTTAGGAACATTCCAAGCATGCACATCTGTATTAATTCCTTCTTGTTTCATTTGTTCTAATGCAAGTAGAATACCTCTATAGTATTCAACCATTCTTAATCCATCGCCATCTTCTCGATGTAAGGGTAACATAACTCCTATGCGAATGGCATTTGTCGTTGTGTTGGCTATTACAGGTTTCTTATCATTAATATTGTTTGGTGAATCAGGTACATATTTTTTATCATTCCCTTTGGCATAAGGAACAAATATCCAATTACCTTTCTTGAGTTCATACCCCTCTTGTTTCATCTCTGGATTTGCATCAATAAGTTCTTGAATACTAATTCCATAATCTTTTGCTATTCCAAAGATTGTTTCTTTCTTTTTTACTTTATGAATATCTCGCCAGATAGTAGTCTGAGCTGATACTTGAATGGTGAAAAATAATGTAAGCAATAAGAATAAGTATCTATAATAACGCTTCATAATCTGTTTATTTCTGAAATTAACACTCTGCAAAGATAACAAAAACTATTTACTATTTGCTTTTTGTCGATAGAATTTTTGTATTTTTGCAGAAATAAGAAGATTATGCAGCTATATTTTCATAAAATATCTTTAATAGTGGTTTTATTCCTAATCGCCACTAATAGTTTTTCTCAGTCTTGCGAGCCTTATGGAACGTATATTGGAGAAAGTGGGAGCTCTGAAACGATAAACTCAGCACAAGGCTTTTCAGGTTCAGCCCCATTAACTGTAAATTTTGTAGCGAATCCTACTGTAAATTTGCCAAATGGGACTCATTTTGAGTGGCATTTTTTAGAGCAAAACAAACCTACTAATGCATTCTTAATTCGCTATGAACAAGACACACAATATACTTTCATAACTGCAGGCTCATTTCGTGTTTGTTTATATGAGATATTAAATAATGATACTGTTTATATTTATGAACCGATAAACATATCTATTAGTGAGAGTGAAATATCTTTCCCCAATGCCTTTTCTCCTAATGGCGATGGTATAAATGATGTGTTTAAAGCTAAGAAAGGATTTAAAAGTATTGTAGAATTTCATGCAGTTATCTTTAATAGATGGGGGCAAAAGCTTTTTGAATGGAATAATCCTAATGAAGGCTGGGACGGAACTTTTAATGGAAAGCCTGTTGCACAAGGAGTTTATTTTGTGAATGTGAAGGCTACAGGCGCAGATGGAAAGAAATTCCATATTAAGAAAGATGTGAATTTATTGCGCGGATACAACGAAACAACTACACAAACGCATTAATTGTAGTTTTACAAACAAACTGACACAAATAATGGTGAATGATAAAATAGAAGTGTTTGGGGCACGTGTGCACAATTTAAAAAATATAGATGTGTCAATGCCTCGTAATGCATTGATTGTTTTTACAGGATTATCTGGCTCGGGTAAAAGTTCATTGGCTTTTGATACTATATTTGCTGAAGGGCAAAGACGCTATATTGAGACGTTTTCTGCTTATGCTCGGAACTTTTTGGGTAATATGGAGCGACCTGATGTTGATAAGATTACTGGATTATCACCAGTAATATCTATTGAGCAAAAAACCACAAACAAAAATCCACGTTCAACAGTTGGCACTACAACAGAGATATACGATTATCTTCGTTTGCTATATGCACGTGCAGGAATTGCTTATTCGTATATGAGCAACGAGCCAATGGTAAAATACACGGAAGAACGTGTAATCGAAATGATTCTTCACAATTATGCCAACAAAAGTATTTATGTACTTGCACCATTGGTAAGAAATCGTAAAGGACATTATCGTGAACTATTCGAACAAATGCGACGTAAGGGATATCTTTATATTCGTGTAGACGGTGAGATATTGGAAATTACACGTGGTATGAAGGTAGATAGATACAAAAATCACAATATAGAAGTTGTAATAGATAGACTTAAACTTGGTGCTGCGAACGATGAAACCTTTAAAGAGCGTTTAGCAAAGACGGTATCGGTAGCAATGAAACAAGGCGACTCTCTTATTATGATTATGGAGAAAGAGAGCGGCATTACTAAATATTTCTCTAAACGTTTGATGGACCCTATTACGGGAATTGCTTACAAAGACCCTGCTCCTAATATATTCTCATTTAATTCTCCAGAGGGAGCGTGTCCGCATTGTAAAGGATTGGGCAAGATAAACGAGATTGATTTAACGAAGGTAATTCCTAACAAAAGCCAAAGTATTTATGAAGGTGCTATTATTCCTTTAGGTAAATACAAAAACCAAATGATATTCTGGCAGATAGCTGCTATTCTTGAAAAATACGATTATACTTTGAAAACACCAATTAAAGATATTTCGAAAGAAGTGCTTGACGAAATACTTTATGGGTCGCTAGATAAAGTTCGTATCTCTAAAGAGCTTGTTCATACTAATTCCGACTATTTTACTTCTTTCGATGGTGTTATAAAATACTTGCGTTCAGTAATGGAAAACGATGAAACTGCTGCCGGAAAGAAGTGGGCTGACCAGTTTATTGCTGAACGGGAATGTCCTGAATGCAAAGGACAACGTCTTAATCGTGAAGCTCTCTCATATAGAATATGGGACAAAAATATAGCAGAGCTGTCTACAATAGATATTGCCGACTTAAAGAACTGGCTTGGAAATGTAGAGCGACACCTTAACGAGAAACAGCAACTTGTTGCTAAAGAGATTCTAAAGAAATTCGCAAGCGTATAGACTTCTTGCTAAATGTTGGTCTTAATTATCTTTCGCTAAACAGACAAAGTGCAACGCTTTCAGGAGGAGAGAGCCAACGTATAAGACTGGCTACACAGATTGGCTCTCAACTCGTAAACGTGCTTTATATTTTAGACGAACCTTCTATTGGTTTGCATCAACGTGATAACGATCGCTTAATAAAATCGTTGTGCAAATTGCGCGACCTCGGAAATACGGTGATTGTTGTTGAGCACGATGAGGATATGATGCGTGCTGCCGATTGGGTTGTTGATATTGGTCCAAAAGCTGGTAAGAATGGAGGAGAGGTTGTTTTTCAGGGTACATACAATCAGATGCTTCAAACGCACACTCTTACAGCTCAATATCTTAATGGCGAACGAATTATTCCACTTCCAACTGAATATCGTAAAGGAAATGGTAAATCGTTATGGCTGTATGGTTGCAAAGGTAACAATTTAAAGAATGTTGATGTAGAGTTTCCTTTGGGCAAACTTATTGTTGTTACAGGGGTGTCTGGCTCTGGAAAGAGTACATTAATCAACGAGACCTTACAGCCTATACTATCTCAACATTTCTATCGTTCCTTGAAAGCTCCTATGGCGTATGCTAAGATAGAAGGAATAGAGAATGTAGATAAGGTTGTGAATGTAGACCAAAGTCCTATTGGACGTACTCCGCGCAGTAATCCTGCAACATACACAGGTGTATTCTCCGATATTCGCAATCTGTTTGTTAATCTTCCTGAGGCAAAAATACGTGGCTATAAACCTGGACGTTTTTCGTTTAACGTAAAGGGTGGACGGTGTGAGAATTGTGGGGGTAATGGCTATCGCACCATAGAAATGAACTTCTTACCTGATGTATTTGTTCCATGCGAGGTTTGTCATGGAAAGCGTTATAACCGAGAAACGCTTGAAGTGCGTTTTAAAGGAAAATCAATAGCCGATGTTCTCGATATGACAGTGAATACCGCTGTAGAATTCTTCGAGAATGTTCCGCTTATTCTTCCTAAAATAAAAGCCTTACAAGATGTTGGTTTAGGTTATATTAAGTTAGGGCAAAGTTCTACAACTCTTTCGGGAGGCGAAAGCCAACGTGTAAAACTTGCAACCGAACTTTCTAAACGGGATACAGGAAAAACGCTCTACATTCTTGACGAACCTACTACAGGATTGCATTTCGAAGATATTAGGGTACTTATGGGTGTATTGCAAAAGCTGGTTGATAGAGGAAACACGGTTATAATTATAGAGCACAACCTTGATGTAATAAAACAAGCCGACTATATTATTGATATGGGACCTGATGGCGGTCGTGGTGGTGGACAGATTATTGCAACTGGCACTCCAGCAGAAATAGCAAAGGTTTCTCAAAGTTATACTGCTCCATTCATTAAGAAGTTCTTAAATGTAAAATAAGTAGTATTAATGCTTCTTTAAATTTAACTGGTTATTATAGATTCAGCAGATTTTACTTTATTGTTGGTAGATTAGTTTACTTTAGAACGAAGTAGTAGGATAATAAGCTACAATGAGTTAGAAAGACAAGCTATCTGCCAACAAGGAAACAGAAAAATAGTAAGCAACGAAGGTGTTACGGTCTGATAGCCTATTGAAACTTATGGGTGTGGTTGTCTGGCATCAACTTTTTATTTCTTCGGTCCAGCGTCTTTTTCATCGTCTTCCCATTCGTCTTATTTACGGTCTACGTCCGACAGCTTTTGTACAAATACACTATCTTCACTTACCTCTCGATAGCAATCTTTGGGAATAAAGCGAACGCACATACCTTCTATTTGGTTCGCCACTGTTTCCTTCTCTGTTGTTATACCGTGCTTCTAAAAACACATAATAAAATAATGTTAAGCTAAATGCTGTAATTGTTAATATCAACGAAATGTACTGCCGTACCCCACGAGTTATACAGCCGTGCCCCACGAGTCCTACTGCCGTACCTTACAAGTCCTACTTCCATAAAAGTTCAAAATCGTAGGCTTTCGGTTTAATTATACAAATTGCTTATTTATACTCGCATTCGAGTCTTTATCCAGCAAGGTTTTTAATCAAACAAAAAGTGTATAGCAAAATCAAGAAAAGCCCATCAGATGTATATCTCTTGTTTCAGATATCTGTAACGTTCATTTCAGATATCTGTCAGTTGCGTCTTAGATATCTCTCAGTTGCAATTTAGATATCACAACAAACTGCAACTTTACAATCGTGCTTTTTTTCGAGAAAAATCTATCTTTTTCCCACCGTACCTATTTTGATGTATATAAATATGAGAGAGATGAAAACTATGCGTTATTGCCTTTTGTAAAAACAGTTATATGTCAATCTTAAAAATTAAATGTATAAAAAAACGTTGATAGTGCTGAGTATAAAAATTATATTTGTAATTTTGCAGCGAAAAATATATCTTTATGGAAACAACCGAGCAATCGTTTTATAGCAAATAAATAAATGTTGTCTATGTATCTTCACAATCTTCTTTTGGAATACATATATCAGCCGTTATAATGTTTCGAACGAATTTGCATTATCTCCATATATACTATAAGGTATAAGTCTACATATTAATTTTAATATAAATGAAACAAAAATCTACATTCTTATTAGGCACTTTATTGTCGTTGCTAATATCGTTGCCTACTAATGCACAACCTGAACCACAGTCTGTGCTACAAATCAGGTCTGGTAACCTTCTTCCCTCAGAGTTTACCTCGGCTAAAAAGGTAGTGTCAAACAATATTCTTTCTGTGTTTAAGGCTAAGATGCCTAAGACACAAGAGAAAAGCACAATGCAGACCAACCATAAACGTAATACACAACACTTACTTGTAAATCCGAAGCAATGTATTTGGGGAAATGTTGTAACCGATAATCTGCTTGGTGTTTATTCATTTTTTCCAACGCAATCAATCGATTTTACAGAACTTGCTCCCTTTAAAAAAGGATTACTAAATGGAGGTTGTGGCATTGTCGACGATGAACTACATTGTATTTATGTCGATGATACTTATGCGGCTTATGGAGTTCTGGGAGTTACTCACTATGCATTCAACACAGATACATGGGAGTTAATAGAGCAATCGCTTCAACCAAAAAGTTGGAACGTTATAGCTACAGAAACAGCTATAGACCCTAAGACAGGTGAAGTTTTTGGTGAGTTTTATTCAGCAAACTTGAAATCGTTAGAGTGGGGTGTTATAGACTATAGAACATTGACACGAACTACAATAGCAAAAGCTGAACACAGTTATATTGCTCTCGGAATAACTAACGATGGCAGAGCGTTTGGTGTTGCTGACGATGGAAACCTTTATCAGATAGATCGCACAACAGGTGTAGAAACATTAAAGGGTAGTACAGGTATAAACGTAAAGGACGAGGCAGAAAACCATTTCTATCAAACTGGAGAAATAGACCCTAATACTAACGAATTTTATTGGGCTGCAAAAACGGCTAATGGCAACTGTACATTATATACAGTAGACCTAAACGATGGACATGTTACTGCTGTAGGCTCAATGGAAAAAGCTACAGTCTTAGGTATGGTAATTCCTATGCCAAAAGCAGCAGCTGCAGCTCCAAATGTGGCAACCGATTTGCAAACTCAATTCAATGGCGCATCAACCACTGGTTATATTTCATTCAAAGCTCCTGAAACTCAATTCGATGGTACTACTCTTGCAACCAATAAGCCCCTTTCTTATACCATCACAGCCAACAACAAGCAGGTGGCAACAGGAACGGTGCTTCCGGGACAGGTGGCACAAACATCTATCCAAGTGGAAGAAGGTATGAACCACTTCATTGTTGTTACAACCAACGAGGGTGGAAAAAGCCCTAAGGCAAAATACGAAAAGTATATAGGAAACGATGAACCACTTCCTTTAGACTATGTAGATTTAAAAATAGACGACACGCGTAAAGCTACAGTGTCTTGGGACAAACCTACACAAGGACTTCATCAAGGCTATATAGGAAACCTTACTTACAATGTATATCGTTTCAGTAGTACAGATACTATAAAGGTTGCTTCAAACTTAACAGCCACTACTTTTACAGAAACTTTGCCCGAAACTACACGAACAGGCTATGCATACGGTGTACAAGCCGTTAATACTACTCAGTGTAGCAAGATAACAGTAAGTGAATATAAGGTTACTGGTAACGTTTTCGACACGCCATACTTCGATGATTTTAGAAACAAAAACGATGCTCTCATCTATACTATTGTCGATGGAAACGATGACGGATTTACATGGAGGTGGTATGATGATGAAGAAAAAGGAAGAGCTTTCCGCTACTCGTATAGTCGCAATAATGCTGGCGACGATTGGTTGATGAGCCCTCCTATAAAGTTGAAAGCTGGTAAAACTTATAAAATTAGCTTTAGAGCTAGCAATGCTGAAGAAGAATACAAAGAACGATTAGAGGTTAAAATGGGCAATGCGCCAACAGCTCAAGCTATGACAACTAATGTTATATCGCCCATTGAACTTACAGATCCGCAATACCATGAGTTTAGCGCACAAGTTACTCCACAGAGTGATGGCGACTATTACATTGGATTTCACGCAATTTCTGACGCAAAAAAAAGCTTTATCTACTTAGGCGAAATGGGTGTTGAGCCTATTCCCACAACAAATGCTCCTGCAGCAGTAGAGAATATGAATGTTATAGCAAATCCAACGGGCGCATTAAAGGCTGCTATTACTTTTAAGGCTCCAACTAAAGCAATCGATGGAAATCAGCTTACTGCTATTAAGAAGATTGAATTGCGCAATGGAACTAAAATACTAAAAACATTTGTTGCTCCTACGCCTGGTGCTGAACTCAAACTTATTGACGAGAACCCTACACAAGGAATTAATAACTATATTGCAATTGCTTTCAACGAAAATGGTAATGGAACAAGTGTTACACGGAGAGCATACATAGGAAAGGATCTCCCCGCAGAACCTGTAGTGAAAGCAATAGACCAAGGCACTTCGGTTAAACTTACATGGGAACCTGCCAAAGGTGCTCACGGTGGTGTAGTAGAGCCATCTAAAGTTGATTACGATATATATGATGTTAATCAGAATGGACTTGGCAACCATATTGCAATTGCAAAGAATGGCTTAACAGAATACACTGTAGATGGTATAAATACTAAGACAGGCGCACAACGCTACAGAAAATGGGCTATTGCTGCAAACTATAATGGCTTAAGTAGCGAGTTTGCAACAGCAAGCATTATTTTGGGAGTGCCTTATACGCTTCCATACCGTAACAGTTTCAGAAATGCTACTTTCGAACAGCAATTATTCCAGACTACCAGTTCTAACGACAAAGTATTGTGGCGACTTGCTAGCAACGAATCGTCTGACGATGATGGAGGCTGTTTGTTCTTTAAACCTCGTGCTGCTGGTACATCGACTATTACAACTGGAAAAATTGATATGCGTGGAACTACTCAGCCTAAATTAGGTTTTAGTTACAATGCAAAGGCACAAACTCCTGTTCGGTTAGAGATTACCTTCGAAAAGATGGACGGTACAGTTACAGACCCAGTATGGATACACGATTTCGCCAGCGATACAAAGGTTGGAAAATGGATAACTGAAATTGTAGACTTGCCAGAAACTCTTACCACTCAAGACTACATTCTTATGCACGTAAAGGCTATAGCCGCCGATGCCTCTCCAAATATTGTGTACTTAGACAATATAAGCATTTCGGACCCATTGCAATGCGATGGTGCAATTGAGCTTTCTGCACCAGCAAGTGTAAATAAGGGACAAACTGTGAACTTAAAAGTAAAGGTTAGCAATTTAGGCCTCGATAAGATAGACCATGCTGCTGTAAAGGTTTCGTTGAACAATAAAGTTATTCACCAATCGGATATCACCAAAAGCTTATCTCTGTTGCAAGATTTTGTTATCCCTATTAGTTATGCCACCACTATTCTCGACCCAAGCGAGCAACACAGTATAAAGGCTGAACTAACAGTTGCTAACGATATGCAAACTGCAAACAACACCGACTTAGCAAATATTATTCTCGAAAAAGCAAACGTGCTTCCACCAACCAACTTAACAAGTAAAACCGACAAGGTGGGTACGGTAGAACTGTTGTGGAATAAACCAGAAACAACAAAAGAAACCATAAGAGAAAACTTTGAAAGCTACGAAGCTTGGCAAACCGACTTTGGAAAGTGGACTACATTTGATGCTGATAAAGGCTATGCTATTCCGCTTAGCGCACAAGTTAGCTATCCACATCAAGGAGAACAATTCGCTTTTATAAATTGGAAACCCGACGACTATTTCCGTGGCACTAAAGATATAGCTCCACACTCTGGACGTAAAGCCGCCGTAGCAATGTACCAACAAAATGCAGAAGGAAACGTTATAGGTGCTGATAACTGGTTGATTAGCCAGCCTCTATCTGAAGAGGAACAAACCATTAGCTTCTGGGTGAACAATGCTCAAGGAAACAGCCAGACAACAGAAACTTTCGAAGTGTTAGCATCGTCTACCGATAATAAACCTGCTAGTTTCAGCAAAATAGATGCCTATAAACAAGAGTCGGCTGTATGGAACGAAATAACAACACAGTTGCCTTCGGGTACACGCTATTTCGCAATACGACACACTACACCTGCAAGTCAAGGACTGGTTTTCATGATAGACGATATTACGTTCGACGCAAGTAACGGACCTGCTGCTTATAATATTTATCGTAACGATTCGCTTATTGTAAGCACAACGTCTCCATCGTTCACCGATGATAAACTGAAACCAGGAACTACACATAGCTATAAAGTTACTGCTGTATATCCCGATGGTTCCGAGTCTGAGCCAATAAGCGTAACTGCTACAACCAATATTCACGATATTGTAGGGAATGTAAACCTATCGTACGATGTTTATACCGTTGATGGCAAATTGGTTGCTAAAGGTTTGCACAACTTAAACACTCTGCCAAAAGGAATGTATATTATAAATGGCAAGACTATTATTATTCAGTAAAAATTGCGACTTAGCTAAAGTCTTATACTCCTTTCTATGAGATGCGGACTTTATTGCTAATCCAAATTTTATAGCACAAATACGAAAGGCTGAACGGGTAGTACGTTCAGCCTTTTTTATTGCTCTGCTCAAATAGTTTGTGCCTAACTATATGGGCGAATAAGAAAAATGTTGGCAATGTTGTTAGTTGCTGTTTCTACCGTCTGAAACTCTCGTCTCTCTCGTAATTATATCACTACTTCGTTACAGTAACACAAGTCTTCCATATCAACGATATACCAATTAAACAGTATTACTTACGTATAAGTAAAACTTTATTTACATGTAAGTAAAACTTTATTTACGTGTAAGTAGAACTTTATTTACGTGTAAGTAAAACCATACATTGCTGTAGTCAATAATGCCTCTTACGCATAAAAATGTTGCGTATATATGCAAGAAGCGAAAGAACAGCGTGGAAAAAAGTAATACATTCGCATTGTAGCATTCCGCTACACACCTTTTAGCATAAATTGCGTCATTCTAGCTTTGGCACAAACTTACCATATACGCCCAGCTCTTGCTTTATTACGAAGCATATTAATTATTTTATAACGAAAGCATAGTGCCAATATAAAAACATTATAAAAATATAATGCATATTTCTTGAACGTTGGATAAAATGAATAAAAAAAGGGGTTAAAGACAACTTAAATGGTTAGTCTTTAACCCCTTTTTATTAGTTAGTGTTATTAATGTATCTATTCTTTCAGCAAAGCATTTGCCATATTAAGAGCAGCTTTTCTGCCATCGCCCATCGCCAATATAACAGTAGCACCACCGCGCACAATGTCGCCACCTGCATAAATTGTAGGAATAGAACTCTGCATTTCTTCGTTCACGGCAATAGTGTTCTTTCGTCCTAACTCCAATCCATCTATAGAATTCGGCACAAGAGGATTGGGCGATACTCCCACGGCAACTACTACCTGATCGCATTCTATCGTAATAGTTTTCCCCGTAGTTTGTGGTCTGCGACGGTCACTTTCGTCAGGTTCACCCAATTCCATAACATCTAAGACAGCTCCGCAAACACGTCCATTTTCATCAGCAATATATTCCTTCGGGTTGTGCAGCGTTAGGAAGTTAATACCTTCTTCTTGTGCATGTTTCACCTCCTCTACACGTGCAGGCATTTCTTCTAACGAACGGCGATAAACTAATGTAACCTCTGCACCAAGTCGTTTTGCCGTACGACAAGAGTCCATTGCAGTATTTCCACCACCAACAACAAGCACCTTTTTTCCAATAATAATAGGCGTATCGGTATCAGGGTTAGCTGCGTCCATTAGGTTTACACGGGTAAGATATTCGTTGCTCGAGAGAATATTTATGCTATTTTCGCCTGGAATGCCCATAAAGTTCGGCAATCCTGCACCAGAGCCAACAAAGATTCCTTTGAAGCCGTTTTGTTTCAGTTCTTCCACACTTATAGTTTTGCCAACAATAGTGTCTGTCTGGAAATGAACTCCCTGCTTTCTTAAGTTTTCAACTTCCACCTCAACAATCTTGTTTGGTAAACGGAACTCTGGAATACCATATTTAAGTACGCCACCAATTTCGTGTAATGCTTCGAAAACATAAACCTCAAATCCACGCTTCACCATATCGCCAGCAAAACTAAGTCCTGAAGGTCCTGATCCAATAACAGCAACCTTCATTCCATTAGACGGAGCAAGTTCGGGCAAAGTAATATTTCCACTTTCACGTTCGTAGTCGGCAGCAAATCTTTCAAGATAACCAATAGCTACAGCAGGTTCTTTCATTTTTAAATGAATACAACGACTTTCGCATTGCTTTTCTTGTGGACAAACACGACCACACACAGCGGGTAGGGCAGAGGTGTCTTTCAATACACGGGCAGCGTTAAGAAACTGGCCACGTTCAATGTTCTTAATAAAGCTTGGAATATTAATGTTTACCGGACAACCTTCCACGCATGTAGGTTTTGCACAGTCGAGGCAACGTTTAGCTTCGCGCATTGCCATTTCTTTCGTAAGACCTTTGTTAACTTCCTCCAAACGAGTAGTTGCACGATAAACAGGATCAAGTTCAGGCATCTGCACTCGCTCTATAGTAGTGCGCTCTTTGGGTTTCATACTTTTGCGCAATTCAGTACGCCATTCAGAGTTTCGTTCAATAAGTTCAGCAAAGTCTTGCTTTGTTTCTTCGGCAGGAGCTAAAGGCGTATGCACTGTGCTATTAGTGGTCTCAACTTCTATATGATGATGCCCTATCTGGGTTTGTTTTCTCTCCATCTCTTCGCGTTCAACACCCTTAAAAGTGCCCATACGCTTAAACATTTCGTCCCAATCAACAAGGTCTCCATTAAATTCAGGACCATCAATACATACAAACTTTGTTTTTCCACCAATAGTAAGACGGCATGCACCGCACATACCAGTACCGTCTACCATAATTGTATTCAGTGATACATCGTTAGGTATACCATACTTCTTTGCCAACAAAGATGTAAACTTCATCATTATAGGAGGACCAATAGCCAAAACTTTATCTACTTTCTCGCGCTGCAACACTTCTTCAACACCAACAGTTACTACACCCTTTTTTCCCATACTACCATCGTCGGTCATTATAATAACTTCGTCGGAGTATTTTGCAACGTCTTCAACCATAATCACCAGTTCTTTCGTGCGCCCTGCCAACACAGAAATGACACGATTTCCTGCTTTTTTGAATGCTGTTAAAATTGGTAGGATAGCAGCAATGCCAATACCACCACCAGCACACACCACAGTACCATAATTCTCTATGTGAGATGCTTGTCCTAATGGTCCTACAATATCTAGAACCTCATCGCCGGGTTCAAGTTGGCACAATTTAGTAGACGAAAGCCCCACTTCCTGTATAACCATTGTAAGTGTTCCTTTCTCAGGATCAGCTTTAGCAATAGTGTAAGGTACACGCTCGCTGTTATTGTCTACGCGTACTATAACAAAGTTTCCCGCTCTACAACTGCGTGCAATGAGTGGTGCTTCTACTACAATACAAAAAACCCTTTTTCGGAAAATTGTTTTTTTACTAATAATCTTGTTCATGTTTTAAAGGTTAAGTTGTTTATAGATTCTTTATTTTCTAACTCTCAGCAATATTTATTTTTTTCAGTGCTCTTCGAAGTAGATTGCATTATACAGACTAAATTCTGTATTTTTTTCTATCTCTTTCTATTTGGGATCAGGGAGATACAATCTTAGTTTTCGGATATCCTAAATACAAGATAGTATCAGCCCTAATTTCAGCAAAGAATATTATCTACGATTTCAAAAAAACAATTAGAAGTTCTTGTCATCAAGTATTTCAAATCCACAATAAGGAACAAGTGCTTTAGGAACTCTTATCCCTTCAGATGTTTGATTGTTTTTCCAAAATGGCAGCAACAATACGTGGTAAAGCCAATGCTGAACCATTAAGAGTATGGCACAATTCTATCTTTTTATCTTCAGAACGACGATAACGACAATGTAAGCGATTTGCCTGATAGCTCTCAAAGTTTGATACAGAACTTACTTCCAACCACCGTTTTTTTGAGCACCGCTCCATACCTCGAAATCATAACAGATAGCGGAAGTGAAACTCATATCTCCACCACATAGTCGAAGAATATGATATGGAAGTTCCAATTTTATTAACAAACCTTCAACGTGTTTCAGCATCTCGTTTAAAGATTCATAAGAATGTTGTGGAGTATCTATACGAACAATTTCTACTTTGTCGAATTGATGCAAACGATTTAATCCTCGTACATCTTTTCCATAACTTCCAGCTTCACGACGGAAGCATGAAGAATAAGCACAACGTTTAACAGGGAGTTCCTTTTCGTCGAGAATTTCATCGCGGAAGATATTGGTTACTGGTACTTCTGCTGTTGGAATTAAATAAAGATCGTCTACTTCAGCATGATACATTTGCCCCTCTTTGTCAGGTAGCTGTCCAGTGCCTAAACCAGAAGCCTGATTAACTACTAATGGAGGTTGTATCTCTAAATATCCACTTTTGCGTGCTTCGTCTAAGAAGAATGCTTCTAAAGCACGTTGAAAGCGGGTCATCTTACCTATATATATAGGAAAGCCTGCTCCAGTTATTTTAACACCGAGATCAAAATCAACAAGATTATACATCTTACATAAGTCCCAATGACAAAGAGCTTCGCCTTCAAAGGTTGGTTTTTCTCCTCCTTCTTTTACAACAACATTATCGCTTGCATCTTTACCTTCAGGAACATCTTCATTGGGAATATTTGGAATAGTTAGCAACAAGTTAGTCATATCCGCTTGTGCTTTTTCCATATTATCTTGTAGTTCTTTATCGGCAGTTTTCAGTTCGGCTACTTTATTCTTTATTTCGTTAGCCTCGTCTTTCTTTCCTTCTTTCATTAATCCGCCAATTTGTTTTGAAAGAAGATTTTGTTGTTGTTTATTGTTATCAAGTTTCTGTTGGTATTCTCTACGTAATTTATCGTATTCTAATACCGTTTCAATGGTCTTCTTAGCATCATTAAAATGCTTTTTTTCAAGACCTTTTATAACACGTTCAGTTTCTTCACTGATAAGCTTTAATGTAAGCATACGTTTTTGTATATTTTATGTTCTATTTTGACAACAAAGTTACGAAAAAATATCTGATATACAAGAATTTTAGATAAAGTTTCCTTATCTATTATGATAGGCTAAGGAATAGGTGAGATTATCGAAAAAAAGAAATCCATCCATAAGCTTCTATTAGGAGCCGATGAATGGATTTCTATTATAGTATATTCTTTAATAAGTAGACGTTTTATGCGTCTCGCTAATTTATTCTATTACGACTAATGGCTCATCTTCAAGCACAGCCTGACCAACTTTTACAATGATAGCTGTAACTTTACCGTCTCTTTCTGCTTCAATGCTATTTTGCATTTTCATTGCTTCAAGCACGAGAACAGTATCACCAGCTTTAACTTCTTGTCCAACTGAAACCTCTATAGAAGTAATAGTGCCAGGAAGTGGAGCCTTTATTGCATTAGAAGTATTGATATTTGCTGATGTAGCCGTGTTTTCTGTTTCATTTTCAGCTACAGGTTTCCCTAATTCAACCTTTTTCTTCTCTGGTTCTGCAGGTGCTTCCATCTGCACCTTATATTCTTCACCATTCACAGTAATGTCAGCAACATTATCTTCACTAACATTATTTATTACGACAGAATATTCCTTGCCGTCTATTGTATATTTAAATTCTTTCATTTTCTTTTATGGTTTCTTGGTCATAATTTCGAACTTCGCATTCCACAATGTCTGCTTTGGTTTAATTGTGATAATGCCAGATTCTACATCGTGAACATTATTGCCTGCATACTCATAGAGAGCCATAGCAATTGCTGCATATATATTATTGTTCATTTATAGATATTTTTAATGAAAGGAACTTGCAAATTTTACATTGGCATACAACCATGTTTCTTAGCAGGTAAATCTTGCTTCTTATTTGCTAATTGTGCAAGACCACGGCAAATGCGGAAACGTGTGTTGCGTGGTTCAATAACATCATCTATATAGCCGTATTGAGCTGCCTGATATGGATTTGCAAATTTTTCTGTATATTCTTCTTCTTTTTCAGCAATGAATTGTTTAACATCGCCACCATTCTCTTTTACTTGTTTTACTTCTTTTCCGTAAAGAACAGCAACAGCCCCCGATGCTCCCATAACAGCTATTTCTGAACTTGGCCAAGCAAAATTAAGATCTGAGCGCAATTGTTTACAGCCCATAACAATATGCGAACCACCATAACTCTTACGAAGTGTAATAGTTATTTTAGGTACTGTCGCTTCACCATAAGCATAAAGTAGCTGTGCTCCATGTAGAATAACAGCATTATATTCCTGACCAGTGCCAGGAAGGAAGCCTGGAACGTCTACTAACGAAACGATAGGAATGTTAAAAGCATCACAAAAACGCACAAATCGTGCACCTTTTCTACTTGCATTTGTATCGAGAACGCCAGCATACGCAGATGGTTGATTAGCTACAATTCCCACACTTTGACCATTAAATCGAGCAAAACCAGTGATAATATTTTTAGCAAACTTCGGTTGTACTTCGAAGAATTTTCCATTATCGGTTATTGCTTTTATCACCTTATACATATCGTAAGCTTGATTTGGGTCGTCAGGAATAATTTCATTCAACAAATCCTCCTTACGATCAATAGGATCGGTGCACTCTGTACGTGGAGCCTCTTCGCGATTATTAGAAGGAATGTAAGAAAGTAAAGTCTTAATGGTCTCTGTTGCTTCTTCTTCTGTTTTCGCTGTAAAGCTTGTTACACCACTTTTTGTTGCATGAACACTTGCACCACCAAGATGTTCAGCATCAATATCTTCTCCAGTTACTGTTTTTACAACTTTAGGTCCAGTAAGGAACATATAACTTGTATCTTCTTTCATTAAGATAAAGTCGGTAAGGGCAGGAGAATAAACAGCTCCACCAGCACAAGGACCGAGAATACTTGAAATTTGAGGAATTACACCCGAAGCGAGAATATTACGTTCGAATATCTCTCCGTAACCTGCCAAAGAAGAAATTCCTTCTTGAATACGTGCTCCACCAGAATCATTCATACAAATTATTGGCGCACCATTTGTCATAGCCATATCCATAACTTTACAAATTTTCTGTGCCATTGTTTCTGACAAAGAACCTCCATTAACAGTAAAATCTTGTGCGTAAACATAAACAAGACGACCATCTATTGTAGCTGAACCTGCAACTACTCCATCGCCCAGATATTGTTTTTTCTCCATACCAAAGTTATGGCAACGATGGAGTTTAAACATATCATACTCTTCGAAACTACCTTTATCTACCAACATCTCGATACGCTCGCGCGCTGTATATTTTCCACGAGCATGTTGTTTTTCTATAGCCTTTTCGCCACCACCTAAACGAGCTTGCTCTCTTTTGGCTACGAGTTCCTTGATTTTTTCTGTTTGTTTACTCATAATGTATTTATTTCTCTTAATAATTCTAACTACACTTGGCGAGATAAAAACCACCAATTCGATGCAAAAATACGAAAAAAAGCCCACTTAATATATCTTAGGCTCTTTAAAGTTTGTTAAGGAATGATATTGTTATATGCTCAAATAATGTATATATTCAGACTAAAATTGCTGTTTGGTCATTATCTACTAGCGTTCGTTTATCGATATCTCAGTTATCATTCTTTACTCTACTTTTTGAGTGGAATGAAGTTTCAAACCATACTTTCTACTTTTAAGCACCTTTGAGTATAGTTAATATTAGGCTATTAATAATGATCGGTATCTTACGAAAAACACCAACTATAAAAATAACCATACGTTGGAGTTTTTTTGTATATAACGTTTTTGATATGTTCGTGTTTTGTTTTTTTGTATAGACCTTTCTTTATTTTCACCTTTGTAAACAAAAATAATTATGTCTTTTTTTGAAGTACGTGATAAATATGTAGAGAAGTAGAATCCTCATCTACATACTCTCAACGAGTCTCACATCCAGCCACTTATTTATTAAGATGAGAAAGTTTTTCATTAGGATATTAAATATACGTAACCTCCTCTTATTATTATTTTTAGTTTAAGTAAATGGAGGTTACGTTATTAAATATTGATCATCACATATATGAATTTACTTTTTTTCCCAAATTTACTTAACCATTTTAATGGTTTCTTTATCAGTGATTTAAATTTATTTTTCCGACTTTTTTTCTTTGTCATATCGTCTTTTATCTCATATTTGGTACTTCGCTGCAGTTTATTTATTTCTTTAGAACGTCGTTCTTTCTTTGTTTTCGTTTTTTTGGGTTCGTTTAATATTTGACTCAACAGTCGTGTTTTTCATTTTTATATCTCTGTTTCTTTTCCTCTTTTTTTCCCTTTAGCAGATTTTTGAAGTAGAATTATTATTCTTTTCTTTATTTCCAACCTTATTGTTCTCTATAGAATTTCCATTCTGTACTTTATTCTGTTGTTTTTTATCTACAACATTTGAGGAAGGCTTTCTATTGTTGCGATTATTTTTACTTGTATTTTCTGCATTTTGTTTTCTCTTATCGTCTGTATGAACGGTAAGATTTTGAGATTTCTTTTCAGTAATTTCGTTTCTTGTTGATTGTTTTTGGTTACCTCTCTTATTATTACGAATTTTCTTATCTTTGTGACTTTGTTGATCGCGTGCTTTTTTCCGTCTCGCTTTAGCACTTGTGTTTTTTCTAGATTTATTGATGCTTTTATATTCAGGACCTTTTCCTATATCTTCTGGTAATGAAACTTTTTCAATTTCTTTCTCTAAGAAATTTTCTATTTGTTGAAAGTTATAGATATCATCATCACTCACAAGTGTTATTGCAATTCCATCTCTGTCAGCTCTTGCCGTACGTCCTATTCGGTGTACATAATCTTCTGCATCGTTTGGTACATCATAATTAATAACCATTGTAATATCATCGATATCAATACCTCTTGATAAAATATCTGTAGCTACAAGAACATCAATTTGTCCACTTTTAAATTTAAACATCATCTCATCGCGTTGAGCCTGATCAAGGTCAGAATGCATCTGCCCACAATTTATCTTTTTCTGATTAAGCGATGAAGCTATTTGTTTTACTTTTTGTTTTGAACCAGAAAAGATTATGACTCGTTGAGGATTGTGTGATTTGAATATGTCTTTTACAATCTCCATCTTTTGTGTTTCATAACAAACATAAGCTATTTGGTGTATTTTATCTGCAGGTTTGCTAACAGCGAGTTTAATTATTGCTGGATTTTTTAGTAATGTCCCAGCAAGATCTTCAATTTTTTTAGGCATCGTCGCCGAAAACATAATAGTTTGACAAGTTTTGGGTAGTTTTTTCTGAATAGTTAATATGTCATCTGAAAATCCCATATCTAACATTCTATCAGCCTCGTCAAGAATGAAAAAGCTAACTTTAGAGAGGTCAACATTGCCTAAAGAAATATGAGAAATAAAGCGTCCAGGGGTGGCAATAACAACATCGGCACCTAAAGAAAGACTCTTTAATTCTTGATCGTAACGTTTTCCATCGTTACCTCCATATACAGCTACACATGAAATACCATTCAAATAGTATGAGAAACCTTGAAAGGCTTGGTCTATTTGTTGCGCTAATTCACGAGTTGGAGACATTATCAGGCAATTTATTGCATCTTCTGGATAACCTCCATCTGCAAGTTTCGAAAGGATAGGAAGCAAGTAGGCAGCTGTTTTACCTGTTCCTGTTTGTGCTACACCTAATATGTCTTTACCTTTTAAAATTTCTGGTATACATTTTTCTTGAATAGGTGTACATTGCTCGAAATGCATATCGTAAAGTGCATCGAGTATATCGTCATTTAAATCTAAGCTTTCAAAAATCATAGAAATTTTATTTAATCCTTCCCACTACGGATTTTTTTGTTTATTTTTTTTCTTCATTAATTAGGTGCTTGTCGATAACAGAAATATGCTATTATAGCGAAAATTATATTTGGAATCCAAGCAGCCAATATTGGTGGGGTATTTGCATTAATGGCAAAAGTAGAAGAAACAGTTTGCAATAAAATATAACTTACGCTCAATACAAGTCCAATGCCAAGATACAATCCCATTCCACCTTTTCGTTTACGTGAAGATAACGATAAGCCAATAATAGTTAAGACAAATGATGAAAAAGACATTGCTATACGTTTATGGTATTCAACTTCGTATTGTACAACATTCTTAGAACCTCTGCTCGTTTGTTTCGAAATATAATTACGAAGTTCTGCCGACGTGAATGTTTCTTGTTGGCCTTTTGAGAAAACTAAATCAGTTGGTTCCATCATTATAACAGTATCTTTTTCTGCTCCTGTTGTAATATGTTCTCGTAACCCCCTTAATTTTCTGCTTTTCCAGTCTGATATTTTCCAATGATATTTCGAATCTGCTATTGTATCATACTGAATTTCGCTAGCTGTTAAGTGATCAACAAGTTTGTTACCATCAAATTTGTCGAGTGAGAAACCATAACCACGCTTATATTTATCATCGTAGTTCTGAATATAAGCCACAGTATTTTTCGCAACCTTTAGCTGTACATTTTCTGCAGCAGTATTTTTTTTAGAATTAAGATAGAGTGATCTAAAATTTAAACGTATTACAGTACCGTGCGGAATAACAGAACTATTTAAATAATAAGTTAGTCCTGCTATTAATATACACGAAATCATATACGGGCGTAGCAACCGATTAAACGATACACCAGAAGCAAGCATAGAAATTATTTCAGAATTACCAGCTAGTTTTGATGTAAAGAATATTACGGCTATGAAAACAAATAAAGGAGAAAACAGATTAGAATAGTATGGAACGAAGTTTGCATAATAATCGAATATAATAGCATGCCATGGAGCTTTATACTCGGTAAGTTTCGATAAGTTTTTCGTTAAAGTCGAATATTATAGCGATAGAAATTATGAGAATTATAGAAAATACATAAGTTCCTATAAATTTTTTTAATGATGTACCAATCTAATAAACCAACAAGATGTTTTTGGGTGAAGAGCTGGTAAATGTTTTTTTAACCACATAAAAGCATTTATTAAAAACTCTTATAAGTTTAAGATGTTTCAATGCTGCCAGCTTATTGATAACAATATTTATTATCCTGTTGAATAGATTTTTCATCTAATATAGTTATAAACGTCGTCCTAACTTGTCCATAATAGAAGACTTCCATTGTGTAAAGTCTCCTTTTTCTATATGTGTCCTTGCATCAGTAACTAATCGAAGGTAAAAAGCAATATTATGAATACTTGCTATTTGCATAGCGAGTAATTCGCCTGCTTTAAATAAATGATGTAAATAAGCTTTTGAGGTTATAATATCTATATCACACCCATTGCTATCTACTGGCGAAAAATCGTTCTCCCATTTTTTATTTCGCATATTCATAGTCCCTTCGTATGTGAAAAGCATTGCATTGCGACCATTTCTTGTAGGCATAACACAATCGAACATATCTACTCCACGTTCAATTCCTTCAAGAATATTTTGAGGAGTACCAACTCCCATTAGATAACGAGGTTTATCTTTTGGTAAAATCTCATTAACAACCTCTATCATTTCGTACATAACTTCTGTAGGTTCTCCTACTGCAAGTCCTCCAATAGCATTACCATCTGCTCCTTTATCGGCTACGAATTTTGCAGCTTCTGTTCTTAAATCCTTGTAAGTGCACCCTTGTACAATAGGAAAAAGACTTTGTTTATAACCATATAAAGGTTCCGTTTCGTTAAAACGTTTAATACAACGATCTAACCACCGTTGTGTTAATCCTAAACTTTGCTTCGAATATGCATAATCGCTATTTCCAGGAGGACATTCATCGAAAGCCATAATGATATCTGCACCTATAATTCGTTGTGTGTCCATTACATTTTCAGGTGTAAATATATGTTTAGAGCCATCAATATGACTTCTAAACTGGCAACCTTCTTCTGAGAGTTTACGAATGCTTGTTAATGAAAAAACTTGAAAGCCACCTGAATCTGTTAATATTGGGCGGTTCCAACCATTGAATTTATGTAATCCACCTGCTGCTTTTAGAATTTCTAAACCTGGACGTAAATACAAATGATACGTATTACCAAGTATAATTTGTGCTTTAACTTGTTCTATTAGTTCTGAAAAATGAACTCCTTTAACAGTACCAGCAGTACCAACGGGCATAAATATAGGTGTTTTTATTTGCCCGTGATCAGTGGTAATTAAACCAACTCTTGCTTCACTTGCTCTATCAGTACATTGAAGTTCAAACGTCATTCCGCGTTATTTTTATTGTTTTCTTCTTTAATTGTAAAGTCAATCGGATTTGCCACCATCTCGTCCGTAAGAGCAAAATTCCATACTTCTTGTACATTTTCTACATAATGGAACTCAACACCAATGCGATATTTCTCTGGTATTTCCTCTACATCTTTACGATTTTCTTTACACATAATGATATCAGTAATCCCCGCTCTTTTTGCTGCAAGAATCTTTTCTTTAATACCACCAACAGGAAGTACTTTCCCTCGAAGTGTTATTTCGCCAGTCATTGCAGTATTTTTTCTAACTTTGCGCTGAGTAATTGCTGATGCAATACTTGTGGCTATAGTTATACCTGCAGATGGACCATCTTTAGGAGTAGCTCCTTCTGGAACGTGAATATGAATATTCCATTGTTCAAAAATACGATAATCTACGCCAAGTGTTTCTATATGAGCCTTAACATATTCTAAGGCGATAATAGCAGATTCTTTCATAACGTCTCCAAGATTTCCCGTAAGCGTTAATTTTCCTGCTTTTCCTTTTGATAGAGATGTTTCTATAAATAAAATCTCTCCGCCAACGCTAGTCCATGCTAACCCCGTAACAACTCCAGCATAATCGTTTCCTTGATAAATATCGCGATAAAAAGGAGGTTTACCTAACAAATCCTCTAAATCTTCAGGTTTAATTTTCTCAATAGGCAAAGCATTGTCTCTTTCTTGTTTTAATGCTAATTTACGAAATGCTTTATCTATTTGCTTTTCTAGTTGGCGCACACCACTTTCACGCGTATAATTTTCAATCAATTTTTCTAAAGCGAGATTGGTAAATTTTAAGCCTTTATTATGTTGGATTAAACCAGTGTCTTTGACTTCTTTTGGAACTAAATGACGTTTAGCTATTTCTATTTTCTCTTCAGTAATATAGCCTGAAACTTCAATTACCTCCATACGGTCTAATAATGGCTTAGGAATACTGTTTATATCGTTTGCAGTTGCTATAAATAATACACGAGAAAGATCATAATCTACATCGAGGTAGTTATCATGAAATGCATTATTCTGTTCTGGATCAAGAACTTCTAACAAAGCAGATGCAGGATCGCCATTTATAGTATTTTGTGTTACTTTATCGATTTCGTCAAGAATAAAGACCGGATTAGATGAACCTGCCTTTTGTATATTTTTTATAATACGTCCAGGCATAGCTCCGATATATGTACGACGATGACCACGAATTTCTGATTCATCGTGTAGTCCACCAAGAGACATACGAACATATTTACGTTTCATAGATTCGGCTATACTTTTACCAAGACTTGTTTTTCCAACACCTGGTGGACCATATAAACATAGAATAGGAGATTTTAAGTTCTTTGTAAGTTTTAGCACTGCCATATATTCTAGAATACGTTCTTTCACTTTTTCCATTCCGTAGTGATCTCTATCTAGAACTTTTTGTGCACGCCCAAGTGCTAAATCGTCCTTAGTAAATTCGTTCCAGGGAAGATTTACCATTGTTTGTAAATAATTTACCTGAACACTATAGTCGGGACTTTGAGGGTTAAGCGTGCTTAATTTATCAAGTTCTTTATTAAAGACTTTCGCAACATCTTCCGACCATTTTTTATTTGCTGCCTTTTCTATAAGTTCTTTTTTCTCAGGTGTACTATCACCATCGCCCAATTCTTCCTGAATATTCTTAATTTGTTGATGTAAGAAGTATTCGCGTTGTTGTTCGTCTAAATCTTCACGTGTTTAGAACGTATATTCTGTCGTAAATGTTGAAATTGAATTTCTCTATTCATTATCTTCATTAGTCGGAATAAACGGTCTTTTATAGACTCTTCTTTTAATAGGTGTATCTTCTCTGATACACTGAAGGGCATATTGGCACAAATATAATTAACAGAAACGATAGGATTAGAGATATTATCGAGTGCAAATTGCGAATCATCGGGTATATCATCACTTCCCTGAATATATTCTTTTGCAGTAAGTTTCATATCATTTACTGCAGTAATAAACTCTTTGTCGTTTTTATCTACTTTTTCTTCTGGTAGAGAATGGGTTTTACCTTTTGTATATGGCTTCTCTTTTGTAATTTCGTCTAATTGACAACGACCCAATCCTTGAATGATTGCTGTTCTGTTTTCACCATCTACAGTTCCTGGCATATCAAAAACTCGCACAAGTTTTGCATATATACCTGTGTGATACAAATCTTTTTCTTGAGGTTCGTCTATATTTCCATCTTTTTGACTGAAAACAGCAAAAACTGTATTAGGGTGTTTCTCTAAATATTTTATTAATGTTAATGTAGCCTTACGACCTACTAACACAGGCATTAGAATACCAGGGAACATAACAAGGTTGCGTGTTATGAGAACTGGAATATCTCCTTCAATATTCGTATTAAAGTCAGGTAATTCTCCCTCGTAATCAGCAAACATTTGTATTGAATTATTTTGTTTCATTGGAAATTCATTAAATCATTTAGGGTGCAAAATTACTAAATAAAAAAATAAGATAGACAATATTTCTTATACCTTTAATCTTAATTATAAGTATCTGATAAAACTTTTTCTTTCCAATTTATAGAGGTAAATGTGTCTAAAAATATATTCTGAGTTTATAGATAAAAAAATCTTGTTTCTGTCATATTCGATTCTAACTTTTTTTACTTGTTATATATTATCAAAAAAATTTGTAATATAAAAATTTAGGATTTATAATTATATTTTTTTAATTTTATAATTATGATTTATCTACGTTTTAATTAAAAGTAGATGTAGTGGCTTTTTTTATTATCGAGGTTGAGAATATTTAGCAAGTATTTCTCTATTTTTTTGCTGTGCTAAATAAAAACAAGCTGTGGGCTTTGTATGTAAGTAATACAAGAAGATTATAATTCTAATATAAACCATTATCATTTTTAAGATTATGGCTAACTTGTATATAGAGAGCCTTTATTCATTAGCTGGTTGCGAGAATATTCGTACAAAACAGTCTTGAGAAAGCGAAAGATGAGAGAGACCTTTTATGTTTAATAAGAAAAAAGGACATTTAGAGATTTCTTAATCTTCCAAATGTCCATTACATTTATATTGTTTTTTATCGGTATTTATTATTTTTCCACACCATCAGTTGTTAAGAGTATTTTTTTTCCATCATATTCGGCTTCAAAGTATGGAGGCTCTTCTCTGAGCGAAATACTATCGTATTTGAATGGAGTAACCAATGTATCTTTTCCATCTGGCAGAACCAAACCTAATTTTCCATTTAATTGTGCTATAACAGGCATAGTTCGTAAATCATCAACATATACATAGCACGTTCTAACAAATTCATATTTAGTACTTAATATTGTATTTCCTCGATAATCTACAATGCCAAATTTACCATCTTTTTCTACAACTTGATGATACTGAATGTAGGTTTCTTTTAATAATTCCAGATAGTTAGCCATTTTACGTTTATCGTTCACTAAGGTAAGCAGATATTCGAAGGTATCAGAATAATTAGCTATCGAACGAACTAATACCATTTTCATATCAAGTCCTTTCAGTGCCTTGCGGTTTAAATCTAAATAAAGTGCGATAGCTTTTTCTCTTTCTTCTAACGAAAGGTCTTCTAACGATTTTTCAAAACGTAACATCTGTTCTTTAGAACCGCACATTCCTTTTATATAACGGTGTATTTGTCTGCCCATTTCCTTGCAAGCGAAATGTCTAATCTGACGTTCTTCAACAGGATCGGCAAAATTGTGTATAATGTTATTTTTTTATTTCCCATAACTATTTCTCCTATGTTTTTTTAAAAGATATTACGTTAATTCTAAATTATGATTATAGAATAAGATTGTAGTAACCTTTTTTTATAATGAACATGGTGCAAATATACGATATTCTGAATAGGATACCAAAAAGTTTTTGTATTTTTTTGTGCATTGAAAAAGATATAGACTTACCAATGCAAATGGAGAAAAAGAGTAAACAGGAAGATAATTATATAGAAATAAAAAGGTGCTAAAGTAAACAACTTAGCCAATATAAATGTAAAGATACCCCGTGAGAAATTTATAATTATAGCAGGAGTGTCGGGCTCTGGTAAGTCATCGTTAGCATTCGATACACTTTATGCAGAGGGACAACGCAGATATGTTGAAAGTTTATCGGCATACGCTCGTCAGTTTTTAGGCAGAATGTCGAAACCTGAAGTAGATTTTATAAAGGGACTCCCACCAGCTATTGCAATCGAGCAAAAAGTTATAGCACGAAATCCACGTTCAACTGTTGGAACTTCAACAGAAATATACGAATACCTACGATTACTTTATGCACGAATAGGACGAACTTTTAGCCCTAAAACAGGAGAAGAAGTAAAACGACATACGGTAGAAGATGTCATAGAAAAGGTTAAAAGTTTTTCTGCTGGTACGAAATTTTGTATTCTTGCTCCATTAAATGTTCAAGAGGGTAGGAGTATAAGAACCCAACTTGAAATGGAAGTTCAGGAAGGTTATGCACGTATTTATGTTGCTGGTGATATTGTGCGTATTGAAGATTGGTTGGAATCAAACGATGAAAAGAATGAAGAGAATGCTGGTAATATTTATCTTGTTATCGATCGCTTAACTTTCACCGATAATAAAGAAACAATATCACGTCTTACCGATTCTTGTGAAACAGCTTTTTTTGAAGGCGATGGAATGTTGCAACTGTTACTATTACCATCTAAAGTTACTTACGACTTCTCTACACGTTTCGAAGCAGATGGCATTAAGTTTGAAGAACCTAACGACAATATGTTTTCTTTCAACTCTCCATTAGGAGCTTGTCCTACCTGCGAAGGTTTTGGACATATTATTGGGATTGATGAGCGTTTGGTTATTCCAAATAGTTCGCTTTCTGTTTACGATGGTTGTGTACAATGTTGGCACGGTGAAAAAATGAAAGTGTGGCACGATGAGTTTTGTCGTAGAGCTGCAAAAGACAACTTTCCAATATTCAAGCCTTATTTTGAATTATCGCAAACAGAAAAGAAACAACTATGGCATGGACTTCCAAGTGAAGCAGATAATCCACTTTCAGACAAAATTTGTATCGATTCTTTCTTTCAAATGGTAAAAGATAATCAATACAAAATTCAATATCGTGTACTTTTAAGCAGATATAGAGGCAGAACTATTTGTCCCGATTGCTATGGACGACGATTAAAGAAAGAAGCAACATGGGTTAAGATAAATGGAAAAGCTATCACCGATTTAGTAGATATGCCTATTATCAACCTAAAAGAATGGTTCGATAATATACGACTAACAGAACAAGAAAAAGATATTAGTAGACGATTGTTGTTAGAAATAACTAACCGTATTCAGTTTCTTGTAGAAGTAGGATTGGGTTATCTTACACTTAACCGTCAATCTAATACACTTAGTGGAGGCGAAAGTCAGCGTATTAATCTTACAACATCGTTAAGTTCTTCATTAGTAGGCTCACTATATATATTAGATGAACCAAGTATAGGACTACATAGTCGCGATACTGAACGACTTATTCATGTATTAGAAGAATTAAAAGCCATTGGAAATACTGTAATTGTAGTAGAACACGATGAGGAGATAATACGTTCTGCTGATTATCTTATTGATGTAGGACCTGATGCTGGACGTTTGGGTGGACATATTGTATATAATGGCGTTGTACCAGAAATTAATGATGCTAATAAAGCTAATTTACTAGAAACTTATCCCAATTCGTATACAATAAAATATCTTATAGGTGCAGAAACTATAGAAGTACCACTGAGCCGTCGCCCATGGAATCTATCCATAGAAATAAAAGGTTGTCGAATAAATAATTTAAAGGGGTTAGATGTAAAGATACCACTCAATGTTCTCACTGTAGTAACTGGAGTTAGTGGAAGCGGTAAATCATCGCTTATAAAAGGAACTTTATATCCAGCATTGAAAAGACGTCTTGACGAAGTGGCAGACTTACCAGGAGAATATTCTTCGCTGACAGGTGATTTAGATAAAATAGCTCACGTAGAATTTGTAGACCAAAACCCAATAGGGAAAAGTACACGTTCTAATCCTGCAACATACGTTAAGGCATACGATGAAATTAGAAAGCTATTTGCCGACCAACAACTTTCAAAACAAATGGGCTATACACCACAGTTCTTTTCTTTTAATGCTGACGGAGGAAGATGTGAAGAATGTAAAGGCGCAGGAGTTATTACAATAGAAATGCAGTTTATGGCAGATTTAGTTTTAGAATGTGAAGAATGTCATGGTAAGCGTTTTAAACGAGAAATTCTTGATGTTACCTTTGCTGGAAAGAATATTAATGATATTCTAGATATGACGGTTTCAGAAGCTATACAGTTCTTCACAATTAATAAACAAAAAACTATTGTAGCTCGATTACAACCTTTGGAAGATGTGGGATTAGGTTATATAAAGCTTGGACAAAGTTCATCGACACTATCTGGTGGCGAAAATCAACGTGTGAAACTTGCATACTTTATTGGAAAAGAACGACAAGAACCATCGCTGTTTATTTTTGATGAACCAACAACAGGACTGCATTTCCACGATATAAAGCGCTTATTGCAGGCTTTTGATGCGCTTATTTCAAAGGGCCATTCAGTGTTAGTCATAGAACATAACCTTGATGTAATTAAGTGTGCCGACTATATTTTAGATATTGGTCCAGATGGTGGAGATAATGGTGGTAAATTAGTTGCGTGTGGTACTCCTGAAGAGATAGCTCGCAATAAAAATAGCTTGACAGGAAAATATCTTATAACAAAGTTGAAATAAAAGACTAAAGAATATGAAATATAAATTCTTAATATTTTTATTAATACTTGCTAGCAACTGCTTTGCAACTAACTCTCAGCTTAACTTTGTTAGAATGAATGAGAAATTGGCATTGGACACATTAGACGAATATGGTTATGATATTGAGGCTGATACTGTTGCAAATTATTTAAACAAGCCCATTCAGCATCTAATGAAATTCCAGAATGATACAATACAACTAAGCATCTCTATTCCAAAAAGCTTTGCTGGATATTATAAATGGAATGGTTTTACAATATCAAAATTCTATATAAAAAGTGCAGAAGCTACTTTCAAAGGATTACATGCTGCTATACTTTCACCTGTTACAATGACAGCGAATAGAGAGGATATTGCCGATTCTATCTATACCGACCGTCTACTTATTATTGAATATAAAAATAAAAGATGGGTGTACGCTAATATTATTCGCAATACTGAAGGAGATGATCAGCCCGAACATGAAGGCTTATCAGTTGGAAAAGAGGGTTTGAAATTAAGTTACATGGCAGGACAAGGTTATAAGTATTGTTATAATATGCTTATTGCAATGTCTTTGGGACAACCTTGTTTAATGAATTTATTAGTTGAGGAAAATAATGCTACTGCACAATATCAAGCTACTCACCAATATAATTTTACGCCAGGCGAAACAGAATCTTACTCACTTTATAAATATCGACGTAACTTTCCTATGTTGCTTCGCAATGGAAACTATGATGCCTTTTTAGAGTAGCAATAGATTTCAATCCATTATTTCTTTCTTAAACTTTAGACTGACAATGTACAATAGAGACAGCTCCATTTATAATAATATAAAGAATTTTAGCTGTTACAATGGATAAGAAAGGATAGGCTCTAACTCATATAAAAAATGAAAATAAGTTATGTTTACAGGTATTGATTACGTTCTATATACACAGAAAAAGCAAGAAGTGTTTATCCAAGACGTGAAGAATTCTTTCTCATTATGGAGTAATCCTCATTATGTTATTGACGATGAAGACGAAACAACGGATATATATGTTGCTAAAAAAATAAATATATGTTCGATCTTATGGACGAAAAAAAGGATTTTTATACCAATAAGGATTCTGGCGAAGGTCCATTTTTACTTATATTTAATAGTAACTATTCTTCAGATAGTAATAGCATAACTTTGGTTCTTCCTAAGGATATTGAAACATCAAAATTTGCAAGAAAGGTGTTTGAATGGCTTAAAAACTATTTTTGTAGATAAATGCTAACTAGTTTTTTTAAAAAGTTCTTTGATAGAAGACTATTCAGTGAAGAATAAATAGATAAAAATAAAAATTATGAATGGATATATTTTAACAACTACAGCGAACACGAATGGGTGGGTGGTTTACGAAAATGATATTTCTATAGATTACAAAGAATTTTTCAAAGGAGAACTTCTACCAAGCGAAGAATTACCGTTGTTCTATAACATTCCCAAAAGGTCAAACTTAAAGAAAATAAAGTCTGCCGTGTTATTGGAATCGGCAGGTCCTGAATTAGTATGTAAACGATTAAAAGATGTGTTAGAATCGCTAACGGGAGACATTCAGTTTTTTGATGTAGACTTATTTTGTGGCGATGAAAAGGTTGAGGGTTTTTACGCTATGAATTTACCACGCCGAATGAAATGTGTTGATTTAGAAAACAGCGAATTCCGCCTAATGAATTTCGACAGAAATAATCCAGATTATATGTTCTATTATATGAAACTTAGAAAGAACATCTTTAACGACAACAATGCTTACGTCGTGCGTTGTGAAGAAATGCACAGAAGTATTGTTGTTAGTGAGAACGTTAAAATTACATTGTTTGAAACTGGATTAAAGGGGCTACAATTCAGCGATAGTGTAGACATAACACCACAAGAAAGAACAATATATGAAAGAATATGAAATGATAAAATCAAACTTTATAAAGTTTAAAAACTCTTAGAATTACAAATAATTAAACAACGAACTACCTTTACTCTATAACACTTTCAAAAGTTTTAACTAAAAAGTATTTAGTTCTCATCTGAACGACATACTACCATAACGGTTGTTTTTTTGTTTATGATATCTAAATTGCAACTAACAGATATCTAAGACGACCGTTACAGATATCTGAGGCGATTATTACAGATGTCTGAAAAAAACAACACTATATGAGAACTTTTATAAACATCAGATACCTTCTATTCAATTAGTGAATAAACAGTAAGTGCTACTTATAAAACCCCGACTTATTTATACTACTTTTATTTCTCTAAAATAGACCTATAGAAAGATTCGTATTGCTTTGCTATTTTTATGTAATCGTGATGTTTCCGGATATAATCGATACTTTCTTGTTGTAACTGTGGTATACGTTCGGGGTGGAGTGTCAATAATTTTATTTGTTCGTAACAGCTTTCATAATTAGGCTGGACGTTTATGATGGGGTGGAGTAGTGTTTCGTTTAATATTTCGTAGTTTTCGGGCTCGCCTCCTCCAATGCATATAATACCTCTACTCATAGCTTCCAATGGATTCATTGATGGAGTGTAGCTATAAAGTTGATCGAGTATAGCGTCAGAACCTTCCATTAGTTTTACGTATTCATTGAATGGAATTCCTTCGGCAATGCGTAATTCCAATAGTTCTGGATAGTCTGCCTTAACGGCTTTTGCCGCACGGAGCATAATATCTGTACCTTTATATTCAGAGCGATTCTTGCTTATTCCTATAAAAAGTTTAAGAGGTCCATCTAGTCGTTCTGCTTTTGCATTCTTCCCTTCGGTAATGATAGGGAAGGGAATAAAGACTGTTTTCTTGGGAAAAAATTGCTGATAGCAAACTTTGTATTCGTACAATCCTGCCACAATGCCATCACAATCGTTTGCTATAGTTTTGTTCAGCTTTTCTTTATCGGTATTTATCCAATCGTGTTGTTCTATAATGGCATCTTTGTTAGTTCGTAGTGTCTTGCCAATGTTAAAGTCGCTATATCGCAAAGGCATAGTTGTACTATTAACGTACACCCAATAGTAGTCCATACCAAAAGCTCCCATTATAATCTTTTTGTTATGACGACGCAAGTAGTTGTATATAGGTTGAATACGTTTTGCTTTTAGGTCGATAAAGACAGGGTTGATTATTTGCACAATATCGTAGCCACGCAACTTGTGTAGATTAGCAAGTAGATGAAGTAGAAGCCGAAGTCCAGCAAATCGTCCTGATGGTCGGACAAGGTTAATATCACGAGGATATGCCTTCCAATAATCACCATTTGAAGCAACAACAACTTTATGTCCTAAGCGTTCTAAACCAGCTTTCAAAGAGTTGTGCACGTTGCTGTACTCGCCAATCAATAATATCTTCATTTGTTTTATAGTATTTCTAATGACGATTAGGTAAAGTACGAATAAGAATTTTCCGTCCAAATCCAGAGTTAATTAACGCAGAAAATAATCTATATTTCCGTGTGTAGTTCTTCTTTGGAAGAGGAAATAGTCCTCGTTTCTCAAGCCGTAAAATAACGTGATTTAGATATTGTTCATCGCGTGTTAGAACAATAACATTGTAAATATAATCCATTGTTAGTTGTGCTACACGGCGTAACATAGCCATTCTATCTTTAGCAGGCATAAGGTCGGCTTTGCCTTGCAAAGTCTTTATAATCTGTTCGGTGTCTTGCAACCGCATTAGTATCCAACGTTTATCCTTTTTATGCGTTATAGATTCTTTACGTTTCCTGTAAAAATAGGCTTGCACCTTAGTGTTGTAAACCTTATCGGCACAAATAAAGAGCTGTGGGGTAAACTCTTCGTCTTCGTGTAAGATACCTTTTGTAAAACGCAAATTTACCAATATATTCTTCCTAAAAATATATCCGCATGCCGATGCTCTCAAATTGTTATTGTGCATATACTCAGTGCCAGAGACTACCTCGTTGTTAGCAAATTGTATGTTTGATGTATCTTTGGTAGCAAAATCAAAAAGAACAATATCGGCATCTTTAAATCTTATAAAGTCTAGACACTTATCGTAGTTACCAGATATAAGAAAGTCATCAGCATCTATAAACTGAATATATTGTCCCTTTGCCATTGCAATACCAGTGTTTCGGGCTTGACTAAGTCCTTGATTGGGTTGCCTAATATATATCATCTGGTTCGCAATTTCTGCCAATAAGTTGAGTGGTGAAATGTCTGAGCCATCATCAATAACAATAATCTCACGTTCTTCCGCGCTAAGCGTGAGTTTAAGAATACTATCGATACATTTCTTTATCATATCAATAGGTTCGTTGTAATAGGTTATGATAAAACTGATTAGCGGTAGAGTTTATCGCTTTGTGGAAGATGGTGTTGAGTTTGCATAAGCGTTTTATTCCTAAGAGATGAAGTAATGTTAGTTTAAAGCTACTATAGAAAGGCCGAATGGGTAACACTGGTGCGTGTTTGGTAGCTTCGTAAACATCTAACTGAATATTTAAAATATGTGCGTAATAAGTAGCATCAATATCATTATTACCATTTATTATGTATTCTAAATGTGCTTCTAACAGACTCGTTAAGTCTTGTCCATTAGCATTGGCGGTAATTCCTTCGTTATTCCAACAATAATAGTATGTTCCTCTACTAGTGGTTGCAATGGTCTTTGCTATAGCCATAAGTTTCGGCAGCGTGTGTGCATCTTCGAAGTTCTTACCTTTGGGAAATTCAATATTGGTAAACAGTTCACGTTTATATATTTTGTTCCATGCATAAGTATGGCGATAAGCCTGTCCTTTCAGCCAATACTCTTGTTTGTTTTGATAAACACAATCGTCTAATATTAATGTGTTTTGTGCTTTCGAACCGTATCTTTCGATAACCGAAAATTCAAGAATATCATATTCAGGGTGCGCATTCAACAAATCTATAATCCCTTTATAAGTATCTTGTGCTATAAAGTCGTCAGAGTCTATAAACGTGATATATTTTCCCTTCGCAACCTTTATACCTGTGTTTCGTGCAGCAGAGAGTCCTTGGTTGCTTTGGTGTATAACGCTAATTCTGCTGTCTGATTGGGCAATTTCGTCTGCCATTACAGAGGAGTTATCTTTAGAGCCATCATCAACCAGTATCATTTCAAAATCTTGAAACGATTGTCCTAAAACGCTATCAATGCATCGCTGAAGCGTTCTCTCTACATTATAAATAGGTATAACAATGCTTAGCTCCATAAATTTCCTTGTTGCAAAAATAATAAAAACTTTTAAATTACGTTTAAAGATTAATGAAAAAGACAGACAGCTACGGGCATATTCTGCGATATACTGGGCTCTTTGGTGGAGTTCAGGGGATAAATATATTAGTTGGTGTCGTACGAAATAAGTTGGTTGCAATGATTTTAGGACCAGAAGGAATGGGGCTTATATCGTTGTTTAATTCTACTTTGAAATTAATGAGCGACTCTACCAATTTTGGCATATCTATCAGTGCAGTTAAGAATATATCTGAATATTTCGATAAGAGCGATGAAGAAAAGTTGGCAAATACCGTGAAGTTAGTACGTTCGTGGAGTTTGCTAGCTGGACTGTTAGGAATGTTTCTATGCATCGTATTGAGTCCGTTATTAAGCAAATTTACTTTTTCGTGGGACGGGCACCGCTTGCACTTCATTCTTCTTTCGCCTATTGTTGCTTTAATGGTATTGTCGGGTGGAGAGCTTGCAATATTAAAGGGTCTTAGAGAGTTAAAGAAGTTAGCTATAATCTCTATTTTAAATGTGTTAGGAGCATTAATTTCTTCTATTCCGTTATATTACTTCTTTCGCGAAAAAAAGCAATTGTACCGTCATTGGTAATAATGGCACTTATTCAGTTTGCTCTTACAATAGCTTATTCATATCGTATTTATCCCTTGCGTTTAATGAACCGTTGGCAAAAATATGCGTGGAGGAGTGGGTATGCTCCGACTTGGAATAGCATTTGTTATTGCAGGTATTTTTAGGCTCGGGAGCAGATTTTTTTGATTCGTAGCTATATAAATAATGTGGCGAATATTGATACAGTAGGTTTGTTTAATGCTGGCTATATGATGACGATGACTTATGTAGGTATGGTGTTTGCAGCAATGGAAACCGACTTTTTCCCTCGTCTTTCGGGTGTTAATCATTACCTATTTACATTTAATCAGATTGTGAACAGACAAATAGAAGTTATGTTGTTATTGGTTTCACCGCTATTAGTGCTATTCTCTTTGTTTCTTCCTATATTGCTTCCTCTATTATATACAGGTAAATTTATGCCCGCTTTGGGTATGATGCAAGTCATTATGCTTGCTATGTATTTTAGAGCTATAAAGTTGCCAGTGCAGTATATACCATTGGCAAAAGGCGATTCTACCTCTTATTTACTTTTAGAAGCTGTATACGATGTGATATTAGTGATTGCTGTAATTCTGAATTTTAATAGGCTCGGTTTAGTTGGAGCTGGGTGGGCGATAACCATTGCGGGCTTTTTAGACGCTGTATTAGTATTTGTTTATTCGCGATGGAAGTACGGTTATAAGGTCTCTTCAAGTGTCTTGCTTTATTCGTCTATTCAGATTCCTATAGGGCTCTTAACTTTTATGATAACTCAGCAAGATAATCTGCTGGTGTATTGGGGTGGGGGATTGTTGTTGGCTATGATAAGTATAGCTATATCGTTTCTTTTTCTACGAAAGAAAGCAAATTTGTGGAAGGGAGTTGCTTCTAAATTATTAAGAAGAATTAAAAGAGATGGCAACAATTAGTATTTTAGTAGCTGTATATAATGCAGAAAAGTATCTGCATAAGTGCTTAAAATCTCTACTATCGCAGACACTTCACAATATAGAAATTATATGTGTTAATGACGCTTCTACCGACTCGTCGCTTAGTATTCTTAATGCGTATGCTAAAAAAGATGAGAGGATAAAAGTAGTACACTTGTCCCAAAATGTAGGAATAGCCAAGGCACGAAATGCTGGATTACGTATTTCTACTGGACAATATATTGCATTTGTTGATAGCGATGATTGGTTGTCTGAAGATGCTTGCGAAAAGGCTTTTGATGTTTTTACACATTATCCATTAACCGATACGGTACTTTTTCAAGTGAAAAACGTCTATGGTGATAAAGATGTAGATTTCATTATGCCTTCTTTTACCACCTTAGACGGCTTTACGGCATTCCGTGAAAGTTTGACTTGGAATATTCATGGTGTTTATGTTGTTAAGCGTGAACTGCATCTTCGTTTTCCATACGATGAATCGGCTGTAGCATATAGTGATGAGAATGTAACTCGTCTACATTATCTAAACTCACGAGAGGTACGCATTTGCAATGGTATTTATTATTATAGGCAACATTTAGGTTCGGTAACGCATAGAGTAAGTTTACGTCGCTTCGACTATTTGTTAGCAAACCAGAGTATGAAACAGCAACTAGAAGCATTGAATGTTTCGGACAGGATACTCGATATATACGAAGAAGTGCGTTGGCGGAATGTGATAGGACTTTATATGTTCTACTTTTTGCATCGTAAGAAACTTGATAGGAATTCTCGACAACAAGGATTAGCTATTATAAGAAGAAGTTGGCAAAGTATTGAAGTAGACCGCTTACCTCGCTGGTTGGTAAGGAAGTTTGGTTGTGTCCCATTCCAGAAGTCTTGGCTTGTATTCCGTTTGCAAGAAGAAACTTATTTCTTTTTGCGCGCCTTACTGGTAAAAAAACAAAGAACAGCTATAGTAATCCTTCTTATAAAAAGTCTATAATGCAGCAGTTATTGCGTATAAAGGGGTGTGCCGTTATTTGGACACACCCCTTTATGTTTCTTACTTATGATGGAGCGTTTTACTCAGCAGGTTTCATATTTGTATAAACGTTCTGCACATCATCGAACTCTTCTAACTTATCAACCATCTTGTCAATAGTTTCACGTTCTTCGTCGGTAACTTCTTTTTAAGTCGTTTGGAATACGTGTAAACTCTGCAGAAGTAATTTCGAAGCCATTATCTTCTAAATGTTTCTGTATTTCGCCAAAGCTAGTAGGTTCGCCGTAGATTGTTATTTCTCCCTCTTCTTCGTCTTGGTCAAATTCATCTTCTACACCATAATCAATAAGGTCGAGTATAAGCTCTTCCATATCTATACCTTCTTTCATTTTAAAGGTAAACACAGCTTTATGGTCGAAGAGGAATGCAAGCGAGCCTTGTGTACCAAGTGTTCCATTAAATTTATTAAATATGGAACGTACATCTGCCACAGTGCGTGTAGTGTTATCGGTTAAGGTTTCTACGAAAATAGCTATTCCATGCGGACCATATCCTTCGTATGGCACCTCTTTATAGTCGCTTGTATCTTTACCCATTGCGTTCTTTATGGCGCGCAATATATTGTCTTTAGGCATATTCTCGCGTTTGCAAGTTGCAATAATGGCACGCAATCGTGGATTTGTTTCAGGTTCTGGACCGCCAGCTTTTACAGCAATAGCAATTTCTTTACCTAACTTTGTGAATGTTCGAGCCATGTGGCCCCATCTCTTTAGCTTTGTAGCCTTGCGATATTCGAATGCTCTTCCCATTGGAATTGTGTATTTATCGGAGTTCTGCTCCGAGTTTTGTTGTTATGTTTTTAATTAATTTCTGCATAATGGCATCAATTGCCTTATCGTTTAATGTCTTTGTCTCGTCTTGAAGAATGAAATTCACAGCGTAACTCTTCTTACCTTCTGGAAGGTTTTTACCCTCGTACACATCAAAGAGTTCTACCTTCTTTAGAAGTTTCTTTTCTGTTTGGCGTGCTATCTCTTCTATTTGTGCAAACTCTATATTTGAGTCTAATAAGAGTGCTAAGTCGCGACTGACACTTGGATATTTAGATAGTTCTTGGAACTGCAACTTATTTTTGCGAATTGCTTTCATTAAGTTTGTCCAATGTATATCGGCATAGAAACTGTTTGCGCAATATCCATTTTCTTTAGTAGCTTATGGCTTAGGATACCCATTTCTACGATAGTTTTACCACCACGAGTCTTTAAAGTTAGTGCTTTATCGAAGATATTATTATCTGATGCTTCGGTGGTAAGTGCATTTTGCGCGATTCCTATACGTCGAAGAATATTCTCTACGTTTGCTTTTAGTTCGTAGAATGAGCTTTCTTCATCGGCATGCGCCCACGAACCTTGTACTCGTTTACCAGTTATCCAAAGTGCTAAATGGTATTCTTGCTGGTATGCTTTAATAGGATTTTCTTCGCTCCACTTTTCTTTTTCATACTTGTAAGTGTTGCCAACTTCGAAGAACTTTAAGTTTGCTGCCTTTCTATTTATATTGCGACGGATACTTTCTAAGCCTCCGAAGAGCAATGTTTGCCGCATTACGCCCAAGTCGCTTGATAGTGGATTCAGTATTTTAACGCATTGTTCCCACGGATAAGCGTTAAGATTTGCTTCTTCGTAGTATGACTGTGCGGTGAGCGAGTTGTTTAAAATTTCGTTGAACCCAGCACCAACAAGCTGTTCGCTAATAATATCTTCGCGATGAAAGTCTTTGTCGGCTTCTTCAGCAATAGTAAGCGATGATTTTAATTCGGTTGGTATTTCAACGTTGTTGTAACCATAAATGCGCAGAATGTCTTCTACAACATCGCACGGACGTTTTACATCTACTCTATAAGGTGGCACTATTAAGTCGATTCCTTCAGAATCTTCTTTTACTATCTGCATTTCCAAACTTGTTGCTATATTCTTAATAGTGTCTGCACCAAGTTTCTTTCCTATCAGTCGGTCGGCATATTCGTAGTTTAATCTAACTGGAAATCCGTCCATCTTTGTTGGATATACATCGCAAATGTCCATACTGATTTTGCCTCCAGCCAGTTCTTTGCAAAGAATAGCTGCTTGTTTTAGGGCATAGATGATTCCATTTGGGTCGATACCACGTTCAAAACGAAAACTTGCATCGGTAGAGAGTCCATGACGGCGTGCACTTTTTCTAATCCAAGTAGGGTGGAAGTAGGCACTCTCTAACACTACGTTATGTGTGTTCTCGTATGTTCCGCTTCCTTTTCCGCCGAAAACTCCTGCTATGCACATTGGTTCTTCGGCATTGCAAATGGCTAGGTCGTGTTGTCCAAGTGTATGTTCTTCGCCATCGAGTGTAACGAATTTCTTGCCTTCGTTGTTATCTTTCACTATAATCTGCCTACCTGTTACCATATCTGCATCGAAGCAGTGCATTGGTTGTCCGTAAGCCATCATTATATAGTTTGTTATGTCTACGATATTATTGATGGGGCGAACGCCTATAACGTTGAGTTTATCTTTTAGCCATTGTGGACTTTCTTTTACTTCACAATCGGTAATGCTAAGGCAGGCATAGCGTCGGCAGGCATCTGTGTTCTCAATAGTTACCTTTATGGGTAAATTATGGTTGTCTACTTTAAACTTGCTGCAATCTGGTCGGTGCAACGATGTTTCGTATCCGTTTTGTTTTAGCCATGCATACAAATCGCGTGCTACGCCATAATGGCTTAAGGCATCGGCACGATTGGCTGTTATATCAATTTCAATAAGCCAATCGCTTTCTACCTTATAGTATTCGGCTGCGGGCATACCCACTTGTGCATCTTCTGGCAAAACAATAATGCCATCGTGGCTTGTTCCTACACCAATTTCGTCTTCGGCACAAATCATTCCGAGGCTTTCTACACCTCTCAGTTTGCTTTTTTTAATTACGAAAGAATCTTCACCATCGTACAAGACACAACCTAAGTCGGCTACTATTACCTTTTGTCCTGCTGCTACATTAGCTGCACCACACACTATTTGTTGTGGCTCGCCTTTACCAAGGTCTACGGTCGTAATGTGTAAATGGTCAGAATTTGGGTGTTCTTCGCAGGTAAGCACCTTACCAACAAACAGTCCTTTCAGTCCGCCTCGAATAGTTTCAACCTCTTCTACGCTTCCAACTTCTAATCCTGTTGATGTTAGCGCTGTTGCTAATTCTTCTGGAGTAAGGTCGAAATCAACGTATTCCTTTAGCCATTTATATGAAATGTTCATTTATATTGTTGTTTTTTATTTATCTATTTTATGCGAATGCTGCATTTTATTTTGGTGCAAAATTACTAATTTCCATCAATATACACAAACCCTATAAAAGCATTTTCGCTATAAGTATGCTTTCTGGACCTATTCTGAATAGATTTAAACAATTATATTTCCATTTCTAAGAAGGTGCTCTATGGTTAATATGAGAGGCTAAAAATTAACCAAGATGGCTGATAGGAACATAAAGTAGGCGAGAAGCAATGTTGCCAATAATGTGCTATGGTGTTGCAAGCTAACGAATGAATTTATAGTTAAATGGTGTATATGGGAGCACTGCTATACGAATGTGTATGTCTTTTACCACTATATGCTTTCGCTTCTAACACGTCTCTGTAATACTCTTATAAGCAATATACGCTATTATTTACGTGTAAGTAGAGTTTTACTTACATGTAAATAAAGTTTTACTTACACGTAAATAAAGTTTTACTTACGTGTAAATAATACTGTTTAATCAGCATTTAATAAATACAGAATACGCATACGAATATGTTAGCAGAACCGTAAGAAAGTTAGAAAGCTCTATACAGCAAAAGAGGAAATGCCTGTTTGACACTTCCTCTTTTCTGTGTTTTGCGTTTATAGCTTCAATACTACAAGCGCTGTTGCCAATCCGGCTATTGCATGTTGTAAGTATGTACGCTGGTGCCTTGTGCAGAAGGCAAATAGTTTATACCCCACCAGCACATTTGCAAGAGTGCGAAGTTTACAATTAGAATCCACATAGCTATTTCTAGATTGCACTTCTTTCGTAACCGGTAATGAATATAGGTAAGATAAGCCAACCAAGTAGCGGCAGCCCAAGTTTCTTTAGGGTCCCAAGCCCAATAGTGTCCCCAGGCATCTTTTGCCCAAAGCGCACCTGTAAGCATACCTAATGAAAGAAAAGCCCAACCTATATACACAAGATTATCGGTTATATCCAGTTCTTTATGAGTTACTATCTTGCTCTTCTTAAAGAACAACAAATAAGCCGCCATAATAAAGGCACCGCCCAAAAGTGCGTATGCAAACATATAAATAATGACGTGTGGTGCAAACCACGGACTTTGTAACGCAGGCATAAGTGTCTTGCTATGAATTTCTGGCTTCAATAAATTAACTCCAATAAACACCATAGATAGAATAGTGGAGAAGGATAGGAGCCATTTGTAGTCCCAACGACTGTAAACAATAACACCTGCTAATGGCAAAAAGAACGAATACCATAAACGAGTTTCGCCCATAGTACGCATAGGAGGACGGTCGAGAGTTATCCACATAACAAGAATATAACTGAAGAATACAACCAATCCGGCTATTGTGGCACTGTATGCTACAACCTTTCTATCTTTCCAAGCAGCGTATGCACCCGTTGCCCAAAGCAACACAGCTACAACAGCAAAATATATAAAGTAATTCCAAAATGCAATCATTTCTTTTCTTCCTCCTTCTTATATTTGTTACGACCAGCAGTTATAAACATTAAAATAGCTCCTAACAGAAGCATATAAATACCTACATAGGTAGCCGGTAGCCAAGGGTCGGATACAAGTTCGTAAACGCTGAGAGTGCTCCACTTGCCTTGCTCCTTATTGAAATCTAGTTGGTAAATCTTCCATGTTCCTATTGTAACAGGCTTGTTTACCTCTATGTGCGTTTTGAAAGCTTTACCTTCTTTCGTATAAATGTTCACGTCCGATGCATAACGCAATGGATCACGAGCCGACATAGCTATTTCGGTTCTCTTGTCGAGTTTCAAAAGTCGACATAGGAAACATATAACTTCCTGAGCTTACCCAACCCTCTTTCACTACATTGCCTTTTTTTGCGCTTTAATAAGAATAGCAGTAGCAGCACCTTTATCTTTATATTCAACAAAGCCAGCATGATTAATGCGCATACCAAGGTCGTCCATTCGCATCATCTTCATCATCTGTGCAGGCATACCTTTTTATCATCTTAATCATGCCCACAGGTAGTGCATCTTCAATATACTTCTTTACAGTAATGGTCCAACCCATCAATTCTCCAGAAGTAAAAACCAGGCTCGATAATAATATTCTGCGGTTTATCAATAGGCAGACTCTTACCCGTCTTATTGTCGAATACAGCCAATTTAGGGAGGATACTCATCTATACTGAACTTCTGCAGTTCAATAGCAATAGGTAGTTCGTGAACCTCTTGATAGCTATCAATACCACGCCATTCGGGTTTACCTACTTCACAATACATCTTTAGGCGTTGCATATCGGCAGAACCCAATGTACCACAAGTAATGAAAAATAAATAATCCTAAATGACTAATGAGCGAAGGAATGAAGCGCTTCTGAAAAATGCACAAGTTGGTGTATTCCTACTTCGGCTACTATAATTACGCTCCAAAAAAATAAATAAGAACAAATGGCCAGAAACTAAGCATACGCGTAAGACCAATAGGGTCTATAGCAGGGTGTCCTTCGGCTACTTGTCGGGTTAATCCCATCACAACAGTTAGTATAGACGCAATTGCAAGAGCTGGTACGGCAGCCTCAACCTGTGTCATAAATCGAAACAAATATACTTTAGGGCGAAAAAGCATAAAACAGCCCTAACATAATAATAAGTACTGCAAGGGCAATAATATTAGCTGGTACATAAATACCAACCATTCCATAGGCCTCTATAGAAACCTGCAATAGGGCTCCTGTAATCAGAAGCCCTATACTTATTGCAAATCCCTCGCGATATTTCCAAGGTTTATTCCACATAATAATATTTATATCCTGTATACAATTCAAATATTCTTAATGATATTTTACATTGGCTTAGTTATAAAACGTCCATTCTTCTTTGCTGTCTGAATCCATTTAGGAACAACATTATTAATGAAGTCTTTCTTCTGAGAGTTAAGCTTCTTCATATCAAGTCCAATGTAAGATTGAGCCTTAGCCTTTGTAGAGATATCAGGCATTGGAACAGGTTTACTATATCCATGACGTGCAAGAACGCGAGCTATTTCAACACGTGCTGTTTGTGCATAATCGAGAGCTATGGCGAGCAAACGTGTAACTTCTTGTGGTGCATGGAAACTTGCTCCATGGCTAGCTACAGCATAATCCCAACGCCATTGACTCTTTCGTATTGCCTCAAGAACAGGCTCCATCTCTTTCGCATTAGCCCCCCTTGTCCCAAGCGAACTTAGCCTCAATGTGTGCACGAGACAGTTCTTTCTCTACACGGTTGCGTACCTGAAGCACTTTCTCCTGACGCTCATATACATTGCGTCTTAATGTCTCTTCGCTCTGACGGTGGCAAGTCTGACAAGTGCGGTTAATGTTTGCCAATGGAGAAGTAATATGGTGGTCTGTATACTTCACACCGCCTTCTTGTACATAAGGCATGTGGCAATCGGCACAACTCAATCCACGCTGACCGTGAATACCCTGTTTGAAGAGCTCATAACCAGGGTGCTGAGCCTTTAAATCTTAGCCTTAGAAAGTGGGTGAATGTAATCGTAGAAGCCAATTGAATCGTAATATTCCTCAGCAGCCTCACAAGTTAGTCCTTTATCTTGTGGGAACTTAAGATACTGACCGTTGTCCTTTTCAAAGTAATACTCGGTATGGCACTGTGCACAAACCAACGAACGCATTTCTTGATGACTGGCTTTGTTTACATCTTTGCCGGCACGTTGCCATGCCTCATAAAGAGCAGGACGAGCTGGTTTCAGTTCCATCGTACGTGCATCATGACAGTCTGAACAGCCAACGGTGTTCATCATCTCATTTCCCCATTTGCTCCACTTTGCAGCATAGAAAGCATTCTTACCCTTCTCGCGCATCAGGCGGGGAACGTCAGGACCTTTACAAGTCCAACAGGTACCAGGTTGTATGTCGTCTTGCCCATCTACGCCTGGTGAACCTGTACGCAAGATTTTACGTAAGTCTTCTATTGCATGGCGGTGTCCACGAGGTGTATTATATCCACGAGAGAATGAATAGCCAGCCCACAAGATTACCATTTCCGGGCGTTGTTCCAATACATCAGCCTCTTGTGAAGAATTATATTTACTCACGAAAGAAGTATCTTCCGTCATCGCCCAGGTTTGGTATTCCCTTGGGAAATCTTCAGCAAACTTCTCATTCTGACTTACAATAGAATCGGTCATCACTACTCGGCGGTTATTAAACACTGAGGCAACCTCTGCGCGACGCTCTAACATAGAAGAACAGAGCATACCAAGAGCGAAGATAATGAACATTGCTCCGCCGAAGAGCAACCATCCTTGCCATTTCTTTAACTGTTTAGCCATATTGTTTTATTTTATTTTTTTTCAAGTAAGTTTTGTAACCATTGTGGTACAGGAGATGACGGTATAGGCGTCTGTGTTTCTGCATTTGGAGTACTGCTCAATGTATTCATTCCACCGTGAGGAACCTCACGATGACAGTCCCAACATGCTTTTCCTGCTCCGCGTTGAGCTTCCATATAGTCTATTTCCTGTCCGTACTACTCGTGTATTGAGGTCTTTATGGCAACGGATACAGTTATCCATTATCACTTCTGCCGAAGCCTCTTCTGCCATAATAGCTTGACGCTCTGACTTTGTAACAAAGTATGCTACGTGCTTCATACCATCCATTCCCTTGAACAAATATTTGGCAGCAAAACTAGAATGTGGTACATGGCAATCATTACATGTTGCATCTCGCCCATGGCTTGAGTGCGCCCACGTGGCGTAGTAAGGAGTCATAATATGACAGTTTACACAAGCTGCGGGATCATCACCTATAAGATAGGTTTGCATACGTAGAAGATAGAAATAATCCTCCTAATCCCACAATCACACCCGACAAGATGAGTGAAACCACTTTCTGTCGGTAACTCAGCTCGGGAAACCATGATGTAAGCTTTCGCAAATTCATTGTGATTATGTTTATTCTATTATTATACTAAATATAAATCTTTCGGTGCAAAGATAGTTAAAAAAGCACAAGTCGTCAATAGTTTATCCCCATTTATTAGGATAAAATGCTTTAAAAAAATATTCAAATTACTAATAAAAACATAAATAACAATCCGTAGTAACAAATGTTACCATCTGAACAAAAATACCATTATTAAATTTGCTAGTTAATTTGAAGTAAAAATTTAAAATTAAATGAAGAAAAATGCATCGTTGGTTCGGACTTATATTATGTCTGTTCCTCATAGGGTTTTGTGTCTCAGGTGTAATTTTAAATCATCATGAGATGTTTTCGAGTATAAATGTACCTCGTTCACTTATGCCGAACACTTACGAGTATAAAGATTGGAATCAAGGTTTAATGCGTGGTACGATTGCCAAGGGAGATAGCGTTATTATATATGGTGAGAATGGTTTTTTTCTTACCAACAAGTTAGGGACAAACATAAAAGACTTTAATAAAGGTATGCCCTCCGGAGTAGAGATGCGCAATATACGTAGCGTAACCCGTACTCGTTCGGGCGATATATGGGCTGTAGGAAACTTCCAACTCTATCATTTAGAATCTAATAATGTGTGGGAGACTGTTGAACTTGATGGTCTTGATAGTCGATTAACTGATGTTACTTCTCGTGGCGATTCAGTTGTGGTGGTATCTCGTAATCATATTTGGTTATCCCCCAATACGGATAAACCTTTTAGACAAATACAGCTTAGAGCAGGTACCGACTATGATGGTAAAGTGTCACTTATGCGTACAATATGGCTGATACATAGTGGTGCGCTCTTTGGTACTATCGGCAAAATAATAGGCGATGCTGTTGCTATTATTCTGATAATTCTTAGCATTTCTGGTGTTTGGTTCTTCATAGCTCGTAAATCTCGTGCGGGCAAATCACAGTTAAAAACATTATATTGGATACACCGGCGTATAGGTAGAATAACTATTGTACTTACTTTGTTTGTAACAATAACTGGTTGGTTTCTGCGTCCACCTGCAATGATTGCTATAGTTAAAGGTCGTGTACATGCGCTACCTCTTTCAGTACAAAGTAGCAATAATCCATGGAACGACCAACTACGTGCTGCCCGATATGATTTTGTTAAGAAAGATTGGCTTATCTATACCTCTAATGGTTTTTATGTTCTACAGGATCTTTTCTCAACTCCACGACCAGTGAGTGGTGCGCCGAATGTTAGTTTTATGGGGTTATCATCATTCTACCAAGTAAAAACAGGGCAATGGCTTATAGGTTCGTTCAGCGGTCTCTATTTATGGAATCGTGATGCGCAGGCGGGTGCACCAAGAGTATTACCTATTGATAAAGATATAACAATGGTAGGATTTAGTAACGATTTCAAAGACCCGATACTCATCGACTATTATAAAGGGACAACTTATCCGAAAATGCCTTCTCAGTTTAAAACACTCCCGATGTCTCTTCACATGGCTGCGCTCGAGACTCATACTGGACGTATATATACTTTTTTAAAAGATGGCACTAATGTATTTTACATTGCGATTATTGGATTAGCTATTGCGTGGTGTCTTTGGACGGGATACTACAGACCACGTAAGAATCGTAAGAAGAACAAGACTACAAAAAAGACGAATAAGATACGTCAGCATCTTAGATTAGAAGACGATAATGAAACAAAAGAATGAATTGAGAATTAAGCGTATTTATCTTTCACCAGAGAAAGATGATGGATATCGGCTCCTCATCGACCGCCTGTGGTCACGAGGTATTTCAAAAGTTAAGGCGAGTCTAGATGAATGGGATAAAACAGTTGCACCTTCATCAGTACTTCGTGAATGGTTTGGGCATGAAGATGAAAAGTTTGCGGAATTCGAACGAAAGTACTGTTCTGAACTTGATAATAATCCTGATGCGGCACAATTTGCTCAGCATGTTAAGAATCTCCTCAATACAAGCAATGTAACATTATTGTATGGTGCTAAAAACGAAACTTGCAATCAGGCTGTTGTTCTTAAGGCTTGGATACTAAGCAAATAAGAAAGATTAAAGGTGGAACATATATTAATTCACCCAAAACAGATACTTACAATGTAAACAGATTCTTTCTTATATTCGAAAGAAAAATCACTTCAAAAACTAGTTTTTTTGAGAATTTAGTTTCAAAGATAGTTCTGAGGTGGTTTTTTTCTTTCTAATAAAAAAACAAAAACTGTAGAGATAAAAAAATTAGATATCTGTTTCTTTTCAAATTAGATATCTGTCATAAACAAAAACAGATATCTATCAGCACCAAATATGACGTCATATTTTTTTCTACACAATGTTTCTACCTTCATTCTCAGACTATTTCATTTGAAATGAACGACTGGTAAGATATTATATTGATGCTCATACACTAGTTTGCAATTATATAAAGGTGAATGCGCAAGTAAATAATTCTGTAGGAACGCACAAAAAGAATCAAGGCGAAATAATAGACATTGTATGATAAGAAAAATAGATTTAGAGCTTAGTTGTTATTGATAAATGATGCAAAACTAATCAGCATTATGATAAATATAACAATTAGCTAATTATTATTGAAATATTCTACCCAATCACAGTTTGCTATAAATAAAAAAACACTCTATTAAGCAGACAGACCATATTCTAACTTATTTGAAGAAAAAGTAAGATTATATTTTCCATATATTATTAAAATACATAAATCTGCTATTTTATAGCAAATGTAAAAGCACATTATCTATTTTTTTGCGCTAATAGTTTGTTTCTTCAGCAATTTATTATTATATTTGCACTGACGAAAAAAAGATTTAAATATTTACATAATTATTATGGCTGAGAAAAGAGTCTACACTTTCGGCAATGGAAAGGACGAAGGGAAAGCTGACATGAGGAATTTGTTAGGTGGCAAGGGAGCCAATCTCGCAGAAATGAATTTAATCGGTGTTCCTGTTCCTCCAGGATTTACAATTACAACCGATGTTTGTAACGAATATTTTGAAAAAGGTAAAGAAGCAGTTGTCGAAGCTTTAACTTCAGAGGTAACAAAAAGCGTTAAGCACATTGAAGATTTAATGAATTCAAAATTCGGTGATCCATCAAACCCATTATTGGTAAGTGTACGTTCTGGAGCACGTGCCTCTATGCCTGGTATGATGGATACTATCTTGAATCTCGGCTTGAACGATGATGTTGTAGAAGGTCTTGCAAGGAAGACTGGCAACGAACGTTTTGCTTACGATAGTTATCGCCGCTTTGTACAAATGTATGGAGATGTTGTTTTAGGTATGAAACCTGAAAACAAGGAAGATATTGATCCATTTGAAGCTATTATCCAACGTGTAAAGGCTAAACGCAACATAAAATTGGATAACGAAATGAATGTTGCTGATCTAAAAGAACTTGTTTTAGAATTTAAGAAAGCCATAAAAAGTCAGACGGGCAAAGAGTTTCCATCCAACCCTATGGAACAACTTTGGGGAGCAATTTGCGCTGTATTTACTTCATGGATGAACGAACGTGCTATACTCTATCGTAAAATGGAAGGTATTCCACAGGAATGGGGAACAGCCGTAACAGTTCAAGCAATGGTTTTTGGAAATATGGGCGAAACTTCTGCCACAGGTGTTTGTTTTTCTCGTGATGCTGGTAATGGTGAGAATGCCTTTAATGGAGAATACTTGGTGAATGCGCAAGGAGAAGATGTTGTTGCAGGTATACGTACACCACAACAAATTACATTAAAAGGTTCGCTAAAATGGGCAGAACAACAAGGAGTAGACGAAAGTATCCGTCGTACAAAATTCCCATCAATGGAAGAAGCTATGCCTGAAATTTATGCGCAACTTAATGCTATTCAGAAAAAATTGGAAAAGCATTACCACGATATGCAGGATATGGAGTTTACCGTACAAGATGGAAAACTCTGGTTCTTACAAACTCGTAATGGTAAACGTACAGGTACTGCAATGGTAAAAATAGCCATGGATTTGCTAAAAGAAGGTGAAATTGATGAGAAAACAGCCATCTTACGATGCGAGCCAAATAAACTTGATGAACTATTACACCCTGTATTTGATAAAGAAGCATTGGCACAAGCTAAAGTTCTTACACGAGGACTGCCAGCATCGCCAGGAGCTGCTACAGGACAAATAGTTTTCTTTGCCGATGATGCTGCAAAATGGCATGAAGATGGACACAAAGTAATAATGGTTCGTATAGAAACCTCTCCAGAAGATTTGGCAGGAATGAATGCTGCAGAAGGAATACTTACTGCACGTGGTGGTATGACTTCGCATGCAGCAGTGGTTGCTCGTGGTATGGGTAAGTGCTGCGTAAGTGGAGCTGGTGGTGTTACTGTAAACTACAAAAAACGTACTGTAGAAATTGATGGAACAGTACTCCATGAAGGTGATTACCTATCGTTGAATGGATCTACAGGAGAAGTTTATTATGGTGAGGTTCAGACAAAAGCAGCTGAAGTTACTGGCGATTTTGCTCAGCTTATGGATCTTTGCAACAAATATACAAAACTACGTGTTCGTACAAATGCAGATACACCACGCGATGCAGAAGTAGCACGTACATTTGGAGCAGTTGGTATAGGACTATGTCGTACAGAACACATGTTCTTTGAAGATCTGAAGATTAAGGCTATGCGAGAAATGATTCTTGCAGATTCTATCGAAGGTAGGGAAAAAGCACTCGAAAAACTATTACCCTATCAGAAACAAGACTTCTATGGAATCCTAAAGTGTATGGACGGAATGCCTGTAAATATTCGTTTACTTGATCCGCCATTGCACGAATTTGTACCGCACGATGAAGCTGGACAAGAGGCTATGGCGGAAGAAATGGGTGTTAGCGTTCAATTTATTCGAAATCGTGTGAACTCACTATCTGAACATAACCCTATGTTAGGACTTCGTGGCTGCCGACTCGGCAACACATTCCCAGAGATTACAGCGATGCAAACACGTGCTATACTTGGTGCGGCTGTACAATTAAAGAAAAGAGGGATTCAATCCAATGCCAGAAATTATGGTTCCACTCGTAGGAATTGTAAATGAACTTGACAACCAAGAAGTAATCATTCGTAAAACTGCCAATAAAAATATTCAAAGCAGAAGGAATAGAAGTGCCATTTAAAGTTGGAACAATGATAGAAGTTCCTCGTGCAGCGACTTACTGCAGACTTAATTGCTAATAAAGCCGAATATTTCAGTTTTGGTACGAATGACTTAACACAAATGACTTTTGGTTATAGTCGCGACGATATTGCAAGTTTCTTGCCAAGTTATCTTGAAAAGAAGATTCTTGATGTAGACCCATTCCAAGTTCTCGACCAAGAAGGTGTCGGTCAGCTTATTAAAATAGCAGTCGAGAAAGGTCGTAAAACTCGTAAGAAACTAAAGTGTGGTATCTGTGGTGAACACGGAGGCGAACCAAGCTCTGTTAAATTCTGTCATCGTGTAGGCTTAAACTACGTTAGCAGCTCTCCTTTCCGAGTTCCCATTGCAAGGTTAGCTGCGGCACAAGCTGCAATTGAGTACGAACAATAGTCATTTTAAACTATTAATAAATAAAGGTGGGGTTCTTAATTTTGTAGAATACCCACCTTATTTTCTGGATTTTACGAGAGCGAAGATGGAATCTTCAGCAGTCTCGCTAAAATAAGAGTTATTTATTGCGAAGTTCTTCTATATTTGCCTTAATAGTTTCAATTTTTTCTTCCGAATCGCTTTGCTTTTTACGTTCTTTAGCTATCACTGCTTCAGGAGCGTGTGCAACGAATTTCTCATTTGAAAGTTTAGTTTTCACACTTTTCAAGAAGCCCTCTAAGTGAGCCAATTCCTTTTCCAATTTTTCAATTTCAGCTTTTACATCAATCAGGTTTCCAAGTGGAACAGCAAATCCATCAGTACCAACCATAAATGCAGAAGCATCAGAACTCTTCTCATCTACAACATTTATGCTCTTGAGGTTAGCCATTTTTACAATGACACAATTGTAAGCTTCATAGTTGTTTTTGGCTACAGCTTCTAAAGAAAGCAACACTTTCGGGGCAATATTCTTTTGGTTGCGAACAGTACGAATGCCACCAACAATTTGCTTCACATTCTCAATTTCAGCAATCAAGGTCTTATCTTTATCAGTAGGAAGTGCCAATTCAAGTTTCTCCAACATTATACTTTCTCCTTCGTTTCGGTCAAAAATATGTTGCCAAAGTTCTTCTGTAATGAATGGCATAAATGGATGTAGCATCTTCAAAAGAATATCGAAGAAACCGAGTGTAGCCACATAAGTTTGCTTATCAATTGGTTTGCCATATTCTGGTTTTATCATTTCCAAATACCAACTAGAAAACTCGTCCCAGAAAAGCTTATAGACAGTCATCAATGCTTCTGATATACGATAGCTCTTAAATTGTTCTCCCATTTCAGAATTTACTTCTTTAAGCTTCGCATCAAACCATTTAATGGCTATTTTATTAGCCTCAGGTTGTTCTACATCTGCAGTCTCCCAACCTTGAACAAGGCGAAACGCATTCCATATCTTGTTATTAAAGTTGCGTCCTTGCGCACAAAGACTTTCATCAAACAATATATCGTTGCCAGCTGGAGCAGAGAGCATCATACCCATACGTACACCATCAGCCCCATACTTATCTATTAATTCTAATGGATCAGGCGAGTTACCAAGACTCTTACTCATCTTCCGCCCAAGTTTATCGCGTACAATGCCTGTAAAATAAACATGCTTAAAAGGATAAGTCTTACGATATTCGTATCCTGCCATAATCATACGAGCCACCCAGAAGAAAATAATATCAGGACCTGTAACTAAATCGCTTGTTGGATAATAATACTTTATTTCTTCATTGTCAGGATTGTTGATGCCATCAAATACAGAAATAGGCCACAACCAACTTGAGAACCATGTATCCAAGCAGTCGCTTTCTTGTTCTAAGTCGGCAACTGTTAGATTTGGGTTAATCAACTTTGCTTGCTCAAAAGCCTTCTCATTGTTTTCAGCTACTACAGTTATGGTTTTGCCATTCGTATCTTTGAAGTAATAAGCTGGAATGCGATGTCCCCACCAAAGTTGGCGGCTAATGCACCAATCTTTGATATTTTCTAACCAATGACGATAGGTGTTCTTGTATTTCTTTGGATAGAACTCTATCTCATCATTCAGCACAGGATTCAGTGCGATATCCGCAAATGCTGCATACGTAAGAACCATTGTGTTGAAAGTTTCGGTTCAATAGGAACATTGGTACGTTCTGAGTAGCCTACCTTATTGTCATAATCTTCTATCTTTTCCATCAAGTTGGCTGCTTCTAGGTCGATTGCTATTTGTTTGCGCACGTCCATACGGTCTTGACCTATATATAAACCTGCAGCGTTCGATAAAGTTCCATTATCATTGAATATATCAATGGTTTCTAATCCATGTTTTAACCCTAACGCATGATCATTGATATCATGTGCAGGAGTAACTTTCAAGCAACCTGTACCAAACTGAATATCAACATAAGTATCTTCTATAACAGGTATACGACGCCCAACTAATGGAACAATAACATGCAATCCCTTTAACCATGTATTTTTCACATCATCAGGATTAATACACATGGCGGTATCACCCATAATTGTTTCTGGACGTGTAGTAGCTACAACTGCATAATAACCTTTATCGTCTTTATGTATGACATTATCGTCACATTTGCGTTCTACCCTACTTTGTTCTTCTGGTGATATATAATATTTTAGATTATAGAGCTTTGAATGTTCATCTTTGTAAACAACTTCTTCATCCGAAAGTGCGGTCTCTGCACTTGGATCCCAATTTACCATTCGTACACCACGATAAATTAAGCCTTTATTATAAAGGTCGCAAAATACCTTTATAACGCTTCTACTACGTTTTTCATCCATTGTAAAAGCAGTACGGTCCCAATCACAAGAGCAACCAAGTTTACGCAATTGTTTCAAAATAATACCACCGTGTTCGTCTGTCCACTTCCAAGCATGTTTTAGGAACTCGTCTCTAGATAAATCAGTTTTATTTATTCCCTCTTGTGCAAGTCTATTCACTACTTTTGCCTCAGTAGCAATACTAGCATGGTCGGTACCAGGAACCCAACAAGCATTTTTACCTTCCATACGTGCATGTCGCACAAGAATATCTTGAATAGTGTTATTAAGCATATGCCCCATGTGCAATACGCCTGTTACATTTGGTGGTGGAATAACCACAGTATAAGGTTCACGTCCATCAGGTTTAGAACTAAAGAGTTTATTGTTGAGCCAATACTCATACCACTTTGCTTCCACACTCTGTGGGTCGTACTTACTTGCTAATTCCATACGTTGTATATTATTATTTCTTTATTATCATTAAAAACGTTGCAAATTTACGAAAAAATCAGTTGAAAGCACTATCTTTGCATAACTATTAGCAGTACTCAGTACTTCTTTTAACTTTAAACTTGATTAAATTGCATACAAAAGAAGAAAAAATAGCAGCATTCTCGCGTTTACTTGATGTACAAGAACGACTACGAAAAGAATGTCCGTGGGATAAAAAACAAACTTTTGAGAGTTTACGCCCCAATACAATTGAAGAAGCATTTGAACTTGCCGATGCTTTAATAAAACACGATGAGAAGAATATTTGTAAAGAACTTGGTGATGTTATGGAACACGTTGTTTTTTATGCATCGCTTGGCAGTGAAACAAATGACTTTGACATAGCAGATGTTTGCAATGCTCAATCAGATAAACTGATGTTCAGACACGATTTTATTGATTGGACAGGATGGATCGTTTCGAATCATAATATGGTTATCAACAAGCGTGGGCAGGTTGTATATAAAGATGATCTTAATAGCGAAAGGCAAAGTGTCTCTTCTCAAAAAGAAGATTCTCCATCTACAGCTTCTCAGGTTGAGTTAACATGGGAACAACGAAAACAAAAGGAAAGAGACGGCAATAAAACTGTCTTATCAGGAGTCCCTAATTCGCTACCAAGTCTTATAAAAGCATATCGAATACAAGATAAAGCAAGAAACGTCGGATTCGATTGGAAAAAGAAGGAGGATATATGGAAAAAAGTTGATGAAGAACTTAACGAGCTAAAAATAGAATTGGCAAAAGGTGATAAAGAAAAATCAACAAAAGAGCTAGGCGATTTTTTGTTTTCTGTTATCAATGCAGCCCGATTGTATAAGCTCAATCCTGATAATGCACTCGAATATACAAATAAGAAATTCATTTCACGGTTCAATTACGTTGAACAACAAGCAAAGAAAATTGGTAAAAACTTAAAAGATATGACCATAGAAGAAATGGATAATCTATGGAATGAAGCAAAAGAAATAGAAAATAATAAGTAAGTTACTCTATATTTTATTATGAAAAAAGTACGAATACTGCTACTTTTTACAGCAATAGCATTCAGCTTTATTGGTTGTAAAAACAAGAAAACAACTACAGTGATAAGTCCTAATATTAATAATGTAGACTCACTTAATAGTGGTGATTCTACCATTTATGGTACAATGCTCGATGGTGGAATGAATTCTATATTACTCCTTACTGATAAGGGCGACACTCTAGAAATTATTCAAAACCCTGATGATTCTACAGATGTTGTGAAAGGAGGAAAACTTGTTGGCGACCGTTTTGCTGTAATAGCTTATAAGGAGTATGGTGATTTAATTCTACGAAAGGCTATCAATATAACATCACTGCTTGGAAACTGGTCTAGTTTAGACAAAAGCTTTGAAATAAAGGAGGGAGGAGAAATTACATCAAATCTACAATCAGAAAAGATGCATGGACTTTCTGGAAGATATTTAATGGTAAACTTCTCCTTTCAAAAGATACCTTCGATGTGATTGAGCTAGGGGCAGATTCTATGTCGCTTGAGAATAATGCTGGAATATTTGTCTTTACACGAAAGAAATAAAGCGTGATTCCATTTAAAATTCACATATTAGGTTGTGGCAGTGCTTTACCTACACTTCGTCATAATGCAACTTGCCAAATAGTAGAGATACGTGGTAAATTCTTTATGATAGATTGTGGAGAAGGTACACAAATACAAGTACGTCGTACCAAGGTTCATTTCACTAAGATTCAGGCTGTTTTTATTTCACATTTACACGGTGATCATTGTTTTGGTCTATTTGGTATGATTTCTACTTTTGGAATGACAGGGCGTACTGCCCCACTCCACATTTATGCTCCAAAAGAGTTTGAAGAATACTTTAATTTATCGATGGAACTATTTTGCAAAAAACTTGAATTTGCTGTAATGTTCCACCCTATAGAAACAACCGAAACAAAAGTAATTTACGAAGATAAAAGTCTTACAATAGAATCTATTCCATTGGAACACCGCATTCCATGTTGTGGATTCCTATTTCGCGAGAAACCTACTACACCACATATTCGTCGCGATATGATAGACTTTCATAATATACCTATCAGTCAAATTAATAATATAAAGGCTGGAGCAAATTGGACTACAGCTGATGGTGATATTATTATGAATAGTAAGCTTACAATTCCAGCAGACAAGCCACGAAGTTATGCTTATTGCTCTGATACAAGATATATGGAACAACTATATAAAAAAGTTGCGAATGTAGATGTACTCTACCATGAAAGTACTTATACAAACGAATATAAAGATAGAGCAAAGAGTTACTATCACAGCACAGCAGAAGAAGCCGCAACTGTTGCTAAAAAGGCTAATGTAGGAAAATTGCTTTTAGGACATTACTCGGCTCGTTATTTAAACGAAGATATTATTCTAAATGAAGCAAAAGCAATTTTCCCCAATAGTTTCCTCACAAATGAAGGTATGGTATTTGATGTGTAAGCTCTTATTCTTTATAACTTTACAACTTTCTTACCGTTAATAATATAAATTCCTTTTGGCAAATTGTTTAGTTCTCCATTAAACTTTGCTCCACTAACATTATAAATCTCTTTTGAATGATTTGTATTAGCCGTAGGAATGGAAATGGCTGTTGTATTCTTCTCTATTACTATCTTACTTTTTACCACACTGTTTCCTACTGTTACGCAGCGCATCTTTGGATTATAAGCTGCTCCAGAAGGTTGAGTGATAGCACAACCTTCTAATGTAAGTGATGCTATATCAAGCATAGAACCTATTTCTGAACCTTCAACTGTTACATTAGCATTTCGAATAGTAATATGCTCCATAGCCCCATCATTTCCTGTAATACCATATTTACCACTCTTGGCATTCACTGTACAATTGTCTATGGTTAAATCTGTTCCCATTGCAAATATAGCACAATTGTCTCCACCTTCTACATTAAGCGTACCTTCACCAGTAATAGTTAATGGTGTTCTTAATCCTATTGCAGTATGTGGCTGCTACTAAGTTATTGGTCCCTATAACTTTCACTATCAATCCATCTATCTTAGAAGAGATAGCATCTTTATCGCCAGAATTAATAGTAGCGTTTTGTAGAGTAAGTGTTTTTGTTTCAGGATTATAATTCACAATTCCACTAACTTCAGCTATTGTTGAAAGATCGTTACAGTTGTCTGAACTTACTTGTGAACTAGCTACCCAAAGATCGTACATTTTCTGTGCACGAGTTGTTGTTGGTAGAATTAAAATTGCAATGAGCAATACGATAGTAGCAATACTTTTTTCTTTAGATAATGATTTATACATAATAAGATGTATGCCTCCCATTTAAACTCTTAACGAGCAACGCTATATAAAGGCATGAGCGTTTAGATTTCTGAATATATTATAATTGATATACAATATTCTCCTTCCTATAAATAGGCTTTTACACACAATTTATAGGAAGAATATTGATATATAGGTTTCTTATTTCTTCAGAATTTTCTGTCCATTTACAATATACATACCAGCTGGTAGATTTTCTATCTTATTATTGACACGACTACCATCTAATGTGTATATACCATATTTCTTAGTCTTTGAATTGGTCGCAACAGATTTTATACCAGTAGAGCCCTTTGTTATTACAACCCAATCTGTTACAACATCTCTGTTAGCACCATAAAGGTAGAAATAAGGATATTCGTATTCTTCAACCTCTTCCCAATATGCTCCCGTAGGAGAAGTTATTGCACAATCGGTAAAAGTTGGCTCTCTATCCCATACCCAAGCAATACTACCTTTATGCGTACTGTTGCTATTAATACCACCTTTTACGCGTACATTACAGTTATCAAATATCCAATAACCACCATAAAAGCCATTACTCCCACCACTTGCTTCGACACTACAATTGCTAATTGTAATTGTCCCTTGGTTAAATACTGCTTTATTATATTTATCATCGCTTGCAGTAGACGATCCTGTAAGTGTAAGTTTGCCATCGCCCGAAATACGAATTTCTTTATCCATATTCCAAATACTTGTTTGCTTATCAGAAACAATAGAGCTTTCGTTACTAACACGGATTATCAAGCCATCAACTCTGTTTTCTATACCGTGAGTACTTGTTGCATGAATAGTAGCTCCATCAAGCGTTAGAGTTTTAGAATCGTTATCGTATTTTGCTTTTCCCGTAACACCTTTTATAACACTCAAATTGTTACAGTTTTCGGAAGTTACTGATACACCAGCAATTTTAATGTTGTAAGTATCTTGCGCCATTCCTTGTTGCGCCATTGAAACGAATAAAACAGCAAACGCTGCACACATACTTTTATACAGATCGTTTTTCATTATTAAAGTGCCTCTCCTTTCACTCTCTTTTTGCGAGAGAACGCCATTTAGAAGCAGGGGCGTTCAGGTTAAGTAATATTTCTGGCTACAAATGTAATTCTTTTTCTCGAAAAGAACAAAACATAATAAAAAAATAATAAGTATCTATAAGTCTACGCTCCATAAGGAGTATTGTTTCTTATGATATCTAATTTACAAATTACTTTTATTTTTTTAGATATCTATCAGTTGCATTTTTAGATATCTGTTACGCTCGTCTCAGATATCTATCAGTTATAAATTAGATATCATAACGAATTACTTCCTATATGTATTTGTGGTTTCCCGATTTCACTAGACACTTTTTTGTTATATTAACTACTTCCATAGACATTCCCTTACTATGCCTACTGGATAGTTGGATACAGGTGAAGCATTTATGCTAGATAATAAACATCTTATGTTGTTTCATTTTCTTTTATAGAAATATAGAAGTGATTTTTTTAACAATCATCTTCGTTTCTGAAGTATTCTCACCTCTTTTCTACCGAGCCTGTATATATCTAGATTTCATTCATTCATAACCCCACAATGCGGGCAACGTCCCTTTCGATGAAGACGAGCGCCACAGTTTCCACATTCGTAGGTATCACTACTTAGCTTTATCCAAATGTGAATGGCATAATAGATATAAGCTAATAGAAGTAAATATCCTATATAATATAAGGTGAGAACCGAAAATATTATATAGTCTACTGCACAGATAGCAACCAATCCAGATAAATACATAAAGGCATCGTTTGTGCGAAGTAAACGACGAACATCATCAACGACAGCAATAGCTACAAGTAACATAGCCCACACCAACAATAGGAAGATATTTAAGAGTAAAGGTTGTGAAAATGGATTAAGCGATGGATGGAAATAGAACTCGCGCCATGTTTCAGGAGCAAATAGTTGTATACTTGCATAGAACGTTGCAGATGTAGCTACAATAATAGCCAACAATGTAGGATAGAAAGAATTTATATCGTTGAAGTGTACTATATTGGCATTGCGCTTCATTATCTTTCGCATTAGATAACTTAAGCCTATCAACGAGATTATAACTAAGAATATAAGCAAGTGAGTATTGGAGAACAAAGAAATGAACTGTGATATGGGTGTATCTGGGTCTACTGCATTTAATAATTGCTTTTCGCGTGCCCAACCAAATGCAGAATCTTCAGTAGCAACACGCACCCACACAGAATCAATGGTATCGTTTGGAAGAATACGAATATCGGCTACTACTAATGGTTTTCCTTTGGTTACAGCAAATGAATCGGTCTCTAATTTATTAACTATTTCTTCCGGTTGTTGCCGTAAAAGCATTAGCGTGTCTTTGTTTACAACAAAATTAAAGCCTTCGGAATAATGATGTTTCACACGAAAAGCAAATGAATCTAATCGTGTTGTAGTTCCTGCCCAATCTATACTATTATTAGTTTCTTTCTTCAAATTGGGTGAATAGTGTCGCCCCTTTAGTATTCGGCTGGAGATTTGTGTTTCTTGAATACTATCGGGAATACTAAAGTTTGATGGAGTTTTCTTATGATAACAACTTATTGAAACAGATGAAAAGAAAAGCCATAACATCATTGCCATAAGAGAAATTGGCATTTCACGTAGACTTTTTCTTGGCAAAATATGTTTTAATAGTTCTTCCATTATTTGGTTGTTATTCTGCGTATATATTCATCTGACAATCTTTGCAATCGAACTCTAAACGAAAGCGACGTTTATCGCCTAATACTAAGTATAATGGTTCACGCCACGTTGGAACCTTTCCACCATGAACTAAACAATAGCCTAATGAATAGCGAATGCAATGACGACACTGCATAATAAGAGCATCTCTCTTCATTGCTTTCGTATCCATACATTCGAAAGCTGAACCAACATTTATACCTTGCTCTGTGTAAAATGCTCTTGCTTTACTATTAGAAACATTATACAGATAGGGGAACTTTTTATATTTTGATGGATTAATATTATGGCTACCTAAGACTGGTATATTACATGCATTAGGTTCATCATGTTTGTCTAAGTCTCGTATTGTTAATAATTGGTGTTCAAATGCTTCAATAACATTGCGTCTTAATTCTGTTAGTACACTACTCGGAATAAAAAATTGATCAGCATTCTCGTCAATCTCTATCTCATCACAAAAATAAATTGTATTACCCAACTTGGTAAGTTGTCGAATTATATTATCGTGTTGAGGCTTCTTTGCCTTTTGATGTTCAAATTCAATTGAGACTTTTACTTCTATCTTTGGAGTGGCGATATTACTTAAATGAGCTGCTAGAGAATAACCTTTATGGGTTTTCTCAAACTGCATTGTAATGGGAATTAAACGCACTGCTGATTCACTAGAGAGTTTTTTCTCAAATGCTTGGTCTTGATTTCTATACAAACTTACACCTGGCTTTAAATCTTGAGGCATCTTGTAGGGAAACAAGCGGTTTCCAGTTACCTTATTTACACGAAATCCTTCTAATATTTCTGTAATTTGACTCGCCATTAGGCTGACGCTTAATAAAACACAAACCATCGCCATTAGAAAAACTTGCAGTTGAAGAAACATTAAACGAATTGTGGCGTATTTCTTTTACTTTACCAACATATTCTCCTAATGCTTTGGGCGTATTAGGTGAGAATATCCCTTGCTGCCGTCCATTAACAAAATAGTGAGTATATCCACGATTAAAAGTTTTATTAAGATTAGGAGTAAAGTTGTATTCTACCCTACCAAACGAGGCACGTTGAAATTCATTAGGGTATTTTGCTATAATTTCATTTAAACGTTGACTATATGCCGATACAACATTCTTCACATAATTTACATCTTTCAGTCTACCTTCTATCTTAAAGGCACACGCCCCCGACCTCATTAATGCTTCCAAATTATCTATCTGGTTCATATCTTTCAACGAAAGAAGATATCTTTGATGTTCTATTGTGGTACCATTTGAATCTATAAGGTCGAATGCCATTCTGCAGAATTGTGCGCACGATCCACGATTTGCTGAACGGTTAAAACAATATTGAGAAGCATAACAAATACCACTATAACTAACACAGAGTGCACCATGTACAAATGCTTCCAGCTCTACTTCGGGAACTGCTTTATGCATATTAGCTATTTCTTTCACAGACAATTCACGTGCTAATACCACACGTTCAAAACCTAAAGATGCAAGCCAATGCACTTTCTCTATAGTTCGACTATCACATTGCGTACTAGCATGTAGCGACATTTTTGTATGTAGCTGCTCTTTGCACGCTTTCAACAATCCCATATCCTGAATCAATAAGGCATCTACATTTGCTTTTTCTAATTCGCAAATAAGTTGCAACATATCTTCCAGCTCATTTTCATAGATAATAGTATTTACTGTTACATGCACTTTTGCTCCAAACTTATGGGCATATTCACATAACATTGCTATATCTTCTACACTATTTCCTGCCGAGTGTCGTGCACCAAACTTAGCTGCACCGATATATACGGCATCTGCACCGTGATTTATCGCAGCTATTCCACAAGCTAAATCTTTAGCAGGAGCTAAAAGTTCTATTGTTTTTATGTTATTGTTTGCATTCTGCATTACAATGCGCAAAGATAGCTAATAAATAGGAAAGAAGGCACAAGACTTTTATAAAAATTCTAATATAAAGAAATCTTTGTCTACTTCATCTTTGCTTATATATAATATGATACCGGATTTAGACAAACAAACATCTCATTTCATTAATAAATAGTAATAAAAAAATACCAATCTGCAATACTGCCAAACGAAATCTATTCTTTAATGCTAAAGTTACAATATAATAAACAAATAACCCTCTTACTTTTTTAAGGCTAGAGGGTTATTTGTTTATTATATTTCACACATATTTAATTTATACACACACAAATTAAAGTAGGTATTCTTAAAAGGCACAAGCTATTATACGCATTTTACCAGAAAGAAATTACTATTTGTACCCTGTATTGATAACGAAAAAGGCTAAATTTAATTTATTGGTCCAAGAATTTTAAATATTTCTTACCTATTTTTTTGGAGAGTACGCATTGAATATGTTGTTTGCAAAAAGAATATCCGTAATCTTATTATCACGTACAAACTTTTTCATATTCTTTGGGAAATAACGAGTATCTACCACTTGTATTTGTTCGAAACTAAAGAAGAGATAACCTGGCAGAGCATTTCCAAAACTATCTTTCAAAATTAGTAAATGTCGTTTATTCTTCACAGGTGTAGTAACTTTTGCTATTCTAGCATCTCCTCCCATAAATGTACAATATGCTCCAGCATTACCATCTCGATAGTGAACAAAGAATTGCCCTTTTCGGATTGTGGGTTTACCTATTATATTATAGCTTTTATCCAACTTATAATCTTCGTACTCAGTTGTATATTTCAAATTCTTTGGTACATAGAAAACAAAATCTTCTGGTGCATTCTTTATAGAAATATCTTGTGCATAGCCATACATACTACCAACAAACTTATGAACTACACGACGTTCATAATTATTCAATGTTTTAAATGGAACTTGTGCTACACGAGCAAACTCTTGTGCTGCATAATATGCTCCAAGTGGCGCCCAATGATGGTCGGTACGTAAATAAATTGGCTCATTTACGTGTTTCGAAAGAGGCGTATATACATTTACAGCTTTCACATCTTTATCTAAATGACTGAAAATATTGTTTATAGTTGCTCGCTGACTATTCGTACAACTTTTTGCCTGATCGGGACAATAAAATTCTATTGCTGTTGGAATTACCATACAATATACGTTTACTTTCGGACCAAACACTTGTTTATACTTATTTGCAGCTTCTGCATACGCAACACCACCATGTGATCCGCCACCATAAGCCATTAAAGCTCTTACATTTTCACCACTTCCAATTACTACTATACCACGATTTGCTATTTTGGCATTTTCGTTTGCGGCAACTGTATTCTTATATTCTCCAACTTCTCTTTCATCGTTTTCTTCTTCCATCATACTTTTAGAATCTTTCGAAGAAGTTGCTGCATGAAATTTCACTTGTTCTTCTCCAGGTGCAGTAATACCTAAGAGATTTTTTTGCTTCATACTAATCATCATAAAGAAATCTCTGTAAGGTTCACTATCACTAAACCAAGAGTTAATATTCTTTGTGAAATCGCCTGTTCGCAAACTTTCGAACGAATATTTAGGAAACTGCTTTAAATCGCGCTTTTCCAATATAGAGAATGTACTACGCGGTAGAAAGTCGAAAACGCAAACTAGAGCAGTAAAAATTATAGCGATAATAGAAATATAGATATTATCTTGTTTCATAAATTTATTATTTCTTTATTGGACGATTCAGCATATTCAGCAATGAATTAGATGTTCCTTGAGAATAAGCGTGTTGTATATTATTAACTATAAGTAAATCGGTGATATTGTTTTCAGTAGCATAGTGCTTTATATTTCCTTGAAAATATCTGAAATCGACAACATATATATCTTCAAACGAAAAGAATAAGAAAGCTGGCAATGCATTACCAAAACTATCTTTTATAATAAGCAATCGGCGTCCATTCTTTGTTGGTGTTGAAACGTGTGTTGCACGAGTATCACCCCCCATAAACGTACAATATGCATTACTACTTCCATCATTATATTTCCAAAAGAAATTACCATCAACAGCAGGTTTTGTCCCCACTACACGTCTATTCTGAAGAATATACTCTATATATGTTGTTTTTATCGGACAATTTTTAGGAGTATAAAAGATAAAATCTTCAGGAGAGCTTTTCATTAACGTTGCATCGCCAGAAAAATGTGCCATACTTCCAACGAAACGATGTATAGTTTGTTGTTCGTACGAAGATAAATTGCAAAATGGAACTTTAGCAACACTTGCAAACTGTTGTGCTGCATAATAAGCAGCTAAAGGCAACCAATGATGATCGGTGCGAGCATAAATAGCTTCGTCTTTATGTTGTTCCAATATATTCCAAAGATCTATTTTTTTTACCTTATTATCTATATGTGCATACATATTATTAAGTGTAGCACGTTGCGAATTTGTTTTCACTTCTGTATAATCTTCAGGCCAATAAAATGCACTCGATATAGGAATTATCATATTGTACACTTGAATTTTATCGCCCATAGCTTTCTGATATGCATTTATAGCATCAGAATACCAAGTTCCACCTTCGGCTTTTCCTGTAAAAAATGACATTGCTCTTAATAGCGAATCGTTTTTTACCACAATAATACCATTACGTTTTTTAAACACCTGTTGAGCTTGCACAACAAAAGGCATAAAAAGAAGACTATAAATGAATAATAGTGTATACCGTTTCATATTATATTCGTTTAAAAGCGTGTATATATAAAAGCATTATTTGTTGCTCCTACAAGTAGTGCTACACTTAAGAAAAGTAAGCACAAAGATATTACTACTCGTGTTACAAGTGCTATATTTGTACGTAATGTTTCTGATTTTATTTTAGAGAAATGCTTATTCACAAAATCATAAATTGGCATAGAGAATATTATACCTGCTACCCACAACCAGAAATTATTAAATAATGCTGTTTGTGCAGCGAAGTCCATAATCTTTTCTGTTCGCCCAAAGAATACGTAAAAGAAATGTTGCATTTGTGTAAGATTGGTAAAATAAAATATTCCCCAACCAACAACTACAAGAATAAGACTATAAAAATGGAGAAATATTTTTGGTATTTTATTTATAACTTTCAGCAAAGTATATTTCTCAAGCGTTACAATTATACCAAAATAAACACCCCACAATATAAAAATTCCAGCTTGCACCATGCCACATTCCTGTAAGAAACCATACAACTAATATATTAAGTACCTGATGTTTCCGGTTTCCTCCCATTGGAATATAAACATAATCTCTAAAGAAACTTCCTAACGATATATGCCATTTACGCCAAAAATCGGTAATAGAGGTACAACTATATGGATGTTTAAAATTTTCTGCAAAATGAAAACCTAAACAACGTCCAAGTCCAATTGCCATATCACTATAACCACTGAAATCGAAAAATATTTGGAAAGTAAATGCTGCAATACCTACCCAAGCTCCTAAAGTGGTAAGTTGTGGTAATCCGCTCTGTAAAAACTGATTGGCTATTTCTGAAAACTGATTGGCTAATATTACTTTTTTACCTAATCCAATTAAAAATCTGTAAGAACCTTCAACAACATCTGTTCGGGTTATATGACGACTATTTATTTCTTTTGCTATAAGATCGTAACGTACAATTGGTCCTGCAATAAGTTGTGGAAACATTGAAATGTAGAGTAATAAATCTACAAAACGTTTCTGACTATCAGCCTGCTTGCGATAAACATCTATAAGATAAGAAATGCTTTGAAATGTATAAAAACTAATTCCGATAGGCAATGCTATATGTGGAATAGGAAGAGGAATTCCTATATAATTGAGCGATTCTGCAATAAAGCCTGCATATTTAAATGTGCCCAATATAAGAAGATTACAAATTAATCCAATAACAAGAGCGAGTTTTCTATGTCGTTCTTGTTTATCAATACCTATTCCTACAAGATAGTTTATAAAAACACTTATTATCATTAAGAAAACATAAGTAGGCTCTCCCCAAGCATAAAATATTAGCGAGAAAACTACTAATACTGCATTGCGAGCAGTTGTTTGGTTTATGCAATCATTCTTTCGCATCTTATCCCACAGGTTAGCAAACAAATAGCAAACCATAAACAATGGAATAAACACGAATAAGAAAAAAATAAATCCGAAAAATACCATAAATTAGTTTGTATAAAAAAATATTTAGTACTATTTTATTGAATGAACTCTTTAATTTTTTTTGCAATATAATCCCCTACTCTTTCCGCTCCTGACGGATTTGTATGCGTTCCATCTAACGTATAAGTTAGTTTATTTTTTTCTTGAAGCGGATTAATTAAATTTATTGTATCTAAACGTATTACGTTAATATTTAAATATTCTCCACAAGCCGAAATAACATCAGAAACTTTTGAAATTAAGTTTGTAGAAGCCTGTGTTGTAAACATTGGAGTAATAAGGATTATTCTACTTTTGGGGAAATTTTTCTGCAACAATTCACAATCTAGTTTCACAGTCCGTGCAAGAGATAATGCCTGTTGATGTTTCTTATTTTTTAGAGTAAAAACATCTTGTACACTCTCAGAAAAAAGTTGTGGACGTTTATTTTGAAACCAAGCATCGTTAGTTCCTGCCATAACAAATATATAATCGGGCTTAGAACATCTAAGTTCTTTTGTATCTTTTATTAAACGCAAAACCTGATTGAGGACAACATTATTGTCTGATAGCTTTTCTTCATACAATAAAATATCTCGCTTTGTATTTTTAGTATGCGACCATGTAGCCCCACTACGTGCATAATTCATACTATTTTTTATAGAGAACTCTTTACAAAACCAAAAACTCCAACTACGTGGGTTAGAATTATCTTTTCCACCAGTCCACAAATTTGAATCGCCAAGAAATACAACATTTTTATTTGCCAAACTATTTGTAGAGCTATTAGTTTGTTCACAATTGACACCGTGCAGATTTTGCACTATTATGAATAACCCAAAAGCTATTCCTATTCGAAATGATGTGTATATTTTATGAGACATAGAGTCGTTCTTTTTTAGAGCTCCATATATTTATTTTTTGCGGCTGCAAAAGTACAAATAAAAACCGATAAATAAACCACCTATATTAGCAAAATATACTAAATATCATTAAGCGAATGTTCCAAATCAATACATTATATTAATATTACACCAGATATTTGTCTTAGTCATTCTTATTTTTCCTTATTGTTTTATTCCATATATTTCCCTCCGCTTTATTATTTCACCATTGTTTAGAAATGTGCATTTTAAAGGATAAATAGGGACAAATATTTTTTTATTATATTTTTTTAAAATTTGTAATTACGTTTTCAAAAAAATACAATAATAAATCATCGAAGTTTTTTTATTATTATTCATTTTCTTTAATTCCATAACAAACTCAAAATTGCGAATAAGTTAATAAAAAAATGCTATTAATGGCTTTTTTTACAAATAAACAAGGCAAATCATTTTTTTCTTATCTTTGCATTAGATATAATGAAATCTCAAAAAAGACATACGATGTTAGTAAATTATTGTAAAGTAAATATTTTTCAAGACGAGAAACAAGTTCTTAAAAACGTAGACTTTCAGGTAGATGAAGGCGAGTTTATCTATATTATAGGGAAAGTTGGTTCAGGTAAAAGTTCCCTTCTGAAAACCATTTATTGTGAACTTGATATTTATGCAGACGATGCTGAGGCTGCAAACGTTCTAGGACAATCATTATTAACATTAAAACGTAAGAACATTCCTGCCCTTAGAAAGCAGATGGGAATTATTTTTCAAGACTTCCAATTACTGCATGATAGGAACGTTTCTAAAAATCTGGAATTTGTGTTAAAGGCAACAGGTTGGAAAGACAAACAGGCAATTTTTCAACGCATAAACGACGTGCTTGATGAGGTTGGAATGCTGGATAAAAAAGAAAAAATGCCAAGCGAACTATCTGGTGGCGAGCAACAACGTATTGCTATTGCACGAGCTTTATTAAATCGTCCAAAAATGATTATTGCCGATGAGCCAACAGGAAACCTTGATCCAGAAACTGCTACTAAAATTGTTGGCATATTAAAACGTGCTTCAGAAGATGGTACTGCAGTTATTATGTCAACACATAATATTCATCTTCTAAATCAATTTCCAGGAAAAGTTTTTAGATGTAAAGATGGTGAATTTAAACTGGTTACCGAAAATTCTAAAACAAAAGATTTAATAGAGAATAATGAACCATTAGAAGCAATGGTAGAACCTCTCGATTTTGTAGATGATAACGAAGAAACTTCAAATAACGAATAAGGTAACGTATAGAATATTGTTATGAAAGTAATGAAATTTGGTGGCACCTCTGTTGGTTCTCCAGAAAGAATGAAAGAGGTTGTAAATCTAATTCTTAAAGATAAAAAAGAGGTATTTGTTGTTCTTTCTGCAATGAGTGGTACAACAAACACGCTTATAGAAATAGCCGATTATTTATATAAAAAAATCACGAAGGTGCAAACGAGATAATTAATAGGCTAGAACAAAAAAATATATCATATATTGATGAACTTTACTCTACTAACGAATATAAAGAAAAAGATATATAATTTCTTTCAAAAAGAATTTAATTATCTAAGGTCGTTTACAAACGATATTTTTTTACTTCTTTCGAAGAAAAGAGTATTGTTGCGCGCGGAGAAATTTTATCTACCAATATGGTAGTAAACTATCTGCTGGAGAATGGTATAAAGGCGAAATTAATTAATGCACTCGACTTTATGCGTACTGATAAAAATTCGGAACCAGATGCAGTTTACATAAAGGAAAAATTATCTGCCATAATGGTTTCTAATAATGATTACCAAGTTTATATAACTCAAGGCTTTATTTGTAAAAACGCATACGGAGAAGTAGACAATTTACAACGTGGCGGATCAGATTATACTGCTTCATTAGTAGGAGCTGCAATTAATGCAGAAGAGATACAAATATGGACAGATATAGATGGAATGCATAATAACGACCCTCGTATTGTTGAAAATACAGAAGCTGTTCGCCAATTAAATTTTGAAGAAGCATCAGAACTTGCTTATTTTGGCGCAAAAATATTGCACCCAACTTGTGTTCAACCTGCAAAATATGCTGGTATACCTGTTAGATTAAAGAACACAATGGAACCAGAGGCAGATGGTACTATTATAAACAACATAATGGAACGTGGCAAAATTAAAGCTATTGCTGCAAAAGACAATATAGTTGTTATAAAAGTACGCTCAAGTAAAATGTTTGGTTCACCAGGATTTCTTCGTAAAGTATTCGAAGTTTTTGAAAGTTATCAGGTTTCTACTGACCTTATTGCAACAAGCGAAGTGGGAGTTTCTATAGCTATTGAAGACACAACTCATTTAGAAGAAATTACAGCCGAGCTAAAGCTTGTGGTACAGTTACACTTGATACCAATATGTGTATTGTTTGTGTTGTAGGAGATTTAGCGTGGAATAATATTGGATTTGAGATAAAGGCTGCTGATGCATTAAAAGATATTCCTGTAAGAATGATTAGCTATGGAGGAAGTAATTACAATATATCTTTCTTAATAAAAGAGGAAGATAAAAAAATATGCATTACAATCTATCTCTAATGCGTTATTTAACTAATAGATAATGTTTACAATAGACACATATACTATCATTTTCTCATCAGTGCTAATTTTGTTGGCATTGTTATCTTCTATTGTTAGCCCCTTTTTTAGGAAGCCGAAACTTTCTAATACATACAATAAAGGAGATGTTGCTGACAATAACGATATAATAGAAGACAATACAACTTCTATAAATTCAACAGAGAACGAAAAAGAAAATATAGTGGAGCCACCAATTTCTATAATTCTTACCCCTAACGACGATGCATTAGCACTCTCTAAGAATTTAAATAAATATCTTAATCAGGAGTATAAAGAATACGAAATAATTGTTGTTGCACCAAAAGGAGATGTTGAAACAGAGGATATTTTAAAAACCTACGCCAATAATCCACGACTTTATGTTACATTTATACCTTCTACTTCTAAATATATGAGTAGAAAGAAATTAGCTATTACACTTGGAGCAAAGGCTGCAAAATACAAATGGCTTCTTATTTGTGATATTTTTTGTGCACCACAATCAGAATTTTGGCTTTCAACTTTAGCTAGGAACTGTAAGGAAAATGTGAATATAGTAGCAGGATTTACAACTTACGATGACGATGCACCAGACTTTTGGAGATTTGAACATTTTTATATGTCATGTTATCTTATGCGCGAAGCACAAAGGAATTGCATACGCTTGGAATTCAAATGCCTTACTATTAAAAAAAGATGAATTTCTTGCAGAAGAAGGTTTTAGAGGAAATTTAAAATTTGTTCGAGGAGAATTTGACTTTATCGTTAATAAATATGCAAAGAAGGGTTCTACAGTTATAGAAAATTCAGAAGACGGAACACTTATAGAAGAAACTCCCACTTACAAGCATTGGACGAACAAACATCTTTACTATTTAGAAGATAGAAAACACTTAAAAAGAAGTGCAAAACATCGCATACCTTTCTATATAGACCAACTAGCAGTTTATATTAATTATCTTTTTATAATCGTAGCTTTGCTTTATTCTATCTATACATCAAATTGGATTATTTGTATTGCAGCTGTTTTTCTCACTAATTGCAACTATCGCATTGCGAATATTCATAGGAAATAAAGCATTAGCATTATTTAATATTGATATTCCCTCGTGGAAAAATTATTCCATACGAGTTACGTATAATATGGCAAAAATCTTAATTACCGAATAAAAATATTGGCGAGCCAATAAATACGATTTCATTTCTCATAAACTATAATGAAAGTACTGCATCTTACATACAGAATAAAGAAAGGAGAACTTCTTTCTGACTATTTAATAAAACTGATAGAAAATGAAAAGGCTCTGTCAGTAAAAGTAGAAATAGCTACAACTAAAAAAGAGTTTAGTAAGATGCTTTTAACTTTCAATCCGGATATAGTTCATATTCATACGTGTTGGAATTGGCATACTTCCGTTTGTGTTCATAAAGCATTACAGTCTGGTTGTGCATTACTTTTTTCGCCTTATGGAGAATTATCGCCTTTAACAATGAAGTTAGAAGAACCAATACGTAAAAAAATTCGCTCAACAGCTTATCAACGCAGAATTATACAGAAATCTGATGCAGTTTTAGCCTTATCACAACAAGAAGAAAACGATATTATCCAACTTGGGTGGAATAAACGTACAGATATTGTACCATCATGCCTATTAAATAGTTCTGTTTCGGCAGATGTAATGGCAGCAAACATAATACAACTCTATACAAAAATTATAGATACAAGGTATAGACGGTATATGGATAAAACAGAATGGCAATGCTTATGTGCCTTATTGCACTCAGGACTACAGCAAGATCCATCAAATAAAATTATACCGAGCGATTGTATTTTAACATTGCGCAAACTTACTCCACAACAATGGCGGCGCATTTTTATTTGTGCAAACGACGAATTTGTGCGAACTTATGTTGATTTTGGTATAGAACGTTTACAACTTGTTGTTCCTAACATAAATACAGCAAAGATATTACGGTATGATCCTTATATGCCGAAATCAGAAAATGGTTTGGATAATATAAAAAAATAGAGACAAATAATATTTTTACTAAGAGTCGTTATGAAAATGTTTTGAGTGAAGAAGAAGATACTATAAAACAAATTGTTACAATGGTTGCGAATGCAAAAGAGCTATTGAAACAAAAAAAGTTTAGTTTGCTTCATCTTTCACAATTATATTGTATTATACGATTCAAAGATTATGACGAAGATCATCTTATGATAGTCTTACGCCGTATGCATTTATTAAAAATTCGCTCGTCGTATTATCTATATACTCGCAAATTATTTATATTTGGAAGAAGGATATATTCCTTTTGCACCACTAAACGATAAGAAAGTACACTCTATAATAAAAAAAGCATAATTAATAAAAAAATAAGTACTAATCAACTAATTATTAACAAAAAAATTAGCTATGACAAATAAGACCTATGATTTAAAAAAAGATGAACGCTACCTGCAATTATTATCCCAATCATTTCCTACAATTGCAGATGCAAGTACAGAAATAATAAACTTGCAAGCTATTTTGAACTTGCCAAAAGGAACAGAACATTTTTTGGCTGATATTCACGGGGAACATGAAGCTTTTCAACATGTTCTTAAGAATGCATCGGGGAATATAAAAAGAAAAGTAAACGATCTGTTCGGCAATACATTACGAGAATCTGAAAAACGTGAGCTTTGTACACTAATTTATTATCCAGAACAGAAAATTGAACTTGTAAAACAAACCGAAACAGATATAGAAGATTGGTATCATATTGCAATTCATCGACTTGTTAGAATATGTAGAGATGTATCAAGTAAATATACAAGATCTAAAGTTAGAAAATCTCTACCTGTAGAATTTTCATATATCATTCAAGAACTTCTACACGAAAGTTCTGCTGATAAAGATAAATCCGACTATGTAAGTGCTATTATTTCCACAATAATATCAACTGGTAGAGCTGATGACTTCATAACAACTATTTGCAATGTTATTCAACGTCTCGCAATTGATAGCTTACATATACTAGGTGATATTTATGATCGCGGACCTGGTGCGCATGTTGTGATGGATATTTTAAAGAATTATCATACTTGGGATATAACTTGGGGAAATCACGATATATTATGGGCAGGTGCTTGTGCTGGAAATGATGCATGTATTTGTAATGTGATAAGAATTGCATTACGATATGACAATATGGATACTATTGAGGACGGCTATGGTATAAATCTCATGCAATTAGCTACTTTCGCAATGGATGTTTATGGTAATGATCCATGCGTCGAATTTATGCCAAAAGTAAAACAGTCTGATTCTATCGATGAAAAAAATATTTTGCTTATTGCACGTATGCATAAAGCAATTAGTGTAATTCAGTTTAAAATTGAAGCACAACTAATAAAGAAGTACCCACATTGGAAAATGAATCATCGATTACTATACGAAATGATTGATTACAAGAATGGTACAATTAATCTGAGTGGAAAAGAATATAAACTTACTTCATGTAATTTTCCAACAATAGATCCCAAACATCCAGATGTGCTAACACAAGAAGAACAAGTATTAATGGAACGACTTCACCATTCATTCACTGTAAGTGAAAAATTACGCGAACATATTCTTCTTCAATTACGCCATGGTTGTATGTATAAAGTAGTAAATAATAACTTACTTTACCATGCTTCTATTCCATTAAATGAAGATGGAACTCTTCGTGAAGTTGAGATTGAGCCAAAGAATTTTGCAAAAGGTAAAGACTTGTTGCATAAATTGGGAATGATAATAAGACGTGCCTTCCAACCACAAACAGAAAATAATAAAGAACGTGAATATGCTATAGATTATTTCCTTTATTTATGGTGTGGTCCTGATAGCCCATTATTTGATAAAGCTGCAATGACTACTTTTGAACGTTATTTTCTTAAAGAGAAAGAAACACATCATGAAGAAAAAGGATTTTATTTCAAATTCCGTGAACGAGAAGATATTGCTGACTTAATTATGGAAGAATTTGATGTAAATAGCACTACTGGACATATTATAAATGGACATGTGCCAGTACATGTAAATAAAGGTGAAAAGCCAATTAAAGCTAATGGGAAATTAATGGTTATTGATGGAGGTTTTTCTGAAGCTTATCATAAAGAAACTGGTATTGCTGGCTATACTCTTATTTATCATTCACGTGGTTTTGAACTTGTTCAGCACGAACCTTTCGCATCTGAAGAAGAAGCTATAAAGAGAGGTACCGATATTGTTGGTACAACTCAAATTGTTGAATTAAATCAACGGCGGTTAAAAGTTGCCGATACAGATAAAGGAACAGAACTTAAATTGCAAATAGAAGCGTTAGAAGAGTTGCTTTACGCTTATCTTCATGGATTTTTAGCTGAGAGTGAGAAAAAAAAATCCTCCCAAAATTTAAAATGATTATTCACAAAATGAATATTATATTGAAAAAAATAAGATTACTAAATTTGCCAATCTATCAATAATCATTATTGGTTAAACAAAAAAAGCAAGCTAGATAATCATAGAAACTAATAGGAGTGTGTTAATTTAACACACTCCATTATATAAAAAAACAAAGTTAATCCTTCAATATAGTCGTAACATATAATTCTAATTGATATTAATTTCTACAGAGCAATATTGCTTTTGCACAATATTTACAAAGATTCAATATCAATTAAAATCCTTATTCATAAAAAAACGCATAAAGTTATTGCGATATTATAGGTTATGATTTGACCAGAGGTTGAAATTTTAACCTTCTACGCGAGGTATTAATCCGTGAATATAACTACATAGAATATTGATTCCTTTCGTATTCTCTCCACCTTGAGGAATAATAATATCTGCGTAACGTTTAGTTGGTTCAATAAACTGTTCGTGCATAGGTTTTAACACCTTTCTATATCTGTCTAACACCATTGTTACATTGCGTCCTCTTTCTAAAATATCGCGTTCAATATTACGTATAAGACGTTCATCGGAATCACAGTCTACAAATACCTTCAAATCCATTATATCCCGTAATTTCTTATTTAAAAGAGACATAATTCCTTCAATAATAATAACAGGTTTCGGCTCTACATAAATAGTTTCAGGTAATCGATTACAAGCTAAATAACTATAAGTAGGTTGTTCTATTGCAAGTCCATTACGCAAGTCATTAACTTGTTTGATAAGTAACTTCCAATCGAAAGCATCTGGGTGATCAAAATTTATAGCTCTACGTTCTTTTTCAGTAAGTTCAGTAGTATCATTATAATAAGAATCTAATGGAACTACTGCTACATAATGTGGAGGTAAAGTTTCAACAACCTTTCTTACAACTGTAGTTTTCCCTGAGCCGGTACCACCTGCAATTCCAATTATTGTAATTTTATCTAGCATATTTAGAGTATATGTGTTTCTTTGAACATTTGTTTATAATAAGTTGCTTTTTCTTCAACACGCATAGGGTAAGCACGACTACTACTTGGCTCACGATATAATTTTAATGTTCTACCTTCAAAAGAAAATGTTCGATATTCTCCCATTTTCATTTTACGCGCATCTATATTGTAATGCTCGGTAAAAACTTTTGTGGCGAGTTGTCCAGCAGCTAAAATTGATTTACATTCTGGTAATGAACGTAACATTTTATCAAGATCTGCAGGCTCTACTATTTCTAAATCTTTATCAGATGCTGTTCCAGTTGTTCGGCGAATACGTAAAGCCGTATCAAATATAGCAACACCTTTTTCTTTTAAAAATTGCTTTAATTCTTGTAGCTTATATGTTTTATTCGCTTCATCAATAAAATGCATTTTATCCTCAAAGAAAGCTAACCCAAATATTCGCCACATATCGTTAGTATAATTAGGATAATACCATTCCATTGCCCAACGTTTAGGTGCGGGAGGGAATGTTCCAAGCATCAATAACTTTGCATTTGATGGTAACCATGGCTCAAATGGATGCGTTTCTATTTCCATTCTATTTTTGCTCTTTAATTAAATATAGCACAACTGGGAGATGATCTGAATAACCATTAAGCCAAACTCCTCCATCTGTTGTTCGTTTTATATTGCCTTTGTGTTTTCCTGTTTCTTGAAATAAATAATCGCGACGGAATATTTGATTTTTCCAAAATTTTAAGGTTGAATAATCTTTCTGGTATTCTTTATTCAAAATGTTTGGCGTTAAGACTATCTGATCGAATAAGTTCCATCTACCTTGATATTTTAAAGTTCCTGTATTCTCTTTTACTAAAACATTATACCACGGATTATAAAGATCGTTTACACCAACTTCGCTAATATTCGGTTTTGCAGATAAACATTCCACCATACTTTTATCAGTTGGATCATCGTTCATATCACCCATAATTAGTATTTTTACATTGGGGTCATCGCATAAAAGTGAATCTTTTAATGCCTTTACTTCTTTTCCTGCTAATTCGCGAAAATATGAACCTGCTCCACGACTTGGCCAATGGCACACAACAACAGTTACATGTTCTTCTGCTAAAGTACCACTAACTGTAAGAAAACCTCGTGTAGGACGCTTATCTTTCGTTGTATTTTCGTATACATAAGGCACTAATTTTACATTACGTATTATAAAAAGTTTAGGATTATAAAGTAAAGCACAATCTATTCCACGCTGATCAGGTCCCTCAATATGAATATATTTGTAATTACGAGCTGCAAGAGATGGCTGCGCTGTTAAATCTTTTAAAACGTGTTCATTCTCTACTTCGGCTAAACCAATAATAGCACAGCCAATATTAGGAAGAACATCTGTACCCATTTCTGAAAGCACTTTAGACATATTGTGCAATTTGCTTTCATATTTCATTTTATTCCATTTATAAGAACCATCTGGAGTAAAATCCATATCTTTCTTACCTTCATCATGTGTATAGTCAAAAAGATTTTCTTGGTTATAAAAACCTATTCCATACACTGAATATTTTTTTTGTGCAGTAACAGAGACACAAAATATCACCGTTAATATAAAAGAAAAACAGGTATCTTCTCATTGTTAAAATTATATTCTTTTTATCCAGTAAAACATCTAATTTAAGCGAACATTGCCCATAAAGCATATATTCGGCTTGCAAATATCGTGAATTTATCTGATATTAAAGCATATTTCACAAAAAAATATTGTATTCAATAAAACTTTTCTCGCTATTTTTGAGAGAAATATATTTAATAGGTGGTCTTATCATTTTTCACCTATTTCCTATACTGTATCTATCGCCCCTTATAGAAGTATAAAAATCAACTATCCATATTATTGCGCTTAAACAGTTAGTTAGAATTTATCGTAGTATATAGAAACAAGTTGAAATTGCAAGTTCCAAAACGAAGTGCAATAAAAGAGTGTCCCTCTTCGAGAGATACAGACGTTCTCGACGCGTAGCGAGAGGTTGTCTGCCTCTCTCGGAGAGGAAAAAGAAACAACCAGCAATACAAATAAAAAAGGAGACCGAAGTCTCCCCAAGATTAACTAACTTTGTATTGCAAATGTATCATCAATTAATCTCGGAGCAAAGGTCGCAAATTTTTGCCTTACTCCAAAAGAAAACAGCGAGAAAAGAAATTGCCGACATCGTCGGTATTAGTCAGTCAACACTCTCACGTGAAATCAAACGCAACAGCACGCCTTCTGGAAAGTATATTTGGACAAAGGCGCATGATATGGCTATGCAGCGCAGAAAGAGCACAGTAACTAATGCCAAACCCTCCGACGAATTAGTTTGGAGAATTAAAGAATATATTACCAATAACCAGTGGTCTCCAAGACAAATATCAGGGTATCTGCGCATGAATGAGGGCATAGAGGTGTCACACTAGTCCATCTATAACATCATCCACAATGACACAACAGGGAAACCACTAAATACTTAGGTGTGCCCGTGTACTTCGCTGACCCATATTGTTCATGGCAAAAGGGAGCTGTTGAGAATACAAATAAATTAATCAGGCAGTATATACCTAAAAAGGATTCATTTGATAACTATACAGACAAGAGAATTATGTCCATACAAAAGAAATTGAACGAAAGACCAAGAGAAAAATTAGACTTTTCTACTCCAAAGTGTGAGTTCTTTAAACACCTTTTGTAATTTTGCACTTGCTGGTTGACTCTGCGGAGGCCCTATTTTATCAATTTCTGACTCAAATTCTTTGCAAAAGTCATCTGCAATACAAAAAATTTCGGTAATTTTGTCTTTGGTAATCATCGCTATATTAATTGTAAGTTATTGATATTCAACTATAAAGTTACAAAAATATAATGAGATTACCAACTTTTTGCAGACATTTCTTATCCCGAGTTCAAGTTATTAGGTCGTCTGCCACTTCTAATACTTTAATGCTTCAATATACTTCTGGGAGATGTATTATATCTGAATTTGACTCCCAGCACCGCACAAGCTACGACTACATTGGTGTTAGCATCATATAACTCATTGACGACAGCCAATAATACCTCTTTGAGATTGTTAATATGGAAGAGGTTTTTCGTCGTCAAGAAGAATCTCAGGCTCAACCATCGCTGGAAACGAAAAGGCGAGCATTCGCCCAGCTTTCTCTCAGCTATTTTGTCTACGTGCGTGTTCTTTCTATGATTATAAACAACTGTTTGAATTTGACCACAGGTCGTCCGAGGTAGGTGGAAGTATTATAGTCGTTAGCTTTTGCCCATTCAGCCACAGCGTTTCGAGATTCCTCTGGATAATAAAGTGTCAGAATCTTCTTGTTGATTTGGTCTAGCCAGTTCACAACAGGCATCTTCATATCATCCAATACAGGTATCTTGGAAATGCCGAGGGCTATTGCTACTATGCTGGTATAGAAGTCGCCTTTTTCCAATGCTGGCTCTACATTCAGCTCTCTTTTTACACCTTCTACAAGATTTTTTATGTCAAGAATATCATCGGTGAGATCTAATTCTTCAATAACATTTATTTCTGCATCTGCAAGCCGATGGAACATATCGGTATCTTTGCGCCCTATTTGTTTGAGTCCAAAATGTGTTTGAAATCTGATAGACTCAACGGCTCTCTTCTCAGAAAGCTCATTCTTGCGATTCTGTTTTCTTTTCTTTGTCATAACTTATTTATTTTAGAATTTGGATATAAAATTATCATCAGAGTATGCAAAAGCGCTGCATAGAATAAAAAGAAATAATATATTTTATAAAAAAATTTTTAAGAGGTATGCAGTGATGTTGCAGATACGATGAGTATCTTTGCATTGTAGTCTACGGACAAAGTTCCACTACTCATCATACTATATAATACGAATAAGGAATGAAATAAAGATGATCAGCAAGACATTCAACCGATACATCTGGCTTCTTAACACGTTGCTGCAACAGCGACGACTTACCTTTGAAGAGATAAGCTATCGATGGAAGGACAGTTATCTTGGCGATGGGAAGCCCCCTTGCTCTGCGTACATTTCATGTACACAGGGAGGCAATAGCGGAATTATTTGGGGTTGAGGTGAAATGCGATTCCGCTACATACGAATATTACATCTCATCACCGAATGAGTTGCGAAGTGACAGAACCCGCCAGTGGTTGCTCAACTCCTTCACTATATCCAATATGATTGAGGCTGGTCGCAATATGAAAGACAGGATTTTGTTTGAGGATATCCCTCATGGGACTGAATACCTCCAGACGGTCATTGATGCTATGCAGCGAGAAAAAGAATTGCAGATAATCTATCAGCCTTTTGACGGGCAGCGTGCAACCTACCATCTTCAACCTTATGCTATGAAGGTCTATAACCAAAGGTGGTACATTGTCGGTTATCTGAACGAGCACGAAGGCCTCCGTAACGTTGCTCTTGACCGAACGATCGAAATGGAACTGACGGATAAATCCTTTGTGGTGCCAAAGGATTTTGACGCAGAGGAATACTATGCCAATACGGTTGGTATCTTTGTGAATGAAGAACTGAAGCCTCAGAAAGTGGTTCTGCGAGTATACGGAGTGCATGTTGAATATATGCGCTCGCTCCCACTTCATTCCTCTCAAGAGGAAATCAAAACAAGTGATGGGGAGTATAGTGACTTCCAGTATTGGCTTTGTCTTACGCCAGAACTAGCCACAAAGATATTGTCAATGGGCGAAAGGTAGAGGTGCTCAAACCTCATGGTTTGCAGGTTGAGATAAAAAGAAGATTAGAGGAATGTTTAACAAGATATAGGTAATTGAACATGGAAATTGTTGGTTATTCAGAAAGAGGAGCAATGAATGCTCTGTTCTATGGTATTGCTTTGAATAGAGACGAGAAGGCAGCAAATGCAGCAATGAATGTATTTCTGAGAATGGCAGGCGAAACAGTAACATTTCATAACTTCAAACTGTATTCTGAATTCTCTTTGTCAGGATTCGGTGCCCCAGATTTTGTCATCACGGACGAGAACCAATCGGGCGAGACCATTGTCTTTTTCATTGAAGCAAAAGCAAGTGCCTGTAAATGTTACGATCTAAAAGAAGAAAAACGTCGCCATGAAGAATACATCAAAGATCATACGAAATATGCTGATGGCCATTCCTCGAATTTGTTCTTTCAACTCAAAGAAAAGTTTCTTTTGTTGAAGTATAGCCCGAACAATGATTCAAAAATAGAAATCATAGACTGCCGAAGAAGACTTGGAGACCATGAAATTGTGTGCAAGTTTTACAAAGACATAAAGTCTGATTGGCAGAACAGCAGGTACATTGCTGTCATCCCAAAGCAAGAGAATTACCAAGAAAATCCGGTGTCTATGGTATTCAAAAATGGAAATGACAGCTGTGAATTTGATATACATCTTGTATATTGGGAAAACATTATGGAAAATGATATTCTGAAGGGCTATGTTATACCTACACTTGATTATAATGAGGCAAAGAAATCACAAATCTTAAATAACCATAGAGAAAGGAGATAAACGTGAACATCAAGGTACACAGAGGTCTCAACCAGATTGGTGGTTGCATCACTGAAATATGGACAAATACATCCAGGGTCTTCATCGATTTTGGGCAGAATCTTCCAGGTAATGGTGAATCAACAACTTCAGAGCAAGACTTTGGTATGGTCACTGATATTATTGATAAAAACATGAAAGAACACGAAGCTGTGTTCTACACCCATGCTCACGAAGATCATGTCGGTTTGTTCTGGTACATCCCTATTGATCAGTATATTGGAGAAGGAAGCAAAGAACTGCTGCTAATTAAGTATAGGATACTCGAAGAGACCATTAAAAAAGAGAAAGAACAGTACAGCCAGCAGCCAGAACGTGATTTTCACAAGGAAATCATGCTTGAAATGAAATATGTCTCTGCAATTGCTCATGCAGATGAAGTGAGAGAATTTAAAACATGGACGCGAACAGAAGCAAAGAAGGCTCCTGCACCCATAATAGTAGGTGACATAAAGGTTACTCCGTTCTATAATTGTCATAGCATTTATGATTCCTACATGTTTCTTATAGAGGCTGATGGCAAACGCATCTGGCACACAGGAGACTATCGCGAGCACGGCTATCTGGGCAAAGGACTTTTCCCGACACTGAAGAAATATGCTACAAATATTGACGTGCTAATCACTGAAGGAACGATGCTGAAGCGTGAGGGCAGATGCATCCATGAACGTGAGGTGTCAAGGAAGATGGCAAGCGTGATGCAGGCGTTCAAATACGTCTTTGTCTTGGCATCAGCTACAGATATTGAACGACTGGCAGCAATAAAAGGAGCAGCAATAAGCGCACAGAAGCCTTTGTGCATCTGGTCTTTGTTCATGAAAAGAACGATGGAACTCTTTACGGAAAGGGAATCAAAACGCTCGCGAGGTTTGTTTTCCTTTAACCCTCTGTTCTATAGTGAAAGACTTTATGGCAAGTTGAAGCGCAGAGGCTTTACCATGATTGTTGGAACATCACAAATAGATAGAGTCAAAGGCCTTATCAGTAAACTTCCGCAGGAGGAGACCTTGTTGATATTCTCATCTTGGGATGGATATTACAAGATTCCTGAACAAGTGAAAGCCAACCCGAAATATAAGGAGTTTCGTGAACTATTCTGCAATGTTGTGGACATTCACACCTCTGGCCATGCAGACAAAACAACAATAAAGAAGGTTATAGAAACTATAAAACCCAAGAAGGTTATCTGCATTCATAAAGAGGCAGATGCTAAACTATAAGTATATATGGACAGAAATATTTTAAAGGAAGCGTTAGTAGGTGTAAACGGAAAACGAGATGTGGACTTATTGGTCAGTTTGTCTAAACAACATTATGATGAACTTGAAAATGGAAGTGGGAATGCATTAAAAGAATGTCACTTTATTGACTCTTCAACCGCTTTAGGTGTTAATTTCTTTCTTCTTTATGAGAAATTACATCCAGAAGCAACTGTCATGTTTGAATGGGACAAGAGTTCTCCGTTGAAGGTCGGTGGTAAATCGAATCTTGACGTTAAAGTTAAAGTCGATAAAGGCAAGAAAGTCATTTACTATGAGTCAAATTCCTTGAGCCATATTATATGAGCAATTCTCGTTTTACGGAATCGTACTTTATGATAGAGAACTATTATGACCACTGGAAATTCACAGAAGACAAGCTAACTGATATATTAAGAAGGTTTCAGTCGTTTACTTATTATAACGCTTCTCAGTTGTTTCGGCATTTGCTTGCTATTGTCAATCATATAATTCATAATAAAGATGAGTATGAGAACGTTTCTATCGTTGAACTCAATAGCATCTCATGGGAAATGGAAAATGAATTCATAGATCTTCTGAAATTGACAAGTAGATCAAAGAGTCATGCTATTAAGCGATTCAAGATATTAAAAGAAGAGGAACTCATAGTTAAGGATATGTTCCAAAAAATTATTGAGAATTATGTTTCTGATGTTATCCCAAATAATCTTACCCTTTTATTTGAGACCTCAAGGTACAACAATGTTATAGATTTGATTGATAACCACGAAGGTTTCAAAAAAAGATACTTTATTAAATGAAAATCCTTCAAATCTCAGATACCCACAACCAACAACTGATAAACCTACCTGGTGCTAATTTTTACAACAATAGAGCATCAAATGCAGCAGCAGAATCTTTCAACTCAAAAATAAAATTATTCAGAACGAATCTGAGAGGAGTCAGAGACAAAAGTTTCTTTTTGTTTAGAATCAAAAACCTATATGCATAATCCCCACCTTTTTCCTACTGAGCCGAGGATAGACTTGCAACTGGGTTTTAGGACTGCCCCAAAATACAAAGTAATTAGAGTCGGAAAGAAGCTAATTCTTTCTGACTTTTTATCTATTAGAAATGAAACTGAAATTGGAAAAGTGAGCGGAATACGGGAATCGAACCCGCCTCCCAGGCTTGGGAAGCCCGTGCACTACCGATGTGCTAATTCCGCTTGTATGTATTTATAATAACTCTATTATTATAAAAGTAGCCTTTGTAGTATCTCTATTAAAGAGCCGATACCCGGACTCGAACCGGGGACCTACGCATTACGAATGCGTTGCTCTACCAACTGAGCCATATCGGCAAAAAGCGAATGCAAAGATACATACAAAAAAAGGAGAAATCAAAAATATTTGTAGATATTTTTTTACTTGCTATTAAAAACAATATTCTGTTTAACAATACTTTGGTTGCTTTCTATTATAAACCTGCTATTTTAATTTTTCAATTACGCTATATAAATAAATGTACAACATTATTTTTTTACTTTCAATAATAATATTATTATGAGATAATAGAATTTGTATTTTTTTATTTATTTTTTTGCAACCAAAAATAATTATTCAAAAATAACAGTAATGAGAAAAAAAGGAATTTATTTATTACAGCCTTTCTATGTATATTAACTCTTTCTATACAGGCACAAGAAAATTATTATGGTAAGATTGTTGATAATAAACAGCAACCTATATCTTTTGCAAATGTAGCCTTACTTAATGCTAACGATTCATAGTTTGTTACAGGAGTAACGACAGATGAAGATGGAAAGTTCAATCTTTTAAATGTATCAAAAGGGTTATTAAAGATTTCTCGAATTGGATATAACGACCAAATAATAAATGCAAAGCCTAACACTCCTTTATCTGTAATACTTTCGTCAGCAATAACAAACTTAGAAGGAGTTGAAGTTGCATTGCGCCGACCTATAACACGTATAGAAGGCGACGCTTTGGTTACTTCCATAAAAGGAACTATTCTTGAGAACGTGGGTAATGCCAACGATGTTTTAGGACATCTACCAGGAATTATAACTACTGCAAAAGGCATAGCTGTATTCGGAAAAGGAAAACCCTTAGTGTATATTAATGGAAGAAAGGTGAATAATGATAATTTGTTAGAACAACTTAAATCAAATAAAATTAAAAAGGTGGAAGTTGTTATGAATCCCGGTGCTCGTTATAATGCAACTGTCAATGCAGTGATACGTATTACGTCTGAAAGAGCACCCGGTGAAGGTCTTGCTTTTGATTGCACCACGAAATTAAGCTATTGTGATTATCTGAATGGTTCAGAGATAATCAATGCAAATTATCGTCGTGATAAGCTCGATATCTTTGCCGATTTGGAATATTCAAGGAAGAAAACGAAAGGAAGTAGTAACAATGTGCAGAATACATGGCTCGCGTCGCAATATACACAGAATGTTGATATGAGCCAGAAAGAAACTTCTAAACTGTATGATAGCAGATTAGGATTTAATTATACCATTTCGCCTGTTCACGCTTTTGGATTGTTCTATAAAGTTTCTCATAATCCAAAGGATTTTTGTTCGTTATATAATACACAATCGTGGATAAACAATGTTTTGGACGATGAAAACAATGTAGTGGACTACAATAATGCCAAAATAACTACACATAATGTAGATGCATATTACACCAATCAAATAGGTAAATGGACTTTAAACACTACCTTTGATGTATTATGGAAGTATGCAAAAGGGAATGAGAATATTAACGAGACGCATCTTAATATAAGCAATCGGACGATAACTTCTACGGATAAGATTTCTTCTCGTATGTTAGCTGGCGAGTTCCATTTATCTCGCCCCTTTTTGAAAGGGCAAATAAATTTAGGAACTGAAATATCTGACAGCCATCGTGATGAAAATTTTGTGAATATAGAGAATGTTCTTCCTTCTAATAATCTATTAATAAAAGAAATAAACACAGCCGTATATTTAGAAATGATGCAACGACTGGGTAAGATAGGCTTCCAAATTGGTGTTCGTTATGAACATATAAACAGTAATTACTATGAAAACAAACAAAAAATAGAAGAACAATCTCGTGTTTACAATAAACTCTTTCCAACAATAATGATGATGATGCCAATAAACAGAGGAATGGTACAGTTGAGTTATACTAAGAAATATAATCGTCCTTTGTATTCGCAACTTGGAGGAAGAGTATCGTATGTAAATAAATATCTTTATCAAAGTGGCAATCCAAATCTTCGTCCATCATACGTTGATAATATCTCGTGCAATATACAATATAGTTGGGCAATGCTTATGCTTAATTATGCACACACAACAGATAAGATAATTACATCTGCACTAGATTATGGTAACGGTAATGCTACTTTATTTAAAAATATGAATTCTGAATACAAAATGACAGAATTACAATTAGGATTGCAAGTATCGCCACAATTCAAACGTTATTATCCAGCTTAATGGTAGGAATGTTTGTTCCATTCTATAAAGAAATGTATAAAGGAGAAACAAAGTCTTTCAATAGAGTTATAGGTATTGTTAAATTCAATAATATTATTTCTTTAACACCAACTTGTATGCTGAGTGCTGATCTTAGTTGGCGCAGTAAAGGTAATGCAGAGAATATGGATATGGCGCAGACTTGGCAAATTAATGCAGGCTTAATGAAACAATTGGGGAAAAATTGGAAAATGAAGCTAATGATTAACGACATATTTAATAGTGCTCGCAAAAATTGTTTCACACTTTATAGTGGAGTTCGAGAAATTGAGATGGCAAAGTTTTTTAATACTCGTTCTATTGAGTGTACATTAACTTATAGTTTCAACACCATTAAATCTAAATATAAAGGAAAAGGTGCTGGTAATAACGAGAAAGACAGATTATAGATAGTCATTAAAAATAATTCTAATTAATGTTCACTGAATTAATAAATCACTATATTCGTATACAACAAGATCACTGTTCATAATTTGATTTATTGTTGAACTGAGGTACTATTCAGTAAGTGCACAACAAAGTCCCATAAGAAGCTCATTACATTCTTACTAACAATACTAGTTAAACAGTCTCTTCTACAAATAGAAAGAGGCTGTTTTTACATTAGGAAGTCGCAAATACCACTGTTTTAGCGGAATTATCTTTCAGTTTCTCTTATTTTATTTGTATCTTTGCCATATCAGTTGTACGATTTTTACTCTACGAAGATTAGCAAATGTAACAATTGTATAAAACACTGAACAGTCTATTATTGCTCAAGAGTTAATAAGACTTTAGAAAATAAAATAAGAAATAAGAACTAATAAATCATATAGTGAAAAAGAAAGAAGAAGAAACACCCGTAGCATCAACTGTAAACAAGGATGAGAAGCATTTTTGGGCGGCATTCCTTAATTTGGCACGCCACAATATTAATATTCGAATGAGATATCTTTTAAGTTTAATAATAGTTATTCTAACCCTCATATCAATAGAAATATACTACAAATATGAACGATTAGTTCCTTTTTGAATATGTAACAAGTCTTCCTAAATTTCATAATTGCTACTTTAAAGACATTGATTATATTGATAGCGAAAAGAGAATGCACTTTTTGTTTAGTTGATTTTTTTACAAAAAGAAGTCGTGTCAAAAAGCAGGATTAACAGGTTATAAAGATAAATATATAACCGTTCTTTCAAGAAAAAAATAGATTTTACTAACTATGATTATATTTTTATCCTATACTAAGAAAAATCAAAAATCTTAAAAATATTCTCCATATCTTACAAAAAAGCACGACAATCTATATTTCGATAAACGTATTCCACTTATCGCTGAATACTTAAAAGGCGAATTTGATTCTATTTTTATTTATAAGATTAGAAAAACAGGGAAATTTAGGGCACCAGGACCTTAGATAGAAAAACTTACTTACTAATAGAAAAAGTTCGAATCTACTATTTTTATTTCTCCATATCAAAACCATAATGGGGTGTTTGTCTATTTGGAATATTAGGGTAATGATGCCATTAATTCGGCACGCCAATGTTTATTCCACGCATCTTCGATGGTATTCGAATAGTTCGTTATGCGATAATAATCGTTGTCGTCGTGATGATAGATAAAGCAATTATCAACACCTTCTATTATCCATTGTAATATATCAGCCTCGTTTCGGTCTAACTTTTTAGCCGAAACAAAGTTGATAAGATGCTGTAATTTGTCTGTATCGAAATAATTTTCTTCAAACAACTTATAGCAAAATGTATCGTCAATATCATCGTTCTTGTTTTTTACAAGAAGATTATCGGCAGATATTTCCCCTGCTTTCACTTCTTTTGATTGCTGTTTATCCATTTATTTTGTAATCTTTTGTATGGTTGTTGTGTTATTTTTATGAAATCAGAAAAACCATTGTTACTACTGATTGTAAGCGTTTAATCGGGCAAGGTAGAATTTTTTAAAGTCGCTCCACCTATAATAAAAAGGTGTAGAGGTGGCAGGTAATGGCATCATTGCTTCTTCTTCGTTTAGCAATGCCTTCACCAGCATGTCGGCTTTCGGATTTTTCGGGTTTCTATAAAAAACGAGTTGTATATTTGCTGCCATTGGTAAACGGACAAATGCTGCACTGCATTTATCCGAGTAAAAACTTTGCAGCCTTGTTCCGTTGTGCAAAGATAAACATTTTTGACTAATATCGGCTATTTGTCGCTGTCGAAATATAAATACTCGCACGTTTAAAAATAGCAGAGAAAAAGGATACAAGAAAGAAAGTCCCCTACCCTAATTCGTCCCTCCAAAAAAATATAATAACAAAATAAAAAAATTTATAATTATAAAACTGCAAATTTATTATTATAAATTTTTTTATTTTGTTATTATAATCTTACAAGAGTTTCTACGTTATCAAAGAAAGGAAGTTATTAAAGGAAAAAAATAATGTACACTCGACTACATACAAAGAGGACAAAAAAATACTACAGGGAGATTGTAAATTTAGCGATTGAAGAGACCAAAAAAACTTAATGGAAATGTCTCCAAAGGTGGCAATATACGCATCAATTTATAATCAGCTGGTCGATATAAAAGCAAAACATTATAGAAGAAAATAAAGTTTTCTCCAGATTCGAATTGTATAAAAGATATTCTTTGGGAATGATTGCCGTGAAAAATTTTGATGAGAATACTGATGAATACGCTCAGAAACTAATAGATAGCTACGGAGGTACTTTCGATTATAATAAAATGCCTGAAGAATAACTATACACTATCAAGAAAACACAATTGCCGAACGTAAAAAAATATAATACAACTGCCTAAGTTCAGGCAGTAGTAACCTACACAATATCTCCCATTTCTAAGAAAACGACATTTTTAAAATTGTTATTCTTGCAAAAGTCTTTCACCCTTTCAGTACACAAACGAAAAGCAGAGTTTTTAAGAGAAAAGAAATCGTAGTTGCTAACTAAATTGGAACTGAAAAACAGTCCCTTTCCTTGTTCTCTTGGAATAACTATTCCTCCCCTTATCTCAGCAATTCCGCTTAAATTAACGATATCTCTTTCGTCTCTTTCTACTGTATTTTGAGGAAGGCTATCGAAACTTATCAGACTATAAAAAGCAGTTAGGGGAATTTCTTCTTTGGGCAACCATTTTAAACGTTTGATATTTCTTGCTTTTGGTTCTTCCTGCATTTTATTGTAGCGCAAATCTACACCTTTCAGTTCTTTAAAAATTTTCTTTTAATAGTTCTAATACTGATGTTTTACAAACATTTATAGCACCACAAAACACAAAATCACCGATTTTATTTCCACGCTGCACCAGTCGTCTCACCAAACATTTTAAACATCAACTTCTTTTATATATTGTTCATTACTTGGGCGAAGAAGTGCGAAACCATATTTTTCCACATAACTCGTTATACAATATATTTTCATTTTCTAAACTTCGGTTTATATACAATAAATTCTGATAGCAAATATGGAAAGATAAATTTATACGAACAAGAAATAATAAGACTTTCTATTTAGCTTAACATGTCCTTAAAAATAAGTTTACGAGCAAATATTCATCTGTGCTTAATAGTGTTTTTCCCACATTTAAGCACAGGTATTATAAAAATTCTTATCATTTTAATACCTTTTCAGCATTGGCGATAAAAAGGAAGTTATTAAGGACAGAATTATGTATATTTGCTCACATTAAACAAATTTACTTGTTCAAAAACAAGCAAGATAAGAAAAAAATAAGCATTAAGTTGTCTTTCTTTATAAAAAAAGATGTAACTTTGTAGGACACAATAAAAAAAGCATTTACTAAATCTTATAAATTATGGAAGAGAATTATTTTGCCCCATCAGAGTTGATTATTAACGAAGATGGAAGTATTTTCCACCTTCATTTAAAAACCACATGAGCTGGCAGACAAAGTTATTCTAGTGGGCGATCCTGGAAGAGTTGCCTTAGTAGCATCACATTTTGATGGCGTAGAATGTGAAGTGAACAATAGAGAATTCAGAACCATAACGGGTAATTTCAAAAATAAACGAATAACCATTGTAAGTACAGGTATAGGATGCGACAATATAGATATTGTCCTTAACGAACTAGATGCATTGGCTAATATAGATTTTGAAACAAGAAAAGAAAAAACAAATTTACGACAACTAACCTTGGTTCGTATCGGTACTTGTGGTGGACTCCAAAAAAATACTCCAATAGGAACATTCATTGCATCAAAGAAAAGTATAGGATTTGATGGATTGCTTAATTATTATGCAAAACGTGAAGAGTTAGATATTACGTTCGAGAATGAATTTAAAAAGCAAGTAAATTGGAATCCACAATTAGGAAATCCATACGTGGCTGATGCCGATATGAAATTGTTAGAACAGATTGCACAAGATGATATGGTGCGTGGTATTACCATATCTTGTGGAGGTTTTTTTGGACCACAAGGAAGACGATTACGCATACCATTGGCAGATCCACTATTAAACGAGAAAATAGTAAAGTTTGAATATAATGGAGATAGAATAACAAACTTTGAGATGGAAAGTAGTGCATTAGCTGGTCTTGCGCAACATTTGGGACATAAAGCTTTAACATGTTGTATGGTAATTGCCAATCGCCGACAGAAAGAAGCTAACTCTGGCTATAAAAATACAATAGATGGTTTAATAAAGAAGGTACTTGAAAGAATATAATCTTGATACTTCATAAACGAAACAACGTAAGGGTTTATAGACAATATAGTATATTTACATAACTTCTACTTTTAATTATATAATGCAAGTATATAATAATCCGCTAAACTCTAATGATACTATTTGTGCAGTAGCAACACAACCAGGAGGTGCAATAGGAATAATCAGGGTTTCGGGAAACGATGCTATCCGAATAGTTGATTCCATATTCTCACGAAAAATATTAGATGCTCCAGCCAATTCTTTACATTATGGCGAAATACTCAACGAAAGACAAGAAACCATTGATGAAGTTGTTGTGTCTATTTGGCGAGCACCTCATTCATATACTGGTGAAAATGCTGTAGAAATATCGTGTCATGGTTCTGCATATATAATGGAAGAAGTGCTTCATAGACTTATAGAATGCAATTGCCGACAAGCAAAACCAGGAGAATATACCCAACGAGCTTATTTAAATGGAAAGATGGATTTATCGCAAACTGAAGCTGTGGCAGACCTTATTGCATCTACTAATAAGGCTTCGTATAAGTTAGCTTTATCACAACTTAAAGGACATTTCTCATCAGAACTTTCTGTATTGCGTCAGCAACTACTTAAAATAAACTCATTATTGGAATTAGAACTCGATTTCTCGGACCATGAAGAATTAGAATTTGCTGATAGAACAGAATTAATAACACTTGCTGAGGAAATAGATAACAAAGTTGTAAAACTCGCACATTCGTTTAAAGTAGGACAAGCTCTTAAAACAGGTATTCCAGTTGCTATTATTGGTAAGACGAATGTAGGAAAATCTACTTTACTTAACTGTTTACTTCACGACAATCGTGCTATTGTAAGCGATATTCATGGAACTACTCGCGATATAATAGAAGATACTATTGCTATCAATGGTGTAGATTTCCATTTTATTGATACCGCAGGAATACGTAAAACAACCGACCAAGTAGAACAATTAGGAATAGAACGAACATACGCCACACTTAAAAAGGCACAAATTGTGTTGTGGGTTGTAGACAAACTTCCTACTAATGGCGAAGAAGAGGAAATATTTACTCAATGTATTGATAAACATTTAATTCTTGTACATAATAAGGTAGACAACCTAACAGAAACTATAATAAAGGAAAAACATTGGGGAGACTTCTATTATTGTGAAATTGAAATATCGGGCAAGTATAACTTAGGTATTGATCGGCTTGAGAAATTAATATATAAGATTGCCGATTTACCTGAAATCTCTGAAAATACAACAATTGTAATGAATGCCCGACATTATGATGCACTTACTCGTGCGCACATATCATTACAACGAGTAAAAGAAGCTTTAAATATGAATCTTAGTGGCGACCTAATATCTGAAGATTTGAAAGAAACTATCTCGATACTTGCAGAGATTACAGGCGACCAAATAACATCGCAAGAAACATTACACAATATATTTAGACACTTCTGTATTGGAAAAATAAAAAAATAATATAACTGCTCGCCTTTCGTATACATTTCATTTGTAGTTGATTTCTATTTTCTGAAATTCAATTTATATGATAAAAAGTGTGTATGATACTTGTAACTCTCTAATAGTATCATCCACTATATAATAGGAACTTTATTGCCTTTTGTTGGGTTAAAACGAATCTAAACATTTGCGTGTATGGGTGTAAAGTAACAAAAAGTTTCATTAGAAAAATTCATCTATATAATTCTTGATTGATATAGTTGTTCCACGAATTGTTTATTTCTAACATTTATGATAATTCCATACACAATTTACAGATATAAGTTTTTTTAATGACCATACAATCATACTTTTAAAAATTTATTTTGTAAATTTGCAGACACTATAAGATATTCTAAAAAAAGAAAAAAAGATGAAAAACTGTTTATGATTTTTACTGTAAAAAGACAGAAAGGGTAATGACATTTCTTTAAAAGCATTTGCTAATGAGGTTTTGTTAATTGTTAATACAGCTACAAAGTGTGGATTCACACCAACATACGAGGAACTTGAAGCTACTTATAAAAAAATATCATTCACAAGGTTTTTGAAGTTCTTGACTTTCCATGCAACCAATTTGGACAACAAGCTCCTGGTACAGATGAAAGTATCCACGAATTTTGTAAACTTACATACGGAACGGAATTTCCACGTTTTAAAAAGATAAAAGTAAATGGTGAAGATGCAGACCCACTTTACAAATTCTTGAAACAACAGAAAGGTTTTGCAGGTTGGGACGAAGGACACAAACTTACTCCGATACTCGACAAAATGCTATCTGAAGCAGATCCTAACTACAAAGAGAATCCAGACATTAAGTGGAATTTTACAAAATTCTTAATAAATAAGAAAGGACAAGTAGTTGCTCGTTTTGAGCCTACCGAAAAAATTGAAAATATCAATAAAGAAATAGAGAAATTACTCGCAGAATAAATTTTATGCATAAAATAAAAAGATAGGAAGAAAAACTCCTTATTAGAGTCTTCTTCCTATTTTTTTGTTTCTTATCAACACTAAACCTACAAAAAGTAAACAAGCCATTGAGCATTAATAATTCATATCCAAACTTATAATTCCACAACCATAAAGCTACATTATCTAACAAGAAGCAAAAACAATGGACTTGCGATAGCAATATATGGTACTAAGTTATCATTAATATGGCGTCGAATTAATAAAGCATACGCAAATAATCCAAGAATTGGACCATAAGTATAAGAACACAAGATATAAACTGCATTAATTAGACTGGTAGAATTTAAAACTTTAAATATCAGAATAAATAAAATAAATACTATTGAAATTCCTATATGCACATATTTACGTAATTGTTCGTTTTGGGGTTGTTCACAAATATCAACACAAACACTGGTTGTAAGTGAAGTTAATGCAGAATCGGCACTTGAGAAGCATGCTGCAACTACACCTATTGTAAATAAAACTTCTACTCCACTGCCTAAAATTCCATTAGCAATAGGGTATAACATTAATTCATCGGGAGAAGTTGGCAAAGGAATATTTTTATGTTGAAAGAATGTTATAAGCAATATACCCAATCCCATAAATAATATATTCGTTGGTAAAAAGGCAAATCCATAAGAGCACATATCTTTTTGTGCATCTTTTAAGGATTTACATGTTAAATTCTTCTGCATCATATCCTGATCTAATCCAGTCATAACAACAACAATAAACACACCACTTAAGAATTGTTTCCAGAAATTTTGTGTAGAAATCCAATCGTTCCAAACAAACATTTGCGAATGTCTATCATTTATAATTACGTTTAAGGCTTCTGTAAAGTTCATATCCAGTGCTCCTATAACCTTATATATAATGAAGAACAAGGTTAAAAACATACACAATGTTTGAAAAGAATCGGTAAATACGAGTGTCCTTATTCCACCTTTTCGTGTATAGAGCCAAATTAATAATACTAACACAACAACTGTAAGTGGAAAAGGAACATTATAATTATCAAGAACAAACCGTTGTAGTATCATACAAACAACATAGAATTTTATAGCAGCTCCTGACATCTTAGACAATATAAAGAAGGAAGCTCCTATCTTGTAACTTCGTTCTCCTAATCGTTCTTTCAGAAATGAGTATATCGTTATTAAATTTAAACGATAATAAATTGGTAATAGGACTAAAGCCACCAATATATAACCAAAAAAATAAAGCCTATGCAAGTTTGAGTATAGCTCATATTTTGTTCTATCACCATTCCTGGAACACTAACAAAAGTAACTCCAGAGATACTTGCACCTATCATACCAAATGCAACAAAATACCAAGGAGACTGCTGAGCGACTCTAAAGAACAATTCGTTATTACTATTCTTAATTGTTAGTTTACTTATAAGCAAGAGTAAACTGAAATAGACAAAAAAATAGTCCCTATAATAATCATATAAGTAAAAAGAAAAAAAGTTATGATTTTAGTCTATATATATAAATTCTTTTTTTGTACTTTTTGCTAACACATTTCATTTATGCTTTATAAATTAAGCAAAGAATATTTGTAAAAAAATAATAAAGATATAAAACTAATACGGTGATACACAATGCAGCTCGTTCAAAGTATTTATTACTTTCACGAGCTCTTTTTTTATTTCCTCACAACTCATTACTTGCTTGTAAAGCTGCTCCAATAGCAGTACAATATTCTGAATATTTAGGAATAAGAAAATTTACATTGTAAAGCCGTTCCATCATAGGGAAGAGAATTTTACATTGAGGCAAACGCGAAAGATTTCCTATCATAACAAAATTTTTAATCCCACTATTCAGCGCACTTAAAATTGAGGCAGAGCCTATAGATTGCAATACCAAACATATTAATCCTAAGGCTACATCTTCAATTTTTGCATTGCCATGTGCATTCGCAAACAACGATGCAGTAGCATTCATTGGTAATCCTGGAAGCGGTTTCGAAGAAATATCACTTATTTGTAAATTTATATTCCCTATATTTCCTTTCTTCGCTAAATCAGATATTTGATGAATATCATCAGTATTCAACAATAAACGAGAAAGTCCATTCAGTGTTCCACCTCCTATACCAATTCCTCCAATATGACGAATATTATCCCCGTCACACAATACAAGCGAAGTTCCTGTACCCATTGAAACAACAATCATTCTATCAAGATTAGATTCAAATTGAGCACCTAAACCATCTGCTAAAAACTCATCAGCCTTTTCTGTAGGTAAACCATAAACAGGTTTGTCTATATAAGCAGAACCTACACCTGTTAGCATAACTTTTCCAACATCATTTAAATCTATCTTATTATCGTATAGATACTTTCCAAAAGCACCGTAAAGAGAGGTTACAGGGTCAGTAGCTTTTATACGCAAAGGACGCACTACTTCATTATTCTTTATTCCAACTATTTTTGTTGTGGATATTCCCACATCAATTCCAATAGCAATTTTCATAACACCTTATATATTATTAAGCAAAGGTAAATATATTATTACTGGGCAAAGGTACAAAAAAGTAGATTGTTAAACACCTTATGAAAGAGTTTTTTCCAAAAAAAGCGAAAAACATTTCTCTATTTATCTGAAAATGAGTATTTTTGCACTCCGTTATGATGAGATAACAAGATAAGTATAAATTAATAGACAAACAGAACAAATGACAAAGGCAGATATCATCAATGAGATTGCGTCTTCTACTGGCATATCAAAGAAAGATGTGTCGGCAGTTGTGGAATCTTTTATGGATGCTATAAAAGGTAGCTTATTGGAGAATAAAGAGAATGTCTATCTCCGTGGTTTTGGAAGCTTCATTATAAAGCATCGCGCAGAGAAAACAGCACGAAATATTTCAAAGAATACAACAATCACTATCCCTGCACATAACTTCCCCAGTTTTAAACCGGCGAAGACATTTATTGAGGATATGAAAAAATAAAAAAAACGATACAAACAATTTAAACATTTAAAGCTATGCCAAACGGAAAAAAGAAAAAAGGACACAAAATGGCTACGCACAAGCGTAAGAAGAGATTAAGAAAGAATAGACATAAGAGCAAGTAAGCCATTACGGCCCGAAGATTTTATGTAATCTTTCAATAGAACGGGGCATGTCTACGCATTAAAAACTCCTGTGTTTCTGGAGGCGGAGACACGTCTCGCTTCTTTAAATAAGCATCTTATAGATTGCTTATAAAATAGAGGAAAATGACAAGCGAAATAATAATTGATGCCCAACCGAAAGAGATTTCGATCGCATTACTTGAGGATAAACGATTGGTTGAATACCAATGCGAGCCAAGAGAAGCCAATTTCTCTGTTGGAAACATCTACATTGCGAAAGTAAAAAAACTTATGCCTGGCCTTAATGCCTGTTTCGTAGATGTTGGTTATGAACGCGATGCATTTCTTCATTATCTTGATTTAGGAAGTCAGTTCAACTCCTTTGCAAAATATCTCAAACAGGTACAAAGCGATAGAAAAAAACTTTATCCTATTCAGAAAGCAAGTAAACAACCCGACTTACAAAAGGATAGCAGTATTCAAAATATACTTCAAGTAGGTCAGGAAGTAATGGTACAAATAGTAAAAGAGCCAATTTCTACAAAAGGACCACGTTTAACAGGAGATATATCCTTTGCAGGACGCTATATTGTACTAATCCCATTCAGCGATAAAGTAAATGTTTCTACAAAAATAAAAAGTGGAGAAGAGCGTGCTCGGTTAAAGCAACTTATACAAAGCATTCGCCCAAAAAATTTTGGGGTAATTGTTCGTACAGTTGCGCAAGGAAAAAGAGTTGCAGAACTCGATGCAGAGATGAAACTTTTGTATGGAAGATGGCAAGATGCTATAACAAAAGTACAGAAAACTCAAGAACGACCACAACTCATCTTTGAAGAAAAAGGGCGTGCAGTTGGTATGCTTCGCGACCTTTTTAACCCTACATACGAGAATATTTATGTAAATGACGAAGAGATATGTAACGCTGTAAAAAACTATATTACTCTTATTGCTCCTGAAAAAGCAAACATAGTAAAGAAGTATACAGGAAAAGTCCCTATCTTCGATAATTTTAATGTAACTAAACAAATAAAATCGAGTTTTGGGAAGACTATAAATTACGGACACGGCTGTTACATTATTGTTGAACATACGGAAGCTATGCACGTTGTTGACGTAAATAGTGGGAATAGAACAAAAGAAAAAGAACAAGAACAAAATGCTCTCGACACAAATCTTGGAGCAGCCGACGAAATAGCTCGACAACTCCGATTAAGAGATATGGGAGGTATTATTGTTATTGACTTTATTGATATGAACTTAGCAGAAGACCGTCAAATGCTTTATGAGCGTATGTGCAAAGCGATGCAAAAGGATCGTGCGCGACATAACATTTTACCATTAAGTAAATTCGGTCTAATGCAAATAACACGCCAAAGAGTTCGTCCAGCAATGGATGTTGATGTTGCTGAAGACTGTCCAACTTGCTTTGGAACAGGCAAAATACGTTCAAGTTTACTTTTTACCGACTTGCTTGAACGAAAAATTGAGCAACTCGTAACAAAGGTTGGTATAAAGAAGTTCTACCTACACGTACACCCATACGTTGCTGCTTACATTAATAAGGGTCTAGTTTCCATTAAGATGAGGTGGCAATTAAAATATGGATTAGGAATTAGAATTGTCCCTTCACAAAAATTAGCTTTTATGCAATACGAGTTTTACGACAGTAAACGTCAATTTATTGATATGAAGGATAAGAATGACAAGCTGTAATAGCTCGTTACGAACTACTTACAATTATAAAAAGATAATGAAAGAACTATAAGAAGAGATGTTGCGTCGATATGAAGCAACATCTTTTTATTTCAACAATTATAAATTTTATCACTTTTTATGTTCAGTATAAAGACGATATCTCTTATTAAATATACTATATTGAGATATTAAAAAAATGAATACCTGAGATTCTTACACATATCAGCATAATATTAAATCGCCTATATACATCATTTTGAAACGATAATATAAGGTATAAGTGAAGAACTAATTCTTTTACAACATAAGGGTCTTATTCTATTCCGTGTTCAGTTAATGCTTTCGCATACTTCGCAGCATTTACAGAATGTTCTTCGTAAGTTTCGGCAAAGTTGTGTGTTCCACTGAAGTCTTCTTTAGCACACATATATAAATAATTATGATGCACGTAGTTTAAAACAGCTTCAATAGCCGCAACACTTGGAATACGAATAGGACCAGGAGGAAGCCCTTTGTATTTATACGTATTATAAGGGCTATCATAGCTTAACCATTTATGGTAAATACGATGAGCTTCAAATTTACCAAGCGCAAACTTTACTGTTGGGTCAGCTTGTAAAGGCATATTCTTTCGTAGTCGATTAATATACATACCCGCAATCTTAGGCATTTCGCCTTCGTTAGAAGTTTCTTCATCTACAATACTTGCAAGTGTCATAACTTCTTCTTTATTTAATCCATCACTCTCAGCTTTCTTTGTACGATCGAAATCCCAAAATTTCTTGTTTTCTTTATATATTTTCTCCAAGAAATCAGAAACAGAAGTATTCCAGTAAAAGTCATAAGTGTTTGGAATAAACATTGCAATAATATTTTTTGGAGTATAACCATATTTTTTGCAAGTTGTTTCTGAAGTTAACGAATCCATCAATTCTTTTCTTGAAAACATTAGTTTTCCACTTACATCGGTAGCTAAGTCTCCAAGTGTACGAACAGAACGAATAGTTAGTGAAATAGAAGCTTGCTTTCCATTTCTGAAATTGCGAAATGTCATTAATGCGCCCGAATTATCTATTGTGTATTTTCCTGGACGAATATGGTTTTTTTGTACGAAAACAAATTAGCAAGTAGTTTGAAAGTCCAAAAACTGTGTTTCGTTGATACTTTCTCTAATTTGTAATAAACAGAGTCAATGTTGTCGTTATGATCAATAAATACATATCTTGTTTTTTTCCATTATTCGACATAGAAGAAAAAAACAAAAGAAACAAATAGCTAAAGCACAAATAACAATAATGCCACTGACTATCTTTATTTTTTTCGGTTATTCTTATTATGTTTTGATTTTTGTCATACTAATATCTATTATTATAATGTGTGCAAAGGTAAACATTTTGAATGGAATTTAATATTGATAGTCTCATAAATATATATGGTCTCATTATTTTTTTACACAAACTTTAAATATATATCATCATATACTTTATTTATTTTAGTGCAGAATTATCAATTAAAAATAAGATATATACTTAAAATAAATAAAAAAACACAATAATAATTAACTTTATATTGTTAATCAATTAATAAACACAGTACCTTTGTCTCACCAATTATAATGAGGTAAGATAGAACGGGAATATACACAAAAATCAAAGTGTACGGTAAATTATGAATAAGAAAACGATTTGGACAATTGCAATTATAATGGGGCTTTCGTTTCTTGCCCTTCTTTTGCTCCAGCTCAATTACATTGAAGAAATGGCAGAGATGAAGAAAGAGCAATTCGATGAATCGGTTAATCGTGCCCTTTATCAAGCATCTCGTAATATGGAACTTAATGAAACATTACGGTTCTTAGAAAAAGATGTGAATAATAATGAACTGAAGAATATAAAATATAGTTCTTCCCAACAAAAAGGAGATGCCACAAAAGGAGAGAGGAAAGCAAAGACAGCTGATACAGAATCTTCTTATTCCTCATTCGAAATGAAATTAACACAAAGCAATCCCTCTTTACGAACAAAAGCAACAATCTTGCGTAATGATACTGGGACTATTTCTGCAACTAAACGTAGAATGCAAGAAGTTGTACGAAATCGCTATGTGTATCAAAAGGCTCTACTCGAAGAGGTTGTTTACAATATATTGTATTCTGCATCAGATAAACCATTGAACGAACGGATTAATTTTAAGATGCTCGATCAAGATTTAAAAGCAGAGATGATGAACAATGGAATTAATATCCCCTATCATTTCTCTGTTTACACGCAAGATGGGCGTGAAGTTTACAGATGTCCTGACTATATTAACGATGGAGAAAGTAATAGCTATTCACAAGTTCTTTTTCGAAACGACCCTCCAAATAGAATGGGTGTAGTAAAAGTACATTTCCCAGATATGAATAGTTATATATTCTCAAGTGTACGTTTTATGATACCGTCTATCATCTTTACAATGGTGTTGCTGATAACGTTTATATTTACAATCGTCATTATATTCCGACAGAAAAAATATTCAGAGATTAAGAATGACTTCATAAATAATATGACGCATGAACTAAAGACACCAATTGCAAGTATATCTTTAGCTGCACAGATGATGAACGATAAAGGATTAGTAAAATCACCTAAAATGATAGAACATTTGGGCGGAGTTATAACAGACGAAACAAAACGACTACGGTTCTTAGTTGAAAAGGTTCTCCAAATGAGTATGTACGACAGCAAAAAGGCTGTATTGAAAAAGAAATATGTAGACTTAAACGAGATGGTAGAAACTATAGCTCATTCGTTTACTTTACGCGTAGAACATACGGGAGGTAGAGTATATACAGAAATAGACGCAATAGATTCTAAAATGTATGTAGACGAAATGCACTTCCAAAACATTATATTTAACCTGTTAGATAATGCCGTTAAATATGCCAAGGTAGATCAACCATTAAATGTGTATTTAAAAACTTGGAATACAAACAATCATCTCTATTTAACAATACGAGATACGGGACAGGGTATAAAAAAAGAAAACTTAAAGAAAATCTTCGAAAAATTCTATCGTGTACATACAGGAAATTTACACGATGTAAAGGGATTCGGATTAGGACTAGCTTATGTTAAAAGAATGATAGATTTACACGAAGGCGAAATTAAAGTAGACAGTGAATATGGAAAAGGAACGAAATTTACAATTATATTGCCAGTGTTATTAGATAAATAGAAAACAATAATAATTTATAAAAAAGAAACAATATGGAAGAAAAATTCAAAATTTTATTGTGTGAAGACGATGAAAATCTCGGAACACTGTTAAGTGAGTATTTACAAGCAAAGGGTTATCAAGCAGATTTGTGTCCTGATGGAGAAGTGGGATATAAAACTTTCTTAAAAAACAAGTACGACATTTGTGTTCTTGATGTAATGATGCCGAAAAAAGACGGATTTACATTAGCACAAGAAATACGTCAATCAAATGCAGAAATTCCAATAATATTCTTGACAGCTAAACAGCTTAAGGAAGATATTCTTGCAGGATTTAAGATTGGAGCAGACGATTATATTACTAAGCCTTTCTCTATGGAAGAACTAGTGTTCCGTATTGAGGCTATTCTACGTCGTGTACGAGGAAAGAAAACAAAAGAATCAACTCTCTATCAAATTGGGCGTTTTAGTTTTGATACACAAAAGCAACTTCTTACACTTGATAATGATCCTGAAAAAGCTACGAAACTAACAACAAAAGAAAATGAGTTGTTGGCTTTGCTTTGCGCACACTCTAATGAAATATTGCAGCGCGATTATGCTTTAAAAACTATTTGGATTGATGATAATTACTTTAATGCACGATCTATGGATGTTTATATCACTAAATTACGTAAACATTTGAAGGCTGACGACCAAATAGAAATCATAAATATTCATGGCAAAGGATATAAACTTATAGTACCAGACGAAGAGTAGAACAAGCAAGAGCTCAATGACGTGTGTTCATTGAGCTCTCTTTTTATAATAGAAAAGAGATGGACACACTATGGAAAGAAAAACGTATGTAATAACTTCCATCTTTCTATAAGAAAAATATCGAAAAAAATATTGTTGTTCAGAAACTTATAATATAACTTAAAAAGAAAAACATTTAAGGATAAAAAGAATTTATAATCACCACACCTGAATAAATGTTGTTCAGTTATTATAATACAAAAATCACAAAGATCGTCAATTGTTATGATATCAAATTCGCAACTGAGAGATATCTGAAACAACCATAATAGATATCTGAGACAAGCGTGCCAGATATCTAAAAATAAAAAGTACTAACATTTACTAGCTTTTTTTCTAGAACATTGAGATATCTTATTTAAATTGTGAGTAAACAGCAAACACCGTTTTATAATCTCCCAATCTATTTTCTACAGATCCCTCTCTCCCATCATAATATTATATTATATATGTATATGACATTATGAATTCTTTTTGAGATTTCACATAAACAATTGTACCTCCAATAACCAATATTAATCCGCCAAAAAAAGCAGTATATTCCCTTTTATATGAAACAGAATATGAATAGTGAAAAATACAATTCCCACAACTATACTAAAAAAAGCCCTATATATGTAATATATTTACCCATTAGTTGCAAAAAGTATAAAAAAATATTTGGTTATCTCACAAAAGAATCGTAATTTTGCATCGCATTTCTAAGTGGAGTGCATAATTTTTTTAATTAATATTCAATAAAAAGTAGTATGAATCAATACGAAACCGTTTTCATTTTGACTCCCGTTTTGTCTGATGAACAGATGAAGGAAGCGGTCGCTAAATTCAAAAATCTGCTCATAGAAAATGGAGCTGATATTTTGAATGAAGAGATTTGGGGTCTCAAAAAGTTAGCTTACAACATTCAGAAGAAATCATCTGGTTTCTATGCAATGTTGGAGTTTAATGCTGAACCTTCAGTTGTAAAGACACTCGAAACAGGCTTCCGCCGTGACGAGAAAGTTATTCGTTTTATCACCATAAAGCAAGATAAATATTCAGCAGCGTATGCTGAAAAACGTCGTGCAAAGTGGGCAGCAGTAAAGGAGGCATAATTATGGCAGAACAGAAGAAGACAGAAATCCGCTATTTGACCGCTCCATCAATCGACACAAAGAAAAAGAAGTATTGTCGCTTTAAGAAGAGTGGTATAAAATACATCGATTATAAAGACGGTGAGTTCCTTAAGAAATTCTTAAATGAACAAGGAAAAATACTTCCACGTCGTATAACAGGTACATCTTTGAAGTATCAGCGTCGTGTAGCACAGGCTGTTAAGCGTGCTCGTCAGATAGCTTTGCTTCCATACGTAACCGATTTGATGAAATAAAAAGGAGGCTAAAGATGGAAATCATACTTAAAGAAGATATTATCGGACTTGGCTACAAGAATGATATTGTGAATGTAAAAGGTGGTTATGGTCGTAATTATCTTATTCCAACAGGAAAAGGCGTAATTGCATCATCTTCTGCAAAAAAACAATTAGCAGAGAACCTGAAACAACAAGCAGCTAAAATTGCTGCAAAGAAGGCTGACGCAGAAAAACGTGCAGCACAGCTTGAAGGTGTTGAATTAGTAATAGCTGCTAAAGTTTCTACAACAGGTGTAACTTATGGTTCTGTAAATACTGCAACTGTAGCTGAAGAATTAGCGAAAAAGGGTATAGAAGTTGATCGTAAGATTATCACTATGCGCGACATAAAGAAAGTTGGAACCTTTGAGGCTACAATTCATTTCTTTAAAGATGTAGAGATAAAATTACCTGTAATTGTTGTTGCAGAAAATCAACCAGAGCCTAAGGCTGAAAAAACAGAAGAAACTGTAGAGACTCCTACCGAAGAAATTGATGTTGTGGAAGGAGAAACAGTAACAGTTGAATAATATATATTTTCGAAAGAGAATTTATATAGATTTATTAAACACATTATAGCATAATCCCTTTCATCTTTACAGATGTGAGGGATTTTCTTTTCTATGAAAAAAATAGTACTAACAGGAGGTCCTTGTGCTGGTAAAACCACTGCTTTAGTTAAAATAATGGAACACTTCTCTAGCATTGGATATAAGGTGTTCATTATACCAGAGTTACCTACTCTATTCTTACAAGCAGGAATGGATTATCTCACAGATAATAAAGATTTATTTTACGAAGGCGAAAAAGCAACCTTAGAGATGCAAATAGCTTTAGAAGATAAATTCTTACAAATGGCAAAGAGTGTCAAGCAACCTGTTCTTATCGTTTGCGATCGAGGAGCAATGGATATCTCTGCCTATATGAATCCAGTACTCTGGAATCAAATAATATCCGATGTAAAGATGAATAACGAGATGTTGCGTTCTCGTTATGATGCAGTTTTACATCTTGTAAGTGCAGCAGATGGTGCTGAACAATTTTATACAACTGCTACAAACAATAAACGAACAGAGGGCATTGAATTAGCACGTATACTTGATAAGAAAGTCATTCAGGCATGGTCAGAACATCCACATCTACGTGTAATAAATAACCATGAAGATTTTGAAACCAAGCTAGAAAGAGTATTACAGGAAATTTCTGATGTTTTAGAAATTCCACGTCAGGCAGTTGAAGAAAGAAAGTATATTATACGACTGAAAGATAATATTCCCGAGGCAATAGTAAGTGAAATAACACAAACTTATTTAACATCTGAGCCGTATAGTGAGGTTCGATTGAGACGGCGAATTTTAAATGGACTTACTGTAAATGTTCATACCACAAAAAAGATCCTATCTAATAATGAGCAAGTTGAAACCGAACGACAAATTGATAATAACCTATATGAATCATTACTTCGGCAAGCAGATCCGTATAGACAACCTATACATAAAATGCGAGAAACATTCATTTGGAAAGGACAATTCTTTGAATTAGACACCTTCATAGATCCATATAAAGGTTTACAAATACTAGAGACGAAGGGAATACTCAAACATGAAGATATCATTTTTCCTCCCTTCATCGAAATAATTGAAGATATAACAGGAATCACAAAGTATTATAATTATAATTTAGCTCTAAAGAAATAATTCTATCCTCACAACAGATTCATACAGATATCACAAATAAAATAGAACAAAAATTTGGTCAATTATAGCAAAAGCAGTATCTTTGCAGGCGTTTAATAATATAAAACTATATTATAGTTGATGAAAAATGACAAAATGAAGTTTCAGTATCGTGTGAATGAACAAATTCATGCACGAGAAGTGCGTGTGGTAAATGAAGGTAATGCAGAAGTGATGTCTACTCGTCAAGCATTGGACATTGCTCGCAAAGAGGGTGTAGACCTAGTCGAAATATCCCCGAATGCACAACCTCCAGTTTGCCGTATCATCGACTATTCTAAATTTCTTTACCAGCAAAAGAAACATCAGAAAGAGATGAAGCAAAAGCAGGTAAAGCAAGATATAAAAGAAATACGTTTCGGACCACAGACTGATGAACACGATTATCAGTTTAAATTAAAACATGCACAAGAATTCCTTAATGAAGGAAATAAAGTAAGAGCATACGTTTTCTTTCGTGGTCGTTCTATCCTATTTAAAGAACAAGGTGAAGTTTTACTGTTACGTTTTGCTAATGATCTAGAAGAACTAGCAAAAGTAGAACAGTTGCCGAAGCTCGAAGGGAAGAAAATGTTTCTCTACCTTTCTCCTAAAAAAGCCGGTGTTACTAAAAAGAGCCAGCAACGTAGAGATCGTGAAGAAGCAGCAGATGCAGCCAAAAGGAATGAGGCTGCCAAAAGTTCAGATAAAGAAGGTAAGGAGAATATAGACAATGGACTTTTTGCAAATGCAAAAAATGGTTCTGTTGCACTCGATAAACTTAAGAATGAATAAAAGATTAAACGTGTCTTTTAAAAAGAACTGATAATACCTGTGCGTAACGTCTTGGTAATACGTTGCCACAGATGAATATAAATAATAATTTTAACAATTTAGAAAAATGCCAAAGCAAAAAACAAACTCTGGAGCAAAAAAGAGATTTAGCTTCACAGGTACAGGTAAGATAAAGCGTAATCGTGCTTACCACAGTCACATTCTGACTAAGAAAACAAAGAAACAAAAGAGAAATCTTGTTCACAGTGCAATTGTGGATAATAGCAACATGAAACAGGTGAGAGACTTGTTAAATCTGCGTTAATAAACATTAGTCTAACAATTTAAAAGGAAAGAAAAACTATGCCAAGATCAGTAAATCATGTTGCTTCAAAAGCAAGAAGAACAAGAATTCTCAAAAAGACAAAGGGATATTATGGTGCCCGTAAAAATGTTTGGACAGTTGCAAAAAATACTTACGAGAAAGGTTTAACCTATGCCTACCGTGATCGTCGAAATAAAAAGCGCACATTCCGTGCACTTTGGATTCAACGAATCAATGCAGCTGCTCGTCTTTACGATATGAGTTATAGTCAGTTGATGGGTGCATTACATAAAGCTAATATAGAGATTAATCGTAAGGTCCTCGCTGACCTTGCAGCAAATAACCCAGAAGCATTTAAGGCTATTGTTGAAAAAAAGTAAAGTAATTAAAATTTAAGATTAATAGGAAAAGGTTGTAATTCAAGAGATTTACAACCTTTTTTGTGTTAACTATGTATCTACATTATTTATACCCTACTATAAATCTTAGAAAATGGAAATAGGTGCAATGGATATTTACTAGGTTATTTATTTCGTCTATCAAATGTCTATTACGTCTAAGCCTATATTAATTCATCATTTATGATTTGAAATATAAAAATTTACTCATTTTTTTAGGTATTGGACATATTGAATATTTACTCTATCTTTTGCAACCAAAAATATCTATTATACAATTTATAGAATTCTAGATGCTATTAAAAAAAGTAAGAAAAATAAAAAGTATGGGGAAACTCCTATGTCTAAAGATGCGTTGTCAGAATTACAGACAACGCATTTTATTTTTGAATAGCTATGAATTATATTCGTTTTTTTATCTTATCTAAAAATATGAATAATATAATAATTAAAAAGAGAGCTTTAACAAACAGAAAAATTGTGTTCCAATTCGCAATATAATTGGAAGAAGATCTTCTTGACCATACTTTGTCTATTTTTCTATATTAACACTCTCTGCACAAGAAACAGTTATATGCGGACAAGTAACAGATGCCAATACCGGTAGTCCTATTGTTGATGCATGGGTTTCTGTTGCTGCAAATAGTAATGGGATTGCCACCAACGCACAAGGATACTATAAAGTAAGTGTGCAAAAGTTACTAAAAACATCACTAACTGTGAGACACATAGGTTACAAAACAGAAAGAAAAAATATAATCTTATCTGATTCTGTTTGTGTAAACATACAATTAACTCCTACAGAAAATATGTTAGAAGGAGTTACAGTAACTACTCGGAGTGAAATTCGGAAGTTACGCGAATCGGCTATGCCTATATCTGTAATAGGACAACAACAACTACAAGGTACAGCCTCTAATATTAACGACGTACTTGCCAGAACCGTAGGAGTTACAGTGCGAAATACTGGTGGTATGGGAAGTGCATCTCGAATATCTGTTCGTGGATTGGAAGGAAAGCGAATGGGAATCTATATAGACGAAACGCCTATGTCGCAGCTAAGCAACTTCGTGGCATTAAACGATATCCCCACAAATATGATAGAACGAATTGAAGTATATAAAGGTATAGTGCCTTACAAATTCGGTGGTTCGGCATTAGGAGGAGCTGTCAATGTGGTTACAAAGGAATATCCACCCGTTTATTTAGACTTCTCTTACGAAATAGGTTCATTCAATACGCACCAAATATCTACAGTTCTAAAGCGTACTAATCATAAAAGTGGCTTACAATTTGGAATGGGTGGAGTCGTATCATTTGCTAAGAACAACTACAAAATGGCTTTAGCTAATTTGGACGGACGTGTTGTAGAACGAAATCATGATAGTTTTAAGAAGATTATGGGTGGCATATCTATAAAAGCAACTAAGTGGTGGTTCGATGAAATGAAATGGGAGCTTATTCTATTACGAACTAAACAAGAAATACAAGGTATTGATCTCGATATACGTGAGGCTTACAACCATTCTATAAACTATGTTACGGCTTTGACTCTGAAACGTAAGAATTTCTTTTTAGATGGATTGGACCTCGATTTTGATGCAGGATATGTATCTGGTAAATATGGATTATGCGATAAAGCAATGCATCGTTACGATTGGGATGGAAAAACTCTTCCCCCAGTTTCTCCATTTGGAGGTGAACAAAATAACTTTGCATCAGATGGAAACAATAAATCTAACGAGCTGACTGCTAAACTTAATATGGCTTATACTATTGATATGCACCACGCAGTGAACCTAAATATTTACGCAGATCAAAACTCTCTATACCCAAACGACTCTTTAATGGATAAATCGTTGGGATTCCGTGCAAACTTCCCAAGTAAGATGAAAACAATGACCGTAGGACTTTCGTACGATTTGACGTTGTTTAATGGACGCTTTCAAAATGCGTTCACATTGAAAAACTTCTTATTCTCATCTCATTCTCGCAGTATAGATATTTATTCCGTAAAAGAACCTCAACCAGTAAAGATATCTAAAAACTTTTTCGGCTTCAGTGACGCTATTCGCTATAAGTTTTCAAACGATTTAATGATTAAATTTTCATTTAACTCTGAAGTACGCATACCTACTAGCGAAGAACTTATTGGTAATGGTTACTCTATACTTGCCTCACCAGCATTGAAACCAGAACGCACGTCGGGAATAAATTTGGGTGTTCTTTATCGCCATATAAAACCGATGGTGGACTTATAGAAATAGAACTGAATGGCTTCTATAATCAATTGAAAGATATGATACGCTTTACTCCCGATATGATCCCTACAATGGCACGCTATCGTAACTTTGGCAGTGTACGCACAAGAGGAATAGAATTGGAGGCTAAAGGAGATATCTGTCCTCTACTCTATATCTATGCAAACGGAACCTATCAAGATCTTCGTGATATGCGAAAAACAATTCCAGGAACAGAAGTTGAGAATCCTACACGCAATATGCGCATTCCAAATGTGCCTTACCTATTAGCTAACTTTGGTACCGAAATACACAAAGAAAATATCTTTGGTGGACACGGGCAAAATATTAGATTACTCCTCGATGCTTCATATATACATCAATACTTTTACGACTTTGAAGTTAGTAAGTATCAAGAACGTAAAATTCCAACCTCAATAACAATGGATGCAGCCCTAGAATATAGCTTCTGCAACGACCGTTGGACAATTACATTAAATCAAAGAATCTAACTAATCGTCGTACAATGTCCGAATTAAACCGTCCGTTACCTGGACGCTACATAGGAATAAAGATAAGATACCTATTTAAATAATTAATTAATAAAAGATAGAATTATGAGAAACTTAAAAATCATCTTCACAGTCATCACAATGATGGCCTTTGTTTGTTCATGCAACAACAGCGATGAACCTAAACCTAATGGAGTAAATGAGAAACCATTTAAAGGCATAATTTTTACAGCTGGTATCACTAATCCTGAAGGAAACAATGGTAGTGTTTATATGCAATGTCTTCCTGATTTACAACCTGGAAGTTATGACAATACCAACGGTATACCAGTAGGTTTCGGTACAACACCCATTGTAGCTAAATCGGGAAATATCTATGTTCTTCCAGACTATATGGGCAATACAAAAGCCGAATTAATATGTTACAAAATCAATGCTGATAATAAATGGAGCAAAAAAGGAACAATGCCAATACCACCAAAGGCTGCTGCGTGTTGTGTTACCGAACTAAATAACGAGAAAGCGTACATTAGCTTACAAGGTTTGGGAACTATACTTGTGTTTAATCCTACTACTATGACACGCATTGGAGAGATTGATTTGAATAGCTTGAAACAAGCGGATACAAATGTTTCTCCAGCATCTATGGTTATTAGAGATGGTAAACTTTTTGTTGGACTTAACCAAATGAATGCACAATATATGCCAACACGTAACAATATAGAGTTGGCTGTAATAGACACAAAAACAGATAAAGTGGAAAAGCATATTGTGAATACATCATTAGGTATGAGCTTTGCTACACGTCCAATAGATCCAGGTTCAATCTTTGTAGACGAAAATAACGATATATATATAAATTGTATAGGTTCGTTTGGTTTTATTCCAGGCTTACATGGTGGAATTGCACGTATTAAGAACGGAACTACTGATATTGACCCCGATTATTGTATACGATTAGATAATACTGAAGTAAGAGGATTAACAACAAAATTTGCCGATTTCTTTGCTACTATTTGTTATGGTGGAAACGGAAAAGTATATGCTTATGCGAACTCGTTTGGTTTAGATCCAAATGGAATGAGCAATCCTTATATTAGTTTAACCAATGTTCCTATCATAATAGATTTGCAACAGAAAACATTGAGTGTTATCAATGGAATGGAAATTTCTAACCCACAGGGTATAGCCGTTGGTAAATATAAAAATCTGATTGTATTTGGCAGTGCTAATAAGAAGGCTAACGGTTTCTACACTTACAACCCAGCAACAAAAGAAGTAGCAGGCCCTATTATACAGGTAAAAGGAAACCCTAGTTTCTTTTATAGCTTCGTAGAATAAGGATAGAAGTATAGCCTACTTACTATAAAATAATAATCGATGCAAATACAGAAAGACGAAATACGAAACCGAATTCTTGCTGTAGCAAGTAGAGAGTTTATAAATAATGGTGTAAAACATACATCTATTAAAACCATAGCTAGTAAAGCAAATGTAGCAGTAGGCAATGTGTATAATTATTATAAGGGCAAGGACGACTTACTGAGGGCTGTTCTTGCCCCTTTATTCACAGCCTTCAAAGATTATCATAATAAGTCTATTAGCGAAGAATATGTATCTATCGACATCTTCCATAATCAAGTTTACTATGATATGATGTACCAACAAGTGTCATCACTTATTATTCCTTTTCGTAAAGAGCTTTATATGCTTATCTTTGAAACTGCTGGAACATCATTAGAAAACGATTTTGACAGATTGTTGGAAACGGCATATTCTGACGGAATAGCTTATTTGGCAAATATTAAAAATTTATCTTCACACATTAATACAAATATATCGCCACACTTTGTTCGTATTATGTGCGGATTGTGGGCAAGTGTTATTAGGTATATTGTTACACACGAGGAACTAACTGAAGTAGAAATAAATGGTATTATTACCGATTATGTAAATTTTGGAATGGGTGGTTGGCGTAAACTTATAGGCATTGAATAAAGAAAGACAATACGATAGCATTTGCTATTTAAACTATATCGTGCGTGGCGAAATAAAGAAAAGCCAATTCATTGTAAATACTAGTTGAAACCTTATTATTTACTCTTGTTTTAATATTCCATTTCTACAATTGCAACTATGCTAATTTGGGAATATTAGTGCAAAAGGGTGAGTTTCTTAGATTTTATTTGTATTTTTGCCATATCAAATGCTGAATCTATGAGTTCTCTTTTATAACATTAAAGTAAGTGGATTGCGATATTACTATATTTTTAGCAATATACGTTTCTATAGTATAATGGTAAAATAAAAATGTTGCATAGCTAAAAGTAGAACTTCATTTGCTACGGGTATAGCGAGATGAACTTAATGCTCTCTCCTACTCTCTATAAAATAAGACAATAGATATTACAAGAAACAATAAATATAACTATGAATAAAAAAGCAATTTTGCGGAAACTATCATTTATCATTTCCTCTACCGCAGTGGTAATGGGCATTTATGCATGTAAAACTCCTAAACAACAAACAGAAATGCAAGTAATGAATCTTACTCCTAATGTGAAGTTCGTAATTAATCAGAAAGGTGAATGCTCTGTGAAGAATAAACAAAAGATTTCTGTAGAAGAATTCAATGAATTAGTAGCACATGGTGGTTTTGTATGGATTTCTACTAGAATAGTATTAGAAAATGGTGAATTGGATACCAAAGATTACTATCGGTCAATACTGGGACAGAGTCCTATTAACTATTACTTTAAAGATGGGAAATGCCACACATTCTTTTTTTCGTCGGCTAATGGAAAAACTGTTAGCTACGAGTATGATTACAAGTATGATGCAAAGAATAATCAACTATCAATAAAAGATTTTAACGATATAGAAATATTAGCTTTGTCAGAAGGAACAATGGAGATACTACAACCTATGGGAGTTTTTCCGAATGGCAAACCACGATATGCTTATAGTATTTACAGACGAGCTGATGATGGAGAAATAGCTAACATCTTAATACGTGCTGGACTTCTTAAACCTACTATTAGTATAGAGGATATTAAAGAAGGAGAAAAATAAATACAGCAGACAGAATTGCACATACCAAAAATAAACATTGTAGGTATGTGCAATTCAATATTTGTATACCACATTATCGGATTGTTATATGAAAGCAACCTTGATGTTTCTCGTATTTAATGTGGCAACGTCCCTGCTTACGTAAATCGTTAAGAACTTCGCTTAAAATCCATTTCAAAGTATCATCGCGTACAGAGCGAGTTATGGGCGAATACTTATTGTAAGCTATATCGAACGTTGTTCCATATAGATGACAACTATTTTCGGTTGCATTATGATTATAACGTCTTAATTTTCTTACATCTTCTTTTGTACGCAGAACGCTTGTAACCAACAATTTTGTAAGTGGGATATTTTTCACTTGAAGACTATCGAAAAAGTTTCGTCCTATATCTTGGAGCAAAATAGAAGCTTTTGGCACAAGATATGGAATGCTACTCGACAAACGTTTTACAACAAAGAAAGGGTTGCTACCAATGTATACAAGCTCTTTCTTCCGCAATTCTGCATCTTGCCTATTTAAAACTGCTTTTACGGCATACTTCTTAGACGATTCTAATTGTACATATTGCGAATCTGGAAAACTCTTATCGTAATTTGCAACACCTATAATGCGATGTTTTACCACTTTATTGTTATTATCAAAAAAATGTGTAAGCTGGCTTATTGGTGCAAAATACTGAGAAATAGAATCATTCTGATCCGTAATCTCTGCAGTTCTAATAATTCCCGAAGTTAAGTGCGTAGTATCAACGGATAGAGCCTTACCTTTAACAGAATTAGAATCTTTCGCAATTGAAGGGAATATAACTCTAACAACCGCAAGAAAAACAGTTATAGCCATAAACCCAAATAAAAAATTATTTTTCGTTATCTTCCTTTTCACTTTCATAGATACAAAGGTAGGTATTTTTTTATAACATTCAAGATAGAAATACAATGTTTTAACATAGAAAAATAACACTCGATAAGCCAACCACACATTTAGGAACAGAATTTAGATAGTGCATAAAGAAGCACTGCAATACGAACATGCAATAATTTCATCACAACATTCCTTCGTTCCGTATATATATCCATAACGTTTTTTTATAGGTAATAAACATTATTTACGAAAGCAAAGTAGAGTTTTATTTACACGTAAGTAAAGTTCTACTTACACGTAAATAAAGTTTTACTTACACGTAAATAAAGTTTTACTTACACGTAAATAAAGTTTTACTTACGTGTAAATAATAGTGTCTAATCAGTATTGCGTTGATACATAATAGTATATAAATGGAAACAAATACGTGAATAATTAAGACCGAAACAATACATAAATGCAGATTATAAAGATAGACACAAAGAAGTGTGCATAAGTAATGAGAATTCAGACCAGGAAAAAGCTTTATTTAGGCTCTACGCCATAGAGAAAACAGATATAAAGAGTGCAGATAAACGATAGAATCTGTTAATTCTATAAAAGAGAAAATAAACAGAATTTTAGTGAAGAAGTGATTTTGCAATACCGAAGAAATTTTCCTAAAAGCTTCTTCATAATTTTACGCTTATTGGCTGATTTTATGGGTAGTTATTTTTTGATAATTCACCTTATAAGGCATAATAAATATTTGTATGGTTCACCTTTTTATATTAACTTTGCAGCAATATTAAAATTAGTGAAAGAAATTGATAGAAAAAAACATATTGTTCTTGATGATATTGACCCCGTAGTTTTCTATGGCGTTGGTAATGCGCATCTACAGATAATAAAGTCTCTCTTCCCAAAAGTGAGAATTGTTGCTCGCGACAATGTGATACGAATTTTGGGAGACGAAGAGCAAATGGCAAAATTAGAAGAAGATATTGAGAATATGCGCAAACATATTTCAACGTATAACGTTATAAGCGAAAAAGATATTCTTGATATTGTAAATGGAAAACAAACCAAGATAGATGCCGAAAAAGAAGTATTGGTTTATTCTGTTTCAGGAAAACCAATAAAAAGTCGCTCTAATAATCAACAAATGTTAGTTGATGCTTTCAATAAGAACGATATGATGTTTGCTGTAGGACCCGCAGGTACAGGTAAAACCTATTTAAGCATTGCACTAGCCGTTAAATCTTTAAAAGCAAAAGAAGTAAAAAAAATAATACTTTCGCGTCCAGCAGTCGAAGCCGGAGAGAAATTAGGTTTTTTACCCGGCGATATGAAAGAGAAGATTGACCCTTATCTTCAGCCATTATACGATTCTTTAGAGGATATGATTCCAGCTGTTAAGCTTCAAGATATGGTAGATAAACACATTATACAAATCGCTCCACTTGCATTTATGCGAGGAAGAACATTGAACGATGCTATAATTATACTCGACGAAGCACAAAACACATCAACAGCACAAATAAGAATGTTTCTCACACGATTGGGAATGAACTCGAAGATGATAATAACAGGCGATTTAACACAGATAGACCTTCCTTACCATCAAAAGAGTGGACTAAAAGAAGCAGTAGAAATACTTAATGATACAGAAGGAATAGCAATAGTTAAACTCAGCCAAAAAGATATAGTAAGGCATAAACTCGTAACAAAAATTGTTAATGCTTACGATGAACACGATAAAGCAAAAAACAAAACAACTCCATAAAATTATAAAATTATGAATGCATTGATTAAAACCGATTTCAAGTTCGAAGGACAGAAGAATGTTTATCACGGAAAAGTTCGTGATGTGTACGACATTAACGATGATTTAATTGTTATGGTTGCAACCGATCGTATCTCCGCTTTCGATGTAGTACTACCCAAAGGCATACCTTTCAAAGGGCAAGTTTTGAACCAAATTGCTTCAAAATTCTTAGATCTAACTTCAGATATCTGTCCTAATTGGAAATTGGCAACTCCCGATCCTATGGTTACAGTAGGATTGAAATGCGAAGGATTTAAAGTGGAGATGATTATTCGTTCAATTCTTACAGGCTCTGCATGGAGAGAATATAAAGCAGGTTGTAGGGAACTTTGTGGAGTAAAACTTCCTGATGGCATGAAAGAAAATGAACGTTTCCCTGAACCAATTATCACACCAACTACTAAAGCTGATGAAGGTCATGACTTGAATATTTCCAAGGAAGAAATAATTAAGCAAGGCATTGTTTCAGAAGAAGACTACAATGTAATTGAAGACTGGACAAGAAAACTTTTTGCACGTGGACAAGAAATTGCTGCACAAAAAGGTCTTATTCTTGTTGATACTAAATATGAATTTGGCAAACGCAACGGTAAATGCTATTTAATAGACGAAATACATACACCAGATTCTAGTAGATACTTTTATGCTGATGGATATGAAGAGAAATTAGCTAAAGGCGAACCACAAAGGCAACTTTCTAAAGAATTCGTTAGACAATGGTTGATAGAGCATAACTTTATGAACGAACCAGGACAAAAAATGCCCGAAATAACAGATGCGTATGCAAAAAGTGTTAGCGACAGGTATATTGAACTCTACGAACATATCACAGGAGAACCTTTTGTGAAAGTTGATGACGGAACAGATTTAGCAGAACGGATTGAGAAGAATGTGAGCCAATATCTAGCAGCAAGAAAATAAGAGATTTCCAAAATAAAATTGCAAGATACTAATAAACATCAGCGTGTATAATCAAGAGAAAATAAAACCCTATAATAGCACTGATGAAAAAGGTAAGGTGGTCGAAGAAATGTTTGATAATATTGCTTCGACCTACGATACCTTAAATCATCGGTTGTCATGGAATATAGATAAAAGTTGGCGTAAAAAAGCCATTAGAAGGCTCGCTCCATTTTCTCCTAAAACAATACTTGATATTGCAACTGGGACTGGTGATTTTGCAATTATGTCAGCAAAGATGCTTTTACCAAAAACACTTATCGGTGCTGATATTTCTGACAAAATGATGGAAATTGGCAGACAAAAAGTTAAGGAAGAAGGTTTAGAAGGTATTATTTCATTTCAGAAAGAAGATTGTCTAAACCTAACATTCCCTTCCAATACTTTCGATGCTGTAACAGCCGCTTTTGGAATTCGTAATTTTCAGGACCTTGAGAAAGGACTTGGAGAAATGTATAGAGTATTAAAAAAAGGTGGACACTTATGCATTATAGAGCTTACAACACCTATATCGTTCCCAATGAAACAACTTTTTAAAATATATTCAAAGGTTGTTCTACCATTTTATGGACGCTTAATTTCAAAGATAGCAGTGCATACGATTACTTAAATAAAACTATAGCTGCATTTCCACAAGGTGAAACCATGATGAATATACTTCAAAGTGCAGGTTTTACTAAAACGTCTTTTACACGTTTAACATTTGGAATCTGCACAATGTATATTGCTGAAAAATAAAATTAGTTGCTTATGGACAAATATGGACTGATTGGTTATCCATTAGAACATTCTTTTTCAGAGGGATATTTCAATGAGAAATTTCAAAATGAAGGAATAGATGCTGAGTATAATAATTATGAAATTTCATCAATCGAAGACCTTTTAGAAATTATTGATACAACTCCAAATTTAAAAGGACTTAATGTTACGATACCTTATAAGGAACAAATCATAAAGTATCTCGACTCTTTGAGTCCAGAAGCAAAAGCTATTGGCGCAGTAAATGTTATTCGCGTCGATCATTTTGGCAATAAAACACATCTTAAGGGGTATAACACAGACGTTATAGGATTCACAAAAAGCATAGAACCCCTATTAGAGCGCTACCATAAAAAGGCTTTAGTATTAGGCACTGGTGGTGCTTCTAAAGCTGTATGTTATGGATTAAAATCTTTAGGCATTGAAACAAAATGTGTTTCAAGACGTAAAAATATAGATGTATTAACCTACAATGATTTGTCTCCCAAAATAATAAAAGAATTTAATGTAATAGTAAATTGTACTCCCGTGGGAATGTATCCGAACGTAGATGAATGTTTGCCACTTCCATACGAGGCTATGGATAATCATACTCTCTTATACGATTTGCTTTATAATCCTAATGTTACATGTTTTATGGCAAAGGGTAAAGAATATGGTGCTGTTGTTAAGAACGGATTAGAAATGTTACTTTTACAAGCTTTCGCAAGCTGGGATATATGGAATAGTAAAGAAAAATAAGAAAATCGGAGAATAGTACTAAAAAAATGAATAATAGATATGCAATGCGTGGCGTTAGTGCTGCTAAAGAAGACGTACATAACGCTATAAAAAATATAGATAAAGGAATTTTCCCACAAGCATTTTGCAAAATCATTCCAGATATCTTGGGAGGTAACGAGGAATACTGCAACATAATGCATGCCGATGGTGCTGGTACAAAATCGTCCTTGGCTTATATGTACTGGAAAGAAACAGGCGATTTAAGTGTATGGAAAGGTATAGCGCAAGACGCCATAGTTATGAATACAGACGATTTGTTGTGTGTTGGTGCTGTTGATAATATTCTAGTATCATCTACTATCGGACGTAACAAGATGCTTGTTCCTGGAGAAGTTATATCTGCCATAATAAATGGTACAGACGAGTTGTTGGCAGAAATGAGAGAAATGGGAATAGGTATTTATCCTACTGGTGGAGAAACTGCGGACGTAGGAGACTTAGTGCGTACTATCATTGTAGATTCTACTGTTACTTGTAGAATGAAACGCTCTGATGTTATTGATAATGCAAATATTCGTCCAGGAGATGTTATCGTTGGTTTAAGTTCGACAGGACAATCAACCTATGAAAAGAAGTATAATGGAGGAATGGGCAGTAATGGTCTTACGAGTGCACGCCATGATGTTTTTTCAAAGTATCTAGCCGAAAAGTATCCTGAGAGTTTCGACCACGCTGTGCCTAATGAACTTGTTTATAGTGGTAAATATAAACTTACTGATGCTGTAGAAGACAGTCCTTTAAATGCTGGAGAATTGGTTCTCTCCCCTACCCGTACCTATGCTCCAGTAATTAAGCAAATACTTGATGAGTATCGTAGCAAGATTCACGGAATGGTACATTGCACAGGTGGAGCACAAACAAAAGTTCTACACTTTGTAAATGATAACTGCAAAGTAATAAAGGATAATATGTTCCCTGTACCTCCCCTATTTAAAGCTATAAAGGAATGTAGCGGAACAGATTGGAAAGAAATGTACCAAGTTTTCAATATGGGACACAGAATGGAGATTTATGTCAGCCCTGAAATGGCTAATTCTATTATTGCTATTAGCAAGGAATTCAATATTGATGCACAAGTTATCGGTCATATTGAAGAAGGTAAAAAGAGCTTAACTATCAAAAGCGAATTCGGAGAATTTAATTATTAAACAATAATATTCTATACATCTATACAAAAATAACAATAGAAAAAAAGATATGCCAGAGGAGAATAATATATTAAAAAAACTAGATGGACTTGAAGCACGTTTTGAAGAAGTCTCTACGCTCATTACAGACCCAGACGTAATAAGCGACCAACAACGATATGTAAAGCTCACTAAGGAATACAAAGATCTTGGTGATATTATGAACGCTCGTAAGCGATATATAAATTGCCTTGCTACAATCACTGAAGCTAAAGATATTCTTGCCAACGAAACCGATCCAGAAATGAAAGAAATGGCAAGAATGGAGCTGAGTGAGAACGAAGAACTGCAACCAAAGCTTGAAGAAGAAATTAAGCTTTTACTTGTTCCTAAAGATCCAGAAGATGACAAAAACGTGCAAATGGAAATCAGAGCAGGAGCAGGCGGAGACGAAGCTGCATTGTTCGCTGGCGATATTTTCAATATGTACAAACGATACTGCGACAAGAAAGGCTGGACACTATCTATAACATCAGTTTCGGAAGGAACTGTTGGTGGATTTAAAGAAATTGATTTTGCTGTTGCTGGTGCTGGTGTTTATGGAATTTTGAAATATGAGTCAGGTGTCCACCGTGTGCAGCGCGTTCCTTCTACCGATACGCAAGGTCGTATGCAGACATCTGCAGCGACAGTTGCCGTACTTCCAGAAGCTGATAAATTTGAAGTAAACATTAACGAAGGCGACATTAAATGGGATACTTTCCGGTCGAGCGGTGCGGGAGGTCAAAATGTAAATAAGGTGGAATCGGGAGTTCGTTTACGTTATCCATGGAAAAATCCTAATACAGGTGAGGTAGAAGAAATCCTTATAGAATGTACTGAAACGCGCGACCAACCTAAAAATAAGGAAAGAGCCTTATCAAGATTGCGTACATTTATATACGATCGTGAACATCAGAAATATGTAAATGACATTGCAAACAGACGTAAAAGTCTTGTATCTACCGGAGACCGTTCTGCCAAGATACGCACATACAACTATCCACAAGGTCGAGTAACCGACCATCGTATAGGTTTTACTACTCATGATTTACCAAACTTCATGAATGGCGAAATTCAAGACATGATAGATGCACTAACTGTTGCAGAAAAACGCAGAAAAAAATTAAAGGAAACAGAGTTGTAAGTTATTGCATAATATTGAAGAAATCTTTATCCACGGGTATAGTAGACAGAGATGATGACAAAATGTACTTTCGTGGGGCACAAAATGTACTTTCGTCAATAATAACATTTGCCCCTTTTCTAGTATAAAAATTTAACTCTGTAAATAACTTATCAAACTTACGCAAGTAACAAATATGTCGTAGTTTGAAACTAAAGTATAAGAATTAATAAGTATGGAGAAAAACAATTAATAGAGCAAATATTTACAAAGAAATCGTTTCTTTGTGTAGGACTTGATACTGATTTAAATAAGGTTCCTAAGTTTCTGTTAAATGAAGAGGACCCTATTTTTTCTTTTAATAAAGCCATAATCGATGCTACGGCTCCTTATAGCATTGCATATAAACCTAATTTAGCATTTTACGAATGCTATGGATTAAAAGGTATGGAGGCGTTTGAAAAGACAATAACATATTTGAAAGAAAACTATCCCCAACACTTCATAATAGCTGATGCCAAACGTGGAGATATTGGAAACACATCAAAGATGTATGCACAAACATTCTTTAAGGAGTATAATGTAGATGCACTTACCATAGCTCCATATATGGGGGAAGATTCTGTAAAGCCTTTCTTAGAATATGAAGGAAAATGGGTTATTCTTCTTGCACTAACCAGCAATAAAGGAAGCCACGACTTTCAGTTGTTTGAAGATAAAGAGGGTGTGCGCTTATTCGAACGAGTGTTGACTAAGTCTCAAGAATGGGGCACAACAGAAAATTTAATGTTTGTTGTAGGTGCAACACAAGGAAGTTTGTTTGCTGATATACGAAAATTGGCTCCTAATAGTTTTCTCTTAGTACCAGGAGTAGGCGCTCAAGGTGGAAGTCTACAAGAAGTATGTAAATATGGAATGAATAAGGATTGTGGACTTTTGGTAAACTCTTCAAGAGGCATTATTTATGCAAGTGCAGATGAAAACTTTGCCGAAATTGCAGGAGAGAAGGCAAAAGAACTACAGCAAGAAATGGCAATAGAACTTGATAGACTAAAAGAATAATTCAGAAGATAAGCGTTACATGAGTGGCAGTAAAATTATAAGCGACCCTGTTTTTGGATTTATCAGAATTCCATCAGGACTACTCTTGAATATTGTTAAGCACCCATTTATGCAACGCTTAACTCGTATAAAGCAGTTAGGGCTAACTACTGTTGTTTACCCAGGCGCTCAACATACAAGGTTTCAGCATTCATTAGGAGCATTTCATTTAATGAGTGAAGCTACTCTATCTTGCAACATAAAGGTGTCTTTATTTTCGATAGCGAAGCAGAAGCTGTTCAAGCTGCCATCTTAATGCACGACATCGGACATGGTCCTTTCTCCCATGTGCTCGAGAATACATTAATCAAAGGGATAACACACGAAGAGATATCTTTAATGGTAATGAATTGTATTAACCAAGAAATGAATGGTGAACTTAATCTTGCTATTAAGATTTTCAAGAATGATTATCCAAAGCGTTTCCTGCATCAATTAATCAGTAGCCAACTTGATATGGATAGGCTTGACTATCTCAAGCGAGATAGCTTTTTTACAGGAGTAACTGAAGGTAATATAGGTTCGGCACGAATTATAAAAATGTTGAATGTTGTAGACGATACCTTAGTAATAGATGACAAGGGAATTTATTCAATAGAGAATTTCCTTACCTCTCGCCGTCTAATGTATTGGCAGGTGTATTTACATAAAGCTACAGTTGGATACGAAAAGCTTTTAATCAGTTTATTGCTTAGAGCTAAAAAGTTACTGAAAGATGGATATAAGCTATTTGCCTCTCCTGCTTTAGCTTTCTTTCTTGACAATGATGTAAATGCAGAATACTTCAAAAATAATGAAGAAACACTGAGACATTACTTGAGTTTAGATGACAGCGACTTATGGAGTGCTATAAAAGTATGGCAAAAATCAGAAGATAAAATACTATCACTTCTTGCTGATGATTTTATCAATCGTAAACTCTTTAAAGTAGAGATTCACGATGAGCCAATTTCACAAGAACAAGTAAACAGACGTAAAGAGCAAATTTGCAACCACTTAGGAATCTCAGAAGAAGAAAGCAACTACCTAATGCAGATTGATACAATACAAAAAGACATGTACGATATCAACGACGACCGTATTAGCATATTATCAAAAGATGGTAGTTTAAAAGATATAACAGAAGCATCTGAGATTTTAAACGTAGAACTATTATCTAAAAAAATTCGTAAATATTACTTTTGTTATCATCGAATATAACAAAAGTTTGTTATCTTTGCACTAACAAGCATTTATCATTTATTATATAGAATGGAATTTAACGCAAAACAAATCGCAGAATTTATACAAGGAAGCGTAGAAGGCGATGAAAAAGCAACCATTAGTACTTTCGCAAAGATAGAGGAAGGAAAACACGGTGCTATAAGTTTTTTGGCAAATCCGAAATATACTCATTATATATACGAAACTGAATGTTCTATAGTTCTCGTAGACGAAAGTATAAAGATAGAGAAGCCTACAAAAGCTACATTGATACGTGTAAAAAATGCGCGCGATTGTGTTGCAAAGCTTCTTCAGCTTTATGAAAGTATGAAGCCAAGAAAACAAGGAATAGATTCATTAGCGTTTATTTCTCCAAAAGCAACAATAGGAAAGAATGTCTATATTGGTGCTTTTGCATATATAGGCGATGGAGTTGTTATTGGAGATAACAGTATGATATATCCACATGCAACCATTATGGATAATGTAACTTTAGGAAACAATTGTATTATCTACCCTAACGTTAGCATCTACCATAATTGCAAAATCGGAGATAATGTTATTTGCCATTCTGGTAGTGTTATAGGTGCTGATGGTTTTGGTTTTGCTCCAAATTCAGAAACAAATAGCTATGATAAAATTCCACAAATAGGCATCGTTACCATAGAAGATAATGTTGAGATAGGAGCAAACACATGTATTGACCGCTCAACAATGGGAAGTACATATTTACGTAAAGGTGTAAAACTCGACAACCTTGTGCAGATAGCGCATAATACAGATATTGGGGCAAATACTGTTATGAGCGCACAAGTTGGTATTGCAGGCTCAACTAAAGTTGGAGAATGGTGTATGTTTGGTGGACAGGTAGGTATAGCTGGACATTTGAAAATAGGAAATAAAGTTTTTCTCGGTGCACAGTCAGGTGTATTGAGTAAATTAAAAGACAATCAATCTCTTATGGGAAGTCCTGCAATAGAGCCACGTAACTATTTTAAATCACAAGTCATATTTCAAAGACTTCCAGAGATTTACAAGCAGATAAACGTTTTACAGAAAGAAATTGAAGAATTGAAAAAGAACAAATAATATATATGGAAACAACAAAACAGAAAACACTAAAGGGAAGCTTTTCGCTCTTTGGGAAAGGTTTACATACAGGGTTAAGCCTTACTGTTACATTTAATCCAGCTCCAGATAATACAGGATACAAAATTCAACGAATTGATTTAGAGGGACAACCTATCATAGACGCTATTGCAGAAAATGTTGTTGATACACAACGCGGAACTGTAATAGCAAAAGGCGAGGCTCGTGTTAGCACAATCGAACACGGTATGGCTGCTCTATATGCAATGGGAATAGATAATTGTTTAATTCAAATAAACGGCCCAGAATTTCCTATTCTTGATGGTTCAGCAGCAATGTATGTTGATAAAATTAAAGAAATAGGTATTATAGATCAAAATGCTCCGAAAGATTATTATATTATAAGAAAAAAGATGGAGTATAAAGATGAACGAGGAAGCGTCATCACAATCTTACCCGATGAACAATTTTCTATAACTGCAATGTGTTCTTTTGATTCTAAATTTATTAGTAGTCAATTTGCAACACTTGACGATATTGATAAATTTGCTGATGAAATAGCACCTGCAAGAACGTTTGTTTTTGTTAGAGATATTATGCCATTGTTACAAGCTAATCTTATAAAAGGTGGAGATCTCGACAATGCGATTGTTATCTACGAGAAACAAGTAGACCAACCAACTCTCGATCAGTTAGCCGACTTACTTAAAGTTCCACACATGGATGCTACAAGCATTGGCTATATACAGAATAAACCTCTCATTTGGGATAATGAGTGTACAAGACATAAGTTATTAGATATTATCGGTGATGTAGCTTTAATAGGAAAACCTATCAAAGGACGTATTGTTGCAACTAGACCCGGTCATACGGTGAACAACAAGTTTGCAAGAATGATTCGTAAAGATATCCGCAAGCACGAAATTCAAGCACCTATTTACGATCCGAACGAAGAGCCTTTAATGGACAATATCCGAATACGTGAGCTTCTTCCCCATCGTTACCCTATGCAACTCGTTGATAAGGTAATAGCAATGGGAGCAACAACAATTGTTGGCGTTAAGAATATTACTGCCAATGAACCATTTTTTCAAGGACATTTTCCACAAGAACCTGTTATGCCTGGTGTTCTTCAAATAGAAGCTATGGCACAGTGCGGTGGACTATTGGTACTTTCTCAAGTAGAAGAACCAGAGAGATGGTCTACCTACTTCCTAAAGATAGACAATGTGAAGTTCCGTCAGAAGGTTATTCCTGGCGATACTTTATTATTCCGCGTTGAACTTTTAAGCCCTGTACGCCATGGAATTAGTTCAATGCAAGGTTATATGTTTGTTGGTGATAATGTTGTAGCAGAAGCTACATTTACTGCTCAAATAGTAAAAAATAAATAAATAGAATTATGAATACTATTAGCCCATTAGCATTCGTACATCCAAATGCAAAGATAGGTAATAATAATATCATCGGTCCGTTTTGTTATATTGATGACAATACAGTAATTGGCGATAATAATAAGTTGCTTAATAGTGTTACAATACACACAGGTGCACGAATTGGCAACGGAAACGAATTTCCCAGGTGCAAGTATTTCTACCAAGCCACAAGATTTGAAATTTCGTGGTGAAGAAAGTCTCTGTGAAATTGGTGATAATAATTCAATACGTGAAAATGTAACTATTTCGCGCGGTACAGCTTCAAAGGGAACGACAATTGTAGGCAGCAACAATCTTTTTATGGAAAGTATGCACATTGCCCACGACTGCATTATCGGGTCGAATATAATTATAGGTAATTCAACGAAATTAGCTGGAGAAGTAAAGGTAGAAGATTATGCTATTATCTCTGCCTCTGTTCTCTGTCATCAGTTCTGTAGCATCGGGTGTAATGTTATGATTCAAGGTGGAAGTCGGTTTTCGCAAGATATACCACCTTATATTATAGCAGGCAAAGAACCTATTCGATATGCTGGCATTAATATTATTGGGCTACGACGCAAAGGGTTTTCTAATGACCAAATAGACCAGATACATAATGCATACCGGTTAATCTATGGCGAAGGCACGCGAGAAGAGAATATACAAAAAATAAAAGAGACTTTGCCAATGACAAAAGAGATTCAACATATTATAGAATTTGTTCAAGCATCGTCTAGAGGAATTATTAAATAAATAGCATTGAAAATCCAAAGTCTTATTGTATTGACAGGTCCAACAGGTGTAGGTAAAACAGCTTTAACACTTGATATAGCACAGCATTATGGTATTGAGATTATTAATGCTGATTCACGGCAAATATACAAAGAATTGCAAATTGGAACAGCTGCGCCTACTAAAGCACAATTAGAACGAGTAAAGCATCATTTTGTTGCGAGTAAAAACGTTAACGATTATTACTCCGCAAGTCTTTACGAGCAAGATGTATTAGAATTGTTAAAGCAAATCCAGCATCTACTTACATTTTATCTGGGGGCTCGATGATGTACGTTGATGCTGTTTGCTACGGTATAGACGAGATTCCAACAATAGATAATAAGGTGCGACAAGATCTAATGAAGATGTATGAGACTGAAGGGTTGAATAAACTTTGTGATTTGCTAAAAGATTTAGATCCTGCTCATTGGGATATTGTTGATAAACAGAATCCTCGTAGAGTTCTTCATGCATTAGAAGTTTGTGTTCAAACAGGAAAGACCTATACTTCTTTTCGAACAAAACAAAGAAAAGAACGGCCATTCAATATAATAAAGATTGGTTTAAATTGCCCACGCGAAGATCTTTACAATCAGATTAATGCTCGCGTTGAAAATATGGTCGCATCAGGACTCATAGATGAAGCTTTGCGTATGTACAATCACCGCAATTTAAATGCTTTAAATACAGTTGGCTATAAAGAAATGTTCGAATATCTTGATGGACTGACTACATTAGATGAAGCTATTTTTAAAATACAAAGTAACACAAGGCAATATGCCCGTAAGCAATTAACTTGGTTCAGAAAAGATAAAGATATTCATTGGTTTCACCCAAATGAAATTAGAAAGATCATAAGACATATTGATAGTTATTTGGCTTAAAGAACATCTTTATAACACTATTGATATGGAACAACCTATATAAATTTATTTCGAATGAAAAAGTATAAGTAGATTATTCAAGAATATTATAAAAAGGATTTTTGTAATTTCTTTCCATGGTATATTAAGTTATATAAAGGTCGTGCATGGTATACAAAATTAGCATTGGGGGTTGTATCATTCTTTGTATCTATTTTTCTCTTTTTGGGTATGGTGGATATTAATTTCCTTTGGCTCTTCGGAAAATCTCCAGGCTTTGCAGAGATAAAGACCCCACCAACTTACGCTGCATCTGAGATATATAGTGCAGACTCTGTTTTAATAGGTAAGTATTTTAAGGAAAATCGTATACCTGTGAAGTATAACGAAGTAACTCCTACATTCTGGAATGCTTTAATAAGTACTGAAGATGAACGCTTTTACAGCCATCATGGAGTAGACTTTATGGGGATTGGTGGTGCCGTAAAAGATGCTTTAACACGTGATGGAGCTCGTGGTGCCTCTACCATAACGCAACAGCTTGCAAAAAATATGTTCCACATTAGGAATAAAGAATACTCTGGAGTATTAGGTAAAATTCCTGGTCTTAGAATGCTTATAGCCAAAGCCAAAGAATGGATTATTGCATATAAAATAGAGTTTATATATTCGAAGAACGAAATTCTAACAATGTATGCTAATACTGTTGATTTCGGAAATAATGCGTATGGCATAAAAACTGCTGCTCGCACCTATTTCAATACAACGCCACAGCATCTTACTACAGAACAAAGTGCAACTCTGGTTGGTATGCTAAAGGCTACAACTTATTATAACCCAATTTTGCATCCGGCAAACTCGCTCAACAGACGTAATACCGTTTTATACAATATGGTAACGCATGGACATTTGGCAAAGGCTGACTATATTAAATACTCTAAGTTACCTATGAAACTTGATGTGCATGTCGAAGAAAATTACGATGGAAGAGCACAATATTTTCGAGAATATGTAGCAGATTACCTAAAAGACTGGTTGAAAGATAACGATTACGACTTGTATAGTAGTGGCTTAAAAATATATACTACAATTGACACTCGGATGCAAAAGTATGCAGAGAATGCTGCGAAGAAGCAGATGCATAAGATTCAGCAAGACTTTAACAAACACTGGAGTGGACAAGACCCATGGCGTGATGAGAATGGAGACTTGGTTCCTGGCTTTATTGAGGGAATAGCTGAACGGCAACCTTTTTATAAACGGCTTGTACAAAAATACCATAATCAACCCGATAGTGTATTATATTATATAAATAAACCCCACAAGGTAAGGCTATTTGATTATGAAAAGGGCGAAATAGAAAAGGAAATGTCGTCTATGGATTCTATTCGCTATATGGTGCGTTTTATGCATTGCTCTATGATTGCAATGGAACCTGAAACTGGAGCTGTGCGAGCATGGGTTGGAGATATTGATTTTAAAACTTGGAAATATGATAAGGTTACGGCACAGCGACAACCAGGTTCAACCTTCAAACTTTTTGTCTATTCTGAAGCTATGAATCAGGGATTAGCTCCTTGCGATAAGCGTAGAGATGAATTCATAAGTATGCAGGTTCCTGATAAGAAAACAGGAATAATAAGAACCTGGATTCCACGTAATGCCAATGGAAATTATTCGGGAGATTCCATTACATTAAAAGCTGGCTTCGCACGAAGTGTCAATACAATAGCAGTACGATTAGGACAAGAAATGGGCATAAAGAATATTATTCGGACTGCACAAGAGATGGGTATTAAAAGTCCTCTTGAAAATGAACCTTCGTTAGCTTTAGGCTCAAGCGATGTAAATTTACTTGAACTAGTTAATGCCTATTGTACTGTTGCAAACGATGGCGAACATTGCGACCCTGTTGTGGTTACGAAAATAGTTGATCAACGAGGAAACGAAGTATATGTTGCTCCACACACCAACAAGCAGGTGTTACCATATCAAACGGCTTTCTTTATGCAGCAGCTATTAAAAGGTGGACTTACCGAACCTGGAGGAACCAGCCGCTCATTAAATCAATATATATTTAAAGATACCGATTGGGGTGGAAAAACTGGAACTTCTAACAATCATTCCGATGCTTGGTTTATGGCAGTAAGTCCAAAACTTGTTGTTGGCGCATGGGTTGGTGGAGAATATCGCAGCATTCACTTCCGAACTGGCGCATTAGGACAAGGGTCTAAAACGGCTCTTCCAATGTGTGGCAACTTCATCTACGATTTAATGCGCGATAAGGCTTTCCAGAAGTATCATGCAAATGGTTGCCTAATCCAGAAAGAGATATCGATCCTTCGATGTATAACTGCCAATCGGTTGTTCGAGCTAAACGGACGCCCGATAGTTTGCACACTCATTATAAGAATGAGCGAAAACAGCAACCAGACGAAGAGGTGCAGAACGAGGAAGAAGAGAATAATGTAGAGATAGAAAATGTACAAATGCCAACACATAATAGCGAAGAAAGTGGCAGACCTAAGAAGTCGAGACCATCGCGACAGCCATCTTCGCCTATCAATGCACCGAAACCTCGTATAGAGCCGCTTGAAATTTAATGAACACGCAAAGGCATTATGAATAAATGCATTAATATACTTGGAGAGGGAGCAGTTTATATACTCTTAGCAAGCAGTGTATATATAGTTTCGTGCAATAAGCGAATAGCTCCTCCCCCTAACCCAAAAGATACTGTTGCAGCTTCAGTGTTTACGCCAAATGCAAACGATACTACGTTAAATATTAATTTATCGAGCATTACCAATCTGGACTTTCCAAAATATAAAATAGTGGAACAGCAACCAATAGTTCCAGATTCTGTGAGTATTGCACTTGACGAAGAAACTGTAGCAAGTGGGAACTATTCTGCCTTATTAAACTTCACAACAGCTCCATCACAGACGTTCTACGAAAGTATAGAACAGGCAGCAAAGCAAGATACATGTTGGAAAATAAATAAAGATAACTATACCTACAACAGAAAAGATAAACAAGGCGGAATGTATCGACTAACCTTTAATAAAGGCAGTATGCAGATATCGGTAAGTCATCTTAATGCCGATATGATTAAAGATCATAAACATTGAACAGCAAGCATACAACTAAACCTATTTTGTATGCTTGCTTTTTTAACAGACAAACATTGCTTTCTCCATACCAAATGTGCAAAGCATAGAAACTACCACGCAAGCATACCACAAAAAGATAATACCTACTTAAAAAATCTACGTATTTCTTAACCTTCATTGTTTCCACACATTTTGTACCATCTCTGTCGTATAATCTACATCAACACATTACTTTACCGTAATTTACTCGCGTCTTCGTTGCCATTTATATGAGCCTTCCATATCAGTAAGATAGTGATTAAACATTATTATTTACACGTAAGTAAAACTCTACTTACACGTAAATAAAACAACACTTAGCCTTAAGAAATAACGCCTATGCTTATAAAAAGATGCGGATATGTATATGAGAAGGAAAAGAATATTGTGAGAAAATTATTGCACACTCGTATTGTCGTGTTTCTCGAACACTATCTCCCCCCAAAATTTGTTGCTAAACCACTTATCAATTATTTTAGATTATTTCCATCGCTCCCTATTCATCTTTCATTTGCCTGTTGGCATCTTTCCTGTCTTATCTTCTTTGACGTTGCTCACTACCAACAGAAATAAGGCTGGCAATATACTTAATTATCAAACAAAATCTATACATATTCTAACGACCGATTAAATAGATTCTCGATAGTATAGTCAAATAACTACCATACTCTAAACGTTGTCAATGTCCAGTAAGAAGGGGCGCAGTTAGTAATCTCTCAATTTAGACGCATATCTAACTTTAAATATTGTGCTTAAGTATTTCGTACGAATATAAATGTGTTTTGCAACTTATATTAGCACACTTTGTGTGCACCTTTGCCTACAATAACCGAATAGATTTCTGGTGCGTGTCCATATTTAGCTGCAAACTTAGTCGTAACATCAGTTACAAATTTGTTATAAACATCATCTTTCACAAGGTTAATGGTACACCCACCGAAGCCACCTCCCATAATTCTACTTCCTGTTACACCATCTTCGCGTGCAATGTTATTAAGGAAATCAAGTTCTTCACACGAAACTTCATATTCCTTACTTAAACCGTTATGGGTCTCAAACATTTTCTTGCCTACTGTTTCGTAATCTCCTTTCTCAAGCGCATTACACACTGAAAGCACACGATCTTTCTCACCAAGAACAAAATGAGCACGTTTGTAGTCTTCTTCGCTGACTTCTGCTTTCACGCTATCCAATTGCTCCAAAGTACAGTCTCTTAAGGTTTCAAATTTAGTTTCTGGATATTTGGAAGCTATTTGTTTTACAACATTTTCGCAACTTCTACGACGATCGTTATAAGGACTTCCTGCTAATTCGTGTTTTACCTTCGAATTTACTAGAATCAGTTTATAGCCTTTAGGATTAAATGGGAAGTATTTGAACTCACGGCTACGACAATCTAATCGCATTAACTTTCCTTCCTCTCCGAAGACACTAGCAAATTGGTCCATAATGCCACAATTAACACCTATATATTTATGTTCTGTAGCTTGTCCAGCAAGCACCATATCCCATTTTGAAACCTTATTGTCGCCGAAAAGATCGTTCATTGCAAAAGCAAAACAACTTTCGAGTGCTGCGCTTGACGACATACCAGAGCCAAGTGGGACATCGCCATAAATGCCGCATTGAAACCTTTTATATCTACATTCAGTTTCTTCATTTCTTGAACAATACCATAAATATAGCGTGCCCAAGTTGGTCGTGGTCCTTCAGTATCATTAACCTTAAATTCTACACGATCCTTGAGATCTATTGAATAAAGCATGATAGTATCAGTTCCGTTAGGGCGAACTTCAGCCATAATACCTTTATCCACAGCACCTGGAAAAACAAATCCACCATTATAATCAGTATGTTCTCCTATAAGATTTATACGTCCTGGAGCAAAATAGATGCTTCCTGTTTTACCATCAAAATGTTTTATGAAACGGCTTCTAACAATTTCTATATCCATATTTGTTTTATTTAAAGTGTTATTTAAGTGATATTTTCAGCATAAAAAAATGGCAAGCTGAATGCCTGCCATTAAAATAATATATCGTTTAATTGTTTTTTGATTGCCGTGAACCAACTAAAGCATAGAAAAGCAAATACGAAAGCATAGCTACAACTAACCAATAGCTATTGATATCGCCAATTTTAGTTGCTATTAAATCTTGAATTAATGGCATTACGCCACCACCAAAAACCATAGTCATAAACAAGCCAGAGGCAGCTGCTGTATATTTACCAAGACCTTCGGTTGCAAGATTGTATATAACACCCCACATAACGGAAGTACATAGACCGCATAGAACTATGAATACTACATTAGTGGGAACTTCTGCACCAATTAGCTTCCAATGAGTAATATCGGGAATTATAAGATTCATTTTACTTGTTTCGGGCATAAATATAGCAACAAGCAGTAATGAAATTGCAACAATTGATGTAGTGGTAAGCTGTATGCGAGACGACACTTTACCACTGATAAAGGCACTAACAAAACGTCCTACAAGCATTAACAACCAGTAAAAACCTGAAATAAGACCACCTACAGCAGCACTTCCAAGTATGCCACCTTTTGAAATAGGCTCACTTAGATAAAACATGAGTTTGCTAGGAATACCTACTTCAATTCCTACATAGAAGAATATTGCAATGATACCTAGTTTCAATTGACGATAACCTAATGCTCCTTTAATACCACCTAAAACATCAGACTTTTCTGTTTCTGGTTCTGTAAGCTTCGTAAACCAAACTATACAGAACGAGAAAGCAAAAATTGCCAACGCAATAAGCAGTAAAGGTGTAACAACTTTTAGTGATGTTTGCTTTGTTATTTGACCTATCATAGAACCAGTGAGAATTGGAGTCAATGTCGCTGCAAGAGAGTTTAATGAACCTCCTGTTTGTATAAGTTGGTTACCGCGATTTCCTCCTCCACCAAGAAGATTCAGCATTGGGTTTACAACAGTATTGAGGATACATACACAGAGACCACAAACAAATGCACCGAGAAGGTAAATAATATATGTATTGAGAGAATTTCCGTCCATTTTGCTTGATATTAACTGTATACCAATACCAATAAGCCCTAATGCTAAAGCCGAAAGAGCAGTTTTTTTATATCCATATCTTGTAATCATCATACTAGCAGGAATACCCATAAAAAAATAAGCAACAAAGTTCATCATGTTACCCATCATGCCTGCCCATTCATAATGTTCCTTCCAAATAATTCCAAATGGCGCTGCCATAGTTGTTACGAAGGCGATCATAGCAAATAGAAATACCATAGTAATAATTGCCACCAATGCTCCCCGTTTCTTAGTTTGATTTTCCATTGTTTATATATTTCCGTTTTATTAATCAATCTTATATATCTTGCTTTTATTTCTCTACACCGAATTTATAGATAGTTTTTTGCTTATATTCCCTACATGGCTCCAAAATAACAGAAGGGAAGTAAGGGCGATTAGGACTATCAGGAAAGTGTTGTGCTTCAAAACAGATAGCACTACGACGTGGGAAAGTTGCTCCATGTTGCCCTTTATATCCATTAGCACCATTATCTGTATATACCTGGAGTCCCGGTTCGGTTGTAAATACTTCCATTATTCTGCCACTTTTAGGATCTTTAATTCGCGCTGCAAACGACAGTTCTCCTTCTTCTTTTTTATTCAGCACGAAGCAGTGGTCATAGCCTCCACCTATCTTTATTTGTTCATGTTCTGCATCAATATCCTGACCAACTAATTTAGGTTGCCGAAAATCGAATGGTGTCCCAGCTACTTTTAAGACTTCACCTGTTGGAATAGATGTTTCATCAATGGGAATATAGAAATCGGCATTGATTTGGCATTCTAAGTCCTCAATAGTTGGAGTCGGATTAGCTATACCTGCCAAAGAAAAGAATCCATGATTGGTAAGATTTATTATTGTCTTCTTATTGGTTTTTGCAGAATACTTTATAATCAGTTCGTCATCATCGGTAAAAGAATATGCAACCCACACTTCAACTTCGCCAGTAAAGCCTTCTTCCCCGTATGGCGATGTATATTTCAGTACAACGGCATGTTCATTTATCTGAACAGCGTCCCAAACTTTGGTGTTAAATCCTTTTTTACCTCCATGCAATGAATTAGGACCATTATTAATGGCTATATTGTATTCTTTTCCGTCCAATTGGGAAATGTCCTTTAGCAATACGATTGCTATAGCGACCAATGAGTGTTGAAAGATAAGGTTCTGGCGAATTGATAACATCGTGAATATTATCATGCCCTTGTATGATGTTTGCCAAATTTCCATCTCTATCTGGAACCATAATGGCAACAATCGCACCACCATAATTAGTGAAGGCTATTTCGTTACCTTTTGCATTCTTAAGTATATAAAGATCTGTTCTCTTACCATCTATTATAGTCTGGAAATCTTCGTGTCTCAGACCACACACATAATTTGTCGCTTCGGTATTTACCATGATTTTCTGATTTTAGTTACATGTCTATATTGCAAAGGAAACAAAAATAACCGATAACCACAAACTATTTCAAAGTAAAAGGAGTTTTATCGTGTGTTAAAAACAATTAAAGGCAAGAACTCTTTAATCTTGCCTTTAACTGGAGTATATTATTACTAGAATTTACTTAAAAGGTCAGCAACAACATAACTTGAGCCTCCAACAAATATAAAGTCGTCTTCGTCTGACTCGCTTAATGCTTGCTTATAAGCTTCTTCAACATTAGTAAAGGCTTTACCTTTAAGTCCATATCGCTCACCAACTTCTGCAATTTTTTCTACAGCAAAAGCACGCTTCGTACTGGGTTGTGTCCAGTAATAATGAGCATCTACTGGCAAAAGCTTCATCACAGACTCTATATCTTTATCGTCTACCATTCCAAAAACTATGCGTAGATTGAGGCATTTCTGATTTTTAAGTTGTAGTGATAAGTCTTTCCAACCTGCTTCATTATGTCCTGTATCACAAATAACAATAGGATTTTCTTGTATTTGTTGCCATCTACCCATTAAACCTGTTGCTTCACACACATTTGAGAAACCTTTTGCAATGCTGTCAATATTTCTAATTATCTGATTATTGTAAAGTTGCATCACAGCCGTTAGCAGTGTGTTGGTATTCTTTTCTTGATAAACTCCACCCAATTCACCTTCAATTGTACCAAACAAGCGTGTTTGATAAGTGCGACCTCCCTTCGGATTAGCAGTTGCCGATAATACCATAGGAAAATCTTCGGCAAATACTATCATAGCATCCATCTTTTGTGCCTTTGCTTCAAAAACGACACGAGTATCGGGCGTTGCTTCACCAATTACGACTGGAGTATTCTGCTTTATAATCCCAGCTTTTTCGTATGCAATCTTTGGTAATGTATCGCCCAAAAATTGAGTGTGGTCAAGCGAAATATTGGTAATAATTGAAAGTAGCGGATTAATAATATTAGTACAATCTAAACGACCACCTAATCCTACTTCTATAATAGCAAAGTCTACTTTCTGTTCTGCAAAGTATTTAAAAGCCATTGCAGTAGTCAGTTCAAAGAACGATGGATGCAATGGTTCAAAGAACTTGCGATGACTTTCAACAAAATCAATCACATATTCTTCTGAAATCATCTTGCCATTTATTCTTATGCGTTCTCTAAAATCAACAAGGTGAGGACTTGTGTAAAGTCCAACTTTATAACCATCAGCTTGCAATATTGCTGCCAATGTATGTGAACATGAACCCTTACCATTACTTCCTGCAATATGAATAGAACGGAAATTTTGATGTGGATTTCCAAAGTACTCGTCTAATGCGAGAGTTGTTGATAAACCTTCTTTATAAGCAGAAGCACCCACATGTTCAAAAACAGGGGTGCTATTATACAAGTATTCTGTTGTTTCTTCGTAAGTCATTTCTATTACTTTTCAGTCTTTAAATTTTAGCTGAATAGTTTCTTGAAGTTATCAAATATTGAGCGTTTCGTATGAGCGTCTCCTTTGAAGTTATCGCTTTCTTTAAAATCTTCAATGGCTTTGCGCTCTGATTTCGATAACGTTTTAGGCACATAAACACTTATTTGAACAATAAGGTCTCCTATTCCGTTACCGTAACCTTGCACTGCAGGAAGTCCTTTACCTCTTAAACGAAGAGTTTTACCGGGTTGTGTACCTTCCTCTATCTTTATTTTTACAGAACTACCATCTATCGTAGGAATCTCAGCTTGACCACCTAAGACAGCTGTTGGGAAATCGAGCAATAAATTGTAGATAACATTTTGTCCATCGCGAATAAAAGTATCGTTGTCCTCTTCTTCGATATAAACTTGTATGTTACCCGCTATACCATTATGTTTACCTGCATTACCCTTACCAGGTACATTCACTACCATTCCTTCGGCAACACCTGCTGGAATATTAATCTCAACAACGTCTTCGCCTTTTACAACGCCATCACCATGACAATGTGTACACTTATTCTTTATAATAGTGCCTTCTCCACCGCATACATGGCAAGTTGTTTGTGTTTGCACCATACCAAATATGCTTTGTTGGGTACGAATTTCCATACCACTACCGTGACAGTTTGGACAGGTTTCTGTTCCACTTCCATTTTCTGCACCAGTTCCGTGACAGTGTTCACAGGCTACGTCTTTACGTACCTTAAATTTCTTAGTAACACCTGTGGCAATCTCTTGCAAAGAGAGCTTAACTTTCAAACGTAAATCAGAGCCTCTATATTTTGGTGTTTGATGACCTCCACCACCAAATCCACCGAAACCTCCGCTTCCGTGTCCCCCGAACACATCACCAAACATAGAGAAGATGTCGTCCATTGAGAAACCACTACCACCAAACGGATTACCACCTCCCATATTAGGTCCATCGAATCCAAACTGATCGTATTGTTGTCGCTTCTGTGGATCACTTAAAACACTATATGCTTCTGCTGCCTCTTTAAATTTCTCTTCAGCATTAGCATCATCTGGATTCCTATCAGGGTGATATTTAATAGCAAGTTTCCTATAAGCCTTTTTATTTCATCGCCCGATGCGTCTTTTGCAACGCTCAGAACTTCATAATAGTCTCTTTTTGTCATCTGGTATTTATCATAAAATGAAAGGCTCTTGTAAATATTCAAGAGCCTAGATTACTCAATCTATAGTTTTTATTGACCAACTGCTACTTTTGCATGCCGTATAACCTTATCGTTTAAGGTATAACCAGTTTGCACACAATCTATTATCTTACCTTTCTTATCATCGCCCATTCCTGGTACCATTGCTATTGCTTCATGATAATCCACATTGAAATCTTTACCATCGGTATCAATCTTCTTTACACCAATGTTTTCTAAGACTTTCAAAAACTTCTTATAAATGAGCTCGAAACCTTCTTTAATTGCGGTCGAATCTTCAGTTTTATCGGCAAGTGCACGCTCAAAATCATCGAGAATAGGAAGAACTGCTGTAACAGTTTTTTCGCTGCCATTAAGTATAAGTTCTGTTTTCTCTTTCAGTGTTCGTTTCTTATAGTTCTCAAACTCTGCATACAGACGTATATACTTATCTTTCCACTCGTTAGCTTCTGTTTTATCGCTTTCCTGTGTAGATTCTGATTCTGCCACTTCCTCATTATCTATTTCAGGCGATGCCTCTTCCATAGTAGGCGTTTCGTTCTGTAATTCGGGAGCTTCGTCCTCTATTCTTATTTTCTTATTCTTTTTGCTCATAATAATAAATCTTTTGTTTTAGAGCTACAAATAGTGTGCCAACATAATAAGATTCTGTTGTGCTATTCTATCTGATAATAGTCTTAAACCTGATACATTTTAGCTTTCTGTTCCTTAATCTGGTCGTCGTGAATGTATTCATCGTAACTCATAAGCTTGTCAATTGTACCGTTTGGAGTTAATTCGATGATACGATTAGCAACAGTTCCTATAAATTCGTGGTCGTGAGAGCTAAAGAGAATATTACCTTTAAAGCCTACAAGATTATTATTGAATGCCTGAATGCTTTCCAAATCGAGGTGGTTCGTAGGAGTGTCGAGTATTAGGCAGTTTGCATTTTGCAGCTGCATTCTTGCAATCATACAACGCATTTTCTCGCCTCCAGAAAGTACATTAACTTTCTTTCAACCTCTTCTTGTTTAAACAACATACGACCAAGGAAGCCTTTCATTACTACCTCGTTGCCTGGACCATATTGCGAAAGCCAATCAACAAGATTTAAATCACAATTAAAATATTTGGTATTGTCCAGTGGTAAGTAAGCTATTGTAATAGTTACACCCCAGTTGTAGGTACCTGCTTGTGCTTCGCGTTCACCATTAATGATATCGAATAAAGCTGTCATTGCTTTAGGGTTACGAGACAAAAATACTATTTTCTGTTCTTTCTCTACATTAAAATTAATATGGTCAAATAATATTGTCCCATTTTCATCAACAGCCTTCAAATCTTGAACTTCTAAGATTTGATTACCTGGTTCGCGCTCCATTTGGAAGATAATTCCAGGATATTTACGACTTGATGGACGAATTTCCTCTACATTTAGTTTCTCAAGCATCTTCTTACGTGAAGTTGTTTGCTTGCTTTTTGCCACATTGGCAGAGAAACGACGGATAAATTCTTCTAACTGCTGTTTCTTTTCTTCGGCTTTCATTTTTTGGTTTTGTGCTTGACGTAAAGCTAATTGAGAGCTTTCGTACCAGAACGAGTAGTTACCAGCAAACACTGTAACTTTACCGAAGTCGATATCAATTGTTTGTGTACTTACAGCGTCGAGGAAGTGACGGTCGTGTGATACAACAAGTACTGTTTGTGTTTCTTCTATTTCGCCGAGATAATCTTCCAACCACTCTACTGTTTCAAGGTCGAGGTCGTTGGTAGGCTCATCGAGCAAAAGGTTGTCGGGCTTTCCGAAGAGTGCCTTTGCCAACATTACACGCACTTTTTCTGTGTTTGACAAGTCGCCTACTTTTTTTTGGTGTGCATCTTCTTTCACTCTAAATGTTGTAATAATTGGGCTGCTTCGCTTTCAGCTTCCCAACCATTCATTTCGGCAAACTTTAGTTCCAAATCGGCAGCACGGTTTCCGTCTTCTTCGGTCATTTCTGGTTTTGCGTAAAGTTCTTCACGCTCTTTCATATTCTTCCAAAGTGGTTCGTGCCCCATAAGCACCGTGTCCATTACCTTAAATTCATCGTATTTAAAGTGGTCCTGTTCCAATACCGACAAGCGTTCTCCAGTTCCTAATGTGATAGTTCCTTTGTTTGGCTCTAAATCGCCTGAGATAGCACGAAGCAATGTTGATTTTCCTGCTCCATTGGCTCCGATAACACCATAGATATTTCCTGGAGTAAATTTAATATTAACGTCCTTATACAGAACTCGTTTTCCGAATTGAACGGCAATGTTTGAAAGTGTAATCATTGTTTGTTTAAAATCCTTTTTTCTTATTTGAGCGCAAAGGTACAACAATAATGTGACACTTGCAAGAACTACAATCTATGTCGTGTCATAAGTAAAAAATAACACATCACCTATATATACGTTTATAATAGTCAGAACTACTCATTATTTTACTATATCTCAAAAGGATATCAACCCAAATTTAACATCTATCATAGTATATTTCCGCAGTTATTGTCCGCTTAAGTCTTGGCTACAGAGCTTATATCCCTAAAAGATTTTTTTTACTGATACATAGTTTAACCTTAATTTATTGTATATGATAGTTGCGTGTATTGAATGGTTACCGCATTACCATATCTATACGATATATTCGAATATATTTTTACCTTCTGTGATTATAAGTTTTTTTGCCACTTATGCATCGCACTATTTTTGGTTCTATAAAGTGTCTATTATTCTAGCATAGATTTTAAACTTGTGTATAACTAATACAGCAGGCATAACACGAAAGTATTTATAGAAAGTTGCTAATATAATAAAAAATTGTCTGGTCAAATCAAGAGAAAACATTATGATATCTAAAATACAACTGACAGATATCTAAAACACAACTGACAGATATCTGAAACGAACGTTACAGATATCTAAAACAAGAGAGACTATATTTAACCAATGTTTATAAACACCTATGGCTTCTTTCTTAACTGATAATCAGTTTGATTTTTAGCTTGCGTATTCCACGTTCGCTTCCATTATTGTCAAATGGTATCATCGGATTTTCGAGGAAATTGAAAATGTAATCTCTGCATTTGACTAAGCCTTTTCTGAACGTAATAAACTTTTTACCAAGCTCCTCTATATTCTGTTTGAGCAGATTGTCTAAACGTCGGAGCCATGACACCTTGTCTATAACGTCGTTCGGATTGGTATTCCGCTCGTGAATGGCTTCACGGAACAGATTGGTTACTTTCCCAGACCACTCTTGCTCAGTGTTCAACTCTGATAGAATTTCCTTGATTACGGGTTTCAACTCTGGAATGGAAATAACCTGCGTCACATAATCAAGCACACGTTCTGAATCTGATAAATATTCTCCGCAACGAGTACAATAGTTGGGTACCTCATCAATTATCTCGTCAGGTATGGAAGAGCAAGACAACTTATGCCCATCATGCCCCTTTTGTCCTCCCGGCTTCTTACCACTTGGCTTACGGAGGCTTCTTGTTCTTCTGATAACCTAATCATTTATATGCTCCTTGCTTGGAGGAGTACTGCTGTTATTAGAGTTTTTGTCAAGATTTTCATACTTAGCCAAACGTTCCCGTAAGTTTATAAGTTCCGTATCTTTCTTACGAATTTCAAGGTTCAGAGCATTTATGTTACGGTTCAATTTGATAATCTCAGCATACTGCTGATTGACAGTTCAACGCAATAATCGTATCTCTTCCGTTATGCCTTGTAATACTTTTGATATGTCCGTAACTTGCTCTTTCATAGGTATAAAGGTGCAAAGAAAATCTGAAATATGCAAGAAAGATGGGTATTTTTATAACCTTTATACGAAGATTTTAGAGGTGGGAATACTGACTGAACGATACCGCTGAATAGTTACTAAAAATCATCTACATTTTAATTAAAAACTAAACTGGTTTTTTTGTCTTATACCAATAAGAACTTATATTTCATATACGTAATATTCGCTATTCTATGAGCTTTTGAAATTTAAAAATAATAAGCTAAGATATTTATTTTAACTATATTGAGAAGAAAAAAATATATTTTATATAAGGCTCATCAAACATCAATAACGAAAAAAATATTCAAAAATTTCCTTTTTCAAAGAATATTTTGTTACTTTGCAACGTTAAATAATTCAATTTATATTAAAAAGATATGCAGAAGAAGTTGATACTCGCTGTGGTTGCACTCTGCTGTTCTTCTGTAGTTGTCGGTCAAAATACAAAAACCGACACTATACAGCAAGAACAATTGCAAAATGCAATGGACGAATCAGCATTTACATTCACAGAAGCACAGTTAGGAGAGGATAACGACAGAAGTTCAGATGTTACTATATTAAATTCAAATAGTAATGTGTATGCTTCGGAAGTAGGTTTTTTATATTCACCATTGCGTTTTAGATATCGTGCACTAAATCCAAAATACAACGATGTATATATTAACGGTGCACCTATGAACGATATGGAAAGTGGACAATTTCGCTACTCATTAATTGGTGGACTAAACCAACAAACACGAAATGTTGATTTTGCACTTCCATTCGAAAATAATAATTTTTCTCTAACAGCAATGGCAGGAAGTAATAACTACGACTTTAGAGCAGGCTCTATGGCAGGCGGTCATCGTATTACATTGTCAGGAGCCAATCGTAATTATACTTTAAGAGGAATGTATACTTATGGGAGTGGATTCAATAATAAAGGCTGGGCATTTGCAACCAATATTACCTATCGATGGGCAAATCGTGGATATGTAGAAGGAACATTTTATAATGCTCTCTCTTATTTCTTCGGTGTTCAAAAGAAATGGAATAATGGACATTCTTTGAGTTTTTCTACATGGGGTAATCCAACTGAACGTTCATCACAAGGAGCAAGTACAGACGAAGTTTACTGGTTGGCAAATAATTATCAATATAATCCATATTGGGGGTACCAAAATGGTCATCGACGTAACAGTCGTGTTGTTAATGATTTTGCACCTGCTGCGATCTTTACTTGGGATTGGAACATTAACGATAAAACAACACTTACTACAAGTTTGTTTGGAATGTATTCTATGTATAAAAGTACCAAGCTAAATTATAATAATGCAGATAACCCCCAACCAGATTATTGGAAAAATTTACCTAGTAGTTATTATGATGTGTGGAATGAACAAGACACTCGTTATCGTACTGCACAAGCTTTTGCAGATTGGAATACTGCAGTTAATTGGTGGAGAAATAAAGAAAACAGACAAATACAATGGGACAGACTGTATTATGCTAACCGACAAGCTGCAGCAAATGGACAAGATGCCCTTTATTATGTTCAGGCTAAACACAATAATAATACAACCATAACCTTATCTTCATCGCTCAACACGCATATAGGCAAAGATAAAGTCTTTAATGTTGGCTTAATGATAGGGCAAATCTTGGTCGACATTACCAGACTATGGAAGATTTGTTAGGTGCAAAAAGCTTTCATAATGTGAATACATACGCCATTGGGACTTATTCTGCTAACGATCCACGCATTCAATATGATTTAAATACAATGGGTACACGAGGATTAGGTGCTCTAGTTTACGAAGGCGATAAGTTTGGTTATGACTACAATATAAACGTACGTCGTGGTACTCTTTGGACTAATTTTGCACAAACTTTTGGTAATATTCACTACATGTTAGGTGCTAAAATAGGATACGATAATATGTACAGAAAAGGATATATGCGTAATGGAATGTTCGCAGATAATTCTTTTGGAAAAAGTAAACACGCAGATTTTGTTACAGGTGGTGGTAAATTCAGTGGAACTTGGACGTTAGGCAGTGGTAATGCTATTTCGTTTGGTTTAGGCTATGAGCAACGAGCACCACAAGCAAGCAATGCTTTCATATCGCCAGAAATGAATAATGACTTTGTTGGAAATTTACGTAATGAACGTATATTCTCAAGTGAAGTAAGCTATCAATATATTGGAAGTTGGTTACTCGCTAATTTTAGTGCTTATTATAATCATCTAACCCACGTAACAGAATGGCAAAACTTCTACTTTGACGATGGCAATTCATTTACTTACGTCAGTATGACTGGAATTAAGAAGAATTACTATGGTTTAGAATTGGGACTTGACTTTAAACTCACAAGTTTCTTAAATTTTAAAGCATTGGGCACGTGGAGCGAAGCTAAAAATATAAATAATGCAGATGTAGTTTATATGAATTCTACAAAAAGTACTTTGTATAAAGATGTAGTTTACAACAAGGGAATGAGAGAAAGTGGCACACCTTTATCTGCATATAGTGGTATTCTTAGCTTCCACCAGAAAGGTTGGTTTATCGATTTAAGTGGAAACTACTATGATAGAATATATCTTTCATACGCACCAAGTCTTCGTTATAGAAATACTTTACGAACAATGGGAACACAATTTGGAGGAATGGATGCGGAAGGAAATTATACACCATATAACCAAAGCAAAGGAAAAGGTGGTTTTATGCTTGATGCATCTATTGGCAAAAGCATATATTTAAAACGAAGAAGTCTTTCCATTAACTTAATTATAACCAACCTATTAAACAATCAGAAAATAGTTTCTGGAGGTTACGAACAAAGTAGAAGTAGTTATACTGTTAATCAAACAACGGGTGAGACAACTGCTCGTGCATACGATTTTAATAAAAACCCGAAAAAGTATTATGTTAATGGCATTAACGGAATGTTGAATGTTGCCTACAAATTCTAAAATAGACAAAAGAATATGAGATACATAAAATTTATAATGATAGTAGCAATCTGCTCTCTTTTTGCTTCATGTATGGGCGATAGTTATGCAGAAACTGATGAAAATATGCCATCTCCTTACGGCAATAACGAATTAAAAGAAACGAATTTAATTTCTATTGCCAATCTCAAAGCAAAATTTGCAACACCAATAAACACCGATTACCGTGATGGCAAGAGTTACGAGCAAATAACAGAAGATTTGCAAATAAAAGGAATTGTAACAAGTTCGGATGTTGCTGGTAACATTTATAATGAACTTGCAATACAAGATAAGACAGGAGCTATTATTATATCAATCGGTCAAAGTGGTCTTTATGGGTTTCTTCCTATTGGAACAGAGATACTCATAGATTTGAAAGATCTTTATATTGGTAATTACGGAAAACAAGCACAAATAGGAGTTCCAACAAAAATGCTAAAGGTGTAATGTCTATTGGACGTATTAGTCGTATTGTATGGGATACCCATTACAAGATTCTTTCATCAAATAATTCTATAGAAGCAAAAGAGTTTGCAGATGGTTCTGCACCTACAAACTGGACATTTGATAATGATGCAGGTAGACTTGGAATTATTCGTAATGTTAGTTTCAAATCGAGTACACCTTCAGTAAATGGAACATTTGCTAATTCTTCTGGAGGTGCTGGTAGTGTTTCGTGGACTTTAAATGAACAAGATGGTAATAAAGTAATTGTATATAACAGTAACTTCGCAAAGTTTGCAAATGCCAAAGTTCCAACTGGAAAAGTTAATATAACAGGTATTTTTAAGCGTTTCAATAATCAATGGGAGATTATTATACGTTCGCTTGATGATATTCAACCAGTTGCTCCAGCCGAAAAGACTATTTATAGTAACTCTTTTGCAGAAGCACCAACTGATTGGAAATTAGAACAAGGGACACTCCCTACTGGTATAACATTTGTTTGGAAATGGATTTCGCCTACTTATGGAATGAAAGCTTCTGCATTCGTAAATGGACAACGTTACGAAACACATGCACGTGCAATTTCTCCTCTTATAGATCTTACAAAAGTTACACATGCTACGCTTTCTTTTGACCATGCAGCGCGTTACTTTGACAACTTTGATAATGAACTTAAAGTACAAATATCCACAGATGGAAATATATGGAAAGATTTAACCATAGACAAGAAACCAACTGGAGAAAATTGGAACTTTGTAACAGCAAAAGCAGATTTAACACCATATTGTGGTAAGAAGGTTTTCATAAGTTTCTTCTATAATAGTACAACTACAACTGCTGCAACATGGGAATTTAAGAACCTCGTAATAAAATAAAATATTGAAAATTAACAAATAAAGAGAAAACAAGTATGAAGAAGTTTATCTATTCTGTTTTAGCATTAGCTTTTGCGGCTTATACGCTCACAAGCTGTGAAGATGTGCCTGCACCATATAATACAACATTTGATGATAATAATAATAAACCAGAACCTTCCAATATGGTTGCAAAAGGTATTGGTACAAAAGATGATCCTTTTAATATTGTAGCAGCACAAAATTATATAACTAAAGGAGAAAATCTTGATAAAGAAGTATATGTAAAAGGAATTATTGTAAGTATTAAGGAAGTCAATACACAGTATGGAAATGCTACTTACTATATTTCTGATGACGGCACAACTTCCAATCAATTTTATGTTTTTCGTGGGAAGAACTTAGGTAATGAAAGTTTTACAAATGCCAATGAAATAAAAACAGGTGATGAAGTTATTATTTGTGGTAAATTAATGACTCATACAAATGGAGTTAAGCAACTTGGACAAGGAAACTATATATATTCACTCAATGGTAAGACCCAAAACACAACACCAAGTGCAAACATTGGGTTAGATGTAACATTCGATAAAGATATAGCAGCCTTTAGTATATCTAATTTAAAGACACTTCCTGCAGATTTAACACAGGTTTGGACACATGATGCGAAATATAAACAAATGAAAGCAAGTGCTCGTGCAAATAATGTAAACTACGAGACACAAAGTCGTCTTGTTTCACCAGCATTCAGTTTGAAAGGTGTAAATACAGCAACACTTACTTTTAATAATGCATTGAACTTTTTGAAAACTATGCCACTTAACAATGCAATAAAGGTTTTTGTTTCGACTGATGGTAATAACTGGGAATCGGTAGCTATAAATAATCCCCCTTCAGGTAATAGTTGGACTTTCGTTGATTCTACCTGCGATTTGAACAAATATACAGGAAAAGAGAAAGTATTCGTTGCATTTGAATATAACAGCACCACAGATATTGCTCCTACATGGGAAATTAAGACTGTAACTGTTAAGTAAAAAATATATTAATAATTTGGCAGGCTGCAGAATTATTTGTAATTTTGTACCCTATAAGTATGTACGATGAATAATTATTTTATTCTGAACATAAACATAACGATTTTTTATTAATAATAAATATATAAAGCAAAATGAAAAAAGGTATTCACCCAGACAACTATCGCCCCGTCGTATTCAAAGATATGTCCAACGGCGATATGTTCCTTTCAAAATCTACATGTAAATCTAACGATACTGTAGAATTTGAAGGCGAAACTTACCCAGTGGTTAAAGTAGAAATCTCAAGTACCTCTCACCCATTCTATACAGGTAAGAGTAAACTTGTGGATACAGCTGGTCGTGTAGATCGCTTCATGAACCGTTATGGTAAGTTGAAGAAATAAAACAAATATACCACACAGTATAAAGTGCGGTCAAACGTAGTTGCATATGCGTTTGATCGCACTTTTTTTATACGAATGAAATTTATGTACAAATATAAACTTTGAGATAAATGAGAAAGAATAGAAGTTTAGTAGAAACAAGTGTTATATTTCTTGTTGCAAGCATTTTTCTTTTTTCGGCTTGTAATAAAGATCATAATGATAACGAGAAGACAGCTATATCAAATAATAACTCAAATCAAAATTTTCCTAATCCTTATACACATCGGTTAGAATTTCCAAAAATACGAGGAGGGAAAAGTATAATAATCACCCATATTGACCAAAGTACCAATGAAGTGAACTATAGTCTCGAGTGGGACGGAGAAAAGAAATCGAATCGTTGGACGTGCTATCAAATATACAACAGTAATAGTATATGGAATACAGGTAGATGGTATGGAAATCCTCAATATCCAGCTGACCCATTAATCTCTTCTTCAATGACCTTCGGTTACGATCCATATTGGGGAACAGGATACGATCACGGACATCTTTGTCCATCAGCCGATAGAAGAAGTACAGAAGAGGCACAAAGACAAACTTTTTACTTAAGCAATATGCAGCCACAACTTAGTGCATTTAATGGAAGTGTGAAAGGTGGTGGAATATGGCTAACAATGGAAAATAAAATACGAGATTCATTTAAGATGGAATCAATTGATACAATGTATATATGTAGAGGTGGTACCATTGATCAAACTTCACAAGTAAAAGCCTTTCTTCGCAATGGCTTTATTGTACCAGGATATTTCTTTTCTGCAGCTCTGTTAAAATATTATAGCAAAACACAAAAGAAATGGGAATATAAGGCTATTGGATTCTGGTTTAAACACGAAAACAATCAAGCTGCATCGCTCAAACCTTATGTTGTAAATATAAAACAACTTGAAGAACTCACGAATATAGATTTCTTCTGTAATCTTCCTGACGATATTGAAAGAAAGGTAGAAGGAATTGACAAAGATATTATCATTAGATTGTGGAATATAAAATAATTTTCGCTGGAACCTCAGGATTCCAGGAAATGATTTATAAGTTTTTGCAGAAAGAAAATGGCAAATAGAAGAAATTACATAATTTGAAAACAAGAATATTATAGCGTGATTAGTGAAATATACACAAGTAAGAATAAAAGCATTTAAAGATACTGCAGAATATCGCTTATCTCACTAACTGTAACTAAATTCGTGTGGTCGTATTCATCAATATATTCGTGTTGCCACAATGTTTTAGATGGTACATAAATGGCATTTCCACCTAATTCTAACACTGGAGCAATATCAGAACGGAATGAATTTCCTACCATTACAAGTTCATTTACAGAACAATTGAAACGCTTACAAAGGTATTCATATTCATCGGAAGTCTTATCGGATACTACAATAGTTGCATCGAAAAAAGATTGCAATCCAGAACGTCGCAGTTTATTTTCTTGATCCAATAGTTCACCTTTAGTAAAAACTACCATCTTATATTTACGTTGCACATTGTTTAATGTCTCAAGCACGCAGCGGACACCCTGCAATGGAGTTGCAGGCATATTCAAAAGTTTTTTTCCACAATTTAAAATCTGACCAATTTTATTGGCTGACAATTCTCCATTACTAATCGAAATTGCATTCTCTATAAGCGAAAGTACAAAGGCTTTACAGCCATAACCTAACAAAGGCATATTAGCTGTCTCTGTTTCAAATAATCTCGATGAAATTTCAGTAGCCGTTCCATAATCGCTTAATATACTTTGGTATTCCTTTTCCACAGCATCAAAATGCGATTGACAATCCCACAGAGTGTCATCAGCATCAAAAGCAAGCAGTTTTATCTTATCTTTTTCTATCATTCGGCAAAATTACTAAATAAAATATGAAAAACATTCTATATTTGCTATTTACACTAAAGGTCGTCAAAAAAATATAGTACCTTTGTAACACTAACAATATTAAGCTCACAAAACATAAACATATATGACACTTCAACAATTAGAATACGTAATGGCAGTTTATCGTTGTAAACACTTTGCGAAAGCAGCCGACTATTGCAATGTTACCCAACCCACTCTAAGTTCGATGATTCAGAAGTTAGAAGAAGAGTTAGGCGTAAAGATATTCGACAGACGTAAACAACCCATTAAGCCTACTGTTGAAGGAATGCTCATCATAGAGCGAGCTTGGAATATTCTCGTGCGAGCAAAGCAACTGAAGGAAGTTATTGAAGAAGAACGACAAATTCTTCAGGTACCTTCCACATTGCTGTACTACCTACCATAGCACCTTATCTTATTCCACGTTTTCTTCCACAACTAATGAACGACTATCCACAGTTAGATATTAGGGTTAGCGAAATGAAGACAGAAGATATACATAGAGCTCTTAAACATGGCGATATAGATGCAGGCATTGTGGCAGAAGTCGAAGGTCAAGACGATTTTAACAGACAACATTTATACTACGAGAAGTTCTTTGTTTATGTTTCAAAAGGCGACCCATTATTTAAAAATAAAGCAATACGTACATCTGATCTTACTGGTGAATTTCTTTGGCTACTCGATGAAGGACACTGCTTCCGCGAACAGCTTGTGAAATTCTGTCACTTAAAGTCGGCAGCAAAAAGCAAAAAAGCATATAATCTTGGAAGCATAGAAACCTTTATGCGTATTGTAGAAAGTGGCAAAGGCGTAACCTTTATTCCTGAACTTGCAATAAAACAACTTACAGACGAACAGAAAGATTTAGTACGTACTTTCGCCCACCCTATTCCAACTCGCAACATCATACTGCTAACACAAAAAAGCTTATACGAAACTCGATAAAACAACTTATTATTGACAAAATCCGTGCTTCTGTTCCAGCAGAGATGCAACAAATCAATAAAACTCAACAAGCATTATAAACTTCACAAGATATGTCAAATGCCATTACAAAGTTGCATAAAAAACTCTAAAATACGCTGTAAAAGCAGTAATAAAGCACATTAACGAAATAGAAACATTGCACACGTGTTATTTTGTGTAAAATGTTTGTCCCTGTCATTTCTTTTTTATACTTTTGAAGTCGCAAAGATAACATTACTCTAAAGAAGGATAACAAACTGCACGCTATATATAAAGCAAGCTTAATACCCTTCTAACAGTAGAAAAATAAAAAGTAAAGAATATTTTTAACAATACATTTACAAAGGTAAAATTATGAAGATTGAAAAAGTACACGCTCGTGAGATTATAGACTCACGTGGCAATCCCACAGTTGAAGTTGAAGTAACACTCGAGAATGGTATAAAAGGTCGCGCTAGTGTACCATCAGGTGCATCTACTGGTGAAAATGAAGCATTGGAACTTCGCGATGATGACAAAAAACGTTTCGGTGGTAAAGGTGTTCTGAAAGCAGTAGAAAATGTTAACGATAAGATTGCTCCTAAATTGAAAGGTTTCCGCATCACAGACCAACGCGCAATTGACTATGCTATGTTGGCTCTTGACGGAACTCCAACTAAGAGCAACCTTGGTGCAAATGCTATTTTAGGTGTTTCTTTAGCAGTAGCTCACACTGCTGCCAAAGCATTAGGATTACCTTTGTATCGTTATATCGGTGGTGCTAATGCTTACGTTCTACCTGTCCCTATGATGAACATTATCAATGGTGGTGCACACTCTGATGCTCCTATAGCATTCCAAGAGTTTATGATTCGCCCAGTTGGCGCAGATAATATTCGTGAAGCTTTGCGTATGGGTGCCGAAATCTTCCATACATTGCAGAAAAACTTAAAGAAACGTGGTCTTTCAACAGCTGTTGGTGATGAAGGTGGGTTCGCACCTAAGTTCGAAGGTATTAAAGATGCACTCGATTCTATTATGCAAGCAATAAAAGATGCTGGCTACGAACCTGGCAAAGACGTAAAGATTGCTATGGACTGTGCTGCTTCTGAATTTGCTACATTGGAAGATGGTAAGTGGTACTACGATTACAGCAAACTTAAGAATGGTATGCCTAAAGATCCTAACGGCAAGAAACTTACTGCGGACGAACAAATTGCATACTTGGAAGAACTTATCACAGAATATCCTATAGACTCTATCGAAGATGGTCTCGATGAAAATGATTGGGATAATTGGGTTAAACTTACTAAAAAAATTGGCGACCGTTGCCAATTAGTAGGCGATGACTTGTTTGTTACCAATGTTAAGTTCCTAGAAAAGGGTATCAAGATGGGTGCAGCAAACTCTATTCTTATAAAGTAAACCAAATTGGTTCTTTAACAGAAACTCTCGAAGCTATAGAGATGGCTCATCGTGCTGGTTATACAACAGTAACTTCTCACCGCTCTGGCGAAACTGAAGATACAACTATTGCTGATATCGCTGTTGCTACAAACTCTGGACAGATTAAGACAGGTTCAATGTCTCGTACTGATCGTATGGCTAAGTACAATCAACTTATCCGCATTGACGAAGAGCTCGATTGCACTGCACGTTACGGTTACAAGAAAATCAAGTAAATTCTTTTTTCATTATAAAAATAAGGAGACAGCCTGCTTGTTCTGTCTCCTTATTTCTGTTATACAGAAGTAAGGAAATATCAGAATAATTAAAGTTCCTTTTGATAGATTGGGAAGGATATACTAATGAAAAATATAAAAAACACTGTACATTGGAAAGAAAAAAACAATACATAAAAAAATTTTCTTCTCGAAAAATAAAATCCTGATTACTAATAACTTAAATTAGTTTATTGATATTCTCAATTGTATGATAGATATTTTCTGTTGGTTACTTTATTGTTTAATACTAACTTTGCAGCGTAAACAAATTAATAATAATATTAATCGGTATCCAACGATATAAATCAGAGGAACCTAAAACAGAATAATAAAAATATGGAGACAATTATCAATGCAATGGCTCCTGAATTTAAAGTTCAGGCTTTCCAAAATGGAGAATTCAAAACAGTATCAAACGAAGATATTAAAGGCAAGTGGGCTATTTTCTTCTTCTATCCAGCAGACTTCACATTCGTGTGTCCTACCGAACTTGTAGACCTGGCAGATAAATACGAAGAATTAAAAAAAATGGGTGTTGAGGTTTTCTCAGTAAGTTGCGATACTCACTTTGTACACAAAGCATGGGCAGATGCTTCTGACAGTATCAAAAAGATTAAATACACTATGCTTGCAGACCCACTCGCAGTGCTAGCAAAAGGGTTCGGTGTTTATAAGGAAGATGAAGGCTTAGCATATCGTGGTACATTCCTCGTAAATCCAGAAGGTAAAATTAAATTGGCTGAGATTCAAGATAACTCTATCGGTCGTAATGCTGACGAACTTGTTCGTAAAGTAAAAGCAGCACAATTTGTAGCCTCTCACCCTGGTGAAGTTTGCCCTGCAAAATGGAAAGAAGGTTCTGAGACCCTAAAACCAAGTATCGATCTTGTAGGTAAAATATAAGTAACACCACAGTAAAAGCCTTTTTCACTATACATAACATTATGATTTGTCTCTCACTCTCCTATCAAACCTCTTTTTAATAAAAGGTAAGATAGGAAAGTAAGAGACTATTTTTTAGCTACCTATAAAGCTTTTACAAAATCTCTCATTAATTCTTTCTGTACACTTTTATAGTTGGACAAATTATTTCATTATATAACAAGAATATAGTAAGTTACAGGATTAGAGGTTAATAAAATGTCAATAGGGACACAGGAAGCAATAGAGAGTAATAGTATATAAAAAGATAATGACTCTTAGGGTCTAATAATATTAAAGATTGCAGCTCTATACGAAACAAAAACGAATTCATAAGAAATAGAACTATGTTAGATAATAATATATTAAACCAAGTAAAAAGTATATTTGCATCGCTAAAAATCGCAAATCACATTTGAAGTTATAGGTAATAAGAATGATGAAAAGAAAGATGAACAACTGGATTTTCTCAACAATATAGCTTCAACATCAGAAAAGTTATCTGTTAGTTTCACTGAAAAAGACAATACACAACTTTATTTTAGACTATTAAAAGATGGTAACAATACTGGGATTTCTTTCCGTGGTCTACCAAATGGACACGAATTTTCTTCGTTTCTTCTAGCTATTCTCAACACAGATGGACAAGGCAAAAACTTCCCTGACGAAATAATACAACGCAGAATTAAGTTATTAAAGGGAAAAATAACACTGAAAACATACGTATCACTCACTTGCACTAACTGTCCTGACGTGGTTCAAGCACTCAACCTTATGGCACTTATCAATCCGAATATTACACATGAAATGGTTGATGGTGGCATTTATCAACAAGAAATAAACAACTTAAACATACAAGGAGTTCCTGCAGTGTATTGTAATGATGAGGCATTACACATAGGAAGAGGTGACCTCAGTATACTTTTACAAGAGTTGGAGGATATGGTAGGTAGCGAAGTTCCAGAAAACGAAGAAACTATAGAGTACGAATACGATGTAATTGTTATAGGTGGTGGCCCTGCTGGTGCATCGGCAGCTATATATTCTGCACGAAAAGGATTAAAAGTTGGATTGGTTGCAGAACGTATTGGCGGACAAGTAAATGATACCACAGACATTCAGAATCTTATTTCAGTACCTAATACAAATGGGACAAAACTAGCTACCGACTTAAAAGTGCATCTCACAAACTATCCTATAGAGCTCTTCGAACATCGAAAGATAACAAAAGTAAATTTAAATGGGAAGATAAAAAGCATCAATGTGAAAGGCGGAGAAATATTCAAAGCTCCAGCTATAATTATTGCAACGGGGGCAAATTGGCGTAGACTAAATGTTGGAGACGAAGCAAAATATATAGGGCATGGTATTCATTTCTGCCAACACTGCGATGGACCTTTCTATAAAGGAAAAAATATTGCAGTGATTGGAGGTGGAAACTCTGGTTTGGAAGCGGCTATAGATCTTGCTGGTATTTGCAATAAAGTTACAGTGTTTGAGTTCAGCGATACTCTTCGTGCTGATACTGTTTTACAAGAAAAGGCTAAGCAACTAAAAAATATAAGTATCTTTACGAATGCACAGACAACCAATGTAAAAGGCGATGGTATAAAATTAACTGCACTAACAGTTAAAAATAGATTGACAGAAGAAGAGAAAGATTACGAATTTGATGGCGTCTTCGTGCAAATTGGTCTTGCTCCAAATAGTGAACTTTTCAAAAACGAGTTAGAACTGACATCACGTAACGAAATTAAGGTTGATGAATCTTGTCGTACTAATATTCCGGGTATCTATGCAGCGGGAGATGTTTCTACTGTGCCATATAAGCAAATAATAATTGCAATGGGCGAAGGTGCGAAAGCAGCATTATCAGCGTTTGATGATCGTTTGCGCGGAATTATATAATGAAAAGTTAGATAAGACTAGAACAATATAGGTAAAAGAGATGAACAACTCTCACTTTCCTATATTGTTATAACAACTATAGCTCATAAATTAAGGCTATATCTGTTTGATAACACTTATTGACTAGACAAAAAAAAGACTGTAAATTCTTATATGAGATTTACAGTCTTTTAGTTGTGAACAGAAGATTAAGCTTCTGCAGGAGTCTCTGTTGCCTCTGGCTGAGCTGCTTCTGCTTCTGCAGCTTTCGCAGCATCTTCAGCTGCCTTTGCTGCAGCTTTCTTCTCTGCTACCTTCTTTGCAATAGCTTCATTAGCCTTTTTCTCATCTTCGAGATTCTTTGCAGCACTTGCCTTCTTCTCATCAGCAGTCTTCTTTTCTAATGCTTCCTTAGAAGTATCTTTAACTTTCTTCCAAGCATCAAACTTCTGTTGACATACGGTCTCGTCAAATGCACCTTTCTTTACACCGCCACGAAGATGTTTCATCATATAAACGCCTTCTGACTTCAGCAAGTTACGAACAGTATCGGTAGGTTGTGCACCTGTTTCTACCCAATACAGTGCGCGTTCGAAATTCAAATCTACTGTGGCTGGATTGGTATTTGGGTTGTAAGTTCCAATCTTTTCAGTAAATTTACCATCACGTGGTGCGCGAACGTCTGCAATTACAATTCTGTAAACGGCATAGCCTTTACGACCTCCGCGTTGCAATCTGATTTTTGTTGCCATAATTCTTTAATTTTATAATTAGGTTTGAATTTTATGCTATTATCTCGTAATAGCAACTGCAAAATTACAGCTTTCTTTTTAAGTATACAAACTATCAAGCTATTATATTATTCTTTTACGTCTATTTATTTTATTTCTTATTTCTCTGTCTATTCCTGCAGCTTAATATTATCTTTGTAATATCCAGTTGATGGCAGTTATTTTTCCATTCTCTATTTGTGCTTTAATCGTATATTTGTTAGAACCCTTACCTCCTTCACGTACTATTTCTAAACGAGCAGGGATTGTTATCTTCTGCACTGTTGTTCCATCGTCTAATTTATCTGTGGTAGCATTTAAAACTGTACCTAATTGCCATGTTATTTCCTTTACGTCTGCTTGATAAAGTTTTTCACGCATATATTTCGATACGTCTGCTATTGTTGCCCCACCTGCACCAAGAAAATTAAATGAACTTGCTGTTACTCCTTCTATTTTCGAGGTGCTTTTGCTATTAAGTCCCTGCAGAAACTGACGTACAGCAGATACTGCAACTTTTTCTTCACTGGGAGTTGATGTATTATCGAGCATTATCTTCAACTTTTCATCTGCCTCCTTCACATGAATTCCTTTCGGATACTTCTCTCTATAGCCCAAATAAGCAGCTTCTGTATTCTGGTTTACAACTTCATTCCAATACAACTCTTCTACCCGCTTTAAAATTTCATTTTTATAGGGCGTATTAGGATGAGTTTCAAGATATGCTTTATATGATGCAATTGTATTTTGTTGGATTACACGCCCCCACTCATCATTATTTGTTGAGTTTGTTTCAATAAATCTCTAATACTATTAATATGTATTAGCGGAGCATTTGGATAATCTTCCAAATATTGTTCCATCACCTGACGATTGTTACTTTTTAATGCTATTTTATATTCCTCAGCTTCATGATTGTCATTACCTCGCTTATAGAAAAACAAGAGCACTGCACATATAACAAGCGCAATTAGTAAAGATACAAAAAGTGGAGTATGATTATTATTCTTTGATTCTGGTTTTACAATCATATCATCGGTAGATACTTCAGTATCACTAGATGGAGATTCTATAGTTAAAGTATCTTGCGTAGGTGTGCCATCTAAACGAGGTTCTTCTTCGATTGATTCAGCAGACACTACTAACTCAACTGACGAGGTATCTACCTCAAAATAATCTCCATTATTCTGAGAGTCGTCCTTTACAGGTTCCGTTTTTACATCATCTTCGTTTACACTATTGTCTGTAGACGCCGAGTGATGACAATTGGGACAAACTGCATCTTCCTTTAAGTAAATTTCTCCACAGTAGGAACATTTTATAAGATGTCCTGCAATCTCTACTCCACAACTTGGACATATTGGAGCTTTATCGCTGACTTGATGTCCACATTCTGGACATTTTATTATCATTGCTACTTTTTAATTTTAAAGTTATGACTTTGATAGTAATCGAACATTATTTTTGCCGATTTATCCATTTACTAATAATAATGTATATTCGTCTTACGACGTGGAAATCTAATTTCACGCATACTATGTCGCCCCATTAACCTACTTTTATCAACATAGCCTCGAACTCCATTAATATACCCCTTACCAGTATATTGCCATGCAAAAATATCACGACCGTCATTCAATACTGGCTCACGAGAAGTATACTGCGCAATAAACAGTTTATATCCAGTTAATGAACCCATAAGATGGCGATTATAGAAGTTTGTATAAGTATAAACCAATGGGCGAACACCATACTCTTTTGTCATTAAATCTAAGAACTTCAGTAGACTATCTTGTAAAGCATAATCACTCAATCCACCAGTAGTCTCGATATCCACCATTGGTATTAAATCCTGATCTTGGGGTCTACACTGTGCACGAAAGTTTGTAGCTGTTCCATTTGCGACACTTGTGGACGGTAGAAATGATAAGATCCAACATTCATTCCATTCCGTTTGGCAGCTTGTATATTTTCATAATACCGTTGATCTATTAACGAGCTACCTTCTGTCGCCTTCAAATATACATAATTCAATTTGTGATTACTATTCGTTGCTACAGTCTCCCACCACACATCTCCTTGATAATGACTCATATCTAAACCGTGGACATGATCGCACGTATCTTCACATTGTATGTTATATTGTGCCTTTATCCCTAAAAGCGAAAACATCCATAAAACAACAAATATATATATCTTTTTGCTCATAGTTGCAAAGTTACTATTTATAATTGATATGTAGAAATAGTACATCTTTTTATTAATCGTTTCCTTATATTTTTTTAGTATTCTTTTTACACGTGCATATACCAAAAACTGATATTGCATCTTACTACTCATAGCTTTTCTAAACGACTATAATTTACAAGAGAAAAACAACGCTTATTAATCATATTTTAAGTTCATTTAAAATATAGAACGATAGAATCTTATATCTAATAATCAATAATTCTTATTAGTCATATTCTTATTGTGCTCCTATAGAAAATAAGTAGAGAAAAATTATAAACAGAGTCTACGGGTATTCACAAATCAAATAGATTTCTCAGATGTGTTATAAAAAAACCACCCAAACATAAGTTACTCTTATTTCAGATATCTATCACACTTGTCTTAGATATCTATCACGCTCGTCTTAGATATCTACTATTTTTTTAGATTAGATATCATAACCTAACTGCAATATTTATGGTTCCAGATTATAAGACTTAAAAAGATATTTTTTTGTGATGAATAGTATGAATTTCTTTTTCTGTATGTTTAAAAATTATGTGTTATTATAAGCTGTTGAGCAATAATATAGAGTTTTTAGACCCGACTATATAGTTTTTTTAAGGAATGACTAAATATCTGCGAGAATTATAGTGTAAAAGGTGCAGGAGCTTGCAGATATTTGCAAATAATTTACATATAATATACTATGATCAGCGGAATATTAGGCTTTTTAAGGGTGGACCATTTCTATTTCATATTACATTACAGATATAAAGAATAATAAACAATAAAGAGAGTATTTTTTTCATATTCATCAACAAAATGTAAAAAAACTTTTCGGTAAATTACGCTTATTTTACACTCTTGAAAGCACTTCTATGCCCAGTATTTATTGGTAATATTGTAAATTTGCAAGCAAAGGTTATTCTCCTTCAATATTTACATTATTATGTCAGATTATAAAAAAACGTAATAGTTTAATATTTTTAGAAAGACCACCCTTTTAATTTTTTTCTTAATTCGAGTAGTATACAACTACTCTTCACATATAAAAATCAAAACATATGAAAAAAGCCATATTTACAATTTGTGCTTTAAGCTTAGCGCATCTTGGACTATCAGCACAGGAAGAACAAGGAGTAATCCCTTCATTAGTGGGTTGGAGTTATTATGGAGGTGATGAATTTAATGGAACAAGTATAGATAAAAGCCTTTGGGGAATATATGGCGATAAAACAAAACGCTATAGTTATGAGCTATATGGAAATAACAAGAAACAAGGCAATGCACAGACTTATCGTGACAAAATGGTTACGGTAAATAATGGTTTAGTGTCTATACGTGCTACACGTGAACCTATTTTTACAGGACTTCGTAAGTATGAAGACGATCCTGTAAATACTGATTATAGTGAAAAGATGCGAAATCCTATTAAGCCCAAACATAGTTATACAAAATATGGTTGGTGGTCTGGAGCTCTTTCCAGCAGGGATGCAGAAGGAAATGGCAAGTATTATCCTCTTTATTCACGTATAGAAATAAAAGCAAAGATACCTTATTCTATTGGAACTTGGATGGCTTTATGGCTCCGTCATTGTAATGGGTCTAGTACATTTGAAATTGATTTACAAGAATTCTTCGTACACGATGATGCAAGAACCTTTGCAAAAGATAATAAGGATAGAAAAAGACGTTATGTTCACCAATCTATACATGGAATAGATTATAATTTAGGTACAAAATATGATAAAGAGAAGAAGAAGTATGTGTTAAAAAATGGATATAACCATAATGATTATGGCGATAGAATAAAAGAAATAATGTTTGATCCTTCAGAAGATTTTCATGTTTATGGAGCACAGATAGACCCAGAACCGGGTGATTCTTCACGTAATTTAGCAGTATCTTTCCTATTGGATGGTAGAGTAAGATCGGTTTTCCTTACATCATTCTACAAAACAGAAGGTGTAGCTGTTGATTCTACTGATATGAAACTAATGAAAGATAAGTATCCATATCGTTATAATGATCTTTTGAAAAAAGAGAATTTCAAGAATGGTATTGATCGTGTGTGGGATGTTGCTATTACTGGACAAATTGGAGGAAAACATGACGGAAAAGGTGGAGGTATTCTATATCCAGAAGAAGATCCACAGTATGGTGGAGATATAAATAAAGTTCCGAAAAACTATGTAATGGATATTGATTGGTTGCGTGTTTATAAGCGAGCAAATAAACTTATCTGGATTGGGTCTCAACCATTCCCGAGTGATATGAAACAAACAAAGGCTAAACTACAAATTCCTACAAAACGATTGGGTAATCTTAAAATAGGAGATAAACTAGTATTGGATATAGACACACTTTCTGCAAATAATAAACGTAGTTATAGACAATCATCTATTGATATTTACGATAAGTATGGTAAGAGTATAACAACGCTAAAACCTCAAGTAGCAAGAAATGATGCGCAGGTAACATTCTTTGTTACGGATAAACAAATGCTAGATGAATTAAAAAAAGAAGGCTGCTATGTTGAAGGTGAGAATATCCGTATATTCTCTTTAGCATATGAAAAAAAGGAAAGCAGTATTTGGAATGGTTTTAAAGAAATAGAAAAAGATAAGGTAATCATTCCGAAAGAGATGTTTGATAGAGTAAATAGAAGCCAAATACTGGAATTTACTGTTCGTGATGTTTCATCGAAAGGTAAGATAATTCTTCCGCAGTTAAGCAACAAGAAGAATTGTATAAATCTTTCTGCTGCACGTGATGAAAAGCAATATGTTATTGAGTTAGATGCGGAGAGCGCTAAAACTTTAAATAAGAATGGCCTGCAAATATCAGGAGAAGGCTTTTATTTAAGAGATGTTAGACTGATAGATAAAAAAACAATTACTGGTATTACAGAAATAGAATCTCCTAAAGAAGAGACAGGAATAGTATATTCTATCAATGGTATGAAGGTAAAAAGATGCTAATGAAAAAAAGGAGAATTGCTCCCTGGAGTTTATATTATTGATGGGAAGAAAGTGCTCGTCAAATAAAGAATTATCCAGAATTTTAAAAATAGCAATGAGTACAAATTAAAAGAGAGTATGTCTATAATAGACACACCCTCTTTTTGAAATTACTTTACACATATTACCTTTTTATTGCCTGAATTATCTTCTTCGGTATTTCTTTCGAAATTAAGGCTATATTTTCCTTTTTACTTAGATTAAAGAGGTGATAATAGTGTGATAGTTTTATTGTCGTTTGCTCAATATAATATTTTATTCCAGACCTAACTTCCGTTGTGCGACCGTATTTCCCAAAGTTTCCTCTTTTTATATACAATGCTAAGAATATATTTTTTTCTTTCATAGTCCTGCTTTATTAGTTGATATGGAAAAATAATTTTTCGATAATCCAAGTTCCTCTATAAGGATAGTTCCAATGGTTTTTGAAAGCACTAAGAAAAATCTAAATGTGTTAATATATTGGTAAGTTTTTCTTTATCAATACTTTTCTCTTTATTCTGGTTTTGCTCAGCCATTGCAGCAGTATAACATAAAATTGCTATATCGCAAAACTGTCTTAGGCCCACACCTAATTCTATAAGGTGATGGTAGAGATGTAGAAAAGTATAAGCAAGATTTAACGTTGGACATAAAATCGGAACTTTCTTATTATCAATTAGAGTATAACTTAGGGGTTCTGTATTTATTAAGTTATCAAAGTATTGTTGGTTTTCAGAATTTACAAACTTAAATAGTGTAAAGTGTAGTTCGAATAAAGTCTTATTGAATTGAAAAACTATAATGCTGTTCAGATTCGTCTCGCTCTAATTCTACTTTTAATTCCTTATGTAGAATGCTAATAAGTCTTTCTAAATCTTTTTGAAAAAAACAGTAAAAGTCAATATCTCCACCTATTCGATGGAGTGGGTGAGGGTATAAGTTTGCAACTGTTTGTCCTTTTACAACAAAAAAACTTTATATCATGCTTTTCTAATAACTCTGTAAGAAAAAAATTAAGTTTCTGTTAAGGAGTTGATTTGACTTCTTTATATTTTCTAATCCCCCAAAAAGCTGCTAAAAGCTTCCTGTTGAGGAAGTTTTTATATTGTTGTTAATGAGAGAAGAAAATACTAAACCACTTACAGTTTGCATATTTGCAATTTTCTGTAAGAAAGTAAAATCCTTCTTATCTAAAGACGAAAAGCTAAGCTGTTCGCCCCATAACTCATTTCTTATTAATTCTTTTAGAAGCTTATAAGCATCCATAAGACCTTTATGAAAGTATAGAATTTTATTCTACAATTGACTTTCTAATTGATTCGATGATAAACTTTGCATCTTCATCGCTAATCATCGGACCAGATGGAAGACAGAGTCCTTTTTTGAAAAGTTCTTCGCTTACACCATTAACGTAGGCTGGAGAATTTTTATAAACTGGTTGTAAATGCATTGGTTTCCAAAGAGGACGACTTTCTATACCTAATTTATCTAATGCTATTCGCATCGCTTCAACATTCGAGTTTGGTTCGCAATTGGTATGAACTACTCCTGTTGAATGAACCACGCCTGCTGCGCCGCCAACTGCACCTGTTACAGCTTTATTGTAGGCTTTATCCTGGTCGATAACCTTAATATCCTCTCTAATAGTAATAGTATTAAGCCAAAAATTAGAGTCAGACAGCTCGTTTGGATTATCGTGGAAAGTAATTCCTTCTATATCTTTAAATCCTTCTTTATACAATTTAGCAATGTGTCTATGATGCGCAATATGTTCATCAAGCACTGTCATTTGACCACGACCTATGCCTGCACAAACGTTACTAAGACGATAATTATAGCCAATCTCTTCGTGCTGATAATATGGAAAAGCCTCGCGTGCCTGCGTTGCAAAAAACATAATACGCTCTTTTGCTTCTTTACCTGGACAAATAAGTGCACCACCACCAGAAGTCGTAATCATCTTATTACCATTAAAACTCATTACACCATATTCGCCAAACGTACCTACTGCTCTCCCATTATATCTACTGCCAAGTCCTTCTGCTGCATCTTCAACCAAAGGAATATTGTAACGATTAGCTATTTCTAATATCTCTTTTATCTTAGCTGGCATTCCATAAAGATAAACAACAATAATAGCTTTTGGTTTCTTACCTGTTTTTTCTATTCTATCTTTAATAGCATCTTCAAGTAATTCAGGAGACATATTCCATGTTGTATCTTCTGAATCAACAAAAACAGGTGTCGCACCTAAATAAGCAACAGGGTGAGAACTAGCACAAAAGGTAAAACTTTGACAAATAACTTCATCACCAGTCTTAACTCCTAAGTTAATCAAAGCCAAATGAACAGCTGCCGTGCCAGAACAAAGTGCAACCACTTGCTTATCTCTTAAATCTTCATATTCATCACTCCACAATTCGTCTGGATTATTATGGTGTGCCTGAATATTTTTAGGATAGGTTTCAGCAGAAAAGTCTGTATTATTTGGCTTTGATTTAAAAAACTTTGCTAATTCTTCTTCAAAAGCATTCACATTGGGCCCCAATGGTACAACCCAATTTGTATCAAATGCTTCCTGAACATATTTTTGCTCGTTACCACTCATGTGGGCGAGACATAGATATTTTCTTTCCATTTTACTAATTATATTATTTCACTTGCATAGTCCATCTTTTTACCGAGAACTGTACAGAGAATCATTTGAATATCTTTTATAAAGGAATAGTTCTTTAAATAATAGAGGTTTAACCTAACTTTATCAGGGAAAATCACCTCATCATTATATTGAGCAGGATTCTCTACAGAAGCTAAGAGTTCCTCCTCATTTCTATATTTCAAGCTGGCTGGACCTGTTATTCCTGGCTTTAACTTCAGAATATCTCTTTCCTCGCCTTGCAACTGATCTGCATAACCAGGAACGTCTGGGCGTGGTCCAACAAAACTCATATCACCCTTAAGGACATTCCAAAGTTCTGGCAATTCATCCAGCTTATAACGTCTGAGTTTCTCGCCAAGTGGTGTGATACGACACTGTTCAGTTGATGCTATAGAAGTTGCTTCTGATTCCCGACTTGCCACAGAAGCCTCAGCCTTGACAGTCATCGATCTAAACTTATATACAGTAAACAGTTTACCATACTGTCCTATTCGCTTCTGACAAAACAAAATAGGGCCAGGCATCTTCACCTTGATTAGAATTGCTACAACCAATAATACTGGACTAAGGAATAGCAATCCAAACAAAGATGCAAGTTTATCAAATAACCATTTTAAAAACATAATTATACTACAATCTTTAAGAATAATTTTCAGAATCCAAAAAGAATAATCTTACTGATTAATCCTTTTTAGGCCTGTACTCTACATAGTAATCTCCATTAGGTAATATTTCAACAATATGAATATCATTAGCAGTCTGAGCAGATTTCATAGAAGCAATATTATCTGGTGCAATTGTACCAAACACTCGGAGACCTAACAATGAAGATATCTCTGTCGCACATAGATTCATCATTTTATTGATTCCACGACGTTGCCAACGATAATCTGTCATATATCCACGAAAGGATTTCCCCCAAAAGAAACTACGTTGGAAAAAATATCCAACACATACTTTTTGCTGAGCATTTCCTTCTGCAACAACAATATAAGCAAGAAAACTTTTATCCTTTGCTAACTTGTTTAATGATAATTCATCGAAGCCATGAGGCTTAAAGAAATCAAAGATGATGCAGGCTGTTCTGCAAACATCTTTGCTAACAAAGAAATATTATCCTTACAAAGGACCTCTATCTTATAGAAAAACGCATTGCCATCCTCTTCTGTTACCTTAGTAAAATGAGTAAGAATGTTCTGAACTTGCTTCATTTTACCATCATACCTTAATCCAAAAAGGAAAGAATTTATGATGCCTATGACATCCCAAATCCAAGGTAATTTGTCACGTAAGATGTGTGCTATTTTATAAAGCATCGTAAAACTCTTTTAAAGCCTTCCAAATATCCTTCTGTTCATACCTTTCACGTATCATTGGACGAGCATTACGTCCCATACGTTTAACCTCTTCAAGATGCTCAATAAACCATTTCATAGTATTAAACAAAGCCTGCTGCATAACCTCAGGCCCTTCCTTAAGAGGGGCTGCAATAATTTTACCATTCAGTCCATCTTTAATAATTTCATTGCAACCATTGATATTCGTTACAATACAAGGCAATCCCATAGCACCCGCTTGCATTGGAACATTTGGGAATCCTTCACGATAACTTGGGAAAACAAGGGCATCAGCTTGAGCCAAGAAAGGACGAACATCACTTTGCCAACCGACAAACTTCACCTTATCAGAAGTTGTTAAAAACTCTTTATCAGAGGCAGAAACGGCATCCTCCTCCTCAAATGTTCCAACCAATATTAACCGACAATTCAGTTGTCGCATACACTCCGTAAGTTCGTGTATTCCTTTATCCTTAACCATTCTTCCTATAAAAACGAAAGTAAAAGGATCAGACTTCTCTAGAGTATTCTCTACAGGAGTGAAGAACTCTGTATCAATGCCATTAATATTTCCATTCCAAATCACACGCAACGGCTTCTTAGTAATGTAATCCTCTTGCAAAGCATGCAATACCCCTTGTCCTTCTGGAATAACATTTGTAGCAAAAAGACATGACAAGCGCTCCATCGTCTTAAGAATCGTTCTTAAAAAGCCATGAGCGCCCTGATAACGTAAGCCTGTGACGGTATAAATTCTATGCGGAACGCATGCAAACCATGCTGCTATCATTGCCAAAAGACTTCCCTTAGGAGTATTAGCATGTACACACCATGGCTTCTCTTTTCGGAACAGACGATATAAGAACCATAAACCCTTGATATCTTTTACTAAACTAATAGGACGTTCTAAAGGAGCATCTACAACACGGATTCCCTCCCGCTCCCGAACTTTTTGCAAAACTCCAGTATCTTTCGCAACACCAACTACTTCAAAATATTGGTTAAGGAACTTCAACTGACCTTTTAACAAACTATTTAAGGATATATCCGCAGTTGTAACACGAATTAACTTTTTTCTTTGAATATCTTTCAACTTATAGAAACCCATTTATCAAAACGAATGCTTGATGATATTAATTTAAGATATTCTTATAGACATCAGCATAACCACTTACAGTATTGCTGATATCGAACTCCAAAGCTCTATTGTAACAGCGTTCAGCTATTTCATTATAATAAGTTTCATCGCTTGTTAATCGGTTGATTTCTTCAGCCAATACCTTTGCATCCTCATGTGGGAAAAGTAAACCATATCCCTTAGTAACCTCTTTCAAACCATTAACATCAGAGGCTATAAATGGCTTATGTGCACTCATTCCCTCTACATTACTAAGACTCAATCCTTCCCAATGAGAAGACATTACGATAACATCTGCTGCTCTCAGAACATTTGGAATATCAGTACGTATGCCTAAAAATCTAACTCGCTCACTAACCCCAAGTGAATCTGCTAACTGCTTAACAATTTCTTGACGTATACCAACACCAGCAAACCAAACCTCAAAGTCACTGTTATTGAGTAATCCTAAAGCTTTAACAACCGTATCCTGATCTTTTGCATCTCGAAATCCAGCTACCATCAAGATTGCCTTTCTTTGTTCCTTTAATGACAACAAAGCATTATCTGGAGTTGCATCACTAATAGCCTTAACATCTACGCCATTATTAATCGTTGAGATTTGCTTATATTGAGGATTAGTCTTATCTAACCAGACTCCTCCCATATACTCTCGCAATTTATCTTCGGCAATCTGACTTATACAAATCACATGATTATATTGCCCATACATCCAACTCTCAATAGGTGCATACCATTTCCAATCACGCTTACGATTAGAAGTTGTATGTTCTGTAGAAACCAGCTTTTGCGAACAAAATAAGTTGGTAATAGCAACAAATAGTTGTGGTGAAGAATTATGCGTATGAACAATATCATAATTCTTCATTATCTTTATTAGCTTTAATATATAGAGAGGATTATAAACCTCATTTCCTAACGCATATATCTTTGTCTGTGGACTCTCTTTTCTTAATCGCTGAGTCAATGGTGTTTCTTTTCCATTAAAGATACATAAATCCACAGTATTCCCCAAAGCCTGCAACCTTGGTATCAAATTAACCACCAAAGTCTCAGCCCCACCCATATCCAAAGATGTAATGACTTGAAGTATCCTCATTATTTTATATTAAATTAAATCGCTTTAATATCTTACGTATCCACATTCTATCAAATCCTAAAGTATCTGTAACTATAATATTCTTATAAGAGTTAAACGTATGACTCCCGACATTCAAAGTAGGATGTGTAGAATAAATCCTTCTAAGCTCTTTGAAACTGAAATTTTTTATATTTGTTTCTTGTAATGTGACTGCGTGCCCATACTGCAAATTACATTCTTGTGTCGGGCGTATAAGCTTATTATTATAATAAAAAAAAGCTCCAGACATACGAGCAACATTTTCCTTAAAGGATAATGATTTCAAGAAAACAAACTTTTTTTCTTCAGAAAGCCATTTATATATATGTAGAATATTTCCATTAGGATTCTCTCTCGGAGTACAGAATAAAAAGTTTGATTATCAATAAAGAAAGGAACAGCATCCTCAACACCTTCATCCAATACATTGTATAAGAATGCGATTTTATTTGATAGTGGGAAATATCTATATATGCTTAAATGTCCACTTTCCCCATTTTCAGGTAAGATATATACATAAGGCTCATTAAAGGAATTTACATGAGTATCTATATCTCTAATAAAAAAAGACAAAGGGTCTTCTTGCCTTATGATAAAAGGAAAAGAAAGGTGTGTTGTTAAATCAAGGATAACATCACAACTCTGCAAGTCGTTTGAAGCTCTATCTATTGTTAGCTTAGAAATTCTCCCTTTATTTGCTGGCTTAAAAAATTCTTCTACTAAAAGTTCTATTTTCTTTTCAGTTACATCCAAAATAAATGGATCCGCAAACCATGAATTTTTATAATTATGTTTAATCCAATTCACTTTTAAAGGGGAATTATTCAATATGTCTTCTATAGAATTCTGAATAAAACCAACATTCCAACGTTCTTCTGTTAGTTTCTTAATTTTCTTTTTTAGAAACATAATATACATATCTAATGATTGAACAAAAACGTTAATATTCATCTTACAATATATGAAGATAGTTAGTTACAGTTTACTTCTTCATTTTACATAACTTACATAACGTTAAGATTATCTTTTATACTATCATTGCAAAGCAATAAAAAAACCAAGTAATATTCGTAACTATTCAGCGATAAGGTATATAAACTATTATTGATTATCAATAAGTTACATAAATGGATACATGCAAATTCTAATAAAGAATGTCATTTCGAGCCTTTTTGCCACAATGTTACGTTTATAAGTTCTTGATATTCAACGTTCATTATCGCTGAATAGTTACTAATATTCATTCATATTTTTAATTAAATAAAAAAATATTTTTCCATACTATTCATCTATTCTTATCAGTATTATTTATCTAAAAGATAGACATCCTTTATATGCATTCCCCAACCTATTAGTGACGCAACATTCCATATACCTCTTATTTTTGGAAAAGAACCTTTACCATAATAACAGAATCTAAATCGCCAATAATTTATTGCAGTACTTTTAATTTATAAATATATGGGATATCGTTTTGTAAAAATCTCTGCATAACACATCATAGAGGCAATAGGGCTTTGCATACGTATCTTTACTATTTTAGATGTTAGACCTCCCTCTAAATAATCACGCAAATAAATAACATCATTAATAAAAAGTAACTTGAACTTTTTTGCTATTCTATTTAAGACTAAATCTTCTGGGCAAAATCTCTCATTTTTAATTTCTGGGAAAGGGAACATTTGTAAAATTCTTGTTTTGAAGACTTCACAAAGATCCCCTTTAAAACCATATTTATAGCGCATCTCAATAGAACTAAGGGGTTCTGCTTTTGTAATGTTTCGATTCCCGATTACAGTCCCATCATGATGTGCCATTAAGCCACAAATACCGCCAATGGAATGATCGTCTTTTATCTTTAAATATTCCTCATTTATCAAAAATAAAGAATTGCAAGGAAGACTATCATCACTGTCTGCAATTAAAATAAGTTCACCTTTCGCTTCTTGCACTCCCCTATTTATAGCAGTATGTTTTCCCCCATTTTGTTTATAGAAATACCGAATAGGAAACTTATCCTTATTCTTTTCTATTATTGCTTCTATAACCTTTTTAGTATAGTCTGTACTCCCATCATCAACAATAAGCCACTCAAAATTCTTATTGGTTTGTTCTTGAAGACTTTTATGTAATCTCGGAAGAAGTTTTGCCCTGTTATAAGTTGGTGTAAATACGGTTATCAACATCTCTTTATCTGTTATCTATAGAATTTATCTCTATCATATCCATCATCGTATTCATACTTATTGAAGATATAGTCATTTTCTCTGTGCCCATTAGTCAGAAAGGTTTTATATGGATACAATAAAACGCCCCATGAGGTGAGAATACGCAAGAAAAGGACAAAGCCAACAATAGAAAGTTGTAAGCCCATCTTTATTTTCTTCCCATAATTGGTAGTCGATAACTGTGTCAGAGAAAATATTAACCCATATACGAAATACCAACTTAAACGTCCTCCATTTTCAGAACGAATAAACAATAATAAAATAGCACAGAAACCTAAGGCAATATTGTATAATACAATATCTTTTTTTTCCGAGGTTAAATCTCGATGGGTAAGTATTAAATAGTATAAAAAAAGTCCAGCTTCAAGAATATAGGCTATTCTAGTACTTTGTTGAAGTGCATAATCGTCATGCGATACTCGGATAGAAAGTTCATCATAGAAATTGTAGAGACTACTTGTAATGCCTGTAATTCCAATAATGAAACATATAAACATTATTAGCAGTATCCTACTTTTCGAGTACTTCTTATTTGCAATAAAGTACATTGGGAAAAAAATATAATAGCTGAATTATGGAATGAAAAAAAGCAACAAGAAGTATAACACAAAAATCTTAAGAATTTCCTTTCGATAATATACTTTATAGATAGTCCTATAATTGCAGCAGCAAACATTTGTCGCAGATACGTAAACGAAAAGAAGAAAACCAAAGCCATAAACAAAATAGACGCTAAGTAGTAGTTCTTCGCATATTTTTTAAAACATTCTATAATAATAGCATACATACATATAGTATAACAGAATATAAAAAAATATACCTATTATTTGTAATATGGGCTATAAGCCAATTTAAACCTACATATCCGAATTCGGAATGATAAGCAAGAAATAAGCGAGAAGAAGTTGTAGGAATTCCTATTCTTAATTGGTCTGCCAAATTATCAAACAGCTCACCATAAATATAACGGTCATAACCACCTAACATATCACCTAATCCTACAAATAGAGCTAACACTATGAAAAAGAGCAGGAATGATTTATAAGATTTCTTATTATTATCTTTATAATAGAAATATAAAAACAATTGGAATAAAAAAAGAATAATATATATAATCATATTAATTTATCATTTGACAAAGATAAAGCAGTGTACTATCTGTTTTTATGAGAAGAGATCAAATAGTTCTTTTGAAATCTTTTCTCTGTCATGTGCAGCCAGTACACATTTTCTTCCTTCAATCGCAATTGCTTCATATCTTGATCTCTGATGAGGAATATCTTTCAGTACCGACATTAGTTGTGTGGTATTTCTATATATCACACACGACTTGTTATTTTCTACAGCAATATTTTCCATTGCATATGGTGTTCCAATTACGAGCAGCCCATTTGCAAGTGCATCCAAAACTTTCCCTTTCGTTCCGGTTCCTACGGATAATGGATTAATTTGAATATCATATTTAATGATTTCCTCAATATAGTCAGGAGCAAAATCTATTAGATTTATTTCATAACCAAATCTTTTAAGTTCATCTATTTTCGTAGACCATCCTTTTCCTAATATAGTTAGCTCGTAATGTTCTTTAAAAAAGTCTTTGTCTGTATTATCAAGTCGTTGGAGTGCAGAGAAGAAATCGTTAGATGCTTCATGCGAATACAGATCATATCGTCCAGCTATTAACAAACGAATTTTTGGTTGATGAAATCTTATTTCCCGTTTAGGATCTCTTATTTCATAATGTGGATGATGTAAGAAGTAAGCATTTATAGCAGGATTTATACGTCTCACAAACTCAGCATCAGCATCACCAACAAAATGGTATTTAATATTCGTATTGCTATCATATTGACTTTCCATACGATAATATTTGATATAATTTATAATAACACGCAAATACTCAGCATAATGTGATAGAGTAAATGGACGACCTAATCTTCTATACCAATGTAGACAATAACAATCTGGCGTTGTATGAATTCGTTTAAAATCTTTAAATTGTGAAAGTATACCAGAAAATTCTTGGCAATATCCCCATATCATATCAGGTTGGCTGTTATGTATTTCTTTGACAAGAGACTTAGGCAATCTAATATAATAATTTATTGGATATTTGAGAATAATTCTAATAAATGTCAAGTGCAATTGTAGTATTAATTTATACCATAAAGGTAGCCTTACAAGTTTAATTTTGACTTTCAATTCATTTTCAACTTCTTTTATTTCCTCTTTTGAAAGATTATTCTGGTTATAAGAGTAAATAGTTATCTCTATATCAGAGGGTCTCTGAATCATTAAGTGATATGGATGCCCTGATGGACCTCCCATATTTTCTTTATACGGAGTTACTGGAGAGATAAATACAATTTTCATATATGCTATTTCTTAAGTATTTTACGAACACAGTTTAAGAGCGATGAAGGAGTATTACTTTTCACTAAAAAGGTCTGAGCACAGCCTGCATTATCTCCTGCTTTTATATCATTTTGACTGTCGCCAATCATTATTGACTTTTCAAGGTCTATATTCATATCATTAGAAGCACGATAAAAAAGACCAGCTTTAGGCTTACGGCAATCACAATTAAATTTCAATTCTGCACGTTCACCTCTATAGCCTTTATCGGGATGATGTGGGCAATAATAAATAGCATCAACAAAAGCACCTTCATTTCCAAGTAATGTTTCGAGTTTGTTATGTATAATTTTTAACTCATTGAATGTACATTCTCCACGTGCTATAACAGGTTGATTACTGATAATAATAGCGAGATAGCCAGATCTATTTATTAATTTAATAGCTTCAGCTGCACCTGGAATCAAAATCACTTCCTCTGGTTTTGTTAAGAATCCAATGTGTTTATTTATAGTCCCATCGCGATCAAGAAAGATGGCTTTCTGTTTATTCTTAAGGTTCCTAGAATATATTATTCCCTCATTAATATCAATCTCTGTTTCTACAAAACGTTCGGGAGTCCCCATATCTTTGATATATTCTGGAGTATCATATGCAAAAATTTTTCCAGTTATAATATTAGGCCGTAATACATCGCGATCTAAGTCAATCCTTTCGGGAAGAGTTTGTCTTAGGGAAGCATATCGTTCCTTTACAGCCTGTAAAAGCTGTGGCGATATAATTTCTATTCCAGCATTTACACGATTCTCATAATATCCATGCTTATCTTCCTTTACAACCCATGAAATTACTTTATGCGTTGTCTGTGGAGCTACATTAGGACTAACGGATAAAAAATCTGTTACTAAAATACTGCTATCATAAGGATGTCCATTAGGATGAGATATTAGACTTGCCCAAGATGAATGTTCTTTGTGGAACTGAATGAAACGATTAAAATCTATATTAATCATTACATCACCACACATTAATAGGAAGTCTTCATTGAATTTCATTCTAAATAAAGCTCCAGCTGTCCCTAATGGCCGTTCTTCTATAAAATAACTGATACTTACACCAAATCGTTTGCCGTCTCCAAAAAACTCCTTTATTTTTTCTCCAAGATAGCCTATAACAAGCGTGATATCGGTCAATCCACAATCTTTTAGATTCTCAATCTGCCACTGCAATATGGGTTTACCACAAATCTCGATAAGAGGTTTAGGCACATCAGCCCTTATAGAGGCTATACGTGTACCTTTTCCTCCAGCCATTATTACGACTTTCATATTTCTACTCTCCTAAAAAAGAAATCTTCCAGCATTAAGCAAATACAATGATAAATTGGAAGATGCAACTCCTGTATCTTATATGTTTCTGTTTCTGGTACATGGATACAAACATCACAATACTCTTCAAGTTCATTTTGCTTCAGTCCTGTCAAACCAATTAATGATAATCCTTGTGCTTTTGCTACTACTGCAGCATACAATACATTTCGACTATTACCGGAAGTAGAAATTCCAAGGAAACAATCACCTTTCTGAGCATATCCATAAACTTGTTGTGCAAATACTAACGTAGGTTCGCAATCATTTATGAAAGCTGTTGATAGTGCAGTATGGGCGGTAAGAGCAATACAGGGCAATGCTCCTTGTAGATTTTCTGCAAGGACATTTCCTAATTTGCTATTTATTTGTATGAACTCTTTAGACTTTTCTGTTGGTATTTTTCTTGGCAACGTGAATCCTTTCATAAGTTCACCCACAATGTGCTCAGAATCTGCTGCTGAGCCCCCATTACCACAAACTAATAGTTTATGATTTGCAAATAACACTCGCGTAATATCTCGTATGCGCGAATTATATCATTTTTACATACGGTCAATTTAGGATACGAGATTAGTAGTGAATCAATATATTTATATGATTTATCTAACATTATAAAATCTTTTAAACTACATTTGTTCAATATTATCAGTTGGATAAATTTTCCAACCATGAGCTCCACCATCTGTAAAAGAAAATGGCATAACAAAACCATTAAGTCTTGATAGCGCTTCTTCTATATTTTTTTTCTTGGTAGGATCCGTAATAAACATTACAACCCCACCACCACCAGCACCACTCACCTTGCCTGCTAATGCTCCTTTTTTCAGTGCAATATCCATTACTTGTTCTATTACAGGATTAGAAACTTGCAAGGATTGTCTTTTTTTATTTTCCCACGCTTTTTCAAGGAGAGTAGCCATAGAAAGAATATCGCCTTTTAATAAAGCGCGTTTCATATCATTTGCCCCTTGTTTAATCTCGTGCATAGCAGATATCGTATTCTTATTTCGAGATGCAGTATTTTTTCGTTGATCATCGATTATTTTCGCACTACTACGACTAGTCCCAGTAAAATATAAAATAGTAGAAGCCTCTAATTCATCAATTATCCAACGCTTAATCTTTAGAGGATTGACTATCACTAAATCATTTGGTAGAAACTCCATATAATTAAAACCACCAAAGGCTGCTGCATATTGATCTTGCTTCCCACCAGACAAGCTCAAATCAATACGTTCTATCTCATAAGCTAAACGAGAAATCTCATAGTCCCCTAAAGGAAGTGATAACCATTCCACAAATGCTTTAAGGATACAAACAACCATTGTAGAAGATGTTCCTAATCCAGAGCCTGCAGGCGCATCGTTGTATGTTGTAATTCGAAATGATAATGGGTTTAAGTTAAAATCATTAACAATCCTATTATAGACCCCTTTAATAAGAGAAGCATTACCATCAATATCTAGCCGTTTTAGCGAAGGAAAATCCCCTATAAATTTATTATCATAGGAATTAATCTCAATACAATTAGTATTTGTTTCCTCTATTGTACAATAGGCATACAAATTTATGGTAGCATTTAATACAAGTCCACCGTATGTATCACTATATGGAGACACATCTGAGCCTCCACCTGCAAGTCCTAATCGTAAAGGAGCTTTACTTCGAATAATCATAATCTATTAATTTAAAGTAAGAAACAAATTGTTCTTTTTTTAGTATATTTTATTCACATCGATAATGTCTTCATTTTAATGATATTAAGAACGAATCCTATAATAAATCCAAGCAAGCATATAAGTAAAAGGATTCATATACTTTTCTTAGAATATACAAATGACTTTTCAATCCATATTTATATCTTGCTTTATTTCCAGAACTTTCTCCTTCAAGATGGACTATCTTAGGAGCGGTGATAAGCATTCTCTTATATCCTTTTTCATTATTCCATATTGAAGTTTTTCCCTCCTCTCCATAGAGAAAAATATTTCCATCAAACATTCTCGCATCTTCTATGATAGAATGAGGGAAAAAAACATACTACCATAGCACTGGCAATATATAAATTCTTATATTAAGTTCCTTTGCAACAGAATCGATCTGTTCATCAGAAAGTCTATTTAAATTATACGAATAAAGAATTACCTCTATACTTTTATCTCTACCAGCAAGTAAATGATAAGGTAATGCACTCGTACCACGGATATTTTCGCAGCGGGCATCATCACAGAAATCATAGTGACTTTCATATTATTCTATACTTTTTAAACGACTTGTGATAAATTATTTAATTAAACAAGGGATATTTAAAAAAACAACCTTACAAATAATGATTTCTTCAATGAATCAAACTCTCCCTTCATTGGATATAACTGTTCTTTTTTTAATTCATCTATAATAACAGAATTGATACCAAGTTTCCCCATTCTTTCTTTTTTTATATAGAGAGTATACCAAACCAAATAGCACATTCTGGCTTCGATTGAAAAATTACACGATATAACTGAGGATTTATATCTTTGAACGATAAAGCTAACCTACGGAAAGAATTAATGATATAGATATCATCCTTAATATACTTTATCTTCTTTTCTGGTACCATTGATTTGCTGGTTGAATTTGGATGATATATATACAGATAAGGAATGATATCACTAAACACAACATTTGCTGCACATGGCATAAGTCTATATGTCAACTCAACATCTTGATGTGTAATTCCCTTCACAAAGAATATATTATTATCAATAAATAATTGCTTCTTTGTAATTAAAGCACAGATTGAAGAAGGATTATAACCTAAAAGAACTGCCTCAACACCAGATAAAACCTTATTGTGCTCAAGCGTTGGCTGACTACATTCAACATCTAAATACTGTCCTTCTTCTGTTACGTTCTGAAGTTGAATAGCTAGAATATCCAAATTTTTATATTCGTCTAAAGCTTCAATAATCTTTGGCAACTGCTCACTTATAACTTTATCATCAGCATCTACACACCAAACATATTCACCTTTACAAGTTTTTATTCCATAATTCCTCGCAGTACTCTGTCCTTGATTTTTTTGAGTTAAGTATGTCACATTGGAATATCTTGCAGCATAGTCTTGAGCTATCTTTGGAGATTTATCTTGTGAGCCATCATTAACGATAACTATTTCATACTCCTCTTTTAGTAGATTGGAGTCAAGAATAGTGTCTAAGCATATCCCAATGTACTTCTCTGCGTTATACATTGGGATTATTATGCTAAGTTTATATTTATAGTCGTCCATCAACAATATCTCTATTTAAGAAGCCTTTGACGTCATAAACAATACCATTCTCATTTAATTTCTCTCTCCAGTCTGTATCAGCAAACTGTTTATGAGAAACGGCAAGAATAATAGCATCGTATTTCTTATCTTTTGGCAAAGACGCTACGGCGTCTATTCCATATTCTTTCTTTACCCTATCCACATTAGCCCATGGATCAAAGACTGTTATATTTGAAGTGTACTCTGACAATGTAGAATAGATATCAACAACCTTTGTATTACGTACATCAGGACAATTCTCCTTAAAGGTGATACCAAGTATCAAGATATTAGAATCCTTGACGAGTGCACCCTTCTTATTCATCATCTTGATTGTTTGATTTGCGACGTAATCTCCCATACCATCATTCAATCTACGTGCTGCAGACATAATACGTGGTAAAACTCCATAGACCTGTGCCTTTTGAATGAGATAATAAGGATCGACACTGATACAATGACCACCAACTAAACCAGGATTCAACTTAATGAAATTCCACTTAGAAGCTGCTGCATCTATCACATCTCTAGTGTCTATTCCCATTGCATTAAAAATCTTAGCCAACTCATTCATAAACGCAATATTAACATCACGCTGAGAGTTCTCTATTATCTTTGAAGCTTCTGCAACTTTTATAGAAGGTGCTTTATGTGTTCCGTTAATAAGGACAGAATTATAGACCTCATCAACTAGGTTCGCTACTTCTGGAGTTGAACCTGATGTAACTTTTCTTATTTTTTCAACAGTATGTTCTTTATCTCCTGGATTAATTCGCTCAGGCGAATAGCCTGCAAAGAAATCTTTATTAAACTTTAAACCTGAGACTCTCTCTACGACAGGTAGGCATTCTTCTTCTGTTACACCTGGATATACTGTTGACTCGTAAACAACGATGTCCCCTTTAGAAATAACTTTACCAACCGTCTCACTTGCACCCCAAAGAGGTTTCAAGTCAGGACGATTGTTTACGTCAACAGGTGTTGGTACAGCAACAACATAAAAATTACAGTCTTTAATATCCTCAAGATTAGTTGTACAGACAAATCCATTCTTCAAAGCAGACTGTAATAACTCATCTGACACTTCTAATGTAGCATCATGACCCGCCATTAACGCATCAACACGACTCTGATTCATATCAAAACCAACAGTCTTAAACTTTGTTGAGAATAATCTTGCCAGAGGCAAGCCAACATAACCTAAGCCAATAACGGCTATTTGGATCTTTTTATTCATATCATTACTTTTTAATTTAATGCATTATTCAAATATTCTTTAGAGTATAGTATCTCTTTTTTCAACTTATCGTTAACACTAAGAAAATCAATACTATCAAAAGTTGGTTCTTCGTCAGATTCTAAAAAACGATTACTAAGCCCTAACTTATTTAGTAAAGACAACAATCGTAAATCAGCATTAGTATTTTGTTTTAAGCAGTAAAACTCTTTTTCATACATAAGCGAGAATGCTAATCCGTGAAAAGAGGTTGTAACGACAAAAGAGGCATTCTTAAAATACCCTATAAACTCACATGGAGACGCCGTTTGAATTCGACCTTTTTTAGGCATCATAGGGTGTGATACTATCTCTATAACTTCTAAATCTAATTTTCTTGCAATTTTAGCAGTAAACGCATTTAATTTGTCCCACTGACCGATTTGATATAAAAGGAGATATTTCTTTTCATTAGGAGAGATTGCTATTTTGTCAAATATCTCTTTCCCTGCCAAGAGAGTTGGATCAACAACCGTAAATACTTTTTTGTTAATTAGAGGCTGCAATAAATTTGCTAGAGAACTTTCTCTTACACTAACTTGCTTTAACTTATGAAGCGCATTTGAAAAAAAAAAATCTTTTTGTTCTACCGTTAAACTATCAAATCTACTGCTTGCAGCATAAGAAATAATGTCACACTTAGCATTTCCACCAAAATAAACTTTATCAAAATTTCCACCTGTTAAACCAGGATTCCAAATCTGATCACTCCCTAATACCAATGCTTGAAAAGCAGAATAATCATCATCTTTATCATACGGACACAAATCCAAATATTTATTCATAAAATGCTCAAAACTATACCATCGTTTAATTCTTGTCGGTTTAACAATAATCTCTGTAAAAAAACGAATAATACATTTATATGGATTTTTTTGACAACCAATTTCTTGGATTAAACTTACGATATGAATTAATTTTTATATGGTGGTCTATAATTAATTATATTCACAGAGTTACCTGATGATTTTAGAACTTCTTTTTAAGCCAAAAAGCTTGTAAAACTGCTCCATAATTATGTGCACATTGAAAAGTAATAATTCCTATTTTCATAATTATTGTTTAAACATTGAAAGAATCTTTGCAATGAAGATTTTTTTGTTTTATAAATAAATCCCATATCTCCATATTTATAAGCTACATATTTAAATCCTTTTTTTATTATAGTCTTTTTAGAAAAAGCATTACGCTTAATATTTGGCTCTACGCTTTTTTTCTTAAAACATTTTTGCATACACTCTTCGGTATTACTTGGTATTATTTCTAAAAAAATCTGATACTTCCTCAAATATTTCTTCTCCTATTGACGAGTTAATTAAAACCAAAGAAATTCCTTTATTATCTCTAAATTCTTGATGTAACGTTTTTCTCCCAATGCCAGAAATCTCCTAATGAGATATCTCCTACACGTTTTAAATTTGTATAGGGACAATTAAAAACAACTCTCTCTTTGGATGTAATGCGAAAAAAATAGAGATAAAGGTAAGACTCTGTTATAATCCTCTTTTTTTATTTTTTTAAAGGTATATGTTTCTATTCCACCTTTTCCAGCCTAAGAGCTTATTTCTCATATTTACATTTTGTAAAGAGGAAGAATACTTAATTTCAAGATAATGTAAATAATCCTCCCACACCTTTGGAGCCCCAACGCCATGGCACAATATATCAATAGTTATCAATTTCCCTCTTTTAAGTCTTTCTGTTTGCTTCCTTAAGTTTTCAACTTGGCAAGGTACTCCTGAAAAATAAAAACAAGCTTATCATTTTTTTAATTCATTAATTACATCTAAAAAAATATACCATCCAAGTTACTCTGTACATATTTAGAGCCCTTTATAGAATTTAACGCCTCTTTCTTTGTTATTTTACAATGACTAATTTTATAGTTTTCAGAATAAGCAACGCCATAAACGACACCACCTCTTGCAAGTATTGTTTCCGCAATTGCAGAAAAATACACCACCACTTTGACTTTCTCTTAATTTCTTTTTCATCTTTAAATCGAGCAGCATATACGAGTGGCTCCTCAAAATCATTAAAAAAATTTTTATAAGATGGTATAAACTGACAATCTCTAAAACACTTTCCACAATTAGTACATAGATTATTATCTATTAAAGGATAATTAAATCCCAAGTCATCAGGATTCATCTTTATAGCCGCAAAAGGACATGAAACAACACATGCTGTACAACCACAACATTCTTGGGGTATTTTTACTATCGACTCTTAGTTTTTTTCACTCATTAAATAAGTTTTTTTGATTAATTTATATATAGTGCTTTTTAATAGTTTCTCTTTCAGATGAGGAGCAACCTATTATATAAATTACAAATATAGTCAAAAAAATAATGTTATACCTGTTACAACTATAAAAAGATGAGAAGCTATTAGATAAATTTAAAGATAAATAAATAGGGAAAGGTAGAAGAAATAATACCTACAAAACTTACTTTAAAAACTACATTCTTTATGTAATTTCTTACTTTTAACCCTATCATTTTTCGTAATAAAAATCAAGCGGACAATCAAACAACAGAAGTTTAAAAAAACTGCAATTATAAGAGTTATTTCTGGGAAAAAACCGTTTTCTAAAAAGAATATATGATAAAGGTAAACATAGAAATTGAAAGGCTCCTATCATTAATTGATAATTTCTAATATTGCCAGTAGCAAGAATAGCTGTGATTAATGGTCGAGAAGCAGAGTCGCATAATGCATAAAGAAGGATTAATCTGACAAACCATACAGTGTGTTCTGGAACTATTTTTTTAACCAAATAGTTAGTAAATATGATGTTTCTATCATAATTGGCAAAGATAAAAATAGTAGTAGGAATAATGAGAATTTAGCACTTTTATAAATTAAGTCAAGCATATATTCTTTCTCATTAGCTGCATAAGATTTTGTTATTTGCGGATTTACAGCTGTCATAAAATTCGAAGCGAAACTATTCACAGCTCCATTTACCTGTTCTGCTATGCCACGAGCAGCATTAACAATAGGACCAGCATATAGGTTCAACAAGATATTTGAACCTTGATCTCTTAAAATGGCAGAAGAAGAACCAATAAAAGTCCATCCAGAAAAAGCAAACATCTCTTTCATTAAAGTTTTATCAATGTAAAAATGCCAATCCGATTCTCTAAAATTACGTTTACAATATATACCATTTAGAAGTCGTATTATTATATATGTAGATACAAGAAGAAAGGAATAAAGTATTAATTTATCAAAGACAAAAAAAGGTAAGATTAGTGCTATCCCCAATTTTAATAAGATATGAACAATCCCCAAATATGCAAATGCTTTCATATGTTCATGAGCTATAATAATAGCATTGTAAGGAATGGTTATGAGATCAAGTACAAGTACAAAAACAGAAGTATGAAATACGCATTTTTGCAGCAAACATTCTATTTGGTTCTATATTCATTTTTTTCAGTTAGAAACCATAAGCCTAAGGTTTCTGAAACTATAATAATTAAGATAGATAATATTACTTGAATATTAATTGATGTACAAAAATACTTTATTTAGTTTACCAATATTTCCTTTACCTAACTCAAAAGTTAAGAATCTGCTGATAGCCCCAGAAAGTGAAGAAGATAATATTGTGAACATACCGACAAAACCGCCAACAACATTATATATACCATAATCGGTTACACCTAATTCATTTAGAATTATACGACTTGTATAAAGAGACACAACTAATGAAAAAAATGTTCTAAAAATATAGTGCTAATGTATTTTTTTAGCAATTCGTTTGTTATTAGATGAGATATCCGACATATAATAATAAACTAGATTATCTTGAAAAATCATAGTCTTCTAAGGTAAGTAGTGATTGAAAAAGGATCATTTCTCCAAATTATGGTATTACATACCATGCCTCACTATTGTTACAGTTTACTTCGCCATTGGTTTTTACACCATAAAGAGTATGCTTTAATGGCGATGTTACGGTGATAATTTTGTTATCCATATTTATTTATTTTACTCTTCTTCCCACTCAAATGGTTTTGGAGTGTGCACCGCTAGCGTTGCCTTCTCCTATTTGTGTTCCAAATTCAATGTTTCTGTTATTATTCATTCCACTGGGGAGAGTTCCATTATTGTGTGAAGAACCTGCAGTTAGTAATGTTGAAATTTCAATATGTATTACTTTTTAATATTGGTTGCTCGTATACTTTTTTTGTGTTTCATTTTTTTAGTAAAGATTATAGGTTTTATATCTTTTCTTTTTAAACTCTGTTTCAGAGTAGTATAAAGTTTACGCTAAAGTTTTTTTATTTCATATTAGTTCACATATATTTTTCTCCCATTTTTTTATATATTCCTGTTTTTTTAAGTTACTGGTAGAATATACTTGTCTACCGTCTAATGTGTAAACTCTCTCGTGTGTTTTAGATGGAATATCGTTTGTATTGTGTAAAACTATAGTGGTTGTTCCATCTAATGATATATTATATTGTGATTGTTTTGCGTGCGATGCATTTTTTATTCTGAAGAATGCACGCATTCCATTTATCTTTTTATCGTTCGTAGACGGTTTATAGAGATTATCTTTGTCGCCAAGAAAAAGTTCTGTCCCGTCTGTTTTTAATTCAGTTGGACTATATGCTCCTACAAATGCATAGTTTCCTGTTTCGTCTGTTATTGTTTTTGGCTCAACTTCTGTAATAGTAACATTACGAAATATTGGATTTACAACATCTTTCTTTGGCTTTATGATATATGGAATTCCTGCTTTTATTTCTGTTGCATCTTTAAATAGCATTGTAGTGCCATCTACTTTTCCGGTAAATTCTCTTAATTCTGGATCATTTAAATACAATTTTACAGAATCTTTATCGACATTGAATGGTAAACAGAATGTATTCCAATAATCTTTTGAAAGGGTACGTGTAACCTGAATGATATTATTTTCTATGCCTTTGTTACTTGTGATAGTTGTTGAATTATCCTCGTTTTTTTATCAATTTCGTTTGTAACTTCAATACTTTGTACTGCTATAAAATAGGTTTTATTTTTTTATCGTAGAAGATTTCTATCTTAGGTATGTCATTGATAACTATATTCGCAAATGTAAAAGAGATGATAGAATCATTAATATAACCTTTTTTTCCACAGGAGCTATTCTTTTTGTCATCAACAGCCATAACAGTATTCAACAATTTTTCTGAGTTTATCATCGGTACTGGTTTGTAAAGATATAACTATTTTTTTCTTATTTTTTTGATTTACTAATATCTGGTTTTTAATTCTAAATAAGAAGCTCCACTTGACGATGTACCAACTTTAAGACAATATGTATATTCATCAAAAATCTCTTATTCCAGCATCTGTTTTTTTATATCCCAACGTCGTCCATTTATATTTGCCCAACTGGTATAAACTTTATTCTTTTTTTGGATTACTATTTTTTTATAAAAAAATCATTTGTTTTTAAAAGCTGTAATACTGTGCATAAGATTTACAAAATGCAAGATTACATAAAACGAAAAAAATAAAAAGTAGTTTTAAATTTTTTTCCAGCTATAGAGTATCGTGTGTTGTTTCGATGGTATCATATTAATTATATTATATATCAAGGTGTTAGTTTTCTAAAGAGTGTTGATACCATTTATATAGTTTCTCAACCCCTTCTTCTATCTCTATTTTATGTTTCCACCCTAACGAATGAAGTTTATCTACATTGATAAGTTTCCGTGGTGTACCGTCTGGTTTTGTTTCGTCCCAAACTATTTTACCCGTAAAGTTTGCAGTTTTTGCTACTAATGCAGACAATTCTTTTATGGTAAGTTCTTTACCCGTACCTATATTAATATGGCAATTTCTTATTTCTCCGAGTTCTGGTATTGCTCCACCACGCCCTTCGCTATTGTTGCGGTTTACCTCGCCATTGGTTTTTACACCATAAAACACGCTTGAATATTTTTCTATGCCTATAATGTCTTTAAAATCTACGTTAAGCAACAGGTAAACAGAAGCATCTGCCATATCTTCGCTCCAAAGAAATTCGCGCAATGGTGAGCCCGTTCCCCAAAGTGTTACTTTATTGTTTTCTATTCCATAGAAAGCTAAAGCCTGTAAGATACGTTCCTTTGAAGAATTACCATCTACATTTTCTGTTCCAATTTGTTTAGCAAGTTTAGAAACAGGGTTAATGGGGCGTTTATTCATATCTACTTTTATGGCGTCCCAATTATTTTCGTGAATAAGTTTTGCTAGATATACTTTACGCATCATTGCTGGCATTACGTGGCTATTCTCTAAATGGAAATTATCGTTAGGTCCATAAAGATTAGTTGGCATTACAGCAATATAATTTGTTCCATATTGCAGATTATAGCTTTCGCACATTTTTAATCCTGCAATTTTAGCTATGGCATATTCTTCGTTGCTATATTCTAATGGAGATGTAAGCAGTGCATCTTCTTTCATTGGTTGTGGTGCATTTTTAGGATAAATGCAGGTAGAACCTAAGAAAAGAAGTTTTTTCACCTTATATTTATATGCGGTTGAAATGATGTTGCATTGCATCTTCATATTTTGCATTATAAAATCGGCACGATAAAGACTATTTGCCATTATTCCACCAACAAAAGCAGCGGCTAAAACAACGGCATCTGGTTTTTCTTTTGCGAAGAATTTCTACAGCTTGCTGGTCTGTAAGGTCTAATTCATGATGAGAACAACCTATAAGGTTTGTGTATCCACGTGCTTTCAGATTGTTCCAAATAGCAGAACCTACTAAACCTTTATGTCCAGCAATATATATTTTTGATGATTTTTCTAACATCTTTATATTGTGTTATTTATGGATTATTTTTTTATAGTATTTCTTTAAAAATTTCCGTATTCGAATTTTAATAGTGGAATACTCTTCTTTGTATTGCTTTTTTTAGAAATCTTACGAAAGGAAATTTTACAATCTGGTATAAATAACTTTGCTTATTCTGAGAATGTGTTATATGTTTTACTTGATGTGGTTATTTGATAAAAGGGACTCTCCCTCCCTTTCTGAAAAAGGTTGGAACATTTATCCCTCTAACGCACTCTCCGCCTATAGGGTTTTTTTATTACCCGCAGAGTTATTTAGTCAGATTCGTTTATATATCGGTTGCAAAGATACACATTTTATTTAATAATGGCAACAGATATTAATTGAATTTTTTTGAGATAACTTGACGAGGTTGCAAAACAAAGTGGCTACACCTTTGCAACAAAGTTTGTTGTTTTGCATAACAACAAAACAAATTTTTATTAAGGTGCTAAGAATGGTTTGGGTTAAAGGCATATTTTTTTAATTATAAAATAAAAAAATTGTAATTACATTTTTTTAATTTTTGTAATTACAATTTCTATGAGTTTTTAATTATATTATATACAGTATAAAAATATAATGTTGCATATATTAAGCATTATCGCGCATTTTGCGTAAGTGTTCTTTTTGGTTTTCTGTTAACGAAGTAGGTAGTTTTACCCTATACGTTAATATTGTATCAACCGAATTGGCTTTTCCTTTAATCTTAACTTTGGTACCGTCTTGGGTATAAGGTTTTACTTTCAGTTTAATTTTTCTTCCTTCAGGTAACATTACAACAACTTCTCCCCCTAATAAAGCTGTATATATATCTATACTAAGTTCAACTTCTCTTTCTTGTGGAGCAGGTTTTCGGTAAGTTGTTCCTCTTTTAAATCCGCCTCTTGCTCCTCCGCCAAATAAATCTTGGAAGAAACTGCTGAATCCGCCTCCCATTCCATTAAAATCGAAGCCGTCGAAAGCTGTATTATAGTTGCTAAAACCTTGTTCTCCTCCTCCTGACTGTTCAAAAGCGTCGGCGTTTCGCCATTGTTCTCCATACTTATCGTATTTTGCACGTTTATCTGGATCGCCAATTACATCGTAAGCTTCTGAAAGTGCCTGAAATTTAGCTTTTGCTTTTGGGTCGTTTGGGTGAAGATCGGGGTGGAATTGTTTTGCACGTTTCCGATAAGCCGCACGAACTTCGTCTTGTGGTATATCTTTTTTTACACCTAAAATTTTATAATAGTCTATGAATGCCATATTCTTAATCCTTTTCTATTTGTTTTTTGCTAATTATTTATACAAAATATGTGCCATAAGTGTTTTAATGGCACATATTGTCAGACTACTTTTTTGAAATAATTTTATAAGTGTATGTAAAAGAAGGTTTAATCCATACGGAGTTTATAATCGTTGTAATTAAAACTCCGCAAAGTTTCTATTTCTCCATTCTGTTTTAATAGAGCAATATCAGGGTGTGTTATGCCATTAAACATATTAGTTTTAACAGTGGTATAGTGAAGCATATCTTCGAAAATAATATTTTCGCCTATTTTTAATTCGTGATCAAAAATCCAATAGCCCATCCAATCTCCGCTCAAACAACTATTTCCTCCTAAACGATAAATATGGTCTGTGTGTTGGTCGTTATTTTCAATATGTTTTGCAAACCTGACATTAGGATAATATGGCATTTCTAAACAATCGGGCATGTGACAAGTGAAACTAACATTTAAAATTGCTGTGGTTATACCTTTATCTTCCACAATATCTACAACTTGCGATACAAGTGGTCCTGTTTGCCAAGCAAAAGCACTACCTGGTTCTAATATTACTTTAAGCCATGGATACCTTGATTTAAATGCTCTAAGAATATTAATTAGCAGTTTTGTGTCGTAATTTTTACGTGTCATTAAATGACCGCCACCAAAGTTTATCCATTTAATTTGTTAAACCACGGAGCTAATTTCTTTTCGACGTGCTGCAATGTGCGTTCGAAAACATCGCTTCCATTTTCGCAATGGCAATGAATATGAAATCCCTCGATATCGGTAGGCAATTGTGTAGGAAGTTTATCAGCAGAAACACCAAAACGCGTGCCAGGTGCGCACGGATTGTAAAGTAAGGTTTCTACTTCCGAATATTCAGGATTAATACGTAAACCAATACTAATTTTATTGTTAGCCTGTTTAGCCTTTAAATGAAAGTTGTTGAATTGTGAGAAAGAATTGAAAACCAGATGCGATGAACATTTGGCAATTTCGTTTATCTCATAATCTGTGTAAGCTGGCGAGAAAGTATGCGTAGGAGCACCAAATTCATAATAACCTAATTTAGCTTCGTTAAGCGAAGAAGCTGTAGTAGCATTAATATATTCACGAATAATTGGAAATGTTTTCCAAAGTGCGTATGCTTTGAAAGCCAAAATAATTTCGATATCAGCCTCTTTTGCTATTTTCGCTATAAGCGACAAGTTGCTACGTAGTTTTGTTTCGTCTAAGATATAAGCTGGATGCTGCAGCTCTTCGAATGTTATTGCATTTATTTTCATGCTGCAAATATACAGAAAAGTTTGTAAAAGTCGGAAATATTATTTACCTTTGCAACAAATTATTGGGTATGAAACTGGTCGTTATGACTAAATCCACATACTTTGTGGAGGAGGATAAAATATTGACAGCACTCTTTGAGGAAGGACTTGAGAATCTCCATATCTCAAAGACCGATGGTACCGCCCTTTACTTAGAGCGTTTACTGTCGCTTATTCCCAAAACCTATCATAAACACATTACTATTCATCAACATTATTATCTTAAAGCAGAAAAACAGTTGGCAGGTATTCATCTTGATACAGAAACCGCAGTTCCACCTATAGGGTATAAAGGTCAGATAGGACGGACATGTAGGAACTCTATGCGATTAAAAGAAATGAGAAAGAGTTCGGACTATGTTTTTTTAGACAATATATACGATGACAAACACAATGTTGCTACAGACGAACATAAATTTTCTAGTTTAGAATTAACTGAACTGAAGAAGCAAGGATTGCTTGGAAAACGAGTATATGCAATGGGAGGAATTTCCTTAGAGCATATTCCTGATATAAAACAATATGGTTTCGGTGGCATTGTTGTGGGAAAAGAATTTTGGAAGCACTTTGATGTGTACAATGATATTAATTATAAAGGTATAATAAAATACTTCTATAATCTTCAGAAGGCAATAGAATAAACAAATAACACCTATATTTAACAACTAATAGAAATGAGTGAAGAAAACTCTTTTTTAGTATTCTCGGGAACAAAGACGAGATATTTGGCAGAAAAAATCTGCGCAAGTTTAGTTGTCCATTAGGCAACTCTTTAATGACACGCTTCTCTGATGGAGAATTTGTTGTTTCTTACGAACAAAGTATTCGTGGAAAAGATGTGTATCTTGTGCAAAGTACATTTCCTAATTCAGACAATCTGATGGAATTACTCTTGATGATTGATGCTGCAAAACGTGCATCTGCTCGCAATATTATAGCAGTTATGCCATATTTTGGTTGGGCGCGCCAGGACAGAAAAGATAAACCACGTGTAAGTATTGGTGCAAAATTGGTTGCCGACTTACTAAGTGTGGCAGGAATTGACAGACTTATAACAATGGACCTACATGCCGATCAAATTCAAGGTTTCTTTGATGTTCCTGTAGACCATCTTTATGCTAGTGGTGTATTGCTTCCGTATTTGCAGAGCCTACGATTGAAAGATATGGTAATTGCTAGTCCTGATGTTGGCGGTTCAAAACGTGCAAATACATACGCAAAATATCTTGGTTGCCCATTAGTGCTTTGCAATAAAACACGTGCTCGTGCTAACGAAGTTGCTTCAATGCAGATAATTGGTGATGTAAAAGATAAAAACGTTGTTATTGTAGACGATATGGTTGATACGGCAGGAACAATGACAAAAGCTGCTGATATTATGAAAGAAGCTGGAGCAAAAAGTGTTCGTGCATGTGCATCGCACTGTGTTATGAGTGGTCCTGCTAACGAACGTGTTGAAGCTTCTGCATTAGAAGAAATAGTATTTACCGATTCTATTCCATATACCGATAGATGTTCTAAGGTAAAGCAGATTTCGGTTGCAGATATGTTTGCTGAAACTATTCGTCGTGTAGTAAACAACGAAAGTATATCTAACCAATATCTTGTTTAAAATTAAAGATATTTGATTAGAAGATGTAAATGATATACAGCCTTTAAAATCAAATTTACAATCAGAATAACAGTAGTAGCTAAAAGTAATAGAAATTATAAGCTAACGATTGATTTGATATTATAGGTGCGTATAGGTCGGATAATAATAGCCAACATAAACAAAACATAAAAGGGGTGCCAAAACTGACACCCCTTTTATTTATTATCACTATTAATAATGAAACTAATTATTTATTATTGTTGATAAAATTAGTTATTAATAGAACCACCTACAATATCTAACAATTCTGACGTAATAGCTGCTTGACGAGATTTGTTATATTGTAGCTTTAATCCACGAAGCAATTCATCAGCATTGTCGGTTGCAGATTGCATTGCAACCATTCTAGCAGCATGTTCCGATGCATTATTATCTAATAAAGCCGTATACACCATTAAATGAAGTAATTTAGGAATTAAAGAAGTTAGAACGGTTTTCAAATCAGGCTCAACAATAAAATCATCGTTCAGTGGTTTTATTATTTCGTCTTTATCGTTTGATTGCATATTCCGTTTATGCTCCTTTAAATACTCCTGAGCCTTTTTGGTTGTGATATTCGAGGTTAAATCGCGTTCTTTATCGAGACTCAATTCTGTATCTAAATCTATTGGTAGATAAGTTTTTCGTGTAAGAATCTGACTTCCTGCACTTTTAAAATGATGATAAATCATTTCTACCCTATCAATATCATTATTAAGCCACAGTTTCTCAATCTCAACAGCAATATTTCTGCACTCTTCTGAATTAGGCTTTTCGGCAAGTTCCAAGAAGGTTCCTGCACTTTTAAGTCCCATTTTAGCAACCTTTTCTGCAACTTTACGCCCAATTGGATAGATAATAATGTTATCTTTAGTTACACCTTTTGCCAAATAATCATTTAAAGTGCTTTGTAGCATCTTGATAATATTTGTATTAAATCCGCCACACAAAGAACTATTAGAAGAGAAAACCAACAAAGCTACTCGTTTTATTTCTCTTTCTTCACTAAATGAAGTATTTGTATCAGGAGTAGACACTAAAAATGCTTTCAGAATATGTTCAAGCAAATTTTCATAAGGAAGCATATTTTCTATTGCAACCTGTGCATGATGAAGTTTGCTGGAAGCTACCATCTTCATAGCACTCGTAATTTTACGAGTACTATTAACACTGGCAATTCGATTCTTTATTTCTTTTAAAGATGGCATTTATTTGGTTTTATTTATATTGCGCAGTTATATTACTCATCACTTCTTCAATAACCTTAATATCGTTATCAAGAAGATTACCTAATGCTAAGTTATCTAAGACTTCTTTATGCATATTACGCATTGCTTCCAAGAATTGGTCCTGACATTCTCTAACCTTTTCAACAGGAACTGCATATAGTAAACCATGAACACCACAATAAAGAATAGCAATCTGCTCGCCAACTGGCATTGGTGAATATTGTGCTTGTATCAACAACTGGTTATTCTTTCGTCCTCTATCCAAAGTCATTGCTGTAACCTTATCCATATCAGAAGAGAACTTAGAGAATGCTTCCAACTCGCGATATTGAGCCATATCTATTTTCAATGTACCTGCAACTTTCTTCATACTCTTTACTTGTGCAGAACCACCCACACGAGAAACAGAAATACCTACATTAATTGCTGGTCGGAAACCTTGGTTGAATAAATCGCTCTCCAAATATATCTGTCCGTCAGTAATAGAGATAACATTAGTAGGAATATATGCAGAAACATCGCCAGCTTGTGTCTCAATAATAGGAAGTGCTGTTAACGATCCACCACCTTTTACCTTGCCTTTCATACATTCAGGCAGGTCGTTCATTTTTTCTGCAATTTCTTGTTGATTATTAATACGTGCTGCACGCTCTAATAAACGAGAATGGAGATAGAAAACATCGCCAGGATATGCCTCACGCCCAGAAGGACGTCGAAGAATTAAAGATACTTCACGATAAGCAACTGCCTGTTTAGATAAATCATCATAAACAACAAGTGCAGAATGTCCACGATCGCGGAAATATTCTCCTATCGCAGCACCTGCAAAAGGAGCGTAATATTGCATTGCAGCAGGGTCGGCAGCAGTAGCACTTACAATAATCGTATAAGGTAAAGCACCATTATCGCGTAATATCTGTACAAGATTTGCCACTGTGGAAGCCTTCTGTCCTATCGCAACATAAATACAATATACAGGATTTCCTTTTTCGTATGAAGATTTTTGATTTATAATGGTATCGACAGCAATAGCTGTTTTACCCGTTTGGCGGTCGCCAATAATAAGTTCACGTTGTCCACGCCCAATAGGGATCATAGAATCAACAGCCTTTAAACCTGTTTGTAGTGGTTCTTTACAGGTTGACGATAAATTACTCCAGGAGCCTTACGGTCTAAAGGCATTTCAAAAGCTTCTGATAAATCAATATCTCCTTTACCGTCAATTGCTTGACCAAGTGGGTTTACAACACGTCCTAAAAAATTATCATTAACTCGAATAGAGGCAATACGATGTGTACGTTTAACTGTTTGTCCTTCTTTAATATCCGTAGTTGAACCAAGAAGAATACAACCTACATTATCCTCCTCTAAGTTCATAACAATAGCCATTGTACCATCATCAAACTCTAAGAGTTCATTTGCCTCAGCATTACGAAGACCATAAATACGAGCAACACCATCGCTGACTGTTAGTACTGTACCAACTTCATCGAATTTTTCTTCTGCATTTACGCTCTGAAGTGCCTTTAAAAGGACATCAGACACTTCGCTTGGTTTTATCTTATTCGACATATTTATTTCTATTTCTTTAATTGTGTGAGGAGTGAATTTAGTTTTGTCTTCACACTTGCATCCATTCTGTACGTATCATATTCAAGAATGAAGCCTCCTATTATATCAGGATCTATTGTTGTGGTAAATTCTACAGTTCCACCTGCATTTAAATGTACCAACTCCTTCATTTTCTTTTCAATAATAGGCGAGACTGGGACTGCTGTTATAAGCTTTCCTTGAATAATATCCCTTTGCTTCCTATATAACGTAATATAAGAGTTTGCGATGAATTGTAAAAATCCCTCGCGTCTCTCCTTCAGAACAAGAGCAAAAAATGATTTAAGAGAGAACTAACATCGCCTCCACTTGCAATTTCTAATAACTCTTGCTTCGCCTCTTTAGATAGCATTGGGTTATTCATTGTAGAATGCAATTGTGGAAACTCAGTATAGCTACTGAATAACGTTTGCATCTCCGCATAAATTTTATCTTCTTGCTTTGCTATTGTAGCTCCTTTTAAAAGTGCACGTGCATAGCGAACAGAGACTATCCCAATATCCATAATACTAATTTTAATTCATTATTTACTGGGAGAAGAAACATTATCCAGCAATTTTTCTATCAACTCCATCTGCTTTTTATCGTCAGAAAGTTGTTCGTGGAGAATTTTCTCTGCTACTTTTATACTGAGTTCCGCTACTTGACCACGAATATCATTAAAGGCATTTTGCCTTTCAGTGGCAATCTCTAATCTCGCCTCTGCAATAATTCGTGAACTTTCTTCATTCGCTTTATCCTGTGCCTTCCCAACTATAATATCATGTGTAGCAGTCGCTTCTTTTAATAGAAGCGCTTGCTTTTCACGTGCTTGTTGTATGACGGATTCACCTTCTTTTTGAATATTAGACAGCTTTTCATTGGCTATATGCGCCTTACGAAGACTTTCATCTATAAACTCCTTACGTTCGTTTACCATATTAATAATAACAGGAAAACCAAACTTAATAACAATAAATGCTACTATAAGGAAGACAAGAGTCAACCAGAAAAGGAGTCCACTATTGGGGACTAATAAATCCATACGCTGGTTTTATTCTTTCTAAACTAATCAGATATTACGTGGATTAACACGTAGTATCCATAATTACATTACAATTGCAAGGATTGAAACGATTACAGCCAAAAACGCAACACCTTCTATCAAAGCTGCAGCAATAATCATAGATGAACGAAGGTCGCCAATTTTTTCTGGTTGGCGTGCCATTGCATCCATTGCTTGTCCACCAATGCGTCCAATTCCCATACCAGTTCCAATTGCAACTAAACCTGCGCCAATGGTCGCTCCTAATTTTGCGATAGCAACATCTGCTAATAATAATGATAACATAATCTTAATTTTTTTAATTTATTATTAATATTTATTTTATTCTATTCTATTTTACATATTAGGCTTTATGCTCTTTTACATGTGCTTGTGCTATAAACACTGCACTCAACATTGTAAATACTAATGCTTGAATATAACTAACAAGGAATTCAAGTAGCATCATAAAGACGCTCAAGAGTACACCTATAATTGACATACTAGTTCCAGCACTCCAATTCACTAAAGCATTATTAGAAATGCTAAACATTATAAATATAATTGCACAGAAACATAATGCAATAGCATGCCCAGCAAACATATTTGCAAAAAGTCGGATTATCAAAGCTAAAGGTTTTGTGAATATACCAAAGAGTTCAATAATCGGCATTAGAGGTATTGGAAATTTCATCCAAACAGGAACATCTGGCCAGAATATTTCTTTCCAATATTCTTTTGTACCTGTAAAGTTTGTAATAAGGAAAGTACATATTCCTAAAAAGAAAGTACAGGTTATATTACCAGTTAAATTACCACCACCTGGAGGAAATGGAACTAATCCCATAAGGTTTGCGAAGAAAATAAAGAAGAAACACGTAAGTAGCCAAGGAGCATACTTCGGAGTTTCATCACCCAAGCAAGGCTTTATAACTTCGTCATATATATTCATAATGAACATGTGCATTAGTCCTGTGAATCCTTTAGGAGCTGGATCATCTATCTTATGTTTACGACACCAATGGGCAGGTATCAAAATAACCAAAAGAAGCAATATTCCATCTATAAAGACTGTACAAACAACTTTTGTTATAGAAAGATCAATAGGACGTACTTCTTTATTACCAATTTTCTCAACTATTAAGTTTGGATTTACTTTATCATCTCCACTTTTTATAACAAGATTGTATGGTCCAGGTCTATCTCCATTTGCATCTCTCTCTTCAGCAAACATACCACTACTAAAGATATGCCAACCAGTAGATGTCTTTACTATTATGGGAAGATGTATTACTACTGGGTGAATATTTCCCTCAGTTCCTAAATCTGTAATATGCCATTCATAAGAGTCTTTTATGTGTCCCCATAGGATTTCCTTCACATCTATATTTTCTTTTTTCGACATATCTCGTGAGAATGTCAATATAGGTGTAGTAAATAGAAACAACAAGAGAAGTACTCGTCTAGTAAATTTCATATAGTCTTATTATTTATTTTGTTATTTTTTTCTCAATGCGGAAGAAATATACAGAGTCAAAAAAACATTATCGAAATATAGTAAAAAGGCAAATACAAATACATACGTAAGCATCTTTTCATTATCTCCTCGAAAAAAACTAATATTCCAATAAAAAGTTATAATAACTGCAAGAAACATTCTCAGCATAGAACCTACAAGATAGAATTTCCCTAAAGCCATTGGAGAGTTAGTTGCAAAAATACTTCCATAATTTTCCATATATCTTATTTGTTATAATGAAAAAAATATCGCACTAATTATTAATGGGGTTATTAGAGTTTGCTGCAACAATATCTGAGACATTATCAAACCTATCAAAGTAATCGCTACCAGAATCCAAAGATTAATCTTATTATAATTCCTTTCTATATCTGTAATACTCATAGATTTAAATATGCTTAAAGAGACATTGAGATTGTTTATTCTATGAACAATTATAGTTCTACACAAAGATTTACTTCATTTTTCTTAACTTCTACAAAACCTCCATTTATCGTAATTTCCTTCTTTTCAGAACCAATGGTATAAACGATGCGCCCTTTTATTAATGTAGAAATAATTGGTGCATGATTCATTAGAATTTCAAACTCTCCCAATTCACCAGGAACTAAGACATTCTCCACATTGCCTTTAAAAAGGATTTTCTCGGGTGATATAATTGTTAAAAATAACATTGTAACTATATCTATTTGTCAATTAATTATTCTTAGCTGCATCAAGAAGTTTCTTTGCTTTCTCTTTCGCATCTTCAATTGTTCCAACATTAAGGAATGCTTGTTCAGGAAGATCGTCTACTTCGCCATTCAAGATAGCATTAAATCCTTTAATTGTATCTTCAATTGGCACCATTACTCCTGGAATTCCTGTAAACTGTTCAGCAACAGTAAATGGCTGAGATAGGAAACGTTGTACGCGACGTGCCCGATTTACAACTAAACGGTCTTCATCTGACAATTCGTCCATACCCAAAATAGCAATTATATCTTGCAATTCGTTATAATGTTGCAATAATTGCTTTACTCGTTGTGCACATTCATAATGTTCTTTACCAACAACTAATGGGTCAAGAATACGTGATGTACTTCCTAATGGATCTACGGCTGGATAAATTCCTAACTCTGTTATCTTACGACTCAACTCAGTTGTTGCGTCCAAGTGTGTAAAGGTTGTTGCTGGAGCAGGGTCAGTTAAGTCATCTGCAGGTACATATACCGCTTGAACAGAAGTAATAGAACCTCTCTTTGTAGAAGTAATACGTTCTTGCATTGTTCCCATTTCGCTAGCAAGCGTAGGTTGATATCCAACAGCTGAAGGCATACGCCCAAGAAGAGCTGAAACTTCAGAACCTGCTTGTGTAAAACGGAAAATATTATCAATAAAGAACATTATATCAGCTGCCTCACCATCTTTTCCTCCATGATCGCGGAACTCTTCTGCTACTGTTAATCCAGAAAGTGCAACTGATGCACGTGCCCCAGGAGGTTCATTCATTTGACCATAAACAAGGGTTGCCTGTGATTTTTTTAGTTCTTCCTTATCGATAAGAGAAAGATCCCACTTTCCTTCTTCCATTGCTTTTAGGAACTTCTCACCATATCGAATAACTCCAGATTCAAGCATATCGCGTATCAAGTCGTTTCCTTCACGAGTTCGTTCGCCTACACCTGCAAATACAGAATATCCATTATGTCCCTTTGCTATATTATTGATAAGCTCCATAATAAGCACAGTTTTACCAACACCAGCACCCCCAAAGAGACCAATTTTTCCACCTTTCATATATGGTTCAAGTAAATCAATCACTTTGATACCTGTCGCTAACATTTCTTTCTGTGTAGACAATTCATCAAACTTAGGTGGTTCGCGATGAATTGGATAAGCTCCTTGCATATTAAGAGTATCCATACCATCAATAGGTTTACCTATTACATTCATCATTCTACCCTTAATTTGTTCGCCTGCAGGCATTACAATTGGACTTCCAGTTGGAATAACTTCTAAGTCGCGTTGTAACCCCTCTGTATTATCCATCGCTACACATCGTACTGTATCTTCACCGATGTGTTGGTGCACTTCTATTATCAGGTCGTCTTCATTATTCGGTCTCTTTACGCGAAGAGCATCGTAAATCTTCGGGAGGACTTTTTCTGGATCTTCACCTTTAACATCAAAGTAGACGTCTATTACAGGCCCAATAATCTGAGAAATGCGTCCATTAATCTGTGACATATATTTAATTTTTTATTATTTAATGCTTTATTTTTTACTACGTATTATATACTAAGTACATCTAAAACCTTTATTAGTTTCTTATCAAATGGTTTATCAGAACGAATTGCTTCTGAAAGGGGTATATATACGATAGAATCGTTATGAATTCCTACCATTATATTTCGCTGCCCTTGCATAATAGCTTCTATTGCGCCATAACCAGTTCTACTCGCCAAAATTCTATCTTTTGCAGATGGTCGTCCGCCTCTTTGTAAATGTCCAAGTATTGAAACCCGCACATCGAAACCTGGAAATTCCTTCTTTACACGATTTGCATAATACATTGCTCCACACTTGGGACTTTCTGACACAATAACGATGCAACTTCGTTTAGATTTTCGAATGCCACGTTCCATAAACTGGGCTAACTGGTCTACATCTGTAGAATCTTCTGGAATAATTGCTGCTTCAGCACCACTTGCTATCGCAGAGTTTTGTGCAAGAAAACCTGCATCGCGACCCATTACTTCAACAAAAAATATTCGTTCATGGCTTTCTGCTGTGTCGCGTATTCTATCTACACATTCAATAATGGTATTCAATGTTGTATCGTAACCAATAGTACTATCGGTTCCATAGAGATCATTATCTATAGTGCCTGGCAAACCTATACAACAAAAATCATATTCTTGAGCAAAGCATAGCAGCTGTTAAAGAACCGTTACCACCAATTACGACCAATGCGTCTATCTCTTCTTTTACTATATTATCATAAGCCTTTTTTCTGCCTTCTTTGGTCATAAACTCTTTAGAGCGCGCGGTCTTCAATATAGTTCCACCTTCACAAATAATGCCACTAACATTTTCTGTTGAAAATGGTTGTATCTCCCCTGAAAGCAGCCCATCATATCCACGATAGATTCCTTTAATAGAAAAGCCATAATATATTCCAGCACGTGTAACAGCTCTAACAGCAGCATTCATACCTGGAGCATCTCCGCCCGAGGTTAAAATACCTATTGTTTTAACTTTTGCCATACCTTTATCTATTTGTATAAATCGTAGTATTTAAATTCAGCGCAAAGTTAATAAAACTTTTCATAATACAAAAAAACTTCCTGGTGTTTTTTATAATTATCAGTTTTACACTAATTGGTTTTGTTTGTTTTCTTTGTTCGATTTGTGGTTCCGCGATTTGGGAAATAGATTATAAAACAAGAATATCCTGTTTTTTAAAGCTTGATTGGAATATTCTAACGAATTGGTATTAGACCATAACTTCAAAATGGTTTGTTTATATTATTGATGGCTTAGTAGAATAAGAAGTGGACATTCAGATTTCCAAGCAAGCAAATTATGGGTTCTTGCACGTCTAGTAATACCAAGTGTCTATTAGTCCAATATAGATTCTAATTCTACATTCAATTATCCTGCAGATACAACAGGAAAATGTCTACCAAGATAATTAATATAATCAAAAAAGTGTCTAACAAAAATCAAGAAAAAGCCATATTAAACGATATCAACTTTTATTTCAGATATCTATCACGAGCGTCTTATATATCTACTACGATCATCTCAGATATCTATCAACTACAAATTAGATATCACAAAAAAACTACAACCGTTATAATGCCATGTTATAATAGATAGAAGATGTTTATTTAGATGAAAATTATGACTTCAATATTTCACTCAACAATGTTGTTACTGTTATTCACTATGATATTCTAATATCTATTGTTGATAAAAAAATAAAAACTTGTTTTGTTTTTTTATTCAATTTTCTTTTGTATTTTTTTGTATCGTCATAAATATAGGAACTATTTTACAAGTAAAAAAGAAATCGGTTTTAGAACATACTTTATATACATATTTATATTTGTTTTATGTTCTTTTTTTCTCATCTTGTTCACAAGTAGATAAACAGAAAGTGGATAAGTTGAATAGTTTGTCTTATTCATTTCATTATCGCAATATAGATTCTGCATATTTCTATGCAAATAAAGCATTACATTTATCAAAAGATTACGATGCGGGGCAGGCAGAAGCATTAAATAACTTAGCTTTTGTGGACATTGTTAGAATGAACTATAAAAGTGCTTACAAAAAGTTAGATAGTGTTCTTTTCATCACGAATAACCAGGTAGAACTTTTGGTTGCCGATGTACAACTAATGCGACTATGTCAAAGAGAATCGAGAAACAAAGAATTTTACGATTTTAGAGAAAAGGCGTTAAGAAGACAGAAACGCATAGCTGAAGAAGAAGACTTACTAACAGAACATTTACGTAAACGTATGGTTTATGCTAATTCTGAATTTAGCATAGTGTCTTCCACATATTATTATTATGTAGGTTTGCGTAATTTGTCGGCACAAGCAATGGCATCAGTAAACGAAGAACAAATTGCTCGCGATGATACTGCACAATATCTTAAATATCTTTATAATGTAGGAGCAGGAGGAGTTTTAAGTACTGGAACACAGAATGATGTTAATCAACAAGAATTCGATTACTTAATGCGCTGTTTTATTATGGCACAACAAACGGGATATGTGTATTGGCAAGCAAATTCATTGCAAGGTTTAAGTGAGCATCTCCTATTGACAGAACATGATAGATTGATAAAAGATAATTATCCATCAATACGATTTATAAATACAGACAATGTCCCCGATAGCTTATTAGCAGGTAACTTAGCCGAACGAGCAACCGATTTGTTTATTAGATATGGAGATGTTTATCAAATTGCGAGTGCTTTTCGTACATTAGCTTCCTGTTATTGGCAGATAAAAGATTACCAATCTGCTATTGTTTGCTTACAAGATGCATTGGAAAGGAATAAAGCTATAAATCAAGCACCAGACTTAATAGCTTCTATTCGCGAACAGTTGAGTGTCGTATATGCTGCTGTAAATGATAAACAAGGAAGCGACTTTAACCGTAACATCTATTTAGATTTACAAGAACAAACACGACAAGATAGATATTTAGAATCTCGTGCAGGAATACTTGAAAAGAGTTCGCACCAACTGAATCTTATGATAATTGCAGTGTTGCTGATGATAGTGTTAGTGGTAAGCCTGCTTCTGTTATTCCATTACTTAAAGAAAAGAAGAAATGCAGATGGAAAATCATTAAAAGAACTTCTTACACCTTTAGACGAATGGCAAGTACAGAATAAGAAAGAACTTGAGAGGTTAAACGAAGAATATCAGGAAATACAAGAAAATTATAACATAGCTGCTACCAATGTAGTAAAAGATAAGAAGAGAAGTATAGAGAAACGTTCTAAGTTGTTTCTTGCTAATACACTAAATCCACTAATAGACAGAATGGTCCATGAGATTAGTCAATTAAAGAAAAACAAAGAAACCAATGAACTTAGATATGAACGTTATAATTATATAGCCGAACTAATAAACGATATCAACAAATATAACGATGTGTTAACTCAATGGATTAAGTTACAACAAGGAGAACTGTCGTTGCATATTGAAAGCTTCTCTCTACAGCAAATATTCGATATAGTAGCAAAATCTAGAATGAGCTTCCAACTAAAAGGTATAACGTTAAATATAAAAGAAACACAATGTGTAGTGAAAGCAGACAAAGTGCTTACTTTGTTTATGCTAAACACATTGGCAGAAAATGCACGTAAATTTACGCCTACTAACGGCTACGTATCTATATATGCTGATGAAAAACCTGATTATGTTGAAATATCAGTGAAAGATACTGGCATTGGCATCGACGCCGAAACTAAGAATCATATCTTCGATAGAAAGACTATTATAGACAATAAAAACGAAAAGTCGCATGGATTCGGACTTATGAATTGCAATGGAATTATAAATAAATACAAGAAGCTTAGTAAACTTTTTACCGTTTGTATGATAGGCGTTGAGAGCGAATCAGGAAAAGGTAGTAAGTTTTATTTTCGTCTTCCAAAAGGAATTATCCGTGTTCTATTTTTAATTTCTTTGTTTACAACCTCCTTATTCTCATATTGCAAAGATATGAGAACTATTATTAATATTTCACCAAACGGTCAAAATACATCTTTACAAGAGTTGGATATGGCGAACCGTTATGCTGACTCTGCTTATTTCAGTAATATAAAAGGAACTTACAAGCGTACACTAGATTTTTCAGATACTTGCCGATATTACCTAAACAAGTATTATCTAAAATTGCAACCCAATGGCAGGCATTTAATGAAACGTATTGCAGACGACAATATAATACCTGCTGAGGTTTATTGGTTGCACGAAAACTTACCAACAAACTTTAGTATAATTCTCGATATTCGTAACGAAAGTGCTGTTGCAGCTTTGGCTTTACACGATTGGGACTTATATAAGTATAACAATAATGTTTATACGCTATTGTTTAAAGAAAATTCGGCGGATAAGAATTTAAGTGCTTATTGCAGAATGATGCAACGATCTGAATCGAATAAAAATGTTGCTATTGTTTTGTTGATATTACTTCTTCTCTCTATATTCCCATTATATTATTTTATGTACTATCGACAACGATTTCGTTATCAATCGTATATTGAAAATATCCGGCAAATAAATGCTATACTTCTAAGTAATGGAACTCTTCCCGAAAAGCAACAAATGATTAAGGCTATCGGGACAAATAAGTTTCCTGAAAGTTTAAAAGAAATTACTCTGAAGATAAACAATGCACTGAAAGAGTTTATTAAACAGTATAATATAAGTTCTACTAATATAGAGTTAGCGAAAGACGAATTGCACAGAATGGAACTTGAAAGCAATAGACTACACGTAAACAACAATATTTTAGACAACTGTCTTTCTACTCTGAAGCACGAAACTATGTATTATCCTTCAAAGATAAGTCAGCTACTATCTAAAAGAGATGCAGAGTTAAACTCTATCGATGAACTCTCAATATATTATAAGGAACTATATTCTACACTAAGTATACAGGCTATACAGCAAGCTTCTATGCTTAAACCTATGTATAGCCGGATAGAAGTTAATAAGCTACTTACAAAAAATATGAAACTTTTATCGCCCGAAAAAGGTAAACTTGTAGTTTTGGGAGATATAGATTTGCTGAAATATCTATTCGAGCTACTACAGAAACAAGATAGTGAAGAGAATATAATGATTGATGTTGACGATTTATCGCCAAAATATATAGTATTCCATTTATATATGTCCCAATTACAATTATCTGATGAGGACTGCACCAATCTGTTTGCGCCCGATATTAAACATATACCATATATGGTTTGCAAACAAATAGTGCGCGAAAATGGTGAATGTTTCAACCGACATCGTTGTGGTATTATTGCACACAATACAAAGCAAGGTACCACACTTAGTATAACATTATCGCAAGCAAAGAAAGAACAATAAAAAACATGGAGAATTTTAAAGTAATTATTGTTGAAGATGTGCCTTTAGAATTAAAAGGCACAGAAGGTATCTTTCGTAATGAAATACCAGAAGCACACATTATAGGCACTGCAGAAAATGAAGTTGCTTATTGGAAGTTAATGAAAGCTGAATTACCCGATTTAGTGTTGTTAGATTTAGGATTAGGTGGTTCAACTACAATTGGAGTAGAAATTTGTAGACAAACTAAAGAACTGTATCCGAATCTAAAAGTGCTTATATTTACGGGAGAACTACTTAACGAAAAACTTTGGGTAGACGTATTAGATGCTGGTGCTGATGGAATTTGTTTAAAGAGTGGCGAATTACTTACACGTGGTGATGTCTCAAGTGTTATGAGTGGAAAGCGTTTAGTTTTTAATCAGCCTATTTTACAAAAGATAGTAGAACGATTTAAAAATAGCATTAATAGCGAACTTATGCACCAAGAAGCTCTGATAGATTACGAAATAGACGAGTACGATGAACGTTTCCTACGCCATTTAGCATTAGGATATACAAAAGAACAGATAACAAATCTGCGTGGTATGCCTTTTGGAGTAAAAAGTTTAGAGAAACGACAGAACGAACTTGTACAGAAATTATTTGGTAGCGAACGTAAAGGAATTAGTATAAATGCAACCCGATTGGTGGTACGTGCATTAGAATTACGAATTATAGATATAGACAATCTGTATTCAGATGAAGAATAAATATGGGATTATAGCATTAAGCTTAATAGTGTTGCAGCTATTAATCGTGTTAGTTCATGGTTAATTACTGCAGCATTCCCTTATGTTAATATTAACTCTTTATTAAGTGGCAGTGGACTACGATGGTTTGCAGGACAATTTACTAACAATTTAAAAAGCAATATGTTAGTATGGCTATTGCTCTTATCTATTGATTGGGGTGTTTATAAAACAAGTGGTCTTCACGATATTGTATATAAATTAATATTTCGACACAATAAATTCTCTGAACTCCATTATAGAGAGCGAGTTGGAATAAGATTTACACTGTTTTGTTTCTTTTGTTTTATAGCTCTAAGTATAGTATTCACTATTTTACCAGAAGCACCCCTATTAAGTGTTACGGGAAGTTTATTTCCAAGTAGCTTTTCGTCAGGACTTATTCCTGTTTTGTCTTTCATTATTGTTGTTTCGTCTCTATCGTATGGAATGGCGTGTGGCAAACTAAAGACGCTTTCCGAAATATACAATTCACTTTCTAGTGGTTTAATATTTTGCAGTAAACTATTTCCGATGTATATCTTAGTTGTCCAACTATTTTATATGGTAGTTTACGTATTCAATCTAAACATATCTATCAATATTATAAGTATATAAACGTAAAGTATCAATAAAATTATTGTATTCAACTCACATTATATTGATATTGTTTTTTTAAACACTCAAATGTTAAGAACGAATGGTCGAAATCTAATTTCATTATTTTTTTTCTTTGTAATCTTCGGAAATGACAATATTAAAAGCCCCACCCCACTCTTTCAATCGAAACACTTGCGTTTTGGGTGGAATTTTATTTCCTCTTAATACTGGTTTAATAAAAAAACGACCACGTTTATTTTGCCAGTCTGCCACTTTTGTATTTTCTGCTAAACGATCTACTTTCGGATAAATCCCAATCAACACAATCTATTGACTTATAGTTGTTCAACAAAAAGATATCTATTATTTGCTTTTTTGCTTTCAATAACAACCATATTATCTTCTTCGTTAAGAGAAAGAATATCTGTAATTGAAGCATCAAATACGATAAAGTCTGCACCTATCGAATTTATTGGGGGTATTTTACCATCACGTAGAGTTGTATATTCTATATGTTTTCCGTTTCTTAACAAAGTCTGCCTCAGTAAAAAAGCTTTTGTACTTGTTATCTCAATATTATCTATCCAAAGTGATGACGAAATATTTTCGTATTTTCGCCCATTTCTTACTGCTTGAATTTATTCCTAACTTATAAAACATGTCTATTGCACTTTATATATATTCTTTTTCAACTATAAACTAAAAATACTGCGGACAAAAGAGTTTGCTTACTATTAAACTAACAAAGAATAGCTTGCTGCTCTATTTAAGTTTCTATATTATCTGCAAACAAACATTTTTTATCAATTCTCTCTCTTTCTTTATGAGTTTTCCAATTCCCATGCACATCTTTGAATTTAAAATTGTATCGTTCAAACTCACAGTCAGATAGTTTGTATTTAGTCCCGTCAGATAACAAAAAATCTTTCTCATCAACTATCTTTCCTAATCGAACATTTAAGAGTTTGGCTCCTTTTTCTATTTGTTGATGCCAACCCGCTAAGTCTTTATTGTAAGAAAATCCATAAAAATAGCTGTTCAACGGCGTAATAATGATAAAATTACTATTCAATACAGCACCACTCTGAGGAAGAAACGGACGATATGCATCTATTATTTTATCAAGATGTCCACTTCGGTCTCGTTTTATTATATCGTTTTTACCATCAGGAATTACATCACCTGATGGTACTTCTGCAAAAAAAGATATACTCGTGTTTCTGAATCTTTTATTCCTTCAAATTTTTATTCTCATTATATAGTTATTTAAATAATGTCTATTTCCATTTAAATTGGAAATTTCTTAAATATCTCACTTCATAGAATTTGCTATTTCAAGATAGAAACGCAAGGCATTTCTACCTAAATTCATAGTATCTGCGTTAGAGTTTATTTAAGTTCCAATACTTCTTTCCAAATGTTGCATAACTCCTTTTCGTATTTAGTAGCCTGTGCTATGTGTGTTCTTTTTTTAGGTATTTACCCTAATTCCGTAGGCTGTTCTTTTAGTAAATAATATTCGATTAGAAATGAAACTAAAAAAAGTTTTTTTATAGTAAGGAAGTTCATCAATTGTATGAGGTTTATCGTCGTCTGAAATTTCTTCTCCTTCGGGATATTCATCATCTTCATCGAAAGTTATATTGCATCTTTTTAGAACAAAACACAAAGTTTCCTTCATATTCGAGCTAAAGTAAAGATTCTAAATCTTCTATTGTAACTTGAGCAGCCTTTAATCTTTCATTATCATAATCTAACAACGCAAAAGGAACATTATCATCAATTTCTATGTTACTTATTGTTTGCACATTTTTCAGGAGAAGTTCATAATTTTTCTCCGTTTATAAACTCATTTATATTATCCATATTGTCAGGTGTTTGTTCTCTATTTTGTTTTTATCTTTTAAGTGCAAAACTCAATATCTGTATAACAATTAATGAATTTTCTAAAGTGCTGATTTACAAGAAGTAATTTGCCAAGAAAAAAATTATAATTATATTTTAGCAAATTTATAATAATAAATTACTCGAATTTTAATTATAAATTTTTTTATTTTATAATTATAAATTTTCAACCTATACGTAATCAATGCAAAAAGCGCATAGCTAAGTTCTCTAAATTAAGTATGTATTTTGTTTTGCTTACTCTTTTATTCCCTATACTATTAAGGTACGTTTTAACATCTATATCATATTCTTCGTAGACAGAATCGCATATCTCCTTGAATTTAGGAAGATTGAAATACTTCTGTTCGTAAAGATATTTGTAGAAGTTTTTATTGTAATATAGCTCTTCTCCAAAAAAAATTGGATTCGTTTCTTTATACTTTGCCCTTAGTTTATACAAATAATATCCGAAATAAGCTGCTGCCTTATATCGTTCCTTTTTTGTAAAGTCGAAATACCAAGCATAAGTGTCTTTAGTTCCATCTTTTATGAGGAATCCTATATAATTATCAAGCATTGCTAACCATAAACTATTCTTTTCATTTACTGGTAAGCGCAGAAGAGACTTTAATAAGCCTTCTCTAAGTTCCATGTGCGGTTTGTTATAAAATATTTTACGTATGAAGGTGTTAAACATACCAGATACACTTCCGTCTTGATCATATCTATTTAATATATCTGCTAGAACAACATTATTAATTTTTTCGTTCGTGTCGTAACCATAAGTCTTAAGAAGACCTATCAATAATAGCGGAGTATTTTGTTTTAGCCATAAAAAACTGGCTTTATCATCGTTTAAGAAGAACTTATTAAGATGCACTATTTCGTCGTTTAAACTAAATACGACATTATGCTTCTTTTCTTTTAAGTAATCTGCAATATATGTTGTTGGCAAAATAAAATTATATCCTTTTACATAAATATAATTTGAAAATCCATATCTAATATAGTTAAGTTCCTTTTTATCAATACCATCTTTAGCTACCTCATCATACCACCCAGCATCAAGAGGTGGCATAGAAAAATAGTGTTTAGTTTCATTGATTATTGGAATTTTCTTCCTTTCTTGCATCTCCAGAGCCCAATATTTTTAGTTTATTCTGAAATTGAGTTGCAGACAAAGGCACAAATCCTCGCTTTATCAAATCGTTAAAAGCATAAGGAATTAAAGTTTTTATGTACTGTTCATTATTTGGAAACCACTCTGGTTCTTCATAATCATCGCCTTCGGACTCATCAGCTAAAGCACTTTTATAATCTTGTATTAGCGAATCCATTCTTATAGAATCAAATGGCAATATCATATCTTCTGATATCCCCAACTGTTGTTGAATTGCTAAAGGCAAAGAACTTTTGTTCTCCATATTAAGCACTTTAGTTGAATCGTTGTTATCAGGATTATTTTCTTTTTGTATTTGGATTATGTTTGCAGCCAAATAAAAATTAAGATGGGTATTATTAACAAATATTTTTTTCATTATTTCGTTGTTTTATTTTTTTATTCTTTTTTTCTCATTATCAATTCACCTTTTCAACTTTCGCGATTAAGCAAAAACACTCTATTATTTAAGGTTATTATCTTATCGCTTTAAGGATTATTTCAAGTTCGTTTCTGTTCATTTTTTTCTTACTTTAATGATACAAACTTACTTCTTTTTCAAATTATAAGTTTCTTTAGACAGAGAAAAAAACAATTTTTAATATTTTTTTCTGTTAAATCATACACAAATTAGATGTAGAAAAAAATATTTAAAAATATGGTGATAGTGGTGATATTTTTGTTTTTTTCATAGTTAATAATAAAGCTCTTACCGAGTAATTAGCAACAATTAATAAAATGCCAGAGGTTTTGGAATTTCTTATTAAGGGGTAAAACCAGAATTTGAATATTAAACTGAACAATAAACTATATTTAATTATCTATAATGGTTATGGAAAGTATTGTAAGAATTGGAAGAATATATTGTTTTTTTAGTGTAAAACAAAATAAATTATACAAATATAGGTAGGCTCATTTGTCTATTTATAACAAAAAAATCCCACCTATATCTGTATAAAGTCAGACAGATAGCAAAGTCTGTCTAACGCATTCTAATATATTATATAAGGTGTAATTGCATTTAATCGGGCAATAGCTGATAAGGTTTTTCTATAAAAAGAGTTGCTCCGTGTTCTATTAAGAATTCTTTATCTCGAAATCCCCATAATACACTAACACAAGGCATACCACAATTTTTTGCAGTCATAACATCTACATCGCTATCGCCAATATATACTGCTGTTTCTTTTGGTGCATTTAGTTGTCGTAAAGCTTCTATTACTGTATCGGGAGCAGGCTTTTTTCTAATATTTTCGCGTTCGCCAATAGCAACTTTAATGGTATCGGGAAAGAAATGTTTAGCAAGTTCTTGCGTAGCAGCATAGAACTTGTTGCTTACAATAGCGAGTTTTTTTCCTCGAGCCTTTAATTCGGTAAGCATTTCTGGTATACCCTCGTATGGTTTAGTGGTATCGAGACTATGTTCTAAATAATGCTGGCGAAATGTAGCATAAACTTCTTCAAACTGTGGATTACTTATACCATTAGGAATAGCTCTCTCCATTAGTTTCTTTACACCATTGCCCACAAACATTCTAACATTTTCTATAGAATGTTCTGGCATATTATGCGTTCGTAAAGCATAATTGGTACTTGCTGCTAAATCTCTCAATGTTTCAAGGAGAGTACCATCTAAATCGAAAATATATGTTTCAAATTCCTTCATTTTAGTTATACTTTTATCTTTTGTGTTATTATCTGAAAACAGATGAGTGTCTACCTTCGTTTATCGTCGATTTTTCTTTTTTTTATTCCAATCTTTATTCGGGTTGTACGATTCCTTATTGCGATTTCCCCGATTGTTAGAAGGACTACTTCCTATAGCCTTAGGGTCGTAGTTCACTTTTCCGCGGAAAGGTTTATTATCGTAGAGTTTACCAATAAGGTCAATTCTACCAATTCGTTTCAATTCTTTCAATATTTCTTCGTTCTTCAGGCTTATACCAAAAGAAGAATTGACGTTGTGCTAACTTTTCACGTGGAGTCTTTGCAGAAAAAACAGGTTCTAATGTATAAGGGTCGTAGCCAGAATACCACGCTTCTGTAGAAACGGTCATAGGTGTTGGAGTAAAGTCTTGTACCTGTTCCAGGTGAAAATCAAGATCTTTTGTTATTACTGCAAGTTCTGCCATATCTTCTTCTTTACAACCTGGATGCGAAGATATAAAATAAGGAATAATTTGTTGCCGTAAATTTTCTTCTTTATTTATTTTATCAAATATACGTTTAAATTGATAGAATTGCTTAAACGAAGGCTTTCTCATAAGATATAAAACACGATCGGAAGTATGTTCTGGGGCTATTTTTAGTCGTCCGCTTACATGATTCTTTATTAATTCACGTGTATATTCTTGTGTAGAGTGGTTTGTTTTTTCGTCTTTTACATTATGCAGCAATAAATCATAGCGTACTCCTGAACCTATAAAACTTTTCTTTATACCAGGTAGAGCATCTACAGTTCTATATATATCGAGTAATTTAGAGTGGTCAGTATTAAGATTCGGACAAATTTCTGGGTGTATACAACTGGGACGCTTACAATGTTCACAGGCTTTTATATTCTTACCTGCCATACCATACATATTTGCAGAAGGTCCACCTAAGTCAGAAAGATAGCCTTTGAAGTCAGGCATTTGTATTACTTGCTTTACTTCTTTTAGAATACTTTCTTTAGAGCGACTTGCAATAAATTTACCTTGATGAGCCGATATTGTACAAAAAGAACAACCACCAAAGCAACCTCGATGGATATTTACACTGAACTTTATCATTTCGTAAGCAGGTATCACCTTTCCTTTATATTTAGGGTGTGGTTCTCGAGTGTAAGGTAAATCGTATGTAGCATCAACTTCTTCAGTAGTCATTGTAGGATAAGGCGGATTTACCACAATATATTGACTGTCTACTTTTTGAAGTATTCGTTGAGCATGTTTTTTATTCGATTCTTCTTCGATATGCTTAAAGTTTTCTGCCTGAAATTTCTTATTATATAAGCATTCTTCGTGCGAATGCAATACTATATCATTTGTAGTAATCCCTTCAGGAATATCTCTCTCTTTACAAAGATAAGCTGTTTGTGGTATATCCTTTATAGCTTTTATTTTCCTACCATTCTCTAAAGCTTGTGCAATGCTGATAATCTGCTTTTCACCCATTCCATAAATTACAATATCAGCACCAGAATCGCACAACACACTTTACGAATACAGTCTTTCCAATAATCATAATGAGTAAGACGACGCAGCGAAGCTTCAATTCCACCCAATACAATAGGAACATCTGGATAAAGTTGTCGAAGAATATTTGAATATACAATAGAAGGGTATTCAGGACGTAAGTCGTGGCGACCATTTGGTGAATAAGCATCTTCAGAACGTAAACGTTTATTAGCAGTGTATTTATTCACCATAGAGTCCATTGCACCAGCGGAAACTCCAAAAAATAAACGTGGACGCCCTAACTTTTTAAAATCTCTGAAATCGCCGTGCCAATCAGGTTGTGGTATAATTGCTACACGATAACCGGCAGCTTCTAAAACACGCCCAATAACAGATACTCCAAAAGCTGGGTGATCTATATAAGCATCACCAGAGAAAAGAATAACATCTAACTCGTCCCACTCTCTTAGCTCAACTTCTTTCTTTGTAGTAGGTAGAAAGTCGGTGAGCATAAAACGTGAGTTAGTTTGAACAATTTGATTCTTGTTCTTTTGTTCTCCTGTATTTAAATCTTTTTGTAAAGGCTTTATATTTGCCTTATAAGAGGGTTTGTTTTGCCTTCTTGTGGATTTATTGTTACTCAAGTTATATCCTCTATTTTATATTCTGTTTGTCTTACAAAAAATAATGTCAGCTATACGCATCTCATCTGGTAAGACAAGATAAAAAATATGATATCATATTTTATATACGAAAGTCAATGCAAGAAGTGCTTATAGCGAACTTTCCTCTGTCAGTTCTTCTTCGGATTGTTCTAAAGATTCTTGTTCTTTATTCCATTGTTTATAAAGATCTACAAGGTTCTTTAATCCAAAAGCCTTCATATTCTGATTATAAATTACATCTAAGCATAGGTCGAGCAACGCACTATCTTTTCCCGCTTCTGATTCTAACAAACTGCGTACATTCAGTTTTAATTTATCAAGTATTGTTTCATCTATTATTCCTGTAGAGCCAACAAGATTAGATAATAATGAATATTTTTGTAAGGTCTCAAAATGTGTATTACTAACCTCTATATATCTTGTTCCAGATGCGTTTGCTTGAATTTTGTACATCATCTCTCATTTAAATTTATGTTCAACTCTCGTATTCCGATTTCATTAATTTAGCAGATAAGCCACAATACCACGCATTATTCTATTACGTATTTCCTTATTCTTAATACACTCAAATGGAAAAGCCATAACAAAAGTGCGGAAGTCTGAACCTTTATAAGCTACAGCAGCACTAGTATTATCTGCATATTTCATAACACTAAATGCTGTATCTAAAGGTTGCAATATATCAGGCGAATAAGCTCCATAATGCTCTTCATTCATTGCCCTATATATATCAAATTGTGAACCTAATCCATTAATTATTGAATTATAATTGTCCTGATTACTTCCTGCTGCAGAAACCTTAAAGAATTTGGCAAGCCATTCTTGCTCAACATTACTTTTCATATCAGTAGCAAAATAAGCTCCGTTAACAAGAATTCTACCACCACGCATTAGATAATTTGCTATTTGAGTTTGCATACTGGGACGGAGAGCCTTATAATAGTATAGACTATGTCCATCATCTTTCTCCAATCCTAAGGCTAAATCTACAAGCGCATATTTTTGAAGTTTTACATAACCATTCTCAATCGCCTTACTTGAACAACTCACTATATTATAATTTCCACATGAGGCTATTGCATCTGCATGTGTCCTAACATAATTGAAATTATTTCCTGCTATGAACTTTCCTACAAACTCATCGCCACCATATCCTAAAGCAGCAGACCCTTCTTTACCTGATTGAGTTTTATCAAAATTACTTTGACGTCCATTCCACCCTGCAGTTTTACCATAACTAATTCCAGGGTCAGCCTCAAAATTGAAACCTTGTTCTACATCATTATCAATTACAGCTGGTGAAGAAAGGCGGTAAAATCCATTCACTATTAAAATAGTTTGCTTTGCACCTTCTTTATTATATGCAGATAATACTTCAGTTGGAAAACTCTCGCCTCCACGATTACACGCTGTTATCCGAAAGTTATATACTACATTGGGTTCTAATGTTATTTCGTACGAATTGGTATTTACATTTACACCATTATCGAAATCACTTGTTCCTGTAGCCATATATATATTATAAGATGTAGGTTTGGCTGTAGGTTCTAATGGATCGTTTACTTCATTCCATCTTAAACGTATCTTGTTTTTTGAAATATATTCCATTCTAAAGTTATCCGGAGCCAATGGTTGCACAATACAAGCTTTATTATGGAGTGATGCCGTATAACGAAGAATAGTTTTATATATAGAACGTGCAAGTGTGAATTTGAAATTAGGATCTTGTCCAAACTTCATATCTGCAAAGTTTTGATGAGAAAGTGTCTCAATGATAGATGATGGAACGTCAGGAAGGCGTGTTTCGCTATAATTTGCATCTTTAACACCACGTGTATTCCAAGTTTTCTTAAATGTAGATTCTATATCGCGCTTCGCATTTGTTATGAGTTGAGAAGCAAAGGTTTGAGACGTTCTACGCGAAAGTCCGTTTCCGAAAGTTGGATTCCCCTGTTGTGTTGTACAAATAGATAATGTTCCTACTGTAGTTCCATCTGCTTTTACTCCAGCATCACTATGTACAGCTAAGACTAATTCGATAGGAACTTTTAAACCTTCTTTCTTTGGTATATACGAAGATCCGCCTGCAAGCCAATTAGTATAAAGTGAACGTGAATTAATATCATCATTATAGTCATTCGTTCCATTACTTTACTGACAATATCTCGAGGTGCACCTGCCCATTGTGTATAATATCTTGCTCCTTCAAGTGCACGAGGTAAGCCACTAATTTGTCCTCCTCGAGCTATATTTCCCATACCACCGCCAAAACGAACTGCATCTGCAGTAACAACACCTCTGTGTTTGCTATGATTCGTTAATATTACTCGATTAAAAATATTGCAGCCTTTATCGAAAGCAAATGTACCAAGGTAGACCCAAGTACCACCACCCATTTGTTGATTCACTCGAAAATGGGTTTCTTGCCCTTTATGAAAAACAATATATTCAGCATCATCTACGCTTTTCTTTATAGTTTTATAACTTACATAGACAGCATAATCTCCATCTTCAGGAATGTTTGGTTGATAAGCTACATAACTAAGTTTGCTATTACGTTTCCTCGATTTTATTTTACGCGCAGATCCTGCAATAAATGGATTCTCTCCATCAGCGTATGTTCCTTGATGGTATGCAAATCCTGAACCTTCTATAGTTTCCCATTTCTTTATTATTTACTTCATTGTAAGAAATAATACCTGTTATTTTAGGATTGTCGTTATCCACTATAACTTCTTGCTTTTGCCAATCGCGTTCACGTGGAGAAATAACAACAGCCCCTGCATTCTCCAACATCGGAAGAAGATATGGTATTACTATGGTTTGTGTATATAAGTCTTCTGTTGTACCAAAGAGATTCGGACGTTGCCATTTCCAATATCCTTTATTCACATCATAATAACGACCATGAGAAGACCATATAGAGAAATGTCTATCATTTAATCCATCTGTAATTGTATTTGGACGAGAAGTATTCTTAATCCATGGACGTCCCGTATATTCCGACTTTCCCCAATCAAATTTCTTTGTTTGCGCAGATATTTCGAAAACAAATACGAAACATAGTATAAAAGTAAGAAAATCCTTTTTCATTCGTCTACCTCTCCTATAGTGAATGATTCAGGATGCTTTCCCTTAAAATTCTTAAAATAGAGTTTAATAGTTCTCATATCAGCTTCAATATCTCCACTTGGCACAATAGATTGCGTACACTCTATCGTTTTTGTTTTATAATCCAATCCGTAAAGAAGAATTGGAATATTAGCTTTTAATGCTATATAATAGAAACCTTTCTTCCAATCCGGATTTAATGAACGAGTTCCTTCTGGGGTTATACATAAACCAAATTTATCTGTCTTTAATGCATAATCTGCTAATCTATCCGTCATACTAGTATGTTTACTTCTAAACACAGGAATACCACCAATTCTTCTTAAAAACATACCTAAAGGCCAAAAGAACCATTCTTTCTTCATTAAGAAATTACTTCGTATACCTTCAGCCTTCCCGTAGAGTTGTCCAAAGAAAAAATCCCAATTACTGGTATGTGGCGCAAGACAAATTATAAATTTATCAGGAAAAGCAATTGTAACTTTCTTCTTCCATTTTAATTGTTTATAAAGAAGCCATGAAGCAAGTTTTTTAAGCATATTGTTATACTAAATTACTAATCTGATCTATTATTTCGTTTGTTTCTGCATCAAATTTCTTCCTCAAATCAGTAAAATATATTTTTGCACTCATACCAGGCTCAACATGCGAAATACGACTAACATATTCACTACGTAAAAGAACAATAGAGGTTAATAAAGCATCTATCTCTTCCTTGTTCGTATTATCCCCATAAAGTGATGCGGCTATAGTTTCAGTAAACAAACTACCACAAATTCCGTTTATTAAACGTTTTTAAATTTCTTTTTATTTCCCATCTTTTTATAGAATTATCTTTCCTTTTTATTTATTTTTGATGAGTCAAAGATAATATAAAAAAACTGCAAAAAAACAAATATGTATCAAGAAAATTAGTATTATTTCTTATTTTAGCAGCATTTATGCCTAATTGTCAATCTAAAACATTACTTTTGCAACAGTAATTAGATTGTTTCAATAATAACTGTTTAAAAAGATTAGAAGATGGAAACGAGTGCTTTACAAAAGGAACGCGCAACTTATAAACCAAAACTTCCAAAGGCACTTAAAAGTGCTGTGAAGATTAAAGAGGGAGAACCAACTCAAAGCGTAGATAATCATAAAGAAATTAAGAATTTATTTCCCAACACCTATGGTATGCCTCTTGTAGAGTTCGTACCTGCTGAGAAGCAAGACTCAGTTAGAATAAATGTTGGAGTAATATTATCTGGCGGACAGGCTCCTGGTGGACATAACGTTATATCTGGTTTATATGACGAGGTTAAAAAGTTAAACCCAGAGAATCGTTTGTTTGGTTTCCTAATGGGACCTGAAGGTTTAGTAAATCATAATTATATTGAAATTACAGAAACGCTTATTAATAAATATAGAAATACGGGCGGATTTGATTTAATAGGTTCTGGACGTACTAAACTAGAGAAAGAAGAACAATTCGAAAAAGCATTAGAGATTATTCGAGAACTTGACATTCGAGCTCTTGTAATTGTTGGTGGTGACGATTCAAACACTAATGCGTGCGTTCTTGCAGAATATTACGCTGCAAAAAATTATGGAATACAAGTTATCGGTTGTCCTAAAACTATTGATGGCGACTTAAAAAATAACCAAATAGAAACTTCGTTTGGTTTTGATACTGCTACTAAAACCTATTCTGAGTTAATAGGAAATATTGCACGCGACTGTAACTCTGCACGGAAGTATTGGCATTTCATTAAATTAATGGGACGTTCAGCTTCACATATTGCACTTGAATGTGCTTTACAAACACAACCTAATATATGTTTAATCTCTGAAGAGATAGAAACAAAAGATTTATCTCTGAACGACATAATTGAAGATATTGCTAAGGTTGTGGCACGCCGTGCACAAGATGGACGTAATTATGGAGTCGTTTTAATTCCAGAAGGGCTTATAGAATTTATTCCTTCTATTGGTAGACTTATTGGGGAATTAAACGACTTATTAGCAAAACATGGAAACGATTATAAGGATCTTGACATTGAAGCACAACGAGCTTATATTATAGACCATCTCTCTGAAGAAATAAAGCCACATTCGAGACTCTTCCTGATGGAGTTGCAAGACAATTATCATTAGACAGAGATCCTCATGGAAATGTTCAAGTTTCGCTCATTGAGACAGAAAGACTTATTTCTGATATGGTTGAAATGAAGCTTAATAAATGGGCTAAACAAGGTAAATACAACGGACACTTCGCTACAATACATCATTTCTTAGGATATGAAGGACGCTGTGCCGCTCCATCAAACTTTGATGCTGACTATTGTTATGCACTTGGTACTTCTGCAGCTCAACTTATTGCTAATGGAAAAACTGGGTATATGGCAATTGTTAAGAATACAACTGAGAAAGCTGAAAATTGGGTTGCAGGCGGTGTACCAATTACAATGATGATGAATATGGAACGTCGCAATGGTGAATTAAAACCAGTTATCCGTAAAGCTCTTGTTGATCTTGAAGGAGCTCCATTCAAAAAATTCGTAGAACTACGAGACAAGTGGGCTAAAGAGACTAGTTACATCTATCCTGGACCTATTCAATATTGGGGACCATCAGATGTTTGCGACCAAACTACGAGAACATTGGCATTGGAACAAGGTAAAGATGTTTTCACTTATTGAAATAAGATATAATGGTATATAAATAAGGTAATGAATATTCCTAAAACAATCCATCTACTTTGCATTAAATTGCATAAAATGCCTAAATGGGTATGGCAGATTGGGGGAGTATTCATTGCCTTATTTTATTGTTTTTGGCTTTATTTTTTCTTAGTTGCTCCATCAGGCTTTCGTTGGCGTGCTATTTATGGTGACCCAGATTATCCTGACGGATATGAGATACATGGAATTGATATTAGTCATCACCAGGGTAATGTTAATTGGGCTCGTTTGCGTAATGCACTCATAGAACAATCGCCTGTTCGCTTCGTTTTTATGAAATCAACAGAAGGTGATAGCCACGTAGACCGAAACTTTCGTTCAAACTTTGCAAACGCAAAAGAAGCAGGGCTTATTAGGGGTGTTTATCATTTTTGGAGCAATAACTCATCACCTCGTCGTCAGGCTTATTTCTATTTAGCTATGACACCCTTAGAACCTGGCGATTTACCTCCTGTATTAGATGTAGAAACAAAACCAAATGGAATTAGCACAGGAGAATTTCAACAGAATATTCTTACATGGCTACACATTGTTGAAGATAAATTTCATGTAAAACCTATTATCTATACCTTCTATAAATTCAAAGACCAATATTTGTCTGATTCACGCTTTGACGATTATCCATATTGGATTGCTCATTATTATGTAGACAAAATGGAATATCCTGGAAAATGGCTTTTTTGGCAACACACAGATGCAGGTAAACTTCCTGGTATAAAAGGCTATGTAGATTTAAATATCTTTAATGGTTCGTATTATAATCTTATGCAATTGCTTATTCCTAAACCTAAAATTGATAAAAAGTCAGACACGCCCATTTATGATTCACTTTACATTGACTCTTTCTCAGTCCAAGACTAAGTGCTTTTTCTTCTAATAAAGAGACGTCTTCTTCATAAAATCCACTTAATATTAATATTCCCTTTGTTTTCATTGCACATACAAAGGCAGACATATCGGCAAGCAGGATATTACGATTTATATTTGCAATAACAACATCGAACTTCTTTTCAGAGAATTTCTCTATAACTTGTTTATCGCCTTCTTTTACTTCAAGTGATACATTGTTGGCTTCTGCATTCTCTATTGTATTTCTCACACTCCATTCGTCAATATCGTAACCACAAACTGTTTCGGCTCCACACTTGGCTGCAATTATTGAAAGAATACCTGTACCACAGCCACAATCTAACACTTTAGTCCCGTTTAAATTCATTTCTAACAGTTGAGATACTATCATTTGTGTAGTTTCATGTGTTCCTGAACCAAATGCCTGCTTCGGATCTATTCTTACAAGCAAAGGCTCTCTACCTTCTACTTTTTCTACCAACCTATATGGATTTTCTTCTTTTACACTACAGATAATGCAATTATTATTGATTATTATAGGAGTAAAGTTATCTCTCTCCCATTCTTCATTCCAATTTTTATCTTCTGCCTTCTCTACTTTGTATTCTATTTCTATGTTAGGCAGAATAAAGTTGGAAATAGCCTCTTTTAAAGCTGCTTCTTCAAAAGCATTTTCAAGGCAATAGCCCATCACTACATTCTCTTCTTCCGAAAACGAATCACAACCAACTTCACCTGCCATTGCTACTAAGAGTTCACGTGCTAGTTCTGTGTCTGGTGTTATTTTAAACGTAATTTGTATATATCTCATTGTAATTAATACTCTATGTAGAATACTTAAATGTAGTATTATTTGAAGAAATTAGCCATCTCTTTATCTAATAGCTTTATACCTTTCTCAGTACAAATACTTCTTATGTAGAACATAATAAAGGTTTTTAATATTTCTTTGTAGTTGTACTCATCGTATAGAAAATTTGTCATTATATATTCGCCAGAAGCTGAAGTAAGTCTACTATATAGCTTTATATCTATATTGGACAAGAAACACCCTTCACTAACTCCACGCTCTATGAATTCAACAAGTTGTTCGTATTTCTCTTCTTCTCGTGCGGCAAAATAAGTCTGCAACTTAGGATATTTTCCTAATTCTTCGTAGAATAAAGGATTAACTTTATTAAATTCTTCGGTTTGCAGCCGTAATATATGCATAACAATATTGATGACATTGAGACCTGGCTTATCAAACCTCTCTATCTCTTCCTTTTTATGCTTAGCATTCATCATCACAACCTCATAAAGCAGGTCTTCTTTGTTTTGATATATTTCATAAAGTGTTCGCTTCGATATTTTCAAATGCGCAGCTATATCGTTCATTTTCACTTTACGAATGCCATATTGAAAGAACATTTTAGAAGCTAATGAAAGTACTCTTGCTTTTAGCTCTTTTTTATATTCATTTTCTATTATCATTACCATTGTTTATTAAGCAGTACAAAAATACAAAAATAAAATCACTAACACTATCTTTATTGTTTTAATTTAGTAACTTTGCACAACCACACGCTTTTTGTGCGCGAAATTAAGTTAGTATTAAAATCATATTATGGTTAAAATAACAAAAGAGGCGGCACTTGCGTATCATGAGAAAGGTCGCCCAGGAAAGATAGAAGTTATTCCTACAAAATCTCACAGTACACAAACCGATTTAAGTCTTGCTTACTCGCCTGGAGTAGCATACCCTTGTTTAGAAATTCAGGAAAATCCAGACAACGTTTACAAATATACCGATAAAGGAAACCTTGTTGCAGTTATAACAAACGGAACAGCTGTTTTAGGACTGGGTAACATTGGTGCTATGAGTGGAAAGCCCGTTATGGAAGGTAAAGGGTTGCTATTTAAAATTTATGGTGGCATTGATGTTTTCGATATAGAGATTAACGAAACTGACCCCGACAAATTCTGTGAAACTGTTGAAAAGATTGCTCCTACGTTTGGTGGAATTAATCTTGAAGATATAAAGGCACCTGAATGTTTTGCTATTGAAGAGAGACTAAAACGCACGTTAGACATTCCGGTGATGCACGACGACCAGCACGGCACAGCCATTATATCTGCCGCTGGTCTGAAAAATGCGCTCGAGGTTGCTGGAAAAGATATAACAAAGGTTCGACTTGTTGTAAATGGAGCAGGTGCTGCTGCCATCTCGTGTACGAAACTATATGTAGCTTTAGGCTTAAAGAAAGAGAATATTCTTATGTTAGATTCGCACGGAGTTATTACTGCCGACCGACCGAACTTAACTGAACAAAAGAAGCTATTTGCTACCAACCGTACAGACGCACACACGTTAGAGGAAGCCATTAAAGGTGCTGATGTTTTTGTAGGACTCTCAAAGGGCAATATCCTTTCGAAAGAGATGATACAGTCTATGAATAGCAATCCTATCGTATTTGCGCTGGCTAACCCTGTGCCTGAGATTTCTTACGAAGATGCGATAGAAGCACGACCAGACGTTATTATGTCTACTGGACGGTCCGATTATCCAAACCAGATTAACAACGTTATTGGTTTCCCCTACATCTTTAGAGGTGCTCTCGATGTGCACGCTAAAGCCATAAACGAAGAAATGAAGCTTGCTGCCGTGCACGCCATTGCCGAACTGGCTAAGCAGCCTGTACCTGATGTTGTGAACGAAGTGTACCACGTGAACGAACTCACGTTTGGACCAAAATATTTTATACCGAAACCTGTAGACCCACGACTTATTACTGTGGTGAGTGCCGCTGTGGCAAAGGCTGCAATGGATAGCGGGGTGGCAAGAACGCCTATTAAAGACTTTGATGCATACAAAGAACGCCTAATGCAAATGCTGGGGCAAGAAACCAAACTTACTCGCTATTTACACGCAACTGCTGCACGCCACCCACAACGAGTTGTTTTTGCCGAAGGTGTACACCAAAATATGCTAAAGGCTGCTGTACAAGCAAAGCAAGAAGGTATTTGCCAACCTATTTTATTGGGACACCCCGACCGCATTAAACGCATAGCGAACCGACTGAAGCTCGACCTAACTGGCATTGAACTTATTGATATGCGCGCCGACAAGGAACAACGACGCAGAGCCAATTACGCAAAAACACTTGGCTGAAAAAAACGGGCACGAGAAGGCTACACTTTCGATGAGGGCTTACGACAAAATGTACGAACGAAACTACTTTGGTATGGCGATGGTTGAGAGTGGCGATGCTGACGCTATGATTACAGGACTCTACACGAAATACAGCGATACCATAAAGATTGCAAAAGATGTTATTGGCATTCGTCCTGAATACAAACACTTCGGCACAATGCACATTCTGAATACTAAGCGTGGCATTTACTACATTGCCGATACGCTGATAAACCGTATGCCAAATGCCGAAGCACTGGTAGACATAACGCGCCTTGCTCACCACTCTGTGAAATTCTTCAACGACGACCCCGTAATGGCAATGGTATCGTTCTCTAACTTTGGTAGCGACGAGGGAGGCTCGCCACAACAAGTGCGCGAGGCATTAGCCATAACACAAGAAACGCACCCCGACTGGTTAATTGACGGCGAAATGCAAATAAACTTCGCATTAGACAAGAAGTTGCGCGACGAGAAATATCCTTTCACACGCTTAAAAGGCAAAAGTGTAAACACGCTTATTTTCCCTAATCTTGCTTCAGCCAACAGTGCCTACAAGCTGCTACAAGGCTTTAGCCCAGAAACCGAAGTGATTGGTCCTATCCAGATGGGACTAAACAAACCTATCCACTTCACCGACTTAGAATGTTCCGTTCGCGACATTGTAAACATCACGGCAGTAGCAGCCATCGATGCTTACATTGAGAAAATAAAGAACAAGAACAAGTAAGAGCCTGAAATTAAACTCCACACAAGTAGGAAGAAAGCTAAATAGTTTTCTTCCTATTTTTGTTTTCGCACAACCATATAACCAAAGCAAAAATAAAACAATGTTGCTCAGAAGCTCATAAAAACAAATAAATAGAAGCACCAGAAACAAAGAACCTCACAACGCTTCAGCCAAATAAATAGCCTTTAAACATTATAATAATAGCCTTTAAACATTTATAATATAAGAACATAAAACTCATAGTTTGTTCCTTTAACTCCATACCCATACGCACCCCTCTCCACAATTAAACCGCCCGAAGACTATACACAAACAGTCAAAAGCTTATAAGCTATTAACAAAAAGCTTATAAGCTATCAACAAAAAGCTTATAAGCTATCAACAAAAAGCTTATAAGCTATCAACAAAAAACTTATAAGCTATCAATAAAAAGCTTATAAGCTATTAACAAAAAGCTTATAAGCTATCAATAGAAAACTTATAAGTTATCAGGAGAAATATCAGAGTGATAACTCTGCGGATAGCCACATATTCTTAACCATTCTATAAGTGTTAGCCACCAAAAGTACCATATCAGCTACAAATACCATAATTATTAGGTTATAAGAAGCTGTATCGTTTTTTTTTAGTACTTTTGCAAACACATACAACTTCCTGAATGGATAATAAGAAAGCAACATTAGAACTTGGCACAAAACCAGTAGGCAAGCTATTAGCGCAATATGCGCTACCAGCCATTACGGCAATGACGGCAGCATCGCTCTACAACATAATCGACCGCATATTCATAGGGCAAATAGTAGGTCCAATGGCTATTTCGGGGCTTGCTATAACATTTCCATTCATGAACCTTGCAGCCGCATTTGGTGCAGCAGTAGGCATCGGAGCCTCAACAACCATTAGTGTAAAGTTGGGACAGAAAGACTATCAGACGGCAGAAAACATACTTGGTAACACCATCACCTTGAACCTAATAGTAGGATTAACATTTGCTGGCGTCTGCCTATTATTCCTCGATTCAATACTTCGTTTTTTCGGAGCAAGCGATGCCACCCTCCCCTATGCGCACGACTTTATGCATACCATACTCTTAGGCAATGTGTTTTCGCACATGTACTTCGGTATGAATGCCGTATTGCGTGCAGCATCTAAACCAAAGAAAGCAATGTGTGCCACCATTTTCACAGTAGTAATGAACATATTGTTAGATGTTGTTTTCATACGCTGGTGGCATTGGGGCATAAAAGGAGCAGCACTCGCCACAATAATATCACAAACATTAGCCCTATGCTGGCAAATGACACTATTTGCAAACAAGAACGAACTATTGCATTTAAAACGAGGCATATACAAACTAAAAGCTAACTTAGTGAAGAACATTATATCCATAGGAATATCTCCATTCTTAATGAATGCTTGCGCCTGTGTCATTGTCATCTTCATAAACAACCAGTTAGTACGGTTCGGAGGCGATATGTCGGTGGGAGCATACGGCATAGGCAACAGCATAGCAATGATATTCGTAATGTTTGTAATAGGTCTTAACCAAGGAATGCAACCTATAGCAGGCTACAACTACGGAGCACAACAATACGAAAGAATGATGCGAGTAGTGAAGTTGTCCATCATAACAGCAACTTGCATTATGCTAACAGGCTGGTCGCTCGCTATGTTTGTTCCATACCATTGCGTGCGCCTCTTCACCACCAATCCAGAACTCATAAAAAGATCAATCAATGCACTACACATCATAATGATGATGTTCCCGCTTATAGGTTGCCAAATGGTAATAACCAACTTCTTCCAATGCATAGGAAAAGTAAAGATTAGCATATTCCTATCGCTCTCTCGGCAACTATTGTTCTTACTTCCATTACTCATTCTACTACCAAATTTCTATGGAATAAATGGAGTTTGGGCATCAATGCCAACAAGCGACTTCATAGCTGTTGTAGTGGCAATAATAACAATGACAGTATATCTTAGACGATTTAAGAAAGATATGCAAAGCAAAAACAGTTGAAACAAATAACCTCGCTTATGGAAAAGAAACTAATAATAAACGTTGGACGACAACTTGGAAGCGGTGGAAGCTTAGTAGCTAAAGCACTTGCCAACGAATTTAATTGCCAGTTCTACGATAAAGAAATACTGAATCTTGCAGCAAAAGAGAGTGGTTTCTCAGAAAAGTTCTTTGAGAAAAACGACGAACAGAAGAGATTTCTAAAATCGCACTTCCAAATAAACCTGCCTATATTTAGCAATAACGATTTCTACAAAAACAACTTCTCGCAAGAAGGTCTCTATCAATTTCAGTGCGATGTTATTCGAAAAGCAGCCGAAGAAAATAATCGCTGCGTATTCGTAGGAAGAACAGCCGACTATGTATTGCGCGAAAATCCCAACACAATTAATGTCTTCATAACAGCCAACATTAACTCAAGAGCGAAAAACGTAAGCGAACGACTTGGTTGTACAAAAGAAGAAGCCATAAAAGTAATTGAGAATAAAGAAAGCGAACGTGCAAAATATTACAATTACTACACAGGAAAAGTATGGGGACACGCCGAAAGCTACGACCTTTGCGTAGATGCAAGTATATTAGGAATAGAAGAAACAAAAGATTTCATAGCTTGTTTTATACGAAAGAAGCTGGCAATAGAGTAAATTCTGTATGAAGAGAATTGGCATTATAAGCGATACACACGCCTATTGGGACGAGAAATACGAATTCTATCTGAAAGACTGCGATGAGATTTGGCATGCTGGCGACATTGGGTCATTAGAGATAGCCAATAAGTTCGAAGCTATGAAACCTACTTTCAGAGCAGTATATGGTAACTGTGACGGCTATGATATTCGTGCACGCTATCCCGAAATACAGAGATTTAGATGTGAAGATGTAGACGTTTTGCTTAAACATATTGGTGGCTATCCAGGCAGATACGACCAATCAATACGTAATACACTCTACTATTCGCCACCTAATCTCTTCGTAGACGGACACTCGCATATATTAAAGATAATGTACGACAAAACATTAAATCTGCTACATATAAACCCAGGAGCAGCAGGCTTACAAGGATTTCACAAAGAGAGAACCATTGTAAGACTCACTATTGAAGGCAATAAAATGGGCGATTGTGAAGTTATTACATTATCAAACAACAGAAATAAATAATTAAGATACAAAATATTAACAACTTATGAAAACTTATTTAGTAACTGGTGCTGCTGGATTTATCGGCGCAAACTACATTAAGTATCTGCTTCACAAAAAGTATGTGAACGAAGATATTAAGATTATCGTACTTGACGCATTAACTTACGCTGGTAACTTAGGAACAATTAAAGATGATATTGACGATAAACGATGCTTCTTTGTAAAAGGCGACATTCGCGACAGAGAATTGATTGATAAACTGTTTGCTGAAAACGATATCGACTATCTTGTGAATTTCGCTGCTGAAAGCCATGTAGACCGCTCTATAGAAGACCCACAACTATTCTTGAGCGTAACATATTGGGTACTCAGAACCTTATGGACGCTGCTCGCCGTGCATGGGTTACGGGCAAAGATGAACAGGGCTACCCTACGTGGAAAGAAGGAAAACGTTACCATCAGGTGTCTACCGATGAGGTCTATGGTTCGCTTGGTGCAGAAGGATATTTTACCGAAAAAACTCCACTATGCCCTCACAGCCCATATTCGGCAAGTAAAACCAGTGCCGATATGTTTGTTATGGCATACCACGATACGTACCACATGCCCATCAGCATTACACGTTGCTCTAACAACTATGGTCCTTACCACTTCCCCGAAAAGTTAATTCCATTAATCATCAATAATATTCTTGCAGGTAAACCACTTCCCGTATATGGCGAAGGCTTAAATGTCCGCGACTGGCTATACGTAGAAGACCACTGCAAAGCTATTGATATGGTAGTTCGCGAAGGACGTGTAGGACAGGTTTACAATGTTGGAGGACACAACGAAATGAAGAATATCGACATTGTTAAGCTTACCATTAAAACTATTCACGATATGATGGCTGAAGACAAAGAACTTCGCAAAGTTTTAAAGAAACAAGTGAAAGATGAGAATGGCGATATTGATATCTCATGGATAAACAACGATTTGATTACACACGTTGCTGACCGACTCGGCCATGACGCACGTTATGCAATTGACCCAACGAAAATAAAAAACGAATTAGGCTGGTATCCTGAGACGAAATTTGCCGATGGTATTGTGAAGACCATTAAATGGAATTTGGAGAATCAGTCATGGATAGAAGAAGTAACTAGTGGTGATTATCAGAAGTACTACGAAGAGATGTACGGAAACCGATAAACAGCCATTCCCCTGTCCTTTAAAACTGGTCAGGGGAAGTTCTTAAACTCACAAGTATGACAAAAATAGGAAAGATAATTGAATTGCCAAAACGATTAGACCGCCGTGGCAACCTTACTGTAGCAGAAGAAATGAAAGACATTCCTTTTAATATTGCACGCGTTTATTGGGTTTACGATGTGCCAGGAGGAGAAATCGTGGCGGACACTCGCACAAACATTGTCGCGAATTTATTATTGCTGCAAACGGTTCTTTCACTGTTACACTCGACAATGGCACAGCAAAAGAATCTTTCTTACTCAATCACCCTTATCAAGGCTTACTTGTAAACACAGACACATGGAGAACACTTGAGGATTTCTCTTCTGGTGCAGTATGCTTAGTGTTGGCTGAATACCCTTTCAACGAAAGCGACTACATCAGAAACTATGATGAGTATTTAAAGTTCATAGGCAAAACAAAATAAGAATGGTGAAGGGAAACACATTCGGAACGAAAGTTTACATATAACTTGCTATTATTTTAAATTTCGGAATAGCATATATTAAATAATACCATAATATGATTGAGATTAAACAGTATAACCTTGACGATGTCGTGAAATGGAATGAATTTGTTTCTATTTCCAAGCAAGGCACCTTTCTTTTCAATCGCAATTATATGGACTATCATGCTGATAGGTTTGCTGACTGTTCGTTTCTTATAATGGAGAAAGGGCACATCGTTGCTGTGTTACCAGCCAATAGGGAAGGCGATACCCTATATTCGCATCATGGACTTACTTATGGAGGATTACTCACTACAGAGAAAATTACTGCTGAGAAGATATGCAACATCTTTTCTGAACTGAACATTTTGCTCAAGGAAATGGGTATAAAACAAGTAATCTACAAAGCTATTCCATATATCTACCACCGTATTCCTGCCGAAGAAGACCTCTATGCACTTACCAATATTTGCCACGCACAACTCATCAGCCGCGATATTTCATCATCGTTCAGTCTCCACAACGTACGAAAGTTTACCGAAAGTCGCAGAAGTGGCATTCGAAAGGCTATCAAAAATGGCATTCTCGTAGGAGAAAGTCAAGATTTAGCTGCATTTTGGAATATTCTCAATAATAATCTTACCACCAAATACAATACACACCCTGTACATTCTTTAGCAGAATTAGAACTCTTAAGAAGTAGATTCCCAAAGCAAATAAAACTTTACTTAGCTACAACAACCGACAAAGAACCACTGGGTGGCACTCTCATCTATGAAACACCGAACGTTGTTCATACACAATATATTTCAGCATCACCAAAGGGGAAAGCAATGGGAGCACTAGATTTGTTGTTCGATTATATAATAAATAATGTGTATAAGGGCAGAGATGGTTATTTCGACTTTGGTAAAAGTACCGAAGATGGAGGTACAATACTAAATCAGCAGCTTATCCACCAGAAAGAAGGATTTGGCGGACGAGGCGTTTGTTACGACACTTACAAATGGAATATATCAATTTTATGATAGAATATTTATCACTCAAACGCATCACAGCGATGCACAAAGACGAAATAAACAAGGCTATTTCAAATGTTGTGGCATCGGGCTGGTATCTTAACGGCAATGCTGTTAAACATTTTGAAGAGCATTATCGCACCTACATTGGTACGCAACATTGCGTTAGTTGTGGAAATGGACTCGATGCTCTACATCTTATTCTGCGTGCTTACAAAGAGCTTGGACAACTTCATGATGGCGACGAAGTAATTGTACCTGCTAACACTTACATTGCCACCATATTAGCTATAACCGAAAACAACCTTACGCCCATACTAGTAGAACCTGATATCGCAACGTTAGAAATAGACGACAGCCGTATAGAAGCTGCTATCACACCTCGTACTCGTGCCATTATGCTCGTACATTTATATGGTCGGTGTGCATATACAGAAAGAATAGGAAATATTTGTAAACGCCATAATATAAAGCTGATAGAAGACAATGCACAGGCACATGGTTGCACCTTTAACGGTAAGCATACAGGAAGCCTTGGCGATGCAGCAGCTCACAGCTTCTATCCAGGCAAAAATCTTGGTGCATTGGGCGATGCTGGTGCCATAACCACAAACGACTTGGAACTAACCAAAACTATTCGGGCGCTTGCTAATTACGGTTCGAACCGCAAATATGTATTCGAGTTTCAAGGTAAAAATAGTCGTATGGACGAAATACAAGCTGCTGTGCTCAGTATAAAACTAAAGTATCTCGATGAGGAAAATGAACGTAGGAAAGTAATTGCCCATTACTTTGAACAACATATAGAGAATGAGCACATTACCATTCCTAAAGCTTTAAACCGTGATAACGTCTATCACATATTTCCAATACTCTGTGCAGAACGCGATAAATTACAGGAATACTTAACAGATAACGGTGTACAGACTCTCATTCACTACCCTATTCCACCCCACAAACAAAAAGCATATAAGGAATGGAATACTCTTTCATTCCCACTTACAGAACGTATTCATCGGGAAGAACTTTCCATTCCGTGCAACCAAACTATGTCGTTAGGCGATGCCGAACAGATAGCTGTATTGCTAAGTAACTTTGCTTAGCTTAATTGTAGCATAAAAGGCATTATAAATCTCAGCAGAATAAATATCTTTCAAGTGGTATAATATAGTATTATAAAGGTTGCTGCTTTTTGTGATATCTAATTTGTAACTGACAGATATCTGAAACGCAACTCACAGATATCTGAGACGATCGTGATAGATATCTAAAACAAAAGTAACTATATAGCATTGACTTTTATAAACACCTGAGGTGTTCTATTCCATTGGTAGACAGACTATAAGCAGTGCTTATAAATTCATTATTCATTTTCGTCGGAACCTTTGATTTGATAACGTAAACTGGCTAATTCAAACGGTATATCTTTCCAGCTGTATAAGGCAATGCAGTTATATTACATTATGTTACAACACAAATAAACAAGAATAAAACGGAGAGAAAAGAGTTGCAGAAGATGACGGAGAACTATCATATCCATAATGTTTTTCAGGCTAACTTTACATAAAATTATAAGAGGTGTACCTATCTGGTACACCTCCTTTCGTATATTATATATTCATAATTCATTATAAATTATAAGTGAATATTAATAAACACATTTTATTAAAGTTTCAATTACTTAGTTTCCAACAAAACAACATTCTCTACATGAGGCGTATGTGGAAACATATCGACTGGCTGAACGGCTACAACTTTATAGTCTCTATCTAAAAAGTGCTAAGTCGCGAGCTTGTGTTGCAGGATTACAACTTACATAAACAATTCGTTTGGGATGTGCACCCAATATAACATTCACTACATCGGCATGCATGCCAGCACGAGGAGGATCGGTTATAATGACATCTGGGCGTCCATGTTGTTTTACGAATGCTTCGGTTAGAATATCTTTCATATCGCCAGCATAGAACAGCGTGTTAGATATTTCGTTTATTTCCGAATTTATTTTTGCATCTTCTATTGCTTCAGGCACATATTCAATACCTATCACCTTTTTAGCCTTTTTAGCTACAAAGTTTGCAATGGTTCCCGTACCTGTATATAGATCGTAAACCAATTCATTACCAGTAAGGTTGGCAAAGTTGCGCGCAACACTATACAAATGGTAAGCTTGGTCTGTATTGGTTTGATAGAAACTTTTAGCACCAACCTTAAAGCGAAGATCCTCCATTAACTCAAATATATGGTCGTTACCTTTAAATACTGTCAATTCTAAATCGTTGAAAGTATCGTTACCTTTCTGATTATCTACATATAATAATGATGTAATTTCAGGAAACTCATCGGCAATGAACTGCATTAAGTTCATAGCACATTCTTCATCGCCCACCTCATCGTAATGAAACTGAACAAGCACCAACCATTCGCCCGTGTTTGAATTTCGCATCATAATGTCGCGTAACAAACCGTGTTGTTCTCTGATATCGTAAAAACTAAGTTTGTGCTCCACAGCATAATTGTAAATAGCATTCCTTACCTTATTACAATAGTTGTCCATAAGCACACATTTATTAATAGGATAAATCTTATCAAAGGCGCCTGTTATATGAAAGCCTATTGCTCCCTGAGCTAACCCAACCCCTTCGGGTAATGCATCTAACTCTTCTTTGGTATACCACCGTTTATTTGAACAGGCAAACTCAAGCTTATTGCGATATTCCTCTGTTTTCTCAGACCCCAATATGGGAGATATCATTGGCAGTTCAACCTTTCCAATACGTTTTAGTTGGTCGAGAACTTGTTGTTGTTTGGAAACCAACTGTTCTTTATAAGGAAGGTTTTGCCATTTACACCCACCACAGACTCCAAATGTTCGCATTTAGGAGTAATACGCATAGGACTAGGCTGTATCATTCTCAGTACAGTTGCTTCACAATAGCTGTGTCGTTTCTTGCGCACTTGCAAGTCTACAATATCACCTGGTACAACAAAAGGTACAAACACAACCATATCGTTTACGTGTGCTACACATTTACCTTCTGCAGCAACAGACTCTATTTCTACATTCTCTAATATAGGTAATGATTTTCTTTTCCTACTCATATTTTAATATTTGCTGCAAAGTTAGTTATTTTTCCTATTTACATAACACACGTTAAATAAAAGAGAGAAGCTTTAACGCTATAAAATTCTATTACATCATTCTTCATAGACGGTAGTAAAGCAAGGCAATAGGCATATTTTATAATACTTTTAGCGAAAGTTTTAAGAAATGTTCTCATTTTTTACAAATTGTCTGTATCTTTGCAGAGTGAAACTATAAACTTAATATTCAAAGGTAAATATATGAAAAAAATCTTTATGTTAGCTGCCATAGCGTTAGCATTCTCTAATGTATCTGCACAGACAGCAAAGTGGATCGACAATGTGAAGCTATCAGGGTATGGCATAGCGCAGTACCAGTTTACTAATCAAGACAAGGCAAAATCTAATTCGTTCAATCTACGTTTAGGTCGTGTTTCACTCGACGGACGTCTTTTTAACGATTGGGCATGGAAAGTACAAATTCAGTTTAATGGCAATACGTCTACTTTAGGCTCATCGCCACGTGTTGTCGATTTATTCACAGAATGGCAAAAGTACACATTCTTCCGTGTAAAAATTGGTCAGTTCAAAAACCCATTCACTTTTGAGAATCCAATCCACCCTATTACACAAGGGTTTATGGGATATTCACAAGTGGTTAGCAAATTTGCAGGATTTGCAGATAGAGCAGGAACACATAGTTCAAATGGACGCGATATAGGTGTACAAATTCAAGGCGATTTTCTGAAGAATTCTGCTGGAAGAAATTTGCTACACTATCAGGTCGGCGTGTTTAACGGACAAGGAATTAACGTGAAAGACGTAGACGAACAAAAAAATATTATCGGTGGTGTTTGGGTTATGCCTGTAAAAGGTATGCGTATTGGTTGGTTTGGTTGGACTGGTTCGTATGCTCGTAAAGGTACATGGATTGATGCTACTGGTGCACCACAAACAGGCGTACGTAAGTTGCAACAACGTCGCTATGCAGTTTCTGCCGAATATATAGTAAACGACTGGACATTCCGTTCAGAATATGCACATTCTACAGGAGAAGCTTTTGCAAAGTCGCTTGTAAACACAAATGATGCTGCAGCAAAAGACTGTAATATAGGTAGTAATGGCAGTAAAGCACAAGGAGTTTATGCTTCAGTGATAGCACCTATAGTAAAGGAGAAACTGTATGGAAAAGCACGTTACGATATGTACCAACCTTCAAAGGGCGCAGAAAAACAACGCACATTATACGAAGTTGGTTTAAACTACCAATTTAATAAGAATGTGCTGCTTTCAACTGAATATGCTTATGTTCACGACCGTAGCTTAGCAAAGCCGAACTACTCTTTAGTAGACGTGCAACTGAGTTTTAAATTTTAAATAGATTAGACTGAAAATATAAAGAAAGTATCTGAGAAAGATACTTTCTTTAGGATAACACCAACCTACAATAATGAGAAGTTCACAAGGAAACAAAAGAAAGTACCATTACGATCAGTATTCAGGATTCAATCAACAAAAACATTCTTCTTTAGTTCGCAGAAGAAAGATTATAGCACGTATAATGCTAACTATTACATGTATAATAGCTCTAGTTATTTCATTCCTCGTATTTTGGTTATATTTTAAATGTTAGGGTAAGTTCTATCGTTTAATTCTAATGTATGATGCGAACCATTATACGTTATTCGCATCATCTTGTTATGTATTTGGAAATTATTAGAAAGCGATAAAGCGACATGCCCCATTGTACGGCGAAAGTTTATTTCAACAAAAGGATGAATAGCATATAATGAAGAAGTAGATAAAGATCTCTTCTCAACAATCATCATATCAATTCCCAAAGGACCCTTGTAGTTATATTTAATATTGCATTCTAATAAGTTTATTAGAGTAAGTTTTATTGTATCCAATAATTCTATATCCACATACTTACTTAAGAAATTGCGTTTTCTTTCTTCTGTATCAATAATACTACCTGTATACGCCCCATGTAAAGACTGGAAAATAGACAAGCCACAATATTTTACTTCACCTTCTATATAGAACTCCATAGCAAAATCTTGCACCTTATTATAATATGGCTCTAAAATAATGCCCTGCTGATGTGTTATAATATTCTTTGCCCAATTTAGGTGTACTGTAGAGATATTTCTGTCGGTAAATCGTAATCCTCTACCACTACCGCTCCAAGGAGCTTTTATTACAGCTTTCCCTATCTCTTTAGCCTTTGCACACAAATCATTAATGTTGTTATAATAGTATGCCTCTCCAACTGTCGCAGTGTAAGGAAGATGCGCCTTTAAAAACAATAACCAATTTATAGATGCCTTTCTATTATTTAAATTGCGTATTTCAGATAATTGCTTGCTTGAAGGCAAAAGAGTCTGCGATATACCTAAACGTTTTAAGTGCTCCTTTATTGCGCAATCCCATCCCCAAGGTAGAATAGCATCTATTTCATCTGAATACTTTTCTAAAATGTCTGCATCTATAAAAGAAACATTCTTATCTTTCAATCGAAGTTTTTCAACGGCTTCATACGCCTTCATTACATCATTTACCAATACAACATCGCCTTGGTCTGCCCAGATATAAGGAATAAAATCCAAATCATTACGTATTTGCAATGCTGCACGTGATGGGGTTTGATTAGGATTATTTTGCGCTAACGAAATATCGTGCTCAGGATTGAATACATGAAGTTTCATTTTATTTTTTCTATTATGACTTTGCAAACATTCTACAAATGAGAGTAAAGAAAGTCTACTAACCGTATGCAAAGATACAGCAAATACTTAAAAAGACAAAAATATAAATAATAGTAAAAAGGTCTTTTTTTGCCATGTATAGTTTGCAAATTAAAGAAATAAATATTATCTTTGCACACAATATTATTAGGTATATATAAATGTGTTGCCTGATAGTGCTGTTAGGATATGAAATAATTTTGTTATAAGATGGATGCATTTTTCCGTACTCACACCTATTTAGTGGAACATAATTATGCTCCAGTGAGACGTATGCTTATGGACGAGATTGATTGGAATGATCAGTTGATAGGCATCAAAGGAACACGTGGCGTTGGAAAAACGACCTTCCTTCTTCAATATGCTAAAGAGAAGTTTGGTGCTAACGACCGAAAATGTCTTTACATAAATATGAACAACTTCTATTTCCAAGAGAAAGGTATTTCTGACTTTGCAGGAGAGTTCTATCGAAATGGGGGACGCGTCTTGCTTATTGATCAGGTTTTTAAACAGCCCAATTGGAGTAGCGACTTGCGTAGATGTTATGATAATTATCCTGAATTAAAGATTGTATTCACTGGGTCTAGTGTTATGCGTCTAAAAGAAGAAAATCCTGAACTTAATGGTATTGTTAAGAGCTATAATTTACGAGGTTTCTCCTTTAGAGAGTTCTTAAATTATATGTCAGGACATAGTTTCTCAAGCTATTCGCTTAATGATATCATTGAGAACCACGAACAAATAGCAACACAAATACTGACAAAGATTAATCCACTCGAATATTTCCAAGATTACATTCATCATGGCTATTATCCTTTCTTTTTAGAGAACAGAAATTATTCTGAAAATCTATTGAAGACTATGAACATGATGACAGAGGTTGATATCTTGCTCATAAAGCAAATAGAATTAAAATATCTCACTAAAATCAAGACACTTTTTTATCTGCTTGCTTTAGAAGGTCCAAATCACCCAATATAAGCAATTTAGCTAAAGAGATAAATACAAGTCGTGCAACTGTTATGAACTACATTAAATATCTATCAGATTCACGCTTGATAAATATTATTTATTCTGTTGGTCAAGATTTTCCCAAGAAGCCTGCAAAGGTAATAATGAATAATTCTAATCTCATTTACGCAATATATCCGATACACATAGAGCAGCAAGAGGTAATGGAAACATTTTTTGTGAATGCCCTACTTTCCAAGCATACAATAAATGAAGGAAACAAATGTGGATACTATATAATAGACAGAAATAGACGTTTTAGGGTATGCGATGCAGAGAATACAAAAATGCGTTTAAACAATGATACAATATATGTACGTTACAATATGAAAGTAGGAAAAGACAATAAGATTCCTCTTTGGCTCTTTGGCTTTCTATACTGAAACTAAGACTAAAGTACATACATAAATGATATAAAAAAGATTGTTAATAGATAGGCCTATACAAAACAGACCAAAAACATTATAGAAACATTTAATAAAATAAAGACAATGGCGAAAGAAAAAAAGTATATTACCTGTGATGGTAATGAAGCTGCAGCACATGTAAGCTACATGTTTTCAGAGGTAGCAGCAATCTACCCTATTACTCCGTCTTCTCCAATGGCAGAGCATGTTGATACATGGGCAGCGAAAGGTCGTAAAAATCTTTTCGGCCAAACAGTAACTGTTCAGGAAATGCAATCAGAAGGTGGTGCAGCTGGTGCTATGCACGGTTCACTCCAAGCCGGTGCACTTACAACAACATTCACAGCTTCACAAGGTTTGTTGCTGATGATACCTAATATGTATAAGATTGCTGGTGAGATGTTGCCTTGCGTGTTCGATGTTTCTGCACGTACACTTGCTACTCACTCATTGTGTATCTTTGGCGACCATTCAGACGTTATGGCTTGTCGTCAAACAGGTTTTGCAATGTTCTGTTCTGGTTCAGTACAAGAGGTTATGGACCTTACAGCAGTTCCACATCTTGCTTCGTTGAAGACAAGCATTCCATTTGTAAACTTCTTCGATGGTTTCCGCACATCTCACGAATATCAGAAGATTGAGATGATTGACCAAGATGAAGTAGCTAAGTTACTCGATCCAGCTGACGTTAAACGATTCCGCGACCGTGCACTCTCTCCAGAGCGTCCTGTTACTCGTGGTACTGCTGAAAATCCAGAAACATTCTTCACACACCGTGAGGCTTGCAATCAATACTACGAGAATATTCCAGAAGTAGTTGAAGATTACTTAGCAAAGATAAAAGATATTACTGGTCGTGAATATCACCTTTTCTCATACTATGGTGCTGAAGATGCAGAAAACATTATTATCCTTATGGGATCTGCTACTGAAGCCGCACGCGAAGCTATCGACTATCAAATTAAGCACGGTAAGAAAATTGGTATGATTTCTGTTCACCTTTATCGTCCTTTCTCTGTTAAGCATTTGCTTGCAGCTGTTCCAAAGACAGTAAAGCGTATTGCTGTACTCGACAGAACAAAAGAACCTGGTGCAGAAGGAGAACCATTGTATCTTGATGTAAAGAGCGCATTCTACGATGTTGAAACAAACCTTTAATTGTAGGTGGACGTTATGGTCTTGGTTCTTCTGATACCACACCTGCACACATTATTTCTGTATTCAACAACCTAGAACTTCCAGAGCCTAAAGACCACTTTACTGTTGGTATTGTAGATGATGTTACTTTCACTTCGCTTCCATTGATTGACGAGATTCCTATGGGTGGCGAAGGTATGTTCGAAGCTAAGTTCTATGGTCTGGGAGCTGACGGTACCGTTGGTGCAAACAAGAACTCTGTTAAGATTATTGGTGATAACACTAACAAACATTGCCAAGCATATTTCTCTTACGACTCTAAGAAGTCTGGTGGTTTTACTTGTTCTCACCTTCGTTTTGGAGACAGCGAAATCCGTTCGACTTATCAGGTAAATACACCTAACTTTGTTGCTTGTCATGTTCAGGCATACTTACGTATGTACGATGTAATTCGTGGTTTACAGAAGAATGGTACTTTCCTTTTAAATACAATCTTCGAAGGCGAAGAACTTGCAAACTTCATTCCTAACAGAATTAAACGTTACTTCGCTCAGAACAACATTACCGTTTACTATATCAACGCAACAAAGATTGCACAAGAAATTGGTCTCGGCAACCGTACCAATACTATTCTTCAGAGTGCATTCTTCCGCATTACAAAGGTTATACCTGTAGATTTGGCTGTTGAGCAAATGAAAGAGTTCATTGTTAAGTCTTACGGTAACAAGGGACAAGATGTTGTAGACAAGAACTATGCTGCTGTAGACCGCGGTGGTGAATATAAGCAATTGACTGTAGATCCTTCATGGGCTAATCTTGCTGATGATGCTGAAGACTCTAATGACAATGCACCTGCATACATCAAAGAGATTGTCCGTCCTATCAATGGTCAGGTTGGCGACTTACTCAAAGTTTCCGATTTCATTAAGTATGATATGGTAGACGGTACAATGAAGAACGGTTCTGCTGCATTCGAAAAGCGTGGTGTTGAGGCATTCAACCCTGAATGGACCCCAGAGAACTGTATACAGTGTAATAAGTGTGCATACGTTTGTCCTCATGCTTGTATCCGTCCATTCGTTCTTGATGACGAAGAAATTAATGGATTTGGCGACAATACATTGGATATGAAAGTACCAAACCTATGGCTGGTATGCACTTCCGCATTCAGGTTAGCGTTCTCGACTGTGTTGGTTGTGGAAACTGCGCCGATGTTTGTCCTGGTAATAAGAATGGCAAGGCACTTGCTATGGTTCCATTCACACGCGATCAGCAACAAATAGATAACTGGGACTACTTGGTTAAGAATGTAAAAACAAAGCAACATTTAGTAGACATAAAGAGCAACGTTAAGAACTCTCAGTTTGCTCAACCATTGTTCGAGTTCTCTGGAGCCTGCGCTGGTTGTGGTGAAACACCATACGTTAAGTTGGTTTCTCAACTCTTTGGCGACCGTGAAATGATTTCTAACGCTACAGGTTGTTCTTCTATATATTCTGCGTCAATTCCTTCTACTCCTTACACAACCAATGAAAATGGTCAAGGTCCTGCTTTCGACAACTCTTTGTTCGAGGACTTCTGCGAATTTGGTTTGGGTATGGCTCTTGGTAATAAGAAGATGCGTGAACGCATTACTAAACTTTTGAACGATGCTATGAACGAAGACCACGTATCTGCTGAATTCAAAGCAGCCGCACAAGCATGGATAGAGGCTAAAGACAATGCTGATGCATCTAAGGAAGCAAGTGCAGCATTGAAACCAATGATTGCTGCTGGTGCTGAAGCAGGTTGCCCAATCTGTAAGGAATTGAAGACATTAGACCACTACTTGGTGAAGCGTTCACAATGGATTATTGGTGGTGATGGCGCTTCTTACGACATCGGTTACGGTGGCCTTGACCACGTTATTGCTTCTGGCGAAGATGTAAATATCCTTGTTCTCGACACTGAGGTTTACTCTAACACTGGCGGTCAGAGCTCTAAGTCTACACCACTCGGTGCTATTGCACAGTTTGCTGCACAGGGTAAGCGTATCCGCAAGAAGGACCTCGGTTTGATGGCAACCACATACGGCTATGTTTATGTTGCACAAATAGCTATGGGTGCTGATCAGGCACAGACTCTTAAAGCTATTCGCGAAGCTGAAGCATATCCTGGTCCATCACTCATCATCGCTTACGCACCATGTATCAACCATGGTCTAAAGGCTAAAGGTGGTATGGGCAAGAGTCAGGCAGAAGAAGGTCGCGCTGTAGAAAGTGGTTACTGGCACTTGTGGCGTTACAACCCTGTATTGGCAGAAGAAGGAAAGAACCCATTCTCTCTCGACTCTAAAGAGCCAGATTGGAGCAAGTTCCAAGACTTCTTGATGGGTGAAGTACGCTATCTCTCAGTTAAGAAAGCTTATCCTAACGAGGCACAAGAACTCTTCGATGCTGCAGAGAAAATGGCAAAACTTCGTTACCAAAGTTACGTTCGCAAGAGCAAGGAAGATTGGAGCGAAAATGCTTAATACTGATTTATAAGATATCTTTATTTTATTTTGATAGAAGAGCACGCCATTTTGGCGTGCTCTTTATCGTTATACTAGTAGTGTAAAAGGCTGAATATTCCACTGATGGATATCAAACCTAGTCAAGCAAGCAATCCATAAGCTTTTGTATGTCTTATATAATAAGATAAGGTTTCTGTAACTCTAGTAAAGAGCATCTACTTATATCTAACAATTTAGGTGTGCATTGTTAGAAAATATCTATTGAAGTTTACCCCCCTTCTATTGTGCATTTCTGTATCAATAGTTATTATCCTTTCTTTTTCTATGTAAAATAATAAGGTGCATTATGGTTTCCTTTTAGATATGGGCAATTATAATAATGGGCGATACTTGCTAAATAGTTGTCCACCATCTGCAGAGCAGTGTGAAGAATAGGCGTACTTACTGTGTATTGTGAAATAACTGCATTACTTATGGCACTATATTGTGTCTTTTGCAGATATTTGTCGACTCAAAAGTCTCTTTAAAGGAGGTTCATTTGTCTTGTTTATAGCTTACATTGTTTTAGATATCTGTAAGCATCGTTTCAGATATCTATTCTTCTCTTCTTAGATATCTGCAAAAGTTGTTTCAGTCATCTGAGATTAATATGAGTAACTTTTACTGTTATATTGTGAGAGTAATTTAATGAGAAATCCTTAGCTATCAATAGTCTGCAAGAAATGTATTATCACCTCTTTAGTTGTATTACGTAAACGGCTTGCAGCTACTTTGACGTCCATTGCTTCGGATAAAGAAGAATTTGAAGGATTAATTCTGAGCACTTTATAAAACCCTGCTGATAATAATAAATCAATATTATCAACACGCCCAGCAAGTGCAATAGTTGGAATATTGTTGGCTTTAGCAAGCGACATTACACCAAAGGGAAGTTTATTGTTTAGTGTTTGGTTATCTATTTTACCTTCACCCGTTATCACCAAATCAGCACCTTGCAAATGTTTAGTTAGTTCTGCCGCATCTAAAACTACATCTATACCTTTACGTAACTGCGCACCGAGCATACGAAATGCATAACCCAATCCGCCCGCAGCTCCGCTACCGGGCACAGTAGGGTCAATCTTACAAAGGTGAGCAAAGTTTCTTAAGCCACTATCTAACAATTCTACTTCTGTAGGGTTTGCTCCTTTCTGAGGTGCATAAACGTATGCGGCGCCATTATGCCCAAACAAAGGGTTATTAACATCACAAAGTATTTCTATCTGAATATCTCGTAACGTAACGAGCGAAGAAAAATCTACAGAGGTAATATGGATAAGGTCGTTCCCTGTCGGATAATTAACAAGACAATTGCCTATATAGAATTTTGCCCCCAAAGCAGCCAACATACCTGCTCCGCCATCGTTTGTTGCACTCCCACCAATACCAATAATTATGTGTTGAGCACCAGCAGCTATGGCATGGAGAAGCATCTCTCCTACTCCATAAGTAGTTGTTCGCATTGGATTTCGCTTGAGTGGATCCACCTGTGTAAGACCTGCTGCAGCCGCCATTTCTAAAATAGCAATATGCGAATCTGAACTAAGAGCATAGCGAGCCATAATTGGGCGCATTAACGAATTGTGAACTTTACATACAGCCCACTTCGCATTTGTGTAACGTGCAAGAACTTCAACCGTACCTTCACCTCCATCAGCCATTGGCAAACAAACAATTTCGGCTGCCGCAGAGGCATCAGATACTCCTATGGCAGCCGTATGTACAGCTTGATCGGCAGTGAGTGAACCTTTAAAGGAATCGAAAGCAAGTATAACTTTCATTATCTTACAGAAAAATAATAGCTTGTATAACTACCTTTAGGATAAGGAGGCTTTGGCTTCATTCCTTTCGATAACAATGCATACAACTTATAAGCTTCTGCGTAATATCGAGGTCGAAGACTATCGACTGGATAGTATTTCTGAACTAATTTTTTAAATGTTGGAAGATTACGATCTAATAAATATTCGTTTAACTGATAATGCACAGAGCTGGAAGTAGCCTTCTTTATAACACTATCGGGAAGAAAAACAGAATGGACTTTACCTGGATACAACACATCTTTTCCACCAATTAAACGATATTCGTACAGACTATCGGGTAGATGACCAGTACGTGCAACACAATATATAGTAAGCATTGTAGTAGCCGAGTCTACATTTCTCATTCGCTTTATATTGCTCAAAGCTGCCTCATATTGCTTATTGAGTACTAATGTTTCAACCTTCATTCTTTCGTGAAAGCTTCGATCTGAATTACTAAAGATACCTATTAGCAATAAAAAAGATGTCAATGTTCCAAGATTTATCCACAATAGTTGAGAAACAAAACCAGAACACCTTATTTCTGGCTCGTATGGCTCGTAACGCCGCACGTTGTATGCTATAATAAAATATAAAATCAACAACAGAGGAGCTAACCAAGCCCAAGTATCCCATATTGTAGATATCGGTCCGTTAGACTTAATAGAAGTAAGTATTGTAAGGAAGAGGACAGAAGGGAAATAAGTTAAAGCATGTCCGCGTTTATTAAGTTTCAACACAGAATAAACACAAACTTGAAGAAGCTGTAACACAAATGTAATTAAGCCAGCGCCAAGCCATGCCACATAATGAGTCTGCCCATTAGAAGCCTCATATTGTGTATAAGAGAGAATATCGGTCTGGTAAAAGTATAAATAACAAAATGTAAAAACACAAAATGTTATTGCACAACAAATACGCATAGACCTATATTTTATATTCATCGTATTATTTTTCCTTTCGTAAAACTAAGGCACTTCGAGCCGGGATGTATAGTTTCAACCATCCTTTACCATCTTTTTCATAAAGAGGATCGGATAAAGTAATGTGCTTAACTTTTTCATCTACAAAACCAAAGCCTCCATATTCCCACGAATCAGTATTCAATACCACTTTATAACTACCATTAGGAACAAGAAAACCATAATCGGAGAATGAACGTGTAGGTGAAAAATTGAAAACGAATATCAAATTATTTCGACTAAAAGCTAGTATTTGGTCTGAGTCGTTATGCCATATTTCTTGCAATACAGTATCGTTAAAGTGAGGCTCACTCTTTATAACTTCCAGCATTTTCTTATCAAAGTCGCTGAGAAAGTGGTAACAAAGCTCTTTATTATCTACCAGATTCCATTGACGTCGCGCATATTTATAACTCCACCCATTACCTTCTCTAGGAAAATCTATCCATTCTGGGTGTCCAAACTCGTTACCCATAAAGTTTAAATAGCCACCATTTATAGTACTTGCTGTTACCAATCGTATCATCTTGTGCAATGCAATACCACGTCGTGCCCTATCATTCTCATCGCCTTTTTTGAAATGCCAATACATATCAGAATCTATTAAGCGAAAAATAATAGTTTTATCACCTACTAAAGCTTGGTCGTGCGACTCGCAGTAAGATATTGTACGTTCATCGCTACGTCTATTTTTTACTTCCCAGAATATAGATGAAGGTTTCCACGCCTCATCTGGTAGTTCTTTTATCGTCTTTATCCAATAGTCAGGAATATTCATTGCCATACGATAATCAAATCCATAGCCACCATCTTTAAATTTTGCAGCTAATCCTGGCATTCCTGAAACCTCTTCAGCAATTGTTATTGCTTGATGATTTACTTCGTGTATTAAGTAGTTTGCTAATGTGAGATAACAGATTGCATTATCGTCCTGATGTCCATTAAAATAGTCAGCATAGTTACAAAAAGCTTCGCCCAAACCATGGCTATAATACAACATCGATGTTACACCATCGAAGCGAAAGCCATCGAACTGAAATTCTTCGAGCCAGTATTTACAATTCGATAAGAGAAAGTGTAACACTTCGTTCTTCCCATAATCGAAACAAAGTGAATCCCAAGCAGGATGTTCGTGGCGCTCTCCTGGATAGAAATATTGATTAGGGTCGCCTGCAAGATTTCCTAATCCTTCTATTTCATTCTTCACAGCGTGTGAATGAACAATATCCATAATAACTGCTAATCCTTTAGAATGCGCTTCGTCAATGAGTTCCTTGAGCTCTTCAGGAGTACCAAAACGAGAACTTGGAGCAAAGAATGAACTTACATGATAGCCAAAGCTACCATAATATGGGTGCTCTTGTATTGCCATAATTTGAATTGCATTGTATCCTTCGTCTACAATGCGTGGTAATACATTATTTTTAAATTCGACATAAGAACCAACTTTTTCAGCATCTTGTGCCATTCCTATATGACATTCATAAATAAGAAGTGGAGATTTGTTTGGCTTAAAGTTCTTATGTTTCCAATGATATTTCTTTTTAGGACACCATACTTGTGCTGAGAATATTTTTGTTTCTTCGTCTTGAACAACTCGTTGTGCCCATGCAGGAATACGTTCACCTTCTCCTCCTTCCCACAAGACATACATTTTAAACAAATCGCCATGATGTATTTTATCTTCATCAAGTGTTAATTCCCAATCGCCATCAGTTCCTTCTTTCCTTTTACATTCGTAATCTTCACAGCATTTCCAATCATTAAAGTCGCCTATCAAATACAGGTGTGTTGCATTGGGTGCCCATTCACGAAATATCCATTTCCCCTTTACTTTATGTAAGCCATAATAATTATATCCATTAGCAAAGTCGGAAAGAGTTTGCTTGCCTCCCAAGAGTTAATTCCTTAATACGTTCTACAGCATGGTTATGTCTACCACAAATAGCCTCATTAAAAGGAGTTAAATAACTATCATTCTTTACTATACCCATCAAGTGGGTATTATTTTCTGCACTCGTGGCTGTTATTATTTTATCCTGTCTTTTCATAACTTTTTTGTTTTGCTGTTAATTGTTGTGACGAATACCTTTTTCGTAATAACCTTGCGCAACTACGTTCCCATTACTATCAGTTTCAGTAAACTTTCCATCACGTATGTCATCTCGATAGAATCCTTCGAAACGTATTCCTTTTTTATCTTGTTCTATTGCTCCTCCATTACGTTTTCCATTGCGATACATACCACGAAACCTACTTCCATCTGCATAATGGATTATTATTTGCCCGTCCATATAACCATTACGAAACTGTCCTTCTATAATATCCTTATCCTTTTTTGTTAGTTTTCCTTGTCCGTTTTGTAAGCCATTCTCCCAGTTTCCGACATAGGTATCGCCATTTTTCCACACCATAGTACCAAATCCGGACTTCAACCCTTTTAAGAATCTGCCCGTATATTGCTCACCATTTTTGTAGCGTAATATCCCTTGCCCAGTCCTTTCATCATCAAGATAGTCTCCCTCGTATATATCACCGTTACTAAACTTATATACTCCTTTTCCATTGCGCAGGTCATTCTTCCAATCACCATTATATTCTTCACCACTGTGATAAATATAAATACCTTTACCTTCTTTCAGATTATTATTCCAATCGCCTACGTATTCTGAGCCATCTTTCCAAACAAAACGACCATGGCCACTCTTAACATCATTCTTCCACATACCATCGTAATACGCACCATTGGCAAAAGTATAACGCCCCATTCCATTTCGTTTATCCATAGCCCATTCGCCATCATAAACATCACCGTTATAATAACGCATTACACCATGACCTTGCTGATAGTCTTTATACCAAAGACCATCATAAACATTTCCATTCTTAAATGTAAATACTCCTCTACCATGTTGTTGATCCTGAAACCATTGTCCAGAATATTTTTCTCCATCTGAGAAGAAATAAGTACCTTCACCTTGACGTTTCCCTTTCACAAATTCACCTTCATATACATCTCCATTCTTATATCGAATTTTATTATAGTCAGATGATTTGCCTGTTACAATCTTTTCTTTATTTTGAGTGTCTTTCTTTGAAACAGTAGAATTCACTCCTCCATTCTGTGCCAGAATTAAAGATGGCATAACAGAGAATATTATCACAATATATAGATTCTTCATCATATTCACAATTACCTTTAGTTGCAAAGATACGTTTTTCAAATGGCTTTTCCAAGAATCTAAACTCTTTTTTACTTATTTATCCAACATGTAACCAGAATGTAATCAGAATATATCGATTGTGTAAATTCAATCCATGTATTAGTCTTTAGGTTTAATAGTCGTTTATTTATAACATCTACCTTCATTTCCTGATAGGTAAGATGCTGTTCAGAATAGAGTTTATACACTGCCTCTTTTGCGCACCACACAGTCAATAAATCAGATGTCTCATTGTATATTTCATCTGGTCGCAAAAATCTTTCGGCAATCTTTTTTATCCTATCAGAGTAGTATTCTATATCTAATCCTACTTGTAAATGCTTTGACAAGAGTATGGCTACAATTCCCTTTGTATGTGATACACTAATATTATATCCTTTTATAAATGGTTTTCCATCTTCATTATGGGTAATACTAACATCGTTACCTAACATCTGCCTAAGCAATTCTTTTTCTCCTTGCTTCTCAGCATCTCTACCGAGTGCAATATCAAGAGTGCCTAACATTAAATCTTTAGCAGGATAACTAATACTGCTTCCCATCTTTTTGGATTGTTATTTTAATTTTACTTATACGCAGATTTTCAATAGCCATTACTTCGAACTGAAAGTTCTTATATCTTGCTGTTTCATGTAAAATTGGGAAATCTCCCTTTATTTCTAGTAACAATCCTGCCAGAGAATCAGCATCACCTTGTATCTCCTCAAAAGTATCATCATCAATATCTAACACTCTCGTAAAATCGCCAATAGATGTTTTTCCTTCAAATATATACTCATTAGTTGATAATTTCCGATAAAAAGATTTATCGTCATCAAATTCATCATTTATCTCACCAACTATCTCTTCAAGAATATCCTCTAATGTAACAAGTCCACTTGTTCCACCAAATTCATCAACAACTATTGCTATGTGCATTTTATTTTCTTGAAATTCACGCAATAAGTCATCTATCTTCTTTGTTTCAGGTACAAAAAAAGGAGGGCGTATCATACTTTGCCATCTAAAGTTAGTTGGCTTTGTTAAATATGGAAGTAGATCTTTTATATATAGGATACCACGAATATTATCTTCATTATCTTGATAGACAGGTATCCGAGAATAATTATTTTCTACAATACATTTCAAAACTTCTGCATAATTAGAACGCACATTAAGGTCTATAATGTCTTGTCGTGATGTCATAATCTCCTTCACTGTCTTATCGACAAAACGAATAATGCCCTCAAGCATATCTTGCTCACTGCTTATCTCATTCTTGTTTGTTAGTTCTAGAGCCTGTTCTATTTCATCCATTGACAACCGTCTTGTTTTCTTCTTTAGAATTTTTCTGCGAAGAAACTACTACACATCAAGATGTTTTCTATCGGCCAGAATACACGACGAGCTACCAATATTCCATTAACAGCATAACGACAAAACCTTAGTGGGTTCATACTGCTATAGACTTTAGGCATAATTTCACCAAAAAGAAGAAGAAGGAAAGTTAGAAGAATTGTTGCACAAAGTATTTCAACCCAAGCAACTTTAAACACCACCGTTTCACGTAACACGAAACCAGATAACATTACAATCGTAACATTAACCAAATTGTTTAAAATAAGTATTGTTGCCAATGTGCGTTCACTATCATCGCGAAGCATTTGGATATTCTTATCCACCTTGTTCTTTTGTGGTTCAAGTTCGTCAATATCAGTAGGAGACAAACTAAAGAATGCTATCTCTGAGCCACTCGCAAAGCCAGAAACATAAAGAAGCAAACATACTAAAATTGCAGCAAACACGACTCCAAGTGTTGGAGTATGGAACTCTACAAGAGAGGTTATAAATGTAGCTAAATCATCCATTAAAATGATTATTTGAAATTATCTATGTTGTCTGTCATTGGTAATGGGTCGTCAGTGCCAACATTAGAGACTTCATTCTTTTTAGATGTAGCTAACCATTCTAAAGAATCTACATAAATTTCTGTAACTTGCCGACGAATACCTTTTTTATCATCATAATTACGATATCGCACCCGACCTTCTACATAAAGTTTATCGCCCTTATGAATATATTTTTCAGCATATTTACTAAGATTCTTAAATAACACTATATCATGCCAATCGGTATGATCAGGCACCTTTGTTCCATTTGCTAAAGTATATCCTCGTTCTGTGGTTGCCAAAGGGAAAGATGCAACGCATTGGTCAGTATCATAATAATGTACCTCAGGTTCTTTACCTACATATCCTATCAACATTACCTTATTCATAACTGAGAATATAATAATTATCAACTTTCAATTGGTATTATTTCCACATACCAAGATATCTAAAGTTAAAGTTTTTTCCTTTAGCTGATGGGAACTGACTACGAGAGTCTACACGATCTCTTAAGTAATCAACAATACGGTTATAACAGTCAATACCAGAAACAGACTTACATTGTGCAACAAATATAGTATCTCGATACTCATATTTTCCTGTTGCAACAATATAAACCACACGCTTAAAATTTAGAGTACCTTCATACCACCCATCACGTTCTTCATTAAGATGCATTATTGTTGGGTTTTCTTTTTTCAAAGTCATACCTCCCATTCTGATAGCTTTTTTCTGCTTAAAATCAAGCATTGTCTGAGCCTCTGTCTTTATTATAATAAAGTACACGCGCGGGCGTACCTTATATCGTTTTGGGTAATAAACATCACTCTCAGCATACAAGCGTATATCATCTTCCAACTCTGGTGTAAGTTGAATATCCGGAATTGAGGCAAGAAAATCTAATGCCTCTTCAACATTATATGCTAATGTCTCATTATCGAAATATCTTAAATATAAATTCATTTAGCTGGTGTTAGTATGTTTCTCGTTAAAAATAAGAGCGGAAAACGAGACTCGAACTCGCGACCCCAACCTTGGCAAGGTTGTGCTCTACCAACTGAGCTATTTCCGCAACAACAATTCATTTCTCTTTCAAGAAATTATATCTAATATTAAGTGAAGAGGAGGAGACTCGAACTCCCACGAAGCAATTTTCACTACCCCCTCAAAGTAGCGCGTCTACCAATTCCGCCACCTCTCCATAAGTGCATATATAAGTAACTGTGCCCAGAACAGGACTCGAACCTGCACGTTATAAACACACGCACCTGAAACGTGCGCGTCTACCAATTCCGCCACCTGGGCTCGCAAGAGCAGGTATTTATCTACTTATACTTATTAAAAAAATCAATAAGAGCGGAAAACGAGACTCGAACTCGCGACCCCAACCTTGGCAAGGTTGTGCTCTACCAACTGAGCTATTTCCGCAAACAACATTTCACTAAATGCTTTTAAAGTCGGGGCGACAGGATTCGAACCTGCGACCACCTGGTCCCAAACCAGGAGCGCTACCGGGCTGCGCTACACCCCGCTGCAATAAAATAGATTTCCTATTTCTCATTTGCGGGTGCAAAGGTATTATATTATTTTTATCTCTCCAAATTTTATCGCATCTTTTTTCATTTTTTTTTAATATAACACTCCTTTCTTACGATTACATTGATGGTTCAGCACCAATAGAATCTTTATATAAATATGATTATAAGAGTTTTACAAGCATCAAGAGCACATTTATGCATTCTGTAGAAAAAAGGTGAAGAATTTATAAGTAGTGTCTACTGTCTATACATCAATCAAATAAAAACGTTTCAGATGTTTAGAAAAAGACTATCAGATACAGCTACTTTTTATTTTAGATATCTATCACGTTCGTCTTAGATATCTATAACTTTCGTCTCAGATATCTGTCAGTTACAAATTAGATATCACAAAAAAAGCGACAACCTTTATAACGCTATATTATACCACTTGAAATATGTTTATTCAGATGAAAATTATGAATTCTTTTATTCTACAATATCTTAAAACTATTATTACTATAAGATTCTGAACAGTAATACATTATTTCATACCCGTTGCATAGAAGTGAAATTTATTTCAATAGCCATATCTTCTAAAGTATACGCATCAGATGTAAAAAGACTAGCTATCAGTGAGGACGGCGACCCCCTCATATTATCCTCAAAGAATAAGGTGGAAAGCCTTTCCACTCCTACTGATACTTTTGTCTTTTGCCGACAAAGTTATGTAATTCTCTCAAACAAAACCAAAGAATAGATAACTAATTTACACCCATATCACGAAAAGATAATGAAAGCTTAATAGACTATGTTCAATAGCCACAGCAGCAAGCAATACCTACCGATGATAAAGGAAGCTTATTGTATCACGAAGTTCCTGTAGAACGCACAATAGAAGATTTGTACGACGGTTCATTAGACGATACAGAGATTACCGACTTTATTTCTGCAAATATCGAAGCAGCGCAAAAGGAATACAACAGCGTTGTAAAGAAAGCTCCGAAGATTGGTACAGACAAAGCAAGATATCTGCAGGAGAAGAAAGCCTATCAAGAAGAAGTTGATAAAGCGAAAGCAAAGGTAGACTACTGGCAAGCTGTAGAAAACGAACGCCAACGCATTACCCACACCTCCCCCGAAGAACTTAAAAACGCAGAAGACGAATTAAGCGGAGAAGCAGCACGAAAAGATTACAGAGGTATTACGACAGGAGACGAAGAAAATCCTACGTCCGTAGAAGACCTTGTGAGAGACTTCTTAGGAGGCGCAAAAATAACTCCCGAAGATTTCAGAAAAGAAACAGGGCTATCCATAAGCGAACAGAAAAAGTTCGTTGGTATGATTTCAAAACAAGGAAAGACTATTGCAAGGCTCGGAGAAGAACTTGCAGACTACGATGCAATGAATCTAGGTGGTAGATTTTTTGATGGAGATAGCAACGCAGCACGTGGAGCAATCATAGATGTACTTTTAAGTTCGAGAACACGTGGCGACTTCAAACAACAGGACGCAACGGAAGAAGAAGAACGCTATATAGAAGCTGTAGAACAGCAAAGAGAGCAGTGGTATTACGAAAACTACCATATGACATACGAAGAGTACCTGCAATACAGAGAAATCGTATTGCCCGAATTGTTGAGAAAATACGCTAACTTTGCACCCGATATATTATATCCACAATTTGTAGCATCATTCGAAGATGCATACGCAGCAGAACATTCACAAACAGACAATATAGAAAATGGAGAACAAGGAAATGACACCACAACAGAAGAGCAAGGAACTGATAGAAGCAATACAGTTTTGCAAACAGAAGAAACTAATAACAGCAGAGGAGATAGCCAAAGCGAAGAGCAACCAACAGAAGTTCCAACTGGCGTGCGAAGCAGTAATGAGAATGGAACTCTACCTCAAAGCGCACCCACAGAAGTAGACAAAGAGCCGCAACCGATTGGAAACAGTTTCTTCGGAAAAGTATATAACCAATTCAAAGGAAAAGCAAAGGAAGCTGTAAACTTCCTTATGAGACATAAGAGTGGAAAACTCTTAGGGGTATTCCATCGCAACGACATTGGAGAAATCAGCCTCGTATGGGGTGATGAAAAAGGAGGACTTGCTCACATTATTAGTAAGCACATTGTCGAACAAAACGACTTCAATAACATAGATGAAGTTATTAACACAATGCAGCAAGTAATCAACAATGGAACTATCACTCGCGAGAATAAGGATAAGGTCGTTATTGATTACAATGATTACCGTGTAGCCATCAGAAAGCAGACACGAGATAATAATGGTAATGTTGTCGAACAAGGAAATTGGATTGTTACCGCCTTTGATAAAAGTAGAAGTAAAAAAGATAAAACACCGTCTGAAAAGACTTTATCAACTCCTCCTTTCAATCAAGAGACCGATGGGGTGACTTTACCATCGAACGGTGTTACTGCCGACAAAGTTACACAATCTTCTCAAACAAAAGAAACAAAAGAAGATAAATTTTCACCCACACCACGCAAAGACGGTGAAAGCATAACAGACTATGCCGAAAGAGTAGCAGAAGAACACCAGGCGCAACGTACACGCAAAGAAGAGGAAGCAAAGGTTGATACCAATCCTACCGATGCACAAAAGGAAGCTGGTAACTACAAGAAAGGACACATCAAAGTAGACGGACTTAATATTACCATCGAACAGCCAAAGGGTAGTATTCGTCGTGGCACTGATGCAAACGGCAAGCAGTGGGAAAGCGAAATGCACAATACCTACGGCTACATTCGTGGTACTGAAAGTGTAGACGGAGACCATATAGATATATTCCTTTCTGACAATCCAACAGAGGGAAAAGTATTCGTTGTAGACCAAATAAACAAAGATGGTTCATTCGACGAACACAAGGTTATGTATGGCTTCTCCGATATGGAAAGCGCAAGGCAAGCCTACCTTTCAAACTACGAAGAGGGCTGGCAAGGCTTAGGCAATATCACCGAAGTAAGCAAAGAAGACTTCAAGAAATGGATTGACAGCAGCAAGCGAAAGACAAAACCTTTCGCAAAGTATTCTACTGTAAAAACACAAGACGATACGCAGACTAAAAAGCCAACAGAAGAGAACGCTGCACCAGCCAACACAGAAACAAACGAAAATTATGCGCATAATTCAGAGGATATTATGCACGAACAAAAGAATGTACAACTGCAGCAAGCTATCAACGCCTACGAAAACGCAACTAAATTCTACTATCAGCAACTAAAGGAAGGGAAACTCGACAAAGTATTCGAGAGTAAACAATGGAAAGATGTACTCCGCAAACAAACAGAACTGCAAAAAGCACTATTGCAGTTCAACTCCGAAGAACTGAAAGAACTACTCAAACAAACAACTAACGAAGACACCAAAAAGGAAATCAAAGGGGCATTAGACGCAGTACTTAGACAAGAACAACGGTCTATAGAATATAACGCAGTCTTAGACAAGCAAGAACCCATAACCCCTATATACAAGGAGGAGAAGAATCCCATTGCCGTTACAGAGTTTGTAGAAACGGACAAGAAAGAAGCAGAGATACACCCCGTTCTCACTGGCGTTTACCACGACAACGGCTATGTTGTGGGCACTAATGCGCATATCTTGTTGGCTCGTAAAGAAGACTATAACAAATCTTTAGAGGGAAAGATAACAAACAAGAAAGGCGAGGTTATAGATGGCAAATATCCAAATTGGCGAGCTGTAGTGGAGGGTGAAACTACAACAAATTCGTGGGGTATCAATCTTGACGAACTGCACGCATTTGTAAGAGGCGTGCTTGCCAAACTAAAGGCAGACGGAGCAAATAAGAGTACTATCGACAGCGCAACTATAGCATTTAAGGACAATGACGGCAAAATTATTGTGTGCAACGCAAAAACACTCGACAAGGCATTGCGTGGAGCAAGAAGCATAGGGGCAACTGAATTTGGAAACAAGTCTGAAACATTCGCACACGCACAAACTAAAAAAGGCTACGTCGTTTGCCCAACAATCTCCACATACTACAGCATAAACGATAACTGTTTCGTATACGCCCCAAAAGAAGCGGCACGACAACAAACCACTGCAACACTCACCAACGACACAGAAGCAAAACAAAAAGCTACAGAGGCGGTCTTAGCGGCTTTATCTAAAGCAGGTATAGAGGTGGTGCGTGCGACTGACGAAGAGGTAAAAGCATTGCTTAGCAACTCCCATGCAACCACATTGCGCACCCCACAAGGCACAATTTATGGTTGGTCGGTTAATGGTAAAATTTATCTTACAGAAGCAGGTCTAAACCCTGATACGCCTATCCACGAGTACACCCACTTGTGGGCAGAAGCAATGATGATAAAAAACAAGCAAGGCTGGAACAGCATAAAATCTCTCCTGAAAGACACTCCTGTATGGAAAGAAGTCATAGCCGACCCCAACTATTCCAACATCAAAGACAACGAAGATGCCGTTACAAGTGAAGTCTTAAGCCGTATCAGTGGCAAAAAGAATGCTGCAAAAATGGAGGAGGAAGCACAAAGGGCTATAGATGAAGCTAAAGGTGTTTTTGAAAAAGCGGAAGCTACAACCATTCTCCTTAATCTAAAAAGGGCTATCAAACAGTTCTGGCACTGGGTAGGAAAGAACGTCTTCGGAATCAAAGACTTTAAAAACATTGACGAAGTTACAGACAGAATACTGTACGACTTGCTAAGCAATACAAAACTTACAGAAGAAGACAATAAAGAAATAGCAAAGCGAGACAAGCTATACCTCGATGCCGTAGAACGTGGCGATATGGAGACAGCTCAACGAATGGTAAACGAAGCCGCAGTACAAAATGGATACGTTCCTAATTCAGAATATCAAGGCTCATCAGCTTTTAATGGCGCAGCACCTTATGGTAATGGCTACTTCCTTACAAAAGAAGAACGCAAGGAAGCATACGAAAACGACGAGTTCGATGGCGATACCAGCTTAGACGATTATGTTAATAGTGGCATCGACCCTATGAACTTAGACTACCTTACAAACGACAGCAGCTACCGCCACGCTGACGATGCAAGAAAGGAAGCCATCGAAAACCTTAGAAACGTTTTCCAAAACAAACGGCAAACCATAACAATGTACCGCAGTGTTCCATCATCTATCAAGGAGGGCAGTTTTCGCAATGGCGATTGGGTAACGCCAAGTTACGCCTATGCAGTAGAAAACGCACGTGTGCACGGCTGGGGTAACAATTACCGCATCATAGAACAAAAAGTTCCTATCTCTGACGTGTGGTTCGATGGCAACGATATTGCAGAGTTCGGTTATGGCAACGAAAACGATTTTATAAACGACAAGGACTATCTTTACAGCAACACAAAGAACAACCGAAAGTTACCCGATGCAGTAACTTACGATGATAAAGGAAACGTCATACCGCTTAGCAAACGTTTCAACAAAGCAAAAAGCGACCCACGTTTTCAGATAGTAGGCAATAGTCTGTCAGATGAAGAAAAGAAGATTGTCGAAACTGCAAAGGCAAACGACACTTATATGAAAGCCTCCAACGGCAAGCCTACCAATCTTAGCGAGAAGCAGTGGGCACAGGTAAGAACCAAAGCTTTCAAAAAATGGTTTGGAGACTGGGAAAAGGCAGCACGTATAGAAAAGTTGCGCAGGAGCAAAGCTGTGAAGATTACGGGAGAAGAAATAGAACCGAACAGCGACTTGAAGCAATACAAGAAGAATGCTTTGGAATATGGCAAGAATTTGCGTGGCGAATATACAAACAAAGATACAGGGGAAACTATTGCCTTAACTGGTGGTAATAGTCGTGGTGGTATGCGAGAAATATTACAGCACGACTATAAGGACATAGAACATCTGCAAAGCATCGCTGCAATTCCACAGATTATAGAAAAAGCTATATTCGTAGATGAAGCTCCAAACGAAGATGCAGAAAGATATCCAGGCGTCAAGTCATTTAGATATTATGTTTGTGGACTGAAAATAGGGAACACATCTTATACTGTAAAAGCCGTAGTGGCAGTGCAAAACAATGGCGACAGATATTACGACCACAAATTGTCAAGCATAGAAAAAGGCAAACTGCTTTCGATAATTCCAACAATACAAAAAGCTGGTATCGAGAACAATCTGCCTCCATCTGTTGGCAAAGATAAGCGTTTACTTTCAATCCTCCAAACAAACTCATCAAAAGTTGTTGATGAAAATGGAGAACCTATGGTGGTATACCACGGTTCAAACAACGAGTTTACTAAATTCGATACAGCAAGAATTGGCAGCAGCACAGGAACGTCAGACGGAAGAGGCTTTTATTTCACAACGGATAAGGACTATGCCAATTCTTTTGGCAAGGACGGCAATGTCCTTTCGGTATTCCTCAACATAGACAACCCTTTGAGTTTAAAGGAAAAGACAATAACAAAAAGGCAGCTGTTCGATATCATAAAGCGTATAGACGAAAGGAGGTAGCAGCAGACGGTGAGCATTGGTTCATTTCAAATTACGCCAATTATTACGATGTCGGAATAGATGGGGCGATAAGAGAAGCCGCAGAAAGCGAATATCCATACTCTGACAACGATGTCGAACTTGTGAATTCTTTAATTTCGGCAAGTGGAAACTTTAAAGATGTTGTCAGCTCCGTTTATGAGGTTACAGGCAAGTCAAGCGAAATCGTACCAAAGGAAAATGGTACTGTCCATTATGTAGTAACAAACCCCAATCAAATAAAGAGTGCAACAAGCAATAACGGCAATTTCTCTACCACAGAAGACGATATCCTCTACCGCACCGTCTTCGGTGGTAATAGTGGTTACGTAGGCTACTCAATGAGCAAACGTGCTGCAGAAGCTAAAGAAGAGGGCAGATATCCAAAAACTGAATTTAGAAGAGAATACCACATAACAGCAAAGTCGCTCGATATGCTAACAAGTCTTGGTTTCATCAACAATTCAGAGTGGCATCATACCAGTATGTACGGCAACAAAACACCATTCTATGGCTGGACAGAAGATGAGTTTGCAGACGATTATCTCAAACACAAGAAAGAGGTAGATACACTCTGCAAAGGTATCGACCCTAAAACAAAACAGCCACTGATAGATAAAGTGGAGAAACCACAGTACGAACACGAATATGAAATGCCACAATATGGCGAAGCAGAAACAGCCGCAAATCCAATTAGAGAGTGGAGACACAAGCAGATAGAAAAATACGACCAGTTTACAGGCTTTAAAGGCTATGCAAATGCTACAGAAGAAGAAAAGAAAGAAAGAGACGCTTACTTGCATTCTCTCAACGAGCAAATGGAAGAGAAGATACGAGAGATGTTAGCAAAAGACTATCCCGACTATCTTGCAGCCAAAAACGCCTTAGATGCTTATAACAATTACGAGGAGGATTTACGCAAAGCAATTGGCGAACGCATAAAGGAATACTTAGACATTGACAAGTATAGCCAACGGTGGAGAGAACAAACCGCCACCACACAGCCCACAGCCAATATAGAAACACTTACCAACCACGCAGAAAGTGTTGTACAAAACTTACATCTTAACAACGTAGAAATAGTACCCGATGGCAGCAGCCTCAATGGCGAGCAAGCCACTGCAAAAGGGTTCTACAACAAGCGCACAGGTAAAATCGTAGTAGTGGCAAGCAACCACACAGACATTGCAGACATAGAGAAAACAGTACTCCACGAAGCAGTGGCGCATCACGGCTTGCGGCAACTGTTTGGTAACGACTTCGACAAGTTCCTCGACACCGTATATGCAAAAGCCGACATCGAAACAAGACGGCAAATAGCCCACCTGTCAGCAAACACGGCTGGAACGTACGCACGGCAACAGAGGAATATCTTGCCTCAATGGCAGGAGATACCAACTTCGAGCAAATCAAACCCACACTGTGGCAACGCATCAAACAACTCTTTGGAGAAATAATGAGCGCATTTGGTTTACATCACGCTAACATCACCGACAACGACCTACGTTATATACTATGGCGTAGTTACAAGAACCTACAAAGCAGTGGCAAACACAGTATACTCGACAAGGCAGAAGATATTGCAATGCAGTACCGTCTGAAAGCTGGTAACTATGCCGACAAGGCAACAGACAATGTTTTGTATCGAAGTGGCATAGACCCTACAGCAACAGAAGTTCTACCCGATGCACGCACACGTTACGAAAAGGAAACAAAAGAACCCGACAATATAGATTCTGTGCCAAAAACGCACAACTTCTTTAGACGTTTCTACAAATCGTACGTAGACAGTATGCTTGCATTGAAGTCATTCACAAACAGCGTACTCGAGGCAACAGGCGACAAGATGGCATCGCACGAAGACACCTACAAAGCCGAAAACGCAATGACCTCCAAAAACAAAACAGACGGTGAAGTTTACAACCCATTGTTCCCATATATGCCCCTATATCTTTATATGTAAGGAATATTATTTTCTAACGCTAGAATTGTTTTATTTATACACATATAAAGTTTTACTTATGTTTAAATAATAACGTTTCATCAGTATCTAATTAATATGGAGTACGTATATAATAAAATGTGTAGAATGCTATTATAACAATGTTGGACTGCAAATTGTCAGCCCAACATGATATAATATATTTATCGTATGTGTCCTACCCCACTTTTTGCTTTTGTATATAGTTGTTACTGATGTTCTTCGCGCAACAAGTCGTTTACAGTTTTTACAGGATTAAACGTAACTGCAGGAACTTCAACAAATATAGTGTTCCAATTGCTCATTGCGCCATTCCAAAGTCCTGGTAGTTCTAATGCCTTTAATTCTTTTCCATCTTTCGACTTAGCACTAATAAAACCAGTAGAAGGATCTACAAATTGAGGGAGATTATAAGGATTCCCATCGCAATCTTTTATTGCACACACCAGGTCTACCGGATTAAAATGGGTTCCTTCTTTAAACATTCGCATTGATTCAGGATTATCCTTATCAATTTGTAGGCTTTCTAGTATCTGCAAACTAACAGTATTATCGGTATTGTAAACGTAGAAAGGTCCACCGCCAGGTTCTCCACTATTCTTAACCATTCCACAAACACGCATAGGGCGATTAAACTTTTCGAGCAAATAAGCTGGCAATTCTTCGTTACTAATATCGCATATATCCTTACGACGACAGTGCAATCGTTTTCCAGGAAGTTCTTCATACATTGCAATTCAGAAGGCGTATAGTTGTTTGTTCTCAGCTTCTTAATATATAGGAAAGTCTTTTCCTGCAATGTTACCAAAAGTCCCGCTATTATATTCTTCCACTTAATAGTTTCCTCTTTCAGGCGGTCGGGTGTTACATTATCTATATTCTTAATGAAAACAATGTCAGCATCTATATCGTTAAGATTCTGAATAAGTGCGCCGTGCCCTCCAGGACGGAACAACAATGAACCATCTTCGTTACGGAAAGGTGTATTATCAAGATTGGCAGCTATGGTATCTGTACTTGGCTTCTGTTCGGAGAAACTTATAGAGAAGTGTGTGTGATACTTTTCTTCATATATAGGTTGCTTTTCAGTAGCCTTTGCTTTGAAAAGTTCAAGATGTTCATGTGATACCGTGAAATGGACACAAACCTCGTTGTTGCACGCTGCATATTGTGCACCTTCAACAAGATGTTCTTCCATAGCAGTGCGTGCACCTTCAGCATATTTGTGAAACAATAGTAAACCTTTGGGCAATTGTCCATAGTTCAGTCCCTCAGTGTGCAAGAGTGTTTCCACAACTATTTTATAGTTATTTGCAGCCAACAATTCCTCAATGTCTTTTCCGTGTGTAGTTTTGCATTTTTTGTTAAGTTCGTCATAGAAAGCAAAGCGTTTCAGATTATCGAAAAAGAACTTCTCGAAATCGGTTGTAGGCATCTCGTATGATGCATCAAGGAAAGCAAAAAGATTTTTAAACATTCTGCTAGCAGCTCCAGAAGCAGGAACAAATTTCACCACTTTGTGTTTTTCAGCCTTATAGTTATTCCAAGCTTCTGTAACAGTTTTAATTGCATCTTCGTTTAACCGCACAATACCATTACCAATTGTTGCCGCACTTTCTAATCGCAGAAATGGAAATCCTGTTTTAAAATCAGCAAGCTGTTTCTCAAAGTCAGCAAACTTAATACCCTTTGATTTCAATAATAGTTCGTCTTGTTTTGTTAACATAACAGTAAAAGTTTTATGTGTTTAGATAGAACAGTGCACCATGGTTCACCGCATTTGTTGTTTCTTTCGCAAATTTACTTACTTTTTCTTAATTTAGAGAGCAATCAGCTGTTTTTTTGTACCTTTGTATGGTATTATTAAAGGCGATGAATATGATTTTTACAGACGACGAACTAAAAAATCTTCATATCCTTACTAAGGAATTAAACGAAGAGTTAGCGAACGATATAACAGAAGAAGACAAAGAACGATTAGCTTCTTACATTAAATTAATGGAAGAAAAGGGAGCAATAGAACGCAATGTCTTTGGTTTAAACGAACTACTTTGTGCAATGCAGACGTCGCTAATAGCTGTTCGCAGTATAGGTTTAAAGCGCGAGTCGGTATTCGCAACCGTGTTGTATGCTGGTTACGAAAATGGCGTATTAGAGATAAAACAAATTGAGACTGATTTTGGGCAGAATGTTGCACAGATTATTCAAGGATTGGTGCGTATTCAGAATCTGTATAAAAAGAATCCTATCATAGAAAGTGAAAACTTTCGTAATCTCTTACTCTCGTTCGCAAAAGATATGCGAGTAATATTGATTATGATTGCCGATCGTGTGAACTTAATGCGACAAATACGCGATACTACTAATAAAGAAGCACAAAAACAGGTTGCAGAGGAAGCAAGCTACCTGTATGCACCACTCGCGCACAAGTTGGGACTCTATCAGTTAAAAAGTGAACTAGAAGACCTATCATTAAAATACCTAGAACACGATGCATACTACCATATAAAAGAAAAGCTGAACGAAACAAAGAAAGAACGAGATGCCTACATAAAACAATTCATTGAACCTGTTAGTAAAGCTCTTCAGAATGCAGGGTTACGTTTTCATATAAAAGGAAGAACAAAGTCGATACACTCTATTTGGCAGAAAATGAAGAAACAAAAGTGTGCGTTTGAGGGTATATACGACTTATTTGCTATTAGAATTATCTTGGACTCGCCGCTTCAAATGGAAAAGATGCAATGTTGGCAAGCATATTCTATCGTAACAGATATGTATCAGCCAAACCCTAAGCGTCTGCGCGATTGGTTGTCTGTACCAAAGTCTAATGGCTATGAATGTCTACATATTACGGTTTTAGGACCAAATGCAAAGTGGGTAGAGGTGCAAATTCGTACTGAGCGTATGGACGAAATAGCCGAACATGGATTAGCAGCTCATTGGAGATACAAAGGAATAGAAGCAGAAGAAGGAATGGATACGTGGTTGGCTTCTATCAGAACGGCATTGGAAGCAGGCGACAACTTGGAAATGATGACACAGTTCAAACGCGACCTATACGACAAAGAAATTTACGTATTCACACCAAAAGGAGATCTACTTAAGTTTCCTAAAGGTGCCACATTGTTAGACTTTGCTTACCACATTCATTCAAAAATTGGAAACCAATGCGTTGGTGGAAAGATTAATAACAAAAATGCCTCTATAAGAACCGAACTACACAGTGGAGACACAGTAGAAGTAATAACCTCTACTACACAAAAACCAAAGCAAGAATGGCTAAACATCGTTAAATCTGCCCGGGCAAAGTCGAAAATACGTCTTGCACTAAAGGAAACACAAGTGAAAGAAGGCGCCTTTGCAAAAGAAATGCTCGAAAGAAGATTCAAGAATAAAAAGATAGAAATTGAAGAACAAACACTTTATCAAGTCATCAAACATCTTGGCTTCAAAGAGATTTCCATATTCTATAAACAGATAGCTGACGAGAAACTCGATATTAATAATGTTATTGAAACTTATCAGCAACTTTACAACCAAACACACAATCAAAATACACCAAAAGAGACTGAAAGTGCAGAAAAGTTTGAACTTGCTGATGAAACAAGCGAATTGCTAAAGAATAACGAAGATGTACTGGTAATAGATCAGAACCTAAAAGGTATAGATTTCTCACTATCTAAGTGTTGCAATCCCATCTACGGCGATCCTATCTTTGGTTTCGTTACTGTGAATGGTGGAATAAAGATACATAGAGAAGACTGTCCGAATGCACCTGAATTGCGGAAACGTTTTGGCTATCGCATAGTAAAAGCAAATGGAGTGGTAAAGGTGGAGCAAATTATAGCATAACATTACGCATTATAGGATACGATGACATAGGTATCGTAAACAACATTACTAATATTTTATCTAAAGAGGAGAAAGTTGTGATGCGTTCTATCAATATAGACTCACACGATGGCATATTCTCAGGAAATCTTGTCGTATTAATAGAAGACACTTCAAAACTGAATTCAATTATAAAGAAGTTGAAGAATATAAAGGGGATAAAGCAGATTATAAGACTATAAAGATTATAAAGGCTCAGTAGGAAACAAAGGGAGAAATTGAAAGCATCGCCTTATTGTTTTCACAATTCGAACAACAATCGCAGATTTTTAGGAGAAGTCTCTATGATGTTTAGAGATGTTCCATCTGACGTTATCTACTCTTATTTCAGATATCTGAAACGCTCGTCTTAGACGTCTATCACGTTTGTTTCAGATATCTCTCAGTTTCACATTAGATATCATAACAAACTATAAACCTTATGAGTCTATATTATAATACCAAGAAGATATTTATTCAGATGAGAATTACGAAAGCTTTTACTCTGCATTATTTTGATTGAGATGTTGCTACAAGTTAATGAACAGTAACATATTGTTTAATGTATTGTTTTATCATAGTAGAATTCATTACAAACATATCCTTTTCTAAATAGACTCCACACCCCTTCTATTAAGCTTATAAACTACAATCAACATACAGAACGATAAAATTAATTAGCTTAGAAAAACAAAGAGTGTCATAACTATGTTGGTTATGACACTCTTACATTTCTTTTCTTTCTCTCCTATTAGAAATTTATGTGGTACCACCAGGAATCGAACCGGGGACACAAGGATTTTTCAGTCCTTTGCTCTACCAACTGAGCTATGGCACCATTAAGAAATTCAATATATATACTTCATTTCTGTTTTGCGAGTGCAAAGGTAGTACTTTTTTTTTATTACTGCAAATATTATGCTAAATATTTTAATACTTAACATTAATTTACAAAATCCGGTAAGATAATATTCTCCATAATGAACGTCCACTTTATATATTGTGAAGGAACTAATTCCTCTAAGTTCTATAAATTTACAAGGGGCGAGTTCTGTTAGCAGAACTCACCCTTGTACACACAGAAACATTCCGATCGAAGATCAAGATTATGTATTCTACAAAGATAAAATAGAAAAAGCATCAATGAACAATGTCATCCTTTTTATCTTTAAAAAATATAGCAATGCTACATTTCTAATCTCTCCTTTATAAGTTCTAACGAAACGTCTATTCTTATATCCAGCCTTGTGCTGTAAGTTGGAATTCATTTCCATCTCGTGCAATAAGAAATTCTCCCAATTTACTTTCTGTAACATAACCTATTTGATGAATATTTTTAAGCGATGTTATTTTTGCATGCTCACTAATAGGTATCGTAAAAAGAAGTTCATAATCTTCACCACCATTCAAAGCAGCAGTAGTAAGATTCATATTAAATTCTTCACACGCAGCAGCTGTCTGATAATCGATAGGTACTTTATCTTCATAAATTCTACACCCTACATTACTTTCTTTACAAAGATGTTTTAAATCACTTGCAAGACCATCAGAGACATCTATCATTGAAGTTGGTCGAATATTTGCATTACGAAGTTGTTCTAGCACTTCACCTGGAGCTTCAGGTTTTAATTGGCGATCTATTAAATATTCTTTACCTGCAAAGTCTGGTTGGAAGTTTCTATTATTGCACGTTCATTATTTAGAGCCTCAAGCTTTCCTCGGTCATTTTCCTTTTGTGCTTGCGTCAGCTTTTTGTTAAATTCTTCTACCTGTTGATAGTAAACTGTTTTCTCTCGCTCTAGTATTTGTAAGCCCATATAAGCTGCTCCGAGATCTCCTGAAACACATATTATGTCAGTAGGAGTAGCACCTTTTCTATATACAATATCTTCTTTTACACTTTCTCCAATACAAGTAATGTTAATGGACAATCCTGTATAAGAAGATGTAGTATCACCTCCTACAATATCTACATTCCATTTACTACAAGCTGTCTTCAGACCATCATAAAATTGATCTAAATCTGTTACATTAATACGCTTTCCCATACCTATAGATACTATTATCTGACATGGCTGCCCATTCATTGCAAATATATTTGTCATTGCAACCATAGCGCATTTATAAGCCAGATGTTTCATATCAATATAAGTAAGGTCGAATTGAATTCCTTCCATAAATAAGTGGGAAGAAACCAAGACTTCTTTATCTGAATAACGAAGAACAGCTGCGTCGTCGCCTACCCCTTTAATAGTAGATGGGTTAGTTGGTTTTATGTCTTTCGTTAGCCGCTCTATTAGTTTAAATTCGCCTAATTCCTTTATTTCCATATCAATATAGGTTCCTATTATTTAGGCTTGTCTTATTATCTCGCGCATAATCTCAGTCATCAAAGGCTGTGCTTTATTAGCTGCCTCTTGAACCTCTTCATGGCTTACTTCTACGGGAGTATCAAATCCACCTAAGTCGGTAATAACACTTATACCAAACACCTTTATATTTGAATGTCGTGCGACTATAACTTCTGGAACAGTACTCATACCAACAGCATCGCCACCCAATATTCTATACATTTTATATTCTGCAGGGGTTTCAAATGTAGGTCCTTGTACACCAACGTAAACTCCTGATCTTATTTTAATATTCTTCTCCTTTGCTATTTCTTAGCTTTGTTTATTAGTTTATGGTCGTATGCTTCGTGCATATCTGGGAAACGAGGTCCAGTGGGGAAATTAGGCCCATGTAAAGGATGTTCAGGAAAGAAATTAATATGATCAGTTATAATCATTAAATCTCCTATCTTGAATTCTGGATTCATACCACCAGAAGCATTAGAAACAAACAACGTTTCAATTCCTAGTTCATACATTACACGTATAGGAAAGGTTACTTCTTGCATATTATATCCTTCGTAATAATGGAAGCGACCTTTCATTGCCAGTATATCTTTACCACCAAGTTTTCCAAAAATTAAGCAACCTGCATGTCCTTCTACAGTAGAAACAGGGAAATTAGGTATATCTTGATAAGAGAACTCGTAGCTATCTGTTATCTCTGAAGCTAATTGTCCGAGACCTGTTCCGAGAATGATTGCGGTTTTCGGACTTGTCTGCATTCTTTCTTTTAGCCAAGATGCTGTTTCTTGAATTTTTTTGTACATAGGATAATATTTTTTCATTGAATTTATCTTCTTCGTTAAGCATAAACTTAACTTGTATTGGCAATGCGTATATGTTTTCTCTTACATCATTGTTTAATCCCTCTAAGTTCAAAAGTCGTGCCTTGTCTTTCTCCGTTGTGATAATTATTTTTGGAGGTTTCATCATAGCAAAAGTATCATTAATAACAGCAATGTCTTTGGTATTAAAGGAATGATGGTCAGGAAAAATTAATGTTTTCATACGAGATGTATCTGCATATAAACCCATATCAACTTCTAATTGTCGTGGTAAAGCTATACCTGTAAGCAATAATATATTCTTATTATTTATATCTGCCAATAGAATTTCCCGTTCTTTTGCTACATCTTTAAACACTGGTATAAGATTGCAATATTCGAATGTTGTAAAGAATAGTTCTTGGAAAGGATATAGATTCATTGTTTTACTTAACACTCGATAATCTATAGGGTTTAATTCTTTAGGACATTTTGTTACTATCACAATATCTGCACGATTCTTACCCGAAAGAGGTTCACGCAAACGTCCAGCAGGCAACAACTTATCATAAATAATAAGTCGATGATAGTCTATTAACAGAATATTTATTCCTGGTTTTACATATCGATGCTGAAAAGCATCGTCAAGCAACACTACATCGGTATCTTGAGTTTGTTTGTCTTTTATTAGATGGTCTATACCATCACAACGTTTTTTATCTACAGCAACATAAATATTAGGGAATTTATGCTTCATCTGAAAAGGTTCATCTCCAATCATTTCGACAGGTGTATCAATGTTTGCAAGCACATAACCTTTACTCTTTCGCTTATAACCTCTAGATAGAACTGCAACTTGTGCTACATCTTTCAATAATCCTACAAGATATTCTACATGTGGAGTTTTCCCAGCACCACCAACAGTGATATTGCCAACAGAAATAACTGGAACATCGAAGCTACGACTTTTCAACACACCGAGGTCAAAAAGTTCATTGCGAATCATTACTCCTAAGCCATAAAGCCAACTTAAAGGTAACAACACTCTGTGTATCTTGATAAAATCGCCTTCCATTCTATTTGCAATATATGTGTTAATGGTTCTATTCCATCTTATTTACTAGTTTATATTAATAATATAAGGTAGTCGCGCCTGAATTGCCGATTGCTGGTTGATTGTGCGCAAGATAGAGAATGGCTGGTAGAATATTCCTAACGATGTATATAATTGTTCGTTAAGATAGTTATCTTGCACATTTTCTCCAAATATTTGGTCAAACCAATTAACTGGTGATGGATAACTAACCTTATAATAGTTATCTATTTTTGCTAATTGTGCAGCCTTCTTCACAGCCTTATCTAATCCACCGAGCTCATCTACCAACTTTATCTTTAATGCATCTTCACCTGTATAAACGTGTCCTTGAGCTATTGCTTCTACTTGGGCCATTGTAAGATTTCTGCCTTGCGCAACTCTATTCTTAAAGGTTGTGTAACCACGGTCTATATACACTTGTAACATTCGCATTTCGTCTGGAGTAAGAGGGCGCATTGTTGAACCAAAAGTTCCATTCTTATTAGTTTTCACTTCATCGAACTTAATACCTAACTTCTCTGATGCTAACCCACTAAAATCGGGGAACATTCCAAAGATACCTATTGAGCCTGTAATGGTTGTAGGTTCAGCAACTATCCAGTTTGCAGGAACCGACATATAATAACCGCCTGATGCAGCATAACCTCCCATACTAACAACAACTGGTTTTACCTTCTTTAGTTCCATTATTTGATGCCACATTTGTTCTGATGCAAAGGCTGAGCCTCCGCCTGAATTTACTCTGATAACAACTGCTTTTTACATCATCGTCGTCCATTAATTCTTTAAGATCATTACAAACATCTTTTCCTACAATGGAATGCTGATTAAAAGATGTATTCGAAACTGGACTATCAACAATATCTCCATACGCATAGTACACTGCCACTTCGCTACCACCTTTAGCAGGTTCTACCGCCTTTAAATCCGTAAGTGATATTTGGTGAATTTCGTCATCTGAATTAATACCTAACCGCTTCTTTACTTCGTTTCTTACTTGGTCTGTATAAAGAAGCTTGTCTATTAGTTTCATCTTCAGATAGCTGGTGGGATTAGCAAATGTTATTACACTATCTGCATATTCGTTGAGTTTTGCTATAGGAATATTCCTACTCTCGCTAACTCCTTTTTAAAAGATATTTCCATATTCCATTTAGATATGTTGAGGTTTGCTGTCTGTCGGCATCGCTCATTTTTTCTTCTGTAAACATTTCTGTAGCACTCTTGTATGTACCAACCTTAGACACCTGCATTTTTACTCCAAACTTTGCTAACATATCTTTTAGATAGATACGTTGAGAGGATAAACCATGCCAATCTAACATTCCTTGTGGATTTAAATACACATCATTTGCAACCGAAGCTAAATAATAAGCGCTTTGTGTATAGCTATCGCCATAGGCTACAATCCATTTATGGCTCTTCTTAAAATCTATTAGGGCTTCTCTTATTTCTTGCAACGATGCATAAGAGTTTGGTGCAAAAGCTCCAGCTTCAATATAAATACCTTTTATGTTCTTATTGGTCTTTGCTTTCTCTATACCTGAAAGTACGTCCTCTAAGCTTACTCCGCTTGCAACGTTACCAATAAATTCTGCCATAACATTCTTATCTGAACGTTCGCTTAATGGCCCAGAAAGATTTATCACTAATACTGAATTATTCTCTATTTCGGTTGTACTTTCGCTCGACAGTACCATTCCAAAAATACACACGAAACCAAGAAGCAACGTTACTAACACAAAAAGGAATATGCCAACAAAAGTGGCGAAGACATTCTTAAAAAAGTCCTTCATAAAGGCAAATATTTTATACGTTTTGTTTTAAGTCTTGTTGGTGTCAATTGCTAATATTCCACCATTTTAATACGATTTGTATGCAAAGATAAACATAAATAGCCAACATTCCAAATTTCAATATAATTCTTTGCTCGTAATAGTCCTTCTACAGATAAATTAGTCAAAGCTTTGTGCTATAATATTCTTTTTTATCCATTTCATTCGTTAAGCGCTCTACATATTTTGTTTGGTTGTTGTGCTGCTTATATTCTTTGTTATTAATGTTTATAGTGTAGGAGCAACTAGATATAATAGAAGGAAAATAGCTCACGAACTATCTGTTCAAAATATTAGATATCTGAAACGATTATGACAGATGTCTAAAACGGTTGCGACAGATATCTGAAACAAGCGTGATAGATATCTAATTTGTTCATAAATTGCTAATGGTTGGCTATCAGGGTAAGTTCCGCTGTTAAAATACTGTGAAAATATAGTCAAAGCTATCTACTATAAACACAAGAGGTTTCTCGTAAAAAAGTTCTAATTAGATTAAAAGCTGTATTGGAAACCTATAGAAGCAAACTCTCTCATCTGTAAATAGCCATAACGACCATCGTGTGTTACACCATCATCAAATCGAGGATAAATAAACAATTGTGCACCTATAAATCTATTAAATTGCAATCTTATCGTATTTTCCCATTCCACTTCAGTGCGTTTGTAGGTTGTATACGAATATAGACGTGTCTTCCAAGAAAGAGCCTCCATCAGCTGCCATACAAACTCAACAGATAGTTCCGAACCAAAATCGTGGCGTGCATGCCTACCTTTTTCTATACCTAATCGGTCTGCCAAACTTTTTATACGTGTATACTTTGTATTATAAGCCAATGGAGCCAGATGCACATTTCCCTTTAGCTTATGTTCTAACCAATCGATGGTATAATCCATACCCAACGACACATTTATATTTAAAGGGGCTAAAAAGTCTGAATACAGCAAAGGATCATTGGAACGGTAAGAGTGCGTAAATTGTGTATTACCCACAAACTGTACCGAATAATACCATTTCTTAGAGGCTTGTAAACCAAATTTAGAAGTAAGGCGTATAAGGTCTTCGGTTGTTTTAAAACTATGCAAAGTGTCCGATTTAGTACTTTGAATACCAAACTTCAGCTCTAACCGATTATCCCATTTTACCTTCTGCTTATTATTGTAATTCGCTTCGAATATTGCAGAAGATAACACCGAATAGTTGCTTTCTCCTCCTTTATACCAATTACCCGAAACATAGTTCTGCAACAATTGCAGCGAATAATCGCCTTTATAAGTCCAAAAGTCTGGCTTTCTAATAAGTACTTCAACAGGTGAGAAAGTAGACTCTACTGGCGTAGGCGCAACCTTATCTACTATCTCAACTTCACGTTGTATAGGCGTTTCAACTTCTACAGTGGTTGTTTGTTTTCCTCTAAGCTCATCGGCTGTGGTGCTTACTAACGATGGTGAATATAAATAGATATCTAAAAGTTGTTTGTTATAAGCATCATTTTCTTTTAAAGAGAATGCATTGTCTACTATATTTCTATAATAGGTAACAGGTAGAAACAATTGAGCAGAACGAAAAACATTACCTTTATAATTTGCTCCTTGCCTATTAGCTTGAGAAAATATCTTATTCTCGGTTAAAGTCAATGAATCCATATAAGCATTAAGCACAACATCTAAAGCTGTATGATTTACTTTCTTTATAGAAGCCGTACTACCACTAACTTGCTTAGTAGAGGAAACACTTGTATTCTCTTGTGCAGATACTGCCAAAGTGAAACACATAACAATTAAACAAGAGTAGATTTTATGCGCCATCGTTTTTTACTATAATTCTTTAGAAGAATAAATTATTCTAACAATGTAGCTGCACGAACACGACTGAGAGTCTCTGGTGTCATTTGTAAATAGCTGGCAATATAAACTAATGGTGCACGCAATATAACTTGCGGACTTAGTTTACACATTTTCTTATATCGGTCTTGTGCTGTTTCAAAACGAACCAGGTCGGCGTGAACTTGTGAGATTATTAAACTTTCTTCTAATATCTTTCTATAAAGTATTTGTATATTCACGTTGTGTAATGCTACTTGTTCTAATCGTAGTTTTGGCAGTGCATATACTGTAGTTGGTTCTATTGCTTCCACTTGCAACTTTGTAGCTTCTTCGCGGAAAAGGCTTTCAATGCACATAAAGACGGTTCGGTCTTCGCCTAAATGCTCTGTTATCTGCTTTCCATTCTTAAAATAGAACTGACGAACAAGTCCATGTTCAATGTAATAGATGTTTTCGCACACCTCGCCTTCTTTCAATATCATTTCGCCTTTAGCGAACTTCATTGGCACAAGAATACTCTCGAGCGTATCGAGTTCCTCGTGTGTCATTGTGCTGTACTTTCGGGCTAGCTCGCGTGCAATATCTCTGGTTTCAAAGGTTTCTTTCATTTTTATACTCCTTTATTGGTTTTAATCTAACTTTAATACGGCTAAGAATGCTTTTTGGGGCACTTGCACATTGCCCACTTGCTTCATACGCTTCTTGCCTTTCTTTTGTTTTTCTAGCAACTTACGCTTACGGCTGACATCGCCACCGTAGCATTTTGCAGTAACATCTTTCCGAACCTGTTTCACCGTTTCGCGTGCAACTATTTTTCCACCGATAGCTGCTTGTATTGCTATGTCGAATTGTTGGCGTGGTATCAGCTCTTTTAACTTTTCGCACATTCGTCTACCAAATGTTACGGCATTGCTTTCGTGCGTAAGGGTAGATAGAGCATCTACAGGTTCACCATTCAAAGTATATCGAGTTTTGCTAGTTTAGATGGACGGAACGAATCTATATGATAATCGAAAGATGCATATCCTTTGGAAATGCTCTTTAACTTATCGTAGAAATCGATAACTATTTCGCCTAATGGAATCATAAATATCAGTTCCAAGCGGTTACCACTAACGTAGTTCTGACTTACCAATTCGCCGCGCTTATCAAGACAAAGCGTCATTATTGGTCCGATATATTCGCTCGATGTTATAATAGAGGCTTTTATATAGGGTTCTTCTATATGGTCTATCATTGTTGGGTCGGGCAAACCTGATGGATTGTGTACTTCCTTGCTTTCGCCTAACTTGTCGTACACCATATAGCTTACGTTAGGCACAGTGGTTATAACGTCCATGTTGAACTCACGGTCCAATCGTTCTTGTATTATCTCCATGTGCAACAAACCTAAGAAACCGCAGCGAAATCCAAAGCCTAATGCTTGCGAGCTTTCTGGAGAAAATGTTAGCGAGGCATCGTTTAGTTGTAGTTTCTCGAGCGATGCGCGCAGGTTTTCGTAATCGTTAGGGTCTATAGGATAAACACCAGCAAACACCATTGGTTTTACTAACTGGAATCCTTCTATGGCTTTATCGCACGGACTGCTCACGTGTGTTACAGTATCGCCCACTTTTACTTCGCGTGCATTTTTATTCCCGATATAATGTATCCTACTTCGCCTGTTGTTAGTTCGTTCTTAGGCTTCATTTCCATTTTCAGAACTCCCACCTCATCGGCGTCGTATTCCATTCCTGTCTGCACAAACTTCACCTTATCGCCTTTACGAATAGTCCCATTCGTTACTTTGCATAAGGTTATAATGCCACGGAACGAATTAAAGATAGAATCGAAAATAAGTGCTTGCAAAGGTGCTTTTGTGTCGCCTTTGGGAGCTGGTATACGCTCTACTATGGCTCGCAATATTTCTGGCACGCCTTCGCCAGTTTTTCCACTCGCCCTAATAATGTCGCTACGTTCGCAACCTATAAGGTCTACTATTTCGTCTTCCACCTCTTCGGGCATTGCGTTGGGCATATCAATCTTGTTGATTACTGGTATAATCTCAAGATTGTTGTCAATAGCCATATACAAATTTGATATAGTTTGTGCCTGAACACCTTGCGTAGAGTCTACTATAAGCAGTGCACCCTCGCATGCAGCAATACTTCTCGACACTTCGTAAGAAAAGTCTACGTGTCCCGGAGTATCTATAAGGTTTAAAACATATTTCTGTCCGTCTTGTTCATACTCCATCTGTATAGCATGGCTCTTAATGGTTATACCGCGTTCGCGCTCTAAATCCATATCGTCAAGCATCTGCCCTTCTGTTACTTTGATAGTTTTGGTGTATTCTAACAAACGGTCGGCAAGTGTAGACTTACCGTGGTCTATATGTGCTATAATGCAGAAATTTCTTATCTGATTCATTAAGATTGTTGTCTTTTGGTATGCAAATTTAAGAATAAAAGCGAGAAATACAAAAGAACCAATCATAAAATTGCTCAAAAACACCTACCTTTGCACACGTTAATACATATATCACAACAGAATTATGAAGTTTATTAAGATGCTTTTCATTGTTATTGGCTGCACTTCGCTTATGTGTTGCCAAGACAGTTTAGAAGATAAAGCTGCAAAAGAGTGTAAAGAATATACAAAAAAGTATTGCCCTACTCCTATGGTTAATAACACACGAATGGACAGTATGACATACGAACCGCAAACTCGCACCATTCACTACTATTATTCTATCTACAACGAGGGCGATAACAAAGCTAATGTTGAGGCTAACAAACAATTACTGCAACAAATTCTGCTCAATGGTATTAAAACCGATACGGCATCGAAACTTTACAAAGAGGCTGGCTTTAATTTCCGTTTTACTTACCGCTCTGGTAAAAATCCTAAAACTATATTGTTAGACGAGACTTATAAAAAAGGTCAATACTAAGCCATAGCTAACAGTACGACTAACGCCCTTGTTCCTTTGCAAAACAAGGGCGCTACCGTTAATGCTAATATTTGAGACTTACGGGTGTGGTTGTCCGCCACCGCCTTCGGGTTTCTTTGGGTCGGCTTCTTTTTCTTTGCCTTTCCATTCGTTCCACTCAATGTCTACGTCCGATAAACCTCGGGTAGACACCCTGCCCTTGCCTGCTCCACGATATCGGGTTTCGGGAATAAAGCGTACACGAACGCCACTAATTTGATTCGCCGATACTTCTTTCTCCGTTGCCACACCGTTCTTGTTTGTAACTGCCGTAAAGTAGAACGAACCCACACCGTCCAACTTCACCGAACGACCTTGTGCCATAAAATCGCCCATCACACCGCCCAATGCCGTCAGCACTGCACGCACATCGGCAGGACTTACCGTCGATTCTGCTGCCAGACGTTTTGCCACTTGGTCTGTTGTTGCCGGACTCGATACTAAAACGGCTTTAGGATACCATTTGCCGTTCACTTTCATTTTGGTTTTCTTATAAAAAGCCATAATAAAAATTTGTTAAGCCGAAACCCCCAATTGTTAATATCAACGAAATGTACTGCCGTGCCCCACGAGTCCTACACCCGTGCCTTACGAGTCCTACACCCGTGCCTTACGAGTCCTACACCCGTCAGAATATAAAATTGTAGCCCTTCGGCTGAGTTATATAAATTGTTTGTTTATACTCGCATTCGAGATTTTCTCCAACACGAGTTTTTATTTTGTTCTATCCAGTGTATGTTTGCGAACGGGCACACAATAATTTGTAGTTATTCGGTGCGGACGGGCGCGATGAATCGGTCCCCTACGCCTACGGAATGTACGCTGCAATTGTTTATGCACAATCAATGTTTATTCCACGAATATATGATATTTGTCCTCGTGCACCCAACGTTTACACCACGTGCACCCACTGTAGGGAGCCGATTTATCGTGCCCGCATATTACGGAATACATGGTGTGGACATTCTTTGTTTCATTAATTTTGTTTTTTTCATTTGTGCCATAGTATCTGTGCACTCATAATATTCTTTTTTTCTTTGGTTTCTTCGAAATTCTGAAAAAAGTTCATACGTGTTTATGTTTATTTATGTTCAACGAAGGAACTAACCATTGTTTTTAAGTTGTTCATTATTTATAATATGCAAACTTACATATTTTTTTCAACATATCAACCTGTTTACAGCACTTTCAATGTGTATTTAATGTAGACATAAAGCAACAGAACAGTGAAGGGTAAAGTTGCCCAAAGTACAAGGTAGGGATTTGTAATCATCAATATTTCTATTAGAACAAACATTAGAACAGTAATTACTTTCAGCCAACTGATGAGTTCTACTCCGATTTTCTCTTGCTCTTTCCGACTGTGTTTCTTCGAGCTTGGAAAGTTGTAGAGTTGAGGATTTCTCTCCAACCACCACATCAACAGATAGATGAGCAAAGCGATAGCAGGGAGTATAAATAGTTCCCATTTGGAGCCATAGTTGTCCACTTCGCCGTGTATGTTTATGTGCAACGGAATGATTTCTACATTACTAAAACCAACAATAATGGCAAAAGAAAAGCCAATGCCTAAAGTTAAAATAGGAAGAACCTTTTTTATAATAATATTCAATATCATAAGTTTATGGTTTTATAAAGATATTTTTCTAAGATTATTATCAGCAGTAATATTGTCTTTACCCTTGAAATAGGATATTGCAAAGATACGAATTTTAGTTGTAGCGATGGAATAATGATGCCGAAAGTTTTATTTTGTGGGAAGATAGCTGAATAATTATTGGGCGAAAGTTCAGTATGAGTCTACTTTTTCTGATTGTAAAAAAATATAATATTCGCGATTCTGTTAACATTTGATATTGAGGATAAATAGAATAGCTCGCCAGCTATTTTTTTACGTTGTTCAGTACCTTTTTATATAAAGCCCAACTACTTTTTATTGATTGCTCAATAACTTATTATAAAAAGCTGGCGAGCTTTTTATAAAAAGTTCGCCAGCTTTTTGCAGTTTGCTCAATCACTTTTGCCTAAAAATTCTATTACTTTTTGTTCAAATTTGTAAGTTTTCTGCTCTTTTTTTGCGATTGTTTAATGTGTTATAAGTTGCACACTAACAATACGACTATCGTGTTACTTGCTGAATATCTGTACTTTATATATTGCACGTAAATAGTTGCCTTTTTTGAGAGAGAGAATAAACTTATTTTAAAAAGTGGCTTTCCTGTCCACTTTTACGCTCTAAGAATTAACACTTTAAGAAAGTAAATTCACCTTTTGTAACATTTAACGCTCAATATAAAAGCATATAGTTGTGAGATAGAAAATGAAAATTAAGGTTGCTTTATAAATCTGTGTTTTTCAATTTCTTAAGTAGGAAAGTAGAGAAAAGAAAATCCCACTGACTCAATTTGTGAGCAGTGGGATTCTTATTAGTTTATAACGCATATTCTTCGCCATTAAGGAATACTTGGCGAATAATTGGCGTCGTGTAAGCGTAAGGAATAAAGTCGATTGACGGAATAGGGTCGGTAATGTAAAAATTGGCTACCTTACCTACGGTGATAGAACCATAATCCTCGCTTAATCCCATTGCATAAGCTGAGTTGATAGTTGCTGCATTGATAGCTTCGGCAGCATCAGACGCATCTTGATGCACGCCAATGATACGGCAAACTTCATATCGCCCGATGGTGTAGAACCTGGGTTGTAGTCGGAAGCAATTGCCATTGGGAGTCCTGCGTCAATCATCTTTCTGCCCGGTGCGAATGGCATATTCAGGAAGAACGATGTTCCAGGCAAAGCGGTTGGCATAGTTTCAGCGTCTTTTAGCAGTTCTATATCGTGGTCGTCCATCGCTTCAAGGTGGTCTACGGAGAGGGCGTTGCATTCAACACCTACTTCTACACCGCCTGAAACAGCAAGTTCTTCGCCGTGGATTTTACCACGAAGACCATATTTTGCACCCGCTTGGAGTAGGCGTCGCGTTTCGTCTGGAGTGAAGAAACCTTCGTCGCAGAATACGTCAATGAAGTCGGCAAGACCTTCTTCTGCCACGGCAGGCAACATATCGTTGATGATGTGGTCTACATATTCGGTTTGGCGACCAGCATATTCGCGACCAACAGCGTGCGCACCGAGGAAGTTGGCAACGACCTTGACAGGAGCAGTCTCCTTTATGCGGCGAATAACACGCAGCATCTTCAGCTCGTCTTTAAGATTCAAGCCGTAGCCACTCTTTATTTCCATCGCACCCGTACCTTTTCGAATAACCTCGTCTACTCGCTTCATCGCTTGTTCGTAAAGTTCGTCTTCCGAAAGTTCGTGCAGGCGGTCGGCAGAATTGAGGATACCGCCACCACGCTTTGCAATTTCTGCATAGCTTAAGCCACGGATTTTATCAACAAATTCGCCTTCTCGGCTGCCAGCATAAACAACGTGTGTGTGAGAATCGCAGAACGAAGGCATAACGGTTCCGCCTTCAGCATCTACAACCAATGTGCTACGTCCTACTTGCGGTGTGTCAATGCGTGGTCCGTAAGAAACGATGCGACCGTTTTCTACATAAAGGTAAGCATTTTCAATGGTGTTTAGTTGGGACATTTCAGCCCCTCGCAGGCATCGTTTACCTTCGTGTCCGATGCCTGCCAGTATGCCGATATTTGTTACTAAGAGTTTCATTTGCGGAGGAAATCTACTGACTTAGCAATGTGTGGTGCCATAAATTGGTCGTTTTCAACGAATGGCACAACCTTACGATAAGCCTCGAAGATAGCTTCGATGGCAGAGAAGACTTCAATGGGCGACGGAATTCGAGTGCCTGTGCCGCATTGAAAAGCTCGATAGCGAGTACACGCTCTGTATTCAGCACTACTTGGTAGAGCTTTGTAGCTGCGTTCGCACCCATGCTGACGTGGTCTTCCTGTCCTTGTGATGAAGGAATGCTGTCGGCAGAAGCAGGTGTACAGTACATCTTGCTCTGGCTAACGATAGAAGCAGCAGTGTATTGTGGAATCATGAAACCGCTGTTCACGCCTGGTTTAGCTACCAAGAAACTTGGAAGGTCGCGTGTACCAGATACGAGTTTGTAGATACGACGTTCTGAAATGTTGCTGAGTTCGCAAAGTGCAATGGCAAGGAAGTCCATTGGTTGTGCGATAGGTTCGCCGTGGAAGTTGCCTGCAGAGATAACGAGGTCTTCGTCTGGACAAACGGTTGGGTTATCGGTAGCTGCGTTCACTTCAATGTCGATTACAGATTTCACGTAGCGTATGGTGTCTTTTGATGCGCCGTGAACCTGTGGCATACAACGGAAAGAGTAAGGATCTTGCACGTTTACTTTTGGTTGCTTGATGAGTTCGCTGCCTTCGAGCAACTCACGAATGCGAGCAGCTGTTTCGATTTGTCCTTGGTGAGGACGAACAGCATGTACGGCGTGTGTGAATGGTTCGATACGACCATCGTAAGCTTCGAGCGACATTGTACCAATCTTGTCTGCCCAATCGCTCAGTCGTTCTGCTTGGAGCAAGCACCAAACAGCAAATGAGTTCATGTTCTGTGTACCGTTGAGCAATGCCAAACCTTCTTTTGAAACGAGCTGGATAGGTTGCCAGTTCATCTTCTTCAGCATTTCCTCGCCTGAAACAACCTCACCGTTCATTTCTACACTGCCAATACCCAAGAGTGGCAAGCATAGGTGAGCCAACGGAACGAGGTCGCCCGATGCACCGAGTGAGCCTTGCATATAAACAACAGGGTAAATATCGTTGTTGAAGAAATCAATCAGACGCTCTACTGTTGCCAATTGGCAGCCAGAAAAACCGTAGCTTAGCGACTGAATCTTGAGCAGCAACATAATCTTTACGATTTCGTTTGGCACGCGGTCGCCAACACCACAGGCGTGCGACATCATAAGGTTCTTCTGAAGGTCAGAGAGTTGTTGCTTGTCGATAGAGATTTTGCACAACGAACCAAAGCCAGTTGTTACACCATAGATAGGTTTGTCTGATGATTCAATCTTCTTGTCCAAGTATTCACGGCAACGAACAATGCGGTTACGTGCGTCATCAGAAAGTTCGAGTTTAATGTTGTTTTCAATGATTTCACCAATTCTTTCAATAGAGAGGTGTTCTGCACTTATCTTATGTGTCATAATTGTATTTAAAAGTTAACTTGTTTCTTAAAATGAATATTCACAGATAAGGATATGCCTTATCTGTGAATACGTTTGTTTTTACTTATATGCTTCGTTGATAATATCGTCATCAACAAAGTTTGGAAGTGTTACGGTTAAACCTGGAGTACGTTCCATTTCGCGCTTGATAGCGTCGATTGAACCCTTGTTGCGTGCCCAGCTGCGACGAGAAATACCATTATTCACGTCCCAAAGGAGCATTTGACGAATGTGGCGGTCTGAATCTTCACTACCATCTATAACCATACCAAAGCCGCCGTTGATAACTTCGCCCCAGCCTACGCCGCCACCGTTGTGGATTGAAACCCATGTTGCGCCACGGAAAGAATCACCAATAACGTTCTGAACAGCCATATCAGCGCAGAACTGTGAACCGTCGTAGATGTTGCTTGTTTCGCGGAATGGAGAGTCAGTACCTGATACGTCATGATGGTCGCGACCTAAAACTACAGGACGGCTAATTTCACCACGTTTAATAGCTTCGTTGAATGCTAAGGCAATCTTTGTACGACCTTTCGAGTCAGCGTAAAGGATACGAGCCTGAGAACCTACAACAAGTTTGTTCTTGCCTGCTTCCTTAATCCAGTGGATATTGTCGTCCAATTGTCCGATAATGTCGGGAGTTGCAGTCTTGCGTATTTCTTCGAGAACTTCTGTTGCGATACGGTCGGTTGTCTCCAAGTCTTTAGGATCGCCAGATGAGCAAACCCACCGGAAAGGACCGAATCCATAGTCGAAGAACATAGGTCCCATGATATCTTGAACGTATGATGGATAGCGGAATTTACCGTTCTCGCCCATAATATCAGCGCCTGCACGGCTTGATTCCAATAGGAAGGCATTGCCGTAATCGAAGAAGTACATACCGTCGGCAGTGAGTTTGTTGATAGCTGCAACTTGACGACGCAAAGACTCTTGTACTTTTTCCTTGAACGATTCAGGCTCTTCTGCCATCATACGGTTGCTTTCTTCCAATGAAACACCTACTGGATAATAGCCACCTGCCCAAGGATTGTGAAGTGAAGTCTGGTCAGAACCAAGGTCTACGTGGATATTTTCTTCTGCCAAACGTTCCCAAAGGTCTACCACGTTGCCTACGTATGCCATTGAAACCACACGCTTTTCTTCAACAGCCTTGCGGATTGCAGAAATCAGTTCGTCAAGATTTTCGTGCAACTCATCTACCCAACCTTGTTCGTGACGCTTGCGAGCAGCTAGCGGATTGATTTCTGCTGTTACGCTAACAACGCCTGCAATGTTACCAGCTTTAGGCTGTGCACCTGACATACCGCCAAGACCAGCTGTAACAAACAACTTCATGTTATCGCCACCAACCTTACGTGCTGCGTTTAACACAGTAATTGTTGTTCCGTGAACGATACCTTGAGGACCGATATACATATATGAACCAGCAGTCATCTGACCGTACTGGCTTACGCCGAGTGCGTTGTTGCGTTCCCAATCGTCTGGTTTAGAGTAATTAGGAATAACCATACCATTTGTAACAACAACGCGTGGTGCATTCTTATGTGATGGGAAAAGACCGAGAGGGTGACCAGAATACATAACGAGTGTTTGCTCGTCGGTCATTTCGCTCAAGTATTTCATAACTAAACGATATTGTGCCCAGTTTTGGAATACAGCACCATTACCACCGTATGTAATCAATTCGTGAGGATGTTGAGCTACAGCCTTGTCGAGGTTGTTCTGGATCATCATCATAATAGCAGCTGCCTGTTGCGATTTGTGTGGATATTCGTCAATAGGCCGAGCATACATTTCGTATGTAGGGCGGAAACGATACATATATATACGTCCGTATGTTTCTAACTCGTTAGCAAATTCTGGTGCCAGAGTTGCGTGGAATTTCTTTGGGAAATAGCGCAATGCATTGCGAAGTGCAAGCTTCTTTTCCTCTGCTGTAAGAATATCCTTGCGCTTTGGAGCGTGGTTAATAGATGTGTCGTATATTTGAGGCTCTGGAAGTGTCTCAGGTATGCCAGCACGAATATCTGCTATAAATTGTTCTTTAGTCATTTTACTATATCTTTTATAATTTGTCTTCTACAATCTTCATTATTTCAGTTTCAAGCTCGTTTGCCTTCTTAATCAGCTCATTAGCCTCGCCTACGAGCTTATCAGCAGCTTCACGGTCTTTCAATCCCGATGCATTGATCTTAACGTTCAAACCTGCACCTAATACGGCTGCACGAGCTGCGAGTACACTACACCTGCATCTGAAACACTGTTTGGATTGCCTTCTTCTGCCATAGCTTTGCAGAGTTCAAATACTTTGAATGATGCTTGCATTGTGTGCAAAGGTACTTGTGTTGCGAACAAAGTTGCAGCTTGGATTGCAGCAGAACGAGCAGCTTTCTCTTCGTCTGTTTTTTTAGGAAGACCAAATGCCTCCATAATGCGGTTGAAAGCTTCGGTATCTTCGTCTACGAGCACCATTAATTCTGCTTGAATCTTCTGACCTTTGTCTGCCCAGTTGCTGAATTCTTCCCAACGGTCGTCCCAACCAGCCTTATGGCTTGAGAGGTTGGCAACCATTGTGCCCAATGCAGCTCCTAAGGCTCCCATATAAGCAGAGATGGTGCCACCACCTGGAGCAGGTGATTCGCGTGATGTTTCGTCAGCGAAGCCTTTCACTGTAAGGTCTATAAGTTTTGCAGTTTTGTTTTCGTCTTCCAAGAGATATTCGATAACCTTTTCGCGTGGGTTAAATTCTTTCAAATCGTCCAATCCCATAGACTTAATTGCAATCTGCAGAATATCTTCTTCAGGAATACCTGTAGACCGATTTTGTTTTTTCAGGAAGTATTTACCAGCTTCTATTAATGTACGTTTTGGTATCAAACCAACTATTTCTGTACCAGTTACACGAATACCACGGTTTTGTGCGCAACGGCAAACTTCATCGAATGCAACGTGTAATGGAGTAACGTTTATGTCGGTAATATTCATTGAAACTTGTGCAATGCCATATTCGTCGATGAACCAACCAATTGCCTTTGTGCCTTTCAACGTACCTGGAATCATAATGGTTTCCATTCTCATCTTTCATTGGTTTACCAACAGGTGAACCACCTTCACGTTGTGGGCGTCCCTTTTCGCGTACGTCGAATGCAATTGCATTAGCACGGCGAGTAGAAGTGGTATTTAGGTTGAAGTTTGTAGCTATAAGGAAGTCGCGAGCTCCCACAGCTGTACAGCCTGTACGTGCAACGCCTTCGTCCCATGCGCGAGCTCCAAAGTCGGGTGCTTCAGCTTCAACCGTCATTCTTTCTGCTAAACCTTCATATTCTCCTTTACGGCAAATAGCGAGATTACGGCGTTCTGGAGTTCTTGCAGCAGCTTCGTAGCAGTAGCAAGGTACTTTAAGCTCGTTAGCAATTCGTTCTGCCAACTTGTGTGCTAACTTAGCACATTCTTCGAGTGTGATACCTGCAACTGGAATTAATGGGCAAACATCGGTTGCACCCATACGTGGGTGAGCACCGTGATGTTGGCGCATATCGATGAGCTGAGCAGCCTTCTTTACACATTGAAATGCAGCTTCTAATACTGCGTCAGGAGACCCAACAAAAGTTATTACTGTACGGTTTGTAGCTTCGCCTGGATCCACGTCGAGTAGTTTTACACCTTTAACGCGTTCAATTTCGTCAGTTACTTGTTTAATAATAGCTTTGTTACGTCCCTCACTAATGTTAGGAACACATTCAATGATCTGTTTTTCTTGTACCATTTTTATTTTGTATATTAAATTTTTTAGGCGTAATTTCTTTACGGTGTAAAATTAAGAATAAGGTTGGAATCTACAAAATATTTAGGCTTAAACTATTCAAAAAATGCAGTTTTACATCAATGATTGATTGAAAATAGCGTTTTATTATAGAAAATGATATATTCCTTTGAGGCGTATAGGTCATTTTGCAGGCTGCTCTATAATAAAACAAAATATGTTTAGAATCTAATAACCGATTTGGATTTAAGTGTTCTTTAAGGTGTAGAGAATGAAGGACGAAAGAACGTTTTTTTCGTTTCCAGCTTGCAGCCCATTATGTTTTATTCTTTGTTGTCTTATTAATTATCTGGCGAACACAATGCATTGGGAACATTCTCTGATGTACTTTGTATCAACGATATACTGATTATACAGTATTATTTACGTGTAAGTAAAACTTTATTTACATGTAAGTAAAACTTTACTTACGTGTAAGTAGAACTTTATTTACGTGTAAGTAAAACGCTGTTTGGCGTTAGAAACAATGTTCATTACATATATAAAAAGCTACGCATATATATAAGAAACGATGGTATGTTATGAGAGTATTATTGTAGACTCGTATTATCAACTTCTTCTATACACAATTTATAGCTGCAGATTACAAGGTTGGCGTACCACAAAATATGTAAAGACGGAGAGAAATAAGATGGGCGGAGATGTTTTGTTAAATGTGAGCCAATAATTAAGGTATCCACAGGCTTTCTTCGTTGTGTTGTTTACATCAATAGCACGACATAGGATACTTGCAAAGATTTTCTATTATCAATAAAATGCACTTTTAAAGCGTAGGCATAATCAATTATTCACTCTCCTCTATAACACCTATATTTAATAGTAGAACGTTTTGGATATTGATGCTAACAAAAATAGCTTAAAGAATGATGCGAGATAATTCAGGCAATTAAACTTGAGTGAATATAAAATAAGGTGAAATAAAAGAATTCTCTTCTAAATAATCTCTCTTTCGAAAAAAAAGACTACTTTTGCAACAATCGTATAAGATAGAACTACGTAAGTAGATACACCTAAAATTAAGAAATATGAAACGTCTAATTTCTACGCTACTAGCTTGTTTTTTCTTTCTTGCGCTGTTAGCCCAAGAAGTAAAGACTTTTGAATTACGAAATAACACTGGTATGAATGCCGTAGTAAGCAACTATGGTGCACGTGTTATGAAACTCGAAGTACGTAATTGGAATGGTAGATTGGAACCAGTGATAAAAGGCTATGCACACATATCTAACTATAAAGACGACATAACACTTGGCGCTACACTCATAAATAATGCTGAAAATGCTCCCCTTGTATCAGCAGATAAAGTTTGGGAAGTAGTGAGTGTTGAAAGTCAGACAGCTACATTTTGTTGTATTACCGATATTATTAATGGTGAACATAAAGGCAAATTAAGAGTATCTGTAACCTATACGCTATCCGACCAGAACGCTCTTGATATTGATTATAATGTAAGTTCTACAATTTCAACACACTGTCAAGTTACTAATGGTATTGTTTTCAATTTGTCTGGCGATACTAATCGTTCTATCTTAAAGCAATATTTGTGGATAGATTCATATAAAACGAATGCTTTGAATGCGAACCAGAAATTAGCCCATAAGCAAAAGAAAATGCGTTATACCGCATTAGACTTCAATCAGCCACGTGAGTTGGGAGAGCGCATAAATAATTTCCAGAATGGCTATAACCACACATTTCAATTACGACATCCATCTAAAACACAAAATCCAGCTGCAATTCTTTTTGACGAACAGAGTGGGAGAGTTATGACAGTTCATATATGTGAATCATCTTTACACATAAACTCTTATGGGAAATTAAGTACAGGCATTTCGTTTCAACCCATTCGTGAAGGTTATGATGGCAATAAAAAAGAAATAAATACGGCAATATCGCCAGAAAAAGAGTTCCATTCTACAACCGTATTTGCTTTTTCTACAGACCCTCCATTGATAATGAGAAGAGAACATATTGTTAAATAGATAGGTAGAAAAGATTAAATACTTTTAATTTTCTTGGTAATTAAATGCCAAAAAAGTAATTTTGCAACGTATGAAGAAGATATTTGTCATAACGATAGCATTATTCCTTGGTTTAGAAATATATGCACAAGATATTTCTAAAAGTAATATAGATACGATAGTTGTTGCACCTATAGTATCTCCACATTTGCAAGGAGCCAGGAAAGCAACAGAGGAAGAAAAAGAATACGCACGTCAGTTAGCAGAAGAACGCAATCAGCACCAGACGCCCCAAAACCTACAATCTTTCGATGAATATAGTGGAACTATAAACAATAATGATGTTTACTATCCTTATTGGAATTATGGTGAAGGATTTGATTTATGGCGTTTGCACAAAGGTTTGAATGTAAATCTTAGTGCATCTGTATTTGCAAACTTAGGACGTGGATATTCTCATAGTGCAGGATTTACACAAGATGTGTCGTTAATGTATGTAACCGATTTATCGCCAAAGGCAACATTGGCAATAGGTGGTTATATAAATAATGTAACCTATAGTGGCTCTAATTATACAACAGCAGGTGTTAATGCATTGTTTAATTATCGGTTTAATGATCATTGGAGCGCATATTTCTTTGTTCAGAAAGCATTTAATTCTGGCAACTTCGCTCCATGGGCAATTGGAAATTATGCTATTGATGGGTATGCAATGGGACTCTCGCCTATGTATTGGGGTAGTGGATTCCTCCCTTATATGAGTAGTGCTTATGGAATGCCTATGTATAAGTTTATGGATAGAATAGGTGGTGGCGTTTCTTACCAATGGGGTAAACATAAACAAAACTCACTATCTATAAGTGTAGAATACGACCGTTTGCCTAATCAGAATAAAGGATTGTACGATTTTAACCGATACAGCTATCCAGTAAGATGAAATAAAAACTCTCTTTTCTATTAAGAAATAAGTAGTGATAATATTAAAGAAGTAGACAAAAAAGAGTTCAATGATTGCTTTTCGTATAGGTAAATAGCTGATTTCTTTAAATTTCTTATTCTATTTGTTTAATTATTAGTACTTTTGCAAAATAAAAAGAGTGCAGATTCCTAATTGCTGTCTCGCAGCAAGAAAGTAAAGAAAACGAAGTTTGTATCTTGTTACTCGTTACATTTCTTACTGTACGGGAGTTGCAATTATCCCTGCACCCATTTGTTTGCAAAGATACAACCATTATTTGTTTGCTGCAATACTAAATTTTTGGTATTTTGAAATACCTACTTTAGCTATTGTGTAACTCACAGAAATGTTCTTACTTTGCAAAGATATTGCAATAAGAAGACAACGAACATCTGTCGTTTCTTTCAAAAGCAAGTTTATCTTATACAAAAAGATAATGAATAAAAAACGACCTAAATGAAAAATCATAAAATGTATGAAGCTGATGATAAGATGATATCTCTTATCAGCGATAATTACGATCTGCTTCAAGCCTTAGGCAGTTTTGGTATTAATTTGGGCTTCGGAGATAAAACAGTTCGTGAAGTCTGCGATAGTCAGAATGTTGATACCTATACTTTTCTGTCTATCGTGAATTTTACAATGAATGGTTATAAAGATTATGATGATGCCGATAGATTGTCAATACCTACTTTAGTGAAATATTTGAAGGCTTTTCATACTTATTATTTAGACTTCCAATTACCATTTATTCGTAAAAAGCTTGTGGATTCGTTAGACGAGAATGACAATTTAGCCCGACTTATTCTAAAATTGTATGATGAGTATTCGCACGACATTCGTAATCACATGCAATACGAAGAAAAAACGGTTTTCCCTTATGTTGATTCATTATTAGCGGGTCAAACAAATAGTAATTACGATATAGAGACCTTCTCTAAACATCATAAGCAAACAGATGTAAAATTGCATGAACTTAAGAATATCATAATTAAATATCTTCCATCTGATGCACATCGTAACAGTCAGCTTACAGCAACATTATATGATATCTACCGTTGTGAGGATTGGCTCGACCAACATGCAAATGTTGAAGATGAAATATTTATACCTGCTATTCGTCATCTGGAGATGAAGAGTAAACAGAATGATGTTTCTGTGAAAATATCTAGTATGCTTAGCAAACAACCAGATATGGGCGAGACCCTAAGCGATCGTGAGAAAGATGTGATTATTTGTGTAGTTCAAGGAATGACAAACAAAGAGATAGCCAATCATTTGTGTATTTCAACAAATACTGTGATTACGCATCGTAGGAATATTGCGCGTAAATTGCAAATACATTCTCCAGCAGGTCTCACTATATATGCCATTGTAAATAATTTGGTAGATATAGGTACTGTAAATCTGTAGTAAATGTTGTTTTTATATCACAAGTAACATTAACTCGCCATAATTAAAAATAAAACAGTTCTCTTATGGATATGAAAAGAATGATGGGTGGACGTCCACGTATTGCTGTTATTGATCCTAATACACTAGCTGTATTAGGATTGAAGAATATTCTACAAAACGTACTTCCTATAATGGAAGTAGAAACTTTTTCTTCTTTTGATGATTTCTATACAGCTAATCCAGATTCGTTCTTTCATTATTTTGTTGCACAAACTATTGTCTTGGAGAACAGAATATTCTTTACTGAGCGTAGGCAGAAAACAATTCTATTAACTGTTTCAAAAGACTCTAATTCTCAGTTGTCTGGTTTTCACTGTATATGTGTAAGTGTAGATGAAGAAGAGCTAGTGCGTAATCTGCTTATGGTGGAGCAATATGGACATGCTGGAGGTAAGAACTTACCAGAATTACCACAAGCTTTAAAGAACAAGATATTAAGTAATAGAGAGATAGAAGTTCTTTCTTTGGTAGTGCAAGGGTATATTAATAAGGAGATAGCACTCAAACTCAATATTAGTTTGACCACAGTTATTACACATCGAAAAAATATTATGGAGAAACTTGGTATGAAGAGTGTTTCTGCATTAACAATCTATGCTGTTATGCATGGATATGTAGATATAAATAAAATTTAGGCTCTCAAGACTATAAGAATGGTGATAGTAGAAAGCCTAACTTCCCTTTTAGCTTTTGCCAAGGAGTTCTCCATTCATTCCATTTCTTTTCTGTTAGTTTAAAGCATCTCTTCTTTTGACTTTCAAAAATAGTATCTAATTCTTTTGTAACTTCTTTATCTACGATTACAGCATTAACCTCTCTATCCCATCTTAAACTTCTAGCATTTAGATTTGCCGAACCTATTGTACAGAAATTCCCGTCTACGAGTATAATTTTTGTATGATGAAATCCCGGTTCGAACAGCCAAATGGTACAACCATCTTTCATAAGTTTATGTGCGTTGTAGTAGCCACAATCAGGTGTTAGTGGTATATCGCTTTTGACACTTAGCATTATTTCTACTTTTACTCCACGTTTAGCAGCATTCTTTAAAGCTGCTCTTAACTTCGGACTGAGTGTAAAATACGGATTAATAATTTTTATGCTGTCTTTTGCATCGTTGATTGCTTTTTCGTAAAAGAAACGAATTATATCTTTCGTTATGTGTGGCTCACGGTTGAGTATGCCTACCATTTGATGGCCTGCCGATTTACAAGTGTCTACTTTTAAACCTTTATATATTCTGCGTTGCTTATTCCACGATAATACTTGGCTCCATGAATATTCTGACCAGACACTTTTTGCCACATTTGTAGAAATATCTTCTGCAATGTGTTTACGGCATCTCCTTCTATTCTACAGTGCATATCGTGCCATTCTCCAACTACTTTTGTACCTTTTATATAATAGTCAGCTACATTCATTCCACCTGTATAACCAATTTTTCCATCAATAACAGCAATCTTGCGATGATCTCTGTTAAATATATCGTGTATCCATGGAAAGGCTATTGGTTTGAATTCATATATCTCAATGCCTTTTTCCCTGATTTCTCTTAAATGCTTTTTACGCATTGGACGGTTATTACTGGCATTACCAAATCCATCGAATATAGCTCTAATTTCTACTCCTTCTTTTGCTTTTCTTGCTAAATGGTTAATAAGTTCTTTATTTATAGAGTCGTTTCTGAAGTTGAAATACTCTAAATGTATGCTTGAACGTGCCTGATCTATGGCTTTAAATAGGTCGTCGAACTTCTCTTGTCCAGTTGTCAACAGTGTTACTGAATTGTTGTTACTGAATTGTATTCCTTTCGTTTTAAGTTGTTGGACTATTGAAGAGTCGGAGCTTATTCTTTGAGAAGGTTGTGTCTGTATAGTAGAAACTGCTATTATGGGTTGTTCGACAAAGGTAAACCATAATAGTAAGATAGTAACTAGAAGTGGGGTTCTCTCTATTTTCTTCACGTATTCGTTATTGTATTTTCTCTTATCAGTTATATTTATTACAATGTATTGTGTTCTTCTTTGTTTAACTACTACGATAGTTAAAGCATACAACTGTAATGATCAACAACACCTAATAGTTTTCGTTCCTTATCGCAAACCAGTACTGTGTGTATTTTATATTTGTGCATAATGCTTTGTATTTCGGTTATTTTTGTATTCGGGAGAACCATCTTTGGTGTTCTTGTCATTATGTCTTCTACTGTTTGATCAAAGAATTTTGCTTGCCATTTCTCCATCGCACGACGTATATCGCCATCGGTAATTAGTCCGATAACCTTATTATTCTCCACAGAAACGCCTAAGCCTAACTTACCGTTGCTAACGTGAATGATGGCTTCTCCTAAGTGCATTTCTTTTGGAATGATGGGTAAATCCTCTGAACGCATAACGTCTTGAGCTGTTGTAAGCAAGCGTTTGCCTAATTCTCCGCCTGGGTGGAACTGTGCAAAATCTTTCGGACGAAATTTTCTGACTTCCATTAGGGCAATTGCAAGCGCATCGCCCATAACCAAAGCGGCTGTAGTGGAGCTTGTCGGAGCAAGATTTAGTGGGCATGCCTCCTTCTCGACCCATACCTTTATGTGTGTCGTTGCATATTTTGCCAATAATGAATTTGGGTTAGCGCTCATACCAATAATAGGAATATTCATGTGCAATACCATTGGAATGAAGCGTAGAAGTTCGTCGGTCTGACCTGAATTAGATAGTGCTAAAACAACATCGTCCTTTGTCATAGCTCCTAAATCACCATGGAAAACGTCTAATGGATTTGCAAAGAAAGCGGGAGTTCCTGTAGATGATAATGTTGCTGCTATTTTAGCACCAATATTTCCGCTTTTCCCTACTCCTGTAACAATCACTTTTCCTTTGCAATGATACATTAAATCTACTGCTTTGTCAAAGTTTTCATCTAATTGTTTTATCAGTGCGAGGGTTGCATTTGCTTCGTCTTTTATGCACTGTATAGCGTAATCTCTAACGTTTTTCATCTTGATTATTTTTTCCTTGCTCTATTGTAGTTGTCCGATTAGGTCATCTAATTTCGTTAATTCCAACATATTTGCAGCATCGCTTAGTCCTTGGTCTGGAATGGGGTGCACTTCGAAGAAGTATCCATTTGCTCCAAAAGCTTTGGCTGCTAATGCCATTGAAGGCACAAATTTACGATCGCCCACAGTTTTTCCGTTGCCTGCACTTGGACGTTGAACGCTGTGTGTACAGTCCATAATAACTGTTTCGCTAAATTCTTGCATATCTGGAATATTCCGAAAGTCTACAACCAAATTGTTGTAGCCAAAGCTATTGCCACGTTCTGTAAGCCATACTTCTTTTGCTCCGCTGTCTACGCATTTCTCTACTGGATATTTCATATCTCTTCCGCTTAGGAATTGTGCTTTCTTAATATTCACAATCTTTCCTGTTTTAGCGGCTGCAACAAGTAAGTCGGTTTGTCTACATAAAAAAGCAGGTATCTGAATGACATCTACTACTTTGCCAACAGCTTCTGCTTGATTGCTTTCATGAATGTCGGTGAGTAGTCGTAAACCGTATTTATTTTTTATTTCTTGCAACATTGCAAGTCCTTTCGTTATACCTGGACCGCGGAAAGATTTTAGGCTGGTGCGATTTGCCTTATCGAAACTGGCTTTGAATATTATGTTGATACCATATTTTTTGTTCAGGCGTACTAGTTCCTCGGCTACGGTGTTTAAGAGTTCTTGGCTCTCTATGACGCACGGTCCTGCAATGTAAATATTTTTATTACTCATTTAAGACGCAATATGTAATGTAAAGAATGTATGGAAAGAGGGCTTGTTAAGCCATTTACTGATGCAAAGGTATATATAATAAGGTGAATATGCAAACCATCTGCCTAACTTATTAGTGTATACTAACGAAAATATGTTTTAGGTATTGTTATACAGCCTCATAAAGCGTGTTGTTTTTTGTGATATCTAATTTGCAACTTACAGATATCTGAGACGAATGCGATAGATATCTGTAACGATCGTGATAGATATCTAAAACAAGCGTTACTATATTTAACCAATTTCTCTAAACATTTGAGATGTTCTCTTTGCTTGCTATCTAAACAGAGGCAATACTTATAATATTCTTGTTTGTTTCCTATATAACAGTTTATATTCTTGCTCAAAAAAGCATAGCTTCAGTAGATATTAATTAAGACTTTATAATACAGTAGGAGTGCTTAATAGTGAAGTTTTTTGTACTTTTGCAACCAAAACGGAACGTATGATATTGATAGCAGATAGCGGTAGCACAAAAACAGATTGGATTGTATATACTGGTAACAATGGTAACAGTAGAGTGGTTTCAACGCAGGGAATAAATCCTTTTCATCAATCGGATATCGAAATAGAACTTATATTGAGAAACGAGGTATTGCCTCTATTAGCATCTATTTTAGATAATGTTGAGGTTGCAAACCTAATTAAGTATGTTGCATTCTATGGTGCGGGTTGTACCGAAAGCGTATTGCCCAAAATGCAAGGTTGCTTGTCTGGTATCTTTGCAGAAGCCAATATTGAGGTGGCTGGCGATTTGCTTGGTGCTGCTCGGGCGTTGTGTGGCAGTAAGCCAGGCATAGCTTGTATATTGGGAACAGGGTCGAACAGCTGTTTCTACGATGGCGAAAAAATGGTAGAGAATGTTCCGCCATTAGGTTACATCTTAGGCGATGAGGGTAGCGGAGCAGCATTAGGAAAGCTTTTTATAAACGGTATATTTAAAGGCGACCTGCCTACACATATTCGGGAATTATATCTTAATGAAGAGAATATTACCTATGCAGAAATAATAGAAAAGGTTTATCGTAAGCCTTTAGCCAATAGGTTTCTCGCTTCTACCTCAAAGTTCGTCTATAAACATTTAGATTTGCCAGAATTAGCAAGCTTGGTGCAGCATAATTTCGACAACTTTTTTAAGCACAATGTGTGCAAGTATGCTCGTTACGGTGTTAAAGAAGTGTCAGCTATAGGTAGCATAGCCTACTATTTTCGCAATGCATTCGAAGTATCAGCAGCAAAATACGGCTTTGTGGTAAATAAGGTAGAACAGTCGCCTATTCACGGAATGTTAGCTTATCATAAAAATAGACAATAATAAATGTACTAAGTTTTTCAACGCATTTGGTAGGCTAACACGTCATTCTGAAATATATTCTGCCTATAGTTTGGTATTTATTCATAAAATTAGTATTTTTGGCTCGCCAATATAATAAGAGTCATAGTGTAGGTTAAAGATTATGAGAAAATGTACCAATTAGGCTCATTCAATATTTAATAGTATAGAACATTAGAAACAAATAACAATATGAAAAAAGTAATTGCTTGTTTTGCAATCTTCGCAACCACCCTGTTAGCTTGTCCGTTGGGTAGCGTTGCACAAAACAAAACCACCACTCAACAGCAAACAAATGTAGCAGCCACAGTAAACAAAGATGCACAGAATAGCGATGCACTCGATGAACTTGAAGCAGATGCAGGGGCTACTGAAACTCAAAAGCCATCTGCAGACAATATGGGGTTTCACCAAATGCTTAAGCAAAAGTTTATTGATGGTAATGCAGGCTTTATGTCGCTTGTGGCTTTGGCTTTGGTTTTAGGTTTAGCTTTTTGCATAGAGCGCATTATCTATCTAAGTCTTTCGGAGATTGATGCCAAGCGTTTTATGGGGAAACTAACCGACCTGATTGTTGCTAACGATATAGAACAAGCAAAAGAACTTAGCCGAAACACGCGTGGTCCCGTAGCTTCTATCTGCTATCAAGGTTTGTTGCGTATAGATAGTTCTATCGAGGATATAGAACGTAGCGTAGCTTCATACGGCAGTGTGCAGAGTGCTAATTTAGAGAAAGGTTGTTCGTGGGTAACACTCTTTATAGCAATGGCACCATCGTTAGGTTTCCTTGGTACGGTGATTGGAATGGTAATGGCTTTCGACCAAATACAAATTGCAGGCGACATTAGTCCTACCATTGTAGCTTCGGGAATGAAAGTGGCACTTATAACCACCATCTTTGGTATTATTGTAGCTTTGGTTCTACAGATATTCTACAACTACATACTTTCTAAGATAGAACACCTTACGGCTCAGATGGAAGAGTCTGCCATATCGTTGTTAGATGCCATTGTTGTGTATAAACTGAAACGATAGACTATGAACGTGAGAAATAAACTTTCTAAATTGGCAGAAGAACGAATATCGCAACGCATTCTGTACGTCTTAATAGGCGTTATTTCACTTGTGTTCGTGCTGTTCTTCTCGATAGGCTTCTATACTCCGTTTGCCGGCGACCCTTCTTTCAATGCTCCACTGTTCACCGATGTGCTTCTTATATTTATGTGGATTCTCTTCGGGTTGGCAGTTCTCACAATGGTCGTGTCGTTAATTCGTACTGCACGAACAATGTCTGTTAAGCAGCGTGTGGTGAATGGTATTCCTACTTACAAAATATCCATAGCCGTGTTTGGCACAACACTTTTGTGCCTTGTGTTGTCGTTTGTCTTCGGTTCTTCTCGTCCTATGCTTATAAATGGAGCAAACTATACCGATACATTCTGGTTGAAGGTTTCCGATATGTTTGTTACATCATCAATAGTGTTGCTTCTTGTTGCGATAGCTGTAACAGCTTTTGGTGCGACACGCTATTATAGAAAGAAAAATAAAAACGCCAATGTTTAAACGTGCTAAACGAAAAGTTCCAGGCTTAAACACCTCTTCTACAGCCGACATATCGTTTATGTTGCTCATACTATTCTTGGTTACTACATCAATGGAGGTAGACAATGGATTGGAACGCACGCTTCCACCGATAGAGAAGCAACAGAAAGAAACCCAATCTATGGTAGACGAACGACTGGTGTTGCGCTTTCAGATACTTGATAACAACAAGTTGCTACTAAACAATAAGCCTATTGCATTGGCTACTGTAAGGAAACTGTAGCCAACTTTGTTGCACCTAAGGGTAAAGAGCACATTATACAGCTTCAGGCAGATTCACATGCTTCGTATAATACTTACTTCTCACTTCAGAACGAAATAGTTGCAGCTTATAACGATTTGCGCAATAAGCGAGCCGAACAGCTGTATGGCAAACTCTATCAACTTTGTTCTGCCGAACAGCAGGAACAGATTGCCGACGAAATACCGCAACGCATATCAGAGGTTTATACTACAGAGAATGCAAAAACACAGAAAGGAGGCAACCAATGAGCATCTATCGACGTCGTAAACACGATATTCCAGAACTGAACACAGCTTCGTTGCCCGACCTTATTTTCACCATTCTGTTCTTCTTTATGCTCGTTACCCACATGCGTAAAACCACCGTCAAAGTGAAATATCAGGTACCGCAGGGAACTGAGCTAACAAAGCTGGTAAAGAAGTCTGCCATATCCTATATATATATAGGTACACCCACCAATGCTACTGGCGAGGCTTTGGGCGACAGTATGTGTGTGCAGCTGAACGACAAGATTGTTGATTTGAAGGATATAAAAGGCAATCTTGCAAAAGAACGACAAACTATGTCGGCAGTCGATAGAAAACAAATGAGTGCCAGCGTGCGTGCCGACAAGAACACACCAATGGGAATGATAAACAATATTAAGCAGAGTTTGCGCGAAAGCAATGTGCTGAAAGTAAACTTTGCTGCCACATTCAAGAAACATAATACCACCACATCTTATTAGTGCAAATTGCACGAGAGCCACACTTTAGTATATAGGGCATTCGCAAATAAACATTGGTGTGCGTGGACAATCCACAGCGTGTGTTCCATGATATGCGGGCATGATGAATCTGCCCCTACAGTGGGTGTACGTGGGTGTAAACGTTGGTGTACGTGGGTAAATATTACGTGTACGAGGATACACATTGGGTGTACGTAACAATAGCAGCATACATTCCGTAGGCGTAGGGACCGATTCATCGTGCCCGTTTCATGCCGAATTGTATAAATGCAACCACATATCATAATGGGTGTGCGTGGATAAATATTATGTGTTCATGGTGTAAACATTGATTGCACATAAACAATCGCAGCGTACATTCCGTAGGCGTAGGGGACCGATTCATCGCGCCCATGCACACCGAATTGTGTAATTGCACCCACGTGTTTAAAACAATACTAACTAGTTATGGAACTTGCAAACACCTTTTGTAATTTTGCACTTGATGGTTGACTCTGCGTTGTTTCATATTATTCCCAGAAATTGGAAATTTTTAAGTCTCTTATTCCTCAGCTAAAATTAAATTGTGTATCTTTGCAATACCCAATTTTTAGGGTTAAAAAGTATCACTGCTAATATTTTTCTTTCAGAAAGCTCTATATCAGGCAGAGTTGATAAATTGAATAAACATATAACTACACAATCATAACGAACGAGTTGAAAACGATGGTTTGCTCCTTCGTTGAACATTAATAAACATAAACACGTATGAACTTTTTTCAGAAGCTATTTGGTGGCAAAGAAGAAACCAAAGAAGAAATAAAAGTACAAAACGAAGCAAAAAATTTCGATGTATTGAAATACGATGGCGTTAGAGCCATGAAAACTGGTGAAGTAGAATATGCAATAAGATGTTTCAAACATGCATTGGAGATAAAAGACGACTTGGAAATTCACGACCACCTTTCCATCGTCTATACTTCAAAAGATATGTTCTCGGAAGCTTACGAAGAACTACAAACATTAAGTAAGGCGCAACCCGACAATGTCCAAATATTTATTCGCATGGCAAATATAGCCTTTATGATGGAAAACTATGGAGCAATGGCTACAGCGTGTGAAAAAGCAATTCTCTTAGATTCGGAAAATGCAACAGCTCACTATCTATATGCCGAAGCATGCAAAGGACAAGGCGACGACGTGAATACAATTGCGATGGCAACAAAAGCCATCTCTATTGATAACAAGCAAGGCAACGCATATTTGCTACGCGGAGAAACCTATCTACGCACTCAGCAGCTAAGCGAAGCTGAAGCAGATGCTGATTGGTTGTTGGAACACACAGAAGATAACGAAGATGTACTACTATTAAAAGCAAGAATAGAACGAGCAGCCAATCGCAACAATGAGGCAATAGAGTATTTCACAAAAGCCATTGATGCCAACCCATTTTCATACACTGCATTTAAAGAACGCAGCGAAATGTATTCCTTAATAGGAAACGAGGTAAAAGCAAAAGAAGATGCCGAAAGAGCAGAAGAACTGATGCCAACAGATGGTAAAGAAAATGCAGAAGAAAACATTGAGAAACAACTCAATGACAAGTATAAACAAATGAATCCCTATGGTTTTTAGTTCAAAAACATAACGGATAACATATTATTATAATGGAATTAGAACTACAACCGTTAGAACTTCCACATAAAGAAAACCAACCCATCATAATAGCAGGTCCTTGCTCTGCAGAAACCGAAGAGCAAGTAATGGATACTGCCCAGCAACTTTCAGCTAATGGCTGCAAGATATTCCGTGCAGGTGTTTGGAAGCCACGCACCAAACCTGGGTGCTTTGAAGGCAACGGCGAAAAAGCTCTGCCTTGGCTAAAACGAGTGAAAGACGAAACAGGTATGCTTATCGCCACCGAGGTGGCAACGCCCGAACACGTGGAGTTGGCTCTGAAATACGATATGGACATACTGTGGATTGGTGCACGAACAACAACCAATCCGTTTGCCATACAAGCCTTATCCGACCTACTATGCGGTGTAAAGAACATTCCAGTCTTGGTGAAAAACCCTGTAAATCCTGACCTTGAACTATGGATTGGTGCACTGCAACGATTAAATCAGGCAGGCATAAAACGATTGGGCGTTATCCATCGTGGCTTTTCGAGTTACGAAAAGAAATATACCGCAACTTACCTATGTGGCAAATTCCCATCGAGTTGCACCGCCGCATACCCGACTTGCCGATTATTTGCGACCCCAGCCACATTGGTGGAAGGCGCGACCTCATAGCCCCACTTTGCCAACAAGGACTCGATTTAGGTGCCGACGGACTTATAATAGAAACCCACTGTAACCCTAACAAAGCTTGGAGCGATGCTGAACAACAAGTAACGCCCGAGCAATTAGACCTTATTCTTTCGCAACTTATCGTGCGCAATAAGCACACAACAAGCGAAGAACTGCATCAACTGCGCTCACAAATAGACGAAATGGACAGTTCGTTGATAAACTTACTTGCCGAACGCTTTAAGCTTTGTCGCGAGATTGGCAAATTTAAGAAGGAGCACAATATGACGGTTTTACAATCGGAACGCTACAACGAAATGTTGGAAAAGTGTAAGCAACAAGCAAAAGTTTGTGGAATAGATGCTAAATTTGCTGCTCGCATTCTCGAAATCATACACGAAGAAAGCGTGCGGCAACAGCTCACTATTCTCAACTAATAACTTACTAACCAACCATGAAACACATATATTTGCTTTTCCTTAGCCTTCTTCCTTGCACAATAATGGCGCAAGAACGTTTACGTATAGTAGAATGGAACGTAGAAAACTTATTTGACACAGAACACGATTCAGAGAAAAACGATTTGGAGTTTACACCCAACTCACCACGCCATTGGACACGCACAAAATATTGGGAGAAGCTGAACAAAGTAGGACAAGGCATTATCTCGTGTGGCGAGGATTCTGCAAGAACTTATCTGCCCGACTTAATAGGATTGTGCGAAGTGGAGAACGACAGCACAATGATTTACCTTACTGAACGTTCTCTACTACGAAAAGCACATTACCAATACATTATGACAGCCTCGAACGATAGGCGTGGTATAGATGTCGCCCTACTCTATTCGCCTTTCACCTTCCGAATAATAAAGGCCGACACCATTCGTATCCCACCATTAAAAGATATGAAACCTACTCGCGACATACTGCACATAATGGGTGAATTGATTAATGGCGATACACTTCACGTAATTCTCGTACACGCACCAAGTCGTTCAGGCGGTATTGTCTTCTCTGAACCATTTAGAATACACGTTGCCGCGCAGCTTGCAATACTATTGATTCGATTAAGGCAACTGAAAAGAATGCTAAAATTGTAGCAATGGGCGACTTCAACGATTATGCGGACGACAAATCACTGCAGAATATCTATGAACATGGAATGATAAATATTTCTCGAAATGCAAAAGGAAGAAATGGAGCCAAAGGAACTTATCGCTATCAAGGAGAATGGGGAAGCTTGGACCAAATACTTGTAAGCACTAACTTAGTAGCCAAAGTAAAGCAATGCAGAATAAATGATGCTCCTTTTCTACTTGAAGAAGATAAAAAATATGGAGGAGTAAAGCCGCACCGTTTCTATAATGGAATGCGATACAATGGTGGTTTTAGCGACCATCTTCCATTGATTCTCGACCTATTATTCTAATTATATATAGTTCTTCAGATACCTAATAATACTTAAATCGAAACATTGTAAACAAAGAACTTCATAAATCATCTGTCGAATAAATATTTCTTATACATTATAATACAAAGAAACCCTGCCAAAATTCCCAGTGGAATTATGGTAGGGCTTTTAGTATTATTTATCGTTCCCTTTTAGTTGTGGAATACCAAACCTTCCCCAAATCATCTATGATGACAGGCTTTTCTCTACTTACGGTTTCTGCAAGTATAGCCTTACTGAGGTCGTTCAGCACATAGCGTTGTATTGCTCTCTTAACAGGACGAGCACCAAACTCAGGGTCGTAACCCACTTTGGTAAGATATTCTACTGCGCTATCGGTCCATTTCAATGTAAATCCCTGCGGTGCGAGCATTGCTTCTACACGCTTAAGTTGCAAGGTTACTATTTGTGCTATCTCGCTTTGCGTGAGTGGGAGGAACATTATAGTCTCATCGATACGGTTCAGGAACTCTGGACGAATAGTCTGTTTCAACATATCCATCACAGTGTTGCGTGCATTGTCTATCACATCCTGACGGTTATTATCCGTAAGTTTGGCAAATTCTTGTTGGATATATTGCGACCCAAGGTTAGATGTCATAATGATGATGGTATTCTTAAAGTTTACCATACGTCCTTTGTTATCAGTTAGTCGCCCATCGTCAAGCACTTGTAACAGAATGTTGAACACATCCGGGTGTGCCTTTTCTATCTCATCGAATAGCACCACAGAGTACGGCTTGCGTCGAACAGCCTCGGTCAATTGTCCACCTTCGTCGTAACCTACATACCCCGGAGGCGCTCCGATGAGGCGCGATACGCTGAACTTCTCCTGATACTCGCTCATGTCTATACGCGTCATCATCGTCTCGTCATTGAACAAGTATTCTGCTAATGCTTTTGCCAATTCGGTCTTACCAGTACCTGTTGTACCAAGGAAGATGAAAGATGCAATAGGCTTCTTTGGGTCTTGCAAGCCTGCACGAGAACGTCTGACAGCATTGGCAACGGCGCTGATAGCCTCGTCTTGTCCGATGACACGCTTGTGCAATTCTTCCTCGAGGTGTAGCAGCTTGTCGCGTTCACTTTGCAACATTCTTGTAACGGGAATACCCGTCCATCGGCTTACTACTTCTGCAATATCTTCGGCAGTAACCTCTTCCCGAATCATCGCTTCACCGCCTTGCGTTGTCTGCAACTGTTTCTGAATATTTTTAATATCGTCTTCTAACGTTTTGAGACGTGAATAACGAATTTCAGCCACACGTTCGTAGTTGCCCTCACGCTCTGCCCTATCGGCTTCGAACTTCAAATGCTCAATCTCTTCCTTATCTTGTTGAATCTTGTTCACCAAGTTTTTCTCGCCCTCCCATTTAGCTTTGAAGCTCGTTTCTTGATCTTTCAGTTCGGCGATCTCCTTGTCTAACTGTGCAATCTTGTCGGTATCATTTTCGCGCTTGATGGCTTCGCGTTCTATTTCCAGCTGTTTGAGCCGGCGCGTAATCTCGTCTAACTCTTCAGGAACCGAGTCGCGCTCCATACGAAGCTTTGCTGCGGCTTCGTCCATCAGGTCTATAGCCTTGTCGGGCAGAAATCTGTCAGAGATGTAACGTTCAGAAAGCTTAACGGCAGCAATGCAGGCATCGTCCTGAATACGCACTTTATGATGGTTCTCGTAGCGTTCTTTCAATCCACGAAGTATTGAGATAGCATCTATTTCGCTCGGTTCGTCTACCATTACTGTTTGGAAACGACGTTCGAGAGCCTTATCTTTCTCGAAATACTTTGATATTCATTGAGCGTTGTTGCACCTATAGCACGTAGTTCGCCTCGTGCAAGAGCTGGCTTCAGAATATTGGCAGCGTCCATTGCTCCCTCTCCACCACCTGCTCCAACGAGCGTGTGGATTTCGTCGATGAAGAGAATGATGTTGCCTTCAGCGTTAGTAACTTCTTTAACAACACCTTTCAAACGTTCTTCAAACTCACCTTTGTATTTCGCGCCTGCTACCAATGCACCCATATCCAATGAATAGAGTTGCTTGTCTTTCAGGTTTTCTGGCACGTCGCCACGTACAATACGTTCTGCCAAACCTTCTACAATAGCAGTCTTACCTGTACCTGGTTCGCCTATTAGTATAGGATTGTTCTTCGTTCTTCGTGAAAGAATTTGCAACACGCGGCGTATTTCTTCGTCGCGACCAATTACAGGGTCGAGCTTTCCTGACCGAGCGTATTCAACCAGATTACGTGCATACTTTGATAAAGCCTGATAGTTCTCGTCGCCACTTTGGTTTTGTACCTTCGAACCTTGTCTTAAGTCTTTTATTGCTGCTTTCATAATCTCCTCTGTACAGCCTGCATCTTTTAAAATGCGACTTGCTGAAGAGTTAACTTTTAGCAAAGCAAGCAACAAAGGCTCTATGCTAACGAACTCGTCGCCCATTTTTTGCGACTCATCCATTGTTGTTTGTATCACTTTATTTGCATCGGGAGATAGATATGGTTCGCCTCCTGACACTTTGGGCAAATGAGAAATTTCGCTTTGCACTGCACTTTCTACTATTTGTAGATTAATGCCTGACTTGTGGAAAATGTAGTTCACTACATCTTTTCCTTTCTCCATTATACCAGCAAGTATATGCAATGGCTCAATTACTTGTTGCCCATTACGGCTCGCCAAGTTTATTGCTGCTTGGATAGCCTCTTGTGCTTTAATTGTAAATTTATCTAATGTCATAGTCTGTTTTTTTATTTTTATGTTCTGTTTCTTATATATCAAACTCTATTCCTATATGTTTTAAACTGTCAAAATGGCTAAATTAACGACGTTTTGTCGGTTTATATGTATTTCTGCTTTGTTTTTTAAAAAATTATTTGTAATTTCGCAACATAGACTCTTCGGTATCAGAAGAGAGAAAATAAACTTAAATTACATTCAACTTATGAATAAAGGTAAATCAACTTGCAAGGTTTTAAAGGATATTCGGCAGAAAATAGCCAACGAGAACGGTATTAGTTACGCTCCGAAAGAGTGTCATTATAAAGGTGAATGCAAAGGTACATGCCCCGCATGCGAGGCTGAAGTGCGCTATTTAGAGGAAGAACTTAAACGAAAGAGACGCAATGGTTTTGCCATAAAGTTGGGTGGAATTGCAGCAGGCTTGTGCGCAATGGTTATTCCTGCGCAAGTTGGAGCGCAGAATATAAATAAGGACAGCGTTAAAAACCCTATTCCGCAAGTTAATGCTTTAGACAGTATTGCTGTAAAAGACCTTTCTGAAGGAGCAGAAGATGCGATTGTGGTGCGTGCCCGTTTGATATTTGATGATAATAAAGAACCTATACCAGGGGCATCAGTAATTCTTCAGGGCACAGCAAAAGGTACAGTAAGCAATATAGATGGGTATTTTGCTGTGAAAGTGCCCAGAAAAGCGAAGTTGAGACTATCGTATATTGGGTGTGAAAAAAAGATTGTTAAGGCTAAAGACTTATTAGAAGATAATAACAGAATTATTGTTTTAAAAGACGATGAGAGCGTCATAGAATGCGAAGCAATCGTTACAGGCAAATAGCACCACGTCCACTCAAGGATGTTGATGATGTTTATAACCGTACAGCACCCAAATACAAGTCGCACAAGAATAAATGCAAGAAGTAAAGGCACCCATAATCGGCATCGATCGCCACCGTTTAACCACCGATGGTGAGGGCGTAACTACTCTTGTGGCTTTTCATGGCTGTCCGTTGCATTGCAAGTATTGTCTGAATCCGCAATGCTTGTCGCCCAATGGTGTATTAAGAACCATTACACCGAGCAAACTTTATAGCGAAATAGAGATAGACGACCTTTATTTCGTGGCAATTGGTGGAGCATTTGCTTTGGTGGTGGCGAGCCTTTATTGCACAGCGAGTTCATCGTTGAGTTTGCAAAAATAATGAATCCCGAGTGGAGTATCATATTGGAAACATCGTTGAACGTGCCTTTGAAGCAGTTGGAAATGGTTGCACCGCTTGTCAGGGAATTCATTGTCGATGTCAAAGATATGAACGAACAAACCTACAAAGCCTACACCATGCAAAGCAACAAGGTTGTAGCACACAACTTAAAGTGGCTTGCAGAAAACGGATATACAGAGAAAACGCTCGTTCGTTTACCCCTTATACCTTATTATAATACGGAGATTGCACAAGACGAAAGCAAACAACTAGTAGAAGATATGGGCTTCCATCGTTTTGATAAGTTTAGGTATAGTGTGAAACATGTGTGTAGTGAACAGGACAATATTGAGATATGTTTTAAACTGTCAAAATGGCTAAATTAATGACGTTTTGTCGGTTTATATGTATTTCTGCTTTGTTTTCTAAGAAATTATTTGTAATTTCGCAACATAGACTTTTCGGTATCAGAAGAGAGAAAATAAACTTAAATTACATTCAACTTATGAATAAAGGTAAATCAACTTGCAAGGTTTTAAAGGATATTCGGCAGAAAATAGCCAACGAGAACGGTATTCGTTACGCTCCGAAAGAGTGTCATTATAAAGGTGAATGCAAAGGTACATGCCCCGCATGCGAGGCTGAAGTGCGCTATTTAGAGGAAGAACTCAAACGAAAGAGACGCAATGGTTTTGCCATAAAGTTAGGTGGAATTGCAGCAGGCTTGTGCGCAATGGTCATTCCTGCGCAAGTTGGAGCGCAGAATATAAATAAGGACAGCGTTAAAAAACCTATTCCGCAAGTTAATGCTTTAGACAGTATTGCTGTAAAAGACCTTTCTGAAGGAGCAGAAGATGCGATTGTGGTACGTGCCCGTTTGATATTTGATGATAAAGAACCTATACCAGGGGCATCAGTAATTCTTCAGGGCACAACCAAAGGGACAATAAGCGACATAGATGGTTATTTTGCAGTGAAAGTGCCTCGAGAAACAAATTTGAAAATATCGTATATTGGGTATGAAGAAAAGATTGTTAAGGCTAAAGACTTATTAGAAAATAATAATAGAACCATTGTTTTAAAAGACGATGAGAGATCTATACAAGGTGAAATGGTCCTTGTAGGTGGTATAACATCGGGTCCACGAGACGATGTTTACAACCGAACGACATCTAAATACAAGTCGCACAAGAAGAAATGCAAGAAGTAAAGGCACCCATAATCGGCATCGATCGCCACCGTTTAACCACCGATGGTGAAGGCGTAACTACTCTTGTGGCTTTTCATGGCTGTCCGTTGCATTGCAAGTATTGTCTGAATCCACAATGCTTGTCGCCCGATGGTGTATTAAGAACCATTACACCGAGCGAACTTTATAGCGAAGTAGAGATAGACGACCTTTATTTCGTGGCAACTGGTGGAGGCATTTGCTTTGGTGGTGGCGAGCCTTTATTGCACAGCAAATTCATAGAAGAGTTTGTAAAAATAATGAATCCCGAGTGGTGCATCATATTGGAAACATCGTTGAACGTGCCTTTGAAGCAGCTGGAAATGGTTGCACCGCTTATAAAAGAGTTTATTGTTGATGTAAAAGATATGAACGAACAAACGTATGAAACCTATACTACACAAAGTAATAGATTAGTTACGAGCAACTTAAAATGGCTTGTTGAAAATGGATATACAGATAGAACACTTATTCGTCTACCATTTATACCTTATTATAATACGGAGATTGCACAAAACGAAAGCAAACAACGAGTAGAAGATATGGGCTTCCATCGTTTTGATAAGTTTAGGTATAGTGTGAAACATGTGTGTAGTGAACAGGACAATAATGATATTGAGATGTGAAGTCGTGTATTATTATAAAAGTTAGATAATGCCATACAAAGACACAAAAAAAGACTTCCAGTTTAGAAGAATATTATCATATAGAATTAATTATTTCATTTTAGCATAGCAAAGTACCAGTTTTATACTCAAAAGCATATACGTTTACTGCATAAAAGTCTCAGTATAAAAGAGGGTGATTGCAACCTCTTCTACTCCTATATAATGAAACCCTAATAACTATTGTTAGCCAGTAACTTATACTAACATTTTAATGAAACACAGCAGAGTAAAGGTATTCATAATTCTCATCTGAATAAGCATCTTCCAAGTATTACGATATATTTTCATAAGGGGGGTAATTTTTTATGATATCTAATTTACAACTGACAGATATCTGAGACGAATGAGACAGATATCTGAGACGAACGTGACAGATATCTAAAAAAAGAGTAACTAAAATACGAGGGGGTCTATTTAATTTGTAAGTAAACAATAGTTACTACTCAACCTTCTCATCTATTTACTACTGAGTCCATATTCTGTTTTATTGCTGAACAAGTTGATAGACTTTATAATGCTGACGTAACAATAGTGTTGACTATAACGACAACCAAGATGTGAGCATGAGAATAAAAGATGACAGGAACCAATATTCTTAACCAATGCATAAAGGTGTTATCACCAAACAAACATCTTTATTTTAAATACGAAGTAGATAGAGACACTTCGAAGAATGCAAACTAAAAGCTCATTTCTTGTTTTCTCATTTTATTCTAATACACACCTCACCACTATACCCATCTTTTGCATTGTGTAACGAAACACCATATACAGGAACTTTCTTACGAACAGACAGTGTATGGTAGAGTTCGGTTTGATTGTCTATATATCCACGTTGAACATTCTGATTGTCGTAAATATAGATGCGACCAATAGGCTCAGATGCGTTCATAGCATAACCTAAGAATATTCCCAAATCTTCTTTCTGTACAGCATTAGCAAAATCTAATTGGTAATGTAAGTATCCTACACTACAAAGAAGCTCGCCATTACTATAGAGTTTCTTCACTTCATTAATATCTAAAGGCTTGTATGGTAATGAAGTTATGTACTTCTCTGACTTTCTTTTCAGTATTTTTGTTCTATTAGCCAATAATATTACACACAGCACTGTAACTAAAATTAGAAGAATGTTTGTATATACCATATATTTATTATAATTTATTTCTTTTTTTATCGTTGCAAAAATGCAACAACATAAAGCGAGATACTTTATATGTGCAAAGATATAAAAAAACAATTAAAAAAATGTATTTCTACACTACTAAAAAAATATCTTTTGTTCGCATTATCCAAGATAAAAATTGTACCTTTGCGCTATTATAAGAAATGGATCTTTGCATATATGAACATATAAAATTATGAGTCGAAACGCAAAGAAGACTACAAAAGAGTGAGAATAAAAGAAGTTGTAGATATATGATTTATTAGTCGTTTATCATTCAAAACAACAGTTTGCACCTGTTTTTCAATTATTTCTAAAAAGAAAGATGTTATGAGAAAACTATTAACTGTACTTACATTATTATTTATGGTGTCATTCAATCTGTTTGCACAGAGCTACGGCGAATTGTGGAAACAAGTAGACGTAGCACGGGGTAAAGATTTGCCCAAAACACAATTAGCTGTTTTAAAGAAGATTGTTAGCAAGGCGCAAAAAGAGAAATCGTACGGTAACTTGTTAGCAGCTGAGTTGCTAACCTCAAGTTTGCAGACACAAATCTCGCCCGATTCGGTTGATACGGAAAAGGCTCGCCTGAAGGATCTCTGTGATAAAACAGAGAAAACAGATAAGGTATTGCACGCCGTCTACTGCTGTGCGTTGGGCAAACTCTTCGATAGAGACGATGCAGAAGATAATTCGAGCACCACTTATTTCGATAAAGCAATGGCTAATCCAGCCTTGTTGGCAGACGTACAATATAGTAAATATGCCCCATTGATAAAAGGTGGAAAGAACGATGCCATATTTAAGAACGACCTTCTCCACGTTATTGCGTTCGAATCTGAACAATATAATAAGGCAGATAAATATTATACGTCTGTCGGCAACCGCGAAGCAGCGTGTTACAGTGCTTATCTGAATGTGGAAGACGCTAACGACAAGGCAGCCTTAGACTCACTTATAGCACGTTACGGCGATTTACCTGTATGTGGGAGTGTGGCTGTAGCGAAGTATAGGTATTTGGTTAATGCTGAGGATATTAGTGCAAAGCAGCGAATCGAATATATAGACGATGCCGTGAAACGTTGGGGAACATGGGAAGAATTAAACTATCTGCGCAACGAACATGAACGCCTCACTGCGCCAATGTTTAAGATGTGGACTGAAAATAATGTAGGTATACCTCATAAAGAACAGACTATAGAAAACATTAAAGTAAGGAATATCAACGACTTGACGTTGAAAATAACACGCACAACACTGACGGGCGATAACAAATTAGCCCCTAGCTATCACCCAGATTTAGCAAAGATAAAAGCAAAACTACAGCCTGCTACCACGAAAATTGTAAAGCGTAATTATCCATCGTATGCTCCTTACGAGGAAATCGAGGACTCGCTACAACTTCCAAGCTTAGAGGAGGGTGTTTATTTGTTGGAACTGGCCTCATCAAACAAGCGATTAGCTCCACAATACGAGCTGTATTATGTTACCAACCTATATCTAATTGCAGAAAAACAGCCAAATTCTAAGGTACGATATGTCGTGGTTAATTCAACAACAGGACAACCTGTGCCGAATGCAAAGATAAAACTAACAATAGAAGGTCTCTACGGCAAGCCAGCCACCGTAAAGTTTGTTGAGACCAATGCACACGGAGAAGCCTACTACAGTTATTCCAATGGTGTTCCAGACGAGGTGTATGTGTCTACAAATACCGACAAAGCATGCCCTAGCTCTAGTCTTAGGACAAGTTATGAATATGAAAAACAACTCCGTATGAAGAGATTTACGACCTATTTACCGATAGAGAAATTTATCGTCCCGGACAAACTGTGCATGCTTCGGTTGTTGTTTACAGCCAAAATAACGAGACTTTGAAGAGTAAAGCGCTCGCAAATAAAAGCGTAAGTCTAATATTAAGAGATGCAAACGATGAAGATATAACTTGGAAAGAGGTTGTTACAGATGAGTTTGGTACTGCTTCTGCTGATTTCGAACTACCTAAAAACTTACTTACAGGCGACTTCGGTATCTATGCAAATAGTGATAGAAGTGGCTTTGTGAACTTTAAAGTAGAGGAATATAAGCGTCCTACATTCACAGTAGAGGTAGACGAATATAAAGAAAAATACGCAATTGGCGATACCATCAAACTAAAAGGACATGCAAAAACTTATTCGGGTATGCCTGTTCAAGGTGCAAATGTTCTGTACACTGTCTATCGTCGTGCCGCATTATGGTGTTGGTATGATACAGAAAACGAGGATTTGGTTTACGAAGGTGAAGCCGTAACCGACGAAAAGGGTGACTTCGAAATCACATTACCCTTTATATTCCCTGACGAAAAGAATAGTAAGAAGACTAGAAAGCGCAGCAATTGGCAGTCAGCAAGGTTTTACAGCTTCGATGTAGATGCCGATGTTACCGACCTTGCAGGCGAGACTCGATCTGCAAGTACATCGCTACCATTAGTACAAAGCCCGCAATGCTAACAAGCAATATGCCCGACAAAGTGTTGAAAGATAGTTTACGCCAGATTAAATTCTCTTATCTGAATGCTGCAGGTACGGCTATTGACGGAAACGTGCGCTATGCTATAGCATCTTATAAGAGTAAAACTCCATCGTTTAGCAAGTATACAACAGTAGAGGCTAATAAGGTTGTAGATCTGAAACCATTACAGTCAGGTCATTATATGTTACAAGCTATTTGTGAAAAAGATACATTAGAGCAAGAATTTGTAGTGTTCTCAATGGACGACAAGCATCCTGTTGTAGAGACACACGATTGGTTCTATATAAGCGGAAACGAATTCCCAAGTAATGGAAAGCCTGTTTATGTGCAATTTGGTGCTACAGATGCCGATCAACACATAGTTTATTCTATCTTCTCAGGTGATAAAGTGATTGACAGTGGGACTATCGATCAAAGCAATAGCCTTACTACTTGGAAACTAACATATAAGGAAGAATATGGCGATGGCATTGTTTTGAATCTTGCATGGGTAAAGAATGGCAAGCTATACACGCATAATGAAAACATTGGACGTCCTATACCAGACAGACATCTAAATGTGAAGTGGACTACCTTCCGTAATCTATTGTTGCCTGGACAGAAAGAAGAATGGACGCTTAATGTATGCTATCCCGACGGAAAGCCAGCAAAGGCGCAGCTTATGGCAACACTTTACGACAAGAGTCTTGACCAAATTGCAGAGCACTTGTGGGACTTTTCTTCTTCATACACTAATAATCTCCCAGCCTATATAGAGTGGAGCAGCTTCAATTTCCCAGTCTTAGACTTCTATAAAGTAGCAAACTACAAGTCGTTAACTGAATCTTCACTATCTCTTGCAAGATTCGATGCACGCTTTGTAAATGGTTTAAGTTTTAATCAACTATTCATTCGAGGAACCCGTTTTGCAGCAGAAACAAAGGAACTTGCAAAGATGGAACCTATGAAACTAAATGAAACGCTACAAGGTAATGCTCCAGGAGTAAAGGCTGAAAGAAGCACTATTAAGTTCACTGCTCCCGTTATAAAAGAGGATAGAGATGTTCGTGAGGAGGCTGATGTAGACTATGCTGTTGCCGACTCTGCCTCTGTCTCTGGAAAAAGAGGTTCTAATAATGTCCAATTGCGTGAAATCTTAATGAGACAGCATTCTTTTATCCACGTCTGAACACTGATACCAACGGAAATGTAAGCATTAAATTCACGTTACCAGGAAGTCTTACTACCTGGCGCTTTATCGGTCTTGCACACGATAAGGACATAAATTATGGGATGCTAACCGATGAAGTGGTAGCTAAAAAGACTGTAATGGTGCAGCCCAATATGCCTCGTTTTGTTCGTATGGGCGACGAAGCGATGCTCTCAACACGTATTTTTAATTCGTCAGATAAAGCTGTCAATGGTAAGGCTACTATGGAAATACTTGATGCTGAAACTGAGAAGATTCTCTACACCGAAAGCAAAGACTACGCTTTAGAGGCGAATGGAACAACAACGGCAACGTTCTCATTAGCAAGTTTGCTGTCGGAAGAAGGTGCTAACAAACTCTCTGTTGCCAACGATGGTATACTTATTGTGCGCATCATAGCCAGTGGCGATGATTATTCTGACGGAGAACAGCAATATTTGGCAGTACTTCCAAATCGCGAATACATAGTAAACACTTATCCGTTTACGCAAAACAAGGCAGGAGAGAAGAGTATTGACCTTACAAAACTGTTCCCAACAAACACCACAGATCAACGATTGACGATTGAATACACCAATAATCCAAATTGGTTGATGATACAAGCCTTGCCATTTGTTGCAAATGCGACTGAGCATAACGCTATTAGCTTGGTGTCAGCTTACTATGCCAACAGCTTAGCAAGTAAAGTTTTAAAGACATCACCTAAGATACGACAAACTATTGAAAGCTGGAGAAGCGAACAAGGAAGTGAAACCTCATTGATGTCAGCGTTAGAAAAGAACCAAGACTTGAAAGAGTTTGCTCTTAAAGAAACACCTTGGGTAATGGAAGCAAAGAACGAAAGAGAGCAGAAACAAATGCTTGTGCGTTTCTTCGACGATAATCAGATAAAGTATAACTTGTCGTCTACTATCGAAGCACTAAGTCAATTGCAAAATCCTGATGGTTCTTTCTCTTGGTGGGAGAATATGCCGGGTAGCTTCTACATGACGATTGAAGTGGTGAAAACCCTGACCCGCTTGAACGTGTTGATGGGCGAAAAAGATGAGAATACCGAAGATATGCTACGTTTTGCATTTGCTTTCTTAGACAAAGAAGTGGCTGAACGTGTTGTAGAGATGAAGCGTCTGCAACGCAAAGGATATAAGAACATCTGCCCATCTGATGCGCTTTGTGACTATTTGTACAGCAATGCATTGGCAAACGCAAGACAACAGCTGATATAACCTATCTTATCGACCTGTTATCAAAGAAACCTGTTGATTTAACAATATATGGCAAGGCTAATACGGCGGTTATCTTGCAGCAGTACAAACAGACACTAAAGGCTAAGGAATACTTGCAAAGCATCAAGGAATATACTGTTTACAAGGAAGAAATGGGCAGATATTTCGATACAAAGAAAGCTTATTACAGTTGGTTCGATTATAAGATACCAACGCAAGTTGCGGCAATAGAAGCGTTCAAGACAATAGCTCCAGACAACAAGCAGATTATTGAAGACTTACAACGTTGGCTTTTACAGTCGAAACGTACACAAGCGTGGGATACGCCAGTGAATTCTGTAGACGCTATTTGGGCATTTATGAATAACGGTCAGTGGACAATGGACAATGGCGAAGCAAGCATTTTAAAACTCGATGGAAAGGTTATGGAACTTCCAAAAGCTACTGCAGGTTTGGGATATGTGAAGGTAACACAGCCTGTGGCAGTTAATTCGCATAATGCAAATGACGGAGTAGAAGTTGCAAACACGCTCACCGTAGAGAAAACAAGCAGCGGAACAAGTTGGGGGGCAGTGTATGCACAGTTCTTCCAGCCTGTTACAGAGATAAAGGCAAGCAATGCAGGACTAACCATAAAGCGCGAATTGTTTGTACGAAAAAGCAACAACAATACAAAAGATGTCGTTCAGGCAAAGGTTGGCGACAAACTTGTGATACGTATTACAATTGTGGCAGACCGTGATTACGATTTTGTTCAGGTATCCGACAAACGTCCTGCGTGCCTTGAACCCGTAGCACAAACTAGTGGATACCAAGAAGGCAGCTACTACATAGCACCAAAAGATTACTGCACAAACTATTATTTCGATATGATGGCAAAGGGAACTCACATCGTGGAAACAGAGTATTTTGTAGACCGTGAGGGTATTTATCAATCGGGAACATGTACAGCACAATGTGCTTATGCCCCTGAATATACAGGCAGAGAAGGGGCTATTAAAATAAAAGTGAATAATAACAATGCTTCAAATTGAGATAGATGAAGGCAGTGGCTTCTGCTTCGGAGTTACAACTGCCATAAAAAAAGCTGAAGAAGAACTGAAAAAAGGGAGACAATTGTATTGTCTTGGCGATATAGTACACAACAGTATGGAAGTGGAAAGGCTTACTAATCGTGGTTTAACTACCATCAACCACGACCAATTGCGCGAACTTCACAATGCAACAGTGTTGCTACGAGCTCATGGTGAGCCCCCCGAAACTTACGAATTGGCGCGAAAGAACAACATAGAAATTATAGATGCAACTTGTCCCGTCGTGTTAGCACTTCAACAACGCATAAAAAATCAATACGAAAAAGATGGCAATAATGTTACAAACAAGCTAAAGAGGGTTGATTTAGAAGTGGAACTGAAAAATGAAGAAAAGGCTAATACATCGCAGATAGTCATCTTTGGTAAGCCTGGACATGCCGAAGTATTAGGCTTGGTAGGTCAAACTCATAGTCATGCCATAGTAATAGAGAAGTTCGAAGATGTACAACAACTCGACTTTTAATCACAATATCTACCTCTATTCACAGACTACAAAGAGTTTAGACGAGTTCCATCGCATTATAAAATATATACAGCAACACATATCTAAGGATGCTAAATTTCGTAGCTTCGATACTATCTGTAGACAAGTTGCCAACCGAATGCCAAACATTTCACAGTTTGCAGCAAAGCACGACCTTGTTCTCTTCGTTGCTGGACGTAAAAGTTCTAATGGCAAAGTGTTGTTCCACGAATGTCTAAGCGTGAATCCCAACTCGCATCAGGTAGAAAGTGCTGACGAGATAAACATGGAATGGTTTAAAAATGTACACACTGTTGGAATCTGTGGAGCTACAAGCACTCCGAAATGGCTAATGGAAGAATGCCGCGATGAGATACTCCGGCAAACAAACGAACGCTAAGTTTGCAGCCTGCTACATATTTCACAGTTTGTTCATACGCACCTATAAAATACTTATATTCCACTCGTGATATAACATAACCATTATCACGAGTGGTTTTAGTTTGTATCTCATAAATAGTATGCAAAAGGAATATTCGCAGTAGAAAACTTATCGCAATACTCTACTTTATAACTAAAACATAACAAAATGTATACAAATATTTTCCACAACCATTTCAATAGTTCAACCATCTATTTGTTAATAGTCAATATTTTACATCGTAAAAAGCAAAAATATAAGAAAAAAACTGTAAGCAATACCAATAATTTGCTTATAAATCAAATAGAATGATTCAGATTTTAGTTAGCACATTCTCAGACGTCTATCACGCTCGTTTCAGATATCTATCACATTCGTCTTAGATATCTGTCAGATGTAAATTAGATATCATAACAAATTACACCTCTTATGGATTTATGTTATAATACCTGATAGATAGTTATTAAGATGAGGAATATAAATGCTTTTTATTCTACATTGTTTTTTTATCTGATTATTATTATAAGAGTTTGAAAAAAACAATGCACTATTCATAATTTTGTTATATAGAGATGAGAGCCATTGCAACTACTTCTTTTTTTCCCAAGCTCATATTTATGAATGCGTGATATAAGAACAAACTGTGAGAAATAAAAACAAAAAGAAAAGGCTGACTTCACAGTCGGCCTTAATCCTATACAAAAACATTATGAAATAATTTTATTTCGCGAACAAGATTTTTTATTTAGTAATATAGTATGGTCTCCACCATTACTATTTTTTTATTGTATCTGGTTGCATATACGGCATTTTCTTTCGCAATAGCGTTCGCACTGCACCCTGATATCGTATCCTAACATAGCCCCGAGAATAAAATCCTCTTCTGGCGAAAGTTGGTTAAGGGGCTTTGTTATTATTAAACGTATTGCATCTAAACACTCTTTACGTCCAAAGAATAGGTTTAAACAATTGTTTCCTACAGGTTGAATAATATAAGGTATTTGCTGGCTGTGGAGGCGTGCTACAACAAAATCTTGGTATTTCTTGTTGAAAGTATATAATACCATTTGTCGTACTCCTTTTTTGAACTCATAAATATGGTTCAATAAAACCTTCATATCATTAGCCATATCTTCTATTATGCCTATGAATGTTTAGATACAATGCATATTTACTTTTATAGAGAACCTTTAATGCTGTCTAACCACGCATCAATTCTGCCTTCAGTTTTGTCGTCTTCATTGACATCATCAAGAGCAAGTCCAATGAACTTACCATCAACAACAGCATCGCTATCATCGAATGTATAACCGTCAGTAGAAAAACTTCCTATGATGTTTGCACCTTCAGCTGCATCGTAGATTTCTTTCATAGCAGCGCAGAATGTATCAGAATAAGACTCACTATCGCCGCAACCGAAAATAGCAACAGTCTTACCAGAGAGGTCAGCGTCTTTCAAAACATTTACACCATCGTACCAATCGTCTTGTAATTCGCCTGCTCCCCAAGTAGAAGTACCAAGGATAAGGTTATCGTGATTGGCAATAGTGTCAGCAGAAAAATCTGTAACGTTGATAGCTTCTACACCTAATTTTTCTGCAATGGTGTTTGCAATATTCTCACATGTACCGGTTGATGAACCGAAAACTACTATTGTACTCTTCATATTCGTATTGATATTTTGTTACATTTGTTTTGTTTACGTGTGCAAAGATAAACAGTTTCTTTATACTGTGCAATACCTAAAAGTAGGGGTTATGGCAAAATACCTACTTTTAAGTAGTGCGATTTCTGTTTTATTACAATATTACTCCAAATAAAGGGAAATGTTGTGATAAATTATCTCAACTGAACTAATATTAGTAAGAAAGTAGTAAGAAAAGGTTTGCATAGAGTCGTAATGGAATAAAAAAGATGGTAGTCTGAAGTGTTATTAATACTTTTGACTACCATCTTTTATCATAAAAGAATATAATCTATATCTTCTTGAATACCTATTATAGGTTATTTCATAACAAGTTTATCACTTCCAGCAGCTTTAAAACTCATATCTAATCCTTTTACACTATGTGTTAATGCACCAAAAGAAATAAAATCGACTCCTGCTTTTGCGTATGGTATCATTGTTTCATAGGTTATTCCACCGCTTGATTCTGTTTCGCAACGTCCAGCAACAATGTCTACAGCTATTCGGGTATCCTCTGGCGAGAAGTTATCGAACATTATTCTATCACACCCTTCGGTCAGAGCTTCGTCTAATTCCTTGAAGTTACGCACTTCACATTCAATCTTTAAGTTTTTTCCATTTGCCTTACAGTAGGCTTTGGCACGAGAAATTGCATTATGAACCCCACCACAAAAGTCAATATGATTATCCTTTAGGAGTATCATATCGAAGAGTCCAATGCGATGATTAGTACCCCCACCAATCCGGACAGCCTCTTTTTCGAGCATACGCATACCAGGAGTAGTCTTTCTAGTATCCAATACACGTGTATTTGTACCTGCCTCAATAAGTGCTTGTTGGTATTTATGGGTCATTGTAGCAATACCACTCATGCGCTGAAGTATATTGAGCATTAAGCGTTCAGTTTGTAACAAACTCTGTTCACGCCCTTTCACACTCATAACAATATCACCAGGCTTTACGTGCGCACCATCTTCAATATATGTTTCTACTATTAACTCTGGATCGAAACGATGAAACACCCGCTTCGCAATATCTATCCCAGCAAATATTCCTTCTTCTTTATTAACAATTTGCTCTCACCAATAGCATCGGTAGGTATACAACAAAGGGTTGTATGGTCGCCGTCTCCAATGTCTTCACTAAATGCGAGATCAATTAATTTATCGCTTAACTCTTCTACTTTTAGCATATTGTGTTATATATATTATATAAGGTGTAAAGATTAATTATAGAGACTTAAAGTCCAAGTTGCTTTGATATTTCCAACATTTTATTTATAGGTCGGATAGCCTTTTCTGCTATATCAGGGTCTACTTCTATTGTAGGCCACTCGTGTTTAATACAGTTGTAGAGCTTTGTGAGGGTAATTAATTTCATATAAGTACACTCATTACAATTATATGGTTCTTCAGTAGATGGCGCAGGAAAGAGTGTTTTCTGTGGTGCAGACTTCTGCATTTCGTAGAGAATACCAGGCTCTGTAACAACTATAAATTCTTTTGCGTCGTTATTAATGCAGTATTTTAGTAAGGCAGATGTGCTACCAATTTTGTCAGCCAGTGCTGCTACTTCGCTTGTACACTCTGGATGTACTAATACTTTTGCATTTGGGTGTTGTTGTTTGAGTTGTTTTATCCCTTCTACAGAAAAGCGTTCGTGCACCTCGCAAGCACCGTCCCAAAGCAACATGTTACGTCCTGTTACACGGTTAATGTACCCTCCAAGATTTTTATCTGGACCGAAAATCATTTTTGTGTCTTTAGGAAATGACTCGACAATCTGACAAGCATTACTACTAGTTACTACAACATCGGTTAATGATTTGGTTGCAGCCGTAGTATTTACATAATTTATTACAATATGATCGGGGTGAGATTTGACGAATGCTTCAAATGTATCAGTAGGACAGCTCTCTGCTAACGAACAAGAAGCATTAAGGTCTGGCACTAGTATTTTCTTATTAGGGCAAAGTATTTTATTAGTTTCACCCATAAAATGCACACCGCACATCACAATTATATCAGCATCAGTTGCAGCTGCCTTCTGTGCTAATGCAAGACTATCGCCTACAAAATCTGCTAATTCTTGTACTTCGGGTACTGTGTAATAATGTGCCATTATCACGGCATTCTTCTCTTTACACATTCGTTTTATCTCTGTCCTTATATCTGTATTGACAGTTATAGGTTCATCAATAAAGCCTTGTTCTATCCATTTTATCAATCATACCATTCTATGTTTATTGTATTTTAATCGAGTTAGTCTTCCTTTTGCAAATCGTTGGCGTGCTCTGGATAATCTATTGTATAATGTAGACCACGACTCTCTTTCCGTGCTATGGCCTGACGAGTTATTAAATAGCCAACGTTTATCATATTTCGTAATTCACAAATATCTTTTGTAGCTTTCACTTGCTTAAATAGTTCCTCTGTTTCTTCATAGAGAAGATCGAGCCTGTTCCATGCTCGTTTCAAGCGTAAGTTACTGCGTACAATACCAACATAGTTGCTCATAACTTCTCCAACCTCTCTGATACTCTGCGTTATTAATACTCGCTCTTCATTAGAAAGTGTGCCAGCATCGTCCCATTCAGGTATATCCGTATTGAATTGATAGCCTTCGATGACATTTAGAGTATGTTTAGCTGCTGATTTAGCATAAACTGCAGCTTCTATAAGCGAATTACTTGCCAAACGATTACCCCCATGCAGACCAGTGCAAGCACATTCACCAACTGCATAAAGTCGTTTTATAGAACTCTCACTATTTAAGTCTACCTTAATTCCACCACACATATAGTGGGCACTTGGGCACACAGGTATATACTCTTTGGTTATGTCTATGCCTAAGCTTAAACATTTCTCATAGATGTGTGGAAAATGTCTTTTAGTTTCGTTTGCATCTTTGTACGTTACGTCAAGACAAACATAGTCTATCCCATGCAGTTTCATTTCACGATCAATAGCCCTTGCTACTATATCGCGAGGAGCGAGCGAGAGTCGCCTATCATATTTCTGCATAAATTCCTCTCCATTAGGAAGGCGGAGTATACCACCATAGCCTCGCATTGCCTCCGTTATTAAGAAAGCTGGTCGAGTTTCTTTTGGATTGTAAAGAACTGTGGGGTGGAACTGTACAAACTCCATATCGGTAACGGCTCCTTTGGCTCTATACACCATTGCTATGCCATCGCCAGTAGCAATACTCGGATTAGATGTAGTGGCATATACAGCTCCGCAACCACCAGTAGCCATAAGTGTAACTTTACTTAAATAGGTATCTATTTTCTGTGTGTCAGGATTTAATATGTAGGCACCATAACATTCTATATTTGGTGTACGACGTGTTACTTCTATTCCAAGATGATGCTGCGTTATAATCTCTACGGCATAATGGTTTTCGAGCACTGTTATGTTCTTATTATTACGCACCGCTTCCATAAGTCCACGTTGTATTTCGGCACCCGTATCATCTGCATGGTGAAGTATGCGAAACTCGCTGTGTCCACCCTCGCGATGTAAGTCGTATGCTCCTTTACTATTTTTATCGAAATTAACTCCCCAATTCACAAGATCAGTAATTGCTTCTGGTGCATTACGTACCACGTGTTCTACTGCACAATGGTCGGATATAAAGTCGCCTGCTACCATTGTATCGGCTATGTGCTTTTCGAAATTATCTACCAATAGATTTGTTACTGAGGCAATACCTCCTTGTGCCTTTGTTGTGTTTGCTTCGTTGAGCTTTGTTTTGCACACTAAAGTTACTTTGTATTTACCACTATTGGCTACACGGAGAGCATAGCTCATACCAGCTATACCACCACCTATTACAAGAATATCTGACTTATGTATCATAATAAATTTACTGTTCTTCAGAATGAATGCAAAAGTAATAATATTTTCTTTAATGTGCCAACATAAACCTTTTTTCCTTACAATTATGTTGCAAGGGTATGATATTGCGTTTTTTTATACGCACTATATTTTCTTTCAAAATTGTCTTATAAGAGAAATTAATGTGGCTATTAAGTATTAATGATCAGTAATTTCTAATAAGACATTCTTCTTCCTTAAAAAGAAGTATATCTGTGTTTGAGATAGATGTCTTTTATCTTATCCTAACAAATCGCACAAGTAAAAGGATACAAAATATGCTATGTTACTTAATGCTTTACAAATTTCTGATGATTGCGAACGTATATGCCACGTGGCAAATTGCTTTCGGAAGTACCTGCATAACGTCCGTCAATATAATAAATACGCTTATTGTCTGTACACGTTTGAGAGTTTTCGTGTTGCACAATACCAGCTTTAGCCATTCGCAAAACCTCTTTCAAACCTGCATATATATTTATCTCACCATATCCGTACCAATTGTTTGGATAGCTTAACGATGTGTCGTATTGGGTACAAGTCTTACGAAAAACTTCCAAACAATCTTGCGGTGTAAGACGAGGGTATGCTTGAAGCCACAAAGCTATGGCTCCTGCCACAACCGGAGACGACATTGATGTGCCCCCATTAGCATTCCAAGCGTAAGTTCTTCCATTATATTGAAAATGTCTTACATCTGATGCGAGAGGTGCTCCTGCATTCTTTGGGTTCATGATAAAATAACTACTGTAAGCTGAAATAATATTCTGTCCTGGTGCCATAACATCGGGTTTAATTCTTCCATCTATGGTTGGTCCCACACTAGAGAACGATGTCCGTCGCCCATCAGTACCTTTGTCATATTCTTTCCATTCGCCTAAATAATTAAGAAAGCCTCGCCTATATGCCGTTGCTCCTACCGAAATAACACTTGGTGCACTTGATGGAGAGTTAATACTATAACTATTATCGCCCATCTTTAGCATAGGATTTTGATCGCGCGGAGGTAAGAATCCTCTTATACGGTATAAGTCTATTGTAGCTTCGCTGCTTGCAAGTTCTATTGAAACTGGAATATCGTATCCTAAGTTCGGATTACTCTCAAGACGAATATCGTAGATAACATCTGTTGAATTATAGCTTGATGGATAGGCTAAGATACGCCATTTGTACATCTGATTGCCCATCTTAATGGAGTCCATCAGCAAAGAGTCTTTGCAAGCCAATACTTGTTCCATTGGTATTTCAACAATTTGTGCAGTAGAAGTGTTGGCAGCTACTTTCATTCGGAACACAAATGGTTTGTCGGTCTTTGTTGTAAAGTAAGCACTTTCACGATTTCCCCACAGTAACGACTCTATATTTGGTATTCCTTTTGGTTTGTGCACGTAGTTTATCCAATCGGCATCGTTCCCTGCCGAGGCTACAATAATGTGTCCAGGTCCCGTCATCTTGTCGAGCATCTCATAGTATAGTTGGTCGTAACCGTGAAAATCTTGATGTCCTCCCTCACTAAAGTTAATTACACAGGGTTTACCTTGACTGTCGGCATAGTCAAAAATATATTTAAAGCCTAATGCATCGGTAGCATAAGTGTACTTGTAATAGTCCTTCTTATCAATTAGGTCTATATTGTTACCCGTAGCATTTGCCACCAAAACAATATCAGCATCGTAAGCTATTCCTCTGTATGGACTAACAATATTATTTCCTTCCGAACCACTTCCTGCTGCTATTCCTGCAGTGTGTGTACCGTGTGTTTGAGTAAAGCCGTCTAAAGAGTGCCCTATCTGTAACAAATTTGATGCATCACGATAGTCGCACCCTACGGGCAAAGTACTACCTATGGTATCTTTTGACAGCTGATCCCAAAGAGCTTTTATACGATAATCTTTCATATTTGTGCTATAAAAGGTAGGGTGAGTAAGGTCGAAACCAATATCTTGTATCCCAACTACAACACCTTTGCCCGTATACGCCTGTGGCAAATCTTGTCCACTATAAACAGGTAAAGCATTTACCAATATTGCTGTTGTATCCATTTGTATCCTATTTCCATTGCCTGCTTCTATTCGTAATACGTTTTTTTCGTTGGAAAGACCTGCTAATTGGTTCAACGGAATAGAAAGAATGTATACATTGTCTACTTTTGCAAGCTGCCGACATCTATACTTCTTTATTAGTCCATCGGCGTTGCCACTGAATTTTGCAAAAGCTGTGATAGTGGATTGATATTGTTCAGGATAGATAGAAGGTGCTTGCCTGCGTTGCTGAATAATATCGGTAGCAGCTTCACGCACTAATGGCGACATCTTGTTATAGTTGGGCTGTTGTGCGAATACACACATAACAAATAAAGAAAATATATATAAGCAGCTTATTCGATTCATTTAATTTATTGTCTACAAATTGTTTTATCACTGTGCAAAGAAAAGAAAAAAAACTGAATTAGGCAAACATTCACAATATTTCATACTATATTTACGTTTCCTATCATAACTAATTACACATTATATTATATAAGAACACATTGAAACAATAAGGAATGGAAATTAAGAAATTATATACTGGACGTGCTATTGCATCTTTTCTGTTGGTACTTTTCTCTATGCCATTAGGTCATGGACTTATGATTGCTATGGAGAAGACTATGTCTGAAAGTGCTGTTCATACTGCGGGGTTCTTGTTAGGGTTTGTCGGCTTAATTATGGTGATAGTGGGTGTATTTACAAAAGGCGATACACGGCAAACTCTTTGGGGATTCATTGGCGGCTTATTGTTTTGGACAGGGTGGGTAGAATTTCTGTTTATGTTCTATGCACGGCGTTATGGAGTGCCACCAGAAATAGAGAATGGCGTTGTTGTTACCAAACCTGAATACCTAATTATGCCTGCTTCGTTCGGTATGTGGGTGTCTATTATGGTGATGTATATATTCTCAACACGCAACGGATGCGACTTTATTACATGGATTCAGCGCAAATGTTTTGGTAAAAAACAACGCACCATTTGTGCACAACCTATGACACGCCACACCAGTATCGTTACTTTTATGGAAACTATGATGATGCTTTGGGGAATGTATCTGCTGCTAATGTTTTGTTACGATAAGAGTTTCTTAGGCGATCACCACCCCATAACTTTCCTTGTGGGACTCGGCTGCTTTATAGGTTCGTTATTTATGTTTAAACGACAACTTTACATTGCATCGTGGGGAGCTAACATTCGTATGTCTATTGCTACTGTTATTGTGTTCTGGACACCTGTAGAGATACTTGGGCGCATAAACTTTTTCAAAGAATTTTGGGTAGAACCAGAAAAGTATGCGTGGCAAATGATACTTATATTGCTTGCGTTCATTTCACTTGGAGTTTATCTTTGGATTAAAGGAAATAAACGGAGAGTAAATAAGCCAACGCAAGTAGACTAAGAAGACAAAGAGTTTTGACTCATTAACTGTCTCGAAAAGAACTGTCGATCCTGTTAATGAGTCTTCGTTTATATTCTTATACTATTCGAACAATAAATGTCTGACAGATGAATTTTCTGAAACGGCTTTCATTTACTTTATCTAATCAATGAAAATTATAAGTGCTTTTTATTTGGGCTTAGTAAGAAAGATGGTAGTTGTAATAGGCCCCACCACAACATAACAGAAAAAGGAATAGTATATTGTTAATCAAACACTTATAATAAAACCATTAACAAAACTATGCAGAGTAATGGAATCTGTAATTCTCATCTGAGTATATATCTTTTAAGTGGTATTATATAGAGCCATAAAAGCCATCGGTTTTTGTGATATCTAATTTGAAACTGATAGATATCTAAGACGAGCGTGACAGATATCTGTAACGAGCGTGACAGATATCTAAGAAAAGAGCTACTGACATCTGATATATTCTATTTGACTTGTGAGTAAAAAGTAGGTTCTGTTTATAGTCTATCTACCCATTTCCTACTGAACTTTAACTTTGCAATGATAATCCTATTCAGAAATGATGTTACTGGTGCTACTACATAAAAAGCTACTATCTTGCATCGCAAGACAGTAGCTTTTGGCGTGTAATATCATAGAATTTATAATCTATTGAAGAATTTTACGTAAATAGAATATTACCGAGAGAAATTAACACATTTATCCTAAACGGGACATTAGAGTCTAAACATTGTTTGTTTTATTATCAAGCAGATTGTTTGTATTTGCAACGCAGGCGTAGCGGACTACTTAAAGTTACACGGATAGACAATATGCCGATAAGAATATAAAATATGTTAGAGAACTATACTAGAGTAATGAGAACTATACGTATTATGGTATAATAAGCGATTGGGGATAATTATCTATTCCGTGCTCTTTTCTGTTTACCACTACCTATATGAATACTTTGTATTGTAGTACTCTCTTTACTTTGACCATTCTGATAATATTTCATTGCTTCTGGCATCCATTTCTGTATATTCCTAATGCGAGTTGCGTCAGAAGGGTGGCTACTCATAAATTCCATAGGTGCTCCTTGCGACGAGGCAGCCATACGTTGCCAAAAAGGAATAGCGTTTTGCGGATCGTAACCTGCCATTGCAGCAAAAATAAGACCCATATAATCTGCCTCTTGCTCATTCTTTCTGCTATACTTCAAATTAAGAAGCGAAAGTCCTGTTGAAGCTATTGAATTAACAATATCGCCTGTACCACTGCCAACTGCAGAGTTTAAAACTGTTCCCAATATAGAAGTTCCGATACTTTGATTCTGTTGTTTTGTTATTTGCTCGGCGCTATGCTTTGCCACTGCGTGTGCTATTTCGTGTCCCAACACAATAGCTAAACTTGCTTCGTTTTGTGTATAAGGTAGTAATCCTTCGTAAACAACAATTTCCACCAGGCATACAGAATGCGTTGGCTTGCTTATCTTGCACAAGATTGAATTCCCACTGAAAGTTCTTTACTTCGTCAGCATAACCATTATTGCGCAAATAGTTTTCTACGGCATCAGCTAATCGACGCCCAACACGTGTTACCATTTGCGTGTTCTTAACATTTGTAGACTTCTTTGCGCTCGCCATAAATTTTGCATACTGTGTTTTGCTTAAGCTAAGGATGTCTGCATCAGACACACTAATGGTATGCCTACGACCTGTAAGTGGCACTGTAGATGTGGTTCCGCATGCGGTAAGTGTGGCAATTACAATTGTTACCAATAAATACTTAATCTGTTTCATTTCTTATTTTCTTTAAAAATACTTATGGAAATCTTAGCTGTTATCAGCTCTTTCTATTTATTTTGGCTGCGAAAGTACAAACTTTTTTTCACGATAAGTATTGTTTTTTTATTTCTTTTTAATAAAAAAATAATATAGTGTTATTTGCTTATTTAAATAAGAATAGATAACTTTGCGTCATTAAGAAATAGAAGTTATAACAATAATTATAACTCATTAAATTATCAAAATATGCGTAGAACCGCCACAACGTTACTATTGTTGCTCACAACTCTTTGGGTATCAGCACAAAGTAAACAAACTTATTTGCCTGACTTTAAGAAAGGGCAAACCGCAACTTACGAGTATATATGTACAAAAACACACAGGCGAAATTGTGATAATGTTACTGTTGATGGATTAGAACTAAACTCACCATTTGTATCCTTGGGGGGAGTTTTTTCTCTAATGGATATTTCAGGAATGATTCCTACAGGCGACAGTATTTCGAATAAATTCTCGCTGAAAGTACTCGATTCAACACCATATTCCTATATTATGGAGGTAAAACTTCTGGATATAAACTTACCTAAGTTTATTGAGAAAAAAGAAGGAGACCAAGAGGTTTTAGACGTAATTAACTTTATGAAGACTCTCAAACTATATTTGATGATGTCGAAAAGATTGGGCGAATGGAAAGTTATCAACGCAGATGAATTATATAGACAAGTAATTAACGAAGGGCGCAGGCGGAAACTTTCCGTTTTTGAAGGCGAAGATAAACAAAGCGATGAAGAGATTATAGAAGATATGCGAAAAGCAAATGCCATAGAAGGATTCATTTCTTTGTTTGTTCCTGGTATCAATGCGTTTACAGATGCTTATCAATTACGCTGTGAGAATGGATACAGAGAAGAAGGAAAGTTAGGAGAGAAAAAAGATTCGTTTAAGTTTGTGAGTGATGTAACGAAAGGTAAAGGCAGGGCTATAAATCTTAAAATGAATTCGGAAACATATTCAAGCGTATACGAACCATACGTCGACATAGATACAACCGATGTGGACACTGTTGAAATAGATACAGTTGTCGCAGATTCAGTTATAACAGACTATGAAGATTCACTTCCCTCGATAGAAGATAGAGGAGTATTGTGCAAGGTACAGAATATAATAGATGTAAAAATGGATAAGAACACCTGGCTGGAGAAATACGAAAATACAGTTATTATTAACTATCCGAACGGTGTTGGCACAATTTATAAGGTAGTAAGGCGACGCGATGACTAAAGAAACAGACAAGATGAAAGCAATAAAACAACAACAAAATAAGATGCGAATATTCTTAACCATCATAACATTGCTTATAGCCAACGGTCTATGGGCACAAAAAAACAATAGCTACAGCCCTAAGTTTAAGAAAGGACAGTCTGCAGTTTACGAGTTTACGTTAGAACAAACACAGAGTGGCACTCCCGATTCAATAAATACAATGCTCGACTTCAGTTCTATTACAGAAGAATATGATAATCTTTTTAATGGAATGTCAAGGCGTGAACCCTATCTCTCGTGTAAAGTCCGTTTAACGGTTCTAAATGTTTCTCCATTCACAACAACTATTCAACTATCCCTGTTAGAGAATGTCAATTATACAAAAAAGAACGTAGAAACAGTTCACGATAGTCTGTTTTATTATATTTTCGCTAATATTATGAAGAAGCGTCCGCTTATTCTTACCTTTACTTCCGATATGAAATCGTATATTGTAAGCAATTCGGAAGAGATATCGGCAGATTTATCAAGAGCCCTAATAAATCTGATTTATGGCGATATTCCTTCAGAATTAGCAGGCCCCATATACAGTTACAATAGATATGCAACACAAGCTTTGACCCGTACGGGAAAGCCCAATATACAGTTCTTAACCAATCTTTATGCCGCATATATACCAAGTTTGCTTGATTTAATTCAGACTTTCCAATCCACTGACAGAAGGAAACATAACTAAAGGACGACCACTTGATGGAACAAATAGGAATATGACCTATTTTGCATCACAGACAAGTAGGAACAAACAAGGCGAATGGACATATATTACCGACTTGGACAAATACACTACGCCTGTATACGACAGTGATTTAGATGACAATTGGGCTGATAGTGATAGTGTTGTGGTTGATAGCCTTGATGAAGATACTGTAGCTGTAGACGATTACGATAGCGATTCAACGTGTATTGATACAGCTGAAGTTGATACGACTGAATGGGATTCAACCGAATATGATTCTACTGATACATACTCGGAGCAACCAGATACAACGGTAGATGAATCTGAGCGAATAGCACATATACACACTGAAACATATATAGGAAAAGACAATTGGCCAACCTTAATAGAGAAAACAATAACTCTAACCGATGATAATATTCTTTGGACTTATCGTAGAAAAATTAGAAAAGTACAAGATGTAAAAACTAGAAAGTAAACTATGTATGCGAAATACTCATAAATGATATAGAAAGAAGAGCAAAAATAGCTCTTCTTTTCTGTTTTCTAGTCATTTCTTTATATAAAAGTTGTTAGTTCGGTTACAAAGTATTAACTTTACATTCTAATTAAAAAAACGTAACGCTATGATACAATACTTCTTTGAAAATCTTTGGTTGGCATGGCTTTTAGTAGGTCTGTTGTGTCTTGTGTTGGAATTGACCAATGGCGATTTCTTCATTATATGTTTTGCCATAGGGGGCGTTGTGGCTGCTATTGTTTCGACTTTCAGCGACAGTTATGCACTGCAAGTTATTGCTTTTGCTGTAGTTAGTGCATTAAGCATCTTCTTTATTCGACCATTCGCACTGAAATATTTGAATAAGAACAAAGATATCAGACTCAGCAATGCTGATGCCATTATAGGCAGGACGGGCAAGGTAACAGAGCCCATCACTCCAAACGGATACGGAAGAGTAGAGATTGATGGCGACTCGTGGAAAGCTACTTCTGTAAGTGGTGTAGCTATTACTGAAGGCACAAGGGTAAGTGTTGTAAGCTTAGATTCGATTATCATAGCCGTGAAAACGGTAGAGTAATATTCCTTTTATTAATAACTAAATCACAGAACTATCATGAACATTGGATCTTATGTATTAATTGCCATCGTTGTATTGGCAGTCGTCTTTGCTAAAAAAGCAATCGTTATAATCTCACAGAGTGAAACACGCATCATTGAACGCTTAGGACGATACTTCGCAACTTTACAACCGGGTATCAATATCATCATTCCTTTTATCGATAGAGCGAAAGAAATGGTGGCAGTGCGCCACGGACGCTATGTCTACACAAACGTTATAGACCTACGCGAACAGGTTTACGATTTCGACCGTCAGAATGTTATCACGAAAGATAATATTCAGATGCAAATCAATGCGCTACTTTATTTCCAGATTATGGACCCTTTCAAGGCTGTGTACGAAATAAACAACCTACCAAATGCTATCGAAAGCTGACACAAACTACGCTTCGTAACATCATTGGTGAGATGGAACTCGATCAAACGCTTACTTCGCGCGACACCATTAATACCAAGTTGCGTTCAGTTCTCGACGATGCAACCAACAAATGGGGTATCAAGGTGAACCGTGTAGAGCTTCAAGACATCACACCACCAGAGAGTGTGCTGCAAGCAATGGAGAAACAGATGCAGGCAGAACGTAATAAGCGTGCGACTATTCTTACCAGTGAGGGTGAAAAACAAGCAGCCATACTCCAGTCGGAAGGTGAAAAGACATCGCGAATTAACCGTGCTGAGGCTGACAGACAACAGGCTATACTCATTGCAGAGGGACAGGCAGAAGCACGAATACATATTGCTGAAGCCGAAGCTGTGGCAATTCAGAAAATTACGGACGCTGTCGGACAAAGCACAAATCCAGCAAATTACCTCATTGCACAGAAGTATATACAGATGATGGAAGAACTTGCGAAGAACGAAAACCAAAAGACGGTTTACCTTCCATTCGAAGCAACGGGCGTTATGGGTTCGATTGGCAGTATAAAAGAGATGTTTAAAGGAAAATAAAAGTATAAATGACACAAACAAGTAGCGAACTTAAAGTTTGTATTTTTTGTGGTGCACGACCAAACTTTATGAAGGTTGCACCTATTATCAGGATTATTAAGAAAAAGCAAAACGAAGGTTGGGACAGTAAAAGCATTGCCTATTCATTGGTTTATGCAGGAAGTAAGAATGATCCAACGTTAGAGGATAGCTTATTCGATGACCTGCAAATTCCACGCCCTGATGTATATCTCGGTGTAGAATGTGAGAACTTGAACGAACTAACAGGACAGGTAATGTCGAAGTTTGAGCAGTATTTGCAACAGAACACTACACACGTTGTTGTGGTTGTAGACGACCTTGCATCTACTATGGCTGCCGCTATTGTAGCAAAGAAACAAGGCATTGCTTAGCGCATATAGCAGCAGGAACCCGCTCGTTTGATATTAATATGCCAAAAGAGATTAATCGTTTGGTTATCGACGGACTATCTGACGTGCTATTTACCGCAGGTTTAAGCAACAACAGCATTGCTAACAAAGAAGGAGCAGAGCTTTCTCGAGTATATATGGTTGGTAATATCCTAATTGATAATATACGCTTTAATCGTAGCAGAATGGGCGATTTATCGTTGGAGAATATAGCTTCAGTGAGTGAATTACAGTTGAAGCCAAAGCAATATTTGGTTTTCACTCTCAACCGTAAGGCTCTAATGAGCAATAAAGCAAATTTAGAACGAATGTTAGAAACTATGTCTGAAGCTGCTGGCAATATGCCTATTATTGCTCCGCTGCGTACTGATGCAGCACAAGTTGTACAGTTACTTGATGCATCAAAACACAGAAACCTGCATATAGTACAACCTTTAGGATACTTAGAGTTTAGCTATCTGCTATTGAACGCGGCAGGAGTTATAACCGATTCGGGCAATGTTGCCGAAGAAGCTACCTTTACTAATGTTCCGTGTGCTACACTGAATAGTTATACCGAGCATATTGAAACCGTGAAACAAGGCACGAATGTACTTGTGGGCGAAGATGCACAGAAACTTCGTACTGCTGTTTCTGATATGGTTAGTGGCAAATGGAAGACTGCAACAATTCCCGACAGATGGGACGGGCGTTCAGCCGAACGCATTATTCAAACCCTTATTGATTTTGTGAAATAAACAAAATAGAAAGCGAATATGCCACAATCGACATATTCGCTTTTTACATATTATGCAGTACATTTACAGACTATCTTGTGCGTGCATATACGGTAAGTATATTGTTCTTTAAGATGTGTGCGTGTGTTTATCGTAATACCATAGTTCTATGCTGTTGATAATGTTCTGCCAAAGAATGTAGCAACCCGGACCAACAGACGATAACGGATTAAGATAGGTAAAGGCAATCCAAATAGCGAATGTAGTGTTTTTCTGTCCCAAAGCTTGTCCAGCTTCGATAGTTTTTCCAAAAAAACGACCTATAAACCTACCGATGGCAAACTGTGCCAAGCAAAGCAGTAAGCCCACAAGAGCAATGAAGACGAGAAACAAGATAGTTGTATCGGCATGAATAATGTTCTTCACTGTGGTTCCCGTTACTATAGTAAGTGTAAAAGCCCAGAAATAAAAGCCAAGATTGTTCATACGTACAATCCATTTATAAAGCGGTTGCAACATACGCCAGTGTTTTGTGAAGTAAGCTACCAGTATTGGAGCAACCAGAATAAGGCAAACACGATTAAGAATAACAAGAAAAGAGTCGGCAAAACCTACATTCACATTAGGTTCTATCAGTGGAAAACAAATAGGAATAAGAGCTGCACAAATAAAGTTTGACAAGAAAGTGTAGGTTGTCATATCTTCTATGTTGCCACCTAACTTCTGTGTAACAATAGCAGCTGCCGATGCACAAGGACAAATAATGCACGCCAATATCGATTCCATAAGTATCAAACCATTTCCCCGCAATTTAAAGAAGAGTATGAAACCTACTGCAATGAACACAAACAACACCTGAAACACGCCTATCCACAGATGCCATTGAACAGGAATAAGTTTCCGAAAGTCTACTTTACAGAACGTTACATAAAGCATTAAAAACATACAGATAGGCAACAGAAAACCAAATATAGGTTCGAATACTTCTGCAGCAGGAGATAGCAGGGGTATAAAAGCAAACAACAAATAAACCACAGCCCCCATAGCTATAGCTACTGGCAACGTCCACTTCTTTATAATACTTATTAGTTCCACTTCTGTTTTGTCTGGTTTTAAGTGTATTCTTAGAAACTACTCCTCCACTTTCACCTTACTTTTATACAAGTCTTCAAGATTGATAGGTGCTACATCTTCTTGTTTCTTCTTTTGTTTTGCAGGCTTATCGTTTATTGGCAGTTGGGGCGTTTGTTTCTTTGCGTCTATTTTAGATGTCGTTATTATAGGTTTTGAATGTATGGAATCTATATATTTTTCGGTGTATATAGAATCCAACGGAACACTTGCCACTATGGCACGTAGGCTGTCTTCCACTGCCTTTGCACGGGCAATGCTGTCGATAGCTAACTTTTCGTTAATCTTAGCTTGACAGCCTTTGCGCATATTTATGGCTTGTGTTAGTCGCGCTTCCACATCAGGTATGCTTCTATATTTTCTGAAAAATTCTTCGCAACGTGCGTAGGCATCGCGTGCTTTCTCCCATTCTGAACCAAACATATAACACAATCCGAGCCGATAGTATATTTCTCCTTTCTCGTTATCGTAGCAAACAGCAAGTGCTTGTTCGTAAAAAGGAATGGCAAGTTTGTATTCCTGCAACTGAAAATGGCTCTCTGCATTGGCAAAATAATACACAGAGCGTTCGTGAGGAGCAAGCATAGTAAGGCGTGGTGTTACTTCGTCGAGATACTTCGTTGCACTTTTATATTCCCATTCGTTGTAATAGCACAAACCAATATAAGCACGAAAGCGGTCGTTCAGTTTGTATCGTTTATCTAATTGTTGAAAAATAAGCAATGCCTCGTGATACTTCTCCGAGTTGAAATATGCCACAGCTTTATCCAATAATACAGGGTCAGGATCGGTAGTTTGTGCAGATACCGACAAAATGGACAAGCACAGAAATGCCAAAATACAACATAAACGCTGCTTAAACACTGCAAGAGGGTTGCTTCTAAATATGTTATAGCTGCCAAGCAATTTTCTTAACCTCCTTATCTCCATATTTTATAACATCTAAGTCTATCAGTACAATGCCTTGTTTATGGTTTTCGTGTGTGTCGCCCATTGCAGTTTCAATATTCTTTAGCTGCTGCACAAAGTTGTTCTAACGATAGCGAAGTGGTGAAATGCGCAATACAATTTAAGTATTTATCCGACACAATACCAACAGGTTCTGTCCATTGTGGTTGCGTGAAAGTAATATCAGGAAACACTTCCTTCAGTCTTTCAAAAGCCTCTTTTATATGCAGTTTTTGTTCGGTATTTGAACCAAGTGCTATTGTTATCTCCATCTTTCTTATTAATAAAAGTTAGTACAATTATAAAAAACTCGCAGTATCAATAGTGCGAAACTCTCAGTTTCTCGGCAAAAACCCACAGTATCAATAGTACGAAACTCTCAGTTTCTCCGCAGAAACTCGCAGTTTCCACCGTATGAAACTTATAAAACCATAGTATGAAACAGTTTCTTTATACTAAGCTACCATACTTCTGCTCGCATCTTTTGGCTTGCAAAAGTACGTTATTCTGTTATATAAGGTGCGGTAAACAGCACATTATTTATAAAAAATAACAATTACGAATAAAAAACGTTCATACGTCTCTCACATACTCTTAAGTTTTTATTAACTTTGTAGCCACATTATATATATACTAGTATTTGTTGAATGAAAGAATTTGTTATATCAGAAGTCAAGGCTGAAACAGCTGTGCTTGTTGGTTTAATAACCAAAGAACAAGATGATTCCAAAACCAAAGAATACTTAGATGAATTGGAATTTCTTGCCGATACAGCAGGAGCCGTTACCGTTAAACGCTTTACACAGCGTGTTGGTGGACCAAATATGACATCGTATGTGGGTAAAGGAAAGCTTGCAGAGATAAAAGAATACATTAAACAGAAAGAAGATGAAGACGAACCTATTGGTATGGTAATCTTCGACGATGAGTTATCGGCTAAGCAATTAAGAAACATTGAAAACGAATTGCAAGTAAAGATACTAGACAGAACGTCTCTCATTCTAGATATATTTGCTATGCGTGCACAAACAGCCAATGCCAAAACACAGGTAGAATTGGCACAATACCGTTATATGTTACCACGCTTGCAACGTCTTTGGACACACCTCGAACGACAAGGTGGTGGTTCTGGTTCTGGCGGTGGTAAAGGATCGGTAGGTTTGCGTGGTCCTGGTGAAACCCAATTGGAAATGGACCGTCGTATAATTTTGCAACGTATGACTCTACTGAAACAACGTTTAGTAGAGATTGACAAACAGAAAATAACACAACGAAAGAACCGTGGACGTCTTATTCGTGTAGCTTTGGTAGGCTATACCAATGTGGGCAAATCGACCATTATGAATATGCTAGCCAAAAGCGAAGTGTTTGCCGAAAACAAGTTGTTTGCCACATTAGATACAACAGTGCGTAAAGTGGTGCTTCAGAATTTACCTTTTCTCTTAGCAGACACTGTAGGATTTATACGCAAATTGCCAACCGATTTGGTTGATTCGTTCAAATCAACACTCGACGAGGTGCGCGAAGCCGACTTATTATTGCACGTTGTAGATATTTCTCACCCCGATTTTGAAGAACAAATACAAGTAGTAACAGAAACATTAAAAGATTTAGATTGCGCCGAAAAACCATCAATGATAATCTTCAACAAGATAGATAATTATTCTTGGGAAGAGAAGGAGGAAGACGACCTAACACCAATGAATAAAAAAAATATATCGCTTACAGAATTGAAACGCACGTGGATGGCAAAACTAAACGATGATTGTTTGTTTATATCGGCAAAGCAAAAGGAGAACATCGATGAGTTTAGAGATGTTTTATATAAAAAAGTAAGAGAACTTCACGTGCAGAAGTATCCTTACAACGATTTCTTGTACAACACAGATGTTGAAGAAGGAATGCAATAAAATAATGTTTCATTTATTGTTTCAGAATAAATATGGTATACAGAGCACTAACCGACAGCGAGATTTCTATTCTTGAGAACAACAATTGTTGGGCTGAAGACTGGAGCAAAATAGAAGTGGCAGACGATGGTTTCCAACCTAAATACTTGCATCGTGTTATCTTCTATGGAGATATTCGTTTAGGAGCCTTTGAAAGAATGTTGAAGTTTCGAAGAATTTCTTTAAGCATTCTGGCATTAACGATGCTACTTTACGAAACGTAACCATAGGCAACAACTGTTTAATAGAAAAGATAGGAAACTATATAAACAACTATATTATAGGCGATGATTGTTTGATTGCTAACGTTTCGGTAATGGAAACAACCGAAGGTGCAACTTATGGGCAAGGCAATGTTATATCGGTATTGAATGAGGCAGGCGATGGAAACATCATTATGTTCCCTGAATTAAGTAGTCAGTTTGCTGCCCTTATGGTAAAACACTTTAAAGATAAGGTTCTTAAGAATGCTATTCGTAGATTAGTTTCAGAAGAAATAGCACGTCTAACACCAGCAGTTAGTACCATGGGGAACAATGTAAAGATAGTAAACTCTAAGGAGATAACAAATACAATCATTCACAACGACTGTGAGATATCTGGAGCGAGCAGACTTTCCGACTGTACCATTCTTAGTTCAGAACATGCTAATGTTTATATAGGTACAGGTGTTATCTGCGAAAACTCTATCATAAGCGAAGGCTCAAGTATTATTAATAGTGCTAAAATACAAGATTGTTTTATAGGCGAAACTTGTCATATTGCAAACGGCTTTACGGCTTCACAGAGTGTATTCTTTGCCAATTCGTATATGGCTAATGGTGAAGCATGTGCTGCTTTTTGCGGTCCTTTCTCTGTTTCGCATCATAAGAGCACACTTCTTATAGGAGGAATGTTTTCGTTCTACAATGCAGGTTCAGCCACAAACTTCTCAAATCACGCTTACAAGATGGGACCGTTGCACTATGGAATATTAGAAAGAGGGTGTAAGACCGCCAGTGGTAGCCATATAGTTATGCCAGCAACAATTGGTTCGTTTTCTGTTTGTTTCGGTAAAATAACCAATCACCCAGATACAACAGCATTTCCTTTCTCATATATCATTGCTTATAACGATAAACCTTGCATTGTTCCTGGAAGAAATATTGCAACTGTAGGACTCTATCGCGATATACGGAAATGGCATAAACGCGACTTACGTCCACAGGGAACACAGAAAAGTATCATTAATTTTGAGTGGCTATCGCCTTTCACAGCGTTTGAACTATTTAGAGGAAAACATAATCTAAAAATGCTGAAGAAAACCTGTGGTATAAATTCTGATAGCTATATATATAAAGGTTATACCATAAAAGCATCTAACCTGGATAAGGGTATTCGGCTATACGACATTGCTCTCCATATTTATATAGGAGAAATGCTAAAGAAAGCCAAGCTTTTGGATATATTCGATAAGCCTTTAGAACAAGACTCCATTAATGTATGGAACGATCTAGGAGGATTAATTCTACCAGATTTTGAAGAGCAACGCATACTTGAGGATATTAAGAGTGGTCTTTTAGAAACAATCGAAGACGTGAACGATCGTTTCAAAGAAATAAATGCAAACTATTACAGATATGCTTGGGACTGGACACGATTCCTTATTAAAAGTTGTTATGGTAGTAAAGAAATTACTGAAGATATCGAAGCACAAATTGTAAAAGACTATAACGATGCATTGAAAACGTGGATTAGCGAAATCCACAAAGATGCAGAGAAAGAATATAGTATGGGCGATATAGATAAAGACGTATTGGAGGCTTTCCTTGAAAAACTAGAACAAGAGAGTAATAATACAATAATCAATTAATAAAAAAATAAGTTAAACATTATGCTAAAGAACCTTTCTTTTAGAAATATAGGTTTGTCTTTGCTTCTACTTCTTGGTGTTGTAGGAATAAAAGCACAGATACGTACCTATGAAAGCGTGCCTAACGATCCGATGAAGACACGCATCTACACCCTAGACAATGGGCTGAAAATATATATCACTGTAAATAAAGAGAAACCACGTATCCAGACTTATATAGCTGTGCGTACAGGTAGTCGTAACGATCCTGCTGAAACAACAGGTTTGGCACATTATCTAGAGCACATTATGTTTAAAGGAACAGATAAATTTGGTACTTCTAATTACGAAGCAGAACGTCCTTACCTGAAACAAATAGAAACCTTTATGAAGAGTATCGTCATATAACAGACCCCGTGAAACGTAAAGAATGGTATCATAAAATAGACTCTGTATCTCAGATAGCTGCACAATACAATATACCTAATGAGTACGACAAGTTAATGGCTGCTATTGGAAGTCAGGGCACAAATGCTTATACCTCTAACGATGTTACTTGTTATGTAGAGAATATACCAAGTAATGAAATAGATTCTTGGGCAAAAGTGCAAGGCGACCGTTTCCAAAATATGGTTATTCGAGGCTTTCATACAGAGCTTGAAGCTGTATATGAAGAGTATAATATGGGGTTAACAAGCGATGGAAGAAAGCTATTTACAGCTTTAATGGCAAAGCTTTTCCCTAATCACCCATACGGTACACAGACAACAATTGGTAGAGGCGAACATTTGAAGAATCCTTCTATCACAAATATTATGAACTATTATCACCGATACTATGTGCCAAATAATATTGCTATATGTTTATCAGGCGATCTTAACCCAGACGAGACTGTAGCTACCATTGAAAGTATTTTGGAAACTGGAAAAAGAGTGAAACTCTAAGTATTCCTCAATATGGTGCCCAACCTAAGTTTACACATCCAGTAGATACTACTGTAGTAGGTTTGGAAGCTGAAACTGTTTATTTGGGTTGGAGAGGTGAAAGAGGTAACTCGTTACAATGCGATACACTCAATATTATTAGTAATTTGTTGAGTAACGGACATGCAGGTCTTTTCGATTTAGATTTGAATCAAACTATGAAGGTTCAATCTGCTGGTGCAGGTTTCTCAGATTTAACAGACTACTCGATGTTTATTGCATTGGGTACACCTAAGAAAGGACAGACTTTGCAAGAGGTTCGCAATTTATTGCTTGCCGAAATAGAGAAGTTAAAAAAAGGAGAATTCTCTGACGACTTGCTACCTTCTGTTATAAACAACTACAAACGCAGTTATTATAAAAATCTCGACAACAATCAGTTCCGAGCAAAGGCTTTTGTAAATGCCTTCATTAATAATGTTGATTGGAAGCAGGAAGTTGGACAACTTGACCGTATTTCAAAGATGACAAAAGCAGAAATAGTTAGCTTTGCAAATCGTTTCTTCACAAATGGTTATGCCGCAATCTATAAAGTGCAGGGAACAGACACGACAATACATAAGGTTGATAAACCAAATAACGCCAATCCCAACAAATAACGATAAACATTCTACTTTCTTACAAACAATAGTAAATAATAAGGTAGAACCTATCAAACCCGTATTTGTTGATTTCAAGAAAGACCTTACTAAGGGTATGACAAAGAAAGGATGGCCTATACTTTATAAACAGAATACACAAGACGACTTATTTACACTCTACTTGCAAATTCCTTTTGGAAAAGAAAGCGATATATTACCGACTTATGCAAAAATGTATCTCGACTATCTTGGTACTGATAAGATGACCAATGCACAAATAAAACAAGAACTGTATAAGTTAGCTTGCGACTACGATATTGAACAATCAGAAGATGAGACCTACTTCTATATGACAGGTTTGAACGAAAATCTTCCAAAAGCTTTAGCTCTTATAAATTATGTAATTGACAATGCAAAGGTAGATAAAGCTGCTTACAATGCTGCTGTAGATTTACTTATTAAATCGCAAAAAGATAATAAGGCAGACCAAAAAGGCAACTTTAGAGCTTTACAAAATTATGGTATGTATAGCCCATATAACTCTACACGTAATATTTTGAGCGAACAGCAGCTGAAGAGTATGGACCCACAAAAACTATTGAACGTACTTAAAAACTTGAAGAACTACAAGCAAACAGTACTCTACTATGGTCCATCATCTATAAAAGATATTGATAATCTTTTGGCTAAGACTTTCAAAACAGCTAAGAAGTTTGCACCATTGCCAAAGGAAAAACGTTATACTCTGCAAACAACACCTCAAAACGAAGTTATTATCGCACCTTACAACGCAAAGAACATCTATATGGTTCAATTCCATAACGAAAATAAGGAATGGAATCCTAACGATGCTGCAAAGATTTCACTCTTCAACGAGTACTTTGGTGGTGGTATGAATGCTATTGTGTTCCAAGAAATGCGCGAGGCTCGTGCATTAGCATATACAGCCAGCGCAAGCTATCACATGCCAAATCGTTTGGGCGATAAAGATTACTTCAACACATTCATAATCACACAGAATGATAAGATGATGGACTGTATCGCACAGTTTAACGAACTTCTCAATAATATGCCTGTACGACTAGCTAATTTCGATTTGGCTAAGCAGAACTTATTGAAGAGTCTTGCTTCTACTCGTACAACCAAGTTCTCTATTCTTTCTGCTTATATGAATGCACAAAAGATGGGTTTAAATTGTACATTGAGCGAAAAGATATATAACGATTTACCCAGTGTAACATTCGATGATATTATCAACTTCGAAAAAACTAATATAGGCCATAAAACATTCAAGTATCTTATCCTTGGAGATGAGAAAGAACTTGATATGAAAGCTTTAGAGAAGATAGCTCCTATAAAGCGTGTTACAACAGAAGAAATCTTTGGATATTAAGTTAGCATAATAATTATCTAGCTTAGTTACGCCTAAAACGTAAGTTCGAAGCAACAACAGATTAAAATATTAATAGAAACCTGACACCATGAAGTGTAAGACAATAATGCCTTATAACATGATGTCAGGTTATTTTTAAAAACATTATGACTGAATTTAAGTATGCCCCAATGTTTCAATTGGGAAAAGATGAAACAGAGTACAGACTGGTTTCTAAAGAAGGAATTACAGTAGCGAACTTTGAAGGAAAAGAGATTGTAAAGGTAGCACCAGAAGCATTAACATTATTGGCACAAGAGGCATTTCACGATTGCGAATTTTATCTACGTCGTGCACACAATAAGCAGGTTGCCGCTATTCTAAACGATAATGAGGCTTCTGAAAACGACAAGTATGTTGCACTCCAGTTCCTTCGCAATGCCGAAACAGCTGCAAAAGGAGTTTTACCTTTCTGCCAAGATACTGGAACTGCTATTATTCATGGCGAAAAAGGTCAGCAGATATGGACAGGATACGAAGACGAAGAGGCTCTTTCGCGTGGTGTATTCAATACGTTTACACAAGAAAGTTTGCGCTATTCTCAAAATGCCCCACTTACTATGTTCGACGAAGTGAACACCAAATGCAACCTTCCTGCACAGATTGATATCGAAGCAACCGAAGGTGCAGAATACAAATTCGTAATGGTGGCGAAAGGTGGAGGCTCTGCAAATAAGACCTACTTCTATCCAATGACTAAGGCTACTATTCAGAACGAGGGTACACTCATTCCTTTCTTAGTAGAAAAGATGAAGACTTTAGGTACAGCTGCCTGTCCTCCATATCATATCTGCTTTGTTATTGGTGGAACATCAGCTGAAAAGAATTTGCTCACTGTCAAGCTTGGAAGTATCAAATACTACGATGCACTCCCTACAACTGGCGATGAAACAGGTCGTGCATTTCGTGATATCGAATTAGAAAAGAAACTTCTCGAAGAAGCACATAAAATTGGACTCGGTGCACAGTTTGGTGGCAAGTATCTTGCACACGATATTCGCATCATTCGTCTGCCACGCCACGGTGCCAGCGTTCCTATCGGTATGGGTGTATCTTGCTCTGCCGATCGCAATATAAAGGGCAAAATCAATAAAGATGGTATTTGGTTGGAGAAGTTAGATACTAATCCTGGTGAACTTATTCCTGAAGAGTATCGTAAGCCTGGTGAAGGAAGTAAGGGTATAGAAATCGACTTAGACAAGGGCATTGATGCTGTGCGTTCCGAACTTACTAAATATCCCGTCTCTACTCGTGTAAGCCTGAAGGGAACTATTATTGTAGCACGCGATATTGCACACGCAAAACTCAAGGCTCGTCTCGATGCAGGAGAACCATTGCCACAATACATCAAAGATTATCCAGTATTGTATGCTGGTCCTGCAAAAACACCAAACGGACTACCTTGTGGTTCTATGGGACCTACAACTGCCAACCGTATGGATCCATACGTAGATGAATTCCAAGCTAATGGCGGATCGCTTGTTATGATTGCTAAAGGTAATCGTACGCAAGTGGTTACCGATGCTTGTAAGAAGCATGGTGGTTTCTATCTTGGTACAATAGGTGGTGTAGCTGCCGTATTATCGCAAAGTAGCATCAAGAGTATAGAGTGTGTGGAATATCCTGAACTTGGTATGGAAGCCGTTTATAAAATTAAGGTAGAAGACTTCCCTGCATTTATTCTTGTAGACGACAAAGGAAACGATTTCTTTAAGCAACTGAAACCTTGGACAGGCTGCCCAAAGAAATAAATAAACTAAATTATTAACTGTGAGGGTATATCGATGACTCAATTCGATATACCCTCTTTCAGTCATCTTAAATTCATCTTCGTGTCGAAATTTTCTTTATTCGTATCAAAATAATTAGAACCTTTATAATACTGTGTTGGCTTCGGGAACAATTAAATAGAAAATCCTTGCAGATGATAGCATCACAAATAAGCTACTTGCAAGCATGCTTGAATCTCCAAATATCAGGTGTACATTGCTAAAAGTTTAGCCACTTTGGTAGAAAACTTCTTGATGTACATCTGCTTGCTACCGAAAAAATGTTCACGCTTGCCGGAATTGTGCCTACAGTGCGAAGCTACTGGGTTTTCCTTTCCTCAGTTATAAAAAAGTTATCTACTGTCAGTTGCGATTCCTTAACAATACATTAAAAGCAAAAAGGAATGAAAACTTCTATTTTATTTTGACGAACGTTCGAATTAGCGTACCTTTGCGATGTTTTAGTAATACAAACAACAAGGATAAGTGCATTTGAATGCTAAAACAATAGGAAAAGAACTAACAACAAAATAATAGGAACAATATGAAATGTAGGAATTGCCATACAGAAGTGAATGAAAACGAGCAGCAATGTACTAATTGTGGTGCACCTTTACACAACGACAACGACGAACCCACTATTGGTCGTGGACTGGTAATATTCATAGTTATTGGTACTATCTTCCTTGTAGGCTTCGGATTTTTCTATTATTTCAACCACATGCACGACCCTAAATATACACTTACTTCAATAGAGCCTGACTCTAACTTGGCAGAAAAGAATGCTGTAAAGCTGGACACGATTGCTCTTGATACGCTTAACAAAGATTCGTTAGACAAAGAGGAAGCAAAGCAAGCCGAAAAGGTGCTTAACAGTATTCGAGGGAAACGAAACAAACATAACAGCAGGAGCAACAAAGAAGAACAAGACGAAGAAGTGGCTCCTGTAACTGTTCCTTCCAACCCAGAGGGTGGCAACACTACACCCGATGTTGCACCTATTGCGCCTACTGTTTCGAAACCACGTGTAGAGAAAATAGAAGTGAAATAGTTGTAGTACGCAAAAGAAGCATTTAAACAATTATATCCAGAACTATACAACGTCCGTTTTCTACCCGAAAGCGGACGTCTTTATTTCCAATGTCATACCGTAAACACGATTGGAATTATGCTGATAGTGCGGACGAGGGTCTTGAGCAAGTACTTCCGACAATGCCTTTATTTCGTCGTGATTAAAGAAATTGCCTATGTTGTCGGGCAATTCTACATCTAAAGATTGCCAAATGCTTGAATCGGTATATCCACCACGTGCTTCTACATGTGCATCGGCGTATGGCAAATAAGGTTTTACATCGTATATAGGTGTTCCGTCCATAAGGTCGGCTCCCGAAACTTCTATGACACCATTTTTGCCAATATTTACTATGCGCACCGACGACAAGCCCAAACCATTAGGGCGATAGGACGAGCGAGAAGCAAACACCCCTACCCTTTCGTTGCCTCCCAAACGTGGTGGACGCACCATAAGGTTGTCGTTCTTGTTCCATTTCTTGCCACCAACAGGCTCGTTAGCCGAGAAACCCCATATCAACCAAATATAATCGAAGCCTTCCAAGCCACGCAAAGCATCTGCATTGCTGAACTTTGGTTCAAACACAATGTGTCCTCGCAGTTCGCTAACTAAGCCACTCTGGCGTGGAATGCCAAACTTTGTGGTAAACGGGGAGCGAAAATAGGCTATAGGTTCTATTTCTTTCATAGCACAAAATTACATAAAATATGTACAATATTAGGCAACTATGCCTGAATTAATGGTGATTTTATTGACAGTTAGTAGTGCCTTTGCTATTTTTTACTTATCTTTGCGACTGTTTTAGGCTGAAGCATACAATGCTACAACAAAGCTTTACCTTAAGAATAACATACAACTAAAGATATGGAAAATAAAGAAAAACAAAACATTGAACTTCCTGAGAACGCCTTTCGTGAACTGAAAGAAGGCGAGGAGTATCAACCTGTGATGAGCCCTAATAAGGTTTATCCAGAAGTAAGTACGTGGTCTGTAACTTGGGGATTAGTAATGGTTGTGCTGTTTTCGGCAGCTGCTGCCTACTTAGGTCTTAAAGTTGGACAGGTATTCGAGGCAGCCATACCAATTGCCATTATAGCCATTGGTATGTCGTCGGCAACTAAACGCAAGAATGCATTGGGCGAAAATGTCATTATTCAGAGCATTGGTGCTTGTTCGGGTGCTGTTGTTGCAGGCGGTATCTTCGTAATACCTGCCATTTATATGCTCGATTTACAAGCTGGCTTCTTTCAAATATTCATTGCAGCAGCATTAGGTGGCATTTTAGGAATACTCTTCTTAATACCCTTCCGCAAGTATTTTGTTAAGGAACAGCACGGCAAATATCCTTTCCCAGAGGCTACAGCCACAACACAGGTGCTTGTGAGTGGCGAGAAAGGTGGCAGCCAGGCGAAACCATTGTTGCTTGCTGGTTTGGTGGGTGGTCTTTATGACTTCAGCGTGGCTACATTTGGCTGGTGGAACGAAACCGTTACAAGCCGTATGATTGGTTTTGGCGAAACCATTGCCGACAAGGCAAAGCTTGTATTCAAGGTAAATACAGGTGCTGCTGTTTTGGGTTTGGGCTACATTATTGGTTTAAAAATATGCCTTCATTATATGTATGGGGTCGCTCACTATATGGTGGGTAGTTGTTCCAGGCATGGCACTTATATTTCCAGACACTATACTGAACCAATGGGACGCAAGTATTGTTACCACAGTTGGCAGCATGTCGGCAGAAGAGATTTTCAAGAACTATGCTCGTTCTATTGGTATTGGTGGTATTGCAATGTCGGGCATTATTGGCATTGTAAAGTCGTGGGGCATTATTAAAAAGTGCTGTTAGCTTAGCTTCAAGAGAGATGAAGGGCAAAGGAGCAAGTCAAGAAGAAGCGATAAGAACACAACGCGACATTTCGTTTAAGATTATTGCATTTGGCAGTATTATTACTTTAATAATTATCTTCTTATTCTTCTACTTTGGTGTAATGCAATTCAACTTAATACACACTGTTGTTGGTATCTTGCTGGTTGCAATAATTGCTTTTCTCTTTACAACGGTTGCAGCAAATGCCATTGCCATTGTGGGTTCAAACCCTGTATCGGGTATGACTCTAATGACTCTTATTTTGGCGTCTGTTGTAATGGTAGGTGTTGGACTGAAAGGCAATTCGGGTATGTTGGCAGCATTGCTTATGGGTGGTGTTGTATGTACAGCCTTGTCGATGGCAGGTTCGTTTATCACCGACCTGAAGATTGGTTATTGGCTCGGTACCACACTAAGAAGCAGGAAACGTGGAAGTTCCTTGGCACCATTGTATCGGCAGCAACCGTTGCAGGTGTAATGATTGTGTTGGACAAGACTTACGGTTTCAATTCAGGACAGTTGGCAGCACCGCAGGCTAACGCTATGGCTGCTGTTATTAAACCATTGATGAGCGGACAGGGTGCACCTTGGATTCTTTACGGTATAGGTGCTGTCCTTGCATTGGTGTTAGACCGTTGCAAGGTGCCTGCACTGGCTTTCTCGCTTGGTATGTTTATTCCTATTCAGCTGAATATTCCTCTAATTATAGGTGGTGCGGTGAACTGGTATGTTACAACTCGTTCTAAGGACGAACAAATTAACAAGCTACGTGCCGATAAAGGAACACTTATTGCATCGGGCTTTATTGCGGGCGGTGCACTTATGGGTGTTGTTTCGGCACTGATTAAGTTCTTTGGTGTTGAGTTCGACCATGCTGCATGGTGGCAGAACCATCTTTCTGAACTTCTCGCACTTGTTGCTTACACAGCTCTGATACTCTACTTTATCACGGCAACAAAAGTTTCTGACAAAGACAAAGAAGCGTAGAGACATTCAGTAAATAACGAAAGATAGAAGGCGTGTTCAATATTGAGCACGCCTTTTTTATTTGCGTTCATTAGTAGTCTAAGTTTGCAATATTATCTGTTGCAGATGAGATGGTGTTGGGTATTCGTGGATATGGGCACGATGAATAGGCTCCCTACACCTAAGGAATGCACGATGCGAACGGCTTACGAACAACAAACAAACACCCTTCGAACGGTTTGCAAATATTCTTAATATAGGGACGCTTGGTATGAGCGTCTACACAGTTAGGTGTGAATTACGGATTAGTTAGGTGTGAATAACTGACGATTCGTAAATGGTTGGCAACCGTTTATGTTGCAATTAACTTGTATTTCATTGCCGATTAAGTGATGCTGATTGTATCAATTTGCAGAGAAAGTGCATTGATTTCGTGGCCTAACAGACCTTACAAACTGAGCAAAGCTTATAAGTTATACACAAAAAACTTATAAGTTATAATTAAAAAGCTTATAAGCTATCTATAAAAAGCTTATAAGCTATTTGCAGAAAGCTTATAAGCTATTTGAGAAAAACTTATAAGCTATTTAGGAAAAGCTTATAAGCTTTTTGCAATTAGATAAGTGTCTGCAGTAGTTTTAGCAGAAGATATAATTCGGCTTGGTATAAAAACACGCTATGCAAACCATAATTGGAGCGATTAACATAGCACATATCAACTATTTCGCTCTTTTATTCTAATTAGAACATTATTTTGCCATTTATCGCTTCGTTTTTTGTATTTTTGCAATCGTATGCATAAAGGTAAAGATAACTATACGTTCCTTACAGCGGAACCAATTCATAAGGTTGTGATAACAATGGCTGTACCTACCATAATTTCGATGTTGGTAACCAGCTTGTACAACATTGCCGACACTTATTTTGTGGGACAAATAAACACGCAAGCTACGGCAGCCGTGGGCATTGTGTTTTCGGTGATGTTCTTCATACAGTCGTTTGGTTTCTTCTTCGGACATGGGTCGGGAAACTACATTTCACGCGAATTGGGTGCAAAACGCCACAATAATGCCATACGTATGGCATCGAATGGTTTCTTCTTTTCGTTCGCATTTGGTATAGTAATTATGATTATAGGGCTACTTAATCTTAAGCCACTATCGGTTTTATTAGGAAGCACGCCAACCATTTTGCCCTATACCGAGAAATATTTAGGTGTTGTGTTGCTCGGAGCTCCATTCTTAACATCATCGCTCACGCTGAACAACCAGATGCGTTTGCAAGGCAATGCCACTTATGCAATGTATGGCATTGTGGTGGGGGCAGTATTGAATGTTGCGCTCGACCCACTTCTTATTTTCACCTTCAATATGGGAATAACGGGTGCAGCCATTGCAACCGTAGTTGGACAGATAGTTTCGTTTATCATTCTTTTCTATATGGCTCGGCAGGGAGAGAACATCGGAATATATCTTAAAAACTTCGCTCCGTCGTGGAATGCACTTAAAGAAATTTTCTTAGGAGGTAGTCCATCGCTGTCGCGTCAGGGCTTAGCGTGCTTGGCAACAATGTCGTTAAACATAGCAGCAGCCCATTATGGCGACGAAGCTATTGCGGCAATGAGCATAGTTACACGTATATCAATGCTTGTGCTTGCAACAGTTATTGGGCTGGGACAAGGGTTTCAACCATTATGTGGTTTCTGTTACGGCGCAAAACTTTACGACAGATTGAGAGAAGGCTATATGTTTACCGTTAAAACGGGCACACTCTTCTTGCTCGCTTGCACCATTATAGGCTGGATTTTCAGTGGGTCGCTCATCGAATTGTTCCGCAACGATGCCAAAGTTATAAGCATAGGCGTTGTTGCTCTGCGTTGGCAACTGTGCACTTATCCGTTCAATGCAGCAATAGTTGTAAGCAATATGCTATCGCAAACCTGCCGAAAGCCGTGGCGAGCTAACTTCTTGGCAGCAGCACGACAGGGACTCTTCTTCATTCCTTTAATATTTATACTCCCACAATTTTTCGGACTTTTAGGCGTGGAGATGTGTCAAGCAGTGAGCGATACTTTCTCGCTGTTGGCAACAATCCCAATAATGATTTATACTTTCAGAGAATTTAAGAAAGAACAAATAGAGTTTAATCAACAAAAAAACAATTAGATTATGGAAAATAGATTATTCACAGTAAATGGTATGCGTTGCGAACATTGCAAGGCAAGTGTAGAAAAACGCAATAAAAGAAATAGCAGGTGTAGAAACTGCAGAAGTAGACTTAGCAAACAAAACAGTAAAGGTTTCGTACGACAGCAATTTGGTAAGTCCCGACAAAATAAAAGCGGCAGTAGATGCAATAGGTCGCTTCGAACTAATTTTATAAGAATTATAAGGAGAAAGAAAAATGAAAAGGACCATTCCAGTAATAGGTATGGCATGTTCGGCATGTTCTGCCAATATAGAGAAGAAACTAAATAGCTTAAACGGAATAACGTCGGCTTCAGTGTCGTTACCATCGCGTTCAGCATTAGTAGACTTCAATCCAGACGAAGTTTCGCTGACAGATATGAAAGCAGCTATCAACGCAATCGGCTACGATCTTGTTATTGAAGAAGGAAGATCGGCAGTTGAAATAGAAAAACGAGCTTACACACTTTTAAAGCGTAAAGCTATTCTATCGTGGATATTTGCCATTGGCGTTATGGCTATATCAATGCATTGGATTAATTTTGGGAATAACAATACCAGCAATCAGGTGGCTTTGCTTGTTGCGCTGGGCAATATGCTGTATTGTGGCAAACAGTTCTATGTTTCGGCATGGAAACAGCTAAAGAATGGTTTGGCAAATATGGATACACTTGTTGCCTTGTCTACTTTAATAGCTTTCCTATTCAGTGTTTTCAATACATTCTGGGGAGAATCCGTGTGGAGCAGTAGAGGAATTATGTGGCATACATATTTCGATGCGTCAGTAATGATTATCACCTTTGTGCTTACAGGTAAACTTTTGGAAGAAAAAGCCAAAGACGGAACCGCATCGTCTATTAGAGAGATGATGGGAATGACACCTAAGACAGCACATATTGTAGATGGCGACAAGGTAGAAGAAGTGCCAATATCTACAATTGAAGTAGGCGATTTGCTGGAAGTCCGTACGGGAGAGAAAATTCCTGTAGACGGAGAAGTGGTTTGGGCAGAAAGTTTTATGACTCCAAATGCAGCTTACATTGACGAAAGTATGATTACGGGCGAGCCTAATCCGGCAAAGAAGGAAAAAGGCGATAGAGTTTGGCAGGCACTATTCCAAATCAAGGAAAATTAAGAATGCGTGCTCGCCAAATAGGGAAAGACACTATGTTAGCACAAATTATACGTATGGTTCAAGAAGCACAGGGTTCTAAAGCTCCTGTTCAACGCATCGTAGATAAAGCAGCATTGGTGTTCGTTCCTGTTGTTTCAACAATAGCTCTCGTTACTTTCTTAGCTTGGTGGATTATTGGAGGTAATGCTTATTTGCCACAAGCCATCTTATCGGCAATTGCAGTGTTGGTAATTGCTTGTCCATGTGCAATGGGATTAGCCACACCAACAGCACTAATGGTAGGTATAGGTAAGGCTGCCGAAGAACAAATACTGATAAAAGATGCTTCGGCATTAGAAAACTTGCGCAAGATTAATGCGCTCGTAACTGATAAAACGGGCACACTAACCATACCAAACAAAAACATAGACTTCACCAAATCGGATAATCTGGCTTTAGAAGAACGCGAAACTCTAAAACCAAATGCACGCAAAGCAATGGAGACATTGCAAAAAAATGGTGTGGAAGTCTATATGATGAGTGGAGACAAGGAAGAAGCGGCTAAATATTGGGCAGAAAAAGCAGGAATAAAACATTATCAAAGCAAAGTTCTGCCACAAGACAAAGAGAACTTAGTTAGACGTTTACAAGCAGAAGGAAAACATGTTGCAATGGTTGGCGATGGTATAAACGATACGCAGGCATTGGCTTTAGCTGATGTTAGCATTGCGATAGGAAAAGGAACTGATGTTGCAATGGACGTTGCGCAAATTACACTTATGGGCGACGATCTTCGTACCTTACCAGAGGCATTACAATTAAGCCGTCGCACTGTACGTATGATTTGGGAAATCTGTTTTGGGCGTTTATATATAACATTGTTTGTATTCCGCTCGCAGCTGGTGTATTATACATATTTGGCATTGACTGGCAAATAACTCCATCTTGGGCAAGTGCTTTAATGGCTTTCTCAAGTGTTAGCGTTGTTCTAAATAGTTTACGCTTAAAGTTGATGAAATAAACACACAAACTCTCAGTATCTAAACTGCACTGTTTGTAGTGCATATATAATAAAAGGTGGACTCTTCTTACAAAGGTCCACCTTTCTTTATTAGTTTTATTTATAGAGCGTTTTATCTGTTGTTTTTACTTTGCATAAGATACACTGCGTATTTCGCGAATAACCGTAATTTTAACTTGTCCAGGATAAGTCATTTCGTTCTGAATCTTTTCAGCTATCTCTGTACTTAATTGTTCGCTTTGTGCATCGTCCATCTTATCGGCGCCCACAATAACACGTAGTTCTCTACCTGCTTGTATAGCATAAGTTTTTGTTACACCTGGATAGCTCATAGCAATTGCCTCTAAATCGTTCAAACGTTTTATATAAGCCTCTACTATTTCGCGACGAGCACCTGGACGAGCACCAGAAATTGCATCACAAACTTGCACAATTGGCGCAATAAGACTGGTCATTTCTGTTTCGTCGTGGTGAGCTGCTATAGCATTACAAATTTCAGGTTTTTCTTTATATTTTTCAGCAATACGAGCTCCATATAATGCGTGAGGAAGTTCGGTCTCTTCATCGGGTACTTTTCCTATATCGTGCAATAGTCCGGCACGTTTTGCTTTCTTAGGATTTAATCCAAGTTCGCTTGCCATTATACCACAAAGATTTGCAGTTTCTCTTGCATGTTGCAAAAGATTTTGTCCGTATGATGAACGATACTTCATTTTTCCAACAATACGAATTAGTTCTGGATGCAAACCGTGGATACCTAAATCGATTGCCGTACGTTTTCCTGTTTCAATTATCTCGTTGTCTAATTGTTTTTTCACTTTAGCAACTATTTCTTCTATACGTGCTGGGTGAATACGTCCATCAGAAACTAATTGGTGAAGGGCCAAACGACAAATTTCGCGACGAACAGGATCGAAACCTGAAATAACAATTGCTTCAGGTGTATCATCTACTACAATTTCTACACCTGTAGCTGCTTCGAGTGCACGAATGTTTCTGCCTTCTCTACCAATAATTCTACCTTTTACTTCATCGTTTTCAATGTGGAAAACACTAACAGAATTTTCTATTGCTGTTTCTGTTGCAACACGTTGAATTGTTTGAATAACAATTTTCTTTGCTTGTTGATTTGCGTTTAGCTTTGCTTCGTCAACAATTTCATTAATATATGATGCTGCATCGAGTTTTGCTTGGTCTTTCAAACTCTCAACAAGTCGGTTTTTCGCTTCGTCTGCGCTCAAACCAGAGAGTTCTTCAAGTTTTGCACGCTCTAACTCTTTTTGTTTTTCTAACTCTTGTTCCTTTACCATCAGCAACTTTTTCTCGTTATCTACACGTTGTTGCTGCTGTTCTATTTCTTGCTTGCGGCGATTTATTTCGTCTAACCGCTGATTTAGCGTAATTTCTTTTTGCTTTAAGCGGTTTTCATTCTGCTGAAATTTATGATTTCGCTGTTGTACTTCCTTTTCTAATTCGCTTTTCTTATTTAAGAACTTTTCTTTTACCTCGAGTAGTTTTTTCTCCTTCAATACCTCAGTATCTCTTTCGGCTTTTGCCATAGATTCTTTGTATTGTTTATCGATTATGTAACGGAATGTAGCATAACCAATTATACAACCTACTGCGAGACAACCGAGGGCTACTATTATTGTTATAAAACTCATCTAAAATTATTTCTATATATTATTTTTATCTTGGTTATTTTTTTAAAGCTTCTTCTATCTCTGCAGTGAGTTTACCAAGAACATCTGTGAATGGAGCTGTATCGTTGAGTGCACCTTCTTTTTTGTAATGAAGCGTTATATCCAACATAGCCATATATAGTATGTCTTTATCGCTTTTTTTACCTTTAAAATAGGTGGAATATGTATTTACAGTATCTGTTATAAGTTTAGAAGCAGCTCGATAATATTCTTCGTCTTCACGAGGAATATTTACCGATAGTTCAGTATCGTATACATGTAACCTTATATGTAATTTATCGTCAGCCATTCTTTCTGGTTATTTCTCACTAATGAGTGTGATGCACTTATTTACATCTCGGATAAGTTTTGATATACGTTTCTGAGCATTTTCCATATCGCTATCAGAAATTTCTATCATCTTAGCCATTTTCAATGAATTATAGTCGTTTCGTGCTTGTTTTAGTTGTGCTTCGAGCTTTTCTATCTCTTTTTCACGTTGGTCCACTAATTCATACAAGTCGTTGTTTTCCTTTTTCATTTCTTCATATTGAAGAATCATTTGTCTAACACGAGTCGCAAAAGTATTTAGGGCCTTTTCATTCGCATTCATTTTCTATATCATTTTGGCTACAAATTTACGTTAAAGTTTTAATTTAACAAAATTTTTCGCTTAATTATTTTCTTTTCTCAACAATACAAAGCTATGTCTTTGCTGTTACATCGGCATTTTGTTTGGGTTCTTTTTTGGCTAATAAAACTATTTGATAGACAAATTCTGTAGCCCATTTCTGCGAAAATCCAAGCCGTTGTGATAGTTGGCGAACCGACAATACTGTTTTAACAACACCTGGATCGCTATAATCGTTCTTATTATATATATCGTTTACAGTTTTCTCCGTCATACTATAAATAAGCTTCTTAAAGAAACCAGGCATACGCAATTTAAATTTCATTAAGTTGCCTATTAACATCATTAAATCTTGTGTATAAGCTTGGAATTGATAAAGATAACCTTGCGCATCTTGCACTTTTTTGCATTGTTTTTTTATACTATTATCTATTTCATCAAAAAACAAATCGCTAGTACCATACAAGTTTTTCATTGTTTTCTTTACACTATTCTTCTCTCCTACTCCTAATTTATTATTAACAGTTGGAACTCGGAAAGTTTGCTTATAAGTACGGAGGTCTGGTAACATTGACAGGTTGGTTATTCCTAATCGAGAGGCAAGAACTGCCTGAAAATATACACGAACTAATGTCATATAGTCGTTCATTCCACCAACTTTTTCCTGGTCTTCGTTATTTCTATTAAATATTTTCGAAAATATTCCCATTTTAATCTATAAATAATTTTGATTAATAATTGAGCCATTGCTCTTCGTGCGTGCAAAGTTAAGAAAATAAAATAAGATTGGGACATATAACTTGTTTTTTTTAGTTGATAATTCACCCTATCCACATTCATTAGAATTAGCTAAATTAAACAAAAAAATGGAACATTAGAGAATATGTGTATTGTTTGATTGCTAAACAAACTGTTTATTTTTTTGTGGTGAAATATAGCAAACTACATTATCAAAAAAATGAATCAACAAAATAATTACAAGAAAAATAGAAGCGGTTTGAGAGCAATCTCTTTATAAAATTAATGAATACATTGCAATCTAACCTTCTATGAGGGCTTTACAAAAATTTTACCATCTTAAACAGAGTCTAATTTAATACAACTAATAATAGAATGTTTCACTTGCATTTTACAGCTATTTAGCAAATAAATCAATCGTATCTAAATATGAAAAAAATAAGTAAAAATACAGTTTCATAAACCACTTATTACCAGATATTTATATAGTATTCTCATTTTATAATAAAAAAATAAAAAAATTATAATAAGAAAAACAAGAAAAAAATATAATTAGAAATTAGAGAAACAATAATAAGAAAAAAATGAATATATATAAATGTATCATATATTTTTAGAATATTTGAGATAAAAAGGTACATATAATAACATTTTTTTATTGTAGATGCCTTGAATATCAATTTTATTGATTACCTTTGCGAACAAAAAAACAGAATAACTCGGAATTGGAATAAAAGGTGATAACTATTTGCAAGTAACTATTGGAATGTTTCAACGAGATGTGAAGATTGAGAAAAAGCATATTATTTGCCTATTCTAACCGAGTATAACTTCAATATAATAAAGCACTTAAAAAATACGAATATGAAAGGTATCGTTTTAGCAGGAGGCTCAGGCACACGTCTTTATCCTATTACTAAAGGCATTAGCAAACAGTTAATACCTATTTACGATAAGCCAATGATTTATTATCCTATTTCTGTATTAATGCTTGCAGGTATAAAAGAAATATTGATAATATCAACTCCATACGATTTACCAGGTTTTAAGCGACTCTTAGGTGATGGACATGAATTAGGCGTGAATTTTGAGTACGCAGAACAACCTTCTCCAGACGGATTAGCACAAGCATTTATTATTGGAGAGAAATTTATTGGAAACGATTCTGTTTGTTTAGTGTTAGGCGATAATATTTTTTATGGTGCAGGCTTTTCAGGTATGCTGAAAGAAAGCGTAAAAACAGCAGAAGAAGATGGTAAAGCTACTGTATTTGGCTATTTTGTGAACGACCCTGAACGCTATGGCGTAGCAGAATTTGATAAAAAAGGAAACTGTCTTAGTATTGAAGAAAAGCCCGAACACCCGAAAAGTAATTACGCTGTTGTAGGATTATATTTCTATCCTAATAGTGTTGTGGAAATTGCAAAGAATATAAAACCTTCAGCACGAGGAGAATTAGAAATAACCACTGTAAATCAAGAATATTTGGCAAAGCAAGAACTAAAAGTTCAAACACTGCAACGAGGCTTTGCATGGTTAGATACAGGTACGCACAATAGTTTATCAGAGGCAAGCACATTTATAGAATGTATAGAGAAACGTCAAGGTTTAAAAGTTGCTTGTTTAGAAGAAATTGCATATAAAAGAGGTTGGATAAATAACCAACAGCTAAGAGAAAATGCAGAACCAATGAAGAAAAACGAATATGGACAATATCTCCTTTGTCTTGCAGACGAAAACAATCAATAGAAGAATACTATTATGATAGAAGAAAATAAAAATATAGAAAAAGAATACGGTCAGGAAGAAAACGAAAAATCGTTTATAGATTTTCAGTTAATTTATCGTACTGTAATCCTAAATTGGTATTGGTTCATACTGTCTGTAATTATCTGTGTTGGTTTAGCTGCCATTTATTTGCGCTATACAACACCTACTTATCAGACTGTAGCAAAATTGCTTATTAAAGACCAAGACGATAACAAAAAATCGGGAATTAAATATTCGTCAAATCTTGGAACTATGTCTAATTCAGAAGGTATTGATAACGAAATAGAAATACTTGGTTCTAGATCAGTTGCTCAAGATGCAGTGCGCGACTTAAAACTTTATGTTAATTACATAACAAAAGGGCGACTTAAAACTATAACGCTCTATAGAGACCAACCACTAAGTGTAGATGTAGATAGTAAACATTTGGAAAATCTGAATAGACCAATAGAGCTTTCTATTAAACGCGATAGCAATACTTTCATTCTGACAGGTACTTATTATGTACCAACTAATGAACGCGATGCAGAAGGACCATTTACATTGAATACTAAATTCTACTCATTGCCACATTCTATAGCAACACGTGCCGGCATAATTACAATATCTTCTAATCAAGGTAAAATTTTAAGAAAAGGAGAAGAACTAGAAGTTGTATTGCAATCGCCAAGAGATGCGTGTGGACAATATGTAAACAACATTCAGATATCAAAAAGTACACAAGGAACAAGCATTGCTTATCTTAAAATGATAGACGAAATTCCAAATAGAAGTATCGACTATTTAAAGCAACTTGTTGTGGCTTATAACCGTCAGGCAAACGAAGATAAAAATACAATTGCGCTTAGTACTGAACGTTTTATAAGTTCACGCCTTGGCAAAATTAGCCAGGAATTAGGCGCAAGTGAAGGAAAGTTGCAAAAATACAAACAACGAAATGGTGTTGTAGAACAACAAATGAATGCAGCAAGTAGCTTCACAAATCAAACTACATCTGAACAAAAGCTAACGGATATGGAAACCCAAATCCAACTATTTAATAGCGTTGCATCAGAAGTAAAAAATTCATCAAGAGATTTCACACAAGTAATACCTTCTGATGTTGGATTAAGCGATGCAACTGCATCAAGTCTTATCAATAAATATAATGAATTGGTGTTAGAAAGAAATCGTCTTCTTCGTAGCGCATCAGTAAATTCACCTGTAGTAGAACCACTTACCGATCAGATAAGAACACTTAACAAGAATATTAGACGTGCAATTGAAACAGCACGTAATAATTTGGAGATACAACGTGATGCTGTTGTAAGTCAATTCCAAAAATATAACACACAAGTTGCTGAAGCTCCGGTGCAAGAACGAATGATACAATCTATCGATCGTGAGAAAGATGTTATGTCTAATTTGTTCTCTATGCTGCTACAAAAGCGAGAAGAAAATAGTATGTCGCTTGCAGCAACAGTAGACAAAGGTAAACTTATTGATGATCCACAATTTGCAGGCATTGTAAGCCCAAATACAAAAATGATATATTTGGTAGCATTTTTTATCGGACTTCTTTTACCTTCACTTATTCTATTCCTCATTCAGCTATTTAGATATAAGATTGAAGGACACGACGATGTAGCACGACTTACCAAATTGCCTATTATTGCCGATGTTCCTGTTGCAAACGATGCAGCCAAAGGAAAAGCCGATATTGTGGTACACGAAAATCAGAATAACCAAATGGAAGAAGTGTTCCGTGCAATGCGTACCAATATACAATTTATATTGGAGGAGAAACAAAAAGTTATTCTCTTTACATCGTCTACTTCGGGTGAAGGTAAAACCTTTACAGCAGCTAACCTTGCAGTAAGTTTTGCATTGTTAGGTAAAAAAGTTGTCTTTGTTGGTCTCGATATTCGTAGACCACGTCTTGCCGAACAATTTAAAATAAACGACCATAAACATGGTATCACAAACTTGCTTATAAAGAACGATCCAACATTAGAAGATTTAAAAGAACAAATTATTCCTTCTGGTGTAAATCAATACTTAGATTTATTAATGGCTGGTCCTATTCCACCAAACCCAACAGAGTTAATAGCACGCCATTCTTTAAATACAGTATTCGAACAATTACGTCAAGAGTACGATTATGTTATTGTAGATACCGCACCAGTTGGTCTTGTTACCGATACTTTACAAATTGGAAGAATCGTAGATGCAACTGTTTATATGTGTCGCGCCGATTATACCCTGAAGTCTTCTTTCGATATGATTAATGAACTTTCAGCCGAAAAGAAACTTCCCAAAATGAATATTGTGCTTAATGGTGTCGATATGTCTAAAAAGAAATATGGTTACTATTACGGCTATGGACGATATGGAAAGTATGGACGATATGGGACTGGAAAATATGGGAAATATGGTGCCTACGGAAATTATGGAAGTTTTGGTAACTACCATAACAGTAAATATGGAAATAAAAACGATAATTCTATAAAACGATAACAATAATAAGTGGTGAATAAGAAGTGTGCCAATGAAAAAACTTGCCACACTTCTTTTTTCTTTATGTAATTATGGTAATAGCAGTAGATTTTGATGGAACTATAGTAGAACACATGTATCCTAAAATTGGAAACGAAATTCCATTTGCAATAGATACTTTAAAAGAACTAATAAAAGATGGACATCAATTAATTCTTTGGAGTGTTAGGGAGAACGAACTTTTACAAGAAGCTGTAGATTGGTGTCATAAACGTGGAGTAGATTTCTGGGCAGTAAATAAAGATTATCCAGAAGAAGAGCGTTCTAAAAACAACCATTTCTCACGAAAACTAAAGGTAGATATGTTTATAGACGACCGGAATGTTGGTGGTTTGCCTGATTGGGGAACAATTTACCAAATGATTAAACATAATGAAACGTGGGAAAGTATGCGTTATAATCATCATAACTCTGAATACGGACAACCAAAACGAAAAAAACATTGGTGGAATTTTTAGCCTTAATTGCCACCTTATCTTATATACAAAATTACACCTTATACATATAAGACACATTGATAAAAAAAGAAAATACAAAGAACCACCTTCGCATAAAGAAAGGTGGTTCATTTATATATATAGAATTAAGGTTATTCGTTTATTGTCCACTCTACATTCTCATTTGACATTTCATTGCCTTCTTCCTCAATAGCAATACTCGAAGGTGTTGGAGTTTTAACAACTATCTTTATATTTGTCATTACGTTGCGTTTTAACACAACCTTTTTAATTTCGTTCCTTATTGTCCCATCGTTCTTTGTCCATTTCACTATAAAATCGACTTCTCCACTATATGAATCTTCTATTGCTTTTGCTACTTGAGAGAAAGAATAAATAGCTTGATGGTCGAATATAGGATCTGATGCCTTTACAGTTTCAGTATAATCATCTAAATAAGAAACTTCGAGCGTTCCATCTTCGGGCGGTGTAATGGTTAAATGGATCCCAAATACTGCTCGTTTTACTTTTAACAAAACAGAATCTGAAGTTTTAGGGTCAAAATCTATTAGCGTGCCATATTGTTTAACAAGTTTAGGAGACCACACTTGTTTATTTCCTGTTACAGTAGTTTGTCCTTGTGGTGGAAAAGCAAAACAAACAGAACTTGACTTTGTAAACGAATTAGTTGCCATTACTGGTTTTGCATTGGTTGTTACAAAAGGCTCCATATAACCATCTGCTGAAAGATAGATACCATCTTCGCCTTCTTCTACAATTAAGCATTCAAAACGATAGAGACAATTCTCGTTCAGAGCAATACTAATCTTCGAAGGATCGTCAAACAATCCGTATGCAAATTTAGAATAAGAATTACTATTAGCACGTTTCTGATAAACATTAATACCATACAATTTCTTTCCCGCTCCACGTGTATATGCAAACAATGGAGTTTCAGACGTCGTTATTTCCTCGTTTATTCGAAACGAAATAGTTTTAAACTTGCTTTTTCCTTGCTTTTCTTTACCCCCGTTATTTATTATTTCTTTCTCGCAACTTGCAAAAGCAAATGCCAGAACAATAGTTAATAACGAACATACTAATTTATTCATAATAGGTTTAATTAGATTGTTAATGCAATTATTTAGTGCTACAAAGTTAATATAATTTTATTTTACAGCCAAAAAACTATACAAATAAATGTCGTTAGGAATGAAAAAGTATAAACTTTTCGTCCTATTTATTTCTATTTTTTATCTATGCGTATGGTAGAACGCATTGCGTGTGAGATTTCGGTAAAGAAAAATAATATTAAAAATGCCTATTGTATAGCACAATATGCCAACAGAAATAGATAATTTGTACGAAAGGAAGGAAAGGAACCAGAAGAGGACCAGATAAATGGTTGCGAAACACCACACGACCATAGAAACAGGAAGAAAAATAAGTGGGTATATTCAAATATGAACACACCCACCAACATATAGAATATCTTAATATAAGATAATAGTAAGTTTCGCAACAAGTAACATTCTGTTATCTATTTGCTTGCTGTACGAAATATGAGTATACTGTGAAAATCAGTAATAATGGAAGCAATTTATTTGAAAAGCTTTTTAAAGAAGCCTTTCCTTTCTTTTTTCTCTTCTTTTACAGCAGGCTTTGTTGATTCTTTGGGAGATATTTCGTTATTCGTTTTTTCTTTAAGCACAGGAATATCATCTCCTTCAAGAATACCAGCAATTCCCCACTGTGCTGTTAGTTTCAGTATATCAGAAGTGGCAGTAGCCTCGTCCACTTCATATTCATCTGTCAAAATTTTCACTAAATCAGCTACTGTAAAATTATCCAACTTCTGCGCTTCACGCCAAAGAAAGGCAGAACTTTCGTTCATCGATATAATATTACTGAAGTCTATATTCTCTTCTCCTTCGGCTACAATAATGTTTTCGCCACATACTTGCCGTAAGTTAAACCCTACTTTTGTTTTCATTTATTACTGTTTTATTGAATTATTTTACTTAAATGACTCCGAAGATGGGAATCCATATTCGTCTATATATTCCTAAAAGATAACGCCGTATGGGATAAAGGCGTGTCCATACAAAACTATAAAGTTGCCATTTTCTGCCATCGGTACGGTCTAATGTGTTTCTTCCCTTTCTATAAAAACCTATAACAGCTCCCACAACATTAGACTTTAAACAATGTTCTGTGGATAAATTACCATCGCCTAACAGTGTAACCTTTTCGCCATCAATATGTATAATTCGGTGGAGTACATAGTGTTGTGGAGCAATTTCTGCTAAAACTGGGTCTCCAACGGTTATAGTTGATGGTTTTATAAAAAGAGCTTTATCGCGACCATCTTCTAAAAATGGGCGCATAGAATAGCCTTTCAGTGTAAGAGTAACAGTATGCCCTTCGTTCAGCATCTTTACAATTTCTGGTAAAAACACTGCATTCTCGAATTGTATTTTAGCTGTTTCTGGAGTTCTTGTGGACATTATAAACCTTTACTAATGGTTGCATAACACACTTCTGCCGCCTCTTTATTTGGTAAACAATGCAAGGTATAGATATTTGTTGTTTCTACCAGCTTAGTTATAATGTCGCAAACGGCATTGTAAATATCAGTATCCCACTTCATACTTGAGCACGATGGGAGTAATGAGGCGAAAGCCTGAATAGGTGGAAGCTTTTCAACCGAATTGGTAGAAGCTCTATCTATACGTGTTATTGCACCTAACTTTGCTTTCACATTTCTATAACATGGTGTTTTACCACTCCACGGACTTCCGAATATCCAAAATTCATTATCAATAAAACGAACAATAGGATTATCATCGTTCATAAGATCGGAACCTGCTATATATCGTAACCACATACTAACTTGAGTAGATTTACCTGTCCCACTTTTTGCTATAAATGCATATCCATAATTATTGTTACGCACTAGCGAAGCGTGAATAAGTAAAGTTTGCTTATGCGCACCTGCAAAAGCAAATTAGCATAAGCGCATTATTTAACCCAAAGCTACGCATATTATAATTTCCATTCAGTGCACAAGAACAGTTAGTAAAGTCTTTATTAGTGATTAACAAACAGCATTCTGCACCTGTTATATCTTTTATTATATACTGATATCCTCCATCTTCCAGTTTATCAACAACAGTATCGCCATTTCCTGTATCAAAATTTCGAATGGTTCTTCGTTGTTCCTTAGATATAGGTCTAATACTATCATCTACAGTTAGCTGAAAAAACAAGTCGTTATTAGATACCTCTGCACTGAAAGGAAGAAACGACGGCAATAATTTAATATTATTTTTTTCGCTCTCAGCAAAGGCAATACGTATACTTAGTTCAGCAACTCTAAAGTTATGTACTTGCATCTAGTTATGGCTTTTCTACTTTTTCCTCTGTTTCGTCTTGTCGCTGTATCAGTTCTTTCCTTAATTCATCGGGTAAAACTGTTTTAAATTTGAATTGTGATGATGGGATTGCATTTACAATATACTTTTGTTTTGCCTTTTTTGTATATCGCTCTTGCAACTTTATATACTTCTTCATAGCCTCTTTCTCGGTAAATGCATAAATCACAATACACGTAGGATTGCTATTAAGCTGTCGGCTCTCAATATAATAGCGCAACTGATAAGAATATTCATCACGGTTTATCAAAAAGTGTGTGTGATTATTTTCAACGAAAGCATCTACTGCTTGTATATCAGTGAAGTTTACAGTAGAATCGTTGAATGATTCTGATAAGCCAAACATATAAACCTTTGCAGCCTTGTAATCTTCTTTTGCTGTTATAGTTGTTGTAAAACTAAATAGCATTAAAGTTATAAAAACAAATTTACAGTATTTCATATTTCTTTTTATTTTCCTAAATATCCTTTTAAAGAATTGCCTATTGCATTGCAACGTAGACGTCTAATTGCTTTCTCTTTTAACTGACGAACACGTTCGCGCGTTAGGCCTGTTTGTGCACCAATCTCTTCGAGAGACATTTCTCTTTGGTTTATTCCAAAATATCCTCTAAGAATAATCTGTTCACGCTCTGGAAGAGCCACTAATGCTCGTTCTATTTCTTTCTTTAACCCAGCTTCTAATAATTCTGCATCTGCATCTGGAGAATTTTTATTTGGTAAGACATCAGCAAACTTCCATCATCGCTTGTAGAAATTGGAGCGTCCATAGATATTTTCTTTGTTATCATAGACATTATTTCTACTATCCTTTCCTTAGGCAGGTCTATTTGTTCTGCCATTTCATCTACGCTGGGTAATCGTTGATGCGTTTGTTCGAATTGTTGTACTACCTTTCGCAGCTTATGTATTATTCCCATTTGGTTTATTGGAACACGAACTAGTCTGCTTTGCTCTGAAATGGCTTGCATTATACTTTGCCTTATCCACCATACTGCATACGAGATAAACTTAAACCCTCTTGTCTCATCATATTTCTTCGCTGCTTTTATTAGTCCGAGATTTCCTTCGTTGATTAAATCAGGAAGCGATAAGCCTTGATTTTGATACTGTTTTGCAACAGATACCACAAAGCGTAAGTTAGCTTTCGTTAGTTTTTCGAGTGCTTTTACATCGCCCTGTTTTATCTTTCGTGCTAATTCTATCTCTTCTTCTACACTTATAAGACCCTCATGACTTATATCTTGAAGGTATTTTTCAAGTGCTGTACTTTCGCGATTTGTAATCGACTGAGTGATTTTCAGTTGTCTCATCTATAAGGTGGATTGACATTAGGTATGGCAAATGTACATAAAAACAACGAGTTAGACAAAGAAATATAGAATAATCTATGTTTTTTTCGTTTTTTATAGTACTCTCCCTATTGCTTTCCTTTTTACCTAACGGATTATCTACACTTATGAACTCCTTTTTATTTATTTTCGTTTAAGAATTTGTATTCCTATATCGCTTATTCCTGGAAGCAATTCTTTGCTCATAATGTGATAGACAGAGACTTTTAGTGAGTCGTTGCGTTGTAATGGAAATATTCCTATGCGCTGTTCGATTGCACTTGTTGTTATGCCTCGTTTTCCTACCAATCGTCCTTCATTATCAATAACGTTGCACACAACTGTATCTTGATAACTTTGACTTGTTTGCTTTGTGTTGCGTACGTATAACTGTACGTTCCACTATAAGCGTAATGCTCTTATATGGATAATTTTGAAATACTCTCATTCCCAAATCCATATTGTATATTCCCTCTTCCTGACGTGGAACATTAAAGGTTACAGTGTCTGTGCGTCCCCACCCATCAATAGATAGAGATTGATACTTATCGTATACACGTGAATCATTGCATGCTACCAATGCTAGTACAATGATAACAAACATTGCTAGGTTTGAAAAGGAAAACTGCTTCCTATTCATTTTTATTCTCGTTTATTGATTTCGGTTGCTGATTTCTTTGTTGTGTTGGCTGCTTATTAGGCTTTCCACTCCGTCGCTGACGTGGCTGTACCTTTTGTTCGTTTGTATCTACCAATTGCTGGCTTCGTTCTTGATGACGTGGTTGCGCATTTCGTTTACCATTCCGACGATTATTCTTCTTGTTAGTCTTTTCTTTATCAAAGCGACTCAAATCTGCTTCTGCCAACAAGTCGATAGGCTTTTTAACTGGCTTAACTTGTCCGTTATGCAATAACGAAAGTGGCTTTTCTCCCTGACGATTCATTTCTATAATCTCTTTTGCTCGCTCTGCAGAAATAGTTTCCAAATTTACTGCTAAGTTTTTATCGGTAGAATACGTACAAAGACCGTTGAGAATATCTGTCTTAAACAAGAAATACTCTGCGTCCATAGTATGTAAATGAATATCTTTCCCTGGAAGTTTTCTACTTGCTTCCATATAGTCATCTACTTCATAGTTTAGACAGCATTTCAATTTAGCACACATACCTGCCAATTTGGTGGGATTTAATGATATATCTTGACAGCGTGCAGCATTTGTTGAAACGCTTGAAAAACTCTTCATCCACGTAGCACAACAAAGTTCCCTACCACAAGGACCTGTTCCACCAATACGACCAGCTTCCTGTCGAGCGCCTATTTGCTTCATTTCAATACGGACGTGGAAAGCCGCAGCAAGATCCTTTATAAGCTGTCGAAAATCTACTCGTTCGTCTGCTATATAATAGAATATTGCTTTGTTTCCATCGCCTTGATACTCTACATCGCCTATTTTCATTTGCAGATTCAATGCTTTTGCTATCTGCCTACTTTCAATCATTGTGCTGTGTTCCTTTGCTTTGGCCTCCTTATATTTTTCCATATCTGCCTCTCGTGCAATTCTGTACACACGTTTAATATCGTCTGGCGACTTAATACCACAAGCTTTTTTAAGTTGTAACTTCACTAATTTGCCTGTAAGAGTAACAACACCAATATCGTGTCCAGGATTTGCTTCTACAGCTACAATGTCTCCTTTATTCAGTTCTATGTTATTTACATTATGGTAATACCCCTTACGTGTATTTTTAAACTGTACTTCTACGAGATCCGTAGTATTTATATTCCCTGGAACGTCTTCTAACCAGTCGTATGTATTCAACTGTTTGTCTGAACGTCCACAGCCACGATGGCACAGGCCACGATCGCAACCTGTCCACATCTTAAATTTCATATCTTTATAATCCATTATTTAATTCTGAGACCTTGCTCTTCTGAGATTTCATTTTTACTGTCTCTCGCAAGGGTATATATTGTTTGTAATGTGCAAATAATTATTTTCTTAAAAAGCAGAACTATTAGTTTCAGAGTCATATCGTAGAATACTATTTTTTTCCATTAGCATTCTGCCCTATAGCTTTGTAACATTTCTGAAATAGTTCATTTATCTCTATTACATTTTTCTCGTTTATGAAGCGTGAGAACTTTTTAGCAAATTCTTCTTCTTCTAACGACATATAGACAAGCTCTGGATTGCGAAAATTAAACATAAAGTTCTCTCTAACTTGTTGTTGAAAGTAGACCAACATTCGTCTTTGTTTCTCTCTACCAAATGCACATACAGTTTCGCTCCATTGCTTTAATGCCTTTATATCACGTGCATAACATGCTCGCATAAGCTGTTGGAAGAGTTGTAGAAATTCTTCGGTTTCTTTATTACTCCTCAATTCATAAATTGCATTCAACCAGCTTCCTCTGGCACGTCTTGCTATACGGTGTGCAACATCTATGTCTAATCCACGTTGAGCTATCAATGCTTTCTCTATAGCCTCGTCTTCTATACGTTTAACATCTATTCGCTGTGTCCTACTAATTATAGTTTCTAATAGTTTCTCTGGTTCTTCGCTCACCATTAAGAATATGGTACCCTCAGTAGGTTCTTCCAATACCTTTAGAATTTTATTTGCTGAGGTTAAATTCATTCGTTCAGGTAGCCATATTATGGAAACTTTGTATCCACCCTGACTCGATTTCAAAGAAAGTTGTCTTGAAATATTATCGCTCTCAGCCGCTGTTATAATGGCTTGTTGAGTTGTTGCTCCCATTTCGTTCATCCATTTAGAAATATCGAAATAGGCCCCTTCTTCCATTATCATTTTATGCCATTCTTTTGCAAAATCATTACTTGTAGGCTGGTGATCTGAGCTTGTATTTGGTAATTTTATCGTAGGATAGGTAAAATGCAGATCAGGGTGTTCCCATCTCTTCAGCATAGATTTTGCTTTTTCAGGCGAAGTCGAAGAAGTTTCAAGCAAATAGCTTGCAAAGCTCATAGCCAAAGCCATTTTGCCTGAGCCATAAGGTCCACAAAAGAGCAAAGCATGCGGAACGTGCTTATCTTTTGCCATTTTCAGCAATCGCTGCTTTGTTTCTTCTTGTCCTATAACTTCCGAAAAGTCCATCTCTACATTTATACCACTATAGAATATTGCTATATCCTAAAGCCTTTACTATTCTTCTTTTTTTATCTTTAAGTTGCAAAGTTAATAAATAAAAGCGAATAATAAATGAAAAAATAAAGTATTCGGCAAAGGTTATTAATATGTGAGGGCTATTTTTTTCAAAAATAGTTGTTTTTAATTTACGTTTACTGAATAAATACGACTATTTGTTCATAAGTATATTATGTGTTTTTATATTGCTTATTTGTGTAAAATCATTCGAATATAATACAGAGAAAAATAAACCATTTACTTACAAGCATAAGGAGCGTGATAGACTATGCTCTTACAGAGGCAACAATAGCATAAGAGCACAATGAATTGGATACTACCGTCCACAGAAAACTAACTAAAAAAATTTAGAACGATATTACAATGAAAAAAAGTTATAGATTGTGTGAGTGAAAAAAAGACAGATATCTAATTCTATCAAGATAGATATCTAAAACGAAGCTTACAGATATCTAAAAACGAAACTTACAGATATCTAATTTTGTCGAGACAGATATCTATTCCTATCTAGGTTAATAAATAAGCTTAAATTATCTACCTATAGAAAGGCTGCTAAAATAATGATATCCATCTGAATATCAATAAAAAACAACAAATATTATGTACTATAGAAATAAATTTGTATTTTTCTTATTGGTACAAATCAAAAGAGTGCTTTCGTGTGTAATATTAAACATCTATCAACGTTCTGCTTCTAAACGAGAAACGAGCACTTGTCTGCTACATTATTTCTTTTAGAGGAATCATAACGAAGTCGCGTTCTTTCATTAATGGGTGAGGCACTTTAAGATCTGAATCATCTATATTCAGGTCATCAATCATCAAGATATCAATATCAATAATACGGTCGTGATATTGATGATTAACAGTTTTATGGCAACGCCCCATATCCTTTTCTATAGCTTGTGTGGTTTTCAAAATCTGGCGTGGACTGTATTGTGTGTTCACACATATACAAGCATTTAGAAATTTATTATGACTTGTGAATCCCCACGGTTCAGTTTCTAAAAATGAAGATTGTCGAACCACTTCCCCCACTCTTTTTTGAATAAGGGAAATGGCTTCGTTTAATATAGCCTTACGGTTACCAAGGTTAGAACCTAACCCCAGATACACCTTATGGCTTTCATTATCTATAGGTTTCAAAAAATCTGAAATAAGAATTTAATCGTTTAAGATGAGCAATGCATCTCCAAAGCAACCGAATTTATATCCTGCCTTAACTGCTTTATCGTAAGCTTCCATAACAAGATCATATCCTCCAATGCAGCAGTCTCCATTAACAAAGTAGAATATGGGTGATAGAAGTTTACAAGCATAGAGTCTGCTAATCCAAAGTCGTAAGGTGGGAAGATAAACTTATTAGTCCAGCCCTCATACTCTTTCAACATACCATCAGTTCCCACAGCAGTCTCTGTTGCCTTAACCACACTTGCTCCAACAGCACAAACATGGTGTCCAGCCTGCTTTGTTTCGTTCACTATTTTACAGGCTTCAGCAGATATATGCATTTCTTCAGAATCCATCTTGTGCTTCGTAAGATCTTCTACCTCTATGTCGTGGAAGTTACCTAATCCACAATGCAAAGTAATATAAGCTGCATGAATACCTTTTATCTCTAACATTTTCATAAGATGCTCTGAGAAATGGAGATTTGTTCCTGGAGCAGTTACAGCCCCTTCGTACTTGGCAAATACTGTTTGGAAATTCTCTAAGTCGTCTGCATCGGCATGAGCGAAGTCTTCGCCAGCATTCTTCGGACGGTTATCTATTATGTATCGAGGCAGTGGAGCTTCGCCTAATGCATAAGCTCACGTTTAAATTCTTCGTGCGAACAGTCATAAAGGAAGCGAAGTGTACGTCCACGCGATGTTGTGTTATCAATCACTTCAGCAACCATAGAGCCTGATTCATCAAAGAAGAGTTTATTTCCGATACGTATCTTACGTGCAGGTTCTACCAAAACGTCCCACAAACGCATTTCTTGGTTTAACTCTCTCAACAGAAATACCTCTATCTTTGCATCGGTTTTCTCTTTTGTTCCATAAAGTCGAGCAGGGAAAACCTTTGTATCATTGAATATAAAAGTATCGCCTTCATCAAAATAATTCACTACATCTTTAAAACGGATATAGTCTTCTTCTGTAGGTTCTTTCCCATCTATATCTTTGTTATACATATCAATCGTTCCTGATTTCTTATGCACAACCATTAAGCGGGCTTCGTCTCTACGTGTTACTTTGAATACTTGACTTGTTCCATCGGCACGATTTAACACTCGCTCTGATGAATGCGGATACAAAGCAACTTGCTCTTCTGGCAAGTTAAATTTAAATTGCGAAAGCTTCATTTATCTACTATTTCTATATTCTGTTGGTTCAACCATTCATTAAAATGGTCGTAATTTATACATTCTTCTACTTTTATATTACCTATACGAGTACGTCGGAGTGCAACAAGATAAGCACCGCTATTAATAGCACGCCCTAAATCGCGTGCTAATGCACGTATATAGGTTCCTTTACCACAAACAACTCGCAATGTGAGTTGCATTCTATCAGCATCGAAGTGGGTAATTTCTATTTCATCAATCCTTATATTCTTAGGCTTCAGAACAATATCTTCACCATTTCTACGATAATCAAAAGCTCGTTGTCCATTCACTTTCACTGCACTATAAGTGGGTGGCACTTGTTCTATATCGCCAATAAATTGCTGCAATGCTGTTTCTATCAATTCTCTCGTGATATGTTCTGTGGGAAAAGTCTCGTTTTCCTCGTGTTCCATATCGTAACTTGGTGTAGTTGCGCCCAACTGTATTGTGGCTACATACTCTTTGGTATGTGTTTGCAATTTCTCTATTTGCTTAGTCATTTTACCAGTTGCAAGAATGAGAACACCTGTAGCTAATGGATCGAGCGTACCTGCATGACCAATTTTCACACGTCCTCCTTGCATTTTAGAACAAAGATAACGTATGTGTGCTAATGCTTTAAAACTCGTTATTCCATACGGTTTATCAATAGGAATAATTACACCTTCTTTGAAATTCATACGTTTCTGACCGAAGCGTTTAAACGTTAATCAACCATATTTAGAGAGACTCTAGAAAGCAACATCACCAAAAGAATTATACCTACAATGATGCGATACCAGCCAAAAGCTTTAAAACCATATTTTGTAAGAACGTTTACAAACCACTTCATTGCAAATATGGCTACCACAAAAGATACTACACAACCAATACCTAATAAGAAAAGGTTGTTGCTTGTAGCCCAGTCTACGTTTTCGTTCATCATATCGTGTACATCAAGAATAGTTGCTCCTGCCATAGTAGGCACAGCAAGGAAGAACGAGAATTCTGCTGCTTTCTTGCGCGTAAGCTTGTTTGCCATACCACCTACAATGGTAGACATAGAGCGACTCATACCAGGAATGACTGAAAGACATTGGAACAAACCAATGAGAAACGCACGTTTAGGTGTTACTCCATTTTCTTCTTTTCCCTTATTGAATATATTATCGCAGAAAAGCATAAATATACCGCCCACCACCAGTGTTATTGCTACCACCCAAATAGAATCTAACAACCAATCGAGCAAGCCGCTCCTCTTAGCTGCCAAACCTACAACAACTACCGGCAACACACCAATTATAAGCAAGCCATACAGTTTCCACATCTCAGGCTTAAAAGAAAAAAACTTCTTCCAATACAAACAAACAACTGAAAGAATAGCTCCAAACTGAATGATGAAAGTAAAAGCATGAACAAAAGGATTACCCTGCTCTACACCTAATAAATGTTGAGTTATTATCATATGTCCTGTTGAAGAAACTGGTAAGAACTCTGTTAATCCTTCAACGATAGCGATAATAATTGTTTGAAATAAGTCCATTACGCTTCTGTATCGTCTTTATGTCGTGGTTGATACATTATAGCACCTATAATAGAAATAAATCCAATAAAAGTAACCACTGGGGCTACCTTTATACGCATAGCACTAAAAATCTCTGGGTCGTACTTTGTTTCTGTAGAACCACTACCACTCATTAATATAAAACCTATGATAACAATAGCTACACTAATAGCTAACATTATAAAATTGATTTTACCAAAAAGCTAAATTCTTTTTTTATCCATTCTATTACAACTTGTGAAACGCTATCTAATTATAAACAGATAACGAAATGAAAAATACATTTCTCCTTAAATTTTATACAATGAACTTGCCTTCATTCGCAAGAACTTGTTCACAGAAAGCCATGAACATAAGAATGTTATAAGTATACCAAAAGCCATCATTATAATAGCTGTAGTTACCATAACATTCATATTCAGAACCACAGCTATCTCTGGGTCGTTATTATACAATAGGTACATACATATACCAAGTATAATTATGGCAATCAATGCAGACACAAAGCCTTGTAACACCGCTCTTCGCAAAAATGGCATACGTATGAAATTCCACGATGCTCCTACCAATTTCATTGTATGTATGGTAAATCGTCGAGAATACATACTCAAACGAATTGTATTATTTATCAAGGCGAATGAAACTACCGTCAGTAGGGCTGCTATAATTAATAGCACTATACTGATTTTACCCAATGTTTGATTTACACTCTCCACAAGGTCTTTACGATATCTTATTTCGTAAACTCCTTTAAATGCTTTCAACTGTGTGGCAATGGCTTTTATAGAGTCGTTATTGGCATAATTAGCCTTCAATCTAACTTCTATCTCTGCAGTGAAAGGGTTTTCGCCTGCAAATTCTGCAGGATTAGCTCCTAACTCGCGTGTACCTTCTTTTAGAACTTCTTCTTTAGATATAAAGTTTAGGCTACTTATATAATGCAACCGATCTACACGTTCGCAGAGTGCCGCACTTTCTTCATCGCTCATATCGGGCTGAAGAATCATTGTTATTGTTAGCTTCTCTTTTACGAATTGACTAAGATTACGACCTGTAAACACCGTTAAAACAACCATACCAATTAAAATTAGTACCATTGCAGTGCTTATACAGAGTGTTATTATTTGCAAACTATGAGGCTTTCCCGCCTTTCTATGTCTTTTCACCATTATGAAATTCTTTTGGAATAATATCACAATTAGGTTGCAAAAGATACTGCAAAATAAAGTAATACCAAAAAGAAATTATATTTTATTTACATGATAATAAAAATTCTGATATACTCATATCCATTTCCAAATAAAAACATTTAACTTTGTCTACCAAACAAAAACAAATGAAATGAGCACTATTATATACGATTCGCCTATTTTCGGCCCGGTGAAAAGTCGTCGACTTGGTATATCGCTTGGTATTAATCTTATGCCGAATGATGGAAAGATATGTACATTCGATTGCATTTATTGTGAATGTGGATTCAATAAAGACTATCGAACAAAGTCGCCTTTCCCTACTCGGGAAGAGGTTGCAGCTAAGCTTGAAGCTAAGCTAAAAACAATGAAAGAAACAAATGAACAACCAGACGTTCTTACTTTTGCTGGAAATGGGGAACCAACTGCTAACCCACAGTTTGCAGAAATAATTGATGATACAATTCGACTACGTAACCAATATTGTCCAAAAGCAAAGGTATCTGTGCTCAGCAACGCAACTTTCATTCACCGAACAAATGTGCATAATGCCCTAATGAAGGTTGATAACAACATTCTAAAACTTGATACTATTGATAATAAATATATAAATAAGGTGGACCGACCTACTTACCCAACTTATCGAGTTAGTAAAATTGTTGAAGAAATGAAAACCTTTAATGGGAGACTTATTGTGCAGACTATGTTCTTAAAGGGGATTTCAACCGACGGAGATGATGTTAACAACGTGAAAGAAGACTTCATAGTTCCATGGCTTGATGCTGTAAAGACCATCGCTCCACGCGAAGTAATGATTTACACTATTGATCGTGAAACACCAGATCCAAATCTTAAGAAGGCAACAAAAAGTGAGCTTGATGCTATTTGCGAACGTGTGAAGGCTATGGGAATACCATGTTCGGCTTCCTATTAAATAAAACGAGGAGATTTTAGCGTTCATTTATTATTTGCTAATAAACAATAAATGAACAACTTTTTCGTTAAATCTACTCGTCTCAGCACCGAAATTACGGGCACTTTTCTGCACTACAACAAAAGTTTTTGCAAATTCTCACTCTTTTTACGTGCTACTTTAAACCGCTGAAAAGCAAGCCATTGAGCTCTTATTGGGTAGTACTGTGCAACAAATACAGCTTGTTTGCATGGCAAAACAAGGGTTTTTCGCCCTATTTTGTACATAATTTCAACATCTATATGGTCTAAATAGCTTGCAAAAACGGCTGTTTTACCATGCAAAAGTGCCGCTTTTGGTCGGTAAAAGCTACGCTTTCGCAAAGTAAAATAATCTATTTTATAAATTCGTTTCTTTTTTATCGCTTTCTTTTTCTCTATTTCACCCTTTCCAGTTGTGTTAAATTTATTACGCCATTTACTGGATTTCAGAACAATAAATACGAACTGTCCAAAAACGCAAATACTCTGTTTTTGAATCCAGAAACTATCTATTCTGCGATGTTAAGAAACATTGTAAAGTACTTTTTTTTAATACATTACGGTTTAATAGTAAATTACTTGTTGTTTATTTGGCATTTTAATGAAATATAATTACTTTTGCAGCTAACAACTAACGCAACTTATAAGATGAGGAAAAATGTCCAAACAACTCTACTACTATTGTTTTTCTTTACATCATTAGATATGATGGCGCAAAGTATTAAAGGAAAAGTTGTAGACGCACAAGGTGTGCCCCTTGAATTGGCGAACGTTTGTCTGCTCTCAAAAGCCGACTCTTCGTTTATTAGCGGTGCAGCAAGCAAAGCTGATGGAGTATTTACCATTGAAACAAAAAGTATTGATGGCATTTTGAGAGTTTCGTGTATGGGCTACGAAACAAAATACTCAGACTGCCATTCTGCCGATGCAGGCACCATTATATTAATGCCAAGTAGTAACGAAATGGCTGAAGTTGTGGTGAAAGGCAACAGGCGTCTTTATACAATGAATGCAGGAGGACTTACGTCTACCATACAAGGCAGTGCGTTAGCGAAACTGCCTTCACTCTCCGACGTACTCAACCAGCTGCCTTTCCTTAGTGCTTCGGACAATGCAATCACCGTATTAGGGAAAGGTAAACCGCTTGTTTATCTTGACGGAAGAAATAACAAGTAACACAGAACTCGTAGGGTTGAAAGGCAATCAAATAAGAAATGTGCAGGTAATAATGAACCCTGGTAGCCGTTACCCGTCAAATGTGGGAGCAGTGATACGCATTACAACAATTCGTACACAAGGTGATGGTTGGTCGGGGACAATGCAATGGAACGGAAAAGTAAACCATAATTTTGGTCAAAACGACTTTCTCAAGCTCAACTATCGCAAGGGGGCATTTGATATTTTCGGCTCTGTTTATTACCAAGAAAACAAATCAGACGAGGAGCAAACCAACGATGTAGCGTTTAATTATAAAGGGACAACAATTGTATCGCATAATTCAAACAAACAAAATAGCAAGGGGAGGTTTCTTGTTTCGCAGGCTGGTACAAACTATGTATCGCTCGATAACAGCTTTTATGCAGGACTGAAGTATATATATTCTCGAACCATAAAAATCCCCTTTAACCTTTATTCTACGCTAACATCGTCCGACTTGGAAGGCAATCATACATTTAACAGCTATTATTTCCAAAACAATTATGGTGGAAGACATAATGCAACAGCCTATCTTCTGAAGACTTTCAAGAACAAATGGGAGGTAGAAACGAATACCACTTACGCTCGTATCGACCTTACAACCGATTTGAACACTGCCGAAATAGAACACAACAAAACAATAACAGTTGGTAGCAAGAGCTATCGAAAGACAGATATGTTTGCCGAAAACGTAATGTTATCAAAATCAATGCCTATCGGTAAGTTTACATTTGGCGAGGAATACACTTATACCAACAATACACAAGCCTTTGAATTAACCGACCCTGACCACACTTCTTCCTTGACATCGAATGGTAATCAGGCAAAACAAAACTCGTTGGCACTATTCAGTGAGTACAGTAAAGCGTGGAAACATTGGAGTACCAATGTTGGCTTACGGTACGAGTGGGTAGCTTTCGATTATAGATTGAATGGCGTTAAACAAGATGCACAATCGAAAAAGTACGGCAACTTATTGCCAACGCTTTCTTTAAACTATTCTAAGAGCAGTTTCGAAACTACTTTATCGCTCCGCTCCATCATTGCACGTCCGTCGTATATGCAGTTAAGAGCTAGCCGAGCTTATAACAATCGCTATGCCTATGAGGGTGGAAATCCGTCCTTGCAGCCTGCAAATATCTACGACTTGGGGTTACTTCTGCGCTATAAAGACTTGGTCTTGAGTTCAAATTACATTATTTATAAAAACGCAATATCGTTTTACGAAGAAGTATTAGAAGACAAACCGGTTCGATTAAATTCATTTATAAACATTGATTACCAAAGTTTCAATCTTATGGCATCTTATGCTCCAACATTCGGAATATGGAAACCGTCGGTAACATTACAGGCTTATTTCCAACAGCTTGAATACAATAGTATGAAGTATACAAAAACCAATAGCAAAGTATTCTTTCAAGAATTTATTTTTCATTTCCAAAGTCTTACACTGCCACATTGAACTTTTCGGGATGTACAGCAGGCAACGACGGACTGCTTTACTATAAACATAACTTCACGACATCAGCATCATTAATCAAGAGTTTCCCTTTCGGCTTGATGGTGGCATTAAGTATAGAGGACATATTCCACACCTCGCGAGAACGTTGGACGGTGAAAACACCAGATATTGAAGCTACCAAATGGTTGAAAGGCGATACACAATGTTTCACCCTAACCCTTCGTTACAGTTTCAATACAGCACGTAGCAAGTATAAAGGAAAGGGTGCAGGCAACAGCGAAATCAACCGTTTGTAGGAATAAAAAGGAAAGAAAACTACAGTATTGGCAGTTTTATGCAATTCCGAAAGAAATGTTTCTTTTGGAATTAAATATGCTTTGGTTTGTGCAAATGCTAAGCTAAAAATGTGTAACTTTGCATTATCAAATAGTTAAATGTAGTATGCGAGACTTGACTGATGCCGAATTGGCAAAGCTGATAGACAAGGATATATTTCATAAAATTTCTGATGCTGCTGACAAACTCGGCGTGGAATGTTACGTTGTGGGTGGTTATGTTCGCGACTTATTCCTTGAACGACCCTCTAACGATATTGATGTGGTTGTAGTTGGAAGTGGTATCAGTGTTGCCAACGAACTTAAAAAGACAATAGGGAAACGTGCACACATATCTGTTTTCCACAACTTTGGCACAGCACAAGTAAAATTCGGAGGTATGGAGGTTGAGTTTGTTGGTGCACGTAAAGAAAGCTACAGCCACGACAGCCGTAAGCCTATCGTGGAAGACGGTACACTGGAAGACGACCAAAATCGACGTGATTTCACTATTAACGCAATGGCAGTATGTTTGAACAAATCCCATTTCGGCGAATTGGTAGACCCATTCGGTGGCATAGACGATCTTTGGGACGGCATTATTCGTACACCTTTAGATCCTGATATTACTTTTTCAGATGATCCACTGCGCATGATGCGTTGTGTGAGATTTGCTACACAGCTAAATTTTTTCATAGAAGACGAAACATTCGATGCATTAGAACGTAATGCCGAACGCATAAAAATCGTAAGTGGGGAGCGTATTGCCGACGAACTAAACAAAATAATGGCAACACCTACACCGAGCAAAGGTTTTATAGATTTGTATCGGTGTGGATTACTTCAGATTATTTTACCCGAACTCGTAGCATTGGATATAGTAGAAACTCGTAACGGTAGAGCACATAAAAATAATTTCTATCACACATTAGAAGTCCTCGATAATATATCGCAAAAAACCAATAATATTTGGTTGCGATGGGCTGCGCTGTTCCATGACATAGGTAAGCCTAAAAGCAAACGATGGGATCCTATTGCAGGCTGGACCTTCCATAATCATAATATAATAGGTGCAAAGATGATAACACCAATCTTTAAACGTCTGAAATTCCCAATGGACGCCAAGATGAAATACGTGCGCAAGTTGGTAGACCTGCACATGCGCCCTATCATCATAGCCGACGAGGAAGTTACAGACTCTGCTGTTCGTCGATTAATGAACGATGCTGGCGATGACATTGACGACTTAATGACACTTTGCGAGGCCGATATTACAAGTAAAAATGCTGCACGTAAACAGCGTTTTCTTGATAATTTTAAAATTGTTCGCGAGAAACTAAACGACCTTAAAGAGCGCGATTATAAACGGTTGTTACAACCATGCATTGATGGAAACGAGATTATGACTTTATTTAATTTGAAACCGTGTCGTGAGGTTGGAGAATTAAAGAAAACATTAAAAGATTCCGTCTTAGACAACAGTGTACCTAACGAACGCGAGCCACTAATGGAACTACTGAAGAAAAAGGCATCTGAAATGGGCTTGATGTAGAGTATTTCATTCATATTAAATATATTAAAGCGGCTTATATATATTAAGGTATCTTATTCATATAAAAAGTCTTCGAACAACAATACAAATACTCTTCACTTCCATTAGTATATGATTTAATTATCTGGAATATAATAAATTCGACACACTAAGCATAATTATTGTTAAATGTACGAGTAGATTTAAATTATAATAGAGGCAAAAGTATTACCTTTGCAGTATGAATACTCGTTTTTATTATTTCGGTTTTTTTATAAAAGAATATTATTTAAGGAGTTGTCTATAAACAGTAGATAAAAATAAGAAGAGACAATAATACACAAACAGAAATATGATTAGAAGTAAATTTTTACTATTAGCAGCATTGACTATAACTCTGCTCTCAAGTTGTGGAGGTAATAAACATCAATTACCAACAAGCAACGAATATCCAGTGATAACAATTGGTGCAGCAAATGCACAAATGAAAACAACCTATCCTGCAATACTCAAAGGAATCCAAGATGTAGAGATTCGTCCGAAAGTTAGTGGACTCATTACAAAACTCTATATCCACGAGGGAGAAGCAGTCCGTGCTGGGCAGGTTTTGTTTGTTATTGATAATACAATATACCAAGCTGCTGTTCGTCAGGCAGAAGCTGCTGTAGCATCTGCGCAAAGTGGCATTAGTCGTGCGCAAGCAACAGTTGTTCAGGCACAGGCCACCTTAAATTCTGCACAAGCACAAGCTGCAACAGCACAGCTCACCTACAACAACAGCAAACTTATATAGCAATAAGGTTATTGGCGATTATGAGCTACAAAGTGCAAAGAATGCTTACGAAACAGCACAGGCATCTGTAAACCAAGCAAGAAGTGGTATAGAATCTGCTCATTCTGGCATTAAGCAAGCCCAAGCTGCCCTAAAACAAGCTCAGGCAGGACTTGCTTCAGCAAAAGATAATCTAAGTTTCTGCTATGTAAAGAGTCCTACTAATGGTTTTGTTGGTAGTTTACCATATAAAGAAGGTGCATTGGTAAGCCCATCATCGGCAATGCCTGTAACAACCATTAGCAATATCTCAACAATGGAAGTATTCTTCTCAATGACAGAAGCCGACGTTCTTGCACTCTCACGCAACGACCACGGCTTAAATAATGCTATCAATAAATTCCCTAAGGTAAGTCTTCAACTTGTAGATGGTTCTATCTATAATCACGAAGGTATCATTGTTAAAACTAGTGGAATGATAGATGCAACAACAGGTACTATAAGCGTTATTGCACATTTCCCTAATCCAGAACATTTATTGAAAAGTGGTGGTAGCGGTAAAGTCATAATTGCAAAAAACAGTAACAATGCTTTGGTTATTCCACAAGAAGCTACCACGCAAGTTCAAGATAAGATATTTGTATACAAGGTAGATAATAACGGTAAGGTACACTACACAGAAATTAAGGTTAATCCAGATAACGATGGTGTAAACTACGTTGTTACTTCTGGTTTAAAACTTGGAGATAGAATTGTTTCTAAAGGCTTAACCACATTACAAGATGGTATGGAAATAAAAGCTTTAACACCCGCTCAGTACGACGAAGCATTGAAAAAAGCAGCTAAACTTGGAGAGAACCAAAGTTCTGCTGGTGGCTTCTTAAAAGCAATGAAAGGCGACGATGATAAGAAATAGATAGTAAAATAAACGAATTATGACTTTCACTAATTTTATAAAACGGCCAGTACTATCAACAGTTGTATCTATATTCTTTGTGTTATTGGGTACAATTGGATTGATTTCGCTGCCAATTGAACAGTATCCTGATATTGCGCCGCCAACTATATCGGTTATGGCCAACTATCAAGGAGCTGATGCACAGACCGTATTAAACTCTGTTGTAACTCCATTGGAAGAGAGTATCAACGGTGTTGAAAATATGACTTATATACAATCAACAGCTACCAATGCTGGTAGTGCGATGATTACAGTATACTTTAAGCAAGGTTCTAATCCTGATATGGCTGCTGTGAATGTACAGAATCGTGTATCTCAGGCACAAGCTTTGTTACCAGCAGAAGTAACACGTGCGGGAGTAACCGTATCAAAACGCCAGTCGTCTAATGTAATAATGTATTCTTTAACAACCGATAATGGGCGCTACGATGATGAATTCCTCACAAACTACAATGCCATAAATATTGTTCCATTGCTGAAACGTATAAATGGTGTAGGTGATGTACAGACACCTGGTATGAAAACCTACTCTATGCGTATATGGCTAAAGCCAGAAAAGATGAAACAATATAGCCTTGTACCAAGTGACATCTCTGCAGCATTAGCAGAACAAAATATAGAAGCGGCACCAGGTTCATTCGGCGAACAGAGCAATATGACGTATGAATATACTATGAGATATAAGGGACGCCTAAAAACAGAGAAAGAATATGGCGATATCATTATATCAACTGATAATAGTGGTCAGACGCTTCATCTTCGTGATGTAGCCGATGTAAAACTCGGAGGATTGATGTATTCTGTGTCAATGCTAAACAATGGAGAACCATCTGTTGTAGGTATGGTTCAACAAATAGCTGGTTCGAATGCTACACAAATAGCAAAAGATGTAAAGGCTGCACTTGCAGATGCACAAAAGAGTATGCCACCAGGAATGAAGGTTACTATACAGCAAGATGTAACAGAATTCTTGTTTGCATCTATGGAAGAGGTAATCTTCACATTGTTCTTAACTCTTGGTTTGGTGTTCCTTGTTGTTTATGTATTCTTGCAGGATTTCCGTTCAACATTGATACCGATGATTGCAGTGCCTGTAGCATTGATAGGTGCATTCTTCTTCCTATGGATGTTTGGCTTTTCAATCAACTTACTTACACTTTCAGCACTATTGTTAGCAATTGCGATTGTGGTAGACGATGCCATTGTGGTAGTTGAAGCTGTCCATGCAAAGCTCGATTTAGGTTATAAGAGTGCATTAACTGCTGCTATTGATGCTATGAACGAAATTTCTGGCGCTATCATTTCTATTACATTAGTAATGGCGGCTGTGTTTGTTCCAGTATCTTTTATGAGCGGGACATCTGGTACGTTCTATCGTGAGTTCGGTGTAACAATGGCTGTTTCTATCGTTATATCTGCAATAAATGCCTTAACGCTTTCTCCTGCCTTGTGTGCTATATTCTTAAAGCCCCACAAAGAGGAAGAGAAAAAGAAATTAAGTCGTATCGATCGTTTCCATCTTGCATTCAATACTCAGTACAATAAGATTAATGCTAAGTATAAAAAGATGGTTGAAAGAATTATTAGCAACCGTGTTATAACAGGCATTTCGGTTATTGTAGGTATTGTGGCTTTGGTTATAACAATGGCAACCACAAAGACTGGACTTATCCCCGATGAAGATACAGGTGTACTTTTCGCAACTATTTCTTTGGAACCTGGTATGTCGCAAGCAGAAACGCAGAAGGTAACTAAGCAGATTGATGCGATGCTAAAGACAAACCCCTACATAGAACGCCGTGTGCAGCTCATTGGTTACAACTTCATTGCTGGTCGGGGTTCAGATCAGGCAACCTTTATTATTAAGCTGAAACCATTCGAAGAAAGAAAGTATGGTTTATTCGATCGTATAAAATCTGTATTCAATGGCGCAGGTATTGCTGGTTTATTTATTGACCCTACATCGTCTAATATGGTGTTGGGAATGATTTACAAGCAAACAGCAAGTATTAAAGGTGCACGTGTTTTGGCTTTCGGACCTCCAATGGTGCCTGGCTTTGCTATGTCGAACGGTTTGACTATATCTATGGAAGACCGTACGGGAGGCGATTTAAATAAATTCTTTACTATTACTCAAGAATATTTAAAGGCATTAAATGCACGACCAGAGATTAGCAATGCACAAACTTCGTACAATCCGAACTATCCGCAATATATGGTAAATATAGATGTAGCTAAGGCTAAACAAGCAGGAACTTCGCCTGCAAGCCATTCTTTCTGTATTGCAAGGTTACTATGGCGGTATGTATGCATCTAACTTCAATGCGTATGGCAAGCTGTATCGTGTAATGATTCAAGGAACAGTGGAAAGCCGTATCAACGAAATGGATTGAACGATATATATGTTAGAACTAAGGGTGGAATGTCTCCTGTAGGCGAATTCTGTTCTCTGAAACGCATATATGGTCCTTCTAACATCGCACGTTTCAACCTGTTTACATCTATCACAATAAATGCACAAGCAGCTGATGGCTATTCGTCTGGAGAAGCTATTAAGGCTGTAGAAGAGGTTGCTAAACAGAAACTTCCTGCAGGATATACCTACGAATTCTCTGGTTTGACACGTTCAGAGCAAGAATCTTCTAATTCAACGGGTATTATCTTTGCTCTGTGTCTTGTTTTCGTGTACCTTATTCTTAGTGCACAATACGAAAGCTACATTCTTCCATTGGCTGTTATTCTTTCCATTCCGTTTGGATTGGCAGGGGCTTTCATCTTTACAATGTTGTTCGGCCACAGCAACGACATCTATATGCAAATATCGCTTATTATGCTTATTGGTTTGTTGGCAAAGAATGCTATCTTAATTGTTGAGTTTGCATTGGAACGTCGGCGTACGGGTATGGCTATTAAGTATGCTGCCATTCTTGGTGCCGGAGCACGTTTGCGCCCTATTCTTATGACTTCTCTTGCAATGGTAGTTGGTTTGTTGCCACTAATGTTTGCAAGTGGTGTAGGTAAGAATGGTAACCAAACACTGGGTGCCGCAGCCGTAGGTGGAATGTTTATTGGTACGCTTTGCCAAGTGTTTATTGTGCCTTCGCTCTTTATGATATTCGAATATCTACAAGAGAAGCTGAAACCTATAGAGTTTGGAGACGAAGAAAACAAGCAAATTGCAAAGGAATTGAAACCTTTCCTTGGGGGACCAGCAAGTGAATACGAGGTAGAAGAGTAAGGATTACTAAGAAAGTAAGAAAGTTATGAATATAAGAAAGATAATTATTATAGGACTTGCAACTATGTCGCTGACTGGTTGCAAAAGCCTATATGGAACATACGAACGCCCAGAAGTTAAGATGAATGGAATTGTGCGAGACCCCGTAAACGATGAAGCAACGTTAGAGGGAACTAACAATTTTGGCCAGCTACCATGGCGCAGTATGTTTACCGACACATATCTGCAGGCAATTATAGAAAAGACTTTGGCTAATAATCCAGATCTTCTCAATGCTGCACTTAATATTGATATTGCTGAACAGCAACTCAACTCTGCCAAATTGGCGTTCTTGCCAACGGTTGCACTCACACCACAAGGCACCATATCGCACTTTGGTTCACACGTTGAAGCTACTAAGTCGTACACGTTGCCTATAACAGCAAGTTGGGAGATTGATCTTTTTGGTAAGTTGCGCAATGCTAAAAAGGCGGCACAAATGTCTATGATACAAATGCAAGACTATAAAGTGGCGGTGCAAACAAAACTTATTTGTAACGTTGCTAACCTTTATTATACGTTGCTAATGCTCGACCGTCAGAATAAAATTGTTACCGATATGGCTACACTCACCAAAGCACATGGGACATGATGCAACTGCAAATGGATTATGGCAGAGCACGTTCTACCAGCGTGCAGAGTGCACAATCGGCATATTACAGCGTTCAGACACAGGCAACTGATATTAAAAGACAAATTCGTGAAGCTGAAAACTCGCTAAGTTTACTAATGGGAGAGCCTGCGCACAGCATTGCTCGCGGAACTTTAGACAACCAGAATTTACCTTCTAACTTTTCTGGTGGCGTAGGCGTAGAGCTATTAAGCAATCGTGCTGATGTTCACGCTTACGAAATGTCATTAGCGCAATGTTTTTATAATGTGAACGAAGCACGTGCTCGCTTCTATCCGTCGCTCACCATAACAGGAACTGGTGGTTGGAGCAACGGCAATGGAATGGTAAATCCAGCAAAGTTGCTTTTCAATGCTATTGCAGGTTTAACTCAGCCCATATTTATGCAAGGAAAACTTAAAGCCGGGCTACGTGTGGCTGAAGACCAATACAAAATAGCATACAACAAGTGGCAAAACAGCATACTCACTGCAGGCTCAGAGGTAAGCAATGCACTCGTAGCATACAATGCTGCTAACGAAAAGAACCAGCTTTACACACAACAGATAGATATTCTGAAAAAGAATGTAGAACAAACACAAATGTTGTACTCGCAAAGTTCTAGTTCGTATCTCGAAGTAATTACAGCACAGCAAAACTTGCTTAACGCTGAAATATCGCAAGTGCAAGACCAATTCTCTAAGTTGCAAGCCATTGTAAACCTTTACTATGCACTTGGTGGAGGGTCGAAATAAGTTTCTTTAAAATACATTTACAAGTATGAGTAGTGAGATTAGTCCAAAAGCCGATGTTTCGCCAAAAGCTAAAATAGGCGACGGTTGCAAAATATTTCCATTTGTTTATATAGAAGACGATGTTATTATTGGCGACAACTGTGTTATATTCCCGTTCGTAAGCATCTTAAATGGTAGTCGAATTGGAGCCCGAAACAAAATTCATCAGTGCACTGTTATTAGTGCATTGCCACAAGATTTTAATTTCGTTGGCGAAAAAAGCGAATGTATTATTGGCGATAACAATATTATTAGAGAAAACGTGGTAATAAACCGTGCTACACATAGAGGTTGTAGCACCGTTATTGGGTCAGATAACTTTCTTATGGAAGGTGTACACATTAGCCATGACACCAAAGTGGGCAACCACTGCATATTTAGCTATGGAGCCAAAATTGCAGGCGATTGCGAGATTGCCGACCACGCAATCTTCTCGTCAAGCGTCATTCAAAAAGCAAATACACGTGTGGGAACTGCCGCCTATATAACAGCAGGAACTACCTTTGCGCGCGATATTCCACCGTATATCGTAACAGGTGGCAATCCTATTGCTTACGATAGCGTAAATACATCTATATGTAGAGAACTGGGAATTAGCGAAAAGGTTATAAAACATATTGCTAATGCTTACCGATTAGTGTTCCACGGACAAACTTCTGTGTTCGATGCTTGTTTACAAGTGAACGACCAGGTGCCCGATTCGCCCGAAATTAGAAACATAGTAGAGTTTATTCAGAAAACAGAACAAGGTATTATTTGCAAACTGTAAACACAAGAAAGATACTTAACAAAAGTCCTGCCAACTGCCTTAACCAGCGTTTGACAGGACTTTTGTTTTATGCTGACCTAAGAAAAACTGCAACAAAAAGGCACAGACACAGATAGCAAACAGGTTTGCGCTTCTAAACGAAACAGACTTACAAGCTATGGAAACATACGCCGAAAAACACAGAAACACCTACAAGATTTTGCTATATAACGAGGAAACAAACACGATAGCACGTATACACCGTAATTTTCACCCTACTTTCTTTCGTTTCTCTCAGGATATTGTTGTATTTTTGTAGTTATCAAATTGTGTTACTTAAATTAAGCAACTATCTACTTAAAGTTAAATAATAATCTATTTAAACTTAAGTAACTGTCTACTTAAATTTAAGTAATAACATTAGATAGGGATATAATTATGATTCATCAAGCATATAATCATCATTAAAACACCATTAAAATGCCGTTACAACGGTGATAAATACAAATTAAAGCGCATTTAAACAAAACAGAAACCCATAAATACAAAAAAAGAACCAATTATGAGTGTAGATTACAAGCTATTAAAAAACTATAGTACATCGGCAAAAAAGACAGAATACAGAGCAGTGATTGTGGAAAACCAAAAGGTTGGCTTAAGGCGAATAGCCAAACATAGAAGGAGCTATGTCGCTTACAAGTGCCGATATTGTGGGAGCAGTGGCTGGTTTGTGCGATGAGATAGTACACAACCTGCAGTCGGGCAAGAGCGTACATTTGCCAGGACTTGGTCATTTTTCACTCTCCGTAAAGGGCGACGTGTACGAAGATCCGCGCACACACCACTACAGGCTGCGCAATGCCAAAGTTCGCACGGTGAAGTTTCGTCCCGATAAGGAGATGATGGAGGCACTCAGAAACACCGAATTCGTAAACGCTACCTATAAATACAACAAAACAAAAGTGCCCACAGAGTCTGAAATAGACGAAGCCATTAATGCATTGCTTGCCGAAAATACTTTCTTCACGGTAGAAGAGTTTCGCTTTCAGCTTAATTTGTCAAGTTCGTACGCATATCGTATCACAGCAAAATTAGAAAGCAAAGGCAAGATACACAACATTGGGCGTGGTCGCACTAAACTGTTTACACGTGTTGAAACAGAAAAGTAAGCGCACAGAAAAAGGCACCAAACAGTTAGCGTTCGGTGCCTTAATAACATTTGTATAATTCTGCTTACATTAAAGCAAAGTTTTGAACTTTTCGTCGAGCTTGTCTTTAGATGCAGCACCCACAAACTTGTCTACCAATTCACCATTCTTAAAGAATAGAATTGTAGGAATATTGCGTACTCCATAATCAATGGCAATGTCGTCGTTATCTTCTATATTGCACTTTCCAACAACAATTTTGCCGTCGTAATCGTTAGCCAATTCAGATATAACTGGACCTATCATCTTGCATGGTCCACACCATGTTGCCCATAAATCAACTACCAATGGCAATTCGCCATTCTTATAACTCTCGAAGTTCTCGGTTGTAATTTCTACTTCCATGTCTTTTAGATTTTTGTTAAACAATTATATTTAAAATTTCATTTAATACTCCAAACACTGTGCCAACTTTCTTAGTTTGTCAGTTTATCTTATATTCCATATTCTCTTCGTTGGCAATAAAGTCGAGCAACGAGCGGTCTACATCAACACCTTTGTTGCGATAGTGAAGCGTTACAGAAGCTTGGTCTGCCGTGTGTAGCTCAAAGTAAAGCTGCGTATCGCCTTCGTTTCGCTCTACCAACGAAACCAGTTCCGAAACAGTACGGTCGTCCACAGTAGATGTATCCATCATAATCGTAAACTTTTCCAGTCGGTGTTTCTTTACATCATATAGTTGCTCCACGTTCTGTATCTTCAGTTCAAACAGATTACTGTTGCGATATCGTGGCTGACATTTTGCCGTTATAAAGATAGTATAATTCTCTTTCATTAGTCCATTCCATCGCATCCAGTCGTCGCCAAACAAAGTAAGTTCGCCCGAGTTCTTAAAATCCTGAATGGTAACAATACCAAAAGGTTTGCCCGTTTTCTGCGAAAAGCGTTCATTTACGCTAGTTATAATTCCGCCAAACGTAATTTCATCGCGTTCCGACAGTTTTTCTAAATCAGCCCCTCGTCCAATTTCCTCTATATGCGTGTTACACATATTGTTCATTATCACGCTGTAATCATCTAATGGGTGGGCTGAAAGGTATATGCCAATTAATTCACGTTCATTGTTCAGTTTCTCTACACTTGGCCAACGGTCGGCTTTTGGAATAGGCGGTTGCGCAATCTCTATCGCATCATCTCCACCAAAAAGCGAGTGCTGCATTTGTGCCTTTTCTTGTTGGAACAATTGTCCATACTTAATTAACGAGTCGAGAAAACACACACCTTTTACATTTACACCAAAGTATTCTTCGCGCTGTAAGCCTAATCCATCAAAGCTGCCACTCTTTGCTAAGTTTTCAAAAGCCTTCCGGTTTACATTGCTAAGGTCTATACGTTCAACAAAGTCGAATATGTTTTTATACGGTCCATTCTTATCTCTTTCGCTCACAATAGCCATAGCTGCACCCGTTCCCATTCCCTTTATAGCTGAAAGACCAAAACGTATGCCTCCCTTTTTATTCACGCTGAACCCTATCTGACTTTCATTTACATCAGGACAAAGCGTTAATATTTTAAGAGCCTTACACTCTTCCATCAGCTTTGTTATTTCGGTAATCTGACTGAAGCGGCGTGTCATTAAAGCTGCCATAAATTGTGCTGGATAGTGTGCTTTTAAATAAGCAGTTTGGTAAGCTACCCACGAATAACACGTAGCATGCGACTTGTTAAAAGCATAGCTGGCAAACTTTTCCCAGTCGCCCCATATCTTTTCCAACACTTCGGGGTCGTGTCCATTGGCTTTTCCTTGCGCAAGGAACTTAGGTTTCATTTGGTCTACAATGGCTTTCTTCTTTTTTCCCATCGCCTTACGCAAAGCATCGCTTTCGCCACGCGTAAAGTTAGCAAGCTGACGACTAAGCAACATCACTTGCTCCTGATAGACCGTAATGCCATACGTATCTTTTAAATACTTTTCCATGCACGGAATATCGTACTTTACCAGCGAAGGATCGTTTTTACGCTTAATAAAGTCAGGAATATAATCCATCGGTCCCGGGCGATAGAGCGCATTCATTGCAATAAGGTCTTCGAATACAGTTGGATGCAATTCGCGCAGATATTTCTGCATTCCTGCCGATTCAAACTGGAACGTTCCTACAGTTTGCCCACGTTGATAAAGCCGATAGGTGAGTTCATCATCAATAGGAATATTGTCAATATCTATTATATCGCCTGTGGTTTGCTTTATAACTTTACACGCTTCCTTTATTTCTGATAGGGTTTTCAAACCAAGGAAGTCCATCTTAATAAGTCCTGTTGATTCTATGACGTGTCCATCATACTGCGTTACAGGAACCTTCTTTTCTGGGAAATCTGGGTCAGTGGCAGTAGAAACCGGCACCCAATCGCTAATAGGATCGCGACAGATAATGAATCCACACGCATGAATACCAGTGGTGCGCACCGTACCTTCTAACATTTTAGCATACTTAATAGTATTTCGTTCGCGCGCATCTTCACTTACTTCAGCTTCTTGCAATAATGGAGTGCAAGCAATGGCATTGTTTAAATTCATCTTCAAGCCATCTGGGAGACGTTCTGGAATAGCCTTACAAAGTCGGTTTGCTAATTCTATAGGTAATCCTTCTACACGTGCAACATCTTTAATAGAGTTTTTGGTTGCCATCGTACCATAAGTAATAATGTGTGCACAGTTCTCTTCACCATATTTATCTGTTACCCATTGTAACACTCTTCCACGTCCATCATCGTCGAAGTCGGTATCAATATCAGGAAGGTTTACACGGTCGGGATTTAAGAAACGTTCGAAAAGCAAATCATATTTCAAAGGGTCTATACGTGTTATTCCTAAACAATAAGCAACAACCGATCCAGCAGCAGAGCCACGCCCAGGTCCAACCATCACCCCAAGTTCATTGCGTGCGGCATTAATAAAGTCTTGAACTATAAGAAAGTAACCTGGGAAACCCATCGTTTTCATAACGTGCAACTCGAACGTTATAGCTTTCTGAACATCTTCTGGAATAGGATCGCCATAGAGCTTCTTAGCCCCATCGTGTGCTAATTTAGATAAATAGTCAGCCTCAAACTTAATACGATAAATCTCTTTATAACCTCCTAAACGTTTTATTACTGCTTGTCCGTCCTCTGGAGATAATGGATTCTCGTCATTCTCATCTGTAGTAAACTCTTCGTAAAGTTGCTGTTCCGTGAACTTTTTACGCCATTCTTCTTCTGTTCCAAAGCTCTCTGGAATTGGAAAGACAGGCATAATAGGTCCATTATCTATACTATACATCTCTACCTTATTGAGAATCTCCAAAGTGTTGCTCAGTGCTTCTGGTACATCAGCAAACACATCGTTCATCTCCTCGCGTGTTTTAAACCATTCTTGTTTCGAATAACGCATTCGTGTAGGCGAGTCCAAACTTTCTTGTGTTGCAAGACAAAGAAGGTGATCGTGTGCTTCTGCAGTCTCCTATCTTCAAAGTGACAATCGTTAGTACACACATATTTAATATTATATTCTTTTGCAAATTGCAACAATACCCTATTAACCTTCTGTTGTAATGGAAAAGCATCTCGATTGGCAACTAACGTTGGGTCCTTTACTTCATGGCGTTGTAACTCTAGATAAAAATCATCGCCGAAAACTTTTTTATACCATTCCACAGTCTCGCGCGCTGCATTCATATCTCCCTTTAAGATATTACGTGGAATCTCACCAGCTAAGCAAGCAGAGCATACTATTAGCCCTTCATGGTATTTCGCCAAATCAACACGGTCAGTACGTGGGCGATAATAAAAGCCATCTACCCAAGAGCGCGATACTAATTTTATAAGGTTTTTATATCCTTGATAATTCTTTGCTAACACTATAAGGTGGTAACCAGAATTATCGTGCATATCCTTTACCTTATTCTCTTTTCGTCTTCGCGCTACATACATTTCGCAGCCGAAGATAGGTTTAAAAGGTTCTTCTCCATTCTTCTTCCGCTTCTTATTGATATTAGCACAGTAATCTGAGAATTCTTTTATTCCGAACATTACACCATGATCGGTAATAGCCATACCCTTCATACCATTTTTAATTGCCTTATCAACAAGATTAGGTATTTTTGACTGTCCATCAAGCACCGAATAATATGTATGAACGTGTAAATGTACGAAATCTTCCATTGTTTATTATTATATACTGCTATTCTTTTTGGGATTTCAAAGATACTACTTATACACGAGATACCAAAAGAATAAGAGTAAAAATTTGTGAGAGTAATAAAAAATAATTATCTTTGCATTCGTTAAAAACCATACTACCACAGAATGGGAAGATTTAAGAGGAAACTCAAGAAAATAAGATTACATCACGAAGGCACAGACCAGCTTCTATATGGAGGTATCGGCATTGGACTGATAGCTCTTTTATTATGGTTTGGTATAGCCTCTAAAATACCTTTTTGGATATTTATAGCCATCTTTGGAACTATTTATTGTATAGTTTTAAACTTCTATCGTTGTCCTATCCGCTATTTTGATGGAGAAGATACGGAAAAGATTGTTGTAGCTCCAGCCGATGGGCATATAGTTGTTATAGAAGAAGTTGATGAGAATAAATATTTTCATGAACGACGAATTATGGTATCTATATTTATGAGCCTTTGGAATGTACATGCCAATTGGTTCCCTGTAGATGGAACTGTTAAGTTTGTGAAACACTTCAATGGAAATTATCATAAAGCATGGTTACCAAAGGCAAGTGAAGAAAACGAACATGCCGATATAATCATTACAACTCCTGATGGAAGAGATGTTCTATGTCGACAGATAGCAGGTGCTGTTGCGCGGCGTATTGTAACCTATGCGAAAGAGAAAGAAGAATGTTTTATTGATGAGCATTTAGGCTTCATAAAATTAGGTAGCCGCGTTGATGTATTCTTACCAATAGACTCTGAGATTTGTGTAAAAATGGGACAATCTACTGTAGGAGACCAAACAGTGATAGCAAGACTTAGCTAATTAACAAATATACTTTGAATATGGCTATTAAGAAGCACATTCCCAACACTATAACTTGTTGCAATCTTATATCAGGTTGTATAGCCATTGCATACGCTTTCAGTGGCAAGATTGAAATATCGTTTACATGGATTATCATAGGAGCTGTATTTGACTTCTTCGATGGTATGTCTGCACGATTATTAAAAGTAAGTTCTCCAATAGGGAAAGAGCTTGATTCTCTTGCTGATATAGTAACGTTTGGTGTTGCTCCATCTACAATTTTGTTTAGCAAACTGGGTATAATGTCTTATCCTTCCATTCTTGAATCATTACGTGGCATTCTACCTTTTATTGCATATATTATGGCTGCATTCTCTGCACTACGATTAGCAAAATTCAATCTTGATGAACGACAGACTCTCGGATTTATTGGATTACCAACTCCAGCTAATGCTCTCTTTTGGGGTTCACTTCTTATCGGACTTGGTAAAAGAATAGATTCCTCTCCCCTTATGTGCATTTTCATAATTGTGGGAATCTTCATAAGCTCATGGTTAATGGTTTCCGAAATTCCTATGTTCGCACTTAAATTTAAGGAATGGGGATGGAAAAAGAATCAGATTAAATACATATTCTTGCTCACTTGTATTCCTCTAATTGCCATATTTGGTATTACAGGGTTTGCCATCATTGTAGCGTGGTATGTAATTATATCGTACATTATAAAGAAATAAAAATCAATGGGTTTTAACTCCAAGTAAGACCTATAAATAAGGAATTATGATTCTCTTAAAATTTATCTTTCTTATATTCATTGCATTCTTTGTCATTCTATTCTTTATAGCTTTCAAGTTCTATAAAGTTATAACACGTACGCAACGTAGATTTCGCCATGAAAATACAGAGGAAGGAATAAATATTAACGGTAACACCATCGTAGATCATCGCCCAAAATCTAAACGCGACAGAAAGATAATTGGCGACGATGAGGGTGAATACGTTGATTTCGTTGACAGCAATACTGAATCTAAAAAAATAATAAGTACTAAGAGAATTCTCTTCTTTTAAAGAAAAAGACGCAAAAGAATATTTGTTTTTCCAAAAATATTTTATTTTTTTAAAACAAAGAAAGCTAATAACTCTTTTTTTATAGCTATTGAAAGTTTTCATATAATAACTTAAATAAAGGGACTTATATTCCTCATCAGAATAAATAGCTTTCTGCTATCTTTATATAAGACCACAAAGATTATTATTTGTTATGATATCTAATTCGCAACTGACAGATATCTGAGACACAACTGACAGATATCTGAAACGAGCGTGACAGATATCTAAAACAAGAGTGGCTAAAATCTGATTATTTTTATATCCATCTGAGATATTTCGCCTGATTTGTGAATAAACGGTAGATGCTGTTTAGAATATCCTCTCCTATTTTCTATAGAGGCTTAATCTGCGTTCTCCTTAACCAAATCTCGCTAAAAAAAGAGTGCAAAGGTTTTCCATTCACCTTTACACTCTTTGCTGTCGGGATGACTGGATTATGGCGACAGAAAAATAACAGTGTAACTATCTGGTTATCAATAGGGAAATTTTATGAAATATAGTTCTTTTCGCCGATTTTTTGCCGATTATACACCTTATGGAAGAAACTGATAATCAAACATTTGGGTGATATATTTACATTTTTGCGTGATTTAAAATACCGTATTTTCACTCATATTATCCTTTTGGATACAGTTTTATTATCCGACATTTGCCACTTTTTTAGAAGGCTCCTCAGACAACTCTTGTACGAGTTTTGCTGTTAGTCTATCAATTGTTTTTTGCTGACTATCTATAGTCTTTTGTTGTGTGGAAATTACTGAGTAGAGTTTTTTCTTATCTGTATCAATCTCACTTTTTTCTCCCATAACAAGCCAATTAGCATCAACCCATTCGAAGCTCTCTATAATCTTCACGATGAGTTCATAACTTGGTTTATTCCTGTCTTTGGCGATACTTCTGATAGTTTGATCGCCAATGTCTATTTTTCTTGCAAAAGAGCTGATAGTATGTCCCTCTTTTTCAATAATATAGCGAACTCGATCGTTTATAGTTTCTTTTTCCATGAGCTCTGCTTTAAAATTTAAATTCATTTAAATGAGTGAAATAATCACTCAAATGTTTGCATATTCCAAAAATATATTGCATCTTTGCGCTACGTAATAATTTATGCGCTACGAAAATAGTAAAAAATATTTGAAGTAGCAATAAAACTTAAAAAAACATCAAATATGGAATTTAAAGATTATGTAAATTCTTTGCCAAATGAAAGAGAACAAACCATTATGGATTTGGCGAAGATTTGTCGAGTATCGAATTCGACAGTGTACAGATGGTTACGAGGCGACTTTATGCCAGACCCTCTGAAAAGAAAGGTTATTGCGGATTATTTGCGAAAATCCGAAAAAGAACTCTTCCCCAATGTGTGATGAGTGTAGGAACTGTAAGTTCCACCGTAATTGTATTAATGGGCTGTATTGCTTGAAACTCAAAGAGTATGTACAATACAGCAATATAAAAAAATGTCAATCTAAGAAGAAACTATGACAGTAAAAGAATTTGAAGAAGCTATAGATGCTCTTGGTAGTGATATTGTAATTGACGAGATGAAGTTAAGACATTCATACGTCAGGCAGGTAAACGGACATAAAGGCGACCTACATATTGTATGGGACGAATATGGTCGAGCTTATTCTTATAAAAAAGAATATGAGAAAGACATTTTCCTTACACAAAAAGAAGATGGAAAATTCCACAGTGTTATTGGTATACCTCTCAAGAGAGATATGAAATTTGACCTTAATATCAAGCAACTATGACCAGTATAAGAAGAGTAAGGAAAGCCTTTAAGCGAAAGTATGGCATTAAGACTGTCACCTATCGTGTTTATTACAAAAATAACCAAAACCGTCCATTCAATATTTCTCCAATACTTCGAAAGAAGCTAAGAAGAGTATTTACTGAAAAAATGAGAATTAGTTTAAAAAGACCATGTACATCGACAAAGACAGTTGGGGTAAATACTCCATCAATGATTTAACCGAAAGGGAATTATTCCTACTAAGAGAGTCTCTCAGGGTATATGCACAATTAAATTTGGGTCGTATACATCCTGCGGACAACGTTGCGATATTAAGTTTTGACCACCAATTCAATAGCATCACACGACATGGGAAAGAAGGGCAACAGAAGATGGAACTCCCAAGACGATGAGTTTGTAAGGCAAAACCTTGGAAAAATGTCGTTTGAAGATATGGGGAAACACTTGGAGCGTAGTCCTATGTCTGTCAGACTTTACGTATTGCGCCGTAAATTGACAACAGGTCAGTTGGTAAAGCGAAATTTATTGATAGCACTGCTTAAGATAAAAATTTCGCCATCCCGAGGACTTTACCCCTACAAGACTCTTTTACAACGAGACAGGTATTGGGCAACGTCGGTATTGGGATTTATATTTTGGACGAAAGCCTATTACAGGCAAGGAATATGCATCCGTAGCAGAATATCTGGGTGTATCCATAACGGAAAGTATCGAAAGCCGACAGCTGGAGTTGTTTACAGAAGAAGATTTGAAAAAATGATAGATAAGAATTTCATAGATAAAGTAAAATCTGCGCTAAATATAGTAGATGTTATTGAATCTTTTACACATTTACATAAAGCAGGTGTGAACTATAAAGGTGTATGCCCATTTCATGACGACCATACTCCCTCTATGATGGTTAGCCCGTCAAGGCAGACCTATCATTGTTTTGTTTGTGGAGCGAGCGGAGATGTCATAGCCTTTATTCAGCACCACCTGAATATGGATTTTATGTCAGCTCTTCGTTGGTGTGCTACTCAAGCCGGATTAGAGTTCCCCGAAAAGGAAATGAATCCGGAAGAAGAAATGCGCTACAAGCAGAAGGCAGCACAGCGAATTGCAATAGAAGCTGCAGCAAAATTCTTTCAGAAAAATTTGCAGCAGGCGGAGAGTTTCCTTGCTACGCGCGGATACCATATTTCTGATAAGGCTTTAACCGATTTTGGTGTCGGGTATGCACCTATGGGGAATGTGGCGATGTCAGAACTCACCAAAGCTGGATACTCCCTGCAGATGTTGCAAGATGTAGACGTGGTGGGCAATAATGAAGGACGTTCCTATGACAGGTTCAGAGATAGGTTGATGTTCCCTTTCTATGATATGCAGGGGCATGTCATCGGCTTCTCCGGAAGAATCATAACACCTAAAGATGGTGTCGGGAAATATGTAAACACCGGTGAAACACCTTTATTTACAAAAGGCAAGCATATCTTCGGACTATATCAAGCCCGGCAATCTATCGGCAAGCAAGGTTTTGTTTACCTTGTAGAGGGACAGTTCGATGTGATGTCCCTGCACAAGGTAGGTGTAGAAAATGTTATCGGTGGCAGTGGTACCGCATTCACCGATGAGCAGGTAAAACTGCTGCTACGCTTTACAGATTACATCGTAATGGTCTATGATGCAGATGCAGCAGGAGTGAAAGCATCGCTGAAGAACTGCGAACTTCTATTGAAAGCCGGAGCAAAGGTGAAGTGTATCCGTCTTCCGAAAGGAACAGACCCCGACGAATTTGCGAAAGAGAATGGTGCTGGGACCAAAGTAAGCTGCACGGGTTGACGGAATCGTTTCCAACAGCCTTTAAGAAGATGATAATACCGCACGGCTGCAAGGACGAAACAATCATCAGCAACGGGTTGAATACAATATGTTCACTCATTGCTTGTGTTCAGGATGCAGCTCTTCGTCTTGAGTATATGAAATCTGTTACCAAGGAGTTCAAAACTAAATTCAACATCATCGAGGAAAGTGTACGAAATCTCCGCCTGAAGATAAAAGAAGTCCTGCCTAAATCAAAAATGCAGGCAGGACTTTTCGGTATAGATTCATTGAAAGAAAACATAAAAAAAGACAGCCCTGCTATTCTGACATCGGTGATGCAGGACTTCCTCGACCAATATGGAGAAGAACCTATCGTATATGTGGCAGGTCGTCCACTGAACAATGACATTCAGGAACTCCGCCGTGTGTATTGTTACTTTATTACTTCGGAGACAGGTTGCAGTATCAATGCAGATGGTGAGGAGAGTGATTACCTACACACGTTGGCAGAGATGTTTCGCTCTGGCATCAACATACAAATCACTCATAATGATGCTACAGGTTCATTTGTAGATTATTATATTGCGCTGCATGCACCTTTCCTAAGAGAATATTTGGGCGATAAAGCCCCTCTTATAAAAAGATGCATCGAGCTCACTTCTTATGTGGAAGAGAGCATTGTTACTATAAAGCGCAAAGACTACTGTTCTGCCCTGCAGCTCAGTAAGGGTGATTTCGACGAAATCCGAAGCCTTTCGTCCAGAAACGTAAATCTACACTGAAAGTAAATCAACTAAACGACAACCTTGCAGATGAAGAGTTCGATGTGAACGAGCCTCCCGATTACGTTAAAGAGAATGAGGAGTACCGCAAGATGTGGCGAGAATGTAACTATTACCCTCGCCTTAATAAAAAGAGTGAACCTGTATGCTATATGTTCCGAAACAAGAACGGCAACGGCATGACACAGGTAGCCGACTTCTTTATGACACCATTGCTGCACATTTTCTCTGATGATTTCGAGCAGAATAAACGCGTTCTGCGTATCAACCGCCGCTACTACGACACACCCATTTACATAGAGATACCCTCAAAGGCTATGCTAAAGATGTCATCGATAGAGGAGGTGCTTATCAATTATGAAGCCGTAAACTTCAACGGTGAAGAATGGCAGTGGAAAGCCATCAAGACATATATGAGTAGGCATTTCGTAATGTGTTCGGAAGTTAAAACTTATGGGAACCAACAGAGCGAGGGTATGAGCAGAAAGACCGATGAACAATTCTTTCCTTTGCGAATGGCATATTCCACAATGTCGATGACCAATGGAGATTTGACCCAGTCAATGAACTGGGTGTCGTTACTCACAATAAGAAGAACTACTACCTGCCTGCTTTCTCTACAATTTACGCAGGCAGCGGAAAACAATCAGACAAATACGAACTCATAAGCCAGCTGGTATATAAAGAAGTGCCTGTAGATAAAAGGGTGTCATTTGAGAAATGGGCTTCCTTAATGGATCAGGTGTATAAAATCAATGATAATGGAAAATGGGCTATCATATTTGCCATTATGTGTGCCTTCCGAAGCAACATACACTGTATAGACCGTTTGTTCACTGCTCCGTTTTTCATGGGTCCGATGTCATCGGGTAAACACAGATAGCAATTTCAATTCGTTCTTTGTTCATATCACCCAACATTCCGATTTTCAACCTGAATACGGGTACAGATGCAGCGATGTCCACTATTATGGGAACGTTTAAGGACGTGCCTGTTGTACTCGATGAGTACAATAACAAGGACATCAGCGATACGAAATTTCAAGCTTTGAAAGGTATCGTTTACGACGGCGATGGTAAGCAGAAGAGAAGAGGTACATCAGGAAGGGAAATCGAAAACGACAAAGTATTCGCCCCCGTCATTATATGTGGGCAGGAAACGCCACAGCGCGACGACAATGCTCTGATGAGCCGTGTCATCGTATGTGAAGTTCCGAAACCTCGCAACAGAACTCCAGAGGAAGTGCGAATATTTGAGGAACTCAAAAACATAGAAGACCCCAACAAAGTAGGATTATCAAATGTCCTCCTGCAGATATTGGAGCTACGACCTATGTTTATGGACCACTTCCGACAATTAAAGCAGGAAGCGTACAATGAGTTGAAACAAGATGTTATCAACTCAGGCGAAATGGATCGTCTAATGAAGACTGCTTCCTTATTCTTGGGAACTGTGAAGCTCATTGAGCAATATTCCAACCTGCAGCTTCCTTTTTCTTATGCCGACTTTTTTAAGATAGCACAGGAAAAGATAAAGTTCCAACTCTCACTTATTCGCAGCACTGATAAGCTGGCTATGTTCTTTACAGCTGTAAACAACATGATAGATACCAAGCAGGTTGTTGAAGGTCGCGAGTTCCTCATTGAGCAACCGAAGAATGTTACAGGTAAAGACTCTCGTGGAGATAAACATACCTTCACCTTCGAACCAGGTACCAACGTTCTATTCTTACGCTTGAGTGCCATTTTCGCCATCTTCGACCGTGGAGGATACAATACAGAAGGAAGCACACTCTCCACACTGGAGCAGAATCTACGAAGCCACCCCTCTTATATTGGCACTGTTCCTTCGCGCCGCTTTACATGGGAAGAAACCATTGAGGTTCCAAGAAACGATGATCAGGAAACAGTTGTCAAAGTACGCAAACCAAGAAGTACTTCTACCAGCGCAATTATCATCGACTACGATAAGTTTATGGAATTGTATAACATCGACTTCCGTAGAACATTTACCGAAGAAGCTGCTCCTGCAAAGGAACAGGAAACGCCTCCTGCAGCTCCAATCACACCTACAGAACAGGCTTTCCCTTTCCCTCCGATGAAAGATAGGGATGAGCCATTTTAGAACATGAAGATAATAACAATATATAAATTAAACAACAATGAAGCGTAGGTGTATAAAGTGTGTACACGGTTACAACATAACCCTTAACAGTATCCGTATTAATATTCAGTGTTGCAACTTTGGATTGAAATATGATGCTGTTCCTGTTGGCGAATTCTGTCCTATGGATGGAAGGAAACTACAAAATTTGAGAAAAGGATGCAAGAAACGAAGAAGATAATCCCTAAACACTGCACGATGCCCATCTATCATTGCACGGACGGCATAGATACGGTAGAGTGTTTCTCATTCCTTAATGAAATATTTGAGGAGTGTCCGTATACAAATTATGAATGTTATAAAAAATAAGCGTATGAAGAAAATAATGTTTAGTGATGCTTTCTGCCTCACGCTGGCGGTGCTGAACGGCTCAAAGACAATGACAAGGAGAGTACTAAGAGATAACGTGCCGCTTGGTAATTGGGAAGAAACCCAAAAGCACCTGCCTTATAAGGTTGGTGATATTGTTGCGATAGCGCAAAGCTACAAAGAAGTTTATCCTAATGCTGACTTTGAAATGATAGGCGATAAGTTTATGACAGAAAGCGCAGGGTGGACGAATAAGATGTTTGTACGTGCCGATTTGATGCCCCACCATATCAGAATTACAGATGTCAAGATGGAACGCTTGCGGGATATTTCAGAAGAAGATTGCCTTAAGGAAGGTATAGTATTTATTGAATCATTATCAATTATTGGAGAGGATGCTTACTTTTTCGCTGTCAAACGTAAAGTGAGACAGATGTATGACAATATTCTTAAATTTTTCTCTTCTCCTCAAAGAGCCTACGTAGATTTAATTGATAAAATCAGTGGCAGGGGTACGTGGAAACGTAATCCATGGGTGGTAGTTTATACTTTTGAAAGAGTAGATTAACATGAAGGATAAAGCAACCATTCTTGACGCCTGCTGTGGTGGCAAGATGTTCTATTTCGACAAGAATGATGACCGTGTCTTATTTCAAGATATAAGAAGTCTTGAAACTACGCTATGCGATGGAAGGCATTTTGAGATAAAGCCTGATATTCAAGCGGACTTCACGAACATGCCATATCCTGACGAGAGTTTCTCCATGGTGGTATTCGACCCTCCGCACCTGAAATACACAGGGAGTTCTAAAGAGTTGAAGGGTTGGCAAATGACAAAGTACGGACATTTAGGCTGCGATTGGAAGGAAATCCTATCAGCTGGATTCAAAGAGTGTTTTCGTGTCCTCAAACGAGATGGATTCCTCATCTTCAAATGGAATGAGACAGACATAAAAGTTTCTGAGGTGCTAAACCTCACACCAGTTAAGCCGATTTTTGGACATATATCAGGAAAGCGTGCCAATACACACTGGATATGTTTTATAAAAGGAGGTGGTTATAATCAAATTGAGTGATAAAAAAATAATACTCCTAAATTACTCTTTAGAGTATATATGTCCCCAATTTAATGATGTAAAGGTACGAAAAAAAGTGATTTTACCAAATAAAAAAGGATATTATTTTCTCCAAAAACGTTGTTTTTTTTATTAGGCGAGAGCCGTGCCAGTCTGCGAAGATAGGTACGGCTCATTTCATATTCTATCCCAACGGAAAAAAAGCGCAATTTCCCCCGAACCCCCTAAATTTTCAATGAAACAAGGAAAACACAGCTTTTGAAAAATATTTTTCAGAAAAAAACCCTTCCTACAATCCTACAATCCTACAAATTAATTTTTCTTTTTTTCAAACGTTATTTACTATAACTACTTATATATCAAATAATTATAGTAATATATTGAAGAAATTATGTATGTAGGAAATAGTGTAGGATTGTAGGACGTTGTAGGAAATAGGTTTTTTCTGTAGGAAACACCTTTTTGACTATACCGTCCTACAAAATTGCACTTTTAAGGCTTTGTAGGACGGTATAGGTTGGTGTTTTTGAGTGAAATAAGTAAAAAAATGATTGAAATATTTTCTATAATCAATTGGTTTTGAGTAATTTTGCATAAACAGCTACAAAATTTGTAGGATTGTAGGACGGTAGGAACACAAAATTTCAAAAATAGAATGCATAAAGAAAAAAGAGCCTTTAAAAAAAATGCTACTATCAAGATTGAGCCCTATCTTGCGGAGTACATTATCGGAAAATACGGTGTGGATAAAAAAAGTGGAACGGTAAAAATACCACACACTTCTGACCTCTACCACTGTATTTGGGAGAACATGTCAAGGCAGCGTGCCAACCAACCTGATAATACTGACGGCAATCTTCGTATTTCCCTCCCATGTCGGAAAGGTGGAGACGGTATTGCATGGAAAGACCCTGCATATTATAATTATCTGTCTCCTGCTGCTGCAAAGGAAATAGAGAAACAGATTCGAAGAATGTTCAATTTTGAGCTACACAGCGTGTTGCTGGAGAACGAAGAGTTTGGAAGGGAACGTAATAACAGTGAAGTTATCTTTGAGTTCATTCGTAGATATCGTTTATTTTCAATTTCTTCCGATGCATTATTAAAGAACTTTTATCGCTTCCGTAACCTCTTGCACCCGAAAAAGAAGAGGAAATATAAAAAAAGAATATCCGTTTAATATCATTTAACACATATCGAATAGCCGTTTTTGTCAATTAAAAAAGCAAATTATGATAGAATTTTCAAATCTTATAGAAGTCAGCCCTATTGATTCAGGAGTAGGCAGTCAACCAAGAGTATATGAATTCATAGCTGATACTTTCTCTTATATCCCCCAACTCTCTGAGAACGAGAGCGGAAATTATTGGAATTGCGACAAGACACTCGTAATAGAAGTACCTAACAGAAATGCTCAACGCTTCTTCTCTATCGAGAGAAATGCTATTGTGAAGATAAAAACTTCCAATCGCAGAATTTACGAGATAGGCACATTGGATATTCCTGCACGAGTTCAAATTTCATCGAATCTGAACTCTGCCAACCTCGTTATCAAGTGCAAAATGCTTGCAGACCCTTTTTTATAGGTCTTTTGCGTACACCTTATTATATAGTAAATTCGCATCAAAAATAGATTTTGATGAACGAATTACAGAACCTTTTAATTTCAGGGTATCCACTGTTTATCACCATTGATGGGTATCGTCAAGCCATGCTTGCTGCCTTTCCTCTCAATGGTAAGATAGACGAAAATTCGAACCCGAAGGGAGCTTACGGTTTCACACCTACCGAAATAGCTGCTTATCTGAAAGACCACACATGGTATCAATTCGAGACTCATACAGCCCTTCAGGAGCTGCAGAAGATGCTGACACAGGAAATGACATTCCTGGAGTAACACTTACAGACGAGTTCGACGATGAAGAACTTCCTGAAGGCAGTATTGCTTACCATCGTGTTTGGGGTACTGTCATGGCTAACAGTTATTGGTATTTCTCTTCCAAGCAACTTGAAGCTGACCTTCAGGCAGCGGAAGCCAATCCACAGATCACCTGCCATTTCCTGCATATCAATTCTCCAGGTGGAGAGGCGTGGTATCTTGACCGACTGAGCGAAACACTGCGTAGCTGCGAGAAACCCATTCTCACATATTATGAGCAGACGTGTTGTTCTGCAGGATACTACATCGGCTGTCATGGACAACGTGTTTATGCCCGTACTGCAAATGATTACGTGGGCTGTATTGGTACCATGTGTAGCTTTTACAATTTCGAGGGATATTACGAGAAACTTGGTATCAAGCACATGAAAGCGAAAGCGACCAACGCTGACTTGAAGAATAAGACCTTCGAAGATTTGTATAACGGCAAAGATGAGAAATACGTCAATGACGTACTCAATCCTATGAATGAACAATTTCTTTCTGCAGTACGTTCTCAGCGGAGTAAGCTCACAGACCTCCCTGATGACGCGCCAGTATTGCGTGGAGAAACATTCTTTACTCCGCAGGCTATGGAAATCGGTCTTACTGATGGTAGCAGAACTATGGGTGAAGCCATTTCAGAAGCTGTTGCTATGGCAAACGAATATACAGATACAAAAAAAAAATGAAGACTGCCATATACAATATATAATGTTTAATTTTTTATCTTAGTTTTTATGAACTTCAAAGAAAAACTTATGCAAGTTCTCAAAATTCTGAATCTTAATCAGAAGTTCGAGAGCAAAACCCTCTCCAACGAGGAGTTCAATTCGTTGGTAGCTGAATACCAAAAGAAGTATCAGACAGAATTGAGCGAAGATCTTGCAGCAGAACAAGCTGCCAAGAAAACGGCAGAACAGACTGCCGAATTCCAAAGACGCTCAATGCCATTCACGAGGCACTTGCTCCATCTGCTCCTGCAGCTACTGTAGATAACGAAGAGGTCGAGCACCCAGCTCAGCAAGCCAATGCTTCGGTTGAAAGCATCATCGCAGGCATTAACGGACTCCGTGCCGATGTTAAGGCACTGGGGGGAAAAGCTGCACCAGATGTTCCTGAGCAAACTGTAAATTCCGCTCCAGTTAGTATCAATGGTTTCGGTAACACTCCAACGTATTTGTTTGGAATAGAGCACTCGATGTTCTCTATGGATAGTCGTTGGAATAAGATAGCTGCAAATCCTCGTGCTGCTGCAGCTTTGCCCGAAGTTGACGAACAAGTGGACGGTGTTGCCTTCCATAAGGCAGCTTGCCAATATGCCAAGTCGCTCAAGCAGCGTTACCAGTATCTTCAGGAAAACAAGATGCTTGATGCTACAGCCCTTGCTGCAGGCAAGTATGCTACCAACTATGATGGTGTGGAGAAAGCTGGCGTAGGAGACCAATTTATCGTATTGCGTCAAGATGCGCTCATTGCTCGCGTGCTCCAAGTACGTGATATGACACAGTACTTCCCAGTTGCTTATGGCTATCAAGACCGTGCTCTGGTCTTCAACACATTCTTCGACGAAGTTTCACAGGCTTACCAGTCTGGTGAGGTATTCAAGGGTGGCATGAAGATTGAAAACCACATGGGTTATGTTGACGATGCCATGATAAAAATGGAATGGGGACCAATGAAGGAACTCGAGCGCAAGTATATCGGCTATCTCAACAAGGAAGGTTCAGACCCAATCAAGTGGACGATGATAGAGTACCAGTTGCTCAATACCCTTACCACTGCACAGGTTGAGCAGAATAAACGTCGTATGCGTGGTATCTATGTTAAGCCAGAGCAGGGTGTAGCTGGCAGCTACAACAATGCTGGCACTGGTGTTCTCTATACGCTTCTGCGTTATGTGCATCAGTATGACATTAAGCCACATACAAGCGATGTATATCGTTCATATGCTCAGGCTACAATGCTTGCTGCAGTACAAGAATTCATTGCAGACGTACGCGCATCTATCACTGAAGATATGGATCTCGACCAGCATTGTATTTATCTTAACAAGAATCACCAAGCTTGGTGGATTAAGAATGTACGTGCCACTTATGGTAAGGATACAGACTTCTCAGGTACGATGGGAGCTCTCAATATCGTTCCTGATACTACCGTTCGTATTATTTGGTTGCCATACCTCGGTCAGCTTCCATTCATGATGCTGCATCAACCAGGCAACATTCAGTTCCTTGAGTTTGTTCCTGGCGAGATGCTCTCAATGAAGATGCAGGAGCAGATGGAGCAAGTTCGTGCATGGAGCACCTGGAAGGAAGGTTGTTCAGCATCGTTCACTGGTCGTCGCTTCGACACCAAGAAAGCTATGGACGACAACAACTACGAGTGGCAGCAGATTTTCATCAACCTGTTTGCAGCAACCATCGTCGATAAGTTGGATGCCAACAAGGGGTTCTGGTTAACGACTGGTAGTACAACAACACAGGAAACTTACACCGACATCGAAAATGCAAAGGCTGGAGTAGCTTACTGCATTGAGTGTGGCGATAAGACTCATCTTCCAAAGATTGCCAAGAGTGGTAAGTTTGTTAATCTCACTGCAGCTTTTAATGCTTCAGAGGTAGGCGACTATATCATGGTGATTCTTGGCAACGATGGTAACTTCCGTGAGTTGGAACGCTGCGTAGGAGGTAAACGCACAATCAACAAGAACCTCCAGCCTAACGTTCCTGGAGGTCGCTAATTAGGAATCCATTTTTAATAGTATATAGATATTGTTTCACCGCGGGGAGTTTTCTACTGCTCCCCGCAAAATTTAAAAAAAGAAATGATAAGAACAAAAATTCAGAAAAGATGCCGTGCATACAACCCTAACAAGGGTTTCAATTACGCCGACCGTCAAGCTCGCAGAATGTTCATGGTAACATTTGCAGTGTTTGGTTTCGCAATGCTCCTTGCAGCATTACTCGATTACTCTTTACTCGGGGCTACCGGCTCTTTGGTTTCATTTGCCTCTATGGCTGTGGTAGGACATATCGATGATGTGTCTGACCGTGATACGCATGGTTCTGCTATTTCCTATATAGTTTACCTTGTGGCACTTGATCAAATAGACCGCACAAAGCCATTCCCACAGCCCAATAGACAACGCGAGGTTGCACCTATACCTTTAAACCAGGCGAAATACCTCATTACTTTGAGGCGCATGATATACCATCCTTTACAGGAACTACAGAAAAGGGAGATATTACGACTTCTGGTGAAAATAGTTTCGTTCTCATCATGGGTGGTGCCCGTGTGAACTTGTACAATTTCATAGAAGAGTACAGTGGTGGAAAGTTCATTCTTTTCTACAAGCACGTTAAGTCTTCCGACTGGTATATCCTTGGTGAACTCGAGCGTCCTATTATCCTTGCCAATACGGAGGTCAAAGACGATAAGGACGGTCGTTATGGAACATTCACCTTTAAGCGTAATTCTGTAGACCTACCACTCCTCTATACTGGTAATCCTGCCGTAGTGGATGCTGGAGAAGTGGCTCCTGGAGCTACAAGCATTACCATTAAGGCAAATGCCAATACCTACAAAATCGCCAATGGTACAACAGGCGCAGCAGCCATTGCAAGCGTATCGGGTCTTACCAAGGCGGACAAGGGACGATACATTACCCTTATCGGTGCTGGTACCGATAAGCCTGCCACTATTGCCGACGGCTCAACCTTCGTTCTCGAAGACGGTGCCACATGGACGGCAAAGGAAGGTGCATCTATTACGCTCCGTGTTCTTGATACAACGACACTTGTCGAAGTATCTCGTACAGGAGTATAACACGCTACAGAGAGCAGAAAGACGGCGGTCTGTTTTTCTGCTCTCTTCACTTAAAATAAGAAACTATGTATAGTACAAGAGAAAAGCTTATTCACTTCAACCAGCTTGTTAATCCGCAGGCTGTAGAAGCCGACCTCGCATTGCTGCACGAGAAGAATCCACAAAGCACCGACTTTGTACGATTCGACCATGCACCCGAGAAGAATTCAGAAGATATTCTGTTTGCATTGCTCGATGTTTGTGAACACGACGAAATCGTGCGAAATCGTCGCGAATTCTTTGCTACAGAAAATAAAGACACTGACAGCAATTCAGGAGGTGAAGGTAACGGTACTCCATTAGAGGGCACTGGTAGTGAGAATCCAATAGATGGTGAAGGTAATGACACCCCATCAGAGGATACTGGTGCAGAAACCGATAATGTGGATAACTCTGTGGATAACTCTTCCGAAGAAGGAAAAGGCAATCAACCAAAGAAGCCTGCTACTCCAAAAAAAAAGAAGAAGAGTACCCGAAAATAGACTGGGAAAACCTTGCTGATGCGGACGTGCAGATGGCAACAGTTCTCTATAACGACCGCATCAACACTTATCGCAAGATGAAGCAGCTCGACGAACTGCTGGAGAAAGAGCGTAATGCGCAGGCAGTAGCTGATATGGCAGAATTGCGCATACGTAATCTTCAGGCATTCGCCGAGCTGCAATCGTTCAACGACACGGGCAAGTTTCTCTGCAAGCACCCATTGCTCTTCGGACGGTCAGAGATAGCAGAACTCATGAAACTACTCAAAGCCGACCCTGCCGAGTTCCTGCGCCAGCACAAGAATGTTCTCGATAACATCAAGCGTTACCGCTCCTACATAAAACGCACCGACCGCAAGAACCGCCGTGCTGATGACCGCAAGAACCTCGAACGGCATCTGGAGCGTGAAAAACTATTCAAGATGGTTCTTGAACAACAAAATAAATAAATAGTAATAATGGAAAATAGTATAAAAGTTTTTAATTTGGGCAATCTTCCTACTGCCCCGCTGGACTCTTTTATCGAACTTCAAGAAGACTTTAAAAAGCCAGACGAAGACAAATTATCGAAGTTGCAGATGCTTATCATCACACGTGGCTTCAAGTATTCATTCAAAGTATGGAAAGACCCCGACGGCAAGTTATGGATTATTGATGCCCATCAGCGTCGGAAGGCTCTGCTCAGGCTTCGTTCCTACGGCTTCCGCATTCCTGAAATTCCATACGAGGAAATTCAGGCTTCCAACAAGCGTGAGGCAGTGGAAGAGATAGCTGCCTATAACTCCGAATTTGCCGAAAAGAATCCGGATACGCTGCTTTTCACAAAATACAACATCAATGGAGATGAACTTGCTAAGTTTAACCTCGGATACGAGGTAAAGCAGACCGATTTCTCTATAGGTGGAGAAAAGCTATTCTCTTCCGATGCTGAAATTGCGGATATACAGGAGGATACTGTTGATATTGCTCCGCAAGATGACGAAGGAGAGTTATTTACCCGTCCTGGAGATATATTCCGATTGGGACACAACAGGTTGATGTGCGGAGATTGCCGTGCAAAGAAAGATGTCATCGCCCTGATGAATGGCAGAATGGCTGACATGATACTTACCGACCCTCCATACAATGTTAATTATGAAGGTGGAGGAGAAAGTAAACTCACCATTCAGAATGACTCAATGGAAAATGATTTGTTCCTTCGCTTTTTGCAATCAGTCTTCAATGTGATGTTTTCCATTGTGAAGCCTGGAGGTTCTTTCTATGTTTTCCATGCTGACTCTGAAGGCGAGAATTTCCGTCGCGCCATACGAGAAGCTGGTTTCAAAATCGCCCAGTGCTGTATTTGGGTGAAGGATACATTCGTCATGGGGCGTCAGGACTACCAGTGGAAGCATGAGCCTTGCCTGTATGGCTGGAAAACAGGTGCTGCCCATTTTTGGAACGCTGACAGGAAGCAGACAACGGTATGGAATTTCGACAAGCCAAAAGCCAACAGACTGCACCCTACCATGAAACCTATAGCCCTTATGGCATATCCGATAACAAATAGTACAAAGAACGGTGATGTCGTTGTGGACTTGTTCTCTGGTTCAGGTTCCACCATTATGGCTTGCCAGCAAACGGATCGTATAGGCTATGGCATGGAGATAGACCCGAAATACGTTGCTGCAACTGTACGCAGATTCATGGCAATGTTTCCACAGCAGCCAGTACTGTTGGAAAGAGACGGGGCTGTTCTTTCTGAAGATGAAACCAAAAAGATTATTCTATGTCAGAATTAATCAAAAAGAAGTACTGTCAGATGAGTATATAAATCAAGTAAGAACGTTCGGAGCGTTGAGTTATACGCCCGAACGTATCTGCAGGTTGCTCGGTCTGAAAGGAACCAAGCGCACGACCTTGTTGTATCGCATAAACACGCCTGGCGATGTTTATTGCGAAGCCTATCATCAAGGACGTGCGCTTGGTGAATATAATATTGACGCAGAACTCGCCAAAAAGGCGGAGAAAGGAGAGATTGATGCTATAACTCTGCTGGAAGAACGTAAGAACGAACGTGAAGAGAAAGATCTGCGCATGAATTTATTTGGTATATGAAAAGTCAAATCGAGAAATTAGATTCCATTCACCCAGACCTTATATCCGCATTCTTGACAGGTGGAGAATGTGAGGGTATTCCGCAAGACGTGAAATTATTTCTGCAGCAATTGCAATGGTCTGCGGAGATTTTCGAATATGAACGTAATATTACAAGGGCAGCTCAAAAACTAAAGCTACGTATCAATGCCGAGCAGCGTATCAAAATAGAAGAGCGCACTTGTATGGAGAGGATTTATCAGGCAATCAACTATTTTCAGGTTGATTGCAATGTTCCTATCAAAGTTTGGGAAAGCAATTTTGCCAACAAATATGAAGACCTTGCCAAACTGTGTGGTTCTACTGGCGATTACAAAGGTATGAAAAACTGCTACGATGCTGCATTGGAATGCCGTCGCAGAGCTTCTGAAATTGCTGAAGCAGACAGGGATTTGGGAGTTCAATTCTTGATAACACCTGAATTGACACCCGAGGAACTCGGTTTCTCAAAGAAGAATCTGAAGGAAATTGCAGCCAAGCATAATGAAGGTTTCTATATTGCGCTTATCGACTCGTTGCCCATAGAAACAAAAGAAAAGAAACGCCTGCTGCGAGATGCCGATATTCAAGATGCAGAAATAATGGAGGACATTCCGAATGACTGAAAAAGACATAAACGAAAACAGCGTGCTCAGCTTCGAGCACTACTACATGAACCGTGTGCAGTTACTTGCAAACATCATAGACCCCAATATGCTTTATGCCGAATGGGCGCGCGCAACGGGTAAGACTGAAGGCGTTATCGTTCCACGGCTTATCCGTGTAACAAACGACATGCCGGGCGAACTATCATTCCTTGTTCACAAACATACGTGGCACTGATGACCAACGTGTGGCCAAACATTCAGGCATCGTTTTCGCGTCCTGTTATCGTAAATGGCAAGCAGCGGGCTATGCTTGAGTATGGCATCGATTATGTGGTGGGAGAGGCAAAGCTGCCTTCACACTTTCGTCAGCCACGTTATCCGATAGCCTATGCAAAGCACTCAGTCATCTTCCGTAACGGAGCACACCTGCAGCTGGTGTCTTCCGACCAGCCCGAGAGTGTTGCCGGTCGAAATGCCGTACACGCATTTGTCGAGGAAATGAAACACAACAGCGGAGAGAAACTAAAGTCGCGACTCTTTCCTTCACTTCGTGGTGGTTCTGCCGAAATTCGCAAGTCAGCCTACTATGAAGGTGTTACCGGTGTGAGTGATACCGCACGTGTAGACCTTGGTGAAGATGATTGGTTCGAGGACTACGAAAACAAGATGGACACAAGGCTCATCGAGGAAATAGCTTCTGTGTCGCTTGCCATCAACCAAACACTATACAAGCAGTTCATGCTACAGCAAGAATTGCGTAACACCAAAAACCCTGTTACAATAGAGAAGATACGTTTGGAAAACCAAAAACTCAATGCCTTTATCGCCAGATGGAAACCACGTATTGCCGATATGCGACGCAATGCCATCTATTATATACGAGCATCTTCGTTCTGTAATAAGGATATTCTCGGACCGAAGTTCTTCAAGACGCAGCTCGATACCCTCGACATGGACGAGTTCCTCACCGCCATCTGTGCCATTCGCCACAAGGAGGTAACCAACAAGTTCTTTACAAGCTACGACCACGAGCGACACCAATTCAAAGATAGTTACATCTACGACCAAATATTGAAGCAGAACCTTAAAGACCACTTCACACTCACAGCGCGCTACCTTCGCCACTACGATAAGCGCGAACCTCTGTACATAGGTTACGACCCTGGTAATTTTCAATCGCTTATCGTCGGACAAAAAAAGGAGTACGGCAGTCGCTTCGATATTATTAAGGAATTTTGGGCATATATACCCGACGACCAGCAGAACCTTGCACAACAGGTGTATTCGTTCTTTGGCAACGACGCAGTGAACAAGGTTATACACCTCTACCCCGACCGTGCAGGAAACAAAACAAGGGAAGAATTGGAGCAAATAACGACCGACTCGCTAACAATGAAGGCAGCTTTGGAGAGTTACGGTTTTTCTGTTTTTCTTTACAACGATGGCGCACCTACTATTTACCACTGGCAGCAGTTCCGCTTGTGTCAGTTGCTCTTTGCCGAGAAACTTCCCTTACTTCCCAAGGTTCGTATCGACGAAAACGAATGTCAGAACCTTTGCAGTGCAATTCTTATCAGTCCGCTGAAGAAAAACGAACGGCAAAAATCGAGCTTGATAAATCAAGTGAGAAGAAAAACAGAATTAAAAACGTCGTCCAGGACTGACAACACAGCTTCCAAGTGCAATGATTTACCTTTTTATATGGTCTTTATTCAGACCTTATTAAAAAAAGGAATTGAGCAGTTATCCGGACGATTTACCCGAAAAATATAGCGATATAAGCCCCTATAAAGTCCAAAAAAATGAATATAAAAAAATGTCCAAAAACAAGGCAATAACGAGGGGTATTTACATAAGTAAAAAAATGTTACTTTACTGAAAATCAATATATTATATTTTAAAAAAATGAAAAAAATCAAAAATGACCAAACGACGCAATTCAGGACGCACCGCTGATTTTTTTGATAATGCGGTGCAGGCTCTCGAAAAAGGCTGGAAATATGACAGGAGGGGAGTTGGTCGTCCTTTGTTCCTGTACAAAATATAAGTAATTTCGCAAGTAATGGAGAAACCTATCGAAATAGACGGCATCAATGCAATGCAGTGGGCAAGGGAGAAACCTATCGAAATAGACGGCATCAGTGCGATGCAGTGGGCAAGGGAGATAAGCAAGCTACCTGAAGGGGACTTCACGCTCTGCTTCTTTCCTTATTCAAGGTCGCAGGGTATGGCTGGAGATACTTTGACGGTGAAGAAGCACTGCAAGTATAGAACACAGCTGCCACAGGATAGATTCTCGGTTGATGCAGAGAATTATTTCCTATTTGAAGATGAAGACGGCAATCCTAAGATGTGTTATCGTATTCTTATTAGATACATGGGTTTTCCAAACGATGGATATAAACTTCACAAGATAAATTGGTTATGAACGATAGAATAGAGTTATACGGCAATGCTGGTAATTATATTGCAGATGGCAATGTGCTTTCTTTTCAGATTGGAGAGGGACAACAACTATTCAACACTCCTGGTATGCTTATACCACAAGAGAATAGGTCGTATCTTCACGAACACCAGTGGCTTAGTGTTAATGGTTATCAGGTGTGTATGCGTGGTGTGAAAAACAATCTCTGCGATGAAGTAACGACAGAGATTAAGCAGAACCGCTTGTTGCCTCGCTTATATAGTAAGGAGATTAAGATGCTGTATGGTAATGGTCCATGTGCCTATATGCAGACTGTGGAAGGTGGCAAGATGAAGCGTGAGTACACTGCACTACCTGCGTGGGACGAATGGCTGAACTCTTGGCAGGAGCGTGGTATGGAGACTACTGCGCAGGAGTTTGCCAAGACGAATATAAAGAACTTCTATTACTTCGGAGACTTCTTCTGCAAGTTCCGCTTTGCACGTGGCAAGCGTTTAGTATGATGCCTGTTGCTGGTATAGAGCCTTTAGAGAACAAACACTGCCGTCTTGCCACCACTCGTCAGGATATTGCCTACGAACAGATTAGTTACAGCGACTTCCGCCATATAGCTGTGGGGCGTTGGTCTTACGGGCTGGGTAACTATAAGATTTATCCGAAGTTCGCATTGTCAGAAGTGGACAATTATCTTTATGCTGCCGTATCGCACCATCGTGAGAAATCGGTGGACGAGTTCTATGGTGTGAACGAAACACACCAAGGCGCACGCCCCTATATATTGGGTAGCAACAGTACGGCTACTTACATCAATTCGTTCTTGCGCAACTCGTTGGCAGCCAAGATACACATCGTTATACCTAACGCATGGGTGGTTAGCAAGCGTTCGCAGCTTACGAAACTTTGTGAAGAGAACAAGTTGCGCAAATCGAAGGATAAGGATTTGGTAAATACAATGGCATTGAAATTGGCACGGAGTACCGAGAATCGTTGCTGGTGGAATATATGCGTTTGGAACTGCGAAAGATAGGCGACTATCTGAGCGGTGCAGAGAATCAAGGCAAGGCTTATTCTTCCATATCGTTTATGGACGCTTCTGGACACGAGCAGCAGTGGAAGATTGAAACGATAGACCTTAAATATAAGGAATATATTGATTCGCTTATTGCCTACGATAAACGCACGGAGGAAGCATTGCTGTCTTCAGTAGGGCTTGATGCTTCCATATCTGCAGTGAGCAAGGACGGTGTAATCAGTAAATCGGGTTCTGATTCTTACTACAACTATCTCATTTATATAATGTCGCTCACACCCGAAGATGAGATCTGTGCAGAGCCATTCAACATCGCTTTGAAGCTGAATTTTCCTAACCTTTATAAACAGGGTTATCGCATAGGCTTCTATCGTGAAGTTCCACAGCGACAGGAAGATATATCACCTAAGGACCGATTAAACAACCAACAAGCATGAAAATACTTCAAGAATTATTCAATAATCTCGCCACCTTCAGCAGTTATGCTCCTGGCGTAGAAACTAATATTGATTTGCAGGATTTGCAGCCTTCAGGCAATTCGGCTCGCAAGCGTGTGGAAACCATTCTGACTACTTCAGTGTTCAAGGCTATACTCAACTTACAGGAGGACACAGAACTTAAAGAGGCTTTGAGAACTGCTATTGCTAACTTCACGATGGCGCAACAGTTGGTGTTCGACAGCATTGCCAGGCGCAAGAACGATGTTGATGTTTACAAGTACGAAATAGAAGCAATGCGTCGTTCGTATATGGAGAATTACTACAATGCTATTGACACGCTGATAGCATTACTCTCTACCGATACCGAAGGCGAACCAGCACGGCTATGGAAGGATACGCCTTACAACAACACTTTGCAGAAGTGCAGGATACGTTCGGCAGAAGTGTTCGACACTATTTTCCCAATAGACCTATCGTATTTCTTCTTTTTCAGACTTGTTCCTCTGCAGAAGGAAACTTTAGACGAACAGCTGGCTGTTTACTTCGATAAGATAACCGAAGAGAACACCTCGCGTATAGAGCAGCCCTTATATCTTGCCCTTGCAAAGAAGACCATTGCCAAGTCGTTGCGTCGTTTCGATATACTGGAGTTCCCTCCTACTATACGCAACCTTTTCGACGAAAGCCATGCTTCACGTTCAGGCAAAGACGAACTCGTTGCAGCACTATCATTAGCCGACCGACTCGACCGAGAGGCAGAGCAGCTCCTGCTTAATGTAGACACGCTGCTCTCTACCGACACCACTGCCGACGTCAGTTCTTATTCAGCATATAACAACCCCGACGATAAAATAATAATGCTGCCATGAAAGATATAGAACTCGTACATAAAGGCGAAATACACCGCATACCCAACAGTTGGGAAGGCATGACCGAACAGCAGTTCGTTAGTCTGGTTACCGACTTACTGGCAATGGCAGCAGGAAAGCTGTCGGCAGGCGAAGTGCGCATCAACCATCTTTGCAGAATAATGAAATGGCAGAAGCATCGTTTTCGCACCGAAGAACAAGTGGCAAACCTTATAGCTATATCCGAACAGCTCACCTTCCTATTCCTTATCCAGTATCCCGATAACAACGAGGTGCTGGAGAATGTGAGCAAGGAAACTTACGAGCTTTGCCGTAGGGTAGACCCATTCCGACTGAACATTCCCATTGCTCGTGTGCTGCGACGTTTGGAATATCAATACGTTGTAGACCTCTGTTTCTGCGCCCAGCTCATACCCACCATAAGCATAAACAACCGCACCTACCACGCCTACAAAATACAAAAAGACTATGGTTCGCTCACATGCTCGCTCACAGCACTACAATACATCGAAGCACGCTCGCTAATAGAACAAGGCGAAACATCGCTACCACTAATAGCAGCCATACTCTACTACCCCGAAAAGGAATACAGCTCCGAACGTGCCCACGCACTGGCAAAAGAATTTGAAGCATTGCCACTCGAGATGCTCACCGCCATATCGTTCAACTTCCAAGCCTTCAACAACTATCTGTTCAATAAAACAGCATTCTCGCTGCTCACAAAATTCAAGCTCAAGCCCGAACACCCTATCACAACCGACGCATCAGACGCACTCTACGACCTATCGAAAGATGGACTTGGCGATTCGCGACAGATAGAACAAATGAACTTGCTTACCTACCTGAAGGTGCTGCGCAAGAAAACCATCGATGCCGTACGCGATATGAAAGGCTTCGGCTGGGACAAAGTGAAAATTAGCGACGAGGTAGGGCTACCCGTCAGCATAATAAACGAAATAGTAGACAGCTAAGCCCCACCCCTCTATCTATGGATCTACACTCGTATATCCATAGATCTACGCCCGTATATCCATAGATATAAAAACGTAAAACCCCTAAAGCAAACCAACAATGATAAAGAACAATTCCTATACTTCGCACAATACCCATCGCGAAACGGCATACTCGCCATGTTCACCAACGGCACAAGCCACTTCGAAAGCTACAACACACTCGTGGCAGAACTAAGCCAACTTCCTAAAACGTCGCGCGTACCCGAAATAGACAACTACGTATACGGGCAATCGTTCGAAGAACTACAAGCACGCATCGATAAATGCATAGGTTCGTTCCTCTTCGTAGACTATGGCGAAATGTCAATGACAGCCAACAACCACAACACCTACGAACTAACCCAACGCTTAGCCGTAACCGTAGCCTTCAAAATGCCCAACCGAAGCGACGCAGCCGAACACATGCTCGCCTCCGACAAAACACTATCCTTACTATCAAAAGTACACGCAGCCATGCTTGCCGATGCCGACAGGGGAGATATAGAATGGCTATCGCGAGGCGAACTCGCCCGAGCCGAATACGTACCCTTCGTAGCCACAGAACTACACTCAGTAGGCTGGACACTAATGCTGTCCTGCATAGCCCCCGACACGCTCCAAATTCACCAACAATACAAGTCCTTTGTAAGAAATATAGAATAAGGTAATTTTGCATTCAAGAAATCAAAACGATCACATAATGAAAAAAATACCAATGATATCAATCGTCTCCCTGCCCCTGTCCATCGTGGCAGACATCTCCCGGTACTTCTATCAAGACTGGGATTTGCAAAATGGATAGCAATAGCCGTAACCCTCGACACCATACTCGGAGTATGGAAACACCTGATGCACAAAGACGCATCAAGCGGAAGCTTCTTCTCCAAGTTTGGCAAAAAAATAGGCATATACATCTGCCTACTAATACTATCCAACGTGTTAGCAAACACCACCGTGCAAGGATCAGTAGTAGGAGCAACACAATGGATAAGCACCTACCTCTGCGTATTCATGCTCGTAAGAGAATGCTTCTCATGCATCGAAAACATGCAAGCAATATACCCCATCCTACCCACTTCATTTATAAAACGGCTGAAAGACTTCAACGACAACGGCGAATACGTAAAAAAATAAAACAGAACTATGATACAAAAAATACCACTCACCTATATCCTCATAGGCATAATAGTAGCACTCGTAGGCAGCCTATCAGTATCCGTTCATCTATACAACAAGATGAAAGCCGACCGCGACCGCCTCGAAGAAAACCAAAACATAATGCTACACAACGGCAAAGTAGAAATAACACAAACAGCAACAGGCAACAGCCACCTATCAGCCCCAGCAGTAACACTCACACCAACCGAATTCAAACAAAGTGGCGACACCCTCGCAAAAGTAGCAAAACAAGTAGGCATAAAAGCAAGTAGAATATCCATAGCATCATCAGCCGGAACAACCATGTCGGCAAACATAGTAGCACCCATCATAAAACAACCAATAGCCACACTACAAGCATTTCACGACACAATAACACAATACATACCCGACACACTAAAATGCTTCAACTGGACCGACCCATGGCTAACCATAACAGGATGCGTGTCCGACTCACTATTCCAAGGCACAATAACAGCCACCGATACGCTCGATATAATGGTCCACCGAGTGCCCAAACGCTTCCTCTTCTTTCGCTACGGCTGTAAGCAAGTAAAAATGGACATCATATCACGCAACCCACACACCCGGCTAACATACGGAAAATTCTACCAATTCACAAAGTAAATCTTCTTCTCACGTTTCTTTAGTTTTTAGGTTGTTTCGCTGAGCCATCACGTAAATCGTGGTGGCTCTTTTTATCACGTTTTAGCACAAGATAAACAAAGCTAAACCACTGGTTATAAAGGCTGTAGTACTTGCACGTTCCCACTTATAGTGTTACCTTAGCAGTACAATAAAGAACAAATAAAAACAAAGAAAATGAACGAGCAAATTCAAAACATTCTAAACGAAAACGGAACAAAGACTTCCAAGATACAGAAACTTCTCGCACTCGGACTAACACGCCGACAAGTAGCCGACCTCGTAGCAAACGGAAACTACGGATTTGTGCAAAACGTCTACAAGCGAATGATGCAGGGCTTAACCAACACAGCAGCACAAACAGCAGCAACCATCGCCCCAGCAATCGACTACGCTTTCAACCGCAATTTCGGCATAGAAATAGAAGCCTACAACTGCACACGCGAACGCCTGGCACGCGAGCTTACCGCAGCAGGAATAAACGTACAAGTAGAAGGCTACAACCACACCGACCATACCGACCATTGGAAACTGGTTACAGACAGCAGCCTTTCAGGAAACAACACATTCGAACTCGTAAGCCCAATCCTACACGGAGAGCAAGGACTTGAGGAACTCGAAAAGGTTTGCTGGGTGCTCGACCTCTGCAACGCCAAAGTAAACGACACCTGCGGACTACACGTTCACATGGACGCTGCAGAATTCGACCTCACAACTTGGAAAAACCTTATAATAACCTACAAACGCCTTGAGGGTGTTATCGACAACTTTATGCCTCGCAGCAGACGCAACAACCATTACTGCCAGACTCTTACCACCATTTCAGAGACAACAATCAACCGAGCTTCTAATATTAGCGACCTTAGAGCTGCTTTCTCTCACAACCGCTACCACAAGGTAAACCTCGAAGCTTACGCACGCCACCGCACGGTTGAGTTTCGTCAGCACGGAGGTTCCACAAACTTCACAAAGATGTCTGCTTGGATTCATTTTCTCTCAAAAATGATTACCTTTGCAAAGCAAGGACAGGTGAATGCAGGCACAACCCTTCAGAACATACCCTTCCTTACCGAAAGCGAAAAACTTTACCTAAAGATAAGAACAAAGAAATTAGCAGTATGAGAAGAATAAAAATAGAAACAAGAGATGGTCAGCAAAAGCCGACCATCTCACCAAAAAATCTCTTTGGTACTATTATGAACGAAGCAAAACTACAAAGCCGACTTCCTCATAATTTAGTCCCCGAACATCACCGAGTAGATGCACCAAAAATCAAATCTACCGCATTAAAGGAGACAACCACAAAATTGTAGCATACAGCCCCGAGGAGTTCCTCCGCCAGCTTCACGCAGGCAGCCGTTTCGACAGCGAGGGTACAGATGCGGAATACATGCAACGCTTTGCCCTCCGTCTCCAGGAACTCGAAGGCTATCTTGTCAGTACCGACAGCCCTGCAGCATTCCTTGCCGACCTTATCACCCACGGCTTCGTATCCGTAGAACGATAATCACACAGAACAATACCCACAGCACAATACCCATAAAACAATAATGACAGAATAATACCCATAGAATAATATTCATAGAATAATATTCATAGAACAATATTCATAGAACAATAATCATAGAATAATAATCATAGAATAACCCCTCTCCAGCTCGTTCTTTGTAGCCGTAGCAGTTCCCGAGCTGTTACGGCTTTTAAAATGTTAAATATTCAATCTTACTACGTTTTTTTATAGTAAATATTTGCATACTACAAATATTTGTAGTACCTTTGTATTGTCAAAAGAAAACAATGAGAATATGAAACAGAAAAAAGAAATGATGGAGGTTACACTCGAAGAAAGGGAACTCCTCGAAAGAATGAGAAATTACAATCGCTCTTATCCAAATGGCTATCCACAACTCCTATGGGACTTACAGGAACTCTTCGACAAAATGGTCCGACAGCCATACGAATAAAACTAAAAACCTCTCCCTTACGAGGGAGAGGCACAATAAAAGTAAAACTATAAAAAAAAAGAGACAATGGAAACAGTTATGACAACCCCAGTAGTAGTTACTGATATGAAAATAAAAGTACAAGACATTTTAATGTCGGTTTCATGGCGTGATTTTGCTAACACCTACTTTCAGAAATCCTCCTCTTGGTTTTATCACAAAATGGATGGTATCGACGGCAACGGAGGAACTGGTGGCTTCAACCAGCAGGAAGCCGAGCAGATGCGAGGCGCACTTATCGATTTATCCAACCGCATTCGTCGTGCAGCAGAAAATATTTAGGCGAGGTTCTCATTGACCTTAAGACAAAAGTCACTCATCGCCTATGAGTGCATTTTAGCCTCTCGCAATGCGAGGGGCTTTATGCTTTATGAAGTGAAAAAATTGCGTTACGCAAAAATAATTGCGTTAAGTGTCGCTTATTTCTTTGATTATTACTACTTTTGCACTTGGAAATTATAGACTACACCCCGTTGGCGGAATTAATCAATAGATAAAAATATCAGAAATATGAATGTAAAAAAGTTGCACATGTCGCTAAAAATCAGTAACTTTATGATAATCAACAATACTGTTATCTGCTTTAACTCCATGCACAACTTATATGCAAATTTCGTCAAAATACTTGAGATATGCAAGAAATTCTCCTACGGATTGGTTAATGACCTTGGAAATATTCCTCGTCGTGGTGTTGTCCCTCGCTTCTCTGACCTTGATGTCATAGCCCTGAGTCTGACAGCTGAGCATCTCGGCATTGACAGTGAGAATAACCTCTTTGACCGGCTGAAAGAATACCAAAAGGACTTTCGTCATCTCATCAGTCGTCGCCAGTTCAATGACCGTCGCAAGAACACATATCAGCTGTGTGAAATGATTCGTAAGCGTATAGCAAAGGCAATGGATGGTGCAGAGGAATATTTCTGTGTAGATTCCAAACCGATAGAGGTTTGCAGACTCTCAAGAGGCAAACGCTGTAAGATGGGCAAGGACGAGCCTGATAAATCTCCAGCTTTTGGTTACTGCGCCACGCAAGGAGTATATTATTATGGTTATAAGTTGCACGCTGTATGCGGTTTACGAGGTGTTATACATTCATTTGACCTGACGGCTGCTAATGTTCATGATATACATTATATGAAGGATGTGAAGTTTGAATTTTCAGAGTGCAGTATTCTTGCTGATAGAGCTTATCTGAGTGCAGAACTGCAACAAGATCTGTTTTCATCTGCGCACATCAAACTGGAGGTTCCGTATAGATTAAACATGAAGACATGGAAGCCTGCTTTTAAACCTTATGCGAAGGCTAGAAAAAGAATTGAGACTTGTTTCTCTCAACTATGTGACCATCTCATGCTCATCAGGAACTATGCAAAACAGACCACAGGACTATTCGCAAGAATTACTGCCAAAATCAGTACGTTTACAGTACTGCAATACATTAACTACATAAATGACAGACCACTAGGTCATGTCAAATATGCATTAAATTAATTCCGCCAACAAGTTAGACTACACTGATTTTATACGATAAGACAACAATATTACCGACACCATGTATCAAGAATTAAGGAGCTACCCTTGGTAAAATAATAAGGTCTTATTAAAGGGAGTTTTTTATCTCCAAACTAAAAGCAATCAATAGTATGACACAATTTGATAAAGAGAAACTAATAGAAGTGGTATTGTATATTATCAATGCTACCAAAGGGTTGGACTATTATCACATTTTTAAAATTTTATATTTCGCACAACGAAAGCATTTGTGCAAATGGGGAAGTCGTATCGTTGCAGATGATTTTGTAGCGATGGAATACGGACCAGTTCCAACAGAACTCTATAGTGCTGTTTGTAACAATGAACATTATGCGAAAGAATTAATTCCACTTTTCAAAGAAGCTATAGAATTTGCAGGCAAAGATGCTTCTAACACGCTTTTGCCAAAAAGAGAAGCAAACATGGACTATCTATCTAAAGCCGATATAGAAAGCCTTAAAGAATCAATTGCAGAAAACAAAGGTCTCTCTTTTGGCGAGTTGGTAGATAAATCGCACGATAGCGCATGGCATGCCACAGGTAACTGTTGTATTATGAGTGTTGGAGATATTGCTAAAGCTGGCGGAGCAAATGATGGTTTTGTAGAGTACATTAACGAACAAGAACTTATTCAAAAGGCTTTATCATAATGGATATACCTCAGACACTTATTGATGAAGCCGTGAGCGATGAAGTTCGATTGGGCGATGTCTACAAAATAGAGATGTCGGTCGAAGATGGCATGAAACTTAAAAATGGATACGACACACGTGATAAATTCTTTGTAGTATTAGGCTTTGACGAGCAAGGCAATGTTTATGGAGGCATTCTCTTCAATTCTAAAATTAATCAAAACCTCCCTACTCTTATAAAAGATTATCACATGCCAATATCGGCTAAGGATTATCCCTTCCTTTCACACGATTCGTTCTTGAATTGCGCTCAAATATTTCCAGCTACTCCAACGCATCTTATGAAAGGCGAAAAATTAGGAACCATCAATACAACCGATTTTGAATTAATCTGTACTACAGTATGTAGTTATCCAAATGCTGTACCTTTGGTACTAAAAAGATTTGGACTAATCTAATTTTAATATCAAAAAATAAATCTTATGAAAAAAGTATTATTCACATTGATGCTTCTTGCAAGCACTATGGCGTGTTTCGCACAGAAACCATTGGAGTTATCAGAAGTTATAAAAGCTGACGGATTAACAGCTCAACAACTTTACGAAATTTCCAAAAATTGGTTTGCTCGTACCTATGTAGACTCTAAGGATGTGATGAGAGACGATAATCCTGGTAAGGAGTTAACGGGTAAGGGTATGACAAAACTTGAGATTAACAACCTTGCTTACACTGGTATGTCTGGATATATTGGTTATACAATTGATTTGCAATTTCGTGAGGGACGCCTTAAACTCACATTGAGCCACTTTTTTCACGAACCAACTAAGAAAGTAATGTATGATAATAAAATGGGAGTCGTTCTCGACTCTCTCCCTGATGATTTGAAGTCGTTAGGAGGAAATTTCGAGAAATCTTCATTTAGAATGAATTACAAGGCTTTTCATAAGAGAGCTCTCCCTGTCTGTAAGAAAGCGTTCTCAGACTTAGTTGCCAGCCTAAAGGGCTTTGTAGATAAACGTGAAGTAGAAACAAAAGACGAATGGTAATTTTTACGCCACGCAAAAATAATTGCGTTTTTATTTGGCAGTTACAAAAATACTTTCTATCTTTGCAACTGTCAAACAAAGCGTAGTAATACGCAACAGAAGGGCGAGAAGAACTTCAAGCCCCGAACTTATTAAAAATTCGATGGGCTTATTTTTATGCCCATGTATAGCAGCCTCGCTGCAATGAAAATATGGCGGATGCCTTCCAGTGAAATTGCCCTTCGGTGCGAAATCGCTTTGTTTGACGACAGGAAGAGTATCCGCTTTTTCTGTGTCCGTACCTGGCGGAACCAGGCAATGTCAAACAAAGCGTAATATGCAACAGACAATTGAATTCAGAGCCGAGACGCAAGAGCGCAAGCAGCTCGACGTACGTGCTACGATACAGCGCAAATCCAGTCTATTAACCTTTGGCTCGACACAAAGAGTGAGTTTTACAGCCGAATTTGCGAGTTTACAGTAACTCGTCGTTTGGCACTTCGCATCAATCTTGTAACTTTGTGCATGGGCTTCACTGCAGTATGCGTGGAACAACACCCCACAACCGCACTAATATCTGTATTATGTGCAGGTTATCTTGTTCATCGTGTAAACAAGTCAGATAAGGAAGGAGGCAAAAAATGACCCGACCAATAAATCAAACTCTAACATACGTCAGTCAGGACACCATTGCAGCCCTTAACGAAATGGTGGGCGGTGGATTTTTCCTCGGATATCTTGCCACATTGGAAGATATAGAAAATAAAATTTTCTCCGACTGTAATGGCACCTTTGTCGAAGCTACAGGAGAACCACGTCCAGGCACGTTCAAAATGCTGCAAAGTATCCGTGCCCTAAAAAACGATTTGCAAACACTCAATGCCCTCTGCCCTGAAAGCCCAGAGGAAGTAGATGGACTGAATTTTTAATTTAAATTTTTCAATATATGAGCAATAAAGAAAATAACACCGAACAACCAATAACCGACATCAGTATCTATATAGCTGCATTGCAGAAGACTTACGCCCCAGCCCCTACGCCAGCTGATGCCACCCATTTCTTTTCCACTGCCGAAGTGGTAGATGCCATCAGGGAAATCGATCCATCGGCAAAAGTTGCGCCAACAGAGGTGTTCTCTGCTCTCCGCAATGCAGGTTTCGATTTCTGCAATCGCCGTGGCTCGCAGGGACTGGAATTCAAATGGTTATTCCGTGAACGATAAATTCTACCATGACATTCATTTATTGGATGTTTATTTGTCGGGACATTTTGTCGTGAGACGAGGTGTCCTTTACAAATAAAGTAGAAGTTTCTAATTTTGCCATTGACAAATAAACATAAGGAAATGAATGAGAAAGGTATCAAACATGCATCACTTTTCAGTGGTATTGGAGCACCCGAGCTCGCAGCCTATTGGTTAGGTTGGCAAAATGTCTTTCATTGCGAGATCAGTGAGTTCTGCAAAACTATTCTTAATTATTGGTATCCAAATTCTATCGGTTATGAAAACATCAAAACAACAGATTTTAAAAAATGGCAAGGGGAAATCGACGTACTTACAGGCGGATTCCCCTGTCAGCCTTTCAGTTCAGCTGGACAGCGACTTGGAGCGAACGATGACCGCTACCTCTGGCCAGAGATGCTACGAGCTATCAGGGAAATACAGCCCTCTTTCGTCATTGGTGAAATGTTGCTGGAATCCTCACAATGGTACAGCCCACTGAGGCGGTTAAAGTGGGTTGCACGCCCTCTTTATTTGAAGAGAACGACAATATATATAGAAAAGAACAGCAGTTCGTTGTCGAAACCGTTTGTACAGATCTTGAACGTGAAGGATATTCCGTGCAGCCGTTTGTTATTCCGGCTTGTTCCGTCGGTGCGCCCCATCAAAGAGATCGGGTGTGGTTCATTGCCCAAAGAAATGCTTCCAACTCCTATAACGCAAGGACTAAAGGTATGCAAGAACGGAAAGCAGAAGTTCTATTCTCTAGAGTTACTACCGACTCCGCTTGCAGTAGAGATACAGCGCAGCAAACGTATCAAAGAATTGAAAGAGAAGGGAGGTCGAACAATGGGCAGCAGAAAGAATGGCGAGCGACGTCCGAGCGGACTGATGGATTATATCAACTTTCATGGGATTCTACCGACACCTTGTGCGCAGGATTTCAAGAAACGAGGCGAGAACTCAAAGCAGAAAGGATTGCTAGATATATTCAGCAAGATGGATTGGTTGCTAACTCCGACGGCAAGCGATGGCAGGAGGTCTATGATGACAATGGACAATCTGAAGGCGCACAGAAAGCCGAACGCGGAACAGAGCAATTTAGCGGAACAAATTGCCCACAAGATTGGTGGAGGGACTTCCCAACTGTCTCCCCTGTTTGTATCGGAAATGATGGGCTTCCCTTTGATGTATCTCGTCTTACCATTTCTTTTGTCCGATGGAGGCAAGAAGCAATAAAAGCCCTCGGCAACTCTATGGTTCCTCAAGTAGTATATGAATTATTCAAAGCCATAGAAAGTCAAATACTCAAAGATTGATTTGCAACTTTCAGTTATAAGTTTTACATTTGCATTAAAATAAATATTTTGATTATGGTAATGTTAGAAATATTCTTTTTTTTAATATCGCTTATTCTGATGCCGTTCTTTACATACGGTGAGCCATGGTCTGTAAAGTTGTTCTATTTAGGACTGTGCATGTTCTTAACCCCAATAATAGGTATACCACTATACAGGCATTTCATTAAATAGAAAAATCCTTGTCCTTTAATTTATAACTGTCTGTTACTATATTTGCAATATAAATAGCAAGTATGGTAACAGACAGTCTCGTTCGTAAAAGTTCGTTCACGAAACCCTGCAGAAGGGTCTCTTGAAAATTTATGCCACACAGGAATCTGTAGTGCGTAGTAATTATCAACTACGCTCAAGAAGGCTTATCACACTGCTTTCAAAGCATTCTTTTGAGAGCAGCATCACCAGCGACTCTCATACAATATTTGTCCGCATTCTTCCTTACCTCCGCTTTCTCGACATGGCGTATCGCAGACGCGACCGTATTTCCAAGTTCAAACGACGCAACCTCGCTCTTTACAACCGTGTGGTGTGGGGTGTGCTCTATCATGAAACATTCCCACAGCTTCGCTATGGCTTCACCGATGAAGTAAGAAAGACCATTCACGACCAATTAGATAAATCATTTAACCCATAAATAGTATGGCAAACAAGCATCTATCAGAAGACCAAATTCAATATACTGTTGATGTCAAGACTTCAAAGGCACAACAGGAAATCCATAAACTCGAAGTTCAGTCAGCGTCCCTCAGAAATGAGAACAAGCAGCGACTGCAGCAAATGATAAAACTTGAAGCATCGGGAAAGAAAGAAACCGAGCAGTACAAAAACCTTGCTGCTTCCTACAAGGATACTGGTAGACAGATTCGTGAGTTGAGTTCTCGTATTCAGGAGCAAACACGCTCGCTGGATATAAATGCAATGACAATGTCTCAGTTGAAGAAACAGTCTAAGTATTTACAGAAAGAACTGGACAATGTCTCTAAGGCTCTAAATCCACAGCAATACTCTGCTCTGGAAAAAAATATTCAGACCGTAAATGCCCGAATATCAGAATTAAAACAAAATGCAAAAAATTTCAAAGAGCTTCTTGCTTCTGATGATTATAACAATTTCTTTTTAGGACAATTGGGCATAAAAACGTTAGAGTTAGTCGCCCGAGTAGGAAAGTCGATAGCTGGGGAATTCTCAGAAACAATAGATAAGAGTGTAGAGTTGGCAGAATCAGCTGACGGTGTCATTCACGCTTTTGAAAAGATAGGTACGGAGGATTATCTTCAAACGCTCCGCGATGCGACCAAAGGCACGGTGTCTGATATAGAATTGATGAAGGCTGCCGTAAAGGCAAAGACTTCCGCATTCCCCTCGAAGACCTCGGCAAGTATCTTTCTTTTGCTCAATTGAAAGCTCAGCAGACTGGACAATCGCTCGATTATATGGTAGATTCCATCGTTACAGGTCTTGGACGCCAATCCCCACAGATACTCGATAACCTTGGACTTTCTGCAGCCGAAATAAAAGAACAAACCAAAGAAACGGGCGACTTTATGAAAGGTGTAGCAACCATCGTAGAGAAGAACCTTGCTCAAGCTGGGGAGACATACATCTCTGCTGCCGACCGTGCTGCACGGCGCACCATCGAACTTGAAAATGCACAGTTAGCACTTGGTAAGGCATTGCTGCCCATCAAGGAAGAATTTACAGATATTTATGGTCAGATACAAGTAGGAGCCATTAAAGCTATCAAATACCTCGTTGAACATCGCAACACGCTTGTTCTGCTTACGAAAGCTGTTGTCCTGCTTACTGCTACTTATACTGCCTATGTCGCAGGGCAGAAACTTTCTTATCTGTGGAGCCTGCGTGCCGTCGCTGTCAGTAAGATCAAGGCTGCTGCAGCCGCTGTTGAGAATACTATGTTACAGTTATCTGTATTACGTCACGCAGTTCTCAACAAGACAATGAAGACTTCTATTGCTTTGCAAAAAGCCTTCAATATCGTTCTTAAACTTAGTCCTTGGGGAGTTATCCTTGGGGCTATAACACTCGTTGTTGGTGCGTTACTGATGTTTAATAAGCGTGCCGACGCTGCCACCATAGCACAAAAGAAACTCAACGATATTCAGTCAGAAGCCAACCGCAAGGTTGAGGAAGAGCGCATCAAGATAGAAATGCTTACTAAGCGCATTCACGATAATTCTCTCTCACTTGCCGAACGACAGGGTGCGATTGAAGCATTACAAAAGATTGTACCTGACTATACAGCAAAGCTGTCGCATGAAGGAAAGGTTTATGATGAGAACACGCAGGCTCTCACACGCTATCTGAACGCTTTAAAGGAAAAGGCTTTACTTGAAGGTGCACAGAATGCCCTAAAAGAATTAGGAGAAAAGAAAGCTAAACTAATCATACAGCTGCGACAACAAGAGCAACAGCTCAAAGATATGAAGAAAGAGCAGGCGCAATTTCAGCAACAGAATGCAGGACGACCTCAGACAACGGGAGGTGCATACGCTCCTACATATGTCGGTGCTTCCATGGGATACTCTGGGGAGGTTGGGACGTTATCAAGACAACTTCAAAAAACGAAAGACGAGATCAAAGTGGTTGACGCTTCTATGAATGCAATTGGTAAAGAGTTCGGTAAGAAGATGTTTAGTTCCAGTGGTGGAAGTAATGGCGGCTCTGGTGCAAAGAAAGGAACAATAGGTACTGAACTGGATGCTATTGATGCCAAAATAGAGGCTTTGAAACGAAAGCGACTGACGATAAAGGTTGGCGACACGAAAGGGCTAAAAGCTATTGATGCGCAGATTGCCAGTCTTGAAGCAAGGAAGGAGCAACTGGAATACAGTAAACCAACTAAGAAGAAGAAGAAAAAAAAGAAAGTAAAAAAAGGTAAAGATCCTGATGAGATAACGAAGAAAAACTTCTCATCTGCAAGAAGGAATGAGGTGGATAATGCAAATACAGCTTATCAAAAAGATTTAAATAACCTCAATATGATGCTTACTCAGAAGAAGATTTCGCAGGAACAGTATGATATTACAGTCACTACTTTAAAAACGCAGCATGCTTCAAATCTGCTTCTGATTGAAAAGAACTACTACGATAAGTCACAGAGCCTTGGATTCAAGGATGCTACTAAGAAAAAAGAACTTATTAGTTCGCAAGAGAAGAATGTTACACAAGCTGAACAGGGATTAGCCGAGAGCCGTATCGCTGCAGAAGAGAAGTATCAGGAATTAATGAATAAGATAGCCGAGCAAGGGGCAGTGAAACAAACGCTGACCCTGCAGGAAGAACGAGATGTAGAACTTGACTTTCTGAACGGATATTACCAAGCAGCTCTCCAGTTGGCTAAACAAAATGGAAAGGATACCAATAATGTAGAAACTGCTTATCAAACTGCACGGCAGAATATTCTTAAAGAATATGCGGATAAAGAGTTTGCAAAGGTAAAAGAACTTGAGCAGCAAAAGGCACAAGCACGACAGGAGTATGGGCTTGATACGTTCGAAGACCAGTATGCAGCACGTCGTAAAAAGATAGAGAATGACACCCTACTCAATGAGCAGGAACGTAAGCAGGCTCTTACCCTTCTTGATCAGCAGGCAGAAGAACACCGCCTTCAGATACGTCAGCAGTATGGTCTTGTCTCACAGCAGGAACTTTATAATGCAGAATTGGAACAGCTGAAGATGCACCTTCAGAACAAAGAGATATCTGAAGAAGAGTATGAAGAGGCAGTGAAGAATATGAAGATCGCCAAGATGAAGGAGGCGTTCGACTACTACTCAAACCTCTCCAGCGGGGCTGTTCAGGCACTACAGCAAGCAGAAGAAGCAAACGTCGATGCGAAGTATGATGCGGAGATTGAAGCTGCAAAGAAAGCAGGCAAAGATACCACAGAACTTGAAAAAGAAGAAAGCGGATGAAAAACTAAAGATACAAAAGAAGTATGCTGATGTTAATTTCGCAATCAAAGCCTCTCAGATTATAGCTGACACCGCAACCTCAATTATGAAGGCTTATGCAGACCTTGGTCCAATCGCTGGCTCTATCGCTGCTGCCTTGATGGGTGTGACTGGCGTTGCACAGCTCGCTGCAGCCAATGCAGAACGTCAGAAAGTAAAACGTATGTCGCTCAATGGTGCTGGAGGTGCATCTTCAGCTTCAGGAACTCGTGTCGTTACGGGTCTCGAAAGCGGTGGAAGCATTGATGTCGAGCGTGAGCAGGACGGCAAACGCTTCCATGCTGACTACGACCCTTATCGCCGTGGATTCATAGATAAACCAACGGTTATTGTTGGCGAGGGCGGATATGGACGTAGCCGTGAGTGGGTAGCTTCCAACGCTGCTGTAGAGAACCCGACAGTGGCTCCATTCCTGAATATTATCGACCAAGCACAACGTGCAGGTAATATCCGCACATTGGATATGAATAAGTTTCTCTTGCACCAGGCGCAAGGACGTGCTGCAGGTGGATATATCGCTCCATCTGCACCAACACCACAACCAATGCCTACAGCAATTACCCATAGAGATGAATATAATAAGGAGTTATTGGAGACATTGAAAGAACTCCGCAATAATGGCATTCGTTCTTATGTTGCGCTCGATGATTTTGATGCGCAACAGAAACTTCGTAATCAAGTACGACGCATTGCTTCAAAATAAATCCATGCAGATATGAAAATAACAAATCTTTCTATGGGCGAAGACTACAATCTTTCGCCCGATACAAAAATAGAAGTAGAACGCACGAATCCATTCTTCAATGATTATGGCGAGAGCACAGTTCCTCTTGATTTGCCTACCTCGCCACGCAATCGCAGAATGCTTGCGTTTCCTGAAACATTTGGAGGTATGCAGAAAATACGTCCAATTGATGTTACTATACAAGATGGTGAGTTCTTTGCTCAATGTCGGCAGGTGGTGCTAAATGCGACACATAAAGGAAAAATATCTACATCATTTTATCTTAACGATGGTTCTTTCTATTCTAAGATAAAAGATGTAAAACTAAAGGATATTTTCAAAGATGAATGCGTTCCTGGAGTGTCTACAGTACAGCAAGCTATAGAGTTTTGCCGTGGATTGCGCAATAATAAGGACGATAAGTTCTCTATCTTTCCTTTATTGGTAGAGGACGACTCGGGGCAATCTACAGGTTTTAATTATAAAATTCTCAATGCTTTTGGTAAAGACGAAACAATTGAGAAAGTCATCGAACATATTCCTGGTATACCAACAGCATTGGAAATACCTATAGTGAATGTTTAACCCCGATATGATTACACCAGACTCTGACTTCTACAATGCTACAAAGAGAATAGAATATGTAGAAAACGTTTCTATTAGTCTGAATGAAGGCTATTATATCACGCCATTCATTCGTGCCAACTATCTTCTTCAGCGAGTGTTTGCCTATTTCGGCTACAAGTTGTTGCCAAACTTCTTTACCGAAACGGATCCATTCGATAAGATGGTGGTACTTAACAATGTTATGGATACCATTGTAAAGGGTAAGATACGTCTTGCCGATCTTGTTCCTAATATAACTTGCTCGGAGTTTATTGCTGTATTTCGCAAGAAGTTTTGTTGCGAGTTCACGGCTAACGAAGGTAAAGGTACTGCTGATGTTATTTTCTTGCGTGATGTTATGGCAAGCACGCCAACAACCGATCTTACCCATAATATGACAGAAGAACCTACCATTGCATACAAAACAGAAAAGGATTACCAGCGCATAACGCTTACTCCAGAGGATAAACTTGGAAGCGAAACAACAGAATCATACGAAGACTTTAACAATATGGCTAAATCGAACCCTGCTGCGTATTTCGACCAGAGAGATGGTGCTTTCTACAAGATTGGTTTTTCAGGAGACTTCCGCTTAATTACAAAGATAGGCGAAGGGTCGCAAGATTACAACACTGGGGAGCAATTGGAACCGAAAGAGGTGAAAGTTCCTGAACTTATACCAGAGTTTAGGGCTTTGCAATATAAGGTTGATTTTAAAGATCTAAAGAAAGATTACGATATAGGGCACTACCTATTCGTGGGTAAATATAAATCTCTTAACTCGAAAATGGTTATTGCTGGAGACGATAAAGATAGCGATACAGAACATGCTGATAAGGAGAAGACTATGTTAGCCTTTTCGGCTTTTGTTAATGGTCGTACAGTGGGAACTATTTCTCCATACGACATATCGTCTCCCGATTGGAAAGGCGAATAAATTGTTCGACTACGCTCTATATTACAATGGAGATGAAGGTGTGTTTGCACGCTTTTATAAGGATTACGATTTGTTGTTGCGTAATTCTTTGCACGACCTGAAGGTGAAACTCTTGCTTTCTCAGTCGCAGAAACAGAATCTCCCTGCATATAGTAAGGTTCTTATTAGAGGTGTTGCCTTTTTCTTTAATAAGCTGAAGTTCGTTTTAGGCGGAAAAGATGAGCCTATGGAGTCTGAATTGAAAACAATATCACTCATGGAACCCGTCGTTGTTGCTCCCAGTATTGATAGTTTCTTTCCTGCTATGAACACAAAATACAAATGGGTAGGTAGGTCGCGTATCGTAGAAGTTTCAGGGTCGGTTTACGATAATTCAGGTCCTGATAAAGATAGGGCTTTTATTACAATGTATCCACCTATGGCTTCTAAAGAGTACTTAGGCGTAGAATTTATGAAACAGAGTTCTTATCGTTCGCAAAAGGTACGCCATAAGTCGTTTTGGCGTAGTGCTAAATACAAGTACTCGCGTACAGACGTATGGCTGGAATGTGTGGAAAAGGACGCTACTGACGTTTGGTAAGTTGTCCTTTACCACTATGTGATGTTTTTATAATTTTGCGAAAAACATATTGCTTACTATGGATATAATTATAAAGCCCGACAATATAAGCCTTGTAGGCTCAATGAAGAGAATAGTTCTCTCCAGCGAGCAAGAGGTAATATTTATTTTAAGCTACGCTGAAAACAATGCACCGATAGTGCAGCACACTTATACTCCAGATTCTCACAACAGAATTGAGATTAACCTTGAAGATGTTATAGCACCATTGCTCTACTTCGAACTGCAAGATGTTGAGAGCGCATACTTACAGAACCATATAGCACGCGACTTTAAGGCTACAATACGATATGAAGGAGAAAAGATAAAGACTTTTACCTTTACGGCTATTCGTGCAGGAGTGGACCGATTGGCTGATTCGGCAGAGAACTTCCTGAAAGGAAACTTCCTCACATGGCAGCCAAGCGTGAAGCCTGTTACCTACAATACTCCCGAGTTTCTTACTTACTATGCGCTGACAGAAGGCTTTGTTAAGTGCGTGGGCTATCATGAGGAACGTCTTGTGGGAGTTGTGAAAGGCGATGAGAAAATAATCGCAAACCTGCAGAAGGACAAAGCGCAGACAATACCTGTGCAATATGCCATTATGGCTAAGCTATTCGGATTCCTTCCCGAATATTACGATGTGTGGGTAGAAGATACCGAAGGCAAGCGTCTGACGTATATTCAACGCTACTATGCTTCGGATATCAGGAGCGAGGAGGAACAGTGGATTCTCTTTGAGAACTCGCTCGGTGGCATCGACACCTTTCGTGCGTATGGCGACACAACGTTTACGGCAAAGCACACGCACAACATTGCCGAGATTGAAAACGATGCAGAAGAATATCGCGTTGATACTACTCGAGAATATAAGAAGAATACTGGTCATCTCAACAAGGAGGAACGCCGATGGCTGCTCGACTTCTTTCCATCGCTTGGCAAATACATATACATTGACAACTATATACGCAGGATAGTGGTTACCGACAGCGAGGCTTCGTACGAAGCAAAGGAGCTGCCGTCTAACTTCGACTTTACATTTAAGTATGCCGATGCACGTCCGTATCTCAATCTTCGCAGAAGTGCAGTACCGGCAAAGATGATGGATATAAAAGTACCCGAATTGGGGTCTTTTACCATCGCCCCACGCTTGGTTGAGTTCCAAAGACTCAATCTGAGTGGTGGGGCTCTCTTCCCTGTTCAGAATCCGTATGCCGATGAATGGAACGTTACTACGATAGCTGCCATTATTGACTTTATTGTAGAAGTGCTTGAGAAAAGCTACTCTGCTAACGGAGGCGTAGGTCATACACATACGAACTACTCGCTGCTGCAAAGTCTTTCGCTGCTGAACGGCTATCTGCTTGAGAATGGAAACAAGATTAAGGCTGGCTACGCTGATAAAGCACATGATTTAGAAAACCCAGTAGACGATCGTTTCCTTTCGAAGCTAAAAGCCGACACGGCGCAGGAATTAATAACGTTCTTAAAGGGTATTACGTTTGGAGACAGTCTCCAGACCATAGGCTTTGCACAAGGATTAAACGGCTTTAAGGTATGGTTAGATAGCTATGGCAGGGCGCACGGGCAGATTGATTACCTCGAGTGATTGGCAAGGCTATCTTTCGTTCGCTACAGATTGACGAATACAAGCATATCGGGGGCAATATTGTGCTGTCGGGTGCGAATGCCATTATAGAAAAGGTGGTTCCTGTTAGTGGTGGCTGGAAATGTTACTTGCACACGGACGATGGCGACAAAGCTATTACGAACGATTGGGAGCCGGGCGACCAAGCACTATGCCAGACTTTCAACATTAGGGCTGGTGTGTATGAGAACGTGAGCAACAGATATTACTGGCGTTGTGTATCGGAGGTGGCACAGAAATCGGCTACCGAAAAGGCGTATATCGTTATTACTGCCGATGACGCTTACCGGGATAAAAGCACGGACAACGATGCTCCAATGGCTGGCGACAACATTGTGCTTTGTGGGCATAACTCGCTGTGGGACGTTGCTAACGGCATTGACCCTACGCTGCATCGTAACCGAATGAACGTTACGATGATTACCACCTCGAAAGAGGAGGGTGGAACTATAGAAGTGTATCGCAACATTCACGACTTTTCGCTCTCTAAAGGCAATGCCATATTCCACCTTTCCAGCGACAAAATTTATATGAACAGCCAACGCTTCGAATGGATAAGTGCCGATGGCGAACGTATTCCTAACGTGATTTATCGTGGCGATTGGACCGTAGGCACGGTGGCTGCCCGATACGAAGCGTGGTATTATGGCGGTGGCACGTGGCTATCATTGACAGACAACAACACCGATGAACCTACGGAACAGTCGCCTAAGTGGAAGCATTACGCAACCAAAGGCGAAGATGGTACATCGCCCTACACGGTGCAAATTCTTTCAGAAAGTGGTGGCAACGTCATACACAATGGGCAGGGACAGATAGCACTTGTGGCTACCGTTTTTCACGGTGAAAACGACATTACAGCCTCGCTTCTGCCTAACCAATTCTCGTGGGTGATACAATCAGGCAACACCGACTTCGATACGGCATGGAACGCCCGACACGAGGCAATTGGAAACCGAACTACCATTAGTGCCGAAGAGGTAAACCTGAAGGCACAGATTGATTGTATAGTAAACATAGAATAACTTTCATAACACATTAAATTCAAAACGCAATGGCAACAATTAAAGCAAGAGGACAGGTAACTATAGTAGACCTTAACGATGCAAAACAAGTGCAGCTGCTTATGGATATAAGTATCCCGTGCAGATGTATAACCCCGACACAAAGGTGTTTACGCCCAACTTTGGCAGCGACAACAACGTGGTTACGCCAAAGGTGTATGTTACGGGCAACGGCACAAACCTTGTGAGCAAACTTACCGCACTGATATACAAAGTTGGCGATACGTTGGTGAATGCCGGGCAGACCAGCGGACAATACTCTGCGGCTGCCATATCGGCAGGTGGTGCCCTTACCATAAAGGGCAACATTACGGACAACTCGCTACCCATAAAAATAGCGGCTATTTACCACGACGACGAAACGGGGCAAGACACCACGCTCGAGGCGCAAGGCTTCGTTGTCAAAACTGCCAACGCTGGTGCGCTCTTTCAGGTTATACTCACACAGCCAAAGGGCAACAGCTTCGATGCAAGCAACAACGTTAATACGCTTACAGCAGAAGCCAAATGCTACCGTGGCGGAGTGCAAGACACTGACGGCATTACTTACAAGTGGTACTCGCTGAACTTAAAGACGCAAACGTGGGAGCTGCTCTCACAGGGCATTGCAACTGCCGCAGGTGTATCAACGCTCACCGTAAAGGCAAGCGACGTGCTGAACGTGCAAACATTCAAGTGTGAAGCGCAAGACGGTACCGAAAAGTCGGAAGCCATCGTAACCTTCGAGGACCGCACCGACCCCTATTCGGTAGAACTCTTCTCGCCCACAGGTTTACAAATTAAGAACGGGCAAGGCTCAACCACGCTTTGCGCCCGAGTGTATCGTGGCACAGAAAAGATTGAAGACGAAGCCACCGCTACAAAGAAGTTCACCTACACGTGGACCAAGTTCGACAAGAACGGCACAAAATCGAACTTTGCTGGCACAACTTCGGCACAGAAAACAGGCAATCCGCTCATCGTGTCTGCCACCGACATAGACTCAAAAGCAACGTTCTATTGCGAGGTGAGTATATAAGCACGAATTTACATCTATGGATATACAAGCGTAGATCCAGGGATATACGAGCGTAGATCCATAGATATACATTTTTATATTAACTCTTTAAATTTTACAACTATGACGAAATGTTTAAGTTTCACAATTAGAGAACAGAAAATGAGTGTAGGTCCAAAGAAAGGGCAAAAGGTGTACATAGCACGCCCCACCGACCGACAACGAGTAACCCACCGCCAATTCTGCGAAGAAGTAGCACACGCCACCACCTTTACAGGTGCCGAAGTGGAAGCCGTACTTCGCCTGGCAGCCGAAATGGCGAAGAAGCACGTAGAGAGCGGAGAAAGTGTAGACTTTGGCGACATTGGTACACTATCGCCATCGTTTAAGAGTAAAGCCGTAGACCACATAGAAGACTTCAACGCCACACGCGACATAAAGAAGCCAATGGTGAAACTACGTCCGAGCGTTCGTTACTTCACACTCGAAGGCGTAACCTACGAGCGAGTAGAACCAAAAACAAAGAAACCCGCTGGCAACAAACCAGCTGGTGGTGGCACTCAACCTCACCCATAAACACACTCTCGAAACAGGGAGGGCAATTCGGTCCTCCCTACATCTAAAAAACTTATATAACCAATGATAATAGCACGAGCATACATAACCATAGCCAACGTTTCGGACGGACCAAAGGGCGACACAGGCGACAACGCCCTAACGCTGGTATGCACCCCTACCAGCCTAACGTTTGAGACAAACCGAGATGGCGAAATAGAAAACACCACGCAGCGCAAAGTGCAAGTAGTGCTATACGAGGGGCAAACAGCCGTGTCCCCCACATCAACCACCGTAACACCCTACAACTGCTATGCCCGACTGGTGGAGCAAAACATCGTGGTAGACGGCATAAGTCCCAACCAGTGGAGCGGACACATAGCCATAACCGCCACCTACAAAGGACAAACACGCACGGCAAGAGTAGAATTTGTAGTGAGTGCGCAAAAGTGGAACGAAGCAAAATTTGAAGCCAATCAGAAGCAGTTCCAAAGCATAATAGCACAAAACACAGCCGACAAACAAGGCCTGGAACAGAAAATATCAGCCATAAAACAAACAGCCGACAATATACAGCTGGAGGTACGCCAACAAACCTTCAGCGGAGTAAACCTACTGAAAGGAGCAAGTCTGCGCCCACTCAACCTATTAAGTATCGACCGCCCTCATGTAACCATTGTGAACTATCCCAGCGTTGCCCACTTCGATAATCCTTACCTATCCATATCTCGCCACGGAGCTACGAAGGACGAGTGGAATGGCTGCAAATTCCCCATCGTAACCATACAAAGCGGACGCACCTACACGCTATCAATGTTTGTGCGAATATACGGTAGCGATCAGCCTTACATAGAAATAAAGCGCAGCCAGTCGAAAAATATGAGCGCACCAAAAACAAGCTATCCCAACATACCATCGTCTTACGGAGTATGGAAACCATACACCCACACCTTCGAAATGGAGGAAGGCTACAACTACCTGCAAATATTCATAGGCTGCACACGCAATGGAGAAGCCTATATATCAGAAATACAACTGGAAGAAGGCACAAAAAGCCACCACGTGGAAAGACCCTGACGCTCGTGGACAGCCTACAAGCGAGCAGGCATCTATATCAGTGGGAACGACATGAGCATAAACGCCCGTAGTAAGCATTTCAACTTTATAGACCAGCAAGGAAACATCGTAGCCTCGGTAGACGAAACAGGAGCCATAGACGGCTTAAAGTTTCGCACACGCAACCTTGGTGCAGGCTACATAGACCTTACAGGAGCAATGATGCAAGTGTTTGGAGCAGTGGCTCGCAACATAACATTTGGTTTAGACGAAAAGGGACAAGCCGCACTAAAATTCTACAACAATGCAGGGCGAAACACCCTAACCATCTCGCCCGATGGAACAAGAGCAGAAAATATGCGCATTGCAAACTTCTCTTCGCTGGAAGTGTGCTACATAGGCGGAATGCAAGTAGCCGGCTATCCTGCCGAACATAGAATATTCGACCCATTCTTCACCGACAGAAAACCCATAGGAACATCGGTATATATGTACAGTGCAGCACAAATAGACAGCGTGTACATAGCCGATGGCGACTGGACACAAGAACAAGTGAAAGCCAACAACGGCAGATACTTCCAACGAGATATGGCAGTAGCAAGCAACAACCCCGTAAATGGCGTATACGCAGCCTGCCAACCGCAATTAACACTGCACGACAATGGAGGCACTACGGGTGTAGTAAAAGAGTGGAGCATTATAACCATATATACATTCAGAGATGGGCGCATATCAACCACCCAACTCCGTAGAGGAAGAAATCTTTAAACATTATACGATTTATGAACATTCAAACAAAAATTTTAAGCAAGCAAGAGTTAGTAACCTGTGAAGTAGTCATAGATGGCTACCTACACACCGTGTCTTATCAAGCCGACACCACGAATACAATAGCCAAAGTGCTACAATTCACCGACAGAGTAGCACTGATAACACAAGGCGAATCCCCATCATACGTGTTAGACCCGCACCGTCAAGCAACATATACCCACAACACAGAGCACTTCTCTGGTGGACAGTGGGAAACCCTACCCGATGATGGCGGACAAACAGCCTACAAAGGCGTAATAGCCATCTTCAATATGATAGAACAAGGAAAAATGGGAGTGAAATGATATGGATCTTAATTTAAAATTAGAACGTAAATGGAAAAAAGAGAAATACACCATAGGTAACCTCTTTATCAATGGAGTGTTTTTCTCGAACGTCCTCGAAGACACCGTAAGGGGGTTGCGCCAGGACATGACACCTGAAGAAATACAAAAAATAAAGGTGTACGGTGAAACTGCTATACCAGCTGGAAAATACGAAGTGCGTATAACCCTATCAGCTCGCTTTCGCTGCCCATTACCCCTACTTATCAATGTACCAGGCTACGAGGGAGTGCGCATTCATGCAGGGAACACAGCTCGTGATACACACGGCTGCCTACTGCCAGGCAAGAACGACCGAGTAGGGCAAGTGTCAAACTCAAGAGCCACAATGGCAGCCTTGCAAAAACAAATAGAAGAAGCTATATATCAAAATAGCAAAGTTTACATCGAAATAGTAGATTGACACCTTATATATATAAAAAGGTGTAGGATAGATGGAATGTAGAAGGCAAGATAAGCAATCCTACATTCTTTATTTATAAATAAATGGCAACCATCTTCCTGAACTCACGAAAATGGTCGTAACAATATTAAAGAACTCCATGATATTTCAGTAGCAAGGCATTCGCATCTTTAATATCCTTCGGCGTATATCTGTCCGTAATGAGAATAGAAGAGTGGCGTGCCTGGTCGCGCACAGTCAGAACATCAGTGTTAGCCTTCAGCATATTCGTTATACCAGTATCTTTAAGCGAATAGAACTTGTAACGATCAGAAAACTTAAGATGCTTGCGCAAGTGTAGATGCCAATAATCCCTGAAAGTCTTCTCGCTTCGCCTATTCGTGCCAGGCATAAACCCATCGCTAAAAAGAAAATAATTACTTGGAAAAGTAAATATGTTCAAATCTATCATCAAGCGCAGAACATGGTCGGGAAGTGTAAGCGTAGCATCGTTGTGGTTCTTGGTTTGAGATCCGTGAAGCGTTAAAGTCTTATTCTTAATAGAGAAATCACCAACCTTTAAGAAACTCATCTCTTTCGGTCGTACAAATAAATAATGTAAGATATAACAAGCCAGTAAGAAATATTTATTATGTTCCTCCAGCCATTCCTTAATATCCGTCATAACCTTATCAGGTATCACGTCTCTATTCTTTAGTTGACTATTTCGCTGAGTAGATGACATTCCTTCAGTAGGATTATTAGGTACGTATCCTCGTTCTACAAGATACTTGCAAAACACCTTCAACCAAGTAAGATAGTTATTCCGTGTCCGAATAGTATTATTCCTATCTATAAATATGTAGTCAAGAAATTGCCCTACAATATTCTTATTAAACTGATAAGAATAGAATAGGTTTACCTTCTCTACCTCTTTCCATTTCCTCAATACCCTAAGCCTGCTAAGATACGACGAAACGCTATCCTCGCGCATACCTCGTTCTTTATACAGCTTCATTAAGTAGTCCTGGTACTTATCGCAAACATCATCAAACTTCGTGTATTCCAAAGGCTGCATGGTTTCTATCCACGGATTCCAGCCCTGCATCAATTTTTCAATAAGTCTCTTTTTAAAGGCTTCGCCATACACACGTTGCTCACGTTTGCCTTTAATTCTCCCCAACATAAACTTCTTCGTATGAAGCTTTCCTATTGTTGGGTCGAAAGCAGACACAGCAACATAACACTCTGAAGCCTGATGAAAAGTAGGCGTTTTCCATGCAACTATCTCTTCTATAGTTGCCTTCTGTTTTTGAGAAACAAAATTTTTTTTAGACATTTCTAAATTTTTGTTTGAAATGCCCTATTGATTACTATTATTATACTTCACCGAGTTTTCGCCGAGTATTTTATCCTCGACAAAGCGTAAAAATCTAACTAATAGATTCTTACGCTTTCTCCGTCGGGATGACTGGACTCGAACCAGCGACCACTGGTCCCCCAGACCAGCATTCTAAACCTACTGAACTACATCCCGTTTAGAATTAACGGTGCAAAATTAATTACTTTTTAAGAGATTAGCAAACTTTTAAGAGTATTTTTCTAACATTCCCAACTTTTATTTGTATTTTTGTATAGCAAAAAGAAGACTTTAGAACAAATAGAAAAGGGTCTTAAAAATCCAATGGATTAACAATATGCAATACAAAATAACACCCCCATCACATATAGAAGATACTATACAACTCCCTGCATCGAAGAGTATTAGCAATCGTGCACTAATTATTCATGCGCTTGCAGGTGGAAAAATTGTACCCAACAACCTGTCTACCTGTGATGACACCGTAGTTATAGAACGCGCTTTTAAGAATAATCCTTATGAGATAGACATCAAAGCTGCAGGCACTGCAATGCGCTTTATGACCGCCTATCTAGCTGTAAGTAAAGGCGAACATATTCTTACAGGAACTGCACGAATGAAACAACGACCTATAAAAATATTGGTAGATGCTCTCCGTTCGCTTGGGGCGGATATTCAATACATAGAAGAAGAGGGATTTCCACCAATACGCATCAGAGGCAAAGAACTAAAAGGTGGATACGTAGAAATAGCAGGCAACATTAGCTCGCAATATATTTCAGCATTGTTAATGATAGGACCTACATTCGAAAAAGGTTTAAAACTAAAACTTGTGGGTAATATTATTTCTAGACCATACATCGATCTCACACTGAATTTAATGCACGAATATGGTGCAGATGCAGAGTGGACAGATGTAGATACAATAACTATCTACCCTAAGCACTATACAGAACGCAACTACACAATAGAAAACGATTGGACAGCAGCTAGTTATTGGTATTCCATACTCACGCTGATGAATGATAGCAAGTCGTACATTCGCTTTACAGGACTTAAGAACGGTTCTCGTCAGGGCGACTCTGCTATAAAATATATCTTTTCGTTATTAGGTGTAAAAACCAGTTTTGCAGACAAAGAAATGGACGAACTTACAGATGTAACCATCACTCGAAAACCACAAATATTGTCTCGTTTGGAATACGATTTTAAAAATCAACCAGACTTAGCACAGACACTAATAGCCCTCTGCCCCATAATGAATATTCCCTTTAAGTTTACCGGGCTAAGCAGTCTTAAACTAAAAGAAACTGACCGTATAGAGGCTATGAAAAACGAAATGGCAAAGCTAGGTTATGTATTACACGATTCTAATGATTCTGAAATGACGTGGAATGGTGAACGCTGCGAGGTTTCTAAACCCATAATAATAGACACTTATAAAGACCACCGTATGGCAATGACCTTTGCGCCTTTAAGCATTAAACTGGGTAAACTCTTCATAAATAATCCAGAAGTAGTATCAAAATCGTATCCACATTTCTGGGACGATTTACGAAAGGTAGGTTTCTCAATAGAAGAAATAGAACAAGAATAGAACAAAATTTATATGAATATTATACTTATAGGAATATTGATTATAGTAGGAATGGGCATTATTGTTGGTGTCTCAACTCTAATTAGTCGGCACAACAATACTGAACCAGATATTATTATACCTGCATCTGGCGATTGCACTACTTGTAATGGCTTAGATGAAAGTTGTGAACAAACTTGTATGATGGAGGCTGCTATAAAAGAAGTAGAATATTACAACGATGAAGAACTAGACCGTTTCAAAGGAAGAGAATCGAACAAATATACAAACGATGAAGCTGAAGAGTTCGCAGAAGTGCTCTACACAATGCGTCCTGACGAGGTAAAAGGTTGGAATAGAAGTCTTATTCTTCGTGGAATTAATGTTCCCAATCAGATAAAAGATGAGTTAATTGCAATGATTGAAGGCTAAGAAACAAGAAAAAACTATAACTAATATACTTTAAAGACAATAAAAACAAACTTTCAAGAGTTTATTAATACGTGAAGTTGAAGTACGCAAAATATATCTATATCGCATTCGTAGTAGCACTTACTATACTTATAGTAAGCTGTTCAACCAAAAATAACACCTCGCAAACACGATGGTGGCATGCTTTTAATGCCAAATACAATACATATTATAATGGTGCACAAGCTTACATCGATGCATCATTAGAAAAAGAAAATGGCAATAAAGACAACTTCACTGAGATGATTCCGCTTTACACTGTAGGCAACAAAGCTAGCAAAGATTTAGGAAAGGCTAACTTTGAACGCGCAATTGAAAAAGCAGAAAAGGCAATTGCACGCCACAGCATAAAGAAGAAACCAGAATGGAATAAGTCGAGACGTAAAACAGAGAAAGATATTGAATGGTTATCGCGTAGAGAATACAATCCATTTCTATGGAAAGCGTGGATGCTTATGGGACGTTCGCAATTTTATAAGGGTTCTTTCGAAGATGCTGCTACCACTTTTTCTTATATGAGTAGACTCTATCGAACACAACCTGCCATCTATGGTAAAGCCCGAGCATGGTTAGCAAAATCGTACATAGAAGCAGGGTGGCTTTACGATGCAGAAGATGTTATCCGCAATATACAACGAGATTCGATAGATTGGCGTGCTGTTCGTGAGTGGGACTATACCTTTGCCGACTATTATATACATACGGGAGAGTTAGATAAAGCTGTACCCTATCTACGTAGAGTTATTAAACAGGAGATGCGACGCAAACAAAAGGCACGCGAATGGTATCTTATGGGACAAATTCAGGCTGCACTTGGTAATAAAGATGCTGCTTACAATGCTTTCCAACACGTAATTCGTTCAAATCCTCCCTATGAGTTAGAGTTTAATGCACGTGTTGCTGCAACCGAAGTGATGGCAGCTGGACAAACCAAACAAATGGTGAACCGCCTGAAACGTATGGTTGCATCTGACAAGAATAAAGATTATCTAGACCAGGTATTCTATGCAATGGGAAACATTTATCTTACCAACAAAGATACACTAAATGCTATTGCTGCCTACGAACAAGGATACAAAAAATCTACACGCAGCGGAATAGAGAAAGGTGTACTACTTTTGCGATTAGGTAACTTGTATTGGGAAAAGGAAAAGTTTAGCGATGCGCGTCGTTGCTATAACGAAGCACTTGGTCTACTAGATAAAGATCGTAAAGATTACGAACAATTGTCGGAGCGTACAAAGGTTCTTGATGAACTAACACCACATACAGAGGCTGTGCAGCTACAAGATTCGTTGCAATATCTAGCTAAATGTCCAGAATCAGAACGCTTTGCAGCTATCGATAGAGTAATAAATGCACTAAAGAAGAAGGAAAAAGAAGAACGAAACCGACAAGCTGAACAAGAAGCTACACAGCAAATGGCACAGAATGGAGGCATTAATGCAGACAACGACAATCCGCTTCAACGTCCAACTCGCCCCAACAGACAACAACAAGATGCCACATGGTATTTCTACAATCCCATAGCTGTGCAGCAAGGTAAGGCTACGTTCCAACAATTGTGGGGTAAACGTGAAAACATAGACAACTGGCAGCGTATTAACAAAACTGTAGTTGGAGGCATAACCAACACAAATGAACTCTCCAATGCTCAACGAGACTCTATCGCAAAAGAAGAGGCAAAGTTAGACTCAATTAGTAATAAACGAGATTCAGCACAAAACGATCCACACAAACGTGCATACTATTTAGCACAAATACCATTTACACCAGAACAGTTAGCAGCAAGCAATAAAATTTTAGAGGCTGGCTTACACCATTCAGGTGTCATTTTCAAAGATAGGTTAGATAATCTTCGCTTAGCCGAAAAAGCCTTACGCCGTGTAAGCGATAACTATCCAGACTACGAACAAATGGACGATGTGTATTATCATCTGTATCTTTTGTATATGCGTAAAGGCGAAACTACTTTGGCTAATAGCTATATAGACAAACTTAAAACGAAATATCCAAAAAGTCAATGGACAGCGTTGCTTACTGACCCTACTTTAAAGAGAACGCAAAGTTTGGAGAACATATTGAAGATTCACTATATGCATCTACTTACGAGGCATTTAAGAACAATCGTTTCAGCGAGGTTGCTGCCAATAAACGCATTTCCGATGAACGTTTCCCAATGGGAGCAAATCGCGATAAATTCTTGTTTATAGATGGATTAAACAAACTTAACCAAGGTAACATCAATGGTTGCATAGACGAAATGAAGACCGTTGTAGAGAAATATCCACAAAGTCGTATCAGCGAAATGGCAGGAATGATTGTGAATGGTGTAAAAGCTGGAAAGAAAATACACAATAGCAAATTCGACCTTGGTGATGTTTGGAACTATCGTACCAATGTGCTGAACGATAGCGACAGTATCAAACAAGTGAAGTTCTCACCCGATAGAGATATAGATTTCAAGTTCCTGTTGGTGTATAATCCTGACTCTTTATCAGAGAATAAACTGCTTTTTGAGATGGCACGCTTTAATTTCACAAGCTTCTATGTACGCAACTTCGAAATAGAAATTGAAAATATAGAAGGTTTACACCAAATGGCTTTGTCGGGCTTCAGAAGTTTCGATGAAGCATACCAATATGCACGCCAACTTTTCAATAATAAGAATGTAATAGCTCAGTTAAGCAAAGACACAAAGGCTATTATTATTAGCAACAAGAACTTACAACTCATAGGAACATCGTTTAGCTATAAAGATTACGAAGACTTCTATGCTAAACACTTCGCTCCATTGCAAGTAACGAAGCACTATCTACTGTCTGAGCCTGCTGAAGTGGCAACACCACGAGAGAAAGAACGTGATTTGCAAGAAGAAATAGAAAGTAAAAATCCAACAGAAACCGACCTTAATGCTCATGAACAAGGATTAGAGCCTATAGATAATGGAATGACCATTCCTATTGAAGATGAGAAAAAAACAGAAAACAAAAAAGTTGCTCCAACAGAAATAGTTGTTCCTGCAGAAGAACCTGCTAAAAAGGAAGAACCAAAGAGTAATACAAATAACAACGAAGTTATTATTCCTGTAGAAGAAACTACGAATAAGAAGAATTCGAAGAACAATGTGAACAATACAGAAATAGTTGTTCCAATAGAAGATTCTTCTAAAAAGAAAAAAACAGAAAACACCATCAACAATACAGAAATGGTGATACCGATAGAAGGAACATCTAACAAAAAAACAGAAACAAAGCCAATTGAGCCTAAGAAAGAACAAAAAACTATAGAACAGATTGGTCAGAATGTTGTTACAATAGACAATAGTGTTATGGAGATTCCGTTAGATTCAGAAACTTCTTCACCTCAAACAACTGTTGGTGCGCCTTCGAATAAACAGAAAACAGTAAAATCAAAAAATAGTGAAACTACTTCTGATAAGAAGAAACTACAGAATAGCAAGAATGCTCAGAAGCCTCAACAGCCTTCTGAAAAGAAAGAACAACCAAAGAAAAAGAATACAGATAGTACTGTAATATATTTCGATGATGATGTTAAAACAACAGATAAAAAGAAGAAGGAATCACAGAAACAACAACCACTCGATTACGATTTCGATGACGAATACTACGATTTAGGCGGTTTTTAACAAACCACGAAATTATAAATAAAGAGTTGCATAAAGCAACGCTTCTAAAGAAAAAGAAAGGAAAAACAATATATGAGCAACGGACTTTTATTATGGGTAGATGACGAAATAGAACTTCTCAAAGCCCACATCATATTTCTTGAGAAAAAGGGATACGAGGTAGTAACCGTCAGTAACGGCGCCGATGCTATAGAACAATGTAGCATACAAACATTCGACCTTGTTCTCTTAGACGAGCAGATGCCTGGTTTATCAGGACTTGAGACCTTGCAGAGAATGAAGGAAATACAGCCTGCAACACCCATTGTTATGGTAACAAAGAGTGAAGAAGAAAATATTATGAACCAAGCTATTGGTGCAAAAATTGCCGACTACCTAATTAAACCCGTTAATCCTAGCCAAATATTGCTAACATTAAAAAAGAATATTCATCGCCGAGAAATTGTAACCGAAGTGGCGCAAACTGGATACCAACAGGAATATCAGCAGCTTACAATGCAAATAAGCAATTGCCGAGATTTCAACGATTGGGTAGAAGTATACAAAAAGTTGGTGAAATGGGAATTAGAACTTAGTAGCGCAGATAGCAATATGACCGAAATGCTAACTATGCAAAAAAAGAAGATGCTAACAATGGTTTCGCAAAAATACATAGCCAAGAACTATCTGAATTGGGTGTCGCCAAACAATGGAAAAAAATAAAGAAAACAGTATCACGCCCTCTAATGAGCCCCGATATATTTAAAAACATGTATATTTCCCACAATAGATAAAGGCGAAAAGGTTTTCCTCATCGTAATAGATAATCTTCGGTTAGACCAATGGCGCATATTATCAGGAGAACTTGCTGAGCTATTCGATATAGACGAAGGTTTCTATATGACTATACTTCCAACGGCTACACAATATGCTCGCAATGCTATTTTCAGCGGACTAATGCCTCTACAGATAGCGCAAATGTTTCCAAACCTATGGGTAGACGAGGACGAAGAAGAAGGCAAGAATCTAAACGAAAAACCTCTTATTCAGACACAAATAGAACGTTATCGACGACACGATAAGTTCTCCTATCATAAGGTTTTCGATTCTAATGGTGCAGAAAAGTTTATGCAGCAGCTTAACAATCTGCAACAAAATAATCTGAATGTATTAGTGGTAAACTTCATCGATATGCTTTCGCACGCTCGTACAGAGATGAAAATGATACGCGAATTGGCAAGCGACGAGAGCGCCTACCGTTCTTTAACTCTTAGTTGGTTCAAACATAACGTATTGGCAGACGTTTTCAGAGAATTGGCAAAATCCGATTATAAAATTATTCTCACCACCGACCACGGTTCTATTCGTACAACTAAACCTGTGAAAATAATTGGCGATCGCAACACAAACACCAATCTTCGATACAAGTTAGGCAAAAATCTTAGTTACAGCTCAAAAGAGGTGTTCACAATAAAAAATCCACAACAAGCACAACTCCCTGCACCAAACCTTAGCACAAGCTATGTGTTTGCAACAGGTAATAGCTTCTTTGCCTATCCAAACAACTACAATTACTATGTGTCTTACTACAAAAATACATTCCAACACGGTGGCATCTCTATCGAAGAAATGATAGTCCCACTTATAACACTAACACCAAAAAGTGCTAAACTAACAAAGAACACAAAAAAATAACAACAATGGAAATTAAAATAGAAAGCTTAGACACCATTCACGAGGCTGCAAAACTGTTTATAAACAACATTGGTAACAACAAAGTTTTTGCCTTTTATGGCAAAATGGGTGTAGGCAAAACCACCTTTACCAAAGCCATTTGCGAAGTTTTAGGTGTACAAGATGTTATTACATCGCCTACTTTTGCTATTGTTAACGAATATACCGATGGAGATGGCAACCCTATTTATCACTTCGATTTCTATCGCATTAAAAAGTTAGAAGAGGTTTACGATATGGGCTACGAAGACTATTTCTACAGTGGAAACCTCTGTTTGTTAGAATGGCCAGAACTAATTGAGGACATTTTACCCGAAAATACAGTTAAGGTACACATAGAAGAACAACCTGATGGCACACGCATTGTGTCGTTTTAACCCAAATATCGGTTGTTAGAGGCTAAACATATAGTGGTCTAATTATCAATTTGGGTTTAAGAATATCAGAATATATAGAGAATGGCTTAAAGCTCTAAAAATACAAGCAATTAAAAAATACAACTAACAAAAAATGGGGCGCTCTTTGTGCCCCATTTTCATTTATCTTTATGGGTGTGGCTGTCCGCCACCACCTCCAGCAGGTTTCTCTTCTGTCTCTTTCAGCTTCTTTCGTGCAGGATTGTCTACTTCTACCTTAATATCGCCCAAAGACTTGCGCACCGACTCTTTCCACGTTACCACTATATGTGGACGTTTCAACGATGTTACACTAACATCTTTTTCGTTGGCTTCCATCTTCGAGGTTATAACTGTGCGAAGCGAGAAAATATCGCCTAAGTCTAATGCTCCACCCAACGATACAATCTCTTTCACAATGTTGCGCAACGTAATCAACACATTTCTTACATCGCCTTCGCTCAACGATGTTTCGCGCACAATACGCTCCACTAACCATGTAGACGAAAACCTGTTAGGTGCTTTAGGCACTGCACTGTAAGCCTTCTGACCTTTTCGAGGCCCCACTTTCAAAATACTCTCTTTTACTTTAAAAATTATCATACGTAAAAAATTAAAGATTAATAAATATAAGGTCCACCACATTGGGTAACACCTTTGTTAGTAACTCTATATTCAGCCTATTAGCCTTCTATTTCTAATTCGTTTTATTGTTCAACTTAAAGTTGTTTCATACTTTAAGTTAAAGTCCTCTTGTTGTTTAACTTAAAGTCCATTCGTCGTTTAAGTTAAAGTATCTTCGCACTTTAAGTTAAAGCACAAACAGTAGTATTTGTCAAACAGACATTCAGTAGATGTAGAGCAGATTAATTTCGCCCATATCCACGTAGATTCTCGAACCAATTGTATCAACAAATTTATTTTTCACTTGTGCCATAGTATTCCTCGCACTCATGATATTTCTTAATATATGGCAGCGACTCACGTCGCCACCACATTTATAAAATAGATTAACTGAAACTATATTTGTATATATTTTAGCGAACATTCGCTATAAAAATACTTTGTTCGCTACTACAATAATTTCTATTTGTTAGAAGGTACGTTGTTTGTATCTTCATCCATATCATCGAAAGAAAAAGTATTTTCTTTTGCCTGACCTCCACCACCAGGACCTGCTCCTGGACCAATGGGAACTGAAAGACAAAACATTCTCTCTGTTTCTACACGATGGTTCTTACACTCAGGTTGATTGTATGTTTTCTTTTCCATTTTCTTCGTTAGGTTTAAATTTTATAGAACTTCTTACCATTCACAATATACATTTGTCCGCTCTCAAGCTTATTGTAGTCGTTGCCCATTTGTTTGCCATCTACAGAGTAGAATGGGTATTTGCCACTCTTAATATCAGTATTCGTTTCTGTTTCAAGCGCTTTAATACCATCTGCAGTGTTATCGTCTTCTAATACCATAAAGAAACTTGGGGCAGCTACTGCACCCGTAGGACTGCTAATGAAGCAACGGAAAGGAGCAATAAAGTCGTTTGCAACACCACTTTGCACTTGCCACCACTTGTTACCATTTAGATAATAAGCCTTTTTGGCAAAAGCTTTATCGTTGCGTATCTTTAATGTAGTACCATAAAACTTCCAATTGCCATCGTTACTTGCAACAACCGCAGTGTTGTCTATATTAGGTGTCGCAGGAACTGTTACATTATGCATTGTAGGCAATGTATGGCTTTGTCCGTCTGTAACCTGAACCAGATAAGGGGTATTTGCTTGCAAGCGAGTTCCATCGGGTAATGGTGAGAACATAAATGCCTTGTCGCCATTAATATCAGTGCCCTTGCTTGTTAGTGTGTAAGCACGCATACCAGTAGGCAGGTCGGTTGGGTAAGGAAGGTAGAGTGTGCTTACAGCTTTGCCAGCAACATTAGAGAACACACGGTCATAGCTTGCCTGTGTTGCAGTAAAAGTACGTGGACTTTCAAAGCTTTCTTCATCATCTATATGCAAAGTTGCACATACTCCTGCGCGCACTACGTTATCGGTACTTGTGAAAGTTGATTTACGGCGATTATGAAATGCTTGATTAGACACTGCGTTTGTAAAAAGAAGTGCATTGTCATGAGTCTCATAAAAAGGTATATCCGTTGACTGAACAAATGGACATTCTGAAAAATCAAAATATAATGCTCCTTCCATATTATCTGGATAATCATTGCGAATAGAGTTTGCTAAAGAAAGATTATTTAGCTCAGGTAATTGACAACCTGGTTCTGCAACAAATCGTCTAATACGCGTATGAAAAAAAGCCTCATACAAATTTTTTTATATCTATAATCAGCCGTCTGTGGTCCACCAGTTAATGTTGCAGGTAAGACTACCTTCTCTGCTGTGAAATAGTAATCAAAAGAAAAAAATTATTAATATTACGTACCGGATATGTGTTGGTGCCATCACTGACATAAGCTGGAATATGCAACACATTACCATTATATTTTTTCACTTGAATAGTTTGACCATAAGCACCTATTTCTGTATTAACGGTGATTAATGGACCACTTACACATATATTATCATTTCCCCTATCAAGTGAAGCACCACCAGCACCATCCAATTCAAATGTCCAAGTTAATCCCTCTGCGTCTGTATAATGATAATATGTTTGTGCTTGTGTTTTTCCTGACGACAATCCTAAAAGGAGTAGAATGAGAGTCGTAATTTTTGTTTTCATCTTTACGTTCATTTAAAATTGTATATATAAGTTTGTATAAGTTTTATATGCTGTTGTTATAAATAAAAAACTATCTTATTTTTGTGTTACAACCAATTGGCATAAACACAAAAAAATAACAAAGGAAACTCACAGGAGTCCTTTGTTTACAAGGGTTACGTGCGGTCCTTCACGCGCGCGTACGCAAAAAATTAGAATTTTAGTTAGACCTGGCTTTACTAGAGAGAGAGAGAGAGAGTATACAAATATTTGGAACTACCAAATATTTAGCTATCTTTCTTTCATCATTTTCTTTCTTTAACATTGAGAGTAAAGCAGATGCCTTTTGAGAATAAATATCTCCTAAACATAATTTTACAAGCGAAACAGTTGCACTTACACCTTTATTATACAAGGCGTAGAACAATGTTATAATTTGTTGGTTTATTTGTATCACTTGTTAAATCTGTTTTAATCTGGGGGCAAAGGTAACAATATTAATTAAAAACTGCAAACAAATTAAGAAAAAATATCAAAATAACACGAAAATAAGTATAGAGAATATCGGCAGAGAGCCGTGTTTACTGTGGTTTCAGGCTGTTTTTTCTTTATATTAGTAAAAGTACTTACACCTTATTATATAAGAGATACCCGAAGTAGAGCTATAAAACACACGAACGTATACATTGAATTTGGCAGAACGATGGAATAACTGTACCTTTGCACCTATGATAGATACATCTTCGTTTCAAGGAAAAACGGCAAAATATTACACCTTAGGGTGCAAACTTAATTTCTCTGAGACTAGCACTTTTGCTCGTATGCTGCGTGATATGGGTGTACGAGAAGCCAAAAAGGACGAAGTAGCCGACATTTGCCTTATAAATACATGTTCGGTTACAGAGGTTGCCGACCATAAATGTAGACAGGTTATAAACCGTATGGCAAGACAAAATCCAGGTGCTTTTATTGTGGTTACAGGTTGCTACGCACAATTAGAAAGCGAACGAGTTGCCAATATTCCAAACGTAAACTTGGTATTAGGAAGTAACGAGAAAGCAGACTTAATACAATATCTTAGCAATGCATGGAACAACTTTGACGGACAAGCAAAACAAGGTAGCTACCATTCGGTAAAAACAAAAGATATTGTGAAGTTTCAACCCAGTTGTTCGAGAGGTAACCGCACACGCTACTTCTTAAAAGTTCAAGATGGTTGCGACTACTTCTGCACTTATTGCACCATACCTTTTGCACGTGGGTTTTCGCGTAATCCTAATATAGATTCACTCGTAAAACAAGCCGAAGAGGCAGCAGCAGAAGGAGGAAAAGAAATTGTATTGACTGGCGTAAACATTGGCGACTTTGGTAGAACAACAGGCGAAAGCTTCTTAGACTTGGTGAAGGCTCTAGATAATGTGGAAGGCATTGAACGCTTTCGGATAAGTTCGCTCGAGCCAGATCTTATTGATGATAAACTTATAGATTTTTGTGCACAATCGCGTGCTTTTATGCCGCACTTCCATATACCATTACAGAGTGGTTCAGACAAAGTACTAAAGCTAATGCATAGGCGTTACGACACAGCACTGTTTGCCCATAAAATAAACCTTATAAAAACAATTACACCAGATGCCTTTATTGGTGTTGATGTTATGGTGGGCTGTAGAGGCGAAGAACCACAACTGTTTGATGAGTGCTACAATTTTATTTCATCGTTACCCATCACACAACTCCACGTATTTCCTTACTCTGAACGACCAGGCACATCGGCTCTTTCCATACCATATATTGTAGACAATAAGGAAAAGAAACGTCGTGCACAGAGGCTGTTGCAACTTTCTGACCAAATGACACACAATTTTTATGCAGAGCACATAGGACACGAAGCAGAAGTGTTGTTCGAGAAAGCTGTACGAGGAAAAGCAATGCACGGATTTACTAAACTATATTCGGGTAGAGCTTTCGCCTGCTCAAGTTAAAGAATCGTACGACAACCAGATTATGAGAGTACAACTCGGCGAATTTAACTTCGATAAATCTGCATTAAAAATAGAACTATTATGAAAGTAGCCATTGTTATTTTAAATTGGAATGGTAAGGCGATGTTACAGAAATATCTACCATCGGTAGTTAGATACTCGCAAGACGAAGCTGAAATTATTGTAGCCGACAATGCTTCTACCGACGATTCTCTACAATGGTTAGCCAAAGAATTTCCAAAGGTAAGAACCATTGTGTTAGACCAGAACTATGGTTTTGCTGGAGGCTACAATAAAGCATTAAAACAGGTAGAAAGCGAATATTACATATTGTTAAACAACGATGTAGAGGTAACACACCACTGGCTAACAGAACTAATAGAAGAAATGGACGCAAGACAGACTATTGCTGCTTGCCAACCTAAATTGCTTTCCGTTTACAATAAAGATAACTTTGAATATGCAGGAGCTGCCGGTGGTTTTCTGGATAAATATGGCTACCCATTTTGTAGGGGAAGAATATTCGAAAATGTAGAAGAAGACAACGGACAATATGATACAAATTCGGAGATTTTTTGGGCTACAGGAGCTTGTCTTATGATACGCTCTAAAGATTACTGGTCGGTAGGTGGATTTGACGAACGTTTCTTTGCACACAACGAAGAAATAGACTTATGCTGGCGACTACAACTGAAGGGACGAAAGATATTTTGTTTCCCAACAAGTTGTGTTTATCACGAAGGCGGAGGCACACTACCAAAATCGAATCCAAGAAAAACTTTCCTTAACTTCCGTAACAACTTAACAATGCTATGGAAAAATCTTCCTGAGGAAGAATTAGAACATGTAATGCGTGTTAGATGGGTATTAGACTATATAGCGGCTCTACAAATGTTGCTATTAAAGTTTAATTGGCGCGATTGCTTTGCCGTTATAAAAGCAAGACGAGACTTTAAGAGATGGCGAAATTTGTTTGAACATACTAAACAACAAGGCTACAAAGACAAACGCACCCCCTACTCTATTCTCTGGCAATACTACGCAAACAAAAAAGATACATTCAGTAAATTAGAAAAAGAATAGGCATAGAACTATTGCACAAAATATGTGTAAAGATAGTAAACCGAATGCTGTATTTTAAGATTTTTAGCAGAGTAGTTGCACGATTAAATATTTTTAAGTACTTTTGCAGTTAAAGAACAGATTAAATTAGTCAAAAAAAAGAAGTAGTGAGAAGAGTTTATTACATATTGTTTGCATTGTGTATAGTTCTAACAAGCTGCCATATAAAAATTTCTTCTGAAGAGGAAGACAATAGTAACATTGTGCAAATAGAACGTTACGATCGCTTAGAATATCGTTACCTAACTACAGGCGATTTCTCGGCGTTGCAACAAATGAACACTGAATATCCAATGGAAACACGTACGCTTATAGAAGATGTGGTAGAACTTGGGAGTGCTACCGACCCCGATATAAATGCTAAATTCTTAAAGTTCTATCAAGATACCACACTGCAAGCGCTTATTGCGTCTGTAGAGTCGGAATATGCAAATGTCGATGACTTAAACGAACAACTTAGTGCTGCTTTTAAATACTTAAAACATAAATTGCCAAATATAGACGTGCCACGTATCTATGCGCAGATATCTGCATTAGACCAAAGCATTGTTGTGGGAAATGGAACTGTAGGAATTTCGCTTGATAAATATTTAGGTGAGGACTTTCCACTCTATCTAAAATACTACACACCATTACAAAGGCAGCAAATGACACGCGACCATATAGTCTCCGATTGTTTATCGTTTTATTTAATGAGCGTCTACCAATTAAAAGACTTTGATAGTCGCCCACAGTTTGAGCGCGATCTTCATATAGGGAAAATTCATTGGGTAGTTAATCAGGCTTTAGGGCATCGTATATTCCGAACAAATACGTTGTAGCAGTAGAAAACTATATGCAAGAACACAATAATGTATCGTTCGATGAGCTTTTAAGAATTACCGACTTCTCTAAATTTAAGATGTTATAATCAATAGGTGTTCATAAAGTTTAATATAGTTTGCTCTACAATACATCAGTCAGCCATTAGACCACAACATATTACATCTTGTTTATTCCATTTGTTTCCACCGGTCACTAATGTAAAGGTAGTGGTTTAAATGTACTGATTTTTTTAGATATCTCTAACTTGCAAATTAGATATCTGTGACGTTCGTTACAGATATCTGTCGTGCTGCTATTAGATATCTCAATTTATTCTATCTGTTTATCGTCGTTGTTTAAAGAATTGTTGCATCAACAGTTTACATTCTTCTTCTCGCACACCTTTTGTTACAATAGTTCGTTTGTGGAGCGCTTGTGGAGCAAAGGCAGAAAAACCACGTTTCTCGTCGCTACAACCATAAACAACACGCCTTATTTGTGCCCACCCCAATGCACCTGCACACATTACGCAAGGTTCTACCGTTACATAGAGCGTACAGTCTTGCAAATATTTTCCGCCCAATTCGTTAGCAGACATCGTTATGGCTTGCATCTCTGCATGGGCAGTAACATCTATCAGAGCCTCTGTAAGATTGTATGCTCGTGCTATAATTTTATCTCGACACACTATTACAGCACCAACAGGAACCTCTCCCTTCTTAAAAGCTTCTTCTGCTAACATCAAGGCGTGTCCCATATAAAACTTGTCTTTTTCTATTTGTTCTTCGCTACTCATATCTTCTTATATATAGCACGCAAAATTACAATATTAATCTTATAATTGGGAAAAAAACCATACCTTTGTGGCACAATAAGAACAGACAAGCTGTTTACTTTTATTTTTCAACAATCTATCATTTCGAATAGTATGGCATTACACAACGAAACCGGTAAATGGGGCGAACAAATAGCATGCAAATATCTTATGCGCGAAGGCTACAGAATTGTAGAAAGAGACTGGAAATATGGTCAGCGCGATATAGATATAGTAGCCATTGAAAACGATGTTTACATATTTGTAGAGGTTAAAACACGTAGAAACGAACAATTTGCCAATGCCGATACTGCTGTAACACCACAGAAAATACGTTCCATTTCTATTGCAGCTAATGCATATATTAAGGGACATTGTCTAGACCGTGAAATACGTTTCGATATAATAACCATTGTTGGAGTGCCCGATAAACACGAAATACGACACGTTAAAGATGCCTTTCTACCATTTATTTGATGAGGAAAAACAAAAACAGCAACTATACTTTTACTTGTATGAACATTATTCGAAAGATACGAGCAGCTTTTCAAAAAGAAAAGATATCAACAACCAAAATAGTGCGGTTAGAAACGGTAAGTAGCACGAACGACTATTTAAAAACTTATACGCCTACAGAAACAGAACAAATGACGGTGGCTGTGGCTGACTTCCAAACTTCCGGACGCGGACAAGGTTCTAACTCGTGGGAAAGTGAAGCAGGCAAAAACCTATTGTTCTCTGTACTCTTACACCCCTTCGAAGTACCTGTTGCTTGTCAGTTTCTACTATCAGAATATGGTGCCTTATCGTTGCGAGAAGCATTGCTACACTACGTAAACAATGGTAGCATTACGCTGAAATGGCCTAACGATATATATTGGAACGACAAAAAACTAAGCGGTACACTGATAGAAACCAAATTAAGTTGTGGCAGAATTAAAGACTGTGTGTTTGGTGTAGGACTAAATGTAAACCAGACGGAGTTTAAAAGCGATGCACCTAATCCGGTTTCACTTAAACAAATCTTAGGAAAAGAAGTTAATCGAGAAGAATTATTGCAACATATTATTGAAGCATTTGAACGCAACTACGAACTTATTCGTAGTGCAAACTACGGTACAATTGCAGCAATGTATCACGATGCATTGTATCGGTCGAAAGGTTTTTATACTTACGAAGATGCAAACGGAGTGTTTGAAGGAGCTATCGTTGAAGTGGAAGACGATGGACACTTAATTCTTCGAGATAAAAAAGGAACTATTAGAAGTTACGAATTTAAAGAAATAAAGTATGGCAAGATTTAAAAGAATTCTACTAAAGCTTTCTGGCGAAAGCTTAATGGGCAAACAAGGATATGGCATAGATACAGAACGCCTTGAAGACTATGCACGCCAAATTAAAGAAATACACGATATGGGTGTGCAGATTGGTATCGTAATTGGTGGAGGCAACATCTTTCGTGGCTTAACTGGTAGCCAGAAAGGTTTCGACCGTGTAAAAGGCGACCAGATGGGTATGTGTGCAACCGTTATTAATTCGCTCGCATTAAGTTCGGCGTTAGGTGCTTTTGGTGTTAAATCGAAAGTGATGACGGCAATACGTATGGAACCTATTGGCGAGTTCTACAATAAATGGAAAGCAGTAGAAGCACTCGAATCTGGATACGTTTGTATATTTTCAGCTGGTACAGGCAATCCCTACTTCACCACCGATACAGGTTCGAGCCTGCGTGGTATAGAGATTGAAGCCGATGTTATGTTAAAAGGTACACGTGTAGATGGTGTGTACACAGCAGACCCTGAGAAAGACCCAACAGCTACTAAGTTCTCTGAAATTACTTACGATGAGATTTACAACAAAGGGTTAAAGGTTATGGACCTTACTGCCACTACTATGTGCAAAGAGAATAACCTTCCTATCTATGTTTTCAATATGGACATTGTTGGTAATCTAAAGAAAGTTATAGATGGCGAAGATATTGGTACGTTAGTACACAATTAAGTAAATGTAACAAACATAGTATAACTCATATTCACACAATGAGTATCCTATAGTTATAAGAACTCTATTTATAGTGCTCGTATCGTATTATGAGATAATTCATAATAAGAAATACATACTCTTCAGAGACACTATAAATAGAGTTCTACACTACTAACGCTATACCAAACGTTGCTTGGTATATTATAAATTGCTTCCATTCTCAACACAACTTGTTGAATTAAATATAGAAGTTATTCTTAATACATTTAAATGCACATTGGTTACTTGGAAAAGTGGTAGATAAATTTGGATTTATAGATTTTTAATGTCTATATTTGCGACAGATGAATAAATCCATAACTACCAATAGTTCCAAAAATATGGGGGTGTTCGTTACCGCAAATGATCTTGATAAACCTCTTGATGCAATTTGCAGTATTTATCAATATTCATATTAAATTATTAACCAGTGTACAGATGTACGATAAATTATTCTATTATGAAAAAGAATTTCTTATTAGGTCTTGTTTGTTTGCTATTGGCAAACGTACAAATGGAGGTAAAAGCACAAGTTAAACCATATGACTTTACCGATGGAACACTTTTCTACAAAATAGTCAGCAAGGAAGTCAAAGAAGTTTATGTGGTATCGGAAAAGCCAAGAGGAGGCTATACAGTAAAACTAAAAGGAGTGCTTTCAATACCCGAATCAACAACTCACGAGGGTACTGCGTATGCCGTTACAGGAATTGGAAAACAGGCTTTTTATATGTGCGAAGGTCTGACAGCCGTAACTTTACCAAATACATTGAAATCTATTAACGATAAATCCTTTTTGGGTTGTCACGGTTTGACATCTATTAAAATCCCTAATCTCGTTGAAAAAATCGGAAAATGGGCTTTTATGTCCTGTGCGCAGTTGGAAAGAATAGACGTGGAAGAGAACAATAAAAAGTATTGTAGTAAGGACGGTGTGTTGTTTAGTAAAGATATGGCAACACTGATACAATGTCCCAGCGGGAAGAAGGGAGAATGTAATATTCCCGAAAATATAACGAAAATATCAGCACAAGCCTTTTATGGGTGTGTTGGATTGACAGCAATGAGAATACCTCATAATGTTGTATACATTGGAAACGATGCTTTTTACGGTTGTGTGAAGTTGAGAACCATCAAATGCGAACTGAAGGAACCTCTGACGGGCATAGCAATGGGAACAGAAGTTTTCGAACAAGTCAGCACGGGCGACATCGGCGGTTCTTGCAAGTTGTATGTTCCTGTTGGCAGCAAAAAGCGTACGAAGAAGCTGACCAATGGAAGAAGTTCGTTCCCAACATCGTGGAAGACGAAACGTTAGGAATTGATTTTGTTTCAAATTCAGGAATCTCGGTTAGAAACGAAAGCAGTAAGATATCCATAGTAACAAAAGACAATGCTGCCAACATACATATTTATAATGTGGCAGGAACGCTTATTTACAGTTGCATTGTACCAGCTGCAACCAATATTTCGCTGCCTGTGCAGAGCGGAGTATATGTGGTTAAAGCAGGCAATAAACAAGTAAAAGTAAACGTAAAGTAAAAAACTTGTCCAAAAGATATTCTTTTTCCATTTACGTTTAGAAAAAAAGTAGTATATTTGCGCTGCATTCGTATTTGCGGCATGCAACTATGAAAAAGAAATCTCAAAACATCAATGACTATGATTAAGAAATATGTAGATGAAAATGAAGCTAGAATGCTCGAAGAGCTTTTTAGCCTGATACGCATTCCAAGCGTAAGTGCACAACCAGCTCATAAGGAAGATATGGTACGCTGTGCTGAAAGATGGAAAGAATTGCTTTTGAAAGCAGGTGTAGACAAAGCAGAAGTAATGCCTTCAAAGGGCAATCCAATGGTTTACGCAGAAAGAATAGTAGACCCAAATGCAAAAACTGTTTTGGTTTACGGCCACTACGACGTGATGCCAGCTGAACCATTCGAACTATGGAAAACTGAGCCATTCGAACCAGTTATAAAAGATGGTCATATCTGGGCACGTGGTGCTGACGATGATAAAGGTCAATCGTTCATTCAAGCTAAAGCTTTTGAATATATCAACAAGCACGACTTGTTAAAGCATAATATGAAATTCATCTTTGAAGGCGAAGAGGAAATAGGCTCTGGTAGTCTTGGTCCATTCATCGAAGAACACAAAGATTTGTTGAAGTGCGATGTAATTCTCGTATCCGACACATCGCTTATTGGTGCTGATGTACCATCTATAACAACAGGTTTGCGCGGTTTAGCCTACTGGCAGATAGAAGTTACAGGTCCAGACCACGACCTTCACTCTGGTACATTCGGCGGTGCAGTGGCTAATCCTGCAAATGTTCTTTGTAAGTTGATAGGAGATGTAACTGGTCCTGATGGCAAAATACGTTTCCCAGGATTCTACGACGATGTAGAAGAAGCATCAAAAGAGGAACGTGAACTTGTTGCTTCTATACCTTTCAACGAAGAAGAGTATAAGAAATCGCTCGGCATAAAGAATATATTTGGCGAAGAAGGCTATAGCACAATCGAGCGTACAGGCTACCGTCCATCGTTCGACGTATGCGGACTTTGGAGTGGTTATCAGGGCGAAGGTGCAAAAACCGTAATTCCTTCAAAGGCGTACGCAAAGATTTCTTCACGTCTTGTGCCACATCAGGACTACAAGAAGATTGGTCAGCTCGTTGTAGACTATTTCAATAAGGTAGCTCCCGATACCGTTAGCGTGAAGATAGAAATGCTTCACGGTGGTTATGGCTACGTTTGTCCTATCGACTTCCCTGCTTATAAAGCTGCTGAACGTGGATTTGAAAAAGTATTTGGTAAGCGTCCATTGCCAGTTCGCATAGGTGGAAGTATTCCTATCATCTCTACATTCGAGAAGTTACTCGGTACAAAGAGTGTGTTAATGGGCTTTGGTTTAGAGTCGAACGCAATACACTCTCCAAACGAAAATATGCCAGTAGACCTTTGGAAGAAAGGCATAGAAGCCGTTATCAACTTCCATTTGGAATACGATAAAGAAGCGTAAAAAACAATACTAACACATAAAAATCCCTGTCGCATCTGATTGTTTGAGACAGGGATTTATTTATATTTTGTAAAACAATTACCCTTTATAGCCTTACAGCTTTCTTAATATCCTAAAAAGATAGCTTAAAGTTTTGTTATATCGGAAACTTACAATACCTTTGCACCCACATTTACAATATTTTTTTGGGCTTGTATGGATTTGACGGCAAGACGAAATGGTATGTAAGCATGCGGAGCATTGATGACTGGCTCCTAAATCTCGGTTATCGAACAATTAATTGGCGAAAATAATTACGCTCTCGCTGCCTAATCGAAGTACAGTAGATTACTGGCTTTATTCGACTATTAGATAGTTGAACGAGACACTGCTCCAAAGATGTTGTTCCGAATTGTAGGATAAAGCGGTGCAGGTTAAATCGGAAATAGTTTGTGTAAGCCTCGTTGCACAAATGAATATTTAGAGGATAAGGCATTGGTTGGTGGTTCAGGTCTTGCCAATGCTCGAAAACCAAAGGCTGAAATAAGCATGTAGAAAGCGTATGGTTTCCTTGTGCGGACCGGAGTTCGACTCTCCGCAGGTCCACTTTAACAAACAAACTATTGGCAATTCACCAATAGTTTGTTTGTTTTTATATCTGCTTTTTACTGATTTGAACTATATTGTTTAAATTCAGAGAGCATATAGATGGGAAAGTTATAAGCAATCTCTACTAAATGTAGATTTATGCATCGGTCGCAAATATAGATAATAAATACATAAATTCAAATTTATCTGACACTTTCTCGAGTAGTCTCTACTCTTATTTAGTCGGCCGTTTGCTTACTCTATCTCAATTTCTGGGGTACGTATGGAAATATCTTTACTACATTATATTCAGTTTCTCCGTAGAAACTATAAGTTTCATACCTACGAAACTGTGAGTTTATACGCAGAAACTATAAGTTTCATACCTACAAAACTGTGAGTTTATACGCAGAAACTATAAGTTTCATACCTACGAAACTGTGAATTTCTATGGAGAGACAATTTATAAAGTATATACTTTTCTGTTAAAAGTACCGTGTGTTCGAGAGTAAACGTTGCATAAAAAAGAGTGAAACCATTAGGGATTCCACTCGAAACTATCAATGAATTCATCGAAATTCGGCTCTAAATCTGGGCAAATGGCTTTGAATACTTCTGCTATTTCGGCTTGCTGATTCTCCGAAATCAGCTTATCGCCTCGCCTAGCTTAAAGTAAAACGATCGAGATGGAAAGCAATATTGCACCTCTTCGCGCATTAGTTTTAATTTCTTTGCCGGAACTTCGTCGTAAATGTGTCGCATTCCTTTGGCAAAACGTTTCGGCTTTGCTTCTACAAACCACTGACAAGGTTGCGTTACTGTGCGAGTTTGCATATAGCGCGGGTCTACAATTTCTATAATTTCGTTGTCGTTTTCTCTACGTTCCAGCTTCATTGCCAGTGCCCGCAAACATTGTTCAGCCCGTTTACACTGCTGTTTTGTGGCTATGCAATGTGTGTAATTGTATGGTACGTCTTCTCGTTTTATTTCCATAATGTATTAATTTGTCGTAAAAATAGTACAAAGAATATACCAGTAAAACGGTGTCGAACGTATTTTTATTTCATTCGTTTGGTTTTTAAATAGTTTTTAATTAATTTTGCAAATGGATTGAGAAATATTCTCTTTCCATATTTTTTTATTAAATAAAAGAGGCGTTATGTCTTCTTCTTGTGTGATAAAAGCGTAGGAAACTTATAATCACAAGCAAACAAGAAACGGCGTAATGGCCTCCACGCATATAGCGTGGGGCTGTTATACTCATTTCTGTTTGCAGGGTATTCCTACCACCTTATCACAAAGAATATGGATATACAGTTCCACGCTTCTACATTAGAAATGATAAATGAGATTGTTTGGGACTGCCAATCCATTAATTTAAAATATGAAAAAAGTATTTTTGTTAATCTCAGTCTGCCTTTTGAGCATCGGACACACATTTGCTCAAGGAAAACAAGTTACAATTAAAGCTGGTACTATTGTCCCACTGCAATCTGTTAATACAGTATTGGCAAGGGAAGTAGAAGAAGGTCAAACAGTTGACTTCCGTGTTTCACAGGACGTTTATGTAAATGATTGTTGTGCAATTCCACGAGGAACACTCGTAAAAGGTAAGGTTACTGAAGCAAGGAAAAGTTCTTTAGCAGGAACAAAAGGGCGTTTAGGCATTAACATTAGTGGACTAACACTTGCTGACGGAGAACAGATTTTCTTCTCTAATACAGATGTTAGGATTTCAGGAAAGAATAGAACCCCTTTAGCTGTCGTTACAGGTCTTTTATTTTGGCCTTGTATTTTTATACCAGGAACAAAAGCTGTGATGCCAGCAGGCTATGAGGTGCAAGGTACAGTTGCATCAACTGTTAGTGTAACAGCCGAATAAATAAAAAGAATAAAGCCGCATATCTAAAACCATTGAACAGATATGCGGCTTTGCTTTTAGAAAAAAACTATTGAATAAATTTACCCTTTGTCTATCTCACGCAGCACGAATACGGCGTCGCCAACTGTCTTTACATTTGAAACTACCATTGAGCGTTTGCCGTTTTTTTCTTTAATGTTGCAACGGCGAGGGTTTGCAGCAATATAATCGATACATTTTCCGAAGGCGTTACTCTTATAGTATGCACTGTTTAGATTGGACACAAATTGCATTTGCAAGGTGCTTTGTTTCAAAATTAGCTTTTCGCAACCAAGGTGTTTACCCAATCGGCGGAGCGAAACTACTTGCATTAATTCTATTCCTTGACGTGGAATTGGTCCGAAACGGTCTTCCAATCGTTTGCGATAGGCGTCTAATTGTACATCGTTTTCAATGTTATCGAGTTCGCGATAAAGCAACATTCTTTCAGAACTTCCAGGTACATACGTGTCGGGGAAATACATTTCGAGGTCGCTTTCTACGGCACAATCGTCTACAAAATCATCGCCAGAGAGCTGTTTTCCTTCTGCCATTTCCTCCGTATAAAGGTCTTGAAACTCATCGTTCTTAAGTTCGGTTACAGCCTGATTCAATATTTTTTGATATGTTTCGTAGCCTAAATCTTCCATAAATCCACTTTGTTCAGCTCCAAGAAGATTGCCTGCGCCACGAATATCGAGGTCTTGCATTGCTAAACTGAAACCACTACCAAGGTCAGAAAATGTTTCTAAAGCCTCCAAACGACGGCGTGCATCTGGATTTAAAGCTGCCAATGGTGGTGCAAGCAAATAACAGAAAGCTTTTTTATTAGAACGTCCCACGCGTCCTCTCATTTGGTGAAGGTCTGAAAGTCCGAACTTATGTGCATCGTTTATTATGATGGTGTTGGCGTTTGATATATCGATACCGTTTTCGACAATGGTTGTTGAAAGCAACACATCGTAATCGTGGTTCATAAAACCAATAATAATTTCTTCCAACTCTTCGGGTTTCATCTGCCCATGTCCTATTGCTACACGACAATCGGGCACATTTTTCTTGATAAGGCTTGCTAATTCGGGCAAGTTCGCTATTCGGTCGTTCACAAAAAATACTTGTCCGTTGCGACTCATTTCAAAGTTTATTGCATCTGCAATTACGTCTGCCGAGAAAGTTGCAATTTCCGTTTGAATAGGATAACGGTTGGGCGGTGGAGTTCGCATAATACTCATATCTCTTGCTCCCATTAAAGAGAATTGTAAAGTACGAGGAATAGGCGTTGCCGACATAGTAAGTGTGTCGATATTACTTTTCAGTTGGCGTAGTTTTTCCTTTGTTGATACACCAAACTTCTGCTCTTCGTCAATAATAAGTAAGCCAATATCTTTCCATTTCACATTTTTGCTTATCAGCTTATGCGTTCCCACAAGAATATCTATCTTCCCTTCTGCTAAATCTGCCAATACTTGTTTGGTTTGTTTAGCTGTTCTTGCTCGCGAAAGATAGTCTACCGTAACAGGCATATCCTTTAGTCTCTTCTTGAAAGTTTGATAATGTTGGAATGCGAGTACCGTAGTTGGCACAAGCACTGCCACTTGTTTTCCATCGGTTGCAGCTTTAAAAGCAGCGCGCACTGCAACTTCTGTCTTGCCAAAACCTACATCTCCACAAACTAATCTATCCATTGGACGAGAACTTTCCATATCGTGCTTCAAGTCTTGCGTTGCTTTCAGCTGATCGGGTGTATCTTCATAAAGAAAAGAAGCCTCCAATTCATGCTGCATATACGAGTCGGGCGAGAAAGAATAGCCTTTTTCATGGCGACGTTTAGCGTATAGTTTTATTAAATCGCGGGCAATATCCTTAATGCGTTTCTTTGCTTTTTCCTTAAGTCTATCCCAAGCTCCAGAGCCGAGAACTGAAAGACGTGGGGCAGCATCGCCACTATCTGCACGGCGATACTTACTAATTTTGTAAAGCGAATGGATAGAAACATCAACAATATCGTTGTGCTGATACACCAAACGTATCATTTCCTGATAAGATTCGCCAGCAGGAACACGCACTAAACCTGCAAATTTGCCAATACCAAAATCAACATGAACAAGAAAATCGCCTGGTTCCATCTCTTGCAATTCTTTCATTGTAAGAGCCATCTTTCCTTGTCGGGCTTTATCTGACTTTAAACTGTATTTATGGAAACGATCGAATATTTGATGGTCGGTAAAAAAACAAACTTTCAAATCGTTGTCTACAAAACCTTCATGAATGGTTCTGTTAACGGGTATAAAAGGAATGCTATCTGCTACTGAAGTTGTTTCGGCTTCGCTATTTATTTCTTTACTATTGAATATATCGCGCAAACGAGCTGTTTGTTTTTCGCTGTCTGCAAGAATATAAAGTTTATACCCTTGCAACAGATAATCTTTCAATGACTGCGTAAGCAATTCAAAGTTTTTGTGGAAAAGTGGCTGAGGCGATATATTAAAATGTATAATAGCCTTCGCATTTGTATGCTTTGTTCCAAATTCAATTCGCTTAAAATTTAGAGCATCATCAGCAAATTGTTGTGCCGTTACAAGTTGAAGATTTGCCTGCAATTGCTTTCTCAAATCGTTTTGTTCTATCTCTGTTCTGCCTTCAAGTTGTTCGGTAAGTGCTTGTGCAGTGAAGCCTTCGTTGTAAATACGCTCAATTGTGTCATGAATATACAACAAATCTTTCATAACGAGAACTGATTCTTTTGGAAGAAACTGCAAAAAAGGTATTTTCTCTTCGCTCAATGTTGCCAATTCTGGTACAATTTCTACCTTTTCTTTTTTATCCTTCGATAACTGTGTTTCCACCTCGAATGTACGAATTGTGTCTACATCGTTACCGAAAAAATCGATACGATATGGTAATTCACTCGAAAAAGAATAGACATCAAGAATGCTACCACGCACGGCAAACTGACCTGGTTCATACACATAATCTACTTGTTGGAAGCCATAAGAGCGTAAAGTTTTCTCTGTTTCTGTTAGGTCTATCGTCTTTCCAACGCTTATAGACAAAGTATGTTCGTCTAATTTATGTTTGGCAACCACCAATTCTGCCAATGCCGAAGGTTCAGTAACAATACAAAGAGGCAACGAAGATGTAGTTTTCTCTTCGTTAATAACAGACAAACGCGACAAAACTTCAGTACGTAAAATCTCGTTTCCGGCATCGCGTTGACCATATTTTACTGCTCTGCGATAAGAGGAAGGAAAGAATAAAACTTCAGCAGTTTGTTCGTTTGCATTGTCGGGCATTGCTATTGTCTTTAAATCATTATAGAAATAGCCCGCTTCGTCGTTATCGTTCAGCACAAAAAGTACTGTTTTTTGCCATCTTTTTACTATTGAAGCAAAAAACATTGGTGTGGCAGAAGCCAATAATCCTTGAAGAAAAATGGTTCGTACCGACTTTTCCCCCATTGTTTTTATCAAAGCATTGCCTTGAGGCAATACCCCATATAATTTCTGTATGTCTTGTATATTCATCGCAATTATTGCGTTTCAACAAACTGTTAGATTTTACTTTTTTTGAAGTACAAAGATACAACTTTTGCCTTAAATATAGACTGGAGTTTATGTAAGAAAGTTGTGGAAATGGTTGCAGAATGACAATGGATAATGGCAAACTTCTAAAATGGGACTTATATAAAGCTTATGTTCTTTTGATTATTAGGAAGAACAAAGCACTACTTTTCAAATAGAAAGTAAAACCTTTCGAGAGGGAGAATATAACTAATGGAGAAAAACATAATTAGATTTTTATTAAAAAAATATAATTAGAATTTCTGAATTTATAATTATGTTTTTTTATTTTTTTATAATTATATTCCACACTCAATCTAATTCCATTTCAAGAACTTCGATATATTCTCCGTTTTGATTTCTTAAAAATAATACCAAAAAGAATCAGTAAGTAATGCGTATATTTTTATAAAAAAACAAGAATATAGAGGCAGTAAATAAGTGTAAAACAAAGAATAACCACTTAGGATTGCAATAGAAGATATAAAAAGCTGTATTCTATTAAAGAAAACATTCAATAGAGACAAAAAAACAGTATATAAAAAAAAGGAGGTAAACAACTGTGAATGTGCTTACCTCCCTACTTAATAAGTTTATATTTCTATTTTACTTGTACTACAAGATATTTGCTTGTACTCCAGAAAGTTTGAGGATCGTTAATGCGAAGAATATACTGTCCTGCTGCATCTTTCGTAAGAGAATAGCTGTTGCTTGGGTGAGCTGTAAGAATAGTAGCACTCTTACTGTACAATTTAACTTCGCGTGTAGAACGAATATCTATCTTTGTGAAATAGTTTTTGTTAAAACTTCCTTGTAAAACCTTTCCACTAGAGAGAATTTTTTGGTCTTTAAGCTCCTTCTTCGTACCAAAAACATACCAACCCGTATTTAGTTGTACATCTTGCGAAGAGATAGTTTCGCTCTTTTGGTTCGACTCAGTCTGTAAGTTTGCCTTTTCTGTTTCTAAGTTTTGCTTTGCAGTAGTCAGGTTTTCTTTATCTGCTTTTAAGTTAGAAACATCGCTGTTCAAGCCAGTAATAGTCTGGTCGAGTTCCTTAATGTGGATATTTTTAGAAGCTAGTTCCGCACGAAGTGCTTTAAGTTCATTATCCTTTTGCGCTAATTGTGCAGTCATCTGCATAAGGGTCTTTTTCATTTCTTCACCCTTAAATCCAGTTTCTTGTAGTTGTTTTTGTAGTTTCTTTATCAAATCGCGATTTTCCTGCATACGTTGAGCAATAAATTGTATATTCTCTCTTATCTGTGCAGTTTTATCTCCTTTTTCTCCTTCTTTCGCTAAAGTAACTCTATTTTCTGCTGCATTAATCTCAGCAAATCCTTGTTGAATCTGATTAAGCGTAGCCATCATATCGTTTACTTCATTATCACGAGCATTAATAATAGCACGCAAAGAATCGTTTTGAATTTCTGCTGGATTAAGTGTAGACTTTTCTTGTTTGCAAGAAGCAAGTGCTATAGCACCGCAAGCTGCATAAATTAATAGCTTTTTCATATTCTATCTATTTTCATTATACTTCGAAGAGTGTTGATCTTCGTTTATATCTTTTCGTTTCTTCTCTTTTTCTTTTCCCGCCAACACTATAACAAACTCGCCTTTAGGGTGCAGTTTCTTTGAAATGTGCAAGCACTTGAGCTAAAGTTCCACGAACACTTTCTTCGTACACCTTAGATATTTCGCGACAACAACTAACCATACGACTATCACCAAATACTTCTATGAATTGTTCCAATGTTTTTACGATACGATAAGGAGATTCGTAAAATATCATTGTATGAGATTCGTTGGCAAGACTTTCTATTTGCGTTTTACGTCCTTTTTTTTGTGGCAAGAAACCTTCGAAACAAAATCGGTCGCATGGAAAACCACTCGATACAATGGCAGGAATTAGGGCAGTAGCACCTGGAAGTGTTTGAACTGTAATGCCAGCTGCAATAGCTTCACGAGCCAAATAGAAACCTGGATCGCTAATTCCAGGCGTACCTGCATCTGATATAAGCGCAATTGTTTCGCCAGCTTTTAATCTGTCTACTATTTTTGCAGCTGTTCCGTGTTCGTTATATTTGTGATGGGATATTAAATGGTTTTTTATATCGAAAATGTTTCAACAAGTTACTCGACGTACGAGTATCTTCACAGAGTATTAAATCTGCTTCCTTAAGAATACGAATGGCACGAAATGTCATGTCTTCCATATTCCCTACTGGTGTTGGTACAAGATATAAAAATTCCCATAAGTGATGCAAATGTAAATGAAAAGTATTGAATGTCAAAAATTAATTAGGATTTTTTTACATGTAGTTTTATTTCATATTCATATAAAAAAACAAATAAAAACACTGTTTTAGAACATAAGATATAATGTATAAAGAATGAATGTTTTGGATAGAAAAAGACCAACAAGTGTTTGTTCTGAGAACTAAACCTTGTTGGTCTTATTGTTTTTACTAACTCTTATTGCTTTTACTAATAAGGTTGTGTGTGTTACCTTATTAAGTTATAATGATAGGATATGTTTCCTACTGTATTTTACTTCTTATAGTTTTCAATACCTTTATTTAGGAAGTCGAGATAACCTGGAATGTCTTCTTTGTAAACGAAGCTACCACTAAGTGGTTTTCCATGATTGTCTACCGTTACATAGAATGGTTGTGCCAGATATCCGAATTTAGATTCTTCCAAATAACTCCATTTATCGCCGACTGTACGTAATGTACGTGTTGTTCCATCGGGACGTTTTACTTTAATAGGTTCTTTCAGCGGAGTTTTATCGTCTACGTAGAGCGAAATCAATATGTAGTCGTTGTTAAGTTTCTCTGCAACTTCTGCGTTTGTCCACACTGCACCTTCCATCTTACGACAGTTTACACAACCAAATCCTGTAAAGTCGAGCAAGACTGGCTTTCCTGCTTGTGCAGCAGCACGCATACCTTCTTCGTAATCTTTGTATTTTGGTTCTACTTCTTGATGATGCAAGTTGAAGTCTTGTGTGTAAATAGGTGGTGCGAATGCACTAACAGCTTTCAAAGGTGCACCCCAAAGACCTGGAACCATATATACAGTGAAGGCTAAAGATATCATACCAAGCATAATTGCTGGTACTGGCATAGCTGTTTGTGTTTGGTCGTCGTGTGGGAATTTAACTTTACCAATGAGGTAGAGTCCCATTATTCCGAAGATAACAATCCATATTGCGAGGAATGTTTCTCTGTCGAGTATACGCCAGCCGTATGCAAGGTCGGCAACTGACAAGAACTTGAAAGCGAATGCTAATTCTATGAAGCCTAATACTACCTTAATCATATTCATCCATGAACCTGATTTAGGTGCTTGCTTCAGCCATGTTGGGAACAATGCAAACAGTGTGAAAGGCAAGGCTAATGCAAATGCAAAACCAAACATACCTATTGCTGGTGCTACCCAGTCGCCACTTGTTGCTGCTTGTACAAGAAGAAGTCCTACTACTGGTGCTGTACAAGAGAATGACACCAAAGAAAGTGTGAATGCCATCAGGAAAATGGAAAGCAAGCCTGTTGTTGCTGCTGCTTTATTGTCGATTGCATTTCCCCACGATGCTGGCAAACGGAGTTCGAACCAGCCAAAGAAGCTCAATGCGAATACTACCAACATTAGGAAGAAGAAGATGTTGAACGGTGCGTTTGTTGCGAGTTCGTTCAGTTTCTGCGGACCGAACAGGGCTGTTATAACAGCTGCCAAGCCCATATAGATTACGATGATTGAGATTCCGTAGGTTACGGCGTCGCGAATACCTTTCTTCTTGTCGTCTTTAGCACGTTTTAGGAAGAAGCTTACTGTCATTGGAATAATAGGCCATACGCAAGGTGTTAGCAAGGCTATGAAACCTCCTACGATACCCATAAGAAAGATTCCCAATAACGACTTGTCGTTGTTGTCTTTTTCTGCGCTAAACGCTTTCAGTTCTTTAATTACGGGTTGCCAAAGTTCTGAAGCTGTTGCTGCACTTGTTCCTGCTGATTGCACAGAGTCGCCTGGCATTGTTCCGCCCAATTCGGCTGTCTTTGCTGTATCTGTGGTTGCACCTGGTGCAGCTGTCACTTCGCCTATTTCGTTTTCTCCCTCTTTGGCTGCTGTGTTTTCTGTTGCTGCTGGTGCATCGGCTGGTCCGTTGCCTGAATAGCTGAACTCTACAGAAGAAGGTGGCATACACATTTCGTCGTTGCATGCGCCATATTCCATATAGCCTGCAATCTTGTAGGTTTTGCCCGTTATTTTATATTTCTGTACGAAGCTTACACTGTGTTCGAAGTAGCGTAGTTTCATTTCGAACACTTTGTCGAATACGTTTATTTCTTTACCACGTGGTGTTAGCTTACCCATTGGCTGTGCGCCTTCAGCTTTTTCTGTGGTGAGTGCTGCTGATGTTGGTCCGCCAGATGGTAGTCCTGTTGAATATACGTGCCAACCTGCATCGATTTTACCTGTAAAAATAACATCTACCTCTGTTGGCGATACTTTCTTTTGTTGTACACTAAAGCGTACTGGGGTTTGCGCCATTGTTGTAAGACTGAATAACGCAAACAAGGCTAAAAGAATCTTAGATTTCATTGTTGTTAGCTTATTTAAATTGTTGCTATTTTGTTCTGTTTTCATTTGATGTTGTTTGAGAATGGAAAGATTACTGTTTGCAAAGGTAATGTTATTTTTTTAAAAACAAAATCATTATGTTATATTTGTGCTTTCTTACTGTTGTTTTTTCGCCTTGTAAATGCTGTGAAGCCCGTATTACGGTGGTGTTAAAGAGTATATATAATAAGGTGAAACCGACGAGCTGAATGGTTCAACGCATAAAACATTACGAACTAAACAATGCCTATTCAGTGTGTTTTCAAGCAATTACTATTAATAACTTCATTGTTCTTTATTAGTTTATTAGCAATTTCTTATTAGCTTATTACCAATTACTTATAAGTTTTTTTGATTAAAAAGCTTATAAGCTTTCTATAAATAGCTTATAAGCTTTTCCGTAAATAGCTTATAAGCTTTTGGCGAATAGCTTATAAGCTTTTTGATAATAATTTATAAGCTTTTTTTATTTATAGCTTATAAGTTTTTTTAGCTCTATCTATTGTAAAAACCGAAGGAATTAAGTATCTTTGTGCTGTTAATGTAGTAAAAAGGCTTCTGAAGACTAATTCCTTCGGCTTCGGAAAGACAGAATAAGGGAGGAGTTATTACTAACTTATGGCAGGAAAATCATTGAGTTACATTCTGGTAGAGCGCAAACTAAATGTTGGTCCGAAAGGCAAACAGATTATGCAGATTGCACAGCCTACGAACCGTCGTCGGGTTGATTTTGAGAACTTTTGTGCACAAGTGGCTCGTGCTACCACATTCACCCGCCAAGAGGTGGCGGCTGTTTTAAGCTATTCAACAGAGATTGCACGCGAGATTGTTGCAAGTGGCGACATTGTGGAATTTGGCGATTTGGGTACGCTTAAACCATCGTTTAAAAGTAAAGCGGTGCCTAAGGGCGAGAAGTTTAAGCCCAATGTGCATATAGAGAAAGCTGTGGTAAAGCTTTCGCCATCGGCTAAATATTTCACGTTGAACGATGTGTCGTACGAACAAGTGAGTAAGTCGGAGAAGAAAAGTAAGCTGTAGGGAACCGAGTTTGATGGGTTTCGTATATACTATGATGCCTACAAACACAAAGTATGCCGTCTAGAAGTATCTGGACGGCATACTTTGTGTAGAATATAATGTGGCGGTTATGGCCGAATAAGTTTCAACGAACAACTGCGCTTAGCTCCACAGAGTGTAAGAACGTAGACTCCTGAAGGTATGCTGGTTGCATCTATTCGGGCATTGCCTGAATGTATTGCAACTTCGGCAAGTTTACAGCCAGTAAGGTTGTAGAGTGCAACTGTATTGAAGTGGTGCGATACGTTCGATAGAACTATGCTGTTTTCGTTGTTCTGCACGGTTGGTGTTTCGCTGTTCACAGCCTCTACGGCATCTGGCGTGGCTTCAACAATGTTAAACTCTTTCCAAGTGTGCGAGGTGCTGTAAGCCTGCTTGCTTCCTACTGGTACAATTAGCGTGCACGTTTCGTGTTTTACACCTTCGAACACATCGTCTGTGTAGGTGTTCTCTACTGGTTTAATGTTCTTAACTGTTAAGCTGTTTAAACCGCTGCAGCCACAGAATGCTCTGTATCCGAACTCGTTGAAAGCTGGCGAAAACTCTAGTTTCTCAATATTTTTGCAGTACCAGAAGGCAAAGTCGGCAATCTTCTTTGTGCTGACATTCATCGTAAAGTTCTTGTCGTTCTTTCCGTTTGGATAAATGTAGAGCGTTGTGTAATTCTTGTTGTAAAGTACACCATTCTCTACAGCATACTTTTCGTTGTTGGCATCAACTTCGAACAATTGGAGAGCAGCGCAACCAAGGAACGGATTGTCTATAAGTTTGGCAGCCGACATACCTAACGCCACTCGCTTCAGTCCGAGACATTCGGCAAAGGCAGCGTAGTCTATCATCTCTGTCGCCATAGGTATTTCGAGCGATTCTATGCCGTGATTGTGGAAGAATGCTTTCTCGCCAATTGTCTTCAATCCGCTTCCTAACTTTAGTCCTGCCATATCGTTGCAATTCAGAAATGCTTCGTTTTCAATGATTTCCAATGAATTTGGAAGCGTAACGTTGTGTAGTTTCTTACAGTTCTGAAACGCATATACAGCAATGTGTTTTAGCCCTTCTTTCAGTTCTATAGTTTCTAAGTTGTGGCAATCTTGAAAAGCATTCTTGTCTATCTTTGTGAGCGATGCGGGCAGTTCTGCTTTCTTCAGTGCCTCGCACATACCAAAAGCACCTTCGGGCAAGGTGGTGATGCCTTCAGGAATTTGAATCTGTTCCAGTCCGTTTGCACCAAAGAAAGCTTCAATTGCCAGGTCTTGGAGCGATTTTGGCAGCGTCAGCTTCTTTAGCATGGGTGTTTGGTCGAATGTGCGCTTGTTTATCTTTGTTACACCATCTGGTATAGCCACTTCCTTTAGATTAGCACAATAGGTAAACACGTAGTTGCCCATTGTTTAGTTTAGATGGCAGCTGAATGGTTTCCAATGCATCGCAAACACCAAATGCTGTGCTTTGTATCTCGGTAACTTCGTCTGGAATTACAACTTCTTTCATACTGACGCATTTAAAGAATGCACCGATGCCTATTTCTCGAATATGTTTCGGAAGCACCACCGACTCTATGCTGCAACACTTAAAGAATAACTTTTCGGGCAGCAAGGTGGGTTTTGTTCCATCAACAAAATACTTTCTGTCCTTCCCCATATCGTCGGTAAAGATATAATAGCTATCCGACGTGTCGCCTGTAGATACAAAGGAAACTTCGGATAGGTCTATTCTTTTCAGCGTTGTGGGTATCAGCGCACCATATTCATCAGCCCCGCAGAACTTTCTTACCCAACGCAGGTCGTAACTGTTCAGTGGTCCAACTATCTTTAGAGTGTCCACAACATCGAGCCACACATTCTCGGGAATTTTGTCTTCAAGTTCTCCTGCTTTATCCACACTTACCACTACCTTCTTTATTCTATTACCTTCTTCTTCCTGACAGCCTGTTCCATCGCCTACTACTGAAACCAGCCAGCCCTTGTCTGTTGCAATCTTCGTGTTGCTCACTTTGGCAGCTCCTGGCACATTATTATATAGCAGAATGCCGTGCAAATCGCTCTCGTCGTCCTCTGGTCGTTTTTCTCTCAACGAACGATACATTGCATTCAGGGCACACGCATCTAACTTTGTGTTGTTCACCGAAACATAGCGCAGATTTTTACAGTTATCGAAACCAATGCCAGTGCTGATGGGATTGCCCGCAATGACAACATCGAGCAGACTTGTACAGTTGCTGAAATCGAGTTGTTCAATTTTGTTGTTACCACAATTTATAGCAGAGAGCTTTGTTTGTGCAGTCAGGTTGAGCGCGCCTATTTGGTTGCCGTCACAAGTAAGATTGTTTAGCAATGGCAGTTTTGTTGTTTCTATCTGTGCAAAATTGCAACTGCTGCAATTGAGCGAAGTGAGCGAATGTGGAAAATCTGCCGTGTTTAATTTCGGATTTACCGAGCAGTCTAAGTTTTTCATACTTGTACAGCCTGTTAGGCTCAGTGTGGCAAGGTTGTTAGAGAAACAGGTAAGTGTTTCCAATTTATTCAGTCCGCTGACGTCGAGTGTAGTTAGCTGATTGTTGTTACACACCAGCGATTCAAGGTTTCGGCAGGCTGATAGGTTCAGACTTGTAAGAGCGTTGCCTTCACACGATAGAGCTTTAAGTTGTGTCATTCCCGTTAGGTCGAGTTGAGAAAGCTCGTAGTTGTTGTCTATTCCTAACAGCTTCAGTTGTTTTGTTTGCGATAAATCTATTACCTTTAGTCCAGCAGCAGGCACCATCAACGTGTCAATCTTGTTGTTTGTTGGTAGTGAGAGTGTGCGCAATGGTCGCCCTAACCCTACGGCTACATATCTCAGTTCGCTGTTCTTGCTCAAATCGTATTCGTCCACAAGCGTCTGCAAGGCATCAAGATGCTTTAGCTTAGGACAGTTCTTTAGGTTCAAGTGTTTTAGTTGCGCGTTAGATGTGCACATTAATAATTCCAATGTAGGGTGCGATGCAAGCGTCAGTTCCTTAAGTCGGTTATTGGTAAGAATAAGGCTATCTATCTTAGAATTATGCGTTAGGTCGAGTTTTTCTAACGGAGAGTCTTGCACGTATAGAAGTTTCAGTTCTGGATTGCCCGATACGTCCAAGTCTCTTACAAATTCTTTCGCGAAATAAGGTGCGTTAGCATAGGCAGTTTCGTAACGTCAAGCGTTGTTAGTTGGTTGTTGGAACACTCTAACACTGCAATGTTGCCATAAATAGTAAGGTCTTGTGTTTCGATGTTTCCCTGTATTCGTGTGGCAGTCTTGTTGAGCTTTCCTGTGTGAGAGTTGCCATCGCCCCAATTAAGCGTATACTCTCCCTCTTCTGCACCCATAATTAAGAGTGCATATTTACTACCAATCTTACCCGCAAAGTGCATCTTCACACAAGGGGTATTAGGCTGATTGTGTTCTGCTCGCATAACGTTCAACGAGCCTAATAGCATAAAAATAGCTACTAATAGCATTTGTTTCATATACTTTTTCATACAGTCTTTAGTTATAAGTTGTTCTTGTTTCAGAACACTAAGGTTATTACTACTGAGCAAAGTTAAAGCAAATTGTGCAATAAACAAAATATTCGAACTAATAAAACAAGCTATACACATATTTTCTATTTACACCTTATTATATTATATATATAGATTGCAGAAGAATGTCTAAGATATTAATAATTATTGCAAAAACAACCATTGCTTCACATTTCTATTTATACAGAATATATATTTAAAAATATTAGAATAGACATCTTTGATACACAAAAATTACCTAATAGATTATCGTTGCTAAACAGTTGCATAATATTAAATGGTATAAAAAGAAAAATCTCATTCTATAATATTAGAAATGAATTTACGTTAATTCATTACATATTACATAACTGATTTAATTCGGAAAAAGAGTTATCAACTTAACCGAATTAAGATGCATTTACGCTAGTTATTGTATATTTGTTACATAGTGCATACTTAAAATAAAAAGTGAAATTTATGAATAAACATTTTAAAAGAGGACTAATATCTATGAGTTTATGGATATTATTCGTTATAGTAGTCTGGGGTTCATATCTGTATATAACTAAAAGACCATTTAGTTATTTCATAGACGAAGAAACTGGAGGTTTTATATCAGCAACTTTTTTTCTATCGTGGGCACTCATTTGGTTTGGTATCGGACAACACTACAGTAAAGATTATGACATAAAGAGAAATATATTCGAGCAGAAAAATCAAGGTATTGATACTAAATATCTTAACTTAATGTTCAGAAAAACATACTTTGCAAACTTTGCTAAGACGCTATCTTCGCTCTTCTTTATTTCTGTTCCGTTTTATTTGGCAGCCAACGTAAGAGATTTACCATCTTTAAAAGATTGCATAATAATTGGTCTACTTATGCTGCTTTCTATCACTTCTTATCTATATTATAAAAAGAATAAAGAGGAAATATAAACAGTTGCTACTGTCTGTCCAGCAATCTAATAGAATGTTTCAGCATTTAGAAACAACAACTAAATGTTAGTTACTCTTCTTTCAGATATCTGTAACTTCCGTCGCAGATATCTATCGCGTTCGTCTCAGATATCTGTGAGTTGTGAATTAGACATCATAACAAACAACAGATTTTATTTGGTTATATTATAATGCCTAATAGTTATTTAGTCGTTCCTTAAAAACTATATTTCAGCATAAAGCCTGTACTGTCAAGCTCTATGCTGATTCTTTTTATAAGGTACAAAAGAACTCTCATAGCTCTTTTGAAGTTATATGCTGCTGCAGCTAATAATACATTGATAGCATCTCCTTTCACACCTTTATAAAAGTTGCGAGATAATCGGTGGTCTGCTTTAAGATGTCCTATTGTTGGTTCTATACCTGCTCGTTTACAAAATAGTTTGTGTTTCTTTCTCTTTTGGTAGTAGCTGTCTTTAGTTTTAGGAGTGTCTGGGATGAGTATCTTTGTCTGCCAAATCTGCTTTACACCTCTATACCCTCTATCTCCTGCTAACTTATCAACCTTCCTTCCTGTCATCCTTTGGGTTTGTTCCAACGTCTTTTCGATAGTATGCCCATCATATTCATTCCTAAAAGAACATGCACCAAGAATAAGTCCTGACCATGAGCGAAGAATAGATACTTTATTGCCAAACTCATATTGCTTATGCTCCTTACCTTTGCTGATACAAACTACATCTGGTTCGTGCAGAGAATATACTTTGTTCTTTGACTTCCTATTCTGAGAAAGAACTCTGTAATATAGCTCAAACATCTCCTCATATCCTTTCCTTCCCCCAAGATTACGCTCTAGCTCTCTTACCAATCTTCCTGCTATGGTCTTCAGTTGTCTATCTGCCTTAAGAGCTTTCTTACGATTCTTGGGATGATTACGAAACGTTGGGAACGGTAAATTCCTTTCAGCGTACGCGTATAACTCTGTCGTAGAGGAAGACTCTTGTCATGAACTATCTTCAGAACGTTTTTGATTATCTTTTTATGCAACTTCGCATCTGTAGGATAGGTTATATTCTTCTCCTGTACAGTAGAATCAATGAAAGCAGTATCAAAATGATCTTCGTCATCATGGTCGGTATTAACGCGGATACTTTCTGCTAATATTAACTCCATACCTTCCTCGCCTATACGATTTCTGAAGTGAACTAACTCGGAAGCGTCACAGGGTTGTTTTGGCATAAATTCAAGTCCACCACAGAAATATTGGTAGTAAGCATTCTCACTCCATTGAAAAACCACCATTTCATCAGACACATTACGCAAATGTTTTAAAATTAAAAGACCACACATCAAGCGAATAGGATGAGCAGGGCGACCGTTAGTGCTGCAATACAAAGGAGAGAAAGCATTTTCAAAACATTCCCAATTAATCTTATTACTAAGTTGGAAAAGGGGATGTTGATGACTAAGCATGTCCTCTAGAGAAGAGAACATAGAGAGCTGTTTGGATGTACGTTTAAGCATAAATATCTGCAAGAATTATAGTGTAAAGGTACAAAAACTTGCAGATATTTGCAAATAATTTATAGCATAATATACTATGAATCAGAGGAATATTAGGCTTTTTAAGGGTGGACTATTTAGTCTGCTGCAGAGTTAGGAAATCTTTTATTTGCATTGTTTTAATTTAATTATTATTATAAGCCTCTAAGCAACAACACATTATTCAGAATTTTGTTATATCGGAGCGGAAATCATTATATTTGCCAGCTTTTTCAAAATATACTCTTTTTCTTTTTCACAGAGTCTACATTTAGACACATAAACAGACAACTATAATGCAAAAAAAATAAGAGTACTTATTTAAAAGTACTCTTATTTGAGCCTCTTGTCGGATTCGAACCAACGACCCCGAGATTACAAATCACGTGCTCTGGCCAACTGAGCTAAAGAGGCGAGGTGGGCAAGCGGTTCTTATCGCGTCGCTACAACCTTCTGCCCTTGCTACGTTCCCGTCCTGGGGGATTAAAAGGGAGCTGACCGTAAGAGACTTGCCCATTTCTCTTTTCATTATTGAAAAGCGAGTGCAAAGATAGCAAGTTTTTTCTGAATAAAACAAGTTTGCGGTCCTCTTTTTGCGTTTTTAACAAAAAAATATAATTTTACGATGGCTATACATTATATATTATATAATTTCCGTATTTTTGCAGTATGAATAATGAAGAAATAAAACAACTTCGCGTTTACGCACGATACGATGGAATATACTTAGCAATAATATGGGCTGTTAGCTTTACTTGCTTTTTATTATTACCATTGTCTCCTATTTTCTCTACTTTCAGTTCATTGCTAACAATATCAACACCTTTCTTTGTAGCATACCGACTGAAAATATATAGAGAAATAGGTTTGAATGGAGTTATTTCGTTTAAGCGTGCCTATTTCTATTGTATGCGTGTCTTTGTAAATGCAGCCTTGCTTTTTAGTTTATTGCAATGGCTTTATATGACTTATTTAGACAATGGAAAGTGATACGCATAATAACTTCTGTAACATCTCTTTCCGAATACAATAGCTTTTTTGCTGCAATGGGAATAGATAGAAAAGAATTTATAGCAATGTTACCAGAAGCTTTTTCGCCAACACCAATGGCTGTAAATAGTTTAATGTACGAAGTTCTTTTCGGTGCTATTATTAGTCTTATAGTATCGGCTATAATGGCACGTAATAAGAAATAACAGAAAATAACACTCGAAGAAATAAACAATATGGATATATCGGTTATAATACCACTCTACAATGAAGAAGAAAGCTTACCAGAACTGCATGCTTGGATTTGCAGGGTAATGGATGCGAACCACTTCTCGTACGAAATAATTTTTGTAAACGATGGTTCTACCGACAAAAGTTGGGAGGTTATTCAACACCTTAGTAAAGAAGACAAAAATGTACGAGGCATTAAGTTCCGTAGAAACTATGGAAAAAGTCCTGCACTTTTCTGTGGTTTTAAAGCTGCACAAGGCAATGTTGTTATAACAATGGACGCAGACCTCCAAGATTCGCCCGATGAAATTCCTGCACTTTATAAAATGATTACTGAAGATGGTTATGATCTTGTAAGTGGTTACAAACAAAAACGTTACGACCCATTAACAAAAACCATTCCTACAAAGCTTTTTAATGCAACAGCACGAAAGATTAGTGGCGTAAAAAATCTACACGACTTTAATTGTGGACTAAAAGCGTACAAGAAAGATGTAGTAAAAAATATTGAGGTATATGGGGAAATGCATCGTTATATTCCATACCTAGCAAAAGAAGCTGGATTCAAAAAGATTGGAGAGAAGGTAGTACACCACCAAGCACGTAAATACGGAACAACAAAGTTTGGGATTAATCGTTTTTTTAATGGTTATCTCGATTTAATAACACTCTGGTTTCTAACCAACTTTGGTAAGAAGCCAATGCATGTATTCGGATTGTTAGGCAGTTTCGTTTTTCTTGTCGGATTTATATCTCTTCTTTGGCTAATTATTGAAAAGACCATAAATCTTCTCAATGGTATTTATGGCGATTTGCTCACCAACCATGCAACATTCTTCATTGCATTAACAGCAATGATTTTAGGAACACTACTCTTCCTAGCTGGATTTTTAGGCGATTTAATCAGTCGCAATAGCGATAGACGAAACGACTATCTTATTGAAGAGGAAATAAACTTATAAAGTAAATATAGAATAGGAATATGACACACCATATTTCTATTCTTTCGTTTTCTATATTTTTTAGTTCAACCGCTAAACTCAGATGAATTTATGAAAAAAAAAACAAATAAGAGTCTATTATGGCAATTGCCTTTCTTAGTATTGCTTATAATAGGAACTGTGTTCATTATAAAACAACAAAACTCTACACCCTATCAATACAATGAGGGACAAATTTTTGGAACGTTCTACCATATAACTTATCAAAATAATGAAAACCTACAGAAAGAAATAGAAGCAGAGTTAAAGAAAGTGGATAATTCGTTATCTACGTTCAATAAACAATCTATTATTTCAAAAATAAACAGAAATGAACCTACCCAGCTCGACGAACTATTTATAGATGTTTTTGATAAAGCAAAAATAATATCAAAAGAAACCGATGGTGCTTTCGATATTACAGTTGCACCACTTGTAAATTTATGGGGATTTGGATTTGGAGTAAAAGAAAACCAAAAGCCATCAAAACAAAAAATAGATAGCTTAATGCAATTTGTTGGCTATAACAAAATATCGCTTATTGGAAAACAAATAAAGAAAACAAACCAACACATAATGATAGATTGCTCTGCAATAGCAAAAGGATATGGTTCTGATGTTATAGCACAGTTGCTCAGAAAGTACGATATTAAAAACTTTATGATAGAAATTGGTGGAGAAATTGTTGTTAGTGGAATGAACGAAAAACATCAGCTATGGAAAATTGGCGTAAACAAACCTATTGAAGATAGTACGAATATGGATACAGAAATACAAACTGTACTTGGCATAACCAATAAAGCAATGGCAACCAGTGGAAACTATCGTAATTTTTATTATAAAGGAGGGAAAAAGTTTGCACATACTATCGACCCAAAGACAGGTTATCCGGTACAACATTCATTGCTTTCTGCAACAGTATTAGCAAACGATTGTGCAACTGCCGATGCTTATGCTACCGCCTTTATGGTAATGGGTATAGAAAAAAAGCAAGAAGAGTTTTGGAAAAATCATAAAGAAATAATGGCATATTTTATTTATTCCGACCCAAAAAGGAGCACTTAAGGTTTGGTATAGTCCTGAACTAAAAAAGGAAAAATTATACAATAATGACTTTTGCTATAAAAATCGTCTTCAAAGAATGCTTCAGATATACAATAGACTTCTTGAATTACCTTTGTTCCTTGGTATTGGAGCTACTGACTTAGCAGAAATTGTTAGAACTACAAGATTTGGATTTCTCAAATTAAAACCAAAAAGAAATATTGGCAAAAGAGAATGAAAAAAGTGGGAAACTCTATTTTCTTATGGACGGGATATTATCCGTAGAAAGCTATGCCGACAATCATAGTTATAGCATCATTGAAGAGGTTGAGAAGCCTTCTGCCATACAACCAGAACGCATATTCGGGCTTATGCAATATTATTCTAAAACCTTTGTAGCAAAAACAAAATGCAATATCTTATATATTGATAAAAGCGAAGTTTTAAATCTTATAAAGAATTACTTAATTTTTCGATTAAATTTTCTAAATATGCTCTCTTCACAGGCTCAACGTGGCAGTAGAATATCGTGGCAACAACAACCAAAAGATATTAAAGAAAAAGTTTATTTACTTTATAAGGACACATTGTGTTTATCCTGCAGGCAAAAAGATTGTAAAAATTAATATGCAAACATTGGCAAACGAGTTACACGAAAGTAGACTTAATGTTTCAAAAATGCTTAACGCTTTAAACGCAAATAATGTAATTGCATTAACAAGAGGACAAATAAACATTGCTTTATTAGAAAAATTGCGTTAAATCTAATATACTCTTTCGTTCATACATAGTTTTTTCTGTATCTTTGTAGCATATTAGAGAAAGCAAAATATGACAAAGAATATTAATAGAAAGGGGCAAACACGATTGAACCCTTTCTTTGAACCGTATAATACACCACACGAAACTATTCCATTCGACAAAATAACACTTGCCGATTATGAGGAAGCAATGTTAGAAGGAATACGCCGAGAAGATGAACAAATAGAGAAAACAATAAACGACCCAGAAGAACCAACTTTTGAAAATACACTTATTCGCGAAGACGAAGTAAAAGGACGTAAGCATTATTACGACCTACTTTCGCGTGTAGAAAGTGCATTCTTCAATATGCTTAGTGCAGAAACAAACGACGAAATGGATGCTTTAGCACAAAAAATGAATCCAATTCTAACTAAGCATGCAAACGATGTTAGTCTTAATCCTAAACTTTTTGAACGTATAAAAGCCGTTTACAATAAACATAGAGAACTTACTCCTGAAGAAAATAAGCTATTGGAAGAGAGTTACGATGGCTTTGTACGTAGTGGTGCGTTATTGAATGAAAACGACAAAGAGAAGTTACGCAAACTTACAGAAGAAGCTAGTTTACTTGCATTGAAATTCTCACAGAATGTATTAAAAGAGAACAAAGCATACAAACTTTATATTACCAACGAGGAGAAACTTGAAGGATTACCTGATTCTATTCGTGAAGCTGCTGCAACAACTGCTAAAGAACAAGGTGTTGATGGCTGGATTTTCACATTAGATGCTCCAAGTTATGGTCCATTCTTAATGTATAGCACTCAACGAGACTTAAGAAAAGAGCTATATATGGCACACAATACATTATGTATTAAGGCTAATTCAGAGAATAATATCGAAGTTTGCAAACGTTTAGTGAATCTCCGTAGAGAAATGGCACAATTATTAGGATACGATACTTATGCCGATTTTGTTATGAAATATCGTATGGCTAGCAACGTTAAGAATGTTTATACATTGCTCGACAAACTTATTGATGCTTATAAACCAACTGCAATTGAAGAATACAACGAACTTTGTTCTATTGCAAAAGAACAAGAGGGAAACAATTTTAAGTTGATGCCATGGGATACTGCATACTATGCACATCAATTAAAATTAGCAAAATATAATCTTGACCCAGAAATTCTGAGACCTTATTTTGAACTGAATAACGTTATAAAAGGTGTTTTTGGCTTAGCAACTCGACTTTATGGAATTACATTCAAAGAGAATAAAGATATTCCTGTTTATCACCCAGATGTAAAACCATACGAAGTATACGATAAAGATGGTTCATATCTTGCAGTGCTTTATGTTGATTTCTTTCCACGAAAAGGTAAGCGTGCTGGTGCATGGATGACAGAATTTCAAGGACAACGTATTACGAAAGAAGGTGAAAACATACGACCACACGTATCGTTAGTAATGAATTTTTCTAAACCAACAGACGAGAAACCTGCATTATTACGCTTAGGCGAGGTTACAACTTTCTTGCACGAATTTGGTCATTCACTACATGGTATATTTGCAAATAGCCGATTCGAAAGCCAATCTGGTACAAATGTTTGGTGGGATTTTGTAGAACTCCCATCGCAATTTATGGAGAACTTTGCTGTAGAAAAAGAGTTTTTACGCACTTTTGCTTTCCATTATGAAACAGGCGAGCCTATGCCTGATGAACTTATTGAGAAGATTATTGCCAGTCAGAATTTTAATGTTGCAATGGCTTGTTTACGACAGGTAAGTTTTGGATTATTAGATATGGCATACTATACACAAAAAGATAAGTTTGAAGCAGATATTATTCCATTTGAAAAGAAAGCATGGGAAAAGCCATTATTGGCGAACAAATAGATGGAACATGTATGACTACTCAATTCTCTCATATTATGTCTGGAGGATATGCAGCAGGATATTATAGTTATAAATGGGCAGAAGTGCTCGATGCGGACGCATTTAGCTTATTTAAAAAGAATGGTATATTTAATCAGAATACTGCTCAAAGTTTCCGAGATAATGTTCTTTCTAAAGGAAGCACCGAACATCCAATGACACTTTATAAACGTTTTCGTGGGCAAGAACCTACTATCGATGCTCTTTTAGAACGTAATGGCATAAAGAAAGTAAACTAGAACAAGCAATACATATATCTATTTGGACAACATGAAGACTGAAAAGCAAGAACTTCTTGACTATCGTTACCTTCGTATGGCACGTGTTTGGGCAGAAAATTCTTATTGCAAACGGCGAAAGGTTGGAGCATTGGTAGTAAAACAAAAAATGATTATTAGCGATGGATATAATGGAACACCAAGTGGTTTCGAGAATATTTGCGAAGAAGAAAATGGAATTACCAAACCATACGTTTTACACGCAGAAGCAAATGCTATTACCAAATTGGCTCGAAGTGGTAATAATAGCGATGGTTCTACATTATATGTAACGGCTTCTCCTTGTATTGAATGTGCCAAACTCATTATTCAGGCAGGCATAAAACGTGTGGTTTATGGAGAGAAATACAGACTTACCGAAGGTATCGACTTGCTTAAACGTGCCAATATAGAGATTGAATTTTTAAATATAGAAGATGATGAGTCAGAACAAAGTAATCGTTTTATGCCTTTATGGTTGGCATTATGCGTTGTTATAGGTGTACTCGTTGGAACATTCTATGCCAATCATTTTTCAGGAAACAGATTAAATATCATAAACAGTGGTAGTAGCAGATTGAGTAATTTGCTTCACATAATTGATGATCAATATGTAGATTCTGTTAATATAGATGAATTGGTAGACAAAGCTTTGCCACAAATTCTTGCAGAGCTTGATCCTCACTCTGTTTATATTAGTGCGAAAGATGTACAAATGGCAACCGACGACCTAAAAGGGTCGTTTTCTGGTGTTGGCATAGAATTTACAATTCAACAAGACACTTTACATATTCAAAATGTTATAAAGAATGGACCTGCTGAAAAAGCAGGAATTCTTGCTGGCGATAAAATTGTAAGCATCAATAACAAACCTTTTGTTGGAGATAGCGTAACTAACGAAGAAGCACAACATAGACTTAAAGGACCTAAGGATTCTAAAGTAAAGATTGGTATAAAACGCTTTGGCGAAAATAAAGTAAGATATTTCGTTCTTACTCGAAACGATATTCCAATGAAAAGCATTTCGGCTACTTATATGCTAAACGATTCTATTGGTTATATACGGGTAAAGAATTTTGGCGAACGAACTTATGCAGAAATGCTTTCTTCATTGCAACAATTAAACTTGCAAGGAGCCGACAAACTTGTTATAGACTTACGCGATAATTCTGGTGGATACTTAGAAAGTGCTGTACAAATGGCTGAAGAATTTTTGAGAAAAAACCAACTTGTTGTATATACGCAAGGAAGAAAAAGTCCACGACGTGAATACCGTAGTCGTGGAAAAGGCAGTTATCAACAAATTCCATTGGTAGTTCTTATTAATGAAGGCACAGCATCTGCTGCCGAAATTTTCGCAGGAGCAATTCAAGATAACGACCGTGGTACTATTATTGGACGCCGATCATTTGGAAAAGGTTTGGTTCAACAGCAAATACAGTTCCCAGATGGTAGTATGATTCGTCTAACTATTGCACGTTATTACACGCCTTCTGGTAGATGTATACAAAAACCTTTTAAACCTGGAGGTATTGCTGCATACGAACAAGATATGCTAACACGATATCAACATGGAGAATTCTTTTATCAAGATAGCATTAAACATACTGGTCCGGCATACCATACTAACAATGGACGCATTGTTTATGGAGGTGGTGGAATTACACCAGATATTTTTGTTCCAGAAGACACTACCGATGTAACTTCTTATTACAAGGAAGCTGTAATGCGTGGACTTCTTTTACAATATGCATTTAAATATACCGATGATAATAGGCAGACTTTAAATAAATATACCGAAATGAAGTCGCTGGCTAACTATTTGAAGAGTAAGAACCTTGTTAATAGTTTTGTGAACTTTGCTGAAAAGAATGGATTGCAACGAAGAAACAACCTTATTCACAAATCGCACTCACTGATAGAAAGGTATATTTGTAGCCGAATTATCTACAATATGCTCGACGAACAGGCTTGGAATGAATATCTAAACAGAAACGATGATATGATAAAAATGGCTATTAAGGTGCTCGATAGTGGCAAAGCTTTCCCAAAAGCACCGATAAAAAAAGCACATACAACGAAAAATAATTAGAACAAAAATAATTTTGAAACGAATAGGGACCTGATGTTTTTCACATTCAACAGGTCCCTATTCTTACAAAGATAAAACATTCACCCACAATCCCATAACTATGAATAAAAAAGAACTAAGAAAAGAAATACGAAACCGTAAACAGCAATATACACAAGAAGAATTAAAAAAACTTTCGGAACCTATTATTAATCGTTTACGTCATCACCCTAAACTAATTGAAGCAAAAACTATTATGCTTTACCATTCATTGCCAGATGAAGTTTTTACACACGACTTTGTAGACGAGATGGTGAAAACTGGGAAAAAAGTGCTTTTACCAGTAGTAATTAACGAGACTGAAATGGAAATACGTTGCTATACTGGTTCGAAAGATATGAAAATAAGTTCATTTAACATCTTAGAACCTATTGGAGAACTTTTTACCGACTACAAAAATATTGATTTTATTGCTGTACCGGGAATGAGTTTTGATACCGATAGAAATAGACTCGGACGTGGAAAAGGATATTACGACCGCTTTCTAAAACAAGCAAAACAAGCTTATAAATTAGGCATTTGTTTCGATTTCCAGAAACTCGAAAGCATTCCTACAGATGAATATGACGAAAAAGTTGATGCTGTGCTATAGAATTTATCTACTGAAAATATAAAATTTTCTATATAAACAGCGCAGATTAACAAGATAGCCCTTATATGTTTGGTTGCATATAAGGGCTTTTTCATATCTAAAGAATAAAGTTTTAATATATTTCGATCCAAATTTCCACTCTTTGTGGGTAGAAAAAGATTGTAAAAATAGCTTTTCTTTTAATTCAATATTACTTTCTTTCCTAAACAATACTACCCTCTTCCTTTAACAAAAAAATATTATTAAAAAAATGATAGAATTTATTATTAAAAAAATCATAGAGTTTATTATTAAAAAAATCATAGAGTTTATTATTAAAAAAACAATAGCATTTTTTTCATAAAAAAATATTATGGTTTTTAAGGTTTAACAGTTCCTGATTTTTACTATAGGCATTTTTTTGCTATATTAACTACCTTTTATGGACACTTTCTTGTTATGCTTGATAGATAATTATAAACAAATGAATAATTTATACTACAATAATAGGCACTATTTTCGAAAAAAGTTGATTCGCTTAAAAAACAATACATAGAATACGCTCTATAAAACGTGCTTGATTACGCCAAAAGAATATAACTGCGTTTTTGCAATAAGAAATTATACTATGCCATTTAGAGAACAAACCTGCAGAAGCTTTACTTATACCAAATAAGAATAAAAGAAGAATATGATATAGAACACAAATACTAATAAATGCGGATATCGGAAATAACAAACGAGCCTACATAGTCGTTTAAACGCTTTACCAACTGACTTCGCATCATAGAAAGGTCCTGACGCAAGGCAGGGTTAGATATTTTTACGAATAATGTTTGGTTTCGAATACCTTTTTCTTGTGTATATCGTGTAATAGTTGGCCCAACAACTATATCCCAAGCCGTAATAATTCGCTTCTGAAGTAAAGGAGATTCGAGTCCGCCCTCACGCAAAAATTTACTAATAACTTCTGAAATAGGCTTAACTTTACGTCTAAACATTAGAAGAGATCCTTTCTGTAACTTCACCATTTTCAACCGAAAACATCTTATAATCAAAGCTACTATTACCCAAAATACTATCTAAATGCTCACGATTAGTATCTGTAATGAATATTTGTCCAAAACTATCGCCCGAAACTAATTTTACAATCTGCTCTACTCGACTAGCATCTAACTTATCAAAAATATCATCGAGCAACAGTAATGGAGTTCTATTTCCTCCAGTTTGTTTTAAAAAATAGAATTGAGCAAGCTTTAAAGCCAATACAAATGTTTTGTTTTGCCCCTGACTTCCTTCACGTTTCATGGGAAAACCATTCATCGACATAACAAGGTCGTCTTTATGAATACCATGCAATGAATAGCCCATTATTCGATCTTTTGCTCTATCGCGCTGTATAACATCGAGCAAATTTCCTCGTTCTCCATGCGATACATATTGTAATAAAACCTGTTCTCTGTTTTGCGATATTGTTTGATAGATGGATTGAAATACAGGAATAAGTTGTTTTATAAAAGCTGCTCGTTTATTATAAATTTCTGTTCCATATTCAGCCATCTGCATTTCTAATAACTCTAACAATGTTGTGTCAGGTTCGGTTTCTTGTTTCAACAAACTGTTACGTTGTTGCAAAGCTTTATTATAACGTACTAACGATTCTATATAAAGACGGTCGTATTGCGAAATAACAACATCCATCAATTTACGTCGTTCTTCGCTTCCGCCTTCTATAATAGAAATATCCGATGGAGAAACAAAAATTAAAGGTATTAATCCAATGTGTTCAGAGAGCTTTCTATATTCTTTTTTATTCCGTTTGAAATGCTTTTTTGTTCCCCTCTTCATACTACAATATACCTGTTCACAGTCGTTAGTATCAGTAGTATAGTCGCCTTCCAAAACAAAAAAATCGCTATTATGGCGCATTACCTCCGAATCTTTAGAGTTTAATGCACTTTTGCAAAACGATAGATAATAGACTGCATCTAATAAATTTGTTTTTCCTTCCCCATTATGGCCAATAAAACAATTCAATTTAGCCGACAAGTTAAGTGTTGTCGCTTCTATATTTTTGTAATTTATAATTGAAAGTTTATCTAATCGCATCGCAGCTTCAGTAATTTTGTTTAAAGAACTTAATTATGCAAAGGTACAGAAATTACTAATTATAATAAGCACAAATGGGCTTTTATTGGATAAAAAAAGAAAAGAGCTACCTTTCGGTAACTCTTTTCTCTAACAACCGCTACCATCTATATTACAAGATGACTTGTATTCCTGTTCGTTTTGTAAGCCTGCCTCCTCTGGATTCAGCGTTACTGTACCATTTTCTAGTACAAAACAAGGAATACCAACATAACCTTTCTTTCGAGCTTCTGTAAATACAGAGTTGTTTTCGCGTAAGCGTAAAAACTCTTTTAAAAAGCGAACGTGTTCGCCTATATCTATAATCTCATAACGGTTGTTATTTTTTACTTGTTCAGTTATAGCTGTACAATCTGGACAAGTCTTCATTCCATATATTTTAATCATAGTTATTACCTTAGTGATTACATATTTTACTTGTGTCTACCGTAAAATCATCATTATTTGAAGGCATAAACTTCCCGCGAGCCTCAAGAAAATCAACTAATTCTTCTGCTGTCATTCCTTCTGCAGAACAAGTATAAAAACGCTCATCAGGACCAAATTTGTTTATAATAGCCTCTACTAAGCTCTCTCTATTACTATAGTTGTTACCCTCCATCATGTGGAGAACTTCGTGTCCATGTATCATTTTGTGTATCCTTATATTAATAATTGTATTACTAAAAACATATTTTTCGCTAAAAATGTCTCAAAGAACTAATAAGAATTGGTTTCTTTGCAAACATAAAACGCTAAAATGCTTTGCAAAGATAGAGAATATATATTAAAAAAACAAGCATTTAACAATGTTTTTTTAATTTAATAAATGCTGATAAGTGCAATAAAAGTTGCAACGATACAGTATCTTTCAACCTACCAAATATACATTATATATTTCTCTCGCTTATAATTACAGATGCAAACTAAATAAGAATGGGCTAATTGCTTTCTGCAATCAGCCCATTCAGATAAATAATAGTTTTGATGTGTAGATATTAATCTGCTATTGCTATTTTATTTCACTACACGTTTCTTACCATTAATAATATACACACCACGTTGGAGATTGTTATAATTCTTAGTGTTCGTGCGAACTTTTACACCATTAAGTGTTGTAACATCGAAAGTTTGTGGAGCATTTTCTATTGTTTCAATAGAGGTTGTATTTATAGAAGCATCGTTAGAGAAACCAGATTCGTTTGTTTCACCAGTTTTTGCAGTGTATATTGCCGTAACATTATAAATATGTTCGCCTGTAACACGATTATTGGTATAAGTGTGTTGGCTACCTTTTACACTAGCAATTTTCTTTCCATCTCTATAAATAATGTATTCTGTTATATCATCGTCTGCGCCTGTAGCTACTTGTTCATAGCTAATATCGTCTATACCAAAAATATAAGCTTTACCCTTTGGTGTATTGTGATGAATAGCAAAATACTTTGCACCTTCTGGCACTTCAATAGTAATACGCTTCCAGTTAGCACCTTCGTTAAAAGCAATAGTTCCATCGGCTTGTTCACTCTTGATTTTTACGAATGAGGCTGTGTCTGTACTTTCTGTAGAATAAAGCACATCGAAACTTTCTGCATATTTTGTATCGCCTGGCCGTGTAGCAACATTCATTACATAGAATGTTATTTCTTGCTTTCTACCCGATAAACGTGGAGATATAAGCCAATTGTTTTGTTCAACAAGTTTCTGATTTTCGTTAAGCGCATATACAGCAGCAGCATATTGATTTCCATTATGAGGAGCTAATCCTGGATTTACATTGGTCATATCTTCAATCCACCAATTAGGATTGAAAGCTGTAAATGCAAAAGGCTCTCCTTGTCCAGGATATGTAGACGAAGGTTGCAATGCTCCTGTAAGACCTTTATCTCCATCTATCAGTGTCCAAGGGCTCATATTTTTTGCGAACGGAGAATAATTTTCGAAGCCATCATATATACGAATAGGCTCTGGTAATACAGGTTGTCCCCATGTAAGCACAACTTTATGTTCTCCTCCCATTTCAGCTTTTAAATCGTTTATTCTACCATAAGGCGATTGAATAATACTTACAGCTTTTGTTTCTGTTTCATTATCATTTATCAGCATATCACCATCGTATATTACCATAGCTTTTACTTGTAACGATGTAGCTGATTCGTTAATAGCAACAGGCAACTTCAAGTTGATTGTGTCGTTAGCCATTGATGGAAGTTGTTTGGTTCTGCTCACTGCATCGCATTGGTTTCCATTTGCATAGAGAATAACGAAATATCTGGTAGCATCAACTGCCCCTTGATTCTTAACTACAACTTTCACTTGTCCCTTCTTTCCTGCAACAATATTCTCTGGTGTTTCAATGCTTACAGCTGTAAGATTGCGTTCGAGTTGGTTTATAATATTAATATTATCTATTCCAATCATAACCTTAGAACCTTGTGCTACCCCTTCGAATTTAACAATAATGTATCGTTCTTTAGCAAATGGTGCTAAATCTACCGATTGTTTTGTCCAACCGTTTTGTGTTGTTTTGCTAAGGTCGTACTGAGCAGCTACGTGGTCTTTCCCATCAGGAGTCTGAATTAATACCTTCAACGTAGATTCGTTGCCAATAAGCGAATAAAGATCAAAGAAGAGTTTAGGATTTGTTGCTCCAGCAAGTGCAACCTTTGGCAAATTAACTGAAGTTTCATCGCCTTGTTGTATTGTAAAATTCACATCATTTCCTGCGTATTCTTCTGTATAGTTAGCCCAAACAAAACTACCTCCATCGTTATCAGAAGCAGCATCGGTTACAACACGCCATGCTGCAGCCGTCTTTCTGCTATTATATTGTTCGTTGCCTAAAAGAGAAGCAAAGCCATTATCTAACTGTCCATTCGACATACTCTCTTTGAAAGGCAACGAAATACACGGGCCAACAACTATTCCACGCGCCGTAACACAGTCGCTTTCTCCAGTACTATTGTTTGCTTTAACACCGAACCAAGCTAATGTTTGTGTTTTACCATCGTCCATAGTTGTTTTATTTGGGTCAAAAGGCAAAATAGTACTGGTTTCGCCAGGCTTACTTGTTGTTAGCGAATCGCCTAATTCAAATCCAAAATCGCCCTTTGTTAATGTATAGAAAGTTACACTAACATCTTTTGGATTAAGATATCCACCATTTGCACCAACAGTTTGGAAAACATTCCAAAAAGCTTTTAAAGTTGTACCTTGATCGGTAAATGTAATGCCTGTAGGATTGTGTGGACGATCGATACCAATAAGATTTTTATTTGTAGATTTACGTCCTGGGTGTCCATCAAGATATGGTATTATTGTATAGGTATGGAAACCATTTGTTGGAACGTTCTGGTCTATCCATTCCATTCGAGTTCCAATTGCTGCTGCATTTATGCGTGCAATGTTTATACCATCTCTATTTACAACAAAGCTATCTATACGTGCAAGTGCAGAACCATTAATACGAACCTTCGGAGTTATAAAACTGATAGTAGCTTGTAAAGCTCCTTTTGGTGCAGGAGTAATAGTCAGCGACTTCACTGAATCTGGCGCTGTAGCGTATGCTGTCTTGGTTACAGTAATACTATCAATAGCAATTTGATACTTATCAGTAACACTTGTATTATCGTGGAATCCAATATAGACATTGCCTGTCGCATCGGGAATAATATCAGCTGTGCATACTTGCCATTGTCCATTAGTTTCAGAAAATTCTGGAGTAAAGGTTTCCAACAATACATTTGATAGCTGTTCTACATTGCTTCCTTTACCCCATTTTACTTCAAGTGTATTCTTAGGCTCAGCCATTACATTGCGTACTTTAAATGCAACAGTATAAACACGGTCGGAAGAAAGATGTATAGCAGGAGTTATAAGCCAATCATCACTATTCTTCTTAACATTAGTTTGATGGCTCATTGCACCATAACCAGGAAAACCATTACACCACCATGTAGCTTTATCGTTATTTGCATCAATAATCTTAAACATAGATAATGCAGATTGTCCTTCAAATTTATAGTTCCAGTCTGGCTCTATTGCTGACCCTGCAATAATAGGAGTAGTATTTGTCCAACGCAAACCTTTAACATCACCACTAATTGCCCTAATGGCGTATGTATAACTTGCATGTTCTGCCCCAGACAAATCATCGGTACATGTTGTATTTGTAATACCAGTTGCTACATTGGTTGTATCTCGTCCTTGTATACGAATAACATCATAAGTTAGTGCGCCAAGTGTCCCTTGATGTGTGCCTGTTGTAGGTGCCGACCACTTTATAGTTACAATTCCATTCTCTAATTTAGCTGTTGGATTGCCTACCCTCTCTGGTTCATCGAAACCTATCCATTGTTTAAGAGTAGCCATTGGAGACTCTCCCTTTGCATTTGATACAGTAACATTAAAATTATATTCGCCGCTACAAGGTAATTGAACCGACTTACTTATAGATGTTCCTGGTTGTTCCGTACCATTAAATAGCTGTTTACCATTAGCTGTAACTACATAATCAACATTTCCATTCAGAGCATCTCCCTTAACAGTCTTATTAGGTAAATAAAATTTATAACACCGTTAAGGCTTGTCCCACTAAATACAGCTGATAAATTAGAAACTACTGCAGGCGCATTAATATTGGCTGGAGTAGGAGCTATTATCATTCCATACATTGTTATTTCAGAATCGGCAATTTTAGTAGCTGCGCCTGTAGCTAAATTTACAACGTAGAGCGCAGTATTATAATCTTTATCTTGTGCATACCAATAGAAAGTATTATCTTTGGGATCAATCTCTCCAGTTTGTTGATAAGGACCACCATCTTCATCGGTGAGTATTAATCCTGTTGATCCAATACTAGTTTCAGATCCACCAGTAATAGATATTTTATAAAGTATTCCATCAGAAGCAATACCATAAAGTTTATTATCAGATGTTATACCCATAGCTACATATCGACGCGTAGTAGTTCCGAATGTTGTTCGTGTTCGTGTACGATAGTCTACAGTACCTAACTCATATTGTTTATTACTAGCAGAACTGTTATAAAATTCGCCATATACTGTACCATCTTTTGCTTGTGCTGTTTCTATGGCAGCAAGTGAAAAATCGTTATATTTCTGTCCGTTGCCTTTCCACGTAGATATATCGTAGGTATAAAGTGTTAGATCTCCGTTCGAAGGTCCATAGCGTTCAAAATCTACAGTGTACAACTTTCCATCAGCTATTTGTACACCATTTCGAGCAATACGCTGACTTTGGGATCCTAATTGGGTAAAACTAATCGTTCCAGCAGTGTTTAGGTTGGAAAGAGTAATAGCCCCACATTTCATTAATAGTAGCATTACCCCAGAGAATAACAGAAGAATCAATAGTTCTTAAGCCTCTATTAGGAGTTTTTAGTACAATAGATTCTTTAACGGGAGTAATGCTTGTTAGTTGCTCGGTTTGAGTTCGGTTTGGCTTCATCAATTTATGAGCTTTCTGAGCCATACTTGTTGGCGGTACAGATAAACTCAATACCAATAAAATGATGCTTGTAAATACTTTCTTCATATAATGTTTAAATAGTTGATTTGTTCTAACGTTAAATATAAAGTTTCTTCATAAAGCTTTTATAATAAAGCATATCCTAAAACCCTTTGGCGAGAGAACTGTTCAAAGATTTGTTTTAGAATATGCCTAAGTGTATATTTATTGTGGCTTAGCATATTATACCAGCCACAATATATATAATACTGATAATAGAAAGTTTTATTTCTTCAACACTTTCTTTCCGTTTACAATATATACGCCAGCTGGTAAGTTCTCAAATTTAGCATTGATGCGAACACCTTGTAAATTGTAGATTGTTTGAGCCGCTGCATCTATAGTTTGTATGTTTATACCTGTTGGCTTCTTCCATGTTCCGTGTGGATAAATATTAGCTGTTGCACCTACTGCAAGAAGTTTATCTCTTGCATCTTTTGCATCAGCTTCCGTCATATTCTCCTTAATCATACAAGGGGCTGTTTCTATAAGTTTCTTTACTGCCATCATTCCCATACCCGTTATATCTTTTACGATAGCAATAACTGCAATATCTCTATCACCAACAGCTTCTAACACGAGGTCGTAAGTTACAGGAGCATCGTTTGATTGAATTGTTACCCAATCGGTTACAACCTTACCATCTGCACCAAAGAGAGACTGGAATTTATAGCCACTCTTATTGAGTTCTTTCCACACTGTTCCTTCAGGAGATACAATCTTACAGTCGGTAAATTCTGGAATAACATTCAATCTACCCATACTACCTTTGTATTCATCATTCGTGCTTCCGTTACCTTTTACACGAACATTACATTTATTAAACTTCCAACGACCACTGGCAATACCATTTACACCGCCACTGATTTCTAATGAGGTTCCATCTACAGTGATTGTATTATGATTAAGTATACCATAGCAATAGTCTTCATTACCAGCTTGTGCACCAGTTACGGTAAGTTTACCTGTGCCTGCAAATGTAAGTTTATCGTAGTTTACAACACCACCACTCTTTTCTGAAATTATAGTATTTTCACCAACTAATTTTATAGTTAGGTTCTTAATAGAATTCCAAAGTGCTACACCTGCAGCTTTTTCTGAAGCATTAGAAATTGTAGCATTCTCAAGAGTTAGAACGTTACTTGTTGCATCGTAAGTAACCTTACCTTTTACACCTTCAATTGCAGTAAGGTCGCTGCAGTTTTCTGATGTTACTTGTTTTCCATTAATCAACAAATTATACTTCTCAGGTGCTGTGTTAGGTTTAATTGTTACCCAATCGGTTACAACCTTACCATCTGCACCAAAAAGAGACTGGAATTTATAGCCACTCTTATTGAGTTCTTTCCACACTGTTCCTTCAGGAGATACAATCTTACAGTCGGTAAATTCTGGAATAACATTCAATCTACCCATACTACCTTTGTATTCATCATTCGTGCTTCCGTTACCTTTTACACGAACATTACATTTATTAAACTTCCAACGACCACTGGCAATACCATTTACACCGCCACTGATTTCTAATGAGGTTCCATCTACAGTGATTGTATTATGATTAAGTATACCATAGCAATAGTCTTCGTTACCAGCTTGTGCACCAGTTACGGTAAGTTTACCTGTGCCTGCAAATGTAAGTTTATCGTAGTTTACAACACCACCACTCTTTTCTGAAATTATAGTATTTTCACCAACTAATTTTATAGTTAGGTTCTTAATAGAATTCCAAAGTGCTACACCTGCAGCCTTTTCTGAAGCATTAGAAATTGTAGCATTCTCAAGAGTTAGAACGTTACTTGTTGCATCGTAAGTAACCTTACCTTTTACACCTTCAATTGCAGTAAGGTCGCTGCAGTTTTCTGATGTTACTTGTTTTCCATTAATCAACAAATTATACTTCTCAGGTGCTGTGTTAGGTTTAATTGTTACCCAATCGGTTACAACCTTACCATCTGCACCAAAAAGAGACTGGAATTTATAGCCACTCTTATTGAGTTCTTTCCACACTGTTCCTTCGGGAGATACAATCTTACAATCGGTAAATTCTGGAACATAACCCAATCTGCCCATACTACCTTTATATTCATCACCTTCCAATCCGTTTCCTTTTACACGAACATTACACTTGTTAAACTTCCAACGACCGCTAGTGATACCATTCACACCACCACTAATTTCCATTGTACACCCATCTACAATAATAGTCCCTGGATTTAGTATACCATAGCTGTAATCCGTATTACTAGACATTACACCTTTGATAGTAAGTTTGCCTGTCCCTGTAAAGGTTAGCTTCTCATAATTTACAACACCACCACTCTTTTCTGAAGTAATGGAGTTTTCACCTACTAATTTAATGGTTAAGTTCTTAACAGAATTCCAAAGTGCTACACCAGCAGATTTCTCCGAAGAGTTAGAAATTGTGGCATTCTCAAGAGTTAGTACGTTACTTGTTGCATCGTAAGTAACTTTACCTTTTACACCTTCAATAGCTGTAAGATCACCACAATTCTCCGAAGTTACTCGTTTTCCATTGAGCAAAAGATTGTAGTTCTCAGCCTGTAACTGCTGCGGCAGAACGAAAGATGTGACAAACAATGCAACTATTGCTGCATACATGTTCCTAAGTAAATTGTTTTTCATTGTTTTGAAATGCCTCTCCATGACCCCTTTAGTTAAAGAGAAACGCCTTACTGAGGCTGGGGCGTTGATTATTATTTATTGTTCGGCTATTCGACCACAAATATAGTTATTTTTTGCAATCTATGCAAAAAAACATTATATAAATATTGAATAAAAATGTCCAAGAGACTTGTCAAAAGGTATATTTCTATACATATTGTATAGCTATTTTTGGCATCTATATCACAAAAAAACAAAGTGAATTTACTTTCAAACACTATTTAGAAAAATAAAGTAATGTCCAACATTTATCTTGTTTTGTTTTATTTTTAAGCTGATATTCGGTAGAATGAGTAAATGGAGGCTCTGTAGAAAAGAAATGGAGATATTATAAACAGTATTTACAGTTTATTGGCAAAAACAAATGGCTTATATGACAAACAAATAATCCATCTCAGATGCTTATAAAAATCTATTAGATGTTATTTTCTCATTTAATTAATACAAGTATTGTCTTAATATTTTAGCAAAATCTTTTCGTTCTATCTTTTTTTGTTATCTTTGCAAGTATGAACAAAGCGATATTTACATTATGTGCATTTCTCTTTTCTATCTTTACGCTGCAGGCAACAGCAAAAGATTGGAATGCCAACAATATACCAATGGTGCATCTTCAAGATGCAAGACAATATGTCTGCGATCCTGAGGGTTTAATGTCTAATGCTATGCGCGATTCCACCAATTACTACATAGGGAAATTGGAAAAAGAAGCAAAAATACAAGTAGTATTTGTTGTTGTATCGCACGTTGAGAATAGTGATCCTTTCCGAGTTGCACAGGATATTGGAAATAAGTATGGTGTAGGCAACAAAAATACCGACAGAGGATTGGTAGTTGTAGTAGCCGTAGACGATAGAAAATACTTTATTGCGCCGGGTGAGGGATTAGAAGGAGACCTAACTGACGTTGAATGCGATGACATAGCAAGAGCTTGTATCGTTAAAAATATGAGAAAAGGAAATGTAGACGAGGCAATGCTGTCTACTGCGAAAGCTGTTTATAATAAGTTTAAAACAGGAAGTACAGGACTCGACAAACAGGAAGAGCCAATAGAGACTGCTATTGCAATAGGCATTATTGGTGCTGTTGTTTTCTTTTGGGTTATATGGTCAATAAAAGGTAAAAACAATAATGGACGCGGTGGTAGAAATGGGGGCGGTGGTCCTTTCATATTCTGGGGTAATCCTGGACACTTAAACGATAGTTTCTTTGGTAGAGGTTTTTCTGGAGGAAGTTTCGGCGGAGGAAGCTTTGGTGGCGGCGGTGCTGGTGGTGGCTGGTAACATAAATGTATATGTGGACATATATATAAGGTATATATATAAGGTGGGAAATATAATATTTAAATAAAAAGATATGAAGAATAAAGCACTTTTAATTGTAATTGCAATTGTAGTTATAATAGGTTTATGGGCCTTTTCTGGCTACAACGGAATGGTAGACAAACAAGAAGCGGCAACAACTGCTCTTAGTAATGTAGAGGCACAATATCAACGTAGAGCCGATATGATGCCACAGCTGGTAAAAATTGTAAAAGCGTATGCAAAGCATGAAAAAGAAACTTTCGATGCAGTAACAAAGGCACGCAATGCTGCGACACAAATTCATCTTGATGCTGACAATTTGACACCTGAAAAGATGAAACAATTTGAAATGGCACAAAACCAGGTGGCACAGGCCTTCTCTCGATTAATAGCTGTAGCGGAAGCTTACCCAGAGTTGAAAGCAAGTGAGAATTTCAAAGCTCTGCAAATACAAGAAGAAGGGACTGAGAACCGTATAAACGAAGCACGAAAGAAATATAATGAGTCTGTGCAAGCATACAATCAGACAGTCAGACACTTCCCTAACTCGTTGTTAGCTGGCATGTTTGGTTTCGAAAAGATGACAAAGTTTGCAGCAGCAGAAGGTGCAGAGAAAGCACCAGACTTGGACATTTAAGACTTAAGAGCTAAGCTACGATAGGCTTAGCTCTTTTTTTATTTACGATAGATGCTATACATTGAACGAATGTAAAAAACACTAATAATCTAATAAATATTGGTTAAGCTGCTTTTTCTAATTGTTAAATACGAATAAAGAAAACTGACAGATTAGCACATTTCCATATTTTGGGCTTATATTTGCATTCGCTTTCACGACTATTAGTGCCGAAAGCGTAGGTAAAACTAACTAATAGTGTAATGAATGCGAGCTTTCTAACTGATAAATGTGAATGATTCGTTTAGATTGTAACAACAATAATATTAATATTTATAAGATAAGAGAAATATGAAGAAGATTGAAAAAATTTGTGTTAGTGCGGCTTGCGTGCTTGCACTGACTTTCTCAACAGGGGCTTTCATCAAAGTGTATGCTGCAGAAACACCTGTAAGTACTCCAGGACAACCTGTAGACCTGACTTATGCTGCTGAAAAAGCATTGCCTGCTGTTGTACACATTAAGAATGCACAGAACTCAAAAACACAAACCGTAGAAGTACCTGACGACCCATTCGGTGGATTCTTCGACTTCTTTGGATTCGGTAATCCTGGTGGCGGTTCACGTCAGCAGCAAATACAAACACCAAAACGAAGCATAACGGGTAGTGGTGTTATTATATCGCCCGATGGTTATATCGTAACAAATAATCACGTTGTAGAAGGCGCCGATGAGCTAACAGTTACTCTGAACGACAACCGTGAATTCTCTGCTCGCGTAGTAGGAACAGACAAGAGTACTGACCTTGCTTTGATTAAGGTGAATGCAAAGAACCTTCCTACTTTGCCTATTGGTAACTCCGACAATCTGAAAGTGGGTGAATGGGTTATTGCCGTAGGTAACCCTTACAACCTTAACAGCACTGTTACGGCTGGTATTGTTAGTGCAAAGGCTCGCGGACTTGGTGCAACACAAGGCGTTGAAAGTTTTATTCAGACAGATGCTGCTATTAACCAAGGTAATTCTGGTGGCGCATTGGTTAATGTTCAAGGCGAATTGGTGGGTATTAATGCAATGCTTTATTCGCAGACAGGTGCCTACAGTGGTTATGGCTTTGCTATTCCAACAGCCATTATGAATAAAGTGGTAGAAGACATTAAGAAGTATGGTAGCGTGCAACGTGTAATGTTAGGTATTCAAGGTGGCGACGTTATTAATTATATTAATGCACAGAAAGAAGAAGGAAAGAACGTAGATCTTGGTACAAATGAAGGCGTTTATGTAGACAAGGTAAACGAAGATGGTAACGGTGCAGAGATTGGATTGCAGAGCAAAGATGTTATTACTAAGTTCGATGGTAAGAAAGTAACGAAGATGGCTGAACTGCAGCAACTTCTCAACAGCAAACGTCCTGGCGACAAGGCTACAATAACATTCTTGCGCAATAAAAAAGAGATAACAAAGGCTGTTACTCTAAAGAATGCACAAGGCACTACAAAACCTATAGAACAAGCTGATATTGATGTGCTTGGTGGACAGTTCCGCCCTGTTACTGAGGCTACGCAGAAACAATTGAACATTAAATATGGTCTTGAAGTATTGAAAGTGAATAGTGGCGCTTTGCGTAATGCGGGAATCAACCGTGGCTTTATTATTCAGAAGATAAACGACCAGACTGTCAATTCAATCGATGCATTGCAGAAGATTGTTAAGTCTGCCTCTACCAGCAGCGATCCTGTACTCTACATTCAGGGTATTTATCCTACAGGAAAGAAAGCATACTTTGCAGTGCCATTGTCTGAGTAATATTATTCTGACCGAAGAAAACAGAACTGTTGTTCTGAAATGCTCTAATAAATAAAAAAGTCTTGCTGTTCTTATATGGGACAGCAAGACTTTTTTGTTATTTCCATTACAATACAAATATCTTAGTTCAGCTCAATAGAAAAGAAGGCTATTGTGAAGAGTTACACTCCTATACTATGAATTTTTAAGCAATATATTACTATTCAACAAATTATAGTAATATACAAATTAATACTGTGCAGAATAAAGAATGTCATAATTATCATCTAAAAAAACATCTTTTAGACACTATAATACAGAATCATAAAGGTCGTAGTTTTTTGTGATATCTAATTCGCAACTGATAGATATCTGAAACGAACGTGACAGATATCTGAGACGAACATTACAGATATCTGAAACAAAAGCAACAAATACCAGCTTTATTTTATTTCATTTGTGAGTAACTTCAGAAACTGTTTATAATTTTCGCATCTATTTCCTACAGAACCTTTCGTTCCGCTTTCTTGTAACGAATAATAGTCTGTATACGCCTCATCAGAAAAAACTTAAAATTATATTCTTACTATAGAGCAGACATATTTTTATAAACAATAGAATCTGTTCTACCTTTACTGCTAACATAGATTCAATAAAAACATAAGGTTGTATCTCTTTATACAGTCATTAAAGTTAATCCATCTTTTCAAGTTCTAAATAACAAAATAAGACAAGACAATTATTTGGGTTAAAAAAAAGTAATAAAATACTTGTTTACAAATAAAATGTGTAACTTTGGACGATAGTACAAGTATAATGTGTTTACAACACAAAATAAAGCTTCTAACAACTAAATATAGACAAAAAGCGATAAGAGTATGGGATACCTTAAATTTGAAAAGGCCTCGATGACGAACCTACAAGATTCGCTACCAAGAGAGCTATTACGAACCAATAGGTCGGGAGCATATTCGTGCTCGACCATTGTAGATTGCAACACCCGTAAATATCATGGACTATTAGTGGTACCAGTGCCAGAACTCGACAAAGAAAACCATGTGTTGCTGAGTTCGCTCGATGCAACGGTAATACAACATGGCGCAGCTTTTAACTTAGGACTGCATAAATACCATGGTGGAAACTTCAGTCCGAATGGGCATAAATATATTCGTGAGTTCGATTGCGATAGAGTTCCCACAACTATATATAGAGTAGGTAACGCCGTGTTAAAAAAAGAAGTGGTGTTTCAACACTATGAAGACCGCATACTTGTGCGTTACACTTTGTTAGATGGGCAAGGAACAACCCTATTACAGTTTCGCCCATTCCTTGCATTTAGAAGCGTGCGAGAATTTACACACGAGAATGCTGCAATAAACCGTGAGTTTCATAATGTTGAAAACGGAATAGCAACTTGTCTCTACAACGGATATCCCCATTTGTATATGCAATTCTCTAAAGACAACGAATTTCATTACGAACCTTATTGGTACAGAGGTTTAGAATATCCAAAAGAAGAGGTTCGTGGCTATCATTCAGATGAAGATTTGTATGTTCCTGGCTATTTCGAGATGAAGATACGAAAAGGAGAAAGCATTGTTTTCTCAGGTTCAACATCAGAAATTAAATCATCAACCCTTAAGCGACTCTTCGATAAAGAAGTAGAGGCACGCCAGCCACGCGATAACTTCTTTCATTGTTTAGTAAATGCAGCTCACCAGTTTCATAACCGAAAAGAAAACGACGACCGCTATATACTTGCAGGTTATCCATGGTTTAAGTGCAGAGCTCGCGACCAGTTTATAGCATTACCAGGATTAACACTCAGCATAGAAGAACAAGACTATTTCGAGTTGGTTATGAAAACTGCGGAACGAGGTTTGCGCGAGTTTATGAATAACGAACCGCTAACAGTAGATATAGAAGGTATAGAACAACCTGATGTACCTCTATGGGGCATTTGGGCTATTCAGCAGTATGCTAAAGAAGCAGGAAAGGACAATTGCATAAAACTCTATGCAGATTTGTTGTACGACTTAATGAACTATATAGAAAGCGGACAACACCCCAATCTATCTTTGGAAACAAATGGACTGCTGTTTACAGATGGTAAAAACAAACCAATAACATGGATGGACGGTACAATAGACGATAAACCAGTAAATCCGCGCTCAGGCTATATTGTAGAGTTTAATGCACTCTGGTATAACGCACTGAAGTTTGTAGCATGGCTATTTAGCGAAACACCAAAAGCAGAATATGCAGCACATTTAGAAGCAATAGCAACCACTTGCAAAGATTCATTTGTAAACACATTCTTAAACAACTATGGCTATCTATACGATTATGTAGATGGCAATATGATTGATTGGAGTGTTCGTCCAAATATGATAATGGCTGCAGCACTCGATTACTCACCATTAGATCAAGTTCAAAAACGAAACGTAATAGACATTTGTACACGCGAACTACTCACACCGAAAGGGTTACGTTCGCTCTCACCAAAAAGCGGAGGATACACACCTATCTGTGTAGGCGACAAAGAATATCGCACGCGTGTGTACCACCAAGGAACTGCATGGCCTGGCTGGGGTGCTTCTATCTTGAGGCTTGTTTAAAACTATACAAACGCACCCGGTTGAGTTTCGTTGAACGACAACTAATAGGATACGAAGACGAGGTAGTGAACCACTGCTTAGGCACTATTCCAGAATTCTTCGATGGTAACCCACCATTCAATGGTCGTGGTGCCATATCGTTTGCAATGAATGTTGGTGGAGTGTTACGCACATTAGCACTGCTCGAAAAGTATAAATATTAAAGTTAGGAGGATACAATATGAAAGTATTAATGTTCGGTTGGGAATACCCACCACATGTGTATGGCGGACTAGCCACTGCTAATTTTGGTATTTCGGAAGGCTTACACGTACAAGGCGACATAGAAACTACACTATGCTTGCCACATCCATTTGGCGACGAAGATAAAACTTTTGCCAATATTGTTGCTATGAACTGTGTGCCTATTGTGTATCGCGATATAGACGATGGCTATTTGCGACAACGTTTAGGCAACATTATGGATACAGACTTATATTACAAATTGCGCAATAACATATATGCCGACTTCAACAATATGAATGTAAACGACATTGGTGCAATGGAGTTTGCTGGCGGTTATCCTGGTAATTTGACTGAAGAGATAAACAACTATTCTATAATTGCTGGTGTGGTGGCTCGCACGTTAGACTACGATATTATTCATGCGCACGACTGGCTAACTTTCCCTGCTGGTATTCATGCAAAGAAAGTATCGGGCAAACCTCTGTGCATTCATATTCATGCAACAGACTTTGATAGATCGGGCGGAAAGGTTAATCCTACTGTTTATGCTATAGAGAAAGATGGAATGGACAATGCTGACTGCATTATGTGTGTTTCGGAACTTACTCGACAGATTGTTATTAAACACTATTATCAAAATCCAGACAAGGTGTTTACGGTGCACAATGCGGTATATCCATTGCGTCAAGATATATTGGATATGCCTCGACCATCGCACAAAGGTAAAGATAAAGTGGTTACTTTCCTTGGGCGCATCACTATGCAAAAAGGACCTGAATATTTTATTGAAGCTGCCAATATGGTATTGCAACGTACACGAAATGTACGTTTCTGTATGGCTGGGTCGGGCGATATGATGGACCAAATGATTATGTTGGCTGCCGAACGTGGTATTGCCGATCGCTTCCACTTCCCTGGCTTTATGAAAGGCGATCAGGTGTACGAATGTCTGAAAGATTCCGATGTATATGTTATGCCATCTGTAAGCGAACCTTTTGGCATTTCGCCATTAGAAGCAATGCAATGTGGTACACCCACCATTATATCTAAACAGAGTGGTTGCGCCGAAATACTACACAACTGCATAAAGTTAGATTACTGGGATATAGAGGCTATGGCAGATGCTATATATTCTATTTGCCACAACGAAAGCTTGTTTAACTACTTGGCAGAAGAAGGCATACGCGAAGTGAATAACATTACGTGGGAGAAGGTGGGAGTATGGATACGCGAACTTTATCTCCGCACATTAGGCTGGAACAGTTAAACATAAACGCAACACAGCATTACTTAAATTAAACAACATTTAAAACAACAGACAATGAAAACAATTTGCTTATACTTCGAGATACATCAAATTATACATTTGCGCCGCTATCGATTCTTCGATATTGGAACAGACCATTACTATTACGACGATTTTGAAAACGAACGTAGCATTACCGATATTGTGAAGCGAAGCTATATACCTGCTCTCGACACATTGCTGCAGATGATTAAAGATAGCAACGGATACTTTAAGGTGGCACTATGCCTTTCGGGCGTTGGAATAGAAAGCCTAGAACAATATGCGCCTGAAGTAATAGAAAAAAATACAGGAACTTGCCAAAAACCGGCTGTGTAGAATTTCTTGCCGAACCCTATTCACACGGATTAGCATCGCTGGGAAATGAAGATAGCTTTAAAAGCCGAAGTAAAGAGACAGAGCAAAAAGATAAAAAGAATACTTTGGATATACACCGAAAGTGTTGCGCAACTCTTCTCTAATATATAGTGATGAGATTGGTAGAATGGCTGCAGATATGAAATTTAAGGGAATGATTACCGAAGGTGCTAAACATGCGTTGGGGTGGCGAAGCCCACACTATCTTTTACGAATGCGCACTAGCTCCACAACTAAAAACTAATTCTGCGCGATGTAACACTCAGCGACGATATTTCGCTCCGTTTCAACAATTCGGAATGGCAGGGATATCCACTATTTGCCGACAATTTTATAAACCAAATTGCCGACCAACCAGCTGAAGAACAAATTTATGGCTTGTTTATGAACCTTACAGCTTTAGGCATAGAACAGCCTTTGTATAGCAACATATTAGAGTTCTTTAAAGCCCTGCCCGAATGCGCTCGGCAACGTGGCATCACCTTCTCTACTCCTACAGAGATATGCGACCGTGTTAAAAGCGTAGACAAGTTTGATGTTCCCTATCCATTGAGCTGGAGAGACGAAGAGCGAGACATAAGCACATGGCTCGGAAATCCAATGCAACGCGAAGCATTCAACAAACTATACAGCATTGCCGACAGAGTACGCATTGCCAACGACCCTCGCATTAATCAAGATTGGGACTATCTGCAAGCAAGCGATAACTTCAGTGCAATGAGCACCAAACCTGTTCCAGTGGGCGTGGATCGTGGTATTTATAGCACACCATTCGATGCTTTTACTAACTATATGAACATTTTGGGCGACTTTATGAGCCGTGTAAATGCACTCTATCCAGCAGATATCGACAACGAAGAACTAAATGCTCTGCTAACAACAATACACAACCAGGAGTCTGAATTGGAAACAAAAGACAAAGAAATTGTATTGTTGAAAGCAAAAGCAGAGAAGTTGGCAAACGAAAACGACAAACTGCGTGCTAAGTTAGACCAAACTACAGACAGCACGAAAACAGCGAAGCCAAAGAAAAAGACTGCAACCACAAAGGCAAAATCAACAACCACAAAGAAGGCTGCACCCAAGAAGGCGTAACACAACTCTTACAAAATATATGTAACAATACAAACGGAGAGTATATCCAACAAGCGATATACTCTCTTTTTTATGCGCCTACAGCATTCGGCGCATATTGTAAATCTGCCCGTAACCGGTATATAAAGCCATTGTCGGCTACAATCGTAGAACCTGCACACCTTACACCCACTCACAGCAAACTTGTGTGTTTATCCACTAACACCAGTCATTTCTTAACAGAACACTATAGATATTTCGCCAAAAACTTATAAGCTATCCATAAAAAGCTTATAAGCTATCCACAAAAAGCTTATAAGCTATCTACAAAAAGCTTATAAGCTATCTACAAAAAGCTTATAAGCTATCCATAAAAAGCTTATAAGCTATTTAACAGAATCTTATAAGCTATTCAACAGAAACTTATAAGCTAATCAATAGCAACTTATAAGCTCCTACTAAAAAGCTTATGAATAATTGGAAAGAAATGAATAGTGATACAAAAAAAGTCTATTGCTTCGGTTGAAGAATAGACTATACTTACATCAGCAACAGATGCTGAATGGAAGAGTGATTAAGCCGTTAAGCCTTTGTTTACTATAATGCTTTTGTGGAGTTGTTATGTAGGAATCAAGAAGTTTATTACTTCCTTTTCCACAGTTACTTTGAAAGGTCCAGCAGGTGTTTTCGGCATCAATCTGCCATCAATACCAACAAGTGTACGCGGTTCAACATGCATCGTAACCTCTTGTGTGCGATAGGGGTGCACACTTTTATAATTTAAGAACCGCCCTCGTAAGAAGAGATAAATACCTTCAAAAAGCTGAGTAACCTCTGAGTGATATACCACCGACACATCTAACAAGCCATTATACGGCACCGCATTAGGCGTTTGTCCATAGCCGAGAGCATTGCCAATACAAACAGTAGTAACCTTACGTTTTATCTCATCGGTATTAATCTTAAGATGCATATAGAAGTCCATACGCTGGAAAAACAATAGAATGAACGAAAAGATGAACGAAAGGCTACGCGAACCAAACAAATTACGAGTGCGACGACGTAGATTCATAATGGTAGCAATAAGTCCAATGTTAATGCAATTCAGGAAATAGCGATGACAACTGTCGCCTTCTCTATTCTTATAGCGAATACAGCCAAGGTCAATCTTACGCACCCTACGAGCCTTCAGCCACTCTATGGTTTGTTCAATATTGTCTTCATCGAAGCCCCAAAAATGGGCAAAATCGTTCATAACACCATTAGGAATTACCCCCAACACAATACTTTCGCGCACCTCCCTCTTTTCTTGCATCAGGCAATTCACAGTATCGTTAAGTGCCGAGTCGCCACCAAAAATAACAATGGTGCGATATCCATTTCCTATCATCATACGAACTAGACGATCAACTCCAGCCGAACTTTCACTCTGAACCATATCAAAGTCAATATTATGTGCCTTTAAACAGGCTTCAACACGTTCCCAACGCTTTTGTGGACTACTCAAAACTCCACCTTTTGGACAATAAAGTATGCCCCATCTCTTCTCGTCTACCATATTATATAAATTCCTTTCTGCTTTCTAAACCTCTTTTAAAAGAGCCTGCACATACGCTATTTTTTCATTCAAAGGTGTTGCAGCATCAATCCAATGAATATTGAAACCACGCCGTTCCATTCCTCTGAACCATGTCATTTGTCGTTTAGCAAACTGATGTATAGCAATCTCCAAGTTGCGATACATCTCATCGTAACTTAATTTGCCAATAATATATTGTGTAACAAACTTGTATTCCAAACCATAATAGATAAGGTCATCGGCAGAAATACCCGAATTGAGTAACGCCCGCACCTCGTCTACCATACCTCCATCTAATCGTGCTTTCAAGCGTTTACTTATTTTGCGCCGACGCTCATCGCGACTAATATCTACCCCTATAATAATAGAATCTACAGCAGGCATTAAACGGTCAGGAGTTGGATGCTCAAGCTCAAAAGTCTCTATCTCAATGGCACGAATAGCACGATTATTAGTATCAACATCAGTACGATTGTGCATTGCCGAATGGTTTCTTTTCTTTAAATCAACAAGTATATTGGTAAGTTCATCGAGCGACTTTCCAACTAACGAAGCACGCAAAGCATCGTTCTGAGGCACAGGAGAAAGAGCATAACCCTTTAGCACAGCTTCTACATAAAGTCCAGTTCCACCACACAGAATAACAGGTTTGCCACGTGCAATAATATCTGTATAAGAAGCCAGAAAGTCTTGCTGATACTGAAAGAGATTATATTTTGTTCCAGGTTCCGCAATATCAATCAAATGAAAAGGTATTTCTATACCGTCCACCTTGTAATCTGCAAGGTCTTTCCCCGTACCAATATCCATACGCCTATATACTTGGCGACTATCGGCACTAATAATCTCAGCTCCCATTGAGGCAGCTAACGCAGTAGCAAAAGTTGTCTTTCCACTTGCCGTTGGACCTATTATCGTAAGCATCTTGTTCATTTACCGCACAAAAATTAATAAAAAAAAGCCATTCGGCAAGACCCGAATGGCATTTTAATATTGTTTTCTTACGAAATCAGAGACTTAGCCATTAACTTTCGCCATGTGCTTAATCAACTCGATAACTTTGTGTGAGTAACCAATTTCGTTATCGTACCAAGATACAACCTTAACGAAAGTATCAGTCAAAGCAATACCAGCCTTTGCATCGAAGATAGATGTACGTGGGTCGCCAAGGAAGTCAGAAGAAACAACAGCATCTTCTGTGTAACCAAGAATACCCTTCAATTCGCCTTCAGAAGCTTCTTTCATAGCAGCACAAATTTCTTCGTACTTAGCAGGTTTAGCCAAGTTTACAGTGAGGTCTACTACAGAAACGTCCAATGTAGGAACACGCATTGACATACCAGTAAGTTTACCGTTGAGTTCAGGAATTACCTTACCCACAGCTTTTGCTGCACCTGTTGAAGAAGGAATGATGTTGCCAGAAGCAGCACGACCACCACGCCAGTCCTTCATAGAAGGTCCATCTACAGTCTTCTGTGTAGCTGTTGTAGAGTGAACAGTAGTCATCAAACCATCTTTGATACCAAACTTATCGTTCAAACCTTAGCGATAGGAGCCAAGCAGTTTGTTGTACAAGATGCATTAGAAACAAACTGAGTACCCTTTACATACTTATCGTGGTTAACACCGCAAACAAACATTGGAGTGTCGTCCTTAGAAGGAGCTGACATTACAACGTACTTAGCACCAGCTTGTATATGAGCTTGAGACTTCTCCTTTGTTAAGAAGAGACCAGTAGACTCAACTACGTACTCTGCACCAATTTCGTCCCACTTCAAATCAGCAGGGTTGCGCTCTGCAGTTACACGGATAACGTTACCGTTTACTATAAGCTGAGACTTCTCAACATCAGCTTCGATAGTACCATTGAATATACCGTGCATTGTGTCATACTTCAACATATAAGCAAGATAATCCACTGGGCAGAGGTCGTTAATACCAACTACAACTACTTCTTTAGCGTTTGCCTCTTCAAGACTTGCGCGGAATACGAAACGACCGATACGGCCAAATCCGTTAATACCAATTTTAATCATTTGTCTTTATTTAAAGTGAATACTAAACTATAATACCTAAAATTAATTATTACCTAAAGTCTAATCTAGTGAAAAGTAACTTTTTACCTCTCGTATGCTGCAAAGTTACAAAAAAGTTCTTATATTTGCAACCGAAAAGAGTATTAAACATTATTAAATAAAAAAGTGTTTGCAGGATAACTTGACTTATATTAACAAAATAAGATTATTGCTTTTTCTTGCGGCATTACTAAAAAAATTAATTTATGGGTATCCTTAAAGAATTTAAAGAATTTGCCATGCGTGGTAACGTAATGGACATGGCAGTTGGTGTTATCATTGGTGGCGCATTTGGGAAAATTGTATCTTCATTGGTAGACGATGTTATTATGCCAGTTATCGGTGTATTAACAGGAGGAGTAGACTTCAGTAAATTGAGTCTAATGGTTGGAGATGCAGAAGTTAAATATGGTATGTTTATTCAGAATATTATAGACTTCCTTATTATTGCAATCTGTATTTTCTCAATGATAAAGGTAATGAATAGTATTTCTGCAAAGAAGAAAGAAGAACCTGCAGAACCTTCGAATGAAGAAAAATTACTAAGTGAAATTCGCGACTTATTAAAGAATAAACAATAAGAAGAAGGCTTCAAAAGTTACTTATAGGTTGTTTATAATAACTTATATGGACTTCTGGAAGAAACAAATAGAAAGAACAAAGGCGCATCGTTTATGGTGCGCCTTTAATATTTATATACTATTTAGTTAAACATTTTCCTTGAGATATTAGTATCTTACTATAACTTATTCCCACTCTATGGTTGCAGGTGGTTTAGAAGAGATGTCGTAACAAACACGGTTTACTCCTTTCACCTTATTAATTATCTCGTTCGAAACTTTTGCCATAAAATCGTAAGGAAGTTGCGCCCAGTCAGCAGACATAGCATCGGTACTGGTCACGGCACGCAAAGCTACAGGATGTTCGTAGGTGCGTTCATCGCCCATAACGCCAACACTGCGAATTGTAGACAATAGAACGGTGCCTGCTTGCCATACTTTATCGTAAAGAACTTCGCCGTCTTCACAAATGTAGTTGTGCATATTCTCGATGTAAATGTCATCAGCATCTTGCAGAATACGTACTTTCTCACGAGTAATATCTCCAAGAATACGTACAGCCAAACCTGGTCCTGGAAATGGATGGCGCTTTATTAAACGCTCTGGCATACCTAACTCGTAGCCCACACGGCGCACTTCGTCTTTAAAAAGCCACTGTAGAGGTTCGCAAAGTTTCAAATTCATCTCCTTAGGAAGCCCTCCTACATTGTGATGGCTCTTGATAACCATACCCGTAATGCTTAAACTTTCAATACGATCGGGATAAATTGTACCTTGTGCCAACCACTTCGCATCGGTTATTTTTTTAGCTTCGGCATTGAATACTTCTACAAAATCGCGACCGATAATCTTACGCTTTTGTTCAGGATCAGTAACCCCAGCTAAGTCGCTAAAGAATTTTTCTGATGCATCAACACCAATAACGTTTAATCCTAAGCCTTCATAAGCTTCCATTACTTTTGCAAACTCATTCTTACGAAGCATACCATGATCTACAAAAATACAGGTAAGATTTTTTCCTATGGCTTGATTGAGCAAGGTTGCACATACCGATGAATCAACACCTCCAGACAGTCCGAGTATCACACGGTCGTTTCTCAACTGTTCTTTTAATTCTTTTACGGTTGTTTCCACATACGAAGCGGGGCTCCATTCTTGCTTACTACCACAAATATCTACCACAAAATTCTTTAAAAGAAGAGTTCCTTGTGCTGTATGGAATACCTCTGGATGGAACTGAACTGCCCACAGAGGTTGCGTTGTCGAAGCATAAGCAGCAAATTTCACATCGCTCGTAGAAGCTATAATTTTGCAGTTTGAAGGAATGGCTGTAATGGTATCACCATGACTCATCCATACTTGAGAGTTACTATCGAAACCGCGAAACAGTGGATTTTCTGTGTCTACACTAGTTAAATTAGCACGTCCATACTCACGTGTACCCGTTTGTTCTACTTTACCCCCGTTTTTATGCGAAATGTATTGCGCACCGTAGCAAATGCCAAGTACAGGGACTTTCCCTACAAACTGGTTTAAATCTACTTGAAATGCTTCGGGATCATGAACCGAATAGGGAGAACCAGAGAGTATAACGCCAATCACCGATGGATCGTTTTTGGGAAACTTGTTGTATGGAAGTATCTCACAAAATGTGTCTAATTCACGCAATCGTCTACCAATTAGCTGCGTTGTTTGTGAGCCGAAATCCAAAATGATGATCTTTTGCATATATTATTTATTGTTATTTCTTCTATTTTATTATAGTTGTTCTGTTTAATATCCTAATTGTTTTACGAAAGCATCAGCCTCTGCAAGTGTATCCAACTTACCAACATCCATAAGTTTAAGATTGTTTTTCACCTTTCCAACGAAGTGTAAATCCTTTGCATACTGCAGATAAAGTCCATTATGGGGAATTTCGCAGAACATTCGTTCATCGCTTCAAATACTTTGTTGCCTATAATATGTATTCCTGAGAAAGCAAAAAGTGTGTATCCATATTGTTCGTTGGTAACGTTGTTATTGTCGTAAGGTTGCGTAAAGGTGAGTTCACGCAAGGTTTCGTATGGCGATTTCACTTCGCCTGTATCTACATTTGTCCATCCTACTAAACGCATATCCTTATTAAAAATAAGATAACGTTTCGTTTTTCTTAAACTTACAAGTAGAACTGCATCAACCTTTTGCTCTATTTCTGCTTCACAAGCGTAATTGTATAACGCACGTAAGTCTACATTGCTAAGTATATCTACGTTATGAATGAGTACAGGTTCGCTAGTGTTGAAAAATGGTGCTGCATTTTTTATTCCACCACCTGTATCAAGCAACATTTCTGTTTCATCAGAAACACGAATATCTACACCGAAATCGTTCTGCTGTAAATATTCAATGATTTGATTGGCAAAGTGGTGTACGTTCACCACGATACGCTTACTACCTGCTGCTACCAGATTTTTAAGAACATATTCTATAAGCGGTTTGCCTCCAACTCTTACCAATGCTTTGGGTATTCTGTCGGTAAGAGGTTTCAGACGCGTGCCAAGTCCGGCGGCAAATATCATTGATTGCATTGTATTCTGCTTTTAATGCGTGCAAATTTACTAATTAAATCTCAGACAGCAAAGAAATAAACTTATAACCTTAATTATATATGTTAAGTGCCAAAGCAAGGAGAATAACCTGCTTAATTTGTTTTATCTTCTCGCTAAAGTTTGTTTTATGCCCTGTTCGCGATGTATAATATGCACTTCTATACCATACTTTTTGTTTAAATGTTCTGCCAAATGTTGAGCACAATATACGGAACGGTGTTGTCCTCCCGTGCACCCGAACGAAACATAAGGTTTGTGAAACCACGCTGCATATAGCGTTCTACATGGTGATCGGCGAGTTCGTAGACTGGACGAAGAAATTCTACGATTTCACCATCGTCTTCTAAGAAACGAATAACAGCCTCATCAAGTCCCGTTATCTTCTTATAAGGTTCGTAACGACCAGGGTTGTGAGTGCTACGACAATCGAACACATAACCACCGCCATTACCCGAAGTGTCTTCAGGAATGCCTTTCTTAAAAGAAAAGCTAAATACTCGTACCACCAATGGACCTTTTCCATCGTATTTGGAGAATGAGGCGGGACCGTCTAATGGGTTTGCTGTGTACACATCTTGCTCGGCGATTTTATAACCATCGGTTCTATTCTTTGTAGTTTGGACCGTCTTTTTAAATTGTGGCAATTGTGTTAGTTCCCGCAGCAATGTAAACAGATATGGATAAGGAAACATTTTCTCACCCAAATCTAATACGTCGCTGAGGTTTTGAATGGCTGGTGGAATGGATTCTATGAAGTGTTGTTTTCGTTCAAAGTAGCCACGAAAACCATACGCACCCAACACTTGCAACAAACGGAATAGTACAAAGAGAGAAAGACGATTAACAAAATGGCGTTTCGATGGTACTTCAGTAAAATGTTTCAGACTGTTATAATAATCGAAAACCAATTCGCGACGTAACTTAAACGGATATTTTGCACTTGCTTGCCATAAAAATGAGGCAAGGTCATAATAGTATGGACCTTTACGACCGCCTTGAAAATCAATAAAGTGAGGATTTCCTTTACTATCGAGCATTACATTGCGTGCTTGAAAATCGCGATATTGAAAGGCTTCTATCTTCTCCGATGTAAGGTCTTTTGCAAACATTCGGAAGTTGGCTTGTAGCTTTAGTTCATGGAAATCTATTTCGGTTGCTTTCAGAAAGCAGTATTTAAAGTAGTTCAAATCGAAGAGAACGCTCTCTTCGTTAAACTCTGCTTGGGGGTAACAATAGCTATAATCTAACCCACGTGCCCCACGAAGCTGAAAGTTAGGTAGTTCTTTATGGTTTTGCGCAACAATTCTTGTTCGGCTAGATTGTATCGTCCGCCTGCCTCTCTCCCACCTCGAATAGCATCGAAAAGAGATATTACACCCAGATCGGTCTGTAAATAGCACATTTCATCAACAGAAACAGCAAGCACATGGGGCACAGGCAACTGTCGTTTAGCAAAGTGTTTGGCAAGATAAATAAAGGCATGGTTCTCATCGCGACTCGTACCGATAACACCAATTACCGTTTTTCCTTCGCTATCAGTAAGGCGATAGTATGCTCGATTACTGCCTGCACCTGCCAATTTTTCTACATTTGCAGGAGCGCTACCTGCCCATTTTCTGTATAGTTCTACGAGTTTCTCCATTACTCTGTTAATATTTATCTTTTAATTTGTGCCTTCTTCTTCGTTTTCTTTCTCTTCTTTTGTATCTCGTTCTATTTCTTTTAAAATTTCTTCTGCTTGTTTTTGACCTTGTTTTTTCAGTTCATATTCGCGTAAGAAACCGTCTATAAGTAACAAGATAACCATTATGCCAGAAGTTATCAAGATACTTTTTGTTATTATGTAAAGCCCCCCTATGATTCCAAAGAAGACTATAAACATTTTCCAATTAAGCTTTATCTTCATGCTACAAAGTTACTCAAAAGTTTTTAGATAACGAGAAATGAGGTCAGAATTATTAGCATTTGCTAAGGTTGAAATTTTATAGCACAACCCTATAAACCCAACCAGGACATAAAAAAAAGAAGGAGAAATAGAAGCAGAAATGTAGCTCCACTTAACAGTTTGGCTATCAATGCAATACAAAAGACATAGTTTTTATATTGTAAAAACCACCATTTTACACGCTAAAAACCATTGTTTTGCAACGTAAAAACCATACTTTTGCGTTGCAAAAGTGTTGTTGCATAATTATAATTCCATTTGTATAAGAATTTAAACAGGATATGAATATAGAGAATTCCTATATCTTTTATAACGATATCGTAACAATACAGCGTATCATTATTCGCCATTTAAAATAGACAAAGACACTTGTTTGCCGTTTCAAATAAATAGGAAAGAAAGTTCTTAGAGTTTGTTAAACTCTGCCAAAGTTGCAGAATTTAAAAAATAAATAGGTAAATTTGTCAGCAGAATGAATAATATTGAACTTCAACGCATAAAGCAACGTTACAACGTTGTGGGCAATTGCGATGCACTAAACAGAGCTTTGGATATAGCATTGCAGGTTGCACCCACCGACTTGTCTGTACTTATAGTAGGCGAAAGCGGAGTGGGTAAAGAGATAATTCCTCGTATCATTCACGATAATTCGCCACGAAGACGAGAGAAATATTTTGCAATTAATTGTGGATCAATCCCAGAAGGAACTATTGATAGCGAACTTTTCGGACACGAAAAAGGTTCGTTTACAGGAGCTATTGGCGAAAGCGATGGATATTTTGGTATAGCAAACAAAGGAACTATCTTTCTCGATGAGGTAGGCGAACTCCCCTTAGCCACCCAAGCAAAGCTGTTACGCGTATTAGAAACTGGCGAATATATAAGAGTGGGAGGTCAAGATATACGTAAAACTGATGTACGTATAGTGGCAGCAACCAATGTAAATATGCGTAAAGCTGTTAGTGAAGGAAAATTTAGAGAGGATTTATTCTACCGATTAAACACAATTCCTATCCAGATGCCTCCACTCCGCGACCGTGGTGAAGATATTCTTTTGCTGTTCCGACTCTTTGCTATGCAAATGGCAGAAAAATATCATCTTCCAAAAATAACATTGTCTGAAGATGCAAAGAAGATACTATTGCACTATAAATGGCCGGGCAATGTACGACAATTGAAGAATATTACCGAACAGATGTCGGTGCTAAGTGAGCAACGTGAAATAACTGCAGAGATGCTAACCAACTTTATTCCACGCGATTCAGACACTACACAATTAGCAATTATAGGCAAAGATGGAGAGCATAACTACGAAAGTGAACGCGATATACTATATCAAATATTGTATGAATTACGTGGCAACGTAAGCGATTTGCGACGTGATTTAAACAATGTTAGAAACAGTTAGAAGAAACACGTGCATTAAACGGAGCACAAGGGTTTGAACCTTTGCCCGAAGAACATCATAACACAATGCCTATCCCTCGCAAACACACATTATCAGAAACATCTCCTTCAAATGGATTAGTAGAATTTGCAGATGCAGAAGAAATATCAGAACCCGAGATATTAAATCTGAGTGATGTGGGCAGACAAATGGTAGAGAAAGCTCTGGAACGCAATAATGGTAATAGGAAAAAGGCTGCACAAGAATTAGGAATAAGCGATAGAACACTCTATAGACGAATAAAACAATATGGTTTGGATAGTAAATAAGTTAAGAAAAATACACCTTATATATTTAATAGTAGCATTGATGGGACTCACAGCTTGTTCTGTGAGCTATAAATTTAATGGAGCAAGCATCAATTATACTAAGGTGCATACTATCCAAATAGCCGATTTTCCTATTCGTTCAGCCTATGTTTGGGGACCAATGGGACCAATGTTCAATAATAAACTGAAAGATATGTATGCCAATCATACTCGTTTGGAACAGGTGAAACGTAATGGCGATTTAAAGATAGAAGGCGAAATAACACAATATCAACAACGCAATAAAAGCGTATCAAGCGAAGGTTATTCTGCACAAACAGAATTGTCTATAACCGTAAACGTACGTTTTGTAAATAACACAAACCATAACGAGGATTTTGAAAAGCAGTTTACAGCAACAGCAAGCTACGATACAACTAGAAGTTTAAATTCTGTACAAGAAGAATTGGTAGAGCAAATGATAAAGGATTTGACAGAACAAATATTCAATGCAACTGTTGCTAATTGGTAATAATACTGAAACAAACTCTGTAAAGCAAAAGAAAAATGGATATAGCGCATTATTTTAATTATCCAGAAGAACTGAATAAGGAAACATTATACGATCTTCGGAAGCTTATAGCTATCTATCCGTTCTACCAACCAGCTCGTATACTGCTTCTAAAAAACTTATTCTTGTTACACGATGCAACTTTCGATGAAGAGTTGCGACGTGCAGCTATCTACATTACAGACCGTAGAGTGCTTTTTAATCTTGTTGAGGCAGCACATTGTCAACTACATATCGAAAAAACACAAGAAAGTGTTCTACAACCTGCAAAAGGTCAGGAACAAACAGAAATATCTACCAATAGAACAGTATCACTTATTGATAATTTCCTCGAACAAATTCCCAATATTCCAGAAAAGGAAGGAAAAGAACACAGAAAGCCTACTCCTATTGATGCAACTGTAGACTATGTGGCTTTCTTAATGAACTCGAAAGAAGAAGAAAAGAAAGAAAATGAAACACCAGAATTACGAGGACAAAGCTTGATAGATAATTTTATTCACAACGAAGGCGGAAAAATTATCTTACAAGAAAACACAGAATACGAACCAGAAGACATAGACGAAACCGATGAGGAAATAGCTACAACAGAAGATAATGGCTATTTTACTGAGACTTTAGCACGTATATATATAAAACAAGGAAGATATTCTAAAGCCTTGGAAATAATTAATCGATTAAATTTGGTATATCCAAAAAAAAATCGTTACTTTGCAGACCAAATTAGATTTCTACAGAAATTAATAATAAACAATAATAAAAAAATAACATAGAAATGTATACGCTTTTAGTAATACTCATCGTTATTGCAGCTATCTTGATGATTGGTGTAGTTCTAATTCAAGAATCTAAGGGCGGAGGGTTATCATCAAACTTCTCCTCTTCTAATGCCATTATGGGTGTTCGCAAAACTACCGACTTTGTTGAAAAACTCACTTGGGGTTGCGCTATCTTTATGGTTGTGCTCAGTGTAATATCAACTCGTATTGCACCACAAGCAACAACAGACCAAAGTGTAATCGAAAAAGCAACAAAAGACGACGGAGCAACAAACCCAAATAACCTACCTAATTTTGGCGCAAGTCAACAAAAACAAGCAGCTCCTGCAGCACAAGGACAGCCAACAAAAGCTCCTGCAGCTCCTGCAAAATAATGAATAATAATAAAAAGTGCGAATTTTATTTGCATAAAACAAATAAAGTTCGTAACTTTGCAATCGCTTTTTTAAAGCAATAATATATGGTGGACGTAGTTCAGTTGGTTAGAGCGTCAGATTGTGGTTCTGAATGTCGTGGGTTCGAGTCCCACCTTCCACCCCATAAAAACAAGCGGAAATCCAATAAAAAAAAGGATTTTCGCTTTTTTTTGTGTTTCATAAATAACACTCAATCTCTATAAGTATTGCTTAAATACTACAAGTGAAGCCAGAATATTAACTAAATATTGATTGAAATATGGCTACGTTTAAGGCAATAATAAATATGATTACGAAACAATACAAAAAAAATAGAGGCGACTAAGCCCCTAAATAGATTGGCGAAGGAGTTGAACCTTGCAATATGCTGCCTTTTGGGAAGCCCCGCTACCGATGCGACCATCAACCTATTGCAAATGTAAAGAGAATATTCGATAAAAGCAAATTATAATCGTTAAAAGATATGGCAGGACCAGTGCGATATCTAATTAAAAATTTAGGCGTATAAATCAAAATCTACTAATATCTAAAACAAAACAGACTGATGCCTAAGAAGAATACAACAGATATCTGTAACACGAGTAAATATATCCAGCTAATTTTCCTAAACATTTGAGTTGTTCTATTAGATTGTTTAGTAAACAGTAATCACCCTCTATAATTTTCCCACATATCTCTCTATTGAATCATTATTCTTCCTATCTGTTTATACGAAATATACAAATCTATTTATGGTTACGCTTATAGTAAATAATAAGTCTCCTGTTTAAGTAACTCACAATAAAAGTATTTCTGTCTTATCACTCAATGATGGTTAAAAGATAATCTGTACATCACTGCCATGTTTTTTCTTTATCAAATCCACCACTTCCTCTATTGTATACTTCCGCTGGTTTTGAATAGTAAGGAAAACCATCTGAAACATTACGTCCAAATCTTCATTATATCCAGTTGGAATCTTAGGACTTTTTGCCATATTAGTAGAAAATAATTCGTTTTTGATTTGAGGAACATCTAATCCCAAATATTTGCGCACCTTTTGCAAATTAATCAGCTCCATAGGAATCATTCCTGAGGTCAAAAACTCTTCATTTTCCCATTTCTCACCACGCTGTAATCCTATACCTTTCAAATGATATTCACACAGTTCGTCCCAATAACTATTATCTATTTGTGAAAGATCTTCCCAATTATCAATAATTTTTTGATAGATACCATAACCAGTTTCATAGTTCATAACAAGTTCTTTCACCGGATTATACCCAAGCCATTTCTCCAATAGAAAATGAATCAATTGCGTACTCGCATACAGTTTTTGTTTCTTAAAATACTTATCCGACAAGTTTTGTTCGTTTGTCAATATAGATAAAAGAAAATCAAACAATTGGTCTATTAAGTCTTTCCGTTCTACATATAAAGCATACGCAAGAGGAAAGCTCATTTCCTCAATCCAATCGGCATTACTATGACCATTTGTTAAAAATACAGCTGTTCTTTCAAAATATTTCCAACAGTCTTCATCTCCTTGAAACAAAAGTTTCTTAGCCTTAATATGTGTACTATTTGGAATTCCAGATAAACACAATCGTACTGTTTTTATATTCTTACGCAAATCTTCTTTTTGGGTATAAAGATCGTACATATTCAAAAAAGTCTTTACGCTCTCATCCCTATCAATAGGCTCAGCATATTTATAATGCTTAACAGCCCTATCTATCCATTTTTTCATTATTCGAATTATAACATAACAGAATGTAACTCTATATTTATCCAAAAGAAACTTGTTATTATACGTTATTAAAGTGTGCAGTTTCAAATGCAACCATTTATTTTTGTTCATCTGAAAACTATTCCACTATGCAGCACATACTTTAACTTCTGCTAAAAGTTCCCCCAACTCAACAATTTTTTTATTGTTCTCAACTATCTATACCCATCAAGAATAACTCTTGTAAGTCTCCACTTATCACATTTCCGTTTATTGTAAGTTCAAAATCGCCTTTTTGGTTTGCAAATGAAGAAATATTATCTAACTTTCCAAATATCATAGATACCACATCTTGCATAACCATTTTTGTAAAAGTCTGCATTTGTTGTTTTTGTTCTTCGTTTAAACTATGATATAATTCCTTGCTCGCTTTCCAATTTTTATCTGTCCCAACTATCGAATTAGGAAGCGTTTTAAAATAATACTCAAACGTTTCCTTAAAAACTTCATCTTTTACGTTACTTACAAATTCTTCTGCGGTCATATTCGTATTGCCGTTTCTATATTTTTATAATATTATGAGTGTAAATCTATTAAGTGCTGCGCTTGTTTTTTTAGATAATCTGGAATTTCCATCTTTAAAATACTTTTCAGCATTTCCATATATCCTTCTTTTTCTTTAGTATCAGAAGTTCCGTTTATTATTCTGTTCAACATCCACAACGTATAAAAAAAGTTGGTTTTCTGTTTAACGACTTAAATAATTCTTCTTCTAATCCTTTCTTATAATGTTTTTTTCTAACGTGTGTACTATTTGCCCAGGCATACCAAAAATCGAAATCAGAATTTTTCCTCAAGAATTCTGAAAAAGTGGGTCCATAAGTATTGCTGTATCCCAACCTTCATTATTCAATTCTATTATGTCTTCACACAATGCGTCTAAATCACTTATGTTAGAATCATCAATCGTATCAATAATTTCTATCTCTTTTTTTATCTCATCTATTTTATCCATATATACTATTTTTTTGTATTCTTATTACCACGTTATAGTTCATTACCATACAAAAAGTAAAGAAACTTAGACAAACAAACAAATAAAAAAAGCAGTGAAGAAGAGAATTTATGGGAACAAAAAAATTATAATTACAAAATAAAAAAACTTTAATTATAAATTCATGAAATTATAATTACAAATTTTAAAAAAATATAATTATAGTTTTGCTTTTTTTCATAAATAATTCCATCTATTCGTGTTAAAGATATACTTTTTTTCTCTTTAAACAGTAAAAAAATTGTAAATTTGCAAATAAATAAAGAATAAAAAAACCCTAATTAAAAAAATGATAAGTATAAATCAAAGAGATGCTTTGCGGTCTACCATTTGGAAAAATAGCAAACGAAGTACGAGGTGCTGTAGATGGTTGGGACTTTAAACAATTTGTGTTAGGAACACTTTTTTTATCGTTTTATAAGTGAGAATTTTACAAACTTTATAGAAGCTGGAGACGAAGAAGTTGATTATGCCAAACTCTCCGATGATATAATTACTCCTCAGATAAAAGACGATGCTATTAGAACCAAAGGATACTTCATTTATCCCAGCCAACTATTCGTAAATATTGCGAAGAATGCAAACACTAATCCAAATCTAAATACAGATTTAGCTGCTATCTTCGATGCAATTGAAAGTTCTGCCAATGGATATGAGTCAGAACATGACATTAAAGGACTATTTGCAGATTTCGATACAACAAGCAACCGACTTGGAAATACTGTTGAAGAAAAGAATAAACGGTTGGCAGCTGTTATAAAGGGAGTAGAAAGTTTAGATTTTGGCAAATTTGAAGATAACGAAATCGACCTTTTTGGTGATGCATACGAATTTTTAATTTCTAATTATGCAGCCAATGCAGGTAAATCGGGAGGCGAATTTTTCACACCGCAAAACGTATCTAACCTGATAGCTCGCCTTGCAATGTATCAACAAAAAACTGTAAATAAGATATACGACCCTGCTTGTGGCTCTGGTTCTTTATTATTACAAGCAAAAAAACAATTCGACGACCATATAATTGAAGATGGTTTTTGGGGGCAAGAAATAAATCATACAACTTATAACTTGGCACGTATGAATATGTTTTTGCACAATATCAATTACGATAAGTTTGATATAGCTTTAGGAGATACGCTTATCAATCCTCAATATGGAAACCAAACCTTTCGATGCCATTGTTTCTAATCCACCTTATTCTGTTAATTGGGTAGGTAATGATGACCCTACACTTATAAACGACGACCGTTTTGCTCCTGCTGGAGTTTTAGCTCCTAAATCGAAAGCCGATTTTGCTTTTGTACTTCATGTTCTTAGTTATCTTTCTGCTCGTGGACGTGCTGCAATAGTTTGTTTTCCAGGAATATTCTATCGTGGCGGAGCCGAACAGAAGATAAGGAAGTATCTGGTGGACAACAACTTTGTGGAAACAGTCATCTCCCTGCCTCCCAACCTGTTCTATGGCACGAGCATAGCTGTGAATATCCTTGTTCTGTCAAAGCATAAGACCGACACACAGACACAGTTTATCGATGCCGGCAGTGAGGACTTTTTCAAGAAGGAGACCAACAACAATGTGTTGCTGCCCAAACATATCGACCGCATCGTGGAGATTTTTGGAACAAAGGAAGAAGTGCAGTACATTGCCACATCGGTGGACAACGGCAAAATAGCCGAGAACGATTATAATCTCTCTGTCAGTTCCTACGTGGAGGTAGAGGACAAACGCGAAGTCATCGACATTGTGAAGCTGAACGCAGAGGTGGCAGAGACGGTGAAAAGAATAGACGCCCTGCGTGCGGATATTGATAAAATCATAAAAGAAATAGAACTATGAGTGATATTCGGCTATTTGAAAACCGACGGATTCGCTCTCATTGGGATAGCGAACAGGAGAAATGGTATTTCTCTATTGTAGATGTAATTGCGGTCTTAACGGACCAGACAGATTATCAAGCAGCAAGAAACTATTGGAAAGTATTAAAAAACAGGCTAAAGAAAGAAGGAAACGAAACGGTTACAAACTGTAACCAGTTGAAAATGCCGGCTATTGATGGCAAGATGCGTCTGACTGATGTGGCTGATACAGAACAGTTGCTTAGATTGATACAATCTGTACCAAGTTCGAAAGCAGAACCTTTTAAGCAATGGCTGGCAAAGGTGGGAAGTGAACGCTTAGACCAGATACAAGACCCGGAACTGGGCATACAGCAGGCCCTGCAAGACTATCGCCGCTTGGGCTACTCTGACGATTGGATTAACCAACGTCTCAAGAGTATTGAGATTCGCAAGGAGCTGACTGACGAATGGCAGCGGACAGGTATAAAGGGCAATAAAGATTTTGCAATCTTAACCAACATTCTGACCAAGACATGGTCAGGAAAGACCGTTAAAGAATATAAGGAACATAAAGGTTTAAAGAAGCAAAACCTACGGGACAATATGACCAGTACAGAGTTAATCCTCAATATGCTGGCAGAAGCTTCTACCAAAGACATCTCGCAAGCTAATGATCCGAAGACTTTTAACCAAAAGCAAGACGATTGCCGCGCAAGGAGGGAATGTGGCGAAAGTGGCACGCGAGGAATTGGAAAAGCAAACCGGCAAAAAGCGTGATAAGCAGCGATAATGCCACTACTTTGCGCAGGTTAAGCTCAAAAAGACAGCAAGATGGAGAGTAAAGAACAAAAAAAGTCATGCCCTTTATAAGACGCCTACTCGATGGCGCAGAGGTAGAGTGGAAGCCGCTGGGGAGATTTGCGCCATAAAGACGGGAAAAGGTATTACAAAAAAAGATGCAATCTCAGATGGTACATACCCCATAATTAGCGGTGGCAAAATGCCAATGGACTATATTGACATTTATAATCGGGAAGCTAATACCGTAACGGTATCCAGGGTCGGAGCCAACGCAGGTTTTGTAAGCTATATTTCAGAGAGATTTTATCTCAATGACAAATGCTTCTCGATTATTCCAAAGAAGGACAATGTACTTATACCTCGTTTTCTTTATTATGGCCTAAAATCGCAAGAGGACAATATCTCTACTTTGCAAAGTCAAGGAGGAGTACCCACAATAAACACCGCAAAGTTAGGAAACGTAAGGTTGCCTCTTCCTCCTCTCCCCGTCCAAAAAGAAATCGTGCGCATTCTCGACAAGTTTACTACGCTGGAAGCAGAATTGAAAGCGGAGCTGGACTGTCGCAAGCGACAGTATGAATATTATCGCAATCAACTATTGTCTTTCGAAATGTTAAACGGGGGGGCAAAACGTTAAATAACGTAATATGGTTAAAGATGGGAGATATTGCAGAAATATACGGTGGACTCATGGGCAAAAGTAAGATTGATTTTGGAATAGGCGATGCTTTTTTCATACCTTATAAAAATATCTTTGACCATAGCTCTGTAAAGTTGGATAAACTCGAAAAAGTTAGAGTTAATATTGGAGAAAGGCAACATAAAGTCAAATATGGAGATGTGCTATTTACAGGTTCTTCAGAAACACCTGATGAAGTAGGTATGTCTTCCTCTGTCACGAAAGAGCCTCAAAGTAATGTATATCTGAATAGCTTTTGTTTTGGCATCCGTTTCAAAAGAGGAATAGAACTTATTCCAGAATTTTCGAAATTTCTATTTCGTTCCCCAATTATGCGCCATCAGATATATAAGACCGCAAGTGGTGTAACTAGATTTAATATATCAAAGGAAAGATTCAAAAAAATCCTCATCCCTGTTCCTCCCCTTTCTGAACAGCAACGCATTGTTTCTATTCTTGATAAATTCGATACGCTTATCAATTCTATTTCGGAAGGATTACCGAAAGAAATAGAGTTGCGTAGAAAACAATATGAATATTACAGAAACGCATTACTTTCGTTCAATCATATTTCAGAACACAAATCTGCCTCTGCAGTATAAAAAGTTATCACCATTAAACCAAAAATAATAAAACAAAATAATAAAAACATAATTACAATGGCTCAATACAGCACCATAGCAGAATTGCAAAACTTTATAGTTCTTGATAGTTACACAAAGAATTCTATTTTAAACGAGCCACCAGTTGGTTACCAAAGTGAAGCTGCTTTGGAAAATGAATTGATAGAAGACCTAAGTAATCAAGGCTATGAATATCTTTCGGATATTACTACTCCAGAAGCATTATTGAAAAATGTAAGAAAGCAAATACAAACACTCAACAACGTAATTTTTACTGATGCAGAATGGCAGCGTTTTCTCGATGAATATTTAGATAAACCAAGCGACAATATTACTGACAAAACACGAAAAGTACAAGATAATTACATTTATGATTTCGTGTTTGATGATGGACACATCCAAAACATCTATTTAGTAGACAAACAAAATATTACCCGAAATAAAGTGCAGGTAATAAATCAGTTTGAACAAAGGAACACAAGCAAACCGCTACGATGTAACAATCTTGGTAAATGGTTTACCAATGGTTCAAATAGAATTAAAAAAACGTGGTATCGCTATTCGTGAAGCATTCAATCAAGTGCACCGATATAGCAAAGAAAGTTTTAATAGCGAAAGTTCGCTGTACAAGTATTTGCAAATCTTCGTCATTTCTAATGGAACAGATACACGCTATTTTGCCAATACCGTAAAACGTAACAAAAACAGTTTCGATTTTACAATGAATTGGGCTAAGTCTGACAATACACTTATTAAAGACTTAAAAGATTTCACAGCAACATTCTTCCAAAAAAATACGCTTTTGCAAGTATTGCTCACCTATTCTGTATTTGATACCAGCGATACATTACTTATTATGCGTCCCTACCAGATAGCTGCAACAGAACGTTTAATATGGAAAGTAAAAAGTTCTTTTCAAGCAAAACAATGGAGCAAACCAGAAGGAGGAGGTTATATATGGCATACAACAGGTTCTGGCAAAACACTAACCAGCTTTAAAGCTGCACGACTTGCCACACAATTAGACTTTATCAATAAAGTATTTTTTGTAGTTGACCGCAAAGACCTGGATTATCAGACAATAAAAGAATACCAACGTTTCTCTCCAGATAGCGTAAATGGTTCGGAAAGTACCGCAGGACTAAAGCGAAATATAGAAAAAGACGATAATAAAATTATTGTAACGACTATTCAGAAACTAAATAATCTAATGAAAACTGAGGCTTCATTGCCTATCTTTGAACAACAGGTTGTTTTTATTTTTGACGAATGTCATCGTTCACAATTTGGTGAAGCACAAAAGAATCTTCGCAGAAAGTTTAAGCGTTATTATCAGTTTGGATTTACGGGTACTCCTATTTTTCCCGAAAATGCATTAGGTTCAGAAACTACTGCCAGTGTATTTGGGCGAGAATTGCATTCGTATGTTATTACAGATGCTATCCGAGATGAGAAAGTTTTGAAGTTTAAAGTGGATTATAATGACGTGCGTCCACAATTCAAAGCGTTAGAAATAGAAACAGACGAAATAAAGCTTACGGCAGCAGAAAATAAAAGACTATTGCTACACCCTGACCGAATTAAAGGAATTTCTCAATATATCTTGAAGAACTTTAGAATAAAGACTCATAGAAATCAAGGAAATGGGAAAGGCTTTAATGCTATGTTTGCAGTAAATAGTGTAGAAGCAGCAAAACTTTATTATGAAGAACTAAATAATCTGCAAAAAGATAACGAAAAGATACTAAAGATAGCCACAATATTCTCGTTTGCTCCAAATGAAGAACAGAATGCTTTAGGAGATATTCAAGATGAAAATTTTGAACCTTCAGCAATGGATAGTAGCGCCAAAGAGTTTCTGGCAAAAGCAATAAATGATTATAATGCTATGTTCAGAACAAGTTTTGGCGTAGATAGTAAAGAATTTCAAAACTATTATCGCGACTTAGCAAAACGTATAAATGCCAAGATATTGACCTCATTATTGTTGTTGGAATGTTCCTCACAGGTTTTGATGCACCAACACTTAATACATTATTTGTAGATAAGAATTTGCGATATCATGGATTGATGCAAGCTTTCTCAAGAACCAACCGTATCTATGATGCCACTAAGACATTCGGTAATATTGTTACTTTCCGAGATTTGGAACAGGCAACAATAGATGCTATTACTTTATTTGGCGATAAGAACACAAAGAATATTTTACTAGAGAAAAGCTACGAAGAATATCTTAAAGGTTTTACAGATATAGCAACAGGCGAAGCACGCAAAGGTTATATAGACATTGTTAAAGAGCTTAAAGAACAATTCCCACAACCCGACGAAATTGTAACAGAGGCAGACAAGAAAGCTTTTGTAAAACTGTTTGGAGATTATTTGAAAGTAGAGAATATTCTGCAAAACTATGATGAATTTACTCATCTCAAAGATTTGCAGAATATTGATAAGAATAATCCCGATGCTCTTGAATCGTTTAAAGACACACATTTCTTGACAGATGAAACATTAAAAGAAATGCTTAAAACAGATGTCTTGCAAGAACGTACTGTACAAGACTATCGATCAGCTTACAATGATATACGCGATTGGTTTAGAAGAGAAAAAGAAGGGAAAGCTCCTGAAGCATCTAAAATAGATTGGGACGATGTTGTTTTTGAAGTAGACTTACTTAAATCGCAGGAAATTGACCTTGATTATATTCTTGAACTTGTATTTGAACATAACAAGAAAACAAAAGATAAAGACGCACTTATAAATGAAGTACGTCGAATCATTAGGTCAAGTGTTGGTAATAGAGCCAAAGAAGGACTAATTGTTGACTTTGTTCAAGAAACAGACTTAGACCCGATGAAAGATAAGTCGAGTATTATTTCTGCTTTCTATTTGTATGCACAGGAAAGGCAAAAGGAAGAAGCTGCAGATTTGATAAACGAAGAGAAACTTAACGAAGAAGCTGCAAAACGTTATATCCAGACTTCATTAAACACGAATTTGCCAGTGATAATGGAACAGATTTAAACGCAATTCTTCCAAAGATGAGTCCTCTCAATCCGCAATATCTAACAAAGAAACAAAGTGTTTTCCAAAAGATTTCGGCTTTCATCGAGAAGTTTAAAGGTGTTGGTGGAAATCTATAAAACTTACGCTTTCTTAAAATAGAAAGGTATATCTTGAATGATAAGGCAGAATACTTGTCGTTAGCACGATTGAGATATGAAAAAGAGGTTTATTTTGAATATAACGACCAAATAAATTTCTTGTATTCCAAGGCCGATAACATAAAGTTTAAATTAGAAAATTCTATTTTGGCGATCGAAGTAGACCATCTAACAAAGGGAAATCTGCCGCATTCATTTTCAATAAACATGGAACTATCATTTGAGTAAATAGAAAATGTATTGGATTTGTTATTTCAAAAGTAATACCGCCAGACTTATCATACCCAAAAAGTATAAATGTAAATACAAAATGAATATAGAAGAGCAAGAAAAAGTTTTGAAGAATCTGTACTCCAGCGATATCTCTTCTCTCTTCAATCAGAAGAAAGAATTTGAATATTCTTATTGCATTTGGGGAACATCTGTTCTATTTGAAATTTACCCTTTTGATATGGAGAAGAAAAACATAAAAAGAGGACGAAAGTTAGCCAAAGCACCATCGAAAAAGAGTGGTAAGTTTCAGCATTTTTTAGATGCCGAAAACAAAGTTGTTGCTATTTATGGCTATACCGACAATTACGATTTGCCCGCCCAATATATATTCTTTGAATACCGTAGTTCGGAAATTATAGTTTATAGCTTTAATATTGTTGAGCAGATTGATTATATACAGCACGCAATATTAAAAGATGGACAAATGATATGTATGTTGAATATGGATAACAAAGGAAATTTTATAGCAGAAGAATATTTCTACAACGAAAATAATCGGATAATATCCATTGACAGACAACATAAAGACAGGTCGTTATTTAAGAATACAGATTTCTTTCCCAATAACGTGTATAAAAGCAAGTTTATCTTAGAATATACAGACGGCAATTTGTCGCAAATAAAATGGAATGCCAATGCAGAAAAAGTGATGAAAGTAATATTTCCTCTTTAATAATGCAGGTATTTAGTAAAGCAACAAAAGGATAAGAAATTGCAAAATAAGATGGAAAAGATGTATATAAATTGGCAACAATATCAAGCACCGAACAAGGAGGCTATTAAAGAAATACCTTCTCAATTAGATTATTTATTTTCTGCCAATGACTCGCCAGAAAAATATTGAATATTTTTCTTTATAACGAATTAGCTCCCAACATAAAAACACCAATTTAAAAATATATGATATTATAGAACCTGTAATTGAAGTTATAGAGTTCAACATTCTTCAAAAAGGGAAACATCAATATAAAAAAATGAAATTTTTAAACTTCTTAGGATATATATTTCAAGAGTTTATTCGAGACGAAAAATTCTATCTTAGTACAACCTATAGAATATCAGATTGCAGCACCGAAATTGTCTTTGCAATATTCTAACGAGTTTAAATTTTATAAGCGTTTTCAATTCTTTGTAAAAAACGTATTTCCTGACAATATAGAAACGCAAACGCCAGAAGTTATTTTTTATAAATCAGCATTAAACAACAATCAAAAAACTTTTGAAACGTTGATGCATAATGCTAACTCACAAAATATTAGAGAGATACTTTTTGCATGTGGATTGATGAGTTTCAAAAATCCAAATTTAAAAATCCATGATTTAAATATTACCACCCAACAAGATGGTATTACCAATTTGGGTTTCTGTATAAATGGAATGGAGTTTGACAAAGAACTTGCTATTACTTCTCTTTCTACGCCCAAACAACAATCATTTGTATGGGGAAATGGTTATGAATGTGTTTTAGCAACATCTGCGCTGATAATTGATAGTTTACATAAAGATGCAAGATGTCAGAAAGATACTATCAATCATATTATGAATGGATACGACACAATAAGAAAAATAAATATTGACGAAGATTTTAATTTTCCACCCCATAAGTTTATGTTAGAAGATTTGAGCAGCATCTTATTTCATGAATATCTTGGTAAAGGTATGTTGATTGATAAAAAGATGCTTACTGAAGCACAACTATATTTTTATAATTTAATGTCAGAAGAATTTCGCACTCACACTTACTCGCTCCTTTATGCAGGAATAATGCCCGAAGGAATGTCTATTGAGAGCGCAAACAATATAGACGATATTTACAATTGCTACAACTAAAAAATAAATGGAAGAGTTATTAGTTTTTTCGGACAACAAGACTGGCGAAAAAGTTGGTATGTATTATAACGCATGGCTGTTTATTATCAGGTGTATTTTGGTAAAATATGGACACAAAACAGAAGCCGAAGCAGATGAAATTCTAAAGAAACATTATTATAAAAAGCCAGCCGATTTTGATGATGTAATATGCATAAGTCATGAAACTGAATATCATTGGGCAATGTTGGGTGCTTATGGCGAACAATATTGGCTGAAAGGAATGAGTGCCGAAGTACCAATAGACTACAACGAATGGTATGATAACTGCATAAAAGACAACCATTTGCTTTCTCTTTTTGAATGGTTTTAATTCTCATAATAAGGACATAAAATCAGGCTATAATAGTCTTCGAAATTTTATTATTATAAATTTTAATTTTATAATTACAAAATAAAAAAATTATAATAATAAACTTGTGCGTTTTTTTATTATAAATTTTTCAAGTCATAATTATCCCTTCCTCACGCAAGGGCTAAATCGCTAGTTGAAAGTGAGATATTAGGTATATCGTTACATGAAAACGAACAAAGAAAAAAATCAGTTCGGAAACAACCTATAATAACAAAAATAACGGCATGGAAAGGCGTCTTTCAAAAATTTTTAATACGTTTATTAAAAAGCTTTTTATTTCTTTTGGCTATTACATGCAAAAATATCTAAATTTGCAAGTAAGCTAAGAAGTTGTAACTATAAAAAAATTTTTAAAGATGAAATCACAAGAAATACATAGAGTTGTCTCTAACCAAACAATAAAGAATACTTACTTAGTCAAATACTTTGTTTCATTCTTTGTTTTGTTTAACTTATTGTTTGTTTCTTCTGTTACAGCAAAAGATACAAGTTCGTGCCATACAACCCTACAGTTTTTGCATAAAGATTCTTGTAAAACAGATTTCAAGGTTTTAGAGTTCATAGAATATGCTTGGAATAAAAAAGCATATCCTAAGAAAACGCATACCGCAATTCCTCAAATAGTACATATACATCGACTATATATTATTCCTTTCTTTGAATCGCTCACCCAAAGGGATAGAAAATCGTTAAATCTAAAAATCACCAACATAAAATACAATTGTCAGCACACCTTTTTAAATGCTTCATACAAAAATGATAATGATAGCATCTGTAATGCGCATTTCGTTATAGACAAACTTGAATTTCCGTCCGACCAACAAAATTTATTAAACTATCTAAAAAGAAAGATTGGTAACGAACCTATAAACGTAGACGTTGCATCGGAATCTCCCACTCTATGTTTTACTTTCTGGAGAAAAAATGCTTTAATAATCGCTTGGTACAATATTTTTGATGATAAAGAAATGATACTGAAAACAATTGATACTTACTTGGGGGAAAAATATGAATAAGAAAAACGCGAGAGAAACATATCTGCTTTAAATTAAAAATGGAACATTATGTGCTTAAGTACAGATGAAAAATATACTGAATTGATAGAAGCAATAAACTCTTTAGACTGTAAAGAGGATATTATAGAAGTTCAAAATAAAGAAAAAGATGATATCATAACTGCTATCATGGACAAATTTGTTGTTGGAAATCCCAGAGTTTGGTGGTTAGCTTTTTAAAAAAAGAACCCTAAATCTTTTTTTCTTACGAGGACGAATTTCAATATCAAAGAATTAATCAATTTTTTTAATGATGACGAGGTTTGTTATCTTATAACAGAGTTAGAAACAATCCATGTATTTAAATTGTCAGTTAGAAATATCATCAAAGTTTTAGGAGAATGTTCTTTCTTCGAATATTACATAACAGATTTGAAATTCCAAAAATTTGTTATGTGAAACAGATCATGGCGATTTACTCTACTTGTAAAGTTACATAAATATACCATATTAGATATGAAAAAAACAATAGAAATAATTCCTTTAAAAAGGAGTAAAAAATGGATAATTTGGATATTGACTTAGGAAATGATATGAAATCTATTATCAACATCTTAGGTAAACCAAATATTCAAGAAGAAAAATCAACTCTATTATGATAGATATGAATTCAGATTGGATTTTTGATATTAACCAAAAAAACTAGAGTTTATAGAACTACAAGGACCAAATACCAAGTATATAAATCCTACAATATATGGCATCAATCCTTTTTGAAATAGAAGCAGATGAATTAGTAAAGCTTTTTAAAAAGAAAAGAATGGAAGTAACATTGACGATACAGAAGCACAATATAGTTACTGCTTTTTCTGATATTTCTGTTGGTATATGGCGACAGAATATTCCTGAAAAATTTTTTTCTGAATATGAAATAAAAAGATGCCACAGAAGAAGAAAAAAATATTTGGAAAAACTGAACAAAAATAAAGCAAAAATTCTTTTTGGACAATTGGCATTGGAAATGTTGGCTATTATGATATTTAAATAAACAAAAAAATATGGCAAGATATTTAGAACATTTTTTTAGCAGAAGTAAAGATAATAAGCAACTTATATCTGTTAAAGACTCTTCAGAAATATATTTGAATATTCCAAAAACTAAATTGTTCTATTCAGTATACATAAACATATTTCTCATTAGATAATGTTATTTCATATATGTTGCCATATTTAAAAAGTAATATTGATATCGTGCCATAATCACCTTATTTCGGTTAATTTGCCAAAAGTTTTTGTTGCTAAATCAAAAGAAATAGAAAAAAATCGTTATTACGTATAATTAAATGAAACAAGAATGTTGAGCCTTCGCAAATAACTCCTTCTACAAAAACACAAATTAGAAATGCCATTTGTTATATTATTAAAGAGTAGTTTTTTTAAAAATCGTTAATCATTAATTTGTTTTCTGCATTTACGATATACACATTATTAAATGCCTTTGAATAAGGAGCTTCTACAACAGCAATAGCATTATAACTTTTTAGAATAATCGGCTATTAATCTGTCTGTTATATTTTCTCTTTTATACGTTTTACCTTTGAAAGACCAAGTAATAGCTATTGGAGTTCTATCAAAAAAATATTTGAATGTTCTTTTTAAAAACATCTGAATAAAAGATACTTGAAGGCTTTTATTTCTTCCATTTTATTTATTCCATAACTGTTCAATGTTATACAAAAAGTAATGAAATCTAAGAAATGAACAAAAATAAAAAAATCCATTTCACTATATATTATTCGTTATAATTTGCGACTACTTCTTCTATAATTTGGCGCTTATTCGAATATAATTTCGCAAAGGTTTAGCTTTGTCTGATCGTCGCTAATAAACATCTTGTTGCCCCATATATCCAATATACGGAAGGAAGTATAACCTCTTGGCATAACAACATCTATTAGTGTACAGTCTGAAAGACGTAACAGTTTAGGTTTTCCTTTCCATTCATCATTCTTGAATATAGGTGAAATAATCAAGTAATTCTGTTCTGCTGAAAACTTGCCCCTTACTCCATGCTTTCCTGGTAATTGATTTAAGTTATCTTTACCCCATAATTTTCTTTTAATCAATCCATCTTTACTTATTTCTACATAAGAGTAATATCCCATCATACTTAATCCTGCTGGGTTTATTGTACTGCTTTCCAGAAAGGCATACAACTTCTCATTTTGTTCATAGATTGAACCTATCAAAGGATAATTATAATTATAATCGGCTAAAGCAAAATTTCCATTTACCTTTTTTACAGCATCAAGATGTTGCTGACGAATTTTTTCTTTGTTATATATACACGAGCCGTTATGAGTCCAACGGGCAGTTTTCTTATCAAAATCAACAGAAAGTATAGCAAAAGAATTGGTAGCTTCTAACATAGAATCAACCCTACATACTATTGGAAAAGTATCATTTATTCCTGTAACAGCCACTTTCATAGGTATTCCTCTGAGCGTCCACTCTTCAATTGAAATAGGTAACCATTCACTTTCCTGACTTTGTAATAACCATAATGTATTACTAGCACCACAAAGCAGCAATATTCCTTTATCGCAGGATAAAAGTACAGGTATCTTCCAAATATCCTGTTGTTCTTTGGCTTCTGGAGTAGGAAAAAAGCGGACGTTTTTGCCCTTTATCCATAGTATTCCATCTTGTTTTTTCTCTGAATGATAAATAGAAAATACTATTTCGTTCTCACCACGCATCACCATTTCTTTACCACCGGTTGGACTATATTTAAAGGAAGTTCTAGATAACTGTATATCTTCAAACTCCCAACTGTCTATTACTTTTAGTTTTGCTTTCATATAAATTTATATTTTATTGTGCAGTTAAAGCCAAATATTATTTATTAGAAATATATTGGCTATTCGTTTTCTCATTTACTCTGTACATCTTACACAAGACAATCGTATGCATCTCCTATACTTTCAAAGTCTTCTTGTAACCAATAAAAATAATCGCCTTTGCTTTGATATAATTGTTCTAATAGTTCTGTAAATGAATTTGCAATAATTGGCTGTTCTCCTACAACTCCATGCCTATCCCAAAAAGCTATCATAACATCTTCCTAAACGTTCTTTAAATAAATCTATTGTTATGAATTGTGGATTATCTTCTGCTATTATAAACCAATTATTACTAATATCATCAGGAACATCTTCGCCTATTATAATAGGGTTGGCTTTTTTTAAAACCTTCTATTCCGACTATTTTCACAGAATAATTTGATTTTTTTCCCAAAAACGTAATAGAAGTATAATTTTCAAAAATAAAAATCTCAAATCATCAGGTAATATAAATCCTACTTCTATATTTATAGGCTTTTTCTCTTTTCACCAATTTACAGGCGTTTGTTTCTGAAATTGACTTAAGAATTCTTTTGAAGTCTTTCCATAACGTTCTTTTTCATTACCATTGTGCAAATATACATTTTTTTATTGGTAACTAACAAAAAAACACTTACTTAATTTTTTTGGGGACTTACTTATGTATTTTCTTTTTTTATAACTACTGCTTGAAAAAAATTATAATTAGAAAATTAAAAAAACATAATTACAATTTTAAAATTTATAATTATATTTTTTTGGTGGAATATAATAAGAATTTTCTTCTCTGTAATTCTCTTCTTTTTTGAACAGACTCATTTTTTTCTTTGAAGTGTTGGTGATATCAATATTTATAACTATATTTGCAGCTGTACACTTTGGTTTAACAACATACAATTTAAAAAGCTTTTTTTGCTAATGAAACCCATTCGGAAGGGTTGAAAAATAATCATAGATACAGAAAAAAATAAAAATAAGGTATTGAAGGAGAAATTAGCATTAGAGGAAAATACGAAATAAGAACATACAATGAAATATGAAAGCATTGGTATCGCCTGAAAAAAAGGGCTGAATGGAAAATAAATAGGCAAGAATTTATTTCAGAATTACAAGAAAAAAATATAAAGTAATTGAACTAAATGAGATAACAGATATAAAAAGACATTATTGTTATGAATGGACTATAAAAGAAGATAACCATTTTATAGAAGGTATGCTTGACAACACGTTGAATTGTGTGTGCATTGACACAGATTCTATAGGCTTGTGTTGCTCTTTTGCCCTTTGGGTAAGAACTTTTATGCCAGATAATGCAGATATTATGCTGTACGATGAGGATTTTATAAACCACATCTATTTTAAAAAAGATACAGACATTGGTAAGTTGATTGAGGTTTTCCAAAATAGTTAGCCACACTTTGCATATTTTTGAAGTTGCTCCCGAACATAGTTTCATAACCAAAATGCTTAACATGCATTGAAAGAAAAGAATGTAAATAATGATGTACGCCAAAATGATAGCTCTCTTTTCTCATTGGTTATAAGATTATTTTTTCTACCTTTGTCAATATCTATTATCTGGAGTTACAGAACCATAAGAATATAAATTATGACAAGAATATCTTGGAAAGAAAATCGGGTATTGAGTATAGAAACTCGCAAAGGAGTATATGTTGTAGGGCAGATGCTTAAACAACCTTATATTAGGTTTTACAATATGTTTACTGCAGAAAGTAGTCCCAATAATGTAAATACAATAAAACTTACTGTTCTGTTTACAGCTGCTATTACAAGACAATTTCTTCGCTACAGTCAAGTTTATGTGTTGAAAGATGCTACACCTGATATTAGGGAAATAGATTCTGATATATGGATAAACCAATTTTCTGGTAGCCGAAAAGTAATTGCTTATCAAGGAAGTGGCGAAGAAATAGGCTGTATGATATTAGGTAATAAGCCAGGTGGTTTGTTGGTAAAGAAAAATTTATGGTGGATTCCTACACCTGAACAACCAATTCGTTTACATCCAAGTGGAGTTTTTGATGAAATTATATGTTCTGATATTCCACTTACCGCCAATGATATTATAGACAAATATGAATTAACAGGATTGTGCGTGTTTCCATATACCAATGAACGATTATATTTGTGTTCTCTATATAATAAAAGTGTAGACCCTTATAAGGATTTAATCTTCAATCGAAACTTACCAGATAATTATAGGCTCGCAGTTGAGATTATTTCAGGAGGTTTTAATGATAAAAAAAGCGTAACGAAATTCTAAGTACATATTTCACAGATTCACAAATTTGATGGTGGAATTCATAAAGTCTAAATCGCAAAGATAGGCAAACTGGAGACTACTTTACAAATTAAGAAAAGAATATTGTTGGTAATATGAGAATAGGCAAAGAAAAAATATTTGGTTGATAACAACGATGATTAAAAATTAGTTTATGAAAGAGAATATTGAAGTTTTAGAAGGACTTAAGGATAAATTGTGCAATTGGAAATGTTACGATGAAACAGAATTGCAAATACTGATGAACGAGTTTGAGAAATTTCCAAGAAAAGAGTTTTTCTTTAAACTACACTCCCATTTTTACCAATAATATTTTAATTGAGAATATTGTAGAAATTGGTAAAGTGTTTCATTCCAATCAAAAAATAAGCATAAACGTTATTTCAAGTTTGGGTTATATTGTGTGTCGTTATATGCCAAACCCTTCTTCTGAAATATTTAATTTGTTCGTGGAAGCCACAAAGGACAAGAAAGTTAATTACTATGTGTCGTTGAATATAAGTTCATTTCCTCAATTTAGCACATGGGAAGATAAATGGGAAATATTTGCTATCAATGCCTTTAATTTCTCCTAAAAAGAAATCAATAGTAAACTTTCATCGAGAAGTAAAAAAGCTGCTTAGTTCTAACGAACATATTCCTTCAGATATTCTAAAGAAAATTATAGAAACTCTAAAATCACAAATCAGTTCTAATGAGTTAAGCGAATATAGCAGGGTTGATTATTTAAAAAAACCATTAGTTTATTAGAACAAAAAGAGGTGTAGAACTTCAGAAGAATAATTAATAAATATAGCTACATAAACAAGTTTGGGCTAAATGTTATAGATTCTATCTAAACTATACTCGTAAACTTGATGTTGTTAGCAAACAATTTGAATAAACATTTTGAGAAACGGAAAGAATAGATAGAAAAACAACAAACTATTTTTTTATTGAAAGAAACAAAAATGAATAAAGTTGAATTGTCTAAACAGCTACAGTCTATGGGAATTTCTCCCAATAAATATTCGTTAGAAGGCTCTGTAGCCACTTGGGATACTATTGTATTAGTAGAAAACTATAATATCTGGAAAGTATTATATATAGACGAACGTGGTAATCAAAACGAACTTGCATCTTTTAAAACAGAAAATGATGCATGCAAGTTTATTTATAATGAGTTTAAATGAAAAGAGAGGTAAACTTTTTTAGCCTAAATTTCTCACTAAAAAAGCTTAGAATGAAAAACATATTCTATACTTTTTAGGGAAATAATAGCTGCATTTACTTCGTACGCTTTAAATCTTCTATGCCAGTCCAAATAGCATTTTCGAAACGTGCCATAGAACTTGCTCTATAATGATTTACCCACGTATCCGAATTGCTTTGAATGTTTATTTCAATTGTGCATAAAACATCGTCTTCGGTTGTATATTGTGGTAAATCTTTTATGAAATATGCATCTCTATTATTACCAGATGTCGTTATTGTATCGAGTGGAATATTTGCTAAACGAAAAAAATCTGTAGAACTAGCAAAGTCTAACTCACCCTTTTTACTAATTGAAGCTGATTCTTTTTGGTAAACTTCGTCTTTATTTGTACCATCAAGTGGTGGACCAGAAACAAATTGTCCTAATACAAAAGGCTGACAATAAGCAAGCGTAAATGTTTTAAATCCTGGGCAAATAATATCTAATTCATCGAAAAGTGCATTACCTTCTCCAAACTGTTCCATAGTTTGGCGTACAGTTTCGTCTAAAGTAGGAACGTCGTTGTTTAATTCTTCTACCACTTGTGTATTGTTTGCTACTGTTTTCCATAGGTTTAGTCCAATTTCTTTTATCAGCTCGCGTTTATTGTTAATTATCAAGCTGCTCATATCTTTTGGAAAAGTAATAATTGGCTTTACACGTTGAAAAGCTTTAGTTACAGCATCTATAATTTTACGTTCTTGTTCGGTTACTACTTTTGTTATGTTACAAGGCTTTGTAATATCAAGCTCCATAGTATAAGTATAGTTTGTAGCTTCTATTAACCGCAGAGAGAAAGCATTGTCGTAAACTTCTCCTGGTTTTGCTCCTTCAAAAATGTTATTCATATTGTCGGCTTGCAACAATTGGTAGCCATTTATAGTGTTATTTGTTTTTCCATCTGCTATATTTCTACAAATAACTTTATATGAATATTCATAATTTACGCATTGTCCTTTTTGAAAATATGGTTGATAAGTTTGTTGCGATTGCGCCATTACAATCACAAAAGCATATAAAAATAAATATAAGCGTTATTAATCTTTTCATTTTAAAGACCTAAAAAAACAATTGTGGTTTCTTTTTATAGATACCCATTGTCTGGCTATTGTTGTTTATAGGGGACAAAAAAATAGCCAAAAAGTTTTTTTATAACAAAAATAAAGACTGCATTTTTTTACTTTTTATTAAGTAGGCTTCAAAATGGAACATTTATGTAATTTATTTTTTTAGTTTTGTCGTTCAATTAATAAAGAATAGCCAGTTATAAAAGAAAAAAATCCTAAAATATTTCTTTATCCAACCAAAGTTGGTCAAGAAACATTTCAGAATTTACCTTATTTGTTTATTGTAGTTTTGTTATTTCATATCCTCGTAAAATTGAATTTTTAAATATACTAGGATATTAATAACATAAACATTCTTATTTTTATTGCTCTTCGAATGCTGTCATCACTGTTGATACTACAAATGCTGTTGTTGCTAATAATGCTGTTATCATAATCAATCCTTTTCTTTTTTTGTGTTTAAACAATATACTGCTTCACAGTTTTTTTATTTGCTATTATCCTAAATTATAGCACAAAGTTAATAAAAAAACCTATCTTTTACGACACAATTAAAAAGCATTTTTTTACTTATATACAACCTATTTTATAAGCATCTTATGATATAAATCAAAAAAGAAGAATTCATTTCCACAAAAATTTTTATTTGCAATTAACCATTAACTTCATATAAAAATACCGTTAGATTGCCAAACATATTGATTGTTTTTACAATAAAAACAGAACAGAATATAGAGGTTAGAGAGCTATTAAAAATTATACAAGAAAAACGAGAGATAGCATTATATATATTATAGTAATAACGAGAAATAATGATATTACACCTGATAATCCAATTTGATATTTATTAAAAATTATACTATCTATCACAATAACAAATTTATCATTGCTGTAAAAATCACTACTTATTTTTATCTCATAGCCATAAACACAAATACAAAAATATAAAAATCGAATAAGTTTATATTTTTTTACAGCAAAAAAATCAATCTTACATTTAATAAGAAATTAAGTAGAATATTTTTTTACAGTCTAAATATTCACTTATAGCAATTCGCTATGTTATATTTTTTTCTATCTTCATTAAGTTGAATAAAAAAAGAATTATTCCCTACAACGCCAAAAAGCTTTAAACGAAATATTATAAGATTTATAAATACATATACAGAAAAACATAAACAACACAAAGAAAGAAAAAAATGAAATAAAAAAATGAATAAAAAAAGACACAAATTATTACCCATATCCATTATAAATTTAATTATAATTAGAACTATAAATACATTTAATAGGAGTAAATAGCCAGTAGAAAATACTCTATTTTTGCAACAGAAATGGAAAATAAAAAAACATAAAAAAAGCCTTGATTGATATCACATCAATCAAGGTTCCAATACTAAAACTAAATTAACCACTAAAAAAACTGAGACAAAGGTAATGATTATATTTCATACTACCAAATATTTCTAATATTTTTTTGTATATTTTTTTTGTACAGAAATAAATAAACAAAATGCAGCAATTTTTTTCTATTAGTAGTTTAAATACTAATAAAAAAACGAATATTGTAAATTTCTACCACCAAAAAGAATGTATGTTTATCCTGGCAATAGGATAAATATGTTATTTAAATAATAGTATTTTTTTATAACTCTTTACCCTAAAACAACATCTAAGGTCATCATTAATGCGAAACCAATTGCGAAACCAATTGTAGAAAGATTAGAATGTTCGCCTTCTGAAGCCTCAGGAATAAGTTCTTCTACAACCACATAAAACATTGCACCAGCAGCAAAACTTAATAAATATGGTAGAGCTGGCGTTATAGTACTAGCCAAAAGAATTACAAGAATTCCGCCAATTGGTTCAACAATACCACTAAGAGAGCCTATTATAAACGATTTTAAACGAGAATTTCCTGCTTCACGCATTGGCATAGAAATAATTGCCCCTTCAGGAATGTTTTGAATAGCAATACCAATTGCCATTGTCATTGCAGCTGCAGTAGAAATAGCATTCCCAATTTGTAAAGCTCCGGGCTAAAACAACACCAACTGCCATACCTTCTGGCAAATTGTGAATAGTAACTGCAAAAGTTAACATTGCCGTACGACTCAATTTTGTATGTGGTCCTTCTGGCTTATCACTTCCAATATGAAGGTGTGGAGTTATATAATCGATAAGCAATAAGAAAGCTATTCCGATAAGAAAGCCAACTAAAGCTGGAATTATTCGTAAACGGCCCTGATCTGCCCACATATCCATAGATGGAATTATGAGCGACCATATAGAAGCTGCTACCATAACGCCTGAAGCAAAACCTAATAATGCTTTTTGCAAACGTGCAGGCATCTCGTTTCGCATAAAAAACACGAAAGCAGAACCTAATACTGTTCCCATTAGTGGTATTAATAAACCGAATATTGTTACTATCATTGTATTACCTTTCTTTATTCTTAATGTCTATTTTACAAGAAACTTGTTCTTATTGTGCTGTGATATGCTTTTAAATCTTATAACCTCGGATATATTTATGGGGTAACTTCAGATTGCGTTTTCTTTCCTCGTAAGAATTCGTCCAGTATCCCAAAGCAAATTTTTAGCCCAATGGGCTGCAATAAGTGCTGAAATAATGGCAACAACGGCATCAATCCACAAAATACCCCAAAGCATTGCACATACTATACCTATAACTATACCAGTTTTAGATAAGATATCGGATAGCAAATGCAAATAAACTGCATGGCTATTATAGTCGGTTATGCCTTTCTTATCGTGCATTACGCATGCACAAATAATATTAGCTATTAATCCTATAACAGCAGCTATTATAGCAAAGTTATGATTTATGATATGTTCTGAATGTCCGCCCAAACGTTCAAATGCTTCTACAACAATAAATATAGCCGTTGCAAGTAAAAATATACCACTTGCGAAAGCAGATAGGTTTAATATCTTATTTGTATCGTAACTTTCCGACTGTTTATTTTGCAAACGACGCACTAAGATGTATGCTGCCCAATTTAATCCTAATATTAATTCATGAGACATTAGGTGAATTGCATCGGCTAAGAGTGCCATAGAATGCGAAACTATACCAACAGCAACTTCTATAGCCACTATAAATAATGTAAAAAGCACTACAAAACGTACACGTTTTTCTTGTTTGGTTGTCTCTATATATTCAGCTTCCAACTTATTTTTTCCTTTTAATGATTTCTTATTGTATTGTGCTTTATCCCTTCAAAGAAAATAGTTTGTAGAACGAAAATAACTTTTGCGCTTATTCGTTTCTTATAGCATTGAAATGTTTTAGTGCATTCCAAATACCATTTTCGTCTACTGATGTTGTAACATAATTTGCAACTGCCTTAACATCATCATTTGCATTCCCCATAGCAACACCAATTCCTGCAGCTTTTAATATTGAAAGGTCGTTTCCTCCATCACCGAAAGCAATACATTCGTTAATATCAAGCGCTAATTGCCTTGCTACAGTAATTAAAGCATTTCCTTTGTTAGCTCCTTTTACTGTTATATCGGTAAATGCAGGATGCCAACGTGCCGAAACGCAATGTGGAATCTCTGGCATTATTACTTTTTCTTCGTCTTCTGTAAAGAAAGGTGTCATCTGCAATATTGGCTGTCCTTTTAAATTGGCTATAGTTTTATTTTCATCTACATTGTTCACGCCTAATTCGTTTACAAATACATCGGTAAAAACTTTTTTGTAATTATGTATTATCACCTCTTTCTTTCCACATACAGCAACACAATAATTGCGTTTTTCTGCATCGGCTAACATTGTTTGTACATCACTTTCTGGAATAGGAGAAAGCACAAACTCACGATTTCCCATAAAACAGTAGGCACCATTAAAAGTAATATATCCGTCTACTAAATGTTTTATATCGTTAATATTATTAATAAGCGCAACTGGTCGCCCTGTTGATATAAATATTTTTATACCATTTTGCTTTGCTTTTGTTAAAGCACTGATTGTTGATTGTGGAACTTTGTGGGTTTTAAACGATATAAGTGTACCGTCTATATCAAAAAAAGCAGCTTTTATTGTCATATCCTATCTTTTTACGAATGCAAAGGTACTAAAAGATTTTTGTTATATAAGTGTGATAAAGAAAAAAATACCAAGAAATGGGGAGAGCAAGGAATAATAAACCTATTACTTTAAACTTATATTTATATGGCATATTCTATCATAATAAATAAAAAAACGCTAAAGGAAGAAGTTTATTAAGAATAAGTTATAATTATAATTCGCCAAAAAAATATAATTATAATTCACCGAAAATATAATTACTATTTTTTTAATTTATAATTAAAACTGCAAGGACTTATAATTACGAAGTTGTAGTTTTTGAATTTTTGGCTCTTATTTTTCTTTGCTGTTTTACTTATTTTATAGTCTTCTTTCTGGAGCTTATTGTCTTCTAAAAATTTTTCCCGTTTTGAAGAATAATATTTCAGAAGAAGTGAGCTTATCCTATTTTACAACTAAAAAAATAAATCAATCGGTTATATTAACAACCTATCTTAAAAACAAATTCTACTTTTTATTCTACAAATATTGTGGTAAAACTTACTTCTTAAAAAAAGCTAAACAGTTCAATCTCTTTTTCAGAAGAACAACCCTATTGGGTATAAAAAAACTGTTGCCTCGTCTCCAATAGTTTCAAATACCCATAAACTTTTCCAATGTTTATCTTTCCAACAATGTTTTTTTGAGTTTTCTGAATAAAGATTGTACTTTGCTTTTTAAATTCAGGAAACTCATTACTTGCAAAAATAAACCAAACGCCCTTCTACATATATATTTTTCATCTCTATTTTTTTTGAAGGAGTGTACTCTAAAATAGGACTAATATACGTACTTACAAATCTGTCTTCATCTTCTATTATAAGCTCTTTCTCTTTATTTGATGTTAGCAATAGCCTTTTTACCTACAAATGGTGTAAAAATCAGATATATTTTCAATGGAACATTCAAGGGGCTCTTTATTATTTTCCCCAATACTCCCTTATATAAAGAGAACCAAAAACAATTTAAGAGTTCTTGTTTTATAATTTGCTCTCCCTTTTTCATTTGCAAAGTAATTGAATTGTATTGAGCTCATAACTAACTATAACTGTTTTTTTATTTTCTTCTTGTTCTTTTTTTAACTTTCTGCATTACTTAGGTACTATAAGGTTACACATTATTTTTTTATAACAGAAAAACTATTCTTACATATCATCTAAAGTTTCCCTAATATTCATAATGGCTTCTTACCCTATTTATAATGCACAAAAGTTATATGTTTTTTTAAACTAAAAGTACACAACTGCAAATGTAGTTATTTATGCAGATATTCTATGTTTTTCATTTGCAATATTTCTTTTGTTCATTAAATTTTTGTTTTATGGTTTATTCATTTTTCTTAGTTACTTCTGTAGTCTTTACGGCTACAAAAAGGGATTGTATTAAAATATTCAATACAACCCCTTATTTTTTCATTTATTGTTCCCAATAATATGGGAAGTTTCGTCTATTATTTCACTACAACTTTTTTGCCGTTAATGATATAAACACCTTTCTTAGTTGCAGCTTCAGCTGGAAGACGGCGACCTTGGAGGTCGTAAACAGTCTTTATTTCTGTTTCGTTGTTATTGATGCCGTTAATACCAGTTACAAAATCGTTATTAAACAAGATATTAAGTTTGTTTAAACCATCATGTCCAATAATATATGCACGGAAAGCATCAACTGTTGCAGCTGGTTTTAGCTCGAATGACTTAGCATCAGCAGAGAGAACATAACCATTTTCGCCTAAAGTTGTCTTACCAGAAGTACCTGCAAATATAAAGTTATTATTGTTTACAGCACTGAAACGTGAAACGTTGTCAAGAACCTGAACATTATTTGCGCTAAAAGTGATATTCTTTCCTACAAGAGTTTGTGGAACAGCCATCAAATATGGAACATTGCAATTGAATGTTTCGTTAGCATAAACAAAATTCAAGTTGTCTGCATTAGAACCAGCAAACTGCATCAAATAGAAATCGTTAGCTTCACCATCTTTAACTTGCCATTTTAAATTCTTAGTTCCATCTGTTATAGCTGTTGGATTGAATGGAACATAAATAGCTTCGTAGTTTGTTTTTCCATCAGAAGCCTTGTCGAATTTACGTGTATAAGAAATTTGGTCGGCAGTAAATGCAGAAGGACAATAGAAGTCGTTACCATCGGTAAGAACAACCTTCGCAGCTTTTCCATCTACAACCACATTTTGTGCTGGCAAACCTGTAGTAGATGCCTTATCAGAATCTACATAATATAGCACATTTGGATTATTATTTCCTTCAACAGCTGTGAAATTACTACCACGTAAGTCTACTGCAGCTACAGTTTCTGGAATTTATGGTAGTAGCTGGAGCATAACCTTGTCTAGAACCATCGCCATTATACATAACGATACCTTTCTTTACTGTTGTATACTTAAATGAACCAGACTTAATTGCTAATTTCTGACCATTCATGTATGTTACAACTAATACATGCTGACCAGGTACACAGTCATCGAATGAGAAATTGATTGTAGTTGATTCACCTGGTTGAAGAGAAATGTCTTTAGATGTGCCAAAAGCTTGGTCAGCATTTACGCTAGAATTTACTCTTGCTATTGTAAGTTTGTCGCTGAATACGCCAGTTCCGTTATTTGTAATTTTAACGCTACCAGATATTCTACTATCGTAGATAGTTGAACCAGAAGCACCGTTCAAAGTATATGAATAAGCTAATTTTTCTGGTGCAGTAGATGCGCTCACAACATTAATTTTAGCAGTACCAAGTGCTTGATAATTGCGATAATCTTCGGTTACACAAAGAGAAATATTATGTTCGCCAACTTTATCTGCATAGAAGCCCATTGGTATTTCTATACTACTATTTGCAGGAACTGTAATAGGAGCTTGAGAATGAACTTGCTTTCCAGCTTTTCCTGCTGCATTTGTTGTTTCGTATACCAAATAAACTGTAGTATGAACTTCGTGATCGCCTACATTTTTCACAGTAACATTCACATTATTCATTTTGCCAACGACACCACTTGATGTTACATAGAAATTTGAAGCTCTCAACTTAGTGAAATCACCATAATTTTCATATCTTAGTTCAGTTGTTTTTCCTGTAGCATCAACTGTTACTGTAGCATAAACATACGGATCGTACAGCCATCTGCCATTAGTATCTTTTGGACGTTGAATAGGAGTTACTTTATATACACCTGCAGTATTTAGTCCTGTTACCTGAACAGTATTTCTTCTTAAATAACCAGATTCTACAGTCATTGTAGATAGCGCAGAAATTGGAGTAACATTTCCATTATCTTCTATTTTACCTAAACCAGTTTGAACAGCAACTGACTCATTATTAAAGTTAGATAATGTATATGAAACTGTATTTGATATTTTGACACGCCAGTAATGTCTGGTTGTAACATTAAAGTAATAGGGTTACCTGATGTATTAGGAGAAAGATCCACAATTGCACTTTGTCCCATACCATAACCGTCAGAAGTTGAACTTGCTCCAATACCAGCTGTACTTTCTGGATTAAGAATAGCTACTTTAAAATATCCGTTAGATGAGCCACCCCAACCCCAGTTTACATGGAAATATCCTTTTCCATCATATCCATCGAGTACAAAACAGTGTCCACCTCCAGTAGATTGACCACAGAATATTACAGGACGTCCTGCTGCTATTTCATTATAAATTCTTGTTTCAAAGTCTGCTAAATTATAATCTTCGCGCATAATGCAAGAAGCATTGTAATTGAAATACTTATTTAGAGCTGGAGCAATAGTAAAGTTTGTAGTACCAGAGCCACCATTTATAGCTCTATCGTATTCCATTTTAACAGAACGACCAACATACGACATAAGTTCAGCAACAGCTTTTCTTTTTTCTGTTGATGTATTTGCGCTATATGTTGCTTCTATATTGTCCCAATCTATTTTAGTTCCGGCAGCAACACCATCTACAGAGATTGTTTTATATTTACTCTGACCCAATCTTGCAAGGTTTTCGTGAACATTACATTTATAAGGGCTCATTGTGCTCATTACTTCGCTTGGCCATTTATATTTAAACATTGCTTGAGCCATAGCTGTAGCAACACAACCTGTTACAAGTTTTTCGCCAGATGTGCTATATGGATCATCAGGACATAAATCGTTATAAGGAGAATCTTGGTTCCATAACGATCCTACTATTGGAGCAATTGGAGTTCTTGCTTCCATTTACTAGGAGCTTTCGCAGCCTTTTTCACATTATATTTATCTAATAGGCTGATTTCTTTCGCCATTCCGTCCATAAAGCTTCGCATATTTTCAGACAAATTGTTTATGTCGAAGCTTGTTGTTGTACTATAACCTAGGATTTCAGAAGTGCGATCATCGCCCGATACTATAACAAATCCTTTTCCATCTTGAGCATTAAATACATAATAAGGTGCTGTTGCATTAGCACTTTGTGCATTCATTCTCGGAGCATAGGCAGCATTTGTTCCTTTTAATTGCTTACCATACTGCTGTAAAAACCTTTTAGCAGTCTGGCTTGCTGTGCTTAACTTCACTGGTGCTGCCCACAAAACTGGTGTAAACAACAACAAAAAGAAGCAGGCTCGTTAGAGTTTTTTTTCATGTTTGTGTAATATTTAAATGAAACTTAGTATTAAAATCTGAGATTATATTTCTTCAGTGGTTGCAAATTTAAATAAATAATTGCAAACCACAATACTTTTAAATGCAGTTTTTTTAAAAAAACTTTCCATTTTGCTAAGAGAGTTATGAAAAAAATTATGCTCCTTTTTTTCATAATATTTCAACTCATTAACTCATTGTTTATTCGCTATACCACTTTCGAAAGTATATTAGCAGTTCCTGAAAAAAATTAATTATGATTTTTTTAATTTTGTAATTATAAATCGCTTAGTTTCTTATTATATTTTTTTCTATTTTTCTTATTATATTTTCCTTCACAATTATATAGTATTGATTATTAACAATTTACTACTCTATTTCTTTTTTTAAAAACCAAATTGGAATATTATACCTAATATCATTATATTTTTGCTTATAATCTTAGCTATTATCTTTCTTCATTTTCTTGCCAGTTATCTTGATATACTTTATAACTTTACGCAAACCGTTATGCCTTTTACAATAGAGTTTACTGGTTTGCTTAACACTAAAACAAAATCTAACAAGAAATTAAGGGTCGTTTTAGATGAAAAGAGCCGTAAGACTTTGCGTTTTCGGTAATTTTAAGTATTTTTGCACTATGATATTCTATTTTTCAGGTACTGGGAATAGTCATTGGGCTGCAACATTGTTAGGAAAGCATCTCAACGAACGTATTGTTTCTATAAGTGAACTTACTGAAACTGATACTAAATTTGTTTTAGAAAAAGACGAGATTGTTGGTTTCGTTTTTCCTGTTCATGGTTGGAGAGTACCTCGCATTGTATCTGATTTTATACAGACTCTTGAGTTTAAAGAGGGCGATTTTCAGAATAAAAATAGCCATTATACCTTTTGTTTGCTAACAGCTGGCGATTCTATTGGCCGTACTATGGAGCGTTTTGTAAGCGAACTAAAAGAGGTGAAAACTGAAACTACATTAGAATTAAATGCTGTTGAAGCGATAATAATGCCAGAATCGTATGTTGGATTGCCTGGTATGAATGTAGATAAACCTGAAAAGGAATTGGAGAAGATAAAATCTGCCGAAAAAGTTATTGACCGTTTCGCATCAATTGTCGATAGAAGAGATTTTAGCCAAAACAATCTTCCTTTAGGTTGGAAGAATTTGAAACGTGGTCCGATACCCGATTTCTTTTCAGGACCAGTAGGAAGTTTCTTTACTCGTTTCCTTATTACAGATAAACCTTTCAAAGTGGAAAGCAAAAAATGTATTCGTTGTGGAATATGTGCGAAAGTTTGTCCTGTAGAAGATATTGATGGTGGGAAAGGAAAGACACCAATATGGAAGAATAATAAAAAATGTCTAACTTGTTTTTCATGTTATCATCATTGTCCAAGCCACGCTATTGAATATGGTAACCGAACAAAACATAAAGGACAGTATTTTTTTGGAAGAAGAGAGATATAAATGTATATGTGAAATGAAACCGACTATATTTTTTTCTATTAATAATATAACTGAAATAATAAGAACTAAGATATAAAAAAATGAAAAAGACTATTATTCACTTTCTATTTGATTGTTATAACAATCACAATAAAAGCAGCTAAAGCTGACCCAACTCCATTTACTATAATTCAGCCCGATGGTACAAAACTTACGTTGGTTTTACATGGAGACGAACATTTTAGTTGGATTTCTACGCTCGATGGTGTATTGGTTACTGAGAAAAATAAAGGCTATTATGTAGCAAAGGTTACATCTAACGGAACTTTAGAAGCAACAAACTTATTGGCACACAACGAAGAAACTCGAACTTCGGCTGAAATAAAGATAGCCAAAACACAGAAAAAAGTTTTATTCTTTAAGAATGCAACTCAGAAAATAGCAACTATTCGGCGTGCAATTGGCATAGGTCAGGCTTCTATTCCTTATTTTCCACACGAAGGTAGTCCAAAAGTATTAACTATCTTGGTAGACTTCGAAGACAATCCATTTACAGTGAAAGACCCTAAAGCTAGTTTCGAGCAATATCTTAATGGCGAAGGTAAGCCTGTTTCCTTTGGAACGAAAGAAGAATTAAACTACGGTAGCGTTGGACAATATTTCAAAGACATGAGTAATGGGAAATTCACTCCAAAATTTGGGTTAGTTGGTCCGTACAGAATGCCAAAACCGTTAGCTTATTATGGCAAAGATGCAGGAGCATCGCACGATGTAAACATAATGGAATTAATAAAAGATGCCTGCGAAGCTGTAAACGGTAATATTGATTTTAAAGATTACGATAGCAATGGCGATAAAATTATAGACTTGGTTTATGTTATTTATGCTGGTTATGCGCAATCTATGGGTGGAAATAAATCTACAGATATTTGGCCTAAATCGTCGTTCTCGTATGGAGGAATTAATATTGACGGATATACAATTGGTCGCTACGGTGTTAGTAATGAATTGAATGCGAACAGGACTTCTCCGACAAAAGATGGAAAAGTTTTGAAAATGATTAATGGTATTGGTCTTTTCTGCCACGAATTTTCGCATACAATGGGCTTACCAGATTTCTATCCTCTTACTGCAGAAGCACAAATTGATAATCAAGGAATGGAATATTGGGATTTAATGGACGGTGGAGAATATACAAATAATGGCTACTCACCTACTCCTTATACTCCATGGGAAAAGGAAGTTATGGGCTGGACTTCATTAAAAACACTAAAAGATAGCACGATAAACGTTACATTACAACCCGACGATGCATGGAAAATAGAGAGCGATAATAGCGATGAATATCTTATTGTGCACAACATTCAGAAGAAAGGTTGGCACACTGGTATTGCCAAATTAGGGCATGGTATGCTTGTTTATCGTATAAACTATGGTAAAAAAATAAGGTGAATATGTACGACCGCGTGAACGATATTCCAGGAAAACCGGGTATGACTATTGTTCCTGCCGATGGTATATTATACTCTAGTTATACAGCAATTACAGACGAAGAACACAAAAGATATAAAGAAAGCCATGCTAGCGACCCTTTTTCCTGGTACACACAATGTTACAGAATTAATGGAAGTACAACTAAATTTAAGTACGTTAAAGAAACCTCTATATAATATAAAGGAAGATACAAACGAACAAACCATTACTTTCGACTATCTTAAGAAGCCAAATCCTACAGGTATTAGCACAGTTTCTAAAAATGACAATCCTACTTATGAGAGAATTTATACGCTCGATGGGCGATATATGGGTACAAATGAAACTGAATTGCCAAAGGGAATATATATAAAAGGTGGAAAAAAATTGATGAAGTAAATAGAATTATACACATAAAGCACCTGAGTTTTTTTAATAAAAACAAACAATAACAAATCAACGTATTAATAATAAAAAAACGAACTTAATTATGAACAAAAATTTTTACGTAATGTATGTGTTACAGCATTGGCTATGATTGGTATAATAGCTAATGCACAAACTGTGGTAACATTCGTTCCAAACGAAACAAAAGGAGAATCTAGTGCAAATGATTCACCAGACAAAATGACAAAAGATGGAATTACTATTGAGTCTACAGATGCTGCTTTCAATGCAAATGGCAACAAACACTATCGTTTCTACCAAAATTCTACAACAACCATTACATCAACTGCAGGAAATATCACAAAAATAGAATTCACCTGCGATATTGATAAAAAGGGGAAATACGGAAGTAATGGCTTTGATGGCACAGAAGGTTACACCTTTACAGAAGATAAAAAAGAAGGAACATGGGTTGGTAATGCAACTTCTGTTCAATTTGCTGCGAAATATCAGGTTAGAGCAAGTAAAATTGTTATAACCATTGGTGGAAGTTCTAATCCCGTAACTGTTAGTGCTCCTACAATAGATGGTACAACTCCTTTTATAAACAAAACAACCGTTACTATAAATGCGGCTGAAGGTGCTAAAATTTACTATACAACAGATAACAGTGTTCCTACAACTACATCTAATTTATATAGTGCTCCATTTGAACTTACAGCTACTACAACTGTAAAAGCTATTGCTGTAAAAGATGGTAAAGAAAGTTCTGTTGCAGAAAAAACTTTTACGAAAGAAGAACTTGCTGTTGCTAACTCTATTGCCGAATTTAAAGCTCTTGGAAAAGATCAATATGGCATATTAAAACTCAATGCTGCAAAGGTTCTTTACACATGGACTTCTAATAACGGTAACACAAGTGTATATGTTCGCGACAATTCTGGTGCTATTCTTCTATACAAACACTCTTTAGGTTTGAAAACTAACGAAGATCTTAACGGAGAAATTGCTGGTCAGTACAAAGAATATAATGCAATTCCTGAATTGATTGAAATAGATGGTGTAACAAATATTAATAAGCTTAACCACGTAGATGGCGCTGCTGCAGAACCAAAAGTTATAACACCTGCAACTGCTTCAGAAAATTTGTGCGACTTAGTGAAATTAGAAAAAGTGAAGATTACAACAGAAGATTCTAAAAAATATTATGTTGTAGAGGGCGAAAAGAAAGTTCAACTTTACAACGGTTTCCATCTTTCTGAATTCGATAATATGGCAGAATTTGCAAATTCTGACGATTATGATGTTGTAGGTATTGTTGCTTCTGTTTACAAAGGTACACCTTCTATTAATATTATAAGCATTAAGAAGAATGTTCCAAATGCTATAGAAAAACATAGAAGTGGCTAAAAACGAGAATGCACCAATATACAATCTCGCTGGTCAGCGTGTAGATAAAAAAACTATAAAGGTGTAGTAATTCTGAATGGAAAGAAGTTCATTAACAAATAATGGATATTAAATTACGATAGATTACACCCTATAACATTAGAGGTACTTCCCATAAAAAGAAGTACCTCTTTCCATAAATACTAAGCATTATTATACCCTACTCTCTTAAAAACAAAAGGCTATAAAACAAAAAACACATACCATTTTAAGAAAACGTATTTGTGTTTGCTGTAAACTAAAAAAGAATAGTAGAAACATTATAATTAAAAACAATTACGATATGAGACAGGAATTTGTTTATTTAACAGAACTTGGAAGAATGCCCAATGAATCGCTCTCAGACGATGAGTCTATTGACAAGTTAATTAATCTCTACGATGAGCTTCTTGAGAATATCACATTGCCTCTTTCGTACGAAGAAGCGTTGGTTTTAGTTCGTATATTCCCCGAATCAGCATTTTACGACCTTCAATGGACGCTTTTACGATTGGTAGAATCAATGGTTAAATATGAAAACGAGGTTAATTATCTTCACTTAATTAGGCAATGTCCAAGCGAAGAATGGAGAAATGCTATGATGGATAGATATAAGAACTGGAAGAAAACAAACAGTAAAGAGAAATGAAAAAAACTAAAGAGAAGAGGAATATTTCTCAACCTTCAAACAAATGAGAAAAAAATGTTTTAGAAAAAAAGCAATTACATTTTATCAAAAGAATAATTATGAATTAAAAAAATATAATTATAAATTTTGATTTTATAATTATTTTTGGCAAAAAGCACTTTTATACTTTCATTGTATCAAAAATATTACATTGCTATTTTGTTTCCTACTTAAACAATGGAATATTTAGCAGTCGCAATATTTGTATGCAACTACTTAAAAAAATAGTTTATATTAGCATTATTGTCTAATTAGGTTTCTTCCTGCATCAATACGCAAGAATATAAATAAAAGCAGTGTGAATCCCCATAAAGAAGAGCCTCCATAACTAAAAAATGGTAGCGGAATACCAATAACAGGAGTCAAACCGAGCACCATTCCAACATTAATAAACACATGGAAAAGGAAGATTCCTGCCACACAATAACCATAAACTCGCCCAAATTTAAAAGGTTGTCGCTCTGCCACATACATTAATCGAAGAATTAAAGCCAAAAATAACAACAAAACTGCGGCAGAACCGAGGAAGCCTTCTTCTTCGCCTACGGTACAAAATATAAAATCGGTGTCTTGCTCTGGCACAAAATTCAGCTTAGTTTGTGTACCATTTAAGAACCCTTTTCCTTGCAATCCGCCCGAACCAATAGCAATTTCGCTTTGATGCACATTATAACCAGCTCCTGCAAGGTCTTCGTCTAATCCTAATAATACATTAATTCGCACACGTTGGTGTGGTTGCATTACATCGTTTAACACATAGCTTGCAGAATAAAAGAACGCAATAGACCCAACAGCAAATAAAGCAATGAAAAAGTAATGACTAATGCGTGTACTCAACGCATTATAAACCAAATAACCAATTAAAGCAGCAGAAATTACAAGTTGTACCCAAACTATATCGAACGGTATAACAAATTCGGAGAATAAAAAACATAGCAAAGTGATACCAAAAGAGAATAACAACATTTTTTGTACCTTCGCCTTATCGTATAAATACGTCCAAACCATACCAGCACTAAATAGCTGAACAAGCAACAAAACACAGAATTTTCCTACAGATGTTGGCGTATCCCACAACATAACATCATCGTATTTCACACCTACAACGAAATAAACAATCATTGCAACGCCAGTAAAAAGAAACGAGCCGGGCATTCCTTCTCTATAAAACATTAAGAAAAACGATAGATAAACAAGTGCCGAACCAGTTTCACGTTGCCCTACAATACACAACATTGGTAGGATAATTATACCTGCAGCTGCTGCCAAATGTTTCCAATTAGAGATAGTAAAACCGTATGCCGACATAAATTTTGCTATTGCTAAAGCGGTTGCAAATTTAGCAAATTCGGCAGGTTGTAACCGTAATGGACCTAAAACAATCCAAGAACGTGAGCCTTTTATGGAATGTGGATTAAAAATTGTAAGAAATAACAGTAGTACCAACAACGCATAAATAACATAAGCAAATGTATCGTAAATGCGGTCGTCCATCATTAACAAAACAAATCCAAGACAAATAGAAGTTCCTATCCAAACAATTTGCATACCAGAACGCGATGATAACGACAATATATCTGTATCGCCGTATGTATAACTAGCACCACAGACACTTATCCAACCAAAAGAAAGTAATGCTAAATAAATACCTATCGTCCACCAATCTAATGAACGAAGAACTCCTGATTGTTTGTTCGATTTATAATTACCTGCCACAATTCTTGTATCTTTATAGTTTTCTAAAACCGTTATTTTTTGTCATCGGTTCTACGATTTTCCTTATCTTTCTTCTTTACACTGTTCGTTTGGTCTCTATCCTTATCCTTGTTCTTATCTTCTTTTTCTGTTTTTATTCTTATCTCCTCATCGTCCTTTATTATAGGGTCGTTCAACATTTGCTGCCTTTTCTCTTTCTCTTTAGCATCACGTTCTGCCTTTAACTGGTTTGCGCGTTGCTTTGCTTCAATGTTTTGACGTTCACGAACAAGACGCAAAGAATCTTTAATATGGGTTACACGTTTTATAGAATCTAATCGCAACGAATCAGAAAGAGTCATCTTCCGCTTAAAAGAATAACTTATATGTCTATTCTGTATTGATACTGCTTGAGCTTCATCATGGGGTGTTAATTTTCCATTTATATATTGTTCCATCATTAAAGAACCAATAGGAACACCATAAACAGCACCAAAACCACCGTTTTCTACATAAACAGCAATGGCAATTTTAGGCGATTCTACAGGAGCAAATCCCATAAAAACAGAGTGGTCTTTACCACGATTTTGCGCAGTTCCAGTTTTTCCTGCCAATGTATATCCAGGATGTACTGCATGAGCACAAGTTCCACCATGTGCAGAAGAGACCATTCCAGCCACAACCTCGTTAAAAGCTTGTGGTGTTCCCATTACTTTATGACGCTTTAAATATTTTTGTTTTAATTGTACTCCTTGAATTTTACGAACTACATGGGGTGCATAATAATAACCACGATTAGCTATAATAGCACCAAGATTGGCTATTTGTAAGGGAGTTAAATTAATTTCTCCTTGACCGATTGAAATTGAAATAACGGACAATGGATTCCATCTTCCAAAAGCATTATCATAAAACTCTGCATTTGGAATAAGACCACGTTTTTCTCCAGGCAAATCAATTCCTAACTTATAACCAAATCCCATTGATACCATATAATCGCGCCATCTATCCATTGCGTCATCAAGTGTTTTATACTTTTTTCGGTTAGAAAGCATATAATATAATCCCCAACAAAAATAAGCATTACAAGAAGTACTTAACGCTGGAACTATTGATATAGGAGAAGCATGGGCATGACAACCTACATGAAGACCATGAAAAGAGAAGCCATGATGGCATGGAAAGCGAGTAGAATCGTTTACAATTCCTTCGCTGAAATAAGTAATTGCTTGACTTGTTTTAAAAGTAGAACCAGGAGGATATTGTCCCATTATAGCTCTATTAAGTAAAGGTTTAGAAGGATCGAGAGTCATTCGTTGTTGATTTTTTCCTCGCATTTTCCCTATCATTTCACGAGGATCAAAAGTAGGAGAAGAAACCATTGCTAATATTTGCCCCGTCTTTGGCTCGATAGCAACAACTGCTCCTAATTTTCCTTCCATTAAACGCTCGCCAAGAGCTTGTAAATCGGCATCAATTCCTAATTGTAAATCACTTCCAGGTCGTGGTTTTTGGTCGTATTGTCCATTTTTATATCTCCCTTTAATACGTCCGTGAGCATCGCGAAGAAGTATTTGTACCCCTTTTTGTCCACGTAATTCTTTCTCGTATTCACGCTCAATACCCATTTTACCAATATAATCACCTGGCTGATAATAATCGTCATTTTCAATATCGCTTTGACTTACTTCGGCAACATCGCCTAAAATATGCCCAGCAATAGTTCCACTATATTCACGAATGCTTCGTTTTTGTATATAGAAACCAGGAAAACGATAAAGTTTCTCTTGGAAAGAACTAAACTCTTTATCGCTTAATTGACTCATAAAAAGTTGTTGGGTGAAACGAGAATAACCAGGATTCTTTGTTCTATCTTTTATATCATTCATACGCTGAACAAAGAATTCCTTCGTAATATTCAAGGCTCTACAAAATTCTAAGGTATCAAGATGACCTTTTTCCTCATTCATAACCACCATTATATCGTATGCAGGTTGATTATAGACGAGTAGTTTCCCCTTTCTATCTGTAATAATACCACGAGAAGGGAACTCTATCTTTTTAAGAATGCATTTGAATCGGCACGTTTACGATAATCATCACTTGCTATTTGGAGTGCAAATAATCGCACCAAATAAACAGTGATGATAGCAATAGCAACTCCACTAAGAATAAAACGGCGTTTCTCTAAATCATAGTTAATCATGCTCTACTCCTTACATGTTCGATTACTAAAATAAAAAACAATGTTAGAATGGTACTCCCTATAACACACTGTAACCAAACTAAGAAATTAAAGAAACTAAACATATCTAAAGTAAAGAATACGAGACAATAGATGAATGTTAATATCAAACTATACCATACATATCGCCCAAAACCAAGTATGGTTATACCAGGTAGCAAGTCGTCTGCATTATCATGCGATACGAATGCACGCAATATATATGGTTGTAATGCTGCTATTAAAGTTAAGGAACTAGAAGAAACTCCAGGAGTATTGGAAAAGGTATCTATAAGTAATCCCATTATAAATCCCCACAGAATTATTATCCATTGAGGACAGTTCCTTCTAAACAACAGAACAAAGTATATATAAGGTAAGGGAGTTGCAAAACCAAACAAATGAATATAGTTTAGCACAAATACTTGTACAAGTACTAATATAAGAAACCAACCTAATGTTCTGAAAAAATCTATATTCATTTCTTAGTCGTATACTATATATTTTCTGGTCTATTTAATAACATTCTTTCCTTGTATTAAACACGCAATAGCTCACCGTGTTCAATTAGTCTCAGAATAATCAGTATCTAAATGTTTTATTGAATCGGTTGCAGCATTCATTACTTTTTTCTTTTCTCTCACAGCTGCATCGTCAATAACACATACATCACGCAAATTACCAAAATCGGTTGATAATTGAACAGCTAAACGGAACGAAAGTCCATCTTCTGAATTATAAACGTGTTTTATCTTACCAACTAAAATTCCTGCAGGGAAGATTGCTGAATACCCACTCGTAATTATTCTATCGCCTAATTTAAATTTTGCATGACGTGGAATATCGTCTAAATAAGCAATATCTTTAGCACCGCCAGTCCATCTTAAATAACCAAAATAATTCCTGCCTTCTATAGAACAACTAATGTTCGATTTTGAATTTAAGATTGGTAATACTATAGAATAATGTGTTCCAACTAAATACACCACACCAACAACACCATTTCCACAAGCTACGCCCATATCTTTTCGAACTCCATCCCACGAACCTTTATCTATTGTTATAAAGTTTTCGTCTTTATCAAGAGAATTGGAAACAACCTTTGCGGCTACTAACTTAAAATTAGAAAGAAATCTATATTGTCCTTTTTGTGCAAACTTCGGATCACGAGTCTTCTCATAAAGCTTATCAGAAAGTTCTTTTATTTGATGTTCTAAAAGTATATTTCTTTCTGTTAATTCTTTATTAGCTTTACCCATCGAAAGATACGATGTTATTGAAGAACTCAGTTCATAGACCTTCCCTGCCATAATATTAGCAGACGTAAACCATACGCTTCCTTGATAATTATTGAAGCGAAATAAAAGTACCAAACTGGTTATTTCCAACAAAACAAAAAGAAACCAATGCTTATATTTAGCAAGAAATTCAGTGAGGTTATTCATTCTTTTATTTTATCAACAAATGAAACTAACCATTGAAGAGATTTTTTCTAATACATCTCTTCAATAGCAGTTTTATCTATCTCAATTATCGCATTAAAAAAGAGAAACGGTCTACATTATTCAATGCAATACCAGCTCCTTTAGCTACGCTGTGTAATGGATCTTCAGCTACATGGAATGGAATATTTATTTTATCAGCCAAACGCTTATCTATTCCACGTAACAAAGCTCCTCCACCACTTAAATAAATACCATTTTTTACTATATCGGCATATAATTCTGGTGGTGTATTTTCCATAGCCGAAAGAACAGCATTCTCTATTTTTGCCACCGTTTTATCTAAACAGTGTGCTATTTCCTGATAACAAACAGGAACTTCCATTGGTAATGCTGTTATTCTGTTTGGTCCATGTACAATATAATCTTCTGGAGCTTCATCACCTAAGTCTGTTAATGCTGAACCAACATGCACTTTAATTCGTTCTGCCATACGTTCGCTAACACGAACATTGTGCTGGCGACTCATATATTCCTGAATATCGGCTGTTAAATCATCGCCTGCAACACGAATAGAATTATTACAAACAATACCGCCTAATGAGATTACAGCAATTTCTGTACTTCCACCACCTATATCTACTATCATATTTCCTTCTGGTGCTTCTACATCAAGCCCCATTCCAAGAGCAGCGCCATTGGTTCAAATACAAGATATACATCACGACCACCAGCGTGTTCCGCAGAATCGCGAACCGCACGCAATTCAACTTCAGTAGATCCTGAAGGAACTCCGATAACCATACGCAAAGATGGCGAAAACAAATGATTACCACTATGCACCATTTTAATAAGTCCCCTCATCATTTGCTCACATGCTGTAAAATTAGCAATAACACCATCGCGAAGTGGACGAATTGTGTGAATATTAGGGTGTTCTTTTTCGTACATCATTTTAGCATCATTACCGACGGCAATCATTTTATCTGTACGACGATCAAGTGCAACTACAGAAGGTTCATCAACAACTATCTTATCATCACTGATAATTATAGTATTTGCAGTTCCCAGGTCCATTGCTATTTCCTGGATAAATGAAAAAAATCCCATTCTAAAATATTTGATATATGTGTGATAATTGGGCAAGCCCTATTATCGTTTATTATTCTATAACTATATAAACTCTATTTGTAAGAACTAACGGAATTGCAAAAGGATATATCTATCACTTGCAAACCAATTATGTATTGCTTTATCGTATTGATTACTTATACCAAAAGCACGTTCTGCAAACATTCTTCTATCTTCAAGACCAGTTTTAGCGCCTTGTTTATTTAATAGTTGCAACAAAACTGGATACTCTGCTTTGCTCGGAACAATAACAACATCGTTAAAATTCTTAGCACCTGCTCGAATTAAAGAAATTCCACCAATATCTATCTTTTCTATAATATCAGCCTCATTAGCACCACTTGCGACTGTTTGTTCAAATGGATACAAATCAACAATTACTAAATCAATCTCAGGAATTTCATATTTAACCATTTCTTTCTTATCATTCTCCAAATCGCGACGTGCTAAGATTCCTCCAAAAACTTTGGGATGCAATGTTTTTACACGTCCACCTAAAATAGATGGGTAAGTTGTTAAATCTTCTACTTTCTGACACTCGTAGCCTAAAGATTCTATAAATTGTTGTGTACCACCTGTACTAAGAAACTTCACTCCTTCTTCGTTCAGCTTCTTTAAAATATCTTCCAAACCATCTTTGTGGAATACGGAGATTAATGCAGTCTTAATTTCTTTTGTACCAACCATAGTTGTCTACTATTTCTATTCGTTTTGCAAAGATACAAAAATAGAATAGGAAGTAAATAATAATTTTAGAAAAACCCTTAATTCAACTAGATTATTAGCTAACATCAATTTTATAGATAGAGAATGTAATCTTTATAATCTGCGAATTATATTTATAGATAAATTTTATAATATGATTCGCAACATTAAGTAAAAACTCTATATATGACATTTATTATATTCTAAATCATTAAATATCAAGAGAATAAAACCAAAATATCCAAATTCCGAGTATATATATCGGCTATTTTCTAATGAAGTAGTTGATAAAAAGTCCGTATATCTTTATAAGAGAAAGCCATACATAAATACAATTTTACCATAAATATAGAACCATTAGAAAGACAAATCATTAAATAGTTGCAAAAAGAACTCTTATTTCGCATTGCGAAGTATCATTTCTTACTTTTTTTAGACGAATACTGTTATTTCATTACTAAAAAAACTACAAAAATAGTATTATTCTTTAGATTATCACCTTTTAAAAAAATAAAAAAAGAAAATGTATAATAGAAAAAAATAATAATTTCTTTTTTTATATTTTGAGTATCTTTGCATTATGAACTTTAGTAATATTATTTTTAAATTGGTATGCAATAAATGGACGGGAACTTCCATGGCGACAAACAACAGATCCATACGCTATTTGGCTAAGCGAAGTTATTATGCAGCAGACAAAAATAGCACAAGGTACTGCTTATTGGGAACGATTTATTAAACGATGGCCTAACGTTCAAAGCTTAGCAAATGCTACAGAAGATGAGGTTTTACGAGAATGGCAAGGATTAGGATACTATTCGCGAGCACGAAATTTACATAAAGCCGCACAACAAATAGTAGACTTGGGACATTTCCCTCAAACGTATAATGAATTAATTCAATTAAAAGGAGTTGGCGAATATATTGCTGCTGCAGTATATTCTATAGCATTCGCGGGACCTGTTGCTGTTGTAGATGGTAATGTTTACCGTGTACTCGCTCGTTTTTTTGGTATTGAAATAGCGATTGATTCTACTCAAGGAAAAAAGATTTTTAAAGCAATTGCACAAGATAATTTACCAAAAAATGCTCCTGCAGCTTACAATCAAGGAATAATGGACTTTGGAGCAATGCAATGTACTCCAACTTTACCTAATTGTAAAGTATGTCCGTTGATAGAAAACTGTTTTGCAGCAAACAATAATAAGGTATCAAGTCTTCCTATAAAAATAAAGAAAACAAAACAACGTGAACGACATTTCTCCTATATTTATATTAGATGTAAAGGAAAAACGGCTATCCGCCGTCGTGGTAAAGGTGATATTTGGCAAGGTTTATGGGAATTTCCTGTAAAAGAATCGTTGGAAAACGATATTAAAAATGCGATATTAATAAAAAGTAATGTAAAACATATACTTACACATCAAATAATCTATGCTGATTTCTATTTGTTAGAAACAAACAATTTTCCAATGCTACCTACCGATTATATATGGATAAAAGAAAACGAGATAGAACGTTATGCCCTACCCCGTCTTATAGAATTATTCATTAATTATCTTCGAGAAAAATGATAGAATATTATATATCTTTTTTTCCAAACTTAGGATCTATTTTTCAGCAATGATGCCACAATAAATGGAAATATACATGCCACCATAACTAGAACAAAGAAAAGGCTATAACCTACAGCATCTGCCAGAGCTCCTGCAAATAAGCCTGGTAACATCATCGAAAGTGCCATAAAGCCAGTACAAAGGGCATAATGACTAGTTTTATGTTCTCCTTGACTGAAATATAGCATAAATAGCATATAGGCACTAAAGCCAAAACCATATCCAAAGTTTTCTACAAAAATAGCAGCACCAATAGCAAAAAGTGAAGATGGCATTACAAAACCTAAGTAAACATAAGCTATATTTGGCAGGGTAATGGCAAAAGTCATGGGACAAAGCCACTTTTTTAATCCATCTTTACTGGCTACCATTCCTCCCAATATACCTCCAAGAAGTTGTCCTACAACTCCAACAATTCCATTTATAACACCAAAAGTTTCTAAGGAAAGGTTTAATCCACCCTTATCGGCTGTGGCCCTTAGGAACAATGGCCCGACAGTATTCAACAAAGCTTCGGGTAAACGAAATAAAAGCATAAATGCAATTGATATCAAAACCTCTTTTTTGCGGAAAAAGCTTGCGAATGTACCAATAAATTCGCTGAATAGTTCTGAAGCCGAAAGTTGGTTATGCTCTATATCTGTATCAGGTTTTGGCAATACATATCTGTGGTATAGACTTAATCCTATAAACAATGCTGCCAAACTATAAAAAACTAACGACCACGAAAGTTGTACTTTCATATATTCGTGTAACAATCCTGCAAGAGCAACTAAACCTCCTTTTCCAACAACCATTGAAATGCGATAGAATGTTGAACGAATACCTACAAAGAAAGCTTGCTCGTGCTGTTCAAGACCTAACATATAAAAACCATCTGCCCCAACATCGTGTGTAGCACTCGAAAAAGCTAACAGCCAAAAGAAACAAATGGTACCTTGTAACCAGAACGATGTATTTATAGTAAAAGCAACACCTGCAAAAGCGGCACCAAGTAACATTTGCATCGACAATACCCACCACCGTTTTGTTTTAATAAGATCGAGAAATGGACTCCACAATGGTTTTATTACCCAAGGAAGATAAAACCACGAGGTATAAAAAGTAGCTTCAGCATCGGACAATCCCATTTCTTGATAGAAAACTAACGATACCAAAACAACTGCTGCATTAGGTAATCCCTCTGCAAAATAAAGCGTAGATACCCAAGCCCAAGGTGATACTCTCTTTTTAATATTAGGTTGTTGCATTTTTAATTTGCTTTTATAACAATGTACAACTTTGCACACTATTTGCAAAGGTAAAGAAAAAAGCTAACATAAAAACAGAAACTCTGCCATTTTATAAGAATGTTATTTTAACTTTGCACCCGTAAAGGATTTTAAAGTTATGGAAGAACAATTTTCGAGAACAGAACTACTGTTGGGTAATAATGCAATGGAAACTCTAAAAAACAGTAGTGTTTTAGTTTTTGGTGTTGGTGGCGTTGGAGGATATGTTGTAGAAGTTTTAGCTCGTAGTGGTGTTGGTACAATTGGAATTGTAGACGATGACCATGTTGGGTTATCGAATATAAATCGTCAGATTATTGCAACACATTCTTCACTTGGCAGAGCAAAAGTAGATGTTGCTGAAGAACGTATTTTAGATATAAACCCAATGTGCACAGTTAGAAAGTTTCAAACTTTCTACCTTCCCGAAGTTGCTGATAAATTCAACTTTAAAAATTATAACTATGTGGTTGATTGTATAGACACAGTTGTGGCAAAGATTGATATTATAACTCGCTGCTACAACTTAAAAATACCAATAATTAGTAGTATGGGAGCTGCATTCAAATTAGATGCAACAAGATTTGAAGTAACCGATCTTTTTAAGACAATAAACGACCCATTAGCAAAAATTTTAAGAAAAAAACTTCGTAAATCAAATGTTCGCAACATAAAAGTGGTTTACAGTCCCGAAGAACCATTAACTTCTTTATACCCAGAAAGAGATAAAGATTATTCTAATAATACAAATACAGAAACCATAGCACATAAAAAACGCTCTACACCTGCATCGAATGCGTGGGTTCCTGCTACAGCTGGATTAATTATTGGTGGAGAAGTTATACAGGATTTGTGTAAGACTGCAAAAACAATGCGGCAAATTTATATTGAGAAATAGATATTTAAACTGATTTCAAGAATGAGGCATAAAGAATACTAACGCAATGTGAAAATGTTAAATATTACATAAAAAAACGCATAAATTTCAAGTTTCAACAAGATTTAAAAAGCTCAAAAATTTTTGTTTATAATCTAAAAAAATATTTAACTTTGCCCTACTTTAAATCATACATAAACAGTTTTATGCCTAACAGTGTTACAGAGAAAAAAAATAGAACAGTATTCTATCATCTCATTGCTATTTTAATTGTAAGTATTTGGGGTGCAACACTTGTAAATACCAAAGTTGTTATACAAGGTGGTATGCGTCCTGACGAAGTTTTTTTAGCACGCTACATTATTGCTTACCTTGCAATGTGGACTCTATCGTATAAAAGATTGTGGTCTAACAATATCAAGGACGAATTGCTTATGCTGTTATGTGGACTTTTAGGAGGTTCGCTCTATTTTATACCTGAGAATTTCGCAGTTCAGGTGGGTAGTGTCAATGATATTAGCTTTATAATTTGTACATCGCCATTGTTTACAATGTTTTTGGCAATACTCTTCTGTAAAGAGAAGCTAACAAAACCGCTTGCAATAGGGTCGCTCATTGCAATAATAGGTGTCTCGTTTATCATATTTGGCGGAAATAACGAAAGTGCGAATGTAACCAATCGTGTATTAGGTGATGCTTTAGCACTACTTTCAACAGCATGTTTCGGTGCTTATTGTTTACTACTTCGCCCACTAGGTTTAAAATATGGCGCAGCATTTATTACACGAAAAATGTTTTTCTATGGTGCACTAACAAGTTTACCATTGTTTATTTATTCTCCATGGCAATATCCTATACAAAACTTCCTTACCGATATGCCTGTTACTTGTAATCTTCTTTTTCTTGGTTTAATTGCATCGTTCTTCGGATTTGGTGCATGGAGCTATGTAACAGAAAAAGTTGGCGCTGTTAAAATAGCCAACTACAATTATTTTAGTCCTATTTGCACTGTTATTATCAGTGCTATCTTTTTAGGAGAGAAAATGACGATAGAAGCTGGTATTGGTAGTGTATTAATTCTAATTGGTGTGTTCTTTGCCAATAAAAGATAAGAAGAAAAAATAAATGGTCTCTATACATTTTGTATAGGAACCATTTGTTTTATTCGTGAAAAAGAACAAACAACTTATATAAAAAAGTTGCTATTCTATTTAGAGTTTGCCGCTACAATAATCCATTTCTTCCAACTCTACCCAGCCAGCATCTTTTATTTCGCGTAGGAAAAGGCGGGCACACATCTCCGCATCATCGCCTGCACGATGGTGTGTACCGTAAGGTATATCAAATTGATTGCAGAGATAATCAAGCTTATTGCATTCAAAATCGTAAATATGTCGAGCAGCTCGAAACGAGCAATAATAGGAAACATCGGGTGTGGGTAAGCCATAATATTTTAAAGAATGACGAATACAACTTATATCGAATGCTGCATTATGAGCCACTAACACAGGACAATCGTACAGATATTTGGTTATTTCTGTCCAAACGTCAGGAAATATTGGCGAATTAATAGTATCTTTTGGTTGAATTCCATGCACCTGAATATTCCAAAAACTATAACTGTTCCCTTCCGGACGAACTAACCACGATTTTGTTTCTACTACTTTTCCATTTTTTACTACACAAATACCAGCTTCGCAAATAGATGCTCGTTTAGACGTAGCTGTTTCAAAATCGATAGCAATAAAGTTTATATTCTTCATCGAATATTCTGATAAATAGTTTTATTTAACTACTATAAAGTTAGACTCAAAAAATGTATTTGCACTAATTTAATAGTACAATGCAAATATACAAATTTAATAATAGATGTGGTATGGGAATCTAATAAATTTCATTCAAACACATAATAACCTAACATCAATTATGTTGGTGTCAGACTACAAAGAGATAAATATAAAAGAAGTATCTATACTTTTGAAGCGATGTGTCTTCTATAAATGTTCAAGTTACTCTTTTTAAGCACTTCGTCGATATGACTTAATCGTTGTTTTTGCGTTATCTCAGAAACTTCTTGCGAATTATCTTCTCGCATAACAATACTTCCATATCCTGTAACTGGTAAATATTCATTCCATTCCACAGGTACATTGTGGTAATGTCCATCGCCACCAAACTTACTAATATAAGTTATACGAGATTCAGAACGATAACCATAAGCGGACACATTAAGTAATGTACTCCCATCGTTTTGCGGTGCTTCTTCTGTTTTCAATATACAGTTTGTAACGCATTGTGGATGCTGAAAATGCTTTTGTCCCCAAAAATTAGCCAAAGCTTCGTGCTCCCAAAACGAACTTTTTTGTGGCATGTCAAGCCCATAAATAGCTGATTGAGGACGTATTTGCTGATACATTGGTACACAAAGCAAAGGAGCAAACACAAAATATATTGCACGGAAATAGATTGAATTGATACGTTGGAAATCTTCTTGCGCTTTATCGTAATCGAAACTATGATACTGATTTGGATTTAAATCGAGATTTAAGCCTTGTATATGATTCGCAAAAATGATATTAATCATCTTGTTTTTATCGAAATCGAAATCGTCTCCAAAGCCATCTTTATCGTCTTGCAACAACCTCATCATACTTTCTTGAGCCAATGGTGTGAAAAGTAAGGCATATTGTTGATTGTTGTTTCGGTTACTAGTATTAAATGCAACTTCAAACTCTTCATTCGTCAACATTGCAAAATCGCCATTTTCTAAATTACGAGCTTTCCGACGCAAAGTAAATCTATTCCACTTGTAACGCAAGGAACTTTCTTTACCAGCCAATCCACTTGGTTTACGATAGAATTTTAAATCAGGTGCTGCAGTGTTTCCATATATCAATCGTGTCTTTTCAAATATTCTGGATATGGGGCTGTTACTGTTGCATGGAGAGTCTCTGAGCGTTGCACTCTTCGTCTGTTTCCTTTATCATCGGTTTCGGTTTCCGTCCAATAAATTGTCTTATAACCATGGTATGTTTTGGTTCCCATCTCCATTTTTCGTGTACGACAGATTACAAATGGATTACCATTGATAAGCCCTGAGTGAGAATAAACGACAGAACGCTCCTCATTAAAAGAATCGTCCCAACCATAAGTCTTCCGTAAATCAGCCAAACGTTGAGTGGTAAAATAACGATCAAATTCTAATCGAGGTACTGTCTTCGTCATCATTCTAGTAAGTATATCCCAATCATAAAGTTGGTTTAGTGGAGCCATTTGGTTCCAAGCTTCATCTTTTAAACAAGTAATAATATTAGAAATATTATCACGTTCACTCTTTAATGATTTCAATTTAGGGTGTACTTTTGAAATAAGAAAGAACAAAGATAATGCAGAACCCACACCTACGGCAAGCATTAGTTCTATTCCCCACTCTGTTTTGTTTCCATAAATGGATAAGGCACCAACAATAACACCTATCCATAATAGGACACAAAGAACCGTCCACCAAGTTATTTTGGATTTTATTTTAGCTAGAAAAGCTTCATTATCATATACTTTTTGACAGGTTTGACGATTCGCTTCGATATCAATATTAGCCTCACGAGCTAATTCTGCAAAGGTATCTTCGCAAACTTTCTTAAACTTTTCTCGATAGACGTTGCTGTATTCCTCTAATGGATCGTAAATATCTTCTACCATTCTATTTTATTAGAAGAGTTTTCCGTAACTTAAAAGAATTTGCACGTGCAGCTTGACGTACTTCAGAAGATGTTGTAAATGGAATACGTGTGGTATAACCTTGTTGAGCGGCTACAATCATCTTAGTAGGCCAAGAGAATATATCTGTATTCCATTGGGTTACTCTACTATTATATACTGTTCTAGCTGCTGTTATTTCGCGTTGTAAATAATTATTTTGTTGCATAGCATCAGCAATAGCACTATGTGCTTTAAGTTCTGGATAAGCTTCTACTTGTGGAAAAAGTCTACCTAAAGCCGAACCTACTTGTGCATTAACTTCATTACGGTTAGATTCGTTTACAGAACCTCCACGAAGTGCTGCGACAGCTTTCATAACATCTTTATCTAAATCGATAGCACGGTCAACAAGTCCGACTACATTTGTAAGAATATCAACACGTTGTTCGAGATAGTTATCAATGTTTGACGCTTCTGCCTGAATGCGCTGTTCCAATTGTTGAAAATAGTTACGTGCAGATATTTTCATAAAAATAAAAATAACGCCTGGAAGAATTCCTACAATACAACCTACAACCGCAACAAATAACGGATTAGGTATTGTACTTCCCATAAGGGCTACATATAATAGTACTAAAATGGGGATTACAACCCATAAAGCTATTTGAAAAATAGTGGAGCCTGCACCTATAGACACTGGTAATTGTTTATCAATTACATGTATATCACGTCCTGATTCATTAACTGGTCCTGTTACTTCGTCTAAAGAATTTGCCATCGTAGTTTCAATTTTGATTATTAATTATCAACGTATTTAATGCTTCAAAGTTACATATTTTTCAGAATACGGACAAACATTATTTATGTTTTAAGTTTCTTATACGTTAGTTCTACCGTAATGTGAATATATAAACAAAGGTGTAACCTCATATTTTATAATTGGAAGTACAAAAGAAACATATACATAAGATTCTATAAACCAATAAAAAAAGAAAGGATATGAAAATACGAGAATAAAAAAACAAGAAGAAACTCTCATATTTTTTTCAGCAGTTAGGGGATTGTTTTATAACTTGATGTTTCATAAAAAAATTTAAAAAATGAAAATCTTGTTTATTGTACTTCAATTTGGAAAAATACAACAAAAAAACTATTTTCTTCAAACACCAAAATACGAGTTCTACAGAAAAAAATATAATAATTCTGCAATTGGTGATTGAGTCTACAGGATTCATAATTACCGAAGCTAATAAAACCTTCGCTGCTATTTGTGGTATTGGAAAGAATTTCAGAAATTTGTAATTGCGTAAGTTCCATTTTACTATTATATGTTTTACAGAATACAAAGATAAGAAAAAAATATAGACTTACACACTTTTTTTGAAGACAATATCTGCCACAATGAAAATTCTAATTACATTTCACTAAGTTTTTTTAATTATAAAATAAAAAAATTATAATTAAAAAAATTATTTTTGTAATTAAAAAGCTGTCTGGTAGTTGTTATTAAGCTCCTAAGCACATATATGTAGTGTAATACTGAGTATAACTTTTTTTCTCCTTCTTGCATTCCTATTCTATAGTTCCTTTGTTGTAGCCAAGTATAGATATTTCAACATAAATTCTATTCTATTTAGCAAAAGGCTCTCTTTATTCAAAAACAACTATGGTTGGCTGTAATTCCCAAAAAGAATATGATTTATTATTTCCAAAAAAATATTTAATTACTAATTTTATGTTCATTATTAGCTATTCCAGATATTATTTATAATTTTGCATTTGCTGGCTAACTCTATGGTAAAAATAAAAAAAGCCATTAAATATGTTTATAATAAATCAACATGAAACAAATGCGAATCAGATTATTTATTTCAAATCACAATCTGATTCACAAAGATATTGGGATTTTTTTATTGAAAATAAGAATGTTATACCGTTTCAATATGTAAATCCTCTTCTCGTTGCAGGAAAAAGGTTATACATATAATCAAATTTTTAAAAACTTGATTTTTTTGAATTGTATTATACCTATACCCATTTTCTCTTGTAAGTTCGTTAAGAAATATAATGAATTATTAAAGGAGGAATTACAGTTCTTCCCATGTAAGATAAAAATAAAGGATAAAACTGTTGATTTTTTCTTAGGCCGCATTATTAAAAGTGATAATATTCTAGATTTACAACGTTCAGGAAGTCGTACATTGACTGATGGTTCTTCCTTGCCAGATACTCCATTTTTCTATCAAACAAGATGTGATAATTTCTATATTTTACGAGATTGTTCATTTAAATCACATTATATTGTTTCTAAGTATTTTGCCAATTTATGTAAGGGATTTAATATAGAAGTAAAGTCAGTGTAAAAATATAGTTCTGCCTAAATGCACAGAATGGTGGACGCTACACTATCATTAACAACTATATGAGAGTGCCCTATGGAAATATATGAGAGTTATGGTACAGTTATATGGCAGACTGACAAGGATATATGGTAACCTTCACAACTGTAAGGCTATCCGTGCCTTTTTATCTCCCTTCCGCCAATTAGAACAGTGTGAAGACGATGAGATTAGATTCTACAATAACCGTTTCCGAAATTATAATCTGAGTTCAAGCAAATTATATTAACCAAGACCTGAATAAGGTTAGCAAGAAATAAGCTTACGTTGTATGGGAATCTATTTACCAAGACTGAAAATATTGCAGATGATTAAAATATACCCCATAAGACAACTGTTACTGATTTGAAGAGGAGAATCAACAATATCATAGCGTAATGAACATTTGATAGGCTGAAAACCTCAATAAACAAAAAAGGGGCAGTATCAGATAAATGATACACCCCCTGTCTAAAAAAAACAAATTAAATATCTAAATTAGAGCCCTAAAGCTTTCTTTGCATTTTCATTGTTTGGATTTACTGATAATACTTTGTTAAAGTACTGTTTAGCCATTTCTGCATTACCAAGCTTTGAATAATAATAGCCTAAACCATAATAAACTTGCTCTAAATATGCCTTTGAATCGGCATCAAGATTCGGCTTTGCTTCTTCAAAAGCAGCAATCTTTTTATAAATATCTGCCACTTTATCAGCATCGTTCTTCATTTGAGCAGCGTTAGCTTGGTTAGACCAAATCCAATCTGAGATAGAAGGAAACTTAACTGCCATCTGATCATAGATAGCTATTGCCTTATCCAGATAATCAGCCTTAAGAGTTTTATCTGTCTCTGTTGAAGCTTTATCTACCCATGTTGAAGCAAGCTTAGCCCAATCGTTAGAATTTGCATTCGGATTTTTAGCAAGATAATCCATTTGAACCTGTAAAGCCTTATCACCATTTCCTTGTGCAGCATAAATTTCTGCTATAGTCTTCATTGGCTCGAAATTATTTTTATCCATATCGAGTGCCTTGTTAAGGTTCTCCAATGCTTTATCATATTCTTTATTTCCTGCTAAGGCTTTTCCGTAAACAGCATAATCGTTTGCTACCTTCTTACCATTTCCAGCAAACATTTGGTTTGCAAAGTTTAAAGCTTTTGCATAGTCGCCTTTTTCAACTGCAGACATCATTCCTACACGTGCGATATATTCGCTATTTGGGAAGCGTTTTAAACCATCTTCAACCACCTCTAAAACTTTATCGTGTTTACGAAGAATAAAAGCTGTATAACCGTACTTATAGAAATTGTCTTCCGTCAGGTTTGCTCTATTAGCTTTATCGAACCAAGAGAGAGCTTCTGCATATTTACCATCACCAAGCATAATTTCTGCAGCCGTTGCTTCCACAGGATAATTGGGTTCAACTTGACGAAGCTCTTCAAGTTTTTGAACAGATACTTGTGGATTTACATGACGATATACTTTTGCATAACGCTCGTAAGCAGCAACATTATGTGGATCAAGACTAATTGCAGTTGCATAATTCTGAGCAGCAGCACCAGCATTACCAACACTATCTTGTAATGCTACAATATCTCCAAGAAGAAGATATCCTAAAGTACCATTCATTTTCTTATTAGAAACGATAGAATTAGCAATCTTCATTGCCTCTGCAAAGTTACGTTGAGCTAAATAAACATTTCCTAACGCGGTAAGCGCCTGTTCATCTTTCTTATAAGTTTTTAAGTAGTCCTTTATAAGATCTTTACCAGCATTTACATCGTTAGGAGCAGCTTCTATAGCACTTATAATAGGATTAAGCGCAGCTTTATAACTATCATTCTGAGCTATGGCAGGAGTCGATAAACTTAGTATCAAAGCTCCAACTAATAAATATTTCTTTGTCTTCATAATCTTCTTTCTATTATTAATCAACATCTATATAGATTTCACTATTAAGCTAAAAAATAACGTAACATTATTCTTTTACTTTAACCTCTCGAATTGTTATTTCGGCACGATAAGGAAGTAAACCAGTTCGTAGAATTATTTTTTGTCCGATTGGTCCTGCAATAAAATTAGCAAATGCCCAAGGTAAAGCCTGATGAGGATCGGCTACTATTGCATATATAGTTCTAACAAAAGGATATCGCCCATCTAGGAAATAAGCCTGATATGGTTGCCAACTATTATAATCTTCTGCTTTACTAGTTTTAGATATCGCCATTACACGAATATCACTTCTAAATGTGGTGTTTGTAGAATCGCTTCGATCGTTCAACCAATTAGAGCCTATTACACCTATAGCGTTTGGAGTCTTCTTTACGTAGTCAATAACAGCTTTACTGTTTTTAGCAGCTACAATATTTTGACTCTTTATGTTTTTTCCTCCCAAGATAGAATCAACAACAAAATGAAGAGTTGCTGATGCTTTATTATCGAATACAACTTCGATATCTCCTTTTTTTGAATGTGGATAAATCTGATTCCACTTTGTTACATCGCCTCTAAGAAGACGCTTAACATCGGTAACTGTAATACAAGAATCTAAGTTACTTTTGTTTATTATAAAGGCAATACCATCGTATCCTACAGGGAAAACTGAAGGTATTGGACCTTTTCCTCTCAAAATTGCATCTTCACCTTTTTGCAAACCATGAGAAGTAAAAAACAAATTAACTTTGAGATCTAATAACATCTTCATACCCGTATTATCATCTGTATAAATTGGTAAAAGATGCGTCTGAGGATAACGATATTGATATACTTGCAATTCCTCGTCAAGAAATTGGCTAAAACTTTCGTCAGAGGCGAATTTAATCGTCCCTGACGTCGGTGTATCTGTTCTACCATCTATAGCTTTCTTTCTTCCACAAGAAGAAAGAAAAGCTGTAGATAATATCAATCCTACGAAAACGTAGAATATGGTTCTTTTCATAAACTTAAATTAATATTAGTTCAGTTTGAAAGTAATTGGAAGTTGGAACCAAACGTTTGCTGGCTGTCCATTATTCATACCAGGATTCCATTTAGGCATACTGTTTACTACGCGAAGAGCTTCACGATCAAGTGCAGGATCTACACCGCGTACAACTTCTGCTCTACTAACAGAACCATCACGACCAACAACGAACTTCACAACAACTTTTCCCTGAATATTATTATCAGCAGCAGATGCAGGATAGTTCAAGTGAGAAGTAAGCCAAGCCTGGACATTACCTTTGAAAGTTGGTTGTTGTTCTGCAAAAGTAAAGATTTTCTTTTCGATATCTTCCTTTGGAGCTTCAACTTTTGGAGCTTCAGCTACAGGTTTTTCAATCTTAGGAATAATCTGTTCTGGCGTTGCCACTGTACTTCTGTCAGCTACAATATTACGATCTTCAACACCTTCTTTGGTTTCAGTACCAATAGCCTTGGTTTCTCTGTTCATTTTAACCATTGGAGGCATTTCTTCTTTTACTTCCTTATCATCTTTGATGACAGGTGCTGTAAACTTAACAGTAGCACGTGTTTCTGGAACAACTTTTTCAGGTTCAACCTTTTTAGGTTCTTCCTTCTTTTGCTGTTTCTTTCGTTCAGCTTGTTCTTTCTTTGCTTGCTCCAAAGCAGCTAATTCCATCTTTGCAGCGTATGCTTCTTGAGCGGCAAGTTCATCTTTGTGTTTCTTTATCTGGTAAGCCAGATATCCACCGCCAATGAATGCAGCAACAAGCAAAATAACCAATGCCTTGATGTTACGCTGTGAAACAGACTTACGAAGTTGATAAGCTCCATACGCCTTATTCTTATCAGCAAACACCATATCGACCCACTTAGGATCATATAGATCTATTTTTGACATGTTCTTTTCCTTTAATTGTTATATATCATTAAAATTTAAACCCCTTAGTTGAAAGCAAATCTTTTTCCTGTGGGGTGAGCTTATCAATGACATAAGTTGCAATATATGAAATCTGCATTTCATCGAGAATATCAACTAGATTCTTATAAGAAGCTTTATCAGTAGGTTTAATGATAACTGTTAAGGTTGGAACCTTCTTACCGTTTACATTACCTAACTTAATATTGGTAAGTTCAGCTTGATAAATACTATCAGGATAAGCCTTTTCGTTAGCAGCTTTCTTCTTCTGCAATTCCTGTACGGCAAGACGCATATCGTTATAAGGTATGCTTGCACCATTGTCTACTTCCTTGTGTTGAAGAACGTAACGAATGCTATTTTTACCAGTTCCCCAATCTGCTTTTTTCAGCCAATTGGGATTATCAAGTTGTGGTTTACCTTCGCCATAAAGAATCTTATCTCCATCTCCAATAAATATAGTTATAGAGTGTGATTCCTTTGCTTCATTCTTTTTCGCATCTGGCTGTTGCTTATCATTACTTGGCATAGTCAGCTCCATAGTTGAAGGCTTACTAAGTGAAGTACAAAGCATGAAGAATGTGATAAGCAACATCAACATATCGACCATAGGTGTAAAGTCTACACGAACAGTCATCTTTTTTTGCTTGCTTTCTTTTTTATTCGACATTATTAGTTCTCCTTAGAAGCTGCTTGTGCAGCCTTTTTAGCGTCCAACTGTGTAATCATATAGTAATGACTTTCATCCATATCTTGGAGTTCACTCATTACTTTTTTAACTGTACCATAAGGGGTATTCGCATCAGACTTTAATGCAATTCGAACTTTAGGATTTACTTGGCGAGCCGCATTAATCCATTGTTGAAATTCAGTCATTTCATGCCCTTGAATACTATCGAGAGGGATTCCCATTTTAGGGAGTTCTTCGCTACGAGTTTTTGCAGACATACTTAAGTAAGATGAAAGTTTATCCATAGGAGCCCCAAATGTAGATTCTGCCAAGAATGTTTTTTTCTGTTCTGGCTTCAAATCTGGTGCTACCATTTCTAAGATTTGTCCTAATTCTTTAGTATTGTCGTAGCTCATAAATACTTGTCCTTCGCCTGTTGGTAGACCTGCAGCGTTCTTTTCAGGACTAATAAGTACTGTAAGAACACCGTTTTCTGGCACCTTCATCTCAGATACAGATCCTGGTGTATTTACTTTCACAGGCTCATTCTTTACGAATGTAGAGGTGAGCATAAAGAAAGTAAGCAACAAGGTCATAACATCTGACATTGGTGTCATGTCAATCCAGACGTCTTCTTTCTTAATTTTTACTTTACCCATAGTGATAATGTATTTAGAGGGTTAGCAAAAAATTAAGCTTCTTCTGTATGGTTACTTCGTATGTCTGAGCAATTGAGTAACCAACCTCATCGAGTGCGTAAGTTAATTTATCTACCTTGTTTGAGAAGTAGTTATAAGAAACTACTGCACACCAAGAAGTAGCAATACCGAATGCAGTATTAATCAACGCCTCAGAAATACCAGCAGAAAGTGCAGCAGAGTCAGCACCACCACCTGCAGACAAAGCAGAGAACGACTTAATCATACCAGTTACAGTACCAAGAAGACCGGTAAGAGTACCAAGAGTTACAAGTGTAGCAATGATAGGAAGGTTCATTGTAAGAGTTGGCATCTCAAGTTGAGTTGCTTCCTCGTGAGCTTGTTGAATCTTTGCAACTTTTTGAGCTTTCTTCATATTTGCATTTGCGCCACTTTCCATTGCTTTATAAGCATTAATAGATGCCATAACAACGTTTGCAACAGAACCTCTTTGCTTATCACAAAGTTGAGTAGCTTTGTTCATATCGTTATCTTTCAAAGCTGCTTTGATACTTGCCACAAATTTAGGAAGAGCACCTTTGCCGAAAGCTGTTTTCAAAGCCAACCAACGCTCAATAGACATTGCAAGTACTGTAAGTAATAAAGTGTGGATAACAGGAACCACAACACCACCTTTATATATAGTACCCCATACATCAGATGGATGTTCTCTCGTAAGTGGATCTTGGAAGTGCATATCGTTAGCAAACCAAAGATAGAACAATGCGAATGCTACGAAACCGCAGAATGCGATAATCCAAAATGCGCCTCTAACTCCTGTGAAGCCCTCTGATTTCTTTTGTGGGGCTGCTTTTTGTTGTGTAGTTGCCATAAATGATAAAATTTTAATTTTTTAGTTATAAATGAATTGAATTATTAATATCTATTTGATTTTAAACCGTTTGTAAATTTAGCCGCCAAGTAAATGCCAGCTTTTCTCGCACAACTTTGGCAAAGATAGCAATTAATAGAGAACTATGCTCTAAATTGACATCTTTTAACTGTTATTTTTTGCTTGTTTTTATTCGCTTTTTACATCATTGTGATAGCTTATACAGCTGTTATACTTTGCTTCGTTCATCGCCGTTATAGGTAATGTGTCTATTCAAGAAACAATATAAATCCTTCGCTGATATTATGAAATAGATTTTCAAAAATAATCTATCGTAAACAATATGATATAGTTTTATTGAAAAGGTGCGACAAGCAAGTTTTTATAAATGTAAGTCGTGTCCCATTCGTTCTTTTTTCGTTTTCAAATAGCGATAATCATATTGTGTAGGACGTATTTCTATTGGAATATTTTCTTGAATCTCTAAACCAAAAGCTTCGAGGCCTACTCGTTTGGTTGGATTATTAGTCATCAATTTCATTTTGTGTACTCCAAGATGACGTAGCATTTGGGCACCGCACCCATAATCGCGTTCGTCAGGCTTAAAACCTAAATGCAAGTTTGCATCTACAGTATCAAGTCCCTGCTCTTGCAATTTATATGCTGCAATCTTATTCATTAGTCCTATGCCTCTTCCCTCTTGTTGCATATAAATAAGCACACCTTTTCCTTCTTTTTCTATCATTTCCATTGCTTTGTGCAACTGTTCACCACAATCGCAACGTTCACTTCCTAGAATATCACCAGTTGCACAAGATGAGTGAACTCGCACCAATACTGGTTCATCTTCGTTCCATTCGCCTTTTATTAATGCCATATTTTCTACACCCGGTAGATGTTTGACGAAAAGGAATTAAGCGGAAATGTCCATATATGGTTGGCATATCAACCTCTTCTCCTACTTCAATACTTGTTTCGCGTTGTAAACGGTAGGCAATAATATCTTTGATACTTATTATCTTCAGATTCCATTCTTTTGCTTTTTCGATGAGTTGAGGCATACGTGCCATCGTGCCATCGTCGTTCATAATTTCCATTAATACACCTGCTGGGAAGCAACCTGCCATCTTACATAAATCAATAGCGGCCTCTGTATGACCAGAGCGACGTAGTACACCATTATCTTGCGCATACAATGGATTTATATGTCCGGGGCGTCCAAATGTTTGTGGTGTTGCTTTAGGGTCAGCCAATGCTTTTATAGTTTCAGCTCGATCGTGAGCAGACACTCCCGTAGTACACCCCTCTAATTTATCAACGGTTATTGTGAATGGCGTTCCTAATACCGATGTATTATCGGAAACCTGATGTGGTAAATCTAATTCTTTTGCTCGCGAGAGCGTTATTGGTACACAAAGAACGCCACGTGCATTTTTCAACATAAAGTTCACCTTTTCTGGTGTTATCATTTCAGCAGCCATAATAAGGTCGCCTTCGTTTTCTCGATCTTCATCATCGACTACTATAACGAATTTTCCTTCTTTAAAATCCTTTATAGCTTCTTCTATGCTACTGAGTTCGAAGTTCTCCATAATCGATTGTATTTTAAGTTTAAGGTCATATCATATATAATATAATGTGGCCTCCGGTTTTATTTATATTTATTTATTGTTACTGTTTTGTTGCTATTTTCTCTGTTTCTGCAATAATGTTTTCGTTCGTTTGCTTTATTGTTTTCAAGTCGCGATATAAGCGTAATCGAAATCCCCACATTCTGCAATATAAGAATAATCCGACAGGGATTATTATAGCAGATATTATATTTAAGTATTTGTATTCAAAAGGACGAGTATGCGCCTTTGTTATTAATATTGGATACTGATTAAGCTCTGAGAGTATTATTCTATTACGTGTATTGCTCAAATCTTCTATAACCGTCTCGAGCTTTTTACTTAGCTGTTCTATATCATGATCTGGCTGATACTTAAAGAATGTCTTAATAAAATTAGGTGGCGACTTTAAATTACTTCTTTCAACATACGCCTCTATTTCATTATTCATTTTCCTAAGCATGTCGGCATCATCAATATATCTTGGTGCACTAATAATTACTTCTTTACTACTTATATTTCTTTTCATTCTTAATCCTAAGATTCGTATAAAGAAGTTACGATACAGATCGATATTAAAAACAGCTGAATCGTTATTTGCTTTATAAGTAATAAAAATAGCAGTTGGAATAAGTATTGCTGGTGAGAGGCCTCGACCAAACCAAATAGCCCAATCTCCTTGTCGTGCCATTCTGTATCCTGTATTATTCAATATGTAATAAATAATAAAGACAAGTACACTTATTATTATTGGAACGCCCAAACCACCCTTTCGAATAATTGCACCTAAAGGTGCTCCAATAAAAAAGAAGATAAGGCAGGTTAATGCCAATAAGTATTTATTTATTTCAGCAATATCATGCATTCGAATGAGTTTATCACCATCGCTCGTTATCATACTTTTAAAATCGAGATCAGAGATGATTTGTTGTGTATTCATCAATGTACGTTCTATAATTTGGCTACGCTCTTCAGGACGCAATTTAGTGTATATTGAATCTAAATTATAGTTCTTAGTTGAAGCCAGCATTATAGCTTTGTTCATATCCTTCTTTTTCAACTTCAATATTGGATAAATTGATTGTTGCGCATCTCGATAATAGACATTACCGACACTATCGTATACATGGATAAGCGAATCTTTGTCGTGATGTATTTTGGCTATACTTTTAGTACGAGCATCGTCTGCAATACCAGCCATACTGGTCAGGTTAAAATCCTCGTTGAAGTCTATTATAAGTTTTTTATGAACGAAAGACTCACGGCGATATGGGACACTTGCACTACTACTCAATTCTTGCGAGCGCATATTTTCAAACCATTCGCCGTTCCACAAGTTCAATATAAGATGTTTTTTCTCTGCTGTTGATTGCAACATTCCTGAATCGGCAAGTATAATGGCTTGATCTTCGTACGAATCGGTCATACGATAAATCATTATATTATATAAATGTCCAGTTTTCAAATCGCGTTTTTCCACATAGAGATTGGTATCTGGAATACCATTATAAAAGATTCCTTCTGGTATTTCTAATTCTGGACTCTTCTGTTTCATCGAAATTAACAGCTGGTCGAAATGTTTCTTGGCATCAGTCCAATACTATTTTGGAAATAGAACGATATCAACGCTATGAAGAATGTAAATGCTATGACTCCTCTGAAAGATTTTATTAGCGATATACCGGCAGCTTTTATTGCCGTCAATTCTGAACTTTCACCAAGATTTCCAAAAGTTATAAGCGATGATAATAGCACTGCAAGTGGTAAAGCTTCTGGTACCATCATTAAACTCATATACCAAAAGAACTCTCCAAGCACATCTAATGTAAGTCCTTTACCTATTAACTCATCAACATATTGCCACAAAAACTGCATCATCAGCACAAAAAGGCTGACGACAAACGTCCCTATGAAGAGCATTCCAAACTGCTTTATTATAAAGATGTCTAACTTTCTAATATGGAACATTCTATTTGTGTAATATCTTTAGCACACTATCTTCTTGCAAAAGTACATAAAATAATTAGAGTAATCGTTTATTTTTCGAATTTTTATATCAAAAGAGCTGTCTTAATACACTAAGAATTATATAATCAGATCATATTTTTTGAATAGTATCAATAATTTCTCAAATAAATTTTGTTGGTCCATTTTTTTTATATACCTTTGCAACCGCTTTCAAAAAGCAACCTATTTATTGATTAGTGATGGCGGGATAGCTCAGTTGGTTAGAGCGTCGGATTCATAATCCGGAGGTCCGGGGATCGTAGCCCCGTCCCGCTACAAGAGGGTGTGTCAAAATGTACACATCCTCTTTTTATGCACAAAGCCCCGACTTTCTCAAGCCAGGGCTTTGCTATTTCCTAAAGTTTTTGTACCTTTAGGCATTAAAAAAATCTCATTATGACAAAGATACACTTTCGTTCTTACATACACAAGAAATGATTCTTTTTCCTCAAAGAATCGATAAGGATATTGCAGAAGATGACCCTGTTCGTCTTTTGGATGCTTTGGTGGATAATCTCATGTTGGATAATGTCTACAAGCTTTATAAGCCCAGTGGTCGCAAGCCTTATCATCCACAAATGATGCTCAAGGTGATTCTTTACGCCTATATGAATAATATCTATTCCTGCCGTCGCATAGAGTCGCTTCTCAAGCGTGACATTCATTTCATCTATCTGGCAGGATATGAGCAGCCTGATTTTATTACCATCAATCGTTTTCGTAATCGTGTGAAAAAGGAAATCAACAATATCTTTACACAAGTCGTATTAGTACTTGCAGCCAAAGGTTTGATAAGTCTTGACGTTGAATATATTGACGGCACGCAAGCGGACAAACCAAGCCGGGATATAATCTGCAGATAGCAACTGAGAACCAGTTCATCACCGACTTTGCACTCTATGCCAATCGTACCGATACACTCACACTACCTTCTTTCTTGGAGTCTTTCAAATCACGCTATCATCTTTATGCCAAGACAGTCGTAGCCGATTCAGGGTATGGCTCCGAGGAGAACTATCTGTTCATGGACGTACATAATATGGAAGCCTATGTGAAGTATAACTACTTCCATAAAGAGCAGCGTCCACGTTACACACCTAACCCATTCAGTCCCGCAAGCCTTTATTATAATAAGGAACAGGATTTCTACGTATGCCCAATGGGGCAGCACATGAAACGTATAGGCATGAAGCGTTCCATCACCTCCAATGGGTTCGTTACTTACAGCGTACGTTATCAGGCAGAACGCTGTGATGGTTGTCCCTTGAGAGGCTCATGTTTTAAGGCAAGAGGGAACAGAATTATAGAAGTAAACCATCAACTACAGCACTATAAACAAAAGGCACGAGAACTACTGACCTCGGAAGAAGGCATCAAGCATCGAGGACGAAGGTACATAGAACCTGAAGCTGTTTTTGGACAAACAAAATATAATAAAGCCTACAAGAGGTTTAGGCATTTTGGAAAAGACAAGGTCAATATGGACTTTGCCTTCTTTGCTATAGCCTTTAACATAGGGAAAATGTGTAGAAAAACCAATCTCAAGGAACTAAAAGACATTATGGAGGTACTTTTAGGCAGCTTCAGATGCTCTATACAAGTTTATATAGGCTATTTAAAGCCCTATAAATCATTTTATATGAAATTAGCAGCATAGCTGCAGTAAATAACGAATTATGTGGTAGACAAGGTAAAGGGAGAGTAAAAAAGAGGATGTATCAATTTTGACACACCCTCTTTTTTATTTCTAAACCTCTCTATGCATCTGAAACAACGCTATATAGTAATAACAAAAAAGTGTTATTGCTTGTGTTTAAAATAGTTTAGCTGAAAAAGGGCGTAGGAATTATAAGTAGAACTTACTTTTTATTCACAAACTAAATAGAATATCTCAGATGTTTAGAGAGAGTTGTCATATATAGCTATTTTTGTTCCGAATATCTATCACGTTCGTCTTAGATATCTATCAGTTTCATTTCAGATATCTATCACGTTTGTCTTAGATATCTATCAGTTTCGAATTAGATATCATAAGAAACAACTGCCCCTATGCTTTTATACTATAGTAGCTGAAAGATAACTATTTAACTGAAGATTTATAAACAAATTTTAGTCCTACCAACTACAATTTTATAAACCCTCTGGCAATTCTTTCTTAGGTGTTATACCCAATGTTTTCATATTATCGAGCCGACGAAGAATATTTCCTTTTCCTTCACTCAGTTGAGAATGAGCCTTCTCGTAATCTATTTGAAGCCGCTGAATATTTGTTCCAAGCTTCACAAATGTTTCTCCAAATGATACAAATTTATCATAAAGGTCGTTTGATATACGCAATATTTCCTCCACATTTTTATTAACACGGTAGTTTTGCCACATAGTATGAGTGAGCTGTAAAGCCATTAAAAGGTTACTCGGACTCAGCAAAATTATATGTTTTCGATATGCATATTGCAAAATAGAAGTATCTGCTTTTATTGCCGCTGCGTACCCACTTTCGTATGGAACAAACATCAATACATAGCCAATGCAATTGGGCACTATCTTTTCGTAGTTCTTAGCCGATAGTTCATCAATATGTTTCTTTATTGACTTGATATGTTCCTTTAGGAATCTTTCTTGTTCTGCAGCATTTTTTGCACTTACAGCAGACTGGTATGCGGTCAGCGAGACCTTAGCATCTATAACAGCATGTTCGCCTCCAGGCAAATCAATAACAGCATCTGGGCGCAAGTTATTTCCTTTAGAATCTTGATAGTTTCGTTGTAAAAAGAATTGTTCGCCTTTTGTTAATCCACAATTTTCTAAAGTTGTTTCCAATATCATTTCACCCCAATCGCCTTGTAATTTAGAGTCGCCTTTTAATGCTTGTGTGAGCAATGCTGCATCATTTCCTATACGTTCGGTCTGCTCCCGTAATTCTTTTATTGCACGCTCATTATTTTCACGAATATTATTCACCGTTGAGGTCTGCACCTCTTGTAGCAATTTTATTGTTGTTTCAAACGTTGTTTTAATTTCAGCTTTGTTTGTTGCATCTTCTTTTGTAGCCGTTATTACATTTTGGTTGAATATATCTATACGGTCGTGAAGCGGTTTAGAAGTGCATCTAGTCGTTCTTTATCTATCGTGTTCAGATGTTCTCTACTTTCCGAAAGCATTTGCGCTGTCATTGTGCGTATTTCTTCTTGCATTAATTTCTTAGTAGTTTCTATCTGCTTCTGCATTTCATCGAGCAATTTCTTACTGTGTTCTCGCTCTGCATTCACGTTATCGATGGCATTTTTTTCTATTGTTTCTATTTTACTTTTTGCTACAGCAAGTTCAGCAGAGAGACTCTGGGCGGTAGTAGCCACCTGACTCCGCCCCCATAAGTAAGCGAGAACTACACCTATAAGCAAGCCTATAAAAAAATAAATAAATGCCATTCGTTCTTATTTAATCTTGAAAGTAAACTCGTTTAACTCTATTGCTCACCACAGTCAGCACCTCGTATGGAATAGTATCCAACACATTACTCAACACTGTAACTGGTAAATTATCGCCAAATATTTCAACAGTGTCGCCTTCTTTACAATCTATTCCTGTTACATCAATCATAGCTACATCCATACAAATATTGCCTACATAGTAAGCACGTTTACCATTTACAAGACAATAACAGTTGCGATTGCCTAATTTACGGTTCAACCCATCGGCATATCCTATAGGAATAGCAGCTATTACACTATCTTTTTCTATCTTACCACGACGAGAATACCCCACAGTATCGCCTGCTGGAACTTTCCGAAGTTGCAATATAGTTGTTTTTAATGTAGACACATTATTTATAATAGCATTGGTTCGTGGATTAATACCATAAAGTCCTAATCCTAATCGACACATATCCATTTGGTGTTCTGGGAAGTGTTCTATACCAGCAGAGTTGTCCATGTGTCGTATAATATGATGGTTGAAAGCTGTTTGCAATTTCTTGCTTCCCTCTTCGAATAGTGCGAACTGTTTATCTGAGAAAGAATCGAAGTCGTTACTGTCCGATCCCACGAAATGAGAAAATACCGAACGAGGTATTAAAGCATGTTGATGGTGCAGTCGGTTCACGAGTCTATCAATATCTGTACGAGGGTCGAAACCTAAACGATGCATACCCGTATCAAGTTTAATATGCACTGGATATCCCGTAATACCCTCTTTTTCGGCAGCTTTAATTAGTGCTTCCAACAAACGGAAGCTATAAACCTCTGGTTCAAGCTTGTTATCGAAAAGAGTTTTAAACGAGCTCATCTCAGGGTTCATTATCATTATGTTACTTGTAATGCCATTTCGGCGCAATGTAGCTCCTTCGTCAGCCACAGCCACAGCAAGATAATCTACACGATGTTCTTGTAAAGTCTTTGCTATCTCTACAGCTCCAGCTCCATAAGCATCGGCTTTTATCATACAAACAAGTTTTGTTTCGGGCTTTAAGAAGGAGCGATACCAGTTTAGATTACTTATTACAGCATTCAAATTCACCTCTAACACTGTCTCGTGTACTTTCTTTACTAACAGTTCGGTGAGTTTATCAAAGTCGAAAACTCGTGCACCTTTCAACAAAATAACTTCATTATGTAAAGTCTTAAACACATTGCTTTCTATGAAATCTGCTGTATTTTCAAAAAAAGAACTTATCTTTAAAACTACCAAAAGCCTGTTTTTGTCTATTAAGTGCTTTGCCTACGCCTATAAACTTCTTTATACCACGCTCTTTTACCATTGCTGCAACTTCTGCATAAAGCTGCTCTTCGGTTTCACCACTTTGGTAAATATCGCTCAATATAAGTGTCCGTTCACGATGTTTTTGGTCTGGACGACGATTCATAAAGTCGAGTGCGATATTGAGCGAGTTTATATCAGAGTTGTAAGAGTCGTTAATTAGCGTACAACCATGTTGCCCTTCCTTTACTTCAAGGCGCATTGCAACTGGTTCAAGCTTCACCATACGTTGCGCCAACACCTCTGGCTGTATGCCAAAATATAACGCAACTACCGCACAAGTAATACAATTGCTTATACTAGCATCATCTATGAATGGCAAAATAAAGTTTCCATGTGTGCTATGCTTCCATATATAATGTATGGTAGATGTGGTATTGCTCTTTTCTATACGTTCTACATAAAAAGCTGCAGTAGTATCGTATTCCGACCATGCTAGCAGTTCTCCATCGTAACAAGTTTCTGCAACACAGTTTGCTGCTATCTTATCGTCGATCCGATAAATTAAAGCTTGTGTACCTTTAAATAACAACAGCTTCTCGTTACACTTCTCTTTTAACGATGAAAAATTCTCCTGATGAGCTGTACCTATACTTGTAAGTACTCCCACAGTAGGCATAATTATATCGTGTAAAGCCTGCATTTCACCAACTTTGCTAATGCCCGCTTCTATTAAACCTATCTGCGAATTTTCGTTCAATAGCCAAAGCGATAACGGAACGCCTATCTGCGAATTATAACTCTTTGGCGAACGTGTTACGTTCATATCGTAAGAGAACAGTTGCGACAACCACTCTTTTTACCATTGTTTTACCATTCGACCCCGTAATACCTACAATAGGAATGTTAAAAAGCCTTACGATGAAAAGTTGCTAGTTGCTGAAATGCAGCAAGTGTATTGCTCACTTTCAGGAAGTTTGCATGCTTATAAAGGTCAGAAAAGTTATTGGGAACATTCTCAACTACAAAATTTCGCACGCCACGCCGATAGAGTTCGGGAATGTAATGATGACCATCGTTGCGATCGGTGTGTAGTGCGAAGAACAATGTTTCTTCGGGAAAACATAGCGAACGGCTATCTGTTAACAAAAAACTTATGCTTGCAGCAGTATCTCCATACCGTTCTGCGCTTACTACTTGTGTTATTTTTTCTATTGAATAGCTCATTATCGAAATATTAACAGAAAGCTTCCTGACTGCCATAAAATATACAATGTCGGTTGCTTTCTATAAGTTACAGAGTGCAAAGATACAGCAAAAACAAAGTTGCTGTATAGCTTTTGCTTTCTTTTTTACCTTTTTTTCCTTATCGTTTCTGCTTTACTGCACATTCGGGGCATACTCCTTTCAGCATAAAGTTTACACTGGAAAGTCTGTAACCAGCGGGCAGACTAACTTTGGGAATATCTACTTCGTGCAGACAAGTGGTGCGTTGACACTGCTCGCAATAAAAGTGAGCGTGCATATCGCTGTCAGTTTCATCGTCGTTGCTCATACAAAGTTCATAGCGAACAATATCGTTGCCATCTTCCATCTGGTGTACAACGTGGTGATTGCTAAACAATGTAAGTGTGCGGAATATACTCGATTTATCTATTGTTTGTAGTTTTGTTTCTAATTCCTTCATCGAAACAGGTCCATTATGTTTCGAAATAGCCTCTGCTATCAATATTCTGTTGGCAGTAGACTTAACATTGTGTCTGGCAAGATGTGCTAAAATTTGTTCGGTGTTCATTGGTCTTCTATTATTAATCCATTGTATTTTTGCGCCAATAGCTTTGCATGCGCTCTCATTTTTACCATAAAATTCTTATATTCGCTACTTTTTGGATTGAAAGGACGATGTGCAAATGCCTCTTTTACTGGTTTCCATTCGTGCAGAAACTCTTTAGCTGAAGGCGAAAAATACATATCAACAAGACGTTCCCATATATATTCCACAGCCTGCTCGTTGGGGTGTAGCATATCGGCTTTATAGAAACGATAGTCGCGAAGTTCATCGTTCACTATCTCGTAAGCTGGAAAATAGGCTACATTTTCATCAACATGCTCGCCTATTACATCGTGTACCGATAGAAGCAATGCAGCTTTAGAGAGCTGACTCTCGTGGTAACCATACTTTGCATATCGTATTGGACTGACTGTGAATATTATTTTAACATCGTGGTTGCGTTCTTGTAGCAGTTCTATTGCACGGTTTAGATAGTCTTTACAGGCTACTATGCTGAGTTCCTGCTCATTGAAAAGCCGTTGCGGACGTTTGTTACAGTTGTCTACAATCTCGCCCGTAGCTTTCTCAATATACACATGGTTTGTGCCTAAAGTGATAAAGACGGTATCGAAAGTCTCGGTTCTTCGTTCTATCGTATGCAGTATCGAAGCAGGGTTATACATTACGCCAAACGGATTTACAATGGTACGAAATTTCCAATCTATAAATTTCGCACCAATATTGCTTGCAAAACATGAGCCAACAAATAGCACACGCTCACAGGGCAATAGCTCGAAGCGTGGTCTTGGTACATTTACTATCGTTCTGAACTCCATATTTACAAAGGTACTGCTTTTTGTTCAGAAGAGCAAAAGCTTCATAAATGTTTTTCGTAAACTGCTATAGAAAAAATAAGCCGGATTAAAAAAGATAAGACTTTCAATAACTCAGACATAGTTTATAAACTTCTATGGTTTTCTGTTTTTATGTGCTTTAAGATAAAGTAGTATAGCTTTCATTTTGTAAAGATAATTTAAACACAAAACAACAAACCCATTTTTAGGTTGCAAAAACCATTGTTTTGCGTTCCAAAAGGGTGGTTTTTATTGAGTAAAACAGCCTATTTTGAAAGACGAAACAATAGTTTTTGCAAAACATTGATTATAAAACGGTTAGACAATACACACCACTATAAAAATATTTACACGCTTCATTATGTGCTTTATTAATAAGCTTACACGTTACAAACGCTGTACTACTATATGAAAACGTATTGATTGTACGTCGTAATAGCACTCAAAAGATTACCTTCTAAAATTAAGAAGAAGCTTATTTATTGTGTTAAAAATATAAAAGAACAACATTTATATCTTGTATTATATAAGCAAGCTTTCTACAAATGAGAATAATCTTAGGGTAAAAGGAAAAACAATAATAATATGTTATATCTTTTTACCCTATTACAGTTTAGGTATTCTATCTTCCTTGTAACACTAAACACTTTGATATATTAAGAATACCTAAAAAGCCTCACGATACTTATTTTCGTCCTTATCCTCAAGCATAGAAAGGTAGCTGTTGTAGCGGCTTTCAGCAATATAATGTTCCTCTACAGCTTTACGAACAGCACAACCAGGTTCGTGTGTATGGGTACAATTATTGAATCGGCACGACTTAGAATACTTGAAAATTTCTCTGAAATAGCTTGTAAGTTCTTCCTTATCAATGTCAAAAGTACCAAAACCTTTAATGCCCGGTGTGTCTATAATATAGCCTCCGTAGGGAAGTTCCAACATTTCGCTAAAGGTTGTAGTGTGCATTCCCGTATTATGCGAGTCTGAAATCTCTGCGGTACGCAAATGAACTCCAGGCAACAATGCATTGATAATGGTAGATTTGCCCACCCCACTATTGCCACTTAGCAGCGTAACCTTATCTTTTAGTAATGGGTGGAGCTGTTCTATACTCCTTTCTATGGGTGCATCGGCGGTAGCTTGCAGCGTTACACACTTGTAATCAAGACCTTCATATAAATGAATAGCAGCCTTTTGGTATCGTCGTTCATCTTCATCGAGCAAGTCGTATTTATTAAAAACCAAAACAACAGGAATGCGATAGGCTTCGGCACAAGCAAGAAAACGGTCGATAAACGTTGTTGAAGTTTCAGGATAGTTTACCGTAACCACGAGAAAAGCCTGGTCGAGGTTGGCTGCAATAATATGACTTTGCTTGGAAAGGTTAGGCGACTTACGTATAATATAGTTTTTCCTATCTTCAATCTCGGATATAAAGGCTGTTCCTTCCTGGTTGATAATAAGGTTTACATAGTCGCCCACCGCTACAGGATTGGTAGAACGAATGCCCTTTAGACGAAAATTACCTTTTATCTTACTCTCTATTACACGACCATCATCGGTTTTTACAGTGTACCAACTGCCTGTATTCTTTATTACTAAACCACGCATTACTATACAAAAAGCCCTTTACTCACCCAACAAAGGGTAAATAAAGGGAGATTTTTTATACGGTCATTATTTCTTTTTCTTTCTCAACAAGAAGCGTATCTATACGTTTTATGAACTTATCGTGTATCTTTTGCAAGTCGGCTTCTGCATCTTTCTCAAGGTCTTCAGATAGTCCATCTTTTATAGCCTTCTTCAATTTGTCTTTAATATCAGAACGAGCATTACGCACTTCTACCTTTGTGCGTTCTCCAATCTTGTTGCTTTGCTTTACAAGGTCGCGGCGACGCTCTTCTGTTGGTTGAGGAAGATTAAGGCGAATAACCTCTCCATTATTCTCGGGAGTAATGCCAACATCCGAGTCCATAATAGCTTTTTCTATTTCACGGATAGCTTTTTTATCCCAAGGTTTAATAGCAATTGTACGTGGGTCTGGCACTGTTACACTGGCAACTTGATTGAGTGGTACCATTGAACCGTATGAACTTACTCTTATTCCATCGAGAATTGCCACGTTAGCACGTCCTGCACGAATACGTTGCAACTGTTCGTCGAGATACATAGCAGCCATCTCCATACGTTCTTCAGCCTCGTTTAATGTTTCTTTAACGTCTATCATAAGTATGCGTATTAATTGTTTCTAAATACAAATTTAGGAATTTATTCGTAATTGCGCAAAGTTTATAGTTTTTTTCTATTGGTTTGTATAGATTTCTGCAGATAGAATACACATAGCCTGCTCCAAATATTGAGCATCAATCGCATCAAAAGCATTCAGGTTTGTACTATCAATATCGAGTACTCCTACGATTTCTCCCTCCTTATTATATATAGGAACAACAATTTCCGAACGAGAAAACGAACTACAAGCAATATGTCCAGGAAAATCTTCTACATTTGGAACTATAAGCGTTCGACGTTCTGCAAATGCAGTTCCACAGACACCTTTTCCCACTGGTATATTAAAACAAGCTGTGGTTCCTTGAAATGGTCCTAACTGTAACATATTCCCTTCATTTAAAAGGTAGAAACCCGTCCAGAAGAAAGTATCAAAAGTATGGTGAATAGCTGCTGCAACATTTGCTAAGACACCAACCTTATTGCTCGACTCTCCCTCTATGAGGGCTGCAATTTGCTTCAGCAATAGTTCGTATGTTTCTTTTTTACTCATTATTTTTTTTACCTGTTTATACGTTTATAACTGCCATTTCAGCTTCTACCATATTGGTAAGTTCTACAAATTGTGCAATAGTCAGCTGCTCGGGACGTTTTGTCATTACATCTTGTTCATAGAAGTTTTTATGTACCTTGTTGGGAATCATCTGGCGTAAGCTGACACGTAACATCTTGCGACGCTGATTAAATACCGTTTTTACTAGACGCTTAAAGAGAATTTCGTCGCAATTGAGCTTGCTAACATTGTTGCGTGTCATTCTAATAACGGCACTCTTTACTTTTGGAGGAGGGTTGAATACATCTTCATCTACGGTGAACAAATATTCAACATCGTACCACGCTTGGATTAATACAGATAGAATCCCGTACGTTTTATTACCAGGTTGTGCTGCAATACGCAAAGCTACCTCGCGTTGTATCATACCTGTACAGCACGGAATTAGATTCTTATAATCTAGCATCTTAAAGAAATTTGTGATGATATATCGTAAGGGTAATTGCCTGTAAGAACAAATTGTTTACCACTAAATATATCTTCCAAATTCATTTGTAAGAAATCTGCACCTACGATGTTATCGTGTAGTATTGGAAAAGCCTCGTTTAGGTATGCAACGCTCTCTTTATCTATTTCTACTGCCTTTACATCTCGATGCTTTTCTACGAGATATTGAGTAAGCACTCCCATACCTGGACCAATCTCTAAAATAGGTATATTGGGGCAAGTATCTACTGTATCCGCAATACGTTTCGCTACATTCAAGTCGGTTAAGAAATGTTGCCCGAGATTCTTTTTAGGCTTTACTGATTTCATAAATTATCTTTATTTGGCGACAAAGATAGAAAAAATATTCTATATTTAAAAGCATTTATGTATCTTTGCTTTCAGAATGGAAACGAAGAAATTGCTATATAATGCTATAAAGATAGTGCTACCCCTTATTTTGGGCGGTGGGATTCTTTATTGGATGTATAGAGACTTCGACTTTGCACAAATGCGCCAAGTAGTTCTAAACGAGATGAATTGGATGTGGATGTTGCTATCTATGCCTTTCGGAATATTAGCACAAACCTTTCGAGGTTGGCGTTGGAAACAGGTTTTGGAACCGTTAGGCGAACAAACACGCAACTCTGTTTGTGTCAATTCCATTTTCCTCTCGTATGCAGTTAGCCTCGTGATACCTCGAGTAGGCGAATTTGCACGCTGTGGAGTATTGAGTCGCTACGATAATGTAGCCTTTCCAAAAGCTTTAGGTACTGTTGTTACAGAACGGGCTGTAGATATCGTTATCGTTATATTAATGGCAGTGTTTGCAATTCTGACACAAATAAAAGTATTCACTAACTTTTTCTTCAAAACAGGCACGAATATTGACAATATCGTCCATAAGTTTTCAATGACGGGCTGGTTTGTTACAGGCATCTGCGCCATAGCTGTTATTATTCTCTTGTATATCATTCGGCGACATTTACCTTTATATAAAAAAGTGAAAGGAGCATTAACAGGGATTTGGCAAGGCATTACTTCTGTTCGAAACGTAAAGAATATGCCTTTGTTTGTGTTCTACAGCCTAGCTATATGGGGTTGCTACTTTCTACATTTTTTTACTTAACATTCTTTTGGTTTTTCGTCAAACTGCATTGTTAGGAGCTACTTGTGCACTGGTATGTTTCGTTGTTGGCTCAATAGCAGTGATAGTTCCGACACCAAATGGGGCTGGTCCATGGCACTTTGCTGTGAAGACAATGCTCATTATCTATGGCGTGGCAGATGTAAGTGCTCTCTATTTCGTACTAATAGTGCACACGTTACAAAACCCTATTAGTAATTTTTACTTGGTGTTTATGCTTGGATTGCTTTTGGCATTCACACATAAAAAAAGAATATAAAGATAGACATTATTCGTAAATAAATAAACAAGTATAAAATAAATAAATACTAACCCTTTAAAACAAACAAAACTATGAGTGAAATTAGAAATCTCAGTCCAGAACTTCTTTGGTGCAACTTTGATGATTTGACACAGATTCCACGTCCAACAGGACACATGGAAAGGGTACAAGCCTTCTTGCTCGATTTCGCAAAGAAAGTGGGAGTAGAAGCCTTTGTAGATCCTGCTGGCAATGTCTTGATGCGTAAACCTGCTACACCTGGATACGAGAATCGTAAAGGTGTTATCTTACAGGCGCACATGGATATGGTACCACAGAAGAGTCCAGAGAGTAACCATATCTTTGAAACAGACCCTATCGAAACTCACATTACAGATGGTTGGGTTTATGCTAATAATACAACACTTGGTGCTGACAATGGTGCTGGTGTTGCTGCAATTATGGGTATTATGGAAGATAAGACCTTAAAACACGGACCTATTGAAGGGCTCATTACAAGAGACGAAGAGACTGGAATGTTTGGTGCGAATGATCTTCCAGAAGACGAATTGCAAGGCGATATATTAATGAACTTAGACTCTGAGACATGGGGTAAGTTTGTTATCGGTTCTGCTGGTGGTGTTGATATAGACTCTGTATTAGAATATAAAGAGGTTGCCAACGACCAAGAGGTAGCTGTTAAGGTTACACTAAAAGGATTCCGTGGCGGACACTCTGGTCTCGAAATTCACGAAGGACGTGCTAATGCAAACAAGGAGATGGTGCGTTTTGTACGTGATGCAACTGCAGAACTCGGTGCACGCTTAGCAGCATGGCAAGGTGGCAATATGCGTAACGCTATTCCATTCAAGGCAGAAGTTGTACTTGCACTTGCTAAAGATAAAGTTGTTGCACTTAAAGAAATGGTAGAGGCACAACGACAATTACTCGAAAGCGAGTTCAAAACAATTGAAAGCAATATAGAATTCTTTGTTGAAGATGTTGAAAAACCTGCTGCTCTCGTTCCAGAAGAAATTCAAGACAACATTATTAATGCTATTTATGCAGTTCACAATGGTGTTTTGCGTATGATTCCTGCTTATCCAGACGTTGTTGAAACCTCTTCTAACCTTGCTATTATTACCATTGATGCAAATAAAGCTTATTTTAAAGTACTTGTTCGTTCTGCTCGCGAAGATATGAGAGAGTATCTAGCAACACAGATAAAGAGTTGTTTCGACCTGGCAGGCATGAAAACAGAACTTAGTGCAAGATATGGTGGTTGGGATCCAAATCCAAATAGCGAAATTCTGAACCTATTGGAGAAAGTATATAAAGAACAAACTGGTGAAGATGTAATTGTACAGGCTGATCATGCAGGGCTTGAATGTTCTATTATTCTTGGTAAGTACCCACATCTTGATGTTGTCAGTCTTGGACCAACCATTCGCAGCCCACATACAGCAACAGAACGATTTAAGATTGACACTGCACAGCCTTTCTGGGACTTATTAGTGAAAACTTTGGAAGAAATTCCAACCAAATAAACTATTCTCTTTAGCTTATAAAAGGCTTTTTCTTTTGTAGGCTAATAGGGATATGTTATTTTTTATAGTCAAATAAAACCGTTAATACAAAATAAAAACTTTATGTTTTGTTTGTATTAACGGATTTTTCTTGTTACTTTTGCAAACATAGAATCAATATTATTTTATAAATGGACGATTATCTTTCGAATGTTTTAAACAAATAGAGCGAGGATAGCATATTGTATCTGCTAATCCGCGCCTGAATTTAACTAATTGGAGATTAGCAGAATGAAGACATATTGGAACATTAATGGGAAACTAAACACAATTAAAGAATGGCAACCTAACTGTTGGATACAAGTTACTTGCCCCACAGAACAAGAACAACAAGAATTAGAAGAAACTTATAATATTCCAGATTATTTTATTTCAGACATTAGCGATACCGATGAACGTGCACGTTATGAATACGACGATGGTTGGATGTTGATTATTTTACGTATCCCATACGTAAAAGAAATTCGTTCGCGTACACCTTATACTACCGTCCCTTTAGGTATCATTCATAAACGCGATGTAACAATCACTGTCTGTAACTTCGAAACAAATATGATGCTCGACTTTGTTTCGTTCCAACAGAAACGTGGAGTAGGATTTACAGATTATGTAGATATGATTTTCCGATTGTTCCTTTGTTCTGCTGTTTGGTATCTGAAACGATTAAAACAAATTAGTAATTTAATTGATAAAGCAAAACACAATCTCGACCAAGAAGTGAACAACGAAAGTCTTATTGGTCTTAGTCGGCTCCAAGATTCGCTTACTTATTTTGTTACATCTATTCGTGGTAATGAGAATTTATTGGCTAAACTAAAATTCAAATTACAAGTCGATGAATTGGATGCAGACTTAATTGAAGACGTAAACATCGAAATGAGTCAGGCACGAGAGATAACAAGTATATATACAGATATTCTCGAATCGACTATGGACACTTATTCAAGTATCATTAATAATAATATGAATACGGTAATGCGTACTCTTACGTCGGTTTCTATTATAATGATGTTCCCTACACTCATATCGTCTCTTTTTGGAATGAATCTTGTTAATGGTATGGAAACATCAGAGTGGGGATTTGTTATAGCACTTATACTGTCTGTTATCGTCTCAGGAGTTACGTGGTGGATTTTACGACGCAAACGATTGATATAATCAAAATAGCAGACATTTTCTTATCTAGAGAAAGAGATTTCCTGAATTAAATAAAAAAACAAGTATAAATTTAGGTGGTTTAAAACTTTTTATCTAAGTTTGCACCTTATTAAATAGTGCGGTGTCTGTAGCCATTATAAAAGGTTGTTACACTGTATATATAATGAAAAAACTCGAATCATAAACTAATAGTGAAATGATGGACTCTCAAGAGAATACCCTTAATCAGGGATTAGAAGAAGTAAAACAGCCTGAAACGACTGTAGAACAAACCGTACAAAATGCCGAAGTAACATCAGACGATGATACAAACGGTAACAACGGAAGACAATAACCAACAATTAAGGGACGAGAATACCCTAGCTAAGAAGGTCTATTACTCTAAACAAGAAATTGTAAAACGAGCAAAGGAGATTGCTAATAGCGAAGATATTCCAGAGAAAGCAGAAGTAGATCATCTAAAAACATCGTTTTATAGGATACACACAGCTGAACGCGATGCACAACAAAAAGCTTATCTCGAAGCAGGTGGTGACCCAGAGAAATACCAAGTACTACCAGACGACGATGAAGAGGCATTCAGAGCTGAGATGACTATTATAAAAGAAAAACGTCAAAAAGCATTTCTGGAACAAGAAGAGCTTAAACAAGAAAATCTGAAAAAGAAAGAAGCCATTATTGAAAGAATAAAAACAATGGCTACTACTCCAGAAGAAGCAAATAAAGATTTTCAGGAGTTTAAAACGCTACAACAAGAATGGAAAAACATAAAACCTGTACCATCAGAAAAGGTTAATGAATTGTGGCGTAACTATCAGCTCTACGTTGAACAGTATTATGATTTATTAAATCTTAATCGTGAGGCACGTGAATACGATTTTAAAAAGAATCTTGAAAAGAAGACACAACTTTGTGAAGCTGCAGAGAAATTAGCAGACGAAAGCGATGTTGTTAGTGCTTTCCATCAACTTCAAGATTTACACCAAGAATACAGAGAAACAGGACCAGTAGAAAAAGAGCTTCGCGAACAAATATGGCAGCGCTTTAAAGCAGCTAGTACCGTAATAAATAAGCGACACCAACAACATTTTGAACAAATTCGTGCTGCAGAAGAAGAAAATTTAAGTAAGAAAACTGCTCTCTGCGAAAAAATAGAATCTATCGTTAAACAAGAACGAAAGAACATTAGCGATTGGGATAATCACTCAAAAGCTATTATTAGCTTACAGCAAGAATGGAGAAGTATAGGTTTTACACCTCAAAAAATGAATGCTAAAATCTTCGAACGCTTCCGTGCTGCATGTGATGACTTCTTCAAGAAAAAAGGAGATTTCTTCAAAGAACTAAAAGAAAAGTACGCTGATAATGCAAGACGTAAACAAGAGCTTGTAGAAAAAGCAGAGGCGTTGAAAGACTCTACTGATTGGAAAAAAACATCGGATAAACTCATTGCATTACAGAAGGAATGGAAAACAATAGGAATGGTACCCAAACGATTAGGCGATCAGCTTTGGGAAAACTTTCTTGCTGCTTGCAATCATTTCTTTGAAGCTCGTAACGCAAGTCATGCTGATGAACGAAACGAAGAACGTGAGAACCTAACAAAGAAAAATGAGATTATCAATAAACTAAAACAGCTTACAGAAAGCACTGTCGATAATTTGCAAGAAGAAATGCGTAAACTCATAGATGAATTTAACGCAATAGGACACGTACCTTTTAAAGAAAAAGATAAAATGTTTAAAGAGTATCATGACACTCTCGATAAACTCTATAAAACATTAAACATAAAGGCATCTAACCGACGTATGGACAACTTCCGTAACAATCTTAAAAAAGTTGCCCAACGCGGCGAGAATGCTATTGACAATGAACGAGGACGCCTTGTTCGTCGTTTCGAACAGTTAAAACAAGATATTAATACTTACGAAAACAATATTGGTTTCCTTAGTATTAGTAGTAAGAAAGGTAATAGCCTTATTGATGATATGAATCGTCGCGTACAAAAACTAAAAGATGAATTAGAAGAAACAAAACAAAAGATAAAGACTATTGATACTGAAAGGAAAGATTAAATCTTATTCGTTCTGAGATAATAAAAGAGGGTGTGTCAAAAATAGGCACACCTTTTTATTAATATATCATTTATAACTCAATAGAAAATAAATGATATAATTATAAGTAGTAACAACTACTTATACAGTAACCAAATAGTTACTGAACAACAATATACTGTTATATATATTACGATATTTATGTGGGGCTCATTACAATCATAGATAGATATGGTTTTAGGACTGACCCAGTTTTAGGACTGGCCCGTTATACCAGGATTTTTGCCTAAAAATAAAAAAACTAATACATTGAGGAACAATATATTAGTTAAATAATAATCTAAACTATTGTTGGGATACTCGGACTCGAACCAAGAATGACAGGACCAGAATCTGTTGTGTTACCATTACACCATATCCCACTATGTTTGCGTTTCCTTTTAGAATTGCGTGTGCAAAGTTACTACTTTTTTAATGAAATGCAAAATTATAAGAACTTTTTTTCGAAATCTTATTTTGAGAACTATAATATATGGACCTATTCAATACAACAAAGTGTCCACTACTAATAGTCCATCTAATTGTTTATCTATCATTTTAAAACATAAAATAAAATAGAATTATTTTGTTCTTCAATGCATTTACAGTATCTTTGCACCTTAATATAATAAAGAGTTTTAATGAATACAGAAAAAAAGTTAGTAGACACTATAATTGAAGGAATACAAGAAAAGAAAGGATATGGCATAGTTATTGCAGATTTATCGAAAATTGATGGTTCGATTTGTAAATACTTCGTGATATGCCAGGGTAATTCTCCACAACAAGTGGAAGCTATTGCAGGCTCAGTAAGCGATTACGTTCGAGAATGTTACGGAGAGAAACCTATCAATTGTACTGGACTCGGTACAAATCAATGGGTGGCAATAGACTACGCTGATGTGCTTGTTCATATCTTTATTCCTCAAACAAGAGCGTATTACGACCTTGAACATTTGTGGGAAGATGCAACATTAACACAAATAGCAGACTTGGACTAAGACTGTTGCCATAAGAAAATTAATTTTACATCTTTATTAAATGAATTAAATGGACAATCAGAATCCAAACAACAATCCGAAAATGCCTAAGTTCAATATGAACTGGCTTTATGTAATGGCACTTGTTTTTATTGTGCTATTCTTTTCGTCAAAAAGTTTAGATAGTATATTCTCTACAAGTGAAAGTGCAACAAGAGACTATACCACTTTTGTGAACTATATTAATAAGGGTTATGCCACACGTGTTGTCATAAACAAAAAGGAGAGCACACTACAAATGTATGTCCGTCCAAACCATATACGAGACATATTTAAGAGAGGTGTAGATCAAGTTGGAGAATCGCCATACATCACAGTGGAGATAGGTTCTATTGATAATCTTGAAGTCTTTTTAAATACAGCACTTAAACAAAAAAAGATTTCTGGATATAGCTATGAGAATAAAGACGAACATGGTTTTCACAGATATTCTTATAGGTTTATTTCCTTGGATTTGCATCATAGGTTTCTGGCTCTTCATAATGCGCAGAATGAATGGTGGCGCCGGTGGTGGTAATGGCGTATTTAGTGTTGGGAAAATCAAAGGCTAAAATATACGAGAAAGGTGGCGAAATAGGTGTTACCTTTAAAGATGTTGCAGGACAAGAAGGTGCAAAACAAGAAGTACAAGAGATTGTAGACTTTTTAAAGAATCCACAGAAAATATACAGAGTTAGGTGGTAAGATACCTAAAGGAGCATTGCTTGTTGGTCCTCCGGGAACAGGAAAAACATTGTTGGCGAAAGCTGTTGCTGGCGAAGCTGGAGCACCATTCTTCTCTATGAGCGGTTCCGACTTTGTTGAAATGTTCGTTGGTGTTGGTGCAAGTCGTGTTCGCGATGCATTCCGACAAGCTAAAGAGAAAGCACCGTCTATTATATTTATTGACGAAATTGATGCTGTTGGGCGTGCTCGTTCTAAGAATCCATCTATGGGTGGCAACGACGAACGTGAGAATACATTGAACGCATTGCTTACAGAAATGGACGGATTTGGAACCAACAGCGGAGTTATTGTATTAGCAGCTACAAACCGTGTAGATATGCTCGACAAAGCTTTACTTCGTGCAGGACGTTTCGACCGACAGATTCATGTAGATTTACCTGATTTACCAGAGCGCAAGGCTATTTTCCAAGTGCATTTACGCCCATTGAAATTGGAGAAAAATCTTGATATAGACCTTCTCGCACGACAGACTCCAGGTTTCTCTGGTGCTGATATAGCAAATGTTTGTAACGAAGCTGCACTTATTGCGGCTCGACACAACAAAGAAGCCGTGGGTAGACAGGATTTCTTAGATGCCGTAGATCGTATCATTGGGGGATTAGAGAAGAAAACAAAGATACTCACAGCTGCCGAAAAGCGTTCTATAGCACTTCACGAGGCTGGACATGCTACCATAAGCTGGTTCTGCGAATTTGCCAATCCTCTTGTTAAAGTAAGCATAGTTCCACGTGGACAGGCGCTTGGTGCTGCATGGTATCTGCCAGAAGAACGCCCTATTACAACTAAAGAACAGATGCTCGACGAAATGTGTGCATTGCTTGGTGGACGTGCTGCGGAAGAACTCTTCACAGGACATATTTCTACTGGAGCTATAAACGATTTGGAACGAGCAACGAAAAGCGCATTCGGAATGATTGCCTATGCTGGTATGGGCGACAAGCTACCTAATATTTGCTACTATAACAACGATGCAAGTTTCCAAAAGCCTTATTCTGAAACAACAGGTAAAATTATTGATGAAGAGGTTCTAAAAACTGTAAACGAACAATATGAGCGCGCAAAGGCTATATTAGAGGAACATAGTGAGGGACATGCTAAATTGGCACAACTCCTTATAGAACGTGAAGTTATTATGGCAGAAGATGTTGAAGAAATATTTGGTAAACGCCCCTGGATTAGTCGTACGGTAGAATTGATGGATGCAGAAGAGAATGCAAAACTATCGCTCGATTCTATGCCTGAATGTGTTAAGCAAGCACAAGCAGAGCACGAAGCTTCTATGAAACAAGCTGATACTGACGATACGGCAGATACTACAACTACAGATACTGACGATAAGACAAATAACAAGTCAGACAATAAGACGAAAGAATAAAGAGGAGAGGTTATGACTGATAAACAGAAAAATCTTATTACACGTGCCATTACAGGAGTACTTTTCGTGTGTGTTATGGTTGCAGGGTTTATGGCACCGCACTATATGATTGTGCTCTTTGCCGTAATTACTGGAATGACTTTGTGGGAATATACAGGACTTGTATCGCAGATAGAAGGTGTAAACGTTAATCGTTTCATTTCTGTTGTGGCTGGTGTCTATTTCTTCATTGCAATGGCTGGACTAAGACTAGGATACGTTAAAGACTTTAGTGTGTTTGTGCCTTACATTCTTACCATAATTTATCTCATCATAGCCGAACTTTATTTAAAGAACGAGAATCCTATTAACAACTGGGCATATACTATGTTAGGGCAGATGTACATAGCATTGCCTTTCTCGCTAATAAATGTATTAGCGTTTCAGCACGATGCGAATGGCAACATAATGGCAGATATGCTTTTACCATTAAGTATATTTGTATTCTTATGGACAAACGACACTGGTGCCTATTGCACAGGCTCTCTCTTTGGAAAGCATAAGCTCTTTCCGCGCATAAGTCCGGCAAAGAGCTGGGAAGGTAGCATTGGTGGTGGCATTTTTGTTATTGCTATTGCTATATTAATAGGTTATCTTACCGAAAATCCTACGGCACCTAATATGCTAACCATTCCACAGTGGATTGGGCTCGGCATTGTGGTGGCTATCTTTGGCACGTGGGGCGACCTCGTAGAAAGTTTGTTTAAACGCACGCTTGGCATAAAAGACAGTGGCAATATTCTTCCAGGTCATGGAGGAATGCTCGACCGTTTCGACTCGTCGCTCATTGCCATTCCTGCAGCCGTTATCTATCTTTACGTGCTCACACTAATATAAAATATATTTACAGACACACGTATTTAAAAAGGAGCAAAGTAGCCCATAAAGAGTTACTTTGCTCCTTTTCTCATTTCTACTATATAAAGGTTATACTGGCTCAACAGTATATAGGCGAGAACAGTATAAGCAACACCTACTAGTTACAATAAACTAAATGGAACTTTACTGATGTTTATGTTGCTTTCGTTTCAGATATCTGTAACAATCGGCTTAGATATCTGTAACGTTCGTCGCAGATATCTATCAATTGCGTTTTTAGATATCTGTTATTCACAAATAAGATTTTATAACTATAATCGGCTCTAGTATTCAAAAAAGTTTAAATAAAATAATATTAATTCGAAATAAATCTATACTTTTGCAATACATCAAATGAAAGCATATACTAAAAAGCATATATTTAAGAATAAATCGTTATTATAATTTTTGACAAACATTAAACTTATGAGAAAACTCATTGCAATGTCGTTTATGACACTAATTTGCCATTGCATAATGGCACAAACACCATCTTATGTCCAATTAAACAATAGTTCGTTGAACAAAGCTAAAATTGTTCGTAACAATAAAGCAGTGGTAAAGAAAACTTTGCCCATTAAAAGCGAAGATATTATAAAGGATAAACCTGATGGAGAAGATATAGACAAGCTGCAACGTGCATCTATTTGTGCGGTTCCAGAAAATGGCGGAGCTAATTTCTCCCAACAAAGTTGCGGTTTAGCCAACTATGTTATGGGCAGCGATAAAAACATTTACATATTCAACGCACTTGGAAAATGCTACACTTTCTCGTACACAAAGTTGGAGCCAAACGGCGAAAACAAATATGTGTTACATACTCCACAAGCCATTGACACTGGATACGACGACAACAGCGAGAAGATTAAGCTTTATGCTACTCGACTGGTGCTCGCAAAAGATGGTGAAGACTGGGTGTATGTGCCTGAATACGACAACAACAAGAACTTTAAAGGAGATGTAAACTTTACGTTCAACAACGGAGTACTGACGCAAGAAAACGAAGGAACAAACATTGAAACAGACTTGCCAAATGTTATCATCGGACTTACCGATAACGATGGAAAGTGGTATGGATTTGCATCTTCGAACATTGTTATAAAACCATTTGAAGAGGAGCAAACTGAACTTCCAGAAGATGCAGAGCCACAAAACTTCACTATGACTTACACTGATGTGCAAGGCAACACTAAAGAAGAAAACATAAAAATGGCAATAACAGAGAACGAAGCTTACATTCAATGCCCATACACATTCGGCAAAGACGAAGAAGATGCACTATGGATTAAAGGCGATATTAAAGGAAACACTGCAGTGTTTAAAACACAATACATAGGAATTGCCGAAGACGAACACGCCTACGCTTTTCTGCTTCCAGCAAAATGCTCGTTCAGAACCGACGACGAAGGTAAAAAACACATGCAAGCTACAAAAGCCGATGAAATTGTATTCAACTATGACAAAAACACCAAACAACTAACAAGCAAACCTAACAGCCTAATGCTAATAAACGAAGGGGGAGAAGACATTGTTGCATGGGCTGCATACGGAGAACCTACCATAAAAGCATACGACATGACTTTGCGTAAGCCTGCAGCACCTACCATACAAGAGGTTTCGCCCTACGACGAGTCTGACGGAATGAGTGTGAAGTTCACCATAGAAACCAAAGACGTTAATGGAAAATACATTATGCCCGACTATCTATATTATAATGTATACTTCGATACCGACACTAAACCTATGACTTTTACCGAAGATATCTATTCGGGCTTAGACGAAGATATGACAGACATTCCATACCTATTCGAAGACAAAGAGTTCTTCTACGTTCAAGGCAACACACACCTATTCTACGCAAAGGTTGAAAACTATGACAGAGTGGGCGTTCAAGTGCTACACAAGATTGACAACAACGTTAGTCGCTCCGAAATAGTATGGGCAAAAAATCCAACAACAAAGATATTCGGCGTAGAAAATAACCCACAAATAGAAAACATTACCTATACCGACCTATTGGGACGCAAAATAAATAAAAGCACAAAAGGCGTCAGCCTGAAAACAATAACTTACAGCAATGGAAAGAAAGAAACTAAGAAAGTAGTAAAATAATAGAACTACATAATAAGAATAACAAAACAAAAGGCAGCTAAACAAGCCAATATACACAACAATTCATATAAGCAGATGCTCGAAAAACCGAGTGTCTGCTTATCTTTTTATACCACCACCCATTCCACATATCCATTGATTTCCAGAAAAATACATCTACACAAAACCAAATATATACACTAACAAAGCAAGAAAACATACCAAAGAAAGCGCAAAAAGCTTATAAGCTATTAATAAAAAGCTTATAAGTTATTCACAAAAAGCTTATAAGCTATCTACAGAAAGCTTATAAGCTATTAAAAAAAGCTTATAAGCTTTTTATAGAAAACTTATAAACAATTTACTAAAAGCTAATAAGCTTTCAGCCTCATCACACGCATCTTTTCGTAGAAACACAATACATAAAAAATCCTAAATATTAGGTATTGCACAAACAAACCAATGATACTACCTTTGCAGCGTAAAGCTTACATCAATGAAAAGCTATACGAAAAACATAAAGGTTCTCAATACTTTAGAACAAACAAAACAACAATTAAGAAAACAAGAAAATGAAACAACTGCACCTGAAAACCAAGCATATACTAAAAACAATTATGCTTGTAACACTCACACTGCTACCAATAACAGCAAACGCAAACGGAGAGCTAAAAACAAATGCAAACATAGCAGGACACATAACCAGTAAAGCCACAGGCGAGCCAATACCACATGTAGCAGTACAAGTGGAAGGAACTATGATTGTAAGTGTTACCAATGCAGAAGGCTACTACCATTTAGAAGACCTTCCGCTGGGCAAACAAACAATAGAAGCCCGAGCCACCGGATACCACGCCGAAAAGCAAACCATAGAAGTGGAAAAGAACACAAAACAAACCATAAACTTTGTGCTAACAACCGACGAAATAGCTTTAGACGAAGTAGTAGTGTCGTCAAACCGAAGCATATCGCTAAGGCGCAACGCACCAACATTGGTAAACGTAATAGACACACGAACATTCAACATTACCAATTCAACATGTCTGGCACAAGGACTAAACTTTCAACCAGGCGTTCGCACAGAAGACAATTGCGCCAACTGTGGCTTCTCGCAAGTACGCATTAACGGGTTAGACGGACACTATTCACAAATACTCATCGATTCACGCCCCGTATTCTCAGCCCTGCAAGGAGTATACGGATTAGAACAAATACCAGCCAACATGATAGAACGAGTAGAAGTGGTACGAGGAGGAGGCTCAGCACTATACGGCTCATCGGCAATAGGCGGAACCATCAACATCATTACAAAAGAACCATTAAGCAATTACGCCGAATTAACACATACCTTTACAGCCTACGAAGGAGGAAAAACATTCGAAAACAACACCACAGTGAACACGTCCATAGTGTCAAACAACAACAAAGCAGGATTCTCTGTATACGGACAAAGTCGCAACCGTGGAGGTTACGACAGAGACCAAGACGGATACACCGACCTTCCAAAACTAATAAACAAAACCATTGGAATGGGCGCCTTCCTACGCCTGAACAACTATTCTAAACTGAAACTGCAATACCACGCACTAAACGAATATCGCCGTGGCGGTAACAACTTAGACCTACCTGTACACGAATCCAACATAGCCGAAAGCTCGACCACGATATAAACGGAGGCTCACTCAGCTACGACCTCTTTACACCCAACGGACTAAATCACCTCACAGCATACACCTCTTTCCAACTCGTATCGCGCAACAGCTACTATGGAGGCACAGGCGATGGCTCAGACGAAAGCAAAGCAGAAGCCTTAAAAGCATACAGCAAAACACACGATACAAACTTAATGGGAGGAATACAATTTGTGCACAACTTCGGGCAACTCTTCTTTATGCCAGCACAACTCACCCTTGGCACCGAATACACTTACGACGCACTAAACGACCACTCACTCGGCTACAACACCATAACCAAACAAACCGTACGAACCAGCAGCATGCTATTTCAAAACGAATGGAAAAACGAACATTGGGGCATACTCTTAGGCGGTCGTTTCGACAAACACAATCTCATAAACCACCTCATCTTCAGTCCACGAGCAAACCTACGCTTCAATGCAACACAAAACATTCATTTACGCTTAACCTATGCAGGCGGATTTCGTGCACCACAAACATTCGACGAAGATTTGCACACAAGTATGGCAGGCGGAGAACGCATAAAAACCTATTTAGCAAAGAATCTTAAAGAAGAACGCTCTAACAGCTTAAGCCTCTCAGCCGATATGTACTATAACTTTGGCAATGTGCAAACCAACATCTTAATAGAAACCTTCTATACACACCTAAACAACGTATTTGCTCAACGAGTTTTAAACGACCACGACGAAAACGGCATTCGCATTCTCGAACGCTTCAATGCCAATCAAGCCACCGTCTGGGGTATGAATATAGAAGGAAAAGCCGTATACTCAAAATGGATATCTATGCAAAGCGGACTCACCGTACAACGTAGCCAATACAAAGAAGCCGTAGAATGGGACGAAGACGCACCAGCCGAAAAGAAATTCTTGCGTACACCAAACATATATGGTTACTTCACGGTGCAGTCGTCGCCCACTAAGCATCTGTCCATAGCACTCTCTGGCAACTACAATGGAAGTATGCTCGTAGGGCACGCAGCAGGCTCAGGAGTAGAAAAGCCAATAGCTGTGCACACACCATCATTCTTCACACTAAGTTTGAAGCAAGCTACAATCTCGATATTTACAAACAAGTAAAAGCACAACTCAATGCAGGCATTCAGAATATAGGCAACACTTACCAACGCGATTTAGACAAAGGGTGGAACCGCGATGCCTCCTATATCTATGGACCATCGCTCCCACGTTGCTTCTACATCGGAATAAAACTAATGTATTAAGCACACAGCTCTATCAACACATTTTCACTTTTATTGGCTATCGCTTGCTGTTTTCAAAAAAAAGATTTACATTTGCAAGCGATAGTCTAGCTATTAACAACCTTCTAACCAACGATACAATAAAACTATCAGCGGTATAATACCTAAAGACTCTCAAACTGTCTGCCCTACTCTATTAGAGCAGTTTAAACCCAGATAATACAGTTCATCTAATTATAAAACATTAAAACAAAAGATTATGAAAAAAAGAACATTACTTTCTTTTATGCTCGTCATTATGGCGACAATGTGGACAACTGCAATTCAAGCTCAAGAGTATTACGACCTTACAATTGCACTTGTACAAGTAACATCACGCAATTGCAACGACCTGTCGTTTATTACAGGTGTGAGCGGAACTGTAAAGTACGACAATGCTACGAAGACGCTCACGCTGAAGAATGCATCTATCAAGGTAGATAAATACAAGAATGCCATCTCGTCTAAAATAGATGGTCTGACAATAAAGGTTATAGGCGACAACTATCTATGTTCAGAGAACAACTCGACTATTCTGTACGAGGGTGCTGTTACCATCACAGGCGGCGGTTCTTTGGAAGCTGAAAGCCAAAAAAACTGTGCTATTTACGCCAACAAAAGTAATTTAACCATAGACGATTGCAATGTAAAGGTAAAAAGCTCGGAATATGGTATTGCTGGATATAACGGAACAACCGAAAAACTTGTTATTAAGAATGCTAATGTAACTGCAGAAGGAACAGATAAAGGCTCTATCTGCGACTTTGCTTCTCTCTCGCTAATTGGTTGTAAAATTTCAGAACCTTCAGGAGCAGCGTTCGATGAAGATATGCACTGCATTGCATTAGACGGAGAAAAAGTTACCGACAAAGTTGTTATTGTTAAAGATGCAACAGCCATCGAAACTCCTGTTGCTCACACCAACAATACACAGCAAGGCATCTACACACTTAGCGGTGTGCGCCTTTCTAACAACCTAAACAAATTGCCAAAAGGCATATACATTGTAAACGGTAAGAAAGTGGTTAAACAGTAAAAGCAACTTAACTCCGCATCTTTCTACAGTGCGGAGTAATACTCTTTCTATTATCCTATACTTACCTAACAATACACTTCGCTCATATAAGGGTTAAAGCCAACAGAATAATTCATTTTATTATTCACAATTAAAACAAAAGAATTATGAAGAAAAAAGCATTACTCACATTCGTTTTCGCTATAGTAGCGACAATGTGGACAGGTATGGCACAGGCGCAGACAGAAGATTATGAATTAATAATTGCCGGTGCACAAGTTACCTCTGACAACTGCAACGACCTTTCTGTTATTGATGGTGTGAAAGGAAATGCTAAGTATGACCCTGCTACCAAAACTCTTACACTCGACAATGTAACTATCCATAATACGGCAGAGACTATTTATGGAGTAGGCATCTATAATCTCGGTGAGAAATTGACAATTCATCTCATTGGTAACAACTCCGTTACTGCAGAGAAGAGTGTAGGATTATGGAATGGTAAGGACAATAGTATTATTTACGGGTAACGGTAGCCTTATAATAAATGCGTCAACTACAGCAAGTAATAAAGACTATCAGAAAGGCATCTTTAATCGAGGTTCTATCACCGTGAATAATTGTACATTGGAAGTTAGTGCAGGAGAATACGGACTGTGTGATGGCTATTGGATATTTAACCATTGCAATGTACGTGTCAAAGGCGAAGGTATGAGCGATGATCAATATGCTGGTAGTATCAGTTGGGTATGGGATAATAAGCCTGAGTTCAGAGATTGTGATGTTACTGGACCTGCAGGTGCATATTGGAAAGAGTTTCAAGATGGTGAATATACTTACTACACATTATTTGGAAAAGACAATAAGGTCGTAACAGATTGGGTAACTATCGCGCCAGATCCAGCTTCCATCAATACGCCAATTGTGAATACGACCAATCAAAATCCCTATACACTTAGTGGAGTTCGTGTATCTGACAACTTAAATAAATTGCCAAAAGGCATATACATTATTAACAATAAGAAGGTAGTAAAACAATAAAAGCAATATTTTTTTGCATGGATACACGCTGCGGTGGTCTTTGCTTTCCTATATCTTTCTTGCTATTTGCACATAATTTACGTATATTTGCACGCAAAATAAAACAAAATAAACAAAGCAGAACTTTATGGCAATAAGTATCAGACTACAACAAAGCAAGTTTAAAGAGGCAAATCGAGTGGTAAATGGCATGCACGAGTAGTAAGCAACGGAGAAACATCAACAGCCGATCTTGCTGCTGCTATCCAGTCAAACACATCGTTTACACGTGGCGAAGTTACAGGTATTATTATGGCTTTAGTAGACGAAATTAGCTACAATCTAAGTCTTGGTAATACTGTTGTGCTCGATGGATTAGGTCGATTCCATCTAACTGTAGAAAGCGACCCAGTAGAAAACAAAGAAGACTTCGACATTAAAAAGAATGTGAAAGGAGTGAAGTGTAAATTTTTACCAGCAAGCCGTCGCGACCCTAAAACTCGCAAAAGCACACAAGACTTTGCGTCGGGCGTACAAGTTGTGTGGGCTGACCCTGAAGACGAAGAAGAATAATATTCCTCTTCCGTAAAGAAAAAGTTGCAAGAATAAACTTAAAAGAAACTATCGCCACACAAGTGGCAAAAAACAAAAAAACAACTATGAGGAAAACCTTACCCATTATAGCATTCCTGCTATCAGTAGCCTTGCAGGTATGCGCACAACAAAAGAATTATGACTTTCAAGAAGGCAAACTCTTTTATAAAATAACAGATGCAACAAAGCTATATGTACAAGTTACTACAGAACTCGATGAGCTTTTAGAGGCAACAGGAACATTGTATAATAGTCCTATAAAAGGCGATGTCGCAATTCCAGATAACGTAAACTATCAAGGTAAACAATATACTGTAACTGGTATCGGCGACAATGCTTTTGGAGGTTGCACACAGGTTACATCGGTATCTATGCCTGCCAGCATAACCAGTTTAGGCGAACAAGTATTCTTATCGTGCACAGGACTAAAACGCATCACAGTAGATTCAAACAACACCGTATTGAAAGATGTAGATGGAGTTCTCTTCGATAAAAGTGGAAACAAACTAATTGCGTATCCAAATATGAGGGCTACCAACTACGATATTCCAGAAGGAACAGTAGAACTCGGTGCTGCATCGTTCTTTATGTGCAACGAAATTAAAAACATCAACTTCCCTCCTACACTGAAGAAAATTGGTATGCTTGCCTTTGGTATTTGCTCAAAAATGAACGAAGTAACCATACCAGAAAATGTTACCGACCTTGGCGACTTCGCTTTTTATAATTGTACGGGATTAGAGAAAGCCATCATTAAAGCCAATATCTCCGAACTTAAACGCTATATGTTCAGCAGATGCACTGCCCTAAAAGAGGTTTCGCTACCTTCAACCATAGAGTTTATTCGCACTTGGGCATTCGGTAGTTGCGCAGCAATGAAGAACATAAAACTACCTGATAACTTAAAAGGTATAGAAGCCGAAGCTTTTAATGGTTGCGAAACATTAAGCGAAATCACTCTTCCAGCCAGTCTGGAACAGATAGGAATGTACACTTTCGATGGCTGTAAACAACTAAAATGTATTACTTGTCTTCGCGACACTCCATTAAAGGGAGCTGCTATGGGCGCTGGAGTATTTGAGAATGTAGACAAAATTGCATGCGAACTAAAAGTGCCTAAAGGTCATAGAAATGAATATGCTGAGGCAGAACAATGGGGAGATTTCACCAGAATATCAGAGCACGACCTTTCTGGTATCAGCACAATAATTAGTCAAGACAGCAACACACAGACAACTATCTTTACCATTAACGGACAACGCTTGCCAAACAATACACAACCTTCACACGGAATCTATATTATAAACGGCAAGAAAGTATGTGTTAAGTAAGTTATTTCATACACATAACACACACTGGTGTTTTGTTTAGTTCAACTATAGTGGTTGTTTTGAAGTTCAGAACAACCACTATTTGCTTATACAAACACCATAATCTTATCACCTTGTGTAAAACATTTGTTTGGCAAATAGCCTGAAAATAAGTACTTTTGCACAATAAAAGCAACTGTAGCAATATGAATATACCATCTAACCAAAGCGAAGAAGGAAAGAAAAGAATTGAGGAATTAGATTTTCTCAAGGCTCTGTTCATTCTCCTAATGATAACTTTTCATCTTGCCTATATCGGCGATGGTTATCCTTATCTTAAAATGTTCGTCTACACATTCCACATGCCTGGTTTTCTTATTATATCGGGCTATCTGTCGAAAGTAGGTAAGCCTATAAAAAGTTATTGCCAAACAGTATTGTGGCTTGCCGTGCCCTACATTATTATGGAGATGGGATATGTAGCTATGGCATCGCTGTTGCCAATAAAAGACCATATACCAACGCTATCAATAGAGGTAATGCTCAACAAGCTATGCCTACATCCGTTAGGTCCATATTGGTATCTTCACACTCTGATAATCTGTGGAACGCTTTACTTTTCTGTCTTTCGATGGGCAAAAGCCACCACCTTTTCACGCCTTATAATCTTAGGAATAGCTTATTATGTCCTTTCTCTATCAGGAATTATCTCGTTTACATGTGCAATGTATTTCCTTGTTGGTGTTCTTGTTCGTCAAAGTCCACTTTCCTTTCTTACCATATTCCGCAGGTCGTGGTGGTCGCTTGTAGTCTTGGCAATTCTTTATTTCTATCCTTCGGCATTCAATAGAGCCACAGTAGGAGGTACAATGATTGTCTATTTCGTGTTTTCTTTCTTGCTAACTGTGTTTCCATACGTCCCAATTAAATCGAAAGAAATACTGTTATTTTTTTAGGGCGCAACTCTTTGGTTCTATACATCTTCTCGCCCATATTCACATTATGCTGCAAAAGTGTTTATACCCTATTTATCTTTCGATTCAACACGCTTGTTGTTTCTTTTGCATCTCGTTGCCCATCTGTATAATCGGTAGTCTTGGCATCTGCAAAGTCTTAGACCTGTTGCATCTTTCACCATTCCTATTCGGACGAAAAACATGCCCCTAACCAGTTTCAACAGTAGCAAAGAACAAGTATATAGTAAGTAACAAGAACAAAAATACAGCATGATACTTATGCGCTTTAATTCAAGAGAACGCAATTTGGAAATTAGCAAAAAGAAATGGAAACAAAAGATAAGATATACGGTACTATTTTCGGACAAGCCATTGGCGATGCACTCGGTTTGGGCACTGAATTTATGTCGAAGACAGAAGTAAGGGAGAAGTATCCTGATGGACTGAAAGAATACAGCCAAATCATCAGAGACTACCATAGAGCAAAGTTTCAGCCAGGCAGTTGGAGTGACGATACGGATATGATGCTGTGCATTGCCAATGCTATTATCGAGGATAAGGGCATAAATCTGCACACCATTGCAAGGAATTTCAAACAGTGGGTCTATGCTCCCGAAACACGTGGTGTAGGACAAACCACCCTTAAAGTGCTGTCGATAGCCGAATATGTGGAGAAACCACACCAAGTGGCAGAACTGATTTGGCGAATGACACGAACAAAAAATGCAGCCAACGGTTCTGTAATGCGCACTGCAATAATAGGATTAAAGAAGGAGAATGTGGCACAAACAGCAGAAGATGTCTGTAAACTTACCCATTTCGACCCGCGCTGTGTGGGTTCTTGCGTTATTGTTTCTGAAATTATAAACCACTTAATATGGCACGACGAACAGCTTTCCTACTCACAGATAATGACAATCGGAAACAAATACGATAAAAGCATCGCAGAATATATCGACAAGGCATACTATAATGGCATTGAGAGTCTGGAACTTGACGAGCCTTCGAGCATAGGATACACACTAAAGGCTCTGGGTTCAGCATTATGGTGCCTGTTCCATGCAAACGACTTTGAAGAGGGTTTGCTCAGAGTAGTTAATGAGGGTGGCGATGCCGACACCAACGCTGCTGTGGCTTGTGCTATGCTCGGAGCAAAGTTTGGCTATACTTCCATTCCACAGAAATATACTGATGGATTGACAAGAAAGTGATTTGATGCGCATTATCAACTATTTAATGCAAATTGATATCTAAGGAACAACACCTTCATTTCTGCATCGTATTAACATACGATAATTTCAGTGTATATTTCCGTTTGTGAGAAATAATAATTATATTTGCAATACTATTACATCAGTGTTGATTACACTTAAGAACCTATACAGAAGGCAGTGAAAGGGAGTCGGCTGCCTTACCTTAACAAAATAGTTACTCCCCTATTTAATAACTATAATCTATTGGAAATATGGGAAAAAAGCATTTACATGTAATCGGTTTCTTGCTTGCGGCATTATTCCTGTCTATATCTGCCAAGGCTCAAACACTGGAAAATACGTACAAGAGGCTACGATTGAACCAACAAAAAGCACCTGCTGGAAATTTACCTTCGGAACTGAAAGGGTTGGAGTTTGACGATTTCTATGGAGCAAACTATTTCCCACAGAAGGTGGGAGAACCCTACGCACCTATCTTTTATGTGTTCTATATGGACAATCAGTCGAACACTACCATTAATACGGTGGAATTTGAATATTGGTTCGACAACGACCGAACAAATGTCAAGTACAAGACACGCAACGATATTCAGCTCGCTCCGGGACAATCGATGGAAGATGGTGTGGGCTTTATTTCGTTCGAAGCTCCGAACGACACACGCCCACACATCATTACCATAAAGCCTTACAAGGTAAATGGTATGGAAGTAGATATGGGTGTGCGTGTTAAACCTTTCCGTCAATACTTTGTTGAAGGTACCTACCGTATGCCGACACACTATGTAGAGGTTTTTGCAGACCCTACCGACAAAAAGGCATACGACCTTTATCGTGGACTTGCAACAAGCATCGTAACCCTGCAACACAAAACAAAGAAGAAGAACCGCTACGAGCTGGTAACGTTCGTGAGCCAAGCTGGCGAAGCAACATTCAAGGCAAGCCAACAGGAAAACGAATTGGCAAAGATGTATAAGATTGGAGAAATGCCAAGAATGATGGTGAACAGAAACTTGATGACACCATACGGAACACTGAATAACCACACACAGCTGGAAGACCTCAGCACCTATTCGCCCGCAATGAAGATTAGTTCAAAAGTTACTGACGTTTACGAATACTTGCTACAACGTGGTTTCTACGGTCCTGCCTTTGCGCAAATGACCCCTTCTGTAACAAGGAACAGCGATGGAAAGTTTGTTTGCAACATCACCGGTCAGGTATCCGAGCAACAGGAAACAAAGGGTTTGCGTATAAATGTATATCTCGTAGAGAACAACTTTATCCCTGAAACCGATGAAGACGGCTACGTGGAAATCCCCGACGGCACCGTATATAATAAGTTCGTAAAGATGATTAGTCCAGTGGAAGGCTACGAACTCAAGGTAAACAACGACCGAACATACACGTTTGCTACCGAACCGTTTGCCATCGAAAACTTCGAAGCTGACAAGTATCGCCTCGTTGCTTCCATCATAGACCCTTGCACCGAACAGCCTTACTTGGCTTCTGTACTTCAGTCTTGTGGCATAAACGTTACCAACGAGCAACCTGCCGAGGTTACTATGACTACCGCACAAGCATCTGGCGAAATCAGTTTTGCCCTCGCTGCGAAAGAAGCTAACACGCCTATTACTATCGACTGGGGCGATGGCGTAGAGGTGAACTACACACTTGGCACTGATTTCAGTGAGATAAAGTCGGACGTAAAGGGTACAAACCTAAAGATAAAGGGCAACATTACGAAGTTGAACTGTATGGCAAACAAGCTGAAAGTGTTAGATGTATCGAACTGTCCAAAGCTGGAAGTACTGCAAGCTGCTTACAATTACTTGTCGGAACTCGATTTAACCCACAGCACCGAACTGCAAAATCTTGAAATCTTCGGCAGCAACAGTATTTCGGAGCTTGACCTTTCGCATTGCAAGAACCTCATCAGATTGGTGGCTTCGCAAAACTTCCTGTCTGATTTAGATGTCAGCAAGTGCCCTAACCTTACATACGTGGACTGCTCTCGTATGAAGCGCATCACAGAATTAGACTTAAGCAACTGCCATAAAATAAAGAATATCATAGCCAACGAATGTGCTATCGACAAGCTCACAATTCCACAAGATGCACCATTGGAAGAGCTTTCTTGCACAAACAACAAACTTACGAGCCTCGACCTGACAGCATTCAACCAACTCAAGGATGTTAATTGTTCAGGTAATCCCATTACATCGCTCAAGGTAAGCTCTCCCGAATTGCTCTCTTTGTACTCTATGGAAACCAAACTTACAAGCATCGACCTATCGAAACTCGCCAAGCTAAAGTTTCTTATGCTCAAAGGAAACGCTGGTATTACATCGCTCAATTTGGAGAACAACAAAGAATTGGAAGAACTTGGATTCAGTTCTTGCAAAGTAAACCAAATCGACTTGAAGCCTTTGAAGGGATTGAAGAAACTGTGGTGTGGCAAAAACCTATTCACAACGCTCGACCTTTCGCATAACAAGGAAATAGCACTATTAGATGCAACCGAGTGCAAACTCACCACAATTGCATTCCCCGAAAACAATTCGACCTTAGAAAAAGCATTGCTCTCCAAGAATGCTTTTGAAGCCATCGCATTCGAAAATCTTTCTGCGCTGAAAGTCATCAACCTACGAACGAACAAGCTAACAAAAGCAGAACTGAAGGGCTTGAGCAGTTTGGAAGAATTAGAACTTTCTTACAACCAACTCCACAGCGTGAACCTGAAAGAATGTCCCAGCCTTAAACAGCTCGGCGTTACTGCCAATGGTATGACTGCCTGCGAGTTCAACACCCTCTACAACCAGCTGCCAACTTTGCCAACAATGCCTAAAAAGTATAATCTATACAACGGTACAAAGAAGGACGAAGCCGCATTGACAAGCAAAACCTCTATCGCAACGGAGAAGAACTGGAAGGTTTATGTGGAAGGAGATGGCAGTGGCTGCGCCGACGGAATAGACAATGCCAATGCCGACAACACACTCTCTATTGTCGCAAGCGAAGGTTTGTTGCGCATACACAGCCCGTTTGCCCAATCCACCATTCGTGTTTACACACTCGACGGAAAGCTTTTGGTACAGCAACATCTTACCCATCAAGACACTACCATAAGTGTTCCGTTTGACGGAGCCTGCATTGTTCGATGCACCGACGATATTAGCCAAAATACTACAACAACGAAAGTTGTGCTTTAATAGGAAAAACTTCAAGAGGGTGTGCCTATTTGAGCACACCCTCCATAATCTTTACATAACGCTACGCTTGTGCTACCTTACGGGTGTGGTTGTCCGCCACCGCCTTCGGGTTTCTTTGGGTCGGCTTCTTTTTCTTTGCCTTTCCATTCGTTCCACTCAATGTCTACGTCCGATAAACCTCGGGTAGACACCCTGCCCTTGCCTGCTCCACGATATCGGGTTTCGGGAATAAAACGCACACGAACGCCACTAATTTGGTTCGCCGATACTTCTTTCTCCGTTGCCACACCGTTCTTGTTTGTAACAGCCGTAAAGTAGAACGAACCCACACCGTCCAACTTCACCGAACGACCTTGTGCCATAAAGTCGCCCATCACACCGCCCAATGCCGTCAGCACTGCACGCACATCGGCAGGACTTACCGTCGATTCTGCTGCCAGGCGTTTTGCCACTTGTTCTGTTGTTGCCGGACTCGATACTAAAACGGCTTTAGGATACCATTTGCCGTTCACCTTCATTTTGGTTTTCTTATAAAAAGCCATAATAAAAATTTGTTAAGCCGAAAGCCCCAATTGTTAATATCAACGAAATGTACTGCCGTGCCCCACGGGTCCTACTGCCGTGCCCCACGAGTCCTACACCCGTGCCCCACGAGTCCTACACCCGTGCCTTACGAGTCCTACACCCGTCAGAATATAAAATTGTAGCCCTTCGGCTGAGTTATATAAATTGTTTGTTTATACTCGCATTCGAGATTTTCTCCAACACGAGTTTATTTGGTTTTATCCAGTGTATGTTTGCGGACGGGCGCGATAAATCGGTCCCCTACGCCTACGGAATGTACGCTGTGGATTGTCCTCGTACACCAACGTTTACCCACGTGCACCAACTGTGATGCGTGATTGCATTTATACAATTCGGTGCGGACGGGCGCGATAAATCGGACCCCTACGCCTACGGAATACACGCTGCAATTGTTCATGTGCAACCAATGTTTATTCCACGAACACGTAATATTTACCCACGTACACCAATGTTTACACCACGTGCACCCACTGTAGGGTCCGATTTATCGTGCCCGCATATCACGGAATGTACGCTGCGGATTATCCTCGTACACCAACGTTTACACCACGTGCACCCACTGTGATGCGTAATTGCATTTATACAATTCGGTGTGGACGGGCGCGATGAATCGGTCCCCTACGCCTACGGAATGTATGCTGCGGATTGTTCACGTACACCAATGTTTACCCACGTGCACCAACTGTGATACGTGATTGCATTTATACAATTCGGTGTGAACGGGCACGATGAATCGGACCCCTACGCCTACGGAATGTATGCTGCGATTGTTTATGCACAATCAATGTTTATTCCACGAACACGTAATATTTACCCACGTACACCAACGTTTACACCACGTACACCCACTGTGATGCGTGATTGCATTTATACAATTCGGTGTGAACGGCGCGATAAATCGGACCCCTACGCCTACGGAATGTACGCTGCTATTGTTTATGTACAACCAATGTTTACACCACGAACACGTAATATTTACCCACGTACACCAACGTTTACACCACGTGCACCCACTGTAGGGGCAGATTTATCGTGCCCGCATATCACGGAATACACGGTGTGGACATTCTTTGTTTCATTTGTTTTGTTTTTCATTTGTGCCATAGTATCTGTGCACTCATGATATTCTTTTTTAGAAGTGTGGCACCGACTCACGTCGCCACCACACTGAATTAAAATAGATTAACTGAAACTAATTGTATGTCTAAATACGGACGTGCCGCCTGCAAATAAATCAAATTAATCAATTATTCTGAGACTGGACGTACCGCATACCCGTTCGGACGGCGGATGTTGATCAGAAATAACACTTGGCTCCGATCGAAGTACAGGCCGTAACTGTTGCTCGCGTTGTACGGAACTACCGACCAATAGTAACCGCCAACCCCAACATTCTCCAACGAGCCATCGTTCTGGCGGCGGATACCCGAAGCAGGAAAGAAAATTGTTTTGTTCTTGCTGCTATTTGTATAGAAGTTATGACCGTAGGCAGCAGAGAATTTCTGGCTATCTGTTGTGCCATCTACATTGATATTAGCTGCTGTAGTTTGAAACTTACCATTGCTGGTGAAACCAGTAAAGGCATTGCTTGCAGGCATCTTGAAACCAACAGGACTGGGGTCGTAAACAGTTTTAACTACAGCGTTGTCGTTCCAACCAGTGGTGGTGTTATCGGCAGACCAAAGGTTGTAGTAAGAGTAACCGGCAGGAGGTCTTTTCATCCAAGAGGAACCGACAATATAGAAGTTTTGAGGGTTCTGTATACCGTTGATGATGGACATTTTGTTGCCAGCATTCTTGTTAAAGGAGCCTTGAGGAAGAGATTCGTCAGTACCGGGGAAAGCATCTTTACGCCCAAACTGGTAAATGGTAGAAATACCTGTTCTTACAGTGCCTGGATTTTGGGTGATGGTAACGTCGCTGACCTGCTTTGTACCGTTGTTGGCAATGGTTTGTTCAACACGAACCTTGACGGTGTGGGGTGTATTGTAGAGAGTACCCTCCCACTTAGTAGGCTTCCAACCTAGTGTCTCTTCTGTGAAATTATATTTTACGCCTTGATAGTTGGTAACTTCTATTTTGTTGAGTGCGCTCTTTGGCGCAAACCATAAATGCCAAGACCAAACTACAGTGTTGCCTTTGGTAACTGCTACAACGGCATTGCCACTCTTGATGTCGGTTGCCTTAACTTCGAAGTCTAAGTAACCATCGCCGCTTGCATCGTGTGCAATTGTAGGAGATGTAACAAGGTCTTTCTCGTCAGCCCAAACTATTTTTGCACCATCGATATTTGCATTGGCTGTATTGCTCTTTTCAATCCAAGGATTGGTAATGTCTTGGTTATTGTGGTCTTTGAAATTATGTAATATCATATCAGTACCGCCAGACATTGTAGGAGGTGCAGAACTGATATAGGAACTACTGTTTGTTGCACCATTCTCTATAGCATTACCATAAACAAGCGGTATACGATAATGGCCAGGAGCTGAGATAACGTAACAGTTGGCTGTGCTACGACTTACAGAGCCACCCTCAGTAGAAAGGTCGTAAGGAGCAGCAGCTGTGCCTAAGGCTGTGGCATTCTTTAATCCGTCGTTGCGTTGTTTTAAAAGATCTATCAGTGCTGCCTTCTTAAGTGTGGCTGTACCTTGTTCGGCAGCTGTACCACCGTTGCCCTCAGTCTTGCTAAGGCTGGTTAACCAATCTGGCTTCTCTGCCATAGAGAAAGTACCATCGTTGTTGGCATCGTAGCCTATTACTTTCCAAGCTACAGCCTGTTGAGTACCATCAGGAGCTTGGCGATAACTGGTGATGCCGTATGGTTGTGATGTTGTTTCGTCGTATTCGGCTGCACGGCTTGGGTCGGTTGGGGTAAGCACATACTGCCAAGTAGAGTTTGTCTGGCTTAGCTTTAGTGTACGTGTTGTTCCTGCTTTCCATTCACCCTTCAATGTTGCCGTGATTTCAGTGTTATCTGTGAAGTGTACGTAAGCTGTAACGCTATTACCCGTAAGCACCTGTGGAATCATATAGAAAGTGAAGTTATCACCCGTGTTGCCCATGATGGTAACGTTAGGGTTGGAACTGGTGTTTACGCTTAAGCCCGAAAGAGTGGCTGTACCACGAGTATCAGTAGAGTGGTCCCAATCTGCACCTACGCCATCGAGTCGCTGAGAAAGTGTGTACTTGCTTGCCATTACAGCATTGCGTATTTCTACTTTATCTATAGTTTTATTCCATGATAGATTCTGTCCAACGGCAAAGCGGATAGCGGTAAGCGCATGGCGGAAGTTAAGATTGGTTGTTGGGTGTTCGCCTTGTGTTGCGTAGTGTACATCGCCAGTACAAGCAGTCATTAGGTCTACTTGGTCTGCTACGTTCGACTTAACTGTGAAATCTACATTTGGACTACCAGCCGTTGTTGTATTGTTAATAGTCATACTTGAATATTTCTCCTTTGAAGGATAAACTGCAAAGAAGCGAGCATTTGGCTCTGCCATAGACCAACGTATAGGGTTGTAGAGTTCGCCGTTGCTCTTTGTTTTCTCTGCATGGAACCATTCGGGAGTTGTGAGAATGCTTGCAGCACCACGAATACCAGTAGACGAGAAGTCATCGTCTATATTGGTTTTTATTTTTGCACGTGTAGCAGCGTCTGCCTTTATTGGGTTTACGCCTTCTACGGTGGTTTCAATTAAACAAACGTCTATGTTGCGGTTGCTGTGTGCTGCGAGTTTGTGTCCGGCAAGGTCGGCAGCTGTAATGCCGTTGGCAATGGCTCCGCGTGTCATTTCCAGTCCACGACTTACGGCTTGTTCCTGCACGTCGTTTATGCTGAAACGCACAAGGGCATCGCCATCGTTTCCTTGATTGGGATTAATATCATCGTCGGCACACGATGTTACCGATAGCGCAATTCCACCCACCAAGAGTGAAGAGAGCGCATAATGGAAAATACTTTTCTTCGTCATGTTGTTTTCCTTTTTAAATGTTAGTTACTTGTTGTTTGTTACTCGTTTAAGTTATTTAGCCTTCTATATTATCGTCTGAATTTTCATCGTCTGATATATGTGGCACCACGATAATTGCTCCTGGCGTCTGGCTTCCTGAACCGCCACCACCTGGGCGTACAAGCGGACTTCCTGCTAATAAGTGGCTTTCTCCGTCGATACTAAGTATCGCTACATCGGGCTGTAGATAGTCCTTTCTTTTTTGGTTTTCTTTCATAATCTCATTCTTTTATGCAATTATTATATTTAAAAGGGTATGAGGCTATACAGTGGCATAACCCCCATAGATGTTTATTATATTTTTACGAGATAAAATTGTGCTTATTTCTCTCTTGAGTTGTAAACAGCAGGGCACAAAAAAAGAACAAAGGAAACTCATGAGAGTCCTTTGTTTACTATGGTTTGCACGGCACGCTTCGCGCGCGCGTACGAAAAAGTGTAAGGTTTTGTTTACGCCTGCATTACTAGAGAGAGAGAGAGAGAGAGAGAGAGAGTATACAAATATTTGGAACTACCAAATATTTAGCAATCTTTTTTTCGTTTTTCTCCTCGTGCTTTTGCAAGCCACATATAGATGCAACACTATTTACACCTTTATTATATAAGGTGTAAAACAACGTTATAATATGTAGATTTACTTGCATTCTTGTTAAATCTGGCTTAATTTGGTGGCAAAGGTAATAAAAAGCTGTAAAAATAACAAAGAAAATAGAGAGTAACTTAAAAAATATCTTTATAACCAATAAACCATAGCGTTCTATTTAGTTACATAACATTATTGAAAATACGCTGCATTTATTACATAAGACAGTATGTAGTTACGCATATTTCAATACATTTATAGTGCTATAAAAAATAACTATTCTGAACTATTTGGCACATCGATACCTAATTCTTTTAGAACATTGGGTGCATCTTGGTCGCCATATTCAGCTGCTTTTTTATACCAGTGTATGGCTTCGTCTATGTTCTTCTCTACGCCATCGCCACGTCTATAACAATTTCCTATATAGAACATAGCCCATGGCTCGCATCCATTTGCAGCTTTATAGAGCCACTCTAAGCCGCGTTTCTTATCTGGCTTTTCGCCATTCCAGCCTTCAAAATAGAGAATGCCAAGATAGTATTGCCCCAAAGCTGAACCTGCATAAGCAGCTTTTTGATACCAATGTAACGCACTCTGAGCATTGAATGCTACGCCCAAACCATAGGCATGGCATCTTCCAAGACCAGTATAAGCATCTATATTGCCAGCTTCGGCAGCCTTTTGATAATACTTAAAAGCGGTATCAAAATCTTCGTTATTAAACGCTTCGTCGGCTTTTCCAAGCAATTTATCTGCTTCGGTTGCAGGCTTTCCTACATAATTGGAATCTACTCTGTGTGGCACTTCCTCTTGTGCAACACCCATCAAGGGTATAAATAGGGTGCAAAAGACTAAAGCTAACGTCTTCATTTAGATTATAATATTACACCAAGCGAATGGCAAGCGGTTCAACTGTGATGAGATGTCGCTTATAAAGGTCGCCAACGGCTTTCTTGTAGACTTTCTTTGACACATGAAAGAGATGTTTAATATCTTCTGCTTCGCTTTTATCGCCAAGGTTGCACACGCCTCCGTTGTCCTTCAAGTATTGCAGAAGCACTTCGGCAAAGTCTTTTGCATATTGCTGCCCTGTTGGTTGCAGCGTGCAGTCAATCTTTCCGTCTGTTCGGACTGTGGCAATATAACCTTTCATACGGTCGCCCGTGTGGACGTATTGGAATACTTGGTCGCCATAAACAAGTCCGGGATATTTATTGTCGATGATGACTTTGAAGCCAAGTTCGGTCTTTTGCCAAATCATCAAATCAACCTCCTCGCCTTGCTTGTACATTGGTTTCTCTTCTTCAAAATAATGCTCTACCTTCGCCGATGCCACCAAACGGTAGGTTTCTTCGTCAAGATGTACGTGTACAATATACGACTCGCCTATCTGCATACGTTTCTTCTGCTCGCGAAACGGACAGAACAAATCTTTTGTTACACCCCAATTAAGGAATGCACCATACTCGTTTACCCACGAACATTCCAAATATGCAAACTCGCCCACTACGGCAAGTGGCTGCTCGGTTGTAGCAATGGGGCGTTCTTCCTGGTCGAGATACACAAAAACACGTAAGTCGTCGCCCACCGAAACATTATTGGGAACATATTTTTGAGGCATCAATATTTCGCCTGCGCGACCACCATCGAGATACAATCCGAATGGATCTCTATTGCCTTCGCGCAATGCAACCTTCAATACTGTAAGCGTATTGTAATCGCCTATCTTTAGTTTTGCCATTTAATTTTCCTTTCTTACATTCTTATACAGTACTGGCTTCGTTGCCCTCTCCCACTATGCGTCCGTCTTTCAGGTGTATGGTGCGGTCGGTTAGTGTAGCCAACGTCTCGTCGTGTGTTACAATAACAAAAGTCTGACCAAACTTATCGCGCAAATCGAAGAAGAGTTTGTGTAGTTCTTCTTTATTCTTTGAATCCAAACTACCCGACGGTTCGTCGGCAAGAATTACTGCAGGGTTGTTCATTAGTGCCCTTGCCACTGCCACACGCTGCTTTTCGCCACCAGAAAGTTCGTTGGGTTTATGGTTTGCTCGTTCGCTTAGGCCCATAAACTCCAATAGTTCTTCAGCACGATTGTGCGCCTCTTTAGGTTTCATACCTGCAATATAAGCAGGTATCATAATGTTTCTATTGCCGTAAACTCTGGTAAAAGTTGGTGAAACTGGAACACGAAACCAAGATGTTTGTTGCGAAACTCGCTTAGTTTATTGGTTGATAATGTGCTGGTTTCAATGCCATCTACTACAACGGAGCCATTATCTGGTTTATCTAACGTACCAAGAATTTGCAGCAACGTGGTTTTGCCTGCTCCAGAAGGACCAACAATGCTCACTATTTCGCCTTTTTCAATGCACAAGTCAATACCTTTCAGCACTTGCAGTGAGCCAAAACTCTTAGTAACACCTTTTATCTCTATCATAATTCTATCTTATTTTCTTTTGCATAAACTCTCGTAGAACATCATAAGCACTACGTTCTTCGGTGTGTTGCGACTGTGCAAACGTCATACCGTCCATACGATTGCCATACTGATCGGGGAATATTATCATAAGCGTCTTACTCTTAAAGAAGCGATTTACTTCTTCTGGTATGCGTTCCATCGCATTCTTATAAGATATAGTACCCTTTCGCGCTGTGATAATTACAAACAAATGGTCGTCTTGCACCTCTGTAGCCAACTGTGGAAGTTCTTTCCAATGCTTCATTTCAACATATTCAGCCCGTACATTGGGGTGTCGATTACGAATATATACAGTAATTAGTTCGATGGTTTCTTGACGAGCATGAAAAACAACACGGCAATCGCTGTTCGATGCTAAACGTGCTATTCGTTCCAACCAACGATAAAAGCCAGGTTCAAACTCAGCCCGCGAAGGCACAACAACTTGTATTCTACGAATTGTATTCAATGGTTGCACAATACGAGCTATTGTAATTTGGCGGCTCAAACCATTGTAAAGGCTCTGTGTAAATTGTCCCCAAAATCCCTTCGATATAGCTTGTTTGGCATGTAGTCCCATTACTATTTCCGATGCTTGAAACTCTTTGAAGGCATGTTTTATACCATTGGCAATGTTGGCAGCAATACGCACCTGTGTTACCATCGGCACATTGGCAGACGCAGCTTGCTTTTGCAGATGTTCTAATAAACGTCGTCCTTCTTCTTGATTGGCTGCTGCATTCACATCGTCGTACACAACGTTTAGTCCAACAAGTTCTTTCTTAAGTTTTTCGTTACGCATCATTATGGCTAACGAAAGCAAATTCTCGGCGTATTCTGGATATTTCACAGGTATAAGAATACGTTCGTCGTTATGCGTTCGCGCCATTTCAGGTTCTTCTTTTTCGGTTAATCGAATTTTTTGAGCAGCTCTCTCTGTTACAAACGATGATATTATGCAAGTAAAAAGTATCATAATAACGATACCATTCAGCACTTCATCGTTGAAAAGGAATTTTCCAGGAGCCACCTCAAGCTTTAATCCCACCATCACCATAGCTATTGCGCCTGCTGCATGGGCACTTGTTAAACCGAAAAGCATATCAGACATTTCTCGTTTTAAACGAAACAAGAAACCAGCAAGATAGGCTGCAATGGCTTTTCCTGCTGTCCCAAAGAAGGCAATACATAGTACAACCCAAATGATATGTGTGCCTTCAAACAACGAACGCACATTTATTAACATTCCAACACCTATTAGGAAATAAGGAATAAAGAGCGCATTGCCTGTAAACTCTATATGATTCATAAGTGGAGACAGACGTGGAATGAAGCGATTTAATATTAGCCCTGAAAAGAACGCTCCAAAAATACCTTCCAAACCTACTGCTTCTGAAAGTGCAGCAGACAGAAACAGAATGCCTAAAACAAAGAGAAACTGCATTACAGCATCGGAATAGCGACGCAGAAACCATCGTGTAAGGCGCGGAACAAAGTAAATAAGTCCTGATATATAGAGTGCAAATTTAAGCATAAACCATAGCCAGAATATGCCACCACTACCGCCTTGACACAAATTTACTATCATTGCCATAACAAGAAGCGCCAAGAACAATGCTACCATTGTGCCACCAACACTAAGCGTTGAAGCTGAATGCTGAGAAAGACCATAGCGTCCCACGATAGGATAGGCTACGAGTGTGCTTGATGACATAATACAACCAAGTAGCAAAGACGATGTTACTGAGTAGTGTAGCAAATATATTCCCATTAAGAAGGTAAGAATATAAGGTATAAAAAAGGGAGAAAACCAAACAGCATAACACGCCATTTATTTTTCTTCAGTCCGTCCATATCCATTTCAAGACCAGCAAGAAACATAATGTAATATAAGCCTACACTTCCAAACAGTTCGAACGAAGCATCGCGTTTCAGCACATTTAATCCGTATTCGCCCACCAAAACACCAGCCAAAACCATTCCTATAATGTGAGGAATACGCAGTCTACCCATAATAATAGGCGACAATAGAATTAGCATCAATACCACAAAGAAAATCAATGTTGGATCGGTTATGGGGAAATATTGGGCTATTCTGAACATAATTGCTATTATAAATATGTGCAAAGGTAGCAAAAAGTTATGGGGTAAGTAGTGAAAGTAGAGAGTTTTTTGTATTTTTGCAAACGCAAACAACACAAACTTATGCCTTACTGGTATATGTTTGAATAGACATTTTGTGATGTATTGCACTATTAAAATTATAAAAACAAGGATATGAAAGTAGCTATTGTTGGAGCCAGTGGAGCTGTTGGACAAGAATTTCTCCGCATATTGGCAGAAAGAAACTTCCCTATAGACGAGCTTGTGCTCTTTGGTTCAAGTCGGTCTGCAGGTAGAAAGTACACATTTAAAGGTAAAGAATACGAAGTAAAACTTCTGCAACATAACGATGATTTCAAGGATATTGACATAGCTTTTGTTAGTGCAGGTGGCAGCACGTCGGCAGAATTCGCCAACACCATTACCAAATATGGGACTGTTATGATTGATAATTCGAGTCAATTCCGTATGGAAAAAGACGTACCATTGGTTGTTCCAGAAATAAATGCAGAAGATGCACTAACTCGTCCACGTGGTATTATTGCTAATCCTAACTGCACCACTATTATGATGGTTGTGGTTTTAAACCCCATAGAGCAGTTAAGCCACATAAAACGTGTACGCATCAGTAGCTATCAAAGTGCGTCTGGTGCTGGTGCAGCTGCTATGCAGGAACTACAACAGCAATATAAGGAGATTATTGAGACGGGCGAAGCTGAGACTATTAGTAAGTTTCCGCATCAGTTAGCCTACAATGTGATTCCGCAAATAGACAAGATGACTGAGACCGACTATACAAAAGAGGAAATGAAAATGTTCTACGAAACACAGAAAATTATGCATTCTGATGTTCGTACCAGTGCAACATGTGTACGCGTTTCGTCGCTTCGTAGCCATTCGGAGGCTGTTTGGATTGAGACAGAGAAGCCTTTGGAGGTTGCCGAAATACGCAAAGTGCTCGAAGCCGCTCCAGGAGTTACACTCGTAGACGATCCTCAAAATTATGTTTACCCTATGCCTTTGGAGAGTGCAGGCAAAGACGATGTGTATGTTGGGCGCATTCGTAAAGACCTTGCCGATGAAATGGTACAACACTTTGGCTCACGGGCGACCAGATACGTAAGGGCGCAGCTCTCAATGCCGTACAAATTGCAGAATATTTAATAAAGGTGGGGAACGTAAAATAGTGTAATTTTGTTGTTCTCTGTATAGACTATATTTTTCGCCGCACATTATTAAAATGCGCTATGCTGCAAATTGAAAGTAGAGAGGGGGATATTTCTGAGGCATTGTATAGCCTGAAAACAAATATGATGGAATTGTTTTAGATTTTGCTAAATCTCACTCTTAGAGAAAACAACAGCTATATTCCAATTATATAAAAGAGCCTGTTTCGTAATGCGGAATAGGCTCTTTTATGCATCAAAATACTATGGTTTTATGAATACTTTAGAAAAGATTGCTATTATAATAAATTCCGTCATCATATAACATCGAACAAGATAAAACATTATAACTCAGCCGATTATTAGAATACTTAAATTAGAATTCCAATGAATAAAAGAAATCATTGTATTCATTTTGATAAGCATCTTTTAGGTAGGATTATATTGAGACATTAATGTTCTTGTTGTTTATGATATCTAATTTGCAACTGACAGATATCTGAGAGGAGCGCTACAGATATCTGAGAGGAATGTTACAGATATCTAAGAAAAGAGTAACTAATTTTGTAGATAAAGAAAACAGCATTGCAGACTTAAAGTTTGCAATGCTGCTTATGTTGTTTGTTGTTTTCTTACCCAATAGGTAGAGAAATGTTTTTATTTGTGTGCTTTATAATACTTTACAGCAGCTTCTACATTTAGTCTCACTGCTCTTGACGAGAATGTTGCACCACTAACACCATCTACTGTTCCCACCTTAGAAATGCGTTTGCCAGCAAACTTTGGTAACATCTTAGAATCTACTTGTTCAAAATATTTAGGTGTTTCACGATTTTTCATCGCTACAACCTTTACCACTTTATCGTTCTTAATGTACACTTCTACAGGTGTAGCCCCCTTAAAACCACTTACATTGGCAGCCAACGTAGTTGTGTTTACCACATAAGTGCCATCGCTTTGCTTGCGCATTACACTATTGTCTTGTCCTGCTGCAAAAGCAAAACCAACTGTCATTAAAGCTGCAAGCGCTAAAATTGAAATTTGTTTCTTCATCTTTACTATTATTGTTTACTGATTACGTTAAGTATCATTATCTACTTATTTGTGTGCAAATGTAGTCCTTTTTTCATAAATGACAAAGAAGAAGAAAAGGAAAGTAGTATGAATGTGTTTATCAGAAAGAGTAACACTATATGTTGTTACTTATCTAAAAACTTAGAATCAACATAGTTTAAGAAGCCTTCGCGGTACATATCGCCAATAGGAACATACATACCATCGTTCATAAGAATACGATTCTTGTTTACTTCGTTTATATCTATCAAGTTAATAATCCATGAACGATGAATGCGCATAAAGCTATTATTAGCTAAATGTTTCTCCATTTTCTTCATACTCGAAAGTATCATTAATGGTTTTCTATCGCTTATAAAATGAATTTTTAGATACTCGCCCATACCTTCAACATAACGTATATCGCTGATGTTTACACGAATAATTTTATATTCATTCTTTAGAAACAGAGTGTCGTTATCTGCCAAAGAAACATTTGTTTTTGCTTGTTGCAACAACACATACTGCCGTTTTAAACTTTTAGCTGCTGCCATTAGTTCTTCTTGGCTAAATGGTTTAAGGAGATAATCAATAGCTTCTACTTTATAACCTTCTATAGCATAGTCGCTATAAGCAGTTGTAAACACCACTAAAGGCTTTACTTCTAACGAGCGTACAAAGTCGAGTCCACTCATATCAGGCATATTAATATCTATAAATATAGCATCAACGGTTTGCCTTTCTATTTCTCTCTTTGCTTCAATAGCATTTTGGCATTCGCCAACTAGTTCTAAAAACGATATATTTTTTATATATGTAGCCAGCTGTTTCAGTGCCAAAGGCTCATCGTCTACTGCTAAAGTTCTTATTCTGTTTTCCATCTTGGAGTTGGTTTTTTGTCATTTTTCTTATTTGTTAATGATAATTCTAACCACACACTATAAGTTTTCTCGCCATCGTCTATTACGAGTTTGTGGCGGTTTGGATATATCAGGTTCAATCGTTGTTGTACACTCTTCAGCCCTACTCCGCCTTTCTCGCATTCAGTTTCAGACTGTTTACTATTTATACAGCAAAACTTTATCTTGTTGTTTTCTACAGAAAGCGAAATATCTATTGTGCTTATATACTGATAGCTTATACCATATTTAAAGGCATTTCCAACAAAACATACAAGTAGTAGTGGTGGTATTTCGCCCACTGGAAATTGTTTGAATATTAAGATTTATCTTTACCATTTCTGTATAACGCATACGCATCAGCGAAATATAGCTATGTATAAAGTCGCTTTCTTTCTGTAAAGGTATAAAAGTATTATTACCTTCGTAAAGAATATACCGCATCATCTTCGACATTACTATAATAGCCCACTTTGCTTTCTCTGGATCGATATCTACTAAAGCATGTATATTGTTGAGCGTATTCATAAAAAAGTGTGGGTTTATTTGATATTTCAGTGATATTAGCTGTTGTTCCAGGTTCTTTTTTTCTAAATCATATAGTTTCTTTTGGTCGTCATTATATTTAAAAAAGAGCTTTACGCCAAGATTCATTCCAAACATTAACACTAAGATTATGGTGTTTACAACTATTATTTGTGTTGTAATAGTAGTCTGATTATATGTAATTCTGCTTTGAACATAGCCAGCCTGAACAATAGCTCTCAGACTTTCTTCCGCTGTTTGGGTATGAAAAACATATAACACAAGTACAAATATAAGTATTAGAATAATAGTTCCACACACATAGTGTATTCGTTGTTTGCGATAGATAATAAGTGGTAACAAAAAGAAATTATGCACTAAGAATGCACCAAAATATATGAAAACAACTGTCCAAACACTAAAAATATGAGTCCAACTATATGTTCTAAAGGTACTACTATCATAGAGAGACATTGCTGCTACGGGAATAAAAAAGATAAACAACCATAAAAGCGAATGAGCAACATTCTCTTTATACACTCTTGGTAGCTTTTTCCGTAACAGATTTATCATATATTCTATTTAAAGGTAGAGCATTCACATTTCAACAATGAGAACTCTTTGCAAAGATACAAAAATATTATTTCTTCACGCAAATCTCTACATAGAATATTCGTTTTACGCTTTATATATAATAGACGATACTAGTTTACAGCTTATACGACAGAAATGTTTTTGTTTAAAGACACTTTATCTTATATGATAAAACATAAATTTTGCATTGTAAAACAGCTATCTATGAAATGTCGAAATATTGTTACTTACGAGGTTGTTATCAGTGCCTCTAATGCCGATTTAAAATTGAAACCGAGCTTAACAGCCAATGTTACCATTTATACACAAGAACGTCCAAGTGTACTTAGTGTTCCCAGCAAGGCTCTTCGTTTCACACCAACAAAAGAGACTATTGGCAAACAATATACTATTCAAGACATAACGAATGCTAAACAAGGTGTGGACACTCGAAGGTAATGTTCTCAAAGCACACCGAGTAAACATTGGTATGACAGATGGTAACCATACCGAAATATCTTCCCTGACGGCTCTGACCCTATCGGAAAGGTTATTCGTTTCGGCACAATACCGTTCCGTGTCATCGGTGTGATGAAAAAGAAAGGCTACAACACTATGGGTATGGATCAAGACGATTATGTACTGGCTCCTTACACATCGGTGATGAAACGTATTCTGGCACAAGATTACCTCAGTCAAATCATTGCCTCCGCCGTAACAGAAGGCGTTACCGAACAAGCTACAAGCGAAATGACTTCCATACTCCGCCGTACGCATAAACTATAGGAAGCAACAGACAATACAGAAGGTGATGAAGACGACTTCAATATTCGTTCACAGGAAGAATTATCATCTATGATGAATTCTACCACCAATATGCTTACTATTCTCTTAGGCTGCGTGGCAGGTATTTCCCTCATTGTAGGTGGTATTGGTATTATGAACATTATGTATGTCAGTGTTACTGAACGTACTCGAGAGATAGGACTACGTATGAGTGTAGGCGCACGTGGGATAGACATTCTCAACCAATTCCTCATAGAGTCTATCCTGCTCAGTGTAACAGGTGGTATAATCGGGGTTATTGTAGGAGTCAGTGGCGCATACGCTGTTAAAATATTTGCCCATTGGCCAATTGAAATTCAGCCATGGACCATTGTTATGTCCTTTGCTGTCTGTACCTTTACAGGTGTATTCTTTGGTTGGTATCCTGCTAAGAAAGCGGCTCAACTCGACCCGATAGAAGCTATTAGATATGAGTAATGGGGGCAATGTTCTACCAAAACAATATTCTAATTTATAATATATTACGCATATAATCGGTGAATTACCATCATCTCTTTATAAAAACAAGTATTCTAAAAAAATAAAACTATAGTTTGATGTTGTGAAAGCGGTTGTTTTATATTGCAAAATAACCGCTTTTACAATGTAAAAATCACCACATTAGGACTCAACAGAATAGTATTTATATATTTCTATCTATAAGCAACTTACCAAACAACCATACGCATAAAAAAATAGTTCCAATATCATTTATCGTCTCAAGAGAAAATAGATAAAGACACTTTGGAAAAGAGAACAATTGTAATAAGCCTCATTCCTATATAACAAAAACATTAATCAATACATTGTTATTCAAGCATTTATAAAAAAATATTTAGAACAAAACTATGTTGAATAAAAAAATTTTTCATATTCATTATCGGAATAAATACCTTTTTAAATACCATAATATAGGGTCATATAGATAATTGTTGTTTATGATATCTAAAACGAAACTGACAGATATCTGAGACGAGCGTTACAGATATCTGAGACAAACGTTACAGATATCTGAAATAAAAGAACTACATCTGACTAACTTTTATAGAACATCTGAAATGTTCCAATTGAATTATGTACTGGCAGTAGGTTTTGCTTACAGTTCTTGCTTATTCGCTACTAAACCTTATCAGCTTCTTTTTTGCTTTGAAACATTCATTTACTATGGCTGTTGAACAATCTATTCTGTATTATGACTATTACATATAACAACTTTTATTGAAACAATTATAAACTAAAGTTGATACGAATAAATGGTATAACATAGGGATTCCAATAAGATGAAAAACAAAAAAGATAGTGTATTACAAGAAAAATAAGCCAAATTATTTGGCTATTAATGAAAGTTAGCTTACCTTTGCACCCGCAAATGCGCTTGTGGCGGAATTGGTAGACGCGCTAGACTTAGGATCTAGTGATTTCCATCGTGCAGGTTCGATTCCTGTCAAGCGCACTCTTTCTTTATTAAGGCGTTGTTTCGCTAAAAAAGGATAACTCCACTAATTATACTTGCGTAATAAAGATTATGACTTACTCTAAAAAAAGCCTATTAACATTGGTTATGTTCTTGTTTGCTTATCCAATGATAGTATTAACTTATGCACAACATTCCGCACTTTATTATAATAGAGTTGATAGCCTAAAATTAGGCGAAAGAATAGGTTTGCGCACAAATGTTGTAGACTGGATAATGCTTACACCTAATTTTGGCATAGAATACACCTTGGGAAACAAGAACTGGAACAAATGGACGCTCGGTATTTCGGGAAGAATTAACTGGAACACACAAACAAAAGACCCTACTTATAATGTGTACGATTTATACGATGGAAAAATAGAATTGCGCAAATATTGGCATGGAAATAATCCACGCCGCGTGTTTTATTGGGGTATATATGGTGGTGCCAATAGGTTTAACATTAAGTTTACAGACTTAGGAAAGAAAGGAAATGCATTTACTGGCGGACTTATGTTTGGCACAGTTGCACAGCTATATGGCTACCAAAATGGTGCAAGTTTAGATTTCGACTTTGGTATAAACGCAGGTGTCGTATTTGCAAAATACGAAGAATATCGTCGCGATGTTATCAATAACCGGCACGTTTATACCACTGTAACGCCACAAAATGGTTACAAACTAACGTTCAATCCTTTTGTTTATGCCGCTTCAACAGATATTTTTAGAGTGGGCTTAATATATCATTTCGGAACAAAAGTAGCTAACCGATACAAGAAACGTGAGGTTGTAGACGAAAAATATCGTATAGAACAAGCAAACAAAGCCTACGCAAAAGACACACTACACATTGCTAAGGAAGCAGAAAAGAAAGCTAAGCACATAGAAAAAGCTCGCAATAAACGACTAAAAGAATACGAGAAAGCTAAGAAGCAAGCAGAAAAGGCACAACAGAAAGTGGCTAAAGATATTGAAGAACGAAAGAAAAGAACAGAGAAATGAAAAGAATAGTCGCAACATTCTTAAGTATAATGTCGGCAATTATAGCCAACAGCCAATCCATCTCTGTAAATACAGATGTGGCAATGTTGGCTCTACAAACTTACAATATAGGCGCTGAGATGACAATTGGCAATCGTTCTACATTGGGATTAAGCGTGTTTGCAAATAACAAGCCATATTGGCACACAGAAACAAAGATGGTGGGCGTACAACCAGAATATAGATACTATTTTGGAGGGCGACCTATGTATCACCACTTTATAGGCGTAAGTGCTTTAGCCGTAGACTATAATGTTAAAGTAAGAAATACACGCTACGATGGCTTTGCTGCTGGTGCAGGACTAACGTTTGGCTATGTTGCATCTATTTCTAATCGTTGGACAATTGATGCGCATGCAGGTATTGGATTGGTTTTGTTTCATCAAAAGAAAACAACAGATGGACAACCAAACTTAGAAATATCCTCGGGTGTGAGAACATCAGATGGATACACTGGATACCAAATATTACCAACAAAAATTGGCGTTACGCTTTCATACATATTAAGATAAAGAAAACAATATGAGACTGAGTATAAAACGTTACCTGACTATTCTATATCTACTGCTTGCTTACGTAAATATAACTAATGCGCAAGTAATGCACATAACGGGTAACGTATACAAAAACATGAAATCGTTTGATGGGGGTAAAACCAATAAAGTTCCTCTCTCCGTTCCCGTTTATATATTCGACAACCGAAACGAAGCCAACAAACAGGCTGCAACATATAGAAGTAAAAGCAAAAACATTAGTCAAGAGGTTACAATTAAAAGCAATGCAACCGTAACACCCGACTACGATGGACACTTCGAAGCTGATATTTCAGCCAAAGGAGCACTAATGGTTATAAACGAAGGCGAAGTAAAGGTAGTAAATATTGGTTCTAATCTGCAATACGATATAGTTTTTACCGATGGTTCAAAAACACTCTTGCTTGCCAATACAACTGTTATAGGAAAACGCACAGGCGCAAACATCGTTGAAATGAAGCCTATTGATGATGGTCCAAACCTACATTGGAATGTTACAATAAGGCTACCAGAATGGTATACAAAAGACCATTCACGGCTCATCTTCCAACCAATGGTTATCAATTGCGAAGAAGAAGACACCATACAATATCTTGAACCACTGGTGTTCGAGGGAAAACAATATCACAAGAACCAAATTAGAAGAAAGAGTTTCGATTACAATCGTAACGATTCGCTGCATAGCTATTACATCGAAGACCAACCAACCACTAACGATGCGTTTACCTTTCATTGGGAAACAACATATCCAAAACCTAATCCAAACAAGAGTTACAAGTGGGGCTCGGTGTTAAGACTAGAAGATTACACCCACATTTACTTTGAAGACAAATCGAAAGCGGAACTTGCAATACACGTAAACCATGGAAGCTAATAGATGTTTCGATGGCTATGAAACAAATTAAGCTAACGCCACAGTACTATGAACAAGCCAGAGCTCAGCTTAGAGAAGTACCACGCGACCTACAATTGACATTCGTGGTTGGTAAAGATGAACTAACTTCTGATGCCTCTAATCAGCAGAATTTAGAACAGCTTGTTAAGGAACTTCGCTCTTATGGTCGTGCTTTAATGAACTTTACAGTTCAAGGAACAGCATCGCCTGAAGGCAATGTAGCATCAAATACTAAATTAGCTACTACACGTGCAAAGAAAGCACTGTCTATTATAGGCGGACAAATATCGAGTGCTGGCCTTGAAGTAAAAGAGCCTTTAGTTTATACATGGTTCGACGTTGCAGATTCGTTGAAAGCTCGTAACTTAGAAACAGAGGCTAACACATTACGCAACTACGCATTTAACAATAATATTAGTGGGTTGCGCGAAATGCAGAACCAACCTGTTATTCAGGAGATATTGCAGAATCAACGTCTAATGCGCTGTACTTATACGCTACGTCAGAATAAGGTTCTCGACCCACAAGAAGTGTTATGGACTTACTATAACGACAAAGATTACCAAAAAGGAGGCAAAAATGTATTCTCAAACGGAGATTATTATAATCTCTTTACACAAATAAAAGACTCCACAGAACTACGTAAACTAACTTATCGGGCATGGAATGAGATTAAAACACGGCGGACGATGCAATATAGCCCATTTGCTGCTTATATTGCAAACCGTGTTGCTTGCTATGCCATAGAGAGCGATTCTATAGACTTATCTATTCTTTCACCATTTATAGATATGAAGTCTGGTTTAGAAGTTTCGCGTCCAATATCTTTCGATAACGAGTATCATTACATCGTAAACAGACGAGAGCTTGTAGCCAACCAAGCTATAATGTATTTCAAAGCTATGAAACTTGGTGAAGCTTATCACCTTGCGAATAAACTTCCAAATACCGATGAGTATAAGAATATAAAGATGTTTACTGACTTAGAAACTCTTTTCTTCAAGCAAAACAAGACTGCTGATGAAGCTCGTCGTGCCAAAGATGCATTGGATTACGTTATGAAAACAAATGCAGAGAATTATGCGATACTAAACTTTGAACTAGCTTCTGAATTAGGAAAAACGTACGAAGAGCTTGAACCACTTATAGATTCGCTGCCCGATAATAACGCAAAGAAATGGTATATGAAAGGGGTTATTGAAGCAGGAAAGCCAGAAATAAGCGATGATGATTTTATGGAACTCACCGCAAAATATGGTCCTGATGTAGCATTGCGAATGACCGATAACACTATACCTTCATTCTTAGCCTACTTTCAGCATTGTTTCGATATGCGTCCACAATACAAAGGCTTATATAATTCTGATGCAAATATTCCTGATGATGTGCGCAAAAGAAACCCTTACGATGAAAAGAAGGCAGAGTTATACAGACAAAGTTTACTGATTTGATGATTGCTGCTGGTAAAATTAAGGCACCAGAACAAGAAGAAGAGTCAAACGACAATAAAGAAACAACGGAAGAGAACAATAATAATGGCACGCCAACAACCACTTTACCTGTAGAGGAGATTAAAAAATGAATAGAATAGTACCTTTGGTAATGGCATTTTTTGCTATTATAACCCTTCAAGCACAAACTCCAATAAGCCAACCTACCGACACTGTTGTAAGGGATTTGAGCGAGTTAGAACAGAAAATGCAAGCAGAAGATATTACGGCAAAAATTGATACGGCTTATTATGGAACACCAAAACAAAGAAACTTCAATGCATTAGACTACAGTTTAGACAACCGACACCGCTATCAAGGCGACAAATGGACAAAGGGTGGCTTCGGTAAACATACATTCTTAGACTTAGGAGCTGGTGCCGTATTCTATCAGCATAATAACGATTATCAATTAACAACGCAAGCTGGTATTCATCTCCGAATAGGAAAAGAACTTAGTCCAATGAGTTCTTTCCGTCTGGGAATAGGCGGAGAGCTTGGTTACATTAGTGGCGAAGCTAACGTAAATTGGACGATGCGCGCCAATGCCGACTATCTTTTCAACTTCTCAAACTATCTTTTGGGTTATCGTCCTGACCGTCCATTAAGCGTATCGGGCATACTTGGTTTAGGTTTTCAACACTCACACTTAACAAAATACAATGGTTCTGCTGTTGCGAGAACTATGAAAGATAAAGCAACCTCTTACAATATACATACTGGTTTACAGTTTAAATTCCTTGCTGGAACACATGCTGCACTTGCCATAGAACCGTATATTATGGCTGGTACAGAGGGAATGGACTTAGATAAAGCCTCTAAATTTAACCACTTCAGCATTGGTTATGGTGTAAATCTATCGTATATTTGGTACTTCTACAACAATATGTCTGCACAAAAAGATGCGGGCGACTTCCAAAAACATTTTACCGATGATAAGCGATTGTTCCTCGAAGACCCTGCTAGACTACGCTGGCGACGTCCTTGGTTCTTCGAATACAGCATAGGTCCATCGTATTATTATTCTACAAACTTAAAGGTTGGAAAAACCATTGGTTATAGTGTTAGTGCTAATATTGGTCAATGGATGTCGTCGGCTATTGGTTTACGAGCAGGCATTAACCTAACGAATGCTGCATGGACAAAGGCAAGCGAAACCACATCGCTACTTGGAAAGTCGGGTGTTTCGCTCGATGCTATGCTCAATCCGTTCGGTTTTACACGCCATTACAACTGGGATAGCCCGGTGGGACTGAATCTTTACGGTGGTTACGAATTAGGACAGCTCCAATTAGTACACACTAATATAAATGATAAAACGAGTGGACGATACGCTGGATACCGATTAGGTGCACAATTCTGGGCTAAAATTACAAACGATTTGCGCCTAACTTTTGAGCCAAATTACATTCTAATAGAACACTTCGATCGTCCAGATGGACGTATGAAATATAGTCAGACTGACTTTAAATTGGGTTTAGCTGTACTATTCCGCAATAAATTGCAACGTAACTACGATGTTAATAATGCAAAGAATGACCTTCCAGAGAGTGGCTTCTTTATGGGGGAGGATTTGGTTGGAACACTACCATTAACAAATGGAGATATACAGGCAAGTCGCGCGGACTGCTTTTTAAACTTCAATGGCTTTGTTGGCTATAACTTTAATATGTATAGCGGAGCAAAACTTATGGTAGATTATGTTGCGAATCCCATCTGGCAAAAAGAATGGCAGCGGCAACTTCTATAAGTTTACTTATAAAAACACATTCATATCTGCCGACTATCAGTTCAATGTACTCAACGCTATGACGGGATATCGTCCTGGAAGAAGATGGAATGTAGAACTTTATGGCGGACCATCTCTGGTGCTAAGCAAATATGGTAAAAAAGCAGATGTTGGTGCTAACTTTGGTGGAATGCTCTCATATCGTGTTCTCCCCTATCTATCCTTGTTTTATAGCCACACTGTTTATTGGATGCCAAGCAGCCATTATGACTCTGACCAGATATACACAACTCCTGGAGCCATATCGAATGTACTTACAGTGGGAGCTAAATATCATCTCGACGGATTTATTAAAACCATTAAGAACCTGCCGTGGAAAACAGCACCATCGTCGGGTTTACATCGCTTCTTTCTCGATTACGGATATGGGTATGCCAACTATCCTATGCTACCAAGTAAGGGAAAAGACTCGTGGGGAACATCAATGCAACTCTCTTTAGGCTGGTGGGCAAACTCTTTCTTAGGAGCACGTGTTGGCTTGAATATGGCAAAAGGTGTGGATATGACCACTACACACACTACGAATGGACAAACAGAAGACATTCACCACGCTATTGGCTTAGGTACAATTGCTGGCGATGTGCTCATTAATCCGATGGGATTAAGCAAAAACTACAACCAGCACTCTCTGGTTGGAGCAAATATTCTCTTAGGTTACCAAAACGGTTGGCTTGTTATGAACGATGCTGAGCATACTATTAAGGGTTCAAGAATTACGGTAGACGGCTTCCGCGTGGGACTACAGCTATGGACACGACTTAGTAGAGACTTGCGTCTAAACATTGAACCAATGTATTCTTCGCTCAATGCACACGACAATATCTATATTAACGCAACAGGAAACACTCTATATAGAACAAGAGAAATGGGCAGCACACCACTTAAGTTGGGCAATTCGTTCTCTGTTCGTGTAGGTTTAACTGTGCCTTTCAACCGCATTGCGCGCTACGAAGATGCAGATATGACATCGTTTGCGTCTAAAAAACCAATGCGCTTTTTCGCCGCTCTGGGTGGTGGTTGGAATATTCTACTCACAAAACACCGGTTTAAAGATAGCGGTGCAAAAATTAACCTATCGGCTTTTGGAGGCTACAAGCTGAATGAGGTTTCGGCTGTCCGACTTGGATTAGAATACATGATGGACAATGTTAAGTATGCCTACATTGAAAACAATATAGCGAGCTTCAACGAAGATAAGCGTAACATTCTATTTGTTTCGGCAGATTTCCAACTCGATTTACTCGCTTATTTCCGTGGATACAGACCTAACCGTGCATGGAACGTTGCGCTATATGCAGGTCCTGCCATTGGTATTCAAACCAACAAAGAGCACTCTAAAGATGGCGCCATAAATCTGGGAATGACGGTTAGTCACCAGATTGCAAAGAATTTTTCTGCATTCTATAATCACAACATCTACTTAATGGGCTTCTTAGGTCGCGACAGTTTGCTACCAGGAACTAATCTCTTAGGAAAGATTACTGCTTTAAATTGCATAGACTTTGGAGTAATGTACAACTGGTAAGCTCCATTAAGAAAAATAAAATACAAAAAAGAAAGACATAATAGGCTGAAGGGAGAGGCAACCAACATATAATTGTATGCCTCGCCGTTCAGCCTTTTTTTGACCTATAGCTCATTTTGCAGGATGGAATCCTCCTTAACTACCGATATACACTGGTGTTCTCAGCAATTCAAACGTTTCAGAGATATTTCGACCTTTGAAATCGTTCAATAGCTCATTTTGCAGGATGCAATATAGCTTAATGTTCGATAAACACTAACTTCGCTGGTATTTGAAAAGCCAAAAAGCGAAGTTATAATGAACAAGAAAAAATGCCCAGTGTGTAAGAGTAAACACACCGTGAAAAACGGAGTGCGTCATGGAAAACAACTGTATTTGTGTAAAGATTGTCATACTCAGTTTCGGTCTGGTAGTAATGTATCCGAGGACGAATTATGGCGAGTATATCAACAAGAAAAACAAACTATATCCGAGTTGTCGTTACGATTTGGTATTAGCATCGCAACTGTCAAGCGTAAACTACATAACATTAAGCGAGAATGGGTGCAACCCCCACTTTCAGGAGGAGGTTTTGTTCATTTGGACGTTACCTATTGGGGACGTGGTTTTGGTGTCATGCTAGGTCTTGATTCTGCTACAGGTTGCCCTCTGTATATGTCCTTTGTGAAGAACGAAACCGTAAAAGACTATGAAGATGCAGTGAGCAGCATCATGAGCCGTGGCTATACCATTGAGGGAATTATTATAGATGGGAAGCAAAGTTTGTTTAAAACCTTCTCAAGCTATCACATACAAATGTGCCAATTTCATATGAAGCAGATTGTCAAACGCTATCTTACCCTGAATCCTAAGATGTTATCTAGTAGAGAACTGAAATATTTAGTGGGTAAACTTCATAGAAGTAATGAGGCTGATTTTGTGCAAAGTTACCAGGACTGGAAAGTGAAATGGAAGAATACTATAAACCACAAGAGCCTGCATAAGGACGGAAAGATGCACTACACACATCAGCGTTTAAGGTCGGCGATGAACAGTCTAGAGTTTTACCTTCCTTACCTCTTTACATATCAGCGAGAAGACTGCAAGGGTATGCCGAATACAAACAACAAGATTGAAGGCACATTCACTGACTTAAAGAAGAACTTAAACAACCACAGTGGACTAACAATGGAGAACCGCAAGCGGTTCATTTCTGGGTTTTTCTTGGCATTAGCAGAATCTCTAAGTATGAAAGCAGGAGCCGCGTTGATAGCAACTCCTGCCCATACTTGTCAATCTGCGCAGTTCTATTCCTTATGAAGTTGCTCCCCAGCAGAGCTTCACTACGCTTCAAACTGCAAATCAAAGGTACAATATGTAATCTGCTTCAACGAAGAAACATCCGAAAAAATCATCCTGCAATTTGAGCTATAGGATACATACTTCTCAAAATCATCCTGCAATTTGAGCTATACGCCCTTTTTTTTATTCAAATAGCTTATTAGAATCTTGATTTATTTTGTTTTTCTGTAGAGCAGATTAAGTGACTTTATACCGAAGGCATAATGAGTTGCAACAAGTTAGATATACTCAACAGAATAGAGATGAAGACTTTTTAGAAAAGAAAACAATTGTGATGAAAGCCACAACTATATAACAATATATAAAACAACATATTACTGTTCAACAACTTAGAACAATACCCAAAGCAAAATACCACAGAAAAAACAAATTCATATTACGCATCTGAATAAACATATTTTAGGTAGTATAATATAGCATTATAAAAGACATAGTTTGTTATGATATCTAAAACGTAACTGACAGATATCTGAGACGAACGTGATAGATATCTGAGACGAACATGACAGATATCTGAGACAAGCGTTAGAGATATCTAAAACAAAAAGAACTAAAATGTGGCTGACTTTTCTTAATATCTAAAATGTTCTATTTTATTTTTCAAAACCAGTAGACATAGCTTATAAAGTCTCCACCAATTTACTACGAAATCAAGTTAGAAAGGCTAACAAGATGCCAAGCAGACAACAAAAGATGGCAAGAAGTAATAGTATAAACAAAATACGATGGTGTTATGGCAGAATAATAAAATTGCTTTTTAAACATCATCTCTCACTACTCGTTTGCATCGGCTATAAAACTCCTACGCAAGAAGTACATATAAATATCCATAATCAATAAAAACGCATATTCTTAATAATGTTAGCCACATAAACCAAACATACAGAATATGCGAAGAAAAAAGCAATGAAATATGGATAAAAGCAGAGTGCTTTATTTTTTCTTTTCGGTCTCTACCTGCTTTACTTTCTTAAACAAATCAGATGCAAATACAAGGTCGTTTAATTTCTGATTATTGCTCGACATCACCGTGTCTTTGTTCCCTTGCCACTCTGCTTTACCATCTGCAATAAACACAATGTGTTCACCAATTCCCATAACAGAGTTCATATCGTGCGTATTAATAATGGTGGTAATATCAAATTCTTTCGTAATGTCCGACAATAGTTGGTCGATAACCAACGATGTTTTAGGATCAAGACCAGAGTTCGGCTCATCGCAAAACAAATATTTAGGATTCATTACTATAGCACGCGCTATAGCCACACGCTTCTGCATACCACCCGATATTTCTTCAGGATATTTGTTTTCTGCTCCCGTTAGGTTCACACGTTCTATACATTTTTGCGCCTGTGCATCGCGCTCCGCTGGTGTCATATTAGAAAACATATCAAGAGGAAAACGAACATTTTCGAAAACAGTGAGCGAATCGAACAAAGCAGAGCCTTGGAAAATCATTCCCATCTCTCTGCGCATTCTAATCTTCTCTTTTTTATTCATCGCTACAAAGTTGCGATGGTCGTAAAGTACTTCTCCACTTGTAGGCTCTAACAATCCCACAAGACACTGCAGTAACACTGTTTTTCCTGCTCCACTCTGTCCAATAATCAAGTTAGTTTTACCATCTTCAAACACTGTATTTATGTCGTGAAGCACTTTTTTATCGCCAAACGATTTATATAAGTTTTTAACTTCTATCATATTTGTAAGCCTATTACGAAATAAACAATTAGCTAAGAAGCTGGGTTAAAAATACATCGCTAAATAGAATGAGCACACTGGAACTAACCACGGCATTGGTAGAAGACTTGCCTACCTCTACCGAACCACCCTTCACTGTGTAGCCAAAAAATGATGAGACACTTGCAATGATGAAAGCAAAGAAGAGACTTTTGGTTATACTCATATACATAAACCATGGATTAAAGTCGTGCTGCAATCCCGAAGTTAAATCTACAGGAGTTATAATATGCGCAAAGAAAGCAGTTGCGTAGGCTCCCACAATACCCATTGCAGCAGAAAAAATAACTAAGAAAGGCATTATGGTAATGAGTCCTACTATCTTAGGCAATATTAAATAGCTTGCCGAGTTTATACCCATAATCTCTAAAGCATCTATTTGTTGTGTAACACGCATAGTTCCTAACTCTGAGGCAATGTTCGAACCAACTTTTCCTGCAAGAATAAGACACATAATACTCGAAGAGAATTCGAGCAACATAATCTCACGCGTAACATAACCCGATACCCAAAGTGGCATCCACGGACTTTGAACATTTAATTTTATCTGTATGCAAATAACAGCTCCGATAAAGAAAGATATAAGCAAAACAATACCAATAGAATCGACACCGAGTTGCGACATCTCTTTTACATAGCGTTTAAAAAACATGCGGAAACGTTCAGGACGACTGAATGCGCGTCCCATCAGGAGCAGGTATCTACCAAGAATTGTAAGCCAATTAAATATAAGCATAGTTTGTATGTTTATTGTATGCGAGTGCAAAAGTAACCAAAATCCGCTAAAAAACTGCAATATAAGTCATTGTTTTAAGCAATATCAATGATATTAGCATTTATTTTACTACTTTGCAACATAGAAACGAAATTAGAAATGCTCGACACAGAAAACATAATCATTGAACCCGAGAGCGAAAGAAACAGTGTTCTTCGTACCGAAGGACTTGTTAAACGATACGGAAAACGTACTGTGGCAAACGGAGTAAGTATCAATGTGCGACAAGGAGAAATTGTTGGACTGTTAGGACCAAATGGTGCTGGCAAAACAACATCGTTCTATATGACAACCGGTTTGGTGGTTCCAAACGAAGGACACGTTTACATTGACGACCTAGAAATAACAAAATATCCTGTTTATAAACGTGCTAAAGCAGGTATTGGCTATCTGCCACAAGAGGCAAGTGTTTTTAGGAAAATGAGTGTTGAAGATAACATTATGTGTGTGTTGGAGATGACAAAACTCACCAAACAGCAGCGCATAGAAAAAATGGAAAGCCTTATTAAAGAGTTTCGCTTAGAAAAGGTACGAAAGAATCTTGGCGACCGTCTTTCGGGAGGAGAACGACGCAGATGCGAAATTGCACGTTGCTTAGCAATAGATCCAAAGTTCATAATGCTCGACGAACCATTTGCAGGTGTAGACCCAATTGCAGTGGAGGATATTCAACACATTGTTTGGCGATTAAAATTCCGCAATATAGGTATTCTCATTACTGACCATAATGTGCACGAAACTCTAAACATTACCGACCGTGCCTATTTGCTATTTGAAGGACAAATACTTTTTAAAGGTACGCCAGAAGAATTGGCTGCAAACAAAATTGTGAAAGAAAAGTATCTTGGTACTGATTTCGTTCTGCAAAAGAAAGATTTCCAATTGTTAGACGAACGCAAACGTGCAAAAGAAGCAGAAGAAGAACTAAACAGAGAGTAAAGTCTATTACCTTTAAATAAAACATAAGTGCAACAAATTTATACTATACCATAAATAACACTAACACAACTTAGAACAAATCAACAACAATAAAAAAATACATGGCAACAGTAGACGACAAGAAGATTATCTTCTCAATGGTGGGAGTATCAAAGATTATTCCACAAAATCAAAAACAAATTCTGAAGAACATTTACCTCTCGTTCTTCTATGGTGCCAAAATAGGTATCATCGGCTTAAACGGTGCTGGTAAGTCTACATTAATGAAGATTATTGCAGGCATTGAGCAGCCAACATCGGGCGAAGTTGTATTCAGTCCTGGTTATTCCGTAGGCTATTTACCACAGGATCCACCTCTCAACGAAGAGAAAACCGTAAAAGAAACGTACAAGAAGGTGTACAACACGTTTACGATGCACTTCGTGAATACGACGAAATAAACGTAAAGTTTGGTTTGGAAGAATACTACAGCGACCCAGACAAAATGGATAAGCTAATGAAACGTCAAGCAGAAGTGCAAGATATTATTGATGCAACGGACGCTTGGAATATGGATTCGAAGCTAGAACGTGCTATGGCTGCGTTGCGTTGTCCTGCAGGCGACCTTCCTGTAACTCATCTTTCTGGTGGAGAACGACGCAGAGTGGCTCTATGTCGCCTATTATTACAAAAACCTGACGTGTTATTGCTCGACGAACCTACCAACCATTTGGACGCTGAAAGTATAGATTGGTTAGAACAACACCTACAACAATACGAAGGAACTGTTATTGCTGTTACTCACGACCGTTATTTCCTTGACGATGTTAGTGAATGGATTCTTGAACTTGACCGTGGCGAAGGCATTCCATGGAAAGGAAATTACTCTTCATGGCTTGATCAGAAGACAAAACGTATGGAACAGGAAGAAAAAACTGCTTCTAAACGTAGAAAAACGCTTGAACGCGAGTTGGAATGGGTTCGTCTTGCACCAAAAGCACGCCAAGCAAAAGGCAAAGCTCGCCTAAATTCATACGAACAAATGCTTAATCAGGAGCAAAAAGATCGCGAAGAGAAGCTCGAAATATTTATACCAAATGGTCCACGTCTCGGTAATAAGGTTATCGAAGCACAGCACGTACAAAAAGCTTTTGGCGAAAAAGTTCTCTTTAACGACCTAAATTTTATGCTTCCACCTAACGGCATTGTGGGCGTAATTGGTCCGAACGGTGCTGGTAAAACCACTCTTTTCCGCCTTATTATGGGCTTGGAGACTCCAGACAATGGCAATTTCGAGGTAGGTGAAACAGTAAAACTTGCATACGTAGACCAACAACATAAGGATATAGACCCTAACAAATCGGTTTACGATGTTATTGCACAAGGCAACGAAAATATTAGAATGGGCGGACGAGATATTAATGCACGTGCTTACATATCACGTTTTAACTTCTCTGGAACTGATCAAAGCAAACTTTGTGGTGTTCTTTCTGGTGGCGAACGCAACCGTTTGCAGCTGGCATTGGCATTGAAACAAGAAGGAAATGTGCTCTTGCTCGACGAACCTACCAACGATATTGACGTGAATACACTGCGCGCATTGGAAGAAGGTTTGGAAAACTTTGCAGGTTGTGCGGTTGTAATCAGCCACGACCGTTGGTTCTTAGACCGCATTTGTACGCATATTCTTGCTTTCGAAGGCAATGGCGAAGTGTTCTTCTTCGAGGGAACTTACTCTGAATACGAAATTAACAAGGCACGTCGCCTTGGAAACGAAGAAATAAAGAAAGGGCGTTACCGTAAATTAATGGAAGACTAATAGATTTTCGTATTAGCTGTGAAAAAAATAGGAGACTAACATTATATTGTATGTGTTTGCCTCCTATTTTTGTATTCTTGCTTAATTAGAAAATTAATCCTAAATGGGTGGATTAGTCCCGTAACATTTTCATTTAATGCTTACATTGTTATAGCCTTATTATATTTTTTCCGACAATGGCACTATTGTCACCCAATATTCATCGCTATTTGTATCAATAAACACTGTTTGAAATCCAATAGATTTCCATTGCTCGTTTAGATAGAAGCATTGTTGTGGAATATCGTTTAATGTAGATAAAGCTGCTTCGTCTATAGGAAGATTATTTTCTTTAAAGCATTTTAGGTTACGTATTCCATACAAAAACGTTTCCAAATCGTCTTTCCAATCAAAATTAACTACAAATTTAGCATTGCCAAGTGCATAGAGTGTTACGATGTGTAATAAGGCAATATTGTTATCTCGGTGCAAATCTAACAGACAATCGTTATAATCGTAAGGCTGTTCTGGATTGTTTTCTATTTCTGTTTTACAAAATCCTTCAGGGTCTTTAATCATATTAAGAACATTTCCCACCATTTCCGCATTATTGTTTGTAACGCATTTCACCAGTTCTATAAGTTTATCATTAGTAGTAGGAACTGGAATTTGGGGTATATGTTGTTCTTTATCTGCATTTTTCTTTGATTTTGAAAACAAACCTATCAATACAGGAATAACAACTAGTAATACCGCAAACAATAAAAAGCCTCCTTTTATGTATGCACCGTTTTTTATCATACTAATGGCAGACAATAGCATTACTATGAAAATTATAACAATAGCAACACTAAAGCAACCGCTAATTAGTTTATCTTTCATATATCCGATTTTTATATTTGTGTTTTATTTGTTTTACTTGTTTACAGAAACAAAGGTAGGTATTAATTATTTTAGCAAAGAAATAAAAGTCTATAATCTTGTTTTTTATCTCTAATAAAAACAAAATAGGTCATATTTTTTTCAATATGACCTATTTTTTTATATTTATGTAGATTCTAATTAGTCTGTAACCTGAACAGTTGCACGACGGTTGAAAGAAATTGGTGTCAATGTATCTACACCACCCTTACCAACTTGTGAAATTTTGCTAGATTCTACACCCATCTTAACAAGTTCGCCTGCTAAAGTCTTTGCACGTTCTTCAGACAACCATTGATTGTGCTTTGCAGAACCTGTTGCACTATCAGCATAACCTGTAACAAGAAGGTTATTATTGTTGTCTACTGCATATTTAGCAAGTGCGCGTACATTTACAAGATCCTTCTGTGAAGCGATATTTGTCTTATCGAGGTTGAAGAATACTGAAATTGGAGTAGAAATAAGTTCTTTTACAGACTGACTTACTGTTTCTACTGGTTTTTGATTTGCAAGTGCATCGCGTAAACGAGCATTTTCAGCCTCAGCATCGCGTAAACGAGCATTTAAAGCATCAAGAGCTGATTGGTGTTGTGCGTTAAGAGCATCAACATCTGGAGTCTTTTCCCAACCAGATTTTCCAAGATTGAATTGTAAACCTAATTCTACATAAAGGTTGTTGTCGTGTGAATCCCAACCACGGTTGCCATAATATTGGTCATATCCGTCAAGATCACCTTCGTAACGGTTCCAACCTGCTTCAGCATACAGACGCATAAGCTTACTTAAACGGAAAGATGCCTGAACACCTGCACTAAGTCCTGTTGCATATAAGTTATGACTCATTGTACGACCAACGCCTGCACCTACAAAAGGAATAATATCTACAAGACGATTTTCGCTATAACCTAAGAACATATTGGTAAGATTAAACATTGCCTGACCTTGTGCAATCCAATATTTGTTACCATTGTCTACAGTTGAAGTGTGAACATCTGTATTACCTACACGTTTACCCCAAATACCTTGTGCTTTAATACGAAGACCAAGTCCAGGAGTAAACCATTTTCCAATAGCTACAGCTGCACCTGGGTTTGAACGAAAGTCCTTAAATGGATTTCTTTTTAAATCAGCACCATGTTCCTGACCAGAATACCAAGCATTCCAATCTGCACCTACTTGAAGAAACCAATTGCTCCAAAAAGAATTTGTAGCAACGCTATACTTTTTTGTAGGCACTTCGTCTTGTGCAAAACCAGCTACTGATAAGCTAGTAAATGCCAATACCATTAAAAATTTTTTTCTCATAATCTTTATTTATTATACAATCAATTTTATGCTTAATTTTTGTAATTAGTAAGTTGTATATCTCGAATTCAAGTGCAAAATTAAATATATTTTTTTAATAAACAACATTAAAACAGAGAAAAAAATACTGTTTTATGAAATATTTTTTTAATTTATACGGCATTACAACTTGATATAAAAACATATATATGTTCTGCATTTCGAAAGCAAAAAAATAATAGGAGAGTTTTTTTAATAAGAAAAAAATAATTCGTAATTACAAAAATATTTTTTTAAATTATTTTTTTGCTGAATATTAATAAATATTTGGTTGGGGTGTAACAACTAATGGCTCTGAACACATCACAATATCATTATTATTTATTGTTCCTACACCTAATATATATTAACAGAATGGCATTTTAAGTATATATTTTTGTTTGTTCCTCTTACACTATATTTAAACATAGTGCTATCCGCCATGATGATTAAGATAATCAACTATAAACAGCAGAATAACGTCTAAAAATAAAAAAATACTATAGTTAAATATCTTGGCTTTTTTTCATCTTTCGTTTCATTGCTGGAGTATCTATTTGCTTCTCATACTCGGTAAAAAAATTTTTAAGGTATCTGTCTTTCCAACAGAATACAAGATTCTCAAATATAAGAGAAATAATTACATAAGACCAAACAAAAGGCTTTTTTATAATTGATTGGTATCCAAAAGACCTGCTTAATAAACTTTCACACAGCATAATTAATGCTTCAGAAAGCATTATGTGCAAGCTAAAAGCATAAAGTAAGCAAGTGTCTCTATCGTAAGTACTTCGCTTTCTATAAAACCGATACACTACGTAGTGTATCATAAAATAAAAGTCTATCATTTATTCCAAAAATCCATATCAAATTCTTCCAAACCATATTTTCCTAAGAAATATCTGTGCACAGTATAGTGAAAGATGGCAATAATATAACGTGAATTCAACGAAATCACGTTATATTATATTTAAACATAATGCTATCCGCCATGATGATTAAGATAATCGGATATAAAAAGCATAATAATGTCTACAATAAAAAAATACTATAGTTAAATATTTTTGGCATTTTTCATCTTTCGTTTCATTGCAGGAGTATCTATTTGTTTTGCATACTCACCAAAAAAATTTCAAGGTATCTATTTTTTTCCAAAAGAATACAAGAAATTCAAATATAGCAAAAAAATAATTATATAAGACCAAATAAAAAGGCTTATTAATAATTGATTGATATCCAAGTAACCTGCATAACAAACCTCCACCCATAATCATTAAAGTTTCGGAAAATATCAGATGCAAACAGCAAGCAGTGATCATAGATGTAAGACTATCTTCATTATGCCGTCTATAATATCGATACATCACGTAGTGTATCATAAAAATAAAAAGTCTATCATTTGTTCCAAAAAAATCCATATTTAATTCTTCCATTCCATATTTTCCTAAGAAATATCTATGCACAGTATAGTAAAGATGACAATAATATAACGTGAATTCAACGAAATCACGTTATATTATATTTAAACATAATGCTATCCGCCATGATGATTAAGATAATCGCCTATAAAAAAAGCATAATAATGTCTACTATGAAAAATACTATAGTTAAATATCTTGGCATTTTTCATCTTTCGTTTCATTGCAGGAGTATCTATTTGCTTCTCATACTCGGTAAAGATTTTAAGGTATCTGTCTTTCCGAAAGAATACAAGATACTCAAATATAAGAGAAATAATTGAATAAGACCAAATAAAAGGCTTATTGATAATATTTTGAATCTCAAGTAATTTACAAAGAAAGTGTGCAACCCCCAATATTAATCCAATGAATAAAGACAAGTTCAAGGAACAGGCATAGAGTAAGCAAATGTCCCGATCTTCAGTACTTCGTTTTCTATAAAACCGATACACTACGTAGTGTATCATAAAATAAAAGTCTATCATTTGTTCCAAAAATCTATATTTAATTCTTCCATTCCATATTTTCCTAAGAAATATGCACCTGAAACAACCCAACCATAAGGAGGAATCATTGATTCCATACCACTGGCTTCCTCCTAATTGCATAGAGCTTATATCGAACTCACGTTCTTTTAAATGTTTTCAAATACAAAGATAAGAAAAAAGGGGCTTACACACTTTCATAGGACAGTACCACTTGAACTGTATTTTATTTCACAAGACATTCAATAATAACATACTTACCACCAAAAACATAAGAGTTATAAGTAAAGCTAAATGTGTATTCTTTTTGCCATACCTTTACTTTTTTTCAGATGATAATTGCTTAAAAATCTTTAAAAATATAAACGATACTTATCCTTATGCAATACAGAAAACCAAACTAATAAATAAAAATGGGATCGTAATTACTAAAAAAATAATTCAATGATAGGTGGATGATTATTTACTTTGTAAAACAATAAGTAACTGTTAAATATAATGATTGAAGGAATTACAGTCAGTATCATCAATATATTTCCAGAATTATGACTTGGACTATAACCTGGTAAAAAAACGCTTGTATTTTTATACAATATACATATATAACATAGTGGAATATGTTCAAATAGTATTCTATTAATTTCATATACGACTTATTGATAGAAAATTTCATTTACTATATCTCCTATACCCTTTCCGATTTTATCACCCAAATATGTTCCTTTATTCTATGCCCAATATTACCAAAAATAGTATGCTTTTACATAGCCCTTAGGAAACAAATATTTGTCGATTCGCCCATTTTCTAAAAAGTAATGTACCGTTGAGCATATAATTATCTCCGTCAAATTATAATGCGTACATATTTCATTAGCGCATAATAAAAAAACTTTTTTTGCATATAACGATTGTTTGTTAAATTGATTTTAATCTTACAAAGGTATAATATTAAAAAAACATAACCAACAAAGAGAATAAAAAAATGGTTTTAATGGGTGTTTTAGAGAATAGAAAAGAATATTTTTTTGCTTTTATGGGTATATTATTCGATAGAAGTAAGAAAAAGCGGAGTAAATGTATAGTGAAAAGTAACCACTATGTTACGCAAAATATATGTCGGTTTATTGAAACATTTTTTCGATATCAGCTTGTTTTAAAATTGTTAGAATGGGTTTTCCATTCGGTGTATAATTAACATTGGTGCATACAAACAACTGGTTTACAATATTCTCCATTTCTTCGTTGCTTAATACCTGTCCGTGTGGAATAGCTGCATTTTGTGCAAGACTTAATGCTAATTTTTTATCGATATCTTGTTTCACAGAACTTTCTCCTTCTATAGTAGAAGTAACCATTTCGTTCACAAGCATAGGCACATTTAGTCCTTCTATTCCTGTGGGAATACCATTTACAGCATAGCTTCCGCTACCCATATTGCTAAGTTCAAAACCCATAGTTTCCATTTCGAGAAGTATATTTTGCAACATAACTTCGTTGTTAGATGGCAGGTTTACAATTTCTGGGAACAGCAATTTTTGTGTGTGCGCAGTATGTTCGTCTAACTGTTTCAGATATTGTTCGTACAAAATACGCACATGTGCACGATATTGGTCTATTATCATTAGTCCCGATTTTACAGTAGTTATAATGTAACACCCTTTATATTGATAATGTATAGGCGACCGTTCGTCTTCAATATGTGTATTATCAAATTCGTCTGGTTTAAATAAAGTTTGTTCATCGGTAGAACTTAATGCAGATGGCATTTCTTCAGAGCCTACATTTAGTCCTTTGTAAAGTTCTTCCCATTGAGTTGTAGAAGAATTGTTTTTCTTAGTCTCTTTAAAAGGATTGTAACTGGGGTTGAAACCTACAGATGGAGCATTAATGTTTGCAGAAGGATTAAAGACAGGAATGTCTGGTTTTCCTTCGGTATCGAAATCTATAGATGGAATATCGTTGAATTTTCCTACAGCTTCTTTTACAGACGCCATTAGAATTTGCCAAATAGCTTGTTCGTTTTCAAACTTAATATCTGTTTTCGTTGGGTGAATGTTCACATCTATATTTTCGGCAGGTACTTCGAAATAAAGAAAATAAGGAACTTGTTCGCCAAATGGTATCAGTCGTTCGTAGGCATTTACTACAGCTTTATTAAAATAGGGGTGTTTCATGTAGCGATTGTTCACAAAGAAATATTGCAAAGCACCACGTTTCTTTGCCGATTCTGGTTTACCCACAAAGCCATAAATACGACACAATGTAGTTTCGACATCTATAGGAAGTAGGTTTTGATTAATGCGCTTACCAAAAACATCTACTATGCGTTGGCGCAAATTGCAAGCTTTGAGCGAAAAAACTTCAACTCCATTAGAATGTAAAGTGAAAGAAATATTAGGATAAACAAGAACAATACGTTCGAATGCCGAAATAATATTATTCAGTTCTGTGGTATTCGATTTCAGAAACTTTCGTCGTGCAGGAACATTATAAAAGAGATTTTCTATCTTAAAATTGCTTCCTACCGGACAAGTACAAACTTCTTGATTTTCAAATTTGCTTCCAGAAATAATTAGTGAAGTTCCTATCTCATCTTTTTCTTGACGTGTCTTTAATTCTACACGAGCAACAGCAGCAATAGATGCTAAAGCTTCGCCACGAAAGCCCATTGTTGATAATGCAAATAAATCGTCGGCTTTTCTTATTTTAGAAGTGGCATGGCGTTCAAAAGAAAGACGAGCATCTGTTTCAGACATTCCCTTTCCATCATCTATAACTTGTATTAAAGTGCGCCCAGCATCTATAATTACAACATTTATAGTTTTTGCTCCTGCATCTACAGCATTCTCTATTAACTCTTTTACTACCGAAGCTGGACGTTGTATTACTTCTCCTGCAGCAATTTGATTTGCAACACTGTCTGGTAAAAGCTGTATAATATCACTCATTCTCTTTTTATTTAAGATAGATAATCAGTAGAACTGCTAAGATTATAACAAAAATGATAGCCCCAAAGAACGATAGCTGCAAACTATTTATCTTTCTATTTGCATTTCGGTTACTACGAAAATCAAAATAATATTCTTTTTCGTTTGCATTTACCTCTAACTCCCCCTCCTTTTTTCCCTTTAATTTCTCTTCCAATCTTTTTAGACGTTCTTTTCTTTCATCAAAATAGATATATTCATGATGGAATCGCCGTGGTTTTGGTAAATTAAAGAATATCATAAGTTAGAAATCTACAATTAGTTGCTAAACTTTTGACGTGGAGGAGCAGCTACTTCGGAAGGACGAATATCAGAATCGTCTTTTCGTGCCACTTTCCTGAATATATCGAATTTATCTTTTGGTCGTACCGTTTCGTACCAATGAAAATTAGGGAGAAATACTTTGTCGGGAGGTATTTGCGTAATAGGATATAAGGTAGAAGTAAATTTGTTTGTCCAAATTTTTTCTAACTGTTGTTGTGGCGACATATAAATACGCATTGTGTCGGTTTCCAAATAATTTAAACCTATAATAGAACTATCCTTCTCTTCTATAGGATAATAAACGGTAAGAACATTGCTGACAGCTTGTGCAGTTCTCATTTTTCCATCTAAGAACTGTGCATGCATTGTTTTAGAGGCTACCTGATTATAATGTTCTTTATCTTTAAGTTGTTCTATTGATAATGCGTTTCCAAAAATATGTGCTTCACGAATGGTGGAATCGTTCATAAAAACTTTGATAGAATCGCCAAGAAGTTGTCTATTGTCGCTCCAAACAATAGGTTCTTGATACATAACCAAGCAAGAATCTTTAGTGTTAGCAATGAATAAACCACACACAGCTTGAACATCTGTACGATAAGCACGTACATTATCAATACCAAAAATTTTACGATACACTTGTGGCGTGTTAAAATTAAAAGCCTTCATCGTAATAGTATCGGCATGTACAAACAAAGTGTCGTTACCTTTTGAAAAATCTTTGGCAACTGGACCTGGTTTTCCACCGTATGCAATGGCAGCTGTATCGGTATAATGAATATAATCGCCCTTAAAAGCGTGTTTACTTTTATAGTCAATATAATCTACATTACCTTTACCTTCTCCAACATGAGTCTTACTATTATATAAAAGATTATCGCCAGTTATGGTACGTTGCTTAAGTTCATCAACAATTTTAACATTGCCATGTCCCTCGCTATGTCCAGTATTTGCATTATAAATAACCTCGTCGCCAGTAATTGTACGTTTTTCTTTATGGTCTATAATTTTAACTTTTCCATGTCCTTCTGTATGTCCACTCTTACTATTATAAACAATGTCTTCGCCCATCATGGTACGTTTGTTTACTTTATCGTTTATCTTTACGTTACCATGACCAGTTGCATCGCCAGTAATACTATTATAAGTTATTTCGTTTCCTTCTATATCGCGTTGTGGAGACTTAATAGTAGAGAAGCCATTCAGTTGCATATTATCGGTTTTACTATTATATGTTCCATCTTCCGTATGAACAATTTCGCCTCGTTTAGTTCTAATTACCGATTTTCCAACAACATTCATTATTCCCGTTTCGGTATTTCCGTGTGCAGTTGGCGTATTAATATTGTATTTTGGTGTACGAATTACAACATTACCATAGAAATTAGCATCGTGTGTTTCTGTATTGTAATCGCCTTGATCGGCTGCAATTACATTTCCACCATAAATTAATATTCCACGTCCACCAAAATAATTTGCAACATTCGATGTCATATTGTAATCTAAACTATCGCATTTTAAAGATTTGAAAGGTTGGCGGACAACAACTTTTCCACGTGCTCTTAATGTTTGTTGAAAACCATCGTAAAAAGCTCGCTGACAAGTTAAGTGTGTTCCATCTTTGCGTTTAAAGTTTACATGGCCAAATGCTTGAAATGTATTTTGTTGGTCGTTAATATAAGCACTATCGCAAAGCAAAGTCATATCTTTATGCCTAAATTTTACATTGCCCTTTACAACTTGAACATTTGGCATTTCCATTTGGTTATAGCGTAAAATGTCGGCATGATCAATATAAACCTTCGATTTTTGCTTTTGCTTCTCTTTTTGAGCAAAAACAGAAAGCGATGAGCTTAATCCAAATAGGCATAGAATCAAATAAATGAAGATTCTATGCCCGTAGAAATATTTTATTTGTCTGTTTATCTATAATCATCTAACCCAACCTTCATATTCGAAATCGCAATCTCGATATTCTGGAGCCATCTTTACGTATGTTTCTTTTATCTTCTTCTCTATCCAATTACGGATAACTTCTTGACGTTTCTTTGCTACAACAATATCTTTCATAGGCTGTAAGTCTTCAGTAATTGTTGCACGATGTTCGTCAATTCTACTTTTCAGTTTAATAATGGCACACACTTCTTGCTCTCTCGAATTTTTCATTGTAAAAGGAGCTGATATCTCGCCAACTTTCATTGTGTCTACAATATGTGCTACTTCAGAAGGCAATTCTTTCATTGCAAAGTGCGATGTACGTGTTGCTCCTCGAACATTCATCATAAGTCCATGATTATTCTTTGTATCTTTATCGTCAGATAAATATGATGTAGCATCATCGAAAGTAAATTTCCCTGCCTTAATATCATTAGAAATAGAATCTAAACGATGCATTGCCGCATTTATTGCAGCATCCGAAACCTTTGGTTTTAACAATATATGACGACAGTTTATTTTATCACCACGTCGGTCTATTAATTGTATAATATGGTATCCAAATTCGCTTTCTACTATTTTAGAAATCTTTTTAGGGTCTGTCAAATTAAAAGCAGCTGCAGCAAATGTAGGATCTAACATTCCACGTCCCATATATCCTAATTCTCCTCCTCTACGTGCAGATTCTGTATCTTCAGAATACAGACGTGCAAGGGTCTCGAAAGAAGTTTCTCCTTTCGTAACTCGGTCTGTATAATTACGAAGTTGGTCTTTAATTCTTTCTATTTCTTCTGGTTCAATCTTAGGAGTTTGGGTCAATATTTGCACCTCTACATTTGTTGGTATCAATGGGATACTATCTGTTGGTAATTTTTTAAAGTATTCACGAACTTCGGCTGGAGAAACTTTAACATCGCCAACTAGTTTCTCTTGCATTCGTTCTATCAACAAACGATTTTTGAAATCATCGTGTAAGTCTTGTCGTATTTGCGCTATACTCTTGTGTTGATATTCCTCTAACTTCTCTTTTGAACCTATTTGAGGAAAAGAAATCCATGCATTAATTTGTTGTTCTACACTCTGCATTACCTCTGCTTCTGTAACAGAAATACTATCTAATGCTGCTTGATGCAAAAAAAGTTTTTGTACAGCAAGCTGTTCTAATATTTCACAATTAGGATTTTTCTTCCATTTCTTACCATCTGCTTCGCTTTGCAATCGCATAATTTCTAAATCAGATTTAAGAATTGGTTCATCGCCTACAACCCATAATACCTCATCGACAACACTTCCGGGGTTCTCTTTATCTACATTTGCCGAATCGTTTCCTAAAAGAGGTTTGGAAATAGAAAGCATTTTTGCTGGAACACCCATCATTGTGAGGACTGTTCCAACAAAAATAAATATAACACAATATTTCTTTAAATTCATAAGCTACTATTCTATATTAATGCTTATTAACTGTGGCTAAAACTTCAGGGTTTACTACGACAGAATATTTCTGACGAAGACTTTTTACCCACTCTTTTTCGAGTTCTTCTTGATAATCTGAAATTACAAGACTACGAACATCGTCTAAATCTTCTGGCGCTTTTTATTTTTTACCATAAACTGCATCAATAGGATAATCTTTCATTGGTTTTACTTCTACTTTTTCTTTAAAAATATCTCTATCCACTAATGCATTGTCGCCTTTCTTAAATATTCCTTTTTCGACACGAATACGAATAGTACTATCGTTATTGAACGTTGTTCGTAGTTTTTCACCCCATGCTTTGAATGGAATTTTAGCTACACAGTCTTTCACTGCTTTTACATCGGCAGGATTTTGCACATGATAGGCTATACCTTTAAAGCGAGGTTCTTTCCACGCATAGTTTTTTCTATGCTTATTAAAGAATGTTTGCAAGCCTGCTTCGTCAGATGCTGCTTTATCCCATACTGTACGTGTGCTCATTTCTATAAGCAATAGACCATCGTGATATTCTTTTACAAGGTTTTTAAGATTTTCATCTTTCGCTTCCATTTCAGCAAGCTTCTTTTCTATTAGCTGTTCTGGTGTAACTCCATTTCCAGCTTCTGCAGCCATTCTACCAAGTTTTTGGTCGATAATTTGCTCACGCAAGTTGCGTGCTTCTATAAACTGACGAATATCAGCCTTTAAAGAGTCGTAGGGTTGAAATTCTTCTTTCTTAATATATTTAATGATGTGATAACCAAATGGAGACAACACTGGGTGGCTAATTTCTCCTGGCTTCATAGAGAAAAGTGCATTTTCGAAAGCTTGTACAGTCTGACCTTTTGTTATTAAAGGTAACTCTCCACCACGTACTGCCGAACTATGATCGTCAGAATATTTCTTTGCCAATTCTGCAAAGTTACCACCTTTTTTCAATACATTATATATAGAGTCGACTCTGTTAGCGATGGCAGTTTGCTCAGCATCTGTTGCTTTCTGTTTAAGCGATAGCAAGATATGAGCACAGCGAATCAATCCACCATTTTTTTCAATTCTATCTCTTGTTTCTTTATAGATTTTCTGAGCTTCAGCCTCTACGTCAGCATCGGTAATCATTGTAGGACGTACCTGCTGATCGCGGTAAGTCATAAATTCTTGTTTAAAGGAACTAAGTGTATCCAGTTTCGCATCTAATGCAGCCTGTACCTTTAATTTATAGTTTATAAAAAGATCTACATAATCGCGTATAGATTTCTTATCAATCACGCCATCTGTATTATTCTTATTATACGAATATTCAAATTCCGAACGATGAATGGGATTACCATCTATCGTCATAATTACAGGATCGTCTTGTTGTGCAAAAGCCATTAAACTGCTGAGCAGTATAGTAGCTAAAGAAACTATTATTCTCATTTTAAACAATACTCGTTCTTTTGTTTTTTATATTATAGCCTATCTTCTTTCAGATTGTATGTAAAGCAATAAGCTTCTTTTATTGTAAACGAATCCAATTGCTATTTATTATTCTGGGCGTGAATAGTTAGGAGCTTCGCTTGTAATAGCAATATCGTGTGGGTGGCTTTCCATTACTCCTGCATTGGTTATGCGTGTGAACCGTGCATTATGAAGTTTTTCTATAGATGCTGCACCACAATATCCCATACCTGAACGCAAACCACCTACAAGCTGATAGACCACTTCTTGTACGGTTCCTTTATAAGGAACGCGTCCTGCTATGCCTTCTGGAACAAGCTTCTTATTGTCGTTAATATCGCCTTGGAAATAACGGTCGCGCGAACCATTCTTTTGCTCCATAGCTTCTAATGATCCCATACCACGATAGCTCTTGAACTTACGTCCATTGAAGATGATGGTATCGCCAGGAGACTCTTCTGTTCCTGCTACCAACGAACCAATCATTACACAGCTTCCACCTGCGGCTAAAGCTTTTACCACATCGCCAGAATAGCGTAAACCTCCATCGGCTATCAATGGAACGTTTGTATCTTTCAGTGCAGAATAAACATCATAAATGGCACTAAGTTGTGGTACACCAACACCTGCAACAACTCGAGTAGTACAAATTGAGCCAGGACCAATGCCCACTTTTACTGCGTCAGCACCATTCTCAACAAGAAACTTTGCAGCTTCGCCTGTTGCTATATTCCCTACTACCACATCTAGATTAGGGAAAGCTGTCTTCACATCGCGCAATTTTCCAATTACACCTTGCGAATGTCCGTGTGCGGTGTCTATAACTATGGCATCAACACCAGCTTCTACTAATGCCGAAGCACGCTCCATCGTATCTACTGTAACTCCCACACCAGCAGCAACACGCAAACGTCCTTTTTCGTCTTTGCATGCCATTGGTTTATCTTTTGCTTTAGTAATATCTTTATAAGTAATCAGTCCTACCAAATGATTACTCTTATCAACAACTGGGAGTTTCTCTATTTTGTTCTCTTGCAATATTTGTGCAGCTGCCGTAAGGTCGGTTTGCTGATGTGTAGTTACGAGGTTTTCACTTGTCATCACTTCATCGATGGTCTTATCGAAGTGACGTTCAAAGCGTAAGTCGCGATTAGTAACAATACCCACTAAATGGTTTTCTTCATCAACAACAGGAATACCACCAATATGATATTCAGCCATCATAGCCAACGCTTCTCTCACAGTACGTCCTCGTCGAATGGTTACTGGGTCGTATATCATTCCATTCTCAGCACGCTTCACTATGGCAACTTGCCGCGCTTGCTCTTCGATGGTCATATTCTTATGTATCACACCTATACCACCTTCGCGTGCAATAGCTATTGCCATAGCACTTTCGGTTACGGTGTCCATCGCCGCCGTTACGAAAGGAATGTTCAGTTCGATGTTACGTGAGAACTTGGTTTTCAACTCCACCCCCTTGGGTAGTACTTCAGAATAGGCTGGTATTAAAAGGACGTCATCGTAAGTCAGTCCGTCCATTACGATTTTATCTGCAACAAATGAAGACATATATGTATATTAGAAAATTTATTGCGTGCAAATGTACTAATTATAATTCGTATAGGTTATCATTTCTATGGTTTTTCTACTGTGCGTTAAAAGTATTTAACGCATTATACTATTTAATACCTTAATTCTCTATCATCTTTGTTTTTTACTCTTTTCATCAAACTTGTAAACGAAGGATATGCGTACAAAGAGATATATAGTTTCTTCTCATTGTTTGGTGCGTTGCATTGGTGTATTGATAGAACTATTTCGCAGTGTTTAATGCACAGATAGTAATATTGCTTTTTATGTAGAACAACTTATGTTTTACTGGGAAAAATGGTTGGGAAATATTAAAAGCTTTCACCCGACCATAATAATGCTACGCCCCTATTACCTATTTGGGGTAAAAATATGAGATATCTAAAACGTTCGTTTCAGATGTCTAAAACGTTCGCGACAGATATCTAAGACGTAACTGACAGATATCTGTCAGTTGCGCTTTAGACATCATAACAAATAACAACCTGTGTGAGTTTATATATTCAGATGAAGATTTAAGAAATTCATTAGTTGCAACGTTTTAATATAAGTATTATTATAAGCGCCAGAATAACTATAAATTACTACAACCTTATTACATAAAAGTAGAACTCATTACAATTATCCGCCTTTTCAATATATCCTCATATATTTCTATCGAGCTTAAAAACAATTTCTTCGCATCTATAGTTAAAGCTGCGAGATAATGGTAAAAAGAAACCGCCCTTTCTAAGTAGAAAGAGCGGTAGAATATTCTTGTATTAGTTTGCCATTTCTGATATAAACTTAATTCGAACCAATCTAATATCTTCATCTGTGTAGTCCTCATCAAGCTCTTTGAGAGCCTCATCGATGCTGTCTGTATGACTGTTCATAAAGTAATCGTAGATATCATCTATTTTATCTTCATCGTAAATATCGTTTAAGAAGTAGTCTATATTGAGTTTTGTGCCACTAAATACTATTTCTTCTATCTTCGAAAGTAGTTCATCAAAGCTGAGTCCTTCGGCAGTAGCAATGTCGTCTAACGGCAATTTGCGATCAATACCTTGTATTATCTTCACTTTTTGCATCGACTTCTTTGCCACAGTGCGTACACGCAGTTCTTCGGGTCGCTCTATATTCTTCTCTTTACAATATTTTTTAATGAGTTTACAGAACTCTTCGCCGTATCGTTTTGCCTTACCAACACCAACACCTTGTATGTTTTGAAGTTCCTCTTCGGTAACGGGATACATCATTGCCATTTGGTCTAAAGATGGGTCTTGGAAGATTACATAAGCTGGGATTCCTAACTTACGTGCCAGATGCTTACGTAAATCTTTTAGCATTGCATAAAGTTCTGGGTCAGCTACACTTGTTCCTCCCACCATACACTCGTCTACATCATCGGTTTTGAATTCTTTATCCATCACTATCATAAACGATTTTGGTTCTTTCAAGAATTGCTTTCCTGCTGCAGTGAGGCGCAATAAACCATAATTTTCTACATCTTTCTTTAAATAACCGTCCAACATAGCCTGTCTAATAACAGGGTTCCATATTTTAGGGTCTTCTTTCTCACCTAATCCAAATTCTTCTAGAAGATTATGCTTATGGTCTTTTATATCATCAGTACCACGTCCTTTAACAAAGTCAATAATGTATTCTTGACGGAAATTACCTCCCAAGCCTTCACAGCTTGCAACACAATTAACAACGGTTCTTTCGCTTCTATTTTCTCTTTCGGGTGTAAACAATTGTCGCACATACCACAATTATCTTTAGGATAGTCTTCTCCGAAGTAGTGAAGCAATAATTTTCTACGGCAAACCGATGATTCTGCATACGTCTCAGTTTCTTGCAGCAATTGTCTTCCTATATCTTGCTCTGCAACAGGCTTGCCGTCCATAAAGTTTTCAAGCTTTTTAAGGTCATTTTTAGAATAGAAAACAATACATTGTCCTTCTTCTCCGTCACGCCCTGCACGTCCAGTCTCTTGATAATAGCCTTCTAAGCTTTTTGGTATATCGTAATGAATAACAAAGCGCACATCGGGTTTATCTATACCCATACCAAATGCAATAGTAGCAACTATTACATCGATATTTTCCATAAGGAAGTCGTCTTGCGTTCTAGAGCGGGTCTCCGAATCTAAACCTGCATGGTAGGGTTCTGCCTTTATATCGTTTGCTTGCAATACAGCTGCCAGTTCTTCTACTTTTTTACGCGAAAGACAATAGATGATACCACTTTTTCCTGGATTTTGCTTAATAAACTTTATTATCTGTCTGTTAGTATCTTCTTCGTTCTTCTTAGATCTTACTTCATAATAAAGATTAGGACGGTTGAACGAACTCTTAAATTCGGCGCAGTCTTCAATACCCAAACTCTTCACAATATCAGTACGTACCTTATCAGTAGCAGTGGCAGTGAGTGCTATTATAGGAGCTTTACCTATTAAATCTACTGCTTGTCGTATCTTACGATATTCTGGGCGGAAGTCGTGGCCCCCACTCCGATATACAGTGTGCCTCGTCTATTGCATAGAAACTTACCTTTACGGTTTTAAAGAATTCAATGCTTTCTTCTTTGTTTAACGACTCTGGCGCAACATAGAGTAACTTTGTTTTGCCATTCAATATATCAGCTTTAACATGGTCTATCTCTGTTTTCTTTAACGATGAGTTTAGATAATGCGCTACTCCGTCTTCTTCGCTGATACCGTTAATTACATCTACTTGATTTTTCATTAAGGCTATCAACGGAGAAATTACTATTGCTGTACCATCCATTATTAGAGAGGGCAGTTGATAGCAAAGGCTCTTACCGCCTCCCGTAGGCATCAATACAAAAGTATCGTTACCTGCTAACACGTTCTGGATAATAGCTTCTTGCGCACCTTTAAACTTATCGAAACCAAAGAAATACTTCAGTTTTTCTGTCAGATTGACTTCTGTTACCATGTTAATAGTTCAGTGTTCCTTATTAGAGAGGTAGGTTTATTTACGCTGCACTCATCTTATAAGTAAGATAGAGTGCAACGGTTGTTTATATTTTAAGCAGACTCAAGCTTATTGAGTTTTGCTTTATCTAATTGTTGTTGTGCATATTGGGCTGTAACCTTATATTCTTTCACATCTTTAGAGGGCAATTCAAACATCGTATCCATCATTACAGCCTCTACGATAGAACGAAGTCCACGAGCTCCTAACTTATATTCTACAGCCTTGTCAACTATATAATCGAGCGCATCTTCTGCAAATGTAAGATCGATACCGTCCATTTTAAAGAGTTTTACATACTGTTTGATAATGGAATTCTTTGGTTCCACAAGTATTTTACGTAATGCCTCTCTGTCTAATGGATTAAGATAAGTTAGTACGGGTAGACGTCCAATTATCTCTGGAATAAGTCCGAACGAGCGTAAGTCTTGTGGCAGCACATATTTCATTAGGTCCTTCTTATCGATTCTAGACACATTCTGCACCGAGTTGTAGCCCACAACGTGTGTATTGAGACGTTGTGCTATCTTTCGTTCTATACCATCGAATGCGCCACCGCATATAAATAGTATGTTTCGGGTATCTACATGAATGTAATCTTGATCTGGGTGCTTACGTCCTCCTTTAGGTGGAACATTTACCATAGTACCTTCGAGTAGCTTTAACAATCCTTGTTGTACACCCTCTCCGCTAACATCTCGTGTAATACTAGGATTATCGCTCTTCCGTGCTATTTTATCTATTTCGTCTATGAATACAATTCCACGTTCAGCAGCAGCAACATTATAGTCGGCAACTTGCAGTAAGCGTGACAGAATACTTTCTACATCTTCACCTACATATCCAGCCTCGGTAAACACTGTAGCATCTACAATAGTAAATGGGACATTCAGCAGTTTAGCAATAGTACGAGCTAAGAGAGTTTTTCCCGTACCTGTTGAGCCCACCATTATAATGTTACTTTTTTCTACTTCTACACCATCGTCGTCTTTCGACTGCTGTAACCGTTTGTAATGATTGTATACCGACACGGCAAGATAGCGTTTAGCCTCATCTTGTCCGATAATATATTCATCTAAATAAGCTTTTATTTCGGTTGGCTTTGGAACTTTCTCCATATCAATATCCTTGAGTTCTGGTGTTTGTTTACCCAATACACCAGACTCAACTACGATATTATAAGCTTGCTGTGTACAGTCTTCACAGATGTATCCTGTAAGTCCTGTAATGAGAAGCCGGACTTCATTCTCAGTTCTTCCACAAAAACTACATTTCTTTTGAGGCATTGTCTACTTCTTTTCTTATTAATACTTGGTCTATCATACCATATTCTTTAGCTTCTTCGGCAGTCATCCAATAGTTACGGTCGCTATCGTTCCATACCTTTTCAAAAGTTTGGTGCGAATGATTACTGATGATTGTATAAAGTTCTTTCTTGAACTTCATTATCTCTTTTGCCTCAATTTCTATATCTGAAGCCTGTCCTTGTACACCCCCAAGTGGTTGATGTATCATTACACGGCTATGTGGTAATGCTGAACGCTTGCCCTCCTGACCCGCTACAAGCAATACGGCTCGCCATAGAAGCGCCATGCCAGTGCAGATGGTAGCTACGTCGCTGGAGATAAACTGCATGGTATCGTAGATGCCAAGTCCTGCCGTTACGCTTCCACCAGGCGAGTTGATGTAGATGGAAATGTCTTTCCCAGGGTCTACCGAGTCTAAATAGAGCAGCTGTGCCTGCAGTGTGTTGGCAGTATAGTCGTCAATTTGTGTGCCAAGGAAGATGATACGGTCCATCATTAAACGCGAGAACACGTCCATCTGTGTTACGTTCAACTGGCGTTCTTCCAATATATATGGATTAAGATATTGGTTCTGCATACTTGTAACCTCGTCTAACACCACACCATTTATACCCAAATGTTGGGTCGCAAACTTTCTAAAATCTTTCATTCTGTTTCTTTCTATTATTTTAATTAGACAATAATAAGGAGCAAGCGCCTTATTCGGTTTTATTGTCTTTAATACAAAGATTATGCCATTACAAAAACATTATCTATAGTATTCTAACACAAAGATAATAAAAAAATAGTAACTACTTCAATAAAAATAAAGAATTTTATTTGATATTCCATTGTTTTTTTCTTTTTTTGAAGTGAGTGTAAATATGTTATATTCGCTTTCCAGACGTATAGAGACAGCTGAAAACAAGTGAAGATTTTACAAGCGGCGCCTACAGTTTATCCACATACACCTACTAATAAAATAAAAAAATATACTAGATATTTAGAAGAAACAATCCAGATGTTAGCTAGTCTTATTTCAGATATCTATCACGTTCGTCTCAGATATCTGTCACACTCGTCTCAGATATCTGTCAGTTACGTTTTATATATCATAACAAACAACAACCTTTATGACTCTATATTTAAATGGTATTTATTCTAATGATGATGATAAAATATTTTTATTCTGTAATATTCTGATTTAAGCGTTATTACAAATATTTAAACTACAACATATTGTTCATCATTTTAGTATGTAGAAGCAATATTATTTACAACAAGATTCTTTTTCCATAGTATTTTTATCACTTTCTAACTGGATATAGATTTAGGCTCTAACCAACGTAACAAATAGTTTGAGACAAAATATATCTCGAGATATAAAAAAAACAACACCTTCTCTAAAATCTTTCTTATTTGAAAGTTTATAGAAAAGATGTTGTCGCTCTATTAATGTAGTGTAAACTCTTACATTAACATTTCACTTCTTTTTTATTTCTCTTCGTTCTCTGCCTTATCAGCTTTTTTAGTCCTTTTTGCTTTCACTGGCTTTTCAGAGTCTGCAGCTTCAATAAGCTTGTTAAACTCGTCGAGTGAAACAGACTTCTTCTTTAGCTTAACTATTGTTTTCAATACAGCAGAGAGTTTTTGGTCGAGTGCAGCATCAACAAAAGGTTCAATATCCTTACGATTCTTCAACATATCATTAACGTATTTGTCAATGTATTCGTCTGGAACATTATTCATACCGTACTGTGCGAACTGTGCTCTAGCCATTTGTGCTGCGCTCTCACGTACATCTGCATCTTCTATCTTAATATTGTTAGCTTGTGCTATTCGGTCTCTAATAAGATGCCATTCAAGTTCTTTTATGCTTTGTTCGTAGTTCTTTTCTACAAACTCAGCACCTTTATCTTCGTTATTAGAGAGCATTATACGTTTTAGAAGTGCGTCTGGGAATTGAAGTTTACCTACTTTCTTCTCAGCGTAAGCACGTACATCTATCATAAACTTATAATCAGAGTCTCTTTCAAGTTGTTTGCTTACACCTTCAGCTATCGTTTTACGGAACGTTGCTTCATCGTTTATATTTGCATCTGGTCCATAAACGCTATCCCAAAGTTCTTTATTATTCTCTGCATTTACATAACGTGTTATCTCCGTTATCTGGTATGAGAAGTCGCCAATATGCTTTCCAATATCCTTATTGTCTATTTTCAATAGCGAAGCTACCTCTGCATCGTTTGCAGGATAAGCCTTGCGTGGGTTAAAGGTGATAATATCGCCCAGCTTGCAATTATCGAAAAGTTTCTTTTGATCGTCTACCTTAATATATTGAGGCATCATTACAGCACCTTCTACAGTAATGCCACCTTCCAAAGTGTTTCCGTTCTCATCAAGTTCACGAAGATCTCCCTTAAGCATATCACGCTTCTCTGGATCAAACTCTTCTACCTTATCGTAGTGTCCAGAACGACTTGCAAACATCTCTATTTGTTTATCAATAAGGGCATCGTCTACTTTTATATCGTAATAGTCAATAGTATCTTTGCTTGTAAGTTCAATATCAAATTCTGGTGCAATTGCTATATCAAACTTAAAAGTATAAGGAGCTGGTTTCTCAAGTTCTACTGCCTCTTGTGAAGCTGACGCCATTGGTTGGCCAAGCATGTGGATTTTATTATCGATAATATATTTCTGAAGATTATCGCCTAATATTTTATTAATAGCATCCATTTTTACTTGTGTACCAACTTGGCGTTTAAGCAATCCCATAGGTACTTGTCCTGGACGGAAGCCTGGTATATTTGCACGCTTGCGATAATCTTTAAGTGCCTTTTCAACTTCTTCTTTGTAATCTTGTTCCTCAACAACAATAGTTAAAAGACCATTTAACTTATCGGGGTTTTCGAATGAAATTTTCATCTTTGAAGTATTATATGTTTAATATTTAATTATCAAATGAGTTCCTATAAAAGAAAAGAAATGTACCATCTCCGTTTCCTTTTAGGCGCAAAGTTACTTAAATTTTAGCTAATCACATAATATATATAAAGAAAAAAAACATTTTTAAGATATTGACTTCTTTGTTATATCAATGCTAGTGAATAGTTCTATCACTATTATAAAGCAAAAACCTCGAAGACAATATATGTACTCCGAGGTTCGCAATTTATGGATCGCTTTTTATGACAAGCCTTCTATTACGCCATTCACTACGTGGATATTCTCTGCCTGTGGTTTTTTCGGCAGACCTGGCATTCGCATTATTGTGCCAGCAATAGCTACAATCATACCTGCTCCTGCATTAATTACGAAGTTGCGAATAGTAATTGGGAACCCTGAAGGTGCTCCGTAAGCTTTTGCGTCTTCAGAAAATGAGTACTGCGTTTTGGCTATACATACTGGAAGATGCTCTAAGTTGAGTTCCTTAATACGCTGTAAGTCGCGTTTTGCAGCAGGACGTAATACCACTTTTCCTGCTCCATAAATATTGGTAGCTATTTTTTCTACTTTAGTAGCTATATCATCTGACTCTTCGTATACATAGTTTAATGGTGCAGATGGATTCTTCTCAATAGTATCAACTACTAAATGTGCTAAATTTTCTGCGCCTTTTCCTCCTTCGCCAAAAGCTGTGTTAATGGCAAATCCAACGCCTTGTGCCTCGCAATGTTCTTTTACTAAAGCCAATTCTTCGTCTGTATCGGTTGCAAATCGGTTTAAACAAACCACAACTGTCTGTCCAAATGCTTTTAAATTGGCTATATGTTTATCTAAGTTGCATAGTCCTGCTTTCACTCCTTCTAAGTTTGGCTTGCTTATTTCTGCAACATCTATGCCGCCATGCATCTTTAAGGCTTGTGCAGTTGCTACGAGAACGGTGAGTACTGGAGATATTCCTGCTTTACGACACTTTATGTCTAAGAATTTCTCTGCGCCTAAATCGGCACCAAATCCTGCTTCCGTTATACAATAATCGCTAAAGGTCATTGCCATTTTTGTAGCCAATATGCTGTTACAACCATGTGCTATATTAGCAAACGGACCACCGTGAATAAATGCGGGTGTATTTTCTATGGTTTGAACAAGGTTCGGATTAATTGCTTCGTGTAAAAGTGCTACAATAGAACCTGTTATATTCAATTCGCGCAAGTATAGCGGTTTACCTTCTAGAGTTATACCTAAGATTATATTATCAAGACGCTTATGCAGGTCTTCTTCGCTAGAAGCTAAACAAAGAATAGCCATTATCTCTGAAGCAGGAGTTATATCGAAGCCACTTTCGCTAAGCAATCCATCTGTACGAGCACCCAATCCTGTTATAATGTTACGCAAATTACGGTCGTTTACATCTAAGACACGACGCCACCATACTTCCCTCATACCGAAGCCTTCATCTTGATGCTGATAAATATAGTTATCTAACATTGCCGATATCATATTGTTTGCGGAGGTTATTGCATGGAAATCGCCGGTAAAATGCAGGTTAATTTTCTCCATTGGTAACACTTGTGCATAGCCTCCTCCTGCAGCTCCGCCTTTCATACCAAACATGGACCGAGCGAAGGTTCACGAAGGGCTGGTATTGCATTTTTACCAATGCGATTCATACCCAATGCTAAGCCTACACTTACAGTTGTTTTGCCTATCCCGGCTTTTGTTGGTGTAATAGCTGTAACAAGTATTAACTTCGATTTCTTAACCTTTTCTTCATCAATAAGTTTGTAAGGCACTTTTGCTATATACTTTCCAAACGGCTCAAGTTCGTCCGTTGGGATATTCACTTTTTTCGCAATACTATCTATTAATTCAAGTTTTGCTTCGTGGGCAATCTCAAAATCTGTTTTCATTTGTTTGTTCTTCTTTTTTTAAATGATAAGTGTTAACTGACGACTATTAGTTGTTTATGTCGCCAAAAGTATGAATTTTATATCTTACCACCAACTTTTAAAGCATATTTTTGTACAAAAATTTATTTAACGGCACATTTTTAGAACATTGTGCAACACTATTGCTATCTACAGATTGCAATATTACAAATTATAATGGAATAGGAATGGAATTACACTAATATCTTTGCATATCTACAACAAAGTTATATGTACGAATGAAAAGAAATACTTGTCTATTGAATTTGCCTAAAACAAAGTAAAGAAATTAGTTTGAATCTCACTTTATAGTAGTAAAAAGAGAACCATAGAGCTATAAATATATCTCATAAGTAGTATTCTTGCACAACTTATTTCATATTAATGTTGCTTAGTAGGAAAGAGGTAGAAAGCTTATAAACAGTTCTTACCAATTACTCACTTATCAAATAGAATTACTTTGTTTTTTTAGGAAAAAGCCAGACTGTTTTTTTAGTTTCGTTTGTTTCAGATATCTGAGACGCGCATCTTAGATATCTGTCGCATTCGTTTCAGATATCTGTCAGTTGCGGTTTAGATATCACAAAAAACTACATCATTTATGACCCCATATTTTATAGCTCGTAAAAGGTATTTATTCTACTGAATATTTATGGTTGTCTTAAGAAATACTTTTTTTACGAAATTAAATATATTTTATGCAGGCAACTAATAATAAATACAGAAAAATTAATACATCTTACATATATTTACCTATGCATAGATATTATCGCAATTATTAGTATACAAGATGACGTGCAAATTCTATAATGGTGTCTTTTCCACGATGAAAATCTTCTGAAGTAAGATTAACCTTATAGTCGGGATCGATTCCAAATTCTGTCATTTGCTTATTCTTATCGTACATCGGACAAGCAGAAAAACGTATTAACCAGCCATTGGGAAGCTCGGCAGAGAATGGTAAGCCTGCTCCTCCACCAGTACGATCGCCCACTATTCTTACATTGGGAAAGCAGCGCATATACTTTACAAACTCGTTAGCAGCCGAAAAAACACTACGATTGGTTAATACAAATACAGGTTTTTGCCAGCGTATTCCCTTCCCGGGTTTTAGTATCTGTGAGCGAAGTGGCGAGAAATCGTTATGTCCTTTTCCTGTTTTATGTTGCATATACCCCACAAGTGTTGGCTTATTAGTAAATCTTGCTGCCAATTCTTCTGCATTGCTCAGAGCACCTCCTCCATTATTTCGCACATCTATAATTAAGGCTCTACACGGTTGAAAGTATAAAAGAATATCATCGAGGTTGCCTGCCCCTATTCCATTTTGAAAACTTTCGCAACGCAAATATCCTATGTTGTCGTCAAGAATGGTATAATCCATTCCGCTTGCTATAAGGTAATCGGTTTTTAAATACTTTCGTAAGAGCGAGTCTGAATAGTTTTGTGGGTAATCTTCATGCCACGACCAATAACGCGCAGCATTAAAAGAAGTGTATAAATTTACGTGTCCATCTTTCAGTTCAGACAGCATATTAGCCATTACCTCAAATTGTTGGCGTTCCGTCATTGAGTTATCGAACTGTCGTAGATACTTATTTCGCACCGCTTCCCAATCAATACCTTTCTGGTCAAAGAAACAATAATGTTCATCAATAATCTTCCAAAGTGCTTCTGCATTACCTTGTACGGTATTCTGATACTCGTCGTTAGTTACACAAGATGAGAGCAACGACATTATAGATAACGATATTATAAATAATGTGTATGCTAACGCAGAAGTGGTATGATGGAAGAGACGTTTATACTTTTTCATTATGGAATAATCTTTGATATTGAGAATTTTCGTGCGATACCTATTATAAGAAGATTACTCCATGTGTGATATTTTAAGCCATTTATGCGTGCTTGTTGGAAGTCGCCTAAATAGCCAATTCGCAAAGTTGTGTGTTTCAAAGTAAAATCAATAGTAAACATTTGCCGAAGCGATGGAGTAGTAAAAATGGTAGTAGCCACTATGTTGTGGTCGTAGTTGCCCTTCGAAAATATTTCGTAGTAACTTTGACCGAAGTTTGGTGCAAACATTACTCCAGCGAGTGGAGCTTGTATTTCGTATCTTACTTGAAAGGGCTTGTTACACAAACGAAATGTATATGCAGCCGAAGCTGATGGTGATATATTTACATTTAAGTAAGATTGTGCTGGATTATTACCATTGCGCATATTGTATAAGAAACCTATGTTAGCATCAATACCACCTCCTGCCGTAGCTGTTAGTGTACCGTTGCCCGCTCTCCATTTAGCAAATGCATAGTGTAGATTGTATTGAAAGTTGTACATTCCACCTATATTGTTGTTTTTATTCGAAGCGTTATGTGTGTATGATAGGTGTGCTTGATGAATGATTTCGCGCAAAAGCGGCGTTCCATTTTCTCGTAGCGTATGCGAAATATAGCGAATTTCTGTTCCTGTATATTCGCTTGGTGACAGATATGTATCTAACTGGTTTACGGTACCAATACCTACCAGCTGTACATTAGTAATAATTTTACCAGAACTCAACGTATCTTGCGCATAGATTGTAACACCATATAGCAACAATAAGAATACAAAAACTATTTTCCGCAACGTCATATCCATTTATTCATCAAAGAATTGTAGACTTAATTGTTGGTCATCGCCATTGTCTTCTTTCGTCTTAGTAGACTTTGTTATTGCTTCTGACTGTTCTTGTGATTCAGATTTAAGCTGATTCACAGACGAATTTTCTACGGTTTCCACATCTGACGCTGCATTCTCGTTCGTTTCTATCTCTTCCGAATCAGGAAAACGAATAGGCTCAAGCTGTTTAATCGTGCTAACTTTGAAAGTAGTAAGGCGTTTTCCTTTTGCCTTAAAGCCTTTTATGCCTACAAATTCCTCTGCATCTATAATGTCTGTACCTCGTGCCGCATCACTTCCACCATACGTTATTTCTACGCGAGGATAAGCATCATCTGTCAAGAACACGAGTTTCGACTTAGGATTGTCGCCTACCACGTTCTGATGACGTACAGACCTTTCCATATAGAAGCGTTTTAGATAAGGATAACCTTGATTATCGGCATCGTAGACTACTGCTGTCCATGGTTTTTCAGAGTCAAACTTCTCTATATATAAAATATTATCTTCGTAATGGTTGGCAGTATCGAAGTTAGTAGTATAAAACTCTCCATTGTTTAAAACCACAAGAATGACGTCTTTATCGTTAAATTCGCCCAATAAACGCCCTTGTTCTTCGTAGTTGATACGATTGACATCGGCATCGAACCAAACCTTTCTACCACCTAAAGTAGATACTCCATGTGCTTTTAAAGATACACGTTCAATTGCTTCTTTGTAAGCAATACGCCACGAGCAGTCTTCGACTTTATAAGTACTTTAGAGAAATCGCGTTCGAAATAACGCATCAGGCGCGTCCTACCCGGCTGGTCTTTCAATATAACCTTAATAGTTTCTGCCTCTCCATTTGGATTTGCCGTAAAGTAAAGCACCCGCGAGCTTGGTTTTCCTTGTGTAAGATCGTAATCTCTATCACGAGTAATGGAAACCACATTAAACCGCTTTATGTAATAAGGACCTTTTTCGCCATCACGGTAAACAGCATTGTAGATAGTGCGACGGTCGTTGCGTTTGAACACTTGTAGATGGATAATGCCCTTACCAACAAATACTTTATCAGCAATATGTACTATACGATACTTACCATCACGAAAGAAAACGATAACATCGTCAAGATCGGAACAATTTTGAACGAACTCTGCTTTCTTCAAGTCGGTACCTATAAAACCACCTTTGCGGTCTATATATAGTTTCTCGTTTGCATCTACTACCTTAGCAGCTACAATGGTATCAAAGCTCTTTATTTCTGTTTTGCGTGGGAAATCCTTACCATATTTGGCTTTCAAATGCTTAAACCATTCTATGGTTACACGCACCATTTCGCTGAGATCTTTATTTATTTCGGCTATTTCTGCTCTTATTTTCTGAATTAATTCATCAGCTTTATCCTTATTAAACTTTAGAATGCGTTGCATTTTTATTTCAAGCAAGCGTAGTATATCGTCTCGCTTCACTTCGCGAATGAAGTCCTTTTTAAAGGTTCAAGTTTAGAATCAACGAAAGCAACAACCTCGTCCATCGTTTTAGATGTCTCAAACTTATGTTCTTTATAGATGCGCTCTTCTATGAATATACGTTCGAGGGAGTTAAAGAATAGCTGTTCTTCCAACTCATTCTTACGTATTTCGAGTTCTTTACGCAACAGCTCCAATGTACCATCAACTGAATGTTTCAACACATCAGACACTGTTAAGAACTGTGGTTTGTTATCGGCTATAACACAACAGTTAGGCGAGATTGACACCTCACAATCGGTAAAGGCATACAAAGCGTCCATTGTTTTATCGCTTGAAGTGCCTGGCGTCAGGTGTAGTTGTATCTCTACTTCAGACGCAGTCATATCTTCTACCTTGCGAATCTTTAGTTTTCCCTTTTCTACTGCTTTCGTAATAGATTCTTGGAGCGTACTGGCTGTCTTGCTAAAAGGTATTTCGCGAATTACAAGAGTTTTGTTATCTATCTTTTCTACTTTAGCGCGCACTTTCAAAGTGCCCCCTCTCTGCCCATCGTTATATTTTGAAATATCAATGCTACCGCCTGTTGGAAAGTCTGGATAAAGCTCAAACTTCTTTCCACGTAAATAGTTTATAGCTGCATCGCATATCTCAGCCATATTGTGTGGGAGTATTTTAGATGATAGACCAACAGCTATTCCCTCTGCTCCTTGTGCTAATAACAATGGGTATTTGGCTGGAAGAGTAACAGGTTCTTTATTCCTGCCGTCGTAAGACTGTTGCCATTCGGTGGTTTTAGGGTTAAAAATGGTTTCCAATGCAAACTTAGACAGACGAGCCTCTATGTATCTTGGAGCTGCAGCACGGTCGCCAGTGAAGATGTTTCCCCAATTTCCTTGCGTATCGATAAGCAAGTCTTTCTGACCCATTTGCACGAGAGCATCGCAGATAGAAGCATCGCCATGGGGGTGAAACTGCATTGTATGTCCTGCAATATTCGCTACTTTATTGTATCGTCCATCGTCCATTCGCTTCATTGAGTGAAGTATGCGACGCTGAACTGGTTTTAATCCATCGTCGATATGAGGCACGGCGCGTTCCAAGATTACATAACTTGCGTAATCCAGGAACCAGTTTTTATACATTCCAGATAGGTGCTTAACGGCAGAAGCATCGAATCTGTTAGATGAAACATAGTCGTTTTGTAGCTCGTCCACATCGTTTTCGTCGTCCATTTTGGCATTTGCTACCACATCTGTATAGTCATCTGTATTCGCAGCGTTACCATCTTCGTTCTTAGCTTCTTCGTTTAATGGGGTATCATTCCCGTTGTTTCCTATTATCTTATCGTCGTCCATAAACCGTTGGATTGTATATATTTTTGAGGCTCAAAGGTACAAATAAAACTCGAAACATACAAATTCGAATGTTAGAGCTTCGTGTTTTTTTATTGTATTATTAGTCTACATTGAGTGTATGGGTAACTTAACTCTCACAAATACTTACTATTTCTAAACAGCCTGTCTATATATAGCAACGTTTTAAATTTTTACGTAAGACTCCCCTTCGTTTCAGATATCTGTCGCACTCGTTTCAGATATCTGTCACGTTCGTCTCAGATATCTGTCAGTTGTAAATTAGATATCACAAAAAACAACATCTGTTATGTGGCTATATCACGATAGTTAGAAGATATCTATTTGTATAAGGAATATCAATTCCTACGCACTACAATATATCGATTCATACATTACTATAACCTGTTGATTATCAACAAATTCATCAATATATTATTTCATCGGAACGGATTCCATTACAATCATTATTTTTCCCAAAGTATCCTCACTTTCTTTCTACTGATGCTACATTTCCAGAAATCTTCATAAAGCATTCATCATCGCTTAATAGTCGATAATGATATATTCTATTGAACGAAGGTTGGCAAAATCAGGAAATATATCTATTGGAAAATACACCTTAATATATATAGCAGCATACCAACACGACACAACTTCATACAATAAAACAAGCCATCTGCCGTTAATATAATCGTTATGCAATGGACAGATAGAATAAGACAGGTTAAGATTATACTTGTTATAGTAGCAATTGTAATTGCAGTTGTGTCACTGGTAGCATCGAATATACTTACTAAAGACTTGGCTCGAGAAGAACGAAGCAAGATGGAAGTATGGGCAGAAGCTATGCGCGCATTAAGTCAAGCCGATGAAAATACCGATTTAGCATTGGTTTTAAAGTGCTAAACGAGAACAATACAATTCCAGTTGTAGTGCTAGATAATGTTGGAAACGTTACCGACTTTCGTAATGTTGCTATCAATGCTAAGAACTATAAAGACAGTTTGCAATACATTTCCGCCATAGCAAAACGACTGAAAGCCAACAAACAAGATATTAGAATACAACTATCAGATGCAAAGAACGAATATATAGATGTTTGTTACGATGATTCGTTAATGCTGAAACGTCTTGCGCTCTATCCATACGTACAGTTAGGTGTCGTAATGCTCTTCGTGGTTGTAGCAATATTTGCCCTCTTAACATCAAAGCGAGCAGAACAAAACAAAGTATGGGTGGGTCTTAGTAAAGAGACAGCTCACCAGCTGGGTACACCAATATCGTCGCTTATGGCATGGACAACTATACTAAAAGAAAACTATCCTGACGATGATTTGTTACCCGAAATGGACAAAGATGTAAAACGTTTACAGCTTATTGCCGACCGTTTTTCTAAGATTGGTTCGCTACCCGAACCTGTACCAGTGAGTTTGAGCGAAGTGCTTGACCACGTAATTGACTATATAGACCGTCGTACATCAAAGACAATTCATATAGTAAAGGTTTTTCCCGATAATGATATAATAATCCGTCTTAATGCTTCGCTATTCGAATGGGTTATAGAAAACCTTTGTAAAAACGCAGTAGATGCAATGGGTGGAGTATCTGGAACAATTACGTTACGCGTAGAAACCATTGGCGAACGCGTAATAGTAGAGGTTAGCGATACAGGCAAAGGTATTAAGAAAAAAGACTTACGCAACGTTTTCAAACCAGGTTTTACCACTAAGAGCCGTGGTTGGGGCTTAGGTCTGAGTCTTGCCAAACGCATCGTAGAAGAATACCACAATGGCAAAATATTTGTAAAAAGCTCCGAATTGGGCAAAGGAACTACATTCAGAATAGAACTGAAAGCAAGCAAATAATAGTTTGACACAATAAATATATCTACTCTTTCCTTCTAAACAAGTTACCAATAAGCTACTTTATTTTATAAAGATTATCGTATTAAATAAGTATTGAACCCTTTTGTAGTACTCCTCCACCCAATTTTATCGCATTGCGAAGAAACTCGTTTCACCTTATTATAATATTATAAAAAGCCAGCAAACAAGATGAGTAATAAGAAAATAAAAGAGAACTGAAAGTAATAGCATAAAAAAAGATATGAAGATATTGCAGTCAAATGATTAATTTTGCTCTAACACTTCTTAAGAATAGTAATACAAGATATTTTTTACTTTTAATTTGCTTAATATCAGAAAAATATTAGTAACTTTGCACACCGATTATGGACTTGAATATCCTTAAAATAGATTTGAAAGGTCTTTCGGAAGGCTTAAATAAGCTAGAGTTCGACCTTGACAATACTTACTTTAAGGCGATTAATGCTTCAGAAGTGAGTGGTGGAAGTGTGCACGTTTCATTAGAGATTGTACGCACACAGAACGATTATTTCACGCTCGATTTCTACGAGAAAGGAACGGTTGTATTGCCATGCGACATCTGCTTGGACGATATGGAACAACCTATCGAGACACAACAGCGACTTGAAGTAAAGTTTGGAAGCACATACTCAGACGATGACGACCTTGTTACTGTACCCGAGAACGAAGGAATACTCGATGTATCGTGGTTCGTCTATGAATTTATAGTACTTGCTCTACCTATCAGACATGTGCATGCACCTGGAAAATGCAATCCTGCCATGATAAGAGCGCTTAATGAACACTCTGCCGCCCGAAGCGGTTCGGAAGACGAGAAACCTATGGATTCACGCTGGGAAGCCTTATTAAAATTGAAAAAATAAAATATTAAACGTTTAAAGAATTATGGCACATCCTAAAAGAAGACAGTCAAAGACTCGTACACTTAAAAGAAGAACCCACGATAAAGCTGTAGCTCCAACATTGGCAGTATGCCCTAACTGCAGCAATTATTATATTTACCATACCGTATGCCCATCTTGTGGCTACTATCGTGGTAAAATTGCTATCGTAAAAGAAACTGTAGAGTAAGACGCAAATGGAGAAAATAAATGCCATTATCACTGGTATTGGTGGCTATGTACCCGATTATGTCCTCACTAACGAGGAACTTTCGCGTATGGTAGATACTACTGATGAATGGATTATGGAACGCGTGGGCATTAAAGAACGCCGTATTCTAACCGAAGAAGGACTCGGAACAAGCTATATGGCACGTAAGGCTGCAAAGCAACTCTTAGAAAGACAGGAGCTGACCCAGACAGCATCGATGCTCTTATCGTTACAACAACAACTCCAGACTATAAATTTCCATCAACTGCTTCTATCGTTATAGGAAAGTTAGACCTGAAGAATGCTTTCGGGTTCGATTTCTCTGCTGCTTGTTGCGGATTTCTTTATTCGCTCGATGTAGCATCAACGATGATTCAAAGCGGACGTTACAAACGAGTAATTGTTATTGCAGCTGATAAGATGTCGTCTATTGTAGATTACACAGACCGTCAAACTTGCGTTTTGTTTGGCGATGGAGCAGCTGCAGTTCTTGTTGAAGGTACAACCGAAGAGAATGTTGGTGTACAAGATTCATTCCTACGCACCAATGGAAAAGGACTACCTTTTCTACACATGAAGGCTGGTGGCTCTGTTTGTCCTACATCTCAATTCACAGTAGATCGTCGTTTGCACTACCTCTATCAAGAAGGACGCACAGTGTTTAAGTACGCTGTAACAAGTATGAGCAGCGATGTTCAGGAAATTTTGAAGCGTAATAACCTCACTGGAGATGATGTTTCATGGGTTGTTCCACACGAAGCGAACCTACGAATTATTGAGGCTGTAGCTAAACGTGCTAACGTTCCATTAGAGAAAGTGATTATTAATATTCAGCACTACGGTAATACTAGCGCTGCAACAATACCACTTGCACTTTGGGACGAAGAAGCTAAGTTAAAGAAAGGAGATAACCTTATATTTACAGCTTTTGGTGCAGGTTTCGTTCATGGCGCCTCTTTCTGTAAGTGGGCGTACGATGGAGCATCTGCAGTAGCAAAGAAATAAAATTCTTAGTTCGTATATAACAAAAGATTAACGCATCTTTCTTTGCAAACAAAGACAGGTGCGTTTTTTAATTTAAAGACATGCACAAAGCAGGATTTGTAAACATAGTAGGCAATCCTAATGTAGGTAAAAGTACACTAATGAACCAACTCGTTGGTGAAAGAATTAGCATTGCTACATTTAAGGCACAGACTACTCGACACCGTATAATGGGCATTGTAAATACAGAGAATATGCAAATTGTTTTCTCTGATACTCCAGGTGTACTGAAGCCAAACTACAAAATGCAAGAGTTGATGCTGCAGTTCTCTGAATCTGCGCTTGCCGATGCCGATATTTTGCTCTATGTTACTGATGTAATAGAGAAGCCTGAGAAAAATGCAGACTTCTTAGATAAGGTTGCAAAGATGACGATTCCTGTTATCTTACTCATTAATAAGATAGACGAAAGCAACCAAGAAACACTCATTACCCTTGTTGAGAAGTGGCACAATTTGTTACCAAAAGCAGAAATCTTACCTATTTCAGCAAAAACAAATTTGGTACTGATGTACTAATGAAGCGTATTGAGGAACTCTTACCAGAGAGTCCCGCCTACTTCGATAAAGACCAACTTACAGATAAACCTGCAAAGTTCTTTGTAACAGAGATAATTCGTGAGAAGATTCTTCGTTATTACGATAAGGAAGTCCCCTACTCTGTTGAAGTCGTGGTAGAGCGTTTTAAGGAAGATGAGAAGAAAATACACATCAACGCAATTATTTATGTGGAGCGCGACAGCCAGAAAGGCATCATCATTGGGCATCAAGGACAAGCATTAAAGAAGGTTTCTACAGAGGCACGCAAGAGTTTAGAGAAGTTCTTTGATAAGAGAATATACTTGGAAACTTATGTTAAGGTGGACAAGGATTGGCGTAACTCACAAAAAGAATTGGGTAATTTTGGCTATAACCCTGAATAAAAGAATGTGAAAACTATTGGCTGCACGTATATATATACAAGGTGGCAATGCCAAAAGAGTTAAGAAACAACGCCCTGACTGTATGTAGGGTGAACTCTCGCACAGTGCGAGGGCTGGAGACGTGGTCATCTTCGGCAAATATTCATAAGGTGCAGACCTCACCTTAACCCATTGAGATTTGTTTCTCTATATGGGAAAGACCATCACTATAAATGGCAAATTTAGTAGCAATTGTAGGTAGACCAAACGTAGGAAAGTCTACTCTTTTCAATCGATTAACACAAAGCCGACGTGCTATTGTAAGCGATACGGCTGGCACAACACGCGACCGTCAATATGGTAAATGCCAATGGAACGGGCGTGAATTTTCGGTAGTTGATACTGGCGGATGGGTTGTTAAATCTGACGATATATTCGAAGATGCTATTCGCAGACAAGTTTTAGTAGCTACGGAAGAGGCGGATTTGGTGCTATTTGTTGTTGATAACGAAACTGGAGTAACCGACTGGGACGAAGATGTAGCTCAGATTCTTCGGCGCACGAAACTCCCTGTAATACTTGTTGCTAACAAGGTAGACAATAGTGGCGAATACTATATGTCGGCAGACTTCTATCGTTTAGGACTGGGAGACCCTGTTTGCATTAGTGCACAAACGGGTAGTGGAACTGGAGATTTACTCGATTTGATCCTCAAACGTATGCCCGACGCACCAGATGAAGGCATCGATGATGAAATTCCACGCTTTGCTGTTGTTGGACGTCCGAATGCTGGTAAATCCAGTCTTATCAATGCTTTCATTGGCGAGGACCGCAACATTGTTACAGATATTGCGGGTACAACGCGCGACAGCATTTACACACGCTACAATAAGTTTGGTTTCGACTTCTACCTTGTTGATACTGCTGGTATTCGGCGCAAGAACAAGGTTACGGAAGACCTTGAGTTCTATTCGGTTATGCGTTCTATTCGTAGTATTGAGAACTCTGATGTGTGTATTCTAATGATTGATGCCACTCGCGGAATTGAGGCGCAGGATATGAATATCTTCCAGCTCATTCAGCGAAACAATAAGAGTTTGGTAGTAGTTGTAAACAAGTGGGACCTTGTAGAAAACAAAGACCAGAAGGTTATTAAGACTTTCGAGAATGCTATTCGCGAGCGTATGGCTCCATTTGTAGATTTTCCCATCATCTTTGCATCGGCACTCACTAAGCAGCGCATCTTCAAAATACTCGATATAGCCAAACAAGTGTACATTAATAGAAACACACGCATTGGAACTACCAAACTAAACGAGGTGTTGTTGCCTATCATTGAAGAAACACCACCACCATCGGTAAAAGGTAAATATATAAAGATAAAATATTGTTCGCAGCTACCAAACACACAGATACCATCGTTTGTGTTCTATGCAAACCTGCCGCAGTATGTGAAAGAAGCTTACCGTCGTTTCTTAGAAAACAAAATTCGCGAACACTGGAATCTAAATGGGTGCCCTATTAATGTATTTATACGTCAGAAGTAAACTCTTATAAAAGAATGAAACATTTACTTTATGCCTTTATCTTTGGCTGTTTATTAACAGTTTCGTGCAACAAGAAGAATGAGATAGACCATGCGGCTATTGCTGCAGAAGCTGCAAAGCACTATTACGAAAATCTCATTTCGGGTAAACACGAACTATTTATGAAAGGATTAAACCTGCCAGACAAACTTCCAGAGAGTTACAAAAACCAGATGATTAAAAACTTTGAGGACTTTATTAAACGTCAGCAGAAAGAGCATAAGGGTATAAAAAAGGTGAGTGTTCGTAGTGCGCAATTCCTTGCAAAAGACAGTATGGCAAATGCGTACTTATTGTTACACTATGGCGACAGCACCACCGAACAGGTGGTGGTACCTATGCTTAAGAAGCACGGTTTGTGGTATATGCGTTAATTAACTATTGGTCTTCCGTAAATATTTATACCATTCGAAGTAGACTATTATAAGATTACTCGCTTATAGAAAGCCGATTGTATTGCGCAATCGGCTTTTTTTATACATTTATAGGGCTGAAAACAATTGATTATTATAGTTCGACATATTATTTCTACAGTATTCTTTCACGCAGTTTATGCACGTACACCAATTTTACACGCAAGGTAGAGTTTTATTTACACGTAAGTAAAGTTTTACTTACACGTAAATAAAGTTTTACTTTACACGTAAGTAAAGTTCTACTTACACGTAAATAAAGTTTTACTTACACGTAAATAAAACTATTAGATAAGAGTTCTGTTGATACGATATGCCCATATAAATGTAACGGATACGTGAAAGAATCGTAGCCGATACATTACTTTAAACATTGGTTTATAAGGTGGGAACTGTGCACAATATTAGCAGGCTGTAGGAATTAATTCCAAATCGTTCATCGTACATTCAACAGATTTGGACTAAACAACAGTATTATTGTTTATAAAACGCCTACTACTATTGTGCTTTCAAAAGTGGTTGCGAAATGCTTTGGATAGTATTTTGGCAGCTAAAGTTAGCTAAGGTAACTATCCGTTACAGAATGTCTAACACATTCTGCATACCTTCTATCTTCATTAAACTCTTCTTTATAAGTTTCACATCTTCACGGTCGTGAACGCCCATATCTATACAGCCCACAACTATACCATTATCTGTTTTCAGTGTAACATTACGCATATTAATACCTAACTGTTCTGATATAACCTTCGAAATATCTAGCAACATTCCCTTGCGGTCTATGCCATGAAGCTCTATTGTGGCATCGAAACATTACTTTGTGCATATTCCACTTCGCATCGAGTATACGAGGTCCGAAACTTGCCTTTAGTTTTGCAGCCACAGGACATGCCCTGTTGTGTATTTCAATGTGGTTGTTGTTGTCGATGAAGCCTATTGCATCGTCGCCAGGAATAACATGGCAACAGTTAGGAAATATATATCGGTTTATGTTATCTTCGTCAATGAAGATAGGTTTTTTCTTATTCAGATTTTTATCAACAATTATAAGTCCAGCCTTATTTTCTCCAGTAGTTGCACTATTGGTATCGCTTTCGTTAGTGGTTTTGTTGCGATTAAGGAATGGAACATATCTGCGCCATACAGAAACGTTGTCGTCTTTCTCCATTTTATGCTTACGTTTCCCGCGCAGTTCGTCTAAGTCGGTATCGCCAAGAATAACCGTTTTCTCGCCAATGGCTACAAACAGGTGGGTATGTTTCTTTATTTCGTGTAAGTCGCAAAGACGGTCGAGTACCGAAGTAGTCATCTCGAAATCGTGTTCTTTAAGCCATTTCTCTAGTATTTCCTCACCTTTCTTTTGGGTTTCTCGTGCATCTTTTCGCAGAATAGCCATCACTTTACTTTTCGCTTTGGCAGTAGAAACAACATCTAACCACGACTTTTCTACACGTTGTGCCTTTGAGGTAAGAATTTCTACCTGGTCGCCGCTTTGCAGTTTATGGCTCAACGGCACAAGCTTATGATTTACTTTTGCTCCTATACAATGACTTCCAAGGAACGTATGTATTTGGAAAGCAAAGTCGAGTGCAGTGCACCCAGCTGGCATCATTTTTATTTCGCCTTTCGGAGTAAACACAAATATTTCAGAAGCAAATAGGTTCAGCTTTATGGCATCAAGAAAGTCCATTGCATCGGGCTGCGGGTCGTCTAGTATTTCTTTTATGGTGTGTAGCCAATCGTTCAGTTCGCCTTCGTCTTCAGTTATTTCTGTGCCCTCTTTATACTTCCAATGAGCAGCAAATCCTTGTTCAGCAATTTCGTCCATACGGTCAGAACGAATTTGAACCTCAATCCATTGACCTTGTTTCGACATAAGTGTTACGTGCAAAGCTTGGTAGCCATTGGCTTTTGGGTGGTTCACCCAATCGCGCAATCGGTCGGGGTGGCTCTTATAGAGTTTACTAATTGCTACATAAATTTGGAAACACTCGTTAGCCTCGTCCTGTCGTTTTTTAGGTTTAAACACTATTCGAACAGCCAGAATATCGTATATTTCTTCGAATGGAACATGCTTTGTTTGCATTTTGTTCCAAATAGAATATGGACTTTTCACACGCTCTTTTATCTCGTATTCCAACCCCATTTGGTTGAGTTCTGCACAAATAGGGGCTGTAAAGTTCTCGAAAAGCGATTCGCGCTGTGCTTCAGTCGAAGCTATTTTTGCCTCAATAGCCTTGTAAGCATCTGGGTGTTCGTAGCGGAAACTAAGGTCTTCGAGTTCAGTTTTTATTTTATTCAACCCTAACCTGTTAGCCAAAGGAGCATAAATGTAAAGCGTTTCGCCAGCTATTTTGTATTGCTTATTGGCAGGCTGCGATGCAAGTGTTCGCATATTGTGTAAGCGGTCGCATATTTTTATAAGAATAACACGAATATCATCGCTCATTGTTAGCAATAGCTTCTTAAAGTTTTCAGCTTGTGCAGATGCTTTATCACCAAATATACCACCCGATATCTTTGTTAATCCATCTACTATCATTGCAATTTTTGCACCGAATATATTTTCAATATCCTCTACAGTGTAGTCCGTATCTTCTACAACATCGTGCAAAAGAGCAGCGCAAATACTTGTTGAGCCTAATCCTATTTCTTCGCATGCAATCTGTGCAACAGCAATAGGGTGTAAAATATAAGGTTCTCCCGAAAGGCGTCGTACCCCCTTATGAGCCTGCTTGCAAAATGGAAGGCTTTCGTTATGATATCAACTTTCTTGCGGTGAGGCGATGCTAAATAAGTGTCCAACAAATGTTGAAAGGCATCTTCTATAAGTTTATCTTCCTTTTGTGCATCAATTCGGCTATTGTTGTCTTCTGTTGTCATAACGTAGTTCCTCCTTTTGGTATAATTCGTCGATTAACTATGCTGATTGTGTATAGTTCCTTTTACTATTCTAGCAGCCATCTCCATTTTCTGCTCTTCTGGAGCCTTATTGTTTTCGTACAATTGCGAAGCATTATCGGTAAAGCATTTCACCTTGTCGGAAGGCAACAAAAGCGTTGCAACGCCCTCCGAAGTTCTTACAATACCCTGTTTATATTGTGGATTCAATGCTTGCAAATCGGCAATATCCATATTCAACACATCGGCTATCTTAGCCAACGAAACGTCTGCTGTTACTACAACTTTCCCAGCTTTTTCAGGCAATCCTGTAGATACTGGAGATATATTGTATTCTGCATAACAGTTCATTACATAGTTTGCAGCAATGAAAGCAGGTACATAGCCTCGCGTCTCTCTTGGTAAGAAGTTATAAATTTGCCAAAAGTCAGCATTTGCTCCCGCTTTTTCAATTGCATTGCTCACCCTTGTAGGTCCACAATTGTATGCAGCTAACACTAAAGACCAATCGCCAAAACGTTTATAAAGGTCGGCTAAAAATTGTGCGGCAGCATACGATGACTTTATAGGGTCGAGTCTTTCGTCTACAAATGCATTTATTTGCAAGTTATATTGTCGTCCCGTTGCAGGCATAAGCTGCCATAACCCAGCAGCACCTTGCCGGGAAAAGGCTTTCGGATTCAGGCTCGATTCTATCACAGGTAGATGCTTTAGCTCCAAAGGAAGACCGTAATAGAGTAAAGCTTCTTCAAAAATAGGATTGTAATAACTAGCTCGTGCCAGTAAACAACTAGTAGAATGTCTGCCTTGCTTTACATACTTATCTATATACTTCTGCACTTCAGGACCATAAGAAAGACACAACGAGCCTGATATTCTATTAATAAGACGAGCAATAGCAACGCTTTCTTCTTCTACCTCGATGGGCGCAGCTATTGCTGTCAATTCGTTTTCTGTCTTAAAACACCTTGCATTAGCATTACTTGCTCCAGACGCCGCTGTTCCTCCCACAGCGTCTGGAATGTATATTTCCATTGTTCTGCCATGATTATCTCTTATCGTCTGCTGTTGTCCAAATGTAACACAAACACTCAACAATAACAGTATAATGGCAATAAATCGTTTTCCTTCTATCATCTTCTCTTCTTCGTGCTTTTATCTTGTTTGACCTACTAAAAAGTTAGCTTACACCCTATGCCAATAGCCGAACCTTTAAATATATTAGTTGTTGTAGCTGGCGAATTAGTGTTTAATAGAACAGGAGATATATGCAACGATAAATCGTCTGATATGTCAAAGTTAGAAAGTGATGCGTCCACGTAAGCATCAATTACCGACAAAGCATAGACAGCCACTGTTGCGAAAATACTTAAATCACGCCATCTGCGGAAACGGTCTTTACGCTTCTTAAATAGATTTTGGTAGTAACTCTTATTTGCATCGGTTATTGTTGTTCCCAAATGCAAGAAGCTGTTATAGCTCTGTGTAGTAGGGTCATCGTCCATTATATCTTTATAGGCTTGTTGATAGTCGCGATACATTTGATTGTTCCATGTCAGCGCATAAATACACCCCGTTAGTCCGCCATAAAATATAGGCAATTTCCAATATTTACGATTATATATCTGACCAGCACCAGGTAAGACTAGCGCCAGCCACAAAGCTTTTTTAGGATTCGGACGCCACTTGTTCCAATCTTTCATTAAATGTTCACCAGCTTTCGCTGTGCTCTTATTGAGCTGTGACTTCTTATCGTTTGACAACGAAAGCTTATTTCCTGACTCATATCCCACGCTGCCCGACAAAGTGTCAAGTGTAACTTCTTTAGGATATAATATCTTTACAGAATCGCTATAAACAACTTGCGCCCTCGCTATTTCAGTATATCCCGTTGCCAACAGAAATGCTAGCAACAAGAGATAGAATATTTTCTGATTTCCTTTCACGTAGTTTTATATTATACTTTCTATTGTTGCTTCTATCTGTCTATTGTTGCTTCAATCCGTCCATTACTTCCATTATATGCAATAATTCCTCCTCAGAGGCGAAAGGAATACTTATTTTACCTTTCCCTTTAGCTCCATAAGTCATTTGTACCTTCGTGTTAAAGAAGTCAGAAAGACGCTTTTTTAACAGATTAAACTCGTCTGGGAGTTTAGATTTAGCTGCTATTTTCTTCTTAGCTGTCTGTATGTCTTCGCCGTTATTAAGTTGTTGGCAAAGTTCCTCAACCTTCCGCACACTAAAGGCATTCTTCTGTATTTCGTGAAACAGCTTTATTTGTTGTGAAGGACTATTCAACGATAGCAATGCTCGAGCATGCCCCATATCTATTTCCTTCTTTTGTAGAGCCATCTGCACCTGTGCAGGAAGTTTAAGCAAACGCAAATAGTTGGTAACTGCTACACGACTCTTACCTACTCTTGCAGCTACCTTCTCTTGTGTTAAGCCACTTTTTTCTTGTAAATGCTCGTAAGCAAGAGCTATCTCTATTGCATTTAAGTCCTCGCGCTGTATGTTTTCTACCAGCGCAAGTTCCATTACATTTTCATCTTTTATAGTTCTAATATAAGCAGGAATAGCAGTAAGACCAGCCAATTGCGATGCACGCCAACGCCTCTCGCCTGCTATAATTTGGAATTTATGCTCGGCTAATTGCCTAACTGTTATAGGCTGCACTAATCCCAGCTGCTTTATACTATTGGCAAGTTCTTCTAATGCAACAGAATCGAACTCTCTTCGAGGTTGGTCGGGGTTCGCTTCTATTTGGTCAATGGGAACCTCGTTTATGGTAGAACTGCCTTGCGCACTTACTGTTTCTGTTGAGATTAAAGCATCTAAGCCTCTACCAAGTGCACTAACTTTTGCGTTCCTATTATATTTTTTATGTACTGCCATCGTTTTATTGGTATTTTCTTTAAGAGGTTTAGTAGTTCTCGTCTATTTCTTATTCTTCTCTATAATCTCTTTAGCCAATGCTAAATGATTCTTTGCACCTGTAGAATCAGCATCGTAAAGTATTACTGGTAATCCGTGACTAGGACTCTCCGATAGTTTAACATTACGCTGAATAACGGTCTTAAACACTAACTCTTGGAAGTGCCGCTTTACTTCGTCGTAAATTTGACGTGCCAATCTTAAACGACTATCGTACATTGTAAGCAAGAATCCCTCTATTTCTAACTTTGGATTCAGCTTACTCTTTATTATCTTAATCGTGTTCAGCAGCTTACTAATGCCTTCGAGCGCAAAGTACTCGCATTGCACTGGAATAATAACAGAGTCGGCTGCTGTCAGAGCATTCACAGTTATCAAACCCAACGATGGGCTACAATCTATAAGTATATAGTCGTAATCATTACGAATTGGAGCCAAGAGCTTTTCCAAAACTTCCTCTCTATCGCTTATTTGTAGCATCTCTATCTCTGCTCCAACAAGGTTAATATGGCTCGGAACAATATCCATACCTTCTATGTCTGTGGTATATATAGCATCACGAACATCGGTATGGTCAATTATACATTCATATAAAGAACAATCTACTTCGTTTATATCAACGCCTAAACCACTTGAAGCATTTGCCTGAGGATCGGCATCTATAACGAGTACCGACTTTTCTAGTGTTGCCAACGATGCTGCAAGATTGATGGTAGAGGTAGTTTTTCCAACACCACCTTTCTGGTTTGCCATTGCGATTATTTTTCCCATCTTATTCTTTTTCTATACTTGTTTTGCCGACAAAGATACATATTTTAAGCGAGAAAGCTGTATTTATAAACCTTTTTTCGTATTTTTGCAGACAAAAGAAAGAACGAATTATGAATTGTAAACGCCCTCTTATACTCATCTCCAACGATGATGGGTACAATGCTAATGGCATAAAAGCATTGGCTTCCTTCCTATCTGATTTTGCTGACATTCTAGTTTGTGCACCTGAAGGACCTCGCTCTGGCTTTTCGTGTGCTTTCTCTGCAAATACTCCTCTACGGTTAAATCGTCGTTACAATATCCCGAATTGTGATGTTTGGTCGTGCACTGGTACTCCCGTTGATTGCGTAAAAATTACTTTCGAGCAGATTTTAACTGACGGACGCAGACCTGATTTAATTCTCGGCGGTATTAATCACGGCGATAACTCATCAGTTAATACTCACTATAGTGGCACTATGGGAGTGGCTAGAGAGGGGTGTTTAAAGTATATCCCATCTATCGCTTTCTCATCGTGCGACTATAACCACGATGCAAATTTAGAACCGTTGAGAAACTATGTGGTGAAGATTGTAAAACGAGTTTTAACCGATGGACTTCCTAAAGGGGTTTGCCTGAATGTAAATTTTCCCATTGGAGACTCTTTCAAAGGTATTAAGGTGTGCAGAATGGGCTACGGTAGTTGGACAAAAGAAACGCTTCGATGCGAACACCCACGAGGTTTTGAGTACTATTGGATGCTAGGACAATACATTAACGACGAACCTACAGCAACCGATACGGACCAATGGGCATTAGAACAAGGATATGTTGCCATTACACCAACACGGATAGATGTTACCGACTATGATTTATTGAACACAATAAAAACGTGGGAGGAATAAACTAAACTTCTATAAAAGGATATGTATTAACAAACAACAGCAATCGGAAAAATGAAATATTACTTAATAGTTGGCGAGGCTTCAGGCGATTTACATGCCTCACGTCTAATGAAATCGCTTAGAAAATTTGACGAGATGGCAGAGTTTCGCTTCTTTGGGGGCGACTTAATGAACGATGTTGGAGGCACTCGTGTACGTCATTACAAAGAGCTTGCTTATATGGGATTCGTTCCTGTTTTATTGCATTTGCCAACTATTATAAAGAATTTAAAGTTCTGTAAGGAAGATATTGTTGGGTGGAAACCTGATGTAGTGATACTTATAGACTACCCTGGATTTAATTTAAAGATTGCTAAATTCCTTCGCAAAAACACTAAAATTCCTGTTTACTATTATATTTCACCTAAAATATGGGCATGGAAAGAATGGCGCATTCGCGCTATAAAACGCGATGTTAAGGAGATGTTTTCTATTTTGCCTTTCGAAATAGATTTCTATGAACGTAAACATAACTATAAAATACACTATGTAGGAAACCCTACTGTTGAGGAGGTTACGGTGTTTAAGAGTCAGTATGTAGAGACGACAACCGACTTTTGTAGCCGTAATGGCTTGCAAAATAACAAACCTATTATTGCTATTCTGGCTGGAAGCAGAATGCAAGAAATTAAAGACAACTTACCATCAATGCTCGAAGCTGCTTCACGCTTCGAGGATTACCAGATGGTTATAGCTGGAGCACCTTCTATAGAAAATTCTTACTATAATAAGTTTATAAATAATTACAGTGTGAAAGTAGTTAAGAACATTACATACGAACTTCTCTCACACACAACTGTAGCAATTGTTACAAGCGGAACTGCCACTTTAGAAACAGCTTTATTTAATGTTCCACAAGTGGTTTGCTACAAGACTCCATTACCAAAACTTATTCGGTTCGCATTTAAACATATAATAAAGGTTCCTTTCATCTCACTGGTAAATCTCGTAGCTAACAAAGATGTTGTACAGGAACTATTTGCCGACCGGTTTAAAGTAAAAAATATAGCAAACGAACTTTACCGCATTCTGCCTGGACAGCCTTATCGTGAAACTATGCTTGCCGAATACAAACAAATGAGAGATAAACTTGGCGACCACATTGCGCCTGATAATGCTGCTAATTTAATGGTTTATTTATTAAAAAAATAGCTTTGCTTTGATACGTACTATTCTTCTTTCACTCGCACTATCTGCAGTAGTTTCCACTTGTAATGCACAAAAAATTTGTGCAACCGCAACAATCCTGTCCTCACAAAAAGAAACATTTGCTACGTTTTATGAGCATATTCCAACCATCAGACTTCCATTTGAATACTCTTACAACTTCATTTTGGATTTACCCAATACTATCTGCCCAAATAAAGAGGCTATGAATTTCATTGCTACTTGCGTAGATGCAGATACCGATTTAAGTATATGCCGTATTGCTAAACTACCTTCTACTAACAACTGGCATCTTTTTTTAATTTTCGGAAACAATCAAACTGGTGAAAGTAGAATCTTTCTTTGTGCGTTAGATAGCAAGTATAACTTAACCAATAAGTTGCTCATTTACACAGCTAAAGACGTGCAATGGAAAGGTAAAATAGAGAATTGTTATCTACACTACACCATTATGCCCGACAATAGCGTTATTTTAAAGGAGATGATCGCCACACCTGGTAAGCCTAAACTTGTCAGAAAAAGAATCTACTCGTTTTCTAAAGGGAAATTTAAATTAAGAAAGTAACACTTTGTTATATAAGTATAAATCAAGGTGATACAAATAATCTAATTGGTTCAGTAGAAAAGCTGTGAAGATTTTATAAGCAACAACTACAGTTTACTTACAAAGCAAATAGAATATTGCCAATGCTTAAACAAGTCTGTTAAGCGTAGTTATTCCTATGCCAAATTTCTGATACATTTATTTCAGATATCTATCTGTTGCTAATTAGATATCTATTGCGTTCGTCTCAGATATCTATCGCATTCGTCTCAGATATCTGTCACGTTCGCCTCAGATATCTGTCATTTACAAATGAGATATCATAACACATAACAACCTTTATATCCATACATTAGAATACCTAAGATATGTCTATTCTGATGAGATTTATAGAATTATCTATTCTGCTATATTTGCTTCTAAACATTATTATAATTTCCTGAGCAAAAACTTGTTGCTTAAAATCTTATTATATGCAAAAGTAGAGTTCAATACAATTATCTTCTTTTCCACAGTATCTCTACCTGGTATCTATTGAACTCTCTAATCTACAATCGCTGCACTTCAATATACATAAAGAGAAAGAAAGAATGGCATCGGTATTCGGTCTGTATATTATAGATAGAAAAATATCACAGCACATCTTTCTATCTATAATATACAAATGCAATACAACACACACCCATAAATGTGCTTTTTCCATATAGCACATCACGCAGAAAACTATATACTTAAACGTTTATCGCTCTAAATAGTATTTTCTGCCCTCTCTTCAATTTATAAAAAATAGTTTAGAAAGAGACTCTAGCCTATTATTTCTTTCCTTTTGCTTTCTTAATATAAAATCGTACCACAAAGAATATTACAACTAAAGCAACAATACCCAAAATAGCGTATTTAATATAGTCGTTATATTCTTCAATCTTTGCATTGAGCTGATTTTCAGGAACTACAGAATGAAGATACCAACCAAGTGTTGCAAGTACACAGTTCCACAATCCTGAACCAATGGTAGTATATAACGCAAACTTCCAAAACTTCATTTTAGACAAACCAGCTGGTATAGAGATAATCTGGCGAATACCTGGAATAAGTCTGCCCGTTAAGGTTGCTATAACCCCATGGTCGTAAAAATACTTCTCTGCAGTGTTCACTTTTTCTTCGTTTAGCAAACAAAGATGCCCAAACTTACTATTTGCGAATCGGTAAATAATTGGTCGCCCTAAATAATAAGCAGCAACATAGTTTGTAGCAGAACCTGTAACAGCACCTAAAGTGGCTATTATAATAACCCAAACTATGTTGAGATGACCAGCTGCGGCATGATAGGCAGCAGGCGAAACAATAAGTTCAGAAGGAAACGGAATAACTGTACCTTCAATATACATACCAAAGAAAATAGTCCAATAATTAAGAGTGTTTAATAGAGACGAAAACCAATGCATCTTTAAAATCCTTTTTTAATAATATAATACCGTTATTTTTAAACTGTTGTTTATTTTGTTAGTGGCGCATCTACAACATTATTTAACCAATTGCCACGATAAATTCGTACGAGAAACAGCGTTCCACGGAATGTAAGCTCCACAGCCATAGCAAACCACACACCGCGCAAACCATAAGTGGTGGCTAATGTGTAAGCCAAAGTAAGGCGAACAAGCCACATAGAACCCAAATTTATTAACGATGGTTTAAAGGTATCGCTGGCACCAACACATACACTATAGGCAACAATAGCAGCGGCAAAGAATGGTTCAGCAAAGGCTTCTATGCGCAAAACCGCTACTCCTAGTTCTCTAATCTCAGGTACTGGCGAAAGTATTCCTATCATTTCTGGAGCAAAAATATACATAATGGCACCCATAAATGCCATAACTGCCATACCAATAAATATCGTCATATAGGCAAAACTTTTGCAAAGCTCTTTTCGTTTAGCCCCAACACTTTGCCCAACAAGTGTTGTTGCTGCTTCAGCAATACCATAACCTGGCATATAACACAAACTTTCTGCAGTTACAGCAAACGAATTGGCAGCAATGGCAAAGTTACCTAAAGGTGCTACTATCTTGGTTGAAACTACTTGCGCACCATTCATCAACAAATATTGCAAAGCCATCGGAGCACCTATTTTCATAGCATTAACAATATAACTCCACACCCATACAAAACGTTTAGTATCAAGTTTCCATGCTAAAACTGGACTACGAAAAATAGCAAAATAAACTAACGGAATTGCAGCTACTACAAACGAGAGTAGTGTGCCAAGGGCTGCACCTTCTACTCCTAATCCAAAACCAAACATCTCGAATCGAAAACCAAACACAGTAAGTTTGCGAGTTGGAAATATTAAGATAAAATTGAATATCACATCCATCAAGCACATAAACACGGCTATAAGACTTGGATGTCGCATATCGCCAGACACTTTCAACATTGCAGCCGATAAATATTCCACAAAATGTATGGGGACTGCAAACGAAAATATAAGAAAATAGATAGAAGCATCGTGCTGAATATCTATACCACCTCCTAACCAACGAGGTAATGGAGTTGCTAACAATGCGGCAACTGCCATTAAGATAAAACTAAGAAATAGACCGAATATGTAACCATGCCGCATTACAGCACGGGCTTTCTCAAAATCGTTTGCACCAATAAAATGAGCCACTTGTACAGAAAAGCCCATCCCTGCAGCTGCTACTAACGAACCAAAAAGCCATGTTGCAGGCTCTACCAACCCTATTGAGGCTGAAGCTTCTGCACCCAATGAGCCTACCATTGATGCATCGATATAAAACATCATTACGGAAGTAACTTGCGCAAGAATAGATGGGATACTTAACTGAACTATGAGATTCAGCTTTTCACCCATCGCCATCGCATCGCCATGTCGTATCTTTCCTAAAAGAGCATCAGTTACAGTCTTGCTAAATAGCATAATATATAAAGTAGCATAGTTAGGGCAGACTGAATGTGAATGCCCACCGTAAGTCTTCGCTAAGAGTTGGTTGGTATATTACTTAAATAATGTCTGGAACCTTTGTCCCTGCTCTATAATACGAATGGAGACGTAAATCGAATATTAAATTAGAATAAGCAGGAATAGGCTTATTATCTACAGAGCCATAACCTAACTGATAAGGAATATAAACCATCCAGTGGTCGCCAATGTGCATATTTTGTAAGGCAGTAGCAAATCCATCAACAACGCCTCCCTTCTCTCCACCAATTAAAAGCTGAGCCGGACGTGATGTTTGCGGATTAAAAACTAAGCCATTGCCCCCCCAACTACTATCAAACATTAATCCAGCTGTATAAGTTGACGAAGGAATAAGCCGTCCTTGATAGTGAACTAAAACAGAATCGGTATACAAAGGACAGCCTGATCCTGTGCCATGTTCTAACTCGTGTACTATTATATAGTTTTCTGGAGAATAACTTTTCATACCATTATCTTTCTCCTGTCCTTGGTAAGAATAGCTCAATATAAGTTTCCAAGAAGTATCGCCATTTGCTATTTTCTGTTTTGTGGTATTATAAAGTTCGTTCCAATATTTTGTATTCTTAGCCTTCCAGTCGGCAAATTCATCGCTATCTTTCGCTATCCGAACAAGACGACAACATTCCAACACCCATTATAGCTGTAAACAGTAATGGAGCGGCATAAAGAAAATAACGTAGTCGCAATTTAAATTTATTCGTATTTTGCATAACTTTATTCTGTTGTGAATATAGTAAATTTAATTTTTCTCATCTATTTTCTTTAACAAAGAAGTAATAGATACACGATCTTCTATTATCTCGCGAAGCTTTGCAATAGACACACGCTCTTGTTTCATTGAATCACGGTAACGTAAAGTTACAGTATTATCGTTTAGCGTGTCGCCATCAACAGTAACACAGAAAGGCGTACCAATGGCATCTTGACGACGATAACGTTTACCAATAGAATCTTTTGCTTCAATGCTGGTATTGAAATGAAACTTCAAATCGTTTACAATCTCTTGTGCCTTCTCTGGTAAACCATCTTTATTCACTAATGGCAGCACTGCACACTTTATTGGCGCCAATGGCTCTGGCAATTTTAAAACAATACGACTAGAACCATTTTCTAATTGCTCTTCAGTGTAACTGTGGCACATAACACTCAAGAACATACGGTCTACACCAATAGAAGTTTCTATTACATAAGGTGTATAGTTTTCGTTACGCTCTGGATCGAAATATTTTATTTGCTTACCAGAGAACTTCTCGTGCTGAGAAAGGTCGAAATTAGTACGCGAATGAATTCCTTCTACTTCTTTAAAACCAAAAGGAAGGTGAAACTCTATATCGGTTGCAGCATTTGCATAGTGAGCTAACTTCTCATGGTCATGGAAACGATAGTTCTCATCGCCCATACCAAGTGCCTCGTGCCAAGCCAAACGGTGCTGTTTCCAGTATTTAAACCATTCCATCTCCGTACCTGGCTGACAGAAGTATTGCATTTCCATCTGTTCAAACTCACGCATTCGGAACACAAATTGGCGAGCTACTATCTCGTTGCGAAAAGCTTTTCCTATTTGAGCAATTCCAAAAGGCAATTTCATACGCCCTGTCTTCTGAACGTTCAAAAAGTTCACAAATATACCTTGTGCTGTTTCCGGACGTAGATATATCTTGGTAGAAGCATCAGCAGAAGCCCCCATCTCGGTTGAGAACATAAGGTTAAATTGACGTACTTCTGTCCAGTTTTTTGTACCACTTATAGGGTCTACAATCCCCTCATCAAGTATTATTTGTCGCAGCTCTGCAAAGTCGGAAGCTTCCATTGCCTTCGCATAGCGTTCATGAAGCTCATCGCGCTTTTTCTGATGTTCTAAAACACGAGGATTAGTATCACGAAATTTGGCTTCATCGAAGTTATCACCAAACTTCTTAGCAGCTTTAGCTACTTCTTTTGTTATCTTCTCTTCATACTTACCTATCTGATCTTCTATTAGCACATCGGCTCTGTAACGTTTCTTCGAGTCGCGATTGTCTATTAAAGGATCGTTGAAAGCATCTACGTGTCCACTTGCTTTCCATATTGTAGGGTGCATAAAAATAGCTGAATCTATACCAACAATGTTACTATGAAGCAACACCATTGACTGCCACCAATACTGCTTTATGTTATTTTTAAGTTCTACACCGTTCTGACCATAGTCATAAACAGCTGCAAGACCATCGTAAATATCACTACTTGGAAAAACAAAGCCATACTCCTTACAATGGCTTACTATCTTTTTAAACGTATCCTCTTGTGCCATAATCTATTTCTTTTATCGCTAATATTCCGAATTTGGCACAAAGTTACGGCTTTTTAATGAAACAAGGAAAGTAATAACCGGGAAAGTTTATGAAATAAACGTATTACAAAGTCTACAATTATTTACCCAATTAAAACAGAAAAGCACATTCAAACCTATAAATGAATAATAATATTCATCAAACACACCACAAGGTTTATTCATTGCACATAATATCAGCGAACACACCGTAGCCGTAGGGGCAGATTCATCTCGCCCGTACATCATTCATAATCCAACAAACACACAGCAAGGTTTATTCATTGCATAATATCAGCGACACACCGTAGGCGTAGGGGCAGATTTATCTCGCCTGACAATCATTCATAATCCAACAAACACACAGCAAAACACAGGATATATAATATTCAGCAAACACACCACAAGGTTTATTCATTGCGTAATATCAGCGAACATTCCGTAGGCGTAGGGGCAGATTCATCTCGCCCGTACAATCATTAAAGAAAAACATATTCAACTCCGCAAAACCTATAATGTATAATATTCAGCGAACATTCCGTAAAGTTTATTTATTGCGCAATATATATATCAACAAACACACCACAAGGCTCATTCATTGCGTAAATGTATATCAACGAACACTCCGTAGGCGTAGGGGCAGATTTATCTCGCCCGTACAATCATTAAAGAAAAACATATTCAACTCCGCAAAACCTATAATGTATAATATTCAGCGAACAATTCCGTAAGGTCTATTTATTGCACAATATATATATATCAACAAACACTCCACAAGGTTTATTCATTGCATAAATGTATAAAGCGAACACACCGTAGGCGTAGGGGCAGATTTATCTCGCCCGTACAATCATTAAAGAAAAACATATTCAACTCCGCAAAACCTATAATGTATAATATTCAGCGAACAATTCCGTAAGGTCTATTTATTGCACAATATATATATCAACAAACACACCACAAGGTTTATTCAGTGCGTAAATCTATAACAGCGAACACACCGTAGACGTAGGCGCAGATTCATAGCGCCCGTACATCATTCCCCGAGTTCAGGTTAAAGTTAAGGCTTTCAGGGCATAGTTCAGAGGAGTGACAGATATTCCTTTCTTTTTATATAGGCTTGCAACTGGGTTTTAGGACTGACCCCATATAATTCACCCCTAAATAGGTAGAGTAATATATAAACACAACAAAAAAGCCCCGACTACTTTCGTAATCAGGGCTATTAAGAAAAAAGGCAGCTACCTACTCTCCCACATTGCATTGCAGTACCATCGGCGCAATCGGGCTTAACTTCTCTGTTCGGAATGGGAAGAGGTGGAACCCCGACGCAATAACCACCTAAAATAATGCTAGTGTTAATAATATATACGATATTATAGAATAAATATAATAAACCAAATATAAAATACACTGTATAAGTGACTATGCCACAAGCAAAAACTAAATAAAGAAAAGTAAAAATACGATTCTTAAAGTATAAACACACTGAATGAAAGTTTTGGGCAATTAGTAGTGCTCGGCTTTGACATCGCTGTCTTTACACCTACACCCTATCAACGTCATAGTCTATGACGACCCTTATGAGGAGTTCTAATCTTGCGGAAGGCTTCGCACTTAGATGCTTTCAGCGCTTATCCATACCAGACTCAGATACCCAGCGGTGCACCTGGCGGCACAACTGGTAAACCGGAGGTCTGTCCACCACGGTCCTCTCGTACTAGTGGCGGCACCACGCAAAACTCCAACGCCCACGATAGATAGAGACCGAACTGTCTCACGACGTTCTGAACCCAGCTCGCGTGCCACTTTAATGGGCGAACAGCCCAACCCTTGGGACCTTCTCCAGCCCCAGGATGTGACGAGCCGACATCGAGGTGCCAAACCACCCCGTCGATATGAGCTCTTGGGGGGGATCAGCCTGTTATCCCCGGAGTACCTTTTATCCTTTGAGCGATGCAGTTTCCATACACTTGCACCGGATCACTATGCCCCAGTTTCCTGCCTGCTCGGCATGTCTGCCTCCCAGTCAAGCGCCCTTATGCCATTACACTCTATGAGGTCGGTTACCAATCGACCCGAGGGCACCTTTGGAAGCCTCCGTTACGCTTTTGGAGGCGACCACCCCAGTCAAACTACCCACCAAACAATGTCCACGAAAGTACGTGTTAGACCTCAGACAGCCAAAGTACGTATTTCAAGGATGGCTCCACACACACTAGCGTGCATGCTTCAAAAGCCTCCTACTATCCTACACATCGGATGACCAAGGTCAATGCTAAGCTGTAGTAAAGGTTCACGGGGTCTTTTTCGTCCCATCGCGGGTAATCGGCATCTTCACCGATACTACAATTTCACTGAGATCATGATTGAGACAGCGTCCGGATCATTACACCATTCGTGCAGGTCGGAACTTACCCGACAAGGAATTTCGCTACCTTAGGACCGTTATAGTTACGGCCGCCGTTTACTGGGGCTTCAATTCAAACCGTCGACATACATCTAAGCTCTCCTCTTAACCTTCCAGCACCGGGCAGGTGTCAGGCTGTATACATCATCTTTCGAGTTAGCACAGCCCTGTGTTTTTGTTAAACAGTTGCCTGGACCTATTCTCTGCGCCTCATTAAAAAATGAGGGACCCCTTTATTCCGAAGTTACGGGGTCAATTTGCCTAGTTCCTTAACCATGAATCTCTCAACGCCTTAGTATGTTCTACCCGACTACGTGTGTCCGATTACGGTACGGGTTGCTCAAACATTAAGCTTAGCGGATTTTCTTGGAAGTATGATTACCTGTACTATCAAAGCTCTCCGAAGAAAACTCTGTACTATAGAAGATCAGCTCTAAATGCGGATTTGCCTACATCTATCTACACCTAACTTCTTTAACGCCCATATCCGTAAGGGCGCGACAGTGTCACTGCTCCGTCTCCACATCGCTGAATGAGCAAGTCACGGAATATTAACCGTGAACCCATCGCCTTCGCCATTCGGCTGAGACTTAGGACCCGACTAACCCCAGGCTGATTGACATCGCCTGGGAAACCTTAGTCTTACGGCGAGGGGGAATCTTACCCCCTTTATCGTTACTTATACCTACATTTGCGTTTCTATACGCTCCAGGATCAATCAATATCACCATTCAACGCATATAGAATGCTCCCCTACCGATACTTTTTATATACAATGCTATCCCGCGACTTCGGTATCTGACTTATACCCGATTATTATCCATGCCCGGACCCTCGACTAGTGAGCTGTTACGCACTCTTTGAATGAATGGCTGCTTCCAAGCCAACATCCTAGCTGTCACCGGGACCAGACTTCGTTAGACTAACTTAGACAGAATTTCGGGACCTTAGACGACGGTCAGGATTCTTCTCCTCTCGGGGACGGACCTTAGCACCCGCCCCCTTACTGCACGACTACAGTCCGTGAGCATTCGGAGTTCGTCAGGTCGCGATAGGCGGTGAAGCCCTCTTGACCTATCGGTCGCTCTACCTCTCACGGAGAACATCGCACGCGGCACCTAAATGCCTTTCGGGGAGTACGAGCTATCTCCAAGTTTGATTGGCCTTTCACTCCTACACTCAACTCATCGGGAAGCTTTTCAACGCTTATCCGTGCGGTCCTCCATTCTGTGTTACCAGAACTTCAACCTGGTCAAGTGTAGATCACTTGGTTTCGCGTCTACCCCATCCAACTATACGCCCTATTTAGGCTCGCTTTCACTACGGATACGGGGCTCAACCCCTTAACCTCGCTGGACATGGTAACTCGTAGGTTCATTATGCAAAAGGCACGCCGTCACATATATATATGCTCCGACCGCTTGTAGGCGTATGGTTTCAGGAACTATTTCACTCTCCTCATTGGAGTGCTTTTCACCTTTCCCTCACGGTACTAATTCACTATCGGTCTCACGGGAGTATTTAGCCTTACCGGATGGTCCCGGCAGATTCATGCAGAATTACTCGTGCTCCGCACTACTCAGGGATTCACTACGTCTCATCAAGCTTCGGATACAGGATTATCACCTTATATTATTGAACTTTCCAGAACATTCTCCTCACTTTCAAAGTACGATATCGTGACCCTACTACCCCTATCACGCATTAATACGTCATAGGTTTGGGCTATTCCCCGTTCGCTCGCCACTACTAGGGGAATCATTAAATTATTTTCTTTTCCTACAGGTACTAAGATGTTTCAGTTCCCTGCGTTTGCTCCCATAAAAAATATATGGGTGACTATCTTTCAGACAGTCAGGTTGTCCCATTCGGAAATCCTCGGATCAAAGATTATTTGCATCTACCCGAGGCTTATCGCAGCTTATCACGTCCTTCATCGCCTCCGTGAGCCTAGGCATCCGCCATACGCCCTTAATTACTTTCTATTCATTTTATATACTACCAAACTAATAATACTAATACCAATGGTAGCATATTCATGCTCATACTTTCAGCTGTATTTTGAAATCTAATTCTAATCCTTCTTGTATAAACAAAAAGAAATTACTTTACTTTACAGTCTTGCTTGTGTCAATATGTCAAAGAACGATATCAATGATGCAACGATAAAACGATGCAAAAATGATGAGTGGAGAATAACGGATTCGAACCGTTGACCCCCTGCTTGCAAAGCAGGTGCTCTAGCCAACTGAGCTAATCCCCCGAAAAGAAATTTTAAGAAGTATAGTCATCTATCAACATTGACTAACGTCGATGTGTAGTCATAACTTGATGCCTATCAACATTGACTAACGTCGATGTGTAGTCCCAGGCAGACTTGAACTGCCGACCTCCACATTATCAGTGTGGCGCTCTAACCAACTGAGCTATAGGACTGAGTTGAGTAAGAGCCGAGTGGCTTCTACCTGGCTTCCTTCATTTCTATATTGTAGAACAAAGATGCGAGTACAAGAAGAGAAAACTTCCTAATATCTATTATTTATATGGTGATAAAACATTTAGATAATACAAAAATAAAAGTCCTATCCAGAAAGGAGGTGTTCCAGCCGCACCTTCCGGTACGGCTACCTTGTTACGACTTAGCCCCAATTACCAGTTTTGCCCTAGGTCGCTCCTTGCGGTTACGAACTTCAGGCACCCCCGGCTTTCATGGCTTGACGGGCGGTGTGTACAAGACCCGGGAACGTATTCACCGCGCCATGGCTGATGCGCGATTACTAGCGAATCCAGCTTCGTGAGGTCGGGTTGCAGACCTCAGTCCGAACTGGGACCGGCTTTTAAGATTTGATGCAATTTACATTACACCATCCCTCTGTACCGGCCATTGTAACACGTGTGTAGCCCCGGACGTAAGGGCCGTGCTGATTTGACGTCATCCCCACCTTCCTCACACCTTGCGGTGGCAGTGTTCCCAGAGTGCCCAGCATTACCTGATGGCAACTAAGAAAAGGGGTTGCGCTCGTTATGGCACTTAAGCCGACACCTCACGGCACGAGCTGACGACAACCATGCAGCACCTTCACAGAGACCCCGAAGGGCGTATTTATCTCTAAATAATTCCTCTGCAATTCAAGCCCGGGTAAGGTTCCTCGCGTATCATCGAATTAAACCACATGTTCCTCCGCTTGTGCGTGCCCCCGTCAATTCCTTTGAGTTTCACCGTTGCCGGCGTACTCCCCAGGTGGGATGCTTAATGCTTTCGCTTAGCCGCTAACGCCAGGCGCTAACAGCGGGCATCCATCGTTTACTGTGCGGACTACCAGGGTATCTAATCCTGTTCGATACCCGCACCTTCGAGCTTAAGCGTCAGTTACACTCCCGTATGCTGCCTTCGCAATCGGAGTTCTTCATGATATCTAAGCATTTCACCGCTACACCATGAATTCCGCATACGTTGCGTGTACTCAAGTCTGACAGTTCGCGCTGCAAGTTAAATGTTGAGCATCTAAATTTCACAACACGCTTAACAAACCGCCTACACTCCCTTTAAACCCAATAAATCCGGATAACGCCTGGACCTTCCGTATTACCGCGGCTGCTGGCACGGAATTAGCCGGTCCTTATTCATACGATACATGCAATAACGCACACGTGCATCAAATTATTCTCGTATAAAAGCAGTTTACAACCCATAGGGCCGTCTTCCTGCACGCTACTTGGCTGGTTCAGGCTTGCGCCCATTGACCAATATTCCTCACTGCTGCCTCCCGTAGGAGTTTGGACCGTGTCTCAGTTCCAATGTGGGGGACCTTCCTCTCAGAACCCCTACTGATCGTTGCCTTGGTGAGCCGTTACCTCACCAACAAGCTAATCAGACGCATCCCCATCCTTTACCGATAAATCTTTTATTCATATCTGATGCCATCAATGAATTACATCGGGTATTAGGCCGTCTTTCAACGGGGTATCCCCAAGTAAAGGGCAGGTTGGATACGCGATACTCACCCGTGCGCCGGTCGACGTCCAAAATGTGCAAGCACATAATGCCGTTTCCCCTCGACTTGCATGTGTTAAGCCTATAGCTAGCGTTCATCCTGAGCCAGGATCAAACTCTCCATTGTAAAATGTCTTTTATAAGAATATATAAACATCACTCTATAAAATAGTGATATATATATCTAAATTCAATATCTGCTCAGAACTAATTATCCAGTAATATCAAGTTTATACACCTATAATAAATTAACTAGGACGTTTCTTTTACCCATCTGATACTATAATTAATAGCAACAGACGCTTCTTGTACTACTTCTCTGTCTATGTAAATCTTTTCAAAGAACGATGCCTTATTAACAACTAACAGATAAACTGCTTGCCGTAAAAGCGAGTGCAAAGGTATAACAAAAAATAATAACCACCAAACTTTTCGAGATTTTTTTATAAAAAAATAATAGTTAACTTGTTGGCGGAATTAATTTAATGCATATTTGACATGACCTAGTGGTCTGTCATTTATGTAGTTAATGTATTGCAGTACTGTAAACGTACTGATTTTGGCAGTAATTCTTGCGAATAGTCCTGTGGTCTGTTTTGCATAGTTCCTGATGAGCATGAGATGGTCACATAGTTGAGAGAAACAAGTCTCAATTCTTTTTCTAGCCTTCGCATAAGGTTTAAAAGCAGGCTTCCATGTCTTCATGTTTAATCTATACGGAACCTCCAGTTTGATGTGCGCAGATGAAAACAGATCTTGTTGCAGTTCTGCACTCAGATAAGCTCTATCAGCAAGAATACTGCACTCTGAAAATTCAAACTTCACATCCTTCATATAATGTATATCATGAACATTAGCAGCCGTCAGGTCAAATGAATGTATAACACCTCGTAAACCGCATACAGCGTGCAACTTATAACCATAATAATATACTCCTTGCGTGGCGCAGTAACCAAAAGCTGGAGATTTATCAGGCTCGTCCTTGCCCATCTTACAGCGTTTGCCTCTTGAGAGTCTGCAAACCTCTATCGGTTTGGAATCTACACAGAAATATTCCTCTGCACCATCCATTGCCTTTGCTATACGCTTACGAATCATTTCACACAGCTGATATGTGTTCTTGCGACGGTCATTGAACTGGCGACGACTGATGAGATGACGAAAGTCCTTTGGTATTCTTTCAGCCGGTCAAAGAGGTTATTCTCACTGTCAATGCCGAGATGCTCAGCTGTCAGACTCAGGGCTATGACATCAAGGTCAGAGAAGCGAGGGACAACACCACGACGAGGAATATTTCCAAGGTCATTAACCAATCCGTAGGAGAATTTCTTGCATATCTCAAGTATTTTGACGAAATTTGCATATAAGTTGTGCATGGAGTTAAAGCAGATAACAGTATTGTTGATTATCATAAAGTTACTGATTTTTAGCGACATGTGCAACTTTTTTACATTCATATTTCTGATATTTTATCTATTGATTAATTCCGCCAACGGGTAATAGTTATAGGAGATTTACGCCCGAATATTAAATTACACCTTATATAATATATAGATACAGCATTGACGATATAATATATATAGATACAACATTGAGATAATAAATTACGCCAATATGTATGAGATAATATATAGAACCATACAACATATATGAGATATAAGATATTAAGGATATATGGCAGAAAATATAGGCGTATAGCTCAAATTGCAGGATGATTTTGAGAAGTATGTATCCTATAGCTCAAATTGCAGGATGATTTTTTCGGATGTTTCTTCGTTGAAGCAGATTACATATTGTACCTTTGATTTGCAGTTTGAAGCGTAGTGAAGCTCTGCTGGGGAGCAACTTCATAAGGAATAGAACTGCGCAGATTGACAAGTATGGGCAGGAGTTGCTATCAACGCGGCTCCTGCTTTTTCATACTTAGAGATTCTGCTAATGCCAAGAAAAACCCAGAAATGAACCGCTTGCGGTTCTCCATTGTTAGTCCACTGTGGTTGTTTAAGTTCTTCTTTAAGTCAGTGAATGTGCCTTCAATCTTGTTGTTTGTATTCGGCATACCCTTGCAGTCTTCTCGCTGATATGTAAAGAGGTAAGGAAGGTAAAACTCTAGACTGTTCATCGCCGACCTTAAACGCTGATGTGTGTAGTGCATCTTTCCGTCCTTATGCAGGCTCTTGTGGTTTATAGTATTCTTCCATTTCACTTTCCAGTCCTGGTAACTTTGCACAAAATCAGCCTCATTACTTCTATGAAGTTTACCCACTAAATATTTCAGTTCTCTACTAGATAACATCTTAGGATTCAGGGTAAGATAGCGTTTGACAATCTGCTTCATATGAAATTGGCACATTTGTATGTGATAGCTTGAGAAGGTTTTAAACAAACTTTGCTTCCCATCTATAATAATTCCCTCAATGGTATAGCCACGGCTCATGATGCTGCTCACTGCATCTTCATAGTCTTTTACGGTTTCGTTCTTCACAAAGGACATATACAGAGGGCAACCTGTAGCAGAATCAAGACCTAGCATGACACCAAAACCACGTCCCCAATAGGTAACGTCCAAATGAACAAAACCTCCTCCTGAAAGTGGGGGTTGCACCCATTCTCGCTTAATGTTATGTAGTTTACGCTTGACAGTTGCGATGCTAATACCAAATCGTAACGACAACTCGGATATAGTTTGTTTTTCTTGTTGATATACTCGCCATAATTCGTCCTCGGATACATTACTACCAGACCGAAACTGAGTATGACAATCTTTACACAAATACAGTTGTTTTCCATGACGCACTCCGTTTTTCACGGTGTGTTTACTCTTACACACTGGGCATTTTTTCTTGTTCATTATAACTTCGCTTTTTGGCTTTTCAAATACCAGCGAAGTTAGTGTTTATCGAACATTAAGCTATATTGCATCCTGCAAAATGAGCTATTGAACGATTTCAAAGGTCGAAATATCTCTGAAACGTTTGAATTGCTGAGAACACCAGTGTATATCGGTAGTTAAGGAGGATTCCATCCTGCAAAATGAGCTATAGGTCAAAATATATAACAGACTATGATAACAGAAGAGGTAAGCATGTTTTTATATTAAACCTTTGTGTTTTATAAAGAAAGATGGTATTACAAAAAAGAAACGCTAAATGATATTGGGCATTTTTGCTATGCAATTCATTTAGCGTTCGCTTTTTAATAAGTTTTATTCTATATAATTATTCTGATTTCCATAATCCATGAAGATTGCAATATTCTCTAGCATAAACTTTTTTAGCATCTGTTTTAAATTCTGCAATTGGTTTATCGGTTGGTTCAAGATATTTGCGTAAACTTCATTATTGTCTGTTATAAGTTCAATCCATTCAATAAAGTGAGTTTCCATCATTGGGTGCTCCACTGATCCCACTGTTACACGATAGCCACCGTCTATTTTCTCTACTACAGGAATATGTTTTTCTGTTGCAGCTTCTGTTGTATTTTCAACTACTCTTTCTAAACCACAAACTGCTTCATTTGATGGGGTAATTACTTCAAATAAATTTTTTTACTCTCTGAACACTTATAAATTTCGTTTCTTTTTTTGTCATAATATATTCTTGTTAATGTTTTTTTGCGATACAAAGGTACGCATTTCTTTCTAAAGAACAAAAATTAAACTGTAATAAATACAATAAACTTTTTGCAGTTATACTATTTTATTGCAGTCCGAGTATTATTATTACATTATTCAAGACAAAAAAACTTTATAAAAGCTAATATTACGCAAGTTTTTTTTAACTAAAAAAACATTACCCATCTTTTGCATATTTTTTTGTTTTCTCTATACCTTTGCATTATTGAAGTCAAATTATTAAAAATTTAAGTTTACACAATGAAACAAATTAGTTTTCTCATCACGGCACTATTTCTAAGCATATTTGCAGCCGCTTGTCATTCTGACGAACCTGTTGGAGCATGGGAACCTATGAAATGGCAACACGAAAGTATTACATTAAAAACAAAGGAAAAGAAAACTTTCACTGTTCCAAAAGAAGGTCGTACTTTCCAATTCAAATGTAAAAATTATAATCGTTTTTGGTTTTCCGATGTTACCGAAAAAATAAACAACACTACAGTTAGATACGATATAAGTTCGGTTAATGCAAACTTACCTAAAAACGATGACAAACATATATATGGAAACTTTTCGGCTTCAAGCATCAAAGACAACATTCTAACTGTAACAATTAATCCAAACAATTCGGGGGTAAAACGCTACATTGATGTTGCGGTTACAGCTGGTGATGTTTTCGATAATATATACTTTGAACAAGAATAAACAAAACTTTCTGTATACAAAAAATTGACGTTATACTTACTTTAAATATAACGTCAATTTTTTTACAACATATTTTTCCTACGTATATTTTAAAAGCTATCTATTGTAGACTTCTAAATTACAAACAGACATCTTTTTAAAAAACATAATTTCTTAACTAATCTTCTACGCCCAGAAAACTATAAATTAAAGAATGAACTAATAACATTGTATGCTGATTATATGCTGCTTCGTAAGAAGAAGAGAGTAAAGTAGCTACATTTTTACGTGCAGAAAGCCAATTATTCATTGCTATTTTAATTTCAGATACAGGATAAGAATTTGTTAATCTATATGCTTCTTTTTTTGCTTTAGCTATTGACATAAAACTATATTCTTTTCTCAACTGTGAAGCTTTAACATCTGGGCGAAGACTTCGCATATTTGCATAAAATTGTGTCAGCAACAATCCTTTATCATCATTCACGTTTTCTTGCTTTATACCTTTAAAAGTATTTACATCTTCTTGCAAACAAGCAAAACGAGCATAACTTATACCTTGCCGTGTACTTGCATTCAGCACTTGAAAAATAGTTCCACCACTCAAAACATTGTTTATTTCGAATACCACGCTATTAAAGTTATAGAGTAATTTTTCTAATTGGTTCCACATTTTTATTTCAGCGCACACAGCATTACGAAAAAGTTTAGCTTTTTTAGTTCCCACAACATTCACGTTTGCGCTTAATGTTTGAAGCTGCTTTGTTAAGAAACCTATTTTTCTATCGCTAATTGTTTTTCTTTCTCCATACCAATTCACCATACCAACAGTAGAACAGTCTTCGCAAGAAGCTGTATCGGCATAGCAAACACCATAATTACCACTATCTATCTGAACTGATAAATTTAATTTTCCTTCAAAAAAACTATCGATTGCTTTTGTTTTTACACTCACCTGCACTCTTTTCTTTTTCTGAGGCTTAGTTTTATACACTTCCGACGTAGCAAAACTACTAAAAGATATTACTAACGAGAGTAAAACCAATAGAAACTTTTTCATAACACACTATTTTTTTATATTTACTTTACATTGCAAAAAAATACATAATTATTGCACCATAACAACATTGACTATGCATAAACAACAACAATAGTAGCCAAAGTGTGTAATTGTACCAAAGAAAAAAATATAATAAGAAATACAGAGATTTATAATTAGAAAATAAAAAAATCTTTAATTACAAAAATTTAAAAAAATTAATAATATTTTTCTCGAGGAACAATAACAGCCTGAAAAATCTTAATGTTTTTTATTGGGAGTTCGTCCAAAAAATTCCCTATAACATTTTGTGAAATACGATGGAGAAGAGAAACCAACTTCGTATGCTATCTCTGAAATAGATTTATCTGTAGTTTCCAATAATCTATCTGCACGTTTCAAGCGTGCTTCACGAATAATATCGTTGGGAGAAATACCAGTCATCGTTTTTATTTTTCTATACAATTGTGCCCTACTAATGCCCATTTCTTTACTTATAGTTTCTACACTCAATTCGGAATTTCCAAGATTATTTTGAATTATGGCACGAAATTTTTCCACAAATTTATCTTCAATGCTCTGCATTACCTCTTCGTGTACCTCTTCGCGAGCATCGTTTCCAAAGGCAATTTTCATTAATTTTCTATTCTCTATAAGATTTTTTATACGTGCCTTTAACACCATTCCACTAAAAGGTTTGGTTAAATAAGCATCAACACCATACATATAGCCCTCAACTCTATATTCGTCTAATGTTTTTGCAGTAAGTAAAATTATAGGAATATGCGATGTAATTCCATCGTTTTTCAATCGTTTGCAACATTCTAAGCCGTCCATTCCAGGCATCATAACATCGCATACTACAATATCTGGTACTTCTCTAATGGCTTTTTTCAGTCCTTCTTCGCCATTAGAAGCAACAATCACGTCATATTCATTGTTCAACAGCACAGTTGCATAGGCACAAATATCTGCATTATCGTCTATCACGAGCACACGAGGCTTATCTATTTGCTGAATAGAAGTAATTCTCGATTTTTTATTTTCGTTCGAAATATCAGTTACTATTGAATTGTCTATCAGTTCTTCGTTCATAGCATTAGGTTTTATTGCTAACGGAACATTATTGTTAGCTACACGTATAGGCAGATTTACTATAAATTTACTTCCGTTTCCATATACGCTTTCCACTTTTACGGTACCACCTTGCAATTCGGTAAACGATTTTACTATAGCTAATCCTATACCCGTGCCTTCTTTATTACTATTTTGCACCTGATAGAACCTATCGAATATATGTTTTATATCTTCCTTTGGAATGCCTTTTCCCGTATCTTCCACGCAAATTTGCACCATTCCATCGAAGTTTTCGGCTTTTACAGTAATATTTCCACCTTCGTCTGTATATTTCAAAGCATTGCTTAAAAGATTATAACAAATATGTTCCACTTTATATAGGTCTGCATACATAAAAATAGAGTTGGGCAAAACAAGATGTATCTGTTTTTTTTGTTTTCTCACGATAGAATCGAACGTATTTGTCCATTGTTTTAGATAGTCGGTAAGTTCAAATTCGCTCAACTCCAACTTCATTTTTTTATTTTGTATTTTACGGAAATCTAGAATTTCGGTTATCAAGCGCATTAAAATAGATATATTCTTCTCCACCATTTGCAACATATTTCGTTGCAATTTAGTTAAGTTCTCTCCATTAGCAATTTGTTCAATGGGTTCTGCAATAAGTGTTAGCGGAGTTCGCAATTCGTGGCTAATATTAGTAAAGAACTGTAGTTTTGCATTTGTAGCATCTTCTTCTAACTTTCTACGAGCAATAGTAGTTCTATAAATATAAACAATAAACCCAATAAGCAATATAATTATTACCCCACACAACAACATATACATTTTTTGGTGATTGTATTGCGCAAGATAAATATCAATTTTACTATTCAAATTAGAAAGCTTATTTCGTTGCTTTATAATTTCTTCGTTTTGCAATAGCAACACCTTCGCATTACTCTTTGTAACCAAGGCTCCTTTTAGGTAATTATCTCGATGGAATGGGCGTTTTTCTAAAATATCTACAGCCAATTGCATCACCATATCGCCACGAGTAGGATAAATATACGATGCTAACAAGCTGCCTTTATCTACACTTTCTATACCTCCGTCCTTTCCAGGCAGCGCATCTATTCCAACAAATTGTACACCTTTAATGCCAGCTTCTGTTAAAGCACGTTGTGCTCCGCGCGCCATACGGTCGTTTTGCGCCCACACTATATTGCAATTTTTAGTTTTAGCAAGCATTTTCTTCATACATTTATATCCAGAAAGCTCAGTCCAATCGCCCGAAATAGTATCTGTTAGCTGAATATTAGGATATTTATTTAGCGCCTGAACAAAACCATTATGACGGTCTATGGCTGGAGAAGAATGGTTTAGCCCTTTTATTTCTAAAACAGAACCTTTACCGTGTAGAGATCTTGCAACAAATTCGCCAATATCTTTCCCCACTTCAATATTGTCAGCCCCTATAAAAGCCGTATATTTCTGCGAGTCTGTTTTACGGTCGAACAAAACAATAGGTATACCTTTGTCAAAAGCTTTATCAATAATAGGAGTTATGGAATGAATTTGGTTAGGAGAGATAATAAGCAAATCTACACCACGATTTATAAAATCCTCAATTTGCTTTACTTGTAGTTTGTCGTTATCCTTTGCCGATGCAAACAACAAATCTACATTTTTATAATCGTAAGTTCCAATTAATAATTCATCGTTAAGTTTGGTGCGCCATATATCTTCAGAACACTGCGATACACCTATAACATATCGCTTTGTGGTTTTATTGCACGACTGAAACAATAATAAAACCATAAAATAGCAAAAGAAGTAACTCCATTTACACATTCCCCTACCTGTTACTTTAGTTTTCGTTGTTAATTTATACCCCCTTGTATTCCCAGTTGTATATATGTATGCAAAGATACTATTTTTTATGAATTAACGAGAAAATATAATAAAGAAAACACAATATACACCAAACTGACCAACATTTGAGTTTCAATGTATTAGCAAAATATCTTTACATCAGGTTTAGAATTATAAAAAACATATTTCGAAAAGATAAATATTTGTTGCATTAAGACAAAATTAATAGTTTACGCAACATTTTTTATATCTGTTTTTAGAATAAACCATTTACTTTGCAAACAGTTTTCAGTAAATAGACAACAATTTTAAGATCTATATAAGATAATGACTACCAACACATCAACTAAACTAAGAACTGTAACAACAGTTTTTGCTATGGTATGTTTCTTTACAGGAGCTTTTGCCCAAGTAAAAGAGAAACAAAACGAGAGTAAACCGAATGAAGAAGGCGATAGAAATGTAATGCTTAATGCAGCAAGTGCAAACGGTCCACGCGAAATACAGATAGGACTTCCTATGTCGGACGTAAATGTTTTAGAAAATGGTTTGCCCATTACCTATGCAACCAACCCACATAGTGTAAATTCTATTTGGCGTTCTGATGCAAGTTTAGGGTATGTTGGACTTCTAAAAATTTCGGAAACAGCTTTAACAATTGGTAATATAGGATATGCAGTGAATTCTTTCACTAAACTTGGAGAAGAAGGATTTCATGGAACTCTAAATTATAAGACCAACCATTTTGGTTTGCAAGAGTTTTCGCTGAATGCTAATGGCGGTTTCGGAAACAATTGGTTCTATAGCACAAGTATTTATCAAGATTTCGATCCAGGTACATTTAAAATTAAATCGAGCCAACTACAAGATCGCACACAAATTTATAAAGCTTCTATAACTAAACGTTATAACCACAACCGTGGTGAATTTACAGCAATGTACCATTATTCTAATTCGCACCCAGTATATAATTATGCAACACAATCGGCTCCTTTTATATACGTTGGCGATGGCAGTGTAAAAGAATATGGAAAATTTAAACTTGGCACAACTTCGTATTTACCAACCGATGGTAATATTGTTTATCGCGATATGAATACGGGAGAACTGAAACAAACTACGATGTATGATGCCTCAGTAAACCGTTCGAGTGAATTTTCTTTAATAAATAAATACAATTGGGATAATGGATATAGCTGGAAAATAGCAGCACGATACGACCACGCACGTGGAGCTTTAGTTTATCAAAGCCCTATGTCGCTTATAAATATAAAAGACAATCCAACAGCATACAATTATGTAATGCCAACTATAACTGGAGGAACAACACCTTATACAGGCGATTACGTCCAAACGCGAATGTCAAGTTTAAATTCAGGATTCATTAACGAATTTCTTTTAACATCAGAATTACAGAAAAAGTTTACTACTTCAACCTTACGTTTAGGTATAAACGAGTGGTATTACCACATCGATTACCGTTCAAACACATCTATGTACGACCAAAGTGTGTCGTCAGATGGGAGCTTTCCTGTCAGACTTTACGACACAAATAAGCACTCAACCTACTTCTACGATTTTAATAAGAATGCTTCAGAATTCTATCGTGGACACGAAAACAAATTAGCTTTATACATGATTCACGATTGGGACGTAACGCCAAAACTTAATCTTTACTATGGTTTCAGATTAGAAAGCCAGAAACTTAAAGGTGTTAATGCAGCTGTTAAAAATGCCACTGGTGGCTATGTTGGCAGATTTGCAGATTACTATATTGGTGCAATTGCTCCCGATGGAACAAAAATTACACCAAATCCAATAGATTACAATTGGTTTAATTATGATGTTTCGGCTGCTGCAACCTATAAAATTAATAATAACTTTGGACTTACTGGCGACTTTACTTATATTGTTCAGCATCTTCGTTTTGAATCGTTCGCTCCAGCAACATTACCAAACACAGGAAAAGTAGTGGTGCCTTTAGGAAGAGCAGGTGTATATTACAACAATTCATGGCTAACATTAACTTCGCTGTTCTCTTATATTTCAAAGACAAACAACAATTCTACACTAAATTTGCAACATAGTGGCGAAATTATGGCAACACCATTAGCATACGATATAAAAACTTGGGGGTGGACAACCGACCTTATTGCACACCCATTGAAAGGATTGGATATACATTTCCTTTTCACCTATCAGAAACCAACTTACAAGAAGTATGAAACTTCTATTACTTTCTCTGATGGATATGTAGGAAAGATTAATGCTACAGGAAATATTGTTGCCGAAATTCCAAAAATACTTATCGAGTTCGATCCAAGCTATATGCTTACAAAAGATTTAAAATTGTGGGCAAGTTTCCGTTATTTTAGTAAGACGTATGCAAACATTAACGATGCTTACCATTTTAATGGTCATTGGGAAACATTTGGAGGTGTAAACTGGCTAGTAAATAAGAAGTTGTCTTTAGGTTGTACTGTTGTAAACTTCTTAAATCAAACAGGAGCAAAAGGAAGTATAGCTGGTGCAGAACTTATAACAAAGGCTGATGCAAAAAACATTTCTAATGTATTAATGACAGGAAGCTATCTACGCCCATTTACAGTAGAATTTTCAGCATCGCTTAATTTCTAAGAATAAAACACATACATAAAAACTGAATTATGAAGTGTATTAATAAATTATTAACGTGTGCTGTTATATCTTTAGCAGCCACATCGTTAAAAGCACAAACCATACAAATGTCTCAAAAAGGAGACACAACTATATTAAATATAACCAATCCAACAAAATATTTGCTATTACCTATAGAAGAATCGAAAGACGAGGCAAAAGTTCTTCTCGATACATCAAGTCCTACCGATACTTGGATGGATATACGTTTAGCACAAGATAAAATAGATTATTATGTTCCATTCGAATTAGGTAATGGCTCAAGAGCTACTGTAAAAATTCTCAATCTTAAACACGATGCTATCTGTTATAAACCAGGTATTTTAAAATTATCAAATGAATGGAGTACCGTTAATACCGATTTTTATCGTCCATCTTACCACCACACACCATCGTTTGGGTGGATGAACGATCCAAATGGAATGTTTTATATGGACGGAGTATACCATCTTTGCTATCAATATAATCCCTACGGTTCTAAATGGGGTAATATGCATTGGGGACATGCAACGAGTAAAGATTTGATTCATTGGAAAGAAGAGAAGTCATCTATTGCTCGCGATACTCTCGGACATATATTTTCTGGAAGTGCTGTCATAGATAAAAATAACACTGCAGGTTATGGAAAAAATGCTATTATAGCCCTTTATACGTCTGCAAGCGATAAAAATGGACAGATAGAATGTATGGCTTATAGCACCGATAAGGGTTATACCTACACAAAATACGATAAGAATCCTGTTTTAAGACCATTCGATGGACTAAAAGATTTCCGTGATCCGAAAGTTTTTTGGTATGAGCCTGCACAGAAATGGTATATGATTATATCTGCCGATAAGGAAATGCGTTTCTACAAATCGGCAAATTTAAAGAAATGGGACTATGTAAGTGCCTTTGGAAAAGGATATGGAATGCAACCTAACCAGTTTGAATGTCCCGACTTTGTTCAGCTTCCAGTTGATGGCAATAAGAATAAAATGAAATATGTTATGTTAGTAAACATCAATCCAGGTTGCTTATTTGGTGGTTCTGCTACAGAATATTTTGTTGGTGATTTCGATGGAAAGAATTTCAAATGCGATACTCCTCCAAACGAATATAACTTTCTTGATTATGGTAAAGACAACTATGCCACTGTTTGTTTCTCTGGAGTAGAAAATCGTGTTCTTTCTATAGCTTGGATGAGTAATTGGCAATATGCTAATGTTACACCTATAAAACAATATCGTGGAGCAAACACTCTTCCACGAGAACTAAAGTTATATACAGGTACAGATGGTAAGCTTTATGTTTCTAATAATATAGCTCCTGAAGTTAAAGCTCTACGAAAAAATACCACAACTCTACCCGATATGAATGTAAAAACTCTTGCCGATAAGAAGAATATCATAAAGAGTAAAGATAATGCTTTCGAGCTTGAAATGGATATAACTCCAAATATTACAGGTATAACGGGTATTGAATTGTATAATGCAAAAGGCGAAAATGTGAAAATATACTTTGATACGAAAGAAAGAAAACTCGTTATGGACCGTACCGAAAGTGGACTTATAGAATTTGGAAAACTCTCTGTACCACACGACATAGAGAAGAATTATTCCGATGTTCATCAAGGTGCTGGAAATACACCATTTCGTGTTTTTAATTCTGTAAATTACAAAAACGATTTCGCACTCGGAACTTGGGCTCCACTAAGTTTGTGTAAAGGGAAAACATATCATGTAGATATTTTCGTTGATAAATGCTCGGTTGAAATCTTTGTTGATGGTGGGCGCATTGCAATGACAAACCTCGTATTTCCAACAACACCATACACTTCTATTAAGTTTTATAATAAAGGAACTTCGGCAAGCTTCCATAATATAAAAATTAGTGAGCTTTCATTGTAATAAAAATACCATTCTATTATGACGAATTCAAAAACGTTAAAGCTCATTCCCATTATGTTCTGCTTCTTTGCGATGGGTTTCGTAGACTTAGTGGGTACTGCTTCTAACTATGTTAAGGCAGATTTACATCTTTCTGATATGAGTGCAAACATATTTCCATCGCTTGTTTTCTTTTGGTTCTTATTCTTTTCTGTGCCAACAGGAATGTTAATGAATAAAATCGGACGTAAGAAAACCGTATTGTTAAGCCTCATCATCACAGTCGTATCGTTGCTTTTGCCTATTTTTGGAGAATCGTACGAACTTATGCTAATATCGTTTTCGTTGCTTGGAATAGGTAATGCACTTATGCAAACATCTATTAATCCGTTAGTAATGACAGTATTGCAAGGTGGAAATTTGGCAGCAACTTTTACTTTCGGACAGTTCATTAAGGCTATAGCTTCATTCCTCGCACCTTATATTGCAGCTTGGGGAGCAATGGCAAGTATTCCTTCTTTCGGACTTGGATGGCGCATTCTTTTTCCCATTTATATGATAATAGGAATATTAGCTTCATTTCTTTTAGTATCTACTCCCATAGAAGAAAAAAAGACAGAAGGCAAAGCCAGTAGTCTTTTGCAATGCATTCAGCTATTAACTAAACCTGTTATATTGTTGAGTTTCTTTGGTATTATGTGCCATGTGGGAATAGATGTTGGTACTAATGCCACTGCACCAAAAATATTAATGGAGCGTTTGGGTGTACCTCTTAACGAAGCAGTCTTTGCAACTTCGCTATATTTCATTTTCCGTACCATTGGTTGTCTTACTGGTTCATTCTTTCTTCGCATAATGAAAATGAAATATTTCTTTATTATTTCCGTTATCCTTATGGCATTAAGTATGTGTGGATTGTATATAGGAACTAGTAAAGCTATTCTCTATATAGCTATTGCATTGGTAGGATACGGTAATAGTAATATCTTTTCAATGGTTTTAGCACGTGCTTTGGAAAGTGAACCTAAAAAACAGAACGAAGTTAGTGGACTTATGATAATGGGACTTTTTGGTGGCACTATCTTTCCACTTATAATGGGAGTTGCTAGCGATAGTTTTGGACAAGCTGGAGCTGTAATTGTTATGGCAGTGGGTGTCATTTATCTTTTTACGTATATTTCTGAAATAAAATAAACATAATAATTATGAAACAATATATTGTTGGTTTGGGAGAAGCTCTTTGGGACTGTCTCCCAGAAGGTAGAAAAGTTGGTGGAGCACCTGCTAATTTTGGTTTTCATGTAGGTCAATTCGGACACGATTCTATTGCTATTAGTGCCGTGGGAAACGATAAACTTGGTGTAGAAACGTTGGCTGAATTCGACAAAAAACACATAAACTACCTAATGCCTGTGGTAGATTATCCTACAGGAACAGTACAAGTAACACTCGACGAAGCTGGTGTACCTACCTACGAAATAAAAGAAGGCGTAGCTTGGGACAATATACCGTTCACACCGGAAATAGAAGAAATAGCTAAAAACTGCCGTGCAGTTTGCTTCGGTTCACTTGCACAACGTAGTAGTGTCAGCCGAAATACCATTCAAAAGTTTCTCAATGCGACTCCAAAAGATTGTTTAAAGATTTTCGATATAAATCTCCGACAGAACTTTTACAACGAAGATATTATACGAAATTCACTTAAACAATGCAACATTCTAAAGATAAACGATGAGGAATTGGTTACCATTGGACGTATATTTGGCTATCCCGGCTTAGATATGGAAAACAAATGCTGGTTGCTTATTGGTAAATACAATCTCGATATGTTGATACTTACATGTGGTATAAATGGTTCTTATGTGTTTGCCCCTAACACTGAATCGTACCAAAAGACTCCTATCGTAGATATTGCTGATACTGTTGGAGCCGGAGATTCATTCACAGGAACTTTTGTTTCGGCTATTCTTAACGGAAAAAGTATAACAGAAGCACACAATTTGGCTGTTGAGGCTAGCGCATTCGTTTGCACTCAGAACGGTGCAATGCCTATTATGCCTAAAGAATTGTTAGAAAAAGCAAGATTATAAAAGAGTGTTTTTTCATACTAAAGGGCACAATTTGTTGGTACCACAATACAAAACAACAAATTTGTGCCTTTCTTTTTTTTTGACCTATATACCTCTTTTTTCTACTTCGTCATAGTCTTATCATAACATTTAATCAGCCAAAAAGTATCTTCCTAATACTTTTTATATGGAACTAACATTAATGTTTGACATAGCTGTTGTGTATTTCGATCATCTAATTGTTTAATTTTCTAACAACGTGTAGCGGACTACATCAAGTTATAAAAACAAGTAATATGCCTATAAGCAGCCAATTTGATTAACAATATAATGAGTTCACGAGATATTATTTTGCCATATCAGCAGATATAAGTTTGTGTTTTGTCAAACATATTGATTATTCATCTCCCACCCTATCTATCGTTTCTTGCCCTATCGTTTGTACACTTCAATCATTTATCGTAACTTTGTTCCATATTATTAATATAAGGAATAAAGTGTATTAATATTAAGCTCTGAAAGGATATGCTAAACATTGCAATTATAGGAGGAGGGGCTGCAGGATTTTTTGCTGCTATTTCGGCAAAAACAAAAATGCCCAATTCCAATGTTATAGTGTTTGAAAAGACAAATCGTATACTAGCTAAGGTTGGTATTTCGGGGGGTGGACGCTGTAATCTAACTAACTCGTTTGCCGATATAAGCGATTTAAAACAAGCTTATCCGCGTGGCAACCAACTGATAAAACGACTTTTTAAAAGATTCGATTATAACGATACGTTTCAATGGTTCGAGGCTCATGGAGTTCAATTAGTAACACAACCAGACAATTGTGTGTTCCCTTTTTCGCAAAATTCACAAACCATTATCGATTGTTTAACACATACAGCACAACAACTTGGTGTTGATGTTTGTTTGCAACATAGACTTACAAACATTACTAAACAAACAGAAGGAAAAATAGAAGTACACTTTAAAGATAAGCCTTATCGTACATTCGACAGAGTTATTATAACCACAGGAGGGTCGCTACGTACTGCAAACTTACAATATTTAGAGAATTTAGGGCACAAAATAGAAGCGACTATACCAGCACTATTTACGTTTAATATAGCCGAAAAGGCGTTCAAAAACCTTATGGGAACAGTAATAGAACACGTTTTATTATCTATTCCTGCTACTAAATTTCATAGCAATGGGGCTTTGCTTATTACACATTGGGGTATGAGTGGACCTGCTACACTAAAGTTATCGTCGTATGCTGCACGATATTTAGCAGAGAACAACAATAAAACACCAGTATCTGTGAACTGGGTGAACGAAACAAATGCGCAATCTGTTGCACAAAACATTACTGCCATTGCTACTGAAAATGCTAAAAAGCAAATAGTAAACACACGTCCATATAACCTTCCTACTCGCCTTTGGGAATATTTACTGCAACGCGCTAATATAGAAAAGGAGAAACGCTGGATAGACATTGGAAAGAAAGCAATGCACAAACTTATTGAGACTCTTACGAACGATGTACACCAAATAGAAGGTAAGGGTAGCTTTCGCGATGAGTTTGTAACATGCGGTGGAATTAGTTTGAAGAGCATAAATCCTAATACACTGGAAAGCAAAGTGTGCAAAGGAGTTTCTTTGCAGGCGAAGTGCTCGATGTAGATGCCATTACTGGAGGATTTAACCTACAAGCTGCATGGACCACTGGTTATGTTGCAGGACAAGAAGTATGTGTTTAAGATACATCAACAGAATGTAAACAAAACCTAAATAAAATATATTTAGCGAATCAAATGTTAATTCCCGAATAACAAGACAGAAGTCTCTAAAAAACAAGAAACTGCCTACTTCACACTATCTAATTTGGTTTCGCACCGCAAAAAAGTAGGTATCGGTTAGCGAAATATAGGCTTTTGCATGGTAAAAGAGCCCTTTTCGCATCACAAAAATAGGTATTTCTGCATGAAGAAACTAATCTATATGTATTCTATAATGTTCTAAACACGAAATAATTAAGACTTAATTATTGCACATATCCATTTCTTTTTTCTATAAAACCTTATCACTCAATAATTAAAGAATGCACACAATTGGTTGCCTTTTTTTCTGAAAAAAAGAATAATATTGATTGAAAAAAACGCTCGGCATTTGCTATATTAAGAGGTTAAAAAAATAAACACTTAACAATATTTATTAACAAAGTAAAGGTCATATAAAAAAATCTATATATCATTACTTTATCAAGTGGTATATATTAGCCAAGATATACATTTGCAAACGTTTGCATGATATTAATCAAAAAACGAGCAAAAAGGTTTTGCAAGTTCGTTTTATTATTACTACCTTTGAGCCATATAACTAACAACTATATGAACTTACAATTTAATATAGAATACAAGACATATTACGGACAAGAACTTGTTCTTAATATAGTAGGTAACGAGGGTTCCGAAGCCAATTCGGTGTGCCAATACAGAATGCACACGTACGATGGACTGGTTTGGACAGTGGATATTAACAAAGAAATAAAGCCCGGCACGGTGATAGACTACTTTTATAGTGTACACGTTGGCGACCACGAGGAGCGTCGTGGGTGGAGTGTTGCACCTCATAGGGTAATGTTCAATTCATCGCAAGCATTGAATTACAGGATATTCGACCATTGGAGAGAAATTCCTGACAATGCTTTCTTATACTCTTCTGCCGTAACCGACTGTATTGTTGGTGCAAAACCAGAGAACCTAAAATTAGAGAAATTCAGCAAATATGTATGCTTAAAGGTGCGTGCACCTCAGCTTAGTGTAGGCGATTCGCTTTATTTAATAGGAGCAGACCCACTATTGGGATCGTGGAAAGAGCAGAAAGCTGTAAAAATGACACAAGTTTCTACCAACGAATGGGCTGTATGTTTCGATGTAAATCGGCTGGCAAGCAACAAGTTAGAGTTCAAGTTTATTATTGTAAACTCTAACAAAGAATACTCTCCAATGTGGGAGAATTGTAACAACCGCACCATTGAACTACCTTCAATGGAGGAAGGCGATGCTATAATATACGAGCTAGACGAAGCCTATTTCACTTTACCCACAATGCGCGTAGCCGGTACACTTGTGCCGTTATTCTCTCTACGATCTGATGATAGCTTCGGTGTTGGAGACTTTGGCGACCTAAAGAAAATGATAGATTGGGTAAGTTCAACTCAACAAAAGGCACTTCAAATCCTGCCAATAAACGATACTACCATCACACACACGTGGACAGACTCTTATCCTTATAGCTGCATCTCTATCTTTGCACTGCATCCACAGTATGTAAACCTAAATCTTCTGCCTGCATTAAAAGACAAGATACAACGCGAACGCTTCGAAAATGAACGCAAAAAACTGAATGCACTACCACAAATAGACTACGAACGTGTTAACGAACTTAAATTAGCTTATCTTAAACTCATCTTTGAGCAAGAAGGAAAAGACACAATAGCAAGTAAAGAGTATAAGAAATTCTTCACAGAAAACGAAAGTTGGTTGGTTCCTTATGCACAATACAGCATGCTGCGCGATAAGTACGGTACTGCAGAATTTGCTAAATGGCCAGACCATAACCAATGGGACGAAGCAGAAAGAAAGCAACTCTCTACAAGTGGTAGCAAGGCTTACAAGAGTGTAGAGTTCTACTATTACGTACAATTCGTGCTAAGTAGTCAGCTCAAAGCCGTACACGAATATGCCATTTCTAAACACGTCATACTGAAAGGAGATATTCCTATCGGCGTAAATCGTAATGGCTGTGATGTGTGGATGGAACCACGCTACTTCAATTTGAATGGTCAGGCTGGTGCACCACCCGATGATTTCTCGGTAAATGGACAGAATTGGGGTTTTCCAACCTACAATTGGGACGCTATGATAGCCGATGGTTGTAAATGGTGGTTACATCGTTTCCAGAATATGGCAAACTATTTTGATGCTTACCGCATAGACCACGTGTTAGGTTTCTTCCGCATTTGGGAAATTCCAGCCAATGCAGTGCACGGTCTTTTAGGTCAGTTCGCACCAGCATTGGGTATGACACGCGAAGAAGTAGAAGGCTATGGACTACGCTGGCAAGAGGAATTATTCACAGAACCTTTCATTACCGATTGGGTATTAGACCGTATTTTCCGTGAACATACAAACGAAGTACGCGACAAATACATAGAAAAAACATGGGGTAATCGCTACAAAATGCGTCCAGAATACGATACACAACGCAAAGTAGAAGCAGCTTTAAGGGTAAAGAAACCGACAAAGATATTTGGATTCGTGATGGTTTATATGCTCTAATCAGCGATGTGCTCTTTGTACGCGACCATAAAGACCCTAACAAATTCCACCCACGCATTAGCGTTCAGATGGACTTCATCTACGAAAGTCTATACGATTGCGACAAGAATGCTTTCAACACGCTTTACAACAACTATTTCTATCGCCGCAACAACCAATATTGGTATCAAGAAGCTATGAAGAAATTGCCGAAGTTAGTGAACGCTACACGTATGCTTGTATGCGCTGAAGACCTGGGAATGGTACCCGATTGTGTTGCTTGGGTTATGAATGAACTACGCATATTAAGCCTCGAAATACAATCAATGCCTAAAGACCCACATGTAAGATTTGGACATTTAGGTTCCAATCCCTATCGCAGTGTCTGCACAATTTCTACCCATGATATGGCTACATTACGACAATGGTGGGACGAAGATTGGAACAGAGCACAAGAATACTACAATACAATGTTGCATCAGGGCGGACCAGCTCCACACCCAATGCCGGGTTGGTTGGCAAAAGACATAGTTGAGCGACACTTAACATCGCCAAGTATGCTCTGTATTCTTAGTATTCAGGACTGGATGAGCATTGATGAGCACCTACGCTTAGCCAATGCCGATGCTGAACGCATCAACATTCCAGCCAATCCAAAACACTATTGGCGATACCGAATGCACGTCAGCATAGAACAATTAATGAAGAACGAAGATTTTAATAATACGATAACAGAACTGATTCTTAGGTCTGGAAGATAATAAGAATTAGGGTAATGGGGCGTATTTCTACTGCGCCCCACTACTTATATATATAAGAATAAGGTAAAAAAGAAATGAATAAATTTAAGGTATTGATTGTATTGCTGCTTTGTTCTGTTATGGCAATGGCACAAGGAGAAAGCGAAGGTAACAGTAACAAGTGGGAGACGGCAGCTTCGCCTAATGGAAAAGTAGTGGTAAGGTTTGGTATTGATAACGGCAGACCTTATTACACGGTGCAGTATGGTACGAAAGATGTAATTAAGAAGTCGTTCCTTGGCTTAGAGTTAGCAAAAGATAAACATGCTAGTAAAGGTATGAAGGAAACCAGTTTGATGGACGGTTTCGAACTAATGCAGACGATAAAGACATCGCACGACGACACTTGGAAACCTGTTTGGGGCGAAACCGATGAGATACGCAACCACTATAACGAGATGACTGTATCGCTATTGCAAGCAAAAAGCAACCGCAATATAAAAATTTGCTTCCGTGTTTACGACGATGGAGTGGGCTTCCGCTATGAGTTTCCGCAACAAAAGGATCTCAATTACTTTGTTATAAAAGAAGAACACACACAGTTTGCTATGGCAGGCGACCACAAAGCATGGTGGCTTCCAGGCGACTATGACACACAAGAACAAGAGACACAAGAGAGTAAACTATCTGAAATACGCAGTCGCTTCCACGATGCCGTAAACTGGAGTAACTCTTCTGTGGCTGTTTTTTCGGATACTGGAGTCCAAACTGCTCTACAAATGAAGTCAGACGATGGTCTTTACATCAATATACATGAAGCTGCCTGCATCAATTATCCTACAATGCATTTGAATTTAGACGATAAAAATATGGTATTCGAGAGCTGGCTAACACCCGATGCTACTGGTTTGAAAGGCTATATGCAGACTCCTTGCAATACGCCATGGCGCACAATACTCGTTAGCGACGATGCACGCGATATGCTTTCGAGCCATTTAATACTGAATTTGAACGAGCCTTGTAAGATAAAAGATACCAGTTGGATTCACCCAACCAAATATGTTGGCGTTTGGTGGGAGATGATTGTAGGCAAAAACAGCTGGAATTATACAGACGAATTTCCCTCTGTTCAGCTTGGAATAACCGACTACAGCAAGGCAAAACCAAATGGGAAGCACGGTGCAACAACCGCTAATGTAAAGAAATACATCGACTTTGCAGCCGAAAATGGTATAGACCAGGTACTAGTTGAAGGTTGGAATATTGGTTGGGAAGACTGGTTTGGGCATTCAAAAGACTACGTTTTCGACTTCGTTACGCCTTACCCTGACTTCGATATAGATTATCTGAACAAGTATGCGCACGAAAAAGGTGTGAAACTAATGATGCATCACGAAACGTCTTCTAGCACTCAGAACTACGAACGGCATCTTGAAGCAGCTTTCAACCTAATGAACAAATATGGCTACGATGCCGTTAAAACTGGTTACGTGGGCGATATTATTCCACGTGGAGACCATCATTTTTCTCAATCAACCAATAATCACTATATGCACGTCATAGAAGAAGCAGCCAAACACCACATTATGGTGAATGCGCACGAGGCTGTTCGTCCAACAGGACTATGTCGTACATACCCTAATATGATAGGTAACGAAAGTGCACGTGGTACAGAATACGAGGCATTTGGTGGCAGTCGCCCTGACCACACGGTTATTTTGCCTTTCACACGACTACAAGGAGGACCTATGGATTACACTCCTGGTATTCTTGAAACGCAGCTAAAAACATGGAGCAACAACCAAAACTATGTACATACTACGCTTGTTGGACAGCTCGCACTTTATCTTACAATGTACAGCCCACTGCAAATGGTAGCCGACTTGCCCGAAACTACAAGAAATACAACGACGCTTTCCAATTCATAAAAGACGTTCCGTGCAACTGGAGCAGGAGTATTTACTTGGAAGCAGAGCCTGCTGACTACATAACCGTTGCTCGTCAGGACAAGAATTCAAACGATTGGTACATCGGAGGAAAATGCGATGAGAACGGACACAAGAGTGTATTGAAACTCGACTTCCTTGATAAGGATTACGTTTACGATTGTACGATCTATGCCGATGCAAAGAATGCGGACTACAAGAACAATCCGAAAGCATACAAAATTACCCATAGAAAGGTGAAGAAAGGCGATGTATTGAAGCTGACAATGGCTCCTGGTGGTGGCTTTGCTATATCTTTGGAGGCACGTTGGAATGGCGAAGAACATGCCGAACAGCTTACAAAAGTGAACAATACAGTTTTTTAGAAATACAATATAAGGAACTTAACAAAGCAACAATATAACTAACATGAAACTAAAATATAGTATTTTCACGCTAATGACTACTTTTCTGCTCGCACTAACAGTACAAGCACAAAGTGTCTTTAACGAAGTTAGCTACTCTCCAAAGCAAACTACGTTCAAACTGAATGCTCCCAAAAAACCTATACTGCGTATATACGACACAGGAAGGGGTGGCAATGCAATAAAAAAGATAAAAATGAAGCAAACAGCTAAGAATGTTTGGGAAACTACTATCAATGGAGATTTGAAAGGAAAGTTCTATACGTTCGACATTGGACGAGGTGAAACACCTGGCGTTTTTGCCAAAGCTGTTGGCATAAATGGACATCGTGGTGCAATAGTAGATATGCAAACTACCAATCCAACTGGCTGGAACAACGACCATCGCTTAACTTTGAAGAATCCTGCAGACCTTATTATATACGAAATGCACCACAGAGACTTCTCTATTGACCCTTCTTCTGGTCTTGTAAATAAGGGCAAATTTCTTGCGCTTACCGAACAAAAGGCTATAAACATTTAAAAGAGTTGGGCGTAAACGCTGTACATATTCTACCATCGTTCGACTTTGCATCTATTGATGAATCGAATACAACAACTCCTCAATACAATTGGGGCTACGACCCTCTAAACTATAATGTTCCAGAAGGTAGCTATTCGTTCGATGCGGAGCAACCTACACGACGCATTCTAGAATTTAAACAAATGGTACAAGCCTTGCATAAAGCGGGTATTCGTGTTATTCTCGACGTGGTTTATAACCATACTTTCGATATAGCTGGAGGAAATTTCGACCGTACTTTCCCTATGGCATACTATAGATATACGGCTGATGGAAAACCAAGTAATGGTTCTGGCTGTGGAAACGAAACAGCTTCTGAAAAGTCGTTAATGCGACAATTTATGCTCGAAAGTATGAAATATTGGGTTAATGAATATCATATTGATGGGTTCCGAGTGGACCTTATGGGTATTCATGATATTGAAACAATGAATATTATTCGGAAAGAGTTGTCTGCTATCGACCCTAACATCTTCATTTACGGCGAAGGCTGGACAGCTGGAACTTGTGCTTATCCTACCGAGAAACTAGCTCTTAAGGCACACATAAAGCAGATGCCAGATATTGCTGCCTTCTCTGATGAATTGCGCGATGCTCTCCGTGGTCCATTCTCTGACAACAAACAGGCTGCCTTTTTAGGAGGAGTGCCTGGATTTGAGGAAAGCATTAAAGCTGGAATAGCAGGTATGATTGCTCACCCACAGATAGATTACACTAAAGTAAACTACACCAAAGAACCATGGGCAAATCAACCTACACAAATGATTTCATATGTTAGCTGTCACGACGATATGTGTTTAACAGACCGTTTAAAAGCATCGATACCAGAGACTGAATACGATTTAGATGAACTTATACGCTTAGATGAACTTGCACAAACTGCCATCTTCACCTCACAAGGCATTCCTTTTATGCTCTCTGGAGAAGAAATGCTTCGCGATAAGAAAGGTGTGCACAACTCATTCAACTCACCCGACGAGATAAATCATCTGGATTGGAACAACTTAAAGAAGTATCCACAACTATTCAACTACTATAAAGGCTTAATTCAGATGCGCAAATCACCCTGCTTTTAGACTGGGCAATGCAGAACTAGTACGCAAACATCTTGAATTTCTGCCAACACAGCACGATTGCTTGGTGGCTTTCCGACTGAAAGACCATGCTGGTGGCGACAAATGGAATAACATTTATGTTGTGTTAAACGGAAACAACACAATACAAAGCATTAATATTCCAAAAGGCAAATATACTATTGTTGCCAATAATGGCGTGATAAACGAAGGTGGAAATGGAGAAATGGAAGGTGGCGAAATAACCATCGACGCACAAACAGCACTTATTTTACACGATTAAACTACCAATATGAAACGATTATTTTTATTGATAGCTCTCTGCTCTCTGATGATTACAACCAATGCAAAGATTGAAATTAAGAAAATAGACCCTACCAATTGGTATGTAGGAATGAAAGATGCATCGTTACAGCTAATGGCGTATGGCGCTAATATACGCAACGCAGAAGTAACAACAAACTATCCTAACGTACGTATAGATTCGCTTGTTCGGCTCGATTCGCCTAACTATCTGCTTATATATCTTAATTTAAAAGATGCACAAGCAGGAACTATGAACATTGATTTCAAAATAGGAAAGCAAACTACAACCGTGAAATATGCCTTGCTAAACCGAGAAATGAGCGGAGACGAACGTAAAGGATTCGACAATTCAGACGTTCTGTATATGCTTATGCCCGACCGTTTTGCTAACGGCAATCCAAAGAACGACATTGTAAAAGGTATGCAAGACCAACTTTGCAATCGCAACGAGCCAAGTCTTAGACATGGTGGCGACATTGCTGGACTTATACAACACCTCGACTATTTCACCGATTTGGGCGTTACTGCTCTTTGGTTTACACCTGTTTTAGAGAACGATAGACCTGCTGATGGTGGAAAATCTAGCACATATCACGGATATGCCACTACCGACTACTACAGGGTAGACCCACGTTTTGGCACTAATGCCGACTACAAAGCACTGACAGACGCTTGCCACAAACGCGGACTGAAGGTGGTAATGGATATGATTTTCAACCATTGTGGCGACTATCATATATGGAACAAAGATATTCCTGCAAAAGATTGGTTCAACAGTCCAAACTATGCACTACAAACTTCGTACAAACTTACACCAGTACTCGACCCATACGCTAGCAAAATTGATAAAGCCGAAACTGTAGACGGGTGGTTTGTAAGGTCGATGCCCGACCTTAATCAACGCAATCCGCACGTAATGAAATATCTCATTCAAAATTCAATATGGTGGATTGAAACTGTTGGAATAGATGGTATTAGAATGGATACTTATCCATACGCCGACCGAAAAGCAATGGCTAACTGGATGAAACGCATTAATTTGGAATACCCTAACTTCAATACAGTAGGAGAAACATGGGTAACCGAACCTGCCTACACTGCTGCTTGGCAAAAAGATAGCAAGCTAACAAACGAAAACAGTTACTTGAAAACCGTTATGGACTTTGCTTTCTTCGACCGCCTTTCGATGGCTAAAAACGAAGAAACTGACGATTGGTGGAAAGGATTTAACCGTATTTACAACGTGCTCTGTTACGATTATCTTTACCCAAACCCAGCCAGCGTAATGGCATTTATAGAAAATCACGATACCGACCGCTTTCTTGAAAACGGCAAAGATACTTTAGCACTGAAGCAAGCATACGCTCTACTGCTAACTATGAGGCGCATTCCACAACTTTATTATGGTACAGAAATATTAATGAATGGTACAAAAGAAGTTACCGATGGCAATGTTCGCAAAGATTTCCCCGGTGGTTTCCCCGGCGATAAAGCAAATAAATTTACACGCAAAGGACGCACTGCCGCAGAGAACGCTATGTTCGACTGGACCGCTCGCCTACTCCATTGGCGCAAAGGTAACGACATTATTGTTCATGGTAAGCAAATTCAGTTCATTCCATGGCACGGCATCTATGTAGTAACACGTCAATATAATGGCAGAACCGTAATGACTGTTATTAATGGGCGCAACACATCGGGCAAATTGGAAGTGAAACGCTATGCAGAAATTATTGGAAACAACACAACTGCTCACGATGTCTGCACAGGAGAAAGTGTATCGCTATCGGCAGATGTTCCACTAAAAGCGCGCCAAACAATGGTGTTAGAATTTTAAAAAAAAACACTTTACGTTAGATAAACACATTTCTACAAAAGAAACACAACTCTACAATACATCTGCTGAATGGTTCGTTTAAACGCTATTCAGCAGATGTTTTTTTTAACGCAAAACTATTATTAAAAGCACCAAGAATTTAGTTTTTGCACAACACCAATCTCACTACATTCTTCCATTCATCATATATGTTCGTATAATTTTATTCAGAAGTTAAGCCATTGAATACAGTCAGAAAGAGTTTTACTTACACGTAAGTAAAGTTCTACTTACACGTAAGTAAAGTTTTATTTACACGTAAGTAAAGTTCTACTTACGTGTAAATAATAGCACAGAAACAGAGTATTGCTAATACGTAATGCATATTTTATTAGAATAGCAACATTAGAAAACCACAATAAACCAATGTATCAACGCAGATTACAAGGTTTAACCCAAAACGGTTATTAGAGCTTAAACATATTTTGTTTTATTATAGAGCAGATTGTATGCCTTTACAACGCATGCGCAGTGGGCTACGCCAGGTTACGAAGACAGACAAGATGCCGATAAAAAAAATAAACAATGTTAGGAAACAACACCCTAATAATAAGAACTATATTGTGGCTTAATTACCGGAGATTCGGGTTTAAATACAGCCGTACACACTCTTCAGAGATAGCATATAGTACTTGTACAACAGCAATGGAAAATTAGTTATCCAAAGAATATGCGTCCGAAATATATTTATAATGCACTCTACCATTTATCGCCTTTAGATATAAAAACATCATGGCTATTGCTATTATAACAAGTTTCTTATAAATTGGTACAAAAAATAGGGGCGCCTCTTTTAAAAGAGACACCCCTGAAAATGTATTTTCTTACTAATTATTTATACTATCGCCAATTATTTACCGATGTATTTTACAGACTTTGTTGTACCATCAGCAAACTTAACAGACTTGATAGATACACCCTTACCAGCCTTAGACAGCTTGCGACCAGAAAGATCGAAGTATGTTTCGCCTACAACCTGGTTGTTTGCACCAGCAGCAACAGTTTCGATACCATTAGGATCAGTAGTAAATACTGTCTCAAGATCGCCACAGAAGAGAGACTTCTCGTCGCTCCAATAGCCGCCTAACATCTTTAACTTTAAGTCGTCAGCAGTTTGACCTTCCATGTATGTTTCGCCAAGTTTAATAGAAACACCATCAACATAGAACTTAATAGGGTCGTCTATAGGTTGTATTTGTCCATCTTTTAATTCCATATAACCTACCTGGATACCAGCCTTAGAGCCATCTTGAAGTTCTCCGTAGTATATGTATTGACCTGCAGGAATAGTAATAACGTTGCCATCCTTTGTACCTTTTATCCAAGCGTTGAATGGATCACCATCAATATAAGTACCGAAAGTAAGTGCGTTCTTCAGATAAACAGTCTTGCCATCAGCAGCTGTAACCATAAGCAAATCGCCTGCTGGCTGACCGTTTTCTGCCAATTTTGCAAGGTCAAACAAAGAAAGTTTCTGCTTACCGTCCTCACCTTTTTGGTACGCAAACATCTTACCGCTAACACGTTTGTAGGTTGTTAGAGTACCAGCTGGCTGGTCTTTAATAACTGTAGGATCGTTTTGTGCTTGTACACTAACGCCAAAAATTGCTACGAGAGCAAGGAGTAATAGTTTCTTCATAATTTAAATGTTTAAGTGATATAATATTTGTTCTTAAAAAATCTATTGCTATTATCTTGTAAAATGCATTCTCAGCTTACACAAAACAGAGACATTTGCTTTTCTACAATTGCAAATGTAGGAAATGTTTTATTGGGCGACAAATTTTGATACTAACATTTTTTTAATTATTTAACACTAATTCTTTACTATCGATATAGATTTCTCTATATATGCTAACTAATACATATATATAGGCAACTGCAACACAGCAAATGTAAAATTAGCAGCATTGTGTTCATACTTCGCATAGAGAGTAAATTTGTTTACAGTATAGAAGATTATAGTTTCGCACATCAAAGATTTACCGAAGCAAGACATCTATTTTATCAAAGTTGCATTCTACTTTCATAGTTTAATCTATTTTCAGTTGGATAAAGATAGATTAATTAAAAATTAAATAGTATCTTTGCAAGTTGTATAGATAAGAAAGCAAAAGTAAAACAAAAGATGTCGTGCATATTAAACATAGAAACAAGCACTAATGTGTGCTCTGTGGCACTAAGCGAAGATGGTGCTTGCATATTTACAGAGGAGGATCATAATGGTCCTACCCATTGCGAACAATTAGGAAAGTTCGTTGATGAGGCTCTATCGTTTGCCGATAGCCATGCCATTCCAGTTGATGCAGTAGCAGTAAGTAGTGGTCCAGGTTCGTACACGGGGCTTCGCATTGGAACCTCTATGGCAAAAGGAGTATGCTATGGAACTAATATAAAACTTATAGCAGTGCCCACATTAGAGCTTCTTTGTGTGCCAGTACTGTTACATCACGAAGAAATAGAAGACAACGCATTGCTTGTTCCAATGATTGATGCACGCCGTATGGAAGTGTATGCTCAGGTGTTCGACCGTGCTTTACACGAGGTTCGGTCTATCCAAGCCGATGTTGTAGACGAGAATACCTATAAAGAATATCTTAACAAAGGTCCTGTATACTTCTTTGGTAATGGTGCTGAGAAATGTATGGAAACTATCAATCACCCAAACGCACACCTAATAAAAGGTATTGAACCTTTAGCTAAGAATATGCTTCCATTAGCAGAAAAGCGAATAGCATTAGGACAATATGAAGATGTAGCATATTTCGTTCCGATGTATTTAAAAGACTTTGTAGCAAAACAAGCAAAGCCTCTATTATAAATAAAGGTAGAAAATAAAAAAGAAACGAAACAGAATAAAAAAGAAATAGTAGAATGGAGATAGAGGGATTGGACTATAATACTCAGCGCAAAAAACTATTGTTGCCTGAATATGGACGCGAAATACAAGATATGGTGAACTACTGTGTAGACCTACCAACAAAGGAAGAGCGCCAACAATGTGCCGAAACTATTGTTTCTATTATGGATAGAATGAACCCACAAAGTAGAGAAAACACTGACTATGAGCAGAAATTGTGGGACCATTTGGCTATTATGGCTGACTTTAAGTTAGACATAGACTATCCATTTGATGTTTCGCAAGCTCTAAAAATTACAACAAAGCCAAAACCAATGTCCTACCCAATGTCAAGAATACCTGTTCGCCATTATGGAAAAATGATGTTCGAACTATTCGATCAGCTAAAAACAATGGAAGATGGAGACGAGAAGGACGAACTCGTTAAGTTGGTTGCAAACCAGATGAAACGTTGTTTAATACAATGGGGACATGGTTCGTCAGACGATGAGAAAGTAGCTTCGGACCTTGCTCGCTTCACGGACGGAGCTATACAATTGGATTTAGATACCTTTAAATTCGATAAAATAAATCTAAAAGATTTACAACCAGCACGCAATAACAAGAAGAAAAAATAATATTATGGAATGTTTTGTTATTGAAGGAGGACATCGTTTATCGGGAACTATCGTACCACAGGGAGCGAAGAACGAAGCTTTACAAGTGATTAGTGCAACTTTACTTACCAGTGAAGAGGTTGTTATTGACAATATACCTAATATCTTAGATGTAAAAAACCTTATAAAGCTACTCAAAGATATAGGTGTTAAGGTTACTAAACTTGACGAAAACAAATACTCGTTCTGCGCTAACGAAGTGAATTTAGACTATTTAGATAGCACTGCCTTTGTAGAAAAATGCTCTTCTCTGCGTGGTAGCGTTCTGCTTTATGGTCCACTTTTAGGTAGGTTTGGTAAAACAACAATAGCAAAACCTGGAGGCGATAAAATTGGACGTCGCCGTTTAGATACTCACTTTCTTGGTTTCAAAAGTCTTGGAGCACACTTTGAGCATAGAGAAGAACGCAACGTGTACGACTTAAAAGCAGAAAAACTTGTTGGAACTTATATGCTTTTAGACGAAGCTTCGGTTACGGGCACTGCTAATATCGTTATGGCTGCAGTCTTTGCTGAAGGTAAAACCACTATATATAATGCAGCTTGCGAACCTTATTTGCAACAATTGTGCAAGATGCTCAATGCTATGGGGGCAAAAATAAGCGGTATTGGAAGCAATTTGCTCACCATAGAAGGTGTTAAAACTCTAAAAGGAACTCAACATCGCATACTTCCAGATATGATAGAAGTAGGTTCGTTCATTGGAATAGCAGCTATGATAGGCGATGGTATAAGAATAAAAGATGTTTCGATTAAGAGTCTTGGTATTATTCCCGATACATTTCGCCGACTCGGTGTGCAGATAGAAGAACAAGGCGACGACCTTTTTATTCCACGTCAAGAACATTATAATATTGAGACTTTCATTGATGGAACCATTATGACCATTGCCGATGCTCCATGGCCAGGTATAACACCCGACCTAATTTCGGTATTACTAGTAGTTGCAACTCAAGCTCAGGGAAGTGTACTCTTCCACCAAAAAATGTTCGAAAGCCGCCTATTCTTTGTTGATAAGCTGATTGATATGGGTGCGCAAATTATTCTTTGCGATCCACATCGTGCGGTTGTAGTAGGACATGATAATAGTCGCCCATTGCGAGGAGGTAGAATGTCAAGTCCTGATATACGTGCAGGAATTGCTCTACTAATTGCTGCTATGTCGGCTCAAGGAACTAGTCGTATCGACAATATATCACAAATAGACCGTGGTTACGAAAATATTGAAGAACGACTCAATGCATTAGGTGCAAAAATAAGTCGTGTGGACATTTGTTAAAGCAGTATTGCTAATGATAAAACAAGAGGAAGTTTATAAAATAGGTATACTCGGGAAACCACACGGAGTGCGAGGAGAAATACAATTTCGATTCACCGATGATGTGTTCGATCAATGTGATGCAGAATATTTAGTGCTCAACATAGATGGCATTCTTGTACCTTTCTTTATAGAGGAATATAGATTTCGTTCAGAAGAAATGGTACTTATAAAGTTTTGCAACATTGATACAGAAAAGCAAGCACGCGAACTTACAGGAACAACAGTTTATTTTCCACGTGCCGTAGCAGAAGAGAATAAAGACGAATTATCGTGGGCTCAAATTGTTGGATTTAATTTATTGGACAATAGGACAGGTAAGATTGTAGGTAAAATAATTTCTGTTGATGATTCAACCATCAATTTATTATTTGAAACAAAGACAGAAACAGACGATATCCTCCTAATTCCTGCTAACGAAAATCTTATAAAAGGGATTAACAAAGCAAGGCAAACTATTGCAATGGAAATACCTAACGGACTCTTAGAACTCTAGTTTAAAATAATGAAACAACAAATATGTATACTTGGTTCAACTGGAAGTATCGGTACACAAGCTCTTGATGTAATAGAGCAACATACCGATTTATACGAAGTTTATGCCTTGACAGCTAACAATCAATGGGAGAAGCTAGCAGCACAAGCACGTAAATTTCAACCTGCAGCCGTGGTTATAGCGAACGAAAAGCACTATAAGACATTGCAAAAGGAACTTTCCGACCAGCCAAATATAAAAATTTATGCAGGTAAAGAGGCATTAAAGCAAATTGTAGAAGCTGAACCTATCAATATGGTGGTTACTGCTATGGTGGGATTTGCTGGTCTTGAACCAACAATACACGCTATTAAAGCACGCAAAAAGATATGTTTGGCAAACAAAGAAACACTTGTTGTGGCAGGAGAACTTATTTGTAAGTTAGCAAACGAGTATCATACACCTATTCTTCCAGTAGATAGCGAACACAGCGCTATTTTCCAAAGCTTGGTTGGAGAGGACAATAACGAGATTGAAAAGATATTGCTGACCTGTTCTGGAGGACCTTTCCGTCTTTTCGATGCAGACAAACTAAAAACTGTTACAGCTGCCGATGCTTTGAAACACCCTACTTGGGATATGGGAGCAAAAATCACGATAGATTCTGCTTCACTAATGAATAAAGGCTTCGAAGTTATAGAGGCTAAGTGGTTATTTGGTATTCCTGTAAGCAAAATACAAGTTTTAGTGCACCCACAATCTATCGTTCACAGCGCAGTACAGTTTATTGATGGTAGTGTAAAAGCACAATTAGGCGTTCCCGATATGCGTTTACCTATACAATATGCTTTTTCTTTCCCCAACAGACTTACATTAAAAGGCGATCGTTTAAACTTATTCAATCAGTCATTAGAATTCTTTGAGCCTGATATGGATAAATTTCGCTGCCTCGCAATAGCGTATGAAGCTATCGAAAGAGGTGGTAATATGCCTTGTATCCTCAATGCTGCCAACGAAATAGTAAATGAGGGATTCCGCAAAGGACAATGTTCATTTCTTAAAATGGGTGAAATTATTAACGAAACCATGCAGAAAGTGGCATTCGATGCTACACCATCACTTGATGTTTATTTGCAAACAGATGCAGAAGCACGTAGAATCGCAAGTGAATTAATGGTTAATTAAGAGAATAGAGAGTAAATAATTAGAAATAAAAAAACAGATTATAAAGTAACGAATGGAATCTTTTCTTATCCGATTGCTCCAGTTTATAATGGCAATCTCGCTGCTTGTTCTTCTCCATGAAGGCGGGCACATGTTCTTCGCAAAGCTATTTGGCGTCCGCGTTGAGAAGTTTTTTGTATTCTTCGATATGGCTATCGGCAAATGGAACGGTATGTTATTCAAGTGGAAACCTAAGAACGACGACACAACATACGGTATGGGGTGGCTTCCTCTCGGTGGCTATTGCAAAATTTCAGGTATGATAGATGAAAGTTTCGACACGAAACAGATGGAGAAAGCGCCACAACCGTGGGAATTTAGAGTGAAACCCGCATGGCAACGTCTACTTATTATGATTGGCGGTGTGCTCGTAAACTTCCTTTTAGCACTGTTTATCTACTCTATGATAATGTTTACATGGGGTGAAACCTACTTCAAAGTATCAGATATGCGTATGGGTATGCAGTTCAATGAACAGGCAAAAGCACTTGGTTTTAAGGATAAAGATGTTATGTTGGCTACCGATAAGGGTGCATTCCGTGAATATGCTAATATCAATGGCGATTTCTTCCGTCAGATAGCTCAGTCTAAATATGTAGAAGTGTTGCGTAATGGAAAGAAAACACGTATTGAAATGCCAGGCAATTTAGATATGCTTTCGATGGTAAAAGAACGACCTCTATTTGCCGAACCATACATTCCATCACGCATCGATAGTGTTGCTGCAAACACTCCAGCTATGAAAGCTGGTATAAAAGCAGGCGATTTACTAAAATCTATCAACGGTAAAAATATTAATACATGGGCTGACTTCCATTATCAAATAGGTGTATTAAGCGATGTTGCCGCTGTAAAGAAAACTCATAAAGATTCTTTGGCTCTCCGCAACGTAGTACTTACGGTACAACGCAGTGGTTCTAACAAAATAGATACCATAAAGATGCAGCTCAATCCTGAATTAAAGATGGGTGTTACAGAAAGTTCTCTGCTTTCATATTATAAACCCACACAAGAGAAATTTTCTTTCTTTGAAAGTTTCCCTGCAGGCGTAAAATATGGAATAAATATTCTTCGTGGTTACGTAGGTAATTTTAAATATCTTGCTTCTGCCGATGGCGCAAAGAGTTTGGGAGGCTTTGGTTCTATTGGAAAATTATTTCCACCTTATTGGGATTGGTATATGTTCTGGAATATGACAGCCTTTTTGAGTATTATGCTTGCCTTTATGAACATTCTTCCTATCCCTGCACTTGATGGAGGACACGTTATGTTCTTATTATACGAAATAATTACACGCCGTAAACCATCTGAAAAATTTATGATTCGTGCCGAGTATGTAGGCATCACTATACTTATTTTGCTAATGGTTGTAGCCAACTTAAACGACATTTTGCGGTGGATAGGCGTTATGTAACATTTATATGATAAAGCTATTCAACACTGGCGAAACTCAAGAAACACTCCGTCAGGACTACAATCCTGACGGATCTGTACTACGACGAGCACAATTGCGTATGCTCGATATGGCTATCTATTTGCAAGAAACTGCTAAAAAGATAGGTATTCCACTAAGATTAGATGGTGGAAATGTGCTCGGAGCATTGCGTCATGGTGGCTTTATTCCTTGGGACGACGATATAGATATGGTAATAAGTCAGAAGGATTTTAAACGTTTCTGCGATTATCTAAAGGCGCACCCCCACCCTAATTATGTATTGCAAGACAATTCTACCGATCCAGGTTTCTATAAAGAATGGGCTTGTCTACGTGATTTAAGAACCGAAAATCGTAGCCATGAAAACTTTAATAGTGAAAATAGACGTATTCACGAAGCACAAAAATATCGTGGATTGCATATTGATATATTTCCTTACGAAGGAAATATGATTCCTTGGTTGCAACATCTTGCAGCTAAACTATCGGTAAATGTAAACCTTAAAATGGCAGGACGATATCCTCGAGCTGCACAAATATGTTATAACTTATTACACTATTTTGTTTTTCCAATGTTTCGTTGCATTGGAAAGATATTTGGTAATCCAAATTTGTATATGCACTCTTATGGGGCATGGTTTTACGAACAAAATCCTAAGCGCATAATGATACCTCATAAAGATATTGTTTTTGAAGGTTACACATTTGAAGGACCAGCCGATGCAGAAGAGCTTTGTCGTATCGCATACGGAAATTTTATGGACCTTCCTCCACGCGACAAACGCGACAGACATAAGGTTGATATTGTGTTCTTCGATGATGAGAATGCGCAATAAAGACAGAAACAAAACCAAAAACAGCATAAACATGAATATAGCCGTTATCTTTGCAGGTGGTTCAGGACTAAGAATGCACACAAAATCGCGTCCAAAACAGTTTCTCGACTTAAATGGAAAACCTATTATTATATATACGCTCGAACTATTCGACAATCATCAACAGATTGATGCCATTATAGTTTCTTGTATCAAAGAGTGGATTCCGTTTCTTGAAAAAATGCTTCGCAAGTTTGAAATTAACAAAGTTGTGAAAATTGTATCTGGCGGAGCTACCGGACAAGACTCTATTTACAATGGTTTGTGTGCAGCCGAAGCGTATGCGAAAGATGAAAAAGCAACAGTTCTTATTCATGATGGTGTGCGCCCGTTGATAACTGAGGAAACCATAACAGACAATATAAATAAAGTAATGGAATGTGGTTCTTGCATTACCTGTGCGCCTGCTACCGAAACCTTTATAGTTAAACAAAAAGATGGGAGTTTAGAAATTCCAACACGTGCAAATTCTCTGATTGCACGTGCACCGCAAAGTTTTTATCTATCTGATATTCTTTCTGCTCACCGCCGTGCTATTAGTGAAAATTGTCATAACTTCATTGATTCGTGCACAATGATGAGTCATTACGGCTATAAGTTAGGAACAATTATCGGTCCAATGGAAAACATAAAGATAACTACTCCAACCGATTTCTTCGTATTCCGTGCTATGGTAAAGGTTCACGAAGACCAACAAATTTTTGGTTTATAAAAAATGAATACTATTCTTGAACAAGACATAGAGCTTTTTGCCCAACAATTCGCCTTAAAAGACGAACTTCGTAAAAAGACAATAGCCATAACAGGTGCAACAGGATTGCTCGGAGCATGTATGGTTCGCTGCCTATTAAAATTAAATAGTCAGCAAAATCTTGGTCTACGCATATTGGCAGTAGTCAGAAATACAGAAAAAGCAGAAGTTTTGTTTGGTAAACAAAACGATGTCTTGGGTTTTTATGCTTATGATTTTTCCAAAAATGAGGTTTTCAATCCTACCGAAAAGATTGATTTTATTGTGCATTTTGCCAGTCCGACAGCTTCAAAATACTTTGTAGAATATCCTGTAGAAACAATGGTTACTGTGTTTAATGGCACAAAAAAACTACTCGATTATGCACGTACAAATGAAATTCAATCTGTATTATTGGCATCGTCATTAGAAGTTTATGGAACAATTACCAATGATAGCAAGCCTCTTACTGAAGATGCACAAGGTTTTCTTAATCCAATGGATGTTAGAAGTAGCTATCCAATGGCAAAAAGAGCTGCTGAAACGCTCTGCCACAATTATGCTAAAGAATATGGAACACATACAAAAGTTGCACGTTTAGCACAAACTTTCGGTGCTGGAGTTACTAAAAACGACAATCGTGTATTTGCACAATTCGCACGCAGCATTATTAATGGCGAAGATATTATAATGCATACAAAAGGCGAACTCTGTCGTTGCTATTGTTATACTACAGATGCCATTGCTGCTATGCTATATATTCTTTTACGTGGAAAAGATGGCGAAGCCTATAATGTTGCAAACGAAACCACTTATATCTCCATTAAAGATATGGCTACATTCCTTGCCGAAACATTCAATCCAAAGGTTAAAGTTGTAGTAGAACCTAAAGAGAATATGGGCTATTCGCCCACAACAAAATTACGTTTGTCTACCAATAAAATTCAACAATTGGGTTGGATACCTCATTACAATTTACAAGAGATGTTCCACCGCCTTATCGAATCGCTGAAACAATAGTTTATGTCTGCCAATATATTCCACAGAATCAGCCAGTCGCTCTTTCACATTTACGAGCGAAAAGACTTGCGTCAATGGGACGTTGCACCACAAAAGCACCTACCTATTTATGGTGTTTACCACATTATGCTGGATACTGGTTGGGAAAAGTTGGCACGAAAGCAAATAGAAAATCTAAAGAACAGCGGACTTTTATCTGCCACCGAAAAACTTTTTGTTAGCTGTATTGCTGCTGATAAGACCAAAGTTGATGAACTAAAACAATTGATTGACAGCGAAAAGGTAGAACTTATCTCGTTTTCTACCAATCCTCAAAAATACGAATACCCTGCCCTACAGTTTATTAAAGAACTAAGCCAGCGCAAAGATTGCCTTGTATATTATTTTCATTCAAAGGGAATTTCCTATCAATCGTTAGAATCAAACGACCATCTTTTCCGTTCATTTCAACAAAAAATAGAAGCTTGGCGCGAAATGCTGGAATATTTTATTTTCGATAAATGGCAAGTGGCTGTAAATGTTTTATCAAATGGTTTCGATACTTACAGTTGTTATCGTTGGCCTCCTCGAAATTACACTATGTATTCTGGAAGTTTCTGGTGGGCAACGTCTGCTTATATTCGTAAACTTCCAGATTTTCAATCGGATATTATTTCTTCTAACCGTTTTTATTCTGAAGTATGGCTTTTCGAACGAAACCATCAACAATTTTCAGCTTTCGATACCATTGCCGACCTATATTTTGTGCGTATTCCACGTTCTATTTATGCCGAAAGAACACCTTCTTTTATAGATAAGCTACGGTTTTCGTTTATGTATAACTTCCGAAAAATACAGAAACATATTTTCCATTACAACTACAAACAACGTTGTCAGCAACGTTTTCAACAACTGAAAAAGAATATATAACCTGTATTTAAACTATCTATAAATTCAAAAAGACTATTATAAAACAGCCAATTTTTATTTTAAATCTATCAAACTCACAATAAAATTAAGTCCACCTTTTGGTAGACTTTAGCTGTGTATAATACTTTTCGTCTTTCTGTGTAATTATATGTTTAACAAGCAATTTCTCTAATATTTCGTCCGAAATTTCCTCATCTTCTACGCAACCAGTATTTTTTTTGCTAATAGTTGAAGTGCTTCCTTTATGAAGAAACTTTTGTTGGAAACGTCTAATTCATCATCATTTTTTTAAGTTGATAATAAGTTTCTCTATAAGTTGCTTATTAGATTTGTTTACAAGAAAGTCCTCCTCATCAGAATCAAAAATCTGTGTCATAATAATCTGCTAAAAACAGATTTTTATTCTTTCTATCTCTTTTGAATAATATTCTTTGGTCATCTTCACTTAAAAAAATTTCTTATTATTTAGGGATTCAATACATTCGTATTGTTCTTCAAACATCTATAACAGCTTAGTTTAAAAATCATATAATAACATTTTGGTTGGTTCAAAGTTGCGGGGGAATTATTCGTGAAATTTAATTTTTGCCGTATAGATGCAATGTTTATTTCCTCGTTAAGTCGAGGAATTTCAACTTGTAGCATCACTTTAATTTTCATCATTACAAATTCCGTCTATTATTTATGCTTGTTTTAGCACAGCTCTTTCTAATGTTTAACGATGGAATCCATTATCTTCTAAGTCCATCAATAAATATTCTTGTAAACTACCGCTTACTTTTTTGCCATTACACAATAATTCGAAAGGATGCTGTTGATTCTTAAATGTTGCTGTTCCATCAACAAACGAAAGAATATCAGAGACTGTTTCAATCATTATCATTTTTACAAATTCTTGTAAATGCTTTCGGTTAGAAATATCCAATGAATTGAACAATAGTTGCCCACTTCTCCAACTTTTATTCTTAAAAGGCTCTTGACTTGAATCTTCTAATGTTTCAAAAATACCTTTTAAAAATTTTCAACAAGAATTATATCTTTAATTTCTTTAGCAATAAATTCTTCTGTCATACTTTTTATTTTTTTAAAGTTGATTCTATTTCATCATTACAAACTCTGTCTATTGTTTATGCTTATTTTAGCACATCGGTTTCAAATGTTTAAAAACGATTATCTATAGCTGATTTCTTTTTGTTATGCATACATCATTTTAAATTAAGATGAATTAAACGCATTATAATAGTCGTAAAAAAATATAGCTTTTAGCAAAAATTCATCAAAAACTTTATAATACTAATCTACGAAGAATTAACTATAAAAAAACCACTATAATAACCGAAAACAAAGTTACAGAAATATTTTTGTATGACAGATGAGTTCCGCTTGTTTTTTTGATAAAAAGAATAGTAAATGAAACACTAAGAGTCGCTTTTGCAATAGAAAAATACCATCGTAACTAAACGATGCTAAAGGCAATAAATAAAGTGAATTAGAGAGGGTTTTAGCTACGATAGCTCATTACGCTGAAAAAAATATAATTACAAAAATAAAAAAATATAATTATGAATTTTAAAAATTCTAATTATAAATTTGCTTCCTTATAATTAGAATTTTTAAGAGAGTATAAATACAATTCTAAAACGATGCAAGTTTAACAATCCTAATGGAAATATAAACTTGCATCATTGTTGCTTACTTTTTAAGTGTAACAACCTCTTCGGTATAAAAACTTCTCACTTCTACTTCTCTATTGTTTCGTACAGAACGCACACGATAACCAATAGGAACAGATGCATGTATTAATGATCTGGAATTTGGTACATCTATAAAGTTCATGAAACTATCATAGTCACGTATCTTCCTTGCATATTCATGTGGACCGCCAGCAACCATAATTTGGATTTTTCCAGAATTAAAATAGCTATTCCACTGTTTCTTATATTCGGTTTCTACACTTCCATTAAACTTTGTAAATGAAGCTTTTATGCCGTCTTTTATCATTTTTGAGATAGAATCGGCACTCTCTTTTGTTTCAATAAGCAAATGTAACACACGACCATAATCTACACTGCTTACATAAACGGGTTCGTATTCTCCTAAATTATCAAAAGTTCCCCATTCATCAGGCTGTTTTGCGTCCATTGATATGTTAAAGAATTGTTGTCTTACTTTTACCAAGACATAATGCTTGCCCAATGAAGAATAATTGCGTGCTTCATAGTTGAAATGTGCTTTTACAATACCATTAAGTACATTTACATTCGTATGAATGTTGAATGTCTTGTTAAAACTTTCCGTTGTTGTTACAACATTATTAAGGTAAGTAATATATGCAGGTGCATTATTATATTCTATTAAATCTGTATTCGGCTCTATCAAATCGTTGATACCTTGACGCACATCGCTTAAAGTGGGGAATACTTGTTTACTTTCTTGCAGATTTCTTCCGTGAATATTTGCCGACAAGGTTATAGTTTTCGGATTTTTAATAGACACTGGCGAATATTCTCCTCTCATAAAAGCATCGCCACGAAGAACACAACCAGGGAAAATTACTTCTGAAAGATTTTCATCTACTAATTCTACAGGATTAAGCGTAATTTGTTTTTTGATAATTTCTCGATATTCTTTCTTATTTCCAACAACATTTCCTGTAGCCTCAGAGGATAAAACTTGATCTTCTACTGGGGTGAAAGTAACAGGTTTCATTTCGTTTAACAGATTAGACGTTTCGTCTTTGCTGCAACTTGTAAACATTGCCGTCGCTAATAGAAGCGATAATGCTGGGAATAATAGTTTTTTCACTCTCATATTATTTTTTTATTAATGATTACAATATTTTTTTTATGTATCAATGATAGGATATCATATTCTATTACAACTTTATCAATTCCGTTAATCGGTTGATAACTGCAATTTTACCTACATATCTATTTCATATTTTCCTATACCGCCTACAGAATCTATTCCTCTCTTCAGAGGGAATAAAATGATTTTCTTTGTTTTCATGTAGTTTTAATTGTTATAAATATCTGTTTCATTAATTTGTATTTACGTTAAGTTGCTGCAAAAAGTATGTAAAATAAATGAGAAAAAGACCAAAAAAACATTTTATTTTTCATTATCCTTAACGCGAAGAGATAGTATTCCCTATTAAGTTTGAAAAATATATAAAAATAATAATATAAAAAAACATTGCGCTGAAAAAAAGTAGAATTGTATTCTGCAGTTCAAACGTCTAATCTACATTCTTTTTTTCATTTGAAAAGAAAAATATAGACTATAGATATTTATACAATAGTAGCAACTGTTGTTTTCGTAATACCAAAGCATAATTTTGCCTGTTGCATAGGATTATTTTTTACAAAGCTAAAGAAATTTTTAAGAAAAGCTGTCGTAAACAAATAGGTAAAAATGCCTTTACGAAGAGTTCTGCTGAACTGTTTATAGCACTTTTTACACGTAAAAGCCTATAGTAAGAAATATAGATTTAGGAGAAAGAAAAAGAATGTGTTTTTTATTTTATCAAGGTTCGGTTACAAAAATTTTATGTAAGTTTGCAAAATAAATAGGTGTATATCAGAGTGTCAATACTTTATTGCCTATTTTGTTTATATAGAAGTTTTAAAAATCGCAAACGAATTAGAGATGAAGATATTTGCAATAGGAATGAACTATTCCGAACACAATAAATCGCTACACGACACGTTAAATAAAAAAGAGCAACCAGTGGTATTCTTGAAGGCTGATTCATCGTTATTAAAAGATGGTAAACCTTTTTTTATTCCTGATGATTTAGGACGAATAGAGTATGAAACCGAACTGGTAGTGCGTATTTGTAGGTTAGGAAAAACTATTCCAGAGCGATTTTCTCATCGCTATTATGATGCTGTAACGGTTGGAATTGATTTTACTGCACGCGATTTGCAGAAAAAATTGAAAGAACAAGGGCTACCTTGGGAACTTTCGAAGAGTTTTGATGGAGCAGCAGCACTGGGAAGCTGGATAGAAAAAGATAAATTCTTAGATATTCAGCGCATTCATTTCCACCTTGACATTAATGGTAAAACAGTACAAGAAGGTTGCACAAGCGATATGCTTTATAAGGTAGACGAAATTGTAAGCTACATTAGTAAGTACTTTACGCTAAAGACAGGAGATATAATTTATACTGGGTGTCCTACAGGGTGTGCTTCCGTTGCTATAAACGACCATTTAGAAGGTTATGTTGAGGATAGAAAAATTCTCGACTTTAATTGTAAATAAACGATATTGAAGAGAACATCTTCAATCAGAAATAACGAAACGAATGAAACGTAATATATTAAGTTTTATATTATTGCTACTTGCAATTTCAGCGCAAGCACAAAAACAACGTTTCTTCAATCTTACGGTTGAAGATGTTACAATAGATTCTTTACTACCACATTTTACGTATGCAATTCCTATTGGAGAGAATTATGCAGATTCTACTTACCAATTAGAGATACGCTATCCAGAGTTTCTTGATATGAGTGCTGCAGACATTTCACGCTATAATAAATTGTCGGGAATGCCACTTTCTAGCTTGCCAAATATACAACAACAAATGGTAGTAGAGCGTAAAAAAGGAATTCTTGAGTTTTCGCTCGTCCCTATTGTGGAACGTAATGGTAAAAAACAATTCTTAGTTAGCTTTATGATTGCACTAACTTCAAAGCCTCGCAATGCTCGTCAGGTTCGTGCTAATCGTATTTCAACAACAGGAAATACACAACTTTATGCAAATCATTCCGTATTATCGTCTGGTAAATGGGCTAAAATTCGTGTACCTGCTAATGGTATTTATAATCTTACTACCGATGTAATTCGTCGTGCAGGATTTTCCGATTTAAGTAAAGTGCGTATTTATGGATATGGTGGTAATTTGCAAGACGAAAGAATTTCATCAGCTTATCTGAAAGAATTTGATGATTTAAAGGAAGTTCCAAGTTGTTTTGTGGGTGGAAAACGTCTTTTTTATGGACGTGGACCAGTAAGTTGGGATAGCAATACAGCAACAATACGCACCCGTAACCACTATTCTAACTATGGCTATTATTTTATTACAGAAAGTACAGAAGCTCCTTTAACAGTAGACGCCAATACTTTTTTGACATCGGTATATCCAACAGCCGACGATTATCATAGTTTACACGAAATAGAAAATTACAGTTGGTTTCCAGGTGGACGTCGATTCTTTGAAAATACCCCTATAGCTGTTGGAAAAACACAAACATATACACTAACCAACACTGCAAAAGCAAGCAATGGAACTCTTGCTATTGGTGTGTCGGCAGGAAAAGGACGCACTTCCATACAAATAGAAGTGAATGGTGAAAAGAAAGGCGAACTAAGTATGTCTACAGGTGAATTTGATTATGGTGCTGAAATTGAAAGAAAATACCCATTAGTGGGACTACATAATGTAGATTCTATTAAGATAACAACACTTTCAGGAGGTCCTGCACGTTTAGATTATGTATCAATAACCTACGATAAACCTCGTTCTGCCCCAAACTTAACAGAGGGAACATTTCCTGTTCCTGAATACGTATATAACATTACCAACCAAGACTTACATAGTCATACTCCCGTAGACCTTGTTATTATAATTCCAACCAGTCAGAAATTGCTAAAACAAGCACAGCGTTTGGCTGCTTTCCATGAGCAACATGATGGCATAAAGGTACGTATTGTGCCTGCTGATGAAATTTTCAACGAATTTTCAAGTGGAACTCCCGATGCTATGGCATATCGTCGGTATATGAAAATGCTATACGATCGTGCAAAAACAGAAGCCGAAATACCAAAGTCGCTTTTACTTTGGCGATTGTGTATGGGATAATCGTATGATAACACCTGAATGTAGGTTGCTAAATACTGACGATTATTTACTTGCATACGAGAGCGACAATTCGTTTAGTTTAACCGATTGCTATATTAATGATGGTTGGTACACACTTATGGACGAAGGAGAAGGTGTAAATCAAACCAATATAGACAAAGAAGATATAGGTGTGGGACGTTTTCCTGTAAGTACGCCAGACGAAGCACAAACTATAGTAGACAAGACCATTAATTATGCAATAGATAAGAATGCTGGCGATTGGCAAAATGTTATTATGTTTATGGGCGATGATGGAAACAACAATCTACACATGCACGATGTAAACGAAACAGCAGAAGCTGTTATGAATACATATCCTAATTATGTTGTTAAAAAAGTGATGTGGGACGCTTATAAACGTACTAGTTCTTCTACAGGTTTTACATATCCTGAAGTTAGCGCTATTATAAAACAACAACAGGCACAAGGAGCACTTATTATGGATTATGCAGGACATGGTTCTGAAATTCAAATATCGCACGAGGCTGTGTTACGTATTACAGATTTCCAAAACTTTACTAATAAAAATCTTCCTCTTTGGATTACTGCAAGCTGTGATATTATGCCTTTCGATGGAACTATTGCTACTATTGGCGAAGAAGCAATGTTAAACAAAAAAGGTGGCTCGGTAGCTTTCTGGGGAACTACCCGAACTGTATATGCAAGTTATAACAAACACATAAATACTGCTTTTTTGAAACATGTGTTGAGCTTTAAAAATGGAAAACCAACTACACTTGGTGAAGCACAGCGCTTAGCAAAAATAGATATGATAAACACAGGGCAAGACCAAACACGCAATAAGTTGCAATACTCGTTGTTGGGCGATCCTGCTTTGTCGCTTAATTTGCCTACCTTGAATATTGTTATCGATTCTATAGATGGTAGTGCTATCAGTAATTCTGGTCAAATAAAATTAAAAGGTGGTACCATTGCCACAGTAAAAGGACACATCGAAAAGAATGCAACAAAGGTGGAAAACTTCAATGGATTAATGTCTGCAACTGTGCGCGACACTAGAGAATTGATAACTTGTAAGGGACAAGAAGAAACAACGAACACTCCATTCAGCTACTACGACCGTCAAAAAGTACTTTATAATGGTTCCGACAGTGTTCACAATGGCGAATTTAAATTTACTTTTGCCGTTCCTCGCGACCTTAATTATACTAATGGTACTGGTCTTATAAATGTATATGCAGTAAGCAACGACCATACTTTACTGGCGAATGGCGCAGAAGATAGGTTTACAATAAATGGTTCAGAGCAAGTAAGTAACGATTCTATTGGACCTTCCATCTATTGTTACCTCAATACACCATCATTTGTAAATGGTGGTAAGGTGAATAGTACACCATATTTTGTTGCACAAGTTACCGATGCCAATGGTATAAATGCAGCGGGTAATGGAGTTGGACACGATATGCAACTCATTATTGATGGAGATATGATGCGCACTTACAACCTTAACGACAACTTCCGCTTCGACTTTGGTAGCTATACAAAAGGAACTACTTTCTTCAGCATTCCTGAACTATCTGAAGGACGACATCAACTGAAATTCCGTGTTTGGGATATTCTCAACAATCCTTCTACTGCTACACTCGATTTTACAGTAGACAAGGGAATGGCTCCTGATATAGAAGATGTGAGTTGCACAAATAACCCTGCCAAAACAGAAACAACGTTCATTGTAACCCATAATTATGTTGGGGCAAATGTAGATATAGAATTGGAAGTACTCGATACATCGGGACGTTTATTGTGGAAACACAAAGAAAATGGAATAGCATCGGGTAATGCCTACACAATGAATTGGGATTTAATCATTAATTCTGGTGCACGTCTGCAAACAGGTGTGTATCTATATCGTGTTCGGATAGGTTGCGGTGGTGCCGTGAAAGAGTCTAAAGCAAAGAAACTAATCGTAATAAACAATAAATAAGTCTTTATGTACGTTTGTGTATTAATGAAGTGTTCGAATTACGAACCTGAGACAATTGTACAAACTAACAGATAAGAATACAGAAAGAATGAATAAGCCTTATAGAATATTGAGTCTGTTCTTGCTTACATGGATAGCTTCAGCAACGATGGCACAGGACAAGAAAGATATTTTTAACCCAGTAAACCATGCTGTTACTTCGCAAATGATAGCCCCCGATGCCCGTGCTGCTGGTATGGGAGATGTAGGAGTTGCCACTGATCCTGACATAAATTCGCAGTTTTGGAATCCTGCAAAATATCCGTTTACCATATCACGTGCAGGAGTTTCACTGAACTATACGCCTTGGTTACGACAGTTGGTAAACGATATGGATTTAGCTTACCTTTCTGGCTATTATCGAATTGGCGACTATAGTGCTGTATCTAGTTCATTACGCTACTTCTCTTTAGGCGAAGTTACGACTGGTGGCAGTACCGATGGGTCTGCTGCAATGACAATTAAACCTTACGAACTGTCGTTTGATGTTGCATACTCGCTAATGCTGAGCGAAAAATTCTCATTAGGCGCTGCTGTACGTTGGATATATTCAGACCTTACTTACAACTTTAACGAAGAAACTGCACCAGGGTCTGCATTTGCTGCCGATATCTCTGCTTATTATCAAAATTATATCAATATTGGTAGTCGTGAGTGTCAGCTAGGATTGGGTATGAATATTTCAAATATTGGTTCGAAATTACATTTGGTGGCGATAATCGGTCTGAATTCATACCAACTAACTTGCGTTTGGGTGCATCGTTGATGATTCCAATTGATGAATTTAATCGGTTCACCATTGCAGCTGATGCCAACAAATTACTTGTTCCTACCTATCCAAAGCGCAATTCAGACGAATCGGAAGTAGATTACCAAAATCGTTTACAAAAAGAGTATTACGATGTATCGTCTATTTCGGGAATCTTTAAGAGCTTTAGTGATGCTCCTGGTGGTGCAAAAGAAGAACTTCAGGAAGTAAACTGGAGTGTCGGAGCTGAATATGTTTACAACGACAAGTTCTCATTGCGTGCTGGCTACCATAACGAAAGCGAAAATAAAGGTAACCGTAAATACTTTACAGTGGGTGCTGGCTTCAAGATGAGCGTATTCTCACTTGATGCAGGCTATGTAATTGCAACGGCAAAGAGTAATCCACTCGATCAAACTTTGCGTTTCACCTTAACGTTCGATATGGACGGAATTAAAGACTTGTTTAATAGAAAGTAACACTTAATGTTGCGAGGAAGGAAACTTCCTCGCAAACGTTTCTAAATATGATAAGAGTAGGAATGGGCTACGATGTCCATAAACTTGTAGAAGGTCGTCCACTATATTTGGGTGGTATAAAGATAGACCACACGCTTGGTTTGCTGGGTCATAGCGATGCTGATGTATTGCTACACGCTGTTTGCGACGCTTTGTTAGGTGCAGCAAATATGCGAGATATTGGTTATCACTTCCCTGATACGGCAGACGAAACTTTAGATATGGACTCGAAGGTGATACTACAGAAGACAATAGAATTAATAGCTACAAAGGGCTATTGTGTAGGGAACATAGATGCTACAGTATGTGCAGAACGTCCGAAGATTAATCCACATATACCTGCTATGAAATCTTGTATGGCAGAGATTATTGGTTGCGATGAAGATGCAATATCCATCAAAGCAACAACTTCTGAACGAATGGGTTTCGTTGGCAGAGAAGAAGGCATAGCAGCCTATGCTGTTTGCCTCATAGAGAAAGTTTAAACACTAAGCTTGTTGAAGAATATCTGAAAAAGAATATAAGTTCATTCTCTTTATTTCTTATTCACACTCTCTTTTCTTTCTCTTTCTGGGTTCTGTATTATTTTAATTCTATCATTGACAAAAATTTAAATCAATAAAAAAAGAGGATATATCAAACTGATATACCCTCTTCCAATCTTAATATGAAAACGAAAAATTTATATTTTCTTTATTCAGCAGAAAGTGTGAAGCGCTTGTAAGCAACAACAGCAAGATCTTTATCTTGGCTCTTCAACCAATCAGCAACATTAATCTTGTCGCCTTCTGCAAATTGGAATTCTTGGTCTACAAGACAATTATCTTTGAAGAACTTGTTGAGACGACCTTTCGCAATATTTTGAATCATATTTTCATTCAAATTAGCAGCCTTCTCAGCGCTAACAGTCTTCTTTATTTCTATAGCCTTATCTGCATCTTCACGTGTAAGCCAGCCTTTATTGATATTAGATTCAATATGCTCATCGCTATCCACCAAGTTTGCGTTTATACCAGCCTTCTTAATAGCAGCAACAACAGCCTTTTCAACTTGCTCTTCCTTTGTTTTCTGAATAGCAACCTTATATTCTTCGTCTTTAACTTCTTGTGGAACAGATGCTTCGTCCAAAGCAACAGGTTTCATAGCAGCAACTTGCATTGCAACTTTGTGTCCTGCTTCTTCGTTACTCTTATTTAGTTGAACAATAGTGGCAAGTGTGTGTTTGCCCATGTGATCGTAAACTGATAAGTTTTCACCTTCAATAAAGTTGTAGCCATCAACTTCCATCTTCTCGCCAGTGATACCAGAACGTTGTTGAACAGTAGCAGCTACATCTTCTCCATTAGCCAGCTTTAGAGTCTTAACTTCATCGAGAGACTTAGCTTTTGCTGCAACAGCAGCATCAAGAATATCTTGCACCATAGCAATGAAATCCTTACCATTTGCAACGAAGTCAGTTTCACATTTCACAGCAACCATTGCTGCAAAGCCATCAACAGCCTTTACGAGAACACAACCATTTGAAGTTTCACGGTCAGAACGTTTTGCAGCAATAGCTAATCCACGCTCACGAAGGATTTCCTTTGCTTTATCAAAATCACCTTCAGCTTCATTGAGTGCGTTCTTTACGTCTGCAAGACCTGCACCAGTCATCGCACGCAATTTCTTTATATCTTCAATTGATACAGCCATTTTTTCTTTTCCTTTTAAATTTATGGTTAAAAAATGTGGGCGTTGAGGAGCGTTAATGGATTCATTCTTAAATCCACAAGCGTTCACCAACGCCCATCTTATATTTTGTCTAAAGTTTATTCTGCAGCAGGAGCTTCTTCCTCATTAGTAGGAGCTTCTTCTGCAGCTGCTTTACGTGCTGCACGCTTTGGTTTAGCTTCAGCAGCTTCTTCTGCTTGTTCAGCAGCAGCTTTTTCGTCAGCCTTTTCTATCTTGCGTTCTTCAAGACCTTCTGCAATTGCAGCGCAGCAAGCACCAAGAATAACCTCTACAGAGTCTTTTGCATCATCGTTTGCAGGAATAACGTAATCAATATTCTTTGGATCTGAGTTTGTATCAACGATACCGAACACAGGAATACCCAAGCGATTAGCTTCCTTAACAGCGATATGTTCTTTCATAACATCGACTACAAAGAGTGCAGAAGGCAAACGAGTAAGGTCTGAGATAGAACCTAAGTTTTTCTCTAACTTTGCACGTTGGCGTGAAATTTGGAGAATTTCACGTTTTGAAAGATTAGAGAAAGTACCATCGTTCATCAATCTATCAATGTTCGTCATTTTCTTAATTGCCTTACGAATTGTTGGGAAGTTGGTAAGCATACCACCAGCCCAGCGTTCGTTTACGTATGGCATATTAACCGCTGTAGCTTTTTCAGCAACAACGTCCTTAGACTGTTTTTTAGTAGCTACGAACAAAATCTTCTTTCCGCTCTTTGCGATGCCTTTGAGAGCCTCAGCAGCTTCGTCTATTTTTGCAACGGTTTTATGAAGATCAATGATGTGGATTCCATTGCGTTCCATATAAATATATGGTTTCATAGCTGGGTTCCACTTACGATGGAGGTGTCCGAAATGACAGCCTGCCTGCAATAATTGGTCGAAATTTGTTCTTGACATTTCTTTTTACTTTTTGTTTTGTTTACTTTCTTTTTAATTCTTTCTTAGCGAATAGTTTCGCTTGGTTTGTTAGAATCAACCAACGAGTAGTTCCCGATTTTGAAATCTCATTGATTTAGATACTAAACTCAAGCGCTGTGGCATACCGACATAGGCATATAGCAAATTCTTTTGCTGTAATTCGGCAGTATGCTGACAAGTTGATTAACGCTTGCTGAACTGGAAGTGAGCACGTGCTTTTGGCTGTCCTGGCTTCTTACGCTCAACCGCACGGCTATCGCGTGTCAGGAATCCGTGGTTCTTCAAGTTCTTCTTTTCTTCAGGATTAATCTCTACAAGTGCGCGTGCAATAGCAAGACGTAAAGCCTGACTTTGTCCTGTAAAGCCACCACCATCGAGGTTTACCTTTATATCGTATTGACCTTCTACACCTAGCAACTGCAATGGTTGTTTTACAACATACTGCAGAATAGCTGATGGGAAATATTCAGTAATATCTTTTTTATTGATAGTAATCTTGCCTGTACCTTCTGAAAGGTATATACGAGCAACAGCGCTCTTACGGCGTCCAATTGTATTTATTACTTCCATCTTTTTCGCCTATTCTATTTATACTGGTTAATGTCTATTGACTTTGGCTTTTGTGCCTCGAGTCCGTTCAGCTCAGAACCTTCAAATACATAAAGGTTATTAAGTATATGACGACCGAGAATGCCTTTTGGTAACATACCTTTAACGGCATGGCGTACCATCTTCTCTACACCATTTTTCTTTGTACGAAGTTGCGCAGGTGTGTTAAAGCGTTGTCCACCTGGGTAACCAGTATAGTGTGTGTAAACCTTATCGGTTTCTTTTTTGCCTGTAAATCTTACTTTATCGGCATTAATGATGATTACATTGTCTCCGCAATCTACGTGTGGAGTAAAAGTTGGCTTATACTTTCCGCGAAGCAACTTAGCAACTTTAGAGCAAAGGCGACCAACTATCTGGTCTGTAGCATCTACTACTACCCACTCTTTCTTAGCTGTTTCCTTGTTTACGGAAATAGTCTTATAACTTAAAGTGTCCATTTTTAAATTTTAAATTTTACTACTAAAAAACGTTTAATACTTGCTCATTGCATTCTCTAACCACGTAACCCGGCCAAAAGTAACGCTATTAACATACAATGTGCTGAGAGTTCTAAGTTCACTCTCGAAATAATCGGTTCGCAAAATTACTCATTTTTTATTATTTACAAAGTGGATAAATCCGTAGACGCTTATATCTTAATTATTATTAACACTATTTACAATATATAACACGATGTATTATATAATTGTATTGATAGTTTGGTGATTATATCACACTTCAGCGAAAGCAGCTTATTAGAAATGATAGGTTAAACCTAAATTCACTTCGAATGTCTCTGCGTGTACCTTTTTATATTCATAATATCGTGTATTTCTTATATAATAAGACCCTGCGAGCATTATGCTCATACGTTTATTAAAGTCGAATTCCCATATTGGATTGAGCACAAGTAAATCTGCATTTCCTTTATCGCCCTGTGCATTTAAATATAGTGGATCTATTGTCTCTAGTTTCTTTTTATCGTATCCTTTCCACGTATAAAGGTGATAAAAACTTGAGTGCATTATGAAGCGGCCGAATTTATGGAATTCCATAAATGTTTTTGTTTTCACAGAAAATCCTGAGCCCATATTGTAATCTCTATCTATTACGTTGTAATAATCGCTTTTAGTACCACCTAATAGTATTCCTGAAAGAAAGATACGTTGTTCCAATCTTGTTAAACCTCCCATATTTTGGAACGATATTATCATTCCTGGACCAATACTAGCAGCTTCCGAGATTCGATAAGGAGTTTGTTTACTTCCTTTTTTTACGGGATCCGAGTTGTAATAGTTAAAGAACTGGAACAAGCCAAGTTGTGCTTTGAAACTTTTACCACTAAAAACAGGTGTACCCCAAAGTCGTCCTAATATGTGAATACCATTTATGAGTGGTTGCTCGCCTACTATTCCAAACATTGCTTCCAATGAAAGAAGTCGTAAGGTTTAGTGGTCAATTCGTTCAAAGGGTCGCCATATTCTAAGAATACATTCATAAAGGCATTATAATCTCCTCTAAACATTGCGCCATTATCAGCCAGATAGCGTATGCCTGAAGATATTGACAGGGCTATTGGCAGAGCTTCATAGTCGTGATATTTATGATATTGTCCTTCTATACGCCACGCTTTCCCTGTTATTAATCTATTGAAGCCTCCAATAGGGTTTATGAGTGTAGCGCCAAACTCTCTAAGAAACCTTTGGAATCCTCTACTACTATCGTCCAATAATAGATGCGAGATACGGTGTGAAAGTTCTCCGAAACAAATACCACCCATTGTTGTTGCCATTACATCGTTTATAGCAGGTGGCTCAACCTCGCCCATAAACTCCCACATTAGTGAACCGCCTAAGGCATAAGGTAGTGATTGCCAGAACGAAAGATTGTTTGAGCGTGCTGCATTATAGTACAAACTTCCATGATAAGGATGTGCAAACAGATTAGTAGAAAACTTATCGTTATCCCATACAAAACCATTCTTAAAATTGTTACTTATACTTTTAAAATTTACTTTTGCAAATTTGTAGTGCAAAGCAAATCTATCTATACAGTGTACAAATGCATTAATTCCTATAACTTCTGTTACAGCCGTCCATGCTTTGCGATGTTCTTTCGGATCGTTATATGCAAATTGAATATTATAACGATACAAGGTGGAATCGTTTTCGAGCAATTTTCTGTATCGTTCTGTCATCGTCTGCTCCGTAGTTCCTACAGTTCCCCCATACAATTGTGTCTTTTCAGGTCGAAAGTGCATCACCAGTCCTGCTTCTAAAAGCATTCTATTAGTATAGAGTTTGTTATTACCATAGTGGCGGGTTGTACCCCAACCTGTTGAAATAAAAGCACCTAACTTCTTATTAATGTGGTAATCTAAGTTTACACGTCCTTGCAATGCATACAGTCTATGTGGTTTGTTAGAGCTTTCTTTCTCGAATGTTTCAATGTGCGAAAAACCTATATCGCTACTCAATGTCCATTTAGGCGATAGTTGTATATAGCGTCCTAAACGATAGGATAATGCTCCAGAAAAATCATCGTCTAACGATAGGTAGTGTGTTCCTACAGAAAATATCGAATAGGTTTTCTTATTTCTAAAACGCAGAGCCATATTTAGAAGTGTTGTGTTACTCCAATAAGACAATAAATCTATATTAGTATTGGGATCAATGTTCACAAAACCAATTTTTCGCGCCAAAGTATCGCGACTATAATTAATTATACCCAGCTGTAGACCTTTAGGTTGTTGCAACGCAATGTTCACTAATCCAAGCTGCATTCCTCGTAGTGTATCTGCATAATTATAGCTTCCTAACTGTAAGCCCCGCATAGTTCTCGAGGTTATGTTGGCTAATCCTGCAATTTGAACTCCTCCCTGCACCCCCATAGAAATATTAGTGAAAGCACTCAACTGTAGTCCTCGAAAATGCGATTCTGCTATATTTACAAATCCCGATAGTTGTACTCCATGTATTTCCGTGCAATATTGATAATACCAGCTAATTGTAAACCTCGCATAGTGCCTCCTGAAATATTCATTCCGAATGCCCCTAACACTCCATCAACACGTCCATTGCTAGCTGTTAGTAGTGTTGCCATACTAACACCTTTTAGTTTTCGTTCTGTTATACTACTTATCCCACCTAATTGAAATCCATTTAGCGTATCGGTGGCAGCTAATATTCCAAAATTAAGACTCTTCCATCGCATTGAGTCAGGTGTAATATGTCCTAAACCTATACCAAAATTCTTAAAATGACGTTGCTGTGGTTGTTCGTTTGTTTGCGCGTTTACAGATAGTATTATTACTGCAAACAAGAATATAATGCTTCCTATTCTTTTATCTATTTTAATGCTGTGAGATTGTATATTGAGTCTCATACGCTTATAAACAATTTACCATAAACTTACGATAGCGATACCTTTTAGTTATGAAGTTTTGTGCAAAGATAATGAAAGAAATGTAAAAAAACAAAGTATAAATAAAACTTTGATAGAATAATATAAAGGTATAGAAGCATTAGCGCATTGCTCTATTGCTATTCTATAGAATGCGAAGAGCGAAGATTGAGATTGTTAATGGCTAAGTATATATTATATTGATATAACCCTATATGTATTATTCATATACTACAGGCATATTCTTCGCATTCAAAGACGAATATTTTGCAAGTCAAATCAAGAAATATTCATTGGAACAGATATCTTTCAAGCGTCATAGAATTAAACGATAAAGGTTGATTTCTATTATGATATCTAATGTGCAACTAACAGATATCTGAAACGAATGCGACAGATATCTGAGACGAACGGGACAGATATCTGAGACGAATGCGACAGATATCTAAAACAAAAGTAGCTATATCTCACCAATTTTTAAACACATTAGCAATGTTCTATTCGTTTTTTGAGTAAGCAACTGTAGGTGTCTACAATTCAGGCTCTTATTTTTCACTGAACTAAAATAAAAATGAGCAAAAAAAGAGGACGAACCATAAAAATGGTGCGCCCCCCAGTGAAATATAAACTTAAAAAGTATTAACCTAATAGGTTTACTCTGCTATTAGTTCTGCTTTGTATTGCCATCGTACGATGGTGTTAGCTTAATGGTGTATGTACCTGCCTCTACTTTGAGGTTAGCACCATTTGTAGATGTTAGGTGGTTAAGGTCTGTACCACCCCAGCTTATGTTCCATTCGCCATTCGCACGGAACTTCATTTCACCGTTTACAAGTGTTACGTGTTGTACGCTCCAACTGTGCGATGCAGAATTGTAAGTCATATCAATATCATTCGTCCAACCACCAGTAGCATCGCCTATGATACTTATTTTAGTAATAGGTGTGAGCTTGTAAGAACGTGTTACCAAGTTTACCTCTACCTTATAGAAGCCATTAGGTTCAGTCATCGTTATATTATCGGCACCTGCATCTGTGCTAAAGTCCTTGCCGTAGTTTGTACCTCCCCAATTTGGTTGTGTAGAAAACTTAAAGCCATTTTGTGTAAGATACATATAGCCAATATATTTGCCATCAAGATCTGAGCTGTAGAGAATATCCGAATGCTGCCATGAGTTTGCATCACCAGACATATAAAGATATTCTGATGCAAAAGTAGGTTTCTTTGGTATTATTGTTAAATCAACAGCACCAGCTTCTATGAGCGCAACCTGGCTGCCCTTTACGGCATTGACATATACGTACGCCAAGAAATTGCGTGCTTCCACGCGCTTGCCATAGTACTTCTCAATCATTGCCTGTACTTCTGCCGTGCTTGCCTTGCCGTCAATCGTGGTGCTGATGGTGGTAGGCGTTGCACCGTCGAGCATCGCCGGGTGGAGTTCTATGCGGGCGTTCCGCAAGGTGTAGCCTTCAGGAAGAGTAGCCGCAGTGAGGGTGAAAAGAGGCACCTCATCGCCTACAGTAGATAAGTCTTGTGTTGCCACAGCACTTGCCTTCATACCAGGAATAGTGATAGAACTTTCTTGTGAATATGCCTGAGGATTGCTCCAAGGTTCGTACTCGTCGCTGCAAGCCCCGAGAACGAGGCTTACAATTACGAGTGTGATATATAATGATAATTTCTTCATAACTGTATTCTATGATAATAAGTTGTTATTATTTTATTTCGCCAGTTTCTTTTGTGAAGTTCAAGTAGACCTTCTGCCCTACTGCACCTGCTACACGTGGTGTTTGGTCGCCACCATTGCCACGGTAAGCAATCTTCTTATCGTAGACAATGAATTCAGACTTCCACCAGTCGGCATTAGGAATCTTTACACAGATACGTACACCTGGGTCGCTTCCTGAAGGACCACCAGACACTGCATTACCTATAGCAGGAGAAACAAACTCGCCATCGGCTGTTGCAGGTACAGAGAACAAGTTGTCTGGAATAAGGTCCCAACCACCAGCAGCAGTACATACACCTTGCAGATAAACATTAGGTTTGTTGAAGGTTACGTTGTACTTAATATCGCGACCTACTACGGTACATTCTACAATCATCAGGTACCAACCTGGTTTAGATGAACCAATGTTGCCATTGGCATTGATAATATCGGCAGCGTTATCGCTTGCAGGGTTAATCGTAATTTTTTCGAAGCCAGCTGCGTTTGTTCCATACTTTATCGCTATTAAACTTAACACCGGCACTGTTGCCTTCACCATCGAGGTAAACAAGATGCCAGAAAATGTTTGGAGAGCCATTTACAGGTATCATTTCCAAAGCATTGTCCCACGACCATTTATTGAAACTACCAACAAGATAGAGTTTCTCTGGTACAGTTACTGGAGGAAGTGAGAAAGCGAAATACACTTTGCTCAATTCAATAGTGTTAGATGTAATTGCAGTACCTTCAATCTCTTTGTTATCAGCCGTAGTTTGAACAGCCTTCACGCGAATATAAACAGGAGCCGTGAGAGGGAACTGATGTTCGCTCATGCCTTTTGCTAAATAAAGCTCGGTAAGTGTACTTGCCAACTCGGCAGCATCTACCTCTATCTTTGCTGTGGTGTAAGAACCAGAAAGAGCTCTTGCATCAGACATATCGGCACTAGTCGCAACCTCTACTGTATATCTTGTTACTGCCGGATAGCCATAGTCAGGCTGTGAGCAAGTAAGTTCTATAGATTTAGAGTGCGTTAAATCGTAAATACCGTTAGCAGCAAGCGCTGGTGTATTTAAGTGGAAAGTAGTTGGAGACTTTACCACAGGGTTCTCGTCGTTGTCATCGCTGCAGGCTGTAAAGAAACAAACAGCACAAATGAGCAACAATGCAGACTTTAATATCTTTGTCATAATTCTTATCTTTTGAGTTTTGTTAGAGTCGAGGAGTGTTTCTCCTCAACTCGTATAATTTAATAACCAGGATTCTGTTTCAAGTTATAGTTTACAGTGAGATCGCTGTTTGGAATAGCGAAGACGTTACGTGTTGCAGCGAAGTTACGTCCGTTACGTTCGCCACCTTTCCAAGCCCAGTTATAGTTTGCATTACCACCAAACTTGTTGAAACGAATCAAGTCTACACGGCGACGACCTTCAAAGTAGAACTCTTTACACCATTCGTTGAGAATGTCGTTGAGTGTATAAGAACCAGTTGTTCGAGGTGCTGCATGAGCACGTGTGTGAAGTTGGTTGATAAGGTCTGTACCTTCAGTAGTAGTCTGACCACCATTCAATCGGGCAGTAGCCTCAGCGTATGTTAGATAAGCTTCAGCAACACGGAATAAGAAGAAATCGGTGTCTGCATAACGAAGGTCTTTTGCACTTGCGCCAGTAGAGTAGAAATTATTGAACTTAACAACTGCAAAGCCTTTTGTAAATACTGAGATATCAGCCGATGTGCTTTGTGTAATAGTTCTTCCTACACCATCGAACAGTGCACGATCGTCTCCAGCTTCGCTTGGCATATTTGCTCCACTTACAGCTGGTGCATTGCTATTGGGGAAGAACTTATCGATAAGGTCTTTGCGAGCACGAACACCAGCCCAGTTGGCATTGTCGTATAGATTGCCACCAGCAGTACCATTACTATTTACAGTTGCTGTTTTATCGTAGCAAGCATCAATCAAGAACACAGTTCCACCGTATGAAGCAGTATGCTTTCCATCTTGTAAAATAGGGAAAACAGCTTCAACAGATGCACCGTTTTCGCCATTATCGCCCATAAAGAGTTGTTGGTAAGCAGTCCAGCCGTTTACTGTAGCACCAGTGTAGAGATGATAAGGAGAATTAATTACCTGTTTAGCATAGTCTGCAGCCTTCTGCCATTGAGGTGTACCAGTATAAACCTCTGCGTTTAAGTATAGACGAGAGAGCAACATCCATACAGCAGCCTTTATCTACACGACCGTAATTAGGATCAGAAGAAGTCTTAGCACGTGGAGCCATCAAGTCTGGTTCAATGGCTAAGAGTTCCTTTTCAATATAGTCATACATTTGCTTACGTGAATGCTGTGGAGAAGGTTTAGCTGATACCTCTTCTGTGAAAGGAATATTTCCAAATGCGTCCATCAACAAATAGTAGTCGAGTGCACGAATAAAACGCACCTCTGCAGTCTTCTGTTTGTCTACATCGCCAAAGTTATTGAGATATTGGTTGCAAACAGTAACACCAAAATAAAGGCGATAGTAGAAACCTTTCAGCATAGGGTGAGAGCTACCATAGTTATTGAAGTTAAACTCAGGAATACCCTCATCTTGTGTCCAGTTACAGATAGCTTCATCGGTAGTAAGGTCGTTAGAGTTGAACAGCTGTCTAACGAAACCTGTTGTACCTCCATCAAGACCATCAATATCGCAATCGTCTTCAGGACCTTTGTTACCAGACAATGCGAAGTTTGCATAGCACTTGTTGAACAAATAGTCCGGATTAATCTTTGTTTGTAGATTTGGGTCGATTGGTGTAACGTCCAAATCCTTAACACAAGAGGTTAAGCTCAACGTAAATAGCAATGCTGCTACTGGAGCTAATTTCTTTATATATCGTTTCATAGTTATTGAAATACTATTATATGATTAGAAGTTTAAATTAAGACCAACAATGAATGACATAGGACGTGGATAGAGATTATTATCAATACCACCAAATACTTCTGGGTCTATACCTTTATATTTAGTAAGTGTGAGTATATTAGAAGCTGTTCCATAAACACGTCCACTCAAACCATGCCAGCCACCAGTCTTAAAGAGATCAGCAAAGCTATAACCTAATGTAACGTTGTCGAGTTTTAAGAACGAAGCATTTTGTACCCAACGGTCTGAAAGGATAGCTGAAATATGACCTGTTTGCCAATTGTCTTTAATTGATTCTATTGGACGGTTTGACAAGAATTCAGATGATGCCCAAATAGCAGCAGGAGAAACATTAGCTTGTCCAGCCATCAAATCGTTGAACACATAGTTACCTATATTTGCACGGAGAGAGAAACCTAAGTCCCAATTCTTATACTCTAGACGAGAAGAAAGACCCATTGTAACAGGAGCCATTGGACTCTTATAGAAATACTTATCGGCTTCAGTAATTTGTCCATCACCGTTTCTGTCTACAACAGCACCTTCAATTGCTTTACCATTCTTATCGTAAATTTGTTGATAAACGTAGAAAGAAGAAGCTGGGTGTCCTACAGCGTGTGCTTGTGCATTAACGCCAGTACCTGCAGAAATTCCTCCTGTCGCAACAAAGAAATTAGGATCTTTACCACCTGTAAGGTCGGTTATTTCGTTCTTATTGTATGTGAAGTTATAGTCGATAGTCCAATACCAGTTTTTGGTTTCGATTGCTCTCCAACGCAAAGCTACTTCAATACCAGTATTTTCTAATGAACCGATATTAGATGGAACTTGGTTACGGAAATTAGAACCAGCAGGAACAATTACTGTGTTCAAGAGGTCTGTAGTCTTACGATAATACCAATCAACACTACCACTGAGGCGTTGGTTGAGAATACCCCAATCAAGACCAACGTTGTAAGTTGTTGTTGTTTCCCAAGTCAAGTCCTTGTTTACAGCTTGTGGGCGAACAATTATACCTTCACCTGTTACAGGATAATATCCATTCGTGCTATTTCCAGTCTGATAAATATCGAAGTAGTTATAGTCGCCAATACCTTCTTGCTGACCTGTCATACCCCAGCCTAAGCGAAGTTTCAAATCACTTAACCACTTAATATCACGGAACTTATTTTCGTCTTTCATTTTCCAAGCGAATGCAAATGAAGGGAAGTAAGCCCAATGCTTTTTGAAGCGTGAAGAACCGTCAGCACGGAATGTAGCTGTAAGATAGTAACGGTCCATTAAACTCCAATTAGAACGCCCGAAGAATGATACAAGATAGTTTTCTGTAGGATATACATAGTCTTCCAAAACGCCATCTTTGTTGTAGTCTTTACCACTATCGTAGTAGATTTGTCCAGCCTTTGAGTTTGTAGAAGGATAATATTGTATAGCACGACTCTTATCTTTTCTCCAGAAGTGTTGCCACTCATAACCAGCCATAATATCGAAGTGGTTCTTTGCAGCATCTTTAAAGTCGTGGTAATACTGTGCGTATGTATTGAAAGTGAGGTTGCGTTTCAGCTGTTTGCTCCAACCATTGTAACCGTAATAAGGTTTTAATGGAGAAGATGGAGCAATATCAGTGTCTTGTTGTCCTTGTGCAATATCTGCGCCAGCAGTAACATGCAAACGTAAATCTTCAAAGCCGTGAACTTTATAGTCGAATTCTGCATTCGCAATAACGTCGCGACTGCGAGAATGATCGTTCTTTAAATTTAATATAGCTACAGGATTCTTTGTTGCCAAAGTATTGAAAGTAGTTGGCCATGTAGGGTCATCGCTTGCTGCAAGACCAACTCCACGCCATTCAAAATAGTTACCAAAGTTAGCTGCATCAGCTGAAGTATAATCGTAAATGCTTTGAGAAGGGTCGAAAGCTACAGCTGCACCGATAGCAGCGCCATCAGCAAAGCGATTCTTTGCAAACATACCTTTCACATTTAAGTTCATAGTCAAGTGATTATTCAAGAGCGATGGACTTAAGTTTACAGCAGCTGTATAACGTTCAAATTAGAGGTCTTCAATATACCTTGATTATTTGTGTAACCGGCAGAAATGCGGAAGGGCATATAATTATCCTTGTCGCCAACAGAACCTGTAACGGTAATATTATGGTCTTGTGCCCATGCTGTACGATAGATTTCGTTTTGCCAGTTAGTATTTGCAGTGCCAAGTGCAGCTACTTGTTTGCTTCCCGCACCAAACATATCAGTAATAAACTTACGATATTCATCTCCATTCATTACATCGATAGTTTTTCTCTTAATACTAGCAGTTACACTACCAGAGTATGAAACAGAAAGAGGTTGGTTTACACGTCCTTTCTTTGTGGTAATAATAATAACACCGTTAGAACCACGAGAACCATAGATTGCTGTTGCAGAAGCGTCTTTCAATACATTGAAGCTTTCAATATCTTGTGGATTTACTAAAGAAAGAGGGTTAGACATACCTTTTATACCCGTATTATCCATAGCGACACCATCGATAACGATAAGCGGATCGTTAGATGCGCTTAACGATGAACCACCACGAATACGAATCTTTGCGCCACCACCAGGAGTACCGCCTTCACCTGTAACATTCACACCAGCCATCTTACCTTGCATCATATCCTGTGCATTTACCACGAGACCTTTATTCTTTGCGTCGGGTTTCATTGCGAGAACCGAACCTGTAAGGTCGCTCTTCTTCACTGCACCGTAACCGATGACAACAACTTCTTGCATTTGTTGTGCATCTTCTGGCTGCATAACAACAACCATACCATTCTTTGCAGCAACTTGCTGCTTAATATATCCAATGTAAGAAATGGTTAGTTGAGTGCCTGGTGCTACATTCAGTTCGAAGTTTCCGTCGATATCCGTCTGCACACCTTCATGGGTTCCAGTAACTAGAACTGATGCGCTAATGATTGGTTCGCCAGAAGAATCTTTCACCATACCTTTGATAGTTGATTGCGCAAAGGCATTGATAGACAGGAATAGACCGAGCATAAGTGCCAGCATCCTGACAGGAGTTTTGCATTTTACCTGCTTCATCATTTTGTTGTTAAAGTATTAATATTGAGTAAATTTTATCCTTAATATAACCGCTATAATATCTTTTGTAATAGGACTATACGGTTTCTTTTCTTACCTTTGTATAGAACTTAGTTTTGCAAAGATAAGCTGTTAATTTTGTATTAGCACTTTTTGGTCGTTAAAAACATAAATTAAAAAGTGCAAACGTTTGCATCGTTAATATAGAAATAAATTCTTGACTTGTATCAAAGTATAATGTAAAAATATGTATTTTTGCCATAGAAATAAGAAAAAGAGAAAATAAGCTTCACGAATTGGCGATGAAAAAGAGTAATGTAACAATGAAAGATATAGCACGCGAATTGGGTGTTTCCGTTGCTACTGTATCGCGTGCACTAAAGGATAGCCCACGCATTTCGGCAGAAAAGCGGGAAGAGATAAAGCGTTATGCGCGTGAACAAAACTTTACTCCTAATCTTATTGCAGAAGCTTTGCGCAAAAGCAAAGTGCAACCGTTGAAGGTTATTGGCGTTATAGTGCCTCAATTTACACACTTTTATTTTTCGTCTATATTAGCAGGAATTGAAGAAGAAGCCTCTATGCGTGGCTATCAGCTTATGGTTGCGCAAAGCAACGAGAGCTACGAACGAGAAGTAAAGATATGTAAATCGTTTTACGAAAATAAGGTTTGTGGCGTAATTGTATCACAAGCTAAGAATACAACCAAGTTCGATCACTTCCAGTTTCTTGTAGATCAGCATATACCATTGGTATTCTACGACCGTGTAAGCATTGGTGTTAATGCTAGCCGTGTGGTTATTGACGATTATATGGGAGCATTCTCTGCCGTAAATCACCTTATTAATACTGGTTGCAGACGCATTGCCTATTACGGTTTGTCTATGAATTTGGAAATAGGAAAGAACCGCTATAACGGCTATCGCGATGCTTTGCTGAAACATGGTATACAACCAGATGAGCAATTAATAAGAATGTGCGATAATCGTAGCGATGCGGAATCGATTACTCCCGATCTCTTGAACTTTCAAAACCCGCCTGATGCTTTTTTTGCTGTAAACGATGAAACTGCGCTTGGCATACTTTATTCGTGCAAACGCTTGGGATATCGTATTCCTGAAGATATTTCCATCTGTGGATTTACAAATGGTATACGTGCTGTATCGTGCGACCCTATGCTCACTACTGTAGAACAACGGGGCTTACGTGTAGGAGAAGAGGCTGCAAGCATATTGATAGATAAGGCGGAAGGCTCGTTACCGCTTGACACTGTAGAAAAGCGTATTGTGCGGACCAGACTTATTATTAGAGGAACTACACGATAAATGGAATTTACAATTTAAATATATAAATCAACTATCAACAAATAGCAACTAACACACTTTAAACTATGAATAATGAATTAAAGACTCGTCCAAACAAAAGTTTCTGGCAACTATGGAATCTTAGTTTTGGTTTTTTTGGTGTTCAAATAGCCTACTCTTTACAGAGTGCTAACATTTCGCGTATATTTGCTACATTAGGTGCCGACCCACATAGCTTAAGCTATTTTTGGATTTTGCCTCCACTGATGGGTATTCTTGTGCAACCGATTGTAGGGACTTTATCTGACAAAACTTGGACTCGCTTTGGTCGTCGCATACCTTATTTATTTATAGGTGCCTTTATTGCAGTTCTTGTTATGTGCCTGCTGCCTAATGCTGGTTCGTTTGGTATGGCTGTATCAACGGCTATGATATTCGGTTTAATATCGCTTATGTTTTTAGATACAAGCATTAATATGGCGATGCAACCATTTAAAATGCTTGTGGGCGACGAGGTTAATGAAAAACAAAAGGGATTGGCTTACTCCATACAAAGTTTTCTTTGCAACGCTGGTTCGCTGGTTGGTTATGTTTTTCCATATTTGTTTAGTGCCATTGGTATATCTATTAAAGCACCTAAGGGTGTTGTGCCAGACTCTGTAATTTATTCGTTCTATGTTGGTGCAGCTATTCTTATACTATGTGTGCTCTATACCACTTTAAAGGTTAAGGAGATGCCACCAAAAGAATACGCAGAATATCACAACTTAAAAACAGAAGAGAATGAAACGAAAAGCAATTGGATTCATCTGCTGAAAAATGCGCCTTCTACATTCTGGACGGTTGGATTAGTGCAATTTTTCTCTTGGTTTGCATTCTTATTTATGTGGACTTATACAACAGGAACGGTTGCTGCTAACTGTTTCGGAGTAGACATGAGTGCAAGCAATGCTTCGGCAACATTAAAATATCAGCAAGCTGGCGATTGGGTAGGAATATTGTTTGCCATACAAGCAATAGGCTCCGTACTTTGGGCAGTGGTGTTGCCTATGTTTAAAAATCGCAAGTTTGCATACGGTTTCTCTCTCTTCTTAGGTGGTGTGGGATTTGTTATGACTTCGTTTGTCCACGACCAATATATTATGTTTATTCCATTCGTTCTTATTGGTTGTGCCTGGGCTGCCATACTTTCAATGCCGTTCACCTTTGTAACCAATGCACTGGAAGGCTATGGACACATGGGTGCTTATCTTGGCTTATTTAATGGAACCATCTGTATACCACAAATTATTGCTGCTGCTTTGGGTGGAGTTATATTACAACTTGTAGGCTCTAACCAAAGCGATATGATGATTGTTGCTGGCGGTGCGCTCGTTGCTGGTGCGCTATCTGTATCTATTATTAAAGACAAACAAAGGGCTTAGTTTGTGTAAATAAAAATTTGTAGAACGTATAGACCACATAGAGTTCTTACATACTATAGACACTTTATAGTATATATGAATTCTATGTGGTTTTTATGTTTCTTAAGAAAATATACTATTCATAGAGCATCAGTAGAATATAGGTGGGAAGATTATTTGTTCTGCCCATTGTTTAATAGAAGCAGAAAAAAACATTGCTTATGTATATAAAAAATCTGTGATTATAGTTGCTTTTGTTTTAGATATCTGTAACGATCGTTTTAGATATCTGTAACGATCGTTTCAGATATCTGTAACGTTCGTCTCAGATATCTGTCAGTTGCGCTTTAGATATCTGTAATTTGCATATCATATATCACTGCAAGTTTCAGCATTTATAGCTCTCTACTATAACACATTAACAACAATATTTTTACTATTATGTACGCACACCAATTTCACCGTACCAAATAGCCTGGCTTACATACAAATACTACCACAAGAGACGTTTTTGACTGTCGTTGCAACAGTTCCTAATTATCATTCACCAGTATATATCTATTCAAGAAGCAACAAGCAAACAAGGCATTTGCAAACGTTTGCAACAATATTAATACTTATTCTATGTCAAGTTGAAACACAACTCAAAATAAGTCAGTACATTTGCAAACATACAAACAGTTAGAACTAACACAAATCAAAATCATCATTATGAAACGAATATCTACTCTGTTTTCACTTCTCTGCATAGCAGCAACAATGTTTGCACAAGGCTGGAAAGCCAACTATGGAGGCGTAATGCTGCAAGGCTTCTATTGGGATTCGTATCAAGATTCGAAATGGACAAACCTTGAAACACAAGCAAAAGACCTTGCCGCATACTTCAATCTTGTATGGCTACCACAAAGTTCACAAGCACGTAACACGCCATCTATGGGATACGACGACTACTATTGGTTTAGCAACTATAATAGTTCCTTTGGCAACGAGGCAGAACTATTAAGCCTTATTGGTACATTTAAAGCCAACGGCATAAATACTATAGCCGATGTGGTGATAAACCATAGAGCAACCACTGCAGGTTGGTTCGACTTTCCAACTGAAACCTACAACAACGTTACGTACACAATGACATCGGAAGATGTTGCCAAAAACGACGATGGTGGAAAAGCATTAACAGAAGCACAGAAAGAGGGAGTGCAACTTAGTTCCAACTTAGACTCAGGCGAAGATTGGGACGGCATGCGCGATCTTGACCATAATAGCATAAACGTACAAAACACTGTGAAAGCCTATCTGCAAATGCTGAAAGACAAATTTGGCTATGCCGGTTTCCGATACGATATGGTAAAAGGCTATGCTGGTAAGTTCACAGCACTATACAATAAGGCTTCGCAGCCAGAGTTTTCGGTGGGCGAATATTGGGACGGAGATATAAACAAAGTGAAAGCATGGATAGAAAGCACCAAAATAGATGGCGTTCCAACCAGTGCTGCTTTCGACTTTCCATTGCGTTATACAGTTCGCGATGCCGTAAATAATGGCAATTGGGCTGCACTCGACGGGGTGGGTCTGGCAAAAGAAGCCAACTACGCACGCTATGCTATAACTTTTGTAGAAAACCATGACACAGAAGACCGTGGTGGCGATAATCATCAAGACCCCATCAAGAAAGATACATTAGCAGCAAATGCCTACATTCTTGCAATGCCAGGTACGCCATGCATATTCCTAAAGCACTATAAAGCATATAAAAACGATATTAAGAATATGATTAGCGTACGCAAGCTCATAGGCATTAACAACGAAAGCAAGGCAGTGAAATACAGCAACGGAACCGACTTTTATGCATTTACTACCACAGGTACAAACGGTGCAATGCTAACCGTAGTTGGTCCTGCCAAGAGTTTCACAAACACAAATAGGTGGGAGAAGCTAACAGGAGGATACCATTGGACATACTACGTAGAAAAGAATAAAGCAAACATTGTATGGGCTAATTTAGCAAGCGGTACTTACGATGGCGAACAAAACGTAACACTAACCAAAATAAGCAACAATGCTAATGCACAAATTGTGTACACCACCGATGGCACCGACCCAACAGAAAATAGCAAAAAAGCAACCAACGGGCAGCAACTAACAATTCCGGTAGGTATAACCGTTCTGAAAGTAGGCTTACTTGTAGATGGAACGGTGAAGAATATAATTACGCGCAACTATAACATCATAGACTTTAAACCTTATAATATAAAGGTATATGTGAATGCCGACAATGCAGGCACAGCGTGGGCAAGTGCACAAACCACAAATGTTCACCCATCTATAAACTTTTGGATATGGGGTGGCACACACACAACAGTGAAAGGAACGTGGCCAGGCGATGCCATAACAACTATAGAAACAGTAGACGGTAAAAAGTGGCTAACAAAAGAGTTTCTTATAACAACCTCTAACGATGCCGTAAACTTTGTGTTCAGTGTTGGTACAGGTACACCACAAACTGTAGATATAGAAAACATAAAGACAACCACCTTTATTAATATATCGAGTGAGAAGACAGACACAAAGCACAAAGTAAATGTAGTTACAACAAACATAGAAAACATAGTAAGTAAGCATACAGCCAATCCAAATACTTACTATTACACAATTTCTGGTCAGCGCATAACGAAGCCAACTCAGTCAGGCATCTATATTCACAACGGCAAGAAAGTTCTAATAAAATAGAATACTAATAGTATGAAAACCTTGTGGCGGCTCTACCAAAAATATGTAGAGTCGCCCTTCTGTTTATATCTGGTTGGAATATAACAATTAGATGTAATGATATTCGACAGACTGATACCTCACAGGTTTTAGTAATAGACCTTTGGTAGGCTGCTTATTCTATCCATCAAATATCTATTATGCTCCAATATAGTAACATACAGTTATAGACTAAAGGACATAATTTTTTCTATTTAGCGAAATGCCTGTATATTGGTATACCTATTATTGGCGTAAAGCATACACAATAAGGATAATTCCGTTGTGAGAACATCAGGTTGCCTCGTCCTATAAAACGGGGCTCTTTTATGCTCGTGTCTTAGCTATTGCCTATTATATGTATATTTTAGATTAGGGATATTTAGCTTGAAATATTTTATAATGTTTTCTTACCAGCTTTCTTTATAGCTTTTATAGTTGTGTGTGGCTCGCTACTATTGCGGTATAAAGTGTTGCAATATGCGCAACAATACCATAAGACATACTAAGTTCTTAATAAATTATTGAAGATTAAACAAGTATGCACACCACTTTCGTAGAAAGAAAATGTATTAGTTTACAGGGGGAATAAAAACAGATATCTAAAACACGCACGACAGATATCTGAAACGAATGCGACAGATATCTGAAACGAACACGACAGATATCTGAAACTTTATGCTCGTATTTAGAAGAAAACAACAACACATTACACGCAACAAAAAAAGATGTAATATTGGCAAAGAAAGTTGGTTAATGAATATCTAATATTGATAGAATTAAGCTAAGTTATTCATTAGAGCATAATACAATTTATATATTGCTTGTATTATTCTTTTATTCAGTTCTCACCCTCTTGGCAGTCTTCTTAATTGCTTTTCTACCTTACTTTAGCCTGCTATGCCTTCGTTACAAAGTTTATCAATTTGTTCTATAATAAAAACAAAAATTTGCTGAGTAGCTAACGGACTAATTGTAATTATCTATGGTTTATAATGGGTGTTAAGCACACTTCGTCGTAAACTAAAATGGGCTGGACTCCTATGTGCGGAATCCAGCCCAAATAATATTTGTATAGCAGTGTTGTGCTTTACTTCACAAGAATACTTTTCGTTGTTTTCTTGTTGCCAGCAATAACCTTAACTATATATAAACCTTTGGCGGTGCTTGGCATACGAACTGCATTGTTTGCTGTTCCTTCTGCTTTACCTACCAACATACCCGATGTTGAGTATACTTCTACACTGTAGTTATCGGCTGCACCATTCACTACAATTTCGCCATTCTGAACACTAACAGTTGCATTGCTGTTGTCTTCGGCAAGTGTACTAATGCCAGAAGTGTAAGTTACAGGAATATTTACATACTGTGTTTTTCCTGCTTGTGTCATACTTACAACAACAGAGAAGCTTTCGTTAGTTTCGCCCTTAATGGTAAGCTTACCTGTAGCTTCGTCTATAGTAACTTGCGCCTTAGTGGTGCTTGGTACTAGTTCTACAACAGCATACTTAATGGTGGCATTGCTACCATCAGGTGTAAAGTTAGCAGAAACGTCTACGGGTTGGTTCTGTGCTGCAATAGCAGTACCCATCTTTTCGTTGCGTGTACCATTAAAGTTGTCGAAAGCAAAGTAAGTAGGTGTGGTTAGTCCATAATTGTTTTTCTTGTTCCTTCCATCTTGAACGATACCGATTTCACTTCGCCCAACGAGCTAAGATCTACCCACTGCCATGTATCCACAATGTAGCGGTCGGCTTCTTTCTCTGCACGATAGTCGGCAAGATAGTATTCTACCTGTTTCTCTGTACCATCGGCTCTCTTACCTATCACAATAAGTTTAAAGTAATCGCCCTTCTGGAAGGCACCAGACATAGAATCCCCATTCTTTATAGAACTATACGCATAAGGTGTATTCGTAATATAGAAACCGCGAATACTATCGCCATTTTCTTTATTCAGAACATCAATAGTACCTGGCTGCGGATATACAACACCATAGTTTTCAGAGTTATCGTAACCTTTACCAACTACATTGCGCCATTGGTCTTGTAAACCAACAAATGTTGTTGCAGTTTGGTTAGAATACATACAATCGTAATAGTAACTATATTTATCGTCTGCTCCATTATGGAACTTATACGAACCACTTAAGAAATAGCCACAACCCTTGCTGCCGTTCCAATAGCTTTCGCTGTCTAAGTAAAGGTTCTCAAGCGTTGCTGTTACAGCCTTGCCCTTTACAATTACATCACAAACAGCCTTTGCAGTCTTACCATTCTTGTCTACCACCTCTACAGTGTATTGGTCGCACTGAGTAGGAACAACGTTGGTTTCTACCTTCTGACGTTTACCATTATACCATGTTATGGTGTAAGGTTCGGTTCCACTGGTAACTGTAGCTTTCAAGTTTGCAGGTTGTCCAGCTTCTACAGTTATGTTCTCTGTAGTAACTACAGGTTCTGGTATAGGTGTTGGTTTTGTAACTGTGAATGGTTGTGTAGCTTCAACCTTACTATCGCCACCACGCGTACCTTCGTAAACAATGTATACCACATAAGTCTCGTCCTTTGTTAAGTTAGTAAGCGCATGCACAGTTTCGGTGTCTTTACTTACAGAGATAGCAGTACCATTGCTCTTAACATCGTCTACAGAAGGAGCCTCTTCGGTTTGCTTCTTTACAAGAATATAAGCCTTACCATTTTCGTCTGCCTTTATTTTCACATCGGCAGAGTTGTCGGTAATGTTCACAACTTCAGGATAACCAGCTACCGATTTAGGTATTAGAACTTCAGAAGAGAACTCGTAGGCACCCATTGTTGGGTGGTCAGCGTTGCGTTGCTTGTTGTTGATATCAGTCTTAGCATAGTCAAGCAACACTGTGTTTACCAAATGTCCTACTTCTTTTGGTTCTAACACTTCGGTATTTAAGAATTCAACCTTATCGTTGTAGCTGTTTGCTTCTTTAGAAGCAGTCTTCCAATCGTTAAAGTTTGCATATTTAGTTGTACCGTATGTGGCAAATACTTCACCTGTTGTATAGGCATCGTTTCTTAAGAACTTAATAGCATCAATAGCATCCTTTCCATTGATAGAATAGACATAACCACCAGCCTCGTTCTGAAGAATATTCTGAGTAACCACAACATTAGTTGCATTGGTTGGTAGTTGCAACAATGTAGCTTCTTTAGCTGTACCACGGAATAAAATGGTATTGTGTGCGAAATTAATGTTCGATGATGGTTCTCTACTATCGAGCATAATACCATACGATCTGTTGTTGCTTGTCTCGTTTATGATAGAGTTATTAACAACAGTTGCAGGCGTTGCCGCATCAGCCACAATAGAACGAATATCAATAGCACCAGAATACTTTAGTCTTTAAGTATATATTGTTCTGTTCTATCTTAACTTGTCCATTAGAAGTTATATCAATAGCTTTAAATTCGGCTTTATCGCTTTCTGTATTGATAATAGTGTTACCAATAATCTCGGCGTTATCTTCTTTACTAACATAGATAGCGAAGCTACCATTATTCTTAAATGTGTTGTTAAGAACCTTTCCACCTACTTCCTTTGGTAACGCTACATAGCTAGTACCACCTAAGTTAATACCTTGCTGTCCACCTTCCAGAATAGAGCCCTTCAATGTGAAGTAGTCGTTGTTCTTATTGGCTTCGTTAAGTGCATACATATTAACAAGCACTATCTTGCTTTGATAGTCAGTAGTCATTTTAGCATGAATGTAGCAATCTTCCACAGTTACATGTCGGCTCTGGTTACGAACGTGAACAACTGATGGGTATTTTACATTTCTATCTATTGTAACATCAACACCACGCAGAGTAGTATAGGTTGCACCATCAAAAGTAAATACACCTATCTCTTTTGCCATCTTATCATCAGAGTAACCATTCGCATCATACTTATCGTTGTGAATCTTAACATCAGAGTACTTACCAGTAGACGAAGTAATGGTTAATGTGTTATTTGCCGACATACCAGCAATTGCAGGTACAAGTACATTTTCTTTGTAATCGCCTGGCTGAATACTGATAGTTACAGGACCGTCAATACCATCGTGCAATGCATCAATAGCAGCCTGTATGGTCTTATATTCCTTATCTATACCAACTTCCAATGTTCCGTTCTTACCAGCCTTAATTGTAGTAGTGGCAGTAACTGCAGATACAGGAGTTTCTGTTTTAACATTGGTTACAATTGAAGTAAGTTCTGCCGAAGCTTTATCGCCTATGTTTGCATTAGTAGCAAGATCGTAAGCAATCCAGAAATGGTATATACCACGATCTCCGATTGTGTAATTTCCAGTAACTTCGTAAGGACTTGTTGTAGTTTGTCCGAAGAGATTAACTGGTGAGAAAGCATCTACTTGTCCGGTTGCATACACCTTTACATTCTTAACAATAGTACCATCTGTTGCTGTTACATTGAACTTCTTAATATCTACAGTACCATAGTCGCCTGTTGCTTCTACGTCTACACGCATCATAGCGAAATCGGTAGTACCTTTCAGGCTTTTTCTGTTGCAACGCTTTCTGTCTTAACAGAAGCTACGGCAAGTTCAGAGAGTTTAACGCTGCTAACTTCTATTGCAAAGCCATCGCTTGCATAAGTTGTGGTATAACGAATAGTGAGTTTACCGTCTGTAGATTTTGTAGTAACTTGTTCTAACTTATCATAACGACTAAACTCAAGGTCTGCTTTATCTTTCTTCTCACCACCATAATATATATACATTCTATTACGACCGGCTACGTCCCATTGTTTAGCTACGAGCTTAATACCATAGCCTGGACTTGCAGGAGCAAATGTTATTGTTCCATCAAAATCTTTTGTTTCTTTTCCATTAGCACCGCCATCATCGTAGAACATTAACGAACTTCCATTTGCGATAACCTTTGTTGCATTCTCACCATTGTGGAACACAACAATGTTCTTTATAACACGTTCGCCTGTAGGATCTCCATCAGTAATATTTTGCTTTGCTGCACCGAAGTCGAGTGTAGTAAGTGCTGCATCGAGTTTTGTATCAGCTTCAGCATCTTCTTTTGTATCGTAGCGTACACGCAACCAATTGTTTCCTTCTACAAGTGCAAGTGGTTCAGTAAACTGAATGTCGAGTGTATTATTTGTGCCTAAATCGGTAACGGTTGCAACTACCTTCGCAGAGTCTGTTGCAGCTTCATTATCGCCTGTGCTCAACACTGTTACCTTGTTTATTGCAGTCTTTGAATCTTTAAGGTTTAGTGTTATGCCGTGTAGTTTTAGTTCGCCTTGATCTCCTTCTGCTTAACATTAAAGCTGATAATATCTAAATCTTTAGCACCTGCTGCAGCAATATCGGTTGAAAGTTGATTTACAACAGCCTCTTTGAACGCTAGTGGTTTACTTTCGTATTCGGTTACTTCTGCTTCGAAGCCATCGCCTGTGTAAGAAGATGTATAGGTTTTAGGATTAAAAACTACTGTCAAAGCACCATCGGTAGCCGTTGAACGTAGAATCTTCTTAGGACCTACTGATGCTGCCTCGTGACTATCGAGTTTCCAAAGTAGTGTTCCAGTCTTATCGTGTCCGCTATAAACTGCAAATTCGGCACGAACACCATAAGTTGTACTACTTGAATACATAATATCGAAACGAGAGAAGTCTATCTGTATTTTCTTACCCGTATGAATTGGTAAGAATGTCATAGTACGTTCGTCTGTTGAACCTTCGTAGCGTTTGCTATAAGCGCTCGAATTTTTAGTTTTAAAAGTAAGTTTGTTGTTTACTGTTCGTGTATTGTTGCCTGCTACAAACTCTACAATGTTTTTTACAGTTCTATCTCCATTTGGGTCGCCATTAGCAACTGCGTGTGTACCATCGCTAAGAGTGGCACTCACAAGGGCTGCATCTATCTTTTGTCCTTCTTCTGCTGTTGCATTTATATCGTAAGTTAGCCAGAACCAGTTGTCGCCTTCAAAGAGGGTAGTTGCTTGTGTGGTAATTTCGAATTCATCGTTATTCACATCTACATCGCCTATCTTCGTTGCTGAAGTAAACTTGTCTGATGCTTTGTTGAGTAGAGTGTGGCGTGGGATATTTGTGCCTGCGTACCATTGGTTTTAAACTTAAAGCTAGTGGTTGTAAGCGGATTTAGAGTTTCTATAGCTTTAATGTTAAAACTAAGTATCTGCTGTCCCTTATCGCCTGCACACACAGTACCGTCAGTGAACTGCTTTACATCGAAGCCATTCACCTTCATTTGTTGTGGTGTGAACTGTGAAACGATGGCTTCCCAACCATCTCTCGTCATTGCATAATCGTTCTCGAAGACGATAGTGAGTGCACCATCATCGGCTGTAGACCTTACAATGCCTGTTTCTTTCTGCGTGAAAGTTTTTAGCAAGTTTGCTGGTTTAGCTTCTTTTCCGCTATATACCTTTACAAACTGACTATTCACTTCGGCTAATGTAGACTTAAAAATGTCCATCTTAGTGAAGTTCACCATTACTTTCTTCGCATTATCAGCTGGTACAAACGTAATTTCGCTAACACGTTTCACTGTACCAGTCCGAGGAGTAGTTTGCCCTGTAGGTCCTCCCTCGTCATAGAACTTAATACTATTGTCGCCAACAGTAATTGTTTGTTTAGTGTCCGATATATTAATCTCTGTAGGCGTGCTCTGTGCCATTGTGGGCGTAGATACTGCCGACAGTGCCATAAATACCGACACTAATAGTAATTTTGTGTTCATAAATACTATATAATTAATTAAAAATCTCTTTTACCTGTTTAGCTATAATCATTTACATTCTGCACACTATAGCATACATAGCATACAGATATGCTTTTCAGCTTTTTTACAAACACTCTATAGCGTATGCTCTGAGCCGAAATAATTGGTGTGTTATAATAATATATTGTTTTCTACTTCTCAACCTAACCCACAGAATCTTTATAGAAGTATCGCAATGGCAGGTCTTCTGACTTATCGTCTGATCACAAACACCTTCCCAGATAGTATCTACCCAGTGGTATCTGTTTGTGTCTACAACGACGACTTACAGCAGCTGGACTGTTCAGGTTTCTCACCTGATTCTCTATTAATCGCTAATGCGAACCTAATTGCGGGTGCAAAGATAGTAATAAAAGATTAAATAAAATAAAAAAAAACAAGATATTATTGATAAAAGTTTGACACGCTATATCCTGGCTCAATATAGAAGATGTAGAATATCGTTGAAAAAGTGAGCGAATGTAATAATTTCCGTTATTATATGCCACAATATATAACAAACTATTTGGCAACATATTATTGTGCACACGCCTATAATAGCACTAAAATTGAAACATTGCAGAATGAAAGTTTACCTCAGCTTCATCTAAAAAAACAACTTTCAGCCATTATAACATAACCTCATAAAGGTTCTAATTTGCTATGACGTCTAAAACGCAATCGACAGATATCTAAGACGAACGTGACAGATATCTGAGACGAACGTGACAGATATCTAAAACAAAAGCTACTAACATTTGGCTGTTTTTTCTAAATATCAGAGAAAGTTATTCCATTTGCAAATACCTGCAAACACAGTTTACAAATGTTCTATTCGTTTTCTATTGAACCTATCTTCGGTGCACTTATATCAAGTTCAGAACATTTACCGTCATTTCACAACTAATGGTCTTTGTTAAGAAATTTATTACATTATTTACTGGTTAAGAATATGTTAAACAAATCAAAATTGAAGTATAAAAATTTGTTATAACCTAAAACTTTGTTTAATTTTGCAAATGTAGAAAAGTAAGCATATACACTTTCATTTATATCTATTTGTCAATATATTTTTTAGTTCGTGGGAGAAGCCCACATATATCGTATTACTTAAACATTTCAAAATTATGAGAAAACTATTATTCTTTGCTCTCGCAGCAATCTTTAGTATTCAAACCCAAGCACAAAGTGCTCCAACTATCATTAAAGAACAACCAGCAGGTACTGCCGTAAACTACAAACGCATTAGTGGCTATATGCTTGCTATTAGGAAGAACAAAGAGACGCAACAAGCTGAAATCACTACTTACGACCTTGCGCAATTAGCAGAAAATAAAGAAGGCGTAGGCGATTTAGTTGTTGTTACAGATGCTGATGGTAAAACAGTTTACATAAAATATGCCTTGTCGTATGCAACATGTCTTAAGGGTGATAAGCTCAACGCATGGATAAAAGGCACAAAAGAAGGAAACACCATAACTATCCCTTCTGGGCAATTTTTAATATACGGAAAGGCTGACGATGGCGAATATGGATTGCAAGTAGGTTATATGGAATTGATTGACGGAAAGTTTACACCCGTAGATGGCGATATTAAATACATTATTGACGGTTATACTATTAAACTCGATGACACAATGGTTCAGAAAGACGAAGCAGGGAATGCCAAAATTAAGATTCTTGCAGGCTATTGGAGCGACAATAGACTCTTCTTCTGTGGTGATGCACTCACCGTAGGAACAAACGACCCTGCAGGTGTTAAATCAGTAGTAACAGATACGAACAAAGACGTTGTAAACGAAACTTATTTTGACCTTTCTGGTCGCAAATTGTCTAAAATTGGTAGAGGCTTAACCATTAAAACCGTTAGATATACAGACGGAACAACAAAGTCTGTGAAAGTAGTTAATACAAAATAAAACATATACACAACCAAAAAGTAGCCTTTTAAAAAGGCGCATCGCATAAGCATCTCTCTGTGGGGAGATGCTTTTCTCGCATACAGTTCATTATTGTAAATCGCATTATAAAAGAAACAGAGAAACACTATATTTTTCGTAACAGATATCTACTTTTATAATACACAACCAATTGTGCATATATCTATAGCACTGATTTTACTTTTTGATAATAAAAATGGTATTAACATTAAGCAAAGATTAAAATATATTTGCATACCATCTGAAATACATACACGTACAAAAATAAAAACAAATAATTATCAAAACTATATATTATATTCACATTCTGTTGTTTATCAAGCAGTAAACATATTAGTTAAATATTGCTAACATTAAAATGTTTCATTATAAAACTTCCCACACCAACTAATAATTTGGTACATTTGCATTGCCGAGCGAAGAAAAGTTAGATAGGCTGTAATTACACATTATTGGCTACGACATCTAACAAAGAACCTGGCAAAGAGGATAGAATTGCGAAAAGCTCAAAGTATAGCTAAGAATATTTCTACAATGTATTTAGAGATTTTTCAAATATTCTCTCAGAACTAACATAAACATAACATTCAATTAACAAAAGTTGCATATAAAAATGGCAAACGAAACAAACAACAAAAACTTCCGTATTGAAAGCGACCTTTTAGGCGAACTTCAAGTACCAGCAAACGCATACTACGGCGTGCAAACACAACGTGCAGTAAATAACTATCATATCTCTGGAAAGAGAATGTGCGACTATCCAGACTACGTTATCGCAATGGCATACGTTAAACTAGCAGCTGTTGAAACAAACCGAGAGTTAGGCGAAATTAACAACGAAATTTGTGATGCAATGGCACAGGCGTGTCGCGAAATTATAGATGGAAAGTTCCACGAAGATTTTGTTACCGATATGGTACAAGGTGGTGCAGGTACATCTGTAAATATGAATGCAAACGAAGTTATAGCCAACCGTGCATGCGAGATACTTGGTCATAATAAGGGCGAATTTAAATATTGTGCACCTAACGACCACGCTAACTGCGGTCAATCTACTAACGATGCATACCCAACAGCTATACATGTAGCTTTGCTTCGTATGAACAAAACATTAGTAGAGAAACTCGCAAAGCTTATAGCATCTTTCCGTAAAAAGGCTGAAGAGTTTAAGCACGATATAAAAATGGGACGTACACAGCTACAAGATGCTGTTCCTATGACAAGCGGACAAGAATTTAATGCGTTTGCCAATCTGCTCGAAGCCGAAATAGAGAATTTAAACAAGAGTGCCGATATGTTCCTCGAAATAAATATGGGTGGAACAGCTATTGGTACAGGCTTAAATGCTGCACCAGGTTTCCCTAAAGTGTGTGCAAAGAAGTTAAGCGAACTTACTGGTATGGAGTTTAAAGCAAGTGAAGACCTTATAGCTGCAACCCCAGACACTACCGATTTAGTACAATACAGTAGCGCAATGAAGCGTTTGGCTATAAACTTTCTAAGATTTGTAACGACCTCCGTCTTATGGCATCTGGTCCACGTTGTGGTCTTCACGAAATCAATCTTCCTCCAATGGCTCCAGGTTCAAGTATTATGCCAGGCAAGGTAAACCCTGTTATCCCAGAAGTTACAAATCAAACTTGCTTCAAAGTTATTGGTAACGATACAACTGTAATGCTTGCTGCCGAAGCTGGTCAATTGCAATTGAATGTAATGGAACCAATTATTATGCAGTGCTTAGTAGAAGATATTACCTGGTTAGGCGAAGCTTTCGATACCCTTAGAGAGAAATGTATAGATGGTATTACTTTAAACCGCGAACACAATGCAGAGATGGTAAAACATTCTATAGGTATTGTTACAGCACTTAATCCATACATTGGTTATAAGAACAGTACTAAGATTGCTAAAAAAGCACTCGAAACTGGCGGTTCTGTATACAATATAGTACTCGAAGAGGGTGTTCTTACAAAAGAGCAACTCGACAAAATACTTTCTCCAGAACACATGCTCGACTCAGAAGAGAAAGTAAAATAAGATAGATTTCTTATATACACAAAAAGCTCTGTACATTGCAGTACAGAGCTTTTTGTGTATATATCATACCTTACTTTTACAATATATTATAGAACCTATTTACGCTCTGTAGAAAAGAAGATAAACTATTGGGCTTTTCTCTGCTATATAAAGGAACAACTGCCGCATATCTTGAAACCAATCCTCTAAATAACAGAGAAAAGTCATATTAGTATTTCAAATTAAAGTTTCACTATTCTATTTTTTACAACAGAATTACTTTTTAGGACCTTTATAATATGGATTGAACTCTACTACTATCGTTGTTTTTTCCTTTACCGGACGATTTTTCTTTAAAGCAGGTGTCCACTTTGGCATGTGTTCTACTAACCTAATAGCCTCTTTACGGAAATGTTCATTAGCAGCCGCTATTACTTCGTTCTGCTTATCTTTACTTAATTTATCGAATTTAGGACTATTCGCCTTCAGTCCCGTAACATTTAAGACACGTGCGCCAGTAATAGCTCCGTCCATTTCAACACTAAACAACACTTCAACCTTAGCTTCGACACGCATCTTACGTGTTTGTAATGTGTAAAGCTGGTGTTCTTTCAAATATTGTTCCATTGCTTCATTACCACCAACATACGCAGGCATAACATCTGCAGAAGACATTTTTAGTTTGGTCTTTAATCCTTCTAACGTTGCACGCAATTTTTCTATTTCAACAGTACCAAGTACTATTTTTCCATTTGGGTCTATAAGATACATCGCAGGAATCCAATCTATATGGTATAAACGGTCTATTTTTGTTTCTTTTTTCCATTTCTTCAGTTCGCTCACTTGTGTCCAATTCATTTGATATTTATCCCAATATGTATTCACCCACGCATCTTTATTTGTATCGAAAGATATACCTATGATACGCACATTATAATCCATAAAGTCATTCCAAAGCTGTTTCATTGCTGGAATATCTTTTCTACAATCAGGACACCACGAAGCCCAAAAGTCTAAAACAACGTAGTTTCCCCTAAACTCGCTAAGTTTTATTTCTTTCTCGTCGGCTGTACGCAATGTAAATTCAGGCGCAACAGTACCATTTTTCAATAGGTTTGTGGCATACTTACTATCTAAATCTTGTGCCACAACAGTAGCGAAAGTCGCTAAAAGAAGCATAGTTGATAGAATAATTCTTTTCATTTCCGTTTTTCTTTTATTGTTATATATGTCAATTAGAGTTTCCATTTACTTTCTCCTTAATATACTCTCTGCACGAATGTCGTTTCTTTATTTCTATCGTCTGGTCGCAATATTCCATCACTGCAGGTCTATGCGTTATAAATATAATTGTTTTATTTCGTTTCGATAGAATATTTTGCAACAGATTTCGCTCTGTGTCAGGGTCAAGTGCAGATGTTGCCTCATCAAACAGCATTATACTACGATTACGCAACAATGCTCTTGCAATAGAAATACGTTGAGCTTGCCCTTCGCTAAGCCCCCCACCTTGCTCCGTACATTGTGTATTTAGCCCATCGGGAAGTTCAAACACAAAGTCAGCACAACTTTGTTTGAGTGCTTCCATCATTTCATCGTCTGTAGCATCTAGTTTTCCTAAACGAAGATTGTCGCGAATAGAGCCACTCATAAGCGTATTTCCTTGTGGTACATATACAAAGTTTGTACGCAAAAGTGGGCTTAGTTCATAGCTTTCCTTTTCGTTATATATTTCAACTTTCCCGCTATTAGGTTGCAAAAGAGCCAAAATCATACGCACCATAGTAGTCTTTCCTGCTCCAGTTTCACCTAAAATGGCTGTACAAGAAGTAGGATAGAAATCAAAAGTAAGGTGTTCTATTACATTATCTTCCGAATCATCGTATGCAAAAGCTACATCTATGAAACGTACGCCACATGGTGTTTTCAGATCAATAGGCTCTCCTTGTTCTTCTAATGGATTTTCTTCTAACTCCATCAATCGTTCTGCCGCAGTGAAAACCGACACAAATTGAGGCGCAAGATGTGTAAGTTGGCGTGCTGGATTTTGTATTTTGTTTACCAATTGCAAGAAGGCAGTCATACCACCAAAGGTTAATGTGCCTCCCGAAAGTCTAACAGCTGCCCAAGTAAAAGCTATAAGATAGCCAATAGAAAAGCCAAGATTAAGCACTAAATAAGAAAATACCGAGAATTTTGTACGCTTCACAACATTACTTCGCAATACACTTTGTGTGTCTTCTAACCTATCAACAGCAGCACTATCGCCTTCTAAAGTTTTAATAAGTAGTCTATGTTGAATAGTTTCTTGCAATATACTTTGAACCTTTGAGTCAGATGTTCGAACTTCACTTGTTAGATGACGCATTTGCCGTACATATACACGACTAAAGAGAACAAAGATAGGAATCATAATAACAATAACAATTGCCAAACGCCAATCCATCATAAACAAGTAGCCAAATGCTCCTACAAAGAGTGCTAAAGTGGAAAGTGAGTTTGGAATAACCTCAGTCAAGAAGTTTACTACATTGGTTACATCTGTTTCTAATCTATTTAGCACATCTCCTGAATGGTGCGTTTCTTTTCCATTCCATTTTGAGCGTAAGATACGGTCAAGTAACTTTTGCTGCATTTTATTCTGAGCCTTAATTCCCAAAATATTCCGTATCCAAACCGAAGCTATATTTAGTGCAAAGTTACACAAAATAAGTCCACCCATAATAAGTACAGCAATAATTATGTTTCCTTCTGTTTCGTGAGATGCAACATCAATAGCGTGTTGTACTGCCCATACTGATGATAACGATACTACAACACCAAAAAGACCAACCATGGCATTAAGCACAGCCTGCAAACGGTTTCCACGCCATGCACGCCAAAGCCAAAGAAAAATTTCTTTTGCACCATATTTGGTTTTCGGAGCATTGAAAAAAACTTTTATTCCCATTACTTTGGAGACTCTTTTCTGTATTTTACCTTTTCCATACGTTCCATACGGTTCGCTTTCTATGTTATTTTCTCAAATCAGCACCCCACATAAGTTTGGTTCGCAATGTAGAAAAATAACTATAATTGCGGCATTTTACTATTCGTGTTACAAAAGAAGCTTTCTTTATTGTCAATATGGTCCCTTCTTTAAGTTTTACCGAACGCCCATCAATTGCTACCAAATAGTTATGGCTACGACTTTCTACTTTTAAACGCACTATAACATTATTGTTGAACACTATCGGGCGAATATTTAAACTATGTGGTGCAACTGGTGTTAAACATAAAATATCACCTCGAGGAACAATAATAGGACCGCCATTCGATAAAGAATAAGCAGTTGAGCCTGTTGGTGTACTTATTATTAAACCATCTGCCTGATATGTTACTAAATATTCATCGTCTATATTGGTATGAATTGTTATCATCGAGGCATTATCACGCTTTAATATGGATATATCGTTCAAAGCATAAGGACTTGTTTCTATAACCTCGTTCTCCGATTCTATTTTTATAACAGAACGCTCATCAATATCAAAATCACCTCTATATATAGCATCTAAGACTTCTTTAATTTCACCTGGCAACACATTAGCAAGAAAGCCTAAACGTCCCATATTCACTCCAATAATAGGTATTTGTTTCTCCCCCACCTTACTAGCCACTCTAAGAAAAGTACCATCGCCTCCTAAAGAGATTGCATAATCTGTATTAAAATTATCGTCCGTAATCACTCCCGAAACTAATTCTCGTTTAACAAAATCTTTACAAAGGTTCTCATAAAGATGTTCCTCCACGAAGATTCGAGCATTATGCTTGGTAAGATAAGCAAATACTTCTTTTATATAATCGGCTTCAAGTGTTTGTTTATTATTCCCGAAGATTGCGAAACTAAGTTCTTTTCTTATCATAAATTTTATGTCTAAAGTTATATTCCACCGTCAAAAACAGTGCATAACTAATCTTTTCTCCTCCGTCTTTGCCAAATTGTGAATAATATCGTATATTTGCAAGCGTATTTTTTAGGAGACGAGACCTATTGTTGAATGTCTTTTGGGTTATTTCAAAAAGACTTAATCAATACTTTTCTTTTGCAAAAATAACAAAATAAGATGGAATTTTAAAGGTTTAAATAAAAAATATATGGCAAAAGCATACGAATTTCTAGCTAATGGCTTTGAAGATATAGAAGCATTGGCACCAGTAGATATACTTCGAAGAGGTGGTGTTGAAGTAAAAACAGTTAGCATTTCCAATAATTTAATGGTAGAATCGGCAAATGGAATTACTGTAAAAGCCGATCTCTTATTCGATGAGGTTAATGATTTCTCAGATGCAGACATTCTTATGTTACCAGGTGGAATGCCTGGAGCTGCTAACTTAAACCTACACGAAGGTTTGCGTAAATTACTCGTTAAACAGAACGAAAATGGTAAACGTTTGGGAGCAATTTGTGCCGCTCCTATGGTGTTAGGGTCTGTTGGAGTGTTAAAAGGGAAACGGGCAACTTGCTATCCTGGCTTTGAAAAGCGACTAACTGGCGCAGAATATACTGGAGAGCTTTGCACAATAGATGGGAATATTACTACGGGTAAAGGACCAGCTGCAGCTTTTATTTATGGTTTTACTCTTTTGGAGCAGCTCACATCTATAGCTATTGCAAAAGAGGTGAAAGATGGTATGTTGATTCCTGAACTAATAAAACTTCATTAAATAACTTTCTATTGAATAAACAATGAATTATATTGTTATAGTTGCAGGTGGTAAAGGACAACGAATGGGAAATGAAGTCCCCAAACAGTTTCTTCTCATAGGCAAAAAGCCAATATTAATGCATACTATCGAACGCTTCCACGAGTATGATAAAACTTTAAAAATTATTCTTGTACTTCCCGAAGAACAACAAAACTTGTGGAAAGAACTATGCAGCAAATATTCTTTTACCATCGAACATCAAATTGTTAATGGTGGTACCACACGTTTCGAATCTTCTCTCAATGGTTTATCACAAATTCCAGAAGGAAACGATGGTCTTGTAGGTATTCACGATGGTGTACGCCCATTTGTTTCGGTAAATACTATTAAACGATGTTACGATGAAGCACAACTAACCTGTGCAGCTATTCCTGTAATGCCCCTAACCGAAAGTTTACGTATTGTAGAAAAGAACGGAAACTCAAAAAGTGTAGAACGAGCCAATTATTACAATGTACAAACGCCACAAGTGTTCAATATTATGATGGCAAAAATGGCATTGCACAACCCTATCAAGAGTCTTTTACAGACGATGCTACTGTTATGGAACAATTTGGTTGCAAAATATCGTTAGTAGAAGGAAACCAAGAGAATATTAAGATAACAACACCGTTAGACCTAAAGTTAGCAGAAATACTTATTAACGAGAAACAACCAAAAGATTAACACGCCTGAATGGATATACTCCAACAAGACATAATGTATCTCACAGGGGTAGGCCCACATCGCAAAGAGATTCTAAAGAAAGAACTTGGTATCTCTACATATAGCGATTTGTTAGAATACTATCCATATAAATATGTAGATCGCACAAAGGTTTATCTCATTTCGGAGCTTAGTGCTAATATGCCATACGTACAAATTAAAGGACATATCCTAAGCTTCGAAGAATTTGATATGGGACGACGAAAAAAACGTATAGTTGCACACTTCACTGATGGGCACGGTGTCTGCGATCTTGTATGGTTTAATGGCTCACAATATATATATAAAAACTACTTCATTGAGAAAGAATACGTAATATTCGGAAAACCCTCTATCTACAATCAACGATTTCAATTTACACATCCCGATATAGACGACGCTTCAGAGTTGCAACTCAACAATATGGGAATGCAACCTTTTTATAACACTACAGAAAAAATGAAGAAAGCGGGAATAACCTCGCATACCATAGAAAAATTAACCAAAACTCTTATAGAAAAACTGGTAGAACCATTACCAGAAACATTACCTAATTTCATTACTCAACGTTTGCATCTTATATCGCGTAACGATGCCTTACGTAAAATTCACTACCCAACCTCTATCGATGACACACAACGAGCGCAAGTTCGTTTAAAATTTGAAGAACTATTCTACGTACAGCTAAATATATTACGATATGCAAGCGATCAACGTAGAAAATATCGTGGCTACTATTTCAAAACTATTGGTAAACAATTCAACTGGTTCTATACGCATAATTTACCTTTCGAACTAACCAATGCCCAAAAACGTGTAATAAAAGAAATTCGTGCTGATATGGGAAGCGGAAAACAAATGAACCGCTTGCTACAAGGCGATGTTGGTTCTGGAAAAACACTTGTCGCACTTATGTCTATGCTTATTGCTGTAGACAATGGTTTCCAAACTTGCCTTATGGCTCCCACAGAAATTCTTGCTGAACAACATCTGCAAACCTTAAAAGAATTCTTACACGGAATGAATTTGCGTATCGAATTGCTAACTGGTATCGTGAAAGGCAAAAAACGTAAAGAAGTAACAGACGGACTTATCGATGGTTCTATCCATATTGTTGTGGGAACTCACGCTATTATTGAAGATAAAATACAATTCAACAATTTAGGTTTGGCTGTAATAGACGAACAACATCGCTTTGGTGTTGCACAACGTGCAAAATTATGGAAGAAAAACGAAAATCCACCACATATTCTTGTTATGACCGCTACACCTATTCCACGTACTTTAGCAATGACAATATACGGCGATTTAGATGTAAGCGTAATAGACGAATTGCCTCCCGGAAGAAAACCCATTCAAACCATTCATAAATTCGACACACAAACAACCAGCCTCTACGATGGTATACGCAAACAAATAAACTTAGGACGTCAGGTTTATATAGTATTCCCATTAATCAAGGAAAGCGAAAAAATAGATCTTAAAAATCTCGAAAGTGGATACGAAGCTCTAAAGGAGGTATTCCCTGAATTTAAAATGAGCAAAATCCATGGTCAAATGAAAGATAAAGAAAAAGAAACCGAAATGAAACTCTTTGTAGAAGGACAAACACAAATACTTGTGGCTACTACCGTTATAGAAGTAGGTGTGAATGTTCCTAATGCAAGCGTAATGGTTATTTTAGATGCTCAACGCTTTGGACTATCGCAACTACACCAATTACGAGGGAGAGTGGGCAGAGGTGCTGAACAAAGTTTCTGTATATTGGTAACCAATCATAAACTTACTACTGAAACACGAAGACGAATTGATATTATGTGCAATACAAACGATGGTTTTGAAATAGCAGAAGCCGATTTAAAACTTCGTGGTCCAGGCGATCTTGAAGGCACACAACAAAGTGGAATTGCATTCGATTTAAATAGCAGATATCGCACGAGACGGACAATTAGTACAACTTGCACGAGATGAAGCCAAGAAAATAATAGATAACGACCCTACTTGCTCGAAAAGTGAATATAATTTACTTTGGAATAGGCTCAAAGAGTTAAGAAATGCTAATACAAATTGGGGTGCCATATCGTAAATTCAAATAAGAATAAGGCGTATAATAGCCTTATTAAGGGCGTCAAAGATAAATATACAAATATATAGCGATAAAAGAAAGGTAGCATTCTAATACAATAAAAACTGTTAAGGGCGTAACGTTTTTATTAGAAAATACCTATCTTTGCAACGTTCTTAATTCATTCAGTTGGCCTTTTGTATTGTCCAACTACCAAAGAACAACATTTTGGAAACCCAACGGTTAATCCATTTGAATTATAACCGAATCTGAAAAGAGAAAATAATGACTTTAAAAAGAATAGTTAAAACATTAGGTTTGTCGGCTTTATTAGGTTTTGTTGTTACGCCAATTTGTGCGCAAGACCTAATTGCTCGTCAATCTCCTGTAGACCGTCGTGCTAAATCGTTAGACACAATGGTAATTAATCGCTTACAAGAAGCAGAAGAAGTAGAAAGTCCATCATCAATGTTATACAACGATTGGAGCAATTCACGAACACATGCACAAGGATCTTTGCCAGAAGTTTATAAAATAGACCTACGTGGTTTCCACATGCCTACTCCAAGTAGAGTTGTAACAAGCAATTATGGTCGTCGTTGGGGACGTGCTCATAAAGGATTAGACATTAAAGTTTATATTGGCGATACTATTCGTGCTGCTTTTTCTGGAAAAGTTCGCATTGTGGGATACGATGCAAGAGGCTACGGAAAATATGTAGTTATACGTCATAACAATGGTTTGGAAACTTATTACGGACACCTTTCAAAGCAAATGGTCTACGCAAACCAAACAGTTAGAGCCGGAGAACCTATTGCTTTAGGTGGAAATACGGGACGTTCTACTGGTTCTCACTTACATTTCGAAACACGTTTAGCTGGTGTAGCCATTAATCCTGCTTTATTATTCGATTTCCCACACCAAGATGTTACCGGCGACTTCTATGTTTTTCATAGACAAACTTTAGATAACGAGTCGGCTCGTGCTACAGCTCTTCGTGGTAAAGATGCAAGTCCTGGATATTCGCGCGAAAATATTCAAGGAAAGGGGCATACACGATACTCGTTTAACGAAAATAGTATGCCAAATACCGATTATTCTGCTCGTCGCAATTCGGCTGCACAGCAAACAAATAGTAGCCAAATTCTCTACCACAAAGTAACAGAAGGCGAAACGCTCGAATCAATTGCTCGCCAACATGGTATAAGTAAAGACCAATTGTGCAAACTTAATCACTTGGGAGTTTATACAAAACTCGTACAAGGACAGATTTTAAGATACAGCTAAGCTGTAAAAACAATAAATTTACATAACTAACAAGAGGATATATCCAATGGTGCGATATATCCTCTTGTTGTTTTTAAACAATATTTTCATACTCTCCCTATTTCTATAAAGCAAAAAAATATAAGTTTAAAAAAATAAAGCAAAACGTAATATTTAAAAAAAGACACAACTTGTTTTTTTGCCACACGCTTCAATTCTTATTATAAACCACAAGAAATATAATAAGAAAAAAAGTTTTCTTATTAGAAAATTAAATTTCATAATAATATTTTCCTCCTACTGTTATTACATTCTGTCTTTCTGCCGTATAGAATGCAAATAATACGTTATTAAATCATCACATTCAGAATGCTCAACTAACGAATATTAAACATACATAGAATGCTTTATTATGTTAAAAAAGAAAAAAACGCACAAACTGTTTTTTTTATTTATACCTTTGCTATATAAATAACAACCAAAACAAACAACATGCGATATAAATTTATTCTATTCCTACTTTTGACATTAAAAAGCATAAGTATATTTTCGCAAGAAAATACCGATTATTGGTATAATGGCATAGCATACACCGACAGTACAAAATTAACTTCTGGTGTTCCTTACCTTACAATTGCCTTAACTAAAGAAGGAGAACAAATGCCCAAAGCTATTACAGTTTCAAATTCTTTAGGTGCTTTTTCTTTCTATGGAGTTCCTATGGATATATTTAAGAATTATACCATTTCGGTTATCGAAGGAAATTCAGAAGCTGCAAGTTATTTATGTAACAAGTTTAATGAGAAACCTGAATTTGTAGGCAATATTAATGCCCATTTCAAATACATTCCCACTGAGAAAACATATTCTGAAACAATTCTAACCCCAACAAAAGAAGATGCAAAACTCTTGTTGTTAGACTTTCTTAAAAAGAAATTAGAAATAGAATATGAAGACAGGGTGCTGTTTCCCAAAGCATCTGATTCGCCTTATAAAGTTTTTGCAAACAATACGGAAATACCTAATGAAAAGATAGATATGATTCTGCAACAAGTACCTATGGAAATGATAAAACAAATAACGGTGATAAACTATAAAAAGCCTAACAAATATTTTTCAGGGGTAATTAATATCAGATTCACTGTTGGCGATGAACCAACAATAGACAAGGAAACTCAATTATTCTCATTACCAAAAATAAAATAAAAATGTACAAAAAAGTCCTATTTCTATTTGCTTTTACCTTTCTAACACACTTATTTTGTAATGCTCAAATAAACTTACAAGGGAGTGTAAAAGATTTAACTACACAAGAGAAAATTGAATTTGCTCACATTGCGGTACAAAATGCTTCCGACACAACAAAAATTTTGTACAGTGCAATAACAGATATGGAAGGTTCCTACTTAATTGAGAATATTCCAATAGGTCGCTATCGTTTTATAATTTCGTGTATAGGCTACGAACCCCTTACAATTTCCACACGCATAACTATGTCTTCTGCGGGACAAGTTTTAATAAAAAATTTTGATTTAAAACCTTCAGTAACGCAATTGAATGAAACGGTTGTAACTGCAAGTCGTAATAATCAGAAAATAGACCATCGCTCTATTGTTTTTACAAGCGAAGAAATGAAACGAGCACAAATGGCGCGCGATTTACTAAAAAATATCTCTGGAGTAAAAGAAGACTTAATGTCGGGTAAACTAACAACCAACCAAGGAAACCCGCTAATTCTTATAAATGGAGTACGATCTACCGAAAACGAACTGAGAGCCATAGCTCCCAACAAAGTAAAACGAGTAGACTATTACGATTTTCCACCCGCTCGTTATGCTTCTGCTACTTGTGTTATTAATGTTGTAACAAAACAATTAGATAATGGTTATTCGCTTGGAATAAATACTTCTAATGCCGTAACAACAGGTTTTTCTAACAGCGGATTATTTTACGCAGCAACAAAAGGAAATAGCATTTTTCATATTGAATACAATTTTAACTATCGGAATTATAAGGATTGCTTTACGCAGAATAGCTACAAATATGCATTGAATGGGGTTAATTGTTTAGACGAAACTTCTGGAAAAGAAAAATTTGGCTATGCTACGCACAATATTTCTCTGAAATATACCTACACACAACTGGATAAAAAGATATTCCAAGTAACACTCACACCAAATATTGAGCGTATATTTTCTACATCTAACAACACAGGTGTATATGTAAATGGCAGTTCGGCGCTGAATATAATAAGCCATAATACAGACAAAACACATACTTTCAACCCATCTATCGACTTGTATTACTGGCAAAAGTTTGGAGAAAAAAATGAATTGACTGCCAACGTTACCACTACTTTTTTCGAAACAAATGGAAAAAATAAAAACAACCAATATGTTTTACCAGGGAATAGTTTATTCTTTCAAGACGAAATGAATTTAAACAACAAGAAGTCAAGTCTCATTGGAGAAGTAATATACACACACAAAATAGGGTTAGGAAATATAAATACTGGCTATCGGTTTGACTATTCTCACTTGTTTTCCGATTTAGAAAATCTGAAAGGAAGCTATAATTACACTTCAAATATATTGCAACAACGCATTTATGCAAGCATAGATGGTGCAAAAAATAGGTTTATGTACCAACTAAATTTGGGTTTTACTCTCTTAAATAGTAAAAGTGCTATAAATTCTTACCATAGAACTCTTTTTAATCCTCAATTTATTTTGGGCTATAAGCTATCAAATAAGTCTACTTTACGTTTTGTGTCTGTACTTGGAACTAATGTTCCAACCGTAACACAACTTAGCAATAACGTAAAAATGACCAGTAAAGACATTTACTATTCAGGAAATCCAAACTTAAGAAACGAGTATAGTTACACAAATGCGCTATTATACAATTTTTATAGCAAATATCTGGATTTAGAATTAATATTAAGCCATCTTTATAAAACAAGTCCAATTATAGGATATTATAACGAAGAAGGCAATCATTTTATCTACAATTCGGTGAATGGAAACTATGCTTACACGTATGGTGGACGAGTAAATGCATCTATAAAACCATTTGGAACAAATTTATTGCGCTTACAAATAACATTAGATCCTTGTAAGAATACAATTTCAACAGGCGAAAATAAGTTTAGTGTTTTCTCTTGCCCCAACTATTTTAGCTTAGATTTCAATTATAAACTGGTCGGCAAACTATACTTATTCTATTCCTACTTATTCAGCAGAGGGTATTTATAAAACACGAAGTGAAGAAAAAAACGATTTGAGCATTGCATACCAGTTAAAAAACTGGAAGTTCTCATTGGGAATGGTATTTATTGGTAAAGATGCTACCTACATTACCAAAACAAATAACAACTCTATTGTTCAGGAATATTTAGAACGTAGCATCAGAGACAATAAATCGATGTGCATTTTTGGTATTGAATTCAATTTTAATTCTGGAAAAAATAAGTCGATTAGCAGAAAAATAGAAAATAAAGATACCGATGCTCCTATATTTTAATGTTACAGTAACCACTTTCCACGAATAAGATAGTGCACAAAAAGATAGATTTTTATTAACTACACATCATTTTGAAAAAAATATCGCATAAAAAAAGCTACACAAAAAGTATAGAAATACAATAGAAAAAAAGAAAAAAATATACTTTTTGTATAAAGCAATATAGCTGGCAGGAAAGAATATGGACAAAATATACCTTTTAGCAGTATACGCCACATTTAGCTAAATAACATTTAATTGGCGTGTAAATACTATTATAACGATATTTAAACTACGAATGAATGCCATTGAACTGAACATTTATTCATAGTTATAACAAGCTAAACTATTAGTGGAGACGAAATAATAAAAAGTATTTTTATAAATCTTAGCCCAATTGAAGAATAAAAGACATATATCGTAGGTATAAAAGTATATATTGCTAAACACAAGTTGCTCTATAAAACAATTTATAGCTAAAGATTTACACCATAACCAAACAATGCAAAATCGCCTTTTAGGGGGTCGTCTGGGAATATTTTAAGTAAAACATCTGTCAATCGGCGTGCAACCGACATTGTTGTTGATGTTGTATTCAGCAATTTTAATCTATTTGCTTGCTGCAATACATGTGTGTCTAAAGGAATTATAAGCGATTGTTTATTGATAAAATCGTGCCATATACCCAAATCGACAGACGAATTGTTGCGCACTAACCAACGTAAAAACATACAAATGCGCTTACACGAAGATGAGGTATTTTTAGGTACAATGCCAATTACTTGTTGTTCGGCAAAGAATGTACAAAGAGCTTCTATTGCTACAATTGCTTCTATTTTTGTTTCGGAGCTTCTTTCTTTTTCGTTAGCATAACATTTTATGTAGTTTTTAATACTACCAAATGTATTTAGCATTTTTTCGAGCGCAACAAAGAAAACATACATAGTGTGGTTTGTATAAAGTCGGTAGAAACAAGCATCGTTGTCGGGAATATCTTGTCGAAAAATGCCCTGCCGAATCCATTCGTATGGATTTTCTTTTGCACAATTGAGCAAAAACTGAATGCGGGGCATAAATACTTTTCGCGAGCCATAACTTAAACAAGCTGCTATAAATGCTATAGTTTCCTTGTTTAGTGTACCATCTACTTGGTGCATAAACCACGATGGGTCCCCATTAATAAAATCTTTTGTTTCGTATAAAGCAGCAAAAGCTACGAGTTGTTCTTTCGTAGCTTTGCTTATTCTTTTTGTTTGTTTCACAATTGGTTTTTATTCTGCTCCTAATTTCAATATTTGTTCGGCATGCTCCTTTACCTTTATTTGTTTTGGTGTGAAGATTTCTTCAATCACACCTTCTTCGTTTATAATAAAGGTGGTGCGGAAGGTTCCCATATAAGTACGTCCACACATTTTCTTTTCGCCATAAACACCAAATGTTTCGTTAAGTTTCTTATCTACATCTGCAATAAGTGGAAAAGGCAAATTGTTTTTTTCTATAAACTTCTTATGCGATTTCTCGTCCTGAATGCTTACACCAATTACTACATAGCCACGTTTCAACATTAACTCGTAATTATCTCGTAAGTTGCAAGCCTCTGACGTACAACCAGGAGTAGAATCTTTTGGATAAAAGTAAAGCACTACCTTTTTACCTTTATAGTCGCTTAATCTTATTTCTTTTCCATCTTGGTCTGTTCCCAAATAATCGGGAGCTTTATCTCCTACTTTCATACTTTTATTTATTTAGTTTGTTTTTGTTAATTTACTACGAATGCAAAGTTAAACATTATTCTTCATTATTCCTGCTTCTATCATAAATATTCTCATACAAAAAAACATAAAGAAACAATGCGCACATATCTACTATTTTTTTACATAGAATTGTTTTTTTTGTGTATTGTTACTCAACCTTTCACTATGATATATAAATGGCAAGAACTTTCAGATGGCTATAGAAAAATGTAACAACTATATTGTTAAAATATGATAACAGCACTATGTTTCGTAGAGGAAGAAAACAGTTACAATATAAAAAGTTGTACTTTTGTAGAATACATAATACAAAAACAAAAGCAGTAGAATGGAACTTTTAGTGATTGCAGAATTGTTTGTGGTTTTAACCATGATATTTATTGGTGCAAGAGTTGGTGGAATAGGTTTGGGAATATATGGTATGATTGGCGTTTTCGTACTTGTTTATGGTTTTGGTCTTAAACCTGGCTCAGCACCTATTGATGTTATGATGATTATTGTTGCTGTTATTACAGCAGCAGCTTCGTTACAAGCTTCTGGTGGATTAGAATATTTAGTGGGTGTCGCTGCCAAATTTTTACGAAAACACCCCTCGCAAATCACTTACTTCGGTCCTTTAACTTGCTGGCTTTTTTGTCTTGTTGCAGGAACAGCACATACATCTTATTCGTTGTTGCCCATTATTTCTGAAATAGCACAAGCAAACAAAATACGTCCTGAACGTCCAATGAGTTTGAGTGTTATAGCAGCATCTCTTGGAATAACAGGAAGTCCTGTAAGTGCTGCCACAGCAGCTTTAATTAGTCAAGATATTCTTGGTGCAAAAGGTATAGAGTTAGGAACTGTTCTTATTGTTTGTGTTCCTGCATCGCTTATAGCTATTTTGGTTGCTGCTTTCATTCAGAACCACATTGGTAAAGAATTGGAAGACGATCCAGAATATAAGCGAAGAGTTGCTGAGGGAATAATTAATCCGGACGAAGACAAACGAAACTTAGAAAAGGCGGAAGAAAAATCTAATCCACGTGCGAAATACTCTGTTTGGGCTTTCTTTGCTGGTGTTTTATTGGTGATTGTTTTCGGTTTCTTCCCTAAATTGCGTCCGGAAGGAGTTACAATGAGCCAAACCATAGAAATGATAATGATGTCGGTTGCAGCTTTAATACTTTTTGTTGGTAAAGCTAAGCCAACCGATGCAGTTAATGGCAATATATTCAAAGCAGGTATGAATGCTGTAGTGGGCATATTTGGTATTGCATGGATGGGAAGCACATTCTATACAGGTAATGAGGAATATTTAAATCAAGCCTTATCGGGAATGATAGCTAGCGCTCCTTTCTTATTTGCGGTTGCTCTGTTTATTATGAGCATTATGCTATTTTCACAAGCTGCAACTGTTAGCACTCTTTATCCTGTAGGTGTAGCTTTAGGCATTAATCCTATGTTATTAGTAGCAATGTTTCCTGCTTGCAATGGCTATTTCTTCTTGCCAAACTATCCAACAGAGGTAGCAGCTATTGATTTCGACCGTACAGGTACAACACATGTAGGTAAGTTTGTTATAAACCACAGTTTTTCAATTGCCAGGATTTGTAACAACTATTGTTTCTATTGCTGTGGCTGCGCTGATTATTCAATTCGTTTAATAAGGCTCCGCAGCATATAAAAAGAAGGTAACAAAAAAATTAAACAAGTAAATAAAACTTATCAAACTTAATTATTATGAGAAGATTTAAGATTTCACTTCTAATCGTATTGGCATTTGCAGTGTCTACAATTGCATTTGCGCAAAAACCTAAAAATTCGTATTCTTGCAACAGGTGGTACTATTGCTGGTGTTTCTACATCGGCAACAAATTCTGCATACGGTGCAGGACAAGTTGGTGTTCAAACACTAATAGATGCAGTTCCACAAATAAAAGATGTTGCCGATGTTTCTGGCGAACAAATTGTAAATATTGGTAGCCAGGATATGAACGATGCTGTTTGGTTGAAATTAGCAAACCGTATTAATCAGCTATTAAACGAAGAAGGCTACGATGGTGTTCTTATTACTCACGGAACAGACACTATGGAAGAAACAGCTTACTTCCTTTCTCTAACTGTTCACTCTGATAAACCAGTAGTATTGGTTGGTTCTATGCGTCCTTCTACTGCTATTAGTGCCGATGGTCCTGCTAACTTGTATAATGGAATCTGTGCAGTTGCTTCTCCATCGTCAAAAGGTCAAGGTGTTATGGTTTGTATGAACAACGAATTGTTCGAAGCTAAATCTGTTATAAAGACACACACTACCGATTGCGCTACTTTCAAAGGTGGTTTGTATGGCGAAATGGGTTACGTTTATAATGGTAAGCCTGTATATTTGCACAAACCAATGGCAAAACAAGGTCTCCAATCAGAGTTCGATGTAAAAAATTTAACTTCTCTTCCAAAGGTTGGTATTGTTTATGGTTATGCCAACTGTTCTCCTATTCCAATGCAAGCATTTGTAGATGCTAAATATGATGGTATTGTTTTGGCTGGTGTAGGCGATGGAAACTTCTACAAAGATGTTTTTGATGTTGCGCTGAAAGCTGTTAATAATGGTATCAACGTTGTACGTTCAAGTCGTGTTCCGTTTGGTCCAACCAATCTGAATGGTGAGGTTGACGATGCTAAATATCACTTCATTGCTTCGTTGAACCTTAATCCACAAAAGGCACGTGTGCTCTTAATGCTTGCTTTAACAAAAACAAGAGATTGGCAGAAAATTCAACAATACTTTGCTGAATACTAATAGATAGAACAGAAATCGCAAAAGAACTGTGTTACTAAAACCTGCTCTTTTGCGATTTTGCGTTAGCTTTTTTCTCTTTTACTCACAAAAAAATGTTTTATACGTTCAACATAAAAAATAAACAATTATGAAACACTCTTTACTTTTAGGAATGTTGCTGGCAGTTGCCACTAGTAGTAATGCACAAGATAACCACGGTTATGGTGCAGGAGATGGCGATTTCAAATCGCTGTCGGAAGAAATTGCGAAGTTGAAGAAACATAACGATATGTTTAATGTCTATTTTAACTATGCAGCTTCTGGACAGGTTGCACAAGATGCCAATAAAGATTGGGGGACAAAGTTCGCTAACAAACAGCTTCGTATTGAAATAAAAGGTAATCTTACCGATAAACTTTACTATCGATTCCGCCACCGTCTAAACAAAGCTAATGGTGCACAAAGTGAAGACAACTTTGCAAAGGCTACCGATATTATGATGGTTGGATATAAGTTTAACGACAAGCTAAAAGTAGAAGCTGGTAAAATGTGCCAAATTTGGGGAGGTTTTGAGTTCGACGAGAATCCTATGGTTATTTACCAATACTCTGATATGGTAGACAATATGGATAACTTTATGGCTGGTGTTGCTGTTAGTTATAAACCTGTTGCTACACAAGAATTAGCTTTTGAGGTGAGCAATGCTTACAACAATAAGTTTGCTGCCGAATATGGAAGCAATCCTATTAGTCTAGAAAAGAACAGTGTACGCGACTTAGAAGCATCAAAAAATCCACTTACTTACATTGTAAACTGGAATGGTAGTTTCTTTGGAAACAAATTGCTTACTCGTTGGTCGTGGGGCATTCAAACACAAGCAAGACACAAATACTCTCGTATGGTAGTTTAGGACAAGAACTAAATTTACCTAAACTACAATGGTATTTCGATTATATGGGTGCATTCGATGGTTTAGACCGTTTGAAAATTGCATCAACCGAACTTACGGCTATGCCAGCATACACAGGCGGTTCTTATTTCAGCGATGTTCACTACAATTCATTCATAACAAAGCTGAATTGGCAGTTTGCTCCACAATGGAACCTTATGCTGAAAGCTATGTACGAAACTGCTAGTGTAACTAAGGTGAAACCACTAAAAGACTATCGTAAGAGCTATGCTTACATTGGTAGTATAGAATATTATCCAGTAAAGAGCCAAGACTTCCGTGTGTTCTTAGCATACGTTGGAAGAAAATACGATTATAATGAGGGGTCTGGTTTGAGAGACTTCAATACAAACCGTATTGAACTTGGCTTTATGTACAGAATAAAGGCATACTAAGTTTCATTGCTTACATTAAAACCACAGAAATGTTTGCCTAAAAATAAGGCTATCATACATTTAATTTAGCAATTTTGTGCACTAATAGAATAGGAGATAAACACTAAGTAAATAGTCCTTCCTTAAAAGCCTAATATTCCTCTGATTCATAGTATATTATGCTATAAATTATTTGCAAATATCTGCAAGTTTTTGTACCTTTACACTATAATTCTTGCAGATATTTATGCTTAAACGTACATCTAAACAGCTCTCTATGTTCTCTTCTTTAGAGGACATGCTTAGCCATGAACATCCCCTTTTCCAACTTAGTAATAAGATTAATTGGGAGAGTTTTGAAAATGCTTTCTCTCCTTTGTATTGCAGCAATAACGGTCGCCCGGCTCATCCAATTCGCCTGATGTGTGGTCTTTTAATTTTAAAACATTTGCGTAATGTGTCAGATGAAATGGTGGTTTCTCAATGGAGCGAGAATGCTTACTACCAATACTTCTGTGGTGGACTTGAATTTATGCCCAAACAACCCTGTGACGCTTCCGAGTTAGTTCACTTCAGAAATCGTATCGGTGAGGAAGGTATGGAATTAATATTAGCAGAGAGCATCCGCGTTAATACCGACCATGATAACGAGGATCATTTTGATACGGCTTTCATTGATTCTACCGTGCAGGAGAAGAATATAACCTATCCTACAGATGCGAAGTTGCATAACCCCAGACCATAGATTATCTCGCAACTTTTATAAAGGTGTGAAAGGAGATGCTATCAATGTATTATTAGCTGCGGCAGCATATAACTTCAAAAGAGCTATGAGAGTTCTTTTGGACCTTATAAAAAGAATCAGCATAGAGCTTGTCAGTACAGGCTTTATGCTGAAATATAGTTTTTAAGGGATGACTATTTATATACAGTTAGTTTTAGTTTTAAGTTGCTGTCACTTTTAACAATTCGCGTAATAGAGTAAATATTAAATGATTACATGCTTAAAGATGATGATAGCAATGACAGGAAAATAAGTTTTGATGGATTCTTTTCTCCACTTCTTCTTATAACACAAACAGCGTGGCGCATATAAGATTTACATACACATATATTAGGGTCGAATGATAGGTCCGTTTCTAATCAGGGATGTATGAGCCGATTAGTTCAAAACATAAAAATAATTGAAAAAAATGTAAACGATTAGATTTTTAGGTAATATCATATAGCTGTTAGAAGGCAAGTTCTTTCTGGCAGCTATATTTTTATCGAATAGTTTTGATGTAAGAGACTTATGGTAAAAATGTGACCTATACGCCAAAAATGTAGCAGAAGATAAGAAGTCTAAGCTAATATTTTATAAATATAACTTTTTATTATCTAAATCATGGGGGATAAACTTGTTTATCTAAAAAAAGTATAAATACTTTTGCCCTATTAATTCGATGACATCTATCAATAAATAATGTGATTTACAGAGATGCCGCATGTAGATTAGAGAGGATATAATCATATAAAAAACAGATATGCAAAGAAAAAATTATGTAAAAAAGGAATACTGTTGCCCCGAGCTTTCAGTTATTCCTGTATCGGCAGAACCAATCATGGGTACAAACTCACCCTTTAAGTCTGATCACAAAAAGGCAGATGATGACAACAGTAACACGTTTGATGTTGAACCAGATTAACCCAAAATAATTATCAATAAGAATTATGAAGATTAACAAGTTCACAAGTTTGTTTGCTACATGCTTGCTTATGGGGCTGACGGCTTGTTCTAATGACAATGTAAGTGACGCGGATTCTAGCAATAGTGCTAAGGATAAGGATTTAACAGGTAAGACTTCTTTCTCTATTACTTCGGAGGCTAAGACACGTACCTCAGGCGTTTATGATGGTTCAGGAGTAGATTTCTACTGGACTACAAACGACAATATTTGGGTAAATAGTGGCTCTGCAACATCTCCTACACTAACAGCAAGTAGTTCAAATAATATTACATCAACAACAGCTTCTGCAAAGTTCTATTTCGATGGAACTTATACGGCAGAGAGCTATCCTGTTAGATACACAGGAAACGCAAACACTTCAGGTAACACTGTTACAATAGCAACAAGTCAGAATCAGGACGAAGCCAACAATGCGACTCAGTTAGGAACTGTTGGAGACTGCGGTGTCGGTACTGCAACACGCAAAACAGATGGATCCTATGAGTTTACTCTCAGTCATAAGGCTTCGTACATAACATTTATGCCATACTACTCAAAAGAGGCGTTGGATGCTTCTGCTGTAGTAACACAAATCAATGTTACAGCGGCTAATGGTGAAAGCCTTGCTGGAACGTTCAATTTTAGCGACAGCGGTTTAGGAACTGCAAATAGTTCTTCTAACAGCGTAACCTTGACTTTGAACGGAACAAGTTCAACAACTGGTTTCCCTATTCCTACTACCGCTACAGCATCTAAGAATGCAGCCATAATGGTTGTAGCTCCAGGAACTTACTCAACCTTTAAGGTTACTTATACTCTATATGATTCCGTAACTGGTACAAAAAGCACTATTTCATATACATATAGTGGTATAAATTGTATTGCTGGAAAGAATCAGGTAATCAAGACTGACCTTGGCATGGCGACATATACTTCTCGCAAGACCAATTATTACATGTGGGATGCAAAGAGCAATTATTGGAATGGGTATGAGAGCAGTCAGCCTTTACTCAATGACGCTGTAAATACAAACTATGCAACATCATCAGCGGACACACGATGGTACAATACTGCATTCACGTATAAGGTCCAGACAAAGGCTATAAACTCATGCAAGGATGAGCCGACCTTCGAAGCACTTACATGGTATATTAAGGAAGGATCTCCACAGTTGGATAACAAAACTTTATGGGTATTTGCAAACCATCTTTATGTAGGAGGCATCTGGCTAAAGAAACAGAGCAAAATTTCACAATTTAGTTCTGAGCATAACTATCCAGGTACAAATACGTGGGATTCAGGTGAAGATATTAAATTTACTGTAGCAATCTCTGGCAAACCAGAATCATCAGTAAGAAGTGATTATTTCTATCTTCCAGCACTTGGACAATATAAGGATGGGAAATTAACCGATTTAGGAAAAAAAGGCTATTACTGGGCAAGTACACCAAATCCAGTTAACAATGGTCCCAGAAGTGCAGGTTATGGTAATGTCATATCAGCCAACTGTCTTCGCTTTGGGATAGATACGCAATTAAATAATGTCTATGTACGTAATTACTATGAACGTTATGTAGGCATGCAGGTACAGGCATTTGAATAGGTTCCCACAATAATGTAAGTAAAAGAGAGGCTGGAAACAATACCAAGCCTCTCTTTTTTCATCTGGAACCTTTACTGAATAAGAATGTAGAGAACACATTTATAAAGAGAGTATAATATAAAAATAGTTCTCATTGTGGCTCTCCCGTTAAATACGTAGATTGGAAAAAGAACAAAGGCTTATACACTTGTAAGGTATGACTGTCCAAAATCGGACGGTCTCACATAAAGGGATAAAGCACAAGATAAGAATGCAGAAAAGGCAAATATTTACCATGTCCTTCCGTCTTCTACAAACAACTTATTCCCATATCACTCAACGTTTGTAAACTATTTTCATTATTATAGACTGGTAACCTATATATAAAGCATGTAGTTCATAGACTTCTTTAAGCTGTAATTTATCAACATGAAAAAAACAAATTCTCCATTTTTTTATCTGTTTGCGAAGATAGAACTATTTTCTTTTCATTATTATAAAGGCAGACTGTAGCAAACTCTATTGGAGTTTGAGAGGAATTTGCTTCAATAATTCTACCTTTTAGAGTTTGTGCATTTCCAGGAATACTTAAAAGGAGTAATAATATAAAAGGTATGTAAAATGAAATCTTGTTTTTTTCATAACTATTTATTTTTTTCTATCATTAGTTATTTATACGTTTGCAAAAATAGCAACATATTAAATTCTGGTGATTTTTTTAAGTTTCTTTTTATTCTTAACCTTTTAGGGACTATTTCGTCTTTATTGGTCGGAAATAAATTGTTTTATTGTTAATGTATTCTTTTTATTCTAATGTGATTGTCGGTTTACAAGAGTTTCTTCGTTGTTTAATATAAAAAGAAAAAGCTCTATCATTCCATTACGCTGCAAATGTAAAAAGAAAAAAACGTTACGTTCAAATTTATTGCAAAAATATTTTTCTATTTTATCTTTCTTTTTGCCCTTACTCTCTCTTGTTTTCTTATATTAAAAAGTGTGACATGCTGGTTATGTTCAAAATAATAATAAGAAATTGAAAAAAATATTAATTATATTTCTCTTCATTTCTTATTAATATTCATCTGTGTTTTAATGAAAAAAATTTTTTTAAATGTACCATTAGGTAATTGCAGACAGAGCATTTGTTCAGTTATATTGCCAGGACGTTTGTTATCGAATTTGACAAAAATAGCTATATCTACACTATCGGCTGCTGTATTTGTTTTTTAATTGGTACCATGAACATTTCCCGTTACAAATAGGAAGATAAAAACATTTCTTACAATTAGGATCATTAAAACAAGAGCAACTACTGTGGTAGCGATAGTATAACTGAGGATTTGTTATTACAATCTAATGTAGGAGCAACGACTACGCCTAAGGAACTTTTATCATTCTGTGAGGCATCGCTGATAAATCTCAATTTATCAATAGCCATCATCTTTAGACTCATCGCTCCATTTTCATTAAATTAGGTATTTCCCACTTAATACTTCCCGAAGTAAGTACTTGGTCTGGCTTTTCAGTAGAACTACATTCTACACCAAGTGCACTATAAGTTGCTACAGGATCGTTGTAAAGGTTGGTAAGAAAACTAATGGCTTTTTCGCGTGTCATTTTTTGCTGCGGACGTGCAAATGTATAAATTTGTTCGTAATTTCTACCTTTTCTAATTCCTATTGCTTGCCAACTTGCGCCTTCTAATTCAATTTTCATAATCAATCCAGGTAATCCCATAAAACAATAAGGACCAGCATCGTATGGAAGTTCTTCAGAAAACCATGCAACTACGTTTTTGCCACGATAGGTTGTTGTTGCTTTTGAGCAAACATAACCTAAAATTTTTTGTTTTTCATCTTCGAAGAAACTCCATTGTAATTCATTGGCTGGTTGGATAAACGATATAATTATATTGTCGAAAGGCACTCGATAACCTATTTCTATTGTCTTTGCTTGTATATTTGTCCAAACTTCGTATGGAATAGTAGGGTTAGAATAGAGCGGTACTCCTTTTGCACCTTTAGCAATGAGTGATGTTGCTACAGAATCATTTTGATAGAGTGCTTCGTTACGTGAATAGATATGGTTGCGCCCAATTAATAAAGTTCGTTGTTCTGTATGTGGCTGCGAATTGTTAGCATAAGTCCATGTGAATTGGTAACGCACTTCTAAGAGTACTGTATCAAGCGGTTTTTTATTTTTCATGTTTAATTCCGTAAACGAAGGAGAATTGCCAAACACAAATGCTAGTTAAACAAAAAAGTTCTGTCTGAACTCTATATGAAAGCCAGACAAGAACTTTTTATTTATTTTCTATCTTCACAGATTGCTAAAACGTAAGACCTACACCAAATATCACAGAATGGCGTGTTGCTTTCAGAGCAGGCGTATCTCCATACGGGTAACTAAATGTCTTTAAGTTGTAACCCAACTGAAAGTTTACACCAAAATGCTTTGCAAACATCTTTGTATATCCTACACCAAGATTGAACAATGCACCTTGTGTAAAATCGTCTTTCTTGCTTTCTATGGCATATCCCAAGTCTGTAAACACATAAGCATCTTTCATCTTTTCAATAGGCTTATACCTTAACGTTGCATATATAGGAAGTGTATTGAAAGCTCCCTGCGTATATCTTGCAAGACCTACACCTACACCTACAGATATATCTGGGTGAACATCGTAGCGTGCTTGCTAATGTAAGCGAGTTTCCACCCATATTACTATCACTCCGAGTTTTTTTGTATGTGGACCTCTATTTGTTGTTTCAGCCAATCCGAAATAGTAATGGTAGTCTAAATCAACGTGAAACTTACACTGCGCCTTTGCATTAATTGATAGTAGGATTAACAAGAAAAAAAGCAATTACTACTGGCTTATAATAAAATGATTTCTTCATATATTTAGTAACCTCCATATTTTATATATTTTATTAGATTTCATCTTTAGTTATACGAGCAGCCAACCAACTTCCTCTATATTTAACTGCGCCATAAACAATACCTCTTCCCAATCTAGGTTCACCGTCATCATTACATTGGAAATCTTTTATATTTATTTTCCCATTATACGTTATACCAATCCTGAATGTACCAGGGAACCATTTACTATAAAACTTTTTATCGAATGTTCTAACATTATACGATGATTGTTCATCCGGTCCAGAAACAGAATATACAACATTCTCTGACGAACTATAGATTCCTACTTTATGATATATTCTAACAAGTTCTTCTAATGTATTATAGCCTTTCTTCATTGCTTGTTTTATACCTTGTTTAAGTAGAGAGTTAATATCCTTCACCTTTAAATCATAAGAGACAAATGGTATATGTAAAAGAACTTCTTTTTCATTACTGAAAGGAAAATCGTGCGCCATAAAAGTTGGATACCCTTCATCGTCTTTTATTCCATCCATATTTTCTAAGTATTTTTTAAAAGGACTTTTAAAAGTTGTTTTAAGTTCTATAGCAGACCATCCCAGACGCATTTCATCAGCTTTACAATTCCACCATATACCACAAACTTTCTTTTGCATTTTTAAAGTTGTCCCGATATTTGCATATAAAATATAATTTTGATCATAGAAACCTAAACGAAGACGTTTATGCTCATTAAACTTTTTAATTGCCAATACATTTTTTCCCCAAAGACCATTCCATAATTTATGTAACCAACCACCATCTCCACTAGTTTTATAGTTTACTTCGCGGATATTTTCAGAAGGTATAATTACTCCGTTCTTAAGTTTCAAGTCACCTTTTTTCTCAGGACTTTCAGCTTTTGCTTCTTCTTGTTCGTATTTATTACGTATGATAGTTATTGTCCCTTCAGAATTTGCACCTATACGCAATTCTGATTCCGCTTCAGCTGGTTTAAGCTGAAGCGGAAGCTCCTTTAATGCTTGTGCATTTCTTGCGTCTGTATATGCAACACAATTAGGAAAATATCTGTAAATCTTTCCTTCTACTTGTATCATTCTATCTGCATTTAAAAGTTGTGCAAACTCATAATCTGCAATAACAGAGTCAGACAAACAGAATTCTAGCTGATCTGGATCGTTCTTAACAGAATCTAATTGTGCAACAGTTAATTTAGATAAGCATCTTTCCTTATTACTCTCTAAAAGAGATTGAAAATTCTCGGGGATAGGAACAGATATAGCTGCTCGTGTTGTTGCAAAATCCTTAACTTGAGAACCTGCGATTCTTTTTAGAGATAAAATAGAATTTTGGAGTTCCCCTCTTGTACTAAAAACCAAAAAGTCTGATTCGTTTTGTTTCTCGGTAATAGTTTTTTGTGTTACCTCTGCTATTTCGTTATCTTGGCACGAATAAACACCAAGGATTAACAGAAGTAACAGAATCTTTTTAAGTGATCTTTTTTTCATAATGTTTTATATTAGTGATTTGTAAATTAAATATCGGGCGCAAAGTTAAATAAAAGATTTTTCATTTTACTATTTTTTTAAATAATTTAAGAAATAAAGATAACACATCGGATGTTACAATGTTCCTTTAAATGGTATATCATGGTATTAATCCAGCACACTAAAAAGCCCTATTAAATACTCGTTTTGAGTTATAATAGGGCTTTTTATACTATTTTCAGGGGGACAAATTAGAAACTTTATTCGCTATTAGAAGTAAGTTTTAACATCCCCTTAACTGTTTTATGGGTGTCCTGCTCCACCACTTTCAGGCTCCTTCTTAGCTTTCGTTTTGGGTTGTGCAGGCACTTTAAAGAACTCCACTCCACGCAATGTTCGGAAATCGGGACTTGGTGTAAACAAAACTTGCGTCTTCGTGATGTGTGTAGATGGTTTAAAATCTTCCTCCTTCTCAACAGCTTTCGAGGTGAATGTGGGACGGAACGAACCAAGTGGTCCTGCATCTACAATGCTTCCCTGCGAACAAAGACGGTTCAACACTGTGCGGAATTTGTAGAAAACAGCTGCAATGTCAGCTTGTCCTACGGTAGAATCTTCCGCCATAATCTCACAAAGTTTGTCGAAACTTACATGTTGTTTCTGACAAACAGGGCTGGCTACATACAATTGCTTGCCTTTATTCGCCCCAAAACTCATTTTACGTTTACTTAATGAATAATCCATAGTGCATAAATTTATGGTTAATAAAACATAGCGCACCTTTCAGAAAACTTGTACACTTCACTCGTCTCTTGTATGCGCAGATACAAAATTATAAAAAAATATTAACTTGTCAAAATAAAAATACAGATGTTTTTTTACAAAACATTAATTAGTTCTACCTATTTTTTTCGGATATTCTATCTGATTAGTTTGTATGTTTTTTTAGTAAAAACTATATTATATTATTTGTATAACCTATGTACATTTTAATGAAAACATCCGTAGGTTCTGTAAAAAAAGTACGGACGTTCTAATAAAAAAGTACGGACGTTTTCTGAAAAAAGTACGGACGTTTTTGGGAAAAAGTACGGACATTTTTTTGAGACATTTCGCTGTTTTTTTGTATATCGCTAATTATCAAACACTTACAAATGAGAGAAAAACGGTTAAAAACAGTCTAAAATATAAGAGGAAGAGGATGAAAAAAGCCGTATGGCTATAGTGGTTTCAAAGTTAAAACACTTATTTTGCTTTGTGCCACTATAGCTGTACGGCTCGTACAAGAGATATTGTTGTATATTTTATTTTACAAGCACTTTTTTTCCATTTACAACATATACGCCTTTGGGTAAATGAGATGTTTCGGCTTTGTTACTTATTTTTTGTCCATAGAGCGTATAAACGCCCGATGTGTTTTTATGTGTATTGTTTTCTACATTTGTTATGCCGGTTACAACTTTAACAAATTTGTATAGTTGCACTGGTTTCTGTGTGGTTGTGGTGTAAGTAGCAAAACGTGCCATTTGTGTGTTATAGAATATGGAACGGTTGTCGGATAAGTTCGACTTTATTTCGGCATTTCCATCGTTAGAGGAAAGTAATGGTCCACGATGCCGATTTGTTTGTTACGCCTTCTAACACATTCTTTTTTGTTTTACTTATAAGGTAAACCTTTCCAGCAACATCGTATAATGCGTATGCGCCATCTGTTCCGCTTATGGTTATTTGGTGTGGGGTGTTGTTTCCATCAACTGCGGTTGTTATGGTAGAGTTGTTTATTTCTACATTTGCAGGCGCATAAAAGCTTGATGTTTTCGTTCCATCAGCCTTGCTTAGTGCTGTGTTTGCTTGTTCGCATACAATAATATATTGCGTTTCGGGCTGTAGTTCGCTACTTTTGGTTATTTTTTTAAACACATATTTATCGGTAGAATTTCCAGGATTAACAGGTTCTGTTGGATTTTCGCCATTATGTCCTGGATAAACGCCTCCTATATCGGTAGGGTTTGCAGGGTTCGGGCTAACGTAATGGTCGTAGCTAAACTTATCGTTTACCTTGTTTCCCCAAACATATTCTTCTAATCCGGGATAGTCTACATAAGGGTTGCGGTTTCCCTGAACTTTATAAACAGCTTCGTTGCGTAGAATTTCTTTTTGACTCACGGGGTCTTCTTAGCCCAACGCAACAGCATATCCATTTGCCACTTTACGTATGGCTTATATTCGTCGCCGCTCATTACGGGTGATTTCCAATTGGCAATGGCAGCTTCGTAAGCTGTAGCCATATAGAAGTATATACGTGCAAAGTCGCCTTTATATTCGTCTGCAGGTTCGAACACTGTTCCTGTATAACCAGCGATGGTACATTTTCCTTTCTTTGCAAAGTTGCCTTGTCCCTTAAACATTTCACCATTGTTTTCGCCATAAGGTAAATTACCTCGCACGCTATTTACATACGTGTCTGACGGAACCACATGGAAAGCATCGTTGTGCATTGGAGTTTGCTTGTTAAACCAGCTCTTTGGTACGGAATGTTCACGATTATAACCATCGCCTTCACGACCAGAAGGGTGCCCCTGCGAAGAGCTACCAATTTCGTAGCTTGTTACTTTAGAATACATATCCCACAATTTGCCATCTGGACGCTTATCTGTTGTTTTGTAAGTTTGCCACAATCCGTTATAATCAGTAGTGTGCAGTTTTCCCACTATATGATACAACTTTGTTTTTAAAGTTTTACCAGAGAATCCATCTGCGCCTTTATAGTACGTTCCTGTACCATTAGGACCTTGTGCGTATACAGCTAAAGCAACGCCTAGAGCTACTAAAAGCAGCACTTGTTTTAGTTTAAACATAATTTTTCTTGTATTTATTCTTCAGTTTGAGTTATATCGTATCTATAAAATATTAATGTGTTTTAAGAGGCTAATACAGAAGTAACATTCCCGCTACTGCAGCATAACAAATCATTCTAATTGGATTTATCTTTAACCACATAGTTCCAATAAAAGTTGCAATAAACAAACCTATACTAATAGAAAATTGCCACACATTTATACTTGGCAGCGAGAAGTTTTCGGCATTGCAAAGCAACAAAGTAGCAGCAGCCAACAAGCCAACCACTACTGGGCGCAATCCCATAAATATAGATTGAACAGCAGGTGTCTTCATATATTTAAGAAACATCTTGCTGATAAGTAGCATCAAAATAAGCGAAGGTAACACTAAAGCAAACGTGGCGGTAATGCTACCAAATATAGCCATTGTGTTGGATAGTCCCATATTGTGCACAGCAGCGTAGCCACAATATGTAGCCGAGTTAATGCCAATAGGGCCAGGTGTCATTTGCGATATAGCCACAATGTTGGTAAATTCGGCAGACGACAACCAATGATGATGCATTACAGTTTCTGTTTGAATAAGCGAAAGCATTCCATAACCTCCACCAAATCCAAATAATCCTATAATAAAGAATGTATAAAAGAGTTGCAAAAATATTATCATCGCTATTCGGTTGGAACAATAAATTTACCATATAAATAGCCACCAATAGCGGCTGCAATAAGCACATATATAGGGTTCACTCCTAAATAAGCAATAAGCAAAGCTGTGAGAATTGGTATCCAACAGTTAGCGAGAGTTATCTTAGCACTCTTCGCAAGGCTAAACGTTGGCACAGCTATTAATGCAACAACTGCTGGACGAATGCCACGAAACATTGCCGCTACCCAAGCTATGTCCATAAAATGATGAAAGAACATAGCAATAAGAAGTATTATAAGGAAAGAAGGAAGTGCTGTACCCAAACTGGTGCACAATGCACCAGGAGTCTTTCGGATTTTGTATCCAACGAAGGTACTTATATTAATAGCAAATACACCTGGACAGCTTTGAGCAACCGCTATAAGGTCTACAAAGTCTTCTTTACTTATCCATTTTTGCTTATCTACAACTTCACTCTCTATAATAGAAATCATAGCATAGCCTCCACCAAGTGTAAAGGCTCCTATTTTAAAGAATGTTTTAAAGGCATTCCAATAAATGGCAAGCCCATTCTCTTCTTTTTCAGAAGAAGATAGGCTTGCATTGTTAAGTTCTTTGTTTTTGTTGTCTAACATTTATTATTCTTATCGTTCGATTCTCACTCGTCGAAAAGTGCGTTTTCACGCTTTAGCAATACACTAAATAAAATTAGTATTCGCTCTTCCGACTTAATGAAGATGTTCTTCTACCCATTTGCGAGCATTCACAAATGCTTCTATCCATGGAGTAACCTCGTCGTTACGATGTTCCATAGGATACCAACCTTGTTGCCATGGAAAGATTGAACGCTCTAAATGAGGCATCATTGCAAGGTGTCTACCATCGTTTGAGCAAATACCTGCCACATTATAATTAGAGCCATTCGGATTACCTGGATATTGTGCATAATTGTATTTGCCACAATATTATAATGGTCTTCAGGCTCTGGAAGCATAAACTTACCTTCTCCGTGTGCCACCCAAATGCCAAGTTTATTACCGCTAAGCGAGCCAAACATTACACTCTTATTCTCTGGAATGTTCAGTCCTAAATAAGCACTCTCAAACTTATGACTATCATTATGCACCAGTTGTGCTCGATGCTTATGCTCTGGATTAATTAAGTTCAGTTCTACCATAAGCTGACAGCCATTACAAATACCAAGTGAGAGTGTATCTTTACGGGCATAGAACTTGTCGAGAGCTTGTTTTGCCTTTGGATTATAGAGGAAAGCTCCCGCCCAACCTTTAGCAGAACCGAGTACATCTGAATTAGAGAAGCCACCACAGAACACTATCATATTTACTTCTTCAAGTGTTTCGCGCCCAGAGATAAGGTCGGTCATTGTAACATCTTTCACCTCGAAGCCTGCGAGATAAAGACTATATGCCATTTCGCGGTCGCCGTTTGTTCCTTTCTCACGAATAATTGCAGCCTTTGGAGTTTGATGAGTTATAGGTGCATTATCTTTCCAACGGTTTGGATTTAAGCCATACTGTTGCAACGTACCAGTAAAGTCTGCATTGAATTTCATTTCAATAGGCTGTACCTTATAGTTGTTGTGGCGTTTCTCTGCTAATTCGTTTGCTGTTTGTTTACGGTCTAACAAATAAGATGTTTCATACCATTTCTCACGTAAAGCATCAATATCAAATTCGTGTTTCCAACTTCCGTCAGTAATGGTTAGCATTCTATTCTTAGTATTTGGATTACCAATGCGTGCAAAACCAATACAATTATCTTCTAAGAATGCCTTTACCTCATCGTTGTGTTCATCGGCAACTTGAATAATAACACCAGGATTTCTGCAAATAACTTACGCACAATGTCGTCGCCTTGCATATCGTGCAAATTAATATTCAATCCGCCTTCAGGATTTGCAAAGGTCATCTCGAGCAGTGTTGTAATCATACCACCAGCCGAAATATCATGTCCAGCAAGTATCCAACCACGTTGAATCATCTCTTGAATAGCATCGAAACAATCGCAGAAGTAGCGTGGTTCTTTTACAGTAGGAACGTCAGAGCCAACCTTTCCTAAACTTTGTGCAAAGGCAGAGCCACCCAAACGCTGTTCATCGAAACTGAAGTCGATATGGTATAAGCGTGTTTTCTTGTTATTTACTAACACTGGAGAAACCACCTTACGCACGTTGCTCACCTCTGCTCCACTTGAAACGATAACTGTTCCTGGCGAAACAATCTTCTCACCGTTAGGATATTGTTGTGTGAGCGATAGCGAATCTTTACCTGTTGGCACATTAACACCAATGGCACAACAGAAGTCTGACAATGCTTTCACTGCACTATAAAGGCGTGCATCTTCTCCTTTTTGTGCACGACAAGGCCACATCCAGTTTGCAGAAAGACTAATACTATCCATTCCTTCAGCAAGCGGAGCCCATACTATATTGGTTAAGGCTTCTGCTACAGATAGTACCGACCCTGCTTCTGGCGATGCCAATCCTGCCTGTGGAGCGTGTCCAATGGCTGTTGCTATACCTTTATAGCCACGATAGTCGAGAGCTACTACTCCACAATCGGATAGTGGCAATTGCACTTGTCCTTGACATTGCTGGCGTGCTATGCGTCCTGTAACTGAGCGGTCTACCTTATTTGTTAGCCAATCTTTACAAGCAACGGCTTCCAATTGTAGCACACGTGCAACGTAATCGTCTATCTTTCTATATTGTAAGTAACGTCAGCGTACTTGCGCTCTACTGTTTCGTCTTTCATTATAGTTTTCGGCGAATGTCCGAACATCTGCGCTACATCAAGATCAAATGGTTTCACACCATCTTTCTGAACAAACGAGAAGTGTGCATCGCCTGTAGTTTCGCCTACTACATACATCGGGGCGCGTTCGCGTTCAGCTATACGGCAAACGTGGTCTAAATGTTTTTCGTCTATCAGCAAGCCCATACGTTCTTGCGATTCGTTTGCTATAATTTCCTTTGCGCTTAATGTTTTATCGCCAATAGGCAATTTATCCATTTCTATTTTGCCTCCGCAGTCTTCCACTAATTCGCTCAAACAGTTCAAATGTCCTGCCGAACCGTGGTCGTGAATAGAAACAACCGGATTTTCGTTTTCTTCTACCAATGCACGAACAAGATTATAAGCACGCTTCTGCATTTCTGGATTGGCACGCTGAATTGCATTCAATTCTATTCCGTTTGAATATCTACCTGTATCTACCGATGAAACAGAGCCTCCACCAAGTCCTATGCGATAGTTATCGCCACCCACCACAACTACTTTATTTCCTGGTTGTGGTTCTTTCTTTAAACAGTCGCGCTTTGTTCCGTAGCCTACTCCTCCAGCAAGCATTACAACTTTATCGTAAGCATATTTTTCACCATTTTCTTGATGTTCGAAAGTCAAAACAGAACCTGCAATCAATGGTTGGCCAAACTTATTACCAAAATCGCTTGCTCCATTAGAAGCTTTTGTAAGTATTTGTTGAGGTGTTTGATACAGCCATTTGCGCACTGGCAGAATGTCTTCCCAATCGCGTAAAGCTGGTGTCTTTCCATTTTCGTCTTTCAAGCGTGGGTATGCCGTCATATAAACTGCAGTTCCAGCAATTGGCCAAGAACCTACGCCACCACCCATACGGTCGCGAATTTCGCCACCCGTACCCGTTGCAGCGCCATTAAAAGGCTCTACTGTGGTGGGGAAATTGTGAGTTTCGGCTTTTAACGAGATTACACTCTCTATGTTTTTTATCTTAAAATAGTCTGATGTGCTTTGGTTCTCTGGAGCAAATTGTTCTATTTCTGGACCTTCGGCAAAAGCTACATTATCTTTATATGCAGACAAAAATTTTGCCCGGATTTTCTTTTTGTAGTCTTCTTTATAAGGTTGAAAAGGCTCGCTTTCCATTTTTCTTACCATCTATAACAAACTCTCCTCCGAATATTTTATGACGGCAGTGTTCGGAGTTGATTTGTGCAAAAACCAAACACTTCTGAATCGGTTAATGGACGGTTGTTTTGCTTCTCTACCTCATGTAAATATTCTATTTCTTCTGGCGACAGTGCCAATCCCTCTTCTTCGTTAAACTTTTTCTAGGGTTATCAATAAATTTTTATGTCGGCTGGCTGAATGTCTACAGTAAAAAAATGTCTTGATTTAATCCATCGTAGTTTCTGAATATCATTCTATCTGGATTTGCCTCCATAGACTGTGCTGGGAAGTATTCTTCTATACGCGAAATGCCGTTGATACCCATGTTCTGAGTTATTTCAACGGCATTCGTACTCCATGGGGTTATCATTTCGCGACGTGCCCAAGATAGTAACCCGACAGTTGCTTGTCGTTTATTAACTTTGCATTGCCGTAAAGCCAACTCAACTTTTCAATCTCTTCCTTTGTTGGATTATGGTCGATTTCAGTAGCAATTACTGTATCGTAAGAAGCCAAGAAAAATAGAATCATATTCGTTTTATGTAATTAGGTGTGTATCATAGAGGTGCTAAATATAATTAGTATACCTCTTATTTATAAGATTTTCTTTTGCAAAGATACACTTTAATCGAAGAAAGAACAAGAAAAAACTTCCTTTTTTAGGATAGTTAGCAAATTTAGTTACTGTATTTATTTGGTCTAAAAAAACTAATGCAAAGCCAAAACGACTATTAAACCAAAATTGGTCATTAGACTACAATATATATAGTTCTTATCACTATGGTATTGTTTCCTAACATCTTTTATTTTCTTATCGGTATCTTATCTGTCTTTGTAACTTTACATAATCCGCTACGCCTGCATTGCAGCAACAGGCAATCTGCTCGATAATAAAACAAAATTTGTTTAGGTTCTAATGAGTGATTTGGGGTAAACTGTAGCACCTTCATACCTTTTCAGCTACAACTTCGGTTACCTCTTGTTTTATGGTTGCAGTTTGTTTTTCTTTCTATCTCGCTACTGTTTGCTATGCCTTCGTTATAGGGTTAAATAACAGCACAGTTGGAAATATGCTAGTAAATTATAAACAGTGCTTACTGCCTAACCAGCAAGTAATTAAAACTTTTCTTATGGTGATAAAAAAATGTAGAATACAGTTAGCTTTGTTTTAGATATCTGAAACAATCGTCTTAGATATCTGTAACGATCGTCTCAGATATCTGTAAGTTGCAAATTAGATATCATAAAAAACTACAACCTTTATGAGGCTATATTGTAACACCTAAAAAAATATTTCTTTTTGTTGAACTGTATGAATTCTCTTATTATGTTATGTTGCTATTTAAGTATTATTGTAAAAGCCCAACCAACAATGTATAACGCCGAATTTAGCCATACTGCAAAGTTCGGCTATTGGTGTGTTGCAACCCCAAATATCAAATTAAGCAAAGCCACAACATTTATTAAATATGTATGTACGAAGAATAAGAAAAATTCTATAACTGATATATAAAACAAATACGGAAACTCTCAACGAGCTTCCGCATTTATGTTGTTTAACTAAATTGTTATAGTCTATGAATAGAGAAAATCTCACGATTTCCTGATACCCTTTATTACAACCTGTTAAACTTTTACCTTTAAAAAAATAACTAAAAAAACCTAAATCTATTACTACTAACCTAAACAATCTATTAACCTTTTGACAATGCAAAGGTACGCATAAATTAAACTTCCTGCAAATATTTCAAAGATTGTTTTGCCTAAAAAGATAAATATTGATATAAATCAACGAAAAATACGCAAAGAGGTTCTTATATTGCACAAAAAATTGTATATTCTTGCTACATAAAGTCTTAACTAATTTGATGCCACTTAGATGGTTTTACAGAAATATTCATTGTTCGTTCTCCAAATGCCGTTCTTATTATCTTATATTTATGTATTTAATATTTTACTCTACATTTTTTTATACCAAGCAAAACCTGTCCAAATAATATTTCGTATATTTGCAACTGTTATTTACTTATTGTTGTCCATCAACATATAGATATAAAAACCAACCATAGACATGCAACAAGAGATGAAGAAATTTATTCTTTTATCGTTATTAGCTATCTGTTATAACATCTTACCAGCTTTAGCACAATATGAATATTCGCCTCAATGTAAAATGAATTTTGGCAAGGGAGAAGTATATTCCATAGAAGTGGGAGGCAACGAAAAGGAAAATAACGATACTATATTGGGCAATTCTGTTGCTATTATATTGCTGAAGAATGGTAAAGAGATATCACGTTTTAACACATTTACCATAGACGATAACTGTCCAGCCGATGGCTTCCGCGATATAAAAGTTAAAGGACATTACTTTACAGTAGAAGATTCGTACTGTGCAGGATTCTATTTCGTATTAACTTACACTACATTCCGATACGACACAAAAAGAAAAGAGTTTGTATTGCATCGCTATGGTGAAAGCTATGTATACAGAGGAGATCCTGAAAAGGATATACCCGACAACTCATACTTAGTGAAAGAGTATATTCCTTTCAGTAAAATAACAACCGAACTGTTGCTGGAGCTAAGAAATAATTTCAAGTAATCGAAAGAGTCATATACAAATATAATAAATTGTTCAAATGGATATATTATATATAAATAAGGAGAAATACTCTGTAACTTCGAAGAATTGAGCAACGTATGGGATACTTCGACAAATATATCTCTACACCTGGACATTCAAATACCCGACTTTGAACTTATCGTTACTGAATTGCTGAAGAAGCCATTAAACGACTTAGCCTATAGCATTCTGGCAGAAATTGCAGAAAAGAACGGTTTAGACGAAAGATTGATGCGCTTGATTTATGAGCAAGGAGACAAGGCTTGTAAAGTTGCAATCTGTCTTCGGACCGACTTGCCAATAGATTTGAAAATAAAATGTGCACACTCTGACGATGCAGACATTAGAGAACATTACGTCAATATACCATAATTTGTATTAAACTAAAGAAACGATGAAAGTATCTAAACAAGAACTTGAAGCTGTAACAGCACTATCGCCAGAGAAACGTTACAACTACTTTGTAAAACGAATATGCGATTGGGAACAAGTATGGACGCTTTATGAAGACGATTATATAGTGCTGAACGAAGCAAAGAATGGCAAGCTCTATATACTATTGTTTCCGTTTAAAGACTTTGCTGAACACTATGCAACAAACATAAGGGGAATGAAAGGTGTTTCGTATAAAAGTTTTGAGATTAACGAATTTCTAGAAACAATTATAAAAAGCTACAAGCAAACAACGTTAGTAATGCTTTGGTGTTTCCAGTTGCCAACGGTTATGGACTGAATGTATCTATGATAGATATTATTAAAGATATTCAAAGCGAATTAGAGAACTATAAATAAAAATATGAAGCAAAGCATTATTAAGAAATTGAGCGCCTTCTTTAAAGAAAATCCAACTCTATTGGGCGTTGCCGCTACCTACGAAGAAATTGAAAATGCCGAAAAAGAACTTCACTTAACAATAGATAACGACTATAAAGAGTTTATCTTGAATTTCGGAGGTGCGTATGCAGGCATAGCTATTTATGCTTTTAAGAACGGAACATCAATAGGGAAAGAAACTATTATTGACCTAACGATGAATGCGCGGAATCTTTTTAATACGGCAAATCTCTTCCCCGAAATAAATAATTGTCTTGTTTTCTCTGATGATGGAGCAGGTAATCCAATAGCAATAGCGCCGAATGGCGAGGTTATACTCTTTGACTACGACACTGAAGAAAAGCAAACGCTTGCCAATAGCTTTGAAAAACTGATTGAAGATAACTTTATCAACTGTTAGAACAAGCCTCAACAAAGAAGCAAAACTATGAGCGGAAACAGAGAAAGATGAGGTAAGAACAAATAAAACGACAATAAAAAAAGTCTTCAAATATTGCATATTGCACATTTGAAGACTTTTCTATTGATAGATTTTTCTCAATCTTAATGTAGCAAATAATAAGTTGCTTCGCCAACCGTTTTACCCGCATAGTAAATTACATAGCAACACAATGCAACAATGGTATAGCGTTTCATCAATCGCCTATATAATTTAAATGTGAGATAGATTTGCAGGAGATTTTGAAATTCTATCTATTGTTAAACCAAATTAATTCTATTTCTCAGCAGACTCTGGAGCCTTACCGATAAGGTCCATAAACTGGTCGAGCTTAGGAGTAATTATAATTTGTGTACGACGATTACGTTGCTTTCCAAGTTCTGTATCGTTGGTTGCAATAGGATTAAACTCGCCACGACCGCCTGCAGTTAAACGTTTTGGGTCTACACCGAAATGATTTTGCAAGTATTGTGCTACCGATGATGCACGCAAACAAGAGAGATCCCAATTGTTACGAATATTCTTCATCTGTGCACTTTGTGTGTTTACAGGTACATTATCGGTGTTACCTTCTATCAAAACATCATAATCTCTGTAATCGGTAATAATCTTTGCAATCTTGCTAAGTGTTTGTTCTGCTCTATCGTTTACTTCGTACGAACCACTCTTATAAAGCATATTGTCTGCCAAAGATATATAGACTACACCTTTCAACACTTGAACATCAACTTCTTTAAGTTCTTCTTTGCTAAGGCTCCGAGTAAGATTGTTGGTAAGAACAAGATTAAGAGAGTCGCTCTTTGTTTTTACTTCCACAAGATGTCTGATATATTGGTTACTCTCATTTATTTGGTCTACCAACTTAGATATATTGATATTGTTTGAATTTGCATTATTCAAACTCTTATCAAGACTACCTTGCAATGCTGCAGCACTAGCCTTTGCCTGTGCCAATTGGTCTTCTAAGCTTCTAATTCTAGCATTATTTGCTGCAATTGTTTCCTTTGCATTCTGATATTCACTCGTTAATCGTTGATTTTCTGATTGGCAGTTTTGCAAATCTTTCTTGCTAGCACAGCCTGTCATTAACAGTGCGCCTGCACACAAGGTTAATACTAAAATGGTCTTTTTCATATTACTAATAGTTTTTTATTTATACTTTTTAAAAATCAACTTGCTACATTCAGCAAGCGCAGACACATTATGCCTGCTTATTGTACAAAGATATTCATTTTGTTGCAGATAGCTATAGAAGTAAGAAAGCTTTAGCTTAATTTAAGCGAGTTTAAGCATTTTCAAAGTAAAAACACTTATTTTCGTCATTCTATTGGTTCTACCTTAGGTGTTTTAATATCAGACGATGTTGTGCTATTATCGTTTGATTCTTCTTTTGTTGAAGGTGGTGGCGTAGCTGAAACATTAATTGGATCGGGTTCCGGAATACCTTTTACATTACTATTAGCATCTTCTGTCTCAACATAATCTACCTTCTTATTTTCTTTTACTTCTACTTCTTTCGCTTCTTCTTTTGTTAATACTGGTATCTTCGATGTGGTATCTACGCCTATTACTGTTCCCGCCATATCTACTTCATACTTGCGTGGTGGTGCCATTGTACGTGTAGCCATAAGCACTGAAAGCAATATTGAGCCAAAGAAAAGTACTCCAGCACAAATTGCAACAATTTTAGTGTATGTTGGTTTCTTATTTTCTTGTGAGTTCATAAGTGCATTGTAGAATAACGAACGTATGCAAAAGCAATGTTACTACCATTGTACAAAAGTACCTAAAATATCTAATAATACCAAAGGAATATACTAAATGCTACTATTTCTTCTTATTTATCTGGCGATCGGATACAGCATCACTCGCATTATTGAGTGTCGTTCCTAGTTTATTTCCAAATCTTTTACCAGCATCGCTTATCTTTTTTAGAAACTTTTTTCCATTCTTTTCAGCTTTACCAGCTATTCGTCCAATAGCTTCAGACTCTCGCTCCATAAATTGTTCCATTCCATCTCCAATGGTACTAAGTCCTTGCTTTATTTTCTCCTCCGATGTATTCTTTTTATGCAATATAGTATCAGTTGTATTGATATTATTGTCTATAGTATTGTAAGTATGCCTTTTAACTTCCGTTCCTGTGTATTGTTTATTTTGCTTCTGTGTAGAAACTTGCTTTTTTGCAGGCATCGGATAGTTTAAAACGGCATTTGTCTGTGCGCACATACGTGTACCAATTCCTATAAACAGGAAGAATAGCAGCGTACAAATAATCTTTATTTTCATATCATCAGAAAGTTTGATTTATAGAAATAACGCAGAAATACTAATAATATTACTTTTTTGTAAACAACCTAACTACAAACCAAGCATGTTTTGCTATTGTTGGAAACACGCCATAATGTTTACACATAACTCGAAAACGCTCATAAAGCGATGCTCGATGATGTTTTGTTGTTTGTCCCTCTTCCAAATAATTGGCTATCACAGCGTGAACATTTCGTAATAACAGTCCTTCTTTCTCGCCTTCACACATTATTTTTATGCACCAATCTATATCGGCAGAATAACGAAAATGTGTATTAAAGGGAATCTTCTTAGCTATATCTAATCGAGCATAAAAAGCTTGATGACATACCAACATACCATCACGAAACGAACGCCAAGTTAGTTTTTCTGGAGGCTGTAATCTACGATGATATAAGAAATTTCCTTTTTCATCTATAATGTCTGTATCTCCATACACTACAACCGGACGTTTTTCACCATCTCCAACTTCAGCTGCTAAAGCCACTTTTTCTATTGTATCGGCAGTAGGAAAACGGTCGCCAGCATTTAAAAATACTACATAATCGCCATTTGCACGTGCTAAACCCTTATTCATTGCATCGTAAAGACCTTTATCTGGCTCACTCTTTATACGAACAATGTGCCCATTTTCTGCACTATCCGATAGTTCTTTATAAGCGTTTGCTATTGCTAAAGTATTATCGGTTGATGCCCCATCTACAATTATATGTTCTATTGTGGGAAAACTTTGTCGTAATACACTATCGAGTGTAGGCTTTAATACATCGGCAGCATTATATGTTATGGTTACTACAGAAAATGTTATCATTTTTGTTTATAGTTTGAATTAGTAAGTGCTTTCTTATAAATATCTATATATTGTGTAGCTACACGTGTTTGCGAATAGTTCTCTTTGACTTTCTTTATCGCTTCAGCAGACAACTCATTATAGTTGGCAATATTCAAAACCCAATATATACCATTGGCTAAATCGGCAGAATCTTTCAGACGAACGATATATCCATTGCACTTATGATCTATCATTTCTGGTATTCCTCCTACTTCAAAACCAACGCAAGGAACGCCACATGCCATTGCTTCCATAATTGTATTGGGCAAATTGTCTGATAAAGATGGAGTAACAAACACATCTACAGCATTGTAAACGTCTACTATTTTTTGAGTATCAACCACGTAACCTAATGGATACATCGGCAATCTAAAGCTATTACATAGTTCTTCTGCATGTCCACCAAGTACAACCACTGCTGTATTTACTAATATTTCTGGATGCTGTTTTGCCATTTTCTCGCATGCTTCAACCAGATAGCTCATACCTTTATTATTATTTGTTACGCGTTGAGAAGCGAAAAGTATCAGACGTTTATCGGTAGGCAAGCCTAATTTTTTACGTGCTTCGTTCTTATTAGTTTTGCAAAAGATATTAGTATCTATAGGATTTGGAATGCTTTCTATGACATTCGTTCCTATTAATGCGCTCTTTAGCTTCGTTCTGTAGCCATTTACTGCATGCTATATATATAATGTGTGAACGTCCTTTTATTAATTCTTTTCGTTGCCACGTTCTTTTTGCAATATCACACCCAATAGGAAGAGGTAACAAATAACATTTTTCGCATTGCGTTTCAAATTTTCGACAATCTAATGTTATATGGCAAATTGCTGTGGCTGGTCATATATCGTGCATTGTCCATATAAGAGGTTTTCCCGAATTTAGTATCTTTTCTATATTGTTGAGCGATAAAAAACCTTGATTTACCCAGGCTAAATGAATAATATCTGCATTCTTAAATTCTGGCAATTGGGTAATATCGGTTCCTGTATTTGCTATATCTATCGCAAAAAGATTTCGCTTTGAAAAACGTAAATGACAAAAAACACACCAACGTTCCCACAATTTGTTCCATCTTGTACGCCAATTATTTTTAATAGCAAATACTGTTTTATCGTTACTCAACTTATCTCTAACAAGCATAGACGCATCTATTCCATTTTTATTCAATGCATCTTTTAAACGATTTGCAGCTACTGCTGCCCCACCTGTTCGTTCACTTGTATTTACAATTAATACTCTCATTCTACCTTTTTTCGTATTACAAAGATAAGAGTTTTAAACGAAACAACAGAAAGATGCTTCAAAGAATGATATAAAAGTTAGTTTACAGATGGTTGTATAGAACAAAAATAACAAGTTCATTGGCTCTTTTAAGAGTTGTACCTACATTATTTTAATAGTATCCAACTTTATACGAATATTGTAAGTAAATACATAATATCAAACTTATTCAGGCTTTATCATAACGTGGGAATGCTTTCCCGAAACACAAAAAAAGAATAAATAAACTGCATCTTTCCAGTAAAACAATGGGATTTATAAAGAAATAAACTACATTTGCATATCTCTAACAATTAAATATAAGCAATGTCAATCGCATTATTAAGAGCTATTATACACTACGGGCTACATTTTCTTTCTCCTTTATTGTTTGCACAATTTTTTAAACGCGAGCACAGAATAAAGGCGTTTGGATTATGTTAGCAACAATGGTTGTAGATATAGACCATTTATTGGCTACGCCTATGTTTAATCCATACCGTTGTAGCGTAGGTTTTCACCCTCTCCACTCCTATTTTATGGTTTGTATTTATGCGCTTTTATGCGTATTGCCCTACGAAAAGCTAAAACTACCGTGGTGGATTCGCCCTATTGGAATTGGATTATTCTTTCACATGCTCACCGATTTACAAGATTTTTATTTATGGAAACAGTGGTTATAACACGTTTAGAACCATAACACTGGGCTCCATTAAGTATCTTTTTAAAAGGATTTAATGCCTATTTGGTGCTTTCATCTCTTTTTCGTACTTTTGCAATAATAAAATGTAAGGACTATGATACTATCAATGACAGGATACGGCAAGGCTGTTGTAACCTACAAAGAAAAGAAAATAAGTGTTGAAATAAAATCGCTAAATAGCAAGAACTTCGATCTTTCAACTCGTATTGCTCCTTTATATAGAGAAAAGGAAATGGAAGTACGGCAAACTCTTGCTAATTTGTTGGAACGTGGCAAAGTAGATTTTTCGCTTTGGATAGAAAAAGATGCTGCTTTAGATGCCACACCTATTAATGTACAATTGGTAAAAAACTATTATCAGCAAATAAAAAATATTGCTACAGAAATAGGAATTCCTGAACCAAACGACTGGTTTTCTACATTGTTACATTTACCCGACGTTACAACAAAAACAGAAATTGAAATTCTTGAGGAAGACGAGTGGAATGTTACAAAACAAGCTATCGATAAAGCTGTAGAATGTCTTATAGATTTCCGTAAACAAGAAGGAGCTGCACTTGAACGTAAGTTCCACGAAAAAATTAATAATATAGAAGCTCTTCTAAAAAGCATAGAACCTTACGAAGAAAGCCGTGTTCCAAAAATAAAAGAAAAAATTATAGAGGGATTAGAGCAGGTTGCAAAAGTAGATTACGACAGAAATCGCTTAGAACAAGAACTAATTTACTACATAGAAAAGCTGGATATTAACGAAGAAAAACAACGCTTAGCAAACCATCTGAACTATTTCCGCGAAACAATGCAGGAAAAAGGACACGGTGTTGGAAAAAAATTGGGTTTCATTGCTCAAGAAATGGGACGCGAAATAAATACAACTGGCTCGAAAAGTAACCAAGCCGAAATGCAAAATATTGTGGTTAAAATGAAAGATGAGCTGGAACAAATAAAAGAACAAGTGCTGAATGTACTGTAAAAGAACAACAAATGCAAGGTAAACTAATAATTTTCTCAGCACCATCTGGAGCTGGTAAAAGTACCATTGTACAATGGTTAATGAAAGAACACCCCGAACTTAAATTAGCTTTCTCTATAAGTTGTACTACACGACAACCACGCGGCACAGAGAAAGATGGTGTAGAATATATATTTCTCTGTCCCGAAGCTTTTAAAAAGAAGATAAACGATAACGATTTTTTGGAGTACGAAGAAGTTTATACCGACCGCTTTTATGGTACTTTAAAAAGTCAGGTTAATACCCAAATAGCAAAAGGACAAAATATAATCTTCGATGTTGATGTGAAAGGTGGCTGCAACATAAAACAGTTTTACGGCGAAAAAGCATTAAGTTTGTTTATTCAACCGCCTTCTATCGACGAACTTCGCAGACGTTTAGTGGAAAGACAAACTGATTCGGCAGAGGCTATAGAATATAGAATGGCAAAAGCTGAACATGAATTGACATTTGCTAATAAATTCGATTATATTATTGTGAACGACGATTTGGAGAAAGCGAAGCATGAAACCTATAACATTATAAAACATTTCATAGAATCGTAAGCTGCAATGAAGGTTGGAATATACGGTGGTTCGTTTAATCCTATTCATAACGGCCACATAAAACTGGCTGAAATTTTCTTTAAGGAACTTGAATTAGACGAAGTTTGGTTTATGGTTTCACCACAAAATCCTTTTAAAATAAATAATAAATTGCTTAACGATACTCTACGCTTCCAATTAGTTGAGAAGGCTTTAAAGAATAAAAAGTATATGATTGCTTGTAACTACGAGTTTAGTTTACCAAAGCCATCGTATACTTGGAACACTTTACAACAACTTTCTTCTGATTTTCCTGCCAATAAATTTATTCTTTTGATAGGTGGCGACAATTGGTTAGCGTTTAATAAATGGTATCACGCAAACGACATTTTAGAAAACTATAGTATTGCCGTTTATCCGAGAACATGTAGCAAAAGTACAGAAAATTGCAATTTATTTTCTACTAAAAATGTAACCTTACTAAACATTCCGCTTATTAATATAAGCAGCACCGATATTCGTCAACGTATAAAAAAGGGAGAAACTATAAAAGGATTGGTTCCTGAATGTATTGAAAACGATGTAAAAATGTTTTATAGCAAAATATAAAAACTATAGAAAGATGCTGACAAGCTATACTAACAAGCACATTGTTTAACCAAAATTATAGTAAGATGGCAGAACAAACTTTAAAAGAAAAAACGGCAAAAGGTCTTTTCTGGGGAGCATTGAACAATGGTACAATGCAAATTTTAAATGTACTTATTGGCATTTTGTTGGCTCGTTTACTTTCCAATGCCGATTATGGTTTAATTGGAATGCTTGCGGTTTTTACTGCTGTTGCAGGTGCTTTACAAGAAAGTGGCTTTACTTCTGCAATTGCAAACCTTGAAAATCCTACCGATAACGACTACAATTCGGTATTTTGGTTTAGTACTATTGTAAGTTGGTGTTCGTATTTGGTACTTTTCTTTTGTGCTCCGCTAATTGCAAATTTCTTCCACCATACAGAACTCGTAAATCTTTCGCGCTTTCTATTTGTTTCTTTGCTTTTCTCTGCTATTGGTACTGCGCCAACGGCATATCTCTTTAAAAACATTATGGTAAAAGAAACAACTATCTTACGTGTATCGTCGTTAGTTATTTCAGGTATCGTTGGTATTGTGTTAGCATGGCAAAATTACGGTTATTGGAGCTTGGCTTGGCAACAAGTTTTATATATTACTTTAACTAGTTTAGGACGTTTCTTTATAATTCCGTGGCGACCTTCGTTAAAAATTAATTTTGCACCTATTCGCAAAATGTTCTCTTTCAGCTATAAAATTTTAATTACTACTGTTGTAAACATAGTTAGCCAAAACTTACTTACATTCATTTTTGGCAGACTTTATACTGCAAATGCTGTTGGAAATTTTTCGCAAGCATTTAAATGGGACACAATGGCAAGTACAATGATATCGGGAACAACATCGCAAGTTGCACAACCAGTATTGGCAGAAGTAAAATTAGAAACAGAAAGACAAGTAACTGTATTTAGAAAAATGCTCCGTTTCACTGCTTTTTTAGCTTTTCCTGCTATGTTTGGTTTGAGTATGGTTGCACATGAATTTATAATAGTTCTTATTTCCGACAAGTGGGCAGATAGTATTCCGCTACTTCGTATACTTTGTATAAGTGGTGCTTTCCTACCTTTTTACACATTATATCAGAATTTAATGATAAGTCGTGGTAAATCTGATGTATATTTATGGATAACAACTTCGCTTATTGCAGTTCAATTATTACTTGTTTTGTTATGTTATACTAAGGGAATGATATTTATGGTGAGCGCATATACTGTAGCAACTGTGCTTTGGCTTTGTTTGGCAAGTTTTTGCCTATCGCGAAATCTCTATTCGCTTATACGATGTGTTATGCGACATTATACCTTATATGTTTATCTCGGCAGTAATTATAATTGCAGTTTATTTTGCCACAAGCGGTATTCAAAATCTCATAGTTCTCTTATTAACACGAATAATATTGGCTATTGCTGCTTATTTTATTACTATGAAACTATTAGGTTTTAAGATACTTGACGAATGCATTAATTACTTATTCCATAAAAAAATCAAATCGTAAGAGTTTAATATTACCATTTCAAATAGAGTAATTCAATGTAGATTTCTAGTATATAGACAGAAACCAATTAGCTTTCTAAAGTTTGCAACTAAAAAAATGTATAGACCAAATCAAAAAGAAGCTATTCTATCAATAATTATGCATAGATACAAAAAAACAGCTCATTTTGAATTAAAAAAATAGTTAAAAATGTTAGTGTTTGTGTTGCAGATTTAATAAATATGTCTATTTTTTTGCAATGAAACAATTTATTAATATTAAAAAAATCATCACTATTATAAAAAGAAATTATATGTTAGGAGTTATATTAAAGTGTATTACATATACTAGCAGACTATCTTTGTCGTTTTCTTGACTTTAAGACTATTATATTATATGTACAAGAATATTAAGAAGAAAGATTGGCGTTCTGTAGTATTTAATGTCATAACTTTAGCAATAGGTACCCCTTTTTTTATTGTTATTTTTGGGATCTCGACGTGAGAAAAAGCTTTCACTGAAATTATAACTTATTTTAGCTAAGGAAAAAAACTCTAGTAACTATTCAGCGGTAATGAACATTGAATAGTTACGTTATATTCACCTAAAAACTAAAAAAATAGTTAAAATAATACTATTTGTGTTGCTGTTTTTAATAAATATGTCTATTTTTTTGTAATGAAACAATTTATTAATATCAAAAAAATCATCACTATTATAAAAAGAAATTATATGGTAGGAGTTATTTTTAAGTGTATTACATATACTATCAGCTTTCTTTGTCGTTTTCTTGATTTTAAGACATTTATATAGAATGTACAAGAAAAATTCAGGTAAAAGATTGGCGTTCTCTATTATTAGATGTCATAATTTTAATAATATGTACCTCTTTTTTTATCGTCATTTTTTTGTGACGTTTAAGTTGAGAGAAGATTTCACTGAAATTATAACTTATTTTAGTTAAGGAAAAAAATCTAGTAACTATTCAGCGGTAATAAACGTTGAATAGTTACGTTATATTCACCTAAAACTAGAAATAGTTAAAAATACTACTATTTATGTTGTTGTTTTTAATAAATATCTCTATTTTTTTGCAATGAAACAATTTATTAATACCAAAAAAAATTATTACTATTATAAAAAGAAATTATATGTTAGGAGTTATTTTTAAGTGTAGGTCTCATACTATTAGCGATTTTTTTGTCGTTTACTGTGATTTTTGGAATATTATTTAAAATGTACAAGAATATTAAGGAGAAAAAAATTGGCGTTGGGCAGTATTTTTATTTCGTAGGTTTCGCAATAGGTACCCCTTACTTTTTATCTTTTATTTTACTAGGACGTATGACCTGAGAAAAAGCTTTCACTGAAATTATAACTTATTTTTAGCTAAGAAAAAAAGCTCTAACTTATACATAAAAAAAGATGGAAGTAGGAGTATTATTAGTTACATTTTTTTATAACAGTTGCTCCTTATAGGCTTTTTCATATTTTTTTAGATGAGCATAATCTGTAGGTATGAACATTTAAGAAATGGATATTTACAACTTATTAGTTCTCAAACAATTATACGAAGGGTAAAAAAATATAATAAGAAAATATTTTTTTATATTATAAATGCATCGTTTTTATATTACAAAAAAATATTTTTTTCATATAAAAATTTGAAAGGCATAATTTCGTCGAAATCTACCATATATTATTTTAAATCCAGACTATTTATTTGATACAAAAAAATTTTTAAGGAGTAATGCTAACAAAAAAATAAATAGAAAAATAGAAAGCAGTGTTACTTCTATGGTATTTAAATTGAACAATTGACGCAGTATTTTACTTAAAAAGCATAAAAAAACAAGTGCGCCTAATATAGGAAGTACTTCATCTTTAAGCTTAAACTTAATGCCATACATTACCACAAGTATAAAAAGAAAGAATGACGAAACCAAAAAAATTTGTGCCAGCATATTTCTTCTTCTTATTTTTTAGAATTTATTTAAAACAAAATTCGTTTACATAATTTTTAGGGTGGGTTGAATAACAAAGTAACTATTGTGCATACATTTGTAGTTGCATAATTGGGTAAAGAGCAGCCCTAATTAACCGTATAGCTCCTTTCCCTTCGGTATGAAATAGGTGTTTATAATTCTTCATACACTGATATTGCAATTTCAGGAAAGGTAAAACACCATTTTGCAATTCTAACTCGAGTATAGTTTTTGCAGCTTTTGCCTCATCGTTATTTGCATTTACATAATTTAAAAGCAACAGTTTTGCTGCAAAAATAGGGCGTATGCGCTTTCGTGTTTCCTTGTAATGCTTTATTCCCCACCACAACATATATAAAGCATTCTGCCACGATGGCAAACTTTTTTTATAATCGTTATAAGTAGTAGCTGCAGAATGTCGGCGAAAATTAACCAGAATTTTATCGATGAATACGATGTTTTTATGTGCAGCCGCTACTATTGAAAGCGCAGCATCGTACATAGAATATTTAAAAATGGAATGTTCTAATGGTGGCAACATATTTATAAGTTCACGGCGAAGTAATAATGTATGTCCGGGGAGCCCCAAAAAACACATTCGAACAACATTTACATTACGTTTTCGATGGTCGAAATAAGCAAACGAACCATCGGTAGAAAAAGGACGCGAAAAACCAGAACAAAGTAAGTTTTTACCAATACTTTTCATCTGATTTTCTATTTTGTCGGCTTCCCAAATATCATCTTGGTCAGAAATTGCGATATAATCGCCTGTGGCTCGTTGCATAGCAGAAATAAAATTACCATTTACACCATGCGCAGAATTATTTTCGAAAAACTTTATAAGACTATATTTACGAGCATAATCGTGAATAATATCAACGGTTTCATCGATAGAATTATCGTCTTGTATTATTATTTCGTGCAGCGGATATGTTTGTGCGAGAATAGACTCTAACTGTTCGCTGAGGTATTTTGCCCCATTATAAGTACATAAAACAATAGAAACACTTGCCTTCATAACTACCAATATTTAGAAATACAAATACTTAATGAGCAATGAACCGTTGTAAACCATAAGATACAGCGTAAGTAAAACAAGCAAAACACGCAATATTGTTTTTGTTTTGTTACGGATATAACGAACAAGATACGCTATAGATAGAGGAATTACATAAATCCAATGAGCGGTCATTATATACACTTCGTTTATGCCAAAGCCTAAACCTATGTGCAACACCATATCTAATGCGGCAAAAGAAAGGAAGAGCCACAAAAATTTAGAATGTCGTCCGCACCATATTCCTACGATGAAAAGGAGGAAAATTATAGCTTCTACAATATAATTCAGTGTCCAATTATAAGAAACAATAACAGGACGTGTCTTCATTATATCTTCTAATTTATGCGTTTGATGTAGCTGTATGGATTCGCCAAATAAATTTTCCACAATTGTTTCTGTACGAGAGGTAGAAATATCTGTCCAATTCAGAAAACGTAGCTTACTTACTGGTTTGCCCGAATGTGCTTTTTGTGGTTGTTTATCTTCTGCTCTCAACACATTTCGGCGATATTCTCTCCACATATTTTGGAAAACTTTCTCTTGTTTTACACTATCTTTAATGTGGGTAGTATCTTTAAATGCTGCAAACATAGCTTTGCGTTCTGCTTTAATGGCATTACGCTTTTTAAGTTTTAATGCTGCCACTTTATCGGCAATAAACTGTTCGTGTTGCCATTCTCCAATTGTAAAGACGGCTGCAAAGGGTAGAATAATAGCCAAAAGAAGGTTCTTTATAGTGAAAAACCGTTTACCACGTGTAAAAAAATTGGCAAGAAATATTTTTAAGCCATTATTCAGAGATATACCTGCAGTAAGCAAAAACAACAAAACAGTTTGGCAAATGCCCATTTCTTTCTTTTCTTTCATACATTTTCCTGCAATATATAGCGTAAGCAAAAGCATAAACATCGAGAGAATGAAATGGTCGGGAGCTATACTTGAAAGTAAAACGTGAGCAAAAGAATAGAGAAAGAAGGCAAGAAGCGCTGAATCGAAAGAAGATATGCCGATGATTTGGCGCAAAATACGCAACATAAGAACAAAACCACCTACAGAGAAGAATAGCAAAACACATGCAACTATATAAATGGCAAAGTTTGTTCCCGTAATACAAATAAGCAATTTGTTTAACAACGAAAAAGGATAATAAAAGAGAGCCAACAGTGGGTGTCGGTTTACATCGAATGCTAACGACCAATCGGAAACAACCAAATAGGTTAAAGGATCGAAACCAGAAAGATGATAGTTGTCTACAAACAATTTGTAGTAATTGTTCGATGGATTCGTAAATAATGGAACATACTTTGTAATGGCAAGAGCTTGTAACAATAGTTGCCACACAAAGAATAAGCCAACTGGTAGGCGTTCTTCTCTCTTAATACTAAGGAAACCTACAATAGCTTTCATTGAATAAGATAATAAATAATTTGTCCGCCATTATAAATCCACAACCAACTTGTTAGTGCCAGCAATATAATGCGCAAAACAAATCGAGATTTATGAGAAAGAATACGCAGCAAATATCCCATAGAAATAGGTATTATGAAAGCCCAACCTGCCGTCATTATATATACTTCGTTGATGGCAAACCCCATTATAATATGCAATGTAAAATCGGAAGCAAACCATAACAAAAGCATTTTCATAAATTTGTAATGCCAACCTGCAACAATACCCATTACAAAAAGCAAAACTATCAATGCTTCTATTACGTAATTGGCTATCCAACTATATTCTACAAATATGGGACGATCCCACGAAACATCTTTTAAAAGATATTTTTGATGTAACTGAATAGGTTCGCCAAAGAAATTTTCTATTAAAGTTTGGGTTCGAGAGGTGGAAATATCCATCAATTTTCCAATTCCTTCGCTACTTGCTGCACGTCCTGTATGAGCATGTAGCCACGCATTTCTTTCTTTTTTATGAGCTTCAAATTTTCCCGGCTGTTTCTTTTTGTTGGTATTTACAATTTTCTGTGTAACTTCTTCTTGTGGAATTTCTACTTGATAATATTGTAATTGTTGAATTGCAAATAACAATGCCAATGGAAGTAGAATAGCAACTACAAGATATTTAAAACTAAAGAACTTTTTACCATTTGTGAAAATACCAGCCAATATAGTTTTCCCTGCATTCGAGGCAGCTATTCCTGCAGTAAAGAACATTAGCAAGAAAGATTCCCACGTTTTTATTAACTTTCCTTGTTTTTGTCTCTTTCCTGCAATATAAAGCGTAAGTGTAAGCAACATTAACGATATTATAAAATGGTCGGGGACCATTGCAGGAACAAGAATATGTGCGAAAGAAAAAAAGAAAAGTGTGAGCAAAGTTGCATCTTTTTGTTTCAATTCGAGCACTTCACGCAATATGCGATAAGTGAAAACAACAGAATAGAACGCCGAAAAAAGTATGATTATCGCCATAAGAAATACAGCGAAATTGATGCCTACTGTATTTATTAGCCAATGGTTGAGCCAATAAAGTGGATAAAGAATTGTGAGAAATAATGGGTGTCGAATAGTTTCGAAATGAACTCTCATAGAAGAAATGGTAATCCACGACCAATTATCATAGCCCGACATACGGAAGTTTTTGGTAAATAACGACCAAAATCCTCCGTGTGCTCCCATTGTATAAACACCAAAATGGCTACTAATAAGCAACACATTAAATGCTAAGAATACTAAAAGCATAGCAAAAGCTAATATTCTTTCTTCTTTTTTTATTGCAAATACACCTAATATAGACATTTCCTTCTTAATTAAGAGTTGCAAAGATACACATTTATAACATACCTTACAAGCGTTAGCAGGTAAGTATTACCTATAAACGTATTCTATTTTCGTTTTAAGAATAAACGCACCAATAGAAAATTAATAGGAACACATATACCGAAAACAGGAATCATGGCTATTGTTTTAGGTAATCCGAGCCAAAGAAAAAGAGTTAAAAAGACAGTTTGTAGCCCGAAATTAACAAGATGGGCAAACGCAAAGCCTATTCCACGTTTTGTTGTTGATTGAACTTTAAATGTAAATTTAGTTGATGCTATATAGTTAAACATAAAGCTTAACAAATAGCCTACTGTATTAGAAATTTGTGGTTCAAACCATTTAATTAATAAAAGATATATTCCATATTGAAGGGCTGTAGCTAAAACACCTACAATACAAAAACGCACGATTTCATCGAAACTTCGGCTTCTTTTTGTTCGAAAAGGTTTATAATAGCTTTCATCGGCTTCTTTTAGTAAATAACTATCGCCTTTACTATCGCCAAAAGCAATCAATTTATATGCGTTTCTATATGGGAATGCACTTTTTAATCGTTTTATTTTTTCTTTACCGTAGCAATTTTTTGTTAAAAAGTTGCCAGTTACAATTCCTAATCTTACATCTATTTGTGTGCCTTCGATTTGTATTTTATTTTCAAATTCTTTAAAGAAAGGTTTCACCCAGTTTTCTATACTTGCCGTAATAATAATTACACTATCTTCTTGAATAAGAGCTTTACGAATTGAGTCTAATCCACCTTGACGCATTATGTTTTGTTTTGCTACTGCAAAATTTTGGCAGAGTTTATTAAATTCGTCTATATTCATTCCTTTAAAGAACCATGAAAAGATACGTTGTTTGGCTTTCCAATTAGGATATAGATGTAGTTTCATTAAAATAAGTATGGGGGAAAATAGTAAGAGTCCAAAAAAGGTTTTCTCATATCCTTTAGAATATTCGATAAATTCGATGAATGTGTCCTTTTTTGTCAATGTTCCATCAAAATCGAAGGCGTATACTTTCATACTACAAGAAATATATTATAACAAGAAATGTTAGTCCAAAGCTCAATACAATAAACTGAATGAAAGGGTCGTGAAGGAGAACTTTTGTAGGATCACCGCTTCTTTTATCTACTACTGCAAGCTGAATGTAGCGCAACAAACCTAAAAGCACAAAAACACTTGTAAGATAGAGATTGTCTGTATGGAAATTTGCGATTGTTTCAGGGCTTACCGTATACATAATGTAACACACTAAAGTTACACTTGCAGTTATGGTTATGGCTTGATTAATGAAGGTTAGATTATAACGAATAGTATTTTTTCGAGGAGCTTCGCCAGTTTCATTCATTCGTAAAACATCGTCTCTACGTTTTGCAAACGAAAGGAAGAGCATTAAGAGAAAGGTCATTAAAACTATCCATTTACTCAATCGAATATCGGTTGCAATACCACCTGCAAGAATACGTAATACGAAACCAAATGCAACAACACAAACATCTATAATAGCATGTTGTTTTAGAAATAAACAATAAGCAACGTTTAAAGCCCAATAAAAACCAATAACTCCACCTGTTTGAATGCGATGATCTGGTAAAAAAATAAGCGAAACCATCGACAAAATAACCATTATTATCATAAGAAAATATCCTTGTGTAATGCTTATTTTTCCAGATGCTAAAGGTCTATTACACTTTTGTGGGTGTCGTCGATCGTCGTTTACATCAATTATGTCGTTTAAACAATATATAGAGGAAGCTATAAAAGAAAAAGCTATCACGGTTATACAACCTTCGTAAAGCGATTCTATATTACCCAAAGCCCTACCAAAGAAGATAGGAAACAACACTACAAGGTTTTTTATCCATTGATGTGGACGTATTAATTTAATTATCTCCTTCATTGTTCTAATTCTTTTTTATTATGGTTGTTAGCTTTCCTACTGTTTTATGCAAAAGCCAAGCAAGTGGTAGCACTATAATGAGTGTTGCAAAAACTTTAACCAATAATGCCAATCGAGTTGTTCTATATAGTCAAGAATAAAGTGATTGTGCAGCAAATATATTTCTAAACTTATACTTCCTACGAATGTGAGTATTTTGTTAAGATGTTTATTATGCAGCCTATTCAACGTTATGCAAAGTAGAAATATTCCTGTTATTGTGAGCGGTATATATATTAAGCGTTCCAAAAATAGAGGAAAACAACCGTGTCGTATTTGTTCTAAATAGACACAAGAAGCAAATGTACCCACAAAAATCAAAAGAATAAGCCAAATAGAGCTATATTCTATTGTTTTTTTGTCTTTTACAGCTGCGCCGAAATTTAGTCCGATAAAGTAAATTGGTACACGACTCCAGAAAATTTCAAGGTGCCCAACTACATTATAAATAGGTAAAACATATTGTACTATTATACACCAAACTATCATAACAACAGGAATCCAACGATATATAGGGTGCTTTATTATGAGCGACAAGTAAAAAGGAGTAACCAAATACAACATCATTGTTGCAGGAATATACCAGAATGTTAATTCATCGTGTAGCCAAAAATCTAAATTTATCGTAATATCACCGATTAAATCGAATATATTTATACTATTTCCGCTATGTTGAATCCACGAAATAGATAGATAATCGGGAATATAATATAGCGATGCCACGATAAGCCATGTGGGATAGATGCGTAAAAGTCGCTTTTGATAGAAGTGCTTTGTATTAGGATTTTTTGTCCATGAATGCCAAAGTCCAACACCACTAAGAAAGAAAAACATATCGACACCAATGTTTCCTATACGGTGAAGTCCAAAAAACATATCTGTACGAGGCAAACCCACATGAAAAAGCATAACAAACAATATTGCTAAGCCCATAAGTTCGCCACGAAACCTACTAATATCTGCAAGTTCTATTCCTTTTCTTTTCATCTCACAACTTAGGCGAAGGTACACGTTTCATTATTTCTTTAAACAACCAAGCTACGCATATAGAAGTAATAATATAGAGCAAAAGCCCTGTCCAATAATCTCCGTTACGAGATATTGGGATTATTATTTTTCGTGTAATAGGGTGTGAAATAAACAATGCTGCTGAAATTACTCCTAACCAATTAAACATTTTTGCTATTCCAAAAGTATATTTCGGATAATTTAAATTCCAATATGATAGCAATTTTACAAAGCTAATGCCTGCAAAACATACAAACATTGGAACAAAAAGCCATACAAAAAAGCTATTACTACCATACCAAATAAGGAGTAAAGAGCACACAAACATTATTACATAAGCATATAAAGTGGTATTTCGCATATATTTTGCGCAGAGTAAACCTAAGCCAAAAGGCAACATTCCACCGACGAAATTGTATCTCCAACGGTTTAAAGCTTCTCCGTTAGGAGCACACTTCAATTCAATAATAGTACAAATAGCAATTAAAAGCACTATCCATATCCAGTTTTTCTTGTATAAGAACAAGCGATAAACAATATATAACTGAAGCATTAATCCAAAGAACCAGTAAGGACCAGGCCATATTATATCGTCTGGATTAGGCAAAACATTGTTGAACAAACCCATTTGCGCAACAATATCAATCACCTTATAATGATGTTGTCCCTCAGTAATAGCATCAACCAATATAAATGCAGAAAATCCAACTATCATCATACGAAATAGTTTCAGCCAATGGAAACGCAAGAAACGATATACTGTTGGTTGATTTTCTATATTATTGGTTGTTTCATACTTTATTACCAACCCATAAGCAGATAGAAAAAGAAAAATTGGCACACCATAATGTCCAAAAAAAGATAGAAGATGGAAGATTGTTAGTTCGTTAAAGCTATGCGTAATAATATTATGGAACCAATCTACATTATGCTGGTTGAATTGATATTCATTTTCTTGCACAATGTGACGAAGCCAATGGCAATAGTTATGAAGCACTATTCCAACAATGGCAATACCTCGCAAGATATTACATTCTGTGCGACTCAACATCATATTAACAGTTGTTCGGTTATTTATAGTGTGTGTATTGTTGTTCATATTTACCATACTTATACGCAAAAAAACTACCGTTTTATCGCTATTTTTCGTCTGTATTCTGCTACCAATTCGTCGTAATTAGTTTTGTTTTTAAGAATTCTAGGACGCTTCTCGTTGTATTTTGGACTCAGAATATCGTATTCTTCGTGATAGTCTTTCGCCTTTATACCACCTAAATGGAGCAACAAATGAGGTAAAGCATCGGTCATAAAACGTTTGTGTCTTATTACTTTTATTTGTTCAAACTCTTTTGGGTGTCTCGCAATGTATTTTTGTGAGCAGTATATCCAAAATGGAACTTCAAATTCGTAGTGTGCTAAATCATAATCAATTTTTGCAGAATGATTACGACAAATAATGTCTCGTTTACCTTCAAAACACTCTTCTCCATGATCGGGCATATATATTACTACAGCCTCTTCATTGGCAAAACGTTTCACAATTTGATTTACTATTGAGTCGTTATACAACACTGCATTGTCGTAATGCGCCAACATATAACGTCGTTGTAAGGTAAGTTCTGGACGTTTTTGTTTATAATCAGATGCTTTAAAATGCTTTCTGTCTGCTGGATAACGCCTATTATAGGACACATGGCAACCTATAAGATGAAATATTATAAGGTTATATTCTCTATTCTCAGCTTTCAGTTTATTGTCATAATCGGCGAGTAAGCCTTCATCGTAAGTATGTAAACGTGTATTACGTGTATCGAACATTGATTTAGAAAGTTCTTTATTATTTAAAAAGAAGCCACCACTAAAGTCATAAACTGCTTCTTTCGCTTGTGGAAGAAACTGATTAGTAATAAAAGACACATGATAACCTGCCTTACGAAACAGTTGTGGAAAGAGTGGATAATCGCACCATTCGCCTTTTTGTCCCACAACATGCATTGAAAAGATGTTTTTAAAAACGAAACTCGTAAGATTCCAAGGCGCAACAACATCGGTGAAAGGTATTAAGTTTCCAGCCTTTTCCAATGCAATTTGACGCGGTGTTGTCTTCATAAAATATCCATATTGCTGCGAATGATGTCGTCCAAGACTTTCGCCAATAATTAAAACGATATTTTTTGTATTAAAGCACAGCTCTGAACAGAGGCACGATCTTTCGCTTCTACTAATCTATCGACTTGTTGCGATGCTAAATGATTGGCATACAAACTAAATATTAGTCGATAAACAGGGGTATAAAATACGGCACAATCGGGTGTTGTTAGTTCGTGTTCTACACTTCCTATTGTCTTTAACGAGAACATTTGCACCATTTCGCATTTATTATGGAAAGACGAAACTGCCGATGTTACAAATAAAGAAACCGTAATTAGACCGATGAAACCGGCACTTTTATCTCTTACAATAATTATCCATAATGGTTGTTTTATGTCTTTTTGCTTGCAATAAATTCTCAATATGGCAACCAAACAATGCAAAACTATTATTAGTAATAATAATCCTACGCTCGATGTGAGAACTTCAGTATTAATATAACTACTAAGAAACTCGCTTGCCTCACGTTTATCGGTTTCTGCAGCCAATAATAACATTGATGGATTTAAAGAAGATTGGAAATTCACCCAACAGAAAAGATCGGCTATACTGGTAGAATAGGCTATTACATAAAACACACCTACTATCCAACAACGCAGTTTTTTAGGTATTAACGAAAGTATTACACAGATAATATAAAGGTCAAAAAATAGTTCCAACCAGATATTTCCATAAACTGAAACATCGTCGCGATTGGTAGGGAGTTCTGCATACGAAACTACAATACCAATGAGATACATAAAGAAGAAAAAGCAAAAATTACTTCGAATAGGATAGCTTGCTTTCTTTAAAAATTTGGTAATACTGCTTAAAACTTTCATTCTCTATACTTTGGGGCAAAGGTACGGCAAAAAGATTAATCAAGTTTTATCAATTAATTATCTATTTTGTAGAATAAATGGAAGGATTCTTTTTATCTCAAGTATTAACGGATAAAGTTATCGTTCATAAACTCTTATGACATTTTTGAGCACTATTTAATGTAATTGATAATTGATAATTACATACAGAATGTTTTGACGAACAACTAAATTAGATTTATAGGACTCTTGTATGTCATTTCTTTTTTTGTTACTTTGCACCTATGTACGCAAATGTACAGACACGCTTTAACTTAGCTACTGCTAATAAGGTTTCTTATTATGAACTTAAGGATTTATATCGTAATATGGTTGTACATATACGAATAGCGTTAAACTTAGGGTTAGATATATAGCGAGGAGAGATATGTGGGAACATTTAAACTTTTTAGATAATGAGAAAAAACATCTATTATTTGCTTAATACTTCTAATGGTATTATCATTATGGGCTACATCAATACCTCAAAAAGAAATTAAGATAAGTCCTGAACAAAAATTCAAACTATGGCTTAACGATACTATTAAGCATATTAAAGGCAAATACACTATTAGTTCTGACTCTACATTATTAACCATAACCGATAGCTTTTCATATATAGTTAGGAAAGGCAAAAGTAGCTTATAGCACCAATAAAAAAATTCAGAAGCCATACAATATATGCTAAAAGATGTCCATGAACCTCCGTATATTAATTACAGAGTGATAGCTAATAGATATAATGAATTTACACCATCTGAAATAGACCAGCTAAAATACGAGGCTTATACAGAATTTCGCTTATAAAGGTTTTTGCAAAAAAATGTGATTATAAATTATAATGAAAAATAGAGCTAGCATCAAGAGTGCCTATATAATAAATAAACAAACAAAAGATACAACATTAGTTGAATTTAGCTATAAAGGAAACAAAATTATAAAAAGATATTATTAAGAACTTTCATTACTCTCGGTAAAGTTTAATATGACTTCTACTGGTATTCTGAATTAGAAATTCTGATGCAGCTTTTGCCTCATCGTGAACAAGTAATACATCGTCCGTCTGGCTTTTTTTCTGTTTCTGTTCTTTCAGTATTTCTCAGCTGAATAATCTTCTTTTACACATTATAATATAGGTATATAAAAGGTCGCTGTGTGCTATGATATCTAATTTACAACTGACAGATATCTGAGACGAATGTTACAGATATCTGAAACGAACACGATAGATATCTAAAAACAAAAAGTAACTAAAAATCATAGTGAAATAACTATGTTATTCTTTATATTTAACAAGATACAAATAGAAATATAAGAAAAAAATAGTAATTTATTATAGGAAAATAAGTACCTTTGTGCACTTAGTAAATAATATTTTTAATCTAATTTATAAAATGAGACTAAAACATTTTCTTTTTGCAGCCTTATTCTTTGTTGCAGGAATGGCAAACGCACAGCAGTTTGGTCCTATTCCAATCAACAAGAATGTTAGACAAGGTAAACTCAGCAATGGACTGACGTATTACATTTTGCACAACAACTGGCCAGAACACGTAGCAAACTTCTATATTGCACAGCGTGTCGGCTCTATTCAGGAAGAAGAACCACAGCGCGGTTTGGCTCACTTCTTGGAGCACATGGCGTTCAATGGTTCAGAACACTTCCCCGACTCCACTTTATTAGAGTTTACACGCTCGCTTGGAGTACAGTTTGGTAGCGACTTGAATGCATATACTTCTATCGAAGAAACTGTTTATCGTGTTTGCAATGTTCCAACTAAGCGCGAATCGGCACTCGATTCTTGTTTATTAATACTAAAAGATTGGTCGAACGGTCTGACACTCGACGATAAGGAGATTGATAAAGAACGTGGTGTTATTCACCAAGAATGGCAATTAAACCAAAACGCAATGATGCGTATTTACGACCGTTCGTTGCCTAAACTATATCCTAACAATAAGTATGGACTCCGTCTACCTATCGGTTTAATGAGCGTAGTAGACCATTTAAATATCAAGCTCTACGCGACTATTATCGTAAATGGTATCGTCCAGACAATCAATGCATCATAGTTGTAGGCGATGTAAACGTAGACCGCATAGAAGCAGAGATTAAGAAGTTATGGGCAAATGCTAAAGTTCCTGCAAATGCAGCCCAAGTAACAAAACTTCCTATAGCCGACAATGCACAAGCCATCTATGTATTCGATAAGGATAAAGAGATGCAAAACACTACTATAGGTATTATGATGAAGCACGATGTATTCCCTGATGAGATGAAAACAAGTCAGGCATATTACATTGACAGCTATATGAAGACTATGATAACCATGATGCTAAACCAACGTTTCAGCGAAATGAAACAAAAAGCCGACTGTCCATTTACCAGTGCCTACTGCGAAGATGGCAGCTATATGCTTTCAAGCACCAAAGACGCATTCACATTGGGTGCTTCAGCTAAAGAAGGTAAAGACATTGAAGCCTTTAAAGCTATTTATCGCGAGGCTCAACGTGTACGTCAATATGGTTTCACACCTACCGAATTTGAACGTACCAAACAAGAATTCCTCTCACAAATCGAGTCTGCATACACTAATCGCGATAAGACAACCAATGACCAATATGGCGACGAATTGCGCGATCACTTCTTGAAGAACGAGCCTATACCTAACAAGGAAGACGAATACAAAATAATGAAGCAACTCGTTGAGATGCCAGCACTGAACTATCAGGTAGTAAACGAGTATGCTAAAGAACTTATTTCAGATAAGGATAGCAACCTTGTTGCATACATCTTTGCACAAGATAAGCCCGGAAAGGTAGATATTACAGAGGCACAGATGGCACAAGCCATAAAGGAAGTACGTGCAGAAAAACTTTCGCCATACGTTGATAACGTAAAGAGTGAGCCATTATTGGACGTTAAGAAGTTGCCAAAAGCAGGTAAGATAGTAAAAGAAACAGAGAACAAGAAGCTCGGTTATAAAGAACTTACATTGAGCAACGGCGCTCGCGTTATTTTGAAGAAGACAGACATCCAAGCTAACGATGTTCGTTTCTATGCTACAGCTAAGGGTGGTAGCAGCTTGTACGATAAGGCAGACTTTGACAATCTTAAACTATTTAATTCTGTAATGGGCAATAGTGGCCTTGGTAACTTCTCTAAACAAGACTTAACCAAAGCGCTTTACGGTAAACAAGCAAGCGCTAACTTGGCATTGGGTACATACTATCAGTCTGTAAGTGGACAAGCAATACCAAAAGATATTGAGACCATGATGCAACTGGTTTATCTCAAATTAACCAATGTAACAAAGGACGAACAAGCTTTCAACGCTATGATGAAGCAATATGAACAGGCCTTAAAACATAAAGATCTATCGCCTGAAAGTGTATTCGGCGATTCTATTACAGTTTCGCTCTACAACCATGCACTTCGTTATGCACCACTTTCTGTAAATACTCTAAAGGGCGTAAACTACGACCGTATACTCCAAATATGGAAAGAGCGTTATGCTAATCCTGGTCAGTTTGTTTATTACTTTGTAGGAAACTACGACGAAGCAACTCTCCGTCCACTTATCGAAAAATATATAGGCAGCTTACCAAAGGGGAAAGCAGAGAATTGGAAAGAAGTTTCTGGCTTTGCAACAGGTAAGTAATTAACCATTTTGCTCTAAAATCTGAAACGCCAAAAGCTATGAGTTTCGAATTCTGGCACCAACCAATGAAGTATACTTTAGAGAATTCTGTGCTTGTAGACGCTGCAGCTCAAGTTTTGTCTATGGTTTATCTTAAAGATATACGCGAAGACCAAGGAGCAGCTTACTCTGTTGGTGCAAGTGGCGGATTAAATCAATCTGGCAATAAAACATTTGCCATTATTCAGGCACAATGTCCAATGGATCCAAACAAGGCAGAACTTGCTGTTAAGCTTCTTAACGAAGGCATTAAGAATAACAGTATGAAGGTTGATAACGACAAACTACAAAAGGTTAAAGACTTTATGCTAAAGCAAGCAGACATCAGTGCAAAGAACAATGGTCATTGGATTAATGTTCTTAACGAATATATTACATTAGGTGTTGATATTCAAAATGGATATAAAGAGGCTGTCGAGGCACTTACAACACAAAAGATAGCAGCTTTCTTAAAAGGACTCCTTGCAACAGGAAATCATACAGAAGTGGTGATGACACCAGCTAAATAAAAATATATTGCACAGGTTTGTTATTATAACACTTGTGCAATAAAAAACATTCACGCATAAAAAGCCTACGATTACTTGTGTAATTGTGGGCTTTTTTTCTAAAATAGTTTATTAGCAACAACATCTACCGAAACTTTAATAAGCTATTGAAGATAATGGTAGTGTTTAAATAGAGGTACACTTACAATACAATTTACCCCTAGCAAAGAAATTAGCAAGGTAGTGTCTAAAAAAAGTGTGTAAGCCCATATTTTTCTTCTCTTTGCATTTGAAAACAACAAAATAAATAAACAATAGAACTTACACAATTACAAAAATTCATAAAGACGATTTTTTTGTTTTTAAAAGCTATAGTTAAAAAGTAACAAAGCAGCTGTATATTAATTAATAACTAATATATATGAAATTTATAGACATTTAGTTAATATTAGCAAATATAGACATGCATGTTTGTATTAAAAACGAATTAATACGTACATTTGCACAGCTAAAAAAATGATGCATATAGTGTCAACGACTATTTTTGTTAGGTAATTTTTAATTTAATAAATAACTTAATTATTTGATGAAAAGAAAAAAACTTTTTCTCCCGGAATGGGCTTAAGTTTCATGCTTTAATTTTATTATTACTATTATGTAATATTGGAATTTCAGCACAAACAGGCAGTAAGGCTGTAAAGGTTACTCTCAGCCCACAAACAGGTAACATTATCTCTGTACGCTCTGAGAGTAGTCTAGAGGCAGGATCTCAAAGTGGATATGGGTCTATGTTTATTCACAATCAGGCGCCACTTACCTACACAACAACAGATAACCCAAAGTTTTCTGCTGATGGTATGATGCGAAACCATACTGGTAACATCCGTTTCTATGAGAAAGACAAGCGTATGGTACACATTACTGGCGTATATAATTCTTGTGGTTCTTCAGGAATTTGGAGTGATAAAACAGATAAAATAAAAAAGAAACCGCTGTAAATATTGTATATTTGAATAAACACCACCAAATGTACAAAGATGAACAGCAGTTTCCTATATCATGCTTGGGGTCTTTACACCCACAAATGCACTTGTGAAGAATACAAAGGTAATAGAATTATTTTGTATGTACAAACAAAAGAGCGAATAAGATGTTGCCCTTGTTGTTGGGCTCGCTCTGTTGTGAAGAACGGGTATCGCCTGCGGGACTTTGTTGGACTTCCCATAGGTGGCAAGCGAGTAACTATCCGCATGAAGGTGCAACGCTATAAATGTAAGGAATGTGATTTCGACCAGCAGGAGAATATTCCCTTTGCTACTGGCAGTCGCAGCTATACTCATCGCTTTGCCAAGTATGTAGTAGATTTACTTCGTGGTATGACGCTTCAGGATGTATCGCATCATCTGGGTGTGTCATGGGATACGGTAAAGGAAATACACTCCTCTTACCTTGAGCGTCATTATAGCCCTCCATCTCTGGATAAGGTGGAGAATATAGGTATAGATGAGTTTGCTGTTAAGAAAGGACATGTTTATAAGACCATCGTCGTGGATTTGGACAGTGGCAGGGTAATCTATGTTGGCGATGGAAAGGGTACGAAAGCTCTGAAGAAATTCTGGCAGAAAGTCAAACGTAAGAATATAAAGATAAAACATGTGGCAACAGACCTGTCTGCGGCTTTCATAGCCTCTGTCATGGAGAATTGCCCCGATGCAGTACATGTGTTTGATCATTTCCATGTAGTGAAGTTAATGAACGAGAGACTTGACGATATCAGACGTAAAGTTTATAGTATGGAGAAAGATATAAATAAACGTAAAGTACTCAAAGGAACAAGATATCTGCTACTGGGCAATGGTGCAGACATCTTTGATAAACAGCACAAGACAAGGCTTGAGAATGCTTTAGCTATGAATGAGCCATTGTCAAAAGCATACTATTTGAAGGAACAACTGCGTCAGATATGGTCGCAATCCACGAAAGATATGGCAGAAAAAGTGCTTGATGACTGGATAAGGCAGGCAGAACAAAGCAAGATAGCCCAACTACAGAAAATGGCTGTTACCGTAAAAAACTATAAGAAAGGAATCCTTGCTTGGTACGATTGCCATCTATCAACAGGAAAAGTCGAAGGCATCAATAACAAGATTAAAGTAATGAAACGAAATGCCTATGGATTCAGGGATGAGAGGTACTTTACACTAAGACTCTATGCACTGCATGACTGCCGTATCACTCGAAATGTCGGATGAACCATAATTAAACTCGTAAAGAAATAATATGCAAGCCTTTTTGGAGAGAAATAATTGCAATTAATGATTTAGCTTATTTCTTCTTATAATTATTAGTCAAAATAGTATAATAATTTTGTAAACTCCCACTAAATGGTTATTTTTGCATTATAATGACCTACTAAAAGTAAAAAAAGGTATGGATAACTTAAGATTTGAAGTTTTAAAAGAGGCTTTTAGAAAACGCCCTGTAGAATTAAAGATACCCAAAGAGCGTCCATCGGAATTGTTTGGGAAGAATGTATTTAACCGCGAAAAAATGTTTAAGTATCTTCCTATAGACGTTTATAATAAAATGGTGGACGTTATGGATAATGGCGAACGTCTTGACCGTTCTATTGCTGATTGTGTTGCTAATGGAATGAAAAAATGGGCAAAAGATAATGGAGTTACACATTACACTCACTGGTTTCAACCATTAACAGAAGGCACTGCCGAAAGCATGATTCGTTTATTGAACCTGATGGAAAAGGAGGAATGATAGAAGAATTTTCAGGAAAATTACTTGTACAGCAAGAACCTGACGCTAGTTCTTTCCCATCTGGTGGTATTCGCAACACATTTGAAGCGAGAGGTTATTCGGCTTGGGACCCAACAAGTCCTGTTTTTATTATAGACGACACTCTTTGTATCCCTACAATTTTTATTTCTTACACAGGAGAATCACTCGATTATAAGGCACCATTGCTACGTTCTTTGCGAGCAGTAGATAATGCAGCAAAAGAAGTTTGCCAATACTTCTATTCAGACGTGAAAAAGGTGCATACAAATTTAGGTTGGGAACAAGAATATTTTTTAGTTGATGAAGACCTTTATTTTACTCGACCTGATTTAATGCTAACTGGTAGAACATTAATGGGACACGATTCGGCAAAAAACCAGCAAATGGAAGACCATTATTTTGGAACTATACCAGAACGTGTGCAAGCTTTTATGAAAGATCTTGAAGTTAATGCCTTAGAACTCGGAATTCCTGTTAAAACTCGACATAATGAAGTTGCACCCGGACAATTTGAACTTGCTCCTATCTTTGAAGAATGTAATTTAGCCGTAGACCATAATATGCTTTTAATGGCTGTAATGAAGAAAATTGCACATCGACACGGATTTCGCGTACTATTACACGAGAAACCTTTCGATGGTATTAATGGATCGGGAAAGCATAATAACTGGAGTTTGTCTACCGATACAGGAATATTATTGCACAAAAGCGGGAAAAATGTAAACGATAATTTACGTTTCGTCGTTTTCGTTGTAGAAACTTTAATGGGAGTTTATAAACATAATGGTTTACTAAAAGCTTCGGTTATGAGCGCTACAAACGACCATCGTTTAGGAGCAAACGAAGCACCACCTGCAATTATATCATCGTTTTTAGGTAAACAAGTGTCCGATTTGTTGGAACATATTGAAAAAGCCGATAAAAAGAATCTGTTTAGTGTGAAAGGAAAGCAAGGAATGCAACTCGATATTCCTGAAATTCCAGAATTGCTGATAGATAATACCGATCGTAACCGTACTTCGCCATTTGCTTTTACAGGAAACCGATTCGAATTGCGTGCAGTTGGCTCCGAAGCAAATTGCGCTTCGGCACTTATTGTATTAAACACAGCTGTTGCAGAGGCTTTAACCAACTTCAAAACACGTGTAGATGCACTAATTTCTAAAGGCGAAGACCCTACAAGTGCAATTATAGAAATTGTTCGCGAAGATATAAAAACGTGTAAACCTATACACTTTGACGGAAATGGTTACAGCGATGAATGGAAAGAAGAAGCAGAAAAAAGAGGATTAGACTGTGAAGCAAGTTGTCCTGTATGTTTCGATGCTTATTTGCGCAATGATTCCATACAAATGTTCGAACAAATGAACGTAATGAATCGTAACGAATTAGAAGCACGTAACGAAGTAAAATGGGAAACATATACAAAGAAAATACAGATAGAAGCACGTGTTATGGGCGATTTGGCTATGAATCACATAATTCCAGTGGTTACACACTACCAAAGTAGGTTAGCAAAGAATGTAAGTTCTATGATAAATATCTTTGGAAAAGAAGAAGGAGAAAGGCTAACCAAACGTAATATTAATATTTTAAAAGAAGTAGCCGAGCGCATTCAACTCATAGAAACTGGAGTAGATGAACTTGTTGAGGCAAGGAAAGTAGCAAATAAAATAGAATCGCAACGCGAAAAAGCAATTGCTTATCACGATAATATTGTTCCACAGATGGAAAAAATACGTTATCAGATAGATAAACTTGAACTGATTGTTAGCGATGAAATGTGGACTTTACCTAAGTATAGAGAACTTTTATTTATCCGATAAAACCGCACAAAATGATATCTTCTTCTAAAGGAGAATGATTTTATGGACAGGTTTCTCTTTGAAGTTTTTGGAATAGAATATTCACACGAATAAAATAAACAGCAAAAGATAAACGCCATAGAGAAAAACAGAGAAAAATCTTATTATAAATTCCCAGAAATTTAATTATAAAATAAAAAAATATAATTAGTTTTCTGGGAATTTATAATTAAAGTTTTTGGAACTATACAACCAACATTGAATGCTCCTCTTATTATAAAAAAATAACAAAAACATTCTTTCGTGTAGAAAAAAATGTATACAATAAAAATAAACGATATATATTCTTATACTTATTAAACACTATCAGCCAAATAAAAAGGCAATATCCATTTCGCCATTTCTATTAGGATAGTGTAGAATAGAATAATAAAAATCAATTTTACTTATCGAAATGAGAGTTATTATCTATTCTCTTTATAAATTAAGTTATTTGCACCGCTGGTTATATTGAGTGCTTCGGGGTGATCGTTTACGAAACTTTCTATATGTCGTACACGTTTTTCTTCAAAAATTTCGTCTACTGCAATAAGAATACCAGTTTCTTCTACATCGCCAAAGCCATTATTTATGCCAGTTCCAAAAAGTTTCATCGTTGGAGAAAGGTTCATATAAGCATTTACTAAGGGAGGAATGTTGAAACCTAATTTCCGAATTTCTCTATTTAATATACGGTAGTTTTCTTTGAAAGAAGAAGCATTAAATAAAGTATCGAATTCTGATGAAGGAGTTTCAATTTTAAGCGGTTTTATCGGTATAATAAGTTTTTCTTTATCGTCGAAAAACTTTCTTAAAAAGTAGAGAATCATATCTCTTCCTCTACGAATATACGAAGGATACATTGTAACCTTGCCAAAGAAATATTTGCAATTTGGATTTAACACGGTAAGTGCACCTAATCCGTCCCAAAGATTATCGAGAGCGAAAATACTTTTAGAATTTTCGCGAACATTTTGATAACCAAGCGACACAAAAGAACGACCTAATTCAACGGTATAAGGAGCATATTCTTTCAGAAACTTATCGGAAAAATGAAACATGTGGCTGGTAGCAAGAATAGGTTGTCCGTCTTTTCCAAATTTCCAATCAGCTCCAAATACATATCGATAACCGCCAATGATTTCTTCATTATCGGGATTCCATACTATAAGTTGTTTACAACAACCAGGCATTAAATCAAATTCATCAATATCTTTAGCTTTTCCTGTGCCTCCGCCAGCATTTCTGAAAGCTTCTTCGCGCAATCTTCCAACTTCGTCCATTAAATTTGGAGCATCGGCAGCCGAGAATACATATATGTCGTTATGACTTTTGTTTGTAACTCTCAACAATCTGTCAGGAGTAAGTTCGCTTTTTAGAAGTTCTTTACTGACTGGTTGAATTATCTCTTCTTCCTTCATATTATTGCTTTTGTAGCATCGCTTAATTTCGCATTCATATAACAACGTAGCTTTCTAAAGCTCGTAAACTTTATTTCGCACAAATTGCGCCCATTCCATCGGTGTTTTACTATTGTTGAATGTTTGCCAAGGAATAGGTTTTCCGAAACTTACACGAAAGGTCTTACCAACATTTTTGTACATTTCATCGACTAAAAAGAGCATTGCTAAATTTACTTTCTTTATATATTTATCGCTGAAATGAGCTATTTTATAAAATCGTTCAGAGTTTTGCCCGCTAAAATGGATAGGAACAACGTCTCTGTGGTATTCTACACTCTTTGTTATAAATGTTTTTTTCCAAGGCAAATCAGAAATTACGCCATTTTGTTTTCTGCTATTGAGACCTGCTGGGAACATTAATATGTGATTATCGCTACTAAATCCAGCTTCTACCATACGTGGAAAGTCTCTACTTTGTTTTCCTGTCTTGTTTATTCCTATACATACTGGCTGAAGACCCGGTAAATTCAGCAAAAGATCGTTAACAAGATAACGAAACTTTCCATCGTACTGTTTGCCAATAATAGAACCTAAAGCAACTCCATCTTGTCCACCAAGTGGATGATTAGAAACAAAAGTGTAAAGTTTGCCATCGTTCTTGTCAGGCAAATTCTCTAAACCTTCTATTTCGAGTGTCATTTTCAAATAGTGCACACATTCAGTAAGCCATTCTGTACCAGTTTTGTTTCTACTGTCCCACAGAAATTGATTCACTTCGTCTTCGTGAATAAGATTTCTAATCCAGTTAATCAGAAAATGAGGAACAAACTTTGCTTTTGAGCCCATCTTCCCGTGCAATATCTTTTGGATATCAATGGTCTTTTCCATATTGTGTGCTATATGCTTATTAAGTTTCTCAATTTCTCAAATCGAATGCAAATGTAATTAAACCTTTTGATATATCCCACTTTTTTATAAAAAAAATACTCAATGAAACCAATTTGGTTATTATAAATCTACTAGTCTGTGCTCAATATAAGTTTTCGGGAACATATCTTTACGTTAAATATATTAAAAATGAGAGAATAGAATAAACTTTGTGGAGGAAAGGGGTGAAATGTGGGGAATTTTGCTTACCTTTGAGGCGATTTTAGATATATAAGAAATACGCATGCGATTTCTAGGGAGTATAGAAGCCAAAACTGATAGTAAAGGAAGGGCCTTTTTACCAGCTACATTCCGCAAGATATTGAATACATCTGGCGAAGAATCTTTGGTGATGAAGAAAGATGTTTTTCAGCCTTGTTTGGTAATCTACCCTCAATCAGTGTGGAATAAAATGCTCGATAATCTCCGTAATCATCTTAATCGTTGGAGTAAACGCGACCAAATGATATATCGCCAATTTGTATCAGACGTAGAAATGATTGTGCTTGATGGAAATGGTAGGTTCTTAATACCAAAGCGCTATTTGAAAATGGCAAACATTAACCAACAAATTAAATTTATAGGTATGGACGACTGTATTGAGATTTGGAATAACGAAAGCGAAGAAGCATTTTTAGACCCAGACGATTTTAGTGCAGCATTGGAAACTGTTATGGGCGATTTAGGAGAAACAAAAGCACTCTTTATAAAAGAATAATAGGATAAACAAATATGGTTAAGACAGCTGAGACATATCATGTTCCAGTATTGCTTTGCGAGAGTGTAAATGGTTTGGATATCAACCCTAATGGTATTTATGTAGATATTACTTTTGGTGGTGGTGGACATAGCAAAGAAATACTTTCGCATTTAAGTAAGGAAGGACACTTATATAGCTTCGACCAAGACGCCGATGCAGAACAGAACATATACAAGCTGAACAGTGATGGAAAGAAACCAGAAAACTTTACGTTTGTGCGTTCTAATTTTAGATATCTTGCCAATTGGTTGCGCTATTATGGTGTAGAAAAGATAGATGGATTGTTTGGCGATTTAGGAGTTAGTAGTCATCATTTCGATGATGAACTGAGAGGATTTTCATTTCGCTTTAATGCTCCGCTTGATATGCGTATGAATAAAAGAGCGCAAAAGACAGCTGCTGATATTTTACAAGAATATGACGTGCAAGAACTTGCTAATATATTCTATCTTTATGGGGAATTAAAAAATTCGTATAAGATAGCTACAGCCATTGTAAATAGTAGGGGGAAGGCCCCTATACTAACAACAAATGATATTCAGGCTGTTGTTGAACCGCTTTTTAAACGCGAGCGAGAAAAAAAAGAGATGGCTAAACTATTTCAGGCTTTACGCATAGAGGTTAATCAGGAAATGATAGCCCTAAAGGAAATGCTAAATAGTGCGTCAGAAGTATTAAAGCCAGGCGGTAGAATTGCCATTATTACTTATCACTCGTTAGAAGATCGCATTGTGAAAAATGTGATGAAGTCGGGAAATATAGAAGGTAAGGTAGAAAAAGACTTCTTTGGACATATAACTGCACCGTTTAAATTAATAAACAATAAGGTGATAGTGCCAAGCAACGATGAACAAGAGAGAAACCCACGAAGTCGCAGCGCAAAACTAAGAATAGCAGAGAAAAGATAAATGAACAATAAGCTTACAGAAAATAATGAGACGTTAGGTGTTGTAATAAAACCCATTTTTACAATAAAAGACCATCAGAAAAATGTAACTGAAGAGATAAAAAATGAATCTAATCAGTCTACTGATTCTGTAGCAATGAATGGAACAGAAATTGATTTAGAGGTAACAGAGGGTATATTCAATAATAAGAAAAAAGATAACAATACAAAAGAACATAAAAATTTTGGTAAACAAGAAGAGCAAAAAATAGTAAGTTCTAAAAATAGAAGAGGAAGAAGAAGCATTGAAAAATGCAATTGAAGACCAAGCGCGAGAAGATGAACGGCCACTTGCAAGCAACTTTACTTTAAAGAAAATACTTGGTGGCGATATATTCTCAGCTCACTTGTTAAGAAATAATATTGGACTTATTGTGGTTGTCGTGTTATTTATTATTATCTATATATCAAATCGCTATAGTGTTCAAAAAGATTTAATAGAGATAGATAGATTACAAAAAGAGCTGTCGGATGCTAAATATAGATCTCTATCAAGTAGTAGCCAACTAACAGAACGTTCGCGAGAAAGTCATGTATTGGAAATTCTGAAAAACAAATAAAGATAGTGTTTTAAAAAAATATCATCGCGCCCTCCATTTATTATAAATGTACCAACAAAAATAAAAAAATAATGAGCAAGTTTAATAGCAAAAAAATATTATGCCACGATATTCGCTTATAGCATTAGTTATGAGCCTTATTGCTATTGCCGTTGTTGCAAAATCGGCATATATAATGATTGTTCAGAAGAATTATTGGTTAGAAGTTGCTGCAAAACAAAAAAAAGATAATGTGCCAATTTTGCCTACACGTGGCAATATTTTGAGTTCTGATGGAGAACTTATGGCAAGTTCTTTACCAGAGTTTAAAATATACATCGATTTCAAAACTCTTAAGGAAGCAGGCAAAGATACAGCCTTTGTAGATAGTATTAATTATATTTGTAAAGGCTTAAATGAACTTTTTCCAGAAAAAACTGCTGGTGAATTTAAACAAGAGCTATTAGAAGGTTTAAAAGAAGAAAAGCGACATTGCCCTATTTGGAAAAATCGTATCGACTATAATACATATAAAGAGGTAAAGAAGCTACCTGTTTTTAAATACGATAAATTTAAGAGTGGTTTCCATGAAGAAGAATTTAATGCACGACGACGCCCATTTGGATCGCTTGCACAACGTACAGTTGGTGATCTTTATGGTTCAAAAGATGTGGCTAGATGTGGATTAGAACTTTCTTTTGATAGTATTCTGCGTGGAACAAATGGTGTTGAAAATAGACGAAAAATCCGAAATAAATATCTTAGTATAACAGAAACACCACCTATTGATGGTTCTGACATTGTAACGACTATAGATGTAGGTATACAAGACTTAGCCGAAAGAGCATTACTTAATGAGTTGCAAGAAATAAATGGAAATGTTGGCGTTGCCATTGTTATGGAAGTTGCAACAGGCGACATTAAAGCTATTGTAAATCTTGATAAATGTGAAGATGGACAATACCGAGAAATTAAGAACCATGCAGTAAGTGATTTGCTAGAACCAGGCTCAGTTTCAAAACTGCTTCTATGATGGTAGCACTCGATGATAATGTAGTAGACACAATGTATACTGTAGAAACAGGAGGTGGCGTTTGGACTATGTACGGACGAGATATGAAAGATCATAACTGGAGACGTGGAGGCTATGGAACATTAACATTACCATGGTGTTTGAAATATAGTTCGAATATAGGTGTTAGTAGAATTATAGATACCTTCTATCATAAAAATCCAGAAAAGTTTGTACAAGGAATCTACAAATTAGGTTTAGCCGACGATTTGCAAATCCCTATTACAGGCTATTCACCAGCCAAAATTCGTATGCCAAAGAAAAATAAGCATGGACAATATATAAACTGGAGTAATACGGCTTTACCATGGATGAGTATTGGATATGAATCGCAAGTACCTCCAATATCAACATTAACATTCTATAATGCAATAGCAAATGGTGGAAAAATGATGCGTCCACGATTTGTTAAGAAAGTTGTGAAAGATGGAACAGTATTGGCAGAATATCCTCCAGTAGTACAGCGCGAACAAATAGCAAAAGAATCAACCATAACGGAGATGCGTAGAATTCTTACAGAAGTAGTGTCTGAAGGATTGGGAAAAAAGGCAGGTTCCGATAAATTTTCGGTTGCAGGTAAAACAGGTACTGCACAAATGTCGAAAGGAGTTGCAGGATATAAAACAGGTGTAACCGACTATTTATTAAGTTTTGCCGGATTCTTTCCTGCAGATGCACCACGATATAGTTGTATTGTATGTATACAAAAGTCGGGATTACCAGCTTCAGGCGGAGGAATGAGTGGCGTAGTTTTTCATAATATAGCAGAAGGAATAATGGCACAAAATTTAAAACTGAGTGTTTCTGATGCAAGAGATTCTTCTGCTTCACTTATTCCAATGGTTAAGAGTGGTAATCTTTTAGCTACAGATTATGTTCTATCTTTTCTTGGATTTAATGTAAAGAATGGTTGGAATGGTGCTTATCCATTCGGTAATAATATTTGGGGTTTTGCGAAAACAGGTAGTAATGGTATAATACTCTCTGAAGAAAAGAATATCAATAAACGATATGTTCCTGATGTACATAATATGGGAGCACGTGATGCAATTTATTTATTAGAAAATTGTGGCATAAAAGTTATAATGTCTGGGCGTGGAAGAGTAGTAGAACAATCGCTTGCACCTGGCGAAAAAATAAAACAAGGTATGGTTTGTAAACTTCGTTTTGCATAATACGATATTAATGTACATTCAATAAGAATAAATAAAAAGCAAGATATATGAAATTAAACGATTTGCTTAAATATGTGAAGCCATTGAAAATAATTGGCGATACAGAAAAAAATATTACAGGTATCAATATTGATAGCCGCAAAAATAGAAGAAAACCAAATGTTTGTGGCTATAAAAGGAACTCAAACAGATGGTCATAAATTCATAAATAAAGCAATTGAATTAGGTGCTACTGCTATTTTATTAGAAGATATTCCAGAAGAACTCATTAGCGATAATGTTACTTATATACAAGTAAAATCTACAGAAGAATCGGTTGGTAAGGTTGCAACAATGTTTTATGGCGATCCTTCTCGTCATTTAAAACTTGTTGGAGTAACAGGAACGAATGGAAAAACAACTGTCGCCACCTTATTATATAATATGTTCCGTAAATTCGGATACAAAGTAGGATTACTTTCTACTGTTTGCAATTATATTGACGATAAAGCTGTACCAGCTGATCATACAACTCCTGACCCAATAGAATTAAATGAATTGCTTGCAAAAATGGTTGCAGAAGGTTGTGAATATGCTTTTATGGAATGTTCTAGCCATGCAATTCATCAACATCGTATTGGAGGATTACGATTTACTGGTGCATTATTTACCAATCTTACACGCGATCATTTAGATTATCATAAAACGTTCGAGAACTATCGTAATGCAAAGAAAATGTTCTTCGATGATTTAGATAAAGATGCATTTGCTATTACTAATGCCGATGATAAAAACGGTATGATAATGGTACAAAATTGTAAGGCACAAATAAAAACTTACTCTATTAAACGTATGGCAGACTTTCGTGCTCGCATTTTAGAATGTCATTTCGAAGGAATGTATTTAGAAATAGATGGAAAAGAAGTGGGCGTACAGTTTATAGGGAAATTTAATGTAAGCAATTTGCTGGCTGTTTATGGAGCCGCTATTATGTTAGGAGAGAAAGCAGAAGATATTTTAGTTGCGCTTAGCACTTTGAAAAGCGTAAATGGGCGATTAGAACCTATTGCTTCGCCAAATGGTTATACTGCAATTGTAGATTATGCGCATACTCCTGATGCTTTAGTAAATACTTTATTGGCTATACATGAAGTTCTTGATGGTAAAGGTGGACATGTTATTACAGTTTGTGGTGCAGGTGGCAATCGAGATAAAGGAAAACGACCACTTATGGCGCTCGAAGCAGTAAAACATAGTAACAAAGTTATACTTACAAGCGATAATCCACGAAACGAAGACCCTCAAACTATTATTGATGATATGTTAGCAGGCCTTGATGCCACACAAAAAAAGAATGTTATTTCCATAGTAGACCGAAAAGAGGCTATCCGTACAGCTTGTATGTTAGCTCAAAAAGGTGATGTTATTCTTATAGCTGGTAAAGGACACGAGACTTATCAAGAAATAAATGGAGTAAAACATCATTTTGATGATCATGAAGTGGTGCGTGAAATCTTCGGATTACAATAAGAATATTGCTAAATATAGCGATAAAATGGCTATCATTAAATAAAGATATTATGTTATATTACATCTTTCGTTGGCTCGATCAGTTTGGAATTAGTGGTTCTCATTTATGGGGATACATTAGCTTTCGAGCCATTATGGCAATGATTCTTGCCTTAATAATCTCTGCGTGGTTCGGCGAGAGATTCATAAAATATCTGAAGAGAAAGCAGATTACTGAAGTGCAACGCGATGCAAGTATCGATCCTTTTGGTGTAAAAAAGATAGGAGTCCCATCAATGGGCGGTATTATTATTATAGTTGCATTGATTATTCCTGTATTATTGTTGGGACGCTTACGCAACATTTATCTTATTCTGATGGTTATTACCACAATTTGGCTCGGATTTCTCGGTGGAATGGACGATTTTATAAAGATATTCCGACATAATAAAGATGGTTTGAAGGGGAAATATAAAATTGTTGGGCAATTTACTATCGGACTTATTGTGGGTTTAGTATTATGGACATCGCCTGATGTAAAATCGAATATAAACTTAGAGATGCACAATGATAATGGAAAAGAAATTGTTGTGAAACATGGTAAAGAGGCTCAAAAAACGCTTAAGACGACCATTCCATTTATTAAAAATCATAATCTTGATTATTCTGAAATTATGTCCTTCTGTGGTAAATATAAAACGGCAGCAGGGTGGATTTTGTTTGTTATTATGACCATTATCGTAGTAACAGCAGTCTCTAATGGTGCTAATTTGAACGATGGAATGGACGGAATGTGTGCTGGAAATTCTGCAATTATAGGTGTTGCATTAGGAATTCTAGCTTATGTTAGTAGTCATATAGAATATGCAGCTTATTTAAATATTATGTATATTCCAGGTTCCGAAGAGCTAGTTGTTTTCTTTATGGCTTTCATTGGTGCTCTTATTGGTTTTCTTTGGTATAATGCTTACCCTGCACAAGTGTTTATGGGAGACACAGGAAGCCTTACTATTGGTGGAATTATTGCTGTAGGTGCCATTATTATTCACAAAGAATTACTATTACCTATTTTGTGTGGAATTTTCTTTATGGAAAGTTTAAGCGTAATAATGCAAGTTTATTACTTTAAAATAGGAAAACGAAGAGGAGTAAAACAACGAATGTTTAAGCGTACACCTATTCACGATAGTTTTAGAACACAAGATGACCAATTAGATCCAGAGTGTAAATATCTAATAAAAACTCCACATAATCCAGTGCACGAAAGTAAAATTACTATTCGTTTTTGGATAGTAACAATAATTTTAGCTGCACTAACTATCATTACTTTAAAGATAAGATAAAGGAGAAAATACCAAAACATAAACAACTGTAGGGGCAACAACCTTGCAAACGACAATAAAATGCAAATGGAAATGAAAAGAATTGTTGTATTAGGAGCAGGCGAAAGCGGAGCTGGAGCCGCTGTATTGGCAAAAGCAAAAGGTTTTGATGTATTTGTTTCAGATATGTCTGCTATAAAAGATAAATATAAAACACTTCTAAACAAGCATAATATAGAATGGGAAGAAGGACAACATACAGAAAGTAAAATTCTGAATGCAGATGAAGTAATAAAAAGTCCAGGCATTCCTAAAGAAGCTCCTATGGTGCAAAAGCTTATAAAGCAAGGTACACACATTATAAGCGAAATAGAATTTGCTGGTAGATACACCAACTCTAAAATGATTTGTATAACAGGTAGTAATGGCAAAACTACTACAACAAGTCTGATTTATCATATTTTTAAAGATGCAGGATACGATGTTGGACTTGCAGGTAATATTGGTAGAAGTCTTGCATTGCAAATTGCAGAAGAACCACATGCGTATTATGTAATAGAACTCAGCAGTTTTCAGCTCGACAATATGTACGATTTCCGTGCAAATATTGCTATTTTACTCAATATCACTCCCGACCATTTAGACCGTTACGAAAATAAGTTTGAAAAATATGCCGATGCTAAAATGCGCATCATTCAAAATCAAACGCACGAAGACAGCTTTATTTATTGGAACGACGACCCTGTTATAAAAAAAGAATTAGAAAAGTACGATGTAAAAGCGGTACGATATCCTTTCTCTGAACTTAAAGAAAAAGGAAGTATCGGATATATTGAAGAAGGACAATATATTATAGAACAGCCAACTCCGTTTAATATGGAGCAAGAAGAGCTGTCGCTTACTGGTAAACACAACATATACAACTCTTTGGCTGCAGGATTGGCATCGAATATTAGCGGAATAAAAAAGGAAAGCATTCGTAAAAGTCTGAGCAATTTTCCAGGTGTAGAACATCGTTTAGAAAAAGTTTGCAAGATAGCTGGTGTACAATATATCAACGATTCGAAAGCAACCAATGTAGATGCTTGTTGGTATGCCTTAGAAAGTATGAAAACACCAACAATTCTTATTATTGGTGGTAAAGATAAAGGCAACGATTATAATGCTATAAAAAATTTGGTTAAACAAAAGTGTGTAGGTTTAGTGTACTTAGGTGCTGATAATAAAAAATTGCATGAAAATTTTGATAATTTAGGCATTCCTGTATACGATACTCATTCTATGAAAGAATGTGTCAAGGCATGTTATGCAATGGCAAAACCTGGCGATACAGTTTTATTAAGTCCGTGTTGTGCTAGTTTCGACCTATTTAAAAATATGGAAGATCGTGGCGAACAATTTAAAACTCTTGTACGTGCTTTATAGAAACAACAAAAGCATAAAATATTTGTCTCTGAATTTATAACTTCAAATACGATAAAAATGAACTTAAAGTCCCTTAATAACATCTTCAAAGGCGACAAAGTTATATGGATGGTTTTCTTTATTCTTTGTATGATTAGTATTGTTGAAGTTTATTCTGCTTCGAGTACACTTTCATATAAAGGTGGAAACTATTGGGCTCCATTATTTAAACATGTTGGAATGCTTGTTATAGGATTTTTCGCAATGATTTTTGTGATGAATACAAAGTGTAGGTATTTCAAAATAGCTACATTACCTGTATTGAGTGTTTCTTTCTTTTTCTTAATTGTGGTGTGGCTAACTGGTGGTGTAACAAATGGTGCAAGTCGCTGGATAGATATTATGGGCATACAGTTTCAGCCCTCCGAATTAGGAAAAGGTGCTTTAGTTTTAGCAGTTGCTCAAATTTTAAGTGCTATGCAAACTGAAACCGGAGCAGCAAAAAAAGCTTTTAAATACATTTTATTTTTATCGGCACTCATTATAATCCCTATTAGTTTCGAAAATCTCTCAACAGCTTTGTTAGCAGCTTTAACAGTTTTGTTAATGATGTTTGTGGGGCGTGTTCCTTTAAAGCAAATTGGGAAACTATTGGGAGTATTTGCTCTGTTAATTGTATTTGCACTTGTATTGGTTATGGCTGTAGGTACCGACAAAGAAGATAATCCACCGAAGCAAAATCTTACTGAACAAACTGTAGATACAGAAGAAAACACCGATACAGGCCTATTCAGTAAGCTATTTCACCGTGCCGATACATGGAAAGCACGTATAAATAAGTTCTTAGACAATAAATATGTAGCGCCAAAAGATTACGATCTTGATAAAGATGGACAGGTAGGACACGCCAATATTGCTATTGCATCGTCGAATATTGTAGGTAAAGGTCCTGGAAATTCTAACGAACGCGATTTTCTTTCGCAAGCTTTCTCCGACTTTATTTATGCCATAATCATTGAAGAAATGGGAATTATTGGTGCTGTTTTTGTTGCTTTCTTATATATTGTTATTTTAATGCGAGCAGGAAAAATAGCAAGTAGGTGCGAAAATTCGTTTCCTGCATTTCTTGCAATGGGTATTGCTTTTTTATTAGTAACACAAGCGCTTTCAATATGGCAGTAGCAGTAGGTTTAGCCCCTGTTACTGGTCAGCCATTACCACTTATTAGTAAAGGTGGAACTTCAACCATTATTAATTGTATTTATATTGGAATGTTGTTAAGCATTAGTAGGTTTGCAAAGAAACGTAATAACGATACAACCGAAGAAACAATCTCAGATAGCGAATAAGATAATACGTAATATACTATTTTAAAGTAAGTAGGCGATACCTTTTTACACCTACTTACTTCCCTAAATACAGATTGTTAATAAGCCAATAGCACTTATATTGTTCCTACACATTGTTTAGAAATTAAACTCAAATAAGCCACAACATCATTATATAGGTATACCTTATTCATCTAAAAATTAGGTTCTACCGCTTGAGTAGAATTTATTTTTTTTATTAAATCATAGAAAAAAACATTCCAGCACGCATAACAAGAAAAAAAGGCTACAGATGTAGCTAATATTCCAAAAAAACGAGTTTAGCAAAAAAACAGGAAAATCCAAATTTTGTAATTATAATCTGTCCCACTTTTTTTATTAAAAAAATTTTTTTTGTTATTACAAAAAAATAATTTCTTATTATAAATTTCTTCCCACATACTATTGTTATGATATTTCCAGAATTATTACCACAATAAACTCTCTTTCTTTTAACCCAAATTTATTTGGATAAATTCAATAAAGAAAGTAGCAAAAGAGAAATGGAATGAAATATAAATAACACTTCTCATAAAACGCTACCACATTTATTATATTTCACATTTTTAAGTGGTTTATATTACGACAAAATAGAAAAAATGATTAACTTTGTAAGTTGATAAAAAGAGCTGTTATGAACGAAGAGTTTAGAATAATTATTAGTGGTGGAGGAACAGGAGGACACATCTTTCCAGCTGTGTCAATAGCCAATGCCATAAGAACTAAATATCCTAAAGCAAAAATATTATTTGTTGGCGCAGAAGGAAGAATGGAAATGCAACGTGTTCCTGCTGCAGGCTATGAAATAAAAGGCTTGCCCATAAAAGGTTTTAACCGTGCAAACAAACTGAAAAATATTAGTGTACTCTACAAGCTATGGAAAAGTTTGCGTTTGGCACGTAAAATAATAAAAGATTTTAACCCACAAGTGGCAGTGGGTGTTGGGGGATATGCCAGTGGAGCTACTTTATATGAATGTTCGAAAATGGGAATACCTTGCCTAATTCAAGAACAAAACTCTTACGCTGGTGTAACAAATAAGCTACTTGCCAAAAAAGCAAAGAAAATTTGTGTGGCTTACGAAGGTATGGAACGCTTTTTTCCAGCCGATAAAATTCTTATGACAGGAAATCCTGTACGCCAAAACGTTCTAGAAACACCGCTCTCACAAGAAGACGCCAGAAAACAATTCGGGCTAAATCCTACAAAGAAAACAATTTTACTAGTGGGAGGTAGTCTTGGTGCACGTACTATTAACCGTGCCGTATTAGAACATTTAGAGCTTATTGAAGCTTCTGATGTACAGTTTATTTGGCAAACAGGTAAGTATTATCATCAGTCTATTCTCGATGAAATGAAAGGAAAAGAACTTCCTAACCTGAAAATAATGGACTTTATAAGCGATATGGGAGCAGCTTACAAGGCAGCCGACTTAGTTATTAGCCGTGCAGGAGCAAGTTCTATTAGCGAATTTCAACTAATTGGTAAGCCCGTTATACTTGTTCCAAGCCCAAATGTGGCAGAAGATCACCAAACAAAAAATGCAATGGCATTGGTAAACAAAGGTGCGGCATTGTTTGTAAAAGACGCAGAAGCACCTAATAAGCTTTTACAATTGGCTATAGATACAGTAACCAACGAACAGAAACTTACAAGCTTAAGCCAAAATGTGAAAAAAATGGGGCTTCATAATTCTGCCGATGTAATAGCAAACGAAGTAATAAAACTCATAAAACAATAGAGATACCAACAATCTGGAATGGTTATGATATACCAAATAATAATATAACAAAATGAAATTACAGGATATACAGGCAGTTTATTTCATAGGAGCAGGAGGAATTGGTATGAGTGCTTTAGTTCGATACTTCCATCATAAAGGACTTGTGGTGGCAGGTTACGATAAAACACCAACCGATTTAACACGCCGTTTAGAAAAAGAAGGAATACAACTGCACTACGAAGATAACATAAATTTGATTCCAGATGTGTGTAAAAATCCATCTACAACATTAGTAGTTTACACACCAGCTATACCTAATACGCATAGTGAATTAATATATTTCCGCGAAAACCATTTCGAAATAGAAAAACGTGCACAAGTGTTGGGTAGACTTACACAAACACACAAAGGACTTTGCTTTGCTGGTACACATGGTAAAACAAGTACATCTACAATGTGTGCCCATATTATGCACGAAAGTCGTTTAGATTGTAATGCTTTTCTTGGTGGTATCTCTAAAAATTATGGTACAAACTATATATTCTCGCCCAAAAGCGATTATGTTGTTATTGAAGCCGATGAATTCGACCGTTCTTTCCATTGGTTACGTCCTTATATGAGTGTTATTACATCTACGGATCCCGACCATTTAGATATTTATGGTACGAAAGAAGCCTACTTAGAAAGTTTTCGTCATTACACCGAATTAATACAACCAGGGGGAACGCTTGTTATTCATAAAAGTTTAGAAATGAAACAAAACGTACAAGCTGGTGTAAAAGTGTATGAATATAGTAGGGAAACTGGTGATTTTCATGCCGAAAATGTTCGAATACAAAATGGAACTATTGTGTTTGATATGGTTTCGCCTATAGAAAATGTAACAAACATAGAGTTAGGTCAGCCTATACCAATAAATATTGAAAATGGAATAGCTGCAATGTCATTGGCACAACTTTGTGGTTGTACAGCCGATGAACTTAGAAATGGAATGAAAACTTATGCAGGAGTAGACCGTCGTTTCGACTTTAAGGTAAAAAATAATCGACACGTTTTACTTTCCGACTATGCACATCATCCAAAAGAGATTATACAAAGTGCTAAAAGTTTGAAGGAAATATATCCTGATAGAAAGATAACGGTAATATTCCAACCCCATCTTTACTCACGTACGCACGATTTTTATATGGAATTTGCAGAAGCTCTCAGCCATTTCGATGAGGTTATTCTCACAGAAATTTATCCAGCTAGAGAAAAACCAATGCCTGGTGTTACATCAGCACTTATCTACGATAATCTGAAGAGTAATGTAGAAAAGCAAATGATAAAGAAAGACGACGTATTACAGTTTGCTAAAAGTAGAGACTTTGATGTTCTTGTTGTGCTCGGAGCAGGAAATCTCGACAATTATACAGAACAACTTGCAGAAATAATAAAAGAAAAAGAATAGTTTAAGAGAATGAATACAAGTTGGAAGACGATTATTTTTTATGTGTTAGATGTCATCTTGGCATTCTATCTTGTTATGGCGATAACTTCGTGGAATACGCCAGATAAGAAACATCGTATATGTACGAAAGTGAATATAAATATTTCCGATTCCAATAACTCTGGATTTCTTAGTGCTGAAGAAATTAAAGCCATTCTTGAAAAAGATAAATTATACCCACTTAATAGGCAACTAAGTTCTATTGAACCACGAAAAATAGAAGAAGCTTTAAAGGTGGGACCATTTGTTGATACGGCACAATGCTATATTACAGAGAATGGGCATATTAATATTAGAATTTCGCAACGAATGCCAATCATTCGTATAAAAAATAATAAAGGTGAAGACTACTATCTGGACGATAATGGAGGAATTTTACCAAACTCTAAATATACAAGCGATTTAATTATAGCAACAGGCGATATTAGTAAATGGTTTGCTCATTTCGCAATTACACCTATGGCAAAGCAATAAATAAATCGGAGTTTTGGCTCAACCAAATCGAACAGATAAATGTCCGACCAGATAGGGGAATAGAACTCGTGCCACGTGTGGGAAATCATATAATATTTATAGGTTATCTACCAATAAGACGAAATAAGGCAGCAAACGATAAAGGTATAGACGAGTTTGTTACGAAAAAACTCGAACGAACCGAAAAATTCTATCGTTATGGGCTATCACAAGCAGGTTGGAATAAATACTCGTATATTGATGTGGAGTTCGATAATCAAATTATATGTAAACGACGAGCTGCACAACAAACAACAAACGAACATCAACAACCCAAGCAAGAGGAAAAAATACAAACTGAAGTATCAGAATAAGAATAAAAATAAATAATAAGAAAATTAGTGTATGGCAGAATTTATTGTAGCCATTGAACTGGGCTCATCAAAAATCACTGGTATAGCAGGAAAGAAAAACCTAGATGGTAGTATTTCTGTGAATGCTGTTGTTAAAGAAGACGCTTCGCAATGCATTCGAAAAGGTGTTGTTTACAACATCGACAAAACAGGACAATGCTTAACCAATATAATAAACAAACTAAAGAAGCAACTTAAACACGAGATAACACACGTCTATGTAGGTGTGGGCGGACAATCTATTCGCAGTGTAAAAAACGTAATAGTAAAAGAATTGCCTGCAGGAACTATCATATCTAGTAATATGATAAACGAACTGATGGACGCAAATCGTAATATGAGTTATCCTGATCAGGAAATTCTCGATGCAGCCACACAAGAATATAAGGTAGATAATCAAGATGCAATAGACCCCGTAGGTATTAAAGCAAACCATTTAGAAGGAAACTTCTTAAATATTTTATGGCGTAAATCGTTCTACGATAATCTTAATAGTTGCTTTGAAAAGGCAGGTATTGCTATTGCCGAAATGTATTTGGCTCCTTTAGCTTTAGCTGATAGCATTCTAACAGATAACGAAAAACGTGGAGGTTGTGTACTTGTCGATCTTGGAGCTGAAACAACTACAGTTTCTGTTTATTATAAAAGTATATTACGACACCTTGCTGTGTTGCCACTTGGTGGAGCTAATATAACAAAAGATATTGCAAGCCTACACATTGAAGAGAAAGATGCCGAAAAACTGAAACTAACATACGGAAGTGCTTATACTAATGACGAAGATATAGACGACAAACACTCTTATACAATCTCTAACGACTCTTCTATAGAAAGCCGAAAACTTGTTGATATCATAGAATCGCGTGTTGAAGAGATTATTAAAAACGTTATCTATCAAATACCAAGCGAATACGCTAATAAACTATTAGGAGGTTTTATTCTTACAGGTGGTGGTTCGAATATGAAGAATATTGAACAAGCATTCCGTACTCACTCGCATGTAGATAAAATAAGAATAGCTAAGTTTGTTACACAAACCATTAATGCTAATAATGCAGATATTAATGCAAAGAATGCTACAATGAACACTATTCTTGGATTGTTGGCAAAAGGCGATATTAATTGTGCAGGAGCTCCTATTAATTCAGATAAGAAATTGTTTGATGATGTTACCAAACCAACTACATCAACAACAAGCGACTTGCATAAAGAACCCAGAAAAGCTCCAGAAATTGGACAAGGTGTAGTGCTGACTGCTGCCGAAAAAGAAAAGGCAGAAGCAGAACGTCGCCGTATGGAAGAAGAAGAACGTAAACGCAGAGAAGAAGAAGAAGAAAAACGTAAACACGACGAAGAAGAAAAACGTAAGAATAGTCTCTGGGGAAAATTCACTCGCAAGATGAAAGATTTTGGTGGAAAGATATTAGAAGCAGAAGATGAATAAAAGGAAGTGTTCTAAACGAAGAAATATAGAATAAGACAAGGAAGAAGGTTATGGCAGATAATAATATGAAGAAAGAAATACTCGACTTTGGGGTAGCTGAACAAAATAGCATTATCAAAGTTATTGGTGTTGGTGGTGGCGGTGGAAATGCCGTAAACCACATGTATCGTGAAGGTATACACGATGTTACATTTGTTTTGTGTAATACCGATGCACAAGCACTAAACGATTCGCCCGTTCCTATTCATTTGCAACTTGGTAAGGAAGGCTTAGGAGCAGGAAATAAGCCAGAGAAAGCAAGAGAAGCAGCAGAAGAAACTATTGACGACATAAAGAAAATGCTGAGTGATGGCACCAAAATGGCATTCATTACTGCTGGTATGGGAGGTGGAACTGGTACTGGTGCGGCTCCTGTTATTGCAAAGGTAAGTAAGGATATGGATATTCTTACAGTTGGTATCGTTACAATTCCATTTCGTTTCGAAGGAAACAGAAAGATAGACCAGGCACTTGATGGTGTAGAAGAAATGTCGAAACACGTAGATGCTTTGTTGGTGATAAACAACGAGCGCTTACGCGAAATATATCCGGATATGAGTGTGCTTAATGCTTTCGGAAAGGCAGACGATACACTCAGTGTTGCTGCAAAAAGTATTGCAGAAATTATTACTGTACACGGACTCATTAATCTTGACTTTAACGATGTGAAGACAGTATTAAAAGATGGCGGTGTTGCTATTATGAGCACTGGTTATGGTGAAGGTGAGGGGCGTGTAAAGCAAGCTATTGAAGATGCTTTGAATTCTCCGTTGCTCAACGACAACGATATATACAACTCTAAAAAGATACTTCTTTCTATCAATTTCAGTAGCGACAACAACGACAATCCTGGATTGACGATGGAAGAGATGAGTGATATTAACGAATTTATGAGCCATTTCGGTAATGGATTTGAACTGAAATGGGGATTAGCACTCGACCCAGACCTCGATAAAAGGGTAAAAGTAACTATTCTTGCTACAGGCTTCGGCATTAAAGATGTTGAGGGAATGGGTAGCCACATTAAGAAACAATCGTTGGAAGAAGCTGCGCGCCTTGCTGAACAAGAAGAACACCAAATGACATTAGACGACCGCAGAGTGCGCTTCTATGGTGGAAGCAAGTCGGCAAAGTCGAAACGACACCCACACATATATCTTTTCTCTCAAGACGATTTGGATAACGAAGATATTATTCTCGCTATAGAAAATACACCAACCTATAAGCGAACAAAGCAAATGATAGAAGATTTAAAGTCTGTTCCTGAAAAGAAAGAAGAAACTTCGTCAGAGGCAATTCAGGGAGTTATTAGCTTTAGATAGCATAAAAATAATAGTGAAAGAAGCAATAGCATAACAATGCAATATAGCAAAAGAAATATATAAGGTAAGATATGGCATACAAGCATTAATGTTGCTACAATGGGAATGCTTATAAGTATATTTTTTGCTGGTTAATATACCAAAAGGGCTGAATTCTTTTATAGGATTTGGTCCTTTTGCGTAGTGTGATTTCAACAGTGTGACGGTTCTAATCCTCTATATTTTCTATATCTCTGCCCAGTAAACAAGTGGTATTATCTACTTTTCAGGCATAATGAACATTGGTCTATTATGCCACGCTTTATATTGTAGTATTTTCGCAGTAATAAAAATCCCTGCCTTAATAAATAGGACAGGGATTTTAGTAAAAAGAATATATTAGGTATTTATAATGCCTTAATTTTATTATTCAGCAACAGGACGAACGCCTAAGCCGTATGTGCGGGCACTGCTATATAGTGGATATACATCTGCTTGGCTGAAAGCAAAACAACGACCATTATTAAGGTCTTGTGGAATGGCTGTCCAATAGTTTGCACTAACATTGAGACTTACCATATTACCATTTCCGTTTTCACGAAAACCTGTAGCAGGGAAATATATTGTTGCTTTCTTCTCACTATTAGTCCAGAATATATGTCCAGTTTGAGAATTATATGTTGCGGGAACTTCTGTTCCATCTACCATTTTAGTCCCTTGGTTCACACCATTTGAAGTGAAACCTGTGAAGGCATTACTAGCAGGAACTTGGAAGCCTACAGGACTTGGGTCGTAAATGGTCTTAACAACAGCATTATCATTCCCGTTGGTTTCTGTATTATTAACAGACCACAAATTATAAAAATAATAGTACCGTGTTAAATAAGAAGAACCTGGAATAGTGCTGCCACCCTCTGTTACATAGAAATAACCAGGATTTTGAATTATGGCTTGCATATAAATCTGATTACCCGCATCTTTCTTAAATAGTGTTCCTACAGCAGGATCTGTACTTGGGAAAGGATCTTTGCGACCCCATTGGTAAAGTGTAGTATTACCTCGTCTTTCCGTAATACCTGCATTCTGTGTAATAGTGATAACTGTAGTTTGCTTTACACCATTATTTGCAATTGTTTGTTCAACTTTTACCTTTACAGTTCGTGGTGTTGAATAAGATGTACCAGTCCATTTTGTGGGTTTCCAACCTAATGCTTCGCTTGTGAAGTTATAAACCTTGTTTTGCTTATTGGTAACAGGAATCTTATCAAGTGCATTCTTAGGCGCAAACCAAAGGTGCCATGACCAAACAATAGTATTACCTTTCTTAACAGCTATAACTGCATTACCGCTTTTTATATTTGCCTGTGTTACTTCAAACTTTACAAAAGCATTTCCGTTACCATCACGATATATAGGATTAGAATCTAAATTAACGAGATTTGCTTCGTCAGCCCAAACAATTTGTGCTCCATCTATACCATTATTTGCATTATTATTTGTTTTCTCAATCCATGGGTTATTAATACCTTTTCCATCGTGATCTACAAGTTTGGGAAGAATGTTTTCTTTCTGTTGTCCATTTACATTAATATAACCAGCACTACCTGAAATTGATAGGCTACATAATTTGCATTGTTATCCTTGATGGCATTACCATAAACCAATGGAATCATATAATATCCCGGTGCAGAGATAAGATAGCAGTTGGCAGTATTCTGTACTTGTGCTTCACCAGCGCTATTCGATAAGTTGTAAGGTTTTGCTGCTGAACCTAAAGCCTTACTATCTTGTAATTCTTTATTACGTTTAGCAACAAGGTCTACTATATCTGTGCCTAATGTTGCTGTGCCTTGTTCTGCAGCAGTACCACCATTTCCCGACTCTTTAGTTAAACTCTTTAGCCATGCTGGCTTAGTTGTTGTCCAACTATTACCATCATCTTCACTATATCCAATAACTTTCCATGCTACTGGTTTCTTTGTGCCATCAGGAGCTTGACGAAAACTTGTAATGCCATAGTTTCCTGTACTTGTTGCGTTGTAAGCAACGGCTGCTGGACTATCACTTGTGATAGAGTAAACCCAGCTTGAATTCTGATTACTCAACTTATAAGTACGGGTGGTTCCTTCTTTCCATGAACCTTTAAGGGGTACAGAAATAGTAGTGTTATCGGTAAAAGTAATTTCGGCAGTAACCTTATTATCGAGTTCCTGCGGAATCATATAAAAGGTGTAGTTGTCGTTCAACTTAGTGATATCTCTTGAATTTTCATTAGGAAATGTACTTATATCTCTAACAATGCTGTTTGGATTTTCATTTGTCTTGTAATTAAGACCATCGAGAGTTGCATCGCCACGAGAAGTATAACCAGTAGATACCCACTTAGCGCCAGTACCATTGTATTGATTTGAAATTACATACTTGCTTTTTAACAATACATTTTTAAGCGAGATCTGCTTAATAGTTTTGTCGAATGACAGATTCTGACCAACTGCAAAGCGGATAGCTGTCAATGCATGACGGAATTTAAGACTGGTTCTTGGTGCTTGAAAGCGTGTTGCATATTGTACATTACCAGAACAAGCAGTCATAAGGTCTACTTGCTTTCTTACGTCAGTTTCTATCTCAAATTCAACACTTGGAAAACCATTAGCATCTGGCTTATTTATTTTCATCTTATTCTTATAAGTGTTAAGCTCTGGATATACCGCAAAGAAACAACCATAAGGTTTTTGCCACGACCAAGGTATCTGAGTATAGAGTTCACCATTCTTTTTCGTCTTTGCATCAATAAACCATTCTTCTTTTATATTTGATTGAGTTGTGCCACGAAGACCAGTAGAAGAGAAGTCGCCAAATGAATTCAAATCGATGATATTTGCACGTGTTCTTGCATCGGTTACCACTGGATTAACACCTTCAACGGTTGTTTCAATTAAGCAGACATTAAGATTCTTGTTGCTTTGAGCTTCTAATTTTTACCTTCAAGGTCCTTATCGGATAGTCCGGCAGTAATGGCACCACGAGTTGATGCATTATATTTACTAAGTGCTTCTTCCTGTGCATCGGTTATTTCAAATTGCACAATAGCTTCTTTATCGCCATCACTTAGGTTATTGCCTAAGTCATCGTCAGCACAAGAAACCATTGATAATGCAATGCTACCAACAAATAATGCCGATAGTGTATAATAAGAAATCTTTTTCATTATATCTTTTTACCTTTTTATTTTTACTATCTTTGTTTCCAACTATTAGCCAACAAGCTCGTCATCATTATCTCCAACTTCACGTTTAAGCGGTTCTACGGTAATACTTCCTGAGGGATTACCACCTCCGCCAGGTCTCACATTAGGACTTGTTGCTAAAAGAAATTTGTCTTCCATCATATCAAAGACAGCAATGGCTGGTCTAAGATATTTTTGTTTAGTTACGTCTGTGTTCATTTTTTTTATTCATAATTAAATCTACCTACAATCAAACTTGCAGGCGGACTGTTAAGATAGAAATGAGTCTGTTATGTATATTGGTATCCATTAACACGGTTAAGGAAACCATGTTTTCGTTACTCTGAATCTTTCAATCTTTATTCTCTGTTTGTAGAATTATTTGTTATATTTTTTTGCAAAGTTATGAAATAATTTCAAAAGTTCTTATTAAACTCCATGTTTTAACATATTTATGGTAGTTAAAAAAACAATATTTTTGGGCTGTAAGAGAAGTATTTGAGACACCTTATAAAAGTATCTGAAAATTAATGAGAGGTAGTTGAATAACAATCAGACACTTTATAATCTGCGTTGATGTGTTGTTTCTGATGTTGTTTCTTCGCATCTCTGCTACTATTGTATGCGTGTCCTATATTAGCGACAGCCTGTTGCAATAGTTTTACTTACGTGTAAGTAAAACTTTATTTACGTGTAAGTAAAACTTTATTTACGAGTAAGTAAAACTTTATTTACGTGTAAGTAATAGCTTTATTTCAGCATAAAGGTGATGTGGATTTATATGAAAAGCGTAAGAATATTGGGAGAGAAATAGTAGTTATTCGTAGAGTTGTGTTTCTCTGCATATAAATAACCAAAAGAAAGCCCCCTCATTAAATGCTTCGAACAGCATAAAATGAGGGGGCTACACAGTCATTAGTAGTGATTAATGTGAGATTTTAAATGCGTTTTTTGAGCCGTCTTCGTGGTATATCTGTAGTAAGATTGTGCCTTTTGGCAGTGCCGAAAGGTTGATACAATCTGTATAAAGCGTGTTTATTAAACTTCCATTTAGAGAGAATATACTAACTTTGCTTGTTTGCTTTAACACTATTTTTCCGTTGTTTATTATGGGTTGTGAGTCGTTATTCACAGTTTGAATGCGCGTTACATTATATATTCGGGCAGGTAAGAATATAAGTTCTTTATCTTTCTGGCAAATATATCCGTCAATATCTCCAGTAGCTCCGTTAGTTGGACGTTCTGAAATGCCTTCTGAAACAAGTAACTTTAGTTCGTTTTCGTTATCGGTTATAAGCATTTCGTTTGTATTGGCCGATTTAAAGGTAATGCCTTTTAGACTAACTAAACGTGCTTCGAGAGTTTTTGCATTGTCTAAAAGCGATTTTAGTTCTACATTTTGTGCTGTAACCGTATTGTTAGACGAGAGAATAGAGAGATAGGTTGGTATAAAAAGCAACATTCCGTTGTCTTCTTTTACTAACTTTCCTTTTAGTTTACCAATCTTGTCGCCTGTTTTAACATTGTAGCCTGCAAGAGAGTGTGTATCTATAGCAATGCCAGCAGTATTATCTTCGAAGAAAGTATAATTAGGATTGTTGCCAGCTTGCCCAGTAACCAGCATTTCGTTTATAAGAGTATAGTTATAATCTACATTTGTTTTTGCATTACGCAAGGCAGCAATATCGTTTAGAATAGAGCTGTTTTTGTATCTAACTTTAAGTTCTTCTGAAATGCTCGTTTCTCTATCGTTATACAATGGCACAATTTGGAACGTATAAATACCATTAGGTAGCGACATTGCCGACCAACGACAAGTATCTGCAATGCCAGTTTCTATGCCATTCACTAATATTTTGTAACCCGTTAAATCTTTAATTCTTTCAGGTTCTTTCCATCGTAGAGTATCTTTCGTAAGAGTTAGCGATTTTGGCATACGAGTGAAGTGATATTCTTTCGATGCAACGAACTCTTCGGTAGATACATTTTTCCAATTATTGTTGCGGAAGTCGTCGTGTGTAATGCGTGTTATACATTCTGTTTCTGTAGAATAGTTATAGTTCTCGCGTTTGTTTGGCACAAGTTTTCCATTATTGCTACATTCTTCTATGCGTGTTTTTTTACCTCTCCTTTATTGCCGAAAGTTGTTTCTATACGTGCAATTAGTGGCGCCGTTATATCGGTTGAGGCGTAAACACTGTCTAACTGGTGCGAAAGATACTTACCATTAAATTCTAATGAGCTGTTTGTAAGTGCAGTTACAGTAGAATCTCCTTGTGCGTTAAATTTGTAAGCAACAGTTTGTATAGGATATTGGTAAGAAATGCTAGGGTCTGTAAAGTAGTATTCTGCATTATCTTTTTACGAATATTTGCTTATCTTTATCGAAAAACAAATACTTGTTTAGCCGATAACGCACCAGCCGAATTGTACAGATATTGTGTTTTTGATGTTTTTTTCCCAATTCTTCTTTGCAGGGTTATACAAATCAACTTCTTCCAATTCAGTCTTTGTAGAATACTTACGTATAGTAACTTTTTGTGCGTTTTTTTAGGCTGACCGAAGGCATCGTATGCAATATAGAACGATAAAGTTTCGCCCATTGAAGTGCTTGTATAATAATATTTGTTGGTTTGTTTTATGTCGCCATCTTCGTTTTTTTACAGTAGAATATTCGTTTTTGCCAATGTGCAGTAACTTGTTCGGCAACATTAGTTAAGTCAATTTCGAATGTAAGTGGGTCCGATTCTCCTTCTTCGTAAATGGCATAAAAGCTCTACTTTTTACTTTTTCTTTATCGTAATATGCGAATGTACCAAAGAGTTGTTCCGGATTATCAGTCTTTCCTGTTGCTTGATGGCTCTTATTAGAAGCAACCCATCTATAACCTTTTAGTGTAAGATTTTTATATTTTGGTGCATCAAACTTAAATTTCACATTCCATTTGGTGTAATATTCCTTGTAAACTAATTCTGGATTTGTTGGAGCTGGTAAATTCAATTTTATTGTCTGCTGAATAATATCGCTGCAATTGCCAATATTATCTTTTTCGTATACAGGCACAACGCTATAGAAATGAATACCACGAGGCTGATTGTGTAATGTGAAATGTGTATCGGTATATAATTCATCTTGTAAAGTGTAATCAGCAAGAACCTTATAACCTTTTAAACCTGTGGTATATTCAGGTGGTGTTATTTGGAAAATAACATCGCTTGGTGCGTCGGCTTGCGTTGTTATGCTTGCTTTTGGCGTTTGTTTTTCACTATAAAGATGGTTCTGATAAACAAATTTATAGGTTTGTAAGAACTCTTGCGAGGTTGTATTAAACCTAAATTCTTCTACTTCTGTTGGGATAGTATCCGAAAGAGTATATGTGTAATTATGTTTTTGATATAGGCGGAAAGCAGAAGTTCCATTTGGTTCATTCACCTTTTTATATAAAGTATCGCAAACCAAACGTTTTTGATTATCGTAAGCTAGCACTTTTCTTTCTTGTATTTCCTCGCTTTTAGTGGTAAATACAATTAGTTTTGTTTCGCTTAATAGCTTGTCTGCATTATAATAGAAAAGCGTTTGTCGTTGTTTTTTAGCTTCTGTTTTCCCATTACTATACGCGAAATAAGTAATGGTAGCACAATTTCCTTCGGTATTATATGTGTATTGTTCTTCTGTTTTCTTTTCGTTTTTTGGCGAATAGTGTACAATTGTAGCCAATTTGTTTTGTTGGTTGTATGTATACGCAACAGAATCTATTCTATAAGGTACATTGGTTTTATAGCTATATTCTGTTGAATACGACATAAGTCCGCTACCATTATAATAGTAGCACGATTTTACTCTGTCTGTACTATCAGAAAGCAAACGCAATTGTGCGTCGTATATATAAATAGTATTTACAGGAGTTTGTAATTTTCCGTCTCTTGTATAATTGTATTTACTGCTTTGTGCTAAAAGTCCCTGTTTGTTATAAAAGAAATGTTCTAATACTTTATCGTCTTCTGTTTTAACTAATGTACCATCGGGAGCTTGTTGAAATTTTATGCGGCGAGTTTTTATTTTCTCGTTTTTCAACATTGCTTGTGGTTGTGCCGATAGTAAGAGCACAGAAAAGGTAAAAAGAATTGTTAGCAGCTTTCTCATAGTTGTATATTCTATTTCTACATTTAGTTTTTCTTGTAAACTTTGGCTTTAATGGTTTGCCCATTAATTTGTGCTTTTACAATATAAATACCTTTAGCCAGACCATCTATATTGTAATTGGTTTGACTTAATGCAGAATTAAACACTTCTGTTCCTGCTAAATCGTAGATACTTACTTTTGTAGCCTTTTGAGAGCATACCAACATATTGTTGTTTATATATATAGAAGCCAACGATGGTGTGTTAAGTGTCTGAATAATCTCGTTTACTATGGGAGTTTTAATGCAAATAACTTCTTTTTCTCTAATTCTCCGTTAGAATCTACAGAACGATAAGAGGCAACAATTAAGTCGAGTCCGCTACCAACAGTTTGACAATCTAAATATTCTGTATTGCTTGGCAACTTATCGTATAAATTAAATCCGAACTTTTGTTTAAGATATTCAGAAAGTTCTATCTTTTCGTTGTTTTCGTGTAATAGTAGAATTATTTTATTTCCATCAGACGAAAGCATATCACCATCGTTAGATACTGCTATTGGCACAAAATCGGGAACAGTCTTTATTATTTCAACTTCTTTCGTAACAGTATTGTAGCGACATGGGTAAACTAATTGTCCTGTTCGTTCAATACTGGTAGCACCTTCTGTATATGAATACTGATTTATTACAACAGTTGGGGCAAGATACTTTCCGTTTTCGCTCATTATAACTGGTACCGATGTAAATTCTGGGCCTTTTTTCCAAGCTTTAAAGAATTCGTATTGCCATTTAGAATGTGCTCTTTGGTATGCTTTTACTTGTTCGCTATAATCTGCCTCTCCAGGATGCGCAGTTATAAAGTCTTTTGTTTGTGGTTCTTTGTCAGCCCATGTTTTATAAACGTCCATATTATAAGAAAGAGCAACAAAAGGAGTTTCAAAGTTCCATGTTCCGTTATCTTTTTTATGGTAAATTATGGGTTGAGAGTAGAAACCGTGTTGTTCCATCATTACACCAATAATGGTTTTACCGTCTGGCGAGATGGTACGAGGGGAAACAAATTGTGTTTTACCACCTAAAAAGTCTGTTTCTGGATTAGGTAGTGCAATATATTTATATTCGTTGTCGTCTTGTTTCTCCCATAATGCAGGAATTGTTTTATATGGGCTATTAGAGTTTCCTTTACCAATTAAATATCCTGTTATGTATTTTCCATCGCCTGTACATTGTGCGCACGTTCCATCTTTCCATTCTCCTTCCGGACATGGTAGTGCTTCCCAGCCAATTTCTCCGTCTCTATAGATGGCTGGTTGTTTCTTATCGTTTTTTCCAACCAAAGTTCCATCGTCTGTAACGTCTAAAGCTGCCATATCCGAATATGAATCGGCAGCAGGAATTGTTATAAGTTTCTTTTCTTTTAGGTCAAAGCGGTAAGCTTCTTCGTACATACGTGCTCCGCATATATATCTTCCGTTGTTTGATATGCCTTTTACGTTAATAGAAGTGCCCGTAAAAATTATTTCTGTATTGTTTTCTGTTTGTGCTTGGACAGATAGTTGGAAAGAAAGTGCAGCACCAATTAACGAAAAGTAAAATTGATATTTCATAAATAGTATATATTTCGGTATTTGTTTGTTAGATTGTTGTTCGCAAAGATAGTAGTTCTTACCAGAAAAGTGTACTAATCGGGCACGTTTGATTGTTTAAATTCGTGAATTCAGACAAATTAGAAACTTAAAATGCTATTTAGCATTAGCATTTCTTTGGAAATCGAGCGGTGTAAGTCCTGTTATTTGTTTGAAAGCTGCAATAAACGATGAGCGCGATTTAAAGCCAACACTGTTGCCAATAGCCTCTAATGTATAGCCACTGTAGTGTTCTTTATCTTCTATTCGTTTGCAAGCTTCTTTAATTCTGTACTTATTAAGAAGGTTTGAGAAACTACATTGCATAAGTTCGTTAATTACTTGCGATATGTATTTGTAGTTTACTCCAACCTGGTTTGCTAGTTGATTGGCAGAAAAGTCGCAGCTAAATATACATTCATCGTTATCCATTAGCGAAAGAATTTTTTGTAGTAGCTCTTCTTTTCGTTCTTCGCTTAGCGTGCTCGATTTATATTTTCTTTCTACTTTCTCTTCTGCAAAATGTTCTTCTAAAGCTTTTCTACGCATTCGTTCTTTTTCTTCCGATTGGAAAAGCTCTATATTTTTTTGGAATAATGCTTTATTAGATTGATTTAATTTTTTATTTTTCGATGCAACAGCAAAAAGCGAAACAACTATGGTGCAACCTATAATCATAAATAGGCAAATAACCATTCGTTGCATTTCTTTTTCGTGTTCCAATTGTTTAAGATGAAAGGTTACATCTTTCATTTTGTTTTCAAACTCCATTTCGTTTACACTTGCAATAAGCCTATAGTTCAATAACGAGTCTTTTAGCAGAATATATTTGTTTTGATAAATTGCCGATTGTTTACTGTCGCCAATTTTTGCAAATGTTTTATACAACAGTTTGTATGCCTCCAGTTTAGTATCTTTTGTTTCGTACTGAATGCTAATATATTCTCCTTTTTTTCAATTCTTGCAGAGCAGTTTTGTAGTTTTTTTGTAAGCTATATGCTTTTGCAAGGTTTATGTGTGCCAAATGTATGTAACGTGCATATTCGTGAGAAAGCTGTTTAAACAGCAACAATTGTTTGTTGAAACATTTTATGGCTGTTGGTGCATCTTTTTTATCTAATGCAACCATTCCAGAATAGAGTAGAGTATTGTAATTATATTCTGCAATATTGAAATTTTTAGGAATTTGTTTCAGCAAAGCCATTTCGTTTTGCATAGCATATAGTTTGTGTAGTTCGGCAGAAACCATAACTATGTTTCCAAAAGCATCTAACATTACCGCCCAATCGTTATGTCGGCGTGCCCCGTAGTATGCTACTTTATAATGGCTAAGAGCTTTATTGTAGAGCGATTTTTCTGAACTTTGTTCAGCAATCATTTGATACATAAAACCAAAATCTAAGTAAACCCACGAACTGTTCAGATTACGTTCTTTGCATACATTTAAACTTTCTTTTAGAATTTCGTTTGCCTTTATATAATCGTAGTAATGAAAGAAATAAATATACCATAAACCGCTGAGCGTTTTTGTTAATGTTGTGTCGTTTATAGTTTCTTTTGCATCAGCATATCTTTTGTACACAATGCTATAGCAAATTAAGGCACTATCTATATTGTTTTTTTGGCTAATATATGCCAATGCCTCTTTAAGCAATTTGCTATTAGAGTGTGTTTTTAAATTTGTTATTAGGTTGTTAGCAGTATTCTTCTTGGTAGTAGGTGCACTTTTTTTGTTGGTTGTATTGTATTTCTCATTCAAGCAATTATCTTGCTTTTTTGTATTCGCCAATAAGTTTTGTGCACTTACAAATATTGCTATCAATAAGTAGACTACAAATAGTGTTCTCCGCCCCATGTATTGTTATTCTATTGTTTTGATGTTCTTATTTTGTTGCAATATTATAAATAATTTTTTTATATGTAGCAAGTTTTTTTTACGTTTTGTATAGTCTACCCTCCAAACATTCAAAGCAAATTGTTTTATGTTGCTTCGGTTTAACTTAAGCTAAAAAGGCTATTAGGGTATTGAATAAATGAAAAATAAAAGGAGAGAAGAAATAATACAATTATTTAAATAACAAGCTATTACTGTTTTATAGTTTTTGGATAATTATTAGAGCGCAAGTTCAACATAGAACTGCAATCCCAAGTGTAGGTTTAGCTTAATAATCTATACCAGAAAACACCGAGGGGTTTGGGGGCGAGCAGCTCCCATAAGTGGAAAATCAACAAGCAATGCATAAAAAATAAAAAAGGGAGACCTCTGTCTCCCAAAGATTAACTAACTTTGCACTTGCTTGTTGAATTCACGCATCTTATTAGTTCGAGAAGTGTTGAAAAACTTGTTAAAAACAATTCTATGCTAAAGAAATATAGAAATGGTATAACTAAGCAAGAGGCAAACGATTTATTCATATCTGACCTTAGTGTAACAGAAGAGGGGTTAAGAAAGCGAGTGAAAGTCCCTTTATTCCAATGTGAATTTGATGCTTTGGTTAGCTTGTTGTATAATGCAGGAGTAGATCTTAAAGCACCCAAGTTGTTCACACAATTGAAGAACAAAGAATACCAAGCAGCAGCATAGGAGTTCAAGGACATCATCAATAGAGGAACGGCATCAGAAAAAGGTTTAAGAAACAGAAGACTTAAAGAAGTTGACATCTTTAACAACAGCAACTACATAAACAATTAGATATGAGGTGTGTTATTATTTTACTTTTATCAGCTCTATGTGCGTGTAAAGCGCCTTCAAAGAAAGTGTATGTATCTGGGCAAAGAGAAATTTATTCAGAACAAGAAGTGAAGTCTTCTTGTGTAGGAGAACGTATTAACTGGCAATTTATATCATTAGATAATATATATAATTCAGACTCACAAGCAGCTTCCTCCTTATTAACGAGACTCTCAGTTCCTCCAAAAGTAGAGACAAACAAGGACACGCTTATTATTAATGGAAAACAAAAGATTCTTTTTAGCCAACATAAAGAGATACCCAAATCCTATTTTATGTATGATACCCGATATTACATAAAAGATTTACATAACTATTTCATTAAAGCCAATAAAGAGTTTTCATTAAATATTAAAGATTCAATACCATATTTACAAATAGAAAGATATTTAGATGAAGAGAATGGTGCTTTTGATTGGGAGGATTATACTTTATGGCAAACAATACCTTGTAATGGGAAAGATCTGTTCTTGATATATAAAAAAGAATTTGTCTTACATTATAAGAATCCCCAAAGTGGATTTTATTCCAATACGGAGGATATGCACAATAAATCCCTTAGGGCAATTACGAATAAGAGTCTCTTGGCGAAGAGTAACGAAACATTGCCATACGATAAGCGTATTGACATAAAGACAGTAAAATACAATTTGATAGAAAGTAAGTACCTGAAAGGTGTTTCTGAATTTCTTTGTGATACAGGGAGCAAACTCAGATACCTACCGTTGCCCAATAAAGGCGATATATATTTGATTTTGGTTCCAATGGATTGTGGGGATTTTGACTATCGATTTTATTTACTATCTATCAAGAATAATACCATCATATCAAACCTCTATGTTGAAGGAATTTGGTTTGAACCAGACAGTGATGAGTCTAAGGAGATTACATCCTTTAGAATTGACAAAAACTTTTCTATTAAGGTTAAAAACTACATTTATAGATTCTTCTCAGAAAGTTAAAACTTATATAATTAGGGATGACGGTAAAATTATCGAAAAATAGAATAACCACCAATAGGAATACTCTCTAATTTCATTAAAAATAATAAATTCATAGGAAATAGAATATAATAGACTGTATGTTGTCAAATAAAAAGTGCACAAGTGCGAGTATAGTTACTTTATTTGATATTACGAGACCTCTGCAAAAGTCTTTTTACACCCAAAAGCTACTATTGATAATCAATGAGTTATATTTATGATTTTGCCATCTACATCTATATGAGGTTTTGCAGAGGTCTCTATACCTGATTTCCAAAGGGATAATTTTTTGTATTTGTAGCAGATAAAGGAAATTTCAGATGGAAGAATCTGTAAAGGAAAGAAACACTCGCAAGTTCAACATAGAACTGCAATCACGAACAAAGTAAGTAAATTTGCACTTGCTTGTTGAATTCACGGATTTTTTTAATTATAAATTATCTGCATTTTAATTAAAAATTATCTGCATTTTAATTAAAAAAATTATCTGCATTTTAATTAAAAAAATTAGTGGGAGAAGAATATTCTGTGAAAAAGGGAAATAAAAATCCTCCCGAAAATGGAATCGAGAGGGGGATTTTATCTATATTGTTAGTGGTTTAGTTGAGCCACTTAACATACGCAAAATCTTGACGGTGTGGTAATAAACTATTCTTTGGATACATACGAACAGCACATTTGAATGCACCAGCGTCAGAAGCATCAAAATCTAACTGGAAAGTATAGAGATTACCTTCGGTCTTTACGAGCTTAAATGGTAGAACTTTGTGAATATTAACATCATCAATAGGAGTGTTGTTAAGTATTACGAGTTCCAAACCAATTGCATCTTGCAAACCTTGTTCGTCTATAGTGAAGGTAAGAGTAGTTGTTTTTCCAGTAACAGCATTGAAAAGCGAATCGAAATTGTGCGATACAACGTTGATACTATCCCAACGTTCTGCTACAGTTTCTTTCCACAATGCAATTTCTTTCGCTAAACGGTTGTTGTTTGCATGTAAGTTAGCCGAACGTTCAGCCTGCTTATTATAGAATTTAGTATAATAATCGTCTAACTGACGTTTCATTGTGTAATGTGGAGCAATAGTAGCTATAGAATTTTTAACTACCTTAACCCAATCGGCAGAATATGTTTTACCCTTTGTTTTATTGAAGAATAAAGGAGTAATTTCGTTCTCTAACAAACTGTAAATAGTTGCTGCATCGAGTTTATCCTGATACTCTTGGTTTTGATAAGTACGTTTTTCAGGAAGAGCCCAACCAGCACCCTTACGATAGCCTTCAACCCACCAGCCATCAAGCACAGATAAGTTTACAACACCGTTCATTTCAGCTTTTTCACCCGAAGTACCACTTGCTTCTAATGGACGTGTAGGAGTATTCATCCAAATATCGACACCAGAAACAAGGCGACGTGCCAATTCCATATCGTAGTCTTCAAGGAAAATAATCTTACCAAGGAACTGCGGCATTTGTGAAATTTCGAATATACGCTTAATTAATCCCTGACCAGCACCGTCAGCTGGGTGCGCTTTACCAGAGAAGAAGAAGAGAACAGGACGTTCAGGATTGTTCACAATCTTTTCTAAACGTGTTAAATCGGTAAATAGAAGATGTGCACGTTTATATGTAGCAAAGCGACGACAGAAGCCAATCATCAATGCGTTAGGGTTAATCTTTCGAGAATAGACACAACCTTAGCAGGGTCTCCCTGATTGCGAAGCCATTGTTGTGTGAATTTATCGCGAATATACTTTATAAGTTTATTCTTTAAAGCCATACGTGTGTTCCATATTTCTTCATCGGGAACATTATATATAGCGTGCCAAATTTTTTCGTTACTTTGGTCTGACATAAAACTGTCGTCAAAGTTTGCAGCATATACTTTACGCCACTCAGTTGCAGTCCATGTTGGTAGGTGAACACCATTTGTAACATAGCCAACACTATTTTCTTCTGGGAAATAACCTTTCCATAATGGTGCAAACATTTTTTGACTTACCCAACCATGAAGGCGAGATACACCATTAATTTCCTGTGAAGTGTTGCATGCAAAGGTACTCATACAGAAACGTTCGTTGTGGTCGTCTGGATTAGTACGTCCCATACCAATAAATTCGTCCCAGCTAATACCTAATTTTTCTGGAAAACCAGACATATATTTGCTGAAAAGAGCTTCGTCGAAATAGTCGTGTCCTGCTGGAACAGGTGTATGAACAGTATAAAGAGAAGAAGCACGAACAAGCTCCATTGCTTGATTAAATGTTAATCCTTGTTCAACATAGTCGCACAGACGTTGCAAATTGCAAAGAGCTGCGTGTCCTTCGTTACAATGATATATATCTTTTTGTATGCCGAGTTTTTTCAATGTAAGAATACCACCAATACCCAACAAAATTTCTTGTTTAATGCGGTTCTCCCAATCACCACCATACAAGGCATGGGTAATAGACTTGTCGAATTCTGAATTCATATCGTTGTCGGTATCAAGTAAGTAAAGTTTAATACGTCCAACGTTTACTTGCCATACCAAAGCATGAACCATATAATTGGTGTAAGGAACATCAACAACCATTTGACTTCCATCGGCGTTAAGAACACGTTCTATAGGAAGAGAATTAAAAGTTTGTGCATCGTATTTTGCTATTTGTTGTCCGTCCATAGAAAGACTCTGGCGGAAATAACCGTAACGATATAGGAAACCAACAGCACAGAGGTCTACATTAGAGTCTGATGCTTCTTTGAGATAATCTCCAGCGAGCATTCCCAAACCACCAGAATAGATTTTTAATACCTGATTGAGGCCGAACTCCATACAGAAGTAAGCTACTGATGGGCGTTTTGTGTTAGGTTTAACGTTCATATAGTCTTTAAACATCTTATAAACGTTCTTCACGCGTTTCATCAGTTCTTTGTCTTTTACAATAGCCTCTTTACGATCGTAGCTCAATTGTTCGAGCAACAATACAGGATTATGTCCTACTTTTTCGTAAAGTTCTTCGTCCAGATGGGTAAAGAGGCTACGCGCCTCATGAGTCCAACCATACCAGAGGTTGTGTGCAATCTCATCTAAACAAGTCAATTCTTTAGGAAGACTTGACTTAATGTTCACCTCTCTCCATTGAGGCTCATTTGAATAATCAGACTTAATTTTCATAATTTCATTTATTATGTTATTTATATATATTCTTTATCCCTACAATCTAAATCCGTCTATCGCTATATCAGGATATATTTTGTTGTTACATTTCTTTTCTTAATCTTATGTCTCTATTCTTTAAAGCAATGTCGTAAGCAGTTTTGTAAGCTTGTATGAACTCGCACCACAATGCTTTCTTAGAAAGTTTTTGTGCGTTAGTTCTACATTTATCAGCTGTTTTCTTATCCATTGCAGCATATTCTTTAATGGTTTGTTTAATGCTGTCTGCTACTTCAAAATAATTATCGTCAGTTCTGTGTATTACTTTCACACCATCTGTTATTTCGCAATATCGGTTCTTCAGATGGTTAGCCCATAAGCCAAATCCAGCAAGATCGGTTGTGATACAAGGAACTTTGAAAGCAATTGATTCTAATGGTGTATAGCCCCATGGTTCGTAGTATGAGGGGTAAATACAGAGGTCGTTACCTAAAATTACGTCATAATACGACATATTTACTATTCCATCGTTCCCGTTTAAATAACAAGGTATAAATATTAGTTTCACCTTATCGGTTGGAGCATTCATTATACCTAAATGACGTGCCATATTCAATACAGCATCAGAATCCATATTATGTAGTTCGTGCGTAATAAGTGGAAGGAACAATGCTGTATCATATATTTTGTTTGTTGCTAAACGTTCCTGTAAATCGGTACGTGGACGAGCAACCCAACCTGGAACTTCTATAAAAGCAACAATTTCACGCTTTAGTTCCTCATCGTACCTTAATTTATTTATAGCCTCAATAAAGACATCAATACCTTTATTTCTAAATTCGTAACGTCCGCTTGTAGACACTATAAGAGCATTGTCGTTGAGTTTAGAACCTGTAAGAGTTTCAGCAATATGCAACAATCGTTTGCGTGCAGCATTACGTTTTTTGGTAAATAAAGTAGCTTTGGGAACAAAGTCGTCTTCAAATCCGTTTGGTAACACTACATCAACAGGTCTGTCTAAGAGTTCTTTACATTCCATTGCTGTAATATCGCTCACAGTGGTGAAACAATCTACATAATGTGCAGTTTTCTTCTCAATAGAATGCTTGCTCTGCATATTGAGTTCGTCTGCCATTTGGTCGCCATTATATGCTTGCAAATGGCTATATAGTGGTTTGTTGTTTCCAGCTATACTACGTCCAATCCCAGTTGCATGCGTAGTAAAGATAGTTGCAATTTCTGGTACATCGTGTTGCAATGCCAATGCAGCAAAGCCAGTTTGCCATTCGTTAGCATGGAATATAACATTGTTGCAGTTGCTTAAATAGAACCTAAAGTAACTTTCAACAACTTTTGCTGTAGCATAAGAAAACATAGCAGAATCGTCATAATCGCCGTAAGCATGTAAACTGTCTACACTGTAACGTTCCCAAAGCTCACCATAGAAGTTATTCTTAGTAGCGTAGCAATCCTTAAAATCAATAAGGAAAGCTATTGGAGAACCAGGAATATTCCATCTACCAACTTTTAAACTTAATCCTTCTTGCTTAGCAACAGCCAACCAGTTGCTGAAAGTGCTTTGTCTTCAATAAAGTATGGGTTTTCTTCTCCGTTGAAACAATCAGGACCAATAAAGATAATGCGGTCTTGCATTATCTCTTGTAATGTCTTTGCGCGTGTGGATAGTACAGTGTAGATGCCTCCGACCTTATTACATACTTCCCAACTCGCTTCAAAAATGAAATCCAAGAACATCTTTTTTTATCTTATCAATAAATGCAAAGGTACGATAAAAAAATGAACCACAAAGAGTAGAACGAATTATTTTAGGCGTTTTAATCTTTAAATTATGATATAAATCACGTTGTTTCTATACGGAATATTTAAACTTTAAAAAAAGAAACGGACTTATTGCTACAATAAAGAAGAAAAAAAGAATTATCTTTGCAAATGTTATGAAAAATAAAATTATATATATTGTTAATAGTGTTCTCGCTTAGCTCGCTTGTAACTATGGCGGCAGCAATTACTCCTATTGGTGAACAATCAACGAGTGAACAGGAAACTCCTGCAGATACTATTATCTTTAAAACTCATATAGAGAATAAAGAATATCAAGTTTGGCTCGATATCGACTTCTATAAACAAGATATAATTATACCTGGACAAGAGATATTTGGCGAAGTTCCAGGTTATCTTGGTGCTAAACGCGATACCCGAAAATGGATAATTGTAGATTTGGGAATTAAAGGGAATGTGGCTACGCTTGATATTATTAACGATTATGGGAGCGAAAATCTCGTTGCTACATTAACATATAATGGCGATGGAACCTATACTTTTAAACAGATAAAAGGAAGTACAATAGAGATAGTTGTGAACAATAAATGGGTGAAATTACCCCAAAAGATGATATTTAAGAAATGAGCGTAATGCCACTGTATTAGTTATTTTTAGTTCTACTTCTTATAGTATTTCAATATAATAGTGTAATTTTGCACTGATTCTTAAACATTAACTCGTTTGTATATACAAAAGAATGATAAAGAGATTATTGCTTTGCTTGTGTGTGTTTACCTTCCTATCGCAAGCTAATGTTTTTGCACAAGGTACGTCTAACAAAGACCATAATTTTAAAGTTGCTAAGAATTTAGAGACATTCTCTGCTATCTATAAATATCTTGATTTGATGTATGTAGATACGCTAAATGCCGATGAAGTTATAGGCAATGGTATTAATGCTATGTTGAGTTCGCTCGACCCTTATACTGTTTATTATCCAGAAGATAAGGTAAAAGAACTGGATATGATGATATCTGGTAAATATGCAGGTATTGGCGCACTAATTCGATACGATTTGAAATTGAATAATGTTATAATAGATGAACCGTATGAGAATATGCCTGCAGCAGAGGCTGGCTTGAAGAAAGGCGATATAATATTGTCTGTGAACGACTCTTCGATGTATAAAAAATCTACAAGTTATGTTAGCGACCACCTACGTGGCGATGCAGGTTCTACCTTTTTATTAAAGATAAAACGCCCATCAACTGGTAAAACAATGAAGTTTAAGCTTACTCGAAAGGCTATTCAAATGCCTGCAGTTCCTTATTATGGTTTGCAGCAAAATGGTATAGGGTATTTAGACTTAAACTCGTTCACGGTAGATTGTTCGAAAGATGTGCGTAAAGCTTTCTTAGAAATGAAGAAAGATGGAATGAAATCGTTAGTTCTAGACTTGCGTAATAATGGTGGAGGAAGCCTGCAAGAAGCTATAAATATAGTAAATATGTTTGTACCTAAAGGACTTGTGTTGGTTAATACAAAGGGAAAGTTGGAACGTGCTAACCGCGAATACAAACAACGGTTGAACCAATTGATACACTTATACCGATTGTTGTGTTAGTAAACGACGAAACAGCGAGTGCAAGCGAAATAACAAGTGGTAGTTTGCAAGATTTAGACCGTGCAGTAATCTTAGGTACTCGTACTTATGGAAAAGGATTAGTGCAAGCTCCAATGGAACTTCCATATAATGGAAATTTGAAGCTAACTACAAGTAAATATTACATTCCGAGTGGACGGTGTATTCAAGCCATAAACTATAAACACAGTCGAGGTGGATATTTAGAACATGTACCCGATTCGTTAACTAAAGTATTTCATACGGCAAATGGTAGAATTGTACGTGATGGCGGCGGTATTAATCCTGATGTGAAAGTCCTTCCCGACTCTCTTCCAAATATAGCATTTTATCTTGCTAATTCTGGAATGGACTCTACAGAGGTTATGACTAATTGGATACTCAATTATATTAAACAACACCCGACCATTGGCGATCCAAAAAGCTTTATTATTTCTGATGCCGACTACGAAAATTTCAAATCTGCTGTGATAAAGAGTGGCTTTAAATACGACCGACAAAGCGAGAAGGTTATAAAGAATCTTATTGATATAGCAAAGTTTGAAGGCTATTATGATGATGCGAAGTCTGAATTTGCTGCGTTAGAAAAGAAGTTGCAACATAACTTAGCAAAAGAACTTGACCATCACAAGCAAACCATAAAGCAAGTGCTTACAGCCGACCTTGTTGCTGCTTACTATTATCAGCGTGGAGCAATTGCCAATAGTTTGCAATTCGACAAACAATGGAAAGAAGCTGTAAAGTTGCTCGAAAATCCGCAAGAATATAAGAAGATATTAATGCCTAAGCAACATAATTAAGGCGAAGTTCTGAAATCATAATTTTATTTTTTTCAGCAAATATTGCAATTCTCGCCATAATGGATATTTGACAGACAGGAAGACATCTTTTGCACATAAAAATTAAGGGCTGAAATCCTTGGATTTCAGCCCTTTTTCTTACTTTTTACTATTGCTGTCCGGTAAAAGTTTAGAAGCAGTAAATATGATTTCTAGGGGTAGTGTCTAAAAAAAGTGTGTAAGTTCTCTTGCAAGTTCCAAAAACGAAGTGCAATAAAAGAGTGTCCCTCTCCGAGAGATACAGACGTTCTCGACGCGTAGCGAGAGGTTGTCTGCATCTCTCGGAGAGGAAAAAGAAACAACCAGCAATACAAATAAAAAAAGGAGACCGAAGTCTCCCAAAGATTAACTAACTTTGTATTGCAAATCTATCATCAATTAATCTCGGAGCAAAGGTCGCAATTTTTTTACCTTACTCCAAAAAGAAAACAGCAAGAAAAGAAATTGCCGACATCGTCGGTATTAGTCAGTCAACACTCTCACGTGAAATCAAACGCAACAGCACGCCTTCTGGAAAGTATATCTGGACGAAGGCGCATGATATGGCTATGCAGCGCAGAAAGAACACAGTAACTAACGCCAAACTCTCCGACGAATTAGTTTGGAGAATTAAAGAATATATTACCAACGACCAGTGGTCTCCAAGACAAATATCAGGGTATCTGCGCATAAATGAGGGCATAGAGGTGTCACACCAGTCCATCTATAAAATCATCCACAATGACACAACAGGGAAACCACCAAATACTTAGGTGTGCCCGTGTACTTCGCTGACCCATATTGTGTTCATGGCAAAAGGGAGCTGTTAAGAATACAAACAAATTAATCAGGCAGTATATACCTAAAAAAAGGATTCGTTTGATAACTATACGGACAAGAAAAATTATGTCCATACAAAAAGAAATTGAACGAAAGACCAAGAGAAAAAAATTAAACTTTTCTACTCCAAAGTGCGAGTTCTTTAAACACCTTTTTGTAATTTTTGCACTTGCTGGTTGACTCTGCGGATTTACCAAAATAAAAGGAGAAGAAAGAAAAACAACTGTAAAACAACAATATATTAAAGCAAATGACTACATTTGCAATTATATACTTTTGTTAGTCAACGTACATTCTTAACACGAATGTTTACGCCTAAACAAATAACAGACTCTTATAACAAACAAAAGGTTGAATATCAATGAAATATACATTTAGAACATTTTTTTGTGGAGCAGGAGATTGTATATTCCTTATGCTTGAAGAAGGTGACAACATATTAAAGATTATGGTTGATTGTGGCAAGTACACAGAAGAGATAGACAATTTTATTAGAAATGACTTGAAGAGCAAAATCGATTATCTAATAGTAACACATATAGATAACGATCATATCAGTGGACTGACAACAATGCTAACCAAGAACTATGAACTTGAAATCGAACATATTATATATAACTGCTACCAAAGGGTTACAAATAAAAGGGAACAATGGACAGATAAAATGAAGGAAAATGTGAATAGACTATATGGTCAGTTGCCTATTGTAATTGATATGATAAACCAAAATATCAATGAAAAGAAAGCAGTGACATTGGCAGAATGCATTCTTCAGAAGAAGGTATGGGCAAAAGCCTGGCAAAGAGAATATATTACCGATAAGTCTCCAATGATTCAACTTACTAATAATATGGGGCGAATCCTTTTCCTTTCTCCATCTCAAGTTGCTTTAGATAAACTAGATGAGAAATATCGAAAATATTTTTGGCAAAATCTGTTCAAACACAAAAGAGAAGATTATGACAAGGAGGAAACTATCTATGAAGCATTGATGAAAATAGCACAACTCAATGAAGGTGAAGAGACAAAAGAAGAAGATATAAACGATTGTACAATCAATGAACAGACATTGAAGCAATATGCATACCATACACTATCGAAAATGGATGACAACAACATCGCTTCAATAGCCTTTATCTGGGAACATCAGGAACATAGAATTTTATTTATGGGAGATGCTGACCCCATACAGGTTAGTAGAGCAATAGAAAAAGTGTATGAAGATGAAACTAAACCTGTCATCTTTGATCTTATTAAAGTCTCACATCATGGTAGTGCACATAGTACTTCTATGGAATTGATGAAGATGGCAGATAGCAAAAAATTCTTTTTTACAGGAGGTGGGAAAAATCGACCAAGCTTAGAGGCACTGGGAAGAATTATCACAAGCCCCTTACCTAATGGAATCACTAACAGAGATATCAGATATAATAGACCTAATGAGAATCTGAAGAAACTGTCTGAACTTTCTGTGGAAGAGAAGGACAGTCTTAATATTAGAGTAAACGATAATAAAAATAGTTATGAAGTTTCCTATTGAAATAAAGAAAAGGTTGTACGGAGCTATTGTTTCCGTAAAATGTGGGAGCAATAGAGGGACTGCCTTTTTTATAAAGAAAGATACCTTGTTGACTGCGCGTCATATATTGGAAGACTATGCAATAAACGAGAAAAAAGTGCTTATCCAAATTGGTAATAAGAGTGTAGAATGCCAAGTACAAGATATTGCAGAAGAGGAGGACCCTGTAGATGTTGTAATATTAAGAACAAATGTGTATAAACACGACCATTGCTTACCTCTGTTATCTGATGTTTTTAACGAGGAAAGAGGTTTGTGTATCATGGGCTATCCAACAGAAATTGTCAATGGTACTGATATTATCAATATAGATATACATGACAGAGTTAACACAACAAGAAATGAGTATGATACGGCTGTGGTAAGAACCGACTCACTTGCATTGCAGTCTTACAAAGGTTTCTCTGGTTCGCCTGTGTTAAATGAAAAGGGTTCTGTCATAGGTATTACATTAAAAACAATTGTATGGAGGTCTAGGGTATTGTTCGGTAAACAGTATTAAAGAAAGGTTGAAATTGTATGATCTGAATGTGTCAGAGGATTGGCAGAGTGAAGACTTTTCACCATTAGGACGTGGAACCAGCCAACGACAGGTAAAGAAAGCTATTGAATATGCGGCTCTGAGATACAATGCAGATTTACATGTTGCAAATGAAGAGTTGGATAAGAAAATAGATTTGTTTGCAGTAAAGCAAAAGCAGGATGAACTCTATAAGGAATTATCAAGGTTGGAAAGCATTGCGTTTTCGATAAATTATATCAGCAGATGTCTACCTAACTACAAAAAAGGTGATTATGAAAGTTTGTATAATAATTTGGAAAAAATATATGCAGATTACCGTAAAGAGAGATCTAACGAAATAGAAGTTACAAAATTCTTTCAGGAAGAGTTGCCACAATTTAAAGCAGATATCGAATTAATACCCTATTGTCAAAATAAATTGCTGATGATAAATGCAGAAGCAGGCATAGGAAAAACCCATTATATGTGTGCTACAGCTCAACGACTATCTAAACAGATAAATGTGTATCTGTTATTTGGCAGCAAGTTTACCTCACAAGAAGACTTTGACTTACAGCTAGTAAGAATGTTAGGAATAGAGAACAAAACGTTGGAGGATTTGGATGATGCCATGGAAGAACAACATTCTAGTGCTCTTATCATCATTGATGCCATCAACGAGGGTGCAACAAATGTATCCTGGGATAGAGATCTCAAGAACGTGGGGGCTAAGGTAAATAAATTAAAGAATCTGCGAGTAATCGTTACATATAGGAAAGGTGATTTTAAGCTTTCAAACTTTTCAAAAGATTGGAAACAAGCGCCTATGGAAGGTTATGGACTACGTGTCCGTGAAGCGGTTGAAAAATACTTTGCCTACTACCAGATAAGAGATGAAAATGGCTTGATTTGTAACTGTTTCTTGCAGGAATTTAAAAATCCACTGTTTCTAAATATTTTCTGTCAGGTTGTGAGTCGAGACTTTAGTTTTATAAAACATAATTTTACATATATAGAACTTTTTCGAAAATATATCAGATATAGGAATATTACTGTTTCAGATGGAGTAGATGAAGATGCTCACCGCAATGTTACAGAAAAGTTGTTGGATAAACTGGCAATGTATTCACTTTTTATGATTCATGCAAAGATATTCCAAGAGCAAAGGCAAGGCACTATGCAGATCAAATATGCAGAAACCGGACATGGCACAACAGTTTATTATACTGGACAATCAAAGAGAATCTGTTACTGGAAACAGGTATGGATGGTGAAAGACTAATGTTTGGATTTCAAAAGATTGGCGACTTTCTAATGGCTGATGCATTTTGCAAAAGCAAAATGAAGAATAGTGCCAAGATAGATTTTGTTATAGAGAAGTCAGAATGTCGGCAACATTACCTTTATAGGCGTTTCCTCACAGCCTTACTTTCGGAATGGTCACTTATGCCAAAATTATTGGAAAGGAATTTACATGCACACAAGCATCTACAGAATATCTTGTTTGAAAGCTTGAATTATCGCACAAGTAACAATGATTTTGTATTTAGTTGGATGGAGAAAAATCATGTTTTCTCATTAAGTATATTGCATAATTTACTAACCAAATTACCGGAAAGAGTTTTCTTTATGGCACACACTAGCTTGATGAAAGAATCATTGGTTAATAGAGACAAGAAATGGACAACTTCCGTGAATGACATCTATAAATCTTTCATTCCTGGTAATGTGGATGACTTTCTTGGATTAGAACTTGAAAAGAATGATTATAAAAAATATCTGATTCTTCTAGGATGGATGTGTACATCAACGCATCCTTTTATCAGAGGGAGAGTGTTGAGAAAATTAGTTTCTTTATTTGATAAAGCACCAGATTTGTCACAGGAAGCCTTAGAGTTATTTGCCTCATGCAATGATATGTATGTAGTGGAAATGATAGTGTGTTCCATTTATGGGCATCTGTTAAGAAATAGAAACAAGAAAGAGTGTACAAAGATTGCAGAACTGATACTGAAACTGTTTTATGCAAAAGGAAAAGCTCCTAATGATATATTGGTTAGACAATGGACAATTTTAATTTTGCAGTATGCAGATTACTTAGATAAGGACAACGCTTTTGAGGAGAATCTAGAAATTCCCTTTAATTCAGAAGACCCTTATTCTTTAATATCATCAGATTTGAATAATAATGAGAACTATTTTGGCTTGACTGATGGTTCTAAAAGATTGTATAAGACATTATGTGGTTTCTGATTTTAATAGATACATACTTGGTTCTAATTCTTATAGTGAAAGTCGAGTATTCTACAAGAAAGATGGTGACAAATATCAACCAGTTCCATTGCAAGATATTAGAAATATAATGGCAAATATTATAATGAATGAATATGGCTGGGATGATGAACTTGGAGAATTGGACAATAATGAATACAGCACATCAAGATATGACAACAAAACTGAACGTTTTGGAAAAAAATATCTTTGGATGGCGTTGCATAAAACAGATGCTATACTTTCTGATCATTGTTCGATACCGAAAGGGCGATTTTATGGTTATAACATGCCAAAACAAAAAGATATGGCAGCGAAACCTTATCCATGGTTGACAGACGAACATTCCACAATAGACCCATCAATATTGGATAAGGAAGAAAACTATTTATTTTCTTCTATAGACAATACTTTAGAAGACGTTGATAATGTTGGAAATGATCAATGGATGGATGAAAAATATAAACTTCCAGCTCCACGCTTATTGTTGAAAGATAAAAACGATGAAGATTGGGTATTGCTAACATGTTATGACGGGCATAAAACAAATGCAGAAAATGATACCATAAAAGATCTTTTCTTATATACCAACGCTGGTTTCGTCAAAAAAGAAGAAATAGAAGCTTATAAAAAATGGGCACAAAAACAGAACTTTCATGGAAGGTGGATGCCAGAATGTAGAAATGGAAGTACTGATTATTTGTGGAATGAATATCCTTGGGCTGGAACCTACACTCGACAACTAGATGAATGGGAAAAGGAGAACTGTTACGAAGAGCCAGGTTTTAAATTAATGTTGTCATATGAAGCCCAATTACAAGAAACTGGTTAGGCTTAAATGAATCTAATAATAGGCTTGCAGAAGTATGTATGCCTAACCATCATATTATGGAATACTTAAAACTATACACGGCAGAAAGAGGAGTCGTAAGAGAAATCTCTACCAATGAAATAGTATCTGTAAATATTCAAATTGGGAGGTTAAAAGGATTGGCTATGCGAAAAGAGTATTTATTAAAATATCTTGCACATTCAAGATATGATATAGTATTTTATTCATTAGGTGAAAAAAATTAGTAAGAGAAAAAAATAGCTATCAAAAACATGGGAAAGTTTTACTACTTATCTGCTGCATATTCATACGAAAATAAATCTATTGTGGAAATACAACCAATACATATATCACAGATATTACCGTAGCAAGAGCAGAAGAACAAGTTTGAAAAGCCTGTGTTGTCAAATAACATCTCAGAAATCGGTAATTAATATAGCATTGACATATGGATTTGACCCACTTTTTTACGTGTATAAAATAAAATTATCAACGTATTAGCTATACAAAAAAATATATCATTTTTTGAACCCCATATTTTTGACCCACTGCTTGACCCAGGTAGTGTCTGAAAAAGTGTGTAAGTCCATATTTTTCTTATCTTTGTATTTAGAAACATTAAAAAAAAAATAATAGAACTTACACAATTACAAATTTCGGAAATTCTTTCGAATTACACAAGCAGCAACGAAGGTTTTGTTACCCTTCAGTCTTTAATCATGAATTCTCTTATGAAACATGAACGTGATTTATTTGTCGCCAATACCGAACATGAACAATGTAATGGCTTTCGTTCTCGTCGTTGGTACAGTCATGGTTTTGAGTTTTCTCTTCGTATTCCACGTAGTCGTAGTGGTAATTTCTATCCAGTTCTTTTAGGCTTAATTCGTAGTGAAAGTGAAGAACGTGCAAAGTTGTTCAATCTTCTTTACACCAAAGGTCTTATCACTGAGCAAATAGGCGAGATTTCTGAAACTATTATGGTCGCACTTATAGTAAACAGCAAGTTTCTTATTTAAGTAACTTACATAACGATTAAACTACAGATGGCTGAGGAACTTAATGAGGCTTAGAAAATAAAGAGATGGGATTCTTGTCGGGGGGCATAAACAATTTATTACTTTTGTAGCCAAATGGGAAAAGAAATACCCAATATTGAAAAAGTATAAAGCCGATCGAAACATCGCTTACTTTACATATATGGACTTTCCTGTGCAAGTGCAAAGGTGTATATATACGACTAATTGGATTGAAAGACTCAACAGAAAATATAAGAGAACTATAAAAATGAGAACATCAATGCCATCAGACAAGTCGGTACTTTTCCTACTAGCAAGTGTTGCCATGGAAGAAACAAAAACAACATATTCAAGGAAAATTTATCAATGGAAATTCTGGAAACAAAAGAAAGAAAAATGAATAAAATAAAAAGAGAAGAAAGAGAGAACTTACACACTTTTTCAGACACTACCTTTTAGTTTATCACTCCATATCTCGGAAGAACCTTAATTATGGCATCTTCTCCCCTATTACAACTATATGTTTAACTATTGCAACTATATGTTTAACGCTGTTATATATATGTTTAGCAGATATAATATATATAATGTTTACTGTTTACATTATGTTGGCATTTTTTTCTTATAAACAAAAATAGCCTATATTTACTCACGTAAACATAGTACTTTGCCACTTAACTAAATAACTCAAAAAAATTACTTGACTCAATTCTCATCAGTGCATCTTCTCACGAAGACATACTAACTAACATTTGTTTGACTATTAACTTACTAATAACTATTTTGTATGTTTGTAATCAAGAATTATTTCTTAAATCAATGCAAAGGTATAGATAAAATAAATTTCCACCAACTATTTAGGTGTCTTTTTTTATGCAATTATGAAAATTTATGACTATTTTTTTGCTCCCAGAACAGTTTTTTTGTTCTTTATTTCTAATAAATACTGCTTATTTTTATCGTTATTTTCTTTCTTATAATGGTAATATGTTCTTTTTTTCTTGTAATTTTTTTATGATATATATATAACAAAAAGTATTTTTTTACGTGATACAAATTTTACATATATATTATTTTTTTACATATTAACTTTATCTATTTTTTTATACCATTATATCATCGCAGTTTTTCGCGCCATTATTTCCTGTTGTTACTTGTTTTTTTGTGCAGTTTTCTTTGTCTATTTTATAGTTTTACATAGCCAATTACGTTTCTGTTATAAGGCTTTATAAATTTGCCAAGAATAAAACAGAATATGTTGAGACTTAAATGACATTTTTAGATTAAACAGGAGGGAGTTTTTTTTAAAAATCGGCTACAAAATGTTTATTTTGTTCTTTCGTTATTGGCTAAAACGAAAATAATATCGCTGTAAGTAACATCTATTGAACATACATCTTTTATATATTTCATACCTTCGTTGGGTGGAATGTTATTTATTGCGTTTTGAATGGCTGCTATTTTCCTATCGTCTACAAAGTTGGTTACACTTAATTCTCCGTTTCTAACATATTTTGCTATATGCCGTACGATGGTTTCTATTGTTAAACTGCGTTCTTTTGCTATAGCTTCTAAGGTCATTCCTGCTTTATAAAGTTTGTAGCTTATGTTGTGTGTTGCTTCTTTTTTCTTTTTTGGGGCTTCTACTTTATGTTTTTTATTGCGTTGTTTTGCAATATCCTCGTCGCCCATTGATATTAAAATTGCTTCTTGTTTGCATTTAAGATAATGACTTGTGCTAAATTCTTCTATCATTATATCTTCCAGCAATAACAGTTTCGCTTGTTTACTTTGTTCAACTTCGCTAATATTATTATCTATTCGCTTTATGGCTTCTTTATTTTTACTTTCAATGCCTTTGGTTTGTTCTATCTGGTCTGCAAATATTTTTGAAAGTTCGTTGTAGAAATATTGTGCACTGCTTTTTATTCTATCTAAAAATTCTTTATTATGCAATTCTGCTATTGATATACCTTTTATATATTGTGTCCATTTCGTAGAAATATCCAGAACTTTCTCTTTCAATTCAGAAACTGTTGCTTGGTGTAGCGCAATTAGCTTGGTATGTTTATGGAAATGCTCTACCAAAGTTCTAAAAAGAGCCGATTCGGCATTATATATTTCGCTAAAGTTGAACAATTCCAACAGCATCATTCTGTAATATTCTTCTTTTAGGAGAGGCAAATTCTTAATACTTTCGGCTGCTCGTATGTTTTGTTGTGCAATATAGCTATCTACTCTGGCATCGTTTATAACGGCATTTCTGTTTAGTGTTGATGCTAAAACCAAACCTTCTAATGTTCTACATCTGCTTAAAGCCACATAAACCTGTCCAGATGCAAAAGCTTGTTGCGCATCTATAATGGCATGTTCGAAAGTTAGCCCCTGACTTTTATGAATTGTAATAGCCCAAGCCAATCGCAATGGATATTGTGTGAAAGTTCCTAACACCTCTCCTTCTATTTGTTTTGTTGTTTCGTTGAGTGTGTAACGAGTATTTTCCCACGTTTGGGGTTCAACCTCTATTTTTTCGTTTTCGTTCGGACAGCTTACTTCTATTCTTTCATTATCAATATAAGTAATTCGTCCTATTTTCCCATTATAATATCGTTCGAAACGGTCGTTATGAATAAACATTACTTGTGCTCCGCATTTTAATGTTAGTTCATAGTCGGCAGGATAACTATTTTCGGGAAATTGTCCTTCCACTCGTGCACAAAACTTATATACTTGTTCTTTAATTTGTTCTAATTGTCGGTCGTTTATATTATCGGCTATTCTGTTGTGCGTTGTTAAATGTATGTAATCGCTATTTTCATCGGGGGTGAAATTTGGTTGATAGCGTTTATTTAAAATATCAAAATCTTCATCAGAAACGTGTCCATCTCTAAAGTGGTTTAATATATCTATAAAAACTTTGTCTTGTTGTCTAAACACTTTTGTTAGCTCTATTGTAACATATTGTGTGCTTTGCAGTGCTTTAGAATCGAAAAAATATGGTGTATTATAATAACGGCTCAACAATTTTTCTTCGTCTGGACGCACAATAGGTGTAAGTTGTTGCAAATCGCCTATCATTAAGAGCTGTACTCCTCCAAAAGGTTTATTATGTTCTCTAAAACGGCGAAGAATAGAATCTATAGCGTCAAGAATATCTGCACGAACCATACTAATTTCGTCTATAATAAGAAGGTCGAGTGTTCGCATAATTTGCCGTTTTTGCTTACTATATTCAAAACGTGGCTTTACTGTGCTTTCGGGAACAAATGGAGATAATGGAAGTTGAAAGAATGAATGAATGGTTACACCATTAGCATTTATAGCTGCAACCCCTGTAGGTGCTACAACTATCATTCGTTTTGTGCTCCGTTGCTTTATAGTTCGCAAAAAGGTTGTTTTTCCGGTACCAGCTTTTCCTGTTAAGAAAATGCTAATGCCTGTATGTTCTACAAAATCCCATGCGTTGCGCAATTCGGTATTATTTTCCATTATTCTATAATGTGATAATCAGTCAGCAAATTTAAGAAAAAAGTATAAGAATAACAAATTAGTATTGACAAAAATCAATTAGATTGATGAATAGCAATAAAATGGCGAATATTGTTCATTCTCTGCTTTATTTTTTGCGTACAATGCAATATAGCTATAACTTTGCAGTCGTAAAAAGAGATGATATGAGCCACTTTTTCTGGAGACACTCAAAAAAATAAGAAGAAAAAATTAAGATTGGGATAACAATAAGACTCAAGGTTGTTTATAGAAAAAGGTTCATATAGGTAAAAAAAGATAGTTGATTAGTTATTATTATAGAGTAAATAGTTTAAGTTAGTTGATGATTTGAGAAAGTAGAAAGGTGGTGCTTCGTAAACCGAAACGCCACCTTTCTGTATGTAGAGTATAATGTTTTATATATAGCGAGAAAAAAAATCTAAGTAGAACTCTATTTATGGCTGAATTAAAGTGTATACAGAAGCAGCTAATATGGCAAAAAAAGCGTATAGTAAAAATAGGGAAAAAAACAAAGAATAATTATATGGAGAAATTTTTATAATAAAAAAACATTGAGGCTTTTTAATTATAAAATTTTTATTTTCTTATTAATTTTTTTCTATTTCGTAATTACAAAAATCTATAATATATCTTTTTAAAAAGTTAAATAGGCTTCGGTATAGCTTGCCCTATTTTTGTTTTATTGTTGGCATATTGTTTATCGTTATATAAAGGTGTAACAGTTTACAGCGAATTAGAAAGACAAGCAAAATAGATGGTAAGAAGCGAAAAATGGTAAAGAAGTTATAGTATAAACAATATATAATGGCACTACAGCTTAATGAACAATTGAGATAAAAGAAAGAGCCAACCCACTAATTACATTAACAGTGTTTGTAATTAGCAAAAAAATATGTTCTTATAAAAAAAAGAGCTTGCAAAAGTTTATATTATATCTTTTGCAAGTTCCTTTTTAGCTAATATTTATAGTTTTTCTCCATAACATAAGTCGCCAGCATCTCCAAATCCCGGAACAATATACTTATGTTCGTTTAGTCCATCGTCTATAGCTCCACACCAAATAGTAGTGTTATTATCGGGGAAAGTCTTTTTTATATGTTCAATACCTTCAGGAGAAGCAATTACACATGCAATGTGAACATGTCGTGGTTCGCCTTTAGAAAGAATAGCTTTATAGCCAAGTTCCATCGAACCACCAGTAGCTAACATTGGATCGGCAATAATTAAAGTTTTACCATTAATATCGGGTGTTGCCAAATATTCAACATGTATACCCACTTCGTGGTGTTCTTTGTCTTTATATTCTCTATATGCACTTACAAAAGCATTTCCAGCATGGTCGAAAATATTAAGAAAACCGTTATGAAAAGGTAGTCCTGCCCGGAAAATTGTTGCGAGAACAATTTTGTCGGTAGGTATATTTACCTTTGAAACGCCCAATGGCGTGAGTATTTCTTTTGTTTCGTACTGAAGAGTTTTAGAGATTTCGAAAGCTTCGAATTCCCCTATTCGCATAACATTATTACGAAAAAGGAGACGGTTTCTCTGGTACTCTTTGTCACGAATTTCTGCCATGTATTGGTTTACAATGGAGTTTTGATCCGAGAAGTTAATGATTTCCATTTTTCTTTTTACACTATGGTTATATATTGGTGATATATATGTTTGGGAGTAATAGTTTTTTTATGCGCCCAAAAATTTCGGCAAAATTAAGAAAAATAGTTTAGCATTTGCAACGTCCGAATAGCAAATATCTTTTTAATATCAAGGATTTTTTTATATTCTTTAACCTTATAAATCAATTCTTGTTGTATTTTTTATCTTTATGATTTTGCGTTGCATAATAAAATTACTACCTTTGCGATGTTTAAGGTAAAATAGTAATAAGATTAAGAGATAAATTTCAACATAATTTTATATTATAAAAATGGCAAAAATTTGATAAGAGCGTACTTACGAAGTACGGTATTACAGGTACAACAGAAGTACTTTACAATCCTTCTTACGAAGTATTGTTTAACGAAGAAACAAAAGAAGGTCTTGAAGGTTTTGAAGTTGGTCATGAAACAGAACTTGGTGCTATTGACGTAATGACAGGTATTTATACTGGTCGTTCTCCTAAAGATAAGTTTATTGTTGATGATGAAAATTCTCACGATACAGTATGGTGGGATTCAGAAGAATATCATAACGATAACCACCGTGCTACAAAAGAAGCTTGGGCAACAGTAAAAGATATTGCAAAGAAAGAACTTTCTAACAAACGTTTGTTTGTAGTAGATGGTTTTTGTGGTACACACAAAGACACACGTATGAAGATTCGTTTCATTGTAGAGGTTGCTTGGCAGGCTCACTTTGTAACAAATATGTTCATTCGTCCAAAAAGCGAAGCAGATTTCGAGCAAGAACCAGATTTCATTGTTTACAATGCTTCAAAAGCTAAAGTAGAAAACTGGAAAGAACTTGGTTTGCATTCAGAAACTTGCGTTATGTTTAACGTAACTTCTAAGGAGCAAGTTATTGTAAATACATGGTACGGTGGTGAAATGAAGAAAGGTATGTTCTCAATGATGAACTACTTCTTGCCATTAAAGGGTATTGCTTCTATGCACTGTTCTGCAAATACAGATATGAACGGAGAAAACACAGCAATTTTCTTTGGTCTTTCTGGTACAGGTAAAACAACATTGTCTACCGATCCTAAGCGTAAACTTATTGGTGATGACGAACACGGATGGGACGATAAGGGTGTATTCAACTTTGAAGGTGGTTGCTATGCAAAAGTTATCAACCTTGATAAAGAATCTGAACCTGATATTTACGGTGCAATTACACGCGATGCTCTTCTTGAGAACGTAACTGTTGACGAGAATGGTAAGATAGACTTTGCAGATAAGAGTGTAACCGAGAATACTCGTGTATCTTATCCTATCTATCATATTAAGAATATTCAGCGTCCAGAATCACAAGGTCCTGCTGCAAAACAGGTAATTTTCCTTTCTGCTGATGCTTTTGGTGTACTTCCTCCAGTATCTATTCTTAATGCTGAACAAACAAAATACTACTTCCTTTCTGGTTTCACAGCAAAATTAGCTGGTACAGAACGTGGTATTACAGAACCAACTCCAACATTCTCTGCTTGCTTCGGTCAGGCTTTCTTGGAACTTCACCCAACAAAATATGCAGAAGAGTTGGTTAAGAAGATGGAAAAGAGCGGTGCTAAGGCATACTTAGTAAATACTGGCTGGAATGGTACTGGCAAACGTATTTCTATTCGCGATACTCGTGGTATTATCGATGCTATTTTGAACCACTCTATCGACGCTGCTCCTACAAAACAGATTCCTTATTTCAACTTCACTGTTCCAACAAAACTTGAAGGTGTTGCAACTGAAATTCTCGACCCACGCGATACATATAAAGATGCTTCACAATGGGACGAAAAAGCTAAAGACCTTGCAGCTCGTTTCATAAAGAACTTTAAGAAGTATGAAACAAACGAAGCTGGTAAGAAGCTTGTTGCAGCTGGTCCACAGCTCTAATATATATAAGGTGTAACGAAAACACTTTATTAAAACCTTTAAACTCATCTCTATCAACTGGTAGAGATGAGTTTTTTTATATCTAAAAGCAATAACAATACAAAAGTATTGTGCCTATTCAAATTGTTTACACCTTATTATATATAGGCATCTACATTCTATAGTTGTTAGCATTTTGCAAGTGAGCAATAAAACATAGAAAAGTATTAATAAGAAAACAACAATACCATTGGTAAGAATATAACAACCGAAAGCTGAGCACATAGTTATAATCTCACATTTTCAGCAATATTCCTTATAAATTTCCTTATAAATGATGATTGTATGTAAAAAAAGAAAGACGTAACTTTGCACCCACATTAAAAAGAACAAGAGTTATGAAATTTTCTTTCTTACTATGTACAGCACTCTTTCCACTTTGTGCAATGGCAGAAGTAACCGATTCAACAACCACACAACATCACATATTAAAAGAGGTTGTAGTGAATGGGTTTAAACAAGACAACATTAGTAAAGCTCCAATGTCAGTATCTGTGGCAGGGAGTCAGTTTATTAACCACAACGAATTAAATGGCTTACGCGATGTAAGTAGTGTGTTTCCAAATATTTTTATAGCAGATTATGGTGCACGACAAAATACACCTATCTACATTAGAGGTATTGGTTCTAAAACAAATGCCCCTTCTGTTGGACTATATGTTGATGGAATGCCCTATTTTGAACGGTCAGTTGTTGATTTAGATATAGCAGGAATCAACGGAATAGAAATTCTACGCGGACCACAAGGTACATTATATGGACGAAATTCTACAGGCGGACTTATCAATATTTATACCTATTCACCATTAGAATATCAAAACACTATAGCCAAATTGAGTTATGGTTCGCGCAACGATTTACGTTTAGGCTTATCGCATTATCAGAAACTTACAGAACGTTTAGGACTTCACGTAGCAGGAAATTATCATAGAAACGATGGATTTTTTCGCAATATAGCAACGGGAGAAAAAGCAGATAATTTGAAAAGTGCCAATGCAGAAATGGGATTAGCATGGCAAGCAGCTCCACTTTGGACAATGCGTTTGAATGTTCTTTTCGATCATTCTACACAAGGTGGTTATCCTTACGGAAAATATAACGTAACCAATAACACGGTAGAAGCTGTAAACTACAATCGTTACAGTAGCTATAGACGAAATGTTCTTTCGGCTGGCTTAAATTGGCTTTATAAAGGAGATAAACTCCACTTCAATTCACAAACATCATTCCAATACAGTAAAGATAAACAATATATAGACCAAGATTTTACACCAAAAGACCTCTACTTTGTTATAACAGGACTGAAACAAACTCTCGTAAGCCAAGAGTTTACATTACGTTCGGCAAACAATAATAATCGCTATCATTGGATTATAGGTGCTTTCGGCTTCTACCAAAAATTAAATAATAGTGTTGAAACACAGTTCATAACAAAAGACTTTGCTACTCCTAAGTTCTATAATAATCCTACTTGGGGAGGAGCTATTTACCATCAGTCTACTTATTATATAACAAAAACACTATATGCATCAATAGGATTGAGATACGATTATGAACGAGTAGGCGAAAACTATACAGCAAACAAATATAATCTAAGCACAGGACTTGCAAGTAATGTACAAACAGCAACGTATAAAGACCACATGCACTTTAGTCAGATAACACCAAAATTTACACTCAGTCAGCAAGTTTCTGCCAACAAAATGGTGTATGCTTCTATAGCACGTGGTTATAAAGCTGGTGGTTATAATGTTACTTCTACTACACAGAAACTTCCAGCTTACGATCCAGAATACAATTGGAATTACGAAATTGGAGCAAAGTTGGCTTTCCTTAATGGAACTCTTCAAACAGAAATGAGTTTATTCTACATAGATTGGAAACATCAACAAGTAACAACTACCGTACCTGGTGTAGGAAATATTATTAATAATGCAGGACATTCTAACAGTAAAGGTTTCGAGCTTTCGGCAACTTATCGTCCTATCGCAAGCTTAGAATTGCAAGCAAATTATGGTTATACTTATGCGCAATTCCTATATTATAAGAAAAGTGCAACCGTAGATTTTACTGGCAATATGTTACCAATGGTGCCAAAACAAACTATGTCGTTTGTAGCTAATTATACACTTTCTAATGTAGCAGGATTAGATAAACTTATGTTTAATGCTGCACTTACAGGTACTGGAAAAATATATTGGACAGAAGATAACAAGTTAAAACAACCTTTTTATGCGCTTCTCAATCTGAAGATTGCAGCAACAAAGGGACGTTTCACATGGGAAGTTTGGACAAAGAATACAACCAATACACATTATATGAGCTATGCTTTGTTTCGTCTGCAGCATTTGCTCAACAAGGTAAACCTTTTATGATAGGCACATCTTTGGTGTTTAAACTTAATCCATAGTATCAGATTATCTTTTCTCGATGAACAAAAAACAAACACAGAAGGTAGCTTATCTGTCTACCTTCTTTAGTCTATATATAGCTCAAGCAGTGCCGATGAGTTTTTTTACTACGGCACTGCAAGTTATTATGCGCGAACAAGCAGTGTCGCTATCCGTTATTGGATTGCTACAAATAATAAAACTGCCATGGATATTAAAAGTGTTTTGGTCGCCAGCAATAGACCGTTATTGTAATACAGTACGCGACTATAAACGAGCTATTATTGGTGCAGAAATTACTTATGCACTACTTATTTTTATAACAAGTCTCTTCGATTTACATACAATTCTGCCCTCTTATTTCCATATTCTAATAGCAATAATACTTTTGGCTTTGGCAGCTTCAGCCACACAAGATATTGCAACTGATGCTTTAGCTATACGCACATCAACAACCAAACAACGCGGATTACTTAACAGTATGCAATCGATGGGTAGTTTTGGCGGAAGTCTTTTAGGAAGTGGTGTATTACTTATGGTGCTCCATTCGTATGGTTGGAATAGTGTAACACAATGTCTCAGTATTTTTGTTCTTATAGCACTTGTTCCACTATTGCTACACAAGAAACTTAGTTTCCAGCAAGAAACACAAACAAAACAGCGTGCTACGTGGAAAGACTTTGTACTATTTTTCACGCAAAAGGGCATAGCACGACAAATAGTTTTCTTAGTTCTCTACTATACAGGTATCATTGGCATTATGTCTATACTTAAACCTTTTATGGTAGATTTGGGTTACTCTATGAAAGAAATAGGTTTCCTATGTGGCATTATTGGCATTGGTGCAGCCTTCGTTATGGCATATCCAGCAGGAATTTTGGTGCGTCGTTATGGCTATCAGCGTATGCGGTCTGTATTTGCATTCATAATGTTCCTGGCAACACTCATTTTTGTATTCCTATCTATAAACCAAAATTTCACAACAACTCTAACCTTAACCATAGCTATTGTTGTGTTATGGGGCAGTTATGGTATGGGAACTGTTGTGGTTTACACTTCATCTATGAAACATGTACGAGTGGGAAGAGAAGGTACCGATTTTACAGTTCAAACCGTTATAACTCACTTGATGGGAATTATAATAGCAGTTATTGGCGGTGTCATTGCACATTATGTGGGCTATGCTGGAATGTTTGCTACACAAAGCGCCATTGCATTGGCATCTTTCTTCTACACTTTACAAATGAATAAAACAGTGAAATAATAATGAACGAAGCTCTTTTTAAGAAATATAATGTACCTGTTCCTCGTTATACAAGCTATCCGACGGCAAACGAGTTTGAAGCTTTCGATGCACAACGTTATCTGAAAGCTGTAGAAGCATCGAACAATGCAATTGCCGACAATATTTCCTTTTATATACATGTGCCTTTCTGCAGACATCTTTGCCACTATTGCGGCTGTAACTCTGTTGCGATGGCGAAACCTTCACGGGTGGAAGAATATTTCAACACACTACACAAAGAGATTGATTTACTGCTACCTCATTTGCGCAAAAATCGTAAGATAAGTCAGATACATTATGGAGGAGGAAGTCCATCGTCAATGCCTTTACACTTTATTCGTTCGCTCAACGAACACTTATTGGAGGCTTTCGACACCATTGAACAACCAGAGATTGCTATTGAATGCCACCCTGGATATCTCGACACAACCGATTGGCAATATTTGCTCGACAGTGGATTTAATCGTTTCAGCTTAGGCATTCAAGACTTTAATGCGAATGTTTTGAACACCGTAAATCGTAGACCATCTATTTTGCCTGTTGAAGATATTATGAATATATTGCGTAATGGTGGTGCAAAGGTGAACTTCGATTTTATTTATGGCTTGCCCGGACAAACTGTAGCAGAGTTTGTTTCTACTATAGAAGCTGCCATAAAACTACGTCCTAACCGCTTAGTTACCTTTAGTTATGCACACCTGCCAAGTATTTTTAAACGACAAATGATATTGGAGAAAGCTGGCTTGCCCCCACAAACCGAAAAACTAAAAATGTTTGAAGAGGCTTCTAAACTTCTTCAGGCGGAGGGCTATTGTGCTATTGGTATGGACCACTTTGTGTTGCCCGACGATGATTTGAATGTGGCTTTACAGCACCAAACTTTGCATAGAAACTTTCAAGGCTATTGTCCACGTCGCATTACAGCACAAGTTTATGCCTTTGGTGTGTCGGGCATCAGTCAGTTAGACGAGGCGTATGCACAAAACACGAAAGATATTTCTGCCTACATTTCGCAAGTAAATGCAAACCAATTGCCCATTACAAAAGGTTACGCTTTGGCTTCGTGGCAGCGCATAACACGCGAAGTAATAGAATGTATTATGTGCAACACCTCTGTGAATTGGAACGATATGGCTAAAAGGTTGCATTGCTCGGTTGATGATATTAAGCAAGCTGTACACTACGATGAGACGCAACTGAAAGAACTTCAGACTGATGGTTTGATTACATTCGATACCAATTCGGTAAAACTAACTAACGATGGTATGACCTTTGTGCGTAATGTTGCTGCGACTTTCGACCCCATGATGCGCAACAATCATAAACTATTTTCAAAACCAGTATAAACTCTTTATTCTTTGCACAATGCAAAACGAAACACAACATATTATAGACACCATTGTTATAGGTGCCGGACTTACAGGACTAACTACTGCACACACGTTGCGAAAGCACGGCAAAGAGGTGGTTGTGTTAGAGAAAACAAATAGGATTGGCGGACAAATTCAAACTCATCGACAAGATGGTTTCACGTTCGAAAGCGGACCAAACACGGGTGTTGTAAGCTATCCTGAAGTGGCTGAACTATTTAAAGATTTGGAAAAAGAAGGCTGCACACTCGAGGAGGCACACAACGAAGCTAAGCAACGGTGGATATGGAAAGGTAAAAAGTTTTATGCCTTACCATCTAACTTGATTACTGCCATACGCACACCGCTATTCAGTTGGACAGATAAGTTTGGAATATTGCTCGAACCTTTCCGTGCAAAGGGTACCAATCCAAACGAAGATGTGGCATCAATGGTTGTTCGACGACTGGGTAAAAGCTATTTAAACTATGCTGTAGACCCATTTATTTCGGGTGTATATGCTGGCGATCCGCACTCGCTCATTACACGATATGCACTGCCAAAGCTCTACAACTTGGAACAGAACTATGGAAGTTTTATTCGTGGAGGCATAGCCAAAGGAAGGGAAAGGAAGACCGAACGCGACCGATTGGCTACTAAAAAGGTGTTCTCGGCGGTAGGCGGATTGCAACATCTGGTGGACGCTTTGGCACAATCGGTAGGATTTCAGAATATAGTTTTGCAAGCCAACAATGTTGTTGTTACACCGCTTGAAGGGATATGGCAGGTGAACTATACCAATACAAGTGGCGAAAAAATAAGTTTGCATAGTAGGCATGTGGTTACAACTGTGGGGGCTTACGAGCTAAAAACTATGTTGCCCTTTGTTGATAACGCCGACATTATGCCTATCTCTGCCCTACACTACGCACCCATTGTGCAAGTTAGCGTGGGATTAACCAATGCGCAAGGTGTTGAAAATAAAGCCTTCGGCGGACTTATTCCTACTTGCGAGCAGCAACAATTGTTGGGCATTCTTTTCCCATCGGCTTGCTTTTCGCATCGTTGTCCTACACAGGGCGCACTCTTTTCGTTCTTCCTCGGTGGGGTGAAACACGCTGAAATGCTTACGAAGAACGATAACGAATTGTGCGAAATAGTAACCAAAGCATTGCCTACTATGCTTCGGTTTCCACACGATATACGCCCTGAGATGATACGAATATTCCGACACGAGCGTGCCATTCCACAGTATGAGCTATCGAGTGGAGAGCGTTTTGCAGCCATTACACGCATTGAACAGAACTATAAGGGCTTAATAATAGGTGGCAATCTGCGCAACGGCATTGGTATGGCAGACCGTATTAGGCAAGCTATTAATATAGCAATGCAACTTGTAAAGGCAGATGCTAAATAGTGAGAGTTTATATTGTTAAAAAAACAAATGTAGCCGTTAGAAGCTCGGCTTATTTTTGTTTTATTGCTAAAGCATACCTATATATTTCATAACCAAAATGCAGCAAACCACCTTTTTAGCAAGAATACGAAAGTTACCAAAGGTTAATGGTATAAAAGATAAAACAATATGGGTGCGATGTAACGCCCAATTAAGACGAAACAACAAAACAACAGGCATCTAATAAGTTAGATGTCTGCTGTTTTTTGCTCTACACAATGGTATTGCTCCGTTATTTCTATGGTGTAGTGTTTGTTCATCAACAATTGCGCATTCGTAGATCCATAGATGTACATTCGTAGATCCATAGATGTACATTCGTAGATCCATAGATATACATTCGTAGATCCATAGATGCGCATTCGTAGATCCATAGATATACATTCGTAGATCCATAGATGCAGATTCGTAGATCCATAGATGCAGATTCGTTTCCGTATAGTGTATATACACTGGTAAAACCATTTATCTAACGATAAATAGAGCGTAAGCCATAGTGTTGTTGGCAGCAAACCATAGTGCTGCCAACAGAAGGCAATAGTGGTACAGAGCGGAGAGCGGATATTTACTTTTTATTGCCTTTTGCGTCGAAGTGGTAATTGAAGGTTAAGCAAACATAGTGGTGCAGAAATTCGTTCCACTTTTCGGTACGATTTGTTGAGTTTACGTTAAGTTCATAATAGCGGTTTTGGTTCAGAATATCGTCGAAACTTAATCCAATCCAGTTCTTACTCTTCTTCCAAACATAACGAATGTAACCCTCCCATATTATGCGGTGGCGGTTCAGAGTCTGCGATAAATAGCCTGTTGTGGCTTTGTCTTGTATTTCGTTGTTTATCTCCCAGCCTTTCCATTTCAGTGTTGCGCGCAATCCGTAGACATATTCAATAGGTGTGTTGTTGTATTGGCTCGCCAGCGAGTATCTGTTTCGTTGCAAATTAATTTCTCCGAAGATGCCAGCTTTCAGCCAATCGCTTTCGTACGACAGTTCGGGATTTGATACGAAAGTAAACATTTTCAGTTGGTTTTGCTCTTGTGTAGCGTGTCCATTGAAATCGGCAAGATAGCCATACGCTTTCTTGAAATGCGCTTCTGCCTTGTTGGAGAAGTGTATGTAGTCGCCAAAACTTCGGTCGTAGGTTACTTCAGCGAACCAATCGTTGCCGCTTCGCACGTTTTCGCTGTGGCTACGGTACACGCCTGTTTGTGGGTCGAAGTTATATACTGTAGCAATAGGATTGATAATGTGTGTGTATCCCACTTTAAAGAGGAACATAGCTTGCTGTTTTGTCGCTGTGGCAGCATAGTTTAACGAGGTTGTATGCTGATGACTGCGATGCAATAGAGGGTTTCCTTCTACTATCCAGAATGGGTCGGTGTCGTCGCGATAGCCCAATGTAGCCAGCAGGTCGGGCAGCTTTGTTGTGTAGTTGAATGCAATATCGAAGCGATTATTCTTGTTCAACTTCCATTTAACAGCCATTCCCGGCATAAAGATATTACTGTTGCGGTGTGCCACAGTGTCTAATCTACCACGCTGATAGTTCAGTTGCTCCCAATCGAAATTATAGTCTACAGTAGGAATAAACTGCCAATTGCCCACCTTGTAAGTTATACCAAGCGTACTTGTGGCATTGGTTTCTAAGTGTTTACTTCGATAGCTGTTGGCTACATCGAGCACACTCTCAGGGTCGCTTTCTATTTTCGAAGCAATGGGCGAACTGTAAAAGCTCTGCCGAATGTTATTGTTACTAGCCTTAAATTGCTCTGCTGCGGTTAGCATAAGAGCATCGTTTATGTGGTATTCCAATGCAGCCTTTCCGCTTACCTCTATGTTATGATAGGGTGCGCGGCTGTATTGATAGAGTGGCGAGGCTGTTCCTTTGTTTATATACTCCAGCTCGCGATGAGCATCAAAACGATTATTGCCGTTCTGGTATTCCATTTCGGCATTGATTTCCAACTGTGCTTTCTTGGCAATAAAGTGTTTCCAGATACCTTCGAGTTTAATTCCTCCACCTTCGTTTATTTGTTGCTGGTACGAACGTTCTCGGTTTATAATGTGCCGATAGACTGCATCGCCGTGCCCTGCGCTTAGTGCTAAGTCTAAAGGAAAGTCTCCGTAAGGTTTCGTATCGGTATCGAAGCGTGCGCTACCTGTCTCTGTATTGTTTCGTTGCAATGTGTAATTGAAGATTAAGTGTGCTGCAGCGATGTTATTTCTATCTACAAACGACAGCAATTCGGCACGCACTTCGGGTGCTATTTCGTGGTTATAGTGTTTCGTTCGGTTTAGGCTCCACGTTGTTACATTGTTTGGCGAGAAGTATTGTGCGGCTTCGTAGTCGGTTCCCCAACCATCTTTGTGATTGAAGTTAGAAGAAAGTGCAACAAAGTGATATTCGTTGGCTATTGCTTTCCAATTGTGCTGATAGCCTAAGGCTGCATTCTGTGCCTTGCCGAAATAGTCGAAGTCGCCACTTTCCCACCAGTTTGTGCCTACTTTCTGATATCGGTTTACGTTGTTGGCATCGAATTGGAACATAATAGGATTTTTATCGCTGAGCTTTGAAGAACTTATGGAGGCCTCGTAGTTCTTGGGCGATTGTAGCTTTGCCTTTATATCGCCATACCATTTATCCATAAAGCCCGCCTTTATTTTAATGTCCAACACTTGGTCTTCCTTGCCGTCGTCTTTGCCCGAATGTTTGGCAAAGTCGCTCGCTTTGTTGTAGCTTTTAATGTTCTGAACGGCTTCTGCAGGCAGGTCGGCAACGATTCCGCTTCCTCCGAATATATCGTGTCCGTTCATTTGGAGGCGCAAAGGTTTGTCGTTCCAGTAGAGTTTGCCGTCCTTTTTCGTTACGCCCGGCAGCTTTCTATGAGTTCTTTCAGTCGTGCACCTTCGGTTAGCTTGAATGCAGCAGGGTTAAACACAATTGTGTCGCCTTGTATGGTGAAACGTTTAGCCTTTGCCGACACCATCACTTCATCGAGTACAACGTCTGACGGTTGCAGTCTGAACTCCCCTAACTTTATGGTGTCGGCAGTCGAACCGCTTCCACAGTAACCTCTCTTCTTGGTATCGTGGTAGCCTAAGAGACTCACCGTAACCGTTAGTCTCCCTTCAGAGGAGCACTGATTGCTGAAATTGCCCAACGAGTCGGTAGTGGTAGTGATGGTATGAATGGATCCACCCATCTTGCACTCCATCCGTACTGACGCCATTGCCAACGGTTCGCCCGTCTTGTCGTCTACAGCTTTACCCGTAACAATATCTGCACTTACCATCATTGGTATGCTCACCAATAAGATAAGTATAAGGCTAAATAAACATTTCTTTTGTTTCATAGATGCTGTGTTGTTTATTATTAGATTAGTTTTATCGTTATAATATGTTGCAAATTTAATACTTTCTTTTGATATTAGCGCATTTACCCCCCACTTTCCTTAAAATATCTTGATTCCTAAGCTACACTTTTAAATTGCACAAGCAACTGTATTGATTTCTTAAAGCTTCTTTATCCTGTCAGTACAGTAGTCTTACTTTCGAAGCAATGCCTACTGCGTGTTTGCGTGCATTTTTATTATAACAATGTAATAAGTAGTGCTTTCCTACGTTATAATATCAATGGAGAAACTTAGAATACTTACATATATGTTGTTGTTAGCTGTTGTTGGATTAGTAACGGCTTGCAACGATGATGATACCTTTACGACATCGAAGAACAATCTGTTGGTATTTTCAACAGATACGGTGAAACTTGACACTACGTTCTCGAAAGTACCAACCCCCACAAAGACTTTCTGGGTATACAACCGGTCGGGTAACGGAATTCGTCTTGCCAATGTTCGGTTGGAGCAAGGCAACCAAACGGGTTTCAGAGTAAATGTAGATGGCATTTACTTGGGGCAGTCAAATGGCTATCAGGTGAATGGGCTTGAAGTGCGAAACAAGGATAGCATTCGTGTCTTCGTAGAACTTACAACACCAAAGAACGGTAAGACCAATCCGCAGTTAGTGGAAGACAACCTCGTGTTTACGCTCGAAAGTGCAGTGCAACAGAAAGTAAACCTAAAGGCGTACAGTTGGGACGCCGAACTATTGAAGAATATTGAGGTAAAGCACGACACCACCATACAAAGCACAAAGCCCATTGTGGTGCAGGGAGGCATAAAGGTGAACGAGGGCGCAACGCTTACCATTGGTGCCGGAACCACGCTTTATTTCTCCAATAAGGCAGGCATTGACGTGCACGGACAACTGAAAATAGCAGGAACAGCCGACAAGATTGTTACGCTTCGGGGCGACCGTTTGGACTATATGTTCGACTATTTGCCGTACGACCGTGTGAGCGGGCAGTGGCAAGGCATTCATTTCAATACGTCGAGTTACGATAACGAGATTAACTTTGCCGATATTCATTCCACTTACAACGGCATTGTGTGTGATTCGTCGGACGTTAATCGCACTACTCTTTCGCTTCATCGAAGCACCATTCACAACTGTCAGGGCTATGGATTGCTAGCCACTAATTGCAAAATAGAAGTCAGCAATTGTCAAATAACAAACGCACTGAAAGACTGTGCTGCTTTCTTTGGCGGCAACGTTACGTTAAGCCATTGCACCATAGCACAGTTCTATCCGTTTGATGGTAACCGTGGTGTAGCCTTACGCTTTGGAAATAGCAGCGATGGAAAGCAATATGCGCTACAACAATTCAATGTTTTTAATACGCTTATTACTGGTTATGCTGAAGATGTTATAATGGGAGCATTTACTGACGAGGCAGCTCAAAACTTCAAATTCGACCATAGCATATTGCGCACCGTAAAGCCAAAAGAGCCTGATGCCACTAAGTATGTAGACGTTATATGGGAAGAAGCTACAGACACTGTACAATCGGGCGAGAAACATTTCCGAAAGATAGACGGCGACAAGCAGGCTTACGACTTTCATCTCTCAGAGAAATCGAAAGCTCGCGATATGGGAATAGTACTCCCTAACGGCATTAGCGCAACCGACCATGATGGTTTTGCACGCGATAACAAGCCCGATATAGGTTGCTACGAATACAGACCAGAATAAGAGAAGAGCAAGAAACTGTTTATGGAACAAATAGAAATAAACATAAAAATAGGTGTTTGCCAGCTTGAAGAACTATCTGACAACGAACAAGCGCTTATAAAAACAGCTATTGAAGCCACCAAAAATAGCTATGCGCCTTATAGCCACTTCAGCGTAGGAGCAGCATTGCTATTGGAGAATGGCGATATGGTGATGGGAGCAAACCAAGAGAATGCCGCCTATCCATCGGGACTCTGTGCAGAGCGGTCGGCTATATTTGCAGCGCAAAGCACACACCCAGACCAACCCATAAAGGCATTAGCTATAGCCGCACGTAATGGTAATGGACTAATGAAACTGCCCATTGTGCCTTGCGGAGCATGCCGACAAGTTGTATTGGAAATTGAAGATCGCTATAAAAAGCCTGTTCGTATCTTACTTTATGGCACAGATGGCATTTACATTATTAACACTATAAAAGACTTGTTGCCGCTACAGTTTATTGGTGAATCAATGAAATAAATAAACAATATACAGCATTAGGCATAGCTATTGCAGACATTTTGCTACCCAACAACGGCACCACTACAATGCAGAATACACTTTAGCATATTTGTTGCTATCATTTTATAAATCTCAATATATAAGTTTGTTTTATGGAAATTACCCAAAGACCCTGCAATGCTTGTAAGCGCAGTAAACATGCTCTTACGCGACGAAGAGTTTGATACTCTTTCATCGCTCTGCAATAACTTTAACGAAGATTGTACCGAACTGAAACAACGGCTGCTTGAAGCTGGATTCGAATATAGCGAAACCCAAAAACAGTTCCGTCCCATTGGCTTTGATAAATAATTATTGCAACAATAAACCTATAATATGTAACTAACGAACAGCGATGTGCCTAATTGCAGACACATCGCTGTTTTTATTTCAATCAACTGCAATAAACAAAACGGCATTCGCAACACCTTCCTAATACACAAGAATACAAACATATACACACCATTTAACACGCATATATACTACCTAAAAACCACATTCATGGTGCATAGAAACGCATTATGCCCGCATAAGATTCAAGATATTTGTATCTTTCAGATAGTCAACAAAATAAGAATAAATAAAGGACAAATGGGTTACGAGATGGAAACGAGCGAGTTACTTTCCCTTTCTTTATTCTGCATTACTTCAAAGAGCACTTAAATTGATAATGCAAAGATAATATTTTCTGATGAAAACAGTGTTTTTTTACGGAAATAAATTGTAGGAGCACTTAAAAATCATTACCAACTAATTTTTAATGGAAGTAATTTGTCAGAATTTTTTTAGCCTTATTGCCTAATCAGCAAAAAAATGAATAGAAACAACTATTTTTTTCTATTGCAAAAATGCAAAAAAAGAGAAATGAAACTTTTTGAAGAAAAAAATTCCCCGAAATATTTGGCGGATTGAAATAATTTGCATAATATTGCACTTATAAACACAAAAACAAACGTTCTGTTCTAATTCTAGTATAATGAAATAATGGAAAAAAACAAACAGATAAAGAAAGTATAAGCAAAAGGGATATTATCCTTAATGAATCGTTCAGGCTATTTCTGAAAAAAGGTTATGCAGCAGTATCATTTTCGGATTTAGTGGAAGCGACCGGCATTTCTCGTGGCAATATGTTTCATCACTTCAAGAATAAGGAGGATATATTCAATCATGCCGTTGATAGGTTTGTATTTGAATTCTTGACCAATGATGCTACAGACTTTCTTGAACTTACAAGCTCTACACCATTAAAGGACTTCATTGATAATCGTGTAGAAAACATCGGTCGCCGTATGAAATCATTTTTTATAATGACAAAAGGCACAGTCACTCCTGCCAATTTCATGTCATTTATCTTGTATCTGAAAGACAACTATCCGGATTGGAAAGAGAAGTTTCAAGAATACGAGAAAAGAAAGAGCCTTGAGTGGAAAGAGGTGATAGAGCTTGCCAAACAGAAAGGAGAGATTATTCAAACTGTGGAAACAGAAAAGATTATATCTTCCATTAGAAATATATATCTTGGATTGTCATACAGAAGTGCATTGAGCAGCCAACTTTCTATTTCCGAATTGAAAGAGCAAATATACACAATATACTATTTAATAACCAAATAATATTCCTATGGAAAAAGCAGCATATATCAATAGCGTATCGGCATATCTTCCTAATTCTCCCATCGCCAATGAGGATATGGAAGACTATATCGGAAAAATTGGTGGAAATCCGTCAAGGGTTCGTTCCATTGTCCTTAGACAAAATGGAGTTCTTATCCAAATATAACAATATATCCAGGCATATTACGAATAGAAGACACTGTAAACAAATGTATGGGATGTCAATCTTTATTATACGATGACGTTCGAGATTTGTTTTATGGATTAACAGAAGCCGTCAATTTCTATCCTGTTTTACAAGGTAAAGGGTGTTCGGCAACTCATCTAAACTCCTTTTTAATTGGTCCTTTAGGAGAGTTATATAAATGTTGGAATGAACTTGGAGATAGCAAGAAAATAATTGGTTATATTAACGATCAAGACTTCAAAAACAAAGATTTAATACGAAAATATGTATTATCAGCCAATTGTTTTGAAGATGAAAAATGTAAGGATTGCGAATTTATACCTATTTGCATGGGAGGATGCGCCTTTTATCGAATCAAGAATATGTTTGACAATGGGAATTTTGACATTTGCTCACTCTACAAAGATAACGGAGTAATAGAAAAATGTATTTGTTTACATTTGGATAAACTGAGGATTAAAACACCTTCTATCTGAAATTTTAATATAATCTATATGAAAAGACTATTTTTGTTCGCGTTCATAGTTTGCACATTTAGCAAAATAAATGCGCAGTATTCTATTATTGGAAAAGTCCTCATCGAGAATGGTGACACCCTTAAATCCAATGTACAGCTGTACACCAAAAGCCATACGGTTGTCTCTGCCGTACAAACACAGAAAGGAATGTTTTCATTCTCAAATCTCGCAAAAAACAATTTTTATTATGTGGTTGCATCACATATCGGATATACTACTGACACAATAAAGATAGACCGCATAACAAAGGATCTGAACATTGGGACAATGTTCCTTAAAAAAAGTCTTACTACGTTGAACGAAGTTACCGTTGTGGGAAACAGCATAAGTTTTCAAAATGGAAGCAAGAGAATTTTCCCCAATGAATTTCAAAGAAACAGTCCTGACGCTATGGTTATGCTTGACAAGATGAACCTGTCGAGGATTAATGTTGACCCATTCACAAAAAGCCTGACACTGAACGGTGGCGGAAGCGTTAAGACATTGCTTAACGGAAGGGAGGTATCAGCCGTTGAAATTGCTGCACTTTCCCCAGAAATTATACAGCGCGTAGAATACCACGACACGCCGGAAGCACGGTATGGCAATGCAGACGTGGTCTTGGATTTTATTACCAAAAACGACAAAGTTGGCGCAAGGGTTTACCTTTCTTTATGGCAGGGGCTTTTAACGAGTTTCGGAGAGGACTACATTTCCTTGAAATTCAACCGCAGGAACAGCCAGTTTTCATTAGACTACAATATGGCATACCGCAATTGGAAACACCTCAGCAGGGAATATGAAGAGGACTTTAATCTGCAAAATGAGAACTTTTCGAGAACCGAACTGGGGCATCCTGGACGATACAGATACGACAATCACAACGTACATTTCAATTACAACTATCAGGAGAACAAGAAAATAATTAACTTTTCACTGGGGACAGCCATCCAAAATGCACCGTATAAAGAGTGGAACAGTGATTTGCACTATAAAGGGACAGCACTCAACTTATACGACAATGCGAAATCATCGGCCACAAATCCTTATTCGCAACTATATATACAGTTGCCCATAGGAGAAAATCAACTATATGTAATGAATCTCTCTGGTCAATACAACAAAGGGAAATACAACCGTCTGTATAAGGAGGCAGACAACGAAAGTGAATCCAACCAATTCTGCAGTAATGTCCGTGAGATTCAAAAAGGCTATGCGCTGTCGCAATTATACGAGAACAGGCAGAATTGGGGAACTTTGACCATTGGAGCAAACTTCAACCAGCAGTTTACCAAAAGCGACTACAATTCAGTCCTAAACGATATGACACAGGAGCATCACACAGACCAACGCCAGGCCAACCTTTATTCTTATGCACAATGGGGAAAGGCATGGAGCGAACTTTATTGCCGAGTGGGCATTGGACTGAACCAGCGATGGATGCATGTGGGAGAACAGAAACAAAGCACCTTTACGATTCGTCCGATGCTATTCGTCCGTTATACCGTTTCTCCAAAAATCGAACTTCGTTATCAGGGGTCGGTCTCTAATATAATGCCTACACTTTCGGCTATTTCTGACTATTCACAGGAAATAGATTTTATACAGATACAGCGAGGTAATCCTAATCTCAAGCCGCAGATTGATTTCTATAATGCGTTGGTATTCAATTATAAATTCACAAAAACAGCATTGGCTCTCTACTTGAATGAAACATATTCAAAGTCGCCAATCATGGAATGCACATATCTGGATAATGAAAAGGCAGTCAGAACCATGGAAAACCACAAGAATTTTCAGAACTATAATGCGGAATTTGAATATGGAGGGCAGCCTTTTGGCAATCTGCTGTCGTTCAAAGTTTATACCGGCTTGAAATTTTATAAAAGCAATGGCAATCAATACACTCACCGCAAAACAATACCCTACTATGGAGGTCAGGTTTCTGTTTACTATAAACAATTCACTATGAGATGGCAGTTTCGCAAGAATGTGCAGGACAGGTTTTGGGGAGAAACGCTTTATCGGTATGAAGACGGCCACATGTTGTCGTTTGGCTATCAGACAAATAAACTCAGCCTTTCTGCCGATGTGCTGAATCTGTTTTCTTTGAAGCATATTTCCGCACAAGAAAACTATTCAAGCGTGGCTCCTTACAAACGCTATGAATATCTTGATGAAACAAGAAATCTTATACGTTTAAACCTTACGCTGAACCTATCGTATGGTAAAAAATACAAGGAGGCTTCAAAACGCATAAACAGCAACACAAGCAGTGAATCATCCGTCATTAAAGGAGAGAAATAATAATAATTTTTGATTTTAATAATGAGTTTTGCAATAAACGACAGCGAGATGCTATGGATTGCGGTCCTTCCTGTTTGGCAATGATAGCCAAACATTATGGACAGCAAGCTGATAAGGAGCAATTGCGGAAAATCTGTTCCTTAGGCAAAGATGGAGTGTCTCTTCTTGGTATCAGCAAAGCAGCAGAGGAGATAGGCTTTAAAACTATCGGTGGTCGTTTGAGTTTTGACACGCTTACGTCAGAAGTTCCCTTACCTTGCATCATTCATTGGAACCAGAACCACTTTGTGGTTGTTTATAAGATAAAGAAACGCAGAGGTAATCGATATGAAGTTTATGTGGCAGATCCTGGAAAAGGACTTATAACCTATACCAAGGAGGAGTTCTGCGAGCATTGGGTGAGTACTAAGACCAACGGCGAGGAGAAAGGTATTGCCCTTCTTCTTGAACCGACAGAACAGTTTTATGCTCAAAACGACACGAAAGCAGTGCCGACTCAAAGCCGAGTGAAATTTCTCTGGAGCTATCTCAAGAAATACAAGCGTTTCTTTACGCAACTCATTCTCGGTTTGTTACTCGGCTCACTCCTGCAACTTGTCTTCCCATTCCTCACCCAAGCTATTGTAGATACAGGTATAGGGGGAAAGGATGTCGGCTTTGTGTGGTTGGTGCTGCTGGCAGAAATGATGCTTCTTTTCAGTGTACCGCCATTGACTTCATTCGCTCAAAGATACTCCTACATATCTCAACCCGTATCAATATCTCGCTCATATCGAATTTCTTCATCTGACTGATGAAACTACCGATGAAATTCTTCGACACCAAGCTGATGGGCAACCTATTGCAATGCATTGAGGACCACAGACGTGTGGAGCAGTACTACTCCTATTACTTGCGGTCGATAATAATGAGTTTCATTGCCTTGTGTTTCCCCATATATCCTTTAATTCTTAGCTACCGACTGCCTCCTCGCATAAGAAAGAGACGATTTACACTATAATACAATCATATTCTTACTCGCATTATATAATGGTATATCTATACTGGCATAGTTTTATTTACGTGTAAGTAAAACTTTATTTACGTGTAAGTAAAACTTTTCTTACGTGTAAGTAAAACTCTACTTACGTGTAAATAAAACCATCTGATACTGAAGAGAACAATACGATAGCATAAAGAAAATGTTACGAGACACTACTAACAATGTTATGCAAGCATAATTGCGCATTGCGTTTTAACCCAAACAAACTATTAGCAGTATGGCATATTTTAAATTTTTGTTGAGCAGATAGCTTTTCTTTATACTGAAAGCATTGCAGATTAGAACAAGTTTGAAAGGCAAGTAAAATAGCCGACAAGAAAACGAAAAATAGCAAGAAATATAGAAAGAATGGTGTAAACAAAAATATGATAATATTATAATTTAATAACCAACAAAAGTTAAATGCCGCTTTGAGTTCGAATAAATGAACAATTATATTGACGAAACAGCAACTTTTACATATAAAAAAAGAAACTATTATGAATAATAAGACAACAGCCTGTTAGCACAAAAGCAATATTTTTGCATTCGTAAATTCTACTATTCCTATTTGAGTTTAGGAAGATTTGGAAGCAATTTAAACGAAGATATAATGTAAAGAGGTTGCAAACACCTTGACACACTATAGAGAAACAAATTATAGAACCGTCCGATTAAGGGCACAAAGCCACACAACGAAAGTAACAGTAGGCTTAATATACCTTATTATATAGATAATTGAAACTATCGTATAGATTAATTGGAACTGTAATATAGATTAATTGGAACTCTAATATAGACGAGGAAAGAAAAATATAACTTACTATAATAGCACATCATGAAGAAAATTAGATTTATGCTTTTTGCATTGCTTGCAATGTTATATGCAACTAATGCAAGCGCCCTAATTGTGGGCAACAAGATTACAAGAGATGGCATTACGTACGAGGTTACGTATATGGACGTAGCACACGACGGACAGCCCGCTAAGTACGAAGTGAAATTTGTTTCGTCTAACTTATCGGGAGCACTCACCATTCCATCTACTGTAGCAGACGAAAACAACCAGTACACGTTCAATGTAACTGCAATTGATGCCAACAGTACGGTGCCCAATGCCACATCTGTTTCAATACCTAACAGTGTAACTACTATTAATGCAAACGCATTTAAAGGAAACAACATTACAAGTATCACCATTCCAGCCACCGTTACAGACATTAAAGACGGTGCATTTTCGCAAATGAAAGGCTTAACATCTATAAATGTAGAAAGCGGAAGTGCAAAGTATTCGGCAACAGATGGCGTGCTTTACGAGAATAAAACCGAAGGAAAGTTTTTAATTAGCTATCCTGTTGCAAAACAAGGAACAGCTTACGGTGTAGGCGGAGAAGAGTTTACAGTACCCGAAGGCGTTGTTGGCATTGCAACAAATGGCTTCCAATGTGCAGCAACACTTACGCGCATAAATCTCCCAACAACGCTAACTCAGCTTCCTACCACCAACGAGGCTAATGGGTTTACCAGTGCAACCAATCTAAAAGAAATAAAAGTAGCCAGTGGTAACACAGCTTTTAAAGATATTGATGGCGTTGTTGTAACAAGCGATGGCAAGAAACTTATTGCTTATCCTAACAATAAAGGCGGTATTGTAGACGCTAACTACGATGCGCCAACATCTATAGACCCTACTCATGCAAAGGCTAAAGGAAACTATTACGAAATTCCTGCTGGTGTAGAAACAATAGCAAAGGGTGCATTTGCACAAGTTCAAACCATTACAGCCGTAAAACTTAAAGATGTAAAGACAATTGAAGAAGGTGCATTTTATTCTGTACGCAATCTAAGAAATATAGAAATATCGGCTTCAGTACAAGAGATTGCTGACGGTGCTATTAGCGGAAATCCCGACCTTTTAGATTTTAAAGTAGATGCAGGAAATCCTTATTACGCAGCTGATGCAGAAGGCGTAGTATACACAAAAGACTTTAGCGAATTGGTTCTTTACCCATCTGGTAGAACAGGCGAATACACAACACACCCTAATACAAAGAAAATTCGCAATCGTGCATTCTATTATGCGCAGAAATTAACTAAGATAACATTCAACTCTGGTTTAGAAGAAATAGGAAACGACGTATTTCAGGGTGCGGCTTCTTTAAAAGAAATAGAATATGAGCCTACGGCTACACTTAAAAAGATTGGAACATTTGCTTTCTATGGAACAGGATTAGAGAAACTCACAATTCCAGCTTCTGTAGAAGAAATTGGTTGGAGTGCTTTTAGTCCAACTAAGCTAAAGAGCGTAGAGGTAGAAGCTAACTCTAATTTAAAGACCATTGGAAGCGATGCGTTTGCTAATAACCCAGATTTAGAAGAGTTTAAATTCTTAGGCGAAACAAAGCTGGAGACCATAGAGAAAGGTGCATTTAGAGGCAATACAAAGTTAAAGGAGTTTACCATACCAAAGACAATAAAGACTATACAGCGTGGTGCGTTCGATGGTAATTCGTCAATGGAGAAGGTTACTTTGAAGAACCTTCAGTTATTGAAACTATTGGCGAAGGAGCTTTCCAAGGAGCAAGTGCTTTGAAAAGAATAGAACTTCCTGTTTCTGTAACTACTATTGAGAAAGATGCATTTAACACTTGCAAGAGCTTAACAGAGATTGTTATTCCAAAGAATGTTAGCAGTATAAACCCAACAGGCTTCCAGGAATGTGCAAAGCTAGAGAAGTTTACAGTAGACAAGAACAATGCTACTTATTCTAGCGTTGATGGATTCTTACTTAGCAAAGATAAGAAAGTGTTGAAAGCGTTCCCACCTGCAAAGGCTAATACCTATTACACCTTGCTACCTCCAACACTTGAAGAAATTGGTACGCAAGCTTTCTACTACGTACAAGCGTTAGAGAATATTACCATACCAGAGAATGTTAAGAAGATAGATAAGTTTGCTTTCGACCGTACTGCAAAGTTAAACACCATTGCATTCTTAGGAAAAACTCCTATCACTAATATCGACCCATCGGCATTCAATCCTGCCAATGTAAATACACACGACATTCAAATAAGCATTCGTAAAGAAGCACTAGCAGCCTTTGCCGCCGATCACTTCTGGGAGAATTTTAAGCAAGTGGGCATTTCGTTCTTTAAAGAGACAAACGGACAGGGCTATGGCTCTACTGAATTCTTCCCATTATCTAATAAAGCTGTTATGGTGGTTGATGTGAAAGCAGATGTGTACACCTACGTTGTTCCAAATACAGTGGAGAATGCAGACGACCATGACAAGATGTACGAAGTGCGTCTTTGGGGCGACTATGCAATGAAACAGAACACAACAAACATAAAGGAGATTGTTTTTAGAAATACGCTCGACTATGTAGGGCTTGATGCTTTCAAAAAAGCAGACGGCACATCTACTGTAGAAAGCATATTCTTTACAAGCCTCAACCCTACAAAGGATATGAGTTCTACCAAGTGGGAATATGGAAACACTTATAGTGAATTTAACCCTAACTTGAAGATTTATGTAAAGAAGACTGCTCTTATACACTATAAAGACGAAGATCACGAGCACGCTGGTTGGGAGCGTTACGCTTCACAAATAAGCTATAAAATACCTTATATAGGTGCTGCCGGTGCGCCTGCAATAGCTAAAAAGTATGGTACGTTCGCACGCGAATTCGATGCAGACTTTAGTATCTATAATGCAGAAAAAGGCTCTGGCAAAGTAGCTGCTTTTATAGCACCAGTGCGCATTGATGCTGGTGGTGGCGATTATGGTAATGCTACCTACCATGTGAAAATGACAAGTGTAGACGAAAACGGTGGTGTAAGTGGAAACTATAGCTATATACCTGCCGAAACTGGTACTCTTCTGAAAGTTATGGATGCTGAAGCTCTACCAACCGATTTCTACTATGCCATTGGTGAAGAAGATGCAACACCACATACCATTACTAATAATATGATGTACGGAGTTACCGTTCGCGATAAGGCTATTGCAGTGGGTGCAGACCCAATATATGTTATAGCTGCCAACCAGGGCATCTTTATGAAGGTAACAAGTGCACTGAATATGCCTGTACATAAAGCATACGCTAAAATTAGCGGCGTACCAGCAGGTGCAAAAGTTGCTTTCGTGTTCGATGATAATAACGAAACAACTGGTATTACAACTATTAATAACACTGCAAACGGAACAACAGGACAGAATGTTTACTACAATTTAAACGGTCAGCGCATAGCAAAACCGCAACACGGAGTATACATTGAAAACGGCAAAAAAGTTATTGTTAAGTAAGAAAGGAAATATTATGACACGCAAAGAATATACAACACCGTTAACTAATATAAACATTCTCGCTATAGAGAACCTTATGATAACAGCCAGTCCTAGTATTGGTGGAACATTTCCTTCAGACGGTACCGTTGGAGCGAAGCCTACAACTTTTGACTACGACGAAGATGAGGGAGACGATAATGACGACCCATATTGCATTAATTGGAGCAAATAGGTAGGCACTAAATAACAAAACGCATAGAAGTCTATAAAGAGTTTAAATGTTCTAACCAAAATCATTAGCTGAATATAGGCATAAACTATGCACCATAGAAGCTCGCAAGCTATAAAAAAAATGCTTGCGAGCTTTTTCGTATTATTACACAAACAAATGTGTAAAAACACCACCAATGGCTTACAACATTATAACTACATTCGTATTGCCTCATTCAATATTTTGAATTACAACACTAAAGCAAACTATCTTTGCAACATACAGAAACACCTAACAACATATCTCTTTTTAGATGCTTATAACAACACTTACATTAAAATATTACAGAATGGAGAAGAACATATTCATCATCTTAATAAACACCTTTTTACATATTATAATATAACCCAATAACGGCTGTAACTTGTTATGATATCTAATTTGCAAATAATAGACATCTAAAACGAAACTGACAGATATCTAAAACGAAACTGACAGATATCTAAAACGAAACTGACAGATATCTGAAACGAAAGCAACACAAACATCTGAATATTCCATTTAGTTTGTGTGTAAATTGTAGATATTACTTATAAGCTATCCGCCAATATCCTACAATGCTCATTTTTCTTAAATTTCTCCATACATTTATATTATATTCACAACAAAAATTGTAATTTTACACCCAAAATAAAAACCAATGATATAAAATCCTAAGCAAAATGGAACGAAACGAACAGAACGAAACGGCTAAAAAGCCAAAGCAGATATTGCCCAACGGTATAATTTGTCTGCTAATCATTATTGCCTTATTCGGTAGCATAGGCTGGGTAATGGGCGTTGCCCCAATGCTTAACACCATAATGCACACAGCACACGACTTGCTATTGAACACTTGTTTCTACCTAATGGCAATCTGTGTACTTACAGGTGCTTTAGGCAAACTCCTTGTAGAATTTGGCGTAGTAGACCTTATAGAAAAAATTCTACGCCCATTAATGCGCCCGTTATTTCACCTTCCCGGTGTAGCATCGCTCGGAGCCATATTAACATTCCTTTCAGACAACCCTGCAATTATAACATTAGCACAAGACAAACACTTTAGCAAATACTTTAAAAAGTACCAATACATATCGCTCACAAACTTTGGAACCGCATTCGGTATGGGACTTATTGTTATTGTATTTATGCTGGGGCAAGGCTATTTTGCAGAACCACTAATAGGCTTTGTTGGCGCTTGTGTAGGGTGCATTGTTTCAACACGGTGTATGCAGCACTTTGTAATAAAGGCATATCCACAGTATCTCACCGAAAACGCACTCGATGCAGAAACATTCGAAAAACAAGTAGAACGCCCACTACACGAAGAAGAGAAATCTGTATTTCTACGCACACTTAATTCGCTGCTCGATGGAGGTAAAACAGGTGTAGATGTAGGCGTAGCCATTATTCCCGGAGTGCTTATTATATCTACCCTCGTAATGATTCTCACATTCGGTCCAAGTAAAAGCGGTGAATTTACAGGTGCAGCCTACGAAGGCATAGCCGTATTACCCAAAGCAGCCAACTATTTAAATTGGCTGTTAGAACCTTTATTTGGTTTTACCGACCCACACCAAGTAGCCTTTCCCATTACAGCACTCGGAGCAGTGGGAGCAGCATTAAGTCTTGTTCCAAACTTTCTTTCGCACGGTTGGATAGACGGAAACGCTATTGCAGTATTTACAGGCATGGGTATGTGTTGGAGTGGTTTTCTTAGCACACACACAGCTATGCTCGACACAATAGGCTATCGCGAACTAACCTCAAAAGCCATTCTTTCTCACACCATAGGAGGTTTTGCAGCAGCATTAGTAGCACATTGGGGCTATTTGCTATACACTATGCTCTTGTAAATGTAAATGCCATAAGCAAAACAATAAAAAGATAGCTGATAAGTGTTAATATTTTGTGTATTCTAAGTTTTTTATTATCTTTGCAATCTATAAAAATAGGTATTAAAGGAATAAAAATGATTATGGGAAAAAAAGCACTTTTGATGATTCTCGATGGCTGGGGTCTCGGGAAACATGGTAAAGGAGATGTTATTTACAATACACCAACACCTTATTTAGATTATTTAAATGCAGTCTCATCGCACTCACAGCTACAAGCATCAGGCGAAAATGTGGGTTTACCAGACGGTCAAATGGGAAATTCGGAAGTTGGTCACCTTAATATTGGTGCTGGACGAGTTGTATATCAAGACTTGGTAAAGATAAATAAAGCTTGCGAAAATGGCGATATACTGAAGAACAAAGAAATAATTAGCGCTTACAGCTACGCACAGAAAACAGGCAAGAAGTTGCATCTTATGGGCTTAACTTCTACGGGTGGCGTACATTCTTCGCTAAACCATCTGCACAAATTAATAGAAATAGGCAAAGAATATGGCTTAAAAGAAGTTTATGTACATTGCTTTATGGACGGTCGTGATACCGATCCTAAGAGTGGCGCAGGCTTTATTGCCGATATTCAGAAAACTTGCGATGCCAATGGAGCACACATAGCATCTATCGTTGGTAGGTTCTATGCAATGGATCGCGATAAACGTTGGGAGCGAGTAAAAGAGGCTTACGATCTGCTGGTTGAGGCTAAAGGAAAACAAGCCACCAATATGGTAAAGGCAGTAGAAGAGAGTTATGCTGACGGAGTTACCGACGAGTTTATTAAACCCATTAACAATGCTAACGTAAATGGAACAATAGGCGAAGGCGATGTAGTTATCTTCTTCAACTATCGTAACGACCGTGCAAAAGAACTTACTTACGTTCTTACACAACAAGATATGCCAGAGCAAGGTATGCACACCATAAAGGATTTGCAATACTATTGTATGACTCCATACGATGCTAGTTTTAAGGGTGTACACATTCTGTTTCCAAAAGAGAATGTAACTATGACGCTTGGCGAATACCTAAGTAAATTAGGTAAAAAGCAATTGCACACAGCTGAGACAGAGAAATATGCACACGTAACTTTCTTCTTTAATGGTGGTAGAGAAGAACCTTACGAAGGCGAAGATCGTATACTAGTTGCATCGCCAAAAGTTGCAACTTACGACCTGAAACCAGAGATGAGTGCTTTCGAAGTAAAGGATAAGTTAGTTGCAGCAATCAATACTGCAGAGTACGATTTTATTGTTGTAAACTTCGCTAACGGTGATATGGTTGGTCATACTGGTGTGATGAATGCCATTGCAAAGGCTGTTTACGCAGTAGATACATGTGTAAAAGAGGTTATTGAGGCTGCTAAAGCTAACGATTATGAAGCAATTATTATTGCCGATCATGGTAATGCAGACAATGCATTGAACGAAGATGGTACGCCAAACACAGCACACTCGCTAAACCCAGTACCATTTATCTACGTTACCAATAACAATTCTGCACGTGTAAAGTCTGGACGATTAGCTGACGTTGCACCTTCTATTCTCCATATTATGGGTTTAGAGCAACCTAAAGAGATGACTGGTGAATGCTTGATTGAAGATAAATAAAGATAAAAACAATGGTTTAGCCCTATCGGAACAATATCTGATAGGGCTGAATTGTATCTAAAATGAATGTTATGATAGATATTGAAGCATCGTGGAAACAGTACTTGAAAAACGAATTTGAGAAACCTTACTTTGCCAAACTCACCGAAAATGTGCGCAACGAATATAAGAATGGTCTATGCTTTCCACCAGCAAAACTTGTTTTCAATGCTTTTAATCTTTGCCCGTTCAATAAAGTTAAAGTGGTTATTCTTGGACAAGATCCTTATCACGAACTAGGACAAGCAATGGGGTTAAGCTTTTCTGTGCCAGATGGAATAATGCTTCCGCCATCGCTCCAAAACATTTATAAAGAGATACACAGCGATCTTGGTAAACCTATACCTACATCTGGAGATTTAACACGATGGGCAAAACAAGGTGTACTATTACTTAATGCAACACTTACAGTACGTGCACACGAAGCCAATAGTCATCAAGCTTTAGGTTGGCAGAACTTTACCGATGCTGCGATAGCAGCATTAAGTAATCATCGTGAGCATGTTATGTTTATGCTTTGGGGCGGTTTTGCTCGTTCGAAAAAACGATTGATAGATACCAATCGACATTGTATAATCGAATCAGTACATCCTTCCCCATTATCGGCAAATAGAGGCGGTTGGTTCGGTCAGCATCAGTTTTCACGTTGCAACGCTTATTTAAAACAGTATGGATTAGGCGAAATAGATTGGTAAAAAGCATATTTTGGAAAGATAGAACGAAAGAATGAGCGGTAAACAGATGATACCTATCTTACATATTAATGGCACTGATGTTTCTCTTGATGCTTCTTGGGAAGAACATTTAAGGAGTGAAATTAGAAAACCTTACTTTGCTGAACTCGTTGAAAAACTAAATAGCGAGTATGAAAATGAAGTATGTTATCCTTCAAAAGAGCGTATTTTCAATGCTTTTAATCTTTGTCCGTTTAATAATGTTAAGGTTGTTATTCTTGGGCAAGACCCTTACTATAAGAAAGAACAAGCTATGGGTTTAAGTTTCTCTGTTCCAGAAGGAATAAAGCTACCGCCATCGCTACGAAACATTTATAAAGAGATTGAAGAGGACCTTTGCAATTCTATGCCCGAATCAGGCGATTTGACTCGTTGGGCTGAACAAGGTGTATTGTTATTGAATGCAACACTTACAGTACGTGCACACGAAGCCAATAGTCATCAAGCTTTAGGTTGGCAAAACTTTACCGATGCAGCTATTAAAGCATTAAACAAAAACCGTGAACACATTGTATTTATGCTTTGGGGAAACAATGCAAAGAAGAAAAAGAACCTAATAGATATCAATAGACATTGTATAATCGAATCATATCACCCTGCTGCAAGGAAAAGATATAAATTTAAAAAGCACCAATTTACATGTTGCAACGCTTATTTAAAGCAGCAGGGGTTGGACGAAATATATTGGTAAATCCATATTTGGGAAAGATAAAACGAAAGAAATGAGCGATAAAAAAATGATTCCTATCTTGCAAGTTGGCAATGTTTTGATTTCACCCGATATTATAACAGAAAAGTTCTGTTGCGATCTTGATGCTTGTAAGGGGATATGTTGCGTGGAAGGAGATGCTGGCGCACCTGTTTCTATGGAAGAAATTGCAGCTATTGAAGATGTTGTTGATACTGTATGGGGCGACCTTAGCGCTTCGGCACAATCTGTTATTGATAAACAAGGAATAGCTTATACCGATAGAGATGGCGATTTAGTAACAAGTATTGTACATGGAAAAGACTGCGTATTTACGTTTTACGATAAAGAATGTTGTCTTTGTGCATTAGAACGTTCGTATCGTGCAAAGAAAACTAACTTTGTGAAACCTATTTCGTGTGCTCTCTACCCCATTCGCTTAAAAGTGTTTAATAACAACCTAATTGGTCTGAACTATCACAGATGGGATATATGTAAAGATGCCGTAATAAAGGGTAAAGAGTTAAATTTACCTATTTATAAATTCTTAAAAGGTCCGCTTATTCGGCGTTTTGGCAAAGAATGGTATACCGAATTAGAGGCTGTTGCCAAACATTTATTAAGCGAATAACATATAAATGTATATTCCATAGAAAACTACTTATTATTAAAAAAGGTGTACCAAGACATAAACTTGACGCACCCAATATTGTTATTTCGTTGCTCCTTTTAAATTATCATTTATATATTTACGACTGACTGCTATTTGGAAAGTAGGTCGAATAGTAAAACTTTGTGGACTTTTTTCTTTCACCTCATAACCCAAAATAAGTTCTTCTTTCCCATCTTTCTCTAAAGATATATTACTAATCTCAGGCGATTTGTTGCTTTCTGGAAACCTTCGCAATAACAAAGTCTTCATTAAAATCTATTTTAGTAGGCTCACCATCTGTTCCCATATAAGCAGCTTCGCCGAAATATTTATTAAAATCTTCTTGCGTTGTAAGTTTCAATAATTGGTCGCCTTTTGGAGCATCGTTCCTATAGAAATAGTTTTTGAGTTCTGTGAACTGTACAACTTTAGTACCTGTTGAACAAGAAGTTGCTAACATTGCAAAACCAACAATTGCCATAAAAATAGTTTTCTTCATCTCTTATTCCTCATTAATAAATTAATAGGGGCGCAAAATTACAATCTTTTTTTGTTTCATCAACTACTTATCCCATACATTTAAAATAAATTAGTTTCTTTATTCGCTTCTGCTTCCATAGCAATTCTCGTTTTTAGTCGCCGTAAAAGCCAGAAGAAAGCTGGAATTAGAAATAAATCTGCCATTATCCATGCTATTGGATCTGCATAACAAACACCTATCCACGCAAGTGCAGGTACTAACCAAAAGCTTACACCACACCGTGCAATCATCTCCATTACACCACTCATCATACTTAAATTGCTATAACCGAGCCCTTGAATACTATAACGCAGAATAACCAAAATACCCAAAGCTGGATAAAACCAGTTGGCAATACGCATAAATTGAGCAGCATTAGCAATAACATCTTGTTCGCTACTATTAACAAAAAGCGACATCATTCGTCGGCAAATGGATAAATCACAGCAACAGTTAAAACAAAATATGCCATCATTATCCACATAGCATCGCGAACTCCTGTCTTAACACGCGATAGTTTTTGTGCTGCAATATATAGCCAAGAATAAGTGGAACGGCAAACTTTATAATAGCACGAAAAGGAGCACCAGCAATCATACTTTCTGCATAAAACGATAATTTAGAAGATTGTTCTGGCATAAACAAACTATTTTTTTCTATTAATATTATTAATTATCCGTTGAATACGTTTTAGTAATGTGCAGATATTGCTTTTTTAATTTTCATGAGCAAACACCTCACGTAAAATATCAAAACTTTGAAGTTCGGGCATATTAGGTAAATGAAGTTTATAATAACGCAATACTATTTCAGTAATTCGGTTACGGTCATCGTGCGAAAGTTTAAAAAGTTTCATCGTGTCAAAATTCATTCGCATCAGATTGTACAAATGCCCAGCATCTGCTGCGTTTAAAAAATCGGTATGTAAAGGCATTGACAATGTAAAACAACCATTACGCAAATCGAAAAAACAGCCAGGAGTAAAGTCCTCTAGAAACGGATGAAATCCAAGAAACTTACCAAGACGCATCATAAAAACAAGATGAAAGTTTGCAAAATCCTCGTATGCATTATCCAACCACTCTAAACTTGTACTTATATATGTAAATAAGGTGGGGTTTTCTTGTTCGTTACGAGTAGCATAATAAATAAATTCAGAAAGGAAAAGCGATATACAAGACTTTGCAGGATCAATAGGAATAGAAGAATAAGGCAAACTTACTCGTACATCTTTAATACGTTGCAAATTGCTTCGTTGCCTAAAGTCGTATTCAAAATCCAGTAAAGTCATCGGTTGGAAATACTGTTTTTAATCTTTCCTTTCGATGTTTTCGGAATATGCACCATAAATGACACACGTCCCGACGATTTCGTCAAAACATCAACTATTAGCGACGATTCTCCAAAACGAACGCTTCTCAATACTATACCCCTTGTTTTTGTTATCATAAAAACCTTTCTACGAGTACAAAGTTACAAAAAAACATAATAGTAAGAAAAAAATATCAATAAAATTTGGATAATTAAAATAAAACTTATACCTTTGCACCCGCAAAACAACAGATGGTCTCTTCGTCTATCGGTTAGGACACAAGATTTTCATTCTTGTAAGAGGGGTTCGATTCCCCTAGAGACTACAAACAAAAATAAAAAGTAAAGATGGCAAATCATAAATCATCACTTAAAAAGAATCCGCCAAGACAAGGTGAAGACTTTGCACAATAGATATTACGCAAAGACAATGCGTAACGCCGTTCGCAAATTTCGTAACATCTCTGATAAGGAAGAGGCTGTTAAGTTGTATCCAACCATACAAAAGATGCTTGATAAACTTGCAAAAGTAAATATCATTCATAAAAATAAAGCGGCAAACTTAAAGTCTGGTCTTTGTCATCACATTGCTTCACTTGGATAAAGTGTAAGTAAAGTCATAGCAAATAAAGAATAAGAAAAGGTTATAGTCTGAAAAAGACTATAACCTTTTTTTCTTTATATAAACCCACTCTTCAAAAACTTCTTTTCATAGTTTTTCGCTTACATCTCTTTATCGTAAATATCACATACAAGAAACCCACAAAGAAATTAATAATGAGAAAAAAATAAAAAAATTGTAATTATAATTTTTAATTTTTCTCATTAATAGTTAGACAATTTTTTTATTAAAACCAAATTGTTTGTTATAACCAACAATAAGAAGTAAGACTATAAAAAAATATAATGACTTTATAGCAAAGAATTCAAATAAAAATAAAAAAACTTCCTTCCATACCCATTTAATAAAAAAACATTCTCCATAGCCTTTTAGACAGCTTATAAATTGTCTTTATTAAACTTTTTTTTTATATTAAATGTTACTCTAAATAAGGTATTTTTTGTATCTTTGCAATGAGATATCCTTAGAGATTATGAAATCCCGAAAAGCGTAGAAACAGCTTGTAAGGCTATCGAGAAAGAATAAGCAGATTCAAAAACAAAATGGCAGATAACTTAGGAAACGAGAGCAATTACTCCGCCAGTAATATTCAGGTTCTTGAAGGACTTGAGGCAGTACGTAAGCGTCCTGCAATGTATATTGGCGATATTAGCGAAAAAGGACTTCATCATCTCATAAACGAGACAGTAGATAATTCTATTGATGAGGCAATGGCAGGCTATTGTAGCCATATAGAAGTAACAATAAACGAAGATAATTCTGTAACTGTTGAAGATGATGGACGTGGAATTCCTGTAGACGAACACGAAAAACTACACAAAAGCGCCCTCGAAGTTGTTATGACAGTGCTACACGCAGGAGGAAAATTCGATAAAGGTTCCTATAAAGTTAGTGGAGGTTTACACGGTGTAGGCGTAAGTTGTGTAAATGCACTATCTTCGCACATGAAATCGCAAGTGTTTCGAAATGGAAAAATCTATCAACAAGAATACGAACAAGGAAAACCTCTATATCCGGTAAAAGTAGTTGGCGAGACAGATAAAACAGGAACACGGCAACAATTCTGGCCCGATGGAAGCATTTTTACAACAACTGTATTTCAATGGGAAATTGTTGCACGACGTATGCGAGAACTCGCATTCCTAAATGCAGGTATAAAAATAACATTAACCGACTTGCGTCCAAATAGCGAAGGCAAAACACGCCAAGAAGTTTTCCATGCTAAAGAAGGATTAAAAGAATTTGTTAGATACGTAGACCGGCATCGTACCCATCTTTTCGATGATGTAATATACCTGAAAACAGAAAAACAAGGCATACCCATCGAGGTTGCTATAATGTATAACACCGACTACAACGAAAACATACACTCGTATGTAAATAATATTAATACAATTGAAGGAGGAACACACCTTACTGGTTTTCGTACAGCATTAACACGCACATTAAAAGCGTATGCAGATAACGACCCACAAATAGCAAAACAAATAGAAAAAGCAAAAATAGAAATAACGGGCGAAGACTTCCGCGAAGGTTTAACAGCAGTAATTTCTATTAAAGTAGCCGAACCACAATTTGAAGGACAAACCAAAACAAAGTTAGGAAATAGCGAAGTTTCTGGTGCAGTTCAGCAAGCTGTAGGAGAAGCTCTCTCTTACTATTTAGAAGAAAATCCGGTTGAAGCAAAACTTATTTGCGATAAAGTTATTCTTGCTGCCACAGCCAGAATTGCAGCTCGAAAAGCACGCGAAAGTGTTCAACGTAAAAATGTAATGACTGGAGGTGGCTTGCCTGGAAAACTTGCCGATTGTTCTAACAAAGACCCAAAAGATTGTGAAATTTTCCTTGTTGAGGGCGATTCTGCTGGTGGTTCTGCAAAACAAGGACGCGACAGATATACACAAGCTATTCTGCCTTTGCGTGGAAATACTAAATGTAGAGAAAGTTCAACGCCATAGAGTGTTTGAAGCTGAATCGGTAATGAATATAATTCAGTCTATAGGTGTTAGATTTGGCGTAGAAGGAGAGTCTGATTTTGAAGCTAATACAGATAAATTGCGTTACGATAAGATTATTATAATGACCGATGCTGATGTTGATGGCTCGCATATTGACACTCTTATTATGACTCTTTTCTATCGTTATATGCCGCGTGTTATAGAAGAAGGGCATTTATATATTGCAACACCGCCACTATACAAATGTACTTATAAAAAAGTAAGCGAATATTGCTACACTGAACAGCAACGACTTCAATTCCTAAATAAATATGCTGGAGGAGACGAAGAAAATAAAGCTGTACATACACAACGATACAAAGGTTTAGGAGAAATGAACCCAGAACAATTATGGGAAACTACTATGGATCCTAAAACACGCTTGCTAAAACAAGTAACAATTGAAAATGCTTCAACGGCAGATGAAATGTTTTCTATGTTAATGGGAGACGATGTAGAGCCACGCCGCGAATTTATTGAACAGAATGCAACCTACGCAAATATAGATGCATAGGGCTCTGACTATTATATTTTTTAAATGCTTAATCTACGAACTCTCGCTATCTTTTGCTTTTGCAGAACAAGTGATGGCTCGAATAAAATTTACGCTATATGAGAGAAATTAATATTGATTTCATTAAAGCTAAAAATCCCTATGGTTTTAGCATAGATAGCGATTTATTGCTGTACGATCAAACTACGGGACTGCCCTTGCTTCGAGAAACTTCTAAAATGAAGTGTCTATTATTAGCTATTTGTACTGAAGGCGAAGTAGAATATACGGTAGATACTGTTGTACACAAGGTTTCTAAAAACGATATTCTTATTGTTAGCGAAGGACAAGTAATGGGCGACTATAAAATTGCACCAGAAACAAAGGGCGTTTGTTTGCTTCTTTCGTACGACTTCTTCCAAGAAGTGGTAAGCAATATACGAGAACTTACAACGCTTTTTCTTTTTGCAAGACGACACCCTGTATTCCATACTGAGCCGCACATGGCAAAAGAATTACTGGATTACATACAAGCCGTAAAGCTTAAAATATTAGACCTCGACCACGAATTCCGTCGCGAATTGGTGGCTACTATGTTAAAAGTACTCATATACGATATGTGCAATGTTATTTATAGGGTACAACAAGTAGAAAAAACTGGAAAATCGAGGGGCGAAACTATATTTGCCGACTTTATTAGACTGGTGGAAAAGCAATATCGTTCTGAACGCCGTGTTAGTTGGTATGCAGAGCAACTTTATATTTCGCCTAAATATCTATCAGAAACTATAAGCACGTAAGCAAACGCACACCAAGCGAATGGATTGACTATTACGTAATGATGGAAATACGTGTATTGCTTAAAAATAGCAAGATGAGTATTAAACAAATTGCAGAAGAATTGCACTTCCCTAACCAAAGTTTCTTAGGAAAGTATTTTAAAGACCGATACGGCAAAAGTCCATCGCAATTCAGAAAAAGTTAAGAAATTAGTGTTCTGCAATAAATATAGAAACAGTTGGACACAGAAAACAAACAGAACTCAGAGAATAATAGCTTTGTTTGTATTTATAAAATTCTTCTGTATTATTGCAAACTAACAACTATACTCGTTTCGAATGTAAAACGTTTTTTCTGTTCGAAGCTACAAATGAACGAAAACCATACCCTATCTTAATAAAAAGTTTTCTTTATCCCCCTACCATTAGCGTAGGGGATATTTTGTTTTACACACAATTGCGCTAATAACTTATGCGTATTCTATAAGCTGTTGAAACGCACAAAAAACTTTTCGCATAACAAGAGTTACACAAACACGAAAACACAGGTGCACAATAAATTTTCTCATTGTATTTTTCTGTTTCTATTATGAAAGCACATTGCGTTTATAAGCATAAAATAGTTTTATTTACACGTAAATAAAGTTTTACTTACACGTAAGTAGAGTTTTACTTACACGTAAATAAAGTTTTACTTACACGTAAATAATTGCTTCTTAATATATGAAAGGTTGTTTGTTTCTATGTAAACTAATGTTTGTTTACACGTAAAAGCAACGGCGTAAATACTAACCCAGAACGCATATCTAATTATTACACTCTGTGCATAAAGCAGACGAAATTCAGATTAGCCTACAACATCATTCATATATTACTATTAAACCCTAATGTGGTAATGGCTAATTCGTATTTGTTAGAAAAATAGAGTAAGAAAAAAGGTCGTACCATAAAACAAACTTTATGATACGACCTTGATATTTGTAGATAATTCTACGAAAGAATTATTTTACTTTACAGTTACTTTAGCAACTTTGTTTCCAACACGTACTACGTATGTGCCAGCAGCAAGAGATATATGTTCGTCGTTGCTAATTTGTTTATTCTGATAAGCAAGCTTACCATCGATGGTATAAACTGCAAGTGTGTTGTTCTTTGCACCCACTACAGTAATTCCACCATTTACAAGTTGCACTTGAATATCGTTATTAGCAGAAACACCATTTATACCAGTTGTCTCAAAGTTCACATAATTTGTAATTTGATATAAATTCGGCAAGCGAGGATTACGCATTAAGCAAACAAGATGATTAGTTGTCTTTGTAAGCTTAAATGTTGTTACACCATTTGCAATGGTATATTCGTCGTCTTTATCCAATTCTTCGCCTTGTGGTTCGCCATCAATAACGTTAATACGGTCTATAAACCAACGGAATTCTGTAGGTGCTCCGTCGATAGTTGCTTCAGAACTCAAGTCTACACTAGAACCATTCAATGCAACATCAAGAGGTTCTTGCAAGTTATAAGAATACTTTTGGAATTTTGCAACTCCATCTTTATCTACAGCAATTGGCATTGTAGAGAATCTCAATCTATTCTTAACAAGATTCAAAACACCCAACTTAGTATTCTTAGAAATATCAACCTGTGTTAGCAAGTTATCGTTCAACCAAAGTTGTTCCAAAGCAGGAGCCTTATCGAGAGAAACGCTTTCAAGAGCATTTTTACTCAATTCGAGGTTCCACAAATCGGGGTTATCAATCTTAATAGTCTTCAGCTTATTACCTGAAACAAATGCAAGACCAAGTTTCTTACCTTTCGATAAATCGAAATCTTTAATCTTATTGTTGGTTAAAGACAAGAAATAGAGGTTTGGATAATCAGACAAATCAAATTCTGTAAGTTCATTTCCACTCAAATTCAACTGAGTTAAAGCAGTAGAAGCAGGTATTTACAGACTGCATTTCAGCATCAGCAATTGTAATAGAGCGAGTATCTTTTAATCCAGAGAAATCAGATTCGCCAATCTTAACCTTTGAAATACTGAATACCGATAATTTATCGTCGGCATTAGCAACAAGTACACGTACTTTCTTATTAGCTTTAGATTTAGCTCTAAACAGCTTGTAAGTTGTGTCTAAGGTGTATTGAGTAACATTTCCGTCGCCATTCCATTCAAAGTAAACAGAAGTTCCCTTAACAGGACTTGCTAACGACAAATCAACACTATCAGTTGCATTTATAGTTGTGAAAGAAGCCAATTCATATTTAGGCATATCAATTGGTTGTACAAGCGTAGTTTTAAATACATTTGCACCCGTAAATGCTGGATAAGCAGCGTGAGTCATTTCACAATAAATCTTACCAACAGTTAAGTTCTTAAATTTAGAAGCACCATCTTTAATGGTATAGTCTGTACCTTCAACAAGTTTCTGTCCATTTTCTTTCTTCCATACATATTGAGTTGTAGCGCCATTCTTTGTAATGAATTGTTCAGAAAGGTCGATACCTGGAGAAGAAGTAGAAATTTCGAGAACATGTTGTGGAGCATAAATAAAGTGTGTAGCATCTAAACCGAAATCGGCAGGCATATTTGCCAATGTAAAGTTGTTACCACTTATGTTTAAATAAGCCAAAGGAGCAACAGGTGGTATTTTAACTTCGTTAAGTTCGTTGTTCGAAGCATCTAAGCTTTCTAAAAGTTCGCTATGATTCAATAACAAACGTGTGAAAGCATTGTTAGAAATGTTGAGCGAACGAAGATTGTCTGCATCAGAAACATCTAATGCTTTCATCTTATTATGACTAATATCGAATTTGCGAATAGCATAGAAATCATCAAATTCATAGCTTTCCAACTGGTTGTTGCTTAAATTAATATCGGTAAGCAAACTCTTATAGAAGTAAGAAGACGGACCTTTTAAGGTAAGTTTTGTAAGCAAGTTGCCAGAAAGGTCTAGTTTCTTAATTTATTGTTGTAACCAAGATCAATATTTCTTAAACCAGCATTCTTCAAAGCAAGAACTCGCAACTGATTTAATGCAGTAAGGTCGATATTATCAATTGGCAAGTTGTCGGTTTCTAAAGCAGTAATATAATTATCTTGTGGCACATAAATAATAATATTACCAGAACCCTTACGCTGTGCATCTATATTAGGAGTTGTTGGTTCTTCAGCTTTAATTGCAAAAGGAACTAAATTGCCATCTCCTAAATCTATTTTCACAGAAACAGGCTTAGCATCGGTTGCACCTAAAATACCAACAGACATTTTTATTGGAGCGCCTGCAGAGCCAAGACTAGAAAATTCTACAGCCTTTGTGTCTTTACCAAAGTTTTCAACAGTTCTAACAGTGAAGTTTTCGGTACGAATAGGATAATCTTTCAATACAGAATTTGTATACTGAATGAAAACTTGATCTTCAAGAGCCTTCAGCAACGTAACTTTTCCATTTTCATATTTATAATATGTATTGTCCAATTCAACAGGTTTAGTTGGATCGTCCTTTGGAACTCTATAAAGAATACCATTAGTTGTTGTACCTTGACGCAAACACGATTGCTAAGATCGATAACATCGCCTACTTTATAAGAATCGTTCAATTCCATTTCGCGCTGTGCATGGTAATATTCAAACCAGTTTCCTGGCCAAGGCAAGGTAGCAAAGTCCATATAATTATTACGAACACTAACACTATAAAGGTCGGTATTCTTAGTAACATCAAGAGAACGCAACAAGTTATCGTCGCAAGAGAAAGTAAAGAGTTTAGGGTTCTTACTTAAATCTAGAGTTTTAAACTTGTTACCACCACAGAAGAAATAGTAAAGCTCCGGACAATGCGTTACATCTATAGTTTCGAACTTAATATCGGTGTTCACAGTTCCAGAAGTATGAGAGATATAAAGTTCTCTTATCTTTGGATTATGACTAAGATCGAGCGAACTAATGCGCGAATCGCTAACGTTCAACACCTGTAAATCTGGATTTTTAGAAAGATCTACCGAAGAAACATTCGTCATATCAAGACTCAAACGTTGCAATAATGGGCAAGCTGTAGGGTCTACGCTTGTTAAAGTAAGAGAATGATAAGCATCGAACGAACGAAGTACAGGGAAATTGCGAAGAGTAAAGTTTGGCGAGATATGACCACATTGTGGAATTTCTAATACCAAAAGATTAGGTAAAGAGCCAATCATTAAAGGAGTAGCTTTCGCAAATGGATTATCTTGTAAATATATAACCTGCAATCCCTTTAAATCGTCGATATTGAGCGAAGTTAATACATTATGTTCGAGATTAAGAACACGAAGTCCTAACTTATTGCTGAACTTAATTTCGTCAATTTCATTACCAGAAGCATTAAAATAGTAGAGTTTTGTTGGGTCGCCATAAATTTTCACCCAACCATCTTTAGAAACTTGTCCTATATAAAGAGAACCTTTTATAGATTGATTTTCGCCAATTTGAGCAACATCTACATCGAATTCTTCCTCACCGTTACCACAATCGATATTAACAACTTGCTTTTCGTTTGCAGCTCCAAGAGCAAATGATACACTTGGCGTTACGCCTGTACCTTTAGCTTTTTCATATACATTTGTATGAAAACTGATGATTGGTTCTTCGCTTTGCGCATGTGCACCGAGAGAATTCAAAATCATCGTCATCAGTATTAATAATACTGACGAGAGAAAATTTCTTTTTTTCTTCATATTTTTAATAGATAATAATTCGTTGTGCAGAACTTCCGTTTACTTGAATAAGATATACACCTTTTTCCCATGCAGAAGCATCTATATTTGTTTCATTTCCTTGTGCAATATTTGTATGCACTAATTGTCCAGAGAGTGTATAAGCACGTACATTTAGCTGTTTTGCATTTGCAAGGAACACTGTAAACGAACGTGTACCAGTCATTGTTAATATTGGTGTTTCTTTTTCGTTTGCTTTTATTCCTTGAATACCATTTGCAGCCTTTTCTTTCAATACTTGTTTTAAACCAGCGTATGCATCAAACTTTCCTGCTCCCCATTGTACTGGGTCGCCAGTGTTCTTTACAAAATCGTCTTTTACAGCTGTTTCTTTATTATACGCACTACATCTTTATAAGTTAAAGAAGGATTTGCCTCTAACCATAATGCAATTGCGCCAGCAACTACTGGTGTTGCCATTGATGTTCCAAGAGATTGATGCCAATAATAAGTCTTCTTATCTTTTTTTAGTTCTGCTTGCAACGCAGCTGGTGTATAACCCATGTCAGGATTTGTTACACAATATGTGTTTACAGAAGAAATAACAGATGCACCAGGGGCACAAATGTCTGGAAGATTTCTACCATCGGCTAATGTTCCATAAGAAGAGAAGCGAGATACTTCACCAACTGGAAAATCGTTTCCTTGTCCTTTCTTATTATAGCCATAAACATATCCATCTAATGATGGCCAATGGTTTCGTACATTATAACTACCAACACTTATTACATTAGCAGCACAAGCCATATCGCTTATTGAACCATTGCGAGAACCTTTTACCCAACCTGGTTGATTATAATCGTCGAAGTAAACTAACTGTGCATCGCCATAAACATCTACACGTTGTCCAGCCTTTTTACTCTTTATTATAAGACCTAATTTATAATTGCCATCTTTATTGGTAGTTTGATTGTCGCTTGTTAAAAATTCAGCAAGCACATAATAACGTCCAGTTTCTGGATCTTTAATAGATGCAGCACTTACATATCCATTAAAAGCTTAGCAAATGTTTGATTTACAACTGAGCCTGAAATTGCATAATCGCCACCTGAAGAGTAAATTATTGGTTGTCCATTTGTATTATGATCTACAGGAATACGAGCAGCTACTTTATTGTTACGTGTACCGTTGGTAACTACTATTTGCAATTCAAATTCATCAGCATTATTGCTATAAGCACAAATTTGTCCGTTACGAAGATTGTAATAAGACTTGTTTGATGCTTTATATTCGCCTTCCATTGTTGGACGAATAAATGTTTGAACTGTTTCGTCGGCATTATTAAACTTTGCAGTTAATGCTACTGGATGGTCGGCTTCATTTCCTGCTGCAACACAAATAATTGCTTCTTTACCACAAAGAGCAAGGAAACGATTCATTACACTTGTTGAATCGTGTGCACCAATATTGCTACCTAATGAGAGATTTATTACACAAGGTTTTGCTTTCGGACCTGAAAGTTTTGCATAGTTAATAATATCGTCTACACCAAAAGCTATATATTGATCGCGTAAATCGCCACACGAAGCTACTATTTCCGATTCGGTTGCACCGCCATAATATGGATTTGCTTCGGTTACTTTATAAGAAATATCTTGATCGTCGGTTTTTGCTACCGTAATATTTCCTTTATAACCGCCTGCCATTATACCGGTTGTATGTGTTCCGTGGAAATTTGTATAACTATCGGTTGCAAAATCTTCTATAGCATACGTATCATCACGTTGTTTCATTGTGTCGAGCACTGCACGAGGATAATAATTTTGGTAAAGATATCCTTGTTGAGTGGTGGTGGTTGCTGTAATCTTACTTAAATAACCAAAACGTGTTGTACCATCTGGCTTTAAAAAGTTTATATGATTAGGGTCTATACCACCATCAACAATACCTGTTACTACGCCTTTTCCTGTATATGCTTGTGGCAAATCTACGCCTTTATGTATTTTATCTATGCCTGTTACCTGACGAACAATGTCCATTTTCTGATAAACTGGGCGCGATAATTCCATACGATGCACACATCTCATATCTGAAATACGCTCTACATCGGCTGTAGGAACCATTACTATTGCAATATTACCACGCACTCTTAGCACTTTTACGCCTTGTGCTTCCAGTTCGCTAAGGGCATTATTGCCAGTAAATTCTATCATTGCCATTACATTTGGCAGAATTACTTTCGGACGTTCGAAAGAACGTGTACGACTATTGTAAGTCGGTATTGATGTATTGCGCATTTGCAATAACATCATACGACTTTGTAAGTCGAGTTTAGATTGACCAAATGCAGAACAAGCCAAACCTAAACATAGAATAGTGAATGTAAATTTTCTCATTACTTGTTTATTATAGTTTTCTTTCCATTAATAATATACACTCCTGGAGACAATGTTGCACCTTTTACACGTGTACCGTCAATACGATAAACCACTGTGTTTTTATTTATTGATTGCAATTCTATTTCGTCAATTCCATTAGGACCACTAAGCCTAATTTCTAAACGATCGCCATTTTTTAATTTTACTTCGTAACTGGTTCCGCCTCCGTAAGCTGGTTCTACTTTTTCGCCATTTAGTTCTACTAACATTTTACTAAGGTCGTTACCGTATGCTCCGAACATAAATACATTATCGTCGGCAGAAAACATCAATGTGTTTTCGCCACTTTGCATAGGAACTGTTGAATGGTCGGAACGATAAAAATTAAAACCATAATTAGCAAGACTTATATCGTCTATATATACAATTGCTTTTTGGTCGCGTACAATGGCAGATGTCGTAATTTCTATCTTCATTCCTTCTGCAAGATTTATTTCGTAAATGCCATCGCCACCAGCGGTCTTCACATTTCCATCTACTTTAAGGCTCTCTATTTTGCAACCACTATTGGGCTTTACCTGAATCATACTACTAACTTCGTTCAGTTCAATAGTGTTTTCGCCATCTTTTATGGCTATCACCTTATTATTATAGCTACTGCCGTGATAAACTGTAATATTTTCTGCCTTATCAACATTCAGTGTTGCCTTTATTGTTGCATATTTGTGTGCTTTAATATCGAAGGTTGTTGCATTTTTCACAAGATATTCAAACGTTCCGTAAACACTTGTTTCCACATTGTTCACTTTAAACGACTCTAAAGCGTAGTTCGTTTTATCGAAAGTAAGTGCTAACTTTGTTCCTGCCTTAACCGTGAAATTTGCATCGTTATAGTTGGTTACTTCTTCGCCATTCACTGTTACTTTGGCAAGAATACCTTTCACATCGTTGCTTGAGAAATTAAATTTCACACCACAATCTACATCTGGATAGTTTGCTGCAATTGATATTACACTATTTTCTTTCGGTGTTACAAAAAACTGATTGCCTGAACTTTCTACTTCTGTACCATCGAGTGTTACTTTATAAAGTGGAACATCGCCATAGTTTGCATTGCCTATTATTAAGGTTTTCTCCACATTAGGAATATACTTCACTGTGTTATCGCCATTTTGTAGGCTCACAACTGTGTGCGATTCATAACGTTCTAATTTAACTTTTGTAGCATCGTCTACTTTTACTGTGCACGATGCTGTGCGTGCATCGGCTAAAACTCCCGATTTTACCGTAAATTTTAGGTTTTTATCTGCATCTGTTAAATAAATGTTACACGAAGTTAGATTGGAAATAGATTGTTCTACTGCCTCTCCGTCTTTGTTAGTTTTATAAACTCGTGTTAAATACGAACCATCTTTGGCTTCTATTTGAACTGAACCATATTGTGGCACGGTTAATTCGTTCACACCATTTTTTATATTTTCAATGGGCGAATAATTAACTTTTACTCTAATTCTACTGGCATCATCTACATCTAACTTAATAGGTGTATCAGCCAGCACATTCATTGACATTAGTGTCATTAACACTAAGACAAAAGAATAGTAGACTTTCTTCATACGTTGTTAAATTATAGTTATTATTATATCTAGTTTACTTTTTTTCTTCAGTCTAATTGATAGTTCTAAATGTTCGCACAAATAAAAAAACCACCTACATATAAAGAATTGCTTCGCTAAACACTTCTTTAGGTTCGTTTGCAAAGATAGCTATAATTTTTTTAAAAACAAGACTTTATTCTTGCTTTTTTTAGATTTATTTCTTAAAAAAACCTTTTTGAACCCAATAATTATCTTATTACGTAGCTAAAAATTAGGTTATTACCTGGAGGTATTCTTCTATTTTATATCACTATATTTTTATTTAGAACTTTAATAAATATACTTTTTTTGAAAGGTGCTACATACTTTTGGTACATAGTATCAATACGATGTTCTGCACTCTTTACAAACATTTTTAAATATCCTTTTGCCCAGTCGTTTAAATTTCCTTTAAAACTTTGGTCAAGTTCATTGACATGAAATTGTATTTGCATTGCAGCAGCCCAATTAATATATAATGTATTAGGATTAGCTTTAAATAATTCGCCTACATAGGTTTCTTCGCATATTAAATGTTCTGTTCCATTTTCTTTCCAATCTATCTCAATATACTTTATATTTATTGTATCGTATTCTTCATTATCAATAATATATGTACACATTTGCGCAACCTTATAAGCTGATATTATATTAGGTGCCATTGCTAATTTTGCCATATTTCTTGTTTTCACATCTATAATTTCAAAGAAGTTATTATCGTGAAAAAGGATATCGGCAGTATCATTCTGTTTCTCTTCAAAAATATTTCGTGGATTCCATAATCGTGTAGCAGAATCGCCTCTGCTTAACAAGAATAGAGCAATGGGAGATTCAAACAAAGCTTTTTTATCTTCTAACGAAATAGCCTGTGGGTGTGTCCTATATAAATCATTTAAATATTCATATTGCTTAAATATGTTATGAGGATACATTTTTTTTAATTCGTTATAAACCAATCTTCCAAATGGTTCTCCCGCAGCATGTCCCGATAATGTTCCTGATGTTGAAGCATTAGGACGTATAACTGTTTTGCCTTTTATTCTGGACAATAATAACTTATAATTAATTCTGTTCATTAAATAATTTATTAAAGCTATACTTTATTATAGAAAAAAACTTTCTATGTCTTTCTTTTCTATATAATTTGTTGTGGCTTTCACTATTCTATCGTGTAAATCCACTTCGCGTTTATCGTTCCACCGTATAGGACGATATGGAATATTGGCTATTGGTGCTTCTGAAAATTCAACAATTTCTCCTTTTACAACACCATTATATTTTAGCCACTCAAAAACTCGTTCATTATTTAGATAAGCTAAAATATACCTAATATCTTCTTTACATTGCTTTTTTAGCAATATGCCTGTAACATCTTGCAAAGCGTAGTATTTCTTATCGGCATACGAAAAACGAAAATACTTTCGTGTGGAAATTCTATCCTTACACGGTACAAAAATACGAGAAACATCTCTATTAAAAAGTTGTTCGTTTCTTGGAAAAGCAAATTGCCATATCGGTAAGTTGCGGCCGTAACTGTATCGTTTTTCCAATAAATCTTTATAAGGCATCAGCTGTTTGTAGAAATGGGGGAATTTTGCAGCAAAATCTTTTTCGTTCATATCGTCTTTTATGAAGAAATAGTAGCTTGTTCCAATATTAGAATATTGGTCTAAGTCTTTTGCCTTATTTACTTTTATTAAACTGTTGCGCTCGTCTTCGTTTAGAATATCAATATCTGTAACTTTAAATGCTTTGTCTAAACCCGAAACCATACCATTTCCTATATCGCAGAAATCGCCTATTCTGTAGAATGTTCCACTATTTGGAAATAAACTTTTATTTTGAATACAACTATTCTGAAAAGACTTTAGCAAATTTTGTTTACTTTTTGTTGCTAATATCCATCGTTCGCCTATTTGGAAAGATGGAATTTGTTCTATCACAAAACAACTACCATCAATTAATTCGTCTAAAGTAGGCTTTTCACGTTTAGTATATTTGTGTAATGCTATTTCCGATGCTTGTTTTTTGCTTTTTATATATCTGAATATAACAAACGAAGATGTTACGCCTTCGAACAATGTTGTTTCCTTAAAAAGATAAATATCAGAAAAGTACCCATTTACACACATATAGTTTCGCAACGATGCCGAATGTGTTGTATTTAACCAATACTCAGGACAAATAAAAATTAGTTCGCCATTATCCTTAAGCTGTTCAATACTCTTCAAAATAAAAATAAATAAATAGTCGCAAAGGCTATTAAAATATTTATTCCACAAATCCGATTGCGCCAATTCTCTTTTTAAATTATCTTCTAAATTCTTCCATCTTATATAAGGTGGATTACCAATTACCACATTAAAGCGTTCGGAAAGTGGAGAACAGATGAAACTTTTATATTCCACTACATTCTTATATGGGTTGTCTAAAGTGGCATCTATTTCGTAACCTTTTATGTTTTTAAATCCGTACTTATAAAGCATTTTCAAAAAAACGCCTTTTCCACAAGATGGTTCAAGCACTTTAGCTTCCTTTCCTTGGTTTATTAAAGAAACCATAAACTCTGCTATAGTTTCAATAGTAAAATATTGCCCATATTTATTTTTCTTTATCATTAAAAAATATCAGTATGTTTGGTTTATGAAATGCAAATATAATTATTTTATAGCAGCATTCCAAACTTTAAACAGCTTTTAGCGCACCACCATTTCTACCGATACTCATAGCTATAAGCGTTTTTTCTGTGTCTTTATCTACAAATTAAAAAAGCCAAATAGGGGGAACACAATTATGCTTTCCACTTGAATTATTGTACAGTCGGCAATATTCAAAAAAAGAGTTGTCCAAAACCATTGGTTATATGTGCCTAATTTTATATGGAAAAATTATTTTTTTGTAATATAAAAAACGATAATTTTATAATATAAAAAAATAATTTCTTATTATAAATTCCACCCTCCATATAATTATCTGACAACTAACAATTTTGCAAACTCCATTTTTTTAGCTATTTTCTCTATACAAATAGCTAAAAAAATGGTGAGCTACTAAAAGAATAAGCACCGTTAAATAAAGTTGTAGAATGGGAGTCTAAATATACTTTAGTAATAAAGTAAGTATAAAAAAACACAACGGTTAATAATTAATATTTATTAGAAAAAAACAAAGAAAAGAGATAACTTTTTGGAATAATATTTATAAATTTGCACGTAGAGAATATTAGGAAAAAAAGCATATTATTACGATCTGCCCAAATAATTGGACCAACAATGAAATGAAAGGGGAGTATGTAATTCTTGCCTTTACGGATAAACAATAAGATAAAATTATTTTATCTATCCGTAAGAAAATAACTTCTTCACAAATAATAATAAAAAAACTAAGAACAATATACCTATGCTTATCAAACCACAACAACTATTATTGCTTCTGCTCTTTATATGCATAGGGGCAAAAGCACAAGAACGAACCATTTTGCTGCAGGGATATGTGAGAGATGCATTTACAAACGGAGGCATAAAAAATGTGTCTGTGATTTTGATGGATGAAGACAGTACCATTATAGATAAACAAACCGTGAAATACATTGATGAGGATAAAACTTATATGGAATCTTATTACAGTTTCAATATTCCTGCCTCTCCTAAAAAGTATATTGTTAAAGCGGAACAATCTGGATACGAATCGGCTTTTTCTAATTATAATGTGAAGTATATTGCAAGAAACCAGTCGTTCCAAGTTCCCACAATATATATGAAACGAAAATCGAAACTACAACAGGTGAACGAATTAGACGAAGTTGTGGTAAAAGCTACTAAAGTAAAGATAGTTTTTAAAGGCGACACAGTTGTTTATAATGCAGATGCTTTTAATTTGCCCAATGGTTCTATGCTCGACGAACTTATCAGGCAAATGCCTTCAGTAACACTTAATTCGGCAGGAGAGATATTCAAAGATGGAAAGAAGGTTGATAATCTTTTGCTGCAAGGAGAAAAATTTATGAAGGGAGAGAAGAACCAAAAGATATTGTTGAGAAATCTCCCGGCTTACACGGTAAAGAATATAAAATTTTATAACCGAACGAATGAGAAGAACCAATATTTAGGTTACAACAACGAGAAGAAAGAGTTTGTAATGGACGTGCAATTAAAAAAAGAATATGCTACAGGCTATATTGTAAATGCCGAGGCTGGTCTTGCTACACACAAACGTTACAATACAAAACTATTCGGACTAAGATATACTCCACTTTCGCGCTTGTCGTTTTTTAGTAGTGCCAATAATATTAACCAAGATTTGCGTCCGGGTTCTGATGGAGAATGGGACGCTTATAAAGCAGGAGACGGAGTTTTAAGTTTCAAGATTGCAGGTTTAGACTGGTTTCTAAAAAATACAGATAAGTCGGTGTCCAACGAATTTTATGTAAAGACACTTTGGCGCGATGGTAATTACGATGCTAAAACTATTACCACGACTTTCTTGCCTACACATAACAATTATACTGCGTCTACTCTGCATACAAATGGAAAAGAAACTTCGATTACAGCGCAAAACGATTTTATTGTCTCTAAATCGTTCTATCTATATGCATCTACATTCTTTGAATATTGGAAAACATCGGGTACACTGAATTCGAAATTGGCAACTTTCCAAGCTAATCCTTTCAACAGCGTTAAGAATACGGAAGATTTGCTGAATGACGTCTTTAATAAAAACGATTCCACTATAAAGAAACAGCTTGTAAATAGCAATAAACAAGACAGCGACAACCGATTTTATCGTTATGGAATATGGCAGACTCTTGAGGTTTCGAAAAAACTTCCATGGGGAGACAATATTAGTTTAGAAGCAGAAGCATCGTACGTAAAGGAACGCAAAAAGAATTTTAATGGTTACCAGCTTCAGTTTATGCAAACAAATACAAATGAAACGGAACACCAATATGTGAATGAGCCTTCGCACCACTATAATATTGCAGCCAAATTGGCATATAACATTCATCTGCTAAATAATTGGAACTTTAATGCAAGTTACGGTTATCAGCAAAATTATCAATACGACAGTTTTAACAGGTACCGGTTAGATAAGCTTTCGGGGTGGACAAATAGCAGACATCGGCTCACGGATTTGCCTTCTACAAGAGATTCATTATTGTTGGCTATGGACTTAAACAACAGCTACCAAACATGGAATAGATTTCACGTGCATAGTGGAACAATGCGGATTTTCTATGATAAAGAAGGTAGAAAAGGTACTACGCGGATAGATTTTTTATTACCATTGGCTTATAAGTATAATTGTATGAATTATCTGCGCAGTGATATTGACACATTGGTTTCTCGGCACGACTGGCTTTTTACGCCTACAATTTCGTATAGTTTCAGAGGTGCAAATGGAAAAAATTGGCAACTGGCATACAATATGGAAGTTACAACGCCCGATTTGAAACAAACAATAAGAGTAACCGATACATCGAAGCCGTTGTCGGTTTATATGGGGAATGGTGATTTGCAGAATACTACGACGCACAGTTTCTCTGCAAGTTATGGCAACATTATACAGAAACTAAAGGACAGTATTATTTAAGTGCCAACTTTAAATTGTTTCATCAGGCTGTGGGCAATGCAATGTCGTATAACACAACAACAGGAATTTACACTTATCAGCCACGCAATATAAATGGTAATTGGATTGCTGAATTTAATAATGGCTTTTCAGTCTGCTTAGACAAGAGAAGGATATGGACTTTAGAAAACAATATGAGTTTAAAACTCAACAACAATGTAGACTTCGTTACCCTAAACTCCATTCAGAGTTACGGCATAAGCAAAGTGCGCAACTTCTATTTTACCGATGGTATAAAACTCACTGTACAGAAAAATAGTTTGCGCATAGCTTTCATAGGAAATATAGATATTCATAACTCGAAAAGTTTGAACAGCTATTTTAAGACGTTCAGTGTTTGCGACTTTTACTACGGTTTGGCTGGCAACTATACGCTTCCTTACGATATACAGTTTGCCACCGACCTGAAAATGTATGGCAGGAGAAGATACAGCGACCAATCTTCCAACAACAACTGTCTTGTTTGGAATGCATCGCTCGTAAAAACATTTATGCACGATAGGCTAAACATCAGCATTATAGGCTACGACATTCTACAGAATATCTCGAACCACACATACATTGTGAATGGACAAGGAAGAGAAGAAACGTTTTACAACAACATTCCAAGCTATGTTATGCTGACTATTGGATACAGAATATCGAAAAAACCTTGAAACTTTAGCAAATATACATTGTTGAGAAAGAAACTTTGTGATAAAAAAACTGGTTATTAGAGTTTGAATAACCCTAATAACCAGTTGATTTTTATTGATGTTTATTTGTTGTGCAACTTATAAGTTTTAGTTTCGTTACCATCAAATAGTTTTAAAATAATAATGCTATGCTGTAAGTTGGCTATACTAATATTAGATTCGTAGCCTCCTTGCTGCAGAAGTTGCCCTGTTGTTGAATAGATTTTATAACTCTGGTATTTATTAGACAAGCAAATGTTTTTATCAACAATATAGGGAGTTTCTGTTTTGTTGGGAGTTTCTGCACTATTAATACCTGTATAAAGGTCGGCAAGTGCTTTCACAATTACGGTTTCGGCACCAGGAACTTGAACAATAAATGCTGCTGCATATTTTTTATTGTCTTCGCTATAGAAAATAAACGATGCATCGCCGCCTTCCGGAGCTAATTCTGGTGTAAGCAATTGGAAATTTTTCTTCATTTTTGAAGGCGATAACATTATACTTACATTATCAGATGGGTTGTTTGTGGTTGTTACTTTAAACACAACAGGATCTGTTTTCTGTTTCATCTTATATGGAACATAAAGGAACTGCTTATCGACAGTGATTTCTGGCAAGTCGGTTCGACCAAACGAAACATTATCTATCATCCAATTTAAGCCAGAATAGGTGCCACCTTCTTTACTGTAGAATGAGAATGCAAGATGGAAATTGTCGTCGATATTAACATCTGTAAGTTTTGAAAGGTCTATGCGATAGTTCAACCATGTTTCGTTGTCTATTTCTATACCAGTTGGCTTATACTTGTCAATATCGAGGACTTGTTCTTTAAGAACTCCATTTTTTTCGGTAATAATGTAGGCTTGGAAAAGTTCTTCGCGTTGTTCGTCTTTACTTAAACCATTAAAACGAAGACTGAAAGTAAGTATTTTACTTGCTGCTTGTTTGTAGGAAAGTGTTGGCGAAACAAGCCACGATTCGTATGGGTTATGGTCTACAATTCCTGTTTTCCAGAAAGTAATGTATGCTCCTTCGCTTTGGATTTTACCATCAACAAGATTATTTTCTCGCTGTTTCCATGTCCAGAATGGGCGGTCGCCACGTATAATTAAGTTTTGCCAACCCGGAATGCTTAATATTTGTCGGTGGCGCATATTGTTAAAACGTTCGTTAAGCAACAATAATGGTTTAGAATCGGCATTAGGCATCATAGCTTTGGTAATGTCGATAAATGTTTCGCGCTGCGTACTTTCGTTTTCATAAAATTGCACACTATTTATATTTACATCGGTTTCGGCTACATTTACAAAACGAATAAGGGTGGGACGATGATTATTTAGTATAAATTCGTTGGAAGTATTTGCCATTCCATTGTTATTTATAAGCAACCAATGACCACCACCATCTATAGAATATTCTGCACGTAGAGAAGTTGTTGCTGTTGTTGGATTTACTTTTATCTTGTTCACTCCATTAACAAAAACATTGTCGAAATAAAGTATACCACTTTTATTAAGCGTAATATTGCTTGCGCTATTCCATTTGCCTTCTATCTTCCAATATCCAAGGTCGTATTTTCCAAAGTTGTTCCATTCTGGTTCGTTCTTAAAACGTTCTTCTATATTATTGGCAGTAAAGTTTTCTACTTTTGCCCCTGTTGTTTCTTCTTCGCAAATACCTTTTAAGTTGTAACGTACAGTGTCGCCCAAAATTGTTGAGACAACTAATGTAGCTTGATATGTACCTACAGTAAGTGGACGGAAATCTATACGGAGTTTTGGTTCTGCATAGAGTGTTCCCTTACTCTTGTTATACATAAATATATTGGTGTTGCTCTTGAAACAGGTTACTTGTGGGGCATGGTCGATTGCTATTTTAACATCGGTAATAATATCGTTTACATCGAATTCTAAATTTTGAGTAACGGTTTTACCTGGTTCTGCTTTCATTTCTTTTATAGGTGTCGATGCAGACAACTTAACAGAAGGCTTTTTGCCTTTTTCCATGAAATAAGCAATAAGCATAAGATTGCCATTGTGTGTATCGTCGGCACCAGAGAAACTTAACTTAAAAGAATCAGCATCTTTAAAAGCCCCTTTCTTTGTTGGAGTAACAATAAGTTGTGCACCTATAGACTGGTTTTTGTCTATCTCGTCTATATTAAGTTTCATCATATTGCTTGCCAAAGTATATTTGTCGCCACCACTAAAATTTGGTTTCTGGACTTGACTAATGTGCATTGTTTGAATAGCAATATCATATATTGCAGTCTCTCCTACTTCACCATAAATTGTTTGTACTTGTGGAAGAATTGCTATAAGTGGAGTTGCTTTAGCTTTTGAAGCCGGAAGACGATTGGCACTAAAATCGTCTAAACTTACTTCGCTATTTTCTTGTACTTCAATGGCAAATTCTAACTTTGTTGCTCCTTCTGGACAAATTGTGCGGAAAGTTAATGTTCCCCACGATTTCATTTTCCCAAAGAATACTTTCGGATTGTTTATAAAAGCATCTTCGTTACTTTGAACTACATTGCCATTATCGTTAAGCCAACGGAATGCAAGGCGTAAAGGACCTTTATTATTAGGTGATGAAATTGTAGTATAATGTATTTGACATTCTATTTCATCGCCTACTGTTACGTTGTTTTTAGCTAAATCTATTGTTTGTTTTAAGAAACCTTTTTCGTTTCCTGTCTTAATACCCACTCCAAAGCCAGTATCAGAATGGTAGCTATCGCGCTTCTCTCGTTTAAATATTTGTTCACCTTTTATTTCCCAATTCTTAGGAGTATTATCGGAATTGAAATCCCAAAAGAACTGATTTTCTAACAATTCCTTTTCAGGTTTATCTTCCTTTTCAGTTTCAACACCTTTACCTTTTAATGAAATAACAGCAACTTTATCGGCTAACGTAATTGTTATAGTTGCTACCTTATCGCCTTTTGTTTTTGGCTGAAACTTTACAAACAATTTACCACCCGTTGAAGAAAGTGCTTCGTTTGTTTCGGTTCTAACTATAAAGTCGTTACTATCTTGACCATCTAATACTGGTATTATTTTCTCGCCCTTAAAATTGGTAACTGTAATGAGTGCAGACTTTTCTTCTGAAGTTTTATTTAATACTATAGAACCAAAATTAAGCTCTGCAGGGTCTACAGTTATATTTATAGGATCGCTCTTTTCGTTGGTTGTAACATTTTTAAGCTTAAAAGCAGTATAATTATCTTTATTGCCTTCTACATAAAAAGCAACGAAACCTATTCCCTTTTCTTTCACAGCAATTGGAATATCGACAGAGTATTTTTCGTAATCAGAATTAGAAGACACAGGAATTACATTACCCAGCGTAGCTATAGTTTCACCACTCTTGTTAATAAGAAGAACTGAAAGTTTTATATCACCCTTAATGGTTCCTGTTTTCCATTCGAAATTTAATTGTTTCCCAGCAATATCGCGTAAACTTAATGAAGGAGAAACTAAATAAGATTTAAAGTTTTCTTTTAGCTTGCGTATCTGCGTGTATAAATGTTAAGACTAAATTCTTGATTAGAATAAGGCACATTCCAATAAACTCCATTCTTAACACTGGAAATGTTTTGCCACGTTGTACCTAAAGCCTCTTTATAATTTTCTACTTGCAATAAAGTTTCTTGTGGCTGAGCATCGTCTAATTTACTGAAATCTAATTCTTGCGCACACACATTTACATTTGCTATCACACTAAATAAGGTGATTAATAGCCAAACTGTTTTTCGTCTGATAAAAATTGATTGTTTCATAATAACTAAAATATGGTTCCTTTATTAACAAATTTGTATAATATTCTACAAAGATACATATTAAACTTAAACATTACAACCTTTCCTCTATGTTTTTTTATACAAGGTGGAATATGAAATACAATTAGTTAGTATAGTTACAGATTTCATTTAAAACTCAAATTGATAATTAGACCATAATATTATCATATTCATATCCCCTTTTTTGCTTTATACAAAAAAATAATGAATGGTAGTGTCTAAAAAAAGAGTGTAAGTTCTCTCTACTTTTTCTTAAGACTGTACTTTTGTTTACCCCTTATTTCTGGCATCTCTTATTTTTCGTGTTAGTAAATTGAATATTTTTTTATAATGAAGATATTATTTAAACGCAAATAGCAATAATTCAAGAAGAACAAGAAGAAAGATACAAGTATAAAAAAAGACTCGCAAACTTTCGCTTACGAGTCTTTTTATTATTTATTCAAATGTGAATTAGTAACCTGGATTTTGTGTAAGGTTTGAATTCACTTTGATTTCACGTGCTGGAATTGGCCATGCAAAGAACTTAGAGTCTGCAGGAAGAACCTTGTCTGTGAAGTTTTCACCTGTAACAACTAACTTATCAGCAGCCTTTGGTTGAGCAGGACGACCATTGAAGCCCATGTGATTACGCTTTAAGAATAAGAAACGTTGTCCTTCACCAACCATTTCACGGAACCATTCGTCACCAATCTCGTCAATACTTGCACCTGTTGTTTGAGCACCACGAGCATTTTGAAGTTGATTCAAGATAGTTACAGCATCTGTTGTTTTACCAGCCTTAGCATTAGCTTCTGCATTGATTAGATACATTTCTGGTAATAAGAATGGTTTAACCAAATGACGGCTATTAGGAACTGATGTTGTAAGTTCAGGATTACCCATATAACGTGTGAATAGATAAGCATTTCCTACAGTTGCACCACCTATATAAAGGATAGCTCTTTGATTGAACCAATTCTGGAAGCGTAAATCACCTGCTGTGTAGAGAGAGATTAACTTCTGTGAAGGAAGGTAATATGGTTCATAATAATATCCCTTAGGGTTCCATGACAAAACAAATCCTTCGTTGAACTGTGTACGAGTAAACATATAATTTGTACTAGCACCATTTTCTTGGATATTACCAGCCAATTGCATAATAGCTTCAGTACCCTTATCGTAAGTGTATTCAGCTTCAAATGCATCTTGAGTGCTTGCCAATGCGAACTCAGGGTTATCTATAACCTTCTTAGAGTATTCAGCAGCCTTAGCATAATCTTGAATATCGAGATAGTAACGTGCGTAAAGAGCATCTACACCTGAAACTGTTGGAGTCATCTTGAAGTTTGCAGTAGTAACTCCTAACATAGGTTCAACTCTCTTTGTTGCAATTTCTGCAGCAGCAATATCAAGGTCAGCTTTAATTTGGTCGTAGACAGCCTTAACAGTTGCACGAGCAGGTTTTGCTTCGATATCATTTTCTAATACCAATGGAACAGCTTCATCTGTAGCAGCAGTTGCAGGGTCGTATGCCTTTGCAAAGTGGCGAACTAATTCGAGATATGCATTAGCACGATAGAAGTGAGCATATCCGTCATAAAGTTTCCCTTTTGCTACAGCATTTGCATCAGAGCTATAGTCTTGTAAGAATCTTTCAATCTGGTTTATAAAGATATTGAAGTTCTTAAGCGAGCCATAATGTTGTCCCCAAGTTTCGATGGTATTTTGGTTTGATGCTGTAAAGTCTGCATCGGAACGGTGAATAGCACCATAGTTATTACCATAAATATTGGTTGCATTGAAGCCATCGCACATTACTTCAGCAGGATAAATGAGATCGCCATAGAATGATGCACGATAAGATGCATTAATACCATTCAAATAGTAATCAACATTCTTTGTAGTGAGGAGATTCTCTGTGGTTTCTCCTTTTATATAATTATTTGGCTCAAGATCTAAGTTACATGATGTCAACGACAATGCGCCAAATCCTGCAATGAGCAAAAATTTATTGTATTTTTTCATATCCGTTTCTCTTATTAATTCAATTATGAACTATAAATTAGAATGTAACTTCAACACCGAAGAGTATTTGTTTAGTGTTACCAAGCTTACCGTATGTAAGGTTACCTGCTACTTCAGGATCTAAACCGGTATATTTTGTAACGGTGAATAGGTTACGTCCAGTAAATGTAAACTTAAGACCTTCTACTACATGTTGCCATGCAAGTAAAGATTTAGGCAATTGGTATCCAATCTGTAAGTTCTTCAAACGCATGAAAGAAGCATTTTCCAACAAGTGTGAGTCGAACTGCATTGTATAGCCCTTGCTCCAATCTGGGAACTTAGCATTTGTATTATCAGCACGCCAGAAGTCATTAACCATCTTGTGTTGGTTGAATTGAGTGCGAGCGAAACCGTAGTTAGCGTAGAAGTACATATCGTTGTTTACAAGATACTTACCAAGAACTACAGAGAAGTCTGCAGAAAGCGTAAGTCCCTTCCACCCTGCACTGATGTTGAAACCACCATTGAATGGAGGATTAACACGCTGACCAGAACTCTGTGTCAATGCAGCTTCATCATAGTTAGAAGTTACGCGAGACTTATCTTTTGTTGTTACATCAACATCGCTACCTGGGAGATACCACTGTGGAGAACCATCAGCAGGATTTACACCAGCCCAAAGTGGCAAGTAGAACATAACAGGTTTACCAACTACATAAGCTGTTTTAGCATTAGCTAGCTCCCAACGGTGACGACCTTGGAATAGTTCAGTAACCTTTTCATTGTTGTAGTTGAAGTTAATACCAGCACGAAGATAATAGTCGCGACCACGAAGAATATCGTAACCCAACTTAACATCAATACCAGTATTTTGCATTGCACCTACGTTACGCATAAGTGAGCCATAACCACTAGTGTATGGATAAGGTACGTCCATCAACATATTAGTAGTTTTACGGATGTAATACATCAATTCGAAGTCTAACTTGCTGAACAATCTACCATCTAAAGTTAGTGAGAACATACTTTGCTTTTCCCATGTTAATCCAGGGTTAGAAGGATGTGTATAAATCCAAGCAGCATTTGTATCATAGTTTGTTGTAGCACCAATCAAACCAAGAGCAGCGTAATCGCCAATTTCAGAGTTACCTTGTGTACCGTAAGACACCTTGAAATCCAAGTTATCAATCCACTTATACTGATTCATAAATGCCTCGTTCTTAACTTTCCAGAGGAAACCTGCAGCCCAGAATGTAGCATTCTTGTTATCTTTACCAAAGCGAGAGTTTGCGTCGTTACGAAGAGTGAAATCGATAAAATAACGATTGCTGAAGTCATAATCAAGACGTCCAAAGAATGAGAGAGAGCGCATATCAGTAGCTTCTTCTCCTAATGTATAAGATTCTTTCTTACCATTTTGGAGAAGCATCAAGTGATCGTCAATCTGACCTGAAGACTGTGCATAGAAGTAATCGTAGCTTGTCTTAAGACCTTCTTGTCCACCCAATATTGTGAAGTGGTGGTCATCGTTAATATTGAATGAGTATTCAATTGTATTGGTGATGGTATTTGTGAAACCATAATTAAACTCTTACCTCTTGAACCCTGAGAAGCAAATTCGTAAGAAGCCTTAGTCATCCAATTATCACGTATGAAGTACATATCTGTACCCAAGCGAGACTTAATCTTCAAATCTTTAATAGGTTCTAATTCGAAGAATGCGTTTCCAAGAATACCGTAGCGTTCGTAAACGTCTGGACCATTTTCCATATCGTACTTTGGATTTGTTAAGTTAGTTCCAGGGTATTTCTTTGCATAATCTTTACCAGTAGCTGGGTCGATAGCAGGATACATAGGGTTAATAAGGAAGCTAAGACCACCCATCAAGTAAGCAGCGTTCTTGCCAGAGTTACCAAAGTTTGAGTTACGTTGTCTCTCGTCGTATGAGAAAGCAATATTCATACCCATACGCAACCAGTCCTTAGGACGTGCAACGATATTTGAACGGAAGTTGTAACGATTGAAATAGTTACCATAAGCAGCACCTCTTTGATGGAATTGACCAGCACCAACCATATAAGATACACGTTCACCACCGCCCTCAATGCTCAAGTCGTTTGAGTTTGTGGGTTGTTGAATTGCATCATGTGGTTGTACCATCTTGTATCAGCATCATAAAGATGTTCAACACCATTATCATCTGTCCAGCTGTATTGCTTATTAATCTTTTCATCAGTAATACCTATCTTATTCCAGAAGCTTCTTAATTCAGAAGAGCTCATCATATTATGGTATAGTCTCTTATCAGCAGGTGTAGAGATACCAAATTGTGAGCGGAATGTGATGTGCGCCTTTTGGTTGAAAGAACCGTTCTTTGTAGTAACGTAGATTACACCATTAGCAGCACGTGAACCGTAGATAGATGTAGCAGATGCGTCTTTCAATACAGAGATATTCTTAATATCGTTAGGGTTCATTGCCATAATAGCACGTGAAGAAGATGGAATACCATCGATTACGTACAATGGAGTAGAGCTAGCGCCGATAGAACCGTGACCATGAATATTCATAGATACGGCATTATCTCCAGCTTCACCTGAAGATGAAAGAACGTTCAAACCTGCAACCTGACCTTGCAAAGCATCGAGCGCAGAAGAAGAAGGAGCATTCTTTAATTTGTCGGCATTTACAGTTGTGATACTACCTGTGATTGAACCAATCTTTTTGGCAGAACCGTAACCAACAACAACAACTTCTTGCATAGTCTTGCTATCTGATTCAAGCACTACATGCATATTTGCAGTTGCCTTTACTTTCTTAGGATTCATACCTACGTATGAAAACTCGAGCATAGCACCAGCAGGTACATTTAACTCAAACTTACCATCAACGTCTGTTTGAGTTCCATCTGAAGTACCGAGTACCTTAACAAAAGCTCCAATTACAGGCTGATTATCTTCTGCCGAGATAACAACACCCGTAACATGTGTCTGTGCCATAGCCATTCCTAAACTTAAGAAAAGGCAGGCGAGAAACATTGTTAGTCTTTTTTTCATAAATCTCTCACTTTTAAATTTAATTATTAACAGTTATTGTTTCATTTTGCTTGGGAGTTTTGTCCCAACTTCTCATAGCTTAGTTAAAACCGAAAGTGTTTTCATCTTTTAACGTAAATGCAAAGATAGTGTATAGCATTTAATAGAACAAATAAAATTAATAAAGCAACTATCTTTTTCACTTTTATTAACTCTAAATAAATTAAACCCCTACAAAAGATGAGCAGAAATGCGTGTTATGTTGGTCGTTAAGGTGTTAAGCTTGTAGTGTTTATGAAGTAGAAATAAAGATATATTATCCAAAAAGTGTATGCCATAAATAAGAGTAGATGCTGTCTCACTTCTTCATAGAATATGCTTTTAGCATTTTTTGTATGTAGGCTTTGAATGCATCGTTTTCCAGGATATCTATATCCAAATATAAGCCAAGTACAAATCGTCCGAGCCCTCTAAAGTCGCAAACTTCTATATTGAGCAACCAATCTTGTTCGCTAATTGGTGAGAGATATTTCGCTCCATGCGGATATTCCTCTACAAATATATTATAGCAAGCTGACCAAGTCGCAATTTAACGTTATAATGTGTTTCGCTACTAAACATAAAAATATCTGTAAACACTTGTCGGTGATAGCATTCGTATATCCATTGTGTATTCAGTGTTTCTATATGCTGTATTCTGTTAAGACGAAAAGTTTTGTTTGTTCTTGTTTCTATTTCATGGCAACGTACATCTTGATTGTTATTCATAAGGAGAAACGGTTCTACTACACGATTTGTTACAGAATGACTATGTGGACTAGAATAATCTACAAAACGAAGCATCTTTTTATTTTTAATGGCATTAGTTATAATCTTCACCTTATTAATATGATTTTTCCATGTAGTAGAGTTTACACTTTCCGAGAAGTTATAAGTGCGATCTAGCTTTGCTCGCAATTGGCTTACCATATCGCTGCTATTATCTGCCATAAGCAATATATTATATATGGTGTGTAGCTCGTCGTCGGTAAACTGTAGTGTTTGCGATAATTTGGTAAAGAAGAGAGAACGTCTATCTATATGAAACTTATTATCTTTTTTAAAAAGAATAAAGCCTGCCGACTTAATAAAATCAAGCAAATAGTAGATTTGACGACGAGATATATTCATTAGTTTGCTCAACTCAATGGCTGTATAACCTACTGAATCGGCAAGTAACATAATAAGCTGAAGTTCGTTTTCTAATTTAGAATAACGCATAAGGTTTAAAGATTATATTTTAAAATCGATACTTAGTTCTTCAGGAGGAAGCAACGTAAATGATTTTCGATGATAAGGCGAAATGCCATATTTTTTTATTGCGGCACGATGTTTATTAGTTGGATATCCTTTATTCGATTTCCAATCGTATTGCGGATATTCTTCAGCGATGGTCTTCATATAATCATCACGATAAGTTTGCAAGAATAGAGGCTGCAGCAATTGATAGATATTTGCCATCGCCTTTCACAATGGTTGTATATGGCACATCGTTATAAGGTTTAAAACGGTTACCATCTACAATAATTGCTTCTGGTTGAACCTTAAGCGCATCTAATGCACGGTGCATAGCTAGAATACTGGCATTGAGAATATTTATCTTATCTATCTCTTCTGCTGTTACCACTCCAACTGCCCATGCAACTGCATCGTTCTCTATTATAGAACGTAACAAGTAGCGTTTTCTCTCAGACAATTGTTTAGAATCGTTCAACAATTCGTTCTCATAGTTTGGTGGAAGAATTACTGCAGCTGCATAAACGCTACCAGCCAAACAGCCACGTCCAGCCTCATCACAACCTGCTTCTACCTTATCTGTATAATAAGCACTCTTCAGCATATATATATTATATAACTAAACTTTTTATTTGTGCGCAAAGATAGCATATTTTACTAACAGAGAGAAGAAGTAATAAAAAATTATGATAAGTGGCATTTACTACTCTACCTATACAGCAACGTTGCACATACGAATAACTGTGCTGAAACATACTGGTTATAAAAACATAAAATTAATGCAAGGTTACACTAAAAAGAATTGCACATTGTGTGTGTGCAATCCTTTTTATCAATGAAGCTGCAATAATGAGGAAGTAAAAAGATACTAAAAAAACTATTCAAGTAAATATTAATATTTACCTTTGCAAAGGTTTATAGATTATCGTCAATTATTAAAAACAAATGTCTTTTTCTAAGTGTGACAAGACAAGAAGTTTAACAACAACAATAAAAAAAGGACAGAACAAATGAAAAATTATTTTGCTTATTATCTTATTCTTTATACATTACTTCTTATCTATAAAAACTTATAAGAAATATCAAGGCAAGAAGTTGTTATTTCTTTATCTTAAATGGACTGTAGGCGCATGTATTCTGGCTGTCCTTACCTCTGTTATGGGTAATTGCTTCCCTACAATGGACAATAGGGAGCTTTACATTATGAGTACAGGTACTATAATAATCATCAGTTTGTCCAATCTAATGATACTTGTGCTAACAACCGTATTCCCTTATACATTTTCTCTTATGAAGAAACAAGCATTAAAAAATGGGGTTCAGCTGCCAGAGAATTACGATGAGAAGATAAATAAAAAGCAGACATGGCTTTTCAATTATCTTAAGATTATGCAATTGGTAATGTGTACCGTTGCAATATTAGCAATTATGTTTCTATGAAAGATTGCACAAACACCATGTGCAATCTTTTTATCAGTGAAAGTATTATTTTCTCTTCGGATTAATGTTGAATTTCCACGCAAGAGAAAGCATTACGTATCGTGGTATGCTGTTGTTCCACATCTCTGTACGTCCTTGCGAATTAATTACGTAGCGGATGTTTGACAGCTCTTGCAGCAGGTCGAAACCTTGTAGTTTAGCGGTAAGATGTCCTTTTAAGAAGGTACGTGCCAACTGAACATTCCAAATCCAATCGGTGGTATTCATCTCTGTTTGTTGATAACCTCGCCTTGCAAACATCGTTATATCGGTGGTCAATTGCAATTCCCAAGGCAATACAATTTGTGCATTCAGCCCTATGTTGTAGTCAGATGCCTTGATATTCTCAAAGCCTATACGCGCACTATTTATAAGATAGTACTTTCCACCTGTATGGAATGTAAATTCATAGTTGTCGTTCAGACGATAATTAACCTTCAGTTCATCGCCAAACTCCCAGTTATTTACAATGCTTCGTTGGCTTTCAGTGCTTCCTGCTATTGAAGCCATATCTACACTGTGGTTATAATTCGTAGAGAAATTGTTACTGAACAAGATTTGTTCGCTTTATCTAATGCACGTTTAAACTCTACTTCAAACTTTGTATTCCAATTGCCATTCACACTGGTAGGATATATTGTTGAAATTCCTGTAGCATTATCGAAGATGAGCGCGTATGCCACTTGGTTGTCTGTTCGGTGATAATTGGCAGATAAACTAATTGTTTGTTCCTTTTCTCCATTAAAGGTAACATTGGCTTCTACATCATAATGATGCAGGTTGCGTAAGTTTTTATTACCCAATCGAATGTTCAGAGGGTCGCTGTCGTTGCGATAATCTGCTGTGGCAAGCAGAGTTGGAAAGTCTGAATTCATACCTGCAGTAAAATCCCACGATACATCATCGCCCCAATGACTTAATCGTATGTTCGGTTCAAAGAATAGTTTACGGCGAGAAAAACGTTGCTCGTTCACACCATAATAATGGAAGTCAGCATTTAATAAACGCAACGGAAGGTTTACTGTAAACTCTCCATCGAATAGTTTTCTACAGAATTTGAAGTAGTGGAAATTAAATTTATGTTCGTTTCTATACTCATTAAAACGATAGCTATTGTTATTGTCCAATACAGAAAGAAGTGCATTTGATGCAGAAGGCAAGACATTAAATTGATTTACATCTCTTCCAGCAATCCAGTCGAGACGATAAAGCAGGTTACTTGCCTTGTTATAGGTATAGCTATAAGAATATTCTGGAGTTAAAGTTGTTGCACGTATTCTAAAATCATAGCCCACACCGGCAGATATCTTTAGCTTCTGATTGGGCATATCAAAGTAATTGTTACGATAGTCGTTAGGCTGTCCTCCTTGAAAATATTGAATGTTATTCAGCATAAACTGCTTTTGCTTATTACGATTGTAGCTTACAGAAAAGTTTCCTCGTATTAAGTCTGTGATGTACTTAACATTATTGTCTGTCGAGAAGTCAAAGTTGAAATCGCTTGACTCAAAACTGTTTCTCGATAGCAAAGCATTCAGCTTTGTTGTTTCATTTGCAGTGGTGCTGTTTGCACTTCCAAACCCATTATTACGCAGATAGGATACATTAAGGAAGTTTGTTGTAGAGAAATAGCCCCATCAACAGAAAGACGGTTTATGCTTTCCCACTTATCCGAACTATTCAGTTGTCTGGTATGATTGTGTAAGAATGAGTTTCCTTCAGGCAAATAAGTTTGCGTATGTGTAATAGACTCGTTGTTCGTGTTGATATGTTGCCAAGTATTTTCGGTTGAGAACCAAGAAAATTCATTACCCAAGAAATGCAAATACGATGCGCCTGCATTCTTTACTGTAAGCAAACCATTACCAACATCTTGTGGACTCCATTCTCCTGTTAATGCGGCACGTTGATTATCGTTCAGATTATTAATGTTAAAAAAGACACCCATACGTTCTTTATCGGAGAACTTCATACCGAAACCACGAAGTTTGTAACGTTTCTGTGTACCGCCACCAGCTTCCAAATCGCCCATATATCCCGTTGCATATTCTCGTTTTAGTCTAACGTCCATCACGTAAGTATTATCGCCCATATTTTGTTGCATCAGCCTTGACTTTGTTCCTGCTTTATTATATACCTTTATTTTATTAACTGTATAGGCAGGAAGGTTCTCTAAAGCCAATTTTGGATTACCTGCAAAGAATTCCTGCCCATTTACCAAAAGGCTCTGAATGAACCTTCCATTCACATAAATTCTTCCGTCTTTTTCCAACTTTGCACCTGGCAATCGAGCTATTAAGGCATCGAGCATATTGCCTTCAGCTAAGTTAAAGGCATTGGCATTGTAGACTATGGTGTCGCCTTTCATTACCATTTTTACTTTTGAAGCAACCACAGTAACTCCCTTCAGTTCGTGTTCTACAATCTTTGTCATACGTATTTGCTTCACCCCAATATAGTCTTCACGAGTGCTTCTCAATTCGCAATTCATATAACAAACGTCGTAGCCCTCTTTCTCAGCCTTAATAATGTATTTTCCTTTCGCAGTTACAGCATCTTTAAATTCATAATAAGCCTTGTGATAACCAATATCGTAAGGCATCTCTTCTATTTGTGCCGTTATCGTATCAATAACAACACTGTCGGCAGTCATTAAGGTTATTTTAGCTGTAACGCCTATGCCTGTCATATTATCAACAACAGACCCTTGAACAGAATGCTTATAATCGTTCGCTTGAATTGGTAAAGCAAAAAACAGTAATGCTACATAAATATAGCTAACATACTTTTTAATACAGATATTTCTCATAATTCCAATTCGGTTTTTTAAAGGTGTTAAAAGAAGCTTAGAAAGCTCCCCATAGGTTAAAACTTATACAACAGATGCTATAATCACATTATACAATATAAAGTATTATGCTATCTATAGGCTGCAAATATAAGAAAAAAAAATGGACAAACAAACATTAGTGTTACATTGATATAAATTTAACTTTTATTCGTAATAAACCAATCATTAAATCGTAATATCATCGTTTGTTGTTTTGCCCACATCGCATAGTATTATTTATATACCAACAGGTCTATAATATGTATTGGTAATTGATATGAAGGAATGATAAATTTAGGCAGTCAATAGTCATTGGCTGTTTCTGTTTTGTTGTAGAGCCACTTTCTATACAATAAGCGCATAATGCGTTATGCAGGTTATAAAGACTATGAAGTCTACTGATAGAACTGACGGATTGGAGAGAAATGACGAAAAGTGGAGAGACTTTATAAAATAAATTGAGTGTAAAGAATTTCGCTTTTACACCACAAAACACCTAACAACACGTTGTTATAAAGCTGTTTACAACAACATAAAAATAAAAACAGTGCAGAATAACGCATTGCATAATATACAGCTAAATAAACGTTTTTTAGGTGCTAAAATATAGAATCACAAATGTTGTTGCTTTTTATGATGTCTAAAACGAAACTTTCAGATATCTGAGACGAACGGGATAGATATCTGAAACAAGCGTTACAGATATCTGAGAAAAAAGGAACTAACGTCTGACTGATTTTTATAACTATTTGCGGTGTTCTATCTCTAATAAATCATTATACCATAACAGTATCAAACGTTGGTTTATACTATTACATCTTCCTATCATCTTTTATATTCTTGTAAGCCAATTCTGGTTATCTTTCTAACTTGCCGTTATTGGCTACACCTTCGTTAAGAAGCAAATAAATCTGCCATAAAATAAACCCAAATACGTAATTAGAACACAATATGTATAGTTCTTATTACTATGGATTGTTTCCTAACATCGTTTATTTTCTTATCGGCATCTTGTCTGCCTTTGTAACTTGACGTAGCCCGCTACGCCTGCATTGCAAAAACAGACAATATGCTCGATAATAAAACAAAATATGTTTAGGCTCTAATTACCTATTTGGGTTTACCCCAAATACGTAATTAGACCACAATATGTATAGTTCTTATTACTATGGATTGTTGCCTAACATCATTTATTTTCTTATCGCCATCTTGTCTGCCTTTGTAACTTGACGTAGCCCGCTACGCCTGCATTGCAAAGACAGACAATCTACTCGATAATAAAACAAAATATGTTTAGGCTCTAATTACGTATTTGGGTTTAACCCAAATACGTAATTAGAACACAATATGTATAGTTCTTATTACTATGGATTGTTTCTTAACATCATTTATTTTCTTATCGCCATCTTGTCTGCCTTTGTAACTTGACGTAGCCCGCTACGCCTGCATTGCAAAGACAGACAATCTACTCGATAATAAAACAAAATATGTTTAGGCTCTAATTACGTATTTGGGATAAAACAGAATATATACATTCTACAAACAAAGAGAGCCGTTTTTAGCTGGTAAAAACGGCTCTCTTTTGCAAATTTCAAACAACAACAATTGTTTCTTAAAGGAATATCTTATAGCGAATTTGAAGTAATCTTAGTTTTATAACTTCAGCGAATATTAAACATTAGTTCGTAATTCTGTATCAAGCAACACCCTCTATAAGAAATATTTAAGAACTGTTTGCTAAAACATTTTTATTACTCTTTTAATACCAGCCACAAGCAAATCAACCTCTTCTTTCGTATTGTAGAGTGCGAAAGAAGCACGAACTGTACCAGAAATATCGAAGCGTTCCATAAGTGGTTGCGCACAGTGATGTCCTGTACGAACAGCTATTCCGAGCTGGTCGAGAAGCGTTCCTAAATCCATAGGGTGTATGTTGCCAACAAGAAAGCTAATAACAGCATCGTGATTGGCTACATTTATATTAGGCACACCAAAGAAACGAATATCTGGTATTGTACGCATTTGCTGTATTGCATAATCGGTTAGCATTTGCTCGTGCCGCTGAATGTTATCCATTCCTAATGCAGAAACATAGTCGATAGCGGTAGCCAAGCCGTGTGTTGCAACATAGTCGGGTGTACCTGCTTCAAACTTCAAAGGAGGACGTTCGAAGGTAGTTCCGCTAAAACTAACATGTTCTATCATTTCGCCACCCCCCTGATATGGAGGAAGTTTGTCTAACCAGTCTTCTTTTCCATAAAGAACACCAATGCCAGTAGGTCCATAGACTTTATGTCCGCTGAAAGCTAAGAAATCGCAATCCAACTCTTGCACGTCTATTGCAAAATGAGGAACGCTCTGTGCGCCATCTATCATTACAGGAACATTATGGGCGTGGGCAATACTAATTATTTCACGAACAGGATTAATTGTTCCCATTACATTGCTAACGTGTGCTACACTAACGAGTTTGTTCGGTTGGTAATGAGCTGTTGGAAAGCCTCCATATCAAACATACCTTCATCGGTGATAGGAATTACTTTCAGCACAATGCCACGACGTTGGGCAAGTATTTGCCAAGGAACGATGTTAGAATGGTGTTCTACATTAGATACAATCACCTCGTCGCCTTCGTGCATAAATTCTTCACAGAACGAAGAAGCAACAAGATTAAGACTTTCGGTTGTACCCCGAGTAAATACTATTTCGTTTGTAGAACGGGCATTGATGAACTTTCGCACCGTTTCGCGTGCCGCTTCGTGTAAGTCGGTAGCTTGTTGAGAAAGCCAATGAATACCACGATGCACATTCGCATTTACGTTAAGATATTCGTTGCGCATAGCATCTAACACACAGAGAGGTTTCTGTGTGGTAGCTGCATTGTCGAGATAAACTAACGGTTTTCCATAAACAGTGCGTGAAAGTATAGGGAAATCGGTACGCACCTTAAATATATCATACATAAGCCTTACTTCGTTTTATTTGCACAGTTGGCAACCACGACACTTATCGAGTTCGCCACGGAAACGTTTCTACCAAGTGGTGGAGACGGTCGCGAAGAGGAACAAGTTCCATTTTATCGATTACTTCGTTAACGAAAGCAAACTCAAGAAGGAGTTTGGCTTCTCTCTTATCTATACCACGCTGCTGCATATAGAAAAGAGCAGCATTGTTAAGCTGACCAACCGTTGAACCATGATTACACTGAACATCGTCTGCATAGATTTCGAGCATAGGCTGAGTGTACATGTGAGCGGTAGAAGAGGCGCACAAATTTTGGTTTACTTCGTGCGAAAGTGTTTTCTGTGCATCTTTTGCTACATATACAAGTCCGGCAAAAGCACCCACTGCGTGGTCGTCGAGAACGTATTTATAGAGCTGATTACTTGTACAATTTCCTACCGAGTGATTAATAACGGTATTGTTATCAACGTGTTGATGTTTGTCGGCAACAACACAACCATTCAGGAAACATTCGCTACCTTCGCCGCTGAAAGTAAGGTCGAGCTTGTTGCGTGTTACACCGTTGTGAAGTGTAATAATATTATGCGACACACGACTATTTTTTTGCTGGTCGATGTAAACATTTGAGATACGTACATTCTTTAGGTGTGTTTCTTCCAAACAGTTCAACTCTAACTTTGCATTGTTGCCAACATACGCTTCGATTACTTGTGTAGCAAGAAACTTACGGTCGTCGGCAGAGTCGTCGCAAAATAACATTGAGAGTTCTGCACCATCTTCGAGCACGATGAGTATACGGCGATTGAGCATTAAGTTTACATCAGAACGAAGTATGTTAATAACTTGTATTGTGCGGTCGGCTTTTACATCTTTCGGCACATAAACAAACAAACCATCTTGCGCTAACATTGTATTGAAAGCTGTAAGAGCATCTTTCGCTGTATCGGCAAGTTTAGCATAATGCTTGGTTATGATTTCACTATGTGTTTAAGTGCATTTAAGAAGCTGTCTACTACAATACCATCGTTGAGCTGTGGTTTAGGCAATTGGTCGGTGTAGAACTGATCGTTCACAACGAAATAGAGTGAAGTATTAAGATCTGGAACGTCGCACTTAAACTCTTCGTATGGATTGATGGGCATTTTCAATCGTTGCAAATTCAATCCATAATCGGGCGCAAAAAGCTTTGAGATATCTGTATATTTGTAGCGTTCCATCTTTTTCGTAGGAAAGCCTTGTCTTTTAAAATCTTCGAAAGCCTTATCGCGCACCTTATTTAAGACATCGCAGGAATGTTGTTTTATCATTCCTTGTGTCTCGTTGTATAAGTCTATATATTGTTTTTCGCTTTGCATGTTTAGTCTTTCTATTTATCTACTTCTGCTTTTATCCAGTCGTAGCCACGTTTTTCTATTTCACGTGCAAGTTCTGGACCACCAGTTTTTACGATACGTCCTTTATAAAGAATATGTACTACGCTTGGTTTTATCATATCCAGAAGTCTATCGTAGTGGGTGATAACGATGGTAGAAGTTTCAGCAGTGTGCATTTTATTTACTCCTTCAGCAACAATGCGCATAGCATCAACATCAAGTCCAGAGTCGGTTTCATCTAAGATGCTGAGCTTTGGCTGTAACATTGCCATTTGGAAGATTTCATTGCGTTTCTTTTCACCACCTGAAAATCCTTCGTTTACAGACCGATGCGAAAGTTTTGAATCTAACCCTACGAGGTCACGCTTTTCACGCATCAACTTCATAAAATCAGCAGCTTTCAAAGGTTCTAAACCTTGATATTTGCGTTTTGCATTTACAGCAGCCTTCATAAAGTTAGTCATACTTACGCCTGGTATCTCTACAGGATATTGGAACGAAAGAAAAATGCCTTCGTTAGCACGTTCGTCTGGTCCCATTTCTAAGAGGTCTTTACCATTGAACACAGCCGAACCATCGGTTACGGTGTACAACGGATTACCTGTAAGTACTGCACTAAGAGTTGATTTTCCAGAACCATTTGGTCCCATAATGGCATGTATTTCGCCATCTTTAACAGTAAGGTCTATACCTTTCAATATTTCTTTATCTGCAATAGTAGCATGCAGATTTCTTACTTCTAACATGTTGTTTTTGTATTATCGTTTCTTGAATAATAAATTATCTAATGCTCCAGCAAAGATATCTCCTACAAAGTCTAAAAAGAGATCTCCCATTGCTTGTCCGATAGTATAATCTCTATCTTCCCAACCCGCTCTTTCCTGCTCTGCGAACAGACTTGGAGGGTCGGGAACATAAAACTGACCACAATAGAAAGCTCGTGAATTTATTTTAGGTTCTACCATTCTTTCACGTATAAGAATTGAGCCTGAATTGCATAGTGTATCGTTTTTAACTTTCTGTTCTATAACGTACTTCTGCCAACTTTTAGGTTGCCACCCTTGAGCTATAGAGACTGAGAATGTTAGCAACAACGCTATTAATAGAGCTATCTTCCGCATACATTTGTATCTTTGTATTGATAAACCTTTCGCTGGTTGCATATAAACACTTCTTTGCGACCTCATAGTAATTTGTATCTATCCCACAGTACCTTCCAGCGTAACTGAAAGAAGTTTCTGTGCCTCAACGGCGAACTCCATAGGAAGTTTGTTCAATACATCTTTTGCGTATCCATTGACTATTAATCCAATAGCATCTTCCATAGGAATGCCTCGTTGATTACAATAGAACAATTGGTCTTCGCTAATTTTTCGACGTTGTAGCTTCGTGTTCTACAATTGCCGAATCGTTATGTACGTCCATATAAGGGAAAGTGTGTGCACCGCAGGTTGAACCTAAGAGTAACGAATCGCAAGAGCTATAATTTCGGGCATTGTCGGCATTGGGCGCAACACGCACCAATCCACGATAAGAATTCTGACTTTTGCCTGCCGAAATACCTTTTGAAATGATGGTGCTCTTTGTGTTCTTACCCAAATGTATCATTTTAGTGCCTGTGTCAGCTTCCTGATAATTGTTGGTAACGGCTACTGAATAAAATTCTGCTTGCGAATTATCGCCACGCAAAATACAAGATGGATATTTCCACGTAATAGCCGAACCTGTTTCTACCTGTGTCCAAGATAGTTTAGAATTCTTGCCACGCAAGTCGCCTCGTTTAGTTACAAGATTCAACACGCCACCTTTTCCATTCTCATCGCCTGGATACCAGTTTTGAACCGTTGAATACTTCACTTCTGCATTTGCCAATACTACAATTTCGACTATAGCTGCATGAAGTTGATTTTCATCTCGCATTGGAGCCGTGCAACCTTCAAGATAGCTTACATACGAATCGTCGTCGGCAATAATCAATGTTCGTTCAAACTGTCCCGTATTCATTGCATTGATACGGAAATAGGAACTTAATTCCATCGGACAACGAACACCTTTCGGAATATATACAAAAGAGCCATCGCTGAACACTGCAGAGTTAAGAGCTGCGGTAAAGTTATCTTTGTAGGGAACAACTGTTCCTAAATATTGGCGAACTAATTCGGGGTGTTCCTTCACAGCTTCACCTATCGAACAAAAGATTATTCCTTTTTCAGCCAGCTGCTTTTTGAATGTTGTTTCACCGACACTGAATCCATAATAGCATCTACAGCAACACCACTCAATGCCAAACGCTCTTCAAGCGGAATACCTAATTTGTCGAAAGTCTTTTCCAACTCTGGATCTATCTCTTTATTCTTAGGTTTCTTTGCTAATGGATCGGCATAGTATGAAATTGCCTGATAGTCTATCTCTGGCAAGTTTAAATGCGGCCATTTTGGCATTTCCATTGTCTGCCAATGATGAAACGCTTTTAAACGAAAATCGAGGAGCCAATCTGGTTCCCCTTTCTTCTTCGAAATAAGCCTAACGACATCTTCGTTTAAGCCTTTCGGGATTATATCCGTATGTACATCGGTAGTGAAGCCAAACTCATATTTCTGCTCGGCGACCTTCCTTACATACTCATTACTTTTATTTTCTGACATTTACTTTTTACCTTTTTAGACGGGGCGAAACAATAGAAGACAACAAACAAGACATTCTATTATTCTTACGCCACCTTATATATATAGTATACGACAAACAAAAATTGTGCCGATACTCTTACATATCACATTTGTTACCAAAAATCAAGCCGCCTCACTTTTCCTTTGGAAATGAGAGGCGGCTTGGCACATCAGTCTTAAAGTTTTTGTTCTACCTCTATTTCTGTGAATGTTTCTATCATATCACCAGCTTGGAGGTCGTTGTAATTAACAAGAGAAATACCACATTCCAATCCTGTTACAACTTCTTTTACATCGTCTTTATAACGCTTCAAAGCGCTTATAGCTGCAGTATGAACAACAATACCATCGCGAATAACACGTCCTTTGTCTTTACTGTGAACTTTACCTTCTGTAACTACACAACCAGCCACAGTTCCGACCTTAGATATTTTGAACACTTGTTGTACTTCTACCTGACCAGTAACTATTTCCTTCTTTACCTTATCAAGCATTCCAACCATCGCTGAAGTTACATCGTCAATCGCATCGTAAATAACCGAATAGGTATTAATTTCTACTCCATCACGCTCTGCCAATTTACGAGCATCTGCAGAAGGGCGTACTTGGAAGCCAACAATTACGGCATCGGAAGCGGCAGCGAGCATCACATCATTTTCAGAAATCTGTCCGACAGCCTTGCTGATTACATTTACTTTTACTTTTTCAGTAGACAGTTTGATAAATGAATCTGAAAGTGCTTCGATAGAGCCGTCGGTATCGCCCTTTACTATAATATTCATTTCATGGAACTCACCACGAGCTATTCGATGAGATATATCTGACAAAGTCAAACGTGTCTGAGTACGCAAACCTTGTTCACGCTGTAACTGTTCACGTTTATTGGCAATATCGCGTGCCTCTTGCTCTGTTTCCATAATATGGAAAGTATCGCCAGCAGTTGGTGCACCATTCAATCCTAGTATAATAACTGGTTCGGCAGGACCAGCCTTTTCTACACGCTGATTACGCTCATTAAACATTGCCTTAATACGACCCCATGAAGTTCCTGCAATAATATTATCGCCTATCTTCAATGTACCATTAGAAACAAGTACTGTGCTGACATAACCACGTCCTTTATCCAATGAAGATTCTATTACTGTTCCAGTTGCATTGCGATTAGGATTAGCTTTCAAATCAAGCATATCAGCTTCAAGTAAGACCTTATCAAGCAAGTCTGCAACGCCTAAACCTTTCTTGCACTTATTTCCTGACATTGATACTTTCCACCCCACTCTTCTACAAGGAGGTTCATTTGCGATAAGTCTTCACGTATTTTATCTGGATTTGCACCAGGTTTATCAATCTTATTAATAGCAAATACCATTGGAACACCTGCAGCTTGAGCATGTGCAATTGCTTCCTTAGTTGTAGGCATAACAGAGTCATCAGCAGCAATAATAATGATAGCAATATCTGTTACCTGAGTACCACGAGCACGCATAGCTGTAAATGCTTCGTGTCCAGGAGTATCAAGGAATGTTACTTTACGACCATTCTTTAACGTTACACTATAAGCACCAATATGCTGTGTAATACCACCAGCTTCGCCAGCAATTACATTGGTATTTCGAATATGGTCGAGCAACGAAGTTTACCATGGTCTACGTGTCCCATCACTGTTACAATAGGCGCACGGCTTACAAGGTCGGTTTCTTCGTCCACGTCTTCGCTAATAGCTTCTTGCACTTCAGCACTTACATATTCTGTCTTAAATCCAAATTCATCGGCTACCAAATTAATTGTCTCGGCATCAAGACGCTGATTTATTGACACCATAATACCTACAGACATCAAAGTTGAGATAACCTGTGTTACTGGTAAATTCATCATAGTAGCCAACTCTGAAACAGTAACAAACTCTGTAAGTTTCAGTATCTTACTTTCCTTGCGTTCTGCCTTAGCCTCTGCGCTCAATCGTTCTTGAACAGCCTCGCGCTTCTCTTTACGATATTTAGCACCTTTCTTATTTTGACTCTTACTTGTGAGACGTGCAAGTGTTTCTTTTACCTGGCGTGCTACAGCTTCATCATCAACCTCTAATGGTTTCTGACTACGGTTATGCCTTTTCTTTCCACCAGTAGCATTTTTACTATTGTTATTATTGTCGTTAGTATTCTTTTTTCCACTACGCTTACCACCTTGTTGTTGATTTGCAGCAGCATTTATATCTACGCGTTCCTTATTTATACGAACACGCTTCTTCTTGCCCTGTGCATTTTGCACAGACTTATCTTCACGCTCTTTTCTGCGTTCCTCTTTCGTCTTTTTCTTTGGGCGTGTGCTTTGGTTTATACTACTAAGGTCTATTTTACCTAAGATATTTACCTTCGGCTGATTTAGCATTTTCTTCTCATTTGACGTTTGGAATATGCCATTATCTTCAGCTGTAATTTCTTTTTCAATCTTCTTCTCGTTCTTTTCTTTTTCAACCATAGGTTCCTTCTTTAAGGTTTCCGATGTAGATATATCGGCCTTCTGCGTATTTTCAGCTTTCTCTGAGCTTTCCTTTGCAGTTGCTGGAGTTCGAATTTCTTCGACCTTCTCTTGTACGGCAGCTTTCACCTCAACAACTTTTTCCTCTTTAGATGCATTCGACTCTGTCTTCTTTCCGGCAGTCGTCTGTTGTTTATTAATTCCTGCATCGTTCTTTCTATCTTTCTTTTCCTTCGAAGCAACAGGCACTTTTGCCGTAGGTTTATTCAACTGTTCAAGATCTATTTTTCCAAGAGTCTTAATTTTTGGAAGTTCTTGTTTCGTAACTGTTTCCTTCTTTGGTTCAAATGCTTTCTTCGTGCGTACTTTATCTTTCTGCTTCTTTTGGAAGATTTTAGCAGCATCATTCTTTACAACCTGATCGGGTTTAAACTCCTTTTCAAGCGCTTTAAATTGTTCATCGCTAAGTTTGAAGTTTTGATCTCCTTTCACTTCTCCCAGTTCTGGTCTCTTTTCCAAGAACTCCACTGCCGTTTGGAGTCCTATATTTAGTTCTCGAATTGCTTTGTTTAATCTGATGCTCATTAATATTTCTTTCTTTTTTGAATGTGGTGTTATGTTTTTGCTCTCGAACTAAAAAACAGATACTACAATAGTTTTATAAAAAGACGTTTATCATTGTATCTGTTCGCAGACACCTAACTTTCAAACTCCGCTCTGAGGATATTCAAAATGTTATCAACAGTCTCTTCTTCGAGGTCTGCCTTTTCAATCAGCATTTCACGAGGAGCATTCAATACCTGACGAGCCGTATCAAGACCTATAGACTTTATAGCATCAATTACCCATTTATCTATTTCATCTGAGAACTCATCTAGGTAGATATCTTCTTCTGCTGTTTGTTCATCAAGTTCACGGAAGACATCAATAGTATAACCTGTCAGCATACTCGCTAACTTTATATTCATACCACTACGTCCGATTGCTAAGCTAACCTCTTCAGGCTGTAAGAACACTTCTGCCTTTTTCTCTTCTTCATCGATAGTAAGGCTACTTACCTTAGCAGGAGACAAAGCACGTTGTACAAATAGTTTTGTATTAGCTGTCCAATTTATAACATCAATGTTCTCGTTGCAAAGTTCACGCACAATGCCATGAACACGACTACCACGTACACCTACGCAAGCTCCAACAGGATCAATACGGTCATCGTAGCTTTCTACAGCTATTTTTGCGCGTTCACCAGGCATACGTGCTATACCTTTTATACTAATCAATCCATCTTCTATTTCTGGAACTTCTGCTTCGAGCAAACGTTCCAAGAAAGTTGGTGCGGTACGCGAAAGGATTATTTTCGGATTATTATTATCGTTATCAACGCGCAAAATCACAGCACGTATAGTTTCGCCCTTACGATATTGGTCGCGCGGAATTTGTTCACCTTTAGGAAGAATTAGCTCATTATTCTCCTCATCTACAAGTAACACCTCTCGCTTCCAAACCTGATATACTTCTCCCGAAATTATTTGTCCAACGCGGTCTTTGTATTTATTGTATAAAGAGTCGTGCTCTAACTCTAATACTTTCGAAGCTAATGTTTGACGAAGGTTTAGAATTGCCCGACGACCAAACTTAGCAAAGTTCACGGGTTCGGAAACATCTTCCCCAACTTCGTAATCTGGTTCTATTTTCTGCGCGTCAGTCAAACTAATTTCTTTATTCTCGTCTTGCACCTCACCGTCTGCCACAACAACACGGTTTCGATATATTTCTAAATCTCCTTTATCTGGGTTTACAATAACATCAAAGTTTTCGTCTGATCCATATTTCTTAGCAATTACGTTACGGAAGCTCTCTTCCAAAACGCTTACTAATGTAGTACGATCGATGCTCTTCGTATCCTTAAATTCTTTGAAGGTCTCAATCATATTCGGACGTTCTTCTTCTTTTCTTGCTGCCATAGTTCTACTTGAAACTAATTAGATATTTTGTGTATTTTACTTCATTCATATCGTACTCATGGTCTACATCCATCTTTACAGGACGTTTCTTACCTTCCACGTGTACTTTCTCATTGACCGAAACAACAAATTTATTTCCATCAACACTTTTTAAAATCCCACTCACTTTACGCCCATCGTGGTCTAACACTTCAACTTCTTTTCCTATAAAGTTTATGTATTGTTGTGGTACTTTGAAGGGTTGCCCTAATCCAGCTGAGCCTACTTCAAGTTCGTAATCTTCTTCATCACGTGAGAGATTTTCTTCTATAAACTTACTTAACTCTACGCAATCTTCTATCCATACACCATCAGCGTGGTCTATTTCAACTACAACTTTACTATCAGGACTTATCTGAATATCAACTAGAAAGTATTCTTTACCTTCCAACCATTCGTCTACAAGCCGTCTTACAATGTTTTTATCTATCATATACGTCTAAAGTGTCTTTGTTGTCCACTGGTTCTAAAACCATATCTTAATCTTAAAATAGATTTTGAAAAACAAACAATCTATCTCACTAAAAGATATGAAAAATGAGGAACTCTTTAAAGCTCCTCATTCCTCTGAACGGTGCAAAGTTAGCAATAAATATACTGACTACCAAATATTTTATAACTTTTCTTTATATCAAAGTACTTTCTTATCAAAACCAGAATAGTATTCATTATAAATTAATTACCTTTGCAACTCATTGGATATTTTTTATGGAACACAAACAACATTATTCAGGACTGAGCGAACAAGAGGTTAAGGAAAACAGAGCTAAATTCGGAGATAATGTATTAACTCCACCAATACAGACTCCTATATGGAAAAAATTTATTGCGAAATTTAACGACCCTCTTATTGTCATTCTTCTTATTGCGGGCGTTTTCTCTGTTGGTATATCATGTTACGAATATTTTGGTCTTAACGAAGGGACACAGGTGTTTTTTGAGCCTGTAGGCATTTTCATTGCTATCTTACTTGCAACCGGATTAGCTTTCTTTTTCGAAGAAAGGGCTAATAAAGCTTTCTCCATACTCAATAAAGTAGACGACGACGAACTTGTAGAAGTAATGAGAAATGGCAATACAACAAATGTTCCTAAGCGAGAAATTGTTGTAGGCGATATCGTTCTACTCAATACTGGAGAAAATATTCCTGCTGATGGAGAACTTCTCAAAGCTGTTGCATTAAGTGTAGATGAGTCTTCGCTGACTGGTGAACCTATTTGCAGAAAGAGCACTAAGCACGAAGAATTTGATAGCAACGCAACCTTCCCCTCTAATTTTGTTTTGCGCGGTACGAAAGTAATGGAAGGTCATGGAATTTTTCGTGTTACGTCTGTAGGCGATGCTACCGAAAATGGTAAAGTATTCACTGCTGCACAGATAGACAATAGTGTTAAAACTCCTCTAACAGAGCAATTAAACAAACTTGGAACACTCATTACATGGGCAAGCTATGCTTTGGGCGTATCAATTTTGGCAGGTCGTGTACTAATGTTCTTTAACGAATATTCTTTTACTTGGGTACATTTCATTCAGTATCTCTTAGATAGTATTATGATTTGTGTAACACTCATTGTGGTTGCTGTTCCTGAAGGGTTACCAATGGCGGTTACATTGAGTTTGGCTTACTCTATGCGTAGAATGCTTCAAACGAGTAATCTTGTAAGAAAGTTACACGCATGTGAAACTATGGGGGCTACAACTGTAATATGCACCGATAAGACTGGTACGCTCACGCAAAATCAAATGCGTGTTTACGCTTTGCAAGCCAATAGAGATGATGTTACTATCGACGCCTTATTAAAAGAAGGCATTGCCGTTAATTCTACTGCATCGCTCGACCTTTCCAATCCTGAAAAACCTGTTGCTTTGGGCAACCCTACTGAAGGAGCCTTACTTTTGTGGCTTCGCGATCAGGGATATGATTATCAGCAAATACGCGATGATATTGAAATTGTAGACGAACTTCCATTCTCTACCGACCGAAAGTATATGGCTACACTGGTTCGATCTACCCTACTCCCTAATAAAACTATCTTATATATAAAAGGTGCAACCGATATTATTAAACAATATTGCACATCGCTGGCTGGTAACAGGTCGTGGCCCGAAATTTACACAACTGCAAACATGGCAAAGTCAGGCTATGCGCACCTTAGGATTTGCTTATCTTGAACTACCACAAACTACATCTGTTAAGTTGGCACCTGGCGTTATTCCTAAAATAATAAATGGCGAAACGGACATTGCCGTAAATTGTTGTTTCTTAGGTATTGTTGCCATCTCAGACCCAGTACGCAAGGAAGTTCCTGCTGCTGTTAAAGAATGTATTGATGCAGGAATCAGTGTGAAGATTGTAACTGGCGATACGCCTGGCACTGCAAAAGAAATAGCAAAACAAGTGGGATTGTGGACACCTAATGATACCGATAAAAACATTATCACTGGACCAGAGTTCGAGGCGCTTACAGATGAAGAGCTGAGACAGCGTGTGTTCGACCTAAAAATTATAGCACGTGCAAAACCAATGGACAAAAAACGCTTGGTAGAGAGTTTGCAATCACTCAATCAGATTGTAGCTGTTACGGGCGACGGTACGAACGATGCACCTGCATTAAAAGCTGCTCATGTTGGATTATCTATGGGCGACGGAACAAGTGTTGCTAAAGAGGCTTCTGACATTACTATTATAGACAATTCTTTCCTTTCTATTGGTCGTGCCGTAATGTGGGGACGCAGCTTATACCAAAACATTCAGCGTTTCATTCTTTTTCAACTTACTGTAAATGTTGTAGCCTGTCTCATTGTTTTGGCTGGTGCATTCATGGGCACCCATAGTCCGCTTACAGTTACTCAAATGTTGTGGGTAAACCTTATTATGGATACTTTTGCAGCAATGGCATTGGCATCTTTGCCACCATCACAACAGGTTATGAACAACCCACCACGCAATCGTAACGCATTTATTATAACACGCAATATGTGGACACGTATTATTGCGTTGGGGGGAATTTTCTTTCTTTCTCTATTAGGTTTCCTATATATTTTAGAATATTCGGATATTACACAAATGACCGACTTATTGCATTTCAAACTCAGTAATCATAAAGAACTTACTCCTTACGAGTTAAGTCTCTTCTTCACTATGTTTGTAATGTTGCAGTTCTGGAATATGTTTAATGCTCGTGCATTTGCAACAAACCAAAGTGCTTTTCATTTTAAAGAGTGTCGTGGTTTTGGACTTATTGTGCTAATGATTCTCATAGGACAAGTTCTCATTGTAGAATTAGGTGGCCAGATGTTTAATGTAACCCCATTAAAACTTATTGATTGGACAATTATTATTGTAGCTTCCTCGGGGGTACTGCTACTTGGCGAAATTTTCAGATGGCTTACTGCTAAAAAGAAATAGTAAGAGTTTACTTGAGTAAAATAGAGAAATGGACTACACTCTAATATGAATATATGGACGGTTTCATCGGTATAATCACAGCCTTATTAGCACCTCAAAGGAGTGGCTATAAAATGCTACTTTCTTTTTAGACGTCTATCACGTATGTTTTAGATATCTGTCACGTTCGTTTTAGATGTCTGTCGCGTTCGTTTTAGATGTCTGTCGCGTTCGTTTTAGATGTCTATCACATTCGGGACAGATATCTGTTTTTTTGTAAAATACAAACTGATAAATTAGAAAGACCTTAAAGTTGTGAAATAAAATGAAAACGAATCACTTCGCAATAGCTTGAATTTCTTCTAACGAGACACGACCTAACAGGTTTACAATAGTAAACTCGCCACGTTCTACTGTCAGCAGTACATATTCGTTTTTACCGTTCTTGTATTTCTTTTCGTAAATTGTAACATCATCACCATTGTTCTTCGTTTTCATTACAACAATATATTTGGCTTGCTTATAATAAGCGAAAGCTGCATTTCTTATACTGTTAACGAGCGACGGACGTTCGCAATGCAACACCTGAATATGGTCTAACCGCTTTGCAATGCGCGTTATATCTTTATTGCCTGCTTGTACGTTCCCCATCATTTTCAACATTGTCGCCGAAATATAAATAGTCGATACACCTTCCTTATCGTTATACCTGTCGAAGAATGCTTGCTGTGCAAAAACAAAATTAAATGCGAAGCTGAATAGTAAAATTAGTAATATCTTCTTCATTTTATCTGTCTGTTGATTGTTTTGTTACGTTATTGATTGCTTCCAGTCCTTTGTTGAGCGATACGGAGAACTTTGTGAGTGCTTTGTTTGCTGTAGCGTATGCATCTTCGGGGTTATCAAATGTATCCATTCTTTCTATGTCCGACAACTGTTTTTCCCCAGTTTCATCGATAAAAATACCTACTCCCAGTAACAGCAATATACTAGCAGCTATGCCTACCACCCAACGTAAACCACTCTTGCGTATCTCTTTACGTGCCGTAAGCTCTACCATATTCCATTGGTTTATTTGTCGTTCTATTTTGTGTTCTAAATCAAATGGAACTTCGATGGCAATGTTTTGTTGCAGCGCAAGAAATATTTTGGCATCCTCGCGCAATTCCTCGTCTACTTCATTACTACAGAAGTACTCCGCAAGATGTTTTTCTTCGGTTTCATCGGTTAATCCACAGTAAAACCGTTCTAATAATTTCTTTGTTTCCTTCTTATCTATCATCGCTTTATATTCTTTATCTTTTCTCTTATCTTTTTTCGAGCCCTACTCAAACAGAACGTAAATTAACCTCCGTGAGTCCAGTTTCGGCACTTATTTCTTCGTATGTTCGTCCCTCCACATCGCGCATAAGCATCACCCTTCCTTGTGGATCGGGCAGTGCGAGTATCATAGCTCTTATACGTTGCCATTGGTCTTTGGCTTCTATGCAATCGTTCAGATCGTTGGTTTCCCCACTATATTGCATTGCACTTACATCGTTTTCGGTTTCCTCAATGTGCTTTATGCGTTTCACATCGTAGAATATCCTACGTAGCGTCATAATGCTATACGCCTCTGGATTTTCTATATCTGTAAGTAGATGGCGACGTGTCCACAAACGCAGAAAGGTTTCTTGTATCAAGTCTTCGGCAGCCTGTTTATTTCTAGTAAGATGCCATGCCACCACATAAAGTTTGCGATGACATGGCAAGAAGATTGCTTTGAACTGCGAGGCTTCCATTTATAACTATTTCGTGAGAGAGTTTATCTTGTCTACTTCTTGTGTTGGCTATCGATAACATCGCTAAGTTTATCTAACGGTATCTTACCTCTTATCATAACAAGAGTGCCATCATTAGAACCAGCAGAGACAATTATAAGTTCGCGTACTACGCTACCCTTCATTCGTACCAATATATCGGTAAAACCGTCCTTTGTACTTTGTCTTACAAGTTCCTGATACCTATTGTCGTTTATACGCTTTGCACGAGTCCAAAACTTATTTTTCACATTGTCGGAACAGTTGCTCAAATCTAATACTTTAATAGAACTAATATAGTTCAGAGCATCGTAACCAGAACTATCCTCACCTTTTACTGCCACCTTTGCAAGTGTAAATAACAAACTCCCGATATGGTGATAATCGGCATTCTTTACGGTCTTAAAAGTTGTCATCAAACTATTTACATCATCATCGGTATGCGCAGTTACGTTGAGCACACAACAATTGATGATAAGAAAAAGATAACAAGCAGTCGTTTCATAACCTTACTTTCACTTTCCTATAGTAGTATCGTTTACTATTCCATCTATATCTTTTGGCAAGATACTTCCATCTATTACAACCAGAACACAATCTTCTTTATCGAAAGAGCAAATTATGAGACGTTTAATAAGTTCATCTGTTCCCTGAGTCATTATTCGCACCTTTTCTCCATTATCATTCACCTTTACAATATCATTATAGTCTTTCCAGCTGAATGTTTCTATCATTTTCTTAAAGTCTCGTTTAGTAGAGCGATTAGCATCTTCGAGAGTAAGTATACGCAGATGGTCTATTTTTTTTGCCCACTTTTCACTTTCTTTATTTCCTGAGCTCTTTAATCCAAGCGATATTAACTCCTTTGGGACATCAACGAAAACTACGTTATCGCGATGTTTAAACTTATCGAAAATGCTATTTATATCCTGTGCTTTACACACCATACTTACCACAAGAAGGGCAAATGAAATAAGAATTGTTCTCATAATCGTATTCTTTTAAAAAGTTTCTAATATGTTTGTATTGGTATAGACGTAATTTGTTGCATTTTTGTGGCAGTGAAAACAGTTTTTTTATACACTATTTTATTTTTTCTTAGCTATCGCCCAATAAACTAAAAGCCCAGACACAGTATTTATGTGCTGGGCTTTCATTATTCAAATAGTGATGGTTCGCTTACCGTAGAGCCACGTAGCGACTTACCAAGATGTTCGTAAGCCAGCTCTGTTGCCATACGTCCACGTGGGGTTCGTTTAATAAAACCTTCCATAATTAGATAGGGTTCGTAGACTTCTTCTAATGTACCAGCATCTTCGCCTATTGCAGTTGCTATAGTAGAAACACCAACAGGACCTCCGCGAAACTTATCAATAATGGTAAGAAGTATCTTGTTGTCTATCTCATCGAGACCATATTTATCGATATTCAACGATTGCAACGATGATTTTGCTATCGTATGATCGATAGTTCCATTACCTTTTACCTGTGCGAAATCACGCACACGACGCAACAGAGCATTACAAATACGAGGCGTGCCACGCGAACGGCGAGCTATTTCTATTGCAGCATCGTCGTCAATTGGTACTTTCAGCAAACGTGCAGAACGCTTTATAATGCGGCTCAAGGTATCAGGGTCGTAATACTCTAAGTGCAAATTAATGCCAAAACGAGCTCGCAAAGGCGCTGTAAGTAGTCCACTGCGGGTTGTTGCTCCCACAAGAGTAAACGGATTTAAATCTATCTGAATGGAGCGTGCCGATGGACCTTTGTCTATCATTATATCAATTCTGTAATCCTCCATTGCAGAGTAAAGATATTCTTCTACAACGGGCGAAAGACGGTGAATTTCATCAATAAACAACACATCGTTAGGCTCAAGAGATGTAAGAATACCAGCCAAATCGCCAGGTTTATCAAGAACTGGTCCCGAAGTAATTTTAAAACCCACTCCCAGCTCATTAGCAATAATGTTGCTCAACGTGGTTTTCCCCAGTCCGGGAGGGCCGTGAAGCAACGTGTGGTCAAGTGGTTCGCCACGGTATTTGGCAGCTTCAACAAACACGTGGAGGTTCTCTACCACCTTATTTTGTCCACTAAAGTCATCGAACTTTGGTGGTCGCAAGGCGTTTTCAAACTCCTTTTCGGCTGTCGTTATTCGTTCCTCTCTTATATCGAAATCTTCATTCATACTTTCTTTATGTCTGTCTTTATTACAAATAAATAGACTTATTTTTTGCAAAGATAGCCATTAAAAACGAGAAACAACTTTGATTCAGAAATAAAACAGTAGTTGTTTTTCGGAGCAATATATATATTAGCTATTTCTCAGACTTTCTCTACAAATCTCTAATATACCGATGAGTTCGTCCATTTTGTTTGCTTTAAGCATTGCAATACGCGTTTGTTTGAAGTCGGGAACACCTTTAAAAATGGGCGACGCTGCAAGATGTCGGCGAGTATGTAGTATACCCCTATACTCATCTATTTTATCTACATTAATACGCAACATCTCCTCTAACACATCAATTTTATCGTCCAAAGTAAGTTGGTTTATGCCTACCTCAGCTGTTTCACTAAACAGCCACGGACAGCCAAAAGTAGCCCTGCCTATCATTATGGCATCTACTCCATAACGATTAAATGCTCTTGGGCGTCAGAAACACTAGTTACATCGCCATTTCCTATAATTGGTATGTGTATACGAGGGTTGTTTTTCACTTCACCAATAAGTGTCCAATCGGCTTCTCCTGTATACATTTGTGCGCGGGTACGACCATGTATAGTCAGTGCCTGTATGCCACAGTCTTGAAGTTGTTCGGCTAGTTCTGTTATAACAAGGTTCTTATCGTCCCACCCTAAACGTGTTTTCACTGTAACAGGTGTACGTACAGCCTTCACAACTTCGCGTGTTATCTCTAACAACAGTGGTATATTCCTCAACATACCAGAACCTGCTCCTTTATTTGCTACTTTCTTTACTGGGCAACCGAAATTTATGTCGATTATATCGGGGTTTACACGCTCTACTATTTTAGCTGCCTCAACCATCGAATCTACATCTTTCCCGTATATCTGAATACCCACCGGGCGCTCATCTTCATCGATAACAATCTTATTGAGTGTTGATTTTATACTGCGTATAATGGCATCTGCCGACACAAACTCTGTATAGACCATTGCAGCACCAAAGCGTTTACACATCTTACGAAAGCCTATATCGGTTACATCTTCCATTGGTGCCAAAAATAAAGGACGTTCACCAAAATCTATCGTTCCTATTTTCATACTGCAAAGGTAGTGCTTTTTATTCGAATTGCAAGTTTTAAAAGCGTACTAACAAAGACTATTAATATTGACTGAATATGTTCAAGCATATTAATTCGCAATATTAATTATCTATAGCGAAGATGATAGCTCGTAGAAGAAGAAATAACAACATTTGGTTTATTTAATAATGGATATTCGAAGGTTTTACCTAAACTGTTTCCTTCTAATTATATAAGGATAAACGAGCTATTAAAACACTAATAGACCGACAACGGTTATTCGCACAATTACAATAAAAGCACCATTATTTTTGCACGTCTGCATAATAATCAGTACATTTGCAACATTCTGCTATACTTTTAAGTATGCAAACAAACAATATGAAATATCAATAGTTATAATTAAACAAACTAAAGCATTACAAGTATGAAGAAAATCTATTTATCTTTTGTATTCTTAATGATAGGGATACTAACTACATTCGGACAAAGTGCAGGCTGGATATTCCAACCTGGAAGTGAAGGACCATGGTTTGAAAAGGAGATTGAACAAGGAAAGCCAATGGAGTTTTACGACTACGGCGGACCAGAAAAGGGTATGCGAGGCAACTATGCTTACACGCTTCAACGATTAAGACCGAAGAATTCGGATTCACATATCACGGTTATATTCGAGAATGTAGAATTTGGACAAGGCGACGAGCTGCGCATTTACAACGGTTTAATCGAGCTTTCGTGCGAAAGAGACGAGGATAGCGGAGACTACTTGTGGGGTTGGGCGAAGCAAGACCCTCTTAAGATAATCAAGGAAAATCCTGAAAAGTTACCTATTAGAATAAGTTCTACTGCTACAGATGGCGGTCTGTCGGTTGCTTGCTACGCCGCAACAACTATGCCTGGTTGGAAAGCGATGGTTTATTGTGTAAAGAACGGAGACCCTGAACCTGGAGCAGAAACGCCTATGAATAAGCCAAACTTCACCTTAAAGGTAGATCCGAGTGCGAAGATTGAATACGATGAAGATGACGAACCGAAACCTATGTATTTGTATTTAGAACTACAAGGTGTTAATGATAACCAGAGTATTCAAATAGAGCATAACGGGCAAAAGAACGATTACACGCTGAATAAGAATGTAACAAATTCTATTCAGTTGGAAGTGGAGCCTAACGATGTTATTAAAGTATATGCAGATGTAATTGCTTTCAAGGCACAAGCTGGTAAATTAGTAACTTGTGAGTTAGGGAAGAACGATAATTTGGAGGTGCTCGACCTTATGATGAACAAGATTACAGAGCTAGATTTGTCTCAACTTCCTAAACTGCGCGAACTTGCCATCACCGACAATCGTTTGACTACTATCGACCTTAGCAAACTTAAAAGTCTAAAGAATTCTACGGTAGTTATAATAATGTGGGGACATTAGATATCAAACAAAATCATAGCCTCGAAGTGCTGGCGTGTGCTGGTATGGGGTTAACAGAATTGGACCTCAGCAATAACCCAAAACTTGAGAACTTAACAGCAGGAAACAACAACTATACAACTTTTCCAGACTTAAGCAATAAGCCTGCTCTAAAGTGGATTGATATGGAGAGTTGTGGTATGAAAGAAATAGATGTAACAAAGTTTCCTAAGCTAAAGTTCCTTGACTTGTCGGGTAATCAACTCACAAACATAGACCTTTCAAAGAATACTCTGCTTCGTAAGCTCGACCTAGACAACAATCAACTCGATGCTTGTGCTATTAACGATATTCTATTTACATTGCAAAAAGCGCAAAAGGAAGACGAGGCCTCTCTACAAATAAAAGGTAATACAGGTTCGTCTACTTGCGATAATGCACTGTTAGAAGGAAAGAACTGGACTACTAATGTTGATGGCAATGGTACTGGGTGTAACACTGTACGGCTACGCTTCGAAGACAACCCACAAGGCTCGTTTAAAACATTGGTTGATGGCAAAGACATTCCAGAATGGACACCTATAGAAAAAGGTAAAGAGGTAAAAATAGAGACCTCTCCAATAAAGGGCTATAAACTGGTTAAAATAATGCTTAATGGTGAAGATGTTACAGCCAATACATTTAAAATACAGCAATATGGAGTGCTTGCTGCCATATTCGATATAGATAATGGCATTCGGAATGTACAAACAGAAGCTGTGAAAGTGGTGAAACACAATGGTAATATAGTTATAATCGGATTGCAACCCGAAAAAGATTACCAGATTTACGATGTATTGGGAAAAATGCTCTATACTGGTATGACCGATGCTAATGGCAATGCAGAAATATCATTATCTACAGGACACCTTATTATAATAAAGCAAAACGATACTGTTATAAATAAGATGCTAATAAAAGACATCTATTTATAGAGACTTTATCGACTAAACGCTATATACATTATTAATATATATACAGACTGTCTACACACTCTCTCAATGAATAACCAACTACATTGGAAGAAAGCTGTAGACAGTTTGTTTGTACATATATACTAAACATCTCAAAAAACAATGTACACGAAAAAAGATGCTAAAATATCAAGGTATTGCTATACAATGAGCCATTTAAACAAAAAGAAGGCTGCATAGAAAAGAAGATTGTTGTAATAGATTCCAGCCACATACAACCACATAGGAAATAGAATATTGAAAAACAGAAGCTTATAATAATACCTAAAGTAAAATATTGCAGAATAAGGAAAGGCGTAATCTTCAGCTAAATACATATCGCTCAGCTATTATAATATAAGAACATAAAAGGCTCTAAATTGTTATGATAACTAATTTGAAATTGACAGATATCTGAAACGATACTGACAGATATCTGAAACGATGCTGACAGATATCTGAAACGAACGTAGGAGACGACTGAAACAAAAGAACTACATTTTACTAAGTTTTTATTACATATTTTATATACTCTACCTAATAGGTAAATAAACAATAAACACAGATTATACTTTTCTCACCTAATTTCTACAGAATCTACAATAACTTTTCACTCTAAAAAAATACTATTTCAAAGTCAATTGACTAAGACAGAATAATCAACAAAAATCTTTTCCTCTATATTTATCCTGTTTGCATTATTAGAAGACTATAAGTGCCCTTATCTTCGAAATTTATGAAATTCTTGACTTATAAACATAAAAAAATGCAACTTATAAAATTGACGTAAATCAATCGCATTAAGAACATTATGCACCTATAAATTCTTTTTTTAATGTTATAATAAAAAGTATTAATATAAAAAAACTAAGCATAATGTGAATTTCTACTTCCCGACATACTATTTTTTTTCGTTCGTTTTTTTATCAGAAAATATTTTTGTTAATTCAATTATTATATAGACCTTTACACCAAAATCTAACCATAACTAAAACAAAGAGAAGATTCTATGGAAGAACAGATCGAAGTGAAGGAGCTTGAACACGTTGTAGTGTTATTTTCCGGAGACTCGGGTGATGGAATGCAGTTAGCTGGAAACATCTTTTCAAATGTTTCTGCTACTGTAGGTAACGGAATTTCTACTTTCCCAGACTATCCTGCTGATATTCGTGCCCCGCAAGGCTCGCTTAATGGTGTAAGTGGATACAGAGTCCAAATTGGTGCGGGTAAAGTTTATACGCCTGGAGACAAATGCGATGTACTGGTGGCAATGAATGCAGCCGCGCTTAAAACGCAGTATAAAAACTGCAAGCCGCAAGGAACAATTATTATCGACACCGATTCGTTTAGTCCACGCGACTTAAGGAAAGCAGAATTTTCGACAGATGATTATCTGAAAGAAATGGGTATAGACCCAGATCGTGTAGTGGCTTGTCCTATTACAAAGATGGTGAAGGACTGTCTTGCCGATACAGGCATGGACAATAAATCTATGCTTAAGTGCCGCAATATGTTTGCACTTGGTTTAGTTTGCTGGCTATTCAATCGCGATTTGGAACTAGTAAACAACTTCTTGTTAGACAAATTTAAAAAGAAGTTGGCTATTGCAGAAGCCAATATTAAAGTAGTTGCTGCTGGTTACGACTATGGACACAACATTCATGCATCAGTGCCTAACACCTATCGTATTGAAACAAAAGAGAAGGTACCAGGACGATACATGGACATCACAGGTAATAAAGCAACAGCATACGGCTTAATGGCAGCTGCAGAAAAAGCTGGTCTGACACTTTTCTTAGGTTCTTATCCTATTACTCCAGCCACAGATATCCTTCATGAACTGGCAAAACATAAGTCTATGGGGGTTGTTACTGTACAATGCGAAGACGAAATCTCAGCGGCAGCCTCATCTATTGGTGCAGCATTCGCAGGTGCTTTAGCTGCAACATCAACATCAGGCCCAGGTATCTGTTTGAAGAGTGAAGCGCTCAACCTTGCTGTTATTGATGAATTACCTCTCGTTATTATTGATGTACAACGAGGAGGTCCATCAACCGGTCTACCAACAAAGAGCGAACAAACCGACCTACTGCAAGTGCTGTATGGTAGAAACGGAGAAAGCCCAATGCCAGTAATAGCTGCAACAAGTCCTACAGACTGTTTTAGTGCAGCTTTTGAAGCCTGCAAAATGGCTCTCGAACACATGACACCAGTCGTATTACTAACAGATGCTTTCATAGCAAATGGCTCATCGGCGTGGAAATTACCAAATATGGAAGACTTACCAGAGATACGTCCGCACTATGCAACAGAAGCACAACGCTATAAATATACGCCTTACAAACGCGACGAATATAGCAATGTACGCTATTGGGCTGTACCAGGTATGGAAGGATATGAGCATATTCTTGGTGGATTAGAGAAAGATGGAAAGACAGGTGCTATTTCTACAGATGCCGAAAATCATAACCGCATGGATAAACTAAGATTCGATAAAGTTGCTCGCATTCCAGTGCCCGATTTAGAAGTTCAGGGCGACAAAGACGATGCAGACTTGCTCATTGTTGGTTTCGGCAGTACCTATGGGCACCTCTATTCAGCAATGCAAGAACTCCGTGCAAAAGGATACAAAATAGCATTGGCACAATTTAGAAACGTAAACCCACTACCAAAGAATACTCCAGAAGTATTATCACGCTATAAGAAAGTTGTTGTTGCGGAACAAAACCTTGGTCAGCTCGCAGCTTTACTACGCATTCGTATAAACAATTTTGCTCCATATCAGTATAATCAAGTGAAAGGACAACCATTTGTTGTGCAAGAGCTTGTACAGGGATTCGAGCGATTATTAACACTTCCAGCACCTAAATATGAGTGTGGAACATTCTATTCAAGGATCTTACAATAATTAAGGAGAGAAATAAAATGAGTCAATATACAGATAAAGATTTTAAAAAAGGACAGCCAAGATGGTGCCCTGGTTGTGGAGACCATTTCTTTTTATCCAGTTTACACAAAGCAATGGCAGAGTTAGGAGTACCTCCATACGAAACTGCAGTAATCTCTGGAATTGGTTGCTCAAGTCGTCTTCCTTACTATGTAAGTACCTATGCTATGCAAACTATTCATGGTCGTGCTGCTGCAATAGCAACAGGACTAAAGGTTGCAAACCCAAAATTAACTGTATGGCAGGTTTCTGGAGATGGCGATGGATTAGCAATCGGTGGTAATCATTTCATTCATACAATGAGAAGAAACATCGATATTAACATAATTCTTCTCAATAACCGTATCTATGGTTTAACAAAAGGACAGTATTCGCCTACTAGTCCACGTGGTTTCGTTTCAAAATCAAGTCCTTATGGTACAGTAGAAGACCCATTCCGTCCTGCTGAGCTTTGCTTTGGCGCACGTGGAAAATTCTTCGCACGTACTGTTGCTACAGATGCACAAGGAACTATTGCTGTACTAAAAGCAGCCAAGCAACATAAAGGTGCTGCAGTTTGCGAAATACTTCAGAACTGTGTTATCTTTAACGAAGGTTGTCATGATGCCGTATATAATAAAGAAGGACGCAAAACAAATGCTATCTATTTAGAGCATGGCAAGCCATTAGTCTTCGGTGCAGACAATGAATTTGGACTGGTTCAGGAAGGCTTCGGTTTGAAAATTGTTAAGTTAGGAGAGGACGGGTACACTATAGATAATATACTTGTACACGATGCCCACTGCGAAGATGATACGCTACAACTGAAGTTAGCTATGATGGACACGAAAGAAGGATTTCCAATAGCATTGGGAATAATTCGCGATGTTGAGGCTCCAACTTACGATGATGCTGTTTGGGAGCAAATAGAAGAGGTAAAAGCAAAGAAGCCTTACCATAATTTTGCAGAGCTACTCGAAACTAACGACATTTGGGAAGTTAAGTAAAAATAGATGTTAAGCTATAGAAGTATTTAATACATTGTTCATTTAGACAGAATTTTGCATTACTACTTACATAACTATATATGCTTATAACCCTATTTGCAATTCATATTCAACACAATTGCAACAAAATAGAGTGTTTTATCCCTCCCCAAAATAATAAAAATAAAATAAAAGTATAACTAATTACATTTGCTATGAAAGTTCATGAATATCAAGCAAAAGAGTTTTTTGCTAACTATGGAGTTCCTGTAGAGCGTGGAGTAGTCTGCCGAACACCAGATGAAGCCGTAGAAGCATACAAAAATTTAGGTGTAGAATTAGCCGTTGTTAAAGCACAAGTACACACAGGTGGCCGTGGTAAGGCAGGTGGTGTAAAATTAGGCAAAAACGCTGAAGAGATACGTACACACGCTAGCAATATCCTCGGTATGGATATAAAAGGCTTCATTGTGGACCGAATCCTTCTTTGTGCAGCTGTTGATATTAAATCAGAATATTACGTTAGTATTCTTCCAGATCGCCAAACAAAATCTGCTATATTTATGATTAGCCGTGAAGGCGGTATGGATATTGAAGCTGTGGCAAAAGAGACACCTGAGAAGATTGCCAAAATAGCTATAGACCCTGTAGTGGGACTACAAGATTACAAAGCTCGTGAAATTGCTTTCAAACTCTTTGACGACAAGAAATATGTAAACCAGGCTGTTCCTTTGTTTAAAAATCTATATCGATTATTTGTAGAGAAAGATGCATCGTTAGTAGAAATCAACCCACTTGTTATTACTGGAGAGGACAAACTATCAGCAGTAGACGCAAAGATGACATTTGACAACAATGCGCTTTTCCGTCATCCTGACGTGTTTGAGCTTTTTGAACCTACTGAAGAAGAGAAAAAAGAACAAGAGGCAAAAAACAAAGGCTTCAGTTATGTAAACCTTGGAGGAGAGATTGGTTGCATGGTAAACGGTGCAGGGCTTGCTATGGCTACTATGGATATGATAAAACTCTATGGTGGTAATCCTGCTAACTTCCTTGATATAGGTGGAAGTTCTAATCCAACAAAGATAGTTGAAGCTATGAAACTTCTTCTTTCAGACAAACATGTGAAAGTTGTTCTCATTAATATCTTTGGTGGTATAACCCGTTGCGATGATGTGGCAAAAGGTTTGATAGAAGCTTTCAAACTAATTGAGACTGATATGCCTATCGTTATTAGACTGACAGGAACCAACGAAGCCGAAGGAAGAGAATTGCTAAAAGGTACAAAGTTCCATGTTGCTACAACTATGAGCGAGGCAGGACACATGGCAGTAGACCTCTGTAAATAATTTATTTTACTTTAAAACATCAAGAAAAATGAGTATTTTAATTAATAAAGATACACGCCTTATAGTACAAGGTATTACTGGTCGCGATGGTAGCTTCCACGCTACAAAGATGAAAGAATATGGTACTAACGTGGTAGGTGGCACATCGCCTGGTAAGGCTGGAGAAGAGGTCGCAGGTATTCCAGTGTTCAACACTGTTCGCGATGCTGTTGAAGCAACCAACGCTAACACATCTGTTATCTTCGTTCCTGCTGCTTTTGCAAAAGATGCAATGCTCGAAGCTGCCGATGCTGGTATTAAACTAATTATATGTATTACTGAAGGTGTACCTACACTCGATGTTGTTGAAGCATATCGCTATATCCAGATTAAAGGTGCACAGCTTATTGGACCTAACTGCCCTGGATTAATATCTCCAGGAGAAAGTATGGTTGGTATTATGCCAACAAATATTTTCAAGAAAGGACATACAGGCGTTATCAGCCGCTCAGGAACTTTAACTTATCAGGTTGTAGCAGCACTTACAGCCGAAGGACTCGGACAATCATCGGCTATCGGTGTTGGTGGCGACCCAATTGTTGGTCTCTATTTCCAAGAATTGCTCGAAATGTTCCAAAACGATCCTGAAACAGACAGTATTGCTATCATTGGAGAAATAGGTGGCGATGCTGAAGAACGTGCTGCAGAATATATTAAACAATATGTTACAAAACCTGTTGTTGCCTTTATTTCTGGTAGAGAAGCACCTAAAAGGCAAACAGATGGGACATGCTGGAGCCATCATTTCAAGCAGTTCTGGTACTGCCGCAGAAAAAAAGTTGCAGCATTCGAAGCAGCAGGTATCCCTGTTGCGCGCGAAACACACGAGATTCCTATACTACTAAAAACAGAAGTTAGGAAAAATAAGTAACACCGCTTCAATTCTCATTTGATAATAACATTAAACCGAAGGTATGTCTATTTAATAATGGACATACCTTTTTGTTTTTACTTCAATCCGTACACAATAAGAACATAGCAAAGAACGGTTGTAATGTTCTGAGGAATAGGGAGATTGTAAAGTTGTAGCTTGTTATGAAATATAAGCTGCGAATACCAGATATCTACAACGCAACAGACAGATATCTAAAACAAACGTTACAGACGTCTGAAAGAAACGTTACAGATATCTGAAAGAACTGTTACAGATATCTGAGACAAAAGTAACTGTATCTACCCACCTTTTCTACGCATCTAAGACATTCTATTTAATTTATAAGTAAACACTACTATTGCTTTCAATAGAGTTTACGTTTACATCTAATAGCAGTCTTTTACAGTCGGGAAAAGTCATAAAACATATATACAATATGTATATAATAACTATAACATTTCCGCATTCTTTTTTTCCTATTCGTATATAATTATTTACTATAAAGGAATGAACATTTGGCAAACGCTATAAAAAAATATAACTTTGTTGGCGTATTTAGATATACACAGAAATTAAAACAAATAATAAGAAATATAAAACTATGAAAGAAAACAGAAGAGAACTAAATCGTAATTTAGCACAAATGCTTAAAGGCGGTGTTATTATGGACGTTACAACACCTGAACAAGCTCGTATAGCCGAAGCTGCTGGAGCATGCGCAGTAATGGCATTAGAACGTATTCCAGCCGATATCCGCGCTGCTGGTGGTGTATCTCGTATGAGCGATCCTAAGATGATTCGTGGCATTCAAGAGGCAGTTAGCATTCCAGTAATGGCAAAAGTTCGTATTGGGCATTTTGTTGAAGCACAAATTCTTCAAGCTATTGAAATAGATTATATAGACGAAAGCGAAGTACTTTCGCCAGCCGACGATGTTTATCATATTGATAAAGATAAGTTTGATGTACCTTTTGTTTGCGGTGCTAAAGACCTTGGCGAAGCATTACGCCGTATTGCCGAAGGAGCAACAATGATTCGCACAAAAGGCGAACCAGGCACAGGCGACATTATTCAGGCAGTACGCCACATGCGTATGATACAAACAGAAATGCGTCGTCTTACATCGCTTGGTGAAGATGAACTATACGAGGCTGCAAAACAGCTCCGTGCACCATACGAATTAGTGAAATACGTTCACGATAACGGCAAACTTCCAGTTGTAAACTTCGCTGCAGGTGGTGTAGCAACTCCTGCTGATGCAGCTCTTATGATGCAATTAGGCGCTGAAGGAGTGTTTGTTGGCTCTGGAATTTTTAAATCTGGCAATCCAGAAAAACGTGCTCGTGCCATTGTACAAGCAGTTACAAACTACAACGATGCTAAAATGCTTGCAGAATTGAGCGAAGACCTCGGTGAAGCAATGGTAGGAATAAACGAAAACGAAATAGCTGTTCTAATGGCAGAACGTGGCAAATAATTCAACTATATATGAAAATTGCCATATTAGCTCTGCAAGGAGCATTTGCCGAACACGCAAAAATGATGCAGCAACTGGGGCACGAAACTTTTGAAGTGCGCCAGTTGGCTGATTGGAACAAACCTAAAGATGGTTTGATTATTCCTGGTGGAGAAAGCACAGTAATGCTAAAATTGCTGCACGAACTAAACTTATTTGAACCGATAAAGAAAGATATAGAAAGCGGATTGCCTGTTTACGGCACGTGCGCAGGGCTTATATTGCTATCGAAAGAAGTAGAAAATGCAAAGAGTTCGTATGCACGTTTTGCAACAATGAATATTAAAACTTGTCGTAATGCATACGGCAGACAAATGGGAAGCTTTTCTGTTAATGCACAAATGAAAGGTATAGAAGCCCCCATTCCAATGACTTTTATACGAGCACCTTACATAGAAAATGTGGGTGAAGGAGTAGAAGTGCTGGCCGAAGTAGACGGACACATTGTAGCTGCACAGCAAGGAAAACAGCTTGTTACAGCTTTTCACCCCGAATTAGGAACAGATACTCGTGTTCACGAACTATTTGCCAAGATGCTGAAATAAGAGAAAAAATGTTTTTTAAACTATCTCATACAAATTTGAGAAATAGCAGTTTGAATTTCAACAGATGTTTTTAGTCTTCAAATAAGCAATTGAATTGACTAACAATAACAAAGGCGGCCTCTTTAAAAGAAGTCGCCTTTATAGTATCTTTCTAACAATTCGCTTTATGCATTTACAGCATCAGCAAGTTCAGCTCCAGGTTTAAATTTAGCAACTTTCTTAGCAGCGATTTGTATTTTCTGCTTTGTAGAAGGATTAATACCTTCGTGTGCAGGGCGTTCTGTTACAGAGTAAGTACCAAAACCCACGAGCTGTACTTTATCACCAGCTACGAGTGCATCTTTAATAGCGGCAGTCATTGCGTCCAATGCTTTTTTTGAGTCAGCCTTGCTTAAGCCTGCGCCAGCTGCGATTCTTTCGATTAATTCTGTTTTGTTCATAATCTTTGAATTATTGTTTAATATTTTATAAAAACTGTTCTAACGTCTTTGCAAATATACTTGTTTAGTTTCATAAAACAAACAAAAAGGCAAAGAAATCTAAACTTTAGCCTAAAAAAAGAGCGTTGTTACGCTATTTCTTGCTAAGAATGCAGAAAAATTCGTATTTTTGCAAGTGTTTTATGGAAACAATTGGAAGTTTAGGAGTTACGATACATTCTTCTTACGAAGACAGAAATATTGGTAAATGCTTTGCTTCGCATAACATAGAAGGATATAAAGGTGAGGTGAATAGAGTTATTTACTACCCAGACAGAAGAAGTGCTTATTACTGTTTCACCCAGATTCCTTAGATTTCAATAACCAGTATAATTAATCATATACTCAGGAATTAAAAGGATATACATTACAGAAGCATCAATGCACAACATAAGTAAGTATCGCCCGTTATAATTAGCACCTATAAGACATTAAAACAATAAGAAAAAAACAAAACATAGAATATGCGCAATATACCAACAGTTACAAAAAACTTACTCATTCTTAATATATTAGCTTTTATTGCTGGTATTATGCTTAGCAGAATGGGTATTGATCTTAACAACATCTTAGGACTTCATTTCTTTCTTGCCAACGATTTCCATCTTTGGCAAGTTATAACTTATATGTTTATGCATGGCAGTTTTATGCACATTCTTATGAATATGTTTATGCTGTGGATGTTTGGTATGGTGATGGAAAATGTGTGGGGACCAAAGAAGTTCTTACTTTATTATATCGTAACTGGTATTGGTGCTGGATTATGCCAGGAATTAGCACAATATGCAAACTATATGGCAGAAGGCTTAAATAGATACCAATATTTGGCTACCGAAATGGGACGAATACCAATGGAAAACTATTTAAACCTTTGGACAACCGTAGGCGCATCGGGAGCAGTATATGGTGTGCTATTAGCATTCGGACTTACATTCCCAAACGAACGTATGTTTATTATTCCAATACCAATTCCTTTGAAAGCAAAATGGATTATTATGGGTTCTATTGCCATGGAGCTTTTCTCTGCAATGAGTACTACCAACGATGGAGTTGCACACTTAGCACATCTCGGAGGTATGCTATTTGGATTCTTACTTATTCGTTATTGGCGTAAACACCCTTATTCTGGAGGGACCTTTGGAATGGACAAAGGACATCAATTCTTCGATAATATGCGCCATAATTGGGAGAATAGATCTCACCGTTCTGGAAGAGATAATCAACAGACAAATGATTATAATTATCGAGCAAATACATCATCTTCACAGCAAACACAACGTACAGAAAATGATTGGGACTACAATGCACGTAAGAAAAAGGAACAAGAAGAAATTGATAGTATACTCGATAAAATAAGAAAAAGTGGATACGATAGCTTAACAAAAGACGAAAAGCAGAAACTTTTTGATAGTAACAAACAGTAAAACATCTATAAAAAGGAAGAAAACTACTAGAAAGATATGCTCTACAAGGTTAAAGACATTGTCTATAAACTTGTCTCGGTTGCCAATATCGTTGCAATCATTCTTCTATTCCTTATTGGAAATGTAGATAAACTACAACCAATAGCTCACCCATGGTTAGCAAACTTTGGATTAGGGTTTCCTATTGTATTGGCAATTAATGTACTCTTTATTATATTTTGGGTGATAGCACGCCCAAAAAGAGTTTGGCTACCTTTATTAGGACTCATCATTTGTTATGCACCCATTCGTAAATACATTCCACTTAACATAAAGAAAGAACCCCCTGTAAGGTCTATAAAAGTACTATCTTATAATGTTTTTATGTTCGCATTGTGGGATTTTGAACCACAGAGCTATAATCCTATAGTCGATTACATTATAAAAAGCAACGCAGATATAGTCTGCTTGCAAGAGACAGACGCCTATGGTAAACAACGAGATTATATTTACAACACTCTTGCAAAGGCTTATCCTTATCACGATTTTGTGAGTATGCCAGCTCCGGGACATCAACACATGATGTTGTTGAGCCATTATCCTATCGTAAAAAAAGAACGAATAATGTATAAATCGGAAGGAAACATAAGCTACGCCTACATTATAAATTATAATAATCAAGAAATATTAGTAGTCAACAACCATTTTGAGAGTAACCATTTGAGCGAAGCTGATAAGCGAGGATATAAAGAAATGGTGCGTTCGCCATTTGAAGGAAGAAACACGAAGATGGAAAGTAAACGCATTTTAGATAAACTTGGTGAAGCTGCCATCATACGAGCACCACAAGCAGAAGCCGTAGCTACTTATGTTGAGAGATACTTGAAAAAGAAAATACCTGTAATTCTATGTGGTGATTTCAATGATAATCCAATCAGTTACACCCATAATACTATTGCGAAGCAACTAACAGATGCTTACATAGCTAGTGGGAATGGGCCAGGTATATCGTACCATCGAAGTGGAATGTATGTACGCATAGATAATATTTTTTGCTCAAACGACTTTGAAGCATACGGTGCAAAAGTTGATGATAAAATACCTACTTCCGATCATTATCCTATATATGTATGGCTAAAATATCGTCCAAAATATTAAAAGGAAGCGAATAAAAGCGCTTAAATTTTCCGAAATGTGAAAAAAATAACTATCTTTGCACGTCTATCTATCCCTGAAAAGGAAATAATTAAAAATAAATAAATAAAATGCAAAACAAAGGATTAGTAATTTGTGTTGCCGTCTTGCTGACGCTCGCAAGCATTTTCTACTTGTCTTTCTCTGTAGCAACAAGCTACTATGATGGACAAGCTGCGAAGATTAAAGACCCTATTGCACGACAGGATTACAAGGATTCTGTAAAGTATTTGGGCATTTATCCGTACCAAAAGTGTTTAGAGACACAAATTGGTTTGGGTCTTGACTTGAAAGGTGGTATGAATGTTATCCTCGAGATTTCTGTACCTGATGTAGTAGATGTACTTGCAGACCATAAGACCGATGCAGCTTACCAAAAAGCAATGAAGGAAGCTAAAGCACAAGAAGCTACAAGTCAGAGCGACTTTATAACACTTTTCGTCGACAATTTCCACAAAATTGCTCCAGGAAGAAAACTTGCAGAGATATTTGCAACACAGCAATTGAAAGGGAAAGTTAGTACACAAAGTTCCGACAAAGAAGTTGAGAAAGCTCTACGCGAAGAAGTTGCTGCTTCTATCGATAACTCTTACAATGTCGTTCGTAATCGTATCGATCAATTTGGTGTAGTTCAACCAAACATTCAAAAACTCGAAGGACAAGAAGGACGCCTAATGGTGGAAATGCCTGGTATACGTGAACCTGAGCGTATGCGTAAGTTATTACAAGGCTCTGCAAACCTCGAATTTTGGGAAACATACAATAATCAAGAGATTGCACCTTACTTAACACAACTTGATCAGCGTTTGGCAAATGGTGAAACAAAGGCTGAAAGTAAAGATTCTGTAACAAACGCTACAAACAAAAAGCAAGTTACAGAAAAGAAAAACACAACTAAACTTTCGCTAAAAGACGACAATATTGGCGAGAACATAGGTAGTAATGCACAGATGGCTGCCGCAAGAAAGGAACATCCATTACTTTCTATTCTGCAACTTACCCCTGGCGATGCATTGAGTGTTGTTGGTTATGCAAGCGTTCGTGATACTGCTGCCGTAAATAAGATTATCTATAGCAAATTAGCACAACAAGTTCTTCCTAGCGACTTACGTCTCCGTTGGAGTGCAAAACCTGCTGATGGCTTAAAACAAAAGAATATATTTGAACTCCATGCGCTTAAAGTTACAACATCTGATGGTCGTGCACCATTAGAAGGCGATGTAATTACAGATGCTAAAGACCAGTTTGACCAATACGGACGTCCAGAAGTTAGTATGACAATGAATTCTGATGGTGCTCGTCAATGGGCTGCTATTACAAAAGCTAATCTTGGTAAGGCTGTAGCTATTGTGCTTGATGGACTTGTTTATACAGCACCACGCATCAATTCAGAAATTACAGGTGGATCATCATCAATTTCTGGTTCATTCACCATTGAAGATACAAAAGACTTGGCTAATACTTTAAAGTCTGGTCGTATGCCTGCTCCTGCACGTATTGTACAAGAAGAGGTTGTTGGTCCTACACTTGGTGCACAATCAATCCAACAAGGTCTTTGGTCGTTTGCAATTGCTTTCGTACTCTTGATGATCTATATGGTTATAATGTACGATGTTATTCCAGGTATGTTAGCTAACTGTGCTTTGCTTGCCAACTTATTCTTCACATTAGGTATTCTGGCATCATTCCAGTCGGCACTTACTATGCCTGGTATTGCGGGTATCGTACTTACACTTGGTACTGCGGTCGATGCAAACGTACTTATTTATGAACGTATAAAAGAAGAAATGCGAGCTGGAAAAGGCATAAAAGATGCATTGCAAGCTGGTTATAGTAATGCTTTCTCTGCTATTTTCGACTCTAACTTCACATCACTCATTACTGGTATCATTCTTCTTGTAACGGGAACTGGTCCTATTCGTGGTTTCGCTACAACATGGATTATTGGTATAATCTGCTCATTCTTCACAGCAGTATACCTAACACGTATTGTTTTCGAGAACCGTTTAGGTAAAGACAAGTGGCTAAATCAGAAGTTCTATACTTCTATTAGTAAGAACTTGATGCGCAATATGCATATTAAGTTTATGAGTTTCTATAAAACTACATTTACAATATCAGCTATTGTCGCAGTTGTTTTCCTTGTTAGTATCTTCTTTGTAAGAGGTTTGAGCAAGAGTATCGACTTTACTGGTGGACGTAACTATGTAATCACACTTAACAAAAAAGTACACGTAGAAGATGTTCGTAAGGTTTTAAACAATGCGTTCGTAAATACCACAGGCGAAAATGCAGGAAAACCAGCAACAACAACTGTTATTGCATTAGTACAGAAGGTAATACTATTCGTGTTTCTACCAACTATAACATCGAATCAAACGATCCTGCTGAAGACGATCATGCAGAAACAGTTCTCTACAATGCATTAAAGAAAGGTGGTTTTGTTAGTCAGGCAAATGTAGAAAAGTTTAAAGATCCAGATATACGCGAGGGAGGTTCTATCATTAGTTCTTCTAAAGTTGGTCCGTCTGTTGCGAAAGATATCACACATGGAGCTATTCGAAGTGTTGCTTTAGCGTTGATATTCATCTTTATTTATATCTTGGCACGCTTCCGCAACCTTGGTTTCTCTGTAGGTTCTGTAGTTGCGTTGGCACTTGATACATTAGTAGTGATAGGTTTCTACTCTGTCTGCTATGGTTGGATAGGGTTCTCTCTTGAAATAGACCAGACATTTATTGGTGCTATTCTTACCGTGATTGGTTACTCTATCAACGATAAAGTGGTGGTATTCGACCGTATCCGCGAGAATATGAAGCTACATCCAAAGCAAGATTACCAAACATTATTCAACGATTCTATCAATCAAACATTGACTCGTACAATTAATACGTCGTTCTCAACATTAATCGTATTGTTGTCAATATTTATACTTGGTGGCGATAGTATCCGTAGTTTTGCATTCGCAATGATACTTGGTGTATTCTTTGGTACTTTATCTTCTATCTTCATTGCATCTCCAGTAGCTTACTTAGTATTGGGCAAGAAGACTGAGAACCGTCTAAAAAATAAGTCAGAAAAAGAATAAAGTAAACAGAATAAATCTTTTAAAAATAGCAGTTGCAATATAAAAGCAACTGCTATTTTTTTATATCCATTTATAAAAAGCTTATTTCGTTCACAAAAGAAATATAGTCTTGCGAAGCCAAAAAATAGCGTTTCAATCATACATTTCAGTGTTCAGCCCAAATAATTCATTTGGCAATAACATCGTCATAATGTGTTAATACTATATTGGAACTTCTTTATAGCTCTCATATTTATACCAATCATATTGCTTACCATTCTCATTTGCTATAGTCTGCTACACCTTCGTTATTATTTCAATCCATCTACTCAACAACAAAACAGAACTTTGTGGAATACTGGCTTAATTGTTTCTCCATTTATTACGTGTACAGCCAATTTCCAGCCAATAGAATAATATAAGTGGAGCTGATATTTGCTATTCATTTCATAACAACAAAAGAACTACAAACGCTCTATTACCAAATTATTTGCAAACTCTCTATAGATGTAAAGATTGACTATTCCCCTATATAGCGGATTGTTTTTCTTTGATTAGCATCAATTATTACTGAATTATATGATATTTTATTATTCTAATTTTTTTCTATTTAAATAATATTTGTTAATTTTGTACCCAATCAATAAAGCAATTAATTTATATGGGTCGAAAAAGAGAACTTAATATAACCCAATTATACATATATTGCATACAGAATGCTACTTTGCTTCGATGGTTTTTAATGGAGATAATAAGAAAAAGAACTTTCTAAAAAGAATCTTAAAAGCAATAGCAAATTTAATAATGGACGCAAAAAAATTATGTACTTCCGCAAATGTAGATAATAAATACTTTTATTCATTCTGTTCGTTTCACCACAATATTGTTTGTACGAACTCTTTTTGGCAACGTGTCTTTAAATTAGACTTTTTTGATATTTTCCCACATACACTAAAAAAGATGTAAGGGGAATGCAATATAGACATAGTACGAGAATAACAAACAAAAACAAAATAGACAACCAGGATATGACAACTGCGTATCCATAAAAAAAATAGATTATATGAAAGTAATAAAAAGAATGTCGTACAAAGAACCTCAGTGTAGTGTAATATGTATAAAGACAGAATCTTTATTAAACAATGCGACTGGTAATGCAGGCTCTATTAAGCCAGGTCCATCTGCAGGAGATGCAAAGCAAAATAACATTTGGGACGATATGGAAGAAAAATCATAAATAAACTTTTTAGAAGGTAAACAAAGAAAATAACATATCTAAAAAAGCCCTCTTTACCTTAGGTAGAGAAGGCTTTTTTGTTCTATTCAGCCGTTAAATCTAAATTAGCCATTAAATTCGAATAGGCTGTTACGTTAGTTTTACCCAAAACAGGTAAGACATTTTATAACCAGAAAGCACAATTAGCGCACAATATGTATACTTGCCAATTGTTTTCCACTTTGGTTATAGGCTACAACAATGTAATGTCCAGATAGAATGTTGTGTAACGATACTCGTTCCTGAATATTTTTATATTGTTCTACGCACCGTCCGTTTGTTGAATATAAAACTATTTTAGCTACAAATGCCGATTTATAGATAGTAGTTTCGGCACTGTTATAATATAAATAGTTGTTTACAGCATTTTGTATTTCATTAATTTTTGTAGTAGAATTTGCTATAACTTTCCACCCATTTTCAGTTGCTTTTATTGTATTTGCATTCAATGTTCCTGGATTTTCGCTAATATCAACCACACCCCATTTCAAAGAATCTTGTTCTTCGGGCGAAACTTCTGGTGCTTCGGGGAGCGAATCGAGTAAACGAGTAAGCAATTCGCCTGAAAATTTATTTCCCACAATACTTAACGAATAGAGTTTATTTAGTGTGGTCCAACTAATATCGCCTAACAAATTGTGGTCGAGCTGAAGCATTTTTAGTTTCGTATTCTTTGTAAGGTCCAAGTTCGTAAGTTTATTGTTTCTGCAATAAAGTTCTTTTAACCGCACATTGGCAGAAAGGTTTAGGGTTTCTATAGCATTGTTGCTACATGCAATACCCATTAGCATTGTGTTTGCCAATGTTTCCAATGTTTTTATTTTATTGTTTTCTATGTCTAAAATGCGTAAACCAGTGTTTTCTTTTATGTTTATTGCAGTTAGATTATTTTTAGCGCAATAAAGTTCTGCCAAAATACTATTATTTGTAACATTAAGTGTTGCCAAATTGTTCTCACTAACATCTAATGTTACAAGTTGTTTGTTAGCTTGCAAATCAATAGAATTTAAATTGTTATTTGCACATCGCAATGATGATAAGGCAGAATTTTTGGTAAGGTCTAAACTATTTAGTTGGTTGTTGCTACAATCTAAAATAGATAGTTTTTCAAGATTACTTAAATCTAAATTAGTTAATTGGTTTTGTTTACATTTCAGCTGTGTAATTCGTGGATTAGCATTTAAATTAAGCTCCGATATTTTGTTATTTCCCATTGATAAGCGTTGCAATGCACTATTATGCGAAATGTCTAAAGCAGTAAGTTCATTTTCGTAGACAAATAAAGTCTCTAATTCTGGGTTATTGCTTACATCTATTTTATTAAGCATATTGTTGTTGCAACCCAATGTTTTTAGCACTCTATTGTGCGAAACATCAAGATTTTCTATTTTGTTTTCGCCACACGATAGTTGTGTTAGTGCTGCATTGTTGCTAACATCAATTGTGTTTAGTTTGTTTTGGTGGCAAATTAAAACGTGCAATTCTGTGTTTTTACTAACATTTAGCGCAGATATAGAGTTGTTTGCACAATACAACTGTGTAAGTGCCGTGTTTGTTTCCACTTGCAAGCTCGTTAGTTTGTTGTTGTGGCAATATAGTTCTGAAAGTTGTTTCAAATTGGCTGTATTTAATGTAGCCAAATTGTTATCGTTGCATGCCAACCATTGCAGCGAATAAACAGAAGAAACATCTAAAGTAGTGAGTTTGTTGCCACGACAATCTAATTTTTTCAGTTGTTGGCAATCGGATAAATCTATTTGAACAATGCTATTTTTATAGCAAGTCATCGACTCTATGTTACCTTTTACCACAATAGTTTGCGATTTTACCGTATATCCATCTTCATCGTTTCCGTTTAGACCCTCAATAGTAAACGCACTATTGTTTGCAGTTTCAATATCTATATTAAATTCTTCGCCAATGTTTTTGTCGGTTTTTAACCGAATAACATCAGTTGTGGTCTGCCCCACTGCATTTTCTGTTCCAATAAATAATAGAATTACAAGCAACAGGCGGCTAAATATAGCCGAACGAAATAAATTAGTAATTGTTTTCATATATTATTTGTTAAATTATTATGCAATTATCTCGCAAAGGTAAATATAATTTATTAAACACAAATGGTTATTCTGTTTCTAATTTTATTATTGGTTTGCAAACAAAGTTTTTTCGCTGTTCACTATTTTCTCACACACAGTTACAATATAAGGTAGTTTGCTTTATACATTGCATTTATACTTTTTGTAGCACTTTCAACTTTCGAGTGCAAAATAGCTTTTTGTTGTTTGTTCTCTTACTTTGCAAAACTGCATATATAATGTGTAAAAATATGTACTTTTATGGCACTTGTTATTATAACCACAAAAAAACATTATTTTTTTGCAGAAAAAAATTTGGTAGATAAAAAAACGTCGTACTTTTGCACACGCTTAAGAGGAAATAATAATTCTGCTTCAGTAGCTCAGTTGGTTAGAGCACCTGACTGTTAATCAGGGGGTCGTTGGTTCAAGCCCATCCTGGAGCGCAAAACGAGGATAGTTTTTAACTATTCTCGTTTTTTTTATACCATTTATTTATAGCAGAAAGCTAAAATTTTTATGTTGTAAGGAGCCACATTCAACCATTTGTAAATCAGTTTGTTGTTCTAACCAAGAAAAAAATAATATGAAAAAAATATTTTTTTAATTAGAAAAATAAAAAAATATAATAATAAATCAGAGAGATATTAATAAGAAAAATTAGAGATAGCTGTAATCGTTGTAAAAAGTGGCACCACAAAAAATAATAGAACACCATAATATTGTTAGAAGCCTATTGATTAAGTAGAATGTACAAACACAAAAAATACAGAATAAAATGTTTTATGTTGCTGAAAAATAATAACTTTGCACTTACATCTAAAGGCTTTAAGATAGAAAAGATGAATAAATACTGCCAAAGATGAACTAAAAGAGTACAAGAATTTTTAGTTTTTTTGTTCTCACCAAAAATTAAGATATACTATATACAATGCAAGGCTCTTTATTTAGTGATTATTATTTGAATTATAAGTTTCCAGAACCACAATATTTGGGATCAAAATACATTCACAGGGCATGGATTGAGCAATTTATTCCTGTTGATACGGAAGTTGTTCTTGATGCATTTGGAGGTTCTCAGTCTATTGCATATCTTATGAAGCAATTGGGAAAGACTACTTACACTAACGATTTCTTGAATTTTAATTATCAAATAGGAAAAGCTCTTATTGAAAATGCAGGAGAATTGCTAACTAAAGAAGATATTGATATACTTTTCTCTCAAAACCACAACCCGTCAGAATATAATTTGATGGAGGGCTTATTTTCAAATTTATTTTTTTGCCCAGAAGAAGCAGCTTTACTCGATAGTTTTAGGAGCAATGTGCCACGTTTACAGAATACATTTAAACAAGCACTTTCCTTATCTGTTATGTGTCGTAGTATAACTAGAAAAGTAACAATGGGACATTTTGCACATACACAAGCCTTAAAATATGCAGCAGACCCCATACGAGTTAAAAGAAATCGGAGTTTAATCCGACCAGTAAGAGATATATTTCTTGATATACTACCAGATTACAATGCTGCTGTTTTTAACAATCAGAAAAGTAATAAAAGCTTCCATAAAAATATTTTGGAACTTCTTCCCACATTATCTAATATCGATTTAGTTTATTTTGACCCTCCGTATTGTAATAGCCATGCCGATTATCAATCATTTTATCATCTTTTAGAAACATTCGTAGAATATTGGAGAGATAAGGAGTTTGTTAATGGTATAAAACGCTATGAACCTAAGAGATATAGCGGTTTTGATAAAAGTAGTGAAGCTATTTGTAGTTTTAAATTGCTATTTAAAAGAGCACAACACATTCCAACTTGGCTTGTTAGTTACAACGATAGAAGCTATCCAGACATAAACACAATGATAGAAATGATAGAACCATATAGAAATGTTAGGGTTGAACATAAAAAATATACAAATGGAAGAGGAGGAAAAGGTAGTGTTGCAGGCAGTAGCGAGATATTATTAATTTGTACACCAAAAATAAAAGAATGACAAACTTCGAAAAATGGAACAATGCGTTCCAATCAAACAATCTATCAGCTTTTAACCATAACGAAAAAGCCTTGCTATACCTAAAAGTAAGAGCAATTTGTCGTGGCAAACTTATTAAACAATTTACTGAAAAATATCAGCTTGAACTTAAATCGACAAAAGTAAACAATCAGTTTTCCGAACTATATTCTTTGTTAGAAAACAATTCTAATGGAAAGAATATGCTCAATACCTTTTTGCAAGATAGAAATAACGAGTGGTATAAAACAAAGAAAATTAATGAAGAAGAAGTAAAAAGTGGTTTACGCAAGATTGATACATATGAATGGGGAGGCGATCAAAAACAATTCGTTGGATCAGTATCTTGTAAAAAAAGATATGTTAAAGATATTAGCAACTACAACACTCTACAAAAAGAAAGCTAATGAAATAGCAACAAATGCTTGGAAATTTGTTCAAACAAGTTGGTATAATAACTGGACATCTTACCTAATTGAATCTATATTTAAAAAAACATAAACGTGTTCTTTCTGCAATTGGAGAAATTAAGAGTGTAGACTTTTTTTATTGACGATTATCCTATAGATTTAAAAAGTAACTTATTTTCCAAATGAGTATATGGAGAATAGGTTAAAAGAAAAAAATTGGAAACAAGGAACTTACTTGGTTAAAGAAAAAAAGCAAAGGCATTGGGCATTAAGTCTGACAAAAAAATCTGTCAGACTCAGAACAAATAACTTTCTTAAAAAGAAGAACTTGAGAACAATGGACATTCTGAAGTAATAAAACAACTTACAGATACAAAGAAATATATTATTGAGGAAGTACGTAAACACCCCGAAACACTAATAAAATGGCTATATGAACATCAGAGTGTTCGCCTATTTGGTGCAGAAAATAGATTATTTCTTGTGCTTGTTGATATAAAGGATATGAAACAATCTTGGAAAATGAAACGTGCTTTTTTTCGTTACTCGAACCCAAAATCAAAGAATTTCTCGATAAGTTCTCCGCAAAATCATTAAAAAGAGATTACTTTCAATTTTAAAGGAACAAACTATACAAGCCTATCGGATATTATTTTTTTATAGTAAAAAGAATAACGATAACTTTTATAAAAACAACATAATATTGAAGTAAAAAATACTGCTTATTTTTTTAATAATCACCTTAATTTAATAAAGGTAGACATATTCATTTACAATAGATATATCTACCTTTATCTGTATAAAAAAACTTTCTTATTTTTTTATTAGACGAATTATACTAAATTTCAAAGATAAAAAAAGCACACTTGCATACAACCATCTATATGCTTATTTCCGTTAATTGTAATATCCGTTAGATGTTTTTTTATTTTTCTTGCATAATACTTTTATTTGCCTTATCTTTGCCTACTGTAAAAAGAATATACATTCTTTCTTTCGTCTAACTATAAGCAATAATACAAGAAACAATTTAAATTATGAAAAAAACAATTCTATCATTATTAGTATTACTTACTTGTGCTATTGGCACAGTAAGCGCACAATTACCATCGGTAACACTTAAAGACATTAACGGTAAGGCTGTTCGTACAGATACTTTATCAAATAACGGCAAGCCATTTATCATAGATTTCTTTGCAACTTGGTGTAAACCTTGCAATCGCGAATTGAAAGCTATTAGCGAAGTATATAACGATTGGCGCGAAGAAACAGGAGTAAAAATATTTGCAATATCTATAGACCAAGCACAGAATGCAAACAAAGTGAAACCACTTGTTGATGAGAATGGCTGGGAATACGATGTATTGTTAGACCCAAATAGCGAATTTAAACGTGCTTTAGGTGTACAAATGATTCCATACGTTCTTATTTGCGATGGAAAAGGAAACATTGTGTACAAACATAATGGCTATACAGAAGGGGCAGAAAACGAGTTAATAGAGAAAGTTCGCGAACTTGTTAAATAAGCAGATAGTATGAAAAAAAATATTTGCTTACTATGCCTGCTTGCCCTTGGTGCAGTAAATGCAAACGCACAAGGGCAAGACGATAACAACGATAATAAAGTTTCGGTTACTGGTAGTATACAGAGCGATATTCTTGTACCACAAGAAGATTTAAAAATAGGTTCGCCCAAATATAAAGATAAGGTACTTACAAACACTTTTCTCGATTTAAACCTGATTAGTAAGAATGTTGATGCAGGAGCACGATTTGAATTTCTAAAATATCCATTACCAGGTTTCGAACCAGACTATAAAGGCTATGGCGTGCCATATTTTTATTTGAAAGGCAAATTTGAAAAGCTCGAAATTACATTAGGAAACTACTACGAACAATTTGGTTCGGGCTTTATATTACGCACTTACGAAGAACGTAGCTTAGGAATAGACAATTCTTTATTAGGTGCGCGCGTGGTTTACAAACCTTATAAAGGAATTGTGCTGAAAGCTGTAACAGGCGAACAGCGCAGATATTGGGCACATAATGATTCGTGGATAAATGGTGCTGATTTAGAATTAAATCTTGGCGAATGGTTTGCAGGATTGCAAAAGAGCGATACAAGAATTATGTTAGGTGGTTCGTTCGTAAATAAATACGAAGACAACAAAACAGATAATATAATGGTAGACCGTACGCACAAATTAAACCTTCCACAAAATGTAAATGCGTGGGACGCTCGTGTACAATTGCAAAAAGGTGGCTTTAATATTCTTGCCGAATATGCACAAAAAAACACAAGACCCATCGTTTACAAATGGTTATATTTACCGTACAGGAAACGTAGCTATGCTTTCTGCTTCTTATTCTCAACGTGGAATGAGTGTACTTTTTACAGGCAAAACGTTCTAACGATATGGCTTTTTAAGAGCAACAGAAATAGCATAGGTGTGTCTTCTTATATAAACCATTTACCAGCTTTTACACAAGACCAAACTTATGCTCTTGCTGCTTTTTTTATCCGTATGCAACTCGTCCAGACGGAGAATGGGCATATCAAGCACAGTTAGGTTATAAGTTTAAACGCAAAAACTTTTATTGGAGGTCCTTATGGTATGAATGTAAAAAGTGAATTTCTCTCACGTGCATGCCATCGACAAACATATAAATCTTACAGGTTCTATTGATAATGTAACCACAAAAGGTTCAAAAAGGTTACGGTTCTGCTTTCTTTAAATGGGGCGACCAAACCTATTATCAAGACTTAAATATACAGGTTGAACGCAAAATATCTAAGGCATTCAAGCTAAATTTAATGTATATGAACCAATTCTACAACAAAACAGTGGTAGAAGGCGAAGGAGGAATGATACATTCCGACATATTTGTTGCCGATGGTAAATATACATTCTCTCCAAAGATGAACCTTCGTGGCGAGGTGCAATACCTTTCTACAAAGGGCGACCAAGGCAATTGGTGGTTTGGATTATTAGAATTAGCAGTTGTTCCTCACTGGATGTTTACTGTAAGCGATATGTATAATTCAGGCGAAACTAAGTTGCATTACTATCAAGGCTTAGTAACTTTCAATGCTGGTGCACATAGATTGCAAGTAGGTTATGGCCGTACACGTGCCGGTTTTAACTGCTCTGGTGGTGTATGTCGTTATATTCCAGCAAGCAAAGGCTTTACTGTTTCGTACAATTATAATTTCTAAACAGAACATAATATGAAGAAAATATTTCCATTAATAGTAGCAAGTGTAGCAATGTTTCTTTCGTCGTGTGCAAATGTAGACGAAGGCGACAGATATATAAAGGTAGAATCTTCTGATGCTAAACGTGCAGTACTTGTAGAAGAATTTACAGGACAGAAATGTATAAATTGCCCTGAAGCTCACGAAGAATTAGCAAAGATTCAAAAAGAATATGGCGAAGACAATGTTATAAGTGTTTGTATACATGCTTCTGCGTTGGCAATCTCTCCTACAAAGGCAAAAGATGGTTTAAAGACAGATGTTGGGCAAGAATATTATAAACATTGGAATGGCGATGGTGTTCCGTGTGCTGTTATTGATCGTAATGGCGGTATGCTCTCTGTTTCAGCCTGGGCTGGTACTATTAATAATGAACTTCAGAAGCCTACAACTGTAACTCTTTCTATGAGTAATAATTATAATGTAGCAAATCGTCAATTATCGATTGATGTAAATGCATTAAGCTCAAAAAGCTAAACGGTAAGTTACAAGTATGGCTTATAGAAGACGGTATTGCTGCTAAACAATACTTTAAGGGAAATCGTGTAGAGCCTAACTATGTCCATAACCATGTGTTCCGTGCAGCTGTAAATGGCACATGGGGAACCGACATCGCTTTACAAGAAAATGTAGAGGCAAAGAACAACTTCTCTATTCAGTTAGATTCAAAATGGAACGAAAAGAATGTTTCTATTGTAGCCTTTGTTTACAACGATTCTGGCGTTCAACAAGTAATTAAACAGCATATAAATAGTTAATAGATATTTTAATTAAAAAACTAGTAAACAATGAAAAAAATATTACTCGTAGCAGCCGTATTGTTCTCTATTAGTATGGGGGCAATGGCTCAAAGTGCAAAGTCTGCACTCCAGTTTGTTGATGATAAGGGGAATACTTTAAAAGATGGCTCAGTATTTGAAGTTACTGAAATCCAAAGTTTCAGCGATGATGCTTTTTTTCTTCAACCTAATTTATTTGTGAAGAATATTAGTGGTATGGCTCAAACGGTTGGTTTGAAAATTGATGTAACAGCTATGCCTCACGGAAGTTTTGATTGTTGTTTTGGTGTTTGTAAAGAACCATTTGAAGAACCTGGAAACTATATGTCATTTACAAAAACAATGAAGGCAAATGATGTTGAAGGAATAGAATCAAAATGGCTTCTTGAGAAGGCTGATGCTCCCGTTACATGGACAGCTATAATAACAGCAGGTTTCTGCGAAAAGAAGGGAACTACGCCAGGTGTGGAAGAAACTAAAATGACAGATGAAGGTCCTTCAGTTAAAGTTAAGTTCATTTATACTCCGACAGGTATTGCCTCTGTTAAGGACGGTAATGCTACAGTAACAGAAGTAGAACGCTACAATGTTCAAGGACAGAAAATTTCAAAGCCTTGCAAAGGAATTAATATCATTAAGCTATCTAACGGCAAAACCGTTAAAAAGTTGATTCCTTAATATGCAACGAAAAGCAGAGAAATCTGTCGTTTTATAAATTAGTCTATATATAGACAGGCATTAAAATGCCATATCTTTTTTCGATTGAAAGATTAAAGATATGGCTTTTATTTTGCCTATTCCCGTGAATAAATAAGCCTTAATTTATATTTTTTTCTGAAATACTTCTTTTTCTTACCTGAAAAATAAAGACGTGCATTTAGTTTTTAATTAATTGTATCTATGGAAGAAACTTATTATATCCATAGATTTACCAGTTGATATATTTTGATAGAATGGTGCGTTATATAAGTAAGCTCTTTATATATATTCACTATAAGCATATTTTTAGAGAATAAAGAAGCCGAATAAACGAAAAAAATATGCATTGTTCTGAAAAATTATAATGTATTTTTCTTGCATAATGTTTTTTTCTTTTTACTTTTTGCGGCAAGAAGAAAAACAATACCTTGATAAAAATCTATATAAAAAGAAAAACTTTATAATAAACAATTTAAAAAAACAAATCAGAATTATGAAAAAAATTTTACGTTTACGAGTTTTGGTAGCAGTTCTTTTTACTGCTTTTGGAGTGTCTAACAGTTTTGCGCAAAGCGATATTGACGAACAACTTGTTTTTCTTGGCATAACTATGACAAAAGATAATGGAAACAGTCTTGATTCTGAGCGCAAGTGGGTTAAATCTGGCTCTGTAAAATACGATGCCGACACACGAACCATTACATTAGACAATGCCGAAATTGTTGTTACTGCCGAGAATTGTCCTCAATACCAATCAGAAAGTGGAACATGGTACCCTGTAATTGGTACATTCCGTTTTTATTGCCCAACAGATAACATTACAGTGAAGTTAATAGGTAAGAACTCTATAACAACAACTCAAACAGGTTTTGTTATGCTTACATACCAAGAAGCAGAATCTGTGAATATTGATATGATAGGTGGAGGCAGTCTTTATATTAATGCAGGCTTAAATGGTATCGACGACAGACATAACGGTACATTTACTATAAAAGATGTTGCTTCATTAGATGTTAAAGCAGCTCGATGTGGTATTGCTGGTGGATATACAAGTCGTTTAGTAGTAGACAATTCAAATGTTAAGTCGGAAGCTCCATACGGAGCAATATGTTCTTTCAAGAAGTTTTCTATGAAAGGTGTAAAATGTGTTTCTCCAGTTTCTGATCCAACTGCAACAGATGAAGATAAAGAAGACCCAAACAGCACAAAAACAGTATCGTTTGAAAAAGGTGGTGTAACAAATGCTTATGGAACTCCATGGGATATTGCTATTTTGCAGCGCGAGTCTACAGCAGGCATTGAATCTAAAACAACAGTAAAAGATAATGCGAAGATAGTTGCTGTTTACGATGTATCTGGTAGATTACTTAAAGATTTACAGAAAGGCATCAATATTGTTCGTTACAACGATGGTAGCATAAAGAAAATTATTAAGTAATGCAAAAAAGAGTTGGCATTAGAAGCAACATAATTGTTTAAGAATAATGCTAATTCGTTAAGAAGATATAAGGAAACTCATAATCTTTTTATAGTGTGTGAGTTTCCTTTTCCCAAAAGAATTTATTACCAATAAAAGATATTTGCAACTTATTAAAATGGAGTTGGAAAAGGTTTGTTGGTACTAAACAATTTATCACTATACATTTATTTTATGAAGAAAATTTTGCTTTTATTTGTGCTTTTCTCATTGGGAAATATTGTGCGAGGAAATCCCATAGGTGTAGAGAAAGCACGACAAATAGCTTTAGAATATATAAAAAATAATGGTGCATACGCTCCCAGCAAGTATGCGCAAGTGGAAAAGGTAATAAAGAAAGTGCCACTTTCTACCAATGCTTACTACATATTTAATGTAGGACAGAACAATGGATTTGTAATAGTATCTACCGATGATAATATGCAAATGGTTTTGGGACATTCTAAAAACGGAACATTCAATGAGAAGAATATCCCAGACGGAATGAAATGGTGGTTGGAATGTTGTCAGCGTTACATAAAGTTTGTTGCTAATAATAAGCAGCAAGCTGTATTGGCTACAAACGAAAAGCTGAAAGATTTGCCCGAATTAGTAGAAACAAAATGGAATCAAACAAATCCTTATAATCTTGAATGTCCAAAATTCGATGAAGGATATGCTGCAACGGGGTGTGTTGCTACTGCAGCAGCACAAATTCTGAAGTATTATGAATGGCCACAAAACGAAACTCCAGTAATTCCAGGTTACGAATCGAAAATACAAAACTACAGCCAGATACTTGAAAACCTGCAACCACGAAAGTTTAATTGGAGTGCTATGAAAAATAGCTATAAATATCAAGAAAATGCAGACGAAGTAGCTTGGCTTATGCGTTATGTTGGTCAGGCTATGAAGATGCAATATTCGCCTAAAGAGTCTGGTGCAAATGTTTTGGTAAAAGCATTCAAAGATTATTTTGATTATGCTACTACAACACAAGAAATAGAACGCTCTTCGTATACAGAAGCAGAATGGCAACAAAGAATTTACGATGAAATAAAAGAAAAACGTCCAGTACTTTACACTGGTGGTAAGTTTGATGTTAATTCTGGAATTATAGGCTATCACGCTTTTGTTTGCCACGGATATAAAAATGGTAAGTTTATTATAAATTGGGGTTGGGGCGGAATGTCTGACGGTGAATACGATTTATCGGTACTTAACCCATCAATGCAAGGAACAGGTTCGTTTGCTGGAGGTAGTGGTTACACTATTAAACAAGCTGTTATTGTAGGATTAAAGCCTAACAAAACAGGACAGCAGGCAGAAACTACGAATACAATATTCGTGCAAGATATAAAAGATGTACAAGATAAGTATCAGCGCACAGATAAAACGATAGACTTCGTTATAAATAAACTTACTTTGAAAGTGTTGGCTAACAATTACACACAGCAGAATATTACTTTGGCTGGCAACTTCGCAATGCAGAAAACAAACCTGTAGAAGGTGTTGCAATTCTTGGTAAAACGAATGTTATGGATATTGAGCCAAACAATAATACATACGAATGTGTAAATAAATCGTTGGTATTTGGTAAGAATATATCTAATGGAACTTACTATCTTGTTCCTATGTTCGCTACGAATGCAGACGGCAGCAATAACTGGAAAGCTTGTGCAAACTCGAGTATGTATATAAAACTTAATATCAGCGACAAAGAAATGCTTACTACAGTTTTTGCCAATAGAAGCGATATAGAATGTAAAATGCTGAAACACGAGGGACAAGCAGAAGAAAATATTGAAACTAAACTTACAGCAACAATTGCAAATAACGGCATATCTAACGCTGTAACAGTTTATATTTATGACAAAACTTCAGCGCGTAATGCAAATGCTGTTGGGGTAATGATAGATGCAAATAGAGAGAAAACCGTAGAACTACCATATACACCGCGAACAGCTGGTAAGCATTTAATAGAACTTTATGCCGACAATGCACGGAAAATAAAAATTGGGGAGATTGAAATTAACGTGAAAGGAAGTATAGAAACATCATTAACGCAAAGTGGTTTTAAAATTAAAAATGCACAAGGTAATGTTGTTATGGATAAGTTTGAATGCGAAGTTACGATAGAAAATTGGGGTAATAATACTTATCAAAATAAGATTGTTGCCATTCTCTCAGACCGTAATTCGGCAAATGTAGAAACATTAGAACAAAACGTTGAGATAAAAGACGATGAGAAGAAGACACTTACATTTGCTTTTACTAAAATGCAAGATGGTAACGAATATTGCGTGAAGCTCTATTACATTAATAAGAACTTGCAAACACGCTTGTCTTTAGCTACGCCTAAATATTACGTATTCCGTTTGAGCAATGGAATTGAGGTGATTGAGAATGGTAATTCTGATAATAGCATTGTTACTATCTATCACATTAATGGTAGTATAGCAACACGTGTGCAACAAAACATGTTGGAACAAACTCTGAAAACAATGCCTCGTGGTGTTTATATTGTAAATGGTAATAAATATCTGAACAATTAAAAACAAAGATAGACTTTCCTATTAGTAGTGAAAGTCTATCTACAATAAATTTAAGACAATAGACTATGAAACATATATTAATGTCGTTAATGTTTGCTTCTGCTTCTATTTCGGCAGTGGCACAAGACATACAAATACAGAATTTGCCTACTCTTTCTGAAACAGTAGCAAAGGCTAAAACACAGATAGAAACGAATCAACGTATAATAAGCGACTATCTTGAAACTGCAGGACATGGGGCAACTCCTTTTAATAATGGCGAAACAATGATAGGTTCGTTCTATTCGCAAGAAATGTTGAAACCTTTCGTTGGGTGCAGAATTAAATCAATAAGAGTGCTTTCAACAGATGCAAGTCGCATTAAAAGTATCTTTGTTAGAGAAGGCAGCACTATATACGATGCAACAGAAGTAAAAACCGAAGAGCCACTCGGTAATTCTATTGACAACAATTGGTACGAAACTAAACTGAATAAGGATATAGAAATTACACCAGAAACGAAAGGATTGGCTATAGGTTATAACTTGAATAATGAGAAGCAAGGTAAAATAACAATAGGAATGAATGGTGTAGACTCCTATAAAGGCAATATTTACACTTTCTTTGACGAAACGAACGAATGGGTAAATCGTTCTGCAAACCAACAATTCACATTGCCTGTACAATTAGTAGTTGAACCTGCTGCCGGAACTACTATGAGCGAAATTGTGGTTAGCCATATAGAAGTGCCAAACTATACTGAAGTGGGAAAACCATTAAACATTGATTACTGGATAACCAACGCAAGTGCAACGCCCATAAATAACTTTGAACTTGAAGTTAAGGTAGACAATAAGAGTGTAAAGACCATAACTGTGGACCAAGAAATTAAGGTTGGCGAAACAAACAAGAAGTTCAGCATAGAAGAGATACAACCCAATATCTCTGTTGTGGGTAAACACGACCTTGCTTTGGTATTGACGAAAATAAACGGAACAGTACTTACAAACGTAAAAGGTGTAGAAAACAACCACAAAGCGCTTTATTATAAAGATGTAGTTGCACGCCAAAATACATTGGTTGAAGAATTTACTTCCGAACGTTGCGTAAATTGCTACAGAGGTGTTCGAAATATTAAAGCCTTAAAACAACGTCAGCCTGATATGGTTATGGTGGCAGTGCACTTAGACGAAACTGCATATCCCGACGATGTAGCTGCAACCGAAAGTCAGTTTCTTAAACGAATTGCAAATGTTAGCGGAATACCATCGTTTGCTTGCAACAGAGTTGCATTTAGCATAAACAAGAAAGAGACAATTGCAAATCCTAGTATTGCTGCCGAAACGTCTCCAGATGCAACTGCTATGATTGATAAGTTCTACAATTATTCAAAAGCTAACGCTTGTGTATTCTCTACACTGGCTATTGCGAACAAATACGATAAGGACAACAAGAAAATTAATATAACTGTAACTGGCACTGGCGTGAACAAAGCGAAAGAACTTTTGGAAGACTATGCGCTATTTGTTCTTATTACCGAAAATAATGTAGACGGACATCAAGGCAACGAAAGTGGAATGATTGAAAAAACGAAACATCAAAATGTGTTGCGTGCATACGTCTCAGATGTGAAAGGCGATAACAACCTTATGTGGGAAGGCAACAACTTTACAAAAACTTACGACTTTGCAATACAAAACAGTTGGAAGCCTGTAGATTTAGAAGTTGTAGCATTCATTGCACCCAAAATAAAAGAAATAGGAGCTAATCTCGAAACGTTAGCTGTGCAAAACTGCGTAAGCCAACCGCTTGCTAACGACCCTAACGCAATAGAAAACATAGCTACTGTTCAGCCTATAAAGGTGGTAGAACGCTACAACATTAAGGGACAACGTATAGCTATGCCACAGAAAGGCATCAACATAGTGAAACTCTCTAATGGTAAAGTTGTGAAAGAAATAGTGAAATAATATTCTTCTGCAGCTGCAAATACCGTTTTGTAGAACTTCACTAACAATAAATAAAAAGTTCGCAAGCTTCTTTCAAATAGCTTGCGAACTTTTTTCTGTTTATACGTAAACAAATTGCCTAAGCTTGTAATCGGTCTTATCTTCTTTCTCTTTCTAAGAATGTAGACAGTGCGTGACGAATGGAGCGCAAGCCAAATTCTTCGGTGTGAATATCGTCAAGGTTTATCCACAATGCTTCTTCTGCATCGTCGTTCGATTGTAGTTCTGCTTCGTTGCTAACCTTGCAAACAAAAAATGTATCGAGCGTAGGCACAATAAACCCGCTGTATTCGTATCGGTTGGGAAGAGTGGTGAAGAAATTAAACTCGCTAACTATTAATCCTGTCTCTTCTTTTACTTCGCGCATTAAAGCCTCGTTTATATTTTCGCCAATATCCACAAACCCACCAGGCAGATCGAGTGTGCCTTTTGCTGGAGCTTTACTACGACGCAGAGTTAGCAATTGCCCTCTACTGTTAAGAATGAAAGCTGCAACAGCGGCACTCGGATTTAAATAGTATTCAAAGCCGCAACGTTTGCATCGTTTACTTTTTTCGTCTTGTTCTTCAAAACCACTACTACCACACGCTGGGCAGTATTTGAACTTATCTAATACGTGCATTGTTTCTGTTTGTTTCTAAACTTGTTAATATAAGGTCTATATTATTAAAAATAGTTTAAGCATATCTCTATTTGTATGCTGCACTTGCAAATGTACTAAAAACTCTAAAAACAAGCAGCTTTATTCCACTGTTTTTTAGTACTTTTGCGTGCAAACTTGATTTGAGCCATAGCTTGGATTGTGAACAGATTACTTTTCAGAAACAAGAATAATGAATTTTAAGAAACTCTTTTTAATAGTTGGTTTATTAGCCAATGTCGTATTTGTTGCTGCACAAAGCAGTTTTGAGGTGAAACTTTATAACAGTCGTCCGCCGTATAGCAATGGCGACGATAGAGATACTGCCAAAGTGCGTGTCTATCTACCTGCCGACAGAGAGGCTACTGGCAGAGCTGTTATTATTTGTCCGGGCGGTGGCTACAGTTCTCTTTCAATGACTACTGAAGGCTACGATTGGGGCGAATTCTTCCAAAATCAAGGCATTGCTGCCATTGTTTTAAAATATCGTTTGCCAAATGGTAAACCAGAAGTGCCTATTTCTGATGCCGAACAAGCTATAAAACTTACACGTATGAATGCTGCTTCGTGGAAAATAGACCGTAACAATGTGGGTATTATGGGATTTTCGGCAGGTGGACATTTAGCTGCTATGGTGGCTACAACATCGAAAGGCGATGCTAAGCCTAATTTCCAAATATTGTTCTATCCGGTTATTTCTATGATGGAAGGTTACGGACACGAAGGAAGCTTTCGCAACTTCTTAGGGAAACACCCAAGCAAAAGCGACCAGAAAAAGTATAGTGCCGATATGAACGTAACGCGTATTACGCCGCGTGCTTTTATTGCGCTTAGCGACGACGACGATACGGTGCCACCAGCTAATGGTGTAAACTACTATAGCGAACTTTATAGAAACGATATTCGTGCTTCTATCCATGTATATCCTGGTGGTGGACACGGCTGGGGCAGCAAAATTGGTTTCAGATATCACGAGGAACTAATGATGGATTTAAAAGCTTGGCTTCGTAGCTTCTAATTGCAGTTAGAAGTATAAATATAAACACTTTTTAGCAGAAATATTGTCTGAAAGTAGTATCTTTGCAGCTGTTAATAGCTTATTTCATAATAAAACCTGATGAATATGAAAAGAAAAACAATTGCATTGCTACTACTTTTGCTATGCGTACTAAATGTGAATGCACAAGACGACAATGTGCGTACAAAGAGTGTTTATGTAGAGGCGTTCGGTCCTTCGAATACTATTGGAATAACTTACGATGCTCGTTTCAACGAAAATTCTCGTTGGGGATATCGTGTTGGATTTGGTTTCGGATACGCAAGCAGCACGTCTATTTTCTATGGCAAAACGTCTACACGTGGATATACTGTACCTTTAGGTCTGAACTATTTAGTGGGCGGAAAGAGGCACAACTTGGAACTTGGTGTGGGTTTGAACGCTGGATTTTACAATAATCACGACATCGCATTCGAGCCTTGGTACATAGAAAAAACTCCTGGTAATATAGAACAGATTGGTTGGACTGCTAAACCTATAAAGGAAAACAAGTTCGGAATGTTTGCTTATGGCACTGTTGGCTATCGCTACACTGCTAAAAAAGGTTTCCAGTTTCGCATAGGCATAACGCCTGCAGTGGCTTTTTCGTTTAAGGGCATTTATAGCCACAGAGTTGCGTTTGCACCATACATTAGTTTTGGTAAGGCGTTCTGATATTAGTTTTCAATTAATAGGCGTTATTCTATAACCATATTTGTAGAGTTCTTAATATTCTATTTCCATAAAACTTTTACTGTATTACATACCAAAAGCGCTTGTTCTCTATTGAGGACAGGTGCTTTTGCTTTGGCTCTTGCCACCATTCTGCAATGCTTTTTGCACGGTGTTTAAAAGGCTACACTCTGTTTAAATGGTGTTTATATGTATATTAAACAGTGTTTTTAGTAGGGTGTAACCATATTTCTACACGCATTGTGTTGTTTTATTTACACGTAAGTAGAGTTTTATTTACGTGTAAGTAAAACTTTATTTACGTGTAAGTAAAACTCTACTTACGTGTAAATAAAACTACAGAACACCTATATAAACATTGCGAAAGCATAAAGATAATGTTGCAGAAGGCTGTTGCCGATGTTGCAGAAGCCTATTTGTGCATTTCGTTTTTGGCTTAGAACACATAGCAATATACAACAAAAACCCCTTGTTCGAAGGTACGAACAAGGGGTAAAATGAAAAAAAAAAATTCAGAAATTCGGAAGTATATGGTGTAAACTCCCTATGGCTCTGCAATGCAGAGTGTGCTATTTGTCTTCTTGGAACAATGGGTCGTCTGGCATCACCATAATAGGTTTCTGCTGTTCTGCCTTTAAAATGTTTTCGGGAACATACTTTTTGTCTACCACCAGACGGAAGCTGTATTCGTTGAACCAGGGATTAGTCATAATTAAACACCCGTTATATCCATTTGTTGGACCCCAACTGTTCTCTACCATCCACTTCTTTGGCTGTCCGTTTTCGTCAAGGTCTACCGCACTAAGTGTCATTGCGTGTGTAGAACCACTATCGAATGTTGAAATGCGTTCGGCTTTGTTCATTGGGAACGATGTGCCAAAGAGCGTTGCATAGTCGAAGTTATCTAAGTCTAAGAAACCATTTTTACGGTCTAATTGTTTGCCCACATCGTAGCTCGAGTACATTTTAGTGTTGTCTTTTAACGATGCTATAGCCATCTTTGCAATGTCTTCCATTGGTAGGTTTATGTACTTCCAGTTGTGTCCATCGTATGTGTGGCGGTCGTATTGCACCTCGTATGTTTTGTAGTATTCGCGTCGTGGGTCGTTCATAGCCATAATAAAAGTGCCATTAAGCTTGCGTCCTACCACTTCGTCGCGGAATGTTTGTGGCGTGTAGGTCTTTGGTTTGCCAACGCTATTGCCATTCTTATCCTTAAAAGCATACTCAAATGTTTTCACAGGTTCGCCCAATGCGAGGGTAAGAATGTGGTAAATGTCGCCCAACATTTCGGTTTTGCGAGCCTTAATAGCAGCAGCGGCTTTCTTGTTAGCCACCATTTTGCGGAGTTCCAAACCATATTCGCGGAGTTTAGAAGATATGATAGACGCCATGCGAGAGGTGTTTTCAGCCGAATAACTCTCTGGCATTACCTCCATAGGCACCAGTCCGTATTTGTCTACAAGGTCGGCAACACCACAGAAAGTACCACCATCGCCAATGGGACTCTTAAAGAAGAATTGCACCATAGGGTCGTCCATAGGTTTGTTCGCATTGTCTATAACTCCCTGCAACATAAGGTTAGCTTTCTCTAATTGGTCGTGGAAGCTAAGATAAACGTGCGAAAGCTCTACGCGCAACGTATCTTTGTGGTTGCGTGCAAAGTTAGAACGCAGCACATTTAAGCCCGAAAAGAGCCAACAGCGTCCCGAACTCTTTTGGTTGTGAATGTTCTGTTTGGTAGTTTCAACGCTGAAATGGGTATCAAAGCTACCCACTTTCTTAAAGTTACGGGCAAGGTCATCGATGGCATTCGTCTTAATAGCGTTTGCCAAAGCACGATTTGCAGTAGACGAACTTCCTGCAGTAATCTTGTCCATCATTTGCTTGTCAATTCCCCCAGCCTTTGTTTGTGCTTGCAAAGACACGGCAAAAGCAAGCAATCCACAGGCAATAAACGTTTTTTTATCCATAGAATTTGTTTGTACTTTTATAGATTATTTCTGTATTTATAGTATTCTGTTAGTTGTTCTCTCCACCCATTTCCATTATCTCTTTGCGTGGAACACCATCTATTGCGATGGTTTTGCAAAGATAGATAAAAAACTTTAATTCCACAACCTTTATAGTAATAATAGCGGAGCACGCCTTAATGTATACCCCGCAGAAGGCGTTTCCTTTATAGTTGGTAAATGGTTTCGTCTCCACAGATGTTTCTAATCTTCAGGCGGAGCGGCTTTCTTTCACTTTCTATAGTGCCGTTCCACAACTCTTTGGTGTCCTTACCATTCTTGCGTACATAGCCAAGACGGTCTATAAGTACCTCTGAATCGCTGTGCCAAGGAGAAGCAGTGTCGGCAGAAGCGCAATCTAAACTGAGAAACTCTATTGTTTCCAGGCCTTCTTCGCTTAGTGTTATGGGGTTAAAGGGCTTCTTGCTTTTTTCAGATTGTAGCTGCCCTTTGCTGTTAAAGTCTTTAATTTTGCTGTTTACACGGTCGCTAAAGAAACGATTTATGCATACTTGCCATACTTTAAAAACTTTGCTTTCTGGTTGTATCTGCTGTAAATCAAAGTCGGCATCGTCTTCTACAACAACATCATCAAGCACATTCTTTAAGTCTCTTAGTTCAACTTCTATCAAAGTGTTGTTCTGTTCTTTAATAAATTGTTCTATCTCTTTGCGGTCAATTATGTCAATATAATAAACAACAACCCTTTTAGTTCCGTCAGGCAGGTCGGGCATTGCTTCCTTCAGAATACGGTTCATTAGCACAGTGTCTAACAAACGAGTACTACTATCCATTAAGTTTGGAAGATAAACAGGCAGCATACCATCTTTCGTATCATAAATACTTCCTTCCCAGAACTTATCGAGTGCATCTTCATTGCGAAGTCCAGGTATTAAGCTCTTTAGCTTGTCCATTGTCTGCACAGGGTTGCGATAGAGCGAAACGCCATCTTTTATCTCCATCACCTCAAACTCTGCCCCAGCCTTATGCAATCGGTCGCGTGTAGTCTCAATGCTGTTAATGCCAATATCGCAATGAATAAACTTGCGCCCTAATCTATTGGCAACAGCAGCAGTTACACCACTACCACCAAAGAAGTCTGCTACAAGCATACCCTCGTTGCTGCTCGCTTTGATGATACGCTCTAATAAAGCTTCGGGCTTTTGGGTGGCGTAGCCTACATCTTGAGTATGTACTTTTCCTAAATCAGCAATATCAATCCACCAATCTTCTACAATCTTTCCTTTCTTATCTAATTCTTCTAAAACTGAATCATTTTGTTTACCAGCTAAAGAAGTTTTACCACCTGTTTTAGTACTCTTTTTAAATCCAATGCGCACACTATCACTATTGAAAACATATTGTTCACTCTTATCATATAAAAAGATTAAATCGTGCTTACGTGGGAAATTATTCTTTTGGTTTGTAGGTCCAGTATAACACCACACGATCTCATTAATAAACTTATCTTCACCAAATATCTCGTCCATAAGAATCTTCACATAGTGTCCTATGTGCCAATCCAAATGCACATAAATAGATGCGGTATCACTCATTACGGACTTTATTGCAACAAGGTTTTCATACATCCAATTGAGATAGCGTTCTTTGTCCCATACATCGCCATACATCTTTTCTTCGAAGTTGCGCAACTCTTCACTATCAATCTCTGTCTCGGCTTGCTTAATAGCCTCTGCCACTTTTGGATTACGACGAATATAAACCTTCTTGGCATAATCGGCACCACTTGCAAAAGGTGGGTCAATATAAACAAGGTCTACTTTCACACCTTTATCTTTAAGATAAGCACAAGCAGAAAGACATTCGCCACGTAGCACGAGGTTATGATTAGAATTCTTGCCCACCACTTCTTGGCTTTCTACTTCGTAGAGTGGCATACCACGCTTAATACGTTCAAACACCTTGTCGTTATCACGGTAGCGAAGAATGCGCTGCGTGCGCACAAAGTTATCAAGTATAGCTTGTCCCTCGAGGACATTGGGGTCATAAGAAATATATTTGATTGCCATAATTTGTCTTTATTTGAAAAATTGATTGATAGCGTTGATAGTCTTCTCATCTTGTTCAGTTGGTGTCATTGTATCTTCGATATACAAGAAACTGAAACGATTGTAACCGAAACGCTCGTTATTAAGTTTCACAAACTCTTCTTCCATAAACTGTCTACGTTCGGCAAACTTAGCTGCGAAGCCTTCGCCTTTCGTCTCAATAATAAGTATTTGTTTGATTGCGTCCTGTTCATCTCTGCTAATCACTAAGAAGTCGGGCGTGTAATTGCCAAGTGGGCTCCAGTACTTACCATGCTTCTTATAGCAACGTATTTTGAATTCGGTAAGATTTTTATCGCCATTGAAATAAAACTCGAGTTGCTTATTACGTATGATGGTTTGAAGCGAATCTGAGAAATAGTCCTTCTCAAAACTGCTATCGAACCTGTAAGGTAGATAATGATAAGTCTTATTATTGATATTGCTTTCTGTTGACTCGTAATTATCGGGATTCTCTAATAAGACTCGTATGGGTTGCTCTTGATTGCCTAATGTTTTGAGTTTATCAATGATTGCTTGTATTTCTGCCTTTAGTTGTTTCTTTCCTTTATCTGCATCAACAATCTTTAATACTTGCTCTTGGTTTGGGAAATATTTAGAAGTATCATTCACTTCTATTGCTGATTTGAAGTTCTTAATTTGAAGAAGTTCAGCAGTCTCTGGGATTACTTCCTCTTTCACATCGATGGAACGACGAGGAATAAAGGCTTTGCGCACGTTGGAGCGGACAGCCATTTGGTTGTACTCTCCTTTAAGAAAGTATATACCATTACGTGTCTCTGTTATTGTATCGAAGATAGTTTGCAGAGCTGTGGCATATTTTTTTAGCTGTGCCATAAATAACGTGCCAAAACTTTCTTTACAGATAAGATACAGCCAACTATTAAATGTAATTGGTATATCATGCTCATCATCTTGCAACTGTTCTACTGTTTTGCTTTCTATTTCTCCTTTTAAGTTCTGTTGGCTGATGAGTTGTAAATCACTGGTAGAAAGAATATCGTCCCTTTGTAGTTCTTTCGGTGTGTTTAGTTCCTCTTCTAAAACTAATGTCAGGTAAGATACCTTTAGTTGAAAGAAATCAATAGGCGGTACACGCAGTTTTTTCATACGAGAAAAACGTTGCAAAGTGTGAAGTTTGGTACTCCCCCCTCTGTTAAGTTCCTCAATAGATGTATGCTGCTGCTTGTCCAATTCCTTGTTAAGTGTCTTGGCATTATCTTCATTAAGCCAAATAAGAGCAGTTTCTTTAGCCTTCTTTTCCACTTGTCGCAAACAACGGCAAGAGGTCTGTAATACCATATTTTGTGGACATGCTCCTTTCTGGGGCAAAATAATACTGGTTAGGCTCTTACAATCCCAACCCTCTTTGCCTATCTGTGCTAATAGAATTATCTTTATCTTTGATATTTGGTATCTAACGAAGCGAATTCCGTGGCTACACCCTCGGGGACGGAGTATTGTTTATTTCCTCCGTGATATTTAAGAATTGTATCAGTTGGTATTAACCCATACTTGCTGACGAGCTCTGCTGCAATAGGATAAATGTTCTCTTCCAAGGCATCTATTCGGCCGCAATAAATGGCTAACTTAGCACAAGTACCATTGGCATACATCAAATTTCCGTAGGTATCGAGAAAATCAGTTATTCCTTTGCGAACGATAGCATCATATCCTCCGTTGGAAATCTTTATTGTTGGACGTTTCAGGAAATTACCCACGCCTTCTATCAATGGGTAATAATAAACAACGTTTGCAAGATTCTTGTTTTGCAACGATAGGTCTGGACTAATACTTACAGAGTCGGCAGAAGATAGATAAGGAGTTCCTGAGAAGCCTAATACACAATTGAAAGTTTTGCCTTTCGTCCATCTGCTAACCACTTGTCTAAGTTTTATATCGCTGTCTGAAGCATGATGCACCTCATCAATGAAAACAGAAAGATGAGGAACTTTTCCAACGATGGAGCGAAGTTCGTTAGATATTTCAAGTTCCTTTAACTCCTTTTTACTTAGAAAAGATAGCTCATTGTTCTTATCGTATTTATCAAGAATAACCTTTTCAGCATTTGTTACAGCAACCAAACCACGAACATAGTCTGATGTTAAGTGGCTATTTATCTTTTGTGCATTTGGATTTTTAACAAGATTACTCTTCTGTGCAGTTTTCTGTGCATCAAGTATTTCAAACTGAATTTCGTTTTTTATTTGGGAAGCTGCTGGGTCTGGCAATATCCACGTAGGATCAAAGTCTTGTATATTCTTTATACTTGGAATAATAGACGACTTTAAACCAGACGGAGCCAATATTATAAAATTGTGTGCAAAGGCAGGATTATCGGGTTCGTTCAGAGAGAAATACAAGTCAAGATATATAAATGCAGCCATCAAATAGGTTTTGCCAGCTCCCATTGGCAAGCTAAAAATGTAGTCAGGATAATCCACATCGTAGAAAATTTTCTTAAAAACTCCAACATAATCAATCTTGTCTGGGAAGTCTTCTATGTATCTTCTCAATGCAGGTGCAATCGTCTTACCTTTATCATCGTGTAGACATGCATATTCATATAATGTTGCTGCTGCCTTATTTTTTTCGAGGATTGTTCTTGCTTTTACAGTCAGACTTACCGTATCAAGGTCTATTGTAAGGAAATTGCCCTCGGTGAATAATCTCCAAAGAGGTTTGTTTTTACATTCTATCTTTAAGAATAAATAAGTCTTAATTGCATCAATTTGGGCATCGCGCATCATACCCTTACACTCTATATATGATAATAAAGTTTCTATAGGGCAATCAGAACGTCTTAACCATTCATTCCTCTTTTTCTGTAATATTTTGTAGAACATTGCCTGTTACTTGTCATTTACTTTACTATTGATATTGTTCTTTCTCTTTGTATTGTCTTATCATAAATATTGATAAGACTTCATCTTTACATATAAACAATTTCATTGTATTTACAATAAAATGTATTGTAGTCTGCAAAGTTAGTAAATATCCTCGTATAAATACGCTTCACGAGAGAAAACTCTGATTTTAAAATTGAGTGATACATTATTACGGATATAATAGTTTTCATATTTTTATCTTGGTATTTCTCTATAAAAGGTTTACCTTTGCACGCATAAATCACACTTTTATGCAATGAAAAATATATTGAACATAATTGTAGCAAGTACTTTCTTCGTAGGATTGGCTGCACTAATGAGTAGTTGTGGCGGTGAGAAGTTCCATGTTGAAGGAACAATAAGCAATGCAAACGATTCTATTCTCTACTTTGAGCACAACGGATTGACGGGCTTTACTACCGTAGATTCTGTAAAACTTGATGCAAAAGGTACATTTTCGTTTGCAAGCGATAAGGTAAAGAATCCGGAGTTCTACAGATTGCGTATTGCCGGACAGATTATTAATGTTGCGATAGACTCTACAGAGACGGTTAAAATAGATGCAAAATATCCGCAAATGGCTACTGATTACAGCGTGAATGGGTCGTACGAGAACGAAAAAATAAAGGAATTAGCATTGAAACAAATAAACTTGCAAGCTCAGTGTCAGGCTCTTTATGCTCAGCAACCACAGGCTGCCGATTCGCTTGTAGACCAACTTATTCAGGCTTATAAGCAAGATGTGTCGCGCAACTACATATTTAAAGAACCAATGAAAGCATATAGCTACTTTGCACTTTTCCAATATATAGTGTTGAACAACGAAGCTCGCCTTATATTTAATCCTGCCTTAGACCCACAAGATAATAAGGTGTTTGGTGCGGTTGCTACTAGTTGGGATACATATTACCCTAATTCGGAACGTGGAAAGAACCTTCATAATATAACAATAAAGGGTATGCGCGATAATAGAATAGCAGATGCCAACAGGCAAAATATTCAGATTAATGCAGAAGAAACAGGCGTGATAGACTTGCCTTTGCGCGATAATGAGGGGAGAATGCACCATTTAACCGACTTAAAGGGTAAAGTTGTGCTACTAAACTTCCATGCTTTTTCTCTACCAAATTCGCCAGAATATATTATGCAAATGCGCGAATTGTATGACAAATACCATACGAAAGGATTAGAAATATATATGGTGTCGCTAGACGATAACGAACATTTTTGGAAAGAAAGCGTAGCTAATCTGCCTTGGATTAACGTTTACGACAATACTGGAATTAGCGAAGCATATACTAGTACAGCAACAACAACCCCTATTATCTATCTTATCGATCGTAATAATACGGTTGTTAGGAATCCAGCACAGATAAAGAATTTACCTAAAGAGATAGAAGCACTGCTCTAAAGCAGACTTACATTACCCATAAACAACGAGCCGCTATTTCCACTTTGTATAGAAATAGCGGCTCGTTGCTGTATAAATAGACTTTATAGCATAATACTTCCTTTATAGTTTATGTTGCTTTAAAACATTTCCTTCCATATCGTAAGCAGTAAAGTTCCACCTTCGTATACCATAAATGTAGCCACATTGCCACCCTTTGGAAAGGTTATTGAACCCGTGTTACAGATGAGTGTTCCTGCTTTTGGGGTTATTTCCCACAAATGAGTATGCCCATAAACAATAGCATCGCACTCCCCTTTCGGCATATTCTCCTTATTATATATATGCCCATGTGTAAGAAACAGCTTCTTGCCTTCGTCTACCAACAATACATAATCGCCAAGAAGTGGAAAATTCAACAACATTTGGTCTACTTCAGCATCGCAGTTTCCACGTACGGCAACAATATCTTTAGCACGTGCATTCAGTAGTTCAACAATACCTTTAGGGTCTATTCCTTCTGGAATAGAGTTGCGTGGACCATAGTTTAATATATCACCTAAAATGCAGAGCATATCGCAATGATGCTCATCGTAAAACTTTAGTACCTTTTCTAAGGCAGGACGACAACCGTGAATATCGGATACCAATAAATATTTCATACCATTCTTTTTGCAGCAAAGGTACTATCTTTAATTGGTAATAGCTGTTTTTTTATGTATGTAATTATGCAACATAAATAATATTTATTATCTTTGTGATATCTAAACAATACAAAGAAAGGAGCAATACTATGGAAGTGAAAGATATTTTTGAACTGAGAAAGCAAGGAAAGATAGAAGAAGCATACAACGCTATACGTCCTATGTACGCAGCACATAAGGGGCATTACACAACAATAGCAATGTTCTGGATAGGTGTAGATGTTATGCGACTACGCTATAAACAACGCCGTTTGGAAGAAGCATACAAGATATTCCAAAGCCTTTTACGACTTTATCCTACAATGGACGATAGTTCGTTGAGCGGACAAGCTACGCTATTGCGTGCTGCAATGTTTGTTTTCGACCATAATACCAATTTCTATTCTTAATTTTGTGCTTGAATGGGATATAATAACGAAACTTACAGACGACGATTGGTTAATGTCTGAAAGCAATGGACATCCTGTTCAGTCGTTAGGAATGCGTATTGTTGGGCGAGTTTTTAAGGAAGTGGAAGGCAAACCAACAGTAGAAATGGCGTTAAAAGCTGCTCCAATACTTGCAGAAGCGCTAAAACACAGCCCTTATAATCTTAATAATCAACGCTATAAAGCTATGGTTTATTCTATAATGGGGAAGCGTAATAAAGCAATAAATATATATAGACACTTGCTACGAACTCGACATAAGTCGGTTTTATATAAAGAATTATCGGTATTAGTAGTGGAACAACCGCTCAAAATAGCTCTGCTAACACGTGCCATAGCAACACAACGCGACGAAAAGTTCCGCCAACGTATGCGCTTTCAGCTTGCAAATATGCTATTTAATACCCACAAACCGTATGCAAAGTATGAAATAGAGAAATGTATTTCGGCACGTAAAGCTGCTAAATATGCTATAACGTGGGAGATGCAAAACCTCTCAAACTGTTTAAAAGAGGTGTCTACTGCATCTGAAATAGACCATAGGGCATTCTATCAGGCACAAGCAGCCATAGTAGAAAAGTATGTAAAGGCAATAGATATACTTTAAAAGCTATGTTGTTTCAAGGTGCTTTGTTCTATTATCCTACTTCAAACTTCCAATAAATGATAGCAACCACCAGCCATAGTTCTTATTATTCCTTTCATTTCCAATTCGAAAAGCAAAGCCATAAGGCGTGCCATAGATAGGTTGGTTCGTACAGATAGCATATTTATTTGTTGGTCGTTCTGTTGCTGAAGTGCTTCTACTACAGTTTGTTCTTCGCTGTTTAGGTTTGGAAACAGTGTGCGTTCAATGCCTTGTTGTTGTGCCTTTTCTAACTTGATATCGTTATCCCAATTCATTGCTTTAACGAAATCGTAAGCCGAAGTAATTAAACTTGCACCATTATCGCGTATTAATTGGTTGCAACCCTCACTATATTCTGCCCCAATAGCTCCAGGAAAAGCAAACACTTCACGGTTATAGCTCCGCGCAATGTTGCATGTTATAAGCCCTCCACCTTTATTTGCCGACTCAACAAGTAGGGTTGCATCTGTACAACCTGCCACTATTCTGTTTCGCTGAACAAAGTTTTTAGGCACAGGTTGAGTGTTTGTGGTGTATTCTGTAATGACACCACCACCCTTTTGGCACATTTCTTTTGCTGTTTCGGTATGCATACGTGGATAGACTATATCTAATCCGTGCGCTACAACTCCCACAGTTTCCATATTGTTTGCCAAACTTTCACGATGTGCACAGATATCTATGCCGTATGCCAAGCCACTAAACACGAGCGCATCTGGACAGATTGTCTTTAATTCGCGTATGAAAGCACGAATTAAATCGCGGCCATATTGTGTACAATTGCGTGTTCCTATAATGTTTAGCGTACGGTGTTTGTTTAAATTTACATTACCTTGCTTGTACAAAACTATCGGTGCATCTGGACATTCTCTAAGCCTTTGTGGATAGTTTTCATCGTTAAGGCAGAGCACCTCTATGTTGTTTTGCTCATCGTATTGTAGTTCACGTTCTGCAAAAGATATAACATTATCCCAGTTTTCCAGTGTTTCAACAAGACGTTGTGTTGCATCTGGAAGAATATCGTGTATGTTATTACGGTGTTCATAGATAGCTGTTGCCGACCCTGCTCTTTGGTAAAGTTCCATTAGTGCTGGCAAATTGAATCCGCCTAAACGAGTAAGCGCAACGGCATAGAGGTGTTCTTGTTTCACGGTTTATGCTTATTTTTATTTCTATCAGTTTATTTTTGTTCTAAGAAAGGAGCAAAAGCATCATCGTAATCTTTGCTTTCTGCCAGTCGTCCGTTAATCAAAATAACAAGTGTAACATCGGCATGGAAACACAAACGATCGTCGCTTGCTCTGTAAAGGTCGTGTGTAAATATATAGCGAATACCTTCTTTGCGTAGCGCTAACCTTGATATAAATTCATCGTCGCACGTTAATGGAGTTTTATACTCTAGATTCATACGAGCTACAACGGGGTCTACTCCTTTATCATGTAGCTTTGAAAAGCTTATGTTTAACGAACGAATAAAACGGTGTCGCGTGTGTTCTGTATAGTGTAGATAGTTTGCATTGTTCACAATACCCTGTATATCACATTCATAGTCGCGTACTTCCATTCGTGTTTCGTATATGTACTTTGTTGTTTTTCTCATTGTTTTTGTTTCCTTTCTTTTAAATATTCGTATCCTATTCTGCACCGTAAGCACTCTTTACGGTCGCAATAATCTTTTTTCAATTGTATTAATGCTTGCGAATCGCCAGCTGTTTTCACCGTTAATCCTACCTCTTTCCACATTCTAACAATATGATTGTTTTCGGCTTTCAATGTTTCTAAGAAGGCAAAAGCGCGGTTGCAAAGTTTCTCAGACATCTTATATTGACCATAAGCAAATAAGAATGGTACAATGGTATTAATAATAATGAGTTCTATTGAGGTTTTCGATAAGTATTTTTCCGACTGTTTGTTATCGTTACCACCAAATGTATAGTGTGTTTCCCAATAGGATGTTACCTGCGTTTCTAATAGTTCAGCAACTTCTTTTATGGTGGTGCAATCTATCATTTCTGCTAATCCAGCTCGTCTGTTATAGTAAAGTTGTGCGAGTTGCGCTATGCGAATATATGGAAAATTCTGAGGTCTTAACCTTAGAAAGTGCCACAAATGTCCGTCTATTGGTGTGAGCGAGAATTTGTGTGCCAAATATTTGTACTCGCGTTGCAGATGCAGAAAGTATTCGTCTGTTACAGCTTTATCGCTATGTTGCTTTGGTAACGCATTGGCTTGCAATAGTCCTGCCTGTCCCATAAAGATAGTTTCTATTTGGAATAGGTCGTCGCGATGATGATCTACTGCATGAAAAGGGATTGTTTTTGCCCATTGTTCGAACGCATCACCGTTTATTCCGAAACCGAAATTGCGTGCTAACGACACAAAATAGGTAGCTTCCCAATCACCGTTGCAAGCTTTTAATCGTTCGGATATGGCGATTGTGCGTTGTTCTAACCGTTCTGCTTGTAGTGCACTCAGCCACGAATGGACCATAAAATTTGGTAATTCGGGTACTATTTTATAACAAGGTGGATAGGCATCGGCAGAAAGTAGATCTTTATAATGTTGTTTTACAGATAGTGGAACAGGCAATACAAGCTGAGGCGGAGTATCTCCATTCTGTTTCTTAACCGTAATATCAGATTGTTCTACAACGTGCAACACAACATTATTATAGTGTGCATCTTTTTCGTGTCCGTGTACATACCAATCGGAAGCTTTATCGTGTATCTCAACATTACCTACCCACACCGTATCGTTAATTCTTATTTTTGCATTAAAAAAATCGGGGCCAGCATTGCTATTAGGTAACCCTACGTCTATCACTTCTACCAATTGACCATCGGTAGTAGTGAGTTGTGCCAGTGGAAATAGTTTATGTTTCCACACGTAGTGGATAAGTTTTTCCATAGTTAGTAATGCTTTGCGAGGACAAAAATACAAAAAATAGTCCGACAAATAAAGAAGTTATATTGCTTTTTCGTGAGTAAATGGAAATTGCAGACTACTTTTTATGTTATTATTTATTTTGGGAGGCATACGCTGAAACTATTTGTAAGATCTATATGGCTGACTATATTAGAATAGCAGTATATATAAAATAAGCCAACCCTCTTACAAATGTATTAAAAGGTTATAAGGAAGGCTGTGCCAAACGTAAGAGAATGAGCTCTTATTTGTTTGCCTTCTGTGCGGTAAGGTAATAAATCGTAGTCTACTAAAAGACGAATACCATAATGTTGGTGTGCTTTAAATGTAAGCGAAAAACCTGTACCAAGACTAAAACTATGTTGCGAATCAATAAGATAGTTTGTATTTTGTAAATCGGGATAACGTACGCGTTCTACGAGAAGTTTACTTCCTACAAGCCAACGTACCGACAGAGGATAAGAAATAAACACCTCCACCTAATCTCCATGTATCGAAAGCATTGTTTTCTGCTCGTGTGTTGTCTACAATAATTGAAGCTCTTGTAACCGAAAAACGTCCGCCAACACCTATATATGGATTGAAAAAATATGCTCCTTCGAGTGCAGACATACAACCCGATGATACTTTGAACTTTGAATTAATGCCTATAGGATAAGAGCCTAAGGGTAAACTCATTTGAAAATTAAGGCTAAGGAATGATGGATTTTGCCATCTATTAAATGTATTGTTATTATTTACATTGTTTAGTCCACGGCTTTTGAATATCAAATCGGCAAAATAATATCCTAATTCGGTAGAAAGTATACCTATTCCAGCACCCATAAGCACATCGCTCAACCAATGTTTATTATTTGCCATTCGCATTATGCCCGTTGCCGAAGCCACTGTGTAGGCACCAATACCTATCCAAGGACTTCTGTCTCCATATTCTTTAGTCAGCATAGTGGCGGTCATAAAGGCTGTAGCTGTATGTCCTGAGGGGTAAGATTTATTATTTGATCCATCAGGACGTTCTACAGATGTGGTATATTTCAGCGAATTTACAATACTAGCCATAATGGCTGTTGCAAACAAATCGGAGGTTAACATTCGTTTCCAGCTACTCCTACTAGGCTCTCCGCCCAACTTTAATCCTAACAAAACGGCAGCAGGAAGATATTGTGTGTAGTCGTCTAAATGGCGATTAAACTTTGGTAAATAGTCGTTTCTTAATCCTCGAAAGTGTTTATCTTGTCCTTTCGCAATAAAACTGTTTATTATGAGCGGCATACTAGAATACATTATTTTATGAAAACGAGTATTACTGATATGTTCAAGCACATTTCCAACCTTATGAAGCACATTACATGTATCGTTGAAAGTAGATAGACTGTCGGCTGAAATATTTTTGTGTGTATATGTTATGGTATCGTTCGGCAAAATACAAGCCTTTACAGGGTTGCAAATAAAAGTAAGAATAGCGATGAATAGAGAAATCTTGCTAAAGTAGATTGTATGTTTTTGCTTACTTTTCATTAATATTTTATTAAGTTGCAGAATAGCAACAGCAAAGTTATAACTTTTTTTAAAGAAAAAAATAATATAAAAGTAGAAAAAAACTTTTTTTGTAGCTTAAACATTTGTAGATTAAGGATAAATTGAATACCTTTGACTGTGAAAAACATAAGATCTATAAGTCTATGGAAATTGCAAATAATAATAGTTACTGTGTTATACTGGCAGGAGGTAAAGGTAAAAGACTATAGCCAGTAAGTAGGGAAAAGTATCCAAAGCAGTTTATCGACTTCTTTAGTGAGGGAAGAACACAGCTTCAACAAACTTTCGATCGGTTTATTAATATTGTTCCAAAGGATAATATTTTTGTTGTTACTAGTGATATATATCACGATATAGTACGAGAACAGTTACCAGAAGTTAGCAAAAACAACATAATTGTAGAGCCTGTTTATAGAAGTACTGCCCCTAGTGTTGCATGGGCTACCCGCTGTATTGCAAAACGAAACTGCCATGCAAATGTTATAATAACGCCATCTGATCAGAGTATTTTAAACCACAAACTGTTTACAAACGGCATTCTCGAAGGTTTGAATTTTGTTAGCACACACAATTGCCTGTTGGCTATTGGTGTGCAACCTACACGTGCAGAAACTGCGTATGGATATATTCAGAAAGGAAACGAAAGCACTGTTGGTAATATATATAAGGTGAAAGCTTTTACCGAAAAACCCGATGCTGCGTTTGCACAAATGTTTGTTGATAGCAACGAATGGCTTTGGAACACAGGTATGTATGTGGGAAATGTGCAATGCTTGAAGTCTAATTTACACCAATGTCTATCGGTTGCGCAAATAGATTTCGATGCTTCACCACAAGAAATAGATTCTGCCGACGATGAAACGTACGCTAAAACCATTTTCCCTGCGTTCCCCAATATGTCTATTGACTATGGTATTTTAGAAAAATCAGCTGATGTACACGTACTGAAATGTAACTTTGGCTGGGTAGATTTAGGAACATGGCATGGTATGTATGAGTCGAAAAGCAGAACTAAAGGCGATAATGTTGTTGCTAATGGAGATGTTTTGTTCGATGATTCGAGCAATAACATTGTAAGATTGCCTAACAATAAGTTTGCAGTTCTGAACGGATTAGATGGATATATAGTTGCAGAAGAAGGTAATGTACTGTTGGTTTGCAAGAAAGAAAACTCGTCTGCACTAATAAGAAAGTATGTTAACGAGGCGCAAATAAAGAAAGGGGAAGAGTTTATTTAACCCTAAACAGATGCAAACAAACTAACGTTCTATTGGTGTTTCACAATAAAGATGATATAAAACAAATTGCTTTGTTCTACACAAAAGCAACCTTTACATAAAAAGCCATCGGGAATGTACTAATGCTACATTCCCAATGTTTTTATTTACCGTTACTCTATTTCTCGTAAATCGTCTGCAACATACCACCCAAAGAGTCCTTTATGCGTGTAAAGCAGAAAATGTTTCCCCGATTCGCCATCATAAAACGACAAGGTAGCGTAATTTAGGTATGTTTTGTTTTTAGGAAGATAGAGTACATAGCGATGAATAGCAAGCGGTCGGTAGTAATAGCGTTTTACTTTTGTTTTGGCTAAGGTTACAACTTGACTTTCTGACTGGCTCGAGCCAAAGTAAGAATTAGAGAAAAAGACAAGAAAGAAACTAAAACCTGCAAAAAACAATATGCCGAACCAAGAAGTGATAGCAATGTATAAAAAGTCACCGAGCTTATTAGAGGAGTTTTTATATTTCTTTACTATCGTAATCATACCACTACTTATGCAAATAGCAAGAATTGCTACTCCTAAAAGGTACCAAGAGAGTGGGAAGTGGAATGGTAATATTGTGTTTGCATAATAAATAAAGCCTTGATAACAAATAAAAAGCGATGCATAGAAAACAGCTACACTAAGCAAAGTTCCTATTGTTATAATTGTTAAAGGACTCCATTCGGTTCGTTTAGACAGCTTTCTGCTACATTTATTGTTGAGTAGCCAGTCGGTCCAAGTATCATCTTTTATCTCTTTCATATTTCCATATATTAACAAACGAGAATATACACTTTTCTATGTATAAACTCGTTTGTATGCTTATTTTCATATCTCTAAATATTACTTAATCTAGCTCTTTAAAAGCTTCAAAAATTTTAGCAGCTATCTCTGTTTGCTCTTCTGCCGTTAGATCAATATGTTTATGAAAGTCTACATCGGCTTCGCTATTAATGGGTAACAAATGAATATGTGCGTGGTCTACTTCGAGTCCTAAAACTATTTGTGCAACTTTTTTACACGGAAATGCCTTTTTTATGGCACGAGCAACTTTCTTTGTAAAGAGCTGAAACGCTGCCAAATCATCGTCATTCATATCGAAAATATAGTCGATTTCCTTACGAGGAATCACTAACGTGTGTGCTTTCCCTATTGGATTGATATCGAGGAAAGCATAAAACTTATCGTTTTCAGCACATTTATAGCTTGGTATTTCACCAGCAGCAATCTTTGAAAAAATAGTCATAACAATATTTTTCTTATGAAACTTAGAGATTAATAGAAATTTCGTCTACTCTCAGCTTTATCTTACCACGTGGAATTTCTATTTCTACTTCGTCGCCCACCTTTTTGTTGAGGAGTCCTTGTGCAATAGGTGTCTTTATAGAAATTTCCTTGCTTTAAATTTGCCTCAGATTCGCTTACTATCGTATATTCCATTTTGGTACCATTACTCAAGTTCGTCATTTTCACAGTAGACATTATTTGTACTGCTTCGTTGCTTAAACGCGATGTATCTACAATCTTAGCTTGAGCAATTGTCATTTTCATTTCTGTTATTTTCGCTTCGAGATGGGCTTGTGCTTCTTTAGCCGCATCATACTCAGAATTTTCACTTAGATCGCCCTTATCAGCTGCTTCTGCAATTGCTGCTGATGCTTTTGGACGCTCTACCGATTCTAAACGTTGCAATTCAGCCACGAGTTTATCGTAGCCATCTTGTGACATGTAGGACATAATCTATATCTTTTTATTTATACGCTTTTCAAAAGAAATATAAAAAAGACAGAATCCTAACATCTCTCCGTATGTCAGAATTCCATTCCACTTTTTTTATTTCCTCTATTATGATGGTGCAAAGATACTCCTTATTTTCGATACTTCAAAACAAAGGAGGTTAAAAAATATTAGTCGCAGACATCGAAAACAATACTATTTACTTTTTGGTGCATATCTCTTGCTCATAAAAAGACTATTTACCCTAATTATTTATTGGCTTACTAACCCTTTGTTTATGGTGTAGACGCATTGCGACACATACATTTTAGCAATGCCAAATACATTATTCTGCCAAATTCAGCAACCTAAATCGCCTATTCCATTCATCAGCGTTAGTCGCAATCAGAAACTTTTTCAGTGTCTCTACAAATCAAATATGCTATACTTTGATATTTATACCACCCAAAGTAGTGCAAAAACAGCAAAAAATAGATAAAGAGGATAGCACCGCAATGGACCAATTGTTAGACAACATACTTTTAAGAAAATATGTGAGATAGGCGGAGAAAAACACAGCAAGATGAATGCATAATAAGCTCTGCATAACATTCTTTCATCAATTATATGTATCCGTAATATTCGTATAAGTAATAAACAATATTACTTACACGTAAGTAAAGTTTTACTTACACGTAAATAATATATTACTTACACGTAAATAAAGTTTTACTTACACGTAAATAAAACTATATAATAAGTGTCTAAGTAATGCAGAAGGCGGATGTAAATGCAACGGAAGCATTGAGAAATTAAACTCAAACATATCGGTAGAGCCTTCGCTACCATTTGCGCATTGGTGGCGTGCTATACTCGTTATTGTTTGCATAGTTTCGCATAAAGTAATATCTTTGCAACGAGATATCCCAAAGTAAACGAAAGTAGAGTTTTTCACGACAAAGAAAATTGGATAGAAATACTACACTTATGGAAAGAACTAAAAGCTAAACTGTTAGGAATGAACGAAGAAATAAACAAGTTGATAGACGCATTGCCCCCAAACAAGCAACTGTTGTTTGGTGTTTGTTGCGTTAAAAGAATAGAAAACTGCCTTTATAAGTTTCTGAAAAACAAAGAAGAAGAACCAGCAGCAATTGTAGTGGAGGGTGCAATTGATAGGCTTTTTAAGAGCTGTGTGCTGGCTTATTTCGCTAATAGCTGTATGATTTTTAGCGAGGAAGTACAAGCATTCGTAGAATATCTAATTCCCGATACCGACACAGACGGAAGCAATGAAGCTCTATATGCACAGAACGCAGCAATAGCATTGGCATATTGCATCAGATTCACAAAAGAGCAAAATGCCGACTTTATTCACTATTGTTCACTAAAAATACTTGAAACAATAGATGTTATGGCGTTCGACATATCAGATAATGAACGTTCAAACATACTCGTTTTGCAAGAAACAGCAACGCAAAAGAGAATTATAAAACTAATAGATGCTATGCCAAACAACTTCGACTTTAACGAAATAGAGGCGTTAAAAGAAACCATTGCCCAGTTTTCTATTGACTAATAATGCAATCGCCCAGTGGAAAACAATAATTAGCAGCATCGATAGATATGCCGCAGTAACTTATAAAAACAAGCAAAACCACTATATGTTGCACATATTAGTCCACAGAATGTTCAGCAAACACACTGCAAGGCTCATTCATTGCGTAAATGTATAACAGCGAACACACCGTAGGCGTAGGGGCAGATTCATCTCGCCCGTACAATCGTCTATTATTACTCTCGAGAAGGTTAGCAAAACTACTATGAACAAGTCGCTACAGTTCGATAAATATAATTCACGTCTAAATAGGTAGAGTAATATATAAACACAAAAAAAGCCCTGACTACTTTCGTAATCAGGGCTATTAAGAAAAAAGGCAGCTACCTACTCTCCCACATTGCATTGCAGTACCATCGGCGCAATCGGGCTTAACTTCTCTGTTCGGAATGGGAAGAGGTGGAACCCCGACGCAATAACCACCTAAAATAATGCTAGTGTTAATAAGATATCCGATATTATTGAATAAATATAATAAACCAAATATAAAATACACTGTATAAGTGACTATGCCACAAGCAAAAACTAAATAAAGAAAAGTAAAAATACGATTCTTAAAGTATAAACACACTGAATGAAAGTTTTGGGCAATTAGTAGTGCTCGGCTTTGACATCGCTGTCTTTACACCTACACCCTATCAACGTCATAGTCTATGACGACCCTTATGAGGAGTTCTAATCTTGCGGAAGGCTTCGCACTTAGATGCTTTCAGCGCTTATCCATACCAGACTCAGATACCCAGCGGTGCACCTGGCGGCACAACTGGTAAACCGGAGGTCTGTCCACCACGGTCCTCTCGTACTAGTGGCGGCACCACGCAAAACTCCAACGCCCACGATAGATAGAGACCGAACTGTCTCACGACGTTCTGAACCCAGCTCGCGTGCCACTTTAATGGGCGAACAGCCCAACCCTTGGGACCTTCTCCAGCCCCAGGATGTGACGAGCCGACATCGAGGTGCCAAACCACCCCGTCGATATGAGCTCTTGGGGGGGATCAGCCTGTTATCCCCGGAGTACCTTTTATCCTTTGAGCGATGCAGTTTCCATACACTTGCACCGGATCACTATGCCCCAGTTTCCTGCCTGCTCGGCATGTCTGCCTCCCAGTCAAGCGCCCTTATGCCATTACACTCTATGAGGTCGGTTACCAATCGACCCGAGGGCACCTTTGGAAGCCTCCGTTACGCTTTTGGAGGCGACCACCCCAGTCAAACTACCCACCAAACAATGTCCACGAAATTACGTGTTAGACCTCAGACAGCCAAAGGGCCGTATTTCAAGGATGGCTCCACACACACTGGCGTGCATGATTCAAAGCCTCCGGCCTATCCTACACATCGGATGACCAAGGTCAATGCTAAGCTGTAGTAAAGGTTCACGGGGTCTTTTCGTCCCATCGCGGGTAATCGGCATCTTCACCGATACTACAATTTCACTGAGATCATGATTGAGACAGCGTCCGGATCATTACACCATTCGTGCAGGTCGGAACTTACCCGACAAGGAATTTCGCTACCTTAGGACCGTTATAGTTACGGCCGCCGTTTACTGGGGCTTCAATTCAAACCGTCGACATACATCTAAGCTCTCCTCTTAACCTTCCAGCACCGGGCAGGTGTCAGGCTGTATACATCATCTTTCGAGTTAGCACAGCCCTGTGTTTTTGTTAAACAGTTGCCTGGACCTATTCTCTGCGCCTCATTAAAAATGAGGACCCCTTATTCCGAAGTTACGGGGTCAATTTGCCTAGTTCCTTAACCATGAATCTCTCAACGCCTTAGTATGTTCTACCCGACTACGTGTGTCCGATTACGGTACGGGTTGCTCAAACATTAAGCTTAGCGGATTTTCTTGGAAGTATGATTACCTGTACTATCAAAGCTCTCCGAAGAAAACTCTGTACTATAGAAGATCAGCTCTAAATGCGGATTTGCCTACATCTATCTACACCTAACTTCTTTAACGCCCATATCCGTAAGGGCGCGACAGTGTCACTGCTCCGTCTCCACATCGCTGAATGAGCAAGTCACGGAATATTAACCGTGAAGCCATCGCCTTCGCCATTCGGCTGAGACTTAGGACCCGACTAACCCCAGGCTGATTGACATCGCCTGGGAAACCTTAGTCTTACGGCGAGGGGGAATCTTACCCCCTTTATCGTTACTTATACCTACATTTGCGTTTCTATACGCTCCAGGATCAATCAATATCACCATTCAACGCATATAGAATGCTCCCCTACCGATACTTTTTATATACAATGCTATCCCGCGACTTCGGTATCTGACTTATACCCGATTATTATCCATGCCCGGACCCTCGACTAGTGAGCTGTTACGCACTCTTTGAATGAATGGCTGCTTCCAAGCCAACATCCTAGCTGTCACCGGGACCAGACTTCGTTAGACTAACTTAGACAGAATTTCGGGACCTTAGACGACGGTCAGGATTCTTCTCCTCTCGGGGACGGACCTTAGCACCCGCCCCCTTACTGCACGACTACAGTCCGTGAGCATTCGGAGTTCGTCAGGTCGCGATAGGCGGTGAAGCCCTCTTGACCTATCGGTCGCTCTACCTCTCACGGAGAACATCGCACGCGGCACCTAAATGCCTTTCGGGGAGTACGAGCTATCTCCAAGTTTGATTGGCCTTTCACTCCTACACTCAACTCATCGGGAAGCTTTTCAACGCTTATCCGTGCGGTCCTCCATTCTGTGTTACCAGAACTTCAACCTGGTCAAGTGTAGATCACTTGGTTTCGCGTCTACCCCATCCAACTATACGCCCTATTTAGGCTCGCTTTCACTACGGATACGGGGCTCAACCCCTTAACCTCGCTGGACATGGTAACTCGTAGGTTCATTATGCAAAAGGCACGCCGTCACATATATATATGCTCCGACCGCTTGTAGGCGTATGGTTTCAGGAACTATTTCACTCTCCTCATTGGAGTGCTTTTCACCTTTCCCTCACGGTACTAATTCACTATCGGTCTCACGGGAGTATTTAGCCTTACCGGATGGTCCCGGCAGATTCATGCAGAATTACTCGTGCTCCGCACTACTCAGGGATTCACTACGTCTCATCAAGCTTCGGATACAGGATTATCACCTTATATTATTGAACTTTCCAGAACATTCTCCTCACTTTCAAAGTACGATATCGTGACCCTACTACCCCTATCACGCATTAATACGTCATAGGTTTGGGCTATTCCCCGTTCGCTCGCCACTACTAGGGGAATCATTAAATTATTTTCTTTTCCTACAGGTACTAAGATGTTTCAGTTCCCTGCGTTTGCTCCCATAAAAAATATATGGGTGACTATCTTTCAGACAGTCAGGTTGTCCCATTCGGAAATCCTCGGATCAAAGATTATTTGCATCTACCCGAGGCTTATCGCAGCTTATCACGTCCTTCATCGCCTCCGTGAGCTAGGCATCCGCCATACGCCCTTAATTACTTTCTATTCATTTTATATACTACCAAACTAATAATACTAATACCAATGGTAGCATATTCATGCTCATACTTTCAGCTGTATTTTGAAATCTAATTCTAATCCTTCTTGTATAAACAAAAAGAAATTACTTTACTTTACAGTCTTGCTTGTGTCAATATGTCAAAGAACGATATCAATGATGCAACGATAAAACGATGCAAAAATGATGAGTGAAGATAATGGACTTGAACCATAGCTGTAGGCCTTAAACCTTATCTTCTCTATATTGTAGAACAAAGATGCGAGTACAAGAAGAGAAAACTTCCTAACATCTATTATTTATATGGTGATAAACATTTAGATAATACAAAAATAAAAGTCCTATCCAGAAAGGAGGTGTTCCAGCCGCACCTTCCGGTACGGCTACCTTGTTACGACTTAGCCCCAATTACCAGTTTTGCCCTAGGTCGCTCCTTACGGTTACGAACTTCAGGCACCCCCGGCTTTCATGGCTTGACGGGCGGTGTGTACAAGGCCCGGGAACGTATTCACCGCGCCATGGCTGATGCGCGATTACTAGCGAATCCAGCTTCGTGAGGTCGGGTTGCAGACCTCAGTCCGAACTGGGACCGGCTTTTAAGATTTGATGCAATTTGCATTACACCCTCCCTCTGTACCGGCCATTGTAACACGTGTGTAGCCCCGGACGTAAGGGACGTGCTGATTTGACGTCATCCCCACCTTCCTCACACCTTGCGGTGGCAGTGTTCCCAGAGTGCCCAGCATTACCTGATGGCAACTAAGAAAAGGGGTTGCGCTCGTTATGGCACTTAAGCCGACACCTCACGGCACGAGCTGACGACAACCATGCGAAAGCACCTTCACAGAGACCCCGAAGGGCATATTTATCTCTAAATAATTCCTCTGCAATTCAAGCCCGGGTAAGGTTCCTCGCGTATCATCGAATTAAACCACATGTTCCTCCGCTTGTGCGGGCCCCCGTCAATTCCTTTGAGTTTCACCGTTGCCGGCGTACTCCCCAGGTGGGATGCTTAATGCTTTCGCTTAGCCGCTAACGCCAGGCGCTAACAGCGGGCATCCATCGTTTACTGTGCGGACTACCAGGGTATCTAATCCTGTTCGATACCCGCACCTTCGAGCTTAAGCGTCAGTTACACTCCCGTATGCTGCCTTCGCAATCGGAGTTCTTCATGATATCTAAGCATTTCACCGCTACACCATGAATTCCGCATACGTTGCGTGTACTCAAGTCTGACAGTTCGCGCTGCAAGTTAAATGTTGAGCACCTAAATTTCACAACACGCTTAACAAACCGCCTACACTCCCTTTAAACCCAATAAATCCGGATAACGCCTGGACCTTCCGTATTACCGCGGCTGCTGGCACGGAATTAGCCGGTCCTTATTCATACGATACATGCAATAACGCACACGTGCATCAAATTATTCTCGTATAAAAGCAGTTTACAACCCATAGGGCCGTCTTCCTGCACGCTACTTGGCTGGTTCAGGCTTGCGCCCATTGACCAATATTCCTCACTGCTGCCTCCCGTAGGAGTTTGGACCGTGTCTCAGTTCCAATGTGGGGGACCTTCCTCTCAGAACCCCTACTGATCGTTGCCTTGGTGAGCCGTTACCTCACCAACAAGCTAATCAGACGCATCCCCATCCCTTACCGATAAATCTTTTTATTCATATCTGATGCCATCAATGAATTACATCGGGTATTAGGCCGTCTTTCAACGGGGTATCCCCAAGTAAAGGGCAGGTTGGATACGCGATACTCACCCGTGCGCCGGTCGACGTCCAAAATGTGCAAGCACATAATGCCGTTTCCCCTCGACTTGCATGTGTTAAGCCTATAGCTAGCGTTCATCCTGAGCCAGGATCAAACTCTCCATTGTAAAAATGTCTTTTTATAAGAATATATAAACATCACTACAAAATAGTGATATATATACCTAAATTCAATATCTGCTCAGAACTAATTATCCAGTAATATCAAGTTTATACACCTATAATAAATTAACTAGGACGTTTCTTTTACCCATCTGATACTATATTTAATAGCAACAGACGCTTCTTGTACTACTTCTCTGTCTATGTAAATCTTTTCAAAGAACGATGCCTTATTAACAACTAACAGATAAACTGCTTGCCGTAAAAGCGAGTGCAAAGGTATAACAAAAAATAATAACCACCAAACTTTTCTAAGAAAAAAATGATTCTTTTTGTAAAATAGCCTCTGCAAAAGGGTAAAGCAATGCCGGAATGATTGAATACACCTTATTTATATAATATACAGAAGAACTGTTTTTCTATATATCTAGAACAAAAACTGAGAGATATCTGAAACGAACGTGAGAGATATCTGAAACGAAACTGAGAGATATCTAAGACGAACGTGAGAGATATCTAAAACTAAAGTGCCGCATATCTGATTTCACAACTCCTGTAAACAATGAAATTAGTTGATTATAATCTACCACATCATCACCTAAACAAAGAACATTACAAGCACTTGAGCAATGATGACACGAATAAACATTCCTAAAGGATAAACGGTGGCATAACTTATATTAGAGGTCTCGCCTTTAGTCGTATCGTTTGCATAAACCAATGCCATCGGATTTGCCATAGCACCACAAAGTATGCCACAAATGGTTCCATAATCGTATCTCTTTGTACGCAACGCAATAAGAGCTACTATAAATACGGGTAACACTGTAAGCAGAAAACCTAAACCTACCCACATTAAACCTTCGGGACGAAAAAACTAAAAGAAATTAAAAAAAACTATTACTTATTTGCATTTATCAAAGCTTTAAAGTACATTTGCAAAAATATTACTAGTATTCGCCACTTATTAGCTAAGTTGGCACATATCTTGTAAGAAATAGAAAGAATTAATAAAAGAAGATAACTATGGAGTTCGACAATTTTTCTAGAGCGAATAACAATCGCTTCAATAACTTAGAAGTATCACATTCATGGCCTTTACTTATGCGTAAAGTCTACACATGGATGGCAATGGCTCTCACCATAACAGGTGTTGTAGCATACGGTGTAAGCACATCTACAGCTATGTTAATGATGCTTTATAACAGTATGGCACCACTATTAATTTGTAGTTTGGCTGAGCTTGGTATCGTTTTCTATCTCTCTGCACGTATTGAGAAGCTTCGTTAACATCGGCTACAATGTGGTTTATTATTTTCTCCATATTGAATGGAGTTACTATGGCTTGGATTTTCATAGTTTATACTGCAACTTCTATTGCTCAAACGTTCTTTATTACTGCTGGAACATTCGCTGCAATGGCTATTGTAGGTAGCACAACTAAGAAAGATTTAACCCAAATAGGTGGCATCTTGTTTATGGCGCTCATTGGCTTAATTATTGCCGTAATAGTAAACATTTTCTTACGTAGTCCAATGGTTAATTTAATTATAAGTGGTGTAGGTGTATTAATATTTACTGGTTTGACTGCTTGGGACGCACAGAAAATTAAGAGAATGGTAATGAGTGCTCCCGATGCGAACGAGTCAGCACAGAAGATGGCTCTCTTGGGATCGTTAAATTTGTATTTAGATTTTATTAATCTATTCCTCTATTTATTACGTTTCTTAGGAAAAAAGAACTAAGAGAGGAAAACAACAAGAAGCATAAAAGAAACAGATGCACAGCTTTTAAGAAGGTGGCATCTGTTAGTTTATTTACGCTAACGGGCGTATTGTTTAACTCTGATTAGAGAATAACTAAATAAAATAAAAAGAAGAAAATGAAGAAAACATTGAACAAACTGATGCTAGTAGTATTTAGTAGCATTGCATTACTTGGCATTACATCGTGCAATCTTGACAACAACAACAACAAGGAAGGACTTACTCCTGCCGAAGTGAAAGCAGCCTTCAACAGTGTGAAAGGAAACTATACAGGAAAGGTATTTTTCAATAAACTTAACGATAACATGTCTATTCTTGAAAAAGACAGTCTGCCTGTATCGGTTACCATTAATACCGACTCAACGCTCATTATAAAGAATCTTCCATTAAAGGTGCTCACTGGTCAATTAGAGGATAAAGACTTAAAGAGCGCTATCGAAAGTCTCGGAACTACCGATGTATTATGTTACATAGCATTCATTGATAATGATCCTATAACACTTTTGCTAAACCCTACTCCACTTTCGCTTAATATAAACTATAAGGGCAAGACACAAACATTTAAGACAGGTTTCTTTATTAACAACAGAAATTCACTTGCACAGTTATCAGGAAGAGATAGACTAGCTATACAAATTATTCAATTTGGCAGTATGTATCTTGATGAGAAACTCATAACCAGCAGGGCAAACAACTCTGCAATATTCTTAAAATTAGAACGTAGATAAAATAAGATGTAAACGCAAATCACTATTTATTTCTGTATTAAGTGCATTTTCTAAATATAGGTAGAGAAATATAGTTTTAAAACTTGCCTTAACAGAAAGCAAAAAAGTATTTGTTATTTACAGACTCTTTCGATATTAATTTTCAGGAGGAAACAGAACAACAACACCCTGTTTCCTCTTTTTATTAGCCTAAAATAGCAATTAGTCTCTTGCCGTTTTTCGTTTTTCTGCTGAGCATATAGACTATCTTTACTACGAAGGTAGTATAGGTTAGGACTATTTTAACAAGAAAACGAACAATTATAGAAGTGTGATAAAAACTCTTAAGTTTTTACAGAAAGTTCTTAAGCTTTTGTTATATAAGCCAAACTTTTTAAAGAAAGGCTATTGCGTTACAACACATTATAAGTTGCCTAAATTAGCCTATATTTATTTTGTTGTTCAATCTATTTAAAGTAACTTTGCACTCATTATTACATAATAGTAATGTCGAACGAGAATACTTTCAAACTTTTAAGCAAAATTAATTCGCCTGCCGATTTAAGAAAATTGAGCATAGACGAATTACCTGTTTTATGCAATGAGCTTCGGAAAGATATTATTCAGGAAGTAGCCGTAAATCCTGGACATCTTGCATCGAGCCTTGGCGCAATTGAGATAACCGTAGCATGTCATTATGTTTTCAACACACCAGAAGACAGAATTGTATGGGATGTGGGGCATCAAGCATACGGACACAAGATATTAACCAATAGGCGTGAAAGCTTTTGTAAAAACAGAAAGAAAGATGGCTTAATGCCTTTTCCATCTCCTAAAGAGAGCGAATACGACACGTTCACTTGTGGACACGCTTCTAATTCTATTTCAGCTGCCTTAGGAATGGCTGTGGCTGCAAAGATGACAAATCACCCAGAACGCCACGTAGTTGCCATTATTGGCGACGGAGCAATGAGTGGTGGGTTAGCGTTTGAAGGGTTAAACAACGCCTCAAGTCAGCCCAACGACCTACTCATTATACTAAACGACAACGATATGTCGATAGACAGGGCAGTTGGAGGAATGCAACAATACCTATTAAACCTTGATACAAACGAAACCTACAATAAGTTTCGTTTTAAGGCGTCGCAATGGTTACATTCTAAAGGATTACTAAACGACAAGCGTCGCAAAGGCATTATTCGTTTGAATAATGCCATTAAGTCGGCACTTGCTCAACAGCAAAACCTCTTTGAGGGAATGAACATACGCTACTTTGGCCCATTCGATGGAAACGATGTAAAAGAAGTTGTAAGACTATTGCGCCAGCTTAAAGATATGAAGGGTCCAAAATTGTTACACTTGCACACTATAAAAGGTAAAGGTTACGAACCTGCAGAGAAGAGCGCAACAGTTTGGCATGCACCAGGTAAGTTCATTCCCGAAACAGGAAAACGTCTAGTACAAGACAATAACAATAAGCCACCAAAGTTTCAAGATGTGTTTGGACATACTCTTTTAGAACTTGCCCGAAAAATCCACGCATTGTTGGTGTTACCCCAGCAATGCCAACTGGGTGTTCTATGAGCATTATGATGAAAGAAATGGCAGACCGTACATTCGACGTGGGTATTGCAGAAGGACACGCTATGACATTTTCTGCAGGTATGGCAAAAGATGGTTTACAACCATTCTGCAATATATATAGTGCCTTTTCGCAACGTGCTTACGATAATATCATTCACGATACAGCCATTCTTAATCTTCCCGTTGTATTATGTTTAGACCGTGCAGGTCTTGTTGGCGAAGATGGTGCAACACATCACGGTGCTTTTGATATGGCTTTTCTACGCCCTATACCTGGCATCACAATAGCATCTCCTATGAACGAACACGAATTGCGTCGGCTGATGTACACAGCTCAGTTGCCTCAAAAAGGTTTCTTTGTTATAAGATATCCACGTGGCTGTGGTTCGTTAGTTGATTGGCGTTGCCCTTTAGAAGAGATCAAAGTAGGTACAGGACGCAAACTCTACGATAAGACTTTAGGTAACGAACATAAAGATTGTACGAAAAATATAGCTATTCTTACCATTGGTCCTATAGGAAACGACGCTCAAAAAGCCATCGAAGAAATAGAACAAGAAGGCAAATATACAGGTCGTATTGCCCTTTACGATATGCGTTTCTTAAAACCAATAGACGAGAATATACTCGAAGAGGTAGGAAAGAACTTCTCTGAAATTATTACCATAGAGGACGGAGTAATAAATGGTGGCTTAGGAACAACAGTTATAGAATGGCTGAACGAACACAACAAAAACATACACGTACAGCGATTAGGTTTGCCCGATCACTTTATTGAACAAGGAACTGTTACCGAACTTCGTGAATTGTGTGGATTTGATAAATACAGCATAAAGCAAGAAATAGAAAAAAGATTGTTAGCAACATACACAAACAAAATATGAAAATTATTATAGCAGGAGCATATACCATAGGGACTTATTTAGCACAATTTTTATCGCGCAATAAGTACAATATAATATTAATAGACGAGCAGGAAGAGAGGTTAAATAAAATAGGTCAAGACTACGACCTTCTTACACTGCAAGGAAAGCCTACAAGTATACAGATACTACAAGAGGCAGATGTTAAACACGCTGATCTCTTTATTGCTGTAGACCCAAAAGAAACAACAAACATTACTGCTTGTACTATGGCACACCACCTTGGTGCAAAAAAGACTGTGGCTAAGATTGATAATCCAGAGTATTTGGAACCTAAAAACCAAGAGTTATTTAAGCAGTTAGGCGTTGATAGTCTTATTTATCCTGAACTTCTAGCAGCAAAAGATATCATAAACGGCCTTAAAATGTCGTGGGTTCGTCAGCGCTGGGACGTTCGTGGTGGAGCGTTGGTTATGTTAGGCATAAAACTTCGCGACACTTGTGCAATCTTAGATAAACCATTAAGAGAAATAAGTGGACCTAACGACCCATATCACATTGTTGCCATTAAACGTAGAAACGAAACCATTATTCCTGGTGGAAACGAGACACTACAACGAGAAGACCTCGCCTACTTTATGACTACGAAAGAATATATACCCTACGTTCGCAAATTCACAGGCAAAGAGCACTACGTTGATGTTAAAAATGTTATGATAATGGGTGGTGGACGCACAGCCGTGCGCTCTGTAAAAATTATGCCTGAATATATGGATATTAAGATTATCGAAAACAGCTTCGACCGATGTGAATATCTTAATGAAATATTCGACGAATCTGTACTTGTTATCAATGGTGATGGACGAGATACCGACCTACTTATAGAAGAGGGCATTAGACACACGCAAGCATTTGTTGCACTTACACCGAATGCCGAAACAAACATCTTAGCTTGTATGGCAGCAAAAAACTTAGGCGTAAGAAAGACGATTGCAGCTGTAGAGAATTTCGACTATGTAGATATGGCTGCTAACTTAGATATTGGCACTATTATTAATAAAAGAGCTATTGCTGCTGGCTACATCTATCAAATGTTGCTCGATGCGAATGTTAGTAATGTGCGTTTCCTTATGTCTGTAGATGCCGACGTTGCCGAATTCATACCTGTTCAAGGATCTCGCATTACGCAGAAACCTATTAAAGATGTAAATATCCCAAGTGGAATGACTATTGGAGGATTAGTTCGCCATGATGTTGGTATGTTAGTTTCTGGTAATACGCAAATAGAAGCTGGTGATATTGTAGTTGTTTTCTGCTACAATGCCAATATGAAGAAGGTAGAACAGTTGTTCAACTAAAGTTTAAAAGAAGAATTTTTACCAATGCTTAATCTAAAGACGATAGCAAAAATTATTGGTGCGCTCTTAGGCTTAGAGGCGTTGCTAATGTCTGTGTGTTTATGTGTGTCGTTATTATATCAAGACAAAGATATAATAGCATTCATTTGGTCTATACTTATAACAATTGTGGCTGGAGGCGCATTCCGATTAATGGGCAGACATGCCAACAACACTATTAGTCGTAGAGACGCTTACTTTGTGGTGGCGGTAACGTGGATTATATTCTCTCTCTTTGGTACTCTTCCATTTCTTATCAGCGGTTATATCACAAGTTTCACCAATGCTTTCTTTGAAACTATGTCGGGATTCACCACAACAGGTGCCTCCATAGTAGACTTCCCCGAACATTTCCCTAAGGCTTACTATTCTGGCGATCGCTAACACAATGGATAGGCGGATTAGGTATTGTCTTCTTTACCATTGCAATTTTACCTTCGCTTGTTGGCGGGTCACTAAAAGTGTTTGCAGCAGAAGCCACAGGACCTATAAAGAGCAAACTTCACCCACGTCTCAGTATGGGGGCTAAATGGATATGGATGGTTTATTTTGTGCTTACGGCTGCCTGCGTTGTAAGCTATAAGGTGTGTGGTATGAACTGGTTCGATGCTTTTAATTATGCTATGACCAGTACCGCTACTGGTGGTTTCAGCACCGAAAGTGGCTCTATTGCTACATTCCATTCGCCAGCCGAAGAGTATGTCTGTACTATCTTTTGTTTCCTATCGGGCGTAAACTTCACTTTGCTCTACACATCTGTTGCGGGCTTCAAACTAAAGGAAATGCTCAAGAACAGCGAATTTAAGTTTTATGCAGCAATGATTGCTGGCTTCACCTTATTTATTATGTTAGAGCTCATCTTCCGTTGTAACTACGAAGTGGAACATGCCTTCCGAAGCTCTGCTTTCAGGTAGTGTCGTTTATTACAACAACTGGACTCTTTAGCGATGATGCAGCCAAATGGCCCCATGTTACATGGGTTGTTCTTGCTGCTTGTATGTTTTTTGGAGGTTCGTCGGGTTCTACAAGTGGTGGAATAAAGAGTATACGTGGCGTAATGTTGGTAAAGGTTATTAAGAATGAGTTTCGTCAAATACTCCACCCTAATGCTGTTCTGCCTATGAAAGTAGATGGATACAATGTGCAAATGTGTAAACGTGTAACTCTCTTGGCATTCATTGGTTTGTATTTATTTCTTGCGGTTATTTGTGCTTTCACTATGATAGCGGCAGGCATCGACTCTACCAACTCAATGACAATTACACTTAGTAGTCTTGGTAACGTTGGTCCTACGTTAGGTTTAGAGATTGGTCCTACAATGTCGTGGAACGAACTGCCCGACTTTGCTAAATGGATTAGTTCGTTCTTAATGCTTGTTGGTCGTCTCGAACTTTTCTCTGTATTGGTGTTATTCACTCCATCGTTCTGGAAAGAGAACTAAAACCAATTTGGCATATAAAGCAGCTCTTCTGCCGTTGTGTTTTAACCCAAATAGGGCATTAGAGTTTAAACATATTTGTTTTATTATTGAGTAGATTGTATGTCTTTGCAACGCAGGCGTAGTGGGCTACGTTAAGTTACAAAGACAGACAAGATGCTGATAAGAAAATAAAATATGTTAGAAAACAATACCAGAGTAATAAGAACTATACATATTGTGATCTAATGGCTGATTTGGGTTAATTGGTTTAGTATGCTGTAATCGTCTATTCATCAATCTACACTATACACGCTGTAGATGGTACACATCATATATTATAGCAGTTCTTCTTCAGACTGAATGCTACCAAATGTATAAATAAGAACTATGAGACTATTCGGTGTTATCGTTGTCTAAGAAATGTCCTAAATCGGTTTGCAACCGTATATAAGGTTCACAATTAGCATAGTTTACATTACGTCGTAGCATAGAAACAATGCTCTCTATACTTTTATTGTAGCTCGAAAGCTCGTTGCGCTGTTGCACTATGTGTCGTGCATTGCGATGTATTTCTTGTTCCCTATCGTCCATCAACTTGTTACAAACCTTCTTCAGTGCTGGCACAACCACGTTGTCGAACAAATGGTGCCCTTGAATATACAAATAGGTTGTTGAGGGTGTTACTCCAAGCTGTTCTATATCTTGTTTTACAGCCAAATAGGTTTCTTTTGCATCGGGATATTCTCGTTGAAACTGACGTATTTTTGCTGCTACTTTGTGGCGCAATCGTTCTATGTTCTGATAAACAGTGTGGAAATTAAAATTACCCATTTCTATAACTCTATTAAAATCGGTAATGCAGAACTTTCCATAAATACCATTCCTGTAGAACCATATACTCCAAACAAACAATGGAAATATTGCTTCGCTATAAAGGCGTAGATATTCTTCAAAATCGAATATAGGCTTATCGTTCAGCGTTACGGCAACACCAACATCGTGCAGACTTTCGGCACAACATTGCAGGTTTTCTATGGCGTATGCATAGGTATGAAATACGTACGGATTGTGGTTCACTGTGCGCGATGTGGGTGTTGTTTCTTGTAACAGATAGTCGTAATCGGCATCTACACAAGCTATCATACTTTCGCCCACATTACCTGAAATTAAATTCATCAGCACCGAGCGTTTTCCTTTGGTAAGCGTGTGGCGCGATGGCAGCATAACTTCAAAGTAGCGGTGTTCGTTTTCAAATCTGCTAAGAGCCGTACGCCAAAAGAAAATGTCGTCGTATGCCTCTACATACGCCACAATTCTTTTTCGAGCCTTACGCCCTTGCAGTCGGTTTGCTGCTTCAAAATAGGCTGACGACAGATTGTCTTTAAGCTGTTTTCCCATTAAGTTTCGTTGTTTTCTTATCCCACAGTAATCTCGTCCACTTCGGTTACCTTGTCTAACCAACCATCCATAATAACCGCCGGACTGTGCGTAGTGAGTATTATCTGCACATTTGGGTTTAAACTTAATATTAAACTTATCAATCTCTTCTGCCACTCTATGTGCATACTCACCTCTGGCTCGTCCATAAACAAAGCATACGACCTACTATCTTGCACCAAAACTGTTAGCAATATAGCCAGCATTTGTTTTTTTCGCCACTCGACAATTGGTAAGGATACAACGTACAACCCATTTGCGAGAAACGTATTTCATTCTCCGAACGCACTATTTTTTTACCTGTCTCAGCAAACAGTTCGTCTATTATGTTCTGGAACAATAGTTTCGGAGCCGAATATGTTTGTGCTTTGGTTGCAGCGTCAGGCGCACCACTTTGCAGTGTTTCTATTATGCGGTTTCCAACATTCACCTGATAGTCTAGATACTTACGCTGCAGCTGAAACAATTGCCAATCAAGCTCTGTAACAAGATTTAAGTCTGCCTTGCTTATGCTTTCTATGTTCATTAGCGGTACCGATCGAACGAACGAATAATGTCGTACCTAATCCATGTTGCATCGTCTGGCGATACTTTTTATATGAACGCCTTTCAACATGTGGCTTGGAAACTCGCCACCTTGTGCAAGTCCTTTTACCACCTTATTCAGAATGGTACTCTTCCCCACTCCATTAATTCCGCTTAATATGTTTACGTGTCTATTAAGCTCCCAACGTATGTGCTTATGTCCAGCCCACAGCGAATCTATTTCTATCTCCTTTATATAGTCAGCATATTTTTTTGCATAGCAGTTCAGTTATTTTCCAGCAAATGTAGCATTTTTTTCTTTCAGTTATAAGGCTAAAAAGTGGTTTTTATAAAAATTAGGTCCTACTTACTAAACACATTGAGGGCGCATCTGCACAGATGCGCCCCCTCCGTTTGTAGATTATATTTAAGTAGGTTCTTGTTTTCTTCAGACTTATCAGGACAAAAATGGTAACTTTTCAGCCCAATTTAGACCTTCTAAGTTTGTCGAAAAAGTTTTGTTCGTTGAGCTCCGCGTTTCAACCAACGAAGAGCACCAACATTGTTCATCACATAGTTACATTAACTTAATCTGTAGAAAAAAGCATATATCGTATTTAAAAAGTTCATCACTTTTATAGAAGCTCTCGCTGAACTTCACTTATAAAACGCAGAAAAACACAAAACCCCTACTCACTTTATATATTTAACACTATTTTAGATTTTATCCACTCTGGGGTGGATATTCGCCAATACTAATTTTAAGAGCCTTATTTTGATATATGAGAGAATTACCGTAAATTTGCAATAAAATATAAACAGAAAATGCAAGAAACAAGACAAAATCGCATTGCACGCCTACTACAAAAAGAGCTTGCAAGCATATTCCAAAGTCAAACACGTGCTATGCACGGCGTATTGGTTAGCGTTACACGAGTAAAGGTTAGCCCAGATTTGAGCATCTGCACTGCTTATCTTAGTATATTTCCATCGGACAAAGCCGAAGAACTTCTTACAAACATTAACAAAAACGAGAAAACTATACGATACGATTTAGGACAACGCGTACACAACCAGTTGCGCATTATTCCAGAACTACGCTTCTTCATTGACGACTCGTTAGATTATATTGAACGCATAGACGAACTTCTGAAGAAGTAATGAGTTTTCCTTTTTATATTGCACGCCGCTATCTTTTCTCAAAGAAAAGCACCCACGCCATTAACGTTATCAGCCTGATATCGGTAATTGGGGTGGCTGTTGCTACTATGGCACTGGTTGTGGTACTGAGCGGATTTAATGGTTTCTCCGATCTCGTAGCTTCGTTCTTCACCAACTTCGACCCACAACTAAAGATTGAAGCTGCAAAAGGAAAAACTATTGCAGCCGACAATCCGCTTTTGCACAAAATAAAAACATTGCCCAGTATAGAAGTTGCTACCGAATGTGTTGCCGACCAAGCATTGGCTACCTATCAAGGCAAACAAATAATGGTAACCGTAAAAGGCGTAGCCGAAAACTTCGACTCGCTTACCAACATCAGCCATATACTAATAGGCGATGGAACTTTCAAACTGCATATTGCCAACTTAGACTATGGCATCTTAGGTATTGGCGTAGCACAACAGCTAAACACGGGCATCGACTGGAAAAACTATCTACACATATATGCACCACAACGAAAAGGACAATACGATGCATCGAACCCTATGAATGCCTTCGTGGCAGACTCGCTACTATCGCCAAAAAGCATATTCCAAGTAAAGCAAAACAAATACGACAACAACTATATTATTACATCGCTACCATTCGCACGACGACTCTTCAACAGACAGGGCGAAATTACATCGCTAGAACTACGTCTAAAAGCGGGCGAAGATATCGATAAGGTGAAAGGGGAAATAGAACACATTGTGGGCAACCAACTTGTGGTAAAAGACCGCTACGAACAACAGGCGGATACATTCAACATTATGCGCATAGAGAAACTCTTTGCATACGCATTTCTCACTTTCATTCTAATGGTTGCATGCTTCAATATCATAGGGTCGCTCTCTATGCTAATGATTGATAAGAAAAACGACGTACAAACATTGCGCAACCTGGGAGCATCAGATAAACAAATAAATCAGGTGTTTTTGTTCGAAGGACGTATGATTTCGGCTGCAGGTGCCATAATTGGTATTGCCGTCGGACTATTTTTATGCTGGTTGCAACAAACTTACGGATTAGTGAAACTCGGCAATCAAGCAGGAAACTTCGTTGTGAACGCCTATCCCATTAGCGTACACCCATGGGACATTGTTGCCATATTTGCCACTGTTATTGTTGTGGGGTGGATAGCCGTTTGGTATCCTGTGCGATACATGAGCAAGCAACTTACAAGGTAGCAATACCACAAACACATTTGCGCCTGCTTACGAATATAAGACAAATGTTTCTGCAATTCTACTTTTTTTTATACCTTTGCAGTGCATTTAACGACAAATAGTAATAGCAAAAACAAAATATAGCAATATTACTACACAACAACCCATTTGGCGTTAAAGCGGGATGTAGCGCAGTTGGTAGCGCACTACGTTCGGGACGTAGGGGTCGCTGGTTCGAATCCAGTCATCCCGACAACACAAAAAGGCAAGCGAAAAACAACATCGCTTGCCTTTTTATTTTTATCTAAACCAAACAAACAAACCGCAATAAACAGCCTCTTATTCAAAACCAAACACATAGCCTCTAACCCACAACACACTGTTAGAGTAGCAACAAAAATGCTCTTCCATTGCACACATTAAAAAAACTTTGCAACAAAAACATAGCCAACACAGTTGTGTACACTCAACACATTCGCACAACCCTCACAGTCTCTTCTCTCCGCTCTCCCACCACGTTCACAATAGTTACACAACATTCTCACTATAGTTGCGTGTCGTTCCCACTATGGTTGCGCAATATTTTCACACGCACCAAATAGTTTTATTTACACGTAAATAAAGTTTTACTTACACGTAAATAAAACTCTACTTACACGTAAATAAAGTTTTACTTACACGTAAGTAAAACCATCTATTGCGCATAACATCGTTGCACACTCATAATAGAACCAGAAAACAGATATGTACGAACTATCGTGCGCACACACATCGCCATACCACATATAGCAAATAAATCAGCCACTAAACACAGTGCAAACAACCATTATATACGCTACCAACAACAACCGTATATGCAGCAAACACCAGCCGTGTACGCTACGAACCCCACCGTATACACTAAGAACACCCACCGTATACGCCGATTTATCGTGCCCGCATATACATTCACAACCGCGAAACAACAACAAACACACACGAACACAACGAATTCCCAACCACGAAACAATTAAAAACATATACGGGCGAGATAAATCTGCCCCTACGCCTAACGGAATGTACACCAACCATTCGTGGAATGTACACAACACATTTCATAAAATATTCGATGTAATATAACAGACCGAACAACAAGCAAACAAGAAGAAAAAACTAAAATATTATAAAATAAAGCCTTTTATAACCTCTCCTTTATAGGTATTTATGTGCACTTCTATACTGTCGCCTTTATGTGCAAAGGTGGTTGGAATGCTAACAAAAGTGCGCACTGTGTAATATTGAGGAACATTGTTTTGCTGGTGTAGCAAACGTAGTGTATATTTGTTTGTTCCGCTTACCGACGATGCTACATTTTCTAAACTTACGCCTAACGACTGTTTAATTTTTCTGTGTCCTTACCCGTCTTTAGAGCCAATTCAAGATTAATATACTTTCGTGTTTTGGCTATCCAAGCACTGGTAAAGCCCATTGGATCGATTGTATTTGTGGTATGCGGTTGTTGCGACACTGGCAGAACATAAACTTTAGAGATAGCTATAGGCACAACTTCTAAGTTGTTTCTATTATAATATAGTTGTGCCCTATAGGTAGTATCTGCCTTTGTTGCCCATTTTGCACTTAAAGCCGGATGCAACAAAAGAGTATCGCCATCGTCGGTAACAGCCGAAACAAAAGCAGCATTGGCATTAGTAGTAGCCTCAACAAAGTCGGACTGCAGATAAGAGTATTCCGAATCGCCCGTTTTAAAACTATCGTTGGTACAAGCTACCAACAGAATGACGATGAGAAACAAAAAGAAGAACGATTTACGCATTAGCTTTTATATAGTTGCGAGTAGGGTTGGCATACATTTCCAATAGACGTTGGCGCAAATATACTTCGTCTTTACCTGGGAGTGTTATTTTTGCGAGTTGTTGTTCTATATAAGCATCGAATTTTGCTTTATCAGCGTCGGTATACTTATTAGCGTAAGTTGTGGTGCCCTCAAGTTCGTCGAGTGCAACATAATTGTTGGTATAAAGACGATAGTTGCGGTGTATTTCTTTATCTATATGTTCACAAATGGCATCTAACAGAGGACCGTTTGCCATATTTGCATTTTTCAGTGAGTCTAAATATGCGTCAATACAAGGGGCAGCGTGATAATGAATAGAGCCTTTATAGCCCATTATGCCAGTTTGCATACTGAGAACATCGTCCATAGGTGCTTTTTTCCAATTTGCATTATCGCGTTTTGCTTGCATTTCTGCAGCCTTTAGATAGTCGCAAGGGTCGTATTCGTAAGAAATAGAAAGTGGAACGATATGGAATTGCTGAAGTCTTTCGAGCAATGTACCTTCGGCTCCCAATGCAAACATTTTAAGAACAGACTTTTGTGTAAGGTCGTTAGAATCTTTAGCACGCCCTTCTCGCTGTGCAATCCATAGATTTTCGTGTTTCTCTTTTAGAGCAAACACCATATAGCGTGCCATCTTTATGCTTGCCTGCATAAGTTCGCGAGGAGTAAGACCACGCTTTACAATGAAACTCTTGTTAAGTCGTGCTAAGTCGCGTACCCAAGGTAACGATAAAAGATTATCGCCAATAGCAATTTCGCAAGTAGTGGCAAAGCCGTTATCTATTAGCAACTTTGAAAGAAAAGCAGAATCGAGTACAATATCACGATGATTACTAACAAATGTATATTGCTTTGTGTTATCAATCTCCGATGAGTCCATATCACACCCCGTACTAGCCTTATCTATGAGTCCTTGCAGAAAATGATAGGCAAAAGCTTTCTGAAATTCAAGGCTGGTTTTACATTGGTGCATCTTCTGCGAAATAGCATCTATAGGAACACCAGGATAAAGATAGTTTAATACTTGTTGGAATTGTTTGTTTGCAAGCAAGCGATTGTAAACTTCAGGTAGTTCTTCAGATTCAAATGGTCGTATATCGTCAAATTCAGAAGGTGTTTTCATAACCTATTATATTTATGTGTTAGCTATTTTAAAACAGTTGCTATAAACAAATAAAGGTGCAGAGCCATATTGGTCTACACCTTATATTATATAACATATTTAGAATTGGTTTTCTACTATATCGCTTAGTACATCTTTTATGTCAAGTCCGGCAGCTTTCACTTGTTGTGGAACAAAACTTGTAACGGTCATTCCTGGAGTAGTATTTACTTCGAGCATATTGATAACATCGTTTCCATTGTTATCTTTTGTAATAATATAATCGATACGAATAATACCATTTGCGTGCAGAATATCGTAGATGTGAGAAGTAACTTCTGTTACCTTTTCAGCCAATTCTTTGCTAATACGAGCAGGAGTAATTTCGTCTACCTCGCCATTGTATTTAGCATTATAATCGAAAAACTCGTTGCTTGTAACCACTTCTGTGATGGGGAATGGAACCGACTTTTCTTTCGTTTTATATATTCCTTGTGTTATTTCAACACCATCAAGGAAACTTTCTACCATAACTTCTGAACTTTCCATAAAAGCCTTACGAAGTGCTGGAGCTAATTGGTCGGCATTCTTTACTTTTGAAACACCAAAGCTACTACCATCGGTTGCTGGTTTTACAAAACATGGCATACCTATTTTCTCTGCTATTTCTTTTTCGTTGTATGCATCGCCAATACGAAGCAAAATACTTTCAGAAACATGAATGCTATATGATTTCAAATAACGATTCAGCACAAACTTATCGAATGTGAGTGCCGATGCCAATACATCGCATGTAGAATAAGGAATATTTACCAGCTCAAAATAGCCTTGCATAATACCATTTTCGCCTGGACGTCCATGTATAGTAATATATGCATAGTCGAAAAAGATGGTCTGACCATTATTATTAAACGAAAAATCGTTTTTATTAATAGGTGCAGTGTGCCCATTATCGAGGTTTACATGCCAATCTGTTCCTTTTACATCGACTATATAAATATTGTAACGTTCCTTATCGAAGAAGGAATACAATCCTTGTGCAGAACGGAGCGAAACATCGTGTTCTGAAGAATCGCCACCACAAACGATGGCTATTGTACGTTTCATATCTTTCATTCTTATTACTTATTTTTAATTATGCAAGAAGCTCACGATAGTTCTTGTTTACCATTTATATAATTTCGCCACTTCTCTATTACGTTTGCTAAATCATTGGGAAGTTCGCTTGTAAAGTCCATTTGCTCTCCAGTATTTGGGTGAACAAAGCCAAGTGTTTTTGCGTGCAAGGCTTGTCGGTTACACAACTTAAAACAATTTTGTATATAGGCTTTATATGTACTAGAACGCTGTCCTCGCAATATTTCTGTGCCGCCATAGCGTTCATCTCCAAAAAGTGGGTGTCCAATATGTTTCATGTGTGCCCTAATTTGGTGTGTTCGACCTGTTTCTAATACACATTCTATTAGAGTAGTATAGCCAAATCGTTCCAAAACTTTATAGTGCGTAACAGCAGGTTTCCCTATACCCGAATTAGGAGAAAACACCTTCATACGTAGTCTGTCCTTTGGATCGCGTCCAATATTTCCTTCTACTCGTCCTCCGTTCTCTGTAAAGTTTCCCCAGACTAATGCAACATAGCTACGATGTGTTGTTTTATTAAAGAACTGTTTACCAAGATTTGTTTTTGCATCAGGAGTTTTAGCTATTAAAAGAAGTCCACTTGTATCTTTATCAATACGATGAACCAAGCCAACAGCAGGATCGTTTGGATCGAAATTCTTTAAATCGCGCAAATGCCAAGCTATAGCATTGATAAGTGTTCCGTGAAAATTTCCAGCTCCAGGGTGCACAACTAGTCCCGCAGGCTTATTTATTACCATAATTTCGTTGTCTTCGTAAACAACATTAAGTGGTATATCTTCGGCAACAATTGTATTATCGTGTTTCGGGCAGCCTAACATTAGAGTGATAACATCGTTAGGCCGAACCTTATAACTACTTTTTACTGGCGTTCCATTAACATAAATGCTACCAGCTTCAGCAGCTTTTTGGATACGATTACGGCTAGAATTAGGCATTCGTTCGAATAAAAACTTATCTATTCGTACAGAACCTTGCCCACTATCTACCACCATTCTAAAGTGTTCGTAAAGTTCACCCGTATCAGTTGTTATCTCATCTTCGTCTAAAAGATTGTCAACTAAATCTTCATTAAAGTATTCTTCGTTGTCTATCATACCTTACTCTTTATTCAGTTGGCTTTGGTGCATTCTGGTCAGGCGGTAAAGCTGGCGATTTTTGGTGGAACAGAAGGAACCGTACGTGGAGTAGATTTACTTTCTTCTTTTATTTCGTTTCCATTTTCATCTACAGGAACTTCCACCCAATCATAATACTCTTCGTATTTAGGGCTCTTCAACCTCTACATCTTCATATCTACTTCCCGACTGATTTATAGTATCGTTTGCATTACGTGTTCCATCGCCCACTTGTAATACTATTACGGCATCGTTAGGAATCCGATCTCCTGCCTGTGCAGGCTTTCCATTTACCAAAACGCCATAAACCCAGTCTTTTTCTCCAGGAACATATTCAGGGTCGCCCACTTTAAAACCCATTGAAAGTAATTCTGCTTGCGCTTCTCTAAGAGAACTATTATCTGCCAAATCTGGTAAAGGTAATGTTGGCGCACTGGCAGCATTAATAGTTACATATATAACGCGTGTAGATTTTACACGTTTCCCGCCAGCAGGTGTCTGTTCTAAAATACAATCGGGTGGTAAGTTTTTTACGTATCCTGTATCAGAGACTTCAATTGTCAATCCTACTTTATCCATAATATCGAGCGCATCGTCGTATTGTTTATGAAGTACATTTGGCACAACGATAGACTCGCCCATGTGGGTATAATAGTCAATTCCATATCGCACACCTATAAAAAGTATTGTTACGAGAATTACTATTGCGAGGACATTTCCCCAAATATAGGTACTAAAAAAGCTATGGACGAATCCCTTTGACGTCATTTTTATTATACTATATATCTTATTATGGGCAAAGTTAAATAAAAAAACGGAAAGAAGCAAAGAATAGTCTCTCCTTCTTTCCGTTTCTAAGTCAATTTTCTATAAGCCTTTAGATTACTTTCCGTGATGTTCGTCAGACACAGTAAGTTTCTTACGACCTTTTGCACGACGAGCTGCCAAAACACGGCGACCATCTTTTGTTGCCATTCTTTCACGAAAACCGTGTTTATTTACACGACGACGGTTGTGAGGCTGAAATGTTCTTTTCATTGTTATATATTCTTTTTATGTTATTATGCAAAATAAACTCTACGTTGAGACACAATCTCACGTTATGGGTTGCAAAATTACTTATTCTTTTTCAATTAACCAAGAAAAGGCTGTTTTTTAGCTGAATAATTTATGTTTTTTTCCATATTTTGCTTAACTTTGCAGCGCAAAGCAAATTATCCCGTAACAAATAAATAATAAATATAAATAATAGATTATGATTAATTCACAAGAAATCAAAATCGGGACATGTATCCGTCTTGATGGAAAGATTTGGACTTGTATTGACTTTCAACATAGGAAGCCGGGTAAGGGTAATACGGTTATGATTACTAAACTGAAGAATGTTGCTGATGGTCGTGTATTAGAGCGGACATTCCAAGTAGGTTTTAAACTTGAAGATGTTCGCGTTGAACGTCGTCCGTACCAGTATCTTTATCAAGACCCTACCGGATATATCTTTATGAATCAGGAAACTTTTGAACAGATTCCTATTCCTCTCCACCAAATTACAGGAGCTGACTATATGAAAGAAGGCGACATAGTAGAAGTTGTTACAGATACTTCTGATGGAACTATCCTTTCTGCCGAGATGCCTGTTAAAACTGTATTGAAAATTACACATAGCGAACCTGGAGTAAAAGGAAATACAGCTACAAACGCTACAAAACCTGCCACATTAGAGACTGGCGCTGTAGTTAGAGTTCCACTCTTTATTAACGAAGGCGAAACTATTCAGATTGATACACGCGACGGAAGTTACTTAGGTCGTATAAACGCATAATACAACAAAAGGACAAAAAGTTGAGAAAACAACCCAACTTTCTGTCCTTTTTTCTTTTTATAATACCGCATAATGCACCAACCTAACCTAAGTATTATGAAATACAGCATTATTGTTCCCGTTTTTAATCGTCCAGACGAAGTAAACGAACTTCTATCTAGTTTGTTAGGTCAGACTTTCACTGATTTTGAAGTTATAATTGTAGAAGATGGTTCACAAAAAACATGCGAAGAGGTTTGCAGAAAATATTCAAATCAACTTGATTTGCATTATTTTATGAAACCTAATTCTGGTCCGGGACAAAGCCGAAATTATGGTGCTGAACGTGCAAAAGGCGAATACTTACTAATATTAGATTCTGATGTTGTATTACCCGAGGGATATTTAAGTGCTATTGAAGAAGAACTTAAACGTGAACCTGCCGATGCTTTCGGTGGTCCTGACGCTGCCCACGAATCATTTTCTGATACTCAGAAAGCTATTTCATACTCTATGACATCGTTTTTTACTACGGGTGGCATTCGTGGTGGCAAAAAAAAGCTAGACAAGTTCTATCCTCGTTCTTTCAATATGGGCATTCGTCGCAATGTTTATATGGAACTTGGAGGTTTTTCTAAAATGCGTTTCGGAGAAGATATAGACTTTTCTATCCGTATTTTTAAAGCTAATAAACGTTGTCGCCTCTTTCCAGATGCATGGGTTTGGCACAAACGCCGTACCGATTTCAGAAAATTTTATAGACAAGTGTACAATTCGGGGATTGCACGCATAAACCTTTATAAGAAATATCCAGAATCGCTGAAACTAGTTCATCTGCTACCAATGGTATTCACCGTGGGTGTTATATTCCTTAGCCTACTTTTTATTATCGGTCTTTTCGTTTCGCTCGTGCCATCGGTTTCTTATTCTTCAAAAACTGTGGGTTTATCTTTTTGTATATGTGCTATTGCCCCTATCCTACTCTATTCACTCTTAATCTTGATAGATAGTACTATTCAAAACAAAAGCATAAAAATTGGCTTTCTTAGTATTCGCGCAGCTTTCGTGCAACTTATGGGCTACGGTTTCGGATTTATTGAAGCATGGTGGAAACGTTGCATAAAAGGCAAAGACGAATTTGCTGCTTTCGAGAAGAATTTCTATAAATAACAGCAAACACAATGGAGATAACAAAACTAACCATTGATAAATGGGCAGAAGAAGATCAACCACGCGAAAAGCTAATTAACTTTGGAGCTGAAACACTTTCTAATGCCGAACTTTTAGCTATTCTTATTGGTTCTGGATCAACACGCGAAACAGCCGTCGAACTTATGAAACGAGTGTTAGCAGATTGCAAGAACAATCTTAACACTCTTGGAAAATTATCTATTACCGACCTTACAACCTACATGGGTATAGGCGAAGCAAAGGCTGTAACTATACTTGCCGCATGCGAATTAGGAAAAAGACGACAGGCATCTGATATTGAAAAACGTCTAAATCTTAATTCGGCTATTTCTATATACAACTATATGTATCCAAAAGTTCAAGATAAAGATATTGAAGAAGCGTGGATTTTATTGTTGAATCAAAAGTTAGACCTTATAGAAGCTAAATGTATTTCGCACGGAGGTATTACTGGAACTGCTATTGATATACGTATAATTTTAAAAGAAGCATTACTAAGAAATGCTACTGCTATTGCTTTATGCCACAATCACCCCAGCGGAAACCCTCGTCCCAGCAGAGAAGACGACAATATTACTAACAGTTTAAAGAAAGCTGCCGATACAATGCACATTTATTTTGTAGACCACGTTATAGTTGCCCAACAACACTTTATTCTTATCGTGAGGAAGGGAAAATATAGTTGGTAAATACTACCATTCTATTTCTTACTTCTTTAAAAGAAAAAACAGAGCATTAAACCAGTATTTATTTCTTATTTTATTTCTTATTAAGAATAAATTGAGCATTAAACTTGTAGCATCGTTACGCATAGTTTAACACCATATAGAAAGTAAAAAAATACCCCCATAATGCAGAAATAGCTATATGAGGGTATTATATTAAAGCAAATAATTTTGTTTATAAATTTCGAATTATAAATTTATTTTACTCTTAAAGCACGGGTGGCATTTAGCACTGCTAATACCATTACGCCAACATCTGCAAAAACAGCCATTCCCATTGTTGCTATTCCTACAGTAGAAAGTATAAGAACTGCGACTTTTACACCAATAGCAAATACTGCATTTTGTCGAGCAATGCCAATAGTTCTTCTAGAAATAGCGATGGATTTGGCTATTTTTGAAGGTTTATCGTCCATAAGAACAACATTTGCTGCCTCTATTGCGGCATCACTTCCAAGTGCTCCCATTGCAATTCCAATATCAGCTCGGGCTAAAACAGGAGCATCGTTTATACCGTCTCCCACAAAAGCAAGTGTACTTTTAATAGGTTTTTGGTGTAATAAGCGTTCAACGTGTTCAACTTTATCAGCAGGCATTAGTTCGCTATAATATTCGTCTATTCCTAATTTATTAGCAACTGCATCGGCTACTTCTTTGCGATCGCCAGTTAGCATTACTGTTTTTTCTATTCCAATTTTCTTTAAGTTCGCGATAGCCGAAGAAGCATCGGTTTTTATTTGGTCGGCTATCACAATATGACCAACATATTTGCCATCTATGGCTACATGTACAGAGGTCCCTTTTGAATGTTGGCATTTGCTACAGGCAACAATTTCAGCACCTATATGTTCCATAAATTTTTTGTTACCTACACATACGTTTTTACCGTTTATTTCGGCAGAAATTCCTTGTCCGGCAAATTCTTTTATGTTTTCTACTTTGCATTCGCACCCCGTATCTTTATAAGCATTTCTCAGAGCAATTGCTATTGGGTGTGTAGAAAATTGTTCAACATGTGCTGCAAGATGCAAGAGTTCTTGTTCTGAAAACTGATTAGGGTGAATAGCTTCTACCTCAAAAACGCCACGAGTTAATGTTCCAGTTTTATCGAAAACAATAGTTTTTGCACGTGCTAAAGCTTCCATATAATTTCCACCTTTTATAAGAATACCTATATGTCCGGCACCTCCAATACCACAGAAGAACGATAATGGGATAGAAATAACCAAAGCACACGGACAACTAACAATTAAGAATGTAAGTGCACGGTAAAGCCAAGTAGAAAGAGCATCGTTATAACTGTCAGCAAAAAAAGGTGGAATAAACGCTAGGATAATTGCAGCAATAACAACGATAGGAGTATATATGTGTGCGAAGCGACGAATAAATGATTCGTTCTTCGATTTATTTTCACTTGCTTCCTCTACTAACTGTATAATTCTTGAAGCAGTAGAATTATTGAAAGTTTTACTTACCTTTATTTTCAATAACCCAGAGATATTCACGCACCCTGATACAACATTGTCGCCCAAAGTAACATCTTTTGGAATGCTTTCGCCTGTTAAGGCTACAGTGTTAAGACTAGAGTTGCCTTCAATTATTTCTCCATCGAGCGGAATTTTCCTCTCCCGGTTTCACAAGTATCGTTTCTCCAATGGCAACATTAGCGGGATTTGTTACGATGATTTCGCCTTTTTTTATAACATTTGCAGAGTCGGGGCGAATATCCATAAGGTTAGAAATAGAATCTCGAGTTTTGTCTTCGGCATAATGTTCAAAGAGTTCTCCAATTTGGAAGAATAGCATAACGAAAACACCTTCTAAAAATTCGGGTTCTCCATTGGGTAAAAATCCAATAATAAAGGCTCCAATTGTAGCAATAGACATAAGAAGGTCTTCGTCGAAAGGATTTCCTTCCATAATTCCTTCTACAGCTTCGCCCAATACATCATAACTAATAAGCAAATAGGGCACAAAATAAACAATTAATGTTTGCCACATTGGCAAATTGTAGTTTCGGTCTATCAACCATGCTATTAATAGCAATACAGAAGTAAGGATAATTCTTATAACTTTTTTCTTCATCGTTTTTTGTTTTGTTACTAATTTTGCGACAAAGTTAAATAAAAGAATATGCAACCAAGTTGCAAAGTTTGCTGTATACAAGATTGTTTTTAACAAACAAAGTAAAATGAATATAAATAATGTTCTATAGCTACGTAGAAAGTATGTGAAAGCAATATGAACAATAAAATAAATGAGCTTTTATTCGTCTGTTAAGCAATTAATCATTAAATTTGTGCGATTTTAAAAAGTTATGTGGAAATGTAAAATGCTTAACAAGTTAAATTTCTATTTGTTCTTTTTACTTTTTTCGCAGTTTTTACATTTCTTTATGATATTAGGTCAAAACAATAAGTATTTAAATTTTAGATGAACGTAATTACGAAAACTCTTCAATTGTCTGATGGAAGAAGCATCACAATTGAAACTGGAAAGGTTGCAAAACAAGCTGATGGCGCAGCAGTAATTAGAATGGGTAACACTGTGCTTTTAGCAACAGTTTGTGCAGCTAAAGAGGCAGTTCCAGGTACAGACTTTATGCCTTTGCAAGTAGATTATCGCGAACAATACGCAGCTGCAGGTAGATTTCCTGGTGGTTTTACTAAACGCGAGGGCAAAGCTAACGATGATGAAATACTAACTTCACGTCTTGTAGACCGTGTTCTTCGTCCACTTTTTCCTTCAGATTATCACACAGAAGTATTTGTTAACGTAATGCTTCTCTCAGCTGACGGTATCGATATGCCCGATGCATTGGCAGGTTTTGCAGCATCTGTAGCTATGCAATGCTCAAATATACCTATCGAATATCCTATCTCTGAAGTTCGTGTTGCACGAATTAATGGAGAATATGTCATAAATCCAACCTTCGAACAGATGAAAGAAGCTGATATGGACATAATGGTTGGTGCTACCAAAGATAATATTATGATGGTAGAAGGCGAAATGGACGAAGTGTCTGAGCAAGATCTTATTAATGCTTTGAAAGCTGCACACGATGCTATTAAACCAATGTGCGAAATTCAAGAAGAACTTGCAAAAGAACTTGGTACAGATGTTAAGCGCGAATATTGCGATGAAATAAACGATGAAGAACTTCGCGAGCAAGTTAAGAAAGAAACATACGATGCTTGCTACGCACAAGCACAAAGTGGCGACGACGATAAGAAACATCGTGAGGAAGTTTACGATAAAATAAAAACAGACTTCATAGAACGTTACGATGCTGCACATACAGAACTCTCTGAAGACGACCTTGAAGAAAAACACGCAGAAATAGAAAGATATTTTGCTGATGTACAATGCGACTCAATGCGTCGTAGTGTTCTTGATACAGGTAAACGAATGGACGGCCGTGCTTGCGATGAAATTCGTCCAATTTGGTGCGAAGTTAATCCATTACCAATGCCTCATGGAAGTGCTTATTTCCAACGTGGCGAAACATTAGCACTTGCAACTTGTACATTAGGAACGAAGTTAGACGAAAAGATGGTAGACAATGTGCTCGATAAGAGTTACCAACGTTTCCTTCTTCATTATAATTTCCCTCCTTTCTGCACTGGCGAAGCAAAAGCACAACGTGGAGTTGGTCGTCGTGAAATAGGACATGGACATTTAGCATGGCGTGGTTTGAAAGGAATGATACCAGAAGATTTTCCTTATACAGTACGTCTTGTAAGTCAGGTATTAGAATCTAACGGTTCTTCTTCTATGGCTACCGTATGTTCTGGTACACTTGCTTTGATGGATGCGGGTGTTCCTATCAAAAAACCTGTTTCAGGAATTGCAATGGGCTTAATAAAAAATCCTGGCGAAGAGAAATATGCTGTACTTAGTGATATTCTTGGCGATGAAGACCACTTAGGCGACATGGACTTTAAAACTACAGGTACTCGCGATGGTATTACAGCAACGCAAATGGATATAAAGTGTGATGGACTTTCATTCGAAATTCTTGAGAAAGCACTTATGCAAGCAAAACAAGCTCGCGAATATATTCTTGATAAAATAACAGAAACAATTCCTGAACCACGTAAGGAAATGAAACCACAAGTACCAAGAATTGAAACTCTTGAAATTCCAAAAGAATTTATTGGTGCTATTATTGGTCCTGGTGGTAAGATAATTCAGCAAATGCAAGAAGAAAGTGGAGCTACTATTACCATTGACGAAGTTGATGGTGTAGGTAAAATTCAGGTTTCTGCACCCAATAAAACTGCAATTGATGCTGCAATGGGCAAAATTAAATCAATTGTTGCCGTACCAGAAATAGGAGAAGTTTACGAAGGTACAGTTCGTTCTATTATGCCTTATGGTTGCTTTGTTGAGATTTACCAGGTAAAGATGGTTTGCTTCATATTTCTGAAATTGATTGGAAACACTTAGCAACAGTTGAAGAAGCTGGAATAAAAGAAGGCGATAAAATTTCGGTTAAACTTCTTGATATTGATCCTAAAACTGGTAAATATAAACTTTCACACCGTTGTTTGCTCGAAAAGCCAGAAGGATATGTAGAACCTCAGCGTCGCCCACGTGGAGAAAGAGGAGAACGTCGCCAACATCGCGACAATAATCATCGTTCTTAATTGTAGAGAAATATAACCATATATGGTTTTCTTCTTACAAACAAATTACAACTAATTATTTTAAGAACAAATATTAATTTTAAGTTCCACAAATTCAATTGAATTTGTGGAACTTTTTATTTATAAAGCCTATTTATTTGTCGATGAATTCGTGTTTTTTTGTGGTTAAAAATCAATTTCAAAAGCCTGTCTATTTCCTGCCAAAAATAGGTTGTGTTCATTATCCGCTAAAATTTTTATTTTTTTACCCCTTATTATTTTCTTCATTCTTTCTTTGGAAGGAAGAAAGTATATTATAAGTATCAAAAAAACAAAGCTATTGGAGGTGTAAAGCAGAAAAAAATATAGCTGCAGTTCCAGCTAAATTGAATAATATAGGCGAATAATTAACTTTTATAACAAAAAAGAGCATTATTGCTAACATTGCAATTATAAGTGTAATTGGAAAAAAGATGTGTTCGCTTTTTACATAAGACACTAGTGCAATGTAGTGATATATATCCTTTTTTTGTGCTGATAAGAAACATGGAATTTCTCGTTCTTTATCTTGCAAGTGTTTTTGTTCTATACAGCAACCTAAAGATGTAGGACGTTCTTCCTTATTCCAGTAAATACTTTTAAAAAATAATACTCCATCAAAATTATCAACTTCAAATTCTTTATCAGGGAATTTATCAGATGAAAATTGCATACTGGCTGGAGTAATTTTTCCTCCTTTAGTAAATCTAATTCCAACATCTTGAGTTGGGCATTGCTCATTATTATACTTAATAGGAATATTAACGAACACAACTTCGTTGTTTGTCTTATAGCATTCTATCAAAAGAAAACCTACATAAATAAAGAAGATAAGCAATTGTACTCCGATAATTATTTTCTGTTGTATTGGTTTTGTGTACCTTTTGACATCTTTTTTTTTCATGAATTCACCTCGTTTAATTATAAAAAGATTATTAAACACCAAGCTACTGCTGTTATCACTATCAAAATATATGATTTGATTTTCTTAGTGAAAAAACACATAAGCATCATGAGAAGTAAAGGCAAGAGTAATAAATAAAAGTATTTATCTTTCATATAAGATATTAAACCTAAGTAATAAAAGATATCTTTCTCTTGCTCAGAATAAAAGAATGGTACCTCTTTCTCCTTACTATGCAAGAAGCTGGGTTCTAAATAACACCCCAAGGATGGCAGTCTTTCTTTCTCAATTGCTCGAAAAAATCCTCTTGTAAAAACCAGAGATTTATAATAATGTGCTCTAAATTCTTTATTGGGAAAGCTGTCTGATTTAAAGTGTACGGTAGTTGAACCTGTACTACCTGTAACGCTAATACCATATGTTTGTTCTGAAATTGAAGATTTGGTGTATTTTATGGGAATATCAAAAAATGCGACTTCCTTATCCAATTTGTAAAGATAAAAGAAAATAAAACCAATATAAGAGAAAAATAAAAGTAGTTGTAGCCCGATAATGGGTACTTTATAATAGGTTCGTTTCATGCTTCTTAAATCTTTTTATTCTATCTTTATAACAGCTTCTGTTGCATTAAATTAGTTTGTAGTCAAACACGATCTGTACGTACATACGATTTTCTTGTTTGATAGGACAAAGTTAATACATTATTTTTATATCTTCTTCTGTTTTGAAAATAAACTGCATTTCTCAAGTTTTTTATGTCGTTCCACTTCTACAAATCATATAAGGCGTTTCTATATTTTTGTGTTTATTGATAGATACTTGCCGATAATGCTTTTTTCTATAGGCATAGTGCTTTTAAGAATGCTTTCTTTTCTGTATAAACTCGAATAAAAGCAGCGTCTTTCTTTTGATGTTTCTACTATTTCCATTACCTTTGTATGTATAAAAAACGAAGATATGGACAGCAAAGAATTGTATAAACTATACGAACAACACCCCGTAATAACCACAGATAGTCGCAATTGTCCCAAAGGAAGTATATTTATTGCACTGAAAGGAGCGTCGTTCGATGGTAATAAATTTGCAAAAACTGCATTAGAAAAAGGGTGCAGTTATGCTATTGTAGACGAGAAAGAATATGCTGAAGCAGGAAACGAACATATTATATTTGTAGACGATGCTCTTGTGGCTTACAAAGAAATAGCAAGAGAACACCGCCGTACATTCCAAATTCCTGTGATTGGTATTACTGGAACAAACGGAAAAACTACATCGAAAGAGCTAATTTCGGCTGTTTTGGCAGAGAAATATAATGTATTGCACACAGAAGGCAATTTTAACAACGATGTAGGTGTACCTAAAACCTTGTTATGTTTACGTCCCGAACACGAAATTGCTGTAATAGAGATGGGAGCATCTCATAAGGGAGATATTAAAAAGTTGGTAGAATATGTAGAACCTACCTGTGGATTAATAACAAATGTAGGGCGTGCTCACCTGCAAGGTTTTGGAAGTTTTGAAGGTGTGAAACAAACAAAGGGCGAACTTTACGATTATTTGAAAGCACACAATTGTTTACTTTTCCTAAACGAAAGTAATACCGACCTTACCGAAATGGCTGAACAACGCAATTTTGAACGAATTGTTTCGTATGGTCAAGACGAAACTGCAAATATACAAGGCGAAATTGTAGATTGTGCTCCCTTTCTTCGCTTCCGTTGGCATGAGGCTGGAGGCGAATGGAAAGAAGTTCTTACCCATCTTGTAGGTGCATATAATTTAGATAATATGTTGGCTGCCATTGCTATAGGTTTGCATTTTGGCGTTTCAACACAACAAATTTGCCACGCATTAGAAAATTATGTGCCGAGCAATAATCGTTCTCAGTTAACCGAAACACAAAACAACAAACTTATTGTTGATGCCTACAATGCTAACCCTTCAAGTATGGCTGCTGCCATAGAAAACTTCCAATTAATGGCTGTAAAAAATAAAATGGCAATACTTGGAGATATGCGAGAATTAGGAGATGTTACTGCCGAAGAACATCAAAAAATAGTAGATTTGCTGCTTGCAGCAGGCATTACAAATGTGTGGCTTGTGGGCGATGAATTTGGAAAGACCAAAACTACATTCCAAAAATTTAAAGATGTAGAAGAGGTGAAAGCCGAATTAGCTCACAATATGCCTAAAAACCATTATATACTAATAAAAGGTAGTAATGGCACAAAGCTATACGAACTACCAAAATTGCTATAAACAATAGCAAAATAAAAATATAAAGCGTATAAAAAGTTTGCTAACAGTAAATTAAGAAGCAACTTTCTATACGCTTTTCTGTTTATTTATTCCTCTTTCTGCCTATTTTTATTGCGGTTCTTTGTAATTATTAAGCAGTTTAAGGTAGAATGTTTTAAAGTCGTTCCACTTATAATAATAAGGAGTAGAAGTCTTAGGCAATGGCATTGTAACTTCTTCCTCGTTAAGCAATGCTTTTATAAGAATATCGGCTTTGGGTTTCTTAGGATTCTTATAAAAAACAAACTGAATGTTAGCTGCCATTGGAAATATGTGCGCACTGTTCCAACCTTTTGTTTCCAAACTGTCAAGATTAAACACTTGTACATTATAGTTGTTAAGGTTTAATAAACAGGTTAAAGGCATTATCATTGTATCGTGTCCAAAGCGAAGAGTTGCCCCTGGATGTGGGAGCGATAAACATGAATCGGCTTCGGTTATTATTTTTCGTAGCAAATTTCGCTGCGAAAAAGGTTGGTTTCCTCCATTTTGTGGAGCTCCTGCATAATGTAAATACCACCAAACATTAGACCGTTGCCAGAGAGAATATAATTCGTCGGGCGTAAAAATATCGTATAACGATAACGAATGGCGTATTTCAGAATTCTGAACAATACCTGCCAGACTAAACAAATCGCGCACAAATTGTCCAACGTTTATGTTTTTATCTACAAAACTACTATCTGTAAAAAGTCGCGATATTAATGGACGGAAGTTTAAATGTTGCTTATCCCAATCGTTTTGTGCATTTTTCACTTCTTCGGTTTCTTTTTGTAACATTAGTTTTTTATCCGAAAGATTCATATAATACATATCGTGTGCACTGGCATCGCAACGCACTTTTAAACGTGTGTTTTGCCTTATAAGCTCCTGAAGTTCGTTTTCCATCGATAAAATACAACGAATAACAACCGTCGATTTTGCATCTACCCATACAGAATCTTTAAAAACAGAAGGAAAACGCTTGTACATTCTTCTTGCTATTTGCTTGTGTTGTTCTGCTCCTAATGGTGTAAGTTCGCCCCATCTGTTATATGCTTCGGCATACATACGGCGTATTTTTGCTATAGTTTCTTTTCCTTTACTGGTAAGAACACCCATAGAATCGGCTTTTTCGAGTATTTGTAATGGACGTAAATATTGATAATCGTGAATAAGATAACGCGAACCGTGCCTTCCATAATGCGAAATATACACCGGAATATAGCCCGTTGGCGGTGGAGTTAGCTTTCCAGATGGCGTAGGATAAGCAAGATAATTGTTTGCCGAAAGTTCTGGTTTAGCATAAATTTCTTTTTTAAACGATTGTGCTGTTGTGTGTAACGGCAACAAAATAGCCATTATACATAGCAAAATTAAATGTTTCCTCATATCCTTATAGTGTTTATATTGAGTTTATCTAAATGAGCAGAGTTTTATTTTTGTATGTTGAATCACTACAGCACACATTGCCTCTTTGTGCAAAGATAGCTATTTTTTAGCGAATACAAAGAGACGGTGTTAGGAGAATGTGTATTAGAACAAAAAAGTTTTGTTTTATTAAACTCAAATGGTTATAAAACCATAATATCCCTATTTAGGTTTATACAGAAAGCAACTAAGAATATTCAAAACTATAGTAGACAATTAAAAAGCACAATTTGCTGTTTCGTAATGCAAAACAGTAAATTGTGCCCTTTATTTCGCCTTTAAGGTATAACTAAATGTCTTTTCTCTTTCTCGTTTTGTTGTTGCTCTATTTGTTTCAGCTTATTATAGATATTTTGTTTTACATAAGCAGATTTTGGTAGTAAGCATGCATTGCAAATATTCCATAGTGTATTTCCATTCGTAAGCTTTATATTAAGCATATAAACTGCAACTTTTTTATCTATTACATCAAAGTAAAAACGGTAAGGCAGCCATTTAAAGTCTTGTGGTGTTAATTGATTAACTTTTTTCTCTACCCAACGATTTTTGCTTTCTTGTATGTCCTTTGCATAGTGATTAGCAATAACAACCGAATCGTTTCTGTATCTTATAAGAATATTGTCGTCGGCATCTAACAATTTATAATTAACATACAAGTAAGCATGTATATCTTCTATTCCCACAGGTTTAATATATCCATCGAAATCAAGATTGGCATCGCCCTTTTCATGATAAATATTAGCATATTTCTTAAAGTCGGAAATGTTGTAAAGTGTTGTATATACAGACGTAGATCGCGTAAATTCCACTCTAAACGTACAACTATCCCGATTTTTATCGTCATAATTTGGCAATTTGTCTTCCCCCTGAATAGGAAAATCTATCATAATTTGATGAGGAATTGTATAAATACTATACCAATATTTGTTGGAACCTCGGTAGCTGATATGGTCATAATATCCACCACCTTCATCATAAACTTTATCCCAACAAGATGTCATTAGGAATAGCGTCATTACAGCTAAAAATATTTTCTTCATAACGTTAAGGTTTTATGTTTAAAATTGTCTTTAAATTATATTTATATTAAGTGGTATTTGTTACTGTTTGTTTGCTCTTCAGCTCTATATCACTTATTTGTGAGCATGCATAAAAAAAGTCATTATGCCAAACAATAATAAACTCTTTTTTTAAAATCTTCTTTTCATAAGTTAATGTTAATTTTATCCATATTCACTTGCAAATATAACACTTTTTTTAATATAGATTATTTTTTTTGTTTATTTAATTTTAAAAGGAAATATTTACGCCTGCCAAAAAAACATAATTTAATAAATTTGTTCTCTTTTTACGGAATTAAAACTACAAAATAAAAAAATATTCTGCATTTAATTTGTTGCATATTTATATGATATAAAAAAAGAGATGCGCCAAAAAAATGGTGCATCTCTAATTCTGTTTCTTTCAATTTCAAAACATTTTTTTATGGGTGTGGTTGTGAGCCTCCGCCACCTTCAGGTTTCTTTTTACCTTTTGTTTTGTCGTAAGCAGGAATTTTAAAATACTCAACATCGTGTAATGTTCTGAAATCGACACTTGGTCTAAACAAAACCATAGTTTTTTTAATGTGAGTAGCAGGCTTAAAATCCTCTTCTTTCTCTACAGCTTTCGCAGTAAAAGTAGGACGGAATGTGCCAAGCGGTCCCGCATCTACAATGTTACCTTGCGAACAAAGTAAGTTTAATACAGTTCGGAATTTGTAAAAAACAGCTGCAACATCTGCTTGACTTACAGTGGAACCATCTGCCATAAACTCGCAAAGTTTATCGAAAGTTACACGTTGCTTTTGGCAAACTGCTCTGGCAACATACATTGTTGTGCCTTTTTTGGGTCCAACACCCATTTTTCTTTTTGTAATTGAATAATGCATAAATTGATATATTAAGATTAATAAAAAGTAGCACTTGCTTTTTTTGGGTTCATCCGACATTTCGAGTGATACGGCAGTCATGCAGTGCATAGAGTCTTAGTGTAAAGTACCTCTCATCCCTGAATCCATAGGCATTTCGTTTCATTACTTTAATCTTGTTATTGATGCCTTCGACTTTTCCTGTTGATAGATGGCAATCGTACCAAGCAAGGATTCCTTTCTTATAGTTTTTTACGGTAACAGCCATTTTCTGTAGTTGGGCTATCTTGCTTTGTTCTGCCTGCCTTATCCAGTCATCAAGCACTTTTTCTGCCATATCTTTCGTGGATTGCGACCATATCTGACGCAGTTGTTCCTTCAAATAGTATGCTTTTGACAATGGCTCATTCATAGCTAAAGCATTCTCAAGCCTTGTCTTGTGCTGTTTATCAAAGATGTCTGCACCATTGCCCAGTAGCAGATATCTTGTTCCTTTGAGTACTTTACGTTTATTTATATCTTTCTCCATACTATAAACTTTACGTCTGATATCGTCAAGTCTCTCGTTCATTAACTTCACTACATGGAAATGATCAAACACATGTACTGCATCGGGGCAATTCTCCATGACAGAGGCTATGAAAGCCGCAGACAGGTCTGTTGCCACATGTTTTATCTTTATATTCTTACGTTTGACTTTCTGCCAGAATTTCTTCAGAGCTTTCGTACCCTTTCCATCGCCAACATAGATTACCCTGCCACTGTCCAAATCCACGACGATGGTCTTATAAACATGTCCTTTCTTAACAGCAAACTCATCTATACCTATATTCTCCACCTTATCCAGAGATGGAGGGCTATAATGACGCTCAAGGTAAGAGGAGTGTATTTCCTTTACCGTATCCCATGACACACCCAGATGATGCGATACATCCTGAAGCGTCATACCACGAAGTAAATCTACTACATACTTGGCAAAGCGATGAGTATAGCTGCGACTGCCAGTAGCAAAGGGAATATTCTCCTGCTGGTCGAAATCACATTCCTTACATTTATAGCGTTGCACCTTCATGCGGATAGTTACTCGCTTGCCACCTATGGGAAGTCCAACAAAGTCCCGCAGGCGATACCCGTTCTTCACAACAGAGCGAGCCCAACAACAAGGGCAACATCTTATTCGCTCTTTTGTTTGTACATACAAAATAATTCTATTACCTTTGTATTCTTCACAAGTGCATTTGTGGGTGTAAAGACCCCAAGCATGATATAGGAAACTGCTGTTCATCTTTGTACATTTGGTGGTGTTTATTCAAATATACAATATTTACAGCGGTTTCTTTTTTATTTTATCTGTTTTATCACTCCAAATTCCTGAAGAACCTTTTTTTGTCGCACACAAGTGCTTTTTACCGTGCGATGGTGCAAAGTTACAAACTCAATAGCCCCATTCAAAGTAAAAGAGGTATAGTTTTGTGGGTAGTTTTGTGGCAGTCGGTTTAAAAGTGTAGAAAATGGCATAAATGTTATTGTGTTTCAGGCATTTATGTACTCTGAACTTTTTGTTAAAAAGGTAGTGGGTAGTAGTTTTTTTGTTCGTTTTATATGTATAATATGCTTTTTGTTATCTTAAATTTAATAGCTATTGTGCTCTTTATCAGAGCCTTCACTGTGGTTTACTATCCTTTAATAGAAAGCTTAATAACTAAAATAAGAAACTACGAAAAACTGTGTAGCCTAATCATATTTTCGCATAAGAATATGGTATATAGAAAATGACATGAATTTTTATTCCAGCGTTTAAGAGTTTGCACCTTTATAGATGTTAAGAGGCAAGTTTATGGTCGCTTATAATGCACTGCAATTACAGCACGAAAAAAACTATAATTAAAAAAATAATTTTTGTAATTAGATTTTTGAAATTTATAATTATAAATCGTTGCATTTTAAATAAGAAAAATAAAAAAATGCAACAATAAAAATTTGGCAACAATAATTTTGTTTGGCTTATTGTTTTTACGCAATGCGAAATAAAGTATGTGGTATTAACAAGAGGCAGAAAAAAACGGTGCATTAAGAAACGTGTTCTTAACACACCGAAATAGGTTTTTGGGGGCTATTTTTCTTCTAAAGAAATTGTTTCTAAATGTTTTTTGTTATTCTTGTTCTTTATTTTAAACTTATCGAACCCTTCTCCGAACACACCCATTACTTGACTTTGAGTAACAAAAGCATGTGGATCTATATCGTTTATAAGATGATAAAGGGTTCTTGCTTCGCGCTGTCGGGTAACAACCAATACAACTTTTGTGGTTTGTCCGCTATAATAGCCGTGAGCATCAATAACAGTACAGCCACGATGAGGCGGAGTTTCTACAATTTGTTTACATATTTCTTTATATCGTTCGGAAATAATAAGGAACTGAACGGAACGTCTGCCTGCATTTACCACTTGGTCTAACACAAACGAAACTATAAACAACGAGAGATAACCATAAATAACACGTTCCCAATCTTTCAAAACCAAATAACTTAATGTTACGATAGAAGTATCTACTAAAATTAATACTCGACCAAGGGAAATATCGTGATATTTGTTTACAATAGCGGCTACAATATCAGAACCGCCTGAACTTCCATTATAAGAAAGACAAAAACCTAAACCCATTCCACAGAATAACGAACCTATAAGCATGGCAACAAATGGCTGTTCGTGCATAATTGTAGGGTGTGGAAAATATCCTCGCAAGAAACCTGTAGCAAAAGTCATAACCAACACACCATAAATTGTTTTAACGCAAAAGCGCCAACCAAGTGTTTTTAATGCTACCGTTAATAAAATGGCGTTTAAAACAAAGTAAGTATAGGAAACTGGAATGTTTAAAGCCCAGAAAACAGTAGACGATAAACCTGCAACGCCACCTGTACTAATGTCGTTTGGTAGTAAAAAAATGGTCCAACCAATGCCATACGAGATACATCCGAGGGCTATCATAATGTAATCTATAACCTCGCGATAAAGAACTTTTTTTGAAATAGAAATTTCCATTAATTTAAGTCTATTTATTTTTTGCAAAAGTAGCGATTTATATTGGATAAAGCGACTTATAAGGCTCAAAAAACATATTTCTAGCCACAAAGAAAACTATAAGCAACATTGCAGAAAAAACTATTTCTCTATTTTAGCATCTGCATTTTTGTGTTTCTCCTCTATTTCTTTTTCTATCTTTTCACGTTCTTGTTCTGCTTTTGTTTCGTTATAGGCACGCAAAATGGGGTCTTCTGTATTAATTCCATCGAACGTTTTAAATATTTCGCGTTGCTTTCTTACATGTTCTTTATCGCGGCGGAGGCGTTTGTCGAGCATTAAACCTATATCAAATTCACGGATATCATGTTTTGGAGCTTTATCCAGTATATCGCGTTTTGGCATTTGTTTAAGTAACTCTCTACCATTCACAATGTGTTTTCCCCACACAACAACTTCGCCAAGCGATTGTTTTTCAGGAAAAAGAAACACGGTGTCTCTTTGTACTTCGGTTTGTGTTAGTGTTTCTGCATGATATTTACTTTAGAGAATGTAGCAGTTTCGTAAGCAACAGGAAGATTTATTATGCCACGATAGTCGGTTTTTCCAAAATGTTTTCCATTTATAGCTATAAGCACATCGCGAATGGGCAAACTAGTTACACCATCGCAAACTTGAACTTGTTGAGCACAAGCTATAGTAAGGTGGATTATAAAGATAAATAATAATAAAACTTTACGTTGCATAGCTGTTGGTTTTATAGTTGCAAAGATAAACTTTATATTTGAATTTGTAAATTTAGCTACACACAATTATCTGTAAAATTAATAAACGAAACGAAAGGGTAATAAACTTTTAAGAATTATTTGTTTTGGTGATGCGTTACGAATATGCGCTTACAAATAGAATATAGATTCGTTTCCCATATTAAAAAGTAAATCGAGAATACTAAGATTAGGTTGGAAACCTATTTTAGGTTCGTATACTTGATAATAAGGCATTGATACAAAATCTTTATCTGCAAGTGGGTGTTTCGGACGTATTACTTCGCGAAAATCAGCATATTCTCCGATGAAATCGTTATTTTTGTTGATTGGTATAAACTCATTCGTGGAGCTGATATTAGGTTGCAAGTCGAGCAATTCGCAAAGTGTATATGTTATTTCGGTATTAAAATCGAAAAGATATTTCCATTTTCTTTCGAAGAAAGGGCGAATGTCGTCTTGGTAATATTCAAAGAAAGGACTTTCGCCGTATGCCGAAAGTAGTGCATTCCAATGTTGGTGTCGCCAATTATCGTGATCGCTAATGCAAACATCGCACATTTCGCATTTTTTATTATCGAACTTTTCTACAGGAATAGAAAGAGTTTGCTGTCCGTTTGCTGTTGCAATAACACATCGATTACGATAAGTTTGCTTTACAAAATGGTCGTGCTGTTCTATTAAACACAAATCGTACCTATTCAGCTTTTGAAACCACTGAATGGGTGCAAAATAAGCAGAGGAAAGTAGTGCAGGAAGCATAAAGAAATTAGAATAAACGAAAAAAATAGCATTGTTGGATAGGTCTGCCTTAGTAGACTTTCGAACAATGCTATTTTATATTATTAATGTGTTATTTTATATTATCAACCCAACTAAACAATCGGTTCCACCGTATGCCGCTAAATCCACGACGATCTGGGTCGCTCGACCACCATATAAATAATGGTTTACCCACAATATGGTCTTCTGGAACAAATCCCCAATATCGACTATCGGCAGAATTGTGTCGATTATCGCCTTGCATCCAATAGTAGTCCATCTTAAACGTATACGAAGTTGCAGGTTTACCATTAATATATATTTTACCATTCTTTACATCAAGTTTATTTCCTTCGTAAACTTTAATGCAACGCTCGTAAATTGATAGATTGTCTAATGTAAGTTTAATGCTCTTTCCCTTTGCAGGAATCCAAATAGGACCATAATTATCGCGTGTCCATACTTTCCAACCAAGGTCGGAATTACGTGGATAGTTAGAACCTGTATATATATCTTTATCGGTTACAGGACGAATTGCCTTAACTAAACCACGTTGTTTCAATGCATTTACTGCACGTTTTGTGAGCGGCATATAACCATCGTATTGTAAAGCTGCCTGATTTAGCACTGATCCTTGTTCAACATCGAAGCCGTGCAAACGACTAAGACTCTGAATATCTTCGTTGCTTATGCCTAACTCTTTGCGAAAATCGTCGTATCGCTCGCTCATTAAGTCGGCAGCAGTTATATTGTTGAACTTAATTAAATAAGCATATTCTACATTTTCAGGCTCTTTATTTGGTTTTCCATCTAAATATACAATTTTATTCTTTATCTGGAGAGTTTGTCCTGGTAAACCAACGCAACGTTTTACGTAGTTTTCTCGACGATCAGTAGGACGCGATTCAATTTCGCCATACGTAGCCACATTATTCAGAATGTAGTTTCGTCCAAGAGTATATGCTTTATCGTAGAAAGCTCGTTGTTGTAAAGCATTCTTTTTAGTAGCTGCAAGCTTCGGATTTTGTTGCATTAGCAAACTTGTTCCCATTTCGTAACCATTCTGTAATAATCGTCAGCTTGATATTGCGGTTCGCTTACAATAGTATCGCCTGCTGGATAGTTGAAAACAACAATATCGTTCAGCTTAACTTTGCCTAAACCTGGCACACGACGATATTCCCAATGTGGAAATTCTATGTAGCTTTTTATATTAAAGAAAGGTAGTGTGTGTTGTGTTAAAGGCATTGTAAGCGGAGTTTGCGGAATGCGTGGTCCGTAACTTAATTTAGAAACAAAAAGATAATCGCCAGTTAACAACGACTTTTCGAGCGAAGACGAAGGAATTACATAGTTTTGGAAGAAGAACAGATTGATAAAATAGACTGCAACAAGTGCAAAAACAATGGCATCTACCCAACCCATAATAAAACGAATAGGACCTTCTGAGTTTTTCCACCATTGCCATTTTATTTTCTTCGTAATGTACACATCGTAAATAAAAGGTAACACGATGAGTCCCCACCAGCTTTTTACCCAAAACAAGAAAGCGAGATAGAGTATTGCTACAATAATAAATTTAGCCCACTGTTTCTTTGGGTTGAGCTTTTGCTTTTCTTTATCAATCATTGGTTATAAAATTATTCTTATTAGTTCTACAATGTGAACATTATTTTTTTTAGAATTGAAATAAATCGTTTGTAGATAGCAAACCTTTATGGTCTTTTGTATATTCTGCAGCTAAAACAGCTCCTAAAGCAAAGCCCTTTCTATTGTGCGCATCGTGTGTAATGGTAATTTTGTCGGCATCAGAATTGTAGCATATACTATGAATACCAGGAACTTCGCCTTCACGAATAGAATCAATAGGGAGAACATCAGTAGCCATCTCTTTAGCAGGGATAACCTTACCATCAGCTGTAACTTGTTTTCCTTTTTCCCACTTTGTTTTACGGGCAATATTGGTTAAAATATCCTCTGCCAAAGTAATAGCAGTTCCAGAAGGAGCATCAAGCTTATGTATATGATGCGTTTCTTGCATTGTAACATCGTATTGAGGATAATTATTCATTATTTTGGCTAAATAACGATTTACCGCAGAAAATATAGCTACGCCGATAGAAAAATTACTAGCCCAGAATAAAGTTTGTCCACCTTCCGTGCAAAGACGCTCAATATCGGCTTTATGTTCGTGTTGCCAACCTGTAGATCCACTAACAACTTTTACATTGTGTGCGAAAGCTTTTAAATAATTATCATAAGCAGCCGTAGGAGTTGTAAACTCTATAGCGACATCAGCAGTTGCAAAAGCAGGGGAATCAAAATCTTTTTGATTGTATTTATCTATTTTACAAACAATTTCATAGCCACGTTCGAGGGCAATTTGCTCAATCATGTGTCCCATCTTGCCGTAACCTATTAATGCTATCTTCATTTTGTTTCTCTTTATATCGTTTTATTTCTGCACAAAAGTATTATAGAATAGCTCTTATACCGTTGCAAAGTTAGTGGAATTAGTAGATAAAACAAAAAAATATTTATTATTTTTTTAATGTAATCCATATAACTTACAGAATATTTTTTTCAGATAAGGAGACTCAAGCATAAATTCTCATATAGTTTTTTTAGCCTCAATTTTTTTAGCATTGGTTTCTAATATTATCTTTTAAGTAACTTATAGTATTACCCTCAACAGCGTTATTCTGTAAAAAAATCATCTAGCACAGATTCTCAATTGTTGTTTTTATCGTATTATCTTTTAATATTACGATTCTGTAAAAAAATCATTAGAACAGATTCTCAATTGTTGTTTTATCGTATTATCTTTTTAAGATTACGATTCTGCAGAGTTATCTCATAAAGATTCTCAATTGTTGTTTTATCGTATTATCTTTTAAGATTACGATTCTACAGAGTTATCTCGTAAAGATTCTCAATTGTAATCTTTAAATAAAGAATAGAAAATTCTTTTTATAAAATTTGCCATTCCCACTTTTTTTCTATGTACCTTTGCAGCGCTTTAATAGAAATATAAGCCCAGATGGCGGAATAGGTAGACGCGCTGGTCTCAAACACCAGTGGAGCAATCCATCCCGGTTCGAGCCCGGGTCTGGGTACCATAAATCCCTTGCAAATCGCTGATTTGCAAGGGATTTTTCTTTTTCAGTATGTACTAAAAGTGTACTTTGTAACAAAACAATGAGAAAGGTGTACTTTTATAGCTTTTCGCCTCTTAGTTTTATATTTAATTAACGACAACTCTTCCCTTTTATTCTGTTTCTTTCCTTTCCTTGACTTTTTCTCCACCGAATGCTTTATCTTTGCAAATAGATACCCACCTTAGGAATATAGCAAATGGAAGATAAAAGTCTAAAAATACAGCTTGACAGTATTCAGCAGATATTAAGCTACTGTATTACTCAAACTTACAATGTCCTCATAGGAAATGTTTTAAGAAAGAAGGGCTGCATAAGCAATATACAACTCAAAGAGATTTTGCAGAAAGAATATATCCGAATAACCGATAACCTTTCTTCCATCTATCTCAATCATTCTGCTCTCGCATGTGTAGAGGAGTACTACAATGCTGGCGACTTCTTGTGGGAAAGTACCTTTTTTGAATCACTGACCAAAGAACAAAAACAGAAATATACCTCTTTCTCCGTATCTTCATTTGAATATGCAAAGTACATTGAGGCACATACCTACTATAATGATGCCCTGCCGATGTTCTCTTATCTTGTCGATGCTATTTTGTATGAACGCTACGCAGAATATCTCATGGGAGAAATAGACCGCATAGAATTGACAGGGGTACAAACCGTTCAGTCTCGCTCTTCAATTTTGGTAAACGATGAACCATGCGAGCAGAAAAAGAATCCAGCCATTGTTGGCAAAGAAACAAATCCATTTCAATCTAATTTTACAGAAGAGCAAATTGAGATTCTCACCACTTGTATCAATAAAATCCAATTATTCACGACTTGCATATCTTCCAAGATACTCAAAGACTTCTTTGCCTGTAAACTCAAAGGAGTTCTGAAATCAAATAATAACCGCCAACTGGCATATCTCATGCAGAGTCTTAATCTGAAAGGATTCATTACAGATGAATGGCAATCTGCGATTGCTCGTAATGAACTTGTATTAGGGAAGACAAAAGATACATCACTGACACGCACCGATCTTTCCACTGCAACAGACCAAATCAATATGAAGCAGCCGAAAGGATGGGAAACTATTGATAAATACATCAAACAACTGAAAAAAGGTTGAGCATAGGTTGATACCTCAAACATTGCTCAATGCCAATTACTTTTATCGTTTCTAATTTTGCCCTCGTTAACGAATAATTAGCGAAGGTGCACCTTCATATTGTTTAATTCAAAATGTTTGAAATATGGACAAAACATTAGAAACGCGAGTTGAGGAACTCGAACAACTGGTTTTCATGAACAAGAATGTGCTTAGCTTCGAGGAAGCAAGCAAGTTCTTAAATCTTTCCAAGAGTTATCTCTACAAACTTACTTCTGGAAACTTGATACCACATTACAAACCACAAGGAAAGATGCTTTACTTTGAGAAAGCTGAACTTGAAGCGTGGCTACGGCAGAACCCAATTAAAACTTCTGCACAGATAAATCAAGAAGCCCAAAGGTACATCATGACCAGCAAACCTTTAATGCAGAAGTAACTTATGGCACACGAAGATTTTATCCGTGTTGGTACAACCTTATACAAGATTGTGAACCAACCACGCATCAATGGCGGTTTTGTCAAGAAGCGTATTGTGTGGAACAATGAGACATTACGGCAGGACTATGGCAAAGATTTCATTGCCACAGTCCCAAAGTATGATGGCTTTGCACTGTTCCCAACCATGTGAACTATCAACCTGTGGTCGATAAGTTTCTTAATCTCTATGAACCAATAGGGCACCAGCCAAAAGAAGGAGAGTTTCCACACATCGAATCCTTGATACATCACATCTTCGGGGAACAATATGAGTTGGGCATTGATTATTTACAGTTGCTCTATCTTCAACCTGTGCAGAAACTTCCCATCCTTTTGATGGTGTCAGAGGAAAGGAATACAGGCAAGAGTACATTCCTTAACTTCCTTAAAGCTGTTTTTCAGAACAATGTAACTTTCAACACGAATGAGGACTTCCGCAGCCAGTTCAATGCTGATTGGGCAGGGAAATTGCTTATCGTTGTGGACGAAGTATTGCTCAACCGTAGGGAAGATAGTGAGCGGCTCAAAAATCTTAGTACGACACTTTCTTATAAGGTGGAAGCAAAAGGCAAAGACAGAGACGAAATCTCCTTCTTCGCCAAGTTCGTGCTCTGCTCCAATAATGAGTTACTCCCTGTCATCATTGATGTGGGAGAAAACCGATATTGGGTAAGAAAAATAAATCGACTTGATAGTGATGATACCGACTTCCTGCAAAAGCTGAAAGCCGAGATTCCTGCCTTTCTTTATTTTCTGCAGCATCGCACGCTATCTACCCAAAAGGAAAGTCGTATGTGGTTTGCACCCAAGCTGACTTTTACACCCGCTCTACAGCGTATAATACGCAGCAATAGAAACAAGATAGAGTTAGAAATGTCCGAGCTCTGCTTAGAGGTAATGGAGCAGATGGTGGTTACCGAATATTCTTTCTGTATCAATGATATGGTGTGCCTACTAAACAACACAGGCTGCAAGGCTGACAATGCCAAGTCCGAAGGATTGTACAGGATATTTGGAAACTTTCGCCGGCTCCCAACAGCCTTACCTATCTCACCTATCAGATTGACTACAATAGCTTCAGGAACTATTCGCCCATCAAGCGGACAGGTAGATATTACACCGTGACCAAAGAACTACTCACAAACATTTAATCATTTATTTTGACGAAATGATGAAAGAAGCATATAAATTCCTGATTGGCAATATGTTGCCCATTCATCCTTTTGCTCATCAGTCTAAAGCAATGATGAAAGAGGTATTCTGTACTATCCAAAAGAGAAATATATCAAGTTTCTCTTTTGGTTGGCTCCTTTATGTGAGTTGCGACCCCATTTCCCGATTTTGTAAAATCGGAACACTTTTGTCCGCACAAAAGTACAACTTGCTAAACAAAGGCAATCGTGCAATAACGGAGAAATCTCTGTATTTCGGAAAAATGTTAAGAAACGAGATAGGGAAATAACGAAGTCATGAAATCGAGATTTTGACACTTTCATGAAGCATAAAAGTATATTCTACTTTGGTAAGCATTGTGATGAAGTTACGATGAGTATATAAGCCATTTATAACGAGCATATTATGTCTTATTTCATCAAATCATCAATTTTTCAAACCATTCAACTTCACTGTAATAATGAACATTCAAAAAATTAAAACAATAAAGCTGCAAGATTTTCTTGCAAGTCTGGGGCATACACCTATAAAACAACAAGGTAACAAGTTGTGGTATCTCTCTCCCTTTCGTACTGAACGCCAAGCTTCATTCAAGGTAAATACAGAAATCAACCAATGGTATGACTTCGGGGTAGGAAAAGGTGGAAACATCATTGCTCTGGCAGAGGAACTATATAAGTCCTCCGATATTTCCTATCTTATTAGACAGATAGAACGCAATGTTCCAAGCTGTGTACATTCCTTGCCTATTCCTTACACTAAGAAGGAATCGCAACAACATGCACAATCTTTTGAGAACTTAAAAATTCTACCTTTGACACATCCTGCCCTTATCAGATATTTACATGAAAGATGTATTGACATGGAGGTAGCTACCGCTGTGTGTAACGAACTCCATTACGACTCTAATGGTAAGCACTATTTCGGGATAGGTTTTCCCAATAGTGCAGGTGGGTATGAAATACGCAACCCATTCTTCAAAGGCTGCATTGCTCCAAAGGATATTAGTGTTTTCTATGCCAATGAGCCGAAGAAGATTTGCTTTCTTTTCGAGGGTTTTATGGACTTTTTGTCTTTTATTACACTAAGAAAATTGAAGAATCCGCAGCGGACAGAACTAAGCCAACAAGATTACATAGTCCTCAATTCTGTATCAAATATTCATAAGGTTATAGAGAAGTTGTCGCATTACGACAGCATCCAATGCTACTTGGATAATGACGATGCAGGCAGGAATGCTTATAAACAATTATCGAAAGAATTGAGTCGTTCAGTCTTAGATTCATCTTCTTTGTATAGTGATTTCAAGGATCTAAACGACTATTTATGTGCAGAATCCAAGCATTCAGAGAAAGCAGAAATAAAGAAAACCAAAGGGATTAAGCTATGATTACAGGAATAGTTTGGCATAATCTGTTTTCCGGAGAGCAAGTTTATGTTTTGGACATACCAAAACCACTGCTCCACCTCCTGACAGTCGGTGCAGAGGATTATCCCGTCGGTCTCCATCAAATTAAAGAAACAAATATGACTAAATCAGAATACAACAAAGGCGGTCGCCCAACCAAAGGCGCAGCCGAAAAGAAAAAATACCGTATCACGGTGAAACTGAATACGCAGGATTATTATACGCTCAAAGGCAAAGCCAAAGGCGCAGGAATATCCATGAGTGAATTTGTAAGGAAAGTTCTTGAGAAAGGAAATGTCATTGAACGGCTGACCATAGAACAAGCAGACTTCATCCGTAAGCTATGTGGCATGGCAAACAATCTCAACCAGTTGGCACATCGTGCCAACGTGGAAGGGTTTCATGCCGTTGCTCCTTTCCACAAAATCATCATAGGAAAGATTGACGAAATCCTAAATCTGATACGAAGATGATAGCCAAGATAATGAAAGGTTCGGGCTTCAAGGGTGTTATTAACTACATCCTCGACCCGAAGAAAGGAACGGAACTTATAGATAGTTCGGGTGTAAGGACAGATGATATTAGCCACATCATTCAGAGCTTCATCGACCAAACAAATCTAAACTCAAGAGTGAGTAAGGTCGTCGGACATATCTCCTTGAGTTTCTCCACACAGGATTCTCTCAAATTAAGCAACGAGTTCATGACACAAGTCGCTCGTGAGTATATGGAGAAAATGGGGATAAAAGATACGCAGTATATCATAGGTCGCCATTTTGACAAGGATCATCCGCATGTCCATATTGCTTTCAATAGGATAGACAATCACGGCAAGACCATCTCCGACAAAAACGACAGATTCAGAAGCGAGAAGATTTGTAAGGAACTGACCACTAAATATGATTTATACTTTGCCAGTGGCAAGGAGAAAATCAAGGAACACCGCTTGAAAGAACCAGACAAGACCAAGTATGAGATTTATCAGGCTTTAAGGGAAAAGATTCCTAAAAGCAGGAATTGGAAATCATTACTCGCTCACCTGAGAAATGAAGGGATTGATGTGCACTTCAAATACAAAGGCAATACACAAGAAGTACAGGGCATTGTCTTTGAGAAGAACGGCTATCATTTCAACGGATCAAAGGTGGACAGGAGTTGCAGCTATTCCAAGATTGATTTTGCCTTGCAGCAGACTAACAAAGAAAACTGTCAACAGGCACAAGGAACCGTCAATCTTATATCAGATGTTGCAGATGCTACGAGCACACTTGTTAATGACTTCATCGAGGGAGGATTAGACCTATTTCAGTCTCACGGTACAGTTCCTGCGGAAGTTTACAACACACTCGACAAAAAGAAGAAAAAGAAAAAACGTAAAATACATTTATAACTATGGCAGATAATAATACATTTGTTCTCTTTGAGGAAATCAAGAACAAGTTGGAGGCAATTTACAAGGAAGTAAGGGAACTTAAAGAAAGGACATCAGTTCTGTTTCTCTTCCTACACCTACTATTCCAGCGCAAAGTAATGAACAGCAAGACCAAGAGCTGCTCAAACAATATGAGCAGAAAACGAAGGAGATACTCAATAAGTATATAGCCATACAAATGCGTATCAAGGATGAGGAAGCCAAATCTATTGATAAGTTGGTGGCAAGCGTATTGACTATGTTACATGAGTGGCAGGAGCAGAAAGAGCATCCACAACCACAGGAGCAGATTCATAGGCACAGTTTCGACATCAAGTCGTCAAAAGTCTTTACTACTATGGTGTCTGTATCTATGCTTTGTTTTGTTTCTTTGGTCGGCAACTACTTCTTGTGGCAAAGCAAACAACAATACAAAGATGATGCCTTGAAGTTCCGAATTATCAGAGTGTGGCGAGGTTGCAGTCCAAAGGAAATCCTATGGCTCAACGATGTGTTTGATATTCATCGAAACGAAATTGCAATCAAAAATATCAAGAAGAAAACTGATGGCTACGACTTGGAATTAAAGCAGAAAGCAGATAGTCTGATGCAAAGGAAACTGAAGTAGCCTCATATGGAACAAGCCTAACCAAACAGAATACTTGGTTGGGCTGGTTATATCACTTTTTCCATCGTCTTTGACACTGTGATCTTCATAACTACTTCTACTTGTCAAGAAATTAGGCATAAAAAGCTATTATGGTAGATATAGTAAAAGAAGACATCCGGAAAATCTATTCTTTAATATTCCATGACATACAATTAAAGGCTCCTCCATATTTACTAATTAGATAAGGAGCAGGTATTTGTATTATCTTTTGGCTATGAAATAAAGACTGTAAATACTCTAAGGCTATACTATCAGTTTTTAAATTGAGTCCAGGCACCAAAATTACCTTAGATGTTTGCAGAAAATTAATATAAGCCCACGAATCATTGATAGTATAAGGTAATGGAAGTTCATGCACAATATAGCCATTCTCCTCTAATATTTTTCTTATTCGCTTTCCATTTCTTGGAGCAAAATTGGTATAGTCTGCCATTAATAATTCTTTGTCTTTTACAAATCTTACCATACCATCTGTATAGCCACACTTATCTTGCGACCTGTTACACCAAGGAAGTATTATTATCTCTGTTTGGAAAGCTTTTTCTAAGCGATAGATTAATTTTAATTTATTTTGATATTGTGGGTTCTCTATAAATATCTTTTCTGTCATTAGAACATGATACGGAGTCTTAACGACATTACCACCATCAATAGTAATATCTGAGAGATTAATAAACTTGTTATCATTGAGATTGAGAAAAGATAAAGGTTCGTCTACATTCGTAATAAACTCACGTTTTCCCCTCTTATTCAAATAGTCTGGCTTGTACTTATACTTTACAAAAGTATTATCCGTAACCTGTATTGGCATATAGTCACGACACCAATAATCTGCAGTCTTACACAAAACATCTACATGTATCTGATAGTCTTGTAAGACAGACTTCACCGCTTCGTACAATTGCCTATAGTCATTGGCCAAATGAGCCGAGAAGTATACACTGTTGGTTTGACTTGATAATATCATACCCTTCTTGCTTTTAGTAAGTTTGTTAGCAGATGATAAGGTTCTTTTCGATAGTATCGCCATGGTCGGATATCTTTCTCTGGTGACTTTATAGAGGTTTGATTTCCATTGTTATCAATGACGAATTTATTAATATTAATGCGTGGGGCTGCTACAGAACAAAATGATGGCAGTATTTGTAATTCTGGTAACCATTCCATTTGGATAGCCGACTTTAATGTATCATTGTCTGGCTCCATAAACTGGAGATAGTCATAAATATACGAGCTTGCCATCCTCTTATCTCTATTTAAATTTGCTTTATTACTTTGCTCATTTCTATCAACGACATTAAAGGTTTTGATTAGAATGGATGCGCGATATTCGCCTTCTTTCTCAAAAGTAATATCCAGACCAAATTTATGCAAATAGAAACTTCCTATCTTCAAATATGGTGTATTCACAGTCCTATAATCTGCATCATCTAATTTATTTCGATGAAACATAACAGGATCATGAACAAACTCTTGATTAGCCGACTTCTCTACATGAAAATAAAATTCTATAGAATGGGCATAAATCTCAAATCTCCTGTTTATTAACAGAAACCCACCAAATAATAAGGTGTCTGCTACCATGGAAATTGTTCTTCTAATAGTTTCTCTCCTATTAAATTTCTTAAACAATCGGGATTTACTTCAACATTATGCTGAAACTGTTTTAATGCAAGCAATAAATTCGTTTCCATATTTCTATTCTATAATTTCCCAGAAGCCACTTTTATCCGAGCCGACTCTACGAAGATACTTGCCACGCATAAATTCAATATTACGCATGATTGTACTACCACTCAATCCTATAATAGAAGCCATTTCTTCCTTTGTAATATAAGGGTTTTCTACCATCAGTCGTAAAATAGAGATACGATTCGCTGTAAGTTTATCCCCCTGTTTGGCTGCTTTTGCTATTAATCTATCTATAGTATCATTGGAATTTATAGTTGCATTTTCGGCATTTACAGTCGCGTTTTGAGCATTTACAGTATCTTTTGGACTATTTGCAGTTGCATTTACAGTTGCATTTTTGGTATTTACAGTCGCATAGCCATTGGTTATAGACCGATGTATAACTTTTGGAACTGTAATTTTAAGGATAAAATCATCCAAATGATATGTAGGGATTGGCGACCTATTAGCTTCCAACTCTCTACACACACGATCCACACCCTCACCAAATTCTTTCACAAAGTCGTACGCTTTGAGGAATTGGGCAATTTGGATTGCGAGAGAAATGTGTATGACGGATGTTAGAGGGCTTGACCATTCCAGGTAATCTGCCCGGAGACTCGAACACAAGCCGATCATCAAGCATTTTGATTTGAATTTCCGTACCCTTAATATTGTAGGCACGGTGACAACAAGCGTTAACTACCATTTCTTGTATCACAAACTTTGGGTAATCTCTATGGGTTACGAACTGTCCATGCTGCCCAAGGAACGTATGCTCCTCCACTTGTGTTTCAAGATAAGCTATCGTGGCTTTCACTTGATCAAGTATCGTTCCTTCAAAGGTTACATCCTTAATCACATTCATATCTGCACCCACTTGTTCCTCTGTACCTTTATAGCGAATAAAGCGAGTGCGTCCACGAGGGAAGAACTTCTGGGGATATTTGCCAAATAGCAGAATACAAGCCACACTAACTTGCTCTTCTCCCTTTGCGTTTATAGTCAAGAATCCATTGTTCTCTTGTAGATATTGCTTTGCAGACTTGGTATAACCTATCAATTCCGTATATCTTTCGACAGCAGCCATATCAATATCATCTACCGTAGCACCATACACAGCCGTATCCTCATAATAACGCTCGCCCTTGTCGTACATCAACTGTATACGCTCTTCAAAAGACAACTTTCTACTCTTATCACCAACACGCATATAGGCTTCGTCTGCCTGATTAGCGTGTAGCTCCGAACTTGCAGGGATATACATCAACAAGATATGGTTGTCGTTCCCATCCTTATCAGTACAGGGCAGTAGGTTGCTGGTAATAGGCACAGAAGGATTACAGAAATCTAAAGGAACACGCAGCAACTCATTCAGCTTCTCTGTATGTTGATCCACGCCTTCTATCTTCCTCGTCTTATCAGACACACCAATAGCAATCGTTCCGCCATCAGCATTTGCAAATGCCACGATGGTGATAGCCAATGCCTTCGGATCTATTTGAATACTTTTGCAGTCAAATGTCTGATCTTCTTTACGGAGTATTATTTCTTGTATAATCATCTTATTCATTATTCTCTGTGTCTCCACTTTCAAAAACAACACCGATTGCCTCTGCAAATTGTCTCAATGTAATATCTTTTGTATTATCAACAATATTATGTAGTGTTTGCTTAAAGTCATTCGCAGCATTACCTGCATGATTTATCAAGGATATATAGAATTCTTTCTGTTCTAATATAATATTCCGGCAATCTTCACTACTTATAATTGGCTTCAAAATTTTATCAACAGAATCTCCAGCCCTATCCTCTAGTTTTCCTTGTGTCCTAAACCATTGTTCAAAGAATTTAAATTTCCCTATCGATAGAAACCCTCCCATTACAATAAGAATTTCGTATATCTGATATTATTGAATATGTAGTGCATTTATCAATGCTATTGATTATCTTGGAGTAGTCTTCTGGCAAAGGGAGAGTCTGTACATTATTACCAATATCTTGTAATATTTTCTTACCGAAGTCGGAAATATTAGTAGGCAAAGGATGCATGAACTCTGTTCCGACGAACTCGCGTATAGCTATAAACCAATAATATGTCGTACGACTGTTTCGTTGAGCATATAATTCTTCTGTAGAAACTGTATTAATTGCTTCAATGACTATTTTATTTAATTTCTCTGTCAGTTCATTCTTGTATTGAATAGACAACTTATAAAACGATGCATTTGGAATAATTTTCTGAATATTATCATTAGTTATATTCCCATCTACATTATTGCTCCAATCAGACAGTTGATCTAACATTTCTTTGTCTAAAACACCAATCCTATCCTTTATTTGAAAGTACAGAGGAAGAATATCTTCTATCAAAAGATGTTCTCCTTTTCTGTTTTGAGTCATATATTTTAACACATCATTCAGTAGGCTATTATCCCAATTGAGACTCTTTTGTAGAAGTTCTCCATAATCTGCATAGTAATCAATAACTCCTGCTATTTCAGGAATGCATGATGTATTTACTGATGATACCGGTTGACCTTGTGCTAATCTCATGGCAACAATATCAATATAACCTTTTTGTGTTGGTTCTATTTGTTGCATTATAGAACTAACTGTCTGTGAGGTCAAGCTTTTTTGTAATGGTTTTTTATCTGATAGCTTTTTATAAGTTAAAAATATCTCCCCAATAGAAGAAGCTTCAACTTTATCTTCTTCAATATACAATTCTATGGCATTTATTAATTTAGGGAATTTATAATTCGTATCACCGTCCAATAAAGCTATTACATCAGAATAAGAATAATCACCAGTGTTCAATTTCTCAGATAAATATGCATCAAAAGAGGTCGCGACAGTATGAACACGATATTTTTTATATTCATCCTTTGCCTCTCGTAAGTAATCAATGAAGATTTCTGGATTTACATTTTTATCCTTTACCTGTGTTAATTGGCATGAAATGTTTTCTTCTATAAGATATTTTTCCAATTCTTTCAATGAAGCAAAATATGCATTGCCCTTAAATTCAGAAAAATCGTAAATCTTTAGGTAGAAAGCTTCTACAATCCTTTTAAGGGTTAGCTGATCTTTAACTTTTGAGAGTATGACTTTGTATTCATTTGTTAACATCTGCTTTTCTATTGGCAATTGCACCTTTCTTAGAGCAATGGAATTCCATATTTTCTGTATATTCGCATTATTTTTATTTAGTTTGCCAATACAATTGATTAAATTATCAACAGGAATATCATCCCTATTGATAGCAACATCTTCTAAAACTGCGTCAAAAGAAATATTTGACTCAGCATACTCATTAATATCATATCCTTCTGTTTCTGAAATACATTTTTCAATATATTTTGTCAATGGGATCTGCCTTGCAAGTTCAACATCTACCCCATATACTAAAGCTGCTATTTCTTTTTGCATTTGCATGTCATTATTGACAATAGAGCTTACATTTTTCAAATATTCACCAGACAAAATTTGCGTATTAGGATGTTCTAATATATCATCTTGAAATAGTAAAAAAACAGCCATGTTAATAAGAGAAATATCATTTGCCCGCTCTTGCTTTAACGCTACAATTGCATTTATATACATAATAATATCCCTAACATTTGCGTCAGGCCTTACCATACGACATAATCTATTTATCGTTTCACGAGAGTCCTCTTCCGCATTTCCAAATGCCTCTATAAAAAGTTTTTCAAATAGATTACGATAATCCGTAATAACAGGCGGTGCAACTCTATATATTACTGGAAATGTTTTACTAATAAAAAGTTGGGTAAGTTCCTTTGCCTCATCAGCCTTTTCATTTCCAAAAGCGCAGGCCAAATGTTTTTTATCAAAAGGGATAATCGCCCAAATATTCTCAAATCCGTCATCAGCAAAAAAAGTATGAATAGAAGACCATAGCTCCTTAACTTTCTCAGCAGGTAGACGATCCATATTATCAAATACAAGTATTAACTTCGGTTTGTTGTTATTCTTAATATAGTTTGATATGTCCATCATCCATGCCTTAAATTCTATGACCGTTGGCTCATCTTCACTTAAAGTTTCATAGCAAACATCATTTTCAATCTTATCATTATATATGGCTAATAAATAACTAAGACCATACCTGTGATTTCTTAGATACGCACATAACCATACGATTAATCCTATGATAACAGGAAGAGCTGAAATAATAATAGAAACTATTGTCTGCAACCAATTGGTAGAAGTTGGCTTGATAACATATGAAATATAGGTAAAAATAGGGGTCAAGATTGCAACTAATGCAGTTGCAGCCATGCCATTACTAATTTGGGGATACTTCTCTGTAACTTTTTCTGTTTTCCTAGCTAATAAGTACTTTAGTTTCTCCGCCCAAGAAACCGTTTTTTCTCCTCCACCTTTTATTCTAATTGTAGAATTGCCAGACAAAAATCTATCATCTATTAATTTAGCTGTCAATAGTTCTAAAATGGAACGTCTTTGTAAGTCTTCTTGATGCCCCCATGCGTCGTATTCAAAGAAATAATATTTATCAGACAATTCTTTCTCTAATAGTCTTACCAAGTTTGTTTTACCAGCCCCCCATTCTCCTTGAATACCAATAATTTTGGGCAAGGCATCTTCTTTTGGTAGAACATCATTCTTAATAATCTGCCGTGCAATTGCTTTTGCAAGTTTTGTCTGAGATGCGCCATCAAACTTATCGAACCCTTTAGGCCGATTCTGAATGAATTTTGGGAAAAGGTTATTCATATTATACTCCTTTTTACTATATTTCTAATTTATAACTCATTCAAATACTGCAACAACTGCTTGACAGTAATTGCACCTTCTATCTCTTTTGTTTGGAATACCATAAAATATTTATAGTCGCTTCCAGCAAGGTCGGCCCATTTATTACCAAGCCAAATCTTGTTCTTCGAATCATCATTGACTAAATGGTCGCCTTTTGCCTCTACAAGAATAGTGTTTCCAGACTTCATACGAATGATAAAGTCGGGGTAATGATTGATATACCCATTAATGCAGAAATCCTTCTTTTCTCGATTACGATGCCAGAACAAGACATTGGGATTATCAGCTATGGCAGAAATGACATCGTATTCAAAGTCATTGACCGTTTCTTCGGCAACATACAACCCTTTATCAATGCCGACCATTTCTTCTTTTGGCATTGCAATAGCATCAATAAAGGTATAATGCCCTTTAAGTTGAATCTTTCCCACATTTAACCATTGCAGGAAAACCTGTTTTTGGTAATCCTTTAAGAGAATCTCTATTTTTTCTTTGATGGCATCTCGTGTCAAGTAGAGGTTGTCCACCAAACTAGCAATAGCGTCGGTATCGAGTCCAGAAATCACCCTATCTATGTATTTCTTAATATCTGGCTCCACAACATTGTCAAACTTAACCATACTTGCAATTTGCTTGCTTAACATCTCTTTCTGAGTGGTTGCGGACTTATCCATATATTGCTGTCGAATAAAGTCTATGGCTTGCTGATTATTGCGGCGCACTGGCACATAATCATCGCCAGATTCCGCAACATCGATAGTAATACCCTGTGGGCGGACAATGGTGAAATCCACAGTAGCATCCTTTGAAGGCAAATCAAAACCTTTCGTCAACATCGATTTTTCCAAAGGAATCCATTCCTCATCGGAGAATATTGATGCAACAGTCTTTGTGTAGAAGACAGGGAGGTTTATTTCTGCTACTACCTCTTTATAACTTTCATTGATAGGATAATACATTTCTGTTGGTATAATAGCCGCAAGTGGATCGATGTTTCCACTTTGTGACTGTTCATTTATTTTCTGATTATACTCATTGCCCATCTGCTCCGCCTGCTTTTGTAAGTCTTGGATATATTTACTTGGAGCATCGTTCTGTATCGTTTCTTTGATTGTAGCTACCTCTTCTATTGATAATTCGATAGCATCCTCTACCTCATTCTTTTTCTCCTGATTTTGTGGCTTATCAAACAAATTGGGAATACTTTTCTTTTCTTCTGCAACACTATCCATATTTACTTCACGGAAGTCTTTTTTGCTGAATCCCGCCTTTTGTAACGAAAGAATGATTCTCTCGACTGTATCACGGAAGTCATTACTGCTTGTGAAAACATAGGAAAGATTGAGCAAAGGATTCTGATGCTGGGTGGTATATGGCTGACGGAGTATGCGCCCCAAAATTTGTTCTACATCAACACGACTTGTTTTGTTCGCCAATGTTGCCAAAATGTAGGCAAAGGGACAATCCCAACCTTCTTTCAGCGCATTTATGGTTATAATGTATCTTACTTCACAAGCACGACTCATCAAGTCAATGCTCTTTAATTCGTCTTTATTAGCCGTCTTGATTTTGATTTGCTCCTCAGGAATACCAAAACCAATAAGGTTGTTTTTTATCTTATCAAAAGTAATGTTGTCGTTATCAATCTTTGGTTGAGCTTGAAATAATACAATTGGACGGATGTATCTACCACCATGCTTTTCCATCTCAACGGCATGTTGTTCCAGACTATTACGCATTCGGATGGCACTAACAAGCACATCTTTAGGCGAGTTGCGATTTTCCACGATAACGGGAAGTTTCACCATGTTTTCACGCTTCAGTTGCATGGCATCTACAAAACTGATGATATTGCAATTGTCGCGTGGAGTTGCTGTCAATTCCAATATGAATCGGGGAGATAGATTGTTGAGCAGTTCTACTCTTAGATCGGCCTTGAAGTTATGACTTTCATCTACTATCACCAACGGGTTCTGCTGGGCTATCACCTGTATGAGTGCCGTTGGGTCTGCATTGTCAATCAACTGGTCTGGGTGAACATAATATTGCGTATGTTCAAGGAAGTTTCCATTCTCTCGAAAAGCACGAGGTTTCAATTGCTCTACACTTTTGTCTTTCTTCACACGGATGGTTTCCACAAACGACTGGGCACTTAACACGAAGATGGTCAGATTATCGTGCATCTGTACAGGGCTAATGCCTTGCCCCATCAGCGCAGCCTCCTTGTCCACCACTGTTACACGGTGGGAAAATAATGCATCTATTGTTTGACGATAGGGATGAGTGGCATCCTGTAATTTCTCCAAAGTTTGCTTGAGAATGGTATCGCTGGGAACAAACCATGCCACAACCCGATTAGGAGTACCTGTTTGCAGGTTATCCATAATCCTTTTAATAGCATTGCAGGCAATGAATGTCTTGCCACCCGCTGTAGGAACTTTCAGCGTTACACGCGGCGCACCGTTCACGGTATTGACATAGGGATGCAGATAGCTGTTACTGAATCCGTTCACCGAAACTCCTCTGTTTCCCCAATATTGAGAATAGGCTACAGAGAGACTTTTGCTACCATTCAAAGTCTCAATATATTGCTCCAAATCTCGGAGCACTTGGTGTTGATATTCTTTCAGTTGCATACTTTAATCTATTGATGTCACGAGGAATCTTCTTGAATGTAATATTCAATTGCGCCAGCTGCTCTTTACTAATCGTGCAGATATCAGCATAAATCACATAATGGTCTGCAGTCTTGGGTACTATGTTTAATGTGTCATACGACAAAGTTGTGATCTCATTGGGCTCGTAATAAAAAAAATAGCCCGTACCATCCTTGTAGTCTAACAGATAGGGATAATCCACTGTTTGCTGATTTGTCAGGTAATCGTGGGTCTCTGTATAATAAATGTATTCACGCATCTTTCCTATACCGACCTGCTCGTTTAGGTTACCATCTTCATTGAACAGAGGAGAACCTAATTCGTAGTAATCGAAAGAGCCCCCCAAGCCTTCAACAGCTTTCTTCCCTTCTCCGTAGCCTTTGATTACCCGGCGTATTCGTTCCGCAGTAATACTTTCTGCATAAGCTTCCATTTCTATTAAGATAAACTTTCTGTTGCCCTTCGTATTAAAATTAACATCTAACACAGAATGAGCTGTCGTTCCTGAGCCTGCAAAAGAATCGAGGATAATACTATCATCATCAGTTGCAATTTGAATCAGGTGTTCTATCAATTGGAATGGTTTAGGTGTCGTAAAAGGAATTTGTTCAGAGAAGATATTTTTTAAATTGTTCTTGGCGATTTCATTTGTAGCCACATCAGCAGCAAAGAGAATGGTTTCAGGGGTTAATCCTCTATCTTTATCATTTAGATATGTCTTCTTTCGCGGAACATTATTACCACTTTCTCCAAACCAAATTCGTCTATCGGCAATAGCTTGCCGCATTACCTCTTCTGTATATAACCAACAGCGTCCATTTGGTAAAGTATGTTTTTTTCCGTTTGGAGCTATCAATGTGTAAAATTGGCTTTCAGTGGCATGTCCTGCTTGTGCTGTTGCTGGGTCAGACTTCCATAAGCCACGTGGGTCATTATCAGGGTTTTGATATCTACTCAATGCTTCTTTCGACATGGGTAAGAGATGCAGGCATCTATCTGTCTTCATTATATCTTTACAATAGCAAAGGATATAATCGTGACGACATGAAACAACCTTTCTATTCTCTCTATTTTTTCTTTTTTCCCAAATAAAAGTGGCTACAAAATTTGTGCTGCCGAAAATTTCATCACAAATACACTTTAGATTCGCATATTCATTATCATCAATACTTATAAAAATAATTCCTGTACTGGATAATAGCAACTGGAGTAGCCTTAGCCTTGGATACATCATGCAAAGCCATTTATCATGCCTGCTAAGATCTTCGCCCTCGACACCTACCACTTCTCCGAGCCATTTGCGTATGTGTGGGTCATTCACATTATCGTTATACACCCAGCCCTCTTCGCCTGTATTATAGGGAGGATCTATATAGACGCAATCTACTCGTCCCTCATATTCTGGTAATAATGCCTTTAACGCTTCGAGATTATCTCCATGAATAATCTTATTTCCACTATGAGTTTCAGAGGTATCAGAAGGCTTGTCTCCTCGATACCCATATTTGTGTTCCAACACACGAAGGGTACCTCCGCATGATGGTTAACAACCTTATCTTTTCCTATCCAATGTAGTGTAGGCATATCTCAATTTTATATATAAAACTTAAAAGGTAATACACCTGTGTCTAAATCTTTTCCTGCTGTCAATATTTCTCCTATTGAGTCTGCAAATTTTAATGTTACAGGTAATCCATCTCCATAAATACATGCATTATAATTGAGTTTTGTCAAACTCATAATATCTTTGCAAACAATATCAATATTTGCATTTCCACGGGTGATTTGAATATCAATAGGATTCGGAGTTTCCAATCCAATTTGAGTTTTAAACCTTGGAATATAACCTTTGGTCCACAAAAGGGCTTTATATTCATCATATTGGAGCATTAGTCCTCGCGGCACACAATAAGAAAATTGCCGATACAATTTGAAGGTGTTGTTACTTCTGATTCTTACACCAATTATTTTTGATTTGTTACATGAGGCTTCTTCAAAACCTGCCCACTCTGCATCATCAAAGTATGTTCTTGCATGAATAAACACTTCTGATGGATAGGATCCAAATTTACTAAAATATGATTCTAATGATTGGCTTATTATATTATATGCATCCTCTTTTGACAAATGAAACTCTTTGGTCTGTGGGTTCCACCAAGGTCCGACATTGCCTTTAAATACCATACCATCTCCAGAATCAAGGAACATTTGTGCCGCACAACAGGCATTCCTGTTTTTTTCATCAGTTTTTTTATAAACTAATCCTAAATAACAGACTCCTTCTCGAACCTCCCCCATTTTCCATGGCAGTCCTCCAAGCTTATAATATATGGCAGATGCTAAGTTCCAAGCTTTTGCAGTTCTAACTTGTTCTTCTTTCTCTATTTGTTTTTCAGACAATCCAATATTTGATATTTTTGAATCTCTGATAATTTGCGTCGCTATATTACTCCCTAACAGTCTTGCTTTTAACTGGTTGTGAAAATTTATTTCATATTCATAAGCTTCCCTTATTTTATCATCTTCTTTCTGAAACTCGGGAAAGAGATTCTGATTATTTGGATTTAAAATCTCTTTTGAAAACTTAGTGTGTATATTATCCTCAGCTTTCTTAATTTTTGATTGTGGTCGGCCATAAGTAAAAATAACTTCTGGAATAACTACTAACCAAAGGTTCACGGGAATTTCTTCCTCTTTCATGTAAGCCATCAAAGGATCTACATATAAATTCACAAGTTCATGAATGCGAATATGTGCATTTGTATGTCTTAAAGCCGATTTAATATTTTCTTCTTTTACATCTATTTGCGGTATATTTCCAAAATTCACAGCTATCCCCATTGTAGATTCAATTCCAGGAAAAATAGGATACTTTTTAGAATCTTTAATTGGCAGTATTTGTTCATGCAGTTTTCTAAGATAATCTGTCATAGATAATCGTGCCGCTGCGGGTCCAATAATACCCAGTGTTATTGAACCTTTTAACTTCGTCTTGTCAAAAGGGCCAAATAACATCAGGCCATCTCTCGGGTCTATTGCCTTTTGGTTACAGCCAAATGTTAGAAATGGTTCTTCTATGTATTTAATAATTGGCTCTATCATTCTGTTTTATCTTCATCTATCAAGTCTACAATGTCATCTTCACTCATGGTGCTACATGGGTCATAATAGCCATATTCACTCCAAAAGGTTTCTGTCCAATTTTTCATTTCAAGCATATCATTAGACTGGCTTACTGAAAGCTTTATCTCTTCATTATTATCTTGTAAAGAAAATAAAAGTGCTATCAGCATATCCCTCCATTGTTCATTGAAAAGGTTTTCCCTTTATTTCTTCGGTAAGAGTGTTGAGTTGAATCATTATCTATAATATTCACCCCATCTTGAGTAAATATCAAATGCGACTTAATAGAAGCCCCAATAAAAGGATGAACGATTGGTTGTATGGATATTCCGTAATGCCAAAAGCCTTTATCTTTATATCTGCCACCTAATGATTTTCTTTTGTTTTTTGAGGAGTATTTATATTTAAAATGAATGGGGATTGGCTTTTTCTTATATATAGGTCGATAAAAAACATATTTTTTATTAGATAGCTCCGTTTTGCGATAACCTTTATTCCTAATAATTTCCGAGATTAAATATCTCAAGAAATCTTTAAAATGATTTACTACATCCTTGTGTGTAGGGAAGCTATCAGAATTGAAGCCATATAAAATTTGTTCGAGAGAGAAAGAATATACCGACTGTGGATGAACATCAAAACTTTGTCCCTCTTTATCTATTAGATATGACAATCTATCATCAAAAGAAGATAATGTATTTGCCAATTGAGCTATAGGAATATTTATGTTCGCTTGTCGAATATAGGTAGCCTGTTCTTTATTGAGGAATTGATACATGTAAAATTTCTGGGGAATTGATTTTACACTCCACCAAGAAGTATAGTATAATTCTTTCTTCAAGACAATTGATGAATCGGTCGAATATGAAGTTTCGTACCAATTTGATAGTGAAGATTCTATATCTGTACTATATGTTACTCCATCTTTATCTAACTTCTTAAATAGCTGTACCAATCCTTTTGCCCAGTTCCCAACAAATGGGATATGATTGATATTGGGTAATCCAATTACAAGATTATATGCAGAATCATCAATATGTAACGGAATAACAAACTCTGTGTCATTCTTTATTCCTACAAGACTTTTGGCATATTCTAATTCATCTTCGATACCTTTTTTGAATATACCATCACGTACGATATTTTTAGAATAAACTAGCAAAACTTTTCGAGAGGAGTAAATTGCTGTCTGTATGGTTTGCCAGAAACGTTCTCCTCCAAGAAGTCCATTTTTGTCAATCCATACTTGATAGCCCCGCATTTCTAAACGAGAAGCGAGCCATATGGTAAAGTCATTATCTTCTGGTGTCGCATGACTTATGAATATTTGATCTTTCATCTTAATATCACGATACTCGTTTATATATGAGGATTAAATATCCTCTGTCCACAACAAATCATCAACTCTCACTCCCAATATCTTTGCCAACTGAATGAACATTTCAACATTGGGTTGGGCAACATTCGTTACCCACTTTGATATAACAGCAGGGTCTTTATCCAAGATTTCTGCCAGTTGTTTATTGGTCATTCCTTTTTCTGCGAGAACCACCTTTAAACGGTTTATTTTCTTGCGTTCCATACTTATGTAACTTGATTACGCCATAAAATTACTCATTATTTTTCAGAATGTATCTCTTTTGAGTAAAAAGATGGTTGTTACTAATCAAAAAAATGTTCTTTAATTCATTTTTCTTGTTATAACTTCAATTCTGGCAAACTATTAATAGCCTCCGACTTTAACTTATCCACAGCACGAGTATATTTCTCGGTATGCTTCAATCCGCTATGCCCTAAAAGACTTGCAACGGTCTTGATATTGGCACCATTATTCAGAATGTTCACAGCAAAGCTATGGCGGGCACAATGCCAACTGATATGCTTATTGATACCTGCACGCTTTACCCACCGTTTTACCGATTTGCAACAACTCTCGTATGTGGGCAAATTAAAAATGGAAGTATCTAAGTCTTCGGGAGCTTCTCCTATCAATGACAGCAAACCATCGTTCAAAGGGATAACGACACCGCTATTGGCAGAATGTCCTTTGGTCTTATTCTGCTCAAACTTCAAAAGATGGTTGGTGTAATCGATGTTCTTATAGGTCAGGTCTTTCACATCGCAGAAACGCAAGCCACAATATAGGCAGAGGATGAAGGCTCGTCGCACATTTGGATTTTCGTTGTCGTAATGGCATTGAATCAGAGATTGGATTTCATCCAGTGACAGCACATCCTTGCGCAAGATCTGCTCATCGACCATGCATACTACACCCTTACATGGGTCTTTCAACATCACTTCATGGTCTATGGCATAGCGTACAACTTTCTTAAAACGCTGATAGATGCTCTTTGCCCCTTCACCCACGCTTCGTGATTGCAGATACTCCACAAAGCGTTCCATCATATCCTTGGTTATCAAGTCAGGCTTAATGCCAAACTCATAGAGTGGGTATTGCTCTTTCAGAAAATCCTTAAAACGATTCAAGGCTATCTTTATCATTCGCAGGTCTTTCTTGGTGTAACTGTCAATGTACGCCTGATAATAGTCCAAGAAATTGATATTCCTATCCTTCTTCAGACGATAGCCGAGCATGCTCTCCTTAAACTGCTGTTCACGCTCCGCTCGAATTTTGGTAGCCAGTTCGAGTGTTTCCTTGTTCTGTTGTCGTTCCGTTGGAGTACGAGGCTTAGCTATCAAGTACAACTGCAAATTTCTTTTCGCCTGTTGTGCTTAATGTGTACCTTGGGCTTGCCTATCATCTTGCCTGTTTCGTACAAAACGGGATTGCCGTTTTCGTCTAAAACCGGTGTTTCTTCTCTACCAAGATAATACTCCAGATAAAGACTTATTCGACCATCAGAAAGCGTATTTTGCTCTAATTTCGGGTTTTCTTTCGTTTTATTTTCTAATTTTGCCATAATTGATAGTTATGTACCCTAAATGTGTATCAAACCGAGTAAAATCATTAACTTGTTTATTTTCAGAAGTTTTTCTTATTTTGCAAAGATACTAAAAAAAGTTCCGAATATCAAAGTGTACTAAAAAGTGTACTTTTATGACAAAAAAACAGTCAAAAAAATGAGCAAAAATCAACAAATACAAGAAATATTAAATCATTGATTACCAATACAATATATTCTTTTGATTTCTCTTGTTTTCACGGCATTGTACCGGGTCTGGGTACAAAGTAAAAAGCTAAGTGATAGTTTATCGACACTTAGCTTTTTCTTGTTTTAGAAATGTTCCCATTTATCTTTCTATAGCAGCAGAATTTCCTGGTTAGTAGTATATGAAATTAAGAATAAAGAGTTACCAAATGATGCCCCAATGGAGACCAACTGGAGAAATAGCTGTAGTCTTCGCTTGTAAGAATACTCCGCATCAGATTTGTGAGTAGGGATAAACTGATGATCAGTAAGTCTTTCAATATTCTATTTTGAAAAAACTTTCATGATGCGATAAATTCCTCTGAAAAAAGTAATGCTTTCATTTTTATTTTTTACCTTTGTCATGTCAGATGTTTTGCTTGCTTATTATTTTTGCAGCACCAAGATAGGTTAAATCTCTTACATGAACAAGTGTCGTGAGAACTTTGTTTCTCTGACACTTAGGACTTCTACCAGATTTTGCGTTGCGGAATTAAGGTGACATAATATTCTTTTATCATATGCTAAAAATCGACACACAAGTACTCGTCACGCTGAGGTATCGCTTTGATGAACAAATTTCAGAAGCGGATATTCTTGCATGGCTATATAATTTTGAGGAAAGTGATTGGGGAACAGCCCTGACATTGCTCAACCAAGTTTCCTTTTACTCTGAAACGAGGTGTGCTAATGTGTTAGAAGATGGCTTACAACAAATCATAAGAGCACATTCTGGAATGCCTATTGCAATATATCCTATTGGTGGCATCGGGAAAAGCGGTGTAGTAATGGCGTACCACATTAAAAAGATTATAGGTCGATTTAATCATATCTCGTGGAGTTTTGTTGACAACAATTTCTCATACAGCGATACGCCATATCTTGTTGTTCTTCTTGATGATTTCTTAGGTTCAGGAGGAAGCGCTTGCAAATTATTAGGACAGATAACTCCCAACATACCACAAGGGAGTGTAGTTGCTTGTTTATGTGTTGCTTATATGCAAAAAGCTGGAAAATTGTTATCTGTGAGAAATGTCGCTGTTTATGGAGATGTGCACCAGCCAGCTTTTGTACGAAGACATTCTGTATTTGGCTATCCTCCGAGAATGAAGGTTGTCAGAGACTTCGCTCTTAAATATGGAGCATGTCTTTATCCTAAGAAACAATATGTAAAAGGGATGGATTTGTATATTGGCCCATTGGGCTATGCCAACAGTCAATCGTTGGTATGTTTCGACCATACTACTCCGAATAATACTTTGCCTATTCTTTGGGCAAGTAAGAGGCGTTCGGATAATGGCAAAAAATGGATTCCACTCTTCCCTCGAAGACTATTTGACAGAACACGTCGTGATGAAAGTTATGAACGGTTGAAATATAAATGGATTAGTATTGCTCAAAAAATAAGTCAAGGTCATATCAATCGTCTATTTAATGATTTTGGTCGTGAATCTATTCAATTGATTGGGTTGTTGCATGGTAAATATCATAAGCGTTCTGACTCATACATTTGTTTGTTGTTGGAAACGACTCATAAGCAATATGAACAACTCTGTGAAATGCTGTTCAAAGGAATCTTCTCAGAGAAGACGGGTTGCTGACAGATGAAGGAAGGAGGACTTATACAAGTATACGTAAGAAAGAGTTTGAAGCGAGCTCCTTGGTAATAGATATGATAATAAAAAAAGAATATGTATATATACCCTATAAGTTTCTTGGGATCTCCAGAGATTAATCTATTAGCGAAAAAAATTGAGGACTGCTATTTCCTTGGCTATTTCCTTGATTTGTTGCAGCCCCTTGGCTGTGAGCATAGAATTAAGTATCATTAATACTGATAATAAAGGCTGCCGAGGTCAGCCATTATTAACAGCCTAATCGGCTGTTATATCCAGTAGGAGTAATAGATTGATGTTATGGATTTCCCAAGAGACTCTTTTATACAACAACTGAACGGATGTAACTCTCAATTCCGTTCCTCTATCATAGAATATACAGATAACCTAATAAAGAAGGGACTGCCAGTAATATTTTCACTTAAACACTTGGCAGGCATAGTAAGTGTAGAGTATTCAGAACTTATTTCCATCAAAAAACACATTGATGGTTATTATGCATATTTTACAATCAAGAAAAAACATAGCAGTAAGAGGAGGCGGATAGTTGTTCCATATCAGAACCTAAAACGTATTCAACGATGGATATTGCATGAGATTTTGGACAAGATTCCTGTTCATCCCCAGAGCAAGGGATTTGTCAAGGGTGGCAGTACTTTTCAAAATGCAAGTCCTCATGTTGGCATGTCTTTCATACGCAAGTTTGATTTCAAGGATTTCTTCGAGAGTGTAACCGTACAGCGTGTCTATGGTATCTTTTTAGAAATAGGTTATTCGCCAGCCGTGAGTCATGACCTGGCTACGTTATGCACTTTAAAATTAGAAAAAGAAAAGTACCAAAGTCTTAAGGGCTACAAACAGAGATGTTTCGGAGATTTGTATAAGAAGCCTAAGGCTGTTCTGGCACAAGGTGCTCCAACAAGTCCAGCTTTAGCTAATCTGATATGCCGTGGATTAGACAGCAGATTAGCAAAATTTGCTGACTTGAACGGTATACATTACACTAGATATGCTGATGATTTGACATTCTCTGCGAATGAACTTGAGAAACTTCCTACACAGAGTTTTCTCAAAAAGATAGTTGAGGAGGAATCACTACAGTTGAATTATAGCAAGACAGGAACTTATGGACCTGAATCTCGTCAAATGGTTACAGGTATTCTTGTAAATGGAGAAAAACCTCGTGTACCTCAGAAGTTCAAGCGACAAATCTATAGACATCTTCATTTTTGTGAGAAGTATGGGACCCAAGCACATTTTGACCACGTAATGCCGGGACATTCTCATGCTCGCCAATGGCTGTATGGTAAAATACTGTATGTTTATTCCATTGAACCTGAGACCGCCAAGGACATGATTGCAAAGGCTAATGCGTTAGATCGGGGCTTATTGTGATATGTATAGCAGAATTTGCAAATGGAGTTGTTGGGGTTGTGTTAGTTTATTACTGTTCGCTAACCCAATAACCTGTATGGCTCATCTCTTTGTTTATTAGGGATGAGCTATTTTCATCTTTGAAAAGACCATGCTATGTAATTTCCTTGCATTGTGGAGAAGATATTTCTTGCTCCATAAAGTACTCTTTTCAGTTGTTCTCAGGCTGTCCAAAAAAGGAATCCATATTGATATAATACATCAGTCCAATTCTCATCATTGTTGCTATTCTCGAAAAACTTCATGTTCTTTTTATACTTCTTCGCACTATTTTTTTAGCAAGTTTGCAAGAAGAGTCATCCAAATCTGAATCTTAGATAGTATTGGCCAATTATAGACTGAAATACTGCATAACAAGCCACTCAAGACTCTAACTTGGTTGGGCTTGCCGATTTTTACATCCTCATTCCACTCGATACTCTCTGTGCTCTTTCCATTGCCTCCTTCATTTTTCTTTCAAGATTCCATTGCTCACGCCTATTCTTAATTATGTCTGCAACTAACTCACCATTAATCAATAGCGTGCGATGGTCTTTGCTTGTTATCTTAGACGAGAATACTGCATTGTCAAGTTCGAATGGGACTTTCTCGCCCATAGGTCTGAATTGTCCAGAACATACAACTCTTTTTCCATTCAACAACTGTTTTATAATCTCATCTTTTATCCGATAGGATTTGGAACACCGATTGGCAAAATCCACATTGACGCATATTCCAGGATACCAATGCTCTATTTCTTGTTTAAAGTTCCTCAACTCTTCTATAGCAGAATCTACTTTATCTTTCTCCGTTTGAATAAGATTTTCATTTGCACAAATTGTCTTTTTAAGAGTGTCTATAACTTTGCCTTTTTCAATAATTTGTTTGTTTAACTTTTCTATTATCTGTTGATCTTTCGTTAAAAAAAGAGAACCAATAGCACGAGCCACATTAGAACTAGCATTGCTGATGTCTTTTTTCAGAGTGTTCTGCTTCAGTTCTGATTTTGCCTTTGACAAATCTTCTGTCATCTTCTTCTTTTGCTCTGCCAAAAGAGAAATATCCTCTTTGAGGTTTTCTGCCTTTCGGTATTGCTCGGTGTAATACTCACGAGTAGAGATGTGTCTTGCTTCTGAACCATCAGTACCACGCTCTAATCCAAAGGAATGCATGGCAGTGGCGTAGGATGTCTGATAATTCTTCAGCTTGGCTTGTGTCATAATATCATCTGCACACAAACGGGCTCCATCTGCTTTCTCGCGATAATGCTTCTTCACATTCTCTTCTGATTTCTTCTTCCTACGAGTAGCTGTTACTATGGGAACCACCGTAGCATGGATATGAGGAGTTTTTTCATCTAAATGAAGAACAGCAGAGACAAGGTTTTCTGTGCCAAAGGTTTCCTGCATCCACTCCACCGACTGCTCACACCAATCATCAAGTCTGCCTTCTTGCTCTATCCTTTCCATTGCTTCAGGACTGGCAGATAGCATTATGCGGATAGCATGCACTTGAGGCTTAATGGTCAAATGTACTCCTGAAAGGGGGCATAATGCTCTCTTTTTCATACCTTTGCAGGTGTTTATAATGCTATAATGGAAAATCATCATAAAAAAAGTGCCAGAAATGCGGTTCTCATGATGTAATCCGCAAAGGAGTTAAACGTGGTTCCTCGTATTGGTATTGCAAGAGTTGTCAATGCTATTTTAGTGGTCGTGAAAAGCCTAATAAGGCAGCCATTGTTGAGTTCTATTTATAAGGGCGCCATACATTGCTTGAAACAGCTCAAAAATATGGTATTTCAGTTTCTACCCTACAACGATATCTCAAAAACGTACCCCAAAATCAGGATATTTCTTGCAGAATTCATCCCATTGCTATAACGCTACAAATGGATGCCACCTATTGGGGGCGAAACTTTGGAGTAGTCATTTTTATGAATGCAACAACACACAAAGTCTTGCATTATCGCTTCTTACGTGGTAAGGAGAGAATTTCTGATTATCAAGCTGGAATTTCCTGTCTCCAAGATCAAGGATTTACAATCAGAGCCATTGTAAGTGACGCATTATCAGGTATTAAGGAAGCATTTCCTGAAATACCTTATCAGTATTGTCAGTTTCATCAGCTTCAGCGAATAAGACATTTGCTCACCACTAATCCTCGCTTACCTGCGGCCAAAGAACTCAAGGCATTGGCGCATCAACTTACACAATCCAGCCGTCTAGACTTTGAGACATCTCTTGAAAAATGGGAGCAAAAGTGGAAATATTTTTTGCAAGAGAAGTCTTATAGTGAAGATGGCAAATGTCACTTCACTCATAGAAGAATGAGAAGTGCTTTTTATAGTTTAAAACGCAATCTAAATGCACTATTTACCTTTGAGAATTTCCCTGCCGATCAAGTTCCACGCACTAACAATGCTATTGAATCTCTTAACTCTGTATTGAAGATGAGATTGCGTCTTCATCGTGGACTTTCGAAAGAGAAGCGAGAACTGCTTATTGGGAAACATATTAGGGGCTTACAACCCCGATAAACACTAGGGAGTTCAACTATTATAGGAGTACATTTGACCATTAAATGAAAAAGAGAGCATTTTTGCCCCCTTTCAGGAGTACATTTGACCATTAAGCCCACTTGATTCTTTCCGACTTTCCGTTTGAGTTTTGCATTTTCAATTCTGTGATCAATGGCTGCTGAACGTGATTTTACCCCTTCTGGAAAGGCAATCAACTCTCGGTCGAGATGTATTCGACTTCCATCTACATTGCCTGCGATGAAAGTTCTTTCTATATGAGGGTGTGTCAAAATTGATACATCCTCTTTTTTACTCTCCCTTTACCTTGTCTACCACATAATTCGTTATTTACTGCAGCTATGCTGCTAATTTCATATAAAATGATTTATAGGGCTTTAAATAGCCTATATAAACTTGTATAGAGCATCTGAAGGTGCCTAAAAGTACCTCCATAACGGCTTTTAGTTCCTTGAGATTGGTTTTTCTACACATTTTCCCTATGTTAAAGGCTATAGCGAAGAAGGCAAAGTCCATATTAACCTTGTCTTTTCCAAAATGTCTAAATCTCTTGTAGGCTTATTATATTTTGTTTGTCCAAAAACAGCTTCAGGTTCTATGCACCTTTGTCCTCGATGCTTGATGCCTTCTTTAGAGGTCAGTAGTTCCCGTGCCTTTTGTTTATAGTGCTGTAGTTGGTGGTTTACTTCTATAATTCTGTTCCCTCTTGCCTTAAAACATGAGCCTTTCAAGGGACAACCATCACAGCGTTCTGCCTGATAACGTACGCTGTAAGTAACGAATCCGTTAGAGGTTAGGGAACGCTTCATACCTATACGCTTCATATGCTGTCCCATAGGGCAGACGTAGAAATCCTGTTCCTTATTATAATAAAGGCTTGCGGGACTGAATGGGTTAGGTGTGTAACGTGGACGCTGCTCTTTATGGAAGTAGTTATACTTCACATAGGCTTCCATATTATGTACGTCCATGAACAGATAGTTCTCCTCGGAGCCATACCCTGAATCGGCTACGACTGTCTTGGCATAACGATGATAGCGTGATTTGAAAGACTCCAAGAAAGAAGAAAGTGTGAGCGTGTCTGTACGATTAGCATAGAGTGCAAAGTCGGTGATGAACTGGTTCTCAGTTGCTATCTGCAGATTATATCCAGGCTTAGTCTGTCCGTTCCGCATAGCGTCCTCCTTCATGTGCATAAACGTGGCATCAGGGTCGGTCTTGCTGTAGGAGTTTCTCTCTCTCATAACCTCAAGGTGCCAGTCATACTCCTGGAGTTTATTACGTTTCTTCTCAAGCTCTTTAAGCTGTTTTTTCTTGGTTCTAACAGCCTGCTTCTCTTCTTTTGTCTTAGGCTCAGGGACTGATTCCAAAGACTTGTTCAATTCCTCGGATATCTCATCGAGCAGAGCTGCAGTAAACTCGACACTTTCTCTCTTAGCTGCATTGTCCTGCGCTATGATATCATCAACTTGAAGCAAGAGTGTGCGTATTTGTTCCTGCAACTTGGCGCGGTTCTTTTCCACGGTTCTCTTCCAAACGAAGGTATACTTGTTGGCTTTCGATTCTATCTTTGTGCCGTCAATATATTCAACGTCAAGACTTATCAAACCTTTGGCTGCAAGTACTAATACGACTTGTGTAAAGATATTGTTGATTTCCTTTTTCACACGATTACGAAAACGATTGATGGTAATAAAATCAGGCTGCTCATATCCTGCCAGATAGATGAAATGAATGTCACGCTTGAGAAGCGACTCTATGCGACGGCAGGAATAGATATTATTCATATAGGCGTAAAGAATCACCTTGAGCATCATTTGTGGATGATAAGGCTTGCGACCACTGGACTTATAAAGCTTGTAGACATTATCCAACATAAGATTATCCACCAAGGCGTCTAAAAGACGAACAGGGTCGTCTTCTGCGATATCCTTATCGATTCTTTGAGGAAAAAGAATCATTTTCTTGTGTATGTAAGAACGAAAGTGTATCTTTGTCATAATGAGATTTTTTTAATGCCTAAAGGTACAAAAACTTTAGGAAATAGCAAAGCCCTGGCTTGAGAAAGTCGGGGCTTTGTGCATAAAAAAGAGGATGTGTACATTTTGACACACCCTCCCCCTTTGCTTTCTCCAGATGGAGATCTACAAAATTTGCCATATTATAAAATTTTTTAGTTCGTTGTAGAGGTACTTACATTGTCCACTTGGCAAGACAATGAAAGTACCGTTTTTAAAAACTGGGAGTCCAGAGGGGTGTAACGCCCTCGGCTCATTGGGAATTTTTAGCATTACTTGTATTGCGTCTCGAAAAATTCCCTAATAAGCTATGGCATTTTATTGCCATAAAATACTCCGTAGGCAAGAGATACGAAATTCTTATGATTTGAGTCCTCTTCGTTGTTCCCTAACAGGCTTCTGTAATAGCCAGTTCTGACGGCAAAGGAACTCATTGAGATCCTTGCAGTCAGCATAAAGACCTGAAGAGTCGATCACAGGAACTTTAAGTCCCATAAGCAATGCTTGGTATGCATTTCTTCCAGCTTCGTCATTATCCAAAAAGCATTGAACATTCTCATAATGTGATAATGGTTCTAATGCCTTCTTAACATTAGACACAGAGTTGAGTACTAGATAATCTTGTCGTTTCAGTCCGTCATTCTCTTTTCTTCGGAGCGTCATAAATGACAGAAAGTCCATGAAACCCTCAAAAAGAAAACATACCTTCTTCGGCTCTTCTGCATAAAAATGGCTGATGTCTTTTGGTGCAATGCAGCCTTTGAAGAACGGATTGCGTATTTCGTAGCCACCTGCAATATTAGGAAAGCCAATACCAAAGTAATGTTTGCCCCTTGTATCAAAGTGCAGTTCTTTACATACAGTTCTTGCTATTTCAATGTCAATACATCTTTCTCCAAGATAATTGATAAGCGCAGGATGGGTGATGGAAAGTACCTGAAGATTTTCAAAGGAGTTCTGCGGTGTGTTCGGCTTGGCTGTAGGCAGGCTGACCGATACACAGCCTGGCACATTACGCTCTATCTGATGAATGAGATACGACACATCTGAAGAGTTGTAGAGCAATTCTGCAAGGTCAATGATGTTACCACCTCTGCCAATACCGAAATCGTACCATAGATTAAGTTCGGTATTTACCTTAAACGATGCGTGCTTCTCCGTTCTAAGTGGTGATAGGTACATGAGGTTCACACCATACTGTTTTACGGGTTTGCAGTCTATTGTTACAAGAAATTCCTGCAACTTTATCTTTTTTATTTGGTCAATATTCATAATTATATGGAAGTTAAAGTGATGATAAATTTGATGATTTGATGAATTTGATTTTATCTATATGGTAATCAGATAGTTGAAAACTCATCATCCCCTCATCATATTACTCTTCAAAATGGAATTACTGACGAAAAGAAGAATACCATCCTTTTCTTTTTTCATCAGCAAAACATTCACGATGAGCAAAAGATGAGAATATAAACAACATGTACTGAATGTTTTATATAACTTATTCATCATTTCATCAAAATAATGGATATAAGATTGTTTATAAACTTTTGAGTTGCTTCTTGGTAATCGTATAAAACCTTCCTGTCCTTCGGATAGGAGAGTAATACAATGGAGCGTTGTAACTAAGTTGATACGTAGTATAGGTCAGTGTATTGGACACTGGTGTAAGCTTCCAGATGTCCTGCACTATTCTCCTTATCTGCCCCTTGTCATACTTGCATTGAGTATTACTTAAAGAGGCATCATATCATTGATACAGAAAGAGACTTCCTCGACATTGTTTGTTTCCATGATGTCAAGACACAACTCTGACATTTCTAGTTCCAGTTTGTTTCTGTTATTACGGATAATGCGTTGCAAGGCTGGTGTAAAGGTCAGCTTGGGTGCAAACCACATACGGCTCTCCTTTTGGGTAGACAGCGTGTGATGCTGGAGAAAATAAAGAAAGGCAGGTATCTCTGCTTTCAATTTTTGAAGAAACTCAGTATCGTCACTCTCCAGACGATTAATCTTCCTTACCCAATATCGGGTTTCTCCTATGTCTATAATGACAGGGAGTAACTCGTTATTGGAACACAGCACGAACTTGGCAAAGAAGGAGATTTCATCTCGGTCTTTGCCTTTTGCTTCCACCTTATAGGAAAGTGTTGTACTAAGATTTTTCAATCGTTCACTATCCTCCCTGCGGTTAAGCAATACTTCATCCACCACAATAAGTAGTTTACCTGCCCAGTCTGAGTTAAACTGACTGCGAAAATCCTCGTTGGTATTGAAAGTAACATTGTTCTGAAAAACAGCTTTGAGGAAGTTAAGGAACGTACTCTTGCCTGTGTTGCGTTCTTCCGACACCATTAGGAGGATTGGGAGTTTCTGCACGGGTTGAAGATAGAGCAACTGCAAGTAGTCCATGCCCAACTCGTACTGCTCACCGAAGATATGTCTTATCAATGATTCAATATGCAGAAAATCTCCTTCTTTTGGCTGATGATCTATCGGTTCATAGAGATTAAGGAACTTGTCAACCACTGGTTGGTAATTGACATGATTAGGAATAGTGCAGAAACCATCGTACTTTGGAACAGTAGCCAGAAATCCTTGCCATAGTCCTGGCGTAGCGTTTCATTATTCCACACTATACGCTTCTTGACAAAACAGCCATTGATGCGTGGTTGGTTCACAATTTTATATAAGGTTGTGCCAACACGAATAAATTCTTCCTGTGCCATAATTAGATATTTGAAGTATAATTTCCTAAAATTTTCTGCACGTCAGACATTTTATATCTAACTTTGTTACCAACCTTTATAGGCTTTAGATAGTTCTTTTTACCCCAATGCCATAAGGTAGCATCACAAACACCACAAAGTTGTTTTACCTCTTCTTTTGAAAGAAATCGTTGTTTACGTGCTTCTTCGACAATAGTTGTTAGCTCGTCTTTAGCACGGTTAATAAGATCGTTGGAAAATGCCAACAGATCCTCACCAGAAACCTCTAATCGCACATGTGCGTTAGAACCTTTAATGATAGACAAAATATCGGTCATAATTTATACTCCACCTGCTTGTTTGACTTTCTGTTGTCGGTGGGTTAATAAACAAAAAGTCGCCACCTCATTTGAGATGACGACTGCAAATTTATATCGTTAAATAATCGATTTTCAACGATTTGTCAAACACTTAATTCATATAAATATTAAGCGAATTAAACGAAGTGTTATTTGGATATAGAGGTCTTTATTTAAAAATCAAATTTAGTCTGTTGTCTCTATTAAGAACTCTGATGGATTATGTAATGTAGAAAGTTTTTCTTTATAACTATTATAGATTTCTAACCATCCTTCAAAAGATTTTGACAGAGAGAATCTTTTGTTTTCGAAAGCCATATAATCTATGTGATTTACTGTAAATAATTCCAAAGTAAAATCGACGCTAGAAATACCACCAAGTAGTCGGTTAACTTGGGGAGGCAAATCAGATATATCTGGGACTATTCGGAATTCTACTAATGAACGTTTACTCTGCGATAATACTTGTAAGTCATGCAATTCTGACGAAAAAAGAATCAGTTCACTCTTGATAGAACTATTGGGAAACTCTTGCCGTACCATTTCTAATATGGCTTGATCAAGAATATCTGATGGATATTCTTCTTCGGGAATACCAGAAAATAATCTTTCAAAGCGTTCACGCTCATTGATGATTACTTTTTGATGCATTTTGTATTGATCTGTAAAATCTCTTAGATACACTATCAGCCCTTGACAGGGAATTCCATGGCGTCCTCTGCATGTAATATTAATTGTTTTTTTTATTTTTAACCCCTGATTAGAAAGTAGCCTAATAGTCTGATCCATAGACTTAATAACATCCAATATTTTTCCGCTATTTTCTTTTGTTACCTCTATAAAAGAAGGCTTCTCATAAATATAAGCTTTATCAAATCTCCATCCCATCACAAAACCTATTTTTGCTGTCTCTTTTGTCTCATTAACAGCCATAATTAATATCGGGATTCTATTATTTTCATCATTTAAGTCTATATCACTCAAAGTTTGAATATACGACTGATACTCTTGAGTCCTCTCAAAATTGCTAAACTTTACTTCTATTCCAAATTTGAGCCCAGTTGTCTTATCTGTAACTAATAGATCATAATATGGATATTGACTTTCACTGATTTCAATTCCATCTATGTATCTTAACAAGATTATAGCTGCAATCTGATATGAGCGCATTTCCTTTATCTCTTTTTTCATAATTGTGTCTGATATGATGGTTTGTAAATATCTACATTTAATCCTTGCCAAAACCTAATAACATCTTGTTTTAAGCTATTAAGGTGAGAAGCATTATTAGGAGAGTTGTTTTCCAGGTAATGTCCAGTTGGTATAGAACTGCTGTAACGAAGGTTTTTGTCAAAGGCAGCTGCTATATATACTTTTTCTGCTTCAATATCAACTCCTGCTACATAAGTAGGCAGAGGGTAGTCTATTAGAGCTTGTAAATCAGAGGTAGTCACTGGTGTCTTAATTCTATTATTTCTCTTTGTATATAAATTTAATTTTTTTGAACTTTTCACCTGTACCAAGAACTGGTATGGCTTTTCTCCTACATTTTGAGGAGCGATTGTACAAAGTAAATCAAAGGTTGGCATCTTCCCTCCAATGCATTCAACATAGAACAACCCACCTTCCATTAATCTATTTGAGGCAATCATTTCACCCCTATCACCAATTAAATTCGGATTCATATGTAGTATTCTTTAAAAACTAGTAATACGATATTTCTTTCTGTAATTAACTGCTAAAAATACGATTATAAAATAACATATTTATTTCTTGCGACAAAGGTAATAAATAATATTATATCTACCCGTTGGCGGAATTAATCAATAGATAAAATATCAGAAATATGAATGTAAAAAAGTTGCACATGTCGCTAAAAATCAGTAACTTTATGATAATCAACAATACTGTTATCTGCTTTAACTCCATGCACAACTTATATGCAAATTTCGTCAAAATACTTGAGATATGCAAGAAATTCTCCTACGGATTGGTTAATGACCTTGGAAATATTCCTCGTCGTGGTGTTGTCCCTCGCTTCTCTGACCTTGATGTCATAGCCCTGAGTCTGACAGCTGAGCATCTCGGCATTGACAGTGAGAATAACCTCTTTGACCGGCTGAAAGAATACCAAAAGGACTTTCGTCATCTCATCAGTCGTCGCCAGTTCAATGACCGTCGCAAGAACACATATCAGCTGTGTGAAATGATTCGTAAGCGTATAGCAAAGGCAATGGATGGTGCAGAGGAATATTTCTGTGTAGATTCCAAACCGATAGAGGTTTGCAGACTCTCAAGAGGCAAACGCGCTGTAAGATGGGCAAGGACGAGCCTGATAAATCTCCAGCTTTTGGTTACTGCGCCACGCAAGGAGTATATTATTATGGTTATAAGTTGCACGCTGTATGCGGTTTACGAGGTGTTATACATTCATTTGACCTGACGGCTGCTAATGTTCATGATATACATTATATGAAGGATGTGAAGTTTGAATTTTCAGAGTGCAGTATTCTTGCTGATAGAGCTTATCTGAGTGCAGAACTGCAACAAGATCTGTTTTCATCTGCGCACATCAAACTGGAGGTTCCGTATAGATTAAACATGAAGACATGGAAGCCTGCTTTTAAACCTTATGCGAAGGCTAGAAAAAGAATTGAGACTTGTTTCTCTCAACTATGTGACCATCTCATGCTCATCAGGAACTATGCAAAACAGACCACAGGACTATTCGCAAGAATTACTGCCAAAATCAGTACGTTTACAGTACTGCAATACATTAACTACATAAATGACAGACCACTAGGTCATGTCAAATATGCATTAAATTAATTCCGCCAACAAGTTATATCTAAAATATTTTATTGTAAATCATTGCGAAGATAAGAACTTCTTAATTTCATCTATAGCCTCTCTATCTATCCCTTTGTCCATCAACCTCATTCCAGTCTTTCCTATGGTTTCAGAAAGTTCCTTATAGGCTTTCTGAATACCTCGAAGCCCTATCAGGCGAATATTATAATGGTCAGATAATGCTCTATAGAATGGTGCAATATCACATTCTCTAAGCAAGTTTTCTTCTTCCAAAGCTATTTTGAGGTAAACAATATCTTTCTCTGTAGGCTTGGTCAATAGCCTAGCCCTAATCTTTTCAAGTAGTATTTCTTTATTTTCTATCTTTATAAGTTCTTCTAAAGTTCTATCATCTTTAGGTCTACCACGTCTCTTGTTGATTACCGATGACTCTTCATCAGTAAGTTCTTCCTCTAAAGCAGATTCAATAAGTTTATTGGAATCTCTAGATTTCTTATATTGTTGAAATCTCTTCCAATCTTCTTTTTGTTCTTTCTCCCAGTAATATACTTCTATGAATAATATATTTTACCAGTAAAGAAAGCAGCCATTTGTGTAGTCGGTTGGTCTTACTGTTTTTGAATTAGGGCTTCACCATGTTCTATCATACATTCATAGCTACGACCAAAAATATAACCATGCGAGCATTGCTGGAACTATTGATTTCCTGTCAGTATCATGAAATTCATGTACCAATCGTTCCTGCAAGGTCTGAATTAGTTAGCATATTTTTCCAAAGAAGAAAAATTCCTTTAATGTATCGTTGAACATTCTTTTCTTGACCTCGTCTTTGTATTTCGGTACATACTTTATTACCAGCATAAAGACCTTTTGGAAACCTGTATTATCTTTACGGTTCATTTCCTCAACAAATGAGCAATATTCTTTAGGATGCGTATCAAGCCACTCTTTAATAAGTCGTTTAAAATCTTCAAAACTTTCTTTCATCGTTGGATTTAGTCTAAAAGTTTTACCAAGTCTTTCTTCATTTCTTCATCAATATCTCTATAACGCCTAAAGGCTTTGCTCCCCTCCTTGTGCCCAGATAATGCAGAAACCAAATTGGGGTCTTTTACTTTTTTATAGATATTACCAATGAATGTTCGTCTAGCCAAATGGCTACTTGCTACCTCATATATCGGTCGCTTCACTTCATCATGTGTCAAAGGGTCTAAAATTGTTACAACTCTATCTACGCCTGCTTCTTGGAAAATGCGTTTGATAGCTACATTATACTTTTGTTCTGATATAAATGGAAATAACTTTTTGCCCTCGTAGTCCTTATAACGAGCTAATATTGTCTTTGCTTTGCTATTCAAGGGTACTCTAACGGTTACAGGATTACCCTCTCTGGTCTTTTTAGGAATATATTCTATAGCCTCATTGACTATGTTTCTTTTTGTCAGCCGATATAAATCGCTAACTCTACAACCTATCAAAGTTTGAAAAATAAAAATATCTCGTTGAATAGCAAGCTGTGGATGTTCAGATAAATCTGCATCAAATATTTGATCACGCTCATCTAAGGTAATGTAATAAGGTGTTCCATAGGTACATTCGTCTAATGGAAACTCATCAAATGGGCGGTTGGTTGTGATTTTCTTATCGTAGCACCATATAAAGAACGTTCTTATACGGGAAAATCGGTCTATTAAGGTATTCTTACCTCTAGGTAGAGGAACCCTTTTTTCTGGAAAGGTCTCATACAATTTAGGATATTTCTCATAGTAGATATACTCATTTTCAAAGAAATCCCACATATCCCTTAACGTGTCAGCATTCACCTCATCAACATCAAGAATAAATCATGATATCCACGTTTTATGGTTCTAACATACATTTCATATCGTGCCAAAGAACGTTGAATAACTTTAAAGTTCTTCACACGTACCGCAGATAATTTATGTTCAACAAGAAATTTGGCAAAGAGTTCCAAAAGTTTAGGTTTATTTTCCTGTATCAACTCTTCTTCTGTCTTATATCGATTGGGGTGATGATATTTATTAATAATCATAGCCAACCATTCATTATCAGCTTCTGTCGTGTATTGTTTGGTTATCGTTGATATTATATCCTGAATACTTTGAGATAAATGCGATTTGTTTTCTTCTGAAACCAGCGCAACACGATCTTTGTATCCTTGCTTCTCGCTACTCCAATGGTTGGGGTTGATAACAAGTTCACTTGCAGCTTTAATGTCTTTCTTTCCGTCACGCAAACGAAAATAGATAGTTGCCATACTATCTGTATCGTTCTTTTTTGCTGTCTTGCGAATGAATGCGGTAACCTTCATAATCGTTGTTTTTAGTTCTGTTGCAAAGATACTAATTTGTTCCCAAATTGTTCCCAATCATCCTAAATATATTTTTATTATTTTCAACCAGAATAAATATAACTTTTCTTTATTTCATTGATTACAAGTGATTTATATTTAATTATAAGATTTAATAGAATTAATCTAAATGTTCCCGTATTTAATATTTCAAATGCAGGTCTCGGGTACTATAAATCCCTTGCAAATCGCTGATTTACAAGGGATTTTTTTCTTTTTCAATATGTACTAAAAGTGTACTATATAACAAATAATGAGAAAGGTGGCTTACCTAATATAGGGAAAAGACAAAAATTATCTATAATTCGTCTTCTGCGCCCTTATAATATTTATTGCTAAAATACTCAAGGCTTACACCAATAAGTATATTTTTAGAGATTGACTCGTATCTATAACAAGCAGCAATAGCATATGTTTCCTTACTAAAAATTGCGGTCAGACCATAAACAGTTGTATCCTTCTTTTCAACAATAGTTTCTATGTACTTGTTGGTAAGTAACTTCTTTAATTGTTCGTATTGAGATATTGCTTCAGCCTTGTCTTTACTGGAATTCAGGTGTAATGGACATTTGGTAGGCTGAAAGCTCACGGAACGCTTTTATTTACTACCTTTGCAGCATTTGAAAACCTATGAATAAAAAACTGTATATTCTGCAACAGCTCAAATGTTAAAAAGAATGGTCATCGACGTAATGTTCAGATGTATCTTTGCAGGGATTGTGGTAGGCAATTCCAAGGTGGATTACGTATAAATAATGTGTCTCTCTGGAATGACTATCTTGCTGCAAATAGAACAATCTCAGACCTATCCATTCTTTATAAATGCTCAGAACGAACCATACGACGTAGGTTAAGTTTAGTGGTGGATAGTTTTACTGCTACTTACCCCAAATCTGCAGTAATAATAATAGATACGACTTACTTTTCCAAGACATTTGGCGTGATGCTTTTCCAGGACGCATCATCAGGTAAAATACTTTATCGCAAGTTTGTTAAGAACGAAACTAATAAGGATTATCTTGATGGACTTCGGTATATTGCGAAGCGTGGAACTACAATAAAAGCAGTGGTATGTGATGGACACATGGGACTTTTACAAGCTATAAGTTTCTGTCCCGTACAAATGTGTCAGTTCCACCAATTCCAGATAGTTAGAAGGCTTCTTACTAACAATCCACATTTACCTGCAGGCGTTGAACTATTAACTTTAATGAGAAGTATGTTCTCTTTGGGAAAAGAAGAGTTTATAACAGCTTTTGAGAAATGGTGTGAACAATGGAAAGAGTTTCTAGACGAACGAACTCTTCTAATCTCTGGCAAGACGACCTATACACATAGAAGACTGAGAACTGCAAGACGTTCTGTTAAGACTCATCTTAAATGGCTCTATACGTATGAGGATTATACAGAATTATAAATTCCTAATACAACAAATCTATTGGAAGGATTTAACTCACAGCTTAAAAGGGCACTACATAATCATAATGGATTGAATGAAGCTAACAAGAAGAAGTTTATAGATGGATTCATAAATACAAAAAGTAGGCTGGAATGATCAGCCTACCAAATGTCCATTACTAAAACACGTGAGGTTTTCAGCCTACCAAATGTCCATTACGCCTCCATTTATAACTATGGCTGATAATAATACATTTGTCCTCTTTGAGGAAATCAAAAACAAACTGGAGACAATTTACAGGGAGCTAAAGGAGTTGAAAGAAAAGGAGAATGGTTCTGTTTCCCTCCCTATTCAATCTACACCAGCACAAAGTGATGAACAGAAAAATCAGGAATTGCTCAATCAGTATGAACAGCGAACGAAAGACGTGATTAACAAGTATATTGGAGTACAAGTACGCATCAAGGACGAGGAGGCTAAGTTTATGGACAAATTGGTGGCAAGTGTCTTGACCATGTTACACGAATGGCAGGAGAAGAAAGAGCATCCAATACCGCAGGAACTACTTCACAGGCATAGCTTTGACATCAAGTCATCGAAAGCCTTTACTACTATGGTAGCAGTATCTGTCCTTTGTTTTGTTTCTTTGGTCGGCAACTACTTCTTGTGGCAAAGCAAACAGCAATACAAAGATGATGCCTTGAAGTTCCGTATCATTAGAGTATGGCGAGGTTGCAGCCCAAAGGAAATCCTATGGCTTAACGATGTGTTTGACATTCATCGTAATGAAAAGATTATCAAACTAATCAAGGAAAAAGCAGATGATTACGACATGGAATTGAAGCAAAAGGCGGATAGTCTGATGCAAAGAAAATTGAAGTAACTCTATACGGAATAAGCCCAACCAAACGTGGGGTGCTTGGTTGGGCTTGTGCGCTGCATCTTAGTCTATGATTTCCCAAAAGCCACCATTATCTGGTCCAACACGACGGAGATATCTGCCACGCATAACTTCAATATTACGATAGATGGAAGTTTCACTAATTCCTATATTTTTAGCCAAATCTGCCCTCGATATATAGGGATCTTCTAACATCAGTTCCAATATCTTGATTCGGTTAGCCGTTAATCTTTCTCCATGAGCATTAGCCTTTTCAATTAATCTTTCTGTTACCTTTTTATTTGCTTCTGCCACCTTTTCTGCTACTTTATTGCTATTTTCTGCCACCTTTTCTGCTACTTTATTGCTATTTTCTGTCACCTTCGGCACTGTAATCTTCAGAATAAAATCATCAAGATGGAAAGATAGATGTGGTGTACCATTAGCTTCCAACTCCCTGCATACACGATCCACACCTTCGCCAAACTCCTTTACAAAGTTGTATGCTTTAAGGAATTGAGCGATTTGGATTGCGTGAGAAGTGTGTATGTCGAATGTTAGAGGGCTTAACCGTTCCTGGCAATCTGCCCGGTGATTCAAATACCAAGCGATTATCAAACATCTTAATTTGGATTTCCGTACCCTTTATATTATAGGCACGGTGGCAACAAGCATTAACTACCATTTCTTGTATCACAAACTTTGGATAATCTCTATGGGTTACAAACTGCCCATGTTGTCCAAGGAATGTATGTTCCTCTACTTGGGTTTCAAGATAAGCTATCATGGCTTTCACCAGATCAAGTATAGTTCCTTCAAATGTTACATCCTTAATTACGTTCATCTCTGCACCCACTCTCTCTTCAGTACCTTTATAACGGATAAAGCGAGTACGCCCACGAGGAAAGAACTTTTGAGGATATTTACCAAACAACAGAATACAAGCCACACTAACTTGCTCCTCTCCCTTTGCATTGGTTGTTATGAAGCTATTATTCTCATGTAGATATTACTTGGCAGACTTGGTATAACCAATCAATTCTGTATATCTTTCGACAGCAGCCATATCAATATCATCAACCGTAGCATCATACACTGCCGTATCTTCGTAATAGCGCTCTCCCTTATCGTACATCAACTGTATGCGCTCTTCAAAAGACAGCCTCCTGCTTTTGTCGCCAACACGCATAAAGGCTTCATCTGCCTGATTAGTATGTAGTTCAGAACTTGCAGGAATATGCATCAATAAAATATGATTTTCGTTTCCATCTTTATCCGTGCATGGTAACAAGTCGCTGGTAATAGACACAGAAGGATTACAGAAGTCTAAGGGCACACGAAGCAACTCATTCAACTTTTCCGTATGCTGGTCAACTCCTTCTATCTTCCTTGTCTTGTCAGACACACCGATAGCGATATCACCACCGTCAGCATTAGCAAACGCCACAATGGTAATAGCTAATGCTTTCGGATCAATTTGAATGCTTTTGCAATCAAAAGTCTGATCTTCCTTGCGGGTTGTTATTTCTTGAATAGTCATATATTGTACAACGAATTCTTTTACCTCTTTGTTCTGTATCCATATTTATCTGTAATATCTTCCGCAGCCATTAATGGTTTTTCTTCAGGTATCTTGTACCTTTTTATGCTATGATCTTCCAGGAAAATGCTATTGAGTGTAAATATCAGGGATTCCAAAGTACATTCTCTTTGGGACGATTTCAATTCACATTCCCAGATTGTGATGCAGTGCCACCCCATTAAGGCTAGTTTGCGACACACTTCCCGGTCTCGTTCCTGATTCCGTCTGATCTTATTTATCCAGAATTCTGTATTAGTTTTCGGTATTGTATAATACCTACACCCCTCATGCCCATGCCAGAAACATCCATTAACAAAAATACAGGTTCTGTATTTTCTCATCACGATGTCCGGTTTTCCAGGAAGCCGTGGATGATTCAGTCGATAGCGGTATCCATGTATCCACAGCCACTTGCGCACAACAACTTCTGGTTTTGTGTTCTTGCCGTGAATAGCTGCCATATTTTCATGGCGCTGTTGTGGGGTATACGTGTCGCTCATAGACCTTCTATAAAACGCTTGTTGATAGATACTTATTCATTCCTTTTTCGTAGGAGTGTAAAAATATACGGCATCGGATGGGCATGATCATTTAAACCGAATTTGTAGATTTAATTTAAATACAAATTTCCGTCCTGTCCACGATAAAGAGTGGCAAATTCGTACTTGCTTGACGAAGGAGATTCGAGACGTGTGTTGTAATAGAGATAGTCTTCAAAGAGATTGCGGTCATAGAAATGATAACAAAGTACATTTCCATCATCTTTAACCACGAGATAACCACCATTAGCCTCATATTTTCCGTTCCAAGGTGTATGTGGTACCATGCCGAGTGCAGATGCTACCAAAAGGTTTTTAATTTTGCACTCATAGTACTTCTGATTGTTGGTCATGTCATATCTCATCGGATTTTTTGAGGCTATTATCTCTGTCAGAATTTTCAGGTCCTTACTGCCACCCTGATTACCTTCCAGAAGGATTGCAGCCATTATAGATGGCAGGTAACTGTCTATCAGTATGAAGTTATTACGGCATATTGGATCATCCATATTTTTGAACATGAATTTTCCTCCCATTTCTTGAATCCTCATAACACGGTCAATAAACTTTGTCCGTGTTTTGATAGCATTTATGGTCGCTATTTCGGAATTAGAAAATTCATGACCTTTTACCATAAAAGTGAAATTGGTGGTTTTTCCAGCATTGAAAAGCGTGGAATCGCTACCGAGTTTCGACTTTATGCTGAATCCAAGCATGGGGGACATACCTGTCCGCAGATCATGGATAACAATTCTGATGTCTGTTTTTTTCTGAGATTTTGCTTTTATATTGCTGCAATGAATTTCAGACATGAATTGTTCTATCTCTGGAGCCACGAACGCACCGTTTGACTGGCGAATGATACTAAGCAACATGCCTGCCTTTTCAAGAAAATCTGATACTTTCCTGCGTAATAATTCTATACCATCTTCTGTCACCACAACAATATCATCTTCTAAAGTATACTCGTAGTGTCCTTTCTTTTCATCACGCAGAATTTTCAGTATAGGGTAAAACAAATTTTCTATCTTGTTCAGATTTCCGTCACCGGCATAAACTTGTTTCCCCCAACAATTTGAAGAGAACGTAAATTTCACTCCACTCTCCTTTGTTAGCAGTCTTTGTCATATTATTAGTTATATAATTCCTAACATTTGAAGTTCCTTCTCTGCTGTGGCTTGAATGGCAGGAATAGCTACAGAATTGCCAAACTGCTTGTAAGCCGAAGCATCAGCTACAACTATCTTGAATTTATCAGGGAAGCCTTGCAGCCTTGCCCACTCGCGGGGGGTCATGCGTCGGATGCCTTCACGGTTTACTTCGCCTTTGATGTTCGTAATGGGGGTAAAGTCCTTCAACCTTTTATCAATCAAAAGATTACGTTCCCTGCCCATGCCACCTACGACGATGGCGTTTGCTACACCATCTGTATCAATTATTTCATAACCAAACCCATGACCAGCCGCTTCATGACGGGCACGATGGCGTTTCAGAGTTTCAACGTAGGTTGTAGATAGATAGTATTTTACTGACGGAACTTCATTTTCCATTACATCACGGAAACGTGGACGGTTCTCGCCTTTTGTTTGTGGCTCTGGGTAATGGAAATTTGCAGTGTTTATGTGTAAATTCTTCCGAAAGCCGATGATGTAGATACGCTCACGATGCTGTGGTACACCAAAATCCATAGCATTGAGAATCTGTGGTGGCACCACATCATAGCCAGCATCGTCAAGGTGTCCAAGTATGGTCTTTAACGTGCGTCCCTTGTCATGGATAGCAAGTCCTTTTACGTTTTCGAGAAAAAAAGCACGTGGTTGATGTTTACGGAGAATAGCCTCTATTTCAAAGAACAAAGTTCCGCGTGTCTCATCTTTGAATCCCAGACGATGCCCAGCAAGAGAAAATGCCTGACAGGGAAATCCACCGCACAATATGTCAAAGTGCTGGGGGATATAGCTCTTGGTTGATTCTTTTGTAATGTCACCGAAAGGCATCTCACCATAATTTGCCAAATATGACTCTTGTGCTTTTGCATCAAACTCCGAGGAGTAAACGCATTTACCGCCAAGGTTCTGAAGAGCGATACGAAATCCCCCGATACCAGCAAACAGATCAATGAAGGTAAAACGAGGATGTTCAGGGACGGGGAATGGCACTTTGAAAAAGTCCGAAAAAAGATTGTACTGGAGAGGTGATTCTGCTGCCATCCATATCTGTTCATCACTTAGTTCGTCATCGTTAAGCATCTGACGTGACTTCTTGCGAGAAAGGAACTCGCGGATGGCCAGAATAACTTCTTCTCTCTGGCTTAAATCCATTTCCTTCTGTTGGTTGTGAAGAAAGTGGCTTAACAGAGCCATCTGATTCTCATATGATGTTTCGCCGTAGATTCTAACACCTTCCGTCGTAACTTCTTCTGGGAAATTTACTAATTTTATTTTTTTGTTTACCATGCTATTCTCATTATTCTTCAAAGTAATCGGAATCTAATTTCTTTACTTCATATACTTTCTTTTCACTAACTCCTACATTGTATTCTATCATATAGTCAGCAAGTTTTTTTCCGTCAATAAGAACAATCTTCTTGCTAGCCTTGTTGGCTGTTTCAATTGCACCAGTAGTGAATTTACTAGTGGTTATAAATACTCCCTTAGTGGCCTTTTGTTCATCAAGTGCACCAATGAACTTGTGTATCTCTGGTTTACTGACAGGATTATCTGCATATCGCTTAGCTTGGATATAGATCTTGTCAAGCCCAAGGGCATCCTCGGGAATGATGCCGTCCACGCCATTGTCATGACTGGTGGGAGTGACTATAGCCATCTCCTTGTTTCGGCTTCCGAATCCCATATTTAAGAGTAGATCAAGCACAAGTTTCTCAAAGAAGTTTGGACTCATATCCAATACCCGTTGTAGCAAGTCTGCGGCAAGGTCATCATTAATGCTCTTGAAAGCAACGTCCATTTGCTCTGTTGGGGTCAATTCATCTAGTATCTCATCTGTTTCAGTTTTCTTGTATGTCTGCTTGTCCTTCAAAGATATAGACATGTGTGCATATTCTGCAAATTCAGAATATTGCAGCAAGTCTTCTTTTCTTAGATAGGTATGCATCTTCAAATAATCTCTACCGCGTTGTGTTATCCGATATACTCCACGCTGAGGTATCTCTATAAAAAGGGCGCGCCTCAGCCATTGGCGAGACCAACCAATGCGGTCGTTCAATTGAAAAGCAGAACCATTCTTCGTCTTCAATGAACAATCCTCTTTACTGAGATTAAAATGCTTCACAAGAGCATTCTTCATTTCTGTCATGCTCACATCCTTATCTTTGAGTTGACTTAAAAATGGGTAGAGAAAATTTTCAAACTTTGGTATCGCCATATTTAGTGTTTTAAGCCATATTCAACAAACTAATTATTCTTGCTTTAATATTCTCATACGTGATCGTTAATCGACTTTTTGCTATTACTGTTAGTCGAGAGGTGTGTGCTAGAGCATCTCTAATGGGCTTGTATTCTGTTGCATCTCTCCTCAAAGTAGCCTTTTTTATTCGATCAGTTTCATCATCTGCGAGATAAGCTAAACTATCCATATCCAAGTGAGTTAAATTTGTATCATCTTCTCGAATATTAAAGTTAATATTGGCATTCTGTTTTGCGTTTTCTGCTTGTGTCTTCCAAGCATTAATTTTGTTTTGAATATTTTGAGGAATGGGAATGTTCTTCTCCTTGACATATTTCCGTAAAAGGTTCTCAGAAACGAAACATTCGCCATAAGAAGATAGATTAAACTCTGCATCTTCTTGCATTTCCTTTATCCAACCATCTACTTTCTTTCGGCTAATATCATTTTCCTTTGATGGAATGAAGTCTTCTACCACCACATTAAACAACTCTTTGGACTTTCTTTGTTTCTTAGTCATTCTTGAATTTTCCTGATCCCCATCTTGATTTATTTCTGTACGCCATATATCCCAATCGTTAATTATGGTCTTGAGTATATTTTCTAACATATTCAATAAGTCCTTAAACTTAGGATCGTCAGGAACAACTCCTTCTCGACTACTTGTGAAACGATCTATGTCATCATCTAAACTATCAAAATGTATCTGTCCATAAAGGTAGCTTTGAACAATTCGTGCAATAGGAATATGTCGCAATATATCCTTTTCTCTCAACCGTCCATTTACATACAAATCAATGGTTACCTTTTCATCTGTCCCTTTTATTTTTATATCAGAAGGCTTCTCTACAGATGCGACAAAACCTTTTATAGCAGTGTTCTCTAATGAAATAATTTTAGATTTAAGAAATTTACTATCCTTAATATAAGGATCTTCCGTATCATTGAGTATCCAAGCAAACTGGGTTTTATCTTTTATAGAATTCAGTTCTTTAATAGTTATTAGCTTTTCATTTATATAAATATTAAATTTAGGATCCTTTAAAGAAAAACGGAAATATAAAGCTACTAACTTTGTTATATATTCAACTCTATTGCGAATACCGTCTTTTAAATCTTGAAAGATTATAACGGTCCCTTCTTTACCTAATCGTTCTTTATAAGTTGCAATTATAGTATCATCTGGCACGCCTAGATTATATTCATCAGAAGATATGTCATTTCTGATAGCTTTATCAAGCCCTGCATTATCAATTATTCCACCAACCAATTCTTCTTTTTCCTTTTTTGTAAGAACTGTTATTGTTTGGGCACATGAAAGTAGAGCTAATTTACCAATACCTTTTCTTCCTATATATGGACGTCCGCTATTTGTATGCGTACTCTTATCTTTTCGTTTAGAATATCCAATTTTCAAAAATTTATTTTGAAAATCATCCTCATCCATTCCCTCACCATCGTCACGAACAATAAGTATCCTTGCTTCACGATCTATGGTGATATAAACATTATGCGCATCTGCATCCCATGAATTAGATACAGCTTCTCCAAGGACTGTTATAAAATTTCTATAAAGATTTCTTCCCAAATGATTGAGAATACTAAGTGATATGTTAAAATTATATTGTTTCATAATTGGATATTTCTTAAATGTTGCTTAATACTTTCTGCTATTACTTCTCCTAATTTCGGAGGAACTGCATTTCCTATATACCGAGAGACTTTTGTTAATGAAACGTCTTGTTCATTTGGGAAAAAATTATAAGTATTAGGGAAAGTTTGAAACAAAGCAGCTTCACGGGCAGATATGGCTCTATTTTGCTCAGGATGCCCAAACCGGCCATTGCCCAAACCTGTACATAAAGTAGTCATCGTTGGAGCAGGTTTATCCCACACCATACGACCATAGACACTACCAAAACTTTTACCGCCATTCTTCTTATGGCAATTTAACATCAAATCTTCTGGCCAATCTTTCCAACTTCCACCGTAAGGAGTTGCCTTTATCCTTTCCATATTCAAAGGAGTTAATTCACGACACCTATGTAATGAATCTGTAGGGCAACAATGTCCTGCTTCTAATGGTGGAAGATACCCTATAGCATCTCGTACTGTTACATAATTTTCTTTTGTATGAGTAGGTGGAATTATTTTGATTTCACCCCAACGCGAAGCTAGAAGCACCAAACGCTTACGAGTTTGTGGAATTCCATAATTGGGGCAATATACAACCTGATACGTTACAAAAAAATTCTCCTCCTGTAACACCTTAATAAAGTCAGACAAAACCGATTTTAATTTAAAGGATGTAATAGCAGGTACATTTTCCATTGTTACTATATCAGGATGAACTTCTTTTACTAATCGCCCAAATTCATCTAAAAGACTATATTTTTCTTTATCCTTAGTCTTATTTTTAAAAGCATAAGAAGAGAAGGGCTGGCATGGTGCACATCCCGCTAAAACTTTAATAGAATTTTTAGAATAAAGAGGCAATATATCTTTTTGAGTGACATTCCTTATATCTTTATATTGAAACTCAGCTTCGTTATTAGTCTCATAAGAATATTTGCAGGTCGCATCCAAATCAAAACCTTTGAGAATTTTAAAACCTTGTGATTTCATTCCATAACTAAGCCCTCCTATTCCGCAAAATAGATCTACAACCTCTACTGATGGTAATCTTCCTCGTCTTTTATGAAACCTTTGTGGAGCATATTCAAATTGTTAGTTAATATGTGCAAAGATAAACATAATTTGCTATAAACACGAGATATTTACTTATAAATTCAACCCTGGCAAACTATTGATAGCCTCTGACTTCAACTTATCCACTGCACGAGTGTATTTCTCGGTATGCTTCAATCCGCTATGCCCTAACAAACTGGCTACCGTTTTAATATTTGCACCATTGTTGAGAATGTTTACAGCAAAACTGTGGCGAGCACAATGCCAACTGATGTGTTTGTTAATGCCAGCACGTTTTACCCACCGTTTCACAGATTTACAGCAACTCTCATACGAGGGAAGATTGAATATAGAAGAATCCAAATCGTCTGGAGCGTCACCTATCAATGACAATAGACCTTCGTTCAGAGGAATAACTACACCACTATTGACAGAATGTCCTTTGGTCTTATTCTGTTCAAACTTCAGCAGGCAATTGGTATAATCTACATTCTTATAGGTAAGGTCTTTTACATCACAGAAGCGCAGACCACAATACAAACAAAGGATAAAGGCACGTCTGACATAAGGATTCTCATTCTCATAATGACATTGAATCAGTGCTTGTATTTCGTCCATTGAGATTACATCTTTGCGTAACACTTGGTCATCTACCTTGCACACAACACCCTTGCAGGGATCTTTCTGCATCACTTCATGGTCTATGGCATAGCGCACAACTTTCTTGAAACGCTGATAGATGCTTTTTGCCCCTTCACCCACACTTCGTGATTGCAGGTACTCTACAAACCGTTCCATCATGTCCTTGGTTATCAAGTCAGGTTTAATACTAAACTCATAGAGAGGGTATTGCTCTTTCAGAAAATCCTTAAAACGATTCAAAGCTATCTTTATCATTCGCAGGTCTTTCTTCGTATAACTGTCTATGTACGCCTGATAATAGTCTAAGAAGTTGACATTTCTGTCTTTCTTCAGGCGATAACCAAGCATACTCTCCTTAAACTGTTGTTCCCGCTCTACACGAATTTTAGCAGCCAATTCAAGCGTTTCTTTGTTTTGTTGTCGTTCTATAGGGGTACGGGGCTTAGCTATCAAATACAACTGCAAATTCTCTTTTCGCCTGTTGTGTTTGATGTGAACTTTGGGCTTACCCACCATTTTACCTGTTTCATACAAAACAGGATTGCCATTATCATCTAAAACTGGTGTTTCTTCTCTACCAAGATAATACCCAAGATAGAGACTTATCCGACCATCAGAAAGCACATTTTGGGCTCTTCCGGAATTTGGAGTGATAAATACATAAAATACGAAAAGAAACCGCTGTAAATATTGTATATTTTCATTTAATCTAGCACTTTTTTCTATGAGTCTGTCCATATCCCTTAAAATCTTCTGGTCTGTGATTTGAGCATAGATTTATGTACTCGCAATAGAGACATAGCTCATCATTTTGGCAATACTTTCTATAGGAATACAAGCTTCCAATATCAGCGTGCCGAATGTATGGCGAGCTACATGAAAGGAATTTGCGAATACCGCAAGTCAGATCAACAGGCTTGAATGTCCGTACCGTTCAACCAAAAGAACTGGAAGCCAACCTTCATACCTTTAGCCAAAGGCAAGAAAGAGGATTGAAACGGTATTTTCACAACTCACCGACCAGTTCCTAGTCATCAGGAACTACGCCAAAGAAACATGCGGCCTTTTTGCCCGAATAGTGGGAAAAGTCAGTGCGATGACCGCATTACAATACATCAACTACGTTAGCAACAAGCCTATAAGCAGGATCAAGTACGCACTGATTTAATTCCGCCAACGGGTTACTCTAATTGTTTTCTATATACGGAGTCTAGGGTGTTTCCATCTTTATCCTTCCAAACAAGCCAGCCATTATTGCTACTACCAATACAGAAATCGGCTGCTGTGCTCGGACTATTGAAAGTTATATCTGAAGTTAATATCTGTTTACCGTTATATGGACGAGTATATTCTTTCAACATTTTCTCACGTTTATCCTTCCAAGTGAATGATGGGACAGATGAGTTTGTTATAATGCTATCTTTTAGAACTGTAAATCCTTTGCTATGATAGAAGCCTTTTGCATCGCATCCACGCCCTTTGGTGAAGAAGAGATGCTCTTCTTTGGGTTTTACAATGTCAAAGATATTACAACCAATAAAAGATGTGAGAAACTTTACGTCTTCGAAGAATTCTTCCATATCATCTTTACGATATTCTGGAAGATTTGGAGCCTTTGGAGTCTGTTTATTTTCGTTCAATACAAAAGAATTTGAGACCTTTGCTTCTGCTATTGCTTTATGTTCTAAATATTGCACATCTGCCTTAGTCATTGCTGCATCTTTAGAAATAAATAGTAAGGCTTTCTGCCAAAACGCTTTCTTGCTTTCATGGTCTCTCACTCGTTCTCTAAAGTTTTCTGTTTCTCCAATATATGCTTTCGGTTTTGTAGCCTCGTCTTCACCTAATAAGATATAGAAAGCCGGTGTTTGTAACTCGTTTCGTTTGTTTAAAATTGAAAGATGTGAACGAGGAATGACATACATCTGGCAAATTTTATTGCTGATAAACACATACTGCGTTCCTTTCGGATCAGCATCTATTAAATATGTTGTAACCGTTTTACCCATAATTTATATTTAACTCTGCAACTCTTTTCTTATATTGTTAAACACTTGGTATTCTCTATTTGCGCTTCGTTATATGCTGTTTATACTTCTTATTAACAACAAATGGAACACGCTCCACAGTAACATTACTTGTATCTAAGCCTAAGGCTTGTTCGTCGTCTACACCTATATGTCGAATGACACCAAATAGGTGTAGTGTTATATTATCGGACGCACTCACCACTGTAGATGCATAATAAATTCGATGAATTACTATAAAACGGAAGTCGCCAGCTATGTTGTGTTTGCGTAATGACGGATATCCGCTTCGTATATCGAACTGTTTCTCGGCAATAAGGTCTTCTACTATTTGACGTAAATAGAGTGTCATAAGCGGATTAACTCTAAATCCCACCCTTATGTTAATTGCATAAAGCGTATCGTTTATCAGTTCGCTACAAGTGTAATCTAAGGTATCTGGTGCGTCGTCGTATATAAAATGCACTAAAAAATAGTGATCGGCACGTTTTGGTTGCTTATTTATTATGGAATAAATCAGCTTGTCTTCCACTACATCTTCGCATTCCGATTGACGTATATACACCAGGTTTGTTGCATACTTTGGTATGGTTTCATCGGCTTTTATGTCGCATATTATATCGTAATAGTCGGACAGTTTGTTAAACTTAAGATATTTTCTGCGTATATTCCAAGCCCTATACCATATATACATAATACTTCCTACAAAGAGTGCTAACATTATTGTGAACCAACCACCGTGTGCAAATTTGGTTAGATTGGCTAAGAAGAAGAAGCCTTCTATAAGCAGATAGACGGCTAAAAAGGCTCCCACTATCCAATGTGGTGTGAACCGTTGACGCAAATAAACTGCCAGCATTACTGTGGTGGTAAGCATTGTTATGGTGATAGATAAACCGTATGCTGCTTCCATGTGAGCCGAAGTTTGAAACAGTAATACTGTTACAATGCACAGAATATAGAGCATATTGTTTATCTGTGGTATATAAATCTGCCCTTTATTCCTTGATGGATACTTGAATTTAAGCGTAGGCCAGAAGTCTAAATGCACAGCTTCGCTAAAAATGGTGAAGCACCCGCTAATGAGTGCTTGACTGGCTATAATGGCTGCTCCTGTTGCTATTACAACGCCTGGTATAAGTAACCAGTTTGGCATAATGCCATAAAACGGGTTGATACCTGTGTGTATAGTGTTTATGTTGTTTATAATGTAAGCGCCTTGCCCCATATAGTTGAGTATGAGCATTACTTTTACAAATATCCAACTAACGGTTATATTGCGCCTACCACAGTGTCCAAGGTCGGAATATAGTGCCTCTGCACCTGTTGTACAAAGAAAAACCGCACCCAGTATTAAGAACCATTCAGGACTTGACGATAGCAGTTCTATGGCATAATATGGATTAAAGGCTTTTACGATAAGTGGGAAATCGGCTATATGAACGATACCCAACACACCTAAAAGTAAGAACCAGACTAACATAAACGGACCGAAATAGCTACCTATGGAGCCTGTTCCGAAACGCTGAATAAAGAATACCACCGAAATGATAACTACAACAATTAACACTATTGGTATATTGGTAGATATGCCATGCAACCCTTCTATGGCTGAGGTTACAGTAATGGCAGGTGTTATTACACCATCGGCTATCAGCGTACTCGCTCCCAACATTGCTACAAGGTAGAGCCAACGGCTACCACGTTTACGTATTAATGCAAACAGAGCCAACACCCCACCCTCGCCCTTATTATCGGCACGAAGTGCTATTACTACATATTTCAGTGTGGTTTGCAGAGTTAAGGTCCATATTATGCACGACACTGCACCCAATATATAGTTTGCACTAAAGTGCGGATTTGCACGCATAATAGTGCGCATAACATAGAGCGGAGATGTACCAATATCGCCAAACACTATGCCTATGGCTATTAGCAGTCCCATTGCTGTAAGCTTTTTATGGTTAGAAAGTTCTGATTCCATTTTTACAATCTTTTAATCTTATGCGATGCAAAAGTAGCGTAAGTACGATTAATAGAATATAGTAATGCGTTAAAAAATGCCAAATAGTGTATTTATCTAACTGTTTAAACACTGCCATAATAGTGTTTAAATATGCTTAAAACTCTGTTTAAACATTACAGCTTTACTATTTCTGCAACCCACTTTGCCACTTGGTTCAATCCAATATATGGTTCTATGTGCTACAACTCTGCTTTTCGCAATGTTTAGTAGTAAACTGGCAATTCTACTATCGGTATCTCGTTTAATTCCGAATAGACACTTAACGCATACTACTTCGTATACAAACTATACCAATTTGCATACTGGGCAATGGAAGATTATAATCAGATAGAGGCCTCTAAATGTTTAGAAATCAGACACTCTTTTGTTACTCTTGTTTCAGATATCTGTAACGCTTGTTTCAGATATCTGAAACGTTCGTCTCAGATATCTATCAGTTGCGGTTTAGATATCACAAAAAGCTATAGCTTTTATAGCTCTATATTATAGTGCTTAAAAAACATTTGTTTGGCTGAGACATATAAAATGTTTTATGCTGCAATGTTTTGATTTAAATGCTTTTGTCCACTTTTCCCAAATATATTCATTGCTTTTCAACAGAAACGAAACGTGGTTTCAAGATACAAATAGCATATAAACGCAACAATTCCACGTTGTTCAACTATTGTTTAACCCAAATTGGTAGTTAGAGCCTAAACATATTTCGTTTTATTATCGAGCAGCTTGTCTGCCTTTGCAACGCAGGCGTAGCAGGCTACGTAAAGTTACAAAGACAGACAAGATGCCGATAAGAAAACAAAAGATGTTAGAAAACAATACCATAGTGATAAGAACTATACATATTGTAGTCTAAGCACCAAATTGGGTTTACGACGTGGAATTGTAGAAAAGCAGTAAGCATATAAGCATACTTACTGCTTCTTTCTGGCTGGTTTAGAACCAATAGCCGCTGTTATCGTGTGGAGCAGGTTCGCCGTTTAACCTATAGTATAGTTCGGTAAGAGCTTGCTTATAGGTTAAATTAAAGGCATATTTCAGCGTACTTATCAGTCGTTTGAACGATGTTGGCACCTCGTTCTCAGTCATTGTTAGTGTTACGTTGTCTTCGCCTTCTCCCAATTCTGCCCTGTCCATATATACCATTACAGGTAGATTTATTGTTGGATACCACTTTTCATTTTTCAGCTGTTCGGAAGTAGGAACCCAGTCAGCCACCTTTGAACGCGCCTCAACAGGTTCGCCCCATGTGTCTTTAAACACTAAGTTCTTTAAATTTACCGTCTTCTTATTGTGGCTTTCCATCAACATAATATTCAGATTACAAGTTTGGCGGCAATATCCAAACGACAGAATACCCTTAAAGCCGAGAGGGTCTTTCAACCCGTTATATTCAGCTTTGCCACTGTGCATAGTTTCATTCCATGGAGTTGGGTCTACATAATCGTAGCGCATAAACTCTTGATTAGTGGGGTTGTCGAGCTTTGCGTCAAAATCTGGAAAGGTTTTTGATCTTTCACCACAAAGAAGTGCTGGTAATGCTCGCTTTGCCCATTGTCTATAAACTTACCATTCATAAGGTTTCCCGCAGCATCGTAATATTTTATGTCGAGTGCAATGCTTACCGCAGCTTCGGAGTTTTGCATTTGGTTATAGCTCATAGCATAGAGGTAAGGTGGATTCTTAGGGTCGGGCACCCATTTGTCGCCTTGCAGTGTGTAAACAAACTCTTGTGGAGCGTCCATGTATTTCACACCATCGTACATTTTGTTCTCGTGGAAGGCAGCATAACCGTGTAGGTGTCCCTCGATAACATTTATTACAACCTTAGCTGGCTTAGGACCTGCTAACTTCTCATTCTTGTTCTCTGGCACAATATCGTCGTTGTTGCTACAACCTACAAAGCCAGATAGCACTGTGCAAAGTAATGCTAATTTTAGATATGTTCTTATACTTCTCATAATTATTATAATTATTATATTTTGTTTTGAATTATCAAACTACTTGTTTTGTTGGTTAAAACCTATCGTTTTGAATTTTATTGTTAGATTTATCTTATTGTGATACATATTAGTCTTTTACCTCAATAGGTATTTTAAACTTCGATAGCCACTCTCCTTTTTTCAGAAGTTCAGGCGAAGGAGTCCAGAAAGGCGATGTTTTGCCGTCTGCATCAAACTTTGTTTTCTTTCCAGAATAGAAGAGACCGAGCGTTAAATCGAACTTTGTGTTTGGTTTTAGGAAGCGTATGAAGCCCGTTATGCCCACTGGTCCTCGTTTTTTGGTATTTGTTCCTTTATATTTATCGGCATAAGCGTATTCGAAAGGAACCTTTGAACGGTCTGTAACCCATTCATTGCTATTGCCATTGTTTGGATAATACAAAAAGAAATTTTGGTATTTATAGTCTAAATCATTTTCCATTAAGAACCAGTTAAAGTGTGCATCTTTATCATCAACGTAATCTATAACAAACAAATAAACATTTTGTGGCTCTGATTTTGCGCTGTTGAATACTAATTTATTCGGCTCACTGGTTTTATCAAATATGATTTTTCCATCTATATCAACCGTAAATTTTATGTCAATATCTCCTCTATAACTAAATATGTTTTCCCAACTTAGGCTATCGTTATATTTCTGCCAATAATTTATATTACCTTTCGTTATTGCTACCCTTAACTTTTTTGGGTTAAAAGGTGGTTTATTATCTTTTATTGCTTGTTTAGTTTCTCCATCTTCTGTTGAACTTTCTTGGCTACAAGCTGTGAAGAGAGCAAGTGCGAATAATCCTAACAACAATGGCAATACATTATTTTTAAATCTCATATTCTTTTTTATCTTCATTGTTCTGTATATGTTTAAGAACTGATGTATCGGTTTAAAGATTCTCACGTATGCATCTTATCTTATAAAAAACACATTAATCTTCTATTTCAATTGGTATTTTTATTTTTAGTAACCATTTTCCTTTTTTACTAAGTTCAGACGATGGTCCCCAGAAAGGTGATATCGTACCGTCTGAATTAAATTTCGTTTTATTACCAGTATAGAAGAGACCGATTGTTAAATCGAAATTAGTATGAGGCTTTAAGAACTGCATGAAACCGTAGAAACCAACTGGGCTTGGATTTATTAATCCATCTTCCCAAAAAAGATCAGAATAAATATAGGTGAATGGAAGCTTTGATGGGTCTTTAACCCACACCTCTCTATTGTCTTCATTTATATAATTCATAAAGAAATGCTGAAGTTTATAGTTTAGTTTATTGTCTGAAAAACCTGTTATACCCCAATTTTTATTTCTCGGATACGATACCATCAACCTATACACACAATTAGGTTCAGACTTTAAAGTCTTTACTACGAATTTATTCGCCGAATTATATTTGTCTGGTTTAGGATTTCCGTCTTTATCTAAATGAAATATAAGCCCTATGCCACTAATTTCTTTAACTATGTCTTCTCGTTTTGGATGGTCTTTAAATGTCATTCCATCGGCTAATTTAACCTGATCTAACTCAACTGTTACCTCACGAATGTCAAGATTGGTAGTATCCTCCTTCTCTTCCTTTTTAGGCTCTATTACTTCATCTTCCTTTGAATTCTCTTGACTGCAAGCAGTGAAGAAACTAAGTACGAATAATCCTACTAACAAGAACAATACATTATTTTTAAATCTCTTATTCTTCTTTATTTTCATTGTTTCGTATTTGTTTAAGATTACTGATGTATCTGTTTAAAGATTCTCACGTATGCATCTTATTTTGTTAAAAACACATTAGTCTTTTACCTCGATAGGTAATTTCACACTTAAATCCCATAGAGCCTTATTAAGTTGGGCAGGAGATGGAGCCCAGAAAGGCGAAGCTTTGCCATCGGTCCCAAACTTAGTAAGGTTGCCAGAGTGCATCAATGCTACCTTCAAATCGAACTTTGTATCAGGCTGCAAGAAGCGAATGAAGCCGAAGAAGCCCATTGGATTGCTCTCGCCTATAAACTTTCCTTTGTATGAATCGGCATAAGTGTATTCGTAAGGTAGTTCTTCACGATTCTTAACTAGCACATTGTGCGCGCCATTATTTGTATAATACATAAAGAAATGTTGATGAATTTTGTCTTGTTCGTTCTCAAAGAACTGGTTGTTCATTGAGTTTCCTTTGGCGTTATAGTAGTCTATGCGTAGCGAATAAACCACATTAGGATTTGTTTTAATGCTTTTCACAACGAATTTAGACAGTCCTTCTTCGCCTATTTTAAAGTTTTCACCTTTCTCAACCTGCCAAATAATCTTCTGTACATTATTTGTTGGAACAAAATCTGTCTCTTGTGGCATACTGTTAAAGCTTACGCCGCTTCGCAAAGAGCCTTCAGTAAGTGTGAACACGCACATCGTTGGGTCTTCGTGGAGCTTATTAATTTTCTCGTTTTCAGGTTTATCAGGACTACAAGCGGTAAGAAGTGCAATGCAGGCCAAGCCTAACACTATGGGTAAAATACTGTTTTTAAGTTTCATAATTTTATTGTTTATCATTTGTTTATTTATATTCTGTTTCCCTTTTAGAATTTCCACCCTATGGTAAGACGTATGTCTCTACCAAGGTCGTGTGCATAGTATCGAGCACGATTGGTATATTCTTTATATTCCTTATTGAAGATATTGTCAGCCGAAACAAACAAGCTAAGAGTGTTGTGTGTATCTATTCGCCATTCGGTTCCAGCCTCTAATCCAAACAAGCTATACGAAGCAGGAGCATAAGCAATAAGGTCGGAAGCTGCATTAAAACGAGTTTGACGTGCCACAAAGCGATGTTTTACTTCTATCCATGGAGCAAAAGCCTTTCCAGAAAGGTGTGGTGTGTAAGTAAGGCTGTGATTGATACGGAAGGAAGGAATATACGGCAAGTAGTTATGGGTGCGTGTTTCGTTAGCCCAAATCATAGAAGAAACAATATGATACTCTATTGCAGAAAGTGGACGAAGACGCAAATCGAAGTCTATACCACGTATAAACACATCAGTCTGCATATATTGAAATAACGGATAAGTTCCCGAAATAACAGTTACATATTCGCCTTTCATAGGACGGTCGTATATATAATGTTTCACCCATTGCAGATAAGCATCGAGCCGAGCATCTAAAACTGTGCTTCGATATTCGGTAGATACTACCCACTTATAGCTATTTTCTGAACACATAGTAGAGTCGCCACGCACGAAACGTCCTGTTCCTAATTCATTACCATTGCTATATAGCTCGAAACATGTGGTGCACGCCATGCTAAACCAAAGTTTGTAGTTAGCGTTAGCCTGTCGGTAGCGTGATAGTGAGCACCCAAGCTATAAGTGAAATTAGAGAATGTGCGATGCCCCCCATAGTAGTCGCCAGTCCAATCGTAGCCAGCAGCCTTTGTGTCTTGCCAATCAAAACGAACACCAAGCTCTGCTCCAAGTCGGTTGTTTTGATACTTTTGCAAAGCGTAAGCTCCTATTTGATTTTCTGTATGGTTAGGAATGATAGGCACTACACCCGTTCCACGTTGATTAGAATGGTTACTATTCACAACTTGTGTCCCCACTTCGGTTTGCCAATCGCCATAGTATTTACGCCAACGCAGATAGTTTTGTAACGTTTTAAGGTGCATACTAACAGCAGGAATATAGGAGAGATTCATACGTCGTATTCTATTCTCCTCTCTATCGTCCTTTTGAAAAGAAGCTAACCAATAGAAGTCGCCATACTTTTCGGTATTGTAGTAAAGCTTTAGCGTGGCATTTGTATGCACAATATGTTGGAAAGGATAGTCAATATGGCGTGTATAAGGTGTTATATCGACAGGTCTGCCAATCTTTATACGTTCTGCAAGCAAGTCGGCATCGCCCATCTGTGCATTGTAAAGCACTCCCAATTTTAGATCATATCTGCTAAGATAACCTTCAGCACGGAAGTTCTTATGTTGATAACCAAGTGCGGTTGAGAAGTCGAGCTCGCGTGTTCCTGTGTTATTCAGCAAATAATGGGCTGCTCTTTGGTCGCCACTATTAGCGTAGGTGGCTTGAATGCGCCACGCCAACGATGGCAAAAAAGGCATAGACCCTTCTGCATTGCCTACAAATTGGTAGCGATAACCATTGGAACCATACATACTCAGTAGTCTGCCGTGTGTGTGTTTCTGATTATAGGGCAACATATCTTGTTCCATTACGACTATGCCGCCAAGAGCATCAGAACCATATCGTACAGCTTCTGCTCCCTTAACGACTTCTATTTTGGTGCTACTATTCTTGTCTACTTCTGGTGCATGGTCGGCTCCCCACTGCTGTCCAGTGAGTCGTGCACCATTATTAACCAACAATATACGGTTTCCGTACATACCGTGTATAACTGGTTTAGATACTGTTCCGCCCGTTTGAATAGAACTTACACCACTAACACGCTCTAACATAGTGCCTAACGATTGCCCTAACGACCGTTCTATTGTTTTATTGTTGAGCTGTGAGCTTACAGCATTGTTGCTAACGAGCTTACGAACAGTGGAAATTTCTACACCATCTATAAGATGATAGTTCTGTTTGTAGTATCTGGCTGTGCCGTCTCCAGATCATATTGGTTCTGTGCAAAGGCACTAGTGGGAACAAACTCACATAATGCTATTACACTCATAAAGGTATAAAATAGCTTTTTCATATTCACAGCTATGAAATAAGAATAAAATGAGTAATTAAATAAATGTTCTTGCTGCATTACATAGCGAAAGGCTGTGTTCAATAGATGTGTACATATAGCTATTTAGACACACCTGTATTAATACACAAGAAACACTATAGCAATACAGTAAAACAAGCCAACAACATATTGTTGCGAGCTTTAAAAGAGCTTCTAAGTAGGTTTAGAAACTAAGCAAAGAAGGGAGGTGCATGGGCGTTTACAGATTCTACTGATCTATAAACTATAATGGGAACTAATGCTTTTGGTTTGTGTAAGAGTGTACAAACTGTTATAGGCACATAGCTAAACAGCTTTACGGCATTGGCTTTGTGCATTGTAAATTCGCAAACAAAGCAAGCAGAACTTATTTGAGTATGGCTTTTGGTTGCCAAGTTTTCTGTACGAACATTTTTATAGTCGTGAAAATGCAAATCTTTTATAGCAAGAACAGCTGTGAATGTTAGCAATAACATCCAAGCTATAAATACTCTTAATAGATTAGCTCTCTTCATTCCTATTGTCGTTTATCCGTATAAAACCATACTAAATACACAAACAGGTTTACTTATCAATAAAGTATTACAACCTTATATTGCAGCATTAGTACAATTGCTTCACGTCAAGTTTCTGCAAAAGTATAGAAAATAGTAGAGACAATACAACTATTCTACTCTTGTTTATATCTTTTTAACGATATAAGTATATGGTTATCACATTAATAAATATTATCTGCACACTCTTATATACGCACCGTTGATGCCTATATATAATCTATATATAATAAGGTATATCTATTAAAAAGGCATTTAATAGATAAGAAAAAAAGGCATAAACAAATATTTTCCGCAAATAAATGCAAAAAAATTAGGTGATTATTGGAATATTTGTACCTTTGTATTGTCCTATTACTATTGCAATTTAATAAAAGACTTATCATATAAATTCGCTATGGAGCACTTAGAAGTAATAAAGGTTTCGGAGGAGAAGATGTCTTCAGAACACCTAAATGCAAACAAAGTTTACTTCGCAACAGAAATTCTGAACGACAGTAACATGATGCCAATTTATAGTAAATTGTGCATGATGCTTGACATCTATGATGTTGAACATGAAATTATTGAAGACCCGGTAACACATTCTTGCAAAGCACTAAAACCGGCTTGGCTTGTTAACAACGTAAAAATTACAGATCACGTAGATTGCCTTGTGCGTAATATTGGCGACAAACGTATGTTAATGACGAACTGTGCAGAGTACGACTCTGAGGTTGCTAAAGCCCTAAAAGAGAAGATTGAGGCTGAAGGATACGAAGTAGTAGAACTCAGTTACTCATCGTTCGATGGCGTGCGCGAGGCTAAAGATACTAGTTGGGCATACATTAACTATATACATACGTCGAAAGTTATAATCGTCCCGATGCAACATGCAAAGGAAGATAAGGAGGCTTTACAGCAAATAAAGGCTTGTTTCCCGCACTTAGCTGTTGTTGGAGTCTATGCTGACCCATGTTTTGGCAACGAAGGGGAGTTTATTCGCTACAGTAAAAGTATCAACGAAAGTATGGTGTCGTAGTAATATAACCAAGCTAAAACATATAGAACACTAATATATTTAAGGACTTAATAAAAAAACGAAGAGGGCTGTTTTGCAAACCAAAACAGCCCTTTTTACATTGCATAACAATGGCTTTTACATTGCAAAAAGCATTGCTATGTTATACATTATAGATAAAAGGTTAGATAAGAAAACCGTTTGCAACTTATATTTACAGGGCTTATGCCCACATATATACCTATAAATGGTAAATTTATTAGACAATAGTCTTAACAAGAAAAACATTTATTTTATAGGGCTTTTTCCTTATTATATTCAAGATAACATACATAGAATTAAGATATTTGTAGATAGTTATTTATTGTAAAAAAATCTAATTATATCAATAAAGATAATCTTTTTTTATTATCTTTGTACAATTTATAACTCATTTAAGCATTACTCAAAACATCTCAATATAATGAATTTTAACGAATTTGCAGCGTATGTAAAAAGAAATGAATCAAACATAGCTGGAAACCTTTACATTTGTTCTAAATTTCTAATAGGACTTAATAGTAATCCGCAATTTAGAGCACTGCCAGATCCAAGTAGTCCAGCACGTCTCAGTATGGTACGTTTAGTAGTAGTGAAAAGTGGTTGGTACGAACCAATTATAAACTCAAAGAAGTATAGGTGTGGTCCGGGAGATTTACTTTTCATAAATTGGGGTGTTACAATATCGGGCGACTCTATAGGTGTTGAAACCATTATAGACGGTTTTGCACTGTCAGAAGAATTTATGAAAACGGTATTTAATGGTAATTTGCCACAAGTATTTCTCTCTCCAGGCAAATGCATAAAGCTACATTTAGAGGAGAACGAAAGCAGTGTTATTCAGGAATATCTCAAAACAATGTATAATCTTGTTCAGATATCATCAATAAATAGCAAGACAATCAATGCACTTTTTGTAGCAATATTTAGCTTGGTAGAATCGTTTTACAGCATAGAAATACCATTGGCAAATAGACAATGGACACGTCACAAAGAAACTGTTGAACGATTTATACGATTAGTCAACGATAACATAAAGCAAAAACACGAATTAGAATTCTACGCTTCACAATTGTATATGACAACGCATTATCTTGGCATAGTTATAAAAAATGAGACAGGAACTACCGCCAGAGAATGGATTGACAAGGAATTAACTATACAATTAGAGCAGGAATTGAAATATACAAATAAATCTTTAAAAAAACCATTGCCACCGAATATAACTTCAATTCTCTTAGTTCGTTTTGTAAATTCTTTAAGCGCCGAACTGGTGTTACAGCTGGCACTTACAGAACAGAAGGAAATTTGTATTAACTAAAACTATTTTTTTACAGAAGTCATTATACCATATTAACTCTCTATTCTATCGTTTTAAAGTAAACAGAACAAATTATAAAGTTTATATAAATGACTGGCAAGGAAACGAAAGATTACTGAGAATAATAATACGAACAAAAATATAATGATGCTATTTTCTAATAAAGTGTAATAGAAATTAGATAGGACTTATAAGCTGTGAATACAGTCTATTCACTAATCAGATAGAGCGTCTTAAATGCTTAGAAAAGTCAGGTAGATACCGCTACTTTCATTTTAGATATCTATCGTGTTTGTTTTAGATATCTATCGTGTTCGTTTCAGATATCTATCGTGTTCGTTTCAGATATCTATCAATTACAAATTAGATATCACAAAAAATAGCAACCTTTATTACCACACAATATCAGAGCTATATGCGTACCTTGAACGAAATTTACCGTTCTCAACATTTTCGCAATCATCTCAAGAATCGTAAGAGAGCTCTTAAGACAGATAGCCTACTGAAAACCATAGCATATAGATTAGTAAGAGAGCTAGAGCATAATCTTGGGGAAAGGAAAGGGTATGAGAAGGTGTTTGAGCTATATTACATAGTTCTTTCTCAGAATTGAAATCATCGTGTCTTATATTCTCTCATTTTAGCAGACATCAATAATTAATTTACTAAATTATCTTCAGTAGATTTTCGTTGTAGACTTCTTAAGAAATAAATCATCTTATGTTCTCTATTACTACTATTCTATAGCAACTCCTGCATCTTTCCAATGTACCATATCATAGGGATAATATGGATTATCCCTAAGGTCAGAATCGTCTATGTGCATTATCTTAGCAACAGCTGCAACCTCCCATGCCCAATAGCCACGATAACAATTCTTCTTCAGATGACTATTATACCAAGGAGCATCGTTGTTCAGAGTATACCATTTTTCTATATAATCTTTAAGTGCTTTCTTTGCTTCTTGCGCATCGGAAATCTGTGTTAGCTTGAAAAGTTCGTTATACAACTTAGGGAAAGCAAGCTTATTTGCATACGTTTGTTTCTTGTTTTCTTTTAATCGGGAGTTTAGCATAAACCAAAGTAATAAGTCGGGTGTCCAATTTGATGATTTTGCCTGCTTATCCATTCGCAACACATAGTCAGTTAAACGATTAAAATCTGTATTATCTATGTCTAATAGTATTCCCAATGATATTCTATCTAAATCATCAGCGTATGTCGGATTTCTAAAATTAGCTCCATGTATATAATCATCTAAAGAATTTATATATAACTTTCTCAATTTGGCAATATCTTCACCCATAGAGTAACTTATTTCTATTGCCCGTATATAATCTACAGCAGAACACCAATATAAAAAAATGGACGTACTATTCCAACATTCTTTTTCTTTTCTTCTAATATATGCTTTTCATCATCATCTATTTCTCCAAACTTAATACTCAGAATCTTTTCAAAGTATTTTTTGTCCTTTAATTTATCTCTGATAGGTTTATCTTGTTCTTTTTTAGAACCGCCCAATTTAAAATTAAATAATCCCATAGCTATTTCATTTAAATGGTCTCAATACCATCTGTTATGTAGGTTGCTCCTCTGTGGTTGTACGTTGTCAAACAAAAGTAAGCAACTGCAAATATAGTTACTTTACTTGAAAAGTCATCGTTTTGTTTTATGAATTCATTTTGTAAATTATCTATTTATACATCTTATACCTAGAATCGGGAAAATACAAGTTAGCCTTTGTGTTTGTATAAAAGAAAAAGAGTTGCAGAATTATCTGCAACTCTTTGATATTTGCGTGGACCAGCCTGGGCTTGAACCAGGGACCTCCAGATTATGAGTCTGTTGCTCTAACCAACTGAGCTACAAGTCCAGTATTCGTAAATACGGCTGCAAAGGTAATGAATAAATTGGAAAAACGTGAATAATAATGAGATATTTTTCGTGTTTTAACACATTTTGCGTGCTTTAAAACGATTGTTAGGTCTATTTGATGTATATTTGCACTGCATTTTAAAGAATGGATACCGTATGGGAAAAGGTTGCTATAACTATTGGCATTTAGCTTCAATAACAATAAACTTGCAGCTTGACAACCATAGAAACAAGGTAGGTAGACGAAGATATATAATGAAAACAATATTTCTTAAAGATTTAAATACTAACGAATTGGCAGTAGAAGCTCCAGTGGTTGCTACAATTGGCTTTTTCGATGGGGTACATCTTGGGCATCAGTTTCTTATTAGTCGAATGGCTGAAATGGCTGAAAGAGATGGATTAAAATCGATGGTAATAACCTTCGACCGTCCCCCCCGACAAGTTTTGCAGTGCAATTATAAGCCTAAAATGTTGTCTACGCTAGATGAAAGTTAGAAAAGTTTGCACAAACAGCCGTCAACTATGTTGTAGTGCTCCACTTTGACACAGCTTTGGCACAATTAACATCGAAGCAATTTATGCAAAATGTGCTGCAAAGAGAATTAAATGTCTGTAAATTAGTTATGGGATATGATAACCGTTTTGGTCATAACAGAACAGAATCCTTCGATGATTACGTACATTTTGGCAAAGAAATAGGAATTGAAGTATGCCGAAACACAGCTCTCTCTATAGATAAATTCAATATAAGCTCATCTATTATACGGCAGTTTATAGAATCTGGCGATATGGAGAAAGCTACACGTTGCCTGGGTGTGCCTTATTCGTTACGCGGAGAGGTGGTACACGGCTATCAAAATGGACATAAATTGGGTTTCCCAACTGCTAATATCGATATTAGCAAAACCGAAAAACTTCTTCCAGAAATGGGAGTTTATGCGGTACGTGTTAGCATATTAGGCAATTCTAAAAAGTACGATGGAATGCTTAATATTGGTACTCGTCCTACCTTTAATGGTAGAAACATATCGGTTGAAGTAAATATATTCGATTTCTCGGACAACTTGTATGGACGTATTATAGAGGTAAGTTTCATTACTCGTATACGTTCTACACAAAAGTTTTCGAGTATAGATGCGCTTGCAAATCAAATGAAATTAGATGCAAAACAGATAAGAACAATTTTAAAAAACAATAAGAACTGATAATGAAAAAAACTATAAACGTACAAAATAACGTTTTAAAGAATCTGCTATACGCCGCACTTTTCGTTGCGCTTTTCATCGTTATTCATGCTGTTTTCGAGTTCGGAACTATCGCTATTTACGCATATTTAAAAGGATTGGACCTATTTAATGTAGCCCAAAGTATGCAGTCGGGTAAATATAGCGATGTGCTAATAGCAGCCAATTTGCTTTCGAGTGTTGCCGCAATTCTTATTTATATTAAGATGAAATGGGCACCTATCTCTCGTACTTACCTTCAAACAAAACCGTGGGGAGTGTTATTCTGGGCTGCTATGTTGTCGATTGGTATTATTCTTCCAGCACAGTTTGTTTACGAAATTGCAAATTACGATGTCCGACAATATGACTCAACTCTTTGAGGGTATTATGCGACAACCTCTTGGCTACCTCATTGTGGGCATTCTGGCTCCTATTGCAGAAGAATTGATATTTCGTGGTGCTATATTACGAGTCCTACTCAACACCTTTGAGCACAAAGGCAGATGGATAGCCATTGCTTTAACAGCTTTAATTTTTGCATTCATACATGGTAATATAGCACAAGGTGTGCATGCCTTTATAATAGGTTTAGCTCTAGGTTGGATGTATATGCGCACCAAAAGCGTACTCCCTGGTATTGTGTTGCATTGGGTAAACAACACTATAGCATATTTAATGTTTAACTTAATGCCTCACATGGCTGATGGTAAGCTTATAGATTACTTCCACGGTAGCGAACGTTCTATGTATTTAGGACTACTTTTCTCTTTCTGTATTCTCGTTCCTGCACTCTTCCAATTAAGCATACGTATGAAGCAAGCCAACAAGTAGGATTGTAAAAACCGTATTTTCGTAAAACAAAAGTGCCTGTTTTGGAGTGCAAAACTATGGTTTTTGCAACACAAAATGGTGGTTTCTGTTTTGTGTTGAATACTAATAGGTTACTAGCTAAGCTTCACTTGTAGTTTTATTGTTAATAATATTATCTGGCTTTATAGCATAACTGAATGAACTAAGTTAGATTATAAAGCTAAATAAGAGGCAGATAAGATATCAAAAGATGAAAGGAAATAATAACATAAATACTATATATAATGCTGTTATTAGCTAATGACTGATCTGGATTAAGATTGCCTTTACAAAATAAAACTATTACTTGCAAAATGGTTCTAATACCATTGTGCAATGAGTGATGTGTATATGCCCTTATTAGTTTCTATGCAATAGGCTTGTTACTAACAAGATAATATTGTAACTTTGTGGTAATAAAACATATAGAACAATGAAGAAAGAATGGCTGTTTATGGTGCTTTGGTTCGCTGTTTCGAGCTTTATGGTACAAAATTTGGAAAACAGATGTCCCCAAACCATTGCCAACAACCAGTAAGCAGATACAAAGGACTAATTCTGAACTGCAGATGGAACAACAAGGATTGGTAGATATAAAGAGTACAGACCCTACTATTAAGGTGGCATTAATGTATGCTCGAACCGACAATTTCTGCCATAAGCAACTTTATAAAAGTCTGTGTAAAGCTTATATGCTTCCCCAATGTGCTGCAGCATTAAAGAAAGCACAAGCAGAATTGAGACAAATCAGACCAGATTTAAGCCTCATCATTTTCGATGCAACACGTCCAATGAGCGTACAGCAAACTATGTGGAATGCTGTAAAGAATACCAACCACAGTTTCTATGTATCTAATCCTGCTAACGGAGGAGGTATGCACAACTATGGAATGGCTGTAGATATTAGCCTTTGTAAAAGTTCATGGAACGAAAAGCAATGGCGCGATGGCACAACAGTATGTAAAATAGACACCATTCCAATGGGAACGAAAGTAGATTATATGGGAAATAAAAGTCATATAGACAAAGAACAACAACTATTAATGCAAGGCGCACTTACTAAAGAAACCTTAGAGAACCGCAAATTGCTACGCCACGTAATGACTTTTGCAGGTTTCCAACCACTAAGAACAGAGTGGTGGCACTTTAATCTTTGCACACGTGCGTGGGCAAAGGCACATTTAAAAGTAATAAAATAGATATCCCACCTTATTATATATAGCATTTGGAAACATCTGAATTTATACGCCAGCACATCAACGACGACATTCGAACACTCGCACTTATGGGAAAGCATTTTCCTAAAGTAGATTTACCCTATGCACTCGATCAGATTAGGGGACACCAATTGGCACGTACAAAACTACCAACGTGGACTAATACGGAAGGTATTGTTTATCCACCACATTTGAATATGGAACAATGTTCCAGCGAACAAACAGCTTTATATAAACAAAACATAGTAAGACGATTACTGCAAAAACTTCAAACGAAAAATAATGCAACACTAATCGACTTAACAGGTGGTTTTGGTGTAGATTTCTCTTATATGTCTATACCTTTTAATAAGGCTGTTTATGTAGAACGAAACAAGCAACTCTACAACATTGCAACACATAACTTCGAATGTTTAAAACTCCATAACATAAGTGCAGAAAATAAAGATTCCATCGATGTTTTACATAAACTAAACAATGCTTCTATTATTTTCTTAGATCCCGCACGTCGCAATAGCAATGGAAAAAAAGTTATTTCGATTGCTGATTGTGAGCCGAATGTGCTTGAATTATGCGATGAACTTGTAGAAAAATGCGATTTCACAATAATAAAGCTCTCTCCTATGCTTGATTGGCATAATGCTGTAGAACAACTAAAATATGTAATTGAAGTGCACATTATATCGGTAAAAAACGAGTGTAAAGAGCTATTAATGGTACTAGCAAACGATAAAAAAGAGAAACAGGAACTAAAAGAAAACTCTATAAAGATATTTTGCGTAAACAACAATGATATTTTTTGCTACAAGGAAGAAGTTAACAGTAGTAAAGAAAACACTCTCCAACTATCGAAAATAAACAAAACCGCCTTATCAACACTCTACTTATACGAGCCGAATGCATCTATTATGAAGGCAGGTTGCTTTACTTTGTTAAGTAAAACATATAATGTGGCAGCACTGAGTAATAATTCTCATCTATTTGTTTCTCCAGTTCTACTATCAAACTTTCCAGGAAGGAGGTTCCGAATTATGGACATTTGCACATTAAACAAGAAAGAAATACGCCATGCTCTAACAAATATAACACGAGCAAATATTGCTGTAAGAAATTTTCCAATAGGAGTAGATGCTCTTAGAAAACGACTAAAGTTACACGATGGAGGCGATAATTATATTTTCGCAACAACGTATGGAGAGAAAGAACATATACTAATAATAAGCAAAAAAGAGGTGTAAATTTGGCAATATTATCTAAAATGCGTACTTTTGCAAGTTGAAAAGTAAAGTTACGAAAGATTTTTTAAAACATGTCATCAATTCAAATTAAGAAGGTTACGAGCAAGAATGACCTAAAGAAATTTATAGATTTGCACTACGAGCTCTATGCAGGAAGTCCTTACGACGTGCCTAATCTTTATGACGACGAATGGAACACACTCTCAAAAGATAAGAATGCAGCCTTCGAATTCTGTGAAGCCGAATACTTTTTAGCATTTAAAGATGGAAAAATAGTAGGGCGTGTTGCTGCAATTATCAATCATAAAGCCAACGAAAAATGGAATAGAAAAGATGTTCGCTTTGGCTGGATAGACTTCATTGATGATATTGAAGTTTCGGAAGCCTTGCTTAACGCTGTAGCCGATTACGGACGTTCAAAAAATATGAAAACCATTGCTGGACCATTAGGATTTACCGATATGGATCCCGAAGGAATGCTAACAATGGGCTTTGATCAGCTGGGAACAATAGCTACAGCTTACAACTACAGTTATTATCCTATGCACTTAGAAGCAATGGGAGGCTGGGAAAAAGATGTAGACTACCTCGAATACAAAATAAATGTACCCGATGCCGTCCCTGAAAAACTTATAAAGCTTTCTGAAATGATTCAGAAACGATATAATCTACGTATTAAGAAACTCACAAAGAAAGATGTTTTCGAAGGCGGTTATGGTAGAAAGATATTCGAACTCATCAATAGCACATACAAAGATTTATATGGTTTTTCGGAATTAACCGATAAACAGATTGACCAATATATAGCACAATACTTTCCATTTGCCAATTTAGATTTTATCACAGTGATAGAAGATGCCAACAAAGACAACCAAATTGCTGGTATGGGCATAACATTACCATCGCTTAGTCGTGCCTTACAGAAATGTAAGAAAGGACGACTCCTTCCTTTTGGGTGGTGGCATCTAATGAAAGTTATAAAGTTTACGAAAACAGAAGGTGTAGACTTGTTACTATTAGGCATTCTTCCTGAATATCGAGCAAAGGGAGCAAACGCTTTGTTATTCTACGATTTAATACCACGATACATTAAATACGGCATTAAATGGGGCGAAAGTCAAGTAGAAATGGAAACAAATGGAGGCGTACAAAGCCAATGGGATATGTTTGAGACCATAAATCACAAACGCCGCCGCTGCTATAAGAAGAACTTATAAATCCAGAAAACAAAACACCACTTAAACAAAAATATGGTCGAAGAAAATAAAACATCAGTAGCATACACCGACGATAACATTCGCCATCTATCTGATATGGAACACGTACGTACCCGTCCAGGTATGTATATTGGTAGATTAGGCGATGGAAAACTACCTGAAGACGGTATATACGTACTGTTGAAAGAAGTTATAGACAATTCTATCGACGAGTTTAAGATGAATGAAGGCACACGCATAGAAATTGAAATAGAAGATAATCTTCGAGTTTCGGTGCGCGATTATGGGCGTGGAATTCCACAAGGAAAGCTTGTTGAAGCTGTATCGGTGCTGAATACAGGTGGTAAATACGACTCAAAAGCATTTAAAAAGAGTGTTGGATTAAATGGTGTGGGTATTAAAGCGGTGAATGCGCTTAGTTCAAAATTCGAAGTAAAAAGCTTTCGAGAGGGCAAAGTACGTTCACTTACATTCGAGAAAGGTATTAAAAAGACCGATAAAACCACAAAATCTAACGATGAACAGGGCACTTATATCTATTTTGAGCCAGATAACACTCTCTTTAAAAACTACTGTTTCCAAGACGATATTGTAGTTACTATGCTTCGGAACTATACCTACTTGAATACAGGACTCACCATTATGTATAATGGACATCGTATTTTGAGTAGACATGGTCTGAAAGATTTACTCACAGACAATATGACGGTAGACCCTCTTTACCCTATTGTTCACATGAAAGGTGATGATATAGAGATTGCTTTCACACATACAAACCAATATGGCGAGGAGTATTATTCGTTTGTAAACGGGCAACATACCACACAAAGGAGGTACACATCAAAGTGCATTCAAGGAACATATAGCCAAAACTATAAAGGAATTTTTTGGTAAATACGAGTATGGAGATATTAGAAATGGTATTGTTGCAGCAATCGCTATAAATGTAGAAGAACCTGTTTTTGAGTCTCAGACCAAAATAAAATTAGGATCTACAGTAATGGCACCGGGAGGAGACACTATAAATAAGTTTGTTGGCGATTTCATAAAGACAAATGTCGATAACTTTATGCACATTCATAAAGAAGATTTTACCGATATTTTAGAAAACAAAATAAAAGAAACCGAACGTGAACGCAAGGCTATGGCAGGCGTAACAAAGTTGGCTCGCGAACGCGCAAAGAAAGCAAATCTGCACAATAGAAAACTTCGTGATTGTCGTATTCACTTCAGCGATGCTAAGAGCGAACAAAAAGAAGAAAGCTCTATCTTCATAACTGAAGGTGATTCTGCCAGCGGAAGCATTACAAAAAGCCGAGATGTAAACACGCAAGCTGTATTTTCGTTACGTGGAAACCACTAAATTGCTTTGGATTAACAAAAAAAGTGGTATACGAAAATGAAGAATTTAATCTTTTGCAAGCTGCACTCGATATTGAAGATGGATTAGATTCATTACGTTATAATAAGGTAATTGTTGCTACCGATGCTGATGTTGATGGTATGCATATACGTCTACTCATTATAACATTCTTCCTTCAATTCTTCCCAGAACTAATAAAAAAAGGACACGTATATGTTCTTCAAACACCTTTATTTCGTGTACGCAATAAACGAACTAAGATTAAAAATAAAAAAATAATAGAGGAACAAGATGCAAAGAAACTGAAGGGTGAAAAGAAAAACGACCTTATAACGATTTATTGCTATACCGAAGAGGAAAGAATAAATGCAATTGAGGCTCTCGGACCTGACCCTGAAATTACACGATTCAAAGGTTTAGGAGAAATTTCGCCTGATGAATTTGCTCATTTTATTGGTCCTGATATGCGTTTAGAGCAGGTTACACTGCACAAAAACGACCAAGTAAAAAATCTATTGGAATATTATATGGGTAAGAATACTATGGAACGTCAAAACTTTATCATCGAAAACTTGGTAATTGAGGAGGATTTAGTAGACGATATTCCAACAGAATAATTCATACACAGCACTATTGTAATAGTCTTAAGATAGTATATTTACCACATTTGAAATTAAGAATAACGATTATGAAGAGAAGCTTTCTTTTATCAATAACACTTTTATTGTTCTGCACTTTTGCTGCTGCGCAAATCAATCTTAACTTTGGTAGCGATTCGCCAATGCGAAAAATGCAAATGGCAGAAATTGCTATTTCAAATTTCTATGTAGATGATGTTGACGAGCAAAAGGTAGTGGAAGATGCTATTCGTGGTATGCTAAAAGGACTTGATCCACACTCTACTTATACCGATGCAAAGGAAACAAAAGCTATGAACGAACCTTTGCAAGGCGATTTTGAAGGTATCGGTGTACAATTCAATATGATTGAAGACACTTTAGTGGTAATTCAACCTGTTGTAAATGGCCCCTCAGAAAAAGTTGGTATTATTGCAGGCGACCGCATTGTTATGGTAGACGATACGTTAATAGCGGGCGTAAAAATGAATCGTGCCGATATTATGAAGCGTTTACGGGGTAAAAAAGGCACAAAAGTTAAGTTAAGCATTGTGCGTCGTGGTGTAAAGGGTATGCTTAACTTTATTGTTACACGAGCTAAAATACCAGTTCACACAGTTAATGCTGCTTATATAATTCGTCCTGGGATAGGTTACATACGTTTAGAAAGCTTCGGAATGAAAACACACGAAGAATTTATGGAAGCTGTTGAAAAACTAAAAAAACAAGGTATGAAACAGCTTATTCTAGATTTACAAGACAATGGTGGTGGATTTCTTGAGGCTGCAGTTCGTATTGCAAACGAATTTTTACAAAACAACGATATGATTGTTTACACAGAAGGACGACGCGTACCACGCCAAAACTACAAAGCTAGAGGTAATGGACAACTAAAAGATATGCCTGTTTATGTTTTGGTTAACGAACTAAGTGCATCGGCTGCTGAAATAGTTTCAGGTGCAATTATGGATAACGACCGAGGAACACTCATAGGCGTCGCACTTTTGGAAAAGGATTAGTTCAAAGACCATTTGAATTGCCCGATGGAAGTATGATTAGACTTACCGTTGCACATTATTATATACCAAGTGGACGTTGCATTCAAAAGCCTTATAAGAAAGGAGACAAAGGTGATTACGATATGGATTTGGAAAACCGACTTAAACACGGAGAACTTACTAATCCAGACAGCATTCATTTCACAGACTCTTTAAAGTATTATACTGTACGAAAACACCGTCTTGTTTATGGTGGTGGAGGTGTTATGCCCGATTATTTTGTACCATTAGATACAACTAAGTTTACTGCTTTCCATCGTAAACTTATGGCGAAAAATATTATTATGGACACTTTCTTAAAGTACGTAGACAACAACCGTAAAGAACTAAAGAAGGATTATAAGACTTTCGAATCGTTTAAAAAACAATACGAAGTTCCTATTTCTATTACCAACCAGATTATTGCCGAAGCAAAGAAAGAAAAGATAGAACCAAAAGATTCCGATGAACTTAAAAAGACATTAGATTATATGCGCTATCAACTAAAATCGCTTGTAGCTCGCGACTTATGGGATATGACTGAGTATTTCCAAATATGGAACGAACAAAGCGACATTGTGAAAAAAGCACTCGAAGTAATAGATGCTGATAAGAAGTAATTGAACACAACAATAAATATAAAAGCGAGCAATTTGCACCATAGCAGATTGTTCGCTTTTATATTCTAATTTGGTTTTTTGTCATATAAGCCTATTTTCAAGAAACCAATAAAAAACATAATTCTAATTAACTACTCCCGATATGCCAGGCATTAAAAAAATGGTTGATATTGCAATAACATAAGAGAATCTAATATGCTCAAAAACTATTAGTTCTTTTTTTCTTTTTTTATGTTCTTTTTATTTTTCCTTTCCTATTTTATACAGCATACCAATTTCTAATATTGTGCATACTAACAATATTGATAAACCTATAAAAAAACATAATTTTACTATAATCTTTGCCTATAGGAATTATTATAAGGGGAATAACATTAATAAGGGTAACATTGTCTTTGAAATCTTTATTTATCATTTTTTTCATTCTTTCTGTTTTTTTAAAAAAGTAATCATTTTTATTTATTCTTAATGTTGATAATCTATATATAGATTTATTAATGTGATAAAGATGTGATAATAATTAGATTTTCACAACCTTTACACTGCCATCATTAAACTTCAGTTTCGCAATATAAAAACCATAATAAGGCAAAGTAATCAACACTTTGTTACTGTTAAACTGTCTAACTTCGCTAACCAAAGAGCCTGCTGCATTGTACAATTCCACAGAACTGATATTTACATTGGCTGTTAAACAAGCTTCGTTTGCATTCAATCTAACTACAGAGCATTTCAAATTCTCTGTTGCGACATTGCCTATTCCATCTGCAATGTTTGGATAATCGCCTTCAATATTGTCGCCCCACAAGAACATCCAACCATTGTCTGTATACGATTTTTCCGAACCTTTCCTAACGTGTAAATATACTTTATTAAATTCTACATCGCCAAAAACTTCTTCTCCAAGTTCGGGAGCTGTTTCTCTATAGCTATAAATATCTTTTAAGCCATGGCAAGCATAAAAAGCACGATTTGCAATGCCTATTACCAAATCGGGAATATAAACTTTCTGCACATTATTGTTATAAGCAAATGCATAATCGGCAATATAAGAAGTTTTTGACTGAAGAACAAAATCGGTTCTATTACCTTTACAAGGAACAGCCATCAAATAGAGCCCATTGCCACTTGGACTTCTGTAATAAAGTGCATCGTCTGCGTAAACAAAGTTATTGTTCGTGGCAAAATTAAACTTCGTCATACCATTATTTGCTAATGCACCCGTGCCAATTTTCTCAATATTAGCAGGAAGTGTAATTGCCTTTATATCCTGACACTCAAAAAACGCCATAGAACGAATAACTTTTGTTTCAGCTGGAACAACAAAATTATCGGTTGCTATAACTTGTGGACATTCATAAAGCGTAGTTTTATCCTTAGAATAAAGCACTCCGCCAACAGCCGTCATATATTTACTTGCAACTGCAACCGTAAAACCACCAAATTCTGGACATTGTAAAAACAGTTTTGCACCAGTTTTCTCTACCGTTGCAGGAAGTTCAAGCGTTTCTAAAGCAATGCAACGCTGAAAAGCATTCGCTTTTATCTCTTTCAACCCTTCGTTTAACTTTATGTTAGTTAATACTTTACAGTTATAAAAAGCACGTTCGCCTATGGTTTCTACACCAGTTAGAGTAAGCGAAGTAAGCGACACACAGTTGGCAAACAAGTTTCGTCTATTTCCTTCAACGTTTCGGGAAACTTCACCTTCATAAGGTTAGAACACGACATAAACGTACTACGCGAAAGTTTCTTTAGTCCTGTAGGAATTGCTATTTTCTTCAGATTTTCGCATAGCACAAAGGCATTTGTTCCAATAGAATCAACCGAATTTGGAAGTTCTATTGTTTCAAGACTTGCACAATCGCTGAAAGCTTGTTCGCCAATAACCTTCAATTTACTATTTGGTGCAAATGTAACCGTCTTTAAACTGTTGGCATAAAAGAATGCACATTGCCCAATAACTTCGAGCGAAGCAGGACATTCTACACTTCTAACAGACGAAGTTGCAAAGGCATTTGGAGCAATTTCGCGTATTCCTTCAGGAATTTTGTAGTCGATAGGTGCACCATTACCACTTACCAACACATCGCCTTTTATTGTCTGTGCAGACAATACTACAGGAAAAGAAATTAAGACAGCACACAATAAAAATTTAATTTTCATAATACATCGTTTAGGAAATAAATTAGAACTCTTCTTTTTATGCTTTCTCTCTACAGTCCCACCCCAGTAAGAGTTCATAACTAAAAAGAAGGACATGCTACAAAGATAATAATGTTTTTTTATAAATTCGTCTAATTTCAATAATATTTTCTAACATAAAAATAAGATTATCCGTATTACCATAACAAAAACACGCCATATTATATAGCTTTAAAAACACAATTTTGAAAAATATAAAACAAAGGTACAAATATTGCTTTACAATAAACTCTCTATTTTTTTCTTATTATAAAATTTTATTTTCTAATTATAATTTCAAAAAAATATAATGTAAAAACTTTCTCGTTTTTTTATTATAAAAAAATTGTCTACTTATAGCTATAAAAAAATATCACTCTAAATGCTGAATATATTTCTCTAAATCTTCATTGTTGAGTCCTAATCGCTTTCTTAGTCTATAACGGAGTTTGTAAAAACCTGACCCAGATATATTAAGTATAGTCATAATTTTATGTCCGTCAAGTCCAATCTTTATAAGATACACTAATCTTTTTTCGGCTTTGGTAATAGTTGGATATTGCATTTCTAAACGCTTACAAAAATCATTATCCATAAATTGAAACTGTTCGTTAAAGAACTGCATTCTTTTCTTCTCCTTTGGATCGCTGAGCATTGCTAACTGTAACGACATTGATATATTTTCTTGTTGCGATTTAATTAACTTCTCTTTTTCTATCTGCATTTTAAGTTTTGATAGTTCTCTTTCTAATTCAGTATATCTAAGCTTATCGGATAGTTCTTTTGCTTCAAGTTCTACAATTCGTTTACGTTGTTTGGTGCGATAATAAATAAGAAGAGCTACACATACTACGAATAAAGCAACTACAACAATAAGTAGTAATAGCATACGTTGTCTTTTTATTTCTTCGTATACTTTAAGTTTTTCGCTCTCTATTTTAGCCTTCTCTTGTATTTGTTTAATTTTAGAAGTCGCCATTGCACCATTCAAAGAATCGCGCATATTGTAATACTGTGTAAAATGATTGATAAAAGAACGATAATCCTGACGTATAGAATCTATATGAATTATTGCTTGTAGTGCCTCCACTTGAATATTTAATTGCCTAAAACGTACACTCTGTTTAAGGCATTTTTGCGCAATATTATAAATAGAATCTGGACGGCTGTGTTGTTTTGCTATAAGCAAACTACAATATAACAGTTGGGTGTGAAAGAATTTGTTATCTTGCTTATCTAAACTATTAAGAATTTTTGAGGCTTCTTTTATCTTTCCTTGTTTAATATATATTTCTGCTAAGTTACTTAAGTCGGTTTGAAGAAAAACTTTGTTATTTATGCTATGGTCGTTTGCAATAGCATATTTCATTACTCGCTCTGCTTCTGCATAATTTTTACAGTGTTCTAACAAATATACTACGTTTGCATAATAGTATCTATATTTCACTATTGGAGAAAGTAGCTTCAGTGCACTACGCGCTTTTATAAGATTTTCGTGAGCCTCTTCCCATAAACCAATACCTTCATATAATAAGGCAAGATGAATTTGGCATATTGCTTGTTTTTTTCTTGATTATTAGTTTTTTCATAGAAAGTTTGTGCCTTTGAAATATCTCTATATGCCTTTACAAAAGAATAATTTATAATATCTAAATACGAATTATTTAGCAAACTATCGGCATACACTTTTTTTCTTTGGTATGCACAAAAGAAGAACAACCTATATTTATAAATGTAGTTGCCAACAGAAAAAAATTGTTACTATATCTATGCGATGTATTCGAGAAAAACTCATGGTAATACCTTTTTGCCACAAAGATACAGAAATCTATATACTACATCTTATTTTTTAACACTTATTCAATACATTGTCTATATGATGTCTATATTCATTTTTTGTTTTCTTGCAGAGAAATATCTTATTTTGCGAAATCAATGTTAATAAAATTCGCAATATGAAAAAGCTAAGGTTTTTAATTCTTTCAATTGTCTTGTTTATAACTTTAGGAGTTATGGGCGAGGAAGGTGTATTATTACAACTAAAGAATGGTTCAATTGTTGGTTTCGCCTTTTCTGATAAACCTACAATGTTAATTGGATCTGCATTAGAAATTCGTGCTAAGAAAACGGTTGTTAGTTATGATTACAATGAAGTAAAGCGAGTATATTGGGGAGAAGTTCAACCCAATAGTATATCGTCTGCCAAAGATAATGTAAATAGTGATGTAATATTTCGCATAAATTCTAATAGTTTAAGCGTATTTGGTTTATCAAAAGGGGAGCGTGTTAGCATATATGATACTACAGGACGATTGATTACAACAGCCATTTCTACCAAAGATAATGAAACTTTAAACTTATCTTTAAAAACATCTAATGGTATTTATATTGCACGAACAAAGTCTGGCATTTCTTTTAAATTTACTCTATAGGTTTTACACATTCTATTATTACCAAATAAATATAAATAAGCAATATGAAAAAGGTTTTATCTATTATTTTTACTATAATGCTCGCTTTAGGAGCAAGTGCACAAAATACTCATGATATAATAGTATGGCACGGAACAAAGTCGAAAACTATTCAAGCTGTTGATAGTATTACATTTATTAAATCAGAAGAAAAAGCAACTTATATAGATTTAGGACTAAGTGTAAAATGGGGAACTTGTAATGTTGGTGCAAAAAATCCTGAAGATTTTGGTAACTTCTATCAGTGGGGAGACATTAAAACAAAAGAGAGTTACGATTGGAACACCTATAAATACGGAACAGACCGTAATAATTTAGAGAAATACAACGTGAAAGATGGAAAAACAACACTCGATTCTGAAGACGATGCAGCCATAGCTAATATGAATGAAGGCTGGCGTATGCCTACTCCTGCAGAAATTAAAGAATTAGTAGAGAAATGTACGTGGGAATGGACCACCGTTAATAATGTTAATGGATACAAAGTAACTGGTAAAAATGGCAATTCTATCTTCCTTCCAGCAGCAGGTGTAATGTTTGATAAGAATCCTTATTATGGTGGAAAGTACGGTTACTACTTATCTAATACGTTACGCGAAGGAGACGAGGCTTATATTAAGATGTATGCGCAGGGATTTTCTTTCCAATCTGATAAATATCAAGCAGACGATCGTATTGCACGTAATTATGGTATACCTATTAGACCAGTACATAAATAAGAGTATATATTATGACGAAGAAATATATTTTATCTCTTCTTTTCTTAATCATAGCATCAGTAGTATTTGCACAGCAGCAAATAAGTGTTAAGATATGGAAAAGAGGAAAAGCCGACATTATTGAACAAATAGATAGCATAACTTTTCCCAATAGTACACAGCATATTACTTGTATAGACTTAGGATTAAGTGTAAAATGGGGGTCTTGTAATATTGGTGCAGAAACGCCAGAAGCTTATGGAAATTATTATGCTTGGGGAGAAGTTAGTACAAAAGAAAACTATAACTGGAACGGATATAAATATTACGAACCAATATCTAAGAAGATTACAAAATATAATGCTTCCGACAAGATGACTATATTAGAGGCAAATGACGATGTTGCTACTATTTTGTTAGGAAATAAATGGCGAATTCCAACATCGGCAGAAATGGAAGAACTAGTAAAAAAATGCACATGGAAATGGTTCGAAGACGAAAAAAGTGGATATTGTGGCTATTGGATAACTGGTCCTAATGGCAATCGTATATTTTTACCAGCTGCAGGTTGTATAAATGGGAATGAGCCTTATGCTGCAGAATTTTATGGATATTATTGGACATCGGAAAATGTTTCTTTTGAAAATAAATTAGCTGTCCATCTATTTTTTAATGACGATAAAGCAAATGCCTCAAATGTGAGCAACCGTTATTATGGTTTCAGCATACGACCTGTTCAACAGTAATTAGATAATTGTAGAAAAAGAGTAATAGTATTTAGTTGTTATCCATATTCCTCTTTAATACACATCGTTGGTTTATCTTTTATTGTTTACAAAGCATATATACATTTTGTAAAAACTTGGGAAGATTTAGAACTGAACTCTATGTATAAAGCATATAAGTAACACCTAAAATTTAAAAAGAATATACAGAAAAGACTATCACATACACAAACATAACAGTATAGAAATTATGAAAAAACAACTAATAAACAGAACGTTTGTTGCTATCGCAGCATTCACTGTAATGTTATTATTCTCAATAACTATAAAAGCACAAACAAAAGAAGCATACGCCGTGATGGATACCACTGCAAAAAGGTTGTCGTTTTTTTACAATTCTAATAAAGATTTGTACACTAAAGACATTGTTTATACTTTGCCAAATTCTACTACAGACTATCCGGAATGGTGCTTAGAATATAAAAGAAAGGAGATTACAACTGCAATTTTCGATAGTTCGATGAAAGACTACAATCCTGGCTCTACAAGATTGTGGTTTGATGGCTTTGAAAAGCTCACTACTATTGAAGGAATAAAAAACCTTAATACAGACAATGTAACTAATATGGGTGGAATGTTTTCTGGCTGTAAACTTCTAACCACACTTGATGTGTCTGATTTTAAAACTCAGAATGTAATTTATATGGATTATATGTTTGATGGTTGCGAATTGCTGAAAATTATTGATGTTTCTAATTTTGATACCAAAAGCGTAACCAATATGAGTTTTATGTTTTATGGGTGTAAAGCTCTGGAAACAATTGATGTGTCAAACTTTAATACACAACTTGTTACTGATATGAGCGATATGTTTCATAACTGCGAATTGTTAACTACAATATATTGCAACAGTGTTTGGGATTGCGAAGCATCTATTTGTATGTTTCAAGATTGTAAACAGCTGAAAGGAGGAGAAAACGGCAATGTGGTTTACGATGAAAACAAAATTGATATAGAAATGGCAAATCCAACAACTGGCTATTTTACAAGGAAAAAACCTTCTGGAATAGAGTTTCAAAGGATAGAAAATAAAAGGTTGCATAGAGACATCTACACTTTACAAGGTACACGCTTAAACAATATACCTGAACATTCTGCACAGGGTATTTATATTATAAATGGGAAAAAGGTTGTGAAGCGATAAATTTTTATAAATAGAAAACAAGTGGTCCATACTATTTATTAGAATTCAAAGACTAGCATTTTTTCTTTTTATGTGTTTATAGACTTTTTATATTGCTTCAAACAAAGTCTATTACCATTAAATGGGTATCAATAGAATAAACTACCTTATTTAATATAAAACAAAATAGAGTCTTAGCGAAGTGCTAAGGCTTTATTTTCGTTTTCTTCCATTATTTCTCGTTCTCCAGGACCTTTATCGTTGATACCACAAAGGTGGAGTATGCCGTGAATTATGACACGATAAAGTTCTTCTTCGTAAGTTTTTCCAAACTTTTCGGCATTGGTTCGTACAGTATCGAGCGATATTACAATGTCGCCATTTAGAATATCGCCTTCGCAATAGTCGAAAGTAATAACATCGGTATAATAATCGTGGTCAAGATATTCGTTGTTTACTTCTAAAATCTTTTCATCGTTTACGAACATATAGCCTATTTCGCCTACTTTACGCCCGTAGGTTGCTGCAACTTTTTTTATCCAACGTGTAGTTTCGCGTTTTTTTATCGTGGGGAGTTTTACGTCCTCTGCATTGTATGTTATCATTCTTTGTTTTATTTATCGTTTCTGTGGCAAAAATTCGGTTACATCTCTGCCAAAATGTTTAAGTTCGCGTACAAGAGTAGAGCTGATACTGGCAAATTGTGGTTCGGCTACTAAAAAAAGTGTATCCATTCCACTTAAAAAATGATTTATATCTGCTTGTTCTCGTTCGTATTCAAAGTCTTTTATGCTTCGTACACCTTTTATAAAAAAGGTAGCTTGTTCTCGTTTTGCGAAATCTATTGTAAGGTCTGAATAGCTTTTTACCTCTATTTGTGGAATTTCTGCATAAAGTTGTTGTATAGCCAACATACGTTGTTCGGCAGTTTGCATATATTGTTTGCGTTCGTTTATGCCTACGCCTATTACAATTTTATCGAATAAGGGCAATGCTCTGCGTACAATAGAGTCGTGTCCTATGGTAAAAGGATCGAAACTTCCTACGAATAAACCAATCCGAATTTTATCATCAGTGCAATTCTCCATATTCTTTTTTAGTTCTCTTTTATAACTTTGTAATTAAGCTCACAATATGATAAAACATCGGTTTCATCGATATATCTTAATGCTTTATTAGCGCAAAGAAGCATAGAAATGACTTCGTGGTTTGCTGTTTATTACCATTGCATTTGTAGATGATGCCGAGATAGTTAATCCACAACAAGTGTTTATTATATGTGCTCCGTTATTGGTTAAAGATGAATAATATTGTGCAGTGTGGCGTTCAAATGGAATAAGTTGTAATAAAGCTGCATCGAATTTTCTTATTAAGTTAGCATCTCCAGCGCATAGTTTATGAATATAATCAGCAAAATCAAAGAATGCTGCAGGTCTGTATCCATCTAAGACTTGCAAATTAGAATCAACATTTCTACCTATTCTATATCTGCTATTAATGGCAGTTAACACTTGCATCATATTGTCTACTTTTCTACAATCGGTTACAGAGATGGTTCCATAATGGTATTTCACATTTTCAATTTCATAATTAGAATAGAAATTGTAGAAACCATCTACTGCTTTCCATAATCGGGTTGTATAGATGCAAGATATTTCCACATTTCATAATAAGGCATTCCATGTCCCATTATTTCTGTTGGACAACCTATAAGATAATCGGTAACATTTCTCAACTCGTAAGCTGTTTCTATATTTGCCATATAACAATCGTCGAAAAGAAGGAATTGCAAATGGTGCATATTTGAATTTCTGATTCCTTCTGCCAAATCATCAATATTCATTTGAATATCTGAACCACCAAAATAACGAGTTTGTCGTGTTATGGGTAAACCTAACATTTTGTTTCTTGCTCTGTCCGCTTCTATACTTTGCAACATTGAACGAGATGTACTTCCTGTATATATCCACCCTACTCCATGCGAACCTATCATCATAGAATAGATAGGAGCAGGTGCTATTTTTACAACTTCGTTCAATAAGCTCGACATCTTTGAAGGTGTATTCATTGCACCGTCGTTATAAGTTTTAAGCGTATCGTCGTAACATTTTCCGTTGCGATATGTAATCTTTATGAGATGACTTTTATTAGGGTCATTGGCAATTAGGACTAACATATTGGTTTGTTTCAATCCTTTTTGCTCTATTATAGCCTTCTTCATATCTTTGATATTAATTACGAAGTATTTATACAAATTCACAGCAGAACCTGTCCAAGGCATATAAACCAAAATTGTTTTTTCTTTTGTATAATCCTCATCGTCAGGTTCATCTTCTTTACTACATGAGACGATGAAAGACGATAAGAATACACAAAGCAACATAATAATATTACGAAAAAGTAAGGTTTGTGCACCTTTTGCTATATATGAATACAAAAATTGTTTTCTCATTCCTTATATCTAATAAAACATAAATACTATTTAGCCTGCAAATATAAGAATAAATAATGAAAAACCCAATGTAAGGCGTTGTAATTCCGAACATTGGGTTATAAAATGATGAGATAGATTATATTAAGTACGTATTCTATATAAAATACTTACTTAATATCTTACATAAAGTAAGTAGTCTTCTACCTCTCCAACATCAAACTTATCACAAGAATCAGCATAACTACCTTGTTTCATAGAAACACGTACACGATGGAATCCTTTTGATAAGTTGCGTGGTAGTGCAAAATAGCCATAAACTGTACCTGTACTTGCCTTTGAACAACTAACTCTGAACTGTCAAACTCCTTGTCGTTATTAAAATCAATCCATACACGCCAGTAGTTTGTACCACGACGACCATCAGGACTTAATGTGTAACGTACATTATATCCAGAATAACCCATACCATACTTACTTGTAAAGTTAGAATAACCTGCTGAATTACAAGTTGAATAGTTGTTCATACCACCTAATTCTACAAAACGAATATAGGCTGTACAAGGACTTGTTGCTGCACTCTTACAATATTCTGTAGGACCAGGATTTGGATCTGGTTTCGGATCTGGTTTTGGATTTGGTTTTGGATATTCCTTATTAGAGATATAGATATCGTAATCTTCTACCTCACCAGAAGTAAAGCTACCTACTGATTTTGCATAGCTTCCCCAGCTCATACAAACACGCATACGTATTTTTTCATTTGTTGCATTTGTAGGAACTCTAAAACTTTTCTTCAGACTAGTGTTACCGTATGTTGTTCCTTTGGCAATCATTTCGTCGTCATCAAATACCTTATCGCCATTATAGTCTATCCATGCTGTCCAATACTCTGTATAAGTAGTTCCGGTAAAACCTGGAGTGAGTGTCAAATAATAAGTTGAACCAGGATACAACAATATCGGATCTTGTGAATAGTGTGCATAACCTGTACCTGAACTTCCTGTTACATTTCCTTCATTACCTATTTGCACATTTTTAATATATGTAGTTGCACAACGTTGCCCCCAAGCTTTGCCATAATCAGAGTGATCGTCTGGTTCTGGATTTGGTTTCGGATCTGGATTTGGTTTCGGATCTGGATTTGGCTCTACACCTCCAGGAGGAGCAAAGTTAATAACTATAGATTGGTTATTATTAAAACCACCACCTGAACCACCACCTGTTCCTAATGAACCAGGATTAAGTGCATGAAGTTGGAAATAACCGTCAGACATTCCTCCCCAACCCCAATTAAAGTGGAAATAATTGTTGCTAGTATATCCATCACATACGAAAGAATGTGCACCACCTGTGCCACCACCACAATATTGTACGGGACGACCAGCATCAAGTTCGCGTTTTACTAATGCTATCCATTGGTTATAACTATAGCTAGAACGTTCTGCACTTTGTACATTTGATGGATACTTATAATATTTCTTCAAAGCAGCTGGCACATATTGTTGCCATGTTCCACTACCTGAAGGACTAAAACCCATATCAAGAGCCACAGCAACACCATAACAGAAACGAGCAACTTCGTCATTTCTCTGTCGTAATACTGATTCTGGCATTGCGTCCCAATCAATATTGTAGTCATAATTGAACGATAATGTACCATACGATGAAGAATAACTGTGCGAACCTGTACCACGTTTCGGATACTTATAAAGACGCATAATTTGAGAAGTTGCTGTTGCAACACAACCTACAGGAGTTCCTCTTGGACAATAAGTATTATAATATGGCTGTTGGTTCCATTTTATTCTACCCAATAATGGACCTACTATAGCTTCAGCACGTGTTGGAGTAGACTCTAAATAAGCATTACGTAAATCTTCTATAGCAGTAGAAGGTTTAATTTTAGTGTTTGCATCTTTAACCTCTACGGTATAGTTATCAAACATATACTGTACACCGTCTGGAATACTTGTAGTAATAAAAGGATTGTCGAAAGAGAATCCGAGTACTGGATATGTAACTTTCGAGCCTGAAACTACAACGTAAGCTGTAGAATCTAAATTAATAACATAATAAGATGGGTGTGCATTTGCTTCAGCACGTGTACCAGCTTTTATATCAGTAAGAACAACTTTTAAATTTCCACCACTTGCTGCACGTGTTACTGCTGATTCTGGACCATTATTCTTAATAAATCGTTTTGCAATTTCAATAGCTTCATCTTGACTTACATAGACATTTGCATCAGAAACTGGTTCTGCAGGATTATCTACTTGGTCAGAACATGAGAAGAAAAAAGCAAATCCAAAGACAGCCATTGCAACCTTGAATAGTTTTTTCAGAATTTTATTCATAGTAAAATTTTTATAGTGTAAAAGAATAATCTTTTTGCAATTAGAAAAGCATAGTTACAACATGAAGGTTGCAACTATGCTTCACCTACTATTGATTATTTAAAGTATATATCTGATATTTTGAATTGTGTTTCTGTAGCTATACCTTTACCATGACCTACAACAGAGAACTTATGTTCACCGTTCTTATGTGTAGCTAAGATATCAGAAACATAGAATTCTTGATATGTTTCGCCGTAGTCCTTATCTTTTGATGGCTCATCATTATCGTACAAGTGAGTGTAAACACGTACACGGCTACGCATAAAGTCTTGGAAACTAATACCATCTGGCTTTTCTATTGATAATATACATCTCTTACCATCAACGTTTGTAAAATCATTTCCCTTCTTTACAAAAATGTAGTTTTGACGATTAATATTAAAGATATCACCAACTTTCTGATCGTTGAATGTCATCCACGCATCACCGTACATTTCATACTCATCACCTTTTTCGTACTTATAGCTACTTTCTGAACCTCTAAGACCTGAAAGACTCATTTCAATGAACATCTTCTTAAATTCAGGAACGAAAGTACGACTAACTATATCGTATTCGCCACGTGATACTACACGGCAGATAGAATTATCTTTAGCATAACGCAAAGAGAAACTAATAGGTGTAGACTCTGACATAGAGATGTCTGCAGTCATATATTGTTTAAATCCTTCCCAACCATCGGCAAGTACAAGGCTCTGTTGTGTTGAACCACCACCGATAATTGTCATACTAATCTTACTTTCATCGAACACTTTCTTGTATTTTGCTTCTAGTTCTGTATTCAGATTAATAGCATTAACAGCCAATTTGAATGCTGCTTGTACTTCTGCAAGTGAGTGTTTTGTATCTACACTCAAGAAAATCATACGACCGTATGTAAGGTTGCTTACATAAACTGGCTGATAATCGTTGATGATTTGAGGATCAACAGATGTGAAAATTGTTGGAGTTTTTGGGAAATCGGTAGTAACAGTGTATTGTTTCTGAATGAACTTTGCCAAAATATGGTTTTGTTCTTTCTCGAAATCGAAGCCCAAGTTAGCAGCTATATCAACATATTCATTAGCAAATGAAACTCCTATTTTAGCCATTGCTTCTTCTTTAGAAGTAACTAGTTCTACACTATGTGTAGATGTTACAGCATTTGGCAGATAGTTTGCTTTTCCCCAATCGTTAAAAATTTCACGGTAATCGCTCAAACGAGGATTGAAAACAGTTCTTCTAATAGAACCAGATGGTGTATCACGATCTACAACTTTGCTGATAGAGAATGTAATATCACCTACTTCTGCCTGTGTTATAGGAGTAAATGTCCCATCTTCGATAGAACTACCACGTAAAACACAACCAGGATAAAGAATCTCTGCATTAGGATCGAACACTATTGCTTCATCGAATATGTGAGAAGCTTTATAACGTTTCTTTGTAACAACCCAATATCCAGGTACACCGTCATTGTAACCAGGTATATTTCTGTTGAAACTTCAGACCCTTCTGGCGTTGCTTCTGCACGTGTTTCAAGAGGAGCACCTGGAACTTTTAGTGTTCCTAAATAAGCCTGAATCTTAGATTGCTCTTTAATAATACCACTTGTAGGACCATTTGTCGATTGTTGACCTACATCGATTACATCGTCTACATTAGAACAACTGCTTAAACCTAAAAAAGCTGCTGCAGTTAACAGATAGATAATTTTTTTATTCATAATAATACATTTAAAATTTTAAAATGTGATGATATCGTTATTCTCGATACGAACAGACCCCAAAAATACTTTTCTCTATTTTTAGATTGTTCTCTCGTAAATCTGGTCTCAGTTCTTAGCTAATGCGTTATTCTCGGTGTCAAAAGTACTAAAAAAATTATAATATCAACAAAAAAATAAAAGGTAAAAAGAGTTTTTTTATAGTTTTTTTATACTTTTACGCATCGCTTGTGCAAAAAAATATAATTTGATACCTATATTATAGTTAAAAAAACTATAAAAAGACTACTCTGTTTATGATAATTTTAAATATTAACTCCTACTCTATTTAATAGTATCGCACTGCGTAAATGTAAAAAAATGTGGCAAACAAAAAAACATTTGCCTTTCGTAGTAATTAGGTCATAATAGCGGTTGTTTTTGTCTAAAAAGTCTGTAAATGTCTATTTACTATTTGCATTTATGCTATAAAAAAATGTATGCAATTAAATTTAATAAAATCAGAATATTATAAGAGGTAGGGAAAAAAATATAATTAGAAAAATAAAATTTTGTAATTACAAAAAAATAAAAATTTTAATATAAAAATTTAGGAGAATATAATTAAAAAAATCAGACTTACTATCTTCACGAAATACAATGCTTTTAAAAGGTATTGCAGAAACACGGATATAAAAAAAGAATCTCACAACATTTTAGTGTTGCAAGATTCTTTCTATTAGTTTCAGAAAGGCAAAAAGCCTTTTTTAAATATTTGCTACAAAAAAATTAGTCGGCAAGCTTAGCCTTTATAAATTCACGGTTCAGACGAGCAATATTAGCAATAGACTCGTTCTTTGGACATTCTGCCTCGCACGCACGTGTGTTTGTACAGTTACCAAAGCCAAGTTCTTCCATTTTCATAATCATTGCCTTTGCACGTTTAGCCGATTCTATTTTTCCTTGTGGTAATAATGCCAACTGACTAACTTTAGATGAGAGGAACAACATTGCAGAACCGTTCTTACATGCTGCAACGCAAGCTCCACAACCAATACAAGTTGCACAATCCATAGCCTCATCAGCAGCTTCTTTTGATATAAGAATAGCATTTGCATCTTGTGGCTGACCTGTACGAATGCTTGTATATCCGCCAGCTTGTATAATTTTATCGAAAGCTCCACGGTCAACCATACAATCTTTAATTACAGGGAATGCGGCAGAACGCCATGGTTCAACTGTTATTACATCTCCATCGTTGAAACGACGCATATAAAGTTGGCAAGTTGTAGCACCAGTTGCTGGTCCGTGTGGGTGTCCGTTTATATAAAGTGAACACATTCCGCATATTCCTTCACGACAGTCGTGGTCGAAAACAAAAGGTTCTTTCCCTTCTTCTATAAGCTGCTCGTTTAGAATATCCAACATTTCGAGGAAAGATGTATCTCCAGGAATATCTTTCATATCGAATGTATCAAAATGACCTTGTGCAGTTGGTCCGTTCTGACGCCATACTTTAAGCGTAAAACTTATTATCTTTTCCATTACGTTGATTTCTTTTTAATGTGTTGTAAGCAACTTCTGCAAAATTAGTTCTTGTAGTTACGTGTTTGAACCTTAATAGCCTCGTATTCGAGTGGTTCTTTTATAAGTTCTGGTTCTGCATCGTCGCTACCTTTATATTCCCAACAACCTACATAGAAATAATGTTCGTCGTCGCGTTTTGCTTCTCCTTCCTCTGTTTGATATTCTTCGCGGAAGTGTCCACCACAACTTTCATTGCGCGATAATGCATCGTAAGCAACAAGTTCGCCTACTAAAATAAAGTCGCGAAGGTGAATTGCTTTATCAAGCTCTATATTTAATCCGTCTTTACTTCCAGGAATAAACAGATTTGTATCGAATTCTTTTCTTATTTCCTTCATTTTCTTCAAACCTGTTTTTAAACCTTCTGCAGTACGACCCATTCCTGCATATTCCCACATAATACGACCGAATTCTTTATGCAAAGAATCTACACTTCGTTTACCCTTAATATTCATAAGTCGGTCTATTTCTGCCTGAACTCCTTTCTCTGCTTTTTCAAATTCAGGGTGATCGGTAGGAATTTTTGCCCACAAAGCTTGGTCGGCTAAGTAGTTTTGTATGGTGTAAGGTAATACAAAATATCCATCTGCTAAACCTTGCATCAACGCAGAAGCACCAAGACGATTGGCTCCGTGGTCTGAGAAATTACATTCGCCAATGGCAAAAAGTCCTTTAATTGTGGTTTGTAATTCGTAGTCTACCCATATTCCACCCATTGTATAGTGGATAGCTGGGTAAATCATCATTGGATTATAATACTTAACACCGTTAATTTCTTTTGCCAATTCGCCCGGATTTACATCGGTTATCTCTTCGTACATATCGAAAAGGTTACCATAACGTTGGCGAATTACATCTAAACCAAGTCGGTTTATACTTTCAGAGAAGTCGAGGAACACTGCCAAACCTGTGTTGTTTACACCAAAACCGTGGTCGCAACGCTCTTTAGCTGCACGAGAAGCAACATCACGTGGCACTAAATTACCAAAAGCTGGATAACGACGTTCCAAATAATAGTCGCGATCTTCTTCTGGAATATCAGAACCTTTCTTTGTTCCTGCCTGTAATGCCTTTGCATCTTCTATTTTCTTTGGTACCCAAATACGTCCATCGTTACGCAAAGATTCTGACATCAATGTTAGTTTCGACTGTTTATCACCGTGAACTGGAATACAAGTTGGGTGAATTTGAACGTAAGCAGGATTTGCAAAATATGCTCCTTTACGATAACATTGTATAGCTGCAGTACAATTACAGCCCATTGCATTGGTAGAAAGGAAGTAAGCATTACCATAACCACCTGTAGCTATTACTACAGCATTGGCAGAAAAACGTTCCAATTTACCTGTAACTAAGTTTTTCGCAATAATTCCACGTGCATGTTCGTCTACAATTACAACGTCTTCCATCTCGTAACGTGTGTAAAGTTTTACACGACCATCGTGTACTTGTTTGCTTAATGCAGAGTAAGCTCCAAGAAGAAGTTGTTGTCCTGTTTGACCTTTTGCATAAAAAGTACGAGAAACTTGTGCTCCACCAAAAGAACGATTTGCTAACATTCCGCCATATTCGCGTGCAAAAGGAACGCCTTGTGCCACACATTGGTCGATAATGCTATTTGAAACTTCTGCCAAACGATAAACATTTGCTTCGCGAGCACGATAATCGCCTCCTTTTACTGTATCGTAAAACAAACGATAAACTGAGTCGCCATCGTTTTGATAGTTCTTTGCAGCATTTATACCACCTTGTGCTGCTATAGAATGGGCACGACGTGGAGAATCTTGAATACAGAAATTGTAAACTGTAAAGCCCATTTCGCCAAGAGATGCTGCTGCACTAGCGCCTGCTAAGCCTGTTCCTACTACAATTACATCGAGTTTTAGTTTATTTTTAGGATTAACCAAACGCTGGTGAGCCTTAAAATTGGTCCACTTTTCTGCTACTGGTCCTTCTGGAATCTTTGAATCTAATATTTTAGCCATAATCTTGTATCGTTCTATTAGAATTAGTGAATTAAACAACAAGCACTATGAAGGCTTGGTGCACAACCAAATGTAAAAGCTAGCACTACAATTAGGAAACCTAACATTAGAAGTGTAGTGTAAACTAAGCCTATCATCTTCCAACGCTTAAACCAAATTTTGCCATTTATACCAAGTGTTTGCATAGCCGACCAAAAACCATGTGAAAGATGATACCAAATTGCACAAAGCCAAACTATGTAAAGCACTACAAATACTGGATTCTTAAAAGTTTCCACAATGTAAGAATAGCCAGCGGTTGGACTATACTTGCCTTCAAAACCCACAATTTCGGCAAACATCATATTATACCAGAAGTTGAACAAATGGAGCAAGATGCCCAAAAGAACAATAATTCCCAATACCAACATGTTTTTTGATGCCCATTCTACTTTAGGACTTGAACCGTTTACAGCATAACGTTCGTTACCACGTGCACTACGATTCTGAGCCGTAAGAATAAATGCGTAAACGATATGGGCAACTGTTAGCGCACCTAAGGCTATTGTTGCTACTACCGCATACCAATTCGAACCAAGAAAGGCACAAATCATATTGTAAGCCTTTTCAGAAAAAAGAGCTACAATATTCATTGACATGTGGAATGTCAGAAATAGAATAAGTGCAATGCCTGTTACCGACATTACAACCTTTCTACCAATAGAAGAATTGATTAACCACATAAATTGTTTTGTTTTTAATATTTAAACTGTTAGAATTAATTTGCAAAACGAAAACGAGCGTATAAACAAAAAGGCATACCATTAAAAGCATACTTATATAACAGATACCCAAATGTTGGTATTTATGCACGTATATTCGCTGCAAAAAAATACTATAAAAATAATGACAGAACGAATTTTTTTAGGAGAAAAAAAGACCATAAAAAACAACCATAAATACGTAATATTGACAAAGTCTAAACAAGCACAAAAAAACAAAAATGCTACTTAATTTTTTTACACAGAGCTATTGAATGTAAATTTAATAAATTGTCTTTTTTTAGCTTTTCGTTTTATAGCTATAAAACTGTTTGCTATAGCGTTTTTGCATTAATAATAGGCATTTTTCTGTCTGCAAAAGACTATCTCTTCTAAATTTTAAAAACGATATTGTATATACGTAAAAAAATTAAAAAAATAACAAAAAAATTGCTTTTATAACATTCTTATAATCAGTTTATTATATAGACTTGAAAAAAATATAATTATAAAAATTTAAAAAAATGTAATTAAAAAAATATTTTTTTCTTATAAGAAACTCTACTAACTTTCATTAAAAATTCGCGTAGCTATTTATGTTAAACAATTGAGCATAAATATAAGTGGTTGAAAAAAATAGTGCAAAATGCCACAAAAAAATATACTCATTAATTATTAGAATAAGGGTATATATTTTTTTACAAGGTAAGAAGTTTCTGCTTGTTACTGCTATTTTGTTGGAGAGCATAAAGGCTACTTTCGTCGGTTACTCCCATAAACAGAATTTTGTTTGCCATATTGCAGATGTATTTATTGCGTTCTAAAGCTGTTATTTTAGACTGGCGAACCGAAACACTAACAGAAACTATTAGTAAACGATTTTCGTTTAAAGCCTCTTGCAATATCAACGGAACGGTTTTATACATTCTTCGTGCCAAAACAAGTATGATGGGCTGACTGCCTTTCAGCAAAAAATGAAGAACATCTTTTTCTAACTTGCTACAAAATCCGCTAACAACGCACTCTTCCCTATTACGCATATCGGTAGCCCAATCGTAAACTTTCAGCACTGTTCCCGAAGAAATTGTATTCGATGCTAAAAAAGCTACCTTTTTCAGCCGTAACAAGTCTTTATTGCCAAGATATTCCACATTGGTTATCATAGCCCACGCTATCTATTTTTTCTATTCGCTGTAACCTTTCTCCTTATCGTCTTTATTTTCTTTGCATAGTGCAATACGTTTTAAATCTTGGTCGAGCTGTTTTATACTCTCAAAATGTTCCACGCTTCGCTGTTGTTCTTTATAAGCAATGTATTCTTTTGAAGCTTTTTCAACAGCCAATTTATGCGATATTGTATCAGCATGTTCAAGAATATTCTTTTCGTTCAAGGTAAGAATAAGGCGTAGTTTCTGCAACCAATCGCGCATATACATTGGTTTTTCTGCTAAAGCTTGTGCCTCTGCATAAGCAAGAAACTGTTCTACAATAAGTTTTAACTGCCCAATTTCTTTCTCGTTCAGATAGTTCTTACCTATCAGTGTATCGTTTTTGGTAACTTTTCCCTCTTGTTCTGTAGAAGTAAGTCCCATCATTGGCTGTAAAGCATTGGCACGATAATAAACAAGTTCGGCAGCTGTCTTTCCACTAACAGCCCATAACAGTTTATTTTGTACTTCTTTAAAGAAAGCCAATGTCATTTCTGCCGATGGATTATAATCTATACTCGTTGCATATATATCTTTAATTTGCTGATAGAACACTTTTTCGGAAATACGTATCTCTCGAATACGATTTAAAAGTTCTTTAAAATAATTGTAGGAAGAACCTGTTTTGAAACGTTCATCGTTTAATGCAAATCCTTTAATAATATATTCTCTTAAACGCTGTGTAGCCCAAATACGAAACTGTGTACCTTGTTGCGACTTTACACGATAACCAACCGAAATAATAACATCGAGATTATAGAACTTTACTGGTTTATCAGAATTTGCAATGTGCAAATTTTGCACATTGCTATTTTCATTAAGTTCGTTTTCTGCAAATATATTTTTTATATGTTTGGTGATAACACTACGTTCGCGACCAAAAAGCACACACATTTGCGCTTGTGTCAGCCATACAGTTTCTTTTTCAAACCTAATATCTATCTTTATTTTCCCATCTGCCGACTGATAGATAAGCATATTATCGTTGTTGCTTGCGTGCATAATTCTACTCTTCGTTTAATTCATCGCCCATACGATATTTTATGTCGTAGTTGATAATAAAGTCTAATTCTTCTTCTGTAAAACCATAATGACGGGCAAGAACTTTATCTATTTCGTCAATAATAGGCTTGGAGAGTTTCATATAAAACTCATCATATTCAACGCGTCCTGTTGTTTTATAATTATATACACGTCGAATACTTTTCTTCTTCATATCTTTTGCTAATCTATCAGCAACGGAACATATTTCTTTCTCAACACCTTTATCATATTGATACTTAAAATTAACAATTTCTGGTTTGTTGAGATGATAGCAATCAGAATTAGTAATCCACCATATAAAGAATAATGAACTATTCAAAATACAACTTCCTACTTTTACTTGTTTTCCATTATCAAATAATACAGATTTTAATTGAGTTGTTATACCTTCGCCATCTCTTTCACTGCAAAAGTAGGGTACAAAAGTATGTGAACGAATCCAGTTTACAGGTGCATTATGATACAAGCATTGCAGATTTCCTACACCTATAAAATATTGTGTCTTTTCTGTATTTATTTTCTTTGCGATACTAACAAACAATGGACTTGCTATTTTTGGAATAATATTCTGATAAGTATAATCTTCAATGCTGTTATAACGTACTAAGGCATTAAAAAGAATTTTGCGTTCATCAGCCAACCAACGTGTATATTTTGTAGAATATCTTCCTTTTCCTGTATCAGTAGCGATGAAAATTCCCAAACGGAATTTCACACCCTCAAAAAGTTTTTGAGGGTTTGCATCTGCACTTAAGTTTAAGTGCAGATGCAAACCGAATTTCTCATAGAAATTCGTTACAAGTGGAGCCATTCTTTCTGTACTATGTCCACTCAAAGGAACTATCATACTTATAAAGCTTTCTTGTTTCATTATTTTTTTTGAACGTTCAAGTATATAAGCATACAAGTTTCCACATGATATTGTTTTGTATCCAACTAATTTATAAAGGTCAGAAATAGCTATCCCTTGTATTTTCTTGTTATACTCTACATACGGCGGATTACCAATAATAACATCAAATCCTCCATATTCGTTAATAATTTCGTAAAATTCGGCAAGCCAATGGAAAGGTTGATGTGTAAGAAGCCACTTTTCGTAACTGATATTCGTTTCTACTGCGCCATACATTTTATTGTTTAACAGGTGGTTTAATGCAGAAAGACGTTCGTTTAAAGCGTATTTGGCTTGTTTAAAGTCTACCATTTTATCCGATTGTTGGAGCTGAATTTCTTTAAAACGCTGATAAGCTTTAGAAATTTTCTCCATTTCCCCATTAATTTTTGCCTCAAATTCTTCCCTATCAAACATATTTCCTTCCGCCAAATCGCGTTTTAATTCGGCTTGTGTGGCATATCCCACAAGTGTATTTCCACAACGAATATTAAAATCTATATCGGGCAAAGGGTCGAGTCCTAAATTTGGGTCGCGTTTATCTACTTCAACTACTGCCACCATCTTTAAGAACAAACGTAGTTTTGCAATTTCGGTAGCTTCAACCATTATATCTACACCATAGAGATTGCGCAGAATAATGCTTTTATAAATGAAGTATTGAATGTTGGAGCGATATTTGTGTGTTATTTCTTGCAACTCTTGTTTAAACAAAAGTGGGTTTTGCTTGTTAAATTCCTTCATTCTGTTGATACAAACCTCGTAAAGCGGTTCAAGAATGTTGAGTGCTGCAAAAAGAAAAGCACCAGAACCACAAGTTGGGTCGAGAATTGTAATGTGTTGTAAGGCAGAATAAAAATGTTTTATAAACAAATGGTCGGGAGTATCGGCAAGATAGTCGGCTACAAATTGCCGAATATCAAGGTTATAGGTTATAAAATCGTTTATAGCGGTTATTTCGCCATTCACTATTTTGTTTAATGTTGCTATAACGTTGGCGACGTTCTATGGTTTCTCGCCAAATTTCGGTAGGCAAAGCGAAAGTTTCGGGTGTTCGTTCGTTCCAATGTTTACGACGTTCTAACAAATTTGGCTTTGCAGTGTCTATTCCTTCTGCTATATATTCGGGAAGAGGTTCGTTGCAACCTTTCTTCATTGCATTGTAAATATACTTATCGTTGCTTTCTTGTAAGTATTGCCATAATTTGCTTTTGGGGCGGAAACATTTTTCGTCTTTGCGTTTTACGGCATCCATTAAATAAGGCAAAATGGTGTTTCTGCCAATATATTCGGTAATATCTTCTTTTGTGTAATAAGCTCCCATTTGTGCACGGTCGTTAATATATTGTTCGAATATATATCCTAACACATCTGGGTTAATATCGCGACCAGAAGCAGTGATACGGTCGTCGAGATGCCAATGCCATTTATCGAAAAAGTTGAATAAACTACAAAAAGCCTCATCTGCAATATCTAATTCAGCATAATTGCGCTCTATTTGGTGTATGTCGAACATACCACCATTTAAATAAGGAATACGACCATAAATATTTTCAAACTCAACATTATGTTGTGGTGCGTTTAGTCCATCGTGAAAAAGATTAACGAGGAAGCCTTTATAAAACTTATTAAAGAACCTATTTTCGCCTTCTTGTTGGCGTGTCCATTCTAATTTGTTGCGTAAATAATCGATATCTCCATCTAAGAAACCTTTTTTCTGAATGAAATAACAAAACATTAGTCGGTTTAGCATAACCGATGCATACCATTGTTTGTTTTTATTTTCCTTTTCGGTAATATGGTCGTCTATTCCAGTAATAAATTTAGCAAAGTTGCTGTGTTCTTTTTTAAAGCCAGAATAGAAGTCTTTTGTTATTTTCTCAGAATTTACAAGGAAAGCAGCCTGAACTTTTTCTATAATATCGAGAATGTTAGGTTCGTCTTCGAGTGAAAAGGATAGTTTTTCCATTTTTTCAAACAAGAATGCAGCCTTGTCAATAGTGTCGTATTCAATTAAAACAACATCTCTTTTTTCTACTTTCTTCACTGGAGCTATCCAAAGATGATGTAGCTTTTCGGGTAAGAAAAAAATACAAATATAGTTTTCTGCATTCTTTCTAATTTTTTGGTCTATCTTTTTACATACAGCCGATGTTGGTATGTTCTGAACTTTACAATGCAGAATTTGAAAACCTTTTCGTTCTGCAATCTGCTCTATATGGTAAGTTGTATCGTCTATGGTTATTTCTGGCAATTGTGTTGCACCTGTTGGATTGTTCCAAAGCATTTCGCTAATAAACAATTCTTTAAAATTGGCTGTAGAGATATACTGATTAAATAAATTCTTTTTCATTTCTTTTAGGCTTTTAATCCCATTGAACAAATAATTACAGGGTCTTTATGTTTTGTTTTGTCTTCGTCTACCCGACAAAGATTTGCGTTTTCGTACATTTCGATAACAGTATCTACAATATCGTCGTGCGTATTTCCTGTACGCATCATTCTTCCAAGGATAAATTTAGAATTCTCCAATAATGGATTATTGTAGATTTGGTCGATAGCAAATTTCAGCAACTCTTTCTTTTCTTGCGTATTAAAAAGAGTAAGTGGTTGTTCGTAATAATGATTCAACAATTCATAGATTTTACGTTTGGTACTAAATCGACTTCCGAGAATTCCTCCAACATTAGTATTTTCGTTCTTAATTCCTTTAACAGCTTTTTCTACTAATGCAAGATGATTTTCCTGTGCTGGTAGGCAAGGTTCGTTTATTGTACATGCCATTGCCTGAAGAATACGATTTTGCGACTGGCTAACTATTTTTCCTTCTGAGTTGTACCAAGTAAGAACATCGAAATCGTTATATGTGCGAGCATAAGTGATAACGCCATTTTCGCTGATATTGGTTGCAGCTTTTGTAGAATAGGCTATATTTGGTATAGCTGGAATTATATTTTTCAGTTTTGGATTGGCATCGGTAGCGTTTTTCCATATCTGATATGCAAAAGAACCTAAGTCTACATCTACATCATCGTCATCGCCGTCTAAACTTCCACTCTTTTCATTATACATATCACGAAGGTTCTGTTCGTTTCCTTCAAAAAACACTTCGTCGCTACCTACAATTCCTGCATTTTCGTTGATACGTTCGTTAAGGCGCGTACGCAAACTAATGATTTTTTCCACCTCATCGGCTGGGAAAAATGAATAACAATAGATTTTTTCTGAACTTTGGTCGATACGATCTACACGTCCTGCACGCTGAATTAGTCGGATAATAGCCCAAGGTAAGTCATAATTAACAATGATATGAGCATCTTGTAAATTTTGTCCTTCACTTAATACATCGGTTGCTATTAATATACGCAGTTCGTTTTCTTTTTCTATATCTGCTTTGTTGCTTATGGGCGAAAAGCGTTCTACAATAGATGTTGAATTTTTTGTTGCACCAGTTACTTTCTCGATATTTTTAATTCCTCGTTTTTCTAACTGTTTGTAAATATAGTTGGCAGTATCAGAATATTGTGTGAAAACGACAACCTTTTCATCTTTATGAGTGTTGCTTAATAGCTTTTCCAGTTCGTTGAGTTTTTGGTCGGTCTGCGGATTCCATGCTTCACAAAGATTTATCATAGCGAGAAGTTGTTCGCAATCTTTTTTTAACCCCTGTTTCAGTGTACGTTTGAAATATTTAGAATCAATCCATTGTACATTATTCTTTCCTATCAGTCCATTGTAATATGTTTCTGCTTTTTCCATATAAGCTTTCATATCTTTAGGAATTGTCAGAAGATTGCTGTTAGAAAAAAATTCTTGACTATTTTCTGAATCTGCATTTGCATCGTTGATGTCGGCATCTTCTAAAAAGTCCTCAGGGAATGTATTTTCATCGCTAACTGGCAATTTTAACTTATTGTCAATAGCATAGATATACACAGCATTGCGCAATATGTGGCGATATAATGTGAGCAAAAATGCATAGCCACTACTATCTATACGCTTAAAGAATGTACTTTTACAGAAACCCATCATTTGTGCTCCAGCACGCGAAAGATTATCTATCAAATTACTTTCATACTTTGATGCAGCTTCGGCTTTCTTTTCATCTAAATAATGTGTCAATCCATAACGAGGCAACTTAAGTGACTCCATAAAATCTATCATTTCTTTTGAATAGAGTCGGCTATATTGGTCGCCCTCAACAGTATTAAACTTCACGGCTTTAGGGATACGATCTGGAAAATAAGATTTATGCCCATCTTTGAACTCCAAATATTTACGGTTGTTTTTAAGGTCGGTCTTTGCATAATTCTCCTTAATGAACGTGCGTGTTCTTCGGATAAGGAAAAGTTTCATTAGTTCTTGCCAGTCTTCTTGACATTCGCTTCGTTCAAAGGCTTTTATACTTCTAATAAAATCTTCATGCTTTTCGGCAAATTTCCGTTCTCCGCCAATTGCACGAATATATGCTTCAGGACGAATTCCTAAATCCATATCGTCATCTATAAAAAGTCGAAGTTGGCTACTAAGGTCTTTATATTGCTTGTTGTAAGGTGTTGCTGTTAATAATAAAACCTTACAATCTTGTTTTTGAATAAGATCGCGAATATTGCGATAGCGAATGCCTTGACTATTACGTAAGTTATGACTTTCGTCTACAATAATAAGTTTGTAATAGCGGGCATTATCAACGTCAATAGGTTTTGACATTGACATAATATCTGCCTTCATATCGTATTGATTGCGATATTTTTCCCACATATCTTGCAAATTAGCAGGACAGATAATCAATGTATTGCTGCCAAAAGTATTTTCGTACATCTTAGCAATGGCACAAGCTGTGATGGTTTTTCCTAATCCTACAACATCGCCTATCATTGCTCCGCCACGTTTCTCATTATTAAGATGGCGTGCTGCTATCTTTACAGCAGTCTGTTGAAAGTCGAAAAGTGCACCTCTAAATTCTGTAGGAATAGAAAATTCTTTAATTCCCGATCGTGCTTCTTCGCTAAGATGATAAGCTGTTTTTAGATATATATAATAAGGTGGTATTTCTTTGTCGCCTGCCCAACTATTATCTATAATTTCTATTAACTCTTTGGTAATATCAAGACAAAATTTATCTTCCCAACGGTCATCAAACCAAGAAGCTAATTTTTCGGCACTATCGCTATCGCCAAATTCTGCATTTAGCTCTCCTTGCTTTGTTAGTCCGGAATAGGTAAGATTGCTACTACCCATAATAGCTTGTATCTTGTTGAAATTATCATCTGGACGATGAGCTAGGTATAATTTGGCATGAAGTGGTTCGCGAAGATACAATTTTACACATACTTTTTCGTCTTTCATCTGTGCAGAAAGACGACGAAGTGTAAATTCGTCTTGCTTTGTTGGAAAACCTAATTGTAACTGTCGTCTGAAATCGTGCGCAATAGCCAATTTGCATTGGCTAACATAATTTGCATCGGGCAATTGTTGTTCGGTATATAGCTGGCGTATTAGTTCATCGGAAGGCTGATGCATACCAATTAATAACCGACATTTACGAAAAATTCTTTTATCATCTTCGTAAACAAAGTCGCCAGTAAGTGTATCTACCTGATCTACAACTATATTCCAACCACGTAAATTAAAATATCCTACACAGAAGTCTACTCGTTTTACTCCAACATTGGTAATTATTCCTTGAAGTCCTTCTGTGAATTTCGTTTCGATATTATCGTAAATTCGTGCCATTTTTTAGAGTTCCATTATATATTAGTTGGTTTTCAGGCTATAAAATTACGCATTATTTATTAAAGAATATGGAATTTTTTTAAATAAAATGTTATTCGAGCAGAAATGAATGAAATTTGAGAATATACCATTGTTAAACAATATTGTTTAGATAGAGAATTATTAAGTGTTAAGAAGTAAACATCTAACATACAATATATTACATCGAAATATTATTAAATTATAGAGGCAAAAAAATAGATGAATGATAGTTATAATTAATGTAGTAATATGATGGAGTTGTACTACATAATTCAATTAAATTTCTTACTTTTGCCGAAAAATAAACGAAGAATGAGCATTACTTTTAAATATGATGTATTAGTAATTGGTGGCGGACATGCTGGGTGCGAAGCAGCAACAGCAGCAGCAAATATTGGTGCAAAAGTTTGTTTAATAACAATGGATATGAACAAAATTGCCCAAATGAGCTGTAATCCTGCCGTAGGAGGCATTGCAAAAGGACAAATTGTTAGAGAAATTGATGCTTTAGGAGGGCAAATGGGACTTATTACTGATGCTACTGCTATACAATTTCGTATGCTCAATCGGTCAAAAGGACCTGCTGTTTGGAGCCCAAGAGCACAATGCGATAGAGAAAAGTTCATAACAGAATGGAAAAGAATACTTGACGGAACAGATAATTTAGATATCTTCCAAGACCAAGTAGAAGAACTTATTGTAAAAGACGGACACGCTATAGGTGTTCGCACAATATGGGGAATAGAACTTTTTGCACGTACAGTTATAATAACAGCAGGAACATTCTTAAATGGTCTTATGCACATTGGTAAACGTAAAGTAGAAGGAGGAAGATGCTCGGAACCTGCTGTGCATAATTTAACAGAAAGTATTACACGCTGGGGAATTCGCAAGAATCGTATGAAAACAGGAACTCCAGTTCGTATAGATAAAAGGTCGGTTCACTTCGATGAAATGGAAGCACAACCAGGAGAAAACGATTATCACCAATTTTCATTTATAGGTCCTTACAGAAACCTTCCACAACTACCATGTTGGTTGTGCTATACAAATGAAGATGCACATAATATATTACGTAAAGGTATTCCAGATTCTCCCCCTTTTCAACGGACAAATAGAAAGTATTGGACCACGATATTGTCCATCAATAGAAACAAAGCTTGTTACTTTCGCTGATAAAACATCGCACCCCCTATTTCTAGAACCAGAAGGAGTTGATACAAACGAAATGTATTTAAACGGATTTTCATCTTCGATGCCGTGGGAAATACAATTAGAAGCATTACGAAAAATTCCGGCATTACGAGATGCTAAGATTTATCGCCCTGGATATGCTATAGAATATGATTATTTCGACCCAACACAATTGAAACCAACGTTGGAATCGAAGATTATTGAAGGTTTATTCTTTGCTGGACAGGTAAATGGAACCACTGGTTATGAAGAAGCTGGCGGACAAGGAATAGTTGCAGGAATTAATGCTGCTCTATTATGTAGCGGAAAGAAAACATTTACTATGAAACGCGATGAAAGTTATATTGGCGTATTAATCGACGATTTAACAACAAAGGGGGGTGGACGAACCTTATAGAATGTTTACTTCAAGAGCAGAATATAGAATATTACTCCGTCAAGACGATGCCGATGCTCGTTTAACAGAAGAAGCATTTAAACTTGGTTTAGCTACTAGTAAACGGTATAATTGGTGGATAAAAAAGAAAGAACAGATAGAAAGAATCATTAATTATTGCGATGAAACTGCGATAAAGCCCAATGAAATTAATGGCTATTTGGATAGTATTGGTAGTTCTGCAATACAAGGTTCAATTAAAATTTCAGGACTTATAGCTCGTCCAGGAATAAGTTTATACGACTTATCAAATTATATTCCGCAACTTAAAGAAGTATTATCATTATTACCAAACAGAAAAGATGAAATTACTGAAGCTGCTGAAATAAAAATGAAATATAAAGGTTATATAGAAAGAGAGCGTATTTTTGCAGAAAAGATGCATCGTCTTGAAAATATTAAGATAAAGGGACATTTTGATTATAGCAATATACACGATCTATCTACAGAATGTCGTCAGAAGTTAGAACATATACAACCAGAAACTTTGGCACAAGCAAGCAGAATACCAGGAGTTAGTCCCAGCGACATAAATGTTTTATTAGTATTAATGAGAAGATAGACGCAAGATGTTTCACGTGTAACAAATAATAAATAATATAATATATAACTAATTGATAATGAATAATAAGATACTACTCGAAAATTTAAGATGTATTCCCGATTGGCCTATAAAAGGCGTAAACTTTCGTGATGTAACAACCTTATTTAAGTCGCCCGAAGCACTTAACGAGATTATAGACGAAATGTACGAAATATACAAAGACAAGGGGATTACTAAGATTGTTGGAATAGAAAGTCGTGGTTTCGTTATGTCATCTGCACTTGCTTTACGACTCGGAGCAGGTATTGTACTCTGTCGTAAACCAGGAAAACTACCTTGTGAAACCATTCAAGAAGTTATGCAAAGGAATACGGTATCGACACAATAGAGATACATAAAGATGCTATCAACGAAAATGATATCGTTTTACTACACGATGACCTACTTGCAACAGGAGGAACAATGCGTGCAGCATGTAATCTTGTAAAGAAGTTTAAGCCTAAAAAGATTTATTGCAACTTTATTATAGAACTTAAAACAGAGTTTCCGGACAGTCGCAATACATTTGATAAGGATATTGAAATATCATCGCTACTACAGTTTTAACCATATCGTCGCGAAAAAACATATTGATATTGTTTTATTGTTGGCTAATTATTTTATTGCACAAAGAATATTGTAACGAATAAAAAAATAACTTTGAAAGATAAATAAGATGCCAACAAGAAAACAAAAAAAGATATTTTTTTCTAGAAAACAATGATATTGCTATTTATAAATAAGAGCAAATAGGAGAAAAAGATATAAGAAAAAGTTCTTTGTTCCACGTGAAACAAGAAGCATATAAGTTATCTTAGAATAAGGAAGTTAGAGAATGACAAAAGAAGAAAACGAGAAACGATTAGCATATCTCAAAAATATAGTATCGAATTTGCCCAACAAGCCGGGTACATATCAATACTACGATAAAGAGCATACTATCATTTACGTTGGAAAAGCAAAGAACTTAAAAAATAGAGTCTCATCTTACTTTCATAAAGAAACTGACCGTTTTAAAACAAAAGTATTGGTTTCGAAAATATACGATATTACTTACACCGTTGTAAAAAGCGAAGAAGATGCGTTATTAATAGAAAATCAGCTCATAAAACAGTACCAACCGCGCTACAATGTATTATTAAAAGATGGCAAAACTTACCCCAGCATTTGCATAACGAACGAATACTTCCCACGAATCTTTAGTACTCGCAACATAAACAAGCGCTATGGTAGTTTTTATGGCCCATATAGCCACGTTGGAAGTATGCATGCTATATTAGAAATACTAAAGAAACTATATAAACCACGCACGTGTCGCTACCCTATTACTAAGGAAGGCATAGAACAAAAGAAATATAAACCCTGCTTAGAATACCATCTTGGCAACTGCGGGGCACCATGTATTGGCAAACAATCGTACGAGGATTATCAACAAAATATGATACTCGCACGACAAATTTTAAGAGGTAATACACGAGAAGTACAACGTTTAATGAAGGAGAAGATGGAAGAATGCGCTGCTGATTTACGCTTTGAAGAAGCCGAAGTGTACAAGCAACGCTATATGGCATTAGAGAATTTCGCTGCAAAAAACGAGATTGTAAGCTATTCTATTGCCGATGTTGATGTTTTCTCCATAGTAAATGATGATAGCAAGAAGAATGCTTTTATAAGCTATTTGCACGTTACAAATGGTGCTATAAACCAGAGCTTCACATTCGAATATAAACGAAAATTAGACGAAACTGATGCTGAACTGCTCAACGAAGCCATACCAGAAATTCGTGAAAGATTTAAAAGTACGGCAAAAGAGATTATTGTTCCTTTCGAATTAGACTTCCATATAAAAGACGCAATCTTCCTTATTCCACAGCGAGGCGATAAGAAACGCTTACTTGAACTATCGGAAATGAATGCTAAACAACACAAATTCGACCGTCTAAAACAAGCCGAAAAACTTAATCCAGAGCAGAAACAAACTCGGTTAATGAAGGAGTTACAAGACCGTTTAAGACTTCCTAAGCTGCCATACCAGATTGAATGTTTCGACAATTCAAATATTTCTGGTACCGATGCAGTTGCAGCCTGCGTAGTTTTTAAAGGGTTAAAGCCATCAAAAAAGGACTATCGCAAATACAATATAAAGACTGTTGTTGGTCCAGATGACTATGCATCAATGCAAGAAGTAGTGAGACGACGCTACAAACGAATGGTAGAAGAAGATGCTCCCCTACCCAATCTTATTGTAACCGATGGTGGAAAAGGGCAAATGGAAGTTGTTCGCAAGGTTATAGAGGACGAACTGAAGCTCGAAATACCAATTGCAGGATTGGCAAAGACGACCATCACAGAACCAACGAACTACTTTATGGGTTCCCACCACAAACAATTGGTATTCCAACTAAGTCTGAACTCTTCAAAGCTCTTACACAAATACAAGACGAAGTGCATCGTTTTGCCATTACATTTCACAGGGATAAACGCTCAAAACATCAGTTACACAGCGAGTTAGACGATATAAATGGAATTGGAATCAAGACTAAAGAGCTGCTTTTACAACACTTTAAGATTATGAAAAATATAAAATCTGCTGACATTCAAGAACTTACAAAGGTTATTGGAAACGCAAGAGCAACGCTTTTATATAATTATCTACACCCTAAAACAGAATAATTAAAATAAAATAAGTACATTTGCGATATGAGAATTGTAATTCAACGTGTAAAGCACGCATCGGTAACAATTGATGGAAATATAAAATCAGCCATTCAGAAAGGTTTACTTATATTACTTGGAATTGGTGAAGACGATGACGAAAACGATGTTAAATGGCTTGTAAACAAGGTTATAGGTCTGAGAATTTTCGACGATGAGCAAGGCGTTATGAATAAAAGTGTGATGGATATAGGCGGCGAAGCTCTTGTTGTATCGCAGTTTACGCTTATGGCAAGCTATAAAAAGGGAAATCGTCCAAGCTACATTCACGCTGCCAAACACGAAATCTCAATACCACTCTACAAGTTTTTCTGCCAAGAATTAAGCCGTGCAATGAGGAAAAATGTGGGCGAAGGGGAGTTTGGTGCAGATATGAAAGTAGAACTATTGAACGATGGTCCTGTAACAATATGTATGGATACAAAGAACAAAGAGTAACAGAATGGACAACGAAATAAGCATAAAAGAAGCACAAAAACTTGTAGATGACTGGATTCATAAGTATGGTGTACGTTATTTTAGCGAGCTTACCAATATGGCATGTCTTACCGAAGAGGTGGGCGAACTGGCACGTATAATGGCTCGTACATACGGCGACCAAAGCTTTAAACAGGGTGAAAAACACAATATTGGAGAAGAAATGGCAGATATTTTATGGGTTTTAATATGTTTAGCCAATCAAACTGGTGTAGATCTAACAGAGGAATTGCAAAAAAGTTTCGACAAAAAAACAAAACGAGACAAAGACAGACACAAGCAAAACGAGAAGCTAACACAAACTGAAAACACATAAAAAACAAGTCGTTACATTAGAAAGCAGGAAATAACAACACGTTTAAGATTAAGTATTTTACACAAAATAAATTAAATTACACAGTGCTATGCAGAACAATAATAGTAATATTGGATACACAAGTAAGTACGATGAGATGCTGAAACAATACAACCTCGACATAACAGACGAGGAAGTAAAAGCAGCAGTAAAGAAGATTATTGAAGAGAAAGTTGCAGAAAACAATAACGTAGAGGTCAAGAAATTCCTCCTCGGAAGTGTAGAATTAACTACTCTCAAGACCACAGACACAGAAGAAGAAGTGCTCGCAATGGTCGAGAAAGTGAACAAATTTGCACAGGAATACCCTACTCTTCCACACGTTGGAGCTGTTTGTGCTTATCCTTGCTTCACAAAACTGATTGCCGATAGCTTAGAAATAGATGGTGTAGACATAACAAACGTAACAGGAAACTTCCCATCTTCTCAAACATTCCTCGAAGTTAAGACCATCGAAACGGCACTTGCCATCAAGGACGGTGCCACACAGATTGATATTGTATTACCCGTTGGCAAATTCCTTTCAGGCGATTATGAAGATGTTTACGACCAAATTAGTGAATTGAAGCAGACTTGTGGCGATGTCCCAATGAAGGTTATACTCGAAACTGGCGACTTAAAAAATGCTCGCAACATAAAGGCAGCCGCCCTACTCTCTATGTTTGCAGGTGCTAACTATATTAAAACAAGCACGGGTAAAGAGAAAATTAGCGCAACCCCAGAGGCTGTTTACGTTATGTGTACGGCTATTAAGGAGTTCTACGACAGAACTGGCGTACAGGTAGGACTAAAGCCTGCAGGAGGCATAAACAGCGTTATGGACGCCGTTATCTTCTATACCATCTACAAAGAAGTTCTCGGCGAGAAGTGGCTCACCAACTATTGGTTCCGTCTTGGTACCAGTCGTCTCACCAATTTGCTGCTCAGCGACATTGAAGGCAAAGAGGTTAAGTTCTTCTAAACCGCCGTTCAAACAATACGAAAATCCTGATTTCAACGCAGAAATCAGGATTTTTTATTTCTTAAATTCAATAGAACAGCATTGCTTTATATATACATTTAGCAGAAGAAACCATAACATCGCAATTGATTTTATTGGAATTTCATAAAACCAAAAATACAGCAATCTCTCTTACCATAATAGTTTCAATACAATCAACTGAACACTATTAAATATTTAAAAAGATAGGAAGTAAATATCTATCATAGACGTCTACCTCCTACCAATATTATTTTCACTTGCTAAATGTACGATTTACATCTTTCTACAATTGCTGGTATATACCATAAAGGGTTATTTTACCGTTACAACTGTGCCACCATTCACTCCTACAACAAAGAGAGTTAATTCTATATCCGAGGGTCTTTTGCCAATATAAGCCATAGCATAAGCTTTTTTGTGGCGTGCAATAGTAGTTTTTTCGATGGTTCCCCAATTATTAATCTTTATTATAGAAGCTTCACCTCCTGTATATTTTACTTCACCATAAGTTACACCTTCAGCCTCTAACTTAGTGTTTTTTACGTCATTAAGATTTACTCTGCAAAGCAGTTTCCTGTCTGCCTTATTTAGCAATTCTACAGCATGCAACTTAAAATCTTCTTTATTCGTAACATAGAGAGTATCTTTGCCCGACTGTGAAGTAGATAATTTAAAATCCTCTTTATTTACTGCTGGAGGGTGGCTATCAAATTCTCCTTTCTTATTACATGAAGCAAAGAATAAAGTAGAAAGCATAAACATACTGCCAAATAAGAGTTTTGCTAATTTCATTTTTGTTTTTTTAAATTATGACTAATTAGTATTATATTAAAATCTTAAGGTCAAAGATAAGTAGAATATTACGATTTGAAGAATAGAATCTAAATATTTTTCATAGTCCTAACACCGTTTTTTTGCGTATCTTTCTCTTATTCTTTGAAGGCTATCTTTTGGTGTTATTGCAATACATAATAAGTTAATCTGTATAGTATGTTGCTACGATTGCTGTAAGGAGGTTACTTATAGAAAACATCATAAATGTTGTAAAAATATTTCACAAATATAATATTCGTATAACGGTTTTGACTATCAACGCATTGTGAAAACCACTATTTTGCATTCCAAAAGTATGGTTTTTACACAGCAAAAAGTGGGTGTTTTGTGCTCCAAAACACCCACTTTTCTAACACTAAATGGTATCTACCGTTTCTGTATAAATAATATTTACAAAATTAAAAGCATATTTCTCACAAAATAGTAAGCAGCTATGGCACATACTTAACTCTTGCGTTGAATCACAAAATCCAGGTAAGCTTTCAACGCATCTGATATTTCTTCGTTGCAGACATAGTCAGAAATAAATTGTAAAGCCTCGTTGTGCAATTCCAACATCTTCTTTTCTGCATATTCTATCCCTCCACTTTCTTTTGCAAAAGCTACCAACTGGGCGATTTCATCGGCACTTACTGTTCCTTCTTTCACCTTCATAGCCAAGTTAAGCATATCTTTATTACCAGTAGATTTCAATGCATAAATAATGGGTAGAGTCAGTTTTCCTTCCAACATATCGTTGCCTGTGGGTTTTCCTATCTCGGTTGAATCGTAATAATCGAATATATCATCGCGTATTTGGAATATTATTCCGATATGCTGACCGAACTGTTTTGCAGCCTTAATAGCCTCATTTGATGCCTCTCCAGCCTTTGCTCCAATCTCTGCACAGGTTTCAAACAAGGCAGCAGTCTTCTGTTTTATCACCTCGTAATACACCTCTTCCGATATCTTTTGGTTCGAAATATTAGTCAACTGCAATATTTCTCCATTCGAAAGTGTACGTCCCAATTCTGCAAGATCGCCTACAATTTCATCAGATTTTGTATAAGCCACATTCAATAGTGCCGTCGAAAGAATATAATCGCCTACCAATACCGACACCTTATTGTTATATATGGCATTCACAGATGCCTGTCCTCTGCGTTCTCCACTCTCGTCCACAACGTCATCGTGTACTAAACTGGCTGTATGAAGAAGTTCTAACCCTACTGCAGCATGTTGCGCAACAAACGTTACTGCACCAAAATTCTTCGCTATTAGTAGTGTTAATATAGGTCGCATACGCTTCCCTCCCCTGTTACGAATATGTTCTAACACACGTGCAAGTAAGCCATCGCTGTGCGTTAACGACTTGTTAAACAGTGAGATAAATTCGTTTAATTCCTGACTAATTGGTTTTTTTATAATCGACAGATAATCCATTGGAAAACTATTTTGATACAAAAATAATGAATTATATCGGTAATTATGGTATTTTTTTAGTAATTTTACCCATAAATAAGATTTATACAATGGACAAATTGTTTCTCATCGATGCGTACGCACTCATCTTTCGGTCGTACTATGCCCTTATTCGTAACCCTCGTATCACATCAAAAGGATTGAATACATCGGCAATTATGGGTTTTTGCAATACACTAAACGAAGTTTTAACAAAAGAAAATCCAACACACATTGCAGTGGCTTTCGACCACGGACTCACTTTTCGCCACGAGGCATATCCCGAATACAAGGCGCAAAGAGAGGAAACACCAGAAGACATAAAACTGTCTGTTCCCTACATAAACAAATTCTTGGAGCTATGCATATACCTATCTTACAGGTAGATGGCTTCGAAGCCGATGATATTATAGGCACTATCGCAACTCAAGCTGGTAAAAAGGGTATCAGCACATATATGCTTACACCCGACAAGGATTATGGTCAGCTCATTCAAGAAAATGTATATATGTATCGCCCACGACACGGTGGAGGATACGATATTATAGGTACGCAAGAGGTGGAAGCCAAATATGGCATTCCCACCCCAGCTCAAGTAATAGACCTATTGGCACTTATGGGCGATACAGCCGACAATTTTCCTGGCTGTCCAGGCGTAGGAGAAAAAACTGCAGCAAAGCTTATCAACCAGTTTGGGTCTATAGATAATATGCTCGAACATACCAACCAGATAAAAGGAAAGCTAAGAGAGAAAGTGGAAGCTGCCGTAGACGATATTAAAATGTCGAAGTTCTTGGCTACCATTCGCACCGATGTTCCAATAGAACTGAACTGGGACGAACTGAAGATAGAACAGTCCGATGAGGACAAGCTACGCGAAATCTTCACCGAATTGGAGTTTAAAACACTTCTTAACAAATTTATTAAAGGTAACAAAGAAGTGCAAAAAACCGACAATTTACAGCTTAATTTATTTGCAGAAAATACGCCCGTTGGTGCAGACGAACCAAAAAAAGCCCCTTCTCGCGGTATTTCAGAGGTACGCCACAACTATAAACTTATTGAGAATGAGGCAGAAGCGAAGAATATTTGTGATTATTTGTTTACAAAGCAATATCTCAGTCTAGACACAGAAACCACTTCTACAGATGCAATAGACGCAGAATTGGTAGGTTTAAGCTTTTCTGTTGCCGAACAAGAGGCATTTTATGTGCCCATCTCAGCTAATCGTGAAGAAGCTCAAAAAATAGTAAATATATTTAAACCTCTATACGAAGACGAGTCAATTCTTAAAATTGGGCAAAACATTAAGTACGATTACGAGGTGCTGCATAAATATGGTGTTACGTTAAAAGGCAAACTATTCGACACCATGATTGCACATTATCTAATTCAACCTGAGCTTCGCCACAATATGGATTATATGGCAGAGACTCTCTTAAACTATAAAACTATTCCAATAGAAAGCCTCATCGGACCAAAAGGAAAGCACCAAAAGAATATGTGCGACCTACTTCCGAATGAGATTTACGAGTATGCTTGCGAAGACGCAGATATAACATTGCAACTGAAAAACGTGCTAGAACCAAAACTAAAAAGTGTAGATGCCGAGAAATTATTCTGGGAAATAGAAATGCCACTCGTGCCCGTTCTTGCCGATATGGAACTACATGGCGTGCGTTTAGACACAGCTGCATTAGAAGAAACATCGCATATTTTTACACAACGTATGAAGCAATACGAACAGGAAATATACGAACTAGCAGGCGAAAGCTTCAACATTTCAAGTCCGAAACAGGTTGGCGATATCTTGTTTGGCAAACTCCAGATTATGGAAAAGCCTAAGAAAACAAAAACAGGACAATATGTTACAAGCGAAGAGGTAATGGTTAGCTTAGAAAATAAGCACCCCATTGTACACAAAATACTGGAATACAGGGGTATTAAAAAACTCTTAAGCACTTACATAGATGCACTTCCAAAACTCATAAAACCCCAAACTGGGCATATACATACATCGTTCAATCAGGCATTAACCGCAACAGGACGACTCTCTTCGAGCGATCCGAATTTGCAAAATATACCCGTACGCACAGACGATGGCAAAGAAATACGCAAATGTTTCATACCAGAACCAGGCTGCAAGTTCTTCTCTGCCGACTACAGTCAGATTGAATTGCGCATTATGGCGCATCTTTCCGAAGACGAAAATATGATGGAAGCATTCCGAGAAGGGGTAGATATTCATCGTGCAACGGCTGCTAAGATATGGCACGAAGACCTAAACGATGTTTCCGACATACAGCGAAAGAAAGCAAAACAAGCCAACTTTGGTATAATTTACGGCATCACAACCTTTGGTTTGGCACAACGTATGGACATAACAAACAACGAAGCGAAGGAATTAATAGCCGATTACTTTAAGACTTTCCCAAAAGTGAAAGCCTATATGGACCTTTCTATAGAAGAAGCAAGGCAAAAAGGATATGCCGAAACCATATTCCACCGTCGCCGATACCTTGCCGACATTAACAGCCGAAACGCTACTGTAAGAGGATATGCCGAACGAAATGCTATTAATGCACCTATTCAAGGGTCGGAAGCCGATATTATAAAGGTGGCAATGGTGCGCATTTGGCAACGATTTAAACGTGAAAACATTCGTTCTAAAATGATTTTGCAGGTACACGACGAACTTAATTTCTCGGTATTTCCCGATGAAAAAGAGCGTGTAGAACGCATTGTTATAGAAGAAATGCAACAGGCTTATGCACTGAATGTCCCCTTAATAGCCGATGCAGGTTGGGGAGAAAATTGGTTAGAAGCTCACTAAATGCTTACAGAACAAGCAATATAAACAAACAATAGCAATGTTGTGCAACTTCAACAACGTTAGCATATCCATACTTCCATACTAGTATAACAATAAATACACGTTGCTACAACCATAGTGTAACGTAGTTAAAGCATGGGTGCTAAGCTTATATGGCGGCAACATTTAGCTATTATTGCAGCAGAAAACTCCAAAGGCATAAAGCTTAAATTTACTGGTTTCACTCTTAAACTATAATTATTCTCAGTAATTTGTAGTAACTTTGCCTGCCTAAAAGATAAGTATGGATATACAAGAATATGAAATAATGGCTCCCGTAGGCTCGCGCGAAAGTCTCGCAGCTGCCATTCAAGCAGGGGCAGGCTCTATCTATTTCGGCATTGGAAAGCTGAATATGCGCTCGCATTCTGCCAATCACTTCACCATAGAAGACCTGAAAGAGATTGCAGAAACATGCAACGAACGTGGCATTAAGACCTATCTCACTGTTAATACTGTTATTTATGGCGAAGATATTAGTACTATGCACGAGATAGTAGACGCTGCAAAGGCTGCTAATATCACCGCTGTCATTGTCAGCGACGTAGCTGTTATGGTGTATTGTCGCCAAGTTGGAATGGAAGTACACCTATCTACACAGCTCAACATATCGAATATAGAGGCGCTTAAATTCTATGCACAGTTTGCCGATGTTGCCGTTTTGGCACGCGAACTGAATATGGATCAGGTTGCAGAAATACACCGACAGATTGAAGAACAGGACATTCGTGGACCTCGTGGCGAGCTTGTTCGCATAGAAATGTTCTGCCATGGAGCTTTCTGTATGGCTATTTCGGGCAAATGCTATATGAGTTTGCACGACTCAAACCGTTCTGCCAATCGTGGACAATGCACGCAAATTTGCCGCCGTTCGTACACCGTTACCGACAACGAGACGGGCAATCAGCTCGAAATAGACAACAAATACATTATGAGTCCTAAGGATTTGAAGACCGTTCGCTTTATAGATAAAATGATGAAAGCAGGCGTTAGGGTCTTTAAAATAGAAGGACGAGCACGCGGACCAGAGTATGTTTACGAGGTTGTAACGTGCTATAAAGAGGCAATACAGAGCGTACTAGACGGCAATTACACCGAAGAGAAGAAGAATAAATGGGACGAACGCCTATCAACTGTATTCAATCGTGGCTTCTGGGACGGCTATTATCAAGGACAACGCTTGGGTGAATGGACCAAAAACTATGGTAACAAGGCTACAGAAAAGAAGGTTTTGGTGGGCAAAGTAATGAAATACTTCTCCAAACTCGGCGTTGCTGAAATAGCTGTAGAGGCTTCTGAGATTGAGAAAGGAGAGAAAATGCTCATTACTGGCACCACTACAGGCATTCTAAAGTTTGATGCAAGCGAGATTAGATACGACTTAAAACCTGTTGAAAGAGCAGAAAAAGGGTGGCGAGTGTCTATCCCCGTGCCAGAGAAAGTACGCCCAAACGACAAAGTATATAAGCTTTTAAAAACTAATATAGAGTAAAAATACAGCACAAAAGAATAGCAATTATGATAGATCTACGCCAAATAGCCAAACTGTTTCTACGCCTTAGTGTAGCTGCATCTATGCTTTCGGCAGTTGCCGACCGCTTCGGTATATGGCCAAAAGATGTATGTATGTGGGGCAATATGAACAAATTTGTTGCCTATACTCAATCGTTAATACCCTATATACCTGCAAATGCTATTCCGTATTGGCTTGGATAGCCACTATATTAGAGATTTTATTGTCTATTTGTCTACTTATCGGGCTAAAGTTAAAGTGGTCTGCATCGCTCACAGGACTAATGATTCTTACCTTTGCTATTGCTATGGCAACGTCTATGGGCTTTAAAGCTCCATTAGATTATTCAGCTTTCACAGCCTCGGCAGCAGCTTTCGCTATCCTATCGTGTGGTAGAGGAATATGGGAAGTAGACAATCTGTTTGGCAATAGATATAATAGGAGAGATCGCATTCAGATGATTAGATAAATAAAAAACATACTATAAAAATGACAATAAACGAAATTCAAGACGAAGTAATAGAAGAGTTTGATGAGTTTACCGAATGGATGGATAAGTATCAAATGCTTATCGACCTTGGAAACGAACTTGAAGGACTTGGTGCAGAATATAAAACAGAACAGAACTTAATAGACGGTTGCCAAAGCCGCGTATGGCTACAATGCGATATTAAGGACGATAAATTGGTGTTTACAGCCGATTCTGATGCACTAATAACCAAAGGAATTATTGCACTTCTCATAAGAGTTGTAAGCGGACATACACCAAAAGATATTATAGATGCCGACCTTTATTTCATTGACCGCATAGGTTTACGTCAGCACTTGTCGCCTACACGCAGCAACGGACTGCTATCTATGGTTAAAAAAATAAAGGCTTACGCATTGGCATATAGCATAAAAAACGAATAGAAAAGCTACATCTATAGATAGAATAACCGCTATCTATGGATAGAGAAAGTTACATCTATGGATAGAGAAAGTTACATCTATGGATAGAGAAAGCTACATCTATGGATATAAAACGCTACATCTATGGATAGAGAAAGTTATATCTATAGATAGAAATACTGTAAATAGTAGATGAGAAAGTTACGTACTATAGAAATGAATCGCCTCTCGCTCGAGGAATTTAAGCAGAGTAGGAAGCTCCCAGTCGTGGTTGTGCTCGACGATGTTCGGTCGCTTTACAACGTAGGAAGTGTGTTCCGCTCGTGCGATGCCTTCCGTATCGAGGCTATTTACCTGTGTGGAATAACGGCAACACCACCAAATGCAGAAATACACAAGACGGCTTTAGGGGCTGAAAACTCTGTTGATTGGCAGTATTTCAGCAGTGCCGAAGATGCCGTAATGCAGCTAAAACAAAACAATTACTACGTTTACAGTGTGGAGCAAGTAGAAGGCTCAACGCCATTACAAACTCTTTCCGAACAAATATCGCCCATAACAAACGGCGCAGATGCTCAGAAGCACTACGCCGTAGTATTAGGAAACGAAGTTAAAGGAGTGCATCAATCAATTGTAGACTTAAGCAATGGCTGCCTTGAAATACCACAATTCGGCACAAAACACTCTCTAAACGTAAGCGTTACAGCAGGCATTGTAGTGTGGGAATTTGCCCGTGCATTGTTGTTATAAGCGTTTAGGCAGCCTAAAAACAAAACAATTGCCTCCCTACCCTATCATCATTTGCAAGTAAGCACACTTCTCTGGATTACCAAGAGTCTTACCCTTGTCGCACGAAAGCTTCACACAGTCGTGCCATTCACGGTTCTCTGTTATGCGCATTCGGGTAAGTTTCACAACAATATTCATTGGTTTCACGTTCTCAACATCGCAAGTTAAGAAGGTACCCATACCATAACTGTCTTTCACCCTACCATCTACATAGTTGTGAATATCTATAGCCCGGTCTATGTTTAAGCCATTGCTAAACACCACTTGCTTTGTAGCGGGGTCTATTCCAAGCTGTTTATACTTTGCAATAATCTTCTCAACCTGTTCCTCTTCTACCCCACTGTCTACACGTAGTCCATTAAACATCATTGCCATACGCTTAGAAAGGTTACTGAAAAACACCTTATCGCCAAAGCAATCGTATAGATAAATACCATTATCGCCATCGTAAACATCGCTGAATTTGCGCATTACATTGAAGTTACACTCAAATATTCCGCTTACACATTCCTCGAATTCTATAATCTGATGGCTCATTGTTCCAATAGCAACAAGGTTGTATTGCATAGCAAGATAAACGTTGCTTGTTCCTGCAAAGCGTCCCGTCCATGGGTGAAAACCATCGTTATCGGTATAGCCACCCTGTTCGTATACCTCCTTCATAGTACGAATAACCATATTTTGATGGTCGAACGACATACGACGACGCGTACCCATATCGCTTAAAATAAGTCCATTTGAAAGTATTTTGCGTGTTTTTTCCACACAACGTTCATACTCGTGCTTAGGGTTATAGGTTTCTATATCGCCTTGAAGATTGTGCATTAACTCCGAAACAATACTCAAAATGGGCATCTCCCACATAATGGTAGAGAACCATTTTCCACGCACTCGAATATCTAAATGTCCTTCTTCATCTTGCGAAACTGTAAGTTCGTGTGGATTGAAACGATATCCACGAAGAAAAGTAAAGTACCATTCGGGCAGATAATACATACGTTTCTTCATAAAAGCAATCTCTTCTTCCGTAATAATAACACGAGGCATACACCCCAATTGTTCGTTTAGCAGCTCGGCAAATCCCTTTGGATAGATAGTTTCGTTACGATCAAAGAAGGTATATTCCACTTCGGCACGAGGATAAGTCTGCATTATGTAATACTGACAACTAAATGTATAGGCATCGTTATCGGTAAAATGTTGAATTATTTGTTGCATATTCTTTTCTAAAATCTGCCTCATTGTTAAGGCTTTATCCCGTGCAAAGATAATAAACTTAATGGATAAGTAGGCTAACTCTTATTTATTTTGTACATTTGCACTTAATTTTAATGTTTAAAGAACATCAACAATGCAAAACTTAGTTATATATAATACGTTGCATCGGCAGAAGGAACGCTTCCAACCAATAGCCGCACCACACGTTGGAATGTATGTTTGTGGACCTACAGTGTACGGCGATCCACACTTGGGACATGCACGTCCAGCCATAACCTTCGACATTTTGTTTCGCTATCTACAGCATATTGGCTACAAAGTGCGCTATGTTCGCAACATAACCGACGTAGGACACTTAGAACACGATGCCGATGAAGGCGACGACAAGATAGAAAAGAAAGCACGATTGGAACAGCTTGAGCCAATGGAAATAGCTCAATTTTATGCCAATAGATACCACGATGCTATGCATGCGCTTAACGTTTTGCCTCCATCTATAGAGCCTTGCGCTACAGGACACATAATAGAGCAAGAGGAGTTAGTAAAGGAGATACTAGCAAATGGATATGCTTACGAGAGCAATGGTAGCATTTACTTTGATGTTGCTAAGTATGACAAGGACCATAAGTACGGTATTCTGTCTGGACGAAACCTTAACGACATGATAAACAACTCGCGCGAGCTGAACGGCGTGGGCGAAAAGCGAAACCAAACAGACTTCGCATTGTGGAAAAGGGCTATGCCTGAGCATATAATGAGATGGCCCTCGCCTTGGAGCGACGGCTTCCCAGGCTGGCATTGCGAGTGTACTGCAATGGGAAGAAAGTATCTTGGTAAGCATTTCGATATACATGGTGGCGGAATGGACTTGGTATTCCCTCACCACGAGTGCGAAATTGCACAGGCAGTAGCAGCCCAAGGCGAACAAATGGTGAAGTATTGGATGCACAATAACATGATAACCATCAACGGACAGAAGATGGGTAAGTCGCTAAACAACTTCATTACGCTGGAACAGTTCTTTACTGGCAACCACGAAACGTTGCAACAGGCTTACTCGCCTATGACCATTCGTTTCTTTATTCTATCTGCGCACTATCGCGGAACTGTAGATTTCTCTAACGAAGCTCTACAAGCTGCACAGAAAGGATACGAAAAACTAATGAATGGTATAGAGGATTTGAAGCACATTCAAACCGCTAAAACAAGCGACGAGAATACAAAACAGTTTGTTTCTACCCTACGCCAGAAGTGTTACGATGCAATGAACGACGACCTTATGACACCTGCCGTTATCTCAAACCTATTTGAAGCGTGCCACATAGTGAACCTTCTTATAGACCATAAGGCGCAAATTAGCGAAGAAGACTTAAAGGAACTCAGCGAAACTATGCATCTTTTTGCCTTCGATATACTTGGTTTGGTAAACGAACGTGGTGCTAATAACGATGCACGAGAGGCTGCTTATGGCAAAGTAGTTGATATGGTGCTCGACTTGCGTGCGAAAGCAAAAGCCAATAAAGATTGGGCTGTGAGCGACCAAATACGCAACGCACTTGCCGAAGCTGGTTTTCAAGTGAAAGATACCAAAGATGGTGTAACGTGGAAATTAGATAAATAGGGCTGAATAGCCAACGGAAACATAAAAGCGTAAAGCGGAGTTTATCAGGGATTCTTTCGCCCTCTTAACTCCGCTTTACGCTTTTATACTTTTTATTATATGTGTTTCGTAGAACTATTATATACGCACTGCGGTGCCCGAACAAGCCACCATAAGCATAGAACCACCCTGCCCCACTGTTTCATAATCAATATCTATGCCTACAATAGCGTTCGCACCCAATTCTTGTGCACGTTCCATCATCTCCTTAATACACGTATTTTTACCTTCCAGCAATACACTTTCGTACGACTTGCTGCGTCCGCCTACAATGTCTCTAATACCTGCAAAGAAGTCTTTCACTATGTTTGCACCAATAATAGCCTCGCCCGTTACAAGTCCTTTGTACTCTAAAATCTTATAACCTTCAATGTTTGGTGTTGTTGTAATAATCATAATCGTATCTTTTTTTACTAAAACTGGCAGTCTTTATAACCGCCTTACTCTCTTAACGGCATATCTCCCGAAAAATTGTAACTAATCGTCTAATCGTTAAAAAAAGCAGTACCATTTGACTATAAAAATGTTATTAGCATTCAGAAAAATAGCTACAGCATAACTATCTCTGTGTTTGAGACTTACAAAAACCATATTTTCATCGTCTAAAAGTATGGCTTTTGCAACGTAAAAGTATGGTTTTTATGCTGCAAAAACCACACTTTTAAGATGCAGTATAGTAATTACCGCTATATGGTTACAGAATGTAAAAGGAATAAAACAGGTAGTTTGGGCATATCTAAATAAATAAGTTATCGTTTGGAAAGTAAAACGAAAATTCGTATTTTTGCATTCCGCAAATTACGATAACCAAAGGTAAGAAAGGTAAAAGCAATATGGCAAAAGACAACAAAGGACTTACTCCGATGATGCGACAATTCTTTTCGATGAAAGAAAAGCACCCCGATGCGTTAATGCTCTTTAGGTGTGGCGACTTCTACGAAACGTATTGCGACGATGCTATAGAGGCTTCTAAAATTCTTGGTATTACTTTGACACGACGAAATAATGGTGCTGCAGCTGGCGATGAGATGGCTGGGTTCCCTCATCATGCACTTGATACCTTCTTACCAAAGCTTATTCGTGCCGGGAAACGTGTAGCAATATGCGACCAACTTGAAGACCCGAAGAAGAAACGAGAGGCTTTAAAAGGACAACGAGGCTTGTCTGCCGAAGACAAGATGGTGAAACGGGGTATAACAGAACTAGTTACACCTGGTATTGCTATGGGCGACAACGTACTAAACTATAAAGAAAACAACTTTTTAGCAGCTGTTCATTTTGGAAAAGGGGCGTGTGGCGTAAGCTTTCTCGATATTTCTACAGGCGAATTTCTTGTTGGTGAGGGTACTTTCGACTATGTTGAAAAGCTTATTGGCAACTTCTCGCCGAAAGAAGTATTATACGAACGTTCACGAAAAGCCGACTTTGACCGCTATTTTGGTACACGAATGTGTGTGTACGAAATGGAAGACTGGGTGTTTACCGACCTTTCTGCACGACAAAAGTTGCTGAAACATTTTGGAACAAAGAACTTAAAAGGTTTCGGTGTAGACCATCTGAATAACGGTGTAATAGCTGCTGGAGCTATTATGCAATACTTAGAACAAACGCAACATACGCATATTAGCCATATAACGTCGCTCGCTCGCATAGAAGAAGAGAAGTATGTGCGACTCGACCGTTTCACTATTCGCTCTTTAGAGCTTGTTGCACCTATGCAAGAAGATGGTTTATCGCTGCTTGGAGTGGTAGATAGAACCATAACTCCTATGGGTGGTAGAATGTTACACCGTTGGCTTGTGTTTCCATTAAAGGACGTAAAACCCATTAACGAACGTTTAGACATTGTGGAATACTACTTCCGAGAACCTGATTTCCGCCATTGTTTAGACGACCAACTACACCGTATGGGCGACTTGGAACGTATTATTTCTAGAGTAGCAGCAGGCAGAGTATCGCCCAGAGAAGTTGTTCAACTAAAGAATGCCCTATCTGCCATACAGCCAATAAAGTCTGCTTGCTTATATTCTAGTAACGAAGCGTTGAAAAGAGTGGGGGAACAGCTGAACCTTTGCGAGTCTATTCGCGACCGAATAGAACAAGAAATAATGCCCGATCCACCACAGTTGGTTGCAAAAGGAGGAGTTATTGCACACGGTTTCAATGCCGAATTAGACGAATTGCGTTCTATCCGAGAGAATGGAAAGCAAGTTTTGTTAGACATTCAAGAGAAAGAAGCTGCTAAAACAGGTATTAATTCGTTGAAAATAGGCTTCAACAACATCTTTGGATACTATCTTGAAGTGCGCAATACCTTTAAAAACAAAGTACCACAAGACTGGATTCGCAAACAAACACTTGCACAAGCAGAACGCTATATTACTCCCGAATTAAAGGAATATGAGGCAAAAATACTAGGTGCAGACGAGAAAATACTAATTCTTGAAGCCCGTCTCTTCAACGAATTAGTACAAGATATGCAAGAGTATATTCCACAAATACAAATAAATGCCAATCTTTTGGCACGGCTCGATTGTCTGTTGTCGTTTGCAAACATTGCCGAAGAGAACAAGTATGTGCGCCCTATGGTTGACGATAGTATGGTGATTGATATAAAGAAAGGTCGCCACCCCGTTATAGAAACTCAACTCCCACTTGGTGAACAATACATTCCGAACGATGTATATCTTGACAACGAACAACAGCAAATTATGATGATAACTGGTCCAAATATGGCTGGTAAATCGGCATTGTTGCGTCAAACGGCACTCATAGTACTCTTAGCGCAGGTGGGTTGCTTTGTTCCTGCAGAGAGTGCACGTATTGGTTTAGTAGACAAAGTATTTACAAGAGTTGGCGCTTCTGATAATATTTCGCTTGGAGAGTCTACATTTATGGTTGAAATGACCGAAGCTGCAAATATTCTAAATAGTGTAACGCCACGTTCTTTAGTACTCTTCGACGAATTAGGGCGCGGTACAAGCACCTACGATGGAATAAGTATAGCGTGGGCTATAGTAGAATATTTGCACGAACAACCACGCGCAACGGCACGCACTCTCTTCGCTACGCACTACCATGAACTAAACGAAATGGCGAAAAACTTCCACAGAATAAAGAACTTTAATGTGTCGGTGAAAGAAGTAAATGGTAAAATTATCTTCCTAAGAAAGTTAGAGCGAGGTGGCAGTGAACATTCTTTCGGTATACATGTGGCTGATATTGCGGGTATGCCAAAGTCGATTGTGAAACGTGCAAACATTGTTCTAAAAGAGTTAGAAGCCGACAACGCACAAGTGGGAAGTGTTGGAAAACCATCAGCAGAGAAGCTTGAGAAGAGCAGGGAAGGGGTTCAGCTTTCGTTCTTCCAGCTCGACGACCCTGTACTAACACAGATACGCGACGAGATTATAGGATTAGATATTAACAACCTTACTCCTGTTGAGGCTCTAAACAAACTTAATGAGATTAAACGAATAGTGCTTCCAAACAGTAAAAACTAATAGAACGCTCAGTATCTATAGTTTTCAGAACTACAATACTGTATCGCTATTTAGTTTTAATTATAGTATAAAATAAACTAAATTATAAGTTAATTCTTTCGATAATGGTATTTGGTGCGATGCTTTGCATACATTCGAAGTCGGCACGATAGCACGGTTTGTTACCAAATACAGAACAAGGACGACATTCTAATTTAGTGTTTTGCACGGCATCTTCTGTTTTCTGATTCCAACCAAGGAACCCACAGTAAGGATGTGTAGCCCCCCCAAATGCTTACAACACGTGTTCCTACAAGCGATGCAAGGTGCATATTGGCACTATCCATTGATATCATAACATCTAAATGACTCATTAATACAAGTTCGTCGTGTAGTCCGTGTAGCACTTCAGATGCACAAATGCAATGCTTATATTTTGTTGCCCACATATTTAGTACTTGTTTTTCTTCTTTTCCGCCACCAAAAAAGAATATGCGCAGACTTGTATAATTGGCAGAAAGAGTATTCACAACCTCTTCCATTTTATCTTTTGGATACATTTTTCCACCGTGGGCAGCAAACGGAGCTATACCTATCCAGCGCTCACCATCAGGTTTTTCACCTATTATATTAGGGAGTTGCGACAGCTGGTTGCCACCATTTGCAAACAATGAGGTAAAAGAAATATTTATAGGATAGCCCAATTTGCTTAATACTTCGGCATAGTTATGGAACGATGTGGGCTGTTGTTCCATTACTTTATGTGTTTTTCGGCATAGTTTACGCTTACCACTCTTATGCTTGTCAATGTGTGCCACTTTGTATCCAGACAACAAAAAGCGTGTTCTTATGTATTTTGTACGCAACACATCGTGAAAATCGGCAATGGCTGTAGGTTGTTTTGCCTTCAGCCTACTGTATAGTTGGTTTAGTCCTTTAATACCCTTATATTCGCTTTTTAAGTCGGCTGCAATAAAATCTACATTCTTTGACAACCCTGTGAAAAAAGCTTTGGCAAACGGACGGGAGAGAACACTAATGCGCAACTCAGGATATTGCTTTGCAAGCGAATAGACCACAGGTACAGTCATAGCTACATCGCCCATTGCAGAGAAGCGCATTATAATAATGTGGTCAGTCTTCACCTCTTACTTTTTGTAGAGTACAGGATTGGTTGCAGGGTCGTTATACATCTTCATTTGGCGATAAACTTTCATAAATTTACGCCCTGCTTGAATATCATCGAGTAACTGGTCGATAGCCGTTCCCAGATCAACTTGCTGCTCGAGTAACACGTTTAGCTTATTCTTACATCTCTTTATATGTTCTTCCGAAGCATCTGTGCGCTCTGCTTGTTCGCGCATGTGATAGATTTTCAGTGCCAATATAGACAAGCGGTCTACTGCCCAAGCTGGACTTTCGGTATTGATAGTTGCACCTTCTTGTATTTTCACGTCAGAATAGAGCTGTCGAAAGTACGAATCAATTTGCTCTACTAAATCTGTCCTGTCCTGATTAGAACGGTCTATACGACGCTTTAAACTCATTCCATCTTCTGGAGCAATGTGCGGATCGCGGATAAGATCCTCAAAATGCCACTGCACCGTATCAATCCAGCACTTCAAATACAATCTATTCTCAATTGAATCTCTCTCGTATGGATTATTTATAGGTGTGTCTACATTATCCGTGATATGGTAATCGCGGATTGCCTGATTAAAAATCTCATTACAATGGTCTGTGAATGACATATTTTTTATTCTTTTAATTTTTCTGCAAATATAGTTCAAATAAATCACATACACAAAATAAAAACACGGCATTTTACCGGTATTGCCGTTATTGAAACAAAATATAGGTTTAATTAATGGATTAAAGTGCCTGTTAAACCGTAAGCGAAAGTATTTAATAACGCATACAATGCATACAGAATGTAGAGATTTAAAATGCTTAAACACAACACGAATAATAGAAATAAGATAGTTTCATAAGGGTATTTAGGCATCTACGAAAGGCGTGGCTGAGAAAAGTTAGGAAAACTATAAGCAGTGTTCACAGGCATTCACCATTCGGATAGATAGCTCAGATATCTATAAAAAATCGTCAGAATTTAGTTGCTCTTGTTTTAGATATCTGTCACGTTCGTCTCAGATATCTGTCGTGTTTGTCTCAGATATCTATCAGTTACGAATTAGGCATCATAAAAAACAACAACTATATGCTCTCATTTATCTATTTCGGCAAAACCATTACTAAAAATCTATAATGCTAATTCCAACACAAAAGACATTAAATTAATTTCATTTAGCAACTAAGACTTTAAAAATAATGCATTGGCTGAATTAGAAAATAGTAGAAGTAAGGTTCTAATCATACAGCATAATGTCTTGATTTAGCGCAATATAATAGCAAAAAGTATCATTTTTATTGCACAATTATATATGTTCTGTGCAAAGTAGTATGCATTTTTGAATAAAAAATTTGCGTGTATCGAAAATTTATCTTTCCTTTGCAGCCGAATTTTATAATTTAGAAAGTTAATAATAATAATTTTAAAACTTAACAATTATGTCAGAAATTGAATCAAAGGTAAAAGCAATTATCGTGGATAAGCTCGGTGTTGACGAAGCAGAAGTAAAGCCAGAAGCAAGTTTTACAAACGATCTTGGTGCTGATTCTTTGGATACAGTAGAACTTATTATGGAGTTTGAGAAAGAATTTGGTATTTCAATTCCAGACGATAAGGCAGAAAAGATTGTTACTGTAGGCGATGCCATTGCTTATATCCAAGAGAACGCAAAGTAAGAAGATACATAAATTAAGGTTGGGAGCTTCGGCTTCCAGCTAATTTTTATCTTTACATTCACTTATTTCTTACTTAGGGTTCGTTCATTCAGAGTCTAAGACAAGAATAAGAATTAAGGAGTTAAGCCAATCGTTTTACTTATGTTTCTAAATGTATGTAGAACTAATTGCTTAACTCCTTAATTTTATATCTGAAAAGGAGAGCCTTATGCGTCTCGTACTATCACGATGACAGAATTTAAACTAATAAATTAATGGAATTAAAAAGAGTAGTAGTAACAGGACTTGGTGCAGTTACTCCATTGGGAAACAACCCTGAAGAAACTTGGAAAGCAATGCTCGAAGGTAAGAGTGGCGCAGCTCCTATTACTTATTTCGATACAACTAATTTTAAAACAAAATTCGCTTGCGAAGTAAAAGGGCTAAATATAAACGATTATATCGACCGTAAAGAAGCACGTAAGCTCGACCGTTATACACAATTAGCACTCATTAGTGCCATTCAAGGTGTAGAAGATTGTGGCATCGATTTGGACAAAGTAAACAAGAATCGCATCGGTGTAGTCTACGGAGTAGGTATTGGCGGTATAAAGACTTTTGAAGAAGAAATTAGTTATTATGCTTTGCATAAAGAAGCAGGTCCAAAATTCAATCCATTCTTCATTCCTAAATGATTGCCGACATTGCTTCTGGACACATTAGCATACGTTTCGGCTTCCATGGACCAAACTTTACAACCACATCAGCTTGTGCATCGTCTACCAATGCAATCAGTCAAGCATTCAATTTAATACGTTTGGGTAAAGCCGATATGATTGTTAGCGGTGGAGCAGAAGCAGCTATTACCGAATCAGGAGTAGGCGGTTTCAATGCAATGCACGCTCTCTCTACTCGTAACGACGACCCAGAACACGCATCTCGTCCATTTTCTGCAAGTCGCGATGGCTTCGTTATGGGCGAAGGAGCAGGTTGCTTAATTCTCGAAGAACTAGAACACGCAAAAGCTCGCGGTGCTAAGATATATGCAGAACTAGTTGGTGAAGGCGAATCTGCCGATGCATATCACATCACAGCATCTCACCCAGATGGTTTGGGAGCAAATTTAGTAATGCAAGCAGCCCTCAACGATGCAGGATTAAAGCCTGAAGACATAGACTATATAAATGTTCATGGCACATCAACCCCCGTTGGCGATGTTTCAGAAATAAAGGCTATTACGCAATTATTCGGCGATGCAGCCTACAAACTCAATATTTCGTCTACCAAAAGTATGACTGGACACTTGCTAGGAGCAGCTGGAGCTGTTGAGGCAATGGCTTGTGTACTTTCAATTCAGAACGATATTGTTCCCCCAACAATTAATCATAATGAAGAGGATAAGGACGAAGAAATTGATTACAACCTGAATTTTACGTTTAATAAAGCAGAAAAACGCGAAGTGCGTGCAGCACTTAGCAATACATTTGGCTTTGGCGGCCACAATGCTTGCGTAATATTCAAGAAATATGCTGAATAAAATTATTGATAGAATAAAGCTCCCTTTCCGCAAGGAAAAGGAGCTTTATTTGTCATTATATAATATAATAGGTGTGCTTCCGCATAATCTTTCCTTTTACAAAACAGCCCTTTTACACAAAAGTGTGGCACGAAGGAACGACAAAGGCAAACCCGTTAACAACGAACGCTTAGAGTTTGGGAGATGCAATTCTCGATGCTATTGTAGGAGACATTGTTTACGAACACTTTCCTGGTAAACGAGAAGGTTTTCTCACTAATACTCGTTCGAAAATAGTACAGCGCGAAACACTAAATAAGTTGGCTAACGATTTAGGAATAACGCGTTTAATTTTGTCGAGTGGACATTCTCAGTCGCACAATAGTTACCTTGGTGGCAATGCATTCGAGGCTTTAGTGGGTGCATTATATCTCGACCATGGATACACAGCCTGTATGAAGTTTATGAAGAAACAAATATTAGGCGAACTTATAAACATTGATAAAGTGGCATATAAGGAGGTAAACTTTAAGTCGAAACTCATAGAATGGACACAGAAACACAAAATTTGCCTTGAGTTTAAACCTCTTTCGTTTGGTAAAGACAAGGAAGGTAGTCCCACTTTTTCATTCCAGGTAGTATTGGAAGGTATTGCTTGTGGCGAAGGAAGCGGTTACTCCAAGAAAGAAAGTCAGCAAGAAGCGGCTAAAGTTACACTTCAATACATTCGAAAGAACACAAAGTTCGCTGATAAAATATTCAAAGCTAAACAAAAGCGTATAGCTTTAGAACAACCAGAAGACCTTAGTGTTATTGAAACAACAGAAGATAATGTATCTGTTTTGCCTCTGAAAGATGACGCAGATGATGAATCTAATACATTTACCAACATAGAAAGAGAAGATTGCTTTTCTGGTATGGTGGCAGATGAGAAAGAAAACATTATTGCTAAAGCAGAAGCAGAGGCATTCGAATAATAATAGCTATATAAAGCAGTGCAAAATAGCTTTGCAATTTACAATAAGAATATAAAATAGTGCTTTTCAAAGCTTTTAGTATCAGAATAAAGCCGTATTTTTGCACTAAAAGAATATAAATGTTATTTAGAATATGGCATTAAAATGTGGTATAGTAGGTTTGCCGAACGTTGGCAAATCTACACTTTTCAATTGTTTGAGCAGTGCCAAAGCTCAGGCAGCCAATTTCCCGTTTTGTACAATAGAACCCAACTTGGGTGTTATTACTGTTCCTGACGAGCGTTTGAACAAACTCGCTGAGATTGTTCACCCGGGGAGAATTGTACCTGCAACTTGCGAAATAGTAGACATTGCTGGTCTTGTTAAGGGAGCCAGCAAAGGCGAAGGATTGGGTAATAAGTTTCTTGGTAATATTCGCGAATGCGATGCTATTATTCATGTAATTCGTTGTTTTGAAGACGATAATATAGTTCGTGAAGGTGGGGCTGCAGTTAATCCGATTGAAGACAAGGAAATTATAGATACCGAACTCCAGCTAAAAGACCTTGAAACTATAGAATCGCAGCTTGCTAAACAGCAAAAAGTGGCTGCTGCAGGCAACAAAGATGCGAAGACTATGGTAACCGTTCTCGAAGCTTACAAAACTGTTTTAGAGCAAGGAAAGAACGCGCGCAGTGTGCAATTCGAAACTAAAGAAGAACAACTGGCGGCTCACGACCTTTTTCTTCTTACCACAAAGCCCGTTCTTTACGTTTGCAACGTAGATGAAAACAGTGCGAAAGAGGGTAACGAATATAGCAAGCAGGTTGAGAAGATAGCTGCTGAAGAGGGTGCCGAAGCTATGATTATTGCTGCAAAGACCGAAGAAGACATTGCATCGTTGGATAGTTACGAAGACAAGAAACTCTTTCTCGACGAACTTGGGTTAGAACAGAGTGGTGTAAACCGACTGATAAAGAAGGCTTATCATCTCTTAAATCTTCAAACATTCATTACTGCTGGAGAAATGGAGGTAAAGGCATGGACATTCCATAAAGGTTGGAAGGCTCCACAATGTGCTGGAGTTATACACACTGACTTCGAAAAGGGATTCATCAGAGCAGAGGTCATTAAGTACGACGACTATCTGAAATATGGTTCAGAAGCCGCTGTTAGAGAAGCAGGAAAACTCGGCGTAGAAGGTAAAGAGTATATTGTGCAAGACGGAGACATTATGCACTTCCGTTTCAATGTATAGTTTATGGAGGAATAAAGTATGCTGAATAACTTTCTTTATATAGCCTGGCAACCCAACGAATACCTTGTGCGCATTGGCTCAGCAGGCATACGTTGGTATGGAATGTGTTGGCTGGTGGGGTTTGCTATAGCCTATTTGCTTATGCGATGGCTTTTTAAACAACACAAAATAGCTAACGAGAAGTTCGAACCAATGTTTATGTATGTTTTTCTTGGTGCATTTATAGGAGCACGCTTAGGACATTGTTTCTTTTACGAACCAAAAGAATTTTTCGACTCTTGGCAGCATTTTGTTGAAATATTCCTACCTATTAAGTTTCTTGCTGGCGGTGGGTGGAAGTTTGTTGGCTATCAAGGATTGGCATCGCACGGTGGAGTTGTAGGACTGCTTATAGCGCTTTATCTCTACATAAAACGCACTAAGCTGAACCCATGGTTAGTTCTCGACTTTATGGGTATCTGTTCTACCATTACATCGGTATTCATTCGTTTAGGAAATCTTATGAATTCGGAGATTATAGGTAGAGTTACCGATGTGCCTTGGGCGTTTATTTTTTACGATGTTGATACCTATCCGCGACACCCCGGACAACTCTATGAGGCAATTGCCTACTTTGTTTTCTTCTGGATTATATTTCTCATTTACAGGAAATATCCTAAAAAGGCTGGTACTGGTCTTTACTTTGGGCTTTGCCTTACGCTTATATTCACTTTCCGTTTCCTCATTGAGTTTACAAAAGAAGTACAGGTTTCATTCGAATCGAGCTTACCTATTGATATGGGACAAATACTTAGTGTGCCGCTCATAGCACTTGGCATGTGGGCTATCATACGGTCGAAGGGGAAAGAATATAACGAATAAGGTTACTTTATAAGCAAAAAACACTTTTAAAAACAGTGCATTCGCCGTCTAGAATTCTTATGAATAAATAGGAATTCTAGATTTTTTCGTCTTTCAAACACAAACTTTTTCTATTCTAATAATGGCTCAACAGAAAGGCTGATAGGGCTCTTTGGAAAAAAGATATAGCGTTACGAACGCTACTTTTATATAACACATTGGTGAACAACATATTGGTTTCTGGGATACTATAATAACACCTAAAGTAAAATATTGCAGAATTAAAACCAAATAACTCATTAACCACAATATGCATAGTTCTTATTACTGTGGTATTGTTTCCTAACATTGTTTATTTCTTATCGGTATCTTGTCTGTCTTTCTAACTTAACGTAACCCGCTACGCCTACATTGCTAAGACAGACAATCTACTAAACAATAAAACAAAATATGCTTAGGCTCTAATAACAGATTTGGGCTAAATAATTCGTAATCTTCAGCTAAATAATTATCTTTTAAATACGATAATGTAGAGTTATAAAGGTGGTAGTTTTTTATGATATCTAATTCGCAACTGACAGACGTCTGAAAGGAACACGACAGATATCTGTGACGAACACGACAGATATCTGAAACGAACGCAATAGATATCTGAAACAAAAGTATCTAATATCTATCTGATTTTTCTAAGCATTTGTGATATTCCATTCGACTTGTGGGTGTATGTGGACAGACAGTAGATGCAGCCCATAAAATATCTACTCATTTTCTACCTATTTTCTATAATGCTTAAGAATACTAAGTATATATTTCCTTATTTCTTACAACAAACTTTTTTATACTATAAAAGTTAGGCTTTTGCATTGCAAAACAATTGTTTTTGGTAAATGCCTCATATTCTGTACAAATCTAAAACAATAAATGCGTCAAATTATAACCCACCAAAAATTTTCTAACCAATAATCTTTAACTGTTAGTTCTTTCCTGTTCCACACCAAATTAATTTGGTAAAAGACTTGTTATACCTATTAAAATTCGTAATTTTGCAACTTGGATAGTAACGCATTGTCATATAATGAACTAAACGATAGGGTAGGGGAAGCGTCTTCGCCTTACCAGTATTATGGTTCGTAAACAACGACATCAAAATAAAACAAACATAAGAATGGAATACAACTTCACAGAGATTGAGAAGAAATGGCAGAAGAAATGGGTTGAGAACAAAACCTATAAGGTTGTTGAAGATAAGAACAAGCAAAAGTTCTATGTGCTTAATATGTTTCCATACCCATCGGGAGCAGGGTTGCACGTAGGACACCCACTCGGCTATATAGCCAGCGACATTTACGCACGCTATAAGCGTTTGAAAGGTTTCAACGTGTTAAATCCAATGGGATATGATGCTTACGGACTGCCTGCCGAGCAGTATGCCATTCAAACAGGACAGCACCCATCTATTACAACCGAAAAAAATATAGCTCGTTATAGGGAACAGTTAGACAAGATAGGTTTCAGTTTCGATTGGGAGCGTGAAGTGCGTACCTGCGATCCTGAATACTACCATTGGACACAATGGGCATTCCAACGTATGTTTGATTCATACTACGACTATAATGATGGCAAAGCAAAACCTATATCTAACCTTGTTCGCCATTTTGAAGAAGAAGGAACGCTTAATCTTAACGTAGCACAAGGCGAAGAAAAAACATTCTCTGCTCGCAATTGGATAAGTATGAGCGAAAAAGAACAGCAGGAAACGCTTATGAACTATCGTATAGCATATCTTGGCGAGACTATGGTGAACTGGTGTCCTGGTTTAGGAACAGTGTTGGCAAACGATGAAGTTGTAGATGGTGTAAGCGAACGCGGAGGCTATCCGGTTGTACAAAAGAAAATGAAACAATGGTGTTTACGTGTTTCTGCATACGCACAACGGTTGTTAGACGGTTTAGAAAATGTAAACTGGACAGACTCTATGAAAGAGACACAACGCAACTGGATTGGGCGTTCGGAAGGTACAGAAGTGGTGTTTAAGAGCATTACACCCACAGCCGATAATGAGGAAATAGAACACGACATTACTATCTTTACAACCCGTGCCGATACAATGTTTGGCGTAACTTTTATGGTGCTTGCTCCAGAAAGCGAATTAGTTCCAGAGCTTACAACAATCGAACAAAAGTCAGAGGTTGAAGAATATTTAGCATACGTAAAGAAGCGAACAGAGCGCGACCGTATGACCGACCGTAAAGTTACAGGTGTTTTCACAGGTTCGTATGGTATTAATCCGCTAACAGACGAGAAATTACCTATCTATATATCAGAATACGTACTCTCAGGCTATGGTACAGGTGCCATTATGGCTGTACCAGCACACGACAGTCGCGATTATGCATTTGCCAAACACTTCGGTCTTCCAATACGTCCGCTTATTGAAGGCGCTGATGTTTCAGAAGAAAGCTTCGACGCAAAGGAAGGTATCGTCATCAATAGTCCAATAAAACCAATTGAAGGAAGTTTCTCTTTGAACGGACTTACAGTGAAAGAAGCAATAGCAGCAACTAAGAAGTATGTTACAGAGAGAGGATTAGGCAAAGTGAAAGTGAACTATCGTTTACGCGATGCTATCTTCTCACGCCAACGCTATTGGGGCGAACCATTCCCAGCTTATTATAAAGATGGTATGCCTTATATGGTTCCAGAAGAATGTTTACCACTCGAATTACCAGCAATAGACAAATTTGAACCTACCGAAACGGGCGAACCTCCATTGGGACGAGCTAAAATATGGGCTTGGGACGAAGAGAATAAGACTATTGTAGATAAAGAATTGATAGACAATAAGACTATATTCCCATTAGAATTGAATACAATGCCGGGCTTCGCAGGTAGCTCTGCTTATTATCTTCGCTATATGGACCCACACAATAACAAGGCTTTAGTGGGAAAAGAAGCCGATGAATATTGGCAGAATGTAGACCTTTATGTAGGAGGAACAGAGCATGCAACAGGACACTTAATATACAGCCGCTTCTGGAATAAGTTCCTTTTCGACTACGGTTACAGTTGTAAAGAAGAACCATACGAGAAGTTAGTAAATCAAGGAATGATACAAGGACGTTCTAACTTTGTGTATCGCATCAATTCAGACGACCATTCTAAAGCTCCAGTATTTGTAAGTTTCGGACTGAAAGATAAATACGAAACAACACTAATCCACGTAGATGTGAATATTGTTCATGCCGATGTATTGGGTATTGATGCTTTCAAAGCATGGCGACCAGAATACGAAAATGCAGAGTTTATACTCGAAGATGGTAAGTATATTTGCGGTTGGGCAGTAGAAAAAATGTCGAAGTCTATGTTCAACGTAGTCAATCCCGACGTCATTGTTGAGCAATATGGCGCAGATACTTTACGTTTGTATGAAATGTTCTTAGGTCCAGTTGAAACAAGTAAACCATGGGATACAAACGGTATAGATGGTTGTTTCCGATTCTTGAAAAAGTTTTGGAAACTGTATCAGCAAGACTTAAACGACAACGAGCCTTCTAAAGAGTCAGTAAAGAGTGTTCATAAACTTATTAAGAAGGTTTCTAACGATATAGAACAGTTCTCTTACAATACTGCTATCTCTGCTTTCATGATTTGCGTAAACGAATTAGGACAACAAAAGTGTAATAATCGTGGTCTGTTGCGCAACTTAGTTATATTAATAGCACCGTTTGCACCACACATTGCCGAAGAACTTTGGCAACATCTTGGCGAAAGACAGCGTTTGTAACGCACAATGGCCAACATGGAACGAGGCTTATTTAACAGAAAACGAGGTTCAACTCACCATTTCTTTCAACGGGAAAGCACGCTTCCAAATGACTTTCCCTATTGATGCAAGTAAAGAAGATGTTGAAACGGCAGCATTAAACGATGAAAGAAGTAAAAAATACATAGACGGTAAAACTATTGTAAAAGTAATAGTAGTACCTAAGAAAATTGTAAACATCGTTTGCAAATAGAATAAAAGCACATTCGTTGGTTTGAAACACAGCCACGAATGTGCTAAACACATTATTAAACTATGACAATTAATCAGCAATTAATTAGAGACGAAATAAAAGATTACATTTTACTAACTCTTGGTTTAACGCTGTATGCGGCTGCATTCACAGTGTTTCTTATGCCGTATCAAATAGTAACAGGTGGTGTTACAGGTTTATCAGCCATTATTTTCTATGCAACACAGTTTAAACTCGAAAACACTTATATGATTATCAATGTAGTATTATTGGGTGCTGCACTGAAGATATTGGGTTTAAAGTTTATGATGAAAACCATCTACGCTATTATTGTGTTATATTTTATGCTAAAGTTTGCACAACAATTAATGCCAATAGATACAAACGGACACTTCGTAAAGATATTAGGCGAAGACCAAAAGTTTATGTCGCTCATTGTGGGGTGTTGCATTACAGGTACTGGAATGGCTATGGTATTTCTAAATGGTGGTAGTATGGGTGGTACAGATATAGTTGCAGCCTGCATAAACAAATATAAAAACATTTCGTTGGGACAGGTTCTAATGGCTGTCGATATCTGTATTATTGGTAGTTGTATGCTTTTTCCACAGTTTGGAACATACATTCAGCGTTTTCATAAAGTTATTTTCGGTCTTTGCACAATGTTTATCGAATGTTCTGTACTCGATTATATAATGAATTTAAGGCGCCAATCGGTACAATTTCTCATATTTTCTAAGAAGTATGAAGAGATTGCCAATGCTATTATGCAAGAGCGCGATCGAGGAATAACCATATTAGATGGACATGGTTGGTACACTGGAAAAGATGTAAAAGTAATTTGCCTAATGGCTAAACGTAGAGAAAGCCAATCTATATTTCGTATTGTTAAGATTATAGACCCATTAGCTTTTGTCAGTCAAAGTTCTGTAATTGGCGTCTATGGAGAAGGATTCGATAAAATAAAAGTAAATACAAAGAATGCTGAGAAAGTTCTTTCTCAAGTATATCCGAATAACAATACGGAAATAACCAACGAACAATAAAATGAAAATAGTATTTGCAACAAACAATAAACACAAGCTTATCGAAATTAAAGATATTCTTGGAAACGACTTTAATATTGTTTCGTTAAAGGATATTGGCTGCAACGTAGACATACCAGAAACTGCCGATACGCTGGAAGGAAACGCAAGTATAAAGTCGCATTATATCTACAATAATTATCATTTAAATTGCTTTTGCCGATGATACAGGACTTGAAGTAGATGCACTTAACGGTGAACCTGGTGTACATTCTGCACGTTACGACGAATATACCGACCACGATAGCGAAGCAAATATGCGCAAATTGCTCCGTAAATTGGGCGATACAACGAATAGAAAAAGCGCACTTCCGAACAGTAATTTCTCTAATTATTGATGGTAAAGAACATCAATTCGAAGGTAGAGTAGATGGATATATTGCTACCAAAAAATCGGGAACAGAAGGTTTTGGTTACGATCCTTTATTTATTCCAGAGGGATACGATAAGAGTTTTGCAGAACTTGGAGAAGATATTAAAAACCAAATTTCGCACAGAGCACGTGCCGTTCGTAAGCTCGCTGAATATCTAAAGCAATTATAATGAGTAAAAGTTTGTCTATTCTGCTGCCCACTTACAATTGTGATTGCACTGCACTTATCAGTGAATTGCAACGACAGTGTGTTGCAGAAGGAACAAATTTCGAAATTATTGTAGCCGACGATGCATCTCCTGACAAACGGTTTATTATAAAAAACAGAACCATTTCAAACCTTGATGGCGTTCGTTATATAGAAAGAGAACAAAATGTTGGTAGGTCTGCTATTCGCAATTATCTTGTTTCGCAGTCGTCAAAGGAATGGATTTTGTTTATTGATGGAGACCTTTCGCTCAACAATGCTAAATTTATACACAACTATTTGCAAGCCGAAGGCGATGTTATTGTAGGTGGTATTAATATTGTTGAAAACGAAAAAAGATGGGGAAACAATTTAAGATACCGTTACGAACATTCTTCAAAAGAAGCTATTAGTGCCGAAAATCGCAGAAAAACACCTTATCAACATCTTAGTACTAATTTCATTGCAAACAGAAAACTAATAGGAACAAATCCTTATAACGAAGATATAAAACAATATGGTTTCGAAGATGTGTTGCTTGGAAAACGCTTCAAAGCATTAAACGCAAAAATAAACCATATTGATAATCCTGTACTATTCAACGATTTTGAACTTAACGCAGTATTTCTTTGCAAAACCGAAGAGGCTTTACGTACACTTTCTACCTTTCAAACAGAGTTAAAAGGCTATTCTAATTTATTAAAAATAACTGGAAAGCTACAAAAAATGCACATTAGCTGGATAGGAGTGTGGCTTTATAAATTTTTGCATAAACCATTAAAACACAATCTTAAAGGCAATAATCCCAGTGTTTCTTGTTTAATATCTATAAACTTCTTTATTTCTTACATTATAATTCTATAAGGAAATGACAAAAAGAATATACATACTTATATTTACTTGCTTACTCTTCGTACTACCATTAAGTTGTTTTGCCAATGCTACAGGTACATGGAAAAACTATATGGCATATAGTAATGTGCAATGGATAGAAAAAGGTGGTAATATGCTTTATGTACTTGCGTCCAACGACCTATATTCTTATAACGAAAAGGACAATAGTATTCAAACATTCGATAAAGTAAATGGACTAAACGATACCGATATTGAATTTATAGCATGGAACAATGTTGCTAAATGTTTAGTTATTGCTTATTCTGACCAAAATATAGATTTGCTCACACAAAAAGGAGAAATTATTAGCTTGTCTGATTATTACAGAAAAACTATGACAGCTAATAAAAAAATAAATAATCTATATATAGAAGGACAATATTGCTACGTTTCAACTGGATTTGGTATTTTAAAAATAAATGTTAGTAAAGCAGAAATAAGCGATACTTACAATCTTGGTTTCAATGTAAACTATACTTATATAGAAGGAAACTATATTTATGCTGCAAGTAACGAACAAGGACTTTTTCGAGCTTTGCTTTCCGATAATCTTTTAGATAGAAATAATTGGCAATGGGTAGGCAACTATGTAGCACAAAACAAAACTATTGCACCTGAATTATTGGAGAAAGTAAAAGCTTTACAACCGGGTGGTCCTAAATACAATCGTTTTTTCTTTATGCAATATCTTAATAATCGTCTTTATACAACGGGTGGAGCATTTGAACCAGGAGCAATAGGACTGAATCAACCTGGAACAATACAGGTATTAAAGAATGGCGAATGGGATATCTATCAAGACGAATTGGATAAAATAACGGGATATTACTATCACGATATGAACTGTTTGGCAGTAGATCCAAAGAATTCTGAACATGTATTTGCAGGTGGACGAGCTGGATTATACGAATTTTTGAATGGAAACTTAAGCGATATTTCAATAAAGATAATAGCCTTTTACGTCCTTCGGTTCATAAAGGAATTGAGCTTGGAAACGATTATGTGGTAATACAAGGATTAGTTTTCGACCGAAAAAACAATTTATGGATATTAAATAGTGGTACCAAAACTACATCTTTATTAAAGTTATCGCCAGATGGAACTATGACAGACTATTCTAAACCTCAACTTATGAATAAAGGATTTAGTTTACACGTTATGCGTCGTCCTATTCTTGATAGTCGTGGCTTAATATGGTTTGTAAATAGTCATTACGAAGCCCCTGGTTTGTTCTGTTATAATCCAGAAACCGATAAGCTAAATGTTTATAACAACTTTAAAAATCAAGATGGCTCATCTATTATGGTTATTCAAATGCGTTGTGTTGTTGAAGATGCATATCAAAATATTTGGGTTGGAACAAATGTAGGACCATTACGTCTTACTACTGAACAAATGAAAAATCCTTCTGAAGCTATTTTCGAACAAATAAAAATACCACGCAACGATGGAACAAATCTTGCCGATTATTTATTGGCTGGTGTAGATATTTCGTGTATGGCTATTGATGGTGGCGGCAGAAAATGGTTTGGTACAAACGGAAATGGTGTTTATCTTATTAGTGCCGACAATATGAAACAGGTGCAACACTTCCTAAGCGACAACAGCAAACTTATTTCAAACAATATAGAAAGTATTGCAATTAACGATAAAACTGGCGAAGTTTTCATTGGAACCGATAAAGGATTATGCTCGTATATGAGTGATGCTACAAAACCATCTGATAATCCTGGTGGAGAAGAAACTTATGCTTATCCTAATCCTGTACGTCCAAATTACACAGGATTAATAACAGTTGTTGGCTTAGCTTTTAATTCCGATGTAAAAATAGTTACCACTAATGGTGTACTTGTAGCAAAAGGTACAAGTAATGGTGGTACATTTACATGGGACGGCAACGATTTAAATGGAAAACGTGTAGCATCTGGAGTTTATATGGTGCAAACATCCGACCAAGAAGGTAATAACGGAACAGTATGCAAAATAGCAATTGTGAATTAAAACAAAATAAACGCAAACACTGGATAGACTTATTGCGAGGTTTTTGTATGGTAGCTATATTGCTCGACCATACTGAAATATATTATACAGGCGACAACATTATTGGCTACAATTATTATGTAGCCAATGTGTTAGTCGCTTTTTTCTTTCTTTCAGGCTATCTTTTCTATAAAGATACACCGTTTTCGCTGCAACTGAAACTTAAAGCCATTGCACGATATTTATTATTGCCTTATTTTATCTTCACAACCTTTATTGCAATTCCTAAAGCTTTAGCACACGGATTTGATATTCCAGAAACTTTATTCTCTGTTCTTACAGGACAAGCATCGTGGTTTATAGCGGCTCTTATTGTAGCAGAAATTGTTTTTTCCACAGTGTTATGGGCATGCAAAGGTAAAACTTGGGGATTATTAACACTTTCTCTTGTAGCATCAGTTGGTTGTTATTTTCTTTCCACACGTTATTCCAACCTTTATTGGCAAATAGAAAATGCTTGTATGGCACTCCCTATCCTTTGTTTTGGCTATTTCTACCATAAGTGGGAAAATGTTTTCCACCGTTTCCACAACCTATCATCATCTTTCTTTTTATTTATACTTTTAGTAATTATAAAAGTATATGAACATACGCAAGGCATAAGTTTACTTATAGAACCTATACAAGTAAACAATTGGTATGTATTTATTTTCGATACCTTTATTTGTACCTTATTCCTTGTTAGTTTGGCTAAACAGTTAGAAAGCGTTACTTGGTTAGAATGGACAGGACGTAGAAGTATTGTTTATTATTTCTTTTCTGGTGGCATACCACTCATTGTTTCTTCTTTATTGCAACGCATCGGTATGGGTTATTCTGGCGAATACTATCGTGTTCTTATTGCTTTCCTTCTTGTCTATGCCTTTGCTTCCATTATAGCGTGGGCTATTTATCGCTATTTAGGATTTATTGTTCGAAAAAATAATTAAGTACAGGAAAGAAAAAAAATAACAAATATTATAAATAATATTAAGTTCAATCCTAATAGAAATTAAACTTTGCATTTCAAATTAATGCTTTAATAAAAAAAGATTGTTTATATTTGTACTTGCTTGTTGAAAACAACAGTAGGAATAATAATAACAGACTCATAAAAATATGGAAACTATCTTTAATGTTATCGCTTCTAATTTAGCTAATAAAAATGCCTTTTTAAGTCTCTTTTTAAAGAACTTGGAGATGCAAATATAAATTCAGAACAAAAAGTTGAAATATCTAATGTTTTTCAGCTTATTGTTTTTTTACTTTGATGGTGATATAACACACACGAAAGAAATTCTATCTGATTTAGTAAATTGCAATTTTGATGGCGATTATAATAAATGGACTTGGATAGAAGCAGCCATTATGCTACAGCTGTATCTTGATAACTTTAATAATATAGAATTAAAGAATAAAGTTCTGGCAACCTTAGATTATGGCAACGATGAGCTGAAAAAAATAAAAATAAAGAAAAAAAGGCTTTTTGCCAGAAGAAGCAATGGACTTTTTATTGCATACAAACGAAAAAGTCGTCTTTAGTAAACAATAAAGAAGTAGACTTTTTAAAACTAATACCCTATTTCAGCGAACTTATTTTTATAAGGGCATTTGGAAATGGAGAAAAATTTTCTGAAGAACAATTGATGATCGACCTTACTTCTTTAGAGCAAAAGGTTAAATCTGTAATATCATTGTACAGATAAAAAAATAGTATTGTTTTTGAGAAAAAAATAATTATGATTAAAGAAAATATTTTAGTATCTCACAATCAAATTATAGTTCGTTCTATTCCATTTAATCATGAAAAACAAAAAAATGGACGGAAGCAACTCTTGAAAGAGGAATATTGTGGAATAAAAAAACTATGTAATTTTAGATCCATTAGTTGATGAATCTTTTTGGAAGTTGGTTTTTTTATAGAAGAAAAAGATATATTACTACCTTGCGAAGATTCTATTAGGGCTGCCATTATTCCTTTTTGAAATAACTAAAGTTTGTGATTTTAGTATAAATACAGTGTCAGAATCCATTAGATTATATAAAGATACCACCAAAGATATAATTCAAGAAAAATGAAAAGGGAAATTATTATCCGCTGAATACATTAAATGAATATAACTTCGAAAAAAAGGTAATTATAGTATGTTATTCGAAATCTGTATAGGCAAACCTTTAGAAAGTATTGAAGAAGATGAGGTTTACTATAGGTTCACTTTTAAAAAGGAAGATAATACTATATTTAAAGTCTTAAAAGACGACCCTTATGGCTGGAATAAACAGATGAGTTTGTAATAAGGAAGAGCATAATGGATATTAGTAACATACTTAATCGCATTGTAAAAATAGAGCATGGGTTTAATCATATCATTGATGGATGTGATGAAATTCTTTCTACATACTCCAACGAACAATGTCTTAAACTTGCTATAGAACTATTCAGAAACGAAGCTTACCAAGTGAGAATGTTGGCAACAATGATATTTGGACGATTAGGTGCAGAAAATAATGATGCACTATGTTTTCTGAAAGAACAAGTAAGTAAAGATAAAAATTGGCGTGTACAAGAAATGCTAGCAAAGGCTTTTGATGAAGTTTGCAAATATAGAGGGTATGAAGCGTCTTTGCCACTCGTTGAAGAATGGATGAATAATAACAACCCAAATATTATTCGTGCTGTTACAGAAGGATTGAGAATTTGGACAAGTAGACCTTTTTTCAAAGAAAATCCATCGGTTGCTATTAACCTAATTAGTAAACATAAAACAAACGAAAGTGAGTATCTAAGAAATCCGTAGGAAATGCCTTGAAAGATATTAGTAAGAAACATGCAGAACTAATAAGAATTGAAACTCAACAATGGAATTTATCTGACGCACGAGTTCTGTTTACATATAAACTTGCAACTAAATTATTGAAATAAAGTTTCGTCTTATTCTAATAAAACAATACATAATAAAATGGCTTGAAATTTATAATAACAAAAAAATAAAAAAATCATAATTACAAAATTAAAAATTTATAATTAAAGTTTTGCTGTTTTCTTATTATAAATTTTCAATCAGTAATTTCCTCAAAATAAATAAAAAAATGACGTTATATTTATAAAAGATATAGCGTCATTTTTTTATTACTATACTAACTTACCAATAAATAAATATTAAAAAAATTTACATTCCTATTCCTGTACCAACTCCACCAACCTGACTGTCGTTTTTCTTTTCTTGAAAATCGTTAGAAATATTAGTTTTATTTGTTTGGAATTGTCTTTTTGTATTACCAAATTTCCAAGTAAGTGTTAATCCTATTTGCTGAACAGGAATCACTATATTTACACGTTGCGTAAAGTCAGTTCCTTCGCTATAAGTGTTTTGTTTTATTTTTCCAGAGAATGGAGTAAAGTAGTTTAAAGCTACATTTAGCTTTTCGTTAAATAAATCTTTCGATAAAGCTAAATTTATCATATTAAATCCTTCACTATAACCTTGCAATGTATATCGTTTTGTCATACCTCCGGTATATATACTTGCTTTCACATTCCAAGGCAAAGTTTGTTGTATTCCTATAAAAGCAGTAGCTTGCCAAGCATATTTTTTTTGATTAAGTTTATTAGAACGCATATCTCCATAATCTAATCCACCATTAAGAAAAATACGTGTATTTGGCGTTATAGAATAGTTCATGAATGTATTGAAGTTAGTCCAACGGCTGCTTACAATATTACCATAAGTAGTGTTCAATACACCATTAGCGTCCATAAACGAATATTGTTCTATCTGATTGTTTGCAAATGCTTCGCCTAAAGTAAGATTTATCATAAATTTTGGAGTAAAAGCATTGAATACAACACTTATATTGTGGCTTTTTTCTACATCAAGGTCTGGATTACCGTATGTAAGTACAGTTGGTATAGAACGATCGATATATGGATTTAAGAATGTAATTCCTGGACGCGAAATGCGCATATTGTAGTTTATACCAATATTTAGCGTAGCCCCTATATTATAGCTAAAGCTTGCCGAAGGTACTAAATTATTATAGCTTCGTTTAAAATTAGAACCATGTCCGAGTATAAATTCTACATTCTCCCATGTATGTTCGTAACGTGTACCAAATTTAGAACTAAACTTACCCAAAGTTAATTTATATTCTATATACGATGCTAAAATGCTTTGTTTGTTTTTGTAGTTTACACTGTTAGTGGCGTTCAGAACTTCGTTTCCACTTATTATATTGTAATATTTAGAATCGGAAGTATTTCTTCGTCCTATAAATTTAGCACCTATATTAAGTGTTTGTATTTTAGACAAAGGTGTTGTATAGTCAGCTTGAAATGTATGTTCTGTACCACGCATTTCAGAATCAGAATGTAAATCGTTTAATGTTAGTGGTATTCCCACAGGTAATGGGTCGTAAATGTTTCTACTTTCTGCTGTTGTAGGGTTTGTAGTGAACAGATAACTCAAGGTAATGTTACTTGTTTTATTGTGGTTTAAAAAGCGTTGATAGTCTATGTTTCCATTAAAAGAAGTGTTTTTATTTTGTGTCATCATATAGTTTCCATACGAAAACCCACTGCCATACATACCACCAGAGAAAATTGTTGTTGGATGTCCGTTACTCTTTATGTTGAAATTCATTAAACCAATAGAAGCTCCTATATTGCTTAACGAATCTATATCGTAACCCAAACTAAAGTTTGCCATATTGAAAAGGCACTTTTGTTTTACTTGTTTGAAACGAATTCATTTTCGACCCATCAGAAGCAATACGTTCTGTTGTAAGTTCCATTTTTTTCCTGTTTGCGAATGGTTGTGCGTTACATTAGCACTGTAGGTTAGTTTTCCTTGTTGTCCGCTTACAAATACAGAACCATTCCAACCAAAGTTATTAATCATACCACTAATACTTCCATTGTAACCGTTCATATTATTTTGTTTTTCCACCTATTTTATTCATCACAATGTTTAAAAACACCACCAACTCCTTCAGCATCATATTTTTGCGCCAGGGTTAGTTACAACTTCAATTGACTTAACTGAAGATGCAGGCATCGATTTAAATATCTGTGAAGGATTAGCAGAAAACATTACATTTGGTTTGCCATCTACATAAACTTTAAAAGAACCTTGTCCGTTTACAGTAATATTATCTTGTCCGTCTACCGTTACCAATGGAACTTTACGCAACATATCGAGTACAGTTTTCGATTTAGAATCAACATCGTTCTCTATATCATAAGTCATTTTGTCGGTTTCCATTTTTACAAGTGGCTTTTGTGCTACAACTTCCACACCTTTCATCATTTTTTCATCGTCTTGAATTAATATAGTTCCAAGATTTAAAGTAGTGTTTGCTGCACTAATATGCACTTTTCGTGTTATAATTTTACGCCCAATAGAACTTATTGTAAGTGTAAAATTGCCTGTTCCTTCTACTTTTTGCAATATTTTACCATTATCATCGGTAACAGACATAGCAATAGGTTTATCTAATTTCCCATTTTTAAACACACGAATAGTAGCAAACGATTCGCTTTCACGCGTAATCGAATCAAGTAATTCACCTGTAATTGTTGTTGTTTGTGCATTCATTATTGTGGCTATCCACATTAATGCAAATGTTAGTAATGTTTTTTTCATATAATTGTTTTTGTATTTTATTTTTGCACAAAGATAAATATAATATAAAGTAGCCGAAAATAGATTTCGACCACTTTATTTATTTTTTCGACGAAAAGACATTTTTAATTTACTTGCGATTCTATTTTGTGGCGAATACCTTTCATTGAAGTAAGAAAAGCTTTGGCAGAACCAAACTTCAAATTTAAATCTAACCGAATAGGAATATGGTTTTCATCGTCGGTTACAAAAAAGTTGGCTATATTACGCCACTTATCATCGTCCTTTTCGTAATAAGCAAGTTCTAAGCAACGATATTTCTTGTCGTTATCAGCCTTTATTGTTTTTTTACCATTATAAATTATACGTGCTGGAGCAAGAGTTTTACCACTTACTAATGGGAAATTCACAACAAATCCTTTCTTCCAACTTGTAGGATTAAAACTACGTGCCCTAAGAAATATACTCATCATATCGTAAACACATTCTTTTGGCGAACTGCTTTTCCAATGTTTTTCTCCATCAGCATCTATTCTGTGCTGCTTTATATTAATATTACCATTAGGATACGAATAAAAAACCTCGTCTACCGTATATCTTTTACCTTCTTTAGCCCCTTTACGATAATAAAGTGGTGCTAAATCTTTCGTATTATAGCAAAGTAATGTGTCGCGCATAATAAAATAGTTATCCAATTTTCCATTACCACGCGTTGTTAACGATGCCCGATAAGCAGGAATACCTTTATAAGTAGACGAAACTGTATACCAAGAAGCAGTTCCTACCTTTACCCAAACAAATTTCCAATTAAAATAAAGGTTATAGTTTAAAAATTCTCCACTATTAAAAGCAGTGTTATGGAAAGAACATTGTGCCGAAATCGATAAAGAAAAACAATAAAAAAAGCGACACTACATAAAATTTAAATTTTCTCATCTTATTCACATTTTTTTCTTGTTAGTTACATTATATTCTTATTTATTCTTTTAAAAAAAGAAAAAAATAAAAAGAGTAGTATGATGTGTTGTGGATAGTGTTTATAAGTTTTTCAATCAATTTCTTGCATATTTAGTTATTAAACCGTGAATAAAAAGTTATCCACACTATAAAAAAATTTGCTTTCTTATTGATATTCAACTAATAAATAAAGTTATCCACATTTCCACTCTATCTTGCAAAGATAATAAGTTAATATCTTTTATATTGTAAAAAGCTGTGTAAAACTTCTATAAAAGTCTATTAATAACTTGGTAGTTATACCCATTATCTTCGTTATCTTCTGTGCATTGTTCATAAACTAACAGTTATTCTTGAGTTATTAGTAAAGTTATCCACACAGTTATTCATAATCCTGATAGATTGATTTTAACCCAAATCGTCATTAGATCACAATGGATCAATTGTTTAATTAATCGTATTATTTTCTGACTAATGACTAATTTGAGTTTAAATGTAGATTTAGTATGTTCTTATAATATACTTATTATATAGTTATATTTATAGAACATGGGTGTGTCTCAACCACTCTAAAAATTTTGTTTTTAATAACCTTTTATCGAAAAAAACAAATTTGAACTTTTTCCTATTTGTGCTAAATAAATTCCAGATTTTGGAAAACAAATAGTTGTACTATTAAAAAGAATTAGGTACAGCCAAAACTCTTATTGCGCTATAATTAAAAATCAGGGAGCTTTTTTTAAATATTGAAGAACAAAAGAGAAACTAACTTTTTTTCTTATTTTTTTCTTTTTTTATTTCTTCTGCGAGACTAACAAATTCATCAAAAGATTTTAAATCGCCTAAAAGGTCATAAAAGCAAAGGAGAATGCGCATCATATAATGTTTGACAAATTACATATCCTTTAGATTTATATATGGTTTCTCCCACCATTTTGCGGTATATCAAAAATTTAAAATTGCCTTAGTAAATTTATAGCCATCTAATTTAAATGCTACTTCATTGTTCATAGTTATGTTACTTTACCATATTGTGCATTAGAATTTATATTATCAGTAGAGACAGTGAAACTATAATTATTTTCATTTAAGAAATCATCAGAAGAATTATATTCTATCTCTGTACCAATATAACCTCTAATTATATTAGCATATTCTATAACATCAGGACCAATCTCATTGAGGTAGTCCCATTCTCTGCTCTCTTTCTCAAGAATATCTGCTGGAGTATTCTCAAAATAATTTTTTTAAGTTGCTCAAGAAGTTTTTCCCATTGTCCTTTTGTTATTTTTTTATTTCTATGGCAAAGGTATGATTTTATTTCTGAATATCCTAATAATACTCTATATTTCGATATAATTGTATATGTTTGTTATAACTTTATTTTTTTAAGTTTATATAAAATATTTAAATTCTCACACAAAAAAATTAATTATAAGTTGAGGAATTTCTTATTAAAAAAATAATTTTTTTAATTACAAATTTTGAAATTATAATTATATTTTTTTCGGAGAGAATATCTATAACTTACATAAAAATAGCTAAAAAAACAGGGATATTCAGTAATTTTGCAGTAATTTTGCAATTTAAACAATAGGATAAGAAATGAATTTAACAAGCATAGTAAATAAGTTGTACTTTCAACCTCGCCGACGAGAATTGGAACGTTATATTAATAAAGGCGAAGAAATGCAACACGAAATATTACAATACTTGGTTAAGCGTGGCAAAGATACTGAATATGGTAGAAAATATTTGTTTTCTACAATAAACAATTATAACGATTTTGCACAGAATATACCTCTTAATACTTACGAAGAATTAAAAGGATATATTGAGCGAATGAGGCATGGAGAACGAAATATATTATGGCCAGGACAAGTAAAATGGTATGCAAAATCGTCGGGAACTACTAATGATAAAAGTAAATTTATTCCAATTACGCACGAAGGTTTACAAAATGTGCATTATCAAGGAGGAAAAGATGTTCTGGCTTACTATTTAAGCAACAATCCTAATAGTAAACTTTTTAGTGGAAAAGGACTTATTCTTGGTGGAAGTCATTCGCCCAACTATAATTTTTCAAATTCGCTTGTTGGCGATTTAAGTGCCATTCTTATAGAAAATATAAATCCATTAGCCAATCTTGTTCGTGTACCTTCTAAAGAAGTTGCATTATTAAGCGATTTTGAAGTAAAGCGAGATAGAATGGCTAAAGAAGTAATTTCGCAAAATGTAACCAATATTTCGGGTGTTCCATCGTGGATGTTGTCTGTTTTGTTACGTGTAATGGAACTGTCTGGAAAGAAACATTTGCAAGAAGTTTGGCCAAATTTAGAAGTTTTTTTCCATGGAGGTATATCTTTTACACCTTATCGTGAGCAATACGAACAGCTTATTTCAAAGCAAGATATGCAATATATGGAGACTTACAATGCATCGGAAGGATTTTTTGGAATACAAGACGATCCAAACGATAAGAGTATGTCGCTAATGTTAGATTATGGTGTATATTACGAATTTTTACCAATGGACGAATTTGAAAGCGAAAAGCCAAATATAGTTCCATTAGAAGGTGTAGAAGTAGGGCGCAATTATGCCATTATTATTAGTACAGTGTGTGGATTATGGCGTTACGAAATAGGCGATACTATACAGTTTACATCTGTTCGTCCTTATAAATTTGTTATTACAGGGCGTACAAAATATTTTATTAATGCTTTTGGCGAAGAACTCATAATGGATAATGCCGAAAAGGGAATAGAAGCTGCCTGCAAAGCTACTGGAGCGCAGATTTCTGATTATACAGCTGCACCAATTTTTATGGATTCAAATGCCAAATGTCGCCATCAATGGCTAATAGAATTTACAAAAATTCCCGATAGTATAAGCGATTTTGAACGCATATTAGATAGCAAATTGCAAGAAATTAATTCCGATTACGAGGCAAAACGCTTTCACGATGTAACATTACAGCAATTAGAAGTGGTGGTTGCACGGAAAAATTTGTTTAACGATTGGTTAAAATTGAAAGGTAAACTTGGTGGTCAGCACAAAATTCCACGACTATCGAACAGTAGGAAGAATATAGACCAAATGTTGGCAATGAATATAAACTAAACAAATATGAACAAACAAGGCATAAAGAAAACAAGTTGGAAAGTAGGAAGTATAATTTTATTCAACTTACTTTTAATAACTATTTTTTCGTGTGCAAGAATGGGGAGTCCTGACGGTGGTTGGTACGACGAAACACCACCAAAAATACTTGGAACATCGCCTGCAAATGGTTCTGACGATGTAAATAGTAAAAAAGTTACCATTCTGTTTAATGAATTTGTAAAGCTCGATAATCCAACCGAAAAGGTTGTTGTATCGCCACCACAATTAGAAGCACCCGAAGTTAAAGTAAGTGGAAAACGAATTACTGTGGCTTTGCAAGACACTTTAAAGCCAAATACTACTTACACCATAGATTTTTCTGATGCCATTACAGATAATAATGAGGGAAATCCATTAGGAAACTACACTTATTCGTTCTCTACAGGCAACCGAATAGATACAATGGAAGTGGCAGGATATGTGTTAGAAGCACAAAACTTAGAGCCAATAAAAGGTATTTTAGTGGGACTTTACAGCAATCTTAGCGATACAGCTTTCCAACATGAACCTATGATGCGCATTGCTCGTACCGATGGAAATGGACATTTTGTGATAAAAGGTGTGGCAAAAGGCGATTATCGTATCTATGCTTTACAAGATATGGACGGTAATTACAAGTTTAATCAGCCAGGAGAAAAAATAGCATTTACACCAGAAATAATAATGCCTTCGTTTAAACCAGATGTACGACAAGACACTATTTGGAGAGATTCGCTCCATATTAGCGATATAAAACAAGTGCCTTATACACACTTTTTGCCCGACGATGTGGTGCTTTCTGCCTTTACTCAAATACAAACCAACCGATATTTCTTAAAAGCAGAACGCAAAGAACCCAACCATTTCACCTTGTTTTATAGTTATGGCAATGCCGAATTGCCCGAAATAAAAGGTTTGAACTTTAACGAAAAAAATGCTTTTGTAGTAGAACCCAGTTTAAATCAAGATACAATTACCTACTGGCTTCGCGATACAATGCTCGTAAATCAAGATACATTGCACATGCAAGTTTCTTATTTGGCAAACGATTCGTTAGGAAAATTGGTAAAACAAACAGATACATTAGAAGTTTTGTCGAAAGTTCCCTACGAAAAACGTCTGAAACAGCAAAAGGAAGAATACGACAAATGGAAAAAGCAACAAGAAAAGAGTAAAAAGAAAGGCGAACCTTACCTAACAGAATATCCAGCAACACCCTTAGAAGTAAGAATAAAAAACGGAACACAAATAGCACCCGACGAAAATCCAACCTTTATTTTACCATCGCCCGTAGCTGTTTGCGACACGTCTAAAATACATCTTTACGAAAAAGTAGACACTCTTTGGCAACGTGCTAAATATCAGTTTGGCAGTGTTCCTGGTATTCCTCGACAATATAAAATTGTGGGCGCATGGAATCCAGGGCACGAATATAGTCTCGAATTAGATTCTGCCACCTTTATTGATATATATGGCAAGGCATCGCCAAAGGTAAAACAGAGTATAAAAGTGAGTTCGCTCGACGAATTTAGCACGCTAATTGTGTCGCTTCAACAAATGGAAGGCAAAAACTGTTTGCTGCAATTGCTCAACGAAAGCGATAAACCCATAAAAGAAGTAGTAGCAAAAAACAACGAAGCTACTTTCTATTATGTAAAACCAGGCACATTCTATTTGCGATTAATAGTAGACGAGAACGATAATGGCGTTTGGGACACCGGACTTTATAATACTCGCCAGCCAGAAGCTGTTTACTATTACACAAAAGAAATAGAATGTAAAGCCAAACGCGATGTGAGAATAACGTGGAATCCACGCCAAACCCCACTTTATTTGCAGAAACCGGCAAAGATAACTAAACAGAAAGCCGACGAGAAACAAAAAATAAAACGTCAAAACTACGAACGCGCTAAAAAACTTGGCTTAGAATATAACCCGAAAACTGGTGTAGCTGAGAAGGAAAAGAAGAGTAAAAAGGCTCATCGTAAATGAGTGTTCCACTTGCGCAATGTTCTTAAGTTCATCATTCACCGTTTCTATAATGGCTCTTTTTCTGAATAAAAGTCTGTCTGAAACACTCATTAAAGCTCCTTCCATGTTACTTTACAGTCTTTTTAAAACATATAAAAATTCCCAATCATTGTAATGCTAAGAGTATACACTTTTTCCTTTAATAGAAATGTAATTCGTATTTTCATTTATAGTTACTATATACAATATTGGGATTTATAGATTGTAGATTCCTTATGAAACCATTTTTGTCTTTTGGTGAAATAATAAGAGGTGTTTTTTGTTGGATGAAATATATTTCTATTCGATCTAGCGAGGCTGCCGGTGCAGCAAGAATAGAATTTGTGTCTTTTATTTTTCTTATTTGATTTATGTCATAATTGGTGGTTGATAACATACCGCATTTAACAGAGAGGATGTTATTATGGATAGTATAGCGAATATCAAAAAGAGAGAAAAGAGCAAAAAAGAGAATTAATGCTACAATTGCCACTACAATCCACGAAAAATCGTATACTAATACGGGTATTATAGGAATTACAGTGAATCCTATAATGGCACATATTAGCCAAATTGCAACTTTTGTTTTATAAACTTTTTCCATCCCGTTCAATAATTATATGGTCATATTAAATCAATCTGCATTTTTTGTTAGTTGATAACATGGTTAGTTTTTTGTATCTTTACAGTCTTGACCGTTCAGACACTCCAGCATTACTTCCATTATATCTATTTTTTTCTGTAAGTTAAATTTATATGAAACTGATAATATAATTCCGTTTACTTTGCGATAAGAATTTCTTATTAAATCGATATTTACAAATTGCAGATGTTTTTCTTCTTTATTTGTTTTAAATACATCGGTCCAATTAAGGTATACATCAAGTTTTTTTCTTTAAAAAAGATTTTGAAATACCTAAACTTATATCTCCTTTTTGGCTTATAATGATATAGCATAATATGTCCTCCTGTTGAGAACGAGGTATAGAAATAAAATATGTATCCATTTTTTTTAGCGATAACATATTGTTGAATGACAAAGAAAAACATTATAGAATTATAGTTTCTGCCATTAAATTCCAATAAAGGCTTTTTGTATAGAAGTATTAATAAATGGAGTCCACTCTCCTATAGACTTTGACCACGATAATGCGAAAGAGAGTTTTTGATACTTAGGAATATTTTTTTTGGTGAATATAAAATAGATTCCATATCCACAAGTTTTTTTCTGCCGTCTGTATAATTGCTTTTTTTCTATGTTCAAAAGATAAAAATAGCATTAAAGTTTTTTTATATGTTGCAAGTAGCGATAAATCATAAATTATGCATGGTTTTTAAAGAGGTGTTTCCAGAAGCATATTCTAATGGAGAATAATATTCTACGTTCGATCTTAGTTCTTGATAATTAGGTCTGCGTATTTTCACAGAATAATTTAGCCCAGTAAAAAAATTACCAAACGTTTTTTTGAGCGATATTGATGGAAAAAGATTATTATTGCTCCATTTTATTTTATTTTCATGGTCTGTACCATCTTTATATCTTATCAAAGAATGTTCATATCTAAGTCCGAAAGTTAAATCTATAAACGAAGTATGTGTATTAAATTCATAAAAAAAGTAGCAACAGTTCTCTCTTTTCTTTCAGATTTAGTATAGGTTGGTATAACTCCATTTGCGATAGACGAACAAAAATTTTGTGTTATAGTTAGTAATTGTTGCCTCTGAACCAAATTTTAAAAATACTATTTCCAATATTCAATTCTGAAAGAATTTTTTTTGGCAAAAAAATAAAAATAGTCATAACTACCATTGCTAATACCAGAATTAGTATTTCCACTATTCGAATTTTTTTATTTATATTTTGTTTTTGTCTTATCTTTACTGCTTGCAAGGTAGTTATCTGCTTGTAAAATTAAACCTTTCGTAAGGTTGTAATTAACAAAAGATTCTAAGCTATGAATTCCAGTCTTTCTATTTATGCAGTTAGACGAGTTTATTTTTTTGAAATAGCATTAGAATTTAATTTATATGTATCCTGAATATCATAATTATCCACATAGTTAGGTGTCCAAGTATAGGTATATTTTCCTCCAAAAAGATAATTTGTTAGCAATATAATCGAACCCTAATGCCCCATCAAGTCCTAACCACTTATTTAATAAGTCTGAATGTTGTTTGCGTTCTTTGTTATTTTGCAATTGAAGTTTAGAAATTTGGTTTTCTACAGTAGAAGTTCTTGTATTTCGCATATTAATATTAGCAAAGAAATCGTAAGAACCTTTTCTATAATTCAATAAATTACTTGTAGTTTCTGATATTTGGTTCCCTAAATCGAATAGAGAAATGTCTATGTTTCCTCCTAAACCTTCGTCTTTTTCTCCTTTTTTTGTTGTAATTTTAATAATAGATTGTACAGATGCATCATATTCGCTTCCTGGAGAAATAATTATTTCTATATTTTTTATATCGCTACCTTTTTATGTTAAGTAGTTCGTTTATATCTCTTGCTTCGTGCCCATTAAGAAAGAAAATAGGTGTACCACGTCCAACAACTTCTATATTGTTATTAGATTGTGTTACAAAAGGCATATATGGTAAAATTTTCGATAAATTAAGCAACTTCGAAAGATGGGAGTTTTCTATATTAATTAGTAAAGAGTTGCCCCTATTTAAAGTAGATTTATGTACAACTACTTCGCCTAATTTAAAACTTGCCTCTTGTAGCCTAATAGTTTTAAGTGTATCTATCAATATTGGTCTATTATAATCTTCATAACCTAAGCATTTCACCGACAGTCTATATATACCTTTCTTTCCATTAAGTTGAAATGAACCTAACGAATCAGAAACTGTAGAATATAATTTTGTAGAATCTTTTATGTCGAACAAATTAATATTAGCGTATTGTATAGCTTTCCCACAACCATCTATAATGTGTATTGTTTGTGTTTGCGAGAAGACTAATTGTGGAATCCATAAAAAGAAAAAAAGAAGATTATTTTTTTCATGTGTTATTTAATTTAATCCCTTAACATATATTTATTCCTTTCGTAAGGAATTTCAACTGAAAAGGTATTCAAATGCTTTTTGGGTTCTTAGATATTATCTGTAGATTATAAGCCTTAAAAGACTTATCTAAACTTAGAGGTAGCAACAATTTTAATTTCATTAATTTTTTTGTCTTCATAATCTTTTAATTTGATTTTTAGGTTTTGCAAATTTATAGATAGACTACAAAGTAAATAAAAAAACGTAAAACATTGCTTAAGTTTATAATATTTTAACCTTTATATATTGAGCTAACAATGAGGAAAAGGCAGATTATAGATAAATATAAACGTAAATTAGTTCATTGCAAATAATACTTTCAGATACGGTTATAAGAAAAAAACGTAATTATGTTCTGCAAAGGCATAATTACGTTTTCTTTATTTAACTTAAAGCATTATTTTTTGTTTTAGCCATTTTGCAAAAATAGGGTCGGTTATAACCCATTCTGTTTCTTGTTTTTCTATTAAGTCGCGTTCTAAGAGAGCTGTTTTCAGTCGAGTTATATTCGAATAGCTACCTAAATTATATTCTTTGCGCACTTCGGAAAGTCCAAAATCTTTTCTAACTCCTGCAATTATAGCTCGAAGAAAATTTAATTGAAATTCAGATAATGGTTCAATCATCTGCATAAAAAGAATATCGTTTGTAGCCAATAAGTCGTTTTCGGCTTGCTTTACATCGTTTTCAGTTACAGTTTCTCCTTCTTCTTTTAATGTAAAAACCAACCAAGCCAATTGTTGTACGTAGGCAGAATAGTTTTCGGTAAATTTGCAAATCTCTTCTGCCAATTCACGGCTAATAGTTCTTTTTCCATCGGCAAAATGTGAAACAATATATTCAACCCAATTTTCTGTTGCTATTTTGTTTAACGAAATTGTGTCGCCAAACTGGAAAAATGGCATACTTCTATGGAGAAATATACTGCTCATTAAGTGGTGTTTACTTCCAAAAAGACAATAAGATACGTGTTTTTGGTGTTGCCAAACAGTTCTTAAACGTGCCTGAATTTGTTTACTATTAGCCATTTCGCCTATTTGCTGAAACTCGTCTATACATATAACAATGCGTTTTTTTCGTTTTATAGCAATAGTTTCAGCCATTTGTAAAACCTCTTCTGGCGTGTGTGTTTTTGGAGTAATACCTAAAGAAATGGAGAAATCGGAATTAGGTTCAGGACTAAAAGCTATTTTAGGAGTGAGACGGTAAAGAAACTCTTTTGCTTCTTCAAACCATAATTCGCTTTTAGAAGCAGTTTGTTTTAAAACCTCTGCAGTTAATTTATTGTAGAAATCGTATTCGCTTTTGCAACCAAATATGTCTAAATAAATTGTAATTATACCTTTATTGTCGAGCTTATTACATACGTGTTTCACTAAAGATGTTTTTCCTAATCGTCTTGGCGACATTAGAATTACGTTTATTCCACCTTTAAAATTATCTAACAGTCGCTTTGTTTCTCGTTCTCTTCCTATGAAGTTATAGTCGGAAACAGCCACTCCATAAACAAATTTCTTGCACATAACTTGATGTTTTAATTCATCTTACAAGTGCAAATATAATAAGAAAAAAAGTAATAACACAGTATGTATCACACAAACTTGTGTGATACATACTTGTGTTATTATAAATAAACTAAAATATAGGTGGTTGTAATGTGCTTGATAGATATTAATGCTTTACAATCTAACATAGTAAGACACTGTGTTTTTATCGTCCTTTCTTTACCATTCTTTTTGAGAAATAGAAAAGTGGAAGGTAAACTAAAATAGCCGAAATAACACCTGCGATAGCATCTATAAGATAGTGTGCTTGAATATAAACAGTGGCACAACAAAGGAAAAAATAAAATGGGGCAAGCACCATAAGTAATTTGTAATTTCGTGTATGCCATACTAAAAACATACATATAGTACTTATTCCTACATGCGAACTTGGGAAGGCAGCTGTAGGACGTTCTCCTGCAGCTTTAGCATCTTCTACTAAATTATAAAAGAAACCATTGGTGAAACCAGGGCTGGGCAAGCAATCTTTATGTAAATTAAAATAGTCGTGTATATTAGGAAATACTCCTGCTGTAATAGTTTTTAAACCAACAGCCTTATAATAAAACGTAGGACCAGCCACAGGAACAAATATAAACACTACATAATAAATAAAGAATGAAGCCAATAGTATGAAACTTACCCGTTCAAACTCTTTGTAGCGCCATATAAAATAGTAGAAAACAGTGAGTGCAATCATTGGATAATAAGCTGCATATCCCATATCGAAAAGTTCGCTGAAAAAGGCATCTGGTAATTCTTTAGAGAATAATAGTGCTGGCTGACAGCCAAATATATTTTGTTCCCATTGTGCAAATACATAATCGAGGTTAGGTAAAAGTCTATTAAACTCGTAAGTATCGGGATACCACCACGCAAGTAATCCTAATTGTGCAGATACTCTTGCTAAACGTGTAAACTTACAAGGAAAAATTCTGTATACCAACCATAAAGCAGCCGTCATAGCAATTATGCGTAGCCGTCCATAAATCATAGCTTCGGGAGCTGTCATTTTTGTGTAAAAAAACATTATTAACACAAAAGTGAAAAGCATATAAGCTGCTGCAGCCCATTCTATTGCCATTAATCCTTTTAAAGGTTTCTTTTCTATTTTAAAAAGATCGAGTACAAATTTTACCATTTTATTTCTACTATCAGTTATCCTTATTTTTAAATCCAGCCATTATTTTTATACCAATCCATTGTTTCTTTTACGCCTCGCTCTAATTTATATTCTGGTTTATAGCCAAGTTCTTTTACAATGGGTTGTATGTTACAACGCCAATTTCGTTGTTTCAAAATTTGATATTTATCGTTGTTAAGTGGCGAAAGTTTGCCTGTTATGCGTCCTAAAAATATCGCCAAAGAAAGTAACAATACGCAACAAAGCAATAGGAGCTTTTAATTCTTATCCACCAAGGATTGCCCAATTCTGTGTGAATAAGATTGCTGAATGTGGTGCTTTGATATACTTCTCCATCGGTAAGAAAATAAGCTCTTCCAGTTTTAGCCTTATCAATTGCAAGAAAAAAACAGCCTGAACAAGGTCTTTTACATAAATAAAAAGTAATGTCTTGACGCTGAAAACCTACCGAAAAGTCTATATGCCCTTTTATAGATTTAGCCATAAGGAAGTAGTCTTTTTCTCTTGGTCCGTACACACCCGTAGGACGAAGAATAACATAAGGCAATGTTTTTCCGTTGTAAGAAGTATTTGCCAAAACTTTTTCTGCCTTTAGTTTACTCTCTCCGTAAGCTGTGTTTGGTTGAGGAATATCGGTTTCGTCAATATTTTTATAAGGAAGTTGTTCGTGAATAGCACCATAAACGCTGAGGCTCGATATAAAAACAAAGCGTTCTATAGGCATATTTAGCGCTAAAAGTGCATTAACAAAATGTTGCGTTCCTTGTGTGTTTATGCGAAAAAAATCGTCTCTTTTTGTACATTTTGTGGCTCCCGCAGCATGAACAACATAATTAAAGCTGTAAGATTGTAGCTGCTTTTTAAGTTTTTCTTCAGACGAAAAGTCGAGTTCTATAAAGTGAATACGCTCGTCTTGCAAGTATTTTTTAGACGAAGTTGCACGCATTGCCGCCCAAACTTCCATATCTTTGCGCAATGCTTCCTCAACGATGAACGAGCCTATAAAGCCCGAAGCTCCTGTTATTAATATTCTTTTTTTCATTAAAATACTGTGAAACGCTTGCAAAGGTACGAACTTTTTCGTTACTTTGTAAACACAATCAAAGCGCAAATAACAATGGGAAAGGAAAAAAATAATAAAAAACGATTGACCAAAGTAGAACTTGCTGAGAAGATTACAGGTTTCTTTCAAACACAACCAGACAATACTTTTAGCCTAAAACAAATATTTAGAGCATTAAAACTATCCACACATCCACTAAAAATGCTTGCTATTGATGTGATGGAAGAAATGGCGTGGGACGATTTTCTTTCTAAAGTTGGCGAAAATGCTTATACACTTAACACCAAAGGACAGGTGCAAGAAGGTGTTTTTGTAAGAAAATCGAATGGAAAAAACTCTTTCCTTCCCGACGATGGTGGTACTCCTATTTTTATTTCTGAACGTAATTCTATGTCGGCTCTTAATGGAGATAGAGTGAAAGTGCAATACTTTGCGCGCCGTCGTAACCATATTAAAGAAGGAATGGTTATAGAAATTTTGCAACGAAAGAAGGAAACTTTTGTAGGACGTTTGCAAGTAGAACCCGAAATAGCATTCCTTATTACGCAAGAAAACCTTTTTGTTCACGATATTCTTATTCCAAAGAAAGCTTTGAATGGTGGAAAAACCGACGATAGAGCTGTGGTGAAAATAACAAAATGGCCAGATGCTGACCATAAAAACCTTGTAGGTGAAGTGATTGATATATTAGGACAAGCAGGCAATAACGATGTGGAAATGAATACTATTCTTGCACAATATGGTTTGCCTTATAAATATCCGAAGAAAGTAGAAGAGGCAGCAGATAAAATTAATGCCGAAATTACAGCGCAAGATATTGCCGAACGCGAAGATTTCCGAGATATTTGGACTTGTACTATTGATCCTAAAGATGCAAAAGACTTTGACGATGCTCTTTCTATACGTAAGTTGGAAAATGGTTTATGGGAAGTGGGCGTACATATTGCCGATGTTTCCCACTATGTTAAAGAGAACGATATAATTGATAAGGAAGCACAAAAGCGCGCTACATCTATTTATCTTGTAGACAGAACTATTCCAATGCTGCCAGAAAGGTTGTGTAATTTTGTTTGTTCCTTGCGCCCTGACGAAGAAAAATTAGCATACAGCGCAATTTTCCAATTAAACGATAATGCCGAAGTTAAACATTTCCATATTGCACATACTGTTATAAAAAGTAATCGTAGATATGCTTACGAAGAGGTGCAACAACTGTTGGAAGATAATGGAGTGATAGACGGAACTGGTGAACCTGCACCAGAAAAACAAGAATATAAAGGCGAATTTGCCGATAAACTTATAATGCTCGACCGTTTGGCAAAACAACTTCGTGCCGAAAGAATTAAGAAAGGTAGTGTAAAGTTTGAATCGGAAGAACTGCATTTTGATATAGATGAGCATGGAAAACCCCTTCGCTGTTACTTTAAACGTTCGAAAGATGCCAACAAACTTATAGAAGAGTTTATGTTGCTTGCCAATAAATATGTTGCAGAACACGTAGGAAAAGTAGAACGCGGCAAAAAAGCAAAAACATTGCCTTATCGTGTTCACGACAATCCAGACCCACAAAAGTTTGAAAACCTCCGACAGTTCTCTGCAAAATTCGGATATAAACTGAAATCGTCTGGTACAAAAAGGAGCAACCGCACGGGCTTTAAACGCTTTAATGGACGAGGTAGAAGGAAAAGAGCGAACAAAAAGGTAATTCAAACTGTAGCTTTACGTTCTATGATGAAAGCAAAATATACTACACACAACATAGGACACTTTGGACTTGCTTTCGATTATTATACTCATTTTACATCACCCATACGTCGTTATCCCGATACTATTGTGCACCGTTTACTTACTCGATATGAAAATGGAGGACGTTCGGCTAATAAAGAACATATAGAAGAGCTTTGCGAACACAGTTCGGATATGGAACAAGTGGCACAAAATGCAGAACGCGATTCTATTAAATATAAAATGGTGGAATTTATGGGCGAACATCTTGGCGAATGTTATGATGCGCACATAAGTGGTATTCAGAGTTATGGAATTTATGCCGAAATTGACGAAAATCATTGTGAAGGAATGATACCAATGCGCGACCTTGACGACGATTATTACGACTTCGATGAGAAGAATTATTGTCTTGTTGGGCGTCGTCATCATCATAAATATCAGTTGGGCGACCCTATTCGCATAAAAGTTGCAAATGCAAATTTAGAACGAAAGCAACTCGATTTTACTTTAGATGAAGATAAAAGTAGAAAAGTTTCGCAAAAGGTTTCTACAAAAACAAAAGCAGGAAAAACAGTAAAGGCACGCAAAAAGCACCGATAGAAACATTTGAAAAATGAAACAAATAGGAATATTGCTCGCTTTCTTGCTTACAACCATTGTAGCACAATCGCACGAACAACAATATATAAGGTTGAAAGGATACTACCGTGTATATCAGTCTACAAATTTTATGCTTAGCTATTTCGTAGATGGTATGATGGAATTGTATGTTCCATTAGATACAACTTCGAAAAAAACAACTTTCGTAGACCGAAAATTTCTTGGCGAAAGGCGCAGAAAAGCCAAACAAGCTAATGGAGACGAAACTTTTGTTCGTATAAATATGCCTGCATTAGAGTCTACACCTCTTATAGAAAGCATTAAAAGCGAAGAATATTCCACCCGAAACAATGGCGACGTTTACCGATGGGCAGATAAATGCGGTACAATTTCAAAGCATAAGTTTCCTAATCAAAAATAGCAACTACTGGAATAACCATTAACATGGATAATTTGATGGGACAAGAAAACCATGAAATTGAAATGAACCAACTAAAAATGTATGGTATCATAGCACGTATGACGCAATTTGATGAACAAGAAACTTACGTAGAACATGCAGGAACCTATACATTAAAAGATTTATATTCGGCACATAAGCACCAAACTTTTATGGCACATTATAGGGGAGAAGATACAGACGAACAAATAGATGTATGGTCGGACTTGTTTATTACCGATAGAGCTATCATTTCGGAAAGTGAAATGAAAAAAATAAAGAAAGAAAAACCTCGCACACTTACTTTTGAGATACCATCTTCAGTACCACAATTAGACGATAATATCGTGCAGGCATGGGCACAAATGGTAGAATATTAAAAGTATACGCTCTAAACTATTCCTAAATTATTATCTCTTTCGGCGTAATAGACATTTGGTAAACTGGTTATTCCAGCCTACTTTTTAAAAAAACGTCCGTACATTCTTAGAAAAAAGTACGGACGTTTTAGAGAAAAAGTACGGACGTTTTTGGGAAAAGAATAATAGTTTCGTAAATACCTGAATACTATCTATTTATGCTTTCAGTAAAAAATGCGTTTTTCTGTGCAATTTTGGTATGAAAATATGGTATGTGGTGGGTGATTCCTGCCAACGAATGATGTTGGCAGGTGGGTGTTGCAGTTTACTTTTGTATAATAAAAGTTTATAATGGTTTTGTTGACAGGTATGGGTTTCTGTGTAGTTTTATTTGTTTCTGCAAGATGGTTGCGTTTTTTTATTCTACCGTTATGACACCATCTTTGCCTACTTTTAGTTTTCCTTTCTTTGCGGGTTTGGGTGTATTTTCTATTTTTATGAAGCTTGGTATGGTTTGTGTATTTTTTTGCTTGGCTGTTTTTGGCTTTTTTGTATGGTTTGTAGCCATCGAATTGCGTTTGTTTTTTGCTATTTTCTGCCTTTGTGCTGTTGTGTGGTTTGTGTTTCGGTGAGCATAATTATGTGTTTGCCGTGTGGTTTCTATTGTTTCATAATAGTATTTGTCGTCTGAGTTGTCTGCATCGGTATTGTTTTTTCTTGATGTTTTATATATTGTATTTCCTTCGTATTGGTCTTCCGTTGCCATTATTCCGTTACTGAATGTGCGTTTTTTTATGATTGCTCCATTTCTATCGTAGGTATATTTTGTGCCTACTGGAATTCCATTTTGGTAGGTTGTTCGTGCATAAAGTGGCAATTGTCCTTTTCTATCGGGTTCATTGTAGTATTGCAACATTGTTCCGTGTAGCATTCCGTTGTGGTAAGTTTCCATAATATATATGCGTCCTTTGTTGTCGTAGACGTAGTATTTGCCTTCTTTTTCTCCATTTTTATAGTCGAACTCTTCGAACTTTGTTCCGTCTTGCCTGTAGGTAACCCAATGTCCTTGTCGTTCGCCAGTATTTTTGTTTATGTATCCTGCTGTTTTCAGCTTTCCATCGTCATAATATTCTTTGTATCTTTCTTGTGCTTTTAGTGCAACAGATACGAATAAAAGTAGTATAAGTGCGAATATTTGTTTCATATTATTTAGCCTTTATTTTGTATTCGGTGTGTATAGAATTGAAGGTTGTGCATTTGCCGTCTTTTAAATCGAAGCTGTAAATGTTCTCTTCGTTTTTTCCTTCTTGCCCTTCTCTTCTTCCGTATATCCAAAAACGATTATTACAAACTACGGCTTCGCTTATATATGTGAACCTTTCTACGGCTTGTGTCCATATAATGTTTCCGTATGCGTTGCGTAATTGGAACACCGACTTTGCATCGTCGGCTATGGTGGGTTTGAAGGTAATTAGTATATAATTTGCATCGTAGTATTTTATTTGTCCATCGAAACCTACGAACCAATCGGTAACTGGTTGTGCACTTATGAGTCGGTTGCCAGATGATGGTGTGTACGATCCTGAAATACTATTGTAGAACGAAAAGTCTTGTGGGTCGCCATTATGGAATAAAGCATGTATTTTCCATAAACACAAATATCCACCTTTACTTGATGATTCGCTAATATTCTTGCTTCGAAGTTTAAAGAAGGTAGTATCTCTTACTTCTCCATTTAGTTGATTGGGGGGCAAAGTGCGTGCATAATTAAAGGCCTTTTCAGTATAAAGTCTGTTTGTTGCGGGGAAATAATAGTAAGTTGCTGATAAATTATTATGTACTTCAAAGCCTTCTCCCGAGTCGATGTTTATAAAATTTACCGATGAGATGCCTGTGTTCATAACTTCTTTTCCTTTGAAAAGCAATTTAGAAACATCTTTGAAGGTTAATGTTTTTGGATTTAATTCGTAGATAAATTTGTCTGAAATAATGAAGAACCATTTTCGTGCTTGATGGAAATACCTACCTACCATGTCGGAAGGCGACATAGAATTACGCTCTCTTGTATCTTTTTCTGAAATAAGAAGCTGTTCTTTTAGCACATTTCCTGTGGTAGCGTCTCTAAAACCACAGTAATATCCGTCTACATATTTAGGATTTTCGTCTCCATAGTTAGACGAGTAGTCGCGCTCAAGCACATAAAAGTAGCACGGTTTACCATTATAGGTACTCATTAAAAATAGTCTGTAATCGTCTCTAATCTCAACAGAATCTCCGGTTGTTCCCGAAAAAGATGGCGAACTGCTAGACCCACTGTGCATGGCACTATAAAATAGAATTACAACAATGGCTATTGGAGCCAATAAAGCTATGATTCCTATTTTAATTCCGTTGCTAAGAAAACTGTTTAACGACGATGAGTTTGGCGACTGATATTCGTATCGATGGTTTACGTTAATATTAATATCATCGTCGTCTATATAGAATTCGGTACCACAACTTTTACATTTGTACCTTTTATCGTCTAATTGTTCGTGCTTCTCGCTACCACATTGTGGGCATTTTATCGCTTTAATTTTTGTTGCCATCTGTTGAGATTAAGCTTCTTTGAATAATAGATTGCTAAGAACAGCAATATACATTGTATGGAGGTGAGTATAACCACGCCTATTAACCACCAGTTGTTCGACCATCTTTCTGGTGCAAAGAAGCCAGTTAGAAACTCTAATGCACCTATTGCAGTGTATATAAAACCTAAACTTAAACGGTGTGTACTTTCAGCACGTCCTAAGAAAGCGAGTGCCAGTAATAGTCCGTTAAGAACAATAGCCCCACTTGTAAAAAGCAAATTGAGTGAAGAGTATGCAGTAACAATTAAACCTACGAGAAGGTTTGTTATGAGTGCGATGAGCGCAATAATAATTATTCTTTTCATAATGTATCAAGTATTTCGTTCTTCTTCTTTTTATATTCTTCCTCAGTAATAAGCTCTTCGTCAAACAATTGTTTTAGTTGTTTTAACCGAGCAGTAGTGTCTGTTGTTGTAGAAGTAGTGGTTTCGTTTGGCTTTACATTGTTATCTTGAGTATTAAAAAATTCTTTTGCCAATTGAACACCTGCTCCAATTTGCATACCAGCACCAGCAAGTCCACCTTCTGTACGTACAGCATCTCGTAAAGCAGCAAGTTTTTGTACACCAGCATAATCGAGATCAACCTCTGTTGCAGCCAATTTTTCGGCTGTCATATCAGCAATTCTGTTAATACGCTCCAATGTTTCATCGTCGAATGTAACAGAGTCTATACGGAAATCGGTAAGAATTAAGCCTAAACGTTGTAGTTCTTCGGTTGTTTTTAGGCGTAAGTCGTCCGACATTTCCATTAGGTGTTTATCTATTTCTGTATATGGATAAGCCTTTTCTGCCAGGAAAGAAGTTAGTGGAGCAACTATACGCGATGCAACAAGTTGGCGAACATCGGTAGCAGTATAATCGCTTACAGTACCTAAAAGTGTGCTGAACATAATGGCTGCGTCATCAATTTTTACAGAGAAGTTACCACACGCACCCACTGCAACAGGCATTTTATAATTAGGTTCCATATACTTCACAGGAGTTGCAGTGCCCCAAAGTACATTTACCAATTCGGCAGTACGGAAGAAATAGAAGCGCATTTTATGTTCGCTTTCCATTCTTTGTGCCAAATTAAGAAGTGTTGTAATAAATGGGTGGTTATCTGTTTGTAATTCGTAAGTATCAGGTTCTGTTAGTGTTGCTTTTACTTTTCCATCGTAAACAAGTAAACAACCTTGTCCAGGAGCTACAATTAACTTACTCGAATTCTTTATTTCGTCAGTAGAAGTGTCTAAGCGATGAAATAAAATATTAGTATCTTGCTCTTTCCATTCTATAACGGAACGTAGCTGTTGCTTAAATAATTTTTTTATGCCCATAGTGCGATTGTTTAATAGATGATATATTTAGAACGGTTTATCCCCTTTATTATTGTCTTAATTTTTGTCATTCTTTATTAATGAAAGTAAGTGTTCTACCGCCTCTTCTTCAGGTATATTTTTCTCTACACATACCTTTTTGCGATACAAACTTACTTTCTTCATACCTGCACCCACATATCCGTAGTCGGCATCTGCCATTTCTCCAGGACCATTTACAATGCAACCCATAATGCCAATCTTTAGTCCTGTCATACCTTTTGTGGCTTCTTTTATGCGTGCAATAGTAGAACGGAGGTCGTAAAGTGTACGTCCGCATCCCGGACAAGATATATATTCGGTTTTCACCATACGTAATCTGCCAGCCTGAAGTATGCCGAAAGCTGTTTGTTCTATATCGTCTTGTGGAATGTTACCATTGTTCATGAGCCATAAGCCGTCAGTTAATCCGTCTATCATTAGTGCTCCCATATCGGCAGCAGCAGATAGTTGGAACTGTTCTTTGGCATTTGGCTCGTTGGTATTCTTATTGCTTTCTTCAGATGAAAATTGGTACATCTGTGCAAAGACAACCGGATTTTCTACACCTGCAATCATCATTTGATGAACTAATGCTCGTTGTTCGCCAAGCTTGTTCTGATGCGAACTTACACAAACAACCACTACTTCGGGGTGGTATTTCAAGCAGGCAAGCAATTCTTCTGACGGTGTTCCATACTTTACCACTAAGAATTTAATTTTCGATTTCACTGTTCCAATAAATGGAATTGCAGGAGTAGGGAAAATAGGAAATACGTTTTCGGTTGGAAGTTCTCCCTTTGCAGCCAAGTCTATATATGCGTTATAGTCGATGATATACTTTTGTCCACTTTTCAATTTGGCTGGTAATACATCTTTTGTGTAGATGTAATCGGGTGTTGGAAGGGTTGAAACAATGTCTGCATTATGTTCTGCTGCATTGTGAGTAGCTATTACTATTGGCACATTATCGCCACCAATGTTTTCTACAGCTTTGGTTTTTCTACGTTCAGGACGTAGATAATCGAAACCTTTAAAAGTCTCAGCAGGAATTATAATGTGTCCTTTCTTTTGTCGAATATAGCGTGCTAAGTATTTTGCAACAGGTATTTCGCATTCTGGTTCCTCGCTCAACGATACCCGAATAGTATCTCCTATGCCATCGTTTAGTAGTGCTCCTATACCAACAGCGCTTTTTATACGACCGTCTTCTCCTTCTCCAGCTTCCGTAACACCAAGATGAAGCGGATAGTTCATACCCTCTTTCTCCATTTCAGCTACAAGAAGGCGCACCGAACGCACCATTACAACTGTATTAGAAGCTTTGATAGAAATAACAATATCGTTGAAATTGTGTTTCTTAAAGATACGTAGAAACTCCATACAACTCTCAACAATGCCTTCGGGAGTATCACCGTAGTGCGACATTATACGGTCGGACAAACTTCCGTGGTTTACTCCTATGCGTACGGCTGTATGGTTTTCCTTACATATATTAATAAAAGGTGTAAGGCGTTCTTCTATCTTTTTAAGTTCTTTAGCGTATTCCTCGTCTGTATATTCTAGTATTTTGAACGTACGACCAGGGTCTACATAGTTACCAGGATTAATGCGAACCTTCTCTGCATATAGTGCTGCTACGTCTGCAACATTAGCATTGAAGTGTACATCGGCACAAAGTGGTGTCATAATACCTTCTGTTCGAAGTTGCGCATTGATGTGTTTGAGGTTTTCTGCCTCACGTTTTCCTTGTGTAGTGAGCCTTACAAGTTCGCCACCAGCAGCTATAATGCGCTTTGCTTGTGCTACACTTGCATTGGTATCGTTGGTGTTTGTGGTTGTCATTGATTGGATTCTAACAGGATTATCACCACCCATATCTAACGCACCAACGTGTGCAACAGAACTTTTTCTACGTTCGTAATTGAATAAATCTATCATTTTATATTCTTAGCATTAAGCATTCAAACTTTAAGTTAGGCAGAACTATGTTGGTTTTCGAGTGTTTTATCCATCGAAAACCATAGTTTTCGTTCCACAATACTTTGGTTCTGTATTCTTAACACTTATACTTATAGTCTTTTATTTCAGCTAAATCTTTATTAGCTTTTTCTATTTTTTGTCCTAAAGTAGCCTTCCATGCTTCTACTTTCTTTGCTATTTCTTCATTGCCAAGTGCCATCATTTGAGCAGCTAATATAGCTGCGTTCTGTGCACCATTCACTCCTACTGTGGCAACAGGTATGCCAGGAGGCATCTGAATAATAGAAAGCATAGCATCTAAACCGTCCAACATACCTTTAATTGGTACGCCAATTACAGGCAAAGAGGTTGAAGCTGCAATTACACCAGGCAATGCTGCTGCCATACCAGCACCTGCAATAATCACCTTAATGCCACGTTCTTTTGCTTCTTTGGCAAATTTTTCAACTGCAGCAGGGGTGCGATGAGCCGAAAGGGCGTTCACTTCAAATGGTATTTCGTATTGTTCTAACCACTTGCAAGCCTTTTCCATAACAGGAAGGTCGCTTGTAGAACCCATAATAATGCTAACCAATGGTTTCATATATCTTTATTTTTGTTCTTTGTATTTATATCAATAAAATTGTAAAAAATGCGCTAATAATACCCAAGAAGAAACCTGTTGTTACTTGTGTAAGGGTATGCTGTCGCAATATAATACGACTTGAACCTACTATTCCTGATGCTATTATTACCAGACATAGCCACCAAACAGAGTTGAAATTGAGTATAAATGAAAATGCTAATAGTGCTCCCAGCACGCCACCAATGGCTGCTGTGTGTGTAGAAATCTTCCACCATACGTTAATAATGGCACAAAGTATTTGTATTACTAATGCAACTATCAGTATAGACGTTATTAAATGTGGCAGATGCGATAGGTTCATAAGGTAGAAACAACCAAATAGCAAAGTATAGAAATAACATACGGTACCATTCTACGTTCCTTTTGACCTAATTGTAAGAGTGTCCAGCTATGATATTGCCTATAAAGGTGAATGAGTATTGTTGGAATGAACACCGTAAACAAGTAGACCATTACTATTAGCGATACCTTGAATTGCCACGGAAACATACTTAGATCCGAGAAAAAGAATATAGCCAATATGCCCAATACAGGCAAATAGAATGGCGTAAGTAGCATACTTGCTATTCGTGCAGTTAGTATAATGTTTTTTTTTCGTTCATATTCTTATCATATCTTACTGCTCTTACTGGCTTACTTATTCTTTGCGTAGACGTGCAACAGGCAAGTTTAATTGCTCTCTATATTTGGCTACTGTACGTCTTGCTATAGGAAACCCCTTTTCTTTCATCACCTTTGCCAGTGCGTCGTCGCTAAGCGGTTTCTGCTTATTTTCGTTGTTAATGATGTCTCGCAAAGCCACTTTTATCTTTCTTGTAGACATCTCTTCTCCGTCTTCCGTTGTATAACTGTCAGTAAAGAAGAAGCGAAGCGGGAATGTTCCCCACCTTGTTTGTGCGTATTTTATATTGCTTACACGCGAAATAGTGGATATATCGAGTCCCGTTTTCTCTGCAATATCTTTCAATATCATAGGTTTCAAATCTGCCTCGTTACCATCTTGAAAAAACTTCTTTTGTATTTCAATAATGGCTTTCATAGTTACGTACAGTGTGTTTCGGCGTTGTTTAATTGCTTCTATAAAGCCTTGTGCCTTCTCAACTTTACCTTTTGCATATAGCAGAGCCTCTTTTTCCTGACGGTTCATACCTTTCTTGTTGTCTTTATATGCCATTAGCATATCGTTGAAGCTTTGCGAAACGTGCAATTCAGGTAGATCTCCATGGTTTAAATAGAAACTAACGTTTCCATTATCGTCTGTTTCTATAATAAAGTCTGGGGTTATTTGCTGTACATTCCTACCCATTGTCTCTCCCATCGAGGCTCCTGGTTTTGGATTTAGCTTACGAATTTCGGCTTGTAGTGCCTTTATTTGGTGGTCAGATAGCGAGAGTGCAGTTTGTATTTTGTCCCAATGCTTCTTTGTAAATGCATCGAAATAGTGGTTGAAAATAGTTTTTAGATGGTTGTACACACTACTATTGCGTTCCCATTCGCCATCTGTTACTTTGCGTTCTATTTGCAATAACAAACATTCTTGCAGCGAACGTGCTCCAATACCAGCAGGATCGAAGTCTTGCAACAGTTTCAATGTGTCGGCAATTTCCTTTTCGCTACAGTCTATACTGTAGTAAATAGCAAGCTCATCGGCTATTGTATCTAAGTCTTTTCGTAGCAATCCGTCGTCGTCGAGACTCCCAATGAGATATTCTAATATAGTTTTTGTCTTTCAGTAAGCTCTCTTTCGCCCACTTGCTCGTTGAGTTTGTCTATAAACGATGTAGTATCGCCATACACTATCTCCTCGTAGTCGGCATTATCGTGGCGTTGTCGTCCATCGTAAACGGGCAATTCATCGTCGCCTCCCATACGTTCGAGTGCTGTATCAAGTGCATCTTGTCGCTCTTGTTGTTCTTGTTGAACATCGAAATCGTCGTTATCGCTCTCTATTTCGTTTGTTTCTTCAAACTGTTCTCCGTCTTCTCGTCCTTTTTCTAAGGCTGGATTGTCGTCCAATTCGGCATTAATGCTTTCCTCTAATTCGGTTAATGGCATCTCAAGCAACTTTACCTGAAGCATTTGTTGCTGCGAAAGTCGCTGCACTTGTTGTTGTTTCTGCTCTTGTATTTGTACTTGTTCTTGTGCCATATTTACCTAATTATGTTTGCAAAATTACGAAAAAGAAACACAATCATCTGTAATAGTGGCATAATTCTTCTGTTAAAGCCGAAAGTTCCTTAGTATCGGCGTTGCCATATCGGTCCCAAATGTTCTGGCAAGGCAGTAGAAGTGGCGAAATTATAAGGTCGTCTTGGTTCAGATAGGGGTCACAGAAGCGATAAACGTCCATAATTTCCACAACACGACGAGGAGTTATGTTTAGTAATCGTGCCACTTCTTTCACTTCGGGAGTCCCTTCTGTCATCGTTATAGGTGTGAGATGGAAATACAGGTTAAGCACTATTATTAGTGCAATGGGTGTTAAGTCGGTGGCTCTTTCTATAAGTTTAAAGTCTTTTTCAAAGGTTTCTTCTGTTGTTACACCCTCGTAGAACTCTTCAGGTTTGCCAAATCCTTTCATCTTTCTTATGCGTTTGGCATCTTTTTGTAGTTTTTTTGGATTGTTGGCATATACTTTCCAAAGTGCTTGTATACTTGGAAGGTTGTTTAAATGGAATTCTTCCATCTTTGCGTATAGTATGTATGGTGGGATATGTAGCTCTAAACTAAGCTCAACAATGGGGTGGGCGTAAGTTGGCTTTATGCCTATGGGTTTCTTAAAATATATTTGTAGAAGCATAGGCCAATATTCTTCCGACCATAATGAATGTGTTACCATAAGTTTAAATGCGGTTGATGACATTGGCAAAATTAGTTATTAAAAGTGTAATAGCCAAATTTTTGGATAACTCATTATATTGTACGGCTAAACAAGATTATCATAATGATTTTGTAAAAATAATTTCATTGAAAAGGCATAAGTACGTTTTTGCGTTGCAAAAGTGCCTATTTTGAGCTTCAAAAGTGCCACTTTTGAGCTTCAAAAGTGGCACTTTTGAAAGGCAATTAAGCACCAATAAAATTCTGGGTTGTGATATTTCTTTACAAAGTCTTTGTGAGTTTGGCTTTTCCTTAGTCTTGCTTGGTGGTTTACTTTCTGAAAGTCCAAAGTCCTTGACAGATGATGTCCGATAAGATTTATCCGTATATGTTAGGCATTGGGGACTTACTTATATCTCATTTTAATGGGAATAGCAATCATTCCTACCATCTTTTTTTTGATGTGTTAATTCCTATCACATCAAGTGTTTATGCTTAGCACGAGTGGTGCCGATGGTAAATACCAATGGTGTTTTAGGCTTGGGGGTTGTTAAGGGGTTTCATAATGCTTTTTTCACAGCTGCTCCACGCTTACGTATATTTACAAACTCTTTTTGGGCTTGCGCCTCAAATTCTCGTTTCCGCTCAATTGCACGCTTGAAACCAGCGATAAGTTCTTCTCTTGTTTTTTCTTTGAATCTAATCATATATTACTCTCCCTTTCTTTTGCAAATATAACTCTTTGCATTGATATTTGTTAGAAAGTAAATGAAAAAGCAGCAAATGATTGCTCACCTGCTGCTCTATAGTAATAAGGTTTTCTATATAAGCCATCAAGGTTTTCCTTGTAAGTTTCTATCTTATTCTTATTTCTTTGTCAGACGAACATATAACAAGTAAAAATATATGGTGTGGCTTAGGAAAACCGAAGTGTCCATTATTTGATGATTATCTTTTTACCATTGACAATATACATACCCTTAGGCAAAGCATTAATTTCGTCAGTGCTTGCTTTACTTAGCCGTTTTGTTCCATCTATTGTATAGACATCAGCAAGTCCTGCGTTATTATAAACTGTGTTTGTAATGCCAGTAGTACTACCATCTATTAAAAAAAAAATCTTTCCATTGGTCTGCTTGTTTATAGGCGTCAAGACTATTCTTAGGAACAATAAGTTTACATTTAGATTTATTAATGCCGTCAAAAACATCTGAATCGCAGGTTGGTGGTACGACTGCCTCACTCGAAATCTGTGTTATACTGGTACAGTTGTTAAATGCTGACATTTCTATAATCTTAACACTATTCCCTATATTTACTTTTTGTAGGTTGGTGCAATCTCTGAAAGCATCCTCTTCAATCGCCGTAACACTATTTGGAATGTTTATAGAAGTTAGTGCGCTACAATATTCGAAAGTATGGTTGTCAATTTTCGTAACACTATTTGGAATGTTTACAGAAGTTAGAGCGCTACAACCGCTGAAAGCAGACCCTCCAGTTGTTGTAACACTATTTGGAATGTTTACAGAAGTTAGAGCGCTACAACCGCTGAAAGCAGACCCTCCAATTGTTGTAACACTATTTGGAATGGTTACAGAAGTAAGAGAGCTACAATTGCTGAAAGCAAGCCCTCCAATTGTTGTAACACTATTTGGAATGGTTACAGAAGTTAGCGCGCTACAACCGCTGAAAGCACCGCTGCCAATTGTTGTAATACTATTTGGAATGTTTACAGAGGTTAGAGCGCTACAATAGCTGAAAGCATCGTTGCCAATTGTTGTAACACTATTTGGAATGGTTACAGAAGTTAGCGTGCTACAATCTCTGAAAGCAAGCCCTCCAATTGTTGTAACACTATTTGGAATGGTTACAGAAGTTAGCGCGCTACAATCTCTGAAAGCCTCCTTTCCAATCGTTGTAACACTATTTGGAATGGTTACAGAAGTTAGCGCGCTACAATTTTTGAAAGCACCGTCGCCAATTTCTGTAACACTATTTGGAATGGTTACAGAAGTTAGAGAACTACAACTTTTGAAAGCCTCCCCTTCAATTGTCGTAACACTATTTGGAATGGTTACAGAAGTTAGCGCACTACAATCTCTGAAAGCATCCTTTCCAATTGTTGTAACACTATTTGGAATGGTTACAGAAGTTAGCTCACTACAATCTGCGAAAGCACTGTCGAGAATTGCCTTAACGCTATTGCCAATGGTTACAGAAGTTAGAGAGCTACAATACCAGAAAGCATCCTCTCCAATTGTCGTAACACTATTGCCAATGGTTACAGAAGTTAGAGCGTAACAATCGCTGAAAGCACCGCTGCCAATTGTTGTAACACTATTTGGAATGGTTACAGAAGTTAGTGCACTACAACCGCTGAATGCCCTCCATCCAATTGTTGTAACACTATTTGGAATGGTTACAGAAGTTAGCGCGCTACAATATGCGAGAGCCTCCTCTCTAATTGTCGTAACACTATTTGGAATGGTTACAGAAGTTAGTGCGCTACAACCTGCGAAAGCATTGCCGCCAATTTCTGTAACACTATTTGGAATGGTTACAGAGGTTAGCGCGCTACAATTGTAGAAAGCACCGTCGCCAATTTCTGTAACACTATTGCCAATGGTTACAGAAGTTAGCGCGCTACAAAGTATGAATGCATTGTCGCCAATTTCTGTAACACTATTTGGAATGGTTACAGAGGTTAGCGCGCTACAATGTGCGAAAGCATCGTAGCGAATTTCTGTAACACTATTTGGAATGGTTACAGAAGTTAGCTCTCTACAATTGTGGAAAGCATAGCCGCCAATTTCTGTAACACTATTTGGAATGGTTACAGAGGTTAGTGCGCTACACTCATCGTATTTACAACCGATTATTACTCAATATTTTATAGATAATAAGTCAGAAATATGGTTGTTATTTTTAATTGCACATTCTAAAAGGTGAAGATTTAACGCTTTTATTGATTATTAACTCAAAAAGGACATCAACTTGGGTCGTTTCTTCTCTTTTCCTTGCTATTCGTTTCCGATATTCCACTTTTGTTTTGGTCTATCTCATATGTACTGCAAAGGTATTGATTTTTGTTTGATATTGCTCCTTGCTTGCTCCTTGTCGTAGATTAATTTTCACACAGGAATTTTTGTTCTCTTTCTATAGGGGCTTGAAACAATCCATTTATTGGAAACAATTAAAGACGGAGCTGGTTTGCCCCAGTGCTTTTTAAGAAACAGGGCAATTATTTTATCTCCACAAAGGCTCTTGTTCCCAATTATGAGGAAAGCCTAATAAACGAGTTCTTACTGATGGGTATTTCGATAAAAGCTGCTTGAAATCTGCAACAAAAGTGTTGCCCATAGAAATGGAGTTAAGCCAATACACCACATAGCAGAGTTGCGGATAAAGTGTTTGTTCACGGAACGAGAAATCCGTAATCCATGTGTTTGGCATACGCATAGGCATCATTGGCTTGACAGGAAAGACCCGATTTGACAGTCTTGAATGATGGGCGCAGCAATTACGAAGTACGGGTCTGGGTACGGATTAAAAGGCTAAGTGATTATTTTCAGTCATTTAGCCTTTTTAATTATCTAATTTTTCCCCACATTTTCCCCACAGCTGTCTATTTATATATTTTTAGAAACATATTTTT